>Ga0315906_10000001_pt1:112500-1677563 | contig 1677563 bp, 1496 predicted proteins | sample LakEriMetagenome_4_FD_203526 | JGI IMG/M metagenome (GOLD analysis project Ga0315906, IMG submission 203526) | Freshwater fungal communities from buoy surface, Lake Erie, Ohio, United States - Buoy 2 MA122 | ecosystem: Environmental > Aquatic > Freshwater > Lake > Lake...
TCGGTAGCTAAGTGGAGCATGGATAAACGCTGAATGCATCTAAGCGTGAAGCCAGACCTGAGATTAGTTCTGCCAGTGAGACTCGTGGAAGACCACCACGTTGATAGGTTGGAGATGTAAGTGCAGTAATGTATTTAGTTGACCAATACTAATTGTCCCAAGGCTTGACCATAAAATTTGTGTATCAGTATTGCTTATTTTGAATAAGATCTATTCAGTATCGGAAATCTCAGTTTTCCGGTGATTTTGTCGACAGGGTCACACCCGTTCCCATCTCGAACACGGAAGTTAAGTCTGTTGGAGCCCATGATACTGCACCTTTCAGGTGTGGGAAAGTAGGAAGTCGCCGGATTCTTTTCGAAAGACCCGCACCATGCGGGTCTTTTCTTTTTTGCATTACAATCGGCTGAGTGATTGCTTCTCTTCGAGTGAAAGGATTTCGTCCAATAATCGTCAGCTCCTACATCGCTGTCTTTGCCGGCATATCTAGTCTATATCTTTGGGATAGAGACGGGACCCTATGGTTTTTGCTTCCCGCCGTTCTGATTGTTGTTGGTTTCATCCTCGAGGATTCTAGGTATCAGATTGGACGTGGCGCCGCTTGGACACTCGGATTGTTCATACCCTTACTAGCCTGCTTTTTTTGGTTGAGGGACTTTGCGATTAACGACCATTCCGGCTCCGACGGTTTGCGTGACGGACTCGGAACACTGCTCCAAGCAGTGATAATCGTCAAGATCTTTCAAAGTAAGAAGCATATTGACTGGATTCTCCTCTATTTGCTCTCCTTTCTAGCGCTTCTGATGGCGACGACCTCGGAGACGGGCCCTCTTTTCGTGATTGTTGCCACAGTGAATTTAGTTTCTGTCATTGGATCGCTGTTTCTGATGGAACTTGAGCGGAATTCCTCTCGAGTCATCCTCTCCAACCCCAGCAGGCCATTGGGTTGGTCGAGAGTTCTAACACTTTCCCTGGGAATCACCATAACCACAATTATTCTCTCGATACCCCTCTTCTACCTTCTTCCACGTTTGGAGGCGGCGGGCCTCGCGGACAGTTTCTCGGGTGTGCGAAGTACCAGTGGTTTTTCTGATTCGGTGGAGCTCGGTTCGATCGGGAGGATTATGCTCAATGAGTCGGTTGTCTTGCGAGCCAAGCTCAGCGGGTCTGAGATGCCCTCGGATCTGCTCTGGCGGGGGGTCGCGCTCGATCGTTTCGAGCACCGTTCATGGAGCAAGTCGAAGGTGGAAGCACCGCGGACACCCGAGAGAAACGGCGATGTCTTTATTCTTGGTAGCCCAAATGCCGCGGGAGCATTGGTCACCCAGGACATCCTCATGGAACCGCTGGATACTCCGATTGTGTTTGCACTGGACCGTCCCCTTGCCGTGAAGGGGAATGTTCCCGGTATCGAGATTGATTCCGAGAGTGCTCTTAGGATTCAACAAGCTGGCTATCGCAGGATCAGTCTACAGGTGACATCCCAGATTCGGCCTCATGCCACCTCCGAGTCAGATCTTCAGACCGCTCCATCTGTTATTGAGTTGTCACGTTATCTACAACTACCCCCTGACCTTAATTCAGAGATTGAGAGACTTGCTTCTGAGGTCATTTCTTCATCCGAAGCAAGCAGTGATTATGATTCTGCGCGCGCCATAGAGACTCATCTTAGGACAAACTACGGATACACATTGGAGCAGAGATCCACTGGTGGACAACCTCTTGCTGATTTCTTGTTCAATGTAAAAGAAGGGCACTGCGAATACTTCGCATCTGCAATGGCCGTAATGCTGCGGACGAAAGGAATCCCGACCCGGGTAGTCAATGGATTCCGGGGCGGGGAATTCAATCAATCAACGGGTTTCTTCGTGGTGCGTCAAAGTGACGCCCATTCATGGGTGGAGGTGTTTTTAGCCAATCGGAATCTTTGGGTCACATTCGATCCCACTCCGCCGTCAGAGAGATTCGTCGGGACTACGAATCGGATGTTCTCGACTCTGAGATTGTGGGGTGACACGTTCGAGACACTTTGGATCAAATACTTCGTCTCCTTCGACGCATTAGGGCAGCGCGGGGCTGTTTCATCGATTCGCGAGCGAATTCACAGCCTTCGCTACTGGATCGAGTCATTCATGAGCAAGGGCCACAGCGCTATGCAGCATGTGTGGAATTTGGCGATGGCGCGACACTCGAAGATCCAGATTCTGATTTTGATTGGAGGTCTCGTTCTTTTTCTGGCAACTACGATTTCTTTGATGCGGATATACCATCGACGATCCATACAGATGGCACGAATAGATGGCGAGGGAATCCCGAAGTTCTATCGGCAACTGACGAAACTTCTAGATAGGAAAGGATATCGCCGCAGACCTTCCCAGACTCCTATCGAGTTCGCAAGAGAGACGAAGTTGGCGGAGGTCGTAGAGCTGACTGAAATCTACCACGAAATCAGGTTCGGAGGTCGAGGGGGTGATCGGGTGACAGAGAAAAAGATAATCCAACTTTTGCGTAGTTTGGGAAATGCCCCCGATGCATCATAAACTCTAGTCCTTGTAGTGATGAAGAAAATTGGCTTTGTAAGTTTGGGATGTCCAAAGAACCTTGTCGACAGCGAGGTCATGATGGGGCGTCTGGCGGAAGCGGGTTACGAGATAACTTCCGAGGCAGCGGAGGCAGATGCCGTCGTCGTGAACACTTGCGGTTTCATTGAGTCGGCCAAGCAGGAGTCGATTGACTCGATTCTTGAGGCAACCAGACTCAAATCTGAAGGAAAGGCGAAGAAGGTTATTGTGACTGGATGTCTTGTCGAGCGCTACCGGGATGATCTCATTAGGGAGTTGCCCGAGGTTGATGCATTCCTCGGGACGGGGCAGGTCGATGAGATCGTTTCTGCGACAGAGCAGGGTGATGTCTTCAAGAACGGACCACTCCCGACAATCGGTAATAAGACCTCGAAGTATCTCTACGATTTCGACACCCCGCGCTACCGAGCAACAGCAAGTCACACTGCATTCATAAAGATTGCTGAAGGTTGCGACCGTCCCTGTGCTTTTTGCTCCATCCCCTCGATGAGGGGTTCATTCCGATCCAGAAGATTCGGCTCGATTCTCAAAGAGGCGGATCAGCTTGCGAAGGATGGGGTCAAGGAGTTGGTGCTGATTGCGCAGGATTCTTCCCGCTTTGGAGAGGATCTCGGTGAGGTTGACGCGTTGGCAAAGTTGATACGTGCGCTCGGAGAGGTCGCTGGCATCGAGTGGGTGAGGGTCATGTATGCGTTTCCGACGCATATCTCAGACGAATTTCTGGCCGCCATCGCGGAAACCCCTAAGGCGGTAAAGTACCTCGACATGCCTCTTCAACACGCTTCCCGAAACATGCTCAAACTCATGAAGCGTGGGGGCACGCGTGAGAGTTTGGAGAAGCTGATCAGACGGGTCAGGGAGCGAGTTCCCGGAATCACGATAAGAACTACTTTCATTACGGGCTTCCCGGGTGAAACCGAGGAGGACTTCGAAGAGCTCATAAAGTTCGTCAGGAACTGTGAGTTCGATAACGTCGGGGTTTTCACCTATTCCGACGAAGAAGGCACAGCAGCGTTCGATCTACCCGACAAGGTCGATGCAAAGATTGCCAAAAGCCGTCGATCCAGGCTCATGAAGGAGCAAGCGAAGATAAGCAAAAGAAAGAACAAGGAGAAGATCGGCAGGACACTGAAGGTGATGTTCGAGGGTCTATCTCCCGAATCAGATCTTCTCTATCACGGTCGTCTCGAGGGGCAGGCTCAAGAGATAGACGGATACATCTTGATCAATGACGTCCCTGACGGGCTCAAGCCTGTGACGGGACAGATCTACGAGGTATTGGTCGAGGAAGCCCACGAGTATGACCTGGTCGGTCGCATTTTGGGCTGAGTTCTCAATCTAGTATGAGCATCAAGCAGAGACTTTCACTTTTATTGGCCACTTGTGGGGTGGGATATATTCCTGTTGCTCCTGGAACCTGGGGTTCAGCGCTGGCTGTGTTGGGGTATCTCACCTATCAACAGGTCATTGTGCTTCTCGATAAATCAGTTTGGTTTCCACTGACCGCAGTGCTTCTTCTCGGCTTCTGTTTGGTTGGGATCAGTGCCTCACGAATCGCAGCAGAGACCATGGGGGAAAAGGATCCCGTCAACATCGTGGTAGATGAGGTCATGGGCCAATGGGTGACCTTTGCTTTCGTGCCCTTCACTTCGGATTGGAAGATTCTTCTCGCGGGTTTTGCGTTGTTCCGTCTGTTTGATATTTGGAAGCCCTTCCCGATCGACAGGGCCCAAGATTTCGATGGGGGGATCGGAGTCTGCGCGGATGACTTGATCGCGGGTGTTTACGCAGGGGTGACCCTCTCAATACTCACCCTCATTCTCTAGATTCCTCTGATTACTTTCCTTTCGTCTTCGTTTCGAATACTTGGAGATCCCAAGTTCAGGGAGTATCCAGCCCTTGCGCCAGAAGTAGGCCATCAGCACGATGACAAAAACCCCCATGCCGATGATGATGTGCCAGAAGGCATCGGAACTATTGGCATCGGGGAGGCGGACATTCATCCCGTAGATTCCCGCAATCACTGAGAGTGGGAGCATAATGGCTGAGAAGATGGCCAGAAGTTTCATGACCTCATTTGTCTTCGTCGCTGTCACGCTGAAATGGATATCCATCAGACCGTTCACAAGGTCTCGGTAGTTCTCGGCTATCAGCGATGCCCTCTGCAGGTGATCGTACACGTCCCGGAAGAAGGGCAGTTGCTGATCTCTCACCAAGGCAAACTCGCCGTGAGCCAATCTATAAAGCACAGAAGACTGTCGCGAGCTTATTCGAATAAGTCTCCCGACGCTTCTCTTGAGGTCCATTATCTCTGACAGGATTTCACCGTTGCGCCCCCTCTGAGAAACGATTCTATCTTCCATTTCACTGATCACTTCCTGGAATTCCTCTACAACCGGGATGTAGAGGTCGACTACACCGTCGAGGATCTGGTGAAGGAGATGGTCGGCCCCCTTTTCCATCACTGCCGGAGAATTCGTAATCAGATTCCTGACACTATCGATACTGGAAAATCCCTCCAGGTGATAAGTTACGACATAGTTCGAGCCTAGAAAGCCGTCAAGCTCCTTGGTGACGAAATTATAGGAACTTGTCTCCTGCTTTATGCCGTGGACGATGAAGAAGAGATAGCTCGGATAGACATCTATCTTCGGATGGTTGCGGGTCTCTCTCGCATCCTCGAGAGCGAGGAGGTGAAAACCGAATACTTCATGCAGAAGCCAGTCATCCTCCAATGTCGGTGCTCCGAGATCAACCCAAATGGTAAAGTTCGGGTTATCTATGAACTCCCTGATCTGCTCGAGGTCAGACAGTCGTCTGAGTTGCCTCGAATCATGCTGGAACAGATGGATGTCAATCATAGACCGAGCATCTCTTCCTCCCGAGGAGGACCGAACACCGAGGAATCAGATCAGTCCAATCGCTCCTTATTCTTTCGCTCAGAACCGACGATTCCGACACGGGGAGCGATTCTGACCTGCTCATTTAGAATCAATGAATCAAAACTGACCTTCGCCTCTCCAGACCGTTTGACCCTGAACCGCAGATACAGCAGGTCTCCATCTCCAACGACGGGAACGATTCCGTAGGCTGCAATTCGCATCCTACCCGGCTCGCTACGATTGACCACCAAATTGAAGTTGGTCGAAAGGCTGCCAATCGCCCTCACCGGAGCCTCAAGCACGGGCTCAAGCGTTTCTTCATCGAAACTTATAACTGCATCGTAGGAGAGCAGATCCAATGCGCCATTCACAGTGATGGGGATTTCAATAATCTCATCAGCTGATTTCTTGTCCGCCACAGATTCCGCCCAACGACTTCTGATACCACTGGATTCCCCGTTGCTCTTGGGCATCTTGAAGTCGATGTCATTTACCATTCGGTCAGTGAATGATTTCTGTTCGGGTTGATAGATCGAAGACGAAGAGGTCCAGTTGCCCGTGACATCGCCCATCAGTATCGCCGTGAAGTCCTGTCCCGTGAGCGACTCCGTGACCGAGGAGTAGGTCCTCGTCGAGGGGGTGAACCTCCACGTCCCCGTGAGTCCCGTCGTCGAGAGTCCGACCGACCACTGGGCTATCTGCGAGGCGTCGAGCGCCGAGATCGTCCCGTCGTTCGTCACATCGGCGGCTGTCTGCTGGTTCGCCGTAAGGGTTATCAGCTGGACCGAGTACTGCGCCACGGTCGACGCGTCGAGCGCCGATATCGCCGCGGTCGTCGCATCCCCCGTCTTCGACGGTGTCAGCGTGTATGCGCCGGACCCGAAACCCGACAGGCTGAACGCACCGTTGGAACCGCTCGAACCAGAGACGTTCTGCGCACCCGTCGCCGACAGGCCGACCCCCGGAACCGCCAGCGGGTTCGTCCCGAAGTAGTACCTCACCGTGCCCGCGATGGAGCCGACCGCGCCAGCATCCTGATTGATACTGAACGTCGATCCTGCAATCGTCATTGTCCCCGACCGTGACGTTCCCGTGTTGGCTGCAACCGAAAAATTCACCGTCCCATTCCCGGAGCCACTGGAACCCGAGGTCACTGTGATCCAAGATGCGTTCGATTGGGCGGTCCAACTGCAAACCTGTGTTGTTGTGATAGAAAGCGAACCCGTGCCTCCGGCACTTCCAAATGTCTGTGGGGACGAGGGTGAAAGAGAGAAGTTGCAATTCTGATTGATTGCTAAAGAGAAGCCACCAGTTTCGGACTCGCCTGCTGAACTCACCTCCAAGATATACGTTCCAGTCTCCGGAAGGGAGAAGAAACCCGTACCTGCAGGAATCCTCGCAGCAGTTCCACCGCCACCGTTGTCATCTTCAACAGTTCCAGTGCCACTCGGGGTTCTAAGGACAAGGTAGGGGTCCAGATTCCCAGAGGTCGCAGTTAGTCCGAAGCTCAGTTGCTGTCCAGATGTTCCGGAGAAGCTATAGAACTTTGTGTAGAACAACGTTCCATCAAGACTTGTTCTGCAGTCTGATGTCGTAAGTGCCGCGGTGACCGTTGCGCCAGGAGTGATTGGAGTATTGGTCGCACATTCTGAGGGTCTTGAAGCTACCACTTGGTACGCACCCGAGGCCACCTCGTAGGAATTCGCGCCAATGTAGTAGGTTCCGGTGTACGGGAGCACAATGACGCCCTGTTCGAAGGGAATACGAGCATTGCCCTCACCGAGTCCGTCATCGTCTTCCAACAGAATCTCTCCCGCAGAATCGAAAAGTATGAGATACGAATCCAGCGCGGTCGATGTCATCGACACGGTCACTCGCTCTCCCGCTGTTCCTGTCAGCGTGTAGAGATCGAAGAAGGTCCCGTCCTCGAACTGGCAGTCTCCCGTACCGAGACTTCCGCTGATTGCGCTTCCTCCGACAGTGATGGTCCCGGCCGGGTTGCATTGGATTCCGTTCGGACCGCCGGCGATTCCCAGACGCCCCTTCGGGGAGGTGCTGACCTTGGCAGAGTCAATCGAGCTCCGTTTAGACCTGCTGTCCTTCTGTGCGTTCGCGTCCGTAGAGAGGAGAACAATCGTGCCCAGGGAAAAGATCAGAATCGGGAGGAGGAATATCAGTTTTCTCATAGCTTTCGTGGGAACCGGTTTGGTCTAGAGCAATGCGACCGACCTCTTGGTTTCAACACTCCTTAGAAGTCTGGGGAGATGCCCTAAACAATAGTATTGAAACGCGATTTATGCAATGCTTTCGGGGCTCTACAATGGAGGTCGCGGAAAAGAAAAAGCCCCGGTGCATCGGGGCTTTTTCATCGATTGGGATCGAACTACATTCCCATTCCCATTCCGCCGCCGGGCATGCCGCCCATTTCCGGCTTGTCATCTGGGAGCTCCGAGATCATCGCCTCGGTGGTGAGCATGAGCCCTGCGATCGAGGCCGCGTTCTGGAGCGCGGTCCTGGTCACCTTCGCGGGGTCGATGACACCCGCAGCAACAAGATCCTCGAAGGTTTCAGTGGCTGCGTTGAAGCCGAAACTCTCGTTCTTCTCCGCACGAATCTTCTCCACTATCACAGCGCCTTCCTTTCCGGCGTTGAGGGAGATCTGACGGAGAGGCTCTTCGAGAGCACGTCTCACTATCGAGACCCCGATCTGCTCATCGGCATCCGCTGAATCGATCTTGAGGTCGTCAAGAACCTTCGATGCACGGACAAGAGCCACACCGCCGCCGGGAACGATTCCTTCCTCGACCGCCGCACGGGTCGCATGCATGGCATCTTCGACTCGTGCTTTCTTTTCCTTCATCTCGGTCTCTGTGGCGGCACCGACTTTGATCACGGCAACCCCGCCGACGAGTTTCGCGAGTCGCTCCTGGAGTTTCTCACGATCGTAATCAGAAGAGGTCTCTTCTATCTGTGCGCGAATCGTTTTGACTCTTCCCTCGACAGCCTCGGCCTTGCCTCTGCCGTCTACGATGGTCGTGTTGTCCTTGTCGATGGTGATTCTCTTGGCCTGACCGAGATCCTCGATCGTGATCGACTCGAGTTTGATTCCGAGATCCTCGCTTATCACCTTTCCGCCTGTCAGGACTGCGATGTCCTCGAGCATGGCTTTGCGACGGTCTCCGAATCCGGGAGCCTTGACCGCAGCGACATTGAGGGTTCCTCTGAGTTTGTTGACGACCAGCGTCGCGAGGGCCTCACCTTCGACATCTTCTGCGATGATGAGGAGGGGACGACCGCTCTTGGCGACCTGTTCCAAAATCGGAAGCAGATCTCTCATATTCGAAATCTTTTTCTCATTGATCAAGATGTACGGTTCATCCAGAATCGCCTCCATTCTCTCCGGATCGGTGACGAAGTAGGGGGAGAGGTATCCGCGATCGAACTGCATCCCGTCCACAACCTCAAGAGTCGTGTCCATTGTCTTCGATTCCTCAACAGTGATGACACCGTCTTTCCCGACCTTGTCCATCGCCTCGGCGATGATTTCACCGATCTTCTTCTCGCCGTTTGCAGAGACGGTTCCGACCTGAGCGATCGCATCTCCCGAAACCGGTTTCGCGAGGCGTTTCACTTCCTCGACCACGGCGATGACCGCCTTGTCGATTCCGCGTTTGAGTGCCATAGGGTTCGCGCCTGCCGCAACGGTCCTGACGCCTTCCTTGAATATTGCCTGCGCGAGGACAGTGGCAGTCGTGGTGCCGTCACCGGCGACATCACTTGTCTTCGATGCGACCTCGCGGACCATCTGCGCTCCCATGTTCTCGAGCGAGTCCTTGAGCTCGATTTCCTTCGCCACCGTCACTCCGTCCTTTGTAATGGTCGGCGATCCGAACTTCTTGTCGATTACGACGTTTCTTCCCTTTGGTCCAAGGGTTACCTTGACCGCATCCGCCAGCTGATTCACTCCGCGGAGGATGGCAGCTCTCGATTCTTCACCGTGAATAACTTGCTTTGCCATAAACTTTTAAATCACTCCTAAATTCTTGTTGTCAGGCGAGTCGAACTAGTTCGCGCTCGCTCCCGCCCTCTCGATGATTCCGAGGATTTCGTCCTCACGCATGATGAGGAACTCATCGCCATCAATCTTGATTTCTGAGCCGCTGTACTTGCCGAAAAGGATCCTGTCGCCGGCTTTGACATCAAGTGTCTGCCTGCTACCGTCTTCCTTGTACTTACCGGCTCCAACAGCGATGACCTCGCCCTCCTGCGGTTTTTCCTTCGCAGTGTCGGGAATGAAGAGGCCTCCGGCGGTTTTGTCCGCACTCTCGTCGATTCTCTTGACGATGACGCGATCGTGAAGGGGTTTAATGCTTGTTGCCATACGTTGAACTCCTTAGATGTTGATAGTTATCTTTTGTTGAAAAATCAGAGGGGACTGATTAGCACTCCCCCCGAATGATTGCTAGTTTAGTAAGCCGAAAATGGAGGTGTCAAGCGCTATGGCAGATGGAGTGAGAAAACTTGACAATACCGCTATCAAGTCTGATTTGGGAAAGGTCGAATCATTGGCGATCTACCCGATCAAGGGTATGAAGGGAATAGAGGTTAAATCCTGTATTTTCAATAATCTTGGATTTTTGCTGGATCGCCGTTGGATGCTTGTCGATGAAAGGGGTCGCTTTCTTTCCCAAAGAGAGGTGCCGATACTTGCAGGCTTCAAGGTCAGTATTCTGAATTCCGATCTTTTAGTTCGTGACCCCCGGCAGGGCGAGATAAAGATTCCCTTCGTTCCGCTGGCAGCGTGGAACCGAAGGGCGAGCGTTTGGGGCAGCACTTGTCGGGTGGACATCTACGGACCTGGGGTGGACGAGTTCTTTTCGGATTCACTGGGACGAAAGTGTCACCTCGTCAAGATGTCGACGGAATTCCGCAGGACGATTGCTCCTTACTATTCCGTGAACCCCGGTGACAGTGTGTCTTTCGCCGATGGATTTCCCTTTCTCATAACCACCACAGCGTCGTTGAATCAACTCTCGGAGAGAGTCGGCGAGGATGTTCCGATGGACCGTTTCCGCGCGAACATAGTCGTGCGGAACTCCATACCATTCGACGAGGATCGATGGAGGGTGATCAGAATAGGCAAACACATCTTCCATCTGGTCAAGCCATGCGCGCGATGCGTCGTCACTACCATGAATCAGGATTCGGGCGAGGTTACGAATGGTGAACCCCTTAGAACACTTTCAGAGTTTAGAACGACGAGGAGGGCGGGAAAGACCAAGGTGCTCTTTGGACAGAATGCCGTCGCTGAGGATCAACAAGGGGTCGTCAACAAAGGGGATTCCGTTGTTCTCTTGAAAACCAGACGCAGGCCTTCATTTGGATGATCAGGCTTTTCGAATCACGCGTCTGAGTCTCTTCTTGGTTTCGATTTTGGAAGATGCAGGAGTGAGTCCCTTGGATGTTCGACCTGTTTCCAAGTTTCTCGAAGCAAGTTTCTTGGAGAGCGTGTTTCTGTGGATACCAAGTGTCGAGGCAGTCTTCAACAGATGGTTGCCGTTCATCTCCAGCGCTCTTTCAATGTATAGGGCTTCAAATTCCTGAACCGCCTCGGAAAGAAGAATCTTTCCATCCAGCATGTTCGAAACTAGCTCCTTCAGTCGTCCTCTGAATGTCATGGAGCTTCCACCCCGGTGAGGAGCTTGAAGGCCGCTCTGTATCGATCGGCCGTTCTCGACACTATCTCCTCGGGAAGTTCAGGCGCTGGCGGGGTCTTGTCCCAAGCAAGAGTCTCGAGATATTCACGCAGGAATTGTTTGTCGAACGATGGTTGGGCATGACCCGCCTCGTAGGTGTCTGCGGGCCAGAATCTCGATGAGTCAGGAGTGAGTATCTCATCTATGAGCAGAATACTGCCATCCGCATCGCACCCGAATTCGAACTTGGTGTCGGCTATGATTATGCCTCGTTGCCGCGCATAGGAACTCGCCTCGGCATAAAGTGAAAGAGAGCGTGATTTCAGCTCCTCGAGAACTAATTCTCCAAGTATGCTCGTCGCTTCCGCCTCGCTTATGTTTTCGTCATGACCCTGTTGGGCTTTTGTGGCGGGAGTGAATATCGGTTCCGGAAGAATGTCACATTGAACGAGTCCGGAAGGTAGAGCATGTCCGCAGATACTTCCAGTCGCGCGATAATCCTTCAATCCCGAACCTTCAAGATACCCACGGACCACGCACTCAACAGGGTATACCTCTGTTCGCTTGACCAATGCCGAACGTCCCCGAAGTTCCTCGTGTCTTCGAATCATATCGGGCATCTCATCAAAATCAGAGGTGATCAGATGATTCGGTTGTGCGGCCTTGAGAAGTCGGAACCAAAACGAGGAGAGCTGCGTCAGAATCTCTCCCTTGTTCGGAATCGGATTCGGCATGATGCAGTCGAATGCCGAAATTCTATCCGTCGCAACCAAAAGAAGGGCTTCTTCCGAAACCTCATAGACATCACGGACCTTGCCTCGATGGACAAGTCTGAGTTCAGGCACTTCCGTCTTGACGATGGGAACCGAGGGCATGATCACTCCGATAATCTCTTCTTTCGAGCCTCTAAATTAAACAGGTCTCCGCTTCTTGTAAAGGAAGGCTCTCCTCTGTGACAAACCCGTGTGCAGAGGGTTAAAATCAGAGATTGCACCAAACTGAGAATATGTTTCGATTGCAGTCAGAAAACACCCCGAAGGGAGACCAGCCGGAGGCTATCGGTCAGCTGGTGGCTGGACTGCGGTCGGATTCCAAAGACCAGGTGTTGCTTGGAATCACGGGTAGCGGAAAGACTTTCACAGTCGCCAATGTCATTCAAGAGGTCCAGAGACCGACGCTGGTCTTGGCTCACAACAAAACGCTCGCGGCTCAGTTGTATCAGGAATTCAGGGGTTTCTTCCCGGAGAACTCCGTAGAATATTTCGTCTCGTACTACGACTACTATCAGCCCGAGGCGTACGTCCCCGCGTCCGACACCTACATTGAGAAAGAGGCCACCATCAACGATGAAATCGACCGCCTCAGACTCTCCGCGACACGAGCTCTCTTCGAGAGGAGAGATGTGATAGTGGTCGCATCGGTCTCATGCATCTATGGTTTGGGAGATCCCGATGCCTATTTTGGAATGGTCTGCTTCGTCGAACCCGGACAGAAAATCAGCAGAGAGGATTTCATTCGGCGGCTTGTTGAATTGCAGTATGAAAGATCTGATATTGAATTCGGTCGCGGAACGTTCAGAGTACGTGGAGATGTCGTCGAATTATTTCCCAGTTATCAGGAGTCAGCCTACAGATTCGAGTTCTGGGGCGATGAACTCGATTCCATCTCATCAGTCGATCCGCTTCTCGGCGAGGTGATCGCCAGGCACACAACGAGACTTCCGATCTATCCCAAAACGCACTATGTGATGTCGAAGTCGACGATAAAGCGTGCGATATCCACAATCAAGGAGGAGCTCGTCTGGTGGGAGGAGGAGTTGATCAAAGCAGGTAAGGTCGTCGAATCGCAGCGACTGCATCAAAGGACGATGTATGACCTCGAGATGATCAAGGAGATGGGCTTCTGCCGCGGAATCGAAAACTACTCAAGGCACTTGACGGGTAAGAAGGCGGGGGAGCCCCCACCGACCCTTCTCGATTATCTGCATGACGACGCACTGGTTGTAATCGACGAATCACACCAGACGATTCCCCAGATCGGTGCGATGTTCAAAGGAGACCAATCCAGAAAACGGACTTTGGTCGACTACGGGTTCCGATTGCCTTCTGCCATGGACAACAGACCGCTCAGTTTCGATGAATTCGAGAAGCGAATCGGACAGACCATATATGTCAGCGCGACGCCGGGTCCCTACGAACTCAGACGGACCGAGGGTGAGGTGGTTGAGCAAATCATTCGCCCGACCGGTTTGCTCGACCCACGCATCGAAGTTCGCCCCGTGAGGGGGCAGATCGATGATCTTCTCGAGGAGTGTCGCAAGCGCGCGGAGAGAAATGAGAGGGTCCTCGTCACGACGCTTACAAAGAAGATGGCTGAGAGTCTCTCTGAATACTTCGCGGAAGTAGGTGTCAAGGTCAATTATCTTCACTCGGATATCGACACGCTCGAGAGGATCAAGGTCCTGCGCGACCTGCGTAGGGGGGAGTACGACGTGCTCGTCGGCATCAATCTTCTCCGAGAGGGTCTCGATCTCCCCGAGGTGTCGCTGGTGGCGATACTCGATGCTGACAAGGAAGGATTTCTGAGAAGTGAGAGATCTCTGATTCAGACAATCGGACGTGCCGCGAGGAACGCCGATGGTTTGGCGATCCTGTATGCGGACAACATAACGAATTCCATGAAAACCGCTATCGATGAGACCGTCAGACGCCGAAAGTTGCAGGAAGACTTCAACACCGAGCATGGAATTGTTCCGACCACGATCATCAAACCGATCGAGGCGACATTGGTCACCGCCTATGAGGCCGATTACTTCAAGGTCCCGACGAACCTGGAGTCCTACGACGGGTACACCGCCGCACAATTGTCCGACACCATTCGGCAACTGGAGATGGAGATGCGTGACGCTGCTCGAAACATGAAATTTGAACAGGCCGCGGAACTTCGTGACCGAATAAAATATCTCAAAACAAGGCAGTTGGAAGTAGCATGATGCCTTTGACTGAAACATCCGTTAGAATCCGATAAATGCTCAGAAAAACGGAACAAGAGATCGTAGAGGGTTTTCTCTCTGACGCCAGCAACATGGCAGGGGCGTCAGCCTCCGAGGTCGTGATGCCCGAGAGTTCGGAGGAGATGGCGCAGATCCTTCGGGATTCGTCCGAGCAGGGGACTCCAGTCACATTTTCCGGGTCGCGAACGGGAACTGTCGGGGGCGCGCTACCCTTCGGTGGAAAGATCGTCTCGTTGGAGAGATTGGTTAGGGTGGGGGAGATAGATGAAGTGTCCCAGACGGTGGAGGTTGGTGCCGGAGTCATCCTGGATGAGCTCCAAAGGCGCGTCGAGTCTCTCGGCTACATGTATCCTCCCGATCCCACGGAATGGAGTTGCCAGATCGGAGGCACCATTGCGACGAACGCAAGCGGTGCGAGAAGTTTCAAATATGGCGCGACCCGTGAGTTTGTGGATAAGCTCGAAGTGGTGCTCGCCGATGGAGAGACGCTCGTTCTGAGGCGAGGCGATAACCGAGCCGAGAAGGGAATCCTGAGATTCTCCTCAATCGGTGGCAAGGATTATTCCATTCCCGTTCCCACATACAGGCGCCCCGATGTTCGAAAAAACGTCGCAGGACTGTTTTCGGCTCCCGATATGGATGCCATCGATTTGTTCGTCGGCAGCGAGGGGATTTTGGGTGTGGTCACCTCCGCAACTCTTAGACTCGTTCCCAAGCCGGAATCCTTTTTCAGCGGAATCGTCTTCTTTCCCAATGACGAAAGGCTTCTCGATTTCGTAGAAGAGGCTCGGGAGTCCTCGTTCGAGAGTCGCCGGTCGGGCTCTTCGGGGTTGAATGCCACCTTTTTGGAATATTTTGACCGCGATTCACTCAGGCTGATTTCAGAGAAGTTTCAAGACGTGCCGAATTCCGCCGAATGCGCCCTTTTCTTCGAACAGGAGACAGACGCAGATAATGAGCAGTCGTTATTGGAAAGATGGAATGCTTTGTTTGAGAAGCACGGTGCCGATCTCGAGCATTCGATATTCACGACCAGTGATGCCGACAGGGACAGAATGAAGGCCTTTCGTCACGCTCTGCCGGTTTCAGTGAATGAGCGCGTGGTCAGAAACAAGCAGAGAAAGATAGGAACCGATATGGCGGTGCCAGACCGGAACTTCAGGTCATTTTTGAAATTCTACAAACAGAAATTAGCCGAAAGTGGCATCGAGTCAGTGATTTTCGGGCACATAGGAGACTGTCACCTGCACGCGAACCTCCTTCCCAGGAATGAGGTGGAGGCACTGGCTTCTCGACGACTCTACGGCAGATTCATTGCACAAGCCTTGATGCTCGGTGGAACAGTTTCCGCGGAGCATGGCATCGGGAAGCACAAGTCCAAGTATCTTCACGTCCAACTTGGTGAGAGGTATCTCCGTGAGATCGTGGATATCAAGAGGATTCTGGACCCCGCCTATGTTCTCAACAGGGGAAACATGATTTCAGAAGAGATGTACCGCTCCCTTTTACTGCCCTAATTTTCAAAGCCCCAGGACCACTCAGATGATCAAAGCAATCCTGTTCGACTTCAACGGAGTGATTATCGACGATGAACGCATCCAGATGGTCGCGTACATGGAGGTGCTCAAGGGATTCAGTGTCGAATTGACTGAGGAGGAATACTTCTCTTCACTTGGGATGGACGACAAATCATTCGTCAGAAATGCGTTCGCGAGGAAGGATAAGATCGCCTCTCCAGAGGAAATCGAGACAGTCCGCACACTCAAATCTGAAAGGTGGAGGTCTCTCGTGAACGGAAGACTCCCGCTCTTCAGAGGAGTTGAAAATCTGATTGTTGCATGTTCGCGCGAATTCCCAATTGGGATAGTTTCAATGTCGAAGCGTAGCGACATCGAATTCGTGCTCGACCAGTCGGGGCTTGGAAGATATTTCTCCCACATCACCAGTGCCGAGGACGTCACCAGACACAAACCCGATCCTGAGTGCTACCGACTCGGCTTCGAGGGACTTTCAGCAACTATGAACCCCGGACCCGACCTAGTCCCTATGGATTTCCTTGTGATCGAGGACGCGCCTCAAGGAGTCATGGCGGCAACTGGTGCGGGTCTTCGGGCGATGGGAGTCTCAAGCACTGTTGCACCCGCAAGATTGAGGAATGCAGGCGCTGAAATCGTGGCCCAGAGTCTGAGCGGATGGACCCCGACGACTTTCAGGACCCTCTTTTAGTATCGATTGGAGGAACGATGGCGACCATTACAACTTTAGAAGAAGCTGTTGCGGACCTGCTCCACGCGTCGGCATACCTTGCTGAGGATGTCGAGAGTGTCGATGAGATGTCCGAGGCGATGAACATCGTCGTCCCCCGTATCCTGGAGCGAGGCGAAATGGATCTGGCGGCAGCGATGGCCGATGTCACCATCGACCCTCTTACTCGTGACAGATTGCTCATCGCGGTCGCCGAGGCTTGCATCGGCAGGAATGATGATGACTATGCCATGCAGCTAGTTGAAGCGATAGAGGAGGAAGCTCTTTCTGCGGGCGCGTACGAGAGAGTCGCACTCAAGATGGTGGAACGAGGTGATACGGACCGTGCCCTCGAGATTGCAGAGAATCTTTCCCATCCTGATGAGATCTTCAAATCGGTGGCCATGGAACACTACCGACATGGTCGATTCGAGGAGTCGTTTTCTTGCGCTTCAATGATAACCATTCCCGTTACGCGAGCACTGCTCGCCATAGCTCTTGCGAGGATGGCCCACGAGCGGGAGTCTCCTGTGGAATTCAAGAACCAAATAGACAATGCGGAGAGGTACTCGGCGCAGACGGATTTGCCGGAGGAGGCCGCGAACATTCTGCTCGAAATCGGTGGATTGTGTCTGGAGGCTGACCGCGGGGATCTGGCCATTGGCAGATTCGAGAAGGTGCGGGATTTGTGTGAGAAGCTGTCGTGGCCACATCGAGACAATCTTCTCGGAGCCGCTGCCACAGGTCTTTTTTCGGCGGGTTCGGAGACCTTGGCTGACATGGCTCTCGATCTTGTCACTGACAAATCTGTTCTGGCGAAGACACTGTCGGCCTTTGCCGCACAGTTGAGGAAGCAGGGCGAGGAAGCAAGTGCCCTTGAGGCACTTGACGAGGCTCATGAGATTCTTGGTTCCCAAAAGGATAAGGAAATCCGGGATCACAGAGCAAACAATTCGGCATGGCGTGGTGTTGCCGTGCAGTTTATGTTGACGGGTTCAGCGCCAAAAGCGTTGAAGGTGATCGGAGAGATCGAGGATGACGAAACAAGGACTTCGTCGGCGTCGCAGTGTGCTCTTGTGGCTGCGGATTCCTCCGATGATTCCGACTGGAGGGTCTTCTTCAATATGATCGGGGATCCGATCGTCGAGGGTATGACCCTGATCGCGATAGCTGGGACCGCCAATAGGAAGGGGGACTCACAAGCAGTCAAAGCTCTCGTCAAAGAATGTTCAGACAGACTCGATTCGATACATCAACCGGTCGCCGCCTGCGCAGTGTCCACAGAGCTGTTCGATCTCCAATGCCGCATCGGGGATCCGGTCGGGGCGCATGGGTCGTTGATGCACGCGCTCCTTGTCTGCAGCTCCATGGTGAATCGAAGCAGTCAATCGATTGCTCTCGCGAGGCTGAGTTCCAAGACAGATGCAAACCGATATGCTCTCGATGAACTCGCGTCAGCGTCATTGAAGTCCTTCATCTGTTGAGATCAAGGCGACTCGTTCAGCAGTAGGTCCTCGAAGGTGTCCCGCTTTCGGACCAGTCGGTAATCTCCGTTTCCTTCGGTTAGAATCACCGCCGGGAGAAATCTCCCGTTGTAGGGAAACATCTGTGCGATCGAGTAGGCGCCACAGTTCAGAAGTGCGAGGACCTCACCGGGTTCGACGTCTTTGGGGAGTTTTCGCCTCTCCGGAAGCCTTCCTTCTCCTTCGATATCGAAATAGACATCTCCACCATCGCAGAGCGGTCCGGCGACCTTGTAGAGTGTCTCGTGGGGGGATGTGCATCGTTCCGCTGAAATCGCGTGGTAGTACCACTTGTAAGTCTCCATCGAAAGGAGCACATTGAATCCCGCGTCGGTTAGAAGCCATTCATCGGACGTGACTCCCGTCGATGTCTTCGGTTCCAGTGGGCGTGATTTAACATTTCTGACAGTCGTGAGACAGACTCCGGTGTCTGCGATTACGCTTCTTCCAGGTTCGAGCAACAAGGTCAATCCATCCAGCAAATGCAGACAATTCGATTGCTCGGCACGAGCCTTGATGGCGTTCCATGCCCGTTCGATGACATCGGCGGGTTCATACCCTGCTTCGAACATCTTTCGCTGCTTTGCAGGGAAGTCTTCCGCATGGGATTCATCACGGAGATAGTTGACCGGGAAGCCACCTCCGAGGTTCAGATGATCCGGTTTGATGCCGGTTTTCTCATATATCTCGATAAGGGTTTCGAACAAGGCATCCAGAGCCAGGGTGTACGGTTCCGACTCGGAGTTCTGGGAACCGATGTGGAGGTGTATGCCCCGAAGTCTCAAATTCTTTTCATCCTTGAACTTCTCGAATGCGGCGACGGCCTCATACGGCATCATTCCGAATTTGGACGTCAACATCGCCGTCTGCAGTCCCGAGTGGGTTTTAGATTCAATCTCGGGAACCATCCTCAGAGAAACGTTGGCAGTGCATCCCATTCTCCTCGCCGTCTCGACGATGAGGTCAAGCTCGAACAATGAATCGACTTGAATAGCAAAAATCTCGTTCTCGATGGCGCCTTCAATCTCCCAGATCTCCTTGCTGTTACCATTGAAGATGATCTGTTCACCTTTGAATCCAGCGCGCAGGGCTTTCCAAAGCTCGCCCCCCGAGTTGACCTCCAGATCGCAGTCGGCATCTTTGACCACACCGAGGATCGCCGAGTTTGAGTTTGCTTTTGCGGCGTAGCAGATCTTCAAATCGCAATCGATTCGTTCCTGCGCTCGGCGGAGTCGTTCGATATTGTGGCGTATGCGTGGACCACTGAACACGAAGAGAGGGGTGCCGAACTCCTCCGCGAGTGTCTTGGCGGACACGCCATCGATGTGCAATACATTGTCGAGCGACTCCAAATAGCCGGGAATCTGCCAGGTTTCCTTCATTGTTCTTCTATCTCTTTGTGTCTCCAGTTTGTATTCCGTGCCCTATCGGGTGAAGTCCCGGTATCGAGACCGGGAGACGACCTGAAAAGGGTATCCTGCCGAGAAGCGCACGAGCGGTCGCCCTTTGGAGTGAGCCCATGTCTCCGTAACTTGCGACATAGGTTTTCAACTCTGGAAATGCCAGAAGCGAGTATGGATTTCCAAAACCTATTCCGATAACACGTTTTCCGCTGTTGATTGAATCCCTCACAAGAGATGCGCCCTTCTCCGGGAGGCCGACGCTGTTCTTGGCTCCGGTGCGGACCCTGCCGAACATTCCCACGATGACGACATCGGCGTTCGCGATTGCATCCCTTGCCCGCGAGACGGTTTCTGCAGAGGTGTTCTCCTGAATCAGGAAACTCTGATGTCTCAGGCCGTTCTCGCGTAAGGTCCGATTGAAGGTCGCTGCTGTAGAGTCGCCGTCGAATCCGTTGGACACTCCGATGAAAACGGTGCGTTGCCCGCTATCCAAGGGAAGCGCTCCATCCTGTCTGCGTACCAAAGTGATCGCTCGTTCGGAAATCTCGGTCGCAAGCTCGAGGGTCTCGGGGCCAGAGACGACGGAATCTATCGAGCCCAGGGACGTGATCTTCTTCTGAAACAGACCGAGTTCGAATTTCCATGCGAGGATGCGACGAACAGCGTCATCGATTCTCGACACTGGAATCCTGCCTGACTTAACGGCAGACCTGATCCCGCGGATCATTGCCCCCAAGTCGGCTGGTTTCTCCAAGATGTCGGCTCCGGCCAAAACCGCTCGGACTCCCGCTTCTTCCTGATCGAAATAGAGTGTCAATCCACTCATACTCATCGCATCGGTGACTATCAGGCCGCGAAACCCCATTTCCTTTCGCAGGATCTCCGTCTGGATTTTGCCGGAGAGCGTGGCTGGTATAGTTGCGGTCTCACTTATGAGTTCAGCTCCTTCCTCCGAATCCACACGCAAGGCGTTCGAAATCGGTTTGACCACCTCCGAGTCAATCTGTGGCAGTCCGACGTGTGCAATCATTATGGAACCAACGCCTGCATCGATGGCTGCCCTGAACGGAGGCAGTTCGATACGATCAAGCCTCTCCCTGGATACATCGATCATCGGAAGTCCGCGGTGTGAATCGACTTCAGTATCGCCGTGCCCGGGGAAGTGCTTCGCTGTCGCGATCACGCGCTGGCTCTGAAGCCCCCTGATGAAGGCTGCTCCTAGTCTGCCCACCAACTCCGGGTCCTCTCCATAGCTTCGTACATTGATCACGGGATTTTCAGGATTGTTGTTCACGTCGAGTACCGGCGCGTAGACATGAAGAATCCCCATCGCCCGTGCCTCACGCCCGGTGATGATTCCCATCCGTTCCGCAAGTCGTGCATCTCCTGTTGCTCCGACAGCCATCTTCCACGGGAAGTTTGTCGCATCGGAGAACCTCATCCCGATGCCGGTTTCTGCATCCACAGAGATTAGAAGGGGAATCTTGGCGAATGCCTGCATTCTGTTCACAAGGTGAACAGACTCATAGATGGGGGCGCCGAAGAGGAGAATCCCGCCTATCTTTTCCTGCTCGACCTGCCTTTGCAGTTCACGGAAATAGGGGCTGTTCCGATGAGCGTATCTTGCATTGATACCGACATGGAGCATCTGCCCGATCTTTTCATCGATCGTCATCCTGCGTAGCGCGGCGGTCGCAAGATTCCAAGAACGCTTCGACGGCTCAAACCGATCTGAGGTCCGACCGGAGACGACCCGATTCGCTCCGAAAGTCGCGAATGTGATCGTCGTCGCAAATACAAGTATTGCTGTCAGCAGTTTTCGCATCGTTCTTCTATTTTGAGATTTTCGAGGTGACGAAGGCAACCATGAATGTCGTGCTCGACCCGATGAGGACATACCAAGGCCACGCGATCGGGGTGACATCTGCATCGAATCCGAACCGCTTCATGAATTCTAGAAACAGCAGGTAAGACATCAGCACAAGGCTCGTAATCATTCCGATGAGTGCGTCCCTTTCCTTGGCTTTCTTCAAGAACGTGCCCACTAGGAAGACTCCGAGCACAGGACCGTTGATCAGAGATGCTATCGAAAGGGCGGAGTCGAGAGCAGATCTCTGTTGATTCATCACCACAAGAGCAACCATTATCTGCACCATGCCGAAGAACAGGGTCAGCCATCGCGAGAGACTGAGCAACCTGGAGTCGGATGCATTCGGTCGAAATGGTCTGAACAGATCGTTGACGGTAGTCGCTGCAATTGAGTTCAGAGAACTCGACAGGGCAGCGGCGAATATCGCCGCAACTACGAGCCCCGAGATTCCCGAAGGCATGTGTCTCGTGATGAAGTCCGGGAACACGGTATCTCCTGCCCGAAACGGATAGGCTCCTGTCGCGGTCGCATATCCGGGATCCTCGAAGGGCTGATAGAAAGCGAAGAGAAGTGCGCCGATGAGCAGGAATCCAAGGAACTGAGCCAACACGACTGCCCCAGAGGTGAGCAATGCCGTTATCGCACGGTTCTTCTTGTCGGTGCAAAGATAACGCTGGACCAGATATTGGTCCGTTCCGTGGGTCGACATGACCAAGAAGCTTCCACCGACCAATCCTGCCCAGAATGTGAAGGTCTTTGTCAGGTCGATTGGCAGACTGAAACCAAAAGAATCTCCCGAGAAGGGAATCGCGAAGGAGTAAACGGTGTCTCTGATTCCCCAATCGATGAAACGAAACTTGTCATACTGTTGTCCGATTGCAATCGCTTGGGAAAATCCTCCATCTATCTGTCCAGCGATCACGATTGCCGCCGCGATCGCGCCACCGACGTAGATTGTCAATTGGACGACCTCGACCCAAATCACGGCCTCCATCCCGCCGTAATAGGTGAAGACAATCATCACGACGCCCAGTAGAATCACCGATCCGATGATCACCGACTCATTTGAAGCTCCAGGAAAGAATGCTGTGAACACCGCCGTCAGCACGATGGCCGTCAGGAGGAGTCTTATGCCATCGGCGATATTTCGCATGAGAACGAAAAGGCTCGAGGCCAACATCTTCACTCTCAATCCGAACCGTTCCCCTAGAAGTTGATAGACGGTGAGCAGTTCTCCCTTGAAGTAGAGAGGGATGAGGACCAGAGAAATGATGACCCTGCCGGTCATATATCCGAAAACAAGTTGGATGAACTCGAAGTTTCCGCCCTTCGAGAAGACGATTCCAGGTACCGAGATGAATGTGATCGTGCTGGTTTCAGTCGCGACGATCGACATGGATATCGCCCACCAGGGGACTTTTCTGCTCCCGACGAAATAGCTTTCGGTCGATTTTTGTCGCTTAGAGAACCAGACACCGAACAAGGTGACTCCAGTCAGATAACCGAAGATGATCACTAGATCCAAGATGGTCATGGTTCAGGCGCTAAGAATACATCGTCCGAGGATGCATGAACAGTCTCCGATTCAATCAAATCGCCCCCAATCGTTCGACCGCAGTCGCGATTACTTGGTCTGATGCCTTGAGCGCCTCGACAGCACGTTCAATAGTCGCTCCCGTCTTCGCAGTCACAATGGCGACTTTGAGATCGCCATCGGTTCTGTTGAGGAGCTCAATGGCCGATGCCTCATCGAGATCCGTTTCCGAGACCAGAATCCGGACGGTTCGCTCTCGGAGCTTCTCATTGGAAGGACGGACGTTCGTCATACGGTTGCCGATGACATACCCCAGTCTGATCATCAGCATCGTTGAAATCATGTTTAGAATCATCTTCTGTGCGGTGCCTGACTTCATACGGGTCGAACCCGCGATGACCTCTGGTCCAACGACCGCGACGATAGGGTAGGCGGCTTGATCGACTATCTCGGAATCGGGGACACAGGTGATGCAGCCGGTCAGACAGCCGAGTCGATTCGCATGGGCGAGTGCCCCGATCGTGTAAGGGGTTCTGCCCGATGCCGCGATTCCGATTACCGAGTCGTTAGGACCGAGCCCTATGGAATCGAGGTCCTCGGCACCCGCTCTGAAATCATCTTCGCTTGCTTCAACCGCTTGATGAAGAGCGTCGTAACCGCCGGCGATGAGACCTACGACGCGTCCTGGAGGCACTCCGAATGTGGGGGGGATCTCGCTTGCGTCAAGAACGCCTAGGCGCCCACTCGTGCCGGTTCCTATGTAGATCAGCCGTCCCCCTTTCTTGACGCGCGGAACCAGATTCTCAATCAGTTCGGCGATATCCGGTACCGCGTCCTTGACAGCTTGGGCTACTCGAGAATCTTCCTCATTGATCAGAAGAAGCGCCGATGTGACATCCAACTTGTCGATGCCCGCGGTGTTCGGGTTTTCACTTTCGGTGATTCTATCGTTTGGTTTCATGCCGATGTCTCCTCAGCGAATTCCCGCGCCAATCTGGATGCAGCGACTGCTGGGGACTCGTTCGGATCGGTCAGGAACGCATTTCGAGCCACCGCCGTGACGAGCCTCATCATCGGTACCGTGAACATCTCGCCAGCAGAGAACACACTTCCGACTTTTCCAATCGGAAACGACTCTTCTTCCATTCCGAGCCTTCTTATCACGGCAACAGCGGCCTCCCCCATCTCACTTCCGGCCTCCTCGATAATCGACTTCGCTACCGAGTCCCCCGATACGGCCTCGGCAATCACTTCTTTGGCGAATCCTGCGATTCTCGCATTGTCAGTCGACGGGGCGTGAATCGCCATCGGCAGGTCTTCAACTTTTTCCGCTTTGAAGAACTTTGTTGCGGCATCGGCGAGTGAGGTCTGTTCGCCGCGACCGTCGCTTGCTCGGGCTATTCTCCTGAGAGCCTTTCTCGATATTCCCGCTCCGCCTGACTCGTCGCCAGCGACAGGGCCCCAACCTCCTGCGGATGCCAGTTGTCCTGATGCCGAACGTCCTATGCAGACCGAACCCGTGCCGGCGATCGCTACCAGAGCCGGTCCTCTCGGAGCAGTTCCCTCGAGAGCGATTTCAGCATCAGTGGCGATTTGAACGAAGGGCGCTCCGCTCGCCCTCCTGATGCGCTCGCGCATGACGTTTCGAAGATCGGCCTTCTTCGCTCCAGCGATTCCGCAGTAGATCGAGACAACATCTGACCGACTCAATCCTGCGACATCACACGCGCGGTCGATCGTCTCGATGATATTCCTCACTGCAGTCTCGACCCCCGTTCTCAGTGGGTTCGACGCGCCGCCTACGGCTGTTCCTCGAATTACCCCATCTTCGTCGACCAGCACCACCTCCGTTTTCGTGCCACCGCCGTCCACGCCGACGAACAGCGAGTGACCGGAGTTTTTCCTGAAATTCTCGGATTCCAATGATGCCATCTTGGGAACGGATCTTCTTGAATGACTTTTTAGACTCGATTCTAAATATAATCAAATATAGTGGATGTTATATAATGCATAACAAAACCATATATCAAGAAAACTTATCGAAACCATTTCATTCCAGTTCCTTTTGGGGCTAGAATGTCGGGACTTTCAACAATATGGACATCAAACAGCTAAAAGCATTCGTTGCAATCGCTGACACGGAGACGTTTACCGCAGGTGCAAGGCGTTTGAATATCACGCAGGCCGCGATATCGATGCAGATACGACACCTCGAGGACGAACTGGGATTGCCCTTGTTCACCCGAACGCCTCGAAAAGTCATTTTGACGGAGGTTGGGGAGGCCCTCCTCGTGAGGGCTCGTCGTATCCTTCGCGAGCATGAGGCCGCCTTGGCTGAAACAGCGGAGTTAGCTGGAGCAGAGCACGGGAGACTTCGGATCGGGTCAGCCTCAGCGACATTCTCGTCGAGTGAATTGCCGGAGATCCTGAAGAGTCTGAGAAAGGATTTCCCTAAGTCCGAGGTGACCGTGTTCTCTGGAACGAGTGAGAAGCTCATCGAGAAGATTACTCATGGCGAGCTCGATGTCGCATTCGTCTCACTACCCGTCAGCAACACCAATGTGCAGACGGAACTAATGTTCAGCGATGAGGTCGCTGTGATCGTCCATCCGTCTCATCCCAAGGCGGGTGAAAATGTGATCAGTGCGGCCGCTCTCGCCAAGGAGAATCTCATTTTGGGAGAGAAGGGCGGGAACACCCGAAGGATGATTGATGAGTTCTTTTCGGAATTGGGCCTTCGACCGAACATCGTGATGGAGTTGTCTCGGCAGTCTGCGATCAATCGGATGGTGGAGAACGAGATGGGAGTAGGTATCGCAGGGATTCGCGCTGTGAGGCAGCAGGTCGATGACGGGACTTTGTCTGCACTCAGAATCGAAGGCGCGGAGTTGCACTGGGATCTGGGAGTGGCACGTCTTCGTGGTGGATATCTTTCTCCGATCGCCCGAGCATTCATGGAAGTTTGCAAGTCTACCTTCGACAAAAAACAGTGATGGGAAAAACTACTCGCACGGTGTGGAATGGGAATTCCGGATTTGATGGGATCCTTCTCTTTCTGATTTCAGCAGTTCTTGTCACCCTCGCTGTTCCGCCGCGACTACTGGCTCAACGTCAGCAGCTCGACCGTTCCGTCCTCGACCGCATGGATCGGTTAATCGAATCCGACATTGCCGATGGAAAGCTCCCGGGTGCTGTGGTCCTCGTCGGAAGGGGAGACCGCATAGTTCTAAGGAAGGCCTATGGCAACAAATCGGTTCGTCCGGAAACCGAGGCGATGACCATAGACACGATCTTCGATGTTGCGAGTCTCACGAAGGTGGTCGCCACATCCACGAGTGTGATGATCCTCCTCGACGATGGAAGATTGCGCCTGAGCGACAACATAGGGAGATTCATACCTGAAATCGAGGACGAGTCAGCAAAAAGGGCAACCATCCAGCAGCTCTTGAACCATGTCGCGGGTTACCAACCGGATTTCGATCTGGGTCAGAAGTGGCGGGGTCGTGAGGGGATGTTGACCGCACTTTACAAGGAAAGACTCCGGCACCCACCGGGCTCCCGATTCGTTTATTCGGATATCGGATTCATCGTGCTCGGTGAAATCGTGCATCGTGTCTCCGGGATGCCTTTGGATGAGTTCTTCAATCGGAACGTCGCGGCGAAACTGGATATGAAAGACAGCAGGTTCGAGCGTCTTGATGACTCCGGTTCCCGAGTTTCATCGAATCCTCCTCTGCAGAGAATCGCCCCGACTGAGAATGTCCGTGGACAAATGAGCTACCTTGGCTCGACCTTCGTCGGCGCGGAGGAAGAGGGCACGCGCATATTGCGTGGTGAGGTTCACGACCCCACGGCTTACCGCATGAACGGTGTCGCAGGTCATGCGGGACTTTTCTCCACAGCAGACGATCTAGCGAGATTCTGTCGCATGATTCTACGCGGTGGGGTCTTTGACGGGAAGCGAATACTAGCCTCGTCGGTACTGAATAGAATGACCTTTCCGTCGGTGGTCACAGAGGACGGGGCGACTAGAGGGCTCGGATGGGATCTCTCGTCGAGCTTCTCCTCCAACCGTGGAGATTTTTTCCCAATCGGAAGTTTCGGCCACACTGGCTTCACCGGAACATCGCTCTGGATCGATCCTGTGTCGGAGACTTTCGTGGTGTTTCTCTCGAATCGTGTTCACCCCGATGGAAAGGGTGATGTCGGATCTCTGCGCGCCCGTGTCTCGTCTATTGTTTCGGCCGCGGTCGCAGATGTGGCTCCGAGTCGTTACCGGGAATTGGAGTCTCAGCATCACGCGATCGTTGCGGCCCAACTCCCCAAGTTCCGTGACCTCGCCGAGAGCGCTCGCAGAACCATCGGTACGAACCAGAATCAGAATCCGGTCCAACGCGCGACCCTCAACGGCATAGATGTTCTCGAGCGGGAAGGTTTCAAGACAATGGATGGTCTTCGAATCGGGTTGGTCACGAATCACACAGGACGCAATTCGGCAGGGAAACCGACCATCGATGTTCTATTCGAATCCGACAAGGTGAAACTGACCGCGCTCTTCTCACCGGAGCACGGAATCAGGGGAGAACTCGATCAGGAGAAGATCGAGGACTCGAAGGATGAGAAGACAGGGCTTCCCATTTTCTCCCTCTACGGGGAGACGCGTCGTCCGAAGCAGGAGAATCTAGCAAGTCTGGATGCTCTGGTCTTCGATATTCAGGACATCGGCACGAGATTCTACACATACATCTCGACCCTTCAGAACGTCATGGAGGAGGCTGCCAAGGCCGGGAAGCCACTTTTCGTTCTCGACCGACCAAATCCGATCAATGGAAACGATGTCGAAGGTCCTTTGGCTGATGCGGACAAACTTAGTTTCGTCGCGACGCACACGATTCCGGTGAGGCACGGGATGACTGTCGGGGAATTAGCGATGATGTTGAATTCGGAGAGGAAGATCGGTGCCGATGTCCGGGTCGTGAAGATGAGGGATTGGCAGAGAACCGACTGGTTCGACCAAACCGGTCAGACATGGATAAACCCGTCTCCGAACATGCGAAGCCTGACGCAGGCGACGCTCTACCCGGGAGTCGGACTGCTCGAGTACACCAATCTGTCAGTCGGTCGTGGGACTGATACCCCCTTCGAGGTGATCGGCGCACCATGGATGGATGGTCGGAGACTGGCCCGCCTTCTGAATTCAAGAAACATCCCAGGTGCGAGATTCGTGCCGATCAGATTCACCCCCAAATCATCCGTATTCAAAGGGGAGCAGTGCGATGGCATCAACATCCTGATCACCGACCGCAGAGCTTTCAGGTCGGTAGCCGCGGGTATCGAGATAGCGGTCGCCTTACGCGTTCTCCATTCAGACGAGTGGAAGCATGAGCGATATCTTCGACTGATGGTCAACCAGGAAGCCTATTCGAAAATGGTCTCAATGGAAGACCCGAGAGCGATCGTGTCCTCGTGGCAGAAGGGGATCTCCGATTTCATCTCACGTCGTTCCGCATTCCTCCTCTACTGAGATGATTCCATGAAAGAGACGATCTTGCAGAATGTCATGTTGGGTGGTGATGATGAGGGTCCTGTATGCATCTCGGTGTCCGAAGGCGTCATTCGCGCTATTTCCGCCGATTCGAATTGTGAAGGTGCGATAGATCTCGGTGGTGCAACCCTGTTGCCCGGGTTCATCGACATTCACAATCACGGTGCGGTGGGTATCGATGTAAATGATGCCGACTCGGATGGGTTGATCGAGATTGGAAGATTCCTGTTGCGGGCGGGTGTCACATCATGGGTACCTACAATCGTTCCAGACTCTGATGGGGTCTACCTAAAGGTTACCGATGCGGTCTCGAAAGCGATTCGAAGCACATCGCCCGATGTGGCCGAGATCGTCGGAATTCACTACGAGGGAATCTACTCGAACCGACGGGTATGTGGGGCTCTCCGACCCGAATATTTCAAGGAATACAAGCGAGGGGATTTGGATCTTCTGCCGTCAGTGGAAGGACTCCCGCATATCCTGACCTTCGCTCCGGAGGTCAATGGCGGGATGGAGTTGGCCGAGGATATCGTCAGTAGGGGATGGATTCCCTCGATAGGTCATACCGATGCTGGAATCACCCATCTCGAGTCAGCGTACTCACGCGGGGTTCGCCAGGTCACCCATCTATTCAATGCGATGACAGGAATACATCATCGCGAACTAGGCGTGGCGGGATGGGCCATATCCAAGCAAGATGTGTCCTGCGAGATGATTGCCGATGGAATCCATGTCGCAGAGGAGATTCTCCGATTGGCTCTCTTGGCGAAAGGAAGCGCAGGATTGATGTTGGTAAGTGATTCGATTGCACCGACAGGATTGGGTGATGGAGAGTTTCGGGTCTGGGGAGAAGACATCGTTGTCGAGAACTTGAAGACTCGGAACGTCAATGGCTCCATCGCTGGCAGCGTCGTTACTCTGGCCGACTCACTCGAAAGGATGTTGAGGCTCGGGGCCAGTGGCTCCGATTGTGTCCGTATGCTAGCGACCAATCAGTCGAGAAGGCTCGGGCTTCATGACCGTGGCGAGATCGAAGTTGGAAAGAAAGCTGATATCGTCGCCGTGGATTCTTCGGGACAGGTCGTCTTCGTCATGAAGTCAGGTGAGGTAATTCGGTCCGACGGTTGACCTGCTTTCTCTTGGAGACCAGATACACTCCACTGAAGATCATCACCGCCGCGATGAGCATGTGAACAGTCAATTTCTCGCCGAGAAACAGGGTTGCTGAAACCACTCCGATCAAGGGTTGGAAATACACATACGCCACCACGGTTGAAGGTTCGACTCTTGCAAGCGCCCATGTGTTCCAGTAATAGGCGAGAATGGTTGGAAAGAGGACAAGCCCCCCAAGGAACAGCCAACTCTCAGTTGACACTCCCGACAGCTCGACCGCCTGCAACTCATAAACACCCACAGGAACGCTCAGGATACATCCGAAGATGAATAGCCATGCGATGCTTTTCAGGGCGCCATAGCGAATCAAAAGATCCTTGGACAGCACGATGTAGAAAGCGTAGGAGAGGCTGTTCAGAACGATCAGCAAATCCCCCAGCTGGAAGCTCAATGCAAAGTCCACCGGGACGATCAGGTAGAAGACGCCTCCCATGGCGATCGCGATGCCCAGAGCCTTGAACCATCTCAATCTTTCCATTCCGGCTATCATCCCGAGGCCGATTGTGAACACTGGAATCGTCGTCGCTATCAGGGATGTGTTGACTGCCGTGGTTCGGGCGAGGCCCTCAAAGAAGAGCATCTGATTGAGACTGATGCCAAGCAGGCCGAGCGTGGCGAAATGCAGGTAATGCCTCCTCTCTTCCAAAGCGAGAGTCCCGCGATAACGTTGAAGAATCGTGAACGCGATCGCCGCCCCACCTATTCGGAAACCGACTATGGAGAGGGCGGGGAACGCCTTGAGTGCGAACTTGCCCAAGACTGTGGATGTGCCGAAGAAAAGCTGGACGGCCATGAGTGCGACGTGAGGCGCCAGGTTCGAATGTCGTCGGATCTCGGTCATCGGTTTCAGTGCATGGAAACGGGCGAGAGCCGGTCATCATCCGACCCTCGCCCGTCCACGAAAGAAGACATGCTACATGAACATGAGGACGGGTTGTTCCATCATGTTTTTGAAAGTCTGGAGAAACTTGGCGCCCGTCGCTCCATCGATAACCCGATGATCGCAACTCAGTGTCACTTTCATTATGTTCCTGACGGTCATGACTCCGTCCTTGACCACCGGAGTAGGCGTCGAGGAACCGACAGCGAGAATAGCCGCCTCCGGGGGATTTATGATCGCAGTGAACTCCGTTATCCCGAACATTCCGAGGTTCGAAATCGAGAAGGTCGCACCGGTGTATTCCTCGGGTTGCAGTTTGCGCTCACGCGCCTTGGAGGCAAGGGATTTTATCTCACGTGATATGTCGACGAACCCTTTCTTATTTGCAGACCGGATGACCGGCGTGATGAGGCCGTCCTCAACGGCGACCGCGACTCCGATGTCTGCATCCTCGTAGAAGCGAATCGCAGTGTCTCTGTAGGAGGCATTCACAAAAGGATGCCTCATCAATGCATGCGACACCACCTTCACGATGATGTCGTTCACGCTGATCTTCTCCCCATCCTTTAGTTCAGAGTTGATTTTCGCCCTCAAATCGAGGACGTTGTCCATCTCGATAGCGGTGGTCAGATAGAAGGTCGGAATCGGGCCGATGGATTCGGAAAGCCTCGAAGCGATGACCTGCCTCATCTTCGTGGTCGCCTCCTCACGGTAGGCGGACGCGCCATAGACGGTCGATGGTGTGTAGGAGAACAGCGCAGATTTCGATCCGCCGCCATTCATCGCAGATTCGATGTCTCTTTTGATGATTCTGCCACCTGGGCCCGAACCGGCAATCGAGTTGATATCTATCCGATGTTCCGCCGCCATTCTCGCAGCAATCGGCGAGACGATCAGTCTTCCGTTAGAAGGCGCTTTAGTGGGCGCTGGAGTTGCAGTGGGGGCAACAGTCCTCTGAGCAGGAGCAGCGACCGGTGGGACATACAATTTCGGCTCCTCCTTCTTTTGCTCCGGGACCTCCTTAGTTTTCTTCTCTGTAACAGCTTCGTCAGCCAGCAGGGAAGAGAATTCCTCACCAGGCTTGCCGATGACGCCGATGGTCTGTCCCAATCTGGCGTTTCCTCCGGCAGGAACCACGATCTTGAGGAGAGTTCCTGCCTCGAGGGAAGTCATTTCCATCGTGGCCTTGTCGGTATCAACCTCTGCGATGGTCTCATTGGCTTCGATGGAATCTCCTTCCTTCTTAAGCCACCGTGAAATCTGTCCTTCCTCCATCGTCGGAGAGAGCTTCGGCATCAGAATCTTATTGGCCATAGTAAAACCTCGGGCAGTTGCCTCGAAAAAAATCAGAGATAGCAGACTTCCTTGATCGCGGTCAGGATTTTCGCCACGTCGGGAAGAGCGGCGATTTCAAGGTTGCGCGCATAGGGCATCGGTGCCTCGACCGTAGAAATCTTCTTGATCGGGGCGTCTAGATAATCGAACGCATTCTCCATGACCTGGTGCGATATTTCCGAGCCCACCGAAGCGAACGCATGCGACTCCTCGACTATCACCAATCTGTTGGTCTTCTTCACAGAGTCGACAATGGTGTCGATATCGAGAGGCTTGATGGTCCTCGGATCCACCACCTCGACAGAGACTCCGAATTCGGCCTCGGCGCGCTCAGCGGCCTCGAGGGCCATTGGCACGGTCATCGATCTTGCTACGATGGTGCAGTCGGTTCCTTCACGCTTCACGTCTGCGACGCCGAGGGGGATCGTGAAGTCAGGATCATCAGGGACCTCGCCCTTGAACCCGTACATGCGTTCCTGCTCCATGAAGATGACTGGGTTGTCATCGCGAATCGCCGATTTCAACAACCCTTTGGCATCCGCTGCAGTCGAGGGCATCACCACCTTCAGACCAGGGAAGTTCGCGTACATCGCCTCCAGTGCCTGCGAATGCTGGGAAGAAACCTGGAATGCACTTCCATTCGGCCCTCTGAACACGATCGGGATGTTGAACTGACCGCCCGACATATACAGCATCTTGGCTGCGTGGTTGATTATCTGGTCGGCCGCCAGAATCGAGAAGTTGAAGGTCATGAATTCGATGACCGGTCTCAGTCCCGCCATCGCAGCCCCAACTCCGAGGCCTGCGAAACCAAGCTCGGTAATCGGGGTGTCGACGACTCTCTTGTCGCCGAATTCCGTCCACAGACCTCGGGTGACCTTGTAAGCTCCATCATATTGGGCAACTTCCTCGCCCATGATGAAGACATTCTTATCTCTCAGTATTTCTTCGCGAAGGGCCGCGTTCAGCGCATCGCGTATTGTCATCTCTGCCATACAAGCCTTTTGATTGAAAACTAGTCAACGAATACGTCTGTGAAGAGCTCGCTCTCATCCGGGAATGGACTTTCCTCAGCGAAGGCCACCGCCTTGGCGACGGCTTCCTCGGCCTTCTTGTCGATAGCGGCGAATTCCTTCTCGGTAAAAACCTTGGCGTCGAGGAGACTGTCCTTGAAAAGCAGAATAGGATCCCTCTGCTGATACTTCTTGATCTCCTCGGTCGTTCTGTATTTTCCAGGGTCCGACATCGAGTGGCCCATGAAGCGATAGGACCTGATTTCTAGAAGGGTGGGAAGCGATTGCTTGCGGGCACGGTCCATGGCACGGAGAGTGGCCTCACGTACCGCCATCACGTCCATTCCATCCACGAATTCGTTCGCCATCCCGTAGCTCTCAGCCTTTGAGGCGATGTTCGAGACTGACATGGCCCTCTTCTGAGAGGTTCCCATTCCGTATTGATTGTTTTCACAGATGTAGATGATTGGCAGTTTCCAGAGTTGAGCCATGTTGAGAGACTCATGGAAGATGCCTTGGTTCACCGCGGCTTCTCCGAAGAAGCAAAGAGTCACCTTCTTCTCGCCGCGGTACTTCTGGGCATAGGCCATTCCTGTACCCACCCCGATCTGTCCACCGACGATTCCGTGTCCTCCGAAGAAGCCAAGCTCTTTGGAAAACATGTGCATCGATCCGCCTTTGCCCTTGACGTTGCCACCGGACTTTCCGTAGAGCTCGGCCATGACGGCTTCCGGAGTGATTCCTGCAACCATCGCCTGTACGTGATCCCGGTAAGAGGTGATCGAATAATCGCCCTTTTCCATCGCGGTCATGGTCCCGATGCCGATTGCCTCCTGACCGATGTAGAGATGGCAGAAGCCGCCGATCTTGCCGATGCGATAAACCTCTGCACACTTCTGTTCGAACACGCGACCGAGGACCATCTGATAGAGCATTTCCTTCAAGACCTTTTTGTCTGTCTTCTTGATCGCTATTAGCTGGGATTTTTTTCTCGCGATGTATTCGGCATGAGCCTCAGCTGGGTCGAGCACATCACTGATGAAGGCGGCTTCACTGTTCTTTGAAGCAGTCTTTGACCTCGATGGGGAAATTTTCTTGGATGCCTTAAGGGACTTCTTGGCACCCGTTGCACTCTTGGGCACAACCTACCTCCAGAATTGCGGGAAAGATTGAAAATAACTCTCGGAAAGCCCGAAAATCAGACCTGCTGAGAACTTGAAGTATACGAAATGCATTTAGTTCAATGCAAAAGAGGGGAGTTCCAAGCGGATTGGTGATAAACTTCCAACGATTCGATGCATCAAGCAGCGTTTCCCTGAATCCAACAGACCGCACCATAGGTATGGGTGATCGACCATCTTTGGTCGGCAACCTTGAAATCGATGAGAAAGATTCTTCTGACTGGAATTTTCGGTTGCTTCGCCGTGCTCCTCGCATTCTTTGCTCCGCTTCACCCGAGCGGAGCCCAGAATAGTCCGGCCAAGTGGTCATTGGCGATTGAAGGTCAACAGCCCTCCTACAAGCCCGGGGATTCTGTAACCGTGAAGTTGAACGTCACCTTGGAAGAGGGGTGGCACCTCTATGCGATGGAACAGCCATCGGGCGGGCCGATACCTACCTCGATCAAGGTTCCGAAAGATTCAGCTTTGGAAATCTCCGGTCCGATCTCATCACCAGACCCGATAACCGAGTTCGATCCCAACTTCAAGATCGACACGAAGTTCTTCAAGGACTCCGCTGAGTTCCGAGTTCCACTGGCCTTCAAGTCCGAGACCGCTAGAGAGGACGTCGAGTTGGATGTCAGATTCCAACTCTGCACCGATCGTCTCTGCCTTCCTCCTCAGACGGTGTGCGTGTCGACGTCCGGCTCGAAGGTGGTGAGGGGCATAGGGGTGAGCCAGCCTTCCCCGTCGCCCGCAGAGGGTGCGTTGATCACACGTGACTCGACCGAACTCGATCTCACCGGCTTCATCTGGTTGGCATTGTCACTCGGTGCTCTTTCACTTCTGACACCATGCGTCTTTCCGATGATCCCAGTGACGGTGTCTTACTTCACAAATCACGGCGGAAAGAGCAGAGGCAAGGCGATCAAACTTGCGACCGTATATTCGATTGGCATCATCGGCACCTTCACACTTCTCGGAATGTTGCTTGCGATTTTTGTGGGAGCTGCGGGTATCAATCTCTTCGCGGCCAATCCATGGGTCAATCTTCTGATAGCGGGATTCTTCATTTTCTTTGCTCTCAATCTTTTCGGGGCATACGAGATCTCTGTTCCATCGGGACTTTTGTCCAGACTCGATGCCTTGTCGAGGACGAAGGAAGGTGAGGGAGGTGGAATCATCGGAGCGTTGCTCATGGCGCTGACATTCACACTGACCTCTTTCACCTGCACATCGCCCTTCGTCGGAACCATTCTTGTGTCGGCCTCTCAGGGAAGTTGGCAGATGCCATTGGTCGGAATGTTTGCGTTCTCCGCGGTGTTCGCCCTTCCTTTCTTCATTCTGGCGCTGGCTCCTCAATTGGTCGCTCAAATGCCCAAGTCCGGAGGCTGGATGAACTCGGTGAAGGTGGCGATGGGATTTCTGGAGATCGCGGCCGCAATGAAGTTCCTCTCGAATATCGATGTCGTTTGGAAGGTGGGTTTCCTGACGCGCGACGTAGTACTCGCCGTCTGGATCGCGATCGGGCTGATTCTCACTGTCTATCTTCTGGGATGGTTCCAACTCCATCACGATTCAAAGACCGAGAGAATCGGATCTGTTCGGGTTCTCAGTGCTGTCGTGACTCTCGCGGTTAGCTTCTACCTTCTGACCGGGCTTTTCGGTGCGAGACTAGGTGAGTTGGAGTCCTTCCTGCCACCTGACCTCGATGGTGCCCGATCGTCTTCCAGGTCCGTGCGTGCAGATGAACCCGAGTGGCTGAAGAATGATCTGGCTAAGGCCAAGGAACTGGCCAAGGCCGAGAGCAAGAGGGTTTTCATCGATTTCACCGGCTACACATGCACTAATTGCAGATGGATGGAGGCAAACGTCTTCCCTGAAAGGGAGGTGGAGGAGCAGCTCAGACGATTTGTTCTGGTAAAACTTTTCACCGACGGCATCGGAGAACAATACGAAAGTCAGCAGAGATTTCAGGAGGAGACCTTCAAGACTGTTGCCCTGCCTTTTTATGCGGTGGTCGAGCCTTCGGGCAAGGTGATTGCCACATTCCCCGGGTTGACCAGAGATGTGGGCGAATTCAGAGACTTCTTGAAGAAGGCTGCGGACGCAACTAGTCCGGGAGTTTGAGATATGGTTTCGATTGATGAACTGGTTGAGGGGATGAGGGCAATTGCCGATTCTGAGTTCACCACAGACAACATTTACGGGTTTCTGGCAGCCAATCCTGTCGATGTGAAGAGCCTTGAGCGATACCTGTTCTGGAGTGAGAAGTTCTACACCAGGAACCTGATCTACAAGGACGACAGATTCGAAGTTATGGCTTTGTGCTGGGAGAGCGGACAGGTCTCGCGTGTCCATGACCACTCAGATCAAAAGTGCTGGATGAGTATGGTCGAAGGGACATTGAAAGGACAGAATTTCGGCATAGTCGAGGCTGATTTCGAAAAAGGTTCCTGTCGGCTAGAGGAAACAACCAGTTTCCTCCTCACGGATTCGGATGCAGCGAAGGTGGAACTCGAGGAGCCGATCCATCAGATTCTCAACCTGAAGGATTTCGATTGCAGGGCGATCAGCCTACATGTGTACTCGAAACCATTCGACACATGTCTCTCCTTCTGTCGGGAGACGAACACGGTCAAAGAAGTGAGATTGCATTACACGAGTGTCGAGGGTCGGCTCTGTGAGGGCATCAGTCTCTAGCAGCCCGGAGCCAATGATGGATTGATGGGGATGTCCTCCGAAAAAAATCTTTGGTCGGCTGGTGTCCTCGTTCTGATCGGGCTCCTGTTCCTATGGTTGCGTTGGGAAGGACTCGTCGATCACTGCCTTTGGTTCGATGAGATCTACTCCGCCCATGCGGCATCCATGCCTCTCCGGGAGATGATGCCATTCATAGCCCGCGATCTCGTCCACCCCCCATTTTTCTACGTTCTTTTAGGTGGATGGGTCTCGGTCTTCGGCGATTCGCAGTTGGCTCTCAGATATTTTCCTTTCGTCGTCTCCTTGCTGTCGCTGGCAGCTGCCTTTCTTCTCATGAGGCAGTTGAGGATCGGATCGACCGGCATGGTAGCTGGAATCCTCTTCATCGCAGTCAATGGGCTCCTGATCAAATACTCGCAAGAGGTCAGGATGTACTCCCTGGTTGTCACACTATCTCTTTTCTCAGCTTTCCTGTTCGAGAGATTCTTCAGAATGGGGAAGGGGATTGTCGCGCTAACCGTGATCAACGGACTCTTGGTGGCGACACATTACTTCGGCTTCATTCTCATCGTATCCCAAATCGCCGTAGTTCTGGTTTGGCAGAGGATAAAGATCAGGCCGATTGTGCTTGCAGGGGGGATATCGATGATGCCGGTCGCCGTATGGATCGGGTATGTTCTCAGTTTCAGTCGCGAGTCGGAAGCTCTGGGACAAAACATCGGTTGGATTCCCGCCCCTGGTCTTTTCACAGTTCTGAACTCGATCTTTGATTTCACGGAGCCGGTCTACTTCGACGCCGGCACCTCCGATCTGCCGACGAATCCGATCTTCTCAATTCCGATGCTGCTCCTTCTGATAGTTGCCGTGGCCTTCGCGGTGAGGGAGGGCGGTGTCAAGGCTATCCGGTCGGGCGAGGGATTGTTCCCGCACTTCGCGGTTGCTACCTTCGGGTTCCTGATTGTTCTTGTGCTCTCCCTCATCCTTCCGTACTCGATCTGGGGATCCCGTCATCTGTTGGTCCTTTTCGGCCCCTTCCTCGCAGTCATCGCCATCGCCTTGTCATCGTCGACATGGAATCATCTAAAGGCCATCCCGCTTGCTTCTATTTCATCCATCGCGCTCATGGCAGTGGTCTTCGGCGTTCTGCAACCTCGTGAGACCCGACACATCTGGTGTGCCTGGGAGAAGTTCGCGGTCTTTCTCAAGGAGCGCCCCAACTTGAACGAACCGATCTACTTTGTCGATGATCTGGCCGCCTACCATTTCTGGTATTTCTCTCGCAGGTCGCAAGAGGAAAGACCCATCCTTCTTTTGAGGAACGGGAAAATACGACCTGCAGATGATGACTACTTTCTTCCCAGGGGGTTTCAAGGAGTGACGAGGACCGACAGGATTGATGCGAGCCGACCCTTCCTGATCGGATTCGTTGCAGAGAAGTGGGACGAGGACCAGTATCCGTTGAAAGAACTCAGAAGCTCAGCGTGCAATCCGGAGACGATTGAAATATTCGAAGCTAATCAGACCAAGGCGTTTCTTGTGCGGTGCGGATAACTTCCCGATGGACTCAAGCTCTCTTCCAGCGGACCCCGTCTTTGGTGTCCTCCAACACGATTCCTTTGGCGAGCAGTTCGTCTCGGATTTGATCCGCCTTGCTGAAATCCCGATTTCTCCGCGCGGCCTGTCGTTCCTCAATCAGTCTCTCTATGTTCGAGTCAAGATCCCCCGCCTCTTCGTTTCCGAAGATTCCGAGGACTGAATCATAACGTCGAATCACGTCTAGAACCGTCGATCTGTCCTCGCTCAGCAGACGCTCCTCTGAAACCACAGAGTTGATCTCCCTTATGAAATTATGCAGCGATGCGAGAGCGACCGAGGTGTTGAGGTCATCATCCATGGCCACCTCGAGTTCGGTGACCGCTCGGGAGCATGCGGCAGAAACCTCAACCAGGGACCCGTCCTTGCAGCGAGCCTCGTTGACCAATCGTCTGAATTGCTGGAGTCTCGCCACCGCAGTCTCCGCCCCCTTGAGTCCCTCGAAGGTGAAATTCAGTTGCTTGCCATAAGGAACCGACAGCAGAAGATATCTGATCGAGAGTGGGGAGAACCCTCTCGAAAGAATGTCGCGGAGCGTATACTCGTTACCCAACGACTTCGCCATCTTCTCGTTGTCTATTTTCAGGAACTCGCCGTGAAGCCAGTACTTGGCGAACTGCTTTCCTGTTGCTCCCTCGCTCTGTGCGATCTCGTTTTCGTGATGTGGGAACTGGAGGTCGATGCCCCCGGCATGAATATCGAAACTTGAGCCCAGATACTTCATCGACATGGCAGAGCACTCGATGTGCCAGCCTGGGCGTCCTCTTCCGAAAGGTGCATCCCATCCGGGCACCTCGTCGGGTTCCACGAATTTCCACAAAGCGAAATCGCGGGCGTCTTCCTTCTCGTACTTGTCGGTGTCGACACGTCCGCTCGCACCCGTCTCATTCCCTTCGAAACTTATCTTCGAGAGTTTTCCGTAATCGGGGAACGATGAGATTCGGAAGTAAATCGATCCGTCGGATTCATATGCCTTCCCATTTTTCAGAAGAGTCTCGATGATTCCGATCATTTCCTGGATGTGTTCGGTTGCGCGGGGGGCGTGATCAGGGCGTTCGATGTTGAGGACGTCGATGTCTTCCCAGAAGGCCTTGATGAACGGCTCGACGAAGGACTCGATCGAAACCCCAGCTTTCTTGGATTCGTTGATGATCCGGTCGTCGACATCCGTCAGATTCATCACGTGGGTAACCGCATAGCCCTTGTATCTGAGATATCTACGCAGGAGGTCTCCGAAGACGAACGATCGGAAATTTCCTATGTGCGCGAAATTCCAAACCGTGGGTCCGCAAATGTAAAGACGGGCCTTGCCCTCTTCGAGAGGAATGAAGTCCTCCAATCGTCCGGTGAGATTGTTGTGGAAACGAAGCATCTTCAGTAAATCGCTAAAGGTAAACCGCTAAATACTGCCTCAAATCATAAACATAGTGAAGCGGAGCCGGATTTACTCCGACTCCGCCTGAAAAACAAGCACGATAGTGGTCAGGCCACCAGTGACTCTTCCTGGGGTTGAGGATCCTCGAGGAACAGATACTTCTTCCATTCAGGTCGCGACTCCGCGTAGTGGCAAAGGAGGACGTGCTCAAGTCCCAATCTCAGGAGTTTCTGGGAAGTCAGCAACGGCATTCGCGCTTGATCGGGTGTTCTGTTGCCCTTTCTTTGATTGCATTTCACACAGGCAGCAACCAGATTCTGCGGGGTCGATTCTCCACCCTGTGCTCTCGGAAGAATGTGGTCGAGGGTCAGGTCCTTCGCAAGTTTCTGATCTCCGCAATACTGACAGCGGTAGTTGTCCCGAATGTAGATGCGGGCACGTTTCATCGTGGAGTCACGTCGCCGTCGCTTGATGTGTACGTAGTTTCGAAGTCGTACGACCGAGGGGACCGGCACTTCGATCGATGGTGACCTGAGGACATTGTCACCATCAATTTCCTCAACGGTCAGCTTGCCGGAGAAGAGCATCGAGATTGCTCGGAATACGCCGACCGTTCCTAGAGGCTCATAAGAAAAATTCAACAGGAGAACTCTCCCTTTTATCAACGCAATCACCTCCGTTTTCCAATCAGGTCGGACCACTGTCCCGAGTACAAGATGTGGTGGTAAAGACCTTGGTGACCCCCATATTAGCGAAAGAGCGTGGGATTGTATACGAAAATCTTCGTTAAAAGCTCCGCCAATCGGTTGGAGATTTCAGAAATGAGTGAACGACAACTCGGGAAGTTTGAAACAAGTACCATCGATTTCGGCCTTCGCGATTCCGACTTCCCCATTAATGCGTCCTATTCGGGTCATTGTACCTTCGTTGAAGCATGGGAGTAGTTGCGCTTCCAGATGCTCGGGCACAGTGAACAACAATTCGAAATCTTCTCCTCCCATGAGGGCGAACAGGAGATCGGTTGAGATATGTGCCTGAGGGCCTTTGAGCATTTTCGCACTCAGCTCTCCGCGGTCGACGAACCCACGAATGTCTGGGTGAATGGGGAGTCGGGAAAGCTCGATCGTCGCCCCAACGCCACTGGCCTCAAGTATGTGGTGAAGATCTCCACACAGGCCGTCACTCAAATCGATCATGGCGGTGACGCATTCGCTACGCCCCAGGGTCAACCCGACCTCAACCTGGGCCCGTGGTCTGAGCTGGCGTTCCATAAGTCGCTCGGTGTCTTTCGTGTGATCCGCCCCGCTGATCAGGAGTTCGAGACCTGCGGAGGCTCCACCGAGTTGTCCCGTGACGTAAATCGAATCCCCGACACCCGCCCCGTTCCTCCTAATGGGTTTGTGGTCCGATTTTCCAATTACGGTCGAATCGATGACCAAGGGGCCCTCTGTTCTAGATATGTCGCCCCCGACCAATTTGATCCCCGATCTGTTCGCAGCATCGATGTACCCATCGATGAACTTTGGCATGAAGTCGCCGGTCCATAATGTTTCAGGCACCGCCAAGGAGAGGAGGGAATAGGAGGGTGAACATCCCATGGCCGCGATGTCTGACATCGAGACCTCGAGGGTCTTGGTGCCGATTGAATACGGATCCGCCCATGAAATCTCGAAGTCCACCCCTTCGACGAGCAGGTCGCTGGAGACGGTTGAAAATCCTCCGAACCCCCGAAAAATGGCGGCATCGTCACCAATTCCCACGGTTTCGCCCGAGTCCGCAGGGGTATCAGAGGCCGTCCGCTCTTTGATGTATCGGATCAGTTCGAATTCATTCCCTTTGAAATTCATTGACATAAAGGCAGTCGCTACTTACAATAACGGCGATCTTTCGATAAAAGACTTTAACATAGCTGAGGTGCCCGATGGGACAGTGGGCAGTAGCCATTCCCGAAAAAATTTTCTTCAAGATCGGCGAGGTCTGTGAAATCGTCGATGTTCAGGCACATGTCCTGCGCTATTGGGAAACCGAGTTCCCGATGCTCTCTCCGCAAAAGAACAGATCCGGGCAGAGAAGCTATCGGCGTCGAGATGTAGAGATCGCTCTCCGCATAAAGGAACTTCTTTACGATGAGCTTTACACAATCGCGGGAGCCAAGAAGAAATTGCAGACCGAACTCAGAGAGTCGAGCAAACTCAAGATCGTCCCCAACGACGGAGATTTGGACGCCGACCTGGTGGAGGGATTCGATTCGGAGGGTTCAATAGGGGTTGAAGTTTCGGAAACTCACACCGATTCGGATTTGGAACTGGATTCACCCGACGAAGTGGCCATCGAGACTCTGGGCGACACGGACGAACGCAGACAGGCTATTGCGGATTTGACGACTCACCTTTTCGACCTAAGAGACATGCTCAGCAAGAAGCCCGAGTAATCCCAATCCCGCTTTGGCATCTGTTTGACAAAGCCGGACCTCGAAACTAATCTGACAATTCGTTTTTCGGGATGTAGCGCAGCCTGGTAGCGCGTTCGCTTGGGGTGCGAAAGGTCGTGAGTTCAAATCTCGCCATCCCGACCAAATTGAAAAAGCTCCCGTGCATGGGAGCTTTTTTCAGTAGTACGCCGGAAAATCATCTGCCCTCGACGGCCTCTTCCAAACGGGCGTTGAGTTCCACCTCGGAACCGTTTCGGATGACCGTTATCTTCACTGTCGTGCCCGGAAGGGTGGCTGCAATCTTGTTTCGCAGGGCATTGCCCGATTCCATGCGTTCGCCGTCGACAGCGACAATCACGTCCCCTTCCTTGATTCCGGCCTTGGAGGCGGCGCTAGGAGTTGAAACTGTTCTGACAAGTGCCCCGATTTGTTTCGAAAGCCCGAGCCTCTTTGCGATCTCAGCGTTTACATCCTCCATCATCACGCCAAGTCGTCCTCTCCTGACCTTGCCGTTGTCGACGAGTTGCGTCATCACGTTCTTGGCCATGTTCGACGGGATTGCGAAGCCGATTCCAATGCTGCCACCTGATGGGGATATGATCTGGGAATTGATTCCAATCAACTCACCACTCAGATTCACAAGCGCACCTCCCGAATTGCCACGGTTGATGGGAGCATCGGTCTGAAGAAAATCCTCAAAGGTGCCGTCAGATATTCCGGTTCTTCTCCCCTTGGCTGAAATGATTCCAGCGGTGACGGTCTGGCCGATTCCCAAGGGATTTCCGATGGCCAGCACTATGTCCCCGATCCGTACTTGATCCGAATCCCCCAGGTCCATGAAAGGGAAGTCATCGCCCTCGATCTTCAATACCGCGAGGTCTGAAGGTGCATCGGAACCGACGATCTTCGCTTCATGAGATTCGCCGTTTTGAAACTTGACCTGAATCTTCGTCGCACCGTCTATGACATGATGATTGGTGAGAATGGTTCCATCGGATCCGACCAGTACCCCCGAACCAGCCCCACGTTGCACGCGAGGTTCTCCGCCGTTTCCTTGAGGAAAGAGTCTCTTGAAGAATTCGTCCCCGACGAACGGGAATTGATTGGGAGAAGATGAGGTCGGAATTTCCGCCTCTATCTGCACAACCGCCGAGGACGTCTTCTCGACGACATCGGCATATGAAACCCTCATCCCGTCAACGACAACAGGTTGTTGTCGCGCCGAATCGCGCTCAGATGCGTTCGGAGTCCGTTCCTCCGACCAGACCGCACATCCTACAGACGCAAGAACAGAGAAAATGACCAGTGATAAAACTAGCGTGTTTCGACTTTCGTTCATGACAGAATCATTTGTTGAGTGAGATGGAAAAGGGCCGTTGCCGGCCCTTTTGTCTTACTAGGGGACGTCAACCCCGAGGTCTTTGGAACTGAAGGAGAAACTCGGCCGTTTTCTGCCCTTCATGAATTTGGCTGCTGTCTGCGACAGCGCAGTGATCACCATCGGAAGCGCGATGGATGGATCGCACTCCACATACGCAGTAGTGGCGCCCTTCTGGAGTTTGCCGAAGAGTTCGGTGTGATTGCCCTCATGGGATGGAGTTCTGATTCCGAGAGGCAGGGCGTCCGTTGTAATCGAGATCGCATACTTGTGCCCCCGGGCGGTGGTCTTCGTTATATAGGAGAGGGTCTCCCCCAAGTTGACCATCCTCTGGCTTCCCACGCTTCCGAGGGTGATGATGCCCGAGTTGCGGGTCTTGTTCGCGATATTGACGATATCGATGGCGTCTTGGGTGAGGTCGAAGTTGAACGAGAGCTTCTTCTCAAACCTGGCCCTCGCCAGTCCCACCGAGAACTCACTCGCATGGAGGTCGGGGCAGAACACCGGCACGCGGGCTTTGAAAGCTGCGGTTAGAACACCGTCCTCCTGGGCGATCTCAGCCAACTCCCGTCCCAGAAGGTGCAGGAATTCCCTCACCGAGTAGGCCTTGCCGGGTTCGAGTTGATTGATGACGCTGCCGATCCACTCATCCGCTTCCTTGTATTCCTCTTGACTGGCAAGAAGGTCCCCGAGTCTGACCACTTCGTTGGTCTCCAGGTCTTCGTCAGTCATGCTCGGATGCGCCTGGTAATGATTTCTGCCGAGAGTCTCGTGGACATCGTGAAACAGCGCCGATCCGGACATCACTATCACATCGACGAAACGGTTCTTTATGACATACGCAAGAAGTCTTCTCATCCCCGAGGAGATTACGTTGCCCGAAGCGCAGAGATAGATTGTCGAGTTGTCGTCGAGCATGTCGAGCCAGATCCTGTGGGCCTCAGCAAGCTGACGGGCTCCGAAGCCGGCCCCTTCCATCTTCTCCAGAAGACCAGCCACGGATCGGTCACGATCAATCGGAACCGGTCTCGTCGGGACCGTCAGGAACTTGGAAGATTTAGATTTTTTTTGCGCTACCATAATTTCTCCGTTAAAAAATATTAAGAAAAAAGAATCCGAAAGCCCTCTGTCTCATTGCTTTCTCGGCATCAGGTAAGTGTAGGCCTTGATGCCGTTCTCGTAAGAGTCTATCAGTTCATGCCCCTCTTTTGTGGACAATTCCTCATTTTTGATTCTTTTTTGCACGATTTTCCTGAATTGGTCGTGTAGATGGCCCGAATCATACCTGGCCGTCTCAAGGCTGTCCCCGATAGTGGCCCCCGGGACGACCTTTTTGATGATGTGGCCTTCCTCCCCGATATGGACATGTGCCTCATGGGGGACTCCGAAGAGATTGTGGTTGTTTCCCATGACCTCTTGATATGCACCGACCAACATGAATGCCAGGTAGTAGGGCTCTCCTTTCTCCAGTTTGTGGAGTTCAAGCACCGGCTTGACGTCGTGCAGGTCCACAAATTTGTCGACGATTCCGTCAGAATCACAGGTGATGTCGCACAAAGTCGCATATTCCGTCGGTTTCTTGTTCAACCTGTGAATCGGAACGATGGGAAAAAGTTGCTCGAGGGCCCAATTGTCCGGCATCGATCTGAAAACACTGAAGTTTGCCAGATATTTCGTCGACAGAAGCTTTCGGAGCTCGTCGAATTCCTCTGACACGTACTTCTTTTGTTGGGCGAACATGTTGACCTTCTCGCATACATCCCAGAACAAAACCTCGCCCTTGCCGCGGTCCTCGAGCGATATGAGCCCCAAATTGAACATGGTGAAGAGTTCTTCTCTATGTTCGAGGGCATCGTGGTAGTACTCACGATAGTTCTTCGCGTTCACGTTTTTGCGCAGATCGAAGAGCTCGTTGACGACCTGCGGATCGTCGTCATCGACGGTCATCGGAGTCAGGTCCTCGACCACGGTTTCTATCTCATCGATGACATGAGTGACTAGTATCGCGTGATAGGCGGAAAGGTATCGCCCGGATTCCTGAATGATGGTCGGATGTGGGACGTCCTCGTCGTCGCAGACGTTCTTGATGACATAGATGACATCGTTCGCGAATTCCCGGGCATTGTAATTCGCGGAGGACTCGAACGAGGTACGAGAGCCGTCATAATCCACCGCCATTCCGCCGCCGACATCCAGAAACTTGATACCAACTCCCATCTGGCGGATTTTGGCGTATGTGCGCGCCGCCTCTTTCATGGCGTTTTTAATGCGCTTGATGTCGGTGAGCTGGGAGCCGATGTGGAAGTGGAGAAGTTGAAGCAGGTCGGTTCTGCCCACCTCCGCGAGTCGACGGATTACTTCCAATAGTTCCGTGGTCGTGAGACCGAATTTAGCGGCCTCGCCTCCCGATTTCTCCCATTTTCCTGAGCCCTTCGAGTAGAGCTTCACTCGGACTCCGAGCATCGGGAGTTTGGCTTCGGGGTTCGTTTTTGTGATTTCTTGCATCACGGAGAGGGTGGTCTCGAGTTCACTCAGCTTCTCGATCACGATGACCACGTTCTTTCCCGAGCGGGCTCCTAGAAACGCGAGTCGGATGAATTCATGGTCCTTGAAACCATTCAGTACGAGCAGGCTCTCCTCGGACTGCTCCATCGCGAGCGCTCCGTAGAGTTCCGCCTTCGATCCCGCCTCGAGACCGAAGTTGTAGCGCTTTCCTTCCTTCAAATATTCCTCGATGACTGCACGATTCTGGTTGACCTTCATGGGAAAAACGCACATGTGGTCACCCTCGTATTCGAATTCCTTTATCGATTTCCTGAAGGCTGATTGGAGCTTTCTTATTTGGGCGACGAGAAGTTGCGGAAATCTGATGAGGACCGGGGTGTTGATGCCCCTCCTTCTCAAATCGTCGATTATCTCCTTCATGTCCGCGGAGTTGGCGTCATTCTCGGATGCGCGGACTATCAGGTTGCCCTTCCTGTTGACGCCGAAGTATCCGGCGCCCCAATTTTCGATACCGTAGATTTCGGTTGTTTCCTCGATGATTGAGCTCAATTTATTGTCAGTCTCCAAATGAAAATGGGGTCCCGAAGACCCGCTTCGACAAAACGCAAAGAGTACTGAAAATCTAACAGAATTCAAAACGCCCAACAACAGCAAATTTTCGACGCCGTGGCATGTTCTAAATTATTGAAATCCAATGGTTTTAATCGGTTTCATAGGAGGGCATGGTCGAGCAAGGTTCGCCCGCGTTTGTCGTAACCGATCTGATGGGCTAATCTCGACGTGAGTTTGTGTCTGAAAAAGAGCGATTTTCCCCAGATTAACTAGATTTCAGATTCAGGAGCTCAAATGAACCCCAAACACGTGCTGAACTACGCCGCCGAACACGGTGCGCGCTTCGTTTCGGTTCGATTCACTGATTTACTCGGTGCTTGGCACCACCTGACCTATCCCATTCACCAACTGACGGAAGATAGCTTCGAGGACGGTTTCGGCTTCGACGCGTCGTCTCTGCGTGGCTGGGCGGCGATCAATGAATCGGACATGTTGCTGATTCCGGATCCAGGCAGGGTTTGGATAGATCCCTTCGCGGAGGAGACGACTATCTGCCTCATCGCGAATGTAGTCGAGCCAATAACGAAAGAAGGCTATCTGCTCGACCCTCGTTCGGTTGCTGTGAGAGCGGAGAGCTATCTCAAGTTCACTGGTCTCGCAGACACGATCTTCGTCGGCCCAGAAGCCGAGTTCTTTGTCTTTGATGACGTGAGATTCCACAACTCACAGCAGTCGGCTGGATTCTCAATCGATTCCGAAGAAGGACACTGGAACTCGGGACGGAAGGGTGACCAGTTCTCGCCGAATCTCGGTTATCACATCCGGCCTAAAGAGGGCTATGTGCCGGTCGCCCCTGTGGACACCCTCATCGAACTCAGAAATTCGATTTCCAGGATTCTCGGTGATGTCGGCATCGACGTCGAATGCCATCACCATGAAGTTGCCACCGCGGGTCAGTGCGAGATAGATTTCAGATTCTCCAACCTCCTTCACACCGCTGACAATCTTCAACTCTTCAAATATGTGGTGAAGAACACAGCGGTCAGCCATGGTAAGTCGGTGACGTTCATGCCGAAGCCGATCTACGGCGACAACGGTTCGGGAATGCACTGCCACCAATCCCTTTGGAAGGATGGTCAACCACTTTTCGCGGGTGACCAGTACGCAGGTCTGAGTGAGATGGCCAAGTTTTACATCGGGGGTCTTCTCAAGCACGCACCGGCACTGATTGCCTTCGCGGCGCCGACCACGAACAGCTTCAAGAGACTTGTCCCCGGGTTCGAAGCTCCGGTGAATCTCGCTTATTCGGCGAGAAACAGGTCAGCGGCCGTCCGGATCCCGATGTTCTCGTCATCACCGAAGGCAAAGCGTCTCGAGTTCCGTCCTCCGGATCCGAGTTGCAATCCCTACATAACGTTCGCTGCACTTCTGATGGCGGGTCTCGACGGTATCCAGAATCGGATCGATCCAGGCGAACCGCTCGACAAGGATATCTACGATCTCCCCCCCGAAGAGCTTGCGAACGTGCCTTCGCTTCCTGGAAGTCTGGACGAGGCGTTGATAGCTCTTGAGAAGGACCACGAATTTTTGCTCAAAGGCGATGTCTTCACGAAACAGATGATCGAGAGATGGATCAGCTACAAGCGTGAGAGCGAGATTCAACCGATGAGACTCCGTCCACATCCCCTTGAGTTCGCGATGTACTACGATGTTTGATCGGCATCGGCAACATAGATGGTTCGAAAGGGGCGACAGCGATGTCGCCCTTTTCGCGGTTCTGACAGGGCGGGAGTCGTTGTACAATCCAAAGCCATGAGCGACGGAAGATTCAATGTGAAGTGTCCATGTTGCGAAGCCGTGATCCTTGTCGATTCGGCCACCGGGGCGGTTCTTTCCCATGAGGAACCCAAGAAGCAACCGACTTCCTTTGACGAACTGCTCGGGGGTTTGGATAAGCAGAAGCAGATGCGTGAGAAGATTTTCGAGCAAGAGATGTCCTCTCAGAAGGACCGGGGCAGAATCCTCGAAGAGAAGTTCAAAGAGGCCATGAAGAAGGCGGGGGATTCCGAGGGGGAGCCTTACAGAAATCCATTGGACATGGATTGATGATTGAGGCGGTCGGATGAATATGGAAGAAGCCCGGGAAAAATTGATCGTCGCTTTGGATGTCCCCTCTCAAAGAGAGGCTCTGGAGCTCTGTGCTCGGTTGGGCGGTCACGTCGGCGCTTTCAAGATCGGATTGCAGCTCTTCACCTCGGAGGGTGGCGAAATCGTTCGCCGAATCGTTGCGGAAGGTCATCGGGTGTTTCTTGACCTGAAGTTTCATGACATACCCAACACCGTTGCCTCCGCGTGTGTGGAGGCGGCCCGTCTGGGAGTTTGGATGCTGAACGTCCATGCATCAGGTGGTTCGGAGATGATGAGGCGTGCCGTCGATTCTGTTCGTGAGGACTCCGACCGGCGAGGTGCCGATTGCCCATTGATGATTGCTGTGACCGTCCTCACTAGTTCCGATCGAGCGACTCTGAACGAATCAGGTGTCACCGGTGACGTCGATTCTCAGGTTGAGAGGCTGACACAGTTGGCGATGAAGGCCGGTCTGGACGGTGTCGTCGCTTCAGCGTTAGAGGTCCCACGCATCAAGAGCGTTGCGGAAGCCCGACATTTTCTGACAGTCACCCCGGGAATCCGTCCGATTCAGGCAACTTTGGATGACCAGCGGCGTGTAACCACACCGATGGATGCCATTCGAAATGGTTCCGATTTCCTGGTGGTAGGTCGACCCATCACCGCTTCGCCGGAGCCCGAGCAAGTGGCGATCTCGATCGTAGAGGAGATTTCATCGGCTATGAGAGGGCAATGACCAAGATGCATTCATCAATGAAAAATGAAAACGTATTTTGTATGAAAATGAGATATTCATCATCGCTGATTGGATTGGTCGCGTTCCTCACCTTTGCGATGGCTCTTTCGGGCGCAGTCGTCGACGTGTTTGGACAGAGTCGGCTTTTCCCGGGCGAAGAGAAATTGACCTATCGGATTCTCTTCGATGGTTACGAGAATGCAGGCTACGCCGAACTGCAGATTGTGGGTTCCGGGAGACTCGGAGACAGGGAAGCGGTCGAGCTGCGATCGAAGATAAAGACGACCAACTTCGTAGGAGCTGCTCTGGTTCAAGTCAACGAGAGGCGCATCACCTATGTAGATCCTGCTTCGGGGCTCCCAATATATTCCAAGTTGGTTGATGACCCCGATGCATTCGCTCGGGAATCGTCTGTCGACTTCAGGTCTGGAGCGACGAGTTTCGATGTGGTTTCGCTGATCCACGCCCTCCGTCGCCAGTCGGGAAGGGGTTCAATTGCGTTCACCGACAAAGGCACTAGCTATTCCGTCGAGTTCCGGGATGGAAAATCCGAGAAGGTCAGAAGCGGGACAGGCGACTTCGAAACTGTTCTATCTGTCTTGGAGAGCGATTACTTCAAGACGATCGGCATCTGGGAGGTTCGTGTCAACTTCTCCAGAGATTCACGTCGCATACCCGTCGAGGTGAGACTTCGGACGAAGATGGGAAAAATGCGTATCCTGTTGGCTAGCATCCAGATTCCGTCCCCAGTAGGACCGACTTTGGGCATTACCCCGCGGGTTGATTCAGAGTCGGGACAGACAGCCAAAAGTCCTACGCAATTGCAGTCTGTTCCATTCTCTTCCGGAGAACGGACGAATCTTCGGATCAGCAGGAATGGACGTCAACTCGGCGAGGTTGCTTTGCAGGTGGGACAGCCCGTCTCACAGAATGGCGAGCAATTCATCACACTTCTTGCCAGTGTGAGTGTCGCCAATGCCGAGGACATGCCGTTCAAGATGGGCGACAGTTTCGCCAGCAGGGTCAGGGCCACCAGTCTTCTGCCGGTTGAGACACTGTCGAGACTTTCCTCCTCTTGGTCTGAGATCTCAGGCAGGTACACCTATGACCAGGAAAACGGGTCGTTCAAGACTGACTCCGGCGAATCTGGTTCGATGGCGAGCGCAACACACGATTTGATTTCATTCCTGTATGCGTTGAGGGCGTTCAACCTGAATCCGAGCACCTCGCCCGTCAGTCCTGTTAACGACACGCGGGTATCGGTGCTGCTCGGTAATCGAAATCTGTTCTTCACCGTCCGTCCGAGTCAGGTTGAAGCCGTGACCATCGGAGGAAAGAAGCAGCTTGCACAGATGTTGACCATCGTCACCGGGGACCCCGAGATCGACCAATTGTCGCCGCGCGTATGGCTCGGTGATTCGAAGGGAAGGTCGATTTTGAAGGTCTCGATTGGAGATTTCGTCGCAGAGTCCTTTTGATACTACCTCCAAGCGCCGCCTCGCCTCCCTCCACTCCGAAATAACCGCGTTGAAAAGAATCACCTTCTCTTCTATTTTGAAGAGTGCTCGGGTGTCGACTTCATGAAATTGACTGAAATCAAGATGGGGGAAGTCTGTCGCGTGGTGGGGATTCCTGGCTCGGGTCCCTGTGTCCAACGTCTGATGGAAATGGGAATAATCCCGGGAGTGGCGATTCGACTGGTTAAGACCGCACCTCTCGGCGATCCCATCGAGATCGAGGTCAGGGGATATCATCTAGCAATCCGAAAGAGTGAGGCGGAACTGATCGAGGTGAACATATGAAGCGCACTTCAGACGGATCGGCAATCACCGTTGCCTTGGCGGGAAACCCCAACTCGGGCAAGACAACACTTTTCAATGCACTCACAGGGCTCTCTCAGAAGGTCGCCAACTACCCCGGCGTCACGGTCGAGAGGAAGGAAGGGGTCTGGAACACCGCCTCGGGCGACTTCCTGCTCATCGACCTGCCCGGCCTCTACAGCATCGAGGCCGCATCCCCCGACGAGAAGGTCGCGAGGGATGTTCTTTCAGGAACCATCGGGAAGATCGAGAAACCCGACTGCATAGTCGTGGTCGTTGACTCGACGAATCTCGAAAGGAATCTCTATCTCGCGACCCAACTGAAGGATTTTGGGATTCCAATCGTCATCGTGCTGACGATGAACGACCTTCTCGTGAAGCAGGGGGCTTCGATCGACGAGGGCAAACTCTCGAAGGGATTCGCCGCACGTGTCGTTCAGGTCGACGCGCTTGATCGGACTGGAATTGACAAGCTTGCGGATGCAATCCGCGAATCAGTGGCTGAAGGTGGAGAGAATATGACTTCCGCTTGGCGACCAGATTCTGCAAATGATGTCGAGGAATCGGGGCCGAACGAAATATTCGCACGTTATGCATTCATCGAGAGAATCGTCGCTGAGGCCAAGAGGTCGGAGGGTTCATGTGAGGGCCGTTCGGCTAGTGCGCGCAGTGAGCACATCGACAGGGTTCTGACTCATAGGGTCGTAGGCCCGTTGATTCTACTAGCCATTCTTTTCATGATTTTCCAGTTGGTCTTCTCGTGGGCGAGTCTGCCGATGGACCTGCTTGATTCCGTTTTCGGTCTCCTCGGCGATTCCGTCCGCGATGCTATGGGGCAGGGAAGCGCGACCGATCTGATTGTCGATGGAGTCATCGCTGGAGTCGGCGGAGTGCTTATCTTCCTCCCGCAGATTCTGATTCTTTTTCTCTTCATCTCCATTCTCGAGGACACCGGTTACATGGCCCGGGCGGCGTTCATGTCCGACAGATTGATGAGCGGGATAGGTCTTCACGGTAAGGCGTTCCTGCCTTTGATCAGCAGTTTCGCATGCGCGATTCCGGGGATTATGGCGACCAGGACGATCGAGAATCCGCGCGACCGACTGGCAACGATTCTAATCGCCCCATTCATGAGTTGTTCGGCGAGACTCCCCGTCTACACGCTTATGATCGCGGCCTTTTTCTCCGATGTGACGTTATGGGGAATCGTGTCTGTGGGAGCGCTGCTGATGATACTCATGTATCTGATCGGGATTCTGATGGCGGTCTTGGTCGCCTTCATTCTGAAGAAGACGATACTGAGGTCGCCGATTCCGCCGCTGGTGCTTGAGCTGCCGCCGTATCGGATGCCGAGTCTCCGAACTGTTCTGCAGAACATGGCTTCGAGGGCGACGCTGTTCGTCAAGAATGCTGGTACGGTCATCCTCGCGATTTCAGTGATTCTGTGGGCTCTCGCATACTTCCAGGTTCCGGGATCCGGAATGGCGACAGACGCGGGCTCTTCCGTGGATGCTACTCAAGTAGCATCCCAAAGGCTGGAAAACAGCTATGTCGGGCATCTCGGGAAACTGATAGAGCCTGCAATCGAGCCGCTCGGATTCGATTGGAAGATCGGTGTCTCTTTGATCGCAAGTTTCGCGGCTCGCGAGGTCTTCGTTTCCACCATGAGTATCATCTACGGTATGGACGAGCGCGCCGTCGACCAAGTCGGAGGGGAAGGTCGAATCGCTGAATCGGTCAGGAAGGCTAGGCGTGCCGATGGAAGTCCCGCATGGACTCCTCTCACTGCAGTGACCATGATGATATTCTTCGTCCTCTCGATGCAATGCATGTCGACGATCGCCGTCGTAAAGCGGGAGACCAACACGTGGCGGTGGCCGATTTTCATGACCCTCTACATGACGGGACTCGCCTGGCTGGGTGCTTTTGCCACCTATCAAATCGGCACGATCATGGGTTTCTGAGACATGGCTATGCAGGAAGGTCTCGTACAATTAGCGGTTATTCTCGCGGGAATCTTTCTAGGCCTGCGCCTGCTGAAGAGGCTCCGGAAGAAAGCGAAGGGGTGTGGAGATGATTGCGGGTGCTCGGACTAGAAGACTCTGTCACGGAGTCGCAAAGCATTCGCTATGACGGAGACGCTGGAGAATGTCATCGCCACACTCGCAATCATCGGGCTCAGCAGCAAGCCGAGCCAAGGATAGAGAATTCCCGCGGCGATAGGAATGCCGATGATGTTGTAGGCGAAAGCGAAGAACAGATTCTGCCTGATGTTCTTCATTATCTTCCTTGAAAGTCTGATTCCTCGCGCAACATCCGATATCTTTCCCCCGAGCAACGTCACGTCAGAGGTTTCAATGGCGACGGCCGTGCCCGAACCGATGGCAATTCCGACATCGGCCACGGCGAGGGCGGGAGCGTCATTGACCCCGTCCCCCACCATAGCGATTTTTCCGCCTTCCGACTTAAGCTTCTCAATAACCCGTGATTTGTCTCCTGGCAGAAGTCCGAAGTGACATTCATCGATTCCGAGTCGGTCGGAGACATTTTGGGCGACACCCTGAGCATCTCCCGTCAACATCACCGAGCGGATTCCAAGGCTGCTCAACTCCGTCAGCATCTCCGGGGCCGAACCGGAAACCGGATCCTCGATGAATAGGATACCGGCGCGCCGAGAATCGATTCTGACCTCGATTACTGACCTTGTGTCGAGAACAAACTCCTTCGGATCATTGGGACGGCCTACGAATACGTGTGCTCCTTTGACAACTCCACTGACCCCGACCGAGGTCACAGCGCAAAAGTCAGTGATGTCGGCCAGTGCGACGCCTCTGTTCTCAGCTTCGTTGATTATGGAGGCTGCAAGCGGATGTTCGCTGTGGCGCTCGATCGATGCGGCGAGTCCCAATACGTCAGCTTCGGTGAAACCCTCTTCGACGCGAATCTCAACGATCTTGGGTCTGCCTAAGGTGAGGGTTCCGGTCTTGTCGAACGCAACGATTCCAATCTCGGCGAGATTCTGAATCGCCTCACCGCTTTTCAGCAGAATTCCATTTCTCGCTCCCACGCCACTTCCGACCATTATCGACATCGGTGTGGCCAGACCCAGGGCGCAGGGGCAGGCGATGATGAGCACTGAAACGGATGCGACTATGCCGATCATCGGATCTCCAGCGATGATCCAAAAGAGAAAAGAAAGAAAAGAAATGAGGATCACCGATGGCACAAAGAAACCGGAGACGGAGTCTGCCAACCTTTGAACCGGGGCTTTGGTCCTCTGCGCCTCGGAGACCATCGCAACGATTCTGGAGATCAGCGTCTCATCACCGATTCGTGTGACCTTCATAAGCAGGTTGGAGCGCCCGTTGATTGTCCCACCGAAAAGCTCGTCACCCGATTGCTTGATGACCGGAATCGATTCCCCGGTCATCATGGATTCATCCACATCGCTTCTGCCCTCCACGACCAAGCCATCGGCCGCTATTCTCTCGTTGGCACCGATGCGGACCATCGCTCCGAGGTCCAGATCGGTGACTGGAACCGTCACCTCCTCACCGTCATCGAGCACCACTCGAGCCTCGTCGGGTCGCAGACCGAGCAGTTCTCTCACCGAATCCCCCGTCCTCCGTCTCGCCTTTGCCTCGAGAAGCTGTCCGAGAAGAGTTAGCGTCACGATCATCGCGGCGGCTTCGAAGAAGACCGGCAGTCCGTGATGACCGCCCCTCAATCCGGACCAGATCGGATTTTCAGGCAGGAGCAATACCAGGGTGCTGAAGATATGCGCGACTGAAATCCCGAGCGCGATCAGAGTGAACATGTTCGCGGAATGTTGTCTGAGCGCTGAAACTCCGCGGGTAATAATGGGTCTCCCTCCCCAAAAAACGACCGGAGTTGCTAGCAGGAATTGAATCCAATAGGTGGGCATGACGGAATCATTGAGGCCGGAAAAAATCCCCGCCATATCAGCCATTGCAATTGCGAGCAGCGGGAGCGTCAGCACAACAGAGAAGCGGAATCTCCTCGACATCTCGATCTGCTCGCGATCGGGTCCCGGGTTCATTGTCGGCATCGCCGGCTCAAGAGCCATCCCGCAGATCCGACAGGGGACCGGTTCCATCTCGCGAACTTCGGGATCCATCGGACAAACGAAGATCGCATTTCGCGGTTGTCGTGATGCGCGCTTGTCGGGATCGAGGAACAGTGAGGGGTTCTGCCTAAATCGGTCACGACACCTCCGCGCACAGAAGAGAAACAACGTGTCATCCAGTTCGACGGGTGCGACGTCGGTCCCGGATTCAACGATCATTCCGCAAACAGGGTCCACATGCTGAACGTAAGGACCGGAAGACCGAGATCGACCGATTCCTACGGTCATTCGCTGATTCTCATCGGAAGAATTCATCGTCCATGATTGTCAACCCAAATCCGATTGTCGCCAAATCATGTCAGTAATTCCGCAATCGATTCCCGTCGGTTTCCGGTTCTTTGCCGAATCGTGCGAAGCCAAAGACAGGGCCTTTTCGCTCATGTGCGCAATTCAGATATAATCCCGAAAATTCCAAAACGTAATGCCCAAGAGAACGGATCTAAAACGCATCATGATCATAGGCTCGGGTCCGATCGTAATCGGACAGGCCTGCGAGTTCGATTATTCAGGCACTCAGGCATGTCGTGCACTCAAAGCAGAGGGTTATGAAGTCGTTCTGGTGAATTCGAACCCCGCGACGATCATGACGGATCCGGAAATCGCGGACCGCACCTACATCGAGCCACTCACGCTCGAGACTCTCAGAGCCATAATCGAGAAGGAACGGCCTGATGCGCTACTTCCCACGGTGGGAGGGCAGACGGGTCTCAACCTCTCGGTCCAACTTCACGAATCGGGAGTCCTTGCCGACTTCGGCGTGGTCTTGATCGGTGCGAACATCGATTCGATCAAGGTCGGGGAGGACCGTGAACTCTTCAAGGCCGCGATGGATGAGATTGGAATACCGTCGGCCAAAGGTGGTTTCGCTCATACGATCGAGGAGGCACGGACGATTGTTGAGGAGATCGGTTATCCCGCCATCATCCGCCCGGCATTCACTCTGGGTGGTACGGGTGGAGGCACGGCATACAACCCGGAGGAATTCGAGGAGATAGTCTCAAGGGGGCTTTCCGAATCGCCGATTTCACAGGTTTTAGTCGAGGAATCGATACTCGGTTGGAAAGAGTACGAACTCGAGGTGATGAGGGACCTCAACGACAATGTCGTCATCATCTGTTCGATCGAGAACTTCGACCCGATGGGAGTGCACACGGGGGATTCAATCACCGTTGCTCCCGCACAGACGCTCACCGATGTCGAGTATCAACGCCTTCGTGACATGTCGATCGCCTGTATAAGGAAGGTCGGGGTGGAGACCGGGGGCTCGAACATCCAGTTCGCCGTCAATCCAGAGAATGGTGATGTCCGTATCATCGAGATGAACCCGCGGGTCTCGAGATCCTCGGCACTCGCCAGCAAGGCGACCGGTTTTCCGATTGCTAAGATCGCGGCAAAGCTCGCCGTCGGATACACGCTCGACGAAATCTCCAACGACATCACAAAGAAGACGCCCGCCTCGTTCGAACCGACGATCGATTATGTGGTGACGAAGATTCCCAAGTGGGCCTTCGAGAAGTTTCCTGGATCCGAGGATGTGCTCGGAACGCAGATGAAGTCTGTGGGAGAGGTGATGGCGATCGGAAGGACCTTCAAGGAAAGTCTCTTAAAAGGCGTCAGGTCGCTGGAGGCGGTGAAGCCCCTGCGACTCGAAGATGTTCCAGATGATGTCCTGCAGAGAAAGTTGGCCCGACCGAACTCGCAGAGATTCTCGTACATCACCTATGCGATTCAGCGAGGCTATTCCGTCGATGAGCTACACAGACTGACGAGGATAGATCGGTGGTTTCTCGTCCAGTTGAAGGAGGTCATGGATTTCCAGACCTCCATAACGGGTCGTTCCCTTGATTCCATCGACACCTCGTTGATGAAAAAGGCGAAGGCCTACGGGTTGTCGGACCGACGAATCTCATACCTGACTGGCGCGACGGAGAGCGAAGTGAGGGACAGGAGGAAGAGCCTCGAGGTCGTCCCTGTATTCAAGCGGGTGGACACATGCGCCGCTGAATTCGAGTCGTTCACTCCATACCTTTATTCATCTTACGAGGATGAGTGCGAGGCAGCGCCAACGGAACGCAGAAAGATCATGATCCTAGGTTCGGGCCCCAACAGGATCGGACAGGGAATCGAGTTCGATTACTGCTGTTGCCACGCGAGTTTCGCTCTGAGGGATGCGGACTTCGAGACCATAATGGTCAATTGCAACCCTGAGACCGTTTCCACCGACTACGACACCTCGGACCGACTCTACTTCGAGCCACTAACATTCGAGGATGTGATGAGCATCATCGACATGGAAAAACCGGAAGGCGTCATCGTCCAGTTCGGGGGTCAGACACCGCTCAATCTCTCTGGACGATTGGGTGACGCCGGCGTCCCGATAATCGGAACGTCCCCGGATTCCATAGACCTTGCTGAGGACAGAAAGAGATTCAGCAGACTGCTCGAGGATCTCAAGATTCCACAGCCACCGAACGGGACAGCAGTCTCGGTGGATGAGGCGAAGGAAATTGCTCAGAACATCGGCTATCCGGTCATCGTCAGACCGAGTTTCGTGCTTGGTGGTCGGGCGATGGCAATCGTCTATGACGAAGAGTCATTGATTGATTACATGAAATCCGCTGTGGATGCGTCGCCTGAGCGTCCCATTCTAATCGACAAATTCCTCGAGCGCGCCCTCGAGATAGATGTCGACGCGCTATCGGACGGGGAGTCAATCGTCATCGCCGGTATCCAAGAGCACATAGAGGAGGCAGGGATACACTCGGGCGACTCGTCTTCCGTGCTTCCCGCCCAGAAAATCGCCGAGGAGCATCTCGAGACGATCGTCCATTACACCAAGACCTTGGCGAAGGCGTTGAAGGTGGTAGGGCTGATGAATATGCAGCTCGCCATCAAGAACGATCGGGTCTACCTGATCGAGGTGAATCCCCGTGCTTCCCGAACGGTTCCATTCGTCGCCAAAGCGACTGGCGTCCCTTTGGCGAAGATCGCCGCTTTGGTGATGGCGGGCGCCAGCAAGCTGTCGGACTTCGGTCTTCCCGAACGACTCACAACGCCGAAGGTGTTCGTCAAATCGCCTGTTTTTCCTTTCAAGAAATTCTCTGGTTCGGATCCGATTCTGGGTCCAGAGATGCACTCGACAGGCGAAGTCATGGGAGTAGGGGAGACCTTCGGCGAAGCTTATGGAAAGGCGATGGAGGGTGCGGGAATCTCACTGCCCATGTCTGGCAAGGCATTCATATCAGTCAACGAGAACGATAAGGGTCAGGCGGTGGTTCTCGCGCGAAGGTTGGCCAATCTCGGTTTCAAACTGATAGCGACACACGGCACTGCGCAGAGACTTTCCGAAGTGGGTCTCGAATGCGAATCGGTGTTCAAGGTCAACGAAGGAAGACCAAACATCGCTGATCTGATCAAGCAAGGCGAGATCGCCCTGGTCGTAAACACCCCTTTAGGGAAGATCAGTCATTTCGATGAGCAGGCAATTCGGACCGCATCCCTCCAATTCAACGTCCCGTGTGTGACGACAATCACCGGAGCCGAGGCATTGGTCGAAGCGATTTCACGTAAATTGTCCGACCCCTCAATCCGAGTGGAGAGTCTTCAGGAAATCCACAGTTAAATACTCATAACCCCAGTGTTTCCAAGCGGATTTGACCGCTTTGGGGAATTTCTCTATTCTCCATATAGAAATGAAATTCATTTTCATTAATGAATACATTTCCCAAGACATGAAGTATCAACGGGGCGCCAATCACCGAAAAACATCGTTTGCCTACTCGTGGCGAATCGTTGTCATCCTGCCCTTGCTGGTCTTTGGGCTCCTTTCCGATTCAGCTTCGGGGCAAAGTACCAAGGAACAAAAATCTTGTCTGTGTGGATTGGTCTTGGATGGTAATGGCGCTGCAATCGAGCGTGCAACAGTTCGCGATCTTCTCTCCGGCATCGAGATTGAAACTGATAGAGGGGGCTCGTTCCGCTTTGTCGGTGACGCACCCTCCGTCGAAGTTGTTGTAAGGGCGAGAGGTTTCAGGGAAGCAAGAGTGAGGCTCTTCGGTGAAGAGCCGACCGAGGTCATTTTGGAAGCGGCAACTGTTGTCGAGTCGGTTTCGGTCACTGGAAACGATTCCCCGGGATCCCCGGCTGCTTTGCTCAGAATTCCCGGTTCATACCAATCACTCGAACCAACGCAATTGGAGAATGCGCGTGTCTTCAATTTCTCGGAGGCTCTCAGGAAGTTCAGCGGAGTTGTCATTCGGGATGAGGAAGGTTTCGGATTGCGACCGAACATCGGTATCAGGGGCACTAATCCGACTAGGTCGACGAAGGTTCTGCTGCTCGAGGATGGTGTGCCGCTGGCCTATGCACCCTATGGTGATAATTCATCCTACTATCACCCTCCCATCGAGCGATTTGAATCGGTTGAGGTGTTGAAAGGTTCGGGTCAGATCGAATACGGGCCTGTTACCGTCGGCGGTGTCATCAACTATCTCACGCCGAATCCCACGGATGAGACTAAGTTCTCGATCAAGACCATTGTGGGCAACCGGGATTTCTTCAATGGAAACGCGAAGTTGTCAGGAACAGATTTCGGTGTCGGATACATAGTGAATTTCAACAGAAAGCAGGGCGAGGGCGCACGAGACAACATTAGAAGTGGCGTCAACGACCTCTCAGTGAAATTGAACAGAGTGTTCGGAAGCCGTCATCAGTTAAGCGGCAAGTTCTCGGTTCTCGACGAGGACTCACGTGTCACCTACTCCGGTCTGACCTTGGCGGAATACACACTGGATCCGCGCGGGAATCCCTTTAGAAATGATTCTTTCGAAGGTAGTCGTTATGGACTGAGTGCGACGCATTCGGCATCTTGGAATTCCAGGCTGAGTTCTTCCACAGTCTTTTATTACAACCGATTCCTCAGGGATTGGTGGAGGCAGAGCTCCAACTCGCTTCAAAGGCCGAATCGGATCTCGACTGATTCTGATTGCCTTTCGATGTCCGACCTGAACACAACCTGTGGAAACGAAGGACGACTCAGGAGCTATCGAACACTCGGCATCGAGCCCCGCTTCATGACGGATTTCACATCCGGCGTGGCGAGACACGAAATCAAGTTCGGATTCAGGGCGCACTCTGAGATTCAGGACAGACGTCAGGTCAATGGGGATTCTCCTCTTTCCCGAAGCGGTTCGATATCCGAGAGCAACTACCGAAGAAATGACGCCCTTTCCGGATTCGTCCACCATCGACTGATCGTCGGTCGATTGGCCGTCGTGTCAGGTTTGAGGATAGAGGGCATCGCATACAAGAGGACAAACAGAATGTCCGGGGCATCTGGAAAGACCCGACTGACCCAACTGATTCCAGGCATAGGTATCACCTTCAACCCGACTGGAAAGATGACTATCTTCGCAGGGGTTCACAGAGGCTTCGCACCCCCAAGGACCGAGGACATCATCGGCAATGCAGGCGGGGTTGTCGATCTCGATTCGGAAAGGTCATGGAACTTTGAGGCAGGCGCGCGGATGAAGCCGGTCGAGGCTGTGTCGATGGACGTTTCTTGGTTCCGTACCAATTATGAAAATCAGATAGTCGCGGCAAGTATAGCGGGTGGCGTCGGCTCCGTGTTCACCAATGGTGGCAGAACTTCGCATCAGGGGCTCGAGATCTCCGGACGCTTCGATTCGATCAGGATGTTCGACTTCGGGCATAACATATTCATTTCCGTCAATTACGCGAATCTGTGGGATGCGAAATTCGTCGGTCGAAGATTCAGTTCCGTCAGTGGTTTCGCCTCGATTCCTGTCAGTGGCAACCGACTTCCTTATGCACCTGAACAGACCTTGAACCTCGGAGTCGGCTTCGAGTATCGGAACCTCGACTTACTGCTTGAAAACAATTCCATATCCCGCCAATTCGCAGATGATATGAACACCATCGATTCGTCCCTCGATGGTCAGAGAGGTGCCTTGCCGGGACAGACCTATTGGAATGCGACGGTCAATTATCGGATCGAGAGATACAAATCCACATTGTTTGCGACCGTCAAGAATCTTTTCGACCGCACCTTTCTCATCGACCGGAGTCGCGGCATGGTTCCCTCGTCGCCTAGGTTGCTGCAGATCGGGTTGAAAATCTCCCTCTAGCTGTCCCCACTATTGTTTGTTTTGGGTTTGGATTAGACTCTGAGGTCGATGATATCGGGTCTCAGCGATCGGCTTCGAGCAATCTTCGAGGAAAATGTGGGTGAAGGCTTTCGGCTGATGCTGTTCTCCACCTTCTTCTTCGGTATGGCGAACCTCTGCGTCAAGCAGATAAGTCACGTCCCTCCGATGGAGATAGTTCTCATCCGGTGTTTGATGGGAATTTGTTTCTCATGGTGGGCGCTCCGCGGAATCGGGGTGAATTGGAGGGGCAACGACAGACTCAGTCTTCTTCTCAGAGGTCTCTTCGGCACAACGGCGCTCGGGCTCTTCTTCGTGACGGTTCAGAACATGCCGATTGCGACAGCGATGACGGTACACTACCTGTCTCCCATCTTCACTGCCATCCTTGCGATGGTGATACTAAAGGAGAGCGTCGCCCGCTTTCAGTGGCTGTTCTACGCCCTCGCATTCTCCGGAGTCGTTCTGATAGAGCGGGTCGATACGAAAGTGGACATCCTTTTCGTGGTCCTGGGAATTCTGGCGGCGTTGTTTTCCGGTGTCGCCTATAATCTGGTCAGGAAGCTCCGCAGTACCGAGCACCCGATGACGGTCGTTCTGCATTTCCAGTTCTTCGGTGCCTTGGGAGGATTGATTTTCCTGCTCTTCAATGGTTGGAGCAATCCGACCGGTTTCGATTGGATCTTCCTGATTGTCATCGGAATTGCCTCGCAGCTCGGGCAGGTCTTCTTAACAAAAGCGCTCCAGCGTGAAACCGCTTCGAGCGTCGTCATCGCCAGCTACACGGGACTTTTCTATGCGATAGTCTTCGGGTGGCTGTTCTTCGGCGAATCATACGATTATCTGACGCTCCTCGGAATGGGGCTGGTCGTGTTGGGCGTGGTCTCGAGCGTGCTTTACTCGAGCAACAAGAGGAGGAGAGATGAGCAACTCGAACTCACAGTCGCATGAGGTGCCCGCAGATTCCAGCTGCCGAGTGGCGGTCGTAACCATCAGTGACTCGCGCACGCCCGAGGATGACGAGTCGGGACGGGTTCTGACGGAGCTCGTCGAGGGGATGGGATGGGCGGTTTCCGAGAGCTTCATAGTCAAGGACGAGCGGGAACTGATCGCGGAGATGCTGAGGGTATTGGTCCAGAGGGGCAACGTCGACCTGATACTGACGACGGGTGGAACCGGCTTCTCGAAGAGGGATGTAACACCTGAAGCTACAAAGGATGTCATTGAGAGGGAGGCTCCCGGACTCGCGGAAGCGATGCGTGCCCAGACAGCGGCGACAACCCGATTTGCGATGTTGTCTCGCGGAGTCGCCGGCATCAAGGGAGAGGTTCTGATAATCAATCTCCCCGGGTCGCCCAAGGGAGTTCGGGACTGCTTCTCGGTGATCGCCCCCACCCTCACTCACGCGGTCGAGCTTCTCAAAGCCTAAAAAAAACGGGGACGATGTCCCCGTTTCAATCAATTGGATTCTAATCCCATTCATCTGGGGACCGAAGACCGGATGAATCGCTGGATGTCATCCTTGATTTTCTTCAAGGAACCCACCTCGATGTACATCATGTGACCCGACTCGTAATAGGAGAACGAGATATTCCTTCTCAATTCGGAGTCGAGGTTCATGGCCGCTATGTTGTAGTCCGCGGCAAAGTAGGGTGTGGCCATGTCATAGTAGCCGGAAGCGATGAAGACCTTCATATAGGGATTCTTTCTCATCGCGGTGTTCAGGGCCAGGCTGGTGTCCGTGTAGCCGTTGTTCACATTCCAATTCCACGGCGATGTTATCCCGCCGCCAAGGATGAAATAATCTGTATCGGATCTGTACCCGAGTTCCTTTCTGACGTAGTCGTTGAAGACCGATGTGTAAGGAGGTCTTATCGCGGTCATACTGGGATCGAAGTCAGGGGAGCTGCCCGCGGGAGCCCGGTCGATACCCACGAAACGGCTGTCGAGTCTTCCGACCATCTTCCTTTCGTCTCTCATCAACTCCTTCAGGAATTCCTGCAGATCAATCCTTAGATTGTTGTCGCTGACGAATCTTTCGGATAATCCCGAGAATCGGCTGAATCCCGATACCACGTCCCTTCTTTCCGTTTCGGTCATCCGGTCGCCTTTCAGAAAAGCGGTCGCAAGTGGTCCGATTGCGAATTTCTCCGCATCGGCCAACACATCCCTCAAGGGTTTCCTCTGGAGATCTGCGGCGAGTTTCTTGTGATACCACGCCGTAGCGGCATAAGAAGGGAAGATAAGTTTCAGAGGCAGGTCGTTGCCTTCGGCGAAGCGCACGGTCTGGAAGCTCATCACCGCCGATACCAAGGCAATTCCGTTGATTCCGACTCCTTTTTCGAAGAGCACATCCGAAAGTCCAGCAGCACGTGCGGTGCCGTAGCTCTCCCCGACAAGAAAGATCGGCGAGTTCCATCGCTCGTATCTTCCGAGGTAGAGCCGAATGAATTCAGCTATCGAATCTATGTCACCGTTGACGCTGAAAAATTTGCTGGCGAGTTCAGGCTTTGTGGCCCGCGAGTAACCTGTGCCCACGGGATCGATGAAGACAAGGTCGGTCTCAGTGAACCAGGTGTGTTCATTCGTGACCATTTCATAGGGTGGGGGTGGCATCATGCCGTCATCCAACATCTTCACCCGCTTCGGTCCGAGTGCTCCGAGATGAAGCCAAACCGACGAAGATCCCGGACCTCCGTTGAAGGAGAACATCAGAGGACGCTTCGCCGGAGCGTTGTCCATCGTGTAGGCCATGAAGAAGATTCTGGCTTCGACCTCTCCGGATTGGGCATTTCTGATCGGCAGGAACCCCGTGGTTGTCGTGTAATTCAGAGTCTTCCCTCCGATGTTGACGGAATGCTTCTGGATTACAGGGGCTTCATCGGATTTCGACTCTGTCGAGGAACCAGGTCTCGGAGTCGGCGTGGTGCTCTGTCCAAAAGCGGTACCGAGGGATATCGAAAAGAAAAGTGAAAAAAGAACAAGAAGCGAACTGAACATTTTCATAAGTGTGTCTTTGAACCAGGGAAGTGGGGCGTGAAGAATCACGCCCCCTGCCTATCCTCATCGTTTCGTGTCCGAAGCCATCTTCCCGTTGATGATGGTTCCGATGCAGTGTGTCGTGAATTCGAAGGGATCGCCATTGTAGAGTGCGATGTCGGCATCCTTTCCGACTGCCAGCGATCCTATCCTCGAATCTAGACCAAGAATCTTCGCGGCATCGATGGTCAGAGAAGCCATGGCCTCCTCACGCGACATGCCATTTGCGATTGCAATGGCCGCCTCGAAGAGAACGACTCTCGTCTTCGGGACGTATCCCTCGTAGCCACTTTGAAATGCGACGGGGATTCCCGCTGCTTTCAGTTTCGCAGGAGTCTCCAAAGAGAGATTCTCCCTGTCTCCCGTCGCCCTTGCCATCGGCGGATGTACGATGACGGGAAATCCAGACGACTTGATCCGTTCCAGCAATTGATAACTCTCGGCTCCGCCTTCGAGAATGATTCGTATGTCGAACTCATCGGCGAGTCTCAAGGCGTTCATCATGTCGATCGCCGTCTCAGCATTCACAAGCAGAGGTATTTCACCCGCCAGAACCCTCTTCCAAACCTCCGATCGGAGATCGCGAGGACCGTCGGCCTTGGATGCCTTGGCCTTCGAGAGTTCACCTCGGATCATGGATATCTGCTTGGCTCTGGTGCCTGGCGCCCGGCCTCCGGTGGCGACAGAGGATTGTCCGAGAGTCACCGAAAGTGCAGAGAAGGGATTTACCACAACATCGTCAAGATTCCCGCTTAGTGTCTTGACGACCATCATCTGTCCCGACACGAGGGCCGAGGGCTGGTGTCCTGTATGAATGGTCGTGATTCCAAATTCACGTAGGTACTCGACCAATTTCTCCCTGCCGTCATACGAGTCGATTGCACGAAGTTCAGGCTGAATCGGTGCGGATCCATCAAGCGCCATCTGGTCGTGGGGCTGATTGAGATATCCGTTCAGTCCGACAACAGTCCGCGCGTCAATCAATCCCGGGGTCGCAACCTTTGCTGAGACCACCTTATAGCCATTCGGTATCCGGATCTGGGAAGCAGTTCCCACCGCCTCGATCTTACCGTCCTTGATCAGCACCACGCCGTTGCTGATCGGTGCTCCGTTCATGGTCCAAACGGTCTCGGCCTTGACTGCAATCTGAGCCTGCGCATCGGATGCTGACCATAGAATCACCGATGCGAAGGAGAGAGCGACGAAAACAAAGGTTCTGATAAACATCACTGATGACCTCCCATATCCTCATAGCATGAGAGATGCACATGCCTTCCCAGACCGGCACCGAATCCTCCGGTGGCGGCAAGTCTGTCTTCGGGTCTATTGCGGTCGAAGACCATTTTTCCTTCTACCCATGTCTGTTCGAGCACAGTGTAGAGACTGAGCGGATCCCCTGTCAGGACGATGAAATCCGCGTCCTTGCCGACATCCAAAGATCCGACCCTCTCCTCCATATCAAGCATCTTCGCCCCAGCCAGGGTCATTCCATAGAGGGCCATGTCGCGCGACATCCCGCTTCTTACAGCAAGTGCGGCCGATCTAAGAAACCATCTGGAATCGGTTATTGGATCGTCGGTGTGGAATCCCACCAGTGCTCCGGCTTTCTCAAGAGCCGCACCGTTGATCATCAGAAGGTCCATTGCTTCCAGCTTCCCGCCGGGGGAATCGATGACGATGATCGAAGAGGCTGCTCCTGCCTTCGCGATCTCATCGGCGACCTTCCAAGCCTCCGACACATGTTGCAGAACCAACCTGAAACCGAATTCCTCCTTCAGTCTCAGAACTGTCATGATGTCGTCGTGGCGATGGGTGTGGAAATGCACGACGCGTTTACCATCAAGCACCTCGACAAGAGCCTGCATCGCCAGGTCGGGTGACGGCATCTTGCTCGAATCGCCCTCAGCCTTTCGGATCTTTTCCCTGTACTCCTGAGCCTTGATGAACTGCTCTCTGATGAGAGCGGCCGACTTAGACCTGGTTCCTGGGAAGTTGCCACCACCCGTCCTCAACGAATTCGTGCCGTTGGCGAACTTAATGCCTCCCATCATCCTGCCGTCCTTGTCGTACATAACGAGGTCCTCGAGAACCCTCGCATCGTCGCGGAGTTTGAGGTACATCGTCTGACCACTGTTCAGATGTCCCGATCCCGGCATGATGTTGACGGTCGTAATACCGCCCGCTTGCGCCCTTTGAAGGGAAGCGGATCTCGGGTTGAGAGAATCGAAGATTCTCACGTCGGGTTGAATCGGGGAGGTGCCGTCGGCTCCCGAGCCTTCGCCTATGTGACTATGGGTGTCCACGAGACCAGGCATGAGGGTCCTGCCTCCCAGGTCGACGCGTTTTGCATCAGCCGGAATCTGGACAGTCCTGGACTCACCGACAGCAACGATCTTCCCACCTCTGACCACCATTGTTCCGCGCTCTATCGGCTTTCCTGAAATCGTGAAAATCTTTGCATTCACGAAAGCCGTAGTCTGCTCTTGAGCGCTGGTGTATCCGATGAACAAGACCAAAAGAACGAGAGAACCTGCAATTCGTTTCATTGGTTTCTTCCTTCGATTTTGAAATCAGCTAACTGGAATTTGAGCGCTATGGTTGCAGTAAGTGAGAGCGGGTGTCAAGGGAATCGCCTCTGCCTTATCGGACTGACGACCGAGGGAGGGAAATCCTTATAATCGTGCCCTTCGGCTCGTTGGGCAGAGCCTCTATCTTTCCGTTGTGACTGTCGATTATGCCGTAGGCTACGGCCAGTCCCAGCCCGGTTCCGCCCTTCTCCCCCTTCGTGGTGAAGAACGGGTCGAAGATTCGTGACGCGTACTCCTCGTCGATGCCGCAACCATTGTCCCGAATCTCGGCTACCACCTTCCCGTCCATGGGGTATGTGGAAACGCTTATGGCGCCATCTTCGGATAGGGCTTCTCGGGAGTTCAGTAGGAGGTTCACGAAGACCTGCTGCAGTTGATCTGGATCACAATCGATCGGTGGAATCTCCTCGCAAAAATCGACTTCTATTGGAATACGTTTGAAGGAAGAGTCGAAACCCAAAAGTCTCAGGGAGTCCTTCGCGATTTCATTTAGATCCCCACGGATCCTTCTCTCCGATCTTGTGGCGGCGAATGCCAACATCTCCCCTGTAATCTCGGTGACACGGTCGATCTGCTTTGAGATGATCGCGAGTTGCTCGCGCGTCTTCTCATCCGCCACGTCGCCACGGATGATGTTCTGAACGATGGAACTGACAGCCGAGAGCGGATTGAGTATCTCGTGGGCGATACCTGCGGATAGTGTTCCGATCGACGCCAGTTTCTCGGTTCTCAGCAGGCGATCGTTCATCCTTTGCAGAATCGCCAGATCGTGGGCCATCTTCTCGCTCATCGTGTTGAATGCATCGGTCAAAATGCCGATCTCATCCGAGGTCGTCCGTCCCTCCACTCGCATTCCATATCTACCCTTCGAGGTTTCAACCGCCGCGACTGTCAATCTCTTGATCGGCCTGGAGATCGTTCTTACAACCGCGAGCACGAGTATGAGGTTGGGAAGCAAAGCGGCTATCAGGCTGAAGCTGATGTACCTTACCCAAGCCTGCTCACCGGAGTTGAAGGTGAAGGACCACCATACGATTGGAATCTGAAGCAAGAGAAAACTGGCGACGGCGATGCTCGCGACTGTAACAGCCACCTTATGTGCGATGGGGAAGTGGCGGACCTCATCGAGTACGGATTGGAGTGAGAAAAGTCTGAAGTTCAATATTGCGAATGCATTGAGAATCACCCCGGGAATCGCAAAAAGTGATGAGAGCGACAACCATGAGACATCTCCGAGGAGTGGAAGCACAACCATGGGAATCGAGATGAGAATCGCGTTGAGTCCGAGACCGACAAGAACCGTTGCCAACTGTTTTCGAATCTGACCGGACGCCTGAAGGTGCAATCTCCTGATGAGGATGAAGGCTCCCCATGCGAAGAGTGCGAGAACATACGTGGCGAATACATATCCCGAGACCGTCAGAGTCAGTCGGGGGGTCTCGCCGAGCAAATCGAATTCCTCCCAGAGAAATCCTCCGAGACAAGCGGGAATAAGAATAACCGAGGGAGCCATCGCCGCCAGAGATGATGAGGACATCTTTCCTTTGGGTTCAGGAAAGTCCTCAGAGAAAACGACCAGTGAAAGCATCATCAGCAAGGAGGCGATGAGCCCGCTGATCAACCATGCTTCCGACTGGGCGGAGAACTCGGCGAAATTCCAAAAGACGATGTCGCGGGCGGTCCAAAAGGCGAGAAGTCCATTGAAGGTCGCGAAAGCCTGATTCGCCCTTCTTCTGGGATTGACCGCAAATACATAGAAGCCCAGTGTGACGAGCGAAAAGAGAGTGATGAATTGGAAAAAGATGAGAAGCATCCGCGTCCGTCACTTTAGCACGGGGCGTGTCGCAGGTAAGTCCCCGGGATGCTCGCGACTACTTGGGCAGTCGGAACCGTAGATTCATACCCACTATTCCAACGTTCCGGAACGAGGCTGAACGATTCCTTCTAAGACCCACAATGGGTTCGACCGAGAAGTTTGGAGAAATCCTTCTTGCGAAACCCATTATGAACTCATCACGGGTCCGACGGTTGTCGGAAAGGCTGTAGAAGGTCTCTGCCGAGCCGGAGAGCGAGAACAATTCCGTGCCCCTGTGTCGTATGGGGCGTGAGATCAGAAGGCGTTGACGAAATCGGGTGCTGTCTGATGAATCCAACTTTACAATATGCTCCAGACGACTTCGCAGCCTGATTCCGACCTGCCCGGTCTTGAACTCGAGATTACCGTCAAGCCTGAACCGATGATCGGTTTCTGAACCGCTCGCTGTTTCATCTGAATTTCTGAGGGTGTAGCCGATGCCGAAAGACAACCTCTGAGAAAATCTGCGGTCGAGACCAATAGAAAGTCTCCGATCTCCAGGTCTCGTAGCGTCGTCTAACATTCTGAGAGTGGTACCGAAGTTGAGGGAAAACCGCTCGGTCTTTCCGTCGGAAGCCAGGGTGAGTGGTTTGGTGAACTGGGTGTCGTTCCAGAATTGGAAATCATTCTCAGGGGCAGATGATTGGGCAGGCACGCCGCTGGCTACACCAAGGATAATAATAATCGCAAAAAGTGCTCGATTTAACATGTCGGTAACAGGATCTTAACACCCCGTGACACCCTTGGCCAAAGGCATCCCTATCCTTCAACCGAGGCTGTATCGGCTTTGCCTGCCCTGATGATTCGCAAAGGATTTTCTTCGTTGGAGGAGAGTCTCACGTCCAGGCATTCCGCCATCGACAGGTAATCTCCCACGATGCTTGAGAGTTCCTGGAGAAGTCGCTTCCGGCGATCACGTTCAGCAGGCTGCAGAAACTCACTGCCGATGAACTCTTCCACGAGACACTCACGGGCGATTCCCAGATGTTTCGAGGCGATCCGCAGATTCTTCCTCTCAAGAGCAGCCCCTGAGATGTGATTCCTGGATTTTCCGGATACTGAAATCAGCTCCGGGAAGAATTCGACACCGCTCCCCAACGCATAATTCATCTCATTCACTGCTTCGGCGAGTTCGGTGTACCAGTCGATGACCTCACGTGCGCGAACCAACGAAACCCCGGGTTTCTCCGACTCGAGTATTCCCGCAAGCGCCTCCCTGATCGAAGACTTCTTTTCCGACATCTCGTCAATCGGTCTGAATCGCCGTCTGACCACCTCAAGCGCCAATCTCGAGAGAAGAAAAGGCCAGAGTAGGGAGGTCCTCATAACATCGAGGGCGATCTTCCCACTGGAGTCCGAATGGATGCTACGCGTTGCGAAAGCAAACGCCATTCCCAATGAGAGGTACAAAATTATTCCGTCGGATAGTGTCATTCGTTACCTTTTGAAATCATTGCAGAACAGAAGCGGGTCTTCAAATCATGGGAATCCGATGAAGACTTGTGGAGCACTGAGCATCCCTCGGGAGGCATGATGCATCGAATCGGTGTTTGAGTTCGTTCTCCTTGTCCTTGGTTCGACGGATCGGTTCTTTCACTGATTCCGAACCCCTGCTCATCGCGCCTCGGTGTGGCGGGTCCGCGACTCCCACATTGTTCGCGGGGCCCGCGCAAGGCGTCGCGCCCTTCAAAAAGGCGCGGCGCTTTTCGTCAGGCTTTGAGTCTTTCCCTCTCTGACATAGACTTCCGAGGTCAAAGAAGTCATCTAGGTAGTCGAGGGTTTATGTCGGGAAAGATTGCATTGGTCACAGGGGCCACCAGCGGAATCGGAAGGGCGACTTGTTGGGAGCTCGCCAGAAACGGATACCAGATCATTGCCTCAGGTCGAGACGCCGAGGAGCTGATTGTTCTCCGAGCAGAATTGGAGGGCGGAGGATTCGCCGCCTCCTCATTCGGTGCGGATATGCGTGACGAAGAGGCCAGAAGGCAATTGGTCGAATTCGTCAAAGAGAGCCACGGCGAAATGGATGCATTGGTCAACTGCGCGGGGATAATCGGGAATGGGAGCATAGAGTCGACGAGTCTCGCCGATTGGGATGCGATGCTCGAGATAAACCTCACGGCGGTGTTCCATCTAACCCAACTCGCGGTCCCTCTTCTCGAGAGAAGAAAGGGGAGCATCGTCAATGTGTCGAGTGTTGCCGGCACCCGGGCCTTTCCCAATGTGTTGGCTTACTGCGTATCCAAGGCCGGAGTGGATCAGCTCACCCGGTGTGCGGCGTTGGACCTGGCGCCGAAGGGAATAAGAGTGAATGCGGTGAATCCGGGTGTTGTGGTGTCGAACCTGCATAAGAGAGGCGGCATGGACGAGGGCAGATACTCTGATTTCCTGGAACACTCGAAAACGACACATCCGCTGGGGCGCGTCGGAAGACCCGAGGAGATCGCAGATTTGATCTGCTTTCTTACCTCGGAAAAATCCGGATGGATCACCGGGGTTACCTACGAGATCGACGGTGGCAGGGCACTCACCTGCGCCCGCTAGTCCCGGTCTCAGGCACTCTGTCTTTGTGCTAGTCTCTTGTAGTCTATGTGCGTGATGGCGCGGCTCCTTGATTGACTCGCAGCGATTCGACAGATTTACATTTGCAGTTGATTCCAAAAACTAACTCCAAGTTCACCTTGGTTTTGATTTACCAGAAAGAAATGGTTTCTCAGCGCTGTCCCCGTTGTGGGAGTTCGAAAGTAAGGAAGGGTTACAAACCCACCCCTCTTTGGATGAAAATCCTTTTCCGCTATCACCTTCTCTGTGATGGTTGCAACTGGGAGTTCAGCGGATTCGCTGTTCCTGGAACAGTCACCCATAAAGTCAGGAGAAACAGGAAGTCTAACTGACGACTAGAACGGATTCCTCATTCCAGATTCAAATGCCAAGGACCTGCTCCATGTCCCCTGATGCAAAGAGAGGAGATTCTATCAATCTCAAATGGATTCTTGCCGTTTGGATGTCTTTCGTCTTCTTTTGTGCGATCGCCGCAGGGCAGACAGGTGAACCTGAAGGCCATTTGAACCGAATCCATGTGGGAGATTTTCTCGAAGTGGATGTCATCGGTTCGATCGAGGACGATTGGAGGGGCAGAGTCGATGACTCCGGATACATCTCGGGATATCAGTCGCTACCACGACCGATCGATGTGCTTTGTCGCACCCCAGCCGAGGTGGCGCTCGAGATGGCTTCTCTCTTGAGAGTGAATCTCCGCAACCCGAGAGTTGAGGTCCGCATCATCGATAAGAGAGAAAGGCCGTTGGTCACTCTGATGGGTGAGGTCAAGACCGAGCAACGATTCCGGTTGACTCGGGAGGCGACCCTTCAGGAATTGATCATTCGGTCTGGTGGACTCGGAGCCGATTCCGATGGTTCGGTGGAGATAATCAGGAGATCGACTCTGGGGTGTGGTCGATTACCGCTCGAGCGGGAGAGGGATTTGCAGACACTCACCCTGACATTGGATGACTTGATCGGTTCCAAGGACGGGCAGTATATCGATGTCCATGCCGGTGATGTCATAACGGTTCGAAAGGCCCCGTTCGTGACTGTCCTCGGAGGAGTTCGAAATCCACAGCAACTTCAACTCAGGTCTAAAATGACTGTCTCTGGGGCGCTCGCCACAGCTGGAGGTCTCTTGAGAAAAGGTGAATCCGGCACGATAAGAATCTACCGGAGGTCGGGTCAATCGGTTCAGACGATTCAATTGAGTGTCAAGGATTTGCGCAGAAGACCTGAGGTGGATGTTGAATTGATGGGAGGGGACATAGTCGATGTGCCGATGGCGGGCAGGAGGAACACCGTCCCCAGAATCGCCGAACCCCTTGTGATTCCTGCCCAAAACGGTGCGAATCTTCCAATTATCAGTCTCGACTGATGTTTCATCGCCTTTTCCAAAAAGCCCAAATCTGCTAGCCTAACGGTTCTTTCAACAAAAAATTATGGTTCAGACAAAAAGGAAATTCAGCAGACGTTCGAAGGCTCTGTTTTGGTTGACCGCGGTCGGTATCGCCGTCGGTGCGATGATATTCCTGGAACAGATTCCTCTCCTCTACGTGTTGGCGACGGTGGCCTTGGTTGGATTGCTCATCGTTGTCGGATACTCGAATCTCGAGAAGGTCGGAAGGCGCGGTTAGCCTTTTCCTTGCAAATGAGACACTGGGTCCTCCTGCTTCTTTTCTCGATGGCGCTTTCGGTTCATGCCGGCGGCGCCTCTGCTTCTTTCGATGGACCGTCATCAAAGGAGGATGGAGCAGAGGCCAGATGGTCCAAGAAATCGCTCAGAGTCCGTCTCGATCTGGAGCCAGGGTTCGAGAATGCCGACGCGGTTCGAAAGGCTCTTTCATCAGCAATCCTTCTTTGGAACTCCGCCGATGCCCGCGCTCCGCGGATGTTGTTTGCAGGTAACGGCAGAATCGGGGGAGCCCTTGCGGATATCGAGATAAGATTCGCCAGCTCCGACGAGGATCTCGCCCTCTTCAGCGGTGATGATTCGGAATCTGTCGCCCTCACCAGACTCTTCGCGAGTTCCTCAGGAAATCTGCGCAGAGCCGTGATCGTGATTAACCCGTTTACGGTCTTCGATTCCGATGGAACCGACTCCAACTATTCATTCGAGAAGGTGATCGCACACGAGTTGGGTCACGCTCTCGGCCTCTCACATTCATCGGCGCTCTCTTCACTCATGTTCGCGCATACTTTGCCGTCGCGCTATTCGAAGTCGAGTTCACCCGAGTTGACGGAAGATGACATGTCGAATCTCCGCGGACTCTATGGTGGCGGTCAGGCGTGTTGTGTTTCACTGAGCGGCTCCATCGTCGCGGCGAACGGAACAGACTTCTCTGGATACCAGGTTGTGGTAGAGAGCCTGATTGATTCGCGTTTGATCGCAGTGAAACGTGTCGCTCCGGACGGAGTGTTTCGTGTAGGTGGCCTCAAAAGTGGCGAGTTCGGACTGAGGATTCTGGATTCGAACTCGGTGATCGTTGGGGTACTTGATGTGCTCCTGACCGAGAGCGCCTCGGACAATAGCGGCCTCACGGAACTCGAGCCGATCTTCGTGGTTCCGAGGGGCATAGAGAGATCCGCCTTCATCGGGACGGAGGATTGGCTCTCCACTGCCTCGATTGAGTCCGACGGCTTCGGTGATATCGAGTTCAACTTGGGCTTTCGTGGTCGAGGACCGCTTCCAGGAACTCTTTTCGGACATTTCGGTGGACTCTTCGCGGACCTGACGTCGGAAATGAGTCTCGATTCCAACGACTGGGTGATCTGGAAGGTGAGGGCTGAGCTCGGAAATCGAAAGGTCCCTGCCGGGGAATACTCATTTTATATCGACGGAGATGGCTTCTCGCTGATGATCCCGGGTGCTTTGCGGGTGCGAAACAACCCCGTAAAGGCTGAGTTGGACCGTTGATTTCGGAACTTCTTGGGAAATGCTTGCAAAAACAAATGCAGTATGCATAATTTTCGAAGTTCACCTCCCCGGTGAACAAAATGGTCACGAGGGGTGAGGACTTGTGACCTTAAGGGCGACGGAGTGGGAGACGTCGCCCTCTTAATTTTTATGAACACCTTTCCCGTTCATCCTTTCCGCCGAACAATCAAGGTGCAGTGTCTAAGATCCCGGGACGTCTCGTTGACGTCCCGGCTGAACCCGCTTTCCTTTTCTATTTCGGAGAGCTAGTGGAGACGGTCATTCGATGAAGAAGCAAAGCAGCAACAGATTGCGTGATTGGTTCCTTGAGGGAGCGCGGCCGACGGACTCGGTCCATGACCAAGGCAAGCATGCGAAGCAACCCTGGTGGAAGGTGATGTGCCTGACCGGTGTCGACTACTTTTCAACTCTTGGTTATCAACCAGGAATCGCATTTCTTGCCGCGGGAGCCCTTGCGCCATTTGCGACACTCGTCCTTGTGCTTCTGACTTTGTTCGGCGCACTGCCCATGTACAGAAGGGTCGCCGAGGAGAGTCCTTACGGAGACGGGTCGATCTCGATGCTGGAAAAATTGCTCTCGAGATGGAAGGGTAAGATGTTCGTCTTGATGCTACTCGGGTTCGTCGCCACGGGCTTCATCATCACCATCACCCTTTCAGCCGCCGATGCCACGGCACATCTGTTGAAGAACCCTTACGTGTTTCAGAATTTCGAGTCCTTGGGTGACCCGTCCACCAAGACAGTGGTCGCCGTTGTCGTCACCCTCATACTCATTGCGTTTCTCGGTGCGGTTTTCATGAAAGGATTCAACGAGGCGATAGGCATCGCAGTTCTGATTGTCGTTGTCTTCCTGGCACTCACCTCCGTCACGATCGCGGTCGGGTTGTACGAGATTTTCTGGATAAGGCCCGAGGTGCTGGGCGATTGGCAGAATGCGGTGTTCGCACATCCCGACGTCGGAGGGAGTGTGACTCTGCTGGTTGTCACGTCTTTGTTGATTTTCCCGAGGTTGGCTCTCGGTCTTTCGGGCTTCGAGACCGGAGTGGTGGTTATGCCGCTGGTCGACAGTGGCAAGGAATCCAAGGCAGCCGACCGTTTTCATACGAGCAATGTCGAAACCACCGAACAGCCCGCCGACTATCAGGAAATGATCCAGGGCAGAATCGCCAACGGAAAGAAATTGCTGGCAGGTGCCGCAATCATTATGAGTTTCATGTTGGTTGGTTCAAGTATCATCACGACGATGCTTATTCCGCCGGACGAGTTTCAGAAAGGCGGTCAGGCCTATGGTCGGGCGGTCTCCTATCTCGCCCACAAGAATCTCGGAGCAATCTTCGGAACCCTCTATGATCTGAGCACGATTGCGATTCTTTGGTTCGCTGGCGCCTCGGCGATGGCGGGTCTGCTGAATGTGGTGCCGCGCTATCTTCCTAAGTACGGCATGGCCCCCAACTGGGCGAGGGCGACGAGACCGCTCGTGATCGTGTTCTCGGTGATTTGTTTCATCGTGACCATAGTCTTCGAAGCCGGGGTCGAGAGTCAGGGTGGCGCATATGCAACCGGCGTGCTGATGTTGATGACATCCGGTGCGGTGGCGGTCACCATCTCCGCCTGGAGGAGGGGGAGGAAGTCTTGGATTTACTACGGAGTGATCACGGCGATATTCGTGTTCACGACATTGGTAAACATAAAAGAGCAGCCAAGCGGCATCAAGATCGCATCACTCTTCATCCTGACCATCATCATCGCATCATTCGTCTCCCGTGCATTGAGGACGACAGAGGTCAGAATCGACGCTATCGAATTTGACGAGAAGGCGCGCGAGATCCTGAACGAATTGGTCGATGAGGAGGTCCGCATCGTAACCAACAGGAGAGAACTGGGCGATGTGGAGGAGTATCGCTTCAAAGAACATGAGAAGCGGATAGACAACCACATACCCTCGACCGACCCCGTCATCTTCTATGAGGTGGAAATCGGAGACGCATCGGAGTTCACCGGGAAATTATTCATCCGGGGATTTGATGTGGAGGGCTACAAGATTCTCAGAACGGAGGCCCCTGCCGTTCCCAACGCCATCGCAGGTCTGTTGCTCAACCTAAGAGACATCACCGGAAAGATCCCACATGTCTACTTCGGTTGGAGTGAGGGTAATCCGATAAGGTACCTCGTTCGCTACATCCTCTTTGGAGAGGGAGATACAGCGCCGGTAACCAGAGAGATCCTCCGCCAAGCCGAGGAGGATCCCGAGCGCAGACCAAACGTGCACGTCGGTGGTTGAGGGGGCATCCTCATGGGTTTCCCGACGACAGGATTCCCGGGTTCTCCCCGATGAAGCAACTTCTGCAAAGCACGGGACGACCTTGGGACGGATAGAAGGGAACCGTGGTGCTCATCTCGCATCGGGCGCATACGACGGTGACCTCCACCTTTTCCCTCATTCCGGATTTAGTGGCGAGATTTGTTGCGGCGATTCGCTCATTCTTGGCGTGTTTGCATGGCCGACATCTTTTCGGGGGATTCTGCAATCCTTTGTCCCTGAAGAACTGCTGCTCTCCCGCGGTCCAAAGGAATTCATTGTTACAGTCGATGCAAATCATCGGAGAGTCGCTGAGCTCACTCGCGCTCTCGGGGTTGTGGGATGACTCCTCGCTCATAATATTGTCCTGAAACCAAAACCTCGGTTTCTTTTCATCCGTTTGAAAAAAATGGGATTTGAAGTGAGAATTCCGCAACGGCCAGCGCTTCCGAACTGTGAGGTTCGGATTAAGTAGGCGCAATTCAGCTGCTGAAAACTGCAACTTCTTTTATTTTCAAAAAGGGGTTCGGGTAAACCGCCACGAAATTACTCCGCGGAGCGAGGGGTGTCAAGAACACACTACGGGCATCCGCACCATTGGATCACTCAGAAAAAATGAAAGTACTCGTCATCGGTTCAGGAGGAAGGGAGCACGCAATCTGCTCTGCATTGGCGGGAGGTGCTCGGGAGTCCCTGGAATTGTTCTGTGCTGATGGAAACGCTGGTATTTCCTCAATTGCCCAGCTGGTTCAGCTGAAACCCGATGATGTCGAGGGCCTTCTCGATTTTTCTCTGTCCACAGGGGTCGATCTCACCTTCGTCGGAGGAGAGTCCGCACTTGTCGCCGGCATCGTCGACAGATTCACCGCTGAAGGATTGAAGATCGTAGGTCCAAGCTTGGCCGCCGCAAGACTCGAGGGTTCCAAGGTCTTCTCAAAGCAGTTCATGGTCCGCCATGGTGTCCCCACTGCGGGTTTCGAGGTCGCCACTTCGGTGGATGAGGCGAAGGAAATCCTTCGTAGCAGATTTCCAAACCGTGGCTCGGTAATCAAGGCGGATGGGTTGGCGGCTGGCAAGGGGGTTGTGGTTTGCAGGAATCTCGAGGAAGGGATCCATGCGGTCGATCAACTCAAGTCAATTGCGGGAGAGAAGGCGTGCAGGCAGATTCTTATCGAGGAGCGTCTCGAGGGCAGAGAGGTCTCCCTTCTCCTGTTTTCAGATGGAAACGAATTCCGCCTCATGCCTCCTGTGAGAGACCACAAGAGACTCGGTGACGGTGACAGTGGACCCAACACCGGAGGTATGGGGACCGTTTGTTCCGACTCTCTGATTGACGAAGTGACACTTGATGAACTCAAGCGGACGGTTGTTATTCCAACTTTGAAGGGTGCGATGAAGGAGGGCTTTCCCTTCAAAGGTATTCTCTTCATCGGATTGATGATTACCGAGAACGGGCCTATGGTTCTGGAGTACAACGTTCGTTTCGGCGACCCGGAGACTCAGTCTCTGATGATGCGGCTTGAAACGCCTATCCTCGATATCTTCGAGGCGATCGAAGGCTCCCGTCTCGGTGCGCTGGATGTGAGATGGCGATCAGGGGCATCCGCCACGGTCGTGCTCGCTGCGCATGGCTATCCCTACTCACCGAGGAAGGGTGATGAGATACACGGTCTCGAAGAAATCGTGGAAGATGGAAGTCTGAGAATCTTTCATGCGGGCACCTCCCCCGATGGCAAGGGCGGAGTAGTTACCTCTGGCGGGCGGGTTCTCTGCGTATCCGCGCTGGGAGCGGATGTGCATGAGGCACTGGACCGAGCCTATAACGCGATCGAGTCGATTCATTTCGATGGCATGCAGTTTCGAAAGGACATAGGAGCATAGATGTCTAAGCCGAAGAGAACCTACAAATACTACGACCTGCTGATGGCCGCTTTCGTGACGGTCATTCTGTGCTCGAATCTGATCGGCGTGCACATGACAGCCCAGATCGATCTCCCGTTCGTAGGAGCGTTCGTGTTCGGGACCGGGGTTCTCTTCTTTCCGTTGAGTTATCTTTTCGGGGATATCCTCACAGAAGTCTACGGTTACGCCCGCTCAAGAAAGGTCATATGGGCCGGATTCACCGCACTGATCTTCGCGTCTTTCATGTCCATGGTGGTGACGGGTCTCGAGCCTGCCGAGGTCATGTCCAAGGAACGTTATGACGCGGTCCAAATGATTTTCGGAAACACTCCGCGGATCGTCGCGGCGTCTCTCATCGCCTTCTTCGTTGGCGAGTATGTGAACTCATACGTGATTGCAAAGATGAAGATCGCGACGGCCGGCAGGTACCTATGGACCAGAACAATCGGGTCGACTGTTGCGGGGGAGTTCGCTGACACAATCATCTTCTATCCTCTTGCATTCTGGGGAACCCGACCTAATGAGGAGGTGATTGCGATAATGGTGGCCAATTACATTCTCAAGGTAATGTGGGAGGTTCTTGCCACTCCGTTCACCTACAGGATAGTCGCCTTCCTCAAGAAGGCTGAGAACGAGGATTACTACGACACAGATACGGATTTCACTCCGTTCTCGCTCGAGACGAACTGAGCTCGTCACGGGCACAGCTGCCCGTTCGATTTCTCGAATCCGAGCTGTGGCCGTGTGTTAACATTCCCGCCTGATGAAGTTCGGTCTCACTACAAAGGTAGAAGATCTGCACAGGTTTTCGATCGCCGGCCTCTCCGCTGGAATGTCGAAACGGCTCGCCACGGCATTGGTCGGAATCTCTCTCAAATCGAATTCATCAGAGGTGACCGTCACCGATCTGCTCGCGTACCACCCGATGCGCTACGAGGATCGTTCGAGGTTCGTGTCGATAGAGGAGTTGGTTCCGGGAATTCCAACCTCGATGGAACTCTTCGTCAGGGTCGCAGGAGCATTCCAGGTCGGTCGCAAAAGGTCGCCCAAGGCGCCTCAACTCTATATCTTCGAGATCACCGCAGGGGATGAGGGCAGGACTTCGAAGCCCGTCGTGCTTTCCTGGTTCATCTCGGGGGCCGGAGCAAAGCGGGTTATCGAGTATTACACCAAGAGATTCGAGAAGGGCACCCGATTCGTGGTTCACGGGGAGTGGGAATGGGATCCGAGGAAGAACACATTCTCGATGCGCCCGCAGAAACCAGACGAGATAGAGATTCTCAGCAGGCCCGAAGGAGTCGGTCCGGAAGTTGAAAGTGATGAGGATTCCGAGGAATCGGGAGGGCACCTGTTCGACCCCATTCACTCGGGGCGAACCGTTCCCGTCTATCGGAAGCTAGGCACCTTCCAGACGAAGAGGCTGAGAGAGATTGTATTCAGCGTCCTCGAGGCACTCGATTCGGATGCAGTCGAAGAGACCCTTCCGGCTGACATAGTGAGGAGGTACAAGCTTGCGTCCCGGTTCGACGCACTACGAAGGATCCACTTTCCGTCCAGCGGGGATCTCGTGGCCGACTATGAGAGGTTTCGTAGTCAGGCCCATCGGCGTTTGATCTTCGAGGAGTTCTTCCGCATGTCTGTCGCGATCGAGCTAAGACGAGCTTCGCGAATCCGCCATAAGCGCGAAGTCCGTTTCGACATCTCCGACGACCTGGAGCAGAGACTAATCTCGAGCGCGCCATTTGTTCTTACGGGTGCTCAGAAGAATGTGCTTGGAGAGATCTTCTCGGATCTGAGATCGGATTCCCCGATGAACAGATTGGTTCAGGGCGATGTCGGAAGCGGAAAGACCATTGTAGCTTTCCTGTCCATGTGGGCAGTGGTCGAAAACGGATCGCAATGCGTCTTGATGGCGCCTACCGAGATTTTGGCAGAGCAACATTACAGGAATGCGATGACGCTGTTCGGGGCTCAAGGGGTCAAATGCGCCCTTCTTACAGGCAGCATGAAGGCGTCTGAGAAACGCTCTGTCAGGGAAGCAGTGAGGAACGGCGAGGTGAAGATTCTTATCGGAACCCATGCCGTGATCCAAGATGGGGTCGAGTTCGATCGGCTTGGTCTCGCCGTGATTGATGAGCAGCACCGATTCGGTGTCATGCAGAGAGTTCAACTTATGGAGAAGGGTCTCAATCCTGATGTCCTGGTGATGACCGCGACTCCGATCCCTAGGAGTCTTGCCATGACGGTTTATGGTGATCTGGATGTGTCCGTCATAAATGAATTGCCACCCGGTCGCACTCCCATCAAGACCGTGGTGGTCGGCGAGGACAAGCGCCGGGGCGTCTACAAAGGTATCGAAAGGGAACTCAACAATGGCAGACAGGTGTACGTGGTTTATCCGTTGATCGAAGAGTCGGAGAAGCTCGAGCTGAAAGCCGCGACCGAGATGTTCGAGAACCTTAGAACGAATGTCTTTCCGAATCGTCGGGTGGGTTTGCTCCACGGCAAGATGAAACCTGCGGACAAGGATTCCGTGATGGGAGCTTTCAAATCAGGTCAGTTGGACATCCTTGTATCAACCACGGTCATCGAGGTCGGGGTCGATGTGCCTAACGCCTCCGTGATGGTGATAGAACACGCGGAGCGTTTCGGACTTTCACAACTTCATCAGTTGAGGGGTCGGGTCGGTCGCGGAGCCGAGAACAGCTACTGCGTTCTGATGACGGACTTCAAAAAGACAGCGGTCGCAAGGGAAAGGCTCGGAATAATGGAAGATACCACCGACGGATTCAAGATCGCTGAGAAGGATTTGCAGATACGTGGTCCGGGCGAGGTTCTCGGCACGAGGCAGTCGGGTCTTCCGGTATTCACCACCGGAGAGATTGTCAGAGATTTCGAGATTCTCGAGGTAGCCAAACGAGAAGCAGTTCGATTCCTCTCCGAGGGTCTTGACCACGGGGCCGATAGGGAGATTCTCGAGGGAATAAGGTCCGACAGTCGCTTTCGCCTCGGAGGTGTCGGCTGAAACCGCCGATTACCTCAGAAAAGCCTTAATCCTCATTGAATAGTTATCAAACCTCTGATTTAATCAAACATGATTTTTCCGGTTTCTCGTTTTGAGAATCTGATAGACGACGAATTAGAGTTTTTCCCGATGCTTCATCGCCGTAAGGTGGGGAGGTAGGAGCACCCGTTCACCTGTATGAACGGCGGAGTTGATGCATCGGTCTCCCACAAGAAGATGGACGATAAACCTCCTAGAAATCCTTCGGATCCGGAAGGACAACCGCAACGGCGACCTTTCGCGAGAGGGCCTGAAAGGGTCTCCCATTCTGACCGACCGTACGGACGATCCTTCCCTCCGAGAAGAGGCGATCAGGCGTCTCGCTCGTCGAGGGGGGCATCTGATTCCCGCGTCGATCGAGACAACATCGGCAATCGCCTTGATTCCGACGGTCACCGTTACGGGAGAGGGCAATCGGGTGAACGGCGGTCGGTGGGATTCCGCAACAATCCTTTCGGTCGGCCGCGTCATGAAGTCGAGGAGCCAGTAAAGAAGCCTAGGATCGTCTCGGACAACCAGATCACCGAAGGGAAATACATGGGTGAAAAAATCACCCAGGTGGATCTTCCCAAATTCAAGGCCACTTCCAGACGACTTAGGGAGGTGTTCTTCCGGATACTGGGCAAGAAAATCCGCGGAAGAAGATTTCTCGATCTGCGTTGTGGCGTCGGCACGATGGGTATCGAGGCACTTTCGAGAGGAGCGGGTCTGGTGACCTTTGTCGACCGCTCATCGAGGATGATCGAGTGCACGAAGAAGAACCTGGAGATTTTCGACATCAGGCAGGGGCACGCCGAATTGGTCGAGATCGAGGCGATTCCTTTCCTGAAGAGAACGGAGAAGGCGAAGAGAAAGTGGGATGTGCTTTTCGTCGGAATGCCTCTTGAGGATGACAGCGCGGAGATGTTGGAATTCTTCAAAAGGGGGGTCGCCGTCACCAAGGGTTCCGCTCTGGTCCTGGAGCACGCATCCTCGCTTTCACTGCCCGAGAGAACTGGTCGACTCCGAAGGCGTAAGATCGTCGTGCAAGGCGATGTCACGATGACTTTCTACGAGTTTCGTTGAGACTGTTACCGCTCAAAGGTTCAATCGGGTAACATCACGGTCGGCGACGGAGGAATTCGTTGCCGATTCCATTTTTCCCGTCGGAATTCAGATGCGAGTCATTGCCGGACAATTCAGAGGAAGGGTTCTGAGGAGTCCGGTCGGATCCAAGACCAGACCCACTTCAGACAGGTTGAGGGAGACCCTGTTCAACATCATTGCGCCGAGAATCGATGCGGATACGAGATTCCTCGACCTCTGTGCTGGAACGGGTGCCATCGGGATAGAGGCGATTTCCAGGGGCGCTGGTTTTGTCTCATTTGTCGACAAATCGAAAAGATCCTGCGAACTGGTAGAGAAGAACCTCGATTTGCTTGGTGTGCCGGAGAATCAAACGGAGATCTTTTCGATACCCGCCGAGACTTTCGTGGCACGAAAGCACGATCATCCTTGGAACATCACGTTCTTCGATCCCCCTTACGACTTTGACTACGGGCTCGTACTGATCGAACTTGCCGATTCCTCCAACACGGTCATGGCCGAAGGCGGGCTTTTCATCGTCGAGCATCATGCGAAGAACGACCTTCCCGATGCGGTGGGAGAGTTTCGAAGATGGCGCATCGTAAAACAGGGAGAGTCGCGTCTGAGTTTCTATGAGGCGGAGTAGGAAGCTATGAAGGTGCTTGTATGGCTGGTTCTCTGTGCAATCTGGGGCACCACCTGGATCTTCATCAAATTCGGCCTTGAAGCGGGAATTCCTCCCTTCACCTTGGCGTCGGCGAGATTTCTAATTGCGATAATCGGTCTCATTGCAATCGTGTCTTTCGGGCGGATTGCGATTCCGAGGGATCGAGCTCAGTGGAGGTTGATCCTCATAACGGGAATCCTCCAATTCACCGTGAATTACAGCCTGGTGTTTTGGAGTGAACAGTACATCACCTCCGGGTTGGCGGCGGTCTTGCAGTCGATGATCTCCGTCTTCGGACTCGCCCTGTCATGGTTCTATCTCCCAGAGGAGAAGATAGACGGTCTGAAGGTTCTCGCCGTGGTGATCGGTATCATCGGAGTCGCGGTCGTTTTCTACGAACAGTTGATTCTTCAAAATACTCTCGCCTTTCTCGGGTCGGTTGCGATAATCGTCGGCGCCTATGCGGCGGCCCATGCCTCGATACTGGTCAAAGCAAGGGCGTCGGGTATGCACCCTGCGAGTCTGGTTCTCGGCCAGATGGTCTGCGGTCTCGCACCCATGCTGCTTCTGGCGGCCGGGGAGGGCAACCCCTTCGGCTTGAATTGGACCGCCACCGCCCTGTTCAGTGTCTTTTACCTCGCTGTGCCGGGAACCATCGGAGCGTTCTGGCTCTATTACTGGCTACTTGGACAGATTGAATCCACCAAGGCGATGATGATTTCTCTCGTGACGCCGATCATCGCCGTGTTGGTGGGATTCGTTTTCGGTGACGAGAAGATGCCTGCGACAATCATGCTCGGGGGGTTTCTTATACTCGCGGGCATTGGGCTTATACTGTTCAGACGAAGAGCGTCTTTGAATCCCGCCTTCGACACGACCTTATGAACTTTCGATTCATCACAGCGGGCGAATCTCACGGCAAGGCCTTGATCGCAGTAATCGAGGGTCTCCCATCGAACATGGCGATCGACATCGTCGAGCTCAACCGTCAGCTCTGGCGCAGACAGCAGGGATATGGTCGAGGTGGCAGGATGAAGATCGAGAGTGACAAGGCGGAGATTCTCACTGGGGTCAGACATGGTCGTACTCTCGGATCTCCAGTGACTCTGATGATCGAGAACAAGGATCACATCCATTGGACCGAGGTCATGGGTGCCGAGGTTCCGGAGGGGGATGTAAAGAATCTGAAAGAGGTCAAAAGGCCGAGACCCGGACATGCGGATCTCGTGGGCGGAATCAAGTTCCAGACGAGAGATCTCCGAGACGTCCTCGAGAGAGCATCTGCTCGGGAGACTGCGGCTCGCGTAGCCGCCGGAGCGCTTGCGATGCAGCTTCTCGCCGAATTCGGAATCGAGATCCGAAGTCATGTGGTGAAACTCGGCAGTGAGCCCGCTGAGCCCTTGTCAGTCACATGGGATGAGATTGGGAGCATTCCCGAGGAGTCGCCACTCAGGTGTGCCGATAAGGGCGTCGAAGCCGCCATGATGGAATTGGTCGACGAGGCCAAGGAGCAGGGCGATACACTCGGCGGAATTTTCGAGGTGGTCGTCAAGGGTTTGCCCACAGGTCTCGGGTCGCACGTCAGTTGGAATGAGAAGCTTGATGGTCGGCTCGCAGGTGCTCTGATGTCGATACAGGCTCTGAAGGCGGTCGAGATCGGGGACGGTGTGGCCAACGCTTCAAGATTCGGTTCTGAAGTTCACGACGAGATCACCCACAGTGAAGATGGATTCGGTCGGAGGAGTAACAGGGCAGGGGGACTCGAAGGGGGCATGACCACCGGACTCGAATTGAGGATCCGAGGATACATGAAGCCGATTTCGACATTGCGAAAGCGCCTGAGTTCCGTCGATATCGACACCAAGGATGTTCAAGAGGCTGCGTTCGAACGGTCCGACATCACGGCGGTTCCCGCTGCTGGTGTGATCGGAGAGGCCATGACGGCGATTGTTTTGGCTAATGCGATGAGGGAGAAATTCGGGGGCGATTCCATCGAGGAAATGAAGAGGAACTACGATTCGTATATGGAAGCAGTCAAGTCCTACTGACCACTCGGTACATCGGATTGTGCCGAACCCTCAAGAATCCCCACCATAGCTCGGTTCGAGCAACTTCAGAATTTCGTTATAGATGAGCACGGCTTCGGAGTTAACCGTCAAGGCACCTTGGAATCTGTCGTTGAAACCCTGGTCGGCATCCCGGAAGTTAAGGATCGCTTCGGTCTCTGTGAGCAGACCAACCGCCTCTTCTTCAGAAGTCGGTTGGCGCAAGGAGACGGCCTCATCGATCATCGCGACGAGTGATGAGATTTTCCTCAACCATGCGAAATGTGGGTCATCTATCACTAGCTGAAAGTAGAGATTGACGCTGGCTATCGGTCCATTCCGCAGTTCGTAGTCCATCTTGGATTGATCGAGAAGACTCTTGTGGAGTCTCAGCATCGCCTTGCTGACGGTCTTGAGGAGCGCCCTCGTATCTTCACTCACTGTCGTCGATTCCTTGCTCATCATTGTCGTGAAGCCACGGCTTCCTCTAAACTGTATCACGCTTGCCTTCGTCCACGGAGATCGCGTGTAGCGGGAATCTTCATGGGTCTTTGGTAGACCTATAGCGTCTATTTTCAGCTACTGATGGATGGTTTCGAGAAAAAATTGATTTCTGAATGGAGGCGGCTCCATCTGCCCACCGATGGAAGAGTCGTCGTCGCGGTTTCCGGAGGCGCTGACTCCACTGCATTGTTGGTCGCCATCGACGAGTTGATCTCGAGAGGCAAGTTGTCCGTCGAGCTTACCGCCGCCCATTTCAATCACGATCTTCGTGGCGACGAGAGCGAAGCCGATGAGGTCTTCGTGAAGAAGCTCTGTGCCGAACGCGGGATCGCCTTTGAGAGCCAGAAAATGTCTTGGACGGAGAAGGGGAATCTGGAGCAGATCGCCCGCGAGGCCCGATACAAATTCTTACGGCAGGTCGCCGTGAGCACGAGAGCAGAGTTTGTCATGACCGCTCACACCATCAATGATCAGGCGGAGACCTTTCTGCAGAATCTGATCCGAGGAAGTGGTCTCGACGGTCTTGGGGCGATGAGTGCCATCCGCGGATTCCGCGAAGGTTTGCCCGGTGCTCCGATATCCCTTGCGAGACCATTGCTCAATTGGTGCATGCGCGAACAGACCGAAATCTATTGCTCGGCGAAGCGAATCGATTTTAGACGGGATTCGATGAATGAGGATGTCAGGTTCAACCGAGTTCGAATTCGGAAGATTCTCATTCCTGTCCTGACGGATTTCAATCCGAAGATCGTCTCTGCCTTGGCCAGAACGGCACACCTCATCCGAGAATCCACCTCGAAGGTGAATCAAAGTCCTGCAATCGAACCAAATCCTCGAATTTCGGAATTGAGGGATCTCGATGACGGGGAGCTCAAGACGTATATTCGGGAATGGATTGAATCCGTGAGGGGCGACCTAAGGGGCATCACTTCTGCTCATATCCAGGCCGTGGCATCTCTCGTGACCAGCCAAAGGAGCGGAAGACTCGTGGAATTGCCGAGAAAATCAAGAGTCTTGAAGAATCGGGGCTATTTGACCTTCGAATCCGAAATCGTTTGAAAAAACAATTTCTGCCAACTAGAATCGAATTAAGAAGAATCATTAGAACCGTGCTTCGACTACAACCACCAAGGCTGTTCCCTCATCTGAACGAGGTTGATTTCTGAAGCAGGTCCGGAGGATAACCCTTGAATTCCAAAACAAGACAGATATTTCTTTGGTTGTTGATCATATCGAGCGCTTTGGTGGTCGTGTATTTCCTGCAGAGCAAGCAGGCGAGCCCGCAGGAGGAACTGACCCTCGATACGGTGATCACCAAAATCCAAAACAAGCAGGTCAGGCAAGTAAACTTCAAACAGGATCGAATCGAAGTTGTCGATCTGAACAACAAGACTGAATTCGCCACGGTCGGAGAAGCGACTAAGGGAGAGCTCGTAAAAGTAATCAACGAGCACAACAAAGCGAATCAGACCAGTCTGGTCAAATATACCGAGGAGCCCCCGTCGAGTGGAATGGGGTGGCTGCTCCTGCTGAACCTTCTTCCGTTTCTTCTTTTGATTGGATTCCTCATATTCACATTCAGGCAGATGCAGGCGGGTGGCAACAAGGCTCTCAGCTTCGGCAAATCGAAGGCCAAGCTCCTTAACAACCAGCAGAAGCGCGTGACCTTCAAAGATGTTGCAGGTGTCGAGGAGGCGAAGGAGGAGCTGCAGGAGATCATCGAGTTCCTGAAAGATCCTCAAAAATTCCAAAAACTCGGCGGAAAGATTCCGAAGGGGGTCCTCATGGTGGGACCGCCGGGGACCGGGAAGACGCTTCTTGCCAAGGCGGTTGCCGGAGAGGCGAACGTCCCGTTCTTCTCCATATCGGGCTCTGATTTTGTGGAGATGTTCGTCGGCGTCGGCGCGTCACGTGTTAGAGACCTGTTCGAACAGGGCAAGAAGAATGCCCCGTGCATCATCTTCATCGATGAGATCGACGCGGTCGGTCGTCACCGAGGAGCCGGACTCGGCGGTGGTCACGATGAGAGAGAGCAGACTCTGAACCAACTTCTGGTGGAGATGGACGGCTTCGAGTCCAACGAGGGGGTGATCCTCATGGCCTCGACGAATCGTCCGGACGTACTTGATCCGGCCTTGCTCAGACCGGGACGATTCGATCGCAGGGTGGTGGTCGGAAGACCGGATGTGAAGGGACGCGAGGGAATTCTCAAAGTTCACACGAAGAAGATTCCCATGGATCCCTCTGTCGACATCAACGTCATAGCGAGGGGAACCCCTGGATTCACCGGTGCAGACCTTGCAAACATCGTCAATGAGGCGGCCCTGAATGCTGCCCGCTACAACAAGAAGGTGGTGACGATGGAGGATTTCGAAATTGCGAAGGACAAGATCCTGATGGGTGCCGAGCGCAAAAGCATGGTCATCTCGGACGCAGAGAAGAGACTCACCGCCTATCACGAGGCGGGACACACACTGGTGGGTCTCAAGGTCCCATCTGCAGATCCCGTTCACAAAGTCTCGATCATTCCGCGTGGAATGGCACTTGGGGTGACCCAGCAACTGCCGGAAACCGATCGTCACAGCTATACCAGGGAATATCTGATGAGCCAGATTGCAATCCTCATGGGCGGACGAATCGCGGAGGAGATCTATATGGGAGAGGCGAAGGTGACCACTGGAGCCTCGAACGATATCGAACGTGCGACGGAGCTCGCGAGGAGAATGGTGTGCGAGTTCGGGATGAGTTCGCTAGGACCTCTGACCTTCGGCAAGAAGGACGAACAGGTCTTTCTCGGTCGCGAGATCGGTCAGCAGCGCGATTATTCCGAGGACACTGCGATAAAGATCGATTCAGAGGTCAGGAAAATAGTTTCCGACCAGTATGAAATCGCCAGGACCATCATCGCTGATAACGCCGAGGCGATGGTCCGATTGGCGGAGGCCTTGCTCGAGCATGAGACGCTCGATGCGGAACAGATAAGAAAGGCGGTTGCAGGTGAAGAGGTCACGGCGTCAACCGGCAAGCATTCATCTGACCCGCAAGGAACTGAGAGCGGTCAGGAAGGGGAGGGAGAGAAGACTTTTGAGGGCGGGCAGATAGTCCCTCCGATAACTCCCAACAATCCGGCGACAGCGTAGGCTTGAATCCAACGGCTACGGGAGGATCGGTCTCGGCCGATCCTCTTTGTGTTTCTACAATAGACGGTGTTTGCGGTAAATTGTTGTGACTATGTTGGCTCGCTGCGCGCGCATCTCTCTCATTTTGATCGCAACCTTGTCCGTATCCGGCTTCACGGACTGCTATGCCCCGGTGACCGAGATTGGATTGCCTCGGGACATCAAGCGAATCGCCGTTCCCATCTTCCAGTTCGAATCCAAGGGTCTCCGCTATCGGGTCGAGAACAGGTTTACCGACGCTGTGTCGATGGAGATTCTGCGAAAGGGCCGCGGTATGAAGGTTCAGAGCGATCTGAATGGCGCGGACGCGGTGGTTGATGGCAGCATCCGTGACTTCAGTTTCAGCGGAGTGCTGCTAGACAGGGATGGTCGCGCCAGGGTCTATGAGATCACCATAGTATGCGCGGTCACCGTCCGCGACCTCAGGACCAATCGTATTCTTTACGACAATCAGAACTTCGTTTTCAGGGACAACTTCGAATTCTCCGATGATCCGCGCTCGTTCTTCAATGAAGAAGATCCGGCGGTCGATCGGATAGCGCGCTCGTTCGCGGAGTCCGTCGTTTCCACTGTGGTCAACGGATTCGGTGTCAGGCAGGAGAGGAAGAAAGGGAATTGAGCCAGATTACCAAGGAAGAACTGCGCAGGAATCTGAAGGCGAGGGACTTTGCGCCGGTATATTTCCTGTTCGGCTCCGAGCTCTATCTCAGAGACATCGCCGCCAAGACCATTTCCGATCTCGCACTCGCGGATTCGCAACTCAGGGAATTCAATGAGACTGAGTTCAGCCTTGTCGGCGGATCAGATCAGCTGGGCACGGCCCTTGCGGCGGCTGACCAATTGCCGATGATGTCAGGTCGGAGGGTTATCCGGATCCTCGATGTCAGGATCACCGCCACCGGAGCCAAGGAGACCGTGAAGGAAGATGATGTTCCATCGCTTGAGAGATATCTCACGAATCCATCACCTTCTACAGTCCTGATTCTGTTGGGCGACGAAGTGGACAAGAGAAAGAAGAGCGCGAAGCTCCTACTTGAGAAGGCAGTCGCAGTTGAGTTTGAAAGTCTCGACGACGCCGATGCCATCAAATGGCTGTCATCGAAGATTCGGGATGAGGGTTTTTCTGCGGATGAGATCGCATTGAGAATGCTCGTCTCCTATGCCGGCCATGATTTGAGATTGTTGAACAGCGAAGCCTCGAAGGTTATGACGGCCTCCCTACCGGATAAGGTTGTCACCGCAAAACTCATAGAGGACCTGGTTTCGCCTTCCAGAGAGCTCTCAAATTTCGATCTGGTCGATTTCATACTCGCCGGGAACAGAAGCCGATCACTCCAAACCGTCAGAAAAATCCTCGATGACGGCGGTGAGCCGCTGATGATAATCGGATTGCTCTCGAGCAACTTCCAGAGACTGATGACGGCGAAGGAGATGATTCGCAACAATATGGATAAGGGAGAGATCGCAAGGACGTTGAGATTGCCTTATCGGAAGCAGGATGAGTTTCTCGCTGTCGTACGTCGGGCCTCCTACGAGAAGCTGACATGGATGATGAGGCGGCTGTTGGAAACGGATCTCGCCATCAAGACCTCGCGCGGAGGTGGCGGACCGGCGGGTTCCAAGATGCAACTAGAGGTTCTGGTATCCGAGTTGGTATCGGGGTGAGGAATGAAAAAGGCCGCCAAATGGCGGCCTTTCGATTTCCGATCGTTCCAAATGCTACTTCGCGGCTTTGTTGACGTGGGCCGTGAGCCTCGCTTTGTATCTCGCTGCAGTGTTCTTGTGGAGGACGCCCTTGTTCACAGCTTTGTCTATGGCTGAAACGGTGGGACTGAGCAGTTCCTGCGAGGCGGACGCGTCGCCGCTGCCGATGGCAGATCGCAGTTTCTTGATCTGGGTGCGGACGCGACTGCGGTTGCTCTTGTTGATCTGCTTTCTCTTCTCGTTTTGTCTGACCCGCTTTTCAGCGGACTTGTGATTAGGCATTGTTAAAGACTCCTGTCTCTGATGATCGAAAATTCAATGTGCTCAGCAAATGACCGAGTTTACGGGGCGGTCGGTGGTCTGTCAAGCCCTTCGAGGCGAGCGTTTGAACAGGAAGGACTGAATCCAATCGACGACGAGTACGATTATCGGCGGGGCTAATATGGTGTCAATGCTGAGGTTATCGAGATACGACAAAGCCTCCCCACTGACCAATCCAGCCTCCAATTGACCGCCCAGTGCTGTTCCGCCGACCAAGGCGATCAAATAACAGACAGTGAGTATCGCCACCGCCTTCGCCCTTCCCATCTTCCTCGGCCCTCTGTCAGGTCTCTCGAAAACCGTGTCGTGTATGTCGAAAGGGGAGTGTGTGTGGTTCTCGAGTCCCTCCTTCAGAAGTGCCCCGCAATGAATCAATCCAGCGACTGAAAATGAGATCAAAACCAATCTACCGATGAATCCCGAGTCCTCGAAAACCGACGGACCGACCGCAGCTGTAAGAAAAGTGGCGCCGAGAAAGATGATGAGCGGAACTATCGCCTTTCTGAGGGTGATCGACTTCCGCTGCTCATCGGCCATCATCCTATCCACTATCTCGTCATATCTGCGCTGGAAACTCACCTTCCTGAAGCGTCTTGTGTAGGGGTTCTTCGAATTCAGTATCCCGCTCTTGTTGTCTCGTCGTGCGAAGTCGCGACGCAGGAGTTCGTGATCGTACTCTGCCCGCTTCTTCGGGTCACCGAGGGTCTCGTAGGCCAGCACCACTTTTCGGAACTCCCGGGTCTTTTCGGGAGATCCGTCATTGCGGTCGGGATGGAGTCTTCGTGCCAGCCTTCGATAGGCTGACTTGATATCGGCGTTGGATGCCCGTGGAGATACGCGAAGAATTTCGTAGAAGTCCGACATCGTCCCAGGTTTCGCTGTGCGAAATGATTTCGAAAGGGAATCGAAACTCCGCGGAGTATATCACAGAGGTTTATCCTCGGCTCGAAAGAGCGAGACCGAAACTTCTTGCCAATCGGGGGAGCTTTCCGTATTTTGGGGACACCATTCTTTCGAACAGGTGAAGTGAAAACATGCGAAATGAAACCGTCACGCTCGTCCGCGGTCTTGGGATTCTTGCCGCCATCTCGATCATAGTCGGCAATGTGATCGGCACCGGTGTCTTTCTCAAGGCCAGAGTAATGACCTGCAACGTCGGGTCTCCGGAGTGGGTGATTGCGGCCTGGATCGCGGCAGGGCTACTGTCTCTTGCGGGAGCGCTCACATACGCCGAGTTGTCCTCTATGAAGCCGGAGGCCGGTGGCGAGTACGTGTTCCTTCGCGACGCCTACGGTCGCGCGACCAGCTTTCTTTTCGGATGGATGTCTTTTCTCGTCGCGAAGACAGGAGCCCAGGCCTCCGTCGCGACCGTGTTTGCCATCGGACTCAACGACTTCCTCGGTGGTTCACTTCGCAAGACGATTTTGATGGTCGAGATTCCATCTTTGGCGGGAATCACATCTCCGTTCACCTATGAACTGACGTCGCTGCAGATCATCGCGGTGATGATGATCGTCATCTTTACGACGATCAACTGTCTTTCGGTCTCGATCGGTGGGCAGATTGCGACGGCCTTGACCTTTGTCAAGATAGGTCTGGTCGCCTTCGTCGGATTGGGGGCATTCCTTTGGGTGACGGGAGGAAGCTTCGGCAACTTCTCGCTTTCAGAGGTCGGAGGCACATGCGAAGGAGTCGGGGACACTGCGAGATTCGGCTCGGAGAGCTACACGTTCCTGGCGGGATTCGGAGCAGCCATGCTCGGAGCGCTTTGGGGCTATGACGGATGGAATAATCTGAGTCTCGTCGCTGGAGAGGTGAAGAGACCCGAAAGGAACATCCCACTTGCCTTGATCGGCGGAACGATACTCGTGATCTTCCTCTACCTTTTCGTTCACGTGGCCTATTTCTATGTTCTCGATCCGACGGCGATCGCTTCGGTTTCAAAGGATTCGTCCGTTGCGCGCGAGGTAGTGTCGAGATTCTTCGGCGGAGACATCACTACATTCGCAACAGGGTTCGCCGTGGCCCTGTTCGCCGTCGGATTGATGCTCTCCTCTCTTGGGACTCTGCACACATCGATAATGACGGGTGCGCGTGTCCCGTATGCGATGGCAAAGGATGGTTTGATGTTCAAGCCGCTTGCAGTCCTCAGTAGTGAGACCAATGTTCCGATAGTCGCATTGCTGGTTCAGGGTTTGTGGGCGAGCTTGCTGGCGCTCTCGGGCTCGTTCGACACGCTGACGGATTATGTCGTCTTCGGTTCTTGGATCTTCTACGCCCTGGCGACATCCACGGTCTTTGTTTTCAGGTCGAGATACCCCGATGCACATCGACCGTACAAGGCGTTCGGATACCCGGTCGTCCCGATTCTCTTTCTCGTAGTCGCGTTCTGGTTGCTGTTGAACACTCTTTACACGGCTCCCATCCAGGCCGGGATCGGGTTGCTTCTGATTCTCGCCGGACTTCCGGTGTATTTCTTCCTGACGAGAAAAGGAAGGAGCGAGTAGGAGGGTTAGGGTCTACGGGGCTCAAACGGAGCGGAGAATTTCCTCGGCGATCTCCCGGTCATCAAAGGGAAGGATGTCTTCGCCGATGATTTGATAAGGTTCGTGACCCTTGCCGCAAATCAGAACGATATCGCCCTTTTTCGCCGAACGAATCGCACCGTCGATCGCCTTGCGACGATCTGCAATCAGATGATGAGGTGTGGGAGTCTCGCGGAGTCCTGTCACTATCTCGGCCATTATCGATTCGGGGTTCTCAGTTCGTGGATTGTCAGAGGTCACGAATACCAGATCGCTGAACTCACCAGCGATTCGGCCCATCGGAGCACGCTTGCTCTTGTCACGGTCGCCACCGCACCCGAAGACGGTGATGACCCTCCCGTCGCAAATCTCCCGAGCTGTCTTGAGCGTGTTCTCAAGCGCATCATCGGTGTGGGCGTAATCGACGAACACTGCGAAGTCGCGTCCACCCGCAATCCTGTCGAATCGTCCCGGTGCGCCTTTGCATGATGGAATCGCCGCTACCAGTGACGCGACAGGGATTCCCACCTCACGACAGGCCGCGAATGCAGAGAGAATGTTGTAGGTATGGGGTACTCCGATCAAAGGGGATTCGACACGCCATTCGGATGCCCCGTCCGAGAGCGTGAAGGATGTGCCCGTAATCATGGAGACCGAGATGCCACTTGCACGAATGTCGGCGGACTGATCGTCGATCCCAAAGGTCACTACACGTGTTCTTGAGCGGTCGATTCGCTCGATCAGACGTCGCCCCCACTCATCGTCCTTGTTCACGACAGCGACGTCGGGAAAGGTGCCGAGTCGGCCGTCGAAGAGCCTCGCCTTCGCATCGAAGTAGGTCTCCATATCACCGTGGTAGTCGAGATGGTCCCGACTCAGATTCGTGAAGACCGTGACCTTGAACAAAAGATCGTCGCATCGGTGCAAATCGAGTGCCTGCGACGAGGCCTCCATCACCGCCACTGTGCATCCCGCATCGACGGCTCGCCCGAGGAATTCGTTCGTGTCGGTCGATTCCGGGGTTGTCCTGGCGGCCTCCTGTGATTCTCCGGCGATGCGGTACTCGACCGTCGAGAGGATGGCTGACGAGATCCCGCTCCCTTCAAGGAGTCCGTTCACGAGGAAGGCCGTCGTGGTCTTTCCGTTGGTTCCCGTTATCCCGATCAAATCGAGCGCTCGGGAGGGTTGCCCGTACACGAGGTTTGCAGCGACGGCCATTGCGCCCCGCACATCCTTCACCCGTATCCACGATATCTCGAGTCCGTCAGGAGGCATCGACTCCGAAATCACGCAGACCGCGCCCATCTCGATCGCTTTAGGGACGAACATGTGGCCATCGACAGCGAAACCCTTGATGGCGACGAAGATGAAACCCTGTTTGACCTTTCGCGAGTCATGGGTGATTCCTGAGGGTACAAGCGATGGATCGCCACTCAATGTGCTTCCAGTTAACGCTTCGGAGATCTGACTGAGATTAGACATCATCGAAACACTCTGACTCGAACCGATTGCGCCCGATTATACGCCACAAAGAAGCATGTTGGCACACCAACCGTCGTCAAACAGGTTGCTAGACAATCATTTCCAAATCCTATAGATTCAAGGCTATTGCAAGCTCAGCAGGCTGCGCCGAGGTGGTGAAATGGCAGCCACGCAGGTCTTAGGAGCCTGTGTCGAAAGACGTGCGAGTTCGAGTCTCGCCCTCGGCACCAGAAAACCCGCGGAGCTTGTTCAAAAATCTTACGGAAGCGGGCTCGTCTTTCGGATCAGTTGCGGAGAAATCGACCGCAACCAACCCTCCGAGGCGGGCCCTGAATTTTTAGATGAAGACAGAAATCAAAGACGTAACATCGGTCAAGAAAGAAATCAGCATCACCGTGGAGGCTGATGAACTGAAAGTGATCTACGGGAACGCCGCATCGGCGGTCGCCAAGAATGTGACCGTGCCGGGATTCAGGAAGGGTATCGCCCCTGTGAATGTGGTCAAGACCCGCTATGCGGACGAGATAAAAGGCGAAGTTCTCAGAAAGGTCGTCCCCAAGGGAATCGACCAGGCTGTGGCCGAGCACCGTCTCCAGACACTCGGAGACCCTGATGTGCATTTTCACGACTATGACTCGATGAAGGTCGACGGTTCATCGGATCTGCACTTCCATGTGCATGTCGAGGTCGTCCCGGCAATCGGTGACCCTGAATATAAGGGTCTGGAGGTTGGCCGGAAGATAAGGCCCATGGTCGACGGAGAGGTGGATGAGGTCATTGATGAGCGTCGCAAGCAGTTCTCGTCCTTCGTGCCGGTCGAGGACCGCGCCTCGAAGGATGGCGACACCGTGATAGTCGATGTCGTGGGCACATTCGAAGAAGAGGGCCAGGAGCCTGTCAGCGCCAACGATGTCGAGATAAAGATCGGTGATCCGCAGATAGAGAAATCATTTACGGAGAACCTGTCGGGACTCAAGCCCGATGAAACAAAGGTCTTCACTGTCACTTATCCCGATGATTTCGGATCTACCGCTCTCGCCGGCAAGACTGTCACCTACACCGCAACTGTGAAGTCGATTGGCCGAACCGAGATTCCTGAACTCGACGACGAATGGGTGAAGAGTCTCGATGAGGGGCTTGAAACCGTGGCGGAGTTGAGGAACAAGATTTCAAAAGACATCGAGGTGATGTCAGTGGCCGACGCGGATGCACGTGTTCGCAACGACTTGGTCACGAAGATGATCGAGAAGAATCCGATCGAGGTTCCGTCCTTCTTCGTCAAGAATCAGGCGAACAATCTCTTGAACAGGTTCGTTCAGGATCTGGCCGGCAGAGGGATGGACCCCTCGAAGATCGAGAAGGAGTTTCTCCAAATGGTCTATCAGCAGATGATGGGCCAGGCGGAGAACGACGTCCGTGGCGCTCTCTTGCTGCAGAAGATCGCCGAGATTGAAAAGGTCGAGGTTGCGGAGTCCGATGTTTCGGACGAGATACTTCGTCTTGCCGAATACTACCGCGTGTCTCCGGACGAAATCAGGGCTTCACTCGTGCGTGAAGGCGGAGAGGAAGAGATCAAGAACAATCTCAAGACCCGCAAGACGATCGAAGCGATGGTCGGTTATGCGAAAATCACCGACCAGCCGTGGGAAGAAGACGCTGTCACAGAAGCAGAGAATGCCGAAGAGAAGAAACCCAAGAAGGCTTCCAAGAAGGTCGCGTCGAAAGATTCCGATAAGGAAGGAGCCGGTGAGAAGAAGAAACCGGCGACGAAGAAGCCCGCGGCTAAGAAGAGTGAGAAGTAGACTCAGATCCGAGTCTTGAAAATTGACACTCAGAGGCACCCGGGGATACTCTCTTGGTCGTTTCTTTCAGGTGGCGTAGCCTGAATCATCAACAATCGACCTCTCCTCACGCAGGATGGTCGTCAATAGGGAAGGTTTCATATGGCATTGGTTCCAATGGTCGTGGAGCAGACTTCGAGAGGCGAAAGAGCCTTCGACATCTATTCCAGACTCCTCAAAGACGGCATCATCTTCATCGGCACACCGATCGATGACCAGATAGCCAACCTCATAGTCGCGCAGCTTCTTTTTCTCGAGGCCGAAGATCCCGAGAAAGACATCAACCTCTACATAAACTCGCCCGGGGGTTCCATTACCGCAGGCATGGCGATCTACGACACGATGCAGTTCATCAAGAACGATGTGACGACGATCTGCGTCGGGCAATGCGCCTCGATGGGCGCCCTGCTGCTGACCGCCGGTACCAAGGGTAAGAGGTTCGCTCTTCCGCATTCAAGAGTGCTCATCCATCAACCTCTCGGAGGTGCCCAAGGGCAGGCGACAGATGTCAGAATCATGGCTGAAGAGATTCTGAGGATGAGGGAGATGACCTCGACGCTTCTCGCGAAGCATACCGGTCAGACTTTCGAGCAGATTGAGCTTGATGTCGAAAGGGACAACATCATGACTCCCCATCAGGCCAAAGAATACGGTTTGATCGACGAAGTCATCGAGCATCGAGGCAAATAGATCGAGAGGGAATCGTCCAGATGAGAAGATCGGAGGAAATCCTGCGTTGCTCATTCTGCGGAAAGTCGCAGAACGAGGTCAAGAAGTTGATCGCGGGTCCGAATGTGTTCATTTGCAATGAATGCATCGACATCTGCAACGAGATCATCCACGATGACGAGCGCACCGAATCGGTATCGACCCGGGTAGCTCTTCCGAAGCCGCAGGAGATTCGCCAGTTCCTGGATGAGTATGTGATCGGTCAGGATACGACGAAGAAGCGACTGGCGGTCGCTGTCTATCAGCACTACAAGAGAATCGAACTCTCCAAGAAGAAAGGGGAGGTCGAACTGCAGAAATCCAACATTCTTTTGGTGGGTCCGACGGGAACGGGGAAGACCCTTCTCGCCCAGACTCTTGCAAGGATGTTGAGCGTCCCGTTCTGCATCGTCGACGCTACCTCTCTGACGGAAGCGGGTTATGTCGGTGAGGACGTCGAGAACATTCTGTTGAGATTGCTTCAAGCGGCCGGTGGAGATGTGGAGCGGGCCCAAGAGGGAATCATCTATATCGATGAAATCGACAAGATTTGCCGGAAAGACGACAGTCCCTCGATCACGAGGGATGTTTCTGGCGAGGGTGTTCAGCAGGCACTGCTGAAGATTCTCGAGGGAACGGTCGCAAACGTGCCGAGTCAGGGTGGGAGGAAGCATCCGCAGCAGGAGTTCACCGCGCTCGACACCACCAACATTCTTTTCATCTGCGGGGGCGCCTTCATCGGACTCGAGAAGGTCGTCGAACGCAGGCTGAGAAATAAGTCGCTGGGATTCAAAGCCGACGTCAAACCCAGCAAGGAGCGCCAGGCGGAGGCGATGTCGAAGCTGGAACCCGAAGATCTCGTCCACTACGGACTGATTCCGGAATTCGTCGGCCGCCTGCCTGTTCTCGGAACCCTGCAAGAACTTGATGAGCAGGCGCTGATGAAGATTCTGACGGAGCCGAAGAACGCTCTGGTGAAGCAGTATCAGAAGAAATTCGAATTCGACAACATCAAGTTGAAGTTCACAGATGACGCCTTGCTCGCCGTGGTTAAAAAAGCGCACGAGAGGAAGGTGGGGGCACGTGGGCTCATGATGATCCTCGAGGAGATATTGCTCGAACCCATGTATGCACTTCCGTCACAGAAAAAGATCAGGGAACTGGTGGTGACGAAGGAGATGGTGGAGAAGAAGACCTCGGCCCTCGAAATCATCACGGATGTCGAGGAAGCCGCCTGACCGCGGGTCATCGTACTTGAATCAAGGGCGCTCCAAGGCGCCTTTTTCATTTATCTGTCCGCACGATTGGCATTCCCTCGGACGGATGTTCTAAACTGTCGTTACACCCAAATGCAGTCCGGTCGCAATACATTTTGGATTGCCCCAAGCTTTGTTCTATGCAGGAATTCTCAGATCAGATGCCGAAGGATCTCGCGATTCTTCCGATGGTGCCGATTCGCGATGTCGTGATCTTTCCATTCACGAAGGTCGCCTTCAAAATTGGAAGACCAAGTTCGGTCAGAGCTCTCGAGATGGCGATGGAGGGCGAGCGCACCATCTTCCTCGCGACCCAGCACGATGCCTCCGTTGACGACCCCACCTCCGATCAGATTTACAGATTCGGCACTGTGGGCAGGATCCTGCAGGCGCAGAAACAGGACAATGGTCAGATCAAGGTCGTGGTCGAAGGGCGCGAGCGCGGTGAATCGATGAGGATCGACCATCGTGAGGATGGGGTCTTCATCGCGAGCGTCAGAAAGATAAAGAACACCGACGAGTCAGGCACCGATGCGGATGGCTGGCTGCAGGTCATCCACGGTCTGATAGAGCAATTGATGCGCGTCGCACCCGATGCCTACACGGATGCTCTCCACTCGAGTCTGAGAATCGGTGGCGCCGCCCAAATCGCCGATTCACTCGCCTCGCATCTCAGGATCAGCGTCTCCGAAAAGCAGGCACTTCTCGAAAATCCGTCAGTGACCGAGAGGCTTTCTGAAATCGCAAGATTTCTTGAGGTCGAGATCGAGAAGAAACAGATCGACCGAAATGTCCAGGCTCGCACCAAGAAGCAGATGGACAAACAGCAGCGCGAGTACTATTTGAACGAGCAGATCAAGGCGATTCACAAAGAACTCGGGCGCAAGGACGAGAGGGCCGAGATAGAGAATCTCCGCAAGAGAGTCGAAGAATCCGGCATGAGCGAGGAGGCTCGGGAGAAGGCCCTCGCGGAGGTGAGCAGACTGGAATCGATGCCACCGCTCTCGGCGGAGAGTTCCGTGTCCCGCACCTACATCGAGTGGTTGGTGAATGTCCCATGGACGGAGGCGTCCGAAGAGATCGAAGTTATCGACCGTGCAGAGGATGTTCTCAACAACGACCATTTCGGACTAGAGAAGATCAAGGATCGCATCCTGGAACATCTCGCGGTGAGGAAACTGGTTTCGAATCCGAAGGGCACGATTCTTTGCTTCGTCGGACCTCCGGGTGTCGGCAAGACCAGTTTAGGCCAATCGATCGCTACGGCCACGGGCCGCAAGTTCATGCGCCTCGCACTTGGAGGAGTTCATGACGAAGCGGAAATTCGAGGACACCGAAGGACCTACGTCGGCGCGCTCCCGGGACAGATCATTCAACTGATGAAGCGTGCTGGAACCGTCAATCCGGTGATTCTTCTCGATGAGGTGGACAAGATCGGAAAAGATCATCGGGGCGATCCGAGTGCGGCTCTGCTCGAGGTTCTCGATCCGGAACAGAACAGCACATTCCGCGATCACTATCTCGATGTGGAGTACGACCTTTCGAAAGTCTTCTTCATAGCCACTGCGAACGTGCTTCATACAATCCCCTCACCGCTACTCGACCGTCTCGAGATCCTGAACCTTTCGGGTTACACCGAGCGGGAGAAGCTCGAGATAGCGAAGAGGCATCTTGTCTCTAAGCAGGCCAAGGCGAACGGATTCGGATCGGAAAGCGTGTCTTTCACAGACGAGGGGCTGTTGGAGATCACTCGTCACTACACCCGTGAGGCTGGCGTCAGGAATCTTGAGAGACAAATCGGATCCTGTTTCAGGAAGATCGCCAGGGAATTCGTCTCCGCCGGATCGCCCGATTCATTCAGAAAGAAAGTCGATGCGGAGACCGCTCGGAATCTTCTGGGACCGATACTTCACAGAAACCAGGATCTTGCGCGCAAGAGCGAGGTTGGATTGGTCAACGGACTTGCCTGGACCCAGGCGGGTGGAGATGTTCTTCAGATCGAAGCCACACTGGTCCCAGGCAAGGGTGGGGTGACGTTGACGGGCAAACTGGGCGAAGTGATGCAGGAGAGCGCCCGCGCGGCCCTCACCTGTGTGCGGTCTCGAGCGGGCAGCCTGGGTCTCCGCAAGGAGGACTTCACCGAATCGGATCTCCACATCCATGTCCCCGAGGGGGCGATTCCGAAGGATGGTCCCAGTGCAGGAATCACCATGGCCATAGCAATTCTCTCCGCGATGACGGGAAGGGCCGCCCGTCACGATGTCGCCATGACAGGAGAGATAACGCTCAGAGGCAATGTGCTGCCGGTCGGGGGAATCAAGGAGAAACTCCTTGCGGCGCATCGTTACGGCCTGAAGACGGTGATTCTTTCGGAACGGAACGAGAAGGACTTGGTGGATGTCCCGACGGAGATCAAAGATGAGATGAACATCGTGTTCGTCAGCGATCTCGACGAGGTCATCGCCCGGGTGATGGATGAGGAAGTTTCGGATCATCTCGATGGCAGATCGAAAATCTGGAGTGCAAGCGACAATGGTGGTGAACTGTCCGTCAGTGGCGAGTAGATGGCCGCGTGCTTCGCACCCTCCGAGATAAAGCATGAAGATAACCTCTGCAGAGTTCATCAAGAGCGCGTTCGCGCCCGAACACTATCCAACCGACCAATTGCCGGAAATCGCCTTTCTGGGTCGTTCCAATGTCGGCAAGTCGAGTCTCATCAACTCGTTGCTGCAGAGAAAGGGTCTTGCAAGGACATCGAACACCCCCGGACGGACTCAAAGCATCAACTTCTTTCTCATCAATGGATCTTTTTACTTCGTCGACCTTCCCGGGTATGGCTACGCGCGTGTCTCGAAGTCCATGAGAAGCGATTGGGGCGAGATGGCGGAGACTTATCTCTCTTCGCGCCCCCAACTTGCGCTCCTCATCCAACTCATCGATGCGAGGCACGAGCCGACGGCCCTCGATAGGCAGTTGAACGATTGGATTGTCCACAACGGTGCACCCAGATTGGTCGTTGCAACCAAGTCGGACAAGCTCTCGGCCAACAATCTCCGTAAATCCCTCAAAATCATCAGCGATGGTCTGGGGGCAGAGGATCTCGTGGCCTATTCCTCGGAGAAGGGAACAGGACGGGATGCGGTTTGGAAGAGGATTGCCGCGGTTTTGTGAATTCTCCAGGCACGCTTGATTTATTTTTGATTGTTCTGTAATAATTGCGCTTCCTGATACTCAAGTTCTTGAAAGGACCTCTCGTCGACCTTTCCATCGGTCCGAGAAACTCCCGAAACAACAATTCAACAAAAGGGCAGACGCTGACGGACGAACCGAGAAATTCCGCCCATCCGAATCGCTGAGCCCATCTGATAAACGAGCCAAGACTCCCATTCTCAAATCAAACCTATAATCATGCCAAGCAAATCACCACGCCCGAAAACAACCAAGAAGAAGTCCGCCGAAGAAACAGGAGAGCCGATGGCCGACGAGATGTTCGAAGACGAAGAGATACCTTCTCAGGTCCCGAAATCCAGAAAGGATTCAAATGGCGGAGCGATGCTCGACCTGACTGCGATGAAGGAGATGTCGATTTCCGAACTCACCCAGATCGCCAAGGACATGGATGTCGAGGGCGCATCGGGAATGAGGAAGCAGGAGCTCATCTTCAAAGTCCTTGCCGCGCAGACCGAAAAAAGCGGACTCATCTTTTCAGAGGGTGTGCTTGAAACCCTTCCAGATGGATTCGGATTCCTCCGCGCTCCCGAATACAACTACCTGCCGGGCCCAGATGACATCTATGTTAGTCCGTCACAGATCAGAAAGTTCGATTTGCGTACCGGCGACACCATCTCGGGGCAGATTCGACCCCCGAAGGAAGGTGAAAGATATTTTGCGCTCATCAAGGTCGAGGCCATCAATTTCGAGGCTCCCGACCAGACCCGACAAAAGGTTTTCTTCGATAACCTGACACCGCTCTACCCGGATGAGCAGCTTCGTATGGAAACGACCCCGGACAATGTCTCGGGAAGAGTTCTTGACCTGGTCACTCCCATTGGAAAAGGTCAGAGGGCTCTCATCGTCGCCCCGCCGAGAACGGGTAAGACAGTTCTCCTGCAGACGGTCGCCAACTCGATCACGGAGAACCACCCCGAGGTGACGCTTATCGTCCTGCTCATCGATGAGAGACCTGAAGAGGTCACTGATATGCAAAGAAGCGTCAAGGGCGAGGTCATAAGCTCCACCTTCGACGAACCGCCGACGAGACACGTCCAAGTCTCCGACATGGTTATCGAGAAGGCCAAGAGGTTGGTGGAGCACAAGAGGGATGTGGTTATCCTTCTTGACTCGATAACAAGGCTCGCCCGTGCACACAACGCCGTCGTGCCACCTTCAGGGAAGATTCTCTCGGGCGGTATCGACTCGAACGCGCTGCAGCGACCGAAGAGGTTCTTCGGTGCGGCCCGTAACATCGAGGAGGGGGGCAGTCTGACCATCATCGCGACCGCCCTCATCGACACCGGTTCGAGGATGGACGATGTCATCTTCGAAGAGTTCAAGGGAACGGGTAACTCGGAGATACATCTGGACAGAAGGCTCTCGGACAAACGACTCTTCCCTGCGATCGATCTTCAGAGAAGCGGAACCAGGAAAGAAGAGTTGCTCATCGGAAAGGAGGATCTCAACAGGGTCTGGGTCATGCGCAGAGTGCTCAACCCATTGTCGCCCGTCGAGCAGATGGAGGTCGTTCTCGAGAGGCTCTCAAAGTCGAAGACGAATGCGGAGTTCCTCGCATCGATGCAGACCTGATCCCTCATCTAACGGAAAAGAAAAAGAGCGGGCGAACCCGCTCTTTTTCTCTTTTCTTGTCTGATTCGTTCTCAGTGCGCGTGCAATCGTTTTCCCACATCGGCCCTTGCCCTCCAATCCCTGTTACGCGGGGCGTTGTGCAGACCAGCCAGCAATGGTCCATACGCCTCGTATGAACGCTGTATCGCCAGTGCATCGTTGACGGGATTGCTAGACCGTGCGCGGGCCATGAAGTTCTCGATATCCGTCGCCGATCGCGGGAGTTCTCTGGTTAGCCACTCGACACCTGATGCGGTCACCAGCAGAACATCCTCGATACGGACACCGATGCCTTTGTACTTCTCATAGGCAGGTCGGATCTTCTCGACAAAACGCGCCACCGCAGGGTTGGACATATCCATGTAATCGAGAGCATCCAATCTGATGTAAATTCCCGGCTCGTTTGTGAAGACCATCCCCGGCGTCATGGGCGTCGCATAGTCGCCGACATCGTGTACATTCATTCCGAGCCAATGCCCCCAACCGTGCATGAACCAAAGTGTGTATTGGGGAGTGCCAGTCTTTCGCTTCAGTCCCATCGAGTCGGTGATCTCGCGTTCGGTTCCAGGAATGAAGTCACCGACCCCGGTGATCAGTCCCAACCTTGCGAGGCCCTCCTCGATGGTCTTCGCGGCGGCGACCCGACCATCGTTGAACAGTACGCCGGGTCTGATCTTTGCCGCTGAGTCCTCCTGTGCCTTGAAGACGATGTCATGTATCTCGCGCTGTTCTTTTGTGAATCTTCCATTGACGGGGAAGGACCGCGTGACGTCTGCCGTGTATTGCTCGAATTCCGCACCCACATCCATCAGAAGTATCTGTCCGGGAGTGACTCTTCCCTGGGACTCGACATAATGCAGGGTGGTTGCGTTCGGTCCGCAACCGACGATCGATTGGTATCCCCAATAGGTCGCATTTCTCTTTCGAAAGACGTATTCGACCTCGGCCTGAACCTCGTATTCCCATGATGCGTTCTGGACTGTCGCCATCGCACGTTTCTGCGCCTCGATGGTGATGTCGACGGCGTGTCTGAGCATCGCTATCTCGTATGGGGATTTCACCAATCTGAGTCTCGCGAAGGTGGGACGCAGATTCAGGACCTGGCGACCCTCGAGCTGTCTTGATAGATCCAGCTCCCTCCCGAATTCGCGGATGCCGTTCGAATCGGACGAATTGTTGGGAAGCACCATGTATACGTTCTTGTGCTCCGAGGGGGCGAATGGGGTGTTGCCTAACTTGTGTTCGTTGCCATTTCTAAGGGCGTCGAGAAAACCCTGGAGCTCAGTGGCGGGAACGATCTCCGCTATTCCTGATATTCGCCTTGCATCCTCCTCGGAATACATCTTCCCATCCCAGAGTTCGCGCTGCGGATTGCGCCTGGGAAGAAACAGCACCTCACGCGTGACACCGCCCTTCTTCATGATCACAATCGCGGAGTCCTTCTGTTTGAGTGACGTCAGGTAGAAGAAGTTGTTCTCCTGTCTGTACATGAAGTCCACGTTCTGGGAATAGATTCGGGGCTCTGCCGCCATCATGACCAGGACGCTTCCGTCGAGCATGGATTGCCCCACCGCCGCCCTCCTTCGCGCAAGCTCCGCCTGGCGTTCCGAGTCTGAGAAGGTCGGAGCCGGTTTGGTGCGTCGAAGCAGGCCGTCCACCTGTGCCTCGGGATTCCCTAACGAAAGGTTCGGTCCCAAAAGGATCGATACGATGACTACCAAAGAAAAAAGTGGAATTCTTGCGTTCATAGTTTTTACCCCCCGACTTCGTGATTCTCAGTTCAGCAGACATTATGCAACGGTTTTACCCTGAGACGGCAAGTTTCGATGTTCGTTGATGCCAAAATCCTGCGGAAGCCTCCCACCCACTGAAAATCATACGTTCGCAAAGTTTGACTGGTCCGATGCGCCCCGATAAACTCCGAGACAATCGTGGTGAGTTATAGCGACTTGCGGCCACACAAAAGAAAACGCTAAAAGCTGCGGAAAACACCGGTCGGATTTCGGATCTCTGCGCTTTGGTCGCAGAGTTTGTTTTTTCTGGGAAGGAGTTTGGATGTCCTCGAAGTTTCTGGAATTGATGAGGGAGAAGGTCATCGTCTTCGACGGGGCGATGGGTAGTAACCTTCAGTCGCTTAACCTCTCCATCGATGATTGGGGTGGTCCCCAATTCGAGAACTGTTCCGAGAATCTCCTCTACACCAGACCTGACGCGATTCAAACAATTCATGCCGGGTTTCTCGATGTCGGCGTTGATGTTATCGAGACGAACAGTTTCGGAGGAGGCGAGGTCGTCCTCTCCGAATTCGGTATCGCCGAGAAGGCGTACGATGTGAACCTTCGCGCCGCCAAACTCGCAAAGAACCTTGCTCTTGAATATTCCACAGCGTCCCAGCCGCGTTTCGTCGCGGGGTCCATCGGACCCGGAACGAAGCTTCCTACTCTAGGTCACATCCAATTCGCAGAGTTGAAGAGGTCGTACGAGCGACAGGTCGCAGGTCTTCTCGATGGTGGGGTTGACATGTTCATCATCGAAACCTGCCAGGATCTGCTGCAAACCAAGGCCGCACTTCGGGCCGTGTTCGAATTGTTCGAGGAAAGAAGATTGATTGTTCCCGTCATCGTGCAGGTGACGATCGAGACGTTCGGGACCATGCTCAACGGAACCGAGGTTTCTTCGGCCCTCACGTCGCTCGAGCCGTTTCCGATCGATGTCATCGGGATGAACTGCGGCACGGGTCCCGACCAGATGACGGAAAACGTCAAATATCTCTGTGATGCATCACCCTTCGCCGTGTCGGTTCTACCTAATGCGGGACTTCCCGAGGTCCGTGATGGGAAACAGTTCTACACGGAGGGCCCAGAGGCGTTCTCCGGCAAGGTCGAACACTTTGCCAAGGATTTCGGCGCGAATGTCGTCGGCGGCTGTTGTGGCACATCTTTCGAACACCTCCGGATGGTGGTCGAGAAGGTTGGGCGGATATCCCCCAAACCGAGAAGTCCACGACTCGAGCCTGGCGCCTCGTCAATCTATTTTTCCCAACCCTATGTACAGGACAATTCATTTCTGATCATCGGGGAACGGGTGAATGCATCGGGTTCGAAGAAGATGCGGGATCTTCTCGAGGCCGAGGATTGGGATGGACTCGTCGCGCTTGCGAAGGAGCAAGAGCGTGAGGGTGCGCATGTACTCGATGTCAACGTCGACTTCGTCGGACGCGACGGAGTGGCGGACATGCATGAACTCGTCTCGCGACTTGTGACGAATGTGAAAATCCCTCTGATGCTCGATTCCACCGAATGGCAGAAGATGGAGTCCGGCCTCAAGCTCGCCGGTGGCAAGTGCATCCTGAACTCGACCAACTACGAGGATGGGGATGAGAGGTTCGAGAAGGTGCTTGACCTCGCGAAGGAATTTGGCGCGGCGATCGTCATCGGGACAATCGATGAGTCCGGTATGGCACGGACTGCGGAGCACAAATTTGAAATCGCTGGGCGCGCCCTGAGGCACTCCGTCGAGAAGGGAATCAAGGTGCGTGACGTCTTTTTCGACCCTCTCGCCCTTCCGATCTCCACGGGAATCGAGGAGGACAGGAATAACGCGGCGGCGACAATCGAATCGATCAAGAGGATTCGTGCCGAATTCCCAGAGGTCAACATCGTTCTCGGGGTCTCCAATATCTCATTCGGGCTTAATCCAACGGCGCGTGTTGTCCTCAATTCGATCTTTCTCCACGAGTGTGTCGAAGCTGGAATGAACGCCGCAATCGTGAACGCATCCAAGATTCTTCCACTCAACCGATTCAACGAACGGGAGGTCGAGGTCGCTCTGGACCTCATCTATGACCGTCGCAGATTCGAGGGGGAGATATGTGTCTACGACCCACTCGGCGAGTTCACGATGTTGTTCGAGGGACGGTCTGCGAAATCGCTCAAGACCGATATCGCCGAGCTGCCTGTTGAGGAAAGACTCAAGCGCCACATCATCGACGGCGAGAAGATAGGTTTGGAAGCGAACCTCGGAGAGGCACTCGAGACGCATCCCGCCCTGGTCATAATCAATGAGATATTGCTCGATGGAATGAAGACCGTCGGAGATCTTTTCGGGTCGGGTAAGATGCAACTGCCCTTCGTCCTGCAATCTGCAGAAGTGATGAAATCCGCGGTGAGGTTCCTTGAACCTTTTCTCGAGAAGGTGGAGGGCTCGACATCGAAGGGGACGATGGTCCTGGCAACCGTCAAGGGAGACGTCCACGACATCGGCAAGAATCTCGTCGACATCATCCTCACCAACAACGGGTACACGGTTCACAATATCGGCATCAAGCAGACCATCGAAGACATCCTGCGCTCCTACGAGGAGTCCGGTGCTGATGCGATTGGCATGAGTGGTCTGCTGGTGAAGTCGACGCTGATAATGAGGGACAATCTCGAGATAATGAATGAGCGGGGAATCGATGTTCCTGTGATCCTCGGTGGTGCCGCCTTGAACAGAAAGTACGTGGATGACGAATTACGCCCAATATATCGAGGGAGATTGTTCTACGCGCGCGATGCGTTCGATGGGCTCCATGCGATGGACACTCTCCGCGACGAGAGGGTCAGCCTGCCTTCGCGACCGATCGATGGAGAAGGGGAGATCGGGGTCGACATTGCAAACGACGAGGACCTCGTAGGTGAAGATGCGAAAATCGGGGTCGTTGCCGTCGCCCGTCCGAATAGATTCTCGGGTGACGCCACTCACAGCAGGAAATCTGAGATTTCCTCCGTTCCGGTGATTCCCAAAGCTCCGTTCTTCGGTTCCAGAGTCGTCGAGATCGCAGATCTCAACAAAGTATTCGCTTTCATCAATGAGACCGCCCTCTTCAAGGGGCAGTGGCAATACAAGCAGGGTCGTCTCTCTCCGGAGGATTATCAGAAGATTGTCGGCGAAGAGGTCCGTCCGAAATTCAATGAGCTGAAGACCCGCGTCATGAGGGAGAAACTGCTCGAGGCCAAGTTGGTCTATGGATATTTCCCCTGCGCGTCCGAGGGCAATGACCTGATCGTCTTCCAAGACGATCTCGCGACCGAGAGAACCAGGTTCACATTTCCCAGACAGCCGGTCGAACAGCGTGGTGGGCGGAATCTGTGTCTCGCTGACTTCTTCAAATCTGTCGATTCGGGAGAGCGTGATGTGGTCGCATTCCATCTCGTGACGATGGGCAGGATTGCCTCCGAGTATTCGCGCAGTCTCTTTGAGTCTGACAATTATTCCGATTACCTGCTCTTTCACGGACTGTCAGTCGAATCCGCCGAAGCCCTGGCGGAGATGTGGCACAAGAGGATACGCGAAGAGTTGGGAATCGCCGGATCGGATTCCCCCGAACTCGCCAAGCTTTTCCATCAAGGCTACCAGGGGTCGAGATTCAGTTTCGGTTATCCCGCTTGTCCGAATCTCGAGGATCAGGTGAAGCTGTTCGAGCTGCTCGGTCCCGAAAGGATCGGAGTCGAGTTGACCGAAGAGTTCCAACTCGACCCTGAGCAGTCCACCTCGGCCATCATAGTCCATCACCCCGAGGCCGGATATTTCAATATCGAATAGCCCTGAAAGACCCTAAAAAGGGACTCTTCGGAGGCGGTGTCTCGGGAAGATACGCGACGACAGTCTTTCGGCTTGACCCACCCCCTCTTTTACCTTAAAAACACCTTTGAATTTAAACCCAAGAGCACGGAGACACTCTATTGGAAAATCTGATACATGTGTCAGTTGCGCCGACGAAATCCAACGGCATAACTGACCGGATCGCTCGGACTCTCAAGTCGTCACGGAAACTGAACTTCATCGGTTTAGTTTCCGTTATCTTTTTCACGGTTTCCGGCGGCGGTTTCGGTGTGGAGACACTCGTGGGAAAGACGGGAGCCTTTTGGGCGGTGGTGCTTCTGTTGATCACTCCGATCTTCTGGAGTCTTCCGATCGCGCTAATGGTCTCCGAGATGTCGAGTGCGATGCCTCGCGAGGGCGGGTACTTCATCTGGGTGAAGAAGGCTCTCGGTGATTTTTGGGGATTTCAAGAGGGCTGGTGGAAGATGTGTTTCTCCGCAGTCGACATGGCGATCTTCCCGGTGCTCTTCGTAAGTTATCTGTCCTTCTTTGTTCCCTCGCTTTCGCTCCCTGAATCGGGTTCTGCTTCTTGGGAGGTTTTCCTAGGTCGATGGGGCGTCTGCGTCGCCGTGATCTTCGCGGGATTCCTGGTCAACTACAGCGGAGTGCGGTTCGTCGGCTACAACGCTATCTTCAACATCGGTCTTGTCCTTATTCCGTTTCTCATCTTCAGCTTCTTCGGTTTCACTGCCGAGCCGACAGGAGCGCTTGTCGCTGTCCAGAACTCATTCAATTCCGCGAATAATCCGGCGGCGCTGATTGCGGTCGGTCTTGCGACGGTGATGTGGAACTATTCGGGCTGGGACAACGTGTCCACCTTCGCGGGTGAGGTCAATGACGCGTCGAGAAACTACCCCCGAGCCCTCATGGTGGCAGTACCTCTGACGATACTCGCATATCTGATTCCAGTGACCGCGGGAATTTCCGTAACCACTGATCCCGAGATGTGGAGTGACGCCAATGGTTTCCCGGCCATCGCCGATCAGTTCGGAGTATGGTGGTTGGGTCCCCTGATAGCACTCGCGGCGCTGATCTCGATGTGGTCGCTCTTCAATTCACAGCTTCTGTATGTCTCCCGCGTTCCTTTTGCCATGGCGGAGGCTGGTTGGCTTCCCAAGGGCCTGTCGAGGCTCTCTCAGAGAACCCAGACGCCGATCGTCGCATTGGCGGTCTGTTGCCTCGTCTCAGCGGTGTTTTCCGGATTGCCTTTCACCAATCTCGTCGTCATCGCGATAATCTTCTACGTCGGGGCCCTTAGTCTCCAGTTCATATCATTTCTGAAGCTGAGGACCACGAATCCGGATATGGAGCGCCCCTTCCTCGTGAGGGGAGGATGGCCGGTGGCGATCCTTATAACAGTGCTCCCAGCGGTCTTCGCTTCGGTTGTCATCTTCGCAACGCTTTCCGATCCCGAGAACAACCTGAAGCAGCTCTATGTGGTGGGTGGGGCGGTGCTGGCGGGAATCGGGTTCTACTTTTGGAGAAGGTCTCGGATTCGGACCTCCAACGATTCTTAACTTTGGCAGGGAAGTCGTCTAATATCTTGTCATGTCAGAAGAAAAGGTGAACGACAACATCGAGAAGGATTCGGCGGATGACTCGGAAGGGCATCTGGTCGAGAAGTTGGAGGGTGTGGGACAGGTCATCATAGGTGAACTCGAGTTGATCGGTGGTGCTCTCACAGGAGACCCGCTTACCCAGGCGGAAGGCGAGTTCAATGTGGAGGCAGGCACCCTTGAGGCCGAGGTCGCCTCGGCGCTCGAGGAGTCGGAAGCGAGCGGGGACGGCTCGGAAGAACCGAAGTAGTACCCTTTCGAATGGGTCCTTTTAAGAATCATACGCCCGCGGTGTATGATTTTTCTTTGTTCTGAAATCAATCGGTTCTTCATCTGCAATTATGTCAAAGAAAATCTTTATAGCGGGCTCAGGCGGAATCGGAGAGGCTGCCGCCCTTCTTCTCAGGGAATGGAGCGATTTTGACCTCGAAATCTTTCTCGGTGACGTCAACCATGACACGATCGAGAGGGCGATTGCTTTCGTGGTCAAGGACTCGGCGAAGACTTCACGGGTTCAGGGAGTCGTGATGTCCGTCGATGGCATCAATGATGCGATGAAGGCCGCTTTCACCTCGACTGATGTGCTCCTCGATTGTTCGCCCGGTTCCCAGGCTCCGCGGATGGCGGGTTTCGCGAAGGAGTTCGGCATGCACTATGCCAACCTCACGGAATATGTCGCTGAGACGGATGAGATAATCGCGCTGGCTAAGAACGCGGAGACCGGATTCATTCTTCAGACAGGACTCGCCCCTGGGTTCATCAACGTGTTAGGGATGAAGTTGTACAACTCGTTTAAATCAAAGTTCGGAGTCGACAAGGTTGAACGAATCGCGATGAAGGTCGGTGCGTTGACGGCTCACGCCCATGCTCCGCATTTCTATGGTTTCACATGGTCGCCGATCGGTGTCGCCACCGAATATGTGAAGAATTGCAGAGTGGTCAGAAACCACGAGATAACCGAGCATCCTGCTCTGAGCGAGCGTGAGACGATCATCATCGGCGGTCGCACCTTCGAGGCCGACCTCACCAGCGGGGGAGCCGCCGATCTACCGGAGTTCTTCAAAGGGAGAGCCGAGTCACTTGATTACAAGACCCTGAGACATCCCGGTCACTTCGCATGGGCCGAGGGATTGATCAATGAGTATCCGAATGACTCTGAATTGCCGGCGAAGGTTCTCGAGAGATTCCTGCGCGAGATCCCGGCCGTCGAGGAAGATTTCGTCATTGTGCACGCATCTGTCGAGGGTTTCGACTCTTCGGGAGTCAGGAGGATGGTTGAGAAGGCGTTTTTCGTCGATCCGCTCGAGATCAACGGACAATTCCTTCGGGCGATTCAAACGACGACTGCGGCCCCTCTATGCGAGTCGGCGATGCTTTTGTTGAGCGGAGCCTACAAGGGCGTGGTTCTGCAGAGTCAGATCGATCCGCATTCATTCCTGAATGGAAAATTCGTGAAGACCGTCTACGGCAACTGAGGCTCCACGTCATGCGGATCGTCTGCATCTCCGATACCCATGACCTTCACCCGGTCCTGAAGGTTCCGGATGGCGATGTCCTCGTCCATGCCGGCGACGCGACCGCGCATGGGACCGAGGCGCAGGTACGAGAGTTCTGTGAGTGGTTCTCCTCCCAGCCTCACCCACACAAGATATTCATCGCAGGTAATCACGACTGGCTATTTGAGACCGAACCCGAGAAGGCTCGTCGAATGACGAAAGGTTTCACTTATCTGGAAGACTCTGCAGTCGAGATAGACGGATTATCATTCTACGGCTCCCCATGGACCATCCGTTATTATGAGTGGGCTTTCATGCTCGAAAGAGGCGTGGAGTTGGCTGTGAAATGGAAGTCCATACCTGACAGGACCGACGTGTTGATCACGCATTCGCCTCCGCAGGGAATTCTGGATAGAAACGGCCGTGGAGAAAGTGCCGGTTGCGGAGATCTCTTGAAGCGGGTCAGGCAAGTGATGCCTAAGGTCCATATCTTCGGACACATGCATCCATCGAACGGCACTGAGATCATCGGAGACACGGTCTTCATAAATGCGGCGATAGCGGGTGATGGGCGGGAGTATACTCAGGCAAGCGATCCCATAGTGGTTGATATCTGATGACCCAGGAAACCAATGACAATTCTTCGAATGAGACGGCTCTTGTGAAAGGTGACGGGTTCGAGCTCGCATTTCCATCGCGGGAGCGACTCAGACTGCTCAACCCGTTGGAAAGGGTGGGATTCAGAATCGCTCATCTCATGAACGGGCCGACGTGGAAGCCCCTCTGGACTTTTCTTCAAAGGCACGTCGGATCGCTTTGGATTCGGATCTGCACTTACAACCTGATGAACGTGTTCGGACTGGACAACATCATCGGTTCCGACAGGTCGAGGCCACTGCTGCTCGTGGCCAATCATCGTTCCTTCTTCGACATGTACACGGTCTCCTCTGTCATGTTTCGGCAGACGGACCTGAAGATGCGCCTCTTCTTCCCCGTGCGTGGAAAGTTCTTCTATACCCAACCGATCGGTTGGCTCGTCAACCTGGTGATGGGATGGTGGGCAATGTACCCTCCGTTCTTCCGTGAGTCGAAGGAGGCCCACAAAAGGGAGTTCGACAAGTTTTCTATGGAAACCCTCGTGGACATCTGCAGGGAGGGCGCAGGGACCGTCATCGGATTCCACCCCGAAGGGAAACGGAATCTTTCGGACGATCCGTATCATTTCTTTCCCGCGCAGCCGGGAGTCGGTGCAGTCGTCAGAAAGGCGAAGCCCCAGGTCATCCCGGTTTTCGTCGCAGGACTGGGGAACAACCTTCTCACGCAGGTTCTCGGAAACTGGTTAGGAGGTCCGAAGATTCGGATATGGTTCGGGGAGCCCGTCGATCTCTCAGGCTTCTACGAGAAGGACGATCGATTGAGAACGCACAAGGAAATCAGTGACTTTCTAATGTCGAAAGTCGCTGAATTGGGAGAACGTGACAGGGAGTGGATGGCGGAGACTACTCGTAGCTGAGTGCGTCCACTGCATCGAGTCGCGCCGCACGCAAAGCCGGATAAACTGCTCCGACCACGCCGCCCAGCAATCCGACGACCAACGTCATCGCAGTGACCTCGAGACTTATCTCGATCTGCATGGTCGTCCATCTGGTGAGAATCTCACGTAGGGCGAATGTCATCACAACGCCGCCTACCACTCCCAAAAAGCTCAAGAGTATAGCTTCCTTGGTGATGGTCCAGGCGATTTTAGGGTTGCTCATTCCGAGGGACTTCATGATTCCGATCTGACGGGTCCGCTCGGTCACGGTTGTGTACATGGTCATCAAAATCACCAGTGCGGAGATGATGGCTGCGACTCCGATGACGACGTTGAGAAATACATTGAGTGCAGGCACGCTTGTCATATAGAGCTCTTCGAGGTCCTTCGTCAGAAGGACTTGGACACCATCCACCCCCTCACTCAATCTCTGCGCGACCATTTCCGGGTTCTGGCCTTCTTTGACCTTGACCAAAAAGGTTGACACCTTCCCGGCTGACTCGAGTTGGTTCTGCATCAGGCCGAGAGCCATCTTCACTCTTCCACCTGCGGCGGGCTCGTAGGTTCCGACGATTTCAAAAGGACGACCCCATATCGAAATCACATCACCCAACTCGTAACCGTTCTGCTTCTTGAATCCCGTGTCGACGATCACCTCGTCACGGGTTTCGGAGAATTCCCGTCCATCGACTATGCGAATTCCGGTCATCCGAGAATACTCTGCGAATCTCACCCCTTCGATGATGCGGCTTCCCGTGCTGGTCTCCGCAGTCACATTGGTCTGACCGAAGGGGACCGCCTCCGCGACTCCCGGGACCCCAGGGTTGGTTGCGCTCGCCACGAGGCTCTGCCGAAGCGATTCATCCAGACGGAATGCCTCAGACCCACCGAGACCGATCGAGCCGGAGGCTCTCAGGAAGATTTCTGCTCCGACATTGGTCTCTCTCGCCGCCCGTTCCCTTACCGAGCCGTTTGCAAGACCTATGGTGAAAACGATAAGCAACACCCCGACCGAAATCCCGAGGATGGTGACCGCGGTTCGCGCAGGTCTGTGGAGCATGTTCGAAACAACTAGATTGTCCATAGGTGGATTCTTCCGTCAGGGCAGGGTTGTGGATCTTGATTGCGCGGCTGGAGACGGTTCTGGCGCTCTCCAACCGGCCTTCTCGAGGAGTTCGAGGGCGAATTTGATCGGTATGGCAAGATTTACGGCCGTCGTATCCGACAGTATTCCGAAATTCACCCCGATGACGCGCCCCGTTTGACCAAAGAGGGGAGCTCCCGAACCGCCCTCGGATGTTTTCGCATCATGGACGATGCGTCTCGAGTCGAGATCGGTCACCGAACCCTGCGTCAGCAGTGGAGATATCCTCTGGCTTCTCGCAAGGTTTTCGATGATGCACTGCCGCCCTCCCGCACATCGAGCATTCAGAGTGCTCGCCTCGCGGTCATCGAGCATCGCCAACAGGCGGTCGGGTCCACTCGGGTAGCCCATCGAGACGACCGTTCTGCCGATCGCGTAGGCTTCGGGATCCATCTCCAGCGGAAGAACCGGCAGGTCCGGGGGAATCAGAGATTTCTGCACAGTTGCAACTGCGACATCCTCCGTCCCGCTGAGTCGCACCGACAACTGGTATGGTTGGGGATTGTTGGGGAAATAGACGACGAGTCTCTTGAGTCTGGGTCGTCCTCCGCGCCGCATTGCGCTTTCGACAAGCCGATCACCCCGCCACGGCTCCACAACATGTCTGTTGGTGACTATGTACCCGTCACCGACATGGAAGCCGGTGCCGAGGAAATCGAACTCAAGGGGGATGCCTCTTCCATCCGGACTGAACTCTCCGTCATAGGAAGCCGAGGGGACGCCATCTTCCATCGGCGGCTGCTCATAGGGATCGGTCGGCCCAGCGGCGGAGTCGGTGCTTCGGAGGACTCTGTTGGTTCTCCGCTCAACGACTTCGTAGACCCCATAAATGAGGCAGATACCGTCACCGTAATCCACCCGCAGCGAAGGTGCGAGCGAAACCATTTTCTTGAACTGCTCGCTCGATTCGTTGATTAATGTCAGTTGCTCGGTCGCCGCGTCCAATTTCTCCTCGAGGGTCTTGATCGTCTCGCTCTGTGATTGGGATGTCTCTCGGCTCCGTCTGAGCTCGTTGCTGACTGAGAATCCTAGATAAAGAAGTCCAACCAGGAAGCCGATGACCAGGACTCCCGAGATGGCCTTTGTCCGCCAACTTATCTCGCTGAAGAGCTCACGCAGAAACTCACGGAGAAACATCTTGGCGTCATCGCGTTCCGGTGTTGAGGCAGCCTCGATCGCGGCATCCTCGATGAATGGAATGGCAGAGGACTGCGACCTGTTGGTCGTTATCAGCGATGATTCGTTGGCGAGTGAGAAGAATGTGAAGGCGACATCGCTATCGACGAGTTTCAATGAATCCCCGTCCGAGATCGCAATGAATCGTCTCAATGGATGTCCATTGAGTTTGAGGTCGATCGATTTATCGAATTCAGCGATACGGTAGGAACCCTCGGTCGATTCGAGTCGGAACCAGACCCCTTCAAGCGGGGGATTCTTGAGGGAGATCTTTATATCGCATTGGTCAGAGGTGCCGACGGAGATCTCCCCCTCGGAGAAATACTCGGTCCTCCTTTCGTTGCCGACCGTGATGTGGATTACGATGCCCTCTGCCATTGCCTGTTTCCCGAATTTCAGATGATACAATAAGGCGCTTTGGTTGACTAAGTTAAATGCCCCGCAAAACTGGATTTCAACCACCGAAACCGATGTCAAAGAAAAAGAACATTCAGAGCAGGGAAGAGATGGAGAAGCTGGCCCCCGTTGCCGTGGCCCCGGTACAAAGACACGTCCTGGTCTGCACGGGCAAGTCGTGTCTCGCGGTAGGAGGTGACAAGGTCAAGGAGGCCTTCGAGAGCAGGCTGGAGAGGGACGGCATCCGCTTCGGAAAAGAGAAGAAGGGCCGCAATCCGGAGGGGCCCGTTGTGTTGACGGAGTGCGGTTCAGTCGGATTCTGTTCGATCGGTCCCGCGGTCCTGGTCTATCCGGAAGGGGTATGGTACGCGCAGGTCTCTCCTGAGGATGTCGACGAAATCGTGAATGAACATCTAGTTGATGGCCGGATCGTTGAGCGCCTGGCGCTTATCGAAAAATTCGGTGAAAAGAAATGACCGCGAGCCGCGGTCATTTCCTCATCGATTCGAATGAACTCAAGCACCCTTGCCCGATGCCTGGGGATCGGGTTTCCATCTCAGTATCGGCTTTCTCGCGGCGGTCGCCTCGTCAAGCCTTCCTATCCGTGTCGTGTGCGGTGCATCGATGACCAGTTGAGGGTCGTTTTCGGCCTCGGTCGCGATGTCACGCATGGCATCCACAAAGGCATCGAGATCCTGCCTGCCGACCGATTCCGTCGGTTCTATCAACATCGCTCCTTCGACGATCAAGGGGAAGTAGATCGTCATCGGATGAAATCCGTAATCGATCAATCTCTTTGCGATGTCCAAAGTATGTACTCCCTTCCGTGACTGTTTCTTGTGGGAGAAGATGACCTCGTGCATGCAGTCGTCGTCGAAGGGCTTGTCATAGACGTCCTTCAACTTCTCACCAACATATCGAGCATTGAGAACCGCGGCCTCGGTCGCCTCCCGAAGTCCCGTGGATCCGTGAGTGTAGATGTAGGCGAGAGCCCGGATCATCATTCCGAAGTTTCCGAAGAAGGCTTTGACCCGACCAATGGAGTCGGGGTTGCTGTCGCTCAGCACATATCTGCCGTTCTCGATTTCCACGCGAGGTCCCGGGAGGAAAGGCATCAGGTCGGCCGAACAGCAGCAGGGTCCACAACCAGGGCCTCCGCCTCCGTGCGGCGTCGAGAAAGTTTTATGGAGGTTGAGATGAATCACGTCCACGCCCATGTCTCCCGGCCTGGCGACACCCACCAGGGCGTTCATGTTCGCACCGTCCATGTAGACCAAGCCGCCCGCTTCATGGATGATTCTGCAAATCTCCTCGATGTTCTTTTCGAAGATTCCGACCGTGTTCGGGTTAGTGAGCATCAGACCTGCAATGCCACCCTCCGCACAAAGCTCCCTCAGGTGGTCCATGTCGGTGAGACCTTCAGCCGTGGAGCGGATGGTCTTGACGGAGAAGCCCGCGAGAGCCGCAGATGCCGGGTTTGTTCCGTGAGCCGAGTCCGGAATCAGCATGACCCTTCTGTCTTTCGATGCCTCGCCGTCACGCTTGTCCAAAAACGCTCTGATGAGAAGCACACCAGTCATCTCCCCTTGAGCGCCGGCGGCTGGCTGAAGGGTGATGCCGGGCAGCCCGGTTATCTCCGCAAGGTTATTCTGAAGTTCATGGATGAGCTTCAGCGCGCCTTGCGATTCCTCGGCCGGAGAGAGAGGGTGAAGTCCCGTGAAACCGGGGATGCGCGCGACTTTTTCATTCAATCTCGAGTTGTACTTCATCGTGCAGCTGCCGAGCGGGTACATTCCCAAGTCGATCGAGAAGTTCCATGTCGACATGCGGGTGAAGTGGCGCACCAGGTCGACCTCGGAAACTTCGGGCACTCCCTGAAGTCCATCGTCCCTGAGAAGACCCTGAGGTATGAGTGACTCGACCGGCTTTGTCTCTACATCCAGTTTAGGAAGCCTGTAACCGACCCGGCCGGTGCGTGACTTCTCGAAAATCAAAGGTTCGTTCTGGGTCGGATGCTGTGTGACGTTCTTGATTCCCATGATTCGTTACCCCCTCACCGCCTTGCTCAAGGCGTCGACCAAAGAATCGATCTGTTGCTTCGTGTTGGTTTCGGTTACGCAGACAAGGAACTCGTTCGACCGTTCGGGGAAATACCGATTCAGTGCGAGCCCCCCGACGATGCCATCCTCCGTGCGAATCTTCTCGAGCAACGTGGCAGCGTCTCCCTTGCAACGGACCGTGAACTCGTTGAAGAAAGGAGATGTGAAGGCGAGTTCGAGTCCTTCGATCCCGCGAATCTTCTCAGCGGCGTACGCGGCCTTCTGGAGGTTGTGTTCCGCGACTTCGCGAAGACCCTTCTTGCCCATTGCCTCCATGTATATCGTCGCGGCCAAGGCGATGAGTCCTTGGTTGGTGCAAATGTTGGAAGTGGCCTTCTCCCTGCGGATGTGTTGTTCGCGGGTCGCCAAGGTTAGAACGAAGCCTTGCTTTCCGTCCTTGTCATAGGCGATTCCGGCGAGTCTTCCGGGCATGTTTCTCACGAACTGTTCTTTGCAGGCGAACATCCCCAGATGCGGGCCGCCGAAAGACATCGGAATCCCGAAACTCTGTCCCTCCGCGACGACTATATCTGCTCCACATTCGCCCGGTGTCTTAAGAATTCCCAAGGAGATTGCCTCGGTGACGACGACGATGAGCATCGCGCCCGCGGCATGCACCTTGGCGGCTATCGCCTCCACGTCCTCGACGCAGCCGAAGAAGTTCGGCGATTGCACCACGACGCAGGCGGTCTCAGAATCGATTCGCTCCAGCTCCGCCATGTCGAGTTGCCCACTCTTCGGATCCGCGGACAACGTCTCGATCGAAGCGTCACCGTGTTGGGTGTAGGTCTTCGTCACCTCCACATACTCGGGATGAACCGAAGAGGCGATCAAGGCCTTGTTTTTCCTCGTCACACGCTGAGCCATCAAAACGGCCTCCGCAAGGGAAGTGGAGCCGTCATACATCGAAGCGTTCGCCACATCCATTCCCGTCAACTGGCAAACCAAGGTCTGGAACTCGAAGATGTACTGCAGAGTACCCTGCGAGACCTCGGGTTGATAAGGCGTGTAGCTGGTGAAGAACTCGCTGCGTTGGATCAGATAGTCGACGATTGTCGGCGAGTAGTGGGAGTAAACCCCTGCGCCGAGGAAGGTCGGCTTGCTTGCACCTGGATTCTCATTGGCGAGAGTCTCCATCGCCCTGATGACCTCGGGTTCCGCCAGAGGCTCGGTGACATCGAGCAAGCGCTTGAGTCTGACAGTCTCCGGAATGGACCGGAAAAGATCGGACGGTTCTTTCAGCCCGAGCATGCCCAGCATCTCCGACTGCTCTTCTTTTGAATTCGGTATGTAACGCATTTGTAAATTAAAAAGCCGCGCAATCACCCGCGCGGCCCGTCTAAGGTCCCAATCACTCGGAGGATATGAACTCCTCGTACTCCGCGGCGGACATCAATTTGTCGATGTCGTCCGGGTTGTCGATCTTGATCTTGATCATCCAGGCTCCGCCGTAGGGATCTTGATTGACCACTTCCGGGGTGTCGTTGATGCTTTCGTTGACCTCAGTCACCGTTCCGCCGACCGGCATGAAGATCTCCGAGACTGCCTTCACCGATTCAACCGAACCGAAACCCGCGTGGGCATCGAATTTGTCACCGACTCTCGGTAAATCCAGGTAGACGACATCGCCGAGAGAACTCTGGGCGTAGTCAGTGATTCCCACTGAGGCATTTTCTCCATCGATCGCGAGCCATTCGTGATCCTTGCTGTAACGAAGGTTGTCAGGGATGTTCGACATAATCATTCATTCGTGCGAAACCGCACGTCGGTTTCATTTCTTCCTTTTATAAAATGGTGTCGGAACGACGACCGCTTCGACGTCCTTTCCGCGGACATCGATTTCGATGGTCTTGCCGATCTCTTCGAAGCCGCTTTCAACAAAAGCCAATCCGATGTTTTTCTTCAGAAACGGTGCAGGGCTTCCCGAGGATACCGTTCCGATCACTCTGCCCGCACATTTCACGTCGTAGCCGTCACGACCGATTCCTTTGCCGGTCATCTCGAATCCGACGAGTTTTCTTTTGAGACCTCTGTCCCTCAATGCGACGAGTGCTTCACGTCCGATGAAGTCGCCTTTGTCGATTTTGCAAATCCATGAAAGTCCTGCCTCGAGAGGCGAGATGTCGTCACCGAGTTCATGACCATAGAGCGACATGCCAGCTTCGAGTCTGAGGGTGTTTCTAGCCGCGAGTCCGCAGGGCACGAGACCATGCTCCTGGCCGGCCTCCATCAGTGCATTCCAGATGTGGTTCGCCTTTCCTGCTTCGGCATAGATCTCGAATCCATCTTCCCCCGTGTACCCGGTCCTTGAGATTATCGATTCAACCCCCGCGAATTCCCCCTCGGCAAAGTGATAGTACCTGATCGATCGGAGGTCGACCGAGGTCAATTTAGAGGCGATTTCAAGTGAAGCGGGACCCTGCAGAGCGATCTGACAATAGTCTTCGCTGGCATTGCGCAACCTGACATCGAAGACACCTTTCCGCGACTGAATCCAATGCCAATCCTTCTCCGTGGTTCCCGCGTTGACCACCAGCAGCAGACGCTCAGCCGAAAATCTGTAAACGAGAAGGTCATCGATGACACCGCCCTCTTCATTGAGAAGAGCGGAATAGTGCGCCTGGCCATCGACGAGTTTGGAAACATCATTGGTGGTTAGCAGATTCACAAATGCCACCGAGTCAGGTCCTTCGACCCATATCTCGCCCATGTGAGAGACGTCGAAGAGACCCGCGGCGGTCCGGGTTCGCATGTGCTCCTCGATCACACCGGTGGGGTACTGGACCGGCATCTCCCACCCGCCGAAGTCGACCATCTTGCCTCCGAGGAGTTTATGCACGGAATTCAGCGGCGTGAGTTTGAGATTTCCTTCACTCATTTCTTGGTTGTTTCAGGTTAAAAACGGAGTTTAATGTTTCGATAGTTGAGGGTCAAGAAAGCACCTTTCTGCACATCGTGCAGTGCTCAGTTAAGTTTGGATGAGGCCTCCGCGACCTGTCCGCACCTCTCGAGGGAACTCAGGATCACACCTCTTTCGCGGTCTGATTCGGCCTTGTCCATCAGGGTCCTCAGATTCTTCTCATAGTCCAGACAAGCTGCTCCAAGCGCAGAAAAGGCGTTCCTGAAAAACTTCGAGGAAGTGTCCTCGGTGGCGGCGTAATCGAGATCGTCGATCGCCTTCAACAGTATCCGGTCGATGTCACGAAGAAGTTCCTCGCGTGTGCCGACCGGAGGTTCACCCCAATCCTTCCATTCCTGCCTCCCTCTCACGGTCGCACCCAGGAGAGCGAACCTTCGTTCGGCTGCACCCGTCAGCATTCTTATTCTAAGATCGATGCGCTGTGCATATTGCAGGACTTCGACTTCCTTCACTGTCAGGAAGTCGCGACGTTGCACGGATGGCTGCCCGAAGCCCGCGCTCGACAGCGCTGCGGTGACAGCCATAAGAACCAGGGCGAGGGCTGTCGCGATGTCGATTGCACCGGGTTTCCTCATCGGTCCGCCCTCAGCAACATCGGTTCCAAGGCTCTTGATCTCGAGTCGCGAACAAATACCTGCAATCGCCCAAGATAGGAATCGAACTCGAAGGAGCGTCGCCTCATCAGTTCGATTCTCGGAGGATAACTCCGAAGCAGCATCTCGAGTTTCTTGAGGTTCGAGATTTGGGAACCAGAGAGCTTTGAACCTTGATTTTCGAGGAGCCTCTCGAGAAGCCTCTCGATGAGTGCGTGGAACACCCCGAGTTCCAGGAACATTCGGAGTTCGTTTCCAGAGCGCAGAGCGCCTTCAGCCGCGCCGAGCCTGGACTCGATCAACGATTGGGTGATCTTCAATTCATCCCCGAGATTCTCAGCAGATTTCAAACGGTCAAGCTCGGTCGAGGTGATGGTTTTCAGCGGAGGAGGGTCGTCCTGGGAAACTGTTTGGGCAGAGGCGCTGAGGATGGTTGACATCAACACGCAGGTAAGCGTGAAGGCCTGTCGCCCCATCCCTGTGACGGTGACTGAATCCTGAGCTTTCCGATCACGGCACCTCATCGCTGATTCTTCCGCGTTTTGGATTGTTTCCTCAGAACCGAGAGTCGCAACTCTGTCCGTTCGATTTCATCCGACATCTTCGACCTGTCGGCAACCGCGAGGAATCTCTCGTAACTCTTCATCGCGTCGAGCGGTCTAGAAAGCCTGTCGTAGATGATGCCGAGATAGTAGAAGGCCACGGGGAATTCAGATGAGGAGGCGATCAGTCTCTCGAAGGATAGGCCCGCCGCTTCCCATTGGCCGAGATTGAAGAGTGCCAACGAACGTCCCGCCGTCGCGTTGGCGTTCCCTGGTTCGACCGCGATGATACTTTCGTAATCCAGTAGCGCCTCCTGAAACCTTCTGCTTTTGAGAAACGCCGCCGCTCTCGACCCCAGGGCATCGCTGTTCCTGTCAGGCTTAAGTGACAGCAGTCGCGAGCAAGCCGAGATGACTATTTCAGCACTTCGGTTCGCGCGTGAGGTGCAGATTATGAAAAGTATCTCTTCATCATCAGGAAAAATGCTTAGGAGTCGTGAGATTGTCGCCGCGTCCTCGGTGTGTCGCGCCAAAAGTCGCGAGGCCTTGCGCTTTAGTCCCGGTTTCAAGGATTCGAACGAGTTCAGGAGTTCGACGCCTTCGCCCGTTCTTCCGATTCCTATCAGGGCCTGGGCCTTGATGATGATCGCGTCGTCGCGGGAGCCGGGAAGCGAGAGCAGAAAATCCGCGGTCGAGAGCGCCGAGGAGAAATCCTCCTTGGCAAGCTCGATCTCGCCTCGTAACCGAATGGCATTCACATTTCCAGGCTCGTCTTTGACAGCCCTGTTGACGCTGACGAGAGCCTCTGACATCCGCCCGAGTCGCAACTCGAGCGAAGCTCTGGCAAGAATCGCTGGACCGGCGGAGTTGGCGCCACGGGTGACATCGGTGATCTTCTCCAGAAGCCTTCCAAGATTGGTCGCATCCGCAGAGGAATCGAGTGCGATGAACGCCCTCTCTGCGAGAAGGGCCGGGTTTGAAGGTTCGCGTTCGATGCCGGAGTCCAAGAGGGAGACGGCCTCGCTTTCCCTTCCGTCGAGCATCAAGATTCGAGTCAGCGGGAGAATCGGAAGAGTCCAGTCGGGTCTCAGTTCCAAAGCCCTCCTGAGATAGGACTCCGCTTCCTTTGAGTCACCGACCTGCAGCAAGGCAATTCCCAACTGGAACTGTGCTTCGGGGAACTCCTCTGAGATTGAAAGCGCCTTTCTGTAAAGGGCTATCGCCTCGGAGATCAAACCCTTCTCGTGGAGGTCCTGAGCGTCATTGAACGTTGCAGCCGCGCGGGCAAGGCGGTCCTCATTCCCATCCTGTGCGGATGCGTTCCCGATGCAGGAGATCGCGATAAGAAACCAGAGAGCCATCAAGGTCGCTCTGCCACGACCTTGGGGTCTTTCCCGCTCTCTTCTCGCCTTGGAATTCATGATTAGAAACTAGCACCAGCGACCGATTCTTGAAAGCCCCGATTGCCTTCTTGAGGAGGCTGCAGGCAGACGCCGAGTTCAGATGGAGGTCACCGACGATGTGTTTGCCTAAGAAAATTTCGTTGGCTATCATTTCCCCTTTACAGCCTTGCTCCGACTCGTCTGTAAACGGTTGACTTTCGATATGTCTCAAACGTCTGCACAAACGGAGGATGCGGTGGGGCTGCTGCTCGGGAAAGAGCGCAGGCTGCGCGAGTACCTAAATTCCAAGTCTGACGTGGTGGTCGCGTTCTCGGGTGGGGTGGACAGCTCGTACCTTGCGGTCGTCGCCTCTCAGGAGTTGGGCCCGCGAGCGCTCTGCGTGATGGGAGTTTCCCCGAGTGTCTCTGAGTATCAGAGGAAATCCGCCATCGACTTCGCCGACCGGCACGGATTGAATCTCAGGGTGGTCGAAACCGGCGAGGTTGCGAAACCCGAATATGTCGCCAACAATCCCGACAGATGTTTCCACTGCAAGTCCGAACTCTATTCGGTACTCGGTCTGATTCCCGACGCATCGGAGTCGATTTTGGATGGAACGAACGCTGACGACTTGAAGGATTTCAGACCTGGGCGACGCGCGGCATCCGAACGAGGCGTGATCAGTCCGCTTGCTGAAATCGGTTTCTCCAAGATGGAGATACGCGAGTTGAGCAAGAGGATGGGTTTGGAGACATGGGACGTCCCCGCGAGTCCTTGTCTGTCCTCACGCATCGCCCACGGCACCGCGGCGACGCCGCAGCGCCTGCAGATGGTGGAGACGGCTGAAGGATTTCTGAGGTCGCTCGGATTTTTGGAGTTTCGCGTGAGGGTGCACGATGAGATCGCCCGAGTAGAAATCGCGAGGAACGAGATTGAGAGATTCTTGGACACAGACACTTTTGAAGAAGTCGCGACCAGGTTCAAGGAGATTGGATTCCGATTTGTCACCCTGGATCTCGAGGGATTCAGAAGTGGCTCGATGAACCCAGACAGCGGAAAACGAATTTTTAATATAAAACGATAGGATGGGAGACAATCATCCCTTCCTCTTTATTTGGAGAAATCAAAATGTCAAAGGCTAATCCGATGGCGGACGAAATGCGCCGCTTCACTGGAACGGATGAGAAGAATCCGTTCGAGGCAATGAGTGAAAGATTCGATCGGGCTGCGCAGCTTTTAGGGCTCGATCCGAATCTTTATGCGGTGCTTCGTGTCCCCGCGCGAGAGATCAAGGTTTACATCCCCGTGATGATGGACAGTGGCAACATCGAGGTCTTCGAGGGCTACAGGGTCCAGCATAACTTCGCGCTCGGACCTGCAAAGGGCGGAATCAGATACGCCCCCGATGTTTCCCTCGATGAGGTCAAGGCGCTTTCCGCTTGGATGACCTGGAAGTGCGCGGTCGTCAACGTTCCGTTTGGCGGAGGGAAGGGCGGAATCATCTGCAACCCCTCCCAGATGTCGGTGGGCGAACTCGAGCGTCTCACGAGACGATACACCGCGGAACTCATAGATTTCTTCGGACCTGACAAAGACGTTCCAGCACCCGACATGAACACGAACGAACAGACGATGGCGTGGATCATGGACACCTATTCGATGCATGCCCGTCACACCGTGACCGCGGTCGTCACCGGTAAGCCTGTAGCAATGGGTGGTTCGTTGGGAAGAAGAGAGGCGACCGGAAGAGGATTGCTGTTCACCGTCAACGAGGCCATCAAGCGCTTCAATCTGAAAAAGGAAGAAACCCGTGTCGTGGTGCAGGGGTCGGGCAACGTCGGTGGCATCGGAGCTCTGCTGATGCATGAGGAGGGCTACAAGGTCATCGGAATCTCGGACATCTTCGGCGGTATCGTCAACAAGAATGGTCTCGACATTCCGGCCGTCCTCGAATACCTGAAGGTGAACAAGACATTGGAGGGATTCCCCGGCGCTGAAAGAGTGACCAATTCGGAGTTGCTCGAGGTTGAGTGCGATGTGCTCGCGCCGTGTGCGACCGAAAACCAGATAACCTCTGAGAACGCTCACAAGATCAGCTGCAAGATTCTTGCCGAGGGAGCGAATGGTCCAACGACTCCGAAGGCTGACGCCATACTTCACGAGAAGGGAATCTTCGTGATTCCGGACATCCTCGCGAACGCGGGAGGTGTGACGGTTTCCTACTTCGAATGGGTCCAAGACCGAATGGGTTATTTCTGGAGTGAGGAAGAGGTCAACACGAGGCTTCGCGAGAAAATGGTTGCGAGTTTCAACGAACTTTCGGCGGTTGCCGAGAAGCACGGTGTGGACAGCAGGACCGCGGCCTACATGCTGGCGATCGATCGCGTGGCCTATGTCTCTCGGATGAGGGGATTCTACGCTTAACTTTTTGTTAAGGAGGCCGCCCTTAAATTCAAGCAACTCAAAGCCTTGGGCAGGTAGTAGAGAATGGCTGAAATCCATTCTTTGGCTTGATTTTACAGGCGACCTCCTATAATCTGTCGAGGATTGCACTGAGAAAAAGCTCTTGAAGATGGCTCTTAGTGCTTTGAATCCAACAGTTTAGACTTGAATATCTGGCTCGTGCCGAAAGGCCTCGAAGTCCAATTTGCTTTTAATTTTTCGGCGGAGGAATGTGATGAAACTCACGAAACAGGCATTTTTGATGATGCTTACGATGGTGGCCCTCGTGTTCTCGGTCTCGGCCCAGAACTTGAGGACGGAGAAAGATCCTCGGAACACTGCACCGACAGTCGGAACTGGCGGACCCACGGGTGGACCGACAGGATTGTTCACGGTCTACGATGGTCAGACATTGAGGAAGGGTGAATACACCTTCAGCATGGCCTACAGCAATTTCGATCGGGATCCGGGTAACGCCGATTTCACGGAGTTGCCGCTCAACTTCCAACTCGGGTTGACGGACTACCTTGAAATCTTCTTCAACACGGACGCCTATCGAGGCATCAAGGTCAACTCCCCGCGACACCTCTCAGGTTTCTATCTTCCGAACTCGCAATTCAGAATCCCAGGCGGTCTTCAGTCGCCCGCGGCGATAATCCTCGCCCCGCGAGGTCCCGGCGCGAGCAGCTTCGGATCGCAGGCGGTCTTCAGGCCTGCCGGGTCGCAGCCCTTCGCCCAGTTCCCCTACGTGGGACTTTCAACGGGTAACTTCGGAGCGGCCACCGGAGTCTTCACGGGTCCGTTTTTCGGATTCGCAGCGGGTTCGATTCCGACGATCGGGGCACCGGTGGCGGGCACCGGAGTTTCCGCGATGTTCCCAGGCATGGGCTCTGTGTTCGGAGGCATCCTTCCGGGAATCGTCCTCCAGACGGCTCCTTATGCTTACCCGGGAACGAACTTCGTTGGAACCAGGCCGATTGTCTACACGCTTGCTCCTGCCTATCTCCCCGACGCGCCTTTCCTAAACAGGGAATTCGGCTCGACTGCCTTCAGCACTTTCACTGCGGGTGGAAAGTGGAGATGGACGAAGTTGGACAATCCGATGGGACTCGGTGTGATCGCTTACTACAGATGGTATGCGGACACCGCCAAGACTCCGGAAGGTTTCAATGAGATGCAGAGAGGCGCAGGCCCCGGCGGCAAAGGTGACGTCGGTGCGGTTCTCTTCGCTGATGCTCGCGTGATGAAGAGCATGAATATCTCTGCGAACCTCGGATACATATATAACTCGAACGCCGAAGGAGATTTCCTCAGCGGAAGATTCACAATGTTGGATCGCCCTGACGAGATGATCGCCGCGATCGGTTTTGATTTCCCTGTGACCAAATGGTTCCAGCCCATTCTCGAACTCAGGACCACTCAGTATGTCGGAGGACGCACGCCGAACGTCTTCGAAAACAGTCCGATTGAAGGTCTCGCTGGATTCCGTTTCTACCCTGCAAGATGGATGAGCATCGGTGTCGGCTACAGATACCACTTCAACCAGCAGGATGACGACAGCATGCAGTTCGACATCAACAGCACCGTCTCGGTGCCTGGAATGTCGACTCCGGTCGTATTCACGACTTCGAGGAGCTACCCGGGAGTGCCCGACGGATTCAACGTCTCGTCCAATTCCCACGGAGCTGTTTTCCAGATGACCTTCGGTCGTCGTGACGACAGACAAGGTCCGCCGGTCAATCAACCTGCGAACGTCGATTCGGTCAGCCTGACCACCAAGGAAATCGTCCTCGGATGTCAGCCCGGATTCGAACCGCGCGCCGGTGCGAGCTGCCCTGCTGGAACCACTGTCGGTGTTTCGGTCAAGGCGTCGGATGCCGAGAACGACGTGCTCACTTACAACTACACCGTCTCCGGGGGCAGAGTCACCGGTCAGGGTGCGAATGTGACGTGGGATCTCAGCGGTCTCCGTCCGGGAACCTACACGATCACCAGCGGAGTCGATGATGGTTGTGGAACCTGCGGCAAGACTGTCACTGAGACGGTTGTCGTCAAGGCCTGCGATTGCGTCGAGTCATGCGAATGCCCGACACTGAGCGTCTCGGGTGGCGGAATCGTCGAGCCCGGACAGGCGATGTCGTTCAGAGCCAACCTCATGGGTGGAAGGGGCGTTTCAGCCGTCACCTACACATGGTCGGTCAGCAACGGCAGAATCGTTCGTGGTCAGGGCACCTCGGCTATCGAAGTGGATACCGCAGGTCTCGATAACACAAACATCACAGCCACGGTCAACATCAGCAAGCCTTGCTCGACCAAGACCTGCGCGACAACAGCCTCGGAGACCGGATCGGTCGCGAAGAAGGTTGTCGAAGCAGTCATGATCGATGAGTTCGGCGAACTGAAACCCGATGATCTGAGAGCACGTATCGATGCGTTCATCGTGGCTCTTCAGAACAACCCGGGTAACCAGGGCTACATCATCAACTACGGATCCGCCAGGGAAGTGGCCGCACGTGAGAACCTCATCAGGAACCACCTGAATTTCAGGAAGTTCCCGACGAGCTCCGTCACGTTCGTCCGCGGTGGAACGACTGGTCCTATCAACAGTCGCCTCTATCGCGTCCCGGCCGGAGCGCCGAATCCGAAGCCGTAGTCGCAAGACCTCACGGTTTCAGTGAAACAGAGAGCGGGTGAGTCTTGTACTCACCCGCTTTTCTTTGGTTTAATCTCGTGGTCGGGAGGAATGGTGTCGTGAAGTCCAATGCGCTTCTGCCCTACTTGCCTTCGAATAGTCTCTGCTCCGACCGGTTAAGGAGAACTGATGTACAGAAAAATCCTATCAACAAAGATTCTCGCGCTCGCATTCTCGGCCCTGACATTCGGTGCTACGTCGATCGAGGCACAGGCTCCCACTCCCGCTGAAGGATGGCGTGTTGTAGGACCGACGGGTGGCGATGTGAGAGTCATCACGATCGATCCGAGAGACAAGGACAGGATCTATGTCAGCACACTCGATGGTCATCTGCATGTCTCAAAGGATGGAGGGAGAACATGGGACATCCTAGCGACATTGAACCGACCCCAGTTGGTCTTGGATCAGCTTATGGTTGATAAGGAATTCTCAAACATCCTTTACACATCCGGGCATCGGCACAAGGAAGCGGGAGGCTTCTTCAAATCCATGGATGGTGGGGTGACCTGGAAGGAGTCGGTGGCCCTCAAAGGGGAGGCGATTCATGCCATGACTCAGTCATCGTTGGATCCCCGAATCGTCGTGGTCGGAACTGTAAACGGCGTGTTCAAGAGTGAGGATCGTGGAGAGACATGGAGAAAGGTCATCGACATGCAGGTTCCGACGATCAACTCCTTGGCAGTCGATCCACGTGACACGAGGATAATCTACGCCGGTACCTGGTGGCGGGCTTACAAGACTTACGATGGCGGATCGAACTGGAAACTGATCAAGAACGGAATGATCGACGACTCAGATGTTTTCTCGATCAACATCAATTCTTCGAATCCGGACCACGTCGTCGCCTCTGCATGCAGCGGAATCTATGAATCCCTCAACGGCGGGGAAGTCTGGAGGAAGATCCAAGGAATTCCTTCGACCTCGAGGAGGACGAGGGACATAGTGCAACATCCATCGCGCCCGGGTACGCTTTTCGCCGGAACCACGGAGGGCTTCTGGTTGTCGACCGATGGGGGTCGCTCATGGAAGATGACCACGAAGAGGTTTCTCGAGATCAATTCGATCGCTGTACATCCCGACGCACCGGACAGGGTCTTCATCGGAACAAACAACTATGGAGTGTTGGTCTCGAACGATGGCGGAAGGAGCTTTGAGCCGGCCAACGAGAATTTCACCAGCCGTTTCACCTACTCGATCACACCCGATATCGAGAGACCGAACAGGCTCTACGCGACAACTCAGAACACCGCGACATCGGGGGGATTCATCTTCATCAGTGATGACGGCGGTGTGACATGGAGACAGCCCGCTGTTTTCGACTACATCCAGACCGCGCCCTTCGCAATTCTGCAGGACAGGGCGAATCCGCAGGTGATCTACGCCGCCACCAATGTGGGAATATTGAGATCAATGGATCGTGGCGAAAGGTGGACGAAGATCGATGCCCCACAACCCGCGGCAGCACAGGGTGCCGCGCGTCGTTCGACCCGTGGCGCGCGCGCCGGAAGAGGGCAGACGAAGGCTGTTACCGCCCCGAGTCCGAAGGGTCCCGTCATGGTGGCGATTTCCTCGAGGGTCTCCGTACTGGCGAGAATCGACGGCGAGAGGAACGGCATCCTCGCGGGAACTGATAACGGGCTCTTCCGCTCCTTCGACGTTTCAAAGGGCTGGGAGAAGTTGGACTTCGGTTCCGGGCTTGATGCGCAGGTGACTGCGGTTTTCGTGAATCCTGCGGATCCCGAAAGAATCTGGGTCGGAACTGCGAGATCGGGACTGATAGTCAGCCATGATGCAGGGAAGACATGGGGCAGAGTCGATGGAATTCCGAGTTCGATGCCGATCATGTCTGTTGCCGGTTCCCCGGTCGATGCGAGTCGGATAATCGTTGGCAGTACGCAGACGCTATATCTCTCAGTCGACGAAGGCAAAACATTTGAGAGGCGCGGAGGAAATCTGCCTCTCGGAAAGTTCACCAGCATCCTCTTCAATCCGCGCAACCCCTCCGAGGTCTATGTCGGGAGCGCTCTCGAGTCAGATGGAGGAATTTTTCACTCGATCGATGGTGGACGGAACTGGGCCCGCATAGACGGAGCCGAGAAGCGTCTTCCGAGCCGACGAATCTGGTCGATGATGTTCGACCCGAACAATCCGAACCAGATACTCGCGGGCACCCACTCGTCAGGTATATATAAGATAGACCGAGGCGGCAGCCCTGGTTCTCGGGATCGGACTGTCGAGGCGCAGTGAAATCCGGGCAAATCTCGCGGGAGGGCGCGCAAGTGGGCGCCCTCCCTTTGCTTTGACCGCACCCTCGCGAAGCCTATAATCATCGTTTCCGAAACAAAGGCGCATCAGGGAGACCATCCGCTTGGGACAGAAAGCCGAAAGTCATTGCTTCACGAATCCGTACGAGTTCCGGATCGAGAGCCTCCCTTTTTCGAGAATAAGTGGACAGAGCCGCTTCTTCCTCGACTATCAGAGTAATCCTGAGACGCTTCGCCAATTCATTCCGGGCGCGCTCAAGGGGCATGCGACTCTTTCGGAGAACGCCGGTCCGATTCTCGAACGTTACGAGGTCGACCGTGGGCGACTCGCCGATTCGCTGTTCAAGCAGAATTCCGATCTCGAAAGCGGACCTCGCGCCTTGGCGAACATCGAGATGCTCAGAGAGTCTGATTGCGTCGCCGTCGTGGCGGGCCAACAGGTCGGACTTTTCACTGGTCCCCTTTACACGGTCTACAAGGCCCTCTCGGCTATCAAGCTCGCGGAGTGTCTCTCCAATCGGGGAGTAAAAGCCGTCCCTGTGTTCTGGATGGCGACTGAAGATCATGATTTCAAGGAGATATCGAAGACTTCGGTCGTAGGCAAGGACGGGAGTCTGCACGATCTGTTCGTCTCTTCTTTGGAGTCCGATGTCCAACTCTCAGTTGGACGCATGTCCATCGGCGGTGACATTGCCAAGACGATCGATGAGCTTCTTTTGGAACTCCCAGTTACCGAGTTCTCGAAGGAAATCGATGAGGTCCTGAGAAGGACATGGAAGCCGGGTGAGAATTTCGGGCGAGCCTTTGCAAGATTTCTCAACTGGGTACTCGGCGACCGAGGTCTTGTCTTCATCTGTCCTCTCGATCCCGAGATCAAGAAACTTTCCGCTCCCATCTACAAGCGGGCCATCCTCAAGTCGTCGGAACTTACCAATCTCGCAATCGATCGGAGCAGGTTGCTCGCGGATTCCGGATACCACACGCAGGTACATGTGTCCGATGATTACTTCCCATTGTTCCTCGAGAGTGAGGGAGGTGCGCGAACGGCGATACGAAGGAGATCGGAGGGAGATTTCGTGACCCGCGAGGGTGACCTTGTTCTCAGTGGCGCCGACCTCGAGGAAATCGCCGATCGGAATCCGGAGAGATTGAGTCCCGGGGTGCTTCTCCGTCCCGTGGTCCAGGATTATCTCCTGCCGACCATTGCCTATTTCGCCGGTGCGGCTGAGATAGCCTATTTCGCGCAGGGATCTGGAGCGTATCGGATTCTCGATCGCCCCGAGCCAGCGGTCTATCACCGACAAAGCATGACTATCGTGGAACCGAGGCATGCGAAAACACTCGATCGATTCGGCATGGATCTGGCGAGTCTCTTCGAGGGCAGGGAAACAGTGTCACCGAAGATCGTCGAATCGATTCTCAACGCAGAGGTGGCCGTGATGTTCGATTCGGTCGACCGAGAGATCATGAGACAACTCGATCTTCTAAATGAGAAATTGCTCGGTTTGGATCCGACATTGACGGAGAACCTCGAGATGAGAAGACGCAAGATCTCCTACCATGTGAATGCGCTCCGTCATAAGTTCCATCAGGCTCAATTAAGGAAGGATGATGCCGTGAGGCGCAGGATCGATGGACTCTTCGATTCCATTCTCCCGCACAACCACCTGCAGGAAAGAACAATCAACATCTGTTCCTTGGTGAACAAGTATGGTCGTTCCGTATGTGATTGGATTTACGAGGCTATTGACCTGGACGATCCGGACCATCGTGTCCTCTATCTCTGAAACCCTGCCCAGATGCCGAAGATAAAGATACTTCCTGAGAATCTTGCGAACCAGATCGCTGCGGGCGAGGTAGTCGAACGACCGGCCTCGGTAGTGAAAGAGATTCTCGAGAACTCACTCGATGCCGGTGCAAAGCGCGTTTCGGTGGATGTGGAGCTCGGTGGTCGCCGTCTGATCAGAGTGTCGGATGATGGCGAGGGCATGACGCGGGAGGATGCATTGCTCGCTTTCGAGCGACATGCGACCTCGAAGATCTCTAAGGCCGACGATCTCGCTGCGATTCACTCCTTGGGGTTCAGGGGTGAGGCGCTCGCTTCCATCGCCTCGGTCAGCAGGATCGAACTGTTGACGAAGACCGAAGCGGATGCCGATGCTACGAGGGTGGTCATAGAGGGTGGGCGGATGGAGGAGGTGTCAGATGCCGGAAGGGCGAGGGGCACTACCTTGACGGTCCGCGATCTGTTTTTCAACACCCCGGCCCGCAGGAAATTCATGAGGTCCGAGTCAACCGAGAATTTCCATATCGCATCGGTCGTCACCCATTACGCTCTCAGCAGGCCGGATGTCTCGTTCGAGCTGTCGAGTAACGGCAGGCAGTCCATCAATGTCTCGCCCGCCGCAGACATACGCGAGAGGGCGTTCCAGATTTTCGGTCGCAATCTTCTTGAGAGCCTTCTCCCTGTCAGCGGAGATCGTTCCGGTGTTTGCAAGGTCGAGGGATTCACGTCGGCACCTCGTGAACGGAGGTCCTCGAAGGATTCCCAATACTTTTTCGTCAACGGAAGATTTGTCAGGGACAAGGTCCTGGCTTCGGCGCTCACTGAGGGCTACCGTGCGGTGCTCCCGCATGGTTCACATCCCGTGTCGGTCATATTCCTCGAGCTCCCGTATGACGAGGTCGATGTCAACGTCCATCCGGCCAAGACGGAGGTCAGATTCCGACGCGGCGACATTGTTCGGGAAGTGGTCGCTGATGCTGTGAGGTCGGCGCTGTCATCAGGCGGCGTTCGAACCGCTCCTGATATCTTTTCCTCGAGAGGCCTAGGAAAAGAGGAATCCGCTGACGACCGCATGGTGCCGGAACAGGAAGTCATAAGACTCGTCCCCGAGTTCAGATCGAGCATCGGTACTTCCGATGTCAATCCCCCGGAAGTCCAAATCGAAGATTCGGATGTATTCGACCCCCGTGTGGCGGGCCTGATTGCTGATCCTCTCGAGGAGACGACGCATGAGAACACCATCGATCGACAGCTCGATCCGGAACCGAGGTCGACGGACTATCGCGTGATGTCCCCCGTCGATTCGGCATTCAAACTGACCAAGTCCGTTGAGATATCCGACGTCTCATCGCGGACGATCGACACTCTGGGACAACTTCACAACAGTTTCATCATCGCGGTGGATGAGCACGGACTTCTTCTGATTGATCAGCACGTAGCCCATGAGCGGATTCTCTTCGATAAGTTCCGGCGGAGAGAGTCGATCAAAGTGATCAAATCACAGAGGCTGCTGATGCCTGAACCGATCGATCTTTCTCCTTCGCAGTTGATTATTCTGGAGGAAGTGCTCGGGGAGCTCGAGCAGATGGGCTTCGAACTGGGAATTATGTCAGGGAGGAGCATCGTGCTGAAGGCAGTTCCTGCGGATGTGCCCCTCGATGGTGCGAGAAATCTTCTTTTAGAGATTCTAGATCGGTTGGATCCCGACACCAGGAAGTCCGCGCATGATTCGATTCGGGATGATATCGCCGCCTCTCTCGCATGTAGGGCCGCAGTCAAGATAAACATGCCACTCACCCAGGAAAAGATGCGATGGATGGTGGACAGACTCCTTGTCACCTCGTCCCCGACGACCTGTCCTCACGGACGACCCGTGATTCTCAGGCTCACGATGAAAGACATCGAGAGGGGCTTTCACCGAAGCTGATCACTTCTGTCTGTGAAACCCCATAAACAGTCCGAAGTCCCCGATTCCTATCCCAAGCCCGAAGTATTTGTTGCCTAAATCTTTGTATTGGTTTATTAATGCTTTGTCTTTAAACCCAACAAAGTGCTTTTTCTCCTCGAACAAGGGAAGTCGGGTGCTAATCGCCTCATGACCGGACTGGATTTCTAGTTAGATGAAAAGGATCAATCTTCAAAATGCGAAGGCGCAGATAGCGCGACCGACGACAATTCGGGACATCAACCGGCAGATCGTCTTGAGCTATGTGCGGGACAGGGGACCCATATCCCGAGCCCAAATCGCGCGTGAGACCGAGTTGCACCGATCAACGGTCTCTTTGATCACCGATCAACTAGTGAACGATGGACTAATCGTGGAGACGGGGGAGGGTGAGTCGACCGGTGGAAGAAAGCCTACATTGTACAAATTGATGACCGGGACCCCGGCCGCCATAGGGATAGATGTCGGGCCCAAGGTGGTGACCATCGGGGTATCAGATCTCGCGGGCAACCTTCTTTCGCAGGAGAGTTTTGCATCCTCGCCGGATCTCGAGTTCATGACGGCACAGATCATCGAGCGCACTGCAGCACTTGCGAAGATTCACAACAAGTACGAAATAGAGATTGGAATCAGTGTTCCGGGCCTCGTCGATCAACGCACTGGAAGGGTTATACACATCCCGTATTTCAATTGGCGTGACTGGGACATCAATTCCGCTTTGAGAAGGGCCACAGGATTGACGGTCACCGTTGAGAACGATGCAAACGCGACTGCGCTTGCTGAGCTTTGGTTCAGTCGCGACGCTCTCATGCGTAACGAGACGTTCGTCAGCGTGCTGGTGGGAGACGGGATAGGCACGGGAATCGTCTTTGATGGACAGCTTTACCGGGGGGAGATGGGAGCGGGTGGAGAATTCGGCCACATGATTGCAGGCAGCGACGCCCCGGTCGAATGCTCCTGCGGGAGCCGGGAATGCTGGGAAGCATATGCTTCGGAGAAGGCGTTAATCGAGCGATACAGAAGATTGCTCGAACTAAATGGATTGAAGGCCAACGGATTCGACGTTTCCGATATCGTCCAACTTGCCAGAAGCGGGGAGGTTAATGCCGTCAAGGCACTTCGGGAGACCGTCGAATATCTGGGCAACGGGATATCCAATCTCATCGTCGGCTTGAGTCCTCAGATCGTCGTCGTCTCGGGCAGAATCACGGATGCCTGGAGCGTCTTCGAGGACATCCTGACCAAGGTGTCCGAACGGAGCATTCTAGCCGGACTTCCGAAGACAAGGCTCGTGCCCTCGGCCCTCGGCAGCCTTCCGACGCTCAAGGGGGCGTTCTGCCTTGTTTTGTCAAGGAAGTTCGGTATCGCAGGTTGAAAAGCCCCCGGTGGCTAAAGAATGGCAAACTGTTGAACAATAACTTGACACACTCTTGTAACCTGAAATATAACTTTGTTGGAATTACCTACAAAAGTTGCACTATCCCTTGACCATAGTCGGGGAAGAGATTTGATGAGGATTTGGAGACGAGTAGAAATTGTTACTTCGAACTGAGTCCGAAAATTGTTTTTGCACCCTTAAGGAGAATTGAGTTTATGACCAAACATTTGGTTTCCACCCCATTGCTTGCGGTCGCTCTCGCTTTGCTTTTCATCGGCACATTCGGGACGTCTTCGGCAATTGCCCAGTCACAGGCGCTGAACGGTCAGATCGAAGGTTTCATCTTCGATGCCAACGGTGCCGCTGTTCCCAACGCATCGGTCGTCGTCAGAAGCATCGATACCGGCGCGGAGAGAACGGTCTCAACCGACGCTTCCGGTTTCTACCGAGTTCCACTGCTCCCCCTCGGAGGCTATCGAGTGACGGTGGAGGCTCCCAGTTTCAAGAGATCTGTGCGTGAGGGCATCACCCTTTCCGCAGGTCAGACGGCGGGCATCAACATCAACCTTGAGCCCGGAGACGTCTCCGCGACCGTGACGGTCACCTCGGATGCGCCCATCGCTGATTCCGCGAAGATCGACGTCGGCAGAACGCTCAACACCAGAGAGATCCAGGACCTTCCGCTCGTATCACGAAACCCGTACAACTACTCGTTGCTGCAGGCGAACGTGGTCGGACGTCCCAACACTGAATTCGGTGTGCCGCGTGTTTCGGCGAACGGATACGCGAGAAGGACGAACTTCCAGCTCGACGGAAACGCAAACACTCAGGCCAACCAGGCGGGTCTTCGCCTCGTGCCCATCTCAGAGACATTCATTGCTGAAGTCCAGCTCGTCACGAACGGTTTCTCGGCGGAGTTCGGAAACACCCCGGGACTCGTGATGAACAACATCACCCCTCAAGGAACCAACGACATCAAGGGATCTGCAAGCTATCGCTTCAGAAGAACCGGGATGTCCTCGCGTCCTTTCAACTCGTCACCCACAGCCGTTAAGGCGCCCACGGATGTCAATAACTACACGGTCGCTGTCGGCGGCCCGATCATCAAGGATAGGTGGCATTTCTATGGCGGATACGAGAATGTGGAGCGCGATCTTTCAGGTCGCCCGCAGCAGCTCGTGACCATCACCGATGCGAACAAGACTGCGCTTATCGCGGCCGGTGTCCCGGCGTCGATCTTCGTGAGCTCGATTCCTGCATCGCAGAAGGTCAAGTTCATGATTGGTCGCACCGATTTCCAGATCAACAAGGACCACAGGCTCACAGCGCGTTACATCAGGTTCAACAACTACTCGCCGAACAACGTCGGTGGTGGCTTGAACACTCTGGAGAGGACAGTCGATCTCGACGACAAGTCGAACTCGTTGGCATTCCAGGTCGCGTCGGTGTTCTCTCCGACAGTGATCAACGAATTCCGATATCAGCGGGCGCACAGGAACTCTGAGTTCCTTCCGACCGAATTCACTCCGACCTCGGGTCCGTCGATTGCGATCACCAACGTCGCGAACTTCGGTCCTGCGACCAACAGGGGGACGATCTCTCCGATTCAGACGATGAATCAGATCCAGAACAACCTTACTGTCACGCGTGGAGACCATCAGATGAAGTTTGGTGGCGGTGTGAACATGGTCTATGACTATCGTCGCAACGACATCTCGGCCCAGTACACCTTCGCGAGCATCGCCCAATACGCTGCAGCGAGAAGTGGAACGCCGCAGACTCCTGCGTACACCTCGTTCAGCCAGACCCTCGGCAACGCGGAGATCGAGTACAGATCGAGGTTCTACAACTTCTTTGCGCAGGATGATTGGAGAGTGAATTCCAAGCTCAAACTCAGCTATGGAGTGAGGTACGACCTCTACGACATACCCGAGGGAGACGCGAATTCACCCTTCGCGCAGGGCAAGGAGTTCAAGGTCGATAAGAACAACATCGCCCCCCGTATCGGAGCCGTCTACGCGCTTCGAGATGGAAAGAGACCGACGGTTCTCAGAGGAAGCTTCGGCATCTATTACGACACCGTCTATCTCGCGATGTACGAGAACGCTATTCAAGGAAACGGAACCGGCAGGTACTTCTCGGTCAGCAGGACCCCGACCCAGACCGGAGCTCCGGTGTTCCCGAACGTGATTCCGGCGGGATCGACTCCTGCTTCGTTCGGCATCACACAGAACGCCGAGCTCATCAATCAGGACCTGAGAAACATGTATGCGATGCATACACAGTTCCAGATCGAGCAGGCGATCGGAGACAACCTGTCGGTTACGGCGGGTTACATCCACTCGAATGGAAGGCAGATGCCGATTTACAGTCAGATCAACTGTCTGCCGACGGCTGTGAGCTTGGCCGATGGACGTCCCGTCTACGGAACCCTTTCGGGAACCACGATGACGCCGTGCACCACCAAGGTGAACGCCTCCTTTGGAAACATCGTCGAGGCGAGCTCGGGTGGAAACTCGGTTTACGACGCGTTGACCTTCCAATTGAACAAACGTTTCTCTTCGGGTTACCAGTTCAGCTTCAACTACACCCTCTCGAGGGCAAAGGACAACGCTCCTGAGCGCAACCTCCAGGGTGTCGGCGCGGCCTCCATGCAGGATCCGTCGAACAGAAGATGGGATTGGGCCTATGGAGTCGCAGATCAGAGACAGACCTTCTCGGGTAGCTTCGTCGCAAGACCGGAGTTCAACTTCGAGAGTCAGTTCCTGCGTTACATCGTGAACAACAACCAGATCGGCTTCACCGCATTCGCGGGTAGCGGAGAGACCTTCCCCATCACCTCGAACTTCGACTTCAACGGAGACGGTATCGGAAACGACATCCCCGTCGGGCTCAAGAGGAATGCGGGACGTGCTCCTGGATTCGTGAACGTTGATTTCAGATATTCAAGGGTCATCCCGATCACCGAGAGGTTCAAACTCGAGCTGTTCGGAGAGGCCACGAACATCTTCAACATCAACAGCACCCTTTCATACGGATCGGGCACCACTCTCACGAGTGGCTTCGACCGCGCGTCAGGTCTGCTCACGACCCCGATCAACTATGCGAACTTCACACCGACCGCCCAGGAAAGCAGACAGGGGCAGTTCGGTCTGAAATTCGTGTTCTAGAACCAACGATGGCGGGCGGCTTAGAAACCGCCCGCCATCACTTCTTCATTCCTTCTTTCCAAAGAGATGAACAACCAGGAAGACAAAACCGAGGAATTGCCTGACGCTTGGTGGCACAGAGTTTATGTGGCGGTGATCGTTACCACGGTACTGGTCGTCGTGCTTCTTTGGTCCTTCACCGAATTCTTTTCTTGATTTGACCTGACCTAAAAAAGAGGAACCGCATGTCGTTTGTAGATTGGGGAATTGTTTTAGCCTATCTCGCTTACGTGATCATTGACGGTGTCCGAATGACGAAGCACAGTGGCGACGTCGACGGATATTTCCTCGCCAGTCGCAGTCTTCCGTGGTGGGCGGTCGGCCTCTCGGTAATGGCCACTCAGCTCTCGGCAATTACCATCGTCGGTGCTACCGGGCAGGCTTACACGGACGGTCTCCGATTTCTCCAGTTCTATTTCGCGCTCCCGGTCGCCATGGTCATCCTTTGCGTGACCGCGGTTCCGCTCTTCTATCGGGCCAAAGTTTTCACTGCATACGAATATCTGGAGAAGCGTTTCGATGCCAAGACCAGGTCCTTGGCCAGTTTCTGCTTCTTGATATCGCGTGGCCTCGGCGCAGGTGTGGTAATTGCAGCGCCGTCAGTCGTCCTCTCCATAGTGCTTGGTTGGAGTGAAGTCGCTACGATCTTTGCAATCGGAATGACGACAACCCTCTACACGGTCGTCGGTGGCGTTCAGGCGGTCACCTGGACCGACGTGAAGCAGATGGCGCTCATCTTTTTCGGGATGGGTGTGGTCTTCTTTGTGATTGCCGGTAGCTTCCCGGCAGGGGTCTCGACGGTCGACGGTCTGTACCTTGCGGGTGCTGCGGAAAAACTGAACACGATCGAATGGGATTTCGATCTGACCGAGAAGTACACGTTCTGGTCAGGGACATTCGCGGCACTCTTTCTGTTTCTTGCATACTTCGGTTGCGACCAGACGCAGGTTCAGCGGTTCCTGACTGCGAAGTCTGTGAGTGAAGGGAGAACCTCGCTCCTGATGTCGGCCTTCCTCAAGATTCCGATGCAGTTCGGAATACTGTTGATTGGCATTCTTGTTTTCGTCTTCTATCAATTCCAGACACCGCCGATGGTTTTCAACGAAGTTGAGAATGCCAAGGCAAAACAGACGCGTCCTGCCGAGTATGGAGAATTGCAGTCCAGATTCAACGCTGCGCACGAAAAGAGAGAGCAGGCGGCAGTGGCTTTCACAGCGGCCCAGGATTCCGGCAATGATGCCGCCGCAGATTCGGCGAAGCAGAACTACGCAACCGCCAACTCGGAATTCAACGATGTCCGGAAGGAAGCGACCAAGTTCGTCGGGGAAACCAACAACAATCCTAAGTTCAACGATGTCAACTATGTTTTCCCGACCTTTGTTCTGCAGAACATGCCTGTCGGAATCATTGGGCTCATCATCGCCGTCATCTTTGCGGCATCGATGTCCACGGTCTCTGCTGAGTTGAACGCGCTCGCCACCGCCTCGACCATCGATTTCTATCGCAGATATTACAGAAGGGAAGCGACCGACAAGGAATATGTCCTCTTCGGTCGGATAGCGACGTTGATCTGGGGGGTATTCGCCTGCATCGTCGCAACCTATGCCACGAACCTTGGCTCACTTATCGAGGTCGTCAATAAGTTCGGATCCTTCTTCTACGGGTCTCTTCTCGGGGTGTTCATGTTGGCGTTCCTCACGAAGAGAGCGCGTGCGCGTGGAGCCTTCTTCGGGTTGATTCTCGGCGTGGCGTCCGTCTGGGTTGCCAGCGTATACACAAATATCGAGTTTCTCTGGTTCAATGTCGTGGGTTGTTTTGCGACATTCGGTTTCGGGTATCTGATCAGTCTGACTGTAAACGAGGATAAAAAATGAAAAGAATGATAAATCGCCTGATTGCGCTTACACTCCTGCTGGCGTTCATCGCGGCAGGGCTCCCAATCACATCTGCACAGGTGCGACCGGTCTATGACTGGGGCGCCGGCGGTCTCGGAATGAGGCTCAAGAAACTCCCGACCATCGCCAGTGCCATGCACACCGCCGCGCACCCCGATGATGAGGATTCGGCGCTGATAGCGAAGATAGCGCGAGGTGATGCAGCAAGGATCAGCTATCTCTCGTTGACCAGAGGCGAGGGCGGTCAGAACGTCATCGGACCGGAGCTTTTCGAATCCCTCGGAGTCATCCGATCCGAGGAACTCCTTCAGGCCCGCAGGCTCGATGGCGGAGACCAACATTTCACCCGTTTCATGGAATATGGATTTTCCAAGAAGCGTGAAGAGGCGGCTCGAATCTGGGGAGAAAAAGAAGTGCTCGGCGACATGGTGCGAGCAATCCGTCTTTACAGGCCGCTCGTCATCATTTCGAGATTCTCGGGAACCCCGGCCGATGGACACGGACAGCACCAACTCGCAGGGTACCTGACCCCGATCGCATACAAGGCCGCCGCAGACCCGGCCCAGTTCCCTGAGCACATGGCTGAGGGTCTCAGGCCTTGGCAGGCTCACAAGCTCTACATGGGCCAGGGAATGAGTGCGAACTCATCGATACAACCCACAATCACCGTCCCGACTGGCGATCACAGCCATCTTCTAGGTCGCTCATACTTCGAGATTGCGATGGAGGGCAGAAGTCAGCACAAGTCCCAGGAGATGGGTTCGCTCGAACTGAGAGGGAAGCAGCAGTCGGGACTCAGACTCCTCGAAAAGGAGTTCAAGTCCGATTCCGATCAGAGCGTCTTCGATGGAATCGACATCTCGATCAACGGCATCGCGAAGGTTGCCAAGGACGATACCCCTGCGCTCAAGGAAAAGCTTGCAGAACTGCAGATGATCGCTGAATCCGCGGTGAGTCAATTCGATGCGTTCAATCCGACCAGATTGATTCCGGTTCTCGCCAAGGGAGTGAGAGTCGCGAGGGAAGCTTCGAACGCGACCAACAATCCGGAATCGAAGTTCTTCCTCAAACACAAGATGGAGGACTTCCAGGAAGCTCTGCAGGCCGCGGCGGGCATCGTCGTCGATGCACTCAGTGATTCCGAGACGATTGTCCCGGGAGACTCGGTTGGCGTGGCCGTCAGGGTCTTCGCCCCCGAAGCGTCCGATATCAAGGTGATCGGAGCAGAGATCAAACATGCCAACGGATGGAAGGCCGAGAAGACTGCGGCTCCTGCACAGGGGCCGACGACGGGATTCAGGCAGAGGAACGAGGCAGCGGTGAGCGCCGAGTACTTCAATCTTTCCGCACCGGCTTCGGCGAAATTCACTCAGCCCTATTGGCTCGAAGAGGCTAGAAAGTCATTCACCTTCAACTGGGGTTCCGCGGGTGACAACAAGAACATGCCCTTCCAGGGAGCGATAGCGTCGGCCGACGTGAAACTCAAGGTCGGGGGAGAGGAGATCGTCATCAACAAGGGAATCGAATACAGATTCGCCGACGACATCAGGGGTGAGGTCAGGAGGGAACTCAATGTGGTGCCCCTCGTGACCAACAGCCTCGAATCGTCGCTCGCAATCGTCCGTGATTCCGTTGGAGCCCGTACTCAGAGGGTGGTGGTCTCGATCACGAACAACGCTCCCCGCCAGGTCTCGGGTGCGGCCAAGTTGGATCTTCCCTCAGGTTGGACGTCGATTCCTGCGACGAGGAACTTCACACTCTCAGGCCGAGGCGAGAAGACCGCTGTCGTCTTCGACGTCCGTGTTCCCGGAAGCGCGAAGGTTGGTTCATACACGATCGGTGCGAGATCGGTCGTGGATGGCAAGGAGTATGGCCTCACCATGCATGAGATCGCGTACCCGCACATGCAGACCCATCGCAAATACACGCCATCGAATGTCGATGTGAAGGTCGTGAATCTCGGCGTGGCGAGCGTCAGAGTGGGCTACATCATGGGAACGGGAGATCGTGTCCCCGAGGCAATCAGGCTTCTCGGACTTCCCGTCACGATGTTGTCCGAGAAGGATCTGACTACCGGAGACCTCTCGAGATACGACGTCATCGTCGTCGGCATCAGAGCCTCCCAGGTGCGCAGGGACTTCGTCTCGAACAACGGTCGACTACTCGATTACGTCCGCAACGGAGGAACGATGATCGTGCAGTATCAGCAGCACGAGTTCGTGAGGGAGAACATGCTTCCTTTCCCGGCGAAGATGGAAGGTGTCGTCAGAGGCAACCAGAGGATTTCGAACCTCAGGACCGTGGACGAGAACGCCCCCGTCACGGTCCTCCAGCCGAGACATCCGATTTTCAACTATCCGAACAAGATCGGTAAGGCGGATTTCGACAATTGGGTCCAAGAGAGACATCTCTACAGTCTCTCGGATCTCAGTGACAAGTGGACTCCTCTTCTCGAGTCTCATGACGAGGGTGAAGAGGATATAACCGGAGGAATGGTCTACGCGAAGATTGGTAGGGGTCACTATGTATACAACGCGTATTCGTTCTTCCGTCAGCTTCCGACGGGCAATCCCGGCGCCTACAGGCTGTTCGCAAACCTGCTGAGTTTGCCAAGAACCGGTAATCGCTAAAAGGGAATCCTTTGGGATCTGGACCCGTCGGGTCGTCAGGAGTTTTTCCTGATCGACCCGACGGGTTATCTTCAAAATCATATTCAGAAGTCGAGGTGAATCGAAAGTGGAAGAGAAGTTTCCGGCGCAGAATTACAAGAAGAATGTTTTGTCAGATTGCTTCGAGGATGCCAAGAAGTATTTCCTGAAGCCCTATCTCGACGTCGATTACGCCCACGGGGTGATGCTCGCCGAACAGGGAATCCTGACCGCCGAAGAGGTGCGTGACATCATGAAGGCGCTTCGGCAGATCGATTTCGATTCCCTGCGCAAGATAGAGTACGACGGGTCGTTCGAGGACATGTTCTTCCTCTTCCAGAGGGAGATCACGAGCAGATGCGACGCTGACACCGCAGGGAAGCTTCACACCGCTCGAAGCAGGAATGACATCGATGTGACGATTTATCGTCTCACGCTCAGGGAGTACGCGCTCAGACTGATCGATTCTGCAATCGAGCTCAGAAGGGTCTTCCTTTCCTTGGCCGCCAAGCATCACGAAACACTCATTCCTGCCTACACCCATACGCAACCCGCCCAACCATCGACTCTCGCGCATTTCCTGTTGTCGATGGCCGAGAATGTCTCGAGAGACATAAGGAGACTGCGCTCGGCGTTCGAGAACATGAACAACTGCCCGCTCGGCTCAGGCGCGATCACGACGACAGGTTTTCCGATCAGCCGACACAGGGTCGCCGGGCTTCTCGGATTCAAGGAACCGACAGTCAATTCCTACGGCTCGATCGCATCGGTGGACTACTTCACAGAGACGCTGGGCGCCACCGCGGCTCTGCTCGTCAACATCGGGAAGTTCGCTCAGGAGTTCCTGTTGATGGCGATGATGGAGTTCGATGTGATTCGTCTCCCGGACGGCTATGTCCAGGGATCCTCGATCATGCCGCAGAAGCGAAACCCGGTCGCCCTCGAGCACATCCGCGCGATCGGCAGCAAGGCACTGGGGCAGACCCTTGGTGTGTTCACGAGTGTCCACAACACCCCGTTCGGTGACATCAACGATGTCGAGGACGATCTCCAGCCGTTGATCTATTCAGCGATGAACGATGCGAATCGCGCGGTCTCACTATTCGGTGCGACCCTCGAGGCGGCGACCTTCAAAACCGAGACACTCCGCCGACGCGCCTCGGAGAATTTCATAACGGTCACCGAACTGGCGGATACCATCGTGCGCAAAGAGAACGTCTCTTTCCGCATCGCCCACAAAATCGTAGGAGCTTCGGTGAAGGCTGCTCTTGGCGCCGGAACCGATATCAATTACAAGATCGTGCAGTCGGCTGCGAACGAGGTTCTCGGAAGGGATCTTTCTATGAGCGAGGCCGAGGTGATCGAGAGTCTGACCCCCGAGAATTTCGTGGGTGTCCGGACGATTTATGGAGGTCCCGCACCCGATGAGACCAGGCGCGCCTTAGCTGCCGAGTCAATCAAAGCGGAGAACGATGTGAAGTGGCTTGCCGACACAAGGGAGGCTCTCGTTAATGCCGAGAAGAACCTTCAGGCGGAAGTGGACAAGCTGATCGGATGATTACTCGATGACGGCGAGGAGATCGCCGCCGTTGACCGTGTCGCCCTCGGAAAACCGTACCTCGCGTACGGTCCCTTCCCTGGGCGTCTTCAATTCATTCTGCATCTTCATGGCCTCGACGACCACGATCCCGTCACCTTCGGCAACCGTATCACCGACTCCCACAAGAACTCGTACAACCTTGCCGGGCATCGCTGACCGAATCTCGATCGTCCCGTCTGCGGCGAGTCCCTTCGGCCCGGACATGGAGAGTCTTTTGGGGTCTCGGACCGAAACCTCGATTTGGCGACCGCCGATGTCGGTCAGACCGTTTGGGCCCACGTAGACCTCGAATACTCTCCCATCACTCTTGATGTGAAAGAGGCCGGGCTCGAGTTCATCGACTTCGAGCAGGTACTCCCTTCCGTCGACAGACGCAAAGACTCTGCCATCGAGTCGTCTGACGATGACCTCGGATTCCTGTCCGTCAATGGATGCCAGGAGTTTCAAAGTCTACTTCCTCGTTGATCTTGCGTATTCGGCTGCGAGATTGTCCATGAACTCCCCGCGACGGTCGTAAAGGCGACGAGGCTTTCTAGGCTCATGCTTCGCAAGGGCATATGCCGTTATCAGCGGAAGCGCGACTGTTGAATCGATGTAGGCCACGACCGCATCGGGCAGCTTGTCGGGATCGACCTTTCCCCAGCTGACAGCCTCAGCGGGAGTGGCTCCCGAGAGTCCGCCCGTGTCGGGACGGGCATCGGTAACCTGAAGGAAGTAATCATGTCCCTTCTCATCTATCCCGAGAACTTCTTGAATCTGCGGTTCCGTCTGCAGGGCGAAGTTCTTGGGGCTTCCTCCGCCTAGTATGAAGATTGCCGACTTTCCACCTTTCTTGCTCTTCTTGCCACCCTGGATGATGCCTCTCTTTGCGGCGAGCACTATCGATGCGGTCTCATTCACATCGAGATTCGGGTTGATGGTGAGCTGACCGCCCTGCAACTCCATCGCGGCGATGTTCATTCCGATTGATGAATCACCCGGAGAAGAGGTGTACACCGGGACACCGTACTCATATGCGGTCGAGAGCAGGGATTTATCCTTAAGTCCTAACTTCCTTTCGCGTTCCCTGACATACTTGCCGCAGAGATAATGGAACTCCGCAGATGACATCGGTCTTTGGAACTCCTCGTGCTCGATCAGTCTCCTGAAGAATGCATCAGTGTCCAAAAGGACCGAATAATCGAAAAAGATATCGTAGATTCTGACCACTTCTTCATCACGCAGCACTCTGTCATCGAGTTTGGCATCGCCTTGATGCAGGGAGAGGCCGATTCCGAAGTGGGTGTCATGATAGAGATTCGCCCCGGTCGAAATGATCCAGTCGATGAAGCCGGCTTTGATCAGCGGAATGAGAGCCGAGATTCCCAGTCCCGCAGGAGTGAGGGCACCCGTGAGCGTGACGCCCACCGTGACATCCGGTTCGAGCATCTTCTTGGTGAACAGCATGCAAGCCTCGCGGAGCCGCGCCGCATTGTAGGCCATGAACGACTCGTCGATGAGATCCGCAACTGAGGTCTTTCTGCCTATCGGCTTCGGATCGATCTTCTTTCCACTCAAGAATCTGCTCTTCTTTCTTTTCATCTCTCAAATCTCTCCAGGCCCCATCACGTCTTCGAATACTTCAAAAGGCATTCCGGGCAAAGGCAATCCTCAAACTTGCCTGCAATGATTCCTCGGGCGTCGGAATCGACGGGTATCTCAAAGCACCAGCATTCACCGAGGGCCGCACCGCAGCTGAAATCTTTGCCACATGACTCGCATGTTCGCGATGAATCATTCTCATTCATAAGATGGAATTTCCAAAGTGCTCCGCCAAAGGCGCGATGTCACTCCGCCGGTTCCCCGGACGAGGCAGCGGGGACTTCCTTGGAGAGCATGAGTCGGAAGATCTTCTTTTCATCGGCCTCCAGGATCTCGACCTTCAACCCGTGCATATGCAGAACCTCACCGATGGCGGGGACATAACCGAGTTCGCTCGTCACGAGGCCCGCTATCGTGCTGAACTCCTCATCCTCCAGATCCACCTCGAAGAGTCTCTCGATCTTGTCGATCTCGGTCGACCCGATGACTTCGAAACGACCTTCTTCAGCCTCGGTGATTTCGACTACCTCCTCGGTCTCGGTGTCTTCGTCCTCGATCTCACCGACGATCTCCTCCACTATATCTTCGATGGTGATGACGCCTGCGACACCGCCGTATTCATCGATGACGACGGCGAACTGGACATGGTTCGACTGCATGCTCTTCAGTAGATCCGGTGCGGTCTTCGTCTCGGGCACGAAATACACGGGTCTCAGAAGGGAAGTGATCTTCTGCTCCTCCTTTCCATCGGCCCACGCGTTGAGCAGGTCGCGGACATATATCACGCCCTCGATATTGTCGATGGTCTCCCGATAAACAGGGAGACGCGAATACCTGCTCTCGATGATTGCGTCTCGGGCTTGTCTGACCGTGGTCTCGATCGGAAGGGCGCTTATCTGCGGACGCGGGGTCATGATCTCTCCCGCGCGCGTGTCGGAGAACTCGACCATGGTCTCGATCAGCTCGCGCTCCTCTTCCTCGATGATGCCCTCGGCCTCTCCGACCTCGATCAGCGCCTGTAGATCCTCGTGATCGTCTTCCTCGTCCTTCTGTTCCTTCTCACCTCCGACCGTGGTGTGGATGTCCTTCGGTTCGGTTATCGGCGTGAAGGGGCGCGAGAGGATCTCGACCCCCAGGTAGAGGGGTCTCGCGATCGGTAGAAGGAAGAAAAGTTTCTTTTCGGGATCGTTTCGCAGGAATATGTAGGGGATGAACTGTCTGAACAGTATCGAGAAGATGACCGCCATGGCGAAACCATAGACCAGGGTCCACACCCCGACACTTTCCGAAATCGATATGTAGAAGACGACCAGGGAGGTGAAGCCTACCTGGATGATCTGCAGCGCAGTCGAAAGCACGAACCTGAAGCGAGGTCTGTTCTCAAGAATCTCCTTCAGTATCGAAGTGGACTTCTGTTTGAGGGTCTCCTCGGATTCGGAGACGAGTCTCCTGAGGTTCACATCGGAGAGACGCGAGACCGCGATGTCGATGGTCGCAAGCAGTGTGAGTAACACCAGCAAGATGACGCCGATGATGACCGCCTCCACCGGGAAGCCGCTCATCGCCGTCGCATCTGCAGAAACCGTCATCAATGAAATCATATTCCGAGCTCCTCTCTGAGTCGGAGTTCTCTCCTGTTCATCTCGCCATTATCCGTCTCATGGTCATATCCGCAAAGATGGAGCAGGCCGTGGAGCATTAGTTGCTTCAACTCCCTGTCCAGTTTCATTCGATTGGACTTGGCTTGTCTCGCCGCCTGCTCGACTGAGATGACGATGTCCCCCAATGAGGGTTCGTCTCCACCACCGAATCCATCATCCTCGAACGGAAAGGAGAGTACGTCGGTTGTCGCGTTCTTCTTCCGAAAGCTAAGGTTGAGAATCCGCATCTTTTCATCGGAAACGAAGACTATCGTGGCGGATCGTCGATCGGCCTCCCCAATCGCCTCGAAGGCTTTCGCAAGAAACTTTTCGAAGGTTGCTATGGCGACCTTCACTTTTCTCTGCCTGTTCAGAATCACGTGAGACATATTCAATTCCTCAAAATCGAGAGACAGGCCTCGAGGACCGAATCCTCCGATATCATATCAAGGCACAGCCCCTGATTGTGACAGGTGGGAGTCGAACATCCCTCACATGGGACGCTCTCCCTGAAGACCTTGTGTCCGTTGCCCATCGGATACCATCTACCATCGAAATCCACCGCCGCGAACATTGCCACACATCTCGTTCCCGATGCCGCGGCAAGGTGCATCGTACCCGTGTCATTGCCCAGATAGAGACGGCAATGGCCAAGCGCCGCCGCGGCCTCCCTCACATTGAGTCGGCCAGCCGCATTCGCACCTCTGCCCCACGCAGAAATCAGTCTCGAACCGGCTGCACGATCCTCCTCGCCGCCGAAGATCACCGGGAAGATAGATTCGGTCTTTATTAGTTTTGCGATGACATTCCTGAATCGGGATTCGTCCCATATCTTCGATGGCCATTTGCTGCCTGGCGCGACGGCGACCAGTCGTCGTCCCACGAATGCTTCGCCACAGTTCCTTCTGAGCCAGTTCTCCGCGATGGTCGAGTCCTTCTGCGTGAACACTCTCATTGGTGCCGGCGTAAGCTGGGAATCGGTCAGTCCCTCCGCAGCGAGGCTTTCCAACAGGAATTCCGATTCCGACTGCACCTTGGGCAATGGTCGCGGCATCTCGAAATCGAGCCGGTTTCTCAAGAGGTGGTCGGCGCAGAGAACCCGCTTGATGCCCGCCATTCTGAAGAACACCTTGTCACGGGAAATCTGTCGCGGAGTCCGGTTTCTCGTCATCATGTATACGACGGCATCGAAAGAGGTCTTCCTCAATTCGATCAGAAGCGCGATGCGATCCATCAGGGAAGTCTGCTCATCTGATGGATAGTCGATGTGGCCGTCGAAGAGACCATCCACAGGAAGCACGCTCTGCGCTCCGATGTAATGCGGATTTCTTCTGTCGCTGTTTGTGAGAAGGGTCAATTTCGCGTCGGGGAACGCCGCGCGGAGAGCGGCGAATGCCGGAAGGGCAACCAGCGTGTCTCCGAGATTGCCTATTCGAAAGACCAGGATTCTCTTGAGATCGGTTCGTTTGTCTGCGCGGGAGGTCGACGGTCTCATGATGACTGGTCGTTCTGTCCCTCGTAGGCCTCGACTATCAGTTGGACCAATTTGTGACGGACGACATCGCGTTTCTCGAAGAAGATGAAATCGATTTCGGGAATCCCGCCGAGCACATGCTCCGCTTCGAGCAGCCCGGACTTCTGTCCACGGGGAAGGTCGATCTGCGTCTTGTCACCGGTTACCACAGCCTTGGAGCCGAAGCCGATTCTCGTCAGAAACATCTTCATCTGCTCGCTTGTGGTGTTCTGCGCCTCGTCCAGGATGATGAACGCATCGGCGAGTGTTCTTCCGCGCATGAATGCGAGCGGGGCTATCTCGATGATGCGCTTCTCAAGCATCTTCGTGACCTTCTCTGCATCAACGAGATCGAAGAGGGCGTCGTAAAGGGGGCGAAGATACGGGTCGACCTTTTCCTGAAGGTCGCCCGGCAGAAAGCCGAGTCTCTCACCCGCTTCGACGGCAGGGCGTGTGAGGATGATTCTTGAGACCTGCTTCTGGAAAAGGGCATTGACCGCCATGGCAACGGCAAGGAAGGATTTTCCTGTCCCGGCCGGCCCGATTCCGAAGACGAGGTCGTGCTTCGCTATCGCATCGATGTATTTCCTCTGGTTTGCGGTCTTCGGTGCGACCTGCTTCTTTCCGCTCGGGTTGAATCGGGCGTGAGTGAAGTAGTCCTTCAGAGAATACGCGCGGTCATCCGCGATTTGTTTGAATGCGTCGCGGAGCTCCTTGTCGGTGACCTGTCCACCCTCAGCGAACAGATCTGAGAAGTCGGAAAGAATCTTTTCGACGGTCGCGATGTCCTCTGCGGCACCGTCGATCGTGATCTCGTTCCCACGTGCACCGATGCTGACCCCGAGTATGGTCTCGAGGTACTTGATGTTCTGGTCCTGTACACCGAAAAGAGCCTTTAGGCCCTGAGGTGGGAGCTCGATTCTTCGAAGAGTGCTCAAATTCGAAAAAATTGGGAAAAGGTCTGATTTATGCCCTTGAGGCTACAAGATAGGGCAGTTGGTGTCAATGAAATACGCCTCCAGGGCCCTTTTGCGATTGATTCGGGCTTTTGTTAACCTTCAAAGTTTGAACACGACCTATTAAATCCTGTTAAGGAGCTTTTAGTTAAGACATGTCTAACAGCACCGCACCGAAGGGACGCGTGATCCAGGTCATTGGACCGGTCGTCGACGTCGAGTTTTCAGACAATTACCTCCCGCCTATCTATCAGGCTCTCAGAATCACCTCAGAAGGTTTCGATGTCGACACGAAAGTGGACACCATCGCCGAGGTTCAACAGCACCTCGGTGAGGGACGCGTCCGCGCCGTTTCGATGTTGCCGACTGACGGCATGGTCCGCGGCATGCAGGTTGACGACCTCGGTGGCCCGATCAGCGTGCCGGTCGGTGAGCCCACGCTCGGACGCGTGATGAACGTCGTCGGAGAGGCGGTGGATGAGCTCGGCACAATCAAATCGGACGTTAAGTATTCGATTCACAGACACGCTCCCTCGTTCGACGAACAGTCGACGAGACTTGAGATGTTCGAGACGGGCATCAAGGTTATCGACCTTGTGCAGCCCTTCCTCCGTGGAGGAAAGATCGGACTGTTCGGTGGAGCGGGAGTCGGCAAGACGGTTCTCATCATGGAGCTCATCAACAACGTGGCGAAGGGACGGGATGGATTCTCGGTATTCGCCGGTGTCGGTGAGAGAACCCGTGAAGGAAACGACCTTCTCCGCGAGATGGTCGAGTCGAAGGTCATCACCTATGGTGACGACTTCATGCAAAATTTCGAAGAGACCGGAAAGTTCGACCTCTCGAAGGTCGACATGGAAGACATCAAGAAATCCAAGGTGTCCCTCGTGTACGGTCAGATGACGGAACCGCCAGGAGCGCGCTTGAGAGTCGCCCTGTCAGGTCTCACGGTCGCTGAGTACTTCCGCGACCAGGGGAACGACGTGCTGTTCTTCGTCGATAACATCTTCCGCTTCACACAGGCCGGTTCGGAAGTGTCCGCACTTCTCGGACGTATGCCTTCGGCGGTCGGATACCAGCCGAACCTCGCGACCGAGATGGGAGAGATGCAGGAGCGCATCACATCCACCAAGACGGGCGCGATTACGTCGATCCAGGCGGTTTACGTGCCTGCTGACGACTACACCGACCCCGCACCTGCCACGACGTTCGCCCACCTCGACGCGGTGACCGCGCTTTCGAGACAGATCGTCGAACTCGGCATCTATCCCGCGGTCGACCCGCTCGCATCGAACTCGCGAATCCTCGATCCGCAGATCGTCGGTGAAGAGCACTACAACACCGCGCAGGAAGTGAAGAGGATTCTTCAGAGGTATAAGGACCTCCAGGACATCATCGCCATTCTCGGTCTCGACGAACTCAGCGAGGACGACAAGCAGACGGTTGCCCGCGCGAGGAAGATCCAGAGATTCTTCTCGCAGCCTTTCACGGTCGGCGAGCAGTTCACGGGCATTCCCGGAAAATACGTCAAGGTCGAAGACACCATCAAGGGTTTCCGTGAAATCCTGGACGGAAAGTGCGACGACATGCCGGAGCAGGCCTTCTACATGGTGGGAACCATCGACGAGGCACGCGAGAAGGCGAGACAGATGGCCGCAGGCGCCTAGTGTCTCCGAACAAACCATGGGGCGGGTGCCGATGACCCGCCTCGCTTTTTGATTCGACCGAACGATTTGAATCACATGATCAAGCTTGAGATTGTCACACCTGAAAGAAGACTCGTGGATGTCGAGGCAGACTCGGTGACCGTCCCCACCGTCCGCGGTGAGATAGGTCTCCTCAAGAGTCACGCACCGATGATCTCGGCCATCAAACCGGGAATCCTCGCCTACACCTCCAAGGGTAATTCCGAGAGATTCGTCGTGAGCGGCGGATTCGTGGAGGTCAGTTCCGACAAGGTGTCGGTGCTCGCCGATGTCGCCGAGCAGGCCTCCGAGGTCAATGTCAGTGATGCGCAGGCCGCGAAGCAGCAGGCTGAGAAGGAGCTCGCCGGCTGGAGTGGCGGGCCCGAAGAGGAGTTCGAACAGGTGAAGGAGCGTTTGGAGCTGGCAGAAGCGAGGCTCAAGATAGCAAGATAACCGATATGTTTTTCAAGGAATAGGACGGGAACATGTGTCCCGTCCTTTTTCATTTGCGGGGTCAGGAGGTTTTCGAATCACTGGATATCTGACAAAATATCCGCCATGTCCGAGACCAACAGATTCGAACCCATCGACCTTTCCAAGATCGAGACCTACGAACTCGAGTCGCGACCCAGCAAAGTGGCCGCAGAAGATTTCGCGCGACCCGTCTCAGAGGCCGATTCACTCCGCGAATTCCTCAAGAAGTTCCCGGGAATCCTCGCATCGGATTCACTCCGAAGAGTGGCAGAGCGGATACGGAATGCGAAGGAAAAGGGGAAGCCCGTGATCTGGGGAATCGGCGGACATGTAATCAAGACGGGACTCGCTCCGGTGATGATCGACTTGATGAAGCGCGGACACGTCTCACTCCTCGCTGCAAACGGATCGGTGCTCGTGCATGATTCAGAGATGGCGATGGTCGGCTTCACTTCTGAAGACGTCGACGCATCTCTCTCAACAGGCGACTTCGGTGCAGCGAGGGAGACGGGCGATCTTCTCAATGGCGCAGCAATGCGGGCAATGACCGAGGGACGTGGGCTCGGCTCGGTTCTCGGCGAGGTTATGAGTGACAGGAATCTGAAATTCCCCGAACTCTCGCTTCTGAAATCCGCGCACGACCTGGGCATCCCGTTCACCGCGCACCTCACCATCGGCACAGACATCGGCAACTTCCATCCCAATTCAGATGGAGCATCGCTCGGAGCCGCATCGCACACCGATTTCCGTATCTTCTGTTCCGCCGTCAGGGAACTTGATGGTGGCGGGGTCTATCTCAACATCGGGTCCGCAGTCACGATGCCGGAGATCTTCCTCAAGGCAGTCACCGTCGTGAGGAATCTCGGAAATCCGCTCAAGGATTTCACGACGGCGAACTTCGACTTCATCCAGCACTACCGTCCTCTCACGAATGTCGTGAGAAGACCGGTTGCGAACGGTGCGGGGCAGGGATTCGCGATCACCGGACATCACGAGATCATGATTCCACTGCTCGCCGCCCACATAATCTGCGGAGATTGATTCTATCTTCCCGATATTTCGAGGATTGTTCTGAAGACCAGAAAGAGCGAGATGGATGAGATGATCGCCGTCATTGACCATGCGATCACCTTGAAGAATCCTCCATTGGCGTGCTCGCCCATGAGTTCCTTGCTCGAGGAGAGCAACACGATCGAGCTGAGAATTATCGGGAGCAGAAGCCCGTTGATGAACTGAGTGGTAAGGAGCATCCAGATGTAGTCCACTCCCGGTAGAAGTGCCACGATGACTCCGATCACGATCATCGCCGTGAATATCCCGAGGAATGCCGGAGCTTCTTTGAACGAACTGGAAAGTCCCTTTTCGAAACCGAGTGCCTCACTCACCGAATAGGCAGTCGCGAGCGGCAGGACGCCCATCGCGAGCATCGATGCTCCGAACAATCCGACAGCGAACACATAAGGGGCGAATTCTCCGACCACGGGTGCGAAGGTCTTCGGCAGATCCGAGGTTTCGGTGAACGGGATTCCTTTTCCGAACATCGTCGCAGCCGCGGTTATCACGATGAATGCCGCGATGGTGTTGGCGATGAGCACGCCTGAAATCGCATCGGTACGGGCGACCGAGAGATCTTCCTTCGTCAAACCCTTTTCGACCATCGAACTCTGTATGAACACCTGCATGAAGGGCGTTATCGTCGTTCCGATCAGCGCGATCACTGTGAAGAGATATGCCGAATCGCCGGTCACGGAGGGCGCGACGAATCCGTTTCCGACCTCGGACCATTCGTCGACCGCGAAGAATGCGGAGACTATGTAGATCAGAAACACGAGCGACATCAGAAGGAACGCCTGTTCGATCCGCTTCGGCGTCCCCTTGACGACAAGCCACCAGACGATGAATCCGATTATCGGGACAGCGACCTGATGCGGCACTCCGATGAGTTGCGAGACCTGTGCGATTCCGACGAACTGGGCGATGACGATACCGAGATTCGCGAGAACGAGCGCGCTGATGACGAGAGCTGTCCATCTCACGCCGAAATGCTCTCTGATGAGATCCGAGAGGCCCTGACCGGTCACGACGCCCATGCGCACGCACATCTCCTGTGCGAGGACGAAGAAGAGAGTCATCGGAATGAATGCCCAGAGCAGCGTGAATCCGTACTCGGCACCGGCGAAAGAGTACGTCGCGATACCGCTCGCTTCGTTGCCCGAGCTTGCGGCGATCAGGCCTGGACCGATTATTGTTGCGATTGCAGGGAGGCGGAGACGGAGACTAGACGGACTTCGACGGGACCGCGAGGGCACGCGGGAAAAGAGTTCCGCGAACTTTCCTTTGGAAAAGCGTCTGAGTCCCATTTTTGCTTCTACTGTCGCCGTCGTTCATTGTTTTGAGAAAACATCACCGAGGACGCAGTGCCCATCGGCATAAAACCGCCGAAATGATAACCCTTTATGCGGGCCAAGGGAAATATGGTCCATTTGAAATATCAGGGTCAGACAAATAAAATTTCAGTTTGCTTCCCGATTTGAAAAAATGCCCGCTCGGGCCCTTTACGGAGTTCTATGAATCACAATCTCTTCAACACCCGACAGACCTTCAAGAAAGGTGATGGCACCGATGCCGTCTTCTATTCGTTGCCCCAGCTCGAGAAAGAGGGTATCGGCCGCATCTCCAGACTGCCGATCTCTATCAGAATCGTCCTCGAGTCGGTGCTGCGTAACTTCGATGATGGCAAGAAGGTCGGAGAAGATCATGTGAAGGCACTCTCCGCATGGGGTGCGACCGCCGAGAGAACCGACGAGATTCCATTCGTCGTCGCCCGCGTCGTGCTTCAGGACTTCACCGGTGTCCCGCTACTCGTCGATCTTGCGGCGATGCGCTCTGCCGTCGAGAAGATGGGTAAGAACCCCGGACTGATCGAACCGCTCGTCCCCGTCGATCTCGTCATCGACCACTCGGTGCAGGTCGACTATGCGGGAAGCGAGGCGGCATATCAGCGCAACATGGAAGTCGAGTTCGAGCGCAACGAACAGCGATACAAGTTTTTGAAATGGGGGACTCAGGCGTTCAATGGTTTCGGAGTCATCCCGCCGGGAATCGGAATCGTCCACCAGGTGAACCTCGAGTATCTCGCGAAGGGCGTTTTCGAAAAGGACGGCGTCTGCTATCCGGACACCCTCGTCGGAACGGATTCGCACACTACGATGATCAACGGGCTTGGAATCGTAGGTTGGGGTGTCGGAGGAATCGAGGCGGAGGCGGGAATGCTCGGGCAGCCGGTCTACTTCCTGACTCCCGATGTCGTCGGTGTGAATCTCACCGGTGTGCTTCCGCAGGGAGCGACCGCCACCGACCTCGTGCTCAGAATCACGGAGATTCTCCGAAAGGCGAAGGTCGTCGGAAAATTCGTCGAATTCTTCGGTGAGGGGGCGGCATCGTTGCATGCGACCGACCGCGCGACCATCGCGAACATGGCACCCGAGTACGGTGCGACGATGGGATTCTTCGGAGTCGATGAGAAGACCCTCGACTACTTCCGCTCGACAGGAAGAACGGACGCGCAGATCGAAACGATCAGGAATTACTACACGGCGCAAGGAATGTTCGGCATTCCGAGGTCCGGTGAAGTTGATTACTCCACTGTCATCGACCTCGATCTTGCCACCATAACGCCCGCTGTAGCGGGACCGAAGCGTCCGCAGGACCGCATTGAGCTCGGACAGCTCGACGACAAATTCAAAGAGCTCTTCAAGTCTCCAGTCGCCGACGGTGGATACGGAAAGGAAGAAGGCGCGATTTCGAACAGATTCCCCGTCGAGATGACCGGCAATGGCAGACATGGCTCGACGGAGATCGGGCACGGGGATGTCCTCATCGCCGCGATCACATCCTGCACGAACACATCGAATCCCTCGGTCATGCTTGCGGCGGGAATCGTCGCCAGGAAGGCGGTTGAGAAAGGCCTCAAGGTTCCGGCGTATGTGAAGACCTCGCTCGCACCGGGATCGCGTGTGGTGACCGAGTATCTGAACAAGACGGGTCTCCAGAAATATCTCGATGAGATCGGCTTCAATCTCGTGGGTTATGGTTGCACGACCTGCATCGGCAACTCGGGTCCGCTCGATCCGGGCATCGAGGAGGCGATCGTCGCGCAGGATCTAGTCGCCGCATCGGTGCTATCCGGTAACAGAAACTTCGAGGCCCGAGTCCACCAGAACATCAAGGCGAACTTCCTGATGTCGCCTCCGCTCGTCGTCGCCTATGCGTTGGCAGGAACCGTCCTGAACGATCCCGAGACCGAACCGATCGGAAAGGGAAGCGATGGATCCGATGTGTATCTGAGAGATATCTGGGCATCCCTCGACGAGGTTCGCGAGGTTCTCTCCGCGGCGTTCGAGCCGGAGACCTACAAGAAACTCTACAGCGAGTTCGCGGAGCAGAATCCGCTCTGGAATTCGATCCCGTCGACGACCGGCCAGGTTTATGAGTGGGATCGCTCGTCGACCTACATCCAAGAGCCGCCGTTCTTCGAGAATTTCTCGATGGAGGGTGGAACGTTCACAGACATCAGCGGTGCGAGGGCACTCGCGATCTTCGGTGACTCGGTCACGACCGACCACATCTCGCCGGCAGGCGCGATCAAGGCGAATTCACCTGCGGGTCTCTATCTGCAGGAGAACGGCGTGAAGCCTGAGGACTTCAATTCCTATGGATCGCGTCGCGGAAACGACCGCGTGATGATTCGCGGAACCTTCGCGAACGTCCGCATCAAGAATCTCATGGTCGCACCGAAGGAGGGTGGTTTCACTAAACTCCAGCCGACCGGTGACGAGACGACGATTTACGATGCCGCGATGGCCTACAAGGCGGAGGGAACTCCGACGGTCATTTTCGGTGGACAGGAATATGGAACGGGAAGCTCGCGTGACTGGGCCGCGAAGGGAACCAGTCTGCTAGGAGTGAAGGCTGTCGTCACCGAATCTTTCGAGAGGATCCATAGATCCAATCTCGTCGGGATGGGCGTGTTGCCGCTCCAGTTCAAGAACGGGGAGAACGCGAAGTCTCTCGGGCTCGACGGAACCGAGAAATTCGATCTCATCGGACTTTCAGGCGAGGTCGCCCCGAGACAGGATGTAACTCTGCGCATCACGAAGTCTGACGGATCGGTGAAGGAGACGACACTGACTCTGCGAATCGATACTCCAATCGAGGTCGAATACTACAAGGCCGGTGGAATCCTGCCGTTCGTGCTCAGGCAACTCATTAATCAGTAGGGCAGTTGGTACACCCGTGGGTAGGAATTTTGGCGGCGTTTCACACGTTCCGCTTTGCTCCACGTGTGGCTAACATCGATCGGCATGCTCCGCACGCCGGGTCTTCGCTTTAGACGTTTTAGGTTTTTAAACTTTCTGCCCCACTGCCCTACTGCCCGACTGTCCTACTGCCTCACTGCCCCACTGTCCCACTGTCCCACCGCCCCACTGATTACCTCAAGAACGCTCCCTTTCCGTCGCGTCCGATCCTCATGTCCACAAGCCAGTCGAGCCATCGGAATCGCAGCGCATTAGGAACGAGTCTCTCGGTCAAAGCACGGCCCTCGAAGGTCTTTCCAGAAGGCGTCGCAAGAGTCACGTTGTTGACGAATCGCAGATAGAAGAAACTCGAATCGACGGGACGTGAGTTGTGCACGGTTAGGGTCAATCCGTCATCGCAAATGTATGAGATATCCCTCGGATACGAGAGGCCGAACACATCGAACCTCGCACCTTTGTTTACGACGCGGGCATCACGGATCTCACCGACACCGCCCCGACTTGTAACTAGCTTGGTCACTCGGCCTCCATCGAAGGAGATGAAGTCATAGAACACCACAGTCGCGTCGGGGAGATGCACGCGTCCCCAGTCCCAGGTCATGACCGTGTCCGGCAGCCATCTGTCGTCGAGGTTGTGGTCGTGGTATCCGATGCCTCGAAAATCCCGTCTGAATGATAGTCCCTCATTCTCGGACATCGTTTCGTATCCGTAGACCTTGCAACAGGGTGCAACAAGATTCCATTCATGCGCCGAGGCGTCCCGGACATCACCCGAGCCGAAGATGTTTTTCTCGAGCACATCGAACTCGAAATGCGCCTTGAACGGTCGATCGCCCTTTTCGATCAATTCCAGATCGATGACATATTTCAGACCGCCCTTATCCTCGATGGTCTCGAACCGATTGGCTCCGATGATGCACCCTGGCGAATCCTCCGACGAATGGAATTCGTCTTCGTCGAATTCGTTGATGACCCTTTGGATCGCCTTTCCGTCACGATAATGAAAATAGGCGATGGCAGGGAATCGGCACTCTGCTTTACCCTCCTGGGCGACGGAGTTATAGCGGGGTGAGAAGATGAAATTCTCCAAAAAAATGATGACGACCGCATCGCGGCCATCATCACTGATGGCATCGAAATACCACCATTCGTATCCCGATTTGGGCTTCTGGGGATGATGGACATCCCGCCCGACGCTGGAGATCACCGAAAGTGAGTTGCAACGGGTCTCCGACATCTCGGGTATCTACTCGATCTCGGGAATAGGCATCGTCAGGATTGTCGCGACATACGCGTCCATATCGTTAAGATTGCCCTTCCTGAAGCTGTAAACCGTCTTCAGCGACTCCTGCCAGTCACCGAGACCTGGATGCTTCTCGATCTGACCATAGGCTACGGCCCTCGAGAAGGCATCGAGCATTCCGTCGAGGATCTTTTTCTGTTGCGCCTCCTCCTTGTCCGCGATTGCTGCGTCGGCACCTCGTGGATACTTCGCCTTGAAGGCCGCGACTCTTTCCTGGTAGGCGCGCTCGAGATGGAATGCGATCACGAAGGCGGCATAGGCACGACTGCCTTTCAGATCCGAGGGATAGGTGAGCGAGAGCCTGAAGCTCTTCGCTGCATCTCTGAGATCTGTCTCGACAGAGAGGGAGCCGATTATGAAATGGAGATTGGCGAGTGCGTCATCCTTGTCTTTGTATGGGATGAACTCACGCGGAGCCTTCCCCTCATTGAGTGCCGAGATGGCTTCTTTCGCGACATCCACCGTGTCCCTGACAAAAGAGCGGTCCTTCTGCGCGACAGCAAGCTGATAGCCGGCGAAGGCGATGTTGACCTTCGTGTAGAGTTCATCCGGTTCCACATCTAGAATCTTCATGCCGACATCGAAAGCATCCGCGTACTGGTTCGCATCGAGAAGTCTGTCGAAAACGAAGCGTCGAATTTGAGCCGTGACATTGTCGTTTCTGTTGCCGAACTCGGCGATGTATGTCCTAGCCAAGGCCACTCCCGTCTTGATTTCCGAATCCTTCTTGGAGTTGGAGAGCTTTGCGATTTCCGTGGCAAGATAACGACGATACTTCTCAGTTGCGATTCCCAGAGTTGGGATCTCCTCCTGCGTCGGCTGTCCGAACTGCTGAACGAAAGCTTTCGCCAGGGAGTAGGCCTTCTCAAGGTCTTTGGGCTTCGTGTTGGTCTCGAGCTTCTTGATGTCTTTGATCTGGTCTTCTCGCGACTTGTTGCTCTGCGCGAGCGCTGAAGGTGCCATCACGGCGAATGCCACAATGAGAAGAAGAGCCTTGTAAAACGGTCTCATGGGATGAATGTCTCCTGGGTTTTAGTGCCTCGAAATATAACAGAGCGGCAAGACCAACTCAAAAGTTGCGCTGCTTTGTCCCCCGATGTTGAGGGGAATGACTTCGACCGCCCAAAGAGGCTAGAATGACGGTGATGAGAACCAAGACGGAGATTATCGAGAAAATGTTTCGTGAGCACTTCATCCGTATGCGCGAGGTTCTCGAGAAGGCTCCCGAAGACAGGCTCTACCTGAGACCGAGGGAATTGCCACATTCCTTCGTCATGTTCTCCACCGGGGAATACCTTCTGCGGTCGGCGGCGGCAATCGAGCAGGTCTTCCTCGGGATCACAAGAAAGCTTTGGGACGATCCTTTCGAGTGGACCCTGCCCGAGGCATTGAATTCGAAAGTGGCGATCGCCAAGTATTTCGACGAAACCTTCGAGGTCATGGAGGAGGGATTCACATTCCTCAAGTCGGATGAGGATCTCGACAAGGCGATGCCCTCGCCCGAGAAGCTCCGCACCATCCTCGAAATTCTCGTCGATGCGCTGTCGCGTTCCGAGCACCATCTCGGACGAGCCGTCTCGATAGCGATGTTCTTCTCGGACGAGAAGCCTGTCAGGAGATAGGGAACCAATCACGAATCAGAATCGTACGATTTTGTATGAACGGAGATCAGAGAATGTTTTGTCCCAAGTGCGGTCAGGAGCAAACAGTGAAAGGGCAGAGGTTCTGTTCGGGCTGTGGCATCTCGCTCGAGGTCTTCGAGTCCTTGATGGTTTGGGGAGAGGCGATGTCGCGCGAGGGTGGCAGCGCTTCCAAGGGTCTCCAAACACGCGAAGACGGAATCAAGTGGTCGATTCTTATCTTCATCGTCGGTATTTTCGCATTGACCCCGCTCGCGGCTGTGTTGGAAAGGGACCACCTCGTGCCGATCTTCGCGGTGCTCGGCTTCGGAGGCGCCGCGAGCCTGATGGCATATTCGCTGATGTTTCTTCCAAAAGAGGTTAAGGGTCTCGATGGTTCCGCGAAATCCTACAAACCCATACTAGGTGGAATGAAGGGAGTCGTGGGCAACATCAAGGCATCGATGAAAGAAAAAATCGGCGGGTCGATTCACGATACCGCCGACCAGAACGAGACGCGTCCAATGTCCTATGTCCCCCCGGCGGGAGATTGGCGCGACATCCAATACCCGCAACCGAGGAGTGTCACCGACTCGACGACCAAACTCCTCGCAGAAGAGGAAGAGAAGAAAAAACAATCCGATCAGTAACCGATCGCCTCTCCGTCACCACGCGAGTCGATCGCCCCGAGCCGCACCCCCGTCTTCGCTTCGACTGCGATTCCCGTCGCCTGCGCATTGTATCCCTGGACATTCAGTTTGTGACCGTAGGATTCGAGCAGTCTCGCAGTGTCGGGAGATAGTCCGAACGGTTCGGTTCTGATCTCATCGGGTAACCACTGATGATGCACCCTAGGCGCATCCGTGGCCTGTTGGATGTTCATCCCGTGATCGATCATGTTGAGTATGATCTGCAATACGGCGGATATGATCCTCGGGCCGCCTCGCGCGCCGGTGGCGAACCAAAATTTCCCGTCCTTGTCGAGCACGATCGTCGGGGTCATGGATGAAAGGGGTCTCTTGCCCGGGCCGACCGCATTGACCTCACCCTGCACGAGACCGAAGAGATTCGGCACGCCGGGTCTCGATGCAAAGTCGTCCATCTCATTGTTCATGAGGACACCGGTGCCCTTTATCGTCACCGCCGAGCCGTAGAGGTCATTGATAGTGTAGGTGTTCGATACGACGTTTCCTTCGGGATCGACGACCGTGTAGTGGGTCGTCTCCGTTCCTTCCTTGCCGATGATTTCTCCGGCCTGTATGTCAATGCTTCTGGTCACTTTGTCGGGTGCGATGGAGGTCGCACGCGACTTCGAATACGCAGGATCGATCAGCTCCTTGACCGGAATGTTCGAGTAATCAGGGTCGCCCATGTATTTCGCGCGGTCAGCATAGGCTCGTCGCATCGCCTCAGCGAGAAGGTGGTAATAGGCGGCGGAGTTGTATCCCATCGATTTGATGTCGCGATCCTCGAGCATGTTGAGGATCTGCAACATCACGATTCCGCCCGAACTTGGCGGAGCCATCGTGATGATCTCATGACCGCGATATCTGCCACGGAGCGGTGCGCGTTCGACCGGTTTGTAGTCCGCGAGATCCTTCATCGTGATGAGCCCGTTGTTGCGGGCCATGTCATCAGCGATGAGCTTGGCTGTCTCTCCGGTGTAGAACTCACGCGGACCATGCTTCTCCATCCTGCCGAGTGTGCGCGCGAGATCCGGTTGCTTCAGGACATCGCCCTCTTTGAAATGGTTTCCTTCGTTGAGAAAAATTCTTTTGCTGTCCTCGTACTTCGAGAGATCGCGCTCATAACTCTTGAACAGATTCGCAAGTCTGTTAGTGAGGATGTATCCATCCTCGGCGACCTTCCTTGCGGGCGCGACCAGTTCCGCCCATGACACCTTGCCCGATCCGTACTTCTTGAGAGCCATCTCGAATCCGGCAGCGGTACCCGGAACGCCCGATGCGCGATAGCCGACGGTCGACGACCCTTCGCCTCGGATGACGTTCCCGTCCTTGTCGACGAACATGTCGCGGGTCGATGCGGCCGGAGCCCGCTCACGGTAATCGATGGTCGTCGTGGTTCCATCCGCTTTCCGGATGAGCATGAAGCCACCGCCTCCGAGATTGCCGGCTTCCGGATACACGACCGCTAGCATGATGCCGACGGCGATCGCCGCATCTACGGCATTGCCGCCCTTTTTCATGATGTCGAGCCCCGCTTGGGATGCGAGCGGGTGTTGCGATGCCACCATCGCCTTCGGTGCTCTGACCGGATCGCGCCATGCGGCCTCGACCCTCTCGGTGAGGGGTAACTGGCTGACAAATATGGAAGTCATCGCTGTAAGCAGTAGGAAATATCTGAATCTAGTCATGGTGATTGCCGATAATCTTAGTTTCGAGGCTCCGGAAAACGCAAGCAATGCCAATGATTTACGCCATGAATCAGGTCTTCAAGGGTGGATTTCAGCCGTTCTTTTGTTCTAAACTCCTTGCACTGGGTCGTTTGCGAGGCGTCCTCGCCGCACCACAGACCCGATTGGAGAATTCGACAACTGACCTGTTATGAAGAACTGCGGATTTATCAAAACATTTCTTTCGATATTGGTTGTCACGCTCCTGTTGCTGGAGCCCCTCGCCTCATTCGCCCAGAGGGGCAGGCCCGGGCAGTTGAGAAGACCCGTCAAGAGCACGCAAAGTGAGAACTTCCGCGGCAATGCCGACTCCGACGGAAGAGGTGCATTCATCAGGTGGCAGGTGCCTGATGAGGCGGGCATCATCGGATTCAATCTCTTCCGAATGGACCCCATGGGGCTCACCAAGGTCAATGAGGAGATGATCCTCGCCAACGGAATCACGGGAGACGCAGGTCCGCTCTCAGGGCCGGAGAGAAACACGTTCGATCTCGGCGGCGGTCTCACGTCCATGTATCGCGTCGACGCCATCGATTGGAACGGCACCCCGAAGGTTCTTGGATTCATCACGACATCGTTCACGAACAATCTTGTTCCGATCGCAGGGCAGTCGTTCGAGGATTATCGTCGGGCCGAGAGGGCCACGCGTTTCGACGAGGAGATCTCCGAACCAGCCTATCCGAGCGAGTTGGTCTCAGAGATGACCGCGAGTGAGATGCCGGCCAGCGCCAACACGCAACAATGGCTCGCTGGACAACCTGCACTGAAGATCAGAGTCGATCGCGAGGGGATGTATCGGGTCACCAGGACCCAATTGTCCAATGCAGGTTTCAACGTGAATGTTTCCGGGAACTTCTGGAGACTCTTCGTCGACGGAGTCGAGCAGAATATCGTGGTGGGCCCACAGGATTCCTACATCGATTTCTACGGCAGAGCACAGGACACGCGCGAGTCGGCGGAAAAGGTGTATTACCTCGTCGGGGGCTCTATGAAGGGGCGGAGGATGGCGGTCCGCAGGACGAGGGCTGGTCACGCATCGGAGAACTCGGTCTCGTTCAATCAAACGGTCACACGTAAATTCCGCACCACCTATTTCACAACCCTCAAAAATGGTGACGAAGAGAATTATTTCGGTGCCGTGCTCGGCAATCCGGCAGGCGCCTCAGTCAGTGGCACCTTGGCCCTGAATGGACTGGACCCTGCACCCCACCAGGCGACCGTCACCTTCCGACTCCAGGGAATAACGAAGCAAACCGCGTCGCAGACCTATGAGTTTCTCGTCAATGGACAGGTCGTGGGGAGCACGAGTGTGACCTCCATGACGAATGTCTTGAGGAGCTATTCGATTTCTTCCTCCATTCTGGTCGAGGGCGATAACACGATGTCGGTCAGGGCGCTCAACGGCGGCCATTTCATAATGCTCGACACCTTTTCGATCCAGCACAAGAGGCTTCACCAGGTCCGGGATCAAAGGCTCAAATTCTTCACGGGTGCGTCGAAGGGTGCGACCGTGACGGGGCTCGATTCAGCCTCACCGGTCATCTACGACATCACGGCGCCGGATCGACCGACCATAGTCGGTGGCGTGACGACGAGCCAGGCTCAGGGAGGACTTTTTCAGGCCAACGTCCCTTTCCTCACGTCGCGTGCACTTTATGCTGTCACAGATAACGGGAGGATGTCTCCGGCATCGATGACCATGAACATCCCTTCGACGTTGGATTCGTCTGCGAATCAGGGCCATCTTCTGATAATCACTCATGCCAATTTCATGACGGAGGCGAACCAGTGGGCGACCTTCCGTCGGTCTCAGGGGCATACCGTCTTCGTCGCCGACATAGAGGATGTCTTCGATGAATACGGTTACGGTGAGAGGACCACAGAGGCGATCAGATCTTTTGTGCAGAGGGCCTATTCATCATGGGCCGATCCTGCGCGTTATGTGCTCCTCATCGGGGATGCGTCCTATGATCCGAAGAATTACGAGGGGCGACCTTTCCTCAATTTCGTCCCAACGAGACTTTTCGACACGTTCGAAGAGGAGACCGCCTCCGATGATTGGTTTGCCGACTTCACAAACGACGGAGTCGCGGAGCTTCCCGTCGGAAGGCTTTCTGTCAGGACCACGGGCATAGTTCCGCTCTATTTGTCGAAGGTTCAATCCTTCGAGGCGGCTGTCGCAGGCAACCAGGGACTTGAGGAGCGCGGGACGGTGCTCGCATTCGATGAACCGAATGGGTGGGATTTCGCGGATGTCAGCCAGAGAGTCGCCAGTAAGACTCCGACGGGAACACCGAATGTTCTTGTCGACAGACTTGCCGCCAATTCCAGGACCACTCTGCTCAATGCACTCAATGCCGGACCGTTCGTGGCGAACTACTCGGGTCACGGAAATCTGAGCGCCTGGTACAGCGCCACCACGTTCTTCGGTCGCAGCGATGCGCTCGCCATGACCAATTCGAGCAGACTGACTCTGTTCACCATGGTTACGTGCCTAAATGGGATGTTCCATACCTTCGAGAGCTCTTCTCTTGCAGAGGCGCTGACCGAGAACCCGAACGGAGGAGCGGTCGCGTCGTGGGCCTCGACCGGAAAGACCTTTCCCGATGTCCAGGACATGATGATCAACAGATTCTTCCTCAAACTCGCCGATCGGACGATACCGAGGCTCGGAGACCTCTCGAATGATGCCAAGAGGTCGTTTTGGGGATCGCGCGACGTGAAGCTTTCGTGGGTCATAATCGGTGACCCGATGTTGCGACTCAGATAGCGATCGGACAATGTTTAGCAGAAGCCCCGCTGGTGCGGGGCTTTTTCATCTTTGTGATTTGACTATCAGTGTGTACGAGCAGACCTCAATGCTGGTTCCCGGATCCACCGACACGACCTCACCGGGTCTCAGCGGAACACCGTTGACCGTGGTCGGATTTCTTCCCTCGTGCGTGACCGAAAGAAGTCCACTCAGATCCGAGTGGAGGTGAAGGTGATGTCGACTGATTCCTATGTCACCGACCAATGCGATGTCGACAGGCCTCGATTTCGAACCACGTCCGATGACGAGATGATCTTTATAGACTGGAACTGAATTCTGCAAATCGCCGTCCTGCCATATCTCCAGTACGAATCTCTCCACGGGCCTCTTCGAGACATCCGCCTCATACCCTAGATCGGGCGCCTGCTCGGTGATGTCGGCCGTGTCAGCGGGGATAGCCTCTTCCAAATCCTCGGTGACTGTGCGAGCGGCAGATGTGTCGACCGTGGTGTGAATCAGAAGTTCCGTCTTCTGCTGTCCGGCGGTGTCAGTCCAACCATGTACGATTCGGAAGTCACCGGCATCGATGGTGGGATCCTTTTTGAGTTTGATGGATATCTCACCGCCCTCGAGAGTCCTGCCACCTGCAAGCTCCATCGCCCGCTCGGAGAGTATGTGATGCAGCCCCTTCTCGAGCCCGCGACGCTTCACGCCTTGCCATTCCGCGTGGTCATCGACTCCGAGGAATATCGTGTACTCCGTGGGAAGCATCGCAGTCCCCTGGGGAAGCGTCACCATCTCGCGCTGCATGACGTCCTCGATGGCGCGGGCTATACGGACGATGAACTCCTCGGATTCGCTGCGAGGACGGACCTGGGCGCTCAGCGCCGCCTCCTCAAGCCCGTGCTCGGTCGTCTCACCGTCTATCCAATGTCTGACTTTTTCGAGTATTCCCACGTCGTATGCGAAATGTCGTGATGTTTCAGTTTGAGGAAGGGGCCTGGTATCAAGCCTTGTTGTTTCCGCCTAGATTGATAGCAGATTGACGATGAAAGATACAGTCCCGGATATGGATCGGATTCCCTTGAAACACTGATTTGGCTAGAATTGCGGGGACGATGCAGGTACAGGACAGATCAAAGGAAGAAGGGTTCTCGGTCGACGGCTCGGTGAAGGGCCTGCTGACGAGGCTAGGGGATGCGCTCGACGCGTTCACCGGCCGGAGTTGGAAACCCGCTGGAGGACTCACCGCCTCGCATCTGACGGAGAAATTCAAGGAGCTCGTCGACAGTCGCATCCGAGATGTCGGCAAAGGTCGTCTGGTCGCCCCGAACAGCCTTCGCGTCAAAATCGATTGGGAGAGATTCTCCGCCGACTCGGATTCACTGATATCGAAACTCGAGCAGGACATACTCGTCGCGATGGTCGACCACTACAACGACCGTCGCTATCACACGCTCGGTCCACTCTCGCTCAAGATCAAGACTGACTATTTCACCGAGGGCGTGAGGATGTCCGCTGCATTTCCGGCCGAGAGCGTCGCCGAATCCGAAATCGAACTCGAGATGCCCGAAGAGCTCAAGACCCGTGCACGTGCGGCCCAGCCACGCGAGATGCCCCCCGTTAGAATCAACAAGCGCGAGGAGGGCCCCATGTTCCATCTCCTCATCCGTGAGACGTCCCACGAAGATGTCGAGTCGCGTTTCGACTTTGAGATCGGCCGGCGCATCTCGATCGGAAGGACTCCAGGCAACGACATAGTCCTCGAGGAGGCGAGCGTCTCATCCGCCCACGCGTCTGCGATTCTGAATCCCGACGGCAAGCTGATGGTCGCCGACCTCGGTTCGCGCAACGGGACATTCATCGGTGATGAGCGACTCGAGGAGGGCGTCGGCACGCTCATCGAGTCCGGTACCGAAATCAGATTCGGCAACGTGGCAATCGTGATCGAATACGACGCGATCCCGACGAAAGGGGGGTCCGAATGAATCTCATTCCGGAATCCATCTTCATTCCGGCGATAATCACCTTCGAGGACATCTTCGGGGGGCAGGTGCTCGAGAGGATTCCTGCTGCCATCTCGGTCCTGTATCTGCTCGCCATCGCGGTCGTGATGTTCTTTCTGATCACATCGCTGCGCGGAGCCTTCGCCAAGCCGAATCCCATCGAGGAAGATCTGCAGGACGCCGTCCGTTCGCGCATCACGCAGACTGTCGCGAACAGAAGCCTCTCGATATGGCGCGTGGTCTTCATCACTCTCGCATTCGCGGTTTTCGGTTTTCACGTCTATTGGACGCTTGTCGCAGATGAGACGAACGAACAGTTCCAGGATCTCATCTACAAGGATTCCCGACAGCGTCGCGCCTCGCTCGCATCCCTTCGAGGCTGGATGCTCGATCGAACGGGGCGGCTCGAGAATGCAATCGCCTCGTATGGAATCGATAAGCGCACGGGCCTCGCGAGAAAGTACAAATACGACACGGCCTTCTCGCACCTGCTCGGAACCGAACGCGGAACCGCAGGCCTCGAGCGGGTGTTATATGGAAAAAACATCGAGCCGATGCCGTCGTCGATCGAAGTGCTGACGACGATCAGGCGACTGGATGAATACGCGGGCGACGTGCGCACCACTTTTCACGGAGAGTTGCAGAGATTCGTCGCCGAGCAGATGAACGGAAAGAAGGGCGCGGTCGTCGTGATGGATCCGCAGACTGGTGAGATCCTCGCGATGTATTCAAGCCCGAGTTACAGGCTCTCCGCCGCCCGTTCGCAGGAGGGGTATCTCGAACTCGAAGCAGACCGTAGGAACAAACCGCTCCTAAATCGGGCGACTCGTGAATATTACGTGCCGGGATCGACCTTCAAGGCATTCACGATGATCGCGGCCTTCAGGGCCGGACGAGAGGACGAGAGATTCACGAGTTCGGGTGCGGGATATCTCGCCTTGCGTGGTGCGAGACCCATCCTTGATTCGAATGGAGGATGCGCACCGCCGTATGGCTGTTCCTCTCTCGATCTCGCGCAGGCTTTCTCCGTCTCGAGTAATCAATACTTCGCAAGGCTCGCAGTCGAACTCGGTTCCGAGAGATTGGCCGAGACCGCGGTGCTTCTCGGAATCGGGACTTATGAGACCCCTGCCGAAGCTCTCAGGTCCGCACTTCTTCTGGACATCTGGAATTCGGACAACGAGAGGTTGCGTCGAGCGATGGCGATCGAGAAATCCGCGATGGTCCTCGGCAAGATTTCGAGATATGACCTCGCATTGCAGGGAATCGGTCAGGGTTATGCGGGACAGATGACGCCGCTCCAGATGGCGCTCATCATTTCTGCCATCGGAAACATGGACGGCAATCTGATGAAGCTGAAGGTCGAGTATGACAGGGCCCCTGAGAGCTTCGCGAATCTCCTCACTCCGGCCCAGGCTGCACGTGCGCGCGAGATCATGTCGCTTGTGACTGAGGGAGCGGGCGGCACGGGTAGCCGTGCATTCTCCGCAGTCGGAAGCGCAGGTATCAGGACGGGAGGGAAGACTGGAACCGCGGAGAAGGATGTCCCGTCATTCGACTCGCGCGGACGGATGATCACCGTCAAGAAACGCAGACGCGGAGCGGATGGAAAGATCGAAATCTATGACGCACCGAAGCTCGTGCGCAGGGTCGACAGTTGGTACGTGTCGCTCGCTCCCATCGAACGGCCACGCCTCGCAATCGCAGTCGTCGTCGAGGGTGGCGGGTACGGATCCGTGACCGCCGGTCCGATCGCGGCCGATGTGGTCCTCAAGGCGCGCGACCTCGGGCTCCTCAAACGCGATGGAGGACGGAAATGAAGAGCAGGCCCTCATCGCATCTCATCATATTGATCGCCGTTGCGGCACTGACCGGGATCTCGCATTACGCGGTTCATTACGGAGCGCTCATCCGCGGATACGAGACGAGTTGGATGTCGGGTGCGAGGAACGTCGGTATCATCCTGATTCTCGCACTGCTCCCGCCGGTCTTCTCGTATATCTTCAAGTTCAAAGGGAACTGGAGCGTCTACACCGCGTGTGTGATTCTTTTCTCGGTCGGTCTCACCGTGCAGTACCGACTCTTCAGCGATCCTGAATATTCCCTACGCGGACCCGAGCGCGCACAGGCGAGACTCGACAAGGCGAAGACGATGCAGCTGCACTTCGTCAGACAGGCCTACGATGAGAAGAAGAAGGCGATGCTCGGACTTCCCCCGACACCGCCCTCGAGAGTCGATGTCTCGAAGGAGGTCAAGCGGCCTGTGGTCGAAGATCCCGATGCGGTTCTGAAGTCGGGAAGGACCGTCGCACCGCTGATCGCGATACTCGGAATGATTCTCGCGTTCGCTCTCATGCGTTACGAGAGATTCCTTGACCTGCTTCGTCGGAATGGCTTCCTGATAGTTCTTCTCACTGTTGGACTGCTGATATTCGCCGCTGTGTTTTCCACGGCAGGGAAGTTCCTCGGCGAACTGACGCCGTGGGAGCCCTCGAAGATCCCGTTCCTGATCGGATTCGCGGCGGTTCTCGCCGCACTCTATAGGAATCTCGAACGCACCTACTGGGGACTTCCGAGCGGACGCGACGTTGTGCCCCTAGTGTTCATGGCCGCGCTTCCGTTCCTGCCGTTCTTCCTTCTCAAGGACTTCGGTCAGATGATGGTTTTCAGCGGCGTCTATATCACGCTCTTCGCGATCGCGGTGCGGAGATTCGCACAGAGATTCGTCCTCATCGGAGGTGTCGTCGCGGTCTTCACCATCCTCGTCATCGGGGCTCTGCCGCTCAACGTGCAGGAGAAGATCCCCCTGCTGCCGACCGTCGCTCGTCCCGTCAAGGAGATCCTTCCCGACCGCATCCAGCAGAGATTCCATCTATGGATCGACGGGTTCAATCCGCCGGCACCCGACACGTCTTGGTGGAAGCGGGACTATGAAAAATATTATGCGGAGCTCGTGAAGAGGAACCCGAAGCTGCCCGCGCTCGTCGAATCGAATCCGGATCTCAAGAAGTCCATCAACGTCGACGCGTGGTTCGATAATCTCGCGTTCCAGCCTGCGCAGGCGACGTTCGGGTTGAATGCTGGGGGCACATGGGGACGCGGAATCGGTCTCGGATACGTCGAGGGGATCCCTGTCGCGGACTCCGATTACATCTATGCGGCCATCGGTGAGGAGCTCGGCCTCATCGGGGGACTGCTCGTGACGCTCGCTCTCCTCGTACTGGTTTCGGGCGGCGTGAGGATCGCGATCGATGCGCGCGACATGTTCTCAAAGCTGTGTGCGGCGGGACTCACCGCGTTCCTTGGATTCCAGGCCCTGGTGAACATCGGAGGCATCACTCGCGCGCTTCCCATGACGGGGATCACATTGCCGTTCGTGAGTCACGGGGGATTCAGTCTGATCACGAGCTTCGTGATGCTCGGCATGCTGATGGCGCTCTCGCACCGAAACTCGATGGACCAGGAAATAGCGGCGGACCTGCGTGAAAATAAATCGTCCGATGGGGATGTGGCTTGACCGTGAGGGTTGGCTCCTCAGCGTTGCGCTTCGAACATCAGGATGCCCGCCGAGACTGCGAGATTGAGGCTTTCGACACCGTTCTCCATAGGAATCGATACGAAATCATCGAGCAATGACTTCTCATCTGCGCTCAGACCGTGGGCCTCGGATCCGAAGACAAGGATCCGGGGCTCTTTCCAATCGAGCGAGGTGTGCGGCGTTCCCGCATGGGCGTCCGTGCCGGTGAGCGGCATGTTTCGGGATTTTCCCCATGCGACGATTTCATCGAGCGTCGCACCGGTCCAGACGGGGAGTCTCAGGGTCGAACCCATCGCAGACCTGAGCGCCTTCACGCCGAAGACATCCGCCGAGTCCCTTGAGACGATCACTCCCGACACGCCGGCCGCTTCCGCTGTTCGAAGCACCGCGCCGAGATTCGAAGGGTTCGTGATCGAATGGAGGGCGATGACGAGTCGTGGATCTGCGACCGCTTCGTTGAAAGTGTCCTTGTCGGAAGCGGGTCTTTTCGCAATCACCGCGATGCCTTGCGACTGCTTGGTGTCCGCGATGGCGTCGAAGAGTTTCTCGTCGACGAGGTTCACGATCTCGTCATGAGTTGCAATGATCTTGGCTCCACGTTCCGTCTCTGCGCAGCGCGGTGTGATCAGGATGTCGACGATTTGGGCTCCCGATCTCAGCGATTCCTCGGAGACGCGCAGCCCCTCGAGCAGGATGAAGTCCCTCTCGTCCCCCGCGACTATCTTCCTCGCGAGTTTCAGCTTCGAATTGTCCTTGCTCGAGATAGTCTGCATCTGATTCTGAAATGGGAAAATACTCGCGGTAGGAGTCGAACCTACGGCCTTTCCCTCCGGAGGGGAACGCTCTATCCACTGAGCTACGCGAGCATGAGACTGACGGAGTATAGCAACCCGCTATCTCTTCTGGAAAGTGATCGACTTGATCTTCACGTCGTCGAGAGGTCTCTCGGCACCACCCGGGGAATCCTTGTCGGTCGGGACCCCCTTGATGATGTCTACGTTGTTCATTCCCTCGATGACTTTACCGAACGCCGTGTAGTTCTCGGTCCATGCCGGATACGGTTGCACGGTGATGAAGAATTGGCAGTTCGCCGAGTCCACGTCCTGCGAGCGGGCCGCTCCGACGATTCCGCGTTCGAACTGGACATCGGAGAATTCGGCGGCGACGTTCGGAAGTTTCGACTTGCCGGTGCCGTCGTTCATCGGGTCGTTGTCTTTTGAGAGCGGGTCGCCACCCTGAACGACGATGTCGCTTACTCGGTGGAAGGTGGTTCCGTTGTAGAAGCCCTGCTTCGCCAAGGTCTTGAAGCGTTCAACCATCTTCGGTGCGATGTTCGAGTAGAGTTCGATTTTTATCGGACCGAATGCGGCGGAGTTTTCGAATTCGATCACCGCGATCTCGGGGTCAGCGACAGGAGCGACTCCGCGTTTGATCGCGGCGGTGGTGCCGGTGCTCCCGGAATTACATCCGATTGATACAAGAGCGAAGCAAAAAACAGCGATTAAAAATGCAACTGATTTCATAATGAAAGAGTTTATAAAAGTCGGGAAAGTCTGGAAAGGGGATCACTGGGGCGGAACGCTGGGAGCGTAGGCATCCCTGCCTGCGCTGAGCACCGAAGGTGCGAAAAGAGCGTGGGTGCCGAAATCGATCGCAGGATGCGCATGTTACACGCACGCCGCGCTGCCCCACTGCCCCACTGATTCCTACTGATTCCCCAGGGCCTTCTCGATCGCAGCGATCACCTTCGCATCATCAGGCTTGTCACCCGAGCCGAATCTCGCCACGACATTTCCGTCGCGGTCGATGATGAACTTGTTGAAATTCCATGAGACCGCGCCGGGGAACGGGCTCTGGGTGGTGAGGAAATTATAGAGAGGGTGTTGGTCTTCTCCCTTCACGGAGATCTTCGAGAACATCGGGAATGAGACCTTGAACCTCGTCGTGCAGAAATCTTTTATCTCCTCGTTGCTGCCGGGCTCCTGCCCCATAAAATTGTTGGCGGGAAACCCGAGGACCTTGAACCCGCGGTCCTTGTATTTCCCATAGACAGCCTGCAGGGCCTCGTACTGCGGGGTGAATCCGCAACGGCTCGCGGTGTTGACGACCATGAGGACATCGCCCTTGAAGGAGGCCATCGGGACATCCCTTCCATCGATATCCTTCATCGTAAAGTCGTAGAACTTCGAGTTCGGCGGAGCCGGGTTCGCCGCGGCCGGTCCCGGTCCGAGAATCCTGTAGGCGAAATATGCCGCGACCGCGACCCCGACGACTGCAACTGCGATACCGATTTTGAGAATCATGCTCTCTGCCTCCTTGCGATTCGTGCCGAACCGCATGAGTCCTTTCTATCAAGAGGCGTCGGGCATTACAAGCCCCGAATCGCGTGGGGCATGCGACATTTAACCTATGGTAGACTTACCAACAATAAAAGCTGACTCACGGAGGTTCTGAATCTAATGGAAGCACTGTTTTTTCTGGCATTCTTGGCCATCGCGCTCCTCATCATCGCTGCGAAGACCATCAAGATCGTCCCGCAATCGAGCGTTCTCCTCATCGAGCGTCTCGGAAAATTCCATCGCGTCGCCGCGAGCGGACTCAACATCATCGTACCGTTCTTCGAAGCACCCCGTGCGGTCTTCTGGAGCGGTCTTCGCCCGGGCCTTGTGTGGATCGATCTCCGCGAACAGCTCATAGATCTTCCGCCGCAGCCCGTCATCACGCGCGACAATGTGACCATCAATGTGGACTCCGTCGTCTATTGGCAGATCACAGATCCGATGAAGGCCGTCTATGAGATCCAGGATCTCCGTGGAGGTCTCATCCAGCTGACCATCACCGGAATGCGTTCCGTGATGGGAGAGATGGACCTCGACCACACGCTCTCGTCGCGCGAGCAGATCAACTCGAAACTCCGCATCATTCTCGATGAGGCGACCGACAAATGGGGAGTTAAGGTCACCCGCGTCGACGTCAAGAACATTAATCCTCCGGAGGATGTCCGCATCACGATGGAGAAGCAGATGACCGCCGAAAGAAACCGTCGAGCGCTCGTGCTCCAGGCGGAGGGCGACCGTCAGGCGGAAGTCACCCGTGCCGAGGGTGAGAAGCAGGCCGCGATCACACGCGCAGAGGGTGAGAAGGAGTCAGCGATTCTACAGGCCGAGGGTGCCGCGCAGGCGAGACTCCGTGCAGCCGCCGCCGAGGCGGAGGCGATCCAGCTCATCTCGCAGAGCATCGGAAGTGCTGATCAGACCGCTCAGTATCTGATCACGACGCGTTATGTCGACAGTCTGAGGGACATGACGAAGGGCAACAACTCGAAGGTGATCTTCATGCCGGTCGAGAGCTCATCGGTGATGTCGACCGTCGGCGCGTTGAAGGAACTCCTCGGGGATTCGGAATCCTCGGACAAGAGACTCCCAGGCGGGAGAAAGGAACTGAATCAGTAGGACAGCAGGTCAGTAGGGCAGATTAATCAGTGGGGCAGTAGGGCAGATTAATCAGTGGGGCAGTTAATCAGTGGGGCAGGGCGGAGCGCCGGGAGCGTAGGCATCCCCGCCAGAGAAGTTGCTTCAGCAACGTAAAAGATTGGAAATGTATCTCCGAGAAAAATCTCATAATGTGTTTCTGCCCAACTGCCCAACTGCCCAACTGCCCAACTGCCCAACTGCCCAACTGCCCAACTGCCCCACTGCCCCACTGACCACTAATTAATCGATGCCAAGAATCCTGAAACTCCTACTCTCCTTAATCGTCCTGATATTCGGCGGGACGATCGGCTTTTGGCTGTGGGTCTCAGCCTCGGTGAAATCGCCGCACACCCACGACAAAGCGGACAAGATAATCGTCATCGAGAAGGGTTCCTCGCTGAACAGCATTCTTGCGAAACTCGACGAGGAGGGCATCATCTCCTCCGAGTGGGCCGTCTGGTTCTACGTCCGCCCGCAGGGCGACAGGCTCAATCTCAAAGCCGGCGAGTACAAATTCCCATCGCCCATCACCGCCGCCGATGTCATAAAGATTCTGCAGGGCGGACAGGTCGCGTCCGAGCGTCTGACCATCCCCGAGGCATTCACCCGTTTCGACATCGCCAAGAGGCTTGCGGAGAAGTTTCCCGGCCGACCCGCGATGACCGAAGCGCAGATACTCAAACTGATGGACGACACATCGCTCATCAAGGACATCGACCCGCTCGCGCCGAATCTCGAGGGCTACATGTTCGCGACGACATACTTCGTCGCTCCCGAATCGAATCCGCGACAACTCATTAAGATGATGGTCGATCAGTTCCGCGTAACGTGGAAGCCGGAATGGACGGAGCGCGCGAGGGAACTCGGAAGGACGCCGCGCGATATCGTGACCATCGCATCGCTCGTCGAGACCGAATCGAAATTCGAGGCCGAGCGACCCATCGTCGCATCGGTCATCTACAACAGACTCGAGCGCGACATGGCGCTCGGGATCGACATGACATCCGTGTACGTTGCGAAGATGGAAGGCCGTTGGGACGGGACGATTCATCGCAGCGACCTGCGCGCGGATTCCCCATACAACACCCGTCGCTACAAGGGGCTGCCTCCTGGACCGATCGCATCTGTGTCGGAGAACGCCATCGTCGCGGCGCTGAATCCGGCAACGACGAAGTACCTTTTCTACGTGCTTGATGCGGAGAGGAACGACGGCTCGCATCTCTTCTACGAATCCGCGGCGGCCTTCGAGATCGGCAAGGCGAAGTACCAGGCGTGGTTGGAGAGGCAGAGGAGACAGTAGGGCAGTGGGGCGGTAGGGCAGTGGGGCGGTAGGGCAGTAGGGCGGTAGGGCAGTAGGGCAGTGGGGCGGTAGGGCAGTAGGGCAGTAGGGCAGTGGGGCGGTAGGGCAGTAGGGCAGTGGGGCGGTAGGGCGGAAGGGCAGTGGGGCAGTGGGGCAGTAGGGCAGTAGGGCAGAATATCTGGCTACTGCTTCGCCAGAATAAATTCTTCAATCGCCATCGCAACGCCGTCCTCATCGTTCGTCGAGGTCTTATGATAATCCTCACGCACGAGCAGTTCTTCAGTTGCATTCCCCATCACCACCGGCGTTCCCGCGTACTCGAGCATCTCGAAATCGTTTCGATTGTCGCCGATCACCATCACATTCTCAGAGTGGAAACCGTGCACCTCAACGAGATGGTGTACGCCCGTTGCTTTCGAGGCCGTCGGAGGTAAAACATCTATCAAGGTGAAATCGAGTCGTGGATAGACGGTGGCAAGAATGTTGACTGAATCTCCGAGTTCGTTCACCAATATCTGCTCGAGCCCGTCCATCGTCCCGCAAGGTCCCGAAAAAGAAATATGAACAACATCGCTTCCCGGGATTTCATCATCGAGACTTCCGACGTTGTGTACCGACTTCGCACCCTCCGGTCCATGGACCTTGCGCGCCCACACGATGTATTCACGAAGAGGTCTGTTGTCCTTTGAGATTCTTTCGTAGATCAGTGATCCATCTCCGATGGGATCGATGCTCACGAGAGCATCCGCATCATTCTCTCTTCCGAGTTGAGTGACTCGGAGCGCGATGTCGGTCTCGAGAAGGGCGTGATGCGAGGTCTCGCGTGTTTCCGCATTCTTCACAAGTGCTCCGTTGTGGGTGACGATGGGCGCGTTGAATCCAACTTCGAGCGCGACGGGCCTTGCGTCTCTGAACCTGCGGCCGGTCGCGAACGTCACGAGAACGCCCGCGTCCTCCGCATCGCGGATCGCCTGTTTATTTTTTGGCGAGATTTTTCCCTGAGAGTTAAGAAGTGTCCCGTCGAGATCGAGTGCCAGAAGCTTTATCACGCTTCTGAGTGTAGGGAAGCGACAGAGGAAAGCCAAATAAGTGAGGCTGAATAAACAGTGGAGCAGTGGGGCGGTAGGGCAGTAGGGCAGTAGGGCAGTAGGGCAGTAGGGCAGTAGGGCAGTAGGGCAGTGGGGCGGTAGGGCGGTAGGGCGGTAGGGCGGTAGGGCGGTAGGGCGGTAGGGCAGTAGGGCAGTAGGGCAGTAGGGCGGTAGGAGTGGTTATTTCAAACTTGATTCGCGAACCCTTCGTGCTAAAACGAAAAGCATTCTGCTGATTTCGTCAGTCATTTCCAAGAAATCATTACGCCTTTCCCTGTCGATGAATCCCAGATCATGAGCGACATAGATATGTGATTTGGTCTCAACGGCCGAGCCATATGCGATATCGAGAAAATGTGCGAATTCTTTTTTGGACTTGCGACCATAGCCCTCTGCGATGTTTGCGGCAATCGATGCAGAGGACCTTCGGGCCTGTCGTTGAAGGTCGTATTCAATGCGTGTACCGATTGAAAAAGAAAGCTTGTTGATTTCAATAGTCAGGAGTCGCGCTTTTTGCCAAACCTGAATCTCTTCAAGGCAGTTGAACTTATTCATCTAACACCATTCCCAATTGTCAGGATCCGCTCCTAGGAATGGGGCAAGCGAGCGGGAAGTCTGCCATTAAACGAGCATCCTTGTAAACATTATTTTCTTGGGATCCAATTTTCGCCTCACTGATTCCTTCTGCCCCACTGCCCTACTGCCCCACTGTCCCACTGATTTCTCCTGCCCCACCGCCCCACTGCCCCACTGATTCCTTCCGCCCAACTGATTCTTGTTTTATACTCCCTCCCATGCCCGTCACCATCGATGACATCAGAAGAGCCCGAGAGGTCGTCCACGGAACAATCATCCGGACGCCCATGCTCCCCGACAACCGACTCTCCCACGAGGTCGGTGCGAACGCCTTCGTGAAGGCCGAGAACCTCCAGCGTTCCGGCTCCTTCAAGATACGCGGCGCATATAACAAGATTTCCAAACTCACCCCCGAAGAAAAACAACGCGGAGTCGTGACCGGATCCGCAGGGAACCACGCGCAGGGAGTCGCAATGGCCGCTCGCCTGCATGGCATCAAGGCCACAATCGTCTTTCCCGAATACGCACCGCTCAACAAGATCTCGGCGACGAAGAAGCAGGGAGCCGAGGTCATCCTCCACGGATCATCCTTCGATGAGGCGGTCGCCCACTCCAAGGAGCTCGGTGCGGAGCACGGATACACCTATGTCCATGCCTTCGACGATCCCATGATCATCGCTGGCCAGGGTACGACCGGACTCGAGATAGCGGAGGACCTTCCTGATGCGAACGTCATCGTCGTTCCCATCGGTGGGGGAGGCATCATCTCGGGCATCGCGATCGCGGTGAAGGAACTCATCCCGGGCGTCCGCATCGTCGGAGTCCAATCGGAGAACTGCGCCTCGATTCGTCCATCGCTTGCGGCAGGGAAGCCGATTGTCGCCGATTTCCAGACGACGATCGCGGACGGCATCGCGGTGAAGCGACCTGGCGAACTGACACTGCCCATCGTCGAGAGGCTCGTGGATGAGATCGTCGAGGTCAGCGATGACGAGATCGCGCGTGCCATCTATCACGGAATCCAGAACAACCGTCTTGTCGTCGAGGGTGCGGGTGCGGCGGGCGTCGCGGCGCTTCTCGCCGGCAAGGTGAAGACGAATCCGAACGACAAGGTGTGCGCCGTCCTTTGCGGCGGAAACATCGATGCGAACCTTCTGAACCGGGTCATCGAACAGGCCCTTGTCCAGGAAGGTCGCTATGTACTTCTCAAGGTCCTCGTCCCCGACCGCCCCGGGAATCTCGCGACACTCCTCAAGCTCGCGGCCGATGCCGGAGCGAATGTGATCGAAGTCTTCCACCGCAGGGCGATGTGGCTCGCTCCGCTCGGCAAGGTCGGAATCGAGATGCTGCTCGAGGTTCGTGACAACGACCACGCCCGCAGCGTCGAGGCATCCCTCTCAGTGGCGGGCTATCAGGTCGACAGCAAGACCAAGGGTGAGTGGGAAGGCTGAGCCTGACTGTGTCTCATTTGATCGGATTCTTCAGATCGACATCTCCCGTCTTCGATCGCTTCAGAAACTCCGCCTCGCGTTTTGCCGACATGATGTTGGGTTCCTTCGGCCAATAGCCCGACGGAAATTCCCTGATGTGTATCCCGGTCACGCCTGTCGATGACAGCTTCCCGTTCTTCATCCGATAGACGGTCGTGGTCATGATGTCCTTCATTCCCTTATCGTCATCGGTCTCTGAGTAGGAATCGTCCCAGGCCCAGCGGAACACGCGGAGTTCTCCCTTCGTGATGTGACCTCCGAGAAGTTCCCCGACCCGGCTGCTTGCAAACCTTTCCCCGTCATCCGCGATTCCGATCAGGCCGAGTCTCCCGCCGGAGAGCCTCAACACGAACCCGTGGGTGAAGGTGCCGCTGCCCATCGGTCTTTCGTCGAACAGGACGAATGCCTCATCGGTGCCGTCGCCGTCGAGGTCCCCGAAACTGACATCCACCGTGAATTCGTCCGCCTTGTACGCCTCATCCGCGCCGAACGCGACATGATAGGGAAGTCTGCGGTAATCGATCTTCCTGATGTCGCTGTAGGAATTCCTCTTTAGCGCGTCATCGAACTTCCCGTTCCGCTCATCGCCCTCGGTCTTCCTCAACCCATACTCCGATGATTCGAAGTCCGAGCTCGGATCGTCGTCACCCTCTGCCTGCGGTGTCTCCTCTGGAGTCGGGGTCTCCATCGGGGACGGAGCAGGCGTCCCGACGGGTGCCGAGGCCTTGGGTGCCGGCTCTCCGCAGGCGGTGACAAGCAACGAGGTGAAGAGAATCGCCATTACGGCGAAGGGCTTGATGAGGTGGTTCATATGGTGAAATGACGAAATCGCATTTCAGGCTGAATGTGTATAGAAGAAACCAATTTCAGGTTCTTCTTTTGTTCCTACTATAAAAGCTCTATCGAGAAACTGATTTCTATGGTCGCATGATGTTTCAGCAAGGAGGGAACAGCTATGACAGGCCGCCAAATTACAGGAACCGGGTCCCTGTCCCTTGCTCTCAATGCAAATCGGATCGGAGGAGCACCACCCCGAGTTTCGGATTGCTCGTGTAAAGATGTTTTCAAGATTTCCTTTTTCTCCCTGTCTCACCAGTCCGCCCATTGTTCCTTCCGAGTCACCTGAGGCTGTGTAAATCAAGATACCCTGCATGCAATCATCATCTTTTCCAAGATCACAATAGATTCTTTCCTTGAGGCTCGAACTCCCATACCCACAGTCAAAGCTAAGCTGGGTGATCAAAAGGTGGGCTAGCGTGTGTAACATGAAGAATTTAGCAGTAACATTCGCTTCGATCTCCACTCCACGAGCAGTTTGGGCGATGTGATAATTCCTTGCTAAGAGTTGGGCCCTTTTCTGCACACTAGGATTCTCAGCCCAGTTCTCAATCTTGTCACGATCGAATTCCATGAATATCCCTTCGCCGGTTACGGTGATTCCCGGAATCCAATTAATCTTCGGATCAAGCCGGAGCATCGAGCGATGGGCTGAATACTCAACAGATGACTCGGGTATTACTCTTGAAAATCCAACGTAAGCTCGCGTTTCACGTAATTGATCAACCAGCGTTAGTTTTGATAGCACATCAGAAACTGAAGGCCGATAGTGACTAGGGTCTACTAAGCGGGTAGATAGTTCCGAATTTGGATTACCTCGACCTTCTCGAAGTGCAGTGTATTCATCCTTGCGAAATTCCTCTTCGGTAATTGCCCTATTCGGTGACAAGGAAGTTTCACCGCTTATCTTCCGACAGGCGTACGCCATGAGTTCGCTCGCGTCAACATTCCTTGTGTTAGCGATGAAATCTATTATTGCGCGGTTTGGCTGTCCGTTCTCGGTGGCCTGAGAAATCTGAGGCCAAAGTCTTTGATCCTCGAGAATATCAATGATGTTCTTAGCGGCATCCTCTGCCCAAAGCGGGAGGTAAATCGAACTAACCGTAATTGGAAAAAAGACGTTGGAACCTCCTTTGGCCACAGCCCTTAACTCCTCACCACATCTGGACGGGGAGTGTTGGGTATCAGCGAGCCATGGCATCTCACCCCCACAAGTAATGCCAAGTGCTGATATGGATTCAGTGCCGAATGCTCCCTTCATGCTCTTGAACTTACCGCAGGAGCAACCCACAAAAATCCCCTGAAGACTCGCACTGCCACCTAGCGATAGCTTTAGCTTGCAGTTACTCGAATACTCCCCCTCCTTTCCATGAACCCAGGTCATCCAGGGAAAGTCACTGATGTGGCCTTTTTTACAAATGTTCAAGAATCGAACTGGGGCCAAAAATGGACGACGCTTTTCAGGGGTATTCGCACAAGTGCGACCCTTTTCCATCAGTCTTCCGGGGCATCTCTTACGGTCACTGAACAACTCCAACTTCTCCATTGCACCGCACCACCTGCAGGAATGCCACTGCGGGAAGCGAATTGCCGGAATCGTAAGACTAGCATTTGTGACCCCTTGGCTTGGGATTCGGAAATCAGGGGGGCGTCGAAAATGAGTTACACCTAGACGTCTCTCAAGGCGCTCTTCACGAATGATGAATTCCTGTAAATCAAAATCTTTGCTCGGGTAAACCCACGCATCAAGACCAGAAATCATCAATGTCTCATCCTTGGGAAGATCAATCATCGCTCCGACTCCCCAGGGGGAAACCAATTGAGACTGGCGGACATTATTTGCTTGCTTGCTCATAGTGTTTCTTGTACGTGGAAGGTCAGTCAGTTTCCTCGGTTGTCTCGACGAGTTCAGGTTTTGGATACTGTCTTAGCAGTCCGATTTGACATGAAACATCGACGTTCCGCATCGAAGAAGGGGCCTGTCTCGCTCGGTTTTCCCAAGAGTCGAGGGGAATCGTCCCGGCTGGATAAATCAGTGGCGCTGGCGCATCGGAGTATCCCCACCCACCGTAGGTGAACGGTCCCATCCTCCTCCAATCATCGAGAAATTCACGAGCCTCATTTATCACATTTTCCTCTTCCTTGCTGTCGGTCGAAGCTACCCGTTCTCGGATGGTATCCAGTACTCGTTCAATCAGTCGATCATCCGGAAAAGGATTCGGTGATGCAGCTTCTTCCTCGTTGCCTAGAAGTCTCACCAATGCAACAACAAGAGCGTGCAGCGCGCGTTTGCGGACAGGGATGGCCCAAGGCGTCACACTCGTAGGTTCGACTTGTTTGTAAAGCGTCGAATGGTATGTTCGAAACTTCTCATAGTGAGATCGGTCACGGGGACGCGACGTGTTATAGAGAGTGACAACGATTCCCGAGGAACTTCTTGATCGACCCACTCGGCTGGTTGCCTGGATATATTCAGAAGTAGATTTAGGTTGGTTTGCCACAACCATTAATCCAAGTCGGGGGACATCTAGTCCGACGGATATCATGTTGGTTGCCAAGCAGACATCCACTGGATTATCGCCATCTTCTTTTTTGGGATATTTTCGCTCCAAGAACTGAAGGGATTCCGTTATCTTGGAGCTTTCCATTCGACTTGTGAGTTCTTGGTAATTTCGTATCTTTCGACGTTGGTCGAACGGTGTTGATTTTCTCGACCAAAGACTTGTAGTTAGGAACTCGGGAATTTCCACGGATACAAGACTCGCCGCGTGACCAAGTTCTCGAAGACTGTTGAAGTAACCCAACAAGGTAAAGTAGGCGTCGCGTTCGGTTTCATCTTCAACCTTCGCGCTCATGATCGCCTGCAATAAAGTTCCAAAGGTTCTGACCTGTGAAATTATCGGAGAGGACAAGGCCGTTGCATGAACTCCTACATAGGTTCTTCCTGGGGAGTTCCTGTCCTCAGTTGCGAAGAATGACTCGCCCGCTTGTAGGGCTTGTGGCGGAAACTGGAAGACGGGACGACTAAAAAGTGCTGACACCTGTTCTTCTGCGCGACGAATAGTAGCTGTCGAGGCGACAATCTTTGCAGGCCTTGGAGGCGATTTGCTGAAATCGGTGCAAAGTTCGTCAATAACAGTCTCGTAGTGCCCTACCATCGACCCGAGTGGTCCCGAAATCAGGTGAAGCTCGTCTTGAATGACCAACTCTGGAGGAGAAATCCTTGAATCATCACGTCCAAATATCCCTCTGACCTCAGGACGCCAGGTAATCATCGCGAATTTGTCGACTGTGCCAATCAAGAGCGAGGGCTTCTCTTCGTAAATATCTTCATCAATTACATACAGCGGGAGCGGATATGTCCGAGCGCTGAATAGACAAGTAGTATCGGGACATACGAACTTTATGGTCGCAGGATTCCTGGTTTGCTCGTAGCCTTTGAGAGTCCCTGATTCAGTACGACCCATCTGCGCCCCGCACCACGGACATTTGAGAACCACGAAAGGGTTTTCACTGATTTGGTTGGCACTAAGTTTTTTATGTAAGTTCGTGGCTTCCGTTCTTTTGTTTGGTGTTAGATCGCCGCCCACCCATAAACCAATGCTGATGCGATCCAAACCTAATTCCGGTTCATTTTCCTTTCTCAAGGATTCACAGGCACATATCAATGATGCAGCACGTTGAAATTGCTGCGCGGTAAGGAGTCGCAGAGTGTACCTCATGAGCACTACGACACCAATGTTTTTGGGATCGACCAATCTCCTTGCGAAGATTGTGAAAGCAGTCAATCCAAGATAGGCCTCGGTTTTGCCACCGCCGGTCGGGAACCAAATCAAGTCTGCTGTAATTCTGTCTTGATTCTCCGGGTCAGTTAGACAAGCGATGTTCATCAATATGAACGCCAATTGAAATGGGAACCACTCACCCTTCCCGCTCGGCGGATTATTGCAATCAGGTTCTTCAGCGTCCGGAAGCCTCTCGATTTCTCCCGCTTTCTGTGCCCACTCTCTCAAGGGCATTGAATATCTTAGTTGCTGAAGAAGCATTGCTTTGTTCATCAGCCTGAAAGCCCTCATCGCCCTTGGACTTTCTCGCAGAGTCGCCACGCCCGTCCGCATCCGGATCAAGCATTGATTGCATTGCTCAAGATGGCGCGTCGCAGCATCTAAAAGCTCGGGCTCGAGACTGGCCGCTGTCTCTCTTTGGAGATTTATCCAGACTTCATATTTGTTACAGAGCTCCTCGACAATTGCCAGTATGTCCGAGTCATTTTCCAAGGTTCCCAACGAAAGCATCGAAAGGGGAAGGCTGTCTAATTTCGGAGGAATAATGGGCTTGACCTCATAGGTCGGAATAACTGAGGTCTTGACCATACTGGCTTTATCACCAAACTCCTCCCATTCGCCGGCACATCCGTGACCCATGGCAAAAGTTTTACGGTGTCTGTAAAGAAGGCGCATTGAGCGTTCTTCTTCATCAAGGGTCTCGCCCTTCTTCTCAGGGTACTCAATGAAGCATGGGGATTGGTCGGAGCTGCGAACTGTAAATTCAACCTGGAAGAAGCATAGTTCTTTTTTTACCTGACTGGTGTCAGATTGGTGGGTGTTAACCAAGCTAACTGTTAGAAGTCGTCTAATGGATCCATTGCCAGCCGCCTCTTCAGGTCTGCTCACTACAACGATTTTCAGTCCGCTCGGGTTTCCGGACTCGAGATGTAATCCGATCTCTCTTGATATTGTTGAGTCCGAAACAATGTCCTCAGGCTTGAGCGAGACAGAAAACTTGAGGGGTTCTCTCAAGTAGCGTTCCGTGTCCCGCGTTTCAGTTTTGAAGGTCTCCTTCTTGTACACCGCCGCAGAGACATCAACTATCAAGTCATTGTTGCCAATTTCGGCAAGAAAGCTTAACCCCATTGCGGCGGGTTTGAACGCATTGGCGAGACTGACTGGTTCCTCAGTTTCAGAGTCTTCAACAAGGCTGAGATTGCCTTCAATCGTCTGTTCCGGCGCGGGAAGGCTCTCGGTTTCTGAGAGCGGAATTTCAGACGGTTCGGGTAAATCGGGATCGTCCTCTCGATCCCCCTCGATATTCACAGTTAGTTGAGGGAACAGGATTCCAGCCCCGTATCTCAATGTGGGTCCGTCGTGAAGGAGTATCTCCTCACCATTTTCCTGAATGTTTGGAGCGACGGGGTCGGGTCCGACCAGCTCTCGTTTCAGGAAATCTATTATTTGATCTTTGAGTTTTGGGTGTTCGCTCATATGTTCCTAGACTGCTTTGAGGTGACGGTAATTAATTTAGAGTGCCTCGAATACTTTCCAGTTTGATTGCGTTGTATTCATTTCTAACTGATTCCGGTAGCACCAGAACAAGGTGCGAACGCGCTCGCGACATTCCTACATAGAAGATAGATTTGATATCTGATTCATCGAGTTTCTCGATGTCCGTGATGATGATTGCTTTGTTTTCAAGGCCTTTGTAGGACTGGATGGTTGAAAGAGTCACATGCTCTCGATCAGTATCGGTTAAATCCTCGGAAGAAAGGGCCTTGATTTTCAGTGATGTCTTACTTTGCAAAATCCCCAAGCACGATTTATCCAACGATTTAGGAGTTAGAATCGTGATGTCCTTCGGTTTCAGCCCGCCGGTAAGAAGCTCGCGGATTTTGAGTTCGATTCTCTGAGCCTGGTCGTTCTCGTTTTTGTAGAAAGAGTAATCGACTGGTTCGCCGATCACACTCGCTGGAATGAAGGGAGGAACCTCGAAGCCTGACACTTCAGCGGTTTCTTCTCCGATCCTCTTTGTGTTGCGACAGTTTCTCGTCAATCGGCACGAGGTGAAATAAGGGGCGCGTTCTCGAATGAGCCCAATCATGGTTTCCTTCGGGATATCTGAGTAAATAGCCTGTTGGTGAAAGTCACCGAAAATAGCCCAGCGCCCGCCGTTCAGCCCTCCCCTTAGTAAGTCGTCAAAAACCTGAACATTGCCACCTGATAGGAGGTCTTGAGCTTCATCGACAACCAGTGTGTCGAATGGCTGGAAGTCAAACGATCCGGTCAGGGCATCAGACGCGAAAAGGGGGTACGTGTCATTGGAGAAAAGACCTGACGCGTCTTCTTTCTCCAGGTGTAGGAATTCGTCCCTAAGATTCGATGAGACAATAATGTCTCGCATCCATTTGTGAAAATTGACGACAGTCACTCCCTCTACACCCCACAAAGCATTTGCGGCGTATTGTGCGAGAAACTTGTTGTATGTGAAAAATGCTACCCGACGGTTTTTGGCAGCCTCTCTCCTTGCGAATTCAACAGCAAGAACGGTTTTCCCGGTGCCTGCACCGCCTTCAAATAGACATCGCTCATTGTCTTCCAATGAATCGAGGGTCGAGTACTGTTCCAAGGTCAGCTGTAGGAGGCCCTTTTCAGTTTCTTCGATTTTATCGGCCAGTGGGCGAATCAGTTCGAAGTCACCCCTCAAGAAATCCGCGACTTCATTGATTTGCTCCTTGGTTGGGCGCCACTCTTCCTGGCGAAACCAGTTGGTGTTGCGAACGGATTCATGAATGTTTTTGGCAAGTCTCTTTATCCAATCGGAGATCGGGTGATTCCGATTTCTTTTGTCGTACACTTCCCAGGTCTTTGCCTCGGTTCCGTAGTCTGTAAAGTCTATGTGGGGAAAGAGCACACCATATCGGAACATGAGTCGTGTGAGTGGGTGATTCGAAGAATACTTCTTTTCAAGCTCCTTAATTAGGGTAAACATTCCCTCACGAGCCTGCAGAAACGGGCTTTTGTCTTTAATCGTTCGCTGTCCGAGTCGATTGATGAACACCCACCGGCCATTCTCGCGTTTAACGTCACCACCCTTCACCTCCAAGCAGAAAATCCCTTCATTGGGAACCAGTACGACAAAGTCAATTTCACCGTATTTGCCTGCAACCGTTTCCGAGAGACCTAAAGAATGGATGACCACCCAATCTTTGGTGGCAGGGTCTTGACGGATTCTGTCGAAGATCTGCCGCTCTGCTGAACTCTCGACATCTCTTCCAAGCATTGGAGGTATCATTCTTGCCATTTCTTGTTACCTCTGAATCAGATATCTGTTTATTTTGTGACTCGGTACATCGAGCTTTGAATCGTCTATTGTGCCAATACATACGACGTATACTTTGCCGACACCCGTCACCTCGATTGCAACAGTATCCTCAGTTAAATCGGCAAGATCACCTTTGACCGAATTAATCAGTTTGTCACCAATTTTTCTTCCAGCCGTATGGTGTTCTCCACGGATGCTGCTAATCGCGTCACACACTGCTTCGAAATCAACTTTGAGATTCTCGTCATTGGCCGCGGCCGCGATTCCAAGAATATCTCTCTCGTCGCGAGGGCCGATCATACCGTCATCGAAAAGCCATTTCTTGATTGTCATCTCATTTCGCTCCACTCCATTCTCGGCCAGGACTGCTTTCAAGCGTGACAGGGAGTTGCCGTTCCGCCCATAAAGGTCTAGCAACGTTCCTCTCCATCTGCCTGAAACGTCTCGGAGGTATTCTTGATTTTTTCTTCGGAGTGAGAAATCTGCCATTTCGCGAATCAAGTCTTCGTTGGCCCCCTCTCGGAAAAGGACAAAGTCACCGGTGTTCAGATCCTTTAGCCGCCGTCTTGGAATTTTGTCTGATACCGTACCTTCTCTGAGCAGCTCGTTAACTACCCGAAGGGCATAGTTGTCAGTGAGAAACGCATGCCCACCTTGGGTGAAGGTCACATATCTTGCAGGCTCTTTCCTTCCTGATGAATCCAATTTCAAGTCATTCACGATTCTGGCCCGCTTGAATTGACTGATAGCGAGCTCGATGGAGTCGAGTGAGTGGTCATCAGATTCCTGAATTGTTGTGCTAACAGGAGTCGAATCCTCTATGTTCTTGGTAAGGCCAAAAATCTCAGCCTTGCGGTACTCGCTTTTGAGAGAGACCCCAAAAAAACGACTTTCCGCATCAGAAACCCAGCGCTCTTCGTGTGGATAGCAAACGATATGGATTTCTTTCCCCAGTGCCTCCTCAAAAATTTTCAACATGTGAGTTGCATTGAAGCTGCCCGTTATGACAACAGATTCAATCTCCGGTCCCAGTCGAAAGCTACTGTTCTTCTCGTATTCGAGGAATCCGTTCGGAAATCGTTCTGCAAGAAAATCCCGATCCGACTCGAATGATGCTTTGCTCAATACGACCGAGGCTTTCCGCACACCCTCCCTGCGAAGCCGTTCAAGTGTTTTCACAAGCGTTGTGGACTTGGCGTTTTCCTTTGAAAGGGAATCCAATGACTCGGAAAAGTTGTCGGTGATCTCGGTCGCCAATCTATGTTGCTCGCTATCGAGGAACATGGTGAATTGCTGTATGAAGTCGTTTAATTCTCTAACTGCTACTTTTTGGCGTTCAAGAAATTCGTCTTCGGAAGCTACGGTTCTCGAAAGGAGAAGAATGGCTCGATAAAGCCTTTCATAAAGTTCCGAGGCATGGTGATGGTCGGTCTCGAGTGTTTTTCTAAATGCCTTCAACACTTTGAAGGCAACCTGGAGTGGATGTAGTTCGCATGACTCCCGGTTTAGTTGGAAATTGCCAGCGTTGGTAAGACTTTCGCGGAGGACACCGAACACATCTTCCTCGGAGCGCGGGGGTTCAGGTGGCAGAGACTTCGCGTCTGTGGCATTCCACGCCCAAATGCTGAAATTTCTTTTTTCAAGCTGCTTTACTGCCGCCTCGTCTCGGGAGCTGACGATGGCGATAGTACTGATTCCGCTTCCTAACAATGCATCCAATGAGACCAGATCGTTAAAAGCAGCGGCTCCGTCGAGAATAATGTACTGGAGTGGTCGTGGGTCTTCATCTAAAAAATCTCTGACGTTCAAAAGCTCTGACGCTACAAGAAGAGCAGGCTCTTCCTTTCTTCCATGACTGCCCCAAACCACCAACTGCCCACCTTCGCTTATGCTCGCGATTCCAAAAGCGTTGAGTACTCCTGTTCCAAGTGTTTGATTGCATCCAAGCGAAAGCGCGTTGATTGCGGCCCGTGTGCTTACGAGACGTGAAATAAGTACGGTAGATGTTTTGAATAGAGAGGTATTGTTACCGAGCTCGGTTTCCAAAAGTGCGTCAATGACACTCTCTCTTTTCAACTTTGGTCGCTTCCCTGTCTTTCGGCTTGAAACACTATGTTGCATCCGAACAGAATCTATCTTTCGAATCAGTCTAACGGATGAGGACTTTGGATTCTCATCTCCAAGAATAACAAAAACCCCGTGCTCGTTCGTCTGCTCTCCTTTATAGATGTAGTCGACGTGATCGAACAGCACCTTGTCTCCAATTTTGAATTCCGGCGCGGGAGCAAATTCCGTTTTTACCTGTTTTGAAATCTCATTGAGACATAGTCCCAACGCAAGGAAAAGTGCGGCTCGGTCAATCACCGGCAGAGCGATGCAGATTCGAGACGGATTTCCAGATGTTGAGTCACGAAGTGCCGCTTGTAATGAAAGACTGAGGAAGCTGGGAGGCGAATAGAGTTCCCCCGTGCTACCGAACATCAAGCGCTCGGTGAAAGGGAACTCCCTGTGCATGCTGGATAAAGCCGAAGTCCATTCCATTGGCGTACCAGTTTGCAAACCGTTGTGGGAGCGAAGATTTGCTTACGAAATGTTGCCAAAGTACCTGAATATGATTGGAAGTTCAAGAAGTGGGTTTTCCTTGTAACAATAATGAGGGAACTGAATCGTTCTCGAATCATGTGCCAAATTTGTATTTCCTCACAACGCTCACCACTAGAGAGCCAGGTCTTGTCATAGGCTGCTTTTAGGAATATCCTTCAGGACCTCTCCCACGAATTGTATCCGATAGGAACGTCGGTCTATGGCCAGAAATAAATCGATCACTCTTTTTTTATCCGCTGGTGTGGTGCTCGCCATCATTGTCGGTGCCGCTGGATATTTCTCCCCGCATATCGCGATGTGGAGGCTGAGTTCCGCAGTCGAGAGCCGTGACACTCAGGCGGTCATGGGATACGTCGACCTCCCGCGCTTTCGTGAGAGCCTCCGCGATGAGATGAAGCGCGTGATGCGCGCCGGAATTGCAAAAGAAACGGACATGAGCAATCCCTTCGTGATGTTGGGAGCCAAGATCGCCGAGAGCGCGGCTGACTACGTCATTGAGTCGATGCTCACGGAAGAGAACATCGTGAAGATCCTCGAAGGCCGGAATCCGGACGCTCTGAAAGGTCCCGGCTCCCGTATTGGTGACTCGGCAGGGGATTCGACAACTAGTGATGCGAGGGCAGGCGATGCGGCGACAGGTGATTCAACTTCGGACGAGTCAAACAGATCGACCGAGATCATCCGCGACTCCTTCGGGACATTTAGGCTCGTGTTCAGTGAAAAATCCTCACCCCTCTTTGAATTGCTATGGGAAGGCAACGGCCTCACGGGATGGAAGTTGGTGGGGATAAGGCTGCTCGCTGGAGCAGGCGAGCAGGGAAGTTAAGTAATAGAGAAGCGCTCTGACCATAGACGATTGACCATGGATCGCATCCAAGCTGTGTGGCGAAAAGGAATTCAAAAAAGAATATTTCAGAAAAGCCGAGACCAATGAACGAGGCTGTGTCGAAGTCCATGCGGTCCAACAAGGCTAAGGACACGAATCCGGAGCTTATTGTTCGAAAGATGCTTTGGGAGGCCGGGCTGAGAGGGTACAGGCTTCATCGGAAGGATATCCCCGGTCGCCCGGACATCGCCTTCATCGGAAAGAAGATCGCCATCTTCGTGAATGGATGCTTCTGGCATCGATGTCCACGATGCAAACGTCCTCTACCTAAGACGAACAAGGAGTTCTGGAGATCGAAATTTAAAACCAACGTCTTACGGGACAGAAAGAATCAGAGAAAGATTTCTAGGCTGGGATGGCATTCAGTAGTGATTTGGGAGTGTGAGTTGAAAGACGATAGGCGTAAGCTTTGCCAGAGGATCTCAAGACTTCTTACAAGTCGTGAGTAGCGATTTGGTTGCCATCCCGAACAGCCCGTTGGCTTAACCGCAGGATAGTTACAAGATTTAATTAACCGACCTTCGTCACGAGCTCCTTCGCAGCCCTAATTCAAAGACTTCCGATGGCTGAAGTCCGCCTAAGCATTTGTTGTGCGCTTTACGGTCTAATAGGGTTTTCCAGAATGCGACTCGGTCCAAGGGCAAATCCTCCAATTCCCAGTATTCTCGTAACTTGGCAGAGTTCATTTCTTCTATTTGCGTTTCTATTTCTCGTGCTTTGTCATAAAGTTTGCGAAAGATCTGGGGGACCGAAAGGATTATGCGCTTTGTTGGTATGTTCTTTTGACCTCCTGCCGTGAATTTATCCCTGAGATTAGGGGAAATAACTCCAAATTCGGCGAAAAGGTAAGCTGCGGGCCTCTCGAACTTGGTTTGGCTGGATCCAAGAATTTCAGGGAAAAGAATGAAGCAGTCTAAAAGAAAGCGTTCCTTGTGAATGCTCGCCAGTGAATCAAATCTTTTGATTATCGGAGAATGAACCGATCCAGTGTCTGAATCTGAATCTGAATCGATCCACCATAAAGATTCCCCTTCTCTCAGTTGTTCGCGGTAGTAAGCTTTTACTTGCTTTACTACGTTTCCGGAATTCGACAGAATGTCATACGGCACCCCCATCTTGTCGAAAATCGACGCTCCGAATGACAGTCTCATATCTATCTTGTATCTGGGGTAGTGAGTCACCCCGACCTCGGAGAGACATTCGTGATAATGCCTAAACAAGATGTCAGGAGTCCCACCTAATTTTCCGAAGAACATGAAAATCGTTTCTAAACCACTGACTTTGGAGCTCTCGAGCACGCTGTTTCCAAGAGATGTCCATTTATCACCTTCAGTCATTTTCACCTCCACGCCATATGTGGAGTCAACTATGATGTCAGGGAACGCATGCTTTCCGGTCCCACTCACTTTTCCCTCAAAGGCAGTGCCAATTGCCGCACTTCCCATAGCGTCAAGTACGTGTTCTTGAAAACTTGTTCCGTTCAACCGGTTCACCTGAATCTCGTTCGTCGAAATACGATTCAGAAGAAGTTGTCTGGTGGTGGACAACAACGTTAGCACTAATTCATCTCGGTGAGGCATAGTTATCATTCTCAAAGATTGCGTTTCAAAAACTGCGCTAATGCCCTTGCGATGTGCCAGGCCATGACAGGTGGCACTGCGTTTCCGATTTGCTTGTAGGCTGCCGAGGTTGATGGTAAGAACACGAAATCATCTGGGAAGGATTGAATGCGTGCAGCCTCCCGAGCGGAAAGTCTGCGCTTTTCGTTCCAATGAAATTCAATGTTCCCATGATGCTCCGTCCTCATGGTTGGCCCCGGTTTAATTCGTGAAACCGCATTGTTTCCCTGACCTTTGTTTTTCTTGGCCTTGGACCAAAAGTGATTGGCAAATTCACCTTCGGCTACATCCTCTAGGTCTCCAAGGGCAGATCCAAGAGTGACCCACGTATCGGAAGTGTGAGTTGGAGATGGATAGTCATCAATCTCGAATTTAGGCAAAGCTCCCTGGGTCGCATGAGGATTTCGTTTCAGAAATGTGAGCGGAAGATTCTTCTTTCGGGTTCCAATGATTATCACTCTCTCCCTCATTTGCGGTACACCGTAGTCGGCAGAAAGAAGGAGCTTAGCATTAACGTGATACCCGATCTTTTCGAAATCCGAGGTGATGATATCCATCACGGTGCCGCCGTTCATAGTTAGGAGCCCCTTTACATTCTCTGCAACAAAAACTAAAGGCTTTGTCCTCTTTATTACTTCGATCATACTGAGGTACAGCTGTCCTCTAGTGCCCTCTAATCCTTTTCGCTTTCCGGCGTGACTGAAGTCCTGACAAGGAAACCCTCCCAAAACAACGTCGGCGCTCGTTGGAATCGGTCTGTCGGTATTTGACCCATTCAGAATCTCTCTGATATCACCGCATACAATCGGGTGACCAAAGTAACCCTCGTAGGACTTACATGCGTTTGAATCAAAGTCATTAGCCCAAATTACGGAGAATGGGTTGCCCGGATACCTCTTGCCATGGGATTCAAAACGACCTCGGAATCCGAGATCCAGCCCCCCACAGCCGGCAAAAAGAGAGATTAAGGAGAAAGAATTCTTTTTCATCTTGTCAACTACTGAAGGCTAAAAATGTCTTTATTATGTTTAATACATCGATAGGTTGCAAAGGTAGGGCAAAACTTCTAACGGACTTCTTTATGCGGAATCGGCTTCTTGTTACAATTGCGGCGCTTCTGGTCCATTTCGGGCGCCTGTTAACATTCTCCTCACAGAATATTTAGTGAAATAAAAGAGTGGGAAGTTTTTAGCAAAACAGAATCGTCTACACTTCTCTCAAATTCAGAAACGGTGGGTTACAACTATGCCTCTGACCTTAAAAGATGTTTTCAATTCAATTAGGCCTGGGAGAACCATTGGCTTGGGAAGGAGTGAGTCGCTTATCCTGGTCACTACAAGAGAAGTGATTAGACTTAGAACGACCCAGGCACGATCAATTCGAATATTCCCAACGGATCTGATCATAGAGTTAGCGAATTCAATTAGAGAAGGAAAATTGACATTAGAGCAAATAATTGACCGTGCAGTAGACGGGGCCCATATTGTTGAGGCCCTAAATCTAGAGCATGACAAGTACATTTTTGGATATGAGAGGAATCTACACGATCTTGTTTCAACATTGGTCTCTGACGCAGGTGCTGCAGAGTTCGCTGATGAGGGGATTTCATTAAATATAACGGGTAGATTTCATTCGGCGGTACATAGCGCATTCCTCAGCATCAGCAGTGTTCTGGCGTTGCGCTTCGTCAGCAGCGTGGTTGCGAAAAGATTTGTAATCCTCACAGGCCTCTCCGGCTCTGGAAAGACTCGCCTCGCTCTCGCGTTTGCGAAGTGGATATCAGCCGACCAGAAGGATCAGGTGTGCGTCGTTCCAGTCGGTGCGGATTGGACGAATAGAGAGCCGCTGCTCGGATATCAGAATGCATTGCAGCAGGATGAATACAACGCACCGGAAGCGTTGCGTCTGATTCTCAGAGCCCATGCCAATTGGGAAGACCCGCAAGCGGAGAAGAAACCGTACTTTCTTATTCTCGATGAAATGAACCTGAGCCATGTCGAGAGATACTTCTCAGATTTTCTCAGCGCGATCGAATCGGAGGAGGAGATTCCTCTTCACAATGCCGCTGGCGAGATTGTTGTTCAGAATAATGATAGGGCGCACCTTACAGTGCCGACATCGGTGAAGTTGCCGAAGAATCTTTTCGTCATCGGCACGGTCAACGTCGACGAGACGACGTACATGTTCAGTCCGAAGGTACTCGATAGAGCGAACGTCATCGAGTTCAGAGTCGCGAAAGAAGAGCTAGACAGATATCTGGAGGATCCCCGTCTCATTGACTTCACGAATCTCGAGGGTGCCGGCAGTGATATGGCCGCATCGTTCGTTGAGCTTGCGACAGAGCAGGCAGCGCCGATAACCGCTGAGCAGCAGATCAAGGATGTTTTCCTGGAGTTCTTCGAGCATCTGAAGACGGTCGGTGCGGAATTCGGATTCCGTTCGGCCGGCGAGATGATGCGCTATTGCCGCATCGCCGCTAATTTCTCGGATGAGGTCGATGTCGATGGTCTTGTCGATGCAGCGATTCTTCAAAAGCTTCTTCCTAAACTGCACGGATCGAGATCGAAGCTGGAGGCTCCTCTGAGAGAAATGGCGAAACTCTGTTTGAGGGAAGGGGGCAATGCAGATGTAGCACTCTTTTTGAATGGAGATCTGGATGCCGTCGGTCACCGTGACGTGCGATTCCCACTCACTCTGGAGAAGCTCTGCAGAATGAACCGTGCATTGGTAAGTCATGGATTCACAAGTTTCGCCGAAGCCTAGATGAAGGAACAGTTGGAAATTCCAATCGGAACGCCTGGTCATGGGGTTGGAACTGTGACCATAAGGGGACGCTCGGGTGCGCCCATGTTTCTTATCGACGAGGCTGAGGCGGCTCTGAATTCAGAGGCGCTTCATCAGATAGTGGAAGGGCGGTCTTATGAATACAAAATCTCTGGTGATTTAAGATTCGGAAACTATCCGAAGGTGGTTCAAGAGAGCAGCTTTTCCCAGCAGCAAGGTTCGATCCATCCGCGCGAGTATGTAGGCACACTCTGTCTCGAAGTCCTGAACCGCGAAACCGATGAGAAGGTCGGGGAAGTCAGGCTGGAGGTCCGTTCATCCAAAACGAATTACAGAGAAGACTATCGAAGGATGCTCGGAGAGATCGCCGAAGACTGCATCGATATTCTTTTTTCCTCAAGATCACCGATTATCCAAAATCTTGCACCCGATCCATCGCAGGAATCGCAGTCGATGTTGCAGCGATTCGGATTTCTTCGTGCACTATTGATGGGTGACGAGTTCAGAGGTGCCATCGCGAGAATAATGTCCTATCCCGTCACAAGGTGGTCTGTCACATCGGAGATGCAGGACACCAGACGGCTCAGACGCGTCACGGGAACCCATTTGCGACAGATTGTGAGTGGTGGAAATCGCATTCCACTCGGAGGGAATGGGACGCTTACAGGAATTCTTCCGACGATTCCGCGGGAAATTTCAGTCGACCGCAAAATTGAAACCAGAGACACTCCGGAGAATCGTTTCGTCAAACATGTTCTTCAGGTGTTCCTTCGATTCTGCGAGGGGGTGCAAGGGAAGGTCGAACCAGACTCGCGTATTGCGGGCGAGATCCGCGGATGCAGAAACATCCTCGAGCATTATTTGAAGGAAGGTTTCTTTCGTTCGATCCCGGACCTGAAAGGCGTTCATCTCAACAGTCCCGCTCTTCAGCGAAAGGCCGGGTACAGAGAGGTTCTGAAAGCCTGGTTGATGTTCACCCAGTCAGCGGTGCTTTCATGGGGTGGCGGCGATGATGTTTACGAGGTGAACAAACGCGACGTTGCACTTCTTTATGAGTATTGGTCGTTCATCTCGCTCGTGAAGATGTTCTCGAAGAGGTTCGGTCTCGATGATTTCGGTCAATTGTTCGAGTCGAAAAAGGGCGCTCTCCAGATTTCATTGAAGAGGGGCGTGATGTCCGGAGTGTCGGGACGATTTATTCATGATGGCACTCCCCTTCGTTTCTCTATCAGTTTCAACAGGACCTTCAAAAAGACTGATTGCCCGAGACCTGGAACTTGGTCCGTCGAAATGCGGCCTGATATCTCTTTGAGTTTCTGGCCCGCAGAAAATGATGAGAGGGAAGCTAAGGAGAGAGAAGCTAAGGAGAGAGAAGCTGAGGAGAGAGAAGCTGAGGAGAGAGAAGAGCTGATCCATCTTCATTTTGATTCAAAGTATAGAATCGATCGCATCGGCGGTCTGTTCGAGTGGAAGATATTCGGAACGGAATCCGATGAGGATGTGTTCTCAGATGTGGCGGAACTGGAAGAGAACGTAGCTTTGGATGAATCGGCGGAATTGGATGAGGCTTTATTGGATCAAAGGCAACAAGAAATCGCAGAGGCGCAGCGAGTTGGTGACATGAGAACCGCCAGAGTAAATGGCTCATCCTCCAGAGGCGGAGGAGTAAAAAGAGACGACCTGCTCAAGATGCATGCATACAAGGATGCGATTCGCCGCACGAGTGGAGCCTATGTCCTGTATCCAGGAGATATGAAGGAGGAGAGGCCTGCCTTCCACGAGGTGATCCCCGGCCTGGGAGCATTTCCTTTGAATCCCGCCACTCGGGAAGAGAACCTTCGAGCCATCGAGAACTTCATCAATGATGTCCTCGACAACTTCGTGAACCGCGAGAGCTTTGAGAGAGGGCTTGCGGGGTCCAAGGTTTGTAGTCACTAAATTGTGATCGGGGTGATTGGTGAAGGTATTTCAGAATCTACGACCAGGCTATCGAGGGCGTTCCTGTGGAACCAAGGACTCATAGCAATGTCTGCACTTGATTGCTTCATACCGAATCGGTTCGGCGCATGCGGGACATTTTTTAAACTCAGGCAAGGCCTTCGTTTTCTTCTTACTGCTCTTGAATACCCATCTTAGGAACTTAACGAACAGCAGCATTCCTAAGACTGTCAAAAATATTTCCAACATAGTGAGATTTTGAGAATCAAGAAACTTGAGGCTTCTCTAAATGAATATCTGAAAGTCGTGAAAAGATAGCAGAAGACCTCATTTCATCTCAAATCATAAAGACTGAATCTTTTGGTTCCCGAGAGGGTAGTTGTTCAAAATCCTTTATCTTGTTGCGTGAAATCATGAGACAAAAGTCATGTGAATGAGGGCGGTGCGGGGGCTGGTTCGCAGTCGTAGAGGTCAGAGGAGGCAGGTTGACTGCGCCCTCAATCCGCAGATCACGTCAAATTTTAAAACGAAAAATGTGTCTATTTTAGAAATATGGGGGCGTTGAGCCGATCAGCCGAAAAGACCCATTGAATACCTCATGAACTCTAGAAGGAGATTTTCACACTCGGTATCGAATATCGCCTCGTCACTCAGAATTCGCTCTACTTCAGGGATGTTCTCGATAGATAGAAAATAGAGGCCCATGTAGAGCAGGTGTACTGGGTCTCCTTCGTCGAAATCCAACACATGATCAAGGTATTCGAAAGGTAGCAGATCCTCGATTTCCCCTCCTTCTATCAGCTGATTGGCATAAAGAGTCCCAACAGCGAATTTGACTGGAATAAGAGACGGATCTGATTCGAGAGCGGAGCGGTAATTCCACATTTCCTTTTCTTGATTCCGAAGTTCTCTCCAACACTTGGCGATGTGGAAGAGAATCATGGGGTTGGTGCCGTCATGTTTTAGGGCTCTCTCGTACCAGTGAAGTGCTTTATCGTATTTTTGTCTAAGGAAGAAGTGATCGCCAAGATCGAAATATTTCTTCGGATTCGTCGGGTCCCTCTCGATTCGTTCCACAAGGCGTTTCTGTTCGCTCTGAAAATCTCCACTGGGACGATATCTCCTGCGAGCAAAGTCCCGCCAATCCCACAACGTTTCATTCGGTCGGGGCATGCGGGCTTCGGGCTCTTCCAAGGTTGGTTTATTCGCTTTTCTTGTATCGTCAGCCTTTGAATTCAAGCGGCTAAAACGTTCGCTGTCGTTTCTCGCCTTCGAATTCTTCAACTCACCCAACTGTCGTCTCAGATAAATTGGCCCGAGAACGTACCCTGCGAAATGTTTGAGCGTTTCAAGAAGTGGGTCTCTTTTTTGTTCCGCTTTGCGAATCATCGAAATCGCTTCCATGCGTCTATCGTCGGAGAGAAGGCAGACAGTTCGATAAAATCGTAGAAGGGAGGAGTCCTGATAGTCATCTTCAGAGAACGGGCTTTGTTTGATGTCCAATGAACGATAAACAGATTTGGCATATCTCGCGCCCCATTCAAAAATGGCCGGCGTGAAATCATTGTCGAGTTGCCATGATTGCCGATAATGGAAGCTTGCCTTCGGCGACTGTCCTGCCCCTTCATGACATTGCCCAAGGAGGAAATGAATCTCCGCAGATTCACTCCCTAACATCACAATGCGTTCAAAATGTGATGTTGCTTCCTCGAGATTTCCTATTCGCAGTTCGTTCCTACCCAACAGTCTGCGCACTCTAATGTCAGTAGGCTGTTTTACTAGAAGCGCTTCGCCAACCTTGAAACTCAAGCTTAGATCTCCACCCTCCGAGGCCTCGAGCTCCGCATAAAAAAGTGACTCTTCAAAGTTGAGAATCCCAGCCTTGTAGGCTCGTCGATAGTCAGTGACATCGGGTTCCGACAGATTGAGAAACTCATCACGTTGTTTGAGGCGCTCCGCTTTTTGTCGGAGTAGTCCAGCGCGAGATTCATCAGGTCTCAAGTGTTGGGCCCGATTCAATACTGCGATCGAATCCTCGTATCTCCGAGCTCGAAAGAGAAAATGTCCCAGCAACAACCACGAATTGAAGTCATCTGGAAGAATTGCGGTGATTTCATTCAAGGAATCGATCGCCACTGATAGAAGGTCATCGCTTAATTCCTTGCCTTGTTTCAGGATGAGGTCGACCGTATGTTCATTTGCACCTGAGCCAAAGATTGTCGAAAACTCAGCCAACGTCGTGGTCTTTTCGGGAGGCATTGGAGGTTCCAATGGAGTTGGCGCAGGCTTCGTCCAACCTAATAGTTCGAACAGTTCTGACTCAGGTAGAAAACATGAAACCAAGGCCGCGCTTTGAGGAGGAAGCTCGCTCATGGACTCAAGAAGTTTCCAGTTGATAGGACCAGTCTTGACTATATTCTCGTTGGAACTCATGCGGACAGACACTCGCAGTTCATTGACGATCGCCTGCAGATTCACCAGTCGGTGAGGGTTGGAGTTAATCGTGCTCGTTTTCACAGGAGTACTAGGGCTGTTGGGGTTGTTGCGTGCTTCATCCGCTTCACTGCCCAATTCCGTCACACCACCAAGAATGGGATTGCCTGAATCATCGACGGCAAAGATCCAAAGAAGATCACCTTTCGACGTTCTCATGTTTGCCAAGTAGCTTATCTCTCCGATGCAACTCCCCCGGGCAACGAGATCGGTCAAGGTTTCTAAATCCAACCTGAGAATGTGATGTCGTTTTGAACTCATTGCTGCAGTCAGCTCCTCCGAGTGGGCACTTGATCGCTCGATTGGCAATTGACTATGACTCTTCGCAATCGAGTCGACGCTGCTCGATTCTCGGCGTCGTTCCGTCCATTCTTCGCGAAGCGCAGTCAACAAATCCTGCCCGCCGCCCGAAATCAAGAAATCTGACCAACCCAATTCTCTTAACACGGCCGTGGGCCGTGACGATCCCGGGAGATTTTCATTTAGTACCGCTACGAGTGCATTCGCGATTACAGCGGCGACCTCTGGCGTGTTCGTGATAAAAAGAGTCCCTCGGCCACCTGATTCAGCAAGCGTTTCTAAGAGCGCCTTGAGCTGATTCTTATTGTCAGTGAGAGTGCTCGAGGTCAGAGGCAAGTGAATCAAGATGATATTTGAAGAATCACAAAGAATTTGAAGCCTGCGGAATATTATCCAACTGACGTTAGTTGCGGGGAGGGTCAGAATCAACACCCCAAGATCTTTCTTCTTATTTAGTTCGGAGATTTCATTGAATATATGTGTCGAGTCTGAAAAACTGAGATTGGCTAGATGATCCCTCCGAGTTATTCGGATGCTGAATCTGTTCAACTTGGACCCCTCTCGTTGATCGAGGAGGAGTTCGTCGAAGATGCGATTCTGTGAAGATTGCATTTTGGTTCTTAGTGGAAACGGAAGGGGCTTTCTCTCCCAAGACGCCCCATTTCACCAATTCTTTTTTATCGATAAAGTCGCCCGTTCCAATTACGTCCAACAAAACGTAAATGTCGGGTCTTTTTCGCGTGTGGAAGTTTATTTGGTGGAGCGTTCCAGGTCAACACTGGTATAGGCAGTTTGGGTAATAGAATCCATCGATGAGATAGGTTCTAAGTAGTGTTGCATCAGATCAGAATTGACCTTACTTTTGACCCTTTGAGGTAAGTATTAAAAAAATACGGTGAACCTTTACACCCAATTAGAGAAGAGTTACTAGGACAGATCGGTGCAGATCTATTGCCTCGCCAGATCCTCCTTGTAAAGCGTCCGGTAGGCGCGGTAGTTTCCCATCACCTTGTAAACGTAATTCTTCGTCTCGCTGAAGCCGACTTCAGCGGCGAAGAGCCCAGAGTCTTTCGGATTCGTCCTTGCGAGCCAGCGCGCGGCGTTGTCCTCTCCCGCGTTGTAACTCGCCGCGACCGCCTCATCCAGTCCCGAAAACATTCCCTTGAGAGCCGCGATGTATGCGCTGCCGATCTCGATGTTCGTGCGGGGGTCGTAGAGGTCGTCGGGTTTCAGATCGGGGAATCCGGCGGCGACGTTGTACTTCACCGCGGTGTCGAAGACCAACTGAAGAAGACCACGTGCGGCCGCAGGTGATTTTGCATTCGGATTGAAGCCGCTCTCCTGTTTCATGATCGCAAGGAGAAGTCGTGCGTCGAGATTGTATCTCCGCGCCGCATCGAGGAGCAGTTCGCGATATCTGACCGGATACTCGTCGTAGAGCGCCGGCGTGACCGATGCGGTGAGACGCACACGGACCGGGTCGAGCCTCTGAAGCGCATCGAGCGCGAGTCCTCCGTAATACGATGTGATGGATTTCGGAATCTCGTCGTATGCGGCGATGGCCTCTTCGACCCGACCGGCCTTGTCGAGCGAGTATGCGCGCAAGTATTGAATCTCATCGCGGCGTGCCATCGTGCCCGAGAATCTGCCGAGCGCGAGCATCTCATCGGCGGTCTTCACCGCTTCGTTCCAGAGTCCGCGGAACAGTTCCATGCGGAGTTTCGCTTGGAGCGCGTCGATCTCGGCGGCCGCTCCCGAGAATCTGTTTCGCGTCCTGCTGACCCAGTCGTTCGCCTCACGGAAACGGCCTGCCTCGCGGAATCCGTCGATGATGTTGAGATGGGCGGAGACGATGCGTTCGCCCTGAGGATACAGCGAGACGTACTGTGCGTAGACCCGCGCCCCCTCGAGGCTCTTGCCGATGCGGATCAGGCTCGCCCCCTTCCAGGCGAGGCCGTCGCGCGCCTCGCGCGTGTTCACGTGATCCGGCATCAGTTTGTCGAACCACTCGATGGCCTTGTCGTACTGGAGCTCCCACATGTAGGTGCGACCGATTCCGACAAATGCCTTCGGGACGCTCGGGTCTTTCGGATAGTTCTCGAGAAAGAGAAGCCAGTGTTCGCGCGCACTCTCGAACATGCGGTTGAAGGAATAGACATCCGCCCTTGAGAGATGTTCCGAAGCGTGGAGGACCGGAAGCCGTCCATCAGGCTGCCTCGCGGCCCGGTCCTGTTCCGTGACCCGTTGCAATGCGCGGTCGGTCGCCGTCTGACCGAAGGAGACAATCGATGTCGCCGAAACAAGCAACAGAAAAAGAGCGAGGCGGATCGGATACTTCATCACGGGGAAAATCATAACGGATATTTGTAAATCGATGGAACATCCATAGGGCACTCTCGAAATTGGAGACGCCCGACAAACTGCGTCGGGCGACTGGTGAGAAGTTGATTTTTCCGGTTCCTTGCCCGATCGACGAAAATCAGGAGGAAGGTGAGATGCGCCATTATAAGCACATAATCCCGACTTTTGCTAGAAACTTTGTCTAATTCGACAAAAGTTTTTCGCAAAAGTCTGATTTGGCCGTAAAAGCAGTGATTTCAGATGATTAGAAGCGTCCCCGAGGCATGGTACAATGACCCGAAAATTCGGTAAATAGGTGTAATTGCGATGAAATTGGTCTTGAACGGGGCGACGACGATGCACGCCGATCTGGAGACGGATATCAGGGCGGCAGGTGCGGCGGGCTTCGACATGGTGGAGCTTTGGGCCGCGAAACTGCGGGTCTATCTGAAGGATCATTCGGTGAGCGACCTGACGACGTTGCTTGAAGAGTGCGGGCTGAAACCTTACTCGATCAATTCAATCGAACACATCACATTCCGCACCGAGGAGGACTACGCGAAGATAAAGGCGGAGTGCGCAGAGCTCTCCGAAATCGCCGGAAAGATCGGTTGTCCGTACATCGTCGTGGTTCCAGGGAGACTGCCCGAGGGCGCGACTCGTCAGGAGATAATCGATGAGAGCATTCGCGTTCTCGACGAGCTCGCCGACATCGCTGAACCTCATGGCGTGTCGCTCGCGTTCGAGTTCCTTGGACAGACGGATTGCTCGGTGCCGACGCTCGACCTGTGCAACGAGATCGTCGAGAGGCTCGGTCGCGCGAATGTCGGGAATGTTCTCGACACGTTCCATTTCTACGCGGGCGGTTCGTCGTTCGATGCGATCGCATCGATGAAGCCTGAGAAGCTTTTCATATTTCACATCAACGATGCGGAGGATCTGCCGAAGGAGAAGTTGACGGATGCGCACCGTCTCTATCCGGGATTGGGGATTTTGCCGCTGAAGGAGATCAAGGCGGCGCTCGACGGCATCGGGTATGACCGGATGGTCTCGATCGAGATCTTCCGTCCGGAGTATTGGGAGCAGGACCCATTCGATGTCGCGAGGCGCGCGAAGGAAGCGACGGAGAGGGTAATCAGTGGGGCAGGGCAGTAGGGCAGTAGGGCAGTGGGGCAGTGGGGCAGTAGGGCAGTAGGGCAGTAGGGCAGTGGGGCAGTAGGGCAGTGGGACAGTGGGGCAGTGGGGCAGTGGGGCAGTGGGGCAGTGGGGCAGTGGGGCAGTGGGGCAGTGGGGCAGAGAGAATCAGTGGGGCAGTAGGGCAGAGAGAATCAGTGGGGCCGTAGGGCAGTGGGGCAGTAGCAAAGTCACAGGCGCTGAGTGGGAAGCATGATTGGCTGTGCTTACTTGTGATGGCAATTTTCATCTGAATGAAAGCCTCTTTCCGCTCAACTGCCCCACTGCCCCACTGATTCTTTTCACTAATTGAATTATGAAGATTGGAATCATCGGACTCGGATACATCGGAAATGTTCACGCGAGGATCTTCGCGCGGGATGAGCGCGTCGAGGTCGCCGCGCACTACGACATCATCCACGAGCGTGCCGTCGCGGCATCGAAGGTCGTCGGCGGAAAGGCATGCACCTCGCGAGAGGAACTTCTCAAAAACTGCGATGCGGTTCTCGTCTGCACGCCGAATCGCACGCACACCGAAATCGCATCGCATGCGGTCACCGAAGGGAAGCATGTCTTCTGCGAGAAACCATTCTCGATCGGACTGGATGATGCGAAGAAGCTGCTCGACATCGCGAATTCCTCCGACAAAGTCTTCCAGGTCGGGCACAATCGCAGATACGCACCCGTGTATGTGAAGCTCAAGGAGCTCCTCGCGACTGACAGAGCCCACTCCGCACACATCAAGATGAACCGAGGGGAGCTCAAGAACCCCGTCTGGACCGGCGATGTCGGAGTCACCGGCGGATTCCTGTATGAGACGACCATCCATCTCTTCGACATGGCTCGGCACCAGTTCGGGGAAATCGAGGAGCTCGTCGCGTACGGGTCGCAGCATGAGTATCCGGAACTGGACGAGTTCTCGATACTCTTCAAATTCAAAAGTGGATTCCACTGCACATTCGCCTCGTCATCCGATGCAAGCTGGCATTTCCCGTTCGAGCGCGTCGAGGTCTTCGCCCATCACCGCACGATCATGACGGAGGAGATGGAAAGACTCATCGACTCGCGCGGTGAGGATGCGAACTTCGAGACCATCTCGTTCGCGATGACGGAAAAAGAGGAACGCTGGGGATACGTGCAAGAGGACCGCGCTTTCGTCGATGCGATACTGAGCGGGACGGAGCCTCCCGTGACGGCGCTCGACGGTTACAAGTCGGTCGAGTTGGTCGAGGCGGTCTACAATGCGATAAAGTCTGGTGAGAAGGTCCGATTAGGTTGAAAGGGGAAGGCCGATGATCTGTCACTCATGCAAATTTGAAAATCCTCACAACAGCCGGTTCTGCAGGAGATGCGGAATCGCGCTCGAAGAGCAGAGCGCCATCAACGAGGAGAAGTTCTCATACGATCCGCCCGATCCATATTCGTGGCGTGGGGATGATGTGAACGATGTCGATGAACGTGGTGTCAGGCAACGTCCCGCCCCTGTCCAGTCGCCACCGCCTCCGGTCCGCGTCGGTTCCATCACGGATGAGGGGAAGGCCCAGAGAGGCGGAGGAGGTCTCGCACGTCAGCATCAGGGACTCGTGTGTCCGTATTGCGGAGGTCAGATGGCCCTCTCGCCGATTCAGAAGGTCTCGGGTGGAGGCTGGGCGGTGTTCGTCGTGCTCTTGATCTTCTTCTTCCCGCTCGCGTGGATCGGCCTGCTCATCAAGAAGAACGTCGTCTTCTGTCTCAGCTGCAACGCGATGCTCGAGTCGAATTAACGGAAGTAGTATCCGCGCGGATGCTCGACGGTGACGTCGGGGTTCGTGCTCGTGACTTCGACGCGGTAGTAGCCCTTCTTCATGTCGGTAGACAGATACGTGAGGGCGAACTGACGTGAAATCATCCCCGAGAGTTCCTTGAAGAACGGGTCGTAGCTGACGGGTGCGAAGCTGCCCGAGAAGAATGCCTTTCCACCCGTCTCCTGAGAGAGTTTGTTCAGACTGTTCTGTCCCGCATTCACGAAACGCGAATTACCCGATCGGGTGTATGTCGCCTCGTTGTAAAAAGAATAGATCGCGACGCCTTTGCGCTGCGCTTTGAGAATCGCGCGCTCGAGGTCGGGGCTCTGACTCGGGAAGAGGGTGTCGAGCCTGTCGAAGGCATCCACTCCATCGGAGAAGAGCATGATGGCCCTGCGGCCGGTCGGAAGGGACTCGAATCTTCCGAGCACCTCATCCACCGATCCGTAGGGACTGCGCGGCGCGAAACTCTCAGAGCCGCTCACGATTCTCAGCGAGGCCGCCGCACGATCGAGGTCGGTCGTGAATCTCTGTCTGACATCGACTGATCCGGAACGCAGATATGCGACCATCACGCGAGAGTCGGCGGGAAGCGTCCTGATGAATTCCGATATCTCTTTGAGTTGAAGATTGAAACTGCCTGCGAGGTCCTCTTGTATCAGGATTGCGATGTGTATCGGGGTGCTCGCGACGGTTCTGACCGAGAGGATCGTCCGATCCTGTCCGTTCTCTTTGACGCCGATGAAGCCTGCCTCGATGAATTCGTTGATCTGCCCCGTGCGGAGTTCCTGCTTCGTGAAGAGCGAGATCGGGATGGTCACCGTGCGGACGCGGTCGTCCTGTTTGCGGTCCTGCGCGATGGCATCCGTCATACAGAGGACACCGAACAATGCGATCAGCAGGAAATGAATCGTGAGTCTTCGGTTCATGGTCTCTTGGGGAACCTCCTTGGCGAACATCTCGACGCCCATGCGCGTACGGGGCTATGATACCCCAACTCTTCGCCCCGATGCCCACTAATTTGAAGTCTCGTGCATCGAAGGGATATCTTGGAGTCCGAATATGAAGGAACTCGTCAAATACGGAGACATCACCGCCGCCGAGCACAGAAGGGACAGGATGCGTCTTGCAGGGGCGGCTTCGGCGTGGTTCATGGTCCCTGTAGTTCCGGCTCTCATCCTTGCGGCGCTCGGAGTGATGACGGCTGCGAGTCCCGCGATCGGCCTCTCGCTTTTCGTCCTGAGCGCGATATGGCTCGTGATCGGACTGATACTCGGCATCATCGTGACATCGGTGCTGATGACGCGGCGGATATCCTGGAAGAAGCAGCTCAAGCAACGAATATCTCGCGAGGGAATCAGGACGAGGCATGTCGATCTTTTCCTGAAGGAATTGAAGCCGCGCGAGAGGCGCGCGCTGAAGGAGATCGAAGACCGCGATCCGCTTCTCGGCGACGCGTACCGCGAGACACTCGCATCGAGGCTCACCTCGACCAAGATTCTGAAACTCACCGATCAGGAGCTCGCCGATGCGCAGCGCCGAAGGGACCGCGTGCGCAAGATCGGATCGTCCGATGCCCAAGGGTTCATCGAGGAGATCGAGACCGACATCGGGAGATTGTGGACCGTCAGGCGCGATGCCGAGAAGCTCCTCGGGGATTCGGAGCTGAGGCTCGAGACGATCGAGGCGACCGCGAGACGCGGTTCAGCTCTCAGTGAGATCGAAAGCGGCATCAAGCGATTGTCCGAACGGAGTGCGCAGCTCCCGATCGCGCTCGAGGCGGCGCGTGTTAGAGAAGAGGTTTTGAAAGAACTAGAGATGGATGCTGATGTCAGCGATGTCGGTGTCGAGCATCACTCGCCTTCGAGTTCGTGACGGATGCGTTCGATGCTTCTCGCACGACCCGTCTCGTCATCGACATCGACAAGAATCGCACAGGCCCAGAGTTGTCCCTTCGCCTGTCCCGCCTTGGGATTGGGATGGCTCGTGAAACGCTTGATCACCCCCTCACGCTCCATTCCGATGACGCCCGCGTAGCTTCCCGTCATTCCAACATCAGAAATATATGCCGTGCCCTGGTCGAGGATTCGCTCGTCCGCGGTCTGGACGTGAGTATGACTGCCGTAGACGGCTGAGACGCGTCCGTCCAGGAACCATCCGAGTGCGTACTTCTCGGACGTCGCCTCGCAGTGGAGATCCACGAAGATGGTCTTGATGTCCTCAGGGATTTCGGCGAGCATCTGCTCCGCGGCGCGGAACGGATCGTCGCATGTCTGCATGAAGAGACGGCCCATCAGATTCACGACGGCGATCCGGTGACCGCCGACTTCGCCGATGAAGACACCCTTGCCGGGAGTGCCTGGTGGATAGTTCGCAGGCCTGATGAGTCGCGGATTCGATTCGATGTAGGGGATTATCTCGGGCTTGTCGAAGATGTGGTTCCCGGAGGTCATCACATCGACTCCGGCGGCGAAAAGTTCATCCGCAAGGTCAGGCGTGATCGAGAGTCCGCCCGCGACGTTCTCCGCGTTGATCATCACGATATCGGGCCTGTGACGCTCTTTGAGCGTCGGAAGGGAATCGAGAAGCGCCCGACGACCGGGACGCGCGACCACATCTGCGTAAATCAGAGCTTTCATTTGGGAACTTTCAAGAGAGAAAAAATAAAGGCATCTACCGGTCCGGTCGGTCCCGACATTTGAATTGAACCTGTTTGTTACAGGTGGGTGGCCGTCTGAACGAACATGTCGCTCATCGGAGCCCTTCTCTATGGCGAATCCCCGACTATGGGGGACTGCACCGAGCGAGGGCATTGGCCTCCCGTTCTTCAAATGTTGGCTCAATTATTAAGGTGTCAGGTTATCGAGCCGGCGAGTAAGATGCCGTGAAAACTGTAGCACATGGAACGGACATAAAAAACGGGTCTGGCCGAAGCCAGACCCTACAGGAGAGGAACGGAAAAGTTCCTATTGCTCGGTCTCGAGCTCCTGAGCCAGAGTCTCGCGACCCTGCCTCAAGATTCTGTCCAACATGTCCGCCGCCTCAGCGCTTCTCGAAGCGAGCTGTGCGTCGGTCTGTTCGTGGATGAGTTTCAGCTGGTGATACTCGTCCGCGATGTGAAGTGCGGCGAGGATCGCCACCTTCAGGGAGTCGACGGTCAATGTGCCGGATGCAATCTCCCTCATTTTGGAATCTACGTATGTTGCGAGGCGTTTGAGGTATTCCTCGTCACCGTCGGATCTGATGCTGTAGGACTGGTTGTAGATATCGACCTGCATGACCCTATCCTCTCAACACCTGGGCCACATCCGGTTCGATCACCGTGATGGCGTCGAGCATGGCCTCGATCTTCAACTGAATTGCGTCGCGCTCGTTCATGAGCGACTCGACCCTTCGTTCTAGCCCATGCTTCTCATCGAGAAGGGCGCCGATTTCCTTTCTCAGGGAGGCAAGCTCCTTTTCGAGCTTCTGCTTCTCCTCTCGAATCTTTCTGACGTTTTCGATCGTCAAATAAATCTTATCTTCGAGATTGGAGAACTTCTCCATTCCGGTGAGACTCATCTAGCTACTCCGAATGCGAAATAATGGCCGTTTTATGACTCGGTGACCATTATCAACAATTCAGTTTAGACTTCAAGTTTTTTGGCGGAAAACTGGCTAAAATCTTGATTTTGCTTGAGTTAATACTTCAAGTAGTTTCAAGATTTCCTCGTGTAAAGCTTCAACTTCCTGGTCCTTAAGGGTTTTTTCATCGGACCTGTACTCAAGGCGGATCGTGAGCGATCTGAAGCCCTCGGGGACGCCCTTGCCCTCGAAGATATCGACGAATTCGACCGCTTTCAGGATGGGCGAACGGACTGAGAACGCCGCCTCGCGGACGGCCTCGAAGGTGATCTTTCGGTCGACGAGGAGGGACACGTCCCTCGAGACCGAAGGGTAGACCGGGAGTGGGCTGTAGAAGACGCCTGCCGGGTTCGATGAAAGCAATGCGGCGAGGTCGACCTCTGCCACGAAGACCGGCTGGCGGAATTTGAATCGCGAGGCAATCGAATCGGCGAGCCGACCAATCGAACCGACAGGAGTGTCTCCGATGCGGACGACCGCGGACTGGCCCTTCCTCAGATGGAGGACTTTCGCCGCGTCGAGCGTCGGGGTCGGGAGTCCGAGTGCGTTGAAGGCCGCCTCGAGCGCTCCCTTGATGTCATAGAAATCCTGCTGACGGATTTCCGTCGCCTTGCCCTCGACGAGTTCACCGCCAGTGAGTGCGATCGCGAGGAGCTCGCGTTCGTGCGGGAGCTTTCCTTCGCCTTCGGACGCGAAGACCTTTCCGATTTCGAAAAGCCTGAGGTCGCGGCGCTGATGGTTGAGATTGGTGCGGATCGATTCGATGAGTCCGGGAATGAGCGTCGGTCTCATGCGGGTCGCTCCCTCGATGATCGAGTCGCGGATGGTGATGAACCTGTCCGCCAGAGAATCATCGAGAAGACCCGGCACCGTCTCGATCTGTCGGTCGTAGGATTCATCGATGAAACTGTAAGAGATCGCTTCATCGAATCCGAGATTCGCAAGAGTCCTGCGGACGGATATCTTGCGCTGTTCGCCCGGTTGATACTCTCCGGCCGATGTCGCGGGCGGAAGTTCCTCTCCGATCTTGTCGTATCCGACCATTCTTGCGACTTCCTCGACAAGGTCTTCCTCGATTGAGATGTCATGACGGAAAGATGGGGACATGAAGATCGTGCCTCCCTTGTTCCCGATGCCCAGAGACGCAAGGGTCGCGAGGATATTGCCCTCAGAGACATCGAGCCCCGTGAGTCTCTTCACCGTTTTTGCTATGTCCTTCGATGCAATCTCGCGATTCGGAATCTCCTTCGGATAGACGTCAACGAAATCCTCAGCGACACCGCCTGCGAGTTCGAGAATGAGTTCCGTCGCCCGGTCGGATGCCTTCCTGAGCGCGTTCACATCGACGCCCTTCTCGAATCTGTTGCTCGCCTCGGTGTGGAGTTTCAGCTTTCTGGATGTCGCGCGGATGTTCCCACGGTCGAAGTATGCGACCTCCAGGAGCACATCGGTCGTGTCGTCGTTGATGCCCGAATGGAATCCGCCCATGATTCCCGCCACGGCGACAGGTTTCTCAGCGTCGCATATCGCAAGCATCGTGTCGTCCAATTCGCGGTCGACCTCATCGAGTGTCGTGATCTTCTCACCCTTGCGTGCACGTCTCACGACGATTCTGTTTTCAGTGAGACGACCGAGGTCGAACGAGTGCATCGGCTGACCGAGCTCGTGCATGACGTAGTTGGTTATGTCGGCGATGTTGTTGATGGATCTCTCACCGACAGCCTCGAGTCTCTCGACGAGCCACTGCGGAGATGGGCCTACCTTCACTCCGCGGATGATTCTCGCAGTGAATCGTGGGCAGAGCTCCTCCGCCTCGAGTTTCACGGGACCGGATGATTTCAGCCCGTTGGCCGTTTCGTGTTTCGGGAGGTCTGTTTTGAGATTCTTCCCGGTGACGGCCGCGGCCTCGCGTGCAATCCCGAGATGCGAAAGGCAGTCGGACCTGTTCGATGTCAGATCGAAATCGAAGACCCAGTCGGCACCGACTTTGTGAACACCCTCGACGGCATTTCCAGCACGGGTGATCCTCTCCGCGAGTTCCTGCGGAGTGAGATCGATCTCGACCAGTTCGTTCAGCCAGTTGAAGGAAATGTTCATAAGTTTCAGAAAATCAGTGGGGCAACCGAAAATCAGTGGGGCAGTGGGGCAGTAGGGCAGAGTGGGATGAAACGCAAACAGGTACCACCGCCAAATTGGTTGGACTGCATTTCAATGATTTGGAATTTGAGAGATTTCCGATCTCCATTCGAACCACCTTAGATGCATTGACTGCCCTACTGCCCCACTGTCCCTCTGTTCATTTGAACTGCTCCAAAAATCTCACGTCATTCTCAAACATGAGCCGGATGTCATCGAGCGCGTACATCATCGCGCACATCCTCTCGAGCCCGAATCCGAAAGCGAAGCCGCTGTATACATCCGGATCGACGCCGCATGCGCGCAAGACGTTCGGGTGCACCATTCCGCTTCCGCCGAGTTCGATCCAGCCCGATCCCTTGCAGGGTCGGCAACGGTCACCTTGGAACTGACCGGTTCCACCGCATTTGAAACACGAGAAATCGAATTCCGCACTCGGCTCCGTGAAAGGGAAGTAGGACGGACGAAGTCTGATGACGGTCTCCCTTCCGAAGAGGCGTCTCAGCCATTCCTGAACCGTTCCCTTCAGGTGGGCCATCGTTATCCCCTTATCGACGCAGAGTCCCTCGATCTGATGGAACATCGGGACGTGCGTCGGATCCGGCGTGTCGCGTCGGAACACGCGACCGGGGGCGATGATGCGGATCGGGACGCCGCGGCGCTCCATCGCTCGGATCTGGACCGTCGATGTCTGCGATCTCAGCGCGAAGCCGTCCGTCGTGTAGAAGGTGTCCTGTGATTCGCGTGCGGGATGACCGTGCGGGATGTTGAGCGCGTCGAAGTTGTAGTAGTCGGTCTCGATCTCGCGGTCGTCCTCGATGGCATATCCCATCGAGACGAAGATGTCCTCGACCTGCTGGCGGAGGATGTTCAGCGGATGAAGATGCCCGACCCTCGGTCGTCTGCCCGGAATCGTCACATCGAGACTCTCAGCGTCGGCTTTGAGGTCTGAGATGTGCGAGGAGAGCAGGGACTCGAACTCGTCGATGCTGTCGGCTATCGCACGCTCGATCGATTGCACGAACTGACCGAACGATGCGCGGTCGTCCGCCTCGACGCGGCCGATGAGTTTCATCGCGCCCGCGACGGGCGACTTCTTGCCCGTGTGCTTCGTCTTCAGATCGGCGAGTTCTTTCGCGAGCGATTCCGCATCGCCGAGCGCGAGCGCCCCGATGCTCGGACGCAAAGAAGCGAAGCGTTCGAATTCGCGCTCGAACGCTTCGCGGATCTGACCGACTTCTTGTCTCGGATCGACCATCGAAGAATTCGGAGGGGGAGGCCCCTCCGTCATTTCATTTAGGCTGCCGCTTTTCCGTTGATGGCGGTTCTCGCCTGGTCCGCGATCTTGGTGAACGCCTCAGGCTGCTTCACCGCGAGATCCGCGAGGGCCTTGCGGTCCAGTTCCATTCCGGCGACCTTGAGTCCATGGATCAACTGGGAATACTTCATTCCGTTCAGCCTGCAGGCCGCGTTGATACGGACGATCCAAAGTCTGCGGAAGTCACGCTTCTTCAGCTTTCTTCCGGTGTATGCGAAGTTCAGCGCGCGCTGCACGGATTCTTTCGCCGAACGGTAAAGCTTCGACTTGGTGCCGCGGTATCCCTTGGCAAGTGACAATATCTTTTTGCGCTTCTGTACGCGCTTGTTTCCACGTTTTGCACGAGGCATGGCGTTCTCTCCTCGGGACCATCAGCGGGAGCGGTTCACCGTCTCCTCCGTCCCATTCAATATCAATGATTGATTCCTAAAAAAATATTTCCGACTCCGAGACGACTAGCTTCTTCCGTAGGGAAGCATCTTCTCGACCCGCTTCTGGTCGCTTTCGTGCACCATGGTGTCGATGTCGAGGTTTCTCTTCCTCTTGTTCGTCTTCTTGGTCAGGATGTGACGCGCATGCGAATGTCCGCGCTTGAACTTGCCGCTCGCGGTCGAACGGAAACGCTTCGCTGCACCTTTATGTGTTTTCAACTTAGGCATTGTTCTGCTCCTTGTAAGTAGCGTTCAAAAAATCTTATTCCTGCGAATCGCCCGGCTGCTCGGCCTTCTGCGCCTTCGCTTTCTTTTCCTTCAGATCTTTTCTCGGCACGAGGATGGTGAACATCTGATAGCCCTCCATCTTCGGTGCGACTTCGACCTCGGCGATGTCCGCCATATCGGCATGGAGCCTCTGGAGGATCTTCTGTCCGAGTTCGCGGTGCGACATCTCCCTTCCTCTGAAGGCGATCGCCGCACGGACCTTGTCACCGTCCTCGATCCATTCGCGGCAACGCTTCAGCCTGTAGCTGTAGTCGTGCTCGTCGGTCGCCGGGCGGAACTTGACCTCCTTCACGGTGACGTTGACCTGCTTCTTCTTCGCCTCGTGCTGTTTCTTCTTCTGTTCGTAGAGAAACTTTCCGTAGTCGATGATCTTGCAGACCGGCGGATCGGCGTTCGTCGCGATCTCGACGAGATCGAGTCCCATGTCACGAGCCTTCTGGATCGCATCGCGGGTGTCCATCACCCCGAGCGGTTCCCCGTCTTCTGCCACCACGCGAACGGCCGGCACGCGGATGCGTTCGTTGGTTCGGTGCTGAGGCTCTCTCCTGAACGGCGGCCTCGGTCCTCTTCCTCTGTAACCTGTTGCGATAACTTCCTCCCGGGTCAACGGCCCGTTGCGTCCGATGCGTTTGGCACCGGAGCCCCGAACCTAAACGTTTGCCAAGGCGCGGGACTCTTTGAGTCTCTGCGCCATCTTGATGAAGTCGTCCACCGACATCGTTCCGAGGTCGCCCGTGACCTTCTCACGGACTGCGACCGTACCATCCTCCAGCTCCTTGTCCCCGAGGACGAGCATGAAGGGAATCTTCTGAATCTGTGCGTCTCTGATCTTCGCTCCGACCTTGTCGCTCTTGAGGTTCACCTCGACCCTGAAGCCGAGTTCCTTGAGCTTCGCTCCGACCTGCGATGCGTAGTCGTTTATGCGATCCGTGATAGGAAGCACCGTCACCTGCACCGGGGCGAGCCAGAAGGGGAAGGCCCCCGCGAAGTGTTCGATCAGAACACCGAAAAATCTTTCCACCGAACCGAACAAGGCGCGGTGGACCATGATCGGTCTGTGCGCGCTGTTGTCGTCGCCGATGTATTCGAGCTCGAATCTCTCGGGGAGATTGAAATCGAATTGAACGGTCGAGAGCTGCCACATGCGTCCGATCGAGTCCTCGACCTTGATGTCGATCTTCGGTCCGTAGAACGCGGCCTCTCCCTCGATCCTCTCGTAGGAGATCTTGCGCGCATCGAGCGCATTGACGAGCGCGCGTTCCGCGTTCTCCCAATCCGCATCCGACCCGAGATAATCCTTCTTCACATCACCGCGCACCGAAAGCTCGACCTTGAACTTCTCGAACCCGAATGTGCGGAAGACATCGTATGCGAAATCGACGCATCCGCCGATCTCCTGCTCGACCGTCTCGGGTGTCGCGAAGATGTGCGCATCGTCCTGCGTGAAACCTCTCACTCGCATCAGTCCGTGGAGCGTGCCGGAAAGTTCCGCGCGGTAGACGGTTCCGAGCTCCGCGTATCTCAGCGGCAGTTCGCGATAGCTTCTGCGCTGTGACTTGTAGATGCCGATGTGGAACGGACAGTTCATCGGCTTGAGCCGGAACTCGGTCTCCTCGGCGAACTTCGCGGGCATGCCCATCGGTTCGAAGAGGGAATCGGAATAGTTCTGTTCGTGTCCGCTCGTCTGCCAGAGCTCGCGCTTGGCGATGTGCGGAGTGAACACGAGTCCGTATCCGCGTTTGATCAGTTCCTCGCGGAGATAGTTCTCCATCTCGAGCCTGATCGCGCCTCCCTTGGGATGCCAGAAGATGAAACCCTGCCCGTATTCGTCCTGGATGGAGAAGAGGTCGAGCTCCTTGCCCAGCCTGCGATGGTCGCGCTTCTCGGCCTCCTCACGCTGGCGGACCCAAGTGTCGAGTTCCTCCTGCGTGGCGAACGCCGTTCCATAGACGCGCTGCATCTGGTCCTTCTCGGAATCGCCCTTCCAATAGGCGCCTGAGAGGGCGAGCAGTTTGAATGCTTTGATCTTGCCCGTGTGCGGCACATGCGGCCCGAGGCAGAAGTCGATGAACGGCGAGTTGTCTATGTAATAGACGCTCGCGGTGCCATCGACCTTCTCGTCGATGAGTTCGCACTTGAGCGGCTCGTCGCGGTCCTTGAAGATCTCGAGAATCCTCGCTTTGTCGACGTCCTCGCGGCGATAGGGAAGATTTCTCTTCGCCATCTCCCGCATTTTCTTCTCGATGACGGGCAGATCGGTCTCTGTAAGGGTACGAGGGGCGATCACGTCATAGAAGAAACCGTAGCGCGGGTCTTCCATGAGCGCGGGACCGATTCCGAGCTTCGTGCCCGGAAAGAGTTCGAGTATCGCGGCGGCGAGCAGATGGGCGGTCGAGTGTCTGATGACTTCGAGTCCGTCCCTGGTGTCCGGTGTGATGGCCTCGAGGGACAGGACGGAACCCGAGTCGGATATCGCCTTGTTCAGGTCCACTTCCTCACCGTTGAGTTTCGCGGCGAGGGACTTCTTCGGAAGATCGCGGTCGAACGCCTTCAGTGCGTCCGCGACGGTCGCGGGCGCAGGGATGGATTTCGTGACCCCGCCGAATTGGATGTTGATCTCGCTCATCAAAACAAAACACCCGCACCGCGTGCGGTTTCAAAAACTTTGGTTTTCGTCTGCGAAGGGTTTTCCTTCTAAATCAGCACCGTATTCCGATGCCGCCACTAAATTACGATCAGTTCTGATAAGAGCGACTCTGCGAAAGGGAAGGACCATCTCGGTGAGATAAGGTCCCTTCGACCTCGTTGGCGCACATGGGCGCCGCATAGTGGCTTTCAATCGAGCAAAGTTCTTTGAAAGCTCTTATCAAAAAATTGGTAGTCAGTAGCAGATTTGAACTGCTGACCCCTACCGTGTCAAGGTAGTGCTCTACCACTGAGCTAACTGACTAAAATCGCTTGGGCTAAGCGAACCGATAGAGTAGCCAAACAGGGCTTTTTCTGTCAAGAACGGCCGATTTCCCGCCCGGTGTGGGAGATTTCCCCGATTCCTTTCCTGGATTCATTGACATTACTTGAAGTCTGGCTTAGTTTGCATCAGCTTTGACTCATAAGAACCTGATTCCCGAGACCACTAGGTCATCCATTTGGACATACATTTAGACGATGGCGAGTGATAGAAAAGATCGTCAGGAGTTTATAGACAACCTAAACCAAGACAAAAACCATGAAAACCCCATACCTCTCTCTAGTTTTGCCCTCAGTTCTCCTAACCGTCCTCTTGGCCTTCGCGGCTCCCGTTCTTTGCATAGCTCAAGAACGAACCGATGCCAGTCCTTCGGAGATTCTTTTTTACGACGCCGATTGGAAACTTGTGACTGACAGAAAAAAGGCTGAGTACATAAGGCATCTTTTCAAGACTCAAAATTCTGAACTGGTTCTCATCAAAGATTTCTACAAGTCGGGGGAGCTACAGGAGGAGTGTCAGGTCAGTGAGTATGACTCCAGAAACGGCCTCAGCATTGCGAGGGAGGGCAAGTGCAAGTTATACGGACCGGATGGCGGTCTCCGAGCTGAGACCGAGTTCAAAAAGGGAAGAAAGGACGGTTTCAGTCGAGAACTGAATGATGAGGGAATCTGGGAGGTCGGATACTACGTCAGCGGAGAAAAGCAGGGGCTCTTCAATTACCTTGATGCGGAGGGCGTCTTGAAGGCGCAAATGAGTTACACCGCGGGTGTTACGGATAAATTGGGGGTCTTCTGTCCTGACGAAGGGTGTTTTGCCGGATACCTTGAGAACTTTGCTAACCAGATTACTGCAAACTTCAGAGATTGGACATTCGACGAATCAGCTGGCTTTCTGGACCCAAAGGGCCTTTTGGTCGAACTCTCTCCCGAGAATGATTCTTACCAAACCAACGCATTGGGGCTTGATCCCAAGAATCTTTGGACAATCAGCACGGATTTTCGATTCCCGGAAAGAAAAGGAACGATCGAGCACGGTCTCTTCTTCGGGGCGAACGGAATCGACAATCTCATTCTGTTCACAATCGCCTCTGATGGGACATTCTCAATTAGAGATCGTCGCAACACCGTTGAGAAGCCGATTGTGGAGAAGCAAAAGAGCAACGCCATAAAGCGGGGCGATGAGGTTAATGAGATTCAGGTGACAAGCTCCGATGAAGGCTTCGAGTTCACCATCAATGACGAGGTTGTCCATAAACAAGAAGAACTCAGGTGGCATGGCGGGGAAGCAGGGTTGATCTCGATGAAGGGTCGTGGGCAGGTGGTCACACAGGGATTCGCATACGTTTATCCGACTGAGCGCCCGGTGGTGACGGAGATCAAACCTGCCGCCTGGTGGACATCGACCGGTTCGGGATTTCTCCTTTCTCGACAGGGTTTCATTGTCACAAATCATCATGTGATTGACGGTGTAACGAAGGTTGAGGTCGATCTAAAGAAGGGTGACGAAGTCAAAAGTGTCCCTGCAGAGGTGATTGCATTTGATGCCGCCAGCGATCTGGCAATCCTCAAAATCAATCCCGAAGAGCTCATGCATGTAAAAGAGATTCCATTCTCTGTCAGGTCTGAACTTGTAGATCTAGGTACCAAGGTCTTCACGCTCGGCTTTCCCGCAGCTGATGTCCTTGGCACTGAATTGAAGTTCTCCGAGGGTAGTGTGAGTGCCCGAAGCGGCTACATGGGGGACGTAACTTCCTATCAAATCTCTGTACCGCTTCAGGGGGGCAACAGCGGAGGTCCACTCTTTGACATCGATGGAAATCTGATTGGTGTGATTAACGCGAACGTGCCGGCATTGCAGAATGTCGGTTACGGGATCAAGGCATCATATTTGGTCGACATGATCAAATCGATCGATAACGGCCCGACGATTCCTACCGAAAACCGTCTCAAATCAATGCCCCAGACCGAGCGAATAAAGGTCCTGTCAGAGTTGATGGTCTTCATCAAGGTGAAGAACTAGCGCGAGGCATTCGCGCAGAACTGGTGCATCGCTAGTGCGACGAGCTTGGCCGTGCGGTCATCGATGTCATAGGTCGGGTTCACTTCGGTGAACTCGATTATTTTTGTGTTCGAGAGACTCGCCGCGAATTTCACGAGATTCAGGAATTCCCCAGCCCGGAGGCCCATCGGACTCGGGGCGCTGCTGCCGGGAGCGTCGCTTGAATTCACAGCATCGATATCGAATCCGAAAAAGGCGCTGAGCGATTGGCTGTGATGGATGAACTGCTCGCGCATCCGATAGCGAAGACCGTCGGCCTCGGATGAACGGAGTTCATCCAGGCTCAAGAGATTCACTCCGAGGTCGTTCAGATATCGGAAGTAGATGGGCGATGCGAGTTGCGGTTGATATCCCGCCTCGAAGAAATACTCGGGAGATATGAGCTTCTCCTCGAGCAGCTGGCGGTACGGAGTCCCGCTGTTTCGCTCCGCGTCGTCGCGCACATCGAAATGCGCATCGACGTTCACGCCGAGCCAGTTCTCCGAACCGAAGGTCTTCGCCATCGCTCTGCCATCCGCGTACGATATGTCGTTGCCTCCGCCGAGCACGATCGCCTTCTTTCCATCGGCGATTATCTCGGCAACTGCGTCGGTCAGTCGATCGTGTATCTCCTCGAGCGAACCGGAGCAGTCGACGTCTCCGATATCCGCGATCTTCTGTGAGATTCCGAACGGGGTGAGCTTGTAGAACTGTCTGCGGATCTCGGTCGGCGCCTCCGCCGCGCCGATTCTGCCCTTGTTGCGCCTAACACCCTCGTCCTGAGGGCATCCGATTATGACAATCGAGGCGTCCTCATAGGCGATCGTCGGAATGATTTCGCCGAGCCTCGGGTCGTTGATATCGTCCCTGCGAAAGAAGAGTTCCGGTTCAACCGGGGCAAGTGTCTCGAGTTTGCTCATGCGGACCTCCAAGTCTCTTTTCGAGCGGATTCTAACACCGAAAATCAGTTGATGGATAGATGCCTTGCGGGCCATAGGATTCCGCAGGGCCCCTTCTGATACAATTTCGCAAAACAGCGGCAACCGATTCGAATTTATGAAAAGAACCATCAAGGCCCCGACGGGGTCGGAGCTAACCTGCAGGAACTGGCTGACTGAAGCGGCGTATCGGATGATCCAGAACAATCTCGATCCCGATGTCGCATTCGACCCCGACAATCTCATCGTCTACGGTGGACGCGGAAAGGCCGCGCGCAATTGGGAATCGTTCGACGCAATCCTCGAATCGCTGAAGAATCTCGCCCCCGATGAGACCCTGCTCGTTCAATCCGGAAAGCCGGTGGGAATCTTCCGCACTCACGAGGATGCGCCGCGCGTGCTTCTCGCGAACTCGAACATCGTCCCGCATTGGGCGACGCAGGAGCAGTTCGACAAGTACGAACGCGAGGGCCTCATGATGTACGGGCAGATGACCGCGGGGAGTTGGATCTACATCGGCACCCAAGGGATTCTGCAGGGAACCTACGAGACGTTCGGCTCACTTGCGAGGCAGAAGGGCTGGGGAACACTTGCCGGGAAGTTCGTGCTCACCGCAGGTCTCGGGGAGATGGGAGGAGCGCAGGCGCAGGCGATAACGTTCAACGGCGGTGTCGGGCTTCTAGTCGAGGTCGATCCCTGGCGCATCGAGAGAAGGCTCCAGCTGAAGCAGGTCGATCTCGCGACCGAGAATCTCGATGAAGCGCTTTCGATGGTGAAGGAGTTCACTGCGAAACGCGAGGCGAAGTCGATCGCGCTTCTCGGAAATGCGGCCGAGGTTCACTGGGAGATCCTCGAGAAGGGAATAGTTCCCGACGTGGTCACCGACCAGACCTCGGCACACGATGTGCTTTACGGTTACATCCCGATGGGCATGTCGGTTTCGGAAGCGGGCGAGTTCAGGAAAACGAAGCAGACGGAATACGAAAAACGCGCGATGGATTCCATGGCAAGACATGTCGAGGCCATGCTCGAATTCCAAAATCGCGGCTCCGTCGTCTTCGATTACGGCAACAATCTCCGTCAACGCGCTAAGGACAACGGAGTCGGGAACGCCTTCGATTACCCAGGCTTCGTCCCCGCCTACATCAGGCCTCTGTTCTGCGAGGGCAAGGGACCATTCAGATGGGTGGCACTCTCCGGTGACAAGGAAGACATCTACAAGACCGACGAAGCTATCATGAATCTGTTTCCCGAGAACGATCATCTTGCGCGTTGGCTCACGATGGCTCAGGAACAGGTCGAGTTCCAGGGACTGCCCGCGCGCATCTGTTGGCTCGGTTATGGAGAGCGCGCGAAGGCTGGACTCAAACTCAACGAGATGGTTGCGAGCGGTGAGCTCAAGGCTCCGATCGTGATCGGACGGGATCACCTCGACTGCGGTTCGGTCGCATCACCGAATCGTGAGACGGAAGGCATGAAGGATGGCTCGGATGCGATTGCGGATTGGGTCTACCTCAACGCGATGATCAACGTGGCAGGTGGAGCGACATGGGTCTCGCTCCATCACGGCGGCGGAGTCGGCATCGGTTACTCGCTCCACGCGGGACAGGTCATCGTGGCTGACGGGACTCCGGAAGCGGCGAAGAGAATCGAGAGAGTGCTCACAAGCGATCCCGGAATGGGCGTCATCAGGCACGTCGACGCCGGTTACGACGAGGCCAGGGATTTCGCGGAGCAGAGCGGAGTCAAGATTCCGATGAAGTCCTGATCACCATGCTTTGCGGGAGGCGTAATCGGATTTATCCTTTGGCGTTCGAGGGGGTTGTCCCGAAATCACCCGAGACTGTCTCGTGAAACTGCAATGAACTGCGACACACTTATCTTCAACATCGGTCAACTTCTCACCTGCGGAGGAGAGGATGTTCCCCGTCGCGGTTCCGCGATGGGCGATATCGGGCTGATCACGGACGGAGCGGTGGCGATCCGCGATGGTCGTATCGTCGAGGTAGGCGTCTCCGATGAGATGCGTGCGAAGTATTCGGCCGTGATGCAGATTGATGCACAGGGCAAAGTCGTCCTGCCGGGATTCGTCGAGTGTCACACACACATCGTCTACGGCGGAGACAGGCTCGACGAGTTCGAACTACGGATCAAGGGTGCCGATTACATGGAGATCCTCGCGGCCGGTGGAGGGATTCTGAGCAGTGTCGCCAAGACGAGGAATGCGACGCTCGATGAGCTCGTCGCTTCAGGAGCGGCGAGACTCGCCAAACTCATCCGAAACGGTGTGACCACCTGCGAGATCAAGACGGGGTATGGACTCGACTCAGAGACGGAGTTCCGGATGCTCGATGCGATCATTGCGATCGGAAAGAATGCGGACATCGATGTGATCCCGACCTTCATGCCCGCACATGCGATTCCGCCTGAATTCAAGGAGCGCGCAGATGAATATGTCGATCTGATCTGCGACGTGATGTTGCCCGAGGTCGCGCGGAGATACGATCTGAACATCGCCCCTGCCGGAATATTCGTCGACGTGTTCTGTGAGAGGAACGCGTTCGATCTAGCGCAGTCGGAAAGGATATTGAAGACGGCGAAGTCTCTCGGTTTCGGAATCAAGGCACATGTCGACGAGTTCACGAATCTCGGAGGCGCGAGGATGGCAATCGGTCTCGGTGCGGTGTCTATCGACCATCTTGACGCGATTTCCGATGAGGAGATCGGCCTCCTCGCGGATTCCCCGACTGTCGGAGTCGTCACTCCTACCGTGAATCTCAACTTCGGATCCCATGAATTCGCCGATGCGAGGAAGCTGATCGATCGGGGCTGCGCTCTCGCGATCTCGACCGACTTCAATCCAGGAAGCTCGCCTTGCCCGTCTCCGCTCGCGGCCATGGCGATCGCGGCCAGGTATCAGAAGCTCATGCCGGCTGAGACCGTGGTCGCTGCAACGATCAACGCCGCCTATGCGACCGGAGTTGGGGACTCATGCGGGTCAATAGAAGCAGGGAAGCTCGCTGACATGGTCGTCTATGACTGCATGGATTACAGAGAGTTGGTCTATGAGTTCGGACACAGCCGGATTCTGAACGTTATAAAGAAAGGAAGGGTGCTCGATGTCTGATCGAAAAGAAATCGTTCTCGACGGGAAGAGTCTCACGTTCGAGGACGTGATTGCCGTCGCATACGGAAGACCCGGTGTTCCCCGTGTCGTGCTCGGTGACGATGCCCGCGTCGCTGTGGCGAAAGCGGCCTCGGCTGTCGCGGACCTCGTCGAGAGGGGCGAGGTCGCATACGGAATCACGACAGGTTTCGGCGCGCTCAAGGACAAGATAATCCCGAGGGACAAGGTCGAACAGCTCCAGAGAAACATCCTTCTGAGTCATGCTGTCGGCGTCGGTGCCGAACTCGACATCCCGACTGTTCGCGCCATCATCCTGATAAGAGCCAACACGCTGGCGCGAGGCTTTTCGGGAATCACCCTTGAAACCTTGTCGACACTGATCGAGTTCCTGAACAAGGGACTTCATCCGGTTATTCCTTCCAAGGGAAGTCTCGGAGCATCAGGCGATCTGGCTCCTCTCGCGCACATGGCGCTTCCACTCATCGGCGCGGGTGAGGCCTTGGTCGATGGCCTGCGGATGTCCGGCTCGGACGCGATGAGGCAGGTGGGACTCGGACAGGTTGCGCTGAAGGCCAAAGAGGGTCTCGCCCTCACGAACGGAACCGCAGTGATGGCGGCGATCGGGGTGGTCGAAGTCTATCGTGCGCAACGCCTCGCCGATGTGGCCGAGACCGTCGCGTGCCTCTCGCTCGAGGCTCTCAGCGGAACCGATGCCGCGTTCGATGAGCGCATACATGCGTTGCGTCCGCATCCGAGGCAGGTGAGGAGCGCTGAGAATCTCCGCGCGATTCTCAAAGGGAGTGATTTCGTTCGAAAACCAGATCCGACGAACGTTCAGGACCCGTACACACTCAGGTGTATCCCACAGGTGAACGGAGCGGTAAGGGATGCGATCGACTACGTAGAATGGGTGATGTCGAACGAACTCAATTCGGTCACCGACAACCCGCTCATCTTCTTCGATGCGGAGGGACGTCCCGAGATCGTCTCGGGTGGCAACTTCCACGGGGAGCCGCTCGCCCTCTCGATGGATTATCTCGCACTCGCACTCACCGAGCTTGGAAACATCTCCGAGCGCAGAATCACCAGGCTCACGGATGCCGGATCGAACGGCGGAGTGCTTCCTCCGTTCCTCACCGAGGACGAGGGCCTCAACAGCGGCTTCATGTTGGTGCAGTACACGGCGGCGGCGCTATGCGCCGAGAACAAGGTTCTTGCGCATCCGGCCAGTGCCGACTCGATTCCGAGTTCCGCGAACGTCGAGGATCACGTGTCGATGGGCGTCACGTCTGGACTGAAGCTTCGCGACGTCGCCGCGAATCTGGAGGACATCCTGTCGCTCGAGCTCATCTCTGCGGCGCAGGGCATCGACTTCAGAAAGAAGGTGCTCGGAGATGGTGCGGTGCTCGGAGAAGGGACGAGGGAGCTCTATTCACAGGTACGACAGAGCGTTCCATTCATCGCCGAAGACTGCGAGATGAAACCCCACATCGAATCCGCGCGTCATATAGTCAGAAGAATCACCTGGTCGTCGAGGGATTGATATGAAAAAGATACTCGCCATGGCATTCGTACTTTCATCCGTTGTTTCGATTCAGGCGCAGACCAACGTCTTCATCAAGACGGTCGAGGCGCAGCTTGCTAAGTGGGAGGGAACCGTCACGCGTGAAGGAAAAGCGGTGAAGGTCACAGGACTTGCCCTCTCGGAGGTGTGCGATCTCAAGGATCCAGTCGATTCGAGGATCTTCCTCGAGTACGGTGCGATGTTCGTCGGAACCAACGGTGTCGTGCTTCCGACGCGGTGCGTGTTCCTCGATCAGAATGAAGTCGCCGCATATCAGTCGCTCGTGAAGATGAAGACGGAAAAAATCGGCGAGACCACGATCTCTTTGCAGGAGCCCGCGATGAACGCGTTGCTGGCCGCTATCGCCGATGCGCAGAAGGAGGGGCTGAACATCACCCCGCGCGGCGGTCCGACCGGTGCGATGCGCGTGTACGATGACACGCGAAGATTCTGGAACAACCGGGTCGAGCGTTCTCTGACGCATTGGACCGGACAGGGAAGATTGAAGCCGGAGGAGGCCGAGGCTGTCCGTGCGCTTGGAATCCGCGATCAGATAAAGAAGGTTCTCGAACTCGAGAGCAAGGGAATCTTCTTCAGCACCCAGTTCGACAAGACGATTCTATACTCGGTCGCGGCGCCCGGGGCATCGCAGCATCTGTTTCTGCTCGCCCTCGACATCGAGCAGTTCGCGAACGCCAGAGTGCGGGAAATCATGATGAGTCACGGTTGGTTCCAGACGGTGAAAAGCGATGCACCGCATTTCACATATCTCGGGAGAAAAGAGAGTGAACTCCCCGAACTTGGTCTCAGGCGCGAGGTCATAAACGGACAAAGGTTCTGGTTCCCAAACCTGGACTGACCGGGAATCGGTGGGGCGGAGCGTTGGAAGACAGGGCATCCCTGCATGCAATGTCTTGGAAATCAAAAGAGGGAATGTTGATGGTGCACCCTGCAGGACTCGAACCTGCGACCCTCTGATTCGAAGTCAGATACTCTATCCAGCTGAGCTAAGGGTGCGCGAAGGGAGGAGTTTATGATTCGACAGATCGAAATGCAAGGACCTCCCGTCAGGTTGCGGTGCTGCCGACTCGTAATCGGTGAGTCTTGAAATGCGAACGGAATCAGCTCGATGAATGAAAAGGGACCGCGTTGGCGGTCCCTTTCCGTTGATGGGTTGTTCCTATTTGAAATCATTTCCTTTCATTCATCCCTTCTTGCTGATTAGGGCTCTGGAACTCTGCGCGAATCAGTTTGACGAGACCGATCATCTCTTCGGGTGAGAGTTTGTCCTTGAACGCGGGCATGCCTTCTTCATCATCCCCATTTCTGATGTATCCCAGATAGGTTTCATCCGGAAGCCTCTTGACCTTTTCAGATGTGAAGTCGGGGACGCGGATCCTCCTTCCGTTCGATTCTGTGGGACCCCCGGTTCCGTCATCCTTGTGACATCCCGCACAGTTCTCCTTGTAGATATTCTTCGCCGAGGCGAACTCATCGCTCGCGACGGTCGGTGAACCCGATGACATCGTGGTTTCCTTCGGCGTCTCAGGGGCGTCCTCGGAACCTCCACAGGCACCGACGAACAACAGTGAGGCACCGAGCAGAATCGCCAGTTTGATCGATCTCATATTTGAACTCCTTGAAATGTTTAGGTCGAGGATGTCGAGAGTCTATCCGATGGCGTGAGAAAGATGCAACGCTTTTTCAGCCCTTGTTCCATCTCGCGTCGAGGATGTCGCGCGGGGCCGTGTCTCGGATCACCGCCTCCCTGATCGACCGACTCAATTTCGAGACAGGTTTGAAAAGTCCTCCGCCCTGAAACAGGTACTGGACCCATCCCTTCCGCGCGAAGGAGGAGATGGTTTCTCCGACCTCTTCCTTCGACGGTGCGATGATGTCGGACAGGGCGGTCTCACGCTTGCGGAATAAAATCATCAGATTGCCCGTGTCATCGACGTGGACCGGCTCGAACCAACGGCTCGCCGCCGCGATCAATGTGAAACGCGAGTAATAGAAGAGATGAGCCTTGAAGAAGATGTTGTGCGGGGAAGCATCCTTCTGAAGGAGGTTGGGAACCTCGACAAGAAGATGTCCACCGCTTTTGAGAGCGCCCGCGATTCGCTCCATCGCATCGAGCGGATGTGCGAGATGTTCGAAGACATGGAACAGCGTGATGAGATCTGCGGATGATTCCGCGAGGTCTTCGATTCCCGCAGTCTCGATGTTCACCCCATATTCTCTAACGGCGAATTCCGAATAACCCTCGTTAGGTTCGATCCCCGATGCATCATACCCCGCCCGTCGCGCCAGATAGACGAACTCGCCACCTCCCGCCCCGATGTCGACGAGCCGGCGGCCATCCGATTCCCCCAGATGTCTGGCGAGAAATCTCAGACGATGGACGGCCGTCGTTCCAGCACGGCTGACATACTTCGGTTTCGGGTGATACGTCTTTTTGTAATCTCGTCGATAGTTGTGGGAGTAGTAGATCTTGAGGTCTTCATCCGAGGGAAGGACTGTCTGCTGGACGAGCCCGCAGCCCTGACAGAGTGAAATTGCGAGATTCTCGTGGCTTTTGGCATCTCTTTTGAGAAAACCATCGGAATTCCTACAATCGCACAATCGACATTGAAACTGGGTCTCAGGCATATCGGGAAGAATCTCTCAACTGCCGCGCTGTCCGCGACAGTTTGCGCAGTATAGCAATTTGGAAGGTAAATTAAACTCTTCAATCTAGGTGGAACGACGGATGGCAACGGTCAAAAGGATTCTCATCGGGGGTGAGTGGGTCGAGGGCGCGGATGTCATCGAAGTGCGGAGTCCGTTTTCAGGTGAACCGGTCGGGAATGTCTTCTCCGCAGGTCCGGAACAGAACCAGGATGCCGTGGCGAATGCGGAGCAAGCGGTCACAGACCTCTCGAAGCTCGGACGATTCCAACTTGCAAGGGGCTTGAGGAACGTCGCGCGCGGAATCGAGCAACGTCGGCAGGAACTCATCGAGATCATCTGTCTCGAGGCCGCCAAGCCCGTCACCCTCTGCCGCGCAGAGATAGAGCGGGCGATCGCGACGTTCGACGTCGCCGCCTCGGAGGCCGAGCGCTTCGTGGGTGAGGTCGTGCCGGTCGATACGCAGGCCGTCGGCAAGGGAAAGTTCGCATTCACGAAACGGGTTCCGAAAGGAATCGTCTACGGCATCACGCCGTTCAACTATCCGATCAACTTGGCGGCCCATAAGATCGCGCCGGCACTCGCTTCGGGTAACGCGGTCATCATCAAGCCGAGTCCACGAACGCCGCTCTCCGCTCTCATACTTGGAGAGATCTTCCTTTCGAGCGGTCTTCCCAAGAAGGCTCTGCAGATAGTTCCGACGGATGTCGCGAACATCGATGCAGTCATCACGGATGACAGGGTGGCGATGGTCTCATTCACGGGAAGTTCGGATGTGGGTTGGTCGATCAAGTCCCGCATCCCAAAGAAGACGGTCGCGCTCGAACTCGGCGGTGCGGCGCCGGTGATCGTCGATGAGACGGCCGATCTGAAGAAGGCCGTTGAGAAGTGTCTGACCGGAGCGTTCGTGTTCTCAGGGCAGGTCTGCATCTCGGTACAGAGAATCTATGTGCACGGGGATCTTTACGATGAATTCACCGAGAGATTCGTCGAGGGGGCGGGAAGGTTGAAGATTGGAAGTCCCGGGGATGAGTCCACGCAGATTTCATCCATGATCGACGAGTCAGCCGCGCAACGGGCTGAGTCCTGGATCAAGGAAGCGACCAACAACGGAGCGCGACTACTCTGTGGAGGCAACCGCAAGGGAAGCATGCTCTCGCCGACGGTGCTGACCGAGACGAGTCCGGAGATGCGGATTGCCAGTCAGGAGATCTTCGCACCGGTCTGCGTCGTTGAGCGATACACCGAGTTCGAGTCTGCGATCGAGAGTGCGAACGCCACGAGATACGGTCTTCAGGCAGCAGTCTTCACTGCGGACATCGCGCGAGCTATGAAGGCCTCGGAGTTGCTCAGATTCGGCGGGGTCATGATCAACGAGGGGCCGACATTCAGGGTGGACAACATGCCATACGGTGGGGTGAAGGATTCGGGGTACGGTCGGGAGGGAGTGCGCTACGCGATGGAGGAGATGACGGACATCAGAATCGTCGTCATGTCGAGTTGAGGAAAAACATGAGAACAAGATCTATTTCAATTCTGATTCTTCTTTCCGTGACCTTCGGAATCGTTCCCGTCAGGGCTCAGCAGGATTCGGTCGAGATCGATGGGCTTGTGTCGCCGGTGACGGTCAGGCGCGACGCCCGCTCGGTCCCGTTCATCGATGCATCCAACGAAAGGGACCTCTACTTCGCGCAGGGTTACGAGACCGCCCGAGACAGACTATGGCAGATGGAGCTCCTCAGAAGAGTCGCTCGTGGGGAACTCGCGGAGATCTTCGGTGAACGTGTTCTCGAGGATGACAAGAGGTGGAGGAGATTCGGTTTCGCGGAGATAGCGAAGCAGGCCGTCCCGATGCTCACGCCCGATCTCAAGCTCGCCCTTGAATCTTATGCCTCGGGTGTCAATGCGTACATCGCGACACTGACGGAGGAATCGATGCCACTCGAATTCAAGGTGCTCCGCATCACGCCGAGGAGATGGATTCCGGAAGATACGATCATCGTCGGCAAGATTCTTTCCGACGCACTCAGCACCACATGGCAGTTCGATGTCGCAAGGGAAGCCATTGAGAAATTGTCGGAGGAGAAGAAAAGGAATCTGCTCTCAAATGTCACGCCCTACGATGTGATTCTGTTCGGTGATGACAAGAAAGAGGATGTGCGTCCAGGTATCAAGAGTCTTGCGGGGCTTAACACCGATGCATTGTCCGAGACCGCCCGCAACGAGGAGGTCGTTCGTAGAAGGTCGCTCGAACTTGTAGGACTCTATGCGGAGGATCTGGCTGCCAGCAACAATTGGGTCGTGTCCGGAAGCAGGACCGCCGATGGCAAGCCGCTGCTCGCCAACGATCCGCATCTGCAGCCGAACGCGCCCGGAATCTGGCATCTGGTTCATTTGAATATTCCTGGAATGCGCGTCGCGGGAGTGACCTTCCCAGGTGTTCCCGGAGTGGTTCTCGGACACAATGAGCACATCGCCTGGGGCGCAACCAACGTAGGTCCCGATGTGCAGGACCTCTATCGCGAGGAATTCAACGACAAGGGGCAGTACAAGACCGGAAACGGTTGGGCTGATGTCGTCCGTCGGACGGAGATCATCAAGATCAGAAGGAATCCACTGGTCGCGGTCACAGAGGAAATCGAGTACGTCGTCGAGGAGACGCGCAACGGCGTTGTCATCAATGCGGCTGATGGAAGTCGCTACGCACTGAAATGGACCGCACGGAAACCCGACAACCAGGAGTTCGAGGCCTTCTTCGGTTTCAACCGTGCGAAGGATTGGGAATCTTTCCGAAAAGCCGCATCGACGTACGGTGGCGCGACCCAGAATTTCATCTACGCCGACGTCAAGGGGAACATCGGTTGGCAGACTGCGGGAAAGATTCCTGTGAGAAGGACAGGAAGCGGTGAGAAAATCTACTCGGGAGCCACCGACGAGGGTGAATGGCTCGGGTATGTCCCATTCGACGAGATGCCACGACTCTTCAATCCGAAGGATGGAATCATCATGACCGCCAATCAACGGATCGTCGGAACATCCTACAAGTACCAACAGATATCGCGTGACGCGGCCATGCCATGGAGGGCGAGAAGAATTCAGGATCTGCTAGAAGGCAAATCGAAGCACTCAATGGACGATTTCCGCGCCATACAACTCGATCCGTACAACTATCCCGTTCACATGCTCGCCAAGGATTTGGAGAAGAGCCCATCGATTTCCGAAGAGACCCGCGCGGTCATCAAGGGATGGGACGGGATGATGAGGGCCGATTCCCGAGCCGCCCTTCTCGTAAACGAGATTCGCAATGTGATGGCATCGAAGATCGCAGAGGACAACAAGCCGGTACTGCCCCAGATCCTGCGTGAAAGGCTGATGTGGTGGGTGCTTTCCGAGAAGCCAGCGCATTGGTTGCCCAAGGCATTCGCAAACTACGAGGAGTTCATCAAGGCGGCGGACACGGAAGCCCGAGCCGCCCTCGCAAAACGATATGGCGAGGATTCCTCAGGTTGGATTTGGGGGAGACTCTTCCAGTCGAGATTCACGCATCCGCTCGCCGCGGCGCCGCTTGTGGGAGCACAGTGGGCGACGCCCGTGGTCGGTCTCGATGGAAGCGGTCAGTCCCCGAACGTCGGCTCCGCGATTTCGATGAGTCTCATAGCATCGCCAGGGAACTGGGATGCCACGCGTCTCGTCATCCCTCTCGGTCAAAGCGGTGACCCCCGCAGTCCTCATTGGAAGGATCAATTCGAGATGTGGCGAACGGGCAAGCCTGCCGAGTTGAAATTCTCGGATGCCGCAGTCAGGGAAGCGACGAAGACCACTCTCGTATTGAGGCCAAAAGGCTCTCGTTAATCGCCCGTGAGAAGTTGGTTTCGGAATGATATGAAGTCGTCGAGGATGATTGCGGCGGCCTCGCTATCGACATTGGCACGCACGGTGTCTTGATCCTTGCCGGTCTCCCACATCGTTCCGCGAGCAGCGTATGAGCTGACGCGCTCATCGTGGAGAGCGACGGGAATCTCGATTGAAAGGGAGAAGTTTCTTGCGATTCTCCGCGCGTCCTCGGACATGGGGCTCTCGGTCCCGTCGGTTTCCAGCGGCAAACCAATGACAAGCCCGACCGCATCGAAGTCCCGAAGAATGGACGAGACCTCCTCAAGCACCGATTTCCACGAGCCTCTCGGAAGTGTTCGGATGCCACGGGTGACGGCCTGAGTCTCGTCCGAAACCGCGATGCCGATCTTCTTGGTTCCTAGGTCCAAAGAGACGAGTCTCCCCGAGATGGGGAATGAAGCCTTGTTCTCCACGGAGTCCAGTTCTTTTTCGGGTTCGTGTTGCGTCATCGCGGTTGTTTGACTGATAATTGTCAGCCGTCAAGGCTAAATCGTCAAAGAAGCCCACAGGGCACCAATCAAATGATTTCTTTCAAAGCCAAATTAGCGGTTCTCGGAGTTTCAATCAGCATCGCGTTGTATGCGGTGGTAGGAAGCTACCTCTCGACCCACGCCCAGCAGCCGATCAATGACGCCGGTGCGCAGATGCGCATCTTCGGAAGCGTTCTTCAGCATATTCAGACCGATTATGTCGATGAGCCGGACTGGGAGAAGGTTCGCGCCGGCGCGCTTCGAGGGCTACCGTCGGGTCTTGATGCCTATTCCTCATATCTCACGGAAGATCAGGTCAAGAACTTTGCAAGTGACCGCTTCACCAAAGAGGCTGGAATCGGCGCTGAATTCTCGCAGGTCGCATCCTACCTCTACATCGTATCGGTGGTCAGCGGGTCGCCGGCGGCCAAAGCGGGACTGAAATCCGGCGATGTCGTCGAGTTCATCGAGAACAAGGCGACGAGGGACATCTCGCTCTATGACGCCAAGGAGATCATCCACGGTCAGAGCGGCAGCGAGCTCAAGATGAGGGTGTTCAGGGCAGGTGAGACCCCGAAGACCATCAAGGTCACACGCGGACCTTTTTCAGCGCCGAAGTCGGAGCTCAAGAGCACGGCCGATGGCATCGCGGTTATCAAGGTGCATGCGCTCCCCAGTGGTGAGGCTGAGACCATCAAGGATCTCCTCGGCGGCATCAAAAGCAAGAGCGTCGGCAAAGTCATCCTCGATCTCCGTAATGTCGCTTGGGGCGATCTCCAGGAGGCTGTGAAGGTTGCGAATCTCTTCATCAAGGACGGCGAGGTTGCACGGGTCATCGGAAGAGAGAACAAGGTCATCGACACCTTCTCTGCCCGTCCTGAGAACCATGTGTTCGCAGGAGATGTGGCAGTGCTCATCGACGGAGCCACTGCGGGAGCGGCGGAGGTCGTCGCGTCTGCGATCATCGAGAGGAAAAGGGGCGAGGTGATCGGAGAAAGATCCTTCGGTGCAGGTTCCGAACAGGAATTGTTCAAGATGAAACGCGGTGACGGATTGCTGCTCACGACCCGGAAATGGGCATCGGCCAGTGGCGCGCCGTTCCTCGGATCGAACAGGAACAACAGCGGAGTGAAGCCGTCGGTGGAAGTGGAGTCGGCGGAAGAGGAGGTCGATGTTGAGGACCTTGTGGACGCGCAGGGCGAACAACCCGGACAGGACGCTGCCGTCAAGCCGAAACCGATCCAGCAGGAAGATCTGATTCTGAAGAAGGCGATCGAGGTTTTGTCCGGAAAGAAATAGAGAGCAACGGATTGTGAAATGAAGAAGGCTGCCGAGAGGCAGCCTTCTTTCGATATGGTGGGTCGTGCTGGGTTCGAACCAGCGACCCGCGGATTAAGAGTCCGCTGCTCTACCACCTGAGCTAACGACCCATATCGGAAAGACGGAGTATAGCAAAAGAAATTTCAGGAATTCAAAAGGGCCCCAAAGAGATGGCTTTCGAATCAGATGCATCCGATCATCCGATCCGATCTGTACCCGTGAATGTTAGGGAGATCAGACGGTCTTGGTGACCTTTGAAAGAGAGCGTGGCGCATCGGCATTGATTCCTTTTTCTTCAGCGAGGAGCGCGGCGAAGAGCTGCCCCGGAATTATGAAGGGAATCGGCGAGAGGAATTCATCGATTTCTTTCGGCATCATGATGCTGTGGGAGCTGAGCCTCGCGATGTCATCGTCATTTGTTATCGAGAGGGAGTCGGCCCCGAGTTCCTTGAGACGCTCGAGGAGGTCCATGTTGCTCTTCTTCGTCACACCTTGTGGACCGAAGAAGATCGCGGGGAACCCACGCTCTACGATGGCGAGTGGTCCGTGGAAGAAATCCGCAGAGGAGAATCTTTCCGCGACGACGTAACAGGTCTCCATCAGTTTCAGTGCCAGTTCGTAGGAGTTCCCATAGTTGAGACCGCGACCCACGACGACGCAGTCGGTCATATCCGCGTGACTCTTGGCGAATTCCGCGACATGGGGTTTCAACTCCAAGGCTTTAGCGACGTAATCCGGAATCTTCTCCGCGACATGATTCGCACCGAGGGCGTTGGCGAGCATGTAGAAGTGCAACATCTGCCCGGTGTAGGTCTTCGTCGCGGCGACGGATTTCTCACGTCCCGCATGGATGAGAAGTGATTCATCGACGATCTTGGACATCGAGCTGTCGGATTCATTCGTTATTCCGAGGGTCATCGCGCCGGATGCCTTGGCTCTCTCGAGCACCGTGTTGATGTCCGTGCCCTCCCCCGACTGGGACACGCCGATCACGAGCGCGTCCTGATAATTCACTTTGGCGTCATAGAGTGTGAACACCGAGGGAGCGCACAGGCTGACGGGGATGCCGCATGAAATCTCGAGAAGATATCTGCCGAAGAGAGATGCGTTGTCCGAACTGCCACGCGCGACAAGAACAATCATCCGTATGTCCTTATCGCGGAGCACACGGCCCAGTGTCTCGTACTTGGATTTCTCGGCTGTGAGAGTGGCCTCGAGGGCACCCGGTTGTTCGGCGATTTCCTGGAGCATCAATGACATAAATCAAAATCTGGGAGAAGAAAAACTCTTTGATGCGATAACTATAGGGAAAAACTCATGAGAGACAAACCGTCGAGTCGATGAGTTCACTTCCTGGCTCGTCGCTCGATATGCAGCTCATCGATCGCTGCACCTATGAGCACCACGATCGCCGATAGATAGAGCCACAGCAGGAGCACTATGACCGCCGCGAGAGAACCGTACGTCACAGTATAGGAGTTGAAAAGCTTGACGTATGTCTGAAAGCCGAGTGACAGGAGCAACCAGATTGCAATCGCCACCACTGCCCCACGGGTTATCGGAATCCATCGCTTGGGTCGACGGTTTGGAAGAAATGAATAAATGATTGAAAAGACGAGAAGAAGCGCGATGACGATGCCAGCGTAACTCAATAGATTGAGCAGGGAATCCGGAGCGGCGGGAATGAGCCACCTGACGACGAGTTGTCCTTCGAAGATTAGAATCAGCGTCATCGTCAGCAGGATTCCCATGATCATCGTCAGGAATGCGGCGAGAATTCGAGTGCGGATCCAAGGACGTGTCTCCTCGGTTCTATACACGTGATTGAGAGCGATGCGCAGGTCGTCGACGCCGGTCGATGCAAACCAGATCGCAAGAATAAGACCCACAGTGACCTTTCGTCCCGAGGAGCCGGCTATGATTTCATTCAATGTGGAACTTACGAGCCAGTAGGCTGAATCTGGCATGACCTGACGAAGATAGGTGAATAGTTCCTCCTTGAGAGGCGCGGAACTGTCCATGATGATTCCGAAGAGACTCGTGATGAAGATCAGTAATGGGAGAAGTGAGAAGATGAAGAAGAACGCGACCTGCGCGGCCTTGTTGAAGACATCGGCCTCGTAGAGGCGATTCCACAGTTCCCTCAGATACTTTCCCATCGACAGCTATCCCCTGTTTCGCTCGAGTAGGGTCATCATGAGCAACGAGAGCAGTACGAGTGTTTCATCGGCTGGATCGACTCCCTCGAGGCTGTCTAGTCTGAATTTCCCCTCGAAGAAGGCCGGCTCCTTCTGCAATCGAACCACGGCTCTTCCGTCGGGCGTGGACACGAGATATGAAGGGTTGAGAAAGAAGCCCGTCAGCATTCCGACGAGTGGCAATTCGCCTATGATTCCATCGATGACTTTGATCCAGCCTTTCTCCTCCCGAATGACGAAGATGTTGTTTCCATTTCCGTCGAAGATTTCATAATAGGCTTTCCATATCGAACGCATTCCTCGTCTTCCCAATGCCCCGAGATGATTTCCCGATGCATCGCTGAAATTGTAGCGGGCAGAGAAGTCGAGCATCCGATCCGCATCGATAGCGTAGAGCAATTCAGTCTGACTCTCGTCCCTGAACACTCTGACCTGCTCCTTCAATTTGAGAAGCTTCTGCTTTACGTAACCGAGCGTCCGTCCGTCTACGTCTTTGACGTAAATCTGATTGGCGATTGCGAGTATCTTGAAAGAAAGGTAGATGGGATACTTCATGGCGTTCCTCCGTTTCCGAGAACCATTGTAGTCGGCTATCGCAGAATGTCGATGAAATCGCTAAGGTCGGCTGACAGAATCTTTTCTTGGAGTTCGTCTTCGGATCGGCTCATCAGCTTAGTAATATAAGTGACGAGCTCTTTCCTCTGGTCACGTCCCGTTATTGTGACATCCATGACATCGCCGACCGAGGCGATGATTGATGCACGATGCGCCTTGAGATATTCGTATCGAATCGTGACAGGGACGAGACGACACTCACCCACATCCTCGATCACGCGCGCGAATCCCGGGTACAGCTGCATCGGACGGGAGCCGAATGGTATCAATTCACCTTGCGGGAAGATCCATAGGCTTCGATCAGGGTCATCGAGGAGAAGTTCCGACGCGTATCGAATCGAGGTGGCTGCGCTACGCGGATTCTCTCTGACGACGGAGAATGCCCCGAGCCTCGTGAATGCCCAAAAGCGGCGTAGCTGCTTCTCCTCCATCATCACATAGCTGTCGAGACCGGCCTTCATCGAAATCTCGAACTTTACCAGCCCGTCCCACCATCCTGTGTGATTAGCGACTACGACTTGAGGAATGTTCCGAACCCTCTGCAATCTTGCGAGATTCGATACAAGAAAGGAATCAAACTTCCGCCTGAGCAGATTGGCGTTGTAGACGGCGAACAGCTTTTCGAAGACACGGTTCTTTCTAGCCTCAAGCATACTCCCGCCTCGCTCTGCCGTGAATACCACAAGTGATCTCGTATGAGATTGTTCCTGCATGTCGAGCTATCTCTTCGACTCCGATCGACTCATCTCCGTCGGTGCCCAGAACCGTAACTCTGTCACCGATTGAGACGCCACCGATATCGGTCACATCGACTATCGTCCAATCCATTGAGATTCGCCCGGCAATCGGTGCGCGCTTTCCCCTGACCAATACGTCTCCCTTGTTCGAAAGGGACCGTGGAAGCCCGTCGTGATATCCGATCGGCACAGTCGCGATGACCGAGGGGCGGTCCGTGCTGAATGTCCTTCCGTATCCCAATGAGACACCTTTCGGAACCTCCTTGATGTGTGCAATCTCGGAGACGATCGACATCACTGGAAGGAGCTCGGGTGCAGGGATGCCGGGGGGAAGAACATCCACCCCTCGTCCATAGAGGATTCCTCCAATCCGCACCATGTCGTGTCTGCTGGCAGGATGCGCGATTGCTCCCGGAGAGTTGGCAACATTCAGACATTTGAGACTGTGACCGGCTTGATTCAGCACGTCTGCGGCCTCGTTGAAGAGTCTGTTCTGATGCTCAGTGTAATCGGACTGACTGAGGTCGTCAGCAGCTGCAAGGTGCGTCATCAGGCCATCGATTCTGACGTTTCGCAGTTGTTTCAGTTCTGCTGCGAATACGGGAATCTGTTCAGGAAGGACCCCGATACGACCCATACCGGTATCCACCTTCAGATGAGCGGAAACGGTGACCCCGAGTCGCCCCGCCGCTGAATCGAGTGCTCGCGCAACGTCCATATTGAAGATGGCGGGTGTTATTCGTTTCTCGATAATCGATTCCTCTTGGCCGCTCCAGAAGCTCCCCATTGCAAGTATCGGAGTCCGGATTCCGGCATTCCGAAGTTCGAACCCCTCCTCGGGAAGAGCAACCCCGAGCCAGTCGGTGCCGGCTTTTTCAAGTCTCTTCGAACAGGCAATCGCACCATGCCCGTAGGCATCCGCCTTCACCACACACAGAATCACTGGCCCATCACCGAGAAAATTCCGAATGGAGCGGAAGTTCGCCTCGAGGTTGGTAAGACTGATGATCGCCCTGGTCGGCCTGGAAGACATAAAGTGATTCTTGAAGAACTTAAAGTGATTTCTAGGAATACCGCAAGATACTAGAAATCGGTTTAAATGTTGGCAATCAGACAGTTAAAGTAGTGCCTAAAGAGGGATGTTCCCATGTTTCTTCGGAGGATTCACATCCTTCTTGCCATGAAGAAGCCTCAGTGCACGAATGAGCTTTGGTCGGGTGCTGGCAGGTTCGATCACCTCGTCTACGAATCCATGCTCGGCTGCGACATAGGGGTTCGCAAACTTATCCTCGAATTCCTGAACTTTCGATCGACGGGTTTCCTCCGGATTTTCACTTGTGGAAATCTCCTTCTTACAGAGGATTCCAACGGCGCCCTCGGCGCCCATCACTGCGATTTCGGCAGTTGGATAAGCGAAGTTCACATCGGTCCTGAGATGCTTCGAGGCCATCACGCAGTAAGCCCCGCCGTAGGCCTTTCGGGTGATGACGGTGATCTTCGGCACCGTTGCCTCCGCGTAGGCGTAGAGCAGCTTGGCTCCGTGGCGAATTATTCCGTGGTGTTCCTGGTCGATTCCCGGAAGAAATCCGGGGACGTCTTCAAAGGTTATCAGGGGGATGTTGAAACAGTCGCAGAAGCGGACGAAGCGAGCCGCCTTGACCGAGGCATCAATATCCAGGACCCCCGCAAGGAAGGCGGGCTGATTGGCGACGATGCCGACAGATTGCCCTCCCAATCTCGCGAACCCGATGACGATATTCGGTGCGAAGAGTTCTTGGATTTCGAAGAAGTATCCATCGTCAACGACCTTCTTCAGGAGATCTCGGATGTCGTATGGCTGGTTCGGAGATTCGGGGACAACATCGTTCAACGAGTCGTCACGGCGATCCTCCGGGTCGTTCGTCACCTTGAAGGGTGGCTCATCGAGATTGTTCGACGGGATGAACGAAAGTAACTCGCGGGTTATCTGGAGGCAGTGCTCATCGGAATCGGCAATGAAGTGAGCGACCCCCGATTTCTGATTGTGAGTCAGCGGCCCTCCGAGATCGTCCTTCGTCACATCCTCGTGCGTCACCGTCTTGATGACATCCGGACCAGTGATGAACATGTAGGAGGTGTCTTTCACCATGATGTTGAAGTCGGTGATCGCAGGCGAGTAAACCGAGCCTCCCGCACAAGGTCCCATGATGCAACTGATTTGAGGAACGACGCCGCTGGCCATCGTGTTGCGCAGGAATATGTCCGCGTATCCTCCCAGGGAGACAACGCCTTCCTGGATGCGGGCACCGCCTGAATCGTTGAGTCCGATGACCGGCGTGCCGGTCTTCATGGCGAGGTCAAGGAGTTTGCATATCTTCTTCGCGTGGGTCTCGCTGAGAGATCCCCCGAAGACGGTGAAGTCCTGAGCAAAGACGAAAACATTCCTGCCGTCCACCGTTCCGTGCCCCGTGATGACGCCGTCACCCGGGATGCGTTGCTTATCCAATCCGAAGTCGTTCGAGCGATGGACCACGAATTTGTCGAACTCCTCGAAGGTTCCTTCGTCGAGGAAGAATTCGATTCGCTCACGTGCGGTCATCTTTCCAGAAGCCCGCTGCTTCTCGAGTCTATCTATGCCCCCGCCCAATTCGGCTTCTGCACTTCGCATTCTGAGAAGCTCGAGTTTTGATTTCCCGTTTTCTTTTTCAGTCATATCGCCCAACCATGTTTGAAGGGAATCTTATCGTAATTCCTTTTCGAATGCGTACGCGGTCAGTTCGGCAACCCATCGAAAGGGAAGGCGCCCGCATCAATCATCCTGCGCAGTTCACCGAGTGCTTCGGATGCACCGGAGAGAATCTCCTGCCCATAACCGAAACGCTGACGATTGCGTTCGAAATCCTCTTCGTCGAGAACCGTCAAATCCTCGCGGCTTCTCACCAGAAGGTCGATGTCGAGATCGACATAATCAAGGGTATCTCCGCTGAAAACCGGCGGGAGGTTTATGTTGCAGTAGAAAAACATGAAGGTCCCGTCGGGTTGATGAAATCTGAAGATGTTGAACCACTTTTCCTTCCAGTAGAACTCGTGCGAAACCGTCCCCTCCGCGATATGGCCGAGTTCGGGGTGATCGAGCTCGCGATCGAACGCACCGACGAGCACGTACAGTTCATCATTTTCTTCAACTAGCTCCGCGGACCAGGAGCGGTGGAGGCTCCCATCGAATTTGCGGGCGTTGATGGTGCAGGGCGAGGCCATCCCTCAAATCTCCTCCTGTTCGGGGAATCCGAGCGCTCCGTTGATCTTGTCGATGGTCTCGATGAGTAGAAGGCGTTGCCCGGGACTTAGGTCCGCGACCAATTTGGATTCCATCTCGAGCCAGACCGCCTCGACATCTTCCCGCACGGCGCGTCCGATGTCGGTAAGGAAGACGAGAGTGAGCCGTCCATCGGTCTTGCTCTTTTCGCTTCTGACGAATTCCGCATCGGCGAGGCTTTTAACCATCTTGCTGATTGTCGGAGGGGCAACCGCTAGGCGCTCCGAGAGGTCGGCCTGGGTGAGGCCGTCCTCCCTCCAAAGTTGAATCAGGACATTGACCTGACCGGCAAAGAGACCGATCCGCTGCAACGATTTATCGAGAAGGACCCGATGGGCCGTTCCCATCTGAGAAATCTTCGACACCAGGCTCTGTTCGAAATCCATCGCGCTCACCTCTCGGAAAATCCTTTGAACCTCAACCTTAAGCTATTCGATTTGTATCAGATAGGGAGATTAATAGCTAGCTATCGAAATTCAATTAGCGAGCCAAGCAATTTCGATTAGCTAGGTAATCATCTGTTATGCGGAGATGAAAGCAGGGGCTTAACGAGGTAGGCAAACCAAACGAAAAGACCCGGGGAACTCCCGGGCCTTCTGCTTAAGGTGATTCGGTTTCAATTGGTTCGCTTGTTCCAGTCTGCGAGGAAGGCTTCCAAGCCTTTATCAGTCAGGGGATGCTGTACCAGCTGCTTGATCACTTTGAAGGGTATAGTCGCGACATCAGCACCCGCCAAGGCGCAATCCACGATATGCACAGGGTGGCGAATCGAAGCAGCGAGCACTTCAGTTGCGAATCCGTAATTGTCGTAGATGTTGACGATGTCCGAGATAAGCTGCATCCCGTTTGTCGAGATGTCGTCAAGCCTGCCGATGAATGGGGAAATGTAGGTTGCCCCTGCTTTCGCCGCAAGCAGCGCCTGGGACGCTGAGAAGCACAATGTGACGTTGACCTTGATGTCATCGGCTCGGAAGGCTCTGGTGGCCTTCAGGCCGTCGAGGGTGAGTGGAACCTTGATCACCACATTGTCCGCGATCTTGGCGAGCTCGCGACCCTCTCGCAACATTCCCTCCGTGTCGAGAGCGGTCACCTCGGCGGAGACATCACCATCTACCAGGCTGCAGATCTTCGCGATGTGTTCTTTGAAGTCGACGTCGCCTTCCTTGGCTATCAACGACGGGTTGGTTGTGACCCCGTCGATCAGACCCATCTCCGCGGCTTCGCGGATTTCATCGAGGTTCGCTGTATCAATGAAGAATTTCATCTTGGTCTCCGAAAAATATTTGACTGTTTCAGGCGATTGGATTGATGAGCGGATCGAGTCCATCGATCCAGACTTCGCATACATCGCCAGGATTCAACTTGGAAACTCCGGACGGGGTTCCGGTCGCAATGATGTCTCCTGCTTCAAGGGTCATCATGTTCGAGATGTATCGTATCAGAAAGGGAACTGAGAAGACCATTTGAGAGGTTCTTCCGTTCTGTCTCACATCGCCGTTGACGACGCACTTGACCGATGCATCCCTCCAATCGAAATCAGTCTCGATGTATCTCCCGATGGGACAGAACGAGTCGAACGACTTTGCTCGTGCGAACTGTCCGTCTTTTCTTTGAAGGTCCCGGGCGGTGACATCGTTGAGTGTGGTGTACCCGCGTACGTATTCGAAGGGGTCGTCATCCTCAGTCAGCCCCTTGCACTGCTTGCCTATCACGATCGCCAGTTCAGCTTCGTGCTCAACCTGTTCTGAGAGTGCAGGAACAACGATAGGAGCACCGGTTTCGATCAAGGCCGAGGGCGCCTTCAGGAAAAGCAGCGGCTCCTTAGGCACTTCGTTTCCGAGTTCGGCCGCATGGTCGGCGTAATTGCGACCGACACAAACTATCTTCGAGGGGTTTGTTGGGGGAAGGAAATCGACCTCTGCAGGCGACACAGACCTGCCACTCCCATCATCGAGGACTATGCGGTCCTTTTCGGTGTGTCCGGTGGCTATCGAATCCTCGAAAACGAATCTGCAAAGTTTCATAACTCTATTGTCTCGTCGGGACCGTCTCGCTGACCACTTCCGACGGCTCACTCCTGTTTCCGCGCTTGTCGATGGCGATAACATAATAGTGATAGCTTTTGCCGGAATCCACCTTTTCGTCCCTGAAGGTGTTGGTCGTGAGAAGCTTCTCGTTCAGTTGAATCCACCTATCGAGGGGCTCATCCCGATTCTCTGACCTGTAGATGATGTAGCCTTCGATGTCATTCTCGAGATTGCTTGCGAAGAAAATCGAAATCTCGGTGAGAGACGTGGCGATTGTCACTGCCTCGGGCGGAGCAGGAGGAAACACGTCCACGGGTGTGATCGCCACAATCTCAGAATCAGAACTCTCCACGGTCATCCCATCGGAGACAGTTGACACGGCCCTTACGAAATATGTGTAGGTCTTACCGAACTCGAACAGTTCGTCGTCGAAACGGGCCTCGACGATCGGAGCTTCATTCCGAAGTCTGAAAGCCCCGTCTCCTTCTTTTCTGTAGACGTTGTATCCCAGGATGTTGTCGGTGACGGACCTATCGAGATTCTCAGAGGGAGTGCTCCATGAAACAGTCAGTGCGGATTGTGATGGAGTCACAGCCGGATTCACAGGTGCCAGGGCTACCCGAAGTGATGTCTCGATCGTCACGAAGTTGGAGAATCCTGACCTCTGACCCATTGCATTCACGAGACGGACCGCGTATCTGACCAGGACGGGTTTGTCACCGAAATCCATCGGGTCGGATACGGTGAAACTCTTCGCTCCAAAATCGTCTGATTTGAAATCGACCGTGGAGACGATCGTGCTCCGTTCTGCAAACTCCTCTTCGGTCAGGAAGGTGAATGAGCCGATGGGTTCCACGAAACGGTAGACATCGGCCCGCGCGACGTTCATCACGCTCTTTGAATCCGCATTCCTTGCGGGCATCTTCCACGACAGCAGTATCTCGCCACCCTGCTGATAGCCACTGATCTCAACGGTCTGCGGCACTCTCTCGCGTGGTGGTACGGGAAGTCCCCTGCGTCCGCAACCCGAGAGCAGCAACGCCGCAGTTGAAAGCGTTGCGAGCAGAAGAAGTGATTGTCGGATTCCCGGTTTCATTTGTCTGAACTGATCAAAGTGCGGTTTCCCGCAGTTCTTCGTCCTCGATGTACGGAGTCAGCTTGGTGAGCACATAGTTCCGATCGATCTTCTGGGTCTTCTCTTCCAATTCCGATCCGAGGAAGCTTATCTCCTCGAGAAGTTTTTCAAGCAGCGTGTGGAGGCGCCTTGCTCCGATGTCTTCGGCCTTCTCGTTGATCGTCTCGGCCATATGGGCGAGTTCGGAAATCGCGTCGTCATCGAACTCGAGATTGATCCCCTCTGTCGCCAGAAGAGCCTGGTACTGTTTCATCAGAGAGTTCTTCGGCTCCACCAATATCCTCCTCAGGTCATCCTGACTCAAGGATTCGAGTTCGACCCTGATAGGGAATCTTCCCTGAAGCTCCGGGATCAGATCGGATGGTTTCGTGATGTGGAAGGCACCTGCGGCAACGAAGAGGATGTGGTCGGTGTTGACCATGCCGTAACGAGTGTTCACGGTCGTTCCCTCCACGATGGGGAGCAGATCGCGCTGCACGCCTTGGCGCGAGACATCCGGCCCCGAGCCGCCTGACTCGCGACCGGCGATTTTGTCGATTTCGTCCAGGAAGATCATGCCGGACTGCTCTGCGAGCTCGACGGCGGTCCTCGTCACCTGCTCCATGTCAATGAGGGAATCAAGTTCATCTCTCAAGAGCACGGCTGTCGCCTCGGAGACCTTCAGACGCTTTCTGACGGTCTTCGTCGGGAACATCGTCCCGAACATGTCCTTGAGGTTGACGCCCATGTCACCCATGTCGCCACCTCCGACGAAATCAAGCATGGGATTGGATCGGTCTGAAGTGTCGAATTCGATCACTCGCTCGGATAATTCACCGTTCCTCAACTGCTCTCGAAGCTTATCCCGTGTTCTTTGGTTGGCCGCATCGCGTTCCGCCGCCAGTGAGGCCGAGTCGGGATCGGAGGGGTTGAAGTACGTTGTAGGCATAGGGAAGAGGATGTCCAGGATCCGTTCCTCCACGTTCGCCTCGGCGAACGGAATCACGTCCTTCTGCATTCGCTGTTTGACCATGTCGACAGCCGAATCCACCAGCTCCCGTACCATGCTCTCCACATCCCGTCCCATGTAACCGACCTCGGTGTATTTGGAGGCTTCCACCTTGATGAAGGGGGAACCGGATAGCCGCGCCAGCCGGCGAGCGATTTCGGTTTTGCCGACCCCTGTGGATCCGATCATCAGAATGTTCTTGGGGAGCACGTCCCTAGCAATCTCAGCGGGCAGCTTTCTGCGTCGTGTGCGATTCCGCATCGCGACAGCAACAGCACGCTTCGCGTCGGCTTGACCGACGACGTATTTGTCCAGTTCTGAGACGATTTCCCGAGGAGTCATCGTGTCGAGCGATGTTTGGTTTGAACTGCTGTTTTCCATTTGTTGAATCAGCTGAGAATCATAAGGCGTGGATTGGTAATGCTCAAATTGACATGCGGTTGGGGATGACTGAACATTGTCGGGATTTGGACTTGGTCTGCCTCGTTTGTCGGTCAACGGGGTTTGCAGGAATCGGATATCTCAGACGGAAAAAATCGCTGGCAATCCACAAGCAGACCCGGTCGTTATCTAGAATCCACCTTAAGTTACCTAAAGTAATGTCTAAACAAGTTTCAATTCGTCTCGGTCTTGAAAATGCCCTCGAGGGAGCCGATGCGCTCTTCGGAGACGAGCGGGTGGGGTTGATCTGTAACCAAGCTTCTGTCGATCATTGCTTTCGGCACGCTGCCGACCTTTTCTCCCAGCACCCGAGGATCAACCTGACGACTCTTTTCGGCCCACAGCACGGGATACGCGGAGATGTTCAGGACAACATGATCGAGTCGGGACATGGCACCGACAAACGAACAGGGCTTCCGGTCTACTCTCTCTACAGCGAGACTCGAAAGCCCACCTCAGAGATGCTCAGGGATGTCGATGTCCTGGTCTTCGATCTTCAGGATGTCGGATGCCGGGTCTACACATTCATCTACACGATGGCGCTCGCGATGGAGGCGTGTAAGGAGAACGGGAAACGCTTTATCGTCCTAGACCGACCGAATCCAATCAACGGAATCGACGTCGAGGGCAGCCTGCTTGAAGAAGGGCATGAGTCCTTTGTGGGGCTCTATCCGATTCCCATGAGGCATGGAATGACAGCCGGGGAACTCGCAGAGATGTTCAACCAGCTCTTTGCGATCGGGTGCGACTTGCAGGTCGTCCCGATGAGCGGATGGAGTAGGGATTTGTTCTACGATGAGACCGATGGACCGTGGGTGATGCCATCCCCGAATATGCCGACGGTCGACACTGCGGTGGTCTTCTCCGGCACGGTTTACTTCGAAGGAACGGCCATATCGGAAGGTCGCGGAACCACAAGGCCCTTCGAAATAGTGGGTGGCCCATATGTTGATTCGTCTCGCTTGGCCAGTAGCTTGGAGGCATTGAATCTCCCTGGTGTCGTGTTCCGGCCGATCGAATTCATCCCGACATTTCAAAAGTGTGTCGACCGGAATTGTGGCGGGGTCTTCCTTCACGTAACGGACAGGCGCGTGTTCAAACCCGTGCTTACCGGTCTAGCGGTTGTGAAGTCCATTATTGAGAATCACCGAGACGATTTCCTTTGGAAGGATCCTCCCTATGAATACGAGTACGACAGGAATCCCTTCGATGTGATCGCCGGCAACCTTTCGGTCAGACGAATCTGCGAGGGGGGCGGTTCGATCGAAGACCTCCGAGAGGATTGTGAGAAGGATGTGGATGGGTTCAAGAGGCTGAAGGAGAGATTCCACATCTATTGAGATGGATAGAAGCGGAGAAATTATCTTTGAAAGGATATAATCCAACAGTTCGCAGAGTTACTGTAACTTCTCAGGAGTCTGCACACAGACAGTTAAAGTAAAGTTTCAATACGCGGAGCACGAAATGGGTAATTGGTTCACAGTCGGACTGCTCGCATGGTTCCTGCCGGGAGCGGGTCATTACAGTCTAGGCCGGAAGAAACGCGGTCTGATTCTGGCAGGGGTTGTTTGGACGCTGTTTGTCGTCGGGGTATTCAGTGGCGGACTCTTCTACCCCGGTTTCGAATATTCCGAAGGTCCTTTGCTCTCGTTACTGAACACCGTGGCCAGACTTGGGAACGGAATCGGTACGATTGTGGAGTTCATCACCCAACCCCTTCTTTCGTCCAACACGGCATCATGGCCAACCTTCGAGTATGGCGGCCGATTCCTTGAGGTTGGCGGGCTGATCAACTTCCTTGCGATGCTGGATGCGGTGGATATCAAACTCGGGAGGAAGGAATGATTCACTTTCTTTATCTCGTCGGATTCTCGATTCTCGTGGGCTTTGCGTTTGGCGCCTTGGCGTCAGGAACGACCAGGGAGCGGGTGCTCTACGGCCTGAAGAGTTTCGGGCAGTTCATGGTTGTGAGCATAGCTCTTGCCTGGTTGTTTTATTTCCTTCCATGGTGATCTGAAATGGGTTTGGTCGAGACCGAAGGACTGGTTCTGAGGACCTATAACTTCTCAGACGCTGACAAGGTTGTAGTCTTTCTGACCGAGGACCACGGACTCGTCCGAGGAGTTGCCAAGGGCGCTCGAAGATTGAAAAGTGTCTTTGGTAGCAGTCTCGAACCGTTTTCGATCTCGCGCATCGCCTACTTCAAAAAGGAACAACAGGAGCTCGCCGCGATAAAGTCGGCGGAGATCCGCCACTCCCATTTCGAAAACGCATCGGACCCCATATTCCTGCAGAAGTTCGCCTACATAGCCGAGTTACTGATTGCGTTCGCACCTCCGGAGGAACCCAACTCTCGCCTCTACAACATGACGAGGATATGTCTTGAGACAGCATCTCCCGACCGTGAGAGTCTCGACATGGTCTTGCTCTATTTCGAGGTCTGGTTGCTCAAACTCGGAGGCTACCTTCCCGATTGGGCGACATGTTCGGAATGCAGTGTAGCCGTTCCGCCCGATGGCGATGTTTCTGTGCAGAGCAATTTCCAGATACTTTGCAACGGCTGCCAAAGGACGAGGACGGCGGTGCTGCTTTCGCCGATCGAGCGAACGATCATGTCTGAGATTCAGAAGATGGGGCCCGGAAGATTTCTCGAACTGCGGCATGATGTAAAATCCGTCCGACATCTTTCTGGGATTCTGAAGAAACTTGTAGCCACTATCCTCGGAGGCGATTCGCATGAGACGCGGATCCTCTCCACGAAGTACTGAGATGCGAAGATTCGGTTGGACATTGTCGCGGTATCTGATCAAGTCGGTCCTTCCGTACTTCCTTTTCTCGTGGGTGCTTCTCAGCGTCATACTCTTCTTTCAACAGGCGGCACGGTATTCAGACATCTTCTTCAGCGCGAACGTGCCACAGGGTGTCGTTCTGGAACTCGCGATAGCTTTGGTTCCCAGTGTCATCTCGTTCACATCCCCGATGGCGGTGTTGGTCGGAGTCGTCATCGGGCTCTCGCGAATGCAAGGAGACAGCGAACTCATAGCTATTCGCGCCTCGGGGGTTGGAAACATCCAACTCACCGCCCCGATGATTCTGCTCGGTATCGTCCTGAGCGGACTGTCCTTCTTGGTCAATTCGGTGGGCGTTCCTTTCGCAGCCGGAATCGCGAAGCGGGTCGCAATCGAATCAGCGATCTATGAGCTGGATTCTCCAATTGTTCCCGGTACGTTCAACACCGGCATTGCGGGATTTACCGTTTTTGTCAGAGAGGGCGACCCGAAGACGGGGATGTGGAAGAACATTTTCATCCACACCGAGGGAGCAGGAGGAGGGGAGACGAGGGTCATCACGGCAGCCACGGGAAGAATCGATTCGGGGGCGAATGTAGCGGAATTGGTCCTCTCGGATGCCAATGTCACAACTATTCCCGCGGATCCCGTTCTCAACGGACGAATTTCCAGTGAGAAGGTCGGCAGTCTGAGGTTCGGCGTCAAAACCGGCAAGGCGGATTTGATCGCGAGGCTCCAGTCGGTTGATGACTCACCTGAAACCATGGGCCTCGTCGAATTGTCAAACTACGCGGCGAAAATCGGCGGTAAGGAGTCCAAGGAAGCAAACATACTCCTCGCGCGGAGGGTCTATCTCTCTCTTGTTCCACTCCTGTTCACGATTCTTGGCACGGCCTTGGTTCTGAGATTCAACAGGAAGGGAAGAGGATTCGGAGCCGTGTTGGCGCTCGCCGGGTTGGTCGCTTATTACCTTGTCAGCCTTCTGCTTGAACAGGTGGCGAGAACCAGCAGTATCGACGCATTGGTCTCAGGGGCGGTTGCGCCGATTCTTGCAATCATTGTCGCTCTCTGGCTGTTCGTGTCGACCGGCAGGGTCAGATCGTCCAAGAGATTCAAGACGCCCCGGTTTCTTTCGAGAACTGCCGAGCTTTTCGAGAAGGTGCCTAACCTGCTGGTTTTCAAACGCGGCGGGGGATTCCTTGATCGGGAGATTCTACGTAGCCTTCTCTCTTACTTTGTCCTCAGTCTCGGATTTCTGTCGGCGATCTTCATCATCTTCACTGCATTCGAGATGTGGAAGTTCGCAGGGAGCATGGACGGTGGCCCGGTGCTGCTTCTGAAATATCTCCTCTTTCTTCTACCGATGATCTTCTCTCAGCTTGTCGCACCTTCGCTGATGATTGCAGCGCTCGCGACATTCGTCATAAAGTCCCGGCAGAACGAGGTCGTAACGTGGGCGGCCGCCGGCCAGAGCGTCTATCGACTTTTGATTCCATGCTTCATGTTCATGGGCTTCGTTGCCTTCCTCGTGTTTCTGCTTCAGGAGACAGCGCTCCCCTGGGCCAATCGCCTACAGGACACCTACCGCGCAGAACTCCGTAGCCGGGGAGAGAATACGGGGAAGATGATGACGGGATGGACTGCCACGGACGGACGAATCTATAGATTCTCTACGCCCAAGACGGGATTCCTGCGGAATGACGAGATAGGAGACGTATCAATCTTCGAGACGGATCGACAAGGCGGTGTTTCAAGGATCGTTCAAGCCTCAAGTGCGAAATGGGAGGATGGAGAGGTCACTGTTCCGAAGGAAAGTGACGTCGTCACATTCAGGGGAGAGCTGAAGCGCTTTCGAATCGATGCCGCTCTAGCGATTGAGGAAACGGAGCATCCTTTCACCTTCGCGAATCAGAGACCTACTCATCTCAATCTGCTCGAGGCCTTCGATTACTATCCCGAGATCGACTCGGGGCCGGAGAAGCGTGCCTTCGGTCTCGCGATACACCAGAAGTTCGCCACCTTGGTCCTACCGTTCGTCATCGTGCTTTTCACCGTGCCGTTTGCGATATCGATGAGTCGTAGCAGCAATGTGATCATGATCGGATACGCACTCGGAGTCTGGCTCGTGTTCACGGCTGCCACAACCTTCCTTGGACAGCTCGGTACCGCGGGGAAACTTCCGACCTTCATGGCGGCATGGCTTCCAATTCTCATCTTCGCGATGATCGGAACGGTTCTTCTTACAAGAGTCCGTACATGAAAAAGGCGCACCGTCTCCGATGCGCCTTCTCGTTCCTTCAATCAAAGCGATTAGGTTCCTGTTTCCCAGCTCGACATGTACTCGAGCATCTCGGGGGTTAGGTCGTCGATCTTAATACCGAGCGACTTCAATTTCAGTCGTGCGATCTCCTGATCGACCTCTGCGGGCAGGACGTGCACACCCGCTCCGAGTTTCCCCTGTTGTTTCACGAGGAACTCGGCTGACAGAGCCTGGTTGGCGAACGACATGTCCATCACGCTCGCGGGGTGGCCTTCGGCCGCCGCGAGGTTGACGAGACGTCCCTCACCGAGGACGATGACGCTCTTGCCGCTACCTTTCAGCTTGTATTCCTGGACGAAGGGTCTGCGCGTGACGGGGGCTTCCGACATCTCACGGAGGGCTTCGAGATTGAGTTCCAGGTCGAAGTGTCCCGAGTTCGAGACGATCGCTCCATCTTTCATCACTTCGAAGTGTTCTTTGTCGATGACGTGACGGTTTCCAGTCACTGTAACGAAGAAATCGCCGACCTTCGCCGCTTCAGACATGGGAAGGACTCTGAATCCGTCCATCACCGCCTCGATGGCCTTGATGGGGTCGACTTCCGTCACGACGACGTTGGCTCCGAGACCGCGGGCGCGCATCGCACAACCCTTGCCACACCAACCGTAGCCGACGACAACGAAGGTCTTTCCTGCAAGAAGGACGTTCGTTGCACGGATGATGCCGTCGAGCGTGGACTGTCCGGTTCCGTATCTGTTATCGAAGAAATGTTTCGTCTGTGCATCGTTGACTGCGATCGAAGGGAAGGTGAGTACGCCGGCCTTCTCCATCGCTTTCAAGCGGACGATGCCTGTGGTCGTTTCTTCCGTCGTCCCGATGATCTTGTCGGCGAGTTCGCGCTTCTCTTTGAGCATGGTCGCGACAACGTCGGATCCGTCATCGATGATGATGTTCGGATTCGAGTCGAGAGCCATGCGAACGTGGCTCATGTATGTTTCGGTGGACTCGCCCTTGATCGCGAAGACCGGAATGCCCCAGTCCGCAACGAGTGAGGCGGCGACGTCATCCTGCGTGGAGAGGGGATTGGATGCGATGAGAATCGCCTCCGCACCGCCGGCCTGTAGAGCTCTCGCAAGGTTCGCAGTCTCTGTCGTGATGTGTGCACATGCCACAAGCTTCAAGCCTGCGAGGGGTTTCTCAGCCTCGAATCGTTCTCGTATCAGTCTGAGAACAGGCATCTCACGATCCGCCCATTCGATTCTCTGTTTTCCTTGCGGGGCAAGGGCTATGTCTTTGATGTCGTATTGCATTTCTTTCCTCTCTGAAAATGAGGCGGAGGAAATTCTCCCTCCGCCTTGTTTGTCATTGGATCAATCTTTGTCCCTTAAGCCGAAGCGGCTGCCTTGAGGGCTTCCGCCTTGTCGGTTTTCTCCCACGAGAATCCATCACGTCCGAAGTGTCCGAACTTGGCGGTTTCCTTGTAAATGGGTTTCCTGAGATCGAGGGACTCGATGATGCCCGCTGGCGTGAGCTTGAAGTTGGCCCTCACGATTTCTGAGAGTTTCGCTTCATCGACCTTGCCGGTTCCATGAGTGTCGACGAGAACCGAGACAGGATCTGCGACGCCGATGGCATAGGCTAGCTGCACAGTGCATTTGTCCGCGAGTCCGGCGGCGACGATGTTCTTGGCGATGTAACGCGCCATGTAAGCGGCCGATCTGTCGACCTTCGTCGGATCCTTTCCTGAGAAGGCGCCACCACCGTGCGGAGCATAACCGCCGTAGGTGTCGACGATGATCTTTCTTCCGGTGAGTCCTGCGTCTCCCATCGGGCCTCCGATCACGAAACGACCGGTCGGGTTGATGTGGAACTTGGTGTTGGCATCGATGAGTTCCGAGGGAACCACCTTTCTGATGACCTTGTCTTCGATGTCCTTGCGGAGCTGGTCGTTGCTGACATCATCCGAATGCTGATTGGAGATGACGATTGCCTCGACTCTGGCTGGCTTGCCGTCTCGGTACTCGACGGTCACTTGCGATTTTCCATCGGGACGGAGGTACGGAAGCTCACCGCTTCTTCTCGCATCCGAGAGCCTCTTCGTGAGGTTGTGCGCAAGCTGGATGGGGAGTGGCATGAGCTCTGGGGTCTCGGTGCAGGCGAATCCGAACATGAGACCCTGATCACCAGCACCGCCGGTGTCCACGCCCTGCGAGATGTCGGGAGACTGGGTGCCGAGAGCGTTCAGCACGGAACACGTGTGCCCGTCGTAGCCGAAGGTGGCGTCGAAGTATCCGATTTCCTTGATGGTGTCACGGACTATGTCCTGGAAATTGACCTTAGCCGTGGTGGTGATCTCTCCGGCCAGAACCGCGAGCCCCGTGGTTACCAATGTCTCGCATGCGACCCTTGATTTCGGATCCTGCGCGAGAATCGCATCAAGGACCGCATCGGAAATCTGGTCTGCGATTTTATCCGGGTGACCCTCCGTCACTGATTCGGAGGTAAACAGAAAATTAGGACTGCTCAAGGCTTTTTGCTCCTCTGTTGTTTGATTTGAACAGCAAGTTTTCGGACTGTTCACAGAAACAAGGATTCTATTACCTTGCCCCAAGGGGTGTCAAAACGCTGAAATCAAGGAAAAATGGATATTTCGCGGTACTTAGCAGTGCCGTAAGGTATCCAGGGAATTCCTCGTGACAATTTGCGGTGCTATCCTTGCAAATGCCACATGTGCGGTCGTTACACACTTTCATCGACTTCGGAGTCCATCAAAGCGATTTTCGATGGCCCGATCTCCGTTCCGGAGACCTCGCCCCGTTACAACATCGCTCCGTCCCAGGTCTGCGGGATTGTCACTGGGAAGAGTTCCTATCGCTTCGAGGCCGCGACATGGGGAATCATGCCTTCTTGGATGAGGGAACCGAGGATGCTGATCAACGCCCGTTCCGAGACGATTCTCGAGAAGCCTTCATTCAGGAGGCTCTACGAAAACGGGCGATGCGCGGTGCCTGCGGATGGTTTCTACGAGTGGGAGACGGTGTCAGGGAAGAAGCGCCCCGTTTATTTCCATAGGTCAGGCAGGGAACCGTTCGCCTTCGCCGGACTCTTTGAAGAAGATCCGCAGGGTGGCGCCCCGAAATTCGTGGTGCTGACCGTCGCCGCCAATGATTTCGTCCGCCCAATTCACGACCGGATGCCTGCGATGCTTGTGGGTCCTGCCATCGGGGATTGGCTCAAAAGAGGGGACCCATCTGTCCTGATTCCGTCCCCGGAGGATTTCCTGGTAGCCGACAGAGTCTCCAAGCTCGTCAACAGTCCTTCCAATGACAGCCCTGAATGCATCCTGCCCACGAATGAAGATGATTCAGGGCCGCAACTCTCCTTCGGATTCTGATTCAAAAGATTCCCAAATATTCCATTTCAGTAAAATTCCCTGCTGAAAGTGCTTAAATCAATAACTGCTTAAGATTTCTTCACTTTTTCACTTGCAAAGATTCTAGTCCATTGGTATATTTTCCAAAATATTCCAAAGATTCCAAATATTCTCATATGGCGGAACAGGACAGGGAGCGGCGGTTGTTGGAGTTCCTCAGGTCGAGCATAGACCTCAAAGGGGAACCTCCGACGATAAGCGCCATGAAGAAGGCACTCGGCATTACCTCGACGGCGGGGATGTACAGGCTTCTCGACAGTCTCGAGGAGCGTGGCTACATCGTGCGCGAGAGGAAGAGTTGGAAGGGGATAAAAGTCGCCCGAAACTATGCGGACGATGGGGCCGGGGAGGAATCACTTGCCCGTCTGCCACTTCTAGGAATAGTCGCGGCGGGCAATCCGATCGAGGCCGTGCTCGTGCCGGAGACGATCGATGTCCCGATGACGATGATCAGACCCGGCACCCGGCATTTCGCCCTCGAGGTCCGTGGAGAGAGCATGATCGGCGAGAACATCATCGATGGCGACAAGATAATCCTCAGGCACTCGACTACCGCGCACAACGGAGATCTCGTCGTCGCGCTTGTCGACGGATGCGATGCCACGGTCAAGACCTTCCGCAAGGACGGGGACACTGTGAATCTTGAACCTGCGAACAGCAGATTCAAGACCATATCGGTGGCGGCCTCTCGGGTGACGATACAGGGAATAGTCGTAGGACTGATCAGAAAGTACAGAAATGATTAACGGCGTATCCAGATTGCACGAATTGTCCGAACTGCGAAGGCAGGAGTTCAGACAGACGGGTGTCCCATCATTCGACGGGATGACGGGCGGCCTCGTGCGCGGAGGGATATGTGAGCTGTCGGGTCCCGACGGTTCCGGTAAGCGCGGTCTCGCTTTGAGGATGGCCGCATGCTCCACCGATCGCGGCGGACTCTGTGCGGTCGTAGATGGAACCGACGGATTCGATCCGATATCGGCTCAGGGCAGTGGACTCTCCCTTTCTAAGACTGTCTGGGTGAGATGCGGTGGCGACCTCACGAAGTCCATCATGTCGACGGAGTATCTCGTTCAGTCGAGACTGTTTGATCTGATATGGCTCGATCTCGGGGGGTTCGGTGAAAGGGAGCTCGCAATGCTTCCGAGCAGCTATTGGTATCGCTTCAAGGTCGGACTCCAGGGTTCACCCACGTCACTCGTCGTCACGGCGGGGGAACCGCGCGTGCGCTCCGCCGCGCAACAGACATTCAGATTGGAAAGAAGGCACTCCTCATGGGACGGTGAAGGGAATTTCAAGATTCTAGAGCGCATCGAATCGGTGGTCGAATGCGTCAGGCCTTTTCCTTCATCGGTCACGATGAGTTTCTCTTCAGGTTGATTTTTTCAGGGGTGAGGTGATGAGGATATTCATTGCGATCCATCCCGAAGACGCCGAACAGGCCGCACTCGTCATAAACAGGGAGTACTCGCCGAACATCGAGGTTGCACAGTCGGGCGAGCTCGTCTTCGATCTGACTCCAAACCAGATCGATGACATTCACGCTCTCATAAAAGAGATCCTCGAGAGAATTCCCGCATCCGCAGTAGCCGTCTCGCCGAATGCCGCGACGTCGTTGCTGCTTCTTCGAAAGCGTGGCGGTGTGAGCATCGACGGTGTCGGGGGAAGGGAGGATCTGAGATCGATAGGGATCGACGCGCTTGGCGCAGGCCGGGACTTCACGCGTCTGATGAGGGACTGGGCGATCGACGATCTCGATGCATTCTCAGAACTTCCCGAGGATGAGATGGTCGAGAGGTTCGGCCCTTCGGTGAAGGAGTTTTTCGACCGCTCCCGCGGAAGGGAGTTCAGACCCCTTGCAACCGTTTCAGGAATCAGTGACTTCAGATGGAGGATGTCGTTCGACAGTCCCATCACCGAGGCTGAATCGCTCAGGTTCACATTCTCGACGGCGGTGACGCACATCTTCAAAAGACTTTCCCGAAGATGTCTCGGCGCATCGGAATGCGTCATCGAAGTCTTTGGCGCGGGCAGGACCAAGCGTTACGAGGTGAAGGCCGTCGTTCCCACGGTGAACGAGAAGGTGTGGATGAGGCTCGTCTCGGTCCGAATCGAATCGGAACCTCCTGAATTCGACGTGACGGGAGTTTCTGTCGAACTCATTCCGGCGAGACTCAGAACGATACAGAGCAATCTCTTCTCGGCGAACATCCTCGAACCGGAGAAGATCGGCCTCGTGGTCTCTAAGATCGAAAAGATGGTGGGGCGTGGCAATGTCGGGATTCCAAGAATCAGCGACTCATGGAAACCACGTGACTTCGATATCGATTCGGATCTCTCAGGAATCGAGAGGAGTGTCGCGATGCCGACGACTGTCGAGGACTTTCCGGCAAGGACCTTCTTCTATTTCCCATCTCCGGTCAGGGTGAAGATGTTCTTCGACGGTCGCATCCCGTCTCGCATGGTTCTCGGTGGGCGGAGCATGAAGGTGGTTTCCGCGAGCGGACCTTGGAGGGTCGACGGCGGATGGTGGCGCGATGATGCTTGGGCCCGTGACGAGTGGGACCTCGAGACCGAGGACGGCTCGCTCTTACGCATGGTCTCGGATGGGGGCGGAGGATTCTTTCTCGAAGGCGGATACGACTGATGGGTTACTGCGAACTTCATGCGAGCTCGGCGTTCAGTTTTCTGAGAGGCGGAGTCCTGCCCGAAGACCTCGCGATCGCCGCAGCAGAAAATTCCATCTCCGCCATCGCCCAGTTAGACAGGGACAACATCTCGGGGGCGGTCAGATTCGACACCGCCGCAAAGCTCGGTGGAGTCCGCCCGATCATCGGCGCGGAGGTGACGATGTTCGACGGCACATCGCTTCCGCTCATACCGACCTCGGAGAAGGGTTATGCGAATCTCTGCAGACTTCTAACTGAGATTAAACTCAGGGCGCCGAAGAACGAACATCGGACGCACTTCGAGGACCTTGAGAGATTCTCATCCGATCTTATCTGTCTATCCGGAGGACACGGTGACGGATTTCTATCGTCCGCGGTCCCGACCGGTGATGCTTCGAGATATGCGGGCATTCTGAAATCCATCTACGGTGAAAACTTCTTCATCGAGGTTCAGCGTCATCTGAAGAGAGACGAAGAGCGCGTGAACAAAGTTCTCTTCGATATCGGGGATGATTTAGGGGTTGAGGCGGTCGCAACCAACGGAGTCATCTACTCGACACCGGACGACAGGGAGATTGCCGATGCGTTTCTCTGCCTGCGCAGTCGCCATGACATCTTCCACGCGGGACGACTTCTGTCATTCAACTCGGAACGCTACATGAAATCCCCGCGTCGCATGGAGGATCTGTTCAAAGACAGACCCGATGTCGTCGCGCGCACGCTCGATGTCGCATCGATGATCGGGTTCTCGATGGATGACGTCGGGTATAAATTCCCGGACTATGAGACGCCGGGCGGCGTGCCGATGGGCGAATTCCTCAGACACGTCACATACGAGGGTGCACGGAAGCGATACGACGGTGAGATTCCCGACAATGTCCGCAGACAGCTCGACAGGGAATTGACGCTCGTCGAAAATCTCGGACTCTGCGGATATTTTCTTCTCGTCTGGGACATCGTCGATTTCTGCAGACGCCACGACATACTCGCGCAGGGCAGGGGCTCGGCCGCGAACAGTGCGGTGTGTTACTGCCTAGGCATCACAGCGGTCGATCCCGTCACGAGCGGGTTGCTCTTCGAGCGATTCCTATCCGAGGAAAGGCAGGAATGGCCCGATATAGATCTCGATCTCCCGAGCGGTCACGACCGAGAGCTCGTCATCCAGTATCTCTATAAAAAATACGGCGAGCGCGGCGCGGCGATGACTGCAAACGTCATCACCTACAGAAAACGTTCGGCGATACGGGAGATGGGCAAGGTCTTCGGGATCCCGGAGGAGTGCGTCGCGACGCTGTCCAAGCTGTCGAGGCATTTCGGTTCGAGCGAGGAGGCCGAGTTCCTCGCCAAGATCGGCGAGGAGACTGGACTCGCACATGACAGGAATGTCATGAAGTTCGCGGAGCTGGTCTGTCGCATTCAGGACTTCCCTCGACACCTCGGTCAGCATTCCGGCGGCATGGTCGTATTCAAGGGCATGCTCGATCAAGTGGTGCCGCTCGAGCCTGCATCGATGGATGGTCGTGTGATCCTCCAGTGGGACAAGGATGATTGCGCAAAGGTCGGCATCATCAAGGTCGATCTGCTCGGACTCGGGATGCTCGCGGCCGTGCGCGATACGATCAACCTGGTCAGAGAGCACGAAGGAATCGAGCTCGACATGGGCACTCTTCCGAAGGACGACCCGCTCGTCTATCAGGCTCTGCAGAGGGCCGATACCGTGGGGATGTTCCAGGTCGAGAGTCGCGCGCAGATGAGTTCGCTTCCGCGCACGAGACCGAGCAGGTTCTACGACATCGTCGTGCAGGTGGCCATCATCAGGCCGGGACCGATAGTCGGACAGATGCTGGGTCCATATGTGAAGAGGAGGGCGGGCGAGGAGCAGGTCGATTATCTCGATCCGATACTCGAACCGATTCTGAGGAAGACACTCGGAGTCCCGCTATTCCAGGAACAACTCCTGAGAATCGCCATGGTCGCCGCGGACTTCACGGGTGGTGAGGCGGAGGAACTGCGACGCGCGTTCGGATTCAAGAGAGCCGATAAGAAGGTCGCGGAGATAACCGAACGTCTCGTGAAGGGGATGGAGAAGAAGGGAATCAGTCCCGAGGCGCGTGAGAAGATCGCACGTGCGGTGAACTCATTTGCCATCTACGGATTTCCCGAATCACACGCGGCGAGCTTCGCGATCATCACCTACGCCAGCGCGTATCTGAAGTGCAGACATCTCCCGGCATTCATGGTTGCGCTTCTCAACAATCAACCGATGGGATTTTATTCTCCTGCGACCCTGATCAAAGATGCCGAGAGAAAAGGACAGAGATTCGCCCCGATCGATGTGCAGCATTCCGACATCAGATGCATGCTCGAAAGAGACTCCGACGGATTCATGATTCGCATGGGGCTGATGTACGTCAGAGGCCTTTCGCGAAGAACCGCATCGGCCATGGTGATCACCCGTGAACAAGATGGAAGATTCACATCGCTGTCCGACCTGCTTAAACGTGTCCCGTGCATAGACAAGAGAGAGGTGCGCGCGCTTTCCATGAGTGGAGCGCTAGGTGATTTGGATGGAAGCGGGAAGGACCGACGCGCATCGCTCTGGGAGGCAGAGGCCGAGATGCGCCCCGTCGGTCCGCTGCTCAAAGGAATCAAGAATGATAAATCGGAATCACCGCTGCCGCTCATGACGGAGATCGAGAACATCGAGGCTGATTTCCTCTCGACCGGCATGACGGTCGACCGCCATCCGATGGCGTTGGTCAGAGGCGTGCTGACACGGAAAGGGCAGTTCTCCTCGGAGGGTCTGCGGAAAGCCGAACCACGGGCGATCATCACGGTCTCGGGTGCGGTCATCTGCCGTCAGAGACCGGGTACGGCCAAGGGCGTGCTGTTTATCAGCCTCGAGGACGAGTTCGGTGTCGCGAACATCATAGTGATGCCGGATGTCTACGCACGCTATCGCCGGCAGATCACGGAAAGCTCATACATGACCGTCAAAGGAATCGTGGAAAAGAATGGGGACTCGGCTCTGGTCAAAGGACTCCATTTCGAAAGGATGTCCTTCATGACCGTCTACGCGGAATCGCATGACTACCATTAAAAACCCGCCTAAAAGCCTCAGGGAAGGACTCGGCGGGTTGGACTTAAGTAGTGGCCGATAAACTCACTGCGTCTGATAATAAAGATTATGTTGTGCTTAAGGGGCAAGGCTAAGGCCTTGAGCCAGTACCGCTTAAAGCCCCTTCTTGACCTTGTCGAAGGCTTCCTTGAGGGCCTCTAGGACCTTGGCTCTGCCAGGCTTTCCGTCGTGATCGAACCGTATCTCCAGGTCGAAGGAACCATCGCTACCGCTATAGTGGAACTTGGCTTTTCCGCTCACGACAGGAGCCTCTTCCACGACCGGGGCCGTCACCTTGGAGGATTTGTTCGAATTGGTGACCTTGGGCCCCTTGGTTGTCTTGGATTTCTCACGGGCCGCCTCACGGGATTTCGAGCCACCCTTCAGAAGCGCGTCGACGAATTTCTCCATGGCCTCGTCGTCGAACTGCCTGGCAATCTCAAGGAGCGTTGATTTGGCCGATATGTCGCCCTTCAGGCACTTCTCGCGAACCTTTTTGGGGATTCCTGCGATCGCCATGTATTCGGTGATCGTGGTGCGACCCTTGCCAATCACCTTGGAGATCTTCTCGTGGGTGTACTCGAACTTTGCGCCGAGCTGGGCGATTCCGTCAGCCTCTTCCCAAATGGTCAAATCCTTCCGTTGGAGGTTCTCGACAAGGGCTATCTCCGCGACTGATTCATCACTTAGGTCGAGTTCAATGCAAGGCACTTCCTTGAGTCCGGCCGCCTTCGCGGATCGCCAGCGCCTCTCGCCTGCGATTATCATCCATCGGTTCGTGCCCTTGGTCGGTCTGACAAGAAGTGGCTCGAGGACTCCGTGTTCCCTGATTGAGTTGGTGAGATCGGTGAGATCCCCGAATTCCGTTCGCGGTTGTTCGGGGTTAGGTTCTATGAGTTCTATCTGGATGATCTTTCCGACAGTCTTATTCGGGCGCGACAGTTCCTCGATGTAGTGGAGGTCGTGACGGGTTTTGATGTTGCCTGGCAATCCTGATTTAGACACGTTTAAGCACCTCCTTGCATAGCTCCAGGTATTCCTGCGCTCCGGATGACCTGGGCGAATGTTCGAAAACAGTCTTCTTGTGCGCAGGCGCCTCCTCGAGTCTGACGCTTCTTGAGATCTTGGTTTTGAAAGTCTTTCTTCCGAACAGCTTTCGTATGTGGGCCTCGACATCGCGACTCAGCATTGTTCGCTTATCGAACAATGTGATGAGGACCCCGAGCAGATTGAGATCGGGATTCGGTCGCGAGCGGATCTTCTCGATTGTCTCGAGAAGGTCGTCTGTTCCCTCCAATGCGAAATAGGAAGACTGAATCGGTATCAGTATCTGTTGCGCCGCGACCAATGCGTTGACGGTGATTATTCCGAGCGTTGGCGGAGTGTCGAGCACGATGATGTCGTATTTCTTCTTGACCTCTTCAAGCCGGTCGCGGAGTCGATAAATTCCGTCGAAGTCACCCACGAGTTTGGCTTCGAGTTTGGCGAGACTGATCTTCGATGGAACTATCTGAAGCCCAGGGATGTTTGTGTCATAGACATAGTCGGAGAACCCGGTGCCAGTCTCGGTGAGCATCTCGAAGGCGCTCTTTTGTATTGTCTGCGGGTCAATGAATGAGAGGGTTGAGTTCCCCTGCGGATCCAGATCCACCAGGAGCACCTTCTTGTTCTTCATGGCACAGGCGGCCGCGAGGTTGATAGCCGTGGTCGACTTCCCTACACCGCCCTTCTGGTTGGCTACGACAATAATCATCTAAACTGTTGCAGTCCTTGCGGTTACCCGATCAATTCCGGCCAATCTTCGGGGGAACCTGATGGGTCGTCCTCCCTCGGGGGCTCCGGTCGGGACGAGGACGACGAAATATCGATCACTTTCTGTTCCGCAAAAATAGCACAATCTGCCCGTAAGGCAAGAGCAATTGCGTCCGAGGGCCTCGAATCCAAAAGGACCCTTCCTCCCTCAGAATCGGTCATTTCAATGATTGCGAAGAAGGTGTTGTCGATTAGATCGCTGATTACCACACGGTCGACCCGCATGCCCAATTCGGAGAGAAGGTTCTTGAAGAGGTCGTGGGTCATCGGCCGCTGAGGGGCGACCTTCTCGATCTCGAGCGCGATGGCGTTCGCCTCGAAGGTTCCGACCCAGATCGGGAGCACCGCCTCCGAGTCAACCCCTTTGAGAACGACAATCGGGGAATTGCTGTTCGGGTCCATTATCAGAGCGCCGATTTTGAGTTCCACCAACATAGGAATGCCAGAACTATATCAGATTCCCTTGGCATGACCGAAAAGCGAGTTGACCTTGCTTTCGGTAACTTCGACCTCGATCACCTTGCCGAGAAGATGCCTTCCCGCCGGAAAGTTGACCACGCGATGGCAGGTGCTGTGACCGGTCAGCACATCGTCCGATTTCGCGGACACTCTCTCAGCCAGAACCTTGAGGGTTTTACCGATGATCTTCTCCTGGGATTCACGCTGCGTTCTTCGGATGACTCGTTCCAGTTCCTGGAATCGTCTCGTCTTCTCCTCGAAAGTGACGTCATCTTCGAGTTCATAGGCCGGTGTGCCGGGACGGGGTGAGTATCTGAAGATGTAGCCACTGTCGAACTTGCAATACTCCGCGAGTCGGATCGTGTCCTGGAAGTCTTCTTCCGTCTCACCCGGAAAGCCGACGATTATGTCGGTTGTCAGCGTGATGTCCCGATGCGATTCCCTCACCCGATCGATGCGCCTCATGTAACTCTCGACAGTGTGCCCGCGTCGCATGCCCCTGAGAACCACATTGCTTCCGGATTGAACAGGCAGATGAACCCAGTTGCAGAGGTTCTCGTGTTCGTCGATCGCGTCGACTATGTCGGGATGGAAGTCCCGTGGAAAGGATGTCGCGAACTTAATCCGCTCGATGCCGGTCTGAGCAACGGCTCTCAAAAGTCTTGAGAAGGGAGTCGCACCCGCGACACCCTCCAAACCTTCGGCCGACGAGGGTCTATAGCTGTTGACGTTCTGGCCGATGAGATGGATTTCAGAAACCCCCTCTTCCATTAGTCGACGAACCTGTCGGATTATCTCGGATGCCGGAAGGCTCTTTTCCCGCCCTCTCGAGAAAGGCACAATGCAATATGTGCAGAATTTGTTGCAACCCTCGATGATTGGAATGAACGAGACATAGGGTGAGTGCCTCTGTCTGTCCGAGACGGACCAGTCGTAATCCTCCTCGCGCTCTCCCAGATCGATCACACGGTCCTCGCCCTGTCCGACCCGACTGATGGCATCCCCGAGTCTACCTACTGCGCGGGTCCCAATCACAAAATCGATTCCGCGACCGTGCGCGAAGAGATTCTCTCCCTCGAGTTGGGCGACGCAACCCATCACACCGAGCATGGGTCGGTCTTCACGCTCGCGCACCTGACCGACTCGAGTGTAAAGCTTGTGCTCCGCCTTCTCTCTCACGGAGCACGTGTTCAAAAGAATGATGTCCGCCTCGGACTCCTCTTGTGTCAGTTCATAGCCCTCTGCGACGAGCGACGATGCAACCCGCTCAGAGTCGGAGACATTCATTTGACACCCATGTGTTTCGATATAAACTTTCTTCATACGAAATCCGCATGGGGCTGATTGGAGACCTCACCAGATTTTCTTCCTGATAAAATCAATTCACGCCCAATGAAATCGGCAGATGACAACACGAAAACTGCGACAGGGAGGCAATTCGTGCATCTTCATCTGCACACGGATTATAGCCTCCTGAAAAGTGCTGTCCAAATCAAACCTCTCGCGAAGAAGTTGAAGGAAATGGGCATGTCGGCTTGCGCGATAACCGATCTCGGGAATCTGTATGGCGCGGTCAAGTTCAGCTCCGTACTACGCTCGGAGGGAATCAAGCCCATCATAGGTTATGACGCCTACGTATCATCCACTCCTCTCGCAGATGGGGTGACACAGGTCGCCGTCGGAGAACTTCCATATTATCGGGTGGTTCTTCTGGCAAAGAATTACGAAGGCTATCTCAATCTGGTCATGCTCGCATCGCTCGCCTTCAAAGAGGGTCTCAGGGGTGACAGGGCGTTGGTGGACCTGAGTTGGATCAAGCGATATTCGAAGGGATTGATCTGCCTCACAGGAGGTCTCGACGGACCCATCTCCCACCGGTTGGAGGGCTCCTCCCTCGAGAAGGCGGAGGAAGCTGCCAAGGAATGGAGTTCCCTGTTCGATGAAGGGAGTTTCTTCGTCGAGATCCAGGACCATGGAACCGACCGTGAGAGGAGGCTCCTCCCCCAGTTGGTCGCAGTTGCAGAAAAGTTGGCTTTACCAATTGTTGCGACCAACGACGTCTACTACTTTGCAAAGGATGACGCACTAGCCCACGAGGTGCTGATGAGCATCGGGGCGCAGACTACGGTCGAGGATTCCACACGGCCGCGACTCGGCAGTGAGGAGTTCTATTTGAAGAGCGCGGATGAGATGTGGGCTCTGTTCGGCTCAAAGTATCCGCAGGCGATTGAGAATACATTGAAGATCGCGGACATGTGCGATGTGGATTTTCCTAAGGATGCTAGGCACATGCCGAGTTTCCCCGTTCCAAAGGGATTCACAGAGGACGAATACTTCGCGAAGATTTCAAAAGATGGGCTCGAGAGCAGATGTGAGACGAGATTGAATGCTCTTTGGGCAGAGGGTCTTCTCGTCCATGACAGGAAGGAATATGAAAAGAGGCTGAACGAAGAGATCGAGATGATCCAGAACATGGGATTTCCGGGTTACTTTCTCATCGTTTGGGACTTCATCAGATACGCACGGGACTCGGGTATCCCAGTCGGGCCCGGAAGAGGTTCCGCAGCAGGATCGCTTGTGGCGTACTGCCTGGGAATCACGGATGTGGACCCGATGGAGTTCAATCTTCTCTTCGAGAGATTTCTAAATCCCGAGAGAATCTCGATGCCTGATATCGACATCGACTTCTGCATACGAGGCCGCAGTCAGGTCATCAATTACGTGACCGAGAAGTACGGGAAGGACTCCGTGTGTCAGATCGTAACCTTCGGAACACTCGCCTCCCGCGCCGCTGTGCGTGATGTCGGTCGCGCCCTGAACATGCCGCTTCCCGAGGTCGACCGCGTCGCAAGGATGATTCCCCCGCCTGTTCGAGGTAGGAACATTCCAATCGCCAAAGCGGTCGAAGAGGTTGCGGAGCTCAAGGTGGCGATGGAGAAGGATGGTCGCGTGAGGAATCTTATTTCCCTCGCAATGAGACTCGAGGGATGTTCGCGCCACACCTCCGTGCATGCCGCGGGTGTTGTGATCTCCCCAAAGCCTCTTCAGGAACTCGTTCCGATCGCGATCTCACCCAAGGGTGAAACGACAACACAGTATTCGATGGTCGACCTCGAGGACGTGGGAATGCTCAAGATGGACTTCCTGGGACTCACCACCCTTACGGTGATAGATGATTGCCTGAGAAGTATCGGGCGAGACCATCCCGGGGATGTCCCAGATCTCAGGATGATCAAGGACAAGGATTCGAGGACGATGGAACTCTTCGGTGAAGGCAGAACCGATGCCATCTTCCAGTTCGAATCCACAGGCATGAAGGCAATGTGCCGGAACATGCGACCCACGGGCCTCGAGGATCTCGCCGCTCTCAATGCACTGTACCGACCGGGTCCGCTTGACGGTGGCATGATCGATGATTTCATCGCCCGACATAAAGGCGGAGCCTTCAAGTATCTCCATCCGAGCATGGAGGAGATTCTCAGAAACACATTCGGCATCTTCGTATATCAAGAGCAGATCATGCAGGTGGCCCAGAAGATCGGCGGGTACTCTCTGGGCGAAGCCGACATGATGCGTCGGGCGATGGGTAAGAAGAAGAAGGAGGAGATGCTCTACCACGAGCAGCGCTTCACGGATGGAGCCGTCGCCAGTGAGTTCAAGATCGAGGACAGGAAGGCGAAGGAAATCTTCGACCTCATGGCTTTGTTCGCCGATTACGGATTCAACCGTAGCCACTCGGTTGCATACGCACGGGTCGCATACGAGACGGCCTATCTCAAGGCCCATTATCCTGCCTATTTCTATTCCGCGGTTCTCTCTCATGAAGCCGGTGACAGTGCGAAGCTCTATCGTTACAGCAAGGAAATGCAGGCGGCGGGCATCGCTCTTCTTCCGCCCGACATAAACGAGAGCAACTCGGGTTTCACGCCAGTCGGTGAGGCGGTCAGGTTCGGCCTCGCCGGAATCAAAGGAATCGGTGAGGGCTCGGTCGCTGACATCATCATGGCTCGTGAGAAGGGTGGACCCTTTTCTTCCATATTCGATGTCGCGAAGCGGGTCAGGAATGAGAATAGACCACTCACCAAAAAGGTGTTCGAAGTCCTGATCACCGCGGGAGCGCTGGATTCGATAGCCGGAATCGACGCCCCCCCAGAGGTGAAGAGGCCGCGTCTCCTCGCCGCAATATCGGATGCCCTTTCTTCAGCGGCAAGAAGCCATGAGGACGAGAGGCGAGGCCAATCAAATCTATTCGCGACCGTCGTGGAGGAAAGTGCCCCCGAGAGTCTTCCGAAGGCCGATGCGTGGTCACTCATCGAACTGGGAACGAACGAGAGACAGGTGATGGGGGTGTATCTCACCTATCACCCGCTCCATCCTTACAAGGAACACATCGAGTTGATGAATATCAGAACCATCGCCGATCAGATGGTAGCGAATGAACGACTCGAGGGCGAGGGTACCTTCATCGGAATCGTGAGTGACTTCTCCGTCAGGATGTCCAGAAGCGGGAATCGTTACGCGAGCTTCGTCATCGAGGATCAGAGCAGATCCATGAGATGTCTTCTATTGGGTCAACCATTCGAGAAATTGGCATCGGTCTTCGCCAATGATGTGGTGGTGATGGTGTCCGGCAGGTACAACGCCGAAAGGAATGCTGATGGAAGTGAGGAATCGGGTGAGATTTCCCTCCGAATCCAGAATGCGAGCCGTCTTGAAGACGAAATTGCAAAGCGACCTGCCACGCTTTCCATAGCATTGCCGCCGAGCTTCGGGAATCTCGACTATCTCAGGGAACTTCTCGAGGTGTTGTTCTCAAAACGTGGCAACTGCGACGTTCTGTTGAATTTGGAACTCGAGGAAGGTATCGTCATCAGAGTCCATCCACCCGATTTGCGCGTGGCTCGCAGTGCCGATCTTGAGTCGGAACTGAGAAAACGCGGTTGTGAGGTTTCTTGGAATGCAGGAAGTAAGTAACGATCCATCTTTAGAGGCGTTCAAGAGGGTGCAAGAGGCACGCCATCCCGAACGACCCTACACACTCGACCTGCTCGGCACGATATTCACGGATTTCGTGGAGATACATGGTGACAGGCGATTCGCCGACGACCCGGCGATGGTTGCCGGCTTTGCAAGGCTCGATGGAGTCGAGGTGGCGGTCATGGGGCAGCAGAAAGGTCGTGACACCAACGAGCGTCGCTATCGGAACTTCGGCATGCCTAAGCCCGAAGGTTATCGCAAAGCGATGAGGGTGATGAATCTCGCGGAGAAGTTTCGAAGACCGATAATTACTTTCATCGATACCCCGGGAGCATATCCCGGCATCGACGCAGAGGAGCGTGGGCAGGCCGAGGCGATTGCATTCAACTTGAAGGAGATGGCGATGCTCACGGTTCCGATCATTGTAGTAGTGATCGGTGAGGGAGGCTCAGGCGGTGCACTCGCGATCGGCGTCGGAGATAGGGTCATCATGATGGAGAACTCTGTGTATTCGGTGATCTCGCCCGAGGGATGTGCCGCCATACTTTGGAAGGATGCGAGCGAGGCTCCCCGGGCCGCCGACTGCCTCAAAATGACGGCGCAACATCTCCTTGATCTCGGAATCGTCGATGAGCTCGTACCCGAATCCGTCCAATGGAAATATTCCGCCTCGACGCCCGAGAAGCTTGACGATGTTTCCAAGTCACTGAAAAAGTCGTTGATGAAGAACCTGAAAGAGTTGCAGAAGCTGGACTCGGAAGTCTTGCTGCAGAAGAGGTATCAGAAATTCAGGGTCATGGGAGACTGGAAGGGTTGAAACTCATCGGATAGACCACGAAAAGAAAAAGACACCCTGCTCAGGGTGTCTTTCTTTTGATCGCAGCTATCAAATTTAGAACGGAATCTCATCATCCTCGTTCGAACCGCCACCGCTTTCAGATGAAGACGGGGGAGGCGGAGTCGAGGCCGCTCCAGTCCCGGATGCCTCACCTCGTCCCAAGAACTGCATGTCGGTGGCCTGCACATCGAGTGTGTATCGATTCTTGCCGTCCCGATCGGACCACTCTTCAATTCTCAGTCTGCCCTCGATGTAAATCGGGCTTCCCTTCGTCAGGAATTTCTGTGCGGTCTCAGCCTGCTTGCCCCATAGGGTGACCCTGAACCAGGTCGTGACGTCCTGAAATTCACCGGACTTGTCTCGTCTTCGTTCATTCGTCGCAAGAGAAATGGTGCATACCGGGTTGCCTTGGGGTGTGTACCTGAAATCCGGATCTTTGCCTAGGTTGCCTACCAAAGTAATTTTGTTGAAAGACATTCGTAATTCTCCCTGATTGGATATATCTGATTGGGGTATGTGGATACTAATTGCCCTGACAACTGCGGGTCAAGTTACATGTCTAAATGTAGGTGATACTGGCGCACCTGCATTGAAACTCGGAATTCACAACCTCAGATCTGTGGACGGAGATGAGTGAAGAGGAAGGCAATCAAAGACATATTCCCGTCTGATAACGCTATCCAAGAAGGCCTGAACCCTGCGCCCATCCCGAATTGTGGCCCGCATGTGGTATCGGTGGGGAGATGAAATCGAAACCCATCGCGGTCCAACATCGCATGATCGTCGAAGCTTGGGAGCAATATTGGGAACTCGATTTTGATCGGCGCGGAAAGGTGAAGGATTTCGGCAAGCGGATGGAATGGAACGTGGATGGCCAGAGGCTCCGTGCGATTCGGGTAGTAGTGGGCGCCCCTTCGCTGCGCTAGCTCACCTTCCCTGCTCCTCCTGATGGCCACTGCGGTTCGGTTCTAGTTTTCCTTCAGTCTCTTTGTATCCGCAATGGGAAAGACGCCCTTTCGGGCGTCTTCACATCTGAACATTCGTTTCTAACTGGAGGTCAATGAATCTTCGCGTAGTCCTCAAGAATGAGATGCATCATATCCTTGATTGCGAGCTTCCTTTTCTTCAACTGATGTTCTTCCTCGAGTTCACTTTCGGAAGGATGCGTCAGTGCAGTGAGCTCACTAAGTCTTGAATCCAACTTCCGGTGCTTATCAACCAAAGCCCTGAACTTGCTGTTTGAATCGTAAAGTTGATGCTTGATTTTATCCTCGGTAACCATATCCATGGCTTTTCTTCGCTCCTGAATAGATACCGAATCGGAGGGACTCCTCTGAACGATTCCGAATAAGCCTGTCCGATCCGGGAGACGGATAATAGAACAGATACATGGGGGATGCAATCTTTTATCGACGCGTTCCTCGGAGCCACGAGAATACAGGGTCCTAGAGGCTCCGCGTCATCAGGACAGCATCCTCTGAAGGGTTGCTGTAGAAACCGGGTCGTCGTCCCACGATTCTGAAACCACTCCCAAGATACAGATTCAAGGCGGCCTCGTTGCCTTGTCGGACCTCGAGCTCAATGGCCCCCTCGGTGAGTCCACATCGCTCAACAGCTTTGTCAATAAGGGCCCGCCCGATACCTCTTCTTCTGAAGTCATCATCAACCGCGATATTCATGATCTCCATGAGCCCTCCACTTTCATTGCCCGCATCGATCCGAGCGAGAAGGAAGCAGACAAGTCTTTCCTCAAACCCACCAACGACGACCATGTATGAAGGGCTTGATATCGCGTTCTTGTAATCATCAATCGACCAGGGAGAGAGCCCGCACACGATCTCCAGTTCTTTAATTCGATTCGAATCACCGATCTCCGCTTCTCTGTATGCAACGTCCATCGGATTAAAAGCGCTTCTCCAAGTATCTGAGTTCATTTCCCGCAATGGATGAGCTAAAGACAACATCCAGATCCAGAAGAAGAGAGGTCAGGTTGGCGAAGGTAGTCACGTTCGGGTGATTTTCCAATTCGGGGGCGATTCCACGCTCAATTGCCAAGGGGCGATTCAAATCATTGACGATGTCGGCGAGTACCTGTGACAGTCGATCCGCCTCCACCGCATCTTCAATCATCAATCCAGGCCCAGGGGCCATCTGTCTCACGAAGGATTGGGCTGCGACTTGGATCATGATGGCGCCCTCGATATCGATCTTCAAGGCACTCCTTGCTGCGTAGGTGGCGGAGATGGGCAAAATCCGGGCATCGGGAATTCCAGCTGCCAATCCCTTGGCAAATGCCATTCCTGTCCTGATTCCAGTGAAGCTTCCGGGGCCGCAATTGACTGCGATGAACCGGATCTCGGTCGCCATCAGATCGGCATCCTGCAGTAACCCTTTGACCTCTGAAGCAAGTGCCTCAGCCCGAATTCCCCCCTGGAATATCCTTGAGAAGGCCGCGCGGTCCGTTCTCCTGATTCCGATGCCCGCATTGAAGGATGCAGCATCGATGACTAGAAGAGAGTTGTTCGGATTGGTGACCGTCATTTTGAAAGCACGTATGTTCTCATCGAATGACCGATTCTTCTAAAAAGGCTTTCTATCTGGGCTACGCGGGGAATAGAGTCGCCGAAAGGAATCTCAGCCTCTATCGTAGCTTGGATGGGATTCGGTGGAAACTTTCCACGAACGGCTTTCAGAAACTCAGTGAAGGATTTGGCATATGCCAATGGGGCATCATCGCGCGACTTTTCCTTCTCGACGGTTTCGACGAACCAGGCGGGTAGTTCCATCTCCTGTCTAGTAAAGGGGTGATTGCGAAGTGTCCGCTCCTCGAAACGGGACAATGCCCCGACAGCCTTCTCCAGCCAGTTCCGCCTCGTTGGACCTATTCCCTCAAGACAGATGTCCCAATCAAATGGCTCGGGGGCTCCATCGACGCAGTAGAAGATGTCGAGGAGTTTCTCGGTCCTTCTACCGCCATCATTGAGCCAGTGGGTTGCAAGAATCCGGAAATGATCCTCCCGACGGGGTGCCTTAACAGGGATGCCATTGAGTTCAAAGCACTCTCCTCTGTAGAAAACCGTCTCCCACGCTTTGTTATCGAGGTGTTTGAAACCCACGTGAAGATCGACTGCCATACCTGTGAGCGCCTTCGAGATTTCAGCGGCTCGCACTGCTTCGTCGGGGGATATCGCGATGTCGATGTCTGAGGAAAACCGACGGGAAGGGTCTGGATGGTATCGGGCTGCTGCGATTCCCTTTATGAGGATCGCCGACACTCCGAGCCTCGAAAGTATCCCGAAAGCATTTGAGACACGAAGCTCGGAAGCCTCGTGTCTCAATGAAAGCCAGTCAATCTTCACTTGCGACTTCAGTTCATGCCATTCAAGGCCGACCTAAGGAATCTACACTGCGGTGCAGACTCCACCAGTACAAGCATCCACGGGACAGCCTGTCTGCGGAGCGCAGTCAGCCAAAGCGTTGCAAAGGCATGAAGTGGAGGCCATCACGCTCTTCGGGGCAGCAAGCGATGCGACTATCGGAAGCGCAATCATCGCAGCGAGTCCGGCCTTTTTGATCGCTTCCCTTCGACTCGTGCCGACCGGGATTGAAGTCGTCTCTACCAGATCTCTTTCCTGGAGCTGCTCAATCGCCATCCAGACGATTTCCTGCGGAACCTGCTTGCCAGATTTTTCAGCGAGAGCCGCACTGATCGTATCAACGGAACTCTTCCCGTCGCAGGCCTGCCATACGAAGGCGGCCGTCGAATTCAAGCAGTGTGCCTGATTTGTGTTGAGGTCATAGACCAAAACCTCGTTCTCAGCAGCCTGAACAACGATGTTCTCTTTTTTGGCAAGGGGTTTAAAAGTGTTCTCCATTTTTCCTCCTGTTTGGGACCGACTGAAGCCGTGTCAACAAAATACTGCGAAATCCTACTCCAAAGACCACTATTAATCAAGCAGTTCCAGCACTTTAGGTGCAAATAAGGTAACTTCCCCGCGGACAGCCTCAAAACCTCTGGCTCCTTCGATGAGCCGTGCCCCCTGTTTGAGGCAGAATTCCGGATTGACGGGAAAGGCAATCATATGGGGAATAAGCCCCAAAAGGGCATCTCCCGTACTTAGTGCCACGGGATTCCATTCATCGAATCCATCCTCGAAACGAGTGAAAAGGATGAGTGAAACTGCAACGGCAGACACTCCCGTCGTCCCGTCAAGCTCATCGATTTCAACGTCCCGCCGATCTTGACGCCCCCGTTCACCCCTTATTGAGAGAGCCTTCGGGAATGGATGGAGCAGTCCGTCACGACCGATCACCGCATATTCGTCCGAGTAGTATTGGGCCCCCAATCGACAGAGTTGAGTGACCAGAGATGTCTTTCCCGCATAGCTCTGTGCAGGAAGAATCAGACCCTTTCCTTTCCAACTCACCGCACCGGAATGGATGAACAGGTAATCAGGTGAATTGCTCGCAACCGTCACTCTTACCAGCGTCCTAAGCAGATGGAAGAGTTCCCCCTCGCTTCCGACGAACCTATGTTTCTCACCCTGAAAGCTATAGGAAAACCTATCGGGTGTCGTCTCGCTGAGGAGCTCGATGAGATGGTCGGATGACCCTTCAGGCTTAATCTGGAGATTGTCCTTGAATATGACGCGAAGAGAGAGTCTGAATCGGTCGAGTAATTCGGAGTCGTTGGACTCCAAACAGACATCCACTCCGAAGGATGTGAACGAAAGTCTGGATTGCGCCCCGTACACTGTCATCTCGATTCTCCTGAAGATCCATCGACCATCCTGGAGTGCTTGCTGAGCACGAACAATCCGAAAGTGGAGATTACGAGTCCCAATCCCGTTAGAATCTCGAACACTGATTGGAAATAGAATCCGATCAGGAGAAAGATGACGGGAATAAGGCTGAGAACTCCATACCCGAATGCAACTGATGCGTGCGAACTCCCAACGAGAATCATCCTCTGGTAGGCATGTTCTCGATGAGGTTTCCAGATTTTCTCACGTCTCGCTATGCGCCGGATCAAGGTGGTTGTCGCATCGAAATAGAACGGCCATGCGAGTCCCAATGCAATGAATGGTATTTCGGTTATGGAACCTACCTTCCCTGAGCCGAGCGCCACGATAGGAATAGCTCCGACCAGGAATCCCACGAAGGAACTCCCAACGTCCCCAAGAAATATCTTCGCAGGAGACCAGTTGTGGAGTAGGAATCCAGAGAGAGTCGCAGCGAGTGCCCCTCCGAACCAAATGATAAGCGGATCGCCCAACATCACCCCGACGCCTACGGCACCGAGGCCTCCGACAACTCCTTGCAAACCCGCGATGCCATCGGCTCCGTCCATGAAGTTGAAGGCATTTGTGGACCATGACACCCAAAGCACTGATAGGACTAATGTCGCAAGCCGTCCGCTCCCGTGCCATCCCCCGGCGAAAAGTTCCTCGAAACTGAAAATCGGGAGAGCTAGGCAGAAAACAAGAGCGGAGGTTATGTGTACGACCAATCTAACTCGAGCGCTGACGGAGAAGAGGTCGTCGAGAAACCCAACTCCAGCAATCGTCAGGAGTGATAACAGCACCAATGCGTCGTTGATCACACGGGATCCATCAGTGGAAAGTTGAAGATATACCGCGAGTATCACGATCGTCGCGATTACGACGCCACCCCCACGGACAGTCGCTTGAGAGTGGAGGCTTCGTTCGTTCGGACGATCCATCAGTCGGACATTCCCTTGGGCGAGAGCCCTGAAAAGGGCCACGCCGATTGTGGAGAGAATCGCCAAACCGATGAAAATGGGGACGAACAGTATCATAGTGTGAATCTTAACCCATGAATCGTCTGTACCGATCAATTGCGGATTCCTGATTGAATCGGTCAACTACTATCGTCCTGGCAAGAGCGCCCATTTTACCAATCCCCTCTCTTTCAATGGATGCCTTTCTTGCCCAGTCCGCAAGCTCCTCCGATCCGCCGTGGGGTATTAGGACTCCGAGCCCATCTTCAAGAATCAGTCTTCCAACTTCGCTCTGTGGATCGACAATTCCGAGAATCGGTTTCCCGGCCGCCATTAGATTGTAGGTTCGGCTCGGCACGGAGACGCCGGTCATCGACGGCACCAATGAGACGACTCCGATGTCGCAACTGTTGAGGAAGCCCCTTTGCTCTTCGCGTGGTTGCGGTGGCAACAACGAAACATTTCTTAATCCCAATTGGGAGACCGATTTCTCCAACCAATCACGTTTTGCTCCGCCGCCTAGAAAAACGAATCTGATCCCGTCGTCACCCTTCAGCAAGGTCGCGGCCTCGAGTATGGTTTCAAGGTCGTTTGGATAACCCATGTTGCCCGCATACATGATCACGAACTCGTCCGTCAATCCGTTCCGAGACCTGAACGCCCTTCCCGCATGCTCATCCGGAAAGACGGTTTCAAGTTCAGCCCAATTCGGTATCTCTACGATTCTCGTCTCAAGACCTCGCGTCTGTGATGAGGCCAACTCCTCCATATCCCTACCAACGACTATCACTCCCTCGGCCATCTTGTAGGTCCAATTCTTAACTGATTGAAGAAGTGAGTAGACCCACGAATCCTTTGAAAGCTTGCCCGAGGCATGAAGTATCTCGGGATAGGTGTCATGCACGAGGAGAGTCATTCCGAGACCCTTGAGCAGCGAAACAATGGCGGTGGAGAATTGAATCGTCGGAGGAGTGGTGACCACGAGGACGCGATCACCCCTCTTGAATCGGCGGAGACCGAAGAGCAGGACTGCAATCCCGAAGGTAAGCATGTTCAGTGCCTTCAAAGGGATTCGATTCTTATCGAGGCGGGTCGACCACAGTCGATGGATCGAGACTTGGTTACGAATCTCGAACGCCGGTGCAAACTTTTCTTTGTAGAGATAATTGGGAAACCCGGAGACAGCGTGGACATCAAAGTCATCTGCGAGCCCTTCGGCGATCCGCGTCATGTAGTAACCAGTCGATGTCTCCTCCGGGTAGTAAAGCTCGCTGACCACCCACAGTCGCCGCGAGGGTTTGGTTTTGACCGATTCGATATCAGACATGTCTGCGGGTGCTGATTCTCCCCAGGAGGATTCTCACGACGGTGTCGGCGACATTCGATTTGAGGTACTCCGCGGGTGCAATCCAATCAGGTAACGATGAAAGGGCGATATCCGTGACACGTAGAATCTCTTCACGATCAGCTCCGCTCAGTATGTTGCTACCACACTCGATGGTCTCCGGTCGCTCAGTGACGTCTCTGATTGTCACATTGGGAACACCGAAGATGCAGCATTCTTCTTGGACCGTCCCACTGTCCGTCATCACCAATTTCGCCGATTTCTCCAACTTCACGAAGTCGAAGAAGGAGAGAGGCTCCACCATGCGAATTGCGTCGCTGACTTGAATTCCGAATCGCTCGACCCTGGCGGCAGTCCTGGGGTGGGTGCTCAAGATTGCGGGTATATCATGCCTTCGAGCCACCTCCGATACACCCGAGAGAATCGCCCCCAGTCGTGCCTCGTGATCAACATTCTCTGCACGATGAAGTGTGACCAAGAGAAAGGAGTTACTCCCGACTCCCATTCTTTCGAGGACTTGGGACCCATTTATCGAGTCCTCGTTATCTTCGAGAATCTCACCGATCGGATTTCCCGTGACGAAGATTCGTTCCCTCTCGATTCCCTCTCGAACGAGGTTCTCCTTGGACCTCTCCGTGTAGGGAAGGAGAACCGAGCTGCTGTGATCGATTATTCGACGATTGATCTCTTCCGGAACGCGATCGTCGTAGCAGCGATTACCAGCTTCCATATGGTAGACCGGAATCCCGTGGCGGGCGGCAACGATTGCGGCTAGTGCGGAGTTCGTGTCGCCCAAAATGAGGATGCGGTCGGGGCGTTCGGCTTCGATCACCTTTTCAACAGATGAAATTATCTGTCCGATCTGCTCTCCGACGGTCTCCCCTCTAACGCCAAGGTAATGACTCGGTTTGCGCACTTTCAGCTGCTTGAAAAAGACATCCGACAGATTCGGGTCGAAGTTCTGACCAGTGTGTACAGTGACGTGGTCGCACAGTCCGTCAAGCAGATGCATCACCTTGCTGAGTCGGATGATCTCGGGCCGCGTCCCGAAAATGGTCATCACCTTCATAAAACTACCTCTGCCTTCCCTCGCTGAGGAACTCCTCGATTTCCGAATCGGCTGACGAGAGAAGCGAGCGGATTGCTTCGACCCCTATGTTGTCGTCCTTGGAACTGTACTCCCCTTGAATGCCGCCTACCCTTCCGCTCCTCCTGAGTTCAGGGAGAACGGGATGGATGGCGAAGTAGTCACCGGTATCCTCGGTTCTCGGTGCTTCTTCCTCAGAGATCATGATTTCGTGAATCTTTTCACCAGGCCGAATCCCGGTGAACTCTACTCCGACGGTCTTTTCTCCCATCAAGGCCCGCGCAACATCGACGATCCTTGCAGCCGGGATTTTGGGAACGAGTGTCACCCCCCTCTCATCGGTGCGCAGGCTCTGCAGAACTGTGTCGACTGCACGTTCCAAAGGAAGAAGAAAACGGGTCATGGTCTCGAGGGTGATGGTTATCGACTTCCCCGCATTGATCCTGTCGATGAACAGCGGAATGATCGATCCTCGCGAGGCGATGACATTGCCGTAGCGGACGCAGTTGAAGGAGACATCCGCTTGGCGATTAGCTTCGATGAAAAGCCTTTCTTGAATCGCCTTGGTCATGCCCATCACATTCACGGGCTTACAGGCCTTGTCCGTGGAGATGCCAATCACTTTCTCGATTCGCGTCCCATTCTTCAGACAGGCCTTGACGATGTTCTCTGCGCCGTTGATGTTCGTCTTGACGGCTTCCATCGGAAAATATTCCGATGACGGGACCTGCTTGAGAGCGGCGGCATTGATGACGACATGGGCGTCACTGATCACCTTCGCCACAGAGTCCGCGTCCCTGACATCGCCGATGACGAACCTCAGACTCTCCTTGGCGCTGGAGTAAATTATCTCGTCGGTCGCCTTCGGTGCCTCTAGAAACTCCAGTCGCATGAAGTGTTGCTTCGCCTCGTCACGGGAGAAGACAGTTACCCTGTCGGGAACGCCCGCATCACCGCTCAGAAGTCGACGGACCACCGCTCTTCCAAGAGAGCCGGTGCCGCCCGTCACTACCACATGCTTTCCTTCTAACAATTTCTCATTCTCCATTTCTCGTAAAGATGTGAATCCGCAGCCACTCGAGTCAGCATCTCCTTCCACCCCGGAGGCTCGTAGCCTGTGACCTCGTTGAAGGCTCTCGAATCCAGACTCCGATCGATGAACGGTTCCGAAGTCCGTTCGATCGTAACCGCCGCATCGAAGACTTCATTCGCTATTTCGAGCAGAGCGGCCTTTGAGATTCTTTCGCCTGCGACATGATAGAGACCCTGTAGCATGGGTTGGGTCTCGATAATCGAAGACACGATTCGGGCGAGCTCATTAGTTGTGAGACCGGAGAAGAAAGCGCTTTCGAAGCCCGCCACTTTTCCTCCTCTTTGGGTCAGGAACCACTCCAACAACCCGAACGCGTCCTTGAGTTCCCTCCCCACTATCGAAGTGCGCAGCACCAGAGCGCCTGTGCCACAATTCTCGCCGCGGAACTTTGAAATCCCGTACTCATCCGAGCAATCCGGTATGTCAGACTCGGAGTATTTTCCTCTCGTACCCTTGAAAACGCAATCAGTGCTTATCTGGATGAATCGGAACCCGAACTCTTCCGAAAGATTTCCGATTGCTCGGGGCAGGTCCGCATTGACCAGGTCCAAGCTGCCATTATCGCCATCGACCGTCTTCTGCTTGATCAATCCGGCGGCGTTGACGACGACTTCAGGAGACACGTGTCTTATCACATGCTCCAAGGTCTTGAAATTGAGGAGATCTATGCCGGTGTGGACCTTGGAACCCCTCAAGGGGGCTGCAGACAGAAAACCATCTGAGTCGCCCGAGCGGACTATCGAATGAACCTCGAACCCGCGGGCGACGAATTCAAGAACCAGTCGATGGCCCAACATTCCGCTGGCGCCTGTTATCAAGACTCCACTCATCGTTTGAAATTAATGTAACGCATCAATTGTTGGCAAGCAGACAGTTAATGTTGTTTCTAAAACATGTGTGACTTGCTCGAGGAAAGTTTTCTGAAAAAATCGCCATTGGCGGAGATTGACAAGGCGTCCTCCAGAATCAAACGACCGAGTCGCCCGGCACCACCCCTGAACACCGCCAGCTGAGAGTCGTCCATATCCATTATTCGATTCAATGTAGAGTTCCAGAGAGCCCTATCCTCGAGCGGAAGATCGAACCCCGCACGCTTGGATTCAAGATCGCGCCACGGCGTCCTATCGCTGATCACGACCGGCAACGATGCAGAGAGCGCCTCCACGATCGCATGTCCGAAGTTCTCTCCTAGGGTCGGGAGAACGAGGAAGTCAAAGTCACATATCAATGGACCAAGCTCATGGTGGGTCATGGGCCCAACGAAATTCACAGAGACCGTTTCCCGAAGACTGGCCGCAAGACCCCGGAGTTTCAACTCGTATGCAGCATCGTCTGCGGACCCGACAACAGCGAGCTCCACCCGTCCGCGAACCGAAGCCAGTGCCTCAAGAACAAACTCGAGATTTTTTATTGGATCCAGGCGGGACAGAAACAATAGCCGCAACTCTCCGGATGACTTGGTCCGTCTCCTCTCTCCAATGTTCTGGATACCTGTTGCAATGTCGGGAACGATTGAGACAGACGCCTTCGGAATAATACCCTCGATGCACGCCTGTTCCGATGCATCCGTCGCCCTCCATTCTGCGTTTCTGTAAATATTCAGTGCTCTTGCTCCGGACAGAAATATGGCCTTTTTCATCCTGCCTTTCCCGAGAGCACCCTCGCCCAGCTCGCCGCATGGGGCCAGGCCGACGGGAAGACCCCGAAAAGCTCCCATCAAACGTCCCAGAAAGAAGAACACCGAAAGGGTTGAAAAAATGCTGTTGAGATAGACCGCATCAGGATTAACCGAGCGAACTAGTCGGATTACTTCGAATGGATTCACCTGACGCTTCCTCAGATACCAGACGCTGATTTTTCCGATTCGATTCCACGTATCGTAGGCGATTCCTGGATAAGGCGTCCGGTCTGAAAAGCCGTCGTGGTCTCGGCTGACAATGAAGAAATCAAAGTCCTCCCCTAGTCGACGCACGGTGTTCGCAACGGTCCGCATCCCACCCCCACTTTTGAACCCGGGCAGGAAGAAATCAGAGAAGATTAGGATCCGCGGTTTGGACATCAGGTTAAGGGTCAGCGAATGGAAAAGAATCACTGAATCCGAGGATCGGAATCAAACGCTATGACTAAGGGGAACGGTCTAGCTTTCGATGATACGGGTCAGTAGTGTTTGTGCATCGACCGCGGTGGTGCCGACAGTCTCCACTGCGATTCCCGCGGCCTCGTTTGCTATCTCGACGGCGGTCTCGTCATCGAGACCGGAAGACAACGCCAATGAAAGGACTGCAATCACGGTGTCTCCTGCCCCAGTAACGTCGTACACCTTCCTTGCTGTAGCATCCCGATGAAATGAATCCCCGTCACTTGTAATCATCGTCATTCCATCGCTTCCGCGAGTAACCAGAATCTTGGGGACACCTATTCTTCCCAAGAGATCGAGTGCGTTGGTTTTTAGCTCGCCCTGCTCAATTCCAAAAGAGGTGACGGCGACGGAAAATTCTTTTTGGTTCGGTGTGATTACGGCACAACCTCTGTACTTCGCGTAGTCCGCTCCCTTAGGGTCGGCAAACACGGGTTTACCCGACGCCACAAGAATTCCTACAAGAGCCGATGTGACTAGCCCCTTCGCATAATCCGAGATGATCACACAATCGAATTTCTGAAGCTCTGAGCCGAGGCCCGAGACAATCTCCCTGTAGGTCTGGTCTGCCAAGGGAAGAACCGATTCAGTATCGATCCTGAGAAGTTGCTGGTTGCCTGCGACAACCCGTCGCTTGATCGTTGTGGGCCGGGATGAATCCGTAAAAACAAGGCTAGAGTCAATGTGATTCCGTTGCAGCAACGATCTGACCGAATCACCTGCAGCGTCGGAGCCCAAAACACTGCAAACAGAAACAGAAGCACCGAGTTTGGAAAGATTCAGAGCAACGTTCGCTGCGCCACCAAGGCGATCCGACTCGCTTTCAAGGGAGAAAACCGGAACCGGCGCCTCGGGTGAAATACGGCGCGCGGCTCCCCACCAATAAGAGTCAAGCATAAGGTCCCCGACAACCAAGACTCTTTGGGACCGAAAGCCTTCAAGTATTACCTTAAGATTCCTCATGTATTACCTGAATAGACCTACTGAGAGAAACTTCCATCCACTGCTGAGCAGAGATAATGCCCGATGAAGATATGGGCCTCCTGAATTCGAGCGGTGCGCTCAGAGGGGACCATGACACACATATCTGAGACACCTGCGAGACGTCGTCCTTTGCCGCCCGTCAGACCGATCGTCACGCATCCCATCTCCCTCGCCTTCATTACTCCGTTTATGACGCTCGGAGAGTTGCCGCTTGTGCTTATTCCAATGACGACATCGCCGGGTTTGGCGAGACCTTCGATTTGTCGGGAAAACACATGATCATAAGAGTAATCATTTGCTATCGCAGTAAGAGCGGAGGTATCGGTAGTCAAGGCGATTGCTGGTAGCGACCGCCGTTCCTGCTCATATCGCCCCACGAATTCCGCAGCGATATGCTGCGCATCGGCCGCACTACCACCATTACCGAAAAGCATCACCTTGTGTCCCTGCTTGAGACAGAAAATGATAGCCTCCGCGCACCTGTTCATTTCAGTCAGACAGTGCGTCTCGAGATCTCTAAAGACCTGAATGTGTTCGCTGAATACATCTTCGATAGGAACTGCTTCGGGGCGTTCCGAGGAACTCCCGATCTCTCGGGCACCGTCCACGATAGCGGTTGTAGAGAAATTTCCATGAAGCGGGAGACTGAAGACCTCGCCTCCATTCGAAATCACAAAATCGGAACCGACAATCTGCTCGATGGGCCAATCGCCTCCCTTCACCAAAACCTGTGGCTTGATTTCCTTGATCAGCCTTTCAGGCGTCGCCTCATCGAAGACTAGTACCTCGTCAACGAATCTGATCGACCTCAGGACACGAGCACGCTCTTCCTGAGTAATCAGGGGTCTTTGCGGTCCCTTTATGGCTCTGACCGAATCGTCACTGTTGATACCGACGATAAGACGATCCCCCAACCTGGATGCCCTTTCTAGGAAATCCACATGACCCGGGTGTATCACATCAAAGCATCCGTTTGTGAACACGATTTTAGACATAGCTTTCTTCCAAGAGGTTCGAGTAAGAGGATACTCCAAAACTGCAGGGCTCTGATAGTCAGGGTCTGACGGATGAGCCAGGGCGGTTACGAAAGAACAGGAAATGCAGGAGAAGAAGCGGGATCACGATAACCACGGCAACCCTTATCGCGGAAGGGATGAAGGTGGAATAGAACCCCTCGTAATTGATCACGGTCAGTAATGGGAAATAGGCGGCCGCACCCCAAAGTGTTGGTGTCTGGTTGGCAATCAGGAACGAATAAACCACTCGGAGATAAAATCCGACAATCAGCATGCCGAGCGGGATGCCGACGACCCCGAAATTTCTCAGCAGATCGCCAAAGGGGGTCATCGCGAATGAGTTCTCACTGTAGTCGAAGTAAAGATCGCTATAGAGACGCGGATCGATCGTGGGCGGTTTGTCTGCCCATATGAATCGCGGAACAAGAGATGTGGAGAGGTCATTGACGATGTTGTTTTCGATTCCATACCCTGCCTCATAAGGGGCGAGTCTTTCATGATTCGATACGACGACCGCCAAAGAACTGAGATTCTCCACACGACTCGCGAGTTCCTGGGCGTTGTCCCCAAGAAGATTCCACGGGTCCGTTCTGCCGAGATACTCAACCGTCGCCCCGACCTGCTCAAGATAGGCCCCAGAAGCGATTCGCTCCTCGGAGCCCTTTATCTCGCGGAAGGCCGTTCCATAAAGAACGCCGACAATCAGCGCGAAAAAGACCAGAACACCGAACACGGCCCCGTGGATCAATTTCAGAGTCCTGCCGGAATACGCGAACGCAATGCCGATCGGAACGATTGCTGCAAGAAGACCTGCACGATTCCCCATCAAAGCCATTCTGAACGGAATGAGGATGAACAGAACGACGATGACGAGGTAATGCGGTACGCCCAGTTTCCTCTCCCTGAAAATCCTGGTCCAGAGCAGGACAAAACCCACAGTGAGGATGGTCGAGAGAAAAGAGATCAGCCCATCGAAAATCGCAGTCTCAGAGACACGCTGATATCCGAGCAATCCCTGAACGAATCCGACGATGTTTATGCCGACGCCGAGGAGCACGAGAACCCCGCCGGCAAGCCATACGTTGAAGCCTGACCATTCACCCTCTGGCGCACGGCTTCTGAGCCACTCCCCGAGGCGTCCTGCATGGGGGATGACGAATCCAATGCACATGCCTAGAAAGCCAAGGCAGATGTACATCAACGACAGCGGAAGATTGGTCTCCGGGGACTCGATGAAGCTGAAGAAATAAGGCTCGTTCAGCCCCGCGGTGATTATGACGGCTCCGCCCACGAATGCGGGGAACAGGTAGGTCCAAACGGAGAAGACCAACGGGTGAAACAAATCGAAGGACCCGCGACGAATCAGAATGATCGAAGGTGAGAGGAGCACGAATGCCGTCAGCAATGTCCAAGGAAGCAAATAGTATTCGGAGAAGATTCCCTTCCCGTCAGATGTGAGCCACCAGAAAACGGCAAGCACCGATATAGCAACAGTCCACAGGATGAGGACGGCGGGAAGCGGTCCGGATTCTCCGGACGCATGGAGCCCCAAGTTGTGACGACTTGCTCTCACCGGCCCCCTACCTTGCAGAATGCAATCACCCCATCGCAAGTCTGCTTCGATATCCTCACCGACAATGCATTCAGCCACCAATAGTGGATAGGGAGATACGGTTTGTGCTCTGGACCGATGTCATAAAACATGAAGTCCTCGAGAATCAGTCCTGCGCGCGATATCAGAAGCTTCAGCGTCGTATAGGAGTAGTACGCGACGTGATCCGGATGGACGGGCTCTGAGACACCGCCTCTTCCTCGCAGAGCGTATTGGACGAACCTCATTCCGGAATATGCATTGATGGTGGTGATGAGCAGAACCGTCTCCGGCCCCATCAAGGTCTTCACACCTTCGAGAAACCGGCCGGGATTGGAAAGATGTTCGATGATCTCGCCTGCGACGATTATGTCCACCTCATCACGGAAACCCGACTCCTCGAGCCTTTCGAGATCAGCAACATGAAGATTCCCGTACCCGGCCTGCTTCATCAGTTCTAGTGATTCGACGTCGTTGTCGAATCCGTGCAACGTAGAGGCGACTTGGGACAGCCGGCCATGAAGGAGGCTTCCCGCCCTCAAAGACTCCGAGGTGTAGGGCGAGTTGGTGCATCCGAGATGCAGCACTCTCTTTCCGGCGCACGCATCGAGAATCACCGAAACTCTGTCTCTGAGTGGAATCATTTCTTGAAAGCTGGAAGCAATCGCCGGACGATCTCAACGATTGCGCCGAATCGTAGCACGCCCGTCGACAAGGCCACAAAGAAGAAGGAGAGAGTGGACACGAGCATTCCTGAGAGAAGGCTGAGCCACGTTCCGAAGAAATGCTCTTGAACTAATAAGGCAATCGTAGTGCTGACTATCACGGCTGGAGCGAGACGAACGAAAAGACCACCGAAGAATCCAATTCCCCAACTCCCTCTAAGACTCCTGTCGATCGCCAACATGAAAACGAACCAGGCGATGGCAGATGCCAAGCGTCCGATCGCAGGACCCTCCAAGCCAAGCAGTCCGATCGAGCTGATCGAGACCACCGCAAAGATGAAGCCGGCAACGAGGGTGGTGATCAGATTGATTCTGCTTCTCCCTGTACCGTCAACGACCTGAAACGCGACCACAGAGAACGAGTGAAGGCCGAAGGCCATTACACCTGCAATGAGAACCCAGGTCGCCGTGCCGGAGAACTCCCTTCCGAGCCACACCTCAAGAATCTGTTCAGCGAACATCACGACGCAGGTTGAAAGCCCGGTCATCAGAGCGATCGTGTAGGTCGTCGCCTTCTCGTAGGTTGCCCTGATACTCTCCCAATCGTGAGTCTGACTGCTCGCAAACGGCAGGATGGATAAACTGAGACTGGCGGCTAGGCCGTGCAGATTGATTGCCAGGTTCATCGCCACAACGTAAAAAGAGAGTGCCGATTCTCCGAGTTTGGAACTGACCATTCCACGCTCAAGCAGAACGACCGCATTCCCGATCACCTGGTATCCGATGACGGGTAACGCCATCCTCCCGGCCTCAGCGAGATTGGATCGGTCAACGGAGGAATCAAAAACACCACTGGCACCGCGATTCAGGAGAAGTATCAGGGTGAGGAGAATGAAGAGGACGGTGACCGCAAACTGTGCGACTAGAATCCCGTTGATGCCCCCACCAAGAACTGCAACGAGAATCGCTGCAACTGATATCGAAACGGAATATCCACCTGAAATAGCGGCGAAGGGTGCGAATGAACCGAGTCCTTGGAGAACCGACCACGACAGGTAAAGAACAGCCATCGACATGAGAACCAATGCGCTGATTCTCACCGACTGAATGGCCTCTGACTGGAAAGCGGGTGACACGCGGAATAATTCGGTGACGATCAAATCCGCAGACATAGCAATCGCCCCAGCCCCGAGGAGTGAAACAAGAAGTGCGAGGACCATTGTCGATGTGCAAAGCCTCTTCGAGTGGGTGTCGCCGCCTTTTGCACGTGCGACATAGTGCGTCATCAACCGTCCGAACTGGAGATTGAAGGAGTATTGAATGAGACTTATGACCAAGGCGTAGATTCCGTATCCACTGACGCCGAGAGCCGAGACCAGCAAGGGGGTGGCGACGAAGCCGAGAAGAACCGGCACGCACCATGCGATTGCACTGTGCACCGAGTTTCTTGAGACACTCTGAGCATCGCTCATTCCACGCCTCCAGAATTCCGTACCGCGTTCAGATAGTGTCCTTCAGCAAGCCTTGCCACGACGCTTTCACTGAAAGACCGAATCACAACCTGCCGTCCTTGAGATGCAAGCCTTTCAGACAGTTGATCGTCCAAAAGAACCTCCAGTATCCGATCAGCAAGGTCATCTGAGTCCCCTGGCTGTGTGAGGAGGCCTGACTCGCGATGTGCAATGGCTTCAGGTATGCCGTTGATATCCGAACTGATGCACGGTATCCCCATTCCCATGGCCTCAAGCAACGCAATCGGCAGACCTTCGACGAAGCTCGGGAGCACGAACACATCAGAGGCCGCGAGGATCCTGAAGACGTCGGTCCTTTCAAGACCGATCTGCGAAGGACTGATGAGCCGAAACTCGGAGAATGCCGAGAGCCTCTCAAGGTGGACCGGTTCAGCACCAGTGTCGCTGAGCCAAAGGAAGGTGATGTTCGGTATTCGTTCTGCCACCTTTGGGATGGAATCAATCAATGTCCACCGCCCCTTTCTATCAATGAACTGTCCAACAGTCAGGACCACCTTCGTATCCTCGGGTAGTGAAAGAAGGTCGCGGACCAGCCTGCGATGAAGAGGTTTTTCCCGGAAAACGGGAGTGGCGCATGCCATGTCGGCACTGGTCGGCACCACCAAGATGCGCCTCTTCAACTCTGAAGTTGAAAGCTCGTCAAGAAAGTCTTTCGCGTCCTTGTTCGTGGCGAAAATGCGAATGCGACTGAGATTGCCCAGACACCAGAATTTGAATCTCCAAAGCGTTTTCCTGGTTTCAGAAACCTCCATCACCCTGTTGTGAACGGTGCAGAAAGTCTCTCTGAACTTGGATATCATTAGCAGTGCAAGCATTGATTGCCATGGTGTGAGTTCCACGTGAAGCACGTCGGATTCAACTGAATTTGTGAGCACTGCCCTGACAAAACGAATATCGGAACGGAGCTTTCGGATGTGTCTGCCGATCTTTCCGAAAACCCCGGAAACATCCGTTAGCTCCTTGCCAAGTTCTGTTTGGAGATACGTGAGACCTGACTCCCGGAGGTAGGCTATCGTGGTCGCAGGAGAGTCGGACGGGATAAGGAAAAGGGTTTCGAAAGTTTGGGAAAGCTCGCGCGCAAGCCCAATCAGATAGATTTGAGCGCCACCGAGTGAGCCATGTTGCCATGCGATGACGAGTCTCGGTTTTCCGCGGTTTTCACTCATTAGGAATTACTTTAAGTGTCTGCCTGCAGACACCTAAGGCATCGTCTGAATAAATCTAATCTTTTGCCTCAGGTATCACATTAGCTCTCAGAAGGTCCCGAAGAGGCGGTTCGGGAATCCTCATCGCATAGCCACCCTCAAGATTACGGTCCAGAGCATATCGCAAGAAAAAGATGACGAAAGCGATGAGGCCTCTGACTGGATCGGGTCCTCCTAGGAGGTAGCTGTAGAATCTGCGTCGCAGATTGTGTTTGAGACGGATATCACCCCACAGAATTCGATAACGTTCCTTCCAGTCCATCATGCGTGGCGACTTCGGAATCTCGTTCGGCTGGCAGAAAACCCTGGCCTTGGGTTCTATCACAAGCCTCACTCCCCTTCTTCGAAGTCTAGGTGTGAACTCGGCGTCACCGTTGTTTGGGAGCCATCTCTCGTTCATCGCGCCATGATCCCTCACCGCTTCAGAGGGAACCAGCATGCAATTCCCGACAATCAATTCAACCTCCCAAGCGGATTGAGGGATGGTCCAAATCGTCTGCTGCTGCCAGTGACGCCATCCCCCCCATACCGTGCGCCACATCGGTGACACCTGGAAGACCTTATGTGGTTGATCCCACAGAAGCAGAAGACCTCCCACCACGCAGTTGCCAAATTTTTCGGCTGTGTGAACCAACTGCATAAGCGCTCGGTCATCGAAGACCTGGTCGTCATTCATCAGTAAAAGATAATCCGGCGACCAATCCAATGCGGCACGGATACCGATATTCATGGCGCCCGTGTACCACAAGTCACCCTGTCCCTCGATAACGACAACCTCTGGAAATGCGGCCCTCACTGCCTCCACTGTTCCATCGACCGAGCGGTCATCAACGATGAAAATCCTGAGCTCGATCCCAACGAGATTGAGCCTTCTCATATTTGATAGACATTGAAGTGTCAGGGCCTTGCGGTTGAAAACGGGAATCACCGCTGCCACCTTGATCGTGCGGGACATGTGATTCAAGGGCCTAGTCTTCCCTGTGGTAGTACTGGGCCTGGTATTGCTGATGATAGTAGTGATTCCCTTGATTCTTGAGGTTCACATTGTTCAGGACGACCCCGAAGATTTTCGCTCCAACTTCCTCAAGGAAATTCTTTGCTCTACGGATAATCTGCCTCGAGCCCTTGCCAGCGTGGACCACCAGAATCACCCCGTCAACCATCGATGAGATGAGCACGCCATCTGTGAAGGAAGCAATGGGAGGAGAGTCCACAACCGTGTGATCGAAGTTCTTTTCCAAGATGTCCAGTATCTTCAACATCTGACTTGAGCCTAGAAGCTCAGCCGGATTGGGCGGAATCGGACCGGAGGGCAGCACATAGAGATTGCTCACCTCGTCGTACTGAATCATCTCCAGCAAAACTTCCTCATCGGGTTCGCTCGAGAGCGCTGTGCTGAGTCCCAGGTCGTTCGTCATACCAAACATGGAATGCACCCTCGGACGCCTCATGTCAGCATCGATCATGATCACCTTTGCCCCGGTCTGGGCAAGGCTAGTGGCCGTGTTAATGGCGGTCGTCGTCTTGCCGTCTGCAGGGAGACTTGAGGTGACAAGCAGTGACTTCGGAGGATGCCCAGCGGTTGAGAGCAAAATGGAGGTGCGAAGCTGGCGATATGCTTCGGCAATCGCACTCTTCGGATCCGAATGCACCAAGAGGGTCGACTCCGGATTGACCGGAGCCTCCTCGTCTTCCCCGACCAGGAGAAGGCGTGATTTCGGCTGGCTGTCGATAGATGGAATCGTGGCCAACGCTGGAAGCCGTAGATAGGACTCTATCTCCTCCGCAGACTTTATAGTGTCATCCAGATACTCGAGGAAAATCGCCAAGCCGGCTCCGAAGAGCAAAGATGCAACCATCATGATGACCACGGTCAACAGGCGCCTCGGAGCTACAGGTCTCTCGCCGGGAATTCCCACCTCGGCAATCGAGATATTGTTCTCCGTTCCCTGAGCGATGACATCGTTCTCACTTTGTTGCTTCGTTAGGTTCTCGAGAAATCCTTTATTGGTCGAAATATTCTGCTCGAGCAACCTGATATTGATCGCCGCGGCGTTTTGACCCTGTGCCTGATCGTAAAGACGCTGGAAATCGGCGCGAACTTTTTCTTCCTGTGCCCTGGTCTGGTTGAACCTAGTACGCAGGTTGTCCAGAATCGTCTGCCTGGCTCGACGGCGGAAATCGGCGAGATCCTGATTGTTCTTCTCGACCGCATCGGTCAACCCGCGGTTAACGGCTTCTATCTTTCGGTCGATCTCGATTATCTCCAAGGCAGTGGGCTGAAACTCGACCAAAAGCTTCTCACGATCTGCCCTAAGTGTTGTGACTGTCTCAAACGCTTTGTTCTTGATCGTCTGAATCGCATTCTCACGCTCGGTCACATAGCGATAGGTGTCGGCTTCGGCGCGTGCTTGAAGCCTCTCAGGCGATTCGCGGACGGCATTGAACTCAGCCTCCGCGAGTTTCCGCGCGTTCTCGGCCTCGAGCAACAGTTTGTTCAACCCGGCAAGGGTATTGATGACGAGCGTCTGGTTCTCATCGAGGTTGATTATTCCCGAGGATCTCTTCAAATCCGCAAGCTTGAGCTCATCATCTTTGATCGAGGACTGTAGCTCGGTCACTCTTTCACGGAGAAAGTCGTTGGTCTTCTTGCTCGATCCCGTGCGCTTTTCCTGATTCTGAATCGTGAAGGTTTCACCGACACCATTTGCAATCAGGGCAGCCAAGTCGGAGTCCGTTGTTCGAAAAGCTATTTGAATCAGACGTGTGTCCTTGACCGTCGCCCGCGACTCGCGAACCGGCTCGACAGCCAGACTGTTCTTTATGAAGGTCACATAGGGCGAGAGGCGAACCGCCTCCGCTATCTCCTCCGAGTTGACTCCAGTGAGCTTCCCTTCCTTGGTGGACTTCTCCCCGCTTCTTCCATCCGAGGCGAGACCGACGGTTCTCAGAATGGATCCGATCGCGGAGGACTCGCTCTTCGCAAACTCCCTTAGGAATACCGGATTCGTATCGAGACTGAACTCCTTGATCACCCGTCGAATAAGATTGTCACTCGATAGGAGTTGAAGCTGGGTGTTGAAGTAGGCTGGATCGGAATTACCGGTGCGCGCTCTACGGTCGCTTGTCACGAGGTCCGGATTGGCCTGTTCGAGATCGACCTGCACCATCACGGTAGATTCGAAGACGTCTGATTTACGTGCCATGTACACGGCAGTGAGTGCGGTGACGAGAAATGTGATTCCGAGTATTAGCCAGAGCCGCTTGCGAATCGTCCTCCAGTAGTCGAGCAAGACAAACGATCCGTCACGCGGTCCGTCATGTCTAAGTTCGGAAGAGCCGGATGCATTTGCGCCGACCTCCATGGCCTCTGATTCTGAGGAACTCCTCTTTGAAATCTCCCTCGGATTCTTCATATCCAATAAGCTAGCGTGAAAGTATTATCGGCAGATTAAACAGACTGCTACTGATCGATCTGGAGACAGAGAGAATAACGCTCGCAGCCCTGTCCTCTGAAACAGCGACGATGTCGTTGGGAACGAGGACCGGGTCTTTGATCCGTCCCGAATCGATCTCCTTGAGATCGAAAACCGTCTCCTCCCATTCGCCTGTGTCACCCTTCTGTCTGAGCACCCGGATGCGGTCCTTCTTGGCGGCCGAAGAAAAACCCTCGGCAGAAGCTATCGCTTGGCGAAGTGTCAAAGGTTCCTTCATACGAACCTCCCCCTGCTTCTTTACATTCCCAAGCACGAAAACCAGATCGGCATCAAGCACTGAGACCACGTCTCCCGGTCTCATCCAAAGGCTCTGCCGACCTTCCTGAACGTCTCTGATTCTGAAGGTCAGGAACCGAAGTGCCTCATTCTGGTCCCCCTGGGGCTTGCATGCGCTGGAGCTTCCAGTTCGGGCGACGATTATTCTGTTCCCAGCCTCCTTGGTCGGTCCACCGGCAAGGGACAGCAATTCGAGAAGCTGGACCTGGCGGTTTATATAGAAGGTGCCGGGCTTATCCACCGCGCCGATTACGCCGAAGGATTGGGACTTCTGGTCAGCGACGACAACATTGACGAATGGATCTTTGAGGAACTTCCTGTATTGCTCAGCGATCTCATCGGCAAGTTCTCTTTCCGTCTTGCAGACAGCCACGATCGGGCCGTCGGTTCTCGGAATGAATATGGTGCCATTAGGGTTGACACTCACGCGGAGTGAAAGTTCCGGATGCCTGAAGACTTGTACCTCCAATGTGTCCTGGTACCCGATTCGGTATCGATCAACTGAGGTTCCCAATTCCTGCGAGAACACATTGATAGAACACCAGAGCAGCGCCAGAGCCAACGCGGCAATCCCGCGGGTCACTGTGTTCTTGGATGGTAAGGAGGCAGTCACGATAAATCCTTTAGAAAATTCCGTTGATTTCGAGAAACCTAGATACTAGCAGAGGATTGATTTCCACAAAAACAAATAAGCACCCCTTTTTCGGCATTCTGCGATGTTTACTGTAGAATTCGGGGGTCAGACCTATGGAAAATGCCACGCCGATGCTTCGGCAGTACCTCGAAATCAAAGAAAAACACCCCGGGACGATACTCCTGTTCCGTCTTGGTGATTTCTACGAGATGTTCAATGAGGATGCGATTGTGGCCTCCAAGGACCTCGAAATCACACTTACCGCGAGACAGAAGGACTCACCGAATCCGATTCCCATGTGCGGGGTTCCCCATCATGCTGCCGCAGGGTACATCGCTCGGCTTGTTCGTAAGGGACACCGCGTTGCAATCTGTGACCAGGCCGAAGAGGGGGGCAAGGGCACGAAACTCGTTAGGAGAGAGGTCGTTCGGATAATTACACCCGGCACGGTGATCGATTCGAACCTGTTGGATCCGAAAGAGTCCGTTTTCCTCGCCAGCATCTCCTCAAAGGGTGACAGGGCCGCGATAGCGCTTATGGATCTCTCGACGGGTGAATTCCTTTGTGCTGAGACCCTCGGTCGCGATGCGTGGCAGAAGAGCACTGAAAAGCTGAAGGCTTTCAATCCCCGGGAGATCCTCTTTCCCGCCTCACTCGAATTACTCGTTTCACAGACCTTTCTTGAAGAGTCACAAGCAGGAAGCATCACGTTGACGGCTCTAGACGACCATTTCTTTGAACCCGAGAGCAATGCCGAGCTTCTGAAGGGTCAGTTCGGTGTCAAGGAATTATCGGCATTTGAGATTGATGAATCCCCCTCTTTGCTTTCTGTCGCGGGTGCTGCGCTCCGATACGCGAGAGAGACCCAACGCGATTCCGCCGATCACATTCGGGGAATCAGGGTCTTGAAGGACCACGATTCTCTGAAACTCGATCAGGTGACCCTCAGAAATCTCGAAATCGTTGAGCCACGTGGTGACTCGAAGAAACGAACCCTGCTGGGGGTCATGGATGAGACGATGACCGGCATGGGCTCGAGGACCTTGAGATCCTGGCTTGTGAGACCGCTCATGAATCGCCTCGAGATAGTCAGGCGACACGATGCGCTTGATTCACTCACCGATAGCATCACGAGAGACGCGCTTCGTCACGAACTCGGAGGAGTTTACGATCTTGAACGTCTGGTTGGGCGAATGAATCTTGGAAGCGCCACTGCCCGCGATCTCCTCTCACTCGGGGGTACCCTCGAACGCACCCCTGACATCAAAAACCTTCTTCACCCGTTGGAATCAAGTCTTCTCAGCGATCTGAATTCACAGATCGAGCCCCTTCCCGACATTTCCAACCTTATCCGAAAGGCCATAGCCGACGAACCACCTCTCAATCTTTCGGAAGGCGGAACTATTCGTGATGGTTTCAACGCGGATCTCGATCAACTTCGTGACATAAGCCGTTCCGGCAAGCAGGTGATTGCGAGATTCGAGGAAGATGAGAGGTCACGAACCGGAATCTCCTCTCTAAAAATCAAATTCAACAATGTGTTCGGGTACTTCATCGAGATTTCCAAATCCAATCTGTCCAAGGTCCCCGAAGACTACGAGCGGAAACAGACGCTCGCGAACGCTGAGAGATTCACGACACCTGAACTTAAGGAGTGGGAGCAAAAGGTTCTCGGGGCCGAGGAACGAATCATCAAATTGGAATCAGAGATTTTTAATCAGGTGAGAGCCGCGGTCAGGGAAAGAACCCGTTCCCTGATGATTACAGCGCGATCGCTGGCGTCCGTGGACGCCCTTTGCTCCCTTGCTGAGGTCGGCGCCAAGCGAGCATACGTGCGCCCTGACTTTCACAACGGTGATCAGATTGAGATAAAGGGAGGACGCCACCCGGTGGTCGAGGCATTTCTCGATGGCGAGTTCGTCCCCAACGATCTCTCGATGAACAACACAACGGATCGTCTTCTGATTCTGACCGGTCCGAACATGGGCGGTAAGTCGACAATCCTCCGCCAAATCGCATTGATCCAAATCATGGCGCAGGCGGGCTCCTTCGTGCCGGCAGACTCCGCTTCGCTTCCCATCGTCGACAGGGTCTGGACGCGTGTCGGTGCGTCAGACGACCTTGCATCGGGGCGCTCGACATTCATGGTCGAGATGACAGAAACCGCGACCATTCTTCAGAATGCGACAGCGCAGAGTCTTGTTCTCTTGGACGAAATCGGTCGGGGAACATCGACCTTTGACGGTCTATCAATCGCCTGGGCCGTTGCGGAATTTCTTCACAATTCCCCCGACCGTTCTGCAAAGACGATCTTTGCCACCCACTATCATGAATTGACCGAACTTGAAAGCGTTTTGCCAGGTGCGAAGAATTACGAGGTGACTGCGACCGAGTCGGCCGGGAGGGTTCTATTTCTGCACAGGATGCGACGCGGGAAAGCATCGCAGTCATACGGAATTGCCGTTGCCAAGTTGGCAGGGATTCCATCGAGCGTCATCGACAGAGCCAACGAGGTACTGCGAAGATTGGAGGAGTATGAGCTTGCGGTCCTGGCCTCGGACGGCGAGAAGAGATCGCCGGTGACATCGAAGGCGAAGACCGTTCCTCAGATGACGCTTTTCGGTATGGCTAACGAAGGTCTGATTGGTGAAATCCAAAGATACGATTCCTCCTCGGCCACGCCAGAGGAGTTGCGTGAATTTATCGCCTCCATTCAGAAGCGGATAGTTTGAGATGGCAGACTTGGGAATCAATACAGTCGGAAAAATGTTCATAGTGGGCCTCCCCGGTCCTGAGTTGACCGCTGCCGATGAGGTATTCCTTCGCGAGGTCTCACCCGCAGGCGTCTGCCTCTTCGCGCGAAACATCAAAGAACCTCTCCAGGTAAGGGCGTTGACCGACTCGATTCGGGGCATATTAGGAGGCAGCGCGATCATTTGTATCGATCAGGAAGGCGGAAGGGTCGATCGGCTTCGTAGAATCCTTGAGCCGATGCCAACTGCTGAGATGCTGAATGATCCACAGGCGGCGTTCAGGCTCGGAGAGCTTTCGGGCCGGGCATTGAGAATGCTAGGGATTCTGATCAACTTCGCGCCCGTAGTCGATGTGTCTAGGAGCATATCCGACGGGCCACTAGACAATGGATTGCAGACTCGGATGTTCAGTGACGATCCGTCGGTAGTGACGGCCATGGCGGCGGGCTTTTTGGACGGTTCCTCAGCTGCCGGAGTCGGCTGCTGTTTGAAGCACTTCCCCGGCCTCGGTGCGAGTTCAGTTGATTCACACGAGACGCTGCCCACAGTAGAGGTCGACGAACCGGAAATGCAATCACGGGATCTTGCCCCCTATCGCGCGCTGGTACCTCAGCGTGAGGTGTCCGTGATGGTCGCTCATTGCCTCTATCCGAAATCAAGGTTCAATTCGGATTTCCCGGACATTCCTTCAAGCATCAATCCGAGGGTATACAGAACTCTTCGAGAGGTCATCGGTTTCCAGGGTCTTGCGCTTACTGACGACTTGGAGATGGGTGCAATCGTCGAAAGTCACGGGATCGCCGAGGCGTCGCTTGCCGCGCTTGAGGCGGGAGCGGATATCGCGCTGATTTGCAATGACCAGGATGCGGCCCGACGCGCATATGAATTGTGCGCTGGAAGAATTTCAGAAAGCGAGAAGCTAAATCGGATTCTCGGTTTTCACGCATCACGATCCGCAGCCAGCGGGATACGCGGTTACGAAGCGGTTGATATCGATACGAAGGAGTGGGAGTATCTGAACAGCGAGATCAAGATACTCAAAGAGGCATTGACTCGGAGTTAAGGAGAATAGCAAATGAAGATCACGATTGGATTTTTCCCGGCCGCTCTCATGGTGATGGTATTGATTCTCGGTTCGATGGGTTGCGGATCATCCGATTCCTCGAATGTGACAATCGCCCTGTCTGAGAAATTCTCCGGTCTGGACACTTTGAGTAATACCGGAACCGATGCGGCCGCTGACAGGATCAGGAATCTGCTGTTCAACTCTCTCGTGAAGAAGAATGAGAAGTTCGAGTATGTTGGAGAGCTCGCGAAATCCATAGAGGTCGCCTCGGACGGGATGAGCGTGGTCTTCACGCTGAATCCCGGAATCAAATTCCATGATGGTCGCAGCCTCTCAAGCGCCGACGTGAAATACACGCTTGAGGCATTGTTCAAATCGGGAGGGACGAAATCGGGAAGTTTCTTCGATAGTTTCCCAGATCCGAACGATCCCGAAAGGAAAAGGAAACTGAGGACCCCACACATCACGTCGATTCAGACCCCGGACGTCGCAACCGTTGTGATTGCCGTTGCGCGACCCGCGCTGATCAACCAGACCCTTTCGAATCTCGTCACGATCCCCATCATCCCCTCGGGCTCGATCGAGATACAAAAGACTGCCCCGGTCGGTTCTGGGCCCTTCAGGTTCGTCTCGTTCGATCAATTGAACAGCATCGTCAAACTAGAGGCATTCGATCAGTATTGGGAGGGTGCGCCGAAGGTACGAAGCCTGACAGTAAAGACAGTGACGGACGCCAATGCCCTGCAAGCCGAGCTCCGTAGCGGCTCCGTGGATGTGGCTCCCCTACCGAGGAATCTATCGCCTGACACGATTGAGGGATTGGGCACCGATCCGGCACTCAAGGTTGATATCTTCAAGGGCTCAAACATCGAATATCTCGGATTCAACACCCAGGTGGCTCCACTCAATGATGCAAGAATCAGAAAGGCCATTGCCCATGCGATTGACCGCGAGAAGGTTATAAAGGAATTACTCAGAGGCCAGGCCACATCCGCATCCTCAATTCTTCCCGAGGACTCATGGGCCTACGTTCCAGGCGAGCAGTATGCATTCGATCCTGAGAAATCTAAATCGTTACTCACCGAAGCCGGATACAAGGGCGAGTTGATCAAATTCAAATTCTCGGCTGGAAATGCAGCGGTAAGTCAGTATGCTCAGGTCATTCAGGACTATTTGAAGAAGGTCGGTCTCAATGTCGAGATAGAGATGGTTGATTTCAACACCATGATCACCCAACTCTCACAAGGACAGTTCCAGATGACCACGGCCCGCTGGGTTGGTGGAAATCAGGATCCGATTTTTCTGAGAGACCTGTTCGCTTCAACCGATTTCCCCGAGAAGAAGGAAGGTGGTCGCAATCGCAGCAGGTATTCCAATGCAGACTTCGACAGGATTATCGAAGAAGCGGTGAACAACCGCGAGAAAGAGAGGCAGAAGCAGTTCTACGGCGAGGCCCAGGTTATTGTGTCCAGGGACCTTCCCCTGCTTCCGCTTTGGTATTCATCCAACATTGTCGTTTCACGCAAACGTATCGGAAACGTGAAGATAAATGCCAGCGGTGATTGGAGTTTCATCAAAGACCTGACCGTTCAGTGACCGATTACGGTTTCCTTGACAATAGAGGTCTGATTTGTAGAATTAGGGCTTGCGCGGGAATAGCTCAGTTGGTAGAGCGCAACCTTGCCAAGGTTGAAGTCGCGAGTTCGAGTCTCGTTTCCCGCTCCATCTTTTCTCGAAGCGACGCTTCCCAAGGCGTCGCTTCAATCGCTTAGAAGACTCTTTCGAGCGATCGGAGACGGCGGCGTAGCCAAGTGGTAAGGCAGAGGTCTGCAAAACCTTTATTCATCGGTTCGATTCCGATCGCCGCCTCCAAGTCTCTCCCAATCTCTTACTGAAATCTTTTCAAGTATTCGGCTCTGAGCAGGAAACTCCCTTGCGAAACGACCTTTTCTCCCATCGACAGACCTTCAAGAATTGGCACCAGGCCATTTGAAAGACGCCCCGGTTTGACCGATCTGACCTCGAATTCGGTTTCCGACTTTTGAACGAACACCACGTTGTCACCCTTGAGGATTTGAACGGCTGAATCGGGAACCGCTGGAACCGACCTTTTGCTCCCGTCGCCTGCATTCAGGATGATCCGAACATAACTCCCGATTTGGACACTCCTCCTGTCGTTTGGAATTTCGACTCTCACCTGGGTTGTCCGTGTCGAAGGATTCAGTGAAGGAGAGATGTAAGTCACGCGTCCCGATGCGAGAATCTCACCTCCGAACTGTCTCGCGATACCGGTCGCTGCGCCGAGGCGGATTTGGGAAAGTTCATTTTCCGCAAATTGTCCGACGACCCAGACGCTGTCGAGATCGGTGACTCTCAAAACGGTCCTCCCCTCTTCGATTAATTCACCGATGTTCAGACTCCGCAGAGTAACCTCGCCGTCGATCGGGGCTCGCAGGGGATAGTCGGTCAGTAGACCCTGCAGATTCTTCAGCCCTGAAATCTGTGAGTCGGTCAGACCATAGATGGCGAGTCTCCTCCGAGCCTCGGAATACTGCCCCTCGGCAGCTCGAAGCCTCCGCTCCGATTCTTCGATTCGGGATCTCGAAGCGTCGTTGATCTCGAGAAGAGCGGCTTCCCTTTCGGAACGCCTGAGAGCCTCCTCAAACTCAGCCTTGGCGGCGATGAGATTTCGCGTAGCCTCGTCAAGACTCTGTCGGCTTACAGCACCGATTCCAAACAATCTTTCACTTCGGTCTCTCAGCGCGGACGCCTGATCGAGAAGGGCCTTCGCTTTCAGTGAATCCCTTCTTGCCTCTTCGAAGCTCTTTCTCGAGTCATTGCCGATTCCAGCAATTTTGACGGCTCGCTCTGCGGAGATTCTTGCCGAATCCAATTCGGAACGAGCAGTGATGAAGGTCGCCTGCGCGTTCGCGAAGTCTCGGCTCTCCATGCGAGCGAGAATCTGTCCAGCCTTGACCTGTTGTCCGAGTTCGACAGAGATACCAATGACCCTGCTCTGCGAAACCGGGCCGAGTGGAACATCCCTGTAGGCATTCGTCTCGACCACCCCAACCGCGGTCTTCCCCGCCGATTCCGTGGTTATCACCTCCGTAGAAGCGACGACAGTGATACCGGCGTTCCTCACCTGCTGCAACTGGATGCTTATGACCTCTCCACTCTGGACTGTCGCGTCAGCCGAATCGGAATCAAAATTCACAGTGCGCGGAGCCGGAACGGGTTGACCCGCGCCACTTTCCATTGACACGAATGCAAGGATGACGGCCACGATAAGAACGCCACCGCCCGAGATCAGGAGAATCGTGATAATCGTTTTCTTACTCATTTGGCTTTTTCTTTCTGACAGTTGGCAGTCAATTCACATCGAGTGGTCACACCCAAAGATGCGAGAAGGGATGTCTCGGCGACAGCATTGGCGCGGGCGGCCTCAATGAATTCCAGTTCCAAATCTATCGCTGCGCGACGCTCCCGAAGGAACTCATCAAGCGACATGGCCCCGTCCTCGTATGAAAGAGCGATCACCCTCAGGTTGTCTCGAGCCTGTTGGACCACTCCCCTCGTCATGATTTCGAGGGAGCGCTTTGCCCTTCTCAAACGGACGATGGCGGTCGACACCTCGTTACGTGCGACTATTTCAGCGGAGGTTGCAATGCGCCTTGCGCGCTCAACGGAGGTCGTTGCAGCGGAGATCCCTCCTTGATTCCGGTTGAATATCGGAATACCGATTCTCATTCCTACACCGGTGAAGCGCATCCTGTCCTCAATCGGTGAGAATTCCCCGTTTGAATTGAGACCCTTGAGCGGAAAACCTGATTTCATTTCCCGGATCCCGAACATCAGATCGACGGTAGGCCTGCCACCTGCGCGTGCCTCCCCAAGCAAGCCCTCTGAGATTCTGATACGTGCCCTTGAGGCCGCCACATCGGGTCGCTTGCTTAGAAGGTCCTCCTTATTCAGAGTATCCGCAACGTCATCATGTATGACGCCAGGGAGGGATTCCGGAAGGCCTATGTTCGTCAAGGATTCCCTTCCGAGAAGAGTCGCCAGAGTGACTTCAGCCTCGGTTACATCGGCTTCCGCCATCTCGCGCCTCGCACGGATCCCATTCAGGAAGACTGTCTCCTTGTTCAATTCCAGAGGTGCCCGCAATCCCTGGTCGACGGCTTCTGAGGTCAATGTTTGGCTTCTCTCGGCCAGTTCCAAGGACAACTTCAGAAAATCTCTTCGGAGTCGCGCCGCAACAACTGCGGTCACCGCGTCTCGAATAGCCCTCCGAAGCAATCTCTCTCTGTCGGCAATTTCGAATCTTATTTCTTCAATTGAGGCCCTCGCCGTTCGAACAGCAGCTCCGCGTCTTCCGTCAAGGGGGAGAGGCATCTCAATGCCAAGCATCCTCTCGCCATACATCCCTTGGCGACCTCCCTCCAATTGCACACTCAAAGTCGGGTTCGGGAAGAGTCGTACCTGCCTCAGCTCTGATTCGGAAATCGACTCCCCCAATCTCAGGGCTGCTATCTCCGGATTCTCGCGAAGTCCTATCTCGATCACTCGTTCCACCTGCGTCCAGTAGACCTCTGGGGGCGATAGATCCAAGGATGCCGAGTCCTTCGTCTGACCGAGGAGAAGACTCGGTGTCAATAGCCCGAGGAAAAGTAACACCGAAGTGAGGATGCGGTATTGGTTATTCAATGACATTCTCATTATTCCTCCTGAATGCCCAGAGGCGGGTCCAATAGAAGATCACCGGGGTAATAACAAGGACATGGATGAGACTTGAGATCATTCCGCCCACCACAGGGGCGGCGAGGGGTTTCATAACTTCAGATCCGGCGCTCGTGCTCCACATGATTGGAGCAAGGCCGAAGAGAATGGTCGTCACCGTCATCACCTTGGGTCTCAATCTCAGGAGCGCCCCTTCCTTGACGGCTTCCAGAAGGGAGCTCGGATCCAATGGACCCATGCCCTCGCGTCGTTTCACTGCCTCGTCAAGATACACGACCATGACGATTGCAGTCTGGACCGCCGCGCCGAACAAAGCGATGAATCCCACCCAAACAGCGACCGAGAAGTTGTACTCAAGTAGCCAGATGAGAAAGAAGCCGCCCGTGAGTGCAAAGGGGACGGCAAGGAGAACATGAGTCGCCTCGAGCATGGATCGGTAAGTCAGATACAGAGTGGCGAAAATGATGAGGATAACGATGGGAATCACGATCCTCAGAGTGGCCCTCGCGCGCTCTTGGTTTTCGTACTGCCCACTCCAATTGAAATAATAGCCCGCGGGCAGCTTCACTTCGCGCCTCAATCTCTCATTTGCCTCGTCGACGAATCCGCCCACATCCCTGCCCCTGACGCTCATGAGGACGGTGCCCCGAAGAAGTCCGTTCTCACTTTGGATCATAGCTGGACCCTCGACCCGCGAGATTGTCGCCAATTGTGAGAGAGGGACTGGAACGCCCGACGGTGAGTTTACTGGAATCGCCCCTATGGATTCGGGATCGCCCCTGAACTTCTCGGAGAAGCGAACCCTTACCGGAAAACGTTTGCGCCCCTCTATCGTTGTCGCGGCAGTGGTCTCGCCGATTCCCGTCTCAATTGTTTGCTGTATGGTCGCAACATCGATTCCGAATCTGGATGCGGCTTCACGGTCTATGTCGATGTCAAGGTACGAGGCCCCCGTCATCCGCTCTGCATAGACATCTGCAGAACCTTCGACACGACGGACAACGGATGCGATTTCGCGCGCGGTGTTCTCCAATTTCCTGACATCATCACCGAATATCTTGATGCCGACCTGAGAACGAATACCGGTGGCAAGCATCTCAATTCGATTTATGATTGGCTGAGTCCAGATATTGGTGACCCCTGGAATCTGCAAGGCAGCATCCATCTCGGCCACGAGTCGCTCTCTGGTCATCCCTTCCCGCCATTCGGATTCAGGTTTCAGACGAATGACCGTCTCGTTCATGTTGATAGGGGAGGGATCAGTAGAGGATTCCGCGCGTCCAGCCTTGCCTACCACCATTGAGACCTCTGGGAAAGCAAGGATGATCCTGTCCTGCTTGGCGAGTAGCCGTGATGCCTCGTCGAGCGAGATGGAGGGATCTGTGACCGGCATGTACATGAGATCGCCTTCATTGAGAGGGGGCATGAACTCGGTCCCGACCCTCGCTGCGGCGAAGAGAGAGGCAAGGAAGATTATACTCGCAAGCGCAACGGATAGACCGCGTCTCCTGAGCGACCAATCAAGTATCGGCTCGTAAATACCGACAAGCCTCTTCATGATGGGATTCTCCTTCTCGGGCTTGAGCTTTCCTCTGAGAAAGAAACTACAAAGAACAGGGACCAAGGTGATCGCCATAAAAGCGGCCGCAAGCATTGCGAATGTCTTTGTGTAGGCGAGAGGGTGGAACAGCTTTCCTTCCTGTCCCGAGAGTGCGAACACTGGGATGAAGGCGACAATAATTATCGCAATGGACGAAAAGATCGGGCGCCCGACCATCTTTGTCGCCTCAAGGATTATCTGTAGGACTGCTTTTCGGTCGCGGGTGTCCACCCCCCTTTTCTCGATTTCCCGGTAGCTGTTCTCTGTCACGACGATCCCCGCATCGACAAGATCTGATATTGCTATGGCGATCCCCGCCAGACTCATGATGTTCGACGTGACTCCGGCGAAGTACATGAAGAGGAACGATGTCAGCACCGCTATGGGTAACGGAATGGTGACCACGAATACGGACCTGAAATGGGCGAGGAACAGAAGATTGGCAATCGTCACCAAAATCAATTCCTGAATCAATGCATTCCTGAGGGTGTCTGTCGCGCGAAAGATAAGATCGGATCGATCATAGAAAGGAACGATTCGCACATCGTCCGGGAGACCAGGGCGAAGTTCCTCGATCTTCTCTTTGACAGAGTCGATCACCTCGATCGCACTCGTGCCGAAGCGAGCTATCACGACTCCACCGACAGCCTCGCTTCCATTCTTGTCCAAGGCCCCGGACCTGAAGGCATCGCCTATCTCGACAGTTCCTATGTCGGCAACCTGAATTGGAACGCCACCTTCGCTTCCGACTACGATTTGTTCGATGTCTGAGAGACCCGATAAAAGACCGATCCCCCGCACTACGGACCATTCGCCTGATTGCTCGACGACGTTACCCCCGACGTTCGCGTTCGCATTGCCAACAGCGGCGACTATTTGGCTGAGCCCGAGCCCTCTCGCTCGGAGTCGGTCTGGGTCTATGTTGATTTGGTACTGCTGTACATAGCCCCCGACGGAGGCGACCTCAGAGACTCCCTGGACCGAGTTGAGCTGATACCGCAAATACCAATCCTGGAGCGAGCGCAATTCCCTGAGACTCAGGCTGTCAGACTCCAAGGTGTACCAGAAGACCTGACCCACTCCCGTCGCATCGGGTCCGAGAGAGGGTTTCACCCCCTGCGGCAACGCTCCTGCTATTGTGTTGAGTCGCTCAGATACCCTGGTTCTCGCCCAGTAGAGTTCCACATCGTCCTCGAAGATGACGTTGATCATCGAGAAGCTGAATGCTGAACTTGCCCTCACTGTTCGGACACCAGGCAATCCCTGTAGATTGGAGACGATCGGGTACGTGATCTGGTCCTCCACTTCCTGAGGCGAGCGACCAGGCCAATCGGTGAACACGATGATTTGGTTGTCGGAAAGATCGGGAATGGCATCTATCGGGGTGCGCACGAGCGCCCAATAACCAGAGATCATGATTCCGATGTAAATCAGGATCACAATCAACCGATTCCTAAGCGACCATTCAATCAGCCAGTTGATCATTGCGGTTCTCTACTTCCCTTCCTCAACTCACTCGGTCACGAGTAGCTTTCCACGGAACATGTCCATGCCACAGGAGAACTTGAGTTCCCCTGTCTTGTCCGGGGTGACCTCGATCACGACCTTCTCGCCCACGGGAAGGTCACGCTCGATTTTCAGATCCTTGAAGACAACCTTCTCACCACAGTTGTCCGCGTCCGCCCTGTAGAACTCGAGTGAGACTCGCTCACCCCTCTTGACCCCAATGGTCTTAGGTTTGTATCCATTCGAAGACACCTCGATCCGAATCGGTTGTTTCGATGCCGTCGCAATCATATCGGGCTTCTCAACCGCTACACCCGGCATCTCTTCTTCGTGATGCGAGCATGCGGTCACGGCCATGATGAAAAGCATTAATGATGGAAAAGCATATCGTGAATTCATATTTAATCTTCCTCCTCTGGAATGAATGAACAATCTAGTCATTGGGCGGACATGGGTAGTGTGACCTTTCCCTTACCAGCCCTACCCTCGTATGCGATTTGCGCCAACCACTCTCCGCCCATCTGAAGTTTCACCTTTGCGTCGTAGACACCAGACTTTCGGGTGGTGGTAAGGGTGGCGGCGTCATTCATGACGGGCATCGTGCCCATAGCGGGCATATGGAAGTTCAGTGATGCGGAATCCACATCGACAAATTTCCCGTTTGAATCACGAAAGATAAGATACAGACGATTCTCACCGTCCCTGAGCACGCCGTCTCGACTGTTCAGACTAACAGTCAGACCATTGCCTGCATCACCGGTCTTGATGGGTTTTCCGATCGGAAGCTCCGAACCGCAGGAGCTGCCAAATAAAAGAGTCACTGCAAGAAGAAATCCAAAGGGTGTTCGCATATCACCATCCTCTCCGCGCGTGTTCACAGGCGCGGGAACCAATGCATCTGGGCCTTCCAAAAAGGCCATGTTTGCCGTTGTCGCGTGCGACGCGCTTAGATGATGATTCTTCTCAGAACGAGAAATAGTGCTAGATCCGAAGGTGGAGGGCTCTCCCATTGGGATCGCGCCACGAAGGGGGGCTTCGTGAAAATCTTCGGTACTTGTAAGAAGAGGTCATTGGCAGATCCTACGGGTTCCGAGTGATCGAGGTTGCCTCTGATCACGGATTGAGTTGACGATGTGTGGTGAAAATCCCCGGAGGAGAGGCAGGCGCCATCATCGCAACACGAGGGCCGATCGATGGCGAGTTCGCCACTTCGCTCGCAACAACGGTGACTGTCGCTCTCTCCGATGCACTGACAAACCCCTGCAAGCACTTGGCCCGCAAGAATCAGCATCATCAGCAATGCACAAAGCGTCCTCAACATTCAGTAGTGAGGATAGAAACCCTTTCCAGCTATGTCAACTCCCTTGGATTCCGGTCGCAGATCAATCTTCATCCCTGAGTCTCTCCAGCACCGACAGATCCTCGAGGGTGGTGACATCTCCGACCACCTTCCCGCCCGTGGCAAGTTCTCTAAGAAGACGGCGCATAATCTTCCCTGAACGGGTTTTAGGCAAAGCATCGGTGAAACGGATTTCGTCCGGTCTCGCGAGTGAGCCGATTTCTGCGGTCACGTGGGCTTTGAGCGTCTCGCCAAGTTCGGGCGACGATGAATTCGACCCCTCGAGAGTGACAAATGCGACAATCCCCTGCCCTTTGAGTTCGTCCGGTCTGCCCACCACTGCCGCCTCAGCCACAGATGGATGAGAAACGAGTGCGGATTCGATCTCCGCTGTTCCAAGCCGATGACCCGACACATTGACCACATCGTCGACACGGCCCATGATCCAGAAATTTCCATCAGCGTCCCTGCGCGCACCGTCACCTGCGAAATACACTCCGGGAATCTCGGACCAATAGGTCTTCCTGTAACGATCATGATCGCCCCAGATACCTCGCAGCATCGAAGGCCAGGGATGGGTGATGACAAGATACCCACCCTCATCCGCACCCAGGGGCTTCCCTGATTTGTCTACCACGTCCATGCGAATGCCGGGCAAGGGGCGGGTTGCGGTTCCTGGGACCGTGGAGGTTATACCCGGCAAGGGGCTAATCATGATTGCGCCGGTCTCGGTCTGCCACCAGGTATCAACGATCGGACAGCGCTCCTTGCCTATCACCTTGTGATACCAAATCCAGGCTTCCGGGTTGATCGGTTCGCCGACGGTCCCGAGAAGACGTAGCGATCCAAGGTCATGCTTGAGGACATGATGCTCGCCCCATTTTATGAATGCGCGGATCGCTGTGGGTGCTGTATAGAAAATCGTGACTTGGTGTTTATCGACCAGGCGCCAGAAACGATCCGATTCCGGATGATTAGGTGCGCCTTCGTACATTAGAATCGTCGCTCCGTTCATCAGTGGACCATATAAGACATAGCTATGACCCGTGATCCATCCGATGTCGGCGGTGCACCAATAGACATCCCCGTCCTTGAGATCGAAGACATGCCTCGCGGTGAAAGCGACCTGGGTTAGGTAGCCGCCTGTCGAGTGAAAGATTCCTTTCGGTTTACCAGTGGTTCCGGAAGTGTAAAGAATGAAAAGGGGGTGTTCGCTGTCGAGCGGTTCGGCCTCGCATGTCGATTCAACGGTTTGCTGGAGTTCATCCCACCAATGGTCCCTTCCCGGCACCATGTTGACCGGGCTGCCCGTCCGCCTCGCGACAATTACGCTTTCGATGCTGTCACAATCCGAGACCGCTTCGTCGACAACCGCCTTGAGTCGTAGTTCAGTCCCGCGACGGTATCCGCCGTCAGCCGTGATCACCATTCGGCACCCGCAGTCATTGATTCGATCTCTCAATGCCTCTGCTGAGAATCCTCCGAAGACGACCGTGTGGGTTGCTCCGATCCGCGCACAGGCCAGAACCGCAATGGCAAGCTCCGGAATCAGGGGCATGTAGAGCGCGACCCGATCACCTTTTGAAACTCCGAGTTTCTTCAGTGCATTGGAGAATTCACTTACCTCCCGATGGAGTTGAAGGTATGTAAGGGTCCGGGTATCACCCTTCTCACCCTCCCAGATGAGGGCGGCCTTGTTTCTTCTGGTTGTAGATAGGTGGCGGTCCAGACAGTTATAGGATGCATTGATGGTGCCACCGACGAACCACCGCGCATCGGGTTCCTTCCAATCCAGGACGGACTGCCATGTCGTGAACCAATGAAGTTCCGCGGCCTGCTTCTCCCAAAAGTGAATCGGGTCCTGATCGGCAAGCGATCGCATCGCTTCATACGCTTGGGGATCTGAGATGTGCGCTGATTTTGCAAAGGACTCCGGAGGTGGAAATGATCGATTCTCGTTCAATACGGAACTTATGTTCTTCTCGTCAGACATCAGGGAACCTCCGTGGCGTCACATGTTGATGTGCGAGGAAAGTAACAAACCACTCTTGCAGGGTCAATGAGGTTCTGCGAAACTCCTCGCGTATCGGGCAATCATGAACGTCCTAGAGCTGAATCACCTCGATCTTCCTGTCTGGCTTCCACCGCTTCTAGTTGGAACAGTCGGTCTCGTCGTGGGAAGCTTCCTGAATGTGGTGATACATAGGCTTCCGGTTGGGGAATCAGTTGCAACACCTGCATCACGTTGCCCGATCTGTCTGCACAGGGTCAGGATTATCGACAACATTCCGGTTGTCAGCTGGTTGCTTTTACGCGGCAGATGTAGGGATTGTGGTGGACCGATAAGCCCTCGCTATCCGATAGTTGAAGTCCTTAATTTAGCGGCATATCTGCTCGCGTTCAATGAATTCGGCCTTACGGCTTTCTTGCCCGTGTCACTTGTTCTTTGTTCGGCGCTGATTGTCCTGGCATTCATCGACGCAGAGCACATGATTCTACCGAACAGAATCACTTACCCGCTCTTTGTGTTATTTGTTCTCTACCGAATCATTGATTCCTTGTTCGTCACGAACAGCCTCGCGCCTGCGATAAACGGCTCGGTTGGGGCACTCATAGGAGGCGGGCTTCTTTTTCTTCTGGGAGCCGTGTGGAAGATTCTCAGAGGTATAGATGCGATGGGTTTCGGTGATGTGAAGATGATGGCGGTCGTGGGCATGCTGCTTGGATGGCAGCTCGCACTTCTCTCTATTTTCATCGGAGCCCTGCTCGGAAGCACCATCGGTTTGGTCTTCGCCATTCGGAAAGGAATCGATCTTCAGACACCGATCCCATTCGGCGTGTTCCTAGCTGCTGGTTCATTCGTCTCTTTGCTGTTTGGAACTGACATCATCGATTGGTATCTGAGGTTGTTTATCTAGGGTGCGGTTCAAACCGAAGAAACGTTCCGCAGACAATCTGTACAGATTCTTCCACCTTCGGACCGAAACCATCTATTGCAATTGCCACAGAGGCGCATCTCCAAGGATACGGGCGGTTTCTCTTGAACATTCCGAGTTGAACGGTCTTTCGCGGCTTTGAGCTGCTTGTAGAGCTGGATGCCTGCGAGTATGCCCCTCCGGTGTCGGAAGGCGAGATATCCCAAACCGAGCAGCAGGAAAAGAAGGACTAAGAGAAACTTCGACATTGCTGCTCTTGCATCAGGGGGTGCTAACGCGTCTATCGAAGTCGGAGATCATCGGGTGGGTCGGATTGGCGGCCTTCAGACGATCAAGGAACGTAGCCGCGTCGGTCTTTCGCCCCGTCGTGAGAAGAGCATCCGTCATCATCTGAAGGGTTCGCTGATGATTTGGTGCCGTCCGCAATGCCACCTCGTACTGGGCTATCGCCTTATCGAATGCCGGAGGGTTCTGTAGCGCAAACGTCAAGCCAAGATCCACTCTTACGTCGGGATCTGCGGTCTGAATCTCCAGAGCCTCGTTGTAGTATTTTCGGGCTTTCTCAAACGATTGGTTATCCTTCTTGAAGTAACCGATGTCGAAGTGGGAATTACCAAGCGAAACCAGTGTTTCTCTATCCGTAGGGTTCGAATCATAGACTCTCTCAAGGAGCCTAATGGCTTCGGTGACGATTGCGGAGTCTTCCACGCTAGCGCCGTAGCGATAAAGCGAGATTCCCACTTCCTTCTGAAAGACCAGGTTCTGAGGCGCATCATCCGCCCTTTTTATCAATTGCCGAATCTCGTCGGCAGACAAGGATGTCTGTGTTGCCGCAACAGCGGATGAAACTTGGCCCCCAGTCGGGGATATCTCGCCGACGATGCTCTCGTTATACCAATTGGTCAGAAAATACCCACCTAAGATTCCAACGAGAATTCCTGTCGCCCCGATTAAAACTTCTTCCTTCTTCATGGCAAGAACTTCTGATTCGATCTGAGTTGATGGTTTGCCCCATGCGAGGACGCCCATAAGCCGAATTCTGTTACCGCATTTAGCGGCGGCTGTCATTCATCTGGGCCGTACGTTGCCGCACGGCTCTAGCGACCTACCCGAAGACGATGTTCCGAAGAACTTGGGATGGGCGATCCCGACGTCTTTCTATTTGGTCTTGCACCACGAGGAGTTTGCCTGGCCGGAGATGTCACCACCTCCGCCGGTGAGCTCTTACCTCACCATTTCACCCTTGACCCTTTCGGGCAGGAATACTTTCTGTTGCACTTGTCGTCGGATGTGATCCGCCCGGACGTTATCCGGCTCGCTGCCCTTCGGTGTTCGGACTTTCCTCCACTCCTTCCGGAGCGGCGACTGCCGAACGTCGCTCGCATGAGACTTTTAGACATTATCATGAGGGGATGGGAAGCAACAATCCGTGCCTTTGCCCGTTACGGCTTGTTTGTCTTCATCGTGTGGAGCATCAGGTCAGTGGGAAAGATATCCCCCCACTTCTCGCGGTAAAATGCGAGTAACATCAACTCGCCCTCACGTGCTGAGGTTGCTCCGAGGAGGTCAGTGGCTATCTCCCTCGCCGCGCCTTCGCTGATAGAACGGATGACATTCCTCACACGCGAGACGACGCGGACATTCATACTTAGATTTCTGGCTCCGAGGCCGACGAGAATCGGCGCGTAGACATGGGAGCCCGCCATCTCGCCACAGATGATGGCCTCTCTTCCAAACTTTTCCGCAGTGTCGAGCGTCCACTTGACAGCGGTAAGAACCGACGGATGAAGTGTCCGGAAGTTCTCCGCAACCGACTCATTATCCCGGTCGACCGCGAGAAGGTATTGAACCAGGTCATTTGTTCCAAGAGAAACGAAGTCTACGTGCCTCATCAGCGGTTCGAGAATGAAGAGAAGAGATGGGACCTCGACCATCACCCCGATTCTGGGTTGCCCATATGGAATTCCGCGCTCGTGAAGACGCTCCCTCTCGGAATCAAGGAGTTCCCTTGTTGCAACGATTTCGGAGATGTCGGAAATCATCGGTAATACGATGTCGATTGGAGCCGCGGCTGAGGCGCGAAGGAGTGCACGAAGCTGAATCCGGAATTCACGGGACTCATGGCCGAGCATCATTCGCGTAGCTCTGAGCCCGAGAGCCGGATTTCTCTCGAAGTGGTCTGCATCTCCCTGGGCTTCACCGGAACTGATGTCAAACGTCCGGATTCGGGCACGGTGTTCACCCGCTAGCCGCCCGAGGTGTTCGTAGGCCAACACCTGCTCCTTCTCCGACGGGAATCCCTTTCCGGGTTGAATCAGAAACTCAGACCGAAAGAGGCCGATGCCCATGGTCCCGACATCCTTGATCTGCTCAAAGGATTTGGGGACATCAAGGTTTGCGAGAAGGGAGACTGTGACACCGTCGGTGGTGATCACCGGGCTCGGCTCGGAAATGAGCTCACAGACTTCAGTCTCGGTGCCAAGAACCTCAGGCTCGCGATGACGGAGCAATACATCATCGGATGGTTCAATGACGATCTGCCCGGTGAAGCCGTCAACAAGGACTCGGAGCCCGTCGCGCAACCTTCTCGTGGCACTATGGACACCTGTCACTGCTGGGATACCCAACTCTCGCGCAAGAATGAATGCATGGGAGGTCCAACCTCCTCTTTCGGTGATTATCGCGCTCGGGGTCTGACTCCCGAACTCCGCCAAAGCTGATGGAAACAATTGGTCGGTGACTACTATGAATTCGCCATCGGGTCGGGTCCCTTTGCTACGGCCGGAGAGAGCGTTGAGAAGTCTCTCGCCGAGATCCTGGACATCGATGGCACGCTCTTTGATATGGAGATCGGCCACGGCAGCGAGTTTCGTCGAGAAATCCTTGATGGAGCGCTGTATCGCCCATTCAGAATTCACAAGAGAGGAGGTGATTTCGTCCTCCATCCGCTGAATCAGGGAAGAATCCTCAAGTATGAGAAGTTGTGCCTGAAATATCTCCGATCGTGAGTCACCGAAATCGTCTGATGCCCCTTTTACGAGTCGCTTGAGGGATCTAGCAGCTATCTTGAAGGAGGTTCTCAGTCGCTTCAGCTCATAGGGCACATCCGACTCCGATATCGGAACCTTTGCCAGGCGACGACCGCGTGAGTTGATTACCCGCACCACTCCCGTGGCCACACCCCTTGATACGGCACGTCCCCTTATGGGCCTCAACTTTTCGGATCCTCGTTTCAATGAGCCTCAGCTTTGAACGCTGGTCGGAAGAAATGCGGCTAATTGCGACGCGAAGGCTCGGAGATTTCTGGTTTGAAGAAGAATCTCTCCCGGCCCGGTGAACTCGGCGACGAGCCCCTCACCGCTAAGCATGCTACTGAAGAGTCCGGATCGCGCCGCTTTCCTGATCTCGTAAGGCATGGAAGCATGCCATGCGACGAGATGTCCTGTATCGACGACATAACGCTCACCAGCATGCAATTGTTTTCTGGAAATCGAGCCGAAGGAGGAGACAAGAAGAAGACCGGTCCCCGAGACATGGAGAACGAAGAGCCCCTCCCCACCGAGAAACGACTTCAATCCACCGAATTTGGTATCAATGGTGAGTCCGGAATCTCCAGCAAGATACGAGCTCGATTGGACGAGGTAGTTCGATCCAGCCAACTCAATTCCGACAACATCCCCTGGGGTCGCAGGCGCCAAGGTCACCTCGCCTGGCCCACCTTCAGCTGTAAAGGTTGAAACAAAGGCGGATTCACCTCCAACCGCCCTCTTCAGTGCGCCGAAAACCCCACCCTTCATCTGACTCTTCAGCTCGATGTTCGAGGACATGGAAACCATCGCGCCGGCCTCCGCGCTTATCGAAGAACCGGCCTGGAGTCTGATTGTTGCCAAAGCGAAAGCACCCGGGTGGTCGATATGCCACTCATAGCCGTTCCCGATTCCTCTGCCATCTTGATCAAACTTAAATTCGTCGTTCATAATTTCTCTCCTCCATGACTTTCTTCCTGCCGACGATCAGGATCGCCCGGCTTGATCGATGATTACACGGTGGGCACTGGTTGCATCCTCCGCAAAATTCAAGAGCTTGATATCCTCCTCGGAAACCACGAGGTGCTGCTTCCAAGCTTCAACTACCTTGGGCCATGATTCACCGACTAGAACAAGCGGTCGATACGGAAGTACTTTGGTAGTCAGTTTGTTCCAGACCAGGGATATCTCAGTAACGGTGCCCATGCCTCCCTTGAAGGCAACGAATCCGACCGAACGGGTTATGAGGTTCTGAAGTCGGTCATAAAAATGATCGGTTGCAACCTTCTCCGTCAGAAATCGATTCGGCTCCGATTTGAACTGGTTCATCACGATTCCGAGAACGCGTCCACCAGCCTCTCTGGCCCCTCGGGAAGCGGCTTCCATAACGCCGAGATAACCCCCGGTACAGATCGTGAAACCACTCTCGGCAAGCAATCTACCCAGCATCAACGCTTCCCTGTACTCCTGCGAATCCTCAGTGCATTTGGCACCACCGAATATCGTGACGATTCTTTCTGACATTATCTCATGCCTCCCTGGCGTCGACCGCCGACCTCATGGCCGCCTCACGCATGGCGCGTTGAACGTCGGTGAAGATCAACATGATGCTACCCGAAACGAAGAAGAAAATCAGTGCCAGGATCGCCTGCCGGAAAGAGCCCGTGTAGACAACGACTACACCAAAGACCAGATTTCCTATCCAGGAGGTGCCACGTTCCGAGAGCTCATAGATGGAGAAGAATGCCGCTTCGCGTCCCTTTGGAATCATCTTGGAAAAAAGGGAGCGCGAAAGAGCCTGTGTGCTTCCCAGCACGAGCCCAATTCCGGCACCGAGGAACCAGGCCTGATGCCTGTCGTGCATGAAACCGTATGCATAGACGACTATGTTGACCCAGATGAAGAGGCAAAAAAGAATCGTTCCCTTGGCTCCGATAACTCTCGCGATTCTTTCGAATACAAGCGCACCGAGAAACGCGCAGAACTGAGCAACAAGAAAGATTCCCAAGAGGAATGCCTCGTCGGTCTGCTCACCCTTCGAGATGAAGAGTTCGTTTGCAAGGTATACGGATGAGTTTGCGATGACGGTCTGTATGCCATCGTTGTAGAGCAGATATCCGAGCAGAAAGATCAGGGTGTATTTCAAACCCTTCAATTCCAACAGGGTCTTCCAGACCTCGGCGAATCCAATCGTGAGAAAAGTCTTGTTCTGCGGAAGCGAGGTTGAAGGCTGGCGTTCCCTCAAGGTTATGAACGTAACCAATCCAAATAGGCCCCACCAGAGAGAGGCGGCGAGCATCGAAATCCTAACGGCATCACCCTTCTCAAGACCCAATGAATCGTGAAAGTTGATCAAAAGAAGGTTCGCAACCAACATTACTCCGCCGCCGAAGTATCCGGCGGCGTATCCCCAGCTGGAAACGCGGTCCCGTGACTCGGGTTCAGCGACATCATTCAAGAAGGCGTTGTAGAGGACGTTCGCAGCCACGAACGACATGTTGGAAAATATGAGGAAGAAGTAACCAAACAGATAGTCGTCGCCCTTGACGAAGAACATCAGGCCTCCGAAGAGGACTCCCGAGTACGAAAACAGCATCAGGAGCTTCTTTTTCAGGTGTGTGTAGTCGGCGAGCGCTCCGAGCACCGGAAGGAAGAATGCCTGGGTCACATTCGCAATCACCAAGGAAAAGGTGAACATCGTTTTCGGGGTTAGACCCCCGAGGATTCCGAGATCGAGCACCATGCCGTTTTCACCCACATCTGCAACCGCAAGCGCCTGTAGGTACGGGCCGACAAGAACGGTTATAACCGTCGTATAGAAGGCGGAGTTCGCCCAGTCATAGGCGATCCAGCCGAAGATCTCCCGATTGATGATTCTGTTCTTCAAGTTTTACCTGGTTTCCGTTGATTTCCCGCACGACCTCAGACACTGTTTTACGTCGCAGCGGGACTCTGGAAGCGGAATGCCACGCAGTTTCCGCCTCGCTTCGGGCAATGTCAAGTACATTCCAGCTAAATCAAAGAGAATACGAACCTTGACCGCCTATTCGCGCCTGGTTTAACCTTCGGCGGGACGTGGACCGTTTTCAGGCGGCTCTCCCAGACCATCGAATGGAAGTAAACATGAACCAACCCTCTTTGAAAGTTTCCGTTTCAGTTGTGACAAGGACGCTTCTCTCAGCTTTCTTGATGTCCTCAATCATCTCGCTGCCCGTCATGGCTCAAGAGTCCGGAGAGCGACCCAAGACCTCCACGCGAGCGGTCAATGCGGATTTCGATGGTGACGGACGTACTGACTTCGCAGTCGCCCGTCCTACAGGAAATCCCCGCCCGAATCTCTTTGAGGGACCACAGAGTCGCGTGAACCGGGGCGTCTTCAGTGTTCGTGAGAGGATGAAGCTGGCGAAACAGGATATCGACGGCCCGATGTCCACCGATGGCATCCAGTGGTGGGTGCGTTACGCCGACAATTCACACAAGGTCTTCGAGGTCGGTCGTAACGCCTCCGACTTCGTCGTCCCATCAGACTTCGATGGTGATCGGACCACCGACATCGCGGTGTGGCGACCGGGCAACGAAGGCTCCGCGGGTTTCATAATCTTCCGCAGCACGAATTTCACATTCGACTTCCAGGCACTTGGAAGAACCGGTGACGATCCCGCAGTGGTTGGCGACTACGATGGAGACGGCAAATCAGATCCTGCGGTATATCGTTGTCCGTCCGCGACCGCAGGACAGTGTTTCTTCATATACAAGAAAAGCGGGAACAATCCCAACGGACAGACCACGAGCGTGGCACTCGGATTTGGAATAGATGGCGACTTTTACGCGAATCCGGGTGATTTCGATGGAGATGGTAAGTTCGATTTCTGCATACAACGTGCGCGCCCTGGTTCCTCGACCGGCGGACAATTCGTTTTGATAAAGAGCTCGAATCTCGGAGAGGAGTACATCAACTGGGGTCTTGCCACCGATTTCCTCGTGCCTGGCGATTTCGATGGTGATGGTAAGGATGACTTCACGGTTCTACGTACTGTGAGTGGCAAATTCGTGTTTTGGACACTCACGCGGACCGGAACCATCTCCACCTTCCAGTTCGGAGACACAGGCGACACACCGGTCGTTGGTGACTACGATGGAGATGGAAAAGCGGACTATGCGATTTGGAGACCGAATCCGTCCAACCCTGACGCCAACTTCTTCTGGGTCAGGAGGTCCGGAAATCTCGGCCTGACAGTCTTCGAATGGGGTATAGCAGACGACTTCCCTGTTGCTGCCTGGAATGTTCACTGACACTTTTTTATTCTGACAGCGGAAGGGGCTCGGCTGAGCCCCTTCTTTCTGGTGATCGCACTAACGTGAAGCCAACGAAACGTGCTCAACGTGTATTGATCGGGTGGCAAGTCTGACTCGCAGTTCTTTGCTACAGGCAAGAATCCTTGTTCGACTCGCAAGATTCTCGATTGTCATTCCCGTCAGTCCCTCGATTCTCTCGACGTCAGCCCAGTCCCCTACTGCAAGGAAGTCGAAAGCGCCCACCAAGAACAGATTTCTGAGATGTGTCTCACAATACGACACAGTGTGGTTGGCGAATTTCATCTCTGCCTCGTTGAGCAGTTTCAGGACACCAAGAGTCCATTCGGTTCTGTTTCCGACCAAATGAGCCATGACGAAGGTGAATGTTGGGAGAAAGACCTGGAGGCAATCAACAAATCCAGACGCAGTTGAATCAAGCGGTATCACATCGGTGTGTATTTCGTGCCTTCTCAGGTTCTCCGCGACGTCCTGATTCCTTACCGCAACGATGGTCTCGTCAGGCTTCAGCTCAACCAATTCCCTGAGGGATCCCAGATATTTCTCGCCAAAGGAATAGCTATCACCGAATACCATGATCACGGGAGTGGTTTCAGAAGGCGTCACGTTGGGGAAGCACGGGCTCGGGACCTCCATACTGCTGAAGGTCTCGATGGTGAGCTCGGAAACCCCGCCCTGCGCCGTAAGTTCGACGAGGAGACTCTCCCTTAGGCGATCAGGCATGCAAATCTTCATAGTTCAGCTGGCTCACCCCTGTTGTTTGCATAACCCATGCAAACTCTATATTTTTCACGATTGGCACCACGCGTGCAACGACGTGGTCAGAGGTGCTGATGAAAGCGATGATTCTTGCGGCCGGCCTTGGGTCGCGACTATTTCCACTCACTTTGGATCGGACAAAACCCGCAGTTCCGTTCCTCGGTCGACCATTGGTCGGGTATGTGGCCGAATACCTCAGCAGACAGGGATTCAAGGACATAGTGGTAAATCTCCACCATCAGGCTGATTCGGTTCGAAACTCACTTAGCGATGCGGGAAACCTCGGAGTGAAGATCTCCTACACTGAGGAGTTTCCGAACATTCTCGGAACCGCCGGTGCATTTCGGAATGCCCGCGCCTACCTCGGCGACGAATCCTTCCTGGCAATCAACGGCAAAATCGTCACGGATATAGATTTGAAGCCCGCAGTCGAGATGCATCATTCGACTTCCGCTCTCGCAACAATGGTCCTCGTTGCAAATCCACGCAACGAAAGATTCACGAGGATCCTCTCGGAAGGCAATCGTCTCGTGGGTTTTGGGGGCTTTCCGAGTCAGGACTCACCGAATTCACTTCTGTGGACGGGAATCCATATCCTCTCGCCGAGAGTTTTCGATTTCATACCCGAAGGAGAGCAGGACATCGTCAGCTGCCTCTATCGGCCGGCACTGCAGGCCGGTGAGACCATCGCGACCTTCGTTGCCGACGGTCTTTGGAATGAGATGTCGACCATAGAGAGATACCTCGACGCCTCCATCTCCCACCTCGGCATGAGCGGTAGGTCTATCGGAAACGAATGCGTCATAGATGAATCAGCATCTCTCGAGGGAGTAGTCGTCTGGGACAGGGTGACCATAGGTCCCGATGCGGTGCTTTCGAGAGTTGTAATCACGGATGACGTGGTAGTCCCCGCGGGGGCCCGCTATTCCGACTGCGCAATCGTCACCGCACAAAGTCTGCATCGAATCGGCCCCCCGCCAGAGAAAGCTGCTCCTGGCTTTTTCGAGGGAGATCTCTACATTGTGCCGTTGGAGAAATTCGATGCGTCGTGAATTGTCGGATTACCTCGCAGAGAGAGAGGGAGCCCGGGTGCTCGCGGCTCTGACCCCGGATGCCTCGACGAGAGAGTACTACCGGATTAAGGAATCCGATCGAACACTTGTTGCGTGCCTTTATCCCGAGCCGTTCGATCGCAATTCCGTTCATCCCTATCTTGACGTGACGCGCCTACTCCAGAATGGAGGTGTTCGAGTGCCCCAGGTCGAATCTGTCGATTACGAACGCGGTCTGATTCTGCTTGAAGATGTGGGTGACACCCTCTTGAGGACGACTCTTCAAACATCCGATGAAATAAAGCGAACCAAGTTACTGGAAACCGCAATTGGAATAATCGCAGACATCCAGATGACCACGGAGTCTGCTCGCGCCACCGATTCGATTGCCGCCCGTCTTAGCTTTGACTTCGAGAAACTGAATTGGGAATTGAACTTCTTCCTCGAACACTATGTGGTTTCGTATCGCGGCGGAAGGCATCCTGCTTCCGATGCATTGAGGGCGGAACTTGCATTAGTTGGGAGAGAGCTTAGCCATAAGGCGGTCACGGTTTGTCATAGGGACTATCACGCCGCCAACCTGATGGTGGCATCTGATGGCGAGCTCGTCGTTATCGACCATCAGGACGCGAGGATGGGTTCCATCTCATATGACATCGTTTCCCTCCTGTTAGATCGGATCGAGTCCGCACCCGAAGACGATGAGATTGGCCAATGGATCAACTATTTCCTATCACAGCGCAATGAACGAGGGCTTCCCAGGGTATCGGAGGATGAATTCTGGTCGGAGTTCCGTCTGCAGAGCATCCAGAGATGTCTGAAAGCAATCGGAACCTTCTCCTATCAGACTGCGGTCCGGGGAAAGTCCGGCTACGAGCAGTACATCGGACCCATGATGGAAGTAACCCTCCGAAACGCGAGAACGCTCGGAGGGTATCCGGAACTGGTGGAGTTCCTTCAAAGAGAAATCCGACCTCAAACCCTGTAGAGATCAGCTCTCCACTCGGTTATGGCCTGCTTCAACTCCTTATTGTCCTTGAAATCCCCCGCAAGCACTCTCTCGACAAGACCAGGAAGTTCCCTGTCGGATGCGAATCGCAGTGCGATGATTCTCCCTACGGGAAGATCCCTAGCACGCGCTGCAAGCTCGGTGCTGAGCACTCTGTCGTAGCGAATGAATTCCTCGAGCCTGATCAATCGATTCTGGGCCTTCAAGGCCTGTAGTCGAGCGGCGAGATTCGTCAGCATCAGAAGAATAATGACGACGAATGGGAAAAGGTTGCCCGCCTCCATACCATTGAATGTTCGATAGCCTAGAATGACAAGCACAAGCAGGAAAAGGGGCATGAGGAAGAAGTGCAGGAACGGAAAGTACCTTGCGTGATTCGAATAGTTTTGAACTTTCATTGCGTTACCTCCTGAAGTTTGATTAGAGCTTCGTTGCCTTATTCATCTCGGTTCTATCGTCTATGAAGTCTTCACCGGGATTCACAAATAGATTGCGCTCATAGCGGTACTGGCGGTCATGGAGCTCCCGATAGCGCCCCTGACCCGCCATCAGCTCCTCATGCGTACCACTCTCTACTATCCTTCCTGATTCGACCACCAGAATACGGTCCGCCGACCGGATAGTCGATAATCTGTGTGCGATGACGAATGTCGTTCGGCCCTTCCTCAGTTTGGAGAGACCCTCCTGAATCAGCGCCTCACTTTCTGAGTCCAGGGATGATGTAGCCTCATCCAAAATCAGAATTCTGGGGTTCGCCAGCAGCGCCCGCGCAATCGCGATTCGCTGCCGCTGTCCTCCTGACAGCTTGACTCCCCGTTCCCCGACAATGGTGGAGTATCCATCGGGAAACTCCATTATGAAGTCATGAGCATTGGCAATTCGACAGGCCTCTTCGACATCAGCCATCGCCGCCGCCGCTCTCGAGAATCGGACGTTCTCGAGCACGGATCCATCGAAAAGAAAATTGTCCTGGAGGACAACTCCTAGGTTCCGACGGTAGTCCCTCATCTTGATACCGGCCAGATCCCTTCCGTCGACCAATATCCTTCCCGAATTTGGATGGAGAAAATTCATCACCAAAGCGAGGATGGTAGACTTTCCACTGCCCGATGATCCGACAAGCGCGGTGGTCGTCCCCGCCTCTGCTCGGAAGGATATTCCTTTTATGACGGGAACATCGTTATCGTAGGAGAAGGTGACATCCTCAAAAACTATATCGCCGTTAAGCTCATCGAGGGTCGCCTTTCCCGCATCCTCATCGTCCTCCGTCCGCAAGGACAGCACCTCGTGGATCCTGTCGAGTCCGGCTAATGCCTCTGTAATCTGTGTTCCGATTGCGGTCAGTTCGATTATCGGCCACGCGAGCATTCCGACGAAGAAGATGTACATGATCAGTTCACCGATCGTCATCTGCCCTGAGACAACCGAATTTCCACCAATGATAATCAGCACGACACCGATCGCGCCGATGATGATCGACGAGAAACCGGACATGGCGGAGACCCCGGTCATCGACTTTGCGATGTTCCTGAAGAGTCTGTGTGCCCCACGGACGAACTCCAGTTCCTCCTTTTTCTCTGCCACATATGCCTTCACGATTCGCACACCGCCGATCGTCTCGCCGAGTCGTCCGGTCAGTTCGGCTGTGATCTTGTTACGTTCACGGAAAATCGGGCGCAGGATTCTGAATGCAATGAACAGTGCGCCACTGAAGAGCGCAAGAACCAGGGCCGTGGCGAGAGTCATCTTCCAGTTCAGATAGAAGAGCACAAAGAGGGCGGCGGCAGCGGTTACGATACTGCCAGCGATCTGGACGAGCCCGGTGCCTACCAGATTTCTGATTCCCTCCGCATCGTTCATGATGCGCGAAATTAGCTGTCCGCTCTGCTGCGAATCGAAGAAGGTTATGGGAAGGCGCTGGATGTGTTCCTGAACGCGAATCCTCATTCTCGTTATTGCGTATTGGGCTGCCACACCTAGGATCTGGGAAAGTCCGAAACCCGTGATTCCTTGCACGATGGTGGCAAAGCCGACAGAGAGGGCGATCCAGGTGAGCCACTCGAATCGCTGCTTCAGCAGGACCTCATCAACCAGGAATTTCGTCGAAGCCGGAAGGACGAGTCCGGCGGCCCGTGAGACAAGCATGAGAATTGCCCCAAGTGCCAGGCGTTCCCGGGCCTGCCAGACCAGCTCCCTGGCCTGCGACCATGCGTTTGTGTAATCGACTCGGCGCTTTGATTCAGACATCCCCTTTTCCGACGCAGAGATTAGCACAGGCAGCCCTGGAAAATAGAAAAAGTGGATGATTCTGATAGAATCGAGCCTCAAACGACCGCTATGAACCAGATATACGTCAATGAACTGAAGAAGCACATCGGCACAGAGGTCACTCTGAAGGGTTGGCTTTACAACTCCCGATCGAGCGGAAAACTTGTCTTTCTACAACTGCGCGATGGCACGGGAATCGTCCAGTGCGTGGTGTTCAAGGGCAATTCCGAGGAGACCTTTGAAAAGGCCTCGTCCCTTGGACAGGAATCTTCGATAATCGTCAAAGGGATGGTCAAGGAGGACACCCGCTCTCCTATCGGTGTCGAGATCGATGTCACCGATCTCGAGGTGGTTCAGAATTCGCGTGATTATCCCATCACCCCAAAAGAGCACGGCACCGAATTCCTGATGGACAATCGCCATCTCTGGATTCGTTCCAAGAGGCAACATGCCGTTCTCCTCGTAAGACACACGGTGGTCAAGGCAACGCGAGACTTCTTCGACGAGAACGGTTTCGTGCTTGCCGACACACCGATATTCACACCGGCAGCCTGTGAAGGAACGACCACGCTCTTCGAGGTGGATTACTTCGATGAGGACAAGGCATATCTCACCCAATCCGGTCAGCTTTATAATGAGGCCACTGCCGCGAGTTTCGGTCGCAGTTACTGCTTTGGACCTGTCTTCCGTGCGGAGAAGTCGAAGACAAGACGCCATCTCACCGAGTTCTGGATGGTGGAACCGGAGATGGCTTACGCCACTCTAGACGACGTGATGCTTCTCGGGGAGCAATTGGTCAAATTCGTGGTCAAGAGGGTGCTTGAGGAGCGTCGTGAAGAACTGGTGACACTCGAACGCGATGTTACGAAGCTTGAGAAGATCCTTGCCGAAGGATTCCCCCGCGTCCACTATGACGAGGCGGTGAAAATCCTACAGGAGGGTCATGAAAAGGGACACCTCGAAAATCGCTTCGAATGGGGTGGCGATTTCGGTGCACCAGACGAGACCTATATTTCGAAGCAGTTCGATGCGCCCGTCTTTGTTCATCATTTTCCCGCTGTAATCAAGGCCTTCTACTTCGAGCGCGACAAGGATCGGCCGGAACTTGCGCTCGGCGCCGATCTCCTCGCACCGGAAGGCTATGGAGAAGTTATTGGCGGAGGTGAGCGCGCGATGGACCTTGAATTTCTCGAGAGGCAGCTTGCCCAGCATGACCTGCCGCGTGAGGCGTTCGAGTGGTATCTGGACCTGCGGCGTTTCGGTAGCGTCCCCCATGCTGGGTTCGGTATGGGTATCGAGAGATGTACCGCTTGGATGTGCGGCATCGAACATGTGCGGGAGACCATCCCATTCCCGAGGATGCTCTACAGGTTGAAGCCATAGCTCGGAGGAAGAATGAATAAGTTCAAAGCAATAATCGCCCTTCTGACTCTACTTGTATTCGCCGTAACGGCTGATGCGCAAAATGAGAGAAAGGATTTCGGCGAGACGGTAATTCTCCTTTCCCTTGATGGGTTTCGCTACGACTACATCGAGAAACATGGGGCACCCACGCTCGACCGGTACTCAAAACAAGGAGTCCGGGCAAAGTGGATGAATGTGGCTTTTCCGACCAAGACCTTTCCGAATCACTACACGGTCGCGACCGGGCTCTATCCAGCGCGACACGGTATCGTGGACAACAACATGTTCGCATTCGGAACGGTCTTTTCGATGTCGCGTAGAGAAGAGGTTGAAAACCCGCGTTGGTGGTTGGGTGAGCCGATCTGGGTCACGGCTGAAACTCAGGGAGTGAAGGCCGCCTCTTTCTTTTTCGTGGGTTCCGAGGCCCCTGTCAAAGGATTTCGTCCTTCCATTTGGAACCGATACAACGGCGGAGTCCCTCCACAGATGAGGGTGGACACGGTTCTTTCCTGGCTCGATCTTCCAGAAAGGGAACGGCCTCGATTGATAACCTTCTATTTCAGCGACACTGACGATGCCGGTCATGAATTCGGACCAGACGCCAGGGAGACCAAGTATGCCGTCGGGAATGTAGACTCCTATGTGAAGAGACTGATGGACGGAATCGAGAAGCGTGGAATCGCCGACAGGGTCAACGTGATCATTGTCTCAGACCACGGTATGGCGCCCGTAGACTATCGAAATGCCACGTTTCTGGACGATCACTTCAACCTCGATCTCGCTGAAAGGATTCTCTGGAGCAACGAAGTTGTACACATTTTTCCGAAGCCTGGAAAGACCGAAGAGATTCATTCTGCAGTCAAGGGTCTCCAGCAGGTGACATGCTGGAAGAGAGACGAGATTCCTGCGAGGTTCCGCTATTCCGGGAGTGACCGTATAGCTCCGATCGTCTGCATGAGCGCGGAAGGGTGGATAACCACAAACAGACAACGCTACAACGACTGGATGAGGAATATCGCCGATCCCGAACGCCCCCGCGGCGCGCATGGCTATGATCCGGGATTGACCTCGATGCGTGCGATTTTCCTGGCGTGGGGACCATCCTTCAAGAATGGCTATACCGCGGAACCGATCGAGAACGTCGATATCTACAATATCGTGAGTCAAATTTTAGGGCTCAAACCGGCGGAGAACGACGGTGATATCGAAAGGGTCAAGTCGATGTTTCGAAGATAGTTCTCGGCCTTCAGCTGGCCGGAAAATACTCCTTCCAACGATTGTCGACGAGCCCCACTATATCTTCGCGAGGTTCGACCTCTTTCGGATACCAGGGCTTCATTCGGGAATCGATGACGACGGGCCCGCTGTAAGAGACGTGGTTGTTCACGAGCTCCACTCGTGCCGCGGTTATATCCGTTGATGGATTGAATCGCGTCCACGTCGCCCAAAGAAACTGCTCTTGCGATTTTGCGAAGGCGATGGAGTCGTGCAGAACGACTATCTGGAAATCCGAGAATCCAGACCATGACGCAATTCGGTCCTTGAGGTCCGGGGAGTCCGAATAGGGTTCACATTCCAAAACGAGACATCCACCACAGAAGACCTGGGCGGCGCGAACGCCCGAAGGAAGATCCCCCGAAAACTCCCGAGCAAGTTCCCTTCTCTTTTCACCGACTCCGACGAGGAGAGCTTTGCTCCCATGATTTATCTTCCCACTCGCGTAGTCGAGTGTATCGAAGGATGTCCTGTCGAAGATGAAGAGGTCAGACCTCCAGTCGACCCTCTCAAGAATGTGCTCAAAAAGCGATCTGAAATCCCTCAGATCCTGCTCCTTGTCGGTAAGCATGAGGAATTTCGTCAGCGATAGCTGTCCCTCACCTAAGATTCGGAACCCGGCCCCGAGAGCTTCTCGGGAATAACGTTCCTTCACAACCGCGGCAGCCAAAGAGTGAAAGCCTGTTTCTCCATAACTCCATAGATCCTTTACTGCAGGCATCACCAACGGGAACAAGGGTGAGAGGAGGTCTTGAAGATAGTCGCCAATGAAGAAGTCTTCCTGTCTCGGTTTGCCCACGACAGTGGCGGGATAGATCGCATCCCGTCGGTGGTAAACCCTATCGACATTGATCACCGGATAATCATGGACAAGGGAATAGTAGCCATAATGATCACCGAAGGGCCCTTCGGGGCGACGGACACCCGCAGGAACGTGACCACAGATTGCGAACTCGGCCTCGGCGACGAGCCTATGGAAACCTTCGCCCACCCGATCTGTGACGCCAATCTTTCCGTCCGCGAGGACGGAGGCGAGGACCAATTCGGGAATATCTTCGGGCAAAGGCGCGATCGCTGAAAGAATGAGTGCAGGAGGCCCGCCGAGAAACACCGTTACGGGAAGGTCCTTCCCATTTCTCTCCGCCTCGTGGTGATGGAATCCACCGCCCTTGCCTATCTGCCAATGAATACCGGTCTTATCCTTGCCGTAGCGTTGGATGCGATACATCCCAAGGTTGTGTTTTCCAGATACGGTACTTTCCGTGTAAACAAGTGGAAGCGTCACGAAATGACCACCGTCCTCGTGCCAGAGCTGCAGGAGTGGAATCTTTTCAAGGTCGACCGGGTCCTGCCTCACCTCGAGAATAGGGGGTCTCGAGGTGCGCCTGGTGCCGAGCTTAAGAGCTGCAGTAGCGAGCGACCTCGCCTTCCATAACTCTGAGGGTTTCGGCGGAAGGAGCGCTTCTGCCGCGTGAACCGCTGTCTTGACGAGATCCTTTGGCTTGGACCCGAAGGCGAGATCGATTCGCCGTGCAGTGCCGAACATGTTTGTGACGACAGGAAATGAAGACCCCTTCACATTGGTGAAGAGGAGAGCCTTGCCTTGGTTCTCGATCATCCTTCGATGAATCTCGGCAATCTCGAGATACGGGTCAACCGGGGCATCGATGGTGACGATCTCGCCCTCTCGCCGGAGACATTCCAGAAACGACCTGAGACACTTGTGCATTGAAACCTCAAGCTCAATTCAAACAGAGCGTAAGCGCGGAATCAAATCAAACAAAAGAGAGCTCAGAGAGCCCTCTTCTGAAAAATACATTCGATGGATGTCGCCTATCTCTTGCGCGATGAGCGAAACTCCAGGGCGGCAGGCAGGGTCCGGAATTCCTCCCGGATCTCAGAAACTGGTTTGCCAACCTTGTCCGTAATCATGAATCGTCCGCGTTTACCGTAGATCTTCTGGTTGAGAGAGTCATCGGGATAGATTTTTGCCCCCTTGATCGCAGCACCTATATACAGGCCCTTGGCTTTGGAATAGGAGAGAATTTCTGCATCCAGAAACAGATTGGTCGACGCTGCCGCCTCTCTGCCGATAGGTCCGGCGATCGCCCCCAACTCTCCGCCGATTTCAATCTCATCACGGAGCAACTTCTGAAGCCCGATCTCGTTCATAACAAGAAGAATCAGGTCAGTCTTGCTGGCACCGATTTGGACGCCAAAGCTAAGACCGGCAAGTTTCACGAACACCGGCTCGCTCCATCCTTCATTGGTCCTGTGCACCGCAACGCCCTTGCCTGCCCGACCTCCAAGAGCAAACGCCGCACGATAGGTGCCAGGTATGACGATGACGGCCTCAGCACGGTCCAGAAGGTACTTCGGAATCTCACTGTCAGGCTTTGACATCATGTCGTTGAAAATCGCAGCCGCGTTTTCAGCCCGATCTTTCGCGGTAGCCAGGGCTTTCGGGTCGGGATTCGCCTGCGCGTTTGCCGACGCCGTGAACGTGAGCGTGATTGTGAGTGTGAGGATTGAAAGAAGTTTTGATTTCATAGTATCTCCTCCTAGGAATTACCGAACCTCAGATTGAGGGAATCATATCAATGGTTGCAAATTATTCCGAGTAGTCGTAAAAGCCTTTTCCACTTTTTCTGCCAAGCCAGCCTGCATCGACATATTTGATGAGGAGAGGGCATGGCCTGTATTTCGGATCACCGAGACCGTCGTGCATCACCTGAAGGATGGCGAGACAAACATCCAAGCCTATGAAATCCGCCAAGGTGAGGGGACCCATAGGGTGATTCATGCCGAGTTTCATGATTCCATCGATGCTTTCCTTCGTCGCGACTCCCTCGTAAAGAGCGTATACGGCTTCGTTGATCATGGGCATGAGTATTCGATTCGCAACAAACCCCGGGAAGTCCTCGCAACTGAGCGGCGTCTTACCCATACGCTCGGATAGCAGCTTCACCTTTTCGTAGGTGGCGTCCGTCGTCGCGATTCCTCGAATGACCTCGACCAATTTCATCAGGGGAACCGGATTCATGAAATGCATTCCAATTACATCCGATGGGCGACTTGTCACCGCTGCGATCTTCGTTATTGAAATCGAGGACGTGTTGGTGGCGAGGATACACCCGGGTTTTGCGATCTTATCGACCTCCTCGAAGATTTTCTTCTTGATCTCGAAGTTCTCTGTGGCCGCCTCGACAATCAAGTCGCAACCGCGAAGTTCCGACACCGTGGATGTTCCCTGTATCCGGGCGAGTATTTCCTTCTTCTGCTCCTCGGTTATCGCCTCCTTCTTGACGAATCTGTCGAGACTCTTCGAGATGTTTGAAAGCCCCTTCTCCAATTGGCTCTCTGAGAGATCGCAGAGAATAACCCCGAAACCGGAAGCCGCGGCCGTCTGTGCAATTCCATTGCCCATTGTGCCCGCACCAATCACTCCAATAATTTCACTCATGTTGAATCTCCTGAATAGACTTCAGCGCTGCACGGCCATCGCCACGGAGTTACCACCACCGAGGCATAGCGCCGCAACCCCCTTCTTGACGTCACGTCTCTTCATCTCGTGGAGAAGAGTCGTCAGCACTCGCGCCCCTGAGTTGCCGATCGCGTGCCCGAGTGCTACCGCGCCCCCGTTTACATTCACCTTATCGACATCTGCGCCCAATTCCTTCATCACCCCGAGGGCTTGAACCGAGAAAGCCTCGTTGAGTTCGAAGAGGTCGACCTCTGACATTTCCCAGCCAGCTTTGACGAGGACGTTCTGTACACCCTTCACGGGTGCGAGCATGATGAATTTGGGTTCGATGCCAGAGGTCGCAGAAGCGACTATTCTTCCAAGAACCTCTAAGCCCATCTCGGTCGCCCTATCTTCGGACATCACCACCAGAGCGGATGCGCCATCATTGACCCCTGGAGCATTTCCAGCGGTGACGGTGCCACCATCCCTCTTGAAAGCGGGCTTGAGCCTCGCAAGCGCTTCGGCAGTTGTGTCCCCTCTGACGGGTTCATCATGGGAAAGAACGATCGGCTCCCCCTTCCTCTGCGGAATCTCGATAGGCACGATTTCGTCAGTGAATCTACCGGCTATCTGAGCATCGGCTGCTTTACGATGCGAAGCTGCCGCGAATTCATCCTGCATCTCGCGGGTAATCTGGTGTTTTTCAGCCACAACCTCGCCTGTATTTCCCATGTGCCACCCTTCAAACGGGCACCAGAGTCCGTCATGAATTAGAAGGTCTGTGACTTGACCGTGCCCAAGTCGGTAACCTTCTCGCGCCTGTGGCAGTGCGTAAGGAATGTTGGACATCGATTCCATTCCACCCGCGACGATGATTTCGGAATCCCCCAGCATCACGGCCTGAGCGGCTAGGGCAACCGCCCGCAGGCCTGATCCACAAACCATATTTATCGTGAGGGCGGAGGTTTCAGGGGGAAGACCCGCCTTAAGCGCCGCCTGGCGGGCCGGGGCCTGTCCGACTCCCGCTTGCACGACGCAACCCATGATCACCTCGTCTACATCGCTCGGCGATATCCCCGCTTGGGCGATCGCAGCACGGATGGCGATGGCCCCCAAATCAGGGGCGGTATGATCCTTCAACAAACCTTGGAACTTCCCTGTCGGAGTTCTCTTGGCACTTACAATGACAGCATTTCTCATAATTTTATCTACCTAAAAGATTTCCTTCGCTTCCCCACAATCGATTCTGCCTCTTCGATTCACAAAATAAAAACTCACACTTCTTGGACTGACTCCCCGCCCAGCTTTTCGAACCATTCAGCCGAATGATATTCTCGACCCATGTCACAGAGCTTCCAACCTGGCGATGTCCTCGTCTTCCAAATCGAGAGCGGATACGGACTTCTCAAGCTGATTTGTATCTCTGGCGACCAGGAAGCACCCACCTGGCATCTCAGAGCCTATAAGGAACTCTTTCTCGACATCGACTCGGCTGAGTCTGCCATCGAAGATGTCACCCATCTCACCTTCAGCGTCGACCACGCCGCTCTGACGAATCGCGCGTTTTTGGCAACACAGGTGGCAATTCTGAAAAGAAGCGAGGTGAACGATGACGACCGCGCCATCTTGGCACGATGGCAGGAAGCAGGCTCGACAGTAACCGACAGTCCCGTCAGGCTACTTCTCGGCTTGAGATGAGTCAGCATTCCCGCCGTCTTTTCAATTCCTTTTCAATGAGCGTTAGTTCCCTGCTCGCCTGTCCTTTCACGGAAGAATTCTCTCTTGCGCGTCTCGTCAAATAGGGTATCGCGTCCTCGACCGGCCCGTAAGGAAGATATTTGGAGACGTTGAAACCTTGGTGGGCCAGGACATATGAAAGATTGTCACTCATGCCGAAGAGTTGAGAGAAATGCACGGACGGATCATCATTGCTGAGTCCCAACTCGGCCATCCTTTCCACCAATCGACGCGTAGCCGCTTCGTTGTGGGTTGCTGCTACAAACGACAGTCTATCCCGCTTCGAGAGACAAAACTCCACTGCCGAATCGAAATCCGCGGCGGTATCCTCCAACCGTTCGTGAACAGGTGATGGCCGCCCAAGCGTGACCGCATGTTCTCTTTCCTTTTCGAGGTAGGCGCCACGCACCAATTTGACCCCGTATCGGCTGCCGCCCTTTGTGACCCGTTCAACCGATTCCTTCAAATAAGCCAGACGGTCTTTTCGATATAACTGAACCGTGTGATAGACGATCGCATTGTCGGTGTTGAAACGAGTCATCATCTCTTCGGCCAAACGGTCGATTGCGTCCTGGATCCATGACTCCTCCGCGTCGATGAGGACCGGTTGGCCGATCTCCGCAGCCTGCTCGCAGATGTTCTCGACGCGTTCCCTTACTCTCGCATATTCAACTTCTTCGGCGGCACTGAGTGCCCGACCGGATCCAATTCTCTCAAGCAGAGCGAACCGCGCGAGACCCGTCACCTTGAAGACAGCAAAGGGAATGTGGGGATTAAGTCGCGCCCGGTCTATATTCCTGAGGAGTTCGTCACGCGTCGCATCAAGTTCGTCTTCCCTTTCCTTCCCCTCGATCGCGTAATCGAGAATCGTCCCGATTCCCGCCCTCCCAAGACGAGTCACCGCCGGCTCACATTCCTCAAGGGTTTCTCCACCGCAGAAGTGCTTGAATACAGTAGCCTTGATCAGAGGCTTGATCGGGAGTCCGATTTTCAAAGCAAGGGCCGCCGACATGGCTCCGAAGTCGACCAGGCCCTGGGAGTTCAGTGACCTGAACAAAAGATGGCGTTGACGAAGTTCTGCATCAGACTTGTCGCGAAATGCAATTTCCGTGTCATTGAAATCTAATGTGGTCGGAGTCATAAGTAGCCCATGGATGAGATTTACAAAACCGCGCCCATTTTTCAAACGGAACTCGACCGGTCCCTTGTTAGTCGTCTGTAATTGAATTATAAATTAGGCTCTTCGATAACAATCAGTTTCTAATGAAAATATGAGCAAAGGTTTGCCGAAAAGAAGCGAGAACTATTCAGAGTGGTACAACGAGATCGTCAAGCGCGCGGATCTAGCAGAGAATTCTTCCGTGAGAGGCTGCATGGTCATCAAACCGTATGGCTTTGCGATATGGGAGAAGATGCAACGCGCCCTCGATGACATGTTCAAGGCTACCGGTCATCAGAATGCCTACTTCCCCCTTTTCGTGCCGAAATCCTTTCTGGAGAAGGAAGAGGAGCACGCCGAGGGCTTTGCCAAGGAGTGTGCGGTGGTCACCCACTACAGGCTGAAGGCCAACCCGGACGGAAAGGGTCTCGTCGTCGATCCCAATGCGAAGCTCGAGGAGGAATTGATCGTGAGACCCACATCCGAGACGGTCATCTGGAATACCTATCGGAACTGGATTCAGTCCTGGCGCGATCTGCCGATTCTCATCAATCAGTGGGCGAACGTCGTCCGATGGGAAATGAGAACCAGGATATTCCTCCGCACGGCCGAGTTTCTATGGCAGGAGGGACATACCGCGCACGCAACTCGTGAGGAGGCAATCGCTGAAACAAAGCAGATGCTCGACGTCTATGCGACGTTCGCCCAGGAATGGATGGCCTTGCCCGTAGTTAAGGGCGCCAAAACCCCGAGTGAAAGATTTGCGGGGGCGGAAGACACTCTCTGCATCGAGGCCCTGATGCAAGACGGTAAGGCTCTCCAAGCCGGAACCTCGCATTTCTTGGGACAGAATTTCGCGAAGTCATTCGATGTCCAATTCACCAACAAAGAGGGCGCACTCGAATATGCGTGGGCCACTTCCTGGGGGGTTTCAACGCGACTGATGGGGGCGCTGATCATGGCCCATTCCGATGATGCTGGACTGGTTCTTCCTCCGAAGCTTGCTCCGATTCAGGTGGTGATTGTTCCTATTTACAAAGGTGAAGAGGAGCTGGTGCAGATTACGGCCAAGGTCGAACCCCTGATCAAGGAACTCAAGGCGAAGGGGGTCAGCGTCAAATATGATGATGATGACAAGCAAAGATCGGGATGGAAATTCGCTGAATACGAACTCAAGGGTGTTCCGGTCAGGCTTGCCATCGGAATGAGAGATCTGGCCGCTGGAACGGTAGAAATCGCCAGACGTGACGAGATGACGAAGGAAAGTCGGACCCTTGAGGGTGTTGCAGACCACATACTCCAACTTCTAGATGAAATTCAGGCGAATATTTTCAAAAGGGCGCTTTCGTTCCGAGATTCAAACACCCATGTTGTCGACACGTGGGACGACTTCAAGATCAGGATCGAGGAAGGAGGTTTCCTTTCCGCTCACTGGGACGGAACCGCCGAGACTGAGGACGCGATCAAGGAAGAAACCAAGGCGACGATCCGATGCATCCCCTTCGACAGCGACAAACTCGAGGGTGTGTGCGTGTATTCAGGAAAGCCATCACATGGAAGAGTTCTGTTCGCGAGGGCCTATTAACTTATTGGCTCCTTTCGACCAAAACAAAAAGGGGGGCCAAAGGGCTCCCCTTTTTCGAATTTCTTCAATTGGTCATGAAGCGGCCTGGGAAGCGTCTTTGATCATGAGATCGAAGGTTCCGGGAGCCACCTTGGTGAATCTACGATTCCGATTCAATGAAACAGCAATCGAAATTGTCGGGTTATTTCCTGTGAACTGCATGCCTCCCTCAACCAAAAGGTCGTAAAGTTCGTTTACATGAAGAGGTGCGCCATGCTCCCTGAGCAGGAGGGTGCAGGCTTGCGTGATGGTTCTGTCAGCAAAGCGGTTGTGAACCTGCTCCACACCCCCTCGTCTCGATCTGGATTTCTCTCCCCCTCTTACAATCGACACAGGATTCCTGTTGACCAATGCAGGATTCTGCAGTGAATAGTCATCTGAGATGTCCACGTCGATGTCGATATCATCTAGATCTCCGTCGAAATCCAGCATGTCATCGTAGCCGTAAGATTCAGTTCCCCATGAGGAGATATCAGACTGATTTGCTGTTTGAAGACTTCCCAAAGCCAGGCGAGTTTGATTCATGCTCTGATCTAGCGCCTTCAATTCCTTTCTCATCTTCGCAACTGCGGCAATTGCCTTCTTCAAACGCACGACCAACTGCTGGCGATTGTTACGCGCCTGCCTCAATGCGTTCTCAAGACCGTTGATGAGATTTTCGTCGAACATCTGGATACCTGCTACATTTCCCTGTCTATCATGTAGACAGTCACATCTTCCAACGCACGACGATACTCCGTATCCGGCAAACTTTCAAGGTTTTTCCTGGCCTTGGCCGCAAACTCATGGGCCAATATCTGCGTTTCACCTATTGTTTCCAGGGTTTCGAGCTCATTCTTTATCCATGTCCGCTCACCATCCAAATACTCCCCCCTAGCCATGATTTCATCCAGTTTCCCAACGATATCGGGGGCCTTATCCCGCAGAAGGATAAGCGGAAGAGTGAGCTTACCCTCGAGGAGATCGGCTCCGGACCTCTTGCCCAGTTGGTCGTCCTCAGCGGTAAAATCAAGAACATCATCCGCAAGCTGGAAGGCGATCCCAAGATTCAAACCGTAATCCCGGAGACCGACTCTCTGCTCGGATGTCGCGCCGGCCAGTATGCCTCCAATCTCACAACATGCGGAGAAGAGATAGGCGGTCTTCCGCCGGAGTACATCGAAGTACTCTTCAACGGCAATGTCCGACCGGCCGAGCACTGTCAACTGGATGAGTTCCCCCTCCGTCATCAGACGAGTCAGTCCGGTGAGTATATCGAGAATGTCTAGACTGCGTTCGCGAAGGGAGGTTTCGAATGCTGTCATATAGAGCCAATCACCCATGAGGACCGCTGACTGATTTCCGAATTTCGCATTGACCGATGGTCGGTTCCGTCTAGTGTACGAATTATCGATGATGTCGTCGTGAACGAGGGTGGCCGTGTGGAGCATCTCCATGACCGTGGCAAGGCGAATGACAGACTCCTCAGAGTTCCCGCCTGCCGCTTTGGCCGAGAGGAGAAGAAGGGCCGGACGGACGCGCTTACCACCCGACTCCCTCAAATAGTCACCGAGGTAGTCGATCACCTGAATCTGAGAGGAGGCCTGTCTGTCGAATTCGCGTTCAACCATCTTCATCTCCTCGGAAATAAGTCCGAAGATTCGCTTCGCTGCTGACATGGGGTTGGACGGCGGCACCGATGGCGAGAATGGTCTCATGAAGCGCTTACCTATAGTTGTCAAAGCTCATATCGATGCCGAAATCGTGCGCCTTCAGCATGGCGATGGTTTCTTGAAGGGTATCTCTATCCTTTCCTGACACCCTCACGGATTCACCTTGTATGGAGGCCTGAACCTTCAGCTTCGCATCCTTGATGAAGCGAACTATCTCCTTAGCCTTCTCAGTCGGAATGCCCTGCTGAATCTTGACCAATTGGCGCACCGTTCCGCCTGCGGCGGGCTCGACCTTCTGATAATCAAGAGCTTTCAGGGAGATTCCGCGTTTAACCAATTTCGTTTGGAGAACATCATTCATGTTGCGGAGCCTGGTTTCGTCTTCCGCACTCAGAACCAAATCTTTTCCCACAATCTCGACGGTCGCGGCACTTCCCTTGAAATCAAATCTTTGCGAGACCTCCTTGGTGGTCTGATGGACGGCGTTGGTGACCTCTGCGTAGTCGGTCTTTGAAACAATGTCGAAAGAGTTTTCCTTGGCCATGTGATATCGATCTCCGTTAGTTGATGGAGACTCCGAAGAGTCTCTCAAAATTCCTCGTTGTAGCCTCACCGAAGTCGCCGAAATCCACCGAAAGGAGATCCGAAAGAAGCCTTGCGGTGTGCACGACATTTGCCGGTTCGTTCCGACCCCCTCTCACCGGCTCGGGTGACATGAACGGGCAGTCGGTCTCCACCAGGATTCGGTCCAGAGGAACGGTTTTGGCGACGTCCCTCAATTCCCCAGCCTTCTTGAATGTGACATTACCTGCGAAAGAAATATAAAAGCCCATATCGAGATAAGTACGCGCCCCCTCCAATGAACCTCCGAAGCAATGCATGACCCCGCGGAGCTGGGAACCGTTCGAAAAACTCCTCAGGATATGAACGGTGTCATCTTCAGCGTCACGGGTGTGGATGATGACGGGAAGGCCACGCTCGACGGCGAGCTCAAGCTGTCTCGTGAAAACGTCGCGTTGGACCTCTCTCGGGCTGTTGTCGTAATGATAGTCGAGTCCGACCTCACCCCAGGCGATCACCTTTGGGCTCTTAACAAGATGGCAAAGCCGAGCCTCGACCGCATCGTTATAGGTGGAGGCGTCATGGGGGTGCACCCCTACTGAGGCGTAGACATTCGAGTGCGACTCAGCCAACCGTACCGCGCGGTCCACTTCCCCTTTCAGGACATCTCCTGTTCCGACACAAAGAACGGCTCTCACTCCCGATTTATCGCAGCGTTCAAGGACTTCGCTAAGGTCTTCCGAAAATTCGGGACCGTCGACATGGCAGTGTGAATCGACCAGGACCATAGCTATTTGAGACGCGCTCCGATATTCACGTGTTCCAGAAAAGTCGCGATAGCCGGGTTGTCATCCGAGTCCTCAAGACTCGCCGCACAAATCATTCCTTCCGATTCCAGTCCCCTCATCTTTCTCGGCTTCAGATTGGCGACCACGACAACTTTTCTGCCTATAAGACTCTCTGGGTTGTAGTACTCGGCTAGACCGGCGAGGATTTGCCGATTCCTACCCTCCCCCAGATCGACCTCGAAACGCAAAAGTTTGTCGGCATTGGGAATGCGCTCGGCAACTTTTATCTCACCGATTCGAAGTTGAACTTTCAGGAAATCATCGATTGTGATGAATTCGGAGGAGTTGGTCTGAATTGTCTCCGTCGCCGCTTCTTCAATCGATGGTGCGACGTTCGCATTGGATTCGCTCATAATTTCTTCTTTGATCAATCTAGGGAAAACGATTTCAGAGGATTCGGAAACCCTCGAATCGCTGGCAAGTGACACTTGCAAAAGGTTGGGGCTCACAAGGTCGAAACCGAGGAGACCCGATAATTTGGTGCAACTGACGGGCATCACGGGATAGACCAATGTGATCACCCATCGCAATGTCTCCCAGGAAATTCTCAAGACCGCCTCAAGCTCCGCCCGTTTTTCGGGACTCTTAGCGAGTACCCAGGGCTTGTTGTCTGAAATAAGCAGGTCCGCCCTCCTGATCAGAGTCCATAGCTCCTCAAGCGCCTGACTGAACTGGAACCGATCGAAGCTAGCCAAGAATCTGCTCCTGACATCATCCAGGCCCTTCTCAAAATCTGGCCACAGGGCCGCGATAGCGACATCGTCGCGGACCTTGGGCACGACCCCGTCGCAATACTTCTGAATCATGGACAGTGTGCGTGACGAAAGATTACCTAGACCGTTGGCAAGGTCGGCGTTGGTCCTCTCGATCAGATTCAGATACCCAAAGTTCCCATCCTGTCCGAACACCATATCTCGCAGGAGGAAATACCTTATCGACTCGACTGGAAAACGCCCTTTGAGGTCGGTCAGATCGACCACGTTTCCAAGGGTCTTTCCCATCTTCCGTCCCTTCGAATCAAGCCACATCCCGTGTGAATATACTGTCTTCGGGAGAGAAAGCCCCGCGGCAGAGAGGAACGCCCACCAGTAGACGGTGTGGAATCGGAGAATATCCTTTCCGACGAGGTGCACCGCATTTTCCCAATGGCTATTTAGGATGGTTTCGTCATCCGAACCATATCCGAGGGCCGTGATGTAGTTGGAGAGCGCATCAAGCCAAACGTACATCACGTGGCTCGAATCACCCGGCACGGGAATTCCCCAACTCACCGATCTTGTTTCGCGGGAGATTGAAAGATCCTGCAAGCCACGACGCACGAAGGAGAGGACCTCGTTCCTTCGGGCCTCGGGTTGGATACGCTCCGGTTGATTCTCTAGGACATCAATCAAAAACTCTTGATAATCAGAAAGTCTGAAGAAATAACTCTCTTCGGAGACGCGATCCACGGGTCGCTCATGGTCGATGCAAAGAGGAACTTCACCATCATCTCGCTTCAATAACTCGTCGTCACTCTTGAAAGCGGCACACGGGGCGCAGAACCAACCTTCATAGTGCCCCTTGTAGATGTTTGGATTGCCCTTCGGGCTGACCCCCGCCGCTATGCGTTTCCAAAACTGCTGCGCACCAGCCACGTGACGAGGGTCGGTGGTCCTCATGAAGATATCGAAGCGGTTGAGGCCGAATTCGTCGAAGGTTCTCCGGAAACTTGAGGAGATCTCATCCACCTGTTCCTGCGGAGTCCGCCCGGCACTCTCAGCGGCCCGCTGGATATTTATGCCGTGCTCATCAGTGCCCGTGAGCAATAAGGTCTCGTCCCCACAACGCCGCCAATGCAAGGCAAGGATGTCAGCAACCGTGGTGGTATAGAGATGACCAAGGTGCGGGTGCCCATTGGCGTAATAAATAGGTGTTGTAAGGTATCGATATCCCATCAGATACTATTGACGATTCGGCTGCGCTCCGAAGAACTCATCGGTCTCCTTGTACCGTGGCATTCTAGGAAGGTTTGAAATCCTAAGGGCGACATCCATCGTGATATCGAGCATCTGCACCATGCCATCGAAGACCCACGATTCATCGAATTCATCGGATGGCTGGTGGTAATGCTTCGTGTTGTATTCCTTGAAAAAAGCATCAGCCCAGCCCGCAGGCTTACCGACATAGTCTTTGCCGGATTGAATACTCAACGCTGGTATCCCCTTCTTCACGAAAGGAAAATGATCGGATCTGAAGAAGAAACCCTGCTCCGGGTTGGCATCTGGAAGATAACGCATGGACCTTTCCGCCAGTACAGCGTTCAGGGTGTCCCAAAGAGCGACTGAGCGTTCCGCACCAAGGGCTCCATAATCCCTGGTGATTCCGAAGAAATTACCCCCGTCGATATTTATGTTGGCAGCAGATTTGGAGAGAGGGAACGATGGGAATCTCGCATACCATTCGGCTCCGAGGAGACCTTGCTCCTCGGCAGTCGTAAAGACGAATAGCTGGGAACGCTTGGGCTGTTTGGCCGCGGGAAGCTGGCTCATCGCCTTTGCGATCGCGAGAACCTGGGCGATCCCCGATGCATTGTCCAAAGCACCATTGTAAATTCTGTCACCACTCGCGTTCGGCTCACCTATTCCTATATGGTCCCAGTGGGCGGTATAGATGATGTGCTGGTCCTTCAGAACGGGATCGCTTCCCGGCCAGAAACCGATCACATTGTTAGACTCGAGAGACCTCAGTTCCGAATTCAGATCAATCTTTGCACGAAGTCCCAAGTCGACCGGTTCAAAGTCTCGTCGAGACGCCGCCGCACGGAGCTTGTCCAGATCTTTTCCAGCCTGCGCAAAGATCTTTCTAGCCGTCTCATCAGTTATCCACGACCGGAAATCTAGAAACGGCGTGTCATCCCCAGCGGTTCGCGCTATGTCGAAGCGCCAGTTCCCATTCGAAGTTCTGACCACGTTCCATCCATAGCCAGCCGACTCGTCGGTATGAATAAGAATGACGCCAGCCGCCCCGAGACGTGCGGCCTGCTCGTATTTGTATGTCCACCGACCTGCGTAGGTAAGAGCTCGGCCGCCAAATCGATTGGGTTCCTCTGTCGTGGCAGCGGGCTCATTGACCATTATCACCAGAACCTTTCCTTTGTAACGCGACCTGTCGCCCTTGAAATCGTTCCAACGCTCTTCAGGGGCCTCAATTCCGTGACCGACAAAAATCATCTCAGCATCGACGGAGACTTTCTCCCTTTGCGCCTCGGTGTTCCCGACGAACTGATCCCCGAAGGTGAACTCGGATGCTGTCCCCTTGCCTGCAACAACCAATCTCGTAGATGGATTCGTTTTCACCGAAACAAGTGACACGGGTTGAAAATAACTCCCTTTGTGACCAGGCTCGATCCCTGCGCTCTCGAGTTGCTGCGCTATGAACTTGGCAGAGAGCTCACCGCCCCTACTGCCGGGGCCTCGACCTTCAAATCCATCATCGGAGAGAAATCTTATTGTCGATTTCAACTGCGCCTGGTTGAACAAGGTAGCGTACGGACCTGCACTCTGACCGGCGATAACCTGCGTAAGCAATGAAATCGATAGAAATACGGTTACAAGGTTTCTCATTTCTTTTATCCTCAATTCGATAGGTAGGCGATGCTCTTCAAAACAGACCGAGCGCTTCCGCGCAGGCGACAGGATTCGTGTCGTAGACCCCTCTCTTTGAGAGAGTCACCGTCTGCGACCCAGACTTTCTTACCCCACGCATCGTCATGCAGGAGTGGGTGGCATGCACTCTTACAAGGACGCCTTTCGCCCTTGCGTGTTGATGGAGCGCATCCGCGATTTGCGATGTCAACCTCTCTTGGACCTGCAATCGACGGGCAAACAAGTCTACAAGCCTTCCGAGCTTTGAAATGCCGACGATGCCTTCTTCTCCAGGGAGATAGGCGATGTCACATATTCCGAAGAATGGGGCCAGATGATGCTCACAAACCGAGCTGAATTCGATTCCTCTCACAACGACCACTTCCGGGTGTGACTCCCCTGGAAGCAGTGTGAGCAACTCCTTCGGCTCGTTTCCATAGCCATCGGTCAACTCAAGCCAGAAATCGGAAACTCTCTCAGGCGTATCCCTCAATCCGGGCCGAGAGGGGTCTTCCCCGATCCCTTCGAGCAGAAGACGGATCCCATCGACTATTTTCTTCTGGTCTTTCATCAGTGGAACGACCTCCTATTTCGAATCCATGTAATCCGCTACTTCTTGATTTATCATATCCCGCAAATCGGTGAGGGATATCTCTCTTGATCGCGCGATTTCTTTGAGTGAGTCATGCTCGACCTTGAAAGTCACATTGCCATCGGGTCGCACCACCTTCTTGACCGGAACGGGACCGAAACTGGTGCTGACTGAGACCTCCTCACGTCGAAGACAAACCCTCGTGACTTCGCTCAAGCGGTACCCCAGGCTACTGGTTTCCGTGAGAAGAAGACTTCCCAGCCTATCGATGTCAGGTCGTCTAGCCAACACACTTATCATCGTTGCGGGCCTTCCCTTCTTCATCTGGATAGGGGTCAACCAGCAATCGAGCGCCCCATTATCCAGGAGTTGTTCCACCGCGTATGAAATTCCCTCGCCGTCCAAATCATCCACATTAGTCTCTAGAACGGCGAGCGACTCCGCTTCCGAACCCGACTGCGCCTCTTGGCCGATCATCAGCCTCAGTGTGTTCGGGAATCCCTTGTGATCACGACCGCCAGCACCATATCCGGTTCCAGAAACCTCGAATGACGTGACGGGTCCGAAGCGTTCGCACAGGGTCGAGACGATGGCCGCCCCTGTCGGTGTGACAAGTTCACCTTCGATCTCTGTTGAGTAGAACGGTATCTCACGTAGTAACTCCGCAACAGCCGGCGGTGGGACCGGAAATTTCCCGTGGGCCATATCCACGAAGCCGGAACCGACATGGAGCTTCGATGACGTAAATCGGGTCGCCCCGAGAATCTCGAAGCCGATACAGGACCCAACGACATCAATAATCGAATCAAGTGCCCCAACCTCGTGAAAGTGAACCTTTTCGAGCGGGATACCGTGTACCCTAGCCTCGGCCTTGGCAAGGTTAAGGAAAATCGCTTTCGATGAAGATTTCACCCATTCACTCAAACCTGAACCATCAATCATCCTTTCGATTTCGGGAAGATGACGATGATTCTTCTGGTCAGGGGCTTCGACTATCGCCCTGACCGACGAGATGCCGGAGCGGTCAACCGTCTCAACACTGATTGAAAAGGTCTCGATTCCAAGTTGCCTGATGCCAATCTCAATGTCCTTGGACGAAACGCCCAAAGCAAACAAGGCACCGAGAACCATGTCCCCGCTGACACCGGCAAAGCAGTCAAAATGAATGATCTTTCCGTTGTTCATCATAGAACTAAGGGCCGATGGCAGATACAGGCTCTTTATCTTGCGTAATCGGCAACTAAAGGTCTGATTCTAATGATTTTCTTAGCCATAGTGAAATAGATGGGCCATTGTTTGCCTCGGCATCAACCGACAAATATACTTTCAGCTTCTTCCGTGGGGGTCTAACCGAAATGAAACAGGGACAAATTCAGGATTCGATTATTCAGAAGCTTATGGAAACCTGCCAGGGGAGATACGGTATCGTCCCCGACTCGATAACGGTCGAGATTCCCCCCAAGGTTGAAATGGGCGACTTAGCATTTCCGATTGCTTTTGAGCTCGCCAAATTGATCAAGTCCCAGACCGGGGAGAAACAGAATCCAAGGGAGATCGCACAGGTTTTCTGCGATGTACTGAGAGACATTGAGGGGATCGATCGAATCGAGATCGCGGGGCCGGGCTATCTCAACATCTTCCTGAAACGAATCGACTTTCTGCTGGAATCGTTTGATGAATCCGTGGTTGACACAGGTTCAAAGCGCACAGTCGAGCACACCTCGGTGAATCCAAACAAGGCCGCTCACATTGGTCACGTCAGAAACTCCGTTCTCGGGGATACCCTCGCCCGGATCTTGGAGGCAAACGGCAATGAGGTCGAAGTTCAGAACTATATCGACAACACTGGTGTTCAGGTCGCCGATGTCGTGGTCGGATTCATGGCTCTCGAGTCAATGTCTCTGGACGATATAAAGGCGCTCGACATCAGCCTGAAAGCAAAGGGAGAATCATTCGATTACTACTGCTGGGACCTCTACACGAAAGTCGGCAGGGCCTACGAGACAGACGATTCTCTCCGAGAACTTAGGGCGAAGGTTCTGCATGATATTGAGGAAGGAGGAAATCCTACCGCTGAACTCGCCGACTATGTCGCCTCGCGAAACGTCGAATGCATAGTGCAAACGATGGATCGCCTCGGGATTCGCTATGACCTTCTTCCGCGTGAGTCGGAAATTCTTCATCTGAAATTCTGGCATCACGCCTTTGAGAAGATGAAGGAGTTAGGGGTCATCAGGCTCGAATCAGGAGGAAAGAATTCCGGCTGCTGGGTGATGCCGTTCGATTCACACTCGGGTAGCGAGGAGCATGATTCCGACAAGATCCTGGTTCGGTCCAACGGAACAGTCACATACACCGGTAAGGACATCGCCTACCAGCTATGGAAGTTGGGAGAACTCGGAATGGACTTCGGTTATCGACCATTCTCGAAGTATCCCGATGGGGAAACCGTTTGGATCACGACGGATGACCGTGGTTCTTTTCCCGAACACCCGAAGTTCGGGGGCGGAGCGGTTGTCTACAACGTCATCGACTCACGACAATCCTACACTCAGGATGTTGTGAAGAAGGGCGTCTCGCTGATCGCACCTGAGAGAGGCGAGGACGCCAGCGTCCATCTTTCCTACGAGATGGTCGCCCTGTCGCCCAAGGCTGCAGAGGCCCTCGGATTCACCTTGAGTGAAGATGACAAATCCCGCAGTTTCGTCGAGATGTCGGGCAGAAAGGGGCTAGGCGTCAAAGCGGATGACCTTATAGACCGATTGATCGCTAACGCCTATGAGGAGGTGTCCAAACGACACCCTGATTCGGGTCATGATGAGAATATTGAGATTGCGAAGCAGATCGCCGTTGGAGCCCTCAGATACTTCCTATTGAAGTTCACGAGAACCACTGTCGTCGTCTTCGACTTCGATGAGGCTTTGTCGTTTGAGGGCGAGACCGGGGTCTATTGCCAATACACAGCGGTCAGGAACAATTCCATATTCAAAAAGGCGGGCGCTGAATCTGTCAGCGATTCACTCTCGCGAATCCAACCATCCTTCGAAGTGGCGGACCGATACCTGCAGGAGAATTCAGATGTTTGGTCGGTGATATCTCTGGCGTCGCGGCTCGATGAGACTCTACGGAACTCCGAAAGACAACTTGAACCTGCAATCCTTGCAAAATACACATTCTCACTTTGCAAGGCTTTCAACCTCTTCTATCACAATCACAAGATCCTTATCGAGCCTGACGAGGTGAAGAGAGCGGTGCTGCTTCTGGCAGCATCGAGAGTGAGAACCAGTCTTGAGAAGGCGTTGTCGATCCTTGGAATCCAAGTGCCGGAAAGAATGTAAAATGGGAAATGGGGGATTCGATCCCCCATTTGAATTCCCGACTGAGCTGCAACAACGAATCAGTCAGCGGTCACAAATCGTCCCAATCTCAGAGCGATCAACAGGCCTGCCAAGGTCAGAACCATCAGAGGCAGAGAGAGAACGGATGTGCCGCCTGTAATCGAGGCGATTCCCGAAAGCACGACGCCCGCAAAACTCCCGAGTAGAAGGGCGCGCCCTATTGTGTAGAGTCTCACGTAGACTTGTTGCTCACGATCGGTGACGACATAGCAAAAGACGATTGCTGTCAGCATCGAGCAAAGTGCCCAAATTCCTTCAAACAAGCCGAGGTCGCCTGCAGACGTAGCGAGTAGGGCGGCAAAGGCTCCCAAAGAAATCCTCACCGGAACTTCACAGCCTCTCAATGTGCTTTCCAAAGAAACGATCGCCTTTGTGCGCTCCTTTACCGCAAGCGAAACATATCCAGTTCTCTCAATTACAGCAGCCATAAATTCCTCTCAACAAATCCAGTTCAAATCCCGTTCTCGCCAATTAAATTCCCTTTCTAGAATGATCACTTCTTCTCTTCAGTTTCATCGGCCGACGGCACCTTGCCACCAAACTGCCGATAGGCCACCCGAAACATTTCTGAGAGGGCGTTCGCCATCTCAGGGGACATGCTCTTGTCGGCACGCAGATGAGCCTCGACTATATCGGGAAGTGGTTCATTGATGGTGTAAATGACTGTTCCCTCTTCAATCTCGCCCGACTTGATGATCCGCTGTACCGGGATGTCCAACCAATCGGAAAGAACCGCGATGGTCTCGGCATCCGGCCGACCTGTGCCATTTTCAATCCGCGAAAGGGTGGATGCGGAGACTCCTGTCCTGTCCGCGACATCCCTGAGTGACAGATCTAACTCCGCCCTTCTCCGCTTGATGGCTTCGCCCAATGCGGGAATGTCCACCTTCTTGCCTGTGATTTTTTCTGCCATTTTCTCCTCCATTCCTTCGATAACCTTCCAGGTCACCTGTTTCACGTATGAAACACTACAATAGAAGAGTTCCAAATGCAAGACACTGTTTCATGTATGGGACACCTGATTTCCAATTCATCTAACCCCAACAAACACGGGGGTTTATGGGAGCAGCCTTCCGGCTGACCGGGAGGGTATCGCAGAAATTCCCTGAAATGAAAAAGAAAAGGTTCCGCCCAGGGGCGGAACCTTTCCATCTTTGAGAAGACCGAAGTCTCTTTATCTGTTGAAAAATCCGAGCAGTAAGCAGATCAAAATCTCACCATTAGGGTTACATTTTTCAGCAGCTTCTTCCACGCACCTACGAGGTTAGCTGTCGGGCTGGGGATGAAGAAGTCTCCCTGTGCTAGGCACTTCGCCCCGGATTCGGAAAACCGAAGTTGGTTCCCCCGCGACGGCCATGTTGACCGCCTTCGGCGCTAAATTTTCAACATGGACAACCTATCACCTTCGAGTGCCTATAATCAACAGAAAAAACAATCAGTAGGCCAGATGACCAAGAACATAGACCGCCACACCCGTCACTGAGACATACAACCAAATTGGAAAAGCGAATCTCGCTATGCGTCTGTGAAGGTCGACGCGGTCGAAATAGCCCCACATCATCGCACGGAGCACTAGTGGCAGGACGACGAGCGAGAGAACTATGTGACTGATCAAAATGAAGAAGTAGATGTAGCGAACTGTGCCCTGCCCAGGAAACGGCTTCGCAGGGTTCGTCATGTGGTAGATCACATAACAAACGAGAAACACTCCCCCGAGCAGAAAACTAAAACTCATCAGGAAGCGGTGAGCCTCTATCCGTCCACTTTTGATCATCATGAAGCCCATCACCAGCGCGACCGATGTCACTGTGTTCACCGCGCCGATAACATGGGGTAACTGCTTGGTCCATGTTCCGAAGTCGAACTTGTTTTGAATCGAAAGAAGAATTGCGACAGCCACCGGTATCACTACCGAAAGTATGTTGATGACCAGGGTGATCCTGCGGTCATTCCGTTCGACGCTCTGTGTTGCGTTGTCCATATAATCTCCTCACAGAAGAACTATTTCCAAAATGCCAATAAAGCAACTAATAGAATCCAAAGGCCGTCCATGCAATGCCAGTAGAGACCGACAGACTTAGACCATGCGACACGAACGGTCGCCTCGTGGTCATCCAAGGTGGGATACCAACCACGGAGCAGAAGGTATCCCAGCGCTGAAACTCCGCCCACGAGATGTATCGCGTGGAGGGCTGTGAAAAGGTAGAAAAAGCCCGCGTAAGGATTGCTCTGAAGATAATAGCCAGCGCGATAGAGTCCGATCCAGGCGAGAACCTGGGAAGCAATGAAAACAGCGCCAAGTGAGGCGGTGACAAGGAGCCAGTTTCTCGCCGCCAACTGCCGACCAAAGATCCTGCTTCGGTGAGAGATTTCGAAGGAGGCACTGCTTGCGAGCAGAAGCGCCGTGCTGACCCAGACCTGGAGCGGTAGTTGGAAGGGATTCCATTCAAGTGCCTGGTTCGTTGAGACGACCACATATGCTGCGATAATTCCAACAAAGGTCATGAAGACGACAAGCAGCAGGAACCAGGTAACAAGTTTGATCCTCTCGCTAGCCTTCGGGTCGATCTCGAAGGCCCTGACATCATCGTGGCCATCGGGCTCTTTACCCGAATAGCGGTCATTGTCGTCTTGATCGCCACCCCCACCAACAGTGGCGATGCCCTGAATCTCTGATTCCCTGCCTTCTGAATTCATTAGTTATTCCTTGATACTCCTCGACGCATCTAGTCCTGCTTATCAATGACCATCATGAGAAACAGCAGCGGGAGATAGAGCACCGAGACCAGCAGAAGCTTTCGAGAGGCCCCAACTGTACGCTGACTTGCGGCTTTGAGGCTTGAAATCAAGAACCATCCCCCGAGCACCACGGCTGCGACCGAGAAATAAATTCCGGCCATACCGAAAAAGAACGGTGCCAAACTGATTGGAATGAGAAGCACCGTGAAGAGCACAATCTGCCTCGCGGTGATACGACCATCCTCCTCCATTGCAGGCAACATCTTGATTCCTGCTTTTGCGTAATCCTCCCGATACATGGTCGCAATCGCGAGAAAATGGGGGAACTGCCAAAGGAATAGAATCAGGAAGAGAATCAGAGCGCCTGTAAGATCGGAGGCGTTGTCATTTGCCGAGGTCCATCCCATAAGGGGCGGCATCGCACCTGGAACGGCTCCGATTGCGGTGGAAGCGGATGTGCGCACCTTGAGAGGTGTGTACATGAGAACATAGCCGACGATTACGACAAGCCCCAGAACCGCTGTCAGGATGTTAACGAACATCAAAAGATAGATCTCTGCACCCAGAGATAGTCCGAGGCCGAACAGAAACGCTCCACGCGCTGAAATCCGTCCAGCCGGAAGCGGTCGGCTCGCGGTTCTCTCCATGTGCCGATCGGTTTCTCGTTCCACAAACTGATTTAGCGCCGCGACTCCGAAAGCCAGGAGCGAAATTCCGAGCATGGAATGAGTGAAGAGAACGAGATCGGCAGGTCCGGTTGATGGCGCCATGTAGAACCCGGCAGCCGCGGTGAGCACCAGCAGGAATGCGATTCTCGGTTTCGTGAGTTCTGCGTAACAGGCCAGGCGCTCGCGTAATCCAATGCCCCCTCCGCCCTCGATTTCAGTGGTGATTGCCTTCATTTTGGAAAAGTACCGAAATCTCAGTCTAATGAATCAGACCGAAATCTCAAACCGTGATTCCTGACCTGAGGCCTGCGACCGAATATCCGTCCGCCCCCCCTCTGCGGTTGGAAAATCGATTGAATATTCCCTATCATCGTTTCAGTTTTAAAAATCATGGCTCAAGCAGAGATTCCCCTAGTTGAAGTTCCACGGGAAAGAGCGAAACCTAAAGCTCCTCCGATAGTAGACCGCGTTATTGCCTTTCTCAGTTCAGTCAAATTCGGGGTAGTCCTTCTCGTCATCATGGTGATTCTTTCCATCCTCGGAATGGTCATCATCCAACAGAACGTCCAGGGATTCGCAACCTACTACGCGACAAGAACCCCGGCAGAAAAGCTTGTCTTCACCGCGCTGGGTTTTTTCGATATCTACCATAGCTGGTATTACAACCTTTTCCTTCTCGTCCTTTCTCTCAACATTGTCCTTGCATCCATCGACAGATTCCCGGGGGCTTGGAGTTACATCTCGAGACCGAAGACCGATGGAACAAAGCCGTGGCTTCTCGCGAGACCTCACAGTTCACAGCTGGTTGAGGTGGGGCATGATGCGCAGGAGACCCAGGAGAGAGTGGCCGAAGCTTTTAGATCCTTCGGATTGAAGCCAAAACTGGTGGAGAAAAACGGGGCTCGATATGTATTCGGTGAGAGTGGGCGCTGGAATCGGATGGGCGCGTATATTGTTCACGTGTCCCTGCTGATACTTTTTCTCGGTCACTTCGTCGCGTTGCAGACCGGCTTCGATGCTGACGTGAACGTGATGCCTGGTCAACAAAGTGACCAGATCGAACTCATCGACATCGATCTCGACAAGACCGAGAGGTACGCTGTCCAGCTCCCGTTCACCATCACCTGCACCGACGTTCAACAGAAGCTGATTAATCCGAACGGACAGATCGATGTTTCCAACACCCTCGATTGGAGAACACAGATTCGTATCGACGACCCTGAATACGGGGTGACCGTAGCCGATGTCAGCTTGAACAATCCGTTTCACTACCGCGGGTACCGATTCTTCCAGGCCCAGACAGTTCCGGTGGGCAGCGCGAGAGAGATGGAGCTGCGTCTCCGCCCTGCTGATGGAGGAGAACCTGTCACCATCAATCTCGCGAGATACGGCACGATGAGGGGGAAGGACGGAAAGGAGATATCATCCTCGGTTACACTCGATGACGGTACAGCCGTCGAATACGATTCCTTCCAACCTGACTTCGTTCTGACCGGAGGTCAGCCGGACACCAAGACCCAGTTCTTCAACAACCCGGCAGTCATCCTTAATGTGACACCTCCGGGCGGGAACCGGGTGCGAGTCTTCGCGTTTGCGAACGACCTCCCCGACGATGCGCCGATCAACGCTCCCGTCGCGGGGTATCGGTGGAAACTGCAATCATTCGAAAAGGCCCCCTACGCGCATGTCCTATCGATCAAGTTCGATCCCTACGACGGAGCTTTCATCGCTTGGTACATTGGCGGGACAGGGCTTATGGGAGCTCTCGCGTTTGTTTTCTTCTTTTCACATCGGCGCTATTGGGCGATGATCGAGTCATATACCGACGGCGGCTGCGCCGTGATCCTCGCAGGAGAGACGAATCGTAACTTTCTCGGATTCAAGGACAGATTCAACAAGCTCGATGAAACCGTAAAATACGGCCTCGGACTTGCGGAAAAGGAAAGGTGAGTTTATGGCACAGGTACTTCCCACAACGAAGCTGAAATCATCAGAGGAAAGATCCGGATTATTCCAATTCATTCCGTTGATCTTCGCTCTGGGTGGCGGCGCATTGATGATGGCCGCCAAACTGCAGATGGGTGAACGATTCATAGCAGACGGTTCCCTGATGATGTTGGCACTCGCCTGCTATGTCCTCTCGGGAGCTTTCTATCTTACTAACCTATACGCCCCGTCGATAATGGCCGAGCGCATCGGCTTGGTGACGGCCAGCTTAGGAGTTTTCTTCAATTTTTCCAGCTGGCTCGTTAGGTGGGTTGCAGCGTGGGAACACGAAATCGCGATCATGCGGGCGAATGGCAACATGGAGAATCCGTGGATTTTTCGATACGTACCGTTCGCGAACCTCTATGACATGAGCATCGCGTTTGCGTTCGGGGCGGGAATTGCCACCTTGGCGCTCGCCTATCGAAAGAACTTTCAGTTCATGGCGGCGTTCACCCTACCCCTTGCAGCATTGATTCTGGTGTTGGCCCGGTTCATTGGCAATGAGTTCATCGATCTGCCACCGATTCTCGATTCCTATTGGAGACCGATCCACGTCGGTGTTGCTGCTCTAAGTTACGGAGTAGCCCTTGTATGCTTTGCAATCGCGGTGATTTATCTCTTGAAGGATCGAGCCAAGGTTGAGGCGATGTCGATCTGGTCAAGTATCTTTTCAATCTCAGTGATTGGGACGGTAAGTGGTTTCTCCGTTTTTTCTGAGGGAGTCTACAGGGTCGGAACCTTCCTTCCCAACACCGCATTGATGACCAGAAAGCCCTTCAATGGCTTCTTCCGTTTGGAGATTCCTTGGGCCGGCGAGCTCCTCGTCCTAGCGGCTATCGCCTTGCTGGGTTCAGTTTTGGCCTTCCTAATCTATCTCTTCCGAAAGGCTTCGGATGGAGGACGGTACACCAATGTTATCGCGAGAAGGCTAGGGTACTCGATGCTAATCGCCGCTTTCGTCTTTCAGATTGCGGCCATCGGAATGATTGTCAACGGCATCAACTCGACAAAAGATGTTGCGAAGCCACTGGCGGAACAGCTGATGGCGGACCCCACTTTGTATGAGGGAGTAGGGCGCGAATTAGCCGCCCGAGAGGACCTGCCAGCAGATGAGTTCGCGGCTATCACGCCAACTCAATTCGAACAGGCGGGAAGGCAGTTCTTCCAAACCAACGGTGACAAGTTGTTCCTCAGCCTAAACACCAACCCCGTCGAGTTCGCGGGGTTGCTTACCGGAGTCACCGGCACCTTCTTCATTCTTCTCTTCGCATTCCGGACTGAACAGATCCGAGAACGACTCCCCTCCCTCGGTTCGCTCGACAGCATGATGTACAAAACTGCGTCTCTTGCATTTGCTGGTCTCGCGGTGCTCTTGATAACAGGCGCAATCTGGGCCAATGAGTCTTGGGGCAGGCCGTGGGCTTTTGACTCAAAGGAGACGGGCGCTCTAGTCGCTTGGCTTACCTACGCGGGCTTTCTGCACACCAGAATCACGCGCGGTTGGACAGGTAGGAGTTCGGCATACTTTGCAATCATCGGATTTCTTTTAGTTCTCTTTACGTATCTCGGTGTCAGCTACCTTCTTCCGGGGCTCCACAGTTATGCTTGAGCCAGAATGAGGAAACGGAGATGATCAGAAAATCAATTATCAGCTGCTGCGGTCTCGTCATTGGTCTTGGCCTGGGATTTCTTCTCGCGAATTACGCAACCCGGACGTCGGTTTCGGGGCAGGCGGCGATTGCGGGTGCCCCATCGGCCTCCGAGCCCCAAGATGGGCAGACCCCTCCTGGATTACGTGCACAGGCCGAGTTGATGCCTGACTTCCTTGAGGTCGTTCAACAGGCAGACGCGAACAAGGATAACTTCGAACTCCAAGTCAGAGCAGGAGCGCTTTACGTCCAAATCTCGCGTCCCGAGAAGGCCCTTGAGTACTTCAACAATGCCGCGTCGCTCAGTCCGACCGACGTGGAATCGATTCGACGGCTTGGTGATTCATTTTTCGATCTCGGAGATTTCAAACGTTCCCGCGAATTCTATGTCCGTGCTGACAGATTGACGCCGGATTCCGTCAACATCCTCACTCCTCTGGCGGTGACCTATCTGGCGGTCGAGCCTGCGGAAACCAACGAGGGTCTCGCTCTTCTCAGACGAGCTCTCTCGATCGACCCAAACTTCGAGCCCGCTTTGGTCAATCTTGGTTTGGCGTATGTGAAGCTGGGCGATCGCGAAAGGGCCCGAGAAATGAGGGAGAGATTGAATGGAATCACCCCAAACAGCGACTTGGTAGTCCGTTTGGATGAGGCAATGAAGAACGCTCCGTTCAGCAGAAGATAGGGACTCCATCCAGGTAGATGTCGCCTGCTTTCGCTACTTCTCGGGGCGTAGATGCCTGGTTTATTCCCCTGGTCGATCCAATTGGCTTAAATCTGAACCAAATCTTAATCCCCAGCATCTAAAACCATTGTTGTGCCAAGATGGTCCTTGCGCTATCGAGGATATCTGAAGGTTCACCCAAATGTTGTCTCATGAAATCAGCATTGAGCGATGAAGAATTGGCAGGAATGGCCAGGAATGGCGATTTAGGTGCCTTCGAAACCCTCGCAATGCGATGGGAGAGAAAAATGTTCTCGCTTTGCTATGGAATCATGGGTAATCCGGATGACGCACAGGATGCGCTTCAGGAGGCAATGACCTCTGCTTTCAGAACCATTGGATCATTCCGAGGTGACTCGAAATTCTCCTCTTGGATGCACCGGATAGCCGTGAACTCATGTTTGACTCTTAAGAGGAAGGAACGAAGGCGCGCCGAGGACTCATTCGAACATGCCGATGGAACGACAATTGAACCGATTGCAACTGGAAATGATTGCAATCCCTCGGAACTCTCTGAAAGGGGTGAGAGAGTTCGTTTTGTTCGGAACGCGGTGGCGTCACTGCCACAAGAAATCCGAATTGCGGTCATCATGAAAGAGTTTCAGGAACTTACATTCCAGGAAATTGCGGACTCCCTTGAGATCCCCGTAAGCACTGCGAAATCGCGCGTCTACACAGGCTTCAAGTTACTTAGAGAAAAACTTGCAGGTAAGGTGATTGGCTGATTAGAGTCAAGAAGAAGAGGTTTTTATGCAGACATGTCCATCTGAAGATTCACTGTTGGATTATCATTTCGGCGAGATTGCTCAGACTGAACGATTACTGATTCAGACCCATCTCGCAACCTGCGAAGTTTGCGGGTCGTCGGTGCTGCAGTTTTCCAACGTAGCTGCACAAATCCGCGACATGAAGGTGGATGTCGCGAATTCGCCCTATCACCCGGTAGTCGTCGTGGACAAAAACAAAGCATCCGATTGGTTCGGCGGCCTCTGGAAGCTGGTACTCCGACCCGCATTCGTTTTGCCGACACTTCTTATGGTCTTGGGCACATTCGGGGTTCTGATCTTCCAGGATTGGGAGGTTCCCGATCAGGTCGCGAAAAAGACCGAGGCTTCAAAATCTGAGCCGGCCATCAACACGCCCTCCGCAAATGGACCACAAGAAGGAAGGACCAATGAGGATTCTGAAGTGGCTTCCCTATCGCGACCGATGGCGCGGTTTGACGATTTTCGACTCGTGGAACTTGAATACAATGCCGACGAAGGTCCCATGTTGACGGATATTTTCAACGAGGTTGAATGATGAGAACAGTACGCTTATTTTTTCTTCTGACAATCACACTTTCGCTTGGATTGAGTGTGAGCGCCCAGGTCAATGACCCGGCGCCATCCAATCAGCCGACCCAACAGGTTTATAGGCAGCTGGGACTGAGTCAAGAGCAGCTCGTCCGAATAAGGGAGATCAACAGGCGACAACGTCCACGATTCCAAAGGGCGGAGCTCGCCGTGCGATCGGCAAGGGTTGCCCTCGACGAGGCCATATACTCCCCCGATCCCTCCGAAGAAAGAGTCAGGGAAGCACTTGTGGCATACAATCGGGCGCAAGCCGAGTTGACGAATATTCGCCTCCGGACGGAGTTTGAAATAAGAAAGATACTCACCCCCGAACAGCTCACCCGTTTCCGCTCGATTCGCGAGAACCGCATGGGACCCGGGCGGGGATTGGGATCGAGACCGCGAGGGCGTCGGGAACGGTAAAGACCTGGCATCGGGTCGGAGTCGAAATGGAGCCGCTTATCAAGGAGTCGTGCCGAGCACGACTCCTTTTTGAATTGATGTCGATACTGGGATTGTTTGGCGATAGAAACAAGACATTGTAACCTTCTCATGCTTTAGAGATATGTCGAAGGTCGAGGCTCATGACTACCAGGCTTAAGATCCACAAGCAATGAATCTTCTCAAGAAATTCATATTCGATGTCCAGGAGATCAGCTTCCTGATATGGGACTCTCTCAGCGGGCTGCGGAAGGCTCCGCGCTACTCTGCAGAGATAATTCGACAGATGGATTCCATTGGGGTTGGTTCGCTGCCGATTGTTCTGCTGACCGGATTCTTCACAGGCGGTGTCCTAGTTCTGCAGGCGTATCCGACACTTGAATACTACACCGTCCAGAGCGAGACGGGTCGAAGCGTTGCGACGACCCTTGTGCGAGAGCTTGGACCAGTTCTCAGCGCACTTATGGTCTCCGGGCGCATCGGATCGTCCATCGCGGCGGAACTCGGCTCCATGGTCGTATCCCAACAGATTGAAGCTATGCGCGCTCTCGGGAGCGACCCCACGAGAAAGCTTGTCGCGCCAAGGCTCATTGCTCTCGTCTTCCTTCTTCCAATGCTTACTGTTGCCGCCGACCTGGTCGGTATCGCGGGTGGCGGCGTGGTCGCTACGACCATTTACAATCAGGACATCAACGTCTACACCACATCTGTCTGGGCCGGAATTTCAACCAAGGATGTGATCGGTGGTGTGATAAAGCCTGTTGTATTCGGACTCATCATCGGCAGCATCGCCTGCTACAAAGGGCTGACCACGAGGGGCGGGACCGTCGGCGTCGGAAGGGCGACGACCTCAGCTGTGGTGCTGTCCTCGATCTGGATCATCATCTTCGATTTCTTTCTTTCGAAATTTCTTCAAACGGCTCTTAATATATACGAAATCTGATAGGTTGCGATGGATAAGGAAAAACTACAGGAAAGAGAATCACTCATACATCGGAGTCAGATTCCTGGCGACTTCGTCATGGATTTTGAGACCCCTGTCGATGACCTGAACCGTATCCTTCCAGCGGTAGAGTTCCGAGACGTCTTTCTTTCATTCGACGAGCAGGTGGTGCTCGATGGCGTCAGCTTCGAGGTCCGACGTGGTGAGACGAAAATCATTCTGGGACCCAGCGGTTGCGGTAAGTCGACCATCATCAGGCTGATTCTTGGTCTTCTCAAGCCTGACTCAGGGGAGATTCTCATCGATGGAGAGAACATCACCGATCTCTCCGAGCCCGAATTGATGATCGTCAGACAGAAGATTGGCATGGTGTTCCAGGAAGGCGCCCTGTTCGATTCCCTCTCCGTCTATGAGAACGTGGCCTATCGATTGACAGAGCAACGTGCCGATGAGGATTTCATCGATGACCAGGTGCGTCGGATGCTCCGCTTCGTCGATCTTGAGGATGCGATCGGAAAGATGCCAAACGAGTTGTCAGGAGGCATGCGCAGAAGGGTCGGTATCGCCCGAGCCCTCGTCGGAGGTCCGAGCATCGTGATGTTCGATGAGCCCACCGCTGGACTCGATCCCCCAACCGCCCGGACAATCTGCGAACTGGCCATTAAATTGAGAGACCTCGAGGACGTCTCGTCAGTCTTCGTCACCCATGAGATGAACAATCTGAAGTATCTGACTTCCGAATATGCGATGGTCAATGAAACCGGGGATGTCGTATTCGAGGACGAGGGCGACAGGCTCTGCCTGACGAACACCGAAGTGATGATGCTTCGTAACGGCAACATCACATTCACAGGGCGTGACGAGGAAATGCGACAGAGCGGCGACGAGTATTTGCTTAACTTTATTTCAGGAAGAAAGTAGACTGTACGGGTATGCCAAGTACGAAGAACAGTTTGACGTTGAGTCAGTTGAAGGTGGGCGCCTTCGTGATAATCGGCCTCACTGCCCTCGGATTCCTCATCATCAACTCTACAGGCGACTTCAACCCATTCGAAAGCAGATTGAGTCTGAAAGCTAGATTCACGACTGCGGACGGCCTCCGCGAAGGTTCGGATGTGCAACTCGCCGGCATCAGCATCGGGAAGGTTGTGTCTGTCAACCTGCTTCCGCCGGATTCCCCGGAGGATGCGAAGGTGGAGGCGACCCTCTTGGTCGCTGAGGAACTCGGTGGAAGACCAATCACCGAAAGAATTCGCACCGACTCTACCGCCCAACTCGTCGGAACCTCCGCACTCGGAAACGACAAGATGATCAACATCCTTCCGGGCACGGCGAAAGGAAGACCGGTAAAAGCGGGGCATGTGCTCGACTCGACAGAGGCTAGCTCCATCAATCAATTGACCCAAACCGCGAACAAACTCCTCGAGCAGATGAACCGACTCGCAAATCCTGCGAATGAGATTCTCAACAAAGCGAATCAGGGCGAGGGCACTTTAGGCAGTTTCATCAACGACCCGTCCTTGTACAACAACCTTGACGCCACGATTGCAAGTCTTCAACAAACAATCCAGAAAATGAATCGTGGCGAAGGAACTGCTGGAAAGTTCCTCAATAACCCGGACCTATACGACAGCCTCAACTCGACCGTCTCGCAGCTTGAATCAATTTCGCGGGACATTCGAGAAGGTCGTGGAAGTGCCGGCAAGTTCGTCAACGATGAAGCGTTCTTCAACGAGACGAAGCTCGCGGTCACTGAACTCCGCAACGCTGCGACGAAACTAAGTTCGATTGCAGACGATTTGAAGAAGGTATCGGTTATGATCGGAGACGGCAAAGGAAGTATGGGCAAACTGCTGACGAGCGATGAACTCTACACAGAAGTCCGCACGACGCTCGGGAATTTCAATTCAACCGCCGAGAAACTTGATGCGATTCTTGGTGATGCCCGGCAAGGCAAGGGTACCGTAGGAAGACTTCTCAACGACGAGAGTCTGTATAACAACATCAATCAGGCTTCCTCTAACATCAACCAACTCTCATCAGAGGGGACGAAACTGGTTTATGACTTCAGACAGAATCCCAAGAAGTATCTCAGAATCAAGGTAAGCCTGTTCTAATCATCTAAGAGCACAAAAGGAAAAGGAAAAGGACGGGATACTCCCGTCCTCTTTCATGAAGTGGTGCCGAGGGCGGGACTCGAACCCGCACGGATTGCTCCACACGCCCCTCAAACGTGCGCGGCTACCAATTACGCCACCTCGGCTGAACTGTCAAAAACCAAACCTATTTCTTTTCTTCACTGGCTACCGGAGTCGCCGTCGGAGCGGGCGTTGCGGTCGGAGACGTCACAGGCGTGGCAACGGGTGCCTTTGCCGGGGCTTCTTCACCTTCCGTGTCCAATACCGATGAGGTGCCAGAGATCGCGGGCATGGCTAGCAGAAGCGCAGAAACCATAAAAACTGAGGCGGCAACTATCGTGATTTTCGAGAGGATGGTCGCTGTACCCCTCGGGGCGAAAGCGTTACTGGAAACATTGCTAGTGAACAAAGCTCCCGCGTTGGTCTTACCAGGCTGGAGAAGAACCGCCGCCACAAGGACGATGCACGAAATAAAGAAAATGATGTAGAGAGCAATTTCCACTTTTGATGACCACCTCAACGTGAATAGTCGACGATTCGTGCGAAGGACTCTGCCTCCAGGCTAGCGCCGCCAACCAATGCACCGTCGATGTCTTCCTGGCCCATTAACTCGGCAATGTTGTCCGGCTTAACAGAACCACCGTAAAGAATTCTGATCGACTCCGAGGCCCCGAGTCCGAAGATTTGGGTCACCTTTGACCGAATCGAAGAGTGCATTTCTTGAGCCTGTCGAGGACTGGCGGTAACTCCGGTGCCAATCGCCCATACAGGCTCATATGCAAGGATGATACGAGCCGACTCTGATGATGTCAAACCAGTCAAACAGGCGTCCAACTGACTACCGACAACATCTAAATGCCGTCCCTTTTCGCGTTCGGACAGCGTCTCCCCAATGCAAAGAATCGCAGTCATTCCCTCTTTGAGAAGTGAGACCACCTTTCTGTTTATCGAGGCGTCGCCTTCTCCGAACAGTTGTCTGCGCTCGGAATGCCCGACGATCGCGATTCGGCACCCGATGTCTCGAAGCATCTTCGCCGACACTTCACCGGTGAATGCTCCATCCTCGGCTGATTCCGCAACATTCTGTGCCGAAACGAGTATCGAAGAGCCCTCGAGCCGATCGATCACACTCTTGAGGTGCACAAAGGTCGGGGCGATCACCACCTCGCAATGGGTGGGATTGCCGACAAGCGCCTTCAGCCTGAGGGCATCCTCGACACTGCTGTCGAGTCTCTTATGCATTTTCCAATTTGCGGCAATTACGGGTTTACGCATCTGATGCTATTTGTCCTCAAGGGCATCAACGCCTGGGAGCTTCTTGCCAGAGAGGAATTCGAGCGCGGCGCCACCCCCTGTCGAGATATGACTGATGCTCCCTTGAAGACCAGTCTCATTCACTGCGGCAACGGAATCGCCACCTCCCACAATGGATACGGCACCGAGCGCTGTTGCCTCTGCTACCGCCTTCGCAACCTCGATGGTGCCTGCATCGAAGGGTTTCTCCTCAAACATGCCCATCGGGCCATTCCACAAAATGGTTTTTGCACCCACGAGTTTCTCTTTGAACAGCGCCACGGTCTCAATGCCGATGTCGAGCCCTACGAGACCAGCGTTCGTGAAATCTATCGGGATTGTTTTTCTCGAATTGAGCGGATCGTAGGAATCCACCACCTGATGGTCAGTCGGGAGCACCAATTCCACCCCATGCTCGGAGGCACTTCTTTGAATCTCTAGGGCCTGTTCCAACATGTCGTCCTCGACGAGACTCTTCCCTACGGTGTAGCCATTGGCTTTCAAAAAGGTGTACGCCATCGCACCACCGACAAGGATGCGGTCAACTCCCTTTTCGATAAGGGAATTGATGATCGGGATCTTGTCGGAAACCTTCGCCCCTCCGAGAATGGCTACGTACGGCTTCTCAGGGGAATCCAAGAGTCGGCCAAGAAATTTCAGCTCGCGCTCCATCAGTAAGCCGGACACACGCCTAGTGGCAAATTCGGCAATCCCAGCAGTCGAAGCATGGGCGCGGTGGGCAGCACCGAAGGCGTCGTTCACATAAACGTCGCAGAGCTGGGCCAGCTCTTCCGAAAATGACGTGTCATTGGACTCCTCTCCCGCCTCAAACCGCAGATTCTCCAAAAGGCAAACATCACCGTCGGACATCTCCGAGACAAACCGGAAGACTTCGGGACCTCTGCACGAATCAAGGAAATCGACATTCCGCGAAAGAAGTTTTTCAAGATGGGAGGCCACTGGCCTCAGAGAGAACCTCTCCCTATCGAAGGGCAGCCCTCTCTCCTTGGCCTTCTTCTCTTCCTTCAGAGGACGACCCAGGTGGGAACATAGGATGACACGAGCTCCATTGCTAACCGCATAATCAATTGTCGGGATTGCTGCCTTGAGTCTCGTATCGTCGGAAATCACACCGTCCCTGATCGGGACATTGAAGTCGACTCTGAGGAGGACCCGTCTTCCACTGATTTTGATGTCTGAGATGGTCTTCTTCATGCGGTTGATGACACCCTATTTCAGAATCCAGCCTTGGCGATGTATTTCACGAGATCTCGCACCCTGCACGAGTAGCCCCATTCGTTGTCATACCAGGAAAGTATTTTGATGGTCGTTCCGCCTATGACCTTCGTGTTGTCGGCGTCTACAATCGATGAGAGCGGGTTCCCTCTATAGTCGATTGATACCAGCGGCTCCTCACTAAAACCGAGGATTCCCTTCATCGCACCATTCGCAGCTGTCTTGAGGGCGGCATTCACCTCGTCCGCTGAAGTTTCCTTTTCGACATTGATGACCACATCCACTAGGGAGACATTAGGCGTCGGCACGCGGACCGAGATACCGTCGAACTTCCCTTTCAGCTCCGGAATGACCAAAGCGACAGCCTTCGCAGCACCGGTTGAGGTTGGAATCATAGACATCGCCGCGGCTCTCGCTCTTCGGAGGTCCTTATGGGGAAGGTCGAGGAGTTGTTGGTCATTAGTGTAGCTGTGGATGGTGTTCATCAAGGCGTTCTTGATTCTAAAATTATCGTGAATGACCTTTGCGACAGGGGCAAGACAGTTGGTGGTGCAGGACGCATTGGAGATGATGTTGTGATCCTGTGCATCATACATTGCCTCGTTCACTCCCAGAACGACGGTGATGTCTTCACCCTTCGCCGGAGCCGATATAATCACTTTCTTTACCGAACCCCCGAGATGCTTTCTGGCGTCTTCCGCGTTGGTGAAACGCCCTGTGGCCTCGATCACGACGTCGGCTCCGACGGAATTCCAATCGATCGCAGATGGATCTTTCTCACTAAACACCTTGAACCTGTCGCCATCGACTGCTATTGAATCGCCGTCGTGCTCGATTTGGTTCGGGAGGTTCCCCATAATCGAGTCGTACTTGAGCAGATGTGCCAATGTTTTAGTGTCGGTCAGGTCATTTACACCGACGAAATCAATAGATGAGTCTCCGATCGCGGTTCTAAGGATGTTGCGACCGATTCTGCCGAAGCCGTTGATACCCACTTTTATAGCCATGCTCAGAAGCCTCCGAAAAGAAAGGGATTGACGAAACGAAAAAGTTATCGCACTTCAACCCAAAGTTCAAAAAAGGCCCCTATCGACAGTGCATGGAACGGAAATATCGTTGGAAGCGTAGTACAATGCGAATCGGAACACTTTCCGTTGGTTAAGCTGAATGGACCGAAAATCTACCTATAGAATCCTTCTCCTCTCGCTTTTCGTATACCTGACCCACCTGGCATGGATCGGCAACGCCCAGGCCCAGGAGGCGAATGGCACAAATATGCCTATCGCTTTGACCGAAGCGGTCAGAATGGCGTTGGAAAACAACAATGACCTGATAGTCGCACGGAACGATGTTCTGCTCTCAAAGAATCAACTCCGGTCGGCTCGTGGCGTTTACGACGGATCGTTCCTTTTGAATCCTCGATATTCGAATTCAATACAGCCTCAGCCAAGCACTCTCGGCGGAGCGGATCTCTCAGGTACGACCAGGAGCAATGACTTCAGATTCGATTCAAGCTTCCGCCAGGCGCTCCCGTTTGGAGGCGACATCTCCGTCGGATTTACAACGGCGAGGACCGCAACCAGTTCAGTCTTCTCCCAATTGAACCCGAACTTCCTCTCGACTCTCGAGTTTTCCGCGAATCAATCCCTCCTGAGGAATCGGGGGATTGATTCCGCACGCCGCCAGATTCGCATCCAGTCTCGTCGGGTTGATATCAGCGCAGAAGAACTAAAGCGACGAACCATGGAGGTTGTCACGGCGATCAATCGGGCCTATTGGGATCTGGTGTTCGCGCTTCGCGATCAACAGAACAAGGCCGCGAATCTATCGCTCAGTCGGGAGAATCTTCGACAGGTCGAGGCCCGCATTGCCGCAGGAACCTCAGCCCCACTTCAAAAGGCTGAGATAGAGACGGAGCTCGCCAATCGGGAAAGCGACCTCTTGCTGGCCAATCAACAGGTAATCGCGACTGAGAATACCTTGAAGCAGCTGATTCTTGGGAAACCCGAAGATCCGATTTGGACCATGTCACTTGTTCCAACTGACCGTCCGGCATTCGCCGGAACTGCAGTCGACATCAAAACCGCTCTCCAGGATGCCCTCGATCAAAGGCCTGAGCTCAAGGTTCTCGATTCTCAAGCATCGATCGCCGCTACCGAGATCGAGTTCAGTCGGAATCAGGCCAAGCCCCAAATCGACCTCAACGCAAACTATGCGTTGGTCGGCCTTGCGGGTAACGTCGTGGGAAGCTCAAGCTCGATTCCTCCCCAGTTCGCCGGTGGCTACGGACAGTCATTCTCGAATCTTTTCAAGAATGAGACTCGCGTGATCTCGGCAGGCCTGACCATCAGCTTCCCTCTAAGGAGAGGCGGGGTGGACGCCGACATCGCAAACGCGGAAATCGAGAGGGAGCAGGTCGCGGCCCGTCAACGGACACAGATCCAGGCCATCGAGGTAGAGGTTCGGAATGCCGTGAAGGCTCTCGAGACGGCCCAGCAGCGAGTCAACGCTGCAAGGCGGGGACGAGAAAACGCGGAGCTCCAACTCGAGGGGGAGCGCAAGCTCTTCGAGGTAGGACGCTCGACCCAATTCCTGTTGTTTCAGCGCGAAAATACACTTACCTTGGCAAGAAGCAGCGAGACCCGCGCAGAGACAGACTTTGGCAAGGCTCTCGCAGAGGTGAATCGTGTTACTGGACGGACACTCGAAGTCAGTGGAATCAAGATCGATTGAGAGATCGAAAAGGTGAACGGGTGAAGATTTCAGCGGTCATCATTGCAGGCAATGAAGAGGCTAAGATTCGGGGTGCGATCGACTCCGTGAGCTTCGCCGATGAAATTCTTGTTGTGGATTCGGAAAGTACCGACAAGACGGCCACCATTGCCGCCGAGCTTGGTGCCCGCGTAGTCATCCAACCCTGGCTGGGTTTTTCGAAGCAGAAGCAATTTGGAGTAGACGCCGCAGAACATGACTGGATTCTCAGCCTGGATGCGGATGAACGGGTCACTCCCGCTCTCCGATCCGAAATCGAGGCGCTGAGGTCATCTAGTTCTTCTGATTTCGTTGCCTTCAGTATTCCTCGACTTTCCTTTTATCACGGTAGGCCCGTGAATCATTGCGGCTGGTACCCAGATAGACAGACACGTTTCTTCGACAGGCGTCACGCCGCGTGGAATCAACGCCCGATCCATGAGTCGGTGGAGGTCCAGGGGCCGCTTGGTTTACTTCACGGAGATCTGCAACATTTCTCTGTGGACAGTGCATCCCATCATCATCGGATGATAGGAGAACGATACGCACCTATGGCAGCGATTGCCGCTTTTCATTCGGGAGCGCGCGGATCGCTCGCAAGAATCGCGGTGACGCCAGCGGTTACCTTCCTCCGAGACTATCTTCTCAAGGGTGGAATAGCGGATGGGCTGGTGGGGTTCATAATCTGTTGGTTCGCTGCCCATCACGCGTTCTTGAAGAATGTGATTCTTTGGGAGCTCAGCAATGGGCTCGTACTCCCGGAAGACCTGCAATCTCAGCCAACAAGGACAAAACCCCAATCATGATCAGAATCTTTCTTTTCACTGTTCTTCTCTCACTCTCCGCCGCGGGTATTCACGCCCAAGTAAAGGGAGTAGACCCGCAGAATCGACAGATACAGCGGGATGCCAACAAGGGGACCGATCGGGGTCGCGATGTGAGTCGTTCATGGGACTTCGGTGACGGAAAGACCAAGACTCGAGCACCACTAAGCAACCCGCAGAGACTTAACGGACGTCGAGACTTCCTCATCGCCCAGACGCTGGAGATTCTTCGCGAGCTGAAGATGGAGATCGACACTGAATCGTCGCGAATCTCAGATGGGTTGCTGGTGTCCAAACCTTTCGTATTTGCCAAGGGAGCGGTCATCGCCCGCAGTGAACTCGCCCGATTGGCTGATTTGCCAGATGATTCAACGGTCTGGACACGAGGACGGTTAGTGATGACTGTCGAAGTCCAGAGTCTCGACGGAATCACGAACAATGTCTCTGTTTCAGTCAAAATCGAGGGAAGGGCCGAGAACGGACTCTCCTCGGAATGGAATATTCTTCCAAGCAGTGGGGTTGCTGAGGAGGAGTTCCTCGTGAAGCTTGTGGAAATGGTTACCGGGAAATCTCCCGAAGATCTGGATTGAAAGTCCCGTTCGGGCTCAGCGACTCGTCTTGTTTCTGCTCCTTTCCGTGTGCCGTTCGACGCCGAGTTCAATGAGTGCGTCGATCAACGCGGAAATAGGGATTCCTGATGCCGCCCACATCTTCGGATAGCCCGATGCATCAGTGAGCCCTGGCATGGTGTTGATTTCATTCACATAAACCCGCCCGTCATCCAACAGGAAGAAATCGACCCTGGCGATTCCCGAACCATCAATCGATTTGAAAGCGGCGATAGCCATCTTACGAATCTCGGAAGAGACTTCCTCATCGACAGCGGCGGGCACGACGAATTCGTTGTTTCCCGTCGCACCGTACTTCTCCGTATAATCAAGGAAGCGCTTGCTGTTGTCCTTTACGACATACTCCCCGAGCAGACTCGCCTTTGCATCATCGTTGCCGAGCACGGCACATTCGATTTCGCGCATTTCAAGGCATTCCTCAATGATCACCTTTGCATCGAAGGTAGCGGCGAATTCGATTGCGGCAATCAGTTCCCTCCTGTCATTCGCGCGTGACACTCCGACGGAGGATCCTAGGTTTGCAGGCTTCACGAAACATGGATACCCGAGTTCCTCGATGCGGGAGATAACCTTTTCACAATCGGACTCCCACTCGCCTCTTGTGAGCCATCTGTACCGACATATCGGCAATCCAGCTTCAGAGAAAAGTCTCTTCATGAATACCTTGTCCATGCCGTTCGCCGACGCGAGCACTCCACAGCCGACATACGGCACATCCGCGAGATCGAATAGTCCCTGAATCGTGCCGTCCTCGCCATATGTACCGTGAATCAAAGGAAAGATGACATCAATCGGGATGGGGACCGCGCCATCCGAAGCCACGATCGAGCGAAGTCCCGCTTCGGGCCCGAGCCGAAAGACGGAGTCTGGAAGCAAATGGGCGTCGTCCCCAAGTGATCCAACCGCCTCAATGGACAGTGCCCTCAACGATTCGGCTGGATTGGTCCATCTCCCTTCCTTCGAAATCAATATGGGAACAATGCGATACTTCGCCTTATCGGCCTCCCGAATGACGCTCGAGGCCGATCTTATCGAGACCTCATGCTCGCCGGATCTGCCACCAAAGAGAACGACGACGACTTTCCGATTGTCCATATCAATGCCCACAGGTCAGATTATCGATTTTCCGAGAGACGATAGTATCAGCTCCGCTGCCAATTCGACTGTGATGTTCTTCTCATCGAGCAAGGGGTTAACCTCGACTATCTCGAACGAAGCCATCATTCCACTCTCGGCGATCATCTCAAGGCAGAGATGAGCCTCACGGTACGTGATGCCCCCACGGGCGAGGGTGCCAGAACCCGGCGCGAAACGCGGATCGACCACGTCCACATCGAATGTGACTGCGAATCTCCGTTTGCCGAAATCGGAGGCCAGTTCGATAGCTTTGCGCATACAGTCAACCATCCCGTATCGGTCGATGTCCGACATGGTCAAGAAACGATCGCGTACACCGAGCTTCTCGATCACCGACTTCTCCCCGGGATCTACATCACGCGCACCTATGTGGACGAAGGCATTCTTTTCAAGTTTCGGCACATAACCTCCGATGCCGGTCAACGATTCTTCACCCTCACCTAGCAGCGCTGCAAGGGGCATTCCGTGAATGTTGCCACTCGGCGTCGTCTGTGGTGAATTGATGTCGGCATGGGCATCGAACCAAATAAGCCCGAGAGGCTCCCCGCGTTCACGAAAGAATCTCGAGAGACCGGAGAAGGTGCCTATGGCGATCGCATGGTCCCCCCCGAGGAGAATAGGGGTCTCATCGGCGCGCAACATGCTATAAACAGCCTCAGCGCTTCGAGAACTGACCCCCGATATCTCAGAGAGAAATCTTGGGGCGTTACCGTGGACATCAACCTCCTTAGGCTCGGGGACATCTATGTCGCCGCGATCCACGACAGTGAATCCCAACCGCTCGATGGAACTCACGAGACTGGCTCCATGGACACGCGCATTACGAATAGCCACGGTACCCAATTCGGCCCCTCTCCTCGCTCCAGCATACCCGAGCGGAACTCCAAGTATTCCAATCTTTTTACTCATAGCTATCTCTGAATTGAAACAAGAATCCTTACTCCTCACCGAAACCAGATTCAAAAAGTTCCCGCATCTCGGCGAGAGCCCCGATCTCGTCATCGCCCTCGCATTGGATGGTTAGCTTCGTGCCAAACGAGGCGGCCAAAGTGAGAACGCTCAAAATCGACTTCGCATCCGCCTGGACGGCGTTATCCCCTCGCAGAAGGAGAATTCTCGATCGGTACGATGCCGCCGCCCTCACAAGCTTCGCTGCCGCACGCGCGTGCAGGCCCAGCTGATTTCGGATTACGACATCTTCACTTACCATTTCACTTCGAGTCATTCGGTACAAGGAGTTCCCCAGCCCGATAAATAGATTTCTTCCCCTGCGTTTCGACCTCTTCGGCAAAGGAGGTGAGCGAGCTCTCACGATTCTGTGTGGCGATCTTCAATACCATCGGGAGGTTCATCCCTGTAATGACCTCGGTCTCCCCTTCTCGGAGAAACATCGCGGCGATATTGGTAGGAGTGCCGCCGAACATATCGGTCAGAAGCAGGACTCCGACCCCTTGTGAAACCCCCTTCACCGCGATGTCGATGCGGGCTTCCGCGTCCGCCACATCATCATGCCAGTCGATCGAGACAGCCGCGAGGTGATCGATTTCGCCGCAGACCATTCGCGCTGCTTCAAGCAACTCAGTGGCTAGAGAGCCGTGGGAAACGAGAACAGCTCCGATCTTATTCATTTTGACCCCCTATTTAGAAACATCACGATGGTTGACACTGACCTCGAACCCGGCTTCCGAAAGAATCTCCTTAAGCGTCTCCGAGACTCTGACTGACCGATGGCGCCCACCCGTACATCCGACACCGATACTCAAGTATGATTTTCCTTCACGTTCGTACTGAGGGAGCAGATATTTGAGAAGATCTGCAAACCTCCTGACCGTTTCCCTCACCTCCTCCTTCGAATCCAAAAACGCAACGACCTTGGGGTTGGTCCCAGGCAACTCTCTAAGCCCCTTCTCGAAATATGGATTAGGGAGATGTCGGACATCGAAGAGAAGATCGAGCTGGGAAGGCACTCCGTGTTTGTGACCGAAACTGAGGATTTCCACTCTCAACTTCACATCCTCATCGGAACCTCTGAAACGGGAAAGTAGGAAACTTCTGAGCGAGTGAACGGTATGTGTCGTGGTGTCGACGATTAGGTCGGCCTCGTTTCTTACCACTGACAGTTGCGCACGTTCAAGGCGTATGGCCTCGAGCAGACCCGTTCCATTGTCGGCCGGGTGCGGTCTTCGGGTTTCGGAGAAGCGACGCTGCAGAATCTCGTCCGTTGCCTCAAAGAAGACGACGAAGGGCTGCAGTTTCCTCTTCGCCTTCGCCAATTCATCCGGAAGACTGGAGAGGAACCTTCCCTCGCGTATATCGATGACAAGTGCAGCTTTCTCTATCGCGGGATGGCCCTCGACTGAAGGCAAGAGGAGCCTTGTGAAAGTGGGGATCAATGAAACCGGAAGATTGTCGACACAAAAGAAACCGAGGTCCTCGAAGGCCTTCATCGCGGAGGACATACCGGAGCCACTTAGCCCGGTGACAATCACAAAGGGATACCTTCCGCCTGTCTGGCTTGTACCGCTACTGCTGCTAGTCTTCTTCATATCCGGCACCGACGATTCTCGCATGTCGCTCCAAAAGACCCTCGGTCGATTCAAATCCCGACTGCCTGAGCAGATGGAGTCGCACCGCGGTCTCGACCAAGGTCGCCATGTTCCGTCCGGATGTGACCGGAATCGTGAACCGCGGAACCCTGACCCCCATTATCAACTCTTCACCTGTATCAAGGCCCAACCTGTCTATCTCACGACTGTCATCCCATCGTCGAAACTCGATACACAGCTCAATCGGCTTAGGCCTTCCGATAACGGAAACCCCGAACAACTCTCGGATGTTGACGATGCCCAGGCCTCGAATCTCCATGTAACCCCGAATCATCTCTGGGGCGCTTCCGACCAGTTTTTCGCCGACTTTCCTAATGTGTATCGAATCGTCAACGATGAGACGGTGACCCCGCGAAATCAGATCGAGTGCGCATTCGCTTTTCCCTACCCCGGACTCGCCCTGCAGCATGATCCCAAGACCGAACATCCCCATCAATACCCCGTGAACGGTGACATGTGGCGCGAGGAGCTCCGAAAGCCGACGGGTGACATCGCCTATGACCTTCGAACTCACCTCAGGGCTCCTAAGAAGAGGCAACCCGTTGTCTTGGCAGAAGGAGAGTAGTTCCTCCGGAACTTCGAGCCCCTTGGTGACAATGAGGCAACTGATCTGCTCAGGCCTGAGGTTGCGCAGCGCGAGCAAACGCTTCTCCGACTCGAGGCGACCGAGGAAACTGATTTCTCCCTTCCCAACAATCTGAATTCGGCCCTGATGAACGTAATCAGCAAATCCTGCGAGGGCGAGGCCCAACTTCTGGATTCTTGGGGAGGTCAACGATTTCGTGTCCATCCCGACCGCCCCCGCCACGATTTCAAGACCTAGAGGCCCACCCATATCAGAGAGGAATTCCCGAACGGAGATGGACGGCGCGGTCGCGCCGTCACGATTCTTCTCATTGATGGCGAACGGGTGTCTATCCATCACTCCTTCTCTGAATTGAGTTTATCGACGACGTCACCGGCCTTTCCCGCCTTGTGATGCTTGTCGATGGTCTTGTCATGCTCTTTACGGGCCTGCTTTTCAATCTTGTCAATCGTCTTTGAGAGTGAGAGGTACATGTCGTCCTCGACGGAGTGGGCGGCAATCACCTCGTGTCTCCACTTCACGATTATCTCCGAACGATGTCGGCCTCGTTCGACCTCGATGATTACATGTGCATGTACCGATCCATCATCAAAGATGCTGCGGATTCTCTCGAAATGTTCCTCGACGTGAGCCTTGAGGGCCGGTGTAACCTCAATATGACGTCCTGTGTATTCGAATCTCATAGTTGAAATCTCCCTTGTTTCAAATAATCTTTCGTCGTTCCCTAGAGCCTGGGATTCTCATCTGATCCCTGTATTTCGCAATGGTTCGCCGGGACAGGCGAACTCCATCGTTCATCATCATTCTCGCCAGTTGTTCGTCCGTGAGGGGCTTCGTGGCATCCTCTTCCTCGATAATCTTGCGGATCTTGAGTTTGAGAATGCGCGTCGAAACTTCTTCGCCTTCCTCGTTCATCATCCCCTCTGAGAAGAATTTCCGTAACTCTATTACTCCCTGAGGGGTGTGAGCGTATTTCCTATTGACCACCCTTGAAATGGTGGACAGGTGCATACCGATGTCTTCCGCAACATCCTTCAGCATCATCGGTTTGAGGTGCTCTATGCCATGTCGGAGGAAATCCCCCTGCCTTCTCACGATGCACTCAACGACCTTGTAGATGGTCTGCCTTCGATGCTCTATGTTGCGGAGGAGATCGACCGCAGACCGGACCTTCTCCTTTATGAAGTCTCGGGTCTCCTTGCTAGTGCCCCTCTCCCCGAGCATTCGCTGGTATGTGGCACTGATACGCAGTCGCGGACTGCCGTCATCGGGGAAATAGATCACGAACTCCCCGTCGACATCTTCGATGTAAACCTCTGGCGCAATATACACAGGCTCATCGGACGAGAATCTTCTGCCGGGATAGGGGTCGAGCGTCTTTATGAGAGACAGTTGTTTGGAGATCTCTTCCAATGACAAGCCGACAATCTTTGCAAGTTGCGGGGCCTTGTGGGGTTGAAGTTCGGAGAAATGATTTCTGATCAAGTCGATGGCGATCTCGTTGTCACCTTCGGCATCGCGCAACTGTGCGATTAGGCATTCCCTGACATCGAGGGCTCCACACCCGACAGGGTCCATCTGCATGACAATCTGGCGCGCCTTCGCAAGATTCTGCTCTGTACAGCCCGAGGAGACTGAGAGCTCCTCGTCGCCCATTGAAAGTCTACCGTCCTCATCGAGATTACCCACGATGACGAGGCAGGCCTCCTCGAGCGGTGTGCTGAGGGAAATCATCCCCAACTGCCAAAGTAGGTACTCCTGAAGAGAAGGGCCGCGGGTTATGAACTGTTCAAAGCCGGGACCATCTTCCTTGAACTCGTATTCACGGGTCCGATACCCGGGGTCGAGGTAATCCTGGAACTCGGCTCCGAAATCTATTTCCTCGAATGGGTCTGAAGTAGCTTCAGCGGATTCGCCGGATCCTGCTTCCTCTGAAACGGTCGAGGAGGGGCGGTCCGTGGGGTTGAGACCTGATACCGATCCAATGGATTCGTCAGCTGAGCCTTCAGCATTCTGATCGAGTATCTCGGAGGAAATCTCCTCAATCTCATCACCCGCTTGAACCTCCTCTAAAACCGGATTCGATTCCAATTCATGCTGGACAAGCTCGGACAACTCCAGGGAATTCATCTGCAACATCTCGATTCTCTGTCGCAACTGGGGCGTCAGAATCATCTGTTGCTTGAGTGATGGCTGGAGCTTCAGCGATGACATACGGATTGGACGAGGCGGGACCACTCCCTATCAAATTCCGTGCCAATTATAGACCGAAAGGATGAGTTTTTGAAGAATTGATCAAAAAGAGAAGGATTCTCCGAGATAAAAGCGCTTCACCTCATCATCTTCCACGAGCTCTGAGGGAGAGCCGTGTTTGAGAATCCGACCGTCCGTCATGATGTAGGCACGATCCGTGATGCCAAGCGTTTCCCTGACATTGTGGTCGGTCACGAGAATACCGATACCCTTGGACTTCAAATGCCCAATGATTTGACGGATATCGTCGATCGCGATCGGATCGATTCCTGCGAATGGTTCATCGAGAAGGATGAAACGAGGCTCTGATGCGAGGCATCTCGCGATTTCAACGCGGCGGCGCTCACCTCCGGAGAGACTTTCTCCAGGCGTCTGCCGCACGTGTGATATACGGAATTCGGTCAATAGCGATTCCAACCTGTTCTCCCTCTCCGACACTGAAAGCGGAAGGGTCTCGAGGATCGCCATGATGTTCTGTTCGGCGGTCAATCCCCTGAAGACGGAGGCCTCCTGAGGAAGGTATCCGACACCGAGACGTGCCCTGAGATACATGGGCAATTCCGTGACATCCTCGCCCTCAAGAAGAATGCGACCCGAATCGGGACGCTCGAGTCCGACGATCATGTAAAAGCTCGTCGTCTTCCCGGCACCGTTTGCACCGAGCAGACCAACGACCTCACCACGACCGACGCGGATGGTTACACCGTCGACGACCGCGCGTCGTCCGAATGACTTTCGAAGCCCGTCGGCGATCAGCGACCTGTTGTCCATTTCATCTGCGACCATCTGCCTACTATCGGTCTATCTGATAGACACTTCTAACCCTTCCCTTAGGGTTCGCCTCCGACTTCCCTTCGCCGACGACTCGGCGCTCATCAAGGTAATAGACCACCGAGGATCCTTCCGCAACTCCCCTACCGGCTTCACTGACTCGAGCCGGGCTTCCTCTCAGCGAAACCTTCCTCTCGGCAATTCCGTAATCGACCTCATCTCCCGTGGCTTTGCGTCCGGGTTGGGTCATTGTCACCTGCCCTTTCGCTCGGAACCATTCGAGCCCCCCGTCAGGTCCAACCTTGGCGCTGACATTCTGGGCCTGCAGTCTCTCCGAACCCTGTCGAAGATCGACATTCCCTGAATAAGTCGCAATCCTCGTTCCGTCGTCATACCGGAACTCGCCTGCAAGACCCGTGACTGAGGAGCGGAGTCCCGCAACACTGCCAGGAACTTCGAAGAGCAGGGTTCTGACTCCCCCGGAAGCAATCAACACCCTCGCCTTTCGCCTGATCTCAATGGACTCGGCGCTTATGAAGTTGTCCTTCTGCCAAACTCGGGCTTTCCCGCTGAATACCGCTGAATCATCATTGGGTTTCAAGATCCCCCGTGACGCCGTGACATAGACAGGTTTCTCTTTCTCTCGGAATGGGACAGCCTCGCCCGCCTGGACTTGGTTGTAATAGGTAGTCGAGACATCGCCTGAGAGGGTAATCACTCTGCTCCGAGTTTCCCACTCTACCAACCTCGACCTTGAACGCCCCCTGGAATCCCAGAATTGAACAGGCCCTCCCGAAATGGAGGCAACCTCGGTTTTGAATCTGTAGGAGATCTGGTCTCCGGTGACGAATGAGGAGCCCTGTGAGAACCTTGCCCGCCCAACTGCCTGCATCAAATCAGCTGTGTTGGATTGGATATCGAATATCAGTGCAAATCGCGAGGCTTCAAGATTCTGCACCTCGGCATTCGACTGACGCACCGCGGTCGCCTTGGAGGATGAACGGCATTCCCGAACCCTGTTGAGTCCTGGAGCAAAATCACATAGGAAATCCTGCGACGCAATCTTCGTCGAAGCTCGCCCGCCTACCTCGGGCAGAATGATTTCTGCATTTCCCGTGGCTTCCGCGGTTCTTAACGACTGGTCAAGCGGATTGAAACTGACCTTCATCTGATCCGAACTCAACGCCCTGACCGGAGCATCTGAATTCTGCTCATCGGACAATCTGAGAGAGCTTCTTCCCTGGGTTTGCAGCTCGCTTGCGCTGCCCGTTGCATCGAATTCGAGACGCATCCCCTTGGGTGCACCCAATGAAGAGATGCCGCCTCCTGTTCTCTTCGGACGGTGTGTCGAATTCGCGGGTCCTGCGACAACCACTGATTTCAATATCTGCGCCTGGGCGAATCTGGCATCGAAGCGACGGGCGGTGGTCTCTGTCCTACTGGAAGCGTCCTCTCTGCCGATCAACGCGTCACCCTCCCCTGAAATCGCCACAAGATTCTGCTTCGAATCCAACTTCCCAAGAATCAGATCGGCCTGGAAGAAGTCGGGTGCTGAATCAAATCGAGCCCCGCCCGAAATCCTGAATTCCCCATTCAAGATGGAATAGTCGGCACGATTAGCCCTACCGGTCTGTTTGGCACCTCGGGTTTCTCGCTCCAAGGAAATCCCTCCATCGCCGAACACCTGCCTCCTTGCCGGACGGTACCCGACCGATTTCCCAGCAATTCTGACTGAGTCACCACTCCGCTCCCTGATGGTGATACTGCCGCCCCCTGATAGCTTCAATTCCTCCTCACCGTTCTTAAGATTCACGCGGAGACTGTCACCATTTACATCTATCGTCTCCTGCCTGAGTGCTGTCGGCAGGAACTTCGCATTGAGAGCGCCCGATGCGACGATTTCGGTCGGTGCTGTCTCGTCGAACCTTATCTCGAGCGATCTCGTCGAGATGCTGTTCGGCACCAGACCTTTCGATGCTGGATCGACGTCGGCATCCATCTTCACTCCATCGCTGAGCTGAATGGACCTGTCCTTTGCTTCGATCCAACCTTTCTCGCCCGTGAGCCTCAATCCTGAGATTCCAAGGCGGCTCAAATCACTATCGGGATTGTTCGCCGACCTGGTACCCAGGACAGAGACCCTTCCGACGAAGTCAACCCTACGGGATACAGAATCGAAGGTTGCCCCTTCGGATGAACCCGAAACTTCTCCGCGTCGAAATTCAACTGCGCCCGCGGTCTCGCCCTTTCCAGATTTCCCGTCGAACACCATGGCCGCACTCCTGACCGTTAAACCATCGGCCAAAGATAAGACCACTTCATCTTCGAGGAAGATTTTGAAGGCGCGTTCGGCCCCCGGAATGAAAAGAGCTTCTTTGGCTGACAATGTGTCAACACCTTGCGCCCCTGGAAACTCGATTTTGACGCCCTCCAATCTCTGATGATTGTCTGTGTATGTTGTCGCCCGGTCAGCAATGACATTAAACGAGGACCCGTCCGGGGCCACCTCCCTTCTGGAGTAGGCGGTGACAACAGCCGAGACCTCATTTGAGAGGGTCGGAGGCAGTCCCTTCATCTTGAATTCAGGATTTGATGAAGACCATATGTAGCCGAGAATCAGGATGGAGAGCAGTCCGAGAGCGGAAAACACTGCAAGCCGCCGGACCCTAGAGGGACGCGACGCGATGCGTTGAAGATCGGAAAGCGGTGTATCAGCTCCGGCTGCCATCTCTATTGATTATCAAGTCTCAAGTCATCAACCACAAGCTGCAGGCGAGTCTGTCCATTCCAATTATTGGCCTCGGGCGTGAACGCCAATGAAACCGACTGATCCCTGCGAAGGTCTAGATGCTCCGCCTTCTCCACACCATCCCACCACACCGCCTCAAACGCCCGCCCTCCATCATCTCTCAATCTCAGTTTCAGGTGACGATCCTTCATCACCAACGGGTCGCCTGAGAGCTTCATATCAAAGGTGGCAAATCGTGGTTTCGGATTGCCTGCTCCGAAGGGTTCCATCCTTTTCAGAGCTTCAATCAACTCAAGATTCACCGAGACGCTTCGAAGCCTCGCGTCAATGCGAAGCAACGGCTTGAGATCTTCCTCTGTGAGCTTGGCACGAGCATAATCATTGAGACGCTTCCTGAGCGTTGCAATGTTGCCCTGCTTTATCGTGAAGCCACAGGCGGCGGCATGCCCTCCGAACTTTTCGAACATTTCCTTTGAAGCTTCGAGTGCGTCGTGGAGATTGAATCCCTCGATGCTACGACCGGAACCGTGTCCGACTCCATCCTCTATCGAGATCACCAAGCTTGGGCGATACAGCCGGTCCGTAATCTTACTGGATGCGAGCCCGATCACTCCGCGATGCCACCCTTCCCCTGAGACCACAGCGACATGTGAGGACTCGTCCGTCAATCCCAAGTCGGCGTGCGCCTGCAGTGCAAGCTGAAAGATCTCGGCCTGAACCTCCTGGCGACGTCTGTTCAGCTCATCGAGCCTCTGGGCGATCGCCCGCGCCTGCTCGAAGGTCTCAGCTTCGAAGAGTTCAATTACCGAACGACCTGCATCCATCCGCCCTGCGGCGTTTATTCTCGGAGCAATCCTGAAACCGATGTCGTAACTCGACATCTCCCTGCCGCAATCCGCTACATCCATCAGCGCACGGAGGCCATGATTCTTGGCTGACGGGAGATCCCGGAGACCTAATGCGACGATCGAACGGTTCTCGCCCGTCAGCCGCATGATGTCTGCAATCGTGCCGATTGCAACCATCTTTAGAAATGCGGGAATCAGATTATCCTTTCCACGTGACTTCAGAAGCGCCTGGACGATTTTGAAGGCCACACCGACTCCAGCCAGATTCTTGTCGGGATAGGTGCAGTCGGCTCGATTCGGATTTACGATCGCGAAAGCATCAGGATTCCCCCTTTCTGGATCAGAAAGATGGTGGTCGCTGATGATCACCTCCAGACCATTTGCTTTGGCCCAATCCGCTGCCTCGAATGCACGGCTTCCGGTATCCACGGAGATGACCAGAGAGCAACCGCTCTCCTTTGCTTTTCGAAGGTATTCAATATTGATTCCGTACCCTTCGTTGAACCTGTGGGGAATATGGAAATCGCTGACACCGCCGAGGATCTGGATCGCCTTCCGCAGTACGACCGTGCCCGTGGTTCCGTCAACATCGTAATCTCCCCAAACCAGAATCTTCTCACGCGCGTCGATTGCCCTGAGGATGCGTTCCACCGCACGATCCATATCCTTGAGCAGATACGGATCGTGAAGATGCTCGATTTTTGGGTTCAGAAAGCGCTCTGCCTTTTCAAGGGTGTCATGCCCTCTCGCAAGCAGCAACGCAGAAACGATCGGCTTCTCACCGATTTCATTGGAAAAGGAAGCTACACGGTCACGGTCATGATCGGTGATTGCCCAGCGCTTTTCACTTCGCATCGTTCGTCAGATTCCAACTTCAGGACTTATCCATCCAAACCACAAGGCAACCAGCAGCACCGTGCCGACGATCAGACGGTATACGATGAACAGCGCCGTGGAGTTCCTTCGGAGAAAGGCAAGCAGAAACCAAATCGAAAGGTATCCGACAACGCCGGCAACAACAGTGCCCACGAGCAAGGCGACGAAGTCGGAGCCCTCTAGCATTTCAATCGCCTCGAAAAGCTGCAGTACACCACTTGCTGACACGGCCGGAATCATCAGAAGAAAGGAAAAGCGTGCCGCCGCCTCTCGCTTCTGTCCCACCAACAATCCGCCCATGATCGTGGATCCCGAGCGACTGGCGCCTGGCACGAGTGCAAGGACCTGTGCGAAACCGACCGCAAGCGCATCACGGACCCCAAACGCTTCAAGATCCCTTTCTCTCTTTCCGACCATCTCCGCAATCATCAGAAGGATGGCTATCGCAATCATCGATATGGCGACGACCCAAAGATTTTTTGTTGCTGGGCCCTCAATAAGATCCTTGAAGTAGAGACCGATCGTCCCGATTGGAATGGATCCAAGGATAATCAGCCAACCCATTCTCGCCTTGTCGGTGTATGGCGTCCTCGCCCCCGAGACGCGCCCAAGGTTCTCCCAAATGAACGCCTTTCCGATTGCCACAATGTCGCGCCGGAAATAAACGAAGACCGCCGCAAGGGTCCCTATCTGAATCACGGCCATTGTTGCGGTTATCTTTCGCGGGTCGCCGTCGTAGATTCCCGTCCAACGACTCGCAAAAACAAGATGGCCGGTGGAACTGACCGGGATGAATTCGGTCAGCCCCTGCACAATCCCCATGATTATCGCTTCCAGTACATCCATCTCTTGCCGTTAACCCCGATCGGTCTGTGACTATTCCCTGTAACGTGTTGAACCAGCGATTCGGTCGTACAACCACGAGGGAAAGAACTTTCCACTCCTGACGAGAAGCGCAAGCTGCCAAGGGAATGCAGCGAAGCGTTTTCGACTCTCAATCGCGCGCATGAAATGGGGTATGCTCTCCTCCAATTCCATCATGAAAGGGAGTTTGCTGCTTCTACCCTCGGTTAGCGGAGTCCGGATGAAGCCCGGTTGGATGACAGTCACGTCAACGCCTGTTCCGATGCAGTCGAGTCGGACGCTTTCGAACAATGATGTCATGCCTGCCTTGGTCGAACAGTAGGCCCCTGACTTGGGCAGCCCGCGAAAGCCCGCGAGGCTTGAAATCGCGACAAGTTGCCCCGACCCACGTTCCACCATCGAAGGCAGAACGGCCCTGACTGTATTAAAAGCCCCCACCAAATTGACATTTACAACCTTCAGAAACATCTCATGGGGGTACTTCTCCGCCCTCTCGGAATTGCCCCCTATCCCAGCATTCGCGATCATCACGTCGATGTGCCCATGATCGGCGAGAAAACCTCCGACCGCAGATGAAATCGAGGACCACTCCGTCACATCCCCCGTGTAGGCATGAATGACTCCTTCGAGGTCGGCACTACCATCAACAACCTTAGCCAGTTCCTGCTCGCGCCTAGCGAAGGCGCCCACTAATGCGCCGCGACGGGCGAATTCAGTGGCCAAAGCCGACCCGATGCCGCTCGAAGCACCCGTGATGAAAATCTTTTTTCCCGACCAATCCATCAACAAAGCTCCTCGATCTCTGGCGAAAGCAATTTTAAAACCGTCCCAAGCTCATCCTGCTGAAGAACCGCGAAATCCGCATCCCAGGCCGATATACATCGAATTCCATAACCTCCGTCCGCGACAAGTTGGGAAAGTCGCGCGAAGGTTCGCGGGTCTCTGAGCCCCTCGTCCGACCTTATCTCCAACAGCCTCAGCCCCGAATCGAACTCAATGTCCGGGAACATCGCCTTCAAGCCCATCGCATCGGCGTCATCGAGAATCAGCAGGAACTCATTTTCCGATCGGAATATCATGAAGGGAGCTGACATTCTAGGGCTCAGAGATGAGTCGGTGACGATCCGCGACCACCTCTCCGTGTCCACCCGGATTGCATTGAAAGTATCAGGAAGAACTTTGATTCTGACTTTTCGAAGATCAGATGTCATTGGCTAGATTAACGGAGATTTAGACCTCTACGACGGTGGTTACGATCACTGGCTTTGCTCCAGTCTTCTTCTGCAGAAACTTCTTGAGTTGGAGGCGGAGATTCTCCTGAAGCAGATTCACATCCTTGAGTTGCGCCTTGGACATCGCCTCGAATACCTCTGAGACCGCCACTTTCGCGTCCCTCATCACAACGGCGGACTCGCCGCCTGCCACGCCTTGAAATGTTATCTGGGGCTCCTTTGCCATGCTTCCAGACTTCCTATCGAAAGTCACAACGAGGGAAACTGCGCCGCCATAGGCAAGTTTCTTTCTCTCACGCACAACATCGTATTCGATCTCCTCGAGCGACTCCTCATCGATGAACGTGCGGTTCAACTCAAATCTCTCCACGACATTTGCGGAGTCGGTCCCCAGTTCAAGCATTTCCCCATTTTCTATGAGAATGACATTTCCGTCGTCGTAGCCATCGAGATGGTTCTTGATGAACTCCTTGTGCCGAAACAACATTCTGTACTCACCATGTATCGGGACTACGAACTTCGGACGCGCGGCCTCTGTCAGAATCCTGATGTCTTCTTGGGAAGCGTGCCCTGAAACGTGGATCAGTCTCCTCCGCTCCTCGATGATATTGGCGCCCTTCTTGTAGAGATGACCGATGAGACGCGAAATGTTCTTCTCATTTCCAGGAATAATCCTTGCGGAGAGGACCACTGTATCCCCTTTCTGAACGGTCAGCCCCTTGTAACCTACCGTGGCGAGATTCCATAGCGCCGCACGGACCTCCCCTTGGGAACCGGTCGCCAGGAACACCACATCTTCATCCGCCATCGAGCGGGCGTCAGAGAGGTCGACAAGAAAGTCCTCGTCTATCTTGAGCAGACCGTGATCCGTGGCGATCTCGATATTCCGCTGCATCGACCGACCAAGAACGCAGACGCTCCTCCCAGATTCCTTTGCGAGATCGAAAACAATCTGAAGTCTGTGAAGCGAGGAGGAGAAGGTCGAAAGGAAGATACGTCCTGGCGAGGTCTCGAAGATCTCGCGAAGTGCCGGGATCACAGCTGTCTCAGACGGAGTCCTTCCGGGAACCGTAGCGTTCGTCGAGTCCCCAAGCAACGCGAGCACCCCCTCGTCACCATATCTCTTGACAGTCTCAAGATCGTAGGGCGCACCGATGACCGGCGTATCATCAATCTTATAGTCACCCGTGTGGATGACGACACCCAGTGGAGTTCGAACGGCAAGCGAAAAGCATTCGACCAAGGAGTGCGATGCGTGAATGTATTCGATCTCGAAAGCTCCGAGCTTCGTCACGTCATTCGGGCGGACCGTGTGCAGGAGGACCTCACGAAGCATCTCGTGCTCCTCCAATCTTCTTTCGGCGAGAGCCGCGGTAAAGCGCGAGGCATAGACTGGCACATTGAATTTCTTCAGGAAGTATGGCAACGCGCCAATGTGATCCTCATGTCCGTGGGTAAGAATCAGCGCCACGATGTCGGACCGAAATTCCTCGAGAAAGTCGAAATTTGGAATCGATATATCTACCCCATACGGCGTTTCCTCCGGAAATCCCATGCCGGCATCGATGATGATCATCTCATCCCGATATCGGATGCCCATGCAGTTCATCCCGAATTCGCCTATTCCGCCAAGGGGAATTATCTCAATCCTGTCCACGCATCACTCCACTTCTAAAACATCGGAGTATAGCACATGGCATCTCGGCCCTTTTGACAAGGGAATATCTGCCCAATAGACTCGAGAGGAGTTGGACCTAAGGGGAGTAGATGGCCCAAGACAGGGTTCGACGGTGTCGTCAACACATTCGGAACGTCGTCATCCGATTCGGCCCGTCGAAGTAAACATCGAGACCTTCCGCGACACGTTTTGCTGCGTGTGTCGGAAGGTCTCAACTCTTTGACGAACATTATTCCACGGAGAGGTTCAGATGACAGCACTATTGACTGCGATCGACCCCAACATCTTGTATTTTCCATTTAGCGAGTATTGGTGGATCTACGGATTGTTCCTGATCTTCATTTTGGCGATGCTCGCCCTTGATCTCGGAGTCTTTCATAAAGAGTCCCACGTGGTCGAATTCAAGGAAGCTCTTGCATGGAGCGTAGTCTGGGTCATCTTGGCGCTGGCGTTCAATGTCGGGTTTTACTATTACGCTGAGTCCCGAGTCGATATTCCGGATGGAGTCGCCGGCGAACTGGGTCTGCAGTTTCTGACCGGGTACATCCTGGAGAAATCGCTCTCTGTCGACAATATCTTCGTCTTCGTTCTGGTCTTCGGCTACTTTGCTATACCAGCCAAGTACCGCCACCGCGTCCTCTTTTACGGAATTCTTGGCGCGCTCGTCTTCAGGGCCATCTTCATTTCCGTCGGCTCTGTGCTGATGCAGTTCCAATTCATCATCTACATCTTCGGAGCTTTCCTGATCATCACGGGATTCAAGATGTTCTTTGTTGACAATGAGGGGATAGAACCGGAAAAGAATTTTCTCATAAGGCTTTTCAAGCGCTTTATCCCCGTGACCCATAAAATCGAGGGGGAGAAGTTCTTTCTGAAGCAGGACGGCAAACTTTTCGCCACGCCCCTCCTCATCGCTCTCCTCTTTCTCGAGGCGACGGATATCATTTTTGCAATCGACAGCGTGCCTGCGATCTTTGCAGTCACCAAGGAGCCGTTGATCGTCTTCACGTCGAATATTTTCGCGATCCTCGGACTCCGAGCCATGTATTTCATGCTTGCCGGGGTGATAGACAAGTTCCATCTGCTCAAGGCGGGACTGGCTGTTGTTCTCGTGTTCGTCGGTGTCAAGATGGTTCTCCACGCACCCGCCATGGCCGAGCTGGTTGGATTGACGGATGGATCGAAGGGCTACAAGGTGCCTATCACCTATTCGCTCGGATTCATCTCTGTGGTGATTCTTACCTCGGTGATTCTGTCCCTGCTATTTCCAAAGAAGAAGAAGCCAGAGACCGAGGTAACCGACATCGAATAATGGCTACTGAGGACAACTCAGAAGGGACCTAAAGCCTCTGTGAGACTTATCCATTCATGGACCGACAGGCTTTCCGCCCGTCGGTCTTTTTCTATTCCGAGGTGCGACAGACATCTTGCGAGGGCTTCCTTTCGATACCGCGAGGCTGATTTGAGATTGTTCAGAAGGGTCTTGCGTCGCTGTGAAAATCCATCAGAGACAATCGCTCTAAATGTGGCCTCGAAGTGAGGGGCAGGATGCGGGTGTCGCGGAGTGAGCCGAACAACTGAGCTGGTGACCTTCGGACTCGGCCGAAAGGCTCCTGGCGGGACGTCGAACAGCTTCTCGACTTCGAAGGAGTATTGGCAGATCACCGAAAGAAAGCCTCGGTCACTACTGGATTCCTCGGCCACCATCCTGTCGACAACCTCTCGCTGCAACATGAAGACTGCGAGCTCCACCAGGTCACGTTTCTCTGAGATCTTCTGAACTATTGCTGTGCCGACATTGTAAGGGAGATTTCCGACGACCTTGAAGATTTGATCGGACATCACAACATCGAGGTCGAGTTCGAGAAGATCGGCATGGAGCACCGTGACATTGCGCTCTGCGAATCTCTCTGCGAGCTCTGATGCGAATCTGTCATCCTTTTCAACAAGAATGAGTTCACTGCACTTCTCGGACAGCTCTCCGGTCAAAGCCCCAGGTCCAGGACCGATTTCCATAACCCGATCGGACTTCCTGAGCCCCAACGCTCCCACGATCTTGGACACGACATTCCTGTCGACAAGAAAGTTCTGTCCTAGGGATTTCTTGGCGAATGGGCGTGCTCTCTTCTCCATGGAGTGGATTATTCTTGGAACTCTCAGCCAAGCAGTCCGTCGATGTAGGTATCGGGATCGAAAATCATGAGGTCATCAACCCCTTCTCCGACTCCCACATAGCGAATCGGGAGCCCTAGCTCCCGAGCAATCGCAATGGCAATTCCCCCTTTTGCGGTTCCGTCGAGTTTGGTAAGCACGATTCCGGTCACATCCGCGATCTTGGTGAACTGTCGGGCCTGCTCGAGCCCGTTCTGCCCGGTGATTGCGTCGATGACCAACAGGGTCTCGTGCGGGGCTCCCTCAATCTCTTTAGAGGCGACACGTTTCATCTTTTCCAATTCGGACATGAGGTTGGCCTTATTGTGCAGTCTGCCTGCGGTATCGACGATAAGCACATCGACCTCCCTCGCCCGCGCGGCCTTCAATGAATCGAAGAGAACCGCCGCAGGATCGGTTCCCTGCTTCTGCTGCACGATTTCGACCCCTGATCGATCGGCCCAGATTTCCAGTTGGTCCGAAGCCGCAGCGCGGAATGTATCGGCTGCGCAGATGAGGACCTTATTCCCCTCGGCCTTTATGCGCTGAGCGAGTTTGCCGATGGTGGTCGTCTTCCCTACTCCGTTTACACCGACGACCATGAGAACATACGGTCTTGTCGTCTCCGATACAGCCAACTCAGAGGCGACACCCTTTTTCTGTGCGGTGGCGAGGATCTCCAATAGTTTCTCCCTGATGGCGATCTTCAAAGCCCCCAGATCGTCGATTTCCTTTCTCGAAACACGTGCCCTGACCGATTCAAGAATCTCAAAGACTGTTGCCACCCCAATGTCGGCGGAGACTAGCAACTCCTCAAGTTCATCGAACAGGGCTTCATCAATCTGCTTGCGTCCGATGAACAGGGATTCGAGCCCGGAATTGAGGGACAGGCGGGTCTTCTCGACAGCGTTGAACAGTCTGTTCGAGACCGCCCTGTCAGCTTCCAACTCTCTCTGCTTGAGCTCCTCATCTGTCAGATCCAGTCCGAGGATCGATGAAGACGGGTCATTTCTCTTTCTTCGCCAAAAAGCTCCCATATCGTTGAACGAGTATAGGTATGCGGAAGAGGCGAGGCAAAGAGTGCGGGGCTACAACCTAGATGCCGTCTGTTCTGATGACCGTGGTTGCGGAAATACGTTCATGGATGCCCCGCCCGTTTCTTCCGAGGGCAGGGACAAAGCCCAAACCCGCTGTGAGTACGTTCAGTGCGTATCCGAGGAGATTCCTCTTCAGAACCGCGCGAAGCATGGGAAGCCGTCCATCGAGATCGATGATCCTCAGATTGAGCATCTTCTTTCCGAGCGTCTGACCGGTGAGAACTGGAGATAGAATTTGGTTGAAAAAGAAGATAACGGCAGCCAGGAACCAACCCGCAGAAGTAAAACCGCTGTTCAATAGTCTCGAACCATCAAGACCGAACAGTCGCCCAAGCGCGAGAGCCGTGATTGGCGGCAACATCAGCAAGATGTAATCAATGAAGGCCGCTCCCATCCTCAGCGAGAGGGGAGCAATGAAAGCGTCACGGGTTTCTTTTGAGTAGACTGTTCGACCCATTTTCTTCCTCAAAGACTATCTGCGGAATCTGATGACCACATCACCAAGTTTGATGTCGTCACCCGACTTGAGAGGTTCGGCCTGTCCGCGCTCCAAGCGCTTCGGCGGCTCATTCTCCCGCAAAAGCAGGGTTCCATTTGCGGATCCGTTATCTATCAGCTCGGCCGCATCGTCTCCCACGCGCAGGATGGCGTGACGACGGGAAATCTTCGACTGAGGATCAAAGCGACTGAGATCTACCTCGGGAAAGATATTCGCTCTTGGGTCCCTCCTTCCGATGAGGTTCTCCTGTCTCTCGATGTCGAACTTCAGGAGCACGCCCCCATCGTTTCCCAGCACCTCGATAATCGGAAAACCGAAACCGCGACCAGCGACCCGCGGACGCTCAGCCACCCCCTGGCGCTGTCTCGCACCACAAAAGGGACAGAATTGGTCTGAGCCGAAAATCTTCCTGCCGCAGAAACCACAGAAGACTATTCCCTTCTCAGATGGCAGAGCATGGGATATGGACGACGGCTGGGGAGGACTCTGCGTGTTTCTTTCCGAGAGAGACCGCAGGGCATCCCCCATCTCATTGGCACTTTGGAACCGCTTTGCCGGGTCGTAATCGACCGCGCGCGAAATGATTGAGTCGATCCCAGTTGAAAGGGTTGTGTTTATCTGACGAGGCCTCGGGTTTTTCTTGAAATCAAAGATGAGGAGTGGGTTCGCCTGTGGATCCGCTCCAGTGAGTAAATGAAACAGCGTTGCCCCGAGGCTGTATATGTCCGATCGTGGATCGACATTTCCACTAAAGAGTTCAGGCGGTGCATAACCCATGGTTCCGACGGCGGTCACACCTTTTTGTTCCCCTTGAACCCATCTCGCTATACCGAAATCTATCAACATCACCCTGCCCGTATTAGAGTCGACCATCACATTCGCGGGTTTCAGGTCCCTATAAACGATCGGGGGCTCCCGATGGTGGAGATATGCCAGAACGTCGGTCAGTTGTATCGCCCATTCGACCACGACCGCCTCCTCAAGGCGACCTTCCACCGAGGAACGAAGCCTGGTTGCCAGATCGCCTCCTGGAATGTGCTTCATGACGAGATAGAACCTGTGCTCAGCCTCATCGAAGAAATAGTCGAAGATTGTAGGGATGGAGGGATGGTCAAGGGCACCGAGGAGTAGCGACTCGCGCTTGAAGTCCTCAATCGCCTTTTCCTGCTTCTCACCTTCGATGAACGACTGGACCATCTCTTTCACGGCACGAATCGCACCGCCGAGATTCCTGTCAGAAGCCAAATAGACGGCCCCCATCCCGCCACCTCCTATTCTCCTCAGAATCTCATATCGATTCGCCAGGACGGTGCCTTCCGACAAAGGTTTCAGTTTCGATGCAGTTTGCCTTGTGCCTCCGATCGCCGAGGTTTCACCCCCCAATGAGGCCTCACCGGCCAATTCGGTCATGGCCGGAACTTCCGCGCCTGCCACGTCCTCTCTGACAGAAAGGGCCTCGGATTCAACTTGTTGGGAGTCTCGGCGGTCGACAGCTACTCCACAGAACGGGCAAAACGAATCGCCGACAGCGATCGATGCGGAACAGGAACTGCACGGATTGGATTCAGGGGACATTGTTTGTTCGGATTGATATCAGTCCGTTACGTTCTTGAAGATGAGCGTCGTCTTTCCGAGGATCAACTCATCCCCATTGATGATTCTAAATGGTTGTCCCGGAATAAGGCGACGACCTCGATTCAAATATGTGCCATTAGTCGAACCGAGGTCTTCGATACTGGCCTCCGTTCCAGAAATTGTGATTCTCGCATGTCTCCTGGATACTTTCGCTTCTGGATCCTCCGAATCAAGGTCTACCTCGGGGAATATCAGATTTTCGGCATCCCACCTGCCGATGAGGTTCTCTCCCTCAAAAAGAGGATATTCCTTTCCTGAATTCACTCCACGCTCAATGACGAGCGTTGCTTTTGATTCTGTCTTATTCATGGATAAGGATGCCTTGGGCTCACTGATGAGTCCCGACGAGAACTCTTCCGAGGCGGTGGTATTCTACAATCACGCCCTAATTTCCGTAAACTCCAGGTGGAACCCCCACAGCGGTTCGGGCGTACATCTTTGAGGAACTGGCAAGATACTGAGATAATCCCGTTGGTTATCAGGCTCCAGCTCAACAGGAGAGCATTTCAATCGTTATGACAAAGAAAAAGCGGCTTGCAATTTGGATCGGAGTTTCGATTGGCGTCGTGGTTGCCATCGTCATCAGCATCGTCTCTGCTGGAAAAGACGCCCCTGAGGTCTCCATTTACAAGACAGAGCGAAGGAAATCACTGGCACAGATCGTTTCGGCTTCAGGCGAGGTCAGACCCATCCAATTCATCAATCTCACGAGCGATGTCCAGGGTCGGATTGAGGAGATCTATGTCAGAGAGGGTGATGCGGTCAAGAAGGGGACTCCCCTTGTAAAGATTGACCCCAGTCAGTTCGAATCCAGCCGCGATGCGCAAAGCGCAGCGCTTGACGCAGCACTTTTCGATTCGAGAAGTGCCCGGTCCCAGGTGACCGAGGCCGAGCAGAATCTCAATTCCCAAATCACTGCGCTGAACACGGCGAGACTCCAGCTCGGACCCGCTGAAACTGAATTGAGTGATGCAAGAAGGCGCCTTAGAGAAGAGACCGAACTGCTCGAATCGGGTGTTTCAACGAGATCCGCGTTCGAGGACGCCAAGGTTAGAGTGAAGATCGCCGAGGATAACCTGGCCATTCGACGTTCCAATGTCGAAGAGGCCGAGCAACGGGTCAAGGCCCAGCGTCTTGCAATCGATCGGATAAACATCACAGCGAAGTCAACGGAGAAGCGGGCGGAACAACAGGCGGCCTTTCTCCGCGGTCAGCAGATTCAAAAGGACAAAACGATTCCGACCGCTCCGATAAACGGGGTAATCGCGGACATCCCATCGAAGGTTGGAACCTTCGCGACCGCGGGCTTGTCGACGACACCGCTGCTGACCATTGCAGACATGTCTTCAATCAACATCGAAGTGAAGATCGACGAGACCGAGATCGATAAGGTCGCAGTGGGCCAACCAGCGGTCATCAAGGTCGATGCCTTCGATCAAGTGGAGCTCAAAGGACGGGTTTCTCAGAAGACGCCACTTGCCCTCGGTAAATCGCAGACTACCGGCGGCCTTTCAACCAATATCAATGTCCAGGAAGCCAAGGAGTTCAAGGTTGTGATCGAACTCCTCGAGATACCCGAGAATGTTCGCGAGGGTCTCAGACCGGGTATGAGTGCGACAGCCGAGATAACCACCAGCACTGCCGAGAACCTCATCGCAGTGCCCCTCCAATCCATAGTGAGAAAGCGTTCCGATGACACCGGCGCAACTACCGCGGCACCCGGGGCGGCCCCGAAAAAACCAATCGAGGGGGTCTACATTATCGAGGAGGACAAAGCCAAGTTCATACCGGTAACAACAGGAATCACCGGCGAGTTCGACATCGAGATCAAGAGCGGACTGAAGGAGGGGCTCGAGATTATTACAGGACCTAACAAGGTACTTGGGGAAATCGCAGACGGAGACAAGGTCAAGCGTGAAACCAAGAAGCCCGGCGAAAAGAAGCAATGAGCGATATCCGACAACCGCTGATTCAAATGCGTGACATCTGGAAGACCTACCAGATGGGCTCCGAAGAGCTCCATGCGCTTCGTCATCTCGACCTCGATGTGAACAAAGGCGAGTACATCGCCATCATTGGCCCATCTGGGTCCGGCAAATCCACCTTGATGAACGTCATCGGTTGCCTCGACAGTCCGACAATGGGTTCCTACTCACTCAACGGTGAATTGGTTTCTGAGAAATCGGATGACGAGCTTGCACATATTCGGAACAAGGAGATTGGTTTCGTCTTCCAAACCTTCAATCTTTTGGCGCGGGCCGATGCCCTTCACAACGTGGAACTTCCCCTCATTTATGCAGGCCTCGGGGTTGAGGAGCGTCGCGAGATGGCTGTCGAGGCCCTCAAGGCGGTCGAACTGGGAGACAGGATAGCCCACAGACCGAACGAGTTGTCGGGAGGACAACGTCAGCGTGTGGCAATCGCGAGGGCGCTTGTAAATCGTCCCTCCATCATTCTCGCCGATGAACCCACCGGGGCACTCGACACGAAAACGAGTCACGAAATTTTGAGTCTTTTCGAGAGACTCCACCACGAGGGAAACACCATCATCATCGTCACGCACGAACAGGAAGTGGCCGAGCGCACACATCGGGTGATCACGATCCGTGATGGAAGGGTCGAATCCGATGTTCAGACCAAATAGACCCATGTCCGAATGAGAGCCGCTGACACATTCAAACTTGCAGTCGGAGCAATCGTGGCCAACAAGCTGCGGTCATTTCTGACTCTGCTGGGAATGATCATAGGCGTGGCCTCATTCATGGTGGTTCTTTCCCTGCTCCAGGGGTTCAATTCATATGTCGACGAGAAGATCGCGGGCATCGGTTCCAACTCCTTCACCGTGAGACGATTCAGCTTCGATGATTTCAAAGACACAGACACGATCGCAGAAGCCCAGCGACGGAACAAGGAACTGACGCTCGATGAACTCGCTTTCATCCAGGATAGAGCGAGGATAATCGATAAGATCGCCGCAAGGGCCCTTCCCACTGTTCGCGAGGTCAAGGCGAATGGCATAATGCTTCAGGACGTGAGAATCGACGGAGCGGAGCCCATGATCGCCGAAATCGAGAAACTCGACATAGCAGAAGGGCGATACTTCACGAATAACGAGAACAGCAATTCGGTCCGCGTCTGTTACATCGGTAAGGATGTCGCTGACAAACTCTTCCCATTCGGCGATGCGGTAGGGAGTGAACTGAGAATAGAAGGCATCGCCTACCGGGTCATCGGAGTCCAAACGGCAAAGGGCACTGTCTTCGGTCAGCCGCAGGATAACTTCATCCAAATGCCTCTAAACACCTACGGGCTCGCTTTCGGGGGATTCCGTTCGGGCCGCGGTCTCTATTTCGTCGGAACCTCCTCGACCGACGAGACCTTCAATGATGCGGTCGAGGAGGCTCGCACCTTGATGAGGATTAAACGGCGTATTGAATCGGGCACCAAGGATACCTTCGGCATCCTGACACCCGAGGCGATATCGGGTGTCCGTGACCGCATCCTCGGGCCCACGTTTCTCGTCATAATGATCGTCCCGGCAATAGCCCTCATAGTGGGCGCCATCGTGATCATGAACATAATGCTGGTCGCGGTGACAGAAAGAACCAAGGAAGTCGGCATTCGTATGAGCTTCGGTGCTCGGCGAGCGGATATCCTCCGACAGTTCCTATTCGAATCAGCGCTTTTATCTGCGGTGGGAGGGCTGATTGGACTAGGCGTCGCCTTCCTGCTCGGGGTGATCCTCACACAGCTCGTCTTCCAGACAAGAATTCCGATCTGGTCCGCCGTCCTGGCGATCGCTGTTTCGGGTGGCGTAGGCATCCTCGCAGGACTGTTCCCAGCCTGGAAAGCATCCAAGCTTGACCCGGTTGAGGCGATGAGAGCCGAATCCTAGGTACATTATGACTGGTCCCTTCATCGAAAACATCAAGATGGCCATCGACACGCTGCGCAACAATAAGTTGCGCTCGTTTCTCACCATATTCGGTGTACTCATCGGCGTCATCACGGTGATGCTGATATCGTCCATCATCAGCGGCATCGATACCGCCGTGAAGAAGGAAGTCGAAGCATTCGGCACACGTTCGATCTTTCTTTACAAAATGGAGATTGGAATCCGTACCTCAATGCCGACGCGTGAGGAAAGGATGCGTAAGCCGCTCCTGATGGAGGACTCGGAGGCAATCGCTCAACTCCCCTCGGTCGAGAGCGCGATTCCCTTCCTCAACCTATCCAACACCCTGTTTGGAAACAAGATCGCCGTCACCGGGAAGAACGGGAAGACCAGCAACGCGGTGGAACTCAACGGAACGTTACCCGAGATAGAGGGCACCCCAGGAGAGGTCATGGTCGCCGGCCGTTGGTTCACCGCCTCCGAAAACCATTCCAAAACCAATGTCTGCGTAATCGGTGACACGGTGCGTGAGAATTTCTTTCCCTTTGAGAATCCGATCGGTGGCAAAATCGAGATTGGTGGACAGGAATTCCGCGTAATCGGACTTTTGGAGAAAAAGGAACAACTCTTCGGTGGAGGCGGTGGTAACAACGATCAGAGCAATATGATCTACATGCCGCTTGAGACCGCGATGAAACTCCGCCCCGATGCGGAGGAACTGTTCATCATGGCAATCGCAAGAGAAGGCTTCCTCGATAAGGCTCGTTCCGATATAGAGGAACTCCTTCGGGTTCGGCGAAATGTAAAGCTTGGCGAGCCCAACAACTTCGCTGTTCAAACAGCCGCGAGCATCATCGACCAGTTTCAAGCGATAACAGCCGGAGTTGCGCTTGCGATGGTCCTGATTTCATCGATTGGCCTCATGATCGGAGGAATCGGCGTCATGAACATCATGCTGGTCTCAGTGACAGAGCGGACGAAAGAAATCGGGCTCCGAAAGGCTATCGGAGCCCGACAAAAAGACATTCTCTTCCAGTTCCTGGTTGAAGCAGGAACCCTCACGGGGCTCGGTGGGGTGGTAGGGCTGGTTATCGGCTGGCTCTTGACCTTTGCCGTCAAAGCCTTCCTTCCCTCCTACGTTCCATTATGGGCACCCATCGCAGGGTTTGCAGCCAGCGTGACAATCGGGCTCGTGTTTGGACTGTTCCCTGCTTGGAAGGCCGCCCGACTTGATCCCATCGATGCCTTGCGACACGAGTAGTTCACCCGAACAGCGCCATTCCCCCGACTCTCAAAGCGATGCCAAAGAGCGCCGAAAGAGCGACTATTCCCACCGCTGAGCCAGTGGTCAGTTTTCCGACCACCTTGATGCCGATCACGGCCAAGACCCAACCGATCAAGGCGAAGAAGTCGAGGCTCTCGAGAAGAGCCCTCAAAGCCGGGCTTGCGTCGGTGTCGAGAACAACTGAAAGATTGGCTTGAACAAGTCCGCTGCTTCGCCCAGCCAAGGCGGTGATCTCGTCGAGTGGCTTCACCGCCAAGACGATGAGATTGGCCAATACCAACAGGACCGTCGATGGCAGGGAGGAATACGCAAACACCGCAACACCGTGCGGAAATCTCACCTTGCCCCCCAACGCATTCATTGAGAACCAATAATAAAGCCCTCCCAGAAGCATCATTCCGAAGGTCGCCAGGCCGCCAACCGCGATCGTAATATACATGAGCACGGGTGAAGACTGGGCAGCGATGATCTCCTGCTTCTCTTCCCTGGATAGCTCTGCAAGTTGCGGGGAATTCGTGATCTGCTTTTCAACAATCGTTTCAAAACCCACCGTCCCGATGACAGCTCCTGACAACAACATCACACAGATCGCGATGAACAATGTCATGGCGATGAACTTCGGTCTCCGAGAAAGCATTTCGAAGCCCTCAACCGGGTCTGAAAACATTTTCAAACCGACAAAGCCAACCGAACTATTCTCTGAACCAGTATTTTCCATACTCCCTCCTGCCAAATTCATTCGTCTAAATCAATCAAGATGGTGACACGCGACCATGCTATCCGAGAGGACTGCTCTCAACTCAGGATCAACCTGCGCACACAGTTCCGTCGCCTTAGGACACCTGGTTCTGAACCTGCAACCGCTAGGCGGGTCTATCGGTGTAGGAACATCCCCGGAAAGAACGATTCGTTCGCGCCTTCTTCCTGGTTCCAACGATGGAATTGCCGAAAGCAGCGCCCTTGTATAGGGATGCTGCGGAGACTCATACAAAACCTCGACAGGTGCGATCTCGACTATCCTTCCGAGGTACATAACCGCAACCCGATTCGAAATGTGTCGGACAACCGAAAGTCCATGGGAGATGAACAGGTATGCGAGTCCGAGATCCTGCTGGAGATCCTGAAGAAGATTCACGATCTGCGCTTGGACTGAAACATCGAGCGCTGAAACCGGCTCATCTGCAACGATGAATCTAGGATTGAGTGCGAGCGCTCTTGCAATTCCGATGCGCTGTCTTTGCCCTCCTGAGAACTCGTGAGGATATCTCGACATGTAGCGCGGGTCTAGCCCCACCTTTGATAGTAACTCCGCCACACGGTCCTTTCTTTCGACACCATCCCCGATTGAATGAATCTTGAGCGGCTCGGAGACAATGGAGAAGACATTCATCCTCGGGTTCAGACTTGCATAGGGATCTTGAAAGATTATCTGCATCTCGCGTCTGAGGGACTGCATACCTTCACGATCAAGACCCAACACATCCCTCCCACGAAACGTCACAGAACCAGCCGTGGGCTCATACAAACGCAGAATGCATCTTCCCACGGTCGATTTACCGCATCCTGACTCCCCGACCAGCCCCAGAGTCTCACCTTCAAGAATCTCAAGGCTCACGCCATCTACAGCTCTCAGGACCCCCTTACCGCCCTCCAACTCGAAGTGCTTTTTCAAGTCTCTGATCTCAATCAGACTATCACCCGTCACGAGCGTGAACCTCCTACAGGTGATTCTTCTCTGTGCAAGACGCACCTGACGAGGGAGCCGTCCGCGGTCGTTACCATCTCCACCGAATTCTCACGGCAGAGATCCGTTGCGTGCTCGCATCTTGGTGAGAAGTGACATCCCGATGGCAATTCGACCGGATTCGGAACCGTGCCCTCGATGGTTTCAAGTCGCTCTCTCGAGGATTCGGCTCCACGATTGCCCAACTTGGGAACCGACCTTAGAAGTCCTTTCGTGTACGGGTGCTTGGGATCGGCGAAGAGTGATGCTGTCGGCGACTGCTCCACGATTTTCCCCGTATACATGACACAGACCTTGTCCGCGAATTCGGCTACGACACCTAGATCATGGGTGATTAACAATACGGCAAGATTCCGCTGGGAACGGAGACGCTCAATCAATTCCAATATCTGAGCCTGTATCGTTACATCCAGAGCGGTTGTCGGCTCGTCCGCAATTAGTAGTTCAGGATCGCAGGCCAAAGCCATAGCAATCATTACTCTCTGCCGCATTCCCCCCGAGAGCTGATGAGGGTAATCGTCGAATCGTCTCGCCGCATCTGGGATTGCGACCTCTTCAAGTGCGGCGATAGTCGCTGTTCGGGCGGTCTCTCTTGAAACCTTTCGATGGAGACGTAGCGCTTCCGAAATCTGCTCGCCGATCGTCAGGACTGGATTGAGTGAGGTCATCGGATCCTGAAAGACCATGCCGATTCTGTTTCCTCGTATCGACCTCAGATCGCGCTCGGACATCGAGATCAATTCCTGGCCCCGAAATCTGACGCTACCCCTCAAAGTCACCCCCTGCGATGACAATAGCCTCAACACGGACATCGCGGTGACCGATTTGCCACATCCCGATTCCCCAACCAATCCGACAAACTCCCCGGCATTCACAGAGAAGGAGACCCCGTCGACCGCACGCACAATCCCTGCCCGGGTCTGGAATTCAGTTCTCAGGTTGTCGATGGCAAGAATCGGTTCCGACATAGTACTTTTCCGAATTGCCGAGGCTATCGCCTCGAATTGGCAGGAATGTTATCATTTTCACCGCGGTTACGAGAACAACGAGTCCTTCTCAGAAGATGCGATGAACAGAACTTTCCAGAACGCACTGACGGCGACGATATTCACAGCCATTCTTTTCGTCGGGACACCGGCCCAGACGATTCCCAGACCTAATGCTCAGAGCCCTGCCAAGGGCGAGCCCGCGAGAGCCAAGACGAACACAGCTGATATCGAAGACTCGGTTGCAGAGGCGCTCACCCTGATTACGGATAAACATGTCGATGGAGGACGTCTCCCTCTCGATGACATTTTCAAATCCTCATTCGACTCGATGTTGAGCGCGCTCGATCCGCATTCGAACTACTACGACGCCAAGGAGGCCGAACAATTCCGGACCAACCAGAGCTCACGCTACTTTGGAATCGGTGCTGTGATCGGTGATCTGTCCGATCCATCAGGCAAATTGATTGGGACGGTCGTGAGGTCAACCTTTGAGGGTACGCCTGCGAATCGGGCAGGACTTAGATATGGGGACCTTATCGTCGAGATAGATGGCAAATCGATGCGCGGAAAGCCCCTCGCCGAGGTGCGGGACACGCTGAGAGGCCCACGGGGAACATCCACCACCGTCACGGTCGAAAGAATCGAGACAGGTGAGAGAAGGGTCGTTGAAATCACCCGCGATGCGGTTTCTCAGCCATCCATACCCGAGGCCTACATGATCCGTCCCGGAATCGGTTACATCGCGATGACTGGTGGTTTCAATCAGACGACCTTCAATGAATTTCGTCAGGCTCTCCAATCGCTCAACAGCCAAGGAATGGAGAAATTGGTCATCGACCTGCGAAACAATGGTGGCGGTCTCGTGAATCAGGCCTTCATGATCGCTAACATCTTTCTCCCCAGAGGCTCCACGGTTTTCTCGCAAAAGGGCCGAGGCGATGGAGCGGCGAACATCTACAGATCGAACAATCCTTCACCAGACAAGACCCCGCTCTTCCTTCTGGTCAATGGTGCGACGGCATCCGCGTCCGAGATTCTTGCCGGCGCTCTTCAGGACAACAAACGGGCCGTCGTACTCGGGGAGGAGACCTTTGGGAAGGGACTGGTCCAAAATGGCTTCCCTCTCGACTACGGTTCCTTGCTGCTCCTCACAATCGCCAAATATCAAACGCCTTCGGGAAAGCTCATTCAGAAGGATTACTCCGATGGAGGTCGGTACACATACTACCGGGATGCACGTGGCGACGACCCCTCCGACGCATTTTATTTTCCCAAAAGGCCGGGAGGCATCGTGCCCGATTCAGAGATAAAGAGCGAACTCATTCCACGAGCGCGACTCCTCGAGCAAGGGACATTGGTCAATCCCGTCAACAATTTTTCGGTGCGGCTGATCGCGGGAGGGATACCCGGTTTCGAAAGGTACAGAAATGCCGAACCAACCAGATTCGGGAAGGCATTCGAACAGAATGAATCGCTGGTCAGCGACGAGCTCTTCACGACCTTCAGGCGTTGGGCGATTGCCGAGTTCAAGATTTCCGGTGACCTGATCGACCGTGAACGCGAGCTTGTCATAAGACTTCTTCGCACCGAGCTCGTGACCGCTACCTACGGCTCCAACATGTCGTTTCGAGTCTTCAACGACTTCGATAGGCAGTTACTCGACGCCCTCGACCGCATCTCGAAATGAAAGAGAGGGCCTCAATGGGCCCTCTTTTTTTGAAACAGGAACCCAAAGGGCTTCCTATCGGAAAAGCATACCTAGAAGCTGTACCACCAAATAAATCAGTCCGCCGATCACCAGAACTGCTCCAACAGCAATAGCGCCCACAATCAGCTTGAATCTCCTGTAACGCTTGTCATCCGGGGGAGACAACTGGTTCTGCGGGAAATACGGTGGCGGTCTGTTCATAGTTAGTCCTTTGAAAACGCTTGACAAGAAACTATCATTCCAACAAAACAACGGCAAACTTACTCAGTCCGCATCCGGAGGCAACAATGAAATTCAATCGTCTTCTCCTTTTTTCCCTAATCGCATTGCTCCCACTCTCCATTTACGCCCAGGCCCGATTCGACTTTGAGGCAATGATGGGTTTGAAACGTATTTCCGATCCACACACCTCCCCAGATGGACGGCGGATTCTCTTTACGATGGGGACGACAGACCTCGAGTCGAACAGGGTTGTCAGTCACATTTACTCAGTCAATGCCGACGGCTCGGGACTCAGACCCCTAACTTCCGGAGGGCGGTCAGCGACATCTGCCCGATGGTCACCCGACGGGAAACTGATTACATTCACGACCGGCGGCCAACTCTGGTTGATGAATCCCGACGGTACCGAACAACGGCAGTTGACCAGAATCTCGACGGGGGCGCAGGGGCCGGTCTGGTCTCCTGCAGGTGATTCAATCGGCTTTCTCTCCGAGGTCTATCCCGAGTGTGCCACTGACGAATGCAATCAAGCCGAGGACGAGAAGATTGAAAAGTCGGGGGTCAAAGCCAAACAGACCGAGAGATTACTTTATCGACATTGGGATGAATGGCGTGACAGAAAGAGGACCCATGTATTCGTGGTCAACCTGGCCGATCAGAAGATTAGGCAGATCACTTCCGGTGACCTCGATTCCCCGCCATACAGTGCGGCATCAGGCGTGGACTTCGCCTTTTCACCTGATGGAAAGGAAATTCTTTTTTTGCGGAACCCGGACCCGATTGAGGCCATCTCGACGAATAGCGATATCTTTTCAGTGGCACTCGACGGTGGAGCTCCAAGAAATCTCACGATAGACAATCGGGGTTATGACGTATCTCCCATCTTCACGCCCGATGGGAAATACATCGTTTTTCGCTCCCAGAAGATTCCCAGCTTCGAGGCTGACAGATGGCGGATCATGCGACTGGATCGCAGGACAGGCGAAAAAGTCGAGCTCACCCAAGGATTCGATCTGCATGTCGATCAGATGACTCTTTCAAAGGATGGGAAGTCAATATTCTTCATTGCGGGAGAGAGGGGGCGCTCGCCGATATTCGTGACAGACGTCGAACCGAGAACCTTGGGGAGGGACGGCAAGCAGATACGGAGAATAGCCGAGGGATTCTTCTCCCAGGTCGGACCCGGTCCAGGCGACGACAGATTGATCGGCGTCAGTGCCTCGATGTCTGCGCCTGCCGAGGTAGTGTCGATTGAAGTGCGCACCGGTGGGCTGACGAATGTCTCTCAGGCTAACAGCCGACTTCCTGTTCGCTCCCCCGAAGAGCTCGAATGGGTTGGTGCGTCCGGAACAGTAAACCACGGCTTCATCGTGAAGCCGAACGACTTCAACCCGAACAAACGGTACCCGCTGATCGTTCTCGTGCACGGCGGTCCACAAAGTGCCTGGAACGATTCCTGGAGCTACCGATGGAATCCCCAGATCTATGCCAATGCAGGCTATGTGGTCTTCCTTCCCAATCCGAGAGGTTCCACAGGGTATGGTCAAAAGTTCATCGACGAAATTTCAGGTGACTGGGGAGGCAAGGTCTACGTCGACATAATGAACGGGGTAGCAGAGGTCATAAAACGACCCTATGTCGACAAAGAGCGTATCGGTGCTGCGGGAGCAAGCTATGGCGGATACATGATCAACTGGCTCCTCGGTCACAATAACGACCCACGATTCCGTTTCAAGGCTTTTGTGTCCCATGCGGGAGTATTCAATCTCGAGAGCATGGCGATGGCGACCGAGGAACTATTCTTCGTTGAATGGGAATTCGGTGGAATGCCGTGGGAGAATTCCGAGAGTTACACCCGCTGGTCCCCTCATAGATTTGTCGAAAAGTTCGACACCCCGACGCTGGTCACCCACGGTGAATTAGACTTCCGCGTGCCTATCGGAGAGGGGTTGCAACTCTACACCGCACTCCAACGCCGGGGAGTGCCGTCTCGACTGCTCTATTTTCCGGACGAGGGGCATTGGATACTGAAGCCACGGAACTCCAGGCTTTGGCACTCAAACGTACTCGACTGGTTCGGACGTCATCTGAAATAGAAAAAGAAAAGGCGACCGTTAGCGGTCGCCTTCTTTTCCTATCTTCCTGGGTTAATCAATCACAACGTTCGTTGACCATCGGTATTGAAGACCTCTACATCATCCGCGATCCCCGACAACTGTTCCTGCAGGGTGCTTGCATCACCGACCACGACGATTGCGAACGCTGTGGGTTGAATCCATTGCTTAGCCACTCGCCGAACGTCATCGACCGACACCGATTCAATTGATCCCCTGTAATCTTGCAGGTAGTTCTCGTCGAGGCCGAAGACGACCTGCTGAAGCACCGCATTGGTCAAACCTTCCTGGGTTTCGAGCCGCAACGGGAACACGCCAGTAAGGTAACTTTTGGCATCAGATAATTCTTGATCGGAGACATCCTCACGCCCGATGCGTTCAGTCTCACTGAAGAACTCCTCCAAAGATGCCCGTGTGACTTCAGTTCTGACCTCTGCAGATGCCTCGAAATCACCACCGAATCGTCTCATCGAGAATTTGGAATACGCCCCGTAGGTGAATCCCTTTTCCTCCCTCAGATTCATGAACAGTCTGGACGAGGCTCCTGCTCCAAGTATCTGATTCATCACGGCAATCGGAAAGAAATCCGGGTGCAACCTTGGGAGCGCCTGATGCCCAAGCACTATGTTGCTTTGTGCAGAGCCTGGACGATCCACGAGAATCAGCTTTCTCGATCTCCTCTCTGGAATCCGCGGAAGGTCACCCCTTTCAGAGCTTCCCCCGGGGAGGCCACCGAGATACCTGTTCAGTAAAGACATTATGGGGGATAACTCGAAATCGCCTACGACAACAAGAGTGCAGTTTGCGACACCTAGGACACCATGAGCATCCGCAATCTCATTTCGATCCAGACTTGCTACAAACTCAGGGGAGGAGGAGACACAGGAGTAGGGATGATCTCCGTACACTTCCCTTGAAAATCGTTCATCCGCCAGGAAGGAAGGTTGAGCTCTCTGATATTTCAGTCCCTCCAGCGTGTTGGCCTTGAAGAGTCCCACCTCTTGTTCTGGAAAACTGGGGCGCAGCACCACATCACTGAAGACCGCGAGTACGTCCTCGATGTGATGGGACAGACAGGACATAGAAACGCCCATGGAGTCCGCGGACGAGCTGGAGCCGATGGACGCTCCGAGACTCTCTACCTTTTCAGCTATCTGCTTACTCGTGAGGTTTCCTGCACCTTCAGTCATGAGAGCGGCCATCGATCCGATGAGACCGTGCCTGTCCGGTGCGTCGTTGACCTCACCGAAATGAGATACGAGCCTGATGTTGATAAGCGGCAACGCGTTGTTTCTGAGGAGAATCACCCGAAGCCCATTATCGAGCGTCGCCTTCTGGAAAACCGGAATGCTGAACGGGACCAGAGGCAAGGGAGCGGGCATGGTCATTGTCGGTTGATTATCGGACATCTTCTGAGACCTCCCTGCCAATCGAGGATGAACCTGGAATGACATCGAGCAAGGCGGATTCTCCACCTGCAAGATATGTCGCAACCCCACTTCTCACTTCGTCTGGCGTAATTGAGAGCAGGGCCTCAATCTCAGCTTCAAAGCTCCTGGGATCCCCGTCGTACAGCCAACTCTCTGCCATCTGCTGGGCTCGGGCGAGCGATGATTGTCTCGCCCTGACACTGTCATTGAGAATCTGATTACGGATCTTCTCCATCTCACTCTGGCTCGGACCCCGCGCTGCCAGGTCGGCGATTTCGGCCTCGATAACCTTTGCGACCTCAGTTGTGTCGAATCCCGGCTTGGGGATGGCTCCGATATAGATTGCAGAGGGACCCCGACGCTCGTCGGTGAAGCCGAAGAGTTGCACAACCGCCTCGCGTCCCTTCACCAACTTTTGATAGAGACGCGAGCTGTCCCCGTCGAACAGAATCCTGCCCGCCAGCATCACAGCGAGATGTTCACGCGAACTCCTTTCAGGAATCTTCCATCCACGAAGGAACGCAGGGAGGGGAGCCAGGCTGTCCGAGTAGGCCCGATATGCTTCGGCGACACCTTGCTCTTCGGAGACGTCCAATGAGGGCGGAGGGTTCCCAGCGGGTATTCCTCCGAAAAATCTCTCTATCAACACGAGGCATTCCTGCGGATCGATGTCTCCTGAAACAGCGAGGACCGAGTTGGAAGGGGAATAGTAGAGACCGAAGAACTCTCGAAGATCGTCGACCGTCGCGGCATCAAGGTCTTCCATAGACCCAATCGTCGAATGCGAGTTCGCAAAATTCTTGAAAACCATTGAGGTGATCAGGTCGAACACCTGCCCGTAAGGTTGGTTGTCGTAGCGAAGTCGCTTTTCCTCTTTGACCGCCTCTCTCTGGTTGTCGAGATTCTCCTGATTCACGGCAAGTGAACTCATACGATCGGCCTCAAGCCATAATCCGAGGGGCAACTGATTTGCCGGGAGGGTCGCGTAGTAGTTCGTTCTCTCGGAACTCGTGGTCCCATTCATGGTTCCGCCGGCCTTCATTATCAACTGGAAATGCTCTGCCTTCGCTACGTTAGCCGAACCCTGAAACATCATGTGCTCGAAGAGGTGAGCGAAGCCCGTTCGGCCTTCCCGTTCGTTTCGGGACCCTACATCGTAATAGACCGCGATGGATACGACTGGCGCTCCAGGATAAGGATTGATGGCAATTCTCAATCCGTTTTTTAGGATATGTGTCTCGATTTCAAGAGGTTTCAGTCGTACGAACTGCAAAGGTGATTCAACGCCCATAAGACGATACTAGAACAAACGCGGCGGCAAAAGGAAATCATGCCACACACGGAAAAAGGGCCTGCCGAATATCGGCAGGCACCCAACGTTACAGGAGGAATTGAAAGTTCAGAAGAACCCATACCTATGGCAAGAGAATGCTTCTTTGCTCTCGGAAGGGTAGATGCCTTGCGGTTTCGGTTGGTTGCCAAAAGAAAACGCCCTCTCCTTTCGGGGAGGGCGTTTCTTCCAAAAGAACAACTTTAGAAGTTGAACTTGACCGAAGCCTGCATCCTTCGCGAGGTGCTGTTGACACCGTCACGGATGCGACCGAAGGTCGTGCTGTTGATGACCGCAGTCGGGAATCCGAAGTGGGTCGTGTTCATGAAGTTACGCGCATCGAGTCTGACGTCGAAACTGTATCTCTCACTGAGGGTGACCTTCTTCGAAACCGACATGTCGGCATCGATCCTCGTCGGACCGACGAAGTAGTTCCTGCCCACGTTTCCATTCTGTCCGGGTGCCGGGGCCGAGAAACGCGTCCTTTCCACTGAGCTGAACCAGAAATTGGTTCCGCTCTCCTGAATGAGATCTCCGAGATCCCTGGGGCAGGCGTTGCAGTTAGCAGTCGAGTTGACGACGTTGCTGAAGGTGTTTACGCCCGAGTAGACCGAGAAAGGTCTTCCCGATGCGTAGTTCAACGTTCCAGACAACTGCCATCCTCCAACGATTGCATCAAGCACGGCAGGCATGTCTCCACCAAAGGCTCTTCCCTTTCCGAAAGGAAGCTCGATGACATAGTAGCCCTGAAGCGCATGACGCCTGTCGAAGTCCGACCACGCATAGTTCAAGCGCCTGTTGTTGATGTCGAACGGAGTGCTCGACGACGACTGCGCGCTTCCTCTCGAGACAACGGTGAAGACCGGGTCGTAAGACCTAGTATCCTCCGATTTCGAGAGCGTGTAACTCACCTGGAAGCTGATTCCCTGCTTGAGCCTTCTTTTGAAGATCAATTCAAGGCCGTTGTACATCGAGACATCGTTGCTGTCGATGATGTTCATTCCGCCTGTGAACTGAGGGAACTTCATGAAGAAGTAAGGACTGAATCCGTTTCCTGTGAGCGATGTCGTACCCGAACGTCCCGCAAGCGTCGAAGCCACTGCTGCCACGGAACCCTGCGACAACTGGGTATTGAAGGTGCTGCGGAAGGACGCCATCGTCGAGGGCGTTCCGCTGGTACCATTCAGCAACCTGAGCAGGCAGGAATCGTACGTCGAGCTGTCCCTGGCGGCGATGAATTCGCTCAGGAACGTGCCCGAACAACGCGAATCCCTCGCGTTGAGGTCGACTTGGTTCGCATCATACCCGCCGATGATGTGGACACCGCGCTTGCCGATGTAATTCACCTCAAGGACGTTTCCATCGAACAGATCGCGCTGGAAACCAAGGAACCACGAGTAAACCTCGGGATACCTGGTGTCAGAGTCCAAAAGGGTGATCGAGCCCGTGCTCAATGCCGGGGGCGTCCTCAGGGCACTGGGCGTGCCGGAAGGCGCCAGAGTCGGAAGCCCGTTCCTCCTCAATCCACCAGCCTGTCCGAACGCGGTGTCGAAGACGCCGATGTTGTTGCCAGGAGCACTCTGGAAGATGCTGTTCGCAAAGAGTTGCGAAGCAAAGCGGTCGTACGAGACACGCACGTTCGCCCTAATCGAGGTCTTGCCATCCTTGAATGGATCCCATGCGATCCCGACCGATGGGCCGAAATTGTTGTAATCGTTCTTGAAGAGCTGACCTTCCTCCCATCTGAGAGCATTCGTCGCGGTGCTTCCAAAATTCAGCTGGACGCCCGGTCTCAGAACAGGAATACCCTCCGAACCAGGGGACAGCTTAACTTCGTAACGAAGTCCAAGGTCCAATGTAAGGTTCGGACGAAGCTTCCACGTATCTTGGAAGTACACATCGTACTCAGGATATGTGTGGATGAAGCTCCAACGGGTGTTCGCAGGAGCGAAAGCAGAACCGTTAGGCAACGCCACAAACGCCTGGCTGACCTGACCGACTCGTCCAAGCATGTCGTTGATCAGATTCTCCAGGCGGGTCCGATCCGTCGAGGCAATCGAGGTCGAGCCACTGACCGGCAGATTGAAGGCAGTGAAGTTTCCGTTCACCGACCTACTGAAGTTGACGGAGGGTTCGATACCTGCGCCACCGACCGATGAACGGTCATCGGTCTGCTTTCCGAGCCTGATGTTCACGCCCATCTTGAGCGTGTGGTCCCCACTGATCCACGTCACGTTGTCTACGAACTGATAGGTCTTCAGGCTTCTCGCATTGTATGAGAAGTTGCTGAACGGGTCCGTGACGATGTTGAAGATGAACGGGTACGAGTTGTCCTGAACGGGGTTTCCGAATTTGAAAGCGAATTGGTTGATTCCGAAGATGAACTCGTTGGTTACGTTCGGCCTGACTGAAAATCTCCAGTTTGCCGCGAGGTTCTTCGGGTTCCTCTCAGTGTCAACCTTGCAAGGCGTATCAGGGAAAGCCTGAAGGCCGCCGTTGACGCTGTCGCAGAGCGTGTCCTGCTGACCTTGGGCGTAGCGAACATAGAACTGATGTCTGTCCGAAAGCTTGTAATCGAACCGGACAGTCATGTCGTACTGCTTTTCACGCTGAGGAGCAGCGAAGTTATAACCCGCAGTGTTGAGTCCGTCACCCGAGAAGAAACTGTTGGGCAGCGGCATTGCAGTCATGTAGCCCATCAGGAGCGTATCGAGACCAACTCCAGTCGGGTTCGACGCAATGTTGTAGCTGGTCACACAGTTCGTCGTGATTGTCATGTCGCACAAGGGCTTCGCGATTGAACCATCCGGATTCACCGAAGGTGAGGAGGTTCCAGCCGCGGCATTCGTGCCACCCTGGATGTAACGGAAAAGACCTGTCCTCGCCTGCGAGGTGAGAACGGTTCTCGTTACGAGCCTTGTCTCATATGCACGGAGCATCTGGAGATTACCGAAGAAGAACAGTTTGTCCTTGATGATCGGACCGCCGTAGCTTCCCCCGAAGATGTGCTGCACGAATTGGCTCTTGTTGACGTTGTTAATCTTCTCCGCGTACTCCACCGCGTTCAGACGGGGAGTCTGGTAGTACTCGAATGCACTTCCACGGAACTGGTTGGTTCCACTTCTCGTGACGAAGGTGACCTGCGCGCCACTGCTTCTGCCGAGCTCGGCGGTGAAGTTGCTCGAAACGAACTGGAATTCCTGGATCGAATCCGGGTTCGGACGGAGCGGAGTGAAGTTCGAACCTCCCGCGCTCGATTCGTTGATGTCGATACCATCGAGGGTGAAGTTGAACGCACGGTCACGCGAACCGTGGACGTGGTTTCCACCACCAGTGTTCGCACCGGTGACGAATCCCGGTTGGAAGTTGAGAAGGTCAAGCGGGTTTCTGCCCCTCAGACCGACGATCGGAAGACTTTCAAGCGATCTCTGCTCGATGGTTCCACCAACGTTGCCAGAGCTGCTGGTCTGAACGACCTCAGCCGAACTCTCGACGGTGATCTCTGCCGAGACATCGCCGATTTCAAGGGCCACGTTCACGGTCGCGGGCTGGTTGATGAAAACCGAGTTGCCTCGCGACACGAACCTTCTGAAGCCTTGTTTCTCAACCGACACGGTGTAGTTGCCGGCGAGGATGAGGTCAAAGACATAGACGCCACTGGCGCTTGTCTGGGTCGTAAAAGAGATGTTCGTACCTTCGTTGTTCAGAGTGACCGTGGCACCTGGCACCGCTGCACCGGTTCCGTCAGTGACGGTTCCAGTCAAACGGGAGGTGGTACCCTGCGCAAATGCGCTACCGGCCATTCCAACAATGAGAAGTAAAACAAACAAGGGAGCGAAAAATCGCATTCTGTTCATTCGTTCCTCCGAATCGGGAAAATTTAGGTTAAATTTGGACTGCCAAACTAATGGAAACCCCAATAATCGACGCCAAAAGATAGCATAAAATTAAGACCAAATTAAAATTTCCTAGGAAAGCGCCTCATACAGACTCCCATGGACCTGAGGGAAAATGGTGCTCATTTCGTGCGAATCAGCACCCCGCGGTCATCCCTGAATCCCCTAGTCCTTCATAACTCATTGATTTAACACGGCTTATGGGGCATTTGAATCGCGGCATCGATGTCTGTCATCATCGCCCGCGAGCAAGAGGCAGTCCTGCCCTTGGGCGAATCAGCAAAGGACGAATTGAGATGACTTTCCAGGTTTCAATGGTTTCAAAGAGATACGGTTCGAAGTGGGTTCTTCGAGACGTCTCGTTATCCATCTCCAGAGGTTCTGTTTTCGGAATCCTCGGAGAGCCCGGTTCCGGGAAATCAACCTTGATCGGAGCCCTATCAGGAAGACTGAAACTGAATGGTGGCTCCTATGGATTCTTCAAGGACGGTTCCAGTAATCAACTCAAGGGGGTCCATTCATCTGCCTTGATTGTCGAGGTAAATTCACCCGGGTCGCTACTAATGAGACGACTCGGTCTCCGACAACGGAAAGACATCGCAGGAATCTCAGATTTGATTGGGAGAGTTGAAGAGTCGTCCGCCAACGACATCGTATTCATCGATGATGTGCTCTCGCGCTTCGATGACGACGACCGAGAGCGTTTCGCAAACCGAGTTCGGGCGTTGAGCAGGGAGAGAGGTACGATTTTTGTGATTGCATCGAGGCGGTTCTCCGATATCGCCCTCCTCTGCGACGAAGCCACCATCATCGATCGCAGTCATCAACTGCAGACTGGAACGCCGGAACAACTCTATCTCGAACCCATCTCGGTCAAGTCCGCCATTCTAACCGGTCCGGTTAACCTGTGGACAGCACGACGGACCACATCGACGAAAGTCGAATTCCCCTCATTCCACCTCATCGATTCCCAACAGGACGTTTTCGCTCGGCCGACATCCAAAGCGGACATTGGCCCGATCAATCAGAATGTGAACCTGATGATTCGTCCGGAATCGGTTTCGATTTCATTCGGTGCATCCTTTCCCGAGGACAATCTGTTGAAAGGACGAATCGAGGCGATAGACTTCCGCGGCTCTCTGACCTATGTGAGGCTCGATTCCAATGGACTGAAAATCAGTGCCAGTGCGCCACGGGTGGTTGGATTGAATATCGGGGATGAGTGCGTCGTAGGACTGCCACCGAACCGCATACATGTTTTGAAAAGCTGACTACTGCTGAAGTGGGACCAGCAGCACAAGGACTCTTCTGTTTCTCGCCTTCCCTGCCTCGGAACTGTTTTGGGCGACCGGACTGTCGGGTCCGATTCCCCGTGCGGTGATTCTCGTCGCTGGAATTGACGCTCCGATAAATCTCGAGGCGATCGCATCGGCACGAGCCTGACTGAAAGCCTTGAGCTCCTCAGAGGTACCGTCGTCGTCGCTGTGTGCGTAGATTTCGATTCGGAAGTCTGGCGCCGTTGCCAACAGCTGGGCCAACGAATCGACCCGGGCCAGATTCCCCGTGGCAAAACCAGAAGCCCTCGGTCCCGCCCAATAGCTGTCCGGAATATTGACCTGAATGTTTCCTCGATCAGATGTCACAACTCCGAATCTCTTCAAGGACTCGATCAAATCCGGAATCTGTGTGGTCCTTCTTTGGGTTGCCTCTTGAGTCCTTCTCGCTTCCTCTTGGGCAAGTCGTTCCTTCTCAAGCGTCTCGATTCTGGACTTGAGCGAGTCGATCTCTGTTTTTAGTCGGGCATTGTCCGCAGCGAGATTGAGATTCTCAGCCCTCACCTCTCTCAATTGGTTGGAGAGATTGAGAACATCGCGCTCCGAGAGCTCACGTGCACGAGTTTCACGGGAGAGTTCTGCCTGAAGGTCCGTTACCTGCTGGAGCGCCCCGGTGAAACGCTCCTCAGCAGTCCTTGCCTCCGCATCAGCTCGATTGCGTTCATTTCTCTGCTCACGAGCTTCAGCGCGGACCATGGCAATCGACTCCGCGGAAACGGCCAATCCGATCGCCTGCCTGGCCATCATGTCGACCACTGATTCGTCCCGTCCATCTCTCCAAGCCTTCTGCGCCTCAGCAAGCAATGACTCCGCCTGAGTCAACTCCTCTTCAGCATCTCTTTCGGCACCTGCGAATCTCGCTAGGGCGACCGCTTGCATCGCCTGAAGGACAGCAGAGGGGGTTTTGGAGTAGTCGACTTCAGCGATTTCAGGAGTACGTGCGTCACGAAAATAATCACTGCTGTTCCCAAAATACGAAATGCCTCGCGAAGTGGCGAGACTTCTGCCACTCGGTGCATAGGGAGACAGATTCTCGAGCATGATGGCCTGGCTCGGACGGCGAACGAGGAAGTGCGGCTCCGCGGTCACAAGAAGTGCGAAGGTCTGCAGCCTCGTGGTGACGCTGATGCGGGAATCAAACTCGAAGAAACCTCTCCTCTTGATCTCACCCAGATTGTCCATCTGACCGTCTGGAGAAACCGCCCAGAGTACGTAGGTCGCGTAGCCCGCGCCGAGTTCGAAAGGCCTTGGCATCTTCGATACCGAGAGGTCGATCTGGGTGCCCGACCTTCCGGTGCGCTTGATCTTCGCCTCACCCTTCATCCTCGGAAATCTTGTGGTTCCACGGAACCGGACGATGACATTCTCATCCAGAGGGTAAGTGATTGCGGTCGTCTGCCTCGCGACATCCGCCTGCGCCATGACCGAAACCATCGAAATGGCGAAGAATAGAGAGAGCAGAATTGAAAATGAAGTTAATGATTTCATAGAACCCCGCAACGTGCCACGATCCACGAGTTGAAGATGCCACATGTTTTTGAGAGGTTGCAAACTGAGGTCTTGGACACTCTAAGCCACACTAAAGTATAGTCGTGACCTGCCTTCGCGATGAGAGACTTCAAGAGACTGCTCAAGTATCTCCGCCCTCACTGGGGAACATTCGTCTTCGCCACGGTGGCGATGATGCTGGTTGCGCTGTTCGAGAGTGCTGTCGGTGCATTGCTGGTCCCGATCTTCAATCAGGCACTGGGGGAATCGGCATCCTCGTCACAAACACTCTTTGGACTCGAGCGCTGGATTCCACAGGATGATTGGTCCCGAGCCTGGGCCACGATAGCCGTTCTTCTGCTTGTCTTCACAGTTCTGAAAGGCATCGCCGAATACTTTTCTTCGTACCTGATGGCCAAGATAGGCCAGAGCGCGGTCCTCGACCTTCGGGAGGAACTCTACTCACATCTCCTATCACAGGGTACCCGGTTCTTCGAGAGACATAGGACGAACTTCCTGGTCTCAAGGCTTGTGAACAGTTGTGCGGCGATAGAACTCGCGGTCTCTGCCAATCTCCGCGACGTTTTGAGGGAAAGTTTCAACCTCATAGCCTTCGTTGGAGCAGCCTTCTATTTCAACTGGAGGCTGATGCTTGGAGCTCTCATTATCGCGCCGCTGATCGGGTTCCTCACCTCGAGATTCAGTGGCGCATTGAGGCGTCTGGCACAGGAGGCCTTTGACGGGAACAAGATGTTGACCGACACGGCCCAAGAGACCCTTGCAAATCAGAATCTCGTGAAAGCCTATCGCGCCGAGCCCCGTGAAATGGGTCGCTTCCATTCCGTCGCAATGAAGATCGCGAGAGCAAATCTGCGATCCGGCCGAATCGCCGCGACGAGTCCTCCGACCATTGAGATCATTGGAATCGTCTCCATCATCATCCTCTTCTACTTTGGTCTCAACGAGATCAATGCGGGGCGGATGGACGCCGCCCAGTTCTTCACCTTTCTCTTCTTCCTCTTCAAGAGCTACGATCCGATGAGAAAGATCTCCAGGCAGCACAACGAAATCAGCAAGGCGTTCGCGGCCGCCAAAGATGTTTGGGATGTGCTCGATGAGGACGATCGCCTTCCTGAAGAACCGAACGCCATCGACCTCGGCGCAATCAAGGAATCGATCAGATTCGAAAATGTATCCTTCAGTTACGGCGGGGCGTCCAGCGGAGTACTTTCCAATATAGATCTTGAGATCAAGAAGGGGCAGATGGTCGCTCTCGTCGGAGAGAGCGGTGGCGGGAAATCCACGTTGGTAAAGCTGATCCAAAGAGTCTACGACCCCGATTCGGGCAGAATCGCCTGGGATGGCGTCGATCTTCGCACCGCCAGCATCGAGAGTCTGAGGAAGAACATCGCGCTGGTCACCCAAGACACGATTCTGTTCAACGAATCCATTCGCTATAACATCGCCTATGGTCGACCCGATGCATCGGACGATGAGATCTGCCAGGCGGCGGCAGTGGCCTTCGCTGACGAATTCATCGATGCGCTTCCGAACGGTTACGAGACTGTGGTCGGAGAAAGAGGGACTTTTCTATCGGGGGGACAGCGACAGCGAATAGCTATTGCTCGCGCCGTGCTCATGGACGCGCCACTTCTCATCTTGGATGAGGCGACATCAGCCCTGGATGCAGAAAGTGAACGATTGGTCCAGAGAGCTCTCGGGAATCTGATGGAGAACAAGACCGCGGTTGTTATCGCCCATCGACTGTCGACGATACGGAAGGCCGATTCCATCATTGTCATGGACAAGGGCTGTATCGTGGAGAACGGGACTCATTCGGACCTGATTGCCCACGAAGGGATGTACAAACGGTTGCACGATCTTCAATTCTTCGAGGACGAGGAATGACAACAGCCCGATCAGCCGTTGGACTCGACTATCGCCTTGAGTTTCTTCAGATCTCTCCCAATGCTTTCCTCTAGCGCCCTCTTCACGATGAACTCGGGCAGCGGGACAGGCAACTTCTCGAGTGCAGAGAGTGACATCTCGAAAACTGACCCGTCAGCGCCTGACTCGATATGGAAAAGAACTTCGAACGCTATCGGCGAATCGGTCCTCATCCGAAGGACATGGGACGGTTTGAATTCGATGACCTCGAACTCGGCATCGTATCTCTTGCCGAAATACTCAGCCTCCTTGAACACCTTTGCGCCGATGGTCATCTCCGATCCGTTGAGAACCTTTGATGAGAGAACCCCGGACAGCCAATCGGAATCCCGCTGAGGGTTGAAAGCAATTGAACCTATCTGCTCTACAGGAGCGAGGATCCTTATTTTGGATGAGGCTTTGATCATGTCTGGGTGATGTTATTAGAGCCGCCGTCATGTGTAAAGAACCGCAGGGTTTGCCATCGAGGTTCACAGGCTCTAAACTTCCATTTCCCCAGGCAGAAAAGCTATGAGATCCATGACAGGCTTCGGAAGCGGAGCCTCATCAAAAGAAGACTTCACGGTTAGGGTCGAGATCAAGACCGTCAACAACAAATTTCTTGATATCAACATCAAGATGCCCGCTGAATTCCAAAGCATTGAAAATGGAATCAAGAGACAGATAACGAATCGTCTGAAGCGGGGGAGGGTTGATGCGTATCTTTCAATCGACCTGCCCGCCGACTCGTCGTTGGAGATTGACCGCGGTGTCATCACCTCCTACCTCGATGCATTCAAAGCCATCAAGAGCGAATTCGGAATCGGTGGAGAACCAGACATCAACATGATCGCCAGGCTTCCGAACGTCTTCCGAGTCAAGCGCACCGAACTCAGTGATTCCGTCACAGAAGCGATTGAAAACGCCTTCGGTCTTGCGCTCGATGAGCTGGAACAGATGAGACGTGTCGAGGGCGGTCATCTGCGGGCTGATATCGAGAGGCGGCTTGAATCGATCGAGAAATCGGTTGCAATCATCGAAGGGGAGACCTCGAAGGTCACCGAGGAGCATAGAAAGCGTTTGGGCAAGAAGATTTCCGACGCGATCGGAAGCGTTGGGGAACTCGACCCGGGCCGGTTAGCCCAGGAGGTCGCGTACCTTGCGGACAGATCCGACATCTCGGAAGAGACCGCACGACTCAGAGCACACATTGGTCAATATCGATTGATAATGAAGGAGGATGAGGAACTCGGGAAACGTCTCGATTTCCTGACCCAGGAACTCAATCGTGAGGCCAACACAATCACCTCCAAGACAGGCAATCTCACGGTCAAGGGATTGGCGTTGGAAATCAAGAGTGAGATCGAGAAGATCCGGGAACAGATACAGAACGTCGAGTGATTGACCCCAAGCAATGAAGGCATGAGTGGAAATCTCATTATCATCAGCTCCCCCTCAGGTGGAGGCAAAGGAACCCTCATCAATAAGGTTCTAGACGCATCACCTGACATTGCATTGTCTATTTCCTACACGACTCGAAAGATACGACAGGGCGAAGAAAACGGTCGGGAGTACTTCTTCGTCTCAAGGGGTGAATTCGAGTTGATGATTGCCAAGGGAGAATTCCTCGAACATGCCACCGTTCATGGCAACTACTACGGCACCTCCCTTGCGCAGGTCAAGGAGGTCATGGAAAAGGGGAAGGACATCATCCTAGAAATCGATGTGCAGGGAGCTGAGGCTGTGTTCGCGAAGATGCCTGATGTTGTCAGTATCTTCATACTCCCGCCTTCGTACTCGGTTCTCGAGAGCCGCCTGACAAAGCGCGGGACCGAGAAAGGGGACGAAATCGCGGTCAGACTCCGGAATTCCTTCGCGGAGATCGAGAAGTATTCCTCATTTCGCTATTGCATCGTAAATGACGATATTCAAAGGGCTTCTGAATCGATCAGGGGCATCATCGAGGCCGAGAGAAATCGGACCGATAGACAATTGGAGGTCATTACGGATATTCTTAGGAGTTTCGAGGAAGCAAAGACTTCCCGCTAGTGGAGATGACTATGACTACTGAAGAATTTGAAGATATCAGCCCAGACGAGATTGTCGCCCGTGAACTCAACGAATCCGCACAGGGAGACATCGATTCCAAATACCGAATGATTATTCTCGCGGCCCAGCGCTCGAAGCAGATTCAGCGTGGAGCCAGTCCGCGGGTTGAGTTGGACACGAGAAGGCACAAGCCCACACGTATAGCCTTGAGAGAAATCGCGGACGGGAAAATCCGCTTCGAGACCACCGAAGAATAGGTTCCCTCCTCTACAGTTGAGGTCACAAAGAAAACGCTGCGAAATCGCAGCGTTTTCTTTTTTACATACCTTTGTAGTTCGGACCTCCGGATCCCTCCGGAGTCACCCAATTGATTATCTGGTAGGGGTCCGCCACGTCACATGTCTTGCAGTGTACACAGTTCGAAAAGTTGATCTTCAATTCCCTTCTACCTGTGCCGGGATCGGGTTGCATCTCGTACACGGCAGCCGGACAGAATTTTTCGCATGGGTTTCCGTACTCGGTGGCGCACTTCGTCGCACAGACCTCTGTATCGAGTACGTGAAGGTGGACGGGCTGGTCCTCATTGTGTGCAACTCCGGCGTAGAACACATCCGTGACCTTGTCGAAGGTCAACTCCTTGTCGAACTGGAGCTTCGAGTACCTCTTTGCGTCTATGCCACCATCGGATAGTCGGGACATGCGCTCGTGACCCGCGACATGGTGCGCTTTGTCGAATAACCCCCAAGATCTACCACCCGTTAGGAATTGAAGTCCCGTGTTGATCAGTGCCGAGTACCTGCCCGCCTGGAATGCACCGTGGAAGTTTCTGACTGGATACAGCTCCTTGCGCAGCCAGCTGGAGTCAATCTTCTCCGAATAAGATGACAAGCTCACCTCGGAGAAATCATCGGCAGCGAACGCCTCCCTGATGGTCTCTGCGGCGAGCATCCCAGATTTGATCGCTGTATGGATACCTTTGATGCGCTGGCCATTCAGGAACGCACCCGAATCGCCAACAATGAGGAGTCCATCGGAATAGAGTCGGGGCATCGTGTACCACCCGCCTGCATTGATGGTCTTGGCGCCGTATTTGATCATCTTCCCGCCGTTCAGAATCGCCTTGACCTTTGGATTCGTTTTGAACTTCTGGAATTCCGCGTGTGCATCTATGGAAGGGTCCGTGTAATCGAGCCCGGTCACATATCCAATGCTGACCACGTTGTTCTGCATCCCGTAGATCCAACCGCCACCGTACGTCTTGGTGTCAGATGGGAACCCGAGGGTATGGATGACTGTTCCCTCGGCGATGTTTCCCGCCGGAACCTCCCACAACTCCTTGATTCCGAGACTGAACACCTGCGGCTCCTTTCCATCCATGAGCCCCAGTCTAGCCATCGCCTGTTTTGCCAGGGAACCCCTCGGACCCTCTCCCAACACGACAACCTTGGCCACTATGTCGACGCCTGGCTCGAAATTCTCCTTCCTCTTCCCCTCCTTGTCGATTCCCATGTCACCCGTGCGAACCCCGACCACGCGGTTTTCAGCATCGTAGAGCAACTCGGAGCCCGGAAACGAAGGGAAGATGTTGACTCCGACCGCCTCGCATTTCGTCGCGAGCCATTCACACATCTTGCTCAGGGAGATGATGTACTTTCCCTTGTTCTTTAGAGGCGGAGGAACTATGGGCGAAGAGAAGCCCCCGCCTTCCGTCAGATACCAGAATTGATCCTTCGAAACCTTGGCATCGACGGGACAGCCCTGCTCGATGAAATCGGGAATCAGCTCCTTCAACGCGATCGGATCCATCACGGCTCCCGAGAGGATGTGGGCCCCGACGAACTCTCCCTTCTCGATTATGCAGACTTCGGGGTCATGAATGATGGAGCCGACTCCGGAGGATTGGACGGCGGCATTGTGGTCCGCAACGCTCTTCTTCAAATGATAGGCGGCCGCAAGATTGGCCGGCCCTGCACCAACGAAGACTACGTCCATCTCAAGTTGTTCGCGTTCCATAGGTTCTCCAAACTGAATAGGTATTCATTCGTGAGTATATCAATCCGAACTGGAAAGTTAAAAAAGAAAGGGAGGTCGAAGACCTCCCTTGGAAACAGATTTGGAAAAGCCTAGGAGGCCGCCGCCACAACCTTGGCTGCGGCGTCGCTCATACCGTCTGCAGTGATGATTCCCATCCCTGAGGACTCTAGAACCTTCTTTCCTTCTTCAACATTGGTCCCTTCGAGTCGGGCGACGATCGGAATCTTCACATCCAGATTCTTGGCCGCGGCGACGACTCCCTTCGCCACCATGTCGCAACGTACTATTCCTCCGAAGATATTGATAAGAACCGCCTTGACGCTCTCGTCTGCAAGGAGGATGCGAAAAGCGTTCTCGACCCGCTCCTGAGAAGCGCCTCCTCCGACGTCCAAAAAGTTCGCAGGCTCCCCGCCATGCAACTTGATGATGTCCATGGTGGCCATGGCCAATCCCGCTCCGTTCACCATGCAACCGATGTTTCCATCCAATTTGATGTAGTTTAGATCGAACTTCGAGGCCTCGATTTCGAGAGGCTCCTCTTCGTTGAGATCGCGAAGCTCGAGAAAATCCTTGTGCCGATACATCGCGTTGTCATCGAAGGTGAGCTTTGCGTCAAGAGCAATTAGCCTGTTGTCCTTAGTCAGCAGAAATGGATTGATCTCGACGAGGCTCGCATCCAACTCATCATAGGCGCGGCTGAGGGCGAGCATGAATTTCGTCGCCTGGCCGATCAACTCGGCAGGAAGACCGAGGCCGAACGCCAGCTTGCGAGCCTGGAACGGCATCAATCCCACTGCGGGGTCGATGGTCTCCTTCAGAATTAGCTCCGGGGTTTCCTCCGCAACTTTCTCGATATCCATGCCGCCGGCAGACGAGGCCATGAAGACGTTCCGTCCCGTATTGCGGTCCAAAGTGATGCCCAGATAGAACTCCTTGTCGATAGGAAGACCTTCCTCGACGAGAAGGGTCTTCACCTCGCGGCCCTCAGGACCCGTCTGATGGGTAATGAGATTCATACCGATCATCTGCGCGGCAATGTCCTTGGCCTCGGCAGGGGATTTTGCGAGTTTGACACCACCTCCCTTTCCCCGCCCTCCGGCGTGGATCTGCGCCTTGACCACGACAACATCGGTTCCAAGCTCGGCCGCGGCGGCCTCAGCCTGGTCGGCGGTCGTTGCGACGATTCCCCTCGGCGTGGGAACGCCGAAACTGCTCAGAAGGGCCTTGCCCTGATACTCATGAATTTTCATAGCTTGCTGTTCGGAAGAAACAAGAGTTTAGTTTGCGAGAATCCAAAAATCAAAAAGGAAAAGGCGACGTCCAACGTCGCCTCTGATTCCGCTTGGAAAGCACTCAGCTTGATTTCTCGATCATTCTGAAGAGCGTCCTGATGGCGACTCCGGTCGGCCCCTTTGCCTGATGGGGTCGCTCGCTGTCAGCCCAAGCCGTTCCCGCGATATCGAGGTGCGCCCACTTCGCCTTCTCGACGAATTCCTGGATGAAGACCGCACCCGCAATCGTTCCGGCCTTGCCAGGAATTCCCATGTTCTTGATGTCAGCGATCTCCGACTTGATTCCTCTGCTGTATTCAGGTCCCACCGGCAGCTGCCAAAACCCTTCGCCGACCTCTTTGCCAGCCTCGATAATGGAATCCACAAGCTCCTGGTCGGTGCCCATGATTCCCGTGTTCACATCCCCCAGCGCGATGATGACCGCACCGGTAAGGGTCGCCATGTCGACAATCTTTGTCGCTCCAAGACTTTCCGCGTAGGCCACTGCGTCGGCAAGGATCAACCTGCCCTCTGCATCGGTGTTGAGAATCTCGATGGTTTTTCCGTTCATGGCGGTCACGACATCCGATGGGCGCGACGCCTTTCCATCCGGCATGTTTTCAACCGCCGCGACTACCCCCAGGACGGGAATCGAAGGCTTGATGCGGGCGATGGCCATCATCGTCCCAAGAACCGTGGCCCCTCCCGACATGTCATACTTCATGGCCTCCATTCCATTGCCGGGCTTCAGTGAGATGCCGCCTGTGTCGAAGGTGATTCCCTTTCCGACGAGGGCGAGCAATTCGCCCTCTGCCGCGGAACTACTCTGGGGCGTATACTTCAAGACGATCATCTTGGCGGGTTGTTCCGAACCCTTGGAGACACTCAGGAGGGAGCCCATTCCGAGCTTTTCCATCTTGGCCTCGTCAAGAATCTCGCATTTCAGTCCCAATTCCGCGGCCATCTCCTTCGCTCGTTTGGCCATCTCCGTCGGAGTGAGCACGTTCGGCGGCTCATTAGCGAGATCTCGCGCGAAGTTCATCGCTTCCCCGAGGATCAATCCCTTCTCCAGACCCTCCTTGAGGTCGGAGACTGATGCTCCGTCGATTGCCAAGGAAGCCCCCTTCACATATTTGGTGCTCTTGTCCTTGCTCTTGTATTTATCGATCTCGAACTGACTCGAGGTCACTCCTTGAGCGAATGCGGCTGAGATTTCAACGGCATCCCCCGTGAGGCGGGCGTTGAATGCGAAACCGGTGTGTCCTTTCTTGGCAACCAGTCTGGCGGCCGTGCCTGCAAGAACCGAAACCGACGATATCTTGAAATCCTTCTTGCTCCCGGCTCCGACAAGCACGAGTCTCGAGGCCTTGGTCTTTCCCTTGGGTTTGAAATGGATGAAGGCTGTCTCTCCCGAGTCACCTTTGAATTCCTTGGTTCCGAGGATGAGCGATAGGGCTCCGCCCGTGACCGAATCGAGCGCCTTCAAGTCGCCTGACTTGGCATTCTCTCCCTTGAAGACGATGGTTGCGAGAACCGGTACGTTGGCCTCGGTGAATTTCGTGGTCAATGCTTGAAATTTCATAAGTTCCTCGTGCGTTTTGATTTGAGATACCTTTATCCTATCTGGAACGTTCTTTCAACTGTTGCTTGGTCTCCTTCTCAAGCGTTTTCCGCATTTCGGTCTCCCTCTTGTCGTAGAGTTTCTTGCCCTTCGCGACCCCGATTTCAAACTTGATGCGTCCGTTGTTGAGGTAGACCCGGGTCACAACAAGCGTCATGCCCTTCTGGCTGAGTTCCTTCTCCAACTTCAGGATTTCTCGTCTGTTCAAGAGAAGCTTTCTTTCGCGTAGCGGATCATGGTTCTCGCGGTTCCCGTGACTGTAGGGCGAAATGTGCGCATTCACCAACCACACCTCACCTTCGCGGACGGACACATAGGAATCCTTGAGTTGGATTTTGCCTTCAAGGACACTCTTCACCTCCGTCCCCCTCAGAACAATCCCAGCCTCGTATTTGTCGAGGATGTGATATTCGTGAAAAGCCTGTCGGTTCGTGGCAATGTCAGGGGCCGCTTTGGTCATGTGCTACGATTGTGCCTTCAGGCAGGCTCTCCCGCAAGCATCTCGGTTTGACAACAACGCCCCAAACTCTAAAATCAAGAGCTTGTTGGGAGATCGTCTAATGGTAGGACTCCAGATTCTGGTTCTGGCTATCGGGGTTCGAGTCCCTGTCTCCCAGCCAATTTCATATGCAAAACTGGCACGAAACGGAAGTTAGAGTCCGTTACGCCGAAACAGACCGGATGGGGATAGTCCATCATTCCAACTACCTGGTCTGGTTTGAACTAGCGAGAAGCGAATTCTGCAGGGCGCGTGGTTTTTCCTACCTCGACATGGAGGAGAAGGACGACGCGCTTTTGGTTGTAGCGGAAGCCAAGTGCCGATACAAGTCCCCCTCCTTCTACGAGGATCTCCTGACCGTTCGGATCTGTGTCGGTGAGGTGAGAAGTAGGAGCATCACTTTCACCTATCAGATTGTCCGAAAATCCGACGATGTGACGATTGCCGAAGGCGAAACCCTACACATAGTGACCGACTCCAAGAAAAAAGTGCGCACCCTTCCCCCTGAATACCGGGAACGACTCCTCAACGGGTGAAACTTCTTGGCACGCTCTTGTCCGTCAGAATCACAAAATCCCCGAGCCCCTCATGACGTGAAGAATCGAAGGTCTTGAAGTCATCCTCGTATCTCATCGTGACGACGATGTAGCGCACACCACTCTTGTATTTCTCAAGATGCTCCGGGGTTCCGAGCCTACCCTCTGAGTGAAAAGCACCATTCACATGGATGACCAACGAATCGCGCTGCTTGAGTTGAAGTGAGATCGCATGCGCCATGGTCGCATCCCAAAGTGATTGCGAATCGAGGATGTTCAGTAATCCGGCTTTCATCTCGGGGCTGTTCTGCCCCATCAACGCGTTGAATTTCTTTGAATACTCGGGGGAGGCCTGGGCGAATGGCAAAGGAGCCAGTGTTCGCTTCGCCTCGCGCGACAAATCATTGAGAGACCCCCTGCCCTTCCGAGAAACCATATTCACATATCGCCTTGGAGCGTTAGCGGCTAGAACCCTGATTCCGTTCGCCTTCGCATACTCAACCATCGGTCTATAGTCGGTACGGTAGTTGTTCCATGGTCTGGACGAACTAAGAAAGTGGTTCTCGGTGATGAGACCGGACAGGTACTCATCAAGAATCGACTGGACATCCCTCTCGAACATTTCAAGCGATAGCGCCACCTTGCGCTTCGGACGGAATCTCTCATGGGACAACCTCAATATCTCGAACTGCAGACCGTGCGCCACCGCATCATCGTGGTACTCACCGAGAAAGACGACATCTACCTTGCCGATCGCATCGAGAACCTGCTCGAAGGTGGCGGGCCTTCCCTTTCCATCGAAGATCGTGTAGCGATCCTGCGCAGATGCAGTGGCGACAAAAATGAAAACAAGCAGAAGCGTCGTGATTATCCTCATACGGTCTCTCCAGAATGAATATTCAAGAGGATTACATTTCCCGAGCAAAATAAAAAGAGCCCGTCATGTGGGCTCTCAATCAGACTGGCATCTAGTTGATATGCATCAATAGATGGTGAACGAATACTCGATCGTCCTGGTTACCGAGTATGGAACACCATTCCTCTTGGCAGGTTCGAACCGAATGCTCCTCGCCGCGGCGATGGCCCTTTCGGTCAGCCCGTTCGGCAGTCCACCGACTGCCGAGATCGCGCCGATGGAACCATCGGATTGAAAAGTTACTCTAAGAACTACTTTCCCTTGGATGCCCGCCTGTCTGGCTGCATCGGTGTAGGAGGCCCTGGGTTGTGCAAGAATTCTCACTCCCACGGTTTCCCCTCTCCGAATCGAGGGAGCGTCATCATCGCCACCGCAGGGGGGATTCGGACAGCCACCGATGCCTCTGCGGTTTCCAAGGGAAGTTCCAACACCTCCACCTTGGGATGGTCCGATTCCCGTTCCGATGCCCCCGCCCCTGCCGGGCCCACTGGAAGGATCCTCTGAGAGCGAGGTCGGAATTCCTGCTCGCTGATTGGTGATCGGCCTTTCGGTGTCACCCTCGGTGCTCTGGATGATCGGCAAAGAGGTCTTAGCCTGTTCGAAATTCGGAGAGGGTGGAAACAATGGTTTAGGGGACTGAGTCACCAGCCTGCCCTTCGAGGGGGGAGTTTCCTCCTCTCGTCCTCCACCGCCACCACCTTCACGCTCGCCTTTGTTCTTCTTGGGGGTATTCTCTTCTTCAAGCTGGGCAACGATGTCATCCTCCAAAATCTGGGCTGCAACGACCAACTCTCCGTCTAGAAAATCGACCTCATTGGCGATCCCGAACAAGGAAATGAACCATGAACCCACACCAAATCCGATGACGAGGAAGGCGGCCAGAATCATCAATGACTTCCTCGTCCCCGAAGGACCTTCATCGACGATTGTCAGGGATAGGTCTGCCGGCTCGATTTCAGTGAGCGTATGAACGGTTGTCCCATGCCCTTCGACCGCGTCATCAACGGTCTCTTCGGCCCGGCCCTCAACCTCCCGCACATCATCCGGTTCTACGGTTTCGCCGAGTCGCGTTGTCTGTCCAGCGGCACGGTCCGACTCAACCAATTCACTGATAAGCCCTTCGTCGAGAACGGATGTGTCCTGGCTGACATCGGAATTTTGCACGAACTCGTCGAGAGAACTGCCACATGTCGGGCAGAATGCGAAGTTGTCTTCTCTGACAGAATTACAGCTTTTACAGAATTTTAACGTGTCAGCCATTCAATATATCCGTAATGGAAGGATGGTCGCCTGCGACGACCATGCCATATACTGCGACTTTTCAAGACACCATGCAAATCACCGTAACGGGGACACACGCATCTTTCTCGCAAGTAAGTAGATGCCCCAAGTGTTTGACGCGATGCCATGTGAAATCTAGAATTTAGGTTCAATCGCGCCTTTCGGTTTGACCGACCGGATCGTCTGCCCTGGAGGCTCGCGACGGTGCTACAACCTATACCAGTTCCTACGATAGAAAGAGTTCCTATGAAGTTCAGCTCCCGAATCTCAGCGATGTTGCTCTCAGTGTTCCTACTCCTTGCCACCTGCCCTGGTGTCCTTGCTCAGAATCAGACGAATCCTTCCGAGACAAGGCTGCTGAACGGACTGAGGGTTCTGGTCTTCAAGACCTCCGAAAAATCCGTGTCAGTCAAGATTCGCATTAATGCGGGTGCTAGCTTCGACATGGCGGGCAAGGCAGGGACGATGAGATTGCTCACCGAGGTGCTCTTTCCGAATGAGGACTTCCGCGCCTTTATCGGTGAGGAGTTCGGAACGGCGCTGACCCTGCGGACAAACTATGACTTCATCGAAATCGAGACCGGGGCCCCCTCAGAAAAGCTGCTGTCTCTATTGGAGACTCTCTCGGCAAGGCTCATTTCGCCGGAGATAAACAAGGACACCGTCGAAGCGGCAAAACGGATAGTCATGGCGAGCGCCAACGCATCTCCGGACTCCCTGATGAATCAGGAAACGGCAGGTCGCCTACTCGGTTCATACCCCCACGGGAGGCCCGTGAATGGGGATGACCAAAGCATGTCGAGCATCGACTTCGCCGACATCGTCCGCGCGAGAGAGCGCTTTCTCTCGCCCGACAACACAACCCTTGTAATCGCCGGCGATGTCGATGCAGGACTTATGTCTAGGGCGACCAGACGCTTCTTTGGGCCCTGGACGCGGGCGGATCAGAAACCCCGTTGGTCGTTTGCGAATCCGATTGCTACGAAGCCTCAAACCGATCCCATCCTACGCGGGGACCTGACTCCAGGAACCTTCCATTTCAGGGTAGGCCTGCGCAATCTTTCACGCACTGACTCGAGGTACCAGGCGTATCTTGTGACTCGATCTATTTTGACAAAACGAATTCAGCAGCGATTCGGGAATGTTGCGGTGGAAGATCGCGGTCACCGGATTCCGGGAGCATTGCTTCTCGGTGCGAGCAGCCGGAACAGATCTGAATCGGAATTCTTCGGAGAGACGTTTCTAATCGATGCATCACAGCTGGAGTTCGACGCTGCACGAGCTCATCAGTCAGGCGGGAGCGCCTCTATTTCGGAAAGGTGGTTGGACATGGAAAGTTATTCCCTCTCTTCACCGGACACGGAATCGGACCTCGCTGTCAAAGTTACCTTGGCAGACGTGAATGCCGTGTTGGCCCTGCTCAGAAGCACTGCCAGTGTCGTACTCACCTTCGCAGGACCATCGATCGAGGGAGAAACCACACGATGAACGAGTCGGGCGGGCAGGGAGAGCGACAGCATGCAAAGGCGGTGCACGAGATGTTCTCCGGTATCGCACGAAGGTATGATCTGCTCAATCATCTCCTGTCGCTCAACATCGACAAGCGTTGGCGGCGGCGAGTGGTCTCGCGGCTGTCGGGGATCGTGTCGCATCCCGACTCTGTCATTCTCGATGTCGCGTGTGGCACAGGCGATCTGACCCTTGAACTCTCTCGGGCGGGCAAAGCCCGGGTGATTGGTACCGACTTCTGCAGGCCGATGCTCGGCATCGCGAATGAGAAGAGTTCTCAGATGATGAATCGCCCTCCTTTCGTGGAAGCAGACGGCCTGCGACTTGCATTCGCGGATGCTACATTCGATGCAGTGACAATCGCCTTCGGACTCCGGAATTTTTCCAATTGGCGCGGCGGTCTCGCGGAACTCACCAGAATCCTCAAACCCGGTGGCAGACTGGTCATTCTCGAGTTTTCGTCGCCGATTGTCCCGGGAATGAAACACCTCTTCAATTTCTATTTCAGGACGATCCTGCCGCGGATCGGCGGAGCTGTGAGTGGCTCGAGGGGAGCGTATGAATATCTTCCGGATTCGGTATCCCGCTTTCCAAATCAAACGGAACTAGTTGAGATGATGGAAACAGTCGGCCTCTCCGATGTCTCGTTTGAGAACCTGACCGGCGGTATTGCAGCCATTCATTCCGGTAAGAGATCGAATTGAGCAATTTGATGAAGCAACGCCTATTGGACACGATTCGACGCCTGGCAATGACCCTTCTGGTGGTCTGGACCGTGGTTTCGTTGGTGACGTTGCTAATCGAAATGGTCCCCGGCGATCCCGCCGTGGCGATTCTCGGTGAGACTGCGACCCCCGAGCAGTACGAGGATTTCAGGAGTAAGCATGGTCTCGACAAGCCAGCGTTCTTTGTCTCGATGGCCGATGACGGAGGCCTCGTTTGGAACGGGATGGAGAACCGCTATGCGGAGTATTGGAGCGGAGTGCTCACAGGAGACCTAGGCAGATCCTTCAGAACAGACCGCCCGGTGCTCGATATGATCTTGGAGCGGTATCCGAACACCATAAAGTTGGCCGTTGCCGCACTTTTTGTCGCATTGCTGATAGCAGTCCCTCTCGGCGTGGTGGCAGGAACAAACAAGGGGCGGGCGATCGACAACATAGCCTCCGTCATCGCATTGGTCGGCATCTCACTCCCAGGCTTCGTCATTGGTCCGCTTCTGATTTATCTTTTTGCCGTGAAGATCCCCATCTTCAGCGCCACAGGATCCGCCAATCCGCAGGACATCGTGCTTCCTGCCGTGAGTTTGGGCGCCGCACTCTCGGCGATTCTCACCAGGATGATTCGAAGTTCGGTGATCGAAGAGTTGGGGGAGGACTACGTTCGAACAGCGAGGGCCAAGGGGCTGAGCGAACGGGTAGTAATTTACAAACATGTCCTGAAGAATGGATTCATTCCCGTCGTGACCATCCTCGGACTTCAGCTCGGCGTTCTTTTGGCCGGAGCGATAATCACCGAGAAGATTTTCAATTGGCAAGGTCTCGGGCTCCTCGTGGTGGATGAGGGCATCGGCAAATTGGATTATCGATTGGTTCAAGGCTGTGTACTTGTCATCAGCCTCACGTACATCGTCGCCAACTCACTCACGGACATGGTCTATCGGTGGCTAGATCCTAGAATCCGACTCTCATGATCGAGCGCAGGGCATGAACCGACTCACCTACATCGGAATCTGCATCGCAGTCGCCTTGATAGGCGTCGCTCTATTCGCCCCATTCTTCCTCGACTATGATACGGCGATAACTCCGAACACGGCGCTTCGTTATGCGGCACCGTCTGCACAGCACCTTCTGGGCACCGATGCATTGGGACGGGATGTATTGGCGAGGGTGATCTACGGGGCGAGAATCTCTCTTCAAGTTGGAATCATCGTTGTCGTCGTCTCGTCGTCGATAGGAATCGTCATCGGTTCTATGGCCGGCTTCTACGGCGGGTGGATCGACAGGATTCTTTCCGGTTACATTTTCAATGTCTTCCTCGCGTTCCCAGGTCTTCTTCTTGCCATTGCCCTTGCCGCATTCGTCGACGAGAAGGCCATCTTGTCGCTGATTCTCGGAACCGAGGGTGCTGAGACTTTTCTCTCAGCATTCGGCAAGGGTCTTTTCAAGATTCTTCTCGCTCTCTGCATAATCGGGTGGGTGGGCTACGCGAGAGTCATGAGAGGACAGGTGTTGAAGGTTCGGGAATACGACTTCGTTCAGGCCGCTAAGGCGCTTGGAGCAAGCAATCTGAGAATCCTTTTCACACACGTCCTTCCCAATGCGATTCAACCCCTGATAGTGCAGGCCTCTTTGGGTATGGCGGGTGCGGTTCTTTCTGAAGCCTCACTTTCCTTCCTCGGAGTTGGCATCCCTCCTCCATCACCGAGTTGGGGAACCATGATCGAGGAGGCTCGGGATCTGACGACACTCTATAGCGCGCCGCACGCGTTGTTCGTCCCTGGAATCGCCATCGCCATGACGGTTCTTGCATTCAATTTCATTGGTGACGGACTGCGTGAATATCTTGACCCCAAACAGCGAAGACGCTGACAGATTTCGATGAAGGCGAGAATCTTTCCACTTTCCGAAAGTGCGTTGACCGTCGAGTTCGGAACTCGGATAACTCCGGAACTGAATGACCTTGCAATCGCCCTGTCGGAGACACTTAGCGGGAAACCGTTCCCCGGATTCATCGAGGCCGCACCTGCATACTCCTCTGTGACCGTGCACTTCGATCCAAAGGTACTCTCGATCGGAAGTAAGGCAACGCAATCCGCACTCTCCGTCGCAAAGATGTACATCGAAGAAGCTCTCAGCGTCGCGAAGGCAGGGCCCTCGCGACCAGTCAGGCGACATGAGATCATCTTTTCAGTCGGAAAGGACAGTGCTCTCGACCTCGATTTCGTCGCGGCGCAGTGCGGGCTCTCGACGGAAGATGTCATCCAGCGCTTCACATCCCGGACCTATAGGGTCTACATGCTCGGCTTTCTGCCAGGCTTTGCATACATGGGCGATGTTGATCCGGCGATTTCAGTCGGACGCAAGGAGAATCCCCGAATGCGCGTTCCCGGCGGGAGCGTGGCGATTGCAGGCGCCCAGGCAGGAATCTACCCTTTCGACTCCCCGGGAGGCTGGCAGGTGCTAGGTCGGACAGACCTGAACCTATTCACCCGTAATTCCCAATCCCCATGCATCTTTGAACCTGGCGATGAGGTCCGCTTCATTGCGACGTGATGATGAGTATTGCAATCAGCAAACCCGGGATTTACACGACAATCCAGGACCAGGGTCGCCATGGATTCCAGCGCTTCGGAATAAATCCCGGAGGCGTTTGTGACCCGGTCGCGCCCCGACTGCTGAACGCTCTGTTGGGGAATGCCGATGATGCGGCGGTGATCGAGACCCACTTCCCTGCCGTGGAACTCTCGTTCGCTTCGAGCAGAGAGTTTGCCGTCGGAGGCGGGGACTTCGCAGCCACATTGAACGGCAGGTCCATTCCCAATTGGAGGATTCACCACGCACGAATTGGAGACACTCTCAGATTCCGAGGAAGGAAAACAGGCGCACGCGCTTACATCGCGGTTCGAGGAGGCTTCAAGGTCCCGAAGTGGTTGGGCAGTTCAAGCACAAACGTTCGGATGGGGAGCGGCGGATTCGAGGGACGCGCTCTTCGGCGTGGAGATATCGTGCAAATGTTGAAAGCGAGTGCCGTGTCCAAATCCACTGGCCTTGCAATCTCTCCGTCAATGATTCCAGAGTATTCCCAGAACCCGATTGTCCGTATGATCGAAACCGGTGAAACGAATATTCTGAGCGCGAAGACGCGGAGGCAGATGGCCGATGCCACCTATTCCATCTCGAAGGATTCGGACCGTATGGGCTATCGTCTCGATGGACCATCTCTGGTTCCCAAACGAAGGTTCGAGATGGTAACGTCCGGTACCACCTTCGGAACAGTTCAGCTCCTGCCTGATGGAAGGCTTGTTATCCTGATGGCCGACCACCAGACATCGGGAGGCTATGCAAGAATCGGCACGGTGATTGCCCGTGATCTCCCGCTGCTCGCCCAATTGGGTCAGAATGATCGCCTTCGCCTAGAGTACGTCTCGATCGAGACGGCAGAGCAAGAAATGCTCCGATACGAACGTGATCTTTCCATCCTCAGGTATGCCGCCTCTTCTGAATGGAGATGACCATGGAAGACCAGAATCGAAGCGTTGATCTCAACTGTGACATGGGGGAGAGCGAGGACGAAGTATCGATCGCACGGGACATCGCGCTAATGGACAGGATTTCCTCCGTGAACATCGCATGTGGCTTCCACGCGGGAAATCCCGGACTGATGAGCCTCCTGTCACGAGCCGCATTTGTCCGAGGTATCGCCGTAGGTGCACATCCGTCTTTTCTCGACCGCGGCAACTTCGGTCGGTCCTACCAAGAGGTACCCGACAAGCAGGTCTTCGACATGGTCGTCTACCAAGTGTCCACCATGCAGGAAATCTGCAAGTCGCACGACGGGCGTCTGTCCCATGTAAAACCGCACGGAGCGCTCTACAATCAAGCAGCCTCGGATGAAACCCTGGCATCCGCGATAGCTGCTGCAGTTAGAACTTGCGGTGAGGATCTCATCCTCTATGGGCTGTCGGGAAGCGCACTGCTGAAGCAAGCGGAGAAAGTCGGACTGCAGACGGCATCTGAGGTCTTCTGTGACCGAACCTATCGAGACGATGGATCTTTGACTCCAAGAAATGAGAAAAATGCCTTGATAAGAGACGCAGGGACTGCGGCGGCGCAGGTGGAAATGATGGTCGAGAAGGGATTGGTGAAAACAGTTTCTCGGGGTGAACTTGCGATACTCGCCGAAACAGTTTGCATACACAGCGACGGACCTGATGCACTCGGATTCGCCACAGCAATCAGCCAACTTCTCTCGGCAAAGGGCATTGCAGTATCAGCCCCGGCCCTGAGACCTACCAACCTCTGATCCGACGAGCCTCGGTGATGTGGGCGAGATGATGGCGTCCGTGCCACGCATAGAGGGCAAGCATCTGATCAAGGGTCCAGACGCCTGTGTCTGGATGGACCAGCGTCCTCGAGAAATCTTCGGAGGACATCGATTGCAATATCGCCACCCATTTCCGATGCACGCCAACCAGCAGCTTGACCGCCGCATCGGCAGAGTCCCTCGCATCCGCGAGTGAGACCCACTCATCTTCAAGATAAGGCCGGATGACAGGTCTTTCCTCCGTGAGGGCCAATTTGAATCTGCAAAGTGAATTTATGTGCGAGTCAGCAAGGTGGTGTGCTACCTGCAACAATGTCCAGCCACCCTCGCGATAGGGTGTCTGAACCATGTCCTCATCAAGTCCGGCAAGCGCCTCCTGCAACCGAACAGGGAGGGCCGCAATTTCGGAAATCATCTCATCACGTTCCCTGTCGGATAGCTCAGAGGGTCGTTGGAAATCTCCGATGGGGTATCTTGAATCAGATTTCGACATCACTACCACCATCGAGGACGTCTCTGTCACCGGATCCTCGGTAGAGATTCTCGAATCGTGTGAATTCCTTGAGGAACGCGAGCTTAACGGTTCCCGTCGGTCCGTTCCTCTGTTTGGCGATAATCAGTTCCGCCTCACCGGCGTTCTCCTCGGTCGGGTTGTAGTAATCCTCGCGGTAAATGAATGTGACGACGTCGGCATCCTGCTCGATACTTCCCGACTCTCTCAGATCCGACATCAGAGGTCTCGGAGGGTTCCTCATCTCCGGGGCTCGGGACAACTGGGAAAGCGCAACGACCGGGACCTGGAGCTCCTTGGCGAGGGCCTTCAGTTCACGCGAAATCTGGGAAACCTCTTGTTGTCGTGATTCCGCCCGTTTCGAACCCGACATGAGTTGGAGATAATCGACGACTATCAAATCGAGCTTCTTCTGCTCCGAAAGCAGTCTTCGAGCCTTCGCCCGCATTTCTAGAACCGAGATCCCGGGGGTATCGTCGATAAAGATCTTCGACTCCGACAACGAGGCGATCGCATCGGCGAGGCGCGGCCATTCATCCCGCGAGATATAACCGGTTCTGAATCGGTGGGCATCGATTCGGGCCTCGGAGCTCAGCATACGCATGACCAACTGTTCCCGAGACATCTCCAGAGAGAAGACGGCAACCACCGCCTTTTCCTGCAGAGCGGCATTCTGTGCGAGGGTCAGACAGAACGCGGTCTTTCCCATAGATGGGCGGGCGGCGACGATTATCAGGTCCGTCTTCTGGAGACCAGATGTCCTCGAATCTAAATCTCTGAAGCCAGTCGCAAGGCCTGTGAGCGCATGGGTATCCCGGCTTGCGAATTCCTGCACCTTCTCAAGAACCGTAGAGGCGATGGTCTTGACCGGAACAAAACCTTGTTTCGCCCGAGAATCGGAGAGTGCGAAGATCAGACGCTCCGCATTGTCAATGACATCCGTCGCATCATCCTCTTCCGAGAGTGCCTCGTTTGAGATCTGGCCGCACACACGGATCAGGCTCCTCATCATCGCCTTGTCCTTCACAACCTTGGCATACTGCGTGACATCTGCGAAGTGTGGAAGACCGAACGTGAGGTTCGAGATGGTCGTCACACCTCCGATCGCATCGAGGGCTCCCTCTTTCTTGATCTCTTCTGCCACTAGAATCGGTTCGATCTTCTGGCCTGACTCAAATAGGGCGATCATCGCCCTGTAGATGCGGCGGTGCAGAGGTGCATGGAAATCTTCCACATCTAGAAGTTCAATCGCCTGTGCCAGCAAATCGTTGTCCAAAAGAATCGATCCAAGAATGATCCTCTCGCTCTCTTGACTGGAAGGGAGCGGCCGGTCAGACGGACTGGGTTGAAATCGATCGGATTCAGACATAAGACCTCATTAAATTCGGAGCGAGAATGGCATGACGGAAACGTTGTGCCGTCAGGCAATCAGTGAATCTGAAGCGAGAAAACCGCCTGTCGGGTGACGGGCGGTCTCTCATACTACCTACGACGATGATTCGCGTCAATTTCCAAGGGACATCCTTGAAATATGCCGATTATTCAGCCGAAGCTTCGTCAGACTTGGAATCCGCGACAAGCACTCCACCTTCGGGGGTGACCTTCACCGGCACCTGAATCACCACCTCGCGGTGGAGTTTCACCGGAACGTTGAATTCACCAAGTTCTTTGATGGGCTCCTTGAGGACAATTCGCCGCCGATCCATCTCGTAACCTTTGGCTTTGAGCCCATCGGCTATGTCCATCGAAGTGACGGAACCGAACAGAACTCCACTCTCACCGGCCTTTCTTTCGAAACTGAGCGAGATTGACGACATCTGCGCCGCTTGGGCTTCCGCGGTCGATTTCTCGAGAGCGGCTTTCTTCAAAAGAGCTGCACGCTCCTGCTCGATCTGCTTGATGTTCCCTTTGGTCGCGAGGGTCGCGAGACCCTGAGGGAGAAGGAAGTTCCGAGCGAACCCGGCTTTCACCTTGACGATTTCGCCCCTGCCGCCCAAGTTGTCGACATCTTCTCTGAGCAATACTGTTGTTGTTGCCATAACCTGATACCTCCTCGTGGATTAGTCCGCAACGAACGGCAGGAGTGCCATCGTTCTCGCACGTTTGATCGCCTTCGCGATTCTTCGTTGGTCTTTTGCCGACACGCCTGAGATCCTTCTCGGCATGATCTTTCCACGCTCAGGGATGAATCTCTTCAAGAACTCGACATCCTTCCAATCCACATAATCCGGCACGACCTGGCGCGGACGACGACGCTGGAAACGCCTTGGCATCTTATCGAATCCCTGATCGAGTCCATCCTCGACACCTGATCCGTTGCCTTCGTTGATCTCTTCCTTTGCTTGTTCCATGTCTTCCTCCTTACTGCTCGGCCGGCGCAGGCACGTCCGTGCTCTTTCTCGAACTTCTCTTCTCACGCTTGGCTCTGACCTTGTCAGCGGCCTTCCTGTCTTCATCGACCCTGACAGTGATGAATCTCATCACCGTGTCATTGACGCGAAGTCTCCTCTCGAGCTCAGCTATCTCCTGCCCAGAGCCCTCGATCTCGAACAAGGTGTAGAAACCTTGGTTCTTCTTTCTGATCGGGTAGGCCAAAGCCTTTCTGCCGATCACCTCGGTTTTCGTGACCATGCCACCGCCCTTCACGACGATCGACTCGATCGACTCATTGAGTTTTCCGATTTCCTCATCGCTCGTCTCGGGAGTCGCGATGTACATCAGTTCGTATATCCTGTTAGCCAATTTCCTTTCCTCCTTTCGGCTTTCGAGCTCCACCATCATGGGTGGGGCAAGAAGGTTTCTCGCAGCCGACCACTTCGGGGCCGAACCTTCATTCAATTGAATTCCTGCATCGCCTTTTCGATGCCGAATCTCACAATGACTTCGATTGCGGAGAGGGCTCTTTGAGCCGCTTCCTCGATCACCTTCCGCTCAGATGAGGCAAAGCGACCTAAAACGAAGTCCGAAACATCACTGATGGGGTGCTCGGGCATTATTCCTATCCGGACCCTAGGGAAATCCTGCGAACCACACCTCGCGATGATCGATTTCATCCCGTTGTGGCCTCCGTGGCTTCCCTTCGGCCTGACCCTCAGAACACCGTTCGGTAGTGCCAGGTCGTCATAGACGACGACCGTCCGTGCAAGCGACCTACCACTCTTTCTCAAGAGGCAGGCGACCGCCTCACCGCTGAGATTCATGAAGGTCATCGGCTTGACCAACTCGACGACAGAATCGCCGATCTGTGTCCTTCCGACGACCGACTGGCACTCTTCGCGCCCCATCTTCAAATCAAAAGATCTCGCGAGAGCATCTACGACATGAAAGCCCACATTGTGTCGGGTGCCGTCATATCTGTCTCCCGGGTTGCCCAATCCGACAACCATCCACGGTTTCTTTTCCGCGTCCATCTATGCCACCTACGCCTCAGAGAGATGGCGAGTGCTCATCACCCGGCTGCAGGCGTTTCGCCTGCAGGAGTCGGAGTCGCCACCCTCTTCGATACCGTGATCGTGGCGATTACCGTGTCAGGTGCTGCGCTTACCTCGAAATCCTTCGAGGGAAGATCGGCGACGGTCAAAGAGCCGTTCACATCGAGAGCAGAGCAGTCCACCTCGATGACCTCGGGCGCCTTCGAAGGTTCTGCAAAGATTTTGAGCTCGCGAAGAATCTGGTTGAGGGATGCCCCCTCGGTCGACATTCCCACGGCCTTCCCGACGAGGATGATCGGCACGACCATCTCGAACTTCTGACCCTTCGCGACCCTTACCAGGTCGGCGTGAATCATCCGTCCCTTCAGCGGGTCGATCTGCCTGTCGGCGAACATTACATCGTGTTTTCCGTTTCCTTCGACATCGATCTCAAAGACGGTGTTCTGCCCCGACTCCGAACGAAGGATCGCGGCAAGGTCACTGAGCGCCACTGTGACGGCCATATTATCCTTGCCGCCACCATAGACCGAGACGGGAATCATTCCGTCGCGCCGCAGTCTTCGCGAATCGTTCTTACCGCGACTGTCCCTGGTTTGCGCTTTCACTACAACTTTTTCTGCCATAAGTTTCACCTACCGAAAAATATCAGATGAATAGAGATGAGACGCTCGTCTCATCGTGAATTGATTTGATGCCCGATGCCAACAACCTCGCGACGCTCAGCACCTCGATCCTGCCCTGGGTCTGAAGTGCGCGGGCTTCGTCTGAGAGCGGAATGGTGTTCGTCACGATCACCTTCTCCAGGCAAGATGCCTGGAGATTCTCCACCGCCTTTCCTGACAGCACCGCGTGGGTGAAACAGGCGACCACGCTGTTTGCCCCGCTCTCCTTGAGAGCAGCGGCAACCTTGGTGATGGTTCCACCCGTGTCACACATGTCGTCGACGATGATGCAATTCTTGCCATCCACGTCTCCGACAACGTTCATCACCTCTGCGACATTGGCCTTTTCGCGACGCTTATCGCAAAGAGCGAGTCCCGCATCAAGCCGCTTGGCGTAAGCGCGAGCCCTCTCCGCGCCACCGGTGTCCGGCGCGACGACGACAAGGTCATCCACCGGATTCTTCGCAAAATAGTCGACAATGATCGGCGCTGCATAAAGATGGTCGACCGGGATATCAAAGAACCCTTGAATCTGTGACGCGTGCAGGTCGATGGTCAAGACTCTATCGGCACCAGCCGTCGTAATCAGATTCGAAACCAACTTCGCCGCTATCGGAACTCTGGGCCTGTCTTTTTTATCGGACCGGGCGTATCCGAAATACGGAACGACCGCGGTTACTCTTTCAGCGGAAGCCCTGCCGAAGGTGTCGAGCATCACCAACAGCTCCATCAGGTTCTGGTCGGTCGGCGGACATGTCGACTGGATGATGAACACATCGGAGCCCCTCACGTTCTCACCTATCTGGAAATTGAACTCCCCGTCCGAAAATCGTTCGGTGCTCGCCTTTCCGAGATCGCAACCCAGACTGAGGCAGATCTCTTCCGCCAACTCCCGGCTGGCGTTACCAGAGAAGATTTTGATGTTTCCAGTCACGCTCATCTTTGGAACTCCGTGATTCAAAAGAAAAAAGAAAAGGCAACCATCAAATGGTTGCCCGTTCAGAAACAAAAGTGGCTGGGGCGGGAGGATTCGAACCTACGAATGGCGGATCCAAAGACCGCTGCCTTACCACTTGGCTACGCCCCAACGCGATGCCTTTTCAGAAACTGATCGGAAACAACCCTTCGCACTCGGAAAGTGCATCGCGGAATTCCGACCGCGTAACGGTTGCTACGGCAAACATACGCCACTGGCATTCCGCCAGGGCTTCGATGGTCGCTTGCCGTGTCTCTTCTTTTTCAAATATCGCGAAAATGGACGAACCACTTCCACTCAAACTCACTGAGGTGGCGCCTTCTCTCCTGAGAACCTCGGCCATCCGGCTCAGTTCCCCGTATCTTTCGAACGCCCAAGCCTCGAAATCATTGCCTCGCAACCGATTCCCACTGGCAATATCGGTCTCTCCATGGCAAACCCGAAGGATACTTTGCACCTCATCTGATGTCAAACAAGGACTTTGGAGGGCTCTGAAGGCCTCCACCGTGGGGATGCCGAAGGACGGCGTCATCACCAGCAGAGATCCGAGGGGGCTGTCGTCCAAGGGAATCAACTCGTCCCCTCTTCTGCAGCCCTTTGCCGTGCCTCCGAGGAGGAAAAAGGGTACGTCGGCCCCCAACTCCGAGGCGAGTGACAACAAATCCACCCCGCTAGGGCGAAGGCCCCACATCTTCGACAGACCCATAAGGGCTACCGCAGCATTTGAACTTCCCCCACCTAGCCCTCCCGGCGATGGAATTCTTTTCGTGAGAATCATTCGCGCACCATCAGAGACACCGAACCTTTCTCTCAACTTCAGCGCCGCTCTGAACATGAGATTCCCCCGATCGGTCGGGACCGCGGGGTCATCACACTCGATGACCAGGTCGGAATCGGACTCAAAACGAATTGTGTCATGCAGAGAGATCGTCTGGAAGACAGTGGAGAGCAGATGATAGCCGTCCGCCATTCGACCGTGCACCTTGAGACCGAGATTGATCTTTGCGAATGACTTCAGTTCCATAGGCTCGCCGGAGTCGAGCAACGAAGAGGTCAGCGACCCGACTTGTCGATTTTTGATTTCAGGCGACCTTGAACGGCCTTGTCCCAGGAGACAGAAACCGCTCGGCGCCAATACTCAAGCGATCTGACCCGGTCACCCTTGGCCATGAAAGCATCGCCGAGATGTTCGAGCACTGCAACGGAAACCGGATTAAGCGCGAGGGCGCGACGAAGCTTCTCTAGGGCGAGATCGGGATTACCCCTTCTGATGTAGGCGAGACCAAGGCTGTCGAGGTATGCAGAGTTGCGCGGATCTATTCTTATAGCCCTCCGAATCAGAGTCGTCGCGCGATCTATTTCCCTGTCCGCCTCAAGAAGCATGAACCCGAGATTGTTCATCGCCATCGGATTGTCGGGGGACATCAGGAGGGACTCTTCAGCAATCGAAATCGCCCTCTCGAGATTGCCCGAACGACGATGCGCGGATGCGAGGGCCAGTTTCGCTATGGTCCTCTCTTCATCAGAGCTAGCTGCTTCAAACGCCTTCTCCGCATAACTGACGGATCTCTCCCGGGCCCCCGAATCGATCAAAATAGAGACGACCATCATTCGGGAGGCAAAGTCAGAACGTCGTTCCCTTTCAGACTTGCCATCCTCCGCCGATGAAAAGACAGAGATTGCTTCATTCGCCTTTCCCTGCCGAGTCAGAATCAGAATCTCGAGGCCGGAGAAATCCTTGCCATTGAATCGTTTCTTGACGGTTGCGAGCTCACGAGCCGCGCCCTTGAAGTCACCCCGTTCGACCATGACCCGAACCCGCTCCTCCTCTGGAAATGAATCCGTCGAAGGAAAAACCCATCGGTAGTTCGAGATGAGTCTCGGGACCTGGTCGAATCTGCCAGAGGCTTTCTCGATGGCGATCAACTTGCGGAACACTTCCATGCGAACCATCGATTCGAAATTCTCATAGTCCCTCGAGACACCTCCAGGATCCTTGCCGAGTATTTCCAACAGAAGCGCAGTGGCTCGGTCGTACTCCGCCACCTCTGACAAGAGGTCGGCCTTGAAGATCCTCAACTGCAACTCCCGCTCGCTGCCGGGATCGGACTTGGCTATCAGTCGGTCGAGCACCCGTGAACCTTCTTCGATTCTGCCATTCCGATACAGAACACGGGACAGCGCGACTGCCAATGTGACATTTTCCGGATTCACGAAGAGGGCCTGCTCGAGGATGACGACTGCATTCTTCGCCGAAGCGGAATCAGCGATTTCCAAAGCCTCCTGGAGGAGACCCAACGCATCGCTATCGTTCGGATCGCCATTTATAACTGCGTTCAGCCGTTCCAACGCCTCCCTCACGAGCCCTCTGTCGAGGTAGGCCTCCGCAAGGGCCATCGATGCTGATTCCGGGGAGAGGTCAGCTCCCTGACCGATAACAGATACGAAGAATCTGTCGTCGATGGGCGATGCGCTGGCCACCCATCCCTCAAGCGCCTTGATTCGGTCGTCAGGCATGGCCAAACGACCGAACAATTCCGAGAGAAAGGCCCAAGCCTCGGCGTTTCTCGGATCGATTTTCGTTATCCTCTGCAGATAAACGATCGCCTCCTTGGCAACCTGTTCGTTGAAGAGTGTTGACGAAATCTCGGATCGAATCACCAAGATTCTCGAAACCGTCCTGAGTGCACCCGGGCTCTCCGGATTCAGTTCGAGTGCGAATCTCGCGAGGCGTTCGCTGTCGTTGTAGTCGTAGGGAGTCGTCAGCTGACTCAAATCCGACAGCGCAGTGTAGACCTCGGAATTCGTAGGATCGAGGCGGACTGATTCGAGGAGCTGGTCGCGGGCCGAATTCGCATTGGCGGAAAAGACGGATTGGTTCCTCGTCGCCATCTGCATCATGCTTCGTTGCGCCGAGGCGATCAGGGCAAGTGCCCGGCTCCTCTGCTCTCGGGGGATACTGGATTTCTGCGGCAGGTTCGCCTTGTTCAAATCGAGGCTCGCGGAGATCGAGTCCCTTCTCTGAGGTGTCGACTGAGCAGAAACCGCAACACAGAGAAGAAGTCCCACAAGTACTCCTGATAGGATTTCGTGGGGACCAATGGTGCGAGGTTTGAGAGTTTTGACTGTCAGACTGCCTCCAGCTCCGAGGCGATTCTCTTCCAGATGTTCTTTCGGGGAAAACTCACAGCCATCACGACGACGGATGCCAGAATCGCCCGAAGCAAATCAAAGCGGACGCCATCCGAAAGAAAGATCACCACTCCCAGAACCGTGGCTCCCACTCCGAACAGCATGGTGATGACGACGTCGTTCCTCAATCTGCACATGGTTCCGTCCAAACCTTTGAGGGTGAACGTATCCTTAATGAAGTCCCAACGATTCCTCACACGCCTGACAAGGAGTGCCCCGCCCGCCAGGAAGATGACACCGACCCAGAGCGCATCGACTGTTTGCCTGGCGAGGCCGATCGGTGTGATTTGGGCGAGAGACAGCGAGGCGCCGAGCACAATCACGAATCCAATCAGAACAACTGAGACGAGCGTCGCCTGTTTGTAGCGACGCTCGAGGATCAGGAGCTTCTCACCGGAGATATTCTTCATTTTACGGGGATTGAGAATCACTGCAGTAAGACATAGGTCCCGTCACGGAGTCGCGCGTTCGGAGATGATGGTGGTCAGACTCTGGGGGATTTGCCCCGGAAAGATCTCACCTTGATTTTCGATGACCTGATCGATCAATTCGAATTTCGCCCGATCGAATTTCTTCGTCATCAGGACGCCATTCTTGTCGATGGTAAGCGGATATATTCCGAGCAACTCGGCCTTAAAATTCGTGAAGAAGGACTGCTTCTCGGCAGGAAGGACAGAGGCCCGCTCCGGATTCGGCTCCGGGATGCTGGCCCCGATGATCTGCAACTGCTCCTTCGCCTTCGCGACGTACTCGCTGTTCGGATGGTCGCGAACGATCCGCTGGAAATACCCAGCGGCCTGATCGGTCTCTTCCTCAACGAGGTATGTGACCGCAAGCTTGTAAAGCGCCTCGTCCATGAACGAGAAGTTCGGATACTTCTCGAGGATTTCGAGATATCTGTTCTGCGCACCCTTGAGTCCGGTTCTCTGCTGCTCGACCGAGAGCTTGTAGTAGTAGTTTCCGATATAGAGATTGTGAAGTGCCAGATTGTCCTGAACCTCTACAAGCCTCGCCTGGGCCTCCGCCCGAAGATTGGAATTCGGATACTGTGACAAAAGTGATTTGAGCCTTATCTCAGCCCTTCTTGCCCGCGTCGAATCTCGATCAGGCAGACCGATCTGTCGCATCTCCGACTCAGCGATCTTAAGCAGAACCCTGTCCGCGAGAGGATGGGTCGGGAAGAACGCCAGCCAATCCTGATATGCGGCGGCGGCCTGAATCAGATTGCTCGAGCCACCCTCGAGGAAGAACGAATCCGCAATGGCGAGCTTCGCCATCGGAAGGTATGGGGAATCCCCGTAGGTCGTGATGATGGTCTGAAAAAGGAGACGTCCTATCTCGTAGTTGGCCTTTCTGACTTCGCGGGTTGCGACGACGAATAGTTCCCGATCGCGACCGGGGGCAACGCCTCCGAGCAGTTCATCGAACTCATCACCGCCTCCCCTGCCGAAGATTCCGAGGAATCTGCCCCGTTTCTTTTCACCGGAACCAGAGTCTCCCACGAGTCTCGCAGAGGCGGTTTCCCCGAGCGCCCTGTCGACCACCGGCTGAATCTCGGCGACGCGCTCCTCGAGCGTGGTGATCTCCTCATCCTCGTACTTGTCCGCGCGATCGACCTTCGCCTTGAGAGAACCGATATCCCCATCGAGATTGGAAAGATCTTTCTTGATCGAGTTGAGACGCACCAATGGCGAATCGAGATTCGTCGCGTTCTTGTCCTTCCCTTTATTCCTTTCCTTTTCGTCAGCCCTGACCGCGGATATGGCACTGTTTATCGATCGTTCCATCGAATCCACACGCTGTGCCAACAGCTGAAGGCGCTGAGTCGGAGTGCGTGTCTCGGATTCAGACTGCGCCACCGCGGAGAACGAGGCCAAGGAGACCACCGAAAATAAAAACAAAAAGGACTTCAGATTCTTCAACATAATTAAATCAAACCGCTTCGATCAATCTTTTCACAGCTCTTTCTGGATCGCCACCGCCGAAAACCGCGGAACCCGCGACTATCATATCCGCTCCCGCAGAGACTACTTTCCCTATATTGCCCTCATCGATGCCACCATCGACCTCGATGCGAACGGCTAAACCTCGATCTTCTATGATGCGCTTCAGACGGCTTAGTTTGTCGAGGCTGGACTCGATGAATTTTTGGCCCCCGAACCCCGGATTGACGGACATCACGAGCACGAAATCACAATGAGGCAATGCCTCATCGATGCTACTCAGCGGAGTCGCAGGATTCAAAACGACGCCCGCCAGAGCTCCAGCCGATCTTATCGACGCCAGGGTCCTGTGGATATGGGAATCTGCTTCAATGTGGACCGACACCATATCCGCACCGGCCTCGACGAACTGAACTGCATAGGTGCCCGGGCTCTCAATCATCAGATGTGCGTCGATTTTGATCCCCGTAGATTTGCGAAGAGATTTGAGAACTGGCAGGCCTACAGTGATGTTCGGCACGAAGCGACCATCCATCACATCGAAGTGAAGAATCGAAGCGCCACCCCGCTCGGCCGCGGCGATTTCCTCGCCCAGTCTCCCGAAATCAGCAGAAAGAATTGAAGGTGCAATCTCGACCATAAATCGGTTTTCTATCTTTGAATCCTCGGACTAGGTGTCGCGACCGGCGGTTTCGTAACGTCCTGGGCCGGACTCGCCGAAGTCGTCGGAGTCGGTGAGCCGACAGGTTGCGTCTCGCCTGCCGGAGCATCTTCACCCTCTATAGGAGAAGGTGATGGTGACGGCGTGGGAGAGGGACTCGGTCTCGGTCTGTCTGAGATCAGCTCCTCAATCTTATCCGAATCATCGGGCTGCTTGTCGGCACCCTTCTTCAGAGTCGCAGGTCTCTCGTCGCCATCAGGAACCGTCTTGCTGACAACTACCAGAATCATCTGCCCAGTCTTGACGGTTTCTCCAGCTTTGGGGATCTGCTCCAATATCGTCCCTGCTGGCTCTTCACTGTATCTCTCGGCCCGTCTCTTTATCCTGAGCCCCAGATCGGAAAGAAGGTCTTCGGAATCAATGTAACTCTTGCCCACGATCTCCGGAACCTTGACCTCGCTCCCGGTCAGAAAGATGAGCATTGTCCCAACCAGACCGACCCCAAACGCGGCCGCGATGGCAAGAGCGATCAGAGTGCGAGAGAGAGCTGTGACGCCGTTCTGAAGTTTTTTCACCAAATCCCGCCCCACTCGGCTGCGCCAAAGCTTTAGTTCAATGAAAACCGCTAAAACCTTAGCAGAAAATTATTTTTTTAGGAAAGAAGAAATGAAGAAACCATCGGTGCCGTGAACCTGGGGAAATGTGCGAAGAAAACCGCGCTCGGCAAGGGCCTTCTCACTCTCGGTCAACCTCTCTTTGAGCAACCCAGGATTGCGTGAAATGAATTCTTCGCAGACATCCTCGTTCTCCTCGCGTTCCAGCGAGCATGTCGAGTATAGAAGCCTTCCCCCGCTCCTCAGCAACGGGACGACGGACTCCAGGATCTGGAGTTGCCTCTTTGAGGAATCAATCAGATCCTGCTTCGTGATTCTGAGCGGAATCTCCGGATTCCTCCGGATGGTTCCCGTTCCGGTACAGGGAGCGTCTACCAGAATGCAGTCGAAGAATCCGTCATCAAAGGGCAGTCCCGACCCGGTGTCGAGAACAACGACTGGAATCAGGGAATTCTGTCTCTGGAAGATGGACTTCATCCGTTTCGCGCGTCGTAAATTGATGTCGCCTGCGATGACACATGCCCCCGGGTTTCGAAGGGCAATCATTCCCGACTTCCCTCCCGGAGCGGCGCAAAGGTCCAGGAAGGTTTCCCCGACTTTGAGATTCACCGATTCAGCGACTATCTGCGACCCCCGATCCTGAAGGTAGATGAGTCCCTCCTCTGAGAACCTTATCAGGTCTTCAGAACCCGCTCCTTCAAAATCACCCTCAGAGAATCCTCGTTCGATACTCTTGGGGGTCAATCGGAATGAAAGGTCAGGCTCGCTCCGATTCGCACGCGCGATAAGTTCTGCGTCCTCAGCACCGAAATCATCGACCCATTTCTCAAGAAGCCACCGAGGGTGCGATGTCTCAGCGCTGAGTTCATCAAGCGCATCGGTGAATCCGATCGTGAAATCTCCCCGCAGAAATCGCCGCAACACCGCATTCACGAGACCCCTTGCGGATGCCTTCCCGGCCTTCACAGCGAGATTCACGGCATCGTTCACGACTGCATAGTCAGGAACGCGGTCGAGGAATTTCAATTGGAAGATTGAGAGTCGCAGAATCACCCGAACCTCGGAATCCAGCCTTTTTTCGCGGGTGATTGAGCCGATGATCCTATCGAGCATCAGCTGGCGACGGAGAACCCCGAGGACGATGGCATGGCAGAGTGATCTGTCTGCAGGCTGCATCCTCTCCTGCACTTCAGCAAGAAGTTCGGCGGAATTGGATTCACCGGATTCGAGCCTCTTCAGGATCGAAAAGGCGAACACGCGTGAGGGTGAGATTTCTTTCGTCATCGCGTCGAATCAGCTTGGGTTCCCGCCAAGGACATCTCCAGCGACAAAATGCTTTCCGTTAAGAAAATCCCTGACTGGCATGCGCTTCTTTCCCTCGATCTGGATTTCGGTGACGCGCAGACGGGATCCGCCGCCACACGCGATGACGAGAGAATCGCCCGAAGCCTCGACGACCGTGCCTGGCTCGACGTCGCGCCCCTTGTCATTGCAAATTTCCGAATTCCAAAAGGTGATTTTCTTTCCTCCGGAAAACGAATACGAGGTTGGGAATGGCTGAAATCCGCGCACCCTGTTTCGAATCACCTCCGCCTCAGCGCTCCAATCAATAAGTCCGTCCGACTTGCTCATCATCGGGGCATATGTCGCCGCCGAATCGTCCTGTCGCTTGGGCACAATCGTATCGAGGCGCTCGAGGGTCTCTGATAGAACGTCCGCCCCTACCCATGACAACCGCTGCATCAATCCGACCGAATTCTCATCTGATTCGATTGCGATTCTCCTCGCAAGCAGCAAGTCGCCCGTATCCAACCCTGCGTCCATTCTCATCGAACAGACGCCGGTCTCCGTCTCTCCGTTGATTATCGCCCAGTTCACAGGAGCCGCACCCCGATATTTTGGAAGAAGCGAAAAGTGTATGTTGATGGCGCCATTGGGAAATGCTGTCAGGAATTCGGTGGGAAGTATTCGTCCGTAGGCGACAACGACTGCAAGGTCTGCTCCGAGACTCCTGAATTCTCGGGCGGCCTCAGGCGTCTTTATCTTTTCAGGCTGACGCACTTCGAGTGCCAATTCTTGGGCGGCGATTTTGACAGGGGGAGCGGTGAGTTTCTGCCCTCTTCCCGATGGTCTGTCGGGCTGGCAATAGACGGCCAAAACCTCGTGACCGTCGTCCACCAACCTTTTCAAACAAGGAACCGCCGCTGAGGGCGTCCCCATGAACACGACCTTCATATGAGGCTCCTCCGCCACGGCGACCCGCTTGTTAATTCGCCTGGGCTATCGATTTGCCCTGCATGAATTGAAGAAGATATTCACGGCCGCCCGCCTTCGAATCAGTTCCGCTCATGTTGAAGCCACCGAACGGGTGAACACCGACAAGGGCGCCGGTACATTTCCGGTTCAGATAGAGATTACCCACATGGAAGTCTCTTCGGGCGATTTCCAGCTTCGCGACATCTGCCGAGTACACCGAACCCGTAAGGCCGTATTCGGTTCCATTCGCGATATCGAGCGCATGATTGAAATCCCTCGCCTTAACAAAGGCCAGCACCGGGGCGAATATCTCCATCTGCTCAATCGTATCGCCGGGCTTAACATCACGGATTATCGTCGGTTGAACAAAGAAACCTTCTGAGTCGTCCCCGCCACCACCCAGCGCGATCGACCCGCCCTCCTCGACACCCTTTTCGATCATGGAGAGCGCTCGGTCGAAGGCTTTTTTGTTTATGACTGCCGTCATGGCTGAATCCGCACAGGTAGCCTTTCCGACCTTTATCTGACTCGCCTTTTCGACCACACGCTTGAGCAAATCCTCATAAACCCTTTCATCCGCTATCACACGGGAGCAGGCTGAACATTTCTGCCCCTGAAATCCGAACGCCGATGAGACGATGCCAGTAGCGGCGGATTCGAGATCGGCATCAGCCGCGACGACGATCGCATCCTTGCCCCCCATCTCGGCAACGACACGTTTCATCCATCTTTGACCCGGCTGGGTCTTCGCGGATTCCTCATAGATCTTCAAGCCCACCGCCTTGGATCCGGTAAACGAGATGAACCTCACCTTTGAATCCTTGACCATCAATTCGCCTACGGCTGTGCCTGAACTCGGGAGGAAATTGACGACACCCTCAGGCAAGCCGATCTCTTCGAGAATCTCCATGAACTTGTAGGCTATGACAGGGGAATCCGGCGAGGGCTTGAGGACCGTGGTGTTACCCGTCACCACCGCGGACATGGTCATTCCGACCATGATGGCGAAAGGAAAGTTCCACGGCGGAATTATCGCACCGACACCGAGTGGGATGTATTCGAACGAGTTGCGTTCCGAATAAGGGGATGGAACGATCGGCTGTTCCTCAGACCAACGGAGCATCTCTCTTCCATAGTACTCGAGGAAGTCGATGGCCTCAGCGGTGTCACCGTCGGCCTCCGCCCAATTCTTCCCGGTCTCAAAGCACATCCACGCTGAATAATAATGCTTGTGTTGTCGGATTATGTCAGCCGCTCTGAACAGATATTCCGCACGCTCGGCGGCTGGCACCTTACGCCAACTTTCAAAAGCTTTCGAGGCGGCATCGACCGCCTCTCGCACAAAGCGGTGCGCATCGACATCCGCATCGGAACACAACCCCACCGTCTCTGAGATCTCACAGGGATTGATGCTCTTGAAGTCGACATCCGTGGCGAACTTTTCGCCGTCGATTATCAACGGATAAGTGACTCCGAGCTCCGCCCTGACCTGCTCTATGGCGGATCTCATATCGGCGGCGTTCTCCGGCTTCGAAAAATCTGTGAATGGCTCGTTTGTGAATTCTGCTCTTCTGCTCATTTGTCTCTCACTTGCGGTAACGTCCTCGGTTCTCTACTCCCATTTCCCTGTCTTGATCATCTTCTTGATCTTCCTCTTGGACATCTCGCGTTTCAACACTGACATCCTGTCGAGGAACACGATTCCATCGAGATGGTCGTTCTCATGGAGCACACAACGCGCCTCCAGCTCAGACACATCCAACTCATTGACCATACCTTTCGCATCTTGGAATCTCACGACGGTTCTGAATTCCCTGCTGACATCCTGATAGATTCCTGGAAAAGAAAGGCATCCCTCGCCACCGTACTGCTCACCCTCACTCATGATGATTTCAGGATTGATGAGGGCGAACCTGCGGTCAGCGGAACCATCCTGCAGGCAGTCCATGACGAAGATCCGACTCGAGACACCGACCTGCGGGGCTGCGAGTCCAACGCCCCCGGCTTCGTACATGGTATCGAACATCTTTTCCACAAAGGCTGCTAGAGCATCATCAAAGACCTCGACAGGTCTCGCGATCTCCAACAACACCGGTTCAGGGTAATTGACCACCCTAAGGGGTCCAACATTTGATTCAGTCGAGAACACGTCCATGAATCAGTCGCTCTCCCGCTCGCCACCTGCCGAGCCACCCGCGACGCGAGCCGCCCAATCACACAGTACTTTTTTGTCTGAGGAACTGAGAACGGCTTCAGGATGTCCCCATGTGTAGGATGGTAACGGCATCTTCCCGTTCATCACCTCTTTGCAGATCTCGTCCCACTCCTCCCCAGCTGGATCCGTCGAAAAGTTCATGTGAGCCCGACCATCGTCGATATGGTCCTTGAGCCACCAATTGACGGGGGTGATTTTGGCGTACCACGGATAAATCGTCTCGTTCGAATGACAATCCGCGCAGGAATTCTTCACGATCATTCTGACCTCGGGGGAGAAAATCGGGTTCCTATCGATCTCCATGCCCGCGGCAACTGCTGGATTGGTGAATTCCGGCCTTGATAACTGCACGAGAAGCAACACTGTCGCCATCGAAAGCACTAAAAGGAGAACGATTTTCTTCAACATAGGAACTCTTCCTACCTGTCGACACTGACCCGCCAGATCTTCTTGGCACCGTCATCCGTGATCAACAAGGAGCCGTCGGAATGGACGAGCAGACCAACCGGTCTTCCCCACACCTCGTTCGAATTCTCATCTGGCAACCAACCTGATATGAATTCCTCGTATTCGTTTCTCACGACCTTGCCGTTCTCGAAGCGGATTCTGATCACCTTGTAACCGGTCAGCTTTTGGCGATTCCAAGATCCATGAAGTGCCACGAAGGCATCCCCGGAATAATCCTTCGGAAACATATTGCCGTCATAAAAGACTATGCCTAGTGCCGCTGAGTGTGATCGCAAAAGAACATCGGGGACTATTGTCTTAACGACGAGTTCCGGCGCCTCACCCTTTCGTCTCGGCTCCTCAATGGGCCCGATGTAGGCGTAGGGCCAACCATAGAAGCCCCCTTCTTTGACAGATGTCACATAGTCGGGGACGAGGTCATCACCCAACCCGTCACGCTCGTTGACAGCTGTCCACAATTCCCCATTCGCAGGATTGAACGCCAAACCGATCGGATTCCTTAGTCCTGATGCAAAGATGCGATGATTCTTGCCATCGGGATCGTAGACCGAAATCGCGGCACGACGAGAATCCGGCTCGACGCTGACATTGGACTCCGATCCGATCGCGACGAACATCTTTTTGCCATCAGGTGAGAAGATGACATTTCGTGTCCAATGTTGGTTGTATCCTCCGCGTGTCAGTTCGACAACCTTTTCAGGCTCACCCTCCGCGACGGTCTGACCGCTCCTGTACTTGAACCTGACTATCCCATCGGTGTTCGCGACATAGAAGTAGTCATTCCAAAACGCCATGCCAAACGGTTGATCGAGTTTGTTCGAGAACACGAATCGTTCATCCGAGACACCATCCTTGTTCGTGTCACGCAAAACGATTATCGAGTTCGCCCTGGAGTCGGCGACGAAGACATCGCCATTCGGGGCCAGGGCCATCCAACGCGGATAAGTGAATCCTCCCTCCGCGAAAACATTCACCTTGAATCCTTTCGGTATCCGCAACGTCGCGTTCTCGGGTTGAGGAACACTCCGCGAAGGTCTGCGGGCACTCTCTGTATGAAACGGTGCCGGCATGTCCTTCGGATCGATGCTATGCACAACCGGCCTCTCGAAGTATTCTATGCGCGGAAGCTTCTGCCCCTCCTGGACCGGCGCCTGACAGAAGACCGCGACTGTCGCCATTCCAATCGCCGCAAAACCGAAAAACATTTTCGAAAGAACAACGCTCATATTCGCAAAATTCCTCTCTTCTATGTCTGGATACGAATCACTACTGTTCAAGGTTACAGACACCACACCCAATCATTCAAGCAGACTCGGAAGAATCGGTGAAGAACTCGCCGTTGGCTATCTGGAAGCCAGGGGCTACGAAATCATTCTAAGAAACTTCAAAGTTACGCTAGGAAGGAATTCCTCCGGAGCGAGGGTGACCGGGGAGATCGACTTGGTAACGGTCCATGAAGGCATGCTCTGCTTCGTCGAGATAAAGACCCGCAGTTCGGCCAGATTCAGTGACCCCTTTCTGATGGTCAACAGAAGGAAACGCAGGCAGATAGAGCGGGTCGGAAGAAGGTTCAAAAGAATCTTCGGTCTCACAGAATGGAAATCACGAATCGACATTGTTTCCGTCACACTCTCCTCCAGGGAGAGGCTTCGCATCGAAGTTTTGAGAGACGTGCCATCTTGAATCGCGGATTTAATAGACATTAGCTTGACAAAAGCATCTATTGTGTATACACAATAGTCCAACATATGACGACAATGGGCGCTCGGGATTGAATTTATGGCGAACATCTACAACAGACTGAGTCTCTTCCGTACTGAAAGAGGCATCTCAAGAGCCGATCTGGCGGCCAGAGTCGATGTGAATCCTCAGACGATTGGCTTTCTGGAGCGCGGGGATTACAGCCCCAGTGTCGAGTTGGCTCTGAAGCTTTCGAGGGAGCTGGGGGTCTCGGTGGAGGAGTTGTTCTCTCTCGAACCGTTTCCCGATCTGGCGTCGCAGTTGAAACTTCTGAAGCAGGCGGGTTCTTAAGATATGTCGACAATCATCAACGAGTTGAAGCGGGCGGTCCGTTTCAATCTGACAAAAACCAAGGAGCTATCTTCTAAGGCGAGGCCACATCGTGAGCAGTACATGAAGATTTCGAGCATAGCCGTCAAGATTCTCGTGATACTTGCATGGGCGGCAATATGGTTTCGCTTCCTCCTTAAGGAGGTCGTGCAGCCTGTCGATGGACATTGGAGCTATCTCGTATCGGTCATTCTGCTTATCGTCGCGATGTTGGGAGGTATCGGAGTCTCAATGTCAACCTTTTGGTTCACCGGTAACGCCCCCGAAAGATCTCTTGATGAACGCGAACTCAGTCAAAGGAACCGAGTCTATGTTCGAACTTCCCAAGTCCTCATGTTCTGCATTGCATTCGGTTGGTATCTATTCGAGATAGCACCGATGCACAGTGGCTGGTCTCCGGATCTCCAGTCTGTGGAGCGGTACCTTTTCAGTGTTTTCTTCTCGATGCTTCTTTTTCCAACTTTTCTGCTGGCAGTCACCGAACCTTCATTGTCAGATGAAGCCGAGGACAACGATACAACTGAGACAAACCAAGAAAGAAAGGATTCGATGATATGAACGAAAGCACGGACAACGGTGGCCTGAAAGGTCTGTGGAAAGCATTCTTCCACCCAAGAAGGAATCAGTTTCGACATCTCAGCCCCAAAACTGTGGCGCGTCTTTCTGGCGTGGCTATAGTCGGTATCTGGATGATTTTTCTGGTGGAGAGCCTTCTTTCGCGGATGACAGGCGAATCACCCCTATGGGTCGATATCGGTCGAGCAATTCTATTGATGGTCTCAGTTTTGGCAGGGGCGCTCGCGACCCTTTCGACCACATGGTTCGTCAATTCCACGGATGACATGAACATCGACGAACGAGAGACCCACGAGCGCAACAGGGCGACGGTAATTTCTTATCGCTACCTGATGGGACTATTGACCTTTGGAATGCTTGTCTATCACGGGTCGCTGATTCTAAGGAAGTTAACCGATGACGGTTTCCTGTGGACTCCGAGTCTCGAGATCACGAATCGCTTTGTGGCCTCTGTCTTCCTTACAGGAATTCTGTTACCGACATTCATGACGGCGGCCCTCTCTTGGAGTCAGACCGAACCGAAGGATGAGTTATGAACCGACGGAACCGGGCCACGATTTCTCTCGTAGTTCTCTGAAAGCCGTCCCAGGACGGAGGAACAATTCACCTTAAAGTCGCTACAAGTAAATGCAGAAGGACCTACAAATATGAAGAAACTATTGCTTTCCCTAACACTCGTGTTCCTGGCCTCGACCATGAACATCAATGCCCAATCGGTGCCCTTGATCGATCGAGCCCTCTTATTCGACGCCCCCGAATACTCGGGAGCCCAGATTTCTCCTGACGGACGATACATATCCTTCATGAAACCGTTCAATGGAACCCAAAACGTCTTCGTGAAAGGAATCGATGAGCCCTTTGAAAAGGCTCGTCCGCTGACGAACCGCAGTGACCGACCCATTCCGGGCTATTTCTGGTCACGCGACAGCAAGTTCGTTCTTTTCGTTCAAGATCAGGGCGGTGATGAGAACTACAACGTCTATGCCGTCAGCGCTTCCGAGAAGCCCGCGGCCGGCGCGGTCGTTCCTGAGGCCCGGGCCCTCACAAGTGGCAAGGTCAGGGCGCAGATCTATTCGGTGCCCAAATCCGATCCCGATTCGATTTATGTCGGACTCAACGAGCGTGATCCGGCTTGGCACGATGTGTTCAAGATAAGCATCTCTACTGGAAAAAGAACGCTCATATCAGAGAACAAGGATCGCTATGTGGGTGTACTCTTCGACACCACCGACAAACTCCGTGCCGCTGTTCGATCGACTCAGGCGGGCGACACTGAGGTGCTCCGAATCAACACCGATGGGACGACCACGAAGATATACGAGTGTGGAGCTCTGGAGTCGTGCGCGCCTCTCGCGTTTAACAAGGACAATAGAAGAATCTACATGTCCTCGAACAAAGGGAATGTGGATCTTGCAGAACTGATTCTGGTCGATATCGAGACGGGCAAGTCAGAAAAGGTGGAGAGCGATCCACTCGGTCGGGTCGATTTCGGCGGAGCGAGCTTCTCTGAGATCACGAACGAGATCCTCGCCACCACCTACGAGGACGACAAGGTCAGAATCTACTTCAAGGACAAGAAACTCGAAGCCGATTACAACCATATCAAGAAACAACTCGGTGATCGCAGCGTCAGTTTCTCCGGGGGCACCAGTGATGAGAGTAAATTCATTGTGGCAACCTACAGCGACACCGATCCCGGCACTGTCTGGATCTTCGATCGGAAGACCAGAGGCCTAAAGACCCTCTACAAGATTAGAGAGAAATTGAACCGCGAACACCTTTCGGAGATGAAACCCATCAGGTACAAATCGTCCGATGGATTGGAAATACCCGCGTACCTCTCCCTTCCCAAGGGAATGACCGCGAAGAACCTGCCACTTGTCGTCATGCCTCACGGCGGACCCTGGGCAAGAGACTCGTGGGGATTCGACCCGTACGCACAGATGCTCGCAAACCGTGGCTATGCCGTTCTGCAGATGAACTTCCGGGGTTCGACCGGGTTCGGAAAGAGGTTCCTCGACGCCGGAAACAATCAGTGGGGAGAGAAGATGCAGGATGACATCACTTGGGGAGTGAAGCATCTCGTGTCGGAAGGTACGGTCGACGCGAAGAGAGTCGCAATCCTCGGCGGTAGCTACGGAGGTTACGCCACATTGGCCGGTGTCGCGTTCACTCCCGATGTCTATGCCGCAGCGGTCGCGATTGTGCCTCCCTCGAACCTCGAGACTCTCCTCGAATCAATCCCGCCATATTGGGAAAGCTTCAGGAACGTCTTTTACAAGAGGATGGGCAACCCAAATACTCCGGAAGGCTTGGCCCAGATGAGGAGGCAGTCACCGCTCTTCTCAGCCGATAAAATCAGAACTCCGTTGATGGTTGTGCAGGGCGCCAACGATCCGCGAGTGGTTCAGCGTGAATCCGATCAGATTGTGATCGCGCTCCGCGATCGCAACTTCCCTGTCGAGTACATCCTCGCAGATGATGAGGGACACGGCTTCGCAAGACCTGTGAACAACATGGCGATGCTCGCCGCAGCGGAGAGATTTCTTGCCAAACATCTCGGAGGCAGGTTCCAGGAATCCATGCCCGATGATGTCAGGAAGAGACTCGCCGAGATCACTGTCGATCCAAAGACCGTCACCATCAAGGCGCCTGTCGACATGACCGCAGCGGCCTCTGTAGACTTGACCGGGAAATGGAATGTGACTTTGACTGCCGGACCCCAGTCGATCGAGATGACTCTTGATATCAAGCAGGAGGGAGGAAATCTCTCCGGGAGTCTGTCATCGATGATCGGATCGGGCAGTGTCACCGGCGGAAAGGTTTCAGGCGAGAATGTCCAGATGGATATCCTCCTTGAAGCACAGGGCCAAAAGCTTCCAATCAAGTTCGAGGGCAAGGCAGGAGCGAATCAGATCGAGGGCACACTCGGTGGTTCGGGACTTCCTCCTCTACCGTTGAAGGGAACACGAGGCAAATAACTCGGATAGTGAAAAGGGACCCTCTCGGGTCCCTTTTCTTCTTCTCGGTTCTATCGTGCACCCGGAGGATTCGGCATCGAACCCGGAGCAAATCTCGGAAGCAACGAGTCACGCATCGCAAGTTCATAGACAGCGGCCGCGATGATTATTGCGGACGCCTTCACGTCATCCTCGACAATGCGTTCGTAGGTATCTAGATTGGTGTGCCACGTGTGCGTCCCGTACTCGACCGGATCTTGTTGAACACCGATTCCCGGCAGCCCGGACTGATTGAAGGACGTGTGATCCGAGCCACCGAGATTTCTGCTACGCGTCGAAATGACCCCCATGAATCCCAGATCGGAGAATGGCGAAAGTGCTTCTCGAAGAACTGTAGCGGTTTCAGGCGGGCCGAAGACGCTCATGCCCCGCGCCTTCCCTGTTCCGGAATCGATGTTGAAATAACCACCGAACTTCTCATAGCCAGCCTTCGGCTCCTCGAAGCTTCCGAACGTCTGTTTCACATAGGCCTGAGAACCGAGAAGTCCCTGCTCCTCACCTGACCAGAGCGCAACCCTGATTGTTCGTCTCGGCTTCACACCGATAGCCTTCAGAATCCTCGCCGCCTCCATCATCACCGCACACCCGATCGCGTTGTCCGTCGCCCCCGTCGCGGCGTGCCATGAATCGAGATGACCCCCGAGCATTATCACCTCATCGGGAAACTCGGTTCCCTTGATGTCACCGATCACGTTGTAGTCAGTCTTGCCCTCCGGGTGGGTCCTGTTGCGGATATCGAACTCGAGTGTCACCTCACGACCATTACCGAGAAGCCGGAAGATTCGTCCGAAATCCTCATTCCTCATCACGACCGTTGCAACCGCCTTCGTGACATCAAAGGTCCTGTTGTTGAAGGCCCGTATCTGACCGTGTTCGCGACCGGCGTCATTGATCCTGACTGCGGCACCATTCGCCACGAGAAAGGCGTCGACGGAGGCGTCTATCTCCCCCGGGGTGAGTTGGCCGGGTCGTCGTTGAGGCATTCCCGTCGGAGGGCCTTGAGGCGCAGGTTGTTGCTCCGCGTTAGGATCGAACCTTCTCCTCAAAAGATCATCATCCAACCTCTTCGAAGGCGGATTGAAGTTGACCGGAACGACCGCCGGCTTCCCGATCAGCACCATCTTGCCGGTGACCTTCGATTTCACATCGGCGAAATAACCCTCGAGCTCGTCACGCGTCGGACGATCGGGCAGAACCAAGCTGACCACATCACCTGTAACCACACCATCCACTCCGTTTCTCCGTGTGCTGGGCGTCCAAGCCAGTACCTCGAACACAAGTGAGTCTTTCACCGGGCTAATCATGAATCCTGATGCCCGCTCGTTCGACCATCCTGGATGACCGAACTCCCACGGCACGAGTCCCGCGGAATCGAAGCCCCATTCGAGCATCTGTTTTGCGGTCCACTCGCCTGCCGACTTCATCGCCGGGGACCCGGTCAATCTCGGTCCGTAAAGGTCGGTCAGGATCTGAAGGGTCTTCATGATCTGGGAGTTGTCCTTGCCCTCCTTTCGGATGCGGGTATGAACACTCTCACGCGATTCCTGGGATTGGGCGAGGACAGGGATCGCCTGTGCGCTCAAGCTGATCAGAAGGGAGATTGTCAGAAGGATTCTTTTCATCGGGTCGCTCCTTGTTTCTGGAATGATTCGTTTGACTTTCGTGACATCGGATATCCCTAAAGACGTACTTTGTCAAACTGCTGTCGCAGGATAGAGGCTTCCAATCCTCTGCTTTGTGGAGCAATCATCGGTTGGTTTATTATCGAGTCATGCCCGAAGCGAGTCTCGGAGAGATTTATTTCATCGTAGGAATGATGACCCTGGTGCTAGTGATCAGCGCGGTGTCCCTGTATCTGTTCGTAAAGACCTACAAGAAGGAAATGCGCGAACGTGATGAGGAGCGCAGGCGCAGGCAGGCCGGAACCGATCCGTCGCGCGGTGACAGCGAGGAGTCATCATGATTTTAGACCCGAGAAATTCAATCCTGATCGTGATCGATGTCCAAGAGGCATTTCGGAGTGTCATCGGCGATTTCCCCTTGATGACTTCAAGGATTTGCTCTGCGGTCAAGGGCGCTGATTTGCTCGGCATACCGGTAATTGTGACCGAACAGTATCCGAAGGGTTTGGGTTCGACAGTCGAGGAGCTCTCCCTCACACTCCCTGAGAGCGCGATTCGATTCGAAAAGACCAGCTTCGGGGTCTTGGGGGATGCGACGATACGCGACCACCTACTGAATCTGGGGCATCGACAACTCGTGGTATGCGGACTCGAGACCCATGTCTGCGTAGCTCAGAGCTGTCAGCAGATGACCGCTGCAGGATACGAGGTTCTACTTCTCGAGGACGCAGTCTCCTCAAGGTTCGAGAGCGACAGGACAACCGCCTTGAATCGTCTTCGCGCGAGCGGTGTGACTTTGACCTCTGTGGAAGCGATGCTTTTCGAGGCGATGCAGGACTCACGCCATCCCAGATTCAAGGATATTCAGTCAATCATCAAATAGCTGTCTCACCCGATGGAATCACTTGAAACCCTCAATCCACAGCAGAGGTCGGCGGTCGAGTCGACCGAAGGCCCGCTTCTCGTACTAGCCGGTGCGGGCTCGGGTAAGACTCGTGTGATCACCGTGAGAATCGCCCAACTGATCGCGACGGAACAAGTGCCTGCACACAACATCCTTGCAGTAACTTTCACGAATAAGGCGGCCGGGGAGATGAGGGAACGAGTCAGTCGCCTGCTGGACGAGCACAGGCTCCAATCAGCGCCCTTGATCACGACATTCCACTCCCTGTGTGTTCGGATTCTCCGACGTGACATCGAGCATCTTGAGGCCGGATACACGAAGTCCTTCACCATATACGACACCGATGATTCGGTGAAGGTCATCAAGAACTGTCTCAAGGAGATAGGCTATGACGACAAATCCATGACGCCCAGGCGGCTTCTAGGCATCATCTCAGCCGCGAAGAACGCAGGTGAGACAGCCGAGCAGATCGCCGCGGGAGTCCGTTACACAGACCAGATGAGAGCTGTAGTGGCGAAGGTCTTCCGGATGTATGAACAGCGACTACGCACTGCCAACGCTCTCGACTTCGATGACCTTCTGATCAAGACCGTTCGACTTCTCGGGAAGTCTTCAGATGTGCGGAGACATTACAACGAGCGCTACCGATACATTCTCGTGGACGAGTACCAGGACACGAACTCACTACAACTTTCGTTGATCAAATATCTCACCGAGCTTAGCCAGAACATCTGCGTGGTCGGTGATGACGCCCAATCGATTTATGGATTCCGCGGAGCCGATGTCGGCAATATCTTGTCCTTCGAAGAACATTACCCCAGCGCCAAGGTGATCATGCTCGAACAGAATTACCGCTCGACGCAAAATATACTTACGGCGGCCGATTCGATAATCAAGAGAAACAAAGGAAGAAAGGACAAGACTCTTTGGACGGCAAATCAATCGGGCGAGCGCATCCTCTACGCCCAGCTGCCCGATTCCGATGGCGAGGCGCGCTTCGTCGCGGACGAAATTGACGGCATCCTGAGACGGGAGCCGTCCACCCGGATAGCGGTTCTCTATAGAACCAACGCACAATCACGACTCTTTGAGGAGGCGTTGAGACGCATCCGGGTCGATTACAACATGGTTGGCGGGTTCTCCTTCTATGAACGAGCTGAGGTTAAGGACATAATTGCCTACCTCAAATTAGCGATGAATCCAACCGATGACGTGGCGCTCATGAGGGTGATCAACACCCCGGCGAGAGGGTTGGGCAAGACATCCATCGATGCGATACAGGGTATCGCCCTAAGTCGGAGCTCGTCGATGTGGGAGGCTATTCTCCAGGCCACCGCTCCCGGGGGAGACCCGTCCACCTTGAGTTCAAGGGCGGTCGGCGCTCTCGTGAGGTTCCGCATGACAGTCGAGAAGCTCTCGTCTCTGATGTTCACCTCATCGGATTCCGATAGACCCGTATCCAATATCGTGATTTCAGCCATCGAGGACTCCGGCTATGCCGCGATGCTCCGTAGCGAGAATACGGATGAATCAGCATCGAGACTCGAAAACCTTCAGGAACTGGTCAACGCGGCGACCGACTACGATAACGATGGTCCTGATGGACTTCGGAACTTCATCGACCATGCCGCCCTGACCTCGGACACGGACAAGTTCGACCGAAATGCGTCCGTAACCCTCATGACAGTGCATGCGGCAAAGGGATTGGAGTTCCCTGTTGTGTTCATCGTCGGACTCGAGGACGGTATCTTCCCCCATTCCAGAAGCCTGAATGACGAGCGGGAGCTCGAAGAGGAAAGACGCCTGGCGTACGTGGCGATAACACGGGCGGAGAATAGGCTCTACATCACACACTCGATGAGACGGCGGATTTATGGCGAGGAGATTCCTGCGGAACCTTCGCAGTTTCTGAACGAACTTCCCATCGAACTGATAGACGATCGCAGCCAGGGGATGTCATGGCTGTCTGCCGGCGGAGGAGGAGGGGCGTCCAGAGGATCGGTTGCACCTCGGCTTCCAGAGCGTAGACCCGCTCCCCGACCCGTCGGAAAGACCTACGACTCACCCGATGCGATTCGGGATTTCTTCAGCGGAAGATCGACTGGAAGCCGCGATTCCGAGTCCCGGATTCGGAAGACGAGCGAGGATCCAGATTCGGATCCATCGGGCATCAAACCAGGCTCCACCGTCGAACATCCTAGATACGGTAAGGGCTTGGTCCTCAAAAGAGAGGGCTCGGGTGATGGAGCGAAACTGACCGTTAGCTTTCCGGGTCATGGACACAAGAAATTGATGGAGAAGTTCGCGAACCTCAAAGTGATCAAGTGAGTCTGTCGATAGATGGTGCAAGATGAATTCAATCTGAATCGATTTCTAACTGCACAGGACGCGCTGCCCTTCGATGTGGCGGTCTCAGAAATCATTGCGGGAAAAAAGACGGGGCACTGGATCTGGTATGTGTTCCCCCAACTCTGCGGGCTCGGCCAATCGGAGAACTCGCGATTCTACGGGATAGCCTCCCTTGATGAAGCTCAGGCCTATATGCTCCATCCGATTCTCCGCACTCGTCTTCTCGATGCAATTGCTGCATTGCTCGATTGCAACGGTCAGTCAGTAGAATCTGTCTTTGGAGGGCTGGATGCGATGAAAGTGAGATCTTCCGTGACTCTCTTCAGCCTCGCATCCGACGAACCCATCTTCCGCCAGGTCTTGGCAGAACGCTTCGATGGAACGGAGTGCGAAGTCACGCTAAAACTGCTCGCCAGAGCCTGATTCCCCCTGAACCTTTACATCGCAGCTAGCGATGCTTTAATCTTCGAAAAGTCTCAGTGACAAGGAGTTTTACGATGAACAACAAATTTTTACTGTCGCTCTTCCTCGCTCTTCCGCTCTTCATCGGGTGTGGTCTGAATCCTATGGATGAGGGAGCAAAGCAGAACGAGGCTGCGACCAGCGAATCGCCTGCTACAGGTGCCACGACTACGAAGGTAAAGGAGTGCGAGGAAGTGCTGGCCGTTATCGAGCAGGGATTCCAGAACCCCGAGGAGGGATATTTCGAGAAGGCGGCGCGGGAATTGATACTGAACACCGCCAAGGACCAGATCTCGAAACTCATTCAGCAGGAGACTGATTCAACGAAACTTGCGGCCGCATGCGCTGAAATCAAGAAGACTCTTGGTTCAGGTGAAAGCGGTGCGCAGAACTGACTCTTTGAAAACCATCGGCATCAGGCGGTCTTAGGACCGCCTTTTTCATACCTTGATGAAAATTCGCTTCTTATAGAGAGCCCACATCAGGAGATACCAAAACGCCAGATAGACCAATGCAAAGATGAGCGATGCATCCATCGGTTCCGCAATCGGCTTGAAAAAGGAATCATAGATCCATCGCTGGGAATGAATGGTCTTGCCGTCGTCGGCACCGATTTTGATCGCAAGCATTATCCGAGTCAGGATGCTCGAAGCGAAGTAAAGTGCCAATGCATTCACTCCAAAGACCATGAAGGGGTAGGTCCATCTTCGCCAGGACCGAACATCGATCCACCACATCAGGGACGCCAGGAAGACCATCGCGATACCAGCGGTGTATACCGAGTATGAGCTAGTCCAAATCGGCTTGTTGATCGGGAACCAGAAACTCCATACCCAACCGCCAGCAGTCAGAAGGAAACCCGCGATGAAGAAGATGTTTATCTTGCTCTCCAATCCGACATCCGTCTTTCTGATCAAGGAACCGCAGACGACACCGATCAGACATGTCGCGACGGCAGGTATCGTGGACAGTAGGCCCTCGGGATCATATACCTTGCTCGATCTCCATATGTGCTCCTCCCCCAAAACCATCCTGTCGATGTAGCCGGAGAAATTTCCCTCAGGAGACAGGTCACCGCCACCACCGAAATGCATCAGTCCCCAATAGAGAAACAGTAGAACTCCTGCCATTCCAATCTGGGTCTTCCAACCAGTCCTCACGAATATCAACGCCGCGAAGAAATAGCATATGGCGAGCCTTTGGAGGACTCCCATGATTCTGATTCTCTCCATTCTCTCCGCGGGGAATCCCTGGTCGATCAGGTACGCGACGGCAAAAATCACGGCAACAGAAAGAATCGAGATGACACTCGCCTTGAATCTGTCGGCGATGAAGAATCCAGCAGAGAGAATCAAACCGATGATGATCGGAATCTGGACGGCAAGTGGAAGGTCGGTCTTCGAAGGATCAAAAAAAGGAAAACCCATCTGGAAGAGACCGAGGCCGAAGATAACAAATGCGCGGTAAAGAATCCGAAGATCGATCTGCCTGGATGATGTGCCGTCACCCACTCGCTTCGCCAGAGCAAGTGGAATCGACACGCCGACTATGAAAACGAAGAATGGAAAAACAAAGTCCGTGAGGGTCCAGCCATGCCATTCGGCATGCTTGAGTTGGGGGTAAACAGCGGACCACGTGCCGGGATTATTAACGACCACCATCGCGGCGATGGTGATGCCACGAAAAACATCCAGAGAAAGCAATCTCTGCCCCGAAGCCTCTTGCATATCAATCCCCCGCGATCTTCGCGATCCAAGACGGACGAACTATAAACCACACCCGTTGATTTGACCACATGATTCCCTTGCGCCCGACGATGATTGGGTTAAGCTTCTCCCAGTCCACTCTGGACGCGGAGGCGAATCTATGAAGAAGAGTACGAGCTCGGTGATGCTCGGTGCGGCCTTTCTGATGGCGACATCAGCCATCGGACCTGGATTCCTCACACAAACGACGGTGTTCACCGGTCAATTCTTGGCCAGTTTCGGATTCGCGATTTTCATCTCGATAATCATCGATGTCATCGCCCAATTGAATGTCTGGCGAATCCTGACGGTCAATGGAAAGCGCGCCCAGGAACTTGCCTCCGAATCGATCCCTGGTTCCGGTTGGTTCCTGGCAGTCATCGTCTGCTTCGGTGGTCTCGCATTCAATATTGGAAATCTGGCTGGAGCCGGACTCGGATTGGAGGTTCTCTTCGGGAATTTAGGCATGACTCCCCTGCACGGCGCGGGTGTGAGCGCACTCGTCGCGATTCTGATTTTCACTCGGAAGGACGCAGGACGGGCGATGGATATGTTCGTCAAGGTCCTGGGTTGTCTGATGCTTGCACTGTTGCTCTACGTCGTTCTCGAGTCACGCCCGCCCTTACTCGAGGCGGCGCATCGCTCCTTGATTCCTGAGGAGATATCTCCGAGGGCCATCGTGACGATCGTCGGCGGAACCGTAGGTGGCTACATCACATTTGCAGGGGCCCACAGATTGATCGCAGCCGGTGTCGTCGGGAAGGAGAGCCTGCGAGACGTCACCTCAAGCGCGATATCCGGAATAGTCCTCACGGGTATTGTCCGCTTCCTTCTCTTTCTCGCGGCCCTCGGAGTGCTTTCGATGGGCTTCAGACTCGATGCCAAGAATCCGGCCGCATCGGTTTTCGAGAGCGCCGCCGGACACCTCGGTTTGATGTTCTTCGGTCTTGTCATGTGGGCAGCGGCTATAACATCCGTCATCGGAGCGGCATTCACATCCGTTTCCTTTCTCAAGACCAAGGGTGGCTTGGGCGACAAGTGGGAGACACCCGCGATCATAGCCTTCATTCTCGCTTCGTTGGCAATCTTTTCGCTTTTTGGAAGACCTGTGACTCTGCTTGTCTGGGCTGGGACAATCAACGGATTCATTCTTCCCATAGGATTGGGCTTGATCCTTTTGGCCATGCACAGGAAGAAGTCCCTGTCCACCTATCGGAATCCGATCTGGCTGTCCATCGGTGGATGGCTGGTCGTCGCCACAATGCTCGTCTTCTCTCTTCTAACCTTGGGAGAAGAACTCTCGAAGATCTATCCAAGATAAACAAAAAGAGAGGACGGGAACTTCCCGCCCTCTCAGATGATGGTGATCCGACCAGGACTCGAACCTGGGACCCAGTGGTTAAAAGCCACTTGCTCTACCGACTGAGCTATCGGACCACTCGATCGCGCTTCGCTGAAGCAGGGAGGCGCGAATCAAAAATCAGATTCTAATCATCGACTCTTGCCTTGGCAAGTTGGCGCGAGTCATCGGAACCATCCGCCCATTACCGAGTCACCGAGGATGATTGTCTGGTCGCGTTCCGGTCCGGTGGAAATGAGACCTATTTCGACTCCGATTGAGTCTGAAAGGAAATTCACATACCTCCTGGCGTTCTCCGGAAGTTTTCCGAACTCGGTGATGCCTAGTGTGTCGCACTGCCAACCTGGCAACACCTCGAATATGGGCTTGATGCGAGCAAGATCCGCCGACACAGCAGGAAACGTGTCGATACTCCTGCCATCGATCTCATAGCCGACGCAGACCTTGACCTCCTCCAAAGCGTCAAGGACATCGAGCTTGGTAAGGGCCACGGAATCGAATCCGTTCAATCGGGCCGCATAGCGCGTCGCGACCGCATCGAACCAACCACACCTTCGCGGACGTCGCGTCACGGAACCGTATTCATTACCCCGCTCCCGGATGAGGTGAGCGACGGATTCCTCTTCTCCAAGCATTTCGGTGGGAAATGGCCCCTCGCCAACTCGGGTGGCATAGGTTCTTACGATTCCCAACACACCGCTTATATGGTGTGGAGGAATTCCGGCTCCGACCGCCGCACCGCCCGCGGTCGGATTTGATGAGGTGACGTACGGATATGTTCCGTGATCTACATCGAGAAGAGTCGCCTGCGCCCCTTCGAGAAGTATCTTCTTATTTTCCGCTTTCGCATCGGCGAGGAAATGAGAGGTTTCGGTGACGAAGGGACGCAGCCTCTCGATCAGTGTCGTGACCTCTTCCAGAATTTCATCGGACCTGAGTGGCTCTCTTCCGTACAGAACAATGATTCGATTCGCCTCCTCGAGATTCCTCTCGACCCTCTGTCTGAGGAGCTCGGGCACCAAAGCGTCGGCAACGCGGATACCCCTTCGACCGACCTTATCCTCATAGGCGGGACCGATGCCTCTGAGAGTAGTCCCGATCTTCTCGTTGCCCAACCTCTCCTCGGAGGTGTGATCAAGGGCACGGTGATACGGCATGATGAGGTGCGCTCGGCTCGAAACCTTGAGACGGTTCGGCGTGATACTGATCCCTTGGGCGAGCATCTGATCGACCTCTTCGAAGAAAGCCTTGGGGTCGATCACCATCCCGTTGCCCAAGACGCATGTCTTGTCTTCATGGATTATTCCCGAGGGAAGCAGCCTCAAGACGAAAGCCTTGTCGCCCACGTAGACCGAATGCCCGGCGTTGTGGCCGCCTTGATATCTCGCAACGACATCGAACCTGTCCGCGAGAAGATCGACAACCTTCCCCTTCCCTTCGTCACCCCACTGGGCACCGATAATTACGATGATCATAGAACTCCCTGAAAAACCTCTGACATTCTAAACGAACCGATGCCGAAACATCCATTCCAAGTGATTTTTGAGCATTGCGAAGACCTCCAAGGTTTTTTGACTTGATGTTTGAAAAAGTTTAAACAATGAGGGACTTTTCAACACGTGTCCCAACTGAACTTCGAAAATCCAGAGCTCCCGCTGCTGATCGTGAACCCGAATTCGGCCGGGGGGGCGACCGGTCGGAACTGGTCGTCAATCGCGGCTGATTTCAGGGCCCATTTCGGACCATTCGTGACACGCTTCACCGAATCATCAGGCCAAGGTTCGAGCATAGCCCTCGATGCGGTGCAAGCCGGACATCGGTTCGTGATCGCATGTGGAGGCGACGGAACCATCAACGAGGTCATGAATGGCATTGTTGATTCGGGAGTCGATGCGGAATTGGGGGTTCTGCCATCCGGCACAGGCGGCGACTTCCGCAGATTCATTGGGATGTCCAACGAGACCCGTGATGCCGCGAGGCAACTCCGTGACGGGCACACGATCACCATAGATATCGGACTTGTAGAGTTCATCGATCTGAAGGGCAATCAGCAGACGAGGCACTTCATAAACATCTCGTCTTTTGGAATAGGAGCAAGTGTCGCAACAAGAGTTGCGGAGTCGGGCTTTCTCAAGTGGCTTCCCTTGTCCGGAGCCGCGAGAGGAAGAGCCAGATTCGCGGCATCGACTCTCAAGGAGGCGCTCAACCTCCAGACTTTCGATGTCAAGCTGAGGATAGATGACGGTCCCGAGAAGTTTCTGAGAACTATCGCCCTTTGTGTATGCAATTCGTCCCACTTCGGCGGTGGAATGCATATCGCCCCAGGGGCTCTGAATGACGACGGACTCCTGGATGTGGTCGGCATCGGCGACATCGGCCTGAGCAAGATCGTTCGCGTTGCTCCGAGACTCTATGGCTCCGGGATCTTGGGTGTCGAAGGAATAACCTCCGGACGGGCCTCGAAGATCCATGCGGAATCATCGGACGGGCGAATCGTACCCCTCGAAATCGACGGAGAGGTGGTGGGGAAGCTTCCCGCGACCTATCAAGTGTTGCCCTCCCGACTAAGGGTCAGAGTCCCGAACGAAGATTGAAACCATGCGTATGGAAACCAACACGACCGACAGTTTCTGCCACCGCCTCCGACAGTCTTGCGAGGCTCGCGCCGATGCGGTCGCCATGCGCGTGGTTGGACTCGACTCCGAAACCTTCACATTCACTCAGACGTTCAACCAGATAAGATCGCTCGCCCGCAAGCTCGAGGAAGAAGGCATCGGGCGTGGTGACAGGATCGCCTTGATCGGTGAGAATCACCCGTGCTGGGCGATTGCCTATCTTGGCACCATCTACTTCGGCGGCGTGTGCGTGCCCATCGACCCCAAGGGTGAGATAAACACCATCTCCAATTTCATCGAGAATTCGGAATCAAAACTTGTCTTCATATCCCCCGAGGTGAGGGAGAAGATACCGGAGATCGAGCAACGTCTGGGCCGGAAACTACGGGTGATCGAATGGAGATCTCGAGCCGAGGGCTTCGAGCGGTTCGAGGAGTGGACTTCGCATGCGGTTCCCCAGAATTGGAACCACATTCCGCCAGACGCCCCCGATTCGATGGCTGTTCTGATCTACACATCGGGGACGACCGGAACGCCCAAGGGAGTGCCGCTCACCCACGGCAACATCGTCGCGGAACTCGAGGGTGTCAACGACGTCCTCGAGATTTCACCACAAGAGCGGTTGCTGAGTCTCCTTCCTCTGTTCCATGCATATCTTCAGATTGCCAATCTTTGGATCGCGATCACGAAAGGATGCGAGGTCGGCTATCTCAGGGAGCTTTCTCCGCAGGAACTGTCCTCCGCGATGAAGGAGTTCAAACCCACTGTCCTCACCACTGTTCCCCGCCTCTGGTACCTGTTCCACAAGAAGATCTTCGACGCGATCGATGAGAAGCCCCGCGTCGCAAGGACAATTGTCAAGAGTCTATTGAGGTTGAACGGACTCGCAAGAGACCTGCTCGGCATCAATCTCGGCCCCAAAATCTTCCGGACGGTCCATGAAGGCTTCGGGGGGCGCCTCGATAAGGCTATCTCTGCGGGTTCTCGATTCGACTCCGAAGTCGCGCTCGACTTCCATAGGCTCGGCTTCACGATACTCCAGGGCTACGGTCTGACCGAGACATCGGGTGCGGCGACTGCGACCTATGTCGATGACAACAGGGTGGGCTCCGTCGGCAAACCGGTCTCCAACGCCGAGGTCAAGATCGACGACCCCGATTCCGCCGGCGTCGGGGAAGTCCTGATCAGGGGACCAATCGTGTTCGCCGGTTACTACAGGAACCCGGATGCAACAGCGGAGGCATTCACTTCGGATGGGTGGTTCCGAAGCGGCGACCTTGGAAGATTCGATGAAGATGGGCATCTTTACATAGTCGGGCGGGCGAAAGACGTGATTGTGTTGCCCAACGGCAAGAATGTTCACCCTGAGGATCTCGAGGTCCACTATCTCAAGACTCCGGTTGTCGCTGAACTTGCAGTGTTGGGAGTGGAAGATCCGTCAATAGGACATGTCGGTGCTGAAAAACTGATTGCAGTGGTGGTGCCTGACTTCGAATACATGAGGAAGGAAGGAATCGCGAACACGAAGGAAGTGATCAGATTCACCTTGGACTCCCTCGGTCGCGATCTGCCCGAATACCAGAGAGTTCGAGATTACATCGTCAGGGCGGAGCCCCTGCCAAGGACTGCCACCAGAAAGATCCGCAGATTCGAACTCAGAAAGGAAATTCTGTCAGGGAAGGGATCCGATGCCGGTGCTCAGGATTCGAAGGTGTGGTCACCGACCAAGGCGGATCTCGACTCTCTCTCTTCGCCCGCTGGCCGACTGATTGTCTCGTTGATCAACTCCCAGAAGGAGATTGCTTTCGAGATGCATCCCGACATGAATCTGGAAATTGATTTGGGCCTTGATTCCCTAGCGCGCGCAGAGATAATCGCCGGGATTCAAATCAAGACTGGAGTAGAAATGACAGGCGAGGACGCGGCGAAGTTGTTGACTCTTCGCGAGGTGATCGGTTTCGTGGAATCGAGGGTGGATGCCTCTGCAATCGGCGGTGCGACGGACGCCGTTCGATGGAGAGATATCCTGCGAGGCTCTGATGAGGTTCCGGAAGAGATCCTGCCAGTTCTCAAGGAGAACCTCCCTGGAGCGCTTCTCGCTTTTGCGGTCATGAAGACAGCCTATCTCGTCTTCCGCGTCTTCCTTCGACTCGAGGTAAAGGGGCTGGAGAATCTTCGCCGGATGGAGGCGCCCTTCATCATCTGTCCCAATCACCAGAGTTTCCTCGATGCTTTCGTCTTGTGCTCGACCTATGACTTCAAGACATTCCGAAAGACTTTCCATGTCGGAACGAGCGAGATATTCGGAGGACCGCTGATGTCGAGATTAGCCAGACTTATCAGGGTTGTTCCGATAGATCCGGACACGAATCTCATCAGGGCGATGCGGGCAGGGGCTGCGGGATTGAACCACGGCAAAATCTTGAACATCTACCCCGAGGGAGAAAGGGGCTTCGACGGGAAGCTCCATCCGTTCAAGAACGGAGCTGCGATTCTATCAACTGAACTCGGTGTCGGGATCCTTCCGGTGGCGATGGACGGTTTGTTCAAAGTATGGCCACGGGATTCGAATAGAATACGACCGGGCAAGGTGAGGATCACCTTCTGCGCCCCGATTCAATCGGACCGGACGGTTGATGAATCAGGAATCGATTTTTCGAAACTCACGTCGGACATGAAGTCGCGTATTCAGGGCGAACTCGATCGAATGCGTTCCACGGATTGAGCCCATTCCTTGATTTCATCTACGACAAACCACTAGAGTCTTAACCAGAAATCATTTCAATTACCTGGAGGTTCAAGTTAATGATCGGTTTCTCAATCTCTATCGCAATCGTGCTCAATGCAGTCGGATTTGTCTCAGCCTATCTCGGCTATACGGCTGGCAGCAGAATCGGCACTGCTTTGATCCCTGTGGTGTTCGGTAACGTGATACTTGTCTCATCGTTGATCGGCAACGCAAAGGAAGGCCTGCGCAAACACATGATGCACCTGAACATGGGGGTTGCACTCCTTGGAATCATTCTGGTTCTGACTGCACTCGCAATGAGCGGGGTGTTCACCAAAGGAGAATTCAGGAGCGTTGCACAAGCCATCGGGCTCATTGGCATGTTGGTCGCCTGTGTCGCCCTTTTAGTCGGCGGGGTTCGTTCCTTCATCATCGCGAGAAGCGGTCAAAGTTCCTGAACACGGCCCAATGAGGACCTTCGAGATAGCAAACGCCATCGGCGGAACACTGCAGGGCGATCCCGATGTGGAGATACTCGGGATCGCCTCTCAGTCTGAAGCCGGTGCAGCAATGTTGTCATTCACCTTCGATTCAGTTTCGTCTGAGATATCCGCGGGGTGCCTGATCGCGCCCGAGGGCTCCGACATCTCGCAATTCCCAAAGGTCGCTTGTCTGATCTCAGCGCGCAATCCAAAGCTCGCCTTCGCGAAGGCTTTCAAATTTTTCAAGGCCGGGAGCGAGGTTACGGGAATCTCTCCTAGTGCCATTGTTTCAGCGAATTCCCTGCTGGGGTCGGACGTTTCGGTGGGGCACGGCACCGTCATCGAGGGAGCTGAGGTGGGTGACATGACCTCGATCGGGAGCGGATGCTACATCGGCAAAGGAGTGAGAATCGGTCAGAGGTGCCGAGTCTCAGCGAATGTCACCATCAATGACGATTGCGAAATCGGCGACGACGCGATCATCCACGCAGGGGTGGTCATCGGATCGGATGGACTAGGATTCGTGCAAGACACCGATGGGTCGCATGTGAAATTCCCACAGGTCGGAAAGGTTATCGTCGGAAGCAATGTCGAGATCGGAGCAAACACCTGTATCGATCGAGGCTCGCTCGGTGACACCGAGATAGGAGACGGCTCCAAGATCGACAACCTCGTTCAGATCGCACACAACGTCAAAATCGGAAAGCGGGTGATTCTCGCAGCACAGGTCGGCATAGCAGGATCCTCCAAGATCGGGGACGATTGCGTTCTGGCTGGCCAGGTTGGGATCGCAGACCATGTAGAACTGAGGAGCGGAACAGCCATCGGCGGAAAATCGCTCGTGAATTCGGGGAAGATTCTGCGCGGTGGAGTTTGGTGGGGAGTTCCCGTAAGACCGATCGAGGAAACCAAAAGGATTCTCGCGGAGGGAAGAAACATCGAGGGGCTCGGTCGTACCTTGAAGGAAATCCTACGCGAAATAGAACTGCTAAAAAGTAGAATCAATTGACACTGTCGCGTGACTCGAGAAATTCCAGAATCCTCTCAGCCGCCCCCTTGCCATCATCCGCAGACGAGAGCTTTTTCCTAACCTCGGACAGTTGAACTCTGAAATCCTTATTCCTCTCTGGATCGAGCAATGAGAGCAGCTCCCTGGCAAGCCTCCTGGGCGAGCAGTCCGACTGTATCAGCTCCTCAGCCAGCTTCCTTCCCGCAATAAGATTGACCAGTGAAAAGAAAGGCACCGAAATCAAGGGGCGAAGCAGAAGGTAGTTGAGCCACGAGCTCCTGTAAACGACCACCATCGGCGTGTTTAGCAAAGCGGCTTCCAAAGTCGCGGTCCCACTCGCAACCGCGACAGCGGAAGCCTCACTCACTATGCGGTCGAATGAGTCGGTCTCCACCGAGAAGGAAACCGTTCCCCGACGAGAGTCCGATATATGAGCGGTTAGCAAGGATTCGATTTCAGATTTGGCTTCGGCAGAGGCCGCTGCGATTCGAAACCTCAAATCGGGTCTCCCAACTGAAATTAGATCCGCCGCCGCCAACATCGTTGGGAGTATCCTGCGAATCTCTGTGATCCGGCTTCCGGGAAGAAGCGCGATGTGTGAACGCGAGGAGTCGTGATTCGATTGCTCCGCTATTCTCTTCGAGGTCGGATTACCGACATAGAAGACCTCGTGATAGCCATGTTCCTCATACCAGCTCTTCTCGAATGGAAAGATCGACAGGAGGATGTCAACGTCTCGCTTTATTCCCCGTAGCCTGTATCTTCTCCACGCCCAGAGTTGCGGTGAAATGAAGTAGATGACGGGGATGCCCAATCTCCGCACACTTCGAGCGAACTTCATGTTGAATTCGGGGAAGTCCACCAATACCACCGCATCCGGCCTGCGGGAGCGGACTGCCGCGAACAGGCTTGCATAGGCTCTCAAGAATCTTGGTAAGGCTCGCAGGATTTCTGGAACGCCGACGACGGCGAAATCATCCGCTCTGACCACAGTCTCAACGCCGACAGCCCTCATCTTAGGACCAGTCGCACCGAAGACTTCAATCTGACGCACACCGTCGCGGTCCCGCATCTCCCTGATGAGATCCGCCGCATGGGCATCCCCTGAGGCTTCTCCCGCAACAATCAGTAATTTGTATGATTTAGGAGTCATCACGATCGGTTTCGCTACTCTAATGCCCGATTCGAACCATGTAAACCAAAGGGGCATCAAAGCAGAGTTCGGGCCCGAAGGCGCGGTTCGGTGCACTTACTTGCAGAATGGGGCGCAAGTCCCTAAAATGCAGTGTTTTGAGTGTGTTGAGGCGACCAAACGCTTCAACCTTGCCGAAGGGCAGAATTTCTTTATTCGGTTCGGAGGAACTGTGGCATTTCTAAAAGTTTTTCTTTCGATGGTTTTGGTCTCCGTCTTCTCCGTGAGTGTTTTCGCTCAGGTGGACTCTGTGATCGGTCAGGTCACGAACAGTGGGCGCGAGGCTTTCGCGGGCGGGATCAGTGCGGACGGCCGTTTCATCGTCTTCGAATCGAGTGCAAACATAGCCACCGTCAATCCAAGAAACCTCGATCTGAATCGCGAGATTTTTCTTTTCGACTACGCCCAACGCCAGATTTTCCAAATCACCGACACAAAGAGTCTCCTCATCGACACAGCTAAACTCCCTCTCTTCGACAACATCAAGGTCGATATCGTGAATGTGAGACCCGTGATAAGCGCGAACGGACGATACATCGCCTTCGGCTCCAATGCGACCACCTCGACACCCACGGCTCCGAACGCCACGAATCCGGGGAGTTTCAATGCGAACGACTACACTGCGAGCGGCGGCAGCAATCCTTTGACCGCAGACGGCAACACCGAACTTTGGCTTTACCAGATACCTGTCGCACCGACTGTGGCTTTGTCAGTTGGAGCGGAAGTGGCGTTCGTGGATCTGTCTGCCGGCACATTCACCCAGGCGACCAATTCCGTCCCGAGCATCATGCCATCGCCGGGTTCGACCACACTTTTCCCTGTCATCGGTGATGACAATCGCGATCCAAGCATCAGCTTCGACGGGAGCTTCGTGGCGTTCGTCTCGAATCGCGACCTGGTCACGGGTGGAAACTCGTTCCCCTCTGCGGACAATGACGAAATCTTTGTATATGTGACCGGCACATCGACGATTCGCCAGGTCACCGAGACCCCTAGAGGAACCGTAGGGAATCCAATTTACAGCGGTAATCCGACAATCTCTGGAAATGGACTTCGGATTCTTTTCTATTCGAATGCAAACAACCCGATAGTCGGTATGACCGGTGGGACCAACACCGACAATAATGAAGAAGTCTTCGTTGTTGATCTGGACGGCTCAGGCTTCCCCACTGGGCAGAAGCGCCAGGTGACCGCGACCACCAGAACCAATCCGGGGGACGTGGTCAATGTCCTGAGCTACGGGACGAGGATGAGCCGAAATGGTCGATACATAGCGTTCGATTCCTATGCCGATCTTTTGAATGAGCACTCGGGCGCCAACCAGGCAGGCTTCGCGACCTTTATCTATGACCTGAACGCGACATCCAATCAGATTAGAAGGGTCACGGCGCGAAGCAATGCGGACTCCCAGGCTCTGGGTGGCGATGTGGCCAGATATCCCGGCTTCACAGATTATGACGGTTCCGGGAACCCGGCGACATTCGTCTTTGAAACCCGCTTGAACATAAAGGCTGATGGAACTTTTGCCACGACTGCGGCTGACGGACTGAACTCAGACCCTGTACGTCCTGCCCAGATCTACAGCATGCCCCTTGACGTCGCGCCATCGTCGGCGACTCTCACCCGATTGACGAAGTTCAAGGTTTCGGGATCTGCGCTTCCCTCGATTCAGCCGCTGACCTCCGATTCGATTAGGAGAATGACCTTCAACCTGTCTCAGGTGGAGCCGGGAACAGGAAACACGGATTTGGCCGCGGAAGTCTTCTACCTGCTGACCCCCCAGGTCAGGAGAACGGTTTCAGCCACCTTTGCTTTCGCAAGTGGCGCGAGCCGTCAGGCCATCGATGCAACCCCCACGCCGACTCCGTCGCCGACTCCTACTCCGAGTCCGACCCCTACTCCATCGCCGACTCCGACGCCGACACCGACTCCCACTCCGAGTCCGACACCTACTCCATCGCCGACTCCGACGCCGACACCGACCACCCCGGACTTCGTTTTCGGCTTGGCTCCGGGAATGCTCGCAAGCGTCACATATGAAGGCGGAGCGATTCAGCCTGTAGCGTCTAGGACAGCGGTGGGTTCTTACAATCGCAGCATGCCACTCCCGATGGAGTTGAGCGGTGTAACCATGTCGATCGGTGGAGCTTCGGTGGGACTCAAGTATGTGAGCAGAAGACAGATCGACTTCGTCGTTCCTATCGGTCTCCAAGGAGCGTCGGGTGGCGCCACCTACGAGATGGTCATCAACAGCAACGGCACGGTCTACAGAGGCAAGATAGCGATAGTGCCCGCGCGACCTGACATCTTCACCACTCTCGCGAGTCCGGGTCCGGGCGGAAGCGTCTGGTCCTTGAACGTCACGAACCGGATCTTCACCACGGAGCCATACCCCGTCAGCAGCTTCCTGTTGAAGGGGAGTCGTAAGGTGCCGACGAAGGTTCGAATCTATCTGACCGGAATCGGAGGAAGCGGATCGGAGGTGATCACAGTTCGGTTTGGGAATGTGCTGGCCTTGGGTGCCTCCGAGGTGTCCGTGCCGAAGGCGGTCGAGCCCGGTGTTTTCTACATCGATGTCCTCGTGCCGCGAGATGTGGCAGGAAGAGGAAGGGTTCCGATTGTCATCAACATCCCGTCATCGGGAGTCAGTTTCACGAGTCGCCTGGACGACACAGCACCTGGAATAATCTTCCATTGATTCACCATTTCCCGTTGTGAGAAAAGGACTTGCGAGAATCAGCAGGTCCTTTTCTCTTGTTTGCGATTGGTTTCGCGATGTACTACTCTTTTTTTTCTAAGAAATCATTTCTTGGAAAGGTCATCCACTCAGAGAAAAGTAACTCAAGATTTCTCTCCCCGCGGCTTGTTGGGAAAGATTGAGAAGAGCATAGGAGTCTAAATTAAATGGGTTCAACCGACGTCAGTACTCTGCGCATCGGACAGAAGGTTTGGAAGAACGGTGGTCTCATCGATTGGTCGGACGCCCGAGTCCATGTGATGACGCATGCGATCAATTATGGATCGAGCGTGTTCGAGGGCATCCGTGCCTATCACGGAAAGAACGGTACGAACATCTTCCGCCTCCGTGAGCATATGCTCAGACTCGTCCACTCCGCGAAGATCTACAGGATGCCCCTGACTTTCACGGTCGACGATTTCTGCAAGGGAGCCGTCGATGTCGTCAGGGCCAGCGGGCTCGAGTCCTGCTATCTGAGACCTTTGGTCTTCCGGGGACTCGATGAGCAAAAGCCTGCTTTCGGAGTCAATCCGTTCCCGAATCCGATCGAAAGCTACATTGCGGTGTGGGATTGGGGCAAATACCTGGGCGCGGAGGCTCTTGAGGCGGGCGTGGATGTATGCGTTTCCAGTTGGACTCGCATCACCTCCAATTCCCTCCCGGCCATGGCGAAAGCGGGGGCCAACTACATGAACTCCCAGTTGATCAAGATGGAGGCGATCCTGAATGGTTTCGCTGAAGGCATCGCATTGGACGACCGAGGATATGTCTCCGAGGGTTCTGGAGAAAACATTTTCGCAGTCATCAACGGCGCGCTCTTCACGCCGCCGCTCGGGGCATCGATTCTCCCCGGAATAACCAGGGATTCCGTCATCCAGATTGCACGTGAGCTCGGATACGTGGTTCACGAGACTTCATTGCAACGCTCGGCATTGTATGTAGCCGACGAGTTGTTCTTCACCGGCACCGCAGCGGAGATCACCCCGATTCGGTCTGTTGACAGGATTGAGATAGGAAATGGAAAGCGTGGGGAGATCACCCGTATTCTGCAGGAGGCCACGCTCGCGGTAATGCATGGCGAGCGGCCGGCACCAGAAGGTGCGAATTGGTTGACGAAGGTCTGAGACGGGACCTTTGTTTTTTTTCCGAGAGGGTGCCATCGGCACCCTTTTCTCTTTTATCTGCTTATCTGAGCCCGCGCGTCCCCGTGCCGTAATCCTGCGTACCGATCGTCCCGATTCCATTCAGCCTGAAGCTGAAAGCTAATCTGTTTTCCCTTCTGACACCGACATTGAAGGTGTAGTACTGCACGGCAAGCGAACAACAGTCGTAGGCATATCCGAGCGAGTATACCGAGCTGATCAATGGTCGCGCTCCGATCGACCGCCTGTTCTGGAAATCGAAGAACAGAGATGCGCCGGTGAAGAAACCCTTGTCACGGTCCCCCAGGAACAGAGAGGGGTTCCACTGCGAACCTCTGAGAGTTCCGGTTTCCTTCCCATTCGGATCCGCATAGGCCGCCAAGGAAGGCATCAGGGTAACGGCTCTTGTGTAATAGAAGGTCTGGAAGAATTTGATCAATCTCCTGTCATACCCTGCCGAAACGGAAGCGCTTCTCAGCCCGTCCCCGGAAAGACCGTAATCGATCCGCGACGAGAAGGAGAAACCATCGATGGGTCTATAGGTGAGATCGGCATTGAGCGGAGAAAACCTTCTCGGTGCTCCTCCGAAGGAATAGAACGTAAGCCCAAGCATGGGCGACATCTGATTTCTAGCCCCGGGAACAAGGGCTCCCCCAAACCTTGTATCAAGAAAATATCTCCCACGAACTGTCAGTGTGAGGACTTCGTAGGGCTGCACCGATTCATCGCTCACGCCATCCTGAGCCCTGTTCTTCCTTGTGTAGATTCGGTTCGAAACCCCGTATTCCACCTCATTTGTATCCGAGACGATGTCTACCTCATCGAATCTGATGATGCTTCTGAAATCATCCACTCCGGCGATTCTCCGGTAAGTCAGGAACGATTCAATCACATGGCGGAACTTCACCCTGCCATCGGCACCATAGAAATTTCTGGCCAATGCGACGGGATGCAATTCCACGCTGAAATCGGCATACCGCCTCAGCAAGTTGCGCGCGACCACACGGCGCTGAGCATCCAAGGAGTTCGAATAGAACGTCGTTCTTCCGGACAAATTGACAGTCAGGTCCAGATACCTGCTATGCAGCGGCAGGACAATCTTCGGGAAGAAATCAATCCTTTGTGTGATTGCGGGCGTCTTCAGAGGATTGGAGCCTACGGTCGACAGATAGATCGGAAGGCTCTCAACCTCGTCCGATCTCGATAGTCCGTCAAGCGAACTTTTGAAAGTCAGAAAAAGGTTCTTTGCAAACGGCAGAGGCGACGGGCGTTTTTCAAAGGTAAGTGAGGGGAGATTTCTGGTCCTTACTCTGACATTCGGAATCGAGATCACTCTCGATCGCATCAGGAATCCGAATGAGTAATCATTCCGACTCCTCGTAACCGACCCCTCGGAGACCTCGATGGGAGAAATGATCTGCTGGATGCCATCTGAAAACACCTGCCTGAAATCCAGACTCGAGGTCAGACGCACATCGACCGCTGCAGTGAATCCGTTGGCAAACCGATGTACACCATCAGCATAGACCGTGCTGCCACCCTGGTCAGGCGTCTGAGCGCCTACGCTACTGCCGATGATTCGGTCCTTGACCCCATAGATGCCGAAGTCGAGGAACGACCTGGAATTCGCGCGGGTACGAACATCGAGACCCAGACCGATACCGCGTGCTGAAAAAACATCGCCGCGAATGGTCGCATCGGCCGACTGCCCGAGTGTCTGGTAATACATGGTCGAGGCCCTGAAGCCCTTGAGTGGGGAATATCCGAATGCGGGGGTTAGGAACCCGGAAGATCTTCCCAATCTCTTGATCGGTATCGAGGCTCCGGGAATCGGGACAATTGGAATGTTCTTCACTCGGAATCTGGCGCCATCGAGCTTTATGGACTCTCCGACATCTATGACCGCTCTGGTTGCGGTGAAGCTCCATTTGGGAACAGGCTCATCGCATGCGGTGAACTGTCCGTTGACCACGAGAACCTGATCCGTCCTGACCCGCTCCACATAGTCGGCTGAGAAGAAGATCACACTGCCGTCATTGGATCGATTCGTATACCCCTTCGCCTCATAGAATTTCCCCAACTTTGTGCGAAAATTCCACTCCCCTCTTTCACCGGATATGCGTTGTTCCTCACCCTGATCGAAAACCACGTCTCCGTCCGCAAAGACCATGCCTGTCTCTTCGAAAATCACGACACGCTCGGCACGCAACCGGTAGAAACCGTAACGAACTTCAACGGCCCCCTGATGGCGCAGGATTCTTTTTCCCGCTTCCCCCTCAATCGACTGCACCTCGGAGTAGACGACCAGTTCTCCGTCGCCTCCCTCATCTGACTTCTGACCTGCGGTTTCAGTTCGACTCCTGCCCTCGGGACGAGTCGCGGGGTTCTCAGGCAGGGGATTGGTAACGCGACGGTCGACGGGATTCGTCCTTTGCGCATCCACATGGGTGAAAAGCAGAAGGGCGAAGACGGTCTGCAGAAACACTGTCGCAACAATCTTCATCGGCAAATAAATCTGTCGGAATCAATCAGGACTTCTTTCGGATCTTGAGGTCAGCAACGAAATAACCGCTGTCCTCCACGCGGATAATTCGCCCCGATTCAGCCTTTGGCGTGAGAAGGCGTCCGGCAGGATACTCCGTACCTTTCAGATTTCCGGCAGGGCTCGTGGACGCTTGGGCTTTGAGCTCGGCCGGAAACCATTCGGAGACTTCGATGGACACCGAGACAGGCGCTTCAGTGACCTGCAATGAACCGACTAGCGCATTGCAATTCTCTGGAGAACATCTGATAACCGCCGTGACCGACTCCTCGTCATTGCGAACCCACATAACCTCTTCCGCGACCGCGCCGAAAGACATATAGGACAGAAGTCCCTCCTCATCATCGCGGACGACCCCGATGTCTGCGTAACCGATAGGTTCCTCCGAACGGTCTTCTCCCCCACAAGCGATTGCAAAAAAGCCAATGATCAACGCGAAGGAAAGTTTTGAGTAGGTCATGAGCACGGACTGAGTTTAATTCAGCCTTACTTTCGGGGCAATTCATCTGGAACCCATCCGCTCGCGGCGCCACCAACCTTGCCTAAAGGGAAACGCCCTCTTAAACTACAAATTCAATTAATGAACCCATAACTGAAACCTTATGGAAAACGCCAAAACATCGAAGATAGATTCCAGCGAGGAAAAGAAAAGATGGGAACGGGAGACCCTGGAACCAGTGACCTCAAGGACGCCTGAGCGGAAGGCCCGTTTCGAGGGAGTCTCCCTCGAACCAGTGGATCGCTTGTACACAGAAGCTGACATCGAATCATCTCCCGAGTTAGGCTTCCCTGGCGAATTCCCATACCGAAGAGGTATCCATCCGACGGGTTACCGAGGAAAGCTTTGGACGATGCGCCAGTTCGCCGGCTTCTCATCGCCCGAAGAGACGAATCGACGTTTCAAGTACCTGATGTCTCAGGGGCAGACGGGGCTTTCAGTCGCTTATGATCTTCCCGCCCTCATGGGACTGGATGCAGACTCCCAGTTCTCGGAAGGAGAAGTCGGCAAATGCGGAGTGGCCGTCTCCTCATTCGCAGACTTCGAGGTGTTATTCGATGGCATCAACTTAGAGGAAGTCACCGTCTCTCAGACCATCAACGCCCCGGCTTGGATCTTCCTCGCGTTCTATGTCGCCCTCGCCGAAAAACAGGGGGCAGACTTGAAGAAGATCAGCGGAACCTTACAGAACGACATTCTCAAGGAATACATCGCGCAGAAGGAATGGATCTATCCCATCAAGCCTGCGATGAAACTCGTGATCGACACTTTCGAGTTCTCCTCCCTGCATCTTCCGAAATACAATCCGATATCAGTTTCCGGCTACCACATACGTGAGGCGGGAGCGACCGCTCTTCAGGAACTCGCCTTCACTCTGAGAGATGGTGTCGAGTACGTTCAATACGGCATCGATCGGGGACTCGATGTGGACGAGTTCGTTCCCCGCATTTCGTTCTTCTTCAACGCTCACAACGACTTCTTCGAAGAGATCGCGAAATATCGGGCCGCGAGGGTGATTTGGGCCGAAACCATGAGAAAGAGATTCGGTGCGAAGAATCCGAAGGCACTTCAGCTTCGATTTCACACGCAGACCGCAGGTGTCTCCCTGACTGTTCAACAGCCCCTCAACAATATCGCGCGGGTGGCCATTCAGGCTTTGGCCGGTGTTTTGGGTGGAACTCAGAGCCTCCACACCGATTCGTTCGATGAGGCCCATGCCCTTCCCACGGACGGCGCTGCACTCATCGCCCTCCGCACCCAACAGATCATCGCCGAGGAGACCGGTGTCGTGAACACCGTCGACCCATTGGGTGGTTCCTACTATGTCGAATCACTTACCGACAAGATGGTTCAAGGATGCTTTGACTACTTCGACAAGATCGATGGCTTCGGTGGAATGGTTGAAGCGATCGAAGCAGGATTCCCCCAACGCGAGATACAGGAGTCCGCTTATCAATATCAGAAAGCGGTGGAACGGTCTGAGCAGACGATCGTGGGGGTCAACAAGTACTCGATGGATGAGGAGTTCCACAAGACGGAGATACTCCAAATCGCCGAGGGCATCAGAGACCATCAGCTTGCAAGGCTGGAACAGACCAAGACACGACGGGATGCCGGTGCGGTTGCCAATTCCCTCGAGCGACTGAAGCGCGAAGCCAGGGAAGGCGTGAACTTGATGCCCGCGACAATCGAGGCGGTCAAGCAGTACGCGACCGTCGAGGAGATCTGCACGGCGCTCCGTGACGTGTACGGAATCTATGAGGAGCCCGCGTTCTAATAGCCTTGATTGATCGGCCCGAGTCAGGATGTTCAACCCGACCGTAATCGCAATTCCCCTCTTCGTGATTCTCATCGCGATAGAGGCCTTCATCTACCGACGGAGGGGGGAGGATGAGTTCCGTGAACCTCGGGACACCTGGAACAACATCTTCATCGGATTGTCGAGCGTGGTGTTCGGGGCACTCTTCGGTCTCGGCACGGGAATCTTGTATTCCTGGGCGTATTCGTATTCGCCATTCCAGTTTCCGGCAGATGCCTGGTGGTCATGGGTGATTCTCTTCTTCGTGGATGACTTCGCCTATTATTGGTTTCATCGCATCAGTCACGAGTCGCGCTTCTTTTGGAATTTCCACGTAGTCCATCATTCGAGCCGCCATTACAACCTATCGGTAGCTGTCAGACAGAGTTGGTTCAGCGGTCTGACTCATTGGGTCTTTTACATCCCGATCATGTTTCTAGGTTTTGCCCCGTGGATGTTTCTCACAGTGCACGGTCTGAATTTGATCTACCAGTTTTGGATTCACACCCGGCTCATCAAGAGGCTTGGTCCTTTTGAAGGGTTTCTCAACACCCCATCCCATCATCGCGTCCATCATGGGATCAACGATGAATACCTCGATAGGAATTACGGAGGCGTGCTCATAATTTGGGACAGGCTCTTCGGAACCTTCATCGAGGAAAGAAAAGAACCTGAGTACGGGATTCTCAACCAACTGAGGGGTCATAACCCGCTTTGGGCTAACCTGCATGGTTGGGTTGAGTTATGGAAGGAGATCGGCACCCGCTCTTCATTATGGGGGGCGCTGAGATGCGCATTTGGATCTCCCTACATGGGATTACCGAGTCGCCCCAGAGTGAAGGATGAATACGCGACAAGCGATGAATGGAATACTCAGACCAACAAGGCGTCTTCTTCGTCAAAGGAAGGATAGCTACTTGGGAGGCGTCAATCCTCAATGATGAGAAACGATACAGCCGCGTCACGATACGACGATTTGTCGGGGTCGTTCATTTCGTTTCTTCTCGTCGTCATGTTTCTAGGTTTCACGACCGCAATGGGACAAGAGGTGGAGGTAGCAGTTGGGGACCAGAAACGACGGGCAGTCATCTATAACGCGCCACCATCCAAGGAAAACCAGAGGCCCTATGTCATCGTCCTTCACGGAGGTGCTGGAAATGCGCGCGCGATGCAATTCGGCTCGGGCTTCGACTCTCTCGCTCAAAGTGAGGGCTTTGCTGTTGCGTATGCGGAAGGAACCGAATGGGCGTCAGGCCGATTCGCATGGAACACGGGATACCTTCTTCGAGGGCGTGTCGGAATGTCCGACGATATCGCCTATCTCGACCGTCTGATCGACAAGCTCATTTCCGAACATGGAGCAGATCCTTCAAGGATCTATATGACGGGGGGATCTAACGGTGCAATGATGACGTTCGTCTACGCTGTCGCCCGCGCAGAGAGACTTGCTGCTGTCGCTACGGTAGTAGGCGCGATGTTCTCCTTCGACCGGCAGCCGAAAGTCCCGCTACCCATATTGATTGTCAACGGAGAGAAGGACAATGAAGTCCCAATTGACGGTGGTTACAGCGGAAACCCGTTGGTTCGTCGAGGCCAGAGCGCTCCGTACAAATCATTGGCTCAGACCCTGGAGTTTTGGAAGAAAGCCAATCGATCAGTCCTCTCAGCTAAGACCATTCAAATCAAAGATGCCTCAATGTCGATCTACGAGGGTCAAGTGACCGGAGCTCCCACCATTAGCGTCGTAGATAAAAAGGGCGGTCACGGTTGGCCTGGAACCCGAGGCGGGCGTGGGGACAACACCCCGATACAATCCTTCGAGGGTGCGCGCTTGGTTTGGGATTTTTTTCAAGATAAGAGTCGTAAATTGCCCTAGGGAACTGAAATCCTTTATCCCCTGATGTCCCTCAAACCTCACTGAATCTTCGATTTCATCAAGCTCTGCTCCGATTGATGGGCGGTCTCCTTGCCTTGAGGCGAGTCTGCATCATAAATTAGAGAAGACCATCCTATCTAAGTGCAGATGGTTCAAGAGCATACCTTATATGAACGAAAGAAAAATCCGGGTGCTGGTGGCAAAACCGGGACTCGATGGACATGACAGGGGAGCCAAGGTGATCGCCCGCGCGCTCAGGGACGCCGGCATGGAGGTGATTTACACGGGGCTTCGTCAGACCCCGGAGATGATCGCCTCTGCAGCCCTCCAGGAAGACGTCGATGCGGTTGGGATTTCGATTCTGTCGGGAGCCCACAACACCCTATGCCCACGCATCGTGGACCTCTTGAGACAGAACGGGATGGATGACACATTGGTGGTGGTCGGGGGAATCGTACCGCAGGAGGACATCGGCGAGCTGAAGGCAAAGGGGGTCTCAGAGGTCTTTCTGCCTGGAACCTCGACGCAGGACATCGTCGATTTCATAAACCGCAATGTCCGAAAAGACCATTAGGATTCGCGATCTGCGGATTCCTGAATCAAGGTATTGAAGGGCGGTTCAGCGATTACCCGCAAGCCGTCCTTTCCTCCCGGCAAGTAAAATGAAGAAACAGATACGCATCGCAGCCGGCCAAGGTTTTTGGGGAGATCTCCTGACGGCCCCCATCGACCAGGTTCGCAAAGGACCTATCGACTATCTCATGCTGGACTATCTGGCGGAGGTGACGATGTCGATCCTCCAGAAACAGCGCCAGCGCGATTCCAAGGCAGGTTATGCAAGGGATTTCATCGACTTGATGAGAGAAATCCTTCCCGACTGCGTTGAAAAGAACATTACCGTCGTTGCGAATGCCGGTGGAGTGAACGTCACCGGATGTGCCGATGCGTTGAGGGAGGTCGTGATCGAGAAATCTCTATCTGGCAAAGTCCGAATAGGATTGATCGAGGGCGATGACATCCTCCCGAAACTAGATGAACTGATGGCCAGAGGTGTCGAGTTCATCAACATGGATACTGGTGAGTCGCTTGCAGGAATACGGGACAGGGTCCAATCCGCAAACGTATATCTCGGAGCGGCACCCATAGTCGAGGCCCTCGCCAAAGGAGCCGGAATCGTGGTGGGTGGAAGATTGACCGATACAGGATTGGCGCTCGCGCCGATGGTTCACGAGTTCGGTTGGTCCCTAGACGACTACGACAAGATTGCAGCGGGAACAATCGCGGGACATATCATCGAATGCGGAGCCCAGTCCTCTGGTGGAAACTGCCAGTATGATTGGAGGAACATACCGGATCTCGCGAACATCGGATTTCCCATAGTCGAGGCTAACCCCGACGCCTCCTTCACCGTGACCAAACACCACGGCACAGGCGGGCGGGTCAACATTCAGTCCATCCGTGAACAATTGCTTTATGAAATGGGGGATCCCAAGGCCTATATCACTCCGGATGTGGTCGCGGATTTCACAACCATCCGATTGGAGGATGCAGGTGCGAACCGGGTCAGAGTCGATGGCATAAAGGGGAATCCGAGAACTGACTTCTACAAGGTTTCAATAGCTTATAGCGCCGGATGGAAAGCGGTCGGCACCCTCGTCTATTCCTATCCTGATGCCTATGAGAAAGCACAGGCCGCCAATCGGATTCTCCGAGAACGTCTTGATCGTCTCGGTCTCCAGTTCGATGTCATCCATACGGAGTTCGTCGGAGTGAATGCGACCCATGGGCATCTTGCAGGCGAGCCGAGACCTGATATTCCGGAGGTCCAACTGCGGATAGGGGTTCGTGGCAAGAGAAAGGAGGACGTCTCTCGCTTCACAAAAGAACTTGCTCCGCTGATACTTACAGGGCCTCCATCGGTCACCGGCTTCGCAGGTGGTCGGCCGAAGGTGGAGGAAATCATGGCCTACTTCCCTGCTTTGATTCCAAAGACCGTGGTGGAAACCAAAGTGACTGTGGTGGATGCCTGAGGGAGACTGAGAAGATGAAAGTCGAGCTGACAAGACTTGCACACGCCCGATCAGGCGACAAAGGTGACACAGCCAATGTCGGTGTTATAGCCCTGAAAGATGAATTCTACCCATTGTTGGTTGAGAAGGTGACGGCGGAGGCGGTCTCCCGTCACTTCGGATCGATGGTCAAGGGCAAGGTGGAGCGATTCGAATTGCCCAACCTCTGCGCCTTGAATTTCCTTCTTCATGAGGCCCTGGGCGGTGGCGGCACTCTCTCACTCATGACAGATGCACAAGGGAAGACTTTCTCTACCGCTCTGCTTCGCATGGAGATAGACATCGATGACGCCACTGTGATGAGCCTCGGAATCTGAGACAACGACATGACCGTACTGGAGATACAAAAGTCGGGTTCTAGAATCGACGTGCGACTCAATCGCCCTGACAAGAGAAACGCCCTCAACTCGGAGATCATCAAAACCCTTACCGAATTGTTTGAGAATCTGGATTCCGATTCGGGCGTGAAGGTCATAGTGCTGTCCGGGAACGGCAAGGACTTCAGTTCAGGGGCGGACTTAGAGTCGGTCCGTAAAATCGCCGACAGCTCCTTCGAGGACAATCTCTCCGATGCCAGCGAATTGCTGCGACTTTTCATTGCAATCCGACGATGCCCCGTGCCTGTCATCGCGATGGTTCGAGGCAAGGCATTGGCCGGTGGCTGTGGGCTTGCGACAGCCTGCGATCTGGTCATCGCCTCCGACGATGCGATGTTCGGCTACCCGGAGGTCAACATTGGATTCGTCCCTGCGATGGTGAGCGCGATAACCCGGCGTAATCTTTCGGAGAAGCGGGCGTTTGAGCTTCTGACGCTCGGAAATCTGTTCGACTCGCGGACAGCTTTGGAGTTCGGATTGATCAACAAGGTCGTGGGGAGCGAGGACCTTGAGGATGCTACGACACTTATCGCTGAGAGGTTTACTAAGCTACCCAAAGGCGCGGTGACGAGCACCAAATCACTTCTGTACTCGATTGATGGGATGGGATTCGAGGATTCCTTGAAACTCGGCGCAGAGGTCAATGCCAAGGTTCGTATGACCGAAGAATGCAAAAGAGGCATCGAGAGGTTTCTGAAGAAGGACTGATCAATCCAACAACATCTTCAAGGGCTCATCAACCACTTGATCCACGAGACCAATCTCGAGCGCCTCCTCGGCTCCGACCGTTCTGGCAGTCAAAAGCATCTCCAGTGCCCGGGCCTCTCCCACCAGCCGAGGAAGTCTCTGAGTTCCTCCCCAACCGGTGATTATTCCAAGACCAACGCCCGGATGACAGAATCTAGATCGCGGGGAGGCGATTCTTCTCCGACAGGAGATGGCGAGATCCAACGCTCCTCCAAAGCAATACCCATCGATTGCGGCAATTGTTTCAACAGGACAGTTCGCGATGCAATCCATTAGGCCCTGCCCCTTTCTCGCAAACTCTTCTGCTGTTGTAGAGGAGAGCGTGTCGATTTCATTGAGATCCGCACCGGAGGCGAACACTCCATCTCTTCCGGAAAAGATGATTCGGGAACAATCCCCGGAGGGCGCAACCACCTGGAGAGCCGAGAGGAGTTCATCGACCACGGCCTCCGACAGAGGACTGCGTCTCTCAGGCCTGTTGAAGACGATGACGAGTGAATCGCCACGCTTCTCAAACAACACCGCATCTGATGTATGCAGCATGGTCTTCTAGATTCCCGGGGGAAGCACAAAGGGACCGATATGAGGAAGTTTGGTGCTGAGTGTTGTTCTCAGTGCCAATGAGAGTGCGTCACGGAGATCCTCGGGAACGAGGATCGCATCGACCAGCCCGCGGGCGGCCGCATGCTTCGCATCCAACTCCCTTTCATAGGTGGCTCGCACATCGTCCATCTTCCGCTTGAGTTCCTCATCGGGCTCCTTCCCCTCTTTTTTCAGTCTGTCCAACTGTGTTCCAAAGATTGCCTGCACCGCGGAATCTCCTTCCATAACGCCCATTCGACCGGTTGGAAACGAGAAGATGAAGTCAGGGTCGAACCCCTGACCCGCCATAGCGTAATAGCCGGCTCCTGATGCGTGATTCACTGTCAGCACCAACTTCGGGACAGTGGCGGTTGCCATCGCCTCCACGAACCTGGCACCAGCCCTTATGATTCCAGAATGTTCCGCATCCGTGCCGACCATGAATCCCGAGACATCTTGAATGAAAAGGATGGGCAACCCGCTACGATTGCAGTTCTCAATGAAGAACGCGGTCTTGTCGGCGGATTCCGTGTAGATTATCCCGCCGAATCTTGGTGCCTTGCCCTTCTGCGGAATCATGCCACGGTGATTGGCAATTATGCCTACAGCGATACCATCGATGCGGGCGGTTCCACAGATCATCTCCCGAGCAAAATCTTCTTGAAACTCGTCGATTTCACCTCCATCGACAATCGCATCGATCACCTTCCGAACATCGTATGGGGCACGGTGGTCCTCGGGAAGAACCTGATAAAGAGACATCGGATCGGCTTTCGGCTTCCTCGGTTTAGCAAACGATCTCGGCGACTGATCTGCCGGGGGCAACTCCGACACCATCTTGCGAATGCGCTTGATGCATTCCTTGTCATTCTTAACCCGATAATGAGCGACACCAGAGATGGCATTGTGGGTCGAGGCGCCTCCGAGGGTTTCATTATCAGTCGTCTGCCCCGTCGCCCCCTTGACGAGATTGGCGCCTCCGAGTCCCATAAAAGAGGTCCCCTCCACCATGAGGATGACATCTGACAAGGCTGGAAGATAGGCCCCTCCCGCCACACACATTCCCATGACTGCGGCTATCTGGGGAACCTTCAGATACCTCCTCATGAGAGAGTTGTAGTAGAAGATTCTCGCTGCTCCGTATTGACCGGGAAACACCCCTCCCTGAAAGGGAAGATTGACCCCTGCGGAATCCACGAGGTAGATGATCGGAACGCGATTACGCATCGCGATTTCCTGCGCTCGCAGGATCTTTCTGATGGTCTCGGGATACCAGGCTCCAGCCTTTATCGTCGCGTCATTCGCAATGACCACACATTCTCTTCCTTCGACGACCCCGATACAGGTCACCACCGCGGCACCGGGCGCCTGCCCGTCGTACTCGTCGTATGCGACCAGAAGTCCTATTTCCTGAACATAGGTGTCGGCATCGAAGAGCAAGTCACATCTCTCCCGCGCGGAAAGTTTTCCCTGTTTGTGTAGCTTCTCGATCTTCTCTGCGCCACCGCCCATCTTGAGCCGCTCGGAGAGAACCTGGAATTCATCAGCGAGTTCCTTCAACCTAGTCTTCTTCTTGAGCTTCATGTCTATTGACTCCTCGCGATTCCTAATCAGGAATTATAAACGTTGGAACCATGCCACCACCTGAACTCACGTTCGCGAGCTCCGATGTCGAAAGCCGTGTGAACGCCGATTCCACCTGACCGTTGAAGAGAAATGGATCGAGGTCGACCAATTGCTCCACCATTCGCACCTGTCCATCGGAATCAATCATCGGAAACAACTCCTTGGCTGTCGTGACACGTTGCTGGACGAGATAATCTCCATCCGCGAGAGCCGTGGCGATCGCATTGTCCCATTCCGATTCCGATGAGGTCCATCCTATGAAGATGCCATGCCCTCCGTAATCGTCGTTCGGCTTCAAAACGAGTTTCGATCGATTCGACCGCGTCCATTCGACCAAGTCGATGCTTTCCCCTTCACGCGTTGCACTCCTCTGGCCAAACGACCGTGTCCAGGGGATGTGGGTATTTATCGCGGCAAGTTCCGAGCCGGAAAACATTCCGGAGTGACGTTCATCTGTGAGAATCGAGAAGGTGGCTTTCTTATGCACCAACTTCGATCTGAAGCTGTTGACCATGCAGACCGCCCCTGCCCTGTATGCATCAAGGAGCGCCGACTCCTTCCCCATTATGGGGAGGTATTCGTTAACGAGAAGTCTCTTGTAAACGATGTCGATGTCGAATCCGTCGAAGCGTAATTTCCCACCTGAATACTCGAGGTCTTCAGGGCTGCATACGAGCGCCTTGAGGCCTCGGGCACAGAAGAAGTCCTTGAACATCTCGAACTCACGTCGGGTGGGCAGGCCCTTGAGATCGACGATCGCTATGCAAGGCGATTCCTTCGCCGCGCCTCCAGCGAACTCGCGGTAGGACGAGAGCAGGACGGAAAGAAGGCTCGCCCTGCCTGACATCGTTCTGAAAGCATAGGACTCCCCGAATCTCGTGAGAATTGGAAGATTGCGATAAATCTCAGATGCGACATCCGAATAGGCAATCCCTGCGGGGCTCTCTCCGTTCAGTTCGACGAACGAGAGACTGTCCCCGGCGAGAAATGAATCCAATCGGGCGGTCGGTGACACCTGAGTGTATCCCGGCTCGATCGAGACCAATTCCCTCTCGATTCCGAATACACCGAGTTCATCGAGTAGTCGGTCGGAACCGATGGCTGCATCCTTGATTTTGCCAATGGCAGACCAGATCAATTCCGAAGCCGCCTTCACCCTGATCCAATCTGATTCCAACACGAAATGCGGTCGCAGGTAGGGCGAAAGTGGACGACCTCCGAATACGAGGTCGTTCTCTTTCATCCCGGAGAGGAACGCGTCAAGGGATGACACACGAAGGCCGTCGTCCTCCAATAGCTCGTGGTAATGATCGACGGCCCTTTTGAGCATCTATTTTTTGGTCTTTGAGAGTTTGATGAACCGATCGAACTCCTTCTTTGAAAGTGGCATCACAGAGAGTCGGGACTGTTTTATCAGAGGGGTCTCTCGGAGCACAGGATCCTCTTTGATCTCAGCAAGACCCACAGGCCTTTGAAATCTCTCCAAAGGTTTCAGCTCGACTGCTATCCAGGCTGTGTCGGTCGGATCGGGGAAAGCCTCCTTCGAAACAGTGGCCGATCCCACGACGTTCTTTTCAGAGACAGAATGGTAGAAAAGAACCAAGTCCCCTTTCTTCATCGCCTTCAGATTGTTCCGCGCCTGAAAATTCCTGACACCCGTCCAGTCGGTCTTGCGATCCTTCACGAAGTCGTCGAAGGAATATGCCTCAGGTTCCTGCTTCACCATCCAATAGCCCATCGTTTCGCTATCCTCCGGTCACTATTTGTTCATTTTCGCAGCCTTCTTGTTCAACCATTTGGCAAGCTTCTCCATGAGGGGCCTGAATGGTCGGAAAATAGCCGCTCGGATACTGCCCTCGTTCTGCTTGTGGCTCCAAGCCTTGAGATTCTTCTCCGTGTACTGTCTGACCTGGGGCTCGAGCTCCTGTTTTTTGAAAGAGTGTCGCAAGGTAAGCAGGTAATGCTGACCTATCAGTGAGAACAACAACCCAGCCAAATTCATTTTGAAGGAAGCCTTCGCCATCCACCTCTTCGTGAAACCCTCGGTGGGTTGCAGAAGCGCCCCCATCGCCACCTCGAGCCATGGAGCAGTGGTGCCCATCCTAGGGTGATAGAGTCCCGGTAGGTCTCCCTTCAAAGGCACATCAAGGTTCTTCAACCTTGGATCGTTGATGAAGTCCACCAATCGGAGTTTCTCGAGCCCACGTTGGTGCTCTATGGGGAGAAACTCAAGGACCCTTCTGATGTGATCCTCTGCACCCTTCGGAAGGTCGAATGAGACATTGTTCTCAATCCTGACCAAACTCGCCCCTTTGACCGGACGCTTTCCTGCTGTTTCGATCGCCATATGGTTAAAGTTGGATTCTAATTGCTCGGAAGTTATTAGTAAATCGGCCACGAAATGGGTTGCGAATTGGCGACCTATTGTGGCGGATAGTCCTCACCCAATCCCGATTCCTGAAGCATTTCGGGCCAGAAGAGGCGATTTGGCAAGAGGCACGGGATTTGACTGCTGAAATGTCGAAAGATGAAACAGAGAACTCTCAAAAGAAGCTTCAACGTGACCGGCACCGGTCTCCATACTGGGGTTCCGGTAAACATGGAGGTCGGCCCTGCCCCGGAAAACACCGGGTATGTCTTTGTGAGAACCGACCTGGACGATTTCGAGATTCCCGCGTCCGTTGAGTACATCTCCCATTGCAGCTACGCGACGACGTTGCTCAAGAACGGCGTGGTCCTCTCCACCTGCGAGCATCTGCTCTCGGCCCTCCGGGGTCTCGGGGTGGACAACTGCTTCATCTATCTGGACAACATTGAGATTCCGATTCAGGACGGATCGAGCGAGAGCTTTGTAAATCTGATCGGAGCAGTTGGCCTGGTCGAGCAGAACGCTCCCAGACGTTACCTTCGGGTTCTGAAGAAGGTGGAACATGCCCACGGCGACAGGAGGATATCCATCGAACCCTCAGACAACTTCGAGATTGAGTGCCTCATCGATTTCAACCACCCCATGATCGGCATCCAGACATTCCGCATGACAGTCACGGAGGAGGAATATGGTAGGCAGATCGCATCGGCTCGGACTTTCGGCTTCACCCATGAGATAGAACAGCTTCGAAAGGCGAATCTCGCCTTGGGAGGGTCTCTCGACAACGCCATCGTCTTGGATGACCAAGGGATGCTTAATGAGACGCCTCTGCGGTTCTCCAATGAGTTCGTGAGACACAAGATTCTCGACCTAATAGGCGATATCGCACTGCTCGGCATGCCGCTCAAAGGAAAGATAAAAGCCGAGAAGAGCGGTCATGCGGTCCACGCCTCCATGATGGGCAAACTTCTGGAGACCCCTGACGCTTGGGAGATCATCGAATCTGACTGATTCAGTCCAGGGCAATCAATGAAGATCAGACTTTCCGATAATCACGTCCGGGTAAGGCTCGACCGTTCAGACGAGCAGGCGATCAAGTCGGATGGATTCGTTTCGTGCACCTTGCGTATTTCGCCCCGAAAGGAATTTTCCGTGACCTTGTCAGCTGGTGACGAGGAACCGGACACGCCTTCCCTGACATTCCGCGACACTGCGATGGAGCTTGTCGTTTCGAGAAAGGAAATTGAAGCTCTCTTCGATGGAAACACCACCAGCATCTTCAGGGATGCATCGTCCGAGCGATGCGGAATCGTAGTCGAGATCGACATCCAATGACGATCCATTCATCACAATTGATAGGCGCCTATGTTCTGGCGGGAGGAAAATCTCGTCGGATGGGTTCGAACAAGGCCTTCACAACAGTTGGAGGAAGGACATTTCTCGATCTCACCGCAGAGACATTGCAGAAGGCCTTCGGTTCCCCGCCAACCCTGGTGGTTTCCTCGATCAACCATGAGGAATTCATCGTCCACGGACACCCATTTCCAGTTCTCAGAGATGTCGTCGAGGGATTGGGGCCGGTTTCAGGGCTAGTGACAGCGCTCGGTGCCAATCCGTGCGAGTTCACCGCAGTTGCAGCGATCGATATGCCTCTCATCTCCGCCGAAACATTCCGCAGCCTTGCCGATCAAGTGATCGAATCAGACAGACTGGGGGCCTGCCTGCGAGTGGCAGACCGTATTGAACCATTCCCCGCGATATTCAGAACGAAACCCGCACTGGAGGTTCTCAGCCAAGGAATCGAGGCTGATGAAATCTATTCTCCTACATATCTGATGGAGCGGCTGGAAGCGCTGATGGTCGATGTCAGCGAATGTTCCCTCGATGTCGGATCGCTCAAAAACATCAACGATCCTTGGGAACTCGAGCAGGTGAACAAAGAGCTTTGAATCCGTGCCCTATTTTCAATCGATCCAATCCTCAGTATGGAAATCGCCTTCCCTGTCTACTCGACGGTAGGTGTGTGCGCCGAAACAGTCCCTCTGGGCCTGAATCAGATTCGTGGAAAGCGTGTCGCTTGTGAGCGCGTCGAGATACGCAAGCGTCGCAGTGGAGGACAGCAGTGGTATCTGCTGCGTGACCGCCCTGACGACCACCCTCCTCGCCCCCGGTAAATTCGTCACAAGTCTGCTTGAGAAGACATCCGACTGGAACAGATGCGACCTCTTCTGTGCCAAGGCGACTGTTATATCGGACAGGATCTTCGCTCTGACGATACATCCCCCCCTCCATATGGCGGCCACCTTTTTCGGTTCTATTCCAAAACCTCTCTCCGCTGAGACTTTTTCGATCAGCGAGAATCCTTGTGCGAATGACGCGAGGAAGTTCACAATGAGCAGGGATTCAACGTCAGAAACAGACACTTGCCCGACCGCGCCGTCGGGCTGTCTCGGAATTCTGACCTGAAGATCAGACCTGACATCCTTCATCGAAGAAATCTGCCTCATCGACACTGCGGCATCTATCGTCGGAATCGGAACTCCATGTTCCATGGCGGTCCTGGAGGTCCACATTCCCGTACCCTTCTGACCGGCGATATCGGAAACCAGATCGATGAGGTCGCGACCGGTTTCTGGATCCGTCTTGCGAAGTATCCCCGCCGAAATCTCCATCAGAAAAGACCCAAGGACTCCATCATTCCATCCATCGAAGATTTCAGCGACCTCACTGTTGGAAAGCTTGGATGTGGAGCGAAGAAGCTGGTAGGACTCCGAGATCGATTGCATCAGCGCATACTCGATCCCGTTATGCACCATCTTCACGAAATGTCCGGCGCCGTGGTTGCCAACGAGAGCGCAACAGGAATCAGACCCCACCTTCGCGGATGCACCGACGAGAAGCTCGGCGATGCGCCCGTAGTCATTCACGTCCCCACCGACCATGATGCTGGCACCTGTCCTTGCACCCTTCTCTCCACCCGAAACACCGGCACCCATGAATCGGATTCCCTGGTTCCGCATTGCCGCAAAGCGCTCTTCGGTATCAATGAAATATGAGTTTCCGCAATCCACAACAACATCGTCATTCTCCAAAAGACCCGACAAGTCTCGGAGAACCGAACCCACCTGCGATGCTGGGACGAGAAGAAGAATCCTGCGGGGACGCTCGAGAGAAGATACAAACTCAGCAATAGTCGGCACGATGTCAATGGCAGAATCGCCCGTGGACCCTTTCGCCATATCTCGCTGCCTCGGATCGGGGTCGTAGCCCACGCCGACGAAACCCTGCTCGACGATGTTCACCAGGAGATTGCGACCCATCGTCCCCAAACCAATTATTCCGAACTTGGCACTTCGCATGGGCGGATTATACGACCGGCAGAGCCGGACCAGGAAATTCGCCCGGGATTTTGAATTGACCGATCCTTGTGCTGAAATCTCCCCGATGAAGAGCCTCAGAGATGCAATCCGACCGACGACCATTATTCGTTCGAGCAAACTCGACGAAGCCTATGGCATGGAAATCATCCTCGCATCCGAAACATTCCAGCACACCGGAAGCTTCAAATTCAGAGCCGCTTACAATGTTGTCAGTAGCATCCCCAACGAACACATCATCACGGCGTCTTCAGGAAACTTCGGACAGGCCTTGGCATATGCGTGCAGATTGGTGGGCAAGAAGTGCACGGTAGTGATGCCGGACAATGCTGCGAATGTGAAGGTGGATGCCGTGGCATTGAATGGTGGCCGAGTCGAGCTCGTCGACACCACGAAAGTCTCGCGAGAAGAGCGCGTGAGACAGCTCTGTACCGAGAACCCAGACGCATACAAGGCCTCCCCATACGATGATTTCTTGGTGATTGAGGGAAATGCGACCCTGGGGGAGGAACTCTCCTCAAATATCTTCGACCATGTGCTCGTGCCGATCGGTGGTGGTGGATTGGTATCAGGCATCCTCACCGGACTTTGCAATGCCGGGCACCACGGGGAGGTGATCGGTGCCGAACCTCTCCTCGCGAACGATGCCGCCCGCTCACTCAGGGAAGGTCGCTTGATTCGTAACGACCAGGAGCCTCAGACAATAGCGGACGGCGCCAGAACCATCAGTTTGGGAATCAACAACTGGGAAGTAGTGCGAAAGGGTCTCAAAAGAATCTGTGAAGTCTCAGACGATTCAATCAGAAGAGCGACAAAGGAACTCTTTGATCTAGCGAATCTCAAGTGTGAACCTACAGGTGCACTCGGGTTGGGCGCCCTGAGGGAAAACAAGGAAGAGTTCCAAGGAAAAACTGTCTGCGTTGTAATCAGTGGGGGAAACGTCGACCCCGGGGTCTATGGTGAGCTGATCCGATAATCGTTTTCCTTGGCCCGCAGGATCTGCCTGCGCAGAAGATCCAGGGCCGCTTGAGAAGTCCGCCACCGGATAAGAAACCGATCGCCCGGAATTCTAAGCGAAACATTCCGAACCTGGTCTTTTGATGCATATCCGAGAAAGACGGTTCCAACCGGTTTCTCTTCACTGCCACCAGATGGTCCCGCGATTCCAGTCACCGAGACGGCGTGGTCGGCTCCCGACCTGATAAGCATCCCTCTCGCCATGGCCTCGGCGACTTCAGCTGAGACAGCTCCCTTGGACTCTATCAAATCAGCTGGAACATTGAGATAACTCGACTTTGCAGCGTTCGCATAGGCGATGACACCCTCGTTGAAAAACGCAGAGGACCCGGGAACCTCGGTAAGCCTCATTGCGACGAGACCTCCTGTACAGCTCTCGGCAACGGCAACAGATGCGCTGGACTCGATCAAAAGTCTCGCTACAACCTCCTCCATCTCCTCACCGTTCTCGGCGAATAGCGCAATGCCGAGAACATTCCTGATTTCGGAGACAAGCGAGTCCGTGGTCGCGGTGCACTCCTCGAGAGTAGATCCCTTGGCTGTCAGGTGCACCTCAACCTCGCACTTGTTGAACAGAATGCTCGTATCAACTGATTGATAACTCCGATAGATGCCAGAAATGGCCTCATCGATTGCGGACTCCCCCATTCCGGATACCTTCAGCACCCGCTTTGTTATGACCGTTCCCCGCGCGATGATCGAGAGACGCGGGATCACATGATCGATGAACATGGGCTTGAGTTCCTTCGGCGGACCGGGGAGCACCACCAGGAACTTTCCATCGACCTCCAGAAGCATGCCGGGTGCGGTTCCAAAGGAATTAGGCAAAGGAGAACTTCCGTCGATCAGGAACGCCTGCTTTCGGTTCCTTTCCGGCATTTCCCTCTTCATTCGACTGAACTTGTCTCTGATTTCGATCTCGAGTTCCGGCGAATGAATCAACTGCCGTCCGACAGATTCGGCTGCAACGGAACGGGTCACGTCGTCTTCGGTGGGCCCCAGACCTCCGGTGGTTATGACGATTTCTGACCTGGTCATCGCATCGGCTATCGCTTCCCGAAGTCTGAGGGGATCATCCCCGACAACAGTCTTCAACTTCACCTCGACTCCGAGCTCGTTGAGACACTCAGTGAGCCAGAGGCTGTTGGTATCGGTTCTCTGCGGAGTCAACAACTCCGAACCTATTGCTATGATTTCTGCTGAAGGCATCAAATGAGGGGCGGGTTTCCGTCAACTCGCGACTTTCGGCTTCAATCTGATTTTGGGTTGGGCGCCGGATGCTGGGACATCTGAATCCAACATCACCTTCTGACAGTCGGAACAGACCCCCCACATCCTCAGCGAGTGATGAGTCGGTCTGAATCCAAGACCCTCGGCGATCTGATCCTGAAGAGACTCGATCTCCGCAGAGAAGAACTCTTCTATTCGGCCACATCCCGTGCAGATCAGGTGATCATGATGTTCGTGGTCGTGATGATGTTCGTAATAGGTCTTGCCGTCACCGAAACGGACCTCTCGGGCGAGACCCGCCTCGGTAAGAAGCTTCAAGGTCCGGTACACCGTGGTGTGACCGATCGAGGGATCCTTCTTCTGAATCAGCCAGTAAAGGTCTTCGCTGGTGAGATGCTCCTCGGTCTTCAAAAAGACCTCGAGGATAACGTCGCGCTGAGAGGTCTTGCGCAACCCCTTCTTCTCGATGTGCTCGAGAAAGATTCTTTTTTCCTCGACGAAATCCTTACTCATCAACTTGCCTCTGAATACGCACCGATACTAGCACCCGACAACTCATTTTTCCATCAAGATTTCACGTAGCACCTTCGAACCCTTATCGACATCCCCACCGTTCTCCAGCGCCAACTTCACGGTGATTACTCCCAAGTTGCGGAAGATGATGGAAAGAGTCTCGTCATTCATCTTGTCGACGGCTAGCATGTCCTTGGAGACAGCCATCCCATCGAGCCGCGCGAAAGGACCCGTGACGGATGACGAGGGACCGTTGGCGAACAAGTTCTCCACGGTCCCCATGACAAGCGGCTTCAAACGGGTCAGAGCCACATCACGGGTCAACCCGCACTTCTCAAGCATGTTCAACGACTCTGAAATCAAAGCGACCAAGTGCCCGCAAGCCATGACGGCGGCGGCGTGATAGAGCGCCTTGGCTTCTGAAGCTATCGTGAACGTCTCGCCTCCCAAGGCGCTTGCGATCTCCTCCGCAACGACCACCGCGGAACGCTCTCCCTCGAGACAGAATGAGACTCCCTTGAATCTGGTCGATCCTGTGGCCGCATCGGGGAACGAGGATAACGGATGCATTGAGGCGACGGATGCTCCCGCCTCGCGACAGTTCGAAAGCACATCAGATGAGAGCAGGCCACTCGTGTGGATCACGGCACATTCAGCGATACCGTCCATCGACGAGAGCCGCTGGTCGACCTCTGCAATATCGGAATCACCCGTGGCGATTATGACTACGTTGGAGTCGAGGATTGACCATTCATCCCAGGTGACGGTCGGCCTTGAGATGCCGCCCATCGACTCTTTGGGTCCAACTCCCCTGACGATAACTCTTTGGACCGGGATTCCCGCCCCGTCCAATGCCAGGACCATCGAGGCCCCAACCCGACCGAATCCGACGATGGTAATCTTCAGCATGCTGAGATTGTAGAGAAATCCCCTGCTCATAGAAAGAAGGGCATCCATCGAACCAATTTGAGACCTCGTTCATCCAAAAGGCGTTGATTTAGGTGGCCCTGAGGTTTACACTTCGGAAGGTTTTCAATCAGGGTGGATAAAATGTCTCGAACAAAGGGTCTCACATCATTACTGCTCTGCATCTCCGTTGTTGTCGGAGGTTCATTGCCAGCGCCTATTTTGATTCACGGCCAGACTGGAGGCGAGAAGCCCAAAGAGTCGACCGCAAGCCAAAGAAAGAAACCACTGTCGGTCAGCGAGGATCCAGCAATGATCGGCAAACGAAACATCAACAGTGGCGGTGACCGCTTCTGGGGATGGCTCGGTGGCTCCCAGGAAAGAGAAATTCAAATCGGGCGTCAGATATCGCTCGAGATTGAACAGCAGGCGAAAATGGTGGACGACCCCTTGGTGACCGAGTACATCAATCGTGTGGGTCAGCAACTCGTTCTCCATTCCGATGCCAAGATACCCTTCACCATACGAGTCATCGATAGCGATGAGGTCAACGCATTCGCCTTGCCAGGCGGCTTCTTCTTCATCAACAAGGGACTGATTCTCGCCGCCGACAACGAATCCGAGTTGGCCGGTGTCATGGCTCACGAAATCGCGCATGTCGCTGCCAGGCATGCGATGGAAAACCAAGGCAAGGGACAGATGATCGGGATCGGCTTGATCGCCGGAATCATCTTCACGGGAGGAGTCGCAGGTGCAGTCCTGCAGAACACCGCGGGATTGGCCCAGGCACTGGCTTTCTTCAGCTTCAGCAGAGCGGCCGAGGAGGAAGCGGACCGACTCGGCGTTCAGTACCTTTATGCGGCGGGCTACGACCCCAATGGAATGGCGAGTATGTTCGAGAAACTGGCCGCGCAGAGCAAGAGTAAGCCGAACTCGATATCGAAACTCTTCAGCACGCACCCGCAGTCAATCGAGCGGAAAGACGCGAGCATCGCATTGGTCGCACGATTTCCTGAACGGGACGAATACAAGATCAGTTCCTCCGATTTCAATCGCGTGAAAGCCCATCTTCTTAGAATGACCAACGTGCAGGAAGGTGTGCCTGGTGAGGATGACGAGGGCGATCCATCCAAGCCTACACTGCGAAGAAGATCGCAGGAGCCCGATCCATCCAAAGGAACCGATGATTCCGGAAAGCCCGATGAAAAGCGGCCCGTGCTCAAACGAAACACGGACACATCCAAAGGAGATCCGAACAAGGACGATCAATGAAGAAAAAGGCATCGTAAACGATGCCTTTTTTGTTTCTAGGCCCGCATTGCCGCATCAGTGCAACACATCCAGGCCGTAGACCCTCTCTCTGGTCGCGACTATCAATTCATCGTACCCACGAAATGCTATTCCGACGATGTCGGGCCCTGACACGACCATTTCTACATCCCCGGAATCGATTGAAATTCTGAGCACTCCCCGCCTCCCACGATACGAGGCGACCACGAACACTGAGCCCTTGCTGTCGAATGCAATTCCCTGGGGCCTGCCCAAACCGCGAAAGAATGTGCGGACGAATCCTAAGGAATCCACTATTTGAATGGAGTCGTATCCCGATAGACTGGGAGAAGTGACATAGAGTTCGCCGTCAGGACTGAAGGCGAGATGGAATGCTGCAACCGACGCATCGAGCTTCGCGAAGACCTCAGGATCGCCATTGGTCGATAACCGGAAGATGGTCCCCGTCCTGTCACCGACATAGAGAGCGCCGTCAAAACCGAAGGCCATGCCGGTCGGCACGCCAAGTCCGGTTGAGAAGGCTGAAAGCCGACCAGCCCTATCCAGTCTCCAAACTTCCCCGTCAGCCCTTGCAGAAATAAACAGGTCACCGTTGGAATCGAATGCGAGACCAGTGGGATTCATCAGTTCCGCATCTATCTCCACTACCCCACCTGATTTCGTAATCCGAAAGAGCGACACGGGCATCACCTGCCCCCTTCCGCCGGATCGGGTGGTAACAATCGATCCGTCGATGGGATCGACGACAGGATTCGCCACTATGTGTAGGTCTCGCGCATACTCGCGACCGATTTGGATTGTAGTGAACTCCGCGATCTCCATCACCGGCATGGAAACCTCGACCTCGACGCTACCCTCCACGTCTTCGGGGACCTGAACATGCAATCCGCGTCTGGATGCACTCATCACTCGCGCTGCGACCCCACCGATGCTGCATCGCACGGTGGAATAGTCGATGAACCCTTCCGAACTCAGCACCAGTTCAACAACACCCCCCGGGACGGCCATGCCGGGCCTGACTTTCAACTTTTTGTCCGAATCTGTCATCTGCAAGAATCTTACGACCCATCAGGAGCCATTTCAAAGAGGATGCGTCGAAACGGCAGGCAGAAGGGTGCGTGATATAATCCGAGGACTCGAGAGGTGGAAGGAAATAGACGTCAGCGGATTCACCAAAGGCCTGAAAAGCAACCAGCTTCGCAGGATTGAGAAACTCGCGACCCGGCGGGTTTCACCCGACCAAATCATCTCTCCCGAACTGGCGAGGCAGATGTCGGAATTGTCCCATGAGACAGGTCGTCAAATCGGCGTGCTTCTGAACAGAAAAGGTCAGGTCGACTACGTGATGGTCGGGGACGCGAAGAAGATCGAGATGCCTGACTTTGGAAGAGCAAGGGTCTCGCAAGACAGATTCCGCGGTCTTAGATGCATCCACACCCATCTCAATGGCGAGAAGCTGACAAACGATGATTTGACCGACCTCGCGCTACTGAGACTGGATCTTATGGCAATCATTCAGGTCGATCGGAGGACTGGACTTCCAGGAGACGTGCATGCCGCCCACCTCGTGCCCGCGAATCCCGCTCAGCAGTCCGCAGATATCTCGATCTCCCTGCCCTACGAATTTCTGAAACCAGCTCCGCCGTCGTCGCTTGATGTCGACTTCGGTGAATTGATTGTCTCTCTGGAAGACGAGATGGCAAGAGTTCGCCTTTCATCGGGCAGAACCAAGGCTCACGGGAAGGATCGGGTGATTCTCGTGGGGGTGACGACGGGCCACCTATCCGATGCAGAGGACTCAATGAAGGAACTTGAGGAACTCGCTCTTTCAGCAGACACGGTCGTACTCGATAAAATCATCCAACGACGACCGAACATCGACCCGAGGACGGTTCTCGGAAAAGGAAAATTGGAGGAACTGCTGATACGCGCCATGAGAACCGGCGCCGATATGTTGGTCTTCGATGCAGAGCTTTCACCGGCCCAGGTTCGCTCGATCTCGGAGGCAACCGAGTTGAAAGTCGTCGACAGACCGCAACTCATCTTGGACATATTCGCCCAGCGCGCCCAGTCGAGGGAAGGAAAACTCCAGGTCGAACTGGCGCAATTGAAATACATGCTGCCCCGACTCGCCCAGGGTGCCAACGCGGCCTTCTCACGATTGGCGGGCGGAATAGGTGGCAGAGGTCCAGGGGAGACCAAACTCGAAACAGATCGACGACGCGTCAGGGACCGGATAGCCCAGTTGGAGAAGCAGGTTGATTCTCTCGGGAGGCAACGACAGGAACGTCGTAAGAGAAGATTGGAGAAGCACCTTCCAATTATTTCCCTTGTCGGTTACACCAACGCAGGAAAGTCCACCCTGCTCAACTCCCTCACCAACAGTGATGTCTACGCCGAACAGAAGATGTTTGCAACGCTCGATCCGACATCGAGAAGATTGCGGCTTCCGATCGAACAGGAAGTCATAATCAATGACACGGTTGGATTCATCCGCGATCTCCCCGAAACTTTGGTTGCCGCCTTTCGGGCCACTCTTGAGGAGATTTCGGACAGTGACCTGATTCTGCACATCGTGGACGCATCCAATCCGAGATGCATGGAACAGATCTCTTCCGTGAACGCGATCCTGGGCGAACTGGGATTATCAGACATAAAGACAGTTGTCGTACTCAACAAATCAGATCTGCTTGATGAGTCCGAATCCCATCTTTTAGAGGAACGAGTGCGTCTTGACAACGGAATCGCAACCGTGTCAGTTTCTGCGTTGCGCGGAAGCGACTCGTTGAGGAAACTGATAGACGTGGTCGGCGAGACGATTGAATTGATCCAAGTTCCAACCGATACTGCAGGCCGCAGTTCCGAGACAGATATCACTCAGACGTTCTGATCTTGTTAAGAGGGTCCAAATGAGCAAACGTGTCGCAGAGTTGACCACACCCGGAGCAAAAGCCAGGAATCGATTGACCCAGCTCCTTGAACGCCTTTTCGGAAGGATGGGCGAACGGGGTAGATTCCTCACGGGTTTCGTCGTCCTGTCAATACTTACTGCCGTCATTCTCAGCAATCCGTTCAGCGCATCTGATACTTCCTCATACAAATTGGGGGACGTAGTCCGTGAACGGATAGTATCACCGGCAGACATCAAGGAAGAGGATCCGGAGCAGACGAGAAAGTTGCGTCAACTAGCCGCTGATTCCGTGCAACCGATATTTGAATTGGAACCAGGACAGAGCGAACTGACACTCAGAAACTTCGCATCGCTTTGGCAGGAGCTCCGAGCCGGAAATCGTCAAGTGGAATTCGAGGGAAAAGCCGAAATCGACGATGCCCAGCTTCGCACCCTCCTCAACAGGACCTTCACGAATGCAGAGACCGAATCTATCCGCATTGCTTTGAAGGAATCATCCGAGGGTTATATCTACGAGGATGAGGACGTGGCCACATTCGGAACCGTGGGGGTGACGATAGTCGATCGGCGAAAGCCGGGACAGACAACTGTCGAATCCTCTCCGAGGACGAATTGGATACCTATCTCGGAGGCCAGAAAATCTTTCCGAAATAGATTGAATCAGATAGGAAGCCTCAGCGAGGAAGACAGGGGCGCGATTGAGTCTGTTTTCGGGCGACTGATCAAGCCGAGCATCGCATTCGACAAGGCCTCGACGGAAAATGCCCGTTCGGCGAGTTCATCGACGGTTGTCCCTGTGACCATCGAACTTCAGAGGAGTCAGACCATCGCCCGTGAGGGTGACACCGTAACCGAGGAGATGCTTACCCAGATCGCCGCGATTGCGAACTACACAAAGGCGAGCCGTCAGATCAACAGATTCGTGGGACTACTTGCGATTGTTTCTGGCTTCTTCTGGGCTTCTTGGAAGTTCATTCTGAACAATCAGTTCGGCATGCGTCTCAACCTCAGCCCTGAACGGACTTTCGCCCTTTTCGGATTCGTGGTTCTCATCCAATGTCTTTTGATGGCGGCGCTTTTCAGACTCGCAGACTTCACCGCAGCGCAGAACGTGCGGGCGCCCTTCAACGATTCCGGTATCTGGGCATTCGCGATCCCCTTCGCGTTTGGAAGCCTTCTCATGACGCTTCTTGCGGACAGGCGAACTGCATTGTTCACGGGTCTGTTCACCGCGCTGATGGCAGGGGTGCTCGCCCCGAAACCATTGGAGTTCACCCTCTACGCCGCGATGTCATCGGCGGTCGCGGTATACGGAATCGGAAGATACAGAAGTCGCCAATCAGTGACCACTGCAGGTCTTTTGGTCGGAGGAGTCAGCGCACTCACGACGCTCGCCCTGATCGGATTCGAGCAACAGCCTCTGATTTTGAACACGATTCTGATGGCGATGGGCGCGGGGCTGATGGCGGGACTGATCACGGCTGCGGTGACCGCGATGTTCTTGCCGATATGCGAAAGTCTGTTCGGAATCCTCACCGATGTGAAACTCCTGGAACTTTCGAATGCGGATCTGCCGGTGTTGGGCCAATTGGCGTTGAAGGCCCCGGGAACCAACCAGCATTCGCATGCCGTCGGACAGTTGGCCGAGGAAGCCTGCAGGGCGATCGGCGCAAACGGACTTCTCGCACGAATCGGATCCCTTTACCATGACATCGGCAAGATTGCCGCGCCTGAGCACTTCGTTGAGAATCAGATCGGACGCAATCCTCACGACAAGCTGAAACCTTTGCAGAGCTCCAAGATAATCATCAGCCATGTCACCTACGGGATGAAAATGGCAAGGGAGCTCGGGCTTCCACAGCGCATCATCGACTTCATTCCACAGCATCACGGAACAAGAACTCTTCATTATTTTCTGCGTCGCGCACAGAGTGAGGCTCAACCAGGCGTTGAAATCGATGAGAGCGAATTCAGATATCCCGGACCCAAACCGCAATTCAAGGAAGCCGCAATCATGATGATCGCAGACAGTTGCGAGGCGGCCGGCCGCTCACTCTCGGAACCGAATCCGGAGAACATCCGATTCATCGTCTCCAAGATAATCGATGCAATCGTCTCGGATGATCAGCTAGACGAGTGCGACCTGACACTCCGCGAGTTGACATTGATCAGGGAGTCGGTAATCCGCTCCCTTCTTGCAATCTACCATTCGCGGATCGAATACCCGGGATATTCACCCGAGGAGGACCGTGACGGAGCCTCGACTGACTCGGAGGAACGCGGCCTGCGATACTCGAATCCGGCCGATATCCCGATCAGTAAAGGCGGAGAGATCGAGGATGAGGCAATCGACCGATCGACTCCTCCAAATCGTTAAGGAAAAGGAAAAGAGGCGGGAAATCCCGCCTCTTTTGCCGAACTCTGCAGCTTCAATTATTTGTTGATCAACTCCTTCAGTTCCTTTCCAGGCTTGAAGTACGCGACGCGTTTCGCAGGTATGTCCACCGGAGCTCCCGTCTTGGGGTTCCTTCCGCTTCGGGCGTTGCGCTGTCTCACGCGAAAGCTGCCGAATCCCCTGAGTTCGATCTTTTGACCTTCGTTCAACGACGCAACAATGCTGTCGAACACGATCTCCACCAACTGCTCAGCGTCTTTCTTGGTCAGATCCGCATCTTTAGCGACACGTTCGACCAAATCAGCTTTTGTCATGATATTTTCCTCCGGGCACTGCGCCCGAGTCGTCTAGCTGTTCTCGCCCTCGTCGCTCTGCTCCGCGGAGGCTGGAGCCTCCTCTTCAGTGGTCGCGGTCTCGGCGACCTCGACCTCTTGCGGCTTGGCGTCTGGGGACGACGGTTTCTCGACGGTCTCAACTTCCTTCGACCCACCGAGCTTCAGATTTGCGAGTTCACCGAGCGAAGCCATTCCGCCCTTGGCCTCAGAGGAGTAACTGGAGTAGCCCCTCACTTCCTCGACCGGCTCATCATCCTTGCCTACCGCTCGGGCGGACAGACCGATCTTCTGAGCATCGTGTTCGATCCTCAGAATCTTGAAGTCCACTTCCTGACCGACAGAGAAGACGGACTCAGGATTCTCAACACGCTCGTCAGAGAGTTCCGAGATGTGGCAGAGACCTTCAAGTTCGTCCGCAATCTCAACAAAGACCCCGAAACCTGCGAACCTGGAAATCTTGCCCTTGACGACATCTCCCGCCTTATGGGTCTTGATGAAGTTATCCCATGCACTGGGAGTGAGTTCCTTGATCGAGAGCGACATCCTCTGCGCATCGGGATCGATGCTTGTTATCACAGCCTCGACATCCTGACCCTTCTTCAAGACATCCTTCGGATGCTTTATCTTCCGCGACCAGGAAATATCAGAAACATGGACCAAACCATCGATACCGTCTTCGATCTCGACGAAGGCACCGAAGTCCGTGATGTTCCTGACCTTACCTTGGACGGTCGTACCGACGCGATACTTGCCGGCAATCGTCTCCCAAGGATTCGGGAGCAACTGTTTCATGCCGAGGCTGATTCTTCGCTCATCCGTGTCGACGCCGAGAATCTGAACCTCCACAGTGTCACCAACGTTGCAGATGGCCTTGGGATGCTTCGACCTCTTCGACCAGGACATCTCGGAGACGTGGACGAGACCCTCGACACCCGGCTCCAATTCCACAAATGCGCCATACTCGGTGACGCTCGAAACACGTCCGGAGAATCTTCCACCGACCGGATAGATCTCAATGACACTCGACCACGGATCTGGAACCAACTGCTTGAGGCCCAAAGAAATCTTTTCCTTTTCACGGTCGATCTTCAGAATCTTGACCTGGATGGTCTCCCCCGCTTTTACTGCATCACCAGGGTTCTGGAGCCTGCCCCATGACATGTCCGTGACATGAAGAAGCCCATCTATTCCTCCGATGTCCACGAAGGCACCGTAGTCGGTTAGATTTTTCACGGTTCCATCGACGATGTATCCCACGTCGATCTTCGCGAAGGTTTCGGCCTTCTGCTTGCCAACAACCTCGTCGGTGATGACCTTTCTTGAAAGAACCACGTTGTTGCGTCTTCTGACGCACTTGATGATCTTGGCTTCGATGTCCTTCCCGATGAATCCATCAAGATTCTGCATCGGTCTCGAGTCTACCTGGCTACCCGGGAGGAATGCTTCCACTCCGTCGAGCATCACCTTGAGACCACCCTTGGTCTTCTCGACGACGTGCCCGGTCACCACGCGGCCTTCCTCAAAAGCTTTCTCAAGCTCCTCCCAAGTCTTGCGCTTGAGAGCGTCCATTCTAGAGAGCACCGGCGGATTGTCTCCACCTGAAATAGCCTTGATGACAACCTCTACCTCGTCCCCAGCCTTCACCTGCACCTCTCCGTCGGGAGCAGTGAACTCCTCAACCGGAACGATTCCCTCGGCCTTGTAGCCGAAATCAATCACGACCCCGCGCTCGGATACTCCGATCACCCGACCGGTTACGGTGTCACCCGGGTGGTAATGGACCTGCTCCTGCTCGAACTGTTCGAGAATCGCTCCGAAATCCTCTTCCTGGGAAGCGGCTTCCTGTGCCTTGGGAGTCGCCGCCTGAGCAGCGATGTTGACTGTTGTTGACGATTCATCGGACGCAACGTTGGTACCGTTGACGTTTTCCGAGTGGTTGTTGACCTCGTTAGACATCGATTGACTGTGATTCCTTGTTGAAATTATGTAGTGCGAACACTTACCCAAATCGGCTCCGTTATCCTCTGCTGAGGAGTCACGAAGTGCCAAAATGGGCTCGAAACAAACTCCTAAACTACACACCCGCCCTGCAGGTGTCAAGCTAACTGCTTACAAAATGGGCAATTATGGCATTCCAGGCCCAGGGCCGACCTTGAAATCGGTGAAGTCTCGGCTCGTCGGAAGAAGGCCTCGGACACCTATTTGCCGTTGACACCCAAGGGAAATAGAATTCTCGCCGAATGACAGCACGGTCCAAACGCCAACGGGAGATTCTCAATTTCCTCACAGAATTCTTGGAAATCAAGGGCTACTCCCCATCCTACAAAGAGATCGCGGACGGTCTTGGGCTCTCTTCAAAGGGTTCTGTGGCCCGGCATATCGAGACATTGGAGGCACAGGGCTTCCTCGACCGCATACGGGATGAGAACGGTTTCACGTTGAGACTCAAGTCCGACAGCTCCGGAGGTTGCAGACATTTCCCGATTGGATGGCACCGCGAACCCCTCGGGGATGAATCCCCGAAACAGGCGCCAGCCCTGACCAGCGATGCACTGGGTCCCTTCGAGCCTGAACGCCTGTCAGCCTTCGAAATCGAAGATGACTCCCTTTCAGGAGATGGCATCAAAGAAGGGGACATAGTCTTCGTTGAGCTTCGTTCGCTTGCGACAGAAGGTGAAATAGTCTTGGCAAAAATCGAGGATGAGCACCTAGTCAGAAGATACCAACGTACTGGAAGCACGGTGACGCTAACCTGCTCGAATGAAAGATTCGACGACCTTTCATTTCCATTTTCCAAAGTCTCGGTTGTCGGCATCGTCCGAGGTTTACTGCGACCTCTCACCTGATCGTCGAACTCGCTCCCGTTTGATAAGCCCTTTTGGGAAAGGTATGCTTTTTCATCGGCATACGACTGCAATCGCAGCTGAATTCGGAAATAGCCGGAACGAAAGGCGGAAGTTTTAACGTGGCATCAACTCCAACCCCAAACGCAAGTTACAGCCTGACAATAAGAGTTAAGATCGAGAACCGTCCCGGAAAACTGGGAGAGGTCACGACCACGATCGGAAACGTGGGCGGTGATATCGGCGCGATCGACATAGTCTCGGTCGGGAAGGACTACCTAGTCCGTGACATAACAGTCAACGGCTATTCAGAGCAACATGACGAGGAGATCGTCGCGGCAGTTTCCGCGATAGATGGAGTCGAGGTGGTCCACACCTCAGATCGGACCTTCCTGATCCACCTTGGAGGGAAACTCGAGACTGTCTCGAAGATTCCCCTCAAAACCCGAGCCGACCTGTCGATGGCATACACTCCGGGCGTGGCGAGGGTTTGCGAGGCGATTCACAAGGATCCCGAAAAGGCGTTCACGCTCACGGTGAAAAAGAATATGGTGGCGGTCGTCTCTGATGGGACCGCCGTGTTGGGACTGGGCGACATCGGGCCCGCCGCCGCGATGCCGGTCATGGAGGGAAAGGCGCAGCTCTTCAAGGAATTCGCAGGCGTCGACGCCTTCCCTATCTGCCTCAACACGAAGGATCCCGATGAGATAGTGAGGACCATCAAGAACATCTCCGTTGCTTTCGGAGGCATAAACCTTGAGGACATCTCCGCTCCGCGATGTTTTGAGATAGAGGAGCGACTTCAGGAGGAGTTGGACATCCCTGTCTTCCACGACGACCAACACGGAACAGCCGTTGTAGTTCTAGCCGCTCTTTTCAATGCGCTGAAGATTGTTGGAAAGCGAATGGAGGACGTGAAAGTCGTCGTCAATGGAATCGGCGCCGCAGGAGTTGCCTGCAGCAAGATAATCATGGCTGCAGGAGTCAAAAACATCATCGGCTGCGACACTACGGGGGCGATTTATTCCGGTCGCACCGAGAACATGAACTGGGTCAAGGACTGGTACGCTCGGAACACCAACCCGAACCGAGAGACAGGTTCCATCAAAGATGTGATCAAAGGTGCGGATGTCTTCTTTGGACTTAGCGCACCCGGCGTCATCGACCTGGACGATGTGAAAGGAATGGCGAAGGACCCGATCGTATTCGCAATGGCGAACCCGATTCCTGAAATCATGCCTGAGGAAGTCCGCGGACATGTGGCCGTGATGGCTACGGGTCGAAGCGACTATCCCAATCAGATCAACAACGTCCTATGCTTCCCAGGAATTTTCAGAGGAGCTCTGAATTGTCGCGCCTCGAGGATTAACGAAGCGATGAAGCTCGCAGCCGCGCATGCAATCGCGGAAACAATCGGAGACGATGAACTCAATCCCGACTACATTGTGCCGTCGGTGTTTGACCGACGGGTTGGTGAGGCGGTTGCGAGACGCGTGGAAGAGGCGGCCTACGAGACCGGCGTCGCCCGTCGCGACAAGAGTTCCAGCGAATCCCATCACTGATCATCTTTCCCAGCAGAGGCTTGCTTCCCCTCGATACGATGGGAATCCGTGCGACCATAGCGTCGACTAGGTGGTAATCCTGTCGGCCCCCAGTAGTAGCGCCTGACCATCCAGACCAAAAACCCCAGGCCCACCAGGAAAGAGACGACGACAATGGCCGTCAGTGCCAGAGCGTTGCTCATGCCTTACTCTCCAGAACAGTCTCAGCTATGTGAGAGACTGCGACGCGTCCCGCAGCGATCGCGCCACTGATATGTCTCTGTTCCGTGAAGTGTCCGATGGTGTACAGGCCTTGAATCTCAGTCTCAAACGACTCAGGATCGTAAATCGGGACCCTTCCGTATTTCGACTCCTTGAAGCCGAGACCCAAGGATTCCAGGATTCCGAAATCTGCATCGGAACCGATGAGCACGAACACCGCGTCGTTCTCGAGGACTACCTCCCGACCGCTCTCATCTATCAGCAGCACCGAGGATTCGGTTATCGCCTCTATCGATTTTAGAAAGAAAACCGTGAGGCATCCCTGCTCTCTCTCCAATTCGAGAGGTTCTTTGACCCAATACTTAATGCATCCCTGTTTCGGATCGACGTTCTCCCAGTCGTCGCGGAAAATCGCAAGAGTGGTATCGACACCTTCCATTGAAAGAAACAGTGCGGCCTCGCCTGCAGAGTTTCCGCCACCGACCACCAGCACCTTCCTTCCCACCCATGGATAGGTCTCTCTGAACAGATGATGAACCTTCGGCAAATCCTCACCCGGGATTCCAAGTCTGCGCGGCTTGTCCATCGCACCGATTGCGAAGATCACATTTTTCGACAATCGCTCCCCACGGGTCGAGACGACTTTGAAAAGACCGTCCTGACGACTGACCCCTGTCACTGAGTCCTCCGTGGAAATCTGAAGGCGCTTTTCCCTCACAAAGCGCACATAGTAGGAGAGCAGTCGCTCTCTCGTAGGCTTTCCACCCTCCGCGGAGAGCGGACCGGGCTCGAATTCGAGTTCATCCGGCGTTGAGAACACCGTCAGCCCGATTGGATACTGGTAGATGGTGTTTGCAAGTAGACCTCTCTCAACCACAAGGTTGGAGAGTCCGTGTTTCTGTGCCTCGAACGCGGCACTGATTCCTGCCGGACCGGCTCCGATGATGATCAGGTCGAGTGGTTTGTCCAAAGCTCCGCTCACCTAGCGTGATTCCTCAAGATCGGAAATGATTCTCTCGAATTCCTCGATCTGGGTTTTGGTCGCATCCATTCCTCGCCGGGACTCCATGTAACGCTCCCATTCAGGCGTGTTCGTCAAAGCCTTTGCCACATCCTCGTCGAGAGCGTGAGCCATGACGGCGAGCAGGTCGCTCACGGCCTCGTTACTCCTCAGCAGGGATTCAATGATCGTGAAGGCGAGCTTGGCTCCGACAGCATCAATATCTTTTCCTACTTCCATTTCCTGTTCTCCGATTCAACTGTTGACGACGATCGGAAAGTCCGACACGACGCACGACCTACCTTTCGATGTGAGCAATCTTGTTCCCGCATCCCTGAATTCGTACCGAACCATTCCGAGTCCGACCACTTTGCCAAGGTGTGGCGACCTGGCGACCGAGGTGAGCGTGCCCGCGGGCTTCCCTTCCAACGACTGGATGGCAAGATCATCCGAGAGAAGGGCCGGGTCAACGCCATCCTCATCGAAAACCAGTCCTCTCATTATCTTCGCGACGTGTCCACGAAAATGAATCCTGGCGATGATTTCCTGCCCGATGTAACAGCCCTTGTTGTAGCTGATCAGGTCGGCGATTCCCAATTCAGAAACCACCGTGTTCTCATCCGCATCGAAGCCGAACACGGGTATACCTCTCTCTATCCTCAAGCATTCCGCCAGCTCGTCTGACACTGCGATCAATCCCAGCCGGACAAGATTTTCGGTCGAGGTGTCGGGGATGAAGATGCCCACACCGAGGGATGTATCGAAACAAATCGCATCGGCTTCAAATCTGATGTCGGCATTTGGAAAAATTTCGACATGGGTCATGCTCGTTGTCAGATCTTCCAAATGAAAGTCACCGGCGAAAGTGAATCTCTGAAGATTCCCGAACAACTTGTCATGTACCGAGGAATCGGCATCAATTAGAAACCTGTCACCATCCTTGAGGACTCTAGCGAGCGCGAAGATTCTGCCCTGAGCAGTCGGAAAAGCAACGGGTATCGATTTCCCGTCCTCGATCTTCGAAACATCACCTGTCACGAGGCCGTTCAAGAACTGCACAGCCTCCCCGCCCCATACGGCAAAAAGAGCTCTTGGGACTCGGCGATATCCGCCAGCCGCAACCTGAAATCTCTCGTACTCTGCCTTTAGTTCTTCACAAGTCATCATTCACATCCCCGACCGACACCCTCGCGTTCGATTCTCCGAATCGCCTCACCCACTGCGGCGAAATCGCCCATCTGCTGTTTGAAATCCCTCGTGGCGGCGATGACCTGTGGACTAGGATGATAAAGCGGGACAAGCAGTCTGCGGTTCCACTCATGAACCATGCCTACTCCGCTCCTCAGTTTGATCTCATGTTGCTCGAGGGCTCTCGTCGCATCAAGGGCCACCGCCCCCAAGGTAACCACCACGCCCGGATTCAACAAGGCCACCATGCGTCGGAGGAATCCCCTGCAGTTCCCGATTTCTGATGCAAGGGGCCTTCTGTTCGCGCCAGTCTCGCTACGTGGACTGCAAAGAACCGTGTTGGTTATGAAAATCTCATTCCTTGTGAGACCCACACTTTCGAGAAACCTCTCGAAGTTCTCGCCACTCTTATCTCCATAAAACGGTTTCCTAGTTCTATCGGCTCCCTGCCTCCCAGGAGCCTCCGCTATGAAGAGAACCGATGCCGACAAACTACCGTTGAGCCTGCTCAGGACCGCGGATCTCCCGCTCATCCCCGGACAGACGGTGCAAGAAGCGGCCTCGGAAGCGAGTTTGTCGAAGTCCTCATCAATTTGTGTGACTGCCTTTTTCATCGAGTCGACGTTTTTGTATATTGGAAGCATTACATTTTTTTCAACATTTCAGAATATGAGTCAAATTACCGATCGGATGGTGCTCGAAGCGCTTGGTAACATCAAAGACCCGGACCTCGGGAAGGATATAGTGACCCTCGGATTCGTCAAGGATCTTGTGATCAATGGAGGAGAGGTCTCCTTCCGGTTGGTGCTCACCACTCCGGCTTGTCCGGTCAAGGAAGCTTTTGAGAAGGATGCCCAGGCCCTTGTCGGCTCGATTCCTGGTGTGGAGAGGGTCTCAGTGACTATGGATGCCGAGGTTCCGAAAGGTCGCGGTATCGCGAACAACGTCTCCGTTCCGGGAGTCAAGAACATCATCGCGGTTTCTAGCGGAAAGGGTGGTGTCGGCAAATCGACCGTAGCTGTAAATCTTGCGGCCGCGCTTTCAGCAAACGGGGCGAAGGTGGGACTCATGGATGCAGATATCTACGGCCCGAACATCCCACTCATGCTCGGCGTCGCAGACAGACAACCCCAAGTGGCGGGAAACAAGCTCATACCCATCGAATCCCATGGAATCAAACTAATTTCCATGGCGGTTCTCGCTCCTCCTGACAAACCCATGATTCTCCGTGGGCCCATGCTTCACGGAGTAATCAGACAGTTCCTATCCGATGTGGAATGGGGAGAGCTCGATTACCTCATCGTGGACATGCCGCCGGGAACAGGGGATGTCCAGCTCTCTCTCGCACAACTGGTTCCGGTCCAGGGCGCGGTCCTGGTCACAACCCCGCAAACGGTCTCTGTTGCCGATGTCAGGCGGGCTCTGAAGATGTTTGAGACCGTCAACGTTCCCGTCATCGGCATCATCGAGAACATGTCCTATTTCGTGCCACCCGACATGCCTGATCGAAGATACGAAATCTTCGGAAAGGGTGGTGGGCGGAACCTCGCGGACGAGTACGCCATCCCATTCCTCGGTGAGATTCCTCTTGGAATCGAGGTCCGTGAAGCCGGAGACAAAGGCGTGCCAGCCGTGACTGCGAACCCCGATTCACCTCAGGCTGAGGCGTATCGTCGGACTGCGGAGGAGGTCGCTCGACAGGTCTCCATCGAGGCAATGAAATCTGACCTTGTCCTCATTACCCGAAATCAGTAATATTGATTTTAATTTCAAGATTCTCGAATCTATCAAGACCAACTAGGAGAAACTAAAGAAATGTCAGCAGCAGCAACACCTACCATTGAAATGAACGTCACCGACTCCGCAGTTGAGGAGATTCGCAAGTTTCTGGCGGGCGAGGACGATCTTCCAGAGACCGCAGGTCTTCGCGTGAGAGTCGTCCCTGGGGGATGCTCGGGTTTCCAGTACAACCTCAATGTTGAGGAAGCCTCCAGAAACGGAGACATCGTGTTTGAGAAGGGCGGAGTCAGACTCTTCGTCGACATGTTCTCGGCGAGCTATCTCAACGGAATCACAATCGATTACACATCGAACGTCATGGGCTCTGGATTCACGTTTGAAAACCCCAATGCAACGGGCGGTTGTGGCTGTGGAACCTCTTTCTCCGCCTAGGGCGTGATTTAGTTCCCCCTACCCAACTAAGATAAGAAAAGACCGGCTCCGCCGGTCTTTTCTGTTTCAGAGATACCCAAAACACAGGCGATTTGCCAAAAATGCTCCTGTGAGGCATTATAACGGAGTCCGAAATTCTCGGTCACGAACGAGGAAGCCAGTTCTACCTGGTTGATTCCCGTGGCAAAACCTCAGAGAAACGGGCGTCCCGCTCAACGTGGGAACTCGGAACAAGTAAACATTGGAGTGAATTTGGTGATATTCAGGACCCTACTGCTTTTGTCTTTCTTTGCGCTGGTCGCGCTGACCTCGATGGTTCAGTTCGCGGTCGGTCAGGACAGACAGCGCGTGGTGACCTCATCATCGGTAAGACCAATAGGCCAGCCTGCATCTTCAGATGGCGTCCGGTCGAGAGCGCGAGTTGAGACGACGGCGTCGAGAGCCAATATTGCCGCTTTGTCGTTCAGTTCGACATACGACGTTTCGACGAGTTCACTTCTGATCAAGGGCATACAGTCGAGATGGGGTACACCCTACCGCAGAGGATCCACCGGACCGGACAGATACGATTGTTCAGGATTCGTCTGGAGCGTCTTCAAAGATGCCGGATTCGAGTTCTCGCGAAGCAGCGCGCGCACCTTTTGGAATGAGTTCGAGCATGTCGATGGACCTGAAAGATTCAAATTTGGAACCTTGGTCTTCTTCAACAACCTTGGGCACGTCGGAATCGTCGCCGATGAGAATGGTTTCTACCATGCATCGACCAGTAAAGGCGTGATTTACTCGCCTTTCAAGGGATATTGGGAAGCCCGCATTGACGGTTTCCGTAAGATTCCGGCTGGTGTCCAGTTTGAGTTCGAGTATGGTGAGAATTAGTGTCTGATTTGTTTTGTCTTCGTTGTTTGTTCTCGTTGTAGTTGTCTGTCTCCTTAGTCAAAGAGCAAAGAGGCCGTCTCGAAAGAGACGGCCTCTTTGCTTTCCCAAAAGACATTCACATCCTGTTCTTCATTGCAGCCAATCTCGCACGAGCAGCCCAGATACCCCTCTCCCTTCTTTCGACTGTCGGATGTGCGTCCGCTGTTTTGAAGGCTATTGCATTCGCAATCAATGCCATGTCGGAGATGACTTCGGGCAGTTCGGCATTCCTGCGCCTTTCCATGAAGCGGGAGATGTATGACGTATCCACTTCACCGGAAATGAACTCCTCGTCGTCCATCACCTCACGGAAAAAGGGAATCGTGGTTTTGATTCCTCCCACATGGTACTCCTGCAGAGCCCTTCGCATCCGCTCGACGGCCTCATTGCGATTCGCACCGAAGGTCGCGAACTTCGAAATCATGGGATCGTAAAAGATGGAAACCTCAGCTCCTTCGTAGACACCACCATCGTCTCGGATGCCGTTTCCCTGCGGAACCCTGAGCCTGGTGATGCGACCGGGTGAAGGCATGAAGTTCTGATCGGGATCCTCGGCGTAGATTCGGCATTCGACAGCATGTCCATTCCAAGTGACATCATCTTGGCGGAATGAGAGTTCTCTGCCTGCTGCCACGCTTAGCTGCTCTCTCACGAGATCGATCCCGGTCACGAGCTCGGTGACAGGGTGCTCAACCTGCAGACGCGTGTTCATTTCAAGGAAGTAAAATGATTTGTCCACATCTGAAACCAGGAACTCGACTGTTCCCGCCCCGACATAATCGACAGCCTTTGCGACCTTGACGGCCGCGGCCCCCATCTCCGCACGCAACTCGGGAGAATTTATCGGCGAGGGGCATTCCTCGATAACCTTCTGGTGCCGTCGTTGAATCGAGCATTCCCGCTCTCCGAGGTGTACGTGATTACCGTGCATATCGGAGAAAACCTGGATTTCTATGTGCCTCGGTTTCAGAACCGCTTTTTCGATGTATACGGAGGAGTCGCCGAATGATGCCAACGCCTCCGACTGGGCGGTTTCGAGAGCGGATTTGAACTCATTCTCCGACAGAACGAGGCGCATACCCTTTCCGCCACCACCTGCTGAAGCTTTGAGCATGACGGGGAACCCGATGTCATTCGCACTCGCCATCCCGTCCTCGAACGAAGAAACGGGTTCGGTGGCACCGGGTACGACAGGAACCCCTGCCCCGATGGCGACCCTGCGAGCCGAGATTTTCCCTCCCATCAACTCCATGACCTCGGGTGGGGGGCCGACGAATTTTATTCCAGCCTGCTCAACCAATCTCGAGAACTCGGCATTCTCCGAAAGGAATCCATAGCCGGGGTGAATCGCATCGACACCTAAATTCCTGGCGACCGTGATTATTTTGTCAGCCCGAAGATAACTCTCTGATGAAGCGGCAGGTCCGATGAGTACCGCCTCGTCTGCCATGCGGACGTGGAGCGAGTGGATGTCGGGCTCCGAATACACTGCCACCGTTGGTATGCCTAGTTCCCTGCATGCCCTTATCACCCTGCATGCAATCTCACCTCTGTTGGCAATTAGAACCTTGTTGAACATTCTTTGTGCCAGTCAATCTAGTTGAAGCGGGGGCCTTCCGAATCGGGCGCGTATCCTGTTCGCAGCCGCCAACACGGTGGGGCGGCCGATGATCTTGGCCTCGATCGGTCGCTTTCCGGGGATGTCCAGCATGATGAGTCCGAGGAGTATGGTCAGAAATCCCTGTCCCGGGACTCCCGGTACCGACAGGATCAGACCCAATAGAATCAGGAAGACACCGAGAAGATTCTTGAGAATCAGAGCGCCCCATCTGATGTACCAGGCGGTGTTGGGCAGGAAGTCACTCTGGTAATGACTGCTGAAATAGCCTGCGGGGAGCTTTACAAGCACCAGAACAATCAGAGCCAAACTCAGGACAAAGGATGCTCCGAAGGTCACGAGCCATACCAGAATCGACTCAAGCCCCATCCCCCCGGTCATTTCGCCCACAAACTTGAAGATTGATTCAAACATCAGGTGCATTTCCCTTGTGCGCATCCGCGGCACTCATCTCAACCCAGGTGTGGTACATCCTGTGGATGAAAGTCCACATCGATGCCAACGCCAACACCCACAGCACCTGTGGCATCTTGTTGGCGAGAAAGTGATTCGACTCCCAATGAGTCGACAGCGCGCCGATTATGAGCAAGACGATCCGCTCTGGACGCTGAAGGAAGCCGACGTTCGACTTCACCCCGAGACTCTCCGATCGGGCCGTCGTGTAACTGACCATCACCGATCCAATCATCCCCACTCCGACCAAAAAGACATTGAGTAGCGATCTCTGCGGCGTATTACTTGCGTAGAAGACCATTATTCCGAGGAGGGCCACCATATCCGACAGCCTGTCGAGCGTGGAATCAAAGAAGCTGCCGAAGCGCGTCACAGTCCCCGACAGTCTGGCAACGTTACCATCTAGCATGTCGAAGAGATTTGCGACGATCAGAACAATGCCCGCCCAAAAGAACTCTCCCATTCCGAAGAGCACCCCGCAACCGACGTTTATCGTCACGCCGATCGTGGTGAGGATGTTCGGGTGGATGCCCGAGGCGGCGAGACCTCTGACCATCGCATCGATAATCCTCATCGCCCCTCGGCCTATTCTTGCACCAAACATCTGATCTCGCCTCCGCTAATCGCTCAGATCGTGAATCGTCGTCAGGCTTCTGATCTCAAAGCTTCTGAGACCCGTTGGAGTCTTTACCTTGACCTCATCGCCTTCCTCTTTACCCATCAGCGCCTGCCCGATGGGTGAGACCGTGCTGATGTAACCCTTCTCCGGATCACTCTCTTCCGAGGTGACCAATCGATATTTCACCTTCTCATCCTTGTCCAGGTCATAGAGCACCACCTCGGACCCGTAGGCGATTCGGTCCCTTGGAATCTTCGACACATCGATTGATTCCAACTCGCTGAGACGCGATCTAACCTGCATTATCCTGGCCGAGACCATAGATTGCCTCTCCAGAGCAGCCTTGTATTCGGCATTCTCACGAAGATCGCCGAACTCCCTGGCCTTCTGAATCTCCTTTGGCAGTTTCACATGCAGTTCTTCCTCGAGTTCCGCGAGTTCTTCCTGCAGTTTCTTTCTGACAGCTTCCATAAAAAATGATGCTTACCTTGTCAAAGTTTGCTTTCGTTGGGCGCAGCGAATGAAATGCCTATGTCCCGTGCTGTTCTCACCAACTGACCCTCGACGTTGACTCGTTTCAGATTCGCGATTGCATCCCCGAGTGGGACCGTCACAACCTCACCGGACTTCAGCGCGACCATCTTGCCGGTCTGACCATTGGCAAGCGCCCTCACTGCGCAAGCGCCGAAATTCGTGCCAAGCATCCTGTCGAAGGCATTGGGACTTCCACCGCGCTGCAGGTGGCCAAGCACAACGGACCTCGCTTCCTTGCCCGTCTCTTCCTCTATCCTCCGACGGAGATGACTGCCGACACCGCCGAGCCTCAGCGCCTCCTTATCATAATAGATTGGGTTGCTTCCGACCTCCATCGCACCTTCGGCGACGACTATGTTCGTGAATCTCGAACCAGCCTTTTCCCTCTGACGGATTTTCTGGAACATAGATTCGTATGAGAAAGGGATTTCGGGAATCAGGATGATGTCTGCGCTGCCAGCCAGACCTGCATGTAGTGCGATCCAACCGGTGTTCCTGCCCATGACCTCGAGAATCATCACCCGGTCATGTGATGCAGCGGTGGTGTGAAGTCGGTCCAGGGCCTCGGTAGCTATATCGATGGCCGTCATGAACCCGAAGGTGAGTTCCGTCGCGGAGAGGTCGTTGTCGATCGTCTTCGGAACCCCGATGACCGGAAACCCGCGATTGTTGAACTGTTCCGCAATCGCCAATGTTCCCTCTCCGCCGATCACAATGAGCGCCTCGATTTCGAGTTTCTCAAGATTAGTCAGAGCCTCGTCGATCGGCATCTCGGGAAATGTAGGTTTCCCATCGATCATCTTCACGAAGCTCCCCCGATTCCTCGTCCCGAGGATAGTGCCACCCCTCGGCAGAATTCCACTGACGGACTTCGTCGTCAGTCGCACGGTCTGGGTCTCACCGAGTATCCCCTCGAAACTGTCCTCGATTCCGAGGCACTTCATTCCGAATTCTCCGGCTGCGGTTCTAACGGCGGCCCGAATCACCGCGTTCAGGCCCGGCGCATCACCGCCACCCGTCAAAATACCGATTTGTTTGTACATAAGCTTCGATTATCAAATATAAAAAAGAAAAATAGATTCTACCCCAGCCGTTTCCAAATGCTAAACCCTTCAGTTCATAGAACCGAAAACTCTTGTCTTCGCAATCGAACTCCCTCCTGGGTTAAAGTCCCTGCATGGAAATCGTCAGAATCAATCGCAAAGGAGTGAGACGGGTTCGCTCCGGTCATCCGTGGGTGTTCAAGAGCGATGTCGTCGAGGCGAATGCCTCAGGTGGTGCTGTCGTCACCGTTCTGGACGAGTTCGGAAACTTCGTGGGCAAAGCTTTCTACAGCGACTCGAGTGAGATTTCGGTCAGGGTCTTCTCTTGGGAAGACAGAACTGTGGATCGTTCCTTCTGGCACGAGAGGATCGCTGAAGCCTTGACTCGCAGACCCCGCGAAGACGAAAGAACTGACTCAAGGAGACTGGTGAATGGAGAGAGCGATTTGATTCCCTCACTGGTGGTCGACTCCTACGGCGACTCACTGGTGATACAGACGCTTTCTCAAGGGACCGAGCGGCTCAAGGAAGAGTTCGTCGGAATTCTTACCGAGCTGATCAACCCGCGCAACATCGTCGAGCGAAACGATGTGAAGATAAGGGACCGCGAGAACCTGTCGCAGGTCAAGGGACTTCTGATGGGTGACCTCGCCGGTCCCTTGATCACAAAGCGGGATGGCCTGCTCTTCGAGATTGATCCAATCAATGGACAGAAGACAGGCTCTTTCCTGGATCAAAGGGAAAACCATCACAGAGCCCGAACGCATGCGGGAGGCAAGGCTCTTGATTGCTTCACCTTCCAAGGGGGCTTCGCCATGAATATGGCATTGGTGAGCGAGCATGTGGAAGCTGTCGATATCTCGGAGGATGCCGTTTCCACCGCCCGCAGGAATGCCGAACTGAACAACATCTCCAACATTGAATTCATCGCCGCCAACGTCTTCGACTTCCTGAGGGAGCGACAAGAGAGGACCTATGACACGGTTGTTCTGGATCCCCCGGCCTTTGTAAAGTCGAAGGCGGCCCTAAAATCAGCTGTGCGTGGATACAAGGAGATAAACTTGAGGGGCTTGAAGCTGTTGAAGAGGGGAGGCGTGCTGATGACCTACAGTTGCTCCCATCACCTCTCAGAGGAATTGTTCCTGGAACTCCTGCGGGATGCCGCACGAGATGCTAAGAGGCGGGTTCAGATTGTCGAACGGCAAGGGCAACCGTCTGATCATCCGATACTCCTCGGGATGTCGGAGAGCTCCTACCTGAAGGGGTTAGTTCTCAAGACTCTAGACTGATCTCTACTTCTTACCTATGAGGCTGATAGCATCCTTCACGCTCTCCAAGGCTCTCCTGACTTGAGGATCGTTCTCGAGCAGCACCTGCTGTCCGATCTCATTCGAGTAGAGGGCTGTGGCCATCTCCTCCCGAAGTTGCATCCTCGCATACTCTTCGTCGGCGCCGAGCATCTCGATGGTCAATCCCAGCCGCCTATCTGACTTAACGAACTCAGTGAAGGCGTTGTAGAGCGGCTCATCGACTCTGATGACGGAGGTGCTGACTTCTTTGAGGAACCGTTGCTTGCCGATCCGGAAACTCTCCATTCCCTTCACCTTGCCGTAAGCCAGCTTTCTGACGAAATAGAATGCCGCCTGATTGATCTTCAGTCGCTTGGGATTGAATTCAGTTGGCTTCACGAGCACGTCCGGTTCGATTCCTCTGCCCCCATAAAAGATTCTTCCCTTGGCTGTGGTGACGGGCACCCCTTTGGGTTTCGGAACTGGTTCCTCCGACTCTCCCTCCTCTGAGGAGTGGGAATAATATTCGTAGATCGATCCATTCGAATAGTCTTTCTGAAGAGATCGGCCGTATGGGGTGTAGTATCTCGCAGTGGTCAGGGTTATTCCCGTACCGAACGGAAGCGGAAATACCCTCTGGACAAGTCCTTTACCGAAACTGTCCTCGCCGAGAACGATTCCCCTCGCGTGATCCTGCATGGCTCCCGCAACTATCTCAGAAGCTGATGCCGACCCACCGTTCATCAACACCACGACTGGGAGGTCGGCAATCGGGTCTCCAGAGGTTTCCAATTTCTCAGTTCTTGAATAGCTTGCTCTTCCCTTGACCGTGACAACGGTCTTACCGGGTTCGATGAAGCGACTGACGATTTCACGGGCCTGCTTCAGAAGGCCTCCCGGATTGTTGCGGAGATCGAGAACGAGGTTCTTCATGCCTCTCGACTGCAGTTCGAAGACCGCTTCGTCGAACTCGGCTGAAGTCGTCTCCTGGAAACCTCCAGTCAATCCGATGTAGCCGACATCCTCGCTCAACATGAAGACATTTCGGACAGATGGAAGGGGCACCCCTCCCCTGACTATCTCAAATGAAATAGGCTGGGCGCTGTCAGGGCGTTCAATCTCGAGTTTCACCTGGGAACCCCGCTCACCCCTCACGTTCTTGGAAACCTCCGCACTCGTCCACTCGGTGGCGTCGTCTCCGTCTATCTTCAGGAACCTATCACCGTATCTGAGTCCGGCCTCCTCCGCAGGGGTTCCCGGAATCACGGACTGCACATAGACCCCATCTGGATACTGCATGATCGACACCCCGATCCCATAGAACTGGGATGCCTGTTCCTCGAAGAGTGTTCGGAATTCGGAGGCAGTGAAGAATGCGGAATGTGGGTCGAGACTCCAGAGCATTCCCTGCACTGAAGACTCGGTCAATGCCTCGTGATCGACGCCACCAGCGTAATTATCACGGATGATTCCGAGTGCCTCGGAGTAATCGGCCGCGACCGTTCGAGAGGAGGTTTGTATTTTGCCCGTGGAAGAGACGGCACGTTCGGAAATGAATCCTCCTATTGCCGCACAACCGAGTACAAGGGCAGAGAGCAGAATTGAAGTCTTGAGGCCCATAGTCACGAGGAGGTTACTACAAAGCAAAGATGGTTGAAAAGGATTGATTGGTTGTCTGCTTGCGGCTGTTTTACATTTCCTGCGGTGGTTCTTAAACTTTCCTCAGCCGATGAAACCACACATTTCAATAATCATCCCCGCATTCAACGAGGAGGCGCGAATCGAGACCACTCTCGACTCCATCTGCGAGTCCATTTTATCCAGCCATCTATCCGCGGAGATTTTAGTTGTCGATGACGGATCGTCAGACAGGACGATAGAGGTCGCGGAAGGAAGATTGGCCCGACACCCGGCAGTGAGGTCACGTGTCCTGCGTTACGACGGTAACCGCGGAAAAGGCTACGCCGTCAGGTTCGGCATGGAGAGGAGCGAGGCAGACATCATCGTCTTCTCAGATGCGGACCTTTCAACTCCGATAGACGAGCTGGCGAAAGTCGTTAAACCGATAGAGAACGATGAGTGCGACGTGGCCTTCGGATCCCGGGCTGTCGACAGGTCCCTCATCGGAGAGCGCCAACCATGGAGACGTGAACAGGGAGGAAAGATCTTCAATCTGATTGTCAGAATGTTCACTGGATTGAGCGCTTCCGACACTCAATGCGGTTTCAAGGCGTTCAACATGCTGAAATTCAGAAGACTGCTGCCCACTCTGTCCATCGACCGCTTTGGTTTCGATGTGGAGATGTTGGTAGCGGCCAACGAGAACGGTCTTCGACTGCGTGAAATCCCGGTACGCTGGAACAACGATGAAAGATCGAAGGTAAGTTTTCTCAGAGACAGCGTCAGGATGTTCCAGGAGGTCCTGATAATTCGGAATCGAATAAGGAAAGGAGCCTACAGAATTGAGACCACGCCTTAACGTAAACATCGATCACGTCGCCACGGTCAGAGAAGCCCGAAAGACCATCGAACCATCGCTCGAAGAGGCGGCGAGGATTTGTGAACGTGCCGGTACGGATGGAATCACCATTCACATCCGCGGTGACCGTCGTCACATTCAGGATGCGGACCTACACAAATTGAAATCCGTCGTTTCGACCTACCTCAACATCGAGATGGCAGTTACAGAGGAGATGCTATCCATTGCCGAGAGTGTCCGTCCCGATGCAGTCACACTTGTTCCAGAGAATCCGGGAGAAGTGACCACGGAAGGTGGGCTGGATGTGCGCGGACATCAGGATTCGATCAAATCAGCGAGGGAGAGACTGAAACGGGCCGGAATCCTCGTGAGTATTTTCATTGACCCCGACGAGGGACAGATTCGCGCAGCCGCTGATGTACTCGCCGACCAGATCGAGATATGCACTGCGCAGTTCGCACACATGACTCTCGGCTTGGGACGGGAGGACTTTTCCATCAGGCAAAATGTGATTGATGAGATTGAGAGAATCCGGGAGTCTGCCCTGCTTGCATCCTCACTGGGCCTCAAGGTCGCAGCGGGTCACGGTCTCACTACCTCCAACGTCGGGATTCTTTCGGGAATTCCTGAGATCGAGGAGCTCAACATAGGACATCACATAATCTCACGCGCCATATTCGTCGGACTCGAGCAGGCGGTTAAGGAGATGCTGGTCGCCATCCGATGATGGACGGTCGCGCATTCACTTTCTCAAAACAGACCTGATAGAGTTTCCAGTGTGAGATTTCCGGATGGCCGATACCTCTTCCGGCGTACCCGTAGCGACGAGTCGTCCTCCACCGACACCACCCTCCGGCCCGAGATCGATGACATGATCGGCGCTCTTGATGACATCTAGATTGTGTTCGATGACTATTACCGAGTTCCCCGTTTCGACGAGCTGCTGTAGAACGTCGAGAAGTTTGTGTACGTCCGCGAAATGCAGTCCGGTGGTCGGCTCATCGAGTATGTAGACGGTACGGCCGGTCGACCTTTTGGACAACTCCTTCGCCAACTTGATTCGTTGCGCCTCTCCGCCCGAAAGAGTGGTCGATGACTGACCTATCTTGATGTAACCAAGACCCACATCCACAAGGGTCTGAAGCTTGGGTCTGATCTGGGGAAGGTTCTCAAGCAGCGGAAGAGCGTCCTCGATCGTCGTATCCAGAAGCTCCGCGATCGAAAGCCCTTTGTACCTGACTGAGAGTGTCTCGCGGTTGTATCTCGCACCTCGGCAGGTGTCGCAAAGAACATAGACATCCGGGAGGAAATTCATCTCGATCCTCTTGACGCCATCGCCTTCGCAACCTTCACATCGTCCGCCCTTGACGTTGAAGGAGAATCGTCCGGGTTTGTATCCTCTCTCACGGGATTCCGGAAGCATCGAGTACAGCTCCCTGATTGGAGTGAAGAGTCCGGTGTACGTCGCCGGGTTCGAACGCGGAGTACGTCCTATCGGAGACTGGTCGATCTCGATGACCTTGTCGATGAATTCGAGCCCCTCTATCGAATCGTGTTCCAGCGGCTCCACCGGTGAGCGATAGAGGTGTCTGCAGAGAGCCGGGTACAGGATGTCCTCGACGAGCGTTGATTTCCCAGAGCCAGACACCCCGGTGACCACCGTCAGAAGACCCAACGGAAATCTCACATCGATGTTCCTTAGATTGTGTGCTCTAGCCCCTCTGACGGTAATCGCCTCTTTGCCAGGAAGACGGCGCCATTCGGGAACCTCGATCTTGAGATCACCGGAAAGATACTTTCCAGTCATCGAATCCGGGTTCGATGCGACTTCTCCAGGGGTCCCCGCGGCGACAAGTTCCCCTCCGTGACTGCCTGCGAGTGGGCCCAAATCAAGAACGTAGTCCGCTCTCTCGATAGTCTCCTCGTCATGTTCGACCACCAGCACCGTGTTACCGAGGTCACGTAGTTTCTGGAGTGTTTCGAGCAATCTCTGATTGTCCCTTGGATGCAATCCTATCGAGGGCTCATCAAGGACATAAAGCACTCCCCGCAGCTGGGATCCGATCTGCGTTGCGAGTCGAATACGCTGCCCCTCACCACCACTGAGGGTCTGGGATGCGCGGTCCAGAGTCAGATAGCCCAATCCCACCGAGTTGAGGAAGGTCAACCTGTCGGTAATCTCTTTGAGCACCAGCCCAGCGATTTTTTCCTCTCTTGCAGAGAGCCGAATCGCGCGGAATCTCTCGAGAGCGGCATCAAGCGGGAGGCTTACATAATCGTGGATACCAAGCCCCCCGACTTTGACAGCGAGACTCTCCGGTTGAAGGCGCCGACCATTGCATTCGGGACACGGAACAGGGGATACCAACTCTGTGAGTGCGTTTTCAATTTTTTCCGATGGCGGGTGGTCGAGACGGTCCCGCATCGCTCTGAGCGCACCCTTCCACTCACTCTTGTATTTATAGTTACCCTGCTGGAAATCCAGTTTTCTCGGGATCCCATGCCAGAAGGCATCACGAAGATCCTCAGGGAGGTCTGCGAACGGGGATTTTAGAAGCGAGGCCTCGCTGTCGTTCGAAACCTTTTTCAGTCCCCACTCCTTGGAATTGGAACTTCGATCTTTGATCAATGCGAGGAGGGCGGCATGCAGGAACTTGCCCCCCATCCTATCGGCATCCTCGAGTATCTTGAGTTTCGATACCGGTGTGGCCGGATCGGGAACGATCTTCGCCGCGTCTATCTCATTGACCGTTCCTATTCCCTGACAACGCCTGCAGGCACCGAATGAGGAGTTGAAGGAAAAGCTTCTGGGCTCAAGTTGTGCGATGTTGATTCCACATGTGACACAGGCCATCTTCTCTGAGAAGAGATGCTCGTCGCCGTCGACCACAGAGACCAAAACAGCGCCTCCCGTGAGTTTCAGAGCATTGCGGACGGACTCGGAGAGCCTCTCCTTGATTCCGTCTTTTATGAGCAACCTGTCGACAACCACCTCGATGGTGTGATTCTTTCTCTTGTCGAGCCTGATGTCGTCATCGAGAGGCAGTATCTCGCCGTCGATGCGCGCACGGACGAATCCATCCTTGGCCAACTTATCGATTTCCTTTTTGAATTCACCCTTTCTGCCTCGGACTATCGGGGCAAGAATCATCACACGCTCGCCCTCGGGCAACGAGAGGATGCCACTGACTATCTGCTCGAGGGTCTGTCTGGTTATCATCTGACCACAAAGATGGCAATGTGGCTGACCTATGGATGAGAAGAGAAGCCTGAGGTAGTCATAGACCTCGGTAACTGTTCCGACGGTGGAACGGGGGCTGCGAGAAACGGTCTTCTGTTCGATCGAAATCGCAGGCGACAACCCCTCGACGGAATCCACATCGGGCTTCTCCAATTGATCCAGGAACTGGCGGGCGTAGGCGGAGAGCGACTCTACGTATCGTCGCTGCCCTTCGGCATAAATCGTGTCGAAGGCGAGTGAGCTTTTTCCTGAACCGGACAGACCGGTGATGACCGTGAGACTGTTCCTAGGAATCTCTACGTTGATGTTCTTGAGATTGTGTTGCCGAGCACCGCGGACGGTGATCTTGTCTATGCTCATCGAACCCCACTGAATGCGATATTCGCACTTGTTGAATCGATGATTGTAGCAATTGCCCTCTGAGCGGGGCAATAACACTGCTGGGGACCCTATTTGGCCTTTCCCTGATTGGCTACCGATTCCATGGCCGCCTTGATTTTGGCTTCATCCCCTATGTACCTGCTCGCAATCGGGCGCATTTCGGAATCCAGTTCATACACCAACGGAATCCCCGTAGGGATGTTTCTGGACACGATTTCCTCATCCGAAAGGCCGTCGAGATGCTTCACCAAGGCTCTGAGGGAGTTCCCATGGGCGGCTACGATCAACCTCTTCCCTTCTTTGATCTTCGGAACCATCACAGATTCGAAATACGGAATCACGCGATCGACGGTCTCCTTAAGGGACTCAGCCCTGGGGAATGACTCTCTCGAGATGTCAGAGTACCTCGGATCATCGCCTAGCCATCTATCATCGGATGCCTCGAGGAGGGGCGGCAACACATCGTAGCTTCGTCTCCAGATGAGGACCTGCTCCTCTCCGTACTGCTGGGCAGTCTCAGACTTATTCAGACCTTGGAGTGCGCCGTAATGTCTCTCATTCAATTTCCATGACTTGGTCTCTGGAATCCACATCTGATCCATCTCGGAGAGAACGAGCCAAAGTGTGCGTATCGCCCTCTTCAGAACCGAAGTGTAGGCCTCATCGAAAACGAAACCTTCCGCCTTCAGCGCTCGGCCTGCCTCAGTGGCCTCCGCAACCCCCTTCTCCGAGAGATCCACATCCTTCCAACCGGTGAAGCGGTTCTCTTTGTTCCACTGGCTTTCCCCATGTCTCACAAAAACGATTTTGTACATCTGCATTCTCCTCCATTCACCGCTTGACCCTCATCCTTGGTGCATATCCATCGCCCTCTTGAACTCTCCGATGAGATAAAGCGAACCTGTGACGCATACGATATCACCATCCTCATTCCAGCCGTCCTCTTTCACCCGCCGAACCCGGGCAATGGCATCGGACAGCGACGTGCACCTTTGCACCATATCCCTCCCGACGATCTCGGCGGCGATCTCGGCCAGTTCGCCGCTGTCCCTCGAACGCGGACTGTCGACAGGAACCGTGAGGATGAGAGAGTTCCGATCCAGAAGATGAAGAAGCATGTCCCCGATGTCCTTACCCTTCATCGCGCCGAAGATGAACACTCTTCTCGAGAAGCCCTGTTTGTCGAGAAAGCTTCTCAAGACCTTTGCCCCACTTATGTTGTGCGCGCCATCTAGTAGAAATCCATCAAAGAACTCGAGTCGACCCGGATGACGCGCTTTCGCCAAGCCATCCAAAATAGTCTGCTCGGATATCGTGTCGAAGCCCATCGACCTCATAATGCCCGCCAATCCGACTGCAACCGCCGCATTCTCAACCTGATGTTCGCCGATGAGTCCGAGTACTGATTTTTCAGGCAGGATGTCAGGATCCGCGAAACTCAGCGAAGCACCTCTTGCCTCCGCAAAGTCCCTGATCACCGACTCGGCCTCCGAAACCTGGATACCCGAAACGACAGAGGAACCATCTGCGATTATCGCGGCCTTCTCAGTCGCGATCTTCGCGATGGTCTCGCCGAGAAACTCCTGATGATCGAGATCGATGCGGGTAATACCGAACACATCCGCCTTCGCCGCAGTAGTGGCGTCGAGCCTTCCTCCCAGACCCGTTTCAATCACCGCGACATCAACCTGCGCATTTCGGAAGACAAGCAAGGCGGCCGCAACGACGTGCTCGAAGTATGTGGGCAGATGCTCGACCGTCCCCTTAGCGATCATTCGCTCGGCGGCGGTCTTAACCTCTGCGATGCACCGCCCGAACTCGACACCCGCGACATTCTCACCATCAATCCTGATTCTCTCCAACACCGACACGAGGTGTGGCGAAGTGGTGACACCGGTCTTCAATCCCGATGCTAGGCAGATTGATTCCATGAACGAACATGCGGACCCCTTTCCATTCGTTCCCGCAATCTGGATTTTGAAGAATTTCTCATGAGGTGAACCCAACTCCTCAAGAAGTGCGGTCATCGCCTCGAGACCCAACTTCATGGACAGGAACTCATGCCCCAGGGAATTCAGATAATCTTGTGCTTCCTCGAACGTCACGATGCAAATTCTTCCAATTCAAAATCACCCGTCAATGCCGCCGCCCCGAACACTCCCGCACTGTCCCCGAGCAACGGGCGGGTCAATTTGGTTCTTAACTCACCAGAACCCCCGTTGAAGATGTGAGGTAGGACGTATTCGGGCCACCTGCTGTAGAGAGTCTCAATCTTTCCGACTCCCCCTCCAACGACTATCACAGAGGGGTCCAAGATGTTGATGACCGAGGCGAGTGCCCTACCGAAACCTGAAACAAGTCTTTCAATCGTCTTGCTCGCGGCGACTTCAAAGGGAGCTCTTTCCACGATCTCCTCCAGTGTGCGTGCGACTCCTGCAGTTGATTTGTAATGGGATTCGAGAGCGGGTCCGGAAATCACAGTCTCGACACAACCTGTTCGACCGCAGTAGCAAAGGACACCGTCGTGTTCCAGGGGATTGTGTCCCCATTCCCCCGAGTTTCCATTGGTCCCGATTATCGGTTTTCCGTGGACCACGAAACCAGCGCCGACACCGGTCCCCAAAATCAATCCAAGCAGGGACTCAATCGGACCAAACCTTCGCCCGACACCCCATCTCGCCTCTGCAAGAGCGAAGCAGTTCGCATCATTCGCAAGAACAACCTCGGTCCCGAGGATGTCCCCGAGATCGTCAGCCAACGCCATTCCGTTGAGGCATGTCGTGTTGGAGTTTCTCAGCAATCCTGTCTTTGGATCCAGGGAGCCTGGAGTACCGAAACCAATCGATTCGGGTGAGGAACCGACCTCCGAGGATACGTCACGGACGAGCGTACTGATCCCTTGCAAGATGGTTGGGTAACCCTCGCGTCCTGATGTCGGGATTCTTCGCCTGATTAAAACACGGCCGTTCTCAATGACGATGATCTCCGTCTTGGTTCCCCCGAGGTCGATGCCCCAATGCTTCATCGTGTTACAGGAATTCTCTGAGGTGGCTCTAGGTGGTTAGCATCATGAAGTCCAGGATCCTCGAGATCGTGCTCTTCATCTCGCGTCGGTCGACGACTATATCGATCATTCCGTGTTCCAGTAGGAACTCGGAACGCTGAAATCCCTTCGGCAGCTTCTGTCTGATTGTCTGCTCGATCACACGCGGTCCGGCGAAACCGATCAAGGCCTTGGGTTCGGCAAGAATCACGTCTCCGAGCATAGCGAAACTTGCGGTAACTCCGCCTGTGGTGGGATCGGTCAAGACCGAGATGTAGGGTAGCCCGGCTTTTTCCAACCGAGCGAGCGCCGCCGAGATCTTCGCCATCTGCATCAAGGAAAGGGTTCCTTCCTGCATTCGGGCTCCGCCTGACGCGGAGAAGATAACAACCGCCGCCTTCTCTTCAACCCCACGCTCGATGATTCTCGTCAGCTTCTCGCCGACTGCAGACCCCATCGACCCACCGATGAATGACATATCCATGGCGCCCGCGAAAACCTTGTGCCCAGAGACCAATCCCTTGCCACAGACGACCGCCTCCGAAAGTCCCGAGGATTTCTTCGCTGAGACGATCCGATCTTTGTAGGGCTTCGAATCCGAGAACTTCAGGGGGTCGCCTGATGTCACTTCCTCATCCAGGGTCTCGAACTCTCCGTCATCGAAGAGAAGATCCAATCGCAACTCCGCACCGATTCGGAAATGGTAATCACAATAGGTGCAGACTTGCAGTGATTCGGTGAGCTCGCGCTTGTAAAGAGACCCCTCGCACTCGGGACACTTGACGAAAATCCCTTCCGTCTTGACCTTACGTTCCGATTCCTCGGCCACGTCCCCGATTTTGGGTTTGTTTCTTCGAAACCAAGCCATAAAAACTGCTCAAAAGTTCGTTGAATGGAAACAAAAGGTTAACACAGCGGGCGGGGGTCCTAGAAATTCGCCGACAAAGATGGCGCTATGAACCAAGTATTTCAATCATTTGTGAATGAATGAGACCATTGGTCGCACATAGGGGAGGACGATTGTGGTCGCATTCGTTGCCCCTGTAATCCGAGAGCCTGCCACCTGCCTCCTCAATCATCAACATCCCCGCCGCGACATCCCAAGGATTCAGACCGTCTTCCCAGAAGCCATCGAAACGCCCGCATGCGACATAGGCCAGATCGATCGCCGCCGAGCCGTCCCGCCTGACTCCGCGGGCGCCCAAGAGAAACGCTGTGAGATGCCGAGTCAGCTCCTCCCGCTTCGTGACCTCATACGGAAAACCCGTAACCAACAAGGAATCCTTGAGTGCTGAGGTGTCCGAGACTTGGATTGGCTTGTTGTTCATCGAGGCACCGCGACCCTTTTCGACGGCGAACATTTCATCGCGCGTCGGGTCGTAAGTCACACCGACGACGATGCTCCCTTCATGCTCGAGCGCCATGGTCACCGCGAAGCACGGGTACCCGTGGGCAAAATTGGTGGTTCCATCGAGAGGGTCGATTATCCACCTCCACGAAGAATGACCATCGATACTCGTCGTGTGGCCCGATTCCTCAGCCAGCAAAGAATGTCGCGGATATCTGGAGCGTATACGCTCGAGCACGAGGGCCTCCGATGCGAGGTCCGCCTCGGTCACCAGATTTGTCTCGCCCTTTCGGGAGATGTTGATCCGCCTTCCGAATTTCTCGAGCAGAAGTTGTCCAGCCTCTCTCGCCGTCTCTATTGCAAAACCCAACATCTCATACTCCCTTCAAAGTGATGACGCGGGCGCCTCCGCGACGGCTCCACGATTGACGAGAAGTCTCAGGAACTCGACTATCTGAGAATTCCAGAATTTCCAATCATGCCGCCCCGGCAATTGCCTGAACTCATGCGGAATCTTTTTCGACAGCAGTCTTTCTGCAAACTTCCTATTCGTTTCAATGAGCCAATCCTCCGTTCCGCAATCAATGTACAGATACGGGAGGATGCGGGACGCATCAACCGAGATCGTGTCGAGAAGAGCGAATATCTCATCGGTTTTGCGTCGCTCATTGTCAGGGCCACCGAAGACCCTGGTGATCGAAGGGCGGAGAAAGGCGTTACCCTCTCCTCGGAGAGGAGCATCGAGTGCCCCACTGAACGAACCTGCGACTGAAAAGAGCCCCGGATATTTCAGACCAAACTTCAAAGCCCCATAGCCACCCATCGATAGACCTGCGACGAACCGCGAGTCCTTTGAAGCAATGGTCCTGAATCTGGAATCGACGAACGGAATGACTTCCGTGATCAAATAGCTCTCAACTGCCTGCTTCGGGTCTGAAGCACTGTCTGTGTACCAGCCATCTCCACCATCGGGCATCACGATAATCAAACCAAGACGTTCCGTCCTCGCGACCAGCTCTGTCTTGTCAGCCCAGTTCTTAAAATCACCACCGAGTCCGTGAAGAAGAATCAATGTCGGAAATCGGCGTGTACCAACTTCATATCCCGCAGGAAGAAGGACTCGTATTCCCATCTCACGACCAAGAACAGTGCTCTCGTGTCTCAGTTCCTTCAACCTGGGAGATGATTCGGAGGCAAGAGAATTGGCCGCTGAAAGAGCGGCCAAGACCAGAACCAAAGAGATATTCAGTATGCTTTTCATGTTCTCCAACAGAACTTTGGGTTCCCGGGCACAGTGGTCAGCTGAAGAGGCGAGAGAACCATCCCGCCCTTTCATTCTCACGGTGAGAGACCAGGGCCAACTCGCCTGCATCCAACCATACTCCCTGACACTTGTCACAGACGTCGATGACGACCTGCTCGAATGTTATCTCGTGAAGTTTCCCCTCACACTTCGGGCAATCGAGCTCGAGGACTCTCGACTGCTCCTCCGCTATCTTTTCCTTCAACTTGCCGAGAAGTTCCTGCTCCCGTTTCCTGAAATACTCATTCTCAAGGGCCCGTGCCCTGTCTTCCATTTCGATCCCCGTGGATAAATCTCCTTGCAACTTCGGATCCGATGGGAGCTGGATTCCCGAACCTTACCCGATGAAAATAACAGAGTGCTGGTTCGTGGGCCAAACCGTCGGTGGATGGCATTGATGCTGATTCGTGCCTTGTTTTTCATCCGACCGCTGTCGGAATACAATCTCTTGCATGCGCGACGACAATGACTTCATGCAGATTGCAATTGAAGAGGCGGTCGAAGCTGCGCGACGTGGCGAGGTCCCTGTCGGCGCCTGTCTCGTTACGGCTTCGGGGGAAATCATATCGAGAGCCGGAAACCGCACGATTCAACTTAACGACCCCACTGCCCATGCCGAGATTCTCGTCATCCGAGAGGCCTGCACGAAATCATCCAATTACCGACTCGGTGGACTGACACTGTTCAGCACGCTGGAACCATGTGTCATGTGTGCGGGAGCGATAGTCAACGCGCGGATAGAGCGAATGGTCTTCGCTACCAGAGATGAGCGATACGGGGCAGCAAGGACCCTGTTCAACGTCTGCGACGACCCCAGACTGAACCACAGACTCAAGATCGAGGAAGGTCTAATGGCAGAAGAATCACGATTATTGCTGAAGGATTTCTTCAAGACGAGAAGGGGTTGAAGCATGCAAGGCGCACTTGATTAAAAGGTTCCGTGGTGCTATTTCTCTTAATTCCCTCGTGCGGAGAGGTGCGAGAGTGGTTGAATCGGACGGTCTCGAAAATCGTTGTGCCGGAAACGGTACCGTGGGTTCGAATCCCACCCTCTCCGCCATCAATTTATTGAAATGTTCGTATCTAGCCCCGACCAGAGCGGGGCTTCTTGCTTCCTCAACCGTTGAATCGAGGCGGGATTTGCGGGGCAGAGCCAAACTTTGTAGACTTCGTCCTTTGGCAATCTCTTGGAAAGGTGCAGGAGTGGCTTATCTGGCAGCATTGGAAATGCTGTGTACCGGAAACGGTACCGTGGGTTCGAATCCCACCCTTTCCGCCATCTGAATAGCGATGAATCCTCGGATTTGACGCCTTGTGGCTTCAGGCTCCGCACAAGCCTTGAATCGTGAACCCCGCCAGGCTGGGAACAGAGCAACGGTAGCGGTATCTGACTGTGTTGCGGGAAAGTCTGAAGCCTTCCCTTTTTCGCATCTTCCCAAACTCCTCAGGAACCCTCGAGATGAAAATCGAAATCGGAGCCTCTTTCAGCGCAACCAAGAAGATAACGGATGAGGTAGTCACCGACTTCGTGAGACTGTCCGGAGATTCCAACCCTATACACACCGACGAGGAATTCGCGAGGAAGTCGAGATTCGGAAGGCGAATAGCCCATGGAATGATCTCAGGGGCATTGTTGTCAGCAGTGCTTGGCACCGAATTCGGAGAGAAGCAGGTGGTGTACATGTCTCAGACCATGAAGTTTCTCGCGCCGGTTTTCATAGACGACACAATCACCGCCACGGCGACAGTCAGACATATTCGAGAAGACAAACCCGTGGTCACGGTGGAAACCATCGTGACCAAACACGATGGCACAATCGTCGTATCGGGCGAGGCCGTGCTTCTAGTCTATGGATGAGTCTCGGTCAGTTGATTTATCATCTAGGTTGAAAGAAACTCTTGGGACCGATTCCACTCTCTGAGAGTCTTTTGGGGAGGGGCTCCCGGACGTTTTCGAAGATCGCATGTCATATCAGGTAATAGCCAGAAAATGGAGACCACAGACGTTCGCCGAGGTGACCGGTCAAGAGGCGATCACCCAGACTCTGCGTAATGCCATTGAACATGACCGGTTGCATCATGCCTACCTGTTTTCGGGAGCAAGAGGCGTCGGTAAGACCACGACTGCCAGGCTCCTGGCAAAGGCGCTTAATTGCCATAAGACCGCTGGACCTAACCCCGATCCCTGTGGCTTCGGATCGAAAGATGCATGTGTCTCCTGCACAGAGATTGCCGAAAGTCGATCGATTGATGTTTTGGAATTCGACGCAGCATCGCACACCAAGGTCGAAGAGATACGGGACATAATCCTCGAGAGCATAAACGTGAATCCGGCGAGGGACAGGTTCAAGATTTTCATCATCGATGAAGTCCATATGCTTTCGACCTCGTCTTTCAATGCCCTTCTCAAGACCCTCGAAGAGCCTCCACCGAAAGTGGCGTTCGTGATGGCGACAACAGAACTTCACAAGGTTCCCGACACCATCCTCTCCCGGTGCCAAGAGTTCGAATTCAGGACAATTCCCATCGGCAAGATCCAGGAACGCCTGAAGGAGATCGCCAAGGCGGAGAAGATAAAAATCACTGATGAAGCCTTGAAGGAAATCGCGCGATCCGGTGAAGGTTCGATGCGAGACGCCCAGAGCAACTTCGACCAGGTGATCAGTTTCTCGGGTGAGAAGATTGACGTCGAAGATGTGGCGAAGGCGCTGGGTTTGGCGAGTTCGGATTCGCTGACAAGAGTCATCGAAGCTATCAAGAGCCGTGATGCTTCGAAAGTGCTCGAAATCGTCGACGACCTGATATCCCGAGGCCACGACCTTCGGAGCTATTGCAGAGACCTTCTCGGACTTGTAAGAGATCTCCTGGTATCCAAAACGAGTGGGGATTCGGATAGGTTGCTCGAGGGCGCCATCATTTCCAGGGAACAGTTGACTGTGCTTGGAGATGGTTTCACCACTCAGGATCTGCTCAGGATATTCAACTCACTAGCGGAGACCGAGATGCGTCTCCGCGAGGCCAATCGGTCGCGACATGTGTTGGAAATCGGCTTGGTCAAATTGACAGAGATGAAGCGGCTGGCATCTCTCGAGGGAATCCTCGCAAGACTGCACGATCTCGAGAAGGCACTTTCATCGGGAAATATGGGCCCTGCCGGATCCTCCGATGCGGAGGACCTCGAAAAAAAAAATCTAGAGACAGCCATTCTGACTGATTCCGCGCATCGGGCGATTGCCCAACCGACTGAGACTGCAGATGTCACCATCGTGGATCAACGACCCAGTCGTCCCTCTGATATCCGAGTCGAATCCGAAGCCGAGGCCCCGCTCCAAGACCCCGAGACCGACTTGAACGAAGACTTCGATCCCGAGACTTCCTTCGCTGACAGAATTCGAGCATCAGTCCTACAGAACGCGTGGGTCAAAGTTGCCCCGATTTCAGCGCAGGAATTGGAACATTTCCCCGATGACAAATTAGACGAGGCTTTTCGAGTTCGACTCCTTCGTGAAGGGGAGAGACTGTTTCCCATTCCCTGCGCATCGGCTATCGTGGCACCTGTCATCAGCTCAGTGGGGGCCGAACCCGCGAGTGAGACTGCGGGATCGCCGCGGCATGACATCGACATCCGCCTGCCGGAAGTCAGAATCCAGACCGGACCAGTGGCCTTGCTCCCCGACAACCCGACTGATTCCCAATTGACCGCATTTGCCGAGTCACACCCCGACGTTCAGAAGGTGCTGAAGGTCTTCAGAGCAAAAATCATCGAGGTCAGAAAGAATTGAACAATCGGTGCGGAACTTCCGCACGAACCACATCGTAGACATTTCTCGAAGGAGACCGTCATGGAAAGAAGACACATCGCAGGCGCATTGAGTTTTTTGGTTCCCGGAGTGGGACAGATCTACAACGGCAGGCTCTTCGTGGGAATCCTTTGGCTGATTGTCACCGGGATCTCTTGGATCGGGACAGCTGGCACGCTGGGGATTCTCGTGCACATAATTTGCGCTTGGTGCGCCTACAACTACGCGAAAAAGCGGAGATATTAGCCGGTTTCCACCCTCAGATTCCAAATGCTGGGTTTTTGACTTAATATTCCTCAGGTCTCTCGCGACCGAAATTTTGTCAGAAGTCAGCAAAAATGATTAGAGAAGCCTATCCCTTCGTGATTCCTGCATTGGTTGTCTGCTTCGGGGCCAGTGCGGCCAGTAGCATCTTCGATTCGGCCCCGCTCGCTTTTCTATCGGTGGCTGCCGCGATACTCACACTTTTCTTCGCGTATTTCTTCCGAGACCCGGAGAGAACAACCCCTGGTGAAGTCGGTGTGATAGTCTCCGCCGCAGATGGCCGTGTAACGAAGGTTGAAGAACGGGCGGACTGCTTTTTTGTGAGCGTCTTCTTATCTCCCTTGGATGTCCACATCAACCGGTCCCCCATCGGCGGACGAATCACAAGGGTCGAATACATAAAAGGAAAGAAGGGTCCCGCGACCACGGACGTCTCGAGCCTGGAGAACGAACGCAACTCCATCACGATAGAAGGAGATGGCGTGCAGGTGGTTTGCACCCAGATTGCGGGGTTGGTAGCGAGGCGAATAGTATGCTGGAAGAAGGAAGGCGATGTGCTGAGAGCTGGGGAACGCTTCGGGCTAATCAAATTCAGCTCCCGAACCGACCTCTTGATTCCAAAGACGCATCGAGTATCGGTCAAGGTAGGGGACAGAGTCAGGGGCGGAGAGTCGATCATCGCTCGTAGGAGTTAGGATCTCGTGATGGAAAGCGAATCGAAACAACACAGAGGTCTGAAGAAAGGCCTCTACCTTATTCCAGCGGCGTTGACTGCGGCCAACATCGGAATGGGATTCCTTGCAGTTCTTTCCGTCGTCATAGGCGTGAAGGCGTCGGGCGGTGAGGCGATCGATGGTCGCACCGCCACCGAGTATTTCGATTTCGCAGCACGGGCAATCGGATTCGCGATCCTGTTCGACACACTAGATGGACGAATCGCAAGAATGACCGGCACCTCTACCGAGATCGGAGTCCAACTGGATTCACTCGCTGATGTACTTACCTTCGGCATAGCCCCGGTCGTTCTGATATACGGTTGGGCGTTCGAATCAATCCCATCTTCAGAGACGGGACTTCACAATCTCGCGGTCTTCGCTCTCTTCATGTACCTGATATGCGGTGCGTTCAGGCTCGCTCGATTCAATCTACAGTCGAACAAGCCTCCTTCGGAGGAACAGGGACCGAGAAAATACTTCGTCGGCATGCCGATCCCGGCCGGTGCAGGGGTGATTGCGGCGATTGTGCATTTTTCACCAACCCCGCTTCATGAATCCTTTGGGAGCTCGGAGCGGGTTTTGATATGGCTGGTCGTCGGACTGATGGCGCTACTCGGCTTCTTGATGGTCAGCACAATACGTTACAGCAGCTTCAAATCGCTGGGCACCGGCAGACTGCCTATCTACCCGATTCTGCTCCTGGTCGGCTTCGGCATGATTGTGTGGCTGTACTCGCAGTATGTGCTCTTGATTCTTGCGACGGTCTACCTCGCCCATGGACTCTTGGGCGCGGCATACCGAAATCTTCCATTCAGAAACAGGTCGACACCCGATCAGGTCTGAATCTTGCCGAATTCGACGATGTGGGAATCTGGACCGGAGGAGGTCTCCCCTTCCGTGGTCTGACGGGCCGCAATGACCGACAGTACCGCTACCTGAGAAAGAAAGACAAGAGCCACGGCGGTCGTGTGGAGCACGAAGTCGAAGATACTGTGCACCAATACCGCGAAGATTCCGCACGAAACCCCCAGAGCCAGATTCCTGAGCAACCTATCCCTCACCCGCAGGGCGCGCTTGGCGGTCCTAAAAAGAAACATGAGAAAAATGAATCCGATGGCAGCGCCCGGTAGCCCGCCGTCAGCAACCACCTGGAGGTAGTCATTGTGCGCCTGCTCAACCCGTTGGAGACCATTCGTTGGATCATGTGGCGCATAAGCCGTCCTGAATGCCCCGAAACCCGCACCGAAAGGCATGTGCTCGACGATCACATCGAGAGTGACATCCCAGATTTCTATTCTGTTTGTTGAAAAGTCCTCACTCTTCACCGTCGAGGCCACTCTACTGAAGGTGTTCTCTCCCCCGACGAACGCAATTCCCCCGATGAGTCCCGCGAAGAGGACCGCGATCAGCACTACCTGCCTTCCAAAACTCCTTCGCGAGCCCCCCTTCTTCCTTTGAACCAGAATCAGCATCAGCACTACCATGCAGACGAATGCGACCAAACCACCTCGCGAGCCACTCATGAGGAGTGCGACGCCCAGCGCTGCCGAGAGCACAAGGAATAGAAACTTTCTGTCCTTTTCCAGATTACCCGAGAGGATCATGGCCAGTGGAATCGCAATCGCCATCTCGATGATCGCCGCGAAGTTGTGTCTGTTCACAAAACTGCCGAAAGGACTCGCACCGACCACCTCATAGACGCCATAAATCTTACCGGGACTGATGATGAACTGGAGAATCGCAAAGAATGCATACCCTATCGAGAGAACAATGAAGGCGGTCTCAAACCTTTTAACGCGATCGCCTACTCCAAGCATCGACTGCATGAGAATGAAGAACAGCCCCATCGAGAAGAAGTGAACCCCACTGAGCATCGTCCAAAAGACATCGACAGAGATGGTCTCGCGGAATGTGACTCCGGTCCCCTCCACGGTCCCAGATCCGAATGGAACTATCTGTAAGAGGCAATATGCCGCGATTAGGAAGAGGGGTAGAGAAAGCCCATCAACTCTCAGGTTGGTATTGGATTGAAGTAGCTTTGCGGTGAATGTGATCAGCGCTGTCGCACCGATCAATGAATAGACCAAGACAAGAGAAATGGGATGCACGGCTCCGTACAGGAGAACAGTGAGCGGCAGGAGAGCTGTGAGAATGAGGAACACGCCCGTGTTCCATCTGGGAGTTTCACCGGTGCCATTCATTGAAGCGCCCGTCACTTGATTTCCTCCACTGCGAGACCGTCCAACCAGAGAAGTCCATAGATCGGACAGTCGGCTCCGCAGCTCTCGCGATTGAGTGTGAGAAGAACCCCTTCTACACCGCTTGGCACTTTGAATTCAAGAATCTGTCGCGTCCAATCGAACGAACCCTTGACCGCAGGACCGTTGACCAGGGATTCATTTGCACTAAGGTCGATCACCTGTATGCGCGGCGGACCCGCACTGCGTATTCCCTCTCCGCGCAACCAATAACTCAAACGATATCTACTGCCAGGTTGCACGACCACTATCTGCGACGCGTTACCTAGAAATTCTTGAACCGTTCCATCGAATGAAATTCTCAGGCTACGCTTCCCTTCCCTGCTGCTTCTGCCGTCAGCCCTCACGTCTACCCTATCCCGGGTGGAAAATCGCCATCCGAAGAAGACCTCGCCGGCGTCTCTGAAATTCTGCTCGAAACCTCCGTCCTCCAAACGACCGGGAGTGACAGTTTCCCGACCAAGGTCTCGCAGTATCTTGGAAGCTGTCAGGAATCCTTTTCTGTCGTAGGTGATTTGCACGATTTCCATGCCGAATATCTCGAGACGCTTCTTATCCAGGGCGGAAAGACGATTCCAGGCTGACAGTGATTCGGTGAATCTGCCGCGAACGGCATGGTATTTGGAAAGAGTCACCAACAGATCAGGATCGTCACCCACAATCTTGGCGAATTCGACCTGAGGGTTGCCGAAGAAGTCATCGATCAGTGCGAAGATCTCTTCTCGGTACTGAGCGTCCGCACGGGCTGCGACCGCGAAGTGCTCCAGCGACTTGTCGAGCCTGGCCGATCGCAGATAGAAGTTTCCAAGATGCCATCTCGGCGAACTGTACCGCGGTGCAAGTTCGACAGCACGCTGAAGATGCCTTTCGGCTTCCTCTGTTCTGCCCGCCCTCTCGAGAGCCTTCCCGCGCTCCACCCACCACCTGAAGTCATGAGGGGACATTTCGATGGTCCGCAACAATTCGCCTGCAAGATTCCCCGCCATCTCACGGTCGACACCTTCGTATCGCGTGACCGAAGCCAACCACATAGTCTTGGGGTCGTACGGGCTTATGGTTTCGCCCGAAAGCGCGAGGGCCGCAGTCGCGGGGTCCCCCGGCACCACGCCTTCGGAGATCATGTTGCCAAGCTGACCGCGAATGCCGAAGACCAGGATGATCGACACCGCCGCGATCCCGCCCAACAGCGTGATCTTTTCCGCAAGTTTTCTTGACGCTGATTCCATCGGAGGAACGTGAGGTCAACTGAAGAACTTTACAATTGAGCTGATTACGTAGTCTTGCTGTTCCAAGGTCATCTCCGGGAAGATCGGCAAGGCAAGACTCTCCTCAGAGGCCCGCTCTGATTCTGGATAGTCTCCCTTTCGATATCCAAGATATGAAAAACATTCCTGCATGTGCAGAGAGACCGGATAATATATGTCGGTACCTATCCCCTGTTCGGTCAGGTAAGCCCTCAACGCGTCCCGTCTATCGGGAACGCGGACCACGAATTGATTGTATATATGTCGGACCTCGGGACGTTCCAGAGGTAGAATCATCACCGACTCAAGCTCGGCCAGACCCGCTCTGTATCTGTCCGCATTCTGTGCACGCGCATCGGACCACCCATCGAGATGCGGGAGCTTCACTCTCAACACAGCACCTTGAAATCCATCGAGACGGGAGTTCAGCCCGACCCACTTGTGATAGTACCTCTCAAAAGAACCGTGCACCCTCAACGCCCTCAATTTGTGTGCGAGATCATCGTCATTCGTCGTGAGAAATCCCCCATCACCCATTCCACCAAGATTCTTGGAAGGATAGAAACTGAAACAGCCTATCGTACCCATCGACCCTGCTCTTCTTCCTCTATCTTCCGATCCGATGGCCTGAGCCGCGTCCTCGATAACGGGTATTCCATAACGCGCACCAAGTTCCAACAGAGGATCCATCTCCGCACACTGCCCGAAGAGATGAATTGGCATTATGGCCTTCGTTTTGTCGGTTATCCTTGCTTCGACTCGAGAGACATCCATATTGAATGTGTCGCGATCGATATCGACGAAGATGGGAATGGCACCGACTCGGGCGATTGAACTGCTCGATGCGAAAAAGCTGTACGGGGTGGTGATGACCTCGTCGTCAACTCCAATGTCGTATGCCAGGAGCGCGAGAATCAGCGCATCCGTTCCGGACGCGCATGCGATGGCGTGCTTGGCACCGCAGTAAGGCGCCAATTCCCTCTCCAATGCCGCGACTTCGTCCCCTAGAATGAAACCGTTCGTGTCTAGGACCCGACCGAGAGCCGCTTCGATGTCGGGCCTCAATGCCGAGTTCTGAAGTGATATGTCTAGAAGGGGTACTTTCATTTCTGATCCTCAGTCCGATTTGGACACGCGCTACCAAGACGAGAGTTTAGCCAATTTGGGACTTATTTGCATTTTCAAAACTTCTTCTCTAAGTTCCTTCCGAATGGAAAAAGACCTCAAGAGACATGCTGCAGATGTTATCAAAGCTCTGCGGAAAGCGTACCCTGATGCCCACTGCGCACTTAATCATTCGAACCCGTTCGAGTTGCTGGTTGCGACGATTTTATCTGCTCAGTGCACGGACGAGAGGGTCAACATAGTCACTGCGGATCTCTTCCGAAGATTCCGGAAACCCACCGACTATCTCGAGGTCAGCCAAGAGGAATTAGCCAATGAGATCCGCTCCATCAATTTCTTCAACAACAAAGCACGGAGCATCCAACGTACATGCGGCAAGCTTGTGGAGAATTTCGGTGGCGAGGTTCCAATGACGATGCCCGAACTCCTCACACTCGACGGGGTCGCAAGAAAGACAGCGAACGTCGTACTAGGTAATGCTTTCGGTATCGCCTCCGGAGTCGTGGTGGACACCCATGTCCTGAGACTCTCGAGAAGAATGGGACTGACCAGGGAAAAGACTCCGGAGAAGGTGGAGGCGGATCTCCAAAAAGTCATCCCGAAGAAAGATTGGATCATGTTCCCACATTGGATGATCAGTCATGGGCGTGGGGTCTGCAACGCACGGAAGCCACGGTGCTCGGAATGCGTCATTGAGAAGCTGTGTCCCAAGATAGAAGTTTGATCAGGCGGCGGTTCGGTCGATATCTGGAGTGATGGTGTCCTCGAGCGCTCTTTCCGCCCTCAAAACAGCTTCTGAGAGCTCTGACATTAGACGGGACTCCAAATCATCCCAATCCCCCTCGACACGACAGCCCGCCGCGTTCTTGTGGCCACCGCCACCATGCGATTCCGCAATGCTCGAGACATCGACATCGCCTTTGGAGCGAAGACTCACCCTGAACAGCCCGCTTCTGACCTCTCTCATATAGACAACCGCAAGGACATCCTCCGCTGTCAGAGGGATGTTGACGAAACCGTTGTTGTCTCCGTCGATCGAGCCCGACTCCAACTTCATCTCCAGTGTCTGCCTGAGGGCCGCCACCTTTCCGGTAGCATCCCTCTTCACCGAGGAAAGGACCCTCCTCATCAGTTCAATGCGCGACCATGGATAGCTGTTGTAAACGGTTTGCGAGATCTCTGCCGGGCGGACTCCCGCCTTGACCAATTCCGAGGCGACCTTGAGGGTGCGGTCTGTCGTGTTCGGAAAGTGGAAGGACCCGGTGTCCGTGATCAGGGCAAGGTAGATGCACTCGGCTATCTCCTTGGTGACTTTGCCGCCCGTCGCCTTGCAAAGGTTGTAGATCATCTCGCCAACGGCCGATGCGGTCGCATCGATCCAGTTCAGATTGCCGAAATGCTGACTTGTCGCGTGATGGTCGATATTGACGATGAACTGGGCTTCCAATCCATGGATTTCGGGGCGGTCTAGATCGGAACATTCGATCACGAACACCGCATCAAATTCGCGGTCGACACGTTGAACCCTCTTGATGTCCTGGGCCCCGGGCAATCGAAGATAAGCACGAGGAATGTCGTCCTTTACGAAGACCTCGGCGGTCTTTCCGAGGGACCTCAGCAACCAATAAAGACCGAGGGATGATCCGATGCCATCCCCGTCCGGGCGAACATGCGTGGTTATTCCGAAATGGGATTTGCTCTCAATGAGCTCGACTACTTGGCTTAACACTTATCTCGTCAACTGAATGCGGTCATTCCGAATTCGGAAACTTCAGTCCTGATCAGCTTTTCCTTTATTGAATTCACCCTTTTCATCCAATTCTCGGAGAATCTTGTCTACCCTCGAGGCACGTTCCCCGACGACGTCTCTGACAAAGTGGATGTGTGGTGCGTGATGAAGATCGAGACTTAAAGCAAGTTGCTGCCTCACATAGGTCTCTGCATTTTTCAAAGCCATCATCGCGGCTTTGACTTCAGCCTCCGACCCCTCGACCATCACAAAAACTTTTGCATCCCGCAGATTGTCGGCAACCACTACATCCGTCACCGTAACCGATAGCAGGCGAGGATCCGACAGTTCGTAACCGACTATCTCGGAAACCTCCTCTCTGATCCTCTCCGCGAATTTCTCGGGTCTGCGCATTGGAACTCTTCTGCATCGAGACCAGAACCTCTAAAGTTCCGTCGCCGCTATCTTCTCGATCACGAAAGCCTCGATCACGTCATCGACCTTGATGTCGTTGAAGTTGACAAGGCTGATACCGCACTCGAAGCCTTCCCTGACTTCGTTCGTATCGTCCTTGAATCTCTTCAAAGAGGAGATATCTCCTTCCCAGATGACGACGCCATCCCGAATGAGCCTTGCCTTGGCCTGCCTCTTGATGATTCCGTTGGTGACGCGACATCCTGCGATGGTTCCGACCTTTGAAACCTTGAAGGTGTCCTGGACCTGGGCCTGTCCGAGAATATTTTCTTTCTCGATCGCGTCGAGCATTCCGATCATCGCGGCCTTGATCTCTTCCTCCACCTTGTAGATGATCGAGTGCAGACGGATATCCACATTCTCCTGCTTCGCCACCTCAGCCGCGCGCTGCTCGGGGCGGACGTTGAATCCAATGATCACCACAGCGGTCGATTCCTGGTCGGCCTGTGTCGCGGAGGCTAGCAGCACGTCCGATTCGGCGATAGCTCCAACCCCGGAGCGAATGACACGGACCTTGACCTTCTCGGTCGAAAGTTTCTCGAGCGTAGCCTTGAGCACTTCAACCGATCCCTGGACGTCGGTCTTGAGGACGACAAGGAGTTCCTTGACCTCGGATTGACCGAGGGACTCGATACCCCGCTTGGTAGTCTTGAGCAGCGTAGCCTGACGAGCGGTCGCCTGACGCTTGCCCGCGATCGTCTGAGCGCTTTCAACGTCCGGCACCACTAGGAAGGTGTCGCCCGCACCCGGCACGCCCTGTAGACCGAGAACCTCGACCGGAGTCGCCGGCGGAGCTTCATCCACAGGCTCGCCCCTGTCGCTGAACATTGCGCGGACCTTGCCCGAAAATTGGCCAACGATGAACGGATCCCCGACTTTGAGAGTTCCCTGCTGAACCAGAACAGTTGCGACCGCTCCTCTGCCACGATCCAACTTCGCTTCTAGAACCACTCCAGAAGCTCTTCGCGTCGGACTCGCTTTCAGATTGAGAATATCTGAAGTGAGAAGCACGGTTTCCAGGAGAACATCCAGGTTCTGACGATTCTTGGCAGAGACTGGGACCATCTCGACATCTCCGCCCCAATCTATGGGCTGCAGCCCGTGTCCGGCCAACTCCTGCTTGACCTTATCCGGATTGGCGCCGTTCTTATCAATCTTGTTGATCGCGACCACGATTGGCACTTTGGCCGCCTTCGCGTGCTCGATCGCCTCGATGGTCTGCGGCATCACGCCGTCATCTGCGGCCACAACGAGGATGACCACATCCGTTGCTTTGGCTCCACGGGCTCGCATCATTGTGAAAGCTTCGTGTCCCGGCGTGTCGAGGAACACGACTCGCCTGGTCTCACCCGAGGCGTCGGGGCTGGGAACGTTCACACTGTAAGCCCCTATGTGCTGGGTGATTCCACCCGCCTCGCCTTCTGCAACATTCGCCTGCCTGATGGCGTCGAGAAGCGATGTCTTTCCGTGATCGACGTGTCCCATGACGGTGACGACCGGAGGTCTCGGTAGTTCCACGTCATCCGCATCGGTCGCAACGAGCTCTTCGAACTCCTGTTCGACGACCATCTCCTCGAAGGGAACGAAGTTCACAAGGAAGCCGAGTGACTCTCCGATATCGCACGCCAATTTGTCATCGATGGGCTGATTGAGCGTCGTGAGCGAACCCTTCTTTATGAGAAGTGTCACAACGTCTCGCGGCGCCACCCCGATTGCCTCGGCGAATTCACGAACCGTCGCACCATCCACGAGACGAAGTATCGTCGGGCTTTCGCTCGACGCCCTGCCCACCTGCTCCTGGATTCTCTCCTCGATTGATTTCGGTCTTGGTGCGTTCAGCTCCCTTTCTGCAAATCTTCCTTCTCCGCGCTTGTCCCCTTTCCTTCCGACATTTCTGCCGAGCTTTCTCTTTGGACCTGCAGAAGGCGTGTAAACCGTCAGAGGGCTTGTGCTCTCGCCGGGCGTACCTCGGAAATCACCCGTTCTCTTTTCTGGCTCTCCCCCGAGTCGACCGGTCTTGGTAGGTTTCTCCGCAACAAGCTTGTCTCCCACCTTGATGCCCTTTTCGATGGCGGTCTTGGTGAGCGTCAACTGCTTCACCTGGGTTCCCTTTGGCTTGTCGATGTCAGACTTCGAACCCGCCTCCTCGATTGACTCAGACGGTTCAGAGGTTTCGTCCTCTTCCGAGGCGATTTCGATTTGTTTCGGCTTCAGGACCTTCGCCCTGACACCTGCCTTCGTTCCGCTATCCGTGGAACCCCCCTCGTCCTCGGTCACCTCGGAGACTTCGGGTGTGACAGCAACCTTCTTCTTGATGACCTTGACCGTTTCTGCGGGCGCGGACTCTTCAGTCTCTTGGGTCTCCTGAACCTGCTCGACCTCGGTGGCGGTCTTCTTCTTGATCACCTTGACGGCTCGCTTGGCGGTGGCCTCCGCCTTCGGCGAGTACCTGGCGCGCAACTTGTCGGCGATTTCAAGACTCACCGAATTGGAGGGCACGCTGACGTCCGCACCCTCCTTCCGAAGATCCTCGATCACCTTCTTAGGATCCTGTTTGAGTTCCTTTGCCAACTCGTAGACTCTTATTTTTTTTGAAGCGGCCATAAATAAATTTCAAAACTCTTTGAACGACACTTGATCGCACGAATACGGAAACAGACTCGAGACGAGGGGATCTATTGCTTACCCCTCAGCTTCCTCCGCGTTTCCCGCGACCTCCTCGCCGGAGATCTCGGCGTCATCGATCGTGTCGGCGACGACATCGCCTGCAACCGCTACCGAGTCGGCGGAATCCGTTGCTTCAATCTTCTCTTCGGTCTCGACTGACGGTGCCGAGGCATCGACTGAGTCCACCGCCTCCTCCTTCTCGGTGCTCGCATTCACAACAGCCTTGGCCATGGCGATTATCTTCTCTGCTTCATCAAGACTCGTATCGAGCATGTCCACAAGATTGTCGACTGTTGCTGAAGCCAACCCTTGGATATCGGTGATTCCCTTCTCACGGAGAATGTCTGCTTGATTTGCAGTCACACCCTCGAGAGCGGTGACGGGCACGGGCTGACCCTCAGCCATCAATCTTCCCATCTGCTCCGTGATCGCTTGCTTGATTTTCTCCTCGCTGACGATGTCGATGTCCCAGCCGACAAGACGAGTCGCCAAGCGGACGTTCTGTCCACGCTTGCCGATCGCGAGACTCAATTGATCTTCGCCGACGATAACCTCCATCTTCCTGTTCTCGATGTTGGTTATGCGGACCTGGGAGACCTTGGCAGGACTGAGCGCATTCGCGGCAAACACCGACGGCTCATCCGACCATTCGATGATATCTATCTTCTCCCCCCTCAGTTCCTTGATGATGGACTGAACACGAGACCCCTTCATTCCGACGCAAGCCCCAACTGGATCGACATCCCGCTCATTGGATACGACTGCTATCTTTGCCCTCTCGCCTGGCTCCCTGACGGCACTCTTGATAATAACGGTTTGGTCGTAAATCTCTGGGACTTCCATTTCGAAAAGTCTCTTCAGAAGCTCGGGTGAGGTCCTGGAGACCTGGATAAGATGTCCCTTCCGTTCCTTGTCAACATCATCGATTACGACGCGGATTCTCTCTCCTTGGTTCCAGTGTTCGCTTCGAACCTGATGATTCTTCGGGAGACATGCTTCAAGGTTGCCGCCGAGGTCGATGATTAGGTCTCCCCGTTCGAAACGCTTGACCACTCCGTTTATCAGGTCGCCCTTGCGATCGACATACTCTTCAAACACCTTCTCGCGGACAGCTTCCCTTATCTTCTGGATAAGTATCTGTTTAGCGGTCTGGGCTGCGATGCGACCAAGTGGCTCGGTTCTTGGAATCTCGAGAATATCCCCTAGTTCCACCTCATCGCCCGCCATCTCGACAGCATCTTCCATCGAAATCTCGGTCGCAGGGTTTTCAACTGTTTCGACGACCGCCTTTTTCTCGGAGATCTCGACCACACCTTCAGCCTCGTTCCACTCGACATCGATTCCCTCAGCAATCTTGAACTGACGACGGGCCGCCGCCTTCACAGCTTCCTTCATCGCCTCGATTACAAGGGCGCGGTCCAGTCCATGCTCGTTACAGAGTGCTTCAATCGTATTTCCAATGCTGTTTGTCATAAATCAAGAAGGGCCTACGCCCCTTTCTCTTTCGTTATCAGTATCAATCCGAAAAAACTCTGAGCCCATTCGCTCAGCCCCTATTCAACTCTTCGTCCAGGTCGATCTCGAGATTCGCCTTCGACACGAGGCCGAGTTCGACAGAGACATTGCCAGAGGTCCTGTCGTCTATGGACAGCTTGGAACCGTCGAATGCGGTCAACCGGCCGACAAAATTCCGCTGACCGTCAAGCGGGGTCCTGGTCCTGACCTTCACCAACTTGCCGACGAAGCGCTTGAGCTCCTCGGGCGTCTTCAATTCCCTGTCCAGTCCGGGCGAGGAAACCTCCAGTGTGAACGCCACCGGAATCAGTTCATCAGTCTCGAGTGCGGCTCCAATGGCCCGGCTGAATTCGGAACAATCCTCCAAAGTCAGCCCATCCGGCTTATCCAAAAAGATGGCGAGCTTCAGATTCTTCGGTGAACCTGAAACCTCTACCGCCACAAGTTCCAAACCCAACGAGCCCGCCAGGGGCTCTGAAAGCCTGCTGATTTCCGTTCTGATGCGGTCCTTATCCATTTTCCGAGCAAATAAAAATGTGGGCGCGAGACCCACATTCCCGTTTCCACGCTTCGTAGGAAAATTTGATATTACCCGATGTCCCCTGAGTCAATCAAGCCAAAAAACGACTCGGGAGCGTCAAGACCTGGCGTCTGCCTGTCCACCAACAGTTTTGTGACCCCCAAAAGTCCTGCGTCATCACCAAGGATAGCTGGAATGACCCGCACCCTTTCCGCAGGCTCTTTGAAACAACGCGCCTTGATCTCATGTTTGACGGGATCGATGAAATGCTCCCAAGCGTTCGAGAGCCCCCCACCCACGACGATCGCCTCCGGATTTAGAATATTGACGAGGTCCGCAAACGCAATTCCAAGGTAGAAACCCATGGTTTCAAAGACCTTAAGTGCGACGGGATCGGCATTTCGAGCTGCCTCGAAGATGGCGTATGAGGACATCTCCGAGTCCTCCCTGAGGCGCTCAACCATCCCCTCCGCACTCCGGAACTCATTCCAGAGACGGACGATTGCGGTAGCTGAGGCATACTGCTCAACACATCCCCGCGAGCCACAACCACATGGAACCCCGTGTGGCTCCACACAAATGTGACCCACCTCCGCGGCCGTGCCATCGACGCCTCGCAGAATTTCTCCCCCAAGGATTATTCCCCCGCCGACACCAGTACCCAGCGTGACTGTAACCGAATTGCGAATTCCTCTCGATGCCCCCAGCCAACCCTCTCCTATGGCTGCTGCATTAGCGTCATTCTCCAAAATCGCTGGGAGTTTGAACTCCGCCTCGAGAGCGGTGCGCATCTCGAAACCGTCCAGGGCGGGAACATTTGGCGCCTTCAACATCAGCCCCCTCTCGAAATTGATCGTTGCAGGCACCGCCGCGGCGATTCCGGTAACGGAGAAGCCATCGGCCAATTTTCCCCGACATTCCAGAGCCGCCTCCTTTATCAGGGAGAAAATCTCTTCGGCTGACTGCGCCCGAGGAGTCGGGCGGTGAGCCCTTGTGAGGATTTCCCCCTCGTGACTTATGGCGGCTAATCTGAGGTTCGTGCCGCCCAAATCGCAGGCTAGTACAGCATTCATAAGTATTATGTCTACGAACTTTAGAGCAGTTGCGAGTCCATCGGTCACGAATGAACCACAACGACTGAAAGCCCCGATTCTATACTTAATCTACGAAACCAACAAAGCGAATCGCGAAGGCGGTCGCCGAGACCTTACCCAATGCCGAAGTTTGGAGGGTTTAAACTCTTATTAAATCTTAGGATAAGCGCCATTGTTGATTGACATGTGAAGTTAATTTGTTGTAAAAAGCTAGGGTTCCAACGAGCAAGTCTTAGAATCTGACCGAAATTCTTACGAAAGGTGCAAAAAATGCTGAAATACAACAAATTGGTTTCCGCTCTGCTGATCGTAGCAATCTACACAACCCTCTCACTCACCTCCTTCGCGTTTGACCGCAAAGTCGCTGGCGAGATCACGATTTCCGGAAGTATGGATGGGGTTACCGTGAATGGGTCCGCAGCAAGGTCTGGAAGAGCCATCGCGGCTGGATCGGAGATATCGACAGGTGCCAATTCCTCGGCCATTGTTTCTGTTGAGGGACTGGGATCATTGAGAATCGCCGCCAACTCGGCATTCACCATCGATTTTGACACCAATGGCCTGTCAGGTTCCCTAGAGAAAGGCGAGGTACAGGTCATCGACGCATCGGCGACCGTCCCTGTGACGGGTGTGGCCGGGGAGGTTTTCAACCTCGCTGAAGGTCAGTCAGCAAAGGTCGCAACCGCTGGTAACCAGGCCCACGATGATGGAGCCTCGTTCGCCTCAAAGTATTGGTGGCTTTGGTTGGTGATAATCGGTGGAGCCGTTACGGGTGTCGTTGTGGCCGCCTCGGGCAATGACAGCACCGTCAGCCCAAACCGCTAAATCCAGACCAGAGAAGGGCGGGAATCGTCCTATGGATTGCACGAAGAAGCCTTTTCAAGTATTTTAACGACAGTTTTTCCTTTAGGAGAGGAGTCAGAACATGTTCAAAACCACTTTTTTCTCAAAGACTTTCTCACTCGTGACTTTGGTCGCGGTGCTTTCTGCGTTCTCAACCGTCACCCTCGCGATTGAGTCCCTTTCCGCCGGAGAGCTCTCCGCAGTCGGTCAGGTGTCGGTCAATGGAGTCGCCGTGACATCGAACACAACCTTGGTTTCAGGGAGCGTCGTTTCGGTTGGAGCCAACTCCTCCGCCACAATCAATCTCGGCCAGGCCGGAAAGGTGGAACTCCTCGCGAATTCGAGTGCGAACATCTCGTTCTCAAATAATTCGATCATCGCCATCATGAACTCGGGTAAAGCGCGCGTGCTGGCCAACCAGGGAGTCGCCTCGACCGTGACAACCAACCACGCCACCGTGATCGGCGATGTGGCACTCAGCAACAGCTTCGTTGTGGAAGTGGAATGTGGTCACACCCACGTTGATGCTGTCGCAGGATCCGTGGTCATGCGCTCAGGCTCGACAGATAAGACCGTCGCAGCAGGAACCTCCGCTTTGGCTGGAAATCTTTCGCAGGCTGGATGTGAACCGTGCTTCAGACCGGACACTCCCCTTGCAACCGCGACGCCGGCGACCTTCATGACGGTTCTTCTTCTGGCTGGCGGAGCCATAGGCACAGCGTTCATCATCGGAGCTCGTCAGAGCACGGATACCACAGGCGGAGTCGGTGTTATAAGTCCGATTCGCTAGTCCACTTTTTCGATATTCCAAGCGGGCCGGTGCTTCAAAACCGGCCCGTCTTTTTTGTTTCATCGCCATGAGGATTGCAGTAATCGGAACAGGGTACGTCGGTCTGGTGACGGGGGCATGCTTCGCCGAGTTCGGAGTGGATGTCACATGCGTCGATATCGACGAGGAGAAGATCGGTGGTCTGCTCAGAGGTGAAATCCCGATCTACGAACCCGGATTGGATGCTTTGGTGAAACGGAACATCGCCGCAGGTCGCTTGAACTTCACAAATTCGACACCGGAAGCGATGAATGGGGCTGAAGTCGTCTTTCTCGCAGTGGGAACACCTCCTAAGGACGACGGGTCTCCTGACATGTCCTTTTATGAGGCCGCAGCATTGGAGATAGCCCAAAATCTGGATTCCTACATAGTGCTTGTCACGAAATCGACCGTGCCGGTTGGAACCGGCAAATGGCTTCGTGATTTTGTGAAATCCAATTCATCGAGGGAAATCGAGTTCGGTGTCGCATCGAATCCCGAGTTCCTTCGTGAAGGAGCCGCCATCAGTGATTTCATGAGGCCTGATCGGGTGGTGATCGGAAGTGACGACCCAAAAGCGATCGAGGTCATGCGAGAACTTTACCGGCCGCTGTATCTGATCGAGACGCCGATTGTCATCACATCACTCGAGGCCGCCGAACTGATAAAGTACGCTGCCAACGCATTCCTTGCCACGAAGATCACGTTCATCAACGAAATCGCCAATCTCTGTGAGGCTATCGGTTGTGATGTTCACGACGTCGCAAAGGGCATGGGCATGGATAAGCGAATAGGTTCCAAGTTTCTGCATCCCGGCCCGGGATTCGGGGGCTCGTGCTTCCCTAAGGATACAAGGGCGTTCACCCAGGTCGGAGACTCCTATGGAGTGGACACGAGCATCGTGGATACTGTCATCGAAGCCAACCGCGCTCAGAGGCTTCGCATGATACCGAAGATCGAGAAACTCGCAGGTGGATTGAGTGGAAAGACAATCGCGGTTCTGGGGCTTTCGTTCAAGCCCGAGACGGACGACATGCGGGAGGCCCCTTCCATCGAAATCATCCGAGGAATAATCGAACGCGGTGCGCGGGTAAAGGCCTTCGATCCGGCTGCCATGCACGAAGCCTCAAAGGTGCTATCCGGCATAGATTTCTGTCATGATGAATACTCTGCCATCGATGGGGCCGACGCCTTGATAATTATGACCGAATGGAACCAGTTCAGGGCGCTCAATATGCAAAAGGTCAAGTCTCTTCTCAAGTCTCCAAAGATAGCTGATCTCAGAAACGTGTATGAGCCGGAAGAGATGAGAGTGATGGGCTTTGAGTATGTGGGGGTCGGGCGCTAGTCAGTCTCCTTGCTTTGGAGTATTTCTGCTATGTCAATCACGGAAACAGTTCTCGTAACCGGTGGTGCCGGCTTCATCGGATCGAACCTCGCACAGGCCTTGGGGGAGGCAGGAGCCAAAGTCAGGATAATAGACAACCTCTCTACGGGATTCAGGGAGAACCTGGACGAAATCTCATCTGATTTCGATTTCACTCAAGGTTGCATAACGGATGAGGCCACAGTTCGAAAAATCCTCGAGGGCGTGGACATAGTCTTTCATCAGGCCGCATTGCCAAGCGTTCCCCGCTCGGTCGAGAAGCCTGAAGAGACCCACGACATGTGTGTCAACGGGACCTTCAACCTTCTTAATTGTTCAAGGCTCACCGGGGTAAGGAGATTCATCTATGCGGCATCGAGTTCCGCTTACGGTGACCAACCCACGCTTCCCAAAACGGAGTCCATGTCGCCGTCACCGATGTCGCCCTATGCCGCGGCGAAATTGATGGGTGAGTATTACTGCAAAGCTTTTTCCAACGTATACGGACTCGAAGCTGTAAGCCTGAGATACTTCAATGTTTTCGGTCCGCGACAGAACCCGTCATCTCAGTATTCGGGGGTCATCTCCCGCTTCATCGACGCATTGATGAAGGGAAAAAGTCCGGTTATCTACGGAGATGGCGAGCAGTCGAGGGATTTCACCTACATCGCCAATGTCGTCGATGCGAACATCAAGGCGGCAACCGCTTCGGGGGTTTCCGGCATGGTGATGAATTGCGCGAATGGCGAGAGAATCTCCCTCAATGAATTGCTCGGAACACTGAAGCGCATAGTGGGTCGCGAAGATCTAAACGCCGTTCACGAAGCTCCTCGAGTGGGAGACGTCAAACACTCCCAGGCAGACAACGCGGTTGCGATTGAGAAGCTTGGCTATCAGAAACTCGTCGGTTTGGAAGACGGACTGAGGAAGACGATGGAGTGGTGGGCCTCGAGCCGCTTCTCAAAGTAGAACCCTTCACGATTCAAACTGCTTCTTCAGACTCTCGGTGTATGGAGCCCGCGCGACGCCCTTTTCCGTGATGATCGCGGTGACCAAATCGTTGGGGGTGACGTCGAATCCGTAGTTGCTGACAGCACAACCCTCGGGCGCGAGTTGAATGTCCTTCACGTGGGTCACCTCCCTTCTGTCTCGCTCCTCGATCGGAATCTCCTCGCCAGTCGGACAATTCAAATCAACCGTCGAGAGTGGAGCCGCAACATAGAAAGGAATTCCGTGGCGTTTTGCCAAAACCGCCACCATGTAGGTGCCGATCTTGTTGGCGACATCTCCGTTGGCCGCAATCCGGTCAGATCCGACGACAACGGCCTGAATCTCTCCGCGCTTCATCACATGGCCACTCATGTTGTCGGTGATCAAAGTCACCGGGATTCCATCTTGGACAAGTTCCCAAGCAGTGAGCCTTGCTCCTTGGAGATAGGGACGCGTCTCATCGGCGATAACCGAGATGTTCTTTCCCTGATTCTTTGCTCCTCGAATAACGCCCAGAGCAGTTCCCCATACCCCGCCCGTGGCAAGGGCCCCCGCATTGCAATGTGTCAGAACTGTGGAGTTATCCTCGATCAACGCCCCTCCGAACTCCGCAATAAGACGTTGTGACTCTATGTCTTCCTCGTGAATGAGTTTCGCCTCTTCGACCAGCAACTTCTTCAGATCCGCTATTCCGTGACCATTGGAGATCGCACCCTCAAGCGTCCTCTTCATCCGGTCGATAGCCCAGAACAGATTCACCGCAGTGGGTCGCGTCTTGCCGATCTCATCACAGATGAATTCAAACTCATCTTGAAAGTCCGCGAGGCCCGTGCCCACAAACCCCTTGGCTCCGAGCGCGATGCCATACGCAGCTGAAACTCCGATGGCAGGCGCTCCACGCACGACCATGTCCTTGATTCCTGCGGCGACATCCTGGTAGGTCTTCAAATCAAGCCACTTTTCCTCTGTCGGCAACAACCGCTGGTCCAGCATGAGCACGCTGTCTTCATTCCATTTAACGGGGATTATCATTGTGTTTCTCTGAAAACTCCTGAGTCTTGGCTTCGAACCAAATAGTAAGACAGCCGAATCATATGTTCAACAAACCCATGGGTATTGTCGACAACTTAGGAGTGATTTATAGTTCGCTCGTCGGAAGTTGCGACCAGTTCTCAAACAACCACTCAGGAGGAAAGAAGATGGTAAATGAAATGACAGCTAGCCGATGTTTCAGCGAAGGTTGGAATCTGATCAAGGACGAGTATCTCCCAATGGTCGGAATAAGTCTCTGCGGACTTGTACTGATGTATCTTCTACCTGTGTTGCTACAGGGTCCCGTCTATTGCGGGATGTTCGTGATCCTCTTCGACAGAATGCGTGGCAGGCAGTTTTCCTTCGAGCGCTTCTTCGATGGGTTCAACTTCTTCCTGCCAAGTCTCCTCGTCACTATAATCACATTGATTCCGGGTCTTATATTGACGATTGTGGTGGTGATTTTGGTGTTCGTCATGGCCGCATCCGGTGCCGCCCTTGAGGGCGACAACTTGTACGGAGCAATAATGGGCAGCATCGGTCTACTAGCAATCGTCCTGATAGTTGGAGTGGTGGCTGTCATCTCGTTCCAGATTCTGCTCTCCTTCGCGTTGCCACTGGTGGTCGAGGAACGGCTTGGCCCGATGGATGCCTGTCGAAAGAGCGCGCGTGCAGTCGGAGACAATCTTGGCTTCGTGGTCGGTCTCGTTGTAATCCAATCTCTCCTGCTTCTGGGTGGGGCGCTTCTATGTGGAATCGGAGTGCTTTTCGCCTTTCCAATCGTTTTCGCGTCGAGCGCCGTGGCTTATCGTCATATTTTCGGTTTCGATTCGACCAGGAACCACCCGTTGATATAGTCTTGAGACATGTTCAGGAAATTGATATCCCTAGAGGAACTGGAAGCTGTCATTGCCTCCTCGTCGGAGAGACCGGTGGCGATTTTCAAACACAGCAACTCGTGTCCGATCAGTTTCGGGGTGCGGGATGCTCTCTCAGACTGCACAGAAACCCTGCATGAGATAGTTGTCCAGACGGAACGGGATCTCTCGAATCGTGTCGCGGAACTCTCGGGCATCAACCACGAGTCGCCTCAGGCACTGGTGCTTTTCGATGGGAAGGTCCTCTACTCGGCATCCCATTACGACATTAGTGGAGCGGAGATCGAAAATGCAATCGGGTCGTCGGGGGTGAATCGATGACGACATTCGACCCAAGCCAGATTGTCGAGGAGAGCCCCTCTACCGTCCGCATAGTTTGGTCTGACGGACGCGAGGACGTCTTCAGTTCGGCCGCGCTTAGGAGAGCATGTCCCTGCGCGAGCTGCGTGAACGAATGGACAGGTGAAAAGATGCTCCGCGACGAATCAGTCCCCGATGAGACGACCTTCACCACAATGTCGTTGGTGGGAAGATACGCCATCAACTTCGTCTTCTCAGACGGTCACAACACGGGGATTTTCACATTCAAAACGCTGAGAAATCTGGGGGATATGTAATGCTGTCCGAAAAAGACATTTTCGATGAGAGGATAGAAACAAAGAAGACCCACATCACCTGCCCTTTCTGTCGTCAGGGAGAGGACTACGATATCCGCTGGATGAAGCGGACCAAGAAATCGCAACCGCCGCGTGGCATCGGTCAGGATGACCGCGCGAGATTCGAGAAATCCCGTGATTACATGGTTCGAATGGACGACATGCTGGCCTGCAGGAATATGAGATGCAGAAAGCGCTTTGAGATTCCGTCCTCTCAATCCGTGGTCTTCATCTGACTTGACGTCAGTCTTTGTAGATTTCCACCACAGGCTTCCCTTCCGCCGATATGTAGGCCCGATACATTCCCTCGGAGTTGAATGAGATGCCGATGTTCCCGAACTTATCGAGGACGATCACACCTCCGTCTCCGCCAAGGTCCTGCAGTTTCTTCTTGATCACCAAATCAGCAGCCTGTTGAACGGGCATTGCTCTGTATTCGACCAAGGTGCATATCTCCTTGGCTACTCCCAACCGAATAAAGAACTCACCCCAGCCCGTGGCAGAAACAGCGCAGCTCTCATTGTTCGCATAGGTTCCCGCACCGATGATGGGAGCGTCTCCAACGCGTCCCCATTTCTTGTTCGTCATGCCCCCAGTGGAAGTGCCTGCAGCGAGATTGCCACTGCGATCCAAGGCTACGGCCCCCACGGTGCCGAACCTGTTCTCGTCCAGCCCGCGAACGGCTGAGGACGGTTGCCGGGCGGCCTCCTCCCGCTTGATGTTCTGAAGTGAGTCCCATCTGGGCTGGGTGAAAAAGTAGGATGGTTCGACGAGTTCGATAGACAGTGTGGCTGCAAACTTCTCGGCACCCTCACCAATCAGCATCACATGCGGGGATTTCTCCATGACCGCCCGCGCAAGTGTGATGGGATTCTTCACTCTCTTGAGACCAGCGACCGCCCCCGCACCCAAGGTGCGACCATCCATTATGGAAGCATCCAACTCATTGGTGCCGTCCGCCGTGAAGACCGCTCCTTTGCCAGCATTGAAGAGCGGAGAATCCTCCAGGATACGTGTCGCGATTTCGACGGCATCGAGTGCCGACTTCCCTTCCTGGAGGGCCCGATATCCTGCCGAAACAGCGTCTTCAAGCTTTCGTCGGTATTCGGCCTCGCGCTCTGGGCTCAAAGACCCCTTCGAGATGACTCCGGCACCGCCATGAATGATGAAGCCGATTCTGGGATTTTGGGGAGACTGAAGCTGAGGGGTTCCCTCAAAGACTCTTTTCTGAGCGATCAGCGGGAGTCCTGCCAACACCGTAAGAATTCCTACCAAGACAATTCCTTTCTTCAATACTGATTTCATAAACCTTTCGCCTCCATCCAAATTCCGGGCACCATCATCACCTTCTGAAACTTGCTCGTACCTGCTCGTCCCGAGAACACGTTGAAGTCCATCCTTTCGATCTGGTTGAGAATCCGTGAGTAGACACGCGAGGCAAGTAGCACAGTGAATCGTGAATCCGAATCCAGCATCGCGATCCCCTCCTCCCCTATCGAATAATACTCTCTTGCACGCGCCACCTGGAAGACCATCATGTCCCTGAATCGATCCGACATCGTCCCCGACATTATCTCTGATTCTTCTATCCCGAACCGCTCGAGATCTTCCCGCGGGATGTAAACCCGTCCCCGCTCTGCATCCTCTTTGATGTCACGTAGGATGTTGGTCAGTTGCATGCCGATTCCCATTGCCTCGGCGTGTTCAAGGGCCTTCCCATCCGAATAGCCGAGAATCTCGGAGGACATGAGTCCCACCGTAGAAGCCACTCTGTAGGAATACTCGTACAGCTCGCTGAAGGTGGCATATCTCTTCTTGTATGTGTCCTGTACAACACCTTTGATCAAATCGAGCGGGTACTGAAGTGGGATTCTGTGTCTGCGGAGCATGTGTCGCCAAGCGACGAACACGTTACGGTGACCTTCATTCTCCTCGGTCGATGGATCGTACGAGTCACTGTAGATTCCCTCGAGTCGTGACCTCCATCTCTCCACGGCAACGACGGCCGCGGCCTCGTCTCCGTCCGCAATCTCGTCGATTTCATCATCCACATGTCGGCAAAATGCGTAGATGGGGAAGACCTGTTCTCGTTTGTGCCTTGGAAGGAATCCGGCGGCGAAGTGAAAGCTCTTCGCATGCTTTCTGGTCACCGTCTCACAGTAATCGTAAGCGCCGGAAACCACCTTCTGGGAATCAATCTGCATTTAGTATCAAGACTCCCTCGAACAGAGATAATCAGCCATCTGAAGAAGACACATCCTCGGGTTTGAATGCATGAAATCAGCCGACAGGCGTGCTTTCGCCTTATCAACTTTTTCGCGAAGGGTCGCCCTCAAATCCTCGAGCCCTGCCTCAAGACCCATCGGCCTCGAAGACCCTGAGAAGATCTTAGAATCCTCTTCAAGATCGAGAAGATCATCCGATAATTGATAGGCCTCGCCCAATAGAACCGCGAACTCGCGGAGACACTCGATCTGACTGCTCGAACCTCCGCCAAGGATTGCGCCGACCACCAAAGTCAACCTCATGAGAGCGGAGGTTTTCAGATTTCGCACATCCTCCGAGACGCGCTCGCCCGAATCACCCGAGGCCAGAGCGAGATCGGCCGCCTGTCCGCCGATCATCCCACGAGGTCCTATGCATTCGGCCATTTCAATGATTGCGTCACGCCTAGCCTCATGTGAGGCGCCCTCACACTTGAGAATCAAGCCATACGCGTCATTCAGAAAAGCAAGTCCCACCAGAACCGCCAACCCCTCACCGAATCTCTCGTGAAGCGACTCCATGCCCCTTCTCTCCCTGGCGTCATCCATGCTTGGGAGATCGTCGAAAATCAGTGAACTGGTGTGGATGAACTCCGCTGCCACCGCCGCGGGAAGAACGGATCCCGGGTTTCCTCCGACGATTTCGCAACCCAAAAGGGTCAGCAAAGGTCGGAGTCGCTTGCCACCAGAGAATAAACCGTACTCGGCCGCCTCGTTGAACCGTGTTCCCACTTCACGAGGAGCGGCCGGAACGTTGCCACGGAGTTCCCTTTCGATTGATTCCCGATGAGCATCCAGGTACATCCACAGCTCAAGATGTTCGGCCCTTTGAGATGACATACAAGCTCCCGTTCCAACTTATCGGAGACGGCTAAAGACGATGTTTTACAGTCAATTGCAGGATTTGTGGAATTCTAGCACAGCTTGGTGATATTGTAGCTGTCTCGGAAATCAATCGGATTGCTGAACGCGATGACCCTTGAAAGGAAATTCAAAGTCGGTCTGGGAGTATGTGGAGGCATTGCCGCATACAAGGCCATCGAACTCATGCGTGAGCTCCAGCGACGCGGTTGCGACGTCAGCGTCGCCATGACAAAGCATGCGACGGAATTCGTCCGGCCTCTGACCTTCCGGTCACTTACAGACCAATATGTCCTTGTCGATGACTATGATCCCGCGAATCCGGATCCCATCGCTCATATCAATTTTTCGCAGAACATCGATCTGCTTCTCGTGGCGCCGGCGACCGCCAACACCATTGCGAAATTTGCAAACGGAATAGCGGACGATTTCCTGAGCTCGACATACCTCGCATGCACGGCCCCTGTGCTTCTCGCGCCTTCGATGAACACGACGATGTGGGAACAACCTGCAACGGCGAGGAACCTCGCAACTCTGAAGTCCGATGGCGTTGTTTTCGTCGAGCCCGATTCCGGATTGCTGGCTTGTGGCACTTCTGGAACGGGAAAACTCGCGACTACTGATGCGATCGCAGATCGCGCAATGGGGATTCTTGGAACCTGCGGAGGCGTGAGTAAAGACCTCGTCGGAGAGAGGCTTCTGATTACAGTGGGCGGGACGCGCGAGGCGATCGACCCTGTGAGATTCATCTCAAACAGGTCGTCGGGAAGAATGGGCTTCGCCATGGCCGAGGCTGCTCTCGCACGCGGAGCCAAGGTAACGGCGATCTGCGGGAGCGTCACTGTCGATGCCCCGAATGGGTGCGAGGTGATCAAGGCGATCTCTGCAGAGGACATGCATCGCGAGGCTCTCGCCCGCTTCGTAGATGCGACTGTATTCATCGGAGCGGCGGCCGTCGCCGATTACAGACCCAAGACCGTCGGTGGTCAAAAGATCAAGAAGAACGATGCGGAAGTCATTTCACTCGAACTGGAAAGGACAAGGGACATCCTTTCCGAGATCGCGACGACAAAGACAAAGTCACAACTAGTCGTAGGTTTCGCCGCTGAAACTCAGTCCGTGGTCGATTACGGGAGGAAGAAGCTGAATGCCAAGGGATTGGACATGGTCGTGGCGAACGATGTCTCCCGCGAAGACCAAGGATTCGACGCGGCAGTCAATGAGGGAACGTTAATCACCGAGGAGAAGGAAATCCATATACCGCGGATGACCAAGAGGTCGATGGCGGACATTATTCTCGATGAGATCGTCAGGATGAGAGGGGTTCGATGAGTTCCTTCAAGACGCTTGTATCTGAGACTCGAGAGCTTTTGGAGTTCTTCGACGAACTCGGGGGTGAGAGTCTTTCGGTCGAGCCGGATTTCCTGAGGGACGCTGAGCGAGCCACGGGGACCTCAACTCCCAAACGAGACGCAGCCCCCTCCCAGATTCCGAGAACGGCTTCGACAAGCAACTCAACGCCTCCACAACCCGAATCGAAGAAAACCTTTTCATCTCTCCTAGAAAGCACGAAATTGTCCGCCATCTCACAATTGGGATCAGGTGATAGGGAGGTGAAAAACCCGAATCCGTCCGAAAGGCCTATGACGGGTCATCAAGGAACAAAAGATTCCAATACAATGAAGAAGAACAAAGACCTGTCAGACACCTCCACTCTTTTTGAGATAAAGACGGAAATTGGAAACTGCACTCGGTGCGGACTCTGCGAGGAGAGAACGCAGGTCGTCCACAGCATCGGCAATCCCAACGCACGCCTGATGTTTATCGGTGAAGCCCCGGGGGCCGACGAGGATTCGAAAGGAGAACCGTTCGTGGGACGGGCCGGTCAGCTGTTGACGCGAATCATCGATGCGATGGGGTTCAGTCGCGATGATGTTTTCATCGGCAACATAAACAGATGCCGTCCTCCGGGAAACAGAGCTCCAAAGATCGAGGAAGCAGACCAATGCAGGCCTTTTCTCATAAGAGAGATTGAGATAGTCAAACCAGAGGCCATCGTCGTACTCGGGAACACGGCCTGCCAGAATCTCTTGAACACGAAGGAGGGCATCACCAAGCTTCGCGGGAATTTCCAAGACTACTTCGGGGTCAAGGTCATGCCGACGTTCCATCCAGCTTATCTTCTGAGAGACCCATCCAAGAAGAAACTCGTTTGGGAGGATATGAAGCAGGTTATGCAATTCCTCGAATCGACCGGGGATCGAAAATGAACAAGGTTTTTTCAAGCGGCGATCTGCAGGCCATGGACAACAGGTTCAGGGCCAATCTGATCAACTCATCCACGGGTTACAAGCCCGCCAATCTCGTGGGAACCAATGGTGAGTCTGGTAGCAATCTCGCCGTCTTCAGCTCAGCGGTCCACATAGGTGCGAATCCTCCCCTCATCGGGTTGATCTTCCGTCCCATCGACGAGTCTCCTCGGCACACTTACGAGAACATCAAGAGCAGCGGGTGCTACACCATCAATCACGTGCACCGCTCCTTTTACCGTAACGCACACTTCACATCTGCCCGTTTTGATCGAGATGAATCAGAATTCAGAGGGTGCGGACTCAGTGAAGAATTCATCGATGGATTTACCGCACCATTCGTAGCTGAGAGCAAGATCAAGATGGGAGTACGGATGGTCGAGGAGATTCCGATTCGTTCAAACAAAACTATCTTGATCGTTGGTTCGATTGAAGTCCTGATCCTCCCTGAGCAATCGCTCAAGGCGTCAGGCAACATCGACCTCGAGTCGGTCGATGACATCTGCATCTCCGGGCTGGACACTTACAGTGCGGTCGAGACCATTGAAACACTTCCATACGCCAAGAAGGCAATGGTGGATGACTTTCTGAAATGACCGCAAGGGTGAGCAAGACCAATCTCCCGGAGAAGACGTGCGCCGTCTGCAAGAGACCGTTCAAATGGCGAAAGAAATGGGAGAAGGACTGGGACGAGGTCAAGTATTGCAGCGAGCGATGTCGAAGAGATCGAAACAACAAAGAGATACCGCGAAACTGATCTTCCCACATCAGCTCTTCAGAGGAACCCCACTTCTTGAAGGCGATGGCACCTTCTTTCTCATTGAAGAGGATCTTTTCTTCTCTCAGTTCAGATTCCATAAGCAGAAGCTGATATTTCATCGAGCATCGATGCGGTTCTATTCCGACTTTCTGCAGGAATCCGGACATAAAGTCGAATACATCGAATCTCGCACCGAGCTCTCGGATGTGCGAAATCTGCTCGGGCACCTGAGACGCCAGGGGTTTGTGCATTTTCAAACTGTCGACGTAGTTGATGACTGGCTTCGTCGAAGAATCAAATCCTCCCTTGATGGTGCAGATTTCATCGAGATGGATTCTCCTGGTTTTCTAAACACCACCTCTGACATCGAATCCTACTTCCCTGGAAGAAAGAGGTTTCTCCAAGCGGACTTCTATACTCGGCAGCGCAAGATGCGCGGAATCCTGCTTGAGGAGGACGGTGGTCCCTTGGGTGGCAAGTGGAGTTTCGATGAAGACAACAGAAAGCGCTTTCCCAAATCAGCGTCCCCACCTCCGATAGCCTCGCTTACCGAGAATGGATACGCTCGCGAGGCTCGAGAATATGTTCACGAGAAGTTTCGGGACAATCCGGGAGAGATGACCGGCCCCCTTGCATACCCGACGACATTCGAGGAAGCGGATCGCTGGCTCGAAGACTTCCTGACTCAAAGATTTATTGATTTTGGAATATATGAGGACGCGATCGTGGGTTCGGAGCACCTGCTAAACCATTCCCTGCTCAGCCCGTTGCTTAACTCAGGACTTCTTGAGGCAAAGTCCACCGTTGACCGGATCATAGAATTCGGGCTCAAGGAATCCATCCCATTGAATTCCCTGGAGGGACTGATACGGCAGATTGTGGGTTGGCGCGAGTTCATAAGAGGCGTTTATGAGACTTCCGGGCGCAGGGAGAGGACGGCGAATTTCTGGGGCTTCAAACGAAAGATTCCAGAAGCCTTTTGGACGGCTAAAACAGGGATAACCCCTGTAGACACAACAATAGCTAAGATTCTAAGGACCGGCTACTGCCACCACATCGAGCGCCTGATGATCCTTGGAAACTTCATGCTTCTCTGCGAGTTCGACCCCGACGAGGTCCACAGGTGGTTCATGGAAATGTTCATCGACTCCTATGACTGGGTCATGGTTCCAAATGTCTATGGAATGAGCCAATTCGCAGACGGTGGCCTGATGTCCACAAAGCCCTATATAAGTGGCAGCAATTACCTGCTCAAAATGGGTGATTTCCCGAAAGGAGAGTGGCAAGGAATCTGGGACGCCTTGTTTTGGAGTTTTTTGGATAAAAATAGGCCATTTTTCTCAAAAAACCCCAGACTTTCGATGCTTTTGCGAACATTTGACCGTTTTCCACCCGAAAAGAGAGCCTCCTTGGTGGAGTCAGCCGAGACATATCTGGCCTCTCTGGATGCCTAAGTTCCCATCATTGCTGGTTTTCGCGCCCTCCCTCCTTGACTGACCCAACCCCTTTGGCTATTCTGTCCGTTCGCGTTTTTGCGAAAATTTTCAACATAGCAGGTAGTTATGAGCACTTATTTTCCCAGCGGGAAAGGAATTTCTGAGAGCCGTAAGTGGTACGTGGTCGACGCCTCCGGCAAGACCGTCGGCAGATTGGCAACGGAGGTTGCACGCATTCTCAGCGGAAAGAACAATCCAGCCTACACCCCGTTTATGGATATGGGAGACCATGTCATCGTAATCAATGCCCGCAAGGCGGTCTTCAAGGGCTCGAAGAACGACCAGAAGGTGTACCGCTATCACACGCTCTACCCGGGTGGTCTGCGTGAGACCTCTGTAAAGGACATGTTCGAGAAAACACCCGAGCGTGTCATTGAAATTGCCGTCAAGGGAATGCTCCCGAAGACCAAGCTGGGACGAGCGATGGGATCGAAACTCAAGGTCTACGCTGACGGAGACCACAGACACACTGCTCAGAAGCCGGAAATCATCGACATCGAAACAACCTAAAAGATTTAAGTTATGGCAGACATTCAGTACTACGGAACAGGTCGCAGAAAAACATCCACGGCGCGGGTTTACCTCCGCCCCGGCAGCGGCAACATCAAGGTCAACAGGCGCTCGTTCGAGACCTACTTCCCGAACGAGACGCTTCGGATGATAATTCGCCAACCGCTTCGCCTGACTGAGAACGCAGAGAAGTTCGATGTGTTGGTCAATGTCAGAGGTGGCGGCTCGGCAGGACAGGCGGGAGCTGTTCGTCACGGCATCACGAGAGCGCTTCTCGACTTCAATTCGGACCTCCGCTCGGTGCTGAAAAAGGAAGGCCTGATCACTCGAGATCCAAGACAGAAGGAAAGGAAGAAGTACGGACAGAAGGGTGCCCGTAAGAGATTCCAGTTCTCGAAACGTTAATTTTCACGCTGATGACTTCGTCCTCAGCGAATCCATCGCCCGGACTTTTTGGTTGCACACCGGTGCGGGCGAATACATAAACCAAAAGTAAGGAGATCAGCAGTGGCCACAGTAAGCATGAAGGAACTTCTCGAAGCGGGAGTTCACTTCGGACACCAAGTGAGAAGATGGAACCCGAAGATGAAAGAATATATCTTCGGAGAAAGGAACGGCATCTACATCATCGACCTGCAAAAGACGCAGAAGCTTTTCAGAGACGCCCTGACATATGTGACGGAAGCCGTTGCGGCCAAGCCGAACATGAAGGTCCTCTTCGTCGGCACCAAGAGACAGGCCCAGGATGCCATAAGGGAAGAGGCGGAGCGCTGCGGTCAGTTTTACATCAATAATCGATGGCTCGGAGGACTTCTGACCAACTTCCAGACGGTTCAGAAATCGATTGAGAAAATCAGAGATATCGAGACCAAGCGTGAGGATGGCAGTTACGAGCGTCTCACGAAGAAAGAAAGGCTCCAACTCGACAGAACCCACGAGAGTCTCATGAAGAACCTCGCAGGCATCAAGGATATGAAGGGCATGCCTGACATGATCTTCATCATCGATGTCAGAAAAGAGGAAATTGCGGTAGCAGAGGCGAATCGACTTGGAATCCCGGTCGTCGCAGTCGTGGACACTAACTGTTCGCCTGAAGGTATCGACCAGGTAATCCCCGGTAACGACGATGCCCTGCGCGCCATAAGGCTTTTCGCATCACGAATCGCCGACGCCATACTCGAGGGTCAGAACATCGGAAGCGAGGGCGGAGTCGAGCAGGCTGAGGAAGCAGTTGCCCCGGTGGCAGAAGTGCCGGCAGACGATGCCCCTGTTGCCGAGGCCGAAGCCAAGACAGAGGAAGAATCCAACGAAGCGGCGGCGGGCTGATAGGAATTCAAAGGCAGTTCAAAGCGCAGCTCGTTTTGTTTGATTCAAACACGGCTGCGCTTTTTTACAGGCAATAATCCAAAGAAAATACAATACGGAGTTGAATATGGCGGAGATCACTGCAGCAGCAGTCAAGACACTCAGGGAAAAGACGGGCGCGGGAATGATGGAATGCAAGGCCGCATTGACCGAGGCGAACGGAAATGAATCCGAGGCGATAGAGATTCTTCGAAAGAAGGGCATCGCCACCGCTGGGAAGAAAGAAGGGCGCATAACCGCAGAGGGTGCTGTAGGCTCCTACATACATATGGGCGGCAAGGTCGGAGTCCTCGTGGAGGTCAACTGTGAGAGTGACTTCGTTGCGAGAGGCGACGAGTTCCAATCCCTCGTGAAGGACATCGCGATCCACATCGCTGCAGGTGACCCCAGGTTCCTCAGAAGAGAAGACGTCCCGGCCGATGTCGTCGAGAAGGAGCGTGAAATCACGATGGAACAGCTCAAGAACGATCCGAAGAACGCGAGCAAGCCCGCGGACGTCCTTGAGAAAATCATCGACGGAAGGCTCAACAAGTTCTATGAGGAAGTCTGCCTTCTCGAACAACCGTTCTTCAAAGATCCCAGCAAGACCATTGCCGATCTTGTGACGGAGAAAATCGCCTCCATCAAGGAGAACATCTCGATTCGTCGTTTCGTCCGCTACAAGATGGGCGAAGGAATCGAGAAGAAACAGGATGACTTCGCGGCCGAGGTGGCCTCGATGGTCAGCTAATCCCCTTCCCTTTCCAAGCGACCCGTTCCTTGAGAGCGGGTCGCCATACTGACTCTTATGGCCCCCGTCTTCAAAAGAATCCTTCTCAAGCTCTCCGGCGAGGCCCTGATGGGCGAACAGAGCTACGGCATAGACACGAACGTGGCCGAAGCGGTGGCCAAGGAGATCCGTGCGGTCCACGAGTCCGGAGTTGAGGTGGCCATCGTCGTCGGTGGCGGAAACATTTTCCGAGGCGTCTCAAAGTCGGCAGGAAATATGGACAGATCCTCAGCCGACTACATCGGAATGCTCGCCACCGTGATGAATGCGGTTGTCCTTCAAGACGCACTCGAGAAGCAAGGCGTCATCACCAGGGTCCAGTCAGCGATCGACATCCCCCAACTTGCTGAATCATTCATTCGACGCCGAGCGGAGCGACATCTTGAGAAGAAGCGTGTGGTCATCTTTGCCGCTGGAACCGGCAACCCCTATTTCACGACTGACTCCGCTGCAGCATTGCGAGCTCTGGAAATGAAGGCGGATGTGATCTTCAAGGCGACGAAAGTGGACGGCATCTATTCCGAGGACCCGAACTCGAACCCGAATGCCTCCCGTTTCTCGAAGATTTCTTACCAAGAGGTTCTCGAGAGACACTTGAAGGTAATGGACAGTTCCGCCATCTCTCTCTGTATGGAAAACAACCTTCCTATCTTTGTGTTCAACATGAAGAAAGATGGCAACATCGTGAAGGCTGTCAATGGTGATTTGGAGATAGGTACATTGGTCTCCATGGATGGAAAATAATTCGTTTTAGCAAGGTTGTGATATGACTGTCGACGAAGTTATCAAGGACACTAGACCGAAGATGGAAGCGGTCATCGAGGACTTCCAGAGAAAGCTGGCCAACATCAGAACCGGACGCGCGACTGTCGGCCTTCTTGATGGTGTGGTGGTGGACTACTACGGCACACCGACGCCTCTTAACCAGATGGCGTCGATTGCCGTCCCGGAGCCGCAACTGATCACCGTCCAGCCGTGGGACGGATCGCAATTGGGTCCTGTCGAAAAGGCGATTGGGTCTGCGAATCTGGGACTCAACCCCTCGAATGATGGCAAACTCATTCGAATTCCCGTCCCTCCTCTCAATGAGGAGAGACGCAAACAGCTTTCCAAGCAGGTTCAAGAGACTGCCGAAGAACACAAGATTGCAATCAGGAATGTCCGTCACAGTTCCAACGACCAACTCAAAAAGTCCCTCAAGGACAAACTGATCACCGAAGATGATGAGCGTTTCGGACTTGAAGAGGTGCAGAAACTCACGAACACCTACACGGGTAGGATCGAGGAACTCGTCAAGAACAAGAACAATGAAATCATGACGGTCTGAAGCTGTCTATTTCGGACGCGGAAGAGGGCGCCGTTGGCGCCCTCTTTTCGTTCCCGTCGCTTTCAGATCAGTTGATTTTGAAAATGGATTGGTCGAGATCGGAGTTGACAAGAATCTCAGTGGCCTTGAAAGAGATATAGAAAGTCAGCTGCCCTAGCTCGAACCTCTGAGCATATCTTTCGGGGATTTTCACACCTTCGACGACCTTCAGCCGGTCAACTTCCACAGAGGTCGAGATAACCCTGCCGTCGATCTCGAAGGAGGACTCATATGATTTGATCTCACCCGTCTTTGTGTCTACGATAAAATCCGTGAAGAAACCCTCGGGGGAGACCACTCGAAACCCAGGGCGCTTTCTCAACCGCTCGGGGAGAGCCTCCACAACGAACCCCTTATCACCGATTCGTTGCAGCATCGGCAAACCTATCCGGTTGAGAGGTGGTAGTGAGAATCCCCGGACGGAGGACTCGGTGTTGACCCCGTCGTGCACCTGCTTGAGAGGCTGAAACGGATTCGCTATCTCTAGGAAATACTTGTCACCTGCAAAAACCGTTGAAAATGTGGCGGGGAAAGTGGCCGCGGGGGAACCCGATATCTCGGCCGAGCCTCTCACCACGAGACTGCTCATGGACTTGAGCTTCTCGCCTCCATGGGCTTCCAAAGCCTTCTTCGCCACGTCTTCGTGGAGCGAATCTCCCGCGAACGCAAAGAATTGAAGAGATAGAAGACAGACTGCTGAGAGGAATGATTTTTTCATATCGTCATAGCGAGGATGGCGGACCTCGTCCGCCATCCAGTCAAATCTACCAAGAGAAGCGGGCTTGAAGTTCAATTCTTCTGTTACCTGAGTTTCCTCCCGCTCCACCACCGCCACCGAATCCACCGAATCCTCCAAATCCTCCGATGGTCGAAGTGGTCTGACCGAATCTGCTCGATGCCAGGTTTCCGACAGGATTACCCGGGTTGACAGTGTTCAAAAGATTGCTGAACTGCAACGAGAGGTTGAGATTGTAGGGCTTATTCGAACCCCCGCCTCCGAAGCCTCCGAAACCTCCGAAGCCTCCCATGTTTCCTCCCATTCCACCGCCGCCGCCAGCTCCGCCACGGCCGCCTCCGCCACCTTGGCCACCACGACCTGCGCCCCCTGCCCCTGCTGAGGGTGCGCCACTCTGCTCACCGCCGAAGCCGAAGTTCCTGCTGATATTCAGATTGACGTTGAAGAAGGCGGGGCCTCTCCCGTAGTTCCTCGGGATCACCGAGTTGGGGTCCTCGCCAGCGACATCGCAGAAAGAAGCTGTGACACCCAGGGCGGTGCATCTCGAGGCTAGTTGACTGAAAGTCGGCCTTTCGGTGAAGCGTGTGTCACCATTCGTGTCGACACCCGTCGTGATATTGAAAGGCCTGCCTGAAGAGGCGTTGATGAAAGGACGCAGGTTGATCGCCCAAGGAAGAGTGACGCTTCCTCCGATGAAGAAGTTGTGTCTGATGTCCAGAGCAGAACTCCCCCATTCTCCAGCGAAGTCATAGCTGTAGGCAGGGAAACTTCCAGGTCCATCGGCGTCGCTCTTTGAGAATCCAAGGCGATAGTTTCCAAACAAAGAAATCTTGTCATTGAATTGGGTTCTGAAGTTCGCGATGATCTGCTGTTGGTTCAGAAAACCCGTGCTCTCATATTCGAAGATGTTTCCAGCTAAGGGATTGGGACGGACCGCCCCGGTACAACTGACCAGAGAGGTGCAGATAGGGGCGTTGATGTTCCTCGAACGCAGGACATTGACAGTTCGCGAAGTAATGAAGAAGACCGCGAGCGTCGACCGCCTCGGCAACTGCCTTTCAAGTCCAAGGGTGCTCTGCATGGTATAGGGGCTTCTCATGTCGGTTGAAACCCTTTGAACCGTGCTCGCACCGGGGACTATCGCCGCAACCTGAGCGGCGGTCGGGACATTGGTGACTCCATTGACTGTGAAGGCGACGCCACTCAACAGACTGATCGCCGCTGCCCTGACGGTCGGGTTCGGATCGTTCACGCTGACGACGTAATTGAGCTGACGAACACCGTCGAAACGAATCGACTGCAATGTCAGCCCCTCACTGAATCGATCATAGAAGATACCGAAGCCGCCACGGACGACTGTTTTGGGAGCACGTGCCCCACCCGCTCCGGGTGACCACGCGAAACTCAATCTCGGGGCGAGATTGTAATTGCTGCTGATGTTGGTCTGGTTCTCGTAACGGAGACCGGCACTCAATGTGAATGCAGGGCTGATTCTCCAGTCATCCGTCACGAACACCCCCACGTCCTTCCTCGAAACCTCAGCGACGGGATTGCCGGAAGTGAGATTGAATTGGATGGGGGTCTGTGTTCCAAGGATTGTATTCCTGTAATTGTCCAGACTGATGAACGAGAAAGTCCCACCAAAGCCGGACTCCGACCGGTCGGTTATCGATACCCCTCTCACTCTGACGCCGAACTTGATTGCATGCTGGGCAGACTGACCAAGCGACGTCGTAGTGTAATTCTGGAATTCCCAGTTGCGATTCCTATTGATGTTGTTACCAATCTGCGCGCCGCCTCCCACGAAGGCCGACGCGACGCTGATGGTCGGAATCGTGTTGTCTCCGATTTGATCTCGATCTTCCCACTCATAAGAGAATCGAGTCTCGTTGACGGTCTTCGGATTGATGATCGCAGTCTCGGTGATTCTGATTTCGTGGTCGGTGTTCAGTGTCTCGAAGGAACGAGAGGAGAGGGAGAGATCTCCAACCCCTTGGTTCTCTGACTTGAACCGCGTGTACCCGTACCTCACTATCAATGTGTTCTTGTCATTCAATGCATAGTCGAATCTCGGACTGATCGAGAGTCGCCTGTTGGGGACCGTGAATTCCTGACGCAACGGAACCGTGTTCAGGGATGAGTCGAGAATCAGAGCGTTGACCACTGAACCGTTGTCGATCTCCCGATTCGAAATGTCGATGAAGAAGGATGACTTCCCCTTGACCACCGGACCGGAGAAGTTTCCACCATAGAACCTGGTTTGAGACGGGGCCCTGTTGAGAGCGAAAGGGTTTCGGGAGTTCAGGCTCTCATCGTTGAAGTTGAGGAAAACCTGACCACGCCAACTATCCGAGCCAGGCCTGGTAAGCACCTCGATCCGACCGAAACCCAGCCTGTCGAATTCCGCCGAAAAGGGATTCTGGTTGATTCGAACCTCCCTTATCGCCTCTCTGGGAGGAAGCCGACCGCCTTGGAATCCGTCGATGAAAATCTGACCGCCTCCCGGTCCTGCCGAGGGGCCCGCAAGCGCGAGAAGCGCCGCCTCCAGCTCATCTGGATCGTCGGGCAATGCCTCAAGGTCTTTCCCGGAGAGCACTGTCGCACCGGCGTTGTTGTTCGGATCGGTGTCGACCGTGCCCGCGCTCGATATATCCACCTCTTCGGTGACACCCGTGACGGTCAGGGATATCGTGAGTTGTTCTCTCTTCCCACCGGTCACAGTCACATCGGGGTTTTCAAAATCTTCGAAGTTCGCTGCGGAGACCAGCACCTTGTATTTGCCGGCAGCCAGCCCTGTGATGTTGAACTCGCCCTGTCGGTTGGTCGTCGCAGATTTTTCCTTCCCAGTCGCATCGATGGCCTTCACGGTCGCCCCGGGAACCACCGCCCCGAGACCATCGACGACCTGCCCGGTCACGCCACCCGTCTGCTGAGCCTGGGCGACACCCGCCATCAAGACGAGAACGACAAATGTAAGTTTGATAAACGATTTCATAAATGCCTCAAAAGAAAAAATGTGAAAAAGAAATTGGTAATTGCGCCGGCTAGGATGGAGATCAGAATCCAAATCCATCTAATCCCGGGATGGAGAAACCAGAATCCGCGCCACCCATTGAGGGTCGACGACCACCCTGCGGTTGCCTGAGGAAAGTCTCAACGCCAGAAAGAAGTTTTATCGCGTTGATTCTCGAGGCATCGGTCCCCTTCGAACTCGAGACTGCAATCATCTGTCCGACCTTCAGGTCGGCCACAGTGATGCTGGGGAATCTTTCAAACATGTCATCGAGCCCTGCCGAGCCTCCGCCCCTCGGCATCCCAGGTCCTTGTGCACCCATGGGACGAGCATCCTGTCCCGCCTGCGGCTGAGCCTGAGGGGGACGGATGACAGGAGAGGATCCACCACCCGCCATTCCAAAACCTCCGGCGAATCTTTGAATCATCTCCGCGGGGAATTGCCTCAACGCCGATCCTTTCGAAATCACCACCGTGACATTCCGGTTTGATCCGACCTCGCTGACAGTAACCTCGCCCTTTGACACGTCGATGGCGGAAATCGTGCCACCTACCGTCACAAAGGCACCAGTCACTATCTTCTCCGCGACGAACTCCGAGCCCTCCGCACTTCTCGTTCCGAGAGCCCGCAACGAATCCCCAGGGGCTATCTCGTTGAATGTGCTTTTCTTGGCTTGGCTGAACTCGACTGAATCCGGGGCGTAACGCAGGTACTCGACACCCTCTTTGGGTTTGACGATCAGGGTGGACTCACCCATCAGCCCACGAATCGAGACCGTGATGGACTGGGTCTGCGGGTTGTATGAAGCGACTCTTCCGGTTATACCGCGAGTTCTCCACTCCTCAGTCTCACGTCTTCGCCTGGCTTCGATATCACTTTTGGAAATCAAGAAAACTGTTTTCGCAGGAACACTGCTTCTGTCGGCGGAGACCGGTCCCGAAACAAGAATTCGATCACCGACCGAAATCTCGCTCAGTGAAACCGTCGTCGCGGCACGAAGGGAGGGATTTTCAGGAGCAACGCGCTTGAACTCGGAGGCCGCAGATAGGACCACTATTATCTGACCATCCTTGGTTGACAATCCGAGCCTCTGCCCATCGATCGATGTGACCTCACCCCCGGCGAGGTTGGCGCGAATGCCGACATCTGACCCCGCCGACTGAGCAACCGCGATGCCGACAAAAGAAAGTAGCGAAATGGATAGAAGCGCAAATAGTTTTTTCATAAACCCAAAGAGACCCTAAATACTTGATTTTCAACTATATTCGATCAAAAAGCTGGAAATAGATTCAAATGTCTGCCATTTGGTAAGACGCTAGGTATAGACAAAAGGTTCCACCTGACCTCGAATTTCCCTAAATAATTGAGTCTACGGGGTTTGAAGGGAAAAGCAAGGGGAACTCCAGAGCCGTCCGGGCTCGAAGGATGGGGAATGTCCATTCATGGGATTGAGAAAACGGGAAAGACCTGAGAAATAGTGGTTGATGGGTGATTCTCAGGCGGATACAGCCGATACGCCACTTGCCGCAAGGACCGCCTCTGAGACGACTGCCTCGGGTGACATACCGATCAGCTCCCCATCAATCACGTCCATGTGGTATCCGAGGGCCTCCGAACATAGTTCTGCCAAGGATTGGAGGTCGAAGCGGGTGCCCGTGGCGAGAAGCCGGGACAATTCACCGCCTCCGTTGCCGAAACGATCGGAATAGAAAAGAACCAACCGGTAGAGCTCATCTGAAAGCTCGTCCTCTGAGCAGGTGACGTTCCTGATGATCAGCGGGTCCGTTCCACGGAGAATCATGCCGTTGAAGCCGTCATCGGAGAAGCTCAACAGGAGCGAGTCACCGGAACCCAGATCATCGAGAATCACGGTCTCCGCCAATGGCCTCGGAAGCACCAATCCGAGGTTCCACCCGAGCCCTGCCAACAGTTCTTCAAATCCGACGAGGACCTCCTTCGACACCGCCGAGACGAGATATCGCGTCTTTCCATCGACATCGTTGGAGATCTTCTCGGTAGCGAGACGAAGTAGATTCGGGTCGACTCCGAATGCGGCAGAGGCCTTCCATTCGATGATCTCGTGAAGTTCCCTGGTGGATTTTGGATCCGAGTCCAATGAAAAGGCCGAGACTTTCCCCACTCCATGAGGCAGGGCGAGATTCCAGTTCTTCTTGTCTGCGAGACCCGCTCTTTCAGCGCATTCACGTATCAGGGATTGGAGCCTCGTGGATTCAAAGTCTGCGGCAGTGAAATCAGCTCTCAATAGCTCCGCTGGAATCGTGACCTCTGCGTGTTGACCTACCTGAATCGAACCCTTCGCACCGGAAGATTGCACGACGGCTATGGAGGTTTGGCTTATGGCCAAACCGTTCCTGGGAAATTTCGGGGTTATCAAATTAGTAACCATCACTTTGTCGCAAATCGAGATTTCAATAATCGCGATAACTCACTCCCGCATCATCGATGCCCTCAGCGAGACTCCTGACATCCTTGATTCCTGCCTGATCCTCGTTTGTCGGGTCCTCGGCCCGAATCTCTTCCCATTCCGCGCGTTCCGTTATCGGATCCTTCGGCAATTCCCGAAGATAGCCTCCATTGACCAACTCCGAAAGATTCTCGGGAAATTTTCCCTTGTCGCTCGCATATTGATCTATCGACCTGCGCATCTGCCACAGATTTTCTTTGAGGACCGACTCGCGCGCATGCTGAACGCTTTTCTGATAGGTGGGCACGGCAACCGACAGCAGAATCACGAGAATGAACATTGCAATCAGCAACTCCAACAGGGTGAAGCCTTTCTGATTCCGAGCTCGCGCGGAGGAAACATTCATGGGGTGCCCGATACCTACCATTCCTTATAGCTGTCTCCCGACATTGATTCTGCATCTGAACCCGATCTGACGTCGAAGACGTTTATCTCATCCCATGAGGATGAATCAGACCTCTGATAGGAAGAGAGCAATTTCCAGGTATCCCTTCTGCCTGTCATCGGGTCGACGGGAATCTCTCGAAGGTAGATCTTCTTGACCTCCTCCATCGAATTCGATTCCGTCGCATTGCCCTCCAAGGTGACCGTCCCCAGAGCTATGGGCATCCCCCTCGGCTTCACCCGTACACCCTCTGTAAGAATCTCAAGACTAGGTGGATACCTGTCGAGATTCATAACATCGAAGATCGTGCAGTCGTCTATGACGACCCTGCTTCTCGGATCGGTCGTGACGTTGGCACCGCCGGGTATCGTCGGATTGGCAGTGGTTATCTGCCCCGCACCGCAGGCCCCGATGGTGTCACGCCGAAATTCGTCGATCGCGGAACGCATCATCGCGAGCGTCTCTCGCAATTTAGCCTCTTTGCCTCTCCTCACGGAGTTCTGAGCAAGCGGTATCGTGCCCATTACCAACACCGAGAGCACAACGAGCGTGACGATCATCTCGAATAGAGAGAGACCCTTCTCATCGGAAAGATGTTCGGTGGAAGCTTTGTCTGTGCGGAAACTCTTGATCACTCTAAAACTTCACTGGCAGATTCTTCCCATCGAGTGACAGGAATCCTGTCATCTCCGAATCGAAGAAAAGCTGCGGAACCCCGTCCATCAGGGCTTCTACCTCGATGAAGGCTATTGTTCCCGAGACACCGGCTTGGATTCCCTCCCGACTGACCATTGAAACGTAGGTCTTGCCATTCTGATTGATGAAAGGCATTGCCTCGATGCCCTCCATCTCCTTTCCAAACGCCTCGCCATAGGAAATCTTCTTGACAGCCAACATCTTCGAATCGAACTTGAGCCCCAAGACCGCCGATCCGATTTGGTCCCGGCTTTCGACCCGCACTGCGATGACCGCCCTCTCACCTTTGGTCATGACGAGGGGCGCTCCCCCGAAAGACAGATTCGTAACTGTCGGAGCCGACTCGGCCCCGGCAGGGACATCGGACTCGACCTCTTTGTCAGAAGCGGTCACATCAGGCCCGGAGAGCTCAACGGTCTTGACACCCGCGGACTCGATCGGACGAATGGCGACATCAGTTCCTCCACCAGTGGCGGCATTGGCATCCGACCTGACGAAGGTCGGCTGGGAAGCCTGCGTCGTGGCAGCATCGGCGCCGTTTGACCTCACATAGCCAGGTGAGCGGACTTCCGTGTTTCGCGCGACATTACCCGATTTCTTGCCCGACTTCCGATCCTCAGCGACATCTCTGATGATCATCTCCTCGAGAGAGCCACTGACCGGAACGGCGAGGCTTCCCGCGAATCTGATGACCTCGTCCTCAGGCTCGATCGAAGGAGCGCGAATCACCCGCGGGGTTATCGCAATGACAATGTCGACCTGTCGATCATCCTTCGTCGGAGCAGTGAACAACCTACCCAGCACAGGTATCAATCCAATGAGGGGAAGACCTGAGCGCGAATTACTCTCAACGTCCTGGGCGACACTCGCAAGAAGCAGGGTCTTGTTGTTCTGAATCCGCGCAGTCCCCTTGATGGACCTGTCGGAGAATGTAGGTGTCAGGGTTGCGCTGCTAGCGACGACATCCTTAGATTCGATTGTCATGGTCACCTGCACATCCTGGTTCGGAAAGACTATCGGCTTGAACTTCAGGGTGAGTCCGACCTGCTCGTACTGAATCTGATCGCCGAAGACTTGCGTAGGGTTTGGATTCGGGCCCGAAATCGGCGCGAAAGAGGCGGTCCTGACGGGCACCCTCTGCCCTATGCGGGCCTCGGACTCCTCGTTGTTGAACGCGTGTATTTGGGTCTGCGCAATCAGTTTGCTGTTCGCCCTGCTTTGGAAGGCCTGAAGATTAGACGAGGGAATCGCCCAACCCACACCGAATACGGTCGGCAGCTTGTCCGGTCCGAGGTCTCCAAAAAGCTCCTTACCACGGTTTGCGCCGACCACCGCCCTCGTGGTGCCACCAAGTCTTGTAAGTTCAGCCTCCGTCCCGATCTGATTGCCGAACTTAAGAAGATCCGACTTCGACACCTCATATATGGAGACGTCCATCACGACCTCCGCGCGATCCTTGTCGAGCGAGGAGATGAGGTTGCCGACCAGTCTGACATACTCCTCGGTGTCCCGGATGGTTATGCTGTTCGTCGGTTCATCGATCAGGGCGAGCGTCTGCGCACGGCCAGGCTGCGGGGGGAATACCTGCTTAACGACTTTCTCGATATCCTTAGGATTCGCATTGGCGAGAAAGAAGGTCTTGTAGACGAACTGCTGGTAGTTCTGTCGCCTCTGCGCAGAGGCCACCAAAATAGTCCGAGGTCCCAGTTTCTGAAAGATGAGATTCTGCTGGATGAAGATATAGTCGAGAGCCCTAGCGGCGGAAACTTCTGTCAGATCGATGTTGATCTTCTGGGGCGTCCGAAAAGCCTCGGGTTCGAAAATAACGTTGAGATCAAGATTCCTCGCCAAGTCACGGATCAATGTCTGCAGATCGATTCCACTCGGATAGGGCCCCACATTGATGAGTTCCAGCTGGGGAAGAAGCTCGTCCTCGACCTTGGATGTGCTGCTCGTCGGCAGCAATTTGACGGTTCCTTGAGGCCCGCTGCCGGGGCTGCGCTCCTCCTGTAGTCGGAGGACCCTGCCCATCTCATTCTTCGCAAGCTCATTCACGGGGTCATATTCGTAGGCTTTGCGAAACGCATTGTAGGCACCGATGAAGTCACCTTCGTCAGCAAGAGCCTTCCCTGTTCTCATGAACATCTGGGAAGCGTTGAAGATGGCTCGGCGATATCTCAGGAGATACTCGGCATTGCGGGGTTTCTCCACCAATGCGAAGGCGTATTCCTCTGCAGCTTTGTCCCACTCACCCGCCGCCTCGTGCTGCATGCCTTTGGCAAAATGCTTCCTCGAAGGATTCGCCAAGACGGATGTCATAGGCATCATCAATGCGAGAAGAAACAAAAGACTGAATCCGTTGCGAACAATGCTGTTTCTGAACATAGATATTCTCGATCCTCGAACAATCCCGATCGGGGTTCCCAAGCACTCACGCATCAAAGCCCGAAAAGTTCCATGGAATCATGGAAAGGAGCTTGATTTTCAGTAATTTAACACGAAATCGTCCAAATAGGACCCCATGCTAGCGATGAACATCCTCGATAAAGGTGACGCGATTGATTTCGTGCAGGGTCGTCAATCCGGCCCTCACTTTCGCGAGTGCCGACGCTCTGAGGCTGAGCAACCCTTCGGTCTCGGCTCGCCTCCGGATCTCTGAACCAGGCCTCTTCTCGACGATCATCTCCCGAATGCTGTCGGACATGTCCAACAATTCATGTATCGCCGTGCGCCCGCGGTAGCCGGTGTGATTACAGGCATCGCAACCGACACCTTTGAAGAAGGTCACACCAACGAAATCCTCCGGCCGTATGCCGGACTCCGACATCTCCTCCGCCTTGAGCTCGTGAGGTCGCTTACAGGTCGGACACAACAGTCTCACGAGACGCTGAGCCAATACACAATTGAGAGAGGAGACAAAGTTGTAAGGCTCGACGCCCATGTTGAGAAATCGTCCAATCACATCGATGACGTTATTCGCGTGGACCGTGGTGAAGACCAGGTGACCCGTCAGAGCAGATTGAATCGCGATCTGCGCCGTCTCCTCGTCACGGATTTCACCGACCATTATCTTGTCCGGATCGTGGCGCAGTATCGAACGCAGTCCTCTCGCGAATGTGAGTCCCTTCTTTTCGTTAACTGGAATCTGAACTATTCCCTGCAACTGGTATTCGACCGGATCCTCGATGGTGATGATCTTGTCCTCATCATTCCTTATCTCGTTGAGAGCCGCGTAGAGAGTGGTCGTCTTACCCGAACCTGTCGGCCCCGTCACCAGCACCATCCCATAGGGCTCTCGGATGTAAAGCCTGAACCGGCGAAGATCTTCCTCATCGAACCCCACAACGTCGAGGCTTAGGTTCTTGAATTCCTCAGAAATCTGTTCTTTGTCCAGAATCCTTATCACCGCATCCTCTCCGAAGACGGTCGGCATTATCGAAACTCGGAAATCCACGGTTCTCCCTTTGTATCTGACTCGGAAGCGTCCGTCCTGCGGAATCCGCCTCTCCGCGATGTCCAACTCCGACATCACCTTGATTCTGGAGATGAGGGTCTGATGGAAGGCGATGTCAATCGGGTCGACCTTCGAGTAAAGAGCGCCGTCGATACGATACTTGACCTGAACGTCGCGTTCCCGCGTTTCGATGTGGATGTCCGAAGCACGGCTTTCCATCGCGTTGTAGATGATGGTGTCGACAAGCTTGATGATGGGCGACATGTCCGTGTCGCTGGCAAGGCGATCCAAATCCAGGACTTCTTCCCCGCGATCGGTTTCTTTGACGAGGGAGAGCCTGAACCCCGATGCGGCTTCTTGAAGAACCCTCTGAGTGGCATCGCCCTTCTTGAGAATCACGTCGATCGCGCCTTTGGTGGCCACATAGGGAATGATTCTCACATTCAGAGCAGTCTCGAGCTCATCTATGAGTTCCAGGTTCGAGGGATCCGCCATCGCAGCGTGCAGGCTTCGGCCATCGCGTCTCAAGGGCACAAAATGGTGCTTGAGCATCAGATCCACGGGGACCTTCGCCAATTCATCAAAATCGATTGGAGATGGACCCTCAGTCGGAAGTAGGTCGATGAACGGAAGACGGTAACGGTCGGCCAAGGCCTTGGCCTCGACGACCTCGGGCGGTTGTTGTGCCGGAGCGGCTGCGATGTTCGATTGCGTATCTTCAGTCATCTTCAATCTCAAGAACAAAGTTTAGGAACCAGCTCACCTTCCCGTGAACGGACCCGCGGATATCGTCTGAATAATGGGAAGGTAGATCGCGAGAAGGATGGCGACGACGATGAGCGCCATGATTACCAAAATGACGGGTTCCAGCAGGCTCATCAGTTGCTCGAGCCTCACCTCCGACTCGGCGTCGTAAAAATTCGCCACCTCATCGAGCATCTCCCTGAGACTACCTGACTTCTCGCCGATGCCGATCATGTCCACTGCCAGCGGTGGCAACCAAGCAGCCGAAGCTACCGAATCTGCAAAACCTCGACCCTCCCGGATACGCGCGAGGACAGCGTTACTTCGACGACGGAGCTCGGTGTTGCCGATTGATTGAGCCCCGATCTCCCATGCCTCCGGGACGGTTATTCCACCCGACAGAAGCGTCGACAGAGACCTGCAGAGTTGTGCCGCCGAGAGTTGCCTGACCAACTCGCCGATGAAGGGGAGTCTAAGGAGAAATCCGTCCAACATGAGTCGTCCCGTCGGCGTCCTGAACCAAAACAAAGCGAGTAGCACTCCAACGACGAGCAGTGGCAATATCCACCAGATGTTCGCCGCTATTCCAGATGAGATGCCGAGAACTATGACAGTGACGGTTGGGAGTCCCTCACGGGTGTTCAACCCCTTGAACAGGTCGGACATTCTCGGAATGATGTACAGGGTCAGGAAAGACACCATCAATGTGGCGGCGACAAGTAGAAAGGCAGGATAGGCCACAGCTCCGCGAATCTTCCTCGCAATTCCCACGCTTCGCTTCAGATAGATGACATATCGCGAGAGGACGTCGTCTAGAGCACCACTTCGTTCGCCAGCGAGAATCGAAGCGGTGTAGATCCTTGAGAAGGTCCCCTGAGCCTCGAATGCCTCGGAGAGGGGAACACCGCTCCTGATCTTTGTCTCGACATCGGACAGTACGGTTCTGAGCACCCCGGAACCCGCTCTTTCACGGAGAAGTGATATGGCTTGAAGGATCGGAATCCCCGCCCTCAAAAGAGCCGAGAGTTGCTGATTGAAGAGGAGAAAGTCACCTTGCTTGACCTTCGATCTTCCCGAAGCCGCACCCAAGCCGGAGCCGAGAAGACCGGACGAGTTGCTCTTGATCGAAAAGACTTTGAAACCCTCACCTTCCAGATGATGACGAACATCATCGGCACTGTCGGCCTCGACTGTGCGGGTTACGATATCTCCTGATTGGGTGCCGATTCGGCAGGTGAACTCAGCCATGCGTCTGATTACCGGTGGACTGATCCAATGAACCATTCCAAGAAATTGACTGAGTATATCACGCAGAGACTGGCCATAAGTTCCCCGAAAAACCCTCATCACATCGGGAATTCCAAGCTAAACGAAAAGAATCCCGAAACTTCTTGAAAAATGCCGACCGACTTCCCTATTATCGAAGGGTTCTTGGAGGTTTAGAGGTTGAGCAGAAAGCTTCGAACACATTTTCCTGTGTCGGCGAGTCTCGTTTGCCTGCTTCTCTTATTGAACTTCGGACTCGTCCGCGCTCAGGACACGCCGCAACCAGATCCAGGCGGTCGACTGCGAGTTCAGACCGATCTCGTGACCCTAACCCTCACCGTCACTGACATCTATGGGAGATACGTCTCCGGACTGGGTCAAAATGCCTTCACAATAATCGACGAGAACGAGGAGCAGGAAATCACTTTCTTCAGCGACAGCGATGCCCCGGTCTCGATCGGAATCGTGTTCGACATCTCGGATTCGATGAGTGGCGAGAAGATTTCCAAGGCACGAAAGGCTCTCGAACGATTTCTTAACACCAGTCATCCGATGGATGAATACTTTCTGATTGCATTCAACAGCAGGGCCCAGTTGCTTCTCGATAAATCCCGCGATGCTGATGCAGTCCTGAGGAAACTCACCTTGGTAGACCCGAAAAGTAATACCGCGCTTTACGATGCCTGCTATCTCGGCATCGAACGCGTATCCCGGGGAACCCACCAGAAGAAGGCGTTACTCATCATCAGCGATGGTCAAGATAACGCGTCCAGGTACAACTTCAACGAGGTCCGTCGACTGATGCGCGAATCTGATGTGGTGACCTATGCCGTCGGGATCATGGACATTCAAGATGCTCGGTCGATCGAGGGCATGCGAGGTCAAGCGTTTCTCGATTCATTGACGAGCATCACCGGCGGCAAGGCCTTTTACCCTCGAAACGATGTCGAATTAGATGAGATATTCGAGAGGATTGCTCTTGAACTCCGAAATCAGTACTCGGTTGGATACACCCCGAGAAACTTTGAGCCGAATGGAAAGTGGAGGCGGGTCCGAGTCCGCGTGAATCCTCCGAGGGGACTTCCCCGCCTGACAGTTCGAAATCGTGAGGGTTATTACGCCACCCCGTCGATTGGGCTTCCGTAGCGTGATATCCTTGCCTCGAATGACCCGCGATATCAAAGGAAAAGTCATCTTCGCACTCGCCCTCATCATCTGTTCGATCTCCGTTGTGACATTTGAGGCCGAATCAGGGACAGTCGGTGCGGCCACACTGGCCTCCCCGACTCCCCCAGTTTCTGTTGACGATGATGCACCCATCAGAATCGCAACCGAACTGGTGAATCTCAATGTCCGCGTCATCGATCGCAACAACAGACCGGTGAACAATCTCCAGCAGAAGGATTTCAGGGTATTCGAAAACAACATCGAGCAATCGATTGAATTCTTCTCCCGCTCCGAGGTTCCTACCAACTACTCGCTGGTAATCGACAACTCGGGATCGCTGCGCATGTTGCTCGACAAGGTAATCGAGGCAAGCAAGATAATTGTCGGAACCAACCGTCCCGAGGACGAGACGAGTGTCATCAGGTTCGTCAGCTCAGACAAGATCGAAGTGAAGCAGGAGTTCACCTCCGATCGCGCCCTTCTAGAGGATGCGCTTGACGGCCTCTACATCGAGGGGGGCCAGACCGCAATCATCGATGCAGTCTATCTTGCAGCCGAGTCTGTGAGTGAATACGAGAGGGCCGACAAGGAGCGCAAACGTCGCGCGATCATCCTCGTGACCGATGGTGAGGACCGCGACAGCTTTTACAAGGAGACTCAGCTTTCTGAGCTGCTCAGGGAAATCGATGTCCAAATCTATGTGATCGGTTTCATTTCCGAGCTCAGCGCCGAGGGCGGTTTCATCACTCGAAGTCCCCAGGCGAAGGCTAAGGCCTTTTTGGAACGACTGGCGAAGGAGACCGGAGGCAGAGCCTATTTTCCCAACGGCTTGAGCGAACTGAATGGAATTGCGAAAGATATAAGTCTGGAACTTCGCACCCAGTATTCGATCGGGTACCAACCCTCGGCCTCACCTCCGGGTGCATTTCGAACGATTCGAGTCATGGTGTCGGATGGACCGAATCGCGAAAAACGAATAGCCGTCACGCGCAGCGGGATCAAGGCCTCAGGCCCAACGGACCAACCTCCGACTCTCAAACAGTGATCCCATTCAAAAACGAATGGCGCACCGAGAAGGTGCGCCATTTTTCTCTTACTCGGTGAGTGCTCTATTTCTCCGGAACCGAGCCTGAAATCTTTTTGGTCGTCGTCTTCCCCGTATCGACGACCGGAATCCCCTTGCCAACCTCACCATGCGGGCTTGGAATGACATGCACGGCAGTAACGGTTCCAATCTTCCGGGCTGCCGCGGCTCCTGCATCGACCGCCGCTTTCACGGCAGCAACATCACCTCTAACGATTGCAGTGACAAGTCCGGCATCGATCTTCTCATAACCGACCAAGTTAACGTTGGCCGCCTTGACCATGGCGTCGGCCGCCTCGATCATCGCAACCATCCCCATACATTCAACCATTCCCAGAGCCTGCATAGACACTCCTTTGCACCGAAAACTCAAACCCTATCTCAATACCAGTGATACAAGAAAAACAACAAGCACCGCGACCAAGGTGAACAACGTCATGATGACGAAGTCAGGCGAACCGTCTTCATCCACTGCCTTCCAGCCCAATGGTCGTCTGGAAGCGATACGAGTGCTATCGGACCTGGTCACCGACCTCCTCTTTCGCGGTCCAGACAGAAGGCCGAGGATTGTATTCTTGATTTGCAATCCCATAGGGGCTCACATCAACCTGTTCTCAGTCTATGCCTCGGTCACCCACGAAAACTCCCTTCTCAGAGGCCAGGTCCTTTGCCGCCGGGGTGATTATCGTCTTGGGCCCTACCACAATCTTGCGTCCATCAAACGCTGCTCTCCTGACATCATCCTCACTGACGAAATCGACCGCAGGACCGAAACCCGATGGATCCGATCCTATGTCATGAATCTTCGCCATTCCCATCGCGCTCTCATGGCGAACCAGGCCCGCACCGGAGGATCTCTGTCTCGAAGCTAGAAAGCTATCGACGATCTTCGCGATCGAATCTCTCCCGACTCCTCGAACGCCGACGGGACCGCTCGCTCGTGAAATTGGCTTCGTCTCGAAAGCGACCCTCTTGATATCCATCAGATGAATTGGTGAAACATTGTCAGAAGTCACGTTGCCTCCCCAGGAACCACAGCCCAAGGTCATCGAAGGAGCAAGATCCGTGGTGAGCCCGATCGCACCGTGAGTCGTAGGGGAGTTGATGATGATCCGTGATGCGGGCATCTTTTCTCCGAAGCGAATCGCAGCTTCACGTGACTTCGAATGCATGCCTGCCGTGTGACCCATTCCCCCGAATCTCAGTATCTCGAGGCACCTCTCAGCCCCCGCATCTATGCCATCGACAGTGAAGAAGGCAAGGGTCGGGGAAAGCTTTTCAAACGACCAAGGGAAGTCTCTTCCGACTCCCGCACAGTCCGCGATCAGACATCTGACCCCACCCGGAATCTTTATCCCAGCAAGATTGGCTATGTACTCGGCGCTGCGTCCGACGATTTTCGGATTCAGCGTGCGCTTCTCGGTTACGAGCACCGAACCGACCTTGACGGCCTCCTCCGGATTGAGGAAGTGCCCGCCCTGTCTGATGAATTCGGCGCGCAAATCATCTGCTATCTGCAAGTCGGCCACCACCGACTGCTCGGATGCGCAAATGGTTCCGTTGTCGAAACAGGTGCCGGTAAGAATGTCGGACACCGCCTTTTTCAAGTCAGCAGACCTCTCCACGAAGACGGGGACGTTTCCCGGGCCGACGCCGAATGCTGGTTTCCCAGAGGAATAAGCGGCTCTGACAAGACCGATACCTCCTGTCGCAAGGATAACGGCGGTCTTCGGATGCTTCATCAGAGCCTCCGTGCCCTCGAGCGCGGTGAACGTGAGGCATTGAATCGCATCGGTTGGCAGTCCCGCGGAGATTCCAGCCGTCCTCATCACGCGCGCAGTCTCTTGGATACATTTGGAAGCGGAAGGATGTGGAGAGAGAACAATCGTGTTTCTGGATTTGATCGCGATGATGATCTTGAAGATTGCAGTAGAGGTAGGGTTCGTGGACGGAATCACTGCGGCGACCACTCCCCGAGGGCTTGCGATCTCGACTATGGATTCAGACTGTCGGACCACACCGACAGTCTTCAGATTCTTGAAGTGATTCCAAACATCCTCAGCCGCGAAACGATTCTTCTCGGCCTTGTCCTCAGGGCGACCGAAACCCGTCTCCTCAGATGCCAGTCTCCCGAGCCTTGAGGATTCCATGAGAGCTGCTCGCGCCATCGCATCACAGATGGAATCGATTCTCGCTTGATCGAAAGACGACAGTTGAGCCCAGGCACGAGCCGCGGCTTCAACCGCCGAACCGGCTTCTACTTGCGATCTCTGGACTCTGTCCTCGCTCATCGGGAAAAACTTTAGGGTAGTGTCTTTCAGTTAAAAAACCGATGGGCTCCGTCTTGGCAAGCCGGAACCCATTCAGTCGGAGAAATCAATCGCTGCCTTCGCTACTTCTTGCTCTTGTCCGAACGGAGGGCTTCCTCATCCGGGCTGTAGCCAACGGCTCCATTCTTTGGGAGAACCCTCTCCACCTCGCCATGAGGCCTCGGAATCACATGCACGCTGATGAGTTCACCAACACGTCGGGCCGCAGCGGCTCCCGCATCGGTCGCGGCCTTGACCGCCCCGACATCGCCGCGTACGAAAATCGTCACATATCCGGCGCCGATGTACTCTTTTCCGATCAATTGGACGTTTGCGGCCTTGACCATGGCATCGGCAGCCTCAACGGCTCCGACAAATCCTTTGGTTTCAACCATTCCCAAAGCTTCAAGACTCATCAGTGAACTCCTTTCAAGAAAGGCCGAGGAAAAGCGAATCGGCTCTTAAGATAGCGTGAAATTAACATGCTGATGCGATGTTTTCAAGCGAAACCTGCTCTACAGACCATTGATACTGCGGAAATCAGAGGAAAATTCGTTGACACCGAGTCGCAAGGAAGGCGATACTCCGAGGGTCTGGGGCTGGTGCGCCTGAAGGACATCGCTTTCGTCAAGGCAAGCCCCGATATTCAGATTTCAAAGGAATGGAGAGATGAGCGACTCCCTAGGCCAACGTCTCCGATCGGTACGTGAAGAGAAGGGTCTCGATATCCATACTATCGCCGACCGGACCAAAATCCCATCACGAATCCTGGAAGCATTGGAGAGCGAAGACCTCTCGGCGATCCCCAGTGGCGGGTACGGTCGCGGGATCGTCCGCTATTTCGCAAAGGAAGTCGGACTCGATGGTGACGAGGCGCTGCGCCTTTTTGAGTCGCTCAGAGGTCGTAGAACCCGAACTCCCATTGCAACTCTCGGGCATGATGGCACCCATCAGATCGCCCCACAGAAACCACCGTTCAAGAAGGCTGTGGCTTTGATCGGGCTGTTAGCGATAGTCGGGGGTTTACTGCTGTATTCATTTGAGCCTTCGCCGAATCCCGACGACTTTCCTGCTACAGACGAGCAAGCTTTTCCAGTGGGGACTCCGATCGACGTCTCGCAATCTCAGAGCAATGAGTCGGATACGACGGGAGTCAAAGTGGAGATAGGCGCCAAGGAGTCAGTGACACTTTCCCTATCCGTCGATGTGGGGCAGGAATCGACCGTCACCGTCGACAGCGGATCGACCATCACCAGAATCGGTGACGACCGAGTCTCCATCAAATTTTTTGGGAGGGACTGGCCAAACCTTTCATTGAGAATATCGAATGTGAGCGTTGGAATTCCAAAGGACATCACAGAAAGATTTGATGATCAGTTCGTATTTTTGACCATCAGGAAAGAGGATTTGCCTAGAATCATTTCTACAGGCAACATAGAGCGATCGAGACTGAAATTGGAATCGGTTCGCAGAGAGGCTGTCGGTAAGGTCACGCCGTCTCCGCAAACCGACACAGGACGTGATGAAAGGAGCGATACTCCGGCAACCCGACGACAGACGAACCAACCCGGTGGTGAAGATTGATTCGTGCCGCCCGGAATTCGAACGCCCGAGAGTTTTGAGATAATCCCACAGACCCGCGCACTATGACGCGGGCTTTTTGCTTTATTTGTTATGAACCTTGAAGAGATCAAAGAAGGCCTGACGTTCGACGACGTACTCCTGATTCCCTCGTTTTCTGACATCCTTCCGAGTGAGACTGACACATCCACGAAATTCTCGCGCGGAATCGAAATCAACATTCCGCTCTGCTCATCCGCGATGGACACCGTCACCGAGGCTTCACTCGCCATCGCCTTGGCACAACAGGGCGGCATCGGAGTTGTTCACAAGAACCTCTCGATCGCCGAACAAGCGGAGGAAGTGGATAAGGTGAAGCGCAGCGAGTCCGGCATGATCGTGGATCCTGTGACCATCGAGGATACCGCGCTTGTTTCCGAGGCTCTCGACATAATGGAGCGCTACAAGATCAGCGGAGTTCCTGTGGTGGATTCGGAGTCACACCTGGTGGGAATCATCACAAACCGAGATTTGCGTTTCGAAACCCGCACTGACATATCGGTGCGTGAGATCATGACCCCTCAGCCCCTTGTCACGGTTCCGATAGGAACCACTCTGGACGAGGCGAAAGGTAAATTGCAGGAACACCGCATCGAGAAACTGCTTGTGGTCGACAATGAGGGCCACCTAAAAGGCCTGATCACCGTGAAAGACATCCAGAAGGCGATCAGGTATCCGAGTGCTGCGAAGGACGAACTCGGAAGGCTGCGCTGTGCCGCTGCGATCGGAGCCACGGGAGACTTCCTTGAGCGGGCTGCCGCACTCGTGGACGCACGGGTTGATGCGATCGTCGTCGACACCGCACACGGACATTCATCAAGGGTCATCTCGGCCGTCACTGCGGTGAAGAACCGATTCCCGGGTCTCCAGGTCATTGCTGGAAATATCGCGACCGCCGATGGGGCGAAGGCCCTGATTGATGCGGGTGTCGATGCAATCAAGATTGGAATCGGTCCTGGAAGCATCTGCACCACCAGAGTGGTGACTGGTGCAGGCGTGCCGCAGATAACAGCGATTGTCGATTGTGTGGAAGTCGCCTCGAAGGCAGGTGTCCCCATAATCGCCGACGGTGGAATCAAGTTTTCAGGTGATGTCGCCAAGGCGATTGCCGCCGGGGCCGACTGCGTGATGATCGGATCGCTTTTTGCGGGCACCGAGGAAGCACCGGGTGAAGTCATCCTTTACCAGGGACGGAGTTTCAAGACCTATCGCGGAATGGGATCGATCGGGGCGATGAAGAGGGGCTCATCAGACCGCTACGCGCAGGAAGGAACGGTTGCTGATTCCAAGTATGTCCCCGAGGGCATCGAGGGAAGAGTCGCATACAAGGGGACCTTGGCGGACATGGTCACCCAACTGGTAGGAGGTTTGAAATCCGGAATGGGATATACAGGTTGCAGAACCATCAAGGAACTGCATGCGAATGCGCGTTTCGTGAAGATAACCTCAGCGGGTCTGAAGGAGTCCCATGTCCACGATGTGATCATCACGAAGGAAGCTCCGAACTACAGATTGGAGAGCTGATTTCGGGACAGTCGCCCGCAGGTCATTTCAACGATTCGACCAGGGACTCCCATTCCGAGAGCAAATCTGCAATCTGGCTCTCCATGCGGGCGACCTCCTCGCCCAGGGTGAAGAGACGGTCGGGATTTGCAGAAACTTCGGGAGCGCTCATTCTCTCTGTCACATCAGCCATCTTCGATTCCAAGTCTGGAAGAAGCGATTCTATTTCAGCGACCCTCTTCTCAATCCCCTGCCTTTGATTTTTACTGAGAACATTTCGGTCTTCGAGAGAAGACTCCACGGATGAGGCGTTGACGCTAACTGGCTCGCCAGTGACTCGCGGCTGTCTCGAGTCCTTCGCTTGAGCCTTTCGTTCATGGAAATCGGAGTAGTTCCCGTATTCGAACATGACACGCTCCTCACCTTCGAAGGAGAGGATCGCCGTCGCGATTTCGTCAAGGAAGAAGCGATCGTGACTCACAGTCAGAATCGTTCCTGGATATTCTGAAAGCGCCGCCTCCAGGGCCTCTCTTGATGGAATATCGAGGTGGTTGGTCGGCTCATCCAAGACCAGAACATTCTTTTTGGAAAAAACCAGTTTGGCCAAGGCAAGTCGCCCCCGCTCACCCCCGGAGAGGTCACCCACCTTCTTGAAGACATCCTCACCGAAGAATAGAAACTGCGCGAGGAACGATCTCAGCTCCCCGTTGTCAGCCGAAGGCGCGACCCTCCGGAGCTCCTGAATTATCTCGTTTCTTGCATCCAGATCAATCAGTTGCTGCGAGTAGTAACCGATGTCCGTCTTGGAACCCCAGATGTATTTTCCGCCGAGGGCGGGAATCTCACCGAGAATGGTCTTCAGAAAAGTCGTCTTGCCTGTTCCATTCGCTCCGATGATTCCAAGGCACTCTCCCCGCAGAATCAGCAAATCGATCCCTGCCGCCAGGACCTTGGCGTCATAGCCGACCGACATCTCTTCGACATGGAGGACGTTCTGGCCCGCTCGCTCGATTCCCTTCAGTTTGAAGTTGCCTCCTGAACGGTCCTCTACGAGCGCTTCGACACGATCCATACGCTCCAACATGTTCCTGCGGGACTTCGCCTGTTTCGTCTTCTGACCCTCGATGTTCCTTCGGATGAACTCTTCGGTCTTAGCTATCAGCGCCTGTTGGTTCTCATACTCCCTTCGTTGTATCTCTCGTCGCTCTTCCCGCTCGACAAGGAACTGGGAATAGTTGCCCTTGTAGGTCACCGCCCTTCCATTTTCGATTTCGATGACCCGGTTCACCGTTCGGTCGAGGAAATATCGGTCATGGCTGATAATCACAAAACTTTTCTCATACCCTGACAGGAAATCTTCCAGCCACTCGACCGCATCGACATCAAGGTGGTTTGTCGGCTCGTCAAGGAGCAATACATCGCAGTCGGAAAGCAGAAGCCTCACCATCCCGAGTCGGTTCCTCTGCCCTCCTGACAAGGTTTCCGTTTTGAGTTCCCAGGTCAGTCTGTCAAAACCGAGTCCGAGGAGTATCGCCTCGGCACGCGCGCTGTAGGAAAAGCCATCAGCCAACTCGAACTCCTCCTGCAGACTCGCGTAACGATTCAGAATCTCCTCGGAATGGTCATCTGCCATTTTCAGTTCGAGAGCCCTCATTTCGGCCTCGAGGTCATGGATGCGCTGGAACGCGGAGAGCGCCGCGGTATGAACCGTCTCGCCTGGCGTCAGCGCTACATGTTGCTCCAAAAGACCAAGTCGGAGACCGTTCATCTTGATGACTTCGCCACGATCTGCGGCCTCTTCCCCGAGGATGACTTTGAATACCGTCGTCTTGCCTGCACCGTTGCGACCGACCAATCCCGCACGGTCACCTGGATTGATCTGGAAACTCACGTCCCTCAGAATCTGGTGACCCGCATACGATTTCTCAATGTTGGAAAGCCTAAACAGCATTTTCTTCAAAAAAAGTAACGAGCAACGAATCGCTCGTTACTCGTTACCTTATAAGAGGGATTTGAGTTATTTCTTCGTGGCCGGAGAAGGACTTGCAACAGGGGTCATGCCCGGAGTCGCGGTGGCAACGGGTGTCGGCGTTGCAACAGGGGCCGGACGCGCTCCGCTGAGCTCATTCGGATTCTCCACTACCTTCTTTGCGAGGAAGTTCTCCACTTTCGCTTCACTCAGAGCAATCGACTGATAAGAAGCAGTGAGCAATCTCTTCCTGTTGTTCACCAGCACATCGGCGATTTCCTGTCTGACGCCGGGTGATTCCAAGGTTCGATCCTCATCCGTCTCCTGCTTCCGCTGAAGTTTGACGATGAGAGCCTTGCCCTCGAAGGGCAACGGAGTCGGCACGATCTGACCATTCTGCATCCTGTTCATGATTAGATCGGCGACTTGGGCCCCGAAGGTCTGACGGAGTTCTTCTTCTGTGAAGTACCTCCACGAACCACCGTTGACCTTGGTCGACTGCTCCTCGCTCTCTTCAAAGGCAACCTGGGTGAAATCGATTCCCTGATTCAACTTTTGGCCGATCACTCTCAGCTTCTCGGCCGTCTCGGCATCGGTTCGGGATTTGCCGTCGGCGCCCGGGAATGCAGGATCGATGACGATGGCCGCAAGCTGGGCTCCGCGACGATTCTTGAATTGCTCTTTGTTGCTATTGAAGAAGGCAACGACCTCGCTGTCTTTCGGGGGCTCCACTCTGCTCGAGATTTTGTCTGAGAGCTTCTGGATCGCAAGGGTTTTCTTCAGTCCCTCTTTGATCGAGGCCTCGGTCTCACCGACCCCCGACATTCGCTTTTCGAACTCCTCTTTCGAAAGCTTGCTCTCGGTTCTGAGTTTGTTAAACTCGGCGTTGATCTCATCATCAGTCGGAACAGTTCCCTCAGCCTGGGCCTTTTGGAACATCACCTCTTCTTCGATCAAGTTCTGAAGAATCGTCAATCTGGCACTAGCGATTTCAAGCGGAGACAGGTTCGCCTCTTGCCCCTGTGCCTGCTGCTTCAAGACGCGCTCGACAGCCTCCATTTTGATGGCGACGCCATTCACGGTAGCAGCGGTCTCGTCCGGGTTGAAAGACCCTGAGCCCCCGCCACAGGCGGCTGAAAAAAGGGAAACAGCGACAAGAATCGCCACAAGAAAACTGTTTTTAGCGTTTAGCACGTTGGATTTCACTCCTTTTTTACCTTTTCGAGGCTCGCACACTAACTTGACGAGCCATCAATCGTTTTGATATACAATCTCTTTTGAGTTCGGGGCAACTCCCCTCTCCATCAATCAGTCGGAGGCAATTTTATGGCAATGAAGTGCGATGTATGCGGAAAAGGTCCGCAATTCGGAAACAATGTTTCCCACGCTAACAACAAGACCCGCAGAAGATTCAATCCGAATCTCCAGTCGATCCGTGTAAAACTCCCCAACGGCGCCAATGGCCGGAAGAAGGTCTGCACGAAGTGCATCAAAGCGGGCAAGATCACCAAGGCTGCCTAGTCTCAACTGATTTTCAAATATCTCCTAGGGAAGTCCACATGGGCTTCCCTTTTTTCAACTCTAATCCGCCAACGCGATGCAGTCGATCTCGACTCTTGCATCCCTTGGCAGTCGCGCAGCCTGGACAGTCGCCCGGGCTGGCTTACTCTCGCCGAAATACTTTGCGTAGACCTCGTTCATGGCCGAGAAGTCACTCATATCGGCTAGAAACACAGTTGTCTTCACTACTCTGTCCAGTCCGCTGCCCGCGGCTTCAAGAACGGCCGAAAGATTCTTCAAGACCTGCTCGGCCTGCTCGACGACTCCCCCTGCGACGAAATCCCCCGTCGCAGGATCGATTGGAATCTGACCTGAACAGAAGATCATGTTGCCGGCCTTGATAGCCTGCGAGTACGGGCCTATGGCCCCTGGAGCTTTTTCAGTAGCAATGATTTCCATAACTCGAGCAAGAACGCGGAAATACCGTAAACAAAGCCGAAATGGTATCAGATTGGCCAAGGAAAACCAAACAAACGCACTTTCTGCAGGGTTTAGGACGACATCCTCTCGACATCGATGACCCCCTGGACCTTCTCGATGGAGGAAACGACCCGATCGAGGTGCTTCTTGTCGTACACCTCGACCGTCACCTCTATCAGACCGACATCGTCTTTAGCGACCTTGGCCCTGGCATCGCGAATAGCGGTCTTGATGTCGGCAATGGCGTTCGTGATACCGGCCAACATCCCCGTCCTGTTCTCCGTGGTGACAAGGAGACCCACCGATTGAATCTCCTTGGCGTCGCTCTCTGCCCAAGAGACCTCAACAATCCTCTCCTTGTTGACCATCAGAGCTCCTAGATTCTTGCAGTTTCGACTGTGGACGACTATTCCCTTTCCAAGTGAGATGTATCCGACGATCGGTTCACCACGCAAAGGATTGCAGCACTTGGCCCTTGTGGTCATAAGATTGTCGACTCCTTTGACGACGATGGAATCCTCCCTCAAGCCCATGAATCGCTTGACAGCTCGGATACCGCTCCTCAAACCAGTCTCAGATTTCTTTTCAGGGTCCAGTTCCGCGAATCTCTCCGAACCGAGATGCTTGGCCAGGATGTTTCTTGGGAGAGTCTTCCCGTAACCAACTGAAGCCAGGAGGTCATCACCGCGGGATAGGCCGTACTCGTTTGCTATCCGCTTCAGTTCATCCTCGTTCCCTACCAACTTCCTGGCTGACACCCCGAAGCGTTCCGCCTCTTTCTCCAACAACTTCTTACCCAATTCCACAGACTCGGTGCGTTGCTGTTCAGATATCCAATGCCGTATGCGACTCCTCGCCCGCGATGTCACAACGTGGTTCAACCAATCACGAGAAGGCTTGGAGTTCGCAGTCGTGAGAATCTCACAGACATCACCGTTCCTCAGTTCAGTGCGCAACGACACTATCCGCCCGTTGATCTTCGCCCCCGTGCATGTATCTCCCACTTCGGAATGGATGGCATAGGCGAAATCGACCGGGGTCGAGCCCTTCGGCAGTTCGACCACCCTACCCATGGGTGTGAAGGCGTAGACATCTTTGGGGTAGAGGTCCAACTTGAGCGATTCGATGAAGTCCTCCGAATCAGGGGACTCATTGGTCGTCTCGACGAGTGGAAGCAAAAGTCGCTCGACCGTTTTGCGGAGTTCATCGAGATTCGCATCGTCCTCCGCTTTGCCTAATTTGTGTTCTTTGTATTTCCAATGGGCCGCGACACCTTCCTCTGCGACTTGATGCATCTCGATGGTTCGGATCTGAACCTCGAAGGGCTGCCCCCCGTCGCCGATCACGGACGTATGCAGCGATCTGTACAGGTTGTCCCGGGGGATCGCGATCCAATCCTTGAAGCGCTCGGGAACGGGAGTCCAGATGTCGTGGATAACACTCAGAGCGAGGTAGCAGTCCTTTCTGTCGTTCGGGGTGATGATTCTCACCGCGATCAAATCGTAAACCTGGTCTATCGAAAGCTTACGCTTCTTGAGTTTCTTCCACAGCGAGTAGAGCCTCTTCACCCTGGTCTCGATTTCGATGTATGGAACTCCGTTCGCCCTGAGCCCATCGATGATCTTCTGCTTTATCTTCTCGAGGGTCGCCTCGAGTTCCGGGCGCCGATGCTCGACATCTTCGCTCAGCCTCTCATAATCTCCCGGATGAAGATTCTTGAATGCCAGATCCTCTAGTTCGCCACGCAGCTTACCCATGCCGAGCCGGTGGGCTATGGGGGCGTAGATGTCCAGGGTCTCCTGTGAGATTCGGGCCCGCTTCTCCGGCTTCAGATACTCCATCGTCCTCATGTTATGAAGACGGTCAGCCAGTTTTATCAGCACCACCCTGACATCAGTGGTCATCGCAAGCACCATCTTACGGAGGCTCTCCGCCTGACGCTGTTCCTTGGATAGATTACTGACCTGGGCGATTTTGGTGAGCCCGTCAACGAGGTAGGTGATCTCGTCTCCGAAGTATTCCTTGATGGTATCCAAGTCGACGAGCGTATCCTCGACCACATCATGCAAAAGTCCGGTCGATACACTGGTGGCATCCAGCCTCATGTCGGCGAGCAGATCCGCGACCTCAAGCGGGTGTACGAGATAGGGCTCTCCCGAGGCGCGGGTCTGGCCCTTATGATGCATCGCCGAAAAGAGATAGGCCTTGCGAACCGTCTCGACATCCGCCCCCGGATGATTCCGCTCAACTTTCTCGATGATGTCTTCGATGCGAATCATAAAAAAAGACGACGCTCAATCACATTGTAATTGAGCGTCGCCGAGTTGAGAAAGGTCAAGACCTACTTGGCCTCTTGCTGATTCTGCGCGTTCTTGATCGAAGACTCGGCGAGGACCTTCTTCTCGGCCTCTTCCTGCTTCTTCTTCACCAACTCCTTGTATTTTTCCTTGGCGACCTCGGCTTCCTTCTTGAACTTCTCCTGCGAGGCGGAATCACCGTCCATCTCAGCTATTCTCATCTTCTGAATGAGAAGATTCGCCTTGTAGGACCATGTGGAATCAGACTCCACGTTCGCCTCCTTTTGGAGCGCCAGAGCTTTGTCGACCAAAGCCATTCCCTCGGTGGCGCACTTCTTGAGCTTGTCGAAGTCCTCAGCCTTTGCAGGCTTGCTGAACTTGTAGGCATCACCGACCTGCTTTTTGACCTCTTCCGCGTCACTGATCTCATTGGCGCAGGAGAACTGGCGAGCGGCCAGCGAAGTGAGGACGTCCGCCCTTTGATCTCCAGGAACTGCGGGATCGTTCGCTCGCTCGGTGACGAGCTTCAACCATTCATCATCCCTTCCCACGGCACGGAGAAGTCCGGCAAGCGCTCGGAACGCCCTGCCATCGCCGGGGTTCTTCGCAATCACGCTCTTGAAGACCGTGATTGCCTCTTCTGCCTTCTTGGAATTCTTTCGGTTGATACCGAACTGCGCCTGAAGGGTGTTCGCGAGAAAGCGTTCGGCCAGCTTGGCCTCCTCGGTCTCGAAATCCGGATCAGCGGCAATGGCCTCACGGAACAGCCTTTCTGCCTCCTCGAATTTTCTTTGTTGGAAAGCCTTCGCTCCGTCCACTGTGGTCTTCTGCACCACCGTCCTCTTGTAAAGAGAACAACCAGAGGCACCCACGAGGGCGACAACCACCAGCGAAAGAACTATAAACTTCGACATTCTCATTTCTACGTCTCCGGGTCCAAGAAAACTCAAGGACTCATGAATACTCTATTTGTCTGAAAGATCGTCGATCTGGAGACCGACGGGATCCGCCCCCGCAAGCTTGACCGCGTCAATGACTTTGACCACTTCTCCGTAGGGAACACTTTTCGGAGCCTTGATGAAGACCGTCTTCTCTACCTCGTCGCTGTCGGGGCGGAAGACGCCTCGATTCTCACGATCATCGAAAATACCCTTGAGTCTGGATGTCAGAGCTCCGGTGTTGCTCGCGTTGCCGATATCGTCCTGATTCAACTTCAAATCGAGATTCTGACCTGTCACGAACACAATCAGAGCGTTCGGGTTGGGCTTCAGAACGACGTTCTGCTCCTCAGGCTTTGGTTCCGCTGGAACCTTCGCCTCGAACCTGCTGGGCTTTGCCGGGGAGATGACCATGAAGATGATCAGCAACACGAGAAGCACGTCTATCAGAGGCGTGACGTTGATGTTTGGTTTTGTTGCCGAACTGGCGCCGGCTGACGACATACCCATAATTACAAATCAAACTCCGTGTAAATTCGATTGCCTTACTATTCCTCGCCCTGACCCTTTCGTCTGTCAGCTACGAGTCCTACGCGGTCGATCTCCTGTTTCCTGATCACATCGATGGCCTTCACGACCGTTCCGTAATCAACTTCGACGCCACTCTTGATGTAAACAATCCTCTCAGCGGGCTCCTTGTTTTCCATCAAGGCTTTGATCTGGTCACCCAAATCGTCCAACGGATATGCATTCATTCCGATGAAGAAGTTGCTGTTGTCAGGAATCGCCACCACCACTGAAGTGTCCTTCGTGATGTCCGGGTCTTCGACCGGCCTCAACAAGTCCTTCGGAAGATTCACGTTCACTCCCTGCTGGAGCAAAGGGGTCACGATCATGAAGATGATCAGCAACACCAACATGACATCCACCATCGGGGTAACGTTGATTTCCGAATTAAGCTCGTCGGATCCGCCTACACTCATTCCCATGGGAAAATCTCCTTAGCTGGGTCCGCCCCTGTCCACAGGGGCGGACCATTGACCTTTTCGATTACTACTTGCGCTGCTTGATGAAGAAGTCGACCAGCTCTGAAGCGGTGTTTTCCATCTCGACGCTGAAGCTCGTGACCTTGTTCGAAAACCAGTTGAAGAGCCACACCCCGGGAACGGCAACCGCGATTCCGTAGGCGGTGGCGACGAGCGCTTCCGCGATTTTTCCACCGACCTCTGCGATACCGGCGTTCTTCGTGGTCGCGATGACGTCGAACGCGAACATGATACCGATAACTGTTCCGAGGAGGCCGACGAAGGGCGCAGTCGATCCGACTGAAGCAAGACCTGAAAGACCGCGTTTGAGTTCAGCGGTCTTCACCGCAATGGCTCGTTCAAGGGCCCTCTTCGAAGCTTCCATCGTCTCGCTGCCCGATCCCGCCTGGAACTCCTTGAGACCCGACGAGACAACCATCGCGAGGTGGGAATCCTTGAACTTGTCGCTCAAAGAAATCGCCTCGGCGAGGTCGCCCTTCTTGAGGGCCTGGGAAACCTTCGGCGCGTAGAGCATGCTCTGCGCCTTCGTCTTTCCGTAGGTCAAATAACGCTCAATACCGATCGCGATCATGTAGACCAGCTGAAGGGTAAGGACCGAGACGACCACCCAACCCGGGATCGTGATGTTCGATACGATGTTGTAGAAAGTGAACTGAGATTCTCCGCTCGCAAACATGGCGAGAGCTGTGAAATCTAAAACGGTCATTGTTTTTCCTCCAAAGAAACCTATTAAGAGATTAGTTCCAGTGAGACCAATCAGTGTCGTCTCACACACTCCGTCTTCAATTACGGAACAAAATTGTAACGGATGATTCCAGAGACCTTGACGGCCTGACCTGAAAGCATCGTGGGACTGAACTTGGACTGCCTTGCAGCCTGAACTGCAGCAGGCCTGAGCAACGGGTTTCCGCTCGTGGCAGTCGCCGAGGTCACGTTCCCTTGCTCATCGATCACAACTTGGACATCCACCGCTCCTGCAGCTCTGACAGCCCTCGCCGCAGGCGGGTATGGCGGCTTCACCAAGTTGATGGCCTTACCGTTGACGACTCCGCCGGAGATGATCTTGGGCGGGGTCGGTCTCGGTGGCGGCGGCGCATCGTCAAGGTCGCCCGTTCCAACACCCCCGCCTCCACCTCCTGGCCTTCTGAGACCAGAGAAGTCTGATGTCGAGAGATTTCTTCCCGCGTTCGGATCGACAACGACCCTGTCGAAGTTGGTGTCGGGCGGTGGCGGAACCACATCCCTGCGACCGCGGGTGTCTTTCGGAGGCTCCGTTGTGCGGTCGAGACTGGCAACAAGCTCCTTTACGACAATCTTATCTGTCGGAGGGGTCTTCTCCGGCTTGGTCTCGGGCTCCGGCGGAGGGGCCTCCTCCGCAATCTCCACCTTCTCAAGCAACTGAGCCAGTTCGCTGGTTGCTCCAACGGTACCAAAACCTTGGTAGTTGAGAAGGCTGTAGATCAATGTGCTCACGAGTGCCGTGACAATCACCAACAACGCCCCCGCGATGAAGGTGTTCTTCCGTTTGTTCTCCGACGATACGTCTCTCGATTCAACTAATTGGTCTAGCATTCTGGGTCCTCCCTATCTCCGAAACCACGAGTCAAAGGCCGAAGGATATGATTGCCTTTGATGAGTGACCGTTGGGGGATAGTTGTAGCTCAATATCGCAGCACTGGCAAACTTCCCCACGAAGAAATGGCACTTGACTTGAGAGCTCGGATCACGAGCTGTTCAACTCAGATTCTTTGGTGCAAGCAACAACAAAGACCGCTCTTTCTTCTTGAGAATTGGCTTATCGCAGTGGGCATTTCAAAACGCAGGAAGTCTAATTTTTCGGTTTTCGAATGTCAAGACTGCACCATGTTACAAAACCGTCAACATGCGATGCGCAGCCCGCCTTCTCAAGACCGAGCCATCAAGCCCCGGGCCTACGCACAACCGACTTCCTAGCGGCCGTCGCCAGTCTCTCTGTTTTCGGCGCCGATGGCTGAGTGATCTCCGCTACTCCTATCTTGTCCTGCCACCAAATTGCGATCGGGCTTGCAATGGCAATCGTCGAGTAGACACCTGCTATGACTCCAACGAGCAACGCAAGCGAGAAACCTCTCAAAACCTCTCCTCCGAAAAGAACCAATGCAAGCACTGCGAGAAACACCAGTGTGCTCGTGATGATGGTTCTCGACATCGTTTGGTTCACGGAGTCATTGACGGTCTGGTAAAGCGACTTTTCCCCACCCTTGAAAAGATTTTCACGGATTCTGTCGAAAATCACGATCGAGTCGTTCACTGAGAATCCAACCAAGGTCAGGAAGGCGGCGAGAACGGTCAGGCTGACCTCCCATTGAAAAATGGAGAAGAATGCGAGTGTGACCAGCACGTCGTGGAAAACTGCGATCACCGCACCTGCCGCATATGTCCAATCATACCTGAACGCCATGAAGAGAAGGATGCCCACACATCCGAGAAGTGTGGCGGTAACCGCCCGGTTGCGCAGCTCTGCTCCAGCAACGGGACCAACGGAATCCGTTCCGACCACCTCGTAGGCTGCCGAGGGATCGTCTGCGAGGCGAACTGTGGGAGCAACTTCTTTTCCGAAGGTGTCCAGCGCCTTCTTGACGACTGCCCTTCCACCAATCACCTGGTTCGTGGTCACATCAGCTTTTTCCTGATCCTTGACCTGTTCGATCAGTGGAATCTTGATGAGGACCTCGTCCTTCTTGTCGAGAGAGCTTTGAATGACAGCTTCAGTGACACCCTGAGCACTCAATGCGGCGCGCAGCTTGTCCTCCGATGGTCTTTGCCTGAATTTCGCAGTGATGACCGTCCCCCCTTGGAAATCGACGCCGAGATTGAATGCTCCGGTGCCGCCAGGCGTCAATTCCCGTCCCACAGCGGATGCGAGCCCCGCGATGAGTACGACTATGGAGACGGCTATCAGGGGTTTTCTCTTCCCCATCCAATCAACACTGAGATTTGAAAAGATTTGAAACATGTCTATCTCTCTCTGACCAATTTGAAACTTACGAAGCAACGAAAACTAGATGCTCAACTTCTTCATGGAAGGGTTCCTTAGCAACAACCACATGAAGATGGTCCTCGAGACGAAAACCGCTGTGAACATATTGATGAGCAAACCCAAGATGAGCGTTACCGCGAATCCCCTTATGGGGCCCGAACCATACATGTAGAGGATGACGGCCGCGATGATTGTGGTCACGTGGGTGTCGATGATCGTGATGAATGCTTTCGAGAAGCCGATCTCAACCGCCTTGCTCGCGTCGGCTCCGGCGCGGAACTCCTCTCTCATCCTCTCGAAGATCAACACATTGGAGTCGACCGCCATACCGATTCCGAGAATCAGTCCCGCTATGCCCGGCAACGTCAGCGTCGCATCGAGAACCACTACGGCCGCCATTGTGAGAACCATGTTGAGCAGGAGGGCGATGACCGCGTTGATACCCGAGCCTCTGTAGTAGACCAACATGAAGAGAATCACGAAGATCAGACCGCCGACGGAAGCCTGCACACCGGACCGTATCGAATCGGCACCGAGGCTCGGGCCGACAGTCCTCTCCTCTTCGTAGATCAACTTCGCGGGCAAGGCGCCCGACTTGAGAGTGAGCGCAAGATCCTCAGCGCTCTGACGGGTGAAGCGTCCCTCAATCTGACCGCTGTCAGTTATCTGGCTTCTGATGACAGGAGCGGACTTCACCTCGCCGTTGAGTACGATTGCCAGATTCGTGCCGATGTTCCTCGCTGTCCACTCGCCGAACTTCTGCGCTCCGGCAGGCTTCAGGTTGAAAGAAATCTGGAAGTCGCCCTCCATGCCGGACCTTGAAACCGCATTCGCATCACGAATCTCGCTGCCTTCGATGATGGGCGGGTACTCGACAATCACAAACTGCTTCTGTGCAGGCTGGCCCGAGGTCGCAGTCTCCTCTCTTTCCGTGTAGGCGAACACCCTCTTGTTGAAAGGAAGGCTTCCGCCCAGACTTTGTATTGCTGCCTGCTCCGTCGGATAGGGAACAAGCGAACCCGAGATCTTCATGAGATCGAGTCGAGACTCTGAACCGATGAGCTCTTTGACTCTCTTGGGGTCGTCCACACCAGGCATCTGGAGAAGAATCTGACCTGATGTCGATGAGCCGTAACGCTGAAGAGTGGGCTCCTTGACCCCGAAAGAGTTGATTCTGCTCTCAATGATTCTGAGAGCCTGTTCGACCGCCTGCTCCTTCAATCTGTTTTGCGACTGAGCGGACAGAGACCATGTGATTGCATTTGCTCCCTTGCTCACTGTCCAGAGCGTCGTGTCGAATACCTTGAGAGTGACATCCTGCTCTATCGCGTCGAGTTGAGCCGGGTCCTTCACATCCAAACTGACTCTGTAGATTCCACCATCAAGCGAGGGCTTCGCTTCACCGGCTTGGAAGTTTCCGTCTCGAACGGCCATCGTCACGCCTTGGGAGTTGTTTTCGGTGATACCCATCAGGTAGTCATCCGTCTTCACCCTCATAAGGAGATGGGAGCCGCCCTTGAGATCTAGCCCGAGGCTGATGTTCTGTTCCAAATTCTTCTTCAGACCGGTCCAGGTGAAATCACCGAGCGCGGGGTACGGTCTCGAGCCAACCACGAGGAAGATACCCACGATGGCGACGATCAAAACGACGGCGGTGCGAATGCTTGCTTTTCTGCTGTCCATAAAATGCTTGATGACTCTCTGCCGGGGCGGATCTGCTAATCAGGCCTGCTTCCTGATTCTCCTCAGTTCCCTTCCTTCTTGCCGATCACGGCACTCTTTCCAATTTCGATGAATGATTTGTCAGAGACGACGATGAAGCTATTCTCCCTGATCTCCTTGATCTTGCAGATTATCCCGCCGTTCGTTACGACCTCGTCGTTGATCTGAAGATTGGCGACCATCTCTTGGAGTTTCTGCTGTTGTTTCTTCTGAGGGCGAAGAACCAGGAAATAGAAGATCAGAAGAATCAAGACGATCGGCGCAAAGCCCAAAAGTCCACCGAAGGAGTCCTGACCCGATTGGAAGAAAAGAAGATGTTCCATGTTTTTTTACTTGGTTAACGTCAAAGATGGAGGCGTGGAACAGGGGGAACCTGACCGCGCTCGGCGACTATTCGCGCTCCTCCATTTTGGAGAGGAAATCGCGTCTAAACCTAGCGAATTCGCCAAATTTGATAGCTTGCCTAACCTTTCCCATGGTGTCAAGGAAGAACGCCAAATTGTGATGCGAAAGCAAAATCGCACCCAACATCTCACCTGATTGGTTCAAATGCCTCAGATAGGCCCTCGAATAACGGGCGCAAACAGAGCAGGGACACTCCTTATCCAGGGGGTTGGAATCGTCCGAGTATCGGGCGTTCCGAATGTTGATTTTTCCCCGCGAGGTGAACGCGCTGCCAGTCCTGCCGTTTCTCGTCGGCATGACGCAGTCGAACATGTCGACCCCGCGATATACCGCCTCGACCAGATCCTCCGGGGTTCCGACCCCCATCAGATATCTCGGGGCATCCTCCGGCATCTGGTGGGCCATGTGGTCAAGAACCCCATACATCACAGGTTTCTCCTCGCCCACGCTCAATCCACCTATGGCGTAGCCATCGAAACCGATTTCCACCGTCCTTGCTAGACTCTCAGAGCGGAGATCCAGGTGCCCCGCGCCTTGGATGATTCCGAACAGTGCCTGCCGTCCAGAAAGCCCATCCCCGCATTCAAGAAATCCTGAGTCCAGTCCCTCATCTTGCAATTCATTGAATCGCGCCTTGGACCTGAGTGCCCATCGTGCCGTGAGTTCAAGACTCTTTCTCGTCTGCTCATGCCCCGCATCACCGGGCGGACATTCATCGAAGACCATCACTATCTCCGATCCGAGAGCAGACTGGATGTCCATTGAAATCTCGGGAGAGAGAAATCTCAGGCTGCCATCGATGTGCGATCTGAACTCCACTCCGTCCTCAGTCAGCTTCCTCAGATCGGTCAACGAGAAGACCTGGAATCCGCCCGAATCAGTCAACAGCGATCTGTTCCATCGGGAGAAACGATGCAGACCACCCAGCTGCCTTATGATGTCGGGTCCCGGACGAAGAAAGAGATGGTATGTGTTTCCCAGGATGACTCTGGCGTCGAGCTCGTCCTCGAGCCATTCATACCTGATTCCCTTCACTGTTCCTTGGGTTCCCACAGGCATGAAGACAGGCGTCTCGATGACCGATCTACGAGTCCTCAGTATTCCAGTCCGGGCTTTTCCCTCGGTTGCAGTGACCTCGAAATGGACAGGCTTCATCTGAGGCCACTCCCGTAGATTCCGAAGAGAGCCTTGATGGCCACAGACCCCACCGCGGTCTCCGAGGCAATCTTCCCTTCAGCATCGATAAGCACAGCCGATGGTGCACCGAAGGCTCCGATGCGTCTGCCGAGCATATGATCCTCGTCTACCACAGTGATGTCTCCGAGCCCCTTATCGACCAATTTCGAAGGATCGCCGGAATTCATGAAGAGAATCCTTGACGGACCCGAGCCATTACTCCCGCGAATCGAGGCGACGGCATCGGCGACGATGTCGCAATGAGGACAAGAGTCGTTGGTGAACACGACAAGACCGCCTTCGCCCATGAAGTCGGATGCCTTTATGCCTTCCCCGTCGACCGAAAAAGTGTGAAAGTCCGGGACGCTCTCCCCTACCTTGTATCTTGATCTCGGGATGCCCGCACCTGTCAGCAACACCTGAGTCGCGAAGTCTCTACCGGCCTGAAATTCGAATAGGCGCCTTATGCTGAGTTCACCAGCCGCGACGGCGCTCGCCACACGACCGCCACTCACGAGCACCGCCATAGGGGTCCACCGCGCTAGGAAGAGCGACGAGACCTCCTTCGAATCCTGAAGAAAGAGATTCTCCAAACCGAAGTCACGGAACTTCTCGATGTTCCGCTCGACGTCACCCTCTGAGACGAGTACGACGTTCAACCTTCCATTGAATTCATCCTTGAGAGATATCAAATCGGGGAGCATGGAGCCACAGGGACCACAGTCCGGCCCAACGAACACGATGACGTGATTTCCCGAACGAAGCTCGGAGGAAAGCTCCACTCGGTCGCGATGCAGGACGGAGAAGGCGGAGAATTGCGGAATCGGCGCGCCGACCGGGACGCCGTCCTCGGGGTGACCGATTCCAGCGCGCTCGGATGACGCTTCACCATCCAGAACACCCTCGAGTGACTCGAGTTTCAAAGTCAGCTGAGAAATCTTTCCACTCAGTGACATGAGCTTAGAGATTGACAGCAGGAGAAGCACCGGCAAAACAGCACTACCGATCAGCGGCAACGAAATCTCAGGCCCGAGATCGAAAACCGAATCGACCCCACGCTCACCCATAGTGAGGAGAGCGACAAGTGCGATTCCTATGAAGCCAGCGTTCCTGAGTATCGACGAAATGCCCACGGGTTCGCTACCGACTGCTCCAAAGCAGTGACAGTCCGGTGCGTTTCCACGGATCTTTTGGACGGTCATTAGAATCGTGAAAATTGCGAAGAGTCCTATGGCGCAGAGCAATGCCGTTGCCGAGTAGAAACCTAAGATCAACAACAGGCCTATGGCGGCCTCGATTACGGGCAGGAATGAGCCGACCAATCCCGCGAAGGCTGCCGGAGTGCCGAACTCGGCCGCGGCCTTCCTCGAGCCGGGCAGATCGAGAAATTTGCCCACAGCCGCAATCAGAAGGACCGACGCCAGGAGCAGATTCAGATAAATGTTGAGAATCTCCATGCGATGCTTGGACGACTAATCAGATGATCCTTTCCGCGTCTTCCTCCTCTCCTTGAGTCGAATTGGCGTGGCGAAGAAATCAAAGGCTTCACGCAACCTGTTCTCGACATACCTGAGATATGAGAAGTGAAGTCCCGCCTTGCTGCCACCCGAAGTGAAAAGAATGAACAACGGCGGTCGCATACCCCCTTGAGTCAAGAACTGCACCTTCAATCTCGAGACCCCACCCTTGACGGGAGCCGGGGCTCCGCCTCCCTTGGGTTGGGCTATGCTTTCCTCGAAGAATCTGTTGAGCCTCGATGTCTGAATCCTGATGTTTCGGGCTTCGTTGGCTCGAACGACCAGAGGAAGAATGTTCTGCACTCTTTGCCCCGTCAGAGCCGAGATGGTGACGATCGGCGCCCATTCCAGAAATTTCATCTGTCGCCTGATGCTCCTCTCGACCTCGTAAACGGTGTTGGTTTCCTTCTCGAGCACGGCGTCCCATTTGTTGACGACCAAAATCACGGAACACCCTGAGTCGACCGCGTACCCGGCGATGTTCGCATCGAGGCTGGTGACGCCCTCCACGGCATCGATCACCATCACCGCGACATCGGCTCTCTCGAGCGCCTTTCTCGCCATGACGACAGAGAGTTTCTCGGCCATCTCCGTCGTCTTTCCCTTTCTTCGTATTCCAGCGGTGTCGATAATCGTGAACTTCTTCCCATCAACCTCGAGATGTGTGTCAACAGAGTCCCTCGTGGTGCCGGCGATCGGTGAGACGATAACCCTCTCCTCTCCGAGAATCTGGTTGAGCAACGATGACTTGCCTACATTCGGTCGACCTATGATCGCGAGATTGATCTCATCCGGAGAGACGTCCTCCAGCTCCTCCTCATCGAAATCCAAAACTTCGAAGACTGCCTCGAGAAGATCACCGACACCGGTACCGTGCTCCGCAGATATGGGGACCATTCCGAAACCGAAGCCATGGAACTCCGCAGCTTCCCCCTCGACCTTCTTGGACTCACATTTGTTTGCCGCTATGAAGATTGGCTTGCCAGTGGATCTCAGAAGAACCGATATCTCCTCATCGAGCGGGGTTATCCCGGCTCTCGCATCAACGACCCAGATGATGGCTTGCGATTCCTCGATGGCGTTCGACGCCTGCTTGAAGATGTTTGCTGGGATGATCGCCTCATCGTCCGGAACAATTCCACCTGTGTCGACAAGCTTGAATTTCTTCGAACGCCAATCAACCTCACCGTAGATTCGGTCACGGGTGATTCCCGGCTCGTCCCCCACAATCGACCGACGGGAGCCCGTGAGTCGATTGAAAAGCGTGGATTTGCCGACATTCGGTCGTCCGATGATTGTCACCAAGGGTGTCGTCATTCCGAGAAGAATAGACAAGTGGTGATGGTCGTACAAGTTAGGTTGGAATCGGGGCGACAGGAAAGGGTCACGATCGCGAGAACTCGTACGTGATGGAGAGAGTCAAAAGGCCCTTAGCTATCCGGTGCTTCACATCGACGGCCTTCATGGAGACATTCGCGCCCTTCTGCACGGGAATGGTCATCGAGACGGCGTCGAGACCGACTATTTTGATTGGGTTGATTCTCTCGTCGATCGAACTCTGGACCATCCGCGCCACGAACCCGCTTCCGACACCGCCGGTGCCGGAAAGCGACACATTGTTGACCACCATTCTACCGATCAATGACTGGGAGTTCCGATCGAAGTCGAGCAATATCTCGGTCTCTGCAAACCCTGAGTAGCCGATACATGGCAGGAGCGGTGGGTCGTAGTTCCCCGAAAAGGCAAGAGGCGCCAAAATCTTGCCATCTGCGAGCCTCGCACCTGTCTTCCTTCCATCTGATTCCCTTCTGATGCTGACCATCTCGACACACGAAGAGCCAGTCGGAAGATATCCTGCGACAGCGCCGTCACCCCCCTTCAGCGGAAAATCAAGAGTCGCACCGTCTCTGAAGACACCTTCGAGAAGCGCATTGAAAAAACCGTCATCCAGAGTGAGTGTGACTGTCGCACGTTGCGCCATAGCTCCGTTTGCCAGGAGCAGCAACATCGGGACGCAAAGAAGGATTGTTCTCAACATCTTGATCGAATCAAAGCCCGCTACGCACTATGTCATGAAGTCTGAGAAGTCCTATCGCCTTTCCGTCATCATCAACGACAGGAAGGACTGAAATCTGCGAGGATCGATTCTCCATGATGGCAAGTGCCTCGAAGGCGAGGAGATCGCCCTTCACCTTGATGGGTTCCTTCGTCATCATATCGGAGGCTTTCAACGATGACATCAGTGAAGGATCGCTTCGTTCAAACGTCCTCCGCAGATCGCCGTCGGTGATCACTCCCACCAGAATTCCGGACCCATCGACGACATTCACGGCGCCGAGAGCAAATTTCGAAATCGACGAGACCACGGAGACCCAATCGGATTCAGGGGAGACATTCGGACTCTCACCCATCAGATCGGCGACTGTGATGGTCAGTCTCTTGCCCAATCGTCCGGCAGGATGGTTTGCCGCGAAATCCTCCGGCGATTGCCCTTTCGCCTCCATGAGAACCATCGCAATTGCATCGCCGATGGACAGCGCCACGGTGGTGGAAGTGGTCGGAGCAAGGTTGTGGGGACAGGCTTCCCGATCCACGGACGCATCGAGAACGACATCGCTCTTACTTGCGAGAGTCGAAGAAAGGTTGCCGACGATCGAGACTATCGGGACCTTTCTTGAGACTATCGTTGGCAGAATCGCGAGTATCTCCTCGGTCTCACCTGAGTTGCTCAAGGCAATCACAACATCACCGGAACCAATCATCCCGAGGCTCCCGTGTAGCGCGTCGGAAGGATGCACATAAATCGCTGCCGTCCCGGTGGAGGTCATCGTTTGCGAGATCTTCTGTGCGATGACGCCTGATTTTCCGACCCCAGTGATCACGACCTTCGTATTACAGGAGAGAAGAATCCGAATGGCTTCCTCGACCGCAACGGGGTCCAATTGGGAGGCAGCCCTCTCGACGGCCGAGGCCTCGAGGCGTAGAAGATCCGCGACTTTGGAATGCAGCGTGCTCACTGCTCAGAAGTTTGCTCATCGTCACGATGTTTGGCAAGTCTGACGGGTTCTTGAGGCACCATAATATGGCTCCCTGGCGCCTATGGCCCCCGATGTGGCTGCAAATCGCCTCACCCCAAACTCTAGACGAAGAGTCGTTTACTGTTATACTTTCCAGGTTTAGGGAACCGCAGACATTTGCTTTTCGTAGGAAAGTCATCTGGCGTAGTTCGGAACCGCACGTTCACTGCCAAGGAGAATTGAAAGATGGGACTTTGGGCACGAATCAAAAGAATTTTCAGAGCCGGCACCGGCTCGGCGCTCGACAGGATGGAGAACCCGGAATTGGTGCTCCAACAGACGATCCGCGACATGCGTGACAGGATTCCGGAATTGAACAATTCCGTCGCCCAGGTCATGGCGACCGAGAGGCTTCTCGCCAAGACTCAGGAGAATCTCGAGAAACAGATCGTCGATTTGGATTCGAAGATAAAAGCGGCTGTGAAGAGTGGACGCGATGACATCGCGACAGCCTACATCGGCCAACTGCAGCAAGCTCAAATCGATCTCGAGCGAACGAAGGAACAATTGGCTTCAGCGACCGTTGCCTCTCAGCAGGCACTCAAGGCGAGGGACAACTACGTTCTCAACATGAAGCGAAGAACCGCCGAGGCTATGCAACTGATCAGTGCCGCGAAGCAGGCAAAGCTTCAGGAGCAGCTGGCGCAGACGATGCAAACCTTCGAGATCGGTGACGATGCTTCGACCTTCGACGAGATGCGCGAGAAGATCGATCGTCGTGTCGCCGCGGCCGAGGCCAAACTCCAACTAGGCGCAACATCGGTCGATGCGCAGATGCAGGACATCGAACGTGAGGCGATGGACATCCAGCTCCAAGACAAACTCCTCGAATACAAACAGAAGATGGGTCTCTTGGGCGAGGGCTCTGGTAGCGGGTCGGAGAAGCAGATCGGCTCTGGAACGACGGAGAATTCCTGACATCCCCCCTTAGGTATTCGGAATACATTCACGCGGCATTGAAAATCGGCGATGGCAGATATCCAGCATTACAAGAAAGAGCTAGCCAGATTCAATTCCGGTTACACGAAGGAGGCATTGAAGGAACCTGCCAATCTTTGGGGGCTCGCGGGGTTCGCCGTCGCCTCCGCCTTCATGGGATCGGTGATTCCCCTGCTGATCGGTCTACTTGCGGAGTTCGTGTATGTATTGGCGGTACCGAACTCGGAATGGTATCGGAGAATCGTCAACAAAAGATTCCGAGAAACCGCCGTGGAAGATGCGAAGACCGTCCGCGAGAGGCTGATCTCCTCATTCACGCCCAGGGAGCGCGAGGCAGTGGAGTATCTGAGATGGCAGAAGGACCGAATCATCGAGAACTACCAGAAGTTCACAGGTTCGACGAATGTGCCACCGGACCTTCTCTCGCTTGAACAACGGTGGGAGGATTTCATAGACCTGCTCGACGTGTACCGACGACGAAAGCAACATCTGAAATCAATCAACCGCCAGGCGATACACAACCAGCTGTCACAGGCCTTCCGCTCGATGGAATCCGCACCGGATGAGAAGACGAGACGTGTCCAGGAAACCAACGTCGAGATATTGAAACGCAGGCTCGCCTCTTTCGATGACATCGAGAAGAGCGTCTCCCTCGTTGAAGCCCAACTCCAATCGATCGAGAACTTCTTCGGTTACCTGAACGACGAGATCGTCTCGATCACCACCCCGGAGAAATTCTCACTTCTTGATTTCCGTCAACTATCGGACTCGATTGCGATGACCAAACAGATGCTCGAGGAAACCGCGGACTCTGTCGGAGCCCTGGACTCGTTCAACAGGGAAAACGGCAACTACGATTTTGTCCCTGACGGAAAACGCAGATAGTTTTCGCGAAATGAAAAAGAGACCGCCCATCGGGCGGTCTCGACGTTTTTGGAAGAAACGTTTCGGACGAGGGCTATTTAGCCACTGGCAGAGTCGTCACCTGATTCAGTTCCTTCGCCTTCTCCGGCGAAAGCTTCTCGACTCTTTCCTTCGCCTTGGTCGCCGATGTTGTCAACGGGGCAGGATTTCCGTCTTTGTCCTTGGCATCCTGCCCTTTTTTTGCGATCGCGAAAAATTTCGTCAGAGCCTCATCCTTCTTACCCTGCTTCTCAAGCGTGGAAGCGATCTCGAAATTGATCTTGTCCATCGGGATCACTCCCCTGCTTGATGAAACGATCCTGTTATAGATTCCGATGGCCTCATCGAATTTGCCATCCCCCACCAAGGCTTGAGCCAACGCGAATCTTGCGAGCTCGCCCGTCTCCGAATTAGCGTCTGAGAGAACCTTGAGAGCATCCAAAGCTGCCTTTCTATCGGTCTTCAATCGAATGGTCGCCGCCATGAATCTGGCTTTTTCCGCAGCCTCGCCACCATGCTTGGCAACTACATCATCGAAGGCCTTGAGCGCCGCCTTGTCTCTCTCCGCTTCTGTTTTGAAAGTGAGTTCGGTCGAGTCGGGAGCCGGTATCTCAACGATCGTGGCCTGCGATATCCCGATTGCTTTGCCCAATGCGGCCTGACCCGCTTCATCGGATCGATTCATCCACACGTAGGCGACGCCCCCGATGACAGCCACGGCCACAATCGCAATCACGGCGTTACGGACCTGCTTCGCCTTACCTTCGAAGAGCCTTGATGCAGACTCCACAATCCGTTCACCCTTCTCCTGGAAGGAATCTTTGGGAAGGTCCTGGGTCGACTGCTCAGGTGTCGGATTCTGCTCCTCAGTGGCTCTGTTCTTTCTAGACATATTGTTCTTTCCGTCCTTGTTCCCTGACTGATGGGCATCGAAGAATGCCCTTTCGAAAAATCCAAATCTAGCGTAATTGGGGAACATGGGCAAACCCTTGCACCGTCTGCGGTAGCGCCAAGCTTGCTTTGCGAATCCGTTTGCCCGAGGAGAGCGAAAATTGTTATAGCTTGAAAATGCTGAGTTAACTGAACCAAAGGGTTTCAACGGGAAGAACTATGAAAAACAACTTTCAAATAGATATCGACTCCATCATCGAATCAGTCAGCAAGGGTGCGGCCGACCTGTTCGACCAGGTCGCTGACACTTTCAAGGGCAAAGCCGAGCCCCTCAGAGATGGAACCGAATTCGACCCGGTGACCCTCCCTCGGGATCTTTGGGCGCACCGAAGAGCGCAGACCGAGTGGTGGTACTACACAGGACATGGCAAGACCACTTCGGGCAAGACCTTCGGCTTCGAGCTGGTCTTCTTCAAGCGCCGAACCGATGAGGACAAATTCAACATCGTCCCGTTGCGTCTCTTGGGCAATCCGATTTATTTCGCGCACTTCGCCATAACTGAAATCGATGAGCAGAAGTTCCGCTACGCCCACAGGAAAAGCGCGAACGGCCCGTTCGATGCACCGGCGTCCGCCAGCGAGGACCACTTCTATCTGAACATCGGCGACTGGTCTCTCAGGGAGTCGCACGGCACTCACATCCTGAGGGCGACAGCCTCAAACACCGTCTTCGAGGCGAACCTCAAACCGACCAAGCCTGTCGTGCTCAACGGAAGGAATCGAGACGGTGTCTCCTTCAAGGACGAAGGACAGGCATCGCGATACTTTGCCTACACGCGCATGGACATGGAAGGCGACCTTTCTTGGAATGGCAAGATCGAGCACTTCACCGGCTCCGCATGGATGGACAGGGAATTCGGAACATGGGCTCCGACCGAGAATCAAAAAGGCTGGGACTGGTTTTCGATTCAGCTGGAGAACAACACCGAGCTTATGTGTTACCAACTCCGCAACAGCTCAAATGGCGTTTCACCATTCTCGAGCGGAACCTTTGTGGATGAAGACGGCAAGTTCACGTCTCTCACAAATGAAGATTTCAAAATCGAACCGACCGGGTTCTGGAAGAGTCCGCATTCAGGGGCGACCTACCCGAGCGGATGGAAGGTCAGCTGTGTCCCCGAGGAAATCGAGCTGACCGTCACCCCCGTGATCGCCGATCAGGAACTCGACAGTCGCGGGACGACGATGATCGTCTATTGGGAAGGGGCTTGCACGGTCACTGGAACGGTTAAGGGTGAGGAGGTCGGAGGAAAGGCTTATGTCGAGCTCGTTGGTTACGACAGGTCTCACGATCAGCCAAATCTCGCGTACTTCCTTTTGGGGAATGATTTCGAGTTTCCCTCGAAGAAACCATTCTAGGCGAAATCGTAGCGGCAGTGGATGCAAGAGAGGGGGGCGACCCCCTCTTTCATTTGACCTTGTGCTGCCAACATCTTTCCCCCTTTCTTACCTTACGCGTGCAAGGAGTCCCCTTCTTCGTGATGGCTCCGCAGAAGGCCTCCAAGGTTGGCTTCGGAAGCGGTCTCGATTCCTGAGTGGCAACACCGACACCGACTGCGGGGGATGCTGAACCCGATGTCACCTGAGATGCTTCAGAGGACTCCCGCCCGATGGAGCCATCATCCATCGGACCAATCCGTCCTGGCTCAAACTCGGTCGTCTTAGGTGGTGATGGATAGAATGTGACAAACGAAATCATGAAGATGACACAGGCGATGATTCCGGCCCAGTCATCGAGAACATGATCGGTTTCGCAGATATCACAGAATCTGCGACTGTCTCGGAATCTCCAATTGACCCTTTCGATCTCGTCACCGCAATGACAACAGAATCTCGGCTTGTAGAGCATGTTCTCCAGGTGCGGAATGGGCCACTGAGCAATGGATTCGGTGGGGATGGAACTATGGGGACGGAAAGTATAATCTATGCTCGCTCGAGTTGCGAAGGATTTATCTGGGAGCAACTCCTGACGGCTTCGTTACGTCAGAAAATCGACGATGACTTATCGAAAAAGGATTTCTTTAGTTCCGATTCTTGCGCTGTTGGTGCTGACGGCGTCCTCTGTGTCCGCACAGGATGAGGATGTGATCCGGGTGGATTCCGCGATAGTCCGTCTGAATGTAGGGGTCGTGGACCGTGAAGGTCGACCCGCAATGGCCTTGGACCGCTCCAGTTTCCGAATCTTCGAGGATGGAGTCGAACAGCGGATACTTTCATTCGAATCGGTCGCAGCCCCTTTCTCGGTTGTGTTGATTCTGGATATGAGCGGTTCAACCCTCACATTCAGGGACACCATCCGAAGTTCCGCAATGAGATTCATCGATGCGCTCGATCCTGCCGACCGCATCGCGGTTGTGGAGTTTTATGACAAGATCAATCTGTTGAATGACTTCACCACCCGGCGCGACCGGGTGTTCAATTCGATCCAGGTCGCCAACGGCAGGGGCAAGACCCAATTGTTCAAGGCACTCGATTTCTCTCTTGACCGCCTCTCCAGGGAAGGTAACAGGCGCAAGGCCATCATCGTTCTGACCGACGGGGTCGATACTTTCGCTCGCGACCAAGACCGGGCGGCTATCGAGAGATTGAAGCCGCTGAATCCAGCCGAGGCGCTCCGCACCGAGAACGAACTGATGAACCGGGTCTTGGCCAAAAGTGACCGCCAGGGAGTCACGATCTATCCTCTCGCACTGCCGACCGGAGACCCCGCCAAGCTTGCCGATCCGAGCCCGATTCAAACCGCCTTGTATTCGACCGCACGCGACCGTCTGGGCGTGCTGGCTCAGAGAACAGGCGGTGAGCTCGCAGCAATCAATCGACTCGAAGAGATGGGATTGCTCTACGCTCAGGTCGCAGCGAACATCCGCGCGCTTTACACCATCGAGTATCAATCGACGAACACGAGGCGCGACGGTAAATGGAGGTCGGTCTCCATCGAGACGAAGGATTCGGGTCTCATATCAAAAACCCGTCCCGGTTATTTCGCTCGATGATCCATGTTGCGATTTATCAGTCTCCTTGACACTAAAGAGAATGAATCGTTAGTCTATCGGTTCTCGTGCACCCGTAGCTCAGCTGGATAGAGTGCTTGACTACGAATCAAGAGGTCGCATGTTCGAATCATGCCGGGTGTACCACATATTCGAAGAGGAGCCGTATGGCTCCTTTTTCGCTTTAGAGTTTCATTTTTTATGCTTTTTCGCCAAACTCTCATCGGCCGCAAGATGATTCATCTCTTGCGGTATACGAGAATCAGTACGAAAATCGGTGAGATAACATTGGATTGATACTGTCGATGAGTCGGCAGAGTTTGCGCATCATGTCAGGTGAATCCTGAAATGCTCGTCTTGGCAACCAGCCCAGGCAGACTCAGCCAATCCTGCGGTTCGACTCTCTACCGAATAAAAAAGTCCGAGACTGACACGGAGGACGTGCATTCCTGATGACAAACTTCCTAGACCCCGCAGTTCTCTTCTTCATTTTCGGAATGTTCGCCGGGACGATCAAATCCAACCTGGAAATACCACAACCTATTTCAAGGTTCTTGTCTCTGTATCTTCTGATGGCCTTGGGACTGAAAGGTGGCTTCGCACTGAACAAGTCGGGGTTCACTGTCCAGATCGGCCTTGAACTCTGTGTGGCTGTGTTCCTGGCCGTCATCATCCCCCTGATCGGCTATTGGTTTCTGAGAGTGAAACTGAATAACCGAGAGGCTGCCGCAATCGCGGCGACATACGGCTCGGTGAGCGCCGTGACGTTCATCACGGCCACGCAGGCACTCGACCAAGCCAACATCCAGTTTGGCGGGCACATGGCCGCGGCGATGGCGATGATGGAATCGCCTGCAATCATCCTCGCGATGATCCTCGCAAACAAGTCCAGGGATTCCCTAAGGGAATCTGCCGCACCTGCGCGGATGTCTAAGATTCTTCACGAGTCCTTCACGGATGGTGCGCAACTTTTGTTGCTTGGATCCATGCTAGTCGGTTTGGTTGTCGGGGAGACAGGAGAGAAGCTGATGGCTCCTTTCTCAATCGACCTGTTCCAGGGGATGCTGGCTTTCTTTTTACTCGATATGGGATTGATGGCAGCCAAGAACTTCTCCGGTCTCAGAGGCAAACCATTGATCACCCTCGTGTACGCCATTTGTGCCCCGATGGTTCACGCCACAATCGCCCTGGTCTTATGCATTCTGCTCGACCTGCCTCAGGGTAACTCAATTCTGTTGATGGTCCTTGCCGCAAGCGCCTCGTACATCGCAGTCCCTGCAGTTCTCAGACACGCACTTCCGGAAGTGCCCCCAGCCCTGTACATGGGCATGTCGCTTGGAATAACGTTTCCATTCAATCTAATCGTTGGAATCCCGCTCTATCTATACATATCCGGATTGGTCTATTGATCTGGCAAAAAATGGGAGACGGAGTTGAAATCAGGCCCCATAGGGCCGAACAACTCGGGATTCTCCCCTAACCTTTGACCAATCGCTCTCTTACACTTATTTTTGGAGTCACGAACAATCCCATTCTCTTCCGGAGTCTTTCTATGAAGAAACTTCTGTCGCTTCTCATTCTTTTCAGTTTCCTGGTATCGGTGCCCTCGGCAGTTGCGGACGAAGGCATGTGGACCTTCGACAATCCTCCGCTCAAGCAATGGAAAGAGATCTATGGATTTGAACCGACTAAGGAATGGATGGAGAAAGTCAGGCTCGCATCCGTGAAAGTGGGCGGGGCATCGGGCTCGTTCGTTTCATCGGACGGCCTCATCGTCACGAATCAACACGTCGCCGCCTCTGCACTCTCGAGATTGTCCACTCCACAGAAGAATCTCGTGCGCGACGGATTCTATGCGGTGACCATTCAAGACGAGGTCAAGATTCCCAACTACGAGGTGACGATTCTCGTCTCCTACGAAGACGTCACCGCTCGGGTGCAGTCATCCGTTAAGGCGGGGGCGTCCGACACCGAGGCCGAGAATCAGCGCAAGGCGGAAATCGCGAATATCGAAAAGGAGTCGGTGGCTTCGACCGGTTACCGCAGCGAGGTCTTCAGGCTTTACAACGGCGGTGAGTATTGGCTCTACAGATTCAAGAGGTACACCGATGTCCGACTCGTCTTCGCGCCTGAGGAGCAGATTGCATTCTTCGGTGGCGACTACGACAATTTCACTTTCCCGAGACACGACCTCGATGTCGCCTTCCTCCGCGCGTATGAGAATGACCGACCGGCAGCCACACCGCACTACTTCAAATGGTCTCTCACGGGTGCGACCCAAGATGAATTCGTGATTGTTCCCGGCTATCCCGGATCGACCGCACGCCTGTTGACGGTGGCCCAGCTCGAATATCAGCGGGATCATGGGAACCCTCTTCAAAAGAGAATCTGGGATATCAGACGGGAGATTCTCGAGAGCTATTCGTCGCGTGGCGAGGAGCAGGCGCGTCAGGCCAACGACGGGATCCGATCTTTTCGAAATTCCTTGAAGAGGCTCGACGGACAGCAGGAAGGACTGCTCAATCCTCGACAATTCGCGAAGAAGATCGCAGAGGAGAATGAACTGCTATCGGCGGTGAACGCGAATCCAGAGATGAAGCGCCGGTATTCGTCAGCCTGGCCTCAGATCGCGGCGGCCTACAAAACGCTTCCCAGATATGCAGAACGGATTCAATTCACAAATCTAGCCCCTTCGAGACTCGGCACGATCGCATCGCAGATTGTGAGATTCGCAGAGGAAACCGCCAAACCCAGCGACGGACGGTATGAGGAATTCAGAGATGCCAGACTCGCCGTGTTTCGGAACTCGGTACTCGCATCGACCCCGATTTTCAGTGAGATGGAGGAGTACGCGTTGACGCGTTGGCTCGAAGAGGCGCAGAAGCGACTCGGTGACCAGGATCAGTTCGTGATTGCTGCTCTCGGCGGACGAACGGCCAAGGAGGTAGTCAAAGATGCAATCACAAACACCAAGCTGGCTGATGTCTCGGTGAGGACCGCCTATCTCGATGGTGGCGCGAAGGCCGTGTCAGCCAGTTCCGATCCAATGATCGCACTCGCCAGGAGGATCGAACCGATCTATCGCGAATTGAGAAAATGGAATGAAGAGAACATCGTGAGCGTCGATGTTGCCGCCGGAGAAAGAATCGCGAAGGCACGCTTTGCGGTTTACGGCAAGACTCTTCCGCCTGATGCGAATTCCCAACTGCGCATTACGTTCGGTCGGGTCGCGGCCTACAGTGAGGACACCACTCTGGTCCCCTACAAGACCACCTACTACGGGCTCTACGACCGAGCCTTGAGTTTCAATGAAAAGTTTCCCTGGACGCTTCCCGAGCGATGGAAGGAGCGCAAGAGCTTGATAAATCTTTCCGTCCCGCTGAATTTCGTCTACAGCGCAGATACCATCGGCGGAAACTCCGGCTCTCCTGTGATCAATCGTGACGCGGAATTCGTCGGTGTGAACTTCGACAGCAACATTCAGAAGCTGTCGAATCGTTATTGGTATATCGAGGAGAATGAGGGCTCACGTGCCATCGGTGTGCACAGTGCAGGGATACTCGAGGCCCTCAAAAACGTATATCAGGCCGACAGGCTGATAGAAGAGATCATGTCAGCCCGAGAAGACCGGTCCAAACGGTGAGTAGCGGAAATCTGGTGCGGGGTGAGACCAGAGGCTCATCGCGCGGACCGTTCAGAACTCGTCGTCCTCCAACGAGCCACCTCGGCCTATCTCGGTCGAGTCATCCGACGCGGAGTCGGGGGCGATGTCGGAGAGTTCAAAGGAACCATCGCCATCGTCGGTGAGTTTCTGGATCTTCCGCTCCGCCGACGCGAGTTTCTCCTGACATTCCCGGGATAACTTCACTCCCTCTTCGAACAATTTCAAACTCTCATCCAAGGAGAGATCGCCATCCTCCAATTTGGAGACGATCTCCTCGAGTTTCTCCAACGATTTCTCGAATGAACCACTTTTCACCACAGACTATTCCTCCAACTCTCACTTGATTACTCGAACATGGCATCCAATCTTTCCAGGAGATCGCTGAAGCCCTTCACTCCGAACAGATCGGCGAATCCTGAGATATCCCCTTCTCTCGCGAGGGTCATTATGTCATTACCGAATTTCTGCGCCAGTTCCCTTGCCAACACCCTGTCACGAACCGCGACTACCCTCCACCTGTCATCTGACCTCATCATGATGACCGACCTCCCATCTTTGCGATCCGTCGGGCGTACCTCGGCACGATCTCCATCGATTTCGACAAGGGTGTATCGATCGGTTCCAATCACTACGAGCCAGAACGGCAGATCGGAGAGACCTGCCGTCTCCCTCTTCAGAAATTCCGGCAACTCCGCCGCGACACGTCCCTCGACGGCCGGCGTGACAATTAGCGAGGCGTCGGCCAGTTCCTTCAACAGTTCGGCTGACATCCCGCGTCCATAGAGCGCGGCGACCTCCTCCAGAACCTGAGAAGAGAAATCTTCAATCACTCGTGAGGTGTCCAGGTATCTCTCCATCTCGGTTTGATTGCCCGCCCTCGCGGCATCGATCAAGAGTGCCAAAGAATATTCCGGGGTTGATCTGACGCCTAGATAGTAGCCGATGCTCGCGAGGACCAAGATTGAAAGGAGGATGCCTGCCACAAGCACTACGCGATGCGGCCATCTCCTTCTGGAGGTTGCTGATGAACTTCGCTCGATCGCGACCGGAATCGGTTCAAGCTCCTTTGTCACCTGCTCTTCAAGCACCCTCGATTCCCTCCTCGACATCGCGCACGGTTGCGGATATCCGACCATCGGAGACGGCTATCTCGATGGAATCATCGCTTTTCACCTGACTGACCGAGGTCACCACACGTCCCGACTTCTTGACAATCGAATACCCTCGGGAAAGAACCCCGAGAGGGGACAACGCATCAAGTGATGCGCTGAGCGAGCCCAGCATCTGTCTTTTGGAGGAGAGCGTCATCGTCATCGCCGAAAGCACCTTCTGTCCCACGATTCCGAGTCGGCCACGCCTCTCCGATAGATCCGCCGCTAGCTTGGCGGGCGACATCCGCCTGACCGCCGAGTCAAGGCGATTGGAAAGTGCTGAGAGCTTGCCAGACATCTCCTCGGACAACTCCGCCTTCAGTGACTCCAACGCCATCCTCCCCCGAGTAAGTGCCGACGGCTCAAGAGCAAGGCTCGGTGATGCTGACAGAAAGTCGGCTCTCCGTCGAAATTGCAAAAGTGAATAGGAGATCGCACTCATCATGCGTCTGTAAGACTCCGCTGTCTTGCCGACGAGATTCTCCTCTCCGAAGCAGACCATGGATGCAGCGACAGACGGAGTTGCCGCCCTTACATCCGCGACCATGTCGGATATCGTGGTGTCGATGTCATGACCCACGGCGGAGATGATCGGAATCGCCGATGATCTCATCGCCCGCGCGAGATCCTCATCGTTGAAGGCCCAGAGATCTTCTTGAGATCCGCCCCCGCGCCCCACGATTAGAACGTCGAGCTTGTCCTGTTCAGCCACAGATGAATTGAAGGAATTCGCTAGCTCTATCGCTCGCACAATCTCCTCAGCGGCGCCTTCACCCTGAACCCTGGACGGCAACAGAACTATGTCGAGCGAGCGCGTCCTTCTGGTGATCACCTTCACGATGTCATGGAACGCCGCCCCCGTCGGGCTGGTCACCACTCCGACTCTCCTAGGAATCTCGGGAATAGGCCTCTTGAGCTCTTTCGAAAAAAGACCCTCCGCCTCGAGGACCCTTCTCCTCCTCTCGAACTCGATCTTGAATGCGCCTTCGCCCGCGGCTTCCACCGAGTTGACGATCAACTGACAATCACCACGAGGTCCGTACATCGAGATCTTTCCACGGACTATTGCGTGGAGCCCATTGAATGGGCGCAGTTTGAATCTCGAGTTCTGGTTTGCAAAGCAGGCGGCTTTGATCTGTGAGTCGGCATCACGCAAGGAAAAGTACCAATGCCCGGGACCGGAGGCTGAAAATCCGACAATCTCACCTTCGACCCAGACTGACGGGAACTTTCTCTCCAACTCACCCTTGATCAACAGGGAAAGTTCCGACACGGTGAGTGGTCGGTTCTCTTCTCCCTCTTCTTCATTGAAGAGCGCGTCGATTATTCCGTTGTTCGTCATGCAAATCGTTTATTGCGGCATTCCGACTACTCGATCGTCAACATGAGGGAGGGGCGGGTTCTTCGGTGATTCAATCGAGGAATGCAGACATCCGCTTACATCATCGACCGATGATAGCCCTCAGCAGATATGGGCGCAAGAGATAGAGGAAGCGGGGAGAGTCCGCGAACTCATCATTCAGTGGCGATCCCGGAGAGGCTGAATCTAACGATACCCTCCTCCTCTGACGTCTCGATTTCCGCTGGAATCCGATGTTCGCCCCCATCGACGAATATCGGGGATATTCCTGAGAGAATGAGCAGGCATTCGTGTAGATGCCTCCTGCCGTGCCCGAAGCCTGTCTGTTGAATCGAGGTCACAAGCCTTGATGGTCGGCCACTCTCTGAGAGCTCCACGATCCTTTCGGCAACCTTCGATATCAACTTCTCGAAGGCGATTTGTTGCGGGAGCAGGACTCCCTCTCTTTCCATGTCCAGGCGTCTTCTCAGAACCTTCGGATCATTCATGACATAGGGGGATGCCACCCTTTCATCGACATGGACGGTGACGCTCATGGCCGTGGACTCTGCAGTCTCGCGGACCATGAGTCTTCCCGTTTTCGCAGTGGCCTTCCACTCGATCGACCGAACATCGTCTGATGAGTCGTATTCCCTGATTGAGCGTAACTCCCCGTTCAGCTCCCTCTCAGATGCCGCAGGTGCATCGGCGCCTCCAAACCCGCTTACCGCATTCGGAGAGACCTTGATTTCCGGATAGATCGCCACCTCGGCCTCCTTTGCTCTGAGGCGCCTCCGGTGACGGAGAATGCCGAATGGGAATGAAGTCGACAATTCGAAATCCCTTATCACGAATCTGCCGCGCCTCGGAAAGACATAGACCGCCCGATGGTTGGACTCGGAGCGACGGTCGATGGTTAGCACATGGTCGATCGTGTGTTTGATCACAGAGGGCTTTCCAAACCTCTTCGCCCACCGGGAAGGAAGAATCTCGGTGAGTATGGTCTCGAGGGCGCTTTCGCGACCGTCCGAAACCCGGAGTTCCACCAGCACCGAATAAGTGGGAAAGACCCTCTTACGGTTTGCGACGGAAACACTTATCGGGGTCTCCTCACCCGCAAAGATGAACTCGGGAAGTCTGAGCCTCACATCCAGGCCGCGGACTGACATCGCTCCGAGGACTGCACCGATGACGAACGCGGACACTAGAAGTGCGAGAAGCAGAAACAATAGATTATTGGCGGTGTTCCAAGCCGCGAATGCCAGTACCACAATCAGGCCCACGAATAGGAACCCGCCCGCGGTAAGATCGACAGGGAGATTCATCTGGGCTACTTCTGCGTTGGCGTTACGTGCGAGCGGTGGGACTACGAAGATGAGAATCAAAAGGACGAATAGAAGAGAGAGTAACGCGGCGAGCCCGGCGAGCTCGACCTCCCCCCTTTCGTGGGCGATGAGAGTGAGAGCCGAGAGACCGATCCCGCCAAAGACTACAAACAGTCCGACTAGGGCACTCTTCACATCGCGCAGTAACACGAAGCGGATCAATCTTCCTATCTTCATCTCTTCATCAGAAATTCAGCGGAGGCGTCAGACAGGGACCGGGACTGAATCGAGTATGGTCAAGAGTGCCTCAGTGGAGTCCGCAACTCCTGTAGAGCGGATTCCTGATTTCACTGCGACCCTAACCCGATGGGCCAAAACAGGAACCGCCATTCCCTTGATGTCATCGGGTATGCAGAAATCTCTGCCCTCGATCAGAGCCATCGCTTGAGCGCATCTGTGCAACGAGAGGGAGCCGCGGGGGCTGACACCGATTTCGAAGAGTTCAGGCTGACGGGTGCGTTCCACTATCTCAAGAAGATATGCGACCAAGTCGTCGGAGACATGCACGCCCCTCACTCTTTCCTGGATTGAAACAAGCTCATCCGAAGTCAGCACCGCCTGAATGTCATCGACAGGTTCCCGAATGTTTCGCTCTTTGATCATTTCGAGCTCACTTCCGCGGTCGGGATATCCGATCTTTATCCGCATCGCAAACCTGTCCAACTGGGATTCGGGAAGCGGATAGGTTCCATGATGCTCCGCAGGATTCTGAGTCGCAATCACCATGAAAGGAGCTGGCAGAGGTCGCGTGACCCCATCGTTGGTCACGTGCCCCTCGGCCATCGCCTCAAGGAGGGCCGATTGGGTCTTGGGGGTAGCCCGATTTATCTCGTCGGCCAGGACGATATTTGAGAATATCGGACCTTGCCTCCATTCGAATTCACCCGTCGATTGTTTGAAGATTGACAGTCCCGTCAAGTCAGATGGCAAAAGGTCCGAGGTAAATTGGACCCGCTGAAAAGACAAGCCGATGCTTCTGGCGAGGGCGTTCGCGAGAGTCGTCTTCCCTATTCCGGGAACGTCCTCAATCAGCAGGTGACCTTTTGCGATCAACGCGACCGTCGCGAGTTTGGCGACGTCAGTCTTTCCCTTCAAGACGGTGAGAATTCCAGTCTGCAAGAGCCTCAGACGCTCACATGAGGCATCGACGGCCCCCATGACCTCCACAGGTTCGCTCGAATCGTCAGTCGATATCTCTCTCGTCACGCAATCTTCCATCGGCCTAGGCAAGTATCTTACAGGATTGAGAGCCTGAGCTCCATTTTATGGGATGTGACCTGCCTCGCTTGGGAAGGGACTTATGTTTGCAATATGCAATCAAGGAGAAATACACTTTCGGAACATTCGGGGCTCTCGGGCGTGAAACAGTTCTGCGATAAACATATATGAAAATCACAAGGATTCATTTCAGAGGTTTGAGAGAAGAGCGTGGCTTCAACCTGATCGAGCTCATGATCGTCATCGCGATCATCGCTCTCCTGATCGGTGTGGGCGTTCCTGCATGGCAGTCGATTGTCCGATCCGGCAACGAGACGACTGCTGCCCAGAACATTCAAACAATTAAGGTCTTGCAATCCCAGTATGCGTCCAAGAACCAAGGGCGATTCGCACCGACATTCGACGAGCTCATAAGAACAGCCCAACTCGACGAGAGGTTTGCAGGATCCAGTCCGGTGGTCAATGGATACATCTTCACCATGAAGAGTGAGGAACCCTCGGGAACACGCCCGGGTTTTTACTCCATAAACGCTGACCCACAGGTTCCTGAAGGAATCGGAGCCACGGGGACGCGGCATTTTTATTTCGATTCGACCCTCGCGACGACCAAGGTCACGGATGAGAACCGACCGGCGAAGGCCGATGACAAATCTCTTTGAGCGATGGTGGGATGGGATCCATCCGGATGTTGGGAATTCAAACATCGGCATAGTTTGACCCCTCTGGATTTCAGCGTGTATCCTTTCCCTTCGATTCAAGCCGACTTAGCTCAGTGGTAGAGCACTCGCTTCACACGCGATAGGTCAGAAGTTCAAATCTTCTAGTCGGCACCAAAAATTCGAGGAGGCCTGAACAGGCCTCCTCTTCTTCTTGAATCAAATCCGACTCTCAGAGACGGGATCGTCAGTCTCAGGGTCTCCGGGGACGCTCTTCCTCTCGCTCGCTTGTCCTCGGTCTGTCGCGCTCGCTTTTTGGAGGCACGGTGACCTTGGGAGGCGTTCCTTTCGGAGCCGGCTTGCTCTGACCGAGGGATTCCCGGAAAGAGGCCAAGCACACCAGAACGAGTGACGAACCCAAGACCAGTCGGAACAGAATTTTGGAAAAGGCGTTTCGATGCATCTTGCAAATCATAAACTCAAATCACTCCCCTGCAAAGCAAATGCCAAAGAGCCCTTCCCTTGAAACGGCTACCCGCGGCTCGAATCAAAGAGTCATTCTGAGACGATTTGGTCGATTCAAATACCAAAAGGTGACGCAATTGAACGGTGGGTGACGCCCATCCCCCAATCAACACAACGGGACTATCGATTCGGGCTGTGGTTTCCAACGATTTCGGCTTCGTTATATAGTTCAGAAAACCTTCGGAGGCATGCAGAGATGAACGACAGGATTCAACAGGCTTTGGTCGTGGCGGGAACGGTTGCGACATTGATCTTCAATTGGCTGGCGTCGACCGGCATCCTCGGAGGCATCAGCACGGGTGCGGTGTCTGACAAATACACGACGCTGATCACCCCGGCGGGAATGGCTTTCTCGATATGGGGACTGATCTACCTCGGTCTGACGGCGTTCACCGTCGTGCAATCGAAGGTTGCGAATCGGGAGATTTTGCGGTCCATCCGCCCTCTCTATCTCGGTACCTGCGTAGCCAATTCCCTCTGGCTCTATCTCTGGAGCCTCCAGATGATGGTCGCCTGCCTGATCGTGATCGTTCTTCTTCTTGCGATGTTGGCAGCGATAAACATAAGACTTCAGAGAGTCGGATCCAAGGAACTCTACTGGCTCGTGGCAGCACCATTCGGCATCTATTTCGGCTGGGTGACTGCGGCGACGATTCTGAATGCGACCATCGCATTGGTCTCGATGGACATAACCTTTGGTCAGGCCAATGACTCGATGATCGGGGCGCTTCTGTTGGTCGTCGCCGGAATCATAGCGGTCGCGATCCGCTTCTCGATGAAAAATTATTTCTTCCCACTCTCCATCGCTTGGGCCGGACTACACATAGGCATCGCAAACAGCGCGAATCTCGCTGTCACCGTTGGAGCCACTGTGGCCATTGTCCTCTCATTGGTATCAGCAGGCCTCTTCGTGATCGACATGAAGGGATCGGCCGACATGGACCCGAATGTCTGAACCAAGAGTTTGCATCTCGATCGCCGAGGAATCCCTGGATGCGGTCGATCGCCTGCTCCGGGATTTCACCGATGAATCAACAATCATCGAGTGCAGATTGGATCGACTCAAAGTGATTCCACCAATAGAGGAGCTTGGTGCGCTGTCGAAACTCGGCAGGCTAATCTTCACCCTGCGCCCGATGGAGCAGGGCGGTTTCGGTAAGCAGGATAGATTGGAACGACTCTTCTTTTGGGAATCAATCGCTCGGGGCATTGACACATTCAATGCGAGCACCATGTTCGATAACGAACACGACATACTCCCTGAAAGTCGACTCCCCCGGAACCGCGTCATCGGCTCAATACACTCATTCCAAGGCGACCTTCCGAACAAGCGATCACTCATATCTGAAATCGCCGTCCATGCCGAAACAGTGAAGCTCTCATGGATGGTCGAAACCACCGAAACGGCACTCGAGGTGTTTTCACTCCTGGATCACGCTTCGAGCCTTGGAGTTCGACTCATCCCGATATCGATGGGAGAGGCCGGGAAGATTTCGCGAGTGCTCGCGGTCGGACATGGCGCGTGTTTCTCGTATTGCTGCCTCGATGGAAAGCTCGTTGCTCCAGGGCAAATCTCCGCAACGGAGATGCGGTCGTCATATAGGATCGAGACGATTGCTCACTCAACCGAGGTTTACGGATTGATCGCCGGAGACACCTCGTATTCTCTTTCCCCTCTGATCCACAACAGGATCTTCACGGAGTCCTCCTGCGACGCTGTCTTCGTCCCCTTTCAGACCAGAGACGTGTCCTCGCTCATCGGGAGATTGCTTTCGGATGAGTTCCCTTTCCGCACCGGTGGATTCGCTGTCACGAATCCCTTCAAGAAGATCGTGATGGATGTCTGCGATGAGGTCGACCCCTTGGCCATCTCGGTCGGAGCCGTGAACACCATCAAGTGCCTGGGGGACAGGACCGTAGGATACAACACGGACGTCGCAGGGTTCATCGGCCCGCTCAGAAGGAAGCTTCGCGATCTCGCGGGTTCCAATGTAGCGGTGATTGGAACGGGTGGCGCAAGTCGAGCCGCGATAGTCGCGCTAACGCAAGCAGGATGCGCGGTCACCGTCTTCGGTCGCGACGCAAACGGGCTCGATGCGTTGAACCATGAGTTTCAAATCGAGACGGCTCCGCTCACAGAGGAGCCAATGAGAGGATTTCGGATAATCGTGAATGCAACCCCGCTCGGAACCCTCGGAGCTCTCGCCGATGAGACCGTGCTTGAGTCGAGGCAGTTCGAAGATGCGGAGCTGGCCTACGATCTGGTTTACAATCCGCACGAGACACTTTTTATGAAAGAGGCCAAAAGAGCGGGTTGCAAGGTCCTCGGGGGACTCGAGATGCTTGTGGACCAAGCAATCGAGCAACAGAGGATTTGGAACGGACCGCCTTGCGACCGCGATGCACTTCTCGCAATCGTCGCCAAGAAATTATCCAGCGAGTAGAGAGATGAACGAGAGGTACAGCAGGCAGATTCTCTTTCCCGGCATCGGCACTGCCGGGCAGGACCGACTCCGTGATTCGAGGGTCGCACTTCTCGGAATGGGCGCGCTCGGCTCGTCTCATGCTGAGGCTCTTGCAAGGGCCGGTATCGGCAGATTGAAGTTGGTCGACAGGGATTTCGTGGAGGCGTCGAATCTTCAGAGACAGACCCTCTATTCGGAATCGGACGCGGAGCAGAGGCTCCCGAAATCCGTCGCTGCGGCGAAGAGGCTTCGAGAGATCAACTCCGAGGTGGAGACGGAGGTCGTCGTCACAGATGTCAACTCGACCAACATCGAGGATATCGTCAAAGATTCGGATTTGATCCTCGATGGTTCGGACAATTTCCTGGTCCGCTACATCATCAACGATGCCGCGGTGAAACTGGGCAAGGCTTGGATCTACGGGGCGGCAGTATCGGGATATGGTGCGACCATGACGATCAGACCTGGAGTCTCACCCTGTCTCGCATGCGTGTTCGAAGAGATGCCGGAGGCTGGTTCCGGTCCGACCTGTGACACCGCCGGGGTGATCCAACCGATAATCCAAACCATTTCGGCCCTCCAAGTGACCGAAGCCCTGAAGATTCTTACGGGTCGTGAGGACAAACTGCACGGATGTCTCATCCAAACGGATATATGGGAGAACCGTTGGAACAAGATATCGTTGGCCGCTCCGACGCCGGACTGCAGATGCTGTGTCAGACGTGACTTCTCGTTCCTGATCGCGGAGTCTGCGGAATCGGTCGCCACCTTGTGCGGTCGCGATGCGGTTCAAGTCCGCCCGATGAGGAGCGATGGATTCGATCTCGGGTCATTTGCGACAAGACTGAAAGGCATCGGGGATGTCCGATCGAACGAATATCTCGTGAGATTCACCGCTGACGGGTTTGAGGTGAGTGTCTTCTCCGATGGCCGCGCGATAATCAAGGGGACCGATGATGCATCCGTAGCCAAAGGAATCTACGCCCGCTATGTCGGCACGTGATCCACAATCAGAAAATCCGACCTGAATTCCATTTGTTTATGAAGAAACTTATTCCACTCACACTCGCAATGTTCATGGGTGTTTCGGCTATCGGAACAGCCGCATCGGAGATCTGGAGAATCAATGGACTCGGCGATGTGCTGCGGGGTGATGCCCGAGGCGTCTCGATTTCGAGCGAGGGCGTCATAAGCCCAGGCCCCGCCTTGAAAACACTTTTGGATTCAGGGGAGAGACTTGCCTGGTCCGCAGTTGCCGACTCGAAGGGCGACACATATGTCGGAACTGGCGGTTCGGGCAAGCTCTACGCCCTCGAATCCGGAAAGAATCCGCGGGTGCTTGCCACGTTGCCGGAGGCGAATGTCACAGCATTGGCCATCGGTGCGAATGACGAGCTGTTCGCGGCGACATCTCCTGATGGGAATGTTTATCGGATTCATAGGAACGGAGCTGTTTCAAAGTACTTTTCACCCGGGGAGAAATACATATGGGCTCTGGTTGCGATGCCCGACGGCAAACTCGCTGTGGCGACCGGTGACGGTGGAAGAATCTACAAGGTCGCAGGCGAAGGGGTGTCACGCGAAAAGGCATTGGTCTTCGATTCACCGGAGACCAACATTACGACATTGGCGTTGGGAAGTGGAGGAATCCTCTACGCCGGAACGGATCCGAACGGTCTCGTTCTGGGAATCAACCCCGATGGAAAGGCCTTTGCGATTCTGGACTCACCCCTGCGTGAGATACGCGACATCTCCATTGATGGTGAGTCGATCTTCATTCTTGCAGTAGCGGAAAGTGTGTCTACCGCGACAACGGATGGAGAAGAAAAGAAATCCCCGACATCAGTGCAGGTCGTGAAAGCCTCCGCTCCCGAAGCGCCCACGAGAAGCAGGAACGACACCTCTGCAGCTAAATCCATCGTGTACAGGGCGAGTGCCACCGGAGCCCAGGAGATTGTGTGGAATTCCGCGACGATCTCGGCTTTCAGCATCCTCGCTTCAAGGAACGGAAATGTCCTGATCGGAACGGCAGACAAGGGCAGGATTTTTTCCATCGACAGGGAATCCAAGCAATCACTTCTCGTCCAGACCGACGAGCTCCAGATATCAAAGATGATTCGAGCGGGCGCATCGATCGTCGCTGTCTCGGGAGCGGGGGCGAAAGCCATCGGCATCGGACCCGGAGAGGAAAGGAACCCGGTTTATGTCTCCTCGATCCTCGATGCCAAAAACGTGGCACGGTGGGGTCGGCTCTCATGGTCGGGCAAGGGCTCGCCGGTGATTGAACTCAGAAGTGGAAATGTCGAACAACCCGATGACACCTGGAGCGAATGGCGCCAGGCTTCGCAAGAGACTGGAAAGGCGACTCTTCCCAACGCACGATTCCTGCAATGGAGGGTCTCACTCGGAACAGGTGCCACAATCGGAGAGATGTCGGCCGCATTCGATCAGTTGAACATCGCTCCTGAGGTGATCAGCCTGCAGGTTCTTCCCACCAATGTAGGCTTGGCGCCCAACATCCAAATCCCGAACGATCCGAATATCGAGGCATCCGGCATGGACCCGGCCCTGTTCGGCCTGCCGAGCGGAGTCATGCCCCCGAGAAAACTCTACCAACGCGGCGCGGTGTCACTGCAGTGGACGGCGGAGGACCGAAACGGGGACAGAATGCTTTTCGATCTGATGGTCCGGAGAATCGACGAATCGGAATACAAGACCATCAGACGGGACATGTCCGACAACTTCGTCACCGTCGACGGTTTGACCCTCGCCGATGGTATCTACGTTTTCAAAGTCGTCGCACGGGATGTCCCATCGAATCAAGAGGGCGGTGACCTGCTGGGTTCGCTGACATCGGAACCCGTCGCCATCGACAATGCCGCTCCCATGGTCACGCAGTATGGAGGCTTCGACAGTTCAGGTGCCGATGCGATGGCAAGATTCGAGGCAATCGACCGAGGAGGCAGAATCAACAGGGCGGAGTATTCGATCAACGGAGGCGACTGGCGCACTGTAATCGCCGATGACGGCGTCAACGACGACTCCGTCGAGAGATTCACCATCAGATTTCAAGCGCAGCAGAAAGGTGAATTCTCAATCGTACTGAGGGTCCATGATTTCGCGGGAAACAGCGGAAGCACGAGAGTGGTCTTCAACAAGAAGTAGGCGTTGTTCTACTGAGATGTCCGTTGACGCAGTGCTTCAAAGAGCACGACGCCCGTCGCGACGGACACGTTGAGCGACTCGATCCTGCCTGACATTGGAATCTTGACCAAGGCATCGCAGTTTTCTTTGACCAATCGGTGAAGACCTGAACCCTCGCCGCCCATCACGATCGCGGTGGGTCTTCGCCAATCCCAATCGACATAAGATGTGTCAGCGGATCCCGATGTCCCTACCACCCACATGCCGATATCCTTTAGCTCTTTGATCAGATTGTTGAGATTCCTTACCTTGCAGACCGGGATGTACTCGGTCGCCCCTGCGGCAGTCTTGACAACCGTCTCGGTAATGCCGGTCGCGCGATGCTCAGGCACAAATACGGCACTGACCCCGGCGCATTCGGCAACCCTTAGGATGGCACCGAGATTCCTCGGATCTTCGACCCCGTCGAGAAGAAGAACTGTTGGGTTCTGTGCGACATCCAGGGACCCGAGGACCTCCTCGGTGTCGGCATAATCCGCCGCCGAGACGACGGCGATGACCCCCTGATGAACAGAGCCAGGGGAAGCCATGCGGTCAATCACCTCTCTCGGCACCTTCTGAAAGAAAATTCCATCGCGCTTCGCCTGATCCATTATCTCCGAGAGTCGCGAATCGGATGTTCCTTCTCCGACCAATATCTTCTCGATTCTTCTCGATCCCGATCGGAGTAGTTCTTTGACGGGAATCAGTCCGTGAACCACGCGCCCGGAGTCGGATTGGCGAGGTCTTTCAGGGATACGGGCTTCCCTCCTCCTTGGGAACTCCGCGGCAGCACGGCGTCTCGGACCGGTCTTTTCATTTCTCTTTCTCATAACGGGTGCGTGAAGCGGAGAGAGTATAGACCAGCATCGGCTCCACCTGAAATCCAAATACTTGACCTTCGCCCCGACGGTTTTGCAAACTGTAAGTGTTCGGAGGCACGTCACTCCCATCCAACGAACGAATTCCGGGCGGAATTTTCAGAAAACTTTTTTTGCGCAGAACGCTTATTTGACACTCCTATCAGCCCGACGACGTTTGCGAATGTACAGATGACGATGTCCCTCTGACAAATCAAAGGCAGAGGTGTATCCACAGATGCTAAGTGACTCTTTATCCGGTTCGTCCTGGCAATTCGGACATCGCGGAAGGGTAGCGGTCTTCATAGATGGCAACAATCTGTTCCATGCGGCCAGATTCCACAACATAGACATCGACTACAACAAATTGCTGAAGGTCCTCTTGGGGGACGGTCGACTGCTAAGGGCGTTCTTCTACACTGGCGTTGACGTCGGAGCGGAACGCCAACAGGGATTCCTGCTCTGGATGAGGAGAAACGGATTCCGAGTGATCCAGAAAGAACTCAAGACCTTCTACGATGGAACGCGGAAGGCCAATCTCGATGTAGAGATCGCCGTCGACATGCTCAGCCTTGCCGGTCGATATGACACCGCCGTCTTGGTCTCCGGCGATGAAGACTTCGTCTACGCATTGAATGCGGTCGCCTATAAAGGTTGTCGGGTCGAGGTGGCGGGCTTCAGGTCCAACACCGCACCGAGGCTGATTGACGTCGCCGACTTCTTCATCGATCTCGGTGACATAGCAGAGTTCGTCAGAAAGGATGGAACCTCGGATGAGAGGTTCGATATGGCCCACTTCCTCCACACGACCGATGCCCAACAGCGAGGCAACGACTTCGGTGAGCAACGGCGATCGATCCATGACACGAAGACAGGGCGTGACCGTGATTCCGGAAAGAGGAACGAGGGCTTGATCCACCTCACAGAGGATTGATGAGACTTTTCACCGTCGAAGAAGCGAATTCATTGATACCGGCGCTGCGTCCGAAGCTCGAGCAGCTGCGTCAGTGCATCAAGGAAGTGCGAGCTTTCAGGCAGCTTTCGCGCTCGGCCGCCGAGTCAGCGATTGGTGGTGGCGGAGCCGCCGGTGCCAGCCGGTACGTGATGACTCTCATGGAATTCGGTTCGATAAACTCTGAGATAGCAGAGCTCGGAGTCCAGGTGAAGGATCCTGAGCGCGGCCTGATCGACTTCCCTTCGATGAAGGGTGATCGCATCGTGCTTTTGTGTTGGATGCTCGGCGAGGACGACACAATCGAATGGTGGCATGAAATGGAGGCTGGCTTTGCTGGTCGGAAGCCGCTCTGAGCCCATCTTTCCCGAAGTTATCCACAGCTGTGAAAATCGCCACAACTCCCCATTTTCCCGTGACTTAGTATTGACGGCTTAAAGTAGCGTCTGATATCATCCCACCAAGTTTTAGCGGGTATGCGACCTGGCCCGCTTCCGCACTCGAAATTAGATCGATTAATCCGACTCTGGTTTGATATGAACTGCCCAGCCTGCAACAAAGTGATGAATGCAAACCTCTCGATATGCCCGTCCTGCGGTGCAATGCGGGGGGATGAGGTTCGCGAGGAGGTCATGAGTTCGGTCATCCACTCCACGAAACCAATCACCATAGAAATTGATGAGATAGAGGGTGTCGAAGAGACTGAGATCTCCTACGAGACAGAGAGCGCGGACATGTCCATCGAGGATGTGGAGCTCGTCATCGACATCTCTGAAGAAGACTCACGTTTGGATTTACAGCAATCGGAAACCGGGAATCCGGAAGATGATATCGTCTCGCTTCCGCTATTCGACGAGCCGCGAGAAGAATCGGAGCCGGAGTTTGGAGAAATGGATGAGGAATTCGATTTCTCCGAGCTTACCCTCGAGGATGAGGAAGTCTCAGAAGTCGTGTCGCGCCTGGAAGTGAGCGATCCGTTGGCAGTGGTCGAGGAGGTCTCCGTTAACCGGGCAGCCGTCGCACGCGAGACAACCCCCATAGCCCCGAGGAAGACAGACCATTTGGTCAGGGAGTTCCGAAACAAGAATTCCGACGAGCCCGACTGGAAACTGAATGTGAGAAACAGACTCCGTGGCGAAGATTCCGTCACGGAGCCGATGTCGGACAGATCGAACGAGTCCACGGTCACCGTGCTGAGAACGGGTACGACGGATGCGATTGCGACTTCACCCGCTGAGCAGAGTGAGGTCTCCGGGGAATTCGTGAGGAATGTGGTCACCGGCTCCGCAGCTCCCGACATCATCAAGGAAAGAGCCCTGCGTCGGATAGAGGAATCACGACGGCGCTACGGCAATGGAGGTGCGCCGAGCGGAGGCTCTGCGATTGGAACCAGTGTCTCTCCGAACGACCAAACTTCGACTCCTATCGGCATAGATGAACAGGAAATCCGTCGTGACCCCGAGACGAATGGTCTTGGCCGAAAGACTAACACGGGGGAAATCTCCCCTCCCGGAAAGCCCAAGGTCATCATCAGAACATTCCCGACGCCTGCCCCGGCGCCTGCCCCAGTTACGGACGTATCCGCGAACTCCAACCCCGAGGTCAGCTCCGTCGAACCAGACAACGGCAGTGAGACTGCAATAGATGAGGTGGAGGAAGCCCCAGTGAACCCGCAGAGGGCCGAGGTGATTCCAATCCCGATCAGAACGGACACCGTGGATGAGATTCTGCCCGATGACACTGATGCATCGGAAGAAGAGCCCCATCAACCCGGACTTCTTGAGTTCGATGAGCTTGACGAGGAAGACTTCGAGGATTTCGACGAAGAATTCGATGAGGACGAGGAGGAAATCGAGGATCTTGCGCCCGTGAGTCAGCGTTTCAATGCTGGTCTTTTCGACATGCTCATCTGCGCCTTCGGAGCACTCCTACTGCTTTCACCATTCATCGTCACGGGTGGAAATCTCATGTCGGCAACCGGCATCCTGCTCTTCGTGGCTGCCTGCGCTCTCACCACCGTCGCCTACCAGACCCTGTCGATAGGACTCAGAGGCAAGACATTTGGAATGCGGATTTTCGCGCTTGAGGTAATCGACATCGAAGAGAACGAATACCCCACCTTCGGCCAGGCCCTCGGCCACTCGGTGATGTTCGTGCTGTCGCTGATATGCCTCGGACTGGGATTCGTTACCATGCTCTTCAATCCGGAGAGAAGGGCGTTCCATGACCTCGTTTCCGGCACCCTCATCGTGCGGGAGTATTGATCAGCGATGGACTTTATAAGTGAACAGAGAAACGATCTCACAACTCGTCGATGAACTGAGGTCTAATTGTCTCGACCATGAACTAATCCGCGTCATTCCTTCCGGCGAAAGCGAAATAACCCTCCATCTCAGAGAAGCCGATCCGCCATTCATAGTGGTCTCGTGCCACCCCAGACTCCACCGGGTGCTGTCGGTCAAGAGACGGCTTAGAGATCTTGAAAAAGCGGGGTCGCATACGCAGTTTTCCATAGGCATCAATCGGGACCTTTCTGGCGGAATCATTCGATCGGTCGAAGTCTTGGACGAAGACCGGATCGTCTCGATAGGGTTCGACATCAGGAATCTCGACGGTTCGATATCCGAGAGAACGATGGTCGCCCAAATGACCGGCAGATCGTCCAATATTTTTCTTCTGGATGGAGATCGACACGTGGTTTTGCGCGAACGCGAAACAAGTGGACGCGGACAGCAGGTCGGAGATCTGTACGCGCCGCCGGAGCGAGGAACAAACGGCGGAGGGAGTGAGAAGACTGAATGTTTTCCGAGAGAAGAAGGTGAAACCCTCTCAGATGCAGTCGACCGACACTACGCCAAACAGATTGATTCCATCGAGATGGAGGCGGCCGCGGGTGCCGAGCGCGCGCGAATCAAATCCGAATTGAAACGTGCGGATCGACTGCTGCAAAGTCTCAGATCGGATCTCGCATCTCACGGAGACCCTGAGCAGTGGAAGAGACTCGGTGACCTGCTTCTGGCAAACACCGCCAACGCCCGACGCGTGGGAGATCAAATCTTCGTCACTGACTACTTCGATCCCGACTCCCCGGAAATCATCATCGCGGGTGATGGCAACAAAGGACTGACGCAAATCGCCGAGGAATATTTCAAGAAGTACACGAAAGCCCGCAATGCCGCCGGGCAGCTGTCGGATAGAATCTCCGCGGCTGAGCGAGAAGTGGGGAGGGCGCGCGCGCGTCTTGAATTCCTCGAACAGTCACTGGCGGACGGATCATTCAAACCCGCAAATGGAGCTCCAAAGCGCCAGACAGTCGAGACGAAGGGGAAATCCCGTCCGAAGGCAGGCACCCGCTCACCGTTCAGGCGATTCCGAAGTTCCGATGGTCTCGAGATTCTCGTCGGAAAAGGCAGTCGCGACAACGATGAACTCACATTCAAGACGGCCAAATCATTGGATACGTGGCTACATGCCGCAGACTATCCCGGATCGCATGTCGTGATTCGGACTGCGGGCAAGAAGGAGATTCCTCAACGCTCCCTGATCGAGGCCGCAAAACTCGCCGCATTCTATAGCGATGCGAAGGACCAACCGAAGGTCGCGGTGCATCACACGCAAAAGAAATTCGTGAGTAAAATAAAAGGAGGCGCACCGGGACTGGTGCGACTCTCCTCATTCAAAACAGTGATGGTCGAACCGGAGGTCCCTTCCGGGATCTCACGTGATTAACTCTTCGATTCCCTTGCTTCAACAGCCGCTCTGGCCGTCTGCTTCATCTTTTCAATGGTCTCCTTGCCTGCGCCGGTGAACACTCCGATCACTTTTCCGTCCGCATCGAGCATGAGACTGAGCGGAATCCCGGGGAAGCGCGCCAGCTTCGCGGTGGTCTCATATGCCTCCTTGCTCGTCCAAACCACCTCGTAGTTCAGATTCTGCTCTTTCATCAGCGCACGTATCTTGAGTTCGACCTCCTCCAGCGTCTGCCCCTCGTCTTCATAGGTGAGTACCTCTGTGTTCATTCCGAGTACCTCGAAGCCCTTTGAACCGAGCTCCTTCTGCAACTCGACGAGATGAGGCATCTCTTCTATGCATGGGATGCACCAGGTGGCCCAGAAATTCAGCAGCAGAACCTTGCCCTGCCGTTCACTTATCCTGAACTCCTCGCCATCGAGGGTCTTGAGCGGGATCGATCTTATCTCCGGTGGAGCCAATGGGTAATTCACATCGCTGTTGTATTCGAGCGCGCCCCCTCCACAAGAGGAGACCGTCAAAGAAGCGACTATGAGAAGCATGAGCGAAAGTGAACGGCTTGTGTGCGATTTCATCAATATTCTCCATTCTCCAACTAGAGCGAGAGGGTGGACTCAGCTTACGACGTTTACCAATCGTCCAGGCACGACGATGACCTTCTTCGGCGGATTTCCCGCGAGATGTTCGATGACTTTAGAGTCTGCAAGGGCGAGAGCCTCCATCTCCTCCTTGGAAACGCCAGGCTTCACAAGGATCTTCGACCTGAGCTTCCCGTTGATCTGGATAGGAATCTCCAGTTGATCCTCCATCGCAAGCGTCGCGTCCGCAACCGGGAAAATGGCCCCGTTGGCGAGCATGCCCCTGCAGTTGCCTATGAGCACCGAGAACACCTCCTCGGCGGTATGTGGTGCGAAAGGTGTCAGCATCAACGCCAGCGAGCGCACCGACTCGTAGAAGGCGAAGACCTCGGAGTCTGATGCCCTCTCCGGTTCCGCGTCGAAATCATATATCGCGTTGAGCAACTCCATCATCGCCGACACCGGAGTGTTGAACTGAAGCGATTCCAGGCTCTCCGTCACCCTTCCTATCGCCTGATGGGTCTTTCTGCGGAGGGTCTTGGCTGCGTCACTGAAATCATCCGGAGGCGTGGTGAATCTCGATTCGAATCCGCCGACTTTCGACTGCCATTTCCATACGATTCTCCAGAACCTCTGAAGGAAGCGGACCGCACCCTCGATACCGGATTCGTTCCAGACGAGTTCATTCTCCGCAGGAGCGGCGAACAGCACGAAGATCCTCGATGCGTCGGCTCCGTATATCTCGACCATCTCATCGGGATCGACTCCGTTGCCCTTCGACTTCGACATGCGCTCCACCGCCCATTTCAGAGCCTTTCCATCCGAGGAGGACGCCGCAGTGAGCTTGCCTTTGTCATTCCGCTCGACCTTCACCGATGACGGGGGGTGGTAGATTCTCTTGCCTTTCCCATCGGGATCGTCAGGATTGGGAATCTCCTCGAAAAACGTCTCACCTACTACCATTCCCTGCGTGAGCAATCTCTTGACGGGTTCATTGAATTTGATGAGGCCCAAATCACGCATGACCTTGGACCAGAACCTCGTGTATATGAGGTGCATGACCGCGTGATCATCTCCACCGATGTACTGATCGACTGGAACCCAGCGTTCAGCCTCCATCCTATCGAAGGGTTGGTCCTCGTTCTTAGGGTCGAGATATCTGAAGTAGTACCAGGATGAATCCACAAACGTGTCCATCGTGTCGGTCTCTCTCTTCGCAGGAGAGGAACAAGCGGGACACTGCGTTTCGACGAACTCTGAAACCTTGGCAAGCGGAGACTCACCCGCCCCGGTTATCTGAACCGAGTCAGGCAGTCTGACCGGAAGATTCTCATACTTCTCCGGAACCGTTCCACATTGTTCGCAGTAGACGATTGGAATCGGAGCTCCCCAAAACCGCTGACGAGAAACACCCCAGTCACGAAGCCTGAAAGTCACCGCCGCTTCTCCGAAACCTTTTGCCACGGCGTGATCGGTCATTTCAGCCTTGGCATCTTCGCTCGTCTTACCGTTCCAGAAATCCGAATGGACCAAGACACCGTAGTCCGTCATCGGTGACTCGAGAGAAAGCGCGTGGACCGTGTGATGCTCGTGGGCGAGGTGGGGCTCTGAAACCACCTGCCTGATCGGCAACCCGTATTTCTTCGCGAACTCGAAATCACGTTGGTCATGAGCCGGAACACTCATGACGGCGCCGGTCCCGTACTCGATCATGACGTAGTTACCGACCCAAACCGGCACTTCTTCCCCACTGAATGGATTGATTGCCAGAATTCCGGTGGGAACTCCATCCTTCTCCGCCTCTTCGTCGTGATCGGTGACCTTGAGTTTGTCCAATCTGATCTTCTCGATCTTCGATTGGGCCTGCGAAGAGATGGAATCCCAAAACTTTTCGACAAGAGGATGTTCTGCGGCGAGTACAATCGCATTGACCCCGTATATCGTATCGATTCGAGTTGTGAACACCCTTATCTTCTCTTCTGCATCACCCGTGACGGCGAAATCGACATACGCACCATCAGATCTGCCAATCCAATCCCGCTGCCTCTTCAAGACTTTCTCGGCCCATCCGTTTTCGATTTCCGCCATGTCATCAAGAAGCTGATCGGCGTATGCGGTGGTCTTGAAGAACCACTGCTCCAATTCCTTCTTGGTGACGCCGCTCTGACATCTCCAACACAGACCACCACTCGCCTGCTCGTTCGAGAGAGTCGCCCGACATGCTTCGCACCAGTTCACCTGCGTCTTCTTCTTGTAGGCGAGTCCCTTCTCAAGCATCTTGAGAAAGAACCATTGATCGAACTTGTAATAGTCGGGTCTGTGGGCGGCCATCTCCCTCGACCAGTCGTAACTCAATCCGAGTCGTTTGAGTTGACCTGTCATATGGGCGATGTTTTCCTCGGTCCAATCACGGGGATTCACGCCACGCTTGATGGCAGCATCCTCAGCGGGCTGTCCGAAGGAATCCCAACCGATGGGGTGGAGGACATTGAATCCTTTGAGGCGTTTGTACCAAGCGAGCGCGTCACCTATCGAGTAGTTTCTGACATGTCCCATGTGGAGGTTTCCCGAGGGGTATGGGAGCATCTCAAGGGCATAGAACCGCGGCTTCGAGTCATCACTCGATACCTCGAACGACTTCGAGGCACCCCAGACGCCCTGCCACTTATCTTCGATTTTCTTTGCGAAATACTTCTCGTCCATAGATGAAACGCCCGAAAACACGATGGTTGGCTGCAAGCCAATGATTCTAGCCGATACGGGAAATTGTATCCAATTCCGAGAGACCTCCCGATTTCGTCCCAAAAGCTTGGTTTGAGGCCATGTCGATGTTAACCTTGGGGCACTTTAGGTACAGAGGTTTCGTTATCAGAGAAATCATCACTGGAAAAATCCGCACGCGGTCGTTGATAGGCTGACCAGCCTGAACCTTTGAGCGACCGCCTCGAAGAGGAGGTCACTCAATGACACATCCCAAAGACAATTCGCCGAAACCAACCGACTCGAGCAGAAGGAATTCCCCTGCCGTCTCCGAGAGGTCGCAGCGGAATTTCTCCAGCCGCACCGAGGACGTTCTGGAGCTCCTTTCCGACTCACGGGAAAATGAAAAGGCCCGTCAGATAGGTAACTGGGAGAGAATGCGCATCGAGTCGCTCAGAAGCCCTAAATGACATTTTCCACCCGTCTCGAAGTCGTATTCAGAACAGCTCTCGTGCCGGCGCTGTTTCTGATGGCTTTGTCCTTCTCACCGATTTCAGTGTCTTCACAGATCACGGACTCGGGAGCGAGAATGACTCTCGCCAAAGGAACGCTCGAGCAGAAGCGGGACCTGCTGGCCGCGATCCGCACAGCAGGAGATGAACAGTCGGCGGAATTAGCCATTTTGGCTTTCGCAGATAAAAACGCGATTGTCCGTGCATCTGCAATCGAGGCTGCCCGACGTGCCCGCCCGTCAGTTCTTCTTCCAGCGCTCAAGCCGTTGCTCAAAGACGGCTCGCTGACCGTTCGCAAGGAGGCCGCAAAGGCCCTCGGCAATTCCGACGACTCTGATGCCCAACCACTTCTCATTGAGCGCCTGACTCGCGAGAAAGACCGCGAAGTGCGGGCGGCTATCATCAGCGCGCTTGGAAGAGTGGGATCCATCGATGACTTCCCGAGACTCCTCGCTTATTTGAGGAAGAAGCCATCAGAATCCAATGAGTTCGAGAGGGCTATGGCCACACGGGCCATGGGGCAGATTGCGCGTAGGTCCCACGGACTCATGGTCGCAGACACGATTCCATCTTCATTCAATAGAATCAGCTCGATCGCGGACATCAACTTTGACTCGTCATTCGAGGGTATGTCCGATTTCGCAATGCTCGAGACCCAAATCATCACCATGCTCGAATCTTCAGAGGAATCAATGGCGGTCCGAAGGGAGTGTGCCTTTCTTCTGGGTGAGGCCGGTGGATTCAGATCCGTGTCGACTCTCAAATCACACGTTGAAGATGAAGACCCGTACCTCGCACGTATCGCCCTTGAGGCTCTCGTCCGACTGTCAGAGAGATCAAATACTAAGAGAAGATGAAGATTCGCATCCTTCAACTCGACACGGTCGGCTCGACCAACACCGAAGCACTGAGACATGCTCGGATGGGCGCCGACGAGGGTCTCTGCATAATCGCCCGCACACAGACGGCGGGAAGAGGCAGATTCGATCGCGTGTGGGTGTCCGAACCGGATGCCGGACTCTACATGAGTCTCATCCTCAAGCCGAATCTAACTCCATCTGAGTATCCTCTTCTGACCCTGATGACGGGCGTCGCAGTTCATAGAGTGCTTGAAAAGGTCGGAATCGATGCCGACATCAAGTGGGTCAATGACGTCCTCGTCGACGAGAAGAAGATCTGCGGGATTTTGGCCGAGACCACTGACTCGGAGTCGGGCTTGGCTGTGGTCATCGGCATCGGCGTCAATCTACGCCCTGGAAACTTCCATCCCGAGATAGCCGGAACCTCTACGTCGGTCGAATCATTGACCGGACAGAAACTCACACCATCGGACTTCTCGAAGCTTCTGATCGAGGAGATCGTCCCGGCCTATGTGAACTTCCAAACCGTTGAGGGACGGAGGGAAATCTTGGACCAGTGGCGGTCACGCTCAAGCTACGCCGATGGCAGGATGGTGACGGTGACAACCGCAAATTCGACGTTCACAGGAGTGACCCGAGGAATCAGCGACACCGGCGGCTTGATGGTCGAGAGAGAAGACGGTTCAATCACCATCGTGACGGCGGGAGAGATCGAAAGACTGAGAACACGGTGACGGACATACCGACACTGTTGAACATGTGGAATCGAAGGTGTAGTTTTAAGGCAGATGAACGACGATTTTGAAAATCTCTTCGAGGACGAAGACGACGATTTCGAGGAAGGGTCTTTCGAAGACCTCGATGACGAGTTCGAGATTCTCGAAGTAAGGACCGCGATTCTCTCCAAGCACGAGATGATCGCCCTCCTCTGCATGAAAACGGCTGTGGACGGCGGAGCGATCTGCAGAGTCGATCCCCGCGAAAAGAGACCTGTCGTCCAGGTCTATGACGATCCAAAAAAAGCAGAGGAGTGGTTCAATCGCAGCCTTCGAACAAGTCGGGCGAATGGATGGCACATCGTGTACGACGGACTCCCGCTCGAGGGTTGATTCCACTGATGATTCTCACCATCGACATCGGAAACTCATTCACCAAATGGGGGCTCTGGGAAGATTCGTTCCTGGATGAGAGATTCAGCTCACAAACCTCGTCGCTCGAAGACGAAGCAGTCCTCGATTCCCTTCTGACCGATCTTCGGTCCAAGAACATCGAAGCAGTCAGCGCCTGTTCGGTCGTCCCCGCCGCGACGGAGAAAGTCTCAAGGAAGATAAAAGAAGTTCTCGGACTCGGCGTGAAATGGATCTCAGGCGAGAGTGAACTGGGTGTCGGAGTCGACTATGAGACCCGAAGCACACTCGGAGCAGACCGCCTGGTCGCCGCTTTTGGTGCCTATAGGAAGTACGGGGGGCCGGTCATCGTCTGCGACTTTGGAACGGCGACCACGATAGACCTTGTTCAGGAGGACGGCACGTTCTCCGGCGGACTCATCGCGCCAGGCTTCGCGATGCTGTCGGAATCACTCGGAGCGAAGGCCGCCCAACTCTTCGCAGTGGAAATCAAGAAACCCGACTCGATCATAGGAATCTCGACGGAAACAGCTCTCAGGTCGGGAATCTTCCATTCTGTTATCGGGCTGCTCGAAGCGACGGTTCCCCGCATGAGTGAACATCTCTCATCGAAGCCGAAGATCGTCGCCACAGGCGGCAACGCGCATTTCGTCGCTTCTGGAACAGAAATCATCGACGAGATCGATGAGGACCTCGTGCTTTACGGTCTTTTCCTTTCCTCAACCCTGGCTTCTATCTGAATAGCTCTCTGCCCTTCATCGGGCTGTTCAAAAAAAGAAGGTCTCGAATGCTCGAGACCCTCCTGTCGGAAAGTATGCTCCTTCCAATCACCTACTTTATCTTATCTCTCTTTATTCCCTTCACGACGATGCCGATACCAGGGACTGGATTGTTGGCGAACGCCGCATCAAGTTGTCCGGGTTTCAAATCTTCGACCTCACCCATGACCTGCATCTGAATGACATTCTTCTGCGGAGACAGTCCCGCAGTCTTCGCTATTCCCGTATCGACGATGACTCCGCCCTTGACCGCGAAAGCGGCCTCACGAATTTGAGTCCCGTTGTAGAAGAGCTTGAATAGATATTCACCGTCAGAATCATTGATGAAGATCGCGTTCGGATACAGGTTTCTGCTCGACTCATGTGCGGCGTAGCGGAAACCGTACCAGGACACCTCCTTGTATTCGAAGGTGTTCGACTTTCGCACCTCCACATCATTGGGGAATCTCGAGGAGGAGGTCATTATCTCTCCCATCTCGTCGGTCGTCAGCACCTGCTGTCCGTTTCGATACAATCTCGCTTCCAATGAATCGCCACGGAATTCGCCTTTCGTCCAGAAGCCGAGCACGAACATCGGAGTCATGTTGTCCCGTTTGTAATCGAGATGGATGAATCCCACGGGCAGGATAGAGTCGTTGTCAACGACGAACTCGTAGGTGTTCTTGAACATCGGAATGGCGTTTCCGGCCTTGATCTTCGTGACCTTGAACTTGCCCTCGAAGAGCACAGCACCGTCGCGGGTGTCCGTTATCTTGACGCCGAAGACACCGCCCATGTTCGAAGCCTTTGCGAATTTCGCATCATCCCTGCGGGAAAAGATCTCAACCGTCTTGGTCGGTGAGTCGTACTGCTGCTCCCCGAGTGGCTCGGAGTACCAACTCGTGCCATCAGCGTTGAAATATTCCGCCACCAAACGCGTCCTCATCCCGCTCTCATACCTGATGCGGAAGGATATCTGCGGAACCCAACTGGTGAAATTGGACTCATTCGGCATCTTCCAGAATCGCTGATTCGTATCCGCCCTGATACTCATGGTCTCCTTGAGAACGAACGGCTTGTCTGTTCCCACAGGCTTCGTCATGTAGGCCGGCAACTCTGTCGGTCCGACCGACTTGACCGGCTCCGTTGATGTCGAGGCCATACGGTCGTTACCAGGCTGCTCGGTGGCTCTTGGAGCGGACGGCGACGGAGTCGCGGCAGGCTTCGCTTCTGGCGTGGGTGACGCCTTCGGCAGCCTCGGAATATTTATGCGAATCTGGGCATCCGCACTGACCGCGAGCATCGTGGCAATAACCCAAAAAATCCCGACTATTTTTGATGTCTTCATGATTTTCATAATCTCCTCGATTTGATACGTGTGGCCTCGACTCTGAGATCGATACCACGCTTTCCCCGACCCACTCAACTGCCTGCATGAAAAAAGAAAAAGAAAAAGAAAAACAAGGCCACGTGTTCGATCTTCACATTCCTCGAATACCCGATCGTCGAACGCATCCTGTCCTGAACTCTCCCCTTCGAGTCGATGTAACCTAGCGGGAGTCCCATCGCGTTTGTAACCTTCCCGGTTCGACCGTCGATGAATCCGAGTGTCTTCCGAGAGCGGTCCTGCACCCTGCCCTGGTCTGTCAGATATCCGATCGTTTGGAACCTGCCATCCTCGATTCTTCCCGAGGACCTTATCCTTCCGATGATCCGCCGAGACGCATCCTGAACGTTTCCTGAGGAATCGATGTAGCCGACCGCCCGGTGACCCCTGTCATCGATTCTCTGCGCCAACGTCCCTACGGCGGATGACAGAATGAACAGAATCGCCAGGTTTACATGAATCGCTTTGAACATTCCTCCATCTGAAACGATGTATCGAATGGAATCATCTTCCGCGACGAGATGCCAGATTCGGGAGATAGACTATTCCCCCGACTGCAATCGCAACCAACATCGCAAGCCCTTCCTTCTGGTAGTTCACATTCGAGAGAAGCCAGGCGATAAGAGCGAGGGAGAGAATCGTCAGGACTATCCCGAAAGGCGCCTTGAACCCCGCCTCCGGAACATTCCGCCTGGACCTGAAGAACGGCAACGACGCGCATGTTATCGCATAGACGATCAATCTGGTTATTGTCGCGATGGTCAACGCGGTAATGAAGTTCGCCCAGATAGTCAGGGCAATGGTTATGCCGCCCGTCAAAAAGAGTGAGATCCACGGAGTGTGAAACTTCTCATGCGTCGCCGCGAGCGCTCTCGGCAATTCATTGTTCTCAGCCATCGCGAAAGGAATCCGCGACGCGGACAAGAGGCCGCCATTGAGATTGCCAAGGATTGAAACGATGGCACCGACTCCGATGAGCGTCGCACCAAACGGTCCCATGAATGCCCCGGCGGCGTCTGCGAGGGGCTTTTCGGATGAAGCAAGACCGGGAAGGGTTCCGATCGCAACCACTTGGATCAGAATGAACAGAATCGCCACGATTCCGAGCGAGACGATAAGCGCAAACGGCATATCCTTCTTGGGATTTTTAGATTCACCTGCCGGAATGACCGTCGCCTCGAATCCGACGAAGGCATAGATGAGAAGAAGCACTGCCGTGCTGAACGCACTGTATTCGGGAAGATCGCCGAAACTGAAGTTGGCGGGTTCGATGAAGAACATGCCGACAACAACAAGAATGACCAAAGGCGCCAACTTGCCGACGGTGAAGATGTTGGTCAGCATCGCACTTTGACGGACACCGATGAAATTCACCCCGATCAGGAACAGGGCGATTGTCAGAATCAAGGGGATCCTCAACGGATTCTCATTCGCCTCAGGGATGAAGAGCGTGAGATATGCGAGAAGCAGATTGCAATTGGCGGCGAACGTTGTCATACGCACGACCCAATAGAGCCATCCCATCTCGAAGCCGACGAACGAGCCGAACGCTTCCTTGCCGTAAAGATACATTCCACCGGTACTATCGAATCTGCTCGCGACCTCGGCGAAACACAGAACGATGAGTCCGATGATGAGAGCGCACAGCGCGAAGGCAATCAGGCTGTATCCGCCGATTGCGGAATACACCTTTGAAGGAAGCCCGAAGATACCTGCACCGATGATGGTATTGATTGCGATAGCGGCAAGGTCCCATCGACCGATTCCACGGACAAGCCCCGATTGTCCAGCTGAAGTGTCATTTGACGTCATGCTCATGGGTTTCTTTTACGTATCGCTTCTTCGACTTTGTCGGTATGAACGCTTCGGTTATACTCCGAAAACTCCAATCCGTAAAGAATCTGAGGTTGTACGCCGATGTCGATTCGCACCAGGCTCTTCGCCTTTGCAGTGACCCTGTCGCTTCTTCTTTCTTCTTCGCCATTGAGTGCCTTTGCTCTTGTTCCCTACAAGCCTTTCCAACACGGGAAATCGCTTCAGGTCATTCTCGACAGGGCTGTCGCCGAGACCTTGAAGGAGTTCTCGTCGAAAGGACTCAAGGCAGAGAATATCGCCGCTTCCGTCATCGATCTGACCGATCCAGCCAAACCGATTCAAGCAGACTTCCGCGGAAATGAACGGATCTACCCTGCCAGCGTCATTAAGATGCTCTATATGATTGCGCTTGAGCGTTGGCTCGAGGACGGACGCGTGAAAGAAACCCGGGAGTTGGCACGCGCGTTGCGCAACATGGTCATCGACTCGGGAAACGAATCGACCCAGTACGTGGTCGATGTCCTCACCGGCACCACGAGTGGTCCTGAGCTACAGGATGCCGAGTTCAGGGAATGGGCCTTCAAGCGCAACGCGGTGAACAGGTACTTCGAATCACTCGGGTATGTGAACATCAATGTCAATCAAAAGACGCACTGCGAAGATGCCTGGGGGGTCGAACAGCAGTTTCGAAAATACAGGGGCGAGAATCGTCTCATGCTGACGACTGGGGCAACGGCCAGGATCATGTCCGATCTTGTCTTGGGTAAGTTCAATAATTCGAGACGTACGGAGAATATGATGGATCTCCTCAAGCGCGATCCGCTCGGAGAGATCAGGGATCGCGAGGATCAGAGCCATGGATTCACTGGAATCGCCCTCAGAAAACGAAACCTTCTCGGGGTTCGACTCTATTCCAAAGCAGGTTGGACGAGCACAGCCCGACACGATGCGGCTTACATCGAAACACCGGAAGGATTGAGACTTGTCATTGTGATTTTCACGGAACGCTTCGCAAAGGAAAGAGACATCATCCCATCCATCGCGGGCAAGGTGATTGATGCGCTTCAGTAGTCAGTGGTCAGGAGTGAGAAAGGTAGCATGTTGAAATTAGACCGAATTGTTTTGATTGTATTGGCAGTCATCGTTTCCGTATCATCGGTGGCGGCGCAGGGATACAAAAAGCCATCGAAGCGGATACTCGATGTACTTGATGCACCGGTCACTCCGTCGACTTCCATTGCTCCATCCCGAGACAAAATCGCTTTGCTGAAGCCTCTCCGATATCCGCCGATTGCAGACCTCGCGGCCCCGATGCTAAGGCTCGGAGGACTGCGCATCAATCCGGAGACCAATGCCCCTCACACGCAGCAGTACTTCGTCGAGGTCGCCATCAAGAGCATAGTTTTCGGTAACACCCGGGTTATCGATCTTCCGAAAGGCGCGAAGATCGTCTCGCCCACCTGGAGCGCTGATGGAAAATACATCGCAGCTGGCAATGTAACCCCGATGGGTGTCGAACTATGGATCATCGACACCGATAGGGCAATCGCAACTCACATCAAAGGAATCCAAGTAAACTTGGCGCTTGGGGGCTTTTCATGGATGCCCGACCAGCGCTCTTTGGTGGTGAATCTGGTTCCCAGTGACAGGGGGCCTGCGCCGAAATACATCAATGTCGTTCCGAACGAACCGAGCGTTCAGGAAACTGAGGGCAAGCAAGGATTCATAGAGACGTTTCAGGACCTGTTGAAATCACCCAACGATGAGAAGCTTTTCGAGTACTATGCGACCTCACAACTCGCCGTAGTTTCGATCGACGGAAAGATGATGGAAATCGGCGAGCCCGCGATCTATGACTCGAACGCCCCATCACCCGACGGCAACTTCTTCCTCGTTTCCAAGGTGGAGAAACCCTTCTCGTACCTGTTTCCCTACTCACGATTCCCAAAGAGTCTCGAGGTATGGAACAGGGACGCAAGTGAAAAGCGCGGCATCGCGAATCTGCCGTTGGTCGATTATCTGACCTCCGGAGCGGTACCCGTCGGGCCGCGCTCGGTCGCGTGGATTCCGACCGAGAAGGCAACGCTCATGTGGGTCGAGGCCCGTGATGGTGGCGACTCAAGGAAGAAGGTTTTTCCGAACGACGAAATCATGGTCCTCGAGGAGCCCCTGAACGGAAAACCCCGCGGACTCCTCAAGGTCGAGCACCGACTCCAAGGACGTCTCTTCGCCGAACGCGGGAACATACTGTTCTTTTATGATTACGACCGCGAGAAGCAACGCCGGAGGATGTTCTGGACGAATTACAAGAATCCGACGGAGATCAAATTGATGTCGGACCTCAACGTGAATGACAGGTACAACGACATCGGACAGCCGGTGACGAAAAGACTCGCAAACGGATACAGCGCGGTCGTTCTGGACGGCGAGGCCATCTATCTCAGCGGCAACGGGTCATCGCCCGAGGGAGACAGACCCTTTCTTAGACGAATGACGATTTCCGATCTTCAGACCGTCGAGATGTTCCGCTCGAGCACCGAGGAATACGAGACATTCGTCTCCCTCATCAGCGACAAAGGCTTCAGTTTCATCACCCGAAAGGAATCTCTCGATTCCCCACCGAATCTCTTTAGAAGGGCTGGGCGTGCGGCTCCGGTTCCACTTACGAATTTCACCGATCCCGCCCCGCAGATTCGTGGAATCAAAAAGCAACTGGTCAGATATAAACGTGAAGACGGGGTTGATCTCTCATTCACCCTCTATCTGCCCGCGGATCACAAACCGGGACAGAAACTCCCGACAGTTGTTTGGGCATATCCGCTCGAATTCACGGATGCGTCGACAGCGGGACAGGTGACAGGCTCCACCAACAGGTTCACTACCATCGGAGGATATTCGCACCTGTTCTTCGTCATGCACGGATATGCAGTTCTGGACAACGCGACGATGCCGATTGTCGGAGACCCCGAAACGGTGAACGATACATTCGTGCAACAAGTCGTGTCATCTGCAAAGGCGGCAATCGACAAAGGTGTCGAGATGGGAGTGGTGGATCCTGAGCGTGTTGCCGTGGGAGGTCACAGTTACGGTGCGTTCATGACGGTGAATCTTCTCGCGCACTCCGACTTCTTCCGAGCGGGCATCGCAAGATCCGGTGCGTATAACAGGACCTTGACTCCATTCGGGTTCCAATCGGAAAGAAGGAGTTTTTGGGAGGCTCCTGAGATGTACGCCAGAGTCTCACCGTTCTTTCATGCAAATAAAATCAATGAACCCGTTCTGCTGATGCACGGGGAAGCTGACAACAACCAGGGGACCTTCCCTATCCAGTCGGAGAGACTGTATGCCGCGATCCAAGGGACGGGAGGAACGGCTCGATTGGTGATGTTGCCCCTTGAATCCCACGGTTATATCGGTCGGGAGTCGATTGAACACACGCTCTACGAGATGGTTGAATGGCTCGAAAGATTCGTGAAGAATGCTGAGCCGAGAAAGAAATAGGAGATGAGAATGAATTACACGAGAAACATGGCCTTTTCTCTTTTGTCACTGTTGTTTTTGGGGTTGGCATCTCCCGCCTTCGCTCAGACGAAACCTGCCGATGCTGACCAGGCTCTCTGGGATCGCGCACTGAGACTTCACAGGAGCGCCGTCATCGTCGACGGTCACAATGACATCACTTCACCGATGGTCGATGAGGATTTCAATCTGAGCATGGACTCAACCAATCGCTTCCAACTCAGCGGTGGCGATCCATATCACACCGATCTTGCGCGCCTGCTACGCTCCGGGGTGACCGGGAACTTCTTTTCAATCTACGTCTCAGGCAACACCCTGCGCACCGGTGGGGCCATGCGCCGCGCGATGGATATGATTGATGCCACCTACCGCGAGGTTGAAAGACATCCAGGCCTGCTGAAGTCCTGCACCACCTCGGCACAGATTCGTCTGGCCAAATTGTCAGGACAACGCTGCATTCTGATGGGCATCGAGGGCGGTTACGCAATCGAGAACTCCTTGTATGCACTCCGCAACTTCTATCGTCTGGGAATCAGGTACATGACGCTCACCCACAATGTTTCCCATGATTGGGCTGATGCACATCGGGGAGAGGTGAAGAGCAACGGACTGTCGGAGTTCGGGAAGGAAGTCGTTCGCGAGATGAACCGCCTGGGAATGCTGGTCGATATCTCACACGTATCCGACAAGGTCATGCATGACGTGCTCGATATCTCGACTGCCCCCGTGATTGCATCACACTCGGGAGTCCGTGGCGTCGCGAACCACACCAGAAATGTCCCTGACGACGTGCTACGTCGCCTCAAGACCAACGGCGGGGTAATCATGGTCGTCTTTTATCCTGCCTTCCTCGATGAAGACTATGCGAAGGCTGAAGCTGCCAGGTCGGAAAGACTAAGGCCCCAGGTGGATGCGCTGAGAGAACGGTTCAAAGACGACCAGCGTGGGTTCGTCGATGCCAGGCGCGCGCTGTTCGAAGCGAATCCCATTCCGATTCCCAGCTACACAAGAATCGTCGATCACATCGATCACATCCGAAAGACCGTCGGTATAGACCATGTGGGCCTGGGCTCTGACTACGACGGCGTTCCCCTTCTGCCTGCGGGTATGAAAGGCATGGAGGATCTTCCTCTGGTCACCTACGAGATGCTCAGACGGGGATATACGGAAGCCGAAGTCCGAAAGGTTCTGGGTCTGAACTTTCTCAGAGCTTTCTCCCAGGCAGAACGCGTCGCCCGAATCGGCACCCGCAAGTTAAGCAGGGACGGAAGCACCAAAAAACTAAAATAGGAGATCCACAATGCCAGGAAAGATGAAGCGACGTGATTTTCTCGGACTCACCGCGATTGGAGGAGCTACATTGCTCGCATCGACCGGGTTCAAGGCGAATGCGACATCGGCGATGAATCTGGAAGAGGTCACAATTGCCGAGCTACAGGCCGCGATGGAGAGTGGACGGGCGACCTCACGCTCGATTGTCGAAGGCTATCTCGCCCGCATCCGGGAAATCGATCCTAAGATCAATTCGATCATCGAACTGAACCCAGATGCCCTGGCGATAGCAGATGCGATGGATCGCGAACGGAAATCCGGGAAGGTTCGAGGGCCAATGCACGGGATTCCCGTCGTGATCAAGGACAACATCGACACCGCCGACAAGATGAAGACGACCGCGGGCTCTCTGGCACTCATGAATGCGCCTATCCCCAAGGACGATGCATTCATCGTCAGAAAGCTCCGCGAAGCGGGAGCTGTGATTTTGGCGAAGACGAATCTCAGCGAATGGGCCAATTATCGCTCCAACACCTCGTCGAGCGGATGGTCCGGACGCGGGGGGCTCACGAGGAACCCTTACGTCCTCGACCGCTCGGTATGTGGCTCATCCTCCGGCTCAGGTTCCGCCACAGCCGCGAATCTGACTGCAGTCTCGGTTGGCACCGAGACCAACGGCTCCATAATCTGCCCGGCAGCGAACGCTTGTCTCGTGGGAATAAAGCCCACACTCGGGCTGGTCTCGAGAAGCGGAATCATTCCGATTGCCGCGGCACAGGACACGGCGGGACCGATGACAAGAACCGTCTCGGATGCTGTCATCCTTCTCGGCGCGATGGTGGGCGCCGATTCAGAGGATGCAATCACCCGCGAGGCCTCAAAAGGACTGACCGATTACAGACCACATCTCAGAAAGGATGGACTCAAAGGCAAGAAGATCGGATTTGCGAGGAACTTCTTCGGAAATGTGCCGCGGGTCGACTCGATCATGGAGGCCCAGATCCGCGTGCTGAAGGAGCAGGGCGCGGAGGTCATCGACATCAGGGTCGACATGCCGGGAGCTGGTGAAGCACAGGGACTGGTCCTGAGCTTCGAATTCAAGGACGGGCTCAACAAGTACCTTGCCAAACGGGGCGGGGACATCACGAATCTTGCGGACGTCATTGCATTCAACGAACGGGTCGCAGCCAGGTCGATGCCTTACTTCCAACAGGAAACACTACTCGCGTCACAGGCGAGAGAGTCGCTCGAAAGTCAGCAGTACAAGGACGCCCTCGCAAAGGCCAAATCCGTATCACAAGCGGCTATTGACAAGGTGATGGATGAGAACGGACTCGATGCGATACTGGGTCCGTCGAATGGAGCCGCATGGATGATCGACCTCGTCAACGGGGACAGCGGATCGCGAACCTCCTATGTGAGCTCGGCATCCCCTGCCGCGATAGCGGGCTACCCGAACATCACGGTTCCCTGCGGATGGATCACGGAACTTCCGATAGGTGCCTCCTTCTTCGGACGGGCGTTCAGCGAACCTGTTCTCATCGAGATAGCATACGCGTTCGAACAGGCGACGAAAGCGAGGAGAAAGCCGAAACTCCTTCCAACCTATGCATGATCGGGGCATGCCAACCTATGAAAAAGACCACATCTGACGATGTGGTCTTTTTTGTCTTCGTAATCAGGAGAGGAATCAACGGAAGAGCCGATTGCCAAGAACATGTTCACGCAGATATTTGACTGTGTCCTGCAGAGTCTCCATCGGGTCACGCGTCGTGAATCCTAGTTCCTCCCTCGCCTTCGATGCATCTAAATACCAGAAGTATTCACCCATCTCCACCTCGGAGGCCTCGAACGGGGCCGACTTGTCGAAAGTGGCGAAGAGTTGTTGAACCACATTGGATCCGGCAATCGCAATCTTCTTTGGAATTCTCAATCTCGGCGCCGGCACACCAGTAAGGCGCTCGAGTTTCCCGAAGAATTCCTTGACCGTCCAGTTCACTGCTCCGAGAAGATATCTCTCACCGTGATTTCCTTTATCCAGGGCGACAAGGAACGTCGCGGCGGCGTCACGAGCATCGACGAAATTGATCCCACCTGCCGGTGTGTACGGGAACTTCCTCCCCATGTAGTCGAGAACAATCTTCGTGGAACTGAGTCTGTCGTCCCCGGAACCGAGGAGCAGAGATGGATTGAGCATGACCAATCGGTCGCCTTTGTCCTTCCAGATTCCGATAGCCGTCTTCTCTTGATAGTACTTCGATGCGTAGTAGGGCCACTTCGTCAGAATCTCGACCGGCTGAGGGAATGACTCATCAACCAAGGCACCGTCCTCGGTGATGGCGCTCGTGCCGCTCGAGGAGGACATGATGAAATTCTTGACGCCGTTCTCTTTCGCCGCCTCAGAGAGCAATCTGGTGCCCTCGACGTGAATCTTGTTCATCTGGGCGGCTCCGTCATACTCGAACGAGACTTTCCCGGCGAGATGGTAGACAGCCTCGCAGTCCTTTGTGGCGGCCGCCACATCCGCCCTGCTCGTGACGGAACCAGCGAAAGGCTCCACACCGCGGTCCGTCATCCACTGTGGCACGGACGAGGCCATGACTCGCAGATTCTTCTGACCCGCATCGAGGAACTGCTCGACAATGTGCTTACCGAGAAATCCGGTTCCACCCGTGATCAGAATCTTCTTCTGCAACTTGACCGTCTTGGTAGTTTTTTTGGTCTTTTCCGCCATCGTCACATCACTCGTCTATAGCCGATTGCTGTTTCCTCGCCTTTCTTCTCTGAGCCTTCCAATCTCTCAGAACCTTTTCTGGATCGAAGGCCGCGCGATGGCCGTCACGAAGCTTTTCCACCTCGTATTGGACCCGCGCCGCGATCAACCGATACCCTTCCGTGTTGGAGACGTCCTTGGTCATGTCAGCGAGCTCTTCATAGCTGAGGAATTGCCCTACCTTCGCACCGATCCGAGCACCGAAACTCTCGCGAGGCGGTAGTGTCATCCCTTTCGGAAACGCCTCATAGGTGCCCCACAGATAAATCGGCAGGATGCCTACCTTCTCATTCAGAGCGAGGTAGCCGATGATGGGCTTGAATTCCTGAATCTCACCCGTCAGCGATCTCGTCCCCTCAGGGAAGATCAGAGTGTTGTATCCCTGCTTCAGAATCTGCGTGACATGTCTGAGCGACTGTCTGAGACTTCCACTTCTCTCGATCGGGACAAGAGTCGTGAAATTGTTCATGTAGGCACGCTTTATCTTGGTGTCGAACCAATAATCCGCGGCCGCCACGGCCACAGTCTGGTCCGCAACATCTCTTCCAAGTGCCTTCTTTACGAGGCCCGTGTCGATGTGCGAGGCGTGATTCGGAGCGACGATGAAATTCGTATGAAGCGGCACATTCGCATGGCCCTCAATGGTGGTCCTCAACACGTTATCGTACAGCGCATCCTGAGCCAGATCGATAACCTGGTTGCCGATCTTACGGACAAGAGAGGGAATGAAGATCTCCTGATCCTTCTTGACCTCGACAATCGGTTCGTCGGCGAGTTTCTTCGTCTTGTCGATCCGCTGAACCGCGGTGAGCAGTTCCCTGACCGACTGCACCTCGGTGAGAGTGTCGGGGGAGACGACTCTGCCACCGGCATCCTCGATCGCGGCCTGAAGCTCCACGAACATCAGTGAATCGAAGCCGAGGTCGACGAGCTTGGTCGCGATCCCCACCTCTGCGAGAGGTCTGCTGCTGACGGCAGCGACGATCTTCCTGATCCAGATCTGGGTATCGTCGCCCTTGCTGCCAGCGATGTCTTCATCCGTCTTCCTGTTCTTTTCCTCGAGCTTGAGGAGCATGTCGACAACCTCGCCCCTTTTTATCTTGCGGGTCGCGGTCCTTGGAAGCTCGAAGGGAGTTATCTGAAGACTCTTGACTCTCTTGAAGAACGGCAGTCCTGCGGACACCTCGCGGAAATGTTCCTCTATCTTTCTATTCACCTCGGCACGATTGAGTGTCAGGTCCTGCTCGTAATCCGGAACGACGAGTGCCGCGATCCTCTCACCGCCATCCTGATCGGGGAGTCCGACGACCGACATCTCCTTGATGAGCGGGCTCTTGCCATAGTGGTCTTCGATCTCGTCGGGATAGATGTTTTTTCCATTGGAGTCGATGATGACATCTTTGGAACGACCGACGATGAACAGATTCCCGTCCTCATCGATGCGTCCGAGATCGCCTGTTTTGAGCCATCGCCCGTCAAAGGCCGCCTCGGTCGCCTCCTCATTGTTGAAATAGCCGACCATGACGTTCTGACCCTTCGCGAGAACTTCACCGACACCGTTCTCATCGGGATCGTCGATTTTCACTTCGACACCCGGAAGCGGCTTCCCGACGCTACCCCTAAGCAACTTGTTGCCTGGACGGGCGACGGTCAGCACGGGTGATGATTCGGTGAGACCGTAACCCTCGAGTATGTTGAATCCGAGTCCGTGGAGATCTCGCTGGACCTTGTCACTGAGCGCCGAGCCACCCGAGATCAGATAACGCATCTTTCCACCGAGACCCTGATGAATCGGGAAGAAAACTATCGGACCCAGATTGAACGGTGTGTTATCCCGAAGCCATGCATTGAACTCGATGAGATTGTCCGCGATGTCGGCGACCCAATCCCCGTTGTCACGAAGTCGCGTCTTGATTCTCCGGTGGAGCATCTCCCAAAGTGCGGGCACACCGACCATCCCGGTGACATGGCCGGTCTTGATGGCATAGTTGAGTTCATCCGCGGTGAGTTCATCGAGATAGGAGATCTGAGTTCCGTTCGTGAACGGCGTCAGGAATCCTGCAGAGAACTCGAAGGTGTGGTGGAGCGGGAGCACACTCAACACCCCGTCAGTTATGTCCATCTCAAGAACCGAGGACAACATCGAAATCATGTTGACGAAGTTCTTGTGTGAGAGCATCACCGCCTTGGGTGTTCCCGTTGTACCGGAAGTGAAAATCAATGAGGCGACCGCTGCGGGGGAGATCTTTTCCGGCAACAGTGCGTTTCGTTTGGCTTCCTCGATCTCTTCTTGGATCTCGAAGACCTCATCGAAGAGATAGACTGGGATTTTCACGCCCGCCTTCTCGAGTTCCTTCTCGAGGTCGGGGTGGTCCGCCTTGAGTTTCGGCGAGATGAGAACCGCCGAGGCCTCCCCCGCCTTGGCAAACGCACACACATCCGCCACCGAGCTTGCTGGATCGATAGGGATCGCCGTCGCGCCTGCTTTGAGTATGCCGAAATAGGACAGCCCCCACTCCGGCATGTTGTGCGAGAACAGAATGACCTTGTTCCCGGCCTCGATTCCGTTGTGAGCGAGAAACCCGGCCGCCCTGAGCACAAGCTCGCGGACATCTTCGTATGTGTACTGCTCCTTCCTTCCGCCGCGTTCGATCCGCATCGAGACCCTCGTCGGGAATCTCTTGACCGCGGTCTCGAAAAGATCGATCAGATCCTTATAAGTGTGTGCTCGACGTTCTATTCGTTTGAGTTCCTCTTCGAGCGTCGGGAGCACCCATTTCCGTATTCCGGGGAAGTGGACGTTGAGCCAATAGTCATACCAATCGATGCGTTCCGGATACCAGGGAACCAGTGAACGTTCCGATTCGTCGATCTCTTCGACAAGAGCCCGCACATTGTCGGCTCGATACAGATAAGCGTTGTCCACCATGAACGGTTTGAACATGGCGAACGCATCCATCGTCTCCTGGGTCGTCTGTTCGAAGGCGTCCGCGCTCTTCCTGAGATCCGAAACTATCCCCGTGAGCCTCCCACCTGCCCATTTGGGCTCCGCGCGCTCAAGCAGTGACGTCGCACGTTTCGCAAGTCTGTTGAGCATCGGAGCGCTCGTTCGTTCGTAGGTCCCCTGCTTCACGGGTGTCGCCTCGATCATTCCGGCAACCCGGTTCATCAACTTGTTCCCGGTCTCGCGTTCCTTGAAGTGCTTGCGCTTATAGAGACCGACGAGTCCCACGATGCGCTTCATGTCGTTCGGATTCGAGTCACCTGAACATGCCTGGAATACGAGCGGTGGATTGTCATCAACCAACACCTTGGCCGTCGCCGCAAGGATGCATCCGGCGACCATGTCGACCGGAATCACATCGAGAACCAGCTTCTCGTTGACGGGGATTATCGGCTGGCCCCTGAGCGCAATTAGAATGAGTGGTGCCGTCGTGGTGAACCCCTCGTTCCAACCGGGAAACGGATAGGCCTGCGACGACTCGACAATCGAGGGACGCACGAGGGTCTTCACGATGTCGTCCTGTTTGGCGATGATCTGTTCGGCGAGTGACTTTGAATACGTGTAGATGTTCGTCCAACCCCAGTAGGTCGCTCGCTCCGCCCCGAGTTCGGTCGTGCGTTCACGGATCCACATCTTCCTCTCGCGAAATATCGCGGATTTGATCTCCGCCTCGTCATCGGGATTCCTTCCCTCTTCCTCGAACCTCTTTCTCGCGCCTTCGCGGAATTTCGCGGCGCGCATCGCATCCTCCGCCTCTTGGCGGGCCTGCTCGCTCAGTCTGCGACAATCCTCAATCTCGGTGTCGACATCAAAGTTCACTCCAACGAGCTCATCCCGACGCGGGAAATACCCCACGACAGGTTCGTTCTCCCAGATGGAGCCGCTCTTCTTTCCGGCCACGAAGCAAGTCGAGACATGCACGAGCCTCGGCTTCTTCATCATGCGCGCGAGCGCGATGATGTTGTTCGAACCCACAACGTTTGTTCTGAGGGCGCTCTCGAGTGGTGGATTGAATGTCACGTTTCCCGCACCGTTCACGATGATGTCGCAATCGGCCATGATTTCGCGGGCTTCTTCCTCGGTCATTCCGAGGAATTCATTTCCGACGTCACCGTTGACGGGGACGACTTTTTCACGGATGAAGGCATCGAATCCATCTCCGTATTTTTCACGGAGCGGATCGAATGTCGGCGATGTGACGATGCTGGTCCAGAATCTGTTCGTCGATTCATGCGAATCACGGGCGCGGACCGTCGTGTATACCTTCCCGATATCGGGAAAATTGTGCAGGAGCATCGACAATGTGACCTTGCCGACGAAGCCGGTCCCGCCGATGAAGAAGATCTTCTTTCCCTTGAATGCTTTTGTAGGTGAAAGACTCATGAAACTATCTCGTTCGATTATTCAAAATCTTTTTTGACGCGACCGCACGTTCCGCTTTGATCCACGTGTGGCTATCTTTCCTCGGCAAGCTACGCACGCCGATTTCTGTCGCTCACTTCGTGGGCTCGGCCGCCCTACTGCCCCACTGACTACTAGTCCGTCACATTGCACAACCCGATGATCGGCTGATGAAGCATGGTGATCTCGGCGCTGCGACCCATATAAGACCTGGCCATCGCGACCGCTTCGGTCAGATTGTCCGCGCGCTCCCATCCGAGCATCTCAGGCACGTGCGCATTCTCCGCTCCGGCGACGATGACCTTGCCGACATGCTGTCTTCCGTTCTCGCCCCAGTACCACATGAAGAAGGGATGCGCTCCGTGATAGGCATTTCCTCTTCTGTACATCTCGATGTACGCGGGGTTCTCCGCGAATTCCCTTTCGTACTTCTCACGCAGATAGAAGGCATCCCTCGATTCAGGGAGCAATCTGTGGAAGAACTCGATGTACGACGGATGGAAATTGTGATCGAACTCATCGAAGCACGGATGCGTGATGATCATCACCCCGCCCTTTCTCAGAAGCGGCTTGTTCCTGTACATGTTGAAGTGATAACCGAGCGCCATCACCTGCACCAGCAGCGGATTCAAGGCTGAATAAACGTTGTAGGGCGAGATATCAGGGATACCCGTGATCATGATGTCGCACTGACCCTTCACCGGTATCTCGTACTGCAGATAATTCTTTTCGAGAATCTTGTCGTGCACGGGCTCGGTAGCACCCGCATAGCAGGCGATGAGCTCATAGGCGGCGGGGATCGCGTGGAGCATCTTCCTTCTAGCCGCGCGCGGAAGCTTTGAGAAGGTCTTGTTCATCACCTCCCACTTCATTCGGTCCGCGAATGTGAAGTCATCCTCGTTGCGTGTCAGGATATCGTAACCATCCGGGAACATCTGGTTGTTGATCGCGGTCTCGATGTGGAACACCTTGCAGTGCTCATCGACCAGCTTGCCGAGCCTGATCACCTTGTGATTCAGTTCAGACGCCGGCGGATCCATGTATGAGTGCGAATCTCGTATGGTCTGCGGTTCATGGTGCGCTCTCAACGATTCATAGTCGCAAAGGCCGACCGCCACGCTCTTGTGACCCCCGTCCATGGGCACGAGATTGATGTTGAGGTAGATGAGAAGATCACTTTCCGCGGCACGCCTGTTCACCCGGAGGGGCTCATTGTGTCTCGTGTGTCCGAGCGTCAGAAGATTGTCATCATCCTCGGCATCGTGATTGTAGTAACGATCGGGATAAAACTCGTTGAAAATCGTCTTTCCGACCATCCTCTCCATCTCCCAAGCCGTCATCTTCCTGTGGAGACTGTTCGCGATGATCAGGTGGATGTCATCGACACCGTTCGCCGAGCACATATCGAGCACGACTTCCAGCATCGTCTGACGGAGATCCGGCGTGGCCATCGGTGGCAGCGGAAGCGAGATGTCGTCCATCGCTATCGTAACGCGCATGCCGGGTTCGAGAATCGCATAGAGTGGATCCATGTCGATCGGATGATTGACCGCATAGCGGATGGCCGCCTCCCTGTTGGGCACGCCCTTTATCGGCGGATTCGGGTAGATTACCCGCGTGCCGACGGGAATGTCCTCGAGGATGAAATCCTCCCCGAACGGCATGATTCGGGGAGCGGAATCCTTGTCGATGTAGACGATCGATTCGTGGGTCTTTCTTCTGAGCTTTAACGACATATTCTTACCCGGACTATACGATGGAAAAATTCAAAGGCCGGTCGCGATCTATCGAAGATCGAGAATCGGCCAATCATGCTGCATGGCAGTCTGTCGCAATCTGAAATCAGGATGAATGGCGACCGGATGGCCGACGATGGCGAGCATCGGAAGATCGGAGATGCTGTCCGAGTAGGAATATGATTCACTCAGATTTATCTCCTCTCTCTCAGCAAACTCCCTCATCCACTTCGCCTTCGTCGCAGAAGCCATCACCGGAGGCAAAATCCTGCCGGTCGCGTAACCGTTGACGAACTCCAACCGGTTCGCCTTGTAAACATCGATCCCAAGATGATCCATGAGGCGGTCGATCGTGAAATCCAAAGCACCCGTGATCACCACTTGGACCTGGCCGTTCTTCTTTCCCTGGTCGATCAGTTCCTTGGTGCCGGGATAGATGGCCGGTTTGAGGACCTCCTCGAAGAGTTCCTCTGAAAAGTATCTGAGCCTGTCCTCCGACTCCCCAGCGTAACTCTTGAAGAAGTACTCGTTGAAGACATTCCGGGAATAGAGGTCTGTGACTCCGAAGGCAGGCAGCTTTGCCAAGGTCGAGGCGGTTTTTCTGATCGTTTTGAAAATACCCTGCTGTCTTTTCGAATAGAACATCAACGTGTGCACCAGATTGGTGCTCACGAGGGTGCCTTCAAGGTCATAAAACGCGGCTGCACGTCCGTTTCTCTTCATCTGAACCGGTCTGTTAACTCTTTATTATTGGGTCCGTAAAGTCCTAAAATATAGCAAATTTCGCCTATCATGGGTATCGGAGCGCAAAACGATGAGAACCTGTTACGCATTTATTACACTTCTGCTGGTTCTGCCCTTCCTAACGGGCTGTTCCTCGCCTGCTCCGACCACTGAAAAAGCCGAGTCGAACGCCATTTCGTCGGCTGTCGCCTCCGCCGAGAGGGTTGTTCTTACGGCCCGCTATCGAGAGGATTTGGAACGTGCGTATTTCGACCTGAAGGCCTTGAGGAATCCCGATGAAAGGAACTTTTCCGTGGAGGTCACCTACTCGAAAGTCTGTTTCTACTACGGTCTCGAGATCGATGAAGGAGCCGACAAGGACAGGATATGGCAGAGCGGACATGACGCCGGAAGAATCGCATCGAGACTCGAACCGGGAAGACCCGATGGCTACTTCTGGTCGGCGGCGAATCTGAATGCTCTCTCAAAGAAGAACCCACTAACCGTCGGGATCAAATCGACACAGGAACTGCGAGATCTGGCCAATCGGTCAGTCGAAATCGACCCGGGCTTTGAAAACGGCGGGGCTCTCGACATTCTCGGACAGATCGAATTGTTCACCGGACTGGTGGGAGGGACTCCCGAAAAGGCCATCGGTTATCTCGAACAGGCCGTCCGATACGACACCCGGGATGGGAGCGTCCGATTGACCTTGGCGGAAGCCTACCTGCTCTCAAAGAGGGATACGGATGCGAGACGCGTCCTTCGGGAAGTCATCGAAATGACACCCGACCCGAACTTCCGGAATGAGCATGCCAAGACAGTGGCGAAGGCGAAAAGAATCTTGGAGCGAAGACTTTGACGGAGGTCGAGTCGGCTCGCAAATAGCGACTTTAGGATTTACAATTCGTGGCTATGCGAAAGGCACTCTTTCCAGGTTCGTTCGACCCGCTCACGAGCGGGCATCTCGACATTCTGAAACGCTGTCTACCTCTATTCGATGAGATCGTCATCGGGGTGCTCAACAATCCCGAGAAGAACCCGATGTTCACGGCCGATGAAAGATGCTCGATCATCAAGGAGACTCTCGCATCAATAGACTCGGGTGACTGCTCGGTGACCGTGACCAGTTTCTCAGGGCTGACCGCGGAGTTCGCAAGATCCCTGTCGGCCAATGCGATCATCCGCGGAATCAGGGCTATTTCGGACTACGAATACGAATTGAAGATGACCTTGATGAATCGGAGGCTGGCGCCGGAGATTGAAACCGTGTTCGTGATGGCTGCAGAGGAGTACTCGTTCGTATCCTCGAGTCTTTTGAAGCAGGTCTTCTCGTTGGGAGGAAAAATCGACGGCCTCGTTCCCCGGAATGTCATCGATGCCATGAATCGGAAGTCGTTGTGAATCCTGACGGTTCGCCTGGCATGGAAATCATATGAACAAGGAATTCCCAGTCTCCAAGAGCGTCGGCAAGATGCATGCCTCATCGACCTTCAAGGCGATGCAGGCGGCTGCATCTCTGCGTGAGCAGGGATTCGATGTCATCGACCTGACACTCGGCGAGCCTGACTTCCCTACACCTCAATTCATAAAGGATCTTGCGGCGGAGGGACTCGAGAAGGGTGTGACCAGATACACCCCGACCGCAGGCCTCAGAACTTTCACCGAGTCCATCTCCCATTTCTACGCTCAGAGGTTCGGTGCTGATGTCTCCCCATCGGAGATTGCAGCGACATGCGGAGGCAAACAGGCCCTGTTCAACTCCATATGCTCGCTTGTTGGGCCGGGTGACGACGTATTGATTGCGAAACCCTATTGGGTCACCTTCCCGGAAATCGTCAACTTCACGGGCGCAAACATCGTTTACATCGAGACCGAGGCGACTGATTTCGTCCTCAACGCCGAACAGGTCGAAGAAGCGATAACCCCGAGAACGAAGCTGCTGATACTGAACTCACCGAGCAATCCTTCCGGCCGTGTGATTCCGCCCGACGAGATACGGAGAATCATCGAGGTGTGTGCCGAACGTGGGGTCTATGTCGTTACCGACGAATGCTATCTCTTCTTCGTCTATCCACCCTCAGAGGTCTTCACCGGTGCGACGCTGCCGAAGGAATTGCGGGAGTATGTCTGCGTGGCTGGAAGTTTCTCGAAGACGTACGCGATGACGGGTTGGAGAATCGGCTATACGATCGCCCCTGCCGGTTGGACCAAGGAGATGCTCAAACTCCAAAGTCACTCAGCTTCACATCCAACGAGTTTCGTTCAATACGCCTGTGCTCGGGCGATGGAGAGGGTGAGCGATTCAATGTCCGCCGTCGACTCCATGCTCTCCGAATACAAGAAAAGACGTGATTGGTTGATTCCCGCATTGAACGAGATCCCGGGACTCAGCTGCCCGATGCCTGAGGGTGCGTTCTACGCGTTCATCGACGTGCGAGGACTGATCGGGCAAAGGTTCACTTCTTCAGCGGCGGTTGCCGACCACCTGCTCGAGGACGCTCACACGGTCCTGACCGACGGTGCAGGATTCGGAGCAGACGGATATCTGAGACTCTCTTACGCTACCTCCATCGAGAATCTCGAAAAGGCAGTGGCTCGTATGAAGAAATCCCTGGCCTAATCAGACTTGAAATGAAAAAGAAAAGAGAGGGCCTCTGCCCTCTCTTTTTTCGTTTCCAAATCCGGCTGAAAGATTTGTCAATTCGCAGACCTGCCGCCGGTCATCATAAGACCAATCTCATCTTTCGATGTCGTCTTCGGGTCGACCTCACCCACTATCCTTCCCTGATACATGACGAGGAGCCTATCGGCAAGAGCCGTGACCTCCTCCAATTCCGCAGACACCACCAGAACCGCTGCCCCGGAATCCCGCAGGGCTATCAGCTGACCGTGGATGAACTCAATTGCCCCGATATCGACTCCGCGCGTCGGCTGGGCGGCAAGGAACAATTTCGGCTTGATTGAGAATTCCCTTCCGATTATGAGTTTCTGCTGGTTGCCTCCCGACAACGCCTTGGCGGGCAAAGACGCATCGGCGGGTCTCACATCGAAACGTTCGATAATGCCGACGGCCAGCGATTCGACCGCAGATGCATCAATGAAACCTGCTTTCGAAATACCAGTGCGATGTTGCAGACCGAGAATGGAATTCTCCGACAGGTCTGAATCCAGGAGAAGTCCCCTCTTGTGACGGTCCTCAGGGACATGGGCGATGCCGATGTCCTTTCTCTCCCTTGCGGAGAGATTCTTGATGTCCCGTCCATCGAAAAAGACAGCGCCTGAAGTGACATCCTCGAGCCCCGCTATGGCCTCGACCAATTCCGTCTGGCCGTTCCCCTCGATGCCGGCGATGCCCACGATCTCCCCTGAGTTTACATGGAGTGATACTGAATTCAGTGCGATGCGGCCTCGGTGCTTGACGGTTACATCCTTCAATTCGAGAACCTTCGCAGATCCGTCCGTCTTCGCATCCTGCTTCTCAACTCTCAAGAGGACATCGCGCCCGACGATCATCTTTGCGAGTTCATTCTTGTCGGTTTTGGAGGTCTCCACGTTGCCAACGACTCTACCGTCCCTCATCACCGTCACCTCATCTGAAATGGCGAGGACCTCCTCGAGTTTGTGGGTGATTATGACAATGGTCTTGCCCTCGTTCTTCATGTCGCGGAGGATGTCGAAGAAACTCTCTGTCTCGCGCGGGGTGAGAACGGCGGTCGGCTCATCGAGAATGAGGATCTCCGCCTTCCTGTAGAGCGCCTTCAATAACTCGACCCGCTGCTGGATTCCGACCGATAGATCGGAAACGAGAGCCTTCGGATCGACGCCAAGCTTGAGACGATTGGAGAGTTCCAATATCTCGCGATTGGCCTGCTCCATATCCAAAAACGCCGCTCCACCCGTTTCTGAACCAAGCACTATGTTCTCAGCCACCGTCATCGTATCCACCAACATGAAATGCTGATGGACCATCCCGATTCCCAGTCTGATCGCATCCTGTGGCGAATCGATTCTCACTTCTGTGCCATCAAGGATGATGGAACCCGAGTCTGCGGTGTAGAACCCATAGGCGACCCGCATCACTGTCGACTTTCCCGCACCGTTCTCGCCGACGATTGCGTGAATCGTTCCCCGTTTCACATCTATGGAGACGTCCTTGTTGGCCGACACGTTGCCGAAGGACTTGTTGATGTTCCTGAGTTGCAGCATCTTCGGATTTTCCCTGTTAGTTTCCGGCCATGGCATCGGTGACCTTGATGTCACCCTTGATAATCTTTGCCTTCGATTCATCGACCCTCGCTCTGAGGGCGACGGGTACCAGTTGCTCGTTGAACTTGTCCATCGAATAACCGACACCGTTCTTGTCCAGGCCGAAGGCGTGAAAGCCTCCGGTGAACCTGTTCTCGAGCACTTCCTTGACGGCGTCGTATACGGCGACATCCACCCGCTTGATCATCGAGGTCAAAACAAACCCTGGCTTCACCCCGTTCTGATTGGAATCGACGCCGATCACGAACTTGTTCGCACGTCCCGAGGAGTCCTTGCCAAACTGTTCCACGGCATCGAAGGCTCCGAGGCCCGAATTACCCGCGGCAGTGAAGATGACATCCGCCCCTTTGGAGATTTGTGAGAGCGCCAGCTCCTTTCCCTTGCCCGGATCGTTCCATGCGGAGTCCGTGACGCCGACATAATTCTGCACGACCTGGATCTTCGGATTCACGCTCCTCGCACCTTCCTCGTAGCCGGTTTTGAATCGGTGAATCAACGGGATATCCATCCCCCCGACGAAACCTATAACGCCGGATTTGGAGGTCGCCGCCGCAATCATGCCCACGAGATAAGAGCCCTCGTGTTCCCTGAAAACCAAGGATGCAACGTTTTCGAATGGCTTGCCTGCATCATCCAGCACGACCCCGTCGACGATGGCGAACCTGCTGCCAGGAAAATCACGTGCTACCCGTGCCATGATCGGCCCCTGAGCGAATCCGACTCCGATGATCAGATCGAAATCCCTCTCGGCGAATGCGCGCATGCCGGGCTCGATCGATGTGGGATTGCCAGGTTCGATATCGTAGAGGCATATCGGCAGTTCACGCTGCGCACGACTCACTCCTTCCCATGCGGCTGCGTTGAAACTGCGGTCGTTCTTTCCGCCACCGTCGAATACTATGCCGACGCGGATTCTGCAGTCCTTCTTTGCTGTTTCAGGTTGTGCGCACGAAAAGGTCGCGAAGGCGAGCGCAAGGATAATCGTCAACTTCAGTGAAGTCTTCATGCTTTTTCTTAGGAGTCCATCCGGCCAGGGCGACTGACAAACGTCTAGGAGACCACTCCCCGGATCAGATCTTTCTTCTTGGGCTTTTCCGCCGATATTCTATACGCAGTCTGAAGGCTTATGCCAATCCTTTCAGAATCAGTCTTTCGTCGGCAATAGAGCACCCCGATGACATCGCCCTTCTTGACCCTATCGCCCCTCGAAAGAACGCTTTCGAAGCCCACATGGGGGTCTATCTTGTCGGAAACCCTCGCCCGGCCTCCACCTGCGGCACAGATCGCTTCCCCGATGGCTCGCGCGTCGATCTCCGAGATATAACCACTCGCATCCGCCTTGATCGGAAACGATTTCAACTTCGAGTCGAGCAGGATGCCGGGTCGGTCACAAACCTTGGCGTTGCCACCTTGGAGAATCACATTCTTCCTAAACAATTCCAGCGCCTCTCCGGAATCCAATTTCCTTCGACAAAGAGCGGTTGCGCTTCTCTCATCCTTGGATACGCCTGATAGGACCAACATTCTGGAAGTCAATGCCAGGGAGAGCTCACTGGTAGCGCGCATCGAAGCATCTGCCTCTCCGCGGAGAATTCTCAAGGCCTCGTATGTCTCGAGACCGTTGCCCGAGAACTTGCCAAGAGGCTCGTCCATCGAAGTGATGCAGGCTTCCGTCCTCACCCCGAAGGACTTAGATGTGTCCACCAAAGCCCTTGCGAGCTCTCGAGCCTTCCTCTCCGTTTCCATGAACGCACCGGAACCCGTTTTCACATCGAGGACAAGCACCTCAAGTGATTCGGAGAGCTTCTTGGAGAGAATCGATGCGACAATGAGTGGTACCGACTCTACCATCCCCGAAGCGTCACGCAATGAATAGAGTCTCCGATCGGCCGGTGCGATCGTCTTGGTCTGACCCGCCATGGCAAAGCCACATTGCTTCAATATCGAGATGAACTTCGGAATCGAGATTCGCACTTGATAGCCTGGGATGGCTTCGAGTTTGTCGAGAGTCCCTCCGGTATGGCCGAGACCACGACCTGAAATCATCGGAACAGCCAGACCGCATGCGGCCGCAAGTGGCGCGATGATGAGAGATGTCTTGTCCCCGACCCCACCGGTCGAATGCTTATCTGCTATGGGTCGGTCGATCGAGGACAGGTCGATCCTCTCACCCGAGTCGACCATCTCCCTGGTGAGGGCGATTCGCTCTCCGCTGTCCATACCTCTGATGAACATCGCCATCACCATCGCGGTGATTTGATAGTCCTCCCAAACGCCGGATGCGACGCCCTCGATGAACACGTGGACGTCATCCGCCGAGAGGCGTTTCCCGTCTCTCTTCTTTTTGATCAGATCCTGTGGAGTCATTTGAACAGCCTAGAGGATACCACTTGGCGACGGTTTAGGCAGAGGTCATCAAAACCACGGCCTCCACTCTGATCGCCTCGAATCTGCCGACGGCGTCGAGCCCCTCGCCAGTCTTGGCCTTGACGCTTATCCTGTCGGTCTCACAACCTATCTGCTCTGCGAGCTTCGCCCTGATCGCGTCGATGTGCGGTCTGAGTTTCGGCCTCTCGAGATTGATCGTGCAATCGAGATTCGAGACGTGGAATCCCTTCTCGAGGGCGAGGCGCAAGGCTTCTCTGAGAAAGGTGAAGCTGTCGGCGCCTTTCCATTTGGGATCGGAATCAGGGAAATGGGATCCGATGTCCCCAAGAGCCATAGCCCCGAGCACGGCATCCGTCACGGCGTGACAGAGTGCGTCGGCATCCGAATGACCGATGGCACCGATCTCTTCCGAGATGACGATTCCTGCCAGAATCAGCCTTCTGTCCCTCTCCAATCTGTGTACGTCGTTTCCAAAACCTATTCGAATCATCCTTTCGGCTCCTTCTCGATCAGCGCCTCGGCAATGGTCATGTCAGAGGGATGGGTGATTTTGAGATTGGAGGAATCGCCCTCGACCACAGCCACTTCGAACCCAGACATCTCAACCAGCAGCGATTCGTCTGTGACGCTGTCGCCGTCGGGTCCCGATGCTATGGCGGCTAGCAGGATTTCGATATTGAAAACCTGCGGAGTCACCGCCCTTCGGAGGATTCTCCTGTCGACGGTGCGAACGACCTTACCATCTCTCACCTCCTTGACCGTATCCGTCACCTGAACCGCCAGAACAGCAGCACCGGTGACGGAAGCCGCCCTGATGGTGGATTCGATGTCTTCGGTCCTCACCAGAGGCCGGGCTCCATCATGGATAACGACAAGTTTTGTATCTGATGGGTCGAGACTCTTGATACCGCTTCGCACCGAAGCATTCCGGGTTTCCCCGCCTTCCACAACGGCCACGGGTTTACCCAGACCTTCTCTCGAGATCATTCCGCGGACCGTCTCGATGTGTTCCCTCGAGACGACAACCACGATGGAATCTATGTCAGCGCATTCCGCAAATCTTCTTATGGAGTGAATGATGACGGGAACGCCTTTGAGCTCGAGGAGTATCTTGGGGACATCGCCACCGAACCTAACCCCCGATCCGGCCGCGACGATGACTGCAACGTTCATATACTTGGGAACAAAAAGAGTCGCTATTCCTTTTCACCGTTCACCGGCCTGGTGTCTCTTTTTTTGAATCCTGGCACACGACTGTCGTGGATGTTGGGCGAACGCGAATCATGTATGTTCTGCGAGGGGTCGCCCGCGTCGTTGTTCTCATCCCACAGTCTTCCAAAAATCATCTTGCCGGCGGTCGTCTGCAATACGCTGGTGACTGCGATATCCGCCGATCTGCCGATGAGACGCCTCGCGTCATCGACGACCACCATGGTGCCATCATCGAGATAGGCAACACCTTGATTGTGCTCCTTTCCCTCTTTGAGAATGAAGACCCTCATCGCCTCACCGGGAAGAACCACCGGCTTCAGGGCGTTTGCGAGCTCGTTGATATTGAGGACATCGACGCCACGCAACTGAGCAACCTTGTTGAGGTTGAAGTCGTTCGTCACAATCACGGCATCCAGCTGTCGTCCGAGTTCTATCAACTTCAAATCAACCTCACGGACCTGGGGAAAATCAGTCTCGACTATTTGAATGTCCAGTTTCGAATTGTTTCTCAGGCGCTGCAGCATATCCAACCCGCGACGCCCCCTCTGTCGCTTCGACGAGTCAGGGGAGTCAGCGACCTGTTGCAACTCGGTTAGGATGAACTGGGGGATGATGAGCGTTCCGCCCAGAAAACCGGTTTCGGCAACGTCCGCAATCCTTCCATCTATGATCACCGACGTGTCGAGAATCTTGTAGTCGTTCTTGGGTCCCTTCTCACTGAAGATTCCACCTAGCGCGGAGAGATCGAGGTAGTCACCTTTCGCGGCCCCTGCCATCAACCCGACATAGGCCATGAAGAAAGCAAGCGCTATCGTGAGGAAGGTCTGCATCTCGGCGGAGACAGCCGCCTCTTTCTGTATGGAGATCAATACTCCGATCAGAAATGCACCAAGGATTCCCAGAATCGATCCGACCGCCGCACCTATGAGCGTCTTTAGAGAGGCCTTCCTGACCCTGATTTCGAATCCGATTATCGCCAACGCGATGAGTCCCGCGAAGGCAGAGGAAAAGGTGCGCTTGCCATCGGCACTGAGCGCGCCGAAACCGAATTCCTCCGTCTGCTCGAAGGGATTGAGGAGGTAGGCCAACACCACCAGAATGGAGATGAAAGCCAAGCGGATCATGATTGCGTCAAGCTTCATGCGGTGCGATATCCTAACACAAAAGCCCTTTGTTCAAAGCCTTGGCCGAGTCAGGCGATGAGAACCTGTCCGTTCACCGCCCTCGACTCGCCAGATAGAAAAAACATCACGATTCTCGCCACATCATCGGCATCGACACCGGACCTCGTCTCGAGGAGACCGTCCGTTTCCGGCTGCGGGGCGGACGCATTGACAAGAACGCCGTTGGCCCTGAAACCCGATGGCAGCTCGGCAATGAGTCCGGAGAGCTCTTCACGAAAACTGCCCTCTCGACCGGGGACGATGGACTCGGTGATCAGGACCCTCACGATCTTTGGGGACGGACGACCCGCCATCAGACCCACAAGAGGGTCAAGTGTTCCCAATGACTGTTTCATCGCGAAACCGGAATCAGTTTCAACGCCCCTCGACCCATCGATGATTCTGACATCGACCAACATGTCCAGTCTGCCGAAACGTGAATCGAGATCCTGTCGTACAGCGTCGCGACCATCGACTGCCGTGACATCCTCCGTAAGATGGTTCGAGAGACTCCCGATTTCCAGAAGCCCCCTTACCGACTCCCCTCCTGATGCATGCTCGGATACCGTTGTTACGAAGGCTCCATTCAGTGCGAGTTGGATGGCAACCGCTCTGCCTACGGGAGTATCGACCCCCGACACTACGGCGACCTTCTCAGCAAATGCATGTATCGATGGATTCGGCATGTTGTTTACCTGTGAATTGATGAAAACAGACTGCGTTGGAATTTCCAAATGGTCCAGGAGGCCTTCGCCCTATCCATCGGATTCAATTACAATCACACTCATGCCGAAGGCGCCATCGACAATTTTCGTATGCCAGAGTTGTGGAGGACAGCAACGCAAGTGGTTGGGACGGTGTCCCGACTGCGGAGAGTTCAACGCGTTGGTCGAGGAGAGGTTCAGGCCTTCGGCTCAGAACCCGGGCGCACCTACGAATTCGCGTGCGACCACATCCTCGTTCCGCGAGGTCAAGCCGATACCCTACGCCGAGATCGAATCACAGGACCATGCTCGGCAGGTGACAGGAATCGATGAGCTCGATCGCGTCCTGGGAGGAGGCATCGTTGCCGGATCACTGGTATTGATAGGTGGGTCACCCGGCATCGGGAAATCGACCATCGTCCTGCAAATGGCAGACAAGCTGGTCTCATCGGGACTGAAGGTGCTCTACATATCCGGCGAAGAATCCGAACGCCAGATCAAGATGCGTGGCGAGCGGCTCGGCATCTCAGCGGACAGTCTCTTCTTACTGCCCGAAACAAACTTGGAGAACATAATCTCAGAGGCCGAGCGACTGCAGCCCGATGTGCTCATCGTCGATTCGGTTCAGACCGTTTTTTCCGAAAGGATTGAATCCGCGCCGGGTAGCGTCTCGCAGGTACGAGAGGTCGCAGGCTCCATGATGGTCCTGGCAAAGCAGACCGGACGACCCATATTCCTCATCGGTCATGTGACGAAGGAAGGTTCCATCGCGGGACCGAAGACCCTCGAACACATAGTGGACACCGTCATCTATTTCGAAGGCGACCGACACCACAATCATCGGATCGTTCGAGCTACCAAGAACCGCTTCGGAGCCGCAAATGAGATCGGGATCTTCGAGATGACTGCGACTGGACTGGTGCCTGTCGGAAATCCTTCCGAAGTCTTCCTTCAGGAGAGGCCGGAGGGTGCAAGCGGATCGGTCGTGACTGTTTCAATGGAAGGAACACGTCCTCTTCTCGTAGAGTTGCAGGCTCTGGTCAGTGGCACGAAGTTCGGCACCGGTCGCAGGATGACCCAGGGATTCGATCAGAACCGCACTTCCCTTCTCATCGCTGTCCTCGAAAAGCGTCTCGGTTTTCAACTTGCCGGAGATGATGTCTTCGTCAATGTCGCAGGCGGACTGGAGATCGACGAACCCGCCGCCGATCTGGCTGTCATTGCGGCGATCGCGTCAAGCTATCGCAATTCCCCGATCCCGGCTGAAACCGCGGTCTTCGGCGAGGTCGGTCTGACAGGGGAAATCCGTGGAGTCCTCCAGGCGCAGACAAGAGTCCGGGAGGCGCAGACACTCGGCTTCAAAAAGATAATCATTCCAGAGACGAACAAGAAGGGTCTCGAGAAACTTCTCGGACTCCGGGTGGTTGGGGTCAGAAATCTCGAACAGTTTCTCGAAGAGCTTTTTTGAATCTCATTCGCATGAGAATGCGCCGCCCTCGTTCTGAAGCAGAAGGTGGGGTCGGTTGCTGGCGATTTCAGCCACCTGCATTCGGACATCGTCGAAAGTCTTGCCGATCAGGCCCTCGTCAGTGAAGAACTCCTCGCCGGTCACATCAATGGCGGCAAAGTCAGGCGCGTCGAATGCCTCCAACTGCTCTCTCGAATCAAAATCGACGCTGAGGATGTTCAACCCGAACAACTTCCCGATGAACAGATCTATCTGGAGCGTCCGTCCATCATGCTCATGGAAATGCCTGTTCTTGCGGAGTTCCTCGCCCTCGAATGACTCCAACCTCGCATGCTCCGCTTCGTTCAGAGTAAGCTCCGATGACTTCCACTCGGATCCACAATCGGAGATCGGAATCCGGTGAATCAACAGATGATGCCATTGCCCGGTTTCGGGGACACGGATGTTCCTCAGCCAGAGGCGGGTTCCGGCAATTAGGTTGTCGAACAGTTGAAGATGCCTGTCCGCTCTGGTCATCGAATCCGGAAGCGCCTCGATCAGATATCTCTTTTGAAAGACTGTCGGGTATGTTTGGTGCATAGAGAAGCTGTGAAATAGAATTCAACGGGTATCGGTCACATCTGAAGCAGAGACTATCGATAAGACCTTTTATATTACCAATCGCAATCCTTGTCACATCACGACCGAATGGAATCCGTTGAAGAAATCTTGAAGATGGCGGAGAGGATCCGCGGCACACTGCAACAGCCGAAAGGTCTTCGCATGAATCCGTCTCATCACAAACCCGTCCATGTGGTTTACGGTGGGGCAGACCGCTTCGATGCGCACATCTCATCGAAATTCGGGAGGCTGGCACTCGGTCTACTCGACTCCGTCGCAAGCGACGAAGAAGAATTCCGAAAACTATTCAACACGGAACGAGTTCACAAGGATTCCATACCGGCAGGCGTGTTTTCTTCCGTGAAGAACCGTCTTTCCAATAGACCGATCGAAGATTTCAGAATCGACTTCGAGGACGGCTACGGATTCCGGACAGATGAAGAGGAGGACTCATGCAGTTCGACCGTAGCAGCGGAACTAGCCAAGGGCATGAACGAGGGAAGCCTCCCTCGGATGATCGGTATCCGAATCAAATCATTTCAAAGGGAGACATTCTCGAGATCGGCAAGGACGTTGGCCCTTTGCCTGGGCGGACTTCTTGAGATGACCGATGGACGGATGCCCGAGAACTTCGTCGTGACCCTCCCGAAGATTCGAGGTGCTGCAGAGGTGAGCGCGCTCGACAACATTCTCTCCCTCATGGAGCAGCGACACGGTCTTCCCGCAAACAGTATCGGCATCGAGCTGATGGCGGAGACCCCTGAGGCTATCCTGCTGATCGACGAACTGGTCGGCGTCAGTCCTCATCGTACCCGGGCTGTTCATTTCGGGGCTTACGACTACAACTCGGAACTTGGAATCACAGGAGGCCATCAGGACATCTGGCATCCCGCAAGCGCATTCGCGAAGTCCTTCATACAGCTCAAGCTCGCCGGATCCGGTGTCAGAATAAGTGACTCAGTGACCACCCTGATGCCGATCGGTCCTCACAAGGACGCGGAGTCGGGTACGCCTGAACACATCGAGAACCGAGAAAGGATCCGTCACGCCCTCTCAGCGCACTACGCAAACATAACCGAATCGATGAGGCGTGGCTTCTTTCAGAGCTGGGACCTGCATCCCGGACAACTCGTCGCGCGGTACGCGGCGGTTTTCTCATTCTTCAGAAAAGAAGCGGATTCACAGGCGGAGCGCTTGAGAGGCTTCTTGAATAGATCGACAAAGGCGACCATGACCGGCAACCAGTTCGACGATGCGGCTAGCGCACAGGGATGCCTGAACTTCTTCAGAAGGGCGCATAGCAGCGGTGCTCTTACCGAAAGACAGATAGAGGAACTGACAGGGATCGAGCTGGTCCGGTTGCTCGGCATGTCGTTCAACGATTTGCGGTAGGCGGAATCGATCTCGGGTCGATGGAGGATCAACAGATGCTATCAGGTGGTGTTATGTCGGGAATTCTCTCAGCATGTTTTTGGCTGGCTCTTCTCGTGAATCTGGTCGCGATTTCGTTGGGAGAGAGCAAGATCGAATTGGTCTCGAAGGCCCTATTGATGCCGACGCTCGCTCTCTTTTTATGGTCATCGAGAAGAGAGGCAGGCATAAGTGATGTCCGATTCCTGCTTTTTGGTCTGGTACTCGCCTTCGTCGGAGACATTCTTCTCGCGGCACCGGAAAACCAGCCGGGAATGTTCTTCCTATCGGGGATGAGCGCGTTTCTTCTCATGCATGCACTCCTGATCAAGCACTACCTGAAAATCCGCGCTCTGAAGGGGCTGTCATCTATGCCGAATCTCCCGATCATGTTCCTCGTCTTCGCGGTAGCTGTCGTGCTGATCGATGTCATCACAGCATCGGCTCCTCGGAATCTCTTCTTTCCCCTGATCGTATTCGGGATGACACTGGCGACCTCCACAGGAATGAGCGCACAGGCTTTCGAAAGACTAAGCCGAAGAGATTCATTTCTGACGGTTTCAGGGGCGGGATTTGTCATGGCGTCCGATGCGCTGCTCGGACTCGGACTCGGATCCGGGAAGATATTCACCGGTCAACCGCAATTGGTGATGTTGACCTACGGTGCCGGAATGTTCCTGATAGTCAGCGGGACGATTACGACGCTGAATGGACGGCACGAAAAAACCGACCAGGAATCGGGCCTGGTCGGTGTGGTTGAAGAAGACGCTCGAACGAATCAGGCGCAGACTTCTTGAAATGCATCGACAAGCGACTGGGCGATCATTCCCGGAGGGCGACCCTCGAGGTCCCTGCGTTCGAACATCTTAACAAGTTGACCGTCCTTCAGAATGCCGATTGACGGCGAGGAAGGAGAGTAACCGGTGAAATAATTCCTCGCGACCTCCGTCGCATCTATATCGGCGCCCGCGAAGACGGTGATTGCCTTGCTGGGCTTAACCTCCGAGGCCTGAAGCGCCATCGCGATTCCAGGTCTGACCCCACCTGCGGCACAACCACAAACGGAGTTCACCACCACCATGACAGTTCCCTCGGTTCCATCGATTGCCGATTTCACCTGTTCGGGGGTCTTTGTCTCTTCGATACCCAACTGCGCGAGTTCTTGGCGCATTCCTGCAATCATCATTTCCGGATACGGCATATTCACACCTCATTAGATCTTATTGAGAATTTGATTGATAAAGACAACATGATTCTTTATCTTTTTGTAAAGTATTAGGATATCGCCCCTTGCAAGTCAAGCGAGCCCAGAAGGGTTCATTCCGAAATGCGAATGCTCCTCGGGTCATCGCCATCACCTTCGATATCAATCGTGATGATCTTCCTGTTGGGAGGAACGTTTTCGAGACGCTCGGACCATTCGATGATCACGACCGCGGCCTGATCGGAGAGAATCTCCGAGAGACCGACAGCGACGTCGGGATCCGGTCCCTCGAGCCGCCAGAGATCGATATGGTAGATATCGAATTCATGGGTCGGATAGCGATTCACCAATGTGAACGAGGGTGAGGTGACCTCATCCATGTCGAATCCAAGACCATCGAGGATCCCTTTTGTCAGAAGTGTTTTCCCTGCACCGAGTCCTCCGCGGAGCATCAGGATCTCACCACCCTGAATGGTGGATGCGATTGCCCTGCCCGCCTCGAGGGTTTCATCATCGCTTCTTGAGATTATTCTTCTCATCATTTCAACCGGCCTCGATCTGCACAAAGGCATCGGACAATGCATCACGGACATCCGTGGCCAGCATCACCCTCTCACCGAATCTTTCCCGTGCGATGTCAGCTGCCAGGCCTGCTGTGTATACCGCGGCGAGCACCGCAAGTTCGACGTCTCCATCCCGCGCATTGGACTGCGCGACGAAGCCGGCGATGATGCCCGCAAGGTTGTCTCCATTACCGGCCTTCCCCACTGCGGAGTTGCCCGTAGGATTGATTGCAACCCGACCATCGGGAAATCCTACCAATGTGCTCTGTCCCTTTAGAACCATCATCACACCGTGTTTCAAGGAAACCGCTCGGACGTTCGCGATCCGCTCCTCACCAATACCAGCTTCGATACCGAACATCCTGCGGAACTCACCATCATGGGGTGTGAGAATCAATGTCGGACCATCCAGTTTGGATGATTTCACAAATGGCGAAAGCAGCGTTAGAGCATCGGCATCGACGACCACGGGACACTCTGCAAGCTGCAATAGCTGCCTGAGCATTCCCCGGTTGGGCTCGGACAAGCCGATTCCGCAGCCCACAAGTATCGAATCGGCCTTACGTTGATGTTCCGCCAGAAGCTCGAAGCCGAGGCCTGTATCATCGAACGTCCTCACCATGACTTCGGGGACAACACGTGCCGCTATCGGACCACAGGCAGACGATGGGGTGAGAATCGTCACAACCCCGGCACCTGACATCATCGCTGAATTCGCCGAGAGCACGGCAGCACCCTCGTAACCGACCGAACCCGTCACACAGAGCACGTGACCGCGTCTGTTCTTGAAGGAATCCGGCGTAAAGTCCGTGGCACGTAACCATCTCAGTGCATCAGACGACTCGATGACCGAAAGTCGTGCTTCGCAATCACGAAGAATTTCTTCGGGGGTACCTATATCAGCAATCAGAAGATTTCCATTGGAGGTCTTTGCAGGAGACATCACATTGGCGAGTTTCGGCGCAGTGAAGGTGACCGTGTAATCAGCCTCGATGTGACAATCGGAAGTCAATGCCGAGTCCGCAAAGAGGCCCGACGGAATATCAATGGAGACGCAGGGTGTTCTTCCATCTGCGATTCGGCCACGTTGATTGATGGTCTCGATGATCTTCGCGACCCCTCCGACGGGACTTCTCGAGAGCCCTGTTCCGAAAATCGCATCCACGAGAAGCATCGACCGATCGACCGAGAGCGCATTTTCATCGATGTTGGAGACTGAATCATCATCAATATCGATGACGGTCAAGATCGTCTCGTCACTCATCGCACGCAGACGATCGAAATTGGTCTTGGCGTCCCCTTCAGACACCCTTTGACCGCCAATCAGCACCGCAATCGTCGGAATACCCTGTCGGACCAGCATCCGTGCGAGGGCGGCACCGTCACCGCCATTGTTTCCGGGACCGCAGAAGACCGTGATGGGTCCGGTCTCGTCAAGACCCCGCAGCCCGCGAACGAATTCAAAGACCGTTGTCGCGGCATTCTCCATCAGATCGAGGGACGAGATTCCGAGACTCTCGGTCGTGGCATGATCGATGGCTCTCATCTCTTGCTGTGTCAGCACGGGAAGCATGGACTAAGGATTATTCAAAAACTCCGTCTCCGCAAACGGGTTTGAAACTGGTACGTTGAACGAAACCTTAGCGTTCCGCAATCCCCAAGACCTCGACTTTTCCGGTTTGACTCCTCCGGAGGACCGCTTCTAGCACGCTTCGGGCACCACCGGGTCCGAATCCGGTCGACTTGAGAATCATGCGGTTGGGATGCATCGGTGTGAGGTTGATTAGAAACTGATTCGAATTCGTGGCCGTCGTACTGGTAGGCACCGACATCGTGAAGTTGGTGTTGAAGGGCCCGCAATCCGGGCTCTTGCAGAGTCTGATCTGACCTCCCTCCAACTCATAGACATAGGGTTCGAAGACGACCTGTATGCTCTGCCAACTCGGGACGCCTCGCAACCTTCCCCTTATCACCCTCGTCGCGGGACGCGGGGACTGCACCTCGAAGACAATCGAGAAGCGTAGGAAGTCGAAGCTCGCCACGGACTGTATCCTTCTCACCGAGACTGTGATCAAGGGAACTGTCGCAGACGTTCCCGCTTCCGGACCAAACGCCACCGGGACCGCGGAGTGAAGGTCGACCTTGACCTCGGTCTCAGACCACAGTGATGTGCAACGGGAAACCTGCTGCGTCATGGTGGTATTGAATGTTGTCCGGCAGCAATAGGTTGAACCCGAGCAGAACTGCGAGGGAGTCTCGGCATTGCTGAGGATCATCGAGTAGGTCAACCCGGTATCGACATCATCGGGATCCCGCATCTCCAATGAGAACGCATCACCATTCGCGGTCCCATATGTCTCTGAGAGTCCGTTGAAGACGAAACGATCCGGGAATACCCCGGTCGTCGGCGAGAAGTTGTAATCGATCCAGTTCGAGAGCCTCGCAGCCTGGGCTGGGTCACCCGATCGGTTTGAAAGCTGGGGATGTGTCGCCTTTCTGAAATCTATCGAATTGCCGAATTCCGCTGAATAAGAATTTAGGGGGACCGAGTTACCTCTGAGGACATTGAGCGCCATCTGCAGACCGCTCTCCGCAGAATTCCGCGCCTTCACCACGGACGAATAATCGGACGAGTCCCTCGCCCCACCCGCGACGAGCCCGATCAACGAGATGACAGCCAGTCCGAGGAGAGCCGCAACCATTATGGTGCTCGGAAGAGCGGCGCCGGACTCGGCCCTTGATTTCCGTGGGTGTGTTATTCGAAAGCCAGCTATCATGCGTCCTCAATATGAAGCCAATCTGGTCGGCGAATTCCTCAGCGGAATCACAAGTCTGTGGGTGATGAAATCACCTTGAATTCCGGAGGGCTGCCGCTTTCGCTGCAACTCTATGATCATAGCAACCGAAACAGTTGTGGCTGCCGGTACCGCTCCAGGGAGTCCCCCGCCCGGTCCTGAATACTCAAAGGTCATCGAATTGACGCCGGACGCGAGCACCTCGCTCCCAACGGTGGGGTCGAATCTGATTATTGATTTGCGGTCGGCATCGAAATAAATCGTGATGTCCTCGCCGACGTCATCCGTCACCGAGTCATCCGAGGATGTGTTCGCACGGAACCGAATCTTCGTCGCGCCACTGTCCTCGAGGACGATTCCATTTGTCACTAGCCCGAACCCGGAATTGCCGATTTCACGCGACACGATCGAGAAGACACCGTTTATCTTGGCGTTTCCCTCGGAGACGAGATGCTCTCGGTCACGCGTCTGCATCGCAGAGGAGTAGACGGTGATGGCAACCGTCAGGATGACAACGGAAATCACTACCGAGACCATCAGTTCGACGAGCGAGAAGCCCTCCTGAGCTTCATTGGCTTGGCCCGTCTGATGTCGTGACATCACGGTGCTGTCTTCTTTCTGGTTCATCTCAAGCCCTCACCCGCAAGACGGTCGCTGACACCGGCCTCGCCGACCACTCCGAACTCGCGGACACCCTGCTGACAGATATTGTTATTCTCTTCAAAGTCACACTCGCCGCTGCGGGCACCTGTCCCGCTGTCTGGTTGGCGAGATCCACCACCTCGACTGATACGCTGTATTCGGTGCCATCCGCAGATGAAACGACTCGCGGAGTGGCCGTGCCGGCGATGAGTCGCGAGTCGATCGCCCCGGCAGCGAAGGACATCGACCTGTAGGAGTCGACCTCCGCATCCAGGATCTGGAGAGCCTGAAGTCGAGTCGCATTGCCTCGATTCATGTTTACGACCTGAGAGAAGACCGTCAGGACTCCGATGCAGAGTATCGACACTATCAAGGCCGCGATTATCACCTCGATCACCGAGAATCCATCGATGCCCGAACGATTGTCGATGTTTGTTGCGGGTGTTCTTCGTGGTCTCATGGCGATTGAACTATCGGCATATCAGAATTCACTGAGGCCGAGGCTGGAACCGATGTGCGGACGGGTGGAGGTATCGACTCCGTTTCGTCACCTGTTTTCGATATCGAGACGATTCCCATCGAGGTGATTGAAATCACGTATCTGTCCGCTCCGCCCCCGTCGGAACAGGCGGCCGAACAGACGATGAACGCGGGTCGGACCAGTGCCTGCCCTAATGAGGAAGCCACGAGCCGCCCCTTGCGGTCGAAAGCTATTGTCACGGGAAGGACTGTCGCGTCACTATCTGGATGTGCGATGACAGTACCCGCATCAGACGAGATCGATGTCACTATCGAACCCGCATTCCCGCCACCAGAGGTGCCGAGAGTCGGTGCTACGCCGTTGACATCGAAGCCGTTACCCTTGATCGTCACGGATGAACCACCGTCACGACGCATCGAATCGGCCCTGACTCTGTCCAGTGCCGCCTTTAGTGCGAACGCGTGATTCTGCTTCTCAACTTTCTTCGATGCCGAATTCAGAACCATCAAAGGTATCGTCCCGATGACCACCAGAAGTGCGACCACCACGAGCAACTCAATCATCGAGAAACCCGCATCGCATCTGTGCTGAGCTTTCTGAATGGGACGATTCAAAGCCGGCTTCTCCCCTTGATTCTAAGGACTGACCCTTCCCGCAATCTCAAACATGGGACTGTAAAGCGCCAGGACGATGAATCCAATGAACAGTCCGACGGGTACGATTGCGAAGTTCTGAAAATAAAAGAGCACGCCCTCGAGTTCCCTCTCTGCCCGCGTCTCCATCAACTTCGCATAGTTGTGAAAGCTGTCCTGCATGTCCGCCGTCTGCTCGTAGGTGATCAGCACGCCGCGGAACTCCTCACCCATCAGAAAGTAGTAAGGCGCGAACAACTTGGACAATTCGGTGGATTGGAGAACGAATCGATGCCTGACGTGGTTCAACATTCGGGCATACTCGGGATTCGTCGATGTCTCAGCCGCCACCTTGAGCCTTTCGGTCATCGACGGAATTCCCGCCGAGAGGATGGCCAGAGTGCGTAGGGTCTGCGACGCGAAATAGAGTCGGAAGAAACTTCCGAACAACGGAAGCCTGATGCATCTCGTCTTCACGAACTCGTCTCCCTGTGGAGTTCTCAACCAACGGATCCAAATCAGGATGAGAAGTAGAACAACGGCCATCACCGCCAACCCGACGACGCTAGTCAGAAAGTCGGAGGCGTTCACCAGAATCCTCGTCGGCCAGGGAAGTTGTGCGTCTCCGGGGAGCAGTGCCGAGTACAACTCGACCATTCGAGGCATCACGAAATACAGAACCGCGGCGACGGAGATCAGACAGAAAACGATGACTGCGACCGGATACATCAGCGCGCTCTTTATCGATGACCTTATCGCCTCGGCCTTCCTTTCCGTCTCGGCGAACCTGCCAAGTGTGAGAAGGAAGGCACTCTTCTTTCCTCCGGTCGCCGAATCAGTCGCGGTACCGACCTCCTCACCGACCCGAAGAGCCGTGACGAAGGTCGCCGGGTAGATGGGAGTGCCGTTCGGATATTTCTGCGAGGCGAACGCTTCAGACAGTGTCAACCCGTTGAGTACCATCTCGCCCGCGCTCTTGAGGCTGTCGGAAAGATGCTTGTTTGTCTGCGTCGCTGCGAGAATCCTGCAGACCTGGCTGGGACTCTCGCCTATCTCCATCAATTCACCGAACTGCTCCGCAAGTGTCGCGAGGTCCGTGCTTTTCGGTTTGCCTTTGCTCTTTGAACCCTTCGAACCTCTCGCGAGTTTACTGACCTGCAACCCCGCAGTCTCGAGCTCATTCAGAGCGGTCGGTCTGTCAGGCCCCGGATGGGTTCCCCTCACTTCGTTCCCGAGCGAATCCGTGCCAGTGAAGACGAACTGGGTCTCGTTGGTGGAATCACGCCGACCCGCCGGCGTCGATCGGTCCTCTGATTCGGCGCGAGTCGCCGCACTCTGAGCAGTCGGGGGCACGGAACGTTTTGTTGGTTGGGTGTTGGAGTCCATTGAAAAGTTCGGGGTGAGGGTTTGAGCATTCTCAGTCCTCTATCACTTCCCCCTCGATGAAATCGAAATCGGAAGGGTTTCCTCGTGATTCCGAGAGTCCTTCGCGATTTTCGCTCCGCGACTCTCTCGCGAACCAGTCTCTGCTACCGAAGGCCTCATTGCTCTCGATATATCCCAAAGCGCCATTGATCTCGCTCACCGAGGCGGTACCATCGGCCAACTTCTCCTTCGCGACGCCCCGCATCGGGAGCAGATAACCGCGTGATATCGCCTTCTTGACCACGTCTCGTGCGGAAAGGCTCTTATCTTGAATCCACTGCTTCACATCATCGTTGAAGAGAAGCACCTCCGCCATCGCGGTCCGCCCACGGGTGCCCTTGTTGAAACACTGCTTGCATCCTTCGCTCGTGTACACGGGGAATCCCTGACGCTGCGAGGCGTCCCTGTCTTCGACCTTGCAATTCGGGCAGAGTTTCTTGATCAGGGTCTGCGCGAGGATGAGGTTGATTCCGGTCGCGAGGTTCTCACGAGGAATTCCCATTTGGAACATCCTGGTGAGGGTGTCTTCGACAGAGGCCGCGTGGAAAGTGGACAACACGAGGTGTCCTGTCAGAGCAGCATTGATCGCCACCGATAGGTGCTCAGACGATCTGAGCTCGCCGATTCCGATTATGTCCGGGTCCGAACGGAGACATGAATAGAATGCGTCCCACCAGGTGAATGGCGTGTTGGGCCTGAGGCTTATCTGCGTTCTCTTCCTGGAACGGATTTCTATAGGCTCACCTATCTCAATGATCTTGAACGTGTCCGGCTCCTCGAGTCTCGCGAAAATCGCCTCGAGCGTGTTCGTCTTTCCCGAACCCGTCGCACCTGTCACGACAATAATCCCGCGCTTCTGGGAATATGCATGCTCAAGATCCGTTATCTGTTGACCGAGGAATCCGACCCCGACCAGTTCCCTGATCGGTTTCAACTGGGATCTCAATACGATCGAGGGCGAGTACAAGGTCGGCTGGGACGCGAACCTGAGTTCGACATCGGCGGGCACCCCGTCGCGAAGCACCCGGACCTTGATGGTCGAGTCGATGTCCTTGAACTTCATCCTGGTCGCATCTTTACCCGCTGTCTCCGCGAGACCTGCGGCTATCTGCCTGATCTTTTGGAAGGGGATGTCATCCCATCGCGTGAAGAGTTCGCTGTCGTAACGGAAGCGTATCCTCCCCGAGGGCTGCCCCGACTCGATGTGCATATCGCTCGATCCAGACCGAAGGAACTCGTTGAGAATCAGTCTGACGAACTCCTGGGTCGTCAAGTCCGCCTCGTTGCGATTCAGATTCCGCTCATACTCTTCCGTGTCCGTGAGGTCGACCCAATCCGTCGAGACCAAGTCGAGGGTCTGATCCGACTCGGGCGTTGAGTCGGTCCCGCCCCTGTTCTCCTTGGAGGGAGTCCACACCTTCGTCTGTTTGGACTGCTCCTCTTTCTTGGCTTCGAGGAACTCCTGCGTGTCATCCGAGTGGATGGTGGCGATCAGTTGCTCGAATACATCTTTGCCGATTGGAACGAAGGAGACATCCAAGGGACTGACTCGGAGCGCCCTGACGACGCCGTTGCGATGATCCCCGTTTCTGACATTGACGAGCGCGATTTCGAAGCGCGGCGAACCCGACGAGGTCTTCCACATGTTCACCACGAGAGCCGAATATCTGACCGAGGTCGCCTTCGGGAGATGATCCGAGAGACGGCGGAGGTCTTCTATGGAATAGCGCTTCGAAAGCCCGCCGGGTCTCACCAGGGACCCACTCGGGGAAGGGACATGCTCCGACTCGGAATCATTTTCGGCCACGTCGGCTTCGGGGCTCTCGCCTCTCTTGGCCCCCACGATCACAAAGTCCACGACGTTGTCGGTCCTTCGGTCCGACCCGGGAGTGCCATCCGACGAAGGGGTCTCCCCATCCGTCAGCCTCGCTTCGATGTCGTTCGGGTTTGATGACATAAATCCAATCCTCTGTCTTCGATTCCTTCTCCGTCCCCGGCTCGTTGAGTCATTGCCTCGTCGGAAGCCCTCGGACCTCTGTCGAGGCGCCGGGCACATCAACCGATTTAAGGTTCTCACCGTAGGGGACGACCGAAACCGATATCGCAAAATAAAGTCTGTTCGTCTCTTCTTTCTTCACCTTTCTCTTGAAAAGATTTCCGATGAGTGGGATATCCCCGAGACCGATGGTCTTCGAGACCTCATCGGATTCGGAGTCGATCGTGAATCCTCCGAGTATGACGGTCTGCTCCTGATCGATCACGAGGCGCGTCTGAATGGAGCGTCGGTTCACCGCCGGGAGACCCTGCACGACCACCGTCCTGTCCACATCGTTCGATTCGATTTGAACCGAGAGATTGACCGCGACCGGCTTTCCATCTTCGTCATCGATTACATACGGCGTGATCGACAGGATGTTAGATGCCTGAATGATCTGAAGCTGTCCGGCGGTATTGAGACCTCCCTGGATAGCAATCGGCAACTGACGTCCGACATCGAGATCGGCCTTCTCGCCATCTAGAACCACTGCGAAGGGTCTTGACTTGACCGAGATCGCACCGGAAGCTTCGAGAGCCGATGCTTCTATCCCGAATTGGATGGTCCCGACGATTGCCGAGACATCGAAACCGGAACCGCTGAGATTTCCCAATCTCAGCGTGTTGGGATTCGTCGGAATGGTCGATGGAATAGGAGGCGTCACCAGATCCGTCGCACCGATTCTACTGACTCCGACATCCCTCGCCTTGCTTTCGTTGACCGTGTAGATCAAGCCCTTGATGACGACTTGGAATGGCGCACGATCTGCGATTGCCACAACCTGCTCGATGAGCGCCACTTCGTCCTTGCTCCCACGGACAACGAGAATATTCCTGCCGGGAATCTGGGTCATCGAGCGATTCGGTCTTTGTTCCTCAGTCGACTGACCACCGGAAGCCTGTCTTTTCAAGCCCAGTATTCTTTCTATCTCGATCACCAACTTCTCGAAGTTGCCGCAACCGGTCCCAGCGCCTTGAGTGTCCCCTGCTTCTGCACATCCCCGATTCGCATTGGCGCCGGTCCTGCCTGCCAGATCCACGGAACCGGTGGAGGCGGGTTGGAGGAACTTGAGCTTTATGACCTTTGTCGTGATCTCGGCAGTGTCCTGCATCTTCGGAACCGAGGAATTGAAAGCAAGTTGGATTATCCCGGCATCGAGGCATCGAGCCCTTATTCCGGAAATGTACAACTGCGAATTGAGTAGGACATTCCAAGGCACATTCTCCGCTTTGACGTTGATGGGTATGTCGCCGATTTTATCCTCGACAAGAAAACTGACGCCGAACCGTCGATGGATCTGGTCGAGCAGCTCGTTCATGGTCAGGCTCGTCGCAGATGAAAATCCGATGGGCGCTCCAACAAAAGACGGATCGCAAAAATCGGTACTCGGTGAGGAAACGGGCTTGTCCCCGTTGGCAACCCTCCTGTCACGGTCCGCCTGCGTGGTGTTCGTCTGCGCGGAAATGGACAACGCTCCCAACGGCCCATTGAGGCCGCCGAAGACGAAAGCGCAAACGAAAAACACTGACAAGCTTTTCCTCATAGAACTCCTGACCAAAAGAACTGAATCAAAAATCACGACTACCCCTGACGATTTCCATTCACAGGACTCAACGCACCAAGGGACCTCCTCGTCCCCAGGGCTTGGTTATCTTTCCTCTGCCCGAATCATCGAAAACGAAGGACACTCCATCCCGGCCCGCGGAGTGGAGTCTTCCGTCGTGTAGTTTCGATCCGACCGGCAGTGCAACATTTCTCTCCAGACTTATCGAACGGAATATGACCTCCGTCGGCCCAGACCCCCCTTCGACTCGTCCCATCGGTACGAGATCTGACACATCGAAGAGAACCGAATCGGCATACGATATCTGCGCCCTCGCGGAATAACCTCTCGCATCCCATCGTGCCCTCGTAGCCGAAATCTTCACCCCAGATGAGGCACCGCCCTGTGGAAGGGCAGGTCGGGCATCGGCCGGGACGGGTGGTTTGAACGATTCGACGAGCTTGGGATCGTAGGCCCCAAGACCCGCAATCCTTGAATCAGATGGATCGACCTCCCCGGTCAGTCCATCTGGATCTGCAAACGGATTCCTGATCGCTTCCTTTCCATCGCTGATTCCCGCATCACGTCTGTTGTCGAGACTCGGCAACGCGACACCGTTCGCATCAGCGGTCACCTTGCCCGGATTTGGAACAAGCGGATCGGCTGTCGGATCCGCCGACCGCAACCACTCGGAGGCGGAGAGAAATGAAATGGTGAGCAGGAACACGAGCAGAAAGCCCCCCGCGATCGGCAGCGACAATCCGTTTCCAATATCGATGTTCAACACCCTCTTCAACATTTCACTTGCTTCAAAACCGATCTCCTCGGAACGGTGTCATTTCTGTCTATCGTCCTTCTTCGCGGAGGCTCCCCTCTCGACCGTGTGAAACGCCCTGATGGTCAGGAATGCGACCACCCGCCCCGCACCGCCGTCCTCCTCGGTCGCGGCGGTGACCGCGTAGTCGGTCACTAGCAGCAGCCTGGGCATCCTGGACAGTTCCTGAAGGAACCGATAGACATCCGGATACTCGCCTTTTACCACCGCAGGCACCTCGCGCTCGTAGAGCCCTCCCGAAAGCGGGGATTCCGATGATCTGCGGACGGCCTGAAGCCCTGACAACTCGACTTGGTTGCGCAATGCGACAGCCTGCACCTGCTTCATCACATCGGCTATTTCAGATTCCTTCGGAATCAAAGCCTGGGCCTGATTTCCAAGTGCGCTCATCTTGTCGAATCTGGCCTTGAACGCGGCCTCGTTGCCTATGCTCCTCTCGACCGCTGCGATCTCGGATTCCTTTGCTTCGACCGTGGCTCGGAGATCCTCGTTCGACTGCGACCATCCGACGAGAACGAACTGATGCATCAGAAGAAAAATCAGAAGCGATGCGGCGATTGAGAGAAGAATCGTCTTTCTCATGCCTTCCTCGGTCGCCCTGTCGATAAGGTTGTCGAGCATCACCTCAAGATTTCCTAGACCGCTTCTCATCTTCCAGCACCCCCTCCATTGGAAGCAGTCGGAGCACCGGCCGCTTGCTGCGCCTTGGCGAGATTCCTCTTGACCGCGGCGAAATCGGCCGCGAGCTCCCACTCCACGACACCGGGAGCAAGGTTACGATATTGGGTTCTGGGCCGTGACAGATCGGTCGCGACATAGACGTTGGATGCTCCGAGCTCCGCCTCTCTGACTGTGTAGGTCAATCCCTCGAAGACAGGAAGACCGGACCCGTCGCGACCTTGCTCGAGCCCCCGCAGAAACTCGATCACAATATCCTTGCTCCTTGCGAGCCCCTTCCCTCTCATCGACCCGTCATCCCCAAGCTTCAATTCGCTGACAAAGAATCCTGTTTCGGACTCGACCGGAAACTTGCCATCGAGGAACTGAAGCAGGCTCACTGTCAGTGGTTGTCTTTCCCTTAGAGATCCGACCGCAAGCACGACTTCCCTGTAATATGCGAGTGACTTCTCGAACTCTCTGCGACGTTGCAGAACGGGTTGCAATTTCGCCTCCTTGGAGGCGGCGGATTCCATTCGGCTTTCAAGTGACGATGAGATCCACATGCCGTGCACGAGGAATCCGATGATCACGGCCAAAATCGCAATCGGAGGCCCGAGGATGGCGAGGGCGAACCCTCTTCTCTGTCTGTCGACGGTCGAAGTTTGAGGGACTCCATACTCCTCATCGACCGACTGAACCTCCGCCTCCGAACCCAGACCTCTGACGAGATCGGCCTGCGGAAGCAAACGTGCATCCTCCGTCGAGACGATGGAGTCGGAGATCAGCAGAAGCCCGCAGGCGGCTGCTTCCTCTGCCGGGCGATCGAGTGCCACCACTTCCAAAGAATGCTGCGCTGCGACTTCACCCATGATGACCGAAAGCGCATCACCCAGACCTGATTCAGCGGCCCACACGATTCTCGAAATCTCGATTGAATCGTCCCCAGAGCTCTCGAGGGTCTCGATTTGAATGAACAATTCATCCACGGCCTGGCGGAGGTAGGAATCCAACTCTGCCGCCGCCAGCAGGTCCGCTTCCGAATCGATCGCCATGCCGGCGGGTGCGGGGTATCCGTTTTCGGCGAAGAGGCCTCTGTCCGGGCTCCAGAACGAGACACTGAAACCGCACCGGGTCAGGAGTATCAGGGCGGTTCCAGATGCTCCGACCCGCTTCTCGAGTCCCGCGCCTTCCGAGGTCGCGAGGAGAAAATATCTGAGGCAGGCTCTGGATGAAGTTTCTATCGTCGCATTGACAGCGCCATGCCCGACCCCGAGCGTTCTCGAGAGCGACTCCGTCAAGTCGTTGATCTGGGATGCGGGAACCTCCGTAACCGAAACATTGCCATCCGGAAGTCGCGAGACCGAGACGCTGTTCTCGCCTCGGGGTGCGTCGAACAAAGGATGGCCATCGGTCCCGAGGACTGCGTCGCGATCCGCCTCGACCAGCCAGACACGAAGGGCTTCGTCGTCCATCCTCTTGATCTTCTCGGAAAGCGGAAGGATTCTCGTACGCTCGGAGAACGGAGGGATGATGGAAAGGAATCTTGTCGATGAGGAGAGCGGCGCGAGTCCGAGCTCGAAACATCTGCGATCCGAAATCTCTTCTCGAAGACCTCGGTCCCCGCTCCATCGCGTCAGATCCATCTCGGGATAACCCGATGATTCGGATTCGAAGATAGAGGCTATCGAGACCTCTCCGCCATCGAAGGAGGCGATTGCGACCAGATCGAAATCCGACCTCGGTTTGGAGCCGAGTCCGTTGTCTAATCCATCCGGGTTTTTATCTGGTTCCAAGCTCATCTGACTTCAAAACAAATCCCAAATCACCTCACCGCCTGCCGATCGTCGGTCGACCCCCAATCCGCGGAAGTGGGTCCGAGCTGGAGACCTTTGCACCGAATCTGCTTCCGAGCAGATCCAGGAGCTCCGCCTTGTCTTGACTCTTTTTCAAGGCGACCTCCTCTGTCACCTTTCCTGTGGAGACCAATTCCGCAAGTGACTGGTTCAACGTCTTCGTACCGAGACTGTCGGAACCCGACTGCATCACCGAGTAGATCTGATGGATCTTGTCCTCGCGTATCAGGTTCCTGATTGCGGGGTTCGGCACGACGACTTCCATAGCCATGACCCTGCCAGTTCCATCTGCTGTCGGAAGCAACGTCTGGCATACGATCCCTTCCAGGACCATCGCGAGCTGCGTTCGGATCTGCGACTGCTGAGCCGCCGGGAACACGTCGATGATCCTGTTGATGGTCGAGACCGCCGTGTTCGTGTGCAGGGTCCCCATCGTCAAATGCCCTGTTTCTGCAACTCTGAGCGCCATCTCGATCGTTTCCGTGTCCCGCATCTCACCAACGAGGACTATGTCGGGATCCTGCCTTAGAGCGGCCCTCAACGAATCGGCGAATGACTTGGTGTCGACACCCACCTCCCTCTGCGTGACCACCGAAACCTTGTGCGAATGAACAAACTCTATTGGGTCTTCAATCGTGAGTATGTGCTCGGCACGCGTCGAATTGATGAGATCGATCATCGCCGCAAGTGTCGTCGATTTTCCCGAACCGGTCGGACCGGTGATGAGAACCAACCCGCGCGGCTTCGCACAAAGATCAGAGAGTATCTCGGGTAATCCGAGTTGCTTGAAACTCAGAATCTTATGGGGAATCAAACGGAAGACTCCGCCGACAGTGCCCTTGCTTCTAAAGAGATTCACCCTGAATCTCGCAAGCCCCTCGAAGCCCACCGAAAAATCTATTTCCATCCTCTGCTCGAAACTCTGCCTCTTCGAATCATCGAGAGCCTCATAGGCAAGGCCCTCAACCGCTTCCGGAGAAAGAACCGGATATTCCTCGAGCGGTTCCAAGGTGCCGTGCACCCTCACCTGAGGTTTTGAGTCGACGCGAAGATGAAGGTCCGAGCCCGACCTCGAAACCAGTTCGCGCAATAAATCATGCAGGGAAAATCCTTCCCTCGAGGCACCGACCATAGGGGTACGCTCCTAATCTGATTTCAGACTATGGGGAGGAGTTGACTCGACCGCGAGGTCTCCGACCACGGATCACAATGGATGGGATGGAGCCTTCATGGATATCGAGGACTCCAACAGCCTATTATTATCGGGTTTTGTCTTCTTATTTCAAGTATTGGTTTAACTTTTCTCGAAATAAGGCTTTGACAGGCCAGTGGAGCCGGTTTCGGATGGGGAAGAAAAAGCCACTTATTCGGGCAGAAAATCCCTAAATACTTAAGAAAATTGGGCTTCGGGACGAATGGAATCGGGAAGTGGGGGGTGTTTCCCCCACTAAACCCGAATCAAACCTATCGGATCAGAGGGCCGCGCCCCCGCTCCTGACACCGCTGGCGCAGGTCACGTCACCCGAAGCGGCACCGGCGAAAATTACCCCTCTTTCATCGATACCGAAACTCCTGGTTCCCGTGGAGCTGCTCTGCGGAGCCGCCGAGACGCAGTAGATGCCCGCAGCAGTGCTAAGCGAGAAGGTGTATCCACTCTTCGTAACCGTGGTCGCGCTGTTGAAAGTGGGATCCAAGAGCTTCTCGGTCGCGAGCTGCTGGAAGCTGCCGTAACTGGTGTTGCCGCCCGCCGTGGCGAAATATGTAGTCTGGGCTCCATGCACCGAGCGCAAAGTGGAAATCGCACTCGATTCATTGGCCGCCTTCCTCGACGAGAGAAGGTTCGGGATGGCTATGACTGCGATGATGCCGATGATGATTATCACCACGAGCAATTCAACCAATGAGAATCCTTTTTGATTTTTCATAACGAACTCCTGTTCATTCAAATCTGGTCCGTATTGCCAGACCGATCGCAAAGACGCATCGGAGAGATCTTTTGCACTCCCGTGACGGGACGCCTGACCGCGTCTCTCGACCAATTCTTCTATCACATTCCATGGGAAATGTCCCATTAATTTTCAATTGTGATGTCTGAAACAAAATAAAGGCGCCTCAAGGGCGCCTTCATCGGATGATGGTGCTCTCGGCGCGATTCGAACGCACGACCTACCGCTTAGGAGGCGGTCGCTCTATCCAACTGAGCTACGAGAGCAAGAGGAAATTTCAGATTCTGTGTTCCGAGCGCTCGGATGTCAAACCCGTGCCGTCGAAGGATCATGAATCATATGAGATCAAGGAACGGACATCATAGCCCGCGAACTTATCCCTACCCTTCAGGAAAGTGAGTTCGACGATGAAGGAGAGTCCGACGATGTTTCCGCCAAGTTTCTCAACCAGATCGACCACCGCCTTGGCGGTTCCTCCGGTCGCGAGAAGATCGTCGACAATCAAGACCTTGTGCCCCTCCCCGACGGCGTCCTTGTGAATCTCGAGAGTATCGCTTCCATACTCGAGATCATAAGAAACGGAGACGGTTTCGGCTGGAAGCTTCCTCGGTTTTCTGACCGGAACAAAGCCCGCACCGAGTTGGTAAGCGAGAGGAGCTCCGAAAATGAATCCCCTCGATTCGACTCCGATCACGGTGTTTATCTTCTGCGAACCGTACTCGTCGGCAAGAGCATCAATCGTCAGTTTCAATCCGTTGGGGTCCTTGAGCAGCGTCGTGATGTCGTAGAAGTTGATTCCTGGTTTCGGGAAATCGGGAACCTCACGAATCAATCTCTTCAATGCGTCCATCAGTCTCAGAGCCTCCTAAATTTTTCTTTGAATGTGACCTGCAGACATGTCACGACATGAGATTGTAGGGACATGTCGCGAAATATCAAACCTCATCGAAATTTCATTTCTCGACTCTGAATTGGGGATAACGTCCTGATGGTTCGAGCACGGTCTCCTCAATCAGCCCGACATCTGAGAGCGTCGGGCCCGCCTCGAGGTCGATTCTGAATCCGTTGACAGCGGAGGCGTTCCCCTCCGCCAGCACCTCGACTCTTCCATCCGAGAGGTTCCGGACATAGCCTGTGACCTGATGGCGTGCGGCGGCTCGCTGAGCGAAAAAACGAAAGCCAACGCCCTGCACATCACCGGAAATGAGGTATCTTCTCGCGATCATCGACTCATGACGACACTCTCTCATCGGCCGAGGGACCATAGATGGAAGGAACCGGGATATCGAGCAGTCTCATGTAGACGGAAAGCTGACCTCTGTGGTGAAAGACATGGTTGAAAACGAAACTGCGAATGGTTACGGCTCTTGATTTCTCCGACAGGGTCGCATCACCTGCTTTCATCGTCCAGTTGCCGGTCATCACCTCGTCAGAGGCGTTCTTGAGCGCGAGGTCCGCCCTGACCAGCGCTGTCCGGAGATCGCTGGCGATCTCGTTGCCATCCGCGTAATTCTTCAAGGTGAATCTGTAATCTGCGAAGTTCATCCCCTCGGTCTCAATGATCGACGGAATCCAATCGATCATCTCGACCAGGTGTGCCGCCAGTCTCGCGAGCGTCATGCTCTTTTCGTGAGGTCGCCAATCCATGCTTTCAGCCGGAAGACGCTCCAGACATTTGATCATCGACACCGCTTCGTAGCCCAGTTCCGAGGCGAATCTAAGGCCGATAGTGTTTCCTTCACTCATCGCTTTCTGTTCTCCTTGTGCCTTGATTCTCGCAATCAATCCGACATAAGTCCAAAAGCGGGGGCTCGACGAAACCTGCTCGACGGTCATCGTTTACAACGCTCGAGAAGATATGCAGAATGGTCGGCGTGAGAACTCTAGGAACAATCCTCGTCGCCCTGGTCTGTTATGTTTCCGCGACGGCTCAGCAACGGCCTCTGATGACGGAGGATGTGGACACCACGCGCAAGGGAGCTATCGAATTCTCCTCGGGCGTGGAGTTTCTCCAGGACGCGAAGTTCCCTCTCTCGGGATTGAAGGGCGATCTCTCCAGAGTCGGTGTCGTCAGATTCCGGACCGGGTATGCCTCAAACGTCGAGGTCCAAGTCGAGGGAACCCTTCAGAATTATCTTTCGATCAACTCCATTTCAGATCCTACGCCCATACCGCTACGGATAGACGGAGACTCGTCGACGGATTTCGATGACTTTTTGATTTCAGTGAAGATACGGCTGAAAGATGAATCGAAACTGTTTCCCGGATTTGCGATGAAGTTCGGATACCAGATGCCGAACACCGATCAATCCCGCGGCATCGGAACGAATCAGATAAACGCTTTCTCCAAATTCATTGCACAGAAGCGCTTCGGAGGAGTGCGGAATGATGTTTACCGCACGAACATCTTCGGCGAAATCGGCCTCGGAATCATGAATTCCCCGCTCGGCAACTTCTCTCAGAACGATGTGGTGCTGTATGGACTCGCGGGCATCTTCAGGGTGAACGACAACGTCAATATCGTCTCTGAGATAAACGGGCGCCTGAACATGAGAAGCTCGGGCGTGCCGCTCGGCACGGAAAGCGTCGGTCAATTCCGACTCGGTGCGCAGATCACCACGGGAGCTCTCCGATTCGATGCAGCGACGATGCTCGGGTTGACCAGATACAGCCCCAAGAGCGGCTTGCTGGTAGGCGTCACCTACAAGAGCTCGCCGTTCATCCCGATGGCCAAGTGATTCTCTCAACTCTCGAAGGGATCGGTCAGATGATTGACCGCCGGATGCCCCTTACCGATCATCGGCGACGAGGCTATCGCTCGGGAGACATATGATTTCCCGCGACGCACCGACTCCTCGATCGACATACCTCTCGCCAGGGAGGCCGCTATCGCTGCCGCAAGGGTGCAGCCGGTGCCGTGAGTCGCCCGACTGTCGATGAACTCTGATTCTATGAAGTCGGCCTTCCCGTCAGTGAAAAACAGGTCCCGCGCGACCTTCACCCCATCCTTTTCCTTGGGTTCGTGCCCACCCTTGATAAGTACCGATACGGCACCTAGAGCGGAGATCTTCTCAGCGGCTCGGAGCATTGACTCGTCATCCGATACACGGAGACCGGTGATCCTCTCAGCCTCCGGAATATTCGGAGTCACCAGGACAGCGAGCGGAAACAGCCTGTCGATCAATGCCCGCAGGGCGGCATCATCGATGAGATCGAATCCACTCGTCGCGCGGACCACTGGATCGATCACGGCGTTGGGGATTCCGCGCTGCGAAACCAGGTCGGCGACTACATCGATCACTTCCTTGTTCGGAAGCATCCCGGTTTTGAAGGAGTCGATCGCAAAATCGTCAAAGATCGGCAGAATCTGTCCTCTGACAGATTCCGGAGAGAGAGGCTCGGCACCGAAAACGGCTTGCGTGTTTTGGAAGGTCACCGAAGTTATCGCAGCCGCTCCATAACACCCGAACGCCGAAAATGTTTTGAGGTCGGCTATGATTCCCGCTCCGCCAGACGGGTCGAGGCCCGCGATGGTGAGACAGACGGGAATCGCATAGATCTCAGGTTCACCAACCGAAACACTCGTCATCTGCATAACCTCCTGATGTGGTCAACGGTCGCCGCAACATCTGCGTCATCGAATAATCCTATTCCGGCGACTCCCGACGCACCCGCCTCTGCGACCGCCGCGGCATTTCCGACACTGATCCCGCCAAGTGCGAGAACGGGTAAAGGCTTCGCGGCTTCGACAGCGAAACGCAATCCTTCCAACCCCTTCGGCTCAACCACACCTCTCTTCGAAGTGGTCTCGAAAATCGGACTGAAGAAAACGTAGTCGGCAAAAGCCCTGGCAACCTCAATTTCATCCAGTGAATGGGTGGACTTGCCGATGAGAAAGTCAGCAGGACACTTGGAGCGCACGATATCACCCGGAATCGATCGGGAAGTCAGATGGACTCCGTGGGCGCCCCCCGCGATTGCGACATCGAACCTGTCGTTGACCAGGACTCTAACACCCGTGCCAACGGTCGCTTCCATCACATCACTGACCAGAGTCACAAGGTCTCGTGCCGAGAGATTCTTTTCTCTTATCTGGATTATGTCCACTCCGATTCGCGCAGCCTCGGACAATTTCCCGACAAGAGACGCGGCCTCGGACCCGGAGTCGCCCACACCGAGTCTTCCAGGGGTGATTAGACAGATCGAGAAGCTGTTCCCAAGCGGATCATGGTCAATCACGCCTGGTACCCTCGAGTGCCGCGACGGCATCATTGAAGTGGAAGATCTCCCAGAAAGCGAGAAGGATGTTCACGACCCCGAGCCCCGACACGGCCCCCTTGAACCATCCAGACGTCACAGCCGACTTGATTACGGTCAACCCGGTCTTCTCCGATAGGAGTGCAAGCAGGAAGTTGTCGTTCCAATCACCGACCGGGCCAAAGCTGAACCATGGCATCAGAACGAGCACGAACCCGATCTGCATCAGAAGGACTATTGAAAAAATGACTGTGAGCTTCGGGGTCATGGGTCTTTGGTTGGTTGCCGAAGGGAGTTTATTACACGGCAAATTTGGATTGCAATCATCGGGGCGCGATGGAGCTCCAATTGACGCTGCGGGACTCGGGACCTATCCTTGGCCATCTACCGTTATGAGAGCAGTGATTCTCGCTGGCGGACTCGGAACCAGGCTCCGACCGCTTACCGACCACACCCCGAAACCGATAGTACCTCTTGGCAACCGCCCTTTCGCCGAGTATCAGATAGACGTTTTGCGGAGAGCCGGCATCGAGGACATCTGCTTCTCGCTCGGCTATCAGTCGGAGAAGATCGAATCAGTTCTCGGCGATGGGACGGATCTGGGAGTGCGACTCTCATACGTCACGGAACAGGCTCCACTCGGGACAGCAGGGGCTTTCGCGTTTGCGAACCGTGATTCACAGGATCCGGTGTTCGTCCTGAATGGCGACATTCTCACCGACGTCAACCTGAGGGAAATGATCGAGGTCCACCGCCGGGAAGCCGCGGTTGCGACGCTGTTCCTGAAGGAGGTCTCTGACCCGACGCTCTACGGTCTGGTCGAAACCGACGGTTCGGGTCTTGTGACAGGATTCCGTGAAAAGCCATCGAACGAGGAAGCAAGAAAGATCTCCCATCCACTGATCAGCGCGGGCATATACCTTCTCGAAGCGTCCGTTTCACGCATGATTCCCTCAGGCGTCAGGTTCATGTTCGAGACCGATGTCTTTCCCTCTCTTATCGGAAAGGGAGCTCGCATCGCATCATTCTCCACGACCTGTTACTGGAGGGACATCGGCACGATCGAGAATTATCGTCAGGGGAACCTCGATTCCCTGCGCCCACCTTTTTCAAAGCATCAAGAGAATCTGATCGGATGCGGTTGTTCCATAGATGAGTCTGCCGAACTTTCCACATCGGTCATCGGTGACAGGGTCGCGCTGGGAGGGCGATCAGTGGTTAGAGGCAGCGTGATTCATGACGACGTCTCGATCGGGAATGATTGCGTGATCGAGGACACGGTCATCGGAAGGTCCTGCGTCGTTGGTGACGGCAGCAGACTGGAACCTGGCACGGTACTCGCCGACGAAACAGTTATTTGAAGATACTGGAGCAAAATGCCCGAACTTCCGGAAGTCGAACTCGTCGCGCGGACCTTGAACAAACTGGTCAAGGGACGACGCATCATCACCTCTGAGATACTCAGACCTCGCCTGATCCCGCATCACACGCCGAGATACTTTGCGAAGACCCTGTCCGACAGTCGCGTCGAAAACGTGGGACGCCGCGGAAAGCACATCCTGATAAACCTGGACAATGGGCACACATTGATGGTGCACCTGAGGATGGCGGGTCGTTTCATGCTGATTGATGCGGAACGCGAAGACCCGAAATTCACCCACGCCAAGTTCCATCTCGATGATGACAGAAAACTGGTGTTCTCCGACCAACGGCATTTCGGATTCATGAGAATCTACAAGACCGCGAAACTCCCGGAGGCCAAGGAATTGATGGACCTTGCACCCGAACCCTTCTCGGAAGAATTCAGCGAGCGGTATCTAATCGAAACAATCTCGTCATCGAAGCGGAATCTGAAGGAGTTTCTTCTGGATCAGACGAAAGTCCTCGGTCTTGGAAACATCTATGCCTGCGAGACGATGTTCCTCTCCGGCGTCGATCCGCGGAGCCGCGCCTGCGACGTCACTAGGAGCGTCGCCGTCAAACTGCATCGGACGATTCGAGAAGTCCTGCACGAGTCGATCGAATTCAGCAAGAGGATGCGGATAGATCCCGAGAACATCGACGGAAGTTACTTCGGAGGTGCGCACGACAACCATTGGTTCGTATATGACCGGGAAGGAGAACCCTGCGTGAAATGTGCGAGGCCCGTAAAGAGAATCATCCAGGGCGCCCGCTCGACTTACTTCTGCGGCGTATGTCAGAGGAAGATGCGGAGCAGGAAAACTTGACAGTTCGGAGCATGGACTCCATCATCCAAGATGGTTTCGTGGTGAGTTATAGCGACTTGCGACCACGTTAAATAATCCGCTAAACAGCTGTCGGACGATTTCCATGGAAAGGTCCCGCTGCAAGGCGGGACCTTTTCGATTTCGCATGAAGAATTTCAGAGAGACGTTGGTCTCGGAAAACATCTACATCTTCGACGGAGCAGTCGGAACGCGACTGTACGACAAAGGTGTGTTCATCAACCGGAGTTTCGACGAACTGAACCTGACGAATCCCGATCTCGTCCGCGAGGTTCATGCGGAGTATGTCCGCGCCGGGGCTGACATATTGGAGACGAACACCTTCGGTGCGACGAGGAACCATCTGCTCCAACACGGCCTCGAAGAGAAGCTCCGCGAAATCAACATAGCCGCTGCTCGGATCGCGCGCGAGGCCGCTGACGGGAAAGCCTTCGTCGCCGGAGCAATCGGTCCGCTCGGTCTCAGGATGGAACCTTACGGTCCAACATCCTTCGAAGAGGCCCGGGCTCTCTTCAGAGAGCAGGTTGACGCGCTGCTCGAGGGGGGTGTCGATCTATTCGTCCTCGAGACCTTCTCGGATCTCTCATCGATAGGTGAGGCGATCCGAGCCGTGCGGGAGGCGTGCGATCTTCCGATCGTCGCGCAGATGACGATACAGGAGAACGGCAGCACACTCTTCGGCACCACCCCGGAACAGCTGACGAGACAGTTGGACGAATGGGGTGCGGACGTGATCGGCCTGAATTGCGGGATGGGACCCGTGCACGTCCTGTCGGGTCTCGAAAAGATGAGCGCATGCACGGAGAAGCCGCTCTCCGCCCAACCTAATTCAGGACTCCCAAAAGATGTGCAGGGTAGAAAGATCTACATGGGCTCACCCGAATACACGGCCACCTACGCGAAGAGATTCGTGTCTGCCGGTGCGAGATTCGTCGGGGGATGCTGTGGCACCACGCCTGCCCACATCAAACTGATCGCGGATTCAGTGAGATCGATAAGCCCGCGTTCGGTCGTGAAACCAAACAGGATTCAAGCATCGGTCGCCGACCTCAAGCCGTCCGACGTCGAGGTCGTTCCTGCGGAGAAGAGGTCGAGGTGGGCCGGCAAGATCGCGCGAGGGGAATTCGTCACGACGGTCGAAGTGCTGCCCCCGAAGGGTTGTGATGCCGACAAGACACTCGAATCGATCCGACTTCTGGTCGATGCGGGAGTCGACGGCGTGAACATCCCCGACGGTCCGCGCGCCCAGACGAGAATGAGCGCACTGAGCACTGCCCTGCTCGTCAAAGAGAAGGTGGGAATCGAACCTGTGCTTCATTATTGCTGTCGCGACAGAAACCTTCTCGGAATGATGTCGGATCTCCTCGGGGCTGCGGCTCTCGGAGTGAACAATCTGCTGATCATCACCGGCGACCCGCCGAAAATGGGTCCCTATCCTGATGCGACCGCGGTCTTCGACATCGATGCGATCGGTCTCACCAACATGGCCAACAAACTCAATCACGGACTCGACCTCGGAGACAATCCGATCGGAAAGCCGACCGCATTCTCGATCGGCGTGGGCGTGAATCCGGGAGCGGTCAACATCGAAGAGGAGATAAGAAGATTCGAATGGAAGGTCGAGGCCGGCGCTGAGTATGCGATAACGCAACCCGTCTTCGACACCGAACAACTCCGCAACTTCCTCAAACGAATAGAACACGTCAGGATTCCAATCATCGCGGGTATCTGGCCTCTGGTGAGTTTCCGCAATGCGGATTTCCTCCACAACGAGGTCCCCGGCGTGAACGTGACCCCCGAGATTCTCGAGCGTATGAGAATCGCATCAGACAAGTCGAAGGACCATGCGCGTGAGGAAGGCATAGCGATCGCGCGTGAGTCCCTGACAGAAGTGCGAGATGTGATTCAAGGAGCCCAGGTTTCGGCACCGTTCGGAATGGTCGCGTATGCTCTAAGGGTTTTCGAAACTCTCGATGACTTCGGAAAGTGATCAGGGGATGAGGACGATCTTGCCGAGAGCTTTGCGGCTTATTACGGCCCGATGGGCGTCGGCCGCATCCTCTAGTCTGAACTGAGACTCGACCACAGGATCGATTACTCCGCAATCCATTCCCTCTGCGATCGCGGCGTATATCTGCTCCATCTCCTCCTTCGACGCATTGAACAGAACCATCCCGTGGATGGATGCGTCCTTCGCCATCGCAAGCCGCGGTGTGAATTCAAGACTACCGCGATTTCCGATCACGACGATGCGTCCGAACTTCGCAAGTACACCGAAGTCCTTCTCGAGGTTCTCATTCGCGAGCATCTCAAGAATGATATCGACCCCCGAACCATCGGTAGCTCCAAGGATCTCGCCGAGATGCCCTTCGGCTGAGTGATTGAAAGCGAAATCGGCCCCTGTGTTTTTGATCAGTTCGATGCCCGCCTCGGAGCCTGCGGTTCCGATGACACGCAGTCCCGCCCTCCTGGCGAACTGAATAGCCGCTATCCCGACGGCCCCCGAGGCGCCGTGGATCAGAACCGTTTCCCCTGCCTTCGCCTGCGCCTTTTGAAACAGGGCGCGGTAGGCGGTCGCATATGGAACGAAGATGCCGGCGCCTTGCTCGAAGGAAATCCCTTCTCCCAGTGCGTGAACTTGCTCCTCGTTGCACAGACAGAATTCAGCATAGGTCCCGGTCAGCGAATCTGCGGTGTAGACCCGGGTTCCCAGAGGGATTGCGACCCCTTCTCCAACGGCTTCGATGATTCCCGCCGCGTCTTTTCCGGGAGTGTACGGAAGATCGGGGCGGACGGAGTGCGTGCCACTCCTTATGTAGGTGTCGACGGGATTTACCCCGGCCGCCATGACTCGAACAAGCACCTGTCCCGGACCGGGTACCGGTTTTTCGATCTCTTCGAGCCTCAATCGGTCTGCATCTCCGAATTCACTGACGCGAATCGCTTTCATAGAAATGGATTCTGCTTGGCGCGACGCCAAAAATCAAAACGGTCACGACATGCGTGACCGTTCGAAGACATTTTGTCTGGACCAGCTATACGTGGCTTTCGATCAAAGCGGCAAGCTTCTCTCGGGTGACTCCGCCACCGACGATTCTCTCTTTTTCTTCCCCACCCTTGAAGAGAATGAGGGTCGGGATTCCGCGGATTCCATATCTTTGCGGAGTCTGGATGTTGAAGTCCACATTCATCTTGTAGACCTTGGCCTTTCCTGACACCTGCTCCGCCACCGCTTCAACCGTAGGGGCGATCATCCTACACGGCCCGCACCATTCCGCCCAGAAATCCACGAGAACGGGTTCGCTCGCCTGAAGGACATCGCTCTCGAAATTCGAGTCGGACACTTCTTTTGCAAATTCTGCCATTTCAAATCTCCTGCTTACTGATATTTTCCCGCAGCTCCGGACACTGCGACATTTTCAAGATTCTAACGCCCGCGTTTTCATTCTCAAAACGCCTGGGCGCGTGCCTTAGAAATCATTCTCTAGCACGACCCTGAATCGGGCCTTCCCACTCTCGAGCCTTTCGACCGCCTCGTTGATCCGGGACATCGGGAATTTTTCCGCGATGGTCTCGATGCCGTGCCTTTCGCAGAACTCAAGCATCTTCGCAACTACCGACGGACTGCCGGTCGCGGTTCCCGTGACCCCCTTCTGTCCCATTATGAGCTGGAAGGAGACGAGCGGAATCGGGTTCAGTGTCGCACCGACCAGATGGAGGCGGCCCTTTGGACCAAGCGCATTCATGAAGAGTGCCCAATTCAAATCGACGTTCACCGTCGAGAGAATCATGTCGAATCTTCCTGCCAGCGCTCCGATTGCCTCGTCACTGCGCGAGTCTACGACGTGATCCGCGCCCATCTCCTTCAGTTCACCAGTTTTTGAGAGGTCTGATGTGAAAGCGGTCACCTCGCAGCCCCACTTGTCGGCGAACTGTATCGCGAGATGTCCTAGACCGCCGATCCCGATCACACCCACCTTGTCCGTTGGCTTGATATCGAGCTGCACGAATGGATTGAACACGGTGATGCCACCGCAGAAGAGCGGACCGGTCTTCGATGCGTCGAGACCGTCGGGAAGCTTCACGGCCCAATCCCAGTTGCAACGCACCCGGTCTGCGAATCCTCCATGCCGACCGACGATCGTGCCGACGAGTGACGGACAATCAATCTGATTGCCGGCGATGCACTGCGGACATGCTCCGCAGGTAGAGGAGTTCCAACCGAGACCGACGCGGTCGCCGATCTTCACCCCCTTAACCGATTCACCGGTCGCGACAATTGTCCCGACCACCTCGTGACCACCGACGAACGGATACTGGGTCATGCCCCAATCGTTCTTGTGCATCGAGATGTCGGAGTGGCAGATGCCGCAACTTTCTACTTTGATCTCGACTTCCTCTGCGCCGAGCGGGCCCGGCTCGAACTCGATCAATTCGAATTTCTCACCAGGCCCCGCCGCCGCGAACGCCTTTATCTTGCCATTCATTCAGATGATTCCTCTGCTGATTCCTCGGATTAAAGAAGCTCGTCGATTTTCGCCAGAAGCCTCGCATCATCGGGGGCGACGTCGGGCGCGAAGCGCGCGACTATGTTTCCCGAACGATCGACGAGGAATTTCTCGAAGTTCCAAAGCACCTCCGATGGAGTCGACCGGAACTGCTGGTATCCCTTGAGACGTTCCTCCAGTCCGCCGTCGTTGACATCGGTCTCAGGCTTGGTGTCCGTCAGATACTTGTAGAGCGGATGCTGATCGTCGCCTTTCGTCGAAAGCTTGGCGAACATCGGAAAGGAAACGCTGTAGTTCGTCGAACAGAAGTCCTTGATTTCATCCTCCGATCCGGGCTCTTGACCGAGATAGTTGTTGGCCGGAAAGGCCAGGACCTCGAACCCCTTGTCCTTCTGCCCGGAGTAGAGCCTCTGAAGCCCCTCATACTGCGGAGTGAGTCCGCACTTGGACGCCACATTGACGATGAGAAGCACCTTTCCCCGGAAGGCGCCGAGATCGGTGTCTGCACCTTCTATTGTCTTCAGCGGGATGTTGTAGATATCAGTGGACATGAAAACTCCTTTTTCCTCTTACGATATTCTGATGACTATTTTTCCGAAATGTTTCTGATTTTCCATGCTACGGAACGCCTCAGCTGCCCGGTCGAACGGGAAAACCTGATCGATGACAGGCTTGATCGAGTGTTCTTCGATGAAATCGACCATTCTTTCGAACATCTCACGAGACCCGACGAAGATTCCATGCATTCGGAGGGCTTTCATCAGAATCATCGTCGGATCGATGCTGCCCTTTCCGGAGAGGACTCCTATCACCGCGATATGACCGCCGATTCTCACGGCGTTCATGCTCTTCGGCATAGTCCCCGCACCGCCGACCTCTACCACATGGTCGACGCCGCGCCTATCAGTCAGTTCGAGCACCGCGCGGTCCCAATCACCACGGTCACGGTAGTTGATCAGATGCTGCGCACCGAGTTCCCCGAGCCTTGCGAGCTTTTCGTCACTTGATGAAGTCCCGATCACCCTGCAACCGATGGCGTGGGCGAACTGAGTCGCGAACACGGAGACGCCTCCCGTGCCCTGAACCAAAACCGTTTCGCCTGAAACCGCGTTTCCGGATTCAAACAGCGCATTGAAAGCCGTGACGGCGGCACATGGAAGAGTCGCGGCCTCTTCATACGAGAAGTGTTCGGGGATTCTCACGAGACCTTCCGCTGGAAAGACCCCGAACTCTCTGAGACAACCGTCAAGATCGCCCCCGAGCGCTGTCCGCGCCTTCGAGAAATCTATCGGACCATCCATCCAACCCTGCATGAAAATGGGCATGACACGGTCACCCGCCTTCCACTTCGTGACGTCCCCTCCAACCGCGACAACCTCGCCGGCACCATCTGAAACCGGGACTACCGGCATCTTGAGTTTTGGATTGTAGATGCCATTGACCATCATCAGGTCCCGGTAATTCAAAGAGGCGGCGTGGAATCTCACCAACACCTGACCGACTGCGGCCTCCGGCAGATCCGCGTCTGTCGGACGGAGGTTGTCGATACCGAATTGATTCAGTTGGAACGATCTCATAACAACGAAGTGACCGACGGCGGAGTTTCGCGCGATGTGACGCACGAGACCGAACCGAAGTCAGACCCTTACAATCAGGTCCTGTTTGGAGAACCGGACCTTGGGCAAACCGGCGAGATAATCATTCGCCTCGTCTCGATATCCGAGCGCACATACAACGACGGAGGAATAATCCTTCAGTCCGAGAATCTCATCGAACTTCATCGGGTCGAAACCTTCCATCGGGGTCGCATCGATTCCGAGAATCGCGGCGGTCTCAAGAAGGAATCCGAGGGCGATGTACGCCTGTCTCGAATTCCAGGTCTCGATATCTGAGGCGGATTTTGCGGACACCGCCCCCTTCATCATGTTCGCATAGTCGGTGAGTGCCGACGGATCCTGATTTCTCACCTCCGCTATGTGCTCGACGAATCTGTCTATGTCTGAGTCAGTCAACGTCTTCTTGTAGGCAAAGACCACCAGATGCGACGCATCGGTTACCTGAGGTTGGTTCCAAGCGGCCGCGCGAAGCCTCTGTCTGACTTCCGGATCGGTCACCACCACGAATTTGAGAGGCTGAAGGCCGAAGCTCGAGGGAGTGGCGATCAGGGCGTCCTCCAGCACCTGCAAATCATCTGCCGGAATCTTCCTGCCCGTATCGTAGGCCTTTGTCGCATAACGCCAATTGAGCTGTTTCACTATTGTTTCTCTCATACTTCCCTCTCTCCTTTTTCTTCCATTGAAAAGCCCCCGCTTGGGAGGCTCCTGTCTGACGAGGATCATCGAATGCTTCAAGTCCCCAAAACCTTTCGCAGTGCCTTTCTAAGATCAGTGTCCTCGAACTTGAAACCAGCGGCCTCAAGTCTCTTGGGGAGAACCCGATTGCCTCCAAGCACCAAGGTCTCACCCATTTCTCCGTACAGCAACTTGATGGCGAGTTCAGGCACGGGAATGATGGTCGGCCTGTTCAAGACCTCCCCGAGAGCCTTCGTGAACTCCTCGTTCGTCACCGGTTCCGGAGCGGTCAGGTTGACGGGACCACGTAGATCGTTGTTTTCGATGGAGAAGACAAAAGCGTTGACGACATCGTCGAGGGTGACCCATGACATGTACTGCTTTCCGCTTCCGACGACACCACCAACTCCGAACTTGAAAGGTGTGAGCATCTTCTCGAGCGCGCCACCATCCTTAGCGAGAATGATTCCGATACGGAGCATGACGACACGCGCACCGAAGTCACCCGCCTTGCGGATTTCCGACTCCCAATCGCGACTGACGTCAGGAAGAAAGCCGTCACCGCTGTCGGATTCCTCAGTTAGGATCTCATCGCCGCGGTTTCCATAGAAACCGACAGCCGATGCGGATACAAACACCTTGGGAGGATTACCGCACTTGCGCAAGGCGTCCACGAGATTCTTGGTGCCGACGGTCCTGCTGTCCCGAATTCTGCGCTTCTTCTCGTCGTTCCAATTCTCAGAGGCGACGTTATCCCCAGCGAGATGGATGACTGCATCGAAGCCCGCGAACTTAGACAAATCACCCTCAGGCACCGCCGTTTCAGGATTCCAACGAATTTCTCCGGCGGAGGTTGGAGCCTTCCTGACGAGTTTGAACACCTCGTGTCCTTTCGCCGCAAGAGCCGGAGCCAAAGCGGTTCCGACCAGTCCTGTCGCGCCACTGATGAGTATCTTCATTTGTATTTTTGAGGGATTTCCCTTCCCTGCAGGTCTCGCATGATGAACCTGACGAGTCCGTGTATCTGCTCATCGGTCAGCTGCTGTTTGAATGCGGGCATCTCTTTCCGCCCATTTTTGATCTGGTCGAACATGTCCTCATAGGTCACGTTCGCCGCCTTCCCGAACCTCAATGTCGGAACATTTATACCGGCGATCTCCTTGCCGTTGGCCTCGTTGCCATGACACAACGCGCAGTTCTGTTTGAATAGAGACGCCTCGAGAGTCTTGCTCCGTGAAATGACGTAGTTCGGCAGGTCCCTGCCCCCTCCGCCACACGCGACGATGAAGACCGTTAGCATGGTCAAGATGGATGAAATCTTTGCAGTCTTCTTCAGATTCATGGCTTTGAGCGCCTTCATCCCAATCATTTGATCGCACCCTCGATTGGACTGGACGCGGAAGCGTACAGGCGTTTCGGCATCCTTCCCGCAACATATCCGGCCCGTCCCGCTTGAACGGCCAGCTTCATCGCTGTGCCCATCAGCTCAGCATCACCTGCTTCGGCAATCGCTGTGTTCATGAGAATCGCATCGGCACCGAGCTCCATCGCTATCGCGGCGTCCGACGGAACGCCCACACCTGCATCGACTATGATGACGGCATCAGGTAGCTGCTCCCTCATGATGCGCAGATTGGCAGGGTTCTGAACTCCGAGACCCGAGCCGATCGGGGCGGCGAGTGGCATCACTGCGGGACATCCGATGTCGATCAGCTTCTTGGCCATTATCAGGTCGTCGGAGAAATAAGGAAGGACGATGAATCCCTCGCTGACCAGAATCTTCGCGGCCTCGAGAGTCTGTTCGTTGTCCGGAAGCAGGGTGACCTTGTCGCCGATGACCTCGAGTTTCACCCAATCAGTCTCCAGCGCCTCACGAGCAAGACGAGCCGTCCTGATTGCATGCTCGGCGTCGTAGCATCCGGCCGTGTTCGGGAGAATCTGCATCTCAGGCAGCAGGTGGTCGAGAAAAGACTCCGATGACCTATCGAGAGGCACTCTGTTGACTGCGACAGTCACCATCTCGGCACCCGACGCCTTGTGCGCCGCCCTCATCTCATCGTAAGAACCGTACTTCCCCGTTCCTATGATCAGGCGCGAATTGAATGTCTTTCCTGCAAGAATGAATTGATCCGACATTTTGTTTATAAGATTGACCGCAAAGGCTCGAAGGACCGAGGCCTCAACCACCACCGACGAAATGGACTATCTCGACTCTGTCCCCTTCTGACAGGAGAAGCGAATCCCACTCGACCCTACGAACCACAGATCCGTTCAGTTCGACCGCAATTCGCTTGGCGGAGAGCTCCAGGGATTCAATCAAGGACTGAATCGAGGCTGCTTCCTTCGCCTCGAAAGTTTCTCCGTTCACCACTAGATTCATCAGCCTTGATTCTGAACAACCTTGGTCCAATCTTCAAGCCGTAGACCCGACCTGCGGGAGTTAAGGTTCCTCTTCACATGTCTTCTCCCAAGTTCAGATTTTTCGCAGTTTAGCGGAAAGTCGGTTCTCTTGACTGAATGATGGCTCTAACTTAGGATTTAGGTTGAATTTCAGGCTAGCTTGAGCGTCTTGGTCGGGGGAGTCCCATCTCCGGGTCAGGGACGCATTTTTACGGAGGACGAATCTTCGACGATGTCAGATTTCAATCTCTTTGATTACGCTCCCATTGCGGTGATGTTCATCGTCGCATTCGGTTTCGCCGCGAGTCAGGTGGTCGTCACCCAACTTGTCGGTCCCAGAAAGAGAACCGCAACGAAGCTGATGCCCTACGAATGCGGGAAGGATCCGGTCGGCTCCGCCCGCGACAGGTTCTCGGTCAAGTTCTACACGGTCGCACTCATCTTCCTCGTCTTCGACCTGGAAGTCCTCTTCATGATCCCCTTCGCGGTCGCCTTCAAATATCTTCTCGCCGCCCAAGGCGTGACGGGTGCGCCTGCCTACGGAACCATCGCCTTCGTCTCAATCCTCGTGTTCGCATCGACGATTGTGGTCGCATATCTGTACGACTGGAGGAAGGGAGCGTTCGACTGGGGAGTCAAGTCCAAAGCCGAGGCTCGCGCGGAGGCGAGAAAGCTCGAGTCGCAAAAGATTGAAAGCTCCGAAAAAAAGACAGAACTCAAGGAAGCAACTGCCTAGTTTCAGAGGTTAAGTAGAAATGGGTTTAGAGAACAAAGTTTTTGAGTCCCTTCCCGACGTGCTGACCGTCAAACTCGACGCCGTCATAAATTGGGCCCGCAAATCATCGATCTGGCCGGCGACCTTCGGTCTGGCCTGCTGCGCGATCGAGATGATGAACTCCGTTTCCGCCAGGAACGACCTGTCTAGATTCGGGGCCGAGACCTTCCGAGCATCGCCCCGTCAAGCGGACGTGATGATCGTATCGGGACGCGTGTCGAGAAAGATGGCGCCGGTCGTCAGAAGAATCTACGATCAGATGCCGGAGCCTAAGTGGGTGATCTCGATGGGAGCCTGCGCGACTTCGGGCGGGGTCTTCGACAACTACGCAATCGTTCAGGGCGTGGACAAGGTGATACCTGTGGACATCTACATCCCGGGATGCCCGCCGCGTCCGGAGATGCTGGTCCATGCGATCACTATGCTCCAGGACAAGATCATGAAGGACTCGGTCAAAGACAGGAAGGACACTTTCGAGATGGAGAGTCGCGAGGCGGTTGTTCCCGGCACGATCCCCGTGACCGAGGGCACGGCTCTCGAGAGACAGGTCGAGGAAGATATCGCGAAGAACAACGTTTCGAGACCGTACACTATTCCATCGAAGCACGAGAGAAGAAGATCGTCTTAATCGGATGCGACGGGCACAACCCGTCGCTCATATTTTTATGGCAGATACACAAGTCTTACACGGATACGTCGAGAGTCTCAGAAAGGCGGATCCCTCTTGGGTGGTTGACGTCAAGGACGCGCTCGGCGAAGTGACGGTGACGGTGCCACGCGAATCGGTGGTGGATGTGTGCATTCACCTCAAGGAAAATGAATCGTTCGACATGCTCGCCGATCTCTGCGGTTCCGATCGCGGACCTGAGGAGGATCCGCGCTTCGAGGTCAACTACCACCTTTTCTCGACGATCCATCACAACAGGATCCGCATCAAGACGCTTCTCAGCGAGGACGATGCGAAGGTGAAGACAGTCACCACCATTTGGAAGACCGCGAATTGGCACGAGAGGGAGACCTATGACCTAGTCGGGGTCGTTTTCGAAGGACATCCCGATCTCAGAAGGATATTGCTCCCGTCCGACTTCGATGGTCACGCTCTCAGAAAGGATTATCCGCTAAGAGGCTACGAGCCCTACAGCATGTCCTGAGATCGACATCTACATGTCCTGAGATCGACATCTATTTGAATCCAAACGACCGCAAGTAAATCACTAAAATGGCTGTTCCGGCAGAAAACATAGCAAACGAACTCGAGGCTCTCGATACACCTCTCGAGTCGCACATGACCCTTTCAATGGGTCCGCAGCACCCGTCGACCCACGGCGTCTTGAGGCTTGACCTCAAACTGGATGGCGAACTCGTCATCAAGGCGGTGCCTGACATCGGCTATCTCCACACGGGGATGGAGAAGCTTTTCGAATACAAGAAGTACCAGCAAGGTATCGTCATAACGGACCGCATGGACTACTTGAATCCGCTCGGCAACAACCTCGCCTATGTGATGGCAGCCGAGAAACTCCTCCAACTCGAGATACCGGAGCGGGCGCAGGTGGTCCGCGTGCTGATGTGCGAGCTGCAACGCATCGCGTCACACATGGTGTGGCTCGGCACCCATTGCCTCGACATCGGAGCGATGTCCGTCTTCTTCTATTGCTTCCGGCAGAGGGAGAAGATTCTGAATCTGATCGAGGCCGTCTCCGGAGGTCGCATGACCCCGAGTTACTTCAGAATCGGCGGGCTCATGATGGATCTTCCGGCAGGATTCGAGAGACGTGTCAATCAGTTCCTTGATGGCTTTCTCGATGCGATGGATGACTTCGAGACACTGGTCACCGGCAACACGATCTGGCAGAGCAGGACGAAGGGTGTTGGCGTGATCTCGAAAGAGGACGCCATCGATTGGGGGCTGACTGGCCCCTGTCTCAGAGGAAGCGGCGTCGATCTGGACCTCAGAAGAGACAACCCTTACTCGGGCTATGAGACCTATGATTTCGAGATCCCAGTCGAACACGACGGGGACGTCTGGGCGAGATTCAGAGTGCGGATGCGCGAGTGCTACGAGTCTTACAAGATCATCAAGCAGGCACTTGCAAGGCTCGAGCCCGGACCGATCAAGGCCGATGCCCCGAAGGTCGTTCTTCCGGACAGGGACGATATGAGAAAGCACATGGACTCACTCATCCACCACTTCCTCATCGTCGCCGAGGGATTCAACGTGCCCGAAGGAGAGATCTACCACGCGATCGAGGCCTCGAAGGGCGAACTCGGCGTGTACATGAAGTCGAATGGAGGGCCGAAGCCGGAGAGAGTCCACTTCCGAGGTCCGAGTTTCGTCAACCTCTCTGCTCTTCCCGTGATGAGCGAGGGGGAAATGGTCGCAGACGTCGTCGCGATCATCGGTTCTTTGGATATTGTTTTGGGAGAGATAGACAGATAGTCCCTTGCGACGACCCGATCGTCACTGCGGACCGAAAAAACATCGTTCCGCGTCGTTCGGGTATGTCCGAAATCCGATCGCCTTCTCCCCGGAGTCTAGAAAATTATGGCTAGTGCTGTTCCTACAGATTTCACTAACAAGATCGTCTACACCGACGAGAGGGCTGAGTTCTCGCCCGCAGTCGTCGAAGAGATGAAGGCCCATCTGACGAAGTATCCGGAGGACCGCAGGCGCTCCGCCCTGATTCCCCTTCTTTTCGTCATTCAAAGGGAAAGGGGATGGGTCGACAACGCAGGTGTGAATTTCCTTGCGGATTTTCTGGGACTCGAGGTCACGGATGTCTGGGAGACCGCGACGTTCTACTCGATGTTCAATCTGCGGAAGGTCGGCCGGCACCATATCCAGGTCTGCAAGACCCTCTCATGCAAGATCACGGGTGAACCCGAGATCACAGACCGTATCTGTTCGAAACTCGGTATCAAACCTGGACAGACGACTGACGACGGGAAGTTCACCTTGAGTCTCGTGGAGTGCCTTGGCAGCTGCGGAACGGGTCCGATGATGCAGATCGGCTTTGACTATCACGAGGACCTGACCCCCGAGAAGGTCGAGCAGATCCTCGAATCGTTGGATTAATCGGAATTCGAAATCAAGAAGATGGAAATCAGAGCGATAGGTTGCGAACCACTTCAACTCAAGCGCATGCACATCAAGGATGGGCACACGCTGAAGGTCTATCAGGAAACCGGCGGATACGCGTCGCTGAAGAAGGCGATGGCAATGACCCAGGATGACATCATCAACGAGGTCAAGGCCTCCGCATTGCGCGGTAGGGGCGGGGCCGGTTTCCCGACAGGGATGAAATGGAGCTTCGTCCCGAGACAATCCCCCAAGCCGAAGTATGTCGTCTGCAACGCGGACGAATCGGAGCCCGGGACATTCAAAGACCGTTACCTCCTGGAGAGGGATCCGCATGCGTTGGTCGAGGGAATGCTGATAGCCGCTTTCGCGCTCGGTGCAGAAGCTTGCTACATCTACTTCCGCGGGGAATACAAATACCTGATCGACATAATGGACAAGGCGATCGCCGAGGCGCGCGCTGCGAACATTGTCGGCAAGAACATCCTGGGGAGCGACTTCAGTTGCGAGGTCTACACGCACACCGGAGCTGGAGCGTACATCTGCGGGGAAGAAACCGCATTGCTCTCGAGCCTCGAGGGTTACCGCGGACATCCGAGGATGAAGCCCCCCTTCCCTGCCATCGAGGGACTCTATGCTTGTCCGACTGTGGTCAACAACGTCGAAACCCTGACTTCCGTCCCGCAGATCATCGAGATGGGCGGAGAGAAATGGAAGAACCTTGGAACCGAAAAGAGCGGAGGCACGAAGCTCTGGTCGGTTTCGGGCCATGTCAACAAACCTGGAGTCTACGAACTCCCGATGGGTTACAAGGACATGGAGAAATTCATCATGGACGACTGCGGCGGAATGCGCGGCGGAAAGAAACTCAAAGCAGTCATTCCAGGCGGTTCGAGCGTTTACATCATGAACTCTGAGCAGATTCTCGGAAAGAGTGTCTCGATGTGCTACGAAGGGCTCGTCGAAGCGGGATCAATGGTCGGTTCTGGCGGTTTCATCGTGATGGACGAAACCGTCGACATCATGGAATCGACAAAGAATCTCACCGAGTTCTACAAGCACGAATCCTGCGGATGGTGCACGCCCTGTCGCGAGGGTACCGACTGGCTTGTGAAGATATTCAACAGGATCTCGGAGGGCGGAGGGCGTCCCGAGGACGCGCAGCTGCTCCTCGACATCTGCGACAACATCGAAGGAAAGTCATTCTGTCCGCTCGGCGACGCGGCCGCATGGCCGATTCAGAGCGCAGTTCGTCGCTTCCCGGAAGATTTCAGGAAATGGCTGGTTGCCAAGGCGAGCGGGGACATAACCGCGAATCTGTGAGACGGCCACACGCCAGCGAAGAAGTCTTTGAAGAAAAAGTGAACCGGAAGTTTTTAAATCATGTCTGAGCTCATCAAGATCACGATCAACGGACAGGAATACGATGTCGAGAAAGGCGCGCGCCTCATCGATGTCTGCCGCGAAAAAGGCTATGGCATTCCGTCCTTCTGCTATTACCAGGACCTTGCTCTGCAGGCATCATGCAGAATGTGTCTCGTCCGCATCGACAAGATGCCGAAGCTGCAGACCTCCTGCACCATCACATGCTCGGACGGCATGGTGGTCACCACGCAAAGCGAGGAAATCGAAAAGGCCCAGCGCTCGATGGGTGAATTCCTGCTTGCCAACCACCCGCTCGACTGCCCGGTCTGCGACCGCGGTGGAGAGTGCGAACTCCAGGAGATGATTTTCGATTGGGGCGATGTCGAGGAAAGATTCTCAGAGAAGAAGAACGCCGCTCCCGAGAAGTTCCTTTCGCCGATCGTCGCCAACGACCCGCAACGTTGCATCGTCTGCAAACGTTGCACGCGTGTATGCGACGAGTGGATGGGTGAGGATGCGATCGAGGCGGGCAACCGCGGGGTCAACACCGTGATCGGTACCTACGGCGGATGGCTGGGATGCACCCAGTGCGGAAATTGCATCGAGGTCTGCCCGACCGGAACCCTCTTGGACGGAGTCTACAGACATGAGACGCGTCCCTGGGAGCTCGACCAGACCGTCTCGACCGACCCCTATGGTTCGGACGGAATGCAGATCAGCATCGGATCGCGCAGCGGCAAAGTCCATCGCGTCGTTGCCCGTGACAGATACGTGAACGGGCTCAACGGCGAGTTCCTCGATGTGAAAGCTCGTTTCGCACACGCCTTCGTGAACCACGAATCGCGCATCAAGACCCCTCTAATCCGATACAAGAAGGGCGGGAAGCTCATACCGGCGACTTGGGACGAGGCGATTCACATTGTTGCGGAGAAGCTCAAGGAGAATGCAGGCGGAGTCGGAGTTATCGCCACAGCTCGACTCACCAACGAATCGGTCTTCGCTCTTTCGAGATTCGCCAAAGATGTGGCGAACGGTGACTTGGGCATCTCGGACAGATACGATCTCGCTCCATTCTTCAGCAACCTCTCGGCACCGCTTGCGACACACAAGGAAATCAGACATGCGAAGACGATTCTTCTCATCGGCGGAGAGCCGGAGGAGGAGCAATCCTTCACCGCGAAGCAGATCAGGCAAGCTGTCAGAAACGGCGGCGCGAAACTGCTCATCGTCAACGAGACTCCAATCAGGCTGACCGCACAGGCCCATCAGTTCATGCATGTGAACAAATGCGCTCTCGAAGCTGCGGTTCTCGCGATCGTCGAGGGACCGACGGACTCGCTCGCCGCGAAAGCCGGTGTTTCGAAGTCTGAACTTGAATCGCTCGTCGCGACGATCAAGTCGGCAGAGGGCGATCTCGTCGTGATGTTCGGTGCGGACCTCGCTCCCGCAGGGCAGGCCGCATTGAGCGCTTCGGCTGCGGGACTCGGAGCGGATAACAGGCGGGTTCTCCTTCACCCGTTGCCTCTCCACAACAATTCGGTCGGCGCGCACGACATGACTCCGAACAGGAAGCCATTGGGCGACGTCTTGAGGAACTCGACGGCCCTTCTCATCGGAGGCAGTCTTCCGCAGGATGCGGTCGCGGAACTCGACGGCAAGAATTTCATCGTCGTCCAGGAGATGTTCGAGACCGAGACCACGAAGTACGCGGATGTGGTTCTGCCGGCGGCGAGCTTCGCAGAGATGGACGGAACCTACACAAACAACACAGGCTTCGTTCAGAGGGTCCGTCAGGCGATCGAACCGATCCATCAGTCGAAGGCGGACTGGATCATCACGTCGATGATCGCGAAGCAGATGGGAGTCGACCTCGAGTTCAACATGGCGGCCACCGCCGTGTTCAAACAGCTCGCCGATGCGACACCCGCATACTCCGGACTCCGCTATCCGCACCTCAAGGACGAATCACGTCCTGTGCAGGTGAAGCATGAGATCAAAGCGAAGGGCGACATCTCCTCGGCGATCGCGTCGATGAAATCCGCGGTCGATGCCCTCCCGGAGAATGGCGAGAAGAACGCCGAGACGCCTAAGGTCGGACACAAACTGCACCGCGTCACGACGATGACCGGAAAGACCGAGCAGTTCCATCTGCTAGCGGCCGGCAATCCGAAACCAGAGAACCTTCTGGTCTCGCCTCTTGCTCAATTCAACCTCGATGGGTCGCCGAAGATGGCGAATGTCGCAGCGGTAGGAGTATCCGACCGCGAGTAGTCGGCTGATTGAATTTTTATGGAAGAGATTCTGAAAACAGTTTTTCCGGTGGTCGTGCTTTTTGCGGCCGCATCCGTCGCCTTCGCGGTCGTGATGGGCATCGTGGCATACACGGTGCTCGCGGAGAGAAAGGTGCTCGGATGGATCCAAGGGCGCATCGGCCCGAACCGTGTGGGTCCGTGGGGCATCCTGCAACCGTTCGCCGACCTGTTGAAGTTCATATTCAAAGAGGACCTCGTCCCCGACAAATCGACGAAGTTCGTGTACTTCCTCGCACCGGTGGTGGCGGTCACGAGCGCGCTGATTCCTATGGTCGTGTATCCGTTCGGACCGGACATCACGACGATCGACTGGAGTTTCCTCCCTTTCGGGTTGGGTGAGGGCATCAAGGCGCTCCCCCTGATCGTCGCGAAGATAGATGTCGGAGTGCTGTTCGTGTTGGCGGTCACATCGGTCGGAGTCTATGGAATCGCCCTCGCGGGATGGTCCTCGAACAGCAAGTATTCGCTGATGGGCGGTCTTCGCTCCTCGGCCCAGATGATTTCTTACGAACTCGCGATGGGAGCGGCCGTCATCGGTCCGGTGCTTCTCGCGGGAAGCGTCAATCTCAGCGAGATCATCGACGCCCAGGCGCAGTCACCCTTCAAGTGGTACATAATCCCGCAGTTCATCGGTTTCATCGTGTTCCTGATCGCCGCCTTTGCGGAGACGAACCGGGTTCCGTTCGACCTCCCCGAAGCGGAGACCGAGCTGGTCGCCGGATTCCACACGGAGTACTCAGCACTCAAGTTCGCTCTCTTCTTCATGGCCGAGTACGTGAACATGTTCACGGTATCAGTGATGGCGGTGACCCTCTTCCTCGGAGGCTGGTACATCCCGGGGCTGAGCTACATCTTTGAGGTCGGCTCGATTCCCTACGCACTTGCGAGTGTGGGCGGATTCTTCCTGAAGGTTTTCGCTTTCCTGTTCCTTTACATCTGGATCAGGGGAACACTTCCGAGATTCCGGTTCGACCAACTCATGAGCTTCGGATGGAAATTCCTTCTTCCGGTCGCTCTCCTCAATGTGTTTGCGACGATAGTCATGGTCTTCATCTTGAACGTTTAGAGGGATGCGGACTGACTTCCGCGAGAGAAAACAATGGTTACTGAAGCTCTTTTCTATATCTTTGCGGGACTAGCGATCGCCTGTGCGGTTTCGATGGTCTACCACAAGAACCCGCTCTACAGTGCGATCTCCCTGGTCGGCGTGTTCATCGCGCTGTCGTGCCTCTATCTGACGCTCGCCGCTCCATTCATCGCGGTCGTGCAAATCCTGGTGTATGCGGGGGCGATCATGGTTCTGGTGATCTTCGTGATCATGCTTCTGAATCTGGAGGACGACAAGTACAAACCTAACCTCAGATACCTGATCGGTGTGGGAGGAGGTCTCGCCCTGGTCCTGATGACCCAGGCGATGTTCGTCTTCTATGCGGTACTGAAGAGCCCCGCTGGTGAGGATGTCTCAGAAAAGCCTGTCGGCAGCACCCTCGACATAGGAAAGGCGATGTACACCCAGTACATCCTGCCCGTCGAGATCGTCGGCGTGATGCTCTTGATGGCAGTCATCGGTGGCGTGATGCTCGCCCGTAAATTCGACCGTGGCGAGGACGAGAAGATCCTCAAGGAAGAACTCGAAAGAAGGAATCTCGACCAGTAGTTTTATCAGGAATCGGGCACAGGCCCTGCGAACTCATATGGAACCAAGTCTTGCCAGTTATCTCGCGCTCTCGGGAATCCTTTTCGCGATAGGCGCATTCGGTGTGATCTACAAGAGGAACGCCATCGGCATGTTCATGTGCATCGAGCTCATGCTCAACGCCGTCAATCTGACCTTCGTTGCATTCGCACGCTACTACGGCGATGTGACCGGACAGTTGTTCGTGTTCATGGTCATGTCCGTCGCCGCCGCCGAGGCAGCGGTCGGTCTCGGAATCATCATCGCATTCTTCCGCAACAAGGTGTCGGTAGACGTCGATGACGCAAGCATCCTGAGGAACTAGCAGGACCGCTCCGGCGGTGTTTCAAACGGAATCATAAGCAAATGACGGAAAACAATTTACTGAGCCTGATCGTCTTCGCCCCGCTCGTCGGAGCGGTGATCAATTGGGTGATCGGCGGAAAACTGAAGAATGAGGTCTTCAGCGCAGTGGTGGCATGCACCGCGGTCGGGGTCTCGACGGTAGTCGCGTTCATGATCGCTTTCGGGATCGGAACTCAGCACGAAGGCGCCCTCTTTGCATCCGGTCCGGTTCTCGATCAGGTATGGACCTGGATGAAGGTCGGTGAGTTCCGCGCAGACTTCGGTCTCGGCATGGACCGCCTCTCGGGAATCTACGCGCTCTTCATCACGTTCGTGGGTCTGCTCATCCACATCTTCGCGACGGGCTACATGCACGGGGACAAAGGGTTCTACAGATTCTTCGCGTATCTGAACCTCTTCATGTTCTCGATGCTCACGCTCATTCTCGCTGACAACTATCTTCTGATGTTCGTCGGATGGGAGGGAGTCGGACTGTGCTCGTACCTTCTGATCGGCTACTACATCAACAAAGATGAAGCCCGAAAGGCCGCGAAGAAGGCATTCGTCATGAACCGTATCGGGGACTGGGGAGTCCTGATGGGGATCTTTCTGACCTTCACGCTGACGGGAACGATCTCCTTCTTCGACAAGACCGTCGACGGCGAGACCGTCAACAGCGTATTCACTGTCGTCTCGACGACGATGAGTGCGGATCCGTTCACATGGGGTGCGATAGTCGGTGGAGGTCTTACATCCATCGGCGTCCTGCTCTTCATCGGAGCCTGCGGTAAGTCCGCTCAGATTCCGCTCTTCACCTGGCTCCCCGACGCGATGGCCGGCCCGACACCGGTGTCGGCGCTCATCCATGCCGCGACGATGGTCACCGCGGGCGTCTACCTCGTCGTGCGTTCGAACTCGATCTATCAACTCGCTCCGACCGCGATGGTCATCATCGCAGTCGTGGGGGCGGCGACGGCGATTTTCGCTGCGACGATCGGTCTCGCCCAGAACGACATCAAGAAGGTTCTCGCGTATTCGACCGTTTCGCAGCTCGGCTACATGTTCCTCGCCTGCGGTGTGGGCGCGTTCGTGGCCGCGATCTTCCACGTCATGACCCACGCGTTCTTCAAGGCGCTACTGTTTCTCGGAAGCGGTTCGGTCATCCACGGAATGCATCATGAACAGGACATGAGGAAGATGGGAAATCTCAAGAAGTACATGCCCATCACCTTCGCGACGATGATGACCGGATGGCTCGCGATCGCGGGTATTCCGATCTTCGCGGGGTTCTTCTCGAAGGACGAGATCCTCTACAGAACCTTCGCCGCGGACAACTACTTCCCTGCAGGACTTTTCCCGGGCAACGAGTATCTCTGGATCGTCGGAGTCATCACGGCCGTTCTCACAGCCGTCTACATGACGCGGATGATGGTGATGACCTTCTGGGGTCCTGAGAGATTCCATGACAAGACCCACGACGAGCATCATGATGCGCACGCCGATGATGACGATCATCATCATGCCGTACCCGCGGATTTCAAACCGCACGAGTCCCCTTGGGTGATGACGCTTCCACTTGTGTTGCTCGCAGTGCTCTCCACTGCCGGCGGTCTCATCGGGATTCCCTACGGGCTCTCATCGCTTCCTGGCGTGAGCGCCATCGTCGGGAAAGAGGCGAACCATTTCGCCGACACCTTGGCGCCTGTGATCGTCAAATACGACCAGGAGAAATTCAAGGATGTGATGCCTGCCGAGGTGGCGACGAAAAGAGCGGGATACGAGTCGCATTCCGCGGAGGCGGTCTTCAAGGAGAGGGTTCTCGCAGTCGTCTCGGTCGTACTTGCGATGATCGGAATCGGAATCGGCTGGTTCATCTTCCGCCGTAACCCGCTCAGGAAGCTGCCGAAGATTCTCGAACAGAAATGGAAGATCGACGAGCTCTACAACGGTTATATCGTCGACCCGCTCACGCGTTTCTCGGCCAACAGACTTTGGAAGGGCTTTGATGTCGGATTCATCGATGGGATGGTCAACGGCGCCGGCGCCGCGGTCGTCGCGCTGGGCGGAACCGCACGCAAGATACAAGGTGGATTCGTCAGGAGCTACGCGGCTGTGATCCTCTTCGGGGCACTCCTGGTCATCGGCTTCTTCATCTACTACGGTTTCAGGCTCATCGGCTAGCGGGAACCGATTTGGAAAGTTTTTAGACAACGACAAAAACCATGGATTTCGTCAAGGAAAACCTGCTGACAATATTGATCCTGCTTCCCGTCATCGGCGCGGTCGCGACGATCGGTCACGTGATGTTCTGGAAGGAAGAGGGCAAGCTGAAACTCATCACCCTCGGATTCACATTGGTCAGCTTCGTGCTGTCGCTTCTGCTGATACTCGATCCGGGCAAGCCCTCTGAGTCGGGATTCCTGTTTGAGCAGAATGTCCCGTGGATATCGGCGATCAACGCGAACTACCACATCGGAGTGGATGGGCTCAGTCTCTGGCTCGTCATTCTCACGACGTTCATCATGCCCATCGCCGTTCTCTCAACATGGAATGCGGTGGAGAAGCGCGTGACTGCTTTCTACGTCTTCCTGCAACTTCTGCAGAGCGCGATGATCGGAGTTTTCGTCTCGCTGGACCTGCTCGTCTTCTACCTTTTCTTCGAGGCCTCGCTGATCCCGATGTTCTTCCTGATCGGAATCTGGGGAGGGGAGAACAGAATCTATTCAGCGGTCAAGTTCTTCATCTACACGGCGCTCGGAAGCCTCCTGATGCTCGTTGCGATAATCGCCCTGTTCTTCCTGCACAAGGAGGCGACCGGCACGGGGTCTTTCGACTACGTGACCATCATGAACTCGATGGCGCTCGGCAATCTCGTGATCGACACGGGCGTCGCCGCGATCCTCTTCTTCGCCTTCGCCTTGGCATTCTCGATAAAGGTGCCGCTCTTCCCTCTTCACACATGGTTGCCTGACGCGCACACCGATGCTCCGACGGCGGGTTCTGTGATACTGGCAGCGGTCCTCCTGAAGATGGGAACCTACGGTCTTCTGAGATTTGCGTTCAACTTCTTCCCTGAAGCGACGCGGGAGTACGCATACATCTTCATCATCCTCTCGGTGATCGGAATCGTCTACGGCGCCCTCGTCGCGATGGTGCAACCGGACATCAAGCGACTCGTCGCTTACTCGTCGGTCTCCCACATGGGATTCGTGATGCTCGGGATGTTCTCCTTCACGGAGATCGGCATGCAGGGTGCGGTCTATCAGATGCTGAACCATGGCATCTCGACCGGCGCGCTCTTCCTTCTTGTCGGATTCATCTATGAGAGAAGACACACGAGGAAGATCGAGGACTTCGGTGGGATCGCAAGTGTCATGCCCCTGTACACCGCGATATTCGTGATAACGGCGATGTCGTCCATCGGCCTGCCCCTGCTCAACGGATTCGTCGGCGAATTCATGATCATGGTCGGCATGTGGACATCGACTGCGGTCAGCTACCCCTGGGTCACCACGATGATCGCCGGCACCGGGGTCATCTTCGCCGCTGTCTATCTTCTTTGGATGATCCAGAGAGTCTTCTTCGGAAAGCTCTCGAACGAGAAGAACCAAGGCTTGAAGGACCTCTCATGGAGGGAGTTGGGAATCATCGCGCCGCTCGTCTTTCTGATGGTTTTCATGGGGGTCTACCCGAAACCGTTCCTCGATAAGACGAGGGATTCCGTAGTAGCAATCCAGGAGAGGGTCATAGGAAAACCGAAAGCGCCAGAGGCACCTGCGATGACCACCAAATCAGCGGAGACCGTCCGCTAAGATATTCGAACAGGCTCTGCGCTGCAGACCTGAAGACAGAGTTGAAGATTTATGTTTGCCATTAATCCTGAAGATCTGGGTCTGATGAATCCCAACTGGAGCATCACTGCGATCCTCCCTGAAACGATCATCGCAGCCACTGCGGTCCTCGTTCTCATCTGGGAGAGCCTCTTCCCGCGCCAAGGTAAGGTTACGGGATCGATTTCCCTCATCGGGCTGGTCGTCGCGGCGTTCTTCCTCATAAACAACTGGAACGCAGAGCCAGGCTATTCGTGGAACGGGATGATCGCGAGCGACGGGCTGAGAACCACTTTCTCCATCGTGTTCCTGTTCGTCTCGGCCATGACGATACTCATCTCCACCGTTTGGACCGAGCGCGAGAACGTCCCTGTCGGGGACTATCACGCGATGCTCATGTTCGCGACGTTCGGAATGATGTTCATGGCATCGGGCAACGACTTCGTGGTGATCTTCCTCGGACTCGAGACGCTCTCTATAGCGACCTACGTGCTCGCAGGCCTGAGGAAAGGGGATCTGAAATCAAACGAATCGGCGATGAAGTACTTCATTCTCGGCTCATTCGCATCCGCATTCCTTCTTTATGGAATGGCGCTGGTGTACGGGGCGACCGGAACAACCGTGGTCAGCGAGGTCGCTCTTAAGATTCCCGAGGCGACATTCCCTGCATTGCTCCTCGTGGGTGGGGCGATGATGCTCGTGGGATTCGGCTTCAAGATCGCATCGGTTCCCTTCCACGTCTGGACGCCCGATGTCTACGAAGGTGCTCCGACACCGGTGACCGGCTTCATGGCCGCAGGTCCGAAGGCGGCTGCTTTCGCATCCTTCGTCAGAGTATTCGTCATCGGATTCCCGGTGATGAAGGGAGTGGAGGCCGCGGGGTATCTGAACACCAGCTGGATCACCGTCCTGGCCATCATGGCGATGCTCACGATGACGGTCGGGAACCTGGCGGCGGTCGTTCAGAACAACGTGAAACGAATGCTGGCCTACTCATCGATATCCCATGCGGGGTACGCGATGGTGGGACTTCTCGGAGCGGGCGTCGCGACAGTAACCACCGCTCGGGACGAGGCCATTGCAGGCGTCGCATTCTACATGTTGACTTACGGCATCACGACGATGGGGGCATTCGCGATCATCACGCTGCTTGCGGGAAGAAACGATGTGTCGACGAGTTTTGAGGACTACAACGGCATCGGCTCAAAGTCCCCGGTACTGGCATTCACGCTTTCACTTTTCATGCTCTCGCTTCTAGGACTTCCACTCACGGCGGGATTCATGGGCAAGATCATGGTGTTCAGACCCGCCCTGGTCGCGGACAACCCGCTCCTGACGGCAGTGGTCATCGTCGCGGTCGTCAACACGGCGATTTCGGCCTATTACTACCTGAGGATGATGGTGGTCATGTTCTTCCGCGAGCGGTCGGGCGAATGGACCGCACCGAAAATCCCGGTGGCAATCACCATGGTTCTCGTGATCACCGTTCTCGGCGTCCTTTATCTCGGAATCTTCAGCGACGCGACGATCAAGAACTTCACCAGACCGAACACCGTGAACGCGCAGATGAAATGAAGATGAAAAAAGTGGACCTTGAAACCTGGCCGAGGAGACAGGCCTACCACTTCTTCAAGGATTTCGAAGATCCCTATTTCAGCATGACCGCAGACACGGATGTGACCGTTCTGCGGTCTTTCTGCAAATCGCAGAACGTGCCCTTCTCGCTCGCAGTGCTCTACGCATCCACGACCGTCGCGAACGGCATCCGTGAATTCAGACTGCGTCAGGATGGCGACGATGTCGTTGAGTACGATGTGGTCAACGCGAGTCAGACACTTCTGAACGAGGATGAGACATTCTCTTTCTCCTTCATCGAATACGCTACCGATTTCCGTGAATTCGAGAAAAACGGCCTTGAATCGGTCCGGAAGTACAAAGAGATGAAGACTCTGAACGTCGAACTCGAGAGGATGGACGTGATCTTCTACTCTGTGATTCCCTGGGTGAGCTTCACAAGCTTCAAAAACGCCCAGCGGCGCGACCACACGAGCACCGTTCCGAGAATCGTCTTCGGAAAGACCCATGAACGTGAAGGTCGCGTCCTGATGCCTGTCTCCGTGGAGGTCAATCACATGATGATGGACGGGCTGCATGTCGGCAGATTCTTCCAGCGATTTCAGGATTTGGTTGATTCGCTCCCCGCGACCATCGGCACGGTCGTGTGATAACCTCTTCCCTTCTCGATTGAATGGGTGTCCAGATGAAATCCCCGATGACCGAAGAATGGTTTCCGGAACTCTATCGCCAGAAGGTGCGTTCACAGCGCACCAGGCGCTGTGTCATTGATGTGCCTTCCAAGGAAAACGAGCCCCGGATACAGCACACATTGCTCGGGATCGAGCTGAAGGTGGGCAGAAGGCGAATCTCTTGTCCCGACCTCCCGACTGCCAGATACATGCGAGTCTTCGCAAAGATCGGCTGCAAGGAGTTCGCAATTCCCTACGACATAACGAAGATAAGCGCGATCGCCGATGAGCTTGAAAGTTCGCTCGAAAGGGCGTTGCTCCGATTCGATGGCGATTCAGTGAAGAGAGCTAGGACCCTCCGCCAGATTCGCTCCGAGATACAGTCGATGGGAAGTGGCGATGACGTCCCGACGTTCAAGAAAACGGTCAAGGGGAAACGTGGATGAACACCGTCGAGCAGGACCACTCCAAGTACATGACATCTTCGGCGGACTTTCGGTATTCATGGTCCCGCAACGAGGACTTCTGCCGATTCGAGCCTGTCCGCAAAAACATCACGGGTGCCCGTGTCATGGTGGTCAACAATCTTCTTCGCCACGAGGGAGACCTCTCGGAACTCGCGCTAAGCGAACTGGGTGCAGAGGTTGACGACAGACTCGCCGAAGAAAACAGGATTTCCTCGATGGCTTGCGAAAACATCGTGAACAACATCACGAGACTCGTCGCTGATCCTGAAATCATCATCATACATCTTTCGGAACTGGCGAAGACCGCTGAGGAATTCAAGCCCGATGCGATAATCCTCAGCGGTTCCCTCTCCGATTTCGACTATTACAACCCTCTTTACATCGCATCATTCACCGACTTCGTCACGAACACCCGAATCCCGATTCTCGGAATCTGCGGAGGCCATCAACTCATCGGTGTCTCATTCGGTGCGAGACTGGTGACCATCGACCGGAGAGAGCCGACATTCATCCGTAAGGGTCGCATCGCCGAGTCGGAATATCGGTTTGTGAAGATCACGGATGACTCCGACCCGATTTTCTCGGGCCTGCTCGACGAGGAAGGAACCCGTTGGCAGGAGTACACGAGACGTGAAGAGCTTCTGCGGGTCTGGCAGAATCACGGTCTCCAGATCGACGGTTTACCCGATGGTTTCAAGCTTCTTGCGACTTCCTTTCTCTGCGAGAATCAGATGATGGTCAGGAACGAGGGCGGGCAGATGATCTACGGCGTGCAGTTCCATCTCGAGAAGTCCTTCGAGGACTGGAACAAGAACCCTTCGCGATGGGAACACTTCAACGAGTCGAGGGATGGGCGGATACTATTTGAGAACTTCCTTCGGATCGCGACGCGGGAAATCCATTGATGATTCGAAGCAGTCTAGGGGCACATTCTCCATCGTGTTCTCGATCAACATGTCCACGACAGCGTTGAAATCGCCACCTGTCTCCTCGAAGACCCTCAACTGATCGTCTGCGGAAGTCCCTCGATCGAGAATCGTGTGGATGTGCTCGATCTCCTTTCGCGATCCCAGCTCATCGACGACATCATCGACGAATTCCAACAGTTCGCGTATCAGGTCTTTGACCGGCACCTCCTTCTGTTTGCCCAGATCGAGGAGGTTGCCGTTCAGCCCGTACCGGATGGCGCGCCATTTATTCTCTTGAATGAGACGTCGGTGATAGACGCGGAACCCGAGATTGCGGTCAATCAGCATGCTGAGCTTGGCCACTATCGCCTGGAACAGCGCCGTGACCGCGATCGTGTCATCGACCCTGGTGGGAATATCGCAGATCCTGAATTCTATAGTGTCGAACGTCGGATGGGGTCTGACATCCCACCAGATCTTGCGCCCGTCATCCATGCAGTTCATCTTCACCAGCAGGTCCACGTAGCCCTTGAACTGCTGATACGACTCGAACACGTCGGGGATGTCGGTTCGCGGAAACTTCTTGAAAACCTCGGAGCGATAGCTCTGGAGTCCAGTCTTGAATCCTAGCCAGAAGGGCGACGACGTCGTCAGCGCAAGAACGTGAGGAAGGAAGTAGCGGGCCGCGTTCATGATCTGGATCTGTCTCTCGCGATCCGGGATTCCGACGTGGACATGGAGTCCGAAGATCAGGAGACTTCGTGCGACCATCTGAAGCTCGTCAACGAGCAACTTGTAACGTGAGTGCTCGTAGATCTCCTGCTCGGACCACTTTGAAAAAGGATGTGTCGATGCCGCGACGATCTCAAGATTCTTACGACGCGCGAGGCCCGATACGATGCATCGGAGCTTGGTGATATCCTCCCTGGCCTCCTGGACGTTGTTGCATATTCCGGTGCCGACCTCGATCATCGACTGGATCATCTCGGGTTTCACCTTCTCACCGAGCAGCAGTTTTCCCTCCTCGAGCATCTCGGCGACGTGGGACCGCAACTCACGCGATTGCGGATCCACGATCTGGAACTCTTCCTCGATGCCTAGAGTGAATTTATCGAACATGCTTTCTGTGCTGTTTCGAACAGGGATTTCGGCAGATTTTAACCGATTTCCGTTATTCGGCAATACCTTCTTCCGGCAGGATCAGACGCCGCCTCTTTCGGAAAAATCCCTGGCAAGCTCCAAAAATGCCTTCGATGCATGTGAGAGATCCGAGTTCCTGCGATGCACGATATGGAGCTTCCTCTCGAGCTTTAGCTCCTTCACGGATAGCGCCTTCAACTGTCCCCGGGCAATCTCGTTCTCGGCTGTGAGTCTCGGGACGAGCGCAACTCCCACCCCCCTTTCGACCAGTCGTTTTATGGCTTCGAGCGAGGGAAGCTCTATTCCGATGGAAAGCTTGGTGTTGAACTTCGCGAAGGCCTCGATGACCTTGAGTCTGTAAGGTGAATGAGCGTTGTGGGCGATGAAGTTCTCGACGCCGAGCTCCTTGATCGATACCGAGGTCCTACCCGCGAGCGGATGGTCGTTCGAGACAATCAACGCGAGTTCATCGGTACCCACCATTATCGACTTCACGGAACTGTCCGTCGGCGCGAACGAGACTATGCCGAGTTCGGTCTCACGCGCGGTGATCTCCTTTGGAATTCTACTAGCGACACCTTTGTGAACCTCCACCTTCACGAGCGGATAGAGTCTCCTGAATTCCTGAATCAATGGAAGCAGAAAGAAGACGGTGTGTTCATTGGCGCTGACGGTGACCTTCCCGTTGTGAAGATCCTTCATCTCACGGATGGCGCTCTGTGCGTTCTCGCGAAGATTCAGCATCTGCTTCGCATAATCGAGGAGAAGCTCGCCCGCGAATGTCAGCGTTCCGTCTTTTGACGACCTGTCGAAAAGTCGCTCACCGATTTCCTGTTCGAGTCTTCGGATTGCCTGACTTACGGCAGGTTGAGTGCGGCTGAGAACCTCCGCGGCCCTCGAGAAACTCTTTTCCCGGGCGACAGCGACCAGGACTTCCAATTGATTGATATCCATAAACCCCCGAGATTCATCGGATTAGGACCACACCTCCGTTTACCCGGATAGGCAGTGTCAAACCCCTCAGTCTCATTATTTGAGTCGTATATTATTACCCCACTTTATAATGTTATTCAAAATAATAAGCCATTGGCTCCGAGTCCGGAGCATGTGGCCTTCGGTCGCCGTGCCTCGTCGACGGCATTGGTCTAATCCCCGATCAACAGGTTAAAATTTCAACACTTTTCCATCCCGACGAGGTAAAAATGGGTTTTTCAACAATTGCGATTCACGCGGGCAACGAGCCCGATCCGACGACCGGCGCAGTGAGCGTCCCGATCTATCAGACATCGACGTACGCACAGGAGGGACTCGGCAAGCACAAGGGATTCGAATACGCCCGTACCCAGAACCCGACGCGCCTCGCATTGGAGAAGAACATCTCCGCCCTGGAGGGAGCGAAATACGGCTACGCATTCGCCTCAGGCATGTCCGCGATCGATGCGGTGTTGAAACTCGTCAAAGCCGGTGAACACGTCATTCTCGGCGACAACACCTATGGCGGCACCTACAGACTTTTCAGCAGGGTTCTCTCCAATTACGGAGTCGAGCACACCTTGGTCGACACCTCTGATGTCACAAACGTCGAGACCGCATTCAAACCGAACACCAAGATGGTCTTCGTCGAGACGCCGACCAATCCGATCATGACCGTGACTGACCTGAAAGCCGTTGCTGACGTATCGCATGCGCACGGTGCCAAGGTGGTTTGTGACAACACCTTCATGTCCCCATATCTTCAGAGACCCATAGAATTCGGTGTCGACATAGTCGTGCACTCGACCACGAAGTATCTCAATGGTCATTCGGACTCTGTCGGTGGGTTCGTCGCTCTGAACGATGAGGAAGATGCGAAGTGGATACAGTTCATTCAGAACAGTATCGGCGCGATTCTCTCTCCGTTTGACTCGTTTCTCGTGCTCAGAGGAACGAAGACGCTCGCGGTTCGAATGGAGGCCCACGACAGAAACGGACGTCAGGTCGCGGCGTTTCTTTCAGAGCATCCCAAGGTGAAGCAGGTCTACTATCCGGGACTCGTGTCGCATCCGCAGCACGAGATCGCGAAGAAACAGCAGAAGGGATTCGGCGGAATGGTGGCATTCGAAACGGGTTCGCTCGAGAACGCGAGGAAGGTTCTTGAGAACGTCAAGATCTGCACACTCGGCGAAAGCCTGGGTGGGGTCGAATCACTGATCTCGCACCCTGCGACCATGACGCATGCGTCGGTGCCTCAGGAAAGACGCGAGGAGCTCGGAATCACCGACGGACTGGTACGTGTGTCAGTGGGTATCGAGGACATCGAGGACATCATCGCAGACCTGGATCAGGCTCTCGGCAAGTAGCAATGACGATCGTCGAAGCATACGCGGCAACCCATGTCGGAAGGGTGCGCAAAGGAAATGAGGACAACTATCTAATGATGGATGTCCCCTCCTGCATGCTTTCTTTCAGCCGACAGGGTTCCGAGGATTCGGTGCAGGTCGACTCCCAGCGCTTGGAAGTGGGACCCAAGGGTGTGGTGCTCGCAGTATCCGACGGCATGGGTGGTGCGCTCGCCGGCGAGGTAGCAAGCCGGCTCGCAGTCGAAACAGTCGCCAACAAATTCTTGAAGGACGAGAATCTCTATTCTGAATTCGGCCATCAGGACCGGCTTCTCACCCTTCTTTTCGAATCAGCCGTTGCGGCGAATGAGACGATCTTCACCCAGGGGCGTTCAGATGCGAAGTTCCAGGGAATGGGCGCCACATTCACGGGCGCGATCGTGACGCCTGATTCGGTAGAGATCGTCCAAGTCGGGGACAGTCGCGCGTATCTCATCAGGGAATCGGGAATACATCAACTCACGAAGGATCAGTCACTCGTACAACAGCTCATCGACACGAACCAGCTGTCAGCGGAGGAAGCGGAAACGCATGCGTTGCGGAATGTAATCCTACAGGCACTCGGAGCGCAGTTCGAGGTCTTTCCTGTGACCGCGCGTCTTCTGCCGAATGACGGCGATATTCTCATGCTCTGCAGTGACGGACTTTCGAACAAGGTCGCATCGTCAGATTTGCAGAAAATCGTGCTCGACAATCGTGACGACTTGGGAAGAGCGTGCAGGAAGTTGATCGATACCGCCAACGACAACGGCGGTGAGGACAACATCACGGTCATTCTCGCCAAGATCTCGGGAGAAGCGCTCGGCAACCACGACTCACTGAGGGTGACCCACATCCATCTCGACGACATCCACGATACGGAAGAGAGCTGAACAATAGGACGGTTAGGCAGTAAGACAGAGGGGCAGAGCGCTGGGAGCGTAGGCATCCCTGCCTGCGCTGAACGCCGCAGGCGTGAAAAGAGGTGGTGTGTGATATGGACACTGTTTTATTTCCTGCCCCACTGCCCCACGGTTTCGTGCTATCCTCCCCACACCTATGGAAAACGCAGGGATAATTTGGATCGTGTTCGGAATCATCTTGATGATCGCTGAGATCTTCACGATGGGATTCTTCCTCTTCTGGTTCGGACTCGGAGCCTTCGCTGCAGCCTTCGTCGGCTTTCTCGGAGTCGGGCTTGTAGGACAATTCTTCGTCTTCGCCCTCGTCTCGGGAATACTCGCGGCAATGTCGAGAACGATATTCAAGAGATACTTTCAGCGCACCGGAAAGCACGAACTCAAGACCGGTGTCGATGCCCTTCCTGGCAAGGTCGGAGTCGTGACGATTTCTAGCAAAGGAGCCATGAAGGAAGGCGCTGTGAAAGTGTACGGCTCGGAGTGGACAGCATTCCCATCCGATGGCGTGTCGGAACTCAAGCAAGGCGAAAAGGTCGAGGTCGTCCGTATCGAGGGCGTTTCGATTTACGTCAAACGAATCAGTGGACCGCCCGAACGTGGTGATTGGCATTGAGGCCGAAGATCTAGAAGGTCGGGAAAGTCGAAAAGACGAAGAACAGCGTTCGGAGCAAGCCAAAGAGTGTTAGGCACACGCGAAGCGGAGCGGAACGTGTGGTCGGACCGAAGACCCACAGCGCGTGTGTAACATGCGCGACAGAAGAGCAACCTCGTCCGAATTCCCATCGGGCTACGCGATGGGAAATTCGAAAACCTCGCAACGAAAAAGCTCGCGGTCCTGAAATTGGATTCGAATCGAAACTCTGAAATTGGATCAGGGAAGAGGGATTTTGCGTGGTACTGAGGGCGGGAATCGAACCCGCACACCCCGAAGGATACAGGATTTTAAGTCCTGTGCGTCTACCAGTTTCGCCACCCCAGCACGCTGAGACAATATAGTCCACAAAATCCGAAATCAGAAGTCCCTGCCATCCGCCTGTTTTGAGCGGTCCGAATCCAGTGAAAACCATCCGTTTGCGGAGCCTCCGTTCGATATGGAATAATCGTTTTTTGCCGATATTCTCATCAAAATAACAAAGAGGACATAACAATGGCTGGAAGGAATAAAATCACGGTCGTCGGAGCAGGAAACGTCGGTGCGACCGCTGCTCACTGGATTGCAAGCAAGGAACTCGCGGATGTAGTGCTCGTGGACATCACCGAGGGAATGCCGCAAGGCAAGGCGCTCGACCTCGCTCAGGCCGCACCGATCGACGGATTCGACGTCAAACTCGTCGGAGCCAACGGCTACGAGGCGACTGCGAATTCCGACATCGTCATCATCACCGCAGGCCTTCCCCGCAAACCGGGGATGAGCCGCGACGATCTCCTGAAGACCAACTCGGATATCGTCACCGCCTGCACCGAGCAGGTCGTGAAGTACTCGCCCAACTCCATCATCATCGTGGTCTCGAACCCTCTCGACGCGATGACCCAGGTGGCGTTCCGCAAATCAGGATTCCCGAAAAACAGGGTGATCGGAATGGCCGGAGTTCTCGATTCCGCCCGTATGCGCTGCTTCATCGCGGAGGAACTGAACGTCTCGGTTGAAAACGTCACCGCCTTCGTGCTCGGAGGACATGGAGATACCATGGTTCCTCTTCCGCGTTACTCCACGGTTGCTGGTATCCCGATCACCGAACTCATTCCGGAACAGAGACTGAACGAGATCGTCACACGTACAGCCAACGGCGGTGCGGAGATTGTTGGACTATTGAAGACTGGATCTGCCTACTACGCTCCTTCGCTCGCCGCTGTCGAGATGGCCGAGGCGATTCTCAAAGACAAGAAGAAGATTCTTCCCTGCGCGGTGTTCCTCGAGGGCGAATACTCGATCAACAACCTCTTCGTCGGAGTTCCGGTGAAACTCGGAAAGAACGGTGTCGAGCAGATCATCGAGATCAATCTCACCAATGACGAGCGTGCGGCACTCCAGAAGTCAGCGGCCGCAGTTCAGGAATTGATCGACGTCTTGAAGATCTGAGACGGAGACACTGAGAAGTCTTGAAAGTCGAAACCCAGGGTGAGCGAAAGCAACCCCTGGGTTCTCTAATTGATCAGAAAAGGCAAAGGTGGTCGATTATTTTGGAAGCCGGAGGATTATTTTGTGGGCAGAATTTTCCATTCCTACCTTCGATGCTCAGTGCGCCGTCTTTCTTTCGCACCTTCGGTGCTCAGCGCAGGCAGGGGTGCCTACGCTCCCAGCGCTCCGCAATTCTAGGCTTTCTGCCCCACTGCCCCACTGCCCCACTGACTACTGCCCACTGATTCCCAGTGCTTTCATCTTCCTGTGAAGATGGGTGCGATCGACACCCATCGCCTCGGCGGCTTTCGTCACATTCCCACCGCATTCGCTCAGCTTGTGGATGATGTATTCACGCTGGTATGCATCGGTCGCATCCTTGAACGATTGGAAACGATAGGACGAGGCAGGCGCTTCACCGATGCTGTTGAAGCTGGGCAGGTCGGCCACGTCAATCTTATCGGCATCGTTCATGATGACCACGCGCTCGATCGTGTTCCTGAGCTCACGGACATTTCCCACCCATGAGTAGTTCTGCAGAGCGTCGATCGCATCCGGCAAGAAGGTCTTCGGCTTCTTGCCGTAACTGGCACAGAACTTTTTATTGAAATGCTCGACGAGCGCGGGAATGTCTTCGAGGCGGTCGCGCAAAGGAGGGATCTGAAACGGAATCACATTGAGTCGATAGAAGAGGTCTGCACGGAAATCCCCGCTGTCGATCAGCGATCCCAGAGGCTTGTTGGTCGCGGAAATGACCCTGACATCGACTTTGACGGGAATGTTGCTTCCGACCGGCTCGAATCGCTGTTCCTCGAGGACACGCAACATCTTCGCTTGGACCCGCGGAGACATGTCCCCGATCTCGTCCAAGAAGATGGTCGCACCGTCCGCCATCTCGAACTTTCCCTTCTTGGCCTTCAGCGCACCGGAGAAAGCACCCTTGGCATGTCCGAACAACTCCGACTCGACGAGCTCCTCGGGAATCGCAGCGGAATTGATCTCGATGAAAGGTGCGCCGCTCCGTCTCGACTGTGCATGTATCGCCCGCGCAACCAGCTCCTTTCCGGTTCCTGACTCACCTGATATCAGGACACGACCATCGGTCGGTGCGACAATTGAAATCTGTTTGCGAAGCGCTCGCATGGCCACCGAGTCGCCGATCATCGCGTAGTCGCCCGAAAGATCTTCACGAAGCTGCTTGTTGGCGCGCTCCAGATTGCGCTGACGGATCGCATTGCGAACCGTCAGGACGGTCTTCTCTATCGACAGTGGCTTCTCGATGAAATCGAAGGCTCCGAGTTTGGTGGCACGGACTGCGGTCTCGATGTTGCCGTGGCCCGAGATCATGACGACTGCTGCATCTGCTCCAGCCTCGCGGAGCCTCTTCAGCGTCTCAAGTCCGTCGATTCCGTCACCGAGCCATATGTCGAGAAGAATGCAGGAATAGCCTTCCGTCTCGGACAATTGTAGACACTGGTCTCCCGACGACGCCGTATCGACATCGAATCCCTCGTCCTCGAACACACCCTTGAGCGTGTTGCGAATCCCCTTTTCATCATCTACTACAAGGATCTTCATCGCGGAACTTCTAGCAACTTCGTTTTCCAGATAACTGTAACCGAATCCCCCATCAGGACCGAATCGGCAGATCGATGACAAACCGAGCCCCCTTAGGCTGATTGGCCTCGGCCTTTATTTTGCCGCCGTGCTCGCTGATTACCCGTCTGACAATCGCGAGACCCAATCCCGTCCCTCGGCCCTTGGTCGAAAAGTATGGTTGGAACAACTTCGAGTAATCTCCATCTGCAATGCCACTGCCGTTGTCTTCGACGGTTATCGAAACGGAATCCTGATCGACACCGACCAGAGACCTGATGGTGATTCCCTTTTCATCTTGATCTGCAGGAAATGCTTCCACGGCGTTCTCGATGAGGTTCACGAAGGCACCGCGAAGTTGCTCGGCATCGAGCATCATGCTCGGCATGGCCTCAACCAGATCGAGTGTGATGGTCACCTTCCTTCCGGCGAAATTACCGACGGCCTGGGAGATCACCTCGTTCAGGTCACCGGATTCGAGCTTGATCTCAGGCATCCGCGCAAATCTTGAAAACTCATCGACGAGCCCCTTCAGCGTGTCGACCTCCCTGAGTATCGTGCCCGTGGTATCGTCAATGAATCTCGCCGTCTCCTCTGGGTCATTCGATGTCGGCACGACTGAATCATGGATGTCCTCTGATTTTCTGAATCTCCTCGCAATCCGCTCAGCGGAGAGCTGTATCGGCGTGAGAGGATTCTTGATCTCGTGCGCCATCCTCCTAGCAACCTCCTGCCAGGCAGATGCGCGCTGAGCGGCGATCAATTCGGTCATATCCTCGATCACCATTACGACTCCTGGAATCTCACCCTCACCGGAGGGCAGCGCTCTGACCGAGACGGACGCAGGGATCGATTCCGTCGCAGGTCCTCGTTGCGCACCTTCCGAAACCAACTGCAAATGATCCGATGCCCTTCCGATTCTCCGAGCGCGGTCGACCAATCTACGGAAACGCTCCTCGTTCTCGGCTCCGACCAACTTCTCGAAATCGATGCCGTTGAAATCCGCGTCCTCAAGACGAAACAGATTCCTCGCTGCCGGATTGAGCGTGGTCACACGATTCTCACCGTCGATCGAGATGACCCCCGTGGAGAGTGATTTCAGCACGGCCTCGATGTAACGCCTGCGCTCCTGCAGCTGCTCCGAATTCTGCTCGAGTGTCGCCGACATCTCGTTGAATGACTCGACGAGGATTGCAAGTTCGTCCTCTGCGAAGACCTCGACCCTGTGTCCGAGCTTCCCACGGGCGATTTCATCCGCTCCCTCGGCGAGTGCCTTGATGGGTCCTGTGAGACCCCTAGCTATGTAGATTGCTATCCAACTGGATGCGAACAGAAGCAGAAACGTGAGAACCCCGAGTGTCGAATATCCGATCTGGCTGACCGTCTGCTGCCTCTCCTTCAACTGATCGAACTCCCGCAGAGACCGCTCGGCCCGCTCAGCGACGTCATCCGTCTCGAATCTCTGTGGAACGATGAGCAGCTTCCTGCCATCAGGCAGAGGGCTCGCCACCACATCAAAACCCTTTCCATCCCGGAGGCGCTCATCAGATGAACCAGTCGCACCGAGGCGAACAGCCTCGCGCAGTTCCTCCGACCCGAGCGATCCCACTCCAAGGGCGACTCCTCCATTGGGACTCAGTATCTCTATCCTTGCCAGGTCGCCCGCCTGACGGATCTTCTCGAGACGGTCCTCGTCGATCGATCCCGAAGCCAGAGCGACTCCGACCATCCTCGCCGTCTCCTCCAGTCTCGCGGTCTGATTCAGGATCGTCCTGTCCCGCACCGCACGTGATTCACGGACCACTGTCTCCGGAATCTGTGTGAACCATCGCTCGAGCGCACGATTCATGAACAGAGAGGAGAACACCGCCATCGCGACTATGGGAAGGATGCTGACTGCGAAGAAGTAGAACCAGAGCTTGGTTTTGAATTTAGCTCCGAGCTGGAGCTCACGCCTTTCCCTGACAAGCTTCACGACATTCCTCAGAAGGATGAAGCCGAAGATGACAAAGGCGAAGAAATTCAGGGAAGAGAGTGCGTAGAGAAGCAATGTGTCACTGGCCGTGTCCACGGCAAGGACCTTCCAAACATTGGATGATTGCATCAGAACCAGAAGGATGAGCAACAGAAGCACGACGGATGCAAGCACCCAAGGCACTCCGCGCCTCTTCTTATTCGGACCCTCTGACGTTTGCATGGACGCGTATTTTAGCATAAAGATTGGTCGGTCAAGCCCTTGGAGGGTCCCATCTGAGCCAACATATGAAAGGACGGAACGACTTCTTCTACGACGATAAAGGAACTCTCCGAAGCGGATTTCGGATACTGCTGTTCCTGTCGATCTTTGTGGTCGGAGCTACCACTATGACTGTGGTCCAGATGCAGGTATCCGATCGATACCCGGATCTTCTTCCAACCGATGGGCTCAGATTCATGCTCGTGACCTTCGGTGGCTGGCTGGCTCTGGCGTTGGGAGCGGGCTGGCTTTGCGGAGGGCTGCTAGAGAGACTTCCGATGAAAGCCCTCGGTGCGTCATTCGATGGCGACTGGTTGAAGGATCTGCTCAGTGGCTCTGCGCTCGGATTCCTGACATTCGCCCTTGCCATCGCACTCATCTTCCTGGCAGGCGGTGCATCATTCTCGGTATCGAGTGATTTCACTCCGATGGAATTCATGATGTCCGCTGTCACCGCCCTCGGATTCCTCGCGGTCGGAGCTGCATGGGAGGAGGCTTTCTTCCGAGGATACATTCTGCAGACATTGGATAGATCAGGGTACGCCTGGCCTGCGATCATCGTTACTGCTCTGCTCTTCGGACTACTTCACTCCTCGAATCCCGATGTTTCAGGCATCGCCATCGCGAACACCGTTCTTGCGGGAACCTGGTTCGGTGTCGCATACCTGAAAACGAGAAATCTGTGGTTCGTCTTCGGACTTCATCTGCTCTGGAATTGGACGCAGGGTGCGATCTTCGGAATCGAGATCAGCGGCCTCAAGAACATCGTCGGGATGTCACTCCTGGTCGAGAGCGATAACGGACCCGCGTGGCTCACCGGAGGAAACTACGGAATCGAGGGCGGCATCGCCTGCACGATCGCCTTGCTCCTGTCGATGGCGGTTATTTGGAGAAAACGAGAACAGTAGTCAGTGGGGCGGTAGGGCAGATGATACCTGAGGGGATAAATGCTCAATCCTCATCGTCGTCAATCAGCTATCTAATCCTAAAAATGAATCGTCAATAATTTAAACGGGGTTAGGTGCCAGAAGGCCAACCGCCCCACTGCCCTACTGCTTTCACGCTGCGGAAATCTTGAAACTGATATCGACGGACTTCGCCGAGTGCGTGAGTCTTCCAACGGAGATGAGGTCGACACCGGCTTCCGCGTATCGTCTCACGTTCGTCAGATCGATTCCGCCCGATGCCTCGATAAGAACGGCGGGATTCAGGTTTCGCGACATCTCCACAAGTTTCGCGGCTTCTTCGGGACTCTGATTGTCGAGCATCACAGTGTCGGCACCGGCCTCGATCGCCTCTCTCAGTTGAGCCCAGTTCGTAACCTCGACCTCGATCTTGTGGAGATGGCCGACCCGGGATTTCGCCAGTCTGACCGCATTGGTGATTCCACCGGCCAGGACTATGTGATTGTCCTTGATAAGCACCCCATCATCGAGCCCCATGCGGTGATTCTTCGCCCCACCGATAGTCACGGAATACTTTTCCAGAAGTCTGAGGCCAGGCGTGGTCTTGCGTGTGTCGACGATGGTCGCATCCGTGCCATCGACCGCCTTCACATACTCCCTGGTGAGCGTGGCGATGCCTGACATGCGCTGCATGAGATTGAGCGCAAGCCTCTCTCCCGCGAGAAGAACATCCGCAAACCCTTTCACTGATGCGAGGACGGTCCCCTTCGGAACGAAATCCCCGTCGGTGACATACATCTCCATTTCGGGTCCGTCTTGGTCGAGAGCGAGAAAAACGGTTTCCGCGACACCCAGACCGCATACTACGAGGTCCTCCTTCGCAAGAAACTTCCCGACACCACGTACGTCACGCGCAACCGTGGCCTGAGTGGTTATGTCGCCGCGACCCATGTCCTCGTTGAGGAAGGTCGCTATGTCGGCCATCACTTCGGCGTTCTCAAAGATGTTCATAAAGGAAATTGACCTGTCAGTTGGACAGTGCGTCGAGATTTCTTCTCATCGCCACGGTCTGAATCTCTATCTCGGCGACACGGTCACGGATCTCCTGAACCTTTTCCGAGGGGGCCCTGTCGACGAAGTTCTGATTCGAAAGCTGTCCCTGGAGCTTTGAGAGTTCCCCGAGAAGCTTCTCGATCTGCCCGCCGAGGCGCTCGGCCTCCTTCGCAAAGTCGATCAGACCTTCGAGAGGGATCGCGAGCTCCGCTCCGCCTGAGAGCACCGCACGTGCGGATGCCTTCGGAGCCGTCGAGTCCTCTTCAAGGATGAGGGCTGTCGACCTTCCGAGTTTCAGGATCCGCGCCTCGTTTGCGTCGAAGATCCCGAGCAGGCTCTTCTCCGCCTGCACGTGCATCGCCACCTTGTCCGAGGTCTTGATGTTCATCTCCGCGCGAATGTTGCGCGCCTTGGAGATCAATTCGATGACCGCCCCCATCTCCGCTTCGGCCTTCGCATCGACTCTCGATGAATCGCCCGACGGAAATTCCGTCAGCATGATCGTGGCGATCGATTCTTTGTAGGCGCCATGATTCAGCGCGCTCGATGTCCCGGGAAGTTTGTGCCAAAGCTCTTCGGTGAGATATGGCATGAACGGATGAAGCATCCTCAGCGCTGCCTCGAGAATAGTGATGATTCTCGTACGGGCCCGGTCCCGTGATTCACTCCGGGTCTCGGCGGTGATCTCGTCCTTCACGAGTTCGATGTACCAATCACAGAAATCATCCCAGAAGAAGTGATACAGAATCTGAACCGACTCGTGGAAGTTGTAGTTCGCAAGCGCGCGGTTCACATCGAGTGCAGTCTGATTGAGGCGCGAGATTATCCAACGGTCGGCGATCGAATCTTCGGCACCGACGATCAAGGACGAGGGGTCGACCTTGGCTCCATCCGAATTCAGCAGGCAGAATCTCGTTGCATTCCAGATCTTGTTGGCGAAGTTTCTGAACGATTCGACCTTCTCATCGCGCCATGCGAAATCCGCTCCCGTCGCAGAGCCCGCGAGAGTCATACGTGTCGCATCGACCCCGTACTTCTCAAACACATCGAGCGGGTCGATTCCGTTGCCTTTCGTCTTCGACATCCGCTGACCGTTCTTATCGAGGACCGTTCCGGTCACCACTACGTCGCTGAAAGGCTTCTCTCCGATGAACTTCATGGCGGTCATCACCATTCTGGAAACCCAAAGAAAGATGATGTCGCGTCCCGTGACGAGAACATCCGTCGGATGGAAGTTCACGAGATCTCCCTTCTCGCCATCGGTTCCGTCCCATCCGAGCGATGAGAACGACCACAGCGCAGACGAGAACCAGGTGTCGAGAACATCCTCGTCCTGAACGAGGTCTGATTTCCCGGCTTTCGCTACCGCGTCCTCGACCGAGCGGGCGACGAAGACATTCCCTTCCGAGTCGTACCACGCGGGAATCTGATGTCCCCACCAGAGCTGACGCGAGATGGTCCAGTCCTTGAGGTTCTCGAGCCATGTCGTGTAGACCTTTCTATGGGGAACTTCCGGGGAGAATCGCGGGAGGCCTTCCCTGTTCATCAGGTCCAGTGCGAGGTCACGCATCTCCTCCATCTTGACGAACCACTGTTCGGAGAGAAGCGGTTCGAGCACGGTCTTGCAGCGCTCGCAGACCGGAAGTGCGATTTCGTAGTCCTCTACCTTTTCGAGAAGTCCGAGCTCCTCGAATCTCGCGATGACCTTCTCACGCGCCTCGAACCTGTCGAGTCCTTCGAAGTCCGAACCTGCGGCCGAGTTCATCGTCGCATCGTCGTTCATGACGCTCAGCTGTTCGAGTCCGTGTCTCATGCCGATTTCGTAATCATTCGGGTCGTGCGCAGGGGTGATCTTCACCGCGCCGCTCCCGAACGATGACTCGACGTAATCATCGGCGATTATCTTGATGGTTCTGTTCGTGAGAGGCAGGTCGATTTCCGCTCCGATGAGGTCCTTGTATCTTTCATCCTCGGGATGTACGGCGACCGCAGTGTCACCGAGCATCGTCTCGGGTCTCGTCGTCGCAACGGTGATCGTGCGATCGGTCCCCTTCACGGGATATCTGAGATGAACCAACTTTCCGTCCTTCTTCGTTTCTTCCTTCACCTCGAGATCGGAAAGGACCGTCTTGTCCCGGGGGCACCAGTTCACGATTCTCTTTCCGCGATAGATCCAACCTTCCTCGTAGAGCCTGACGAAAACCTCTCGCACCGCACGGGAAAGACTCTCATCCATCGTGAAGCGTTCACGAGTCCAATCGACGCTCGCACCCTCGCGACGGATCTGCGTGGTGATCTCGTTTCCGTATTGCGCCTTCCATTCCCAGATTCTTTTGGTGAATTCTTCTCTGCCGAGGTCCCATCGGGTCTTCTTCTCCTCGGTCCATAGCTTCTTGGTGACCTGCAACTGCGTCGAGATCCCGGCATGGTCGACCCCGACGAGCCAAAGGGTCTTGAAGCCCTGCATCCTCTTCCATCGCGCGAGCACGTCCATCAATGTGTGCTGAAGGGCGTGCCCCATGTGAAGCGAACCCGTCACATTCGGTGGAGGGATGACGATTGAGAAGGGCTTCGCTTTCGGATCCTTGTTGATCTCGGGCGTGAAGCATCCATTGTCTTCCCAGACCTTGTAGTGACTCTCTTCGGCTTCCTTGGGGTTGTAGGCTTTGGCGATTTCCATGGATTTATCGGCTCTCGGAAACAAGGTTCGTCCCGAGTCTGAATCAACGCTCTTCGGCGAATGTCAGATAGTAAAACAAAAGGGCGTGATTTTCATCCGAAAGGGCGGTTTCAAGGAGTTCAACGGCCCCCTGCGAGCTTTGTGGCGAGGAGAATGGCGGTCTTCATGCTTTCAGCCTCTGCGATTCCCTTTCCCGCGATGTCGAATGCGGTTCCGTGATCGACGGAGGTGCGTATCAATGGGAGTCCGAGTGTCACGTTCACAGCTGCACCGAATGACAGGCATTTCACGGCGATCGTGGCCTGATCGTGGTAGCAGGCGATGACAGCATCGAATTCCCCGCGAAAACCTCTCAGAAAGACCGTATCGGCCGAATGCGGGCCGGTCACATCGATGCCCTCGGCCTGACATTCCTCGATCGCAGGAGTCATCTCCCTGGCTTCTTCCGATCCGAACATGCCATTCTCGGACGCATGGGGATTGACTCCCGAGACCGCTACTTTTGCGGGGCGCCCGATCAACCTCGAAACCTCTTTTGAAGTGAAACGAATCAGGTCCCCGAGCGACTTTTTCGTGATCTTGTCGACAGCCTCCTTGAGCGGTAGGTGGGTCGACATCAGAACGACCCTCAGATCACCTGCGAAGAAACTCATCGCGAATCTCTCGGTCTTGGTGAGACTCGCCAGCATCTCGGTGTGTCCGGGATATGCGTATCCTCCGAGAGCCAGTGATTTCTTGCTGAGCGGTGCCGTGCTGATCGCGTCGACAAGACCCTTTTGCCAGAGATCGACTGCCTTCTCGATGAACTGTCCGGCAGCTTTGCCGCAGTCCGCACGTTCGACCCCGAACTCCAAGGGTTTTTCGATGTTGGCCAGATCGACGATCACGGGCCCTGAGGCTTCCAGAATCTCATTCTCGTCACTCAACACCGGAATATCGCATGGGAGACCCAATCGGTCCGCTGTGAACCTAAAAGTCGCCGCATCGCAGATGATCACTGGGACGCACGAATCCACGACCTCCCCCGTCAATGCCGATTTGAGCACCACCTCGGGGCCGATTCCCGCCATATCACCCACGGTTATCGCGATTTTTTTCTTGATTTGATTGGTCATTTCGCGCTCTGCGGAGATTCTACGGCATGGGGCACACAAAAATCACCTAGGAAAGAAAAAGAACCTGCCTGTTCGGCAGGTTCAGGATGGTGTTCCGTTCGAACCGGGTCAATCGGCCTGTCTTCTGATGAAAGCCGGGCGGGCCAAGTCCTTGGAGTCGACCGATTCCCGTGATGGCGCGACTGATTGCGCGACGCGCGGTGACGCTTCGAGGGAGCCCGAGACCCGGACGTTAGGTGGAACCGCGAAAGCATTGCTGTGCTCGAAACCCGTTGCGATGAGCGTCACGCTCACATCCTCGTTCTCCGAATTGAAAACGGTCCCGAACATTATGTCGGCATCCGTGTGGGCCTCCGCCTCGACCAGCGCGACGGCCTGTTCGATGTCCGTGAGATCCGTGTTCTTCGGGCAATGGAAATTGATGAGGGCACCTGTGGCGCCGCTGATGGAGCTGTTCTCGAGAAGCCTCGACTCGAGGGCTTGTTTCATTGCATCGACCGCGGCATTCGCTCCCGAAGCCGTGCCTGTTCCCATTATCGCGACCCCGCTGTTTTTCATTACGGTGCGGACATCGGCGAAATCTCGGTTTATGGTGCCGGTCGAGGTTATAAGGTCGCTGATTCCCTTGACCGCATGAAGAAGGACGTCATCGGCCCTCTTGAATGCGTCGTGGATCGAAATCTGGCCATAGACCTCGCCCAATCTCGAATTGGGAATCGTGATCACCGTGTCAGCGCAACCTCGAAGTTCGGCAAGACCTTCCTCAGCCTGCTTCATCCGCTTCGCGCCCTCGACGGCGAAGGGCTTGGTCACGACCGCGACGGTCAGAATCTCCATCTCCATCGCGATGGCGCCGAAAACCGGAGCCGCGCCCGTTCCCGTTCCACCGCCGAGCCCGGTGGTGATGAAGACCATGTCAGCGCCCGTCAGAGCATCGGCAATCTTGTTCGTGTCCTCGATGGCGGCGTTACGGCCGACTCCAGGGTTGGATCCCGCGCCGAGCCCTTTGGTGAGAGCCGCGCCCAGCTGAAGCTTGATCTGCGCCTTGGATTGATTGAGAGCCTGCACATCGGTGTTGGCAACTATGAACTCGACGCCGTTTATCCCGGCTTCGATCATTCTGTTGACGGCGTTGCAACCGCCGCCACCTACACCGATCACCTTGATGTTCGCCCCGGTCACACGGGGTTCATCGAAATCTATGTTGATTGGTTTCTTTTTCTTCAAATCGTCGGTCATTTTCAAGAAAGCTGAATCGCAGTCCGTTACCGCCAATCCAGTTGTGAACCCTATTGAAGGAGGTGATTATCCTGAACGCAAGATATTGTGCCTTCGGGGACAGAGGATACAACGATTTGCGGAAAGAAATAAAGTCGCCAGAGAGGGTTTAGTCAGATTTTTTTCCGAACCTGCTCAAAAACTTTCCAAGCTTCGAAGTGAATCCCTCACGCGAACCGTTACCGCCCCTCAACTGACCTCTCATCGAATGAAGCGCGAGACCGCATGCGACCGACCAGTCAGGAGCCTCCACCTCTTCGATGAGTCCCGCGACGAGATCCCTCCTCACGATACCGAGCCTCGTGGGGGCATCGAAGATCTGCTCTGCGAGTTCCACCATGCCCTTGCTCATCGATGCGCCTCCGGTCAGCACGATGCCACTCGAGAGTTGCACATCGCGATCGCGGATCGTAGAAGCGAGGTACTCGAGCAGTTCCTCAGCCCGAGGTTGCATGATTTCCGTAAGCAGCCCCTTGGCGAGCGACCTGGTTTCGGTCCTTCCGACCGGGACTATCTCGATATTGCTCTCGCGTTCATCGGGCCTCAGGAGAAATCCCGCGACACATCCATGCTGGTTCTTGATCTTGTTCGCATCACTGATTGAAACGCGCAGGCCCACAGCGATGTCCTGCGTGAAATGCATCCCACCGAACGGGAAAACCCTGGTTTCCTGCACCGCTCCACGATTGAAGACCATCATGCTGGTGAGTTCGGCGCCCATGTTGATAAGGAGGCAACCGTACTCGCGGTCGTCGTCCGTGAGGACACTTTCCGCTGCCGCGAGGGGCTCCAAAACCAACGAGTCCACATGGTAGCCCGCCTTCTGGATGACCTTCATCAGATTCTGCTTGCCGGCGCTCGGGGTCGTCACTATGTGGACCCGGCTCTCGAGTCGGGATCCCTGCATTCCCACCGGTTCCGCGATTCCATCCTGCCCGTCGACGATGAATTCCTGAGGCAGTCTGTCAGCAATCTCCCATCCCGCCGCCAGTGACATCGCACTTGCCGATTCGATCGCTCGCTCGACGTCCTCATCCGTGATCTCACGGTTCATCCCCGCTCCGCCACCGGCGACCGCGACAACGCCCGACTTGTTCTCACCATGAAGGTGTTCGCCCGAGAGATTGACCGTCAACGCGTCAACCTGAAGACCGCTCTGCCTCTCCGCATCTCCGATCGCCTTCTCTATCGCCTCGAGCACCGACTCGGATGTGGTGACGACTCCGCGCCTCAGACCGCGCGCCTCGGCTTCTCCGATGCCGACGACATTCATCTCGCCACTCTCGGCCGGTTCGCCGATGACACACCTGACCTTACTCGTACCGATATCAAGTCCTACAGCAAGAATGTCGTCCATAAGGTGACCTCAACTAGTTTGATTTGATGAAACTATCTGCCCTTCGCTCTCGGAACGATGACGGGAGCCCCATTGACGACATCGACCGACTGCACCGGGCCGTTCGAAGCCTCGTATTGGGCCTTCGCCTTGATTCCCATGGTGAGACGATTGACGTAGTCCTCGTTCCCGATGATCAGGACTGCCGACCCGCCGTCGCTCTCCACCGTGACCCTCAGATTTCTAAGGTCGGTCGCATCGACTTCTTTTACCCTCTCGACAAGGTTGTGTTGCGCCCACTCGGTTTTGAGTCGTCCGTATAACTCTATCCTCTTCCTGTTTTCCTCGGTCGCCACCGGGGTGTCCGCCGTATTCAGCCCCCTCATGACGAATGGAGCATTCGGGTCCCCCTTCCTCACAAGATCGAGCTGTCGCCCATCCTCGTCATACCAGATGTCCTGGCCCTCGAGGCGGAAGACCGCGGCCCGTTCGCGCTGGACGACACTCACACGGAGTCCGTCCGGCATCTTTCTCGATACAGCCACCCTCCTCACATAGGCGAGTTCACCTACTTTCTGCCCTATAAGGTCCAGGTCGATCATGAACGAGTGCTGTCTCGGATCCGCCGACTCGCCTTTTGGCTCCTGCCTAACCAGATTGGTGACGAGCTTCCTGATCTCCTGTGCCCTCTCACGACCTTCTGCGTTCTCAGGGAATCCAACCACATCGATGAGTTCGTTCCTGACCTTGAAGAAGCTCGATGCGACGACCGCCTGATATCCGAAATACCCGGCCGAGCCGAGGACTCCGAGTATGAGTGCCATCAATGCGACCGGCACGAATTTCCTTGCGAGACCCGGACCGCTCGAGCGCGAGCCTCTTCTGCGCGAGGTCACCGCCTTGTTCGTCGTTCTCTTTACCGCTCTCTTTTTTCCTGATGATGCCATTTCTGAATGTGAATCGAATCTTAACTACCGAGTAAATCTATCAGACTTTCCGCGATGCAAGCAGCGCGATTATCTCATCGGAGAGCCGGGTGACGTTCCCGGCACCGAGTGTCACCACCACATCACCCTCACGGGCCTCCTCGACCGCCACCTCCGCGGCGATGTCTATGTCCCCGATGTACCGCACATCCTTGTGGCCGTACTGCCTTATGTTGTCGGTGAGAGTCTCCGCGGTTATGCCTTCTATGGGAGACTCGCTCGCCGCATAGATGTCCAATATGAACAGGACGTCTGCGTTGTTGAAACAGAGTGCGAAGTCGGCGAAGAGCTCCTTGGTCCTCGAGTATCTGTGGGGCTGGAACACCACCACGGTCCTTCTTCCACCCGAACCGGTCTTCGCCGCCGAAAGGGTCGCGAGAATCTCAGTCGGATGATGCCCGTAATCGTCCACCACCGCAACGCCTCCGACCTCGCCCTTGAACTGGAATCTTCTATTGGCGTTCTTGAAGGTCTTGAACGCGGCGGCGATCTTCTCGAAGGGGACATCGAGTTCCAAGGCGACAGCCGTGGCGGCTAGTGCGTTGTACACGTTGTGCTTGCCCGGCACCGGGAGGTGAATCTCCCCGAGGGGTTCGTTGCGGAGCCTGACCGTGAACGTCGAACCGAACTTGTTGTCGTATCTGATATCGAACGCCGATATGTCGGCCTGTGCCGTCATTCCGTAGGTGACCCTGCGTCTTTTGATCTTCGGCAGGATCAGTTGGACGTTCGGATCATCGAGGCAGAGGATCGATGCGCCGTAAAATGGGACCTTGTTCGCGAAATCGGTGAAGCACTGGACGACATCATCCATGCCCTTGTAGGACTCCATGTGCTCCTTGTCGATGTTGGTGATCACCCCGATCGTCGGATTCAGCATCAGAAAAGACCTGTCGCTCTCATCGGCCTCGGTTACGAACCATTCGCTGCCACCGAGCTTCGCATTCGATCCCAATGATTCGACCACGCCCCCGACGACGGTAGTCGGATCGACCCCTGCGTGCGTCAGCACCTGCGAGACCATGGATGTCGTCGAGGTCTTTCCGTGGGTTCCCGCAACGGCGACCGAATAGGGTTTGAGGGTCATCAGCTCCGCGAGCATCTCCGCGCGCGGAATCACGGGGATTCCGCGGCGTCTGGCCTCCACCACCTCCGGATTGTCCGCCTTGACGGCCGAGGAGTATACGACGACCTGCGCGTCACCGACGTTCTCCGCGTCGTGTCCCTCGAAGATTCTGGCACCGACTTTCTCCAGGCGGTCCGTGTTCGCAGATTTCCTGGCATCGGAACCCGATACATCGAACTCTAGTCCTATGAGGACCTCGGCGATTCCGCTCATCCCGATGCCGCCGATGCCGATGAAATGGATTCTCTTTACGTGTCTGAACATGTTGGAATTCTCCGCCTCAGTGTTTCAGTTGCTCGATGAGGTCGGCTGTGACCTGTGCCGCATCCGGCTTCGCAAGTATCCTCGCGGCTTTCTCCAACGAGTCTATCTTCTCTGGATTCCGAATCAGCTCGGCGAGTTCGGCCGCTAGACTCTCCCCGGTGAGGTCCGATTGGAGAATCATCCGTGCCGCACCGGCGTTGACGAGCGCCTCGGCATTCCGCCTCTGATGGTCGTCGGCCGCTGTCGGCAACGGAATCATGATTGCGGCCCTGCCCGCGGCGGCGAGCTCTGCACAGGTGGTCGCTCCTGCCCGGCAGATCACCAAATCGCTCTTCGCGAAACCGTCCACGATCTTGGAGATGTAGGCGTTCACATCCGCGGTCGTCCAACCTGCGGACTTATAGCCTGCCGTGACCTTCTCGAAATCGACATCACCGGTCTGATGCGTGATGACAAGTTTTTCTTTGAATTCCTCGAGCAACGGAAGGGCATCGAGCATCGCAGTGTTGATCGCGCGCGCGCCCCTCGATCCGCCGAAGATCAAAAGCTCGAATTTATCGGAACGCTCTCTCGGAGGAATCTCGAAGAATTCCTTTCTGACCGGATTCCCGGTGACCACTCCCTTCTTCTTGAAGTATCTGAGCGCCTCCACGAATGTGAGAGCGGCCTTGTCGACGAATCTCGCGAGTTGTCGGTTAGTGAATCCCGGCAGCGCGTTGGATTCCATAACCAGGGTAGGTATGCCCATTATGCTCGCCATCATCAGCACTGGTCCCGAGACATAGCCACCGGCGCCCACCACCACATGCGGTCTGAATTCTCTGAGAAGCGTTCTCGCCTCCATGAAACTCTGGGGCAGCACCGCCAGACCTCTGATCTTGTCGACGAGGCCGACGTTCTTGAGTCCACTGCTATGGATGAGCGCGAGCTGGAATCCGTTCTCGGGCACGAGCCTCGTCTCGAGTCCGTGCGCGGTCCCGACGAAAAGGACCTCCGACGCAGGATCTCGGCGGAGGAGTTCCTTCGCCACGGCGATTCCTGGATAGATGTGTCCGCCGGTTCCTCCGGCTGCGATCAGAACCTTCATACGAATATCAGATCATCTGGCGGAAACCTTCTTCGACACTGTTCTCCTTCTCGTGCGTCTCACGGGTGTCCGTCCCATGTCATCGGCATAGATCTGCTTGTCCTCGTCGCGTTGGGATGCGATGTTGAGAAGCACGCCCACCGCCAGCAACGTCATCACGACCGAGGTCCCCCCATAGGATATGAACGGCAATGGAATCCCCTTCGCTGGCAGGATCGAGATTACGACACTGATGTTGAAAAGTGCCTGGGTGATTATGCCCGTGATTATGCCAAAACCCAGCAGCATCCCGAATCGGTCGGGGGCGTAAAGCGCCGCGACCGACCCCCTCCACAAGAGCAGACCGAACGCGATGACCACCATTCCCGTTCCGATGAGCCCGAGCTCCTCACCAACCGTGGCGAAGATGAAATCGGAATATGGATAAGGCAGATAGAACAGCTTCTGTTGCCCGAGCGCGAAACCCTCCCCGAAGACTCCGCCCGAGCCGATGCCCATCAGCGACTGACAGATCTGATAGCCGGTCCCCTGCTTCTGACTTTCGGCGCATGGGTCCATGAATGCGATCAGTCGGGCGATTCTCCATGGCGCGATGAACAGCATGATCGCGAGAAACGAAAGACCCAGTCCCACTATCGATCCAACATGGAGCCATCTTGCTCCGGCGGCGAAATAGACGAGGACGAAAACCGCCATGATGACGGCAGTGGTGCCGAGATCAGGCTCGATGACGATGAGAGCCCCGATGAGTCCCGTCACGGCCACGGCCGGAACCATGGTCTTCATCACATCGCCGATGCGATGGGAGTTCATCGCGAAGAACCAGGCGAGAAAGATGGGAACCGTTATCTTGGCGAGTTCGGAAGGCTGAAAGGAGAATCCGGCGAATCGTATCCATCTCCGAGCGCCATTGATCGCTGGAAACCCGAACACCGCGAGAAGCAGAATCACGGTAAGTACCAATCCCCCGACGACCACGTACATGTTGTTGAGTCTGCGATAATCGAACCTGCTTGCCGCAAACATCACCCCGAGACCGATGACTGTGAAGACGAGCTGCTTCAGGAAGTAGAGCATCTGCGTCTCGTTTTGAGTCTCCCTCAGAGAAATCATCGCAGAGGCCGAATAGACCATGATCACGCCGAACAGTGACAACCCCGTCACGAGGGCGAACATGAGCCAATCCATTCTTCCGCTTTCGGTATTCATCCGAGCCTGCTCACCTCTTCCTTGAAAACCCTTCCGCGATGTTCGAATGTCTCGAACATGTCATAGGACGCGCACGCCGGAGCGAGCAGAACGCGGTCGCCCGACTCGGCGAGCCCGAAAGCCTTGTTCACCGCATCCGCCATCGACGTCGCCTCGATTATCCCGATGTGAGCCGAAAGCTCCTCCTTGATTCTCTGTGCGTCGTCACCTATGACGACCACCGACCTCACAGATCTCTCCATTGGGGCGATGAGTGGCGCGTACGGCGCGTTCTTCCCCTTTCCTCCGAGAATCAGAACGGTTTTTCCCGCCTCGCCCTCGAAAGAGTCCACGGCCTTGACGGCGGCGTCGACCGACGTCGCCTTCGAATCGTTGAAGAATGACACCCCCGCAACCTCTCGGACGAACTCCAGTCGATGCTCGACCCCTCGAAACTCCCGCACGGCCTCCCGTATCGTCTCGGGTTCCACCCCGCATGCCAGAGCGGCGGCGCTCGCCGCAAGAACGTTCTCGACGTTATGGATTCCCTTGACCCGGATGTCGTCCCTTGTCATCAGAACACGTTCGGAATTGCCCGCTCGGCTCACAAGGTCCATTCCTCGCAGGAACAGTCCCTCCTCCAATTCGTTCTTGACGCTGAATCTCGTCACATGGGCCAGGAGTCCGCCGCCCCAGGATGCCGTCGTCTCGTTGTCGGCGCTGAGTACCGCGAGGTCATCCGAGGTCTGATTCATGAACAGCCTGTGCTTCGATGCGGCATAGTCGCTGAAGAAATCGTAGCGGTCCATGTGATTCGGAGTGACATTGAGACAGATGGCGATGTTGGGACGGAAATACTTTATGGTCTCCAATTGGAAACTCGAGGTCTCGACGACGGTCCAGCTGTTTTCGGTGGTCTGCTCAGCGATATCGATAAGAGGAGTGCCGATGTTCCCTGCCACGAACGTCTCGAGACCATCACGACGGAGTATCTCTCCGACAAGTGTCGTGGTAGTGGTCTTGCCGTTGGAGCCGGTGATCCCCACGATGCGACCCTTCATGAATCGAAACGCAAGTTCGATCTCACCGATCACCTCGCCGTCCTTCCTGTCCACATAACGCGCTGGAATAGTCTTGGTCGGAACCCCGGGGGAAATGACCACAAGCTCGATCTGATCGAGCAACCAGGAGGGAATGTCGCCATCGATGAGACCGACCCCCTCTTCCTTCAGGGCTGTCGCGGCATCGCTCCATTCGGCGATGGGTTTCCGGTCATGGAGCGCGACGATCGCTCCCTTTCGCGCGAGGAAGCGCGCCGACGCGATGCCGGATTTACCCGCACCGAGCACCAATGTCTTTTTTGAAACCAGCTCCATCGACGGCATTCAAAACTGCGGAAAGCGGACCGATGTCCGCCCTCCCGAAACCAAAACATTTTCAAGGTCCAGATGCCTGCTCCGCGAGCGAGCCGTCATCTGAGCTTCAGAGTCGACAGACTCATCAATGCGAAGAGTATCGCGACTATCACGAATCGGAAAACGACCTTCGACTCCTTCCATCCCGACAATTGGAAATGATGGTGAATCGGGGACTGCAGAAGAAGTCTCTTTCCGGTACCCGTGGTCCTCTTGGTGAATTTGAAGAACGATACCTGCACGATGACGGACAGCGCCTCGATTATGAAGACCCCCATGATGAAGATAAGCACGAATTCCTGTTTCGTGAGTATCGCGACGGTCCCGAGTGCACCGCCGATTGCAAGGGAGCCCACATCACCCATGAAAACCTCTGCAGGGGGTGCGTTGTACCAAAGGAATCCGAGACTGGCCCCGACCATCGCCCCGCAGAACACCGTAAGTTCCGCCGCTTCGGGAATCTGCGTGAGGTCGAGGTATGCCGCCCACCGCGCGTCACTCGTCGCATAGGTGAGTGCCGTGATCGCCCCCATCGCGATGAGCCCGACACTCGTCGCGAGACCATCGAGACCGTCGGTGAGATTCACAGCGTTCGACGATCCCAGAAGGACGAACGCCATGAAGACAAGATAGACGTAAGGCCCTATGTCGGTTATCTGGCTTATCGCGGTCTGTTTGAAGAACGGGACACTAAGGTTCCACGGATAATCAGACATGTAGAACATGAATCCCCATACGACGACCGTTGTCGCGAGTTGACCGAGGAGTTTCTGACGTCCCGTGAGTCCGAGACTCCGCTTTTTGACGATCTTTATGTAGTCATCGAGGAAGCCGATCAGCCCGAACGAGGCCGTAGCCGCGACCGCAAGCCACATGTAGAGACTGTCGAGCCTGGCCCAGAGCATCGTGGAGATGAACACGGCTCCGAGAATGAGCACCCCACCCATCGTCGGCGTGCCCTTCTTTTCCTGGTGCTCCTGGGAGAGTTCCTCCCTTATCTCCTGTCCGATCTTCAGCTTCTTGAGTTTGCGTATAACCGGTCCGCCGAGGAGGAGCGATATGAGAAGCGCGGTGATCGTCGCCCAGGTGGTTCGGAACGTCACATACTGGAAGACGTTGAAACCTTTGTAGAAGATCGACTCGCCCCCGACGCCGAAAGTCTTGAACATCCATTCGAAGAATATGTGATACAACATGTCGCTCCACGCTCCTCTCGTCTTTCGGCCACGGGCCTACTCCGTCTCGTAAAGCTCCAGAATCTTTTCGACGACCTTCTCGGTGCGCACCCCGCGCGAACCTTTCACAAGTATGATGTCTCCCGGGCGGATGAACTCCGCGACGCGATCGGCGGCGAGAGCGGAATCATCCAGGAATTCGCACCCGGCGACCCCGGACTCCTTCGCCCCGATCATGAGTTCCCTCGCATCCCCCTCGACGGCGAAAAGCATGTCTATCGGATGTCTCGCGATCGCCTCGCCGGTCTCGCGATGCACCCTGGCGGAATCGGGACCTAGTTCGCGCATCTCACCGGCGACAACGATACGTCTCGCAGATGCCGCACCGCCCTCGCAAAGCGTCTCGACCATGGAGATCAATGCCGCCGGATTCGAATTGTAACTGTCGTTGATGAGCGTGATTCCGTTTTTGAAATAGACGACCTCTCCGCGCATCGCCGGAGGAGTGGCCTTCGAGAGCGCGTCGGCGATCTGGTCCACACCCATTCCGAATGCGTGTCCCACCGATGCGGCGGCAAGCGCGTTCATGATGTTGTGACGCCCATTGAGCGGGAATTCGACCAAGGCCTCGCCCGACGGTGTGATCAATCGGAATCTGGTCCTTCCGAATCTTTCGAAGTCGATGTCGCGAGCCGTGATCTGAGCCTTCTCTCCGAGTCCGAAGAAAAGATTGTCCCCATCGTGCAGCCCCGTCATCGCTAACACCCGGAAATCATCGGAGTTTAGTACCGCGACACCGCCAGGCTTCATTCCCTCGACGAGTTCGCCCTTCGCCTTCGCTATGTTCTCTATAGTTCCGAGATGTTCTATGTGTACGGGCATCACGCAGAGTTCCACTGCGAAATCCGGCGGGGTGATGCGGCAGAGGCGCTGGATCTCGTTGTTCGGGGTCGACATCCCCATCTCGAGCACCGCGACATCGTACGAGTCATCTGCCACGAGTTTGAAGACTGTCAGCGGCAATCCGATTCCGTTGTTGTAATTCTTCTCGCTCCTGAGAACCTTGCGACCAGATTCAGACAGGACGAGTGCGATGAGTTCCTTCGCCGTAGTCTTGCCTGCGCTCCCGGTGATCCCGACCACCGGGCGATTCCACCTTTCGTATATCCCCTTTGCAGTCCTCTGCATTGCAGCGATGCAGTCATCGGAGAAGATGAGTCTGTCCTTGAACTGCTCGAGAATCCCGCGGTGCTCCTCGTATCTGTCCGGTCGCACGACTGCCGCGATCGCCCCGTTCGAAAAAGCGGCTGGCACGAAGAGATGTCCGTCTCCGAAATCGCCGTTGAAGCAGTTGTTGCTGAAATCCGGTTGTGACAACGCGAAGAAGACGTGACCGGCTCGGATCTCCCGGGAGTCGAAGTGGAATCCACCGACCTCCTGCTCGAGACGCGACAGGTCGGAGCCCTGATAGACCCCTCCCGTCAGAGCGATTGCATCCTTCAATATCAAATCAGTTCTCCTGCCATCTGCCTGATTGAAAGCGTGGAATCCTCCTCGAGGGGATCGCGCGATGGCATCGCGGCGACGAGCCTCTTCTTCCCACTTCCGTTCCTCGGGGAATCGGTGTTCCTATTGGCCTCGGTACGCCTCTCCTGGGCGGGAGCAGGCTCATCACCCATCGGACCAATGGAATCCGGTGATGCATCCGGAGGAATCTCCGGAATGATCTCTTCGACAGGTCCTTCGTCCCTGACCGTTCCGTCAGGTACCACATTGAGTTCGGGAAGAATCTGCTCGGCTATATCCCTGAAGACCGGAGCCGAGACCGCACCGCCTCCACCGGCACCCTCATCCATCACCACGGCGATGACGACTGCCGGGTTCTCCGCCGGAGCGAATCCAATGAATGAGGAGATGTATTTCGATCCCTCCACCCTTCGCGTCTTCGGGTTGTACTTCCACGCAGTGCCGGTCTTCCCTGCAGATGTGTATCCGTTGAGTTGCGCCTGCCTGCCTGTGCCCGTGAGGACCACTTCCCTGAGCATCTTTCTGATTGCGGCCGCAGTCTCGGGGCTCACGACCGACTCATCGGCCTTTCTCGCCGGTGCGAACTTCGAGCCATCGGGTTCCCGATACTCCTTGATGATGTGGGGTTGGACTCGGACGCCATCGTTGGCGATAGCAGCGAACGCCGATGTCATCTGCAGTGCAGTGACACCTATCTCGTAACCGATGGACATCGAACCGAGACTGCTCCCGCTCCACTTATCAGGACGGCGCAACTGACCGCCCAGTTCCCCGGGGAGTTCTATGTTGGTCTTCTCGCCGAAACCGAATTTCCTCACCCAGTCGTAGTAGCGTTCGCGCCCGAGTTTGAGACCGGTCTTGATTGCACCGACATTGCTGGATTTGGCCATCGCGGTCGCGACACTCACGACTCCGTATCTACCGGAATCCTTGAAGGTGTGTCCACCGACCGTTATCACCCCTGGATTGAGGTCTATGTTCGCCCTCGGATCGACGATCTTCTCTTCCACCGCCGAACCGTAGGTCACAAGCTTGAACACCGATCCAGGCGCATAGACGCTCTGAACGGCGAGGTTCATCCATCGCTCGGGTTTGGCCTTCGCATAATCGTTGAGATCGAATGTCGGGTAGTTCGCAAGTGAGAGAATCTCGCCGGTGCGCGGGTCCATGACGATCGCCATCGCCGATTTCGCCCCAGCCGCCTTGGCCCCCTTTTCGAGTGCGACTTCGGTCTTGTGCTGTATCGATGTGCTGATGGTGAGAACGATATCCCGCGGAGGTCTTTTCTGATGCGACTCCGACTGAAAGACGCGACCGTAACGATCGCGGCTTACCCAACCCGTCTCGTTCGTTCCGCTCAAGACTCCGTTCTGGGACTGCTCAATCCCAGCCTGCCCCTTGTCGTCCGAGTTGCTGAACCCGATGACGTGCGCGGCGAGAGTGCGACCCGGGTAAGTGCGCCTCTGTTCGTCCTGCCAAACCAGCGAACCGGCTGCGGGAGCGTTCTCCCCTGATTTGTAGAGTTCCTTTATGACCTCGCTCGCCCTTTCGAATGTCTCGTCGTCGAGCTTCCGCGCGAGATAGACGAATCTCCTCCCCGCCTCTTTGCCCTTGGTCATTATCGATACCAGTTCCGCCCTCTTCACGCCGATTATCGGAGCGAGCCTCTTCGCGACACCATCGATGTCGGGGATCTTCGTCGGGTCTGAGACGAGTGCGCGCACCCTGATCGATACCGCGAGAGGACGATCGTCACGATCTACGATTGTTCCGCGAAGCGGCTTCCTTTCGAGCGGATCTCGTCTTTGTCCGACCGCCGCCGCCTTCAGCTCCTCGTGTTGGCTGACCTGCAGATGAACGAGCCTCACGCCGACCGCCAGGAACCATATTGCAAAAAACGCGATCACGAGAGTGATGCGCGTGAAGGCAAGCTGTGAAAAGTTTTCTCGTGGTCGGGTCGGTTGGGGCATCGGGGGTGGACTGCTCGGATCAGGTTTTGCTTCAGCGCTCTCTCTTCTGGGAACGGTCGGAGACGAGTACGAGTTCGGGGTTCTTCATCTCTCCACCGAGGACGCCAGAGGAAAGTGTCTTGACGGTGGGGTGGCCTTCGAGCGACGCCCTCTCGGGTTTCGGGAGAACCGATCCATCCGTGGCTTCATAGCCCTTGATGTTCCTCGCGCTCATCGGAATGAAACCCAATTTCGCCGCAGCCCTGCTGATGTGTTCGGGGCTCATGGCCTCGGCTTTCAGTGCGACCAGACGCCTGCGCTCGGCCCTCTGCTCTTCGATCTGTCTCTTGAGATTGTCACTGTCCATTCCAGTGTTTACGGAGTCGACCTGATTGGTGACTGCGAGGATGAAACTCGAAGCGATAAGGATGACGGCGGCGGCGAGGAATGCCTTGGTCTTCTTGCTGGCCAAGAAACCCTTGCCGGAGCTTCCACTGCCTATGCTCTTGCTCGAAATAATTCTCTTCTTTCCCATCTTTTACTCCGTTTCCAAACTTGCCGTCCTCTTGCACACCCTCAGCTTCGCACTCCGCGCCCTGGGATTCATCTCGATCTCCGCATCATCTGCCACGACAGGCTTGCGGGTGACCAGGTCGATTTTCTTCTCCGCACCGCAGACGCATTTCGGAAATCTCGGCGGACATGAACAACGTCCGTTCCATTTCAGAAATCGCTGCTTCACGATTCTGTCCTCAAGTGAGTGGAAGGTGATGATCGCCATCCTTCCTTCGGGATTCAAAAGATCGATCGCATCATCTATGAACGTCTCCAGAACTTCGAGTTCATGGTTTACCGCGATGCGCAACGCTTGAAAGGTGCGTGTCGCGGGATGGATCTTGTCCTTGGGGTTCCTGCCGACCGCCTTTTCGACCAGCGCCGCGAGCTCCCCAGTCGTCGCCACCGGATTCCCATCCTCGCGACGCTCGACGATGCGCCTCGCGATCCTCCTCGACTTTCGCTCCTCGCCGAAGTTGTAGATCACATTTGCAATCTCCTCTTCGGAAAGTCTCTCGAGGAGTTCCGCCGCCGTCTCATCGTCCGATTCAGCATCCATCCTCATGTCGAGCGGAGCATCGAATCGGAAACTGAAGCCGCGCTCGCCTGAATCGAATTGGAGTGATGAAACTCCGAGATCAGCCAGAATTCCGTCGACGCCTTCGATCCCCGCCTCGGCGACCAGTGCGTCGATTTCAGCGAAGTTCGCATGGACCGCAGTGAATCTCGCTCCGAATTCCTTCAAGGATTCCGAAGCCAGTCTCAACGCTTCGATGTCCTGATCGATTCCCAGCAACCTCACGCGGTCGGACGCCTCGAGAATCGCTCGGGAGTGCCCCCCGAGACCCAAGGTCGCGTCTATGAAGACACCGCCACGGGAGGATTCGAGCAGATTGATCGTTTCCTTCAGGAGAACGGGCCGATGAATCTCGTGGTTTTCCGGTCTCACTTGGTTCAAAGATCAGTCAAAATATTGATTTTGTTGGCTTTAGCGTCTTCCGGATCTTCCGGGAACGAGATAAACACCCCGTTTGGTCTGAAAATCGGGAGTGCTTAACTGCCCGATTAAGCATTTGTTTGTGGGTCCCTTTTCAATGTCTTGAAAGGGCAATCCCGAAGACAGACGGCATCTTACGCATACAAATACAGGGTGTCAAGGCAAAAATGCTTAATTCACCTGCTTAAGCACAAAAATGTCGTCTGATTGAGCTAAACCATTGATTTTCGGGGGCTAACTTGCACTAATGTCGCCAAAGTATTAGCCTTCCCCACTGTCGGGAAGGTCCCGGGAAATGAAATCCGTGACAATCCGCCCGTAAAGCCTTGAAAAATGGAGACTTCATTCGCCCAACTGTTGTTTTTCGGACTGATCGCCGCCTTGGCGAACGTGGCAGGCGGAGCTGTTCTTTTCCCCGCTGGTCTGAATGCGCGTTATCGCAGTTCCCTGAGATTCGTCCTGGCGCTCGGGGCTGGGTTCATGCTTTCGGTGACTTTTGTCGAGGTCATTCCCAAAACGGTCGCGCTTTGGCAGACATCGGAGCCCGCTACCGGTCATTCCGACACGCTTTATGTCCCGATGCTCCTGATACTAGGTGGCTACATGCTCACCCAGTTCTTTGAGCACACCTTCGCCCCGCATTTCCATCTTGGGGCGGAGGTCGAATGCGACCATTCCCTTCCGAAGAAATCCGCCTACTCAGCGACCAGCGGTTTCATGATTCACTCCTTCTTCGATGGAGTGTCGGTCGCCGCCGCATCGGTGCTGGACTTCAAGATCGGCCTTCTGGTTTTCATCGCTGTGTTCCTTCACAAGTTTCCGGAGGGATTCACCATCGGCTCGATGCTGATGGCCGCGGGACAGAGTCGCAAACAGGTATTGATTGCCACTTCTCTCGTAGGAGCGACAACACTGCTGGGTGCCATCTCCTTCTACCTGGTCGGAAGCACGATGGGATTCACGGTCGCCTATGCGTTGCCTTTGGCATGCGGAGTGACTCTCTATGTGGCGGCGAGCGACCTCATTCCCGAGATAAACCATCACGGAGGCAAGCGACCGCTCGTCTCCTTCTTCGTGTTCGCGGGCGTCGCCCTGTTCTTCCTTCTGCACTTCGCTCTGCATTCGGCGTTGAGCGCTCATTGAGAACCTTTTACTTTCCGCACTCGTATTTGGCACTATCGAAGTGAAGATGAGGTTCCCAACCATCAAAGCATCACTTGCCACGCTCTGCCTGCTTTTCTCGGCATGGGTGTCGGGCGTCAATGCTCAGGGCTCGATCAACGACTCACCACTCCCTAAAACGGACAAACTGGTGAACGACTATGTCGGCGTGCTCGACCCGCAGAAGGCGCGCGAGCTAGAGGACAAACTCAGGCTCTTCATGGCCCGCACCGACCCGAAGGTCGTGATCGCCGTTGCCATCGTCGATACCACGGATGGAAGGGACATCTTCGATTACTCTCTTGCGGTGTCTCGTGGATGGAAAATCGGTACCAAGGATGCCGACAATCCGAGCGCTCTCCTGCTCCTCGCAATCGGCGACAGAAAGTACTTCACACAGATCAGCCGAGATCTTGAGGACGAACTGCCAGATGGGCTCGTCGGAAGAATCCAACGCGAATTCCTGGTGCCCGCGCTGAGGCGTGGCGACTACGACGCCGCTGTTACCGACACGCTCGATGCTTACATGGCGACGATCGCAGAGAAGGCCGGCATCAAGGACCCGGAATTCGCAGGACCGAACCGAGGCGGTGAATCCGACGGCATCGGCATCGCGGAACTTTGCTTCGGTCTTGTCATGTTGCTTCTCTTCGTCATCTTTGCGGTTGGAAGAGGAAGAGGTCGTAGCGGAAAGGGCGGTGGAAGCGGCTTCGGAGACGTCCTGCTTCCAATGCTCGTAGGCATGGCTCTGAACAGTTCGAGCCGGGGCGGCTGGAGCGGTGGTGGGTCGAGCGGATGGGGCGGAGGAGACTTCGGTGGATTCGGTGGAGGAGATTTCGGAGGAGGAGGCGCAGGCGGGAGCTGGTAGAAGCTGACCGCGGCGAATTGCGATATGCCGTTCAGGAAGGAATTGGAAAAGTATCTCGAAGCGTTGCGCAGTGCGCATGCGGAGAATCTCGTGTCAGTCATCTTTTATGGATCCGCGATACTCAAAGACGATCCACGGAGTGACGAGGTGCATCTTCTCATCACGCTAAAGAAGATTTCCGCGGAAGATCTCGCGGCAGGCGCCACATCGATGAAGACATGGATGAAAGGCGGTTATCCCGCACCCGTCTACTTCACGGAATCGGAACTCAACAAGGGAGCGGACGTCTTCCCGATCGAGTTCAACCACATGAGACATGCGCATGAGGTCGTGTTCGGAAAACCGGTGCTCTCCGAAATCAACATAACCAATGCGAACATCAGACATCAGGTGGAGTTCGAACTCCGGAGCAAACTCCTCCGACTCAGGCGCGCCGTGATCGAGACTTCTCCGACAGGAAAGGATCTCGTGTCGCTGATGGCGAACAGCCTTCCGAGTTTCATCTCTACGATGCGCGCCGCAGTGCTTCTGAAGACGGGAGTCTCGCATGTCGACCGACCGAAGGTGGCGAAGTCCGCCGCTGACGAATTCGGTCTCGATGGCGATGTCTTCAAGACGATCCTGGACATACGCGCGAGCGGTGACGCGGTGAAGATCGAGGATGCCGACAAGCTTTTCGACAGGTACCTCGCACAGATAGAAAAGGTGATAAAGACAGTCGACAGCCTGTAAAATGCTGTCATAGGAGAAACGACAATATGAAAAGAACAATACTTCTTTCCATCGCGATCTTTGCGGTATTCGGTCTCAGCGGATGCAGCTACAACGAACTCACCGCCCAGCACCAGCAGGTGAAGGGCGCATGGGCGAATGTCGAGAGCTCGATGCAGAGACGCGCCGACCTGATACCGAATCTCGTGAAGGTCGCCCAGATGAGCGCCGTCCAGGAGCAGGAGGTGTTCGGACAGATCGCCGAGGCGCGGTCGAAACTTCTGAATGCGAAGGGTGCGGCGCCGCTCGGAGCCGACGGCGATAAATCACCCGAACAGAAGCAGGCGATCATCGAGGCGAACAACAGCTTCGGTGGAACCATCGGAAGACTTCTCAGCATCGCGGAGAATTACCCGGACCTCAGATCGAACGAGGCGTTCCTGCAACTGCAGAACGAACTCGCGGGAACGGAAAACCGCATCAACGTAGCACGAACGGATTACAACAACATCGTGACGACGTACAACACGAGCAGGAACCAGTTCCCGGCTGTGATCACCGCATCGATATTCGGATTCAAGGAGGAGGCGTTCTTCAAGGCTGACGAGGGAGCGCAGAAGGCTCCGGATGTCGGAAGTCCGGATTCACTCAGAAGGGATTCGAAGTAGTTCAGAATCCGCGCGAGTTGCACATGGAGCAATGATCGCACGCCCTGCCTGGTTCATACGGGCAGGGCTTTTCCTTTGACAGATCGTTGAAGATCTCATCGGCGAGAAGTTGCAGGAATCTCTCCTGGCTCGGATGCGACGCGGGGAGATTCGCGGAGGGTGAGTCGATCTTGGTCTTCGCCCGGTCGATCGCCTCGGATATCTCGGATGCACCGACGACAGTGAGGCCCTTCGACTGGATCATGCCGAGAATCTGATGGGCTATGTCGCGAGCCTGGGTCCTGTCCATCACTGTCCTGTCTACTTGGATTTTTCTTCGGGGAGGATGTCGATGTAATCGACGACGCCGACGATTGCGGAATCGATCGCCGCACCGGCTTTGCCCGTCGCCGCAGTCGACGCCGACCAACCTTCCTGCGCGATGATCACGATGTCGCCTTCACCTGAGTCGACCGAATCGAGTGCGAGGCATGTGTAATCCATGTCCTTACCCTCGGGCGAAATCTGCCGACAGAGCATTATCCGCGCACCCTCGTAACGCTGATTCTTCTGCGTCGAAACTACGTTCCCGATGACTCTCGCGATCAGCATCTATTTCTTCTTCTCGACGTTGCGGATGTGGTTCTCGGAATCGACTATCCCGATGATGGTGCAGTCGGTCGGCGTGTCCTCGCGCTTGAATGGGAAGCTGGCCTCTTTTCCTCGACACCAGAAGACGAGTTCCCCTACTCCGGCTCCGGCGGCATCGAGGGCGATCATGGGTTGTCCCTTTGGATTCAGGTCGGCATCGAGGGTCTGCACGATGAGAAGCTTGCGTCCCTTGAGCGACTCGTTCTTGGCGGTCGCGACGACATTTCCTATGACCCTGGCCAACTGCATGTGAAGTTTCCTGGAAGAGGTTAGGTGTTGTGATCGATGCGGTCGATGACTCCGATGATTGCGGCGTCGACCGGGCAGTCCTTGTTGCCGTCAGCCATCCTTGCGGATGACCCCGAGACCACGAGGACCTTTTCATGGAAGCCCGCGCCTACCGTGTCCACTGCTACGACGTATCCGGACTGGTCCGAACCGTCGACGTTCAGCGGTTTCACGATGAGAAGTTTTTTTCCCTCTAGGCGCGCGTCCTTCTGAGTTGACACGACCGTACCGAGGATTCTTGCGATGATCATGAAAAAACAAATCGGCGGACCAGTGTCGATCCGCCGATGATTCTATTTGAGAATGACGGGAAGTTTCTCGTCGACGCTCGTATGAGGTCTCGGTATGACGTGGACGCTCACCAGCTCACCGACCCTCCGAGCTGCAGCCGCACCCGCATCGGTCGCGGCCTTCACCGCGGCGACATCGCCACGGACGATTGCGGTGACGAACCCCGCGCCGATCTTCTCGTAGCCGACGAGCTGGACGTTAGCAGCCTTTACCATCGCATCCGCCGCTTCGATAGTGGCGACGAGTCCCTTGGTTTCAACCATTCCTAATGCTTCTTGCATCGAGATTCTCCTGATTTAACGGCTCTTCAGCCTTCTGAAACTCTGAGATATTACCGCACATTGGCTGCTTGAGCCAAAAGTTCGATGAGCTCCTCGCGTGTCAGCGAGATGGTTTCCGACCCGGCATGCGAATGCGTGTCGCAGCTCATTCCAACCCCGTCTAGGTATCCGCAGGCCTGACACCTCGCCCTCTCATCCAGATAACCCGCCTTCTCGCGGATGTCGATCAACTTCTTTATCGCGTCCTTGGGCAGGTCGTTGGCGCCTCCGAGGGTCTTCGCCAGAATCGCTATCTTCGCCGTGTGCTCGAGGGTCTCTAGTCGGTCGAAGGCCTGCCAGAGATCCGCCCCATAAGCCACCGCACCATGATTCGCCATGAGAAGCGCATTGTGGTTCGCGACGAAGGGACGCATTGCCTCGGTCAGCTCATCAGTCGATGGAGTGCCGTAGGAGGTCAATGGAACGCAGCCCAGCGTGAGTATGACCTCAGAGAGTATCGGTTGGTCGATGGCGAGTCCCGCAACCGCGAACGCAGTCCCATGAGGGGGATGGGCGTGACAGACGGCCTTCACGTCAGGTCTCTCACGATAGATGAGCAGGTGCATCGCGAGTTCCGACGATGCGCGCTTGTCTGACACCGGATTTCCCTGCATGTCCGTCAGAGCGAGGGAGTCCTCGGTCATCCGTCCCTTGCATGTCATCGTCGGGGTCGCAAGTACCAGATTCTCGCCGAGGCGTATGCTGATGTTCCCGTCGGATGCCACTACGTAGTTCCTCTCGTAGAGGAGACGTCCGATCTCGACGATCAACTTTCTGGCTTGTGATTCTTCCATCGCGAAGGTGTTTCGAAACGAGCGACGCGTGCCTAGTTGATGGGCACCTCTGAAGTCGGAAGTTGCTCGGAGGTCCGGGGCTTCTCCTTGCCGGTCACATTTTCCTGATCAACGCACTCAATGGCCTGGAGGCGCTGTTCGAGTTCGATGATCCTTTCCTTGAGTTCCCTGTCTGAAAGCCTCGATCCACCCCGACCGTTCATCTCTTCGTGATCGTGTTCGCAGTCTAGTCCCCTCTCATGCATCTCGCACGAATGCCCCTTGAGATCCTCGGCATCGAGCGAGACCTTCTCTGACGAGCTGAACAGACCTGCGACGAAGACCCCGACCGCCATGGTGGCGATGAACGGGAGAACTTTCAGAAATACGGACTTCTGCATTGCAACCTCTTATGGTGCGCCCGTGCCGGATGTGCTGCGGACGCTCGCTTTTGATTAGAACGACTTGCCACATCTTATAATTTTTGTGGCGATGGTTGAAGTCCCGTCGTGCAGGACCGCTGCGGAATTCCATTTCGCCCAACAAAATCGGGCAATTTTATTTCTCGGGCTCCAGGTGAGGATTGCCCTGCCCTTGTCTATAAACTACAATCAGCCGAACCGAGATGATCGCCTTTCTCAGAGGAAAACTTCTTGAAAAATCAGTCAACACCGTCGTCATCGATGTCGGCGGGGTGGGCTACGAGGTGCATGTGCCTCTGACCACCTGCTATGAACTCGGGGAGCCTGGCGATGAAGTCGCACTGAAAATCCATACTATCGTGAGGGAAGACGACATCTCCCTCTACGGTTTCATGACCTCGCACGAACGAGAAATCTTCAATCTGCTCATAACAGTCTCGGGCATCGGACCGAAATCCGCGATCTCGGCGCTCTCAGGAATGGGCGCCGATGAGATGATTGCCGCGATTCGCGACAACAACCTCGCGAAACTGACCTCGATTCCAGGTGTCGGGAAAAAGACGGCGGAACGTCTTGTCGTCGAACTCAAAGACAAGGTCAAGACTTTCGGTGCAGGCACGGCTAAGGGGTCGGTGGCGGATGACGATGAATCGAGGCCGTCCTCCGGAGCGATCGATGACGCTACAAGCGCCCTCGTCAATCTCGGGTACCAGAGACAGTCTGCAGACAAGGCCGTGAACAAGGCCGCGCAGGAAGGAATCGAGCTCGATGTGCAGAAACTCGTGAGAAGGGCCTTGCAGCTTCTCGCGAAGGGATAGAGAATCAACCCGATGTCGGAATCGTTTGGAACAGAGGATGTGCGCAACGGCGGAGTGATGGACGAGGACCGTCAGTTCGAGCTGTCGCTTCGGCCGACCAATCTCGGCGAGTACATAGGCCAGAAGAAGGTGAAGGACAATCTCCGCATCTTCATGCAGGCCGCACTGAAGAGACGGGAAGCACTAGACCACATCCTGCTCTTCGGTCCTCCAGGAACCGGAAAGACGACTCTGGCCGCAATCACTGCGAACGAAATGGGCGCGAACCTCAAATCGACCGCGGCCCCGATAATCGAGAAGGCGGGCGACCTCGCCGCAATCCTGACGAACCTCGAAGAGGGTGATGTCCTCTTCATCGATGAGATACACCGCATGAGTCCCGCGATCGAGGAGGTCCTCTATCCTGCGATGGAAGACTTCAATCTCGATCTCATGATCGGTCAGGGCACGGCTGCGAGATCGATAAAACTCGACCTTCCGAAATTCACCCTCGTCGGTGCGACCACTCGTCCCGGACTCATCACGGCACCGCTGCGCGGCAGATTCGGAATCGTGTTCCATCTCGACTTCTACGGGGCGGACGACCTCTCGACGATCGTGAAAAGATCTGCGGACATCCTCGGTGTCGAGATCGAGGACAGCGGTGCGAAGGAGATTGCCAGACGGTCGCGCGGAACACCGCGCATCGCGAACAGACTGCTGAAGCGCGTGCGTGATTTCGCCGAGGTCGACTACGACGGCCGCATCACGGACGAGGTCGCGAGCGATGCGCTCAATAGGATGGAGGTCGATGTCTTCGGACTCGATGAGGTGGACCGGAAGATGCTCCTGACAATCATCGAGAAGTTCGATGGTGGACCGGTCGGCCTCGGGACTCTATCCGCATCGATCCACGAGGAGAAGGATTCCATCGAGGAGATCCTCGAGCCGTACCTGATCCAGATCGGATTCCTCAACCGCACTCCGCGCGGACGCTGCGTGACGCGACTCGCCTACGAACATTTCGGGCTCGAGGAGCTGATGGCGAAATCGAATCCGCTCGGCTTGTTCGAATAGAGACGGCGACGCGTAAAACAAAAGAGCGGAAGGTCACCCTTCCGCTCTTTTCATTTGTTCGACGAGGTTTCTATTCCTCTTCCCCATCGGTTCCGAGCAACGTCGCACTCGTCACGATGTCATCGTCACCAGTTCTCACGAGGATGACGCCCTGGGCGCTTCTTCCTGTCTCCCTGATGCTGTCGACGCCGAGACGTATCATCTTCGCCTGTTGCGTGATGATCATGACCTCGGAATCTTCCTTCACCGGGAAGGCCGCGACGACGTTGCCGGTCTTCGCCGTGGTCTTCATGTTGATGACCCCGACTCCGCCACGCTTCGTCACGCGATAACTGTCGACCCTGGTCTGTTTTCCATATCCGAGCTCCGATATCGTGAGGATGTTCTCATCACCCTTCGGTGAGACCGGACAGACTGCGACGCAGTAGTCTCCCTTGCGGAGATTCACGCCCCTCACGCCGCGTGCGACCCTTCCCATCGGACGGACATCAGACTCATTGAATCTGACGGCCATTCCCTGGTGCGTCGCGATCAGGATCTGCTGCTTTCCATCGGTCGCGACGACGCTGAGAAGCTCGTCGCCCTCATCGATGTTGATGGCGTTGATTCCTTTACCACGGATGTTCTGATACTCCGACAGAGCCGACTTCTTGATCGTGCCCTGCTTCGTCACCATCGTCAGATAAATCTCCTCGTTGAAGTCCCTAACAGGCATGACTGCGACGAGTTTCTTGTCAGCGGAGAGCTGGACGAGATTGACGATGGCCTTTCCGCGAGCCGCTGGTTCAGCTTCCGGGATCTCGTGCACCTTCATCTTGAAGACCTGTCCGTCGTGCGTGAAGATCATCAGGAAAGAGTGCGTCGACGCAACGTAGAGATGTTCGACGAAATCCTCTTCCTTCGCCTTAGCACCGAGCCTTCCCTTTCCGCCGCGACTCTGCTTCCTGTAAGCGGTCACCGGAGTGCGCTTGATGTAGCCCATCTTCGTCACGGTGATCGCGACATCCTCATCTGCGATGAGGTCCTCGATCCGGAATTCGACTCCCGCATCGACGATCTCCGTGCGACGTGCGTCGCCGAACGCCTTCTTCACTTCGAGAAGCTCGTCCGAGATCACCTGTCTGAGGAGCTGTTCATTCGCGAGAATCGCCTCGAGCTCCGCGATGTGCTTCAGCAGAGCCTCGAGTTCGTCGATGATCTTCTGACGTTCGAGGGCCGACAGCCTGCGAAGCTGCAGGTCGAGGATCGCCTGCGCCTGGATCTCGCTGAAGGCGAGTTTTCCGATCACCTTCTCGAGCTCCTTCAGGAATTCAGGGACTGACTTCCCGGTCGTGATTCCCTTCCAGGTCTTGACCTCTTTCAGAGTCGAGAACTGACCGATCAACCACTGCTTCGCCTCGTCCACCGAACGCGAGTTTCGGATGAGCGGGATTATGTAGTCGAGCGCATCGATGGCCTTGTTCAGTCCTTCCAAGATGTGCGCGCGGGCGCGGGCCTTGCGAAGATCGAACTCGGTGCGTCTGATGACGACCTTTCTCCTGAATTCGACAAAGGCCTCGAGCATCTCCTTCAAGTTGAGGAGCTTCGGCTGTCCGTCGACGATCGCGATGTTGATGATGCCGAACGACGACTGCATCGGCGTCAGCTTGTAGAGTTTGTTGAGGACTACCTGCGGAATCGCATCGCGCTTGAGCTCGATGACGATGCGCATGCCCTCGCGGTTCGACTCGTCGCGGAGTTCCGCGATTCCGTCGAGCTTCTTCTCGTGGACCAGTTCGGCGATCTTCTCGATGAGCTTCGCCTTGTTCACCTGGTAGGGAATCTCAGTGACGATGATCGCATCGCGTTCCTTGTCGCCCGATGTCAGCCGGTCGACTCCCGCCCGAGCCCGCATCTGGATGATGCCGCGTCCTTCACGGTAGGCGCGATGGATCTCCTCCCTTCCGTAGATGAAACCACCGGTGGGAAAATCAGGTCCCGGAACGTGTTTGATGAGTTCGTCGATCGAGATCTCCGGCTTCTTGATGAGCGCGACAGTCGCGTCGATGATCTCCGTCAGGTTGTGCGGCGGGATCTTCGTCGCCATGCCGACCGCGATTCCCTCGGAACCGTTGACCAGCAGATTCGGGATTCTCGTCGGGAGCACCGACGGCTCGGAGAGCGAGTCGTCGTAGTTCGGAACGAAGTCGACTGTCTCCTTCTCGATGTCGGCAAGCACCTCATCGGTCAGCTTCTGCAGACGAACCTCGGTGTAACGCATCGCGGCCGCGTTGTCGCCGTCGATCGAACCGAAGTTACCCTGACCATCGACGAGTGGATATCTCAACGAAAAATCCTGCGCGAGCCTGACGACCGTGTCGTACACCGCCGTATCACCGTGCGGGTGATACTTACCGATCGTGTCACCGACGACACGTGCCGATTTCTTGAACGGCTTGTTGTAGGTGTTGCCGAGTTCATGCATCGCCCAGAGAACCCTTCGGTGGACGGGCTTGAGTCCGTCTCTCACGTCGGGGAGCGCTCGGCCGATGATGACGCTCATCGCATAGTCGAGATACGAACGCCGCATCTCGTCTTCGATGTTTATCTGCTGCTTCTTGTCAGAGGTTTGATCCATTTGGTGTCAGATAGAAAAGTTGTCGTAAAATTCGGTCGCCGGAGGGCGAGTCGAGAGCGGTTCGACAGGCGACTTGAAGGTCTCGGAACCGCCCCAAAAAGACTCCGTATTTTACTAGTTTTCAAGGGGTTCGGGCAAACGGACTCGAACACTGAAATCGCACCTGAAAAGCATGATTTCGAGAGAAGAAAAATCTTCGGCCCCCCCGCCCGAAAGAATGTCCGTCAAACCCTTGAAGTGGTTCTGCCTGACTGTCAGCCGACTTCTCTGGTCGATCGAGTACGAGGGGCTCGGAAACATCCCCCAAAACTCCACGGGTGGGTTTGTTATCGCCTCGAATCATCAGACATACATCGATCCCGTCTGGATCGGGATTCCTATCAAACGTGATTTGAAGTTCCTCGCGTGGGATGCCGCGTTCCATTGGCCCATCATCGGATTTCTAATGAGACGGCTCGGAAGCCTGCCCGTGAACACCGCGACTGGTCGGAATCCGGAGAGCCTCCGGAGAGCGATCGAATCCCTGAAGTCGGGAAGCGGCCTCATGGTCTTCCCCGAGGGCGCACGCGAATTCGAGAACGGCATTCCGCTGGATTTCAAACCCGGTGCAGTGGCCCTTGCTGCGGAGGCGGGTGTTCCCATACTGCCGGTCACCATCTCGGGCGGCAATCGAGTCTGGCCGAGGGAGTGGAAATGGCCCTCGACCGGTCGGGTCACGGTCCGATTCCATCCTCTGATCGAAGCCCCGAGCCTTTCCCACGAGAACCGCAAGACCGAACTTCGACGACTGACCGCGATCCTGAAAGAAACCATCACGGGCGCGCCCTCAGAAAGTACAAATCGCTGATTTCAGACGGTTTTTGGATGATTTTTCCGACCAGGGTGACGTCCAGGTAGTCCAAAGAGGTGATGAAACGGGATTGACGGGACACTCGGTGGGAAAGAAGACCCATTAAACCCTTTAAAAATGGTCGGATTTGGCGTATCATCCGAGCGTTTCAATTCACTCGCGACAGCTCCTTCGTCGCACCAAACAATATTTCGTCCGCCTTCGGAGGGTCGGAAATGTCGGGAAAAATCACGAACCACATCTTCGTCGCGATTCTTGCAATCGTTTCGCTCGGATATTCGCATGCTCTGGGACAGACGGAGATCGTCATCGATTCGCCGAATCCGGTGCTCATCAGTGAGAGCAACTCGACGAGAGCCCTCTCGAATCCGCCGCTCCGCAATACTCGCAACGGACGCGGCTCGTTCACCCCTCGTGGATACCAGCCAGGACAGGAAGTCACGGTGTTCGTCTCGAGTCTTTCATTGATGCAGGGGGAGGGACCGAACTCGGTTCGCGTTTATGCGGAAGACAGTCGCGGAAGGATTTACCGCTTCCCTGTGGTCGATTTCGGTCCTGTGCCCGACATGGAGTATGTCCAGGCGGTGACGTTTCGATTGACCGACGAGATCGGCTACTTCCCTGCACCGATTCCGGACGGTGACATGCTGATCAGCGTGAGCTGGAGGGGAAACTCATCGAACAAGGTGCGACTCGCATTCGGCCGTAGCGGAGGAAGAATTTCCGACGAGGTCGGCGCCGTCCCTACGCCTCTCTCGAAAGCCATCCCGGTGACCTCTCCAATGGAAGATGTCTCGGTTAGCGCAAATCCGAGAATGGCCAACGACATCACCAGGTTTCTTCAGCAAGCGACGTTCGGACCAAGCGATGCGACCTATGAGAAGGTACGTCGTCTTGGCTATGCCGGATGGCTCAACGACCAGTTCAAGAGGAGTTACGCCACTTACCTTGCCACCTATCCCAACTTCCCCCTGAAACCCTTTGATTCTGCAGTTGGCTGCCCGACGGGAGGCGATCCGAACTGCCTTCGGGATCATTACTCGATGTACCACCTGCAGAATTGGTTCTTCAAGCAGGCGGTCTACGGAGAGGATCAGCTGAGACACCGCATCGCTTGGGCACTTCACCAGATTTGGGTGACATCGGGAAACGAGAACAACCAGGTCAGCTGGATGACGGAATACCACAAGATTCTCAGCAAGCATGCATTCGGGAACTGGCGCAATCTCATGTACGACATGACGTTGAGTCCGGGAATGGGGAACTACCTCGATATGGAGCGTTCGACCCGGACGAGCCCCAACGAGAATTATCCGCGCGAGATTCTCCAGCTCTTCAACGTCGGACTGTTTCTTCTCAATCAGGACGGCACGGTTCAGCGCGATGGCGCGGGAAATCCGATCGACACCTATTCGCAGGATGACGTCAACAACTTCACCAAGGTGATGACCGGCTGGCAGCGCTGCGAGACATCTGCCTGTCCCAGCAGGACAGTGGGTGCCCCGAACTACAAGGACCCTATGGTCCTTTCAACCGGCAACCACGACCTCACGGCGAAGACGCTCCTCAATTACCCGGGAGTCGTCGGAAGAAACATCGCTGCATGCACAGGCTGCACCTCGACTCAGATAGAGACTTACGCGAACAACTCCCTGAACCAGGCGCTCGACAACATCTACAATCATCCGAACACCGCACCGTTCGTCAGCAGACTTCTGATACAGCAACTCGTGACATCGGATCCCAGTCCCGCATATGTGCAGAGGGTGGCGGGAGTCTTCACGCAGAACAGAACCAACCCGACCCAGATGCGCGAGGTTATCAAGGCTATCCTTCTCGATCCCGAGGCGCGAGGGAACAAGAAAACGGATCCCCGTTACGGGAAGTTGCGGGAGCCCGTGCTGGTCGTGACGAACCTCATGAGGCAGATTGACGCGAAATCGGACAACCTGGCCGCCGAGAGCGATGGGGTCGTGGCCGGGTGGACCTCGACCATTGGTCAGGACGTGCTCAGGCCGATTTCGGTCTTCAATTACTACCCGATGGATTACATAGTTGCCGGAACCACTTTGCCCGGACCGGAGTTCGGAATCTTCACGACAGGAACCTCAATCGGCAGATTGAACGTCATCAACACGATGGCATTCGGGTCGCTTACCGTAGCGACTACGCGTCCGAATGGAACGCGCCTGGATTACAGAGGTCTGCAGGCGATCGCGACGGAAGATCCGACGAGCAACAAACTGATGGATCATCTCAACGCGAAGATGATGCATGGGAGGATGTCGACGCAGATGCGCGAGCAGATCCGAACAGCCGTCAATGCCGTCACAGCGACGAGTGCGGCAAACTTTCTAACGAGGGCGCAGACCGCCGTCTATCTGATTGCGACATCGTCGCAGTGGCAGATTCAGAGATAGGGGAGAACCGAAATGGATAGAAGAGACTTTCTGATCAAATCCGGCTGTGCGTTGACGATGACAGCCCTCGCGACACAGATGAGGCACTTCGGTCTCGTGAGCACGGCGGCCCAGAGGAACATCGAACGACAGATGATCGAGACTGGTTCGAACGCCGACTATCGCGCACTCGTCTGCATCTTCCTTTCGGGTGGAAACGATTCGAACAACATGATCGTCCCGCGCCATAACAGTTCGACTGTCAGCAACTACTCGGTGTATTCGGCGGCGCGCAATTCGCAGGGACTCGCCCTCACCCAGGCGGAACTTCTGCCGATATCAGTGCCTCGCCTCAGCGGTCTCGAGTATGGACTCCATCCTGCGTTCGGCCCCGGAGTGACGGGGGCGGTCAACAACGGAATCCATGAACTCTGGGCCCAGAACAGACTCGCCGCGGTGACCAATGTCGGAACGCTGGTCGCACCGATGACCCGCACGCAGTTCCTGAACAACACCGTGAAGCGCCCCTACCAACTCTACTCTCACCCGGACCAGGTCACACAGGCGCAGGGTGGCCGCAGCGACACGCAACCGTTCACGGGATGGGCGGGAAGGATATCCGATTTGATGACGCCCTCGTCCAACCCGGCAGGGCTGATTCCGATGATCACCTCGATATCGGGCGCCCAACTCTTCACCGCGGGGATGGCCACCCTGCCACTGGCCATAGCCAACGCGGGAACGGCTCTCAGTTCGGTCTTGAATCCTTCGGGCTACAACACCACGGCTGCCTCGAACGCACGCAAGTTGGCACTGAACAATCTCCGTGGAATCGATTTGGACTCCGAGGTCATCAGGGCGGCGAGTCACGTCACCGACCAGGCGATGATGGCGAACAACGCCCTGCAGGTTTCTCAGGAGGTCACGGTGACTTTTCCCAACACTGGAATCGGCAGTCAGCTCAAGCAGGTCGCGAGGCTGATCAAGAAGCGCGGTGATCTCGGTGTCTCAAGACAGATTTTCTACGTCCAACTCGGCGGATTCGACACGCATTCCGGTCAGGTCAACGGTCATATCACCCTGCTGTCGCAACTGAGTCAGGCGATGCGCGCATTTTATGATGAGATGGTCGTCCAAGGAATGTCCGACAGTGTGACCCAGTTCACGATGACCGACTTCAACAGGACCTTCAATCCCGCCGGCACGGGTTCCGGAACCGTCGGTTCCGACCACGGATGGGGCGGACACTGTTTCATTCTGGGCGGAGCTGTGACCATCGCGGACTTCTACGGAAACAACGGTGCGAATGGAACGCCGTTCCCCTCACTTGCATACGGAACCGCGGACGATGCGGACAACGGCTCGAGCGCGCGCGGAAGATGGATCCCGCGGACCTCGAACGAGCAGTATGCGGCGAACCTCGCCCGCTGGTTCGGAGTGCCGGAGTCTGAGATGGAAACGGTCTTCCCGAAAATCAACAACTTCGGCGCCGGCAGCCTCGGATTTCTTCAGGGAGCATAGGGAATCAGTGGGGCAGTGGGACTGCTCCGCCCCACTGCCCCACTGCCCCACTGCCCCACTGCCCCACTGCCCCACTGCCCCACTGCCCCGCTGCCCCACTGCCCTACTGCCCCACTGATTCCCCGTCTTTCTAGACTTTGAAAACAGTCCCCCCTAGAATGACGCCGTGAATCTTCCCAACTTCCTGACATTGACTCGAATATTCCTCGTCCCGATTCTCGTCGTGATACTCCTCACACCGTTCTCGGAAGATTGGCTCGGAATCAACGCGTACACGTTTGCGATCGTGATCTTCCTCGCGGCATCGCTCACCGACATCCTCGACGGACATCTTGCGAGATCCCGCAACCAGATCTCGAATCTCGGAAAACTTCTCGATCCGATCGCCGACAAACTTCTCGTCTCAGCCGCACTCATCGTCCTCGTCGACAAGGGACTCGCACCTGCGTGGTCCGTGGTCGTGATTCTCGGAAGGGAGTTCATCGTCACCGGTCTGCGTTCGGTCGCCGCGACGGAGGGAGTGGTGATTCAGGCGCAGACGAGTGGAAAGATAAAGATGTGGGCGCAGTGCGTAGCGATTGTGGCACTGCTCGTCGCCGGTGCCAACGATGCGGCCGCAGCGATACGTCCGGCATCGGAAATCGTCTCGAACTTCGGAGACCAGCTTCCTTACATCTTTTTCTGGGAAGTCCCGGAGGTCCAACGGGCGTTTGGAAATCTTGCGCTACTCTCGGTTGATTCAGATGACTGGCACGTCTTCGGATATCTGGTCGGACGCGGCGCTCTGTGGGTGTCTGTCGCGACCTCGCTCTGGTCGATGGGTGTCTACATCCGCCACTTCATTGGGACCACCAGGATCGCGAGCTGAATTCTACTTCGTCACAATGCATCCCGAGTCGATGCCGCGCCAGATGTGGAGTGCGAGATATGATCTATTCGGACTGATCGCCTCGAGAATCTTTGCTGCTTTCCTCTCATTGCCATCCGAGAGAAACTCGATTCCCTTTCGCAAAGCAAGGTCCTTAGGTGCCCATACGTCCGTGAATCCGAAGAAGAAGATCCCCATCATCTCCGCCGACCACGGACCATAGCCCCAAACCGTGGTGATTGTTTCATGCATCGATTCGTAATCACCCCTCCTCAATGTCGCAAGATCGACCCGACCATCGCGGACGGCGTCGCGCATCGCACAAACCGCCTTGAATTTCGCCGCCGAGATTCCGCGCGACCTGATCGCCGCTTCATTCTTTGCGATGAAGATCTCCTCGACGGATGATTTTCTCCTCTCGGCGAATTCAACGACCCGGCTCCATATCGTACTAGCCGCACGCGTCGAGAGTTGTTGTGAGATCGCCGTCTTCGCGAGACGGTCGAAGAACTCCTCGTCACTTCCCTTCTTCAGCGTGATGACACCGTTTGATTCAAAAAGGCGCCGGACCTTCGGAAAAGGCCCGGCGCTCTCTATCAGTTGACCGTGGATCTTCCGGCTCATCGCTGTGCGGGAACACGCCTGACCTCGAGCTTCTGGATGCTCTTCGCGTTCAGAGGCGCGACGCCATCGACAGCCGGTTTGTCATCGATGGTGAGGATCTCCTGCTCGAGCACCTCTCCACGGAGACGCACCGTCGACACGAAGGTCATCCCCGCAGTCTTGAACGTCGAGATGAATGAATCCCCGATGATTTTCGACGGGAGTTTCACGCCGTTGCCCTCATCGATGAAGAGGTCCTCCGCACCCGAGCCGCGACAGATTTTGTAATCCTTGACCTGCTTCACCACCGCATCCTCGAGATATGATGTCTTCCACATCGCGCAGGAATTGTCGCTCACAGGAATCCTTCCGATCTCGAGCTCCACTTCTATCTTCGGAGCGTCGGACTTCGCCGGAATGTTCCTCAGAGTTCCGCGCCATTTCCCTTCCCATGAGGCGATCATCGGGCGCGGTTCGGGCGTCTTCTTCAGGACGTATTTATCGAACCATCCGAGATACCTTTCATATCTGTCGCGAACGAAACTCGGACGCGAGATGCCGTGATACTCGTTGGGATAGACGATGAGTTGTGTGTCCACACCGAGACTCTTCAGAGCCTGGTACATCTGCTCGCTTCCGGAGATGGGCACGTTGAAGTCGCGTTCACCTCCCATATAGAGCGTGGGAGTCTTGATGCGATCCGCTTTCAGCAACGGATACGCGAGTTTCTGATACGTCTGCCACGCCTCGGGATTCCACGGCGGACCGATTTCATAATCATATTGGATGATGTACTGGTCTACTCCGTAGAGCGACACCGTGAACGCGGTGCCCGCGCCACTCGCCCCCGCCTTGAAGCGGTCCGTGGTCGCGATGACGTAGTTCGTCAGGATTCCGCCGTAGCTCCATCCCCCGACGCCGAGCCTGTCGGGGTCGGCGATCCCTTCCTTCACGACATGATCGATCCCTGCAAGAAGATCCTGCACCTCGTAGTTGCCCCAATCCGCTGCGATTGCGCGCGAGAACTTCTGTCCACGACCCGAACTTCCACGGAAGTTCACCGCGAGAACCGCATAACCGTTCGCCGCGAGGAGCTGGCCGTTCTGTGAGAATGAGTTCTGATCCTGAGCATTCGGACCTCCGTGAATCCAGAGGAGAAGCGGGACGGGCGTTCCCTTTTTGTAACCGATGGGATAGGTGAGCATCGCGCCGATCCTAGTTCCATCGGCGCTCGTGAAGTCGATCTGCTCGGTCTTCGCGATTTCAAGCTGTGAAAGCAGTTCGTCATTGTGCGATGACAGTTTTCGAAGTCTTCCACTTTCGAGGACATGGACCTCGTTCGGCGCATTGTTGTTCGATGAGAGAAGAGCGATGCGACCCTTTGCATCTGACCAACCGCTGACGACGACGGGAGGATTCAAAAGCCTTTCGATCTTTCCACCCGTGACCGGCACGCGGACGGGATACACCGATCTGTCGTCCGTCACGAACACGAGAATCGATTTACCATCGGTGCTCCACATGTGATTCGACACTCCGCGATCGAGCCCCTCGACCGCAGACGGTCTGAACGGTGCAGCAGAACCGTCGGACGTGACAACGGTCAGATAGTTCATCGCGTACGCGTCGTACTTGTTCTCATCGGTCTCCATGAATGCGATGAGTTTTCCATCCGGACTCCATCGCGGACCGCCGCTTCCGAGACTGCTGTCGGGGGTGATCTGCTTCTCGGTCGCACCCGCCTTCGCATCTGCCACATAGATTCTGACGAACGGAGCGCGGTCCGGATCTGGGGCGCGATTCGATGTGAACGCTATCTTCGAACCATCCGGCGACCATGCGGGATTACCCTCGTCATGCTTGCCCTTCGTCAATCTATCGAGCCTTTTCGAGGCGACGTCATAGAGATAGATGTAACTCTTGCGATCGGAACCGAGATAACCCTGAACGTCCTGCTTGAATCGGTAACGGTCGATGACGATCGGTTTCGGAGTGCGACTCGCCTCCGGGACATCGGCCTCGGGGTCAGGGTCTCCGATGACCATGGCGATCCGCTTCGAGTCCGGCGCCCACTCATATCCCTGCAGACGCCCCTTCACCTCCGTGAGTTGACGTGCCTCACCACCCTGTCGGTCGATGATCCAAATCTGGCTTCCGCGATTCGGTCCCGGTCTCGAAGAGACGAACGAGAGATATCTCCCATCCGGACTCCATCGCGGATTCGACTCGCCCTGATCGGGCGTGAAGGTGATCTGTCTGGTGACCTTGCCGTCGTAACTGACCATCCATATGTCCGAGCTCGAACGGTCCGCCTTCGTGTCAGTCGACGACACGACATAGGCGATCCACTCACCGTCGGGAGAGATCTGCGGACCGCTGACGTTCTTGAGTCTGAACAACTCATCGACTGTCACAGTCCTCTTTTCCGTCTGTGCGGACACTGACACGGCAAACGACACCGCGAGCAATGCCATGAACATTGTTCTGATGGTCTTCATTGTTTTCATCTCCTTGCCTATCGATTCGGAAGCCATCCGACCCGCGAAACACGGATCGGATGGCTTCGAGTCGCCTGTCCTATGACTATAGCGACGGGTTCTTGAGAACCTCGGCGAGGGCTTTCATCCTCGTCGCATCGACCGCGGTCTTCGCCGTTCCAAGCGAATCCGCCATCGAGGCCAATGCCGCACGGCTCGCCTTGTTCAGCTTGCTCCGCTCCGCATTGGCGATCGCGCCTCTCAGCGCCGAGATCTTCTCGGCCGACATCGCCTTCGACCGCTCGAGCTGATCGACGTAGGCACTTGCAACGGTCAACGTCTTCGACCACACGATTCTCTCCTGAGTCTGGACGTTGACTTCCCCGAACATGACTTCCTTTGCGGCGTTGATCTCGTTCTGCGAGAGGAACTCCGTCGGGGTGAGCTCGAGCACATCCAGACCGCGGATGATTTCCGCACCATAGATGTATCCATTGTGCCAATAAGTCGACCAATAACCGCCGAGCACGAGGTTCTCGGGATCCACCGGGCCTCTGTCGAAGTATGCGATCTCGATCGGGTTCTTCGGATCGGTGAAGTCCATCACCGAGATTCCGCCCTGATACCAGGCCTGCACCTTGATGTCGCGTCCGGGTACCGGAACGAGAGATCCGTTGTGAGCCACGCAGTTCTCCGTGTCGCCCTGTGCCGCGGGTATCTTGTAGTAGTTCTCGAAGACGAGCTTGCGATCCTTCAGGGTGAAGAGTGCATTCGCACCCCAGACGCTCGGATCGTTCTCCCTGCATCTCGGAGCCATCCCGCCGCCCCATTCATCGGTGAACACGATGGTCTTGCCGTCATTCGAGAAAGATGCCGAATGCCAGTAGGCATAGTTCTGATCGTTGACAGCATCGATGCGCTTGGGATTCACCGGGTCGCTGATGTCGATCAGGATTCCGTTGCCCGAGCAGGCTCCGGCCGCCAGTCCCAGTTCGGGATAGACCGTGATGTCGTGGCACTGATCCGTCTCGACTGGACGCGTCGCGCGACCTGACGAGCGACTACCACCGTCGGTGAGTGCGTTGATCTTGCCGGTCTCTGCGTCCTTGAAAAGCCTCGGCTCAGAAACGACTTTGGCATCCTGGGGCCTCGCAAGCGGGACCTTGATAACCTCGATTCGGAAGAGCGACGTGTTCGGGTCCGCATCGGGTCTCTGCCCGGAACATCCCGCAAGCTCCTCGCCGGGTCTCACGAACGAAGTTCCCGATACATATATATAGACGTTGTTCTTGTCCTTCAGATCGGGGACTACGGTGTGGGTGTGCGAACCGCGGCATGTCTGCACCGAACCGACCTGCTTCGGATTCTTGATGTCGCTGATGTCGAAGATGCGGACTCCGCGGAACCTGTCCTTGTTCGCTGACGGCCCTCTGCGACCACCGGCCTCGATCGGGAAACCCTGCGTTCCGCAATCGAGCCTGCCGTTCGCCATCTCCACCGACATGAACATGAGTTTTCCATAGACCGAGACGTCACCCTGACCTCCGGGACAGACGACCGATATGAGGAGTTGCGGCTTGGAGGGGTTGAAGATGTCGTAGATGTTTATCCCGTAGAAGTTCCCGACGAAGAGGTGTCGCCCCTGGAACGCGATGTCGGTGTTGGCGAATCCGAGCTGCGCGTTGACGAGTCTCTGGTTCGCGGGAACCATCTGACCCGGGATTCCGAGGGCGTTCAACGCCTCGATGATCTTCGGATCGTTCGGGTCGTTCGCAGGAAGCTGGAAGGCCGTCGGCTTCGGGAGAAGTGTGACCAATTTGATTCCCTTCGCGGCCTCTCCGGCATCCGTGAGACCGGGCTTCAGCTTAGCGCGCGGATCGTTGCTGTTGGCACCCTTCATCCCTTCGGGGAGCTTCGGCGCATTCTGTGCGAGGGCACCCGTGAATGTGAATGCCAACATTGTGACTGCGATCAGCATCGAGCGCAGATTGATTGTCAGGGACTTGCTCATTTATTTCTCCTCGGTAAATTTCTCTGTCGAACAACTTGTGACCGTCGTTTACTGGCATTTCAGAAGTGGACGATCACTGATTTCCTACAAAACAATTTCTGAAAATGTTCTCAGACCCATTCGGTGTCCTGAATCGGTCATTTCCCTTCTTCTGGAAACTTCCTCTGCAAAAGATTTTTCATCGTCGCGATTTCTGCGCGTTGGCCACTGTCCACATCGGTCGCAAAGCCGAACAGCTCCGCGTTCTGACCCGCACCCGCGGTGTCGAAAAGATCTTTGACCATAACGAGCGCGCCCTCGTGATGCTGGATCATGCCGAGCAGGAAGAGGCGATCGAATTCCTTTCCGCTCGCCCGCTTGAGAGCGTTCATCTGCTGCGGAGAGAGCATTCCCGGCATCCCTTCATGCGACATTTGATGCGATGCGGAGTGAGAATCAGAGTTGGAACGCCACCCGGCTCCCGTGTCGGACCTCTGCCCTACTGCCCCACTTACCGCTGTCCCACTGCCTGCCTGCCCCACTGCCCCACTGCCTGCCTGCCCCACTGCCCTACTGCCCAACTGCCCTACTGCACCACTGCCTGCCCGCCCCACTGATTGAAGCCACCTTCTCATGAACTCCATCTCATCTGATTGCGATTGCATGATCTTCGCTCCAAGAAGTCTGATGTCGGGGTCGTCGGTGCGGTCCTCGATGAGCGAGGTCATCTCGACCGCCTGCGAGTGGTGGAGAATCATCCCCTCCATGAATTCGATGTCTTTGGGCGAAACGGGGGGTGGGGTTGCACGGGTATCCGCTGGAAGAACCCGACTGGGCTGCCCGGGGGCTCCGGGCTGGACTATGACGGGCTGTGATTCATTAGGACGGGACGCGCTCCGCGTCCCTGCATCTTGGGAAAATGCAGGAAAAGCGAGGGCCAGAACCATGGCTGGAACCGCTTTGAAAACTCTCGAAAAGCCCATTTGTGGGGGAATTTACCACAAAAACACGGGAATCAGTAGTCGGTGGTCAGTGGTCAGTTGGGCAGTCGGGCAGTCGGGCAGTGGGGCGGGGCGCTGGGGCGGAGAGTCTTGAAAGTCGTGAAAGTCTAGAGGGTCTGGAAAGTTGGGGAGACACGGAGCGCTGGGAGCGTAGGCATCCCTGCCTGCGCTGAGCACCGAAGGTGCGAACCGATTGATGATATCTTCATCGTCATTTTCATTATTGAGCCCACGGAGTGGGTAACGGGAGAGCCCCAGAGGGGCGAAGGCGTGTAGCCCAGGGTGACGGCGAAGCCGGAGCCCTGGGAATCCATTTACAGAAATATTCAGAGCCCACTGAGTGGGCGACAGAATTAATTATCAGGAGTAAGAAACGGCATGCTCCGCACGCCGTTCGTGTTCCCTGAGAATTTGTTGATTCCGCGATGAGTTGGAGCGACGATTGATTCGCACCTTAAGAGCTCATGGCAGGCAGGATGCCTGCGCTCCCGGGCTTGCTCCGCCCTTCTTTCAACACTTTCCAGACTCCCTGCCTCACCGACCCACTGCCCCACCGCCCTACTGTCCACTGCCCTACCGACCCACTGCCCCGCTGACTTTGGCACGGAGCCATTCGCCGAAGATGTCGAGGATCGTGACAAGAAGAAGAATGAAGATCAGAACCGTCGCGAAGCGGTCCCACCATCCGAATTCCTGATACGAATGGAGCAGGAGCCCGATGCCTCCGGCTCCGACATAGCCGACGATCGCCGCGGAACGGATGTTGTACTCGAGCATCCACAGGATGTGGCTCGCAATCAATGGCTTCACCTGCGGCAACATCCCGAACTGGAACGCCTGGATGCGGTCCGCACCCGCCGATCTCAGCGCTTTCGAAACACTCGTATCGACCGATTCGAACGCGTCGCTGAAGAATTTTCCGAGATACCCGATGCTGTAGAAGGTCAGACCGATCACGCCCGCGAGCGGATTCGGGCCGACGACCGCGACCGCGAGCAGCGCCCACACGAGACTCGGGAGTGTGCGGACGATGTTGAGAATCATCCTCGTCACCAGTGTCAGCCAGCGCGGAGCGAGATTCTGCGCACCCGCGATCGCAAGCGGAAGGGAGACCACCGCGGCGAACACCGTCGCCATCATCGCGATCTGTATCGTCTCGCCGAGCGCCGAGACGATGTCCGGCATCACGGAGAAATCGGGCGGGAAGAATTTCGCGAGGAATCGTCTGAGGTTCTCGACGTAATCGAGGTCGCGTCCCGACCCGCGGAGCGCAGGGACCGATGCGATCACGCCCACGGCGACAAGCAGCAATGAGAAATGGAACGCGGTGAAGCGTTCACGGAGCGAGAGTTCGGGAACCTTCGATGACTTCATCGGCCGCCCACCTCCCGCACCTTGAGTTCCCATCCGCGCTCGAGCCCCTGATCTATGACGAGTTCCATCTCGGCGAACTCATCGACGAGACGCGAATCATGCAGAACGACGATCACGGTCTTTCCCTCACGCGCGACGTCACGGAGTTTTCCGAGCACGATGCGCGCGGTCTCTGTATCGAGCTGCGATGTCGGTTCATCTGCGAGGATGATGTCGGGATTCTGCAGAAGCGCGCGCGCGACGGCGGTGCGTTGCTGCTCTCCGCCTGAAACCTTGGCGACGGACTTATGGACGAGCTGCGACAGTCCGAGCGAGGATGCGATATCGAATGCTTTCTCGCGTTCGTCGACGTCGAATCTCAAAAGAGTCTGCCACCAACCGTGACGGCCGAGACTGCCGCAGAGAACATTCCCGAGGACGGTCAGATTCTCCGAGAGCCTGAAGTCCTGGAAGACGCATCCGATCGTCGCGCGGTCGATGTCGACATTGCCTCGCGATGCCTCAAGCTCACCCGCGAGACACGCGAGCAGACTCGACTTCCCCGCTCCCGACGGCCCCGTGATCGCGAGAAAAGCGCCGGGCCGCAGCGTCCATGACATCTCGTCAAAGAGCTTTCGCCCGGCTCTCTCGATCGACAGCCCGCTCACTGAAACGGCCGCGGTGTTTGCGGGGGACTCGGTCATTCTATTTCTGCACGACCGACAGTGCTTCCCTGAGCGGCTTCAGATGTTCCTCTTGATTCGCCTCGACGAGCTTCGAGGTGAAGACCTTGTCGCGCAGCGCCGCGTTTCCGCCTTCGTTCATCGAGAGCAGTGCGGCTTTGATCTTCTCGCGGTCCGCTCCAGTCAGACTTTTTCTGATCGCGATGATGTGTGTGGGGACATCGCCCTGCTCGGCGACTTTTTTGAGACGCGCGCGCTGGTCGTCGGTGAGATGCTTCGTCTCATCGAGGACGTAGTAGCTGACCGCGGCGGCCTCCGCGTCACCGGAGAGGACACGCTCGACGGCTGAGACGTATCCCGTTCCGTAGAACACATTTCCCTTCCCGAAGAATTCCTCGGGGTCGGCCTTCTCGGAGACGAGATTCTTGCGACGCAGATCCCAGAGGGGAATGATGAATCCGGATGTGCTGGTCTTGCTCGCGAATGCGATGGACTTCCCTTTCAGGTCCTCGACCTTTGCGTAGGGCTTGTCCTTCAGCGCGACCCAGTAACTCTTGTATGTCGTCTTGCCGTTGATCTCTCCGACGAGGAGGAGTTCGGCTTCGGTCGCTTTGATCAGGTCGTTGCCACTGAGATATCCGATGTCGATGGTGCCGTTTGCGAAGCCCTCGTTGATGACGGCGGCCGAGACGGGGATGACGACCTCGACCTGCTTGCCGAGTTTCTCGGAGAGATATTTCGAGAGCGCCTCACGTTCGGCGATCATCTGATCGGGATTCTTGTCGGGCTTGAGTGCGACGACGATCTTGTCCGTCGCGGAACCGGTCTCGGTCGGGGAAGCGGTCTCTGTTCCACATGCTGCCGAGGAAATCACAATAGCCGTCAAAGCGAGTATCAAAAGGTTTGTTTTCATAGCGTTTTAGGAATGTTACGAGGTTGGAGGGGAGGTATCAAATCGGAATCGGAAGTCAGTGGTCAGTGGGGCGGGGGAATCAGTGATCAGTTGGGCAGTTGGGCAGTTGGGCGGGGGAATCAGTGGTCAGTGGGGCAGTGGGGCAGTTGGGCGCTGGGGCAGTAGTCAGTAGCAGTAGTCAGGGCGGAGCGCTGGGAGCGTAGGCATCCCTGCCTGCGCTGAGCACCGGAGGTGCGAATGACGGCGGGCGTAGCGCGCCGCTTGATGTTAGCTACACGTGGAGGCGCAGCCGGAACGTGTAGTCCCGAGCGACGGCGAAGCCGGACCCCGGGAATCGAATCGAAATAACGACGGAGCCCACGAAGTGGGCGATGGGCTCCGCACTCGAGCAATCCTCATCTCCGAGCCCGAATATACCGACGCGCTATCGGCGAACTGACGAAAAACAACACGAATCCCGACATGATCGTCACGATTCCAAAAATTGAAAACGCCCGCAGCAGATAGTTGTTGAAATCGTCACGTCCTTCGAAATCCATTGTGTGCAACATCCAAAGGAAGTCGAACACCCGCCAACTGTTGGAACGCACCGTCTGAACCTGCCAATCCAACGTGCTGACATAAACGGTGTAACTCTGTAGACCTCCGAAGGTAACCGCATAGGCGGGAAGGAGACGATTCCTATATTCATGGTGCTTCGAGGTGCCGTGATGCGGAATGAGTTCCACTTTCTCTATCGGAAGGTCTATCTTCAACGCTCGCTTTGCAATCACTCGCGCCTCCGACTCCCCTGCTGGCGGTCTCTTGAATCCGTCACTGAGCCTGACCAATATCGCATCCATGTGATGGGGTCCTGTCTCGAATGGAAGAAGGTAGTGCGGCTCACCGAGCACACTGACGATTCTCAGCTTTGAGAAGTCGACACTCACTCCTGGAGGAAGGTGCTCAGCCGGAGACAGACTGCCGGTGAGAAAATTATCCGGAATCCTGATCGGAGCGGGAGATGTTCTGACATCCTCGCTGCGAATCAACTCGATCTTCGTCCAACTGAAGTAAAGTCCTCCGATCGTCCAAAAGAGAAACTGTATTCCGATGCACAATCCGAGATACCGATGCGCTTTTCTTATGTAATGATTGTAGTTGATTCGTTTCATACTGACTTGAGACTGGATGAATGGAAGGAGCTTGACTCAATCAAGAGCAAGCAACCCGATATGGACAGCTCGACCGACTCATCCAGGTGCTACTGCACCACGGAATCGGCTCCGTTATCCGAGAATAGGTATCGCGAGTTGAATCAGGATGCGGGGGACCGCGGGGATGGATATGGTCAATGCAGGGAGTCTCGATAAAAGGCGAGGCGGCGCCACAATCGCATTTGTCGGAATCCTCTGAAACTCGGTCGTGATATCGGAAGCCGGACGAGTCGGCAATGACCAGCGACAAGTCGTTCCTAGGTGTCAGGGAGATGGCCGAATCGAATGCACGAAAGAAATCGCCGAGAAGTTCGGAGAATTCAGGAAAAACCGGGACTCTTGAAAGAGCAATTCTGCCTTCGGTGGAATAGGCGAAGAAGATCTCGAGAAATTCATCTTCCGAGTAAGTCCGGAATCTCGTCGCAACCCCGTTCAGGATCTCTTGCGTGAAATTCCCCTTCCTCTTCGAAGATGAGCATATCGCGTCGATCGGAGAAACCTTCGGAGTGGGCGGTGCTGAAAGTTCCTCGACCCACTTTTTCTGAAGCGGGCAGTAAACCAGACCTTCTATGGATTGTTGGGATTCGTCGAGGGTGATTCCGAGACAGAGCGTCGCAGTCAACCAAACCAGCGCCAACGAGGCGACAACTTTTCGGGAAATGTTTGGGAAGAAACTTCGCGTTCTCATCAAAGGCGGAATCTATTGCTGCCAAGACTCGGGAAGATTTTTCTTGGTAAGAGGTTCTTTGTCAAAGAAGGTGGATAGAGGTCGGGAATCAGTGAGGCGGTGGAATCAGTGATCAGTTGGGCAGTCGGGCAGTGGGGTATCGATCATCCGGAAAAAAGAAGGCCACGCCGAAGCGCGACCTCTTGAGACTGAACCAAGGCTCCATGGGAGCCGAGACTGCTCTATTTGTTATCGGGCAACATGGCGATGCCGTTGCCGAGCGCCATGAACGTCGGAGCCCAGAGCCCGACGAAGATTCCGAAACGCTCTCCTGCGGCGGCCGCCTCTCCCGTTGCCGACCCGCCGATGGTGAACCATATCGCTATGCTCCCGAACACTGAGAGGAAACCGAGCGTGTACGCGATGTTGGCACTGAATCCGATTGATTTTAGGGTTCTTAACATAATTCTCCTTGTTGTGGCTGTGTTGAAATGGGAATGAGCCGACTCGTTGCCAGCTCACGAACACTAGCACGCATTCCAATCGAAGTCATCAAATTTATTGGGGTTGGAAAAGGTTGGAGCCGGTGAAGGGACTTGAACCCCCGACCTGATGATTACAAATCAACTGCTCTACCAACTGAGCTACACCGGCGAAAGACGGATATTACAAAAAAGAAAATCCGAAGTCTAGAAGGTGGAATCAGTAGGCAGTGGGGCGATAGTTAGTGGTCAGTGGGGCGGTGGGGCAGTGGGACAGAGTCTCTCTTCAAGTCGATGAGTTGTTCGCGCCTCCGGCGCTCAGCGCAGGCAAGGATGCCTACGCTCCCGGGTCTGCTCCGCCTTCCTCTGGACTCGGTCAGATTATTTCAAGGAGCCATAGCGCGAGTGAGGTCGTCGCAACCACCGGAATCCCTGCGATCATCAGAATCGCAGGCAGAGTGATGCAGCCGACCGTCGTGCGTCGATAGATCCGATTGTAGAGGGCCTTCTTGGGATTGGTGACCCAGCCGAAACCGCGTGGGGCCTTGAGACCGAGTCGGTGGCGGACCGCTCTCTTCCAAGAGATTCGTGAGGTGATGCGAGATTTGAAGTTTGGTGTGCGGATTCCGAATTTCATGTCTAATGAGTAAATCAGTAAGTGGTTATTAGTCAATGGAAAATCAGTGGGGCGGGAGCAACAGTGGGGCGGTGGGGCGGTGGGGCGGTGGGGCAGTGGGGCGGTGGGGCGGTGGGGCGGTGGGGCGGTGGGGCAGTGGGGCGGGAGCAACAGTGGGGCGGCGTCTCTCTGCAAATTAATGAGTTGTTCACGCCTTCGGCGCTCAGCGCAGGCAGGGATGCCTACGCTCCCAGCGCTCCGCCCTTCCCACCGACTACTGACTACTGATTACTGGAATCCGGCTTGGTGAACGCCCTTGATTGATTTTCCGTGCTTCACGGTTAGTCCCGGGTAGCCCATCGGTTCCGGAACGAGGTCGGGCATCTCGAGCAGTTTCTCAATCTTCGCAATCGACTTCTCCGATCCCTCGATTTCCATGTATGTGCCGAATGGGAGTTCATCGATCACCACCTCGACGCCAGGAAGGTCATAGACCTTTCTCTTTTTTTCGTAATAGACGGAAAGCTTGTACCCGAGTTTTTCGATGATCATCTCCATTTCGGCGACATTGCCGACGGTCGTCTCGAATTCGAGTTTCTGTTTGATGTCGAGGTCGGTCGATTTTTTATTTTTTCCGATGACCTGCTCCTTGTAGGTGAGGACGGCGGTCTTGTTGATTTTTCTCAGGCGGAGGAACGCGGCCTTTCCGTCGAGGACGCCCCCTTTGTGGAGATAATTCCGTTCGAGGTATTTGCCTTTGTATTTCGCACCGAGCTTTTTGAGACGATGGATGATGGCCTCGGCCTGGCCTTCTTTGAGACGGAATTTCTTTTCGATTTCTATCGCCATAAATTTGATCAGTGGGACGGAAGAATCAGTGGGGCGGTGGGGCAGAAAGAATTTGTGAGAATCATATCGGAGAAATATTTCCAATCATTTCACGTTGCTGAAGCAACGTCGCAGGCAAGGATGCCTACGCTCCCAGCGCTCCGCCCCACTGCCCCACTGCCCCACTGATTACTTCTGCTCTACCGCCCTACTGCCCGACTGCCCCACTGATTACTTCTGCCCTACTGTCCTACTGCCCCACTGATCCCGCGAATGCATTCACTGCAAAATCAAGGTCCTCGATCGAATGAGCGGCCGAGACCTGCGTCCTGATCCGCGCCTTGCCCTTCGGCACGACCGGATAGGAGAACCCGACCACATACACACCCTTCTTGAGCATAGTGTCCGCGACACGAGCGGCGAGAACCGCGTCTCCGAACATCACCGGCACGATGGGATGCTCACCAGGAAGAATCTCGAGGCCGATCTCGGAAAGTCTGCTTCTGAAATATTTCGTGTTGCTCTCGAGCTTGTCGCGGAGCTCGGTCGATTCGCCGAGCATGTCGAGTGCCTTGATCGCCGCTCCGACAATCGGCGGCGCCACGGAATTCGAGAACAGATACGGACGCGATCGCTGACGCAGGAGGTCTATCATCTCCTTCTTTCCGCTCGTGTATCCGCCGCTCGCCCCGCCGAGTGCCTTGCCGAGAGTCCCCGTGATGATGTCGACCCTGTCCATCACATTGTGATGCTCGTGCGTGCCTCTGCCGTGCTTGCCCATGAATCCCACCGCGTGCGAATCATCGACCATCACCATCGCCCCGTATTTGTCGGCGAGGTCGCAGATTTCGGGCAGTTTCGCTATGTAACCGTCCATCGAGAAGACGCCGTCGGTCGCGATCATCTTCAGCCGCGCTCCCGATGCCTCTTTGAGTTTGTCCTCGAGGTCGTTCATGTCGCCGTTCTTGTAACGGAAGCGCTTGCATTTGCTGAGACGGATCCCGTCGATCATGCTCGCGTGATTCAGTTCGTCGGAGATGACCGCATCCTCTTCAGCGAGCAGCGTCTCGAAGAGGCCGCCGTTGGCGTCGAAGCATGACGTGTAGAGAATCGTGTCCTCGGTTCCGAGGAACCTGCTGAGTTTTTCCTCGAGCTCCTTATGGATGCTCTGGGTTCCGCAGATGAATCTCACCGACGAGAGACCGAATCCCCATTCCTCGAGGGCCTTGTGCGCGGCCTCGACGATCGCGGGATGATCCGACAATCCGAGATAGTTGTTCGCGCACATGTTGAGGACGTTGCCCGAGGCGACGTCGATGTGCGCATCCTGCGGACCCTCGATGATTCGCTCGTTCTTGTAGAGACCCGCGTCCGAGATTTCCCCGAGGATGCCCGCGTAATGTTCCTTCGCTTTTCCGTACATATAAAAAAGAAACGCGGCCCGATTAAGGCCGCGCCGAAAATCAGATGTCGGTCCAGTCGAGCACGACTTTTCCGCAATTCCCTTCCTTCATGACCTCGAATCCCTTCACGAAATCCCTGGCCGAATATCTGTCCGTGATGACGGGGCTGATATCGAGTCCGGATTCGAGCAGCACACTCATCTGATACCAGGTCTCGTACATCTCGCGCCCGTAGATTCCCTTGATGGTCAACATGTTGAAGACGACCGTTTTCCAAGAAACGGGTATGTCCTCAGTCGGAATCCCGAGCATCGCGATCTTCCCTCCGTGCGCCATGTTCGCGATCATGTCCTGGAGGGCGACCCTGTTTCCAGACATCTCGAATCCGACGTCGAAGCCTTCCTTCATTCCGAGGTTCTTCTGCACCTCGGCGATGGATGTCGAACGGACATCGACGGCGAGAGTGACTCCGATCTTCTCCGCGAGAGCGAGTCTCTGCGGATTCACATCCGTGATGACGACGTGACGGGCTCCGGCGTGACGCGCTACCGCGGCCGACATGATGCCGATCGGACCCGCACCGGTGATGAGCACATCCTCACCGAAAACCGGGAATGTCATCGCCGTGTGGACCGCATTTCCGAACGGATCGAAGATCGCCGCGACGTCTAGATCGGTTCCCGGATTGTGCTTCCACAGATTCGTCATCGGGACGGCCATGTATTCCGCGAAGCCGCCGTCGGTGTTGACTCCGTAACCGAGGGTGTTCGCGCATTTGTAACGCCGACCGGCCATGCAGTTTCGGCAACGTCCGCAGACGAGATGTCCCTCGACGGAGACGATGTCGCCGACATGGAAGTCGTTGACGTTCGGGCCGACCTCGACGATCTCCCCGACGAGTTCGTGTCCGAGGATTGTCGGAACCTTGATCGTCGCCTGCGCCCAGGCGTCCCAGTTGTAGATGTGGACATCGGTGCCGCAGATCCCGGTCCTCTTCATCTTGATGAGGACATCGTTGATGCCGACCTTCGGCTCGGGCACGTCTTCGAGCCACAGTCCGGGTTCGGCCTTACTTTTTACAATTGCCTTCATAGCGAGGTGTGAAACCTTTGTCTGAAATTTGAAACATAATAACCCAAAGAAAGCCGTGATTGTAGGAGCCCTGCCTGTGCTAATCTTTGCGTGATTTCCACGGGTTGGTTCCTATGATCTTCGTTGTGTTCGGCGTGTCCGGTTCAGGCAAAACGACAGTGGGCAAGGCGCTCGCAGAGCGGCTCGGATGCGAGTTCGCGGATGCGGATGATCACCATCCGCCCGAGAACATAGAGAAGATGCGGATGGGAATTCCGCTGGATGACGCTGACCGTGAGGGATGGCTGTCGGATCTGCGGGATCTCATCGACGAGAGGCACGTTGCAGGCACCGACCTGGTGCTCGCGTGCTCGGTGCTGAAACAGAAGTATCGGGATTTTCTTTCGGGGAATCCCGAGGCCTCTGGAGATTCAGGTGTGAGGTTCGTGTATCTGCGCGGGACATTCGAGACGATTTCGCGTCGACTGATCGAGCGGCCGAATCATTTCATGAACCCGGATTTATTGAGAAGCCAGTTCGATGCCCTTGAAGAACCGGTGGACGACCGATTCACGTACGATGTCGAATCGACGGTTGACGAGATTGTCGAATCGGTGGTCGGTTGGGCAGTGGGGCGGAAGTAATCAGTGGGGCGGTAGGGCAGAAGTAATCAGTGGGGCAGTTGGGCGGTGGGGCGGAGCGCTGGGAGCGTAGGCATCCCTGCCTGCGACGTTGCTTCAGCAACGTGAAATGATTGGAAATATTTCTCCGATACGCTTCTCACGAATCTTTTCTGCCCCACTGTCCCACTGCCCCACTCTGCCCGACTGCCCCACTCTGCCCTACTGTCCCACTGCCCTACTGCCCCACTGTCCCACTGCCCCACTGCCCCACTGCCCGACTGCCCCACTGCCCCACTGCCCGACTGCCCCACCGACTAAAAATATTTTTTCCCTTTCAACTTCTCCGGCAGGAGGTCCTCGTCGGAATACTTTTCGTAACCCTCCCCGTATCCGAGTTCCTTCATCAACTTCGTGGGAGCGTTGCGCAGATTCATCGGCACCGGAAGATTGCCGAGCCTCCGCGCGTCGTCGAGCGCCGCCTTGTACGCGTCATATGCGCTGCGGTCCTTCGAACACCTGGCGAGATACGCGACGCCGTGTGCGAGATTGATGCCCGCTTCGGGAAGACCCACCGTCTCGACCGCTCGGAACACCGCGTTCGCGACGACGAGTGCCGTCGGCTGTGCGACTCCGATGTCCTCCGACGCGAAGATCACCATCCTTCGGGCGATGAATTTCGGATCCTCCCCAGCCTCGACCATCCGTGCCAGGTAGTACATCGCCGCATCGGCATTGCCCGCCCTCATCGATTTGATGAAGGCGCTTATGACGTTGTAATGCTCCTCGCCCTTCTTGTCGTAACGAAGGAAGCGCGACTGGAGAGTCTCCTTCAGATTGTCGATCGTGATCTCGTCGTAGAGGCGCACCGTGTTCTCGAGCATCGTGATGGCCTGGCGCGCGTCACCGTTCGCAAGTTCGATGAGCCAATCCGCCGCGTCATCCGGAATCGGGAGCCCGGACCTTTCGAGGATCTTTCTCATCTCATCATCGGTGAACGGTTCGAAGACGAACACCCTCAGACGCGAGAGCAATGCGGGAATCACCTCGAAGCTCGGATTCTCGGTGGTCGCGCCGATCAGAACGAGATCACCGCTCTCGACGAAAGGAAGAAGGAAATCCTGCTGAGCCTTGTTGAACCTGTGTATCTCGTCGAGGAAGAGGATTCTCGGACGCAAGCCCCGCGGGGTAGCGACGATCTTTCTGATGTCGTCCTTGCCTGCCGAGACCGCAGAGAGCTCGTGGAACTCCGCATCGAGGGATTCCGCATAGATTCTAGCGAGCGTGGTCTTCCCCGTTCCCGGCGTCCCCCAGAGGATGAAGGAGAAGACATGCCTTTGCTCGATGGCGAGCCGAAGCGGTTTCCCTTCGCCGACGAGGTGCGATTGCCCGATGAATTCATCGAGGTTCCTCGGCCTGATTCTGTTTGCGAGCGGTTCCATCTGAATGAAAGCGAATTTATCACATGACCGCTCCGTTTTCGGGATGGATTCCCCCGTGATGTATAATTTCGGGCGTTCAAGTGCGTCGCGGCTCTTGCAACTCAACCCACGGGGCGACGCATCAACGGAAGAGCGACGGACCGTCGCCCGACCGCGGAGGAATCGAAATGAAGACCTACTCGAAAGTTTTGACGGCGATGGCATTGGTGCTCGTGCTCTCACTCGGCGCGTTCGCCGACACCATCAAGCTCAAGGACGGCAGCATCATCAAGGGACGCATCATCAGCTTCTCCGACGGCAGATTCACCATCGTCATCGGGGAGGGCGGACGCCAGCGACAGATGCACTTCTTCACCGACGAGGTCGAGTCTGTCGAGTTCGACGGAGTCGGCCCTTCGCTTGCGAGAGGATCGGCGCCGAATTACAACGATGCCTCACCGAGGATTCCTGCGGGCAACACTACCGCGACGAACAGACCTGTCGCGACTCCGACCCCGATGCCGACACCCGCACCGAGCCCGACTCCGGTCAGGACCCTTCAACCCGGTGGCGGTTCGACCGCGGCGAGACCCATCGTGGTCAACGCGAAGGTGCTCGCGGACGACACCAACAACGGATGGACCAACACGGGATTCGTCGTCAGGCAGGGACAGACCGTGAACATCACCGCGACGGGACGCGTTACGCTCGGGATGGGAAGGACCTCCACGCCCGCGGGCAGCAACATCCCCGATCCGGGCAAACTCATGGCGAACGATCCGACCGGCGGGCTCATCGCGGTCATCGGTGACGACAACAACGATTTCATCTTCATCGGCGAGCGCAGACAGATCCGCGTCACACGCGACGGCACACTGTATCTCGGAGTGAACGAGGCCGAACTGAAGGACAACACCGGGGCGTTCGATGTCACGATCGAGATCGTCCAGTAGTCGGAATCCGATACAGTAAGAAATCAAGGACCGTGCAGACCGCGCGGTCTTTTTCCTTTTCAGAACCTGAAGCTTGATTAAAAACAACCAAAAACAGACAATCGCAGTCTAATCCACAGACACTTCCACGGGGTTTTGAGACTATGAGGAGTTTCCTTTCGAAGTTCGGAGCGACGGTCGCGGCAATCGCATTCATCCTGAGCGCATCGGGAGGAAACATCGCGTTTTCCCAATCGCGTCCGCAGAGACCGACGGTCAGTCCGAACGAGAAGAAGAACCAGCGCCCCGATCCGGAGGAACTGAAACGACGCGAGGAGGCCGCGAGGGCCGAAGTCGATCCCGAGACGGTCGTCGTGGCGACGAAACTCGTGAACGTCGATGTAGTCGTCTACGAGAAGAAGAGCGGAAGAATCGTCACGGGGCTCACGGAAAAGAATTTCGCGATCTTCGAGAACGGGGTGCGACAGGAGATCACGAACTTCGCGAATCCGGAACAACCGATCACGGTGACGATGGTCGTCGAGTTCTCGAAGTGGACCGAGGTCTTCGGAAGACAGCCCGGATTCACATTCGAACCGGGAACGATGGAGGTCGTGAGACCCGCGGCGTTGTTCCTGACCGGTTTCATCAAGCCCCCGGACGATTACGCTTCGCTCATCGCATTCGACATCAGACCTACTCCGATAACGGACTTCACGAACGATCCGGCGCGTCTCAGGCAGACGGCGAATCTGCTTCTCAGAAGCCTTCCAGCCTTCAGAGAGAACAATCTTTTCGACTCGATCAAGTTCGCCCTCGTGGGCGGCAAGGCGGATTCGGTCGTGCTCGATAGATCTGAAAAGGAAACATACGAATACGCGGGCATGACCAGCGTGAGATCGAAGAGGAAGGCCATCATCCTCATCGCATCGGGCATCAACACGTTCAGCAGGACGAACTACGACGAGGTGAGACGCACCATCCAGGAGGCGGGCATCCCCTTCTATGTCATCAGCACGGGAAATCTCTTCTTCAAGAGATACGAACAGTTCCTGCCTCCGACGGATTATCTTGACGGTACTCCGGGAGCGATGACATTCCGCCAGGCCGAGAACACCATGAACACGATCGCGAGGGAATCAGGCGGGCAGCACTTCCCCCTCACATTCCCGAGCGAGGTACCCGGCATCCTCCAATCGATCAACGCGCTCCTGAGGAATCAGTACAGTCTCGGTTTCGATCCGGGTGAGAAGCCCAAGGATGGCAAGCGGTACAAACTCGAGGTCAAGGTCGATGTGAACGGCGACGGGGTCTTCGATGAGAAGCAGTACGTCATCCAGCACCGGCCGTTCTATGTGACGGAGAACGAGAAGAAAAAGAAATAGGATCGGAACCGAAACGAAGTATCGAAGGGGACCCCGAGGTCCCCTTTTTCGTCAGCCTCACAGCCCGTGGATCTTTATGCGGAACTCGTCACCCGAGGTCGATATCTCGGGTTTCTTTCCCGAAAAATGCTGCGAGCTTCTGAGCAGCATCGGAAGTCCGCCCGTCGGGACGCTGGTACCGTATTCCCTTCTCGAGAATATCGCCGCGATCTGCGGATTCAGATTCTGCGTGATGCCGTATCTGATCGCACGCGAGGCGGGCGGGACGAATCCGAGCGTGCGTCTCGGATTCACGATCTCGATCGAACTATCGAAGATGGAGATCCTCGCGACATGCTCGCGCACCGCCAGATCGCGGTGCATGATCGCATTCCCGAGCGCCTCGCGGATTGAATAGAGGTGGTAATTGGCACGCGCCCTGACGGGGCCCGTCACGACGCCGATGTCCTTCTTGGAGGGCTTTGTCTTCACCAGGTTGCAGTAACGTTCGATGAATGCGAGACACGCATCGTAGACGTGAAGGAGATTTCCGTTGACCTCGACCCTTTCGACGATCTCCGAGACCGCATTCTCTCCCGAATACCTCGTGACGACGAATCTGAATCGGGGGAAGACCTCGATGATCTTCTCGCTCTTGCCGAAGAGCAGAATCCCCGCGAGAGTCGGCACGAATTCATCCTGTGCGCCCACCGCGAGGAGAAGTTCCTTCTTGAGGAACTCACCCGTCTGATAGAGATTCTTGGATGCGAAGTCGGATTCGAATTCGCCCGCGAAACTCCAAAGAAGTCCGTCATCGAAATCCCTCTCGCCGAATTCGGTGAAGGGCACGTTCTCATATCCGAGGGGTCGTATCTCATCAAGCCATGCGGACAGCTCCTCGCGCGTGACCTCCCTCTTCTCAGCTCCGAACCTCAGATAGAACCTGCCCTCGCGCGTTCGGTAGGGGCGACGGCGCCCCTCGACATCGAGCGCGACTATCTGCCTGCCACTGTCGAATGTGATGCAATCGATGACCGGGACGATGGGAGGAACGACGTCCTCCCTGCAGATCCGCACGAGTTCCTCCTGCACCGCCTCGGGATTCGGAACCCCTTCGATGCGGAGCTGGTCGTTCACCCCGAAGATGATCGTCCCTCCGTCGGTATTTGCGAGCGCGATGATTCCCTGCGCGATTCTTTCGCTGTTCGATAATTTGACCTTGAGTTCGAGGTAGGTGTCCTCACCACCTCGTATCAGCCTGAGCAATTCGGAACGCGAGGTAAGAGGCGCCGGTGCGTTCACTATGTACTCCTGGAAACTCCGGTCCTGTGGGGACTCGAAACGCGGACTTCTGCGGAATTTCTTTCTCACCATCGCCGACAAGCTGTTTAATCTGTGGATTTAAGGCACTCCAATTGAAACATGCTGAAAAGGAATTGTAAAAACATTTTTTCCTGCATCCGAACAAGGGTGTCTCAGGTTTGCTCTTTATGCTGAATTCTCGCAAACTTATGCAGATTTTGAGCCGTTTGCGCGCATGATCCGAGGTAACCATGGCCTATCTTCAACCAGACAAACCCGGCAAGGTCTATCTCCCGGCGATAAAGGCCGCAAAGGAGAACGGCGAGAAGCTCGTGTGCCTGACCGCCTACGACTATCCGACCGCGCGAATCATCGATGAGGCCGGTGTCGACATGATCCTCGTCGGTGACAGCATCGGCAACGTCATCCACGGTTACGGAAACACGATCCCGGTCTCGCTCGATGAAGTGGCATCGGCGTGCATCGCCGTGAAGCGCGGCACCGAGCGCGCGATGGTCATCGCCGACATGCCTTACGGTACCTATCACGTGAATGCCGATGAGACGGTCCGCAACGCCCTCAGACTCATGAAATTCGGCGGCGCAGAGGCCGTGAAGATCGAGGGTGGCAGAAGTCGCGTCGATCTCGTGAAGAGACTCGTCGACGAGGAGATTCCGGTCATCGCCCACATCGGACTGACCCCGCAGTCCGTCTACAAGATGGGCGGATACAGGGTCCAAGGAAGAAATGCGGAGCAGGCGAAGCGCCTGATCGAGGACGCGAAGATGCTCCAGGATGCGGGCGCCTTCTCGATCGTGCTCGAACTCGTCCCGCGCGAGGTCGCCGAGATAATCACCAACGAACTCGAGATATCCACGATAGGTATCGGGGCGGGTTCAGGCTGTGACATTCAAGTGCTTGTTCTGCACGACCTGCTCGGAATGACATTCGGAAGACAACCTCGGTTCGTCAGGCAGTACGCGAATCTGCGCGAGGTAATGACGGACGCGATCGTCCGCTGGACCGCGGATGTGAAATCGGGGGCATACCCCGGCGATGACGAGTCATACGGACTCACCGAGGAAACCATCGCCGAACTCAAGGGCAAATAAAGGGACACTTCCCTTCTTGCAACCTTGAAACAAGAGGAGCGGGAAACAATGGAAATCATCAACCGCCGTCAACGAATCTCATCCGTCGCGAGAAAACATCGTCGCGACCTGAAGACCATCGGGTTCGTGCCCACGATGGGCGCACTCCACGAAGGTCACCTCTCGCTCGTGCGCGAGGCCAGGCAGATGGCCGACATCGTCATCGTCTCGGTCTTCGTCAATCCGACACAGTTCAACGAGAAAGCCGATTTCGATAAGTATCCGCGTGACATCACAGCCGATGCGGCGCTTCTCTCGGAATACAACGTGGATTACGTGTTCGCTCCGTCCGAAGACGAGATGTATGCGGAGAACTTCGCAACCTACGTCAATGTCGAAGGGATAACCGAGACGCTCGAGGGTGAGTTCCGGCCGGGACACTTCCGCGGAGTCTCGACCGTCGTCACCATCCTGCTCAACACGATCCGCCCGGACTTCGCATTCTTCGGACAGAAGGATGCGCAACAGGTTGCGGTTATCAAGAGACTCGCGACGGATCTCGGTTTCGATTCCGAGGTCGTCGTCGTCCCCACGATGCGCGAGGAATCGGGACTTGCGATGTCATCGAGAAACGAACTTCTCACACCCGAACAGCGCGAGAAGGCGGCGGTCATTTATGCAGGTCTGCAATCCGCAGAGCGGATGGCCGCATCGGGAGAGACCAACTCGGACGTCTTGATGGAAGAGGTGAAACGCACAATCGTGCGTGAGCCCGATGCCGCGCTCGAGTACGTCGCAATCACAAACCCCGACACATTCGCGCCGATCGCGCGAATCGGAGGGGAAAGGGCGTTGATCTCATTGGCGGTCAGGTTCGGCGACATCAGACTAATCGATAACATCATCATCGAAAGCGGACAGTAAAGCCCCAGCGGACACGCATCAAAGGTATCGAGGCACATCGAACCGCCCTGAGCTTATGGAATCGTTAACGAGAAAACTTCTGATGACAGCCCTCTTCCTGGGCATCGGCGTCGCGACTGCGTCCGCGCAGACCGCCGTTTACGGGACCCTCGATGGCAAGAGACATGAGACCTCTACCGACAAGGGAAAAGTTGCTGTGTTGGCGGTGGGAGCGAGTTGGCTGCCCCTCTCGGAGACGCAGGCCGAGGTTCTCGGGAAGTTGATGAACTCGCTCAAGGGAAAGGATGTCGTCTTCTATTTCATAGCGACCGACACGGTCGATGACGACGAGGACACGGATGCCACCGACGAACAGCTGGCGGCTTTCGCGAAGAAGAACAAGATTTCCGCAACCGTCTTGCGCGACCCGCGCGGCGCGGCGACGGTCAAGGCGTTCAAAGTCGATCAGCTTCCCGCCTTCATCGTGGTCGATAAGACTGGGACCATGAGCGGGCGACCGATCACCGGGATACAGCCCAATCGTGACATATCCCCACAACTCACGCGGCAGATAGAAGCAATACTTCAGTAAATGAAAATCCCCGCCTCGGCGGGGATTTCGATTTTAATGCCTCGGGGTTCCTCAGAACCTTCGCAGCATCTCGTAGACCATGCTGATGGGCAGGCCGACGACATTCCAGTAATCGCCCTCGATCCCCTGAATGAAGAGCGCCGCCTGCGCCTGGACCGCGTAGGCACCTGCCTTGTCGAGAGGTTCACCGAACCTGACAAGAAACTCGATCTCCCCGTCCGAGAGTTCCGCGAATTTCACGCGGGTTCTCTGCATGTCCGTCACTGCGAACGCTTCGCCACCCGAGAATCTCACCAGGGAGACGCCGGTCAGAACCTCGTGCCAATTTCCCGAAAGAAGTCGCAACATGCGTGCGGCGTCATCTAGGTCAACGGGTTTTCCGATGATGCGACCATCGATCACGACGGTCGTATCGGCACCCAGTGTGATGCGGTTCTCATTGCGGATCGCGACCGCCGAGGCCTTCTCGAGGGAGAGTCGCTTCACATAATCCTCAGGGGACTCGCCTGCACGCTCGCTCTCATCGACATCCGCCACATCCTTGACGAAAGACCAGCCGACGGATGCCAGGATCTCGGAGCGCCGAGGACTTCCCGAGGCCAGAACCAGCTCGGGAAGGCTCAAAATTGAAGAATCATTGTCGAGCATTTATCATCTAGCGGAACTTCGAGACAACTATAGTTGATATTCCTCCACTGACAAATGAAAGACCTTTTCCGCGATCTTCAACGGCTGACGGCACTCTCACCGAACGGTGACGAGCTCGGGAAGTCATTGGTGTTCTCGGCTTGGAAGAAGGCGGTCGGCGAAGCCCTCGAGAGTCGCACGAAGGCAGTCGACCTGCTCGGGACGAAACTCGTGGTCGCGGTCGCCGATGAGACGTGGAAGCGACAACTCGAAGGGATCGCGGATCAGATGATCTTCAAGGTGAACAGTGTGCTTCGGAGCGCCTCGGTGACATTCATCGAATTCACGGTTCACCCGGACCTGTTCAAAAACATCGAAAGATCTGCGTTGCAGGATGAATCTTGGCGCGACGAGATTGACGAGGAACTGACCGGGGCGTCGAGCGGAATCGATGACGAGGAGATGAGACGGGACTTCGTGGAGATGGTGGCGAAACTCTCCGCGCGAAGGAAGCGGATGGAAGCACCGGAGTAAGAGGAGTTTTTATGGACGTGAAAAAGGTCGCGGCACTCGCACATCTCGAGATGACCGAGGAGGAATCCGAAAGATTCGCCCCGCAGATGGCGGGCATCATCGCGTATATCGAGAAGCTGTCCGAACTCGACACCACCGACATCGAACCGATGGCGGGTGGCTTCGCCGATGAGACGGTGTCCAGCGGTGCCGGCAGAGAGGATGTCGTACTCCCCTCTCTCGGGCAGGAAGCGGCGACTTCGGAAGCACCATCCGCGTCGGAGGGCCACTTCCAGGTCCCCAAGGTCCTCTAGAAATGAAAAGAATCAATAGCATCGGCGCCCTCATCATCTTGGCAACCGTCATGACGACGGGGTGTTCCAGCATCAGCCTGCCCTCACTCGAGGATCCGGCATGCACAGAGGCGCGCGAGTCCGCACGTTCGTTCTATTCGGTTCACTTCGGTGGCGATTTGAAGCCGACCGAGGAATCGCTGAAGGCGAGGTCGGCGGCACTCACCGGGGCGTTCGCGTCGCGTCTGAGGGCGGAGAATCCGCAGAGGATCGACCCGTTCACTTTGACCGAGGACTATCCTCGTGCGTTCAAGTTCGGTGGTTGCGAGGCGAGGAAGGACGGGGCCGTGGAACTCGAGGTCCAACTTCTTTGGCGCGACCAGAACGTGACGAAACAGGAATCTGTATACGCCATAATGACCAAGAACGACGGCCGATGGCTGATTGACGGGATCGTGCGCAGGAAATAGCCATATGTCTTACAAGGAATCAATCGGTAGAGCCATTTCGGATGCGGAGAGACTGAATCCAGAACTCGGCGCCTTCATCTCAATCGACCGCGATGGCGCGATGGCGACTGCAGAATCACTCGATGCGGATTCGTCGGGCAAGATGGTTCCGGGTCTCACTGTCGCTGTCAAAGACAACATCTGCACAAAAGGTACTCGGACAACCTGCGGCTCGAAGATGCTCGAGGATTACATCGCACACTACGATGCGACGGTCGTGACGAGGCTGAAGGAGGCCGGTGCGGCGATCATCGGCAAGGCGAACATGGACGAGTTCGCGATGGGATCGTCAAACGAATCATCCGCATTCGGACCTGCGAGGAATCCCTGGGATCCGGCGCGGGTTCCGGGTGGCAGCTCAGGCGGATCCGCCGTCGCAGTCGCGGCGGGTATCGTGCGTGCCGCGCTCGGGTCGGAAACGGGAGGATCGGTCAGACAGCCCGCATCGTTGTCAGGGGTGGTGGGATTGAAACCGACGTACGGAAGGATATCGAGATATGGACTCGTCGCCTTCGCATCCTCACTCGACAACATCGGAATCTTCGGCGCAGAGACATCGGATGTCGCGAAGGTGCTCGGCGCGATTGCAGGCCACGACCCGCTCGACTCGACTTCGGCCGATGTCGCAGTGCCGGACTACACCTCGCTCCTGGAGAGGGACATCAAGGGAAGGAAGCTTGGTGTTCCGAGAAAGCTCTTCGGTGAAGGAATCGATGCGGAGGTGCGCGAGTCCGTCGAAAACGCGATTGAGAGCTTCAGAGGACTCGGCGCAGAGATCGTCGACATCGAGATGCCGCATGCCGACTACGGAATCGCGGTGTATTACATCATCGCGACCGCCGAGGCATCTTCCAATCTCGCGCGATACGACGGCGTGAGGTACGGTCACCGGACCGACGCGGCCAACGGGCTGCGCGAAATGTATTTCAAGACTCGCGCCGAGGGATTCGGCGAGGAAGTGAAGCGAAGGATCATGCTCGGGACCTATGTCCTTTCAAGCGGATACTACGACGCATACTACTCGAAGGCACAGAAGGTTCGTGCACTCATCAAACGGGATTACGCCAACGCCTTCGCCAAGTGCGACGCGATTCTGACTCCGACTTCCCCGTCGGTCGCCTTCAGGTTCGGTGAGAGGTCGGAAGATCCCATCGCGATGTATCTGAGTGACATCTACACGGTGTCGGCGAATCTAGCGGGTGTGCCCGGAATATCAGTCCCGTGCGGACTCTCGAGTGAAGGGTTGCCTATCGGACTTCAACTGCAGGGGAATTTCTGGGGTGAGGACCTGCTCCTCAATCTCTCGAACGTCTTTGAGAAGGAGAATCCCCTCGACAAAAAACCCCGAATACGAGCCTGATCCGATTGACCCGTCCGCTCGAACGGTTGTAGCCTTCCATTGGATTTTAAGACCGGCGGGGATTCTCGCGCGTCTTCAACAGTAATTGCGACCTGCCGATCCGGTCGCCCACCCATGAAATGAAAGACAAGAAGTACAAAGTCAAAATCGCAATCGTCATTACGGCCGCTGCCGTATTCGCATTCGCATTCCTATCCGGAGAGAGACGCTCGTCCTCCGTCGGTGCCGCATCCTCCGGTCCATCGCCCTCATTCACCGGAGCACCGGGTGAGGACAGTTGCATCGCATGCCATGTCGGAGGACCAGCCAATTCAGGGACCGGAAAGGTTTTCATAACCGGCATCCCTGCTAATTACAGACCGGGCCAGCAGGTTCAGGTCACGGTCACGACCGAGCAGGAGGACGCCGTCATCTACGGATTCCAACTGACCGCGATCGACTCCCAGGGCAATCAGGCGGGAACGTTCTCGATTCCCCAGCAGGGACCGGTCGAACTACAGATCCGGGGTGGCTCCGTAGGGGGAAGGACACGTAGCTACATCTCGCACAACATCAACGGAACCATTCCAACCCAGTTCGGAACGAGGTCATGGAATTTCACATGGACCGCTCCATCGGTACGCATGGGGAGAATCTCCTTTTACACGGCGGGCAACGGCGCGAACAGCGATGGCTCGAACGTCGGCGATTACATCTACACATCCTCGACATCGACGCTTTCTGGGACGGCTACGGCCAACTTCGACGGTGACCGCGCGAGTGACATTTCCGTGTTCCGACCCTCGGACGGCGTTTGGCACTCTCTATCGAGCAGGAACAATTCGTACAAGGCATTCCGCTTCGGACAACAGGGCGACATCCCGGTCTCGGGTGATTACGACGGAGACAATCTCGATGACTATGCCGTCTTCAGACCGTCCAACGGGACGTGGTGGATTCTGAAGAGCACTGGAGGCGTGATCGTCGAACGATTCGGAATGCAGGGTGACATCCCGGTCGTCGGTGATTACGACGGAGATCTTCTTCACGACATCGCCGTGTGGAGACCATCGGACGGGGTCTGGTACATCAAGCGCAGCTCGAACGGCTCCTTCGACTTCCGAAGATTCGGGATTGCGACGGACAAGATTGCGCAGGGCGACTACGATGGGGATGCGAAGACCGACATCGCGGTCTATCGTCCCTCGGAAGGCATGTGGTACATCTGGAGAAGTTCCGACAACCAGTTCTCGTTCATCAGATTCGGCCTGTCAGCCGACAGACCCGTCCAAGGCGACTACGACGGAGACGGTCGGACCGATCTCGCGGTCTATCGCCCCTCGGATGGAACCTGGTACACCCTCGGCAGCACTGCGGGTTTCACCGTCAGGCGATTCGGGATCTCGACCGACGTTCCGGTCCCCGGTGACTATGACTCTGATGGAAAGACGGACATCGCTGTCTATCGTGACGGCATCTGGTACATCATGCGAAGTTCGAACTCATCGGTGATCTACGAGAACTTCGGTCTCTCGGCCGATGTCCCGGTCGCAGCCGCGCGGATTTCGAATTGACGCTCGGTTTGAATCGAAAAGAAAAGACCCGGATTTGTCCGGGTCTTTTTTCATTTGAACAAGAACTTCAACTGCGGTTGATGAGTTCCCAGTATCCGACATCGACCCACCGGCCGAGTTTGTATCCCACTTCGCGGAAGTGCGCGACCTTCTCGAAGCCGAGCCGTTCGTGAAAGAGAATGCTCGGATCGTTGGGGAGCGCGATCGATGCGACTATCGCGTGGATGTTCGTCTCCGCAAGCAGATCGAAGAGTTTGACGTACAGCCTTGTCCCGATCTTCCTTTCCTTCGATTCGTTACGGACGTATATGAGCACCTCGGCGGAATAGTCATAAGCGTGCTTCGTGCCGAAGTGGGTCGCGTATGCGTATCCATGGATGGCTCCCTCCTCCTCGGCGACCAGAAAAGGAAACTCCCTGGTGTACTGCTCGATTCTGGATTCCATCTCCGCGACGTCGATGGGTTCGGCTTCGAAGGTGTGATGGGTGTTCTTTACGTAGTGATTGTAGATTTCGACGATTCCCGGTGCGTCATCGGGTTTCGCAGGTCGAATGACGACCTTGTCAATGTCTTGCATATCCGATTCAACCCGTGTTTGGGATTCGACGGGCACGGAATTCATCCCATCAACTGAGATGATATCCCCACTCCCTGATTTTGACGAATCCGTCGGGGTGGTCGGGGGTCGGGCAAACGCATCTTTCGATTCCCGGCCGTGTTCTGCTAAATTTCCGTGATGCTCAACGGTCTTGAATTCCGAATCGATGCGAATCTTGGACGCGAGGTCGCGGCTCTTCTCGAGAAGCACCGCGAGGATCGAATCGTGTCCAGGATTTGGGAAAAGGATTCGACCGTATGGACCGGAAGGGATGAATCCCGATGGCTCGGATGGCTCGACGTGACCGACCGCGAACTCCCGCGATTCGCAAGATACCGTCGAGTCGCCGAGATCGCACGGCAATTCGACGATGTCGTTTTGGTCGGAATGGGGGGCTCCTCGCTTGCGGCGGACGTCCTGGCCCACGCCTTCGGCAAGAGACGATTCCACATCCTGGACTCGATCGTCCCTGCACAGATCCGGTCGCTCGAGAAGATCATCGATTCCGCACGGACGCTTTTCATCATCGGGAGCAAATCGGGTTCGACTCTCGAGCCGGAACTGCTCGAGAGATATTTCAGCTCACACCTCGATGCGGAATCGGTCGGAGCGCACTTCATCGCAGTGACGGATCCGAATTCCAAACTGCACGCCCTCGCCGAGAGGAAGGACTACGTCGGCATCGTCCTCGGAGAGTCCGAGATCGGCGGAAGATTCTCGGCGCTCAGTCCGTTCGGCATGACACCGGCCGCTGCGATGGGACTCGACATCGGCGAGATTCTTTTGAGGGCTACGCTGATGCAGGACGCGTGCAAGGAGGACGATCCTGAACGGAATCCAGGTGCGATGCTCGGCGTGATCCTCGGTGCGGCCGCTTCGATGGGTCGCAATAAACTAACCATCGTCACCTCCCCGAAACTTTCCGTCTTCGGCGCCTGGCTGGAGCAACTCGTCGCTGAATCGACGGGAAAAAACGGAAAAGCGATCATCCCCGTCGACTGTGAACCACGATCTGAGTCCTACGGAGACGACCGCATCTTCGTCATTATCGAAACCGCGGAGGAGCAGGATACTGACACGGTCGAACGCCATCAAGAGCTCGTCGCCGGAGGGCAGTCAGTGATTCGAATCCGCATGGACGGCGCGCTCGATCTCGGTCAGGAATTCTTCCGATGGGAATTCGCGACCGCTGTGGCGAGCGCCGTCATCGGAGTCAATCCGTTCGACCAGCCCGATGTCGAGGCCGCGAAGATCGAAGCACGCTCGATGACGGATGCGTTCGTGGCAGAGGGTTCCCTCTCACTGCCGGAACCTTTTTTCACGGGAGAGGGCTTCGAGATATTCGCATCGGATGAATACGCCGCGACTCTTTCAGGTGACACCTTCGAAGCAATCCTCGGATCTCACGTCTCGCATATCGCTGCGGGTGATTACTTCGCGCTGCTCGCATATGTGGACCGTAACGAAGAGAACACCGAATCGCTGCAGCGGATGCGATCTAACGTCCTGTCACGCGGAAACTGTGCGACCACTCTCGGATTCGGTCCGCGCTTCCTACACTCCACGGGACAAGCGCACAAAGGCGGTCCCGACTCAGGAGTCTTTCTGCAGATAACCTCGGATGACAGTGAGGACATTTCGATTCCAGGTTGTGCATATTCGTTCGGCATCGCGAAGGACGCACAGGCTTTCGGGGATTTCGAGGTGCTCAAGCGGCTCGGCCGACGAGCGATCCACATTCGAATCAAAGGCGATGTCGGTGGCGGATTGGCACGGATCGTCGACACGCTCAAATGAGAAAGCCCCGCCGAAGCGGGGCTTTTCCTTTCTCGCGCCGAAACTATTTCGGGTCGGTGTTCCACCAGTACTGATTCTCGAGTTTCCTCGGATTCGGATGAATCCTGTCGAGAGTCGTTCCGTCGAACAGTTCGCCATTCTTCATGACCATCCTGATCGAATCGGTGTTCCTGATGTCGAGGAGCGGGTTTCGGTCGAGGATTATGAGGTCCGCGATCTTTCCGACCTCGATGCTTCCGAGATCGCGATCGAGCCCGATCGCCTCGGCACCCTGGATCGTGGCGACCTTGAGCGCGTCATGCGTCGGGAGACCTCCCGATTGCATGGCCCACAGTTCCCAATGCACGCCGATTCCCTGCATCTGTCCGTGACCGCCGACACCCGCGCGTCCATCTGACTTCACGACATCTGCGACGCCCTTCGCGATACGGTCGAAACCATACTCCTCGTTGGCGAACCAATTCGGCCTGCGACGGAGCATCCCATTCAGAAGTTCGGTCGGGATGTAACGTGCCAGCTTCTTGTTTCCGAGCACATCCGTGTTCTGGAAGAAATAATTCTCCGCCCACGGCGATCCGTATGCGACGAGGATGGTCGGTGTGTAGTAGGTCTTCGACTGCGCGACGATCTCGACGACATCTTTATAGATCGGCTGGATCGGAAACGCATGCTCATGTCCGGAATATCCGTCGATGATCTGCGTCAGATTCAGCTTCAGATCGAGTGCCCCTTCTGTCGTCGGGGTGATCTTGTACTCCTTGCAGGCCATCGCGACCCACTGCCTCGTGAGTCTGTCACCGACGACATACTGTTTGAGCGTGTCGGTCTTGTAGGCCTCGCTGTAACGCTTGATGTAATTGAAGACCGCGTCCTTGGTGTCGAGTCCGAGACTCGAGAAGACACCTGGCCCCGTCGTGTAGACGCGTGGTCCGAGAATCTCACCCGTGTCGACGAGATCGGCATAGCCGTAGACATCCGTGGTCGCACTCTGCGGGTCGCGGGTCGTCGTCACTCCGTATGCGAGATTGGCGAGATACTGCCAGACCTGGGTCTGATGCAGGTCGCGCGGACCCCACATGTGGGCATGGACATCGACCATTCCGGGAATGATCGTCTTGCCTGAGACATCGATGACTTTCGCATCCCTCGGGATATCGATGCGGCCACGCGCACCTACCGCGACGATGCGGTTGTCCTTGATTACGATGTCGCCACGCTCGATGATCTCGTTGCCCTTCATCGTGATGATGCGGGCATTGCGCAGAGCGATCGTGCCCTGCGGTCTGTGACGCGGGGCATTCACAGCGACGTCAATCGATTCGGGTTTGTCGGCAGAGATCTGCTGGGTGAAGAACTTGGTTCCCCATGACCAGGTCACAGCCTTGCCGTCGGCAGACCAATTCAAGTAGTCGCCACCATCAGCGGACATCTTCTTGAAGGGGACGTTCGCTGTCGGTCCCGCAAGATTGACGGTGAGGGTCTCGCGCCCGACCGAGGGAACAGTCACGATGTAGTGCCTTCCCTGCAGGTCGACGAATGCCCGGGATCCATCAGGTGAAATCTTGATGACACTGGCAGAAGGAGGCGTCGGAGGCTCTCCCTTTCCTGTGACGCGGATATGCGTCGCACGGTCGAGACCGTCGAGTCTGATGGACACGAGCCCCTGCCCCGTCGTCATGTAGACGCGGTCGTCCTCCTTTCCGAAGTGAGGGAAGCGTCCTCCCTGCGTCGGCGCGATGTGTATCGCATCACCGCCGCCAGCAGGGATGTATTTGAGATCGAGCCCGGTGTTTCCACCGATTCCGGTGACCTCTCCGTGGTTTCCGTGGATCGCCTCGTGCTCCGGCGATTTGTATTCATGCTCTTCGCGGAGATCTGAGAAGAGTTGGTCCTCGACCGATCCCGTGATGAACACGATCTTCGATCCGTCCTTCGAGAATGTCGGATACGAATAGAATGCGGTCTGACGCGAGAGTCTCGTCGACTCTCCGCCATTCGAGGGAACGGACATGATCTCGCCCCCTTCGTTCGTCCATGTGACGTAGACGATCTTCGATCCATCAGGCGACCACGCCGGCATGTACTCGCCGTTCGTCGCGGTTGTCAGTCGCTTCGGACTTCCACCTGCGATATCAGTGACCCAAAGTTTGTTGAACGCGGTGAACGCGACTCTCTTTCCGTCGGGTGAGAGCGCGGGATATCTGATCAGTCGTGCGCGGACGCTCTCGCCATCTTCGACCTTGTAGTCGAAGTGGACGCGCTCGGCGATGTCGATATCTACATCGACCTTGAACGGGATGTTCGTCGCCTCGCCGGTTGCGAAGTCCACCCGCTTGATCTTGCCGTGAACCGGGACGATGAGGGATTTGCCGTCGGGCATGAACGCATAGCCCGGATACGTGTCGCGGGTCGCGCGGGATTCCTGGTCGTCACGCGTGACATCGTTGATCAACCAGCGTTCCTGATTCCTGTCGAGATCGCGGACCTTCAGAGCGGTCTTTGTCTTGAACCTGGTCGCGTAGACGAGCTGTTTTCCATCAGGCGTGAGCACCGGCCGCATGGCGCTTCCCTGCGCGTTCGTCACACGCGAAGTCTCACCGCTCCTGCGGTCGAATCTGAACACCTGCCACATCGGGAACTTCGCGTTGTATTCGAATGCGCCGTTCCTCTGCGTGTAGTAGATGTACCTTCCGTCGGGCGATGCGACGAGACCCATGCGGTTGATCTGTTGCGGCTGCGCGTTGCCCTGTCCCGGGGTCGGGGGAGTCGGCGGGGGGCCGATGCTCACGCCGGACCCGCCATCGATGTTGTACATGTAAGGATGGTAGGTTCCGATTCCGCGTTCCGACTTCGACGCGATGATGTACTGTCCGTCGGGCGTCCAATTCGGGGAGACGAACATCGTGGCGCGACCCTTCGTGATCGCCTTAGGCTCGCTTCCATCTGGTTTTGAAATCCATACGTTCTCACCGCCGCTCCGGTCGGAAAGGAAGACGATGTGCTTTCCGTCAGGGGAAAACTTCGGCTGACTCTCGAAGGACATGTCACCGATGATTTTCTTGGCGTCGCCGCCAGCGACAGGCATCGTGTAGATGTCGCCGAGGAGATCGAAGACTATCGTCTGTCCGTCGGGGGAGACATCGAGCGACATCCAGGTGCCCTCATCGGTGGTGAACTTCACCTTGCGCGAAGGCTTGAGGACGAGTTCGTCCTTCTTCTCTTCCTTCTTCTCATCCTTCTTCTCGGCGTCCTTGTTTTCCTGACCGAAAAGCGTCGTCGGTGCCATGACCGTGACGACGAGGAGGAATGCGATGAAACGTTTGATTGATTCGATGTTTTTCATATGTCCTCTTTTGCCTCGAGAGTTTTTTATTTCGAGATTTTTTTGTTTCAAGAAATTTTGATCTTATCGTTTTCAGGGATGCATTCGCGCGATTGTTTGTTCGCGCCTTTGGCGCTCATTGCAGGCAGGAATGCTTGCGCTCCCGGGTCTGCTCCGCTCCACTGCCCCACTGCCCCACTGCCCTACTGCTTAACTTTCTTCTTCTCCTCTTCCACGATTCTGCTCGCATCAGCGAGAAGTTTCTTCGCGTCGTAGACGATTCCGTCCTTCACCGTGTACACGACTCCGCCGACTCTCACGGGTTTGTTCTGTTCATTCACGCGGATCACCCCTGTTCCATAGAGAACCTGGAAATTCGCAAGCGGATTCTCCTTCACGATGACGAAATCAGCGAGCTTGCCGACCTCGACCGATCCGAGATCCTTCTCGAGCCCGAGACCGCGGGCTCCGTAAAGTGTCGCCGATCTTATCACCTCGAGCGGTGAGAAACCTGCTTCACGGAGAAGCTCGAGTTCCCGAACATAACCGAATCCGTAAGTCTGATAGATGAAACCCGAATCCGAACCCGTCGTTACGATTCCTCCGCGATTCTTGTACTCGTTCACGAACTTCATCCAGATCCGATAGTTCTCCTTCCAGGCGATCTCCTGTTCGGTTCCCCAATCGAAGAAATACGAACCGTGCGCGATTCGATTCGGCTGGAAGAATTCCCAAAGCTGCGGAAGCGTGTAGGTGTCATGCCACTCGAGCCTCCGCGCTCGGTGGAAATCGCGACTCGCGTCATAGATGTTGAACGTCGGGTCGAGGATGAAACCCTCTGCGATGAGTGCGTCCATCACCTCGTACCATTTCTTCGATCCCGGCTCCGCCGCTTGCCTCCAGAGTTTTCCCGCCTCTTCGAATCTGTGCTGCTCGTCCTGATAGTTGTAGTGCGCGGGATAATCCTGGATGCGCCTGTCGGTGAACATCGCTTCGGGAAGTCCGTACCAATGTTCCATCGACGTCATTCCCGCCTTCGCGCTGTCGACGACGTTCCATCTCGCCACACCGAGTTGGTTGTGATGACCTGTGGACCTCAGTCCGAGTCTCTTGTTCTCGCGGATAGCCGCATCGTAGACCTCGGGGGAGGCTCCGAAGAACTTGATTCCGTCCGCTCCACGTCGGGCGTTCTCGCGTACCCACTCGATGGCCTTCTCGGGAGTGTCGACTCCGTTCGGAGCACCCTGACCGAACGCGGTGTACGCGAAGATACGCGGCGCTGTGATGGCGTTCTCGGCGGATTTCTTCTTGTGTTCGAGAACCCAGTCGAGCCCGTTGCCCGCGCTAGGATCGCGAACCGTAGTCACGCCGTGCGCCATCCAGAGTTTGAAGACATATTCCGCAATCGGCGCCTGCTGACCTCCGATGTGACCATGCATGTCGATGAATCCGGGAAGAAGGTAGTGGCCGTCGGCCTTGATCTCGATTCCGCCTGGTTCGAGTTTCGGTCTCGAATTCTCATTTATCGGAACACCCGGATACCCAACGGTGCGGATCTGTGCGATGCGGTTTCCGCGCACGACGATGTCGACCGGACCTACCGGCGGCGCGCCTGTTCCATCGATCAGCGTGACACCTCTGATGATGAGTTGCTGATGCGGACCGTTACCGATTTTCTCCTCGGGAGCCTTCCGAATTCCCTGCGCGATGGCAGGTTGGAGAGAAATGGTGATAAACGCCAAGAAAACAAACGCGCTGAAGAAAAAACGAGACCAACTGTTTTTCATAAAGTCTTTTTGCTCGAAATCGATGCAGTTCTCGGAATCAAGTTGATGAAACCGCCCCGCATCAAATCCCGATTAAATTTAAGAGTGGGAAGATTAAACCCCAGAGGCGAGGGAAAGTCTAGAAAGTCGAAAACAGTAATCAGTAGTCAGTAGTCAGGGGACAGAATTTCAATGAAGCCCGCGAAGCGGGCGACCAGAGAGCCCCGAAGGGGCGAAAGCGTGTAGCCCAGGGTGACGGCGAAGCCGGAGCCCTGGGAATCGATTCGAAAAACAATCAGAGCCCTCGAAGAGGGCGACAGGAAAAAATATCCGGAGAATGAGAGAGGCATGCTCCGCACGCCGTTTTCGCACCTTCGGCGCTCAGCGCAGGCAGGGATGCCTACGCTCCCAGCGCTCCGCCCCACTGCCCTACTGCCTCACTGAAAAAACCCGCTTGCGCGGGTCTTTTTGAAGTTGGTGGAGATGAGGGGGATCGAACCCCTGACCTCGGCATTGCGAACGCCGCGCTCTCCCAGCTGAGCTACATCCCCGAATTGAGAAAGTCGATGATAGAAATCGACCTTTAGAGTGTCAAGTAAGTCTGCGGTCTCACCTTAAGATGGTGATCGAACCGAAGGTTTACTGGACCGTTCCCGCAAGCAGCGAGCCGCGCGGATCAGAAGCGTAGGCACGACCGTTTTCGATCTTTCCGATGATGCCGTGGAAGACGATCTCATCGCCATTCAACACGACCACCACATCACCCGGGCTGTTCTTCTTCTCATCGATGTCGAAGGTGATGATCGTCGCGTTGCCGTTCTCGGCTGAAACGGTCTCGTATTCGAATGTGTCGGCGTTGAAGCTGAGTGTCTGACAGAAAGAAACTTCCATTGTTCTGCTCCGCAATTTCTAAACTTTATAAAACAGTAAGGATTCTAGTCTTTCAAAATTCGAAAGTCCAAAGTTATGGCATCGTGGTCTGAGAGCGGCGTTCCGGAACCGTCGGTCAGATTCCCGACCGTCCACGGTGCCGTGTTCGCCGCAAGTTCGATTCCCCTTCCCGTGAACCAATCAAGCCTGCTCGAGACGCGTCCGCCTACTCTTCGAGCGGCCCAGAAGATGAAGGGAAAGCACCATTCAGGAACCCAGTCGCGGAGATTGGTGTTCTTCTCGATGCTCTCGATGTCGTAGTGAAGGGTTCCGACTCCGAGCGTGTTGAATCTCTTGTACTCGAATCCCCTTTTCTCGAGTTCACGGAAAAGCCTCTTCTCGAAATACCTGTCGGGATGCGGAAGATGATTCTTGACGACATTCTTAACGCCCATCATCACGCGTCTCCAATATCCGAGGATTGCACGCGTCGCACTCTGCGAGTTGTAGGTGGTGGTGTTCCAATCCCCGCCGATCACCGTCGGAAGAGGCTCGAGCGTGTCGAGATGATCGAGGATGATCTTCATCTGAAGATGGCGATGTGCACGAGAGCAATGCGCATCGAGATGCGTCGTGACGGCGCGGAATCTCCCGGCGGGATGCTCGATGTCGGCGACGATCGCGCGAAGATAGCCGAGGCGCTTCTCCTTTCCCCACATCTTGTCCTTTCCGTTCGGAAGAGGAACCGCATGGACATTTGTCATCTTGTATCGCGAGAACATCGCAAGGCCGTGGATGGAGTTGGTGTTCTCTCCTTCCGCGAACTCCTCGACACCGCTCCCCTTCTGGAGAGCGATATAGACCGGGGCGAACGCGTAGTTGAGTCCGAGAATCTGTGCGAGTTCGCGCGCGACGAAACGATTCCCGCTTCGCGCCATCCCGTAATCGAGTTCGGGAAGGAGCATCAGATCGCGATTCCTGAGTTCCGGATGGTTGAGCAGAGCGTCCGCGATTCCCTCGAAGACGTTTCCCCTCTCGAGATTCCAAGCAAGGGCCCGAACATGTTCCACGGAATCATCGATATCGGGGGTGGAGAACTCCTCGACGACGACCGAGTTCATGATGCGCTCGACGGCATTCTTTATGAGCGGATAAATCTCAGAGGCCTCGACCTCCTCGATTGATTCGAAGCGAAGGAGTTCGGGGAAATGTCTGTTGATATCGTGATCGAGTACTTCTGGAGGGTGCATGTTACTTCGAAGAGAAAAAAGGAGAGGCCCGAGGGCCTCTGATCATCGCTTCTTGCCTCTGACAAGAGCGTCCACGCTCAAATCACCGGATCCGCGGAGCAGGAAGAAGAAGGAAATCGCGAGATAGAGCAACGCCATTTCCTTGTCACCGAATGGATCACTCGCATGGACCATGAATGCCGCCACCGCCATTGTTCCGAGAATCATCAGAGCTGAGAACCTGGTCGCCAGCCCGATGGCGAGGAGAATGCCGCCGGCGAACTCGGAGAGTCCGGCCACCCAGGCGAACAGTTGCGGCTGCGGGAGACCGAGTCCGGTGACCGCTCCGATGAATCCCTCAGAGGGCGGAATCTTGTTGATGCCGTGACCGAATGCCATCGCAAGTCCCGCGAAGATCCGAAGAGCCGCCTCGCCGATGTTCGCCGACGCGGATGAGCCCGTGGTTCCACCAAAAAGAAACTCTTTCAGCATAAATTCTCCTTTTATTCGGGGATTTTGAATTAGGTGTGAAGAATGGCACAATTCCCTGTCAAAAACAATGAAATGATGCGGTTTTAAGGGCTTTGCGGATGATGTTTCCGCTTCAGCCGTGTCATCCGGAAATCAACTCGATTCGACTGCTTTTCAATGGACGCGGACATAGCAAATCTAATCAGTCATCTGATCATTTTCATGGTCGTACTCCTCTTGGCCGTATCGGCTCACGAGGCGGGACACGCGTGGATGTCGCACAAATTCGGTGACGACACGGCGTACATGCTCGGCCGGGTCACTCTCAATCCGATCAAGCACACCGACCCCATCGGCACGATTGCGATTCCGATCATCGGCTTCATCTTCGGGGCGATGGGAGGTGCGCTCGGTGCCATCCCGCTCATCGGTTGGGGAAAACCGACACCTGTGAACCCGCGGAACTGGAGAAACTACAAAACCGCGAACGTGATGGTTTCGATTGCCGGCGTACTCGCGAATCTGATTCTGCTGATCATCGGTATCGTTGCGGCGAAGATAATGTTGATGCAGGGCGTTCCGCTCGAAGATTTCTTCGGAAGGGGCAACACGAACCCGATCGCGATGTTCGTCGGGAACCTCATGATGCTCAATCTTTCGCTGTTCGTGTTCAATCTGCTGCCCTTCCCCCCACTTGATGGGAGCAAGATCCTCTCGACGTTCCTGCCGAGGAGTTTTGAACCGGCTTTCGAGTTTCTCGAGCGATTCGGCTTCATCTTTCTGATGGCGTTCATCTACTTCGGTCTTTTCTCATTGATCATCAGTCCATTCTTCAGATTGCTTGTGGGGGTGCTCGCGGCATGACGAAGAGAATCTTCAGCGGGGCGCAGCCGACGGGTAGTCTCCATATAGGAAACTACCTCGGAGCACTCAGGAACTGGGTCGAACTTCAGGATCAGTACGAAAGTTTCTTCTGCATCGTGAACCTTCACGCGGTGACGATGCCCCAAGACCCGAAGTCGCTGAAACAGAAGACTCTGGACCTCGCGAGAATCTATCTCGCGTCGGGAATCGATCCGAAGAAATCGACGGTCTTCATCCAATCGGATGTCTCGGAACACGCCGAACTCGCATGGGTTCTTTCCTGTGTAGCGCGCATGGGCGAGCTCGAGCGCATGACGCAGTTCAAGGACAAGTCGGGTGGCAAGGGCGAGCGCGTCGGAGTCGGGCTCTTCACATATCCCGTTCTGATGGCGTCGGACATACTTCTCTACAAGACGCACCTCGTCCCCGTCGGCCAGGACCAGAAACAGCATCTGGAGTTGACACGCGATATCGCGGAGAGATTCAATCGTGATTTCGGTGAGACGTTCGTCGTCCCCGAACCATACATCGCCCCTGTCGGAGCGAAGATCCAGTCGCTCGCCGAGCCGGAGAAGAAGATGTCGAAGTCCGACGAGAATGCGAACGGGTCGATATTCCTGCTCGACGACCCGGATACGGTCCTCAAAAAGATAAAGCGTGCCGTCACCGATTCCGGAACCGACATCAAGTTCGACGAGACGCGTCCCGCGATCAACAACCTTCTGACCATCTACAGACTAATGACCGGAAAATCAGCTGAGGATTGCGAGGCGAATTTCGATGGCAAAGGTTATGGAGATTTCAAAAAGGAGCTTGCAGAATCGGTCATCGCGTTTCTTCAGCCCTTCCAAGACAGGGTTCGCGGGTGTTCCGACGACGATCTCGAAGACATCTTGAAAAAAGGCGCGGAGAAGGCGCGAGGTGTCGCCGCGGCCACTCTTTCGGAAGTGTATTCCAAGATGGGATTAAGATGAGCAGAGTAAAGGTCTACGAAAAACCGACGTGCACGACATGCAGGAAGATGATCGCGCTCTTGCGTGAGAGAGGAATCGACTTCGACCGCATCGACTATTTCATCGAGGAGTTCACGGCAGCGAAACTCACAAACCTTTTGAAGAAGGCGGGAATCCGTCCGATCGAAGCGGTGCGCAAGGTAGACCCCGCGTTCAAGGAGCACAAAGTATCGGAAAAGATGAAGGACGCGGACCTCATCAAGCTGATGATCGCGAACCCGGGACTGATCCAGAGGCCGATCGTGGAAATAGGCGAAAAGGCGGTGCTCGCACGGCCGGTCGAAAAGGTGCTCGAGATACTCTAGAATTCAGCGACGGAAACGCCACCAGATGGAAGAACAGCAATACGACCAATTCACCTTCGACTTCAACAACGAACAGCCGGAGATCGTGCATGATTCACATGACTCGCTGAAGTTGAAGATCGGGGAGTTCGCAGGACCTCTCGACCTGCTGCTATTCCTCATCCGCCAGGAACAGGCGAACATCTTCGACATCCCGGTCGCGAAGATCACGGACGAATATCTGAGATACATCAAGCTGATGAAGAAGCTCGACATCACCGTCGCGAGCGACTTCCTCGTCATGGCGGCGCAACTGATCGAGATCAAATCGAGGATGCTTCTCCCCCAGGATCCGAAGGAAGTTACCGAGGAGGGTGAGATCGAGGATCCGCGCGAGGCGCTCGTCCGACAGCTTCTTGAACACCAGAAATTCAAGAACGCCGCCGAAATGCTCTACGAACGCGTGACCGTCGAGCGGGCGGTGTTCCCGCGGGGACGCATAGAGTCAGACGACGTGAATGCCGAAATCAACGCGACGGTGTTCGATCTGATCAACGTCTTCCAAAAGATTCTCGCGCGTCAGAAAGAGCAGATTGAATTCGAGATCGAACGCGAGGAGATCTCGATGGCCGACATGCTCAAGGAACTGAAGAGGAGATTGACGGAGTTCAAGGAACTGAGCGTCACCACATTCTTCGAGGAGATGAGGTCGCGGCGTGAGCTCGTCACCGCATTCATCGCGGTGCTCGAGATCGTCAGGACCGAGGGGATCCGCCTGATGCAGAGCGCGACATTCGGAGACATAGTTCTAAAGAAATCATGAGTGAAGAAGAAATAATCGACCACGAAGACCTCGAAGGATACGAGGAGATCGAAGCCGTTGAGGAACTCGATGTCATCGACGCACCTCCTGAGAAAGTAAGCCGTCCGATTGCAGAATTGATGGCGGCCTGCGAGGCCTTGATTTTCACGGCTGACGAGCCCGTGCCGACGAAGATTCTTGCCGAAGTGCTCGGTGAGCAGCAGGACGCTGTCCGTGCCGCCGTCGAACAACTCGTGGCCGAGTATTCGGAGCGCGATGGCGGGCTACAGATCCGTGAAGTCGCCGGTGGTTGGCAGCTCTGCACGCGCCCGACCCTCCACGAGGAGGTCAGGAGATTCCTTCGAACAAGACCGAGCGCGAAGCTTTCGATCGCCGCGCTCGAGACCCTCGCTGTGATCGCTTACAAACAACCGGTCACGGTTCCCGAAATCCTCGAGATCCGAGGAGTGCAGTCGGCTTCCGCCATCAAGACGCTTCTCGACAAGAGATTGATCGTCGCGAAGGGACGAAAGGAAACTGTCGGCAAACCGATGATGTACGGGACATCGAAGGACTTCCTTCTTCAATTCGGATTGAAGGACCTAGACGAACTCCCGAACATAGAGGACTTCGAGGACCTGGTGCAGTAGACTCACAGGATGCTTGAAAGACTCAACAAACTGATCGCCCAAGCGGGCATCGCCTCGCGTCGTGCGGCGGATGAGCTAATCATCTCCGGCGAGGTGACGGTGAATGGCAAGAAGGTCACCGAACCCGGGACGAAGGCGGATCCGGAGAAGGATCACATCAAGGTCCGCGGAAAACTCATCAACCCCAAACTCGAGAAACAGGAGAAGGCCTACATCCTGCTCAACAAACCCAAGGGTTATCTCTCGAGCGCGGCGGACCCCGAGGGCAGGAAGCTCGTCACGGATCTCGTCCGGGGTTACGGGAAACTGCACCCCGTCGGCAGGCTGGATTTCAACACCGAGGGACTCATCATCCTTACGAACGACGGGGACTTCACCCAGCTCGTCGCCTCATCGAAGAAATTCGCAAAGGTCTATGTCGTTAAGGTGAAGGGACTGCCCAACAAGAACGCCATCAACAAACTCCGTCGCGGCATCGTGCTCGATGACGGGTTCAAAACCGCTCCAGCGGAAATCAAGGAACTGAAACACACTGAGAACAACGGTTGGTACGAGGTGACTCTTCTCGAGGGGCACAATCAACAGATCCGAAAGATGTTCGATGCGATCGGCAATTCGGTGGTCAAGCTCCGCCGTATCGCAATCGGACACGTCCGCGATGAAAGAATCCCGATCGGTGCATACCGGGAACTCGATGAAGACGAGATCAGGGGATTTTTGAAGCCGAAGAAGTCGGGGAATAAGTAGTCAGTGGGGCGGAGCGCTGGGAGCGTAGGCATCCCTGCCTGCGCTGAGCGCCGAAGGCGCGAAAACGGCGTGCGGAGCATTCCATTCTCTTTCTTGGGATATTTTTTCCTGTCGCCCTCTTCGAGGGCTCTTTTTATTTCTCAAACACGAAACCCAGGGCTCCGGCTTCGCCGTCACCCTGGGCTACACGCTTTCGCCCCTTCGGGGCTCTCTGGTCGCCCACTCCGTGGGCTTCATTGAAATTCCGCCCCACTGCCCTACTGCTCTACCGCCCTACTGCCCTACTGCCCCACTGCCCTACCGCCCTACCGCCCTACTGCCCTGCCGCCCTACCGCCCCACTGCCCTACTGCCCCACTGCCCCACTGCCCTGCCGCCCTACTGCCCCACTGCCCTACTGTCTCCTGATTAACGCTCTATGCTCCACCATCAAGCACTTGTCCTGAACAACTTTGATCCCGGCCTTCGCAAGCGCTTCGGCGACTTCGTCGTTGCGGATGCCTGACTGCATCCAGACTGACTTCGGTTTCTTCGCCAGAATATCCTCGAGGTGAATCGGAACATCCGAAGGCTTGCGGAAGATGTTCACCATATCGACTTCACCCAGAATCTCCGAGAGTGATCGATAAATCTTCTCGCCCATGATCTCGGTCGCTTCGGGATAGAAGACCGGCACGGGAATCACCTCGCACCCCGCATCCTGCATGTACTTCGGGACGTAGTACGCGGGCTTGTCCTCCTCCATCTTTATCCCGATGACCGCGACGGTCCCGGTCGCCTTCAACAATTCTCGGAGTTCGTCATCCGTGTCTATGATATTCTTTTTCCAATCCATAATTGCTCCTTTTCTCCCGATTCTTTCACACGCGAGGCCCTTTTGATAATTGGGTCTGGTGCCGTTTGCAACACATTATTCGTTATGGCAGAGTAAATTTAAGTTATACACCATCAATATGAATTTCGAACTGAACGACGAGCAGCTTCAGATCAAGAAGAGTATTCGCGAATTCGCGGAAAGCGAGGTCCTCCCGCATGTCATGGAGTGGGATGAGACGCAACACTTCCCTTCCGAGCTGCGACCGCAACTCGCCGAGCTGGGATTGATGGGGATCATCATCCCCGAGCAGTACGGTGGGGCCGGAATGGGTTACGTCGAGTACGCTACGATAATCGAGGAGCTCGGACGGGTCGATGGCTCGGTGGCTCTTTCGGTCGCTGCTCACAATTCGCTCTGTTCGAATCATATCTACAAATTCGCGACCGAGGAGCAGAAGGAGAAATACCTTGTTCCTCTTGCAAAGGGTGAGTCGTTCGGAGCTTGGGGACTAACGGAGTCACAATCCGGATCGGACGCCTCAGGCACGCGGACGACAGCGGTCAAAGTGGATGGGGGATGGAAGATCAACGGCTCGAAGAACTTCATAACCCATGCGATCTCATGTGAAACACTCGTCGCGGTGGCGGTGACAGACAAGTCACTCGGCAACAAAGGAATCACAGCCTTCATCTTCGACAAATCGATGGAGGGCTTCAGACCCGACAAGAAAGAAAACAAACTCGGCATGCGCGCATCCGAAACCGCATCGGTGGTCTTCGAAGACTGCCTCGTTCCCGATGCAAACCTTCTCGGCAACATCGGCGAAGGATTCAAGCAGGCGATGCAGATACTCGACGGCGGAAGAATCTCCATCGCGGCGCTTTCGGTCGGAATCGCGCAGGGCGCGTTCGAGGCCGCGATCAAGTATGCGAAGGAGCGTCAGCAGTTCGGGAAATCGATCAGCGGATTCCAAGCCATACAGTTCAAACTGGCCGACATGGCGATGCAGATCGAAGCCGCGAGACTGCTCACATATCAGGCCGCCGCTCTGATGGATGCCGGTAAGAAAGTCACGAGGGAATCTGCGATCGCCAAGGCATACGCCTCGGAGGTCGCGGTCCGTGTCGCGGAGGAATCGATCCAGATTCACGGCGGTTACGGCTACACCAAGGATTATCCTGCTGAGAAATTCTGGAGAGATGCAAAACTCTGCACGATCGGTGAGGGCACGAGCGAAATCCAACGGATGGTGATCGCCAAACAGGTTCTCGCTGATTGAAATCGCCGATTCCCCTCAAGCACAGGGAAGGAAACGTTTCCTCTCTTTTATCCAGATGGTTTCAGGGTCGCTGACATCATGCTCCCGTACGAAGGTGCCCTCGTAGGAAATCGATCTCAGGAGCAAGCCTCTGACACCTGGCGTCTCGACCAGCTTCGAATGAAGAAGTCGATTGAGCATCGGACTCGACCAACCCATCTCCTCTCTGATGGCAGTCAAGACCTTCTTAGTCGATTCCCCGTAGGCGGGACCATCGCTTCTCTGCCCCCTTCGCAATCTGAAGGCACCCAGCGGATTCTTCAAGCCGACGAGATCTGCAGACTTGTAAAATTCCGCCCAGAGAGCGAAATCACCCCCGACTCCGTTGCTCGAAAGCGCATGACCGCCACGCTTCCAGAGAGACGCGGAGAAGAAGGTCGATTCCTGTTGGATGTAGTCCGAGTAGGGTGTCTCTCCCGCGAGGTAGAGACCGTCGAGAAACGCTTCCCTGCTGAAGCCCGGAAGCCTGTAACCTCCCGCGACACGGCCCCTCGCATCGAGCACCAACGGATTCAGCGTGGACAACCACTCAACCTCGGGAAACGACGTGAAGATCTCCGCCACGGTGAAGAGAGCGCCCGGCAAGAGGATGTCGTCGGCGTTCAACCAAAAGTAGATCGAGCCCGTCGCCATTTCGAACCCCTCGGCAATCGATTCGTACTGACCGTCGTCCGGAGCGCTTCTCCAGAAGGAAATCTGTGAATCGTACTTCTCGAGGATCTTTCTCGTGTCATCGAGGCCCGCGTCGAGGACGATGTACTCGAGATTCGGATACCCCTGCCCGAGTATCGATTGGATCGTGGTCTCTATGGTGGAGGCCATGCCCGCACAGGGCGTGACGATTGAGATTTTGGGGAACTTGCCATCCATATTCGATCCGAACCTCGCAACTCAGCCTTCAGAGGTTATACAACTTGGCCCCATGCTCCAAAGCGAAGGGCTCCTCTTTTGGAAAAACGGGCGAGAAGTGCGAAAATTCAAGGCTTATGTCGGACATCGGTACCCTTGTCGATAGGCTTCTTACGGGAGATCCACGCTCCGTGGCAAGAGCCATTTCGATCGCCGAGAACGGAAGCTCCGAGGCCGGGGAGTTGATGAGGAACATCTTCCCCAAGACCGGAAGAGCGAAGGTCATCGGAATAACGGGATCGCCCGGTGCCGGAAAATCATCGCTCGTCGACAAACTCGCAACTCTCTACAAGGACCGCGGGGAGAAGGTCGGCATCGTTGCCATCGATCCATCAAGCCCATTCTCGGGCGGGGCGATCCTGGGAGACCGCATCCGCATGTCGACCCTCGGGCTCGACAGGAACATCTTCATCCGGTCAATGGCCACCCGCGGCAATCTCGGCGGGCTCTCCCGTACGACGGTCGACGCAGTGTCGATACTGGACGCGGCGGGGTACGACAAAATCATCATCGAGACGGTCGGGGTCGGACAGGACGAGGTCGAAGTTGTGAAGACCGCCGATGTGTCTGTTGTGGTTCTCGTTCCTGGAATGGGCGACGACATTCAGGCGATCAAAGCGGGCATAATGGAAATCGGCGATGTGTTCGTCATCAACAAGGCGGATCGCGAGGGCGTTATCAGGACCGAGAAGGAGCTTGAATCCCTACTGTCGTTGGCTCACCGCCCTGACATGTGGGACCCGCCGATAGTGAAGACCATCGCTCCTGAGAACAAAGGGCTAGAGGACCTCGCTGAGGCGATATCCAGATACCTGTCGTTCGTCGAGACCGCAGACAATTCGGAACGCAAGACATCGATTGCGAAATGGCGTCTGACCGAACTGCTCCGCGAGAGGCTTCTGAGAGACCTGCTGACCGGCGATGCCGCAGCAACGAAACTTGAGGAATCAGCCAGTGCGGTCGCGGAGCGTCGGATCGATCCATACTCGGCAGTCGAGGAGATTTTGAAGGCATCATGAAGATCGATCATCTGGGAATCGCGACAAAAGGAATCGAGGAGGCGCTGAGGTTCTGGCAGGACGCCCTCGGACTCGAGAACGTGCACACGGAGACGGTCGAGGACCAGAAGGTCCGAGTGGCGATGTTGCCGATCGGGGAAAGTAGGATCGAACTGCTTGAACCGACCGCGGATGATTCGCCGATATCGAAGTTCCTCGAGAAACGCGGTGGTGGCATCCACCATATCGCGATCGAGGTTCCGGATATCAGGGCCGCTCTTGAGAAACTCAGGAGCGAGGGCGCGAGACTCATCGACGAGGAACCGAAGATCGGCGCCGAAGGGTGTCTCGTGGCTTTCGTGCATCCGGTCGCCTCAGGCGGAGTTCTTCTTGAACTCGTGCAGAAGACAGATTGATTTTTTTGGAATTGAGAGGAAAACACTTTGAGCACAGCAACTAAATTCATCGTCCTTGTGGCCATCATGATCTCATTGGGGTTGGGTCTAGTCATATGGAAAACCACCTATGGAAAGGCCGGGACCGACTTTTCCGTGATCACCACGGCCGAGATGGAGGCGTTCCTGGAAGGGGCCGGACCCGAGGTACAGCAGCGTGTGTCGGGCGACCGACAGGAATTCGAACGACAGATCGCAGAGATCTTCTCCATCGCCAATGCGGCCAAATACCATTTCAAGGATGACAAAGAGGTGATGCATTCCCTCCAGGTCATAGAGATGTTGGTAGTGGCTCAGAATTGGGACCGCGAAAAGCATAAGGATTCCGGACCGATGCCGCCCTTCGGTTTCATCTCCCAAGAACAGATCGACGACTTCTGGGGCGAGGGACAAAGCTCGACCAGCCAGGCTACCGTCAATGTCAGGAAGGGTGAGTTCGAACGTGTGGCGAAGACCCAGTTCATGATTGCCAAGAAGCGCAAAGCGTTGGCTCCTGATGCCGTTCTAGACGAGGAATCCAAAGCCGCGCTGCGCGGAGAGTACACGAAGATAAAGATCACCGAGGAGGAAGCCAGAGCCGCGATCGAAGCGGATCCCGCGAAATGGGAAGGGCTGAAGGCTCGGATATCAATCCAGGTCAAACTCCAACAGGCACAATTCCTGGGTGGTCTCTTCGATGAGGTGCTGGGCAAGAAGCTCATGGTCACCGAAGATGAGATTGAGGAATATCTCAAGAAGAATCCCGGTCTCAGCAATAGAAAGGAGAAAATGGCCAAGGCGTATGAGCTTGTGGGCAGACTCAATGGCGGGGCGGACTTCGCCGAACTTGCGAAGGAATTCTCCGAGGATCCGGGCAGTTCCAAAGATGGCGGTCTGATACCCGATGCGGCTCTCGGTGCGCTCGTTCCGGAGTACGAAAAGGCGGCGTTGGCGCTGAAGGTGGGGGAGTACACTAAGATCCCGGTGGAGACCCAATTCGGATTCCACATCATCAAACTGGAGAAGAAGGAAGAAGCCAAGAACGCCGGTGGCGGAACGACACTGAAGTACGATACCAGACACATCCTACTCGCCATAGGCATCGCAGACCCGAACAACCCGCTCGCGATGCAGATGCCACTCGAGGAATACGCGAAGAACAAGCTGGAGGATGAAAAGAAGGACAAGTTGCTGAACGGGATCAGAACCAAATACCCGGTCACCTTCGAGCCGTACAAGATTCCGACTGCTCCAGCGGCCCAGAGACCCGCTCCCGTGCAACCCGCCCGGCCGACCGCGCAGGCACAAAGCAAAAAATAGTCACGTCATTGAATCAAGAGGGACAGGAAATGGAACAAGTGAAAATTGGAATCATCGGCGGGAGCGGCCTCTATCAGATGCCCGAGCTGACCGATGTGAATGAAATCGAAATCGACACGCCCTTCGGCAAGCCTTCGGACGCGTTCATCATTGGAACCATCGATGGTCAGCGGGTCGCATTCCTTCCCCGTCACGGGAGAGGTCACAAATTGACCCCGACGGAACTTCCCTTCCGAGCGAACATATATGCGATGAAGCTTCTCGGGGTGGAGTACATCCTCTCGGTCTCCGCCGTCGGAAGCCTCCAGCAGCAGTACGCTCCGACGGACTTCGTCATCCCCGATCAGTTCTTCGACAGGACCAGGGCCCGCGCAGAGGAATCGACTTTCTTCGGCGAGGGCATCGTCGGTCACATCACGTTCTCGCATCCGGTGTGCGACGAGCTGGGAGACATTCTCGAGGAGTCGTGCAATACGGTCGATGGATTGAAGGTCCATCGCGGTGGAACGTATCTCTGCATGGAGGGTCCCGCGTTCTCGACAAAGGCGGAATCGAACGTGTATCGCCAATGGGGCATGGATGTCATCGGGATGACCAATCTGCAGGAGGCGAAGCTTTCCCGCGAGGCGGAGATCGCCTACGCGACACTCGCCCTCGTCACGGATTACGACTGCTGGCATGAAGACCACGATTCGGTGACGCTCGATATGGTGGTCGAATACCTAGGAAAGAACATCCGCAATGCGCAGTTGGTTCTGAAAGAGGCCGTGAAGCGCGTAGGTGCGAAGCAGACACCGAATCAGTACGCCAACGCGACGAAGAGTGCGATCTTCACACGTCCCGAGCATTGGAATCCGGAGACCGCGAAGAAGCTGGAAGCCATCATCGGAAAGTACAGAGCCTGACCATCAGGCTCTTTTTTTTTACATTTTGCCCCTCGTGGCAATCGGGCTAAAATCGCCCAAAAGTCCGCCTCGGACCGAGGCGCACATCGATCAAAGAGTCCCTCTTGATTCGAATCAAAAGTCATCGCGGACACCCTCGGCGCTTCGTCGTGAAAATCGCGGAATAAATTATGAGTGAAAAAGAAAACGTTGACAGCGGAGAGAAGGCACCCGCGAGACGCATCGGTGTGCCCAGAGAGGTTTCATCCGGTGAATGCCGTGTTGCGGCAACCCCCGAGACGGCGCTGAAGCTCCAGAAACTCGGTTTCGAGGTTTCAGTAGAATCGGGAGCCGGCACGGCGGCCAACTGCACGGACGAGGCGTACGAGGCGGCGGGCTGCAAGATAATCGCAGACGCCGCTTCTTTGTGGAGGGACTCCGACATAATCCTCAAAGTCCGCGCCCCTCAGGAATCCGAGGTGGAGCATCTCTCCGCAGGAAAGATCTTGATCAGTTTTCTGTATCCCAGCCAGAACGAGAGTCTCGTCAAAAAGATCGCTGACAAGAAGGCATCGGTTCTCGCAATGGACATGGTGCCGAGGATCTCCCGAGCTCAGAAGATGGACGCGCTGAGTTCGATGGCGAACGTCGCAGGCTATCGCGCGGTCGTCGAAGCGGCGAACAACTTCGGCAGATTCTTCACGGGTCAGATTACCGCGGCAGGAAAGGTTCCCCCCGCGAAAGTCCTGATCATCGGAGCAGGCGTTGCGGGGCTTGCGGCCATCGGAGCCGCAAGGAGTCTCGGGGCGATCGTCCGCGCGTTCGATACGAGACCGGTGGTGAAGGAACAGATCGAGTCCCTCGGAGCCGAATTCCTCGAACTCGAGTTCGAGGAGGATGGGACGGGCGAGGGCGGATACGCGAAGGTGATGAGCAAGGAGTTCATCGAGGCCGAGATGGCACTCTTCGCCGCGCAGGCGAAGGAGGTCGACATCATAGTGACGACCGCTCTCATCCCGGGGAAACGCGCACCGATCCTCATCACCAACGACATGGTCGCCTCCATGAAGGAAGGTTCGGTGATCGTCGATCTCGCCGCTGAGCAGGGTGGTAACTGCGAAGCCACGAAACCTGGCGAGAAGGTCGTCGTGAACGGAGTGACGATCGTCGGATATGCGGATCTCCCGAGCCGGATGGCGAACCAATCGAGTCAGCTATATGGCACGAACCTCTGGCATCTTCTCTCGGACATGGGCGGCAACGACAAATTCGGCATCAATCTCGATGACGAGGTCGTGCGTGGTGCAACCGTAGTCAAAGACGGGGAGATTCTTCCGCCTCCGCCGAAGCCGGAGCCCTCGCCGGCGCCTGCACCGAAGAAGGAGCCCGTCGTCGCGAAGACGGAGGAACCCAGAAAGAAGGGCTTCAGTGTCGGAAATCTTGTTCTGATTGCGCTCGGCGCGGCAGCCCTTTACGGAATCGGAACAGGAACGGATTCGAAATTCATCCAACACCTCACGGTGTTCGTGCTGGCGGTCGTCGTGGGTTGGCAGGTCGTCTGGAACGTGACCGCCGCTCTCCACACACCGTTGATGTCGGTGACGAATGCGATCAGCGGAATCATCATCGTAGGCGGAATGCTTCAGATATCGGGACAATGGACCGCTGAGGGGATGCCTCCGATAACAACGATTCTCGGGGCGATAGCGATTCTGATCGGTACGATCAACATCGCCGGTGGATTTCTTGTGACGCAGCGGATGCTCGCGATGTTCAGAAAATAGACACAAGGAGGAAAGACTGACATGGAAAAAGAAGTAATCAAGAACCTGGTCACGGTCGCCTACCTTGTGGCAGGCGTCCTCTTCATTCTCAGTCTCGGCGGGCTCTCCAATCAGGAGACCGCGAGACGTGGAAATTGGTTCGGAATCATCGGAATGGTGATCGCCTTCGCCGCGACGGTGCTTCAACCGGAGGTCACCGGATACGGGATCCTGGCAGCGGTCGTCATACCTGGAGCCATCATAGGCGCAGTGCTCGCATCGAGGGTCGCGATGACATCGATGCCCGAACTCGTTGCGATACTCCACAGTTTCGTAGGCGCGGCCGCCGTTCTCGTCGGAATCGCCAGTCACCTCGATCCGAATGCGAAAACGAAGTATTTCGGGACCGAGAAGGTCATCCACGATGTCGAGGTCTTCATCGGAGTCTTCATCGGAGCGATAACCTTCACGGGATCGGTCATGGCCTTCGGAAAGCTGCGCGCACTCATCAGCAGCAAACCGTTGATGTTGCCGGCACGTCATCTTTTGAATCTGTTGATGGTCATCGCATCGGTGGTCCTCGGATATTTCTTCATCAGCGACACTGCGACCATGACACCGCTCACCGCGCTGCTCATAATGACCGCGATCGCATCTGTGCTCGGAATCCACCTCGTCGCCGCTATCGGTGGCGGGGACATGCCCGTCGTCGTCTCGATGCTGAACAGCTATTCGGGATGGGCGGCGGCTGCTGCTGGTTTCATGCTTTCCAACGACCTGCTGATAATCACAGGGGCCCTCGTCGGAAGCAGCGGCGCGATTCTCTCAGCGATCATGTGCAAGGCGATGAACAGATCGATCGTCAGCGTGATCATGGGAGGTTTCGGATCGGACGGTGGAAACGCGTCGGCTGCCTCTGCTGAGATGCCCGAAGGTGAGATCACCGAGATCTCGGTCGAAGACACCGTTGAACTTCTCAGGGATGCGAAGAGCGTCATCATCGTCCCGGGTTATGGGATGGCGGTCGCACAGGCGCAACACGCGGTCGCGGACATCACGAAGACGCTCCGCGACAATGGTGTCACCGTCAGATTCGGAATCCATCCGGTCGCGGGTCGGCTTCCCGGTCACATGAACGTCCTGCTTGCGGAGGCGAAGGTCCCCTACGACATCGTCCTCGAGATGGAGGAAATCAATGAGGATTTCCCCGAGACGGATGTCTCATTGATCATCGGAGCGAACGACACCGTCAACCCATCGGCACTCGATGACCCGAACAGCCCGATCGCCGGAATGCCGGTCCTCGAAGTATGGAAATCGAAGACGTCGATCGTGATGAAGCGAGGTCGCGGCGCGGGATACGCCGGCGTCGAAAACCCGCTGTTCTTCAAGGAGAACAACAGGATGCTCTACGGAGACGCGAAGAAGACAGTGGATGCGATCCTCGTCGGATTGAAAGCGGAGTGAGAACTCATCGGTCGAAACAGCGGTCGAACCTTTTCGGCCGCTGAATCATCTGAGACTGCAAGAGGTGGAAACATGACAGGTATCAAGGCGATCGCTCTTCTGATGTTGATGGTTGGAACGCTTTCATGGGGAGTCCACGCCCAATCGGCAACTCAGAGCGACTCCGCCATTCCGCCGAACCCCCTTCTCGAATCTGATGCGAAGCACAACTTCGAAGTCGCGAAATGGTCCTTCGAGGCCCGCAAGGCCTACAAGGCCGTGCTTCTCCGCTTCGACGAGACCTACGCCGCATATCCGATCTTCTCGAAGATGGACGAGTTCTACTACATCGCAGCGATGAGTTGCCTGAATCTGATCGAAGGGAAAGGAAGCCAGCGTCTCGATTATGCGAGGATGTCTGACTCGGAGAAGGAGCGTTTCGCGCGCGAACGTCTTCGGGAGGACGCGGTGCTCTTTCTCAAGACCATTGTTGAAAAGTATCCCAAGAGCAGGTATTTCAAGGACGCCGACCGATCCCTCACATCATTGGTCAGGTAACCCCGCCCTGCAACTGCCTTTCACGCTCGATTGTTCGAGGAATCCCCTTGATTTATCATATCTGAACGTTGGATCCGGCCATGTGTGACCCCGTAGGTCTCGCGCTATGTTCCATTCTCGGAACAGTGGTTGATTGATTCCAAGTCGTCGTCGGCCTTCCCTTCGAGAGGACCGATTCAAAGAAATCAGGAGATTCTTTTCTAATGTCACTAACAGTCGTTGGCTCGGTCGCGTTCGACGCGCTGGAAACCCCTTTCGGAAAAAGAGACAAGATACTCGGGGGTGCCGGAACTCATTTCTCACTGTCCGCGAGCTTCTTCACCCGCGTCCGGACCGTCGGCGTTGTCGGGGGTGATTTCGGTGAGACGGAATGGGATGTTTTCAAACGTCACAACATCAACACGGATGATGTCGAGATAGTGCCCGACGGGAAGACCTTCTTCTGGAGAGGGCGCTATGACTACGACATGAACACGGCGCACACGCTCGATACCCAGCTCAATGTTTTCGAACACTTCGACCCGAAGCTGTCAGCGGAATCGAAGGATTGTCGCGTTCTGTTCCTTGCGAACATCCTCCCGACGATCCAGCTCGAGGTGAGACGCCAGTGCCCGAACGCGGAGTTCGTCGCCATGGACACGATGAACTTCTGGATCTCATCGATGAAGGACCAGCTGCTCGAGACGATCAAGGCCGTGGACTGCATCATCATCAACGACGCGGAGGCGCGCCAGCTCACCGACGAGCCGAACATCCACAAGGCCGCGAAGAAGATTCTCGGATACGGACTCAAGGCCGTCGTGATCAAACGCGGTGAATACGGGGCTACGCTCTTCACCGATGGCATGTATTTCGTTTGCCCCGCATATCCCCTGGAGACGGTCTTCGACCCGACGGGTGCAGGCGACACGTTCGCCGGTGGATTCATGGGATATCTCGCGAGCCAGAAGGAGATCGACGAGGAGACCTTGCGAAGGGCGATGATCTACGGATCGGTGATGGCGTCTTTCAACGTCGAGAAGTTCGGAACCGAGCGCGTCGACGCTCTCGATTACACGGAAATCAACCAGCGGTTCAGAGACTTCAAGCGCATGACCCATTTCGATGACATCGCTTTCGAGAAAACGGAGATATAGGAATATGTTGCAGAACAAAGTCGGACTCGTTCTCGGAGTCGCAAACTACAGATCTATAGCCTGGGCCTGCGCGGAAGCCTGCACAAGCCAGGGAGCAAAGCTCGCATTCTCCTATCAGGGTGACAGGCTCAAGGAAAACGTCGAGAAGCTGACGGCGGAGATGGCCGACACGATGGTCCTCCCATGCGACGTCTCGGATCAGGCGCAGGTAGATCAGATGTTCGAGGCCATCGACAAGAAGTACGGACGTCTCGACTTCCTGATCCACTCGATCGCATTCGCTCCGCGCGAGGCGCTGGCAGGAGGCTACATAGACACTACCCGCGACGCGTTTCTGACCGCACTTGATATCAGTGCGTATTCGCTCGCGCAGACCGCGCGCGCGGCAAAGCCTTTGATGCGCGAGGGTGGCAGCATAGTGACGATGAGTTACTACGGTGCTGAGAAGGTGGTGCAGAACTACAACGTGATGGGTGTCGCCAAGGCCGCGCTCGAATCGTCGACGAGATATCTCGCCTCCGACCTCGGACCGGATAACATCCGCGTCAACGCCATCAGCGCCGGCCCGATCAACACTTTGTCCGCACGCGGAGTGAAGAACATGAGTTCGATGCTCGGGGTCATCGCCGAGAAGGCGCCCCTGCGACGCAATGTCGAGGCGCGCGAAGTCGGCAACACCGCACTATTCCTTGTCAGCGACATGTCGTCAGGCATCACGGGCGAGACGATCTACGTCGATTGCGGTTACAACATCATGGGAATCTAAGGAACCCTGCACGTTCTATGGCTAAGACCACATCGAAGAAAGGCGGCGAAATACACACCTCAGTCGAACCGGAAACGGTGGGAGAGGCAAAGTTGATCGATTTGGATGCCCCCTACTGGAGACCCACCAACGATGAGATGCTCCTCCGTTCCCCTGAGCCCGAGGACGAATACAGAACATCCGATTCATGGCGCGTATTCAGGATCATGAGCGAGTTCGTCGATGGGATCGACAATCTCGCGACGGTGACCCGTGGCGTATCGGTCTTCGGGTCGGCGAGAACGCAGCCGGGTGAGCCCGACTATGAGCACGCGCGGGAAATCGGGCGACTCCTCGCTGACGAGGGATTCGAAGTGATCACGGGTGGGGGTCCGGGAATCATGGAGGCAGCCAACAAAGGCGCCTTCGAGGCCGGAGGGACTTCCATCGGCTGCAACATCGAGCTCCCTTTCGAGCAGCTCGCGAACCCCTATCTGACCAAGACCCTCACGTTCAAATACTTCTTCGTGCGCAAGACGATGTTCATAAAGTACAGCAACGCGTACGTCATCTTTCCAGGCGGTTTTGGGACGATGGATGAATTGTTCGAGGCGCTGACGCTGATTCAGACCAGGAAGATAAGGAACTTCCCTGTCGTCCTGTTCGGATCTCAGTTCTGGCAGGGTCTTTTGCAGTGGATCACATCGACGATGGTGCATGAAAAGAAGATCAGTCCCGAGGATCTTTCACTGATCCACCTCACCGATTCACCCAACGACGCAGTCGAGTTCATAATGAGGACCTGCAAAGCGAACGAGAACTGCAGGTGAGCAATCAGAGGACATCGGTCATCCACTCAAGGTAGTCAGCCGAAACAGCAGAGGCGGGTATGGCGAGAATCTCAGGGATCTCGTAAGGATGATTCTCCTTTATGATCGCCTCGAGATCGGGATACTTCGTCGAAACCGTCTTGATGAACAGGAGATGTTCGGATTCGCTCCTCACAGTCCCCTCCCACATGTAGATCGATTTCACTGCGGGACTTATCTGAACGCACGCCGCCAGCTTCCGCTCGACCAGAATCCCTGCGAGATTCTCCGCGACAGTTCCGTCCGGACAGGTCGTCATCACGACGATCGGATTGTCATTTCCTTCCGTCATCATTTGTCACTTTCAATGACGCGTGAATACCCGCCCTTGTCGACCCAGTCGAGAATCTCAGAAACTCGCCACACGGGGAAGGGATGCGACATGCCCGCATTGATGATGTCCGCCCAGATCTTATCGATCCATTTCTCATCGTAGGTCTTCTGGAAGTCCCGGGCCTGCTCGAGGAAGAGATCGTAATCGACCCTTGCAGCGAGAGTTCCGCCGCAGAGCTTCATCATCGTGCGACCGATGACATCCGGATCCTGAACAACCAACAAAGCGGCACGGTCGCAGGAGAGCTCGGCTCTTCTCATCCAGGTCAGCAACGCACCCCGCATCGTCGCCGAGAGAACATCTTTCAGAATTCCCGCGACGGGCAATGACGAAAGTGGAATCTGGGCAACAGCGAGTATCAACTGCGCGGCGGTCAGATACAGGACGTGCTGTGCATGGATGTGTCCGACCTCGTGTGCGATGACCGCAAGTATCTCCTCGTCGGTGAGTCTCTCAATGAGCGAGGAGTGCAACACGATGATCGGCTTCTCCACGCCGCCTGTGAACGCGTTGACGATGGGATTCTGCTGGATGAACAATTCGGGTATCTCGACGCCCAGAGTTTCACAGGCGATCTCCAACTTTGCATGCAGATCGGGACACTGCTTCGGGGTCACCTTGACCGCACTGGCAGTGAAGAGAACGCGGATCGCCGACTCACCCGTGACAGAGAGCAGTTTCTTGAGAGCGGTGTCGATGCCGGGAATCGCGCGGAGGGTGTTGAGCGCCTGACGGTCGAGGTCATGGACGTAGTCGTCCTTGGCCAGCGTCGCGAACTTGCGATGAGGTTCGTTAGAGAGCGGCAGTTTGCACTTGCCGCAGTTAGCCGCACCGTTCTTGTAATTCTCCTTCACGGAATTCTTCTGCGAGCAGTATCTGCAACGCACGAAGAGGCTCTTGGTGACGGCGGTGCTCTTTGGATTCTCTTTCTTCGCCATAACTATCTCATCCCCTGCTGGTCTTCTATTCGCTCAGTCTGAGTGCGACCACCGTCTCCACATGGTGGGTCTGTGGGAACATGTCGACCGCCGTTACTTTATCAATCCTGTATCCACCCCGACAAAGTTCACCCAGATCGCGGGCCAATGTCGAAGGTTCACAGGAAACGTAGGAAATCTCCTTCGGTTTGAGCCTCAGAATCTGATCGGTGACCTTCTTCTGCGCTCCGGCCCTCGGAGGGTCGAGCAGCAACAGGTCGAAAGCCCCCGCATCCTCCGGCATCTTCGCCAGCCACTCGGCGGAATCGGCCAGATCGATCGATACGTTTTCGACTCGGGCATGCTCGATGTTCTTACGTGCGTATGAGACCGCACGCTCATCGGTCTCAGAGGATGCGACGCTTTCGAAACGCCTCGCGAGTGGAATCGTGAAGAGACCTGATCCCGAATAGAGCTCGCATGCCGCCACACCCGTTCTGTCCCCGACGGCCAATTCGATCAACCTGCCGATGAGAAGATGATTCGCCTGAAAGAATGTTCGGGCATCATACGAATATGTCTCTCCGGCGGCATGGAAACGGAGTTCCTCCATCGGCTCTATGAATTCGGGTGAATAAGTGGAGACCTTGCCTTCGGATGCAGCGGAAAGAACCCCCGCGTTGGCCTCCCCCAGATCCTCCCAATCGATCATCGACCGGATCCTTTTCATCTCCGCATTCAATTCATCAACGAGGACCGGACACTCTTCCATGTCGATGACGTCGCGGGTGAGTCTACGGTAGAAACCAAATCGCCGACGATACGCGTCGTAATGCCATTCACTGCGCGCCCGGTAGCCGAACTGATCGGGACTCGGGACGATTTCGATCGGGACATCGAGCTCGAGGCGGCCGATACGGCGTAAGCAATCCGAAATGATCGCCACCTTGGATTCGAGCTGGGTCTCGTAATCCATGTGCTGGAAATCGCAACCGCCGCATTTTCCGAAATGCCTGCACGGAGCATCGATGCGCCTGGGCGATTTCTCGATTATCTCGACTATCTCGGCGAAGAGTATCGCCCCACGTTTCTCCCGTGGGCGCACCCTCAGCAGATCTCCGGGAGCGGACAGCGGGACGAAGACGGTCTGGCCATCGGAGAAGCCGATGCCGTATCCGTTGGGGACGATTCTTTCGATTCTTATTTGAAATTCCATTTAGAGATAAAAGAGACTGAAACGCGGCACACCAAGATCCTCGCGTATCTTCTTCAGCAACATGAGTCGCATTGTTCTCTCGAACGACTCGCGGTCCATCGTCGAGCGGTATGACTCCATCTTAGAGAGAACTGTCTCACGGGCACTGGTCGACACCGAAGATGCGAGCAAGGCCTCATCTATGACCGCGTCAGCAGAGCCGAGATTCGTCTCCACCCTTTCTGCATCCTCCGAGAAATCACCGAGCGCTTCGACGGTCTTGACGGCCCTGTCGAACGCCTCGATGAGAATCGGTTCGACTGATTGCCTGAGTTCGGAGATCCTAGCCACACATTCTGAAACATGCTCTGCTATCGCAGTCGGCGTGAAACCGTCACCATTCGTCGGGCCTTCCGCGACGTCCGATTTCCCTGCCTGCATCGCGGACCACTCAGAGAACTGCGCCTCGACCTCCTCTCGACAGTAGGAGAGACTCTTTACACTTCTCAACCTTCCAGGTTGCGAATCCGCGGCATCGAATACGGTCTCGATCGCACGCAAGACGATATGAAGGGGGATCTCACGTTCCTTCCAGTCTTCGATAAGCGCCCAATCGAGCGGAGACAGCAGAAGGTTCTTGCCGCGTCTGCGGACGAACGCTTCTTCTATTTCAGTGAAATAGTTGTAGTAATTGCTTGAAATCGCTTGAATTCCGCCCTTTGTCAGTGGTTTTCAAGGCACATTATCACCTATTCGGACCCTTCAGACCACTTCTCGGAAATCATGAGCTTTGCCCTGCAGTTTTCAGGGCGTTAAAATCCTCGGCATATGGGCGACAGGCGAGACAAATTCACGACCTCCTCGGATATCGAGCTCCCCAACGACTTCAATCCCGACAACTCATCGGTCGATTACGATTCGAACATCGGCTCGCCAGGCTCCTTTCCCTACACGCGTGGAGTCCGGAAGAACATGTACCGAGGTCGATTCTGGACGATGCGTCAATACGCCGGCTTCGCCACTGCGGAAGAATCGAACGAGAGATACAAATACCTTCTCTCGCAGGGAACGACGGGACTCTCGGTCGCCTTCGATCTGCCGACGCAGATCGGATTGGATTCGGATGATTCGCTTGCGGCGGGAGAGGTCGGAAAGGTGGGGGTCGCGATCGACTCGCTCGATGACATGCTCACGCTTCTCGACGGAATCCCCCTCGACCAGGTGTCGACATCGATGACCATCAACGCGACCGCAGCGATTCTCCTGTCGCTCTATCTCGCAGTCGCGAAGAAACAGAATGTATCGTTCGACAAGGTGAGTGGAACGATTCAAAACGACATACTCAAGGAATACATTGCACGCGGAACCTATATCTATCCTCCGAAGCCAAGCCTTCGTCTCATCACCGACACCTTCTCCTTCTGCACGGAGAACGTCCCGAACTGGAACACTATCTCCATATCCGGATATCACATCCGTGAGGCGGGCTCGACAGCCGCGCAGGAGGTCGCATTCACCCTCGCTGATGCAATCGCGTACGTGGACGCGGCGCTTGCGGTCGGTCAGAAGATCGATGACTTCGGCCCGAGGCTGTCATTCTTTTTCAATGCCCACAATAATCTTCTCGAGGAGGTCGCCAAGTTCCGTGCCGCACGGAGATTATGGGCGAGGTTGATGCGCGACCGCTTCGGCGCGAAGGATCCGAAGTCGATGATGCTCAGATTCCACACGCAGACTGCAGGGTCGACCCTCACCGCGCAGCAACCCGAGGTGAACATCGTAAGGACGACTGTTCAGGCGATTGCGGCGGTTCTGGGCGGAACGCAGTCACTCCACACGAATTCGATGGATGAAGCCCTTGGTCTCCCCACCGAACACGCCGCGACCATCGCTCTGAGGACGCAGCAGGTCATCGCCCATGAGTCGGGGATCGCAGACACCGTGGACGCGCTTGCTGGAAGCTATGCCGTGGAAGAACTCACCAATCAGATAGAGGCGAAGGCGATGGAATATATCGAGAAGATCGACTCCATGGGCGGGATGCTCAAGGCCATCGAGAATGGATTCCCGCAACGTGAAATCCAGGAAGCAGCCTATCGATATCAGAAATCTGTCGAAGTCCAGGATGCCATCGTGGTCGGGGTGAATAAGTTCCAAGTCGAAGAAGACGAAACAATTCCGATCTTGAAGGTGGATCCGAAAATCGAGCGCAATCAGGTCGAGAGGCTCCGCGCGATGCGGGATCGTCGCGACAACACCAGGACCGAGCACCTCTTGAAGAAAATCGAGGATGCCGCCTCGACGGAGCAGAACCTCATGCCGTTGATGCTCGATGCGGTGGAACACAACGTGACGGTCGGCGAGATCTCCCATCGACTCAGAAGGGTCTGGGGCGAGTATCGGGAGACGGGGGTCTAGAAAGTCGGGAAAATCTACGAGCCCGGGAGGGGCGAAAGCGTGCGCCTAGGGGGTGAGCGTCAGTGAGGCCTGGGTGTCGTCAACGGAAAATGAGGAATACCAGCGAAACTGAGCTCTCGCGATAACTTCTAAACCCTTCTTTCCGCCACAAGATTCCCGGCAAGCCTTAGGCTCTCGAAGGTTCCCGCATCGGTCCACCACCCATCGAGTTCGGACCAGGTCATGTTCCCCTTCTCGATGTAGTGGTTGTTCACATCCGTGATCTCGAGCTCCCCACGTTCAGAAGGCTTCAGCGTCTTGATCACATCGAAGACCGTGTTGTCGTAGAAATAAATCCCGATGACAGCGTAATCCGATTTCGGGTTCCTAGGCTTCTCCTCGATGCGGACGATGCGATCACCCTCGATCTCAGGAACCCCAAACCTTTGGGGGTCCGGCACCTTCTTCAAAAGAATCTTAGCTCCATCCGTCTGCGTTCGGTATGCATCGGCTGCTGATTTGATGTCCTTCTCGATGATGTTGTCACCCAGTACGACACAGATCGGTCCGCCTTCTGCGAAATGTTCCGCGAGTGAAAGCGCCTCAGCGATTCCGCCCTCGCCCTGCTGATAGGCATAGCTGATGTGGTTGAGACCGAAATCCTTACCATTCCCCAAGAGCTGAAGAAAATCGCCGGCGAAATTACCCCCGGTGACGACCATGATGTCTTCGATCCCCGCATCGATCAGCGTCTGGATCGGATAGTGGATCATGGGCCGGTCGTAGACGGGCAAGAGATGCTTGTTTGTGATTTTCGTGAGCGGGTAAAGCCTAGAGCCCAATCCCCCGGCAAGAACGATTCCTTTCATAGCCCCTCGAATCAGATGAGTTTACTTTTTCGGATAAGTGTATGGGGTTTCGGGGATTTAAGAAAGGGGAGGAATCAGTGGGGCAGTGAGACCCTGCCCTACTGATCCACAACTCTCCCAAACCACAACTCCAGCATCAGCAAAGTCCACAGTTTGAAGGCGTGGTCTCTTGTAGCCGATGTGTGCTCGTCGACGTAGCGTCGGAGCATCTCCGGACGGATGACACCGCGGTTCAATGACTTCTCCGAAAGCAGGATTTCCCTCACGAACCCCTTCATCTCACCGCGGAACCAATCGCCTATCGGAACTCCGAATCCCATTTTCTTTCTATACACAGCTTCACGCGGGACAAGATTCGCAGCCACTTTTTTGAGTAGACTCTTCGTCTGGAATCTCGACATCTTGATGTTCTCTGGGAGACTGGCGGCGAACTCGATGACTTTGTGATCGAGAAACGGTGAACGCGCCTCGAGTGAGTTCGCCATCGTCGCGATGTCGACCTTGACCAGAAGATCGGTCGGAAGATAGGTCATGAGATCCGTGAGGAGAACCGAATCCAGAAGCCCGCGACGTGGCTTCCCTGATCGAGCCTCGAGCCATGCAGCCTGCACACTCTGCGGTCCGTCACCTGTGAGATTCGCTTTGAAGGAATCCGTATAGAGTTCGTCGAGCTCTTGCCTGGGAAAGCTTGAGGTCCATCGGAAATATCTTTCGGAGGTCGGTAGATTCGCGGCTGCTATGAACCGCTTCAAATCCCTGAAACGACCTCTCTTGAGATCGGAACCCGGAAGCATCGCCACGATGGATTCGATGAACATCTTTCTGATCGGATTCGGAATCCTTCTGTACCATTCCGCGATTAGCATCGCGGCATGTCGCTCGTATCCAGCGAAGCTCTCGTCCCCGCCGTCTCCATTGAGTGCGACCGTGACATGCTTGCGGGTCTCGCGGGCGACATAGAACGTCGGAATCGCAGACGAATCCGCATAGGGTTCTCCATAGTGATCGACCAGAGTGGGAATCAGGTCCATTGCATTCGGACGCAGGACAAACTCATGTGGTTCGGCTCCGATGTGACGGGCCACCATCCGAGCATATCTGAGCTCGCTGTAGTCCTGCTCCTCGAAACCGATCGAGAATGTCTTGATGGGAGCGTGCGACTGTCGGGCCATCAAAGCGGCGACGATCGATGAGTCGACTCCTCCTGAGAGGAAGGCTCCGAGCGGGACGTCCGAAATCATCCGAAGCCGTGTCGCCTCCTCCAGGATTCTCGTTGTTTCTTCGACAGCCTCGGTTTCGCTGATGGAGATCTTCGATGAGAAATCAGGTTGCCAATAGCGCTCCCTATGAATTCTTCCCGCCTTCCAGCGCATCCAGTGTCCCGGTTCGAGTTTTCGAATGTCTCGGAATGCCGTGCGAGGGGCAGGCACCGCCAGAAAGGAGACATACGAGTCGATCGCATCGGGATCGATCTCCCGCGAAATTCCAGGATGCTTTAGCAATGATTGGAACTCGGAACCGAATACGAGGTCACCGTTCGACAGGTGAGCGTACAGGAGAGGCTTCTTGCCAACCCGGTCGCGTGCGATGAAGAGTTCGCATTCGAGGGAGTCCCACACAGCGAACGCGAACATCCCGCGGAGGTCGTCAAGACAATCAGCGCCCTTCAGTTGGAAGAGCCTGAGAAGCACCTCGGTATCGGAATCGGTATCGAATCTCTCTCCGTCTGATTCCAGACGCTCGCGCAGTTCGAGAAAGTTGTATATCTCACCATTGAAGACGATCGAATACCGGTTGTCGGAGGAGAACATCGGCTGGTGTCCGCCACCGATGTCGATGATGGCGAGCCTTCTCATCCCAAGTGCGAGCGGTCCACTGACATGAACACCTTCATCATCGGGGCCTCGATGAATGATCGCGTCATTCATCTGACCGAGGATCCCTCGGTCAGCGGCGCGCCCGTCGGCGTTGACGAATCCAACAATTCCACACATCGGTTATCTGATTCCGTGATTCCTCAGGCCCTCTTCGAACCTTTTGCGACTGGCCTCTGCGAGAATCTTCTGGTTCTCCCTGCGCTCCAGTATCAGCGCGCCACCGACGCCTACAAAAATGAAGAGAAACACCTGTATCTGCGATCTCTGACGATAGGCGGTTCCTATGTTTCCTTGGAAGATCGAGTATCCCAACGTCAGCAGCAAGGTGAAGATGACCACCGGGATCGACGCCCGCAACTTGTTCCTTATGGAGTAGATGAGTCCCATGATTATGAGCGGGAACATCGCCCACCAGACAATCGTCTCGGGAATGGTGACGGATTGACGGATGCTCGCAGCCTGCCATGGGAAAGGCGCGAACATCAGATATGTGAAGCCCAGCGGAATGGTGCTGATGGCGCCCTCGGTGGTTGAGACATCGACCTCTGCTCCGAATCCGGAGTCGGCCGATCTCGAGAGGTCCTCGCGACTTCGTTGAAGGATTTCGAGCGTCCCGAATCTTTCGAGACTCGCCGATGCGGTACTTAGAACCCCGAGATAGGTGAGCGCGAGCCCTACGAAGACCAAGAGGGCGAGTCCTCTCACGAACCCCTCGACCGATGACCTTCTCCCGATGACAAAACTCCCCGCCACCGCGATGACCAACATGTAGAAGATGTAGAAGCGGAATGAGACGACACCGATCAATCCGACCACAAGCGCCACTATGGCCACATAGTTCAACTTCTTCTGCAACACCAAGACCATCGTCATGGACAGAACGAGAAAGAAGATGACGATCCCGTCCTTGAGCAACTGCCCCGTCCACACGACGAATGCCGGGAAGATCGCCGCAAGAACCGCTGCGATGCTGCTGACCTTGCTATTGGAGAAGATCTGATAGGAACAATGATAGAGAAGCGGGATGATTGCAGCTCCGATCAGCCCCACGAGACTCTGCGCGGCAAGAATATTCGGGCCCAGAAGATAATAAACGGCTGCGACGAGATAATGGATTCCAAAACCCGGCGTGGTCGTGGACATGGCACGGAGGCTGAGCGTGTCATCAGGCGATGCCCTGCCCGACCATACTTCGGCTATCTGATTGCCGAATCCATCGAAAGTCAGCGCGTCACCCCCGAAGAAATCCCTAAGATCGTAGACATGAATGAAGAGCCCGAAAGCCATTCGGACGGCCAACGCCAACAGGAACATGTCCAGCACGAAACTCTTGTTCAGATCCGTCCATCGGATCAGATAGATGACAGGCGCGGCGAAAACGGCGACCAACAATATGGAGGTGACTCCGTCGAAGCCCTCGGCGATGATGAAGCCGAAGGCCGTGATCAGGAGCAGGATTGATGCGAAAAGTCTCATCTGATCGGTAAGGACCGTTTCTTTCAATGGGATCCCAGACGAGCTTCACTATATGCCGTCAGGCAAGTCAGGTCTCGTCTTGAAATCAACCAGGGCCATGTCCTCGGGGGAGATGTCCTTTATCCAACGCGCCGGGACACCGGCGATCACCGAGCCCTCTTGGGAGAAAGGCTTCGTAACGACCGCCCCGATGCCCACGATGCACTTTCCGCCGATGGCGGAACCGGGGGCGAATCTGACCTCTGAACCGACATAGGTCTGTCTGCCGATCGATATCGGCGACGTGCTCTGCCGGCTGTGCGTCCACAGAGAGGAATTGCGACCTCCGAGTATCACACGCTCTCCCAACTCGACCCGATCGGTGAAATCGATCTTGTGAGAAGCGGTGATCACGCTTCCACTGCCAAGGATGAATCGTTGATCGACCGGATTCGACACGATTGGATCGGGAATCGAGTTGATCTCGTTGAGTCGGATGATTTCGCAATAACGACCGATCGAGACTTCATCTCCGCCTCGGATGATGTTGAGCGTCCCGATTCTGGTGTTATCACCGATGGAAATGCTTCCGACATCGAGAATCAGATTGAAGTGTCCGATGGTCACCCCATCCGCTATCTCACAGACTCGGGCATCGAGCAGCGAGAGACCGATCCGCACATCACGACCTATCCTGTAGCCGAAGAGACTCCTGTAGAGAACTCTCTTGAGGAACTGCGGGCACAGCGCAATCAGAAGCAATGTTGCAAGTCGAATCTTCTTGATCATCACAGTCGTGTCGGACGGTCCGGGAACATACCCGATCCGAGTCCGTATCGGACAGAGTATCCCACATCATAAGCGAATCCATGCCGAACAATAAGCGGAAGGATTTCGACGCCCACTCTCGCGTCCCAGGTCCCGCAGTCGCAGGGATTGGTTGATGTTCTCAAGGCGAAGCCCTGAATCCCGAGAAGATTTCCACGAGAGACGTGATGTTGGAGGCAAGATTATACTCCGCGAGGAACAATTCCCTTCCTGCCCCTCCCATTTTCCTCCTCAATCCGAAATCGGAGAGAAGGGTCTGCAGTGACCTGGTCCATTCAAGCTCGGACTCGGCATTGAAATGGGTGACGCCATGGCGACCGATGGTCGCACACACGCCGATCGGTGTCATCACGAACGGAATGCCCACGGCGAGATACTGTATGGCCTTGAATCCGGATTTTCCTGCTATCCACTCCGCTGGCGCGTTATCGATGGCGGAGAGCGGGTAGAGCCCTATGTCGATGTCCGCGAAATCGAAAGGCTCGCGTTCAAGATTCCAGTCAATGGTCTCGACCTCCACACCGGGAACCCTGATCTCTCTTCTTCCGGAGCCAATCACGCGCAGCTTGAACCTGTTGGAACGAGAAAGATCCTGCAGTAGGGGAAACATCTTTTCGAGCAGGGGAAAAGTGGAATGGGTGCCTATCCAACCAACGACGGGTATGCGCTCATATTTCTCGACCGGTTTGAATATCGCATCATCGACCGTCGTGGGAAGTACCAGCGCCCGTCGCCCCCTCGACTCGACATGGTCGGCAATGTACCTGTTCCCGCAGATCACGACTTCGGACCTGTCGATCAGGCGATCTGTTTTGCCGAAGTATTTGAGAAGCGAACCCAACTTCCCGAAGCTCGGACTCTCATACGGAATATATGTGGCGTCGTCGAGGTCCAACACGAGCGGCCTGTCCCTGAAAGTTGAAAGCAGCGATTCCAGGACGGGGGGCCCGAAAGGCATCGCCTCGCGCTGCACAAAGAGCACATCGAAGTCCCCGGGCGCGAGCAGTCTCAGCCTTCCAAGCACGGATGGTATCGCCGTCATCGCCTTTCTGATTCGACTGCCGGGAGCGTATAGGCTCGAAAATCGTCGCGAGTCGAGAAACGGTCTCAGTTCTATCTCGACACCCTTCTCGCGAAGCGGTTCGATGTACTGCGCTATTCGGAACCTAGTCGCAGCGGCATCTTCAGGGTAAGAAGCGAGGGCGAGCACCTTCATGCATCACCTCCGCGGTCGATGACGGCCTTGTAAAGCCTCCTGTAAGCCGGGCCCCCGAGTTTCTTGAGTGAAAATCTCGTTTCAGCCGAGACTCTGCATCGGGAGGCAATGTCGGGATTCGAATCGACCATGCGAAGAAGTTCTTCGAGACCGAGGCGGATTCCCGACCGAGTGAGATCCGAGATGACCACTCCCGTACGATCCTCTGTGAGCTGTTCGGTCGTGTCACCGATCCCGTCGTTCGCCAGGATGGGCAATCCGCATGCGAGATACTCCGCATTTTTTGTCGGCGACGATGCGAGCTTCGAATAGCAGGGCTTGATGAATGAGAAGGCGATGTCCGCGCAGGACAGATATCCCGGCATCTCCGATGTGGGGATCTTCCGAACCATGAAATCGTCACTTTCGAACCCGGCGGCGGCAATCCGTGCGGAGATGTCCTTCGGGTCGCTCTGGGTGAGTATCATAGCGAAGGCGTCGGGGCGCATCTTTCTCAACTCCTGGAATGCAACGAAGGTCTCCTCCGTTAGATACCATCCACCGAAACTTCCGACATAGACTGCGACTAATCGGTCGCCGATTCCGAGATCTTGCCTGAGCTGTCGTCGATCCTCCAACTTCGCCTCGGCGAACCTTTCCGTGTCGACGCAACATGGAATGACCTCTACGGGCCTTCCCCGCATCCCGTCGGCAAGCAGGGTCTTCGCCTTCTCGGTCAGAACAACGAAGCCGTCGGAGCGAGAGAGCAACCACCGTTCGACCGCCTTCACCGCGCGAAAGACGAGTCCATCCCTCCTCCAGATTCCGGCATCGACATACTCCTCCGGAAAGAAACCTCTGATATCGAAGATTACCCGAACACCCTTCTCACCGCTCATGAGGCGGGCGAGAACGGCCATCATCGCCGGAACATGGACACGGGCGTGCAGGACACCTATTCCCCTTTCCCGAATCATTCTGCTTATCACAAACGCACCGACAAGGATATCGTAGACGGTGGCTGGTACCGACGGTCTCTTGTGGTAGGGGAGATGCGACCATTCGATGCCGGAACCAAGAAGTTCCTCGCGTTTTTTCCGAAGCGATTCCCCATCCCATTTCGAGTCCGCGTCCTTTTCGAACGTCAACAGCGAGACCTGCACATCCCTCCCCGCAATCTCCCTGAGATATGGCAAGACCTGGCTGCTCACAAGCGGCTCATCGACTCCGAAGTAACAGATGTAAAGCGCTTTCGTCACCTGCTCATCAACCTCTTGAGACTGCGGAGGGGATATGAAAGATATCTCATGACCGACGCGGGATCTCCAGAGACGCCCTTCAGAGCATGTCCGATGAAATTCTGATACTCGCCGTTGGAAAAGAAGCTGCCGGCCAACATGTTGTGCAGGTTCGCCTCGCACTTCTTCTTGAAAGCTACATCGAAATCCCCTGATGCGAAGATCTTCTCGAATGCCAAAGACATCGATCTTTCCATACGCCTCACATTCAGATGACCGTTGTCACCGTGATTGCGATAGAGAACCAAGGTCTCCGGTATCGATCTGATGCGGGCGACCGAGGCGACTCTGTAACTCAACTCCCAGTCTTCCGAGGGATGCATCTCCGCGCGCTCGTCGAAACCGCCGATTTTCTCGAACACGGATCTTCGCAGGAGTGTCGCACTTCCGACACCCAGACCCGGTGCCTCGAGAAGCAATATCTTCTCAGCCATGAAACTGTCTGTCGTATGCTCGTGCGTCACGATGGGGGTCGTTCCATCTGATCGCACCTCGCCCATGTGACAGGAGACCATGCCGCACTCCGTATCGGATAGCAGAACCTCGATCTGTTTCTCGACCTTCGTCGGCAACCAGATGTCGTCCGCGTCGAGGAATGCGACAATGTCGCCACTGCTCTCATTGACGCCACGGTTTCGGGCCGTGCCGACGCCTGCATTGGCCTGTTCGATCAGTCTCACCGCCGAGCCGAAGGACTTCGCGATATCGCGGCTGTCATCGCTCGAACCGTCATCGACCACTATCACTTCGTGGACGGCAGCCGTCTGCCCGAGCACACTGCGAATCGCGTCGCCAAGAAAGCGACCATAATTGTAATTCGGAATAATGACGGAGACTTTCATCGCCTATTGCACACGAGACGATCCCACAAGTCGTTGCAGACGCCCGCGAATGAACCCGGGTACCGCGCTCGCCAGGATTTGGCGTACCAGCTGCGGATCGGAGATCTTGGCCGGATTCAATCGTACCGCCTCGATATAATGCCTCAGTGCACCGAAACCACGACCCTGCATGTAGCGGTCGTCGGCCATTTTGTGGGACCACTCCGCCTGGATTCTGACCTTTTCCCGCGCAGGAAGGGCCTCAATCTCCTTCAGCTGCTGGAGGCAGACCCTTCTGCGCGCATCGAAGAACTTTTCTTCGGCGGTGTTGCCGGAATGCCAACGGTAAAAGAGAACCTCGTCCTTCAACCTGAAGACCTTCGCGGACAGGCTCGCCGTCAACAGAAAATGGTAATCCTCGCAGGCCTCGAATTCCCTGTCGAACCTCGGACATACGATCCGCGCAATGCAGAAGCTGCCCGGAGTGAAAAAGAAACTCCTGATGAGCTTCTCGTGTGGATTCTCGACCCATCCGTATGTCGGTGTGCTTTCGTTGTCACGCCACGGAGCGGGAATCGTGTTTCCGTTCTCATCAATGAAGATTTTTCGAGCCCCGATCAGGGTTGCTTCGGAATGCTCCTTTATGGCACCCGCGAAACGCTCAAGGGCGTTCTCGTGAAGCAGATCATCCGAATCGAGGAAGACCAACCACTCCCCCGATGAATTCTCAATCCCGATGTTTCTCGCCACGGACCTGCCCTCGTTGTGCTTGGTGATCAAACGCAGGCGTGGGTCGCGAACCGCGATCGAGGCGATACTTTCCGAGGTTCCATCCGTTGAACCATCATCGACGACAATGAGTTCGAGATCGGCGTGCGTCTGACGCAGGACACTCTCAATCGCCTCGCACACGAGGGTGCGACGATTGAATGTCGGAATGATGACGCTGAAAAGCATGGCTTATCTTAATCGGAAGTGTCGCCGCGCTGAAATTACGTCTGGCACGACCATAGAGCCCCTTATCTCATGGCCTCCTCGAAAAATCGGCGCAGGTTCGAGGTGTAGCGGGATTTCGAGATGTTCTCCTCGCTCCATGTCCGGGCAGCCTCTCCCAAACGCGATTTCAGAGTCGGTTCATTGACGAGACGCATCACCGCATCGGCTAGCGATCCAGGGTCGGGGTATCTGAAAAGAAGACCCGTCTCTCCGTCCCGAATCAGTTCCGGACCCGCACCGGTATCAGAGGAGATGACCACGCGTCCGAGTTTCATTCCCTCCACGGTCACCCGGCCGAACGCCTCTTTGGTGGAGCATACGAGGACCGCATCCGCACCGGCAGAATATCGGAAGGGATCGGTTGTTCCAGAAATGAAGAAGATCCGATCCTCAAGCCCCAGATCTTTCGTCAAACCCCGAAGCATCGCTTCATATGAGTCGACACCCGGCCCCACCAACTCCAGACTCGCATCGATTCCCTGCTCCTTGAGGATTCCAACTGCCTCGATGGCTATGTGCTGCCCCTTGCCCGACTGCTTCGTGCCGATCATGACCAATCTGAGGAAATCGGCCTTTGGAGGATCGGAGGTTTCTGACGGGGGCGTCACCTCGACCCAATATGGAAAGGTCGAGACCTTTTCCTCCGCCACGAACCGCGAGAAATGTCGCCGGACGACATCTGAGGCGAAGAAGATTTTCCTGGAGAGCAGCGATGCGTAGATGAGACTCAATGGTTTCGAGAACGAGAGTCTGATTCCGTGGTCCTCATCCATGAACTCGTGGATCATCCATGCGTGGGGAACCCGCTTGAAGAAGGCGGCGAGCGCTGGGGAACCCAACGCGAGGGTGTTCGTCACGACAACGTCCGGACGTTCCTCGGAGATGAGTCTTGCAACTTTTCTGGTCGAGAGGAAAAGGGCTCGAAGACTTTTGAGAAGTCGGCGCGGTCTCGTTGCGTCATCGGCCCACCAAGGAAGGTATACCTCGGCCGTCTTGATGCCCGCAGTGGCGAGCGCAGACTTCAGGGACCCGTCCCCATCGAGCCCGACGGTTATCTGGAACCCGTCCTGCTTGAGAGCACATGCGGCTTCGAGTAGCACCAGCTCAGCACCGCCCCTCTGAACCGAATGAGATAACCAGAGTATCTTCATTTCCGGGAACCGAATCCTATCTCGCACGCGGATTGCAGACGAAACGTCCGACCAGAGACGGAATGGGTGTCAGTGGTCGTGTTTAGCTCCGTCGGGAAGATTGCCGTGGTAGATCTCGGCTCCCGTGTCACGGAACTCCTTTGCCTTTTCCGCCATACCAACCGCGAGAGCCTTCTCCTCGTCGACGCCCTGATTCGCTGCGAACTCTCGTACATCCTGAGTGATCTTCATCGAGCAGAAGTGCGGGCCGCACATCGAACAGAAGTGCGCGAGCTTGGCACCTTCCGCAGGAAGCGTTTCGTCGTGGAATTCCTTCGCCTTCTCCGGATCGAGTCCGAGGTTGAACTGATCCTCCCAGCGGAATTCGAACCTCGCCTTTGAGAGCGCATTGTCACGATACTGCGCTCCGGGATGCCCCTTCGCGAGATCGGCCGCATGAGCCGCGAGCTTGTAGGTGATCACACCTTCCTTCACATCGTTCTTATTGGGAAGCCCTAGGTGCTCCTTCGGAGTCACGTAGCAGAGCATCGCGGTGCCAAACCATCCGATCATCGCGGCACCGATACCCGAGGTGATGTGATCGTAACCCGGAGCGATGTCCGTGGTGAGAGGCCCGAGGGTGTAGAAGGGCGCCTCGCCGCAGACCTCGAGTTGCTTGTCCATGTTCTCTTTGATGAGATGCATCGGAACATGACCCGGACCCTCGATCATCACCTGGCAATCCATGTCCCAGGCGATCTTGGTCAGTTCCCCCAGCGTTTCAAGTTCCGCGAACTGCGCGGCATCGTTGGCATCCGCGATCGATCCCGGCCGGAGTCCGTCACCAAGCGAGAAGGAGACGTCATATGCCGCCATGATCTCGCAGATTTCCTCGAATCTCGTGTAGAGGAAACTTTCCTGGTGATGAGCTAGACACCACTTCGCCATGATCGAACCACCGCGCGAAACGATCCCCGTCGTTCTCTTCGCGGTCAATGGGATGTACTGCAACCTCACCCCGGCGTGAATCGTGAAGTAATCGACGCCCTGCTCCGCCTGTTCGATGAGGGTGTCGCGGTAAATCTCCCACGTCAGCTCCTCGGCCTTTCCACCGACTTTTTCGAGTGCTTGATAGATTGGGACCGTACCGATGGGTACCGGTGAATTGCGAAGAATCCACTCTCGAGTCTCATGGATGTTCTTACCCGTCGAGAGGTCCATCACGGTGTCAGCGCCCCAGAGGGTCGCCCACCTCATCTTCTCGACCTCCTCCTCAATCGACGATGCAACCGCCGAGTTGCCGATGTTCGCGTTGATCTTCACCAGGAAGTTGCGACCGATGATCATCGGCTCAGACTCAGGATGATTGATGTTCGATGGAATGATCGCCCTGCCGCGAGCGATCTCATCACGCACAAATTCAGGAGTCACGAATTTCGGGATCGAAGCTCCGAAACTGTCTCCGTTGTGCTGGTGATAAAGTGAACTGCGATCGTTTTCGAGTCCGTTTTGCATCGCCTCGAATGCGATCTGTCTCCCGAGATTCTCGCGTATCGCGACGTATTCCATCTCCGGGGTGACGATGCCCTTCCGTGCATAGTGCATCTGCGAAACATTCCGTCCAGGCTTCGCCCTGAGCGGGGTGATTCCATTGAACTTGGTCTTGATCAGGGGGTTGGCTTCTTCCTCGACATCGCCTCGCGCGATGATCCACTCGCGTCTGAGTTGCGGAAGCCCATCGCGGACGTCGCATCTCACACCTGGATCCGTCCACGGACCACTCGTGTCGTAAACGCGTACAGGCGGATTCTCGCTGAGAGTTCCATCCATCTCCTTGGAGGGGCTGAGTGATATCTCGCGGAAGGGCACCTTGAGCGAGTGGCTGCCCGCATTGACGGTGCTGCCATTCGACTCGATGTATATCTTTTTGGAGTTCGGAAGCTTAACTTCGGAACTGTTCTTCTCTTTTATCTCTTCCATTGTCGTTTCTCCCTTCGTCGGTGTTAGCCGTATCAGGTTCAAAGGATTCGGTCCGTGTCAGACCAATCTCAGCTGCTCGTGCGGCTCTCCTGAACTAAGCGGTGGTCGGATTTTAACAACTCGGGGGGAATAAGGCGAGGATCTCTGAAAAGAAGAAGAGGGCGCCGAAGCGCCCTCTCAGAAAACGAAGGACGGATGCTACCAACTGACCGAGCCTTCCTTCGAGGAGTCTATCTGAGCCATATCCACGCCCTCGTTGAAAAGGAAGATCTTGAGATTATCGAACAGGAAGTCGTGCGAATCGGGATTCGTGACATCGATTCCGAAGTGATTTATGAGCTGATTCTGCTTCTGAAGCCATTCCTGCCAACAGCCCTGACATACGCCGTCGAAGACGCGTTGGCCGATTTCGTTCGGAAAGGGGGCGAACTGCATCTTCCCTTCCTTGCGACCGCACCTGAAGCACTCGAATCCGTCACCAGAAAAAATTCCCATGGTCAAAAACCTCCGTTTCAAAAATCTTAGAAAGTGGGGGTGGTAATTGCAAGAAGTTGCGCTTCAGGAGAAATCCCGGATGTCCTTGAACGGAGTGTCTGAATCCGAGAAGTCGGGGCGGTAATAGAATGAAGAGGACTCATATTCCTGAACGAATCCGTTCGTGAAACCGAACTTTTCCACCGATGAGACCGCTCGTGCCCATTCCGATTCCGTGATTCTCCGGGACATGAGGATGTATCGGGAATCGGTCGCCGCTTTGTTGGTGGGGTAGTACTGAGCCATCAGGGAGATGCAGACATCGTTGCCGAGTTCGGAGGCGATCCACTCGAGATTCTCCTCGAGGCCTGCGAGATCGTTCGGAAGCACGAGAAGCCTGATTACAAGCCCCCGCTTCAGGAGCCCGTCTTCTCCGAATATCAAGGCGCTTCCCGCCTGACGATGCATCTCACGAATCGCACTTCGGGCGACATCCCTGTACGACCTTACTTTCGAATAGGTGAAGCCGTCCTCATTGCTTGAATACTTCAGGTCTGGAAGATAGATGTCCACCACATTCTCAAGATGACTCAAGGCCTCGACTGAATCGTAGGCGTTGGTGTTGTAGACGATCGGAACCCGCAACCCCATCTTGTGGGCGATCAGGACCGCACGGGCCATCTGCGGGGCGAAGTGGGTCGGGCTGACGAATCCGATGTTGTGGCAACCCCTGCCCTGGAGTTCGATCATCATCTCGGCGAGCCGCTCGTGAGAGACCTCATTCCTCCTCTGTTCCTTCCAAGTCTGCGATATCTGGTAATTCTGACAATAGACGCAGCGGAGATTGCAGTTTCCGAAAAAGATGTTTCCAGCGCCCTTCGTGCCGGATAGAAAGGGCTCCTCTCCGAAATGGGCGGTATGGCTCGAGACTATCGGAAGACTTCCCGAATAGCATGCGGCAATCTCGTCCTTGGTCCTGTCGTTCATGCAGTCCCGTGGACAGACCGTGCACCTTTTCAGCAGCGCCTCGAGAGAATCAACACTCTCCTTCAGCGAGCCGGACTGGGCCGCCAGTAGATATCTTGGCTCGTAATCCGATGTGGTTGGGAGATGCACCGTCATCCCGAGGTCCGCTCGATGTTCTCATCGATTGTTTTCGTGTAGCGCTTGATGATGTCCTTCGGCGCGACCGTTTTGGCGAGACTCCAGGTGAAATCCATCTCCGCGTTGATCGTCAACGTCGCCATCCGCGTCTCCTTGACCATCAGGAGACTGCCATAAAACAGAAGGAGTATTCCGATCACGCCCACCGCCACCGGCAGCCACCAGACGATCTTGAAGATTCCGACCACGGCGATCGTGACGCTGGTGAGGACGAACACGCCGAGTCCGTAATAGAAGATCTCCATCGCCCGCTGGAGTATCCGGGACCTGGTCGTCACCTTGTCGAGCAGATACACCACGGTGTCGAGTCGTTTCTCATAGAGGGGAATGGTCGATTTATCCTCGACAACGATCATCTCGCTGAGACGCTTCTCGAGTTCGCGTACACGGTCGACGACCCTTCCGAGACGGGTTGAGGTCGACAGCACGAGAGAACCCGTCGCCGAGATCAACAAGGCCGGGGTGATCATCGCTGTCAGGAATTCGATGACAGAGGTGATTTCCTTCGGTGTCAGGTCGATGGGGTTTGCAAACATGTTTCCTCCGGCGTCAGATCAGAACTTTCGTCCTGTCAGGGTCATGAACGCCATCTTATAGTCGGCGATGAAAGACCACAACGGATATTTGAATGTGGCGGGTCTGTTCCCCTCCACGAAAAGATGCGAAAGCCACGCGAAAGCGTATCCCGAGAGGAGTCCCGCGAGTATCAGCCAATAATTCGATGAAACAATCGCAAGGACGACGAGGATGGTCCCCGTCAACGTTCCCACCAGATGCAGACGTCTCGTCATCGGCTTCGAGTGCTCAGACAGGTAGTAGGGCCAGAACTCCCCAAAGGTCTCGATCTTCGGTGAATCAGAACTCATCTCATCCCTCTTGGAACAATTCCATGAAGCGGTCATTCGACACTGGCGACTTTCTCAACAACTGCATGTTCTCTGCGACGTGATTTCCACGACTCATCCCGATGAGCGCTGTCGTCACCCCCGGAGTCGATCTCACGAACTCGATGGAGGTCATGGCGTCTGTCAACGGATTTCCGAGGACCTCGCGGATGTGCATCGGAACGCTGTGGGTCAACTGCCCCTGCAAAATAGAGGCGCTGCACATCACGGTGATGCCATAATCAGTCGCGGCATCTATGACACTCTTCACACTTCCCTTCACCGCCTGATTCCTCAAAAGGAAGGCCTCCGGCAATGCGAGGTTGTGCGGCAGCTGTATGTACCCGAACCCGTGCCCGTCACCTGCAACCTGTTTCGCGATCCCGATCATGCGTTCGAGGGAATGATATGCCTGCTGGTCGGGTGCCACTCGGAAGCCGTTCCAAGTCGCGACACCGTAGGCGCCGATCTTTCCCGCTGCACGCTCGCCTTCCAGCATCTCGAAGGCCTTTGCAAGCTTCGCTTCGAAGGTGTACCGATCACGTTCCTGAAGCTCGGTTTCCGGATTGTGGATGTAGTAGAGGTCTATGAAATCTATTCCGAGATTCCTGAGCGATTGGTCGAGTTGGCTTTTGAGGAATCTCGGTGTCATGCAGTGACTGCCCGATGCGAGGTCCTCGGGCGTCGCTATCCCCGGCTTGGCGAACGTTACATCGAAATACTGCTCGACACTCGGCGGAATGACCGTGTCGAACGGGAGATATCCCCCCTTCGTCGAGATGAACAGCTCATCTCTCGAAAATCCCCTTTCCGAAAGTGTCTTGAGGGCACGCCCTATCGATCTCTCGCTCCTCTGGAACCTGTAATTCGATGCGGTGTCGATGACATTCCCACCGGACTCGACAAATTGGACGACCGCATCGTGATAGCGATCATCCGTTTCCGCGTCGGCGTTGCCGAGATATGTTCCGATTCCGATCGAAGAAAGCGTCTTGCCTTGAACATCCCTGAACGAGCCGTCCGCGATGTCAGCGAATCTCGATTTGAATCCATCAGTGCCCACTGTCGTCGCCATACTTTCAACCTCTGAGCTTCGTCTCAATCAATCCGACTATTTTCTGAAGCCATTCCGCATCGATCTCGGAGAAGTCGGACAGATTCTCCGAATCCACATCGAGAACTCCCCAGACCTCTCCATTCGCGGAGAGAATTGGAACGACGATCTCCGATTTCGACAGCGAACTGCATGCGATGTGCCCGGGGAACGCCTCGACGTCGGGGACCACGACAGTCGATCCGGTCGTGAAGCAATGTCCGCACACTCCGCTTTCGAATGCGATTCTCGTGCAGGCGACCGGACCCTGGAAGGCGTTCAGGACGAGCTCCTTTCCATCGCTCAGATAGAAACCGATCCAAAGGAACCCAAAAGCCTCCTTGAGCACGGCGGCGATGTTGCCGAGATTCGCTGTCATATCGGATTCCGGCCCGATGAGAGCCTCGATCTGCGGAAGAATCTCGGAGTAGACTTTCGCTCTGTCGGCGCCTTTCGAAAAAGCAATCGTTTCAGCCATGCAGACAGTTTATAGCCGTGTCTCGAAATGTAAAATTAGGCGCGATTATATCTTCATGTCCGATATGTTAGATTTGAATCAATGAAAATCTCTCACGAACTTCAGACCGCGATTGCCATCGGTTATGCAACCGGAGAGCACATCCTTGAGCACTACAGGAAGGGAGTCGTCGCCGAGGAGAAGATCGGCGCGGACAACATGCTCGAACCGGTCACCGTCGCAGACAAAGAGGCGAGCGCCTTGATCGTCGCAGCCCTCTCGAATGCATTTCCCGATGATGTCATCCTCTCGGAGGAGGAACCCGATGCGGTGGACCTCCGCACCAACAGCAGGCGCGTCTGGATGGTGGACCCGATTGACGGCACAGCGGGATTCATCAAGAAGGACGGGGATTTCGCAGTGCAGATCGGTCTGGTCGAGGATGGAGAGCCCGTCATGGGGGTCGTCTACATGCCTGCCCATGGCGAGATGATGTTCGCCGAAAAGGATTGCGGGGCTTTCATCTCCGTTGACCGCAAGGTTCCGGAGCGGTTGACCTCATCGAACCTCGAAGAGATCACGGGGCTGAAACTGGCGGTCAGCAGAAATCACCGCAGTCGCAGAATGGACAGGGTCGTCGAGGATTTCGGAATCGTTCAAGAGGTTCAGCGGGGTTCGGTCGGACTGAAGGTCGGCCTGATTGCGAGACAGACCTGCGACATCTATATCCATCTCTCACCCCGGACGAAATATTGGGACACCTGTGGTCCCCAGGCGATCTTGTGCGAGGCAGGTGGAAAGATGACGGACCTCTTCGGGAATGTGATTCGCTATGATGCCGCGAACGTGCAGAACTTCAACGGCATCGTCGCGTCGAACGGAAGTTCGCATGAAGCGGTGATTGCCCGACTGAAACCTTTACTGGAAGAGTTCGGGCGAACCCCCGCCTAGGCGGCAGGCGCCAATCTTCGCTGGTTGCGACGATGTCGCCTCCATTTTGATACGCCTTCCTTCGCGAGCCTGTAGATAGGCCTCCTGTTCTCGAACAACAACTTCAACCAATCGGAAGTGTGCAATTGCGGGAAGTAGATTCCACGGAAAAACAGTCGTGCGACCAGATGACTGATCCGGACATCGATGGGTGACGAGCTTATCGATTCGATCGCCTCGAGATTCCGCTCCGGACTGTACGATCGAGACCAGGCGGAAAGCGTCTCACACCTTGCTTCCTCGATTGTCATCTTGAGGGGACGATGCGCCATGACGAACGGCGCGAAATCCAGCCAATGGGTCTTCCTCTCCAATCTTCCCGCCTTTTCGAGGCGGTCGTACAGAGGGGTTGACGGGAATGGCGTGAGCTGACCGAACACCGGCAGTCCCGGCGCCCACGACTCGATCTCGTCGACCGTCCTCTTCGATACTCCGACCTCGTCGTTATCCATTCCGAATATGAACGAGGTTATCGCGAAGATGTTCCTTCGGGCGAGACCGTCGAGAACATCCTTGTAGTTCGCGGGCCTCGAGAAATTCTTATTGACATCCGCCATGTTGGTCGGATCTATCGACTCCATGCCGATGAAGATCCATTTGCCACCCGAATCTGCGATCAGATCCACCAATTCCTCGTCTGCCAGAAGATTGGAACTTATCTGTGCGACCCACGGCAGTTGCGCATCAGCGGCGATGATGTCGCGGAGAAGCGACTTCAATCTCTTCTTGTTGATCGCGAGGTTGTCATCTATGAAGAACACTGCGATCTGCCCCTTCTCTCTCCTAGCGCGCGCCTTGAGTCGCAGAAGTTCCTCCACCACACTCTCGTTGGTTCTGAACCTTATCGAGTCACCGAAGAATCCCGTCACAGTGCAGAACTCGCATCCGTAGGGACATCCGCGGCCGGTTTCCATGGGCACCACATGGAAGGTCCCCCACCCTTCACCGAGCTTCGAGAGGAATCCACGCAGGAAATGCGGCACAAGACTGAACTGATCGAGATCCAAGGTCTCCCAAGGTATGTGCGGGTACTCCTGCAACGCCGGTTTAACATCCCCGCCCTTTCCATCGGATTTGGGTTGATACGTGTCCTTCAACCGATCGTTGGCCGCATCCTCGACGATGTCCGCCCAGTAATCGTCAGCCTCTCCAAGGGCGACCGCATCTGCATGTCTCTTCCCTCCGGATCTGCCGAGCGCCTCATCGGGACATTCGGTGACATGCGGCCCCCCCATCACCACCTTGATGCCTGCGTCGCGGAGCGCATCGGCAAAGACATACGCACGTGCAATCATTCGAGTCATCGCACCTATCCCGACGAGTCCGACCCCTTCACTTTTGCAATGTGCCACGAGCTCCTCGGGACTCATCGCCTTCGCGTTTCCGTCGATCATGAGGACCTCGTGTTGCTTCGGCGTGAGGGCCTGGAGCAGGAACATCCACAGATGCGGCATGAAGTTTCGGGTGACTCCGTTGTCAGGGTTGTAAAGCAGTATCTTCATCGGGATTCAATGCCTAAGTGCGATTCAAGACCTCGAGGCAAGAAAGAGGCGGTAAGGACCTGGAAAAACAAATCCGTTTCAGCGATGCCGAATAGTGGCATGAACCGCCGAAATTTGCCAATTTTTAGGGCAAATACCTTCCATACTGTGGGAATGCGCTGACTCGGGGGTTATAATGCCACCCATGAGATTTCTCCATATAGCGGACATCCACTTGGGTTGCACTCGGTATCAACTTCCCGAGTCCCCGAGGGATTTCTTCGATGCCTGGGTCGATGTGCTCCAGAGATATGCCATCGAGGAGCAGGTCGAGTTCGTCCTAATCAGCGGGGATTTCTTTCACAAGCGAACAGTGCCACCCGAGACGATGGATCATGCGGTCGAGGGTCTTACCCTTTTGAGAGATGCAGGCATACCGGCAGTGGCAATCGAGGGGAATCACGATCAGAAACACACCGACAGTGATTACAGCTGGCTCAGATCCCTTTCGAACTGGGGTCTGCTCACCCTCCTTGAGCCGGAGCATACCGAAGCGGGTATCTCTTACTCCCCTTGGAGCGCTGAAACGCGCAAGGGCGGATTCATAGACATCGGACGGGCGAGGATATTTGGTTCCCATTGGTACGGTGCGGCGGCGAATTGGGCGATTCCGATGCTGACAAAGGCCCTCGGTCAGAACATGCGCAAGGACGCTTTCCATGTCCTCCTGCTCCACACCGATGTCGAGGGACACCAGACACATCCGCTTCCCGCACTCCGAATGGACTCGTTGCAGGAACTCAAGAGCGTCACTCAGTATGTAGCGCTCGGACACACGCATCGCTCTTACGAGATCGACAACTGGGCCTTCAATCCAGGGTCGCTGGAGATCACGAGCATCGACGACTACCGCGAACTTCGCGGAGCCTTCCTGGTCGAGGTCGATGAGTCGGGCGGGATCGATGCGCGGCATCTGAGGGACTACAGGCAGCGTCCGTTCCAACGTCTGAGCTTCGATGTCTCGGGACTGACAACCGCCGAGGATGTTCATAGTGAACTCCTGGAGGTCGTGGGAGCGGAGGCGCGGGTCGCCGATGGCGATGGCCCGCTACCCATCATCGAGATCACGATGCGTGGACTTCTCGGATTTCCGAACAGCCTTCTGGACCTCAGAGCCATCAGGGAACGATGCAAGGAGATTACGGGAGCTCTGCACGTGAGAATCAGGAATCACACTTCCCCGGCAGAGGTCGGCTCGACTGATTTCTCCGAGGACGATCCGACCCGGGAAAAACTCGAACGGCGTGTCGTCGAGGATCTCGTGGGCCGAGACTCGAGGTTCAATGCACGACAGACGGCATTGACCGAAGCGGTGATAGGATCGAAGAGGATGGCCCTCAGCGAGGATGAGCCCGAAAAGATCGCAGACTTCATCTCAATGAAGATAAAGGAGCAGGAATCCCGGACGTAAGATACCCACCGACAAATTCATGCAGGAGTGCATCCGATGGAATTCTCACAGGAAATCTCACAAATACCCATTTTCCCCTTGCCCATGGTGCTGATGCCGTCAGAGGTTCTGCCTCTGCACATCTTCGAACCGCGATATCGGGCGATGCTCGAGGATGTCGCGGAAACCGACAACTCGTTCGGTGTCGTGCTTTTCGATGAAAGCACCGCCGATGGCGACAGACCGGCGGTAGGGACCATCGGCTGTCTCGCAGAGATACGGGAATCGGTCAAGATGGACGACGGACGGTCGAACATACTGACAGTCGGAATCCAGAGATTCGAGATAATCGAGTATCCCGAGACTCTCGATCCGTATCTTGTCGCCACCGTTGAATTCTTCAATGACGAGGAAGACAACTCCGATGAACTCTTCGATGCGGTGTTGCGACTGTCAGATCTTTTCCGACAGGCAGTCGACATCGGAAAATCGGCGCTCGACATCGATGATGCCGCGCCAGTGGTCAACGACGAGGATCCGGAAGAACTCGGGTTCATCGTGTGCGCGAGCATGAAGTGGGACAATGCGGACAGATATGCCGCACTTAGGACTAGATCGTCGATCGACCGCATCAAGTCCGCGTCATCGAGGCTTGAAAGACTCCTCGATTCCATGAGTGAAGCGGAGGGACTCCGACGACTGTCGAAGACCAACGGACATTCGAAGAAAGGACTTGATTTCTGAACACCGAGAACTCCCCGAATGAAAGGCATTCAAACATACATCGCCACCTTGCTCTTGATGGTCACGCTGATACCCGGATATGTCACGGTATTCGCCCAGGAAAGGACTTCGACTGCCACGGATAGCGCTTTCATGAGCGTCTCGGAACTCCGACCCGGGATGAAAGGAAAATCGCTGACGGTGTTCGACGGAACCGAACCGGAGGAGTTCGATGTCGAGATCGTCGGAGTCGTGCCAGGGTCGGTCGGACCTGGACAGGACATGATCATAGGGCGTATCTCGGGAGGAAAGGTCGATCGAACCTCGGTGTTCGCGGGGATGTCAGGGTCGCCGGTCTATGTCGACGGAAGACTCGTGGGTGCGATCTCCTTCGCATTCCCTTTTGCGAAGGAACCGCTGTGCGGAATCACGCCCATCGAGCAGATGGTCGAGATTTTCGAAAACGAGGCGGAGCCGTCGGCAAAAGGCCAGGTGACCCTCTCATGGAACCAGCTTTCGGCCGTCGCCAATTCCAAGATGGCCGAATCCTCGCGGGACAGGTCGGGTAGGATCGAGGCTGGCGCCCCGATCCGCGCGGTTGCCGGTCAGGTGTTCACACCGATCGGAGTGCCACTCTCCTTCAACGGAATCGACAGACGGACTCTCGATATGTTCGCCTCGCAGCTGGGTTCGATCGGATTGATTCCGGTCTCTGCCGTGGGCGGTGAGGCGAAGATGGGGGAGTTGACGAAATCGACGGAGAGAACCTTGACCGGTGGAAGATCGATCTCCGTACAACTCGCGAGAGGAGATTATTCACTCGTCGCCTCGGGAACGGCGACACTGCGTGATGGGAATCGGATTTACGCCTTCGGTCATCCATTCCTGAGTCTCGGCGGAGTCGAGATGCCGATGTCCGAGTCATCAGTCGTCGTTGTCGTACCGAACATCAATAACTCCTTCAAGCTCGCGGTGCCGGGCCCGATGGTCGGAACCATGCTTCAGGATCGGGCCACCGGAATCATGGGCGAGTTGGGAAGAACGGCACGCATGATTCCCGTCAATCTGAAACTCACTACCAGTCGAGGCAAACAGGAAGACATCACGTTTGAGATGGTCAACGATGAGTTCCTCACTCCGCTCGTGCTGAACATCGGGCTTGTTAATTCGGTGCTCGCGAACGAACGTCACATCGGCGACGCGACGGTCTCGACGAACGCGATCATCAAGATCAAAGGGCACGAACCCGTCATGATCGACAGAGACTTCACGGGCTCCGCGTCGACGATGCTTTCCTCCCTTGCAGTGACGCTTCCCGTGACGAATCTCCTGAGAGGTCGCTTCGAGGATCTCGAAATCGAATCGATAGATGTCGCGATGACCGTGAAGGAAGGCACTGCTAGCGCTGTAATCGAAAGCCTGCGATCGGATCGAATGCAGTTTAGAGTCGGCGAGACGGCCTCGGTCACGGTTTTCCTCAGGACTGATTCAGGTAAGCTGATTTCTAGAGATGTTAGGTTCAGAATTCCCGACGACATGCAACCGGGGACCCTCACGTTGACGATCGCCGATGCCGCCACAGCCCAACAGAATTCCGCCATCAACAGTTTTTCCACGACCTCGCTGGTGGATACCATCTCTCTTCTTAACCGGACTAGGAAGGACGATCGCATCTACCTTCAGCTGCTTCGGGGTGGGAACTCAATCGTCATGGGATCAAGTGAATTGGCGAACCTTCCGCCATCAGTTACGGCCTCGATGACATCGGGGAATGTCTCAGGTGGGACCAAGGCGATTTCCCAGTCGGTGGTTCTAGATGTGGAGTTGGAGAAGAATGAAAGATCGACGTCGGGAAGCCAGTCCATCACCATCTCGGTGATCCGCTGATCAGGCGATGTTCGCCGAAGGATCTCCTTCGACCCATTCCTCACCGTCGGCGTAGACCTCTTTCTTCCAAATCGGGACTGTTCGCTTGAGTTCCTTGATCAACCATTCACACGCCTCGAACGCCGCACGACGATGCGGTGAAGCGACGGATATGACGACACTGGTCTCCCCGATTTCCAGACGCCCGAGACGATGGACGATCGCGACATGGGCGATCTCGAACAGACTCGAAGCCTGGATTGCGAGTTTTCTCATCTCCTTGAGCGCCATCGATTCGTAAGCCTCGTAGACGAGGTAGAGCGTCTCCCTTCCCTTCGTGAATCTTCTGACATAACCATCGAGAGTGACCGTCGCGCCACAGGATTCGGGCACGACCAATCTCGACACATGGCCGGGTTCGAGATTTTCGGTTGTGAGTCTGCAGATAGGTTCGAGCATCTTTTACCTTCAGCCTCCGGAAACGGCGGTGAAAAACGCGACGTGTTGTCCATCCTCGAGAACAACGCTCTTATCGGAATGCACCTCATCGATCGCGATGAGAATCCTCTTTCCTCTCAGTGTGGCGTGCTTCTCCTCGTATTCCGCAAGCACGTCACCGGCTGTTGCGCCATCTGAGATTTCAATCTCTGATTCACGCATGCCGACAATCTCACCGATGGCGCCGAAGAAAAGTGTCTTGACCTTCATTCCTGGGTTCGAATCATTTTGTCTGCGCCTCTTCACGGAGCGCACGTTTGAAGAGCTTGCCGGTGCCGCCGATCGGGAGACTCTCCCTGAACTCGACATGTCTCGGATATTTGTTGGCCGCGAACTGCTCCTTGCACCAATCGATCATCTCATCCTCGGAGACTGCCTGCCCCTGTTTGAGGACGATGAAGGCCTTCACCTCCTCACCGAGCTTCTCATCGGGAATGCCAATCACCGCGACGAGGGATACTGCGGGATGGGTCATAATCACCTCCTCGAGTTCACGCGGATAGATGTTGTAACCGCCTCTCAGAATCATGTCCTTCTTGCGGTCGACGATCGCGAGATAGCCTTCCTCATCCATGATGCCGATGTCACCCGTGTGGAACCAGCCGTTCTTGAATGCCTCTGCGGTCGCCTCTGGTCGTTTGTAATAGCCCTTCATGATGTTGTGACCACGGATGACGACCTCGCCGCGGGCACCCGGAGGCACCTCGTTGTCATCATCGTCGACGCACTTTATCTCGACACCCGCGATGGGCTGACCGACTGTTCCGGGTTTCGACGGTCTCGAGAAATGGTTGAAGGTCGCGAGCGGCGATGTCTCCGAAAGACCGTATCCCTCCAGAATCCGCAGACCGAAGACCTCGCCGAATTCCTTGATGACCTCGACAGGCATCGGTGCCCCACCCGAGTTCGGCACTTTCATATTCTTCCGGATCTCACTGACATCGTATCCGTTTTCCTCGACGTATTTGAGAAGCGCCCAATACATGGTCGGCACGCCGACCCAAAAATTGATCTTCTCCTTGACCATCGTATCGAGTGTGGATTTCGGTTCGAAGCGAGGAAGCAGGACGATTCTGTTGCCCGCATAGAGATGGGTGTTCATCTGCACCGTCTGCCCGGTCGTGTGGAAGAGCGGAAGTGTGATCAGACACGAGTTCTGCTCACCATCGGTGAAGTCGAGCACCGGCAGATGGATCATGTAAGCGGTGATCGAGTTCATCAGCAGATTCATGTGCGTGAGCTCGGCACCCTTCGGTTGTCCTGTCGTCCCTGAGGTGTAAAGGATCGCACAGGTGTCCTCCGGCTTGGTCGGATACGTGTCGTAGTGGTCGGGCTGTTTGAAGGTAATTTGGGTGAGCGTCTTGCAGTGCTCGAAAGGTGATGACCCGGCAGGATCGGCTGTCATCACGATGAGATCCTTGCAGGTGTCGACCTGACCGAACCCATCTTTCACCATCTGTCCAAGCGGGAGTTCAGACGTGCCTTCGAACACAAACACCGCCTTGGCGTCCGAATCAGCCAGGTGATACGCGACTTCACGCGGTTTGAACAGAACGCTCAGCGGAACAACAGCGGCACCCGCCTTCACGATTCCGTAGTAGACGATGGGGAAATACGGAATGTTCGGACAGCTGAGTGCCACCTTGTCTCCGTAACCGATCCCCATCTCACCGAGCGCATGCGCAACTCGATTCGCCATCGCGTCGAGCTGCCCGAAGGACATGCGCACATCATTCCAGACGATGGCCTCGCGCGCGGGTGTCATCCGAGCATGGGACTCGATTATCGAAGCGAGATTCATTGAGGTGGCCGCGAATTGCATTTCTTTCACTCCTTGTCTCTTCAGATCGTCATGCCGCCATCGACGACTATCGTCTGGCCGGTGATGTAGCTCGAGGCATCCGATGCCAGAAAAACTGCGACGCCCTTGAGCTCACCTTCGGCGCCGACGCGGGTTATCGGATTGTTCTCCTGAATGGATCTCTCATAGATGTCGATGACCGGATCGGCAAGTCTTGAGTGAAAGAATCCCGGCGCAATCGCATTCACCCGAACCCCCTTCCGTCCCCAACTCGCAGCGAGTTCGCGTGTAAGTCCGATGAGGCCCGCCTTGCTCGCGACATACCCCGCATAGAAGGGACCATTCGCGGATGATGTCATGCCCGATATCGATGCGATGTTAATGATCGCGCCACTTCCAGCCTCGAGCATCTTCCTGCCGACCGCCTGCGCCATCAGAAAGCAGCCGGTCAGATTCACATCGAGAACCTTCTGCCATTTCTCGAGCGGCATGTCCTCTGGCATCGAGCCCCATGAGATTCCGGCGTTGTTGACGAGCACATCGATCTTCCCGAAACGAGCAACTGTCTCGGCAACCATCCTTTCGACATCTTCGGGAACCGAGACGTCTCCGACAACCGATGCGACGTCGAATCCGCGAGATGCGAATTCATCATGGGTTTCCCTCAGCCATTCCTCGCGACGGGCGCAGATCATCAGGGAAGCCCCTGCCTCCGCAAGGCCCTCCGCCATCTCACGTCCGATGCCGCGCGAACCGCCTGTCACGAGTGCGACACGGCCCGAAAGGTCGAAGAGTTCACTGATGTTTCTCGACATGGTTTTTAGTTTGGATTCGAGGATTCTAGCCTATAGACCCTTTTGAAATAAAGCCTTGGAGCGAACCGTTTCGTGACGGACGAAAGGTACGATAGATTGTAGCCATGTCGCAGACCGATCCGAGAGAAAGAGCGTTCTTGAAGGACCTTTATCTGAATGAGTTGTGGACCTCAAGGTTCACGGACCTTCTCGACAAGTCTCTGAAGGCCGATGAGGCTCCCGAGAGCATCGTCTATTTCAACGCAGGCACCGGAAATCATGTTTTCGCTGTAAGAGAGCTTTTCGGAAAGGGTTCGGCGATCACCGCCGTCTGCGAGGATGACGAAACGCTGAAGATCGCAGCCGGCAAAGCCGAGGCTATGCGGTCCGATGTGACCTTTACCTGTAGCGATTGCGAGGGTGAAGTTTTCGACCTGGTTATTCTAGATGCCAGTCTCCTCTCTCCGTCAGAGTTGAACTCATCGCTCGAGCGAGCCGTCGCGGCTTGCAAGTGTGGCGGTGCTGTAGCGGTGCTGGCCGCAACCTCGGGGAGTTTCGGCGAGGTCTTCTCGGTGCTTTGGGAGTATTACTTTGCGACAGGAAACGCGGATGGAGGTGCATTGGTCGAGAATCTGATCGGGGAGATCCCTACGAGCTCTTCCCTCGAGGACTCCGCGAAATCGCTTGGACTCGAGAAAGTGACCACGAAGGTGTCGAACGAGATTTTCGAAATGGGTGAGGGCGAGGACCTGTCCTCGTCGATCCTTCTGAATAAATTCCTTTTCCCGCGATGGCTCACCTCTTCAAATGAGGCGGAGATTTCGGATACTGCGACGGCCCTTGCGAATCTCATCAAAGAAGATGACCCGGGATTGAGTTTCAGATTCTCCGTCAAGGCGACGCTCCTGACGGGCATCAAGAAATGAAAAAGGCGACCGAATGGTCGCCTTTTCCTATATCTGTTTAGAGTCTTCAGGCTCTATTCGCGTCATCGGAGGGACCAGATGTTATCTCTGCCTTGGGTGCATCATCCATCTCCCCTTCCTTCAAGCCTTCTTTGAAAGCCTTCTTCGACTGACCGAGAGCTTTCGCAAGCTGCGGAAGCCTGCTCGCGCCGAACAGAAGAAAGATGACAGCGGCCCCAATCAAGACTTCTTGCATACCGATCACGAATCCAAATGACATATCTTTTTCCTCCGTTTCAAGGTGGCCTTGTTCGGGTGCCATCCAATGTCGAAACTGCCCAAACTTTATGCCTTTTCCGCGATTCTGTCCATCGCATCGACGAGAGCTGAGGTGATTCCCGGCTCCGACATCGAGTGTCCGGCATCCGCAATCACCTGCAAATCAGCCTCGGGAAAACACTTTTTCAGGTCCCATGCACTGGTCATGGGGCAGACGACATCATAGCGCCCCTGCACTATGACGGTCGGGATGTGGCGGATTTTCCCCACATTCTCGAGAAGATAGTTGTCCGTCGGAAAGAACGACTTGTTCATGAAATAGTGGCATTCGATCCTCGCTAGCGCGAGTGCCTCGTGGGCGCCTTCCCAATGATCCATCAGCTCCTGGCTCGGGAAGAGCTTGGAGGTCGAACCTTCCCATACGCTCCATGCGCGGGCCGCTGAAAGTCTGACCGACTCGTCATCGCTGGTCAGTCTCTTGTGATAGGCGGTCATGAAATCATGGCGTTCACCCTCTGGGATCTCGTCGCGATACCTTTCCCAGGTGTCCGGGAAAATCTCGCACGCACCGTATTGGTAGAACCACTGGAGCTCCTTCTTACGCGTCAGGAAAATCCCGCGAAGGATGAGTCCGGCGACCCTGTCAGGATGACTGATCGCATAGGCCAGACTAAGAGTGCTACCCCATGATCCGCCAAAGACATTCCACTTCTCGATCCCGAATTTTTCGCGAAGGGTCTCGATGTCGGCGATGAGGTCCCATGTGGTGTTCTCCCTGAGTTCCGCATGCGGTGTCGATTTCCCTGCGCCGCGCTGATCGAAGAGGATGACGTGGAATTTCTCCGGATTGAAGAACTGCCTGTACCACGGACTGATTCCGCCACCTGGACCGCCGTGGAGAAACACGACTGGAATCCCGTCGGGATTGCCCGCTCGCTCGTAATAGATCTCATGGATATCCGACACCTTGAGCATGCCGGAATCGAAGGTTTCGATTGCAGGATAGAGTGTTTTCATGATGCGCAGATGATAGCGAAGTCCTATGATTTGAAAAAGAAATCTCGGAATCGGGCGTTTCTATTCGGGAAAATAAATCACCTCGAGAACCATCCCGTCGACGCCCTTCGTGTAGAACGACGAGGTCCCGTCGCGATGCGGCTTGATGGGTCTGCCCTCGATCTGGGAGGCGCGTTCAAGCTCCTCCATGGTATCGACTCTCAACGCCATGTGCGGGGGATGTTTCGAAGCGGGTGGAAGCAGGGCGATGCCGAATCCCCGCGGATCGCGCATCATGGCCCAATCCTCGAAGTGACTCTCAACAGAGAACCCGAGCGCCTTGTACTCCTCGATGGACTTCTCGAGGTCCTCGCATTTGACTGCGAAATGATCGATATAACCCCTGTATTTGGCTTCTGACATCTTTTGTGAACCTCCGCTTGAATTCTAGCATTTCCGACATTCTCGACTCACATGCGGGCGATGGGCTAAATTATAAGGCTCATGAAGATAGTTTCCCTTCTGCCATCTGCGACCGAGATAGTCTGTGCGCTCGGACTGGAGGAATCGCTCGTCGGGGTGACCCACGAATGCGACTTCCCGGTTGGCATATCCTCGAAACCGCATCTCACGGCGAGCAGAATCTCACATGAGACCATGTCGAGTTCAGAGATCGATCACGCCGTGAGATCCCAACTCGATGGACACGGGACAATCTACGATCTGGACACGGATCTTCTCTCCACTCTGTCACCCGACCTTATCGTCACGCAGGAACTCTGCGATGTCTGCGCAGTCTCGTATGAGATCGTGAAGAAGGCTGCAAAGAGTTACGTCGCAGATGCGACGGTGGTATCGCTCGAACCGAACACCATCGAGGACATCTTCGACAACGTCAGATACGTCGCCGAATTGTGCGGGATCTCCGGGAAGGGTGAGGAAGTGGTGGGGTCTCTAAGTGAACGACTCGATTCGCTGACGGCGAAATCGGCGGGACTCGAAAAGAAACGCGTTTTCATGCTCGAATGGCTCGAACCACCATTCTCCCCCGGACACTGGGTGCCACAGCAAGTTGAGATCGCGGGTGGACTCGCGCTCCTCGGAGAGGCGGGGAAAAAGAGCATAACGACGACCTACGAGGCGATTGCTGAGACGGATCCCGCGGTTCTCGTTCTCATCCCGTGCGGCTACTACACGGAAGACATAATCAGACAGCTCCCACAGACCGCATTCCCTGCTTCGTGGAAATCCATCAAGGCCGTTCGCGACGGGGCGATCTGGGCCCTCGATGCGACGTCATACTTCAGCAGACCCGGCCCGAGGGTGGTCGATGGTGCGGAGATACTAGCGAAGATTCTTCATCCGGATGTCTTCGGCGAGCCGAGCGAAGGGGAGGCCGTCAGGATTCCGTCCGATTCCTTGAGATTCAAATCATGAACATCAAACCATTCATCGCATTGCTATTCATCGTCGCAGGTATCGTCACGATTTCCGCCGATCCGCGCGAGAACCGCGTGCTCGCGACGATCAAGGGTAAACCGTTCACGGAGCAGCAATTGCCCGCTGAATCGAGGACTCGGTACGACGACATCAAGAAAGCGATGGACGACAGGCGAGGCGAACTTCTCGACACCATGGTGGTCATGCGCCTCGTCGAGCTCGAGACCTCGGCCAGAGGAATCTCCGGCGAGGAACTCTATTCAATCGAAGTGACATCGAAGGTCTCCGAGCCCGCGGGCGAGGAAATCACAGCGGTCTATGAGACGAACAAAGACAGACTCGGGAACAGACCTCTTCCCGAGGTGAAAGACCAGGTCGTGAGGGCACTGAAGCAACGACAGGCGCAGGCGCTCCAGACCCGGTTCATCGAGTCCCTCCGAAGCAAATACAAGGTCGCTTCGGTTAAGAATGTCGGAACCATCGGTCTCAAGCTCGCCGACGCATTGGTCACACTCGGGTCCGAGTCCATCACCTACGGAGAGTTCCTCGCCATGAACTCGGGAGAACTCTTCGAGGCAGAGGAGGCCGTGTTCCTTCTGGAGAAGGCCGAACTCGAGAGGGCCCTGCTCCTCGCATTGGCCGAACTCGAGGCGATTGAGAGAGGTTTGAGCGCCTCCGCATTCATCGCGGACGAGGTCACGAACAAGATGAAGCTCTTCACGGACGAAGAGAGGCAGGGTCTGGAGAATGCGCTGAGGTCGCGACTGTATCAGAAATACGAGGTGAGGATCGCCCTTTCGGGACCGACCGCGCCCGCGTTTCAGGTCTCAGCGGATGACGATCCGTTCATGGGCTCCGATAAGGCCCCGGTCACGATGATCATGTTCACGGACTTTCAATGCCCTGCCTGCGCGAGAATGGATCCGGTGCTGAAGTCGGTTGCGATCGAATTCAAAGACAAGGTGAGACTGGTCGTCCGGGATTTCCCTTTGGAATCGATTCATCCCGACGCTTTCAACGCGGCTCTCGCAGCGAATGCGGCCGCCAGACAGAACAGATATTTCGAATTCACGTCGCTTCTTTACGCAGGTCAAAAGAACCTGGGACTCGACATGCTCAGATCCCATGCGCAGAGCCTGGGATTGGATATGGCGAGGTTTGAGCGCGACCTCTCGGACCCGGAGGCCTCCAAGGAGATACGAAGCGACATGGCTGCGGGCAGAGAGCTGAAAATCTCGGGAACACCCACGATCTTCATCAACGGGATAAGATTGCGGGATTTTTCAGTGGACAGCATACGTGCTCTGATAAACAAAGAATTGGGGAATTGAAATGAACAGAAGATATTTCATGAAGGTTTTGTTTCTGTTGCTTCTGCCATTGTTGATCGCGGGATGCGAGGATGAGCAGACAGCGGTTCAGACGGGGACTCCGAACGTTCAGCAGAGGCAGGTGCCGACCTATTCCTTCGAAGTCGTCAATGTCTTTCCGCATGACCCTGGTGCGTTCACTCAAGGGCTTCTCTTCCACAACGGAGTCCTTTTCGAGAGTACCGGGCAATACGGATCATCCACCGTCCGAAAGGTCGAGTTGACCAGCGGCAAGCCGTTCAAACGTTTCGATCTACCTCCACAGTTCTTCGGAGAAGGACTGGCGGTTCTTGGCGACAAAATCTATCAACTCACATGGCAGGAAGGAACGGCGTTCGTCTATGACATGAATCTGTCTCCGATCGGACGTTTCAACTATCGGGGAGAAGGTTGGGGCCTCACGACAGATGGAGAGTCGTTGATGATGTCGGACGGCTCCGAAAAGATAGTCTTCCTGAATCCCGAGACTTTCGAGACAAAACGCACGATCGTCGTGAGAGACGAGAGGAACAGGTCGGTCAAAAAGCTCAACGAACTCGAATGGGTGAAGGGGGAGATCTGGGCTAACATCTGGCACTCGGAGGAAATCGGGAAGCCGAATCACATCGCGCGCATCGATCCCTCGAGCGGCAACATCATCGGCTGGATCAATCTCGACGGGCTTTCACCGGAGGATGTAGCGAGAAGTCCCGAAAACACACTTAATGGAATCGCCTACGACGAGAAGACCGACCGGATCTTCATCACCGGCAAGCAGTGGGAGAAACTGTTCGAAATACGTCTCAAACAGCAATAGGAAATTCAGATGTCCATTATCAACGGATACCTTCTCTTCATCGTCCTCGCGTTGCTCGCCGGAATGGCGGTCCCACTGCAGGCGACCATGAACTCCAAGCTCTCCGATTCACTGGGAAGCCCGCTTGCGGCCGCGTTCTATGCTCTCGGGATTGGGGCGATAGTGCTTCTTGTCCTCATGATCCTGTCCGGAACCTCGTTCACGAGTTTGACCGCTCTCAAACAGACCTCTTGGATTTTCTGGCTCGGCGGTCTCTTCGGGGCTTTCTTTGTGGCATCGATGGCCATTGCCGTCCCGAAAATCGGAGTCGGACTCTCACTCGCTCTCACCGTGGCAGGACAGATGATCGTCGCAATCGTGATCGACCACTACGGTTGGATGGAGATGGAACAGAAGAGCATTTCCGTCTGGAGGGTAGTCGGAGCGGCGCTCATCACCGCAGGGGTAGTGCTGATCAAAAAGTTCTGATCTCAACCGATCGCCGGATGTGCGACGGCCGCCTGATTACGAGGATTGTTCTGCCAGATGTAGAAATACTCGCCTTCTTCCGCGACCCCGCTACGGATCATTTCCAAAAATCCGTCAACATCCTGCGGGATGACCGGAACGTCGAACTGCTTCTTCAAGTCATCGAATGACATGCCGTCGATGAGTATCGGTTCATCGGACTTGATGATGTGAGATGGAATCACAACGAAGTCTCCCTCGACGGAATCCTTGACCTTGACGATGTCCTGTCCCGTCAGCAGTCCAGCGACAGACACATCACCTCCGAAATAGCCATTCGGCACAGGAAGCACGCGCAGTCTGCTGCCCGTGACAGCGTTTATCCTCTCGACATGACCCGAGAGGATCGGGGCGAACATCTCACCCGTGAGAATCGTTCCGTTCAACCTGCTCTTCCCTCCGACGCCTTCGAGCTTCTTCAGGCGCGATTCGACGGCATTGGCGAACGATCTGATCATCCCGACACCATCCTCGATCTGAGGATAGTTTCCGTAGTGGCGACGACTGGGGATTGGTGCGCCGGCTTTGATGTAGATCTCGTCTCCGAGGAAAGCGAAGGTGGCCCCAAGTGTCTTCCTGAATTCCTTCTGGAGTTTCTCGACCTGCTTGATCGTCCTCTCACAGAACCTTGGGGTGACCTTAGTCAGTCTCTTGTCGGTGTTGTAGCGGGTCAACGCGACCGGAACGATGGCCGCAGAGACTATCTTGGGATGCCGGGCTGCGAGGTCTCGCAGGGTCCTCTCTAGAATCTCTCCATCATTTATCTCGGGACAGAGCACAACCTGCGCATGGATCTCTATATCATTCTCGAGGAGAAAATCTATCTTGTCAGATATGTCGGCCCGCTTCTCGTCGACACCGAGAAGATATGCTCGGGTCTTGAGATCCGTCGCATGGACGGAAACATACTGCGGACTGAGTCTCTGCTCGACGATGCGACTCATCTCATCGGGCGTGATTGATGAAAGCGTCGTGTAATTGCCGTAGAGGAATGAAAGTCGGATGTCCTCGTCCCTGACGAACAGCGACGGCCTAGCATCCTCCGGATTTCCTTTGCAGAAGCAGAAGAGGCATTCGTTGGCGCACTGGCGGGGGACTATCTGCTCGAACATGAGCCCGAAGTCCTCGCCCTCCTCACGTTCGATCTCGACCTCCCAGGTCTCACCATCCTCTTTCTTCACGATCAACGTCAGTTCGGTCTCACCCGATGTCTGGAATCTGAAATCGAGATAGTCCCTGATCGCGCGCCCGTTCACTTTGGTGATGCGGTCGTTGGGCACGAGACCGACATCGGCCGCGATGCTCCCTTCCGTCACTTCAGTGATGATGACGCCGGCTCTTCTCAGTTGTGTGACGGCCGGCGTGACCGCGAATTCGTACATGAGGGAAAGTCTAGCGAGAGGAGGAGGTAAAGTCTAGAAAGTCGGGAATCAGTAGTCAGCCGTCAGTGGGGCAGTGGTCAGTGGGGCGGAGCGCTGGGAGCGTAGGCATCCCTGCCTGCGCTGAGCGCCGAAGGTGCGAAAGAAAGTGGCGTACAATGCACGCCATCTTTGTTGCCGATTGATTTGATGCGCGTGTTACACACGCGCGGAAAATATGTGGTGGCCCACCACACGTTCCGCTTCGCTCCACGTGTGGCTAACACTCATCGGCATGCTTCGCACGCCGTTTCCCTTCCGATACGATTTGTTATTTCCGTGAAGCTTTTTAGGATTTCGGTGAATCTTTGTGATTGCGATCGGTTCGCGCCTCTGGCGCTCATGGCAGGCAGGGATGCCTACGCTCCCAGGCCTGCTCCGCCCTGCCCCGCCGCCCTACTGCCCTACTGCCCTACCGCCCCACTGATTCCTGCTGCCTCCCACTGCCCCACTGATTCCTGCTGCCTCCCACTGCCCCACTGCCCTACTGATTCTTGCTGATTCCCACTGATTCCCCCCTCATTTCAAATCTCTCGAAAAAAGTAATAGACTCTTTTTTCGCCCTAAATATCAATATTTCATTGGAGTTCACATGAGAATCGGATTACCTAAAGAAATAAAGGACAACGAATATCGCGTTGGATTGACCCCCGCAGGCGTCAGAGCACTCACCGATGCCGGGCACGAGGTCTTCTTCGAGAAATCAGCCGGAATTGGATCTGGCTTCACCGACGAACAGTACGTCCAGGCCGGCGGAAAGATGCTGAACACCGCGGACGAGGTGTGGCAGACCGGCGACATGATAGTGAAGGTCAAGGAACCCGTCGCGCCGGAATACCCGCGCATGAGGGAGAACCAGGTCCTCTTCACCTACCTGCACCTTGCTCCGGAATTCGAGCTGACCAAACAGATGCTCGAGAAGAAGGTGACGGGTGTGGCCTATGAAACCATCATCAAGAACGGCAGACTTCCGCTTCTAACTCCGATGTCGGAAGTGGCGGGTCGCATGTCGGTACAGGTTGGTGCGACATATCTTGAGAAGATGAACGGTGGCAAGGGAGTATTGCTCGGAGGTGTCCCCGGAGTATCCGCCGCGAATGTCGTAATCATCGGCGGAGGAGTCGTGGGAACCGAAGCCGCGAAGATGGCTGTCGGTCTCGGCGCGAAGGTCACGATAATCGACCGCAATCTGGACAGACTCCGTGAACTCGATGACATCTTTCTTTCGAAGGTTCAGACCATCGCATCATCCAGATACACGATCGAAGAGGCGATCTCGCATGCCGATCTCGTTATCGGTGCAGTCCTCGTGGTGGGGGCGGCCGCGCCGAAGCTCGTCACCCGTGACATGCTCAAACTGATTCCGCAAGGTTCGATCCTAGTCGACGTCGCTGTCGATCAAGGCGGATGCTTCGAGACGACACGTGCCACCACACATTCAAACCCGACATATCACGAAGAGGGCGTGCTTCACTATTGCGTGGCGAACATGCCGGGAGCGGTTCCGAGAACATCGACCTTCGCTTTGACGAATGCGACGCTCTCCTATGCTCTGGATCTCGCCAACAAGGGATTCGAAAAGGCCATCAAGGACGATGCAGGACTCGCCGAGGGTGTGAACACCTTTGCGGGGAAACTCACCTACGAGGCGGTCGCCACCTCGCAGGGACTCGAGTACACACCGCTGAACACCTTGGTCGAAGGACTCGAATAGATTTCAGCGAATCAGAATGGAAAAACCCCGCTCGGTGCGGGGTTTTTCTTTGGCAACATTCCGATCGTCAACAGATTCAGTCGATCTCGACCTCATCGATCTGGGCCTTTTGAAGCTTCCCGGAGTAATCGACGTAGAGCGACTTCCATTCGCTGAAGATGTCGAGCACCTGATTCCCTGCTTCGCGGTGTCCATTTCCCGTTCCCTTGGTTCCACCGAACGGCAGATGGACCTCGGCTCCGATGGTTGCGGAGTTCACGTAGCAGATGCCCGTGTAAAGTTCCTGCATCGCATGGAACGCCTTGTTCACATCCTGTGTGTAGATGGCGGATGAGAGACCGTACTTCGTGTCGTTCGCGATATCGATCGCCTCCTCGAGGGTGTCGAAGGGCACGATGGCCGTGACAGGTCCGAAAATCTCTTCCTGTTCGATTCTCATCCCGCGCTTCACATCGGAGAAGACCGTCGGCTCGATGAAGTAGCCCTTCGAATAATCTCCCTCGGTCAAGCGGTTGCCACCACATGCGAGTGTCGCCTTGTCGATGCTCTTTCCGATCTCGATGTAGCCGAGGATCTTTTCCATCGCCGCCTCATTGATGACGGGTCCGACTTCGACCGAAGGGTCGAGACCGTTACCGACTTTCAACTTCTTGACGCGGGCGACGAACTTCCTCACGAACTCCGCATACACCTTTCGGTGGACGAGCAGTCGCGAGGACGCAGTGCATCTCTGACCGCTGGTGCCGAATGCCCCCCAAACAGAACCCTCCACCGCGTTGTCGACATCCGCATCGTCCATGATGATTATCGCGTTCTTGCCGCCCATCTCGAGCGAGACGATTTTATTGTTCGTCGCGCACTGCTCGGCGATCAGACGACCAGTCTCGGTGGATCCTGTGAAGGAGATGAGTCTGAGGTCCTTGTGATTCACAAGCGGGGCACCTACATCCTCTCCGAATCCGTTCACGAGGTTGACCACGCCGGCCGGGATTCCGGCCTCCTCGCAGGCTTTCACCAGGTTGAGGGCGGAAAGGGGCACATCCTCCCCCGACTTGATCACCACGGTGTTTCCACAGATCAGAGCGGGAATCAGCTTCCAGGACGGAATGGCCATGGGAAAGTTAAAAGGTGTTATGAGTCCGCATATACCGACCGGTTGACGAACACACATCGCGAATTTGTTCGGCATCTCGGCGGGCGTCGTGAATCCATGGAGCCGTCTTCCCTCTCCGGCCGTGAAGTAGGTGCAGTCGATGGCCTCCTGGACATCTCCGCCGGCCTCTTTCAAAACCTTGCCCATCTCGCGGGTCATGTCACGGGTGTATTGATCTTTCTTCTGTTCGAGAATTGCTGCGAGCCTGTAGAGGATCTCGGCTCGTTTCGGTGCGGGCGTGCGCCTCCATTTGGTGGCGGCCTTCTTGGCGGCGGCGACCGCCTTGTCGACATCGGCCGCATTCGATTTGGGGAACCTTCCGATGATGTCGCTCGTGTCGGCGGGATTGACGTTCAGGAACCAACGACCCGACGAGGACGGCAACCACCTGCCATCGATGAAATTGAAAAACTCCGGGACCCCATTCGAGGAACCGGAGTTTTTTTGGCTTGAGCCGAGGCTCAGGCTATTTTTTTTTGGCAGCCGCTTTCTTAGGAGCAGCTTTCTTCTTCGGCGCGGCCTTCTTGGCGGCCGGCTTCTTCTTCGCAGCTACTTTTTTCTTAGGAGCCGCTTTCTTCTTGGCAGCAGGCTTCTTAGCAGCAGCTTTCTTCTTCGGCGCGGCCTTCTTGGCGGCCGGCTTCTTCGCAGCTACTTTTTTCTTAGGAGCCGCTTTCTTCTTGGCAGCCGGCTTTTTGGCGGCAGCCTTTTTGGTGGTGGTTTTTTTTGTTGTTGCCATATTGTTTTTTCCGTTCCTGTTTAAGTTTTTTTACTGCTTAGTACCGAGTGTGCCGATCACACCGAGGCGTGATCGACCCATTTTTGGGCGGTTTCCCACCCAAAACCTGTTACGGCTCTAACGAACCGTGTACTGGACGATCTTTCTTTGAAGCGTCCGGCTGGACGGATCGAAAGAAAGAACGTGGAGAACCAAGGGGTCCCCCGTACGAATATTCAATGCGACGTTCAAGAAGGATTCGATGTCGGAAACCGATGTTCGATTGACTCTCTGTATGAGGTCACCCCTTCTCAGCGTCTCGAGTGATGTCTTTCCGCGAAGGTCCGCCAAAAAACTGGCGGGGTTTATCTCGCGCACTATCACTCCGTTCTCATCACCGAATCTCTGCCTCTCGGCCTGCGATCCGAGCAACTCTGCAAGCACCAGTCCGAAAGGACGATCGCGATCCGTCTGTGACGATTCAGAATTTTCTTTCAATGCATCGGGCGAACCCGCGTTGTCATTCGAGGAAGGTCTCTCACCCAATGTCACCTCGATGACCGATCTCTCAACTTTGTCATTCGTCTCTCTGAAGAAAGTGACTCTGACTTTTTCCAATGGTCGGAATACACCAACTTTGGAGATCATGTCAAGCGCATTATCGACTTTAATGTCGTTAATAGCAACAACAATGTCACCCACTTTCAACCCGGCGATCGCCGCCGGAGAATTTTTTTCCCTGATGTCGGAGATGATCGCGCCTCTCGTCTCAGGAAGTCCGAACACCTTCGCGTACTCTTCGCGCACCGATTCAAGATTCACTCCGAGGAATCCGCGCTTCACTCTTCCATGCTCGAGTATCTGCTCGAAAACCGAAAGTGCCTCGTTGGAAGGAAGAGCGAAACCGACTCCGTTGTAGTCCCCGGTCGATGTGGCGATCTGCGAATTCACTCCGACCACCTCGCCGTCGAGATTGACTAGAGGTCCTCCCGAATTCCCTTTGTTGATTGCTGCGTCCGTCTGTATGAACTTCTGGAATGCGGTCGCGTAAGGGGTCTCTCGCTTCACCTGAGAGATGATTCCCGCAGTGACCGTGCGGTCGAGACCGAACGGCGAACCGAGTGCGAGCACCCAGTCGCCGACCCGCGCATTGTCCGAGTTACCGAACCTTATGAAGGGCAGCTTCTCCTTGGCCTCGATCTTCAGCACGGCAATGTCGGTCTCCTCGTCGGAGCCGATCAAGCGGGCTTGAAACTGCCTCCCGCTTAGGAGCCTGACGTTTATGGAGACGGCCCCATCGACGACGTGAAAATTGGTGATTATGTGCCCTGCCGAATCGACTATGAAACCACTTCCGACGGAATAGGCGGGACGCCTCTGGCCGTTGAAGAGGCCCATCACCTCCTCGGGGCTCATTCCGAGGTCTGCCCTGACCGGAGCCGCCGGCATCGTCTTCGCATCGATACTCACCACTGCGCTCTCGACACGACCGGCGATCTCCGCAAACGAAGCAGAGAGTTTCTCCGGAGTGAAGTTGGCTTCCCTGATTTCAGATTGTGCGATGGAGTCGGTCGGGAGTGAGAAGGTCAAGGCGAGGAGCAGGGACGCGGAGAAGACGGAGAGGCGACCACTCCGTTTTCGTTTCTCACTTTTCAGTTTGTCGACAAAGTTCATCCGATGAACACGCGTCCACTCGACTCGATGTCACTGCTTTAGTCGAAGGGATGAGAAAGTATAGATGAATCCTGAAACGAGAGTAAAGACTTAATTGCCAGTCCGACAAACTTTTTTTCGGGGTGTTGAGTCGGACATGAGGGGCGTCACATCGGTTGACGTGTCGCACTTCATCTCCGGTCGAGAAGAATCTTCAAGACATCTTTTTCCTGGGCACGTGAGATTGCTCGGACTCCATCATCGAGAGAAATCGTTTCAGTGACCAGAGACTCGAGCGCGATTCCGGTCGCTGTCATGAATCGCAGCGCGGTCTCGAGTCGCCCGCATCTGGATCCGATCACCGAAATCTCATCGACGACAACGCGCCACGCCTCCCATGTCGGAGTTCCCTGAAATGTCGACTTCAGGACGATGGCTCCTCGGGGACGGACCAGTCTCATCGCCGTATCGAAGCCCGATTGCGACCCACTCGCCTCTACGACGACATCGAAAATCTGATTTGAGTCGGCGAGATCGTCGAGCAGTATGGTGCGGATGCCCAGTTGCGACGCAGCTGCCATCTTCGATTCATGCTTTCCGACGAGGACTGTGGATTCGGACAACCTTCCCAACGTGGCGGCGCAGAGTATGCCCAGTTTCCCGTCGCCCACTACGGCGATTCGATCGCCATCGACGATCTCTATCCGCTCGGAGACCGCGATCGCCGCCGCCAATGGCTCGGCGAACACCGCACGGGAATCGGGGATCCCCTCGGGGACCTCGACCAGATTGCGGACCGGCAGAGAGAGGTACTCTGAATGACATCCGTTTCGGGAGACGATTCCGAGGACCGAGCGGGAGATGCAATGGCGGGGATCGCCGGCCTGGCAGAGTCGACACTCACCGCACCCGGCATTGATTTCTCCGACCACTCTCTTGCCGTCCATCGACCCATCGGGAGAAGACTCCACGATTCCAACGAATTCATGACCGATGATTCCCTCGAATCCCGAGTAGCCTCGGATTATCTCGACATCGGTGTTGCAGATTCCCGACATCGTCACCCTGACCAACGCCTCCGACATGTCGGATGGTTTCGGCTCGTCGGTCAGTGCGAGTTTCCCGGATCTGAATGTGAGAGCTTTCATAGTCGACACGACTCTGATGGCAGTCGTCTTTCTTGTAATATCCGCTCCGACCAATATACTCGCATTATCATGAACAGACATCTTTCCCCGAAATCCATGAAGTCAGTCGGTTTCGTCGCGATGCTCCTCGTGGCCGTCCTGATCGGCGGCTGTGAATCAAATACCGGCAAAGGCCCTGCGTCACCTCGCGCGGCCTATGCCGAACTCTTCGCCTCGGTGAAGAGCAAGGACACCGCGCGAATAAAGAAATCCCTCTCAACAGGCAGCCTTTCCTTCGCAGAGTTCGTATCGAAGCAACAGAACAAGCCGATTGAGGAGGTGCTGAAGAACGGGTTCACTGAAACGTCCTTCTCGGATTCCCTGCCAGAGATGCGGGATGAGAAGGTGAAGGACGGATCGGGTCAGATCGAGGTGTACAGCTCGAAATCCGGAAAATGGGAGGTTATTCCTTTCGTCCGCGAGAACGGCGTCTGGAAGGCCGCGTTCGGAGAACTCTTCAGCGGACAATGGAAGAGTCCGGGGAAATCCATGTCGCAGCTCGAGCAGGAGAGACAGGGCGGTCCCGCCACGATCCCTGCCAATGGCAATCCGACGAAGGGTGCCACCGAGGGCTTCCCGATGGATCCGGGGATGGAGAGGGATGCGATGAAGAAACCGAATCCGACTCTCGGATCCGATGCGACTCCCGTCCCGGTTCCGAACAATCCGACCCTGAAATGAAATACGAACAATTGAACTCGGTCTTCGTGATCTACAGCCGTCACGGATGGACGCTTAGAAGAATCTTGACCAGAAAGGAAAGACTGGAGGACGTGCGCGAACGCGGCGGCGTGGAGGTCTTCGAGAGCGACATAGATGCGGCTTGGTTCTCCAGGCAATCGAAACCGGGCGTCACCACCTGGGAGATAAGAAGCCTGGAGGGTGACCAATACGCCTTGTGCACCTCGATACCCGACGACTGCGAGGTCTCCGAGGCGGAGGGCATCCTCTTCGAACTCGAGGAGAAGATGCGAGAGAGATCGAAGAGCGGCTCTTCGGATTCGACATGACGAAACGCTTGACAACGAATTTCCATCTCTGCAAACTACGAAGCACACGATGACTATCAAAGATCTTGGAACACGCATCGAGACGGTTTGGCAGGGACTGAGACCGATGACGCGAAAGATGATCGAGAGAGCTCTTCAAGAGGCCTCGGGAAAGATTCTGCCCACACCTTCGACGAAATTCGCCTACGACACGCAGTCGGACTGGGAGCTCAGCAGGTTGCTGAGTGCCCTCGATGAACAGATTGCGGATCCCAGATACAGCAAGGACGCCTCGAAACTGAAGGAATTGGACCAGATGGCCGATGCATGCTCTGCGCTGCTTGAGGATGGAACCGGTTCGGCGGAGGCCTTCATACAGCTCGCGGACAGGTTACTCAAACGCGGCGACTTCGCTCGCTTCGACAGACTCTCGAATATTCTTGGGGAGAGATTCTCCGCAGGAGAGATAGCAGAGATCATCAGGCAGGAACCATTGCCCCAAACCAGGGCCGTGGCCTATGAGACACTCGCCCTGCTTCCGCCTGTGGCTCTCGTGAATCTTCTCGATGACCCGCTTTACGAATCCATCGCCCACACCGCTCTCGAGAAGCAAGCGTTCGAGTTCGGTAACGATGAAGCACGAATGATACTGGACAACATCTTCTAGCTATCGTCGCCCAGCGATCTGAAACAGAAAAGAGATGGCCTCTGCCATCTCTTTTTCAATCTTGAGAATCGGAATCCCGCGTGATTCACGAAACACGTCCCGACAGCCAGAAGCCACCGGAAACGAATTTTCCAGGAATCAGTTCGGTCGTGACGAGAAAGGGGTCGACTGCGACGTCTATGATCAACCCTTTCGACTCTATCTGCAGCGACTGGAATCCATGACCGGTCCTGGTGTTCGTCCGCGCCTCCGAAGAGCGGATGCGACCGGAGATCTGCGCGGCCGGGCGGGTGGTCGAAAGATCAGCAGGCGGCTCGGCGCCGGGGAGGAGGTCGACGGCACGGAAGATCTCCTCACCACCCTCTGGGTCTACAGTGAAGTCGTTCGTCGCGAAAGCGGTGAGTTGGACCTCGGCCTCGACTGCAATGTCTCTGAACTTGAGGATCTTGAAGTCGGGGGCATCGAAGACGAATTGAATCGTCTCTCCCGAAATCGGTCGGAACTCTGCGAGGAAACCACCGTCCAGTTCGGAAGCTTCCCGTTCGATGCTCTTGACCAAATGGATCCGATTTCTTCCGGTGCCGAGGAAATGCGGATTGAAGCCGATCATCTCCTGGGATTTGTTTCCCTGCAGATACATCTCAGCCCCCGACTGATCGGTGAATCGGAGATAGAAGCCGTCATCGCATTCCAATTTGATCGCATCCGGGAGAATCGAGATGATCATGTCATTGATCTGCTCGTCGCCTTTGGCGTGAAAACCTATGTCTGTAAGTGTGCTCATGGAAACCTTCGATCGGATTGACCTAGACGACCCTCATCACTGAGGATCCAGACTTCACCGCTTGCGACCATCACTCGATCGATGGGAGTAGAGCGGGAATCTGTTCGTCAAAGAAGTGACAGACTCCTTGACCCTCGCCTTCACCTCATCCGATTCCGAATTCTGAACGACGTCGGCGATCAGACCTCCGATCGTCCGCATCTCGTCTTCCTTCATGCCCCTGGTCGTCAGCGCGGGGGTGCCCAATCGGATTCCCGAGGCGACGAACGGAGAATTGGTGTCGAAGGGAATCGTGTTCTTGTTGACCGTGATATGAACCTCGTCAAGTGCCTTCTCAGCAACCTTCCCTGTTATCCCCGCGCCACCGGCGAAGACGTCGACAAGCATCAGATGGTTGTCGGTTCCGCCGGACACGATTCTCAACCCGCGCTCCTTGAGCGATGTGGCAAGCGCCGATGCGTTGCGGATCACCTGTGCCTGGTATTCGACGAAATCAGGCTTCAGCGCCTCGCCGAACGCCACCGCCTTGGCCGAGATGATGTGAACCAAAGGACCGCCCTGAACTCCGGGGAACACGGCTTTGTCGATTGCCTTCGCCCATTCCTCGCGACAGAGGATCAATCCACCTCTCGGACCGCGAAGGGTCTTGTGGGTTGTGGTCGTCACGAAATCGCAATGAGGGACCGGCGAAGGATGCAACCCGGCGGCGACTAGGCCCGCGATGTGGGCGATGTCGGCCATGAGCAATGCTCCCACGGATTTTGCAATCGCTCCGAGCCTTTCGAAGTCGATGACGCGCGGATAGGCCGAGGCGCCGCAAATGAGCATCTTCGGCTTCTCCCTTTCAGCGATCGACTGAAGTTCGTCGTAATCGATCTTCTCGGTCTCCTTGTTCACACCATAATCCGCGACCGTGAAATTGATTCCGGAGAAGTTCATCGGATGTCCGTGGGTGAGGTGTCCTCCATGCGAGAGATTCATCCCGAGAATCTTGTCTCCGTGTTGAAGCGAGGCGAGGAACACAGCCATGTTCGCCTGTGCACCGGAGTGAGGTTGAACGTTCGCGTGCTCGGCGCCGAAGATCTCTTTGGCGCGGTCGATGGCCAACTGCTCGACGACATCTGAGAATTCGCACCCTCCGTAGTACCGCTTCCCTGGATAACCCTCGGCATACTTGTTGGTGAATACGGATCCGGCGGCCTGAAGAACTGCCTCCGACACGAAATTCTCAGAGGCTATCAACTCGAGGCCCCCCGACTGACGCGCTATCTCGTCATCTATCGCCTTCGCAACGATCGGATCGACTGAAGAGAGGTCGTCTTCGAAAAATTCATTCATCATCATTCGGTCACCTACTGATTCTCCAACTCGGAGAGTTTATCGACACGTCGCTGGTGGCGCTCGCCCTCGTATGAGGCGGCGAACCATGCCCTGATTATCTTGTCGATCTGCTCCGGACTCAGGACGCGTGCGCCGATGGCTATGACATTCGCATCGTTGTGCTCACGGGCGAGGCGCGCGACCTCTTCACTCCACGCCTGTACCGCGCGCACACCGTCGATCTTGTTGGCGGCGATCGCGATGCCCGTGCCTGAGCCACAGACGACGATTCCCTGTTCGGTCTCTCCCGACGCCACGGACCGACCCACCTTCGCGCCGAATTCGGGATAGTCCACCGAATCAGTCGAGTTTGTGCCGAAATCGACGGCCTCGATGCCAAGCTCGGAGAGGATGCCCTTGATCTGCTCTTTCACTTCGAATCCAGCATGATCGGAACCGATTGCAACTTTCATTGGAAGGAACCTCGAAAAAAGGAATAAACCGATATTAACTGAAGGGATTGCGTTTACAAAAAACCATCGGTTCAGACTGCGAACAGGACCAGAATCCAGATGCTTCGAAGAGTCCACAGAATGGTCCTGAGCCAATTGCCGGCCACCAAGGAGTCGATGGCGACCTCGTCCTTCTCAGAGGACAGACGCTCGTGAAGTGGAACCTGGATGAGGATTGTCGATGACCATATCGCGACGAGAACGAGGAGAAGTGCGACCGCGTGGTCGGGACCGATCGCGTCGATGGGAAGGACTGTTATATAGATCGATGCCGCGAGTTCGATGAACATGGGAACTGTGACAATCGCGGCGATCCGATTCCTATATAAGTCGTGTCGTTTCGCAAAGCCCTCCCTCTCGAACCACCGCAGGGCCGGATAAACCGCGATCTGAACTATCCAGATCACCCCCGTCATGAACAACGCGCTTGAAACCAGAGCTATTGAGACGATTTCCTGCATGGCGGTCGATACGGTCAGAGAGCCCTCCTTATATGTATGGATAAAACTTCGCCGATCAACTTGCAATGAGCGATTTGAGCGTTTTTAATAGAAGAGTCGAAATCAAGAGATTTTCCAATTGAATCTTCGGCTCCGACTTTGGTCGTGAATCGCTAGAGAGCAGTATGCCCGAACCCAAATCGCTAACAACAAAGGAGGTCGCCCGGATATGCCGGGTGAGCGACGCGACCGTCAAAAGATGGGCGGAGGCGGAGCTCCTCAGATCTGAGCGGACGAGTGGCGGGCACAGAAGATTCAGAGCGGAGGAGGTTGCCCGCTTCCAACGAGAGCAGGGTCTTGGTTTGAAGCAGCGGCACGGCGACGATTCTCTGCCCAGACTCAACAAGCGCAGGTTGGATTCGATCAAAGGAAAATCTTCGGGTAACTCGCTCTTCGATTCCCTCGTGATCGGAAGCGAGGAGCAGGCCGCTCAGGAACTGATTCAATATTTTCTCGATGGGATGCCGGTGACCGAGATATTCGATCGGCTGATCAAGACGGCCATGACTGAAGTCGGAGACATGTGGTCGAAGGGAGAACTCTCGATCACCCAGGAGCATCTTGCGACACGTGCCGCATTCGCGGCCAGCCAGAAATTGAGGAATGTCCTTCCTGTTCCGACGATGAACGGCAAGATTGCGATGTGTTGCACGATCGAGGGAGATCTGCACGAACTCCCCATATATCTCGCGCAGCTCACTCTCGAGAACGCGGGATGGGAAGTGATCAACTTCGGCGCCAACACCCCGCTCTACGCATTGGCGGAGGAAGTCGTCGCCGACCCTCCGAACCTCGTGTGCATCTCGGCCACATTGATCAATGATCCTGAAAGACTCTTCAGGGATTACAAGTCATTCCGCGACAAGGCTCTTCGATACAAGGTGCCGGTCATTCTCGGCGGCAAGGCGTTCACGGATGAAAGGAATCGCACCCGCTTCCCGGCCGAGGTCTATGCGAACAGCTTCGGGGAGATCACTGAGTTTCTCAAATCGAATTGAAGAACAGCGCGCGAGGTCATTGTCGACTCGCCTCAAAGCCCATATAATCCGTCTCGTTCCGATGAGACTCCTTCCGATCTCCATTTTTCTTTCACTTCTCGTTCCGGCGATGACCTCTGTCGCGAGGGGCCAGGATTACCTGCCCGAATTGGTGCGAAGAATCAAACCATCCGCAGTCGCGGTCGAGACCTTCGATGCGAGAGGCGAGACTGTCGCCCGTGGCAGCGGATTCTTCGTCTCGTTCGACAAGGTGATAACCAACCGCCATGTGATCGAACGCGCGTCACGCGTCGAACTGCAGCTCTCAAACGGAAGGAAGTATCCGGCCAAGGGTGTGGTCGCCGTGGATGGTGAGGGTGACCTGGCCCTGATCCAGGTGGACGTCCCACGTGAATTCGCGATGCCACTTCCGATAATCCAGAGAGTCCCATTGGAGGGCGAGTCGGTGCTGGTGATCGGGAATCCATTCGGACTCGAGGGTTCGGTCTCGAATGGAATCGTCTCTGCCGTGAGAGAGATCTCGGGCTACGGAAGGATCATCCAGATAACCGCTCCGATATCTCCGGGATCCTCAGGCTCCCCCGTCGTGAACATGTTCGGTCAGGTGATCGGCGTGGCGGCACTGCAGGCTGCAGAAGGGCAGAGTCTCAACTTCGCGATTCCAAGCGAAAGAATCGCGCAACTCCGAATCGGTGATCTGCGCTCTTTCAATTCATACAGAACCGAAGCCGCAAGAAACAGCAGAGGCATCGCCGAGTCGTTTTACGCCCAGGGTCTCGTCCACCTTTCTCAGGATGATTTCGCAAGGGCCCTGTCATTCTTCGAACGTGCGACTCAGACCGACGCGACATATGCCGAGGCCTGGTATCAAGCGGGCTTCTGTCAGGGGATGTTGGGCCGACACAAGGAAGCGCTCATCGCCTCGAGACAGGCGGCGAAACTCCGACCGGATTGGACCGAGACCCACATCAACATCGGGGCATCCCATTTCGCGCTGGGCGAATACAGACAGGCCGCGGACGCATACAGGGAGGCGGCCCGCCTCGATCAGAACAATGCAGATGCGCACTACGCACTCGGCTTTTCATTGGAGAAGATGGGGAGAAGTGAAGAGGCGGTGATTTCCCTTCGTCGGGCGACGACTATCAGACAGGACTTCCCCGATGCCTATGAGCAGTTGGGTGTCGCGCTCTTCAAATCGAGAAGATATCCTCAATCCGTCGAAGCGTTCCAGCAACTGGTGATCTATCGCCCAGACGCCAACTCATACAATCATCTGGGCGAAGCTCTGATAGAGACCGGCAAACCTGACGAAGCCGTATCGGCTCTCATGAGCGCCCTCGGCTACAACCCAGATCAGGCAAAGGTCAGATTCAATCTCGGAAAGGCTTTCTTGAGGAAAGGAGACCGGGAAGCCGCCGAGGGCCAATACGAGATTCTGAAAGCAATGCAATCGGAGTGGGCCGACCGTCTCCTTTCTCTTCTCAACCGCTGAGAATCTTTTTCCGCCTCAAGAATCCTGACGACGGTTGATGAGACTCGCGACGAAGCCTCCGCCGAATCCGTTGTCGATGTTGACCACTGTGACATTCGAAGAGCAGCTGTTGAGCATTCCCAGCAACGCCGCGAGACCGTTGAAGCTCGCTCCGTAACCGACTGACGTCGGAACCGCAATCACCGGGACCGAGACCAGACCGCCGACGACAGAGGGCAAGGCTCCTTCCATTCCCGCGGCGACCACCACCACCCTCGCACTTCGCAGAGTCTCGCGCTGCGAGAGAATCCGATGGATTCCCGCGACTCCGGCATCCCAGACGCGATTGACGCGGTTCCCCATCGCCTCCGCTGTGAGTGCCGCTTCCTCCGCGACAGGGATATCGCTCGTGCCTGCTGTCACCACCGCGATCTCCCCCGTGCCGAGCTCAGAGTTATCCCTTATCAGTCTGATCATCTTCGCAGACTCATGCCATTCGGCATCTTTGCAAATCGACTTCACCCTCGCGTAGACGGTCTCATCCGTGCGGGTCACAAGCAGGTTGGGTGCTTTCTTCTCGAGTTTCTCGAATATCCCTTCGATCTGTTCGGCGGTCTTTCCTTGGCCGAGGATGACCTCGGGAAAGCCCTGACGGGCACTCCGAGCATGATCCACCTTCGCGAAACCGATGTCTTCATACCCGAGTTTCTGAATCTCGGACACCGCTTCTTCGCGGGTCTTGTTTCCATCGACTAAATCCTTCAACAACGAATCAAGTGACTTCAAATCCATGTGATGGATTCTATCATCCGAAATTCGAGGGGTGAAATACTTCCCGAAAGCTCGATCGATTGGCAATTCGAGGCTTGAAATTGCTACAGTCTAATCATGGAACTGACTCTGGCGATAACGGGGGCCTCGGGCACCGTCTATGCACATCGGACACTGCAGCTTCTTGCGGCGAGTGGCGCGGTCGAGACCGTGAACCTGATAATGTCGGGAACCGCCGCGACCGTCGCCCAGGTGGAGATGGGGGCGAATCTCAAGGACCCGACGGTCGAGAAGATCAACTCCTGGTTGGGTCTCGCACCCGACTCGAAGATGATCAGGTTTTGGCGTCTCGATAACTTCGCCGCCAAGCCGTCATCAGGATCGAACAAACAGTCCGGCATGATAATCGTGCCATGTTCCATGGGGACCTTGGGATCGATTGCGAGCGGAGCCGGAACCAATCTCATTCACAGGGCCGCCGATGTCTGTCTAAAGGAAGGCAGGAAGTTGGTGTTGGTTCCGAGGGAAACCCCGCTCAATGCGATACACCTTGAGAACATGCTCAAGCTTTCGCATGCCGGTGCACGAATCCTGCCGGCGATGCCGGGGTTCTATCACCGCCCGAAGACCATCAACGAACTCGTCGATCATCTTTGCTTCCGGATACTCGACCAATTCGACATACCACATCAGAGAAGCACCCAATGGACAGGCGAAGAGGTTCCTCAGGACAGGCGATGAAAAACCTCCTCTGTTTGCTGGTCGTTGTGACGGGATGTGCCTTCATGCCATTACAGGTGAGCGCGCAACAGGAATGTCACGTGCCCTTCACCGACGAGGGAACGACTGACGATTCTTTCGTAGCCTTCCGAAAGCGACTGAAGAACATAATCGCAAGAAAAGATTCGGAAGGTCTCCTATCACTCCTTGACCCGCAGATAACGGTCTCCTACGGCGGTGACATGGGCAAGCGGGACTTCGTCAAGTTCTGGGAGCTCCGCTCCAAGAGAACTAGATTGTGGGAGGAGCTCGGCACGGTCGTGGAGAACGGCGGTTACATGATCACAGGCGAACCACTCAAGACATTCACGGCCCCATACACCTTCGACGGATTCCCCGGAGCCTGTCCGACCGAGTTGGATGCGTTCACACACCAAACGATCTTCGGTCGGGACGTGGCCCTGCGCCGACAGCCCTCCCTATCCGGCGAAGTCATAACGAGACTGTCCTACAACGTGGTCACCCTTGTCGGGGACAAGACGGTGACCGTGGAGACCGGGGAGCATTCAGTCCCGGAATGGTATTTCGTCAAGACGCTTGGTGGGCTGGAGGGCTATGTGAACGCAAGATACGTCAGAAGTCCCTTCGACTATCGCGCCCTCTTCCAAAAGAAGAAAGGGCGTTGGCTGATTGTCGCATTCGTGGCTGGGGACTGAGCTTTTTGTCATTCCCAATCCGCCTTGTAGAATACTCTTTTGCCCCGCCCGTCTGATTCCTATCAGCAGCGTTCGGCGCTTTATTTATGGACAATAAGTCAGAACTAAGAACAATCTCCGTCGCCCATTCACCCGATTCCGATGATGCATTCATGTTTTACGGATTGGCGACCAACAAACTCGTCACGGAGGGGCTGCGCTTCGAGCACACCCTGAAGGACATTCAAACTCTGAACGAAGACGCACACAACGAGGTGTTCGATGTGACGGCAATCAGCTTCCACGCCTATGCCTACGTTTCAGACAAATACGCTCTCCTGCCGCACGGCGCGAGCATCGGAGACAAATACGGTCCCATCGTCGTGTCCGCTGACACGAGAACCCCGGAAGACATCCCCAACATGACCATCGCGGTCCCCGGTGAACTCACCAGCGCCTTTCTCGCTCTGAGACTCTTCAACAAGGACTTCAAGTATGTCGTGGTCCCATTCGATAAAATCATCGATGAAGTGAAGAAAGGCAGTGTGGACGCCGGGCTCCTGATCCACGAGGGTCAGTTGTTCTACAAGCAGATGGGACTCTCAAAGGTGATCGATCTGGGTGAATGGTGGCACGAGCGAACAGGCCTTCCCCTTCCGATGGGAGGAAACGTGATCAAACGCTCACTCGGCGAGGACCTGATGAAGGAGGTCTCGAAGCATCTTCACCGAAGCATTCTCTTCTCGATGGAGAACCGTCAGGATGCTCTCGAGTACGCGATGCAGTTCGCACGCGACATGCCCACCGAACTCGCGGACCGATTCGTCGCAATGTGGGTGAACGACCTGACGGTCGACTACGGCGAGAGAGGAAGAGAAGGTGTGCGCAGACTCCTCGAAGAAGGCTACGAGGCCGGAATAATCACCAAGAAACCCGAAATCGAATTCGTTGGATAAACCGGCTCCGGCCGGTTTCCTACTTTTATGGGAAGAGACGCAATCCAGGACTTTGCATTCCACGCCCGCGAATCCGCCTTGGATGGCACGATGATTCGACTCACACTCAGCGGGTATCGCGGAAGAGAGACCGACCTCAAGAAACTCCAGGCGCGTCTCGTGAAGACAAACAAGGGCACGCGACTCCTCTTCACCTACAAATTCGAAAAACGGGATATCACCAAGAACCATCCTGTCGAAGAAGGAATCGAGGAGCTTGCGGGACTTGCGGGGCGTGACTTTCTTTTTGCGAACCTGTTCACGACGAAACGGGATTACCAGTTGGAATGCGGGAAACGCGGATGCCGTCTCACGGAATCAAAACCTTCCTTCAATCAGCTTCCTGATTTGAAACACGACAGAGAGAAGAACCACCCGGTCGACCAATCCGCGCTCTATCTCCGTGAGTTGGGAGTCGTCTCCCCGAGCGGACTCATCCGTAGCGACAAGCAGGACAAATGGCGGCAGATAAACCGGTTCGTCGAGACGCTGCTGGAGGTCTTGGCGAAATCGGAACTCGCCGACCGCGATCCGATCAGAGTCGTCGACATGGGCTCCGGTCTGGGCTACTTGACCTTCGCGTCATACGACGCGCTCACAGCGATTCGGGGATTTTCAGTCACGATGACCGGGGTCGAATCCAGAGCCGAACTCGTCGACCGATGCAACGCGATCGCGGAGGCATGTGGAATGGACGGGCTCGAATTCGTAAAGGGCGACATCGCGGACACACCCGTCGACCCCACCGACATCATGATCGCGCTTCATGCCTGCGACACGGCCACCGATGACGCGATATTCAAGGGTGTGTCGGCGGGAGCGACACTGATACTCGCATCGCCCTGCTGTCACAAGGAGCTGCGCAGACAGATTCAGTCTCCCGATCTTCTGAAACCGGTCTATCGGCACGGCATCCTAGCCGAACGGGAGGCAGAGTCTCTGACCGATGCGATTCGGGCCATGATTCTGGAACGAGCGGGCTATTCGACCAAGATCATCGAATTCATAGGGTCAGAGCACACCGCCAAGAACAATATGATCGTTGCGGTCCGAAGAGACCAGGTCACTCTCCAAACTGTTGATTTGAAAGAGGTAGACAGTATTCTTGAGGCATTCTCGATTGAAAGGCAGCGGCTCCGAGACCTGATTCGCGCCGTTCAGCCCATTCGGTCGGCTTGACCGTTCCAGCTAACGGCACATATTATCGGTGTTTGCCTTCAGCAGGCGCTTTTACACATAGGAGACCATTGAAAAATGAAACCTGAAATTCATCCCGACTACAAAGCCATCGCGGTGTCATGCGCCTGTGGCAGCAAATTTGAAACCCGCTCGACGCTGAAAGACGACCTGATGGTCGAAATCTGCTCCGAGTGCCACCCGTTCTTCACCGGTAAGCAGAAGCTCGTCGACACCGCTGGTCGCGTCGATCGCTTCAACAAGCGTTACCAGAGGAAGGCCTAAGAGTTTTTCCAGAGATGGTTCGCAAAGAAACCAGACTGTAGCTTCCCGAAATTGAGACGCCGGATTTTCCGAGCGGCGATTCCACTTGTCACTGGTTGACGGTGGTTGCCGCACAGAGGAAAGCCGGCGTTCTCCTTTTCGGAGTCGATCCGATGGGACTATTTGGAGGGAAATCACGGATTCTAAACATCGCCATGGCGATGCAACGGGATCTGATCGTCGGCGGACAGGCGGTGATGGAGGGCGTGATGATGCGTACGCCATCGGCCTATGCCGTCGCCTGTCGCAGACCCGATGGAACGATAGTCACGACATCGGAAAGACTTCCAAAGTGGAGCGACCGTAACAGATTGCTCGGGCTTCCTGTGATCAGGGGCGGTGCGATTCTGGTTCAGACGATGCTGCTCGGAATCAAGGCTCTGAATTTTTCCGCGAATGTCGCCGAGCAGAAAGAGGGTGAGAAGAGTGCCGCGTCACCGAAGCAATCGGCAAGCGCCCTTGCGTCAATGGCTGTAGCGATCGGATTCAACGTTCTCCTCTTCATAATCGCTCCCTTGGTGCTGACCAACATCGTCTTCATCGGACTCGGTCTGATAGAACCATCTTCGGCACCCGTTGAGGGCGACATCGTGGGGGCCGTGCTGGCTTACACGAGAACCATTGAAATCGCCGATCCGGCGACCTGGATCGCGTTCAATCTCGTCGACGGAATACTGAGATTGCTCTTTTTTCTGATCATGATCTTCTCGATGTCACGCATGAATGACATCCGGAGAATCTTCGAATACCACGGCGCCGAGCATAAGACCGTGTACACCTGGGAGAAGGGTCTGGACCTAACCACGGAGAATGCCTTTGCGCAAAGAAGACAACACCCGAGATGTGGAACATCGTTCCTGATGGTGGTGATGATGGTGGCGATACTGCTGTTCTCGGTCATCAATTTCAACGAGATGTGGATGAATCTTGTCGTCAGAATCCTGCTGATGCCGCTGGTTGCGGGACTTTCCTATGAAATCATCAAATACGCGGCGAAGGGCGAGGCGGGCTCCCTCTTCTCCGTGCTGACGACACCGGGCATCTGGTTGCAGGACATAACCACCAGAGAGCCTGACGAGAAGCAGTTGGAAGTCGCCATAGTCGCATTGGAGGAATCTCTCCGGCTCGAACCCGTGATTTCGTGAGATAAAAGTTATGAACGACAAACTCGATCAGATAGAAAAGGCATATGAGGAATTGACGGCACAGATCTCTTCTCCGGAGATCATGTCGGACATGAAGGTCTATGCGAAGACGATGAAGCAGCACCGTAGTCTCGGTGAGATCGTCGAGAAGTATCGCGAGGTCAAGAAGATGCGTTCCGATCTCGACGGTGCCAAGGAGCTGCTAGCGGCGGCCGACGACGATGACATGCGGCAGATGGCGCAGATGGAGATCGATGAGATCTCCGGAAAGCTACCAATCGCCGAAGAGGAACTCAAGGTTCTTCTTTTGCCCAAGGATCCGAATGACGAAAAGAACGTCATCATGGAAATCCGCGCGGGCACCGGGGGCGATGAGGCAACGCTGTTCGCCGCCGAAGTCCTGCGCATGTACTCCCGCTACGCCGAGCGACAGGGATGGAAGTTCGAGATACTCGAAGCGTCCGACACCGGGGTCGGCGGAATCAAAGAGGCCTCGGTCGTGATCGAAGGTGACCGTGTCTACAGCAAACTGCGCTACGAATCAGGCGTCCACAGGGTGCAACGGGTTCCTGCCACGGAGACCCAGGGCAGAATCCACACCTCGGCCATCACGGTCGCCGTGCTTCCGGAAGCCGAGGAAGTCGACATCCAGATTAACCAAAACGATCTTCGGATCGACACATTCTGCTCGTCGGGCCCCGGAGGACAGAGTGTGAACACCACTTATTCCGCGGTGCGTATCACCCACATTCCGACGGGTGTCGTCGTTTCGATGCAGGATGAGAAGTCCCAGATCAAGAACAGGGAGAAGGCGATGCGAGTTCTCCGCGCCCGCCTCCAGGAGATCGAGGAGCAGAAGCAACATGACGCGATGTCGGCCGAGAGGAAATCACAGGTCGGAAGCGGCGACCGGTCGGAGAAGATCAGAACCTACAACTTCAAGGAGAATCGCGTTTCGGATCACCGGATCGGCCTCACTGTGTATCAGCTCGACCAGGTCATGGATGGAAATCTCGACGAGTTCGTGAATGCGCTGACCACTCACTATCAGACGGAGAAGCTGCAGGCCGAAGCGACCGCCAATTGATCGAAGGCACTTGCCAAAAAACAAATCCCGCCGATTTCTTGGCGGGATTTTTTCTTTTGGATTCTCTTTCTCAGAGCCTGACGATCTTTGCTTTACTCGCGGAACGCAACTCGTCATCGAGCGCATTGCGCGTATCGACGATTATCCGTGCGAGCGAACATACGCGACTGTAGTCGACACCGGAGTGTTCTGTGCAGATCACCACGCAATCACTCCCGGAGATCAGGTCTTCTGTGAGCTCGGTGTTGCTCAGCGGCTCGCCGTCACCGATCGTGTATGCGTGATCGAAGGTCACCTCGGGCACGAACGGATCGTGATAGGACACTTCGGCACCACGCGACCTGAGGAGATCAATCACCGACAGGGCGGGACTCTCCCGCATGTCATCGATGTCCTTCTTGTAGGCGACACCTAGGATGAGAATCTTCGATCCCTTCATCGGTCTTCCCATCTCATCCATGGCGTCACGGACAAGATCCGCGACATACTTCGGCATCGAGGAATTGATCTCCTCGGCCAAGGTGATGAAACGCGAGTCGAAACCATGCTGCCTTGCCTTCCAGGAAAGATAATGCGGATCGAGAGGTATGCAGTGTCCTCCGATTCCAGGGCCCGGATAGAAAGGCATGAAGCCGAAGGGTTTCGTTGCTGCGGCCTGGACCACCTCCCAGGTATCTATGCCCAGAGCCTTGCAGACCTTCGCCATCTCGTTCGCCATTCCGATGTTGATCGCGCGGAAGGTGTTCTCCCAAAGTTTCGCGGCCTCTGCGACACGGGCCGAGGACACCGGATGAACATTGTCCACGACCTGCGAATACAGGAGCGCCGAAACAGCGGTCGAATCATCACTGACTCCGCCGACGACCTTGGTGATGTTGTGTGTCTGGAATTGCGGATTGCCAGGATCGACTCGTTCGGGGGAGAAAGCCAGAAAGAAGTCCTCGTCCAATCTCAATCCGGATGATTCGAATATCGGAAGGAGAACCTCATCGGTCGTGCCAGGATAGGTCGTCGATTCCAGAATGATCAGCTGCCCCTTGCGGAGATTCTTCCTTATCTCCTCCCCCGCAGCGAGGATGTACGACATGTCAGGGTCTTTCGTCTTTCGGAGCGGCGTGGGAACACAGATGACGATCACATCGCATACCCCGATCTCCGAGAAATCGATCGTCGCATGGAACCTGTCTGCTTCACGGACCTTCTTCACATGCTCGGAGGGAACGTCCACGATGTGAGAGATTCCGCTATTCAGCCTCGCGACCTTTGCGTCGTCCACCTCGAAGCCGATCGTCGAGAAACCCTTCGCGGCGAACTCGATGATGAGAGGCAGGCCGACGTATCCGAGACCGACGACGCCGATTTTCGCAGAGCGGGACTCGATGAGGTTTTCTAGCTCTTTTCTGAACATTTTCAGTGTGCCTTTTATTCTCTCATCCCGTGAGTGCTGGTGGGGTTCAAGGATGAACCGATAATCTAAGTTAACCGCCTGAAACAGTCAAGATTCCCCGATAATCGAGATGTCCGTCAGAGCTGCACCCTGAAATCGGCGACGAGTGGCAGATGGTCTGATGCAATCAACGAGGTCCGGGTCCGATGGACGAAGGCATCGACCAACTCGAGATGATGGTCGTAGTAGATGTGATCGAGATGGAGCAGAGGAAAGAAACCGGGATACGTCCGCTTCCTCGGCAATCTCTCGCGGACATCTCTCGACCTGAAATGACTTTTCAACATCCGCGACGTGAGGCCGTTGGTGTATTCGTTGAAATCACCGAGCATCACGCGCGGAGCCGGATACTCGTGTCTGAGGATTCCGTGTTCGAGCAGGCGCATGACCTGCTTCCTCCTTTCGAGGAATGCGGTTCCAAGGTGAACATTGTAGACGTGGATTCGTCCGAGATCGGGAACCTGCAAATCGACATGGAGACAACCTCTGCGTTCCCTTCCCGGAACCGAGATGTCGAAGTTCCGCTGGTCGGTGACCCTGAAGTTCGTCAGCACCGCATTGCCGTACAGGCCGCCCTGATGGAGGCGATTCTCCCCGAGATACAGTTCGAGACCGAGCTCTTCCGCCAGAAAACGCGCCTGATCCTGCTCGAGACCTCCGTCGTTGGACGCGACGACCTCTTGGAGCGCGATTACGTCGGCATCCAATTCCCTGAGCACATCCGCGATGCGCATCGGACTGGTCCTCAGATCGAGACCCCTGCATTTGTGGATGTTGTAGGTGACTATCCGGAATCCCTCGCGCATCTCACTTACCCCGCAGTCTCGATCTGATCGAGTTGACCGTGAGGGCCAGGGCCAACCATACGGTTATGACACCCACCGTGTATGCGATTCCCTTCGGATATCTGAATGACACCCCCGCGACCAGAACCAGCAAGGCACTGGTGAGCAACGTCACCTTCCATTCGAGCGAGCCGACGGATTTCATCGCACCCGAGGAGATGGATGCGCCGATTGTTGATCCGATCAACAGCGCCGTCGATCCATATCTGCCTTTGCCCTTTCTGCTCGTGCCTATTCCGTGCGAACGATGTCTAGGCATCGGAGCGACGGGGCGTGCCTTTCTGTTTTGGTCGAGGACGATCTCAGTGGAATTCGCGAGATCTTCGAGATACATCTCCTGCATCCGTCTGCCAAACGTCGAATCTTCGACGACCACGTCGATCTCCGCATTCCCGACCCAGCTGGATATGTTGAGATTCGTCGATCCCACCCTGGACCAGAACCCGTCGATGACTGCGGTCTTCGCATGCATCATCGGACCGTTCCATTCCCAGACCCTGACGCCTGATTCAAGCAAGGCGCGATAACCCGAACGGGAGACGGCGCTCATCACAAAAATATCGTTTGCGGATGGAACGAGCAGCCTCACATCGACGCCCGCCGAGGCTGCAGACCGGAGAGTTTCGACATAGGCGTCCGTGCCTGCGAAATAGGCATCCGACAACCACATCGTCTGCTGAGCAAGAGAGCCGAACAACTGATCCAATCTATACAATCGCGCATTGCCGGGATGGCCGGCGACAACTCTGACATTTTGTGTTCCGTGATCTGCGAGTGAGTCGTGGACAGCGATCTGGTCCTCCGGCACCGGTTCTCCCAGCATTCCCCAAATCTCGGCGAACGACCGCTCGATCTCTGCGACGGCCTTCCCGCGGATCATCACTCCGGTATCCCTCCAGGCCGGAATCCCCTTCTCTGGATATCCCGTCCACATCTTCCCGACACAGAGCCCGGTTACAAACGACACCTCGCCGTCGATCGATATCACCTTTCGGTGATCGCGGTTTATCCAACCAAGAGGCCTCAGAAAATCGAATGGGTTGTAGCAACGGACCTCGACACCCTCCCAGGCCAATCGCTTCCAGAACCTCCGAGAGGTTTTCCCGAATCCTCCGAGCCAGTCGTAGATGACCCTGACCTGGACACCTTCCCTGGCCTTCGCAATCAGCCTGTCGGCAAAGAGTCTTCCCTGCTCGTCCTCATGGATTATGTAGCTCTCGAAGTGGATGTAGTGTTTCGCGGAATCGATGGCCTCGAGCCATGCGGGGTAGTTCTCAGCCGCATCGATCAGGAGTCGGACATCGTTGCCGCCGATCAGTGGGGCATCGGCTATCCGCTCGAACGCCTGCTCACGATCGAAGATCAGCGACCCATCCCCGCGAGCACCGATTGCAATTGAGGTTTGTTCCGACATCTGCGGGATATTATCCGACAACTTCCGTCACAAATCACGGATTCGCGAACAAAACGTGCATTTTCTGATTTGCTGACGCTGTTCTATCATCTGACTTTCGTTTTTCAGACATGCAAAGCTTTTTCGACAAACTTGTTACCACCTTGCGGATGATCAAGTTCGAACACACCTTGTTCGCGCTGCCGTTCGCCTTTCTCGGCGCGATAATGGCGGCGGCAGAAGTCGGTCAGCCTCTCAGTCTGCCGACCGTCGAGCAGACGGTTTGGATAACCGTGGCGATGTTCGGGGCTAGATCGGCGGCGATGACCTTCAATCGGATCGTCGACAGGAATTTCGATGCTGAGAATCCTAGGACTGCCGATCGCGAACTGCCTGCGGGAAAACTCAGCATGGTCTTCGCATGGGGTTTCTTCATCGTCTCTCTCTCGCTGTTCGAAATCGCGGCATGGTCGCTCAACGAGTTGACACTTGTCCTCTCTCCCGTTGCATTGGCAAGCATCCTCGGATACTCGTTTGCAAAGAGGTTCACAAACTTCGCCCATCTCATACTCGGCTGGGGTCTCGCAATCTCCCCGACGGCCGCGTGGATCGCGGTGACAGGAAGCCTTGACAGCGTCCAGCCCATACTCCTTTCGATGGTCGTGATGATGTGGACCGCCGGATTCGATGTGCTCTACGCGTGCCAGGATTTCGAGTTCGACCGCAGCGCAGGACTTCGGTCGATACCTGTGCGATTCGGAATCAGGAACTCACTGAAGATCGCGAAACTCTTCCACGTGCAGGCCTATGCGGTTCTCATCGTCCTTTTCAGTGTCATCGGCCCCGGATGGATCTCCGGAGCGGGCGTCCTTGCGGTCGGGTTTCTGCTCGGATACCAGCACATGTTGCTGAAACCGAACGACCTGAGCAGGATGAATGCGGCCTTCTTCACGACGAACGCATTCGTCAGCGTGATACTGCTTCTCACCTTCGGCGGGGAGATACTCCTGAAGAGCTTCTGAGCGATTTCGCGAGGATTCGGATTTCCTTCCCGATTTGCTAGTATTTCCTCATAGAGGAAATACTGAAAATGCAGTTTTCATTCGATGAAAATCTCAATCGAATCTCAGACAAGGTTCGTTCCGGGGAGCGCATATCCTTCGAAGATGGAGTCGACCTGTTCAACACAGGCGACCTCAATGCACTTGGAAAGCTGGCCGACCATGTGCGTCGGAAGAAACACGGGCGGACCACCTACTTCAACGTCAACCGCCACTTCAATCACACGAACATCTGCATTGCGGACTGCAAGTTCTGCGGGTTCTATAGAAGAGCGAGACAGGAAGACGCCTACACGCACTCGATAGAGGAAGGAATCGAGATAGCGAGATCCGCTGTCGCCGAAGGCGCGACCGAACTCCACATCGTAGGCGGACTGAACACGAAACTTCCCTTCTCTTATTACACGGACCTCTTCCGCGCACTCAAAAAGGAATTTCCGAAGCTGCATCTGAAGGCCCTGACCATGGTCGAACTCGATTTCTTCGCGAGTTTCTACAAGATGTCGGACGAGGAAGTCATCTCGCAACTGATCGAGGCCGGGATGGATTCATGCCCGGGTGGCGGAGCCGAGATTTTCGCCGAACCGACGCGGTCCCGAATCTGCGATCACAAATGTGACGGGAACCGTTGGCTCGAACTCGCAGGCAAGGTTCACAAGGCAGGCCTGAAGACGAATGCGACGATGCTCTACGGTCACATCGAGACCATAGAGGACCGGGTCGACCATTTCGTCAGACTCCGCGAACAGCAGGATGCGACGGGAGGATTCCAATGTTTCATCCCGCTCGCATTCTACCCGCCTGGAACGGCCCTCTCGAGCCTTCCCGGACCGAGCGGAGTCGACAGCCTCAAGACCATCGCTGTTTCGCGTCTGCTTCTGGACAACTTCGACCACGTGAAGGCCTATTGGGTGATGCTCGGAAAGAATCTGGCTCAGACTGCACTCCACTTCGGAGCGAACGATCTCGACGGAACCATCACCGATGGAGGCGAACTTACACACAGCTACTCGACGGACGGCGAGGTGAAGATGTCGAAACAGGAACTCGTCGAACTGATCGAGAATGCAGGGTTCGAAGCGGTCGAACGCGACACGGTGTACAATCGCGTCGAGCGGCAGACCGCATGACGAGCCGACAAACCGAAGGGCGGATCTGATTATGAGAAAACTCTCTCTTTTCCTGGCACTCTTTCTTTTCACCGCCGATTGCCTCTCCCAGCAGCAGGTGTTCCAGGGACAGCCCCCCGTTGAAAGCACCGACACCACTTCTCGGCCCATCTCCCGGCAGACCCGTGGCATCACCGCCTTCCCGGAGGACGGTGTGAACTTCTCCAATGACTTCGACGGCGCAAGGATGAACTCCGTGACCAGAACAGGCAGGAATTCATTCGTCATCAGGATCGAACCCGAGAACGCACCCATCAACATGAGTCCGTGGTACGCATTCCAGATAAGGGCGAAGAGGACGTCCGAGATATCTGTGACTCTCGTCTACCCGGAGTTCGCCAGACATCGCTACAGCCCGCTGACAAGCACGGACGGACGCAGATGGAAGCCTCTCGACACCAAACGAATCACCGAAATCGAGCCGGGAACCGGAAGATTCGGCCCGGAATCCAGGCCGAGGAGCGTGACGCTGAGACTCAAAGTCGGAAGGAAGCCGCTTTGGATCAGCGCACAGGAACTCAACACCTCGAAACATGTCTTCGGATGGATGCAGGAACGCGCCGCGAAGCACAAGGTGCGGATCGAGGAGATAGGAAAAAGCACGGAGGGTCGTCCGATCAAGATGATGTCGTTCGGGAATCTCAACTCCAAGAACAACATCCTCATCATCTCGAGACAGCACCCGCCCGAGGTCACAGGCTACTTCGCGATGCAGGCTTTCGTGGATCGTCTGCTCTCGGGCTCAAGGCTTGCAAAGGACTTCCGAAAGGATTGGGCTGTGTTCGTCATGCCTTTGATGAATCCCGACGGAGTCGACAACGGCCACTGGAGACACAACGCCGGCGGTATAGACCTCAACAGGGATTGGACGGCCTTCAATCAACCGGAGAGCAAGGCTGTCAGCGAATTCCTGAAGAGGAGGGAGAGGGCGACCGGCGGGCGATTCTATTTCGGCATAGATTTCCATTCGACGTGGGATGACATCTATTACCCGATGGACCCGAAATTCGAATCGAATATGACCGGACTCATGGCGGAGTGGCTCGATAGTCTGAAGACCGGTCTTCCAGGATACGTTCCGAACGTTAGAGCCAACACGCGTCTCGAGCCCGCGATCGTGTCGAGGAATTATTTTCTCGTGTCGCACGGAATGGAGGCGATCGTCTACGAAATCGGTGACAACACCACCCGAGACTTCATCAAGAAGAAGGGCAAGGTGGGTGCCGATGAGATGATGCGGTTGCTCATCGAGAGGAAGAAGAGGGGAAACTGATCAGATACGATGGCTAGGAAACAGGGCAAAGCGACAATCTACCTGCAATACCTCGCGGTCAGAGTCGTGTTCCTGTTGCTCTCGTCATTTCCGCTCAAGGTCTCCATGGGAATCGGAAAGGGTTTCGCCCTTCTCATGATGAAAACCCTCAAGAGGCTCAGGAAGACGGCATTCAGAAACCTTGAAATAGCATTCCCCGAGATGTCCGAAGCCGAACGGTCGCGTCTCGTGCGCGGGACGTTCGAGAGCATCGGAAGACATCTCGGATTCGTGAGCCACCTGCCGAGGATGACCGCAGCCGAGGTCCACAAAAACATCGAAATCGTCAATCCGGAGCGAATAATCGACGCCTATGCCACCGGTCGGGGCCTGGTCATCTTCACCGCGCACTTCGGAAGTTGGGAATTGGTGCACCATCTCGCCGGGATGCATGGATATCAACTCGACATAATCGTGCGGCCGATAGACAATCCGATGATCGAGGGATTCGTCAACCGTTTCCGCACAAAATTCGGCAATCAGACCATCTATAAGGCCAAGGCCGCACGCACGGCCATCAAGCTTCTCCTGAAGAAGCACGCAGTCGGAATACTCACAGACCTGAACTCGCAGCCACCCGATGGGATCTTCGTCCCGTTCTTCGGTGTCGAGGCGGCCACGTCATCGGCGGCCGCGAGACTTGCGCTCTCCACGGACAGCCTGCTTCTCCCGGTGTTCATGGTATGGGATGAGGACAAGGGCAAGTATGTCGCCTATTTCGAATCCTGGATCGAGTCGGAGAGAAGCGGAAATGATGAAGCGGAAGTCAGGAGACTCACCGAGCAGATCACCTCTCTGACCGAAGCGTATGTCCGACGGTTTCCTGAACAATGGCTCTGGATCCATAAGAGATGGAACACCAGGCCCGAGGGCGAGCCGGGGCTTTACTGAAGACGGAAATCATCGGGTTCAGGAACGCTGAGAAAGAAACCAGTCGACGAATCTAGGTATCCCCTCTTCAACTTTCACTTCCGGTTTGTATCCGAGGAGTCGTCTAGCCTTCGAGATGTCGGCAAAGGTCACTGGCACATCTCCCGGTTGCTCGGGATGTCTTTCGATTACCGCCTTCTTGCCGAGAGAATCCTCTATCATTCGAATCAGTTCGGACAACTTCACCGTCTCACTTTCGCCAAGATTGAAGATTTCGTACATCGAACCCGAGTAATCCATCGCCGCACGCACCCCTTGGATGATGTCATCCACATATGTGTAATCGCGACGCGTCCCGCCATCTCCGAACATCGGGATCGGCTTCCCATCGAAGATCATTCCCGTGAACTTGTGAATCGCAAGGTCGGGTCTCTGACGAGGACCGTAAACTGTGAAGAACCTCAGACAGATGGTTTGTATGTCGTAGAGATGCGAGAAGGTCCTGCAAAGTGCCTCACCACCCGATTTGGTGGCGGCGTAAGGTGAGATGGTGTTGTTGATGGTGTCATCCTCGGCAAATGGGACCTTCTGGTTGATTCCATAGACACTCGAAGACGAGCCGAAGATGAATCGCGAGACCCCGGTCCTGCGCGCGGATTCGAGAAGGTTGAGGGTCCCCTCCACATTCACGGAATAATAGCCTCTGGGATTCTCCAACGAAGGTCGCACTCCAGCGAGCGCAGCCAGATGCACCACGGTGTCGAATCTGCCGTCCTCGAACAGTCTCGCCACATCTCCGGATTCTCTGATGTCAGATTCGATGAGAGAAAACGACGGATTGCCAAGATGCGCGGCGATGTTCCGATGCTTGATGGCGGGTGCATAGAAGTCGTTGAAATTATCGATGACCGTGACATGGTTGCCGTTCTCGCCCAGCAAGGCGTCCACCAGATGCGACCCGATGAATCCCGCCCCTCCAGTAACCAGTATTTTTCTTTTCACATCCATTGAGGAATCCGGAGAATCGTCCCGGAAATCAGGCTGGCTCCTGCTGGGTCAGACAATGGATTGTTCCCAATCCCCAGACCAGGTCCACTGCATGTATGCCTATGACCTTTCTCTTCGGAAAGAATTCGGCGATGACTCCGAGGGCCTCCCTGTCCTTCTCGTCGTTGAAGGTCGGAACGAGAACCACCTCGTTTCCGATGTAAAAATTCGCATAGCTGGCTGGAAGCCTCTGTCCCTTGAACACGATTGGCGACGGCATGGGCAGGCGGACAACCTCGGGTCTGCGGCCGTTCTCGAGTCGCGCCCCCTCGAGTCTCTCCCGGTTCTCCTCGAGGACCCTATGGTTGTAGTCGGAGCCGTTCTTCTCCTCGGCGAGGATGATCGTGTTCCTCTTCACGAATCTGCAGAAATCATCCACGTGCCCATGGGTGTCATCTCCGATGATGCCTTTGCCGAGCCAGATCACATTCGAAACTCCAAGGTTTTGCTTGAGTGCCTCTTCGGTCTGGTCCCTGTCGAGATGGGGATTCCTGGCCTGGGTCTCCTTGTCGAGCAGACACTCTTCGGTCGTAAGTATCGATCCCGCGCCATTGACATCGATTGCCCCACCCTCAAGGACCACTTCCCTGCCCTCGAATGAAGCATGGAGGATTCTCCTCTTCTTTCTCCTTGCGAATTCGACGGCGACCCTGTTGTCGAGTTTCCAATCGTCGTACTTCGCCCATGCGTTGAACTTGAACTTCACGACGGCCGTCTCACCCGTCGAGTGATGTTTGACGAACATCGGACCGGAGTCACGCATCCAACCACGGTCATGCTTGATGCGATGGAACTCGATCCTCGAAGGATCGACACCGACACTCGACAGGACACCTCGCGCTTTCGACTCGTGGGATTCATCGAAAACCACGATCGCCACGGTCTCCGATAAAGAAAGGTGTCTGACAATCTCACCATAGACCCAGTGGATCGGGCCTATCTTGCCGGGCCAATCGCTCGCCTTCCTAGGCCAACCGATCCAGGTAGCCCGATGAGCGTCCCATTCTGCAGGCATGGAAAAACCGAGTTCGGAGACCGTCTTATCTGTTCTTGAGATTGGCATTGATCGATCAGTCGATGAAGCGCTTGGTGATGTCACCGTAGTCATCGATTCGTCTGTCACGGAGAAAAGGCCAGTTGCGACGGACATCTTCCATCCTTTCGCGATCGATCTCGACGACCAGGACCTCTTCGGTGTCGGTTCCGGCCTCGGCGATCACAACCCCGAACGGATCCGATACGAAGCTCGTTCCCCAGAACTGGATTCCGTCCGTCCCCTCGGTGAGTATCTCGTGACCGGTCCTGTTTACCGCTGCGACATAGACGCCATTCGCAATCGAGTGAGACCGCTGAATCGTCTGCCATGCATCGCGCTGCGATTTTCCGACTGCGTCCTTCTCAGCCGGGTGCCAACCGATCGCTGTCGGGTAGAAGAGAACCTCGGCGCCGCGCAGGGCGGTGAGCCGCGCTCCCTCGGGAAACCATTGGTCCCAGCAGATCAGCGTCCCGATTGTGGCCTCCGGTGTCTCAAATGTTTTCCATCCCAGATCACCCGGGACGAAATAATACTTCTCGTAATAGGCCGGATCGTCGGGGATGTGCATCTTCCGATAGATGCCAGAGATTCCGCCATCCTGTCCCAGAACAGCGAGGCTGTTGTGGTGCACCCCTATCGCCCTCTTTTCGAATACCGGTGCGATGATCGTGATGCCCTTCTCCCTCGCGATCTTCCCCAAGGTATCGGTGGAAGGACCGGGAACGGTCTCGGCCAGATCGAACAGCTTGACATCCTCACGCTGGCAGAAATAAAGCGAGCGGAACATCTCCGGAAGGCAGACGATCTTCGCCCCCTTGCCGGCCGCTTCCTCGACGAACTCGGCGGCGCGGCTGAGATTCTCATCGACGCTGGCCGACATCGCCATCTGGACTATTCCAATTTTGAATTTCGGATCTCTGCTCATAACTCGTTCAGTTTCCACGGACTCTGAGAAATCTTCTCTTTCCGACCTGTATCAGGAGTTCCGTCTCCAGTCTCACCTCGGCCTTCGGATCGGATGCGCGATCGCCATCAAGCTTGACGCCGCCCTGCTCTATCAGCCTACGCGCCTCGGCTTTCGATGTGGCAAGTCCGAGGTTCGTCAAAAGATCGGGGAGCGGATACATGCCCTTGGAAAGACCCGCCTCCTCGATCTCATCGGGAATCTCCTTCTTCACGAACCGTGCAATGAAGTCCTCCTCCGCTCGATCCGCGTCGGAGGCCGCATGGAAATCCGTGATGATCATCTTCGCCAGTTTGACCTTGAGATCGCGGGGATTCCCGTCACCCTCGCGCATCGATCTGATCTCTGTGGGAGAGACGTCGGTCAGCAACTCGTAATATCTCCACATCAGGTCATCCGAGATCGACATCACTTTGCCGAACATCTCACTCGGCGACTCATCGATCCCGATGTAGTTATTGAGTGACTTCGACATCTTGTTGACTCCATCGAGCCCCTCAAGCAGGGATGTGGTCAGAATCACCTGGGGTTCCTGACCGTATTCGCGCTGCAGATTGCGACCCATCAGCAGATTGAACTTCTGATCCGTGCCACCGAGCTCGACATCGGCCTCCAATGCCACGGAGTCGTAACCCTGCACGAGCGGATACAGCAGCTCGTGGAGTGCGATTGGCTTCTCTTCCTTGAGACGCTTGTCGAAGTCGTCGCGCTCAAGAATCTGCTTGACGGTGGTGTGCGAGGCGAGCTTGATGAATCCAGCGGAACCGATCGGTTCGAACCATTCGGAGTTGAATCTGATTTCAGTCTTTGCGGGATCGAGCAACTTGAAGATCTGAGACTTGTAAGTCTCAGCATTGGCGAGGATCTCCTCCTTCGAGAGAGGAGGTCTCGTCACATTCTTTCCCGACGGGTCACCGATCATCCCGGTGAAGTCACCGATCAGGAATATCGCCGTGTGGCCCATTTCCTGAAAAGCCTTGAGTTTCCGGATCACGACCGTGTGGCCCAGATGGATATCAGGGGCCGTGGGGTCCGCACCTAGCTTCACCCTGAGCGGTTTGCCTGTTTGCTTGGATTTCTCGAGCTTTTTCAGCAGATCTTCCTCGCGGATAACATCCACGAGGCCTTTCTTCAATGACTCGACTTGTTCCTGGACTCTCATCGGCTTGAACCATCCCATCAACGGGCAGACTATTGTTAAACGGTTGGCGTCTAAATTCAAAAAGGAAGAGATGGGGACCGTTTTGGAACAAAAGTGTTTGCAGCCCGAGCCTTAGGGCGTAGCATGCTATCAGTATCGCCTACCAACAGAAACGGTCTGCCGAACCCCACTACCGATTTCAGGTCCGGAACCGCAGTTGAAAATGCTCACACTCGACAAGGGGTACGAATGGAATTGAAAACCAGGTCTTTTTGCCCGGAGTGCAGATTCCGCATCTCGCGCTTCGCCCTCAGATGTCGTCACTGCAAACGCGAGACGGCATTCAGCAGACTCGCGCACGTTCTTTTCTATTCAGCGGCGATAATCGCAATACTCGTCCTCGGCATCTTGGCTCTGACGCTGAACTCCTGATCTCGAGACGGAGATGGAAGATGGAGAGGAATCTCCATGGATTCTCCCGCATGCACCGCATCGATTCACCCCTCAGCCGTGTCGACCACCCCACCGAGCCTCTCGAGTTTGAACCGCCATATCATCCTCTCTCGCGAATCATCGAAGACATACTCGGAGCCCACCACCCGCCAGAATCCGAGAAACTCCCACTGACCCACCCTGAGTTTGTTGAACAGAGGCACCGCATGGCCGGAGTCGATGGCATCCAGCAAGGCGCGGTTGTACGTGTCGAGTTTCTGATCTCCCCGTCGACCCGCTCCCGTGTAGTTGATGACATCTCGGGAATCCCCATGAAAATCCGGATAACACGGGTTGATCTTTCCGAAATCGGTGAGAAGCGACGCGAGCTTCCCATCACGATGGTAGATCCCGTTCCTTGTCTTGTGGACCTCCGAAACCTTCAGCCACGAGACCACATCCCCGAAGGAGCAATCCCTCAGGGCCTCCTGTGTGAATTTGTCTATATGAGATTTCCGTTTGCCTGCCATCTGAATCGAAGGGAACAAGAAGATTTGCTGATAGGCCTCTCGAAATTCAAGGATGTATCATATTAGGAATGATACACAAGATTGCGGGAAGCCTCTGGAAGATCGCCCCACGTTGGACGAGAAGGTTGATAACAAGGACCTCTCAGGCCAAGTTCACGGTTTCGGCCGGCGTGATAATGATGAACTCGAAAAAAGAGATACTCCTCCTCGACCACCACATCCGACCGGGTAGCGGATGGGGGATTCCCGGTGGTTTCATCGACCATGGAGAGCAACCTGATGCAGGGGCTGCGAGAGAAGTGCTCGAGGAGACAGGAATCGGAGTAGCTGCCCTGGAACTTGTCTCCTGCACCACGAGGCGCGGACATCTCGAATTTCTGTTTCGGACCAGGTCCGACGAAACCCCCAGCATAGATGGAAGGGAGATAAAGCGGGCGGGTTGGTTCAGGCCCGAGGCCTTCCCCGAAGGAATGAATCAGATTCACCGTGAACGAATTGTGAGCGCGATCCGGGATTGGTTTGATAATTGATTTTCACTGCCATAGACTCAAAAAGCAGGTTCAACAAACATCGAGGACTTAACAGAATGATCGATCTTATTCCTTCAGAAAACACAGTGATGAGAATCCTGTCGGACACCGGCGCCTACAGAAAAGGACACTTCGTCTATCCGAACGGAAAGCATGCCTCACATTATTTCCAGATGCCGCTCGCGTTCCGTTATTACGACAATGCGCGGATGCTATCCGTCGGCCTCAGCAGGAAGTTCAGGATGTTGAAATCGATTTCCAGCCGACTCCCGAAAGTCTCGGTCATCAGCCCGAGTCCGGGTGGCATCATGGTCGCCTTCGGTGTGCGTGAGGCTCTCGGGGCGGAGCAGATCTATTGGGCCGAGACCGAGGATGGGAAGAGGCAGTTCCGACAGTATGTCCGCGAGGGGGATGTTTATCCCGCCATCATCGTCGACGACATCATCAGATCCGGACGCGCCATTCGCCAGACAATAGATCTCGTCAAGGATTTCGGCACGGAGGTTGTGGGTATCGGATCGATTGTCAGATTCGACGATTCCCCGACGGATTTCGACGGCATTCCGGTGGAATCGCTCCTTTCTTTCGACGTCAACTTCTATGACACCGAGGAGGAATGGAAGGTCTCAAGAAGTGCGAGCGAGGCGGATGAAGAAAAGGTCCGCTGAGGAGTTTCCGATAAAAAGAGAAAAGGGAGCTTGAAGCTCCCTTTTCTTTTGGACTATTTCCCTTTTCAAATCTCGTGACGGTTGCTCAGGGCCTTGTCCATGGTGACCTCGTCGACGAAGTCGAGATCGCTGCCCACGGGCATTCCCATGGCGATGCGCGTGACCTTGACGCCGATCGGTTTCAATAGTCTGGCAATGTAGGTTGCTGTCGCCTCACCCTCGGTTGTAGGGTTGGTCGCGACGATGACCTCTTTGATTTCAACACCATCGTTGTTCTCAGGCACCAGTCTCGGCATCAGATTGGCAAGCATCAATTCATCAGGCCCGATCCCGCGAATGGGTGACAGACTGCCGTGAAGAATATGGAAGAGCCCTTTGTATGATCGCGTCTTCTCGATCGCGAGGAGGTTGTAAGGTTCCTCCACGATGCAGATCAGCGACCTGTCACGGTTCGGAGCCACGCAATACATGCATGGATTCACATCGGTTAGATTGTTGCAGACCGAGCAGAAGGAGATCTTCTCCTTCACATCACGAAGCGCCGCGACGAAGTTCTCGACTTCGGCAGACGGCCGTCTCAGAATATAAAACGCCAATCTCTGGGCAGATTTGTGTCCCACGCCCGGTAGGCGCTTGAACTCATCTATGAGACGGGCGACTGGTTCGGAATAATCGAGCATTCAATTTCTCAGAATCCGAGTCCCGGAGGCATCATTCCCCCGAGTTTGCTCTTCATGGATTCCTCCACCTTTCTTTTCGCCTCGTTCAGCGCGGCCACAAGAAGATCTTGGATCATTTCGACGTCACCATCCGCGACCAGCTGAGGTTCGACCTTCACCTCGAGAACTTCGAAATCCCCTCTCATCTTGACCTGGACGACCCCACCGCCGGCAACGGCGTCGACCGACATCGACTTCATCTGGCGGGCCATCTCCTCTTGCATCTTCTGGGCCTGTTGCATCATCGATCCGAGATCGAATCCACCTGGAAGTTTCATAATCACTCCTCTTAGAACGAACCGAGATTGTAACATCTGGGAAGCCGATTTCTCACCAACCGTTGGCCGCGGCTATGGCCGAGACGGCATCGAAGACCATCAACGCGAACAGATTCGCGCTGTTCCAGGAGTCGATGCCGCCTGCACTGAGAAAAGCCAGGAACCCCTCTGTCCCGCCACCCACGAATGCGAGAATCGAACCCTTCAGAATCAGATTCATCAATGGCACGATCATTATCGTCTTTCCGATCCCCGCCTTCTGCAGATCCGGTTGACGGAAGGTGCTCTCCGACCAATTGGTGACTATGTGGAAGACGGTCAACCAACCGAGACCGGCGAAGAAATAGAATTGCTCGATTTCCACAATGAAGCCGATTGCGATAAGTGCGAGTGGCAGAGTCGGCAGGAAATATGGCGCCAAAGTTATCCAGGTCTCACCCGTGTTGCCGAATCCAACCTGCTGAATCTCTCCTCCCTTGTGGGCGGTCACCTTGAAACTGACCGGGACCTTGAGGAAGAGAAATCCGACGAGCATGTGAGCTATCTCATGTTCGAATGTGGCGAAATACTCCCACGGAGTGTTCAGAAATCTCCTGGCCACGAAATAGCTCGGTATGAAGATCAGGCATCCGATTCCGAATGCGGTCCATCGTGCGTCGGACGGGTCGATCGACCAAAGAAGACTCCAGAGAGTTCCACCGAATCCCAGATAGAGGAACGGCGAGGCCGCAAGGAAGAGAACCAATGCGATGATCGAGATCGTCCTCATATTCGGATCAAGGAAGAGGCTGCATCAGTCGCGCGCAAGATCTTTGGTAAGCAAGCCGGCGGTCATCTTAGCAGAGAGCAGCACCAATGGGATACCTCCACCTGGATGTGCGGCACCGCCCACGAAGTAGAGATTACGATAATCCGTCGACCGGTTTGGCACCCGCTTGAAAGCGGCCATGATTCCATTCGATGAAAGCCCGTAAATGGAACCTCGGTTGGCGTGGTAGGTCGTCTCGAAGTCGTCCGGGGTGATCGTCTTCTCGAAGTCGATGGAATCCCCGAGTCCTTCCAATCCCGCATCCTCGAGTTTCCCGATGATCAGATTGCGATACCCTGCAGCCTCGGAAATCCAATCGGTCCGGTCGCTCGTGTATGGAGCGTTAACCAAAACGAAGAGATTCTCATGCCCTTGAGGGGCCTGTGAGGAATCCGTCCTGGAGGTCGCGCACACGTAGATGGTCGGGTCCGTTGCAGGACGCCTGTCTCCGAACATCTCGTCGAATTCCTTCCGATAGTCGTCCGAGAAGAAGATGTTGTGATGGGCGAGTGAGTCGAACTTCCTGCGGGTTCCCACCAGGAGGACGAAACCGCTGCACGACGGTTCCCGACTGGAGAATCTATCCGAATCGAGAAGTCGCCGATGGGTCTCGACTGCATCTGCATTCGACACGACGGCATCGGCTTCAAGGAATCCCTTCGCCGTCCTCACACCGATTGCATTACGACCTTCCACGACTATCTCCTCGACCTCGGTGCGGGTGACTATCTCCACGCCGAGCCTCTCGGCGAGAGCCGCGATCGCGTTCGGGATCTCATGGATTCCGCCCATGACATACCACGCGCCGAGCCCGAACTCCGTCCAAGGAATCAAGGAGAATGTCGCCGGCACCTCGTAGGGTGAGGATCCGTTGTAGGTTGCGAACCGATTGAAGATCTGTCTGATTTTTTCAGATCTGAACCGAGATGAATTGAGCGATGCCAGGGTGCGGAACGAGGAGATTCTCAACAAGTCCGGCAGATTAGACGGTGTCAGAAGATCGGGCAGTTCGTTGAGGCTTTTTTGGAGGAAGGTCCTTTCCGCTATATCGAACTTGGTCCTCGCATCTTCCAGATATCCTTTCAACGCGCGCCCGTCTTCAGGATCGATTCTCGAGAGTTCCTCTGCCGTTCGATCGATGTCGGCAAAGGTGTCGACCGTCGTGCCATCTGACCATCGATATCTGCAAATGACATCGAGAGGTTTGAGCCCAAGATGTTCATCCAATCGGGCGCCGCAATCCCTGAAGAGCTCAGTGATGATATCAGGGAGGGTCACAAGCGAGGCACCGGTGTCGAATCTGTATCCGTCACTCTCGACTATGTTGATCTTTCCGCCCACCGTCGCATTCTTCTCGATCACGGTGACAGAATGTCCCTCCCTTGCGAGCCTGCACGCGGTCGCAAGACCTCCCAATCCGGCACCGATCACGATGATTCGCTTCATGCTCAGGATAGAACTTCGCGCGCGAGGAATTCCTCGACAGCCACCTCGAGTGCTCCGCCAAGGGCGGCTCCCTCCGGCTCTCCGGCCTCGACCGACCAACCGTCGATCCGCCCCACTATGCTTCTCGAAATCGCCTCGCGAAGCGGCTTTTCGATGTAGCTCCAACCATGTACGAGGCGTCCGCTGATGATCACTCGCGGAATTCCGACGCCCATGATCACATTGGCAATGCCGATTCCAAGATAGTCACCGATCTTCTCCAAGGTCCTCTGGGCCCTGATCTCGCCATTCTCAGCCTTGGATACGATTTCGATGAAGCGCGGCAGAGTCTCGTTGGGACGCAGCGGTCGGTCTCCGAGATAGAGACTGGCGGCTGATGCGGCCGATGCATACTTCTCCCAACAGCCACGGTTTCCGCAGACGCATGTCTTTCCGCCTGCGATGATGGTCATGTGCCCGAACTCTCCTGCAAGCCCGCGACTGACACCCGTGCCCCGATAGACCTCGCTGCCGATGACAAGTCCGACGCCTATCCCGGTTCCCGACCTGACGAGAATGAAATTCGAAAGCAATCCATCTCCCGTGTCCTTTATCTTGACCCGCGCCTCATACATGGCGGCGGCGGTCGCATCATTCTCGACGACCACATGAACATCAGGGCCGAAATCGAACTCTTTGGACATGTCCAAATCATGCCATTTCAGATTGGGGGCGTAGACGAGTTTCCTCCGCTCGGCATCGGTGACTCCCGGCACACAGACCCCGATGACCCTGCACCTGCCCTCTTTGCGATCGGACATTATCTTCTGCACGGCCTCACGGGCCATCGACAAGGCTGTCCTCGAATCGGGTGGCGTCACGAAGTCGACCTCCTCGACGACCTCCCCGGTCAGAGTCGTCATACCGATCTGCGACGTCCTCACACCGAGATTCACCCCGATGAAGTAATCCCCCGTCTCCCTGTAGGTGAGACCGACTGGTCGCCTTCCCTGTCCGGTCGATTCGATCGGTTCTTCGATGACGATGCCCTTCTTGGTGAGTGGTTTCACGTAGTCTGTGACCGTGCTCTTGTCCACACCAAGGCGGGCCGCGATCTCGGTCCTCGAGATGGGCTGCGCCGCCCTGATGAGGCGAAGCAGAAGGAATCCCTTCCTTGCGAGATTTGGGGCGGTTTCAACCGAATCCAAAAGTTCTTTCTGATAGTGGCGTTTATCGCTCATTCGACGTAGGAGTGTTCCGCCTTCTCCCGATGGGAGAAGCTTTTCCTGCCTTCTTGTCTGTAACCATGGAGGGATTCCGTTGAAGACGGTCTCCAATCTGGGACAACCCGTTGGTTGAAGGAGAAACATAATCGAAGATGGCGTCTATGTAAATCCGAAAGAGTTCCGATTGTGATCTCGAAGTCATCCCAGAGGCGGATGGGATTGACCCCGTCGGTCATTTGACCGAAACTCATACGAGCCTGATGACGCGGGCGCACGATTACAACGCATGAAGATTTGTCCCAACTGTCAGATGCGCTACGAAGATGACGCCCTGAGATTCTGCACTCGGGACGGCTCGCCTCTCGTTGAAGAGGGATCGTTAGCGGATTCAGAGGCCTTGGATTCCTCAGGCGCGTTGCAGATTGAGTCCGCGGACACACAGGAGATCTCACCCAAGATCGCGGAACAGGACACTGAGATTCCCAGGATAGTGATTCGCGCCACCACCCCCAAGGAAGAGACTGCCCGAAGCGACGGGGGCGATGGCGAGGAAACTGCAGGAAGGAATGGCGGCACGCTGAAGACGGTTCTCATAACTATGCTCGTCACGGCGATCGTTACCCTTGGGGCAGCCTGGGCGATTTGGATGTTCGCCCCGGGATTCAGCGACTCGATATTCGGCGACACTCAGACTCCCGAGATGATTGTCGAACCATCACCCGAGCCCGAACCGACACCAGTCGTGCCGATCAGGTCTCCGAGCCCGACCCCAAGTCCGTCGCCGAGCCCCTCTCCAAGCCCATCGCCGAGCCCTACACCTGCTGCGACTCCGAAGGCGAAGGAGAGCCCAGAGCCGGTGAAGGCACCGACGCCTCGAGCCTCACCGACACCCGATAGTGGCGACGTTCGACCTCGTCGAGTGCAGTGAGTGTCGAGTCCCGATAGTAAATAGAAGAAACTTCAAATGACGAATAAATACGACATCGCAGTTATCGGTGGCGGTCACAACGGGCTGACCTGTGCCTGCTACCTCGCCAAAGCGGGCTTGAAAGTCATCGTTCTTGAACGAAGACTCATCGTCGGAGGGGCGGTCTGCACCCAGGACGACCTCATCGAGGGATACAAGATCGATGTCGGTTCGAGCGCGCACATCATGATCCATCTGACTCCGATCGTGCGCGATCTGGAGTTGGAGAAATTCGGACTGAGATATATCGACTGCGATCCCTTCGCCTTCGCACCGATGCCGGACGGAAAGGGAGCGATTTATTTTTGGAAGGATCTCGACAAGACATGCGAGTCGATTGCCACCGTGTCCCCTGAAGATGCAGAACGCTATCGAAAGTTCGTGACCGAATGGGAAAAGCTCAACGAGGGCGTATTCGAGGCATTCCTCAAGCCGCCGACACTGATGAATCTCGGTCGACACATGATCTTCGGCACCAAATCGAAGAATCCGGCCGACATGGTTCGAAAACTCATGACGAGTTACGGGGCACTAGTCCGCGAGACCTTCAAGCATGAAGGACTGCGCGCGGCGATGGCGTGGCTCGCGGCACAGAGCGGACCGCCGCCGACAGCGATGGCCTCGGGTGATTTTCTCGGATGGCATTCGATGCTCCACAGGAGCGGTGTGAAGAGACCTGAGGGAGGATCGGGAGCACTGACCCAGGCGATGGCCCGCTGCCTCGAGCATCACGGTGGAGAAGTGAGGCTTGACGCCGAGGTCGAGTCCATCGAGGTCGACGGAGATTCAGCAGGCGACATCGTCTTGAAGAATGGAGACAGAATCAGGGCGACCCGAATCGTCTCTAACGCGCATGTCCACACGACATTTCTCAAGTTGATCGGGAAGGAGAATCTTCCCGGGAACCTCGCCGATAGAATCGAAAACGTCCGGATCGGAAACGGCTTCGGGATGATCGTCCGATGCGCTGTGTCGGAGCTTCCTGACTACACCGCGGCCCCGAACGGCGGCAGTCCCGCAGATTGCCATCACGGCCTCCAGCTTCTCTGCCCCACGATGGATTATCTCGACCGCAGCTACGCGGATTATCTGAACGGGATCCCGTCAAAGAATCCGGGAGCGCTCGCGATGACCTTCTCATCGGTTGATCCGACGCTGGCGCCGGAAGGAAAGCACACGCTCTTCGTCTGGGGTCAGTACTATCCATATGAACTGTCGAATGGGGAGAGGTGGGATGACATCCAGGAACGCGAGGCGGACAAATTGATCGATGTCGTGAATTCCTACGCTCCGAATGTGAAGAATTCGATAATCGACCGATTCGTGCAGTCACCGCTGGATCTGGAAAGGAGGATCGGTCTACTTCGTGGAAATGTGATGCACGTTGAGATGGACTTCGATCAGATGTTCCTCTTCCGCCCACTGCCCGAGATGTCGACGTATCGGACTCCTTTCAAGAACCTCTACATGACCGGGGCATCGACTCATCCAGGAGGAGGTGTCTTCGGTGCATCGGGACACAACACGGCTCATGTGGTCCTCAAAGATATCGGGAAGAAGTGGAGATGACGATTATTCGTGGACGATCTCTATGTCCGCATTTCTGAGTCCGAGACGCTTGCGCCAGATTTCGATCAGTTCCACCGTTAGCGCCAGAATCAGCGGACCGACGATCGCACCGATCAAGCCGAAGGCCGCGAGCCCGCCGATCAACGCGATGAAGACGAGAAACGTGTGGAGTCGCAGACGCTCGCCCACAAGTTTCGGATATAGAAGGCTGGTGAGCGCAGTCATCACCAGGACACCCCACAGAATCAATGCGATACCTGAAATCCATTTGTCGTTGACAAACAGGAACAACGCCGCCGGCAACCACACAAGCCACGTCCCAAGCACCGGAAGGAAGGCAAGAAGTCCCATCACGAATCCCCAGAGAACCGGAGCCTGGAGCCCAAGAGCCCAGAATGCGAGTCCACCGAGCGTTCCCGTGATCGCACTGATCAGAATCTCACCGAAGACGGTGGCGTGCATCGTGTCCTCGACACGCTGGAAGAAGTGATCCGTCTCCGTCTTGGTGAGCGGCACGAGAGTCCTCAGACCCCGAAGTATCGAATCGGAATCCCGGAAGAAAAAGAAAAGTGCCACGAAGGCGACCGCCGATTCGAAGACGACCGTCGCGGAGCCGGACAGGATGGTGGAGATTATCGTCGGGACCATATCCGTGATCTTTGCCACGGTCCCTTCGATCGCGAACTGAGACTCGAGCCAGACGAGAATGCTTCCGGTGAACTCATGTCTTTCGAACGGAGTCCTCCAATCCCCTGAAGCAACCAGATTCCTCACAAAATCATAGTTCCGCCACAACTCCACGATGACCTGCCTGCCGATGATGACTATCGGCACGATGATCAGAAGGGCGATCAGCGTTGCGACGATTCCGGATGCAAGGCTCTCGTTCTTGACCACGCCCAGGACCCTTCGATACAGGGGGTAACCGAGAATCGCAAAGGCCATCGCCCAGATCAGCGGGGAGATGAATGGATTCGCGACGATGTAAAGAAGATAGATCGCCAACGCGGTCAGAAGGACGATCGCCGTAGAAACCACCTGGTTCTTGTTGAATGTATTGTTGTGATTTTGAGTGTTCCCTTGCATCGGTTCGTGGTTATTAAAGTCCCCTCAACTTATTCCATGATTCTGCATCAGTCAACAAAAAAGGGATGCAGTCGCATCCCTTCCATGAAAAGAATTCACAGGCGGTCACCAGGCGCGCGACCATTTCTGCCCTTCATCCGTGCGCAGCCTTGAATCCACTCCCTCCCGCATTTCAAGATAGCGACCGATCAACCATAGTAGATCGGAGAGACGGTTCAAGTATGTGATGACAAGTGCATCGACACTCTCCTCGGATTCATGCATTCGGACGACGCAACGTTCGGCCCTGCGGCACATGGTACGGGCGATGTCGTAGGCCGCCGCGGCACTGACGTCTCCCGTGAGACTCCAATCGGAGAGGATTCCCTCCATCTTCTCGATGCGGGTCACCTCGGCCGAGAGCCCATCGATCATCTCCTGAGTGACGTAAGGTTTCGGCGACTCCTGCCACTTCGGGTTTGCAACAGATCCTGCGACAAGAAACAGTTCCTTCTGAATGGATTTGGTGAGTTCATTGACCTCTTGGTCGTTGCAGATCGAGCGGGCGAATCCCAAAGCCGCCCCGAGCTCGTCGATTGTCCCGTAGGTCTCGACACGGAAATCAGCCTTGGAGACACGCTCCCCACCTATCAAGGCAGTCTGCCCTGTATCACCAGTCTTCGTTGCAATACTCATACAACCAACTTAGTTGTTTGAAAAAGAAAAGTAAACAGGGCGGTTTTTCCGTATCAAAGGGCTCATATACTGACGCGCGCACCCGTTTTGTTCGATTCTCTTGCGGCATCCAGAACCCTTTGAATACGGACTCCGTCATCGAAAGTCGCGGCGAGTTCGATGTTTGCCTCTCCCTTGCGAAGGGCATCGATCACAGAGGGCAGCATCGTGACGAACGCCCTCGAGAACCCGGTCTCTGGGACACCGGGCAGCGCCCTCCCGAGATCGACATCTATAGGTTTCCACTCAGAGGAGTCGGGTCGTCCGACCCAGAGTTCTCCGAGGGCATCGATCCTGAGGGCACCGCGTTCACCGAAGATCTCGGTCCGATTCATGTATTCGGGGTATTCCGTCATAGAGACCGAGATCGTCGCGGACGCGTCATCCACCAATTCCCCATCACGGAATCTCAGAATCAGATTCGCCTCGTCGTCCGAGGTGACCTCTCGTTCGATTCCCTCTCCGTCCCTACGACTTTTTATATGTGTTTGGAGCTGACAGAAGACGCTTGAGACGTCGGTTTCAAGAAGCCAATGCAGGGTGTCGATCGAATGACTACCGATCGCGCCGAGGGCTCCACCGCCCTGCTCCGCATCCGACCACCATGCCCAAGCGACATCGGGATCTCCCCGATGCGGAGCCTTGAACGTGCATCTCACGTGACGGATCTTTCCGATCTCACCACGGCGGATCATATCGCGAGCCTTGATGCGTCCGTCCTGGAATCTCAATTCATGATCGATTATCGCGAGAAGGTTCGGATGACTGCGGGCCGCATCCGCCATCTCCTCGGCCTCCGCCAGGGACATGGCCATCGGCTTCTCCGCGATAAGATGCTTCCCCGCTGAAAGCGCCGCGAGATACATCTCCCTGTGCGTCGTCGGAGGAGTTGTTATGCAGAGCAGATCCACATCCGGATGATTGACGGTCTCCCTCCAATCATCGGTGATGTGCGCGAAACCGAACGACTCACCGACGGATTTCGCATTTCCGATACTCGCGCTCGCAAGTGAGACGAGTTTGAACTCATCCCTCTCCGCGAAGGCGGGAATCTGCACACGTCGTGCGAAGCCCGTTCCGATCACTCCGACCCCGATCTCTTTCATAGTCACCGATCTACTTCTTATCCGATCTTCTGAACAGCACCTCGCGACCCACCAGATAGAGCAGAAGAGCAAGGATCGCGAACGGAATCAACGAAAGGATATCCGCGTTGGCCCCCGAATAAAACGGGTTGAACTCACCCGCCCATTCGCGTGTCGACTCCTGCAGATCGGCGAGCCACGGCACCACCGCGAAGATTGCAATCAGGATTCCAGCGATTGCTCCGCCTGCTATGTATCCGGACCCCAACAGCACCCCGTTCGACTTGTCGGTCTCGGCGACGATTTCTTCTTCTGAAAGATTCTTCGAAGCGAGTCTCTTCTTCAGGTGGAGATCGACGAGCCATCTAACGATTCCGCCCACGAAGATCGGTGTGCTTGCGGAAAGCGGCAGATAGAGCCCTACAGCGAATGCGAGCGCGGGTATCGCCGACAACTCGAGGACGATTGCAATCATCGCGCCGATGAGCACCAAACCCCACGGAAGATCGCGACTGAGGACGCCCTTGATTATGTAACTCATGAGCGTCGCCTTGGGAGCGTCGTACTTCGGAGCATCAGTCAGGTCGGGTCTGTTCGTGAGAGTCCCGTTGATGCCGGGGTCGACCAGGTATTTCAACTCGCCGTTACCGTCGACGAGATACTTTCCGGCGGGAACGCCATCCGAGGAGTCCGTCTTATGCCAACCTCTGTATGCTTTGGGGTCGGTCGTCGCCTGAGGGCCGGAGAGTTTCTCCTCTTCCCCGAGTTTCGATTTCGCGGATTCGGGAATCCGCGCTCCGGTGGGAAAATTCTCCGCGATCTTCAGCACTGCGACTCCCTTCGAATCGACCAGATACTTGCCTGGACGAAGGTCCTCGAACTTCGGGGAGGACGCTCCCTCGGGAACCGAGTTGTCGAGAAGTCTGAACTCGCCGGAAATCGGCGGCTTCACCTCGGAGGTGAACTCGGTCGTCATATCGTTCGGGACGGATACAAAGTTTGCGACCCTCGAGAAACTCGTGGGCGGAGCATAGACGGTTCCGTTGTTGTTGAGTGCCAATAGTATCGGCCCGAGCACCAAAGCAGATGCGGATGCCCCGATGAGAATCGCGATCTGCTGCAGACGCGGCGTGCCACCGACGAGAAATCCGGTCTTGAGATCCTGCGACGTGGTTCCACCATTCGAAGCTGCGATACATACGATTCCACCGATCGAGAGAGCAGTAACGAAATACGGATCTGCGGCGGTCCAACCGAGTAGAAGAAAGACGACGCAGGTGATGAGCAGCGTAGCGACCGTCATTCCAGAAATCGGATTTGATGATGAACCGATTTCACCCGTCAAACGCGATGAGACAGTCACAAAAAGAAATCCGAGCACGATTATCAGCAACGCCCCGAGCAGGGAGACGATCGGGTCTTCAAAGAGAAACAGTCCGAGTTGGGGCGATAGCATGATCGCCGCGATGAGAACAACGACACCGATGACGACCCACTTCATGGAGAGATCTCGGTCGGTTCGGATCACATTCACCTCGCCTCCGCCGCGATTGCCCGTCAGATCAGAAAGACCCGATTTCAGCCCGCTCCAAATCGTCGGGAGACTTCTGAAGAGAGAGATGATCCCGGCCGTCGCAACGGCGCCCGCTCCGATATAAAGGATGTACTCCCCACGGATGTCATGAGGTCCCATCTCCGATATTCTCTTCGCTGTCGCAGGCGCGAGCGGTGACTGCGCCACATCTCCGAAGTACTTGATGAGCGGAATCAGCACGAGATACGCAAGGACCCCGCCGGCGACCATGATCGATGAGATGTACGGCCCGATGATGTAGCCGACACCCAGAAGGGCGGGGTTGTTCTCGAGTCCGATCGAACCGCCTTTGAGTGTCTTGTCGCTGAATTCCTTCTCGGGCTCAACCTTCCAGAAACTGAAGACGTCCATCACGACCTTGTAGGCGAAGCCCACGACGAACCCGAGGGAGATGATCTTCCCTCCCTTCAATGCGGCGGACTCGTCTATCTTGGCTCCACTCGCGGAGGAAGCCTCGATCGATTCCTTCGAGGCCCCCGCGATCAGAACCTGCGCGCATGCCGTTCCCTCGGGATACTTCAGGATTCCATGCTGGTCTCTGATCAGCGCACGCCTCAGCGGAATCATCATCAGAATCCCGAGCAGTCCTCCTAAAACGGAGACGAGCATCACCCTTGTGATCTCGAGGTCGAATCCGAGAATCAGGATCGCCGGCATCGTCACACCGACTCCGAATGCGATCGACTCGCCCGCGCTCCCGGCTGTCTGCATGACATTCCCTTCGAGGATGGTCGCATCACGCATCCCGAGTTTCGAGAGAATCTTGAAGAGCGTGATCGCGATGACAGCGACAGGAATCGAGGCGGAAACTGTCAGCCCCGTCTTAAGGACCAGATAAAGGGACGAGGCTCCGAAGATTATTCCGAGAACCGTTCCCACAATCAGTGGAAACACCGTCAATTCCCTCAATGAGGTGACCGTGTCCGCGATGAACGGTCGGAAGTTGTCGAGATAGGGATTCTTTTTCATCTGAAGAGCCTCCTGAGACCCGATCAAAGGTCATGTTGGCGGAACTTTAGACCCAAGCCCCCTTTTAATCAATGACTCTCGGCTGAATTCTCTAATGGCTGCGCGATGTGATAGTTTCTTGCATTCCGACAATGAAAGAATCAATCCGAACCAGCAGACTGACGAACGGACTCACCGTCATCTCCGATGAGATGCTCGGCCTCAGATCCGCGACCATAGGCATCTTCCTGAGACGGGGTGCACGTCATGAACCGGCACACCTCAACGGAATAACCCATTTCATCGAACATGCGGTCTTCAAAGGCACTTCGTCGCGCTCGATGCTCGACATCGCACGGGAGATGGACCGCCTCGGTGGCAACCTCGACGCATTCACTATGCATGAGGAGACGGGGTTCGCCATCAAGGTTGTCGACACCGAGATCGACAACGCCTTTTCCCTCATGGCCGACATGCTCTGTGATCCCGTCTTTGATGCGAAGGAGATGAAACGTGAGCAGAAGGTCATCATCGAGGAGATAAAGATGACCGATGACAACCCGGAGGAACATCTCACGGATCTCTTCAACGAAAGATTCTTCAAAGGCCACACACTCGGCTCGCGCATCGCGGGAACGGCGAAATCGGTCCGCACTTTCAATCAGGACGTCGTGACCGACTATCACTCGCGGGTCTTCACGCCAGAGAATCTGATCATCGTCGGAGCGGGTGCCATCACGCATTCGCATCTGCTGGGGCTCGCCAGGAAATTCTTCGGAAAACGATCAAACGGAAAACGTATCAGGACAGGTCTCAGCAGACCCAGGGCTTCCAAAACGGTCTTCGTTAAGCAGAAGAAGGAATTGGAGCAGGTGCATCTGGTCCTGGCGACGCCGTTCATCCCTGCCACGAGTGACAAGCGATACGCCGCCGACCTTCTGGTGAACATCATCGGCGGTGGCACATCGTCGAGGCTCTGGCAAAAGGTTCGTGAGGAACGTGGTCTTGCGTATTCCGTGGGCGCGAGCGCCGCTTTGTATCAGGATGCGGGCGTCTTCTCGATCTATGCGGGAACGTCTCCTGATCAGGTCAAGGAGGTCGTCGACATCGCCCTCGATGAAATGCGACGAATCCTACGGGAGGGCGTGTCTGAAACGGAACTTGAACTCGCGAAGTCTCAGTCGGTTTCCGCGATTGTCCTCGGTCTCGAGGATTCGGGGGTGAGAGCCGGAACCCTGGCTCGGATGGAGATGGTCCACGGAAGACAGATTTCCGTCGAGGATTCGCTCAAGAGACTGCGTGCAGTGAATGCGTCGGAAATCAAATCTCTGGCGAGGCGATTCTTCCGCGAGGAGGACATTTCGTTCGCTGCAATCGGAAATCTTCCGAAGCGGACGGGCTTTAGAGTCTAGAAAGTCTTGAAAGTCGAAAGGAAAGGCGAAGCGCAGGGAACGTAGGCATCCCTGCCTGCGCTGAGCACCGAAGGTGCGAAAGAAAATGGCGTGCAATGCACGCCATTTTTATTTCGGTGATCATTCGTCGATTCCGTGGGCTATGTTTTTCGGCGATAGGTTCGCGCTGACGCGCTCGTTGCAGGCGGGGACGCCTACGCCCCCGGGCCTGCTCCGTCCTGTCCTACTGCCCCACTGCCCTACTGCCCTACCGCCTTACTGCCCCACTGCCCCACTGCCCCACTGACTCCCGACTTCCTAGACGAACGCGAAGTCGAACTGTCCCTGGTGGATCGATTTGTCGCTCGTCACATCGATTGCTCCGAGATACGCCTCGATCTCCTCGAGAGCGACACGCTCCGTGGAGCGCAGAGCCTTCGCAACCTCCGGATGGACACGCAACGTGATGTGTTTCACATCCTTCGTGGAGCGCGAAAGCCTGCGAGCCTCATCAAGGATCTCGAAGCAGACGGTCTGCGGTGACTTCACCCATCCGCTGCCTTGGCAGTATTCGCAAGGCGCGCACAGCGTCCTCTCGAGCGACTGCTTCACGCGCTTCCTGGTCATGATGATGAGACCGAAATCGTTGAACGAAAGCACCTTGGTCGGTGACTTGTCCCTTTGCAGGTGATCCTGCAGGGCCGAAAGAACCTTCTGACGATTCTTGCGGTCTTCCATGTCGATAAGGTCGAGCACGATGATGCCGCCAAGGTCTCGCAGACGAATCTGTCTCGCAATCTCATCCACAGCTTCCATGTTCGTCTTGGTGATCGTGTCCTCGAGACGCGCATTTCCCTTTCCGACGAACTTCCCTGTGTTGACGTCGATCGCGACAAGCGCCTCTGTCTGGTTGATGACGAGGTATCCGCCGGACTTCAGCCAAACGCGGGGCTTCAGTGCCTTCTCGATCTCATCTTGAACTCCATAAGCCTCGAGAATCGGCTCCTCGCGCGTATAGAGCTTCACGCGGTTCACCATCTTCGGTTGGATGCGGTTCACGAAATCCACCGTGCGGAGATACTCCTCTTCGTTGTCGACGCGGATTGCGGCGAAATCATCGGAAAGGTGGTCTCTGAGAAGGCGCTGGATGATGTCGAGATCCTGGTGGACGAGAGCCGGTGATTTCTTCTTCTCCGAATTCTTTTTGATGTCCTGCCAGGTCTTTACCAGGTATTTCGCATCGTCTCGGAGATTGGCCTCCGGGATTCCGATACCTGCCGTTCTGACGATGAATCCTCCGGTCGGAACGTTTTCTTCCTGCTTGATCTTCTGGATGAATGTACGCAATCGGTTACGTTCGGCCGAGGATTCGATCTTTCTCGAGACCCCGAGGTGCTCGATGGTAGGCATGTACACGAGATACCGTCCCGGAAGTGCGATGTGCGATGTGATTCGCGCACCCTTCTTGGCGATGGGCTCCTTCGCGATCTGGACGATGATCTCCTGACCTTCCTTGAGGAGGTCGGTGATGGTCTGCTGCGGACGGTCTCTGCGGTCGCGACCGCCACGTCCTCCACGACCCCCCTTCTTGTCTGTCTTGTCCGTCTTATCGGTCTTCTCGGTCTTTTCCTCGATCGGAGCGAGTTCGGCTTCCGCGATCTCATCTTCGACGATGATTGTCTCGTTCATCTCAGAGGTCTCATACCTCTCCTGCGTAGGACCGTCCTTGGCCACAGCCAGCTTGCCGCCGCGCCGTCCGCGCCCGCCACGACCGCCGCGTCTGACAGCCATCTCGGCTATGTCGGATGATTCCTTCACGCTGGCGTCTCCGTCATCTATGTCATCGGAATTCTTTTTGGACTTGGTGGTCTTCGCAGATTTCGAGGGAGCCTCTTTCTTCGGCTTTGCAGGCGCCTTTTTGTCCTTGACCGGCTTCTTCTCGGAAGCTGATTTGGTCTTCGCCTTACCTTTCTTCGTCTTGGAGTCATCGTTGAACGAATCATCCGACTCGTCCGCTATGCGCTCGAATCCGCCTGAGGATATCTCCACCGAATCGAGGAGCGAACCGACCTCGGCCTCACTTTCCGACTCGATGTCGAACTCGACGAGTCTGACTTGATCGACGATTCGTTCCTGCCTGTAGGCGTCCTTGAATACGTCACCGGTGTCTGTCTCGTCGACGATTCTCTCGAAACCGCTGTCATCCTGTCCCAATTCGGCGAGCAGGCTTCCTGCCACCGGACCGGATTCTGAATCTTCCCTCGCGATTCCCTGCGAATCACGTCTGTCACGGTCCCGTCCACCACGTCCTCGGCGGTTTCTTCCGCGACGACCTTCGCGTCCCTCTTTGGAGGCCGCCTCACCGGTCTCCGCCCCCTCTGTCGGAATTACCTCGACCAACGGCTCGGCGATCTCTTGAGCGGCGTCCATCTGCTTCTCGCGTTCATGACGCGCACGGTCGATTTGATCCTTCGCCTTGTTGCGGTCCTCGTCGGTCGACGCTTTCTTACCCTTCTCGACCATTATGCGTTCGAGTTCCTCCTCCTCGTCGAAGAAGTCCGAAACGTACAGGAAAGCATCGCGCTCGAGACCGATGTCAACGAACGCCGACTGCATTCCCGGCAGAACCCTCATAACTTTTCCTTTGTAGATATTGCCGACGACGCCGGAGTTCTCCTCACCTCTCTCGATGTAGAGCTCCGTGACTTTCCCGTTGTCGATGATTGCGATCTTCTTTTCGCGTCCGTTGACGCTGACGATCATCTCTTTTGCCATAAATCCTCTCTTTACTGAGTGTGGACAGCGGCAGGGAGCAGAGTGATTCTCAAGCGGAGCGGTGTCCTCGGAAGACACATCGGAAGGAGATTGAACTGGTTTTCGACGCCGGACACACAATCGCTTGGCGGAGTGCGTCCGATGCGCGGATACAGAAACTTTTCTGGGGAAACTTTCTTCGGGGTTCAACTAAAGAGAACCGCCTTTCCGGATTCGGGGAGCAAAACCATTCAAGAACAGGCTGCTCGACCCGTAAACATTTCCACTTATCCGGGACAAAATCCTTTTGGTCGCTCCTCGGAATCAGCGCGCTTGCGCGCCTCACCTGGCTGACCTGGAGCAGAGTATAGTTCAAGTACCCCTCTATCCAAAACGGAATTCGGACGAAAGTGGACATCTTCCTTTCAATAAGTTCATTAAAATCATAAAATCCGAGGATACATGGACGGTTTCTACAAACTAATCACCGAAAAGAAGTCCTTGGCACAGGCCTGCGAGGAACTCTCTGGGGAGGATGTCGTGGGCTTCGACTGCGAGACCACCGAACTCGAACCGAGGGACGGGAAGCTCCGATTGCTGCAACTCTCAGGCTCCAAGAACACCTATGTGATCGACCTGAGATCGTTCGAAGGCAAGAAGCCCCTCGCCGAGAACAGGGACCTCGACCCGCTCAGAAAAGTTCTCTTCGCGCAAAGACCGATCAAAGTGGCTCACAACGCCAAGTTCGATTCGAAGTGGGTCGCGCATCATCTCGGTACCGATGTCGGAGGAATATTCGACACGATGCTCGCAAGCCAATTGATCTCGGCGGGCGAGCGCGACCGTCGACACGGTCTTGCGGACGTGGCGGCCTTCTTCCTCGGTACAGAGGTGGACAAGAGCGAACAGGTCTCGGATTGGAATGCCGCCGAACTCACCGAATCCCAGATCCGCTATGCGGCGAAAGATGCGGCGATCATGACAGGGCTGAGGAACAAACTCCTCGAACGCCTGAGAGTCGATGGGCTGGAACAGGTTGCGGAACTCGAGAACGCCTGCGTGATGCCGATTGCACGCATGGAACTGAACGGCTTCTACCTGGACGGCGATTCATGGCTTCGACACGTGGAGCAGATCAAAGAGAAACGCGACGAGGTGGCATCGGAACTTCAGGAGATGCTCTCGTCCGCCGCGACCCAGGCGAATCTCTTCGGAGTGGCGGAGATCAATCTCGATTCACCGACGCAGGTCAGTGATGCACTCAGGCAGTTGGGAGTTCCTATCGAGGATTCGACAAGCGCGAATCAACTGGAGCCCTTCGCCAACGACTTCCCTGCCGTCGGGAAGCTTCTCGAGTACCGGGCCTTGGCGAAGGCCCTGTCGAGTTTCGGGGAGAATTTTCTTGAATTCATTAGGAAAGACACGGGACGCATCCATTCCGATTTCAGACAGATCGGTGCCCCGACCGGGAGATTCTCGAGTTCGAATCCGAACATTCAGCAGATTCCGCATCAAGAGGCATATAGACGATGCTTCAAAGCCCCTGATGGAAGAAAGCTCGTCATTGCGGACTATTCGCAGATCGAGTTGCGCATCCTCGCTGAATTCTCAGATGACCAATCGTTCATCGGTTCGTTTGTATCGGGAAAGGACTTTCACACGGCGACGGCCGCGCAAGTCTTCAACGTGAACGAGGAGGAAGTGACGCCGGAACAGAGGTCCTTCGCCAAGCGTCTCAACTTCGGAGTCGTCTACGGAATCGGAGCGTCTCGCTTCGCCGCGATGACCGGTCTGACCATCCGTGAAGCGGAAGACACCTTGCGACGATACTTCACAACCTATCCGCGGCTCGATGAATGGTTGAGGAATGCGGCGAAGCGTGCTGTCAGCGAACGCATGTCGCGCACCGCATCGGGTCGGATGATGAAGTTCAACTTCGATCAGGATGACAGATCGGCAGTCGGTGCAGCCGGAAGGAACGCGAAGAACTTCCCTATTCAGGGAACCTCCGCCGACATCCTGAAACGCGCGCTCAGTATCCTTCACGAGAGTCTCCGCGGGACGTCGGGCATCATAGTGAACACGGTTCATGATGAAATCATCGTCGAGTGTGGCGAACATGATGCGGAAGATGTACTCGAGAAACTTACCGCCTCGATGGAATCGGCCGCCAAGGAATTCCTCAAGAAGGTGCCGGTCAAAGTTGACGCTCACATCTCGGACGATTGGTCGAAATAGAACCGGCATTGAGTGAATGTGAAAAAGCGGGCCATTTGGCCCGCTTTCCATTTCATTCCGTGATTTTCACCGTTATTCAGGAAGATAGAGAATTCTCGCACAGCTCTCGCAGGTGATTATCTCGACTCCTCTCCTGACCTCCATCTGAAGATGCGGTCGAAGAGCCATGAAGCATGCTCCGCAAGAACCATCGGATGCATCGGCAAGCGCCTCGCCATCATCGCTTCTTCTTGAAAGGTCGTCGTAAACCGCGGCTAGCTGCGCCGGGAGTTGCGCGAACATCTCGGCGCGGACTTTGCGCTCCGCCTCAAGCTCGACCCTCGCCTGCTCAACGGTGGCATCGAACTCGGCCAGGGCGGCGGCCCTCTTCTCTTCGAAGGAATTTATCTCCTCTGCCCTTTCCTCGAGTTCCTTGTTGGTCGCAGCCAGACCTTCATCTACCTCGACCATTCCCGTCTCACTGGTTTGAATCTGCTTCTGAAGCGTGTCGATCTCCCTCATCGCGAGTTCGTACTCGCGTTGACTCTGGGCCACCTTCAGGTTGCGCTCCGACCTCTGAAGCATCGCGGTGCTCTCGGCAACCTGTTTCTCGAGCTCGGCACGGCGCGCCCTGAAGTCTCTCTCCTTTGACTGTATCTCACGAATAGAAGAGGCGTGCTTTTCAAACTCTTGTTGAATATCAGCACGCCTCTTGTCTGCGGTCTCGATTGTTTCCTTCAATTCCCGGATCTTCAAGTCCGATTTTTGAAGCTCTATCAGCTTTCCCAGTTCCGCTTTCACTTATCTAAGACTCCTAGATGACTTTATATAAGGATGACATCCCGAGGTTTGAGTATATTACGCATCGCCGAATAACCGAAGTGACGCCCTTCGATCTCCAGATGAATTTTTTAACCTTAAATTAATGTGGAAATAACACCGAGTTAACAGCCTCGGCCGAGCATTGGTCCTTAAATCTAGGAAATCCAATCTCAACGAGGTCAACGAAATGAACTTTTTCCGCTCAGGAAACTTCAACAAAGTCTTTTTCCGCCTAATGGCTGTCCTGCTGATGCTTCTCTCAATCATCGGCACGGTCAACGCACAGTCCGAATCCGGCAATGCCGCGCTCGAAGGAACCGTCAGGGATTCGGTCGGGGCATTGGTTCCAGGGGCCGCCGTCTCGGTGAGAAACATGGACACCGGCCTCGAGAGAAACGTTCTCTCGAATTCGAACGGAATCTTCAACGCCCCGGTGCTGCCTGTCGGTCGCTACACCGTGTCTGTGAAGGCGAGTGGATTCGCCGAGTCCAGACGCGAGGTGATTCTCACCGTCGGGGAGACCACGAGGCTCGAGATAAACCTTCAACCTTTTGGTGCCAGTGAGGAGGTCGTCGTCCTTTCCGAAGGCGAACTGATCGATGCCGAATCACCATCGGCAAGTTCCTCCATAACCCAGAAGTCAATCGAGAATCTTCCGATCCGTGGACGAAACTTTCCGGAGTTCGTTCAACTCCTTCCCGGAGTGGTTCAAGAAGGCGACCGCAAGGGATTGGTCATTGCGGGACAGAGGTCGATCAACTCCAACGTCGCGATCGATGGCGCGGATTTCAACGATGCCCTGCAGGGGAACCAGCGCGGCGGAAACGATGCGGTGTTCTTCTTTCCTCAGGTTGCGATCAAGGAGTTCCAGGTCGTCCGAAGTGGAGCGTCCGCAGAGGTCGGCAGGACCGGGTCGGGATTCGTCAACGCGGTGACCAAAGGCGGCACCAACGAAATCCGCGGAGAATTCTTCTTCCAGAACAGAAACGACCGATTGACCTCGCCCGATGCATTCGGAAACGACGGCTCGAACAAGCAGAACCTCTTCGGTGGATCCCTCGGAGGACCTCTCGTGAAAGACAGAGCGTTCTTCTTCCTGGGCGTGGAACGCAATTTCCTCAGGATTCCCTACTTCGTTGATTTCCAACCGACCTCGACTCCGCTCCCCTCGGAACTTGCAGCTCTCGAAGGTGAGCAGATCTCGACGAACGACCCGCTCGCGATATTTGCGAGAACCGATTTCATTCTCAACGACAACAACACGTTGAACTTTCAATTCACGCACTCGAGCCTGACAGCAAAGAATTTCATTGCAATCGATGAAGGCATCACCATCACGGATGTGGCGGCGACTCAGAACGTAGTGAGAAAGGGGTCGAGCAATGGCATCAAGGGGTCGCTCGTGACCATCTTCTCGGCGGATCTGATCAACGAACTCAAGGGACAGATCGCCACCGATAACCGCAGGGAGGACTCCAACATTGCGGGACCGGACATCCGAATCTCCGGAATCGGAAGATTAGGCGGATCGAACAGTCGTCCGCGCGTGTTCAATACAACGCGCTACCAGGTCTCGGACAATCTCTCGTGGACTCGCGGAGACTTCCGGATGAAGATGGGCGTCGATGTCAACATAAACAGGTGGGAGGCACAGCGTGTGACCAATGGAACCGGCACATGGAGATTCAACAGTCTCAGTGATTATCTCAATCTGATTCCGAGACGATTCGATCAGGCGGTTCCGATCTTCCAGGAGCAACTCCTCGCAAGCGGATATCAGAAGGAATTTGCATTGTTCATCCAGAACAACTTCCGCCTCGCGGAGAATGTCAGGATGACCGCCGGTCTGAGATGGGAAGGGCTCGACAATCCGACCCCTCCGAATCCGAACCCGCTCCTTCCTGAGACAAGGACCATTCCTGATGACATGAAGCAGTGGCAGCCGCGTCTGGGTTTGACCTGGGACATCAAGGGTAACGGGAATTCGGTGCTCAAGGTCTCCTCGGGAATTTACACCTCGCGCACTCCTGCGATTCTTTTCTACAGAGTCTTCGTGAACAACGACTTCGTCACGAAGGATCTTCGCATAGACGAGAGAAGCGGTGCCTGCCGGACGGCCACGACGCCCTCGACGATTCCGACGAACTGCTACTTCAGAGGCACGGGTGCATTGGTCAACTTCCCGAACACGCTCGTCGGCCTCAGCAACTCTGCCCTACTTCCGTTCACGAGCCGAAACGGCGCGGCGCTGACCAGGGCCTTCGGTTTCCAGTCCGATTTCAAGAATCCCAGGACCTATCAGGGTTCGATAACCTGGGAACAGAAGATCGGTGAGGACTACGTACTGTCGATCGGATATCTCAGATCGGCGGCTTGGAATCTGCAGCGCAGACTGGATCGGAACCTGAGCGCTCCGACAATCAATTCGGCAGGCTTCCCGGTGTACCCGCTGAACACATCGGGTGGTCCGTTGAGACCGAATGCGAATATCGGAATCTACTCGATCAACGAGTCATCTGCCCACTCGAGCTATGACGCCCTGGCGATCTCGCTCCGCAGAAGATTCGCGCAGAGATTCCAGATCGAGGCGAACTACACGTTCTCGGAGAACCGTGATGACGACTCGAACGAACGCAACTTCTCGAAAGAGGGCGCTCTCGATCCTTTCAATCTGAAGATTGAAGCCGGGCCGTCGAAGCAGGACGTGCGTCACAACTTCAACCTCAGCGGTGTGATCGATCTCGGAGCCGGATTCAGCGTGAGCAGCATCCTGATCACAAGAACCGGGTTCCCATACACTCCGCGAATCATCGATGGAGAGGACTATCAGAACGACGGCAACGACGCGAATGACCGCGCGACAGTCAACGGCGTGGTGGTCGGACGTCACAGCGAACGTCAGCCCAACTTCCTCAACCTCGACCTAAGGCTACTGAAGACATTCAATCTGGGAGAGAAGAGGTCTCTGGCTCTCTCCGCCGAGGTCTTCAATGCGACGAAAGCGAGCAACAAGGGCTTCGGGGTTGATTCCTTCTCGGATTACTGCACAACGAACTCCGCATTGGCGAGCAGTACGAACCCGATGAACATCACTTGTCCTTCGGGTACGAGCCCGTCAATTCTGGCGGCACAACCGTACACGGCTCCTTCGTCCGCAAGATTCGGAGGACCTAGGCAATTGCAGCTCGGTGTGAGATTCCAATTCTGATCACGGGACAATGTGAAAGAAAGAAGGGCGGTCGCATGACCGCCCTTCTTTCATGAGACGAGAATTCTGAAGTGTGCCATCAAATCGTATGCATCGAATTGACGGGGCCTATCTGACTCAACCGTCCATCGAGCGCTTCCCTCTCCGGCCGAGAGACGGAGGAACTGCTCCTTTTCAGGCATGCCGAAGTGACTGATTCGAGCGACCGCCACACCTCCTCCCTTGATGATTCCCTGTCCCGGAGCCTTTATAGAACCTACCTCGCATGAAAGTCTCTTGACGCCGTGTGAGAAGAAGATGGCCGGCCCCGTGAGGGTCGCGCCGAGGAAGTTGAACTGCGATTCATCGCTCCTTTCCACCGAGCACTCGAAAGCCTGCAGACGCAGCCTCTCAGCCAACTCATCGAAGGAACGAAAGAGCCATTCGGTCGCCGAGTCTCTTATTTCGTTGTTCGCTCCCCTGACCGCGAGGTAGTCCTCGAACACACCTTCGGCGGTGACCGTTCCGCGGGCGATCTCCTCATCCAAAAGCCGGTGCCAGAACTCCTCCGAAGTAATCATCCCTCGAAGAATACGGACCGATGAACCGATTTGCAATGTGATATCATCGGCAACGAATCAAGATTTCCCGCGCGTTATGAGACTCCTTGCCGCCCTTTTCCTCTTTGGTTTCCTGGCAGTCGCACCGGTCGAGGCCCAGCGAAAGACGCGGGTCGCCGCACAGCCGACGAATGTCGTCTCCATCGAAGCGAGGTACGGAGAAGCCCTCTCGCTCGATGACGAGTCGTCGAGGCTGGCCGCATTGTCGGAACTCCTGCAATTGAACCCAGAACCCGCCCTGGCATCAAGGATTCGTGGATCGATCGTGAGTGCGCTTGCAGCATTGGCCGATCGGAAACTTCGGGAGGGGGAATCCGAGATGGCAGTCGGTCTCTTCATGCGAGCGATAGCCGAGGCGCCGGAACCGGTGTCTGACGATCTTTTCTCCAAAGTGCTCCTTCAAATACCCACCAATCTTTTCGTGGCCGGACGAAGAGTCGAGGCATTCGATGCCGCGAAGGCGATCGAGAGCAGGATCGGAGACGACGTGCGCAAGCTCGTGGGTCTGACCACATTCTTCATCTCGGTTCAGTACGGGACCGAGGCGATTCGGCTAGCGGAGAAAGCGGCGGCTCTCGATCCGGGCACGACACTTCCCCGCCTCACACTCGCGACTGCCCTCAGGTTGAACTTCAGGCTCGCCGATGCGGTTGCGGCGTATCGGACCATAATCGAAATCGAGCCGACCAACCTGACGGCACGGTTCAATCTGGCCGAATTGCTCCGTGCGTCCGGAGAAAACAGTCGGGCAATCGAACTTTACCGACTTATTCTGGAGGAACGCCCCGATGACCCGGCGGCGTTGGCCGGATTGGCCATTGCGCTCCATGGAACAAACGACGAAGAAGCCGCATCGGTTGCGGAACTCGCCGCGAAGGCGGACCCGTCGAACGCCGTGATGCATGCGAGCATCGCATTTCACTTCTTGAGATCGAAACAACCATACAAGGCGCTCGACAGCGCGGACAGATCCATCGCCGCGAGCCCCACCTCCGTTTGGGGATATATCGCAAAAGCCCGCGCGATGAGGGTTCTCGAGGATTATGACGAAGCCGAGAGGCTTCTGGTCTTTGCGGGAACCTTGGCAGATGTGCCCTCGCTGCAATACGAGCTCGCCTCGCTCAGATATTCACTGGGTTATTTCCGCGAGGCCGCGGAGACCGTCTTCCGTTCCTACGATCTGGACGGCGATCTTGTGGTCACCTACCTCGGCAATCGGATACTCGCAGACTCTGATTCATTCGTTGACCTCATAGGTCTTGAACGACGGGCAGCGGTCGCGGATCCCATGTTCGCGTCCGAAAAGGAAATTGAATCACGGCTGAAGAGTCTGATGGCCTTCGTCAAAGCGATCTCAACGGAGAAACCGGATCAATCATCCGTACTGCGTGCCGCCGAAGCCTTCATGGCCGGAGACGATGACATGAGACTGCATCGCGAGATCTTCATCGCGGGTCGCATGCTTCAACGAGGAGTCGCCACTACTGAAGCGCTGACGATACTCCGTGATTCCGTCGGCAGGGTCGAGGTGGCGTTGAAATCTTCGAGAGCGGCATCGGCTACCTTGGCGGATGACATATATGAGGCTCGCAGATCTGCTTTCTCGCGAGGCGAACGGGTCTTCACACCCAAGGCTTCGGAGCAGGTGCTCGGCAGTGTGTTGCGCGGCAGACTGGAGGAACTTACGGGCTTCGCATTTCTGATCGGTGGCGACCCCAAACAGGCGATCATCCGATTGAGACGTGCAGTGTCCGTGCTTCCGGAGAGGTCGGCATGGTGGAATTCGGCTCAATGGAGACTCGGCAACGCGCTTGAAGCGGATGGGAGTCTCACCGAGGCGGCGGAGGCGTACATCAAGACATTCGATCCATCCAATCCCGATGCCGCGAGGTATGGCGAGATCGAACGCGTCTGGAAATCATCGGGGCGAACCTCCGAAGAACTCGTCGCCCGCATAGGTCCGAGACCCGAGGAGAGGGGTCGGGTCGCAGGACCGACGACAACGGACACGGTCGAGAGAAAGGTACTTCCCGAGGACGTTCCCTTCGTGACACCTGGCAGAGGAGTCGTCGACCTGAAGAAGCCCGACCCCCGACCTGGTAAAGATGTGGATGTGAAGATCGTCGAAAATCCTGAGCCAGCTCCGAGCACAGCCCCGGGACCCGCCAGCGTGACAGTTCCCAAACCAGTGGAACCGGAATCCGCATCACCGTTCGATTCAATCGTGATATCCACACCCAAGAAAGATTCCCGACTGGACGGTGCCGCAGCCAATCCCTGCAGGCTCATTGCGTCTCCGAGCCTCGTCACCGTCGCGAGCGACGGATCGACAACCCGCATCGCGGTGTCATCGTTCGGAGGCGACCATCGTGAAATAGCCGCCAAGTCCGCATCACCGGAAGACATCGAGATCGTCACCGATTCGGAAGCCGAGTCCGATCCATCCAAGAGATTCTTCAAGGCACGGTCGTTGAGCGGTCGCGCCGGTCTTTTCAGAATCATGCTCACCAGCCCCTGTGGCAGTCGGGAACTCGAACTCCGGGTGAAGTGACGTCGGCGCCTCTTTTTATTAAGTCGACAACTCTGATACTTTCTCCCCATGTCGAGCAGTGAATTCAGAAGCGGATACGTCGCGTTGGTCGGAAGACCCAACGCCGGCAAATCGACCCTGCTAAACCGTCTGGTCGGCGAGAAGATCGCTGCAGTGTCGAACAAACCGCAGACCACCCGCCATCGCATCACCGGAATCGTCACGCGTGACACCGGGCAGATCGTGTTCGTCGACACTCCCGGCGTCCACAAACCGGGCTACCTGCTGAACCGCAGGATGATGGCCGCTGTCCACGATGCGATCCTCTCGGTGGACGTGATAGTGCTGATGAGAGACGCATCGGTATCGACAGGCAACGGAGACGGATTCGTGCTCGACCTGGTCAAGAAATCGGAGAAGCCTGCGATTCTGGTCTTGAACAAGATCGACAAGATCAAGGACAAGAACAAACTGCTCCCGTTGATCGAGGAATACTCGAAGGAATTCGACTTCAAGGCGATCATTCCCGTCTCTGCGCTCAAGGGAAGCGAGATTGAGATGCTTCTGACAGAGATAATCAAAAATCTTCCCGAAGGCGAGAAAATCTTCGATGAGGATGAAATGACCGACCAATCGATGCGCACAATCGCCGCCGAAATGGTCAGGGAGAAGATACTCGCATCGACCGGCGAAGAGATTCCTTACGTCACGGCGGTCGTCACGGAGATGTTCGATGAAACTGATCCGGAACTTCCGAAGATATTCTGCGCCATCTATGTCGAGAAGCCCTCGCAGAAGAAAATCATCATCGGCAAGGGCGGGGCGAGGATTCGCGACGTCGGAACCGCAGCCCGTGCGGACATAGAAAAGCTTCTCGGAAAGAAGGTGTTTCTCAAACTGTTCGTCAAAGTCGTCGAGGATTGGCGTAACCAGGAACGTCATCTCGATGAACTCGGGGTGAAGGAGTGACCATGACCGGCGGTTCCCAATGGTTCGCGGTCGAGGTGCTCTGCGATGTCGATGCGGTCGACGCGGTCGAATCGGCGATGGATATCCTGAGTGCCGAGGGGATCGAGACCGACAGCCTCGGAAGAAAGAATCAACCCCAACAAAAAGTGGTGGGATATTTCACGGAGCTCCCATCTGCAGAGGAATTGGGGCAGACGATGCGCTCTGCAATCGAATCCTTCGGACTGCCCGAAGACACCTCGCTTTCCATATCTACACGCGAAGTCGAAAACGAGGACTGGCTCGCCGAGTGGAAGAGGAATTGGAAGCCTACGGTGACGGGTAGATTCATCGTCGCTCCGGCATGGCAGGAAGTCGATGCCGGAGAGCGTGTCGTCATCCGCATCGAGCCCTCCATGGCGTTCGGCACCGGCACTCACGAAACGACGAGGCTTTGTCTGAAGGCCATCGAATCCGAGTATCGAGTCGGAGAAAGTTTCCTCGATGTCGGCACCGGAACAGGAATATTGGCGATCGGCGCCGCGTTGCTCCACGAAGTCGCCGATGACTCGCGATTCCACGGCTGTGACAACGACGAGGCATCGATCCGAATCGCAATCGAGAATTCAGAACTCAACAACACCCCGTTCATCAGATTCGATCATGGGGTTCTCCAGGAATCCGCCCCCATCTACGATTTCACGTGTGCGAACCTCACGGCCGACGTGATTCTTCCAATCCTCGGTCTCCTGATCTCTAAGACACGGAGGGTGCTCGTTTTGTCCGGGATTCTGGCCGAACAGAAAGACTCGGTGACTGAGGCACTCGACGCGATGGGAGCTCGGGATTACAGGGTCGAAAAAGATGGGGAATGGATCGGTATCACCGTCCACCTGAGTTCTTGAGCACCACCTTTCTGAGTCCTCCCCCGAAGTGCTCGTCATCGAAACCGTAGAACAATTCGTACTTCCCGCCTGTCTCGACGATAGTCAGAGCCTCGATCTTCACACCATCTGCCTTTGCGATGAGTTCAGGCTTTGGATCCAATGAAAGCGCCTTGGCTATAGGAGCGCTCCTGTCTATTCGACCGATTTTCCAGATTGCACTGGCGAAGGGTCCGCCGTCGTCATCCGGGTCGTATGCGGAAGCCGCATATACGATTCCCTTCGAGTCGATCTCGAGTGCACTGACGGGACGCCAACCGTCACCCGTGAATGCCGCTGGAGAGTAGAACAAGGTATTCGTCGCACCCAACTTAAATCCGTCGGGATCGAACGTGGCCCACGAGATGATGGAACCGTTCTTTCCGTGGGAGCGTTCAGCCCACAGGAGCACAAGTCCGTTCTGAGTGCTCGCGACCGCCGAGCCCTCGATGTTCTCGGCTTCGGGAAGCTCCACGAATCCGCGCATCTCGAGACGCTCCTGCTTGATCTCCACTACAAACGCCCTCTTGAACTGCCTCTTCTTCGCAGAAGAGCCCCCACTCTCGAGAAGCACGAATCTGTCGGTTCCGGGAATCCTCGTGATGCTTTCGAGATCGCTGGACGGTCCCTGAGGTCCAGGCCACGAGACCTCGAGGGTCCTTCGTCGTATTCCTTCGAGTCCTTCCGGCAGCCAGACAAAACTGACACGTGCGAAGCCGTCCACTTCCTTCGGATTCTTCGCATCGTGGACCGCAAGGAAACGATTCCCGTCGATCCATTGCAATCCGGAGAAATCCGGCACGGTCGCGAGAACCGTGCCACCTGCATCGCGGTTCTGCGCGAAGACGTCACCACACAACAACAGCAGCACCAACAACATCGACAGTCCGATTGGGTATTCTCCTCTCACGATTTCCACTCCTGTATGTCCACGAGATGGCGGAACCTCAGCGTTCGGGTCTATCCCCGCCTCCACTGCCGTCAGCCGGATTCCGGGGATCTCTCTTCCTCAACTTCTTGGCGGCCTCACGAAGCAGTGGCGGCGCTCGCCTCGGAGCCGCCGTCGTGATCGTCGAGAGATTCTCGGTCCTCTTCAGAATCATTCCACCCCGACCCCCGATCCAGAGATTCCTGCCACCGAGAAAGGAGACTGCCGTCAATGAACTGCTGGTGATGTTCGGCTGCACATCCCAGGTCTTTCCTCCGTCGTCAGTCACCAGAACGACTCCCTGCTCGCCAACGGCGATGGCGGAACGACCGCCGAAGGCGGAGACCGCAAAAAGATTCCCGGCGAACGATGTCTCCCGCTGAGTCCAGTTGGCTCCCGCATCGTTCGTGGTGACGATTGTCCCCGATGCTCCGACCGCCACACCGAAGCGGGAATCACCGAATGAAAGAGCGTAGAGATTCTCCTTGAGCCTGATGTCCACAGTCTGCCAAGTTCTTCCACCGTCGGTCGAGCGCAGAACGGTTCCTCTTCCGCCCACGATCACGCCCTCATTCTTTGTCGCGAACTTCACATCTTCGAGCCAGGATCCTGTAGCGGAATCCAACTTGGACCAAGTGATTCCCCGATCGGACGAATTGAGAATCAGTCCATTCGAACCCACGGCGATTGCATCGCCTCCAGGGACCATGAAAATCCCTGTGAAGAATTCCTTCCACTGAACTGGAACCGATCGCCAGGTGACCCCACCCGTGGTTGTGCGCATCACGGTTCCGTTGTTACCGACGGCCACACCGACCTCGCCATCGGCGAAACTTATCGAATTGAGATCCTCTCTCGTCTCCGTCGCGACCTGATACCAGTTACGCCCGCCATCATTGGTCAGCCAAACCCGCCCCTTCGCCCCGGCTGAGAATCCGAAGCGTTCGGTTAGGAACAGAAGGTCGTTTACGTCCTCTCTCGCTCCGCCACCCTGACGACGCCAACTCATGCCACCGTTGTCCGATCTCATGATCAACCCATCGGCACCGACCGCCCAACCTATCTGACGATTGCGAAAGTGATGGTCGCTTATCCTGGGATTCGCCTCGATGGGAACCGGTATCCAATTCAGTCCGCCGTTCGCGGTCAACCAGACCGCACCGGTCGAATCCAGGAGCGAACCATTCGTTTCATCTGGGAAGTCGATTGAGACGAAATCGACTCGGGAGAACATTTCTATTCGTCGCCACGATGAGCCGCGGTCGACCGAGCGGACCACGCATCCACGACTTCCGACAGCGACGATCGAATCAGAGGCAACGAATCTCACCGCGAGTGGCACTCCGTCACTGCATGGGCTGGAGCTTTTCCATTCCTCCGAGTCACGCTCTCTGACAAAGAGGTTCCCTTCCTCAGAAAGGACCACAAGATCGCCTTCATCGCTTATGTCTCCCTCTGTGAGGTGACTGCGGGTGGGCGAGGAGGTGGGGAGCCACCTCGCTCCGCCATCGGAGGTGGTGAATACGGAACCGTATGTTCCGACTGTGATCCCCGATCCCGGACGCGTCGCTGAGAAGCGGACTCCCATCAGGTGATCACCTGATTCGATGAGGGCCCTGCGCCATGTTACGCCGCGGTCACTCGTCGCCAACACCGTTCCGCGGACTCCGACTGCAACGGCCGATCGATCATCTCTGACGAAAACTCCCGACAAGGTGTTGTCCGTTCCCGAGACCATCCTCTCCCAGACGAGACCGCCGTCGCGCGTCCGGACAACCGAGCCGTCCGTCCCGACTGCGAGACCGAAGTCCCCCGACTTGGAAAAGTGGACGCTGAGAAGATCGTTGCCTTGTGGAAACGGATTCTGCCATTGCCATCCCGTGAATCGGGAGCGCGTCTGTGCCTGTGTGCCGTCGTGATGGAATTCGAAAAGGAGAATCGAGAACGCTGCAGCTAGAATCAAGACGAGGAAGCGCGCGCCCGAGAGGATGTCCATCACAGATTTTGCCTTCACTTCTCGCATTTCCAATCTCAAGGTTCGACATCGGTCAACGCGGCGGCCGTCTCATCGAACAAATCGCGGTCGACGGACCCCTTCTCAGCGGTCTTTCTCGCCAGTTTGTCGACTGCCTCCTGGAGATCGTGACCTGCATGCCCCTTGACCCACTCCCAGGTTATCTTGTGCGGCGCGGCGGCCGACTCCAGACGACTCCACCAGTCATGGTTGGTCTTTTTCCTGAACTTCCCGGTCATGGTCTGGACCACATAATTCGAGTCGGTGAGGAGACGCACCTTGCATGGCTCATTGAGTTTCGAAAGCCCGATGGCCGCGGCCGCGATCTCGGCCTGCTGATTGGTCGCAGTTCCGAGAAACTCTCCGAACGCGCGCCAGTATCCCTTGTAACCGAGCATGGCGACGGCGGCCGCACGGGGATTTCCCCTTCCGTTCCCGAGAGATGAGCCGTCGCATACGATTGTGACTTCCTTCATAGACTCCTGTCGCGATCAGAAATCATCTCCGACCGTGATGAGATTATCGACGTAACTCTCGAAAGTGTCATCATGGGAGATGACGAAAAGTTGCTCGAACGTCCGACGTTGGGTTATCTGGCTGATCTGCTCTGCGAGACGCTCCCTTCTGTCTGCGTCCATGTTCGTCGTCGGCTCATCGAAGAATGCGAGACGGATATCTGACATCTGCTTCAACAATGCGAGTCGCACCGCCAATGAGGCGACCATCTGCTCCCCACCCGAAAGACTGACGAAGGGGCGTTCATAGCCCGATTCCTCGAGGATTATCCCGTAGTCCTCCGTCCACTTCAGAGTGAACTCCGGATTTCCCGTGATTTCGCGGAACATCTGAGCCGCCTCGAGCGAAACGTGATGGACGTAGTTCCGAGCGACACGCGGAGCCGCCTCGCGGAGGGTATCGCGAATGAATGCGGTCACCTCCAGGACCTCCTCCAGGCGATCCTTCTCCCTCATCTCATCCTGCTGCGACTCTCGGACCTCTTCGATCTTCTTCAACTCTTCGGCAAGTCTGGTGGCGCGTTCCTCGCAGGAACGGAGTTGGGTGCGTGATTCGATGAGAAGCGCTTCATCTGCTCTGACCGCTTCCGATATGTTGATGTGGAGACTGACGTCGTAACCCGCTGATACATCGGCGAGGGCGGAGGAGGATTTACCATGACCATCCGAGAGTTCTGCGAGCCTCGCCTCGAGTTCGGAGATCTGCAACTGCAATTCGCCTCGCTTCGCACCGAGCTTCTCATTCGCTATGAAGTTCTTGTGATCGGCCTCGGACTCGTCACGCTTGAGAAAGGCGTCTTTTATCTCTTCATCGAGGGATGCGAAACGGTCGGTTTCAGACTCCAACGCATTCTTCCTCGATAGAAGATTCTCCTCGACGATTCTTGCGGCGGACAATTTCTCTTTGGTCACATCCGATGAATCCGCAATCTCACGAAGCACCGCGAGTCGGGCGGATGGATTGTCGAGCTTCGAGAGTTCCTTCGCAATCGTAGCTGCCTCTTCCGCAACCCCGTCTTTGCCATCGATCAGCGCGACGATCCGATCCCTCTCCTCTTTTAGGGCCTTCCCCTCGGCGGCGATCTCGGCATCTCTCGTCCGAAAAGTGTCGATAGATGAGGCGATCTTCTGCGCTGCTGAGGAGAGTGCGAGCTCCGCACGGACACTGACAACCTCGTCCTCCAGTTCCGAAAGTCGTGCCGTCAATTCCGCTGAACCCTCAGCGACGAAGGACTCCAGCGTCTGCCCCGGTTTCAGATTCAGACACTTCTCCGAGAGTATCGGACAGAGACCCTTCTGTATCTCCGCGCGGAATCTATCGTTGTATTCGATGGTGGAGCGAAGGGTCGCGATCTCCCTGCCGAGCGTGAGATCTCTGGCTTGGAGCGATTCCATCTTCGAAGCGCTCTCCAGTCCTTCCTCGGCTTTCTTGAGTGCATCCCTGTTCGCCTTGTAGGCCTCTCGCAATCGCGCGATAGCGGCGTCGACACCCTTCAAACTCTCTTCAGCCGCCTTGATCTCCGCAGCCCTATCTCCGAGCGCCTGTCGCAGATTCTCAAGGCGTGTCTGCTCGGCGATCATCGGGGTCAGCTCCTCGATTTTCGATCTCGCCTCGTCAGATCTCGCGGATTCCTCCAACAACCTCTCGATCTCGGACGCCACGCGAATCAGCGAACCCGTGACCTCGGTGCACTCGGTATTCAACTTCTCACGGTCGACCCTCTTCGTCTCGAGATCCTTCAGCCGTTCCAATGCGTCCATGTGGACTTCGTGCCCGACACGGCATCTGTCGAGAGTCTCCAGCGCCGCGAGTGATTCCTTGAGCGAATTCGAGGCCTGCGTCAGAAGCGATCTCACCGAATCCATCTGCGAAGAGATTTTTTCAACCTCCGACTTCAAATCGGCTATCGTCCTCGCCCTTTCCTCCAGCATCGAGAGCTCGTTCTTCTTGTCTCGGAGCAGTGCATCTCTCTCCGAGACATCATTTCGAATCCGATCGATTTCGTTCACCAACTCGCCATGCTCGATCTTCGTCTCATTGGCACGCTCCAGCTGCCCTTCGGCACGAGCTATCTTTTCCCTGACCGAGGCGATACGGGTCTCGATGTACTTCTCGGTCTCGCGGAGCTTCTCCGCGCCCTGTCTGTACTCCTCGACCTTCAGCAATTTGTCGAAAGCCTGACGCCTCTCGAGCGGGGCCTCAAGAAAGATCGCGGTGGCGGTTCCCTGCGGGACTCCGATCGCACGCCTGAAAAGCGTCTTCAGGTCCGTCCCGGGCTCGACGCCGAGATGGGTCCAGAGGAATCTCTGCACCTCCTCCCTCTTGTCTGCGATCTTCGTCTTTAGCTGCGGGTCGTAGGCGTAGTACGAGGTTCCTGTGTCTCTGAACACCTCGTACTCGCGGTCGTCAGCTCCACTGATGAAAGAGACTCGGACAGATCCCTTCTTTTGACCTCTCGAGACGAAATCATCCTTCTTGTAATCGATCAGATCGAACAGCGTCCATGCGATAGCCTCGAGAATGGTCGTCTTCCCTGCCCCGTTCTGACCTACGATCGCGGTGGTTCCGCGCTCGAAGACATACTTCGAGTCACGGTGCGATTTGATGTTCTGTAGCTCAAGACGGGTGATGTGCATCTATAAAAAAACTGCTTTGAACGGGGTGAACGGAGAGTTTAATCCATCGGTTCTTCAAACGGAACAGAACCGATGCAAAAAACGATGGCAAATCCACGCTAAAAGTGATATTCAAGAACCCGCCTGTTTCCAGTGCCTCACAGGGTCGTTCCTCAGCCACCCGCCATGAAACACCGGGTATCGGCAAAAATCCCCAAAATCCCCGTATTTTTTGGCAATTTGGCGTTTTTGGTCGTTTTTTGACACTTTTTTGTGAAAAAAGTGTGTTTCATCTATGAAACAGTATTTCACAATTTCCCTTTCTCGTGTTATGGTCTCTTCAGTTTTAGATTCCACACCACCGAAAAAGGAGATCAAAAATGTCGGGAGAAGCAGTGAAAATGGCAACTGAAAGCAAAGGCAAGGCTATTGAATCCGCCTTGTCACAGATTGAAAAGAAGTTTGGAAAAGGTTCGATCATGAGGCTCGGGGAGCGCCCCGAGGAAGAGATCGGTGCGATTTCCACCAACTGTCTCAGCCTGGATGCCGCGATAGGCATCGGCGGTGTACCCCGAGGAAGAATCATCGAGGTTTACGGACCGGAGAGCTCTGGTAAGACGACCCTCGCGCTCCAGGTGGTCGCCCAGGCTCAGAAAGGTGGCGGAATCGCCGCCTACATCGATGCCGAGCATGCGATGGACCCGGATTACGCCGAGAAGCTCGGTGTGAACGTGAACGATCTTCTGATCTCGCAACCTGATTCGGGCGAACAGGCACTCGAAATCGCAGAGACACTCGTCAGATCGAACAGCGTCGATGTGATTGTGATCGACTCGGTCGCGGCGTTGGTTCCCCGCGCGGAGCTCGATGGGGAGATGGGGGATTCACTTCCGGGTCTTCAGGCGAGACTGATGTCGCAGGCTCTCAGAAAACTCACAGGAATCGTTGCACACAGCAACACCTGTTTCATCTTCATCAACCAGCTTCGTGAGAAGATCGGTGTGTTCTTCGGGTCACCGGAGACGACCACCGGCGGGAAAGCACTCAAGTTCTATGCGAGCGTCCGCCTCGATATAAGGAGAATCGGTGCAATCAAGGACGGCGACCGCCACATCGGCAACCGCACCAAGGTCAAAGTCGTGAAGAACAAGGTCGCACCTCCGTTCCAGGAATGCGAGTTCGACATCATGTACGGTGAGGGAATATCACGTGAAGGCGATCTTCTCGACCTTGCCGTGACCCACAACATAGTCGAGAAGAGCGGGGCATGGTTCTCGTTCGATGGAGACCGTCTCGGACAGGGGCGCGAGAACGTCAAGACTTTGCTGAAGGAGAATCCTGACACGTTCGCGAGAATCGAAACTGCGGTCAAGATCAAATTGGGGTTTGCGTCAGCCCCGAAGAGCACTGACAGCGAATAACTGTGTTGCATGAGACCTGCTGCGGTCCGTGTGGAAGAGACTCCGTGAATCCTGTTTTTCACGGAGTCTTATCTTTGAAAAAAGACCGTCGGAATAGGTCAATGTCCCTTATTTTCCTTTGTTTGACATCAATTGGAGCCTTCTTTACACTCTACAACTTGCCTGTTCGCACTGAACTCGCATCCTTCCGGCCAGGTAGCTCAGTTGGTAGAGCAGCGGACTGAAAATCCGCGTGTCGGCGGTTCGACTCCGTCCCTGGCCACCATCTTTTTCACCACCAAATCGTAGTTGCTCCCATTGGTTCATCGAGACTTTTCCTGGAAAAGATCTCTTGATGTCCGCGGACCGCTTCATCGTCGATTGCCCGAGAAGGTAGTCTCGAAAATCAGTTTGTGAGAAAATCGGGACGAATCAGACTCCTCGCACGATCGAGAGAGACAAAGGAGACAATCCATGAAAATTCTCTTCGCAACAGACGGCTCGGACTTCAGCAGGAAATCGATAGAGAGAATCGCAGGGCTCGTCGGGTCGGACAGCTCGGTGAGCATCAAGGCCATATCGGTGTTTGAAACGTTCGCACCGATGGCCGCCGAACCGTTCGCGGTATCGGCCGACTACTACCAGGAGATGGAGGAGAGTTCCCGCAAGAGGGCTGATGTCTGGGCCGATGAAGCAGTCGCTGACTTGAAGTCAGCGCTCCCGAACGCGGAGATTTCGAAAGAGGTCGTGATGGGCGCTCCGAGTCGCATGATCATCGAAAGCGCAACGAACTGGGGAGCGGATCTGATAGTGGTCGGTTCCCACGGTCGCGGATTCTGGGGTCGTGTCATGCTCGGCTCCGTTTCGGACGCCATTCTTCATCATGCACCTTGCTCGGTACTTGTCGTCCGATAGTTCCCCGGCAGGACAAATCCTGTGCGCACGGATTAGTTGACGCACCGGAGCTCTGAGCCGAATCGACTCGAACCGAAAAGACCACTGACCGAAGTCATCGCTTCCAATAATTCTTTATCTTCAGATCGAGGAGCGGAAAGGCGCAGTATTCGACGCTTCTCCCAGACTGCCTGAGGGTCTCGACCATCCGTATCGCCGCGTCAGCATTGCGAGTGTGGACGATTATCGTCGAAGCTCTCTGAAGATCCCGTCGGTTATTCAACCATTCCGCAACCGCATAGCCCGTGCTGGCGAAGTCGTCGTGGTCGTTGGAGACATAATGATGGGGGAGGAGGTCGTGATCGAGAAAGATGGCATCGTATGTCATCTCCTCCAAAAGAATCTTCGCCTGCTCGACATTCTCCGCAATCCGCAGATCATCTCCAGCGAAACGCTTCTCGAACCACCTGTGTCGCCGAGGATCGTCGTCGAGAAGAAAGACGGAGATGGGTGAACGATCGGATCTCACATCATGGAGACCGAGACGGATGAGGATGTTTCTCAGAAGGCTCATTCCTTTCTTACGGGACGCCTAAATATAACACACCAAAAATGATGGAAGCATGACAAACTCGGCATTTCCGCGCTCGAACGGACCGACTTGAAATGGACGTCTCGGGTGCTATAATTCTCGCCCGCTCAGTTTTGGAAATAGATTCAGCGGCATCTCCGTAAGCAAATCGAAGTGTGCAATGTCGAATGAAAAGGCCAATTCGCTCGGTCTGAAGATCGTGTCCAAGGACTCGGACAACGTTCCCTGCCCGAAATGTTTCGGGACCGGATTGGAGGTTGTCGAGGGACGGGGTGCAAGACGATGCGAATGCCGCAAACAGGTCTCCCATACTGTTCAACTCGATCGCGCACGCATTCCGACACGCTACTGCGATTGCCACTTCACAAGTTACAAACCGCAGAACCCGTCTCAGGACCGCGCGTTCAAGTTCGCGACCAAACTCGCGATGGACTATCCGGCGGTGGACAAGGGAATTCTTCTCAGCGGAACAGTCGGTGTGGGAAAGACGCATCTCGCGGTATCGGTGCTGAAAGCTCTCACGGAACGTGGCTTCAACTGCCTCTTCTATGAGTTCGGTGCCCTGCTGAAGGAGATTCAAGGATCATACAATCCGAGCACTCAATCTTCAGAGTGGAAGATTCTCGCGCCCGTCCTTGATGCAGAGGTTCTCGTATTGGACGAGCTCGGAGCCGCAAAGCCGACCGATTGGGTGAAGGACACGATGGCCTTCATCATCAATTCGAGATACAACGACAGGAAGCTGACGATTTTCACGACCAACTATCTTGACGAAAGAAGGAATGAGCGTGAAGAGACTCTGGAAGACAGAATCGGTGTGCGCCTGAGGTCCAGGTTGTTCGAGATGTGCAAGACAGTCGAGCTGTCCGGAGAAGACTTCCGACGTAAGAGTTGAGAGGCCACGCTCCACCCCCCCCCCCTTCAGAATCCGTGAGATTTCAGTTTCAGTAACTCCCGACCGGTATGTCGGATTTGAGGCCTGAGGCTTCCTGGGCGATTTTTACTCCCACTGAGGCGCCTATTCTCGTGGCACCCGCCTCGAACATCTTGCGGGCGTCTTCGATTCCCTTCACACCACCGGATGCTTTGACGCCGAGATCGTGACCGACGGTTCGACGCATCAACGCGACATCTTCGGCAGTCGCTCCGCCTTTGGCGAAACCGGTGGAGGTCTTGACGAAATCCGCACCTGCATTCTTCGCGGCGAGGCAGGCGTTGACCTTCTCCTCGTCTGTCAGAAGCGCGGTCTCGATGATGACCTTGCAGAGGACGTCGTTCTCATGAGCGGCCTTGACCACGGCGCGTATGTCATCTTCGACAGCGCAGATGTCGCCCGACTTGAGGGCCCCTACATTGATGACCATATCGACTTCCCTGGCTCCATCGAGAATCGCCCGACGAGCCTCGTACGCCTTCACATCGGGAACGTTCGCACCGAGGGGGAACCCGATCACGGTACACACCGGAACCGATGTTCCCCTGAGAAACTCCGACGCTTTCCTGACCCAACCCGGATTCACGCATACCGAGGCGAACCCGAATTGAATCGCCTCGTTGCAGAGTCTTTTGATGTCGTTTTCACTCGCTTCGGGTTTTAGAAGTGTGTGGTCAATAAGACTGGCCCAATCATGCGCGGTCGCAGTCGATCCAAGAACTATTCCGATGCGCGAGGCACCCGCATCCACGATCCGCTCCACATCGGCCCTGCAGAACGACGGGCAATAGGGGTCGTCACCGAGCTTTGAGAGCACCAAGTCGGTGATCTGTTCGATCAAATGCTCGTAATTGGAATCTTTCTGGCTCATCTTGGGATCCGGCGAAAGTGTAGCACCGTTGGCAAGACCGAATAAACGTCAGACATTGAATCTGAAGTTCACCACATCTCCTTCCTGCATGATGTATTCCTTGCCTTCAAGTCTGGTGAGACCCTGTTCACGCGCCGCCTTCTCCGAGCCGACCCTGACCAAATCGTCATAGGAGATGATCTCCGCGCGGATGAATCCTCGCTCAATGTCGGAATGGATGACGCCTGCCGCCTGCGGCGCCTTCGTTCCGACGGGAATGGTCCAGGCACGGACCTCCTTCTCTCCCGCTGTCAGGAACGACATGAGACCGAGCATCTTGTAGGCGGCCTTGATCAGTTTGTCGACACCACTGGAGGTGACTCCGAGGCCGGACAGAAACTCGACCCGCTCGGGCTCATCGAGGGCGACGAGCTCCGCCTCGAGCTTCGCGCATATGACGACTACCTCTGCATTCTCCTTCTTCGCATAGTCCATGACAGTCTGAACATGGGCAACGGACATCGGATCGGTCAGGCCGTTCTCATCGACATTGGCCGCATAGATCGTCGGCTTGATTGAAATCAGGAACCAACTTTTCACAACTGCCTTCTCATCATCGGTCAGATCGACGGAACGCGCGGGCCTTCCCTCTTCGAGCACCGGCAGAAGCTTCTCGATTATCTCCAGATCGCGCTTCGCATCCTTGTCCCCAGTCTTTGCGACACGCTGGGTCTTGTCCCTTCTCTTCTCGACGCTCTGAAGATCCGCCAGAGCAAGCTCTATCTGTATTGTTTCAATGTCACGGATGGGATTCACCGACCCCTCGACGTGGACTATATTCTCATCTTCGAAACATCTGACGACCTGGATGATCGCATCGGTCTCACGGATGTTGGCGAGAAACTGGTTGCCTAGACCTTCACCCTTCGAAGCTCCACGGACGAGGCCCGCAATATCGACGAACTCCACGGTCGCAGGAACCGTCTTCTGGGCTTTGTTCATCTCCTCCAGAACCGCGAGACGGTCGTCCGGTACGGCGACGACTCCGACATTGGGTTCGATTGTGGCGAAAGGATAGTTCGCGGCGAGCGCAGCCTCCTGCGCGGTGAGCGCGTTGAAGAGTGTCGATTTGCCGACGTTTGGAAGTCCGACGATTCCGGCTTGAAGCATAAGTTTCACCTTTGAATGTCCCTCGGGAAGGCTCCATGCAGAGGTTCTCGGGAACTCTTGGAAACCTTGATATTACCGCCATGGAGATGTTTTGAGAAATGCACCCCGATGTGGCTAAATCATCAGCTGAAAGAGCTTTGTATCGACACCAAAGACTTATGTTTCTGTCCTTCTCACTTCTTCTCATCGCATCCATCGGAGGCCTCGGCCTGACCTATGCAATCGGATGGGAGACCCGATTCATGACCAGGCTTTTGGCGGGTCACGTCATCGGGATCAGCCTCTGGGGAACCGTCGCATTCGCAATCGGATTCCTGATGGGCATAGACGAACTGTCGTCGGCCCTCTCACTTTGCATCGCGCTTACACCCGCACTGATGTTCCTCAAGTCGGATTTGAGGCAGAGACTGTCGCGGGATTGGAAGAATGCCCTGACTTCGCTCCAGGGAAATCCTACGTCGAAGGCTCTCGGGCTCGCCTATTACGTCTCCTTTCTGATCCTGTTCATCGTATTCTTCGATCGGGCGATGATAGTGAGGGACGATGGGATCTTCACCGGAAGCTCGAACAACTTCGGGGATCTTCCCGCGCATCTCGGTGCGATCTTTGCATTCACTGAGGGCGCTGTTTTCCCGCCGGATAATCCGTCATTCGCCGGTAGCACCTTCACGTATCCGTTTCTGGTAGATCTCGTATCGGCCCTGCTTGTCTCTCTCGGTGCGGCGGTGCAGGACGCCATGCTGGTTCAGAACGTGATCCTCTGTTTCGCGATGCTCCTTCTTCTTGAGCGCTTCGCCACGACAGTCTCAGGCAGTTCGTTCGTCGGAAGATTGACACCCGCACTCTTCTTTTTCGGAGGCGGTCTGGGCTTTTTGTCATTCGCGGGTGACTACCTCGGCGGAGGCAGGACCTTGCTCGATGCGCTTTGGGACATCGGAAAGGACTACACCATCGGCGATGAGTATCGCTGGGGCAATCCGATGACCACCCTGCTGATCACACAGCGAAGCTTCCTCATCGGTCTTCCTCTCGCACTGATTGCCCTGACAAAAATCTGGGAGACAACGGAATCAAACAGGAATCAACAGGCGGAAGACACGAACGGTGGAAATCGGGCGATGTTCATGACGGGTCTGTTGACGGGAATGCTCCCCCTGGTACATGTGCACACATTGGCGGCGTTGTTCGTGGTCTGCGCGGTCCTTATGCTGTCCTGCACGAGGATCCAGATCCGTCGGCTTGTCTCGTTCGGTCTGGGGGTGGCAGTGGTCGCGATTCCATTGTTGCTCTGGCTGATGTCGGACAGTGCGTCTCAGGTGAGCAGGTTCATCCGATTCCAGGAAGGTTGGGAGACAGACGCTTCCAATCTGCTGTTCTTTTGGATGAAGAACACTGGAATTCTGATTCCGCTCGCGGTCGCCGGCGTCATGATGGTCCGGCGAAAGAAGGACACTGAATCGGGGCTGCTGAATTTCTGCATCCCGTTCCTGATGCTCTTTGTGATCGGCAACTTCATCACCCTCGCTCCGTGGGGTTGGGACAATATAAAAATCCTGGTCTATTGGTTCATCGCATCTTTACTCTTTGTGGGAATCGTCATCGAGTTCATCTGGAGGTCGGTTCGGTTCGGAAGAGTCATCGCAGGAGCACTCCTGTTCACATTGGTCGCATCGGGTGGACTCGATGTCTGGCGAGTGGCGTCGGGGCAAGTGGAAATGGAGGTGTTCAACAAGGAATTGGTCGGAATCGCGGATGAGATACGCAAGAAGACCCCGAAAGACGCCCTCTTTGTGCACGAACCTTCTCACAACAGTCCCCTGGTGCTGACTGGAAGAAGGTCCCTGATGAGATACACGGGACACTTGTTCAGCTATGGGATCGACTACAAGGAGCGGGAGGAGGATGTACGTCACATACTTTCGGGAGGAGAGATGTCACGCGAGATCATCGAGAGGTATGGAATCGATTACATCCTGGTGACGGAACAGGAGCGCTCCCATCCTGACTTCGATGAAGCCGCGTTGCAGGGATACCCGGTGGTGATTGCCAAAGGCATGTCACGTGTATATAAAGTCGATCGTTGATATGAGCACTTCGGAGAATTCAAAGGAAACGCCAGTTATCGGCGGAGCGAATCTGGGATTCGCCATAGCCGCCATTTTGATTGCCTCGTCGGGCGCATTGCTCAGATTTCTGTGGCTCGGGCTGAAGCCCTTTCACCATGACGAGGGCGTGAACGGCTTCTTTCTCGTGCGCCTCGCGAGGGAGGGCTTCTACAGATACGACCCCGCCAACTATCACGGGCCGGATCTCTATTACATCTCCCTCTTCGTTACCAACATAATCGGGCTCGATGACATCGGCACCCGATCGACGGTCGCGATCTTCGGTGTGATGACGATCATCGCGGCGTTTTGGCTCCGTGATCACCTCGGGGACCTCGGTGCACTGATTGCGGCGGGATTCATAGCGATTTCGCCAGGGATGGTCTATATCTCGAGATATTTCATCCACGAGATGCTGTTCGTCTTCTTCTCTCTGACCATTCCGATCGGGGTTCTTTTATTCATCGAGAGGCGAAGAGCAGGAATAGTGGCGCAGGGACTCTTGGCAGTCGTACTCGGCATCGTGCTCCTGCCAACGCAGACCATCATAGTGCAGAGCATCCTCGGCACCGAGAGCTATCTCGCACAAGGGGTGAGAATCGTGACCTCCATAGCCGTCGCGTTTCTGGTGCTGGTGCTCGTCAAGAAGATGGCCGCCTGGAAAGACGGTTCACCCATCCATATCATTCTGAGCGCGGTCTCCGTGTGCCTGCTCTTCGCTACCAAGGAGACCGGTTTCATCACAGTCGGCACGATGATTCTCGCATGCGTCTCCGTGGTCGTATGGGAGCGGATTTCCGGTCGTCGGAGCATTGCGGGCGAATCCCCAAGTTGGAGGTCTTTCGTGGAAGCCTTCGGGACCAGCATCGAGAGGAGGAAGATCATAGGAATCTGCCTCGGGCTCACGGCGGCTCTTTGGATTCTGCTTTTCTCCTCCTTCTTCACGAACTGGCAGGGCTTGATCGATTCAGTCACGGCTTACGCATTCTGGACCATGACCGGGACGGATGCCCATCGAAACGGATTCTGGGCATACCTGAATTGGATGTGGGAGATAGAGACGCCGCTCATCATTATCGCAACACTCGGAGTCATCCCAACCCTTGTACGACAACGCAATCGCTTTGTGGTCTTCGCGGCCTTCTGGGCAATGGGAATATCGCTCGCCTACTCCATCATCCCCTACAAGACCCCATGGCTGATGGTCTCGTTCGTGCTTCCCATGACCCTCGTAGTCGGTCACACGATAAGCGAACTGCTGAGGAGTCGCTTCCTGTTAGTGCGGGCGCTCGGCCTCTTGGTGCTTGTTTTGGCGACATGGCTCGCAGGATGGCAGACCTGGAACCTCAACTTCGTCCATTTCGACAATCAGCGCATGCCTTATGTCTACGCCCACACTGAACGCAGCTTCGACGATATGGTCGAGAAGATCGAAGAACTCGATGCCGACCTGGGAGGAAAGAAGGACCTTAGTATCAGCATAGTCTCAAGCGAGTACTGGCCGCTTCCCTGGACCCTGCGCGATTACAGAAACGCCTCCTTCAGTGGGAACGTCGTTCCGGTGGCGGACCAGGATGTGATCATTGCCCGCTACGACGAGAACCAAGAAGAGGTCCTCACCACTTATCAGGAGGAGTTTGTCACCTTCGGAATATTCATGATGAGACCCGGAGTGGATTTGATCCTGCTCGTCAGGAAGGACATCGCAGGACCCATGGGAGTGGAATTGGAGCCCGACGAACTCGGTAACTGAACGAAAACCTCGTCTGATTTTGAAGACCGTCCGTTTGGCGTTACCATTCTCGCTGTCAAACCCCTTTCCTTATGAGAAGAGCAAAAATCCTGGCGACTCTCGGTCCAGCGTCGAACACACCGAAGACAATCGAATCGCTGATAAAAGCCGGCATGAATGCCGTGCGCATCAACATGTCGCACGGGTCCCATCCTGAGCATGAGCGCACGATAAAGACGGCGAAATCCGTCGCCAAGAAGCTCGGAAGACCTCTCGCGATACTCGTCGACCTCTCAGGTCCGAAGATCAGGACAGGACTTCTGGAAAAGGGGCAACCGGTCGTTCTCAAGACCGGTGCTCGGTTCGTCATCACCTCCCGCGATGTCGTTGGAAACGCCAACGAGGTCTCGACCAACTACAAGGAGATTCCGAAACTGGTGAAGAAGGGCGCGATGATCCTCCTCGATGACGGTGCCATTGAGCTGCAGGTGCAAACCGTTACCAAGACGGACGTGGTGACCATGGTCAAAAACGGCGGGGTCCTCGCCGAAAGAAAGGGCATCAATCTTCCAGACACGAAACTCCCGATTCCCAGCCTCACAAAGAAGGACAGAGTCGATCTCGAGTGGGCGATGAAGCAGGATGTCGATTACATCGCGCTGTCATTCGTCAGACAGGGTTCCGATTGCAGAGAGGTCAGGAATCTCATCAAGAAGATGAACACGAGGAAATGGGGAAGGCCTCTCCTCGTCGCAAAGATTGAAAAGGCCGAGGCGATTGAGAATCTCGATGAAATCATAGCCGAAACCGACGGCGTCATGGTCGCGCGTGGCGATCTAGGGGTGGAGACGAAGGCGGAACTGGTCCCCGTCTATCAGAAGCAGATAATTGAAAAGGCGGTGCTGAACGACAAGTTCGTGATAACCGCGACCCAGATGTTGCAGTCGATGACCGAAAACCCGCGGCCCACGAGGGCTGAGGCATCCGATGTCGCAAATGCCGTGTGGGATGGCACCGATGCCGTGATGCTTTCAGCTGAAACCGCCTCCGGTAGATATCCGGTGGAATCGGTTGAAACGATGAAAAGAATCATCGAGAGGGCGGAGGCGGTCGAACAATCACGCCTCACCCGCCCACTGAGAACAGACACTCCATCCGGCAGAAGCTCCCAGGCCCTGTGCAAGGCCGCGGCGATATGTGCACGGGAGATAGGAACAAAGAAGGTGGCGGTTTTCACCGAGTCAGGCCTGATGGCGAAGCGACTGTCTTCGACGCGGTCCGACCTGACTGTTTTCGCACTCACCAACTCACCCGAGGTGAGGAACCAGGTGTCGTTGCTTTGGGGAATCGAACCTCTTCTTCACAAACAGGGCAAGACCACCGAGAGGATGCTGAAGGACGGCGAATCCACCCTGATCAATGCGAAGGTCGTGAAGAAGGGCGAGACGATCGTGATGATGGCCGGAAGACTTTCCGGACTGGGTCTGTCGAGCTCGGTGCTTTTGTGGACGATCGGCGAGAACACTCCGCGCCGATAAGCTACCTCCCGCCGAAGATTGTCCTCACAACCCGGATCTTGTGCAGATCCATCGAAGGAATTTCGAACGGATTCCGATCTAGCACGATGATATCTGCGAACATCCCCGGGGCTATCTTTCCTTTCACCCCTTCTTCGAATGACGCGAAAGCACCGTTCACCGTGTAAGCCTTCAGAGCCGTGTCGACCGTCACACTATGTTGGACGAGCCAGCCTTGAGTCGGAAATCCATCGATAGTGCGACGGTTTACCGCGTTGTGGAGCCCTCTCCATGGGCTCATCGATATTGCCGCCGGGAAGTCACTGCTGAAGATCAGCTTCGCTCCGGCATTCTGAAGCAACTGCCAGGCGAAAGCGCGGCTGGTCCGCTCTGCTCCGATGTTGTCAGACCAGACTCCGATGGTCGCGGGATCGGCGTGAATAGGTTCCATCGACGCTATCACTCCGAGCCCCTTGAATCTCGCGATGTCATAGGCACTGATGGTCTCGATGTGTTCGATTCTGAAACGGGAATCGTTCCTTCCATTCTTCTTCTTTGCATTCTCAAATGCATCGAGGGCCATGCGTATTCCACGATCCCCAATCGCATGGATATAGATCTGGAGTCCCGCCTTGTCCACCATGGCAACAACCTCGTTCAATCTTTCCTGAGTGAACGTGGGTGTTCCCGATGTGTCGGGTTTGGTCGTGTATGGCTCGAGCATCGCCGCGGTGTAGGACTCGACGACGCCATCGATGGCTATCTTCACCGCCCCGACCTTGAGCATGGGACCGTTGAACCTCTTGGACAACTCGACGATCCGATCGACATCTTCTTGGCTCGTGTTGGGGCCGATACTGAACGCGAAGCTGGTTCTCAACTTCAAGTCACCCTTCTTGAGCAACTCATCGTAGAGTTCGATTTCAGGAAGACTTCCATGTGCATTCTGGATGCTCGTGATTCCGAATTCATGCGCGTTTCTGAAGCCTCGTCGAAGCGCTTCCATCTCGAAATCCCTCGTCACAGGTGGAATGTGGCGGCTGATCAGACCCATCGCGCTTTCCTTCAGAGTCCCTGTCGGACGACCATCGGAATCTCGCACGAGCTCACCCCACCCCGTGAATTCCGTTTTCTCATTCACCCCGGCAATCTCGAAAGCCTTCGAATTCGCCCAAGCCGTGTGACCGTCGTACGCACGCAGGTATACGGGGCGATCCGCGACCACTGCGTCGATATCTCCCCTCAGCGGCAATCTACTGTCCGGAAAAATTCCGTACAGCCAACCGAATCCCGTTATCCAGGGGATGTCTGGGTTCGCGGCGGCGAAGTCCTTTATGAGTTTCTGCGCATCGGAAAGGGTCTTCGCGCCGCTAAGGTCGACTTGAAAAGCCGTCATCGAAGCCCCGAGGAAATGAACGTGTGAATCGTTGATTCCCGGCATCGCGAAGGCCCCCGCAAGGTCAATGACCTCGGTGGAACGTCCTGCGTAACGCCTTATCTGGGCATCGGTTCCCACCGCCACTATCTTGTCGCCTTTGAGTGCCACCGCACTCACATAAGGCCTCTGGGAGTCGCCCGTCCAAAACTTGCCGTTGACCATGATTCGGTCGGCGCGCGGAAACTGTGCTGTGACTGTGATGAGGAGTAGAAAAAAAGAAAGCAGGAGAGCGGGGATTCGTTTCATCATTGTTCCTTTCAATCTGCGCCGACGATGCTGTCGACTGTCTTCTTGTTCAATTTCCCTTTGTATTGCTCAGGTGGAATCTGCTTGTCGCGCCAAGCGTCGAGGTGACCGACTTGGTGCACACACTGGATGGTGCAGGTGGGAGCGCACCATTTCTCGGTGATGTACTCACGGTCCATGTCACCTTGGGTGTACTCATGTATGGAGATTCCCGGAGTGCCTCTCTGTTGGGAGCACCAACTGACTATTCCGTTTTCATCCACATAGAGATAGCGAGCCCCGGCTCTGCAGCGCCATTCATATTCCTTACCCTCGGCGAGATTGTCTTGGAACCAGTTCCACCTCGCATAGGACTTCGTGCCGAGCGCCTTGACCTGTTTGTATATTTCTTTTTCCTTGGGGCCAAGTGGCTTCAAAAGACCCATGCCATCGTGAATGACCCCCACCGTGGATGAGAATCCCAATTCCCGCGCACGACGGGCGATGGTCAGGGCGTCTTCGGGATGTTCGACCCCGCTGCCAAGAACCGAGTTTATGTTCACCTTGAACTTGGCATGTTCCTTCAAATTGACAAGTTTCGCATCGAGGACCTTGAGACTCTTCTTTGAGACCTCGTCCGGATTCACGTTGTCGATCGAGATTTGAAGGTAATCGAGACCCGACTCATTGAGTCTTTGAATCTTGTCAGGCTGGAAGTAATACCCGTTCGAAATCAATCCGGCGATCATGCCGTGATGACGGATTCTAGCGATGATCTCGAAAATCTCCGGGTGCATCATCGGTTCGCCACCGGAGATAGTCACGACCGAAGTTCCGAATTCAGCGAGTCTGTCGATGCGCTTCAACATCTCATCGACAGGGACGGGATCGCTCGTCTTATCGTACTCGTTGCAATAGGTGCAGGAGAGGTTGCATCGACGCATCGGGACTATATGGACGAGGACCGGATGGCTGGTCGAAGCGAACGCCCTCACCGTGTGGCGAACACCTCTGACGAATCTGCTGAATCCACTGGCTTTTGGCATACAGTCCCTTTGGTCAAGTAAGGAGGGATTATATTTCCTTACCCCTCCTAAGCAAAGCAAGGCTCGAATGAAACCCGGAAAAAAGCCCCTCCAGGAGGGGCTTCGAACAGAAGGAGGATTGCTCAATCCTTGATGATCTTGGTGCCTGGGGGGAACTTGAAATTGAAGTTCCTGGAGTCGATGGATTTGTTCTTGATCTCCCCCGTGATGAGAAGGGTCGTCGTGTCATTGTTCGTGGCGACGATGCGCGCTTGGACGGGCATGCCGCTCCCATCGATCCAAAGATCCGCTCGCTTGTATTGCGACCGCTCCTTCGGGGTGAGCTCTATTCTTGTCGTATTGATCCTGCCTGCATTGACCCTCTCAGGCCCGATCAACTTCACTGTGAAATTCGTTCTGAGCTGATCCCTGCTCATGCTGAGGAACGAGAGGGGACCTGCCGCGGCGGAATTCGATCTCGCACGGTCCACATTCCCCTCGTAGCCCTGTTTGAGCTTCGGACGGAACAACCTGTACTTGCCGCTCGAAACGACCAGGGTCTCGGTCACAGGCGAAGTCCATTCGATTCGAATGTTGGATTTCTTCCTGTCCTTTCCAGGGGTGTACCACACCCGACCTGAGTAAGTCGGGTCATTCTCCCGTATCTGAGCGTTGTACTTCGTCATCGTCACAGTCGCCTGGAGTGATGTGAGGTTGCGATTATGCGAATCCATGCGATCGAGTATCTGGTTGAGCTGCGTTTGGGAAAACACCGACAAAGCGGCCGCCAGAATGACGGCCGATACAACGAACTTCTTTGATCTCCTGACGCGGTGATTCATTTCTTCTCGACTTTTGACCTGACCTCCACCTCGAGCAGCTCGGTTCCGGATGCATCTTTGCGCTCCTTCACGGAAACTATCTGCACATCCGAGACTCCGATGAGGTCTCTGATTCCCTTCTCTACTTGGGACCTATCGATATCAGACGCTTTGACGACCACCACCATCGGTTTGGTTGCCGCGCGATCGGACTTTCTGAACCACTCATTGGGGGTGAGAAAAATGAAGGCGATTATGAAAAGACACAAGAGGTCGTACTGCCAGGTACCCCGCTCATATCTCCAGAGGATTATTTTCTTGATAGCACCGAACATCAGACTGTGGCGGCCATTTCTCCCTCGACGATCCCATCCCTCATCCTGATAATCCTCGAACACACCGCAGCGGCCTCTGGATTGTGGGTGATCATGATGATGGTCTGTCCCAATTTCCTGTTCAATTCCTTGAACATATCAAGCACTATCTCGGAATTCTCGGAGTCGAGATTCCCCGTCGGTTCATCTGCGAGAATGATCGCCGGATTGTTGATGACAGCACGCGCAAGAGCCACCCTCTGCTGCTCGCCACCCGAAAGCTCGACGGGTTTGTGGTGCATCTTGTCCTCGAGCTTCAGGAGACGCAGCACCTCGCGTCGCTTTTCAGTGCTCCCTTTTCCCGAGCCTTCGTGGATCTTCTCGGCAAGCTTCAGATTGCCCTCGGCGGTAAGGGTCGGGAAGAGGTTGAACCTCTGAAAGACGAAACCTATCTTTCGTCTTCGGATATCGGTCCTCTCCGCATCCGAAACCTTTGCCAGATCCTCACCGTCGATGATGATGGAGCCGCTGGTCGGGCTCAGCAATCCTCCGAGCAGGTGGAGCAAAGTGGATTTACCACAGCCCGAGGGGCCCATGATCGCCACGAATTCCCCTGATGCGACCTCGATGTTCACACCCTTCAAGACCGGGACATCCTGCTTCCCGACCTTGTAACTCTTCTTCAGCTCAATTGTTTTTAGGATCGCCTGCATGATTCGCTCAAGTCTCAAAGATTATCACAGCGAATACTCACTGATGAAAGAGCATTCCCGAGTCTCTTTGGGAAAACCGTGAAAACAGGGCTATCTGTTGTTCTGGAGGGACTTCAAGCGCTCGTCGAGGTCGATGACAGGCAGGTCCTTTTCATTGGTTAGCCTGAATACCTCAGGGTCGTATGTTCGCCCGATCGTGACGAACTCAGGTGACTGATATGAAAGTCGAAGCATGTACTTCTCCTTGGGCCTGGTGACCGCTATGCTGAGAGGCAGCTTCATCATCGTTTCACCGGAGGAGACATCCCCCTCGAGTCCGTAGATTATGTCGGCATCGATCTCGCCCTTGGAGTCGAAGATCTGCTGTCTCGCCAACCTTACGGTGCCGACCCTGTCGAACCAGAAGCGGCGGGAAATCTTCGATCCATCGGCGTCCCGGGAAATCTCATCTAGAAGGTAATAGCCTCTCATGACCCTGCGGATGGGCGACTTCTTCGGACTTGTCAGGTCCTCCTCGTCGACAAAGACGGAACTCATGACATAGGTGAAATTCTCATCGCTTATCGGACGCACCAAAACCGCTTCTGTGAAGTGCTGTGGCCGAACCTCTGCGAATGCGTTGACCTTCTCGACCAATTCCCTGTCCTGCCCCGACTCATCCGCGGACACCACCTTCTTGAGGGCGCTGTAGTCGGCCTTGTTGGTCCCGATTATGAACCTGCGATTCTTTCCCGACCCGCCATCATTCAGAATCGCCACGCTGAAGCGCTCGCCATCCGACGCCATCTGTGCGATATCGAGAGAGGTCACGGCGATCGGGGCTTGAATCTTGAGAAAGATGTTTGCCGGACGCTGCACGATCACCTCGCCATCAGCAGACCGATACTTCTCCGAAATTCCGAGTTCGGCAAACGAATTGTCCTCGAATCTCAGATCCATCTTGGCTCTGATCGAGTTCACAGCAGACAGGTGGGTAACGGATTTCTTCAAATCCTCTATCGATGCAGTCTCAGTGCGGAGAAGCAGCGGGCGACCCTTGTCGCGCTCCTTGATTATTCCGGAACAGCCGGAAACGAGAAGCAGTCCCGCAACGATCGGGAGGAGTGTCCAGTGCGATTTGATGCGTCGGGTCATTGATGAGAACGAGGATGCGGCTTCGGGCGATGGCCCATATCCCCGCATCCTCAGGTCACAGAAAAACTATTTTCCGATGAACGACCTTGTCAGGTAGTCCTGCATGGTGAAGGCGAACATTATCCCGAGCCAAAAGATGCTCGAGATGGCGGTGAGCCAGATCAGGCTCGACTGCCATCTGACATGCATGAAGTACAGCACGACGAAGGTGGTCTTCGTGAAGGCTATCGCCAAAGCGAGAAGCGTGTTGGCGCCCGGGAAATAGACATCAAGGTCCCAGAAGGAGGAGATGTAGGTGAACACCGTCCCCACGATCAATATTCCGAAGATGACAAGATAGCCGGGAATCCCGATATGCGAATCTGAATGGTTGTCTCCCATCACGCCTCCTTAATGTACCGCCAAAAAGTGCCTTCCGAGCAAATAGAGCAACGGGAAGAGGAAAATCCAAACTATGTCCACGAAGTGCCAATAGAGACCCGACATCTCGACAGGAGAGAAATACTCGGACGAGTATGTCCCGATCCATGCCTTGAATCCGAGCCACGCCATGATTCCGAGACCGATGATCATGTGCAGGGCGTGGAGGCCCGTCATCGTGAAGTAGATCCAATAGAACGCCTGAACCTTGTTCCTGAATTTGTCAGGATCTATCTCGCCGTTCGTGAAATACGCCTGCTTCTCCGCGTCGGTAAGATACCCCTTTGCGTTGGCCATCACCGCGAGGCTTACATCTGTCCATTGAAAAACTCCATGTGGGTTCACATAGGGCTTTCCACTGTCCCCGGCAGCCTCAACACTGACCTCGAAAGGCAGAGCAGATGAGGACTTCTCAGCGACCGGAGCCTCGCCTATCGGTGTCCTCTTGTTCAATCCCGCCACGGGCACGAGTCCCTTGTTGTATTTTCCGGTGTACTCCACGGCTTTGACTCCGAGGAACACGGAACCGAAGAGCATCGTCAGCACGATCATCACGACCTGCATCATCCGATTGCTCTTCTGGGCGTAGTAGACCGCCAATGCCATCGTCAAACTGCTGACGATGAGAACGAGGGTGTTGAGACCTCCCCAAAAGGGATCGAGGCTGTTGCTCCCAGCCGCGAATGCCATCGGATACCAGGACCTGAAGACCAGATAAACGAGAAACATCCCGCCGAAGAACATGATTTCCTGGGCGAGGAACATCCACATCCCGATGGACGCCGATTCCTGTTGCTGCCCCATATCCTCGAACTGATGCTGCAGTCCGGGCGGATGATAGTGATCGTGATTGTCTGCGTGACTAGCCATTTGTTTTTATGCCGGCCTGAGTGCCGGAGAGATTGTTGCCTAGGCAGTCGGAGCTTTCTCGAGTTCCTTCTTCGCCTTTTCCACATCCAGTCCGGCCGCAGGACCGAACTCATAAGCTTCCCAGGTGACCATGGGCGTCTCCTCGAAGTTCTCGGTCACCGGCGGACTTTGCGTCCTCCACTCGAGACCGGGAAGCAACCATGGATTGCCCGGAGCCTTTTTACCCCAGATCAGGGAGTGCGTCAGATAAACGACGGGAGCGATGAATCCGACTGCGAGCACCGAGGCCCCCGCACTCGAAAGAATATTCAGAACCTGGAACTCCTCCGGATACGCCGCATATCTCCTGGGCATTCCCAGATATCCCAGCACGAACTGAGGGAAGAACAGCAGGTTGAAACCTATGAAGACCACCATCGAGGAGATCTTGCCCCAGAACTCGGAATACATCCTCCCTGTCATCTTCGGCCACCAGAAGTGGATTCCACCGAGGTATCCCATAACCGTTCCACCCACCATGATGTAGTGGAAGTGGGCGACCACGAAATATGTATCGGTGAGATGGATATCCAATCCAGCCGTTCCAAGGAAGAGCCCCGTGAGCCCCCCCACGAGGAAGAGCCCGAGGAATCCGAGAGCGTAGACCATAGGTGTATCCCACCTGATCGAACCCTTGTAGAGCGTGGCCGTCCAGTTGAAGACTTTGACCGCCGACGGAACGGCGACGACCATTGTCAGGAACGAGAACACGAGCCCCGCGTAAATCGACTGCCCGCTGACGAACATGTGGTGCCCCCAAACGAGGAAGCCGATGACCGCAATCGCGATGCTCGAGAAGGCCACGAACTCGTAACCGAAGATGCGCTTCCTCGAAAAGTTCGCGATCAACTCGCTGATGACTCCCATGCTCGGGAGAATCATGATGTACACGGCGGGGTGCGAATAGAACCAGAAGAGGTGTTGGAAGAGAATCGGGTCTCCGCCTATCGCCGGATCGAAGATTCCGACCTTCGCGATTCTCTCGAGAGCCAACAGAAGAATGGTCGTTGCGATCACGGGAGTGCCGAGCACCATGATCAACGCGGTCGCGTAATGCGACCAGACATACAAGGGCATCCTGAACCAGGTCATCCCGGGCGCACGCATCGTGTGGATGGTCACGATGAAGTTGATACCCGTCAGAATCGACGAGAACCCGATGATGAACGCCCCGAGACCCGTCGCCACCACGTAGCTGCTCGAGAAGGTCGTGCTATAGGGGGCATAAAAAGTCCATCCCGTGTCGACTCCTCCCTGCATGATCGCCCACACAGCGAGCAATCCACCCGCCATATAGAGATACCAGCTGAGCAGGTTGAGTTTCGGGAACGCGAGGTCCTTGGCCCCGATCATCAAGGGGATGAGAAAGTTTCCGAGAGTCGCCGGAATGGCTGGGATCAGGAACAGGAACACCATGATGATCCCGTGGGCGGAGAAGACCTTGTTGTAGGTCGCCGCGTCGAAGAGATCGCTCTGAGGCGTAAGCAGTTCGAGCCTGATACCTGCGGCGTAGATTCCACCGAGCAGGAAGAAGAACGACACGCTCAGCAAATAGAGGATCGCGATCCTCTTATGGTCCCTCGTGAGCAGCCACGAGGATATGCTGTACCCGTTGTTCAGGTAATGCTGTTTATCTTTGTTTCCTGCACTCTGCATTGCTTCCTGGTTTTCCATATCGATAACCTTACTTTCCGACTGTCTTCAGATCCGTCACTTCGCAGCAACGGTTCCGGCTTCCAAAGATTTGATGTAGGCGATGAGTGCGACCAGCTGGTCCTCTGTGACCTGTCCCTTGAAGGACGGCATGATCGGCTGATATCCCTCGACGATCTGTCCGCTCGGATTAAGAATCGAATTCCTGATGTATTCCTCGTTCCTCGTCAGAGTCTGCCCGTTGGTCAACTTCACTTCCTTGCCGAAGGCGCCGGCGAGGTTCGGCCCTCTCGCACCGCTCTGCGCGCCATGGCAGGAAGCGCAACCCAATTTCGTGTTGAAGAGCTGATTGCCCAGCTGCACGGGGGTCTGCGCACCCGCACTTCCCGCGAGCCAGTCATCGAAATCCTTCTGGGGCATCACGTTCACCCAACCGATCATCCCCGAGTGGTTCAGACCACAGTACTCCGCACAGTACATCCGATAGCGGCCCGGCTTGGTCGCCTCGAACCAAAGTGACGTGTAGCGACCAGGCACGACGTCGGCCTTGGTTCTGAAGGTCGGGAAGTAGAGGTCGTGGATCACGTCCTCGGTCGTCATCACGAGTTTGATCCTCTTTCCGACAGGAACGTTCAACTCGTTGATCTGTCTCTGGCCGGTTCCATGCTGGAACTTCCACATCCACTGCTTTCCGACCACGTAGATTTCCGTGGCGTCAGCCGGAGTCCTGTAAAGATTGAAGAAGACGTAGGCTCCGCCGACGAATATCGTCATCGCGATCACGAATGGAATCACCGTCCACGTCAGTTCTAACAGCATCGATCCGTGGATCGGTGCTCCTTCGGCGAATCTCTCCTTCTCGCGGTACTTCACCGCGAAGAAGAAGATCGCGAGCGCGCATCCGATTCCAAAGAACAGGCACACGGCGAGGATGTAGAAATATAGAGCATCCACCTGCCACGCGAACGATGACGCCTGCTCAGGAAACAACGGTATCCATGAATTCTGTTGCATAATCTCCAACTGCCCTGCCCCGATGATCGGGAATCTTCAAGGCATCCCTCTCTAAACAGCGGGGGTTCCCTTTCTCTTGTTGCGTTGCCAGAAAAATATCCACATGGCGATGATTCCCAGAAGCACCGCGACTCCAAAAACCCTGATCACCGTGAGGACCGCGAGTCCGTAGGTCCCAGTCGCCGGGTTGTAATGAAAACAATAAAGATAGAGCTGTTCAGCCAGACTGCCTATCTTTTCCTCCGCCGATTCCATGATTGCGAATTTCAAATCTCTCGGCGGATAGTCGATGCCGTATAGATACCTGGAAATCAATCCCTGCGGGGTGATGACCATGACCGCACCGGCATGCGCGAACTGATTCGTCGCATCGTCCCAGTAGTAATTGAATCCGAGCGACTTGGTGACCTTGTCGATCTCGGTCTGGGATCCGGTCAGAAAATGCCATCCGCCCTCGCTGCCGGGCCTGCCGTATCTCGCGACATAGGCATCCTTCTTACTCTTGACGAGTGCGGACTTTCCGTCCTCGCGGGCGTCAAAGCTCAATGCGATGACGTCGAAGTCCTTGCCCGCATCGAGGGATATTCCCTTGAGCGAACCTGTGAGTCCGTTCAACACCTCGGTGCAGAGCATCGGGCATTCGTAGTAGACCAATGCGATGACGACCGGTCTCCCGCGCCCGAAGTAATCACCGAGCCGAACCTTGTTGCCGTTCTCATCTGAAAAGATCGCATCGAGCGGAAGTGGCTGATTGAGCTTCTGATCGATGGACACGCTCTTGAGAGCCGGGGGAAGTCCCTTGCTCTCGACGGTCTTGCCCGGCTCGTAGGCTCTGGGCGAGTACAGCGGTGAGTTGTAGTGCTCCACCTGCTGTGCGTTAGTCGCGACATCAAGCGACACAAACAAAACGAACAGGAACGCCAGTCTGCAAACAACGACAGCTGATTTTCCGTTTCTCATCTCGAACCTCCCCGACCACCACGGTCGGATGAAACTACTTCCTCTTGTCCACGCGGAGACGACCGGCGCTCGCGTATGAATAGAAACTGCTCGCTTCATCGATGGCCGCCTCGGTCAAGACGCCCGACCGACTCAGACTCTTCTCCGCATGCATCTTCAGAAGCTCGGCCTTCGACTCCTCGATCGGCTTCGATATGACGAGGTTCGGATTAGACTTGTCTCTCTTTCCGTCTCGAAGCCAGCTGTTCCATATCTTTTCAAGCTCGCGATACTCAGCCTGCGGAATCTTCAACTCGAGATTGATTCGACCATCCGGGCCATCGACCCCGAAACCGGGTGCACCCTGCAGTCTCGGCTCGGGTGGAAGGCGTTCCTCCCCCATGAGCGCGAGCGGCTGCTTCTGCTCCTCATCGATCGCCGCCTTGTCTTCCTCCAAGACGAGCATCAGAGCCCACATCAATGCGAAGGAGACGACGATCAGAAGCAGGAGGCCGATTCCGAAGAAAACTATCCCCCGCATCCCGATGAGATTCTTCTCGTAGGTCTTACCGCCAGTCGTCGCTGAACCGTGATTCGTGTTAGCCATAAAAATCAACCGAGTTTCGGTCTCAAATCCTAGATACTAATGTCCCTTGCCATGCTCGATCGCGTCCTCGAGCAACGGATCCATTATCGGCATCATCGGTCTCTTCTGGAGTTCACCGAAGAAGGACCAGAGCCATATTCCACCAACCGCTATCGGTCCCACCAGATAGAGAATCCAGAAGACATCGAAAGCCGTGCCCGCCGCCGTCGCATTCGGATTCGGCGCTATGTGATAGAGGAAGTCCAGAAGTCTCATCAGAAGAATGAACACCGCGATCATCGCCAGGTACTTCGCATTCCTCTTGATGTCCCGCGAGAGGAGAATCAGGAACGGAACCGCGAAGTGGAAGATGATCAAGAGAATGCCGATCACGCCCCACGCACCCTCCATCCTTCTGAGATACCAGGGGGTCTCCTCCGGAATGTTGCCGGACCAGATGATCAGGAACTGCGAGAAGTTGAAGTAAGCCCACACCATGACCAGGGCGAGCATCAATTTTCCTATGTCATGAAAATGCTTCTTGCCGAGGACCCTGTTGAGCGGCTCCTTGTCAGACAGCGCCGCGAACAGCGCGATGACGAACGAGAAGCATCCCAACGCCCAGCTGATCACATAGAGCAATCCCCAAATCGTCGAGAACCAGTGCGGGTCGAGTGTCATCGTCCAGTCGATGGCCGCGAAACTCACCACGATCGCATAGATTACGAGCGACGGTCCGGAGAACCTCGAGGCCGACTCGAGATGCTTTGCGGCATCGGTGTAGTTCGTCGAGGCGTCCATGCGCGCCGACCAACGGTTCAGCAGGAATTGCATCACCCATAGCAGGATGAAATATCCGATGGCTCTCAGACCCCATCCCTCCCATGTGAGATACCAACCGCGCCAATCGACGATTCTGTCTCCCACCGCACCCTGCCACTGATACAGGTAACTCACGCCCGCCAGGATCGGAATGAAGAGGATGAAGATCACGGGCAAGGTCCTAGAACAGGCCTCGACCGTTCTTCTGATGACGATTCCCCAGGCCCCCCCGGTCAGATATTGAAGGTGGAGGATTCCAAGACCGCCGATTCCGATGCCTCCCCAGAAGACGAGTCCGAGAAGCCATGATCTGAGCACCTGCTCACGCTCATCAGGCACGAGCAGTGCGATCGCGATCATCGCCAACGTCGCGAAACCGCCGAGACCGAGAGCGACCGTTTTCCAACGATCTATGACAGCCGGAGCTTGATAAGATGAATTCGACATAATCTAGTTGGCTCCTCCCGCGACGGCCTCACCCGTTTGCATCGGAGCCGATGCGGCGGTCTTCATGTCAGGATTCTGACCGAGTTGCAGAGCCCTGATGTATGCCACGATCGCCCATCGATCCTTGACCGGGATCGAGGATGCGTAGCTGCTCATCCTGCCGACTCCGTTTGAAATCACATAGAAGAAGTGACCGACGGGGGCGTTGCGCAGACGATCGTCGTTGAAATTCGGAAGCGGTGCCTGACCCGGGGTTACAAATCCCCTTCTGACGATCATTCCGTCCCCTTCACCGAGCGTGCCGTGACAGACACCGCAGAAGATCTTGTACCTCTCTTCACCGCGATCGAGCAGTGCCTTGGTCACCGGGATCGGGAACTCCGTCACCGCATTAGGGGTGATCGTCGCGCCCGAAGGAGCCGGGCCATTGGTGGTCCCGTCGACTAGCCCGGTGTAAAGGGCCTTGTCCGATTTCAGATAACCCCTTGCGACGGTCCCCGGCTCGAAGTCACGGGATGCTCGCTTGTCCGCGAAGAAATTGCTTTCCTTGTAGGGCTTGTAGCGTGGCTGGTCCTGCATGTCCGAACGACACCCGGCTCCGACCCCGACGACTGCAAGCATCACTGTGAGCAGAAGGCTAGTCCTCGACATCGTACACCCCCTGCGGTTTCAGATTTTCCATGAATTTCTTGGTTTCCGCGTAGTCGAATCTGTCATCGGATGATTCGATCACGAGGAAGAACTTCTCCCGCGTCGCCAATGCGAAGCGTTCGACGTTGAAGACCGGGTGATAGGGCCTCGGCAACCCGTTCAGGAACAGCATCCCGAACACGGCCACGAAGGCCGCCAAGAGAATCGTCAACTCGTAAGCTACTGGCACGAATGCCGGAATGCTGAGGAAGGGTCGACCTCCCACGTTGAGCGGGTAGTCCAGCACGTGGACGAAATACTGCAAGCCGATTCCCGCGAACAGACCCGCCACTCCACCGCCGAAAACGAGATAAGGAAGAATGCTTCTCTTGATTCCGAGCGCATCGTCCATTTCGTGGATCGGAAACGGCGAGAACCCGTCCGTCTTCGTGTATCCGGCTTCGCGAACCTTGCGCGCGGCCTCGACGAGCTGCGTCGGGGTATCGAACTCTGCCATCAATCCGTAGATGTTCTTGTCCATAACAATCTTCATCTGCCGTCACGCCTGGGCGTCACGACTGAAATCGGAGCTACTCCGATTTCCTCTCGCCTCCTTCATGCGAATGGTCGCCGTGATGTCCGCCCTCCACCTTCGCGTCCGGAAGAAGCGTGCGCACCTCGAAGATCGAGATGATCGGCAGGAACCTCACGAACAGATAGATCAGGGTGAAGAAGAATCCGATGGTGCCTATGAACATTGACCAATCGAACACGGTGGGCGAGTACATCGCCCATGACGACGGAAGGAAATCCCTGTGGAGACTCGTCACAATGATGACGAAACGCTCGAGCCACATTCCGATGCTGACCACCACGGAGATTGCGAACAGCCAAAACTCGCTTTCCCTGAAGCGCTTGAACCAAAGGAGCTGGATCGAGAGGCCGTTGCACAGAATCAAGAGCCAGTAGGACCACCAATACGGTCCCTCCCACACCCTGTTCTTGATCATGAAGAATTCATAGATGCTCGCGCTGTACCAACCGAAGAAAGCCTCCATCGCGTAGCCGTAGCAAACTATCAATCCCGTTGCCAACATGATCTTGCCCATGTAGATCAGATGCTGGTCCGTGATGAAATCCTTCATGTTGTACCAATGCCTGAGGGGGATGCACAGAATGAGCACCATCGCGAATCCCGCGAAGATGGCACCGGCGACGAAATAGGGTGGGAAGATGGTCGCGTGCCATCCGGGCAACTGCGCAACCGAGAAGTCGAAGCTGACGATCGAGTGGACCGAAAGGACGAGCGGCGTCGAGAGGCCGGCGAGGAGAAGATATGTGATCTCGTACCTGTGCCAATGTCTCGCAGACCCTCTCCATCCCCAGGAGAGGAGGCCATACACGAAACGAAAGATCTTGTTCTTCGCCTTGTCACGCAGAGTGGCGAGGTCGGGAATCAATCCGACGTACCAGAAAAGCAGCGACACCGTCGCGTACGTCGAGACCGCGAACACGTCCCACATCAGCGGACTGCGGAACTGCGGCCACATCCCCATGGTGTTCGGGTATGGAAACAGCCAATAGGCCAACCAGGGACGACCGGTGTGGAGAAGTGGATACAGACCTGCGCAGGCGACCGCGAAAAGTGTCATCGCCTCGGCGAAACGGTTGATGGATGTTCTCCATTTCTGGTTCAAGAGAAGGAGGATCGCGGAGATCAAAGTTCCCGCGTGTCCGATTCCGATCCACCAAACAAAGTTGATGATGTCGAAAGCCCATCCGATCGGCTGGTTGTTACCCCAGATCCCGATTCCCTTGTAAACGAGGTAGACGACCGAGAAGAGCAGCATCTGGGCGACGATGAACGCGATGCCGAATCCGACGAACCATCCGAACGGAGTCGTCTTCTTCAACGTCACATCGCTGATCTTGTCGGTGACCGAAGCGAGCGTGTGCTCACCCTCCACCATCGCGGGACGAAGTTTCGATTGAACCTCTTTCAATTCCTGCATAACTGTTCCAATGAACCGGACCTTCTAAGGCCCTTCCCAAATGAGCCTCTTACTAGTGTCCGCCTTCCTGCGCCTTCTTCTCCTTCTTCTTGGGAGCGACGTAGTCGGGCATGTTCTTGTTCTGATTTTTGAGCCCGGCGAGGTAAGTCGTCCTCGGCTGGGTGTTCAAATCGTACAGAACAGTGAAATTGCGTTTGTCGGTCTTGTGTTTGGAAACCTGACTTTCCTTGTCGTTGAGATTGCCGAAGACGATCGCTTCGGTCGGACACACGGACTGGCATGCAGTCACGACCTCGCCGTCACGGACCTTGCGCCCCTGCTTCTCCGCCTCGATTCTCGCGAAGGCGATTCTCTGGGTGCAGTACGTGCACTTCTCCATGACACCTCGGCTTCGAACCGTCACCTCGGGGTTCCTCATCAACTTGTACTGAGGCGTGTCCCAATCCTGATAAAGCATGAAGTTGAATCTTCTGACCTTGTAGGGACAGTTGTTGGAGCAGTACCTCGTTCCAACGCAACGGTTGTAGACCATGTCGTTGAGTCCTTCAGCGCTGTGTACCGTCGCATGGACCGGGCACACCGGCTCGCATGGAGCCAGCTCGCACTGCTGACAGAGCATCGGCTGGAAGTTCGGTCCCGTCGGGTTCTCAGCGGTTCCGCCGTAGTAGGCGTCGATCCTCATCCAGTGCATCTCACGGCTCTTTTCAATCTGTTCCTTACCGACGACCGGGATGTTGTTCTCCGACTGACACGCGATCACGCATGCGTTGCAACCGACGCACGAGTTGAGGTCGATGGCCATTCCCCACTTATAGTTCTCCGAGTACATCTTCTGGTACTCATCTGTGGGATACATCGAGAGACTGTAGTAGTCGTTCTGCTTTCCAAGAGTCGGATCCTCATTGAAAGCGGCGAGGTCGAAGACCTGGAGAATCTGCTTTTCTCTACCTTGGATGTTGAAGTGGGTCTGGGTCGAGGCGACTGTCATCTTCTCTCCCGACGCCTTGATCTCGGATATCACGCCGAAGTCGGGGTTCGCCGAAGTCCTGACATCGAAGACACTGTAGCCGAGACCAGTGCCAACGCGTCCCGCACGCTTGCGTCCGTAGCCCATGAAAAGCGTTATTACATCATCGGGTTGACCGGGCTGGATCCACATGGGGACATCTTTTCCGATCTCCAATCCGTTGATCTTGATCTTCACTCCGTCCGAGAGGAGATTTCCTCCCATCGTGTTGATGAAGCTGGTTCCCTGACCTCCACCGGCGAGTTCCTCGGGATCCCTGCCAGACTGATTGAAACCGAGACGCTGGGCTGTTTTCGGACTGATGTACGCGACGTTCTCCCATGTCGTCTTCGTCAGAGGTTTCGGAACCTCTTGGAGCCAACCGTTGTTCGCAAACCTTCCATCGTAGACGCTCGGATCCGGAAGAATCGAGAACTCGAGTTCTCCGGACTTGGTGGTCGAGGTCGGAAGGGATCCGATGAACACGCCGTTCACGGCGGGCGTCTTCAATGGCAACGCCGAACCCGCGATGAATCCGTCATGGACGGATTTTCTCCACTTGTCCTCGAACGTCGTGAGGCCCGCGACATCGAATGTCTGGGTCTTCCAGAAATCCTGCACGACATCGATGTCCTTCTTCTCGAAGTTCTCTTTGAAGAAGAGCTGAAGAACCTCATGGACGCTCTTGCCCTGGTACAGAGGTGCAATCAGCGGTTGCGCGATCGCGACTGTGCCGTCGAAAGTTCTCGTGTCGGTCCATCCCTCGAGATAGTGCTTCGCATGCACGTGCCACTGACACAGCTCGGCAGTTTCGTCGTAGTGCTCGCCGAGATGAATCCTCAGTTGGACTTTCTCAAGGCGTTTCTTGTCGAGCTTGATGTCAGCCGGAGTGTTGTAAACCGGGTTGCCTCCGAGAATGACCAGCGCCTTGACCTGTCCGCCGTCAATCTCCTTAACCAGCTCGCGCAGCTGTTCGGTCTGAGCCACATCGGCCTTCTCCACAGTCGGATCCGTGTAGACCACCGTGTTGCCGTTCGCGCCGAGAGTCTCATTGATGGCGTGGACCAGCGCCTGTGTCTCGGGACGATGATTGTCTCCGATCATGACCAATGCGCGACCTCTGTTCTCGACGAGGTCCTTGGCCATCTCAGCAATCCATTTCTGATTTGATTTGTATGACGAGGTGACACCCGCCACGCCGACCGCAGCCGCGACCGCCTTGACGATCTCGAGGACCTCGCTCGGCTTCACTGCGATGCGGTGATCCGCTTTGGCTCCGGTCAACCCCGCTGTGGATTCGATGGAGTAGAGACGGTTGATGTTGTTCTTCTCATCGGAGTGATATTTCCTCTTCTTGGCGAAGTCCTTCATGTAGCGGACATTGAAGCCTGAGAAGACGTCGGCATCTATCGCAAGAACACGGTCGGCGGCGTCGAGTCTGTAAACGACGTTGTGCGGTGCCCCGAAAGCCAATCGCGTGCCACCGAGAACGTTGTCCTTGTTTATCGGCTCATATTGATACCACTTCGCGTTCGGAAGTTCCGCGAGCAGTCTGCGGAACTGATCGATCAAGGTTGGTGACACTATGGTTTCGGTGAGGAACCTCACACCGGCACCACCCGTCGAACCGACCTCCTCAACCATTGCCCTGACCTGGTTCACGAATTCGAGCCACGTCTTGGACGTTCCGCGGAACCTTATCTCCTGCGAGCGATCGGGATCGTAAAGGTTCAGGAGACTCGCCTGTGTCAGCACATCGGTCGCTCCGAGGCTTCCCGGGTGCTCAGGGTTTCCCTCTATCTTCGTCGGTCTTCCCTCGTTCGATTTCGCAAGGATTCCAATCGAACTTCCCGAGAGCGTCATCGATGTCGCAAAGAACATCGGCTTTCCCGGAATCAGATCTTCAGGCTGATTGACGTAGGGGATGATACGTTCGGTCGGCTGAACAACGCAGCCGGTCAGTCCCGCAAATGCGAGGGAGGCGCCCATCACTTTGAGGAAGTTCCTGCGATTCAGGGAGTTGTCCCATTCCTCTGCGTGAGCCGGATACTCCCGTTTCACGAACTCCTCGAACTCGGGGGCATCGACATACTCCTCGATGCTTCGCCAATATTCCTTGCCGCTCTTTCCGAGAACTCTTTCCCTCAGGGATGCGAAGTTCGGTGTGCTTTCCTTGCTTGCCATTTTTCCTCTCAGTTGACGATCCTTGCTAATTCCGAAACACCTGCAACTACCTGTGACACGTCGAGCAGCTCGTCAGGAGCGATCTGCTTCTGAGAGTCTTGATCTTCGCATCGACTTCCTTCTGTTGAGCGGGGGTGATGTCAGCCGGGTTCCATGAAGTGTTGAAAATCTCCGATGCAGGTCGGACATGTGGTGCGGGATCCTTGTGGCATGAAAGGCACCACTCCATCTGCAATGAATTCGCCTGGAACACCGCGGGCATGTTCGCGACGTCGCCGTGGCACGAGGCGCATCCGATTCCCTTCGCTACGTGAATGCTGTGGTTGAAGTAGGTGTACTCGGGCAGGTCGTGGACCCTTACCCATTCGATCGGTTTGTTCTGCGCATAGCTGTCACGGACGATCTGAAGGTAGGGACTGTCGTTCCAAATCTGGCTGTGACATGCCATGCATGTCTGGGTCGGCGGCATTCCTGCAGATGAAGACGTCTCGACTGCCGTGTGACAGTACCTGCAATCGATTCCGTCGTCACCGACATGGTGTTTGTGACTGAACTGCACAGGCTGCATCACTTCTTCGTATTGACCGGTGATGTAGGACGATCTCGACAACTGCGTGAAGACGAAACCCGCGATCGCTGCGACGAGAACGGCTGCAATTAAACTGGCTTTTGCGACGTAGTTTGCTGACCGCTTGAATAGTTGTGCCATCGGATTTTTGGATTTGGAACATCGAACACGACCTCGACGAATCTTCGCTCCGAGGTCGTGGACTTTTTACTGCTTCAATAAAGATTATGATTGCCGCAGGCTTGAATGAGGTTGATCCCGCCTCCTTACTTCCAAGCCGAACAAATCATTCACCTAACTCCTTAAGAAAATAAGCACTTTTTGCTTTCTCTGCAACTTCAGACGGCATTAGAAGAGATAATGAATGAAAAAAGTTGACCTTCGACTTCCACACCTGTCAGGTAGGAAGCACCCCTCGACTCGCAAGGCGGAATTCGGTCGCAAAAAGACCTCTCGAGGAAAAGATTCCACTCTCGGTGTTACGGTTCTTTGACTATCAATTTGGCGAACAGATACTCTGAACAAACTGAAAATCGAGGCGCTCGTCTTCGCATGTTATGGAACAACTTTCCGAACTCATAGAACAATTCGGCATTTACGCAGTCTTCATACTGAGTTCGGTCGAGGGCGACATGACGCTTCTGGTGTCAGGGGTCATGGCGAATGCCGGTTTCTTCGGTGAATACGGCTTTTGGAAGGTATTTGCGGCGGGGACTCTTGGTGGAATGGCAGGTGACCTCGTGGCCTATTTCATCGGACGATTGGCCCATGAAAAGGCGAAACAATACCGTTTTTACAGTGCGATACAGCCGCGGGTGGAGAAATTGATCAGCAAGTTCGGCACCACCGCCCTCATTCTGTCGAAGTACATCTATGGGATCCGATCCGGTGTCTGCCTATTCTACGGCATCGCTAAAATGCCCTTCCATCGATTTCTCATCCTCGACGCGATAAGTTGTGCTCTGTGGGTGCTTGTTTTAGCTGGTTCAGGGTACTTCTTCAGTAGTGCAGTCAGGACTTTCTTCGAGGATTTCGGATTGGCATTGGTCGTCGTGCTGATCGTCGTCATTGCGGCCCTTTATCTGGTTGAACGATACTGGTTGTCCCAGAAGGTCGAGGAGGCGGATTCAGAGACCCTCGACATAATCGGCGACAAGATCAATGCCATCGAGGACGTCGCTCAAGAGAAACTCCATGAGATCGGTGAGAGGCTTCATTTATCGAAACCAACCCGGAAGGATGACAATTCGAAGACCGATGAGGGATAAATATAGAGCTAACCCTAATGTTTACATGGCTTTCGGCTTCTTGAAACGCTAAACGCCACTATCGGGATGATATCACTATTTGTTATAGTACCTATAAGCATTACTTCCTATCAAACCATTGGAGACTGATTCTCTGTGATAATCGAAACTTCTGCCCCAACCAGGGTCGACCTCGCCGGAGGCACCATCGATATTCCCCCTCTCTTTCTCTTCCACGAAGGAGCCGCAACGGTGAACTTCGCGATCTCGTTGAAGGCTCATTGCCGAATCGAGACCCGAGATGACGCGAAGATTCGTCTGGAATCCGATGACCGCGGTGTCGGCTTCGAAATCGATCTGACAGAGATCGGTTCGCTCAAGGACGAGCCGAAATTAGAACTGCTCTCCAAACTCGTTTACTTCTTCAAGCCCGATGTCGGATTCACGATGACGACGAGGAGCGAGGTCCCAGCAGGGGCGGGTTTGGCCGGATCATCGACCTTGAACATCGCATGCATAGCAGCTCTGAACCGCCTCGTCGGCGACAGATACCCAGAAGACCGATTCATTCCGATTGCCGCGGCCGTGGAATGTCAGGTGATAAAAGTTCCGACGGGATATCAGGATTATTATTCGGCACAATACGGAGGAGTCGCAGCGATACATTTCGGGCCCGAGGGCATGCGTCGGGAACAGCTCGCCACCGACCAATCGGAACTCGAGCGCAGGATCGTCATCTGCTACACAGGCGAGCCGAGAAATTCGGGCACCAACAATTGGGAGATTACAAAATCCCATATCGATGGTGACAAGGAGATATTCTCCATCTTCGATTCCATACGTGACACCGCGGTCGCTGTGAGGAGTCAGATCCTGTCCAAGGATTGGAATGGTCTTGGAAAATCTCTTAGCAACGCACATCCCAATCGAAAGCGTCTCAGTCCCAACATGACGACGCCGCAGATGGATCTGCTAATCGAAACCGCGCTGAATAACGGAGCACTCGCAGCGAAGGTCTGCGGAGCCGGAGGCGGCGGTTGCATCGCCTTCTTCTGTGAAGATGGTGGCAAGGAAAGGGTCGAGAAGGCTCTCGCTTCAATGGATGGAGCGGAGATTCTTGCTTGGAAAATCAGCAATGAGGGCGTCCTCCTCCGGGAGACGCGCAAATAGAAGACGAAAGGGGGAGCTCATGAAGATTTTAGTCTCGCTTGTATTGATATTCGCCGGGTCGGTCACCGCCCTCGCACAATTCGGTAATTCCGATCAGGGTTACATGAGATTGGTAAACTCTTCCGAGAACTTCAGAAGAGCGACATCCGATCTCGCGAATCGGACGGGACAGGATCTCCTGCGTGGTTTCGGAAAGCAACGTGCCGAGATCGAGACCGCCTTCCTCGCACAACAACTCGATGCGAGCGCGAATCTATTCTCCGAGATGGTTCGGTCGAGACGGAGCATGAATGAACTCAGGGACGCCGCCGCAGTTCTGAATCAACTGATGAGTCGGGCTCCTGGAATCTCTCCATATTTCAACCTTTGGATGAACGCGAGGTCTGCTTTGAACGAGGTGGATCGAGACCTGTCCTCCGGAAATCAAGGTGGTGGCAATTTCCCTGACAACCGACCGGCTCTCGGGACCATGTTCTGGAGAGGAAATGTGGACGACAGGATCTGGATCATCGTCCGTGGCAGAGAATTCGAAGTGAGAACCGTCTCCGGCCAGAGCCTCGGATCGGGCAATGCACGATTCACCTCTCCGATGCCGAACCGAAATGTCGAACTCACCGCGATCAAACGACAAGGGCGTGGCGACGTCCGGGTGATCCAGCAGCCATCGCGCTTCAATAACTGGGAGGGGATCATCGAGGTCTTCGATTCCGGAAGCGGTGCACGCAACTACGAGATAGACATCGTCTGGAGATAACCGGCTCCCAGGACAAATGAAAACCGCGGGCCTGAAAGCCCGCGGTTTCCTTTTTCAACAGACCCCGTCCGATCAAACTCCCTGGATGTGCGAGGCGAGACTCCTGAAAAGCTCCCTGCCGTCGCTCGACCCGAGCAGATCCTCACAGGCGCGCTCCGGATGCGGCATCATTCCGAGGACATTGCCAACACGGTTGCAGATGCCGGCGATGTTGCCTCTCGCGCCATTCGGATTAGCGGCGTCCGTGATATTCCCCTCCTCGTCGCAATAACGGAAAACTATCTGACCGTTCGCCTCGAGGTCTCGATAGGTCTCGTCGTCACAAGTGTAGTTGCCTTCCGCGTGGGCGATCGGTATCGAGAGGACATCTCCGGAATCATACTGCCCCGTGTAGGCTGTGCCGGAATTCTCAACCCTCAAATTTATGTGCTTGCAGATGAAGTGAAGACCTCTGTTCCTTATGAGAGCCCCGGGGAGCAGGCCGGCCTCGCAAAGAATCTGGAATCCGTTGCATATTCCAAGAACGAAGCCCCCACGCGCCGCGAACTCCTTCAGAGAATTCATGACGGGCGAAAATCTTGCCAACGCACCTGCACGCAGATAATCCCCGTAGGAGAATCCGCCCGGTACGATCACCGCATCATAGGCCGAGAGGTTCGTTTCCTTGTGCCAGATGAAATCAACGGGCTGACCCACGTGTTTGGAGATGACGTGGTAGGCATCGTGGTCGCAATTGGATCCCGGGAAAACGATTACACCGAATTTCATAAATTCACCCTGTGTGGGACTGCTGTCACAAGTCTATTCGATCTCGACGCGATAATCCTCGATGACGGGATTTGCCAGAACATCCTTGGCGATCTTCTCGGCGCTCTCTTGGGCCTTCGCGGAATCCACCGAGGGTTCGAAGACTATCTCGAAGTACTTCCCCTGTCGGACATCGGCGATGCCGCCGAAGCCCAACGACTCGACCGAACCGTGGATCGCTTTGCCCTGCGGATCCAAGACCCCGTTCTTCAATGTCACAAAAACTTTTGCTTTCATACTGGCCAGCTCCTGAGTTTTGAGAATTCTAGCTTTTTATTCCGCAAAAAGCCCGAGACAAAGAACAAAGCCCTTGTGGAAATTTGTTGCAACAAAACTCAAATGTGTGTTAGTTTGACGCAGTTTTCCACCGGTTTTTTAAGGCTTTTCCAAACCAAACAAGGAGTCTTCCATGCAAAACATGTCCAACGAAAAAACCGCCTTGGGTCTGGATCCCAACATCGGCGCCCTGGTTTGCTATATCGCCAATATCGCCTGCTACCTCGGATTGATTTACAGCATCATCGTCGTCGCCACCGATAAGACCAATCGGCTGACCCGATTCCATGCCTTTCAATCAATTCTTCTCTCGGCTGCCGGCGTCGCGCTGATGGTCATCTACAGTTTTGCTTCGGGAATCTTTAGCTTCATTCTCGGAGATTTGGCGATTTTGATTCTGCCGATTTCATTTCTTGTATTCGGCGTCATCGGCATCGTCATCTTCATCCTAACCATCTTGGCCGCGGTCAAAGGTTTTCAAGGCGAGATTTACAAGGTCCCAATAATCGGTAATTACGCCGAGCAACTCGCCGGCTGATCAGTCGCCAAAGACCCGCAGGAATACCTTCTGCACGTTCCTCAGGTAATGCGAAACATCGAAGACGCGGGCAATCTCCTCAGCCGAGAGGCGGGATGAGATGTCCGCATCTTTGGTTACGAGCTCCTGATATTCACCGCCTTCATCCCATACTTTCATGGCGTTTCGCTGGGTCCATGCATAGGCGTCCTCACGCGATACACCCTTCTGCGTCAGCGCAAGCATCAACTGCCCACTGAAGACCAGGCCGCGCGTGGCGTTGAGGTTCTTCAACATGTTCTCGGGATACACGACCAGCCCATCGAGCAGTGATGCGGTCTTTGAAAGTATGTAATCGAGAGCGGCACTCGAATCCGGAAGCACGATTCTCTCGGCCGAGCTGTGCGAGATGTCCCGCTCATGCCAAAGCGCGATGTTCTCCATTCCAACTATTGAATTCGCACGGATCGTGCGCGCCATCCCGCAGATGCGTTCCGATAGAATCGGATTCCTCTTGTGAGGCATCGCTGAAGAGCCCTTCTGACCCACCTTGAATTTCTCCTGGGCTTCCCTTACCTCGGTCCTCTGCCAATGCCTGACCTGCAACGCAATCTTCTCAAGGGATGATGCGATGATTCCGAGGGTGCAGAGATATTCCGCATATCGGTCACGCTGTATCACCTGGGTGGAAACCGGAGCAGCCTTGATGCCGAGCCTTTCGCAGACGCGTTCCTCGACATCTGGCGCGAGGTGGGCGAACGCGCCGACCGCCCCGGAGATCTTCCCGACGGAAACCGCCTCCTTCGCCCTCTCGAGTCTTTCCCTGTTTCGCTTGAACTCGGCATACCAAAGTGCCCACGTCAGCCCGAAAGAAGTCGGCTCGGCGTGGATTCCATGAGTTCTACCGATCTGCGGCGTCTCTTTGAATTCGTGAGCACGCCTCTTGAGAACTTCGAGGAGTCCATCGACCTTCGCGAGCAAAAGTTCACACGACTCTCTGAGCAGAAGCGCGTTCGCCGTGTCGACGACATCGCTCGAAGTCAGACCGTAGTGCACGAAACGTGACGATGGACCGATGTTCTCGGCGAGATTCGTCGTGAAGGCGATCACGTCGTGATCGGTCGTCTTCTCTATTTCGTTGATTCTCTCAACGGTGAAAGAAGCCTTCGCCTTGATCTCCTCGACGGCATCGGCGGGAATCGTTCCATCCTCTGCGTGCACCTCGCAGACGGCGATCTCGACGTCGAGCCATTTCTGGAATTTGTTGTGCTGCGACCAGAGCGCACCCATCTCGGGCAGTGTGTATCTTTCGATCATAAAAGTAGTAGGACCGCGTCGCCGCGGTCCGTCTTAGATTCCGAGAGCCTGTTTCATCCTCGCCACGCCTTCCGCGATCTTCTCCTCTGAATTGCAGAAGGAGATTCGCAAAAAGCCGGCGGCCTCGTCCCCGAAAGCGATTCCGGGCACCGTGACCACTCTGTTCTGCAGGAACTTTTCCGCGACCTCCACATCGGTCCCGTAACGTCTCACGTCGGCCATCGTGTAGAACGCACCCTCAGGCACGGTTGCGTGAATTCCCAATTCGTTTTCCAGCGCTTCCTTCAAAAAGCGACCACGCTTGCTGTAGACCTCTCTTGCATATGCCTTCGCAGCTTCCGCCTCAGGGGTCCATGCGAGAAGAGAAGCTTTCTGCGAAATCGTCGATGTGCAGACCGAGATGAATCCGTGCAGAGTGTTGACGGCACCGATGATCTCCTTCTGATTCGTCGCGACCCAACCCACTCTCCACCCCGTCATGCTGAGACTCTTCGAGAGACCGGAGACAATCACGGTCTTATCGTAAAACTCGGATGCGGAACGCGGTGCCGATTCGGTGAAATAAAGATCTGAATAGATTTCATCGGAAACCAGATAGATCCCGGTGCCATCGAGGACCCGCGCAATGTCTTTCAAATCCTCATCGGTGAGGATGCGCCCAGTAGGGTTCGAAGGTGAGATGACGACTACGCACTTCGTCCTCGGTGTTATCTTCGATTTGAATTCGTCGATATCGAACGCGAAGTCTCTCTCAGCCGGCATTCTGTATTCCACAGGGGTTCCACCACAGAGTTTCACGCAGTTGAAGTAGGCAGGAAATCCGGGGTTCGGAATCAAGACCTCGTCCCCTTCCTCGATCATGGCGAGGAAGGCGTCTGTCATGGCCTCCTGGGATCCCACTGTTATGCAGACGTCCTCGATGCCGATGTTCAAGTGCGGATAGCTTGCGGCGACTAGTTCCCTCAGCTTCGGAAGTCCGGGGTGACTGGTGTATCCGTTCTGCTCTTCGAGGGTGACCCTCGCAGCTTCCTTGCAAAGGAATTCAGGGGTGGGAAGATCAGGTTCACCCAAACCGAAGTTTATGGATCCCGGAAGAGCACGTTCGAAAATCTGTCTGATAAGAGTGGGTTGGACGCCCTGAAGGCGCTTGGGCATGGAATATTCGCGTTTCTGCTGTGAAGAACTCATGCAGTTACGAATTTAGCACAAAAGCTTCGAGCCTCTAATCGGGGTGGAAATACCCCTCAGAAGCTAGACTCGATTCCTCAGGGGCGATGAAATCTCTACACAGAAACAGCGACATCAACCTGGAAGAACCGCACCCCCGTTGATGTTCAGGACCTCGCCCGTTATGTGTCGCGACCAGTCCGACAAAAGAAAGCATATCGACAATGCGACATCATCGGTCGAAGCCATTCGATGAAGAGGGATGCCATTCAAAACCCTTTCGAGGTATTCCTCGTCTTCGAAGACAGGGCGCACCATCGCAGTGTCGATCCAGCCGGGTGCGACGCAGTTGACCCGGATTGAGGGGGCAAGTTCCGTCGAGAGCGCTTTGGTGAATGAAATCTGTCCACCCTTGGAGGCCGCATAGTTCGAGTAGTTCGCCTCACCTCTCTGCCCCGCTGTCGAGGAAACCAGAACAATGGCACCCCTATCCTGCTTTCGCATCTCAGGAACCGAGTGTTTCGACATCGCCCAAGCGGATTTGAGATTCGTATCCATCACTTCGTTCCAACGTTCCTCTGTCATCTCGGAAATCGGAGATCCCTTCCAGATTCCGGCATTCAGGACCAGGTAATCGAGTCGTCCCAATCTGCCGATGGTCTCGTCGACGATTCTCTTGGCATCCGACTCGACTGACGCGTCGCCCTGCACCGCGAACGCCCTGACACCCCGCGCCATGCATTCGGAGACGGTTTTCGCAGCCTCTTCATCATTCGAAAGGTAATTGACTGCGACATCGCATCCACCTTCCGCGAGACGAAGCGCAGTCGCCCTTCCGACACCGCGACTCGACCCGGTGACGATGGCAACCTTGCCTAAGAACAATTCCGAGGGCAACGCAGGCTTGGCATTCATAGAATCAGTCCTCTCATTCGTGCGAGATTTGTTCCCAATGATAACAACGAAACCACCGAGTGAACACATCACCCGAATTCCGATAGAACGGTCACTTGTAATAAGATTTCGCCCGATGAGTGAAACGAATGTCCTCGAAAACCAGCCGATTGCATGGCGACCCTCTGAGGAAGTCATCGAGAAGGCGCAGCTCACCAGGTTCATGAAGCAGGTGGGCGTGACGAGCTTCGACGAACTCCATAAGAAATCGGTGGAGGATGTGGCCTGGTTCACATCCGAGACACTCAAATTCCTCGAGATAGATCTAAACCCCGGCTACAAGACACTTCTCGACACCCAAAGCGGTGTTGAATTCCCGAAGTGGCTCGAAGGCGCTGGGTTCAACGCCGCAAGACAATGCGTTACGCGCTGGATGGGCAGACCGATGGCGGACCAGCCGGCCGTCATCTGGGAAGCCGAGGAAGGTTCCGTCAGAACATTGACCTATGAAGCCCTTGAGACGGAAGTCGAGGCATGTGCAGCGGGACTCAGGGTCAACGGAATCAGAAAGGGCGATGCGGTCGGAATACATCTTCCGATGATGTGCGAAACAGTCGTGGCCCTGATCGCACTCGCTCGAATCGGAGCCATCGCGGTTCCGGTCTTTTCAGGCTACGGAGTCGATGCCATCGCTTCGAGACTAAACGCAGTAGAGGCGAAGGCATTGATCACCTGTGACGGATTCCCGCGAAGGGGGAAGGCGGTCGACGCGTTTTCAGTCGGGGCGGAGGCGGCTCGTCGGTCGCCGTCGGTGCAAAAGGTTTTTGTCGTAAGGAGACTCGGATCAAGCACGGACCTTCCAACCGATTTCGTCGAGTGGGAGCGATTGATGACCGACGGCGCCGAGGCCGACGAGAGACTCAAAGCCATCGAGGAAACTTCAGCGGAAGACCCCCTCATCATCCTCTACACATCGGGCACCACAGGAAAGCCGAAAGGAATCGCTCACACCCATTCGAGTTTCCCGATCAAGGCCGCGCAGGATATGGCCTTCGGAACCGACGTCGGGAAATGCACCCGGATCAGCTGGGTGACCGACATCGGTTGGATGATGGGACCTTGGTTGATCTACGGTTCGTTGATACTCGGAGGGACCATCGTCATCTATGACGGCGCCCCGGACTTCCCAGAAGCGGATCGAATATGGGATTTCTGCGCACGACACAGAGTGGAGATACTCGGCATTTCCCCGACTCTCATCCGCGCCCTCGCAACGAAAGGTGACGATCTCCCCAAGAAACATGATCTCTCCTTTCTTCGCGCCTTCGCATCGACGGGCGAACCATGGAACCCGGCGCCGTGGTGGTGGCTCTTTGAGAAGGTCGGCGATTCGAAACTTCCGATCATCAATTATTCTGGAGGGACCGAGATCGCCGGCGGAATACTGATGGGCAATCCGCTTTTGCCGATAAAACCCTGCTCGTTCCCCGCCCCATGCCTCGGCATGGCGGCGGAGATTCTCGATGAGAAAGGAGATCCATCACCCGATGGATCCGTCGGGGAACTCGCGATCACGAAACCCTGGATAGGTATGGCGCGTGGTTTCTGGAAGGAACGTGAGAGATATATCGAAACATATTGGTCCCGATTCCCAGGTATCTGGGTACACGGCGATTGGGCGATGAAGGACGGCGACGGCCACTGGTTCATACTCGGAAGGTCGGATGACACTCTGAAAGTTGCCGGAAAACGCGTCGGGCCCGCAGAGGTCGAAAGCCTTCTCGTCGCACATGAGGGAGTCGCAGAAGCGGCGGTGATCGGTGTACCGGATGAAATCAAGGGAACGGCGATGGTCGCATTCTGCGTACTCACCGATGTGTGCGATGAAACACTCGACCTCGAATCGGAACTCAAGGCATTGGTCGCGAAGGATATGGGGAAACCCCTCTCGCCCTCAAAGATTCATTTCGTCAATGCAATTCCCAAGACGCGCAATGCGAAGGTCATGAGGCGCGTCATACGGGCGGCCTACCTGGGAGAGGATGCCGGCGACCTGTCCGCCCTCGAGAATCCATCGGCTGTGGAGGAGATCCGGCGTCTGGGTCAAAACTGATGATTTCGCTGAAACCCATCACCAGGACTTATCCGAGCATAAAAGATTCCGATCCATCCGCTTAACCGACCGGCCTTCTGATGGTAGACTTTCTAGAAATTTCAGAAAGAAGGAGGCCTTTGTAATGAGCAACATCGCGGACGACAACGCTCAGTCGAACTCGACTGCGGGATTGTCGAAGGCCGAAGACCTCCCAAAGTTCACCGAGCTCGAGTTCGAACGTCTGGAACAATTGGACCTCGACCATCCCGGAGCGAACGATCCCGAGTACAGACGTCGTCGTGACTACATCGCGAGTCTCGCTAAAAATTTCCGGGAGTCCGGCGAGATCACCGACGTGGAATACAATGCGCGCGAACAGCGGGTGTGGCGATATGTCGCGGAGGAGCTCGAGGAGCTTCACGAAGATCTCGCGTCCGAGTTCTATCTGAAGGCGAAACGGAATCTCGACATCACGACCGATCGCATCCCCCAGATAACGGAGATGAACAAGCGCCTCGGTGAGCTGTCCGGATTCAGACTCGCACCCATCGAAGGGCTCGTGGAGACCCGCGGCTTTCTCAGCTGGCTGTCCTATCGGACGATGCTCTGCACGCAGTACATAAGACACCACTCGCAACCCGCATACACCCCGGAACCTGACATCGTGCACGAGGCCATCGGGCACATCCCGATGTTCACCGTCCGCGATTTCGCGGACTTCTCCCAGGTCATCGGGCACGGTGCGCGGAAGGCGAACGACGAACAGCTTCAGCAGCTGGGAAGGCTGTACTGGTTCACGGTCGAGTTCGGAATGATCGAGGAGAGCGGAAAGCTGAAGGCATATGGTGCCGGACTTCTCTCGAGCTTCGGTGAACTCGAACACGCGTTCTCCGACAAGGTCGAACGAAGGAGCTTCGACCTTGAAGAGGTCATCAATCACGATTTCACATATTCGGACATGCAGAAGGTGCTGTATGTGGTCCCTTCATATGCATATCTCAAGGAAGTGACGGAGAAGTACATCGCCACGTTTTGATTTGATTCTCGCAGGAGAAGATCGGACCGGTGAATGGAATCACCTACAAGATAAATGCAGAGTTGGACATAGAGGACGTCTGCAGACTCTATGACGATTCGGGCTTGCGACGACCGACTCGGGACCTCCTCCGGATGACTGAGATGTACGTCAATTCACCTCTTGTCGTGAGTGCGTGGAGCGGCGACAGACTTATCGGAGTGGCGCGGACATTGACGGATTTCGCATGGGCGAGCTATCTCGCCGATCTCGCGGTCGCGAAGGACTTCCAAAGAACGGGGGTCGGAAAGGAATTGTACGACTTGACGCGCAGGGAGGTTGGAGCGGGTTCCATGCTGCTCCTGATCTCGGTGCCTGAAGCGCAGGATTTTTATAAGAGAATAGGTTTGGAGAAAGAGACCTTCGCCTTCATCTCAAGGCGTTCATGAAGGTCGAAACATCATGAGCACTAATCCACTTGGACTGAAAAAGATACACCACGTCGAATTCTTCGTCGGCAACGCCAAACAGGCGGAATATTTCTATCGCAAAGCTTTCGGTTTCTCCCGAGTCGCCTATTCCGGACTCGAGACAGGCAACCGTGAAACAACGAGCTACGTACTGCGCCAGAATCGCGTGAACTTCGTTCTGACGACCCCGATGGGACCGGAGCATCACTCCGCGGAACACATCAAACAGCATGGAGACGGTGTGCGGGACATCGCGTTCATGGTCGAAGATGCGGACAAGGCCTTTCACGAGGCGGTCAGTCGCGGAGCGAAGGCGGTCGCCGAACCCCATGACATGAGCGATGGGAACGGATCCGTCCGAAAGGCTTCGATACAGACGTACGGTGACACGATCCACTCGTTCATTTCCTACAACAACGGCAACGGACACAACTACAACGGACCGTTTCTCCCCGGCTTCACCGCGCAGGATGTGAAGGGGGAGGATGTCGGGCTCCAACTGGTCGACCACATCGTCGGCAATGTCGAACTCGGCAAGATGAATTTCTGGTGCGACTTCTATCGGGATGTGATGGGATTCGAGAGATACATCACATTCGACGACAAGGACATCTCGACCGAATATTCCGCTCTGATGTCGATCGTGATGTCGGATGGCGAACACAACATCAAGTTCCCGATCAACGAACCCGCTGAAGGAAAGGGTGGAAAGAGTCAGATTCAGGAGTACATCGATTTCTACAGGTCGGCCGGAGCGCAGCACGTCGCCCTTCTCTGCAAAGACATACTCCACACAGTGGCGAAATTGCAGGAGAACGGGATCGAGTTCCTGCGGGTTCCGGACACCTACTATGAGGAAATCCCCGACAGGGTCGGAGAAATCGACGAAGACATCGAAGACTTGAAGAGACTCGGCATCCTCGTCGACCGCGATGATGAAGGCTATCTCCTGCAGATCTTCACCAAACCCGTCGAAGATCGTCCAACGGTGTTTTATGAAATCCTTCAGAGAAAGGGTTGCAAGGGCTTCGGCAAAGGAAACTTCAAGGCGCTGTTCGTCTCGATCGAAGAGGAACAGAGAAGACGCGGGAATCTTTGATCGGTGAATTATGAGCTTCGAATATCTGACAGGATTCGGAAATGATTTCGCGACCGAGGCGGTCAACGGGGCGCTTCCCGTCGGCAGGAACTCCCCGCAGAAGGCGCCTCTCGGTCTTTATGCGGAGCAGTTCTCGGGAACGGCATTCACGGTTCCGCGCGCATCGAACCGACGGACTTGGAAGTATCGGATCCGCCCTTCCGTGACGCACGGGGTCTTCGAGAGGATCGAACATGGAAACTGGCTGAGCTCGTTCGAAGAGATGCCTGTCACGCCGAATCAACTTCGATGGAACGCGCTGCCGATGCCGTCGACGAAGACGGATTTCATCGATGGGATCACGAGCATCGCCGGAAACGGAGGTCCTGCGACGCAGCACGGGATCTCGATACACATCTTCGCCTGCAATGACGAGAGAAGCGATCGCTTCTTCTTCAATTCAGATGCGGAAATGGTAGTGGTCGCCGAGCGTAACCGCGTGCGCTTTCTCACCGAACTCGGCATCGTCGAAATCGAACCAGGATTCATCGCCGTCATCCCGCGTGGATTGAAGTTCCGCATCGAACTGCCCGATGGGGATGCGCGCGGTTACATCTGCGAGAACTACGGTTCTCTCTTCAGACTTCCCGATCTCGGTCCGATCGGTTCGAACGGACTGGCTAACACGAGGGACTTCGAGACACCGGTCGCTTGGTTCGAGGATCGCGAAGGCGATTTCGAATTGATCCAGAAATTCGACGGCAATTTCTGGCGGAGCGAGCTCGGACACTCCCCTCTCGACGTTGTGGCCTGGCATGGGAACCACGCGCCTTACAGATACGATCTGAGGAGATTCAACACGATCGGATCCATTTCGTATGACCATCCGGATCCGTCGATATTCACCGTCCTGACAAGTCCGAGCGGAGAGACCGGCGTGGCCAACTGCGACTTCGTAATCTTCCCGGACAGATGGCTCGTTATGGAGGACACTTTCCGTCCGCCCTGGTACCACCGCAATGTCATGAGCGAATACATGGGGCTCGTTTTTGGGCAATACGATGCGAAGGAAGAAGGCTTCGTGCCCGGTGGCGGCTCTCTTCACAATCAGATGGCGGGTCACGGACCCGATCTCGATGCCTTCGAGAAGGCGTCGAATCAGGACCTTTCAGCGCAGAGGCTCTCGAACACACTCGCCTTCATGTTCGAATCCCGCTATGTGATCCGACCGACGAGATTCGCGATGGAGACGCCAGCTCTCCAAAAGGATTACGTCAACTGTTGGCAGGGACTCAAGAAGAACTTCAAGGGTTGATCCGATGAAGACAGCGAAATCATTGACGTCACTTCTGCGCGAATCGGTGGATTACGCGGGACTCTTCCCGCCCGCCAAACTCTCGATGCAGGATTCGGTGTCGAATTATGCCAAATACCTGGGAAGCGGGGACTCGTGGATGCTCGGGCGATTCGTGGTCTCTGCGGCGAGGCTCTTCGACCTTTCCGAGGCAGTGGCGTCAACTCAGATGGACAAGCCTTGGCGGGTCACCTGCGTAGGAGAACCCGACCACAGAGGAACCGCCGTGACAATAGCTGAATTCAACGAGAAGAACGCGGGTCGTCTCCTGTGTGACATGGTCGAGACAAAGGTCGTCTCGCAGGAAGATCTCGCTGCGGCGCTCACTTCATTCCCCGCGGAAATGGCTCAATTCTTCGAGATTTCACCGGACGACGGGCTCGAGGAAATGCTCGATGCAATGCGGTTCTCGGGTCAGGGCGCGAAGATTCGCACGGGTGGCGTCACGGCAGATTCCTTTCCCACCGGCGAAGAGATAATCCGCTTCGCGCGAGCTTGCTTCGATCGGGGAATAGATTTCAAGGCCACAGCAGGTCTTCACCATCCGATCCGATGCGTGAAACCCCTTACCTATGAGCCCGATGCCCCGACGGGTCCGATGCATGGTTTTCTCAACCTGTTTCTGATGTGCAGCTTCATGACTGCAGGTGCCGACGACGCGACCCTCGAGGAGATCCTCCTCGAACAGGACGTCGCGAATTTCTCATTCACCGATTCGGGCGTCTCCTGGAAGGGCACCCTCGACCTGGACATCGATGCGATCGAGAGAGCGCGTGCGAATACGATCGCGTCGTTCGGGTCGTGTTCCTTCATCGAACCTACAAACGAACTGCGTGAGTTCGGCCTGCTGAACTGATATCCTTTCCACGACACCATCATGAGATTTGAAACCAACGAGACACACGACGCCTCTCTGAGAAGCTGGGTGGAGACCGCGAACTCTGCCGAGACGGACTTTCCGATCCAGAACCTCCCTTCTTGCCGCTTCGAACACAAAGGAGAGGTCGGCATCGGCGTCGCGGTCGGCGATTTCATCGTCGATCTGAAGAGATATTTCGAGATCGTCGGCGTTCCGTCTTGCGACGTTACGATGGAGATCGCTCTTTCATCCGATACAAGGCAGTCGCTGTCACGAGATCTTCGTGAGGGATGCGACGAGGCGAGAAAAAAAGAGATTGCCGCGAAGGCCCTGATCCCGATGAGCCTCTGCAGATTTCTTGCGCCCTTCGAGATCGGCGACTACACCGATTTTTACTGTTCGATCTTTCACGCGACGAATGTCGGATCCATGTTCAGACCCGACAACCCGCTTCTCCCGAACTACAAATATATACCCATCGGTTACCACGGTCGCGCGTCATCGATAGTGATGAGCGGCACGCCGGTCGTCAGACCGAAAGGCCAGAACCGCAGCGACGTCGAGAATCCCCCGGTCTTCGTTCCGAGCCGCAGCCTCGACTACGAGATGGAAGTGGGATTCTATGTGAGCAAGGGGAACGAACTCGGAGCATCGATTCCGCTTGCCGATGCGGAGAATCACATCGCAGGACTCTGTCTCGTCAACGATTGGTCGGCACGCGACCTCCAGAGTTGGGAATACCAGCCTCTCGGACCCTTTCTCGCAAAGAATTTCGCCACGACCATATCGCCTTTCGTTGTATCTCTCGAGGCGCTCGCGCCCTTCAGAACCAGCGCCTTCGCGAGACCCGAGGGTGATCCATCTCCGCTTCCCTATCTCAGCGACGAGGCGAATGAAAAGGCGGGTGGATTCGATGTCTCTCTCGATGTGTTGCTGGTGACCGAGAAGATGAGAAAGGAGAAAAGTGAGCCGTATCTTCTCAGCAGATCCAATCTCAAGGATCTCTATTGGACCATCGCGCAGATGTTGACCCATCACTCGTCCAACGGCTGCAACATGCGTAACGGAGATCTGATCGCGACCGGGACTGTCTCTGGACGGGATAAATCGGAACGCGGATGCCTGCTGGAGCTGACATGGCGCGGGACGGAGCCAATCGAGCTTCCGAGCGGAGAGACACGCAGGTTCCTCGAGGACGGTGACGAGATCATCATGCGTGGATCGTGTGAACGCGAGGGCTTCAGAAGAATCGGATTCGGTGAGTGCCGAGGCGTCATTCTTCCGGCTCATTAGTCGGTCCAAAATCCTTTTGGTAAACTTCTCCCCGAATGGACTTCAAATTGGATAAATTCCACGAGGAATGCGGCATCTTCGGCATCTTCGGGCACCTAGAGGCCTCGACGATGACGCAGCTGGGATTGTTCGCACTGCAACATCGCGGTCAGGAAGCCTGTGGAATCGTCTCTTCCGACGGCACAGACCTGTACCAGTTCAGAGCTCAGGGGCTCGTCGCCGACGTTCTAACCGAGGAGACGTTGAAGAAATTGCCGGGACGTTCCGCTATCGGCCATACAAGATATTCAACAGCAGGAAAGAACACGATCAAAGAGGTCCAGCCGTTCGCGGTCAACTGCAGGCACGGCCGAATCGCCCTCTGTCACAATGGGAACCTTCCATTCGCGGACAAGACCCGCGCTCAACTGGAGGATTCGGGTGCCATCTTCTCGTCGACCTCGGACACGGAAACGCTTCTGCACTCCATAGCCAGGAATGAATCGGACAATGTGATCGATGCGATCGTCTCCACGGTCAAAGAGACAGAGGGCGCGTTCAGTCTCCTATTTCTGACGAAATCCATGATGATTGCCATCCGCGATCCCCGCGGATTCAGACCGATGGTTCTTGGCAGGCTCGATGGTGCGTGGTGTGTCGCATCGGAGACATGTGCGTTCGATCTCATCGATGCGAAGTACGAGCGCGAGGTCGAACCCGGGGAGATGCTGGTTATAGATGAGACGGGTGTCAGGTCGGACTTTCCATTCGAGAAGAAGAGACTTGCACGCTGCACCTTCGAACATGTCTATTTCTCTCGTCCTGATTCAATCATCTTCGGAAAGTCCGTCAATCATTCGCGTCATGCCATGGGGCGGATACTCGCAGCGGAACATCCGATTGAAAATCCCGATGAGGACGTCCTCGTCGTTCCCGTTCCGGATTCCGGAGTCGCCGCCGCCGTCGGGTATGCGAAGGAATCGGGTTACAACTTCAGGCATGCGATCATCAGAAACCACTATGTGGGCCGGACGTTCATAGAACCGTCGCAGAGCATCCGCTCATTCGGGGTCAGATTGAAACTCAATCCGATCAAAGACCTCATCGAGGGACGACGTATCGTTCTCGTCGACGACTCCATCGTCCGCGGCACGACCTCTAAGAAGATTGTCCAGATGGTCCGCGATGCCGGGGCAAAGGAAGTCCATCTGCGCATCTCCTGCCCACCGACCATCGCGCCCTGTTACTACGGCGTCGATACGCCCAGCAAGGACGATCTGATCGCGGCGAAACTCAGTGTGGACGAGGTGAGGAGATTCATCGGGGCGGATTCTCTCGGATATCTTTCCATCGAGGGCATGCGGAATGCCATCGGGCTCGAGGAGCAGACTCTCTGCACGGCGTGTTGGGACGACTCCTATCCGACCCCGATCAACGGAAAGCACTGACGGGTCCGGTATAGATTTCCCAAACTTCCGCCTTTTGTGCAAAAATAATCGCATTATCGAGGTTAAGCGACATGCGTCTTTTCAATACACTCTCAGTTTTTGCCGTAGGGACGGCCCTGTTTCTAACAGGGTGTTCCGATGCCGCAAAGCCGGTGAAGGTGGAGAAGGTCCCTCAGCAGCCCGCAGCACAGGGAGCGGGAGTCGATGCCCACGGACACGAGGACACTGCTGAAAGAATCAGCATCGAGGAAGCCAAGAAGGAATTCGATGCCGGCAACGCTGTGTTCATCGACACTCGTAATCCGAGGGCTTTCGCACAGGAGCACATAATCGGTGCGATCAACATCCCGGAGAACGAGATCGATCTGAGGTTCAACACGATTCCCAAAGGCAAGAAACTGATTGCCTACTGTTCCTGACCGGACGAGCACTCGAGTGCCAGTTTGGCCACTCAATTACAGAAAAAAGGAATCACCAACATCTTCGCCTTGACCGGAGGGACAGCCGCCTGGAAGAACGCGGGATTCCCGATGAGTGGAGAGTAGCTCTCAACTTTTTTGATCTGAATCTGCCGGTGGCTTCCCCGAAGAGAGGAACTGCCGGCAACTTTTTCCCGACACATTCGATGCCCCATGGCCGTCACCCGTCTTTATCTCGTCCGTCACGGACAATCCGCAGGAAACGCTGAAGGTCGGTTCGGCGGTCACTCACCTACGCCACTGTCGGAGTTGGGAAGGAAGCAAGCCGCGGTGACAGCCGATCTTCTTGCACGGGAGCGAATCGATGCCATCTATTCGAGCGATCTCCTGCGAGCCGTCGAGACCGCAAAGCCGCTGGCCAACCTGCTCGGCATGCCGATAATCGAGACGCCGATTTTCCGCGAGAGACATGTCGGAGTCCTCGAGGGACTGACATTCGATGAGTCAAAGGAGATGTATCCCGACGATTACTACGCCCTGATACATCGACGCATAAACCACACCATCACCGAGGGTGAGAGTTATCGCGATCTACTCGACCGGGTATCAAAGGGACTTCAAGAGATTTTCCGAAAGCACATGGGAAGGAAGGTCGTGATCTACTCCCACACGGGTGCGATCTGTTACATGACGCTCCATCTTATGGGAGCGATTCACAGACACACCAAGCAAACCCCCTGGCTGGTCACGTCTAACTGTGGAATCAATCGATTCGAGGTCCGCGGACCGCGGAACATCAGAGTCCTCGCTGTCAACGACACCAAGCATCTGGACGTGATGACTGGAAATGATTCCTTCGGGGCCAAGAGCTGATTCGATCAGTTCTTGAGTTTCGAATGTATGGATTTCGCAGCAACAGATCCCGCGCCGATAGCCGCACTGATCGTGGGTGCCACCGGGCAGGCGACATCCCCGATAGCGTAGATCATCGGATCGCTCGTCTCGAACTCCGAATTCACGACCACGAATCCGACTTCATCGGTGTCGACCATCCCTCGTAGCAGTGACGAGTTGGGGGCGAAGCCGATCCGAATGAGCAGATTGTCGACGGGGATTTCCCTCACTGAACCGTTCCCTTCCGAGACGTTGATCGAAACCAATCTCTCATCACCATCGATCGACTCGAGTCTGGTGTCAAACATGATTTCGACATTGACCTTATCCTTGAGCCTCGAAATCATCTCGTCGCGGGCACTGAAACAACCCCTTCTGTGTATAAGATAGACCTTCGAAGCGAACTCGCTGAGTATCAATGCGTTCTCGACTGCGGCGTCCCCACCGCCGATCACTGCGACGGCGTTTCCCCTCACGCTCTCGCGTTGACCGGCTCCGGATTCCAAGACTCCTTTTCCCAAGAGCCTCGACTCTCCATCCAAGCCGAGTGTTCTTCTCGAGAGCCCGGTCGCCAAGATCAGATATCGATATCCTACTCGTCGACCATTCGAGAGAACGAGGCATTGTGCTGAACAATCGATGCTTATGACCTCCGTGCCGAAAGCCACGACGAATCTTCTTTCTGCCAACTGATTCAGGAGTGCATCACGCATCGAGCGACCATTCGCGAAACTCCCTCCGAGATGATTGGTGATCGGGTTGTGTATCCAAAGCAATTGTCCACCCAACTCTTGAGTGGATTCCACAATCAAGGCGGAAAGTCCCAATTCCACACACCAGGTCGCGGCCGACAGACCTCCGGGACCGCCGCCGACGATAACGACGTCGAATGAGTGTTCTTTGGATGGATCGAATGGAATCATTGCTTCTTCGGCGGATTGGAAGGTCTCACCTCGATCTTGCTGGGCAGAGTGCGGGGATTCATTTCGAGCAGATCCTCGACGATCTCAGCGATGTCTTCGGGCTGTATCTGCCAGGACTTCTCCTCGCTCGGGACATCACCTCCGAAGTAAGTGTTCACCGAGCCGGGGCAGATTGTCGTAACTTTGATCCCGTCGGCGCGGACCTCTTGCATCATCGCCTCGGTGAATCCATTCAAACCGAACTTCGACGCGTTGTAGGCCGCCATCCTCGGATGGGCATTCTGTCCAGCGAGAGATGAGATGTTGATGATGTATCCGCCACCGCGTTTCTTCATGATCGGAATCGAGAGGTGGCAGGCATAGAAGACCCCGATGAGATTCGTCTCGATGATTGCCCGGAACTCCTCAGAGGTCATCTCCTCTACGGTCTTGCCGAACATTCCGAACCCCGCATTGTTGACAAGGATATCGAGGCCTCCGAAGGTCCCGATGCATTTGGAGATCGCAGCGGACACCTGTGTCTCATCTCTGACATCGCAGGAAACACCCGAGATGGGTCCAATCGATGAAAGCCTGTCGATTGAAAGCTTCAACTCATCCAGATCGCGTGAACATGCGAAGACACTCGCACCCATCTGCAGCAATCGCTCTGCGATCGAATAACCGATGCCCTTAGAAGCCCCGGTAACCAAACCGACTTTACCTTCGAGAATCTTCATGGATTTCATCTTCCTGCCGCCACGCCCGACAAGGTTAACACCTTCGTCACGATCTACCACGGAAAGCGGAGCCCAAACAATCTCGATGTCACAATCTCGGGGCCGGCTTGTCGCTCAGCTTTCTCCAAAGGAAGAGAGCCGTCCGATCCCTGTTGAGTTCCGCGAGATGGAGAAGATAGACCACATCCCTCTGGAAGATGTTGCGGCTTCCGCCCTTGAACGAGTAGTTCACCAACCTGACGAGATAGGTGTGTCCCCTCGTCAGAGCCATCGAAGATGCGATTCTTCTCCCGTCAACCTCGAAACCCGCTTTGATCTTCTCGCGTATGGAGACCTCCTCCTCGAATGTCCCTGCGGTCTCGACTCCTTTCACTGCGGTCAATTCCATTCCCTTGGAATCGAATGCCGCGGGCGATATCGGGCCGAGGTCCATGATCATCCCGTGATGCAGGCCTTCGTTCCCGACATGGAGTTCCTGTCCGATGATCCTTACGTCGGCGAGAGATTCGCCGTAGAGACCGCGCGCCAAAGAATAGAAGGAGGTCCTGATCAGATCGGCGCCCGATAGACAGTTCTCGTCACTGACATCGACAACATATCGTTTGGAGGCGCACGAGGGGGCTGAAAAGATCTTGACCATCTTCATACCCGCCTCCTTGCGGAGTCTCTCGTGACGCTTTTTGTCTTGGGAGGTTATCCTGACGAGTCTCTCCGCATCGCGAGTCAATTCGAACGGCAGCATCTCCCAGGCCGACGTGCCCTCCCTCTCCACAAGGGGCTCGGGCCTCGAGGAATCAAGGCTTATCGGCGGGGGAAAGGGAGAAGATTGCGCAGCGACCACAGTGGCGCCTGACAAAACCACCATGAGTGCTGAAAGAAATCTCGCCATCGGTCTCAGAGTTTGAGCTTGAGCTGCTCGTTCACAATCTTCGGATTCGCCTTGCCACCCGAAGCCTTCATCACCTGACCGACAAAGAATCCGAAGAGCTTGTCGTTTCCTCCGCGATAGCCCGCAACCTGTCCGGGGTTACCTGCGATCACGTCATCGACTATCTTTCCGATCGCATCAGGATCTGAAATCTGTTCCAGCCCCTTCTCCGCGATCACGGTCGCCGCATCCTTGCCCGTGGCGAACATCTCGACGAGGATCTCCTTCGCCTGGTTGTTGTTCACCTTGCCCGAATCGAGGGTCTTGATGAGATCGGCGAACTGAACGGGATTTATCGGGCATTCCTCGACTGACTTTCCGGAATTGTTCAGCTCACGGACTAGCTCGGAGAGGATGAAGTTGGCGGTGGTCCGTGGATTACCCGATCTCTTCGCAGCCTCGTCGAAGAATTCCGCCAGCGACTTCTCCGAGACGAGGTTGCTCGCATCATCGAAGCTCAGTCCCGATTCGGACATGAAGCGGTCCCGCATGGAATCCGGAAGTTCGGGCATCGACCGCTTGAGCTCGTCGATGAAACCAGCCGTGACCTTCAGTGGCGACAGATCCGGTTCGGGAAAATATCGGTAATCGTGCGCGTCTTCCTTTTTACGCATCACTCGGGTGCAGTTGTTCTTCTCGTCCCAGAGACGGGTCTCCTGCACGACTTCCTCACCCGCCTCGTGTGCGGAGATCTGTCTCTCGATCTCGAATTCGATGGCCTTCTGCATGAATCTCACGGAGTTGAGATTCTTGAGCTCGACCTTGTTCCTGAACCCCGCCTCACCCACTTTTCTCACCGAGACATTCGCCTCGCACCTGAGATTACCTTTCTCCATGTCAGCATCCGATGCACCCACCCACTGCATCACGCGACGCACGTGATTCACGTAATCATAGGCCTGCCACGAGGTTCGGAAATCGGGTTTTGTGACGATCTCACCAAGCGGAGTGCCGGCTCGGTTGAGGTCAACGTACGAGAATCTGTCCACATCGGGAAGGCCTTCGTGGACGTTCTTTCCGGCATCCTCCTCGAGGTGCATGCGCTCGATTCGGATATTCATCGGAAGCCACTCCGTGGCATGACCGCTGTCATCACGCTCGGCGGTCATGATCGTGAGTTCGCCATCGGAGGAGAACGGCTTGTCGTATTGGGATATCTGATATCCCTTTGGGAGATCGGGATAGAAATAATTCTTGCGGGAGAAGACCGAGGTCTCGTTGATCTTCAACCCGAGAGCAAGTGCGGCGCGACCACCAAGATCGACGACCTTCCTATTGAGAACCGGAAGGGCTCCAGGGAGCCCGAGACAAACGGGGCAGGTGTTCGAATTCGGCGCCCTGCCGACTTCCGTCGAACATGAACAGAATATCTTTGTCTTCGTCGCCAACTGGACATGGATTTCCATGCCTATGACTGCTTCCCATCCTTCCTTCATATGGACAAAAACGACCTCGCGGGCATCATCACTTCGATTGCCAATGATAATGCCCGCGTGAGTCGTTTACAAAAGAAAGGTCAGAATCCGAAGGAAACTCCCATTCTTCCGTTTATCCGAGGGGTGCGGAAACCGTTTTCGAAATATCTGTCGTCAAGAAGGTTCTCTATCGTGCCAAAGACACGCAGAGTCATCGAATCCCTCGACATCTTGAAGTTGTAACCAGCGGTCATGTCGACACGCTTGCTTCCATTGAATCGATAAACATAGGACTTGAAATAGGTGTTGCTGTATATCGGCGCCAGGTATTTGCCGGTCGCGATGAAATCGGCGTTGATCCAGAATCTGGAAAACCTCTGATTGAACACCGCAGAGAAACCGTGTCTCGGGACACCGTACATCTCGTTGGTTCCACTCGAAGCTATCTTGGCCTTCCTCTCGACGCTGTTCGTGAATGTGTAGCTGGACGATACGGTGGTGGAGGGTGTGACTTTCACCTCGACCGAAAGTTCGGTTCCGCGCGAGATTCCTCCCTTCGTGTTGAAGTAACCCCCGAAAGGCCTCGGCACTCCGGGAATCTGTCTGATGGAGTTCCCATAGCCGATCGTATCGGTAAGAGAATTGTAGAAGTATGTCGCAGAGAACCTTGCTTTCCCTCCCGAGATATTCTGGTCCACCCCGACATCGGCCCCCCAGGTCTTCTCCGAGGCGAGTTCGGGATCGCCTAGTGCGACGAACGCCTGTGTCGGAAAGGTGCTGAAATACGTCCCGAACCTCTCATACAGCGACGCCACGCGATATCCGTTGCCGATGTGAGTGCGAAACTTTGTTCCCGTCTTTGCGATGAAGTAGGACGCCGATCCGTCGAGTACGATCGTCTTCTCCGGCTTCACGGTTGCGATTCCGGCATAGGGCGCACTGCTCAGACTGAAGTCAGGTTTTCCCAAGGAGAATGTCTGCAACCGGGCACTGCCCGCCAGTTGCAATCTCCCTCTCATGAGACTGACGAGATCCTGGATGAAGAAAGTGCCACTCGACTGATTGGCTCTCGTCGAATAGTCGCTGGTACCGGACGGCGTCTTTCCATCATTGCCGTAGGATTCCCTTTCGAACTCGTATCCGAATCTCAAGGTGTGCACCGGATTCGGGTTCCATTCTCCACGGACAGACATCGTGTTGGTGAATCCGTCATAGAGGGTCGTGAACGCGCTCTGATATCCCGGCCCGAGGATGCCGTCGTCATTCCTTCTCTTGGTCTTCACGAATGAATAATCTGCACGGAGAATCAAAGACGAGGTGAGCACTCTCGTCACACCGATTCTGCCCAGCAGGACACGAGAGCGCTGCAATCTGTCAGGATCATCGGCATCGGGGGTGAAACTCACGAACCTGACCGCATCGATGACTCCGGTCGACGGCAACACCCCGATGGTATCGGGACTGACATTCAGCTTCACCTTCGCATCACTCAGGAAGAATCTTCCGGATATGTTTGTGCGGTCGTCAGGATTGAACTCGACACGGGTGTGGAAATTGGTGTTGCCCGCATCATCGTTGCCGTCGATTCCGCGACTGTAGTCGGTTCGCGAGATTCCGGACAGAAATCCTATCTTTCCGTCCTTTGTTCCATTGCCTATGTTGGCACGGAAACGCCTGAGTCCGAGTCCGCCGAACGCAGAACTCAGCTGACCGTTCCAGCCTGCTTTTGGTTCGGGCGTTTGGAAATCGATCGTGCCTCCTATGGAATTCGTTCCATACAGAGCGCTACCCGGTCCTCTTAGGACCTCGATCTTGCTGACACTCGTCAATGTGATGTCGCTTAGAAAAGCGGCGGCATCGCCACTGATCGACGAAACATCGCGGAGCCTCACTCCATCCAGAAGAACCGCGGTGTCATGATTGCGCAGACCGCGCACCTTGATGACCGCCGCCTTTCCAAAACCACCCGACTGCTGCACCCTGAAACCCGGAATGGTGCGGAGGATGTCCGGCAGGGAGAAATCCGCGCGGTCCCTCATCTCCTGACCACCGATCGAATTCACCGTCTTCGAAACCTCGGACCAGAACTGCAATCCATCCGAGGAAACCGTCACCGTCTCCTGTCCTATCCCACGCAGCAATTCGACTTCGATTGATGCAGACGTCATCCCATCGACCGAGACCGTACGACTCACCTTTCCACCTGTGCACTGGGAACACAGAACCGTCACTATGTACTCACCTGCCGAAAGACCCGGGAATGCGAAAGAACCGGCACCGCCACTGACGAGCTCCCCCTTATTCTCTCCGTCACGTTCAAGAATAACGGTGGACCCTGGGACGCCCTGAACCACGGTCGCAGAAGCCGATCTGGTCACCCGTCCGTTGATTGTGGAACCGCTCTGGGCATAACCGGCGACGGTGACGAGCAAAAGAAGAACGATGGAAGAAAACAGTTTTTTCATTGAATGAATGACTCCTTAAACAAATGAAATCAAAAGACCAATGTCACGCGTCGACCCTCTCCGACAGGACTTCTGTCAACAAGTGCCTCGACCCCGAAGACGCTTCGAATGTTCGCGGGTGTCATCACCTGGTGGACGGAACCATGCGCCACTACCTCTCCGGATTTCACGAAGATGAGATCGTCGGCGAATTCGGAGGCGAGATTCAGATCATGGGTGATGACGAGGGCGGCGGCGCCACAACCCGAGCACCTTTCGCGCACGAGCCTTATCATCATCGCCTGATGTGCGATATCCAGATTCGCCGTCGGCTCATCTAGGAGAAGGATTCCCGCCTGCGATGCAATCGCTCGTGCAAGCACGACACGTTGTCGCTCACCGCCGGAAAGCTCGTTCAACAATCTGTCCTGGTAACCGTCGAGATCGCAAAGCCGTAGGCATTCAGTCGCGATTCGGCGATCGTCACCCGTCTCCCATCCGAACGATTTTCCGTACGCATATCTTCCTCCGAGCACGAACTCGATCACCGAGACGGGAAATCGCGTTTCGTTTTCCTGGGCGACGACCGCGATTTTTTTGGCAATTTCCCTGCGCGACAACTCGGAAATGCTCTTTCCCTCGACCACGACGGTTCCCGAAGCCGGTGCTAGGGTGGCGTTCAGTGTCTTCAGCAACGAGGTCTTCCCGGCACCGTTCGGCCCCATCAATACAGTGATCTTCCCCGAGGCGAGTCGCAGCGACACGTCGCGAAGGACCTCTCGGTTTCCGTAGGACAGAAATATGTTTCTTGCTTCGAGCATCGATCTGGAACTCTCTAGCTTCTCCTCAGCAGATAAATGAAAAGTGGCGCACCGATCAGCGCTGTGATCGCACCGACCGGAAGTTCGCGCGGTGCAATAACTGTTCTCGCCACCGTGTCGGCAAGGACCACAAAGATCGCGCCGACGATCGCCGAAATCGGGATCACGCGACGGTTGTCGCTGCCGAATGTCATGCGAACCAGATGTGGCACGATGAGCCCCACGTAACCGACCGAGCCACCCGCTGCGACCGACACTCCCACGAGGGCGGCCGCGCAGGCGAAGACGCTGAGTCGGACATTCGAGACCTCGACGCCGAAATCGAAGGCATCGCGCTCTCCGAGCATCAGAAGATTCAGCGACCTCGCATTGAATGTCAGCACCAATGTCCCGAGGACCGCGAAGACGAGTGGCAGGATATAGCTCCCGGATGTCGCCTGCGACAGATCCCCGAGCAGCCAGAATGTGAAACTTCGGAGCTTGGTCGCATCGAGAAGCGTTGTCATGAGCACGATGATCGAAGAAAGCATCGTCGTGACGATTATTCCGGACAGCACAAGGCGCTCGACGCTCATCCCGACCTTAGACTGCGCCATCCGATAGACCGTCGCTGTCGCAATGACCGCCCCGGCGAAAGCCATGATGGGACCGGCCCAGAAGAATCCCGCGAACAGCACGATAGCCAACATGGTTCCGAGTGCGGCGCCGTTCGACACTCCGAGCAGATATGGTTCCGCCAATGGATTTCTCAAAAGACTCTGCAAAGCGGCACCCGCGACTGCGAGCGAGGCTCCCACCGCCGCACCGAGCAGAACCCGCGGGAGACGTATCTCTAGGAGGATCGCGCGCTGCAACTCATCACCTCCGAAGAGTGGGAGATTCTCGCTGCCGAGAAGCAGCCCCATGACGAGAACCGCCGGCAGTGCGAGCAACACGATTCCCGTTTTCACACCGAGCCTCGTCATCGCGTCGCATTCTCCGATTCATGTCTGAGAAAATCCACGATTATCTCGAATGCGTTCACCAATCTCGGTCCCGGTCGGGAGATGAAGTCGGGTTCGATGCGGAGAATCTTCTTCTCCTTGCCACTTCGGACGAGGACGGGATTCGGCATCGCACTTTCACCGGAAAGAATCAGATATTGCGGATCGAGCGCCGCCGCGGTTTCCTTGCTGAGCTTGGGGTAGGCGGTCGGGATGTCAGCGGTCACCGATCTTCCGCCAGCACGGGTGATCAGGTCGGTGATGAAAGAACCCTTGCCCGCGGTGAAGAGCGGTTCCGAGGAAATCTGCACGAAAACATTTTTTCCGGATTTATCGGCACGACTTTCCGCAGCCGCGATTCTGTCCTGCAATCCCGTGAGCAACTCAAGAGCCTTGTCCTGTGTTCCGAAAATCTCCCCCATTCGGCGGAGATCGGCGAGGACGTCGTCGAGCGTGGTCGGGGCGGAGACGAAAACCGGGATTCCCCTCGCCTGCATCGTGCGGGTGAAACCCTCTATCTGCGAGGCCGTGGAGACGAAGACGATCTGTGGTTTCATCGCGACGATGGTCTCCATGCTGGGATTGATGGTGTCACCGACCTTCGCAACAGAGAGTGCCTCCACGGGATGATCGCAGTAGCTGGTGACCCCGACGAGTCTGTCGCCCGCGCCCACCGCGAATATCCCCTCGGTGATGCTCGGCGCGAGTGAAACGACACGATCCACCTTCACCGGGATCTCCACGGTTCTTCCTAAATCGTCTATGAAGATCCGCGTGTCAGAGTTTTTTTGAATCCCGATGCTCTCGCACGCCAGAAGCATCGGCATGAAGAGCAGCAAAAGAATGATTTTGAATGTCGAAGATGTCCGCAAAATGAAAAACCCCGTCGTCTGTGGTTCCGAGAAAAGACGGAACACTTGCGACAGGGCTGTGCGATATCACGGATGAGCCTTGGCGAGCCGAACGTCTTGACGCGAGAACGTGCTGGCTAAAAAACCCCGAAGAGGCAACCTGACTTATCCGACAAACTCGGCATCACAGTGGCGCGACCGTGCGGGCATCTCACCCGACTTCCCCTCAAAAACAATCGGCTTGGCCGATTTTTCAGAGCGTTTTAGATATTCGAAAGAACAAGACCGCTTCCGATCTGCGCTTACATTTAGATGTCAGCGTGGACGGAAAGTAACACGGAAAAAGACGACCTGTCAAAGTTTCTTCCCCATGCGATTTTCACTTGTATCAAAGCGATGCCGAGGCTATCTTAGGCGAAACTTCAGAGCAACCTCTAAGACCCAAAGGAAGAACGATATATGCCGGAACCCTTCACACCGATAAGCATTCCATACACCCCGAATCTCGGATGGTCACACAGCCGATACGAGACCTTTTCATCGTGCAAGCGGAAGTATTTTTACCAGTACTATCCGAAATTCGACCGGGAATTCGAACCCAAGAAGATTCAGGAGCTGAAACAGTTGTCGAGTGCGCCTCTTGTGGTGGGCGACATCGTTCACAAGGCCATCGAGGCGATTCTCAATAGGTTGCAGAAATCCGAGGACGCTATCGACCGCGAGCGCCTCGACGGTTGGATCTCCGATGCGATCGCAAAGGAAGTCAGAAGCAAGAACTTCATGGAGGTCTACTACGGGCAGGTGTCTGAAGTCGATGTCGATGAGATGAAGGAGAAGGCGACCCTCTGCGTGAACAACTTCGTGGACAGCGATCGCTTCAAATGGGTGATGAGCGAGGGCGTGAAGTTCAAGAAAGCCTGGATCATCGAGCCTCCCGGATTCGGAGAGACCGTAATCGAGGGATCGAAGGCCTACGCGAAATTCGATTTCATGCACCGCGGAGAAGATGAGATTCTGATCTTCGACTGGAAGACCGGGAAGGAGGACAACGAGAAGTATCTCAATCAGCTCAGAGCCTATTCATTCTGGGCGAGCTATCATCTGCAGGTCGATCCGCACAAGATCACTCCCGTCATCGCTTACCTTTATCCCGAGTACTCGGAAGTAGAATGTTCATTCGACGAGGCGGCGTATCACGAGTTCGCGACCACGGTTCGCGCGCAGATCGATGAAATGAAGGGCTACTGCTCGGATCCACAGGAGAACATCCCCAAAGACAAGGAGCAGTTCCCGAAGCGGACCTTCTCGAATTTCTGCAACTACTGCAACTACAAGGAACTGTGCTGGGGTCAGGGTACGACCGAGAATGTCGACTGGTGACAGTTACGGGAGGGAGTCGTATCAGCCCTTGTCCTCGTTCATCACCTTCGTCTGATTTCTGATCGACTCCTTGTGCACGGCCTCCATCAGATCGAGGACGAATTTCTCCGTCAGTTCCTTTTCCGCACCTTTTTTCACGCGGTCGCGGACGATTTCGTCCCATCTTCCTGTTTGAAGGATGGTGACACCTGCATCACGTTTGAATTCACCGATCTGACGCGCGATTCCCATGCGCTCACTCATGAGCTCCAGCAGATAGTTGTCGATGCGGTCTATCTGACCTCGAAGCACTGAGAGGGCATCCTCCGCCTGATGATCCAGTCTCGACGATCTAATCACTAGGTTTTTGATTACATCAGAGAGAGCCTCGGGTGTCAGTTGTTGCGCCGCATCACTCCATGCATTCTCCGGATCGCGGTGGGACTCAATCATGAGTCCGTCGAAATCCAGGTCCATCGCCTTCTGCGCGGCCGCGGGAATCATCGAACGTTTTCCGCATATGTGAGACGGATCGACGATTATCGGGACATTCGGATGAAGTCTTCTGAGTTCTATCGGGAGCTCCCACATCGGTTTGTTGCGATACTCCGACCTCTCGTAAGAAGAGAAGCCCCTGTGAATCGCGGCGAGTTTTCTCACGCCCGCGGCATGCACACGCTCAAGCCCGCCGATCCAAAGTTGAAGATCCGGATTGAGTGGATTCTTCACCAGAACAGGAACATCGACGCCCTGGAGTGCATCCGCGACTTCCTGGACCGAAAAAGGATTCACCGTCGTGCGAGCGCCGATCCAGAGGATGTCGACACCCGCCTTGAGTGAGTCTTCGACGTGCTGAGCGTTCGCAACCTCGACGGCCGTCGGGAGACCTGTGGCCTTTCCGGCCGAGACGAGCCACCCAAGACCCTCATTTCCGATGCCCTCGAACATGCCTGGCCTCGTGCGTGGCTTCCAGATTCCGGCACGTAGAGCCGACACCCCGGTGTTCTTGAGACGCATCGCGGTGTCATGCATCTGCTCCTCGGTCTCGCAGGAACAAGGCCCTGCTATGACGAGCGGCTTCGAGGCAGCGATGCCCCACTCTTCCAATGGAACTAAATCTTCCAAACCCATATCATCAATCTAAACAATCAAATCGATAGTCTCAATCTACGTGAATCAGACCGGTCGGGATGCCTGGGCATACTCCCCCAAAACCATCAGATCGTCGGTCAGCGGTCCGATCGTCTCGAGCATCTTTCTGTAATTGTCGTAGTCCTCGAACCTGAGGTCGACATAGAAGTAGTAACGCCACTCCTCTCCGATAACCGGAAGGGATTGGATCTTGTTCATATTGATTCCATGGTCGCCGATGATGGTCAGAATCTTTGCGAGGCTTCCCGGTGCGTGCGATGCCCTGAAACTTATCGATGCCTTGTCGATATTCTCCGCGACGGGATGCTGTCCTTTTCGACCGATTGTCAGGAAGCGCGTGAAATTTCGTTTGTTGTCGTGGATGTCTGCGGCAATGATCTCGAGTCCGTATTCTTCCGCCGCACGCCTTCCCGCAATCGCCGCTCTGTTATGGATATTTCCTTCCCGGATTTCCATCGCACTCGAAGCGGTATCCGTCGATTCAACGAGCTGCACGTCGCCGAGTCCATCGAGGTACCCCCGACACTGGAGAAGCGCCATCGGGTGCGAATGGATTTCCTGGATCTCTTCGATGCGCTGACCAGGGAGGGCCATGAGCTGCATCTCGATGCAGAGATAGACCTCTCCGAAAATCTCGAGATCGGTGTTCCTTAGAAGTGCGTAGTTTGGAAGAATGGATCCCGCGAGTGAATTCTCGAACGCGCAGATTCCGTAATCCGCACGCGATTCCTTGACCGCAGAGAAGAGATTCGAAAACGTCCTCGATGGAACGACCTCGATGTTACCCCCGTCTCCAAAATAATTTCCGGATTCTCCGTTTCCCTCGAAGAACAACCTTGCCGCCTCCTCGTGGAACGACGCCTTGATGCCCTGAATCGCAACCGATGTATTGTTTTTACTTATAAAGTTTTGCACAAAAGAAGGACATATTATAGGCAATCAGGAATTAAGTCGAGGAATCAGTGGGACTGAGGTATCAGTGAGACAGTGGGGCGGTAGGGCAGGGCGGAGCAAGCCCGGGAGCGCAGGCATCCCTGCCTGCCTGAGCGCGTCAGCGCGAAAAGAAGATAGGCCACGGATTACGTGGATTGAACAGAAAACGCGGAGCCCTGGGAGCGTAGGCATCCCTGCCCTACTGCCCTACTGATTCCCCACCGATTTCCCGCTGCCTTTCAAAGTGTTCCGAGATCATTTTCGCCGCGGGGGCTCCGACGATAGGTTTGAGTTCCTCGAAGGTGGCCTTTGCGACTCTCTCGATCGAACCGAAGTTGCGGAGGAGTTTCATCTTCCTCTTCTCACCCACTCCGGGGATCGCAGTGAGCTCAGATGTGAAGTCGCGCATCTCGCGGCGCTTGCGGTGATACTGCACCGCGGTCTTGTGCGTCTCATCGCGGATCTCCTGCACGAGTCGGAACATGGCGACACCGGGTTCAAACTTCACAGGCTTGTCCTCGCGACCGTGAACTAGGAGATGCGAGATCTCGTTGTGTCTCTTCGGAGGTTTCACGAGACCGACGAGGGGGATCGCCTCGAGATCGAGTTCCCTCATCGCGGCCGAGGCCGCCGACAGCTGGCCCTTTCCTCCATCGATGAAGATGAGCTGCGGAAGAGGCTTCCCTTCATCGATCAGTCTGCGATAGCGACGCGAGACCGCCTCCTGCATCGAGGCGAAATCGTTCGCCCCATCCACGGTCTTGATGATTAAGCGCCTGAATTCCGCTCTGGCGGGCTTTCCATTTTCAAAAACTGTTATGCCCGCGACGTTCTCAGCGCCTTGGATGTTCGAGATGTCGAAACTCTCGATTCTTTCGGGGAAGTTCGGGAGCTCGAGGATGTCCTGCAGATCTTCGAGTTGGCGCTGCGTGTCAGGTTTGAGAACGCGGAATCTCTGACCGAAGGCGATGCGCGCGTTGTTCTCGACAAGCGAAATCATCTCCGCCTTTTTTCCGCGCTTCGGATCGAGAATGCGAACCTTTCGGCCGCGTCTCTCGGTCAAAACCTTCTCGAGCAGTTCCCTGTCCTCGAAATCGAACGGCACGTGAATCTCAAGCGGCACGTAGTCCGACGAGTAATACTGCGACAAGACTTCCGAGAGAAACTCCTTCGCATCGAACGAATCGTCTTCGGGAAGATCCTCCCAGAAGAATTCGCGACGACCGACGATCTTTCCTTCCCGCATCGTGAATAGTTGAAGCGCGAGCTGACGACCCTCGCGATGAAAACCGAACATATCGACGTCGCGGTCCGGACTCGCGATCATCTTCTGCTGTTCCGCCAGGGCGAGCACCGTCGCACGGAGATCTCGATACTTTGCGGCGAGTTCGTAGTTGTCCTGTTCGGAGAAATGCCACATCCGCGCCTCGAGCTCGCCGGCGAGCTCCTTGTTCTTCCCATCGAGTACGAGTTTCACATCTCGCACCGCCTGGTCGTATTCGTCCGACTTGCAGAGATCCTTCACACACGGAGCGAGACATCTCTTCAAGTGATATTCGAGACACGGACGCGGAAGTTTTCCGTCGATCTCGATCTCGCATGTGCGGAGTTGGAACGCGCGGTTCACGAGATCTATGGTCTTTCGCGCGAGACTCGCGGGAAGGAACGGCCCGAAATATGACGCTCCGTCGCGCAGAACCTTCCTGGTGATGACGACCCGTGGAAAATTCTCTTTGGTGATCTTGATGTGCGGATACTGTTTGTCATCTTTGAGGATGATGTTGTAACGCGGCTTGTGCTTCTTGATGAGATTCGACTCGAGCACGAGCGCCTCGGTCTCGGTGTCGACGACGATGAATTCGAAATCCGCGATTCTCTTCACGAGCTCGCGCGTCTTCGGATCCATGTTTCGCGACGACTGGAAATACTGACGGACCCTGTTGCGGAGACTCTTCGCCTTACCGATGTAGATGATCTTCCCCTCGGAGTTCTTGTGGATATAGACTCCGGGATCGGTCGGAAGCGATTTGAGTTTCTCCTCGAGGGACATGACGAAATCTTAAGACAGCGCACGTGAAATCCGAAAGCAGACGGTCATCGGTTCAATTTGATTGTCATTTGAGCTAGAGTCTCAGTCTGTGACGGTCAGGGAGACACTCATCACCGAATCCGCCGAAGAGGCCGCGCGCATACTGCGCGAAGGCGGGACCGTTGCGTTTCCGACCGAGACGGTCTATGGGCTTGGGGCCGATGCGACGAATGAATCTGCCGTCCGAAGGATTTTCGAAGCGAAGGGACGACCGACGGACAATCCCCTCATCGTGCACATCGGCGACCTCGCGATGCTCGAAACGATCGTCGAATCCATCCCCCATTCCGCACGATTGATAATCGAGAATTTCTTCCCGGGACCCATAACCGTCGTGTTGAAGAAGCAGAGTGTGATTCCCAATGTCGTGTCTGCAGGACTAGACACGGTGGGAGTCCGAATGCCGTCGAATCAGACCGCGCGTGAATTCCTGAAACTTTGTCGAGTTCCCGTCGCCGCGCCTTCTGCGAACGTCTCGGGGAAACCATCACCGACGAGATGGGAAACGGTGAAGGAAGACCTCGAAGGGAGAATCGACTGCATCCTCAAAGGCGAGGCGACGGAAATCGGGCTTGAATCGACGGTCGTCGATTGCACAACCGAACCACCCGTGATTCTAAGAACCGGATCCGTGACGGTGGAGGAATTACGCGAAGTGATTCCAGACATCGGAATCTGGACTGATTCTTCGACCGAATCGGCACCGAAGAGTCCCGGTATGAAACATCGCCACTATTCACCCAAGGCGAACGTCGTCCTTATCGGTCACGCTTCGGAGTTCGACGACCCAAAGGCCGCATACATAGGACTCAACAGGCCGAATACGACTGCAAACTTGCAGAGTATCTGCACGTCGAAAGAAGAATATGCCCGCTCACTTTTCGACTTCTTCAGAGAAGCCGACAGGGCGGGCATTCAAAGGATTTACTGCGAAGCGGTCGACGATTCCGGAATCGGACGCGCGATCATGGACCGAATCCGGCGCGCCGCCGAATAGGCTCGATCACTTCCTCTGCAAAAGATAGAACGACTTCTCGACGTTGGTCCCGATCTTCTTCCAACCGAGCACCTGATTATTCTCGATCTGATCGATCTTGTCGGTGGGCAGGATCACGAGAATCTGTTTCTCGTCTGGCTTCATCGCCCGCTCGATCTCCGAAATACTGTCGAATCGTCGCTGCTTTCCATCACCGATATCGGTTCGGACCAATCGACCTGCCCCGTAGAATTCCATGCTGTGAGAAATCATGTGGAGATTGACGATGCGCTCATCCGTGTATCCCTGAGTCGTTGCGGCCTCGACGAGATACGCGGCCGAATCGTGCCTCGACCATTCCTTGAGCGGCCAGGCGACGAGTATCGCCGCGACAGCGAAGGTTCCGAAGGCGATGGCGAAGACCGTTTTGATTCTTCCACCCTTTTTCGCGATGTAGCGGTCGACGACCTCGGCGGTGAACAGGATTCCCGCCGGCAACGCAGGAAGTACATACCCGGGCAGCTTCGAACCGGACATCGAGAAGAACACTAGCGGGAACAGCATCCATGCCGCGGCGAACATGCGGAGGTCCGATCTCTCCACGGACTCACCCTTCCTCGCGGCGATGAATCCTTTCAAACTCCTCCAGACTCCGTTCAGGAAAAACGGGATCCACGGAATCGTCATCGCCGGGAAGACGATCCAGAAGAACCAGAACGGCTGTGGGTGGAGATACTTGTTCGATGTGTATCTCTGAAAATGATGCTGGATGAAAAACTCATCGATGAATTTCCATCCGTTGACCTGATACATCGGCAGATACCAGAACGCTGCCACCGCCAATGTCGCGATCGGTCCCCACAGCAGACTCAAAGCGATGGCGCGGGACGGAAATCTTCGCACCAGCAGATAATAGAAAGTGACGATGGCTCCGGGAAAAACGATTCCCACCAGTCCCTTTGCGATGGTGGCAAGACCCGCGAAGGCGAAGAACCCGAACAATGCGAGGGTCCGCTTGCGACTTTCGCCCTTTTCGGAGTTCTCAGCGATGTAGAACGACGCAAGGGAGGCCGCGATCGGGAATGTGAGGATGATGTCGAAACTAGCGCCGCGTGAGAACGCGATCAGCCCGATGCAGCTTGCTCCGACGATGAGCGTGACCTGGGGGAAGATCTCCGAGAGACCGTGCTTCCGTCCGAGATTGCGCGCGAGGATGTAGAGCACCACCGTCGTTCCGATTCCGAAGAGCGCAGAACCGAATCTCGCCGCGAACTCATTCACACCGAAGATGTTGAAGAAGGTTATCTGCAGCCAGTAGAGCAAGGCCGGTTTCTCGAACCAATCGGCACCACCCAATGTCGGAGTCACCCAATCCCCTCGGCCGAACATCTCCCGAGCAACCTGCGAATACCGCGGTTCGTCGGGCCCGAGGAATGGGAGATCGAGTCCGAAGAGGTATACGACCACGAAACAAAGGGTGAACGCGATCATCATGCGCGTCGAAATCCTGTTTGATTGGGAGTTTTCAGTCATTTTGGTTTTGGTATCCGATGAATGAAAATAAGCTAGCCCAAGGCATAGCGTTTTCAAAGCCGAGGCAATTAAACCCGAAGGAAACAGGAAAGTCGATGGGAAAGTTGAGAGTAGCCGTCATCGGTGTCGGAAGTCTCGGTCAGCATCACGCGAGGAACTTCGCAGAGATGGCGCGTGACGGGAAGTTGGAGTTGATCGGAGTCTGCGATGTGAACGAGACCAATGCCCGTGCGATTGCCGAAAAGAATTCGACCACGGCCTTCACCGATTGGAGGCAACTGCTCGACAAGGCCGATGCGGTCTCGGTCGTGACACCGACAGAGACGCATTGCGAGATAAGCTGCGCGTTCCTCGAGAAGGGCGTGCATGTGCTGGTCGAAAAGCCCATCGCCCGCGATCTCGATGAGGTTGAGAAGATGGCGAGTGCGGCCAAGGCCTCGGGTGCGAAGCTGATGGTCGGTCACCTCGAGAGGTTCAATCCCGCAATGGTCGCACTCAGACCGCACGTGACGAATCCGCTCTATTTCGAGATCCACCGCGTCTCGCCCTTCCCGAACAGGTCGCTAGATGTCGATGTCGTTTTGGATGTGATGATCCACGACCTCGACGCTATACAGTGGCTGGTGGGACCCGACGTGAAAGTCGCCAACATCCAGGCGGTCGGCATACCCGTGGTATCAGACAAGGTCGATGCGGCGAATGCGCGAATCGAATTCGAGAACGGCGCGGTGGCGAACATCACCGCATCGAGAATCGGAACCGAGAAGGTTCGCAAGACGAGATTCTTCCAGCCACACGCGTACGTCGTCCTGGATTACGTGACGAAGTTCGCCTCGGTGACGACGCTTGCGCCTGATTCCGAGAATCCGCTCCTTGGAATATCGATCAACAGACCGGACATCGTGGATATCGAACCTCTGAAGGCCGAGCTCACGGCGTTCATCGAATCGATTGTTGAAGACAAGGAGCCACCTGTCACCGTCGAGGACGGGAGACGCGCGCTCGCGCTCGCACTGGGCGTGCTCGAGAAGATCGACGCACACCGCAAACACATCAATGTCTGAATCCAGCCGAATCAATGACGCGATCGAGGCGCTGCTTGCAGAACGAATCTCAGCGGGCGACTTCCCCGGTGCGGCATACCTCGTCAGCGTCGGTGGAGAACCGCGATTCTGTGGAGCTCTCGGCGAAGCGGTGCGAGGAGATGAACACGAGACCGCATGCAGACCGGACACCATCTTCGATGTCGCGAGTCTGACCAAGCCCATGGTGACGGGTCTGCTGCTCGCACTAGGGATCGGGGAGAAACTGCTCGACCCGCATGACAGGATTTCGAGGTTCTTTCCCGAAAGAGTCATCGATGAGATTCACGATGTGACCATCGGGCAACTCGCGACCCACACATCGGGATTCACTGCATGGATTCCCTTTTATCTCGAGATCGACGACACCCTGCAGAGAGCCGAGAAACTGAAAAAGGCGGTCGATCTCATTCTCAGCAAAGAACCTGAATGCGCCGCCGGATCGAAGGTGATCTACAGCGATCTCAACTTCATACTTCTCGGAATTATCCTCGAACGGGTCTTCGGTGAACCACTCGAGGTCATGGCGAATGGGCGCATCTTTTCCCCTCTCGGATTGAAGAGGACATTTTTCAATCCGACCTCACAGCTTCTCGATGAAATCGCAGCATGTGAATTCGGCAACGGTCACGAACGAAAGACCTGCAAGGAGATGGGATATGAGACCTCAGGATTCGATTGGAGAGAGTATTTGATCCATGGTGAGGTGCACGATGGAAACTGTTTCTTTTTTGACGGAGTTTCGGGTCACGCCGGGCTCTTTTCCACGATCCATGAACTGAATCAAATCGCACTACAATTCCTTCCGGACCACAGCAGTCTTCTCGATGACGCGACGATCGATTCCATGACTGTGAACAGGACTCCGGAGCTCAACGAGCATCGCTCCCTCGCATTTCAGATCGCGTCTACTCCCGACTCGACCGCAGGGGACGCACTGGACCCGAGATCCTTCGGGCACCTCGGATTCACGGGAACATCGCTATGGATCGATCCCTCGAGCAGGTTGATCGCAATTCTCCTCACGAATCGAACGCATGATCACGAACTCCCCTTCGTCAATATCAAAGAGACGCGGAAGCGATTCAACGAACTCGCCGCCCACTCGATCTGATATTGATATCTCTTCTAATTGGATTCCAGACTTCCGTTGATGAGGGCTATCGCGCGCTCGAGGTTTTCGGCAGTTCCAACTAGAAGGAGAAGGTCCTCAGGCTGGATGACGAAATCGATGTCGGGATTGATCTCCGTCTGGGTTCCGCGCGTTATTGCGATGACGGTCGTGCCCGTCACCGTCCTCAGACGAAGTTCCCCGAGCGTTCTGCCTGCGATGGGAGAATCGGGCGGAACGCAGATCGCCTCGGTCTCGGCGGACTTGAGCGCCTTGTTGAGCTTGGCGATACGGGCCTGCGGAAGAGAGGTGGAACGCAGCATCTCATAACCCTGACGCCGAATCTTCTCGATTTCACCCTCGATGACATGCCGACCGATGCCGTATCGCTGGAGTACGCGGGAAAAGATCTCGATGCTCGTCTCGAACTCCTCCGGTATCACCTCATTCGCACCCAGTTCGAGCAGTTCGTTGATCTCCGACGTGTATCTGGTCCTCACGATGATGTGGAGATTCGGATTGATCTTGCGTGCCTGGCTCACGGTCATCCTTGCGCCGAACGGATCGGATGTCGCGATGACAAGCGCATACGCACGCTCGACCCCAGCATGCTTCAGCACCTCGATACGGGTCGAATCTCCGAAGTTGATCTTCTCACTGTCCGCTTTTGCTCTGCGCACCGCCTCCATGTCGAGTTCCAGGATCGTGTAAGGGAGAGAAACTGCCTTCATCACGCGTGCGAGGTTGCGTCCGTTCAATCCGTAACCGACGATGATGACGTGATTGTTCAAACCACCGTTCGAGGTCACATGAATCTCGTCAGCGGAACCCGTGACAGTGACATCCGACCTGTCCTTCACAATACCCTGAATCAAAGTCCCGAATCGTGGTGCAAACGAGATCATGAAGGGTGTTGCAATCATCGAGATGATCGATGCCCCTAGAAATATCTGGTATTCGGAATCCACGAGAAGTCCATTCCCCTGCCCGGCCTTTGCGAGGATGAAGGAGAACTCGCCCACCTGGGCGAGACCCAAAGCGGACATCGCAGCGATTCTCTGCGGAAAGCCGAGTAGCCTCGCGACAACCCAGACGATCGACAATTTCAAGACAATCAGTGCGACGACCAGTGCGAGGACCGTCCCGAAGTTCGCAATCAGAACGCCGACCGAAAGCAACAGTCCGATCGAGACGAAGAAGATGCTGTTGAAGACATCTCGGAACGGGAGGATGTCCGCAACCACCTGATTGCTGTAATCAGATTCCGCGATCACCGCGCCAGCAATGAAGGCACCAAGAGCAAGTGAAAGACCGAATTGGGAGGTGGCGAATGAGATGCCGAGAAACAGAAACACCGTGGTCAGGATGAACATCTCGGGACTGCGGAGCTTCCCGATGACGGCGAAGATCTTCGGAACGAAGAAATAGGTGACTCCAAGGATCACCACAAGCGCGATGAGCGAGACACCCAATCCTGAAAGGACCTCTGAGGTTTCACCCTCCCCTCTTCCGAGAATCGGGATCAGCAACATCATCGGCACGACGCATATGTCCTGAAAGAGAAGGATCCCGATGCTCGTCTTCCCGTGCGGAGAGTCGACCTCGTTTCTATCGACGTAACTTTTGATGACTATCGCGGTACTCGAGAGTGCGACGAGGAATCCGAAAAAGACGCTCTGACCGAACGGGCGACCGAACAGATACGAGATTCCCAAGGTGGCGAGTATCGTGAGGCCTACCTGCAACCCGCCACCGATGAAGACGAGCCTCCGCATCTCCATCAGGCGTCTCAGAGAGAACTCGATGCCGATCGAGAAAAGGAGGAACATTACACCGATCTCAGCCAGAAACTCGATCGCCTTCTTCTCGCTGATCAGCGCGAAGGCCGAAGGACCGATTAGAATTCCGGTCAGCATGAACCCGACCAGCATCGGCAATCTGAGACGCAGGCAGAGAAACGCCACCGGAAGTGACACGCTCAGCAGAATCACCAGATCGGTCAACAGCGGGGGTGTGTGAAGTTCCATCTCTTTCTCAATCCCGACAAAGGGATCTTCAGGTCACGGTCGGGGTGTCACTGTGGGGCACGAAACAGGCACGGCACCGTGCCTCGTATTTGTCACTCGCCCCCACCTCGACCCTCTCTGTCGAGTCGGAGGTTCTCTGCGAATAGTTCGCAGTGCTTCCGCATTTCACGCATATCGCATGCGTCTTTGTGATGAATTCGGCGATGCAGAGGAGTTGTGGCATCGGCTCGAAGGGTCTTCCGGTGTAATCCTGGTCGAGTCCGGCGATGATGACCCTCTTTCCACTGCGAGCGAGTTCGTTCACGGCTTGGACAAGTTCCATGTCGAAGAACTGTCCCTCGTCTATCCCGATCACCTGTGTGTCGGATTCGATCTGGGCCATGAGTTCCGCCGCGGTCATCACCGGCTTCGAGATGTGCGTCATCCCGGAGTGAGAAGCGATCTGCTCGATTGAGTACCTGTCGTCGATCTTCGGCTTGAAGACCTGGACTTTTTGACGTGCGATCTGGGCACGGCGAAGACGTCGGATGAGTTCCTCGCTCTTGCCTGAGAACATCGATCCGACGATGACCTCGACCCATCCTGTTCCACCTGTCTGACGTTGCTTGCGACGCTCCTCGGAGTTGTCGAACTGAAAATCATCGATCATAAATCACTGATGCTTGCGGGAAAGTATGCGGAAGATTAACACAGTAAAAATCTCCATCAAAAAGAAAATACCGTCATCCTGATCGGATGACGGTATTCCCAAAACCAAGAGCCTTCAATACGCATCGGGGGCTGTCTTCTCCATCCATCTCTCAGGATGCCGGAGACCTGCGAACTCGAACTTTTCGTAGAGGCCGTGAGCATCGCGGGTCGCTAAAACCCATCGTCTGAGTCCCTGCAGATCGGGGTGGCTGACGATCACGTCCATAAGCCAGGCGCCGAGTCCTCGTCCCTGGAATTCCGAGATGACGAAAACGTCGCCGATGTATGCGAATGTCGCGAGGTCACTGACGACTCGTGCAAATCCGATCTGTCGTCCTTCGAAATAGACACCGAAATTCAGAGAGTTCGCAATCGCGACCTCAGTCTTCTCCCGACTGCGGCTGCCCGCCCAATAGGATTCCGCGGAAAGAAAGGAGTGGATGGCATCGATCTGCAGTCTCGACGAATCGGTGCTGATCTCGAATCCGTCTTTCGTCCATTCCATAGGCTGTCTATCTCGAGAGCTGGTAGAACGCGTTGCGTCCCGGATATCTCGCAGCGACATCGAGATCCTCTTCGATCCTGAGCAATTGGTTGTATTTCGCAATGCGGTCGGACCTTGAAAGCGAACCCGTCTTGATCTGCCCGGCGTTCGTGGCGACCGCGAGATCGGCAATGAACGGATCCTCGGTCTCACCCGAACGATGGGAGATGACAGCGGTCATGTTGTTCGTCTTTGCGAGCTCTATGGCATCCATGGCCTCGGTGACAGTGCCGATCTGGTTCACCTTCACGAGAATCGAGTTCGCGGCTCCAAGGTCGATGCCCTTCTGGAGGAACTTCGTATTCGTCACGAAGAGATCGTCACCGACGAGTTGGACGGAGTTGCCGAGCAACGCGGTGATTTTCTGCCATCCGTCCCAGTCGTGTTCCGAGAGTCCATCCTCGATCGAGATGATGGGATATCTTTCGCACCACGACGCCCAGTAGGCGACCATCTCATCCGAACTCAATTCGCGCTTGTCGCTCTTCTTGAAGACATATTTTCCGTTCGAGTAGAACTCGCTCGCGGCGGGGTCGAGCGCAATCATCACATTGTCACCGGCTTTGTAGCCAGCCTTCTCGATCGCTTCGAGGATGACCTCGATGGCTTCCTCGTTGGATTTGAGATTCGGTGCGAATCCACCTTCATCACCGACGCTCGTCGCATAGCCTTTCGATGAAAGAACCTTCTTAAGTGAGTGAAAAATCTCAGTACCCGCTCTGAGTGCTTCCGAGAAAAAGTCGAATCCGACCGGTACGATCATGAATTCCTGGAAGTCGACGTTGTTGTCGGCGTGAGCGCCTCCGTTGATGATGTTCATCATCGGCACTGGAAGGGTTTTTGCGTTCGACCCGCCAAGATATCGATATAGAGGCACCTGTTGGAATGTCGCGGCGGCGCGGGCAGTCGCCATCGAGACCGCGAGCAAGGCGTTGGCACCGAGATTGGATTTGTTGTCCGTGCCGTCGAGAGCAATCAGCGTCTCATCGATCAAAGTCTGATCCAGCGAATCGAGCCCTTCGAGTTCCTCAGAAATCTTCTCGATGACGTTCTCGACTGCCTTCTGCACGCCCTTACCGAGGTATCGGGTCGGATCTCCATCGCGGAGTTCGACGGCCTCGTTCTCTCCTGTCGAAGCACCTGATGGAACTGCGGCGCGGCCCAAGGAGCCATCTTCCAAAACAACTTCCGCTTCAATCGTGGGATTACCCCTCGAATCGAGGATCTCACGCGCCCAAACTTCTTCAATCAAACTCATCGGTTTCTCCTTCGTGGAAGCGCTGGACCTCAACCCTCGGATCTCGGTTCCTCGAGACGCTCCGTCTTCAACATTCTGACTGAAATGATCCTTCTCTTCTCCACCTTCTCGATCAGGAAGGTGTAACCATTGTAGACCACCTTGTCGCCTTCATTGGGAATCTCTCCCGATTCCGCCATCAAGAAGCCTCCGAGCGTGGTGTAGTTCTCTGAAACAGGGAGACTCGCCGAATATCTTTTATTCAAGTCCCTCACCGCGAGGCCGCCATCGAGGATCATGCTGCCGTCTTCCTGCTCGCGGATCTGCTCGTTCACTTCCTCATCGTGTTCGTCTGAGATATCACCGACGATTTCCTCCAAGAGGTCTTCGAGCGTGATGATCCCCTCGACGCCGCCATGCTCATCTACGACGAATCCGAAATGGAACTTCTGCCTCTGCATCTGTCGAAGGACGTCCTCGAGATACGCCGTGTCGACGACATAGACGGGCTTCTTCAAAACTCTCTCGAGCTTGAACATCCTGGGTTTCACCGCCAGATACTGCATCACGTCCTTGCTGTGGACGAATCCCTTTATGTCATCGAGCGAGTCTCCGTAGATCGGCAATCTTGAATAGCCGTGTTGGCGGAACGCCCGTGCGATGTCTTCCAACGTCGACGTGTAAGGGACTGCCACGACTTCGGTCCGCGGAACCATGGCTTCCCTGACCGTGGTTTCGGAGAATTCGAAGACGCGGTTGATGAGCCGTTCCTCTTCCTCCCTCAAATGACCGCTTTTGTGGGAGGCGCTGATCAGCTGTCGGATCTCCTCTTCCGTGTAGCCCGCATCCTTCTCCGCGGCCGAATGCAATCCGAACATCTTGAGGGCTGAACGGCCCGAAATGTAGAGCAGTCGTATCGGGTAATAGAAGATTCTGTAGAAGACGTCAATCGGAAGGGCCGCCATCAATGCAATCTTTTCAGCGGATTCATAGGCGATGGTCTTCGGCACGAGCTCACCGAAAACTATGAGCACATAGGTGATGATCGAGAAGGCGATGACGAAAGCGACCGTCGAAACTACCGTCGCCGAGGCAATCGCATCGATTCCCGTGATTCCGGCGAGCGAGACGAGGGGGCCTTCGATCAATCGCACGACTGCGGGCTCGCCGACCCAACCGAGTCCGAGTGAAGCCATCGTGATTCCAAGTTGGGTGGCCGATATGTATTCGTTCAGATTCCGGAGTATTCCCAGAAGCCGCTTCGCAGCCTGGTTCCCCTCTTCAGCCAGAGCCTCGATCCTCGATTTCCTTACGGCCACAAGAGAGAATTCCGCCGCAACGAAGAAACCGTTGCCTATCACGAGAAGAATGACAAGCAGAAGATTCACGAAAGCCATCGGACCGAAGGCTTCACCGCCGGTCGAATCTGTTGAGAGGGCAAAAGCAAGAGGTTGGAAAAAACTGTCGGGATCGTCCATTTGAGTGATTGAAGTCGGAAGGCGAAATCACGGGGACAGGCGCGCCTTCCTTGAAGTTGTTCATCTGCAAATCGAAGCGGGATGATACCACAAGGGCCAGATGTTTCTAAGAAGCGGTATCAAGAACCGTGGATCTCGACCAGGTCGGAGAGGACCATAAGACAGGAACCGCAGCCGCTGCCGGCGTTGGTCATCTGAGTGAGCTCCGAAACCGTGGAGGCACCTCCCTCGTCCAGAATCTTCTGCAGAACATCTTCGGAGACACCGAAGCAGGAACAGATCAGGGGAGACTCGCCCTCGAACTTCGAGACAGTCGTCAGCCTGTACGCACGAAGGGCTTCGCCGAAGGCATCGGCAACCATCGCGAGGCATGGCATCCGAACCGATTCGACCGGCCCCACTTCGGAGATGAAGGCCTCATAGCAGTGAACCTGCCAACCTCCGCCCAACTCCGCGGGCGTCCTGCCCTCCATGAATCCGGCCACATGCTCAGCGAAGGCGAGCGCGTATCCGCATGCCGATGATTTGAATGCGACCTCATCGATTCTGTTCGCGGATGCGTCGATCGCCAGTGAGACCGTGACCGATGCTCCGCAGTTGAAGTCGGCCGCGACACCCGTGGTCGAACCATCCGCCGGACTGTCCGTCGCGTGACACAGGTCGGAGAGAGATCTGAGAATCGAATCCGGATATCGGTCCACTCGGCAAAATTAGATTCGATGGAATGAATTGTAAAGGCAGGTTTTGAAATCAGCCGGGCAAAGGTGAGATATTCTTGTCGAGGCTTCGAGATTATGGCCCCGAGAAACATCTGCTCGACAATCCTGCTCACTACCGTCATGAGCGTCCTCTTTTCGGGATGCAGCGACAGTGCGAGACCTGTCGGAATCACCGACCGCCCGATAGAGGTGAACGGTGTCCAGGTCATCGACAGCGAGCGACCACCGAGGAAACCTCTGCCCGAGATGACTTGGACTAACTTCGACGGGGTCGTCGAGAAGCTCAAGGATCACACGGGCAAGGTCGTCATACTCGACTTCTGGGCGACCTACTGCAAACCGTGTCTCGAAGCGATACCGCATCTGAAGAAACTGCAGGAGACTTACGGAAGGGATGATGTCGCCATCATCGGCCTCCATGTCGGAGGAGCCGAGGACCGTGAACAGGTTCCCGAGTTCGTCGAGAAGCTCGATATAGATTACACCCTCGCCACCCCCGAGGATTTCCTTTCCCAATACATCTTCGGTGCCGACTCAGCGATACCGCAGACCGCGATCATCGGGCGCGACGGAAAGCTGGTCCGCAAGTTCGTCGGCTTCGATGACAACATCAAGGCGGAGCTGGACAAGGTGGTCGCATCCGCGGTCGCCGCTCGACCTCAGTGACCGATATTCTCAGAAGAAAAGTTTTCTCTGCCGGTGGCGCCGTTCTGCGAAAGCATGGCGAGAGATACGAGGTCGCGTTGATCCGGACCCGGGGAAATGTCAGATTCCAGCTGCCCAAGGGGTTGCTGGACCCGGGGGAAACATCGGAAGAAGCCGCATTGAGGGAGGTGAGGGAAGAGACCGGTATTCGTGCCGTGGTGTTAGGCCATCTCAAGACTCTTTCGTACTCCTTCTCGGCGGACTACGGAAGCGGGACGGAACACTTTGATAAGACGGTCGATTTCTTTCTTATGAGATATGGATCGGGGAACATCTCCGATCATGATGACGAGGTCGAAGAAGTCGTTTGGATGGATCTCGACCACGCGGCGGAACTGATGCTTTATCAATCTGAAATGGAAGCGCTCTCATCGATCGATCGAACTTCACTTGATGGAATTCTCAATTGACGGCCGATCTCCCGGTGCCACCTACTCGCCGGCTTTCGGTTTCTTGATGTGCATCATCACCTCAAAGCGCTCGGAGAGCATCAGGATCACGAGTGTGATAATGGTCCCGATGAATCCCAGTCCGACCATTCCGAGCCCGGTGACCACTCCGATTCCCGAGGTCATCCAGATTCCCGAGGCCGTGGTCAGTCCCTGGACACGCCCTTCTTGATCCCCCTTCACGATGGTGCCGGCACCAATGAATCCGATGCCCGTGACTATCCCCTGCACGATGCGGGAGATCGCGTCATCTCCGAAGCCGCCACCGATCGCCGCAACCACGAAGAGGCATGTGCCCGTCGAAACGAGAACATGGGTCCGCATGCCGGCGGCCTTGCCGACCGAAGCCCTTTGAAGTCCGATCAGCGAACCGAAGACCACTGCGGCCAGTATCCTGACCAGAAATCTGACCAGCGTCTCGGTCTCGGGAATTCCGCGGAAGAGTTCAGAAGAGATGGTTTCCATAGGGCGATACATTACCCGACAATGCACCTGGTTGGAAGAAAATGTTTTGGAAACTCAGAGAGGCGGTTTACACTCTCGTCAAATTCCGCGGAGGCAAACATGCAAAGATTCATCGCACTTGTTCTCGTCGTCATCTTCTGTTTCGGTTCCGGATCGGCCAACGACCCGTCGTTGGACATAGCCGCGGCGACAGATCGCGTAATGCCGAAGGTCGTCGAATGGCGTAGACATCTGCATCGATATCCGGAGCTTTCGAACCGGGAATTCAAAACAGCGAGATACGTGGAGGACCATCTCAGGAAGCTCGGGCTCGAAGTGAGGACCGGTGTTGCAAAGACCGGGGTCGTCGGCATCCTGCGCGGGGGAAGGCCCGGCCCCACGATAGGTTTGCGGGCTGACATGGACGCACTTCCCGTCACCGAGAACGTCGACATTCCCTGGGCATCGAAGGAGACCGCCCAATTCAACGGTCAGACCGTCGGGGTGATGCATGCATGCGGACACGACACTCACGTCGCAATACTGATGGGGACCGCTGAGGTGCTTGCCGGCATGAAAGAACAGGTGCCGGGCACCGTCGTGTTCATCTTTCAGCCTGCTGAAGAAGGCGCGCCCGCCGGGGAAGAGGGCGGGGCGGCATTGATGGTGAAGGAAGGCGTGATGGACAGTCCGAAGATCGATGCGGTTTTCGGATTGCACATCAATTCCCGCACCGAGAGTGGAACAATCGGATACCGAAGCGGTGCCTTCATGGCTTCGAGCGACTGGTTCACGATCAAGGTCAAAGGCAAGCAGTCACACGGAGGCTATCCTTGGCTCGGGGTCGATCCGATAGTCACCGGTGCACAGATCATCAACGGACTTCAAACCATCGTCGCCCGGCGTACGGACCTCACCCAATCACCGGCTGTCATCACCGTGGGGAGAATCAATGCAGGGGTGAGGGAGAACATAGTTCCAAACGAACTGGTGATGGCCGGGACGATCCGTGCCCTGGATGAAAAGGTACAGGACGAGGTCCATGAGAAGATCCGGACGACCGCGACACGTATTGCGGAGAGCATGGGTGCGACGGCCGAGGTCGTCATTGAACGCAGGACACCCGTCACATACAACACTCCTGAATTGACCAAGAAGGTAATCGGTTCACTTGAGAAGGCGGCGGGCAAAGATAATGTGAAGGAGCGGCTGTGGGTCACTGGTGCCGAGGACTTCGCGTTCTATCGGACGAAGGCTCCCGCATTTTTCTTCTATCTGGGAGGAATGCCAAAGGGTCTCGATCCAAACACCGTCGCCGACCATCACACTCCGGAATTCTTCGTGGAGGACAAGAGGCTCGATGTCGGAATCAAGGCTTTCGTGAACATAGTGTTCGACTTCTCGAAATGATTTTCGAGAGGAGAGTTGAATGAAGAAAGGCGGGAGGTAATCCCGCCTTTTTCATCTCTGTTGATGAGCTTCGACGAACCACAGCGATTTGTCTATCGCTCTCGATATTCCGGTGAACAAGTCGGCCGTGTCCGCGTCTCCCAGCTCTGCAGTCTGGTCGATGTTCGATCTTACTTTCCTCCCGAAATCCGCGAGGGCACCGGAAAGGGACTCGACGTGCGAGTCGCCATCGGTTATCTCGTGTGGATACTCTGCAAGGCTCGACTTCGCGGCGGCGATTCTGACAGTTCCCATCGCGGTTCCTCCCAGCGTCGTTATCCTCTCCGCGATATCATCGATCTGCGTGTCGGCCTCGGCGGATATACGGTCGAAAAGTTCGTGCAGGGCGATGAAGTTCATTCCCTTGACGTTCCAATGCGCCTGCTTGGCCTGGAATTTGAGATCGATCGCGTCAGCCAAACGGGCGTTCAGTATCTCCACGACCTTTTCCCGAACCGCCTCGTCTATGTCTATCTTTGTTTTGTGCATAACTCCTCCATATGATTAGAATTATTCTAAATATAAAATAGACTGCAGTCAAAAGCTTGCTATGATTTGCTCCACAAGTTATTGTTTTTCAAGTATTTACCCGTCTGGAGGAATTATGATTCTGAATCTTCTCTCTGCGGTTCTGGTCACAGACACCGCCGAAAAGGCCTCGGGGGCTTTCTCTCGAACCGTCCAGGGAATCTACGAATCGGTCGTGGAGCGTCTCCCCTTTCTGATTGCGGGAATCCTGGTGGTCGCACTTTTCTGGTTGGTCGGAAGGATCATCAAACGTTTCTTCGAAGCGGCGTACAGAAAATCGCTCATCGATGTGCAGGTCAGGATTCTGATGGGACGTCTGATTTCGACGATCGCCCTGATTCTGGGAATCCTCTCGGCACTGACCGTGGTGATTCCATCCCTGACGATCGGAGAGGTCATCGCAGGATTGGGTTTCACCTCCTTCATCATCGGATTCGCGACGAAGGACATCCTCAACAATATGTTGTCGGGTCTAATCATTCTCTGGCGACAACCGTTCGGCCTCGGGGACTATCTCTACGTCAAGGACAGGGAGGGCGTCGTCGAATTCATCGGGATGAGGGCGACAGCGCTCCGAACTGCGAACGGTGAAGTCGCTCTGATTCCGAATGCAGACATCTATTCGAGTCCGATCACGATAAGGAAGGCCGGCTCGAAGTTGAGATTGGCGATAGACATCGCCGTGGACAGTTCGTTCGATTCGAATTCGATCCGACAGATCTTCCTCGAGGCCGCTGACAGAATCGATGGGGTCCTCTCCGATCCACCACCTTCGGTGCTCATCTCAAGCCTCGGTTCAGAGGGACTCCGTTTCTCTCTCGGCCTATGGACCGACACATCCAAGACCGATGTGGATGCTCTTCAAGATGAGATTCTGAAAAGGGTGAACGAACAGTTCGTGCGCGAGGGAATCAAGATATTTCCCGTGACGGAGCCGGCGAAGTGAGTTCGATGGCTCAGCGCTCTTCGGCATCCGGAACACCTGGATTTCTCGGCTGGCGTGGACCGTTGGGAAGGGGAGGACCCGGGAAGCGTCCCGGCCTGCCGAATTGGCTGGCGTCCTGTTGCCCTCGGAAGAGAGGGGTGAAGACCCACTTGGAATGTTTCTCGATTCCGTAGAACATGATTATGGAATCGGCCTTGCTCTGACTCACAACGCCGATGAAAGGCGTACCCTCGAACTGCATGTCGAGCGAGGATTCACCCTCATCCGACTCGAGCCCACGACGGATTCCAGCGGCACTCGCCACGGGCAGGGCGAATCGGTCCAACGCCACACTCCCGCTCGGGGGAAGTGCTCCGTTGTTGTACTCCTGAAGTTGTGAAGCGAATTCTCTCAGAATCCCGCTGTCGGGTTTGACCAGAACCCATCGACCATCCTCAGTCAGCGGATCCGTCGCTGCGGATTTGCGGAGAATCTGAACCTTCTGGGTACCCGATGGAAGCCCCTCCAACAATTCATCCATGGAAGTGGGAAGTCTTGCACCTTGGTAGAACTCGACGTAGCGCTTGATCGCCTCGGCGACCTCTTCCCCCCGCCTTATCGATTCAAGTTCCTTCTGTCGCTGGACGCTGTGACTCACCGTCGGTGCGACGGCGAGAAGCAAGATCGCTCCAAGTGTCATCACCACGAGCAAGGCGAGGAGTGTCCCCCCGTGCTCAGACTTGGATCGAATCGAAGACGCGAGCATTTCAGCCGTCCGTGTCATCGTTGTCATCGGTGTCATCGTTGCCCTGATTGACAGGCGGTTGCGGAGGAGGCCGACGTGGATTCTGAAATCCCGGACGCGGCGGCGTGTTCGGGTCACCCATCTGATCACCCTGATCGACGATGACCGTCGGGACCATCGGTCGGAACGAGGCACCAGGAGCAGGCAATGTGGCCTGAGGAGCGATCGCGACGCTGTGCCTGAATCCGAGGCTCGTGTCTTCGACCACGACCTGACCCGCGGTGATGTTCACAATCTTGAACCGGCCACCGACCACGTCATTCAACCTCTTCGCAACCGGATTGGGCGCTCCCTGCTCTTGGATGTAGGCGGTCGCGTTGTTGGACTTCGCCCTTGTCACCGGTCCGAGATAGGTGAAATTCGGCTTTGGTGGCGGGACCACACTGAAGGTGGCGACATTTGAATAAAGTCTGCCATCGGGAGTCTTCACCTGTATCGTCCTGCCGCCTTCGGACACGACCATCGAGGCCGAAATATCTGCGGCCAGTCTCTGGGAATTGATGAAGGTTGTGGGAACGGAGCCTTGATTGAAGAAGATTCTCGTCTCAGGCGTGAAATTCGATCCGCTGACCTCCATCCGGAAACCCTTGCCTCCCGAATAGGTGGTACTCGGGCTCAGCGATGCGATCGTCTGGGGAGGCGGTGGTGGCGGAGTCGGTGTCGGCACCGGTTTCGGTTTCGATACCGGGGGTGGTGGAGGCACGTATATGGCGAAGATATTTCTCGTCGGAGCTGGCGCCGAGAACATCTCAGGCGAGTATCTCACCTCGGTTGTCTCGTATTCGAACTGTGTCTCCGAATCCGATTGCCGGGAAGGTCCGACGGGCTCCTCCTGTGTTCTCGTGGGAGTCGCAACCTCGGTGACGTTGGGAGGAGTCGAAGGCTTCGAAGGCGATGAGAAGAGTCCGAGAAGATTGTATGACACCGCAATGATCGCAAGCGTGCCGAGAACCGCCGCGGCGATTATCTTGTTCTTCTCCTCCTTCGATTTCCCTTCAAGAAACTTCATCTCAATTTGCCGGTGCGAAATCCGTCTCGCCGGACGCCCTTCTGAAATAAGCAGCGAATTCTATCTTGAGACTGACGACATCGTTGCGCGATTTCGTCGACTGGTTTCCTCCTGTCGGATTCCCTTGCGATGCCGACTCGGTCCTGTCCGACGGTTCCAGGGCGACGGAGCTGATTACTATGAATTGCTCCGACATCTCCAGTTGTCTGAGAAAGTTCCTCACCTTCGAATACGAACCATCGACGGTGACACTGACGAGGACCCCGGGGAATATGCTCCTCAGTCTGTCGGAAGAGGTCTCCTGTCCTCCACCTTCCTGATTGCCGTCGGCATCCCGAATCTGAAGATCCAAACCGCGATAGCTCGGTCCCGCCGTGTTTATAAGTCCATTCGCCGTGATGAGGTCGTTGACTCTCTTGTATAGGGATGTCTTCCCTGCCGATTCGGAAGGGAGATACTCGGACTCGAACCGATCGGCGCTACCGATCAATCTCGCGACCTGCTCCTCGGTCGACGTTATCCTGCCGTAGCGATCTCTCGCCTCCAAAAGCTGCTTCTCCAAAACCTTCACTTCATCGCGACGGGCGAGGGCGGCGCTCTTCCCCGGGTTCACGAAGAGAAACAGATACCCTATGCACAAAAGAAGGAACGCGCCAAGGGATGCGATGACCACCGCCTCACTTCGCCCCCAACCGCTTTTGTTGGTCCAGGTGTCGCCTGAACCGACGACATCCCGCGGAGCGGGACCGGCATCATGGTCGGAGACGTGACCGACTTCCTCGGACACCTCGTTGCTCTCTGATTTTTCTTCCAATTCAGCCATTGAAAAAATAAGGGCTCATCTTCCCGTCACAGCACCGACATCGGAGACCACTCTGGGAAAATAAACAACCTCGAGCGCGAATTCGTTCAAGATCTTCCCATCAACCTCTCGCCTCTCCTGTCTCCGGATGTCGCCGCGGAAAATTCCCGAGGTCCTCATGATGTCCAACATCTCGATCACCGGTGCGGGATCTGCAGAAAAGACGGATACCTCCAACAATGCGGCAGTCCTTCCCTGCTCCCTGAAAACCCTTTGGACCTCGATCTTCGAAGCGCTGACCTTCGTTGGGAGCATCGACTCGAGGTCGGCGAACAGTCGGGACCATCCGAAACCTTTACTGGCTACGAGTTTGTGCGCTCCGACGAGAAGGTCTTTTTGAAGTGGGGTGAGTTGTCTCTGGACATTCTGTCCCTTCTTGTTCAGTTCATCGAGTTCCGATCTGAAGTTCTGCAATTCCGATTTGGTCAACTCGTCGAGGCCCGAAACCTCGGCGGAGGTGGAGACAGCGAATATCACGGTCAGCAACGAGACGAGCAGGACCGCGCCCGCCGCCAGAAATGGGACGGAACGGTTTCTAGTCGGCTTTGAAGCCAAATTCAATTTATAAAGCTCGGCCATCGGATGACTTGTACCCCGAATGCGGAAAGTCTATCACACTGTTTTCAGTGACTTACACGACACGAGACCCGAAAAGTTCCACCCGATGTCGTCTGCCTCCCGAGGGTCGACGTTCCGTTCGAAGCAGAGTCTCAACCGAGTGGTGTCACGTGGCAAAAACCGAAGTGCTATCATTGCGGGGATTTAACGGTTTCGAGATGAGGGTTCTTGTCGTAAAACTCAGCAGCATCGGGGACATCGTCCATTGTCTCCCCGCGGTCGCGGCCATCAAGGCGCACGGACCTGAGGTCGAAATCACTTGGGTGGCGGAGAGGCGTAGTTCGGACCTATTGGTCGATTCCCCCGCGATAGATAGATTGATCCGCATCGAAACCCGATTCAAAGGCCGGGCTTCCGATCACGCCGAGACGCTGAAGGCCCTCTTCTCCAATTTGCGCACGATGCGTCGAAGTCATTTCGATCTCGCAATAGACTTCCAGGGTCTGATGAAATCAGCCGTCATCGCCCGGGCGTCGGGGGCGAAGAAGGTCTGGGGATTCGGGAAAGACTCTCTCCGCGAGAGTGAATCGCGCATCTTTCTCAACAACACGGTCGAAGCGGAGGGCAGACATCACGTGGTGGTGAAAAACATGATCCTCGCCGAGAAGGCTTTGGGCTTCAACGGACCCCGTCGTGATTTCTCATTCCCGATTTCGCTCTCCTCGCCGGACTTCGAACTGGCCGATGGAATAGCGGCAAAGTCGAATTCCGGATTTGCGATACTGAATCCCGCCGGAGGCTGGGTGACCAAACTATGGTCCCCCGAATCCTTCGGTAAACTTTCGGACCAGCTTCTGGAGAGAACCGGTCTCAGATCCGTGGTGACCGTAGGACCGGGGGAAATCGCGCTCGGAGAAAGAGTTCGAAGGGCGGCACGAAATGATTCTGTGATTTGTGTGAGTCCCGACATCAAATCGTTCCATGCACTGGCGAAGAAGGCGCAGATTTACATCGGGGGCGACACGGGCCCGACCCATATCGCAGTGGCAGCAGGCACGCGCGTGGTGGGAATCTTCGGACCCACTGAATGGTGGCGAAACGGCAGCGTCAATCCTCTCGATGTGTGCGTCGAAAGAAATGACATAGACTGCAGGGAAAACTGCCACCGGCGGACATGCGGAAAATGGATCTGCATGGACATCAGTCCGGAGCGGGTCGCTGAAGCTGCAATTGCGCGACTCGGCGGTGAATAGTGGCGATGTTCAAAATCTATGGCTACAGGTAAGAAAAGATTGCTTCAAAGAATCCGCGTTCCTCTCGGATTCCTGTTCTTCGCATTGCTCGTATTCCTGGCGGATCCCGATTCGGGTCTGTTTTGGGTCGGTATTCCAATCTCGGTCATCGGTCTCGCGATCAGGGCCTGGTCTGCGGGACACATTCGGAAGAATGTCGAGATAACGGTATCGGGGCCCTATTCATACACGAGGAATCCTCTTTACCTCGGCAGTCTTCTGATGTGCGTGGGTGTTTGCATAGGTGCGGGGGTCTGGTGGTTGGGTCTGATATTCATACTTCTGTTTCTGAGCATCTATTTGCCGGTGATGCGCGTCGAAGCTGAGGATCTGAATCACTTCTTTCCCGAGACCTTTCCGGAATACGCGGCAAATGTCCCGCTTCTCTTCCCGAGACTCTCGGCATGGAAGAAGTCGGATATGGGTTTCGACCCTGCTCTGTTCATGAAATACAGGGAGTACCGCGCAACCATAGGTTTGGCTTCGGTTTGGATCGTGCTCGCCACCAAGATGTATCTTTTCTGAGAATTGAAATGAACAAATTCTTAGTCATCGCCACGGTTCTCGCAGTCCTCGTCTCATCGGCATTCTTCGGGCCGGTTGATGCGGCGGGCGAGAACAAAGATCCCGGACTTGCATCCGCTCCCTTCGGGTCCGGGGAAAAACTGTCCTACGAAGGCAAGTTCAGCAAAATCGTCAGGGGAATCACAGTTGCCGATCTCTCGTTCGAGGTCGGCACCGATGAGACCGGCGCAAATCAGATAACAATGGAGGCGCGCTCGAAGGGAACGGTCCTGCGCCTTTTCAGATTCAGCTTCCTTCAGAGATACCAGACCGAGTTCGATAGCGGTCTGAAAGTTCTCCGCACCGTGAAGTTCGACCAACAGAGAGATCGCATCCGTGAGAGTGAGGCGGCGTTCGACCATGAGACCGGAAGGGTGGTTTACACGGAGCGCGATCCGAAGGATCCCTTGAAGGCACCTCGGACAGTTGCGAGCGATTTCACAGGTCAGGTCCACGACATGCTAACAGGCATCTACCTCCTTCGGACTCTGCCCTTGGAGGTCGGAGCGCAGTTCGAGGTCGCCATCAGCGATTCCGGTCTCGTCTACAACGTACCCGTCATCGTCACCAGAAGAGAGATGCAGAACACGAAGGTGGGAAGGGTGATGTGTTTCAGGGTCGAGCCACAGGTTTTCGGTGACGGAAGACTGATCGAAGAAAAGGGAGAGATGGTCATCTGGATAACCGACGATACTCGCCGAATTCCCGTGCGATCGGTCATCAAGGCGGATATCGGGCAGATCGACATAAGGCTCAGCAACTTCACCGCTGGCGGCTCGACAAAGGAAACTGCCGGTAGATGAAAATGACCGACCATCGCGAAGTCGGGCTCCTCGTATCACAAACACTTCTCCAAGTCCCATAAAAAGAGGGCTTCCACCTCTTCAGGGGCGAATTGCCTAATCAAGACTTGATGGTTATCATCTCCTTTCTTAATTGGAGGAAGCGTAATGTCTGAACAGGGTCTGGAAATCGCTCCAGCAAAGGGAAAACTCGGAATTCTGCTTGTCGGACTCGGGGCTGTCAGCACCACTCTGGTGGCTGGTGTCGAGGCGATAAAGAAAGGAAAGGAAAAGGCTTTTGGATCGCTGACGCAGATGGGCTCCATCCGTCTCGGAAAGCGCACCGACAACCGGAACCCTCTCATCAAGGATTTCGTGCCCTTGGCCGACCTCAATGATGTGGTCTTCGGAGCATGGGACATATTCGATGACTCGGCCTACGATGCCGCGCTCCACGCCGGTGTTCTGGAAAAATCCTTGGTCGAGGATCTCCGCGAGCAGCTCCAATCACTCAAGCCGATGGCCGCGGTCTTTTCTCCCAACTACGTCAAGAGACTGAACGGAACCAACGTCAAGACCGGGAAGAACAAGATGGAACTGGCCGAGCAGCTGATGGCTGACATGGCTCGTTTCAAAGAAGAAAAGGGATGCGACAGACTCGTCATCGTCTGGGCCGCATCGACCGAGATATTCCTCGAGCCGACCGACATCCACCAGACCGTCGAGGCATTCGAAAAGGCGATGTATGACAACGACGAGAGAATCGCTCCGTCGATGATTTATGCATACGCAGCAATGAAGTCAGGCATTCCCTTCGCCAACGGAGCCCCGAACCTGACACTCGACATCCCTGCGATCACGAAACTCTCTGAAGACCTGGGGGTTCCGATCTGCGGAAAGGATTTCAAGACCGGTCAGACTTTGATGAAGACCATCATCGCTCCAGGATTAAAGGCGAGAATGCTCGGACTCGAAGGGTGGTACTCGACGAACATCCTCGGTAATCGCGATGGAGAGGTGCTGGACGATCCGGAAAGTTTCAAGACCAAAGAAGAATCGAAGTTGTCGGTTCTGGAGACGATCCTCCAACCGGATGTGCACCCCGACCTCTACGGTGACTTCTCGCACGTTGTGAGAATCAACTACTACCCGCCGCGCGGTGACAACAAGGAAGGCTGGGACAACATCGACATATTCGGCTGGCTCGGATACAAGATGCAGATCAAGATCGACTTCCTATGCAGGGACTCGATCCTAGCCGCGCCGCTCTGCCTGGATCTCGCACTCTTCCTCGACCTTGCCAAACGTGCCAAGTTCGGCGGAGTTCAGGAGTGGCTGTCCTTCTATTTCAAGGCTCCGCAGACTGCACCGGGTCTCTATCCCGAGCATGATCTGTTCATACAACTCAAAAAGTTGAAGAACACCTTGAGGTACATGATGGGAGAGGAGTTGATCACCCATCTCGGCCGCGACTACTACGAGTAACTCTCGGCAGCGATTCGAATACGGGAACCCCGACGATGTTGAATCGTCGGGGTTCTTGCATTGGGAAAATCGCTGTGCTAAAGATTCCGCATCAACGAAGTTATGCCTGTCAGGCAACGATCCGAACATTCGACTGAAAGTCTCCGACCATCCTCCGAGGTCGACTCGTTCGCGAACCGCGGAATGAGCAGGTTCGAACATCCGATGGTTTTCGATTGCAACCGACTCATGTTTCTGGTGTTCTAAGCGATATGGGAAAAACATCGAAAGAAAAGACTGGCTCCGACGCCTTGATTCCACTCGATCCCGACCGCAAGAGTCCGCGCGCGACGGAATTCGAAGACAGCCTGTCCGCACAGATCGTCGGACAGGAGCGCGCCGTCCGCAGGATGAGCGGGTTGTTTCAGATTTACCTCGCTGGGATGAACAATCCCTCGAGACCGATCGGCACGATGCTGTTTCTCGGTCCGACTGGGTCGGGCAAGACCCGTGTGGTCGAAGCCGCGGCGGAGGTCCTCTTCGGCGATCCGCACTCGGTCGTCAAAATCGATTGTGCCGAGTTCCAACACTCGCACGAGATTGCCAAGCTGATCGGATCGCCGCCCGGATATCTCGGACACCGCGAGACCTCGCCGATGCTGACTCAAGAGAATCTCGACAAGGCGCATACCGAAGACACCAAACTCACATTCGTCCTGTTCGACGAGATTGAAAAGGCATCAGATGCGCTCTGGCAACTCCTGCTTGGAATATTGGACAAGGCGACCCTCACGCTCGGCGACAACAGAAGAGTGGATTTCTCGAAGACGGTCGTCATCATGACCTCGAACCTGGGCGCGAGAGAGATGTCGGAAATGATTTCAGGAGGCATCGGGTTCGCGCCAAGCAAGCCCGGAACGGACGAAGACAACGAGATCGACACCAAGATCTATAGGACCGCACTCGAGGCTGCGCGAAGGAAATTCTCTCCGGAATTCATGAACCGGATCGACAAGGTGGTCGTGTTCAGAAGTTTGAAGGCCCATCATCTCAGGGACATTCTCGAAATTGAACTGAATCTGGTGCAGGCGCGTATCACGGAATCCGCCGGCACCAAGTTCGTCTTCGAATGCACTGCCGAGGCGAAGGAATTCCTTCTTTCCGAGGGGATAGATTTGAAATATGGCGCGCGGCACCTGAAACGGGCCATCGAGAGATTCCTCGTCTATCCACTATCGAACCTCGTCGCTACAGAGCAGGTCTCGACGGGCGATCTCGTGGTGGTCGATCTGGACAAGACCGGTGAGAGGCTTTCCTTCTCAAAGCGTGAGGGCAGTCTACTGGTCCATCATCCGGCCGAAACTGATGGCGAGGAAAAACAACCTCGTAAGAAATCTGATGCCGCCAGCGCAGGAAGTCCCCTCGCGGCGGCGGCCACCGAGGCCGTCAGGGTGCGAAAGGATAAGGACAATTCATGAGCATGGCGCCAACTCGGCGCCTTTTCTTTTTCATCCCGAAGACCGGATTTCCTCTACCAGAGCAACAGTGCTCCCAAAGGAGAATTGATTCATGTCTGACAGACGATTTGACCTGGTTGTTTATGGAGCGAGCAGCTTTGTTGGAGAGATTCTCTGCAGGTATCTCGCTGAGCGCATCGGATTCGATGGCGAGGTCAGATGGGCGATCGCGGGAAGATCCGGCGGGAAACTCGAAGCATTGCGCTATTCACTCGGAGAGCGGGCGAAAGGGCTCGAAATCATCGTTGCTGATGCCGATGATGGGACCGCCCTCACGGCGATGTGCGAATCGACCAGGGTCGTGGTCACGACGGTCGGTCCCTATGCGCTCTACGGAGAGACTCTCGTCCGATGTTGCGTGAATTCAGGAACCGACTACTGCGACATCACGGGAGAAGTCCAGTGGATCAGGAGAATGATCGATGCGTATGGATCGAAGGCATCACAGACAGGCGCCCGGATCGTGCACTGCTGTGGTTTCGACTCGATACCATCCGATCTCGGGGTGCATTTTCTCCAGGGGAAATCGACCGAAGATGGAAATGCAGTCTGCAATCAGATTCGCATGAGGGTCAAAGGTATTCGCGGAGGATTCTCCGGAGGGACTGTCGCAAGTCTGGTGAACGTGGTCAAAGAGGCACTCGCCGACAAGGAGCTTCGTCGAAGCCTGAAGGACCCCTTCTTTCTCTGTCCATCAAGACCGGACTCGGCTCCTCGTCAGCCTGACACAACCGGACCGCGATACGATAAAACGACTCGGGGTTGGATAGCTCCCTTCGTGATGGCGGGGATCAACACCAAGATCGTCCACAGATCCAATGCACTCAATAACTATTCGTGGGGACGTGAATTCAGATATGACGAGGCGTTGTCGACTGGATCTGGATCTCGGGGACGTGCGACTGCATATTCCATCTCCTTTGTGATGGGGGCTTTCATGCTCGCCATATCCGTGCCCGCCATCAGGGGGCTTCTGGAGCGATTCGTGCTTCCGAAACCTGGTCAAGGTCCGAGTCCGAAAGATCAGGAACGGGGATGGTTTGATATTCGCTTCCATGGCACGCGTCCAGACGGCAGTCGAATATCCGTCAAAGTGACGGGTGATCGCGATCCGGGCTACGGTTCGACGGCGAAGATGCTCGGGGAATCCGCTCTATGTTTGGTCGAGGATGTTTCACGTGACGAGGTCGGCGGTGGTTTCTGGACTCCATCGACCGCGATGGGAGACAAACTGATCAGGAGACTGACGAACCATGCCGGACTGACATTCAGTGAGACTAAGGTTCCGAGATAGGAAAAGACGATGCCCCCGATGCGGGCGCACTTGCGCATTCATCCGTTGAAGCCGATCGAAGGCAGATACTCCTCTTCGAAATAGACCTTTATCGCGTCTCTGACCGCACGGAAAGCGGCGAGTCTCTCATCGAGTTCTCCGTCATAGGAAGCAGGATCAGGAAAACTCCTGTGAACGACGCATGCTTCCGAAGGAAACCACGGACACTCTTCTTTGGCGCTGTCACACACGGTAAGAACATGATCGAACTGTTCTTCTCGAAACTCATCGACCGATTTCGATCGGTGTGATGAGATGTCGATTCCAATCTCATTCAAGACCGTGATTGCCTCAGGCCTCACGATACCGGGCTTCGTGCCCGCGCTTTCGACATGAATGCGTCCATCTGAAAGATGTCTGAGCAATCCCTCCGCCATCTGAGAGCGCGCCGAATTGCCGGTACATAGAATCAGTACCCTCATGACGCGGCCTCCTTCGGAAACATCTTCCGCTTCAACCAGAGCGACACTGAAACCAATGCGATGAGTGCTGGGACCTCTATCAGCGGGCCGATGACGGCGGCAAGAGCGACACTCGAGGAAATTCCGAAGGCCGCCACCGCGACCGCGATGGCAAGTTCGAAATTGTTCCCTGCGGCGGTGAAGGAAAGGCTCGCGGTCTTGGAATAATCGGCACCGGCTATTTTTCCGAGGAGGAAGCTGACACCGAACATGATTATGAAGTAAAGAAGAAGTGGGATCGCAATCCGCACCACGTCGAGGGGAAGCTCGACGATCTTCTCACCTTTGAGACTGAACATGACCACGATCGTGAACAGGAGCGCCACGAGGGTGAGTGGGGATATCATCGGAATGAATCTGCTGTGATACCAATCCTTTCCTCTCAGTTTGATGAGGACAATTCGTGTAAGCAGGCCGAGAAAAAACGGCACACCGAGATATATCGCGACACTCCACGCAATGGATGTCATGCTCACATCGATCAGGCTCCCTTGAATCCCGAAATACGGCGGCAGGAAATACAGGAACACCCAAGCATAGGCACTATAGAGGAAGATCTGGAAAACACTGTTTAGCGCGACGAGTCCTGCGGCGAATTCGGTGTCACCCTCAGCGAGTTCATTCCACACGATCACCATCGCGATGCATCGAGCCAATCCGACCAGTATCAGACCGATCATGTACTCTGGCTTATCGCTCAAAAATGCGATGGCGAGACCGAACATGAGAATCGGACCGATGAACCAATTCTGCAGAAGAGACACTCCCAGTATCCTGGTGTTTCTAAAGACCGAACCCATTTCCTCATAACGGACCTTGGCCAACGGTGGGTACATCATGAGAATCAATCCGATCGCGATTGGAATATTCGTCGTATCGGACCCTGCGGACCCGATAAGATCGCCTATCGCAGGAAAGAAATACCCGAGCCCCACACCGACAGCCATTGCGGCGAAAATCCAAAGGGTAAGGAATCGGTCTAAAAACGAGAGGCGTCTCGTGGGGTTGCATTCTTCGACTGACATGAACTTTATTCGAGTGCTTGTCTGAGGTCATCGACGATGTCGTTCACATCCTCGATACCAACCGAGAGCCTGATCAGCCCCGGTGTTATGCCGGATCTTTCCCTTTCCTCGGGACTCACTTTGGCATCCGTCATCGAAACCGAGTGCTGGATTATAGTCTCGACGCTGCCGAGGGATGTAGCGAGGGTGCAGAGCCCGACCCTGTCGACGACCGCCTTTGCTTTCTCCTCCGAACCGACATCGAAGGAAATCATTCCACCGAATCCCCTCATCTGACGCTTCGCGAGCTCGTGTTGGGGATGTGACTCGAGTCCCGGGTAGTTGACCTTCACGACCACTGACTGGCTTTCGAGAAACCTAGCGACCGCCAAGGCGTTCGAGTTATGCCTCTCCATTCTGAGCGGCAAGGTCTTGATGCCCCTCAGGACGAGCGATGCAGTCGCTGGAGCAATGCTCCCGCCGAACAATCTCGCTGTCGTGTGACGTGCCTTTTCGATCGCCTCACGCCTTCCCGCCATCACGCCCGCGGAAAGATCACTGTGTCCTCCGAAATACTTTGTGGCGCTATGAACCACAACCGACGCCCCGAGCATCAGGGGATTCTGATTGAAGGATGTTGCGAAAGTGTTATCGCAAACGACCGGTATGGAAGATTTCTCGGCAAATGCACAAACCGATTCGATGTCGGTCAGGCGCAAGACGGGATTCGAAGGAGTCTCCACATAGAACAGCCGAGTGTTGGAGGACATCGCCCGACGATAGTTTTCCGGATCGGTCGCATCGACGTAGACCGCCTCGACGCCCCAATCAGACTCCAGGAATCTGAACAGGCCTCTCGTTGCCGCATACAGCGATTCCGGCGCGATGATTCGGTCACCGCTCTTGATCATGGACATTACCGCGGAGCTGATCGCCGCCATCCCCGATGAGAAGGCCAAAGCCGCCTCAGCCTGCTCCATTTCGGCGACGGCCTTTTCCATGGCCGTCTGGGTCGGGTTCCCGAGACGTGAGTAGAAATAGCCCTCCTCCTCGAAATTATGGATCTTGGCGCCTGATGAGATGTCGTCGAATTCAAAGATGGCGGTGTGGTAGATCGGAGTGTTGATCGCACCATGGTGCAGTTCAGGTTCCTCTCCTGCGTGTACCGCCTTCGTGAAAATTGATTTCCCGGCCATCTCTCCTCCGTTGTCTCGCGATCAGGATTCTCTCCTTATGCTCGCTCCGAGTTCGTTGAACAGTTCTTCGATCCGATGATATCCGCGATCGATATGATTCAGATTCTCGACCGTAGTCTCCCCTCTCGCCACCATTCCTGCGATGACGAGAGCCGCACCGGCACGGAGATCGGTCGAAGCCACCTTGGTGCCGGTCAGTCCGTCGATGCCGTGGATTTTGGCGACCTCACCTTCGATCGCGATTTCAGCCCCCATCAGTCTCAATTGCTCGACATGCTGGTATCTGCTCTCAAAAATCGTCTCCTTTATGGAACTGTCTCCCGAGGCGATTGAAAGAATCACCATCACCTGGGATTGGAGGTCGGTCGGAAAGTCAGGGTATGGTCCGGTTTTGATTTCTCCGATCGCCTTCGGTCTCTGATTCATCGAGACCCTGATTCCATTCGCATGCGCCTCGATTTCGGCTCCCATCTCCCGGAGAGATTTGACGAGGCTCTCGATGTGATCGATGCGAGCCTCGAGAACATCGACGCTCCCACCACACGCCACGGTCGCACAGAGAATCGTTCCGGCGACGATTCTGTCAGGAATGACCCTGTGTTCCGCAGCACCAAGGGAATTCACTCCCGTAACGGAGATTGTCGATGTCCCTGCCCCCGATATCCGGGCTCCGAGTGCATTGAGAAAATCCTGGAGATCGACGATTTCCGGCTCACGGGCGGCATTCTCGATCGTCGTCATGCCCTCAGCGGTCGCGGCGGCCATCATTAGATTCTCAGTCGCGCCGACACTTGGGAACCTGAGTTTTATCGCAGTTCCGATGAGCCTGCTGCTCTTGCCCTTGATCGAGTCCCCACTCTGCACGAATTGCACCCCAAGGTCTTCGAGACCCGAGAAATGGATGTCCATCTTTCTCTCGCCGATTGCGCAGCCACCGGGCTGAAAGGTCTCGACTTCACCGAAACGTGCCAGAAGAGGACCCATGAGAAAAATGGAGGATCTCATCTTCATCATCAGCTCCGCAGGAATCTGAGTCGACGTGATGTCGGTTGAATCGACGGTGACGACATCACCTTCTCTTTTCGTTTTACAACCGAGTGACTCGAGAATCTGCATCATCGTGCTGATATCCCTCAGTTCAGGCACGTTGGAAATCCTGTGTATTCCACCTACGATCGTCGTCGCGGCGAGAATCGGCAGAGCTGCGTTCTTCGCACCGTCCACTTTCACAGTGCCTGCCAATCTTTTTCCACCATCTATCTTGAGAACTTCCATTTGCTTTTGATGATTTCCTTAATCTTCTCCGATTCTCATGACTTCGGGTCGGAGTTCTATTCCAAACTTCTCTCGCACCTTTCGCTGCGCCTCATCCATCAACCAGATGACGTCTGAAGCTTTAGCCCCACCGACATTGACGATGAAGTTCGCATGCATCCTTGATATCTCGGCTCCGCCATGTCTGAGGCCCTTCAGACCGGACTCTTCAATCAGTCGTGCGGCGAAGTCCCCTTCCGGATTTCGAAACACGCTGCCTGCGCAGGGCTGTTGCAAGGGCTGTGTCTCGAGGCGGTAGTTCCGGAGGCGATTCATCTTCTCGGTGATGTCTTTCGGGTCGCCGGGCTCGAGAAGCAGGACCGCCTTCGTGACAAGCCCCTGCCGGTCTTGAAGGATCGAATGACGATATGAGAATTCGAAGTCGCCACATGTAAGTGTTCGAGTCTCCCCGTCGGCGAAAATCACCTCAGCGCTCTCGAGATTCCTCGACATATCGGAACCATGCGCTCCCGCGTTCATGCAGATCGCCCCGCCGACGGAGCCGGGTATTCCGCCGGCCCATTCGAGACCGGACAGTCCGTTCTTACCGGCAAGTATCGCTAGCTTGATGAACGAGTGGGCACTGCCGACCGTTATTCTGGGCGGGACTACCTCGACCGCCTCGAACCATCTCCCCAATCTCAGTACCGCTCCGCGGATCCCCTTGTCACTTACCAGGGTGTTGGATCCCCGACCGAGAATCCTCCATGGGACCTCGTTTCGGGTCAGAACATTTAGAGCCGCTCGAAAGTCCGAGGGGTCCGCAATCTCTATCAAAAGGTCAGCGGGACCACCTATTCGCCAGGTCGTGCATTCCGACATCGGCACGTCGGGGCGAGCCGCCACGCCCAACGATTCCAACTCAATGATTGTGGTTCCGATTGATTCCAAAAATGGATTTCCTTCCCTTTCGCAGGAGCGACAATACCACGAAACCGCTCAGTTGCTTATCGCAGGTGCGTAGGCTTAATCCTAGTGGTAATTGCTCCATCAGGTTGATTTTTCGCAGGTTCGCGGAAGAATTACATATATGTCTGCTCATATGCATTAGAACACTGGGTCCAAGAAAGGATTGGTCATATATGGTTTTCCGTGTATGATGTGGGCATGAAGACTCCACGATCACTGAGAGAAAGAGAGCGCTTTTTCCTTGCTCTCGCGGACGCGACGAGGTTGAGGATTCTCAACCTTCTTTCGAGGGGCGAGGTATGTGTCGCCCATTTCAGCGAGGTGTTGGGGGAGAGCCAACCCAAGGTTTCACGACATCTAGCCTACCTGCGTGGCGCCGGTCTGGTATCGACTCGGAGAGATGGGAAGTGGATCTTCTACAAACTCGATTGGCCTGCGAGCGATGGACTGGCGGTGGTTCTTTCGGGACTTCTCAACAGTCTCAAAGAGGACCCAGCAGTCTCGGCCGAAAGACTCCGTTTGGATGATTTGGTCAGGACCGGGGACCTGAAGACGGAGAAGGGTCGAAGGAAGAAGACCTACAAGGAAAGAAGAGCCAAAGTCATAGAGAAGGTGGAGGGGGGCAAGCCTGTTCAGAGAATTGAACGGGAGATCCCGAAAGAAGATGATCTCGATACCTTCCTACTTTAGGCTGCAACGCTGGTTGCTGTCGTAGGGACAATGACGACATCCGTTGCCGCAACAATAACCGCGTCTGGTCAGGAAATGCTCCGTCAGAACCATGAGTCCATTGTCGAGATAGAAATCCAGACCCTCCGTGAGTGACGGACGGGCTGTCTCGGTTTTGACTTCCTCTATCTCTTTATCGGACTTCATTCGATTTGCTCACGCCGAAAAGCGCCAGAAACTCCTTGTTCCCCTCTGCTCCGAGAATTGGGGAATCCATCAATCCCAGCCTTTGGAGACCGATAGAGGCAGCGAATTCCGTCACCGAATCCACGACAGCCTGGTGTTTCTCCGGCTCGCGGACTATGCCACCCTTTCCCACTTCTCCCCTGCCGACCTCGAATTGAGGCTTTATCAAGACGATAATTTTTCCGTTTTCCGAAAGCAACTCCTTCAGAGCGGGAAGAATCTTGGTGACCGAGATGAAAGACACATCCATGACAACGAGGTCCGGTGAGAAGGGGAGGTCCGCCATCGTCAGGCTTCTCGCATTTCTATTCTCGAGAACCGTCACGCGGTCATCGTTCCTGACTTTCCATGCCAATTGGTTCGTTCCCACGTCCACGGCAACCACTCTTGACGCACCGTGTTGAAGCAGACAGTCCGTGAAACCGCCCGTCGATGCACCGACGTCCAGACACTTCATTTCAACGGGATCGATTTTGAATTCCTTCAGCGCTCCTTCGAGTTTCAATCCTCCGCGCCCGACATATCGGGCCTCAGGGGTGTCACCCTTGATTCTTATGAGAGCCCCTGTCGAGACCCTTTCAGACGGCTTGTCCACCCTCTTCTCATCGACGAGGACGACCCCTGCCATGACGAGCGCGTGGGCCTTGGTCCTGCTGTCCGCCAGACCAATGTCCACCAGGAGTTTGTCGATGCGTTCCTTCTCCATCATCTTGACAGGTTTCTGACGGTCTTTTGCGGGTGTTATCATCGAACGAACGCGGAAAGACTCGGCAATCGGATTTACGAGAATCTATCAGAAATGAACGACGGCAGAAAATCATCGGTATTCACGGCATTCGCCTGGGGCGTGGTGGGCTACAACCTTCTTGTGATTCTCTGGGGAGTGTTCCTCCGGGCCTCGAAGTCGGGTGACGGTTGCGGAACCCATTGGCTGACATGTCACGGCGAGATAATCCCATCCGCACCGGCCTTCAAGACGGTCATCGAGTTCTCACATCGAGTCACCTCTTTGATTGCTGGAATCCTCGTGATCATCTTGGTGATTTCGGCATTCCGTGTATTCGGGAAGGGATCGAAGGTCAGAAGATTCGCAGTCGCCTCCTTGATATTGATCATATTGGAGGGACTAATCGGAGCAGGGTTGGTCCTTACCGGAAACACCGCCGAGAATTGGACTCCGACACGCCCTCTGTGGATGGGTGCCCACCTTATCAACACATTCACATTGGTCGCTGTCCTCACAATGACCGCATGGTTTTCCGCGCGCAAGGGTTTTGAAAGATTCCGACTTCAAACCAACCACGTCGTCGTCTTTTTCGCATCGCTCTTCGCGATTTTTCTGATGGGCATGAGTGGCTCTCTTGCGGCTCTGAGCAACATGTTCTTCTCCTCGGTCTCGATAGCTGAAGGAATTGCACAGGATTTCGACAAGGCATCACCTTTGATTGTGCGGCTGAGAATCAGCCATCCCATAATTTCGGTAATCTCAGCTGTGGGGCTCGCAATGTCGGCGATCTGGCTCGAATCGCAGAAGATGGGCAATCGCTGGACGAGGTCTCTGATATGGCTCCTGCTGATTCAGATGGTGACCGGGGTGCTGACAATCTTCACCGGTGCCCCGATTGCGATGCAACTGCTCCATCTGCTCCTCGCGGACCTGGCATGGATAGCGTTCATCTTGATGTGGGCGGAATTCACCTGGAGAAAGAGGGCGGATTAATCATTCGCGACAGCTCTCCAATCCTCTCCTGCTCGGACGAGATCGAGCAGATCGGATTGCAATTCCATCCTCGCCTCCTCGATTTCATCATCGGTAGCATCGGACTTCAGGAAGATTGGGGCGCCGAAGATCAGCCTTGCTTTCGAGAAAGGCTTCGGTATTTGGAGTCGATCCCAACTTTTCAAAGACCAGAAAGATTCCGTCTCGATCGAGAAAGGTATCAGAGGATTGCCGGTCTTCTTCGCCAAGATGCACGGACCGGGCTTCGCTTCGTATCTAGGCCCACGCGGTCCGTCGATGGTGAAGGCGCACGGGTAGCCGTCCTTCATGAATCTGATCATCTCTATCAACGCACCGACGCCTCCCCTGCTCGAAGATCCACGTGCCGCACCATATCCGAGACCGACGATTGTCCTGGCAATGCATTCACCATCGAAACTCTGCGAGGTCATCACGATGATGTCCCGATTCCGGAAGTAGTACGTGGATGCCACTATCCTGTCATGCCAAAAGCAATAGATCGGAAGACGGCCATCCACGAGGGCCTCTTCGACGCCTTCCTCGTTCTCGACTTCGAAACGCAGGGTGCATCCGATGACCCGTATGAGCGTGTTGAATACGCGCGAGATGATGCGGATCTTGAGACGATCCAGCAGGCCGTATTCGCCAAACGCCGCATCACCGAACACCTTGTCAGGATTCAAAGCCATGAGTTAGAGGATAGATAGCAAGTTAAGGTATCATTTTCAAACCGTTGAATCTTATTCCAGGCGAATATCGCCTTGTGTGATGCTGATACCGAGATGCCGAGACGCATTCTGATAATCGACGATCACGATGACATGGGAACCGGTTTGCGTTCTCTGTTCGAGTCTGCCGGCCACGTCGTGACGGTGTACGCGAATCACGCCACAGCCGTCGAGGAATACGTCCCTGCAGACTTCGATCTCGTGATCACCGACCTTGATGTCATCCCCGGCAAGGCGGTGGAGGCGGAGATCGGGGACGATGGACGCGCGCTCTTCAGACTCTTCAAGATCTCAGCTGCGGGTTTCGCCCATGACGAGTCGTCCGAGTCCGAACTGAAACTCCTTCTCGAGACCACGCTCGATTACAAAGCGAAGTTTCTTGATTCCACCGAGGCCTTGAAATCCCTCAGGGAAATTGTCGAAATTGAGATTCCTAGCGTGGTGGGACTTATGAGCCCAGTACTTTCCTACCTGACCACCAGGGTGGAGAAACTCGGGGTCATAGACCCGAACATCTCCAATCTCTTCATCGCTCTCGACGAGGCGCTTGCCAACGCGATTCGACACGGCAACAAACTCGATCCCACGAAGATGGTGAAGATATCCGCAGACCTGTCTCCCGAAGAGGCCAGTTTCACGGTCGAGGACGAAGGGGAAGGTTTCGACATCTCGACGATTCCCGATCCGCGTGAGCCGATGAACCTCATGAAGGCGTCGGGACGCGGTGTCTTCTTCATCTCGAACATCATGGACGAGGTGCGGTACAACGAACGCGGGAACAGGATTACGATGGTCAAGAGGGCAGAAGGAGAGAAGACTGAAGCCTGAGGTGTCGAACCCGATGAAGATAACTGTCGCACAGATCAACACGACGAATGGCGATATCTCGGGAAATGTAACCAAGATAATCGCGGCGATCGGTAAGGCCCGGGAGCAGGCCGCGGAAATCGTCGTGTTCCCGGAGCTCGTGACCCACGGCTACACGTCTTTCGATTGGTTTCAGGATCATGATGTGATCGAGAATGCCGAGAGGCCCCTCGACAGAATCATTCCTGCCACCGACGGCATGACCGTGGTTGTTGGCACGATCAGACGGAATCTTTGCGATCACGGAAAGAAACTCTTCAACACTGCGGCAGTCATCCGGGACGGTGTTCTTCTCGGTTACGCCGACAAAACGCTGCTCCCCGAGTATGACGTCTTCGACGATCCCAGGTATTTCGAACCATCCGCAACGCGAAGAATCTTCGATGTGGGAGGAAAACGCCTCGGAGTCGTGGTGTGTGAGGATTTCTGGAACGACAAGACTTTTTGGAGTGAACGGCTGTACGAGGAGGATCCGACGGAAGATGTTCTGTCGATGGATGCCGATATCGTGGTGGCTCTCAATGCATCTCCATTCAACAGAGGCAAGATGGGACTGAGGGAAAAGATGGTCGGTCATCGAGCGAGAATCGCAGGGCGACCGATGGTCTTCGTCAATCTTGTCGGAGGAAACGACGGTGTGATTTTCGATGGTGCATCGCTGGTCGCCGACAGCAGGGGTGAAATCATCTTTCAGGCACCCGCCTTCGAGGAGACCGTCACGACCATCGACATCGATGCCCCTGCACCGAAGATCGTCCCGCAAGATGAGAACGAACTCGAATCGGTGCGACGAGCTCTGATTTTGGGAATCCGTGATTACGCGGGCAAGAGCGGGTTCTCGAAAGCCGTGATCGGACTCTCAGGTGGAATCGACTCCGCGGTAGTCACGGCTTTGGCCTGTGAGGCGCTGGGCTCCGAGAACGTGCTCGCCGTGATGATGCCTTCTCCATTTTCATCTGTCGAGAGCATTTCGGATTCAGAGAAGCTCGTGGAGAATTTCGGGTGCGAGTCGCGCATCGAGCCGATTTCCGATGCATACGGGATTCTTACCGAACAGCTGGAACTGGATGCACCGATGAGGGGCGGTGACAGTCTGGCTGCTGAAAATTTACAGTCGAGGCTTCGTGGCGTGATCTTGATGGCCATCTCCAATTCGGAGGGCAGACTTCTTCTCTCCACCGGCAACAAGTCGGAACTTGCGGTCGGATACTGCACTCTCTACGGGGACACCAATGGCGGGTTGGCCGTGCTCGGAGACATCTTGAAGACCGATGTCTGGGCTCTCGCGGGTCTCATCAACAAGACGGCTGGAAAAGAGATGGTTCCAAACTCCGTCATCGAAAAGAGACCCTCGGCGGAGCTTGCACCGAATCAATTCGACCAAGACACCCTACCTGAATATGCTTTGATGGATCCCATTCTGCGCCTCTATTTCGAGGAGAAGAAGTCACCAGCGGAAATCATCGCGGAGGGTCATGACGCTCGGTTGGTGATGGAGATTCTTGAGAAGGTCGAGCGACCCGCCAATGAGTTCAAGAGGAGACAGTTGCCGCCAGCATTGATCGTGTCGAAGAACGCAATCGGCATCGGAAGACGACGCCCCGTCACCCATCGCTTCAGCAGACTGAAGAATGAAATCTGAACCGCCTCTTCATCTGTCGGACGCGACGAAATATCCGTTCCGAGCCCTGACCCTTATCGCCGTCCCATCCTTTACGATGACCCGCAAAGGAATGAATCGACCGGATCTGTACTCGGTCTCTGAATAATATTCGATGACGTACTGCGCCCGCAGTTCGTTTGCAAGCCCTCTGAAGATCGAGGAGAGCATGTCGAGATTCGCTCGGTTGTTGTATTCGTTCAGAACCTGGTCGCGGAGACTCACCGGCTGGAAACGAGGAACGTAGGCACTCCCTCCGGTCTCCTGTGCGAATCTGTCGAGATTGCTTTGACCGAACACCGCAGATGGAGGCAATCCCGCAGACCCGCCACCGGGATTGATGGAGAAAAACACCGCATCCGCATTCTGCAGCTCCTTCAGCACGCGGTTCTGCTCTGCCGTCTTCGCCTCGTCCCTCGCCTTGACCCTTATCTGTCTGATTTCGTCACGACTCATACCGCCTCGAAGCAGACGCGATTCCGCTTCAATGATCGCTTTGACCACGGCGGAACTGCTCGTGTCGTCGCCGTCGGTGATTGCGAGGACCACACGACGGCTGTTCTTGGGTGAATTCGATGCGAGATATCTGGAAGCCTCCACCACCGCATCATAGAACGCTGTCTGCTCGCGCGTCGCGCGTACTGATTTCACAACGGGTCCGACGAGTTCCACCGACTGCCGACTCTGGATGAGGATTGGTCGGCTGCCCACTGTGAACACCACCGCTCGGTCTCCCGGACGCATGACCTCCTCGAGAAACTTCGCGGCGGCGGCCTGCTGAAACTCGAACATCGGCCCCGTGCTTGCGGAGACATCGATGAGGATCGCTATCTCAAGCGGGACCTGTTCTGCAGGGAGCAATTCGGATATCTCCTGCACCTGATTCTCCTCGAAGACCATGAAGTCCGATGCCTTCAGTCCCTTCACAGGCATCCCCGATGCGTCCGTGACCGATACCGGGACCATAATCAAACGGGAGCTTATCTTGATGACCTCGTCATCGTCCTGGACGGGTTTCTGAGATTGGGTGCTCTGGGCCGACAGGGATGTCGCGAAAAGAATCAGCAACGATGTCGCGGAAAGATACTTGAGCATGCGGTTCGAAGATAAGAGAAAGGGGTTGCAGAGGCAACCCGCTGCAACCCCTTGGGAACAGACATTGAAAAACTATTGACCCGGTCTGACTTCGACGTTTTGATTCAATCCCTTGCTGATCAGAACCTTCACCTCGACCCGACGATTCTGTTCACGACCCTCGCGGCTCGAGTTGTCGGCCACCGGGCGATTGGCACCGAATCCATAAGATTGGGTGAATCTTCTCAAGTCGATGTTGTGGATCTCCACAAGGTAATCGATAACCGCCTTGGCCCTGTTCTGACTGAGCACGCGGTTTCTCTGTGCGTCTCCATCAGCTGAAGCGAACCCGGTCACCTCGATCGTATATCCCCTCAGAACCAAGACCGCGCGCGCGATCTGATCCAGCTGAGCCTTCGCCTCGGCGGAGAGCTCGAAACTGTTCACTCGGAAATTCACGGTCACACTCGACTGGACGACGAAATCGTCGATCGTCGAGATGCGTTGATTGGTGGCATTGACTCCCGAGACCGCAGCGTCTGCGGTTCCCTGAGCAGCCTTCGCTTCGCCTCTGACGGTGTTCGATACCTCCATCAGCTCATCGATCTGTCCGGCAAGTCTTTGGGCGTTCTGCTCCGCCTCCGTGATTCTCTCCTCTGCCGGTGCGACGCGCGTGTCTATTGATTGGGCTGTCCTGAGATCGCCCTCTTCGAATCGGATCTTCGCGGCGTCGAGTCCGCCGTTGGCGTTCCCACGGCCTTCCGCTTCGATGTTCAATCCTCTGATGATCTGAGCGGCCGCGACCTTGTCGCCTGAACGCAGGAAGCCGCCCTTGGTTCTGATGCTCGTGGTCTGATCGAATTGGATTTTGGTATCGACTCCGACCGAATCCCTCAAAACGAAACTGCTGTCATCTTTGGCCACGACGAAACCTTTCAGTTTGTACTTCTGGCCGGGGACAAGCTTCCTCATCTGGACATCCTGGGTGAAGACGCCGCTGAATGCGAATGCCATCACAACAAACAAGATCACTGATTTCTTGAACATAGATTTTGGCTCCTCTGCTGGCACGGTTCCCATTGGAAACCGATGTTCTACCACGTGTTATGACGCTCCAGGCGTCTCATCGGTTGCAAGTTCTCGCCCCCTACGCCTCAAAGCACGAAATCCGTGTTCTCCAGATAGTGCTTGAGATAGGAAAGGAATTTCTCCGCATCTGCGCCATCAACGACCCGGTGATCGTAGGTCATGGCGAAGTATGCCATCTGTCTGATCGCGATGACATCCTCACCGTCCGAGGTCGTGATTACCCTTGGTCGCTTCTCGATCGTTCCGACACAGAGAATGGCAACCTGCGGCTGATTGATGATCGGTGTCCCGTAAAGCCCACCGAAAACTCCAGGGTTGGTTATCGTGAATGTTCCACCTTGAACATCATCCGGCGATAACTTCTTCGAGCGGGCGCGGTCCGCGAGATCGTTGGCCGTCTTCGCGAGTCCCGCGAGCGTCAGCGTGTCAGCCTTCTTGATCACCGGCACGATTAGACCCCAATCCAGAGCGACCGCCATACCGAGATTCACATCGCCTTTGTAGACGATATTGTCTCCATCGACCTGTGAATTGACTATGGGGAACTGTCTCAATGCCTGGGTCACACCTTCGAAGATGAAAGGCATGAACGTCAGCTTGGTTCCATATTTGGCCTGGAACGCATCCTTGTTCGCATCACGGAATCTTGATATGCGGGTCATGTCGATCTCGTAGACGCTCGCGACATGTGCGGAGGTGTGCTTCGAGTGGACCATGTGCTCGGCAATCTTCTTGCGCATCACCGACATCGGTTCCACTCGATCGCCTACCGCCGTGACGATCTTTGTCGTCTGGCCTGACATCGACACCGCTCCCGCCGCGGGACGAGCCGAGGGAATCCTTGCGCCGAGCAGATCCTGCGGTCTCAATGCGGCACCAGTCTCGATGAAGTGCAGAATGTCCTTCTTGGTGACTCTTCCGCTCACTCCACTACCCGGGATACGACCAAGATCGATTCCATGCTGACGTGCAATGTTTCTGACAAGGGGACTGGACTTCGTCCTTCTCAGGTCATCGACGGATGTCGAATGCCCGTTGGCGACCGGAACAGGCATCGGCACCGATGTCGGAGGGACTGAAACCTCGGCAGCATTAGATTCTGATTCAACCTTCGGTTGATCCGCTCTCGGAGACGGTGAACTCTTCGCGGCGGCACCTGCGGCGCCCACGAGCGCTACGACGGAACCGACGGCGACCGTTTCACCCTCTTGGACTTTGATCTCCAGGAGAATGCCGCTACTGGGACTCGGAACTTCCGCATCGACTTTATCGGTCGAGATCTCAAGGAGGGGTTCGTCCTTCTGCACCTTATCACCGACCGATTTCAACCAACGCGAGACGGTTCCTTCGGTGATCGATTCACCCATCTGTGGCATGACGACTTCGTCAGCGGCCTCATCGGTCGATACGCTGGATGAGACGGGGACGGATGCGGGGGCAGGGTCATTCTTCTCAACGGATTCGACAGGTATGTTCGAGGCCTGCGGTGCAACAACCGCTCCTTCCGCCCCGATGACTGCAACGACCGTTCCAACAGCGACGGTGTCTCCTTCCTGAACCCGGATTTCCAACAGAATTCCCTCGCCAGGGCTCGGAACCTCGGCATCCACCTTGTCCGTCGATATCTCAAGCACAGGCTCGTCCTTCGCGACCTTGTCGCCCACCTTCTTGAGCCATCTCGAGACGGTTCCCTCAGTGATCGATTCACCCATCTGTGGCATCACGACTTCAACACTCATACGCACTCCGTTGGATGCAGAAAGAATCTGCCAGGAATTCTAAACAGTTAGGATACAAAATTTGCAGGAAAAGCTGAAAAGGGGGGCGGATGTCTAAAATCCCGTCCTCTGACGGACTATCTCCCGAACCTTGACCCAGTCTGACACGGCATCCGAGACACGAAGGACCGCCCCGTCCGAGGTCCTCAGCACGAAGGACCTCGGGTCAAGCTCTTCGACCCCTGAGACATTCTTCCATGCGATTCGTGTCCGTCGGTATGAAATCCCCTCTTCATGTATCCGCAATCTCTGTCTCCTGAGGACGAACCAACCGAACATCGTGAGCAGATAAACCACGAGAAACGCCGAGGAGAGGATGAAATAGCCGATCTGTTCGCGGATGTAGAAGCCGAAGAGCATCCCGAGGAAGAAGATGAATGAGAGTGCAGCGACAAAGATGACGCGCGCCAGATATTGCGGGCTGATCGCGAACTCACTCTCGAAGGCACCGATGTTTACTTCTCTTCTCTTCAAGTTTGGAAAAGGCGCCGGACCTCCGTCGCCATCTTGTCATCCGACCGGTTCTTTCTCGAACTCATCATCGAAGTCGAGAGTGTCCATGTCCGTGTCACCGACCTCGGGTTGACCGAAAACCTTCAGCCACATGAAGCCACATATCCCAGAGATGAGTGATGCGAGCAGAATCGCCATCTTCGAAGAATTCACCATCTCCTTGGCATCTGGGCCCAGGAACGCGAGGTTCGTGATGAAAATCGACATCGTGAACCCGATGCCTCCCAACATGCCGGCCCCCACCACATGCCACTTGTTCAAATCGAGTGGCAGTCGACAAATCCCTATCGCCACAGCCGCGAAAGTGAAAAGCGCTATTCCCACCGGTTTTCCGATGAACAATCCGCCGATTATTCCCAGGGAATTCGAGGATGTCAGGTCGGCGGCAAACTCCGCTCCGATGATTATCCCTGTGTTGGCCAATGCGAAGACTGGCAAAATCAAATATGCGACGGGAGTGTGGAGTTTGTGCTCCAGCTTTGCGGAAGGCGCTTCCACATCCCCCTTGGGATGCTTGAATGGAATCGCTGCGGCCAGCATGACGCCGGCAATCGTCGCGTGAACTCCCGACTTGTACATGAAGTACCACATCACGGCCCCACCGAGCAGATACGGGATGAGAGACATGACCCTGAGACGGTTTATCAAGGCCAAAGCGGCCAGAACCGCGAACGCCATGTAGAGATAGTCTGCACTGAATTTCTCCGCAGGCGTGTAGAAGAGGGCGATCACGATGATCGCTCCGAGATCGTCGATCACAGCGAGTGCCGCGAGGAACACTTTGAGGGATGCAGGAACGCGATTCCCGAGAAGAGAGAGGACGCCGAGCGCGAAGGCGATGTCTGTCGCCATCGGAATACCAATCCCTGCGGAATACTGGGTGCCGTTGTTGAGGGCGAAATGGATACTCGCAGGAACTGCTATCCCTCCGAGAGCCGCGAACAGAGGAAGGAGGGCTCTCTTAACATTCGATAGTTCCCCCACATAGAGTTCCCTCTTCAATTCGAGGCCGATGAGGAGAAAGAAGATCGCCATCAGACCGTCGTTGATCCAATGCTCGACGCTTAGTTTGAGCCAACTGAAACCGAAATAATTCTTGGTCCAGAATTCGGCATAGGGTTGACCGAGCACGAAGTTTGCAAGAATCATCGAGACGACCGTGCAAAGTATCAGAAGAACCGCACCGATTCTCCCGCCCTCGAAGAACTCTCGAAACGCGGCCGTCAGCCGAACGGCTGTCACCTTTCTCTTTCCGTCTTCCATCGCAAATCCCCTTGTCTTGGATCAATTTCAGATTTTCATAAACTATCGCAGCGACTCACTCCGCGCAATCCGGCCGTCCCCCGACCGACTTGTCATATGGTTCCGAATTTCCTCGACAACAGCCAGGCGACCACCTTCCCCGCCACCCAGACCGCCATGACAGCAAGCGAAATCATCGCGAACGTCTTGAGTTCGAGAGACTGCAGACCGAGGAACTCCCGAAGACCCGGGATGTAGATCGTGCAGATCTGAAGCGCGATGCCGCCCGCCACGAAAAGATGCAGGAGAAGATTCCGATTCGGTGGAGTAGAGATTCTTCTCGAAGGATAGGCCATTATCAATTCAGCGCTCGACTGAAAAAGAAAAAGCATGCTTCTCGTCATCGTGGCCGGATATCCCATCAAAGGCCCGACAAGCAGAATGACTCCTGCCAGTAACGCCTTGATCAGTCCCGTGGTGGCGATGAAAATCAGCGACGGTTTGTCGAGCAGCGGCCGAGACGTCGGTCGTGGAGGCATCGACATCACCCGGGGATTCCTGTCGAAGCCGAGTGCCAACGCCGCCGGGCCGTCGGTCACGATGTTTATCCAGAGCATCTGCACCGCAGTCATAGGCAGGAGCAACAAACCGCTATCGTCCATAAGTCCGAGGTAGAAAGAGCCCAGCGACCCGAACACGATGATCATCACGAAAGCCATGTTCGTGGAGAAGAGGAATCTGAGGAACTTCTGGATGTTCTCATAGATGTTCCTTCCCTCTTCGACCGCAGAGACGATGCTCGCGAAGTTGTCATCCACTAAAACGATGTCCGCGATTTCCCTGGCCACGTCGCTGCCTCTCTGTCCCATCGCTATTCCAACATCGGCTTTCTTCAAAGCAGGGGCGTCGTTTATTCCATCTCCAGTCATGGCCACCACCGCACCGCCAGACTGCAGTGCATCGACGAGTCTAAGTTTGTCTTCGGCGGTGACTCGGGCGAAGACGCCAGAAACATATGCAGCGGTGCGAAGTTCATCATCAGACATGGCGGAGATCCGATCCCCGCATATCGCACCGTTCACTTCCAATCCGATCGAGCGTGCTACCGCCAATGCCGTAGAAGGATGGTCTCCCGTGACCATCACGATCTTTATTCCGGCCGAACTCGCAAGCCGTATCGCCTCACCTATCTCAGGACGCGGGGGATCCCACAGCGACGCGAGTCCAAGAAACTCCAAATCCTCCTCTCTTTCGTCCCTCCCGACAGCGAAGGCGAGGACGCGGAATCCACCGGAGGCTATGGACTCGAGTTTGAGACTCCATTCCTGACGCTCGGAATCGGACATCACGCATCTGGAGAGGATGACCTCGGGTGCACCTTTTAGATAACTGGCGACCGATTCACCTTCCCTGACCGACACCCTCATGTATTTGTATGAACCGTCGAAAGGACGTGAACTCAAACGGGGGAACTCAGCACGGATCTGCTTCACATCCCGCGAACTTCGTCGCGCAAAGTCCAACAAAGCAAGCTCCAATGCGTCGCCAGCCCCTGATTCGGGTTCTGCATCGTTGGCGAGGATCATCGCCCTGATCAACCGCTCGGGATGGGGTGAATGGATCTCGCTCACATCCATCCGATTCTCTGTGAGTGTTCCCGTCTTGTCCGTTGCGATGACTGTGACCGACCCAAGGGCCTCGACTGCGCTGAGCCTTCTGACAATGGCCTTTCGCTTAGCCATCCTCTCCACACCAAGAGCGAGCGTGAGCGTGAGAACGGCCGGAAGTCCCTCCGGAATGGCAGCAACCGCCAACGCCACCGCGAAGAGCATTACATGGGGAAACTCCGAGGTGCCTTGGACCAATGTCCCGGCAACCAGCACGACGACGGCTATGGCGAGAACGAGTTTTGAAACCTGTTTTCCGAATCTGTGAAGCTTCAGCTCAAGCGGTGTCCTGGTGTGTTCGATACCCCCGATCATTGTGGCCAAACGACCCATGGCACTCTGCTGTCCGGTTCGAACGACCTCGATCATCGCCCATCCCCTCTGAAGAAGGGTGCCGCTGAAAACCTCCTCTCCTCTCTGCTTTTCAACGGGAATGGACTCTCCGGTGAGCAGTGATTCATCGAGTTGGATCGAGGCTTCGGACGAGATTCTGCCGTCCGCCGGAATTCGATCGCCGCCCGCGACTCGGACGATGTCGCCGGGAACGATCAGGGTCGAGTCGATCTGCCGCAAGCGACCATCCCTCAGCACCCATGCCTGAGGTGTCGCCATGGCCTCGAGTTTTGCCAGTGCAGATTCGGATTTGCCCTCTTGAACCACCCCGAGAAGGGCGTTGATCAGCAAGATGAATGCGATGGCGATGCTCTCCGCAGGATATCCCTCGGCACCCTCGATGTACCAAATCACAAGATCTGTCATCAGGGCGAACAGCAGTATGTAGATGAGAGGGTTCTCGAATTGCTTTAGGAATCTGGCGAACAGAGATGGCGGAGGTTTCTGAGGCAGTGAATTCAGTCCGTATTCCACCGAACGACGCGATGCTTCATCGGTGCTGAGGCCTGCCATGAAGTTCTCTGTGATCTCACTCATCGCATATCGATCGATTCGACCCCGGACATTTCAACCCCTTGCCGATGGCTTCCGACTAATAGAGCAGGCGGGTTCGAATCGTTCCGTTGATGGACTTCAATGCCTCGACAGCCTCTCCCGATAGACTGATCTCGACATCGAGTATCACATAACCGATCGTCTCGTTGGTCTTCAGATACTGACCCAAGATATTCAATCCGAGGTCCGACAACCTCATGTTCATCTCACCGAGAACGCCCGGCACGTTCTCGTGGATATGAAGAATCCTGTGGGTCTTCTCTTGCTGAGGCAAGGCGACCGATGGAACAGTCAGCGAGCCGTTCGATGAGCCCGTCTCCAGAAAGCTGATGAGCTTGGATGAGACATCGATGCCGATGCTCTCCTGGGCCTCCTCTGTCGAACCGCCGATATGCGGAGTCAACAAAACATTCGGAAGACCCTGGAGCACGCTCGTGAATCCCTCATCGTTTGACTCCGGCTCTTTCGGAAACACGTCCACCGCGACTCCGGCGAGGTGACCCGCGGTCACCGCTCGGGCCGTGGCCTCGAGATCGACCACATCACCCCGGGAATAGTTGATGAGGATCGCCCCTTCCCTCATCTGTGACAGCGCATTCTCATCAATCATGTTCCGCGTAGACCCATCGGATGGAACATGAAGCGTTACGATATCGGAGGAGGAGACGAGTTCGGTCAGACTCTGGACCTGTCTCGCATTTCCGAGTGGCATCTTGGTTGCGACATCGTGATAGATGACATTCAGGCCCATGGCCTCTGCAAGGACAGACACCTGTGAACCGATGTTCCCGTAACCGATTATGCCGATGGTCTTCCCACGCAGCTCGTAACATCCTTTCGAGTCCTTGAGCCATAGACCCTTGTGCGCGGCGATGTTCCTGTCCGGAATCTTTCTGATCAACATTATCGATGATCCGATCACAAGCTCAGCGACGGACCTCGTGTTCGAATACGGGGCGTTGAAGACTGCGATTCCCCTCTCGGTTGCGGCCCTCAAATCGATCTGGTTGGTTCCGATGCAGAAGGCGCCCACAGCCAGGAGTTTCTCCGCGCTCTCAAGGACGCTTGCGGTCACCTTGGTCTTGGATCTGATTCCAAGAATGTGCGCGTTCCTGACAGCTTCAATCAATTCCGATTCCGATAAAGCCCCCGACACGGTGCTTATGTTGTCGTAACCGTGTCTTCGGAACTCCTCGATTGCGCGCTTCGAGATGTTTTCCAAAAGAAGAATGTTGATTTTCTCTTTGGGATAGGAAGTAAGCATTTGGGAGTTCTCGGTTTTTAATCGGAAAGACCCGAGTCGCCTACGCGATCTCGGGTCTTTTCAAATTCAGACGAAGCAACCCGATCACATGTGAATCGTCAGATCGTGTACGCCCTCGGCGGCTTCCATGATCGATTCCGACACTGTCGGGTGCGCGTGGATGGTTCTTCCGAGTTCGTCGGCAGTGGTTTCAAGCTGCATCGCGACGCAGGCTTCGGCGAGAAGTTCTGTCGCATGCGGGCCGATGATGTGCACACCGAGGACCTCGTCATATTTCTTCTCAGAGACGATTTTGACGAACCCGTCGGTTTCTCCGAGAATCCTCGCCTTACCCGAGGCCGAGAACGGGAACTTGCCGACCTTGACGTCGTAACCCATCTCCTTCGCCTTCGCTTCGGTGAGTCCCACTGAGGCCACTTCCGGGTCGCAGTAGGTGCAATTCGGGACGAGTCTCTGATTGATGGGTTCTACCTTCTTGCCGGCAATCTTCTCAACCACAAGGATTCCCTCCTTCGAGGCGAGGTGGGCAAGCCATGCCGTGTCGATGACATCACCGATGGCATACACGCCCGGTTCATCGGTTTCGCAATATTCATTGACCTTCAGGGTGCCCCTTGGATTCACCACGACTTTCGTCTTTTCGAGTCCGAGATTCTCGATGTATGGCATACGACCGATGGCGACCAGAAGCATATCCGCCTCGAGGACCACCTCGGCACCCTTCGAATCCTTTCCAATAACCTTCACACCCTTCTTCGATTTCTCGAGCTTCTCCATCTTCGTGCCCGTCAGGCACTTGATGCCACGCTTCTTGAACGAGCGCTCCAGTTCCTTTGAAACCTCAGCGTCTTCCAGCGGGACGATTCTATCCATCAACTCGACAACGGTCGTGTCACAACCGAAGCGCGAGTAGACGCTTGCGAACTCGACGCCGACAGCTCCGGACCCGAGAACGATGAGCGACTTCGGAACACTGTTGAGCTCGAGAATCTGATCGGAGTTCACGACCTGTTTTCCGTCAACCTCGAATCCGGGTATTGGTCTCACGACGGAGCCGGTGGCGATTATGATGTTCTTGGCTTCGATTGTCTGTTTCTTGCCATCGGCGAGAGCGACCTCGACCTTGCCTTTCCCTGAAATCTTTCCGAACCCGTTGAACACGGTGACCTTGTTCTTCTTCATCAGAAAAGAGACACCGGCGGAGTTCTTCGACACAACATCGGATTTGTACTTCTGTACCTTCTCGAAGTCGAAACTCAGACCTTCGACCTTCAGGCCGAACTGCTCGAAATGGCCCGCCTTCTCATAGAGATGCGCCGCATTGAGAAGTGCCTTGGTGGGAATGCATCCGCGGAGACCGCAGGTTCCCCCAAGCCTTGAATCCTTCTCCTTCTCGACGATGGCCATCTTGAGCCCGAGCTGCGCGCCCCTGACGGCGGCGACATAACCGCCCGGACCGGCTCCGATAATCACTGCATCAAACTTTTCCGACATGTGAACCCCTCTACTGAAATCTCAGAGAAAATATCAAAACGGCATTATAGGAACTGAATGCGGTCTTAGCCAACCGCGGCGATGAATCCTCAAAACCGACCTTCAGAGAAGGCTCGGATCCTTCACGATGCCGATGAAGGGGAGGTTCCTGTAGCGATTGGCGGCATCGAGACCATAACCGACGACGAACTTGTTCGGAATCTGAAACCCGACGTAGTCGACCACGAGGTCCTTTTTTACCCGAGGTTCAGGCTTGTCGAGCAGCGTAGCGATTCTGATTGATTTGGCACCGCGCGATCCGAGGATTTCCATCAATCGGAACAGGGTCAGCCCCGTGTCGATGATGTCCTCACAAATCAGTACATCCTTTCCCCTTATGGGATGGGTCAGGTCTTTGAGAATCTCTACATCACCCGAACTGACCGTACCGTTCTTGTAGCTCGACACCGACATGAAATCGATCGCGAGTGGCAGATCGATCTCGCGCATCAGATCTGCCATGAAGACGCAGGAACCCTTGAGAACGCCGACCAGGACGAGCTCTGAGTCTTTGTAGTCGAGGGTTATCTTCCGCCCCAACTCATTGATTCTTCCTCGAATCTCGTCGGCCGTGTACATAACCTCGAGGTTCGGATTCATGAATTCCGAAGAAATTGTCTCACTGGATTCCGTCGACATAAGTGTTTGTTTGATTGATTGGAATTTTCAAAATACTATTTCAATCTGATATCCCGCACAAGGAAAAGCACCAGAGGGGTCGATGAGCGACAAGGAAACAAGGGAAAAAATCAAGGGATTGGTGCGCCAGGCCCTGGATTCGCGTCGTCCCGAATCCTCGAAGTCGCCGATCGTGCCGAGTCCCGAGATCGAGCATGTCCGAGTGAATTCCCTTTCACCGAAGTCTGAGAACGGATACGAGCGGGACGAATCTGCGAAACACCTGATCACAGAGGACGACTTGAGAGGCCTCGCTCCCGGCTCTCGCGTCAGGGTCTCCTCTGATGCGCGCTTCACCCCATCGGCGCAGGACTTCATCTCATCGAACGGAATCAACTTGGTCACGAAATCGTCGAGAGGCTCCGAAGCTAAAGTCAGAACAGTCGGAATCGGTTGCGATCACGGGGGATTCGAGACGAAGGAACGTCTGAAGAAGGTTCTGATCGATCGTGGATTGATGGTTCGTGACTTCGGAACCGATTCAAAAGATGCTGTCGACTATCCCGACTTCGCACATGCAGTGGCACGGGCGGTAAGCGACAAGACGATCGAGATCGGCGTAGTGATCGATGGGGCGGGAATCGGAAGTGCGATGACCGCGAACAAGATTCCAGGCGTCAGGGCCGCCGCGTGCTATTCGGTCGCGCTGGCTAAGAACTCCCGCGAGCACAACGGCGCCAATCTCCTCACCCTCGGTGCCGGACAGAATACCTTCGAGGAGATCTGCGAGATAGTGAACGCATTCCTCTCGACGGAGATTTCCGAATCTCGACACATCAAGCGCGTCGGGAAAATCGACGCGATAGATCGTGAGTACAAGAAATGAGTTTGAACGAGAAAAAGGACCCGAGAACGGGTCCTTTCATCTTGTGGTGCCCCCGGTAGGATTCGAACCTACAGCCAACGGATTATGAGTCCGCTGCTCTAACCGTTGAGCTACAGGGGCTAGACTGCACAGTCTATTGAAGAGAGAAATAAACTTCAAATCAGGACTCCATCGGCATGACATAGAGGATGTTCTTAGTGCGCCAACAAACGAACTTCCGGTGAATTTGCATTGCCCGAACATCGGTTCCTTGCTATTCTCTGCGAGAATTTTCACCAACTTCGATTTTCAATTCCAAAGGAGAAACAAATGAGTAATCCGACAGCAGTAAATCCGACTGATTCCGATCGCGGATTCTTCGGTCACCCGAGAGGACTATCGACGCTTTTCTTCACAGAGATGTGGGAACGATTCTCGTTCTACGGTCTTCGACCACTGCTGGTTCTCTTCATGTCCGCCGCCATCTTCGAGGGCGGGTTCGGCTTCAATCGAAGCGAGGCATCAGCAATCGTCGGAATCTATGCGGCGTGCGTGTATCTCTCATCCCTGCCCGGCGGTTGGATCGCTGACAAACTCCTCGGGCTCCAGCGTGCGATCCTTTGGGGAGCGATTCTCATATCTGCTGGTCACATAGCGATCGGGGTCTCGGCCTTTGCTGCCGGGAAGAGCGCATTCTTCCTCGGTCTGCTTTTGATTGTTCTGGGAACCGGACTGCTCAAGCCGAATATCTCTGCCATAGTTGGGGATCTCTATCCTGAAGACAGCCCGCGACGCGATTCAGGGTTCTCGATTTTCTACATGGGCATCAACATCGGGGCGTTCGCCGGTCAGCTGGTAACAGGATTCCTCGGTGAGATCTATGGTTGGCACTACGGCTTTGGAGCGGCAGGCGTCGGGATGTTGGCAGGTCTGTTGGTGTTCGCATGGAAGGCAAAATCGACACTGGGCAACATCGGTCTGGAACCCACGAAGGATCCCGATCCGGTGAAACAAAAGAAAACCGAGAATCTTGCAAAGGTCTTCATCACATCATCCTCCGCGATCATCGCCCTGGTGTTCATTCTCGCGGCTTCGGGATTTGTGATTCTCGATCCCGTTGCGATCGGCGGCTACATGGTGTTTGTGCTGATGGGACTCGCATTTCTCTTCTTCGTGTATGTCCTCGGATTTGCGGGATTGACCAGTCTTGAGAAAAAGAAGCTTGTCGTGGTCGGCGTTCTGTTTCTATTCGCGGCGATATTCTGGTCGGCATTCGATCAGGCGCCGACATCGTTGAATCTGTTCGCCAGGGACTTCACCGAGCGGGACATCATGGGTTTCACCATTCCCGCAACCTGGTTCCAATCGGTCAACTCGGCGTTCATAATCCTTTTGGCCCCGGTGTTCGCAGCCCTCTGGACATGGCTCGGATCCCGAAACAGGGATCTGTCGAGTCCTGCGAAATTTTCGGCCGGCTTGCTTCTCACATCTGTGGGATTCGTGATCATGCTCTTCGCCGCGAACATAATCGTCGATGGCAACGCGACCGGCGCCACCATAATCAAGGTTTCCGCATGGTGGTTGATCTGGAGTTACTTCTTCCAGACGGTGGGTGAACTCTGCATCAGCCCTGTCGGTCTCTCATCGATGACAAAACTAAGTCCGAAGAAGTTCGTCGGTCAGGTGATGGGAATCTGGTTTCTCGCCTCCGCGCTCGGAAACCTGATAGGCGGTCTGGTGGGAGGCCATGTGGATCCTGAGAAACTCGATCAGATGCCAAAACTCTTCATCATGACCGCTGTTCTTCTGGCCGTCGCCGGAGTGGTTCTCGCTGTCTTCATCAAGCCGATCAAAAGGATGTTGGAAGAGAAGCAATGAACCTGGAAGTGGCTCTGCTTTGAATGAAAAAGGCGTCCAAGGACGCCTTTTTCATTCGACCCCGAAGACCTGCTCGGCGATCTGTTTTGCGACATCGGCGGATGACAGTCCGGGTTGGAGCACGAAATGCCACTCCGCGAGGCAATAGACCGACAGTCGCTCTTCGAAGAGCCTCCTTGCCGTCTCTTTGTCTTTCGCAAGCGGGCGGATGCGCTTGGAATTCCTGATGTTCGCCCAACAGTGGTCGAACGTCGCCTCGAGCCATATCGATGCACATCCCTTTTCCTTGATGAGAATGCGATTCTGCTCCTGGGTCCAAGCTCCCCCGCCCAATGCGATTATGGCCCGCGACGGATGTTCGAGGATCTCCTCAAGGACCTCTGTCTCGATTTCTCGAAATCTATCGATGCCTATCGTCTCGACCAATTCAGCGATGGTCTTTCCCTCGCGTCTCTCTATGGACCAATCGAGATCCAGCCTCGAATACCCGAGACGAGACGCAAGGACCTTGGTGACAGTAGATTTGCCGACGCCCATGAATCCTGTGAGTACCGCCTTCTCGATCATGCTGAAAACCTCTGCCCTGAGACACCCGACATCTTGTCGAAGAAATCGGGAAATGAAACGGCGACGCATTCGGCGCCTTTCAAGAAGGTGTCCCCATCTGCAATCATCCCTGCAACGGCGAATGACATTGCTATCCTGTGATCGCCGAAACACTGCAACTCCGCCCCTCGGAGCTCCGATCTTCGTACCAGAAAGCCGTCGTCGAATTCTTCGACGTCCGCACCCATCGATCTTAGATTGGTCACAACAGCCGCAATTCTGTCTGATTCCTTGACCCTTAGCTCCGAGGCATCACGAAACTCGAGACCGCAATCCAGACGGGTACCGAGGATTGCGAGGACAGGTATCTCATCGATCAGATTCGGAACGATGGATCGGTCGATGACGATTCTGGACTCAGGCGATCGGATTCCTCCAGTCACTGTCAGATCGGCGACGGGCTCGTTCGACTGTTCCCTGACTTCAGATATCTCGATGCTCACGCCGCATCGCCCGAGCACATCCAGAGCAGCCGTTCGCGATGAATTCATTCCGACACCCGTCAGAACCATTCGGGAGCCGGGCAAGCACGCGGCCGCGACAATGAAGAACATCGCTGATGAGATGTCCGAGGGCACATCTATATTGCGTGCCATCAGTCTGCAATCCCCGTTTACCGACATCGCCCTGCCCCCGGCCTCATCACTCTCGTCCATGTCGACGCCGAGCCACTCGAGCATTCTCTCTGTGTGATCGCGCGTCGGAGTCCTTTCGATTACAGTCGTGACGTATTTGGCCCCGAGACCTGCGAGAAGTATCGCGGACTTGATCTGGGCTGATGCAATCTCCGGCTCGATGCGACATCCGTTCAAATCGGTTCCGAGGATAGTCATCGGAGCATGACCGTCACTGGTCTCGATTCGGGCACCCATCTGTCTGAGCGGATCGACGATCCTCGACATCGGTCTCCGCGACAGCGACTCATCGCCTGTGAGGACCGATTCGAAGTCCTGGAACGCGAGAATACCGGCCATCAATCGCATGGTGGTGCCACTGTTATCGCAGAACAGCGGGCCGCCAGGTTTCCTCAATCCTCTCTTTCCAACCCCGGAGACGGTGAGCGTGTTTCCCTCCCGAGTTATCTCGACTCCCATGTGACGGAAGCACTCGAGCGTCGCAGTGCAGTCGGCACTCGTCGAAAAGTTAGTGATGATGGATCGCCCCTCCGCTATCGAGGTCAACATCACCGCGCGATGAGATATGGACTTGTCGCCCGGCAGGCGAACGGTCCCGGTGATCTTGTCGATGGGGTGTATCCTCATTGCGCCTACATTAACGAACGATACCTGTGACAACAAATTCGAACCTGGCTCTTGACGGTCTGCAGGCACATGCACCGGCCGCAGGTAAACACTAGCGCGAAATCGCTTCAGCTTTGTAGAGCCATGCTTTTCTGTTAAATTTGGGCTTGAAAAGCTTTTTTAATCCGATTACTGCAAGGAGACAACATGGCGGAACTTAATATTTCGGAAAGACAGGCCGGCGATGTGACGATCCTCGATCTGGAGGGCAAGGTCACGATCGGCGAAGGGAGTGTCGCTTTGAGAACCGCAGTGCGCAATCTCATCGCGGGAGGCAGGACCAAGGTTCTACTCAACATGGCATCGGTGAGCTATTGCGATTCGAGCGGCATCGGCGAATTGGTCTCGAGCTTCTCGTCGATTCAGCGTGAAGGAGGATCGATGAAACTGTTGAATCTGACCAAGAAACTGCAGGATCTCCTCTCGATCACCAAACTCCTGACCGTGTTCGATGATTTCGACGATGAACAGACAGCCCTCGCCAGCTTCGATTGAGGCTCCGTGTTTCTCGGGGATTATCGGCAAAGGATAAGGGAAGTCCCTTATCCTTTGTTGTTTATGTCGTATTTCTGTTAGAAACTGCGTGCAGACATCGTCTGATCGAGGAACAACATCTCAGCCTGCTGAGACACGAACGAAAGCATCGAATTCCAATCATGAAGAAACTTCTTCCAGCAATCATTCTTTTGGCGACATTCGGAGTCTTCGGCCAGAGTCCGCTCGACAGATTCGACTTCGAGGCCAATGGCGTCAGAATCCAGCCCGACAAACGTCTGTTCACCGTGATGGCTTCCCTCGAGGCCGCCGGACTCGAGGTTCCGTTGAGTCCCAAAGGCCAGGCACTCAGGTTGAAACTGAAAGAGGACTTCAAATCCCTGGATCCAAACCTCGTCACCAAGATGAGGACATTCATCAGACTCTACAAGACCCGTTTCCCTGGAAAGTCGGACTCCGAAATCGTCTCCCCGTTCATCTCCATGGCCTTCGTGCTGTCACAGGCACCGGACTTCGCCGAGCCAACGAGAACCGCCGAATTGCCGGCGGACCTTCTGGAGGTTCTCGACTACTCGCCATTGGTGAGGGAGTTCCACAGGGCGAATATCACACTCTCAGACGGACGCTCCACGACGGTCGGCAAAAGGCTCGACGAGCATTTCAAGGAATTCGCCGTCGCAGGCGATGCGATGAGAGGATCGACGGCGATGATGATCGTCGGGGTTCTCGATTATCTACACACGAAGCCGCGACTGACGATTCTGGAGGAGAACAAGATCGAGTCTGTGAACCCGAGACGGCCGAAAGAGAAGATCACCCGGATCGAGGTGCGGGAAAGAGAGCGCAGATTCTTCATCATCCCCGACCTGCTCGCACAGAACAGAACGGTCAACTTCCGGAACGCACGGGACGATTACTTCGTCATCGTTCCTCCCGACACCGACATCTATGCAAGCGAGGCGAGGCGCGCCTACTTCCAATTCGTGCTCGATCCGATAATCCTAGAATCATCTAACGAGCTGGCTCCCTTCCGAGAGGGTCTGAGAAGACTTCTCGAAGAACAAAGAAGGAACAATCGTGAAATCTCTCCGGACGTCTTCCTCGCGGTCTCCCGATCTTTGGTCGTGGCGGCGGACGCGGGTCAGGTCGCGTACAGGAGACTTCTCCAGGCCACTGACGAAGCGCGGAAAAACATCGGGCGTCCGCCATTGTCCGAGACCACGGATGCCCAAGGGAAAAGAACGGTGCAACTGACCGACGATCTTTTTCTCATCGATGGTCGTTTCGCGATGCCGAAGGTTGAAGACGAGAAGACTCTTCGACTCGCCGAAGAGTATGAGAAGGGTGCGATCCTCTCATTCTATTTCGCACGACAGCTGAAGGGGCTCGAGGAGTCGGGTTTCGACATCGCGACATCTCTGCGCGACATGTTGCAGTCGATAGACGCGGACGCGGAATCGAGACGTCTTGCCGAAAACGCAGAGGCCATAGCAAGAGGCAGGGCGAATCGTGGACGATCGGTCGAAACCTCGACAGCAGCGATCGAGAATCCCGTGACACGACGACTTCTGGAAATCGAGGAGGAAATCAAAGGCGAGCGGTTCCCGGCAGCAGAGTCAGGCCTGAAGACTCTTTTAGAGCAGAATCCATCTGAAGTCAGAGTCCTGTACGCATTGGCAAGAGTCAAGAGCCTCACTGCCGCGGCGAACGATGATCCGGAGAGACGGAACGAGCTTCTACGTGAATCCAAGATGTATTTCGACGAGGTCTTGCGGAACTCGAAGGCCGGAACGGACGATGCACTGATTTCTCTTACATATGTCGCCCTTGCGAGAATCTACGAGTACTTCGACCAGGACGAGTATGCGGTGAAGATTTACGAAGCGGCGATAGGAATCGGCGACGTGACGGGAGGCGCTTACAAGGAGGCGGTTGCGGCGAGGGAGCGTCTCCTCAAGAAATCCTCTCCTCAACGCTGATCATTAGTTTCCAGGTGGTGTGATCACGGACGACCATCCGAGCTTCCTTCGCTTTCGCCTCTTATCGTGATGCCTCACGTGGAACCGTACATCGGTGGTCGCAAAGACCGCCAACAGAATGAAGAAGAATCCGTTCGAAGGGGTCCTCAGCGGAAAATCGAAAAAGCTGTGAATTAGGACTCCCAGAAGTCCGCCCAACGCCCCTATCGTCATCCCTCTCGAGAATCCGCTCTCGCTTTGAGCGATGTTCCGAAGACCCTTTCTGAAGACGACGACGACGAAGGTCACGACGGCCAAAAGACCGAAGATTCCCGCCTCGGCCAGAATCTGAAGATAGTCGTTGTGGGATTGCTCGACTCGGACGGTTCCGCTCCAGGTGTCGAATTTCGTAAAGGCGACCGCAAGTGAATCGAGTCCGACCCCTGTCATGGGATTCTCCCGTATCACATCCCATGTCACTTTCCAGAAATGAATTCGTCCGGTGCTGAAATCCTCCGATTGGACGACCCCGAGACCGCGAACGAGAGAGCTGTCACCACCGAGCAACAAAACCGAACCAACCACGAGCGCAATGAGGGTGAACAATGCGAGACCGGACGAAATTATCTTTGTCGATCGTGAACCTGCTTCCTCAGAGTCCGAAGCCTTCGCTGACACCACCGATGCCACAATGACAAAGAGCGCGGCTGCCACGATGCTCAGAACCCCGCCTCGCGACCCGGTCAACACGACGGAGATGCCGGCGAGAACCATCGAAATCAGCAGGAGCATCTTCTTTTCCCGTGCACTGTGATGCCCGAGAAAAACCGCGAAGCCTGTCGCGAACGACATGACCATCAAGGCTGCGAAGTGATGCCTGTTTACATACGGCCCGAAGGGTTCGGCCCAGGGCGTCGGACGCAATCCGTAAATCGCATCCGGCTTCGCCAGAAACTGAAGTATCCCGAAAAACGCAGCGACAGAACAGAAGGCGAGTACGGTGTAAACCATGGCCCTCAAACGCGCGGCACTGTTGAGAAAATGGATTGCAGCGAGGAAATACACCAGATATACGGTCAATTGGACGACCGCGAATCCCGTCGCGAAGGGGTCGAGGGAGATCGTCCCTCCGATATCGGATTTCAGCACATCTGTCGGGACCGCGGTCCCGAAGACCGGTAATATCTGCACGACTCCGATTGCGATCAGGACCAAAAGCGGCAGAGGGGTGATGTTCAAGTTGAGATCCAGGCGTCCCTTGATCGCGACATCCGCGATCCAGACTACTGCGAGAAGACCCACGAGGACGGCCTGAAGACCGAGGGCGACCGGGTCGACGGAACCGTAGACCGCAACAGCAATCATCGGGATCGCCGCGAGGAGCACGACAGCCAGGGTGCTCAGTCTGGAGTGGCGGCGCTGCCGATCCGTCGCGGACTCCGACGTCGAATCCTCGATGACATCCATTACTTCTCTTTCAACAACATCACTCATCGCGGTAATCTTCTACAATGCCGACAACTTCACGTCATCGAACCAGACTTTTCCGTATATCGGACAGATCTGCGTGCTGCACCCATCCCTGACCAATTTGATGACCACACCCTCGAGTCCTGCGGGGACCGTGAAATCTATGCTGACATCTGTCCACGGAGAGACCATCGGTACCACCGGGGTTGAGGCGATAACTCCTCCGCTCGAAGGGTCGAGCACAACCCATTTCATCGATGCACTTGTTCTGAAGTCCGATTTCTGGGCGACCGAGAGGCGATATGACCCGCCAGGTTCCGTGACTACTATCTGGGATATCTCCCTGAAAGTTCTTCCATCCGTGTCGAAAATCACGAGGAAGCTTCGCTTCCCGGTACGAGCCTCGGTGTCATCCAATCCGACATGGATTCCATTAGATTCACCGATCTTCCATTCGAACATGTTGGAGTCGGAAACCCGTATCTCTTCTTCGAACCCGCTATTGGATACAGAACCGATCTGGGGCAACGTCGCCTCTTTTCTCATTCGGAGGACTTCAACAGCCTTTCGATATTGATGCGCTGCCTTCAGACGATTGACCAAAGTATCATCGGCATTGAAAAGCTGCTGTCTCGCCTGCTCGGGTATCGAGCCCCAGAGATCGACGGCCTCGTCGAACCTTTTCAACAGACTGAGATGCACCGCCAGTCCCGCGCGCAGGTTCGGAGTGTCACCGAAGTAACCCTTGATCCTCTTCACATCACCGTTGAAAAGACTCCAAGACAGCGATGCCGCGGTCTCGATCAACGAAGGATCGCCTTTCGTCGCTTCTCGGATAAGCACGAAGGCTTCCTCCGTCCTTTGTCTGCGAAGGAGGAAGTTGCCGAAGTTCCATTGGACGATGGAATAGTTCGGGGCGAGTTCCAGAGTCTTCTTGTAAGCGGCCTCGGCCTTTCGGAACTCCCCGTATCTCTCATAGGCCCTGGAAAGTTCCAGCCAAAGCCTGAAGTCGTTCGGGGAGAGCATGACCGCGCGCTCATATTCACCCAACGCCTTGGGCAGATCGTCGGGCATGAAACTCTTTTCGAGGATGCTGGCGGAGGCGAGATGCACGAATGCGTTCCCGGGTGAGAGCTCTTTCCCGAGATCCGCTATCTCCTTGGTCGGTGCTCCGACCCCGACCGCGACACCGAAGGCCATTCGGGCGGTCCACCAGGTGAACGCAACGACCACGCAGATCATCAGCGTCAGAATAATCCTTGCAGGCACGGATGAAAGATTGATTTCCCTTGTCTTCATTCAGCTCAGTCGCCCGTCACCGACGGGCTCGATGGAAAGATAGGCGGTGAAAAGTCCCACGTTGGAGTCGACGCAAAGTTTCCTCAACTCGGAGATGTCGGAATCCCCCAACTTCTTGGTGGAGACAAGGACATCATCGATCCTCTGCTCCCTCAGTATCTCGATGAGCTCCTCTCTCGAACCGAATACCGGAAGACCTTGAATCATCCGTCCCTTCTTCAGCGGGTCGTCATCGATGAAACCGATGGGTATCTTGTTCCAACCTGGATTGTTCCTCAACTCCCGCACAACCATCTCGCCTCCGTCACCTGCTCCCAACACCAGCGCGCGACGACCCTCGTTTGAGACGGGGGCCGGGAAGACCTGTCGGAGAAATCTGAAAGCGAGGCGACTGCTCGAGAGGGCGAAGAGCAGGATGATCGCATCGACGACGAAGAGGGTGCGGGAATAATCCTCGAAACGAAACAGCACGAGCAACGCCACGACTGAAACCCCACCGCCGACCACTACGGCTTTCGCAAAAGACAACAGATCGCCGATCCCCACATATCGCCACAGCCCTCGGTATATGCCGAAGGACAGAAAACAGAACAGTTTCACAACCACCAAGACCGGCAGGCTCTCGACGAAAAGGTTCCAGTTGGAGGTCGATGTGAAGTCCGGGAAAAGGAGGAGATAGGCCGCGTAGTAGGAGAGTGTGATTAGGAACGCATCCAGAATGACCTCGAACACCCTTCTCTTGTGCGAGAGATTCAACACGAATGTGAATACCTGTCCCGATGCGGTGGCTGTACCGGATCTATCGTGGTCATAGACCCGAACCTTCGCCAGAAAAACGCCGATGATGGTGAGTGCGATGGCGAAGATCGCAATCAACGCGATGCTTTGCGTGACCTCGAGATTCTCAATGAACAAGGCGAGAGCGGCGCCGGCAGACGCGAATACATACAGCATCAGGACCGCCTTCCGTTCGGTCAGACCGAGTGCGACCAGGCGGTGCGATGTGTGGTCGCGGCCCCCCTGCGATGCCTTGCGGCCGCTGAACTTCCTCAGCAGCGTCACCAATGTGGTGTCGAAGATGGGAACGAACAATATGAGCACCGGAACCGCGAGGACAGAAAGGATGCCCCTCGACCGACCACCGTCCTGATTCAGGAGAACCATGCTCGAGATGAGGAATCCTATGAACATGGATCCGCAATCACCCATGAATATGGATGCCGGATTGAAGTTGTAGATTAGGAACCCAAGCAAGGCTCCCGCAAAGACGAAGATGAAGAGAGCCTCGGACATCTGACCGGACTGATAGAAGCTCGCTCCGAGTGTCGTGGCCGCAATAAGGGCGATGCCTGTCGCCAATCCATCCATGTTGTCGAGAAGATTGATGGCGTTGGTGATGCCGACTATCCAGAAAACGGTGATCCATACATCGGCGAAGTAGAATCCCGTCCAAGGAAGTTCCAATCCCGCACCGATGACCATTGAAACCGCGACGAGTTGTCCGATGAGTTTCTGATAGGGCTTGATGTCACGCAGATCATCGATGAGCCCGATGAGAAATAAAAATGAAGCCCCCGAGATGATCGCAACGGATTCCTTGGTGATCGGTATGAAGACCAGATAGCCGGCGACGGTGGTGGCAAACACCGCAACGCCACCGAGCATGGCGGTTGGCTTGTTGTGCCATCGGTCGGACTTCGGCTGGGCCACGAACCCGTGTCTCCTCGCATATGACCTCACAGCAAACGTCAAGACAACCGACACCGCGAGAGAAATCACCGCGACGAAGACCGGGTTGTTGAGCAGTGAATCCATAAAGGGAGATCGGGGAACGAAGCCGAGGAGCGCCGAAGAGGCGATTTCGGACAGGTAATTACAATTTAGAAAGAGGATAAAATCAAGGTGTTCAGCCGAGTAGCGACCGATAGAGCGCCTTCATGTCGGAAAACAACCTTTCCTTCGAGTAGTGACTCTCGACGAATCGCGAGGCCTGTCCCTCCAATTCCCTTTTCATGTCGGGATTTTCAACGGACCATCGCAGCGCATCGCACTTGGCGGCCTCATTGTCCGCAGGGACCCCGATTCCGTTCTCGCGGATCGAGATTTCTCCATCGACGGACACCATCGGGCCGAGTATATCGGGGACGCCACCGACTTCAGTGGAGATGACCAACTTCCCGAGTGACATCGCTTCCAGAAGTGAAAGCGGCGTTCCCTCGTTGACGGAACTAAGAACGACCACATCGACGGACGCGATGCATTCCGCGATATTCCGAACCGTGCCCAAGAAACGGGTTGAACCGTGGATGCCCAAACGGACCGCCTCCTCCATCAACCCTTCTCGAAGGTGCCCGTCACCGATGATGACCAAGCCAGTGCGTGTGAAACCTCTGGAGCGAAGTTCCGCGAAAGATCGTAGAAGCATCGGGAGATTCTTGATCTCCGTGAGCCTTCCAGAGTATGCGAAGAGAAAGGTGTCCTGCTCGAAACCGAGAGCTTCCTTGAATCCCGTCCTTGGTTCGGTCCTTCGAAGATCATCCAGATCGAGACCGAGTGGAATGACGGAGAATTGTTCTTTAGCACCGATCCCGAACCCCTCGTTGATTTCTCTCCTTTGAAGTTCGCTGATCGCGATGATCGCGTCTGTGGCGAAGCGCGCCAGCATCCGCTCGATGAAGAGAAATGCCCGAGTCTTCAGTGCTCCATAGTATCCGCGGAACACATGACCATGGTAGGTGTGCACCATTTTGACCGGTCTTCCAGACGTGAGTCTGTAGATGAACCCCGCAAGACGTCCGAGAGTGCCCGCCTTCGCGGTGTGCGTATGGATGATGTCGGGTCTCTCTCGGAACACGATTCGCAGGATCTTGAACAGCGAGAGGAGATCCATGGGTGAGAGCTCCCTGCTCATTCCCTTTATCCGAACCGGAGTCAGACCCTTTTCATCGGCGAACCATTCGAGACTGTCTTCATTCTCCGGAACCGACCCCGTCACCAGCGTGGACGGGTGGCCATCGCGGGAGAACGCCTCGTTGAGCCACACGACATGCCGTGCAGGTCCCCCGACGTTTAATCTCGCGATGATTCGGAGTATTTTCATTGATTGCGGACAACTCAATCGAGGAGGAAGGGTGTGTCGGGATCGTCTTCGTGACGGATCTCGTCGACTTCAAATGCCCGTCCGTCTCCCATGAAAAGACGGTTGGGGCAATTGATCACCACTCCAGACACTGAACTGACGTTCTTGTAAGTATGAACCACACCTTTCGGGACCAACACCGTGGCGGGATTCTCTTCTCCGACCTCGAAGATCATCCTGTTTCCAAAGGTCTTGGATTCGGGACGGTTGTCCCAGAGACCGACCCGGAAGGAGCCGCCCGCGATGAAACAGAAGTAATCCGCCTGATCGACATGCTCGTGAGGACCTCGTTGCACGCCCGGGTTCGTTACCGAGATGTAGGACATCGCGGGATGGAACTCGGGTTCGAGTTCATCCGATCGGAAGAGTTCCGAAAGCCAACCTCTTTCATCGGTGAACTTCTTGAGTGGTCGGACGACCACGCCTTCGATTTCAGCATCTTTGAACAACATCGAATCAGACCTCCTGCCAATCACAGAAACTGATTCAACAGGCAAAAACCATGCTTGTCAATCAAATGGAAATCGCACTACCCGTGAATCGTTTGCGGAACGCCGTGGGAAGGTTTATAAAAGTGCAATCCGAAACTGAACAGTCTTTAGGAGGTCCGCATGGAAGAGATTTCAGCGACTGATTTGAAACAGAAGATCGACAATGGCGACGACATCCAGATCATCGATGTCAGACAACCCGATGAGCACGACTTCGCTCGCATTCCGGGATCCAAATTGATCCCCCTCGGTGAGGTCGTTGGTCGGATGTCCGAGATCGATGCCACCAAGGATGCAATCGTTCACTGCAAGTTGGGTGGAAGAAGTGCGAAGGCGATAGAGGCTCTGACCAATGCCGGCTTCTCGGGAAAACTGATAAATCTGCGCGGTGGAATCACGGCATGGTCCAACGAGGTCGACCCCAAGGTCCCCAAATACTGACGTGGGTTAGGAGGCATTGATGCAAATCGAGATGTACACAAAGCCCGGATGCCCATACTGCAAGCGGGCACGAGACCACTACAACAACGAGGGCATCGAATTCATCGAATACGACGCCCAGAACGACATCGAAAGCCAGAGAAGGATGCTCGAGATTTCGGGCGGAGATCTTGTCGTTCCATGCATCGTCATCAATGGCGAATATGTGCAATCGGGCTGGGGTGACCCGCCCCGCGGCTGAACGATCGAACCCAGATGAGCGGCAGGTTGCCGCTCAATTTTTTGGTTTGCGATAACCAGTTCTTGGGTCTATAGTGAGGTTTGCCTCAACAGTGATTCCGCGACATGTGGAACTTACCAAGGCTGGTGAACTTTGGGTCCCCCTGCCTTCAGTCAATATGATCGGGTCCAAGATCAACCAATATCTAATCGAGGAAAAAATCGGGTCTGGCGGTCAGGGAACAGTCTACAAAGCCCTTGACACCAAATTGAATCGCACTGTTGTGGTGAAGATTCTCTCGCCCGAACTCACTGCGAAATCATCGAACTTCCGGAGATTCGAGAGAGAGGCGCAACTCTGCTCCCAACTCGACCATCCGAACGTCTGCACCATCTTCGACTTCGATGAAGCGGAAGGCGTCTACTTCATCGCCATGCAGTACGTCGAGGGAAAGAATATCCGCCAGCTGGTTGCCGGGAAACCCCTCGAGATGAAAAGCGCGTTGAGCATCGCCATACAGGTGTGTGACGCGCTCGCATACTCGCACTCGCGCGGAATCATCCACAGAGACATAAAGGCCGGCAACGTGATGGTCACCCCTTCAGGGCAAGCCAAGATACTCGACTTCGGTCTGGCGAAACTCGTCGAGAAGCCTTCGAACGCAAAGGGCGACGATGCCGAGATTACCGAGATAGGGGTTCCATACGGCACAGCGACATACGCCGCTCCCGAGCAGGCGCGAGGTGAAAGGGCGGATCATCGGGCGGACATCTTCTCGACTGGGGTTCTCGTCTACGAGATGTTGACCGGCATATGGGCTTTCCAAGGAAAAACCGTTGTCGATGTGAGACACCAGGTCCTTCATGGAACCCCTACACCGATCGCCGCGATGAGACAGGACGGCGTGCCCAAAGGACTGCAGGAAATCGTGGATCGGGCTCTCGCCAAAGAGCCGAAGGACCGATATCAGAAGATGTCCGATATGCGGGACGATTTGAAAGCGATTCTCCAAGAGATTGCCGCCTCTGGCACTTTGGATAATCAGACCTACGTTCCGAGGCATGCAGACGAAGGCGTCGTCATGAAGGCATGGCACTGGATAACAGGCAAACATGAGGATGGCTCGGGTGCGCCATCTTTTCCGACGAGCACGGGAAGTGCGGATCCATCCATCACGCAAGGTCCGGCGGCGCGCAAGAGCATCGCAATCCTTCCATTCACGAATCTCGGCAAGGACGCTGACAGCAACTTCTACGAATTCTCTCTTGCTGACGCGGTGATCACGGAGTTGGCAAGACTAAAATCCATCATCGTCAGACCCAGTTCCGTCATAACCAGGTATCAAGGAGTGGAGGTCGATCCCCAGGAGGCCGGTAGGGCGTTGAAGGTCGATGCCGTGATGACCGCAGGATTCCTCCGCTCGGGACAGAGAATACGAGTCACGGCCCAACTCATAGATGTGAATTCGGGGGACCTTCTCTGGAGCGATCGGATAGACGCCGAAGGAGCCGACATCCTGATTCTTCAGGACAAGATCGCGCAACGAATCCTATCGGGACTCCGGGTGGAACTTTCCGAGAAGGAGCAATCGAAACTCGGTCGTAAGCCGACCGAGAGCACCGAGGCATGGGAAGAGTATCTCAGGGGTCGTGACAATTTCGGACGCTTTATTTTCAGGACAGTCGCGATGGAGGATTGCGAGGCGGCGATCGCGAACTTCAAGCATGCGATCGAACTCGATTCACACTTCGCCCTCGCCTACAGCGGGCTCGGGGCCTGCTATGTGAACCGGGTCTTCAAGGGCATGGGCTATGCAGAGGACTACACCCATGCCGAGAACGCGTTCACCAAGGCCTTCTTCTACGATCCCAATGTGGTCGAGGCGCGGGTTCTGATGGTGATGATCTATATGGCACGGTGTGAGAAGAAGAAAGCCCATGCCGAGATCGAGGTGTTGGAGAAGCAGTTTCCAAACGAGGCGCCGCTGTATTTCGTCAAGGGAACCATCAGCAGACTCGATGGGGAATACGATGCCTCATTGAAAGCCTGGGACAGACTGGCCAAACTCGATCCCGCAGCCGGAGTCATCTCGTCGTACAACAAATCACGCATCTATCTCTACCAGGGACTTTTTGAGACCGCGCTCGACGAACTCGACAAGGGTGCGGCGATCGAACCCAACCACCCGATGATCCGGATTTTCAGATCTGCAGTCCTCTTCTACAGTGGGGAGCGACTGGCCGCACTCAGGATGATCGAGGAAGTCCTCAAACAGAATCCGAAGATGGATGGAATCAAACCGCTCTACGCGATCTTCCTCGCAGGATCGGGTCGATCGGAAGACGCCCGTCGGCAGCTGTCGGATGATGCCCTCGCACTGGCCCGCGCGGATCACGACATGGCTTATTGGGTAGCATCGACCTACGCACTCCTCGGAGAGATCGACCTTGCCTTCAAGTGGCTCTCCCGAGCGATCAAGCTCGGCAACGAGAACCGCCAGTGGTTCTACAACGACAACAATCTGGCGGTCCTCCGTTCCGATCCCAGATGGGAAGAAACCATCGCAAAGATAGGCGACCATCAGTGAATTGTCGGTTTCATTCCCTCAGAAACCTTTCAAGTGACTTCTCCAATCTCTCCTTCAATAGAAGCCTGAGTTCCTCATCCTCTATCGATAGCGATCTGCACACCTCCCTGATTACGGAGATGTCTCGTGAAATCAAAGATGGGGCGACACCGAGCCTCTTTGCGACCTGACGTCTCTGGAGTGGTGGGTGCGATAACACGCACAGACAAAGGACTCTGAGCATCCTGTCGAAGCCCGCCGATCCGCGCCGGCATCGGGATTTCAATTTGAGCAGAAACTCCTTTTCCTTCTCGGGGAGTTTCTCCAACTCCTCTTTGCGGATGAGTTGCTCATGCGGACCATCGGCACCCTTCTGCAGATGGAATTGCTCCACATCATCGAAGGGGACGAAACCCGGGTCGTTCACCTGTATGAACGAGGTCGCTATGGCCTTCAACCTCGAGAGGGGAAGATGACCGTCTGCCGCTTCCAGAATCTCGATGAGAAGATCCCGCAGTCTGGACTCACTGATGATCAATTGTGAGGAACCGCCTCTTCCCACCACTCTGAGATTTCTACGGATCGGCTCAAGACTCCCCCTTTCGATCCGACCCTGTCTCGCGCTTCTCACCTCTGTCCATGAACTCAACCCGATCAGAAGAGACCCGTCATAAATCGTGTCCCTCTCACCCTCTGCAGAAATCACCGAGAATCTCTCGTTCGACCTCACGGTCTTCCAGATCCTTCGGGAGATGCGGAACCGCTCTGGGAGATGTTTCTTCAATGATTCGTTCAGCAGTTGCGGCAGTTCTATCGCCCGTATGTGCGAGAGGAGCAGACCCTCGTCACCAATGCTCCTCCATTTCTTGGATGCCAGGATCCGGACCACTATCTCCTGGACTATTTCAGCGACGAGATCGTCCTTCGAAAACGATGCGCTTCCCTTTTTGGACAGAATAAGTCTGACTCTCCTGTTACGGGAGACCAACTTGAAGAGGTCGATGAAAAAGCTTTGTGAAAGTTCGACCGGCTGGTTCTCTGACTCCATGTCGGAAGCCACAGTCGGATTGAATCCGCCTTCATGCATAGATACCTTCCTCATTCATGTAACCCGTTTCGGTCTACCGAGGTTGTACAAAGCAAAGCCCAAGCTCGGTGATGGGGAAGGACTTTTTTCGGGTCGCCTGCGATTCGCAGACCTTACCTTTTATTTTTCAGACTCCGAAGGATCGTGGAAGGGAGTCTAGTGAATGGGGAATGATAGCAATTAGGGAATCCTTGGCAAGGATTCATCGGTTCAGCTGCCACAGATGTCATCGATGGCTTCCGAGTACTTGGCATCGATGACTCCACGCTTGATCTTCAATGTCGGAGTCATTTCGCCTCGGTCGATCGAGAACTCGCGTGGAAGAAGATAGACGCGCTTCACCCGCTCGTAATCACTAAGCTCCCGAGTTAGCGCGATTGCATCATCTTGAAGCCGTCTGATGATCACAGGGTTTTCACACATCTCCTCACGCGAACCATCGAAAGGGACACCCTCCTCTTCGAGGGCCAGTTTGAGCGAGTCCCAATCCGGAACAATCAACGCTCCGACCTGTTTGCGTCCCGATCCGACCACGATCGCCTGGGCGATCAAGGGCGATTGCTTGAGCAGACTCTCTACCTGCAACGGAGCGATGTACTTTCCGTTCGAGAGCTTGAAGAGGTCCTTCAGCCTGTCGGTGACATAGAAGTGCCCGTCCTCATCGACCGATCCCACATCTCCGGTGTGATACCAACCTTGCTCATCGATAACCTTCGCGGTTTCCTCGGGCCTGTTGTAGTAACCCTTCATCACACTTGGGCCTCGGACAAGAATCTCGCTGTCCTTCTCGGAAATCTTCATCTCGACGCCATCGAACGGCCGACCTATCGACCCGACCTTGTTGTCATCCGGACGATTTGCGGATGTGATGCAACCTTCGGTCATTCCATACCCTTGAAGGATGGGTATGCCCGCAGCCCAAAATGCATAGGAGAGCTTCTTCGAGAGTGGCGCCCCACCTGAGACGAAGTAGCGGAGCTCGCCACCGACGCCGGCGCGCCATTTCGAGAAGACGAGTTTGCTGGCGAGTGCGTGCTTCGTCGCGAGCGCTACGGGCATCGGTTGTTTGGAATCCTTGACTGTCCAATACTCCTGTCCGACTTCAAGCGCCCAGTTGAAGAGCTTGGTCTTGACGCCTCCTGCGGTCCGTCCTTTGCGGACTATCTTGTGATAGACCTGCTCGAACAGCCTCGGCACGGCAGTCATTATGGTCGGCTTGACCTCCTGCAGATGGGAGGCGAGTTGATCGAAAGCGGCGCAGTAGTTTATCGAGACCCCATTCGCGCAGAGAATGTAGAACACTCCACGCTCGAATATATGGGACAGGGGGAGTACCGCGAGTGAGCGGTCATTCGACGAAATCGGGAGACCTTTGGAGATGGCCTCGATGTTGGAGACGAAGTTTCCGTGCGAAAGCATCACTCCCTTTGGCTCTCCGGTGGTACCCGACGTGTAGATGATGGTGGCGAGATCGTCATTCCCTATCTCAGCGAGACGACGAGAGAAAATCTGGTCGTCGACTTCCCTCTCACCGGCAGACTCGACCTCCGCAAGGGTCACCGCACGGGCATCGTCAATCGGCTTCGCATCGGCATCGAGCACGATGATCTTTTCAAGACGTTCAACGCTTCTGATTGCCTCTTCGGCGTGCTTCCATATCTTCTTCCCAGAGATGATGAGCATCTTCGCACCCGAGTTCTCAAGTATGTACCTGATTTGATCGACGGCTTGGGTTGTGTAGATCGGAACGTTGGCTGCTCGGAGTGAAAGTATCGCGAGATCGGTGAGTGACCACTCGGGACGATTCTCGGAGATTACGGCCACCCTGTCACCCGCTCCAAGTCCCATCGCTGAGAGACCGAAGCCTATGTTCTTCACCCTCGAGATGACCTCTTCACCTGAAAGAAAGGACCAGTTGTCCCCATCCTTGAATCCAAGGGCTCGTTCCTTATTGAAAATCCTGAAAGCCTCAAGACATATTCCGGGAACAGATGTGCGAGGGAATGCAAAATCGGCAAGACTGGTTTGGGTCATCATCGGGACTTTTTGTTGCGATTCAATTTCAACGATTGTTGCAAAGCAAAAGGGGGGTTGTCCAACGAACAACCCCTCCGAAAAATTTCACGAGCACATACGGGCAACGCCAGTTATTCCTGCATAAGTGACTTTTTCTCAATTAGTTACAGGAACCATTCTTCCGGGGCGAGGAAGGCCGGCCGAACCTTTTTCCTTCAAGTAGTCCATCAGAAGATCGGACAACAGCACTCCGCTGTCCTTCTGCTCGGTCCTCAGAAAAGTCTGATACAGGTCTCCGCCCTGGGCGACGAAACTGTTCGTCGCCACCGAGTAGACTCTCTTGTCATCCACCGGCACTCCTCCGATTTCGACCGAGACGAGTCTCTTCGAGACAGGCCTTGCCATGTCATAGACGGCCTTCAGTCCTGAGACCTGGATCATTCCGCGCTCAAGCGTCAGACCCTGCTCGATCACCTCTCTCAATTGGGCCCCGGTCATCCTGCAGACAACCAGAGTGTTGACGAACGGGAAAGCGTCGAGGATATGTCCGTTGGTGACCATGCCCTCCGGGAGATCGGCTCGCAACCCTCCCGCATTCGTGATTGCCACCTCGGCACCGCTTTTCTCACGCATCACATCGGTGATGAAGTTGCCGAGCGATGATTCGCGGAGATAGTCCCTCACCAATCGCACTTTCAGCTCACCCTTCAGAATTCCGATCTTCGGCGCGACGAGGTTTCTGTAATAGTTGATCTTTTCCTCGACGGCTGGATCGGGCTGCAGGAGATCGCTCCATACTTTGAGAAGCTCTCCCTGATGGGAGGTTACCCTCCCATCGTCCACTTTGAGTTTGAGATAGCCGAGGCGGGTTCCGTATCCGTAAGTCTGAACGATTATGGTTCCCGTTTTCGGTGTGACGAATGGAACCTCGATTCCACGATGGGCGTGACCACCGATGAGAATATCGATTCCCTCCACCTCAGTGGCGAGACGTATGTCCTCGTCGAAATCCCTCTGAACCTCGGGACGGTTCTCTGCATCGGTCTGCATGGGGCCTGTTTTTCCCTGATGCGCGAGGACCACCACCAGATCGACATGTGGACGCAATTCCTTGACGAGCTCTCGGACGACGGGTATCGGATCCGGAAAATCGAGGTGGGTGATGCCCGAAGGCAACGCGACGCTTCTTGCGTCCTGGCCGATGATGCCGATGATGCCGAGCCTCACCCCGCCCTTTTCGACTATCGTGTACGGTCTGCTGTAACGATGGTCGGTTCCTTTGAAGACGATGTTGGCTCCGAGCACGGGGAAATCGACCCGATTCATCTGTTTCTCGAAATTGTCTGCTCCATAGTCGAACTCATGATTCCCGATCACCATGGCGTCGTAACGCATCGCGCGCATCATCTCCATCAGCGCCTCACCTTGTGTGAGGAAGGACATCTGACCTGTGAACATGTCTCCCGTGTCGAAGAAAAAGGTGTTTCTGTCCCTTTCGCGGATCTGATTGGCAAGTGTCGCAAGCTGCGCGGCACCGCCTAGTCTCGGCGAACCTTCCAACCAGTAAGCGGGTACCGGATCGAATGCGCTGTGAAAATCATTCGTGTAGATGATCGTCAGTTCCTTAGCGCCTTTCTGCGCGTCTGCAACTCCGATCAGCAGGAGAATCGAGATGGCCAATGCAAGTGTTCTTTTCAGTTTCATATTCAAGCCTCAGGAATGCGGGTCGAGCGTCTGTCGAACCATGAGAGTGTGGAGAGAAGTGCGGCCGCAAGGAACATCAAGGGAGCAAGAACCTTGAAGGCGGTTGTGAAATCACCGTCGTTAAGATCTGCAAGATATCCGGTCATCAACAATCCGATAGCACCTCCGAGAGTCTGAATGAAATGCACGGAGCCGAGGATCCTCGGGAAATGTCTCTTGCCGAAAAGATCTCTCACGATTATCTGAAGTATCACGAAGGTTCCGCCGTAGGCGAAACCGAATGCGACTGCGAAGGTGGGGATCAGTCCGAGATCGATGAACCAGAGAAGAATCGTCGAAGCAAACATCATGGTGGCGCCCAGTGTCGCAGTGCGAATCGAACCGAGGTGATCGGCCACGAATCCAAGTCCGAATTTTCCGATGATCGTCGCGACGGCCAATGTCACCTGAAAATTCCTGACAGCCTCGGGCCCGAGACCGAACCGCTCGCTCCTCATGAACAGATTGAATTGTTGGAGGACGGCGAATATACAGTAGAAGATCAAGGCCGCCGCCGAGGCTAGAAGCCAGAACCGGATATCGCCAAGCGCATCACCCCAAGTCGCCCCGTCTTCGGTGTCCGGATTGGAATCCATCTGACCCGATTTCGACCTGACAAGAAAAAGGACCAGCGGTAAAAGGACTATCCACACAAGCAGGCTCACGGACTGCATCGCGGAGCGCCAATCCCCCGACATCATGAGGGGGGTCGCGAGCAATGGGATTAGAATCGCTCCGAAGTTCGTTCCGGTCAGGACGATTCCCAGAACTGCTCCCTTCCATCTGTCGAACCATGCGGAGACAAGCGACGATGCAGGAACCACTCCGATGAAGCAGAGGGAAAGACCCAGGAAGCCATGTGAGAGGTACACGGCGCTCAGACTCGACGCATTGGAGTACATAAAGAGCCCCGCACCGAGAAGAATGCAACCGGATGTCAGGACGACCCTGAAGCCGAGAGTGCCTATGAGCATTCCTCCCAATGGAGCCGCAAGTCCCGCGAGCATGATGGTGATTGCAGGTCCGATGGCGAATGCGGATTGAATCTCGGATTCAGCAACGGCTCCGGAAGCGACCAAACTGTCCTGAATCGGTTTGAAAAAGATTGGGATCCCGCCTATTGCGAGTCCGTTGCTGACCACAAGCATGATCAGACCGATGAGTGCGATGACGAAGGCGTCCTTCGTGGGGTTTGAAGAGTGTTTTTGCATTTGGGAGCGTCCGAACGCCACGGAATGTTATCTGAATCTCGTGATTCAAGCCACTCCGACATTGAGTGTGGGGAGACGCTTTGGTATCTCTTTATTGAGGAATCCGCCCAATGGGAAAGAGACTGTCTCTCATATTCAAAAGATCTGTTCAGACCATCGGCATCTTGACGGCGGTGTCGGTTATCGGACTCACAGGGCTTTATGTATCCCTGGCGGTCTCCGAGGGATCCTCAGCTATATCCCCTGATGTCTATTCAGATTCTGTCAGACGCCCACTCGTGTTGGCTCATCGCGGCGGCGCCCATCTGCGTCCGGAGAACACCTTCGCAGCGTTCGACCATGCCGTCGAAATCGGAGCCGATGTTCTGGAGATAGATGTCCGCGTCAGCAAGGACGGTGAGTTTCTGGTGATTCACGACTCAACAGTCGACCGGACGACTGAAGGTATCGGAAAGGTGATCGAAAAGACTGCCTCAGAAATTCGTTCACTCGATGCCGGCCACGGATTCACACGGGACGGCGGAGCCACCTTCCCTTATCGCGGAAAGGGACTGACTGTACCGACCCTCTCCGAGACACTCGATAGGTATGCGGGAAGAAATGTAAATCTCGAGGCCAAGCAATTGGAGGCGCGACATGCTTTCGGGTTCTGTTCGACGCTGCGCGGACGCATCGAACCGAAGAGGACCGTGATTGCCTCGGGCGGTGGCGACTTTCTCTACGCCTTTCGGGACATCTGCCCCGAATTCACAACCTCCGCGACACTTACCGAAGTTCTCGACTTCTTCGCCCGATACAAGGTCGGGGTCGAGGCATCATATTCGCCTAGGATGCGTTTTCTTCAGATTCCTGCCGGTTTCCGCTATCTGACCGTTCTCGATGAGGGATTCGCATCCTCCGCCAGATCGAAGGGATTGGGAATCCATGTCTGGACGATAAACGATGAAGCGGAGATGCGTCGTCTGGTGCGTATGGGGGTCGATGGCATCGTCACCGATAAGCCGGATCTACTCATCAGAGTGATTGAAGAAGAGTCGACCAAGCCGTCGAGGAAGAGATGAATGTTTCAGACCAACTCCCTCTTCCGAGAGTCTTGAGTGAGAAAGCCCCTATGCGATAGTATGATGTTTTCGCACCAAAGATGCCTTTGTTTTATCCCACAACAACTGAATTCAAAGGAATAATCCGAAGAGTCCTTGGTGAGTTGATTTCCGTTGGATCGGATGTCGCTTTGTTTGATTTTCCGAATTATTCGAATATCGGTGACAGCATGATATGGCGGGGTCAAGACCGCTATCTCCGTGAGACGGCAAAAGCCAGGGTCGTAGCGGTCAAAGACATCGGGACCAGTTCCTTTCGTTTTCCCAGCCTCGATCGGTCAGTGACCATCCTTTTCCAGGGAGGGGGCAACACCGGAGATCTGTGGCCTAGAATTCAAGAAGCACGGGAGCAGGTGATCGAACGGTATCCTAAGAACAGGATTATTCAGATGCCTCAGTCCATACACTTCGAAGATGAGACAGGCTATGAACGGGTCAGGCAAGTTTACAGCGGTCATCAAGACTTCCACTTTCTGGCGCGGGACTCGAAGAGCCTTGAACTTTCAAAGAGGCTTGTCGGAGAGCGAGGCATCCTCTGCCCCGATCTTGCACTTATGCTCGACCCAATCGCCCCTCGTGGCACTCCCCGAAACACCATTATCTCGCTGCTTAGAGAGGACAAGGAAAAGAATTTGGCGGCCAGACAACTCGAAGATGCGGATTCCGAGAAGACCGATTGGATCGACGAGGACATCACGCGGACGATGAAAATCGGTTCGAGGCTTCGCCGATTTCAGAATGAGTTGCCATGGGACAGCGACCTGATGTTCACTCTGAAGCACCTCATCTACAATAGAATTGCACGACAACGACTCGAGCGTGGCATCCGACTGCTCAGTGGTCACAGCGTCGTGATCACCGATCGTCTCCATGCCTACATGCTCAGTTGTCTTCTGGGCATTCCTACAGTGGTCATCGACAACAGCTACGGCAAGATTTTCTCTGTGATCGATACCTGGAAGACATTCGAGCACCTGACCTTCAAAGCCTCCTGCATGAGCGAGGCAAGGGAGAAGGCGCTCTATCTTCATCAAAAGTGTCGGTCGAGCGATCGATAACCGATGGCCTCACTTAGATGCTCCCTGCGAATCTCGCCTGAATCATCCATGTCCGCGATTGTTCGGGCCACCTTCAAGATTCTGTCGTGTGCCCGTGCAGACAATCCCTGCCCTGTCATCGCCCGCTCCAAGAGCGCCTCCGAGGCAGCATCCAACACGCAGTGATCCCGTATCTGCTTCGCCGTCATTCCTGAGTTGGAGAAGATTCCCATCCCATCGAATCTCCGAAGTTGCAGACGCCTTGCGATTGCGACCCGCTCCCTTATCTTTCGAGATCCCTCGATCTCCGGGTTTCCGCGGCCTCGGATCTCATCGAATCTGACCTCAGGCACATCGACATGGATGTCTATCCTGTCCATCAGTGGCCCCGATATCCTGCTGATGTATCGCTGTCTCATCCCTGGCGAACAGGAACAGGCCGTTGAACTCCCGAAGTATCCGCATGGACACGGATTCATTGAGGCGATCAGCATGAAGTCGGCAGGAAATGTGAGAGAGGTGGCGGCTCTGGAAATCGTGACCTGCTTATCCTCCATCGGCTGACGCAGCACCTCGAGAACCATCCGATCGAACTCCGGCAGTTCGTCGAGAAACAGTACCCCGAGGTGCGCCAGACTCACCTCGCCAGGTCTCGGGACCGATCCTCCCCCGATGAGACCCGCTTGCGAAACCGTGTGATGTGGATTCTTGAACGGTCGCCCGACCACCAGACCTGATTTGCCCGTGAGTCCGGCGACGGAATGAATCTTGGTGATTTCGAGTGCCTCTTCGAATTCGAGTGGCGGAAGAATCGTAGGCAGTCGCTTTGCCAGCATTGTCTTTCCGGATCCCGGGGACCCTATCATCAGAAGATTGTGCCCGCCGGCCGCGGCGACTTCGAGTGCACGCTTCGCGACTATCTGCCCGCGGACCTCGGAGAAATCGACCTTGTATCTTTGCTTGGACGGCTCGAAGTGACTGGCATCGGGTCGGAGCGGTTCGACAGGACTTCCCTTCCCGTTACCGAGACCGCTTGCGACACGGCAGGCCATCCGCAGATCGCTCACCGGATAAACATCGATCCCAGCAACCACCGCCGCTTCAGGTCCGTTCTCCTCGGGAAGGATGATGTTTCGCAGTCCTGCATCCCGTACAGCAATCGCGATGGACAGCGCACCGCGGACAGGTCTCACGCGTCCATCAAGGGACAACTCTCCCACGCAGAGCGTCTTCCCGAAATCGGTGAAATCCCCTATTTCTCCGCTGGCTCCGAGAATGCCCAGCGCGATTGGAAGATCGAAACTCGCCCCTTCTTTTTTGAGGTCGGCGGGCGCGAGATTGATCGTCGTCTTCTGGAGTGGAAAGAAGTAACCGCTGTTGACTATGGCCGCACGTATCCTCTCGCGTGATTCCCTGACGGCTGTGTCCGGCAGACCCACGACGATCACCGGCGGACTCTTCTCGTTCTCGGCGCTGTAGGGTTGAAGATGGACCTCGATGTCGACGATCAATGCGTCTATTCCGTATACAGAGGCGGATTGGGTGAGAAAAAGCATATTCGTCTGCACTCCGTGGGAGGTGTGCAGAAGATACGTCAGCGAGTTAGAAATAGTCCTTTAAATATCTTCAAACTCATAAAAAAGGGAGGCACTAGCCTCCCTTTTCATGCGCGATGAATCTCGCATCATTTCTTCAGCCAACCAAAAAGAGCGTTGACGGTGATGTCACGGTTGGTTTCATAAATCGCCTTCGTCAGGGGAACGCTCATCGGACAGACCTGCACACAGTTCTGGGCGTTTCCACAGTTGCCGATTCCATCCTCGCCCATCAGGCCGTTCAATCTCTCATCGACCTGAGTCTTCCCGACGGGATGCATGTTGAAGAGTCTCGCCTGCGCTATCGCCTGTGGACCGATGTAGTTGTCGTCGTGATACTGGGGACATGCCTCGAGACAGCATCCGCAGGTCATGCAACGCGAATATGCGTAACGCTCCTGCGCAACCTCCTGTGAAAGGGCCGGTCCGGGACCGAGGTCATGGGTTCCGTCCAATTCGATCCATGCGTTGACCTGCTTGAGGTGCTCGAACATCTTCGACCGATCGACACGGAGATCTCTCACCTTCGGAAATTTCGACATCGGCTCCAGGGTGATCACATTGCTCTTGGTCGCCAGAAGGAGATCGTCGACCAAGGCGGAACAGGACTGCCTGACCTTTCCATTGATGACCATGGTGCAGATTCCACAAACCTGCTCGAGACAACTCATGTCCCACACGGGTGGGTTCACGGACTTCCCTTCCTTCGTCACAGGATTCTTGCGGATGTCCATCAGAGCAGAGATGACGTTCAGGTTCCTTCTGTACGGTATCGAAAAGGAATCCCAATAGGGTTTCGCGTCCGGACCATCGATCCTCTTCACACGAACCTCGATGGTCTGGGGCGGATTCTCCAATCTCTTCTTTTCGACGTGAGCGGTTGCTGTGTCTGCCATAACTTTCACTTCCGATGACTAAGCGGTCTTTTCCTTTCCTTTCGAGTAGTCGCGTTTGCGCGGGGTCACCAATGAGACATCGACATCCTCATAACTGAGAACAGGTCCTTCATTGGAGAATTCCGCTATGGTCGACTTCATGTACTTGTCGTCGTCGCGCTCCGGGAAGTCGGGTTTGTAGTGCGCTCCGCGGGATTCATTCCTGTTCAGGGCGCCCAGTGTGATAACCCGCCCGAGTTCGAGCATGTTCTGCAGCTGTCTGGCATGCGGGATGGCCTGGGTGGCCCACAGATTCGAATCGTTGATCGAGATGTTCTTCATCCTCTCTTTGAGTTCAAGAATCTTCTCATCGGTCGCCTTCAATCTGTCGTTGTATCTGACAACGGTGACATTGTCTGTCATCCACTTGCCGAGTTCTTCATGAATCTTGTACTGGTTCTCGCCGCCGGTGCTTTTCGCGATCGCGTCGTTGAGCTCCTGCTGGCGTTTGAGTTCCGCCGCGTGGATGCCATTCGTCTCGGTCGATTTCCTCTCCACGTTCTTCGCATACTCGACCGCTGCGGGTCCCGCAACGAATCCACCGTAAACACACGATACGAGCGAGTTCGCACCGAGTCTGTTCGCTCCGTGAATCGAGTAATCGCATTCCCCCGCGGCAAGAAGCCCGGGGATGTTCGTTCTTTGATCGTAATCGACCCAGAGGCCGCCCATCGAATAGTGGACGCCCGGAAAAATTCTCATCGGAACATAACGCGGGTCGTCACCGACGAACATCTCGTAGATTTCAAGGATCGCTCCAAGTTTCCTTGTGAGGGTTTCGGCCGGAATGTGGGTGAGATCGAGGTAGACCTGATTCTCACCGTTGACCCCGAAGCCATCGAGGCAGACCTGGAAAATCTCCCTCGTCGCGATGTCGCGTGGAACAAGGTTTCCATACGCGGGATACTTTTCCTCGAGGAAGTACCAACGCTCGGCGGTCGGAATATCCTTCGGATTCCGTTTGTCGCCAGGATTCCTCGGAACCCAAACGCGACCGCCTTCTCCGCGGGCGGATTCAGACATGAGCCGCAGCTTGTCTTCGCCTGGAATCGACGTCGGGTGGACCTGGATGAATTCACCGTTCGCGTATTTGGCGCCCTGTTGATATGCGGCGGAGACGGCACTGCCGGTGCAAGTCTGCGAGTTGGTCGATTTTCCGAAGACCAATCCGGGACCGCCGGTCGCCATGATCACGGCGTCCGCGTAGAAGGCCTTGAGTTCAAGGGTCTGGAGATTCATCGCGATGAGTCCTCTGCAGACCTGGTGGTCATCGAGTACGAGCGAGAGCATCTCCCACCCCTCGTACTTGTTCACCTTTCCCACGGCCTCGTACTTCCTCACCTGCTCATCGAGCGCGTAGAGAAGTTGCTGACCGGTTGATGCTCCCGCGAATGCGGTTCTGTGATGGAGCGTCCCCCCGAACCTTCTGAAATCAATGAGACCTTCCTGGGTGCGGGAGAACGGCACGCCCATTCGATCGAAAAGATTGATGATCGACGGCGCCATGTCGCACATGTTCTTGACGGGCGTCTGTTGAGCGAGAAAGTCGCCGCCGTAGACCGTGTCGTCAAGATGCTTGGCGGGAGAGTCGCCCTCCCCCTTGGTGTTCACGGCACCATTGATTCCACCCTGCGCACAGACGGAGTGGGACCTCTTTACCGGGACGACGGATATCAGATCCACATCGTGACCGGCTTCCGCGATCTTCATCGCTGCGGCCAGTCCTGCCAGACCGCCTCCGACGATGGCTATTTTGATTCCAGTGTTTGCCATAACTTTAAAATTGATCCGAAAAACTATTTCAACGAAATCTTCTCGCTCGGCTTGACCGATTCGCCGGAGCTGACCTCAAGAACCGACTTGTCGTTGGACTTAGTCTCACCGAACGACAGGGCAGCATTGATTCCGACCGCGCTCAACAGCACCGAGAGGGCGATGCAGCCTTTCAAGACGTAGGACTGCGCCTTCTCTCCGATGACAAGTCCCCAGTCCACCGCGAACAGGAATACGCCGTAGGCGAGATGCCAGGAGGTGGCGATCACTCCCGCGATGTAGAGAACGAGGATTCCGGTCGTTGCGAGCTCGCCGCTCACGATCTGGTATGCGTTCGATGCGTTACCCGCGACCTTCTCGACTCCGAAGAATCCAAACCTGAGGGTCAGGATGTGAAACAGGATGAAAAAGAACAGGAATATTCCTGTCGCGCGCTGCAGCACGTAGAGCCAGTTTCTTCCGTAGCTGTAGTTGAGGATGTTGTTCCTCGCCTCTTTGGAGATGATGATCCCGTAAACCGAATGGAACAGGAGCGGCAGGAATATCCCGAAGACCTCGATGAAGATCAGATAGGGAATCCCGTGAATCTGTTCGACCGCCTTGTTGAACTCCTCCTGACCCAACATTGCCTTCGAGTTCGTGAACATGTGCACCACGAAGAAGGCGCCCAGAGGCACGATTCCGGTGAGCTGATGGAGCTTGCGCATCAGGAAGGTGTGGCTGAAAGTGATTGCCATATAAGAGTTTTCCCTTTCTAAACGGTTTTAGGCCCCAATTGTAGGCTCAAGCGCCGGAATCATCAATTCCCGTGCAATGATGATTCTATAATCCCAAGAAAATAAGTAAAAATGAGATTTCTTCTGTGACGGCAGTAGAATGTCTAATATTTATCAATCCGCGCCCCGATGGCCGAACCGGGAGCGCTTGAAACCGAACCGTCTGCTGTACGAATAAGATGTATGGGGCAAATCCAGGGGTGGTGACAGATGAACATTGAAAGCCTGAAGGTTTTTTGCGATCTGGTCGAATTGCAGAGTTTCTCGCTCGCTGCAGAGAGAAATTTCATAACCCAATCCGCGGTCAGTCAGCAGATACGAACTCTCGAGACCCGATTCAACCGAAAACTGCTCGAACGGGTGCGCGGAAGACGCGACGTCAAACTCACGGTCGCCGGCGAGGTGTTTTTCAAGGAGGCGATGTCGGTTCTCGATGCCTACGACCACCTGCAGGAAAGCATGCGAGGCGTGGTCGGACGCATCGGAGGAACCGTGAAGGTCGCGACTGTCTACAGCATCGGTCTGCATGAACTGCCGTCGAAGGTGCGCGAGTTCATGGCGAGATATCCGGGAGTGAAGATCGATCTCGAGTACTCCAGGACGACACGTGTGGTGAGAGACGTTCTTACCGGCAACGTCGAGCTGGGAATCGTCGCATTCCCGGAACCCAGGAGAGGCCTCACGATTGTTCCGATGATGTCCGATCGGCTCGTCGTGATTTGCCCGCCCGATCATGAACTCGCGAAAAGGAGCAGGCTGAAGGTGACCGATCTTGCTGACAGGAAATTCGTGCTCTTCGAGAGGGACATACCCACAAGAAAGGCGACCGACAGGATTCTGAAGGCGCATGGTGTCGACATAAGGAAGGTCGCCGAATTCGACAACATCGAGACCATAAAACGTGCCGTGGAGGTCGGGTTCGGCATCGCGATCGTGCCGCAGCCATCGGTCGATGATGAAGTCAGAACCAAACAATTGTGCGCGGTTCCAATGTCTGAGAAGGATTGGGTGAGGCCGGTGGGAATCGTTTACAAGAGCGACCGCCAACTTTCCGTCGCAGCCAAGAAGTTCGTCGAGCTGGTCAGAGAGGACTGACTCAACCAGATTTCGACAGAGTAACCTTCTTCACAGGTGAGGCTCCGAAGCTGTTGACGGAGAAACCTCTGACCGACGGCTTGACCAGGGAATAAGACTTGGGAAAGTAGAGCGCGATCACGGCAAAGGGTATCTCCTCTTTCTCCTCGACCGACTCGCCCGAGGAAGCGACCGAGACGGCCCTCGACTCGGCAAGTTTCTCGGCTGGGTTCGCGTCATCAAAAATCAGGTCCTGCGCCGCCTTGATACTCGGCGTCGGGAAAACAACACCTCGTCGTATCATGTCGAACTCGCCGGAACGTCTGACCGCCTCGATGTCGCCCATCTCCCTAGTCTCGATCCGAACCTCCACACCCAATGCCGCCTTCCATGCCCTTGCCGCAAAGCGCGCGACCCGGGCCTGAAGGTCGTTTCTGTTGACGACGAGCGTCACCTGAGGGAAATCCTTGCCTTCAGGAAATCCTGCCTCCGCCATCAGGACCTTGGCCCTCGCCACATCTTCAGCGACCTTGCCGAAGTTTTCGGTGAAAGGAGTCAGTGATGTGGCCGGACCCATTGCACCGGACGTCTCGCTTTGGACAAGTCGCTCGCGTGCAAGTGCCAGTGAAAAAGCCTCTCGGACTCTTTCATCCGAGAAGGGCGCACGTTCGACGTTGAATTCGTAAAGGTTGACCGCCGAGTGGTTCGACCGACGGAAGTCCGAATAGGAGGAGAGGAGTTTCAAAGCGAGAGGCTCGAAGTCGAAGTTGGTCACCGCATCCAGACGGCCCGCTCGATAGTCGTCGAGGGCCTGCTCGGCCGACTGGCTCATCACGAATCTGACGCGCGCGACGCCGACCTGGTCTGCATCCCAAAAAAGGGATGAACGCCCCAGCAGAATCTCGTTGTTGGAAACGGATTCGATTCGGAACGCTCCGTTCGTGACCGGCAGGGGGGAATCAGGGCCATTCGATTGGGCATCGAAGCTGGAATGAACAGGTCGGAAGATCTGATGCGAGAGAACTTTCGGTAAATCCGAATCGGGTTCCGCGAGAACGACCTGGAGAATGAAATCGTCGATCGCCGTCGTCACATCCCCGGATGGCTCGTCACCTCTCGAAGAGTCGTTCTGACGCGATTTCGACCCCGAGAGACCATTGATGTTCGTCACGAGCGGCGAAAGGGAGACAGGCAAACCCTCCGTCGCAAGACGTTTCCATGAGCGCACGAAATCATGCGCCGTTACGACATCGCCATTGGACCATCGGGCATCATCGCGGAGGGTGAAGATCCATACACGGCCATCCACGGACTGGGTCCACGACTCGGCTATCGATGGAATCGCATCCAGCGTTTCCGGATTGAGATCCGTCAGTCCCTCATAGATCGCTCTGACCACATCGCTCTCCGGCGAATTGAACGCCAATGCGGGGTCGATTGTCTTTATTGCAGATCCGTTACTCCACCTGAACTCGTCTTGGACCGGCACGCGCGTTTCGGAAAAATATTTCTGCGGAGCATGGGACTCGAACTGATCGCAAGCGACACCGATGACGATCAGGGCGAGCAACGAGAATGCTGTCGCGAACCGCGATGTCGCCGCCGGTACCCTGCACCGAGTTGAAAAGATGAATCTCATGACTTCAGTCTGCCGAACAGAGCTATCACTTGTTCCCGTGTCCTTTCGAATCCCTCGGAAGTGTCGATCAGATAATCCGCATGGGACTTCTTCTCGTCCTGAGACATCTGTGCGGCGATTCTCATCCTCGCGTCCGTCTCGCTCAGACCGTTCCGTCCCATCAAACGCTCGATCTGGATGTCATCCCTGCACCAAACAACGATGAGCTTGTCGAAGCGGGCATACCCTCCTGACTCGATCATGAGGGCGGCATCGACCAACGCGATCCCTTCGGGATCCGCGGTCTCACACTGCCTCAACCACTCGTCTTGGGCCTCCATGACCAGAGGATGGATGATTGCATTCAGTCTCTTTCTACTTGCTTCGTCGGCGAATACCATCTTTCCCAATCTCTCACGGTCCAGCTCTCCATTCGGGCCGATCACGGAGTCACCGAATTCCCTGCGGATCGCATCTAGACCTGGAGTTCCTGGAGCCACGACCTCGCGCGCTGTGACATCGGCATCGAGAACCGGAACGCCCAACTCACGAAAGACCTCGCAGACGAATGACTTCCCAACCGAAATCGATCCAGTGAGTCCGATTCTCAACATCGCTTCATCAAAGATGGCGCTTCGCCAATTTCTCCACGTTGTACTCGGCGATCTCCTCGAGCGTGATGCCGAGCTCATCGGCACAGGCTGAGATGTACCAAAGCACATCACCGAGCTCGTCCTTGAGACGCAGCCTGAAATCCTCGGTCAGAACGCCGCCGTTGTCCCTCTGAATCTTCTTGACGACGTTTGCCACCTCACCGGCCTCGCCGGCAAGTCCGAGTGTCGGATACTCGAGATTCTGAAGTCTGCGCGGATACAGCGCGGTCTTGGATGCTTTTTCCTGATAAGTCTTGAAGTCCATAAACGAATGAATAATTTGTGGTTTCGACCTTGTAAGAATACGCTAACTGTCGATTCGGGTAAACGGGAAAGAGGCACGATGTCGGAAACTGCGCGCGGAAAAATCCATCGACTCGTCAAGAGGATTCCAAAGGGCCGTGTCATGACCTACGGACAGATCGCCTCTGTTCTGGGTGAGGGATTCACCGCGAGAAGCGTCGGGCATGCCATGAAACTTTGCGACACGGAGGCGGTACCATGGCACAGGGTGATCAACTCCCAAGGGGCCTGTTCCACCGGTCGCATCACTATTCCCGTCGACCTCCAGCGAAGGATGCTCGAGGCGGAAGGTGTTATATTCTCGGGGAAAGGTCGCTGCGATCTCGCGACCTATCTCTGGGAACCCGATCATTGAGCGCATGTACGAATCCATTCATATAGGAAAACGTGGGAGGAAGACGACGGCGGCTTCATCGCCGGATGTCATCGCGAGACTTCGAGACATAGTTGGTGAAGAAAACGTCTTGGTCGATCCCGAGAAGGTGGAACCATACGGAGCGGATGCGGTCAAAGAAAAGTTCCCTCCCGAGGCTGTCGTATTCCCGGAGAACACCGGTCAGATTGCAGATATTCTGAAACTCGCGAACGAACGACTCTTTCCTGTCACTGCGCGCGGGGGCGGTGTCGGCTACACGGGAGGTGCTGTCCCCATCGACGGCGGCATCGTGATCGGCACGGATCGCATGAACAGAATCCTTGAAATAGACGTGGACAACCTTTTCGTGCGGTGCCAACCCGGTATCACCACCTACCTTCTGCAACAGGAGGTCGCAAAGTCAGGGCTGCTCTTCCCTCCCGATCCCGCCTCCTACAAGGAATCCTACATCGGCGGAAACATCGCAGAGAATGCGGGAGGCATGAGAACTCCCAAATATGGCGTGACCAAGCATTCGGTTCTCGGGCTCGAGGTTGTCACGGCGACCGGCGAAATCATCCGGACCGGCGGAAAGACGGTCAAGAACGTCGTCGGGTTCGATCTGACCGGGCTCATGTGCGGTTCCGAGGGAATGCTCGGAATCATCACCGAAGCGACACTGAGACTTCTTCCGATGCCCGAAGCGACCGCAACCGTCCGGGCCAGCTTCAGTACCATGGAGCAGGCCTGCAAGGTTCTGACGAAATTCACACCTGAGGGATTGCTTCCCATGGCGATGGAGGTGGTCGACAGGAACTGTATCGGTGCGATAGAGGAAAACTTCGCGTTCGGCCTGTCGCCGGATGCGGGAGCGATTCTGATAGTCGCAGTCGACGGATCGACCGAAGAGGTCGGGCGCACTTCGCTCGCAATCGAACGGATTCTTTCTGAAAACGGAGGGTTCGACATACTACGATCCAAGACGAAGGAGGAGGAGGAACTCCTATGGGACGTCAGACGGGCGATAAGTCCGAGTCTGATGAAGTACGGGACTCTGAAGATCAACGAGGATGTCGTCGTGCCGAGGTCGCGGGTGCCCGAGCTGGTGGCAAAGGTCGAGGAGATCGCGAAACGCCATGACATCTTCGTCGCCAACTTCGGACACGCAGGCGACGGAAATATACATGTCAACTTCATCTGCGACAGAGAGAGTCCCGATGAGATCGACCGCGCGCGCGAATGCGTCAAAGAGACCTTTGCTCTGTCGGTTGAACTCGGGGGCTCGATATCGGGGGAGCACGGCATCGGTTATGTGAAGGCAGCATACCTCGACATGGCGATCGATGAGAGCACACTCGCGGTGATGAAAGGAATCAAAAGAGTCTTCGATCCAAACGGCATTCTGAATCCCGGAAAGATGTTCAATCAATGAGGAAACCATTTCTTTCTCTTCTTGCATTGTCGGTCCTCGGCTTATTGCTGGTGTCAGAGGTTTCGGCACAGGATCGGACGATAACCATATTTCTCGTGCGACACGCCGAGAAGGATTCGACCGTAAAGGAGAATCCGAACCCTCCCCTATCCGCAGTCGGCGAAGAGCGCGCGGAGCGACTTCGCAAGGTGATGGGGGGTCTTGGGCCGAATCGGATCATGTCGACAGACACACTTCGGACACGCGCGACAGTCGAGCCGATTGCAAGGCAACGAAAGCTCGCGATCGAAATCTACGACCCGAGGAAACTGCCGGAACTCGCGGAGTTTCTTCGGAATCTGAAGAAGAAGAGGAAGGTGCTGGTGGTCGGTCACAGCAACACGACCGCGGTCCTTGCCAATCTATTGTTCGAAAGCAAGACATTCAACAATCTCGACGACTCCGAATACGACAAACTCTTCATCATCCGGATGAAGAAGGGTCGGGTACGCGTCGAAGTCAGGACATTTTGATCGAGAAGGAGGATCTGGATGAAGCACATTCTTTCATCGGCGATGTTTTTGTTTCTTTCAGTGAATGCGATCCATGCATCGGACGGCGTGGATGGGTTCTGGGATGAACTGAAAAAGCTCTGCGGGAAAGCCTTCGAAGGGCAGTTGGTGACGGCGTCCGCCAACGACGATTCCTTCGTCGGCAAGAGATTGGTGATGCACGTACGTTCATGCGAGGAGAATCGGATCCGGATTCCTTTCTTCGTCGGTGAAGATCGGTCGCGCACCTGGATTCTGACGCGAGTGGGTAAAGATCGGATTCTTCTCAAGCACGACCACCGTCACGAAGACGGTACGCCCGATGCCGTCACGATGTACGGCGGGACATCGACGAACATCGGGACGAAATCACGTCAGGTGTTCCCTGCCGACGACGAAACGGTCAAGGTCATCGCCGCCGCTGCGACGAATGTGTGGTGGATTGATCTGAACGGAGGCGAATCCTATGTCTACAACCTCCGAAGAATGGGGACGGAGAGACACTTCAGCGTCAAGTTCGACCTGACCAAGACGGTAGAACCTCCCCCGGCTCCATGGGGTTGGCAGGATTGATCAGAATTCCGCGGAATCGGTTTCAAACTTGAGATGGAAATAGAGGGAGACCGCTCCGGCGACGAGCATTATCGCGGCGGCCGTCCAGAAGTTCTGACGGATCGTCGTCGCGTCCACCTGATTCGCCCGATTGTTCAGCAACAGCCCACAGATAGCCGGTCCGACGACCCGTGCGAGTGACGCCCCGGACTGCATCACACCCATGGTCTTACCCTGATCCGCATCCGATGCCGATTTCGAGGCGAGGCTCGTGAGCGACGGCGATGCAAGGGAGTTACCGGCGGCGAAAAGACCTGTTCCTATCAAAAGACCGATCAATCCAACCGTCGCATCCGTCACATATGGGACCGCGGCGAGGCTGACGATCAACGCGATGCACCCCGCGAGGATCAGCTTGGATTCACCGAATCTGTTCGCGAGCCGTCCGAAGACCATCCCCTGCATCACGATGGCTATCAGTCCCACATAGGCCAACAGATATCCCGTCTCCACCACGCTGTAGCCGAAATTGAATTTTGTGAAATACGGAAAAGCGGTCGTCATCATCGAGAAAGAGACGATCAACAGAAAATACTGGAGATTGATGACCGCGAGTCTCGGCTCCTTCATCGCGACGACGAGTTCCTTGAACCGATTCATGGAACGCGGCATAGAGCGCGAGGCTTCAGTCACGGTCTCCGGAAGAAATCTGTAAATCAGAACTGTGTTCAACACCGCCAAGCCTGCAGCGAAAAAGAAAGGCGTCCGCTCGTCGAATTGTCCAAGAATCGCGGCGAGTGCCGGTCCCAGAATGAATCCGAATCCGAATGCCATTCCGAATAGGCCCATGCCCTTCGCTCGGTTCTCCCGCGATGTCACATCCGCGATGTATGCCTGGGCCGTGGAGAGATTGCCTGCTGTGATCCCCCCGATCATTCGTCCCAGAAACACGATGGCTAACGAACCCGCGAGCCCGATGATCAGGTACCCGGCCGCCGATCCGGCGATACTGAAAAGCAGGATCGGCCTCCTGCCAAACCTATCTGAGAGCGAGCCGAGAATCGGTGAGAATATGAACTGCATCAGGCTGTAAACCGCGACGAGGATGCCGACATCAAAGGGTGAGGCGGCGAACCGCTCGGCATAGAAGGGGAGCAGCGGAATCACTATCCCGAAACCGATCAAATCGATGAGGACCGTGAGAAAAATGACCAGAAGGGGCTTGGTGATGAATCTCTCACTTTCCGAATTACCCTTCATTTTATCTACAAGACCTTTCCTTGACTGGCTCGAGGCGATGGAAGTTTAGCAAATATTTTTTTTCTAGTAGAATCACAGGCAATCAAATCCAAACAGGGGTAAGGCACCACATGACGCGTTTCGCATCGATTCTTCTCTTTTCGCTCACACTTCTCGTGTCAAATCTACTCTCGGTCACAGAGGCAGGCGCCCAGACCGGCAGACACCCGGAGATCTCCTACACCGTTTCAATGTCCAAGCCATGGACGCACCTCCTCGAGGTCGAGATGCGTGTGACCTTCGACAGGTCGCAGAAAGATGTCGAGATAGTCATGCCCGTGTGGACTCCTGGCAGTTATCTCGTCAGGGAGTATTCGAGACACGTGCAGGACTTCTCGGCCAGCAACGTCTCGGGTGAGCCCCTGAAATGGTCGAAAGTGAACAAGAATTCATGGAGGATCAATGCGAATGATGCGCGCGAGGTGATTGCGCGTTACAACGTCTATTCGAATGAACTCACCGTCAGAACAAACGAACTGAATTCACAGCACGCGTTTTTCAATCCGACCGCTTTGCTGATGCATCCCAGAGGACACATCAAGGCCCCCTCCACCGTCACGGTCGTGCCTTACGGCAACTGGAGAGTCGCGACCGGACTCAGGAAGGTGCCCGGCAAGGAGAACACCTTCCGAGCGGCGGATTTCGACATACTTTACGATTCGCCTTTCGAAGTCAGCGACTTCAAGGAAATCTCCTTCGAGGTCCTGGGAAAGATGCACCGCTATGTGATAACCGGTGATGGAAACTACGATCTCAAGAGATTGGCGGCAGACACTGCAAAGATTGTCGAAGAGTCCTACAAGATGTTCGGTGAACTTCCCTACGAGGACTACCTCCTGATAGTGAACACAAGGGGGCGTGGTGGGCTCGAACACCTGAATTCGACAGCATTGCAGTGGAACAGGAATGGCTTCACGGGCTCGAACTACACAGGATTCCTCAGTCTCGTCGCTCACGAGTTCTTCCATCTTTGGAATGTGAAGAGAATCAAACCCGACGTCCTCGGGCCGTTCGACTACGAGCAGGAGAACTACACCAACCTCCTTTGGGTGGCAGAGGGAGTGACCTCCTACTACGAGTCGGTGCTGCTGCGAAGAGCCGGTCTCATCAGCGAGCGCGAGTTCTTCTCGATGAAGGAATCCGCCATGCAAGCGTTGCAGGATCGTCCCGGAAGATTCCAGACGAGCCTCGAGGAGGCGAGCTTTGATGCCTGGATCAAGTATTACCGCCAGGATGAGAACTCCTTCAACAACCAGATTTCCTATTACGACAAAGGTGAGATAGTCGGATTCCTTCTTGATGTCGAGATCCGCGGACGATCGAACGGCAAACACTCGCTCGACGATGTCTTCCGCGAGTTGAACACCGAGTTCGCCAAGAAGAACAGGAACTTTACGCCTGCCGATTTCAAGAGACTCTGCGAGAAGTATGCCGGCTCGAGTCTTTCGGAGTTCTTCTCGAAGTACATCGAGGGCAGAGAGGAGATCGATTACAATGCGACATTGAACAGGATCGGACTCCAACTTCTCACCCACAACCCCGGGGCTCCTGATACGGTCTTCTTCGGGGCTGATGTCACGCAGCAAGGTGAGCGACTCAATGTCGCGCGAGTCCTGGCAGGTTCACCCGCACAGAACGGGGGACTGAATTTCAACGATCAGATAATCGCCTTCGATGGCTTGAGGGCGACCCAACCGGCGTGGCAGGCCTTCCTCAACGAGAGACGTCCCGGAGACACGGTGAAGCTAACGGTGTTTCGATTCGACGAGATAAAGGAGCTGGAGGTTACTCTCGGCGGCAGAAAGCGTCCAGATTTCAGAATCATGAAGAATGCCGATGCCACTGATGACCATAGAAGAATCTACCGGGATTACGTCAACGCGGAATTGAAATAGGACGGACTGATGAAACTCAATCTCTCGGCATTGGTCATCTCAATCTCACTGCTCCTCCTCGGTTGCGGCTCGACTCCCGAGGTCGAACAGCCTACTGTCGCGCCGGTCTCACTGAAGGATGTCCCCTCACTGAGATTGAACTACAAGTACGAGGGCGATGTTCCGTCACCCAAAGGCATGGAGGAGTCTCCGGTCGTCGAGAACGATGTGGCCGTGCTGGCCGATTTCACCGCGAAACGTCTCGAAGATACGTTGATAAGGACCGTCAAGTCACCCGACAAACAGAGGACGGTGGCGGTGTACAGAAAGGGGGATGATGTTGTCGGCTCCTATCGACTCGACGTATACGATGCTGACGGACGATTCTTGCGTAAGGTGTCGCCGGACCAGATGTCGGTTAGCTTTCCCGAGACCATACGCTGGGCGCCCGATTCCCAATCCTTTGTCTTCCTCGGAGTTCTGAGGGAGGCATCCCCAAGTCTCTCCGTATTTCCAAAGGAGAACGGACAGACTCAAGCGGCCGACAAGAGGTCCGAGGTGGTCGACAAACCGAAAGTCGAGGGACAAGGCTCACCGAGTCCAAGTCCGACTCCGTCCACGGAACCAGCGGTCCTGACTCTGCGCACGGAGCAAATCTACATAGCTGATTCGTCTGGACTCGAACTGAGACCCATCACGCAGAAGGAAGGTTTGATCTATTACCAGATGGAGTGGTCACCGGATGGGAACGCACTCGTGGCGATGGCTGCATCGTTTCAGGAATGGCGCTTCATTCAGACGCGAGCCGAGATGGAGAAAGTGGTGTTCGTCCCACAGGGCCGACCGCGGATAGTCGAGAAGAACGGACGCGAGAGGGTCTTGGACGACAATCTCTCGCCGACCCTCCCGGTCTGGTCGCCTGATTCGGCGAAAGTCGCCATCGCATACGACCGACGCATACATCTCTATGACTTTCTTGGAGACAACCCTACCCAAGGTGCAATTCCGCTGAGAAATGAACTGTTGATTTCATCACAGACCTTCGACAAGGGCGTTCAAGAGACCGCTGTCGATACGAAAGCCACAGGAACAAAGCCCAATCAGGTCACAACACTTCCAGATGAAAAGACATTGGTCTCGTATCAACCCATCATCGCCGTCTCCTGGACTTCACCGGAAATGATCTATTTCAAAACAGGACTCGTCCGGGATCTGGCGAATGGAGAAAGGGTGAGACGAAGCGAGCGTTGGCACCGCCTTATTCTCACCCCGCAACCGACCACCGTCTCAAAGTGATCATTTAGCCGCTTTTTCCAACTCTACGAGAAGGTCGCCTGCGGTCCAGTCACTGCCGGCGAACACCTTGGTCACTGTTCCGTCCGCCTTCATGACGGCAGTCCGCAGCGAGTGGACAAACTGAGTCTTGTCGTTCCCGTCGACTTCATACCTCAGACCAAAGAAACCCGCAATGGGCTTGACTGCGTCGTCCTTGCCCACCGCCAGCTGCCAAGTCGAGAAATCGGGGGGCGCATTCTTGCCGAGATATCCAAGCCCGTACTTCCTGAGGGCCTCTGGATTGTCGCGTGCAGGATCGAATGAGATGCTCAGTAGTCGGTACTTCCCTTTCAAGTTGGCATTCGAGGAAATCTGGTTCGCCGCATCACTGAAATTGGTAGACATTTTGATGCAGTACTCCGGTAGAGGGCATTGGGCGTAGATGAATGTCACTGCCCAGGGCTTTCCGTCAAAATCCTTTCTTGTGATGCTCCGACCATCCTGATTCGTGAGAGTGAATTCAGGAATCTGTTTTCCGAGTGCGGCCACCTCGGCGGCCTTGATTCCCTCCAACTTGGCGGGATCGCTAGGCGATGCGACTGCGATGTTCTCGAGCCAGTACGACTCCTTGTCGTTCGCAGGATCATGGACAAGCGTCGCGGTGATCTCTGCCCCGGGGACCAATTCGGACCATACCCAAGGTTCGCCGATCGGAAGATCCATCCTCATGGCCTTCATGAAACCGGGTATTTCCTGATGATCGATGGTTGCGACGTTCTTCTCCTTGCTGACCGCGATGACGGTTCCTCTAAGGTCGTAACGCTTCGCTCCTTCGGTGGCGACAAAAAGCGGTGCATCCGATCCCGAACAAGCCGAAAGAAACAAAACTGCAAAAATTGCGACCACGAATACTTTCATTATGGAACTCCTGATGAAAACTATGTATCCCGAGAAGATTCTATTAGAACGAGGTGGTCTAGGAAAGTTTCGACTCTTTTGTTGATGAGGAAGTCTGCAGTAAACTCGCAAAACAATGGGCGCAAAAATTCTGAGTGGAAAAGATATCGCCTCCCAGATAAAGGATGAGGTCGCGCGTGAGGTCCGATTGCTGGTCGAGTCTGGCGGGGTCACGCCGTGCCTCGCTTTGGTGCGAGTGGGGGAAGACCCCGCCTCGGAAGTCTACGTCGGCAGCAAGATCAAGACCTGCGAGCAACTCGGCATGGTCTCGGAACACCATCATCTTGCCGCCTCCACAGGCGAGGAAGAGCTGTTGTCTCTGATCTCCTCATTGAATAACCGGGACGAGGTCGATGGGATACTCGTCCAACTTCCCCTCCCGTTGCAAATCGATGAGGCGAAGGTGCTTTCGTCGGTAGCACCCGAGAAGGACGTGGATGGATTTCACCCGATGAATGTCGGGAGACTTTGGCAGGGAGATGATGTCCTCGCACCATGCACTCCGGCCGGGGTGATCGAGATTCTGAAACGATCGGGCATAACCATCGCCGGAGCGAACGCCGTCGTAATTGGACGTAGCAACATAGTGGGAAAGCCCATGGGCGCCCTTCTCCTCAGGGAGAACGCGACCGTCACGATTTGTCATTCCAAGACACGGAATCTCCCCGAGATCGCCGCCGAAGCCGACATTCTTGTCGCCGCGATCGGCCGTCCAGGGTTCGTCACGGCTGAACATGTGAAAGAAGGTGCGACGGTCATCGATGTCGGAATCAACAAATTCCATGACGCCTCTCGCGCGGATGAATTCTTCGGAGATGATTTGGAGAAGAGGCTTGAGACGATCGCCAATCGCGGTTTCACCTTGATCGGAGACGTGAATCCGAAGGAGGTCCTGCCGAAAGCGGGGGCGTTCACACCGGTTCCGGGAGGAGTCGGTCTGCTGACCGTCGCGATGTTGATGAAGAATACCGTCAGAGCCGCACGGGTTCGACGGGGTGTTGGAAACTGAGATCTCAGCGGTTTCGGAGAAGTGCTCGGGCCGGAGCGCCGTCGCCCTTCCCTCCCCTCAACCGCAGTGGAAGACAAAAGAGTTCATAATCGCCTGCCGGTACTCCGGAGAGATTCAGGCCCTCGACGATGACAATCTCCTTCTCCAATAAAGCGAGATGGGTTGGGAATCCTTCAGAGCCGAACTCTTCAACCGAAAGATAATCGATTCCGACCAGCTTCATTCCTATCTCCGCCATCATTCTCGCGGCTTCGGGCTCGATGTATGTGAAATCCCTTCGAAAGCCCTGCCCTGAGTCAGCCCAAAAGGATGAGTTCCTGGTCTTGAAGAGAATACGTTCACAGTCAAGATGACCGGCAAGATGTTTCGGCGATATCGAAAGGGCGTCGAGTGGCACCTCGACCACTCTGCAATCACCGATGAGCTTCTCAAGGTCCATGTCCTCGACGGTTCCAGCACCATCGATGAAATGATTGGGTGCATCGACATGGGTGCCGGTGTGGGCGCACATCGAAATCGCGGTCAGATTCGCAGGGTCACCCTTCACGATTTCGAGGCAGACATCGATGCGGATCTTTGGATCGCCTTCGAACACGGGCGTGTCTTCTGAAATCGGAACCGAGATATCGTAAATTCTCATAAAAAGGGCGTCTGCAAAGGCGTTTGCCGTAGACAAGTCTAATTTGTAGGCTAGTCTCATCCGACTTTGCAAATCCTGCGAATACAGTATTTGACGAAATCAAACGGTAGCAATGAAACAGCCGCGCATATCAGCATCGAGTTATTCGAACACCGCACCACTGATCTGGTCCTTCCTCTACGGCTCGAACCGCGGAAGATACGAGTTGGTCCTCGATAATGCGCCGGCGAGGTCCGCCGAGCTTCTCTCGCAGAACAGAGTCGATGCCGCACTGATACCAATCATCGAGTACCAACGAAATGAGAATCTGTGCATCGTTCCGGATGTATGCGTCGGAGCGATCGACAGGGTCGACAGTGTATGTCTAATCACCGATGGTAGATCGCTCGAAGATGTCTCCTCGGTGGCGTTGGATGTTTCATCCAGGACCTCTGTCAGCCTCACCAAGATTCTTTTTGCGGAATTCATGGGAGGCGGACGGGAGTACATCGACTCGAGACCCGATCCGGAGGAGATGCTTAGAATCGCCGATTGCGCGCTACTGATCGGGGACCCTGCATTGACAGTCGATGAATCGCGGTTCCGCAAGTTCGATCTGGCGACCGAATGGAATTCCAGAACAGGGTACGGATTCATCTTTGCCATGTGGACTTGTCCGGAGACGGGTGCGGAGAGCGTCTCGCGGATCGACTTCGCCGGGGCAAGGGACGAGGGGCTCGCACACGTTGAGGAAATAATCTCGAATTACGAGAAGGAGCTCCGTATTGACCGGGAAGACTTCGTACGCTATCTGATGCAGACCATCGTTTATAAGCCCACTGAGCAGATGTTGAGCGGAATGGACCTCTATCTGAATCTTGCATCCAAACACGGTCTCATCAAAGAGAGGAAGACGGTGAAGTTTCTCGGATGACCGCGAATTTCCGTTTTGATTTTCCGTTGGATAGAATTTATCTAAAGTCATGAACGACATTCAACCAATTTTGGACAAGGCACTCTCGGGCGAAAGATTGTCGATTGAGGATGCGGGTGCACTCCTCGAGTCGCATGACATCGCGAGAATCGGTGCGGCGGCGGATGAGATAAGAAAAAGGCGTTTCCCCGACAATGTCGTAACCTACATAATCGACCGAAACATCAACTACACGAACGTCTGCAATGTTGTCTGCACCTTCTGCGCCTTCTATCGCAGACCTGGGAAACCGGATACCTATGTCCATTCGTTTGAAGAAATCTGCAAGCGGATCGATGAGACGATTGCGCTGGGAGGGACGGGCGTCCTCATGCAGGGAGGTTTGCACCCCGACTTCAACATCGAATGGTACGAGGACCTGCTCTCTCGTCTCCACGAAAAGTATCCGAAATTCCAACTGCATTGCTTCTCCCCGCCGGAGATCCACAACATCCATCTGATTTCGGGCCTCGATTACGAGACGATAATGGCGCGACTCAAGGCGGCAGGTTTGAACTCGATGCCCGGAGGCGGCGGAGAGATCCTCGACGACGATGTCAGGAAAAAGGTCTCGACGAAGTGTTCCACACAGGAATGGCTGGACGTCATGCGTGCGGCGCACAAGGTCGGACTTCGCACAACCGCGACGATGATGTTCGGAATCGGAGACAGGCTCGAACACCGACTCAGACATCTTCAAAGAGTCCGTGAAGTCCAGGATGAAACCGGTGGATTCACCGCCTTCATCCCATGGACTTTCCAGAGAGAGAACACCGCTCTCGGGAGAAAGATCACCGAGGAGCCGACCGGTATCGATTACCTGAAGATGCTTTCCGTTTCCCGTCTCTTCCTAGACAACATCGATCACATCCAATCCTCCTGGCTGACCCAGGGACTTCGACTCGGCCAGACCGCTCTCCGCTTCGGCGCCGATGACATGGGGTCGATAATGATCGAAGAGAATGTCGTTTCCGCTGCAGGCGCGAACAACGAGGCGAACGAGAAGGAACTTCGCTATCAGATTTCGGAGGCAGGTTTCATCCCGCAGCAGAGGGATATTCTCTACAACTGCATCACGCGTGAAGAACACAGGTCTATGGACGAGCGGCATTCTATGAAACTCAACGATTTGTCTGTCGCATTCGCCGACTGACGCTTCTTACAAAACTCTTACAGTCCACCGACGCTATAGCTGATAGGATTCCTCCATCCGATGCGGTAACGCATGCGGAAGAGGTTTCAAATGAAAAACATCGGTCAGCTCGACTCTCCCAAACCGCTCGAGAGGCAATGGGTCACAACCATCGGGGTCATAATCTTTCATGCCCTGTCCGTCTGGGCACTCTTCTATTTCTCGTGGCAGAACGTCGTTCTGGCACTCGGGCTTTGGTGGGTTGCAGGCAGCCTCGGAATCGGTCTCGGCTATCACAGGCTCATGACTCACAAAGGATTCAGGACGCCCAAATGGCTTGAATACTTCCTAACCCTTTGTGGCACTCTGGCATTGCAGTCAGGTGCAATCAGTTGGGTCGCGACACACAGACTGCATCACGCATTCACCGAAACGGAGAATGATCCTCACTCACCGGCGGGTGGTCTCTATTGGGCCCACATGGGTTGGATTTTCAGGGGCACCGCGCAGAACCAGACGATGGAGACGATGGAGAGGTATGCGCCGGACATGACCAAGAACAGGGTGCACCTGCTGATGAATGAATACTATTGGGTGTCTTCGGTTGTTCTAGGGGCAGTCTTGTTCTTCGGAGGCTTGATCATCGGAGGATTCGAGGTCGGCCTCGGTGCCCTTCTTTGGGGAGTGTTCGTAAGGACTGTGATCGGATGGCATTCGACCTGGCTCGTGAACAGCGTCACCCATACCTGGGGTTACAGAAGATTCGAGACCGCAGACTCATCGACGAACAATGCGTTGATTGCAGTGTTGGCATTCGGGGAGGGGTGGCACAACAACCACCATGCTCATCCAAGATCGGCGAAACACGGTTTGACTTGGAAGGAGTTCGATTTCAATTGGATGCAGATCAGAATCCTTGAAAAGCTCGGATTGGCGAAGGATATATACGCCTTCAGTCTTTCGGACAAGATAAACTCACAGAAAATCAAGAAAGCGGCGTGATTGGAGTTGTGAAAGTCTAGAAGGTCTGGAAATTAAGAATTGGCGTGCGATGCACGCCATTTTCATTTCCACCATGACTGGGCAATACAGGGGTGATCGATCGCTGATCATCTCGCGTCGCTGAAGCAAAATCGCAGGCGGGGACGCCTACGCTCCCGGCAATACACGTTCCGGTTCGCGCCTTTGGCGCTCATGGCAGGCAGGGATGCCTGCGCTCCCGGGCTTGTTCCGCACTGCCTCATCGCCCCACTGCCCTACCGCTCCGCTGACTCCCGACTTTCTAGACTTTCTCGACTTCCCTATACTGAGTCCATGCGTCGCAGAAAGTCCGCTGTATTCTTTCTGATTCTCGGAATCGGCCTCATCGTGATGGCCGTGGCGCTCAATGTGGGCTGGATCCTTCTCAGCTTCACCGAAGTCGTCATCCTCATCCTTGGCATCCTGCTCTTCGCCGGATTGATCACAGGAGTGATCCTCAACACGATTTTCCTTCTTCGCGAGATACGTCGAAATGAAAGATCGGATGCGGTTCTCAATGCCGTCACCCATGAGCTTAAGACACCCCTCGCATCCATCAAGCTGTATCTGGAGACACTAAAAACCCGGGAAGTAAGCGACGAGAAACGCGATGAGTTCTACGACATAATGCTCGCTGACAGCAATCGATTGCTCTCGACGGTCGATCAGGTCCTTCTCGCTGGAAAGTCCAAGGAGAAGAGGCCTAAATCTGATTCCGAGGAGTTTTCGCTCGGGAAATTGCTCGTTGATTCCGTGGCGCTCGTGACATCGCGGAACAAGCTTCCCGAAGACGCCATCAGGATAACCCTGCCTTCGGATGACATAGTGATCTCGGGAATCAGGGAGCAGATCGAGAGCGTGATGCTCAATTTGATCGAAAACGCCGTGAAGTACTCAGGTGCGAGCGAGCCCAAGATCCAAATCAAGCTTCGGGAATCGATTAGTGGCAAGATCGATGTGTTGGTTAAGGACAACGGCATCGGTCTTGATTCCGCCGACGTCAAAAAGATTTTCGAGCGATTTTACAGGGCACCCGGTGACTCGTCGATGAAGATCAAGGGAACGGGTCTCGGACTCTTCATCGCCAAGACGATCGTGGAGAACCATGGCGGGAAGATCCTCGCGGAGAGCAAGGGCCTTGGCAAGGGTGCGACTTTCATCGTCCGCCTTCCGAGGAAGATACGTGTGAAATGAGAATTCTTGTCGCAGAAGACGAAGAACACCTGGCCGAAGGATTGCGTTTCAATCTTGAAGCGGAAGGATATGAGGTCGAAACAGTGAAGGACGGTCTTGCGGCGTTGGCCGTCTGTACACGCGGCTCCTTCGATCTGATCGTCCTCGATGTGATGATGCCGGGCGCAACCGGTTTCGAGGTCTTGCGCCAGTTGAGAGATCGCGGCGATTTCACCCCCGTGCTGATTCTTACCGCTCTCGGTAAGGCAGAACATGTTCTCGAAGGGTTCGAAGCGGGCGCTGATGATTATCTCCCGAAACCATTCGATCTTTCCATCCTTCTCGCCAGAGTGAACAGTCTGTTGCGTCGCAGATCGTGGAACGCAGACAGACTCGGTGCGGATGTGCCGGACGTACGAACGGGCGACGAACGGATTCCGGCAATCAACGGACGAATGATCGATTTGCCGAATCATGAGCTGCGTTATCGGGACGAGACGATCCGACTGACTCTGATGGAGACGCGGCTGTTCGAATTCCTGCTCCAGAACCGTGGCGCAATAGTCTCAAGGAAGCGTCTCCTGGAAGAAGTGTGGGGACTTCACCAGGACACCGACACAAGGGCGGTCGATAACTTCATGGTCCGACTCAGAAGATATCTCGGCGATGACGATCCCGGACACAAGATCCTCGAATCGATCCGTGGGGTCGGATATCGGCTGAATACCGAACCTTAGAGGCGTTGGTTGATTTCTTTCAGTACTCGGTCCGCTGATGGACCCTCACCTGCTTTCTCCAATCCTCATTCAAATCGAATCGACAGATTCTGATGGACGGGTCCAAACATCCGACAAGGAAGTCGAAATCGCTTTGGAATGAAAGCAGGGGCGCCACGATGTAGATCATCGGGGGGCGATTGCTGACCTTTCTGCCTCCGAACAACTCACTGAAACGCCCTGCATCAACTACACGTTCGGCCTCCAGTTTTCTCCAATAATCGACCGATTGAAAAAGGACTTCGCGGTCGGGTGCCACCTTCACCTCCACGACCACCAGTCTCCCGTCCTCTCTCAGCGCGAGGATGTCGATCCTGTCAGGCCCGGATCTGAACTGACTGAAAAGAGGGGCGACGATGAGGTTCGGGTCCAATCGGGTTATATCGCGAACCAACATTGATTCAAGCCAGGCCTCGGGGGCGAGTCTGTATAGTTCATGACGACGGGTGGGCGGGTCGTGTCTTCGGTACTCAGACAGAGACATGACAATCTCGCCAGACCAGAGCATGGTCTCCTCGATCGGAATCTCTCTTCTTCGCTCCCCCACCCCGATCCAGCAGCGGATGTTTCCCTTTACCGTCCTGATTCTGAGAAAGGGAAGCCCGTGATATCGCACCGACCATCCTGACGAGGACGTGATGAAGTCGACGGCCTCCGGGTCGAGAGACACCGCGGAATCGATGGCATCCTTTATCTCTGAAGTCATCTCGACCGACATCCTGGTCGGTCGCCGATGGGAGACCCGCTTCCCATGCGCCTCTCGCCATTCGTCTGCAATCGCAATCGGAGTGATTGCGGGTGCTCCGGACTGGGATTCAAATTGAAATGCCTCTATGAGTTTTCCGATGGCGGGACGAAGCGTCGAATGCAACGCCTCGAAACCTCTAACGATTCTCTCGGAAAGAACGGTGATGATCGGAAGGGGGACGCGTTTCTTTCGGATGGACAAGGCCTGGAGTTCGAGCAGAACCTTGGTCATTAGATGCTCGGGATTCAGTGATTCCGACACATCGACATAGGCTAGGCGCTCATTCTTCCAGCGATCTTCGCAGATGATTCTTGCGAGACGACCGCCTTCCGCGGACATATCAATTCTTTTCACCCGCAGCGGTTCGTCGAGATTGCCAAGTGCATCTGCGACAAGACCCGCAATCTCCATGCGGGCCGATTCGAGTAGGTTTCTCACATCGGCCATATCGATTCGAGGAATCAATAGAACCTGATCTCGGATTCCAGTGGTGTCGGAAATCGATGTGATTCTGATGGAGTCCTCGACCACCTCGATGGAGTCAGGATTCAGACGCCTGATTCCGGCATCGGTCGGTATCTCTATCGAGAAGCCGCCGACACCGGCCAGAACGCATATCTCGTTTGCTCGGGCCTGGAATAGACTTCCGTCCGACGATGCGATGACCCATTCGGAATGTTTTGTCAGGAGTCCTTCGAATCGGCTCGTGGACTCCTCGTGTACGGCCATGAATAATTCTCTGTGAAGAATCGGACCATCCTTTCGGACCAGAGCCTGTAGCCTGTCTCCGATGGATGGATTCCGTCTGCCCAGAAGTCATGGGGTACTTCGGTAGGTCGGTGGAAATAATAGACCCTTTCGAGGTCACGGGTAAACTCTTTTGTGTTGATGTCGTGCATCTTCGCAAGACCACCGAGAAGACCCTTTATCGGCTGCGGAAGAACAGGAGAAAGGTGCACCGCCGGGGCGTTCGTCATGAAGATTCCGCACTCGGGATAACGTTCCCTCATGATCGAGATCAATTCCATCATGTCCGCTCGCCAGCGTTTCGGACTGCTGACCTTCAAAACATCGTTCCCTCCGACACCGAGTAACACGAAGTCGAACTCCTCGTCATCGGGCACAAGTGGGACCAACTCGTCGATCGTCCTTCGGGCCGTGACCCCGTTCTTGCCGATGGCCAGCCACTCCACCGGTCTCTCGAGCGCCTCACTGAGAAAGAAGGAAAACTGTCCCGCAAGGGCGGTTTCATGGGTCCTCGCGCCGAGACCCGCGACCGTGGATTCACCGATCACCAGAAGTTTCACGGTTCTGTCGCCTCGACCAATCCTGCCTCGTATGTCTCCAGAGGCTCCAGGAAGCACCCCGATTCTTTTCCGCACCCACTGGCCCTGAAGGTACAGAAACGGGTAGAACGGCAGAAGAGCCAGACCGAAAACAACGAAGATTGACTGAAGTAAGTTGAGACTCATGCAAAAAAGGAATATCGATTTCGCTGTGATAAACTGCGCTTTCAATTCCGCTTGATTCTACCAAAATCAGAGTTCCGATGAACTGGCTTGATTCGGATCGCCGAAAACACGAGGTGCGCATGCCTTCAATCACAAGACTTACGGAAGAAAGAAAGAATCGGATAATCGACGCTTTCCCATCGGTCCCGTTCGCGCGGATGCTCGGACTCGAATTGCTCGAGTTGAATGAAGATTCGGCACTTCTGAGATTGCCGATGCGTGACGAGTTACGGCAACCATATGGTCTCCTGCATGGTGGTGCAATCGCTTCGCTCATCGATACCGCGACAGCGTTCGCGCTGCTTGCAGTCACCGATGAAACGGAAAAGGGGGCGACCAGCAACCTTACCGTCCACTATCTGAAGGCCCATTCCGAGGGTCCCGTCACCTGTTTGGCCAGGGTCGTGAAATCCGGGAAACGATTGGTGACACTCTCCGCTGAGGTCCACGATGAGGCAGGAGGTCTCATCGCAACCGCCATCAGCACCTACGCAAAGGTCTAGGCAATCTATGCAGAGTTTCAGGAGATTCTCGAGATACTTCCGACGCTACAAATGGCATGTGGCATTCGGAATCTTCTTCATCCTCATCTCGATGTCCTTCAGTCTTCTGGTTCCTTATATCGTCGGAATGGCGATCGATGACCTCAACGAGGAGATCACCACCTACAAGGTGATCCTCTACCCACTCCTGGTTCTTGGGACGAGCGTGATCGGAGGAATCTTTCTTTTTTGGCAGCGACGCCTGCTTATCAACGCCTCGCGGTACATCGAGCATGAGATGCGCGATGACTTCTACTCGGCACTCGTTAACCAACCATCGGAATTCTTCCAAAGTCACCGTATCGGCGATCTGATGGCCCGGGCCACGAACGATCTCGCCGCTGTCCGACAGATCGTCGGTCCGATGATTCTCTACAGTTTTCAGGCGATCTTCGCCCTTCTCGTAGTGATTCCCCTGATGCTCAGCATAAGCGTCAAGCTGACGCTCCTCATGCTGATCCCGATGCCCCTTGTCTCACTCACGGTGAAATATCTGGGAGCTCAGATCCACACACGCTTCGAAAAGATCCAGGAGTACTTCTCCGGTATCACCGCGCGAGCCCAGGAGAATCTCTCAGGTGTCAGGGTCATTCGCGCATACGCGCAAGAAGACTCCGAGATAGAGACATTCAAATCCTTGAACCGCGAATACGCGGATCGGAATGCGGTGCTTGTCAGATACAGCGCCGCGATGCGACCGTTGCTCTTCTTCTTCATAGGAATCGGCTTCGTGATAATCGTCGCAGTCGGAATCCCGATGGCAATCGAGGGCGCGATCTCCCCGGGCGATTTCACTGCGTTCGTCCTCTACCTGCAAAGGATGGTGTGGTATCTGATCGCCCTGGGCTATGTCGTCAATCTGTATCAACGTGGGACTGCCAGCCTCAAGCGATTCGATGAGATACTCGAGACAGTGCCGTCCATAGTCGATTCGCCTGAAGTCGAACCGCAGAATCCGATTGCGGGCGGTATCGAGTTCCGCAATCTATCCTTCTCCTATGACGGTGTGCGCGTCCTGAAGGACATCAATCTCAAGATCGATGCAGGTCGGACCGTCGCCTTCGTGGGAAAGACGGGGGCTGGAAAATCCACACTCGTCAGCTTGATTCCGAGATTGATTGATTTCGACGAGGGTGAACTGCTCATCGATGGAGTTCCGGTGAGGTCGTATCCACTCGCCCAGTTGCGCGAAGCCATCGGATTCGTGTCGCAAGAGACCTTTCTGTTCAGCGACACCATCTCTTACAACATACGGTTCGGGTTAAAGGAAGGTATGGACACGGACATGTCCGTGGAGCGGGCGGCGGAAATCGCCTGTCTTCATGAGGACATCGATGGATTTCCCTTCAAATTCGAGCAGCTCGTCGGTGAACGCGGAATCTCGCTGTCGGGAGGACAAAAGCAGAGGACGGCCATCGCCCGAGCCGTCATGAGAAATCCGCGTATTCTGATCCTCGATGACTCCCTTTCCGCGGTCGACACCTACACGGAAGAGACCATTCTCAAGAATCTGCGCGATGTGAGAGCGGGGAGGACCACGCTCATCGTGGCCCATCGCGTCTCGACCATCAAAGATGCAGATCTAATCTGTGTCGTCGACGATGGGCGGATAGTCGAACGCGGCACACATGAACAACTCCTGAGAATTGAGGGAAAGTACGCTGACCTGCACCGCAGACAGCTTCTCGAAGAGGAGATTGAAGCAACCGATTGATTCGGATAAAGTCATTGGAAAATGAAGATCCACGACGTGAGACAGTTCCATCTAGTCCTTCTGTTGATTTGGACCCTTCTATTCATGTCTCAGTTCCTGTTTTTTGCGGCCATATATTTCAACAAGCCTGAACTCTTCCAGCCTGCCGACGACGCATCCCTTCTCGGGGAATCTCCCGTTGTGGTCATCCTCTTCGGGTTCCTTGCAATCATCGATCTGGGAATCGCCGGATTCGTCCGCCGAAAGGGAGTCTCCGAGGCTATCGCGAACAGGGATCCCAAGACTCTTCAAACGTCGCTCGTCGTCGGATGTGCCCTCTGCGAAGCGGTCTCCATCCTGGGCATGTTCCTCGCGCTTGCATTCAATTATCCCTACTTCTATCTATGGTTCATCCTCGGGGCCATCGGAATAATCAAGCAATTTCCGCGACGATCTGTGACTGAGCAGGTCTGTTAACACCGACGTAGCACCCGCCTAACATCCCGTTAATCCAAAGTTAGGAATCGTTTAATCACTCCTTCAGTTCCAGTTAACACCACGACCCTACCCTTGGGGCTTGATTTCACCAATTTTCGAATTTCACAGTTCAAAGGGTCCGATGATGCAGATTCTCGGTACGCCTTTTTCACAATCAAGGAGCACAAACATGTTTTCAAAGGCATTCAGGATGGCGAGCCTTCTTGTCATTTCCCTGTCGTTCGCTCTTGCTGTTTCAGCACAGGCAACAGGCAGTCTGACGGGAACCGTCAAAGATCCAAACGGAGCCGTCATTCAAGGAGTGGCGGTCACAGTCACAAACAAAGCGACCAATCAGACGCGGTCGGTCGTCACAAACAGTGAAGGGCGTTGGAACCTGCAGGTTCTTCCTGTCGGTCGTTACAACGTCAGCTACGAAAGGGCTGGCTTCAGTAGAGGAGTCTCAGAAGACGTGGAAGTCGAGGCTTCAGTCCCGAGGATCATCGAGGCCACTCTTCAGATCGGGCAAATCGAGAACGTCATCACCGTGACCAGCGAAGCGCCATTGGTACAGACCGAATCCGCGGCAATATCTCGCCAGATCACCGGTGAAGAGGTGACACGGGTACCCACCTCGACGAGAAGCTTCACCGGCCTACTTTCCTCCGTTGCAGGAGTTTCGAGTGAACTCTCACCCGTCGGAGTGAATGGAAACGGAAACATCTCCCCCTCGGTCAATGGGACGCGCACCACATCTACCAGTCTGTTTTTCAATGGAATCGATGCGACGAACATCACCAGCAGCGAAGGTTCATTGACGGACAATATAGCCCCAGCACCAGAGACCCTGCAGGAGGTCAAACTCCAGACCTCGATGTACGATGCGTCGACTGGGCGGTCGGGCGGAGGTAATTTCCAGCTCGTGACAAAATCAGGGGCAAACAAGGCTTTCGGAACTCTCTATTACTACCTGCAGAACAAGGCATTCAACAGCAATGAATTCTTCTTGGAGGATGCCGGTATCGAGAAACCGATTGCGAACCGATACGAAGGCGGCTTCACCGTCGGCGGACCGATTCTGAAAGACAGGGTTTTCTTCTTCGGAGCGTATCAGTATACGAAGGCGAAGACCGGGCTTGTGCCGACCGCACGCACGAGAACGATTCTTCCTCTTGCCATGACGGTGCTCGGAAGCAATCGATCCAAAGACGCGATTGCGGCGGCGTTCAACCAATTCAACGGATGCTCTGGCACGACCTGCCTTGCAGGCGCTGACATCAGCGATGTCGCCTTCAAGATTTTCAATCTCAGGAATCCGGTGACGGGTGGCTTCATCATTCCGAGCGTATCCAACTTCAGTGCTCTCGGAATCGTCGACCAGAGCGGTACGGCGAGTTTTCAGTACGGTAACTTTCCCAACGTCACAACGAGGACGCTTCAGCGCAACAATCCGTTGATAGAAGTTCTCAGCGTCGAACCTGCCCTTTTCGAACAGAACCAGGTAACCACGCGTATCGATGCTCAACTCACAGCCAACAACACGTTGAGCGGAACGTTCTTCATTTCGAATTTCCCGGGATACGACCCATTCCCGGACCCGTCGAGCCTTGCCTCACCTTTCACTCTCTTGAGAAACGACAGAAACAGGTCTTTGGCGGTTTCGAACACCCATGTGTTCAGTTCCAATTTCGTCAATGAAGCTCGCATCGGACTCTTCTATCTCAACAACACCCGTCGTTTGGATGATCCCTTTCTCGCCATCACCAATGAGTCCATCGGTGTGTTCAACCCTGCGTCAACCTTTGACAGCAGCCCGGCGACTACACGATTGGGACACTACATCGGAAGAAACAACATCGCCAACTTCTCGTTTGGGGGTCCCAACGACTCCTTCAACAAGAGGAAGCAGATCACGTTCAGCGCGGCGAACAACATGACCTGGACTCGGGGCAATGCGATCTTCAAGTTCGGTGCCGAATACAAACGTCATCAATACGACACCGATCTTCCGGAGGAACAGGCAACTGAGTTCGAGAAATTCGACTCCTTCACCCAGCTCCTCACTGGTAACGCCACCGAGGCCGATACGCAGTACGGAATCACGGACAAGAGCTTCCGCATGCAGGACTACGGACTGTATTTCACCACCGATTGGAAGGCTACTCGGAAATTGACCGTGAATCTCGGCGTCAGATACGAGGTCTTCCGAGTCCCGACTGAAAAGAACGGACGAATCGGAAACTTCGATCTGGAACCCTATCTCAAATGCTTCACAAGGACCGGTGGAACCAACACTTTCTGTGACAATCCGGCACCGGGATTTCTAATCCCGCGAAATGTGAGACCGACGGGCAATGCGGTCGTTGATGGTGCCGTCAGAGCGACGCAATTGGCGACCAACAATCACACATTGAAAGGTGACGACTGGAACAACTTTGCTCCCAGAGTCGGTGTCGCCTATCAACTTACCGACAAGTTGGTCTTCAGAGGTGGATACGGGATGTTCTACGACCGTCCGTCTGCCGCATTCATCAACACGGTGTTCTCGAACTACCCGTTCCTTAGAGAAGTGGAGATAACCGTTCCGAGTGGAAACGTTGCGATTGCTACCGCCTTCTCGGGGGTTCCAACGACCCTTCCTTTGAATCAGTGGCTGCCATTCAGAATTGTTCGGGCTTCCGGTTCGAGCGGTGCCTACCAGATCAGGGACAACACTCCGGTCTTCGTGGATTCCCGTGGCGTCCCACAAGGTTCCGGATGCGATCCGGCAACCGGAACCAACTGTATTCGAGGCAACATAGCAGAGACATTCGAGTTCAGGGCGATTGACAGGAATCTGAGAACCCCGATGATCCATCAGTGGAATGCGGGATTCCAGTATGAGATAGCGAAAGGTCTCCTTCTCGAAACCCGATATGTGGGAACCGCGGGAAGAAAGCTTCTTCACGTCACCGCCCTAAACCAAGGATTCGATCTCAATGACCCGAACACGCCCGATCACATCTTCGAGAGATTCAATCAGGCGTACGTCGCCGCCGGTGCCCCGAACGGCGCGTTGAATTCAGGAGCGACAGCGAGGGAACGAGGTCTCGGAAGGGCCTTCGGATTCCTGAACGCGGTCACGGGACAGGTTGACTTGAACCTTGCGAACACCGGAGGTTCGGTGATCAACTTCGAAGCCCGTGCTCCGATTCTCGGATTCAACGTGCCCGAAGCGTTGCTTCTCAAATCCGATGCATACTCCAACTACCATGGATTGCAGATTGATTTGACGAAGCGTCTCTCAGCAGGACTGCAGTTCAACGCCTCGTACACATTCTCGAAGTCGATCGACATCATGTCATCGGATCCGGGAAGCACTGCGGGAAGCGGAAAGCCGGATGTTCCCAACACCGGGTTCATCGCCCAAGGGGACGCGAGGAACACCGCGGCCAACAAGGCGGTGTCTGACTTCGACAGACCTCATCGTTTCAGTGCGAGCTTCGTCTACGAAATTCCCACCGGTGGGTCATCAAGCCGATTCGTCAAAGGGTGGCAGGTGGCGGGATTCGTTCAGGCGCAGTCTGGAACGCCCTTCACTGTTTTCGCTTCTGAACCTGAAGTCAGTAACGCCTCGCAGTACTCGAGTCTTACCAGGGGTTCAGGCGGACTCGTGAGACCTGGATTCGGTAGACCCAATATCGTCTGTCCAGCCGGTGATGCGGTCAGCCAGGCTTCCACGACCAATCTGAATGTGATCAATGTCGCGTGCTTCGCCTCGCCACTCGGGCAATTCGGTAATCTTGGAAGAAACACCTTCCGTGGGCCTTCCCAGAACCGCTTCGATCTCAGCTTTGCGAAGACGACCCAGTTGACTGAAAGCGTCTCCTTCGAGATCGGTTTCGACCTGTTCAACGTCTTCGACAAAGTGAACTTTGCGAATCCGAACAGCGACCTTCAGGATGCTGTCGATTTCGGGTCGATCACCAACACCGTCGGCGGACCGCGAGTCGGTCAATTCCGAGCAAGACTGAGATTCTAGGTAAGGATTGAGGTCAGGAAAAAGGCGGGGCTTGTCAGCCCCGCCTTTTTCAATTCTGGATTCTGGGGTCGAAGGGTGTAGCTAGAAACTTTTCGATCGCGGCTCTCGCTCCGTCGTACTCATCACCGAGCTCCTCCGCCTTCTTATAAGAATCGATTGCCCTGGTTCGGTCGCCCTTGGCATCGTAGGCGTTACCAAGCTTTATCCAGGCCCAGACATGGATCCAAGGTGGGCGGGCATTTTTCTTGATACCTTGAGTGATTGTCTTGAAGTTATCTATTGCCAGGTCGTAGTTGCGCTGTTGGAGATGCAAAAGACCAAGATGGTAATAGACCCATCCGTTCGACCTGTCGAGCTTGAGCGCCTCTTCAAGCTGAATCTGGGCCTGAGCCAGATTTCCCTCTTTGAGCTGCTCGATTCCCCTTCTCGCGACAGAGGATATGCGGAGCTCATCTGATGTCCTGAGGAGTTTGAAGGTCGGATCGACTATCACCTCCAATGGACGGCCATCGGTCTCGAAGTAGAAATCGGCACTGGCATCTTCGATATTCACCGTCATCAGCTTCGTGGCCCCGTCGCCCTCCGCGCGAAGCAACAAATCGACAGGCAGACGGAGATTGTCGTAATTCTGGCGCACCGTTCCGCGCGTCACGAACTTTCCGACCCTTGTCCGGATGATGTCGTAGTCCGCACGAAATTCAGGAACGCCAGTTCCCTCCACCCATCTTGCAAAGAAATATCTGAGTGGCGACCCGTGCGCCTCGGATGCATAATTCTCGAAGTCCACAAGGGATAGATTCTGTCCGCGATATCTGGTGATCAGGGTTCTCAGGAATGTCTTGAACTTATCACTCCCCATCGTCTCCCGTAGAAGACTGAAGACCATCGGACCCTTTCCGAACATCACATATTGGTAGGCGGTCGATTGATCATCTAGCGTGGCCGGCGCACGAGCGAGAGACGCGTTCTGCTCAAAGGTGAGTGATTTCTCGAGAAGCTCGCGACGAAGACTCTCGATTCGGGCATCACTGGCACCCTTCTCCCTGAAAAGAATCGCACTGTATTCAGCGAGACCCTGCGAGATGACTGCATCATCGAAACTCTTGAGACCGACCGTGTGCATCCACCATTGATAGGCGACCTCACGCTGCAATCTCTCGGCGGCGAATTCCCTGTTCTGATCGAAGAATCTGTTCGCCATGAAGATGATGCCGGGACCTGTATAGAAATCGAGGCCTTCCTCATCGGTCTGCACCACAGAAATCCGTCTTCCGGTCATCGGTTCACCGAATTCGGCGACATAGAATTCGTAAGCACGGCCGATCACCTCTGCAATCTCGTTGACAATCGGTTCGTTCATCCCGCGGGTGAAGACATCGACTTTGATGTCCCCGAAGGAAAGATTCCTCTCGTCGAATTTTCCATAGGCGATGTTGCCGATGAGACCTGCCTTCGTATGGACTATTTCATGCTTGCCATCCTTGAGAGAGGGCGGTTCGGCGCCGCCCGTGGCAAGCTTCACATCGTTCGGAAGTCCGACCCTGATCCTTCCAGTGGCTTTGTCCGCGGCATATTCATTGAATGGAAACCAGCGGGCGGCATATTGAAGATAGCCCTCTTCCGGACCTATGAATGCGAGACGCTTCGTGAGAAGTGGACCACCCTGCGCATCGACAAGGATCCCGGAATACTTGAATCGGACAATCACCTCGGAGCCCGCGGCGAAATTCTCACCGAGATCGACTCGGACGATGGGGCCGAGTCCGGTCATACCCACGCGGTCCTGCACGAAACTGAGAGTTTGAAAGGTCCTGACCGGCACTTTGATCGCGGTCACGGGAGGTTTTGGCGCGCGGCCGCGTGCAGGAGTCGGAATCGGGGCAGCGGCGGGGGTCGACTCAGGTTGCGGTGGCGGCGGAATCACCCTCTCGACCGATTCGACAACGAGAGATCCGTTCAACTCGAAAGTCACATTGCGCGTGTCGGAAAGTGGCTTGAACGTCACATCGGTAATCGCAGAGAGCTTGTTCGACTGAGGTGAGATGTCGACATCGATCTCGTAGTGGGCGATGTCGATTGCCACTCTCTGGGCCTGCTGACCCATCACGGGTAACAGGGCCAAGGGCCCGATCATTACGAACAGCAACGCGAGTGAGAGAGTTTTCGACATTGTGATATGCATCCGAATCCTGCCTGTTTCCACTGATTCCTCAGATGAAGCGAGATGAAGAGAGGTTCGCCCAATTGACGGCTATTCCAGAAAATCAACTGAGACGATCTGCACAGACATCACGCGCCCCATTGCCGCAACAGCAGTATGTGCGGGATGGTCCGAGTAACGTTTGAGAGCCTCCTCATCGGCAAACGTCGAGTAAAGTCCGGTGTCAAACGACCTTTCCAGATGCATCATGTCCTTTCCAACGCGGAATTCTATGATTTCCGGAATCTGACCGACGAGATTTCTCAGAGCCGCACGATGGTCCTTGCGCTCTTCTTCGGAAACCTCATCCTTGTATTTCCAACAGACTATGTGCGTGAGCATGCCTCGGATTATACGGCATTGATTTTGCGAGGATAAAGACGGAAAGGGCGAAGACTAGTGCTGTTCGCACCATTTCCTGGTGACTTCGTGGCGAAACTCGAACATTTTCGCGATTTTCGGGAGGATCAGAAATGGAGCGACGGCCGAACCGAGGAAGCCCAAAGGCGCCTCAAATTCGATTTCGTCGATGAGCAACGCTCCGTCCGGATGGGGTTCGACGATGTGTCTGTGTCTCCACGATTTGAATGGTCCGGATACCTGTACGTCCTCGAACATTTTCGGAGGGTCGTAGGCGGTGTGCTCGGCTACCCACTGCATCGGAACGAGGCCGAATATCTTCTGTTCGATGATTGCCCTTGACCCGATTTTGGTCACATCGGCTTTCTGGATGATCTTCGCATCCTCCCAAGGCGGCACAAGACGCTCGAAGGCGTCCGGGAGGAGATGAAAATCAAAGACGCGCTGTGGGGTGGCCTTTATCAGCGTCGATTTGGTGAAGCGCATATTATCTTCAAGCAAAGATGTCCATGACCTTCTGAACAGCTTCGGCGAGTTTGTCGACCTCTTCTTTTGTGTTGTAGAAGGCGAATGAAGCGCGTGCAGTGGCAGGAACGTCATAAAACTGCATGACCGGTTGGGCACAGTGATGTCCGGCGCGGATTGCGATTCCCATCTGATCCAGAATCGTCCCGATGTCGTGTGGGTGGATCTCACCCATCACAAACGAGATCACAGAAGCCTTCTCCCTCGCCGTACCGAGAATTCTCACCCCCTCTATCGAGGCGAGCTTGTGCGTCGCATACTCGAGCAACTCGTGCTCATACTTCATCGCGGAATCGAAATCGATCCAATCGAGAAAATCTATCGCTGCCCCAAGGCCGATGTTGGCGGCGATTGCCGGCGTTCCCGCCTCGAACTTCTCGGGAATGGGTGCATAGGTAGTACCTTCGAATGAAACCGAACGGATCATTCCTCCGCCAGTCTGATACGGTGGCATCTGATCGAGCCATTCCCGCTTTCCGTAGAGCACACCGCTCCCAGTGGGAGCGAAGAGTTTGTGTCCTGAGAAGGTGTAGAAATCCGCATCCAGATCTTGGACATCGACTCTCATGTGGGGAATCGCCTGGGCACCATCCACGAGGACTGGGGCGCCCATCTTATGGGCCATCTCGATCATCTGCTTGATCGGATTGATGGTCCCGAGGGCGTTGGAGACATGTGTGATGGCTACCATCTTCGTCTTCTCATTCAAGAGACGTTCGTATTCCTCGAGAACCAACTCGCCCCTGCTGTTCATCGGAACCACGCGGATGACAGCCCCACGTTCCTCAGCGATGACCTGCCAGGGAACTATGTTCGCATGATGCTCCATCTGGGTGAGGATGATCTCGTCACCCTCATTGATGAATTTCCTTCCGTATGAATATGCGACAAGGTTCACTCCCTCGGTGCAGCCCCTGACAAAGATGCACTCCTTCGCCTCGCGCGCATTGATGAAGCGTCTCACCTTCTCTCTCGAGGCCTCATACGCGTCAGTCGCCCTCTGAGACAGGGTATGAACGCCACGATGAATGTTCGAATGCTCTTTCGCGAGATAGAGCACCTCGCGGTCGATCACCTCTTGGGGAACCTGAGATGAGGCGGCGTTGTCTAGATAGACGAGCGGCTTGCCGTTCACGGTCTGCGAGAGGATCGGGAAATGGGCCCGTATCTCCTCCGGATTCCAATCAGACATCGTCTTTGTTCCAGCCATGATCAACGACCTCCGAAATCAACATGCAATCTGTTCATGACCGCCTCATCGAGCGTCTTCTTGACCGACTCGACGTCGATCTTGTTTATGAGCTCTTCGGCGAAACCGTAGGTGAGCAGGTTTCGAGCGAGCGTCTCGTTCAAGCCCCTCGAGAGAAGATAGAACAGCTCCTCGTCCTCAAGCTGTCCGACTGTCGCACCGTGCGCACATTTCACGTCATCATTGAATATCTCGAGCTGGGGCTTGGTGTCGACGCGTGCGTCATTCGAAAGAAGCAGGTTCTTGTTCGACTGATACCCGTCGGTGCCACTCGCGTTCTCCCTCACGAATATCTTCCCATTGAAAACTGCGCGGGCCTTCCCGTCGACTATGCCCTTGTACGACTGATGGGAGACGCAATTCGGAAGGCGGTGATCGATCATCGAGTGGGTGTCGTGGTGCTGGTCCTCGCCGAGCATGTAGAGCCCGTCTGCAAACACTTCGCCACCCTCCGCATTGAATCTTATTGCGATCTCATGACGCGAAAGCTTTGCGCCGAGATTTATGTTCGTCGAATCGTAGACCGAACCCTTCTCGACCTCCGCGCCGGTGGCGCCGATGTTGAAGGCGGAATGGGAGTCTCGCTGGATGCGGAAGTGTCTGACCTTCGCCTCGGAAGCGAGAGAAACCTCAACTATCGGATCTGTGAAATAGCCGTTCTCGGAGTTTCTGAGATAGCTCTCGACGAATGTCGCCTCTGCGAACTCCTCGGTCACGATCAATACTCGCGGAAACGTCGCAGTTCCCTCGTCAGATACAAAAAGCAGCTGGATGGGTGCTTCGACCTTGGCGTTCTTCGGGAGGAATACGAAGGCCCCCTCCTCGATGAACGCCGTGTTGAGTGCGATGAATCCATTTTTGTCGAACTCAAGCAGTGTCCCTAGTTTCGATTGAAGGATCTGTCCATACTTCGCATCACCGAGAGCCTCTGAGAAACTCATGACGACCGCGTCGCCGACAGATGAAAGTCTCGAATCCGCTTTGCTGAACATCCCGTTTCGGAAAATCAGAACGGATTCGGTGCATTCCTTGTAGACCAGATCTGCGAAATCTTCATTTGGCGGGGGAGCGACATTCCACGATCCATCGGCAATCGCGGCCACATTCGTGTACTTCCAGTCCTCATTGGCAGGAGTGGGAAAGCCCTTGACCGCGAACTCCGCAAATGCCTTCTCGCGAAGCTCCCGGAGCCAGACAGGTTGCGAAGTCTGGGCGATTCGGGACTGGAAGGCCGCCTTGAAAATTGTTTCTTTTACTGCACCTGTCATGGTTCTCACCTTTTATCGGAACATTCCGATATCCAAATCGATCAAATCCAACGACGGACCTTCGATTTGTAATCTCCATAAGTCTGACCGTGTACCCCGGTTAGGAACTCTTCCTCCAGACGAACCTGGATCTGCATCAACACATCGCCCAAAATCCAGGTCAACAGGGTCAAGGCGCTCGGGATGACAACAAAGAGTCCGAGGAGCATAACCCGCATACCCAGAAAAATGGGGTTCCGAGAGACCGCAAACACCCCGCTCTGGACGAGTGCCGTCGGGTTATCCCGATCGATCCCGATTCTCCATGAACGTCCCATCTGCGCTTGGGCTACCGCGACCCAGACAATCGCCACACAGAGGGCGACGATTCCGACCCATTGGAGAGTAGCGCCTCCAGGCAATGCGATGAGACCGAACGACGTGAAGATTTCCTTGGAGATGGAATTCAATCCGACCGCAATCGCCACCAGGAGAATCGTAATTCTGAAAATCCTTCCAATGAAATCATGGGCGTTATCCGATTTGCCGAGGACATAAGGGTTTATCCCTGTCATCCTCCTGACTCTCAGAGATCTCCAGACGAATGCGATTCCGAAGAACGCTCCGAGATAGATCGGCAGAAACCATCTGATGAATTCTTCCATTACCTATTTGGACGCGGCCTTGACCCAGTCGTAACCCTTCTCTTCCAACTCGAGTGCGAGTTCCTTCCCGCCTTCCTTCACGATTTTCCCGCCCGCGAGGACGTGGACGAAATCAGGCTGGATGTAATTCAGAAGTCTCTGATAATGGGTCACGAGAATTATTCCGTTCTCCGAACTGCGAAGCTTGTTGACTCCCTCGGCCACTATGCGCAGAGCATCGATGTCGAGACCGGAGTCGGTCTCGTCGAGGATGGCGAGCTTTGGATTGAGAACGGCCATCTGGAGAATCTCGTTGCGCTTCTTCTCCCCGCCGGAGAAACCCTCGTTCACCGAACGCTTGAAGAAATCCGAGCTCATCTCGACGAGCTTGGCCTTTTCTTTCAGATAGTCGTTGAATTCGAGCGGATCGAGTTCCTCTTCTCCGTGGTGCTTCGCCTTTTCGTTGTAAGCGAGACGGAGGAACTCCGAATTGGATACACCAGGGACCTCGACCGGATACTGGAACGCGAGGAAGACGCCTTCGCGGGCGCGCTCATCTGGTTCGAGTTCGAGGAGGTTCTTGCCATCGTAGATCACATCGCCCGAGATGACCTCGTATGACGGGTGCCCGGCGAGGACCTTCGACAAGGTCGACTTTCCGGAGCCATTGGGTCCCATGATCGCGTGAACCTCGCCCTTGTTCACCGTAAGGTTCAATCCCTTGAGGATTTCCTTGCCTTCGATACCGGCGTGCAAATCTTTGATTTCCAATAACATTTCAATTCACCCTGATTTAGATTTTTACCCGACCGAACCTTCGAGTTTCAGACCGAGGAGTTTCTGCGCCTCGACCGCGTACTCCATCGGGAGCTCGCGGAAGACTTCCTTACAGAATCCGTTGATGATGAGCGAGACCGCATCCTCCTGCGAGATGCCGCGTTGCTGAAGATAGAACAACTGCTCCTCGGAGATCTTCGAGGTTGTCGCTTCATGTTCCACCCTCGCGGTGTTGTTCATCACCTCTATGTAGGGGAAAGTGTTCGCCTCGCACTTTCCGCCGATCAGCATCGAATCGCACTGCGTATAGTTGCGTGCGCCCTCGGCCTTCGGCATGACCTTCACCAGACCGCGGTAGGAATTGTTCGAACGTCCGGCCGAGATTCCCTTCGAGACGATCGTCGATTTCGTGTTCTTGCCGATGTGGATCATCTTCGTACCGGTGTCAGCAATCTGCGCGTTGTTGGTTAGCGCGACCGAGTAGAACTCACCGATCGAGTTGTCACCCTGGAGGATGACCGACGGATACTTCCAGGTGATGGCCGAACCCGTCTCGACCTGCGTCCACGAAATCTTGGAGTTCCTTCCACGGCATGCACCACGCTTCGTCACGAAATTGTAGATGCCGCCTTTGCCGGTCTCATCACCCGCGTACCAGTTCTGGACAGTCGAGTACTTGATCTCCGCATCATCCAGCGCAACGAGTTCGACGACCGCCGCGTGGAGCTGGTTCGTGTCGAACTGCGGCGCGGTGCAGCCTTCGTTGTAAGCGACATAGCCGCCTTCCTCAGCGACGATGAGCGTGCGCTCGAACTGTCCGGATTCCTGCGTGTTGATTCGGAAGTAAGTCGAGAGTTCCATCGGACAACGGACGCCTTTGGGAATGAAGACGAACGATCCATCCGAAAACACGGCCGAATTGAGTGCGGCGTAGTAGTTATCGTTAACCGGGACGACCGATCCGAGATACTTCCTGATGAGTTCCGGATACTCGACGACCGCTTCCGAGAACGAGCAGAAGATAACGCCCGCCTCTTTGAGTTTTTCTTTGTAAGTCGTCGCGACCGAGACCGAGTCGAAAACCGCGTCGACGGCCACGTTGGCGAGCATCTTCTGTTCAGTCAATGGGATGCCTAGCTTCTCGAAGGTCTTGAGAAGTTCCGGATCCACCTCGTCCAAACTTTTCTTTGCAGGCTTCTGTTTGGGAGCCGCATAGTAGGTGATGTCCTGGAAGTCGATTTTCGGATAATTGAAATTCGCCCAGTGATCCGGTTGCTCCATCTCGAGCCACCTGTTGAATGCCTTCAGTCTGAACTCGAGCATCCATTCAGGCTCATTCTTCTTCTGGGAAATCAGACGAACGGTGTCCTCGCTGAGTCCCTTGGGAATGACTTCGGTTTCGATGTCGGTCTTCCAACCGTGCTTGTACTCCCTGTTAGTCAGAATATCTTGCGCTGTAGACATAACCTCACCTACTGAATCGTCTTGTGAATCCCCTGGATTTGAGTGAATCTCTCCGCCACGCCCTGCTCCTCTCCAACGAGGTGAGCCAACGTGATATTGGAAAGGGCGTTCTGAACTATGTCATGAAGGCCGCTGATCACCGATCTGATTCCGCAATTCCCTTTATGTATGCACGAATCCAACACGCCTGTGTAACTCTCACAGTGACTGGCGATCTCGTCATCATCCAGAACCTTGATGACCTCATTTAGCTTTATGTCATCGGCGGGTCTGGCGAGCTGATAACCGCCCTTGGTCCCACGCGTCGCCGTGACGAATCCCGACTTGTTCAAAAGCCACATCAGCTTCCCCGCATTCGCTACGGAGATACCTTCGCGTTCCGCGATCTGCGGCAGAGTAAGCGACTCGGATTCACCGAGGTTCGCCAACTGAACCAAGCATCTCAAACCGTACTCTTCTTGAGCGGAAATCTTCATAGGACTAATCGCTTACAAATCCTTTCAATGTAAGGAAAATCAAGCCTAACAAATCATTACTTTTTCATCAAGATTGGTCTTGGGGGTGGGGTCCGAACTACTTCTACCTGCTGATAGTAAGGGAGTTAGTGCGTTTTAGAACGAGAAACTGAAGGTGAGAAAGCCAGTCATCGGAACGGCGACGCCATCGACCGAATGCGGCTGGAATCTCCATTTCATCGCCGCATCCCTGGCCGCGGTTCGGAGCAGTGCGGGTCCCTCGACCGATTGGGCGTCGACGGGTACCCCTCGTTCATCGACTGTGAGATTGACCTTGACGATTCCGACGACACCAAGCGAGCGTGCATCGGACGGGTAGACAGGATCGATCCTTTGGATTGCACGTTCGGACAGTGCGCCCATCTGAGCCGGGGCACCTGTGCGGTTCTCGTCGCCGATGATGCGACGTTGTCGACCGCCCTGACCCGCATTGGAGTTCGAAGGAGGCGGGGCAGGCGTTTCGAATCTCGTCGCATCGAGAACGGACGTCCCTGGATTCGCCATCGAGGCTCGTGCATCAGCCATTTCCTCAGACCAACGTCTCGCGTCGAAATCGTCCTTCGCAAGAAGAGATCTCGCACTTGTGGCCTCCTCGAGAAGAGCCATCGCGTTCACCCCGATGGAACGCTCCGTCCCGAGCGTCTTCGCTTGAGACACTATCCTCTCCAGGAGCACACGCGTTCTTTCCAAATCGGCTACTGCATCTGGAGGAAGATTTGGATCGTTCACCAGCAATCCGAGAGACTTGTATCTATCCGCCAGACTCCTGGCACTTTTGACAGCCTGCCCTGCAACGGCGAAGTAATTATTCGAGGCATTGAGACGATTCGCACGAGTCCCTTCGTAGAAACCGACAACCAACTCTTCCGCCTTCCGGAAATCACCCTGCTCGACGAAACAGTTCATCAAGAGGACGTTCACGACGTTGAGGACCGAAGGATCGTTAGTCTCACGTCGCAGATTCTCGAGTTCGAAGACCGCTGCGGTGTGATTCCTCATTGCAATCAGAGCCTTCGCACGGGAGATTCTGTTCCTCATCACCTCGGCGGCACTGAGTGGCGACTGTGCCGCGATCGGCAGTGAGAGCCCTGCCAGGACTGCTACGATGATGAGAATCTGTCTGGCTCTTCGCGGCATTTGAAGTCTCCTTGAACTGTTGGTTCGAAATCTCCCGAAACAGCTCTGCGAACGGGTTTACGTTCTCTTTGAAGTCGGAAATTTTCGGTTTCGTTTATCGGATCACCGGAACGGGACGCGTTCAACGTTGCTTGAAACTTTCGATGACCTTGTTGTGGTATGCGTTAGCGGCCTTTTTTATAGCACTTTCATTGAGTGTCAGCAAACGTTTGCCACGCATCACCCACCTTCCCTCTATCATCACCGAGTCGACGGAATCAGCCTTGGTCGCATAGACCAGATGCGAGTAGAGGTTGTAGAGCGGTGTTTGGTTAGGCCGATCGAAGTCGACAATCACGATGTCTGCACGCTTGCCGATCTCGAGAGAACCTATCTGCTCTTCAAGGTGAAGTGCGCGGGCACCACCGATTGTCGCCATCATGAACATCTCTTCGGCGGTGGCGACCTTCGGATCTCCAAGAAAGAGTTTGTGAAGCTTCGCCGCGGTGTCCATCTCTTCCCACAGGTTCAGATCGTTGTTCGAAGCCGCTCCATCGGTCCCGAGACCTGCGCGCATTCCGAGTCTCAGCATCGCCGGAACAGGTGCGACTCCCGCGGCGAGCTTCATGTTCGACTGGGGATTGTGCGCGATTCCGACCTCGCGGTTCTTCAGAATGAGAAGTTCGCCCTCGTTGGCCTGGACGACGTGCGCAGCGGTGGTCTTCGGGCCGAGGAATCCGATTTTCTCCAGATACTCTATCGGCCTCAGGCCCTTGTGGTTCTGTTGAACATACTCGGTCTCATCCGCGGCCTCCGCCACATGGATGTGTATCGGGGCATTCAACTCATCTGCGAGCCTTCTGCTCTTCAAAAGATTCTCCTGCGAAACCGTGTACGGAGCGTGGGGGGCGATTGCCGGAGTGATCAATGGATGATTCTTCCACCTGTTGACGAAAACGCGGGCGGCTTCGAGTGCGGAATCGAATGTCTTGAAGTCGGGAGCGGGAAAATCGATAAGGGTCTGTCCGAGGACCGCCCGCACTCCGGCTTTCGAGGTTTCCTGGGCTATCGCATCCTCGAAGTAATACATGTCATTGAACGTCGTCGTTCCGCCACGGATCAATTCGACGAGTGCGAGGCGCGTGCCCGCTCTCACAAATTCCTCGTCAACATTCTTGGCTTCGGCGGGAAATATGTGCTGCGTCAGCCATTCCTGCAGATCGAGATCGTCCGCGAGTCCCCTGAAGAGAGTCATCGGGACGTGAATGTGCGTGTTGACGAGTCCGGGGATGATCACTTGGCCGGACGCATCCACGATACTCCTGGAACGATACCTCTCGAGTATTTCCGATGAGGACCCGATCGCCAGAATCCGCCCGTCTCGAACAGCGATCGCGCCGTTCTTCAAAACGGTGCGCTTCGAATCCATCGTCACAACGGTACCACCCGCGATGATCGAGTCGGCAAGGATTCTTCGTGATTTGGTCTGGGAGAGATGCGCGGCAGGAAGGAATGCCAAAACCGCGATGAGAGCAATCAATTTTCTGAATGGCTTTTCCATAGCTGAAGTTACTACAGAAAAGTGCGGATTTTCAAGAACCACTCAGAAAACCCGAGTCAAAGGCCTTTGGAAGGAGCTCGGATATCGACATCTCCTCGGAGTTGCCCTGCAGGTCGAACATCACGACCGGCACATCGCCACAGAACTCCCAGATGATCTGTCGACAAGCCCCGCACGGAGGTGTTATCGACGGTGCATCCGCAATGACCGTGATCCTGCTGAAAGTTCTGACACCTTCGGAGACTGCTTTGAAAATCGCGACTCTTTCTGCGCAGATCGTCAGTCCGTAGGAGGCATTCTCGATGTTGCAACCCGTGAAGACCCGACCGTCATCCGATTCGAGAACAGCACCCACCTTGAAATTTGAATACGGAGCGACCGCGGACTCGCGTGCCGCCTTGGCCATCTTGAAGAGATCTTCTTTGGAGATCGACCCCATCAGTGCAACTCCCCCGTTCTGTCGACTTCCTCGCGTATGCGACTGCAGAGAAAATCGATTCCGACTTCCCAATTCCCGTGTTCAGGAAGAATCAAATCCGCCCTTCTTCTCGAAGGCTCGACGAACTGCGCATGCATCGGACGCACCGTCGCGAAGTACTGTGCGATGACGGACTCGGCGGTTCTTCCCCTCTCCGAGATGTCCCGCTGCAATCTCCTGATGAACCTTATGTCGTCAGGCGTGTCGACGAAGATCTTCACATCGATCTGACTCGCTACAGCCTTGTCCGCATAAATCAGAATCCCCTCGAGAATGATCACAGGCTTTGGCTCGGCCCGGTTGGTCTCTGCGCTCCTGGTGTGCGTTCTGAAATCGTAGATGGGAATCTCGACGCACTTTCCAGATTTCAAATCCCTCAGGTGCTCGGCCAGAAGTGCGAGATCGACGGATTCAGGGTGATCGAAATTCGCCTGCCTTCGCTCATCGAGCGGCATGTCGACGAGGTCTTTGTAGTAAGAATCCTGCTCGATGATGAGCACATTGTGAGAACCCACCGTCTCGATGATCTTCTTCGAGAGAGTTGTCTTCCCAGAACCTGTGCCACCTCCTATTCCGATGATCATCCTTGCTCCGCCCCTATCCTCGTAATTGTTCGCTCGAGGAGTTCCTGAAAAACTCCCGACAACTTCATGCCCATCTCCATGACTTCCTCATGATTGATCGGCGCATCCGTGATTCCGGCTGCGACGTTGGATATGCAGGAGATGCCGACGACGCGCATACCACGATGTCTCGCGGCTATCGCCTCGGGAACAGTCGACATGCCGACGGCGTCCGCCCCGAGAATCCTCAGCATCCTGATTTCAGATGGGGTCTCATATGTGGGACCCGAGAGGGCGCAGTAGACACCTCTCCAAAGAAGCGGTTCGGCTCCATCGCCACGTTCGGCCGCCATCTCTCTGGCCAACCCGTAAACGAGTGTCTGCAGGTCTCGGTCATAGACATTGGTCATGTCCGGGAAACGCGGGCCAAGTCTGGCGTCATTCGGACCTCGGAGAGGATTGACCCCCATAAGATTGATGTGATCCCGAATGAGCATGAGGGTTCCAGCTGAAACACTCGTTCGGATGCTTCCCGCCGCATTCGTGAGTATGAGCGTCTCGACGCCGAGAAGGGAGAAGGCCCGGACAGGAAGCATGACCTGCTCCATGTCGTAGCCCTCGTAGTAATGGAATCTTCCCTGCTGGACGATGACGGGAACACCCCGAGACTTGCCTATCACGAGCTTGCCCGCATGACCTTCGACGGTCGACCTGGCGAAGTTCGGAATCTCGTCATATGAGATGACGGTCGAATCTTCCAGGGTGTCGGCAAACGCACCGAGACCGCTGCCGAGCACCAGGGCGATCTTCGGTTGGAACTTGCAGCGTGAGCGGATGTATTCGGCCGCTTCGGAAATCTTCTCGAAACTCATATTACTTTTCCTTGCGATATGGGATTCCGAGCGCTTTGGGCGCCCTCGACGCGCCGATGAAACCAGCGAGAACGACGATGGTCAGAACGTACGGGATGATCTGGATGAACTGGACCGGTATGTTCTCTCCCGAAGAGAGCCGGATGTTCGCGAGAGGAATCGTCAATGCCTCTGTGAATCCGAAGAAGAGACACGCGAGAAGAACGGGGACCGGTTTCCACTTGGCTAGAATCAACGCAGCCAACGCGATGAATCCCCTGCCTGCGGTCATGCCCTTGATGAAGAATGAACTCTGACCGATGGCAAGATATGCTCCGCCGGCGGCGGCGAGAACGCCGCTCAACACAACTCCGATGTAGCGCAGCCTGAGGACCTTCACTCCCGCAGCATCGGCAGCCGAAGGATTCTCTCCCGTCGCACGCAACCTGAGACCGAGGGGTGTCTTGTACATCACATACCAGCTCATCGGAACGAGCAGTAGCGCGATCACGGTCGCGATGTTGATCTGGAAGAAAGTCGGTAGCAGATACGCCTTGTCGATCTGCTGTGTGGAGCCGGATGAATCATAGAGAGCCGCACTGAGGAGGGCTGGCAATCCAAGCATCAGGATGTTTATTCCGAAACCCGCGACGACCTGGTCCGCTTCGAACCTGATGCAGGCGATCGCGAAAGCCAGAGCCACAAGACCTCCCACGGTCATTCCCGCGACTATGCCGAGAAAAGGATTGCTTGTTTCATAAGTGACCACCGCGGCCGTGAAGGCTCCGGCGAGCATCAGTCCCTCAAGGCCGATGTTGATGACGCCGGCGCGTTCCGAGAACATTCCCCCGAGCGCGGCGAAGATGAGCGGCGTCGCAAAACGCAACGTCGAGAAGATCAATGCAATGCTCAGTATCTCGCCCATTTCACTTCCTCGAAAACTTCTGCAGCGAGGCGACGAAGAGAATTACTATCGCCTGCAATACTTCGACAAGATCCTTCGACACGTTCTCCGTGAATCCGTCCACGAAGATTCCTCCGCGATAAAGAATCGCGAAGAACAGCGCCGCGACGAAAACCCCGAGTGGGTGATTCCTTCCGAGAAGAGCCACAGCGATCCCGAGGAAGCCGACCCCACCCGAAAAGTCGTGATAGTAAAGATATCTGTAACCCAGCACCTCGCTGATCGCGACCATCCCTGCGAGACCACCCGAGATGCTCATCGCTATGACGATCTGCTTCTTCGGAGAGATTCCACCGTACTCGGCCGCATCGGGATTCTGACCCACCGCGCGCAACTCATACCCCCACTTGGTCTTCCAGAGAAAAATGTAGACGGCGACACACATCAACATCGCGATGACGAACGCGATGCTGAGGGGGACGAACTCCGGCATGCCGGGTATGAATTGGCTGATTCGAGGAATGCGTGCGGCCTCACCGATGGAGACGGTCTGCTGAATCGGACCGGGTGCCTTGTAATGATACTGCGTGAGGTATCCGACCATCGCGATCGCGATGAAGTTGAGCATGATGGTGTTGATCACTTCATGCGAACCGAATCGTGCCTTCAGGTAGCCGGGTATCGCACCCCAGATCGCGCCGACGACGACCGCGGTTACCATGCAAAGCGGAATCAGAATCACCGACGGCAATGACATCCACGAGAAGCCGACGGTCCCGCCGAGCTTGAACCCGACCCAGGCGGTCGCGAATGCGGCGACATAAAGCTGACCCTCCGCTCCTATGTTGAGCAGCCCACACCGAAAGGCGACGGCGACCGCAAGTCCCGTGAAGATGAGCGGTGTGGCGATGAAAAGCATGTATCCGAAATCGGTCAGCGATCCGAACGAGCTTCCAATGAGCAGCGAGAATGTCTTGATGGGATCGTCGCCGATTACCAGGACAATGAGGCCTCCGAGAACGAAGGCCGCCAAAACCGCTATCAGCGGGGTGAAAATCTCCCTTAGAAGGTTCATCAAAGGTAATCCCGCTCTCAAAGCCTTTTCAGCCGTCTGACAGGCATTTCGCGGTCGGTAGTTGGAAAACGCCTGTCATATTAACCGCTAAACCCCTCACTGTCATCTCTGAAGACCATAAAGTCCGCAGAGTCAGTGACTTACTATTACCGACTCAAGATACTTGACAACAGAAGACTCAACTTCTATGGTGAGGATGACTCGTCAAACCGATTTCAGCGCCCTCAGGAGACTGAAATCGGTATTGCGCAAAGCCACTGAATAGCGGGCGCTCAGCGGTTAACCAAGGCCCGATGAAAAGGTATTGAGAGATGAGATTCGATAGATTCACAATCAGGGGACAGGAAGCGGTTCAGGGTTCAGTGACCTTGGCGGAGAAGAACGAGAACCAGCACGTGGAGCCGGAGCACCTTCTGGCGGCGATGATCGAACAGGAGGAGGGCACGGTGAGACCGATCGTCGGAAAGATCGGTGCAAGCTGGCAAAGAATCGCGGAGGAATTGGTCGCCGCTATCGCAAAACTGCCGAAAGTCTCGGGCGGTCAACAATACTTCTCCTCACGCACCAACACGATATTCCAGGAAGCGCAGAAGATCGCGGAGAAGATGCAGGACGAATACGTTTCGACCGAACATCTCTTCATCGCGATAGTCGCGGAGAAGGACGGTGATGCCGGACGGATTCTCCGTTTCAACGGTGTGAGTAGGGACGATGCCGAAAAGGTAGTCACCGAAATGCGTGGCGGATCGCGAATCACGGATCAGAATGCGGAAGAGACATTCAAGTCACTGGAGAAGTTTGCGACGGATCTAACCGAACTCGCCCGCAAGGGGAAGCTCGATCCGGTCATCGGACGTGACGACGAGATCCGTCGCACGATTCAGGTGCTCTCGCGAAGAACCAAGAACAATCCCGTCCTGATCGGCGAACCTGGCGTCGGTAAGACCGCGATCGTAGAGGGACTGGCACAGAGAATAATCTCGGGAGATGTTCCCGAGGGCTTGAAAGGAAAGAGACTGGTCAGTCTAGATCTCGGAGCGATGCTCGCCGGGGCGAAGTATCGCGGTGAGTTCGAAGACAGATTGAAAGCGGTTCTGAAAGAGATCGAGAAGAGCGAAGGACAAATCATCCTCTTCATCGACGAGCTCCACACACTCATCGGGGCTGGCGCATCTGAAGGGGCGATCGACGCGTCGAACATGCTCAAGCCCGCCCTTGCGAGAGGTATCCTGCGCTGCGTCGGAGCGACCACCCTCAACGAGTATCAGAAGCATATCGAGAAGGATAAAGCCCTCGAGAGAAGATTCCAGCAGGTCTATGTAGGCGAACCCAATGTCGAAGACACGATCGCGATTCTGCGTGGACTCAAAGAGAAGTACGAGGTCCACCACGGTGTTCGCATCACCGATGCCGCGATAGTCGCGGCCGCGACCCTCTCGAACAGATACATCACCGACAGGTTCCTTCCAGACAAGGCGATTGACCTCGTGGACGAAGCCGCATCGCGACTCCGCATCGAGATCGATTCCCTTCCGCAGGAAATCGATGTGCTCGAACGTGAGATTCTCCAACTTGAAATCGAGCGTCAGGCGCTCGGGCGCGAGACCGATGAGAAATCGCGTGCTCGTCTCGGCGACATCGAACGCAAGATAGCCGACCTGAAAGAAAAGTCCGCCGCGATGAAGGCGAAATGGCAATCGGAGAAGGACGAGATCGAAAAGATGCGTTCGGCGAAGGAACAACTCGAGCAGGCGCGCCTCGAACTCGAACAGGCGCGTCAGCAAGGCGACCTTAACCGCGCGGCCGAACTCCAATACGGAAAGATTCCGGGACTGGAGAAGGAATTGACCGATGAGCAGAATCGTCTCTCAGAGCTTCAGAAGGACGGAGTGTTTCTGAAGGAAGAGGTCGGAGAGGAAGATGTCGCCGAGGTCGTCGCCCGCTGGACCGGTGTCCCCGTTTCCAAGATGCTCGAGGGCGAGATGCAGAAACTAATCCGGATGGAGGACAACCTGCGCCTCAGAGTCGTCGGACAGGATGACGCACTCACCGCGGTTTCCAACGCGGTGCGCAGAGCCCGCGCGGGGCTGCAGGATCCGAACAGACCTATCGGTTCGTTCATCTTCATGGGTCCGACCGGAGTCGGAAAGACCGAGACGGCGAAGGCCCTCGCCGAATTCCTGTTCGATGACGAACGCGCGATGGTGAGACTCGACATGTCTGAGTACATGGAAAAGCACGCTGTCTCGCGGATGATCGGAGCGCCTCCGGGATATGTCGGATACGATGAAGGCGGACAGCTCACAGAGGCGGTGCGACGCAGACCTTATTCGGTAATCCTCTTCGACGAGATCGAGAAGGCGCACTCGGATGTGTTCAACATCCTCCTGCAGATTCTCGATGACGGACGACTCACCGATTCGAAGGGACGCATGGTCGACTTCAAGAACACCGTTCTGATAATGACGAGCAATCTGGGATCGCGTGAGATTCAGGCGGCTGCCGACGAGAAGGGTGCCCGCGAAGCGGTGACACAGGTTCTGAAGGACTACTTCAAGCCGGAATTTCTCAACCGCATAGATGACATCGTAGTGTTTTCGTCTCTCGACAGAGACCAACTGGTGAGGATCATCGAGGTGCAGCTCGAGAAGCTCAAATCGAATCTCGCTGAGAAAGGAATCACGCTCGTGTTGGAGGAGTCTGCGAAGGACCTGGTCATTCATGAAGGCTACGACCCTGCGTTCGGAGCGCGACCTCTCAAACGAGCGATTCAATCACTGATTCAGAACCCACTCGCAGTGAAGATTCTGAGCGGCGAGGTCGCAAGCGGCCAGACGGTCAAGGTCGAGGCCAACGGCGATGGAATGAATTTCTCGATCGTCTCCTGATCCCAGATCGGGGCTGAACGCCGAAAGCCCCTGTTTCATTGAATTTGAAGACCAAAGTTTCCGATCGCCTTGATGCATTTGATAGACTGAGAGACCCGATTCGGAACGTTCACCAGACGATAGACACAATGAGTAACAACGGTCACGATTTCCAAGAAGAAGACGAGATCCCTGTCAATGACAGGCGCAAATTCACCGAGGACGGCGAGCGTCGCGACGGTGGCGAGGGAGCTGCGACACAGTTAGCTCAAGACCCTGCATCACCGCTCATCCTGAAACTCGAGGAAGAATTGAGATCCGAGCGGGATCGGCGCGAAGCAGCTGAAGGGAAGCTCGTGGGCGTCCAGGCGAAGTTCGATGAAATGCGCGTGGAGCTCGAGAGAGAGTCCGCAGAGTTCCGGCAACGAATCCAAAAAAACAACGAGCAGCGAATGCAGCAAGAGAAGGCCGACTTCCTCTCTTCTCTGCTGCCGATCCTCGACAATCTGAATCTCGCAGTGCAGGCCGCCGAGAACGACCCCGGCAGCGATGGCCTGCTGGTCGGCGTCAAAGGCACCGCGAGACTCTTCGAACAGGCATTGGTGTCCGTCGGTGCAGAGCCGATCGTCGCGATCGGCAACACATTCGATCCGGAACTGCACGAGGCGGTCGAACTTGTGGATTGTGCCAAGGAGGATGACGGGAAAGTCATTGGTGAATTCTCAAAGGGATACAAAGTGGGGGACAGGTTGCTGAGAGCAGCAAGGGTCCAGGTCGGAAAGGCCTCCTAGATTTTCGAAAGCAGTGTTTCATCAGGTACAGGCATCATAGGGTTTTGACTCGGGAAGGTTTCAATATGGCGGATATAGATGCATACAAGGATAAATTCAGCGAGAGCGGACGAAAGATTCTGGATTTCGCCCTCGAGGAATCGCGTCGGCGCGATCAGAACTACGTCTCTGTCGAGCACGTGGTCCATGCACTGACAATCGAAGAGGCGATGCTCTTCAACGACACGATGAGAGATCTCTCCATCGAACCTCTCGTCGTGAAGGGGCTTCTTGAAAAGCGTCTCGAGACCTGCCGTGAACATACCGGGCGCGGTTTCCGGATCGCACCCGAGACGACCGAGCTCTTCAAACGGGCCATGGATCGAGCGCGAGCGCAGGGGCGCCGAGTCATTGACGCGAGCGATATCTTCTACGTGCTCGCCAACGATGAGAAGAGCGTCTTGAACGAGATTCTCCAGAACGTCGGGGTTCCCGCGGAGGAAGTGGGAACCGCGGCTCGCACGAGGATCCACAAGGAAGAGAAGGAACAGGAACGCATCCGCCAGAAATACGAACTTCCCGCCACCCTCAAGACATTCGGCGTATCTCTCAACCGACTCGCCCGTGAAGACAAGATTCCGCCGACGATCGGACGCGAGAAGGAAATCCAGCAGATGATCGAGATCCTCTGTCACAGGGAGCGGTCCAATTCACCGATGCTCGTTGGCGAGCCGGGAGTAGGAAAGACCGCGGTGGTCGAAGGGCTCGCGAGACTCATCGAACTCGAACCCGAGAAGGTGCCCGCCCGACTCCGCGACTCGCACATCGTCCAACTCCAGATGGGTGGACTCGTAGCAGGCACGATGTTGCGCGGAATGTTCGAAGAAAGAATCAAAGGGATCATCGACGAGGTGAAGGAACGCGAGAACATGATCCTCTTCATCGACGAAGCGCACACGATGATGGGAGCCGGTGCGGCGATGGGAACATCGTCGGATGCGGCCAACATGTTCAAATCCGCTCTCGCGAGAGGAGAGCTGAGAATCATCGGTGCGACGACCGTCACGGAATTCAAGGAATACATCGCCGATGACGAGGCGCTTGCAAGACGGTTCCGCCAGGTCAAGGTCGAGGAACCATCGCTCGATGAGACGAGGGAGATCCTGCTCGGACTGCGACCGCGACTCGAGAAGAACTATTCAGTGACCATCTCGGATGAGGCCATCGACATGGCGCTCGAGATGTCGCCGAAGTACATCCGCAACCTGCACCTCCCCGACAAGGCGATCGGTTGGCTGGACACCGCATCGGTGAAGGTGGAGATCAGCGGAGTCGGTGACCACACGGTCAAGCCGGAACACGTGATCGATGTCATCTCACAGGAATCACGTATTCCGAAGGACATGATCTACCGCGACACCTCCGACCGTTTCTCGCAGATGGAGGAACTGCTCGGAAGCAGGGTAATCGGCCAGAAAGACGCCGTGCGTGCCGTCGCCGAGAGACTCAGGCTCAACAAGGGACCTCTAAAAGAAAACCATTACGCACCGGACGGAGTCCTTCTGTTCCTCGGACCGACCGGAGTCGGAAAGACCGAGCTCGCAAAGGCGGTCGCGCAATTCATGTTCGGTGACGAGAACAAGATGATCCGCATCGACATGAGCGAGTACGCCGAGGGCACCGTCGGCATCGAGAAATTGATCGGAATGCCGAGGGGAATCGTGGGTTCGGAGCGCGGAGGGATTCTCACCGAACAGCTCAGGGAGAATCCGTACACGGTACTGCTGCTCGACGAGGTCGAGAAGGCGAATCCCTATCTAATGAATCTCTTCCTCCAGGCGTTCGACGAAGGCTGGATGACCGATGGCCGCGGAAAGAAAGTCTATCTTTCGGACGCGATCGTCATCATGACCTCGAACCTCGGATCGGAGAACTTCAAGAAGTATGAGAAGCCGCTCGGATTCGGACAGAAGTCTCTCGGCGACGTACGTGAGATCAAAGGGGCCGTGATGAAGTCCGCGGAGCAGAGGTTCTCGCCGGAGTTCAGAAACCGTATCGATGAAATCGTGGTCTTCTCCCCGCTCACCATGGACGAGGTCCGCGAGATCGCGAAGCTCTACCTTGCGAAGCTCAAGAGGAACATGGAGAAGCAAGGAAAGTTCATCGAGGTCACCGATAAGGCCATCGATGCGTTGACAGAAAAGGGATACAGCCCCGCTTACGGAGCGAGATTCCTCAAACGTCACATCGATCAGACCGTGAAACTGCCGATCACGAATCAGTGGAAGCTGACCACGCAGTTCCTGATTGATGCGGAAAACGGAGAGGTGGTCGTGAAACCGAAGGACGCCTTCAGTCTCAACTAGAAAATGGAAAGGGCCACACGGCCCTTTTCCTTTCACAAGAATAATCGTGATTCGATTCTCAAAGACAATCTTTTCTCTTTTCCTGACAGCCGTTCTCCTCACATCGGTGAATGCACAAGAGCCTAGCTCCGAGGAACGAGCCGAAGCCGTTCTTGCCGCCGCTGTTAAGAAGATCGGCGGTGAGAGATTCATTGCGACAAGGAACGTGTTCCTCACCGGCAGAGTGAGTTCCATTCAAAAAGGGGTCACTGTCGCAAGCGAGTCATTGACGGCCCTCCTCTTCTATCCCTATCAGGACCGGGTCGAGACGAAGTCAGGAAAGGTGAAGGTAGTCCGCGTAAGCGGTGAGAGCTCAGGTTGGTATTTCGATGGGAACGTAGACGCGATCTTCGATATGGGTCCCGAGCAGTTCGCCCGGGTTGTCCGAGCGAGGCGCGGCAGCATGGACACTCTTCTTCGTGGATTTTGGAGAGGCAAGGCGAAACTCAGTTACGTCGGAAAACGAGAGGCTCTTCTCGGAAGGCGGAGCGATGCGGTGAGACTCACCTACGATGACGGGGAGGAGTTCGAATTCGAATTCGACCACGAGAATCTCCCGTTCAAGACCATCTCGCGATTCAAGGGCATCAATGATGAGATTCTCATCGAGGAGACCCGCTTCGCACAGTACATCGAACAGAACGGAATCCTATTTCCACTCGTGATAGACCGGCTGGTCAGTGGAAATCAGGTCTCACGCACGAATTACGACAGTTTCAAATTCGATGTCAGGTTTCCCGACTCGATATTCATCAAGCCTGTCGATATCAAGGTGTTCCGAAGAGATTTGAAATTCTAGACGTAGGTGTCGGGCTCGAAACGATCTGTCTCGTTTGTGACCTTTCCCTTCTCGTTTCCACAGAATTCCGACACCAGTTCCACAAAGAGTCCTGCGCGTTCCTCCTGCGGAAGGTGCCCGCAATCCTTGAATACGAAGAATCTCGAATTCAGTATCTCCTGATAAAGTTTCGCACCGTTCGCCAGCGGGACGATCTGGTCCTGGTCTCCCCAGACGATGAGGGTCGGTTGCTTTATCAGACCGAGATCCTTCTCGATGCGATTCGCACTCCATCCGCGCGAGGTCGCAACGACGGAATGATGGGCATCCGCGGCTCTGAGCGGCCTGTGGAATGCGGAGATCCTCTCCGGCGTGATCATGTCGTGATTCGCCGGTGCGAATATGGTCTTAAGCTTCGCTGTGATGTATGACCGCGAATCGAGGAGGAACGGCGTCACGATTTCAGCGATGGCAGGCATTGTGGCAAGTTGCATGAGCGGATGTTCGAGTTGATCGTCGTTGATGACGGCCGCCACAAGACCGAGCTTCTCGACTCTTTCGGGATAATCGAGTGCGAGCGTCGCAGCGACTGCTCCTCCGTACGAACTGCCGATCACCGTTGCACGTCCGATTCCGAGACGATCCATGAATCTCTCCACCATCCTCGCCTGGGCGTCGATGGTGTACTCGAACCACTTCGGTTTCTCCGAGAATCCGAAGCCCACCAGATCGATGGTGATAACGCGGTACCCCTCTTCAGCCAACCTCGGTGCACATATGCTCCATGCATGCGTCGATGCCGCGTAACCGTGGATCATTATGATCGTGGCGGCCGACTCCTCACCGAACTCCTGGAAATGGATGCGAATTCCGTCGATCTCGATGAAATCGGAACGGTCCGAGTTGGCGACCAATTGCCCAACATCGGACCATTTCACCGTCGAGGGTCTCGTCAGAAGCTTTATCGCGATTGCAGCGCCGATCGCGCCACCGGTGAGTAGTGCAATGTCCTTTTTCTTCATGGCCCGCTCCTGAAAGGATGTTAACCCAGAACTATCCTTGGTTGAACGCTTTTTTCCTGTCCATCGATGTCACCGATGGCGAGAAGCTCGCCCGATTCGGCGCAGATTCTGACCGTCTGACCGTCACCCAAAACGTCGGTCGCGATGCGCGAGGACATCCCGTTCAAAGTGGGTTTGATGCGGACATCAGGGATGGTGATGGCTTCGAGATGGTCGAGTGCGGCGGAGATTGGAATGAGATGTCCCTGTGTTCCTGATTCCTTCAACTGCTCGAGCGTGATTGCGTCTGCGAGTACGAACTTCCCTGCCCTGATACGTCTGAGCGCGACGAGATGTCCTGCGGTCCCAAGCTTTTTCGCGATGTCCTCGGCGAGCACCCTTATATAGGTGCCGGCGGAACAGGCGACTCTTATCGCGACTTCATTCCGATTGGTTCTTGGTGCCTCTATTCTGGAAATCGATGGGATGCTTATCTTGACCGCCTCGCGTTCTATTTCTTTTCCCTCTCTCGCGAGTTCGTAGAGTTTTTTTCCGTCGACCTTTTTCGCTGAGTACATCGGGGGAATCTGCGACGATTCTCCGATGAACGACCGGATGACCGACTCGAATTCCTCCTCAGAAACATCCAGGTCCATCTCCTCTCCTAGTTTCTCTCCAGTGAAATCGCCTGTGTCGGTGAAGTGTCCGAAACGAATCACCGCCTCGTACTCCTTCACGTCTTTGTCGAGGAACTGCGCGATGCGGGTCGCCTTGCCTACGAGAATCACCATCACACCCGTCGCGAATGGATCGAGCGTGCCGGTGTGACCGACCTTCTTCGTTCCGAGTATCCGACGACACCTCGCGACGACATCATGCGATGTCATCCCAGCGTCTTTGTCGATAATCAGGATTCCGTCTGCCACGCTCCGATTTTCGAGTCGGGACTTCTTATTTGCAAACGGGACAGTTAGAATCCATCCCTAGATGGCGTGGAAGAGGAAGAAGAAACCGCTCGAGGATGAGGAACGCAACGTCGCGGATCCCGTCCGTTCGCGAGAGAAGACGATGCACCGTGCGGTGAAGCTACTCGCGGCGAAACCACGCTCGGTCGCGGAACTGCGTGAACGTCTTCTTGAAAAACCGTGGACCAACGAAGAGATCGTCGACGAGGTTCTGAAGAAACTCGAGGACTACAAATATCTCGACGACGAGCAGTTCGCGAAATCCGCCGCCGAAGGCAAACTGCGAGAGAGTCCGGTTGGAAAACATCGACTCAGGCAATCACTCACCAATAAGAAACTCGACAAGGAAACAATCGACCAGGCGATCGAGACCGCGTTTGAGAACACGCCCGAAGGCGATGTGATCGATCGCGCGATCCGCAAACGCCTCCGCCTGAAAGGACGCCCTGAAACGCGAGAGGACGCAAAGAAGTTCTACGACTACCTCCTCCGACAGGGCTTCTCGTACGACCTGATCGCCTCGAAGATGCGCGAAGTCACGGCGGGTGCCTTCGACGAGGAATGATTCTGCGAGTATAGAAGGTCTGGAAGGTCTAGAAGGTCGAAAGAATGGCGAAGCGCTGGGAGCGTAGGCATCCTTGCCTGCGCTCCCAGGCCTGCCCTACCGCCCCACTGTCCCACTGCCTTACCGCGTCACCGCCCCACTGACTCTCACTGCCCCACTGATTCCCCGCTATGCTAGAATCTTGAGTTCGAAAAACGCTTATGACCGGACACGAGATCAGACAGAGATTCATCGAATATTTCGAGAAAAACGGCCACAAAACCGTGCATTCTTCGCCACTCCTCCCGGCGAACGACCCGACCCTGCTTTTCACAAACGCAGGGATGAACCAGTTCAAGGACGTCTTCACCGGGCAGGAGAAACGCGACTACACGCGGGCGGTATCTTCGCAGAAATGCATCCGAGCGGGCGGGAAACACAACGACCTCGACGAAGTCGGCAAGACCGCACGCCACCACACCTTCTTCGAGATGCTCGGCAACTTTTCATTCGGGGACTATTTCAAGGAGGACGCGATCAGGTTCTGTTGGGATTTTCTCGTGAATGAATTGAAGCTGGACCCGAACCGTCTCTGGTTCTCCGTGTTCGAAGGTGACGACGAAGTCCCCGCAGACGACGAGGCGAGAAAAATCTGGGAAAAGGTTGGTGTTAAACCGGAACGCATTCTCGGATTCGGACGCAAGGACAACTTCTGGCAGATGGGCGACACGGGACCGTGTGGTCCCTGTTCGGAAGTCCACTACTTCATGGGCGATGACCCGAGCGACCCGGAACAGAATCATGCTCGTTACGTGAACGGCGAAGGCGATACCACGATGGAGATCTGGAACCTCGTCTTCATGCAGTTCGAACGCAACGAAGTCGAGAATGGAAAGTTCACTCTCACGCCGCTTCCCGCTCCGTCGGTCGACACCGGGATGGGGCTTGAGAGGATAACCGCGGTACTTCAGAAGAAGACGACGAACTACCAGACGGATCTCATCCGTCCGATCATCGATTTCGCGGCAGGGCTTGCGGGGCTCGAATATGATTCGTGCTCTCCACAGCAGCAGTTCGCACTGAGAGTGCTCGCGGATCACTCACGTGCGACAGCGTTCGCGATCGCCGATGGGATCCTTCCCGGCAACGAAGGACGAAACTACGTGTTGCGCAAGATCATGCGTCGCGCGATCTATCACGGACGCGACCATCTCGGATTCAACACCCTCTTCTTCCACAAGGTATGCGGCTTCGTCGTCGACTCGATGCGTGTCGCGTTCCCCGAACTCGAGACGCAACGCGGATTCATCGACAAGATGGTCCGACTCGAGGAAGAGCGCTTCGGAAACACGATGACCGTCGGTCTGCAGAAGCTGGATGAATATTTCTCAAAGAATTCTGACGCGGATTTCATAGAATTCGCAAAACTCTACGACACGTTCGGAACACCGCGTGATCTCATCAGAGTCAAACTCGAGGAACGCGGAATCCACATCGATGAAGACGAGTTCAACGAGAAATTCGACGCGGGCGTGCAAGAGCTTCAGCGACAGAGCGGAATCGGTAAGACGCAGCGTGCGGAGAAGATTAATCCGATCTACCAGGAAGTGCTCGACAAGGTCGGCGCGTCCGTTTTCCACGGATACGAGACTACGATCTGGGACGATGCGACGGTGATCGCAATCTTCACCGGTGATACGCAGGTCGATTCCATCAAGGAAGGCGATGAAGGCCTGGTTGTCCTCGACCACACCCCTTTCTATGCGGAATCCGGTGGTCAGGTTGGAGATTCCGGCGTGATGGTGAATTCGGATGCGACACTGAATGTGATCGATACGTTCGCTCCGCACACGGGACTCATCATCCACAAATCGAAAGTGACGCGTGGCGCACTCACAGTCGGAGACAGGGTTTCCGCGCAGGTCGATGAGGCTAGACGCGACGCGACGCGACGGAATCACACCGCGACGCACCTGGTGCACGCGGCGCTGAAAGAGGTTCTAGGAACTCACGTGAAGCAGGCGGGATCGGTCGTGGCACCGAATTATCTGAGATTCGACTTCACGCACTATCAACCGCTTTCAAGTGCGGAACTTAATGAAATCGAGGACCTGGTCAACCGCCACATATTGAGGAACGATCAGGTCAACACGGACTTGATGGCTCTCGAGGACGCGATGCGCGCAGGCGCCGTCGCTCTCTTCGGAGAGAAATACGGAGCGCATGTCCGGGTGCTCTCGGTCGGAGGCGGTGAGTTCTCGCGCGAACTCTGCGGTGGAACCCACGTGAAGGCGACGGGCGACATCGGTTCGTTCAAAATCACGTCTGATGAGGCGATCGCCTCCGGTGTGAGAAGAATCAGAGCGATCACGGGCGTCGACGCTTTTGAGAGATTCCGAGAGGACGAAAGACTCATCGATGCTTCACTCGGAGTACTGAAGACACAGCGGGATCAACTTCCAAACGCAATCGAGAAACTTCAGGAGGAACTGAAGAAGACCCGTCGCGAAATTGAGGATTTGAAACTAAAGATCGCCACCGGTGCGATTGGCGGCAGCGGCGGCGCAGATGAGGAAGCCCGCGATGCCGGAGACGTGAAGGTGATTGCGAAGATCGTCGACGGTCTCGACAAAGGCGGAATGAGGAATCTGTCCGACACGCTTCTCGGAAAGCTGAAGTCCGGCGTCGCCATCGTCGCGAAGAGCGAGGAAGGAAAGGTCTCGTTCATCGTGCGTGTGTCCGACGACCTCACCTCGAGGGTCTCTGCAGGAAAGATCGTGCAGGAGATCGCGCCTGTCGTCGGTGGTCGCGGAGGCGGCAAGCCCGATATGGCCGAAGGTGGCGGAACCGAGCCAGATAAACTTCAGGATGCGATCGAGGCGAGTTATTCGGTCATCGAGAAAATGGCTGGATAGCCCGTTTTTACTGAACCTTGCCGAGTTTTCATGAGACCGTTGAGTATTTGCTCAGCGGTCTCGTAGAATATGACGCGACCAACGCCCGCGAACAAAGGAGTCCCTTTCATGAACTCGCAGCTTCCCTTCGACGACCTCAAGGAAATCATCTCGTTCAATCCCGCGACGGGAGAGGAAATCGGTCATGCGCAAAACAGTTCTACCGCGCGTGTCCGTGATGCCGTAGGACGTTCCCGCGAAGTCTTCAAGAAATGGAAGACCACTTCCTTCGAGGAGCGAGGCGCCATTGTGATGCGGGCGCGCGAAGTCATCCTTGCGGAGATGGACGACATCGCACAACTGATTTCAGACGAAGTCGGCAAGCCGTTTGCGGAAGCGATATCGACAGAGCTCGTTCCTGCGCTCGACCTGATGCAGTACTTCGCAAAGAACGCGAAGAAACTCCTGAAGCCTGAAAAGATCGGCATCGGCCTCACAGCGTTGATGGGAAGGTCGTCGACACTCGTGCATCATCCACTCGGGGTCATCGGAATAATCTCTCCATGGAATTATCCGTTCAACATACCGCTCGGAGAGGTCACGATGGCCCTGATGGCGGGAAACACCGTCGTACTCAAACCGAGTGAACTGACGCCGCTCATCGGACTCAAAATCGGAGAGGTGTTCAAGAAGGCCGGACTTCCTGATGACGTTCTCCAGATCATGACGGGTGACGGAGCCGCAGGTGCCGCATTGGTGGAGGTCGGTCCCGACAAGATCATGTTCACCGGAAGTGTCGCGACCGGAAAGAAAGTAGCAGAGGCCTGTGCGAAGAATCTGATTCCGTACGTGCTCGAACTCGGCGGAAAGGATCCGATGATCGTCCTCGAGGATGCGAATCTCGAACTCGCCGCTGATGCGGCTGTCTGGGGTGCGTTCTGCAACTCAGGACAGACGTGCGCATCCGTCGAGAGGCTCTATGTACACGAGAGCATCGCGGAACAGTTCATCCAAATGGTCGTCGAGCGCACCAAGCGTCTCAGACAGGGGCTCGGATCGGATTACTCGACGGATATCGGATCGATGATCAGTGAGGACCAACTGGCGATCGTCGAGGATCACGTTAAGAGTTTCGAGCGCGAGGGCGCGAAGATTCTCACCGGCGGAAGAAGGAATCCTGCGTTCACGGGGATATTCTTCGAGCCGACAATAATCACCGGCGTCACGAATACGATGCGCGGGATGAGGGAGGAGACCTTCGGCCCGACGCTGCCAATCGCCACGTTCTCAACGGAGGAAGAGGCAATCAGGCTCGCAAACGACAGCGACTTCGGTCTGACCGCGAGCGTCTGGACCTCGGATATCGGGAGAGGAAAGCGCGTGGCGGAGAGAATCGAGGCGGCGACGGTGACCGTGAATGAAGTTCTCTACACGCACGGAATCGCTCAGACTCCGTGGGCGGGATTCAAGAACTCCGGGGTCGGAAGAACACACGGCGCTTCAGGTCTCAAGGAACTTGTCGCGACGCAGCACATCCACGTCAACAACTTCCCATTCATCCCGAATGTCTGGTGGCTCCCCTATTCCCCGAAGGCGGTCGCTACATTCAAGGCGCTGGCGAGATATTTCACCTCGGGTTCGTTGCTCAAATCAGGGCTGGTGATGCCGACCCTCATCTCCCGAATCCTCGAGATGAAGAAGAAATCGGACAAGTGATCATCCTATGTGATGTAGGTCGTCGCCACCGACGACGATACCTCCGGCATCATCACTGTCCACGTTTCCGTGCGCGGCAGGCTCGCTTGAGAACAATATCTTTATCAAGGGTGGGGCGATCAAGGTTGTGGCGATCGCCATGAAAAGGACTGAAGCGAAGAACCTCGGTTCGATGATACCCATTCCGAAACCTATCTGAGCGACGACGATTCCAACCTCACCTCGTGGAATCATGCCGACTCCCACCTGCGAAGCCCTGCGCCATCCCAATCCATAGGACGCAATCGAACAACCGATGTATTTGGTCAACACCGCAGCCCCCGTGATGACCAAAGCAAGCACAATGACTGACCACTCTTGGAACAAGGTGACGTCAAGTTGCATCCCGATGTTCACCAGGAAGAACGGAACGAGGAATTCGGTTATGCCGCTGGTGAGGGTGTGTGTCTTGCGGTCGTGCTCCGTCGCCTCCGATAGAGCCATACCCGCTAAAAAAGCACCGATGATTGCCGCGACTCCGACATAGGAGGCCGCGAATGACAATCCGAGGCACAGGATGATTCCGAGATTGAAGACCGGATTTCCTATCTTCATCTTCCCGATGAACCTTGCCACACGACCCATCACGATCGCACCAAGCACAGCGACGACGATGGTGAAGACCGAAGCCATTCCGGCGAGTTCCGCAAGACCGACATAATCAACATTGCCCTTACCCATTCCTGAAACGACTGAGAGTATGAGCAGGCCGAGGATGTCATCGATCACTGCGGCTCCGAGAATGATTCTTGCGGTCGGTGCATCGAGAAGCCCCATTCCACCCAGAACCCTGGCTGTGATTCCGACCGAGGTCGCGACGAGCGCCGCGCCGATGAACATCGCCTCGATCTTCGATCCGTCCCAGGCCAAGGCGATGAGGAAACCGGCGACGAATGGAACTATCACCCCGAGAACAGCAACGATGAAAGCGCGGCCTCCGACAGCAAGGATCGCCTGAGGTTTCGTCTCAAGTCCCACATTGAAAAGAAGAAACACGACACCGATTTCAGCCAATATCGGAATCAGGTGCCCACTGCCGAGAAACTCCGGATTGATGAGTGCGAGGGCGCTCGGGCCGATGATGACGCCTGCGAGGATTTCTCCCACGACCGCGGGCTGCTTGATTCTTTCGAATATCTCACCGAGCAACTTCGCGCTGAACAGGACTATTGCTAGCGCGACAAGAATCTCGGCACTTCCACCGGCTGAAAAAAATAAAAAAGGCATCAATGCCCTCCGCGGGAATGGAGTAGAAAAGCGGACGAATCATAAACAAGTCTCAGGCAGTGAGCAATCGACGATGCAATGCCCTTGGATGTAATCCTGATCGCGATGAGGTCGCGAGTTCGAGTCATCATTTCGCAGTGGCGATTTAGTGGGGAAAACCATCCGAAACCCCGCAATATGGGCTTTTCTTGCCTTTTCTTTTTCAGAAATTATAATTAGGGACTTCGGCTGGGTAGCTCAGATGGTTAGAGCGTGGGATTCATAACCCCAAGGTCGGGAGTTCGATCCTCCCCCCCGCCACCATATTTTTAGGGCATCGGAAGCAATCCGCTCCGATGCCTTTTTCTTTTTGCGTGCGAAATCATCTCGATTTGGAGGAATTCATTCAGGGGAGAACCACCTTTCGTTGCATGAGCCAGTCGATTTGGGGGTCATCACCGAATGGGAAGATGTGCTCGCCGCATCTCTCGAATCCGAAGCTGCGGTAGAAGTCGATTGCGCGGAAGTTCCTCTCGTAGACCCCGAGCCACACCGTATCGTGACCGTATCCCTCTGCGAATTCGAGGCAGTTGATCATCATCGCCTTGCCGACCCCCTTACCGATGAAATCCTCCATCATATATAGACTGCAGATCTCGATCGGGTCATTGCCGGTGACGGTTTCCTTGTGACAATGCCTTCTCACCTTCGCGTAGCCCGCTGACCGATCGCCGGCTTCCGCTATGAAATATGTGACATTCGGGTCGCGGAATTCACTCGTCACTCTATCGTGATTGAAGTATTCATCGATGACCTTGTTGACATCGTCGAGGGAGTTTTCGGGATATTTCGAAAACGCGTCATAGAACGTCGTTCTGGCAAGGCGCACGATCTCATCGATGTCGTCTGCGGTCGCAGTTCTGATCCGGAGGTCACTCATGGAAAAGTTATAAATCATTCGCAACGGATTTAGTTAATCGAGTAATCAGTGGGGCAGTCGGACAGAAAGAATCAGTAGTCGGTGGTCAGTTGGATTGGCGGAGCGTCGGGAACGCTCCGCCCTGCCCTACCGCCCTGCCAACCTTATGTCCCACTGCCCCACATATTCCTCAACTTGAAACCCACGTATGCGACCGCTAAAGATATAAACATGATTCGACATGCATTTGGTTTCATCGGGATGCTCTTGGCCCTCGTTTCCTTCACCGACACCATGCTCGGACAGAAGATCGCTGAAACATCTCTTCAGATATCGGTCAAAGAAGTGAAGACGAATCGGCCGATCGCCGGGGCGACGGTAAAGGTCAACGGCTTCGATCTGTCCGCGACTTCTGACGAGGGGGGAAAAGTGAGACTTGCCGATCCTCCGAACGGGAAACAGAAGTTGGTGATAAACGCCGATGGCTATCAGGGGGTCGAGTTGATGGTTGAACTTCCGCTTCCGGACGGACAGATATTGGCCGTTCTCCTGAAACCGACGGAACTCGGGGAAATCGATGAAGAGGTGATCGTCATCTCCACGACACGCACCGATTCGTCAATCGATGATGTTCCAACCCGGATCGAAGTCGTCGATGAAGAAGGTATCGATGAGAAACTCATCATGCGTCCGACGAACGTTTCGATGCTTCTCAATGAGAGCACCGGTATCAGGGTTCAACAGACATCAGCCACATCCTTCACCCAAGACATACGAATCCAGGGACTTGATGGAAGATACACGCAGATTCTCAAGGACGGATTTCCTTCATTCGGTGGCTTCTCTGCAAGCCTGAGCGTCCTCGACATCCCGCCTCTCGATCTGAAACAGGTCGAGATAATCAAAGGAGCTTCCTCGACCTTTTATGGGGGCGGTGCAATTGCGGGAGTGGTGAACTTCATCAGCAAGAAGCCGGAAGGGCGTCCGGTGACCTCCCTGCTCTTCAATCAGACATCAGCTCTCGGAACGGACTTCTCCGTCTTCAACACCAGGAGATTCGACCGAATCGGATATTCGCTCTTCGGATCGATCAACTACCAACGCGAATACGATGCGGACGAGGACGATTTCACGGAACTTCCAAGAGCTAAATCATTCACATTGAATCCACGTGCGTTCATCTATCTCGACGGAGGAGCGCAGATGGTGATCGGTAACTCCATTTCATACCAGGACCGAGAGGGTGGTGACATCCTTTTCATCAAAGGGGGCGGTTCATCGATCAATCAATACTTCGAGAGGAATCGAACCGTCCGAAACATCTCGACATTCCAATACAGCCGGGAGTTCGAGGACGCACGCAAGCTAGTCGTGAAACAGAGTGTGGCCTTCTTCACACGCGAGCTTGGAACTCCGGGATACGAATTCAGTGGACGACAGTTCAATTCATACAGCGATGTCTCATATCGGGCTCCGGTCGGAAGACATTCTCTGATCATCGGAATCAACGCGATGATCGACCGTTTCAAGGAGGCCAATGAGACGGTCGGACTGTTCCGACGGGATGAACGCAATGTGATGGTCGGCGCCTATATCCAAGACAACTTCGATATCAGCGACAGGCTTTCGGTCGAAGCCGGATTCAGATTGGATGGATCGAAGGACCACGGCGCATTCGCGCTTCCGCGCGTCTCCGCACTTTTCAGAATCAACGAACGTTTGAGCAGCCGGGTCGGATTCGGGTTCGGTTACAAGACCCCCAGTATCTTCACCGAGGCAGCAGAGTCCCGACTGTTTCGGAACGTCCGCCCGATCGGAAGCGCCCTCAAGGCGGAAAAGAGCAAAGGTGGAACCACCGATCTGAACTATCGCGGTCAGATAGGGGACGCAATCACATACTCAATCAATCAGATGTTCTTCTATACCGAGATAACGGACCCTCTCGTATTGGACGATGGTCCATCGATAGGGGGATCCGTAGGCTTCACAAACGCGGCAGGCAGGGTCAGGACTCGGGGAGCCGAGACGAACCTCAGAGTTTCATATGACATGCTGAAGATATTCGCGGGCTACACGTTCACGGATGCGAAGGCGGATCATCTCGTCAGCAACAAGACCCTTCCACTCACGCCACGCGGTCGCCTGAACTCCGCTCTGATGCTCGAGCGGGAGGACGATTTCAAACTGGGAGTCGAGATCTATTACACAAGTCGTCAACTCCTTTCGACCGGAGAGAAAGCGAGATCTTTTTGGGTTGCGGGACTGTACGGAGAGAAGACCTTCGGTAGGTTCAGTCTCTTTGCCAACGCTGAGAACATTACCGACACCCGTCAGAGTCGCTTCGGTCCGGTGGTCTTCCCCCCTCGGGAAAATCCGACATTCGCGGAAATTTACACCCATACTGAAGGGCGCATTTTCAACAGTGGAATTAAGATTCGGCTGTGATGGATTCGGCTGTCGATGATCCATAATTCACGGTAAATTAAAGACGAATTAATATTTTCTAAACACTGCAGGAATAAATTCCCTGTAGATGCGAATCGCACACTCCAACCATCGAGACGAAACCCATCCCAACGAAAACCCGATGATCCTTGCGTCGGATTCACGATATGAAGCCAGATTTGCGGAGACGAAAGAGGAGGAACTGGCAGTCCTTCGCCTGAGATACGAAGTCTTCTCCGTGGAATTGGCAGGAAAGGAACCCGATGATGATTCGATTGAATCAGACGAATTCGATGAAAGCAGCAAACATCTGGTGGTCATCGAAAAGTCTTCTAGGCGAACAGTGGGAACCTATCGAGTCAACTCGATAGAAACCATTGATGATATCTCCAAGCTTTACTCCTTCGGAGAATTCACACTTGAAGATCTCCCGGGTGATATTGTCACCAATGGCATCGAAATCGGTCGAGCATGCATCGCGCGAGACCATCGAAACTCGAAAGTCCTATTTCTTCTTTGGAAGGCATTGGCGACCCACCTCATCAGAAGCAGAAAGAGATATTTTTTTGGATGCTGTTCGATTTTCACGAGAGATCGTCAGGTTGCAGAACTCGCGTATCGCCAACTTGCACGAAATGGGAGTTTTGACGAGAGAATCAGACTCGAGCCGAGACGTAACGGTCTTTACAAGACCGAACCGACGGGTTTTGACGATGCGGATTTGAAGCTTCCCAGTCTGTTCGAGCTCTATCTGAAACTCGGGGCAAAGGCATGTGGACCTCCCACGATCGATCATGAATTCGGAACCGTTGATTTCTTCGTTATATGTGACTCCCACTCCGTAACCGACAGATACCGAACCATGTTTTTCTCAGAAACCGTCTCGGGGGTCGTCACTCCGTGAGGTCTTGAGACGGTGGAACTCTTTGTCCTTGTCTAGCCCCCCGACAACGGGGGCCTTTTTTGTTTGCAAAAGGGTTTAACAGCAGTTTATCTTTCCCACATGATCCGCTTCATTCTTGCCTTGTCTCTAACTATGTCAGGTCTGACCGGTCTATTCGCACAACAATCCCCGCGATCCTTATCGAAACATTGGGAGAAAGATAGAATCTCACGGATTTCGCCATCGAACGTCCGTCACAGAGACCTCAAGGCCTACCTCGAGGAACTAAAGGCCATGGGTCTCGAGATAAAAGAGGTCGGACGCAGCTATGCGGATCGCGAGATCTATCAAATCGAATGGGGTACGGGTCCGAAGAGGATCTTCATGTGGTCGCAGATGCATGGCGACGAGCCGACCGCGACTTCGGCTTTGGTGGATATGTTCGCGTTCCTGCAAAAGAACAGGAATCTGGCGTGGGTGAAGAAGCTCTCCGCATCGATGACGATTCGAGGGCTTCCGATGCTGAATCCTGACGGAACGGAATTCTTTCAGCGAAGAAATCTTCAGGGTATCGACATCAACAGAGATGCTGTTGGACTCAAGACCCCCGAAGGCAGGCTCCTCAAGAAACTCCGGGACGAATGGAAACCTGAAATCGGATTCAATCTCCATAACCAAGGACAATTGACGACTGCTGGTGATGCGCCTAGACAGGCTGCAATCTCGCTTCTCGCCGTCCTCGGCGATCCTAAGGGCGTGAGTACCCCGGGATTCGAACGCAACAAACGCCTGATCAGCGCGATGACTTTGGCAGTCAACGAATTCATTCCCGGATATGTCGGCAGGTACGACGACACCTACAACGATCTCGCGTTCGGAGACAAGTTCTCCGCATGGGGGACGCCGGTCATCCTCATTGAGGCGGGAGGGCTTCACGGACAGGACGAGTTCTACCTCGTCATGCTGAACTTCGTGATGTATCTGACCGCGCTGGAAGTAATCGCCGACGACTCACACACCAAGTACGATCCTGAACTCTACCTTTCTCTGCCTTTGAACGAAAGTGGGCGGTTGATGCACTTCATCTTCAGAAATGCGAACATTGTTTCTCCCGAATCCGGAGGCGGTACGAAGGTTGTGGACATCGGCATAAACTTCGAGAGAAGACGCGCCGAGCTGACCGGGCCGACCATCATTCGAGATGTGGGACCGCTGACGGGACGCGATGGCTTGGTCGAGTATGACATGTCGGATTTCAACGTCATTCACAGATTCGGCCGAGTGCGGACCGGAGACTCAGGTGAACTCCTTTTCTTCAGGAAGGACCGAAACATCGACTGGACGCAGCCGAATCTCGAATACACAGCGGCTCCCGATGCGGTTTTCTCTCTGGGAGCCTGGTTCATCGGCGAGAACCTCATGAAATCGAAGGACATCACCCCCAAACGTTGAGATAAATCAGATATAATCCCCGTTTCATGGACTGCTATGCTCTCCGTACTGAAGATAAAGAACATAGCGCTCATCACCGATCTGCAGATCGAGTTCGGGGGTGGGCTGAACCTTCTCACCGGTGAGACCGGTTCCGGGAAGTCGATTGTCGTCGACAGTCTCGGTGCCATCACCGGTGACCGGGTATCCTCGGATTTAATCAAGGAAGGCGCTGAACTCGGTCTCATCGAGGGGATCTTCAGCGTGAGACTCACCGAAAAGATCCGCGAACTCTTCGATGAAAGCGGACTCGAAATCGATGACGGCGAGTTCGTTGAGATCATCATCAAGCGCGAGATATCCGCCACGGGGAAGAATCGCATATTCATCAACAACCAATCCGCCACACAGTCTCTTCTGAAAAGACTCGGCCTCTTGCTAGTCGACATTCACGGACAGGGTGAGCAGGCCGCAATCTACTCGTCGGCGAATCATCTGCCGATATTCGACTCTCATCTGGGGAACGGGCGATTGATCGCCGAGGCCTCATCGCGATTCGAGAACGTGTCCGGAATACAAAGAGAATTGGCTCAACTGGAGAGTGATGAGAACCAGAAACTTCAGCTTCACGATGTTCTGAGATTTCAGGTCGATGAGATCGAGAAGGTCGGGCCCGCTATCGGAGAAGAGGAGATTCTCGAGGAGGAAAGACGCCGACTCAACAACATCGAGAAACTCACCTCACTCGGTGATGAGGGCTACCGGATACTCTACGAGAATGAGGAGTCAGTCGTTGCGAATCTGGACAGGGTCGTGAAAAAGATCGATGAATTGAAGGAATTCGATTCATCATTCTCGGGCTATTCCGAGGGACTGAATTCGGCACAGGCGGTTCTGTCCGATCTCGCATTCGCGCTTCGTGATTTCAAAGGGTCACTCGAGTTCTCTCCGGAGAGGCTGACCGAGATCGAATCGCGACTGGCCGAGGTCTCCAGATTGAAGAAGAAATACGGAGGGACGGTCGAGGCGGTGCTGGGGCACCTCTCCGACTGCAAAGAGAGGCTCCTCAATATGGAGTCTTCGGAGCTTCGAAGAGGCGAGCTCCAAAAGAAACTCGAGAAAGCGAAACAGGATTTCCTGCTTATCGCTGACGAACTCCACCTGAACCGGGAAAGCCGGGGTGCCGACTTCGCAAAATCAATCGAAAAGGAATTGAAGGATGTCGCTCTCGAGAAAGCCCGCTTCGAGGTCCGTCTCGACGGCGATCGTGATGATCCCTCTTGCTATTCTGATACCGGGTACGATTCCGCTGAGTTCTTTTTTTCAGCGAATCCCGGGGAATCGCCGAGGCCCTTGGTCAAAGTCGCCTCCGGCGGGGAGGCTTCCCGACTGATGCTGACACTGAAGGCGGCGGGAATCTCTGATTCAGAGGACAAGGCGGTGGTGTTCGATGAGATCGACACAGGAATCAGCGGACGCGTCGCCGAGGCCGTGGGGAAGAAACTGAAACGACTCGCTGACAATCAGCAGGTTCTCTGCGTGACCCATCAACCGCAGGTCGCAGCACTCGCAGATCACCATCTTCTGATAGACAAGACCGTGATCAAGGGTCGAACCGAGGTATCAGTGAAGGCTTTAGATGAACAACAGCGAATCGAAGAGATCGCCCGCATGATAGCAGGAGAGAAAATCACGGATTCCGCACTCGAACATGCGAGAGAGTTGATATCCGCCGGGAAATGATTCTATGCAAGTCCTCGCCGAAGTGACCCGTGGCAAAGCGGTGGAGTCATTCCACCATGGATTCCTCTACATCGAAGATGGAAAGGGGGCGGAGGTTCTCAGCATCGGAGACCCTGAGTTCAAGACCTTCATCAGATCCGCAGCGAAGCCTTTCCAGGCACTGCCGTTCATATTGAACGGTGGGACCGAACGATTCGGATTCACCGAGGACGAAATCGCCCTCTCGTGTGCATCCCATGCCGGCGAGAAGATTCACGTGAAGACTGCGGAGAGGATGCTTTCCAAGCTCGGACTGGCTGAATCCAGTCTGAAATGCGGCACGCACTTTCCCTTCGACGAGAGAAGCAGTGCCGAGATGTACCGGACCGGCGAGAAACCTTCGCAACTGCACAACAATTGTTCGGGAAAGCACGCGACGATGCTCGGACAGGCGCTGATGATCGGTGCGGAGATCAGCGGTTATCTTGATCCCGCCCATCCGGTTCAACAAGCGATTCTGGGCATCGTGGCGACTTTCACCGACGACAGGTCGGATGATATCGAGATCGCAACCGACGGATGCTCGGCACCGAACTATCTTCTGAGCATGAGATCGATGGCTCGCTCCTATGTCAGGCTCGTCTCACCCCCCGAGTCTTTCACCGATGAATTGAAACACGCCTGCGGAATCATCACCCAAGCGATGTATTCCAATCCCCTGCTCGTCGCCGGTACCGGAAGATTGGACACGGTCCTCATGGCTTCTGCCACCGACAATCTGTTGATCAGCAAAATCGGGGCGGAGGGCGTTTGGCTTTGCGGAATCGCCCCCTGCGAGCGGTGGCCCCAGGGTTTGGGAATCTCTATGAAGATTGCTGATGGTGACGATCGTCGCGCGAGATCCGTGGTCGCCATCGAACTGCTGAAGGCATTGGGGATGATAGAAGACTCGGCTCTGTGCGAGATGTCCCCCGCACCTGTGTCCACGCGATTCGGGCAGAGGGTCGGCGAGGTACGCAGCATACTGCGGTTTTCATTCTGACGGTCGGAGTTTGTAACTTCGGTCTCATTCCTTAGAATCAAGTCATGGCTTCAAACGACTCCAACGAACCACCGAAACTGAGAATCAATCCGGAAGGCGTTCCGGATGTCGGTTCGATCGCGGATCTTCTTGAATGGTTCCTCCAGAGAGACCAACGTGTCGGCATGATTCGCCACCCACATGTCGAGGAGCTCTTTCAGTGGAAGAAGCGTGATGATGAATCTCACGGCCAAGAACGTGCACCCTTCGAAAATGCGGAGGCGAGATTCGCAATCGGGGCGATTCAGGCTCTGATGGAACACACCGACGAGCTCTCGCTCCAGCAATGGATGACTAATCTTCTTCAGGCTTTGGGAGAGGCCAAGGAAACCAACGAGGACTTCGTTGCGAAGTACGCTCTGGACACATCCAGATCCCATGTGGAAGAAGCGCAGAAGCTGCCTACCAACACGGAGAGAAGGCTCTTCTTGACCAGCTCCTGGCTCGAAGCGCTGTGCACAGCCGAGGTGCGGTTCTTGGGTTGGGTCTATCAGGAGTTGTATGGGCGCCCGTTTCAACCTCTCACCGAGGCCCCCGATTCGGACTCCGTTTCCTGATTCGCACTCATTTTCATAAGTTATTTGCCCATAAGATTTAGGAGGGCGATCTTGGGCAGAAACTCCTTGACATCACTGCTTCGGACCCATACCATCGACGGTGCTGTATCAAGAAATCCATCAGGAGAGTCTCCCACAGAGGTCGTATGATCAAACTCGACATAGTGAATCGAGTAGCTGAAAAGACCGGTGTCCCGAAGCAGAAGGCTGAGCAGGTCGTAGATTCGCTCTTCAATGCGATGAAGGAAGCGCTCGCAGAGGGTAAGCGAATCGAACTCAGAGGGTTCGGGGTCTTCTTGGTAAAAGACAGAAAGAAAGGCGTTGGCCGAAATCCGAGAACGGGGAAGGAAGTTCCGATTCCCTCAGGCAAGACCATCAGGTTCAAGCCAGGAAAAGATCTTCAGAGCTGACATTTCTGAAAACGCTGTAGCTTCAAATGAATCGTAGGTCCCGCTCTCGCGAGGCTTACGATTTTTCAATTTCATGTCGGAGCAAAACACTAACATCGATTACATGGTGACAAGAGATGGGTTTCGTCCTTCACTCGGGACCTGGTTGAGACATATCCTTCTTCTCGCAATCACATTTGTGACCTCAACCGTTGCCGGCGTGTTGGAACCGTTTGGCCGATTGCGAATCCTCCCCGAATTGGATTACATGCCTGACACGGGTCTGGTCGATCTTCTCATGGCCCTGCCATTCATGTACGTGAACATGCTCTGGAACACGTTTCTCACACTCGCCACCGATCCGGTGATTCTGTCGGAGGGACTGAGTTTCTCCCTGCCCCTCCTCTTCATCCTCGTCAGTCACGAGATGGGACACTACATCATGTGCAGGCGGTACGGCGTAGTCGCAACGCTTCCCTTCTTTCTCCCCGTTCCACCCTTGATCGGACCCGCGGGAACTTTCGGAGCATTCATCAAGATAAAGTCTCCCCTTCCTTCAAGGAAGTCGGCGTTCGATATCGGGGTGGCAGGTCCGATTGCGGGTTTTCTCGCAATCATTCCCGTGTCTGTTTTGGGACTGCTCACAATGGAAAGGGTGCCCGCGGAATATGAGGCGTTCGCCTACGGAGGACTCTATTTCTCAGATCCACTTCTTACACATCTTATCGGAGCGGCACTCGGTGTCGACCCGGGTGCGGGCTTCATGAATCCCCTTCTTGCCGCCGCATGGCTTGGACTGTTGGTGACAAGCCTCAATCTCATTCCTTCCGGACAATTGGATGGCGGTCATGCTGTCTACTCCGTGTTTGGAACGCGGGTTCATTACTGGACCGGCAGGATCGCGTTCGGAATCATGGTGATTTTTTCGGTGATCGGCTGGTTTCTATACTCTGTCCCCGGAGCCATTCTCTTCACTCTGCTGTTGGGTTTCATGATGAGGGTCAGGCACCCGCGTCCACTAGATGATTCCCCTCTCGATTCGGGAAGACTTGTCGTCGCGTTTCTGACCCTTCTGGTGTTTCTTCTGTCCTTCACACCATTCCCAATAAAAATGGGGGGAATATGAACATGTCCGATGGTATGGTTCCCGCAAGTAGAGTTGTTCAAATTTGAATTTCTTTGTGCTAATCTGACGCCGTTTTATGCCTTTCGTAGAGTGTCCAAATTGCGGTATCGAATCCGAGTACAACGGAAACGAATTCAGACCGTTCTGTTCCGAAAGGTGCAAATTGATCGATTTCGGTGCCTGGACAGAAGAGGAATACTCTCTTCCCGCCGAACCCTCGGAACTCACCGAAGAGGAGATCGATGCACTTGAGAAATCTTTGAACGAGAAGGATTCATGATGCACACTGCCACGCTACTCGATATGACAGGATTCCTCGCCGGATCCACGACTGCCATCACAATGGCCATCGGATTCTTCCTGGTCCTGATGCTGATCGCCGTCATCGCGCTGAAGATACTTGCAAAGACGGTGAAAGCCGCGGTTAGGATGTTCGTCTTTTTCCTCATTCTCGCGATCGCGATCATCGGTGCGGGCGTGTTGATGGTGAAGCATTCGGGACCTGACGAGCCTCCTGTCTCGAAACCGACTGCAAACAAAAAACGCCGCTGATGCGGCGTTCCTTTTCGGTCATCTGAAATCTAACTGTTCTGGTCCCACATCTTCTCTTTCTTGAATCTCTTCAAGACCATGTCTCTGCGGATCTTCGGCAGATGGTCGATGAACAGTTTTCCATCGCAGTGATCGGTCTCGTGGAGAAAACATCTGGCCGCATAGCCTTCGGCTTCGTGCTCGAACCATTCGCCCTTCAGGTTCTGGGCCTTCAAGCGGACCTTCTCCGCACGGGTCAGCACGGCAGGCACCTTTCCAACCGATAGACATCCTTCGTGACCTGTCTGCTCCCCTTCCGTATGCACTATCTCAGGATTGGCGGCTACCAGCTTTACCCCTTCACAGTCCATGACGAACAGTCTGAGGTTCAGCCCGATCTGCGGAGCCGCAAGACCGACGCCCTCTTCTTCGTACATGGTATCGAACATGTCCTGACAGAGTCGTTCCAAATCGGCATCGAAATTCGACACCGGCTTTCCGACTCTTCCTAGAACCTCAGCGGGATACTCTGTCACTTTTCTAGCGGACATGGCTCAATCAACGGGGTATACGACCCGATCTTGATGAACGGGTGAAATCCTTCTTCGCGAAGAATCCTTTCTCCTCGCGCTCAAGACACTTCCAACAGATATTGCGAGGCTCATTGGTCGCACTGAAGAATATGTTGTAGTGCGTCACTTCTTCATCGCACATAGAACAACGAACCACCGGCTTCTCTCGTTTCTTGGGATCGTATGAATCAATCATGATGTTTCACTTTGGACCGACAGAGATACAGTTTAGTGTGTGTCCGAACTGTTTTTCAATTCATCTCGAAACCATCGTGATTCCTGGATTTCCTGGCCGACGTTCCGACTTGCTACACTTCTTTCGGATGGATCGACATCGAAATGAAGTCAAAGTTTTCTCTATTTCCACTTTTATTCGCCCTGCTCTCACTTTCCACCGACATGGCGGGACAGGAATCGACTTCCATCTCCATCCGAGCGGTTGATTCACAAGGTGCTGGGATATCCGCCGATTCGTTGCGGATATCTAAGGGGTCCTCCCGAGTGGAGTGCTCTCCTGAATTCGATGGCCTCTCCTGCAGAGGTGAGTTCTCAAACGACGACATCCTCACCGTGCGCGCGGACGGCTTTGAGTTTTACAGAATCACCGTCTCGGAACTCAGGTCCCGGGGTGGAAAGATTGAACTGGTGAGAAGTCTCCAGGCTTTCGAGGTCGAGATCTACGGTGACGGCCAACGAACTCGATTGAGTCCGCTTGGATTGAGTCAGGTCTCTCTGAAATCGGCGGACCTGAGGGAGACTGCTTCCCCTGTCTTGGATGATGGTCTTCGTCAGGTTGCCGGATTCTCGACATTCAGACGCACTTCCGGGCGTCAATCGAATCCGACAACGCAGGGGGTGTCATTGCGGGGGGTCGGGTCAACGGGTGCCAGCAGGACCGCTGTGGTCGAAGACGGCGTGTCTCTCAACGATCCGTTCGGCGGCTGGGTCCAATGGAATCGTGTGATTCAGCCTTTGATCACGGAAGTCGAGGTGCTTCGCGGCGGCGCTTCGGGACTTTACGGGAGCAGCGCCCTCAGCGGGGCGATCATCATCCGTCCATTGGATCGACGGGATGGACGATTTTCTGCGGAACTCTTCGGAGGCTCCCAGAATACGATCGGTGCAAACGGACGTTTGGCCGAGATGTTCAAAGGTTCGTTGCTGACAGGCGGATTCTCATCGTTGAGGACCCGAGGCTATATTCCGATAGATGAATCAGCTCGCGGAACAGTCGACTCATTTGCGGGCGTACGCTACGACTCCTTCCAAGCGAGATATGCCGGCAAGCTGAATGAAGGACTTCACATTCTGTTCAAACCGTCGATCTTCGGAGAGGTCAGAACCAATGGAACGGGGGTACAGACCAATCGGACTCATTCGAAATCGCTTATCGCGGGAGTTTCATACATCTCCGAACCTCTTCAAATCTCTGCACGGGTCAACGGCATCAACCAGGTCTATGACCAGATGTTCTCGACAGTCGCCGCAATCCGTAATTCAGAGTCCTTGAACCGTGTCCAACGGGTTCCTGTCAGATCGCTCGGATATTCGGTCAATTCCGTGCTCACGGTCTCTCGTGATTTTTTCAATGCACTGAACATCGGTGTGGAATCGCGCGTTCTTCGAGGTGCCAGCGACGAGGTCTCGTTCGTAAATGGAATTCCGAACACGAGAACCGGAGTGGGAGGCAGCCAGCGATTCACCTCACTATTCATGAACAATAGATTCGCGAAGAATCGCCTCGTGATGAACATCTCAGTGAGAGGCGACTTCATCGGAAACCGAAACGGAATCTCAGTAAGCACTCCTGTCTCGACGAACACGACGACATCCACTTCATTTGCAGACAGGGACTATTCGAGTCTGAGCGGACGGGCTGGAGTGAGCTATCAGTCGACATCACGAATCAACATTTTCGCGTCGGCATCCACAAGTTTCCGCGCACCGACACTGAACGAGCTATACAGAGGCTTCCGGGTCGGCAGTGTTCTGACACTGCCCAACGAGAATCTGCTGCCTGAAAGGGGGGTGGAAATGGATCTCGGTATCATCTATTCGACGAAGAAGCTCGGGCTGCGAACGGCGTACTTCAGGAATGACATCTCAGACACTGTTTCCAATGTGACGGTCTCGTCCAGTCCGTCCCTGATAACCCGTCAACGTCGAAATGTGGGACGGACTCTTTCACAAGGAATCGAACTCGATGTTGAAGGACGCATTAACGACTCTCTCGCTCTTTCCGCAGGATATCTCTTCACAGATTCGACAGTACGCGAGTTTCCTGCAAACACCTCACTGGTCGGTCTCCGGATTCCGCAGGTCGCACGGCATCAGGCGACCTTACAGACAAGGTTCGCAGGGGGCGGGATTCTTTGGACGATGCAATTGAGGGCATCTGCTCCGCAATTCGATGATGACTTGAACCTCTTCAGACTGGAGGGGTTCCTTCAGATGGATTCCTTCGTCTCCTATGCGATCAGCGAGCGTCTCAAAGTATTCGGCGGAATGGAAAACATCTTCAACCGAAGATACTCCACCGCAAGGACACCGATTCGATCGGTCGGCCCTCCCATAGGCGCTAGAATCGGAATGAGATGGAATTGAAAAAGACCGGATACCCGGTCTTTTTTGAAACTGTACTGAATTGAGAATCTACTCAGGCTGTCCTTTGCATCCGGGTCCGAACAACGCAGGCTGTTTGGTGCTTATGATCGGAAAGTTCTCGGCTTCCTTGTTCTTCTCGACCCACTCGGTGTACTCGGCGGGAATCGACATATCCGAGAAGATGGCCTCGACCGGGCACTCGGGAAGACAGGCATCACAATCGATGCAGGTGTCGGGATTGATGAGAAGTTTGTCCGGCAGTTCATGAAAAGCCTCGACGGGGCAGACGGCCGCACAGTCCGTGTATTTGCACTCTACGCAAGGCTCCGTAACGATGTATGCCATTGTGGATGATCTCCTTGATTTCTAAGCGTGTGACAAAAATAAAAGCTAATATCCAAGCATCAAGTTGTCAACCGAAGGCACACAAGTGTTAAAATGCCGACACTTAATGATTTTGGAATCCCGAAACCTCTATCAAGGGAGAGTGAGTGATGCTGAATACAAAAAAGGCTGAGCGCGAATTGGCTCTGGACTTTCTTCGCGTGACCGAGGCCGCGGCCATCGAATCCGCCAAGACGATGGGACAGGGTGACAGGAAGCATTCCGACCATGTCGCCGTCGAGGCGATGCGCAGTGTGATGGACAGCGTTCCGATGCGCGGACGCATCGTCATCGGAGAAGGAGAGCGGGACGAGGCACCGATGCTGTACATCGGAGAAGAGCTCGGCGGAGGAACATTCGCCCCCGAAGAACGTGCGAACTTCCCCGAGGTGGACATCGCCGTCGATCCCCTCGAAGGAACCAACCTCTGCGCACTCGGCGCCAACAACGCGATCGCGGTTCTTGCGGCTGCCGAACGCGGGGGTCTCCTCAATGCTCCGGACATCTATATGGACAAGATCGTGGTGGGACCTTCTTGCCGAGGAGCTGTCGATATCGACGCACCGGTCGCGGACAACCTCAAGAACATCGCACGTCGTCTCGGGCGCGATGTTGAAGATCTAACGGTCATCTGCCTCGACAGGCCGAGGCATTCGAACTTGATTGCCGATGTGCGTGCGACCGGTGCCAGAATCCGTCTGATTTCCGACGGTGATCTTTCAGCCGGCATTTCAGCGGCCGTAGCGGGAACGAACATACATGCGTTGATGGGAATCGGCGGTGCGCCAGAGGGCGTGATCACCGCGGCGGCGATGAAATGTCTCAATGGTGAGATTCAGGCCAAACTCGTCTACGATCCGGATCGTCTCGGAGTGGACAGAGACAAGGTTCCTCCGATGGAAGAGGTCCGTGACAGATTGAAGAGCATGGGCATCACTGACATGGATAAGATTTACGATACGAACGATCTGGCTCCCGGAAAGAAGATCATATTCGCTGCGACCGGCGTCACCGATGGCGCACTTCTTCGCGGAGTCAGATTCTTCGGAGCCGGGAAACGCACCCATTCCGTCGTCATGACAACCGATTCCAAGAGCATAAGATTCGTCGACACCGTACATGTCGACGGCGGGCCGGATGCGGTGATCCGATTCTGATCGTGCTGAGATTCGGTTTCAAAGACCAGAGGCTGGTGGCGTGGTCACGCATCAGTCTCTTTTTCTTTTTCCCGATGGGATTGTCTCTGCTTGCTCCCATATTGTTCTCATATGGATTGACCTACGTCTCCAATCCGATTTACAGGATTTTCGGATTCCTTTGTCATCAGATCCCCGAACGCTCCTTCTGGATACTCGAGAATCCGGTCGCCGTCTGCGCGAGGTGCATAGGAATTTATGCCGGGCTGATGAGCGGGGCCTTGCTTTTGCCGCTGGTCGAGCATCTCTTCGGCGACAGACCTGTCAGAGCCCGATGGATTTTTCTCGCACTTCTTCCCATGGGGATTGATTGGTCTCTGACCCACTTTGAAATATGGGCGAATACCGGCGCATCCAGATTCATAACCGGGCTTCTGTTGGGAATCATCTGTGGTCTGACAATCACGCAGAGTCTGATCGCATTGAGAACCACACGGGAACGGGACATTCCCCGAAGCTGAAATTCGAGATCGAAGGTGGGGGGTCAAAAAGGTTCCAGGTAGCGCGCCTTCATCAGGAACACGCTTTCCTGAACGCCGATTTCTCACATCTTTTCCACATGTGGAAAACCATCACGCGGTTTTACATCTGCGACTCACCACACATCCGTCTGAAAATCGGACAGTTTCACCATATGGGGTGTCCGCCGACCAAAAGGTCTTGCGGAGCAATCAACTGAATCCTTCCCTAACAGCGCCAATCAGCGATCCTGTGCTTGATATTCCAACAGGCAGGGTTTGGCACAGGTCTTGACTCTCCGTTTTCGATGGACCAGTGGAAATGATTCGATGAAGGTCCAAAGGAGTCGATATGATGAAATTCCGCAAGATTTTTCTGATCGTCCTCGGGTTGTTCCTTCTGACTGGCCTCGATGCGGAGGCGGTCTTTCCGCAAACACGAGATGTCAGCGGGGATGAAGAGGTGAATGGTCTCCGTGGATTCGACACGGCGATTAGCAGATTGGCAACGGACAGTCGTCAGTTCGTCAGGACACTGGACCGAGAGTTGGATAAAGGCAGATACAACGGAACCCGCTATGAAGACGATGTGAACAGGAAGGCGAAATCATTCCTAAGGGCGGTGGAGCGCCTCGAAAGTGTCTACAGGGTAGGGGCTCGGGAGCGTCAACTTCTTGAATTTGCGGGACGGATGCTCGATCAAGGAGCTGACCTCAACCGCATAATCGAGAGGGGTGCTATCAGCCCGATAGTCAATCGGGAATGGGAGCGGATCCATCAGACCCTTCGCGCATTCGCCCGATGGCATCGGGAAAAGGGAAGGAATTCGACCCGGTGAGATTACATCCAACCAAAATATAACTTCCCGCGTCTTAAGGTGTGAACGAGCACAACCCATCGGCAAACTCTCCTGAAACGCCAAACTTGTGCTTTGATCCCGGTCCCGACACCCCCGTCGGGACCGTTTCCCTTTTTCGGTCTGTTTCTGAATATTCCCGCGTGGATTTACCATAAGCCGATGACTGGAACCCTCTATCTCGTGGCTACACCGATCGGCAACCTCTCGGACATATCGAAGAGGGCGATCGAGGTCTTGGGCTCATCAGCAGTCATTCTCTGCGAGGACACGCGCCACTCGGGAAAACTTCTGAATTATCTTGGAATAAAGAAGAAGCTGGTCAGTCTCCACGATCACAACGAAGAGGAGAGGATTCCTTCTGTCATACCTCTTTTGGAAGATGGAAAGGATGTCGCGCTGATTTCAGATGCGGGGACGCCGGGGATTTCAGATCCCGGATACAAACTTGTCCGCGAAATCATCGAGCGCGGCTTTACTGTCTCATCCATCCCTGGTGCAGTTGCTTTCGTCAACGCACTCGTTGCTTCTGGACTGCCGACGGATGCATTCTTCTTCGGCGGGTTCCTTCCCTCCAAAAAGATGGAAAGAAAAAGCAGACTTCAGGAATTGAAAGACATTCCTGCAACCGTGATTTTTTACGAGACGCCGCATCGCATAAACGCTGCGATCGATGACTGCCTGAACATTCTCGGGAACCGAAAAGCGGTGATAGCGAGAGAACTCACCAAACTCCACGAGGAATTCATCCGAGGATCGCTCTCGGAGATATCAGACGCCCTGAAAAGTCGCGACCTGAAGGGAGAAATGGTGTTGATGATCGACAGGCACGGAGATGAGGGGCGGGCGGAAGATATCCTCTCCGTTTCCGAGCTTGTAAAATCATTCGAAGCTGAAGGTCATGATTCGAAAGTCGCCTTGAAACTGGCTGCAAGGAAACTCGGCATCAGCAAATCCGAGGCCTACAGGATTCTTCAATCCGAAAAATAAAAAGGAGCGGTTTCCCGCTCCTTTCCATTCCTATCTCCTCGTAAGTTCGGGAGGAAGCTGCTTGTCCACTTTCGGCCGCTCCTTCAGATCGGTCAACTCCCAGAGAGTAAGGAAGATCGTTCTCGCGATCTTTTCCATCTTCTGATAGTCAATCTTGTCCGGATGGTCCCCAGGTTGGTGATAATCCTCGTGCACACCGGTGAACCAGAACACCGCCGGGATTCCGTTCACCGCATAGTGGAAATGATCTGAGCGGAAGAAGAAACGATTCGTGTCGGCGGGATCGTCATATCTCCGATCGTAATTGAGTTTCAGATACGCATCGTTGGTTCCGAGTGTCACGGCACCGAGCGTCGAGCTCATCAACTCCGCCCCAATCAGATATGTCGCATTCGGACCGGTCAGATCCTTGTTTCTCGGATCGACATCTCCTTCCTTCTTGCTTCGGCCAATCATGTCGATATTGATGTTCGCCACGACATTCTTGATGTCGACAGTTGGAAACTTGTTGAAATACTCGCTGCCGATCAGACCCTTTTCTTCGGCGGTGTGCCAGACGAACAGGATCGAACGTTTCGGCCTCACGGGTGCCTTTGAAAGAGCCTCTGCAATCGAAAGAACACCGACGGTTCCCGATCCGTCGTCGTCGGCTCCGTTCCAGATCTTGTCATCGCCGGGTGCATTCGGATTCACGCCGACATGGTCATAGTGAGCACCTATGGAGATCATTTCCTTTTTCAGGACAGGATCTCGTCCTTCCCAAAGAGCGATGACGTTCCGTGTCGTCTTCGATTCACTCTTGATGGCGACAGACATCGAGATGTTCCGATTTAACTCGCGGGCTTCCGTTGCGGCGACTCCGTTCATGATCTCCTTGCCGACGGACGTGGAAGCGAAGATGACCGGAAGTGCCGTTCGGCCCGTATCGGGTCTGAGTTTTTCCCAATACAGTGAATTCCGACTGAACGCATTGCGAATCTGACTCCACGAACCCATCATCTGATCGGTCGCGACGACTATCACTCCGGCCGCGCCCCTTCTCGTCAGATTCGTCAGTGGGTCCGCCCATTCAACGCCCCTCTCGCCTTGCAGATCCGCCGGAGTGACCCCTGCAGGTCTTTGGGTGAGATTGTTCGCATTCGGCATTCCCCGTGCAGATAACACGACGATTTTCCCCTTCACATCGATGTCTTTCAGATCGTCGATTCCTTTCGATTTCACATACCAACCCGCCCCGCCGTACACCATTGGAGCGTCCGCGACGTCTCCTGTCCCTGTTACACGGAGGAAATCATCGCCGTATCTGAATTGCTTTTCCTTCAGAGCGAGCCTCGTCTTCTCACCATCCGCGGAATCGATCCGGACATTGATGGTCTGGAAGAACGTCCCGTTTTCGCCGGCAGGTTTGAGACCCAATCGGGATGCCATCATCGCAAGAAAATTGGCAGTGATGTCTAGACCCTTCGAGGGCGCATCTCGACCCTCCATCTCATCGGCAGCGAGAAAACAAAGATAGTCCTTGAGTTGTTCCGCCGTTATGGCCTCGGCCATCTTTCGTTCCTGCGGTGTTATAACCACCTTGACCTGGGCGAGAGAAATGGTCGGGATTAACAGTGCCGTGAGCAGTGCGATCGAAAGAAGATTTCTTTTCATTTTGTTTCTCCGGGGTTATTGGGAAGAGTATTGTCTCAAAGTGCGCAAATGATATTCCAAAGCAGTTTCAAAGTCTCCCGTGGGATCAGGAAACCGCCCTGGAAGCCACTATCGATATCTTGTTCCTATCGGCGAGATCGAGCATCTCTGCTCTGTTGAAGATGAGCGTCTTTCCCGAGGATATCGAAAGGCAGGTCGCCCCGGCCTCGATCATCGTCTCAATCGTCGGAAGTCCGACCACTGGAACATCAAATCTCATGTCCTGGTCAGGTTTAGCCACCTTAACCACGGTGAGTTTTCCATTTGCCAAGTCACCGGCACGTTTGATGGTCGCATCGGTTCCCTCCATGGCCTCGATGGCGACGCAGGCCTTGGCGCGGACGACAATGGTCTGACCGAGATCGAGCCGCGCAATCTCGGCTGCTATGCCGAGACCGTATTCGATGTTCTCGGATTCCGACTCATCGGGTTTTCGTTTGGTCAGTACGCCCTCTTCCGGAAGAAGGTCTTTCAAAAAGAAGGTGGAATCGATGAGTTCTATGCCATCTCGCGAGAGTTCATCGGCGATGCCACCGATCAATGTGTCGGTGTTGCGCTTGGGTAGACGCCACAGCATCTTGAACATGCGCATATCAGGGATTGCTCCAGAGAATATCTGCACGTGCTTCACCTGACCTGCCATCATGGCCTTTTCAACACCTTCTTCCTTGAAAAATGAAATCATTTTCCCGAGCTGACCTATGCCGACCCAGAGGACTTTCTCAGCGACCTCTTCAATTCTCGGATCCGTTTCCTCCTTGATTGCGGCTACGACCAACCTCTCGCCGGCACGCTTCGCGCCCTCGATGACGAGAAATGGGAATTCTCCGTTGCCTGCAATAAGTCCGAAACTCATCCTGCTACTCCCATTCTATGGTGCTCGGTGGTTTGGAAGAGATGTCGTAAACGACACGATTGATGCCACGAATCTCGGCGGTGATCCGTGACGAGACCTTCTGCAGGAAATCATGCGGCAATCTGGCCCAATCCGCGGTCATTCCATCGGTCGACGTCACCGCGCGCAGAGCGACGGCTCGGTCATATGTTCTGAAATCGCCCTGAACACCGACTGATTGTATCGGAAGGAGAACCGCGAAGGCCTGCCAGACATCGTTGTAGATTCCGAAGTTGTGCAGTTCCTCGATCAAGATCCTGTCAGCTTTCTGAAGCAACTCGACTTTATCGGCCGTGACCTCTCCGAGAATCCTGACACCGAGTCCGGGTCCCGGGAACGGATGTCGTCCAAGAATCTCCGCAGGGATCCCGAGGTCCTTACCGATCGCCCGCACTTCGTCTTTGAATAATTCGCGCAACGGTTCGATGAGTTTCAGATTCATCTTCTCCGGAAGTCCACCGACATTGTGATGTGATTTGATCGTGACGCTCGCACCTCGAAGGGAAACCGACTCGATGACGTCTGGATACAGGGTCCCCTGCACTAGCCACTTAACATCACCGATCTTGTGCGCTTCGGCGTCAAAGATGTCGATGAAGGTCTTTCCGATTGCCTTTCTCTTCAGCTCGGGATCGGTCAATCCGCTGAGCGCCGAGTAGAATTCCGCCGATGCATCGACGCCGACGACATTGAGATGCAGATTCTCTTTGTACATCCTCAGTGTGTCCTCGAATTCCGAGTGGCGCAGAAGGCCGTTGTTGACGAAGATGCAGGTCTGTCTGTCGCCGATGGCCTCATGTACAAGAACAGCCGCGACGGTCGAGTCGACACCGCCCGACAGTCCGCAGACTACCCTGTCACCGTCTCCGACGATCTGACGGATCTTTTCCACCTCTTCCTTGATGAACTGTGAAGAAGTCCAGTCACCTTTGCATCCGCAGATAGAGAATATGAAGTTCTTCAGAATCTCCTTGCCGAGAGGGGTGTGCGACACCTCGGGATGGAACTGAACCGCGAAGATGTTTCTCTCTGCATTCTCAATCGCAGTGACGACATCACCGGTCGTCGCAGTCTGCGAAAATCCCGAAGGAAGCGAGGTCACGTGATCCCCGTGACTCATCCAGACATCGAGTTCACCTGGCATTCCCGCGAAGAGTTTGGAATCGTTCGCGATCACGCGAAGCTTCGCATGACCGTATTCCCTCTTGTCCGACGGTGAGACTTTTCCCTCGAGATCCTTCGAAAGAAGCTGCATTCCGTAGCATATTCCAAGAATCGGAACACCGATTTTCTCATAGAAATCCGCGGGCACGCACGGGGCATCCTCTTCATAGACACTCGATGGTCCACCCGACAGGATGATTCCCTTCGGCTTGCGCTCGATTATCTTCGACAGGTCGTGAAAGAAAGGAATGATTTCGCAATAGACTCCCATCTCACGTACCCGGCGGGCGATGAGCTGCGTGTATTGGGATCCGAAGTCTAGGATCAGGACCAGTTCGTGTTGCATTGCCAAGGATTTTAGATGAGACGGGGAAATCCTCAAAAGGTGGGTCCGAGACGGCATTCTTGTCGCAAATCGCTTTCCGAAGGACGCTTGTCACCTTCCTTGACAGTATTTTATTCATTCAATATCCTACTTTTTCTTTAATCGGCGCGAGTTTCGACGATGTCGGACGATTCTCAACAACGTTTCGGGAGGGGCGACGATGAAAAGACACTTCATTCCGCAGTAGCTCAATGGCAGAGCATTCGGCTGTTAACCGAAGGGTTGTAGGTTCGAGCCCTACCTGCGGAGCCAACATTTTGAAGAGAGACGCATTCCAAAGCGTCTCTTTTTTTTCATTCTGAAATAGGTTTCAAGTAGAAACAAGGAAACGGGGGCGCAAGCGCCCCCGCCCTGACCACATCCCTTAGTGAGGCGGGATGATGGTCAAACTTTTAATAGATTTCAATGGTGTTCGGACAAGAGTTTGGGAAGAGCTTGTTGGTCAGCCGGCGGCCGTTCCATGAATAGTACGAATATTCGCACTCCACGGCGTATTTGCCGGTCACTGTCGTCACTTGTCTGGACTTGCCCGTCCAATAAGCGGTGATTTGAGTGGCGTCCTTTTCGGAAGCTATGCTTGACGGGACAAGCGAAGACAGCATCAGAGCGATTGAAAGAGCAAAAAGCGCCTTTATTTTCATAGTGGAATTCACCTCACATTTTGATTCATTGAGATAGCTCATCAATGAGCCTCACTTCCTAAATGTATCTGGAGATGATCTTCTGTTGCTTCCGAGAAAAAATTAGTGAATCCAAGCAAAAGAGGGGGCCGGAGCCCCCTCTTAGTCTTCAATGAAAGACCGAAGGCCAAGACCTTCGGTCTTTCAAGGCCTATTTGTTTCTGTGTTTCGCGAAGTCGCCAGCCTTGAATGTTGAAATCTTCTCTGGAATGAGATGTTTCTTCATTGCGGCATTGACCTGCTCGACGGTGAGCGACTGCACCTTCTTCTCGATCGCTTCATCCCAAGCAAATGTTCTGCCCAGGAAGAGATAGTTCTCGAGGGTTCCGGCAAGAGCGGCATCGGTTCCTCTCGCACGCTGACGTCCGAGCAACCAGCCCGCCTTCGCGGCGTCGACTTCCTGCTGGGTGAAACCGGTTGTGACAGCCTTCATGATTTCGTCACGGAACGCGGCTTCGAGCTTGTCGACGTTGACCGGGGCATAAATCGCATTCGCGATGAAGGCTCCGCTCCTGTCGAGCGAACTCGCATTGAAGTTCGAACCGACGCCGTAACTCAGACCTTCGTTCTGACGGATTCTTGTGGCGAGCCTCGAGTTTAGGAAGCCTCCGCCAAGAATGAAATTGCCGAGAGTGAACGCCGCGAAGTCAGGATCGTCATCCCTCATCGCGATGTTGAGTCTCGCGAGGAAGAGCGCGTTCTGCTTGTCAGGCGTCTCGAACGTCAGATTCATCGGGGCTATATCGAAGAAATCTCCGGGAATCCTTTCGAATTTCTTCGGTGACGCCCACGAACCGAACTCCCTACCGATGAGATCCGAGATCGAAGCGACATCGAAATCACCCACGATCGCCAGATCCGCATTCGTTGTTCCATAGAAATCCTTGTGGAACTTGCGGACATCGGCGATGGTGATCGCTTTCAGTTCCTCGATATCCTCATCGAGAGATCCGGCATATCGGACATCTCCTTTCGGATACCTGTTGAAGGATTGCTGAAGAGCGCGCACAGCGATCGCCTGCGGATCGCTTCTTCCATCTTCGAGAGCCGTCAACCTCTCACGCTTGAGTTGGTCGAATTCAGCCTCGGGGAAGGAAGCCTCCTTCAAGACCTCGGAAACGAGCTTCACGGTCTCAGCGAGGTTCTCGCGGGTGCTGGTGATGTTCACGAAAGCTCCCGTCGCTCCACCGCTGACGACAACCTGGCTCTTCAGTCTGTCGAACTCGTCTCTGATTTCCTGACGAGTGCGTTTGGCAGTGCCACGAGTGAGCATCTGCCCGACAATGCCGCCTATGGTTCCCTTGCCCATCAGGTCTTTCGCATTTCCGAACCTGATGTTCATTCTCAGCGCGACTGTTTCACCGCGGTTTCTCTTGTTGAGGAATGCGGTGCGAACCGTTCCTATCTGTCCACGCTGGGTGCGGGACTCGATGTTCGAAGGGGTGACTTCAAAGGTCTCTCCCTCGGAAACGGCTCCTCCGGTTTTGACTTCCGCCATCATCTTCTCGATCTCTTCATCGGAGACGGTTGGCACTTCGGCACGGACCGGATTCTCAGTCGGAATGAATTTTCCTACCGTTCTGCTCGACGGAAGGAGGTACTTCTTTGCAACCCTCTGTACGTCTTCCGGGGCCACCTTCTTCATGCGATCGCGGATAAGGAAGATCAATCTCCAGTCTCCCGCTGCTATCGATTCGGTCAATCGGATGGCGGTCGTGTTCGGATCGTTGAGTGTAAGTTCAAGGTTCTTGAGCTCGTTCTGAACGAAGCGGTTCACGTCATCCTTCGAAGGGGTCTCTGCGGAAAAGTTTTCGACTGTTTCGACCAGAGTCTTCTCGACATCATTCAGGTCACCATTCTTCGGGACTTCCGCACCGAACAGTGCATAGCTCGGTTCACGGGTCGCAAAGGCGGTTCCGAGCACGGATGTCGCCTTCTTCGTCTCGACGAGGGCTTTGTACAGTCTGCCCGAAGGAGTGTCCGTGAGGATCCTGTTCATTATCGACCATGCAGCGTAATCGGGGTGCGCGGTCGGGGGTCCGTGATAACCCGCCATCACATACTGAGTCTCACCTACACGTCGGACATAGACTTTTCTCTCTCCATCCTGTGTCGGTTCAACAGTCCATGTCGGGTACAGCTTTCTGTCAGGACGTGGAATGGTTCCGAATTTCTCATTGATGAGACGGATGGTTCGTGCTTCATCGATTTTTCCAGCAACGACCAATGTCGCGTTGTCGGGTTGATAATAACGTCTGTAGAAGGCCTGCAGATTCTCAATCTTCACATTCTCGATATCGGAACGCGACCCTATCGTCGACTTTCCGTAGTTGTGCCAGTCATAAGCGACCGCCATCACCTTCTGGAGAAGCACACGGACCGGTGAATTCTCACCTGATTCGAATTCGTTTCGAACGACCGAGAACTCACTGTCGAGATCCTTCTTGGCGATGAAGGAGTTGATCATCCTGTCAGCCTCAAGTCCGAGAGCCCATTCGAGGTTGTCACCTGTCGCGGCGAAGGTTTCGAAATAGTTGGTTCGGTCATACCAGGTGGTTCCGTTCGGGCTGGTTCCGCGCTCGGTCAATTCCTTCGGAATGTTCGGATGCTTGGGTGTTCCCTTGAAGACGAGGTGCTCAAGGAGGTGGGCCATTCCAGTCTCACCGTAACCCTCGTGCCTGGACCCGACGTTGTAAACGATGTTGACTGTGATGTTCTGTTTTGTCTGATCGGGCATCAGGAGAACTTTGAGACCGTTATCGAGTCGGTACTCCGTGATTCCTTCGACGGTGGTTATCTTCTTGACTCCTGCCGGAAGCGAATTCTGTGACTGCGCGAGCACAGGTGCCAGATTCGTTGCGACCAGCGAGATCAGCAACATAAAAGATGCGATGCTTCTGAATTTCATGGGGACACTCCAATTAAGATTGAGAGCAAGGGCTCTCTTGAAAGATTGCATTCCGATATTAATGGACGAGAACGAAAATAGCACAACTCGCCTCTTCGAACAGAGGCGAATCTACCCGCTTCCACAAGAGTTATACGACAGGCTGCGCTCTCGAGTTCAAAGACTGGTAACTGGCGGTTTTACGGCATTTACAGGTCTACGATGAGGTGTTGGGCGATTGGGTTGCAATCCGCTGAAATCGGTCATCGTCGAAGATATCGAGGCTGAGGAGCTCGGGACGGGAAACGGTCTGGCCTTTCATCGAATCAGGAGTGAGAAGAAGAAATGTGGAGCCGAGTGCGAGTATCGACACCAAACTTACCGAGAGTTTGAACTGCATGAGACCTCCATTGGCCGGCCCTCAGCCGGATCGTCAATGGGGAGTTCCTCTATGGGGATTTGGAAGCGAGGGGATGTTGCTCCGAGGTGAGACGCAGAGTATCAGCCGTTCTTTGGGGTGTCAACATTTTTTCACAAAAGAAAACGCCGCTCGGTGCGGCGTCTTCCATCATGAAATCTCTCAAACACCTATCTGTTGCTCGCGTTGATCTTCTCCAACACCGAAGAACCGGGACACAGTTCGCTCTCAATGAAGGAATTGAGCGGTCGATCTGATGTCTCGATCATCGAGTGCAGGTCCTCGGTTTCAGGATCCACGAAGAGCAATCCCGTCAGAATCTCTCCCGTCGTCTTTGCATTCTGCATCGCGCTGATGGATGAGAGCCGGTTCATCGGATCCCAATCGCTGTGAAGCTTTTTCAAACGAATCATGGATCCGTCATGCATCTTGATCTCCTTCGAAGAACCTTCTTCGTAGTTTGTGGTTATCTCCCGTTGAATCGGGACAAAATCGAAGGTTGATGTGGCTTCCATATGTTCACGCACATAGTCGTAGGACTTCGTCGATCCAGGGTTGTTGTTGAACGTCACGCAGGGTGAAATCACGTTGATGAACGCGAATCCCGGATGACTCATCCCGGCCTTGATCAGAGGTATCAACTGGTCCTTGTCTCCCGAGAAGCTCTGGGCCACGAATGTCGCACCCAATTCGATTGCCAGGCTCGCAAGGTCGATGGATTCAAATAGATTCACCGAACCCGCTTTACTCTTCGAACCCGCATCGGCGGTCGCCGAATCCTGCCCCTTCGTCAATCCGTAACAACCATTGTTCATGACGATGTAAACCATGTTCAGATTTCGGCGTATGACGTGCACGAACTGCCCCATTCCTATGGAGGCGGTGTCGCCGTCACCCGAGACCCCGAGATACAGCAGGTCCTTGTTTGCGAGATTCGCTCCTGTCGCAACCGACGGCATCCTCCCGTGGACAGAGTTGAAGCCATGAGAGTTGTTTAGGAAGTATGCAGGCGTCTTCGAGGAACACCCTATTCCGGACATCTTGGCCACCTTGTGCGGTTCGATGTCGAGCTCGAAGCACGCTTGGGCGATCGCGGCGCTGATGGAATCATGGCCGCAACCTGCACAGAGTGTCGAGAGCGATCCTTCGTAGTAATCGACCGTGTATCCCAAAGAATTCTTCGGCAACGAGGGATGTCTGAATTTCGGTTTCGCGTAAGTCATGGCTATCTCGTGAATCTGGTTTTGATCTCGGTGTGAATGTGATCGGCTGTTATCGGCGTCCCGTCATATTTGAGAATCGATATAAGTTTCTCAGGAGCAACACCCAACTCGATCATCATCAGGCTTCGGAACTGCGCATCCCTGTTCTGCTCGATGACGAAGACCCTCTCGTGTGAGGCGACGAAGTCCTCGAACGAGGCGGTGAACGGAAACGCCCTGACTTTGGCGGCATCTATCTCTATGCCCTCGGTCTTCAGCATTTCGATGGCCTCCTCGGCCGCGTAGGTCGATGTTCCGAAGAAGACGACGGCATCGCCACTTCTGTTTTTCTCCTGATAGAAAAACGGTTCCGGAACCAATGTCTTCGCGGTGTCCCATTTCAAGGTCAGTCTGTCGACGTTTCGCTGATAGGCGGCGCCGTCTTCCGTGTAGACCGCATACTCGTCACGCGAGGTTCCCCTCGCGACGAACGCTCCCTTCGTCGGATGTGTTCCGGGTATCGTTCGATACGTGATGCCGTCACCATCCACATCCAGAAAGCGTCCGTATCTCTCTATCTTCTCTAGATCATCCGCATCAAGCACCTTGCCGCGGTCATACCTTCTGGAATCATCCCATTTGAGCGGTGGCGTGACATGGTCGTTCATTCCGAGATCGAGATCCGTCATCACGATGACGGGGGTCTGCAGTCGATCCGCGAGATCGAACGACAGTGCTGTCAACTCAAAACATTCCGTCGGGGTCGCGGGAAAGAGAAGCACATGCTTCGTGTCTCCGTGCGAGGCATATGCCGCCTCAAGTATGTCGGATTGCTGCGTCCGGGTCGGCATTCCCGTCGATGGTCCGGCGCGTTGGACATCGATGAGCACCGTCGGAATCTCGGCGAAGTATGCAAGACCTAGAAATTCGTTCATCAACGAGACTCCGGGCCCGCTCGTCGCCGTGAAGGCTCTGGCTCCGTTGAATCCCGCGCCTATTACCATTCCAATCGCGGCAAGTTCGTCCTCGGCCTGCACGATTGCGTATTTCTTCTTCCCTGTTTCCGGGTCGATTCTAAACTTCCCTGCGTATTTCGTGAAGGCATCCACGACCGAGGTCGAAGGTGTGATCGGATACCAGGCGGCGACTGTGGCTCCCGCGTATATGGCCCCCAGAGCGCATGCGGAGTTTCCATCGATCATGATCGAATCTCCCACGAGGTCTCTTCTTTCGACGCGTATGTCGAGCGGATATTCAAAGTGCTCCTTCACGTAATCGACCCCCATCTTGAGTGCCATCACGTTCGGTTCGATCAGCTTCTCTTTTCCCTTGAACTGATCCGCGAGGAGCCCCTCGAGAACCGGAAATTCGATGTCGAGCAGGGCTGACAGCGCTCCGACATAGATGATGTTCTTGAAGAGCTGACGCTGACGTGCATCCGTGAATGCCTCATTGCACATCTTCATCAAGGGAATCGGGATGTAGTTGAGATCCTCCCTGATGAATTCGGATTGGAGATACCTCGTGCTGTCATACAGAAAATAGCCGCCGGATTTAACGGAAGCGACATCCTTCGACATGCTTTGGGGATTGACCGAAACCATGAGGTCGATGCCTTCCCTGCGCCCGAGATGCCCCTTGTCGTTGACACGAACCTCATACCAGGTCGGGAGCCCTTGGATATTGGACGGAAAGATATTCTTCGGCGTGACCGGGATTCCCATCCTGAAAATGGCCTTGGTGAACAGCGAGTTCGCACTCGCCGATCCCGTTCCGTTCACATTCGCGAAACGAATCACGAAATCGTTTACGTTTGATTGCGTCATCGACATTGGTTGAAGGTCCTTTCACCGGCCTTCGTGATGTTGTAGAAGAATTTCTGCATGTCCCATGCGGCGGTCGGACACCTCTCGGCGCAGAGACCGCAATGAAGACACACATCCTCGTCCTTGACCATCACTCTCGCGGTGGGAAGGTCCTCGGAGACATATAGATCTTGCGTTGTGTTGAGGGCAGGGACTTTGAGACGCCCTCTGAGTTCCGACTCCTCTCCGTTCACGGTGAATGTGATGCAGCTGGTCGGGCAGATGTCGACACAGGCATCGCACTCTATGCACTTCTTCTCGGTGAAGACTGTCTGCACATCGCAATTGAGACAACGTTCCGCTTCCTTGAAGCCGGTGATCTGGTCGAAGCCGAGTTCGACTTCCCTCTTTCTATCCTTCAGCGTCTTCGTCTTGTCGTCCTGCGGAACAGCATAACGTCTGTCGATCGTGACCTGATTGTCGTATGCCCATTCATGGATTCCCATTTTCTGGCTGACGAGATTCACGAAAGGAGATGGTCTCTCCGTCAGGAGATTCCTGTTGTTGCAGAAAAGGTCGATCGAGATCGCGGCTTGATGCCCGTGGGCGACGGCCGTGATGACATTTTTCGGTCCGAAGGCGGCATCGCCACCGAAGAAGACTCGAGGATTCGTTGACTGGAAAGTCACCTCGTCGACTTTTGGCAACTCCCATTTGTCGAACTCGAGCCCGAGGTCGCGCTCGATCCACGGAAAGCTGTTTTCCTGACCGATGGCCACAAGGACATCGTCTGCTTCGAAGAATATGTCGTCACCGCCGACCGGGACGAGCTTGCGATTGCCACCTTCATCATAGACCGCTTCTACCTTCTCGAAGGTCATTCCGACGAGTTTCCCGTCCCTGATGACGAAGGATTTCGGAACATGATTATCTATGATGGGGATGTCCTCGTGAATCGCATCCTCTTTTTCCCAGGGTGACGCCTTCATTTCCGCGAAGGGACTGCGAACGATGACTTTCACATCCTCACCACCAAGTCTTCGCGCCGTTCGACAGCAGTCCATCGCGGTGTTGCCCCCGCCGAGCACAATCACTTTCTTGCCGATTGCTTTCGTGTGGTCGAAGGCGACGCTCGCAAGCCAATTGATTCCGATGTGTATGTTGGCATCCCCTTCCCGACGTCCCGGAAGATCCGGGAGATCTCTCCCGCGCGGAGCTCCTGTTCCCACGAAAACGGCATCGTAATCCTGATCGAGCACTTCCTTCAGGCTGGAGACATATCGATTGAAGTGTGTGTGTATCCCCAGATCGAGGACATAGTTCACCTCTTCATCGAGAACCGTCTCGGGCAGACGGAACGATGGAATCTGGCTCCGCATGAAACCGCCACCTTTGCCATGTTCATCGAAAAGATGAAGTTCATAGCCGAGTGGCGCGAGATCGCGGGCCACGGTCAACGATGCGGGACCCCCGCCAATCAGAGCAACTTTCTTCCCGTTTGAAGGAAAAGGCCCCTTGGGCATGAAGTCTTTGACATCTTCATCCTTGTTATCTGCCGCGACACGCTTCAGTCGACAGATCGCGACGGGTTCCTCCTCGACTCGACCCCGACGACAAGCGGGTTCACACGGACGATCGCAGGTTCGACCTAACACCCCTGGGAAGACGTTCGAATCCCAGTTGATCATGTAGGCCTCGGTGTAGCGACCCTCGGCGATCAATCGTATGTATTCGGGAACCGGGGTGTGTGCGGGACAGGCGTGTTGGCAGTCTACGACTTTGTGAAAATACTCGGGATCCTTTATGTCAGTGGGTTTCACGCGGTTAAATCCTTGGTTTTTGTATGGTGAATAACTTCGGATGAGTCCAAAAACAGGTTGTCAGCAACCCGAAATCCCCCAAAAGATATAACGAATCGCCACCTTCTTCAATTGAAAAGTTCGCATTGGCAGGGCCAGATGACCTGCTTCGCAGGACTCCGATGCGTCGAAGTGGATGAAGCGATGATGGGGATCCGAAAACCCCTGATTTTTTGGATTTCGAGAGGGGAATCTTCTAGTTCGTGAGATCTCTGGCTACAGGACCTCCGCGGGGTTTCGTACTGCCTTGATGAGTGTCTAGAAATTCCAAACATACCAACTTCGGCTCAAACCATTGTTCTATGGTCGAATCCGACTCGAGTTTCCCTGCGAATCCACACATTTGGAGTCGGTTCAGGAACCAAATTGGATCACACCATGGGCTTGACTCTACAGTCTGAATTTGTAATGGTAAGTAAGCACTTACTTATGTCTATTGAAATCTCGGAAATGATTGAAAATGAGGGGGTTGTCAATCGAATGCATGGCGATGAACGCCGACTCCAGATTTTAGATGTGGCCATGAAGGTCTTCGCCACACACGGCTATCGGGGAACAACCACGCGCGAGATTGCCAAGGTTGCAGGGATCTCCGAGGCCATAATCTTCCGCCACTTTCAAAACAAAGAAGGTCTGTACTCGGCGATATTGGATAAGAAGGCCAATGAGGGGGTCATTCCGGAAACGTTCTCGGCCCTGGCTCGGTTCATCGTGGAAAAGGATGACTTTGGATTCTTCTACACACTCGCCTTATCAGTCCTGGAAAATCAGAAAAAAGATCAGGACTTCCTCAGGCTCATGCTGCATTCAGCTCTCGAGGGTCATGAGATGGCGGATGCCTTCTTCGAAAAGATGGTGCTCGCCGTCTACGGATTCGTGGGCGAATACATCCGGGAGAGACAGGCAGATGGGGCTTTTCGCGAAATCGAGCCGAGAATCATCGCTCGAAGTTTTCTTGGAACCATCATCCATCACTCCATGAACAATCTTCTTTGGGATCGACGACAGAAGATCCTCGCGATTTCAAATGAGGAGGCGGCAAGGGAGTTCGCGGAATTGTTGCTGAACGGAATCAAGAAATGACCGCCTTGTTTTTAAACATATGAACTTTAGAAATTTCTCTCTGACCACATCCATCTCGGCAATCGCCCTGCTCTCCATCGCATGTTCGGGTGGCGAGAGCGAGAAAGCACCCGAACAGGCGCCGAAACAAATCATCGAGGTCGAAACCGCGACCGCAGAGTCGCGAGAACTTCCGACTTACCTCGAAGCAACAGGCAATCTGACCGGTGACGAGCAGAGTGACGTTGCGCCGTCGGTCGGAGGAAAGATTGTCGAGGTCAGATTCGACATCGGCACCTTCGTCAAGAAAGGAGATCTCCTGGTCAGACTCGACCCGAAGGACGCAGAGATTCGTCTCGACCAGGCGAAGCGGGCGGTCGAACAGGCGACTGCAAATCTTCGTCAGACACAGAGCAGGCTCGGGGTCTCCGATGGAGAGGTGTTTGAAATCGAGAGATTCTCGCAAGTCAGATCCGTAAAGGCACAGCTCGAACTGGCGGAAAAAGAACTGGCCCGAGCCACGAGACTCCGTGACTCAGGGGATGTGTCTCAGGCGGTTCTCGACCTCCGAAAATCCCAACGCGACGCCCTGCTCGGACAGTTGGATGAGGCGAGGTCGAATGCAGCGGTGGCGATCAAGGCCATCGAAACGGCGAGGTCTGCTGTCGTATCGGCCCAGACACAGGTCGCCGCCGCAGAAAAATTCCTGTCGGACATGAGGATACTCTCACCGATCAGCGGCTATGTTTCGGAGAGGAACGCGGATGTTGGCGAGTTCATTTCTCCGAACGTTCCAAACTCCAAACTTGCGACGATTGTGAGGACCAACAATCTAAGAATGCGCCTTGAGATTCCCGAGCAGGCTCTGGCTGGAATCGCTCGCGGTCAATCCGTGATCGTCCAGGTGGGTTCATATCCAGATAAGACATTCGCGGGGCGCATCGTCAGGATTTCGCCTGTTATCAACACAGTCTCCCGTCTACTGATCGCAGAGGCGGAGATCGATAATGGAAACGGACTTCTCAAGCCCGGTCAGTTCGCCACTGCGCGAGTCACCCAATCCAAGAAATCGACTGCGGTCATGATTCCCTCGAACGGTGTTCGCACGGATGGCAACGTCAGCAAGGTCTTCGTGATCAAGGACGGAATCATCAGCGAACGAATCGTTCAGTTGGGTTTGATTGAAGGCGATTTCATCGAAATCAAACAGGGTGTCGAATCAGGCGAGGTGGTTGCGGTCGGAAGGCTCTCATCCCTCGGGGATGCAATGACGGTCAAGGTCAAGTAATTCAAATCGGAAAGCTCATCAAGGAACTAGCATATGCAGTGGTTAGCTGAAATCTGCGTCAAACGCCCGGTGTTCGCGACGATGTTGATTCTGTCGCTCATGACGGTCGGTGCGTTCTCCTACTTCTCATTGGGATTGGACCTGTTTCCGAAGATCGACTTCCCAACCGTCACTGTCACCGTGATTAACCCGGGTGCGTCGCCCGAGGAGATCGAGACCGAGATCACTCAGAAAGTCGAGGAAGCGGTGAACACGATAAGTGGCATCGACGAGTTGAGGTCGTCATCGATCGAGGGGGTCTCCCAGGTCTTCGTTCAATTCGTGCTTGAGAAGGATGTGAACATCGCCGCCCAGGAGGTGGAGAACAGGGTTCAATCGGTGATTCCGAATCTACCCGAGACGGCCGAGGCGCCGACGGTGCAGAAACTCGACACAGATGCCGCTCCGGTTTTGAGATTGGTGCTCTCCGGTCCGGGCAACGCAAAGGAAGTGACCCAGATCGCCAAGAAGCAGATCAAGGAACGCATCGAATCCGTGAGTGGTGTCGGCCAAGTCACGATCGTCGGCGGTCAGGAGAGACAGGTCAACGTTTGGGTCGATCCCGATCTGATGCGTTCTTACAACGTCACTCCTGGTGAAGTGGCCGGGGCGGTTCGTGTGCAGAATCTCGAGTTTCCGAGCGGAAGATTAGATGAAGGTCCGGTCGAAACAAGTCTTAGAACCCTTGGAAAAGTCAGAACCGTCGATGATTTCGGAAAAATCATCGTAACCAATCGAGGCGGATATCAGGTCAAGGTCGACGACCTTGGGTTTGTAGAGGACGGGACCGAAGAGGCGCGGTCGAAATCGTTCTTCAACGGCAAGCCTGCCGTCACGCTCGTCGTGGCCCGACAGTCGGGGCAGAACACCGTCGCAGTGGCCAAGGAGGTCAAGGAGAGGTTGGATGAGATACAGCCTATTTTGCCCAAGGGATACAAGATAACGATCCTGGCTGACAATTCGATCTTCATCGAAAACGCACTCGATGCCATCGAGGAACACCTCGTAGTAGGGGGAATACTTGCTGCGGTTGTCGTCTTTCTGTTTCTGTGGAGCGTTCGCTCGACATTCATTGCCGCCATTGCCATTCCGACTTCGATCGTATCGACCTTCGCACTGATCTATGCGATGGGTTACACGCTGAATTCGATCACAATGCTCGCCCTCACATTGATGGTGGGAATCGTCATCGACGATGCGATCGTCGTGCTCGAGAACATCTACAGATTCGTGGAAGAGAAAGGTATGCATCCCTTCCAGGCGGCGATCGAGGGAACCAGAGAGATTGGATTGGCGGTCCTCGCCACCACGCTCAGCCTTCTCGCGGTGTTCGTGCCCATCGGATTCATGCAGGGAATCGTGGGGCGCTTCATGTCTTCCTTCGGACTGACGGCGTCCTTCGCGGTAGCGGTCTCCCTCCTCGTATCTTTCACGCTCACTCCCATGCTTGCAGCCCGGATGTTGAAGAGGAAGAGCGACGGGGACGAGCATATCTCGGTCGCCCCCGACAAGGATGACGAGTCGGTGGAAAAGAAGTCCCATTCCTCAAAGGACAGTTTCTTCTATTCGAAGATCGATGGCGCATACACCGCGATGCTTCGATTCTCCATGGCGCACCGATGGTTCATCGTTACTCTCTGCATCGTCGTGTTCCTGACGACGGTACCCCTCTTCATGTTCGTGGGAAAGAATTTTCTTCCCGTCGACGATCAATCTCAGTATGAAGTCTCCATCCGAGCGCCCGAGGGATACAGCCTGGATGCGAGCGCGCAGGTGTTCGAAAGGATTGCAACGGACATCCGTACGCTTCCCGGCGTCACCGACACGCTCGTCACGATCGGAGGTGGACAGATTCCAGTGGTCAACAACGGAACCATCTTCGTGAAACTCACAGACATCAAGAATCGGGAAAGATCCCAAGAAGAATTGATGTCGGACACAAGGGAGTTGTTGAAGAAGTATCCGAGGGAACTCAGAACTGGGGTGCAGCAGGTTCAGGCCTTCTCGGGCGGTGGATTCAGAAACGCGAACGTGCAGTTCCTGATAGCGGGTCCGGATCTGAAGCAGCTTGAGAAGTATTCGACGGCGATCCTCGAGAAGATGAGGGCCATTCCGGATGCGGTGGACATCGATTCGACCCTGATCAGCGGCAAGCCAGAAATCCAACTCGAGATAGACCGCAAGAAGGCGGCGGACCTCGGTGTACGGATCGGTGACATCTCACAGGCGCTGAATCTCTTGGTCGCGGGCCAGCAGGTCTCGACATTCAATGACGGTGGAGATCAATTCGAAGTTCATGTGAGAGCGCAGAATAAATTCAGAGCCGATCCCGAAAGACTCAAGCGATTGGTCGTTCCCTCCTCGAAACTCGGGACGGTCTCATTGGATCAATTGGTCAGATACACGGAAGGGACCGGGCCGAGCTCCATCGAGCGCGTCAACAGAAAGAGACAGGTGACACTTCTCGCCAACACTAAACCGGGCGGATCCGCCACAGCGATTCAAGCCGGCATCGAGCGGGCAGTGAAGGAAGCGAATCTTTCTCCGGAATACACGACAGGCTATGTCGGTCAGTCCAAGGAACTCGGTAAAGCGGGGTACTACTTTCTGATCGCCTTCTTTCTCTCATTCGTGTTCATGTACATCGTTCTCGCAGCGCAGTTCGAGAGCTTCATCCACCCGGTCACGATTCTTCTGACACTGCCTTTGGCGGTGCCGTTCGGGATTGTGAGTCTCTTGTTCATGGGTCAGACCGTGAACATCTTCTCTGGTCTCGGTCTGCTCCTGCTCTTCGGGGTTGTAAAGAAGAATGCGATTTTGCAGATCGATCACACCAACACACTCCGCGCCGAAGGGATGAGTCGATACGATGCGATCATCCAGGCAAACCGAGACAGATTGAGACCGATCCTGATGACCACGATTTCCTTAGTCGCGGGAATGTTGCCATTGGTCGTCGCAACCGGTGCCGGTTCGGGCACCAACCGGTCGATCGGAGTCCTCGTCGTCGGTGGGCAGACCCTCTGTCTCCTTCTGACATTGCTCGCGGTACCGGTCTTCTACTCGATCTTCGATGATCTGGGTGAACTTCACGTCTTCCGAAGAATCGGCGATTTCTCGAATCGCGTTTTCGGTGGTCTTCGCAGAGGACTCGGTGCAATCACCGGTTCCCTGCTCGGAAAGTAATCAGGGTATTGGAAACATGAAAGCACTTCTTGCATCACTCATCTTCATGATTCTTCTTCCGGCGGTCGTGGTCGGACAGTTGAATCTTCTCTCTTTGACTGGCTCGCGTTCCGAGGCGGCGAGGATGGATGAATCCGCTCGGTCGCCGAAACCGATCAGTCTGCAAGAGGCCATCGAAATGGCGTTGGAGGGAAACCTCGATGTGGTCATCTCGAGACAGAATCGAGAGATAGCATCTTTCAATACAAGAGCATCGAAAGGACTCTTTGAGCCGAGGTTGGTCACCCAGGCTTCGGGGGATCGAACCAGGTCGCCCAACGTCAGCGTCTTCACCAGCGCGCAGAACACCAACAACCGGAACCTCGCGGGAAGCATCGGTCTGCAAGGCCTCATGCCTGCTCTCGGGGGGTCGTATAGCGCATCCCTGTCTGCTCAGCGTCTAACGACCGACAACTCATTCGCATTGCTGAGCCCGCAGAGAAACGCGAATCTGAATCTCTCATTCACCCAACCGTTGCTGAGAGGGTTGACAATCGACTCTCCAAGAAGAGGATTGCTCCTCTCACGCAAGAACCAGGAAGCAAGCGAGGCTCAACTCAGACTGAAAACGATCGAGACAGTGACCAATGTATCGAAGGCGTATTGGGATCTTGTTTTCGCCATGAAGAATCTTCAGGTCCAACGAGCTGCTGTAGGAGATGCGAAAAAACAGTTGGAGCACAGTCGCAGGCTCGTCGAGGAGGGTCAGCTGGCCCCGATGGACATACTCGCCGGAGAGACCCAGGTGGCAAATCTCGAACAGGTTCTTGCCGAAGCGGTCGAAATCGCAACGCGTGCCGAGAATTTTCTGAAGACACTCATCGGAAAGGGCAAGGATGACGATGTATGGAAATCCTCCCTTCTTCCCATCGACCTTCCCGAACTCTCTCAACAAGAGATTCCCGCGACGAATCCAGTTGCAGATATGGAATCCGCGACGATTAACCGGGCGGAGGTCGAGCTTTCGGAAATCGAAGTCTCGGTCAGCGAGATCGAGACCAGGTACTTCGGGAATCAACGGCTTCCGCAAATCGACCTTACCGCCAGTTACAATTCAGGTGGTATCGGTGGCTCGGCCAACCCCGGGTTCAGCACGCCATTTCCCTCACCGTGCACGACGGCTCCCACTTCTCAGGCCTGTCTTCAGCAGCTGGCTCTGCTGAACGGTCTCACCGGCAGTGCACTGCAGGATGTGTGGGAGAACCGCTATCCGAGTGTGAAGGTCGGGATAACAATCACCTTGCCGGTTGGGGGGCGAAGCGGCGGGGCTGAATACGGGCGGGCGATCGTCGAAGGCGAGAGAGCGAGAACCCGTAAGGTGCAGACGCTGCAGCTCATACAGGCGGATGTGCGGAACGCCATCCAAGGATTGGCAACGGCAGAATCCCGATTGAAGAATGCAACTGTCGCGCGGGAGAATTCCGAGAAGCAATACGCCTCCGAACAGAGAAAGCTGGATGCGGGTCAGTCCGATGTCTATCGCGTCCTCGAGAGGCAGACGGCGATGATTCTCGCGCAAAGCGCCGAGGTTCGGGCAAAGACCGAACTTAGGAAGGCAATCGTGGAGTATCGGAGAGCGACAGGAGTTCTACTGAAACACAACGACATCACCATCAAATGAAAAAGGAGGCTTCGCCTCCTTTTTCATTCCATGCCAACCTTCCAATCATTTTTTCAATCTCGCAGGCTGGGTCAACGATGGTGGTTGACCATTTGCCGCGTTGAGAATTGCCGTCCTCTGGGATGAATTCAATACCGCGGTCGAGACGAGCTGGTCCAATAGATGGGTCAGTCTTCTGATGAATTCCGTCTGAGATCTGTTGCGAAGAGGTAACTTCGATATCCTGTCGGCTATCGTGCAGCCACCCGCCAGCATCTGATTCGGTACACCGGAATTCACGCCTCTCACAAAGACGTTTTGCCGGGAATCCGAGCGGGGAGAGCAGTCCTGCTTGTTTTCAACACCATCAAGATCCGAATCAACGAACCATCCGATGTCTCTCATCAATTCGACGGTCAGATCGTCAGGAGCCCTCAGATTGTGGGTCAGGTCGAAGTTGATGGAGGGCTCCATTAGAAGATTCTTGGTAGCTGTCCTGTCGAAGTGCGCAATCGAGGAACCCGTCTCGATGGGATTGGGGGCGTACAGCAGGACTCTTCCAAGCACATCGGTTCCTGCGAATCTGTTGGGATTGACCTCGAGTCGCATCACCACATCGGGAATCGCGGCTCTCAAAGCCGCACCATCGGTCTGGGTGAGGGACACTGCCGGGACGATGATCGAAGAGTCTGATCCCGCCATGGTTATGATTCCCGTGGTGTTGTTCTGAATGACGACGGCAATCGCACCGGCGTCCTGGGCATTCTTCACCTTGATCACAAACGAACAGTTTCCCCTGTCGATTATCGCTATCTTCCCCGCAACCTGGCTGGCGTTGGTGAGGGCGCTGCAACCATCGGTCGAAGAGGGCCCGACGGTGTCCGCAGGGTCCAGCCCCGCGACGAGCGTCCCCGTTATCGCCTGTCCGATAGGTGGACCGAATTGCGCCGTTCCAAACTGGTATAGCCCTGCGAGATTGGTCGGTTGGAGCACCCTGACCTCGGGAGATGCCGAGAGGACCCGGGAAGAAGCGCGAGTCACATTCGGTCCCGTCCATACGACACTTCCATTCCGCACGAAGGACTCGAGGCGTTGCTGGTCGGTCATCTGATTCCAGAAGAGGCCGGCGACGTTGTCGAAGATGAATCTCGAGTAGATGTCCGTTGAACCGCTGTTGTTCGCACCCGTCGTCCTGCTGACAAAGTTTTGGAATCCGAGCCCATGCGCCAATTCATGGAGAAGAACCGTGACGAGATCGTACTGACCAGGGCCGAAATTCCTGTCGACACCGAGATAAAAGTTGAAATCGCTACTGAACTGCGTGTTGATGTCGGCAGAGGCGGTCGAAAGATCGAATCCCGCCCGCTTGTCGGCGATGGCCCCGCCATACCATGTGTCTGGGAATTGGGGACCGGGATACAGACCGACCGGCACGAAATCGCGGAAGACCTGGATGGTGCCCGCGCTTCCGAGGACGTTCGCTCCCAAAGGATTGAACGCTGCCTGAATGCGGATCACGACGTTGGAATCAAGTTGCTGGGCCCAGAGATTCGCGGCATAGGTGAATGCGTAGAGACGCTGAGCACCCAGAGTGGTTCCCGGGTTTCCACCGACGGGTGCCACCACCGTCTGGTCGTTGAAGCCCTCGCCGCTACCGTCGAGGTTTATTATCTGGATTGTCGCGCGGGCTTCTATTCCCAACGTGAAAGCGAACACGCAGACCATTGACGCAAGAAGAATTCCGATTCGTCTGTTCATTTTCCTCATGGTCACCTCCTAGAGTCCGCTCGTACCGGTCGAGTCCTCGACTATTCCCAGGAATTCGAGTCCTTCCTCGAATGTGAAGACGCATTTGATCTCCAACGTGCCGTCGGATCTCGGACGGGAAAGGAACACTCCTTGGAAACGGCCCTGCAGATCCATTCCATATCCACCCTTTTCCAATGGGTATTCCCTGAGACCCTCTGTGGATGTGTTGGCGAGTTTTTCCAGAGTCGCGAGAAGCTGATCCAGCTCGGCATCGGTGGGCTTACGGGGATTGCCGGTTGCTTCGTCAATCACCAGATTCCTCGTGGCGCGAAACTTCTTCTGCGACGGTGAGTGCTCATCTGTTCTGCTCTGTTGGGAGAATGTTGTACCGGACTCGGATCTCTCGCCGATGAGATACAGTCCCGACAGCACCACGAGGGCGATTGTCGTCAGAATCACGAGTCTGGTCCTGTTTCTTCTTTGAGAAACCGAACGGGCGGAAGATTTCTTCTTCATTGAATCAATGCTCCTGTGAAACTTTTTAAGGATTGGGATGAGACTCTCAGAAGCCGGGGGCTTAGTCAATGGCATGACAGCTCCCGGACTTTTCCCCTGAGCCATCAGCGACCATCACTGTTCATTCCGATGAGGTCGCCGGGTCGGATTCGATGGTTGGAAAAACAACGCCGCTCCTCTAAAATGCGCTCACCCCAAGATAAGGAGTCCTTCATGCGAATTCTATTTTTCACCCTTGCAATCCTCTTCGTCTCAACACTCTCATTGCCGGCGCAGATCGATCGTGGATCTCTCCTGACGATTGTTCGCATGGAGGATTCCCGCACTTATGACAGCAGGCTCGAGCGAATGATTTCAAGCGGTCCGAGAGCTGTCAGAACACGTGCCATCTTGGCCGCGGGGAGAATCGGTGACGATCGGGCGGTTCCTCTTCTGAATTCCATTGTTGTGGGACCGGACACGGATCTTGGTGCTCACGCGGCCTTCGCACTCGGAGAAATCGAATCAATCAGGGCGACGGAACCAATCATCTCTGCGATCCGAAATAGGAACGCCGGTGCCAATCTATCCATGAGGGCGGTCGAGGCTGCCGGCAAGATTGCTGCGGCGAATCCCAACGCGACCGAACGGACAGCTCTCGGGATGGCGATTCTCGATTATCTGGAGGTACAGGCAGGTTCAAAGAACGGACACAGGGAGGGAATCCTCGCAGGCCTCACCGCAGTGATACGGAGTCGACCGAAGGACGGAGACTTCGTCGTTGGGAAATTCCTCACGAGTTTGGATCCCAGGATTCGCACCGATGCAGGCAATACACTTTCGAGGATAGGAAACAAGGGATTCGTCGATACGCTCGAAGCGATGGTCATGTCGGATCGAGATCCGACAGCCAGGGCAAACGCTGCGAGGGCGTTGGGCGTCGCCGAAAGTCGGAGGTCGGCAAGCATGCTGCTCCAGTCCGCGCTCGGAGATGTTGATTCCAGAGTGCGTGTCAGCGCCATCCGATCGCTTGGGAATCTGAAGGATGTCGATGTCGTGCCGGGTCTCATCGGAAGAGGCGAGGAACTGCTAAATGATTTCAAGAAGAGTTCGTCTGCCGCGCCCTCGGAGAAGAATGAACTGCTTGAAATAGTCAGCACACTCGGTCTGTTGCTGCAACAGACCGAGAATGTGAAGGCGGTGACCTTCATTGAGTCCTTCCGGGTCGCGGACAAAGTCAGTTCTCCTGAAACCGAGATCGCCATGGCGAGAATCGCGCCACTGGCTTACGCGAAATCTCTGGAGAACGCTCCAGTCGAAAGCTTCGATGGGGAGTGGCTCGCTCTTTCTGCGATTTTTCAAGGCATCGGAACGCTCGCCAGGACTCCTGACACCGATTCCTCAGTGGAAGCGAAGAAGAGGGCCCGAGTGATCCTCGCCCGGTTCCTCGGAGAGTGGGCGATTCGATCGCCCGAAGCCAAAGCCCGTGGCAACGCGAAACTCGCCGTGATTCAACTGATCGGGGCCTTCGCGGCATTCAAGAGCGAGAACCTTCCCGAGATGTATCAGGCGATGATTCTCGAGGAAAGGGACCCTGGAATCCGTGGAGCTTTGGCGACGGCGCTTGCGGACACCCCTGCGACTGAAAGGACGATCAGGAGCTTGAAAGAAGCATTCAGGCTTTCGATGGAGACCGACATAGACAGCAATGGAGCGATTCTCGCCACCATGAATGCCGTCGCGAAACTCGACAAACAGGGATCAACCGAAATGTTGCAGGTCGCACTCACATCTTCCGATTCACTCGTCAGAAGAAGAGCTGTCGAACTTTACAAGGAATTGCAGTTGAGCATGCGCGATGGAACGAATGTCGCAATGCTTTCGCAACTGGGAAACGTTAAGGGCTTCGACAAGACGAGGCTCGGGCAGGTCTTCCTGGAACAGAAGGAATACTCAACCGCCATCGCAAGAAAGAACGGTAAGCTCCGAGCCGTAGTCAAGACGGACAAAGGCACTTTCACCATAAACCTTCTTCCAGAAGACGCTCCTCTCACCGTGGACAACTTCGTGAGGTTGGCAAATTCCGGATTCTACAATGGCTTCGTCGTGCATCGAGTCGTACCGAATTTCGTGATCCAGGACGGCGATCCCCGAGGAGACGGCATGGGAGGTCCCGGAACGAACATAAGGTGCGAGATCAACACCGTCCCGTATGGCCGCGGTGCAGTTGGCATGGCATTGTCAGGTAAGGACACGGGCGGATCTCAGTGGTTCGTCACCCATTCACCACAGCCGCACCTCGATGGTGGTTACACCGTGTTCGGACAGGTTCCCGAATCAGATATGAGGGTCGTCGATTCCATAGCGAGAGGAGACAGGATAATCTCGATCAACATCGTCGGGAGATAGGACCTAATGGATTCGAAAGAAAGAAAGGCAATCGAGATAAACCGTGAATTGGACAATCTGGCATACGTGCTGGACGGGGCCTTCAAGGTGCCATTCGTCGGATGGAGATTCGGGTTCGATTTCATCCTCGGTCTGATTCCGACGGTCGGTGATTTCGCAACAAGTCTGGTCTCCTTCTACATCTTGGTGGCAGGTGTGAGGTATGGGGTACCGAAGATAACTTTGCTCAGGATGGCACTGAATATCGCGATTGATTATCTGATCGGTCTCATACCATTCCTCGGAGATGTTCTGGACCTGTTCTGGCGTTCGAACGAAATGAACATCAGGCTCATCAAGACTAGAGCGATATCCGAGAATGCGGGAACCACCTCGGATTACCTGTTCGTTGGAGGCATTGTGATCACCTTGTTACTAATGCTACTCGGCACCATTTCTCTGAGCATTTGGTTGGTATACTCAGTTGTCGATTTTCTGATTGGGCTCTTCATATGAAAAAGCCGTCCTTAACGGACGGCCCTTCCATTGACATACATCCGGACCGGAAGAGTGTTCACTCCGCGGAAAACATTTTTTCCAGGGCAGTGGTCAGAATCCCGATGCCGAACTCCCCGGCAGACCTGGTCTTCAGCTTTCCCTCGGCATCAAACAGATAATAGACAGGAACCCAACCCTGTTCGTTCTGAAATGCGTCCTTGAGTTTGTGCATGTTGTCGACCGCACAGACATCGTTTATCGAGTGCTCTGCAATCGTTGTCTTCACGGCCTCGATATCGGTGTCAGTCTCATAGCGAGGCATGTGCACCGCGACCATCTTCAAGCCCTTCGGGCCGTAGAGTGCCTTCAGCTCGTTGAGTTTCGGCATGTTTTCCTTGCAGATCCCGCAGCTAGCGGCCCAGAAGTAGACGAGTGTCGGTGATCCGCTCACGAATTCATCGATCTGCTGTCCATTCTCGTTGAGCCACTGCGTCGCCCCTTCGAAAGAAGGGATCGAATCTCCTAACTTCATTGGCATATTTTCAACCTCCCAAGCGGATTTTTAGAAAAAGAATCCGGCAGATGACACCACTGTCTTGAATGACCATCATCTGCCGGTCCTGATTGTGCGGTGTGAAGTTACACCTTGAGGTTTGCCTGTCCAGGCGACCAGTTCGCGGCGCAGAGTCCACCGGTCTGGAGACCTTGCAACACGCGGAGCGTCTCATCGACCGAACGGCCGATGTTCAGGTCGTGGACAACGGCGTACTGGAGGATTCCCTCGGGGTTGATGATGAACAGACCGCGGAGCGCGATGTTCGCCTCCTCTACGAGGATGTTGTATTTGCGAGCGAGACGCCCGGCGACATCCGATGCGAGGGGATACTTGAGACCTTCGATTCCGTTCTTGTCGAGCGGGGTCTTGATCCATGCACGATGCGAGTGCACCGAGTCGGTCGAGATGCCGATCACCTCGGCGCCGATGCTGTTGAGTTCCTCGATTCTATCGGAGAACGCTGTCAGCTCGGTCGGGCAGACGAACGTGAAGTCGAGCGGATAGAAAAGGAGGACAACCCACTTTCCCTTGTAGTCCGAGAGCTTCACATTCTCTTTCAATGATTCGAGATTCTTGGTCGACGGAAGATCGAAATCCGGGGCGGGTTTACCCACTTTGGCGAATTCAATGACTCCGTTGTTATCAGTTGCTGTAGACATTATTTTTTCAAGCTCCTTCTTAGTTAAGTAATCTATCTGTGTTCAATAAATTCACACCTTGCATTCGGGGCACAGACCTCGAAGCGTCAGCTCCAAGGACTCCGCCTGAAAATCCGAGAACTTCGCGGCGATCTCTGCTATCTCCTGCGGGAGATCGATGTGCATGTCGACCAATTTCCCGCACTTTGTGCAAAGGGCGTGATCGTGACGCGAAGTGGTCCTGTCGAACCGGCTCGCACCATTTCCGAAACTTACCTCGGAGATGTGCCCGGCATCTTTCAGGAATCTGAGCGAGTTGTATACGGTAGCGAACGAAATCGTTGGGAGGATCGCCTTCGCACTGTCGAAAACCTCGTTCGCGGTAAGGTGGTCGTGGGACTCTCTGATCACCTGGAGAACCACCTCCCGTTGACGGGTCAGGCCCGATGTCTTTGTTTCATTCACCTTTTCCATAAGCTTCAAAAGAAGATTTAGAATAATTCTAATTGTAAAGACTGTCAAACGGAGCCGTAAGCCCAATCAAACATTGGTCATCCGCGACGGCTCCCCTACCCTCTTCTGCTATCATTGGTCCCAATCGACGACATAATCGATATCTGGATTTTCAATTTCTCGGCAGAGATACAAGGAGTTTAGAAATGCCAAAGTTCAAGTTCGGACCGACTTTCTTCTTTCTCGGTCTTTTGGTTTCCGCAGTCACGATAATGATTTCAATCAACGAAAGTTCATCGAAAGCAGCCGCTTCAGGAAACGACGCGAATCCGCTCCTGAAGGAATGGACCGGTCCTTACGGGGGCGTGCCACCGTTCGACAAGATCAAGATCGAACACTTCAAACCGGCTCTCGAGGCAGGGATGGAAGAGAACCTCGCTGAGATAAATGCGATCGCGAACAATCGAATGGCGGTCACGTTCGAGAACACAATCTCGGCGTTGGAGAAATCCGGCAGGACCTTGGACAGAGTCACCACCATCTACTACACCCTGTCGGGCACGATGAGCACACCGGAATTCCGTGCCGTCGAACGTGAAATGGGTCCGAAGCTCGCCGGCTTCTCGGATATGATTTTTCAGAACGAAGGGCTCTTCAAGAAAATCCAGTATGTCTATGAGAGGATGGACCGACTCAAACTCACCTCCGAGCAGAAGAGATTGACGTGGCAGTACTACACCAATTTCGTGAGAGCGGGTGCGAAACTCAATGCCGATCAGAAGAAGAGACTCTCAGAGATAAATCAGGAACTTTCAATCCGATTCACAAAGTTCAGTCAGAACCTCCTCGCCGACGAGACCGATCGTTTCATCAACTTCGAGAATCCCACGGATGTGGTCGGAGTTCCGAGAACCGTTGCCGAAGCGGCGGCGGAAGCGGCATCGGCGAGAGGTCTGAAGGGATGGGTGGTTCTCAACACGAGATCCTCGGTGGAGCCATTTCTCACTTACGGTGAGAATCGTTCCGCAAGACAGAAGGTCTGGGAGATGTTCGTGAACCGCGGCGATTTCGGTGATGCGAACGACAACAATCAGCTGATCGCCGAAATTCTGCAGTTGCGTATAGAGCGTGCAAAGCTCCTCGGATACCAGACCCACGCGCACTGGCGTCTCGAGAACGCCATGGCCAGGACACCTGAGCGAGCAATGGAACTGCTTGAGGCTGTGTGGACCCCTGCTGTCGCCCGAGTGAAGGAAGAAGTCGCAGACATGCAGGCTCTTGCCGACAAAGAAGGAGCGAAGATAAAAATCGAGCCGTGGGATTACAGGTTCTATGCGGAAAAGGTTCGCAAGGACAAATACGATCTCGACGAAAACGAGGTCAAGCCTTACATGCAGCTGGACAAACTCCGTGACGGAATGTTCTGGGTGGCAGGAGAGTTGTTCGGTTTCAATTTCGGCCCCGCGAAGAATGTTCCCGTCTATCATCCCGATGTGAGTGTCTGGGATGTGACAGACAAGAAGTCGGGCAGACACATCGGTCTTTTCTATTTCGATCCATATGCGAGGTCCGGAAAGCGCTCGGGTGCATGGATGAATGCATATCGATCCCAGGAGAGGGTTGAGAAGGACATCACCACGATCGTCTCCAACAACTCGAACTTCATCAAGGGTAAACCAGGTGAACCGGTGCTCGTCTCATGGGATGATGCGGAGACACTGTTCCATGAATTCGGACATGCGCTCCACGGACTCAGTTCAAATGTGACTTACCCATCCCTCTCAGGTACTGCGGTTGCGAGGGACTATGTCGAATTCCCCTCGCAACTCCTCGAACATTGGCTCTCGACACCGGAGGTTCTTCAGCGCTTCGCACTCCACTATGAGACGGGCAAACCTATTCCGGCATCACTCGTCAAGAAGATCGAGAATGCTTCCACCTTCAATCAAGGGTTCGCGACGGTTGAGTATCTCGCAAGTGCGTTGATCGACATGAAACTGCATCTCGCAGGCGATCAGAAGATCGATGCCGACAAATTCGAGCGGGAGACTTTGGACAAACTCGGGATGCCGAGGGAGATCGTCATGCGGCACAGAACTCCACAGTTCGGACATGTCTTTTCATCAGATGGCTACTCCGCGGGGTACTACAGTTACCTGTGGTCGGACACCATCACGGCTGACGCATTCGAGGCCTTCACCGAAAAGGGCGGGCCATATGACAAGAAGGTCGCCGATCGCATGATCAAGAACATATTCGCGGTGGGGAACACCATAGACCCGGCAGAAGGGTATAGGAAATTCCGTGGACGCGATCCGAAGATCGAGGCGCTGATGAAGAAGCGGGGGTTCCCGGTTCCGAAGAAGAAGTGACCCTCGAAACACGACTGAACGATGGGATGGCTTGATGCCATCCCATTTTTCATTTCTCATTCTCGATGCCACGTGGGGAGACGATCAATTTCCGATTGGCGTCGACGAGGAGACCTGAACGCCGTGACCCGACCCTGATCTCACGACGCTCGCCCTTTGGCGCGCCATCGAGAGGCCTCTTCGGGATGTACGTCACAACATAGAAGGAGTCGATGAGACGGGATAGATAACGCATGTCCTCGATCATCGCCTCCCTGCTGGAGGGGAGAAGGAACTCGCCGCCGGAATCACTCGCTATCTGCGACAACGACTTCTCTCCTTCCTTCAATCGTTGAGCCCTCTCGTTTATCTTCCTGATCATCTCCCTGTCGAGATTCACTGTGGCGATGGTCGAGGTCGGTGTCGTGCCTTGAACCGGCACGGTCGCTCCTGGCGGTGGCGAGGTCCTTCCGGATGAAACCGACCTTCGCCGCTCCTGCACTATGTTCTGCTCCATTTTCGTGTAAGAGATCACGTGGACGCTGATGTCTGTAGCCAAGATCGCCTGGATTGCTGCGGTTCGGGCACGATCCTCCTCGATGCTGTCCACACCATCCGTTATCGCGATGATGTGACGATTCTCTAGCCCAGACCTTTCGAAGAATCGAAGCGATAGCCTCAACGCCTCCACGAAAGACGAACGGCGGCCGAATCTCAGATTCCTATCGATCGCGGAGAATAGCTGGTCTTTGTCGTTGGTCCACTCTGCGATGACTCTGACGGAGTCGTTGCTCTCAAGAATTGCGAATGTGGTGTCGTCTGACAAGCCCCGGATGAGGGCCTTGGCCGTATCCCTCGTGGTCGCGAAATCTTTGGCATACCTTTCCTCGCCACCGGTATCGAGGATTATCAATATGTTCGACGAGACTCGTCGAACACTTGCCGGTTGATGGATGACTCCGTCCTCGAGGATTACCAGGTCGTCGGGCGTGACACCGTCGAAGAAGCCACCCGAGGAATTGAATGCTGATACGTTCAATTTGACCTCTTCCGTGGGGATTCTGACCGTGTCGGTGTCAGGCGGTGGAGTCGGACGGGGGGTCGCCCTGCCGGATTGTGCGTTCGTGACGAAAGTCAGCGAAAACAAGATGGTGATCGCAACGGTGATGTCTCGAATCGTCAGCCTTGTCTCCATCATGTCTTTTTGTGATTCAGCAGCAACGCCTCGGGTTGTCAGAGATTGGGATGATTTTTCGCAAAAGAGATCAATCTCTCTACATAGGAATCAAACGAGGGACAGGTAATATCATCTCCTGAGAGAATCGTTGCGGATTGGGTGACATCGTACTCCTGTTCGATGAAGAAATATGGAACGCCTGAATGTGGCAGGCCTGTCAGACCGGGCGATATCGGTGATTTGAGGAACGCCTGGATCAGAGCCGTCGGCGGCGTGAAAAGTGACGGTCCTCCCGATGAGGAGAGCGCAATCGCATCAAAGAGCTCCTCGGTCGTTAGTGGATTCGGGTCAGCCAGCGCAAGCGTCTTGCCGATCGCTTGCGGTGATTCCGACAGGACCCTGATTCCCTCCACGACGAAATCAACCGGAACCAGATTCAGCCTCACCTTGCTGTTACCGACATTGATGAACCGAAGAAGGCTCGGGGCGAGAAGTAGATACTTGATGAGATAGTAGACTCCGTCGTACTTCACCGTCTCTCCTGTCATCGAATCGCCAACGACCACAGATGGCCTGATGATCGTCACAGGCAAGGACGACTTCAGCTTCTCTACAGAAAGCTCTGCGAGATATTTGGTCTCTTCGTAGTGATTTCTGAATCCTGCGCCATGTTCGAGTTCGGATTCGAGAATCCTCCCTGTTCGTCTCCCAGCGACATAGCAGGTCGATATGTAGTTGTATCTCTCAAGGCCTTGCAATGAGGCGGCGAACACGTTGATATTTTCAGTTCCTTGGACATTGACCATCTTGGCGAGATTCGCATCGACAGCCAGGTCGTAGACAGCTGCAAGGTGAAACACGTCGGTGACGGTCCCCCGCATTGTCTCCAAAGAATCCGCGGGCAATCCGAGAAAGTCCTTCGTTATATCACCTTCATGGAAGACGAAATTGTCGGAAGCAAGATTCTTCTCTCTTCTGATTCTTTCGACCTGGGCTAGAGCGGCCGACAGGTAACGAGGTTCGACCAGAAGGTGAAACCGCACATTTGGCGTCGCGAGGCGGTTCACGAGCCTCGTAGCTATGAAGCCCGGAAATCCGGTGATGAATACATTCTTCTGGAATCCCATCGTCTTCGCCTCCTCGGCTGATTCTGCGAGATGCGGTCCTCTGAATCAAGAATAAGAATGTTTTGTTGAAAAGAAGGGGTTCGCTTGCTAATGTCTGACCGTAGAAGGTAGACGGATCTATCCATGGCGAAATCTTCGAAAAACAATTCGGGTGGTCGTGAGTCCCGAAAACCCGCGGGCGAACTTTCTGTTGGCATGTGGTCCGTGGTGTCGTTCGACAGATTGGAGGCTAGGGGCCTGACCTATCGCGAAGCGACCGAGAAACTTGCGGAGCTACAGGCGTCCAAGACGCCTGGTCTCTGTATCGTGACCGATTCAGCGGCGGAAAGGCTCAAAAAGTGACGATCACCTTTCCAAAATTCTCATTTCGTTCCATCCTCAAGTTGGCTTCTCTGATCTGTTCCGCAGGATAGATGCTGTCGACGTTGGGTCTGAGCAACCCAGATTCGAACAACGGAAGGATTCGCTGATTGAAGGCCGCAGTCAGCTCTTCGCGCTCATTGAAAGTCCTCGATCGCAGAACCGTCCCCTTGAGTGTCAATCGCTTCGAAAGAACCGTCGATAGATCGAGGTCGGTCTTGGTCCCTCCCGTCAGGCCGACGAGCATCAGTCGTCCTTTAGGTTTGAGGGAGTCCAAATTCTCCTTCAGGTATCGTGCGCCCACGAGATCGAGAATCACATCCATACCACCGCAGATCTCTTTGATCCTATCCGCGAAGCGACCTTCATCCGCGACTAGAAATGAATCTTCGAGTCCGAACTCGGCCATTCGCGTGAGTTTCTCCGCACTCCGTGAGGTTCCATAGACATTGGCTCCGAGAACGCCTGCAATCTGTGCGGCGGCGAGACCAACTCCTGAACCAACGGCGTGTATCAGAACCGATTCACCCGATTCAAGGCCGGCTTGTAAAATCAAGGCGTCGAAGGCTGTGACGAACGCTTCGGGGACTGCGGCGGCATCTTCAAAGGATAGCCGGTCGGGAATCCTGGAGAGCAGGGTTGCACGGGTCTTGAGCAGTTCCGCTTGAGCTCCTCCCGGCACTATGCCCATGACGCGGTCTCCGATGGAGAAGGACTCCACAGATTCCCCGAGCGCTTCGATGACACCCGAGAATTCGAGGCCGGGAATTCGTTCGGGGGACCCTTGCGGCGCAGGATAACGTCCGAGGCGCTGGAGAATGTCGGCACGATTCAATCCTGCGGCCTTCACTCTGACACGCACCTCATCGGACACAGGTTCATGGACATCTTGCACTTCGAGAAGTGACAGATTCTCGACCTCTCCGAACTCTTTTATATAAACCGCCTTCATAAGAAAAACGGGAGAACCGTGATTGAAGACGGCTCTCCCTCAGAAAATTGATTCGATCACTATTGCTTGGCCGATTTCTTCGCCAGATTCATGAGGTCTTCCGGCATCCATTTGTCGAGATTCTTGGCTTCGGCTTCTTCAATTCCCTTTTGCCTGTTTCTCCAATCTTTGGACGGGTCGTCTTCGCGACCCGATTGCTTCGGATAATTTTCAACCTGCTCGAGGCTGATCACGATGCCAAGGGCGATTTCATTCCAATCCTCTTCCTGAATCCCACGCAGAACAACAGGAAGTCCGGCGGTCCAATCCTCCTCAGGGGCGATGTTGTCATACTCGGGAATGGTCAGTTTGTCTGTCGTGGGGAAGGGTTGTTCTGAAAACTCATCAGCAATGAGCTTCTGTAGTTCCCGATAGGAGACTTCAGGATTTGCTTTGCGGATTTCAAGCGCTCGCTTGAAAACATCGGTCACGTTGGCGTTGCTCATTGCTTTGTTCCTTAACTATTGTTTGAAAAAAGAGTATCACAGAGCACCTAGTCGAAAAAATGATGTGTCCGGCGTCACCTCAGGCTTGCAAAATCAGGCTTCACAGAACTAATCTCCTCAGAGTTATGCGTGTGACAATCCCTTTGATGCTCTTGTTTGCGGTGGTTCTTGTGATGCAACCGGTGGCCGAGGCACAGGAACCCCCGAGTCCTATCGAGCTGAAGGACATCAGGTACAAGTCCTGGGTCTATCCGAACATCTCGGGAGAAGGTCGATCGGACATCAGAGAGCTTTCGAAGGGCAAGAAGCTGATGATTGTCGTCTACTTCGCGCCTTGGTGTCCCGACTGGAACAACGAAATCCCGTTTCTTAAGAGCATGTACGAAAAATACGGCAAAGACGGACTCGGAATAGTCGCGGTCGGTGAATACGATTCCCGGGAAAGCATGAAGGCGCATTTCGATGCCAAGGGCATCCCATTTGTCGGTGTCTGGGAGACCGATTCACGGGACTCGAGGACGTTGTCGGAACACTATCGATACCGGAAACTCGCCGGTGACCAAAGAAACTGGGGGACGCCTTGGCACATCTTTCTCGAACCTGAAAAGTTTCCGAAAGACGGTGACATACTCGCAGGGAAAGCGTGGGTCGCAAACGGAAAGGTCATAAAGGACGAGGCGGAACCCTTCATCAGAAAGATGCTCGGGCTGGATGCGGATTGATCACGGGATCGCGGCGATCGTGTCTACGAGCCGCTCTGAAATCGAAAGCAGAGTTCGTCCCGCATCACGAACCCTTCCCTCGCCGACCTGGTCCTCTGCGACTCCCATCATCTGCGTGATACCCGAAATAGAGCCTGAATAGATTCTGAGGTGTTCCTTCGATTTGAAATCCACCTCGAGCGAAACGATACCGGCGCGAAGATTCCTGATGCTCTGCATCACCGCATCCTTGTTTCTGTCGTTCTGATCGATAGCCGCCCTCGATGCTTTCCCTTGTCTGATTTCTTCATCGACCTTCTCGATCCCATCGGCAACACCTCCGAGTATGTATATGAATCGATTGAGGCGCTTGACCTGTTCTGCGGTCAACCTGGTCGCCTCAGCAAGATCAGCCTTCTGGGCGACAGGGGTCGGGGCGGGTTTCGGAGAAGTTCTGCGTTGCGCCTCAGCCTGACCGACAAACGCAAGGATCATCAACACTGAGAGCATGAGAATGTATTGTTTTTGCTTCATGGCTTCTTTTTTGGGAGCATTTGATAGCGACAGATTTTATCATGATAGAGATGAAGGAGAGACAACTCGAGGTTCGCCGGCTTGGCAGGATTTCCTATGCCGATGCATTGGAGGTGCAACGAGCCGCCGAGGAAGCGGTCATCGAGACCCGCGGTTCGGATTATCTCCTTCTCCTTGAACACCCGCACACCTTCACCATCGGCAGAAGATCGTCAGATACGGGAGTGTTGGCGACTCCCGAGGTGTTGAAGAAGATCGGGGCCGAGGTCTTTGAAGTGAATCGCGGGGGCAAGGTCACATATCACGGTCTCGGACAATTGGTGGGATATCCGATCATCAATCTGTCTTCCTTTCGTCAGGATGTGCACTACTACGTGAGACAGCTTGAAGAGGTTCTCATCGGGACGCTCGAGGAGTTCGGCATCGAATCGTTCAGAATCGAGGGTCTCACCGGTGTCCACACCAAAGAGGGGAAGATAGCCGCCATCGGTATTCATATAAAGAGATGGGTCACGACGCACGGATTCGCGCTCAACGTAAGCACGGATCTGGATTATTTCAATTGGATAATCGCCTGTGAGGGCGAACCCGTCACGTCGATGGAAAGAATCCTGGGAAGAAATATTTCCCTGGATGAGGTCGAACCGGTGATAGAGCGACATTTTAGACGGGTGTTCGAATACGAATCAGATACCCGAAAATAGCAAGGTCAAAGGGGAAACAAACTTATGCGCAACAATTCTTTCACGATTTCATCCATGGTCACGCTTTTTGCCGTGATGTTTTCGGCAATGGTCATCGATGTGATGGCGATTCAGGATTTCAGAATCGTCTCCAGACCTGACCGGATCGATGTGATGTCCAAACAAAGGGGTCAGCAGGAGAATGCCAAACCGGTTCTGAAGATCGTGGAGCCTGCGGAGGGTGCGGTTATCAACTCTTCCACGGTGAAGGTAAAACTCGAGATATCTGGGGATCTGAAAGGATACATGCCGATGATGGACCACTCGACGAAGACGGGGAATCACGTGCATGTGATTCTCGACAATCAGGCATACGAGGCCTATTACAATCTCGGAAGAGAGTTTGAACTCCGCAACGTCTCGGATGGTGAGCATACGATCCGTGTCTTTCCATCGCGACCGTGGCATGAAAGCTACAAGAACGATGGAGCATTTCAAATCGTGCGCTTCACTGTGCGCAATGGTGGTTCCGATGCAACCAAGCCCACGACCGCTTCCGGCGGCGTGCAGATGTCGGATCCCGCCGAGGGTAAAGACATGAAGCCCTCGACTGCGGGCGACGTCGATCCGAAAAAACCTCTGCTGACATTCAGTCGGCCGAAAGGTGACTACAGAGGTGTCGAGGCCGAGGCGATAATGATCGACTTCTGGTTAGCGAATGCGAAGCTCATCGGCGATGGTGGCGAATACATGGTGTTCTATTCCGTAAACGGGGGTCTTCCACGTGTTAAGGAGAATTGGACCCCATTCTGGATTTCAGGGCTCGCACCTGGGAAGCATTCCTTGGAGATCTGGCTGGTGGATCGTAACGGGGTCGAGGTGGAGAACGGCGGATACAACCGCACGAGACGAGACTTCACCATCTCACAGTGAACAGGAGAGCCGAATGAGAAATGCCGCCTGGGGATTTTTGTTGATCGCGGGTCTGCTGGAAATCGCCTGGACAATCGGACTGAAGTACACCGAAGGATGGACACGGCTGGTCCCGAGCATCTTCACCGCGATTGCGATGGCATGCAGCCTCTTTCTCTTATCTACGGCGATCAGGACTCTGCCTATAGGTACCGCATACGCTGTTTGGACGGGAATCGGAATAGTGGGCGCGACATTGTTCGGGGTGTTCTTTCTCAAGGAACCTGCGAATCTGTCCAGAATATTCTTCATCACACTCATCCTGATCGGGATTGTCGGATTAAAGTTATCGACTCGTGAATCTTTTTGATTTTCGAGACGGACATGAATGAAAGAACCCGGGTCTTCCCGGGTTTCTTCTTGACTGCTCTCTCTATGGATTCCTTCTGGGCAGAGGCTGCGCGATAGGCACTTCTGATTGCGGGGAATCGGTCGGGGCCTGCTCTCCGTTCGGATTGGATTCGTCTCCCTCAGCCGTTGCCTCATCCTTGTCATCGTCGGACCGCATCGAAAGAACATCTCTCCGCCTCAATGCATTCTCACGCTTTATATCGGCGGGCATCTCCGGCACTTTTGGAAACTCTTCGATCTTCTTCCCCTTCATGAACTGTCCCATGAAGGCATTGAAATATGGAAGGGCAACCGCGCCCCCGGTCAAACCTGCACCGAGACTCACCTTTCTTGTCGGATTACCCATCCAGACCCCGGTCACATATGTCGGTGTGTATCCGATGAACCAAACGTCGGTGTGATCGTTAACGGTTCCGGTCTTCCCTGCAAGAGGATGTCCAGCGGCACTGGCCCCTCCCGCAGTTCCCATTCCCGATGTCACATCACGCATCATCGACACCATTGTCAATGCCGTGTAGGGATCCATTACCTTGGATGATCTTCCATCCCATTCCTCGAGGATGCTTCCATCCCTGTTCTCGACTTTTCTGATCAGATGGGGCTGCATTCGAATACCGCGATTTGGGAAAGCGGAATAGGCAGCGACCATCTCGAGCAAAGAAGCCTCGCTCGCCCCTAAGGCGGATGCGAGATTCGGGGACATCGGATTCGTGATGCCGAACCGACGAACCATCTGGGCACCGGTCTGCACGCCTAGCTTCTCGAGAAGATGTACCGCGGCGAGATTGTATGATTTCGCAAGCGCGACCCTCATCGGAACATTTCCGTGACTAAGAGAGCCATCGTAGTTTCGAGGCATCCAATCCCCGCGTTTGATCGGAGCGCCACTGACAACCATCTCGGGCGTCCAGCCGTTTTCAACTGCGGCCGCGTAGATGAAAGGCTTGTAGACGGATCCAGTCTGACGAAGGCCCTGTGTTGCGTTGTTGAACTTGCTCCAGTGGAAGTCATAACCGCCGACCATTGCGACAATCTCCCCGGTCTTTGCGTTCAGGGAGAGTATCGATGCCTGGATTTCGGGCACCTGGGTCAACTCGACCTTGAGTGTCTTGTCTTCGTTGTTCCTCTCTTTGATGCGGAACTCACAAACGAGTCCGGGACGGAACTCGTCGCGAGGCTGCCTGCCGCTGCGACCCATGTCCGACGCCCCCACCACAGCGGTATATCCACCGAATCTCACGACCGCCTGGTTAGCCGATTGATCGACGCTCATGACGAGTCCTGAAAGATAGTCATCGATGCGCGGGCGAGTCTTCTCTTCGTTGGACGAAGTCTTCTCCGCGAACTCATCCGCGTACCAATCGGGGTGTCGATAGTTTCGCAACGCACGCGCGATATCGGCAGGTTCCGTGATCTTCTCACCGGATGCGTCCACTAGGATGTCGCGATAGTCGGAACGCCATCGCCCCCGACCTCGATCGTATTCACGCAACCGCTCACGCACGGTTTCGGTGGCCTTTCTCTGCGCATCGACGTTGATTGTCGAATACACCTTGAGGCCTCCCTGTGCGACTCGGGTCGTGTATTTGTCCTCTAGATATCGCCTGATTTCCTCGACTGGATAATCCCAGGCGGTCGACCTGGGTAGAGAGTGCGAATATGCGGAGGGGGCAAGATCGATCGGTTTCCGCTTCGCGTTCTCGATCATGGATTGGGGATACTTCTCGGGAAAATTGCGACCCATCTGATCGAGCACGAGATTGCGCCTCTCAAGTGCCCTTCTGCTGTTACGTGTCGGTGAGTACTCCGGTGACTTGGGAATCGCGGCGAGAAGTGCAGCCTGCTCGATCGATAGTTCTTTGAGGGGCTTTCCGAAGTAGGTTCGTGAACCCGCCTCGAAACCGTAAGAGCCGGCACCCAGGAACACATAATTCATGTACATCTCGAGAATCTGTCTCTTCGTGTAGAACCGCTCGATCTGAAGAGCGACCATCCATTCATTGACCTTTCGCGTATAGGTGCGATCTCTGTACAGAAACAGATTCTTTGCGAGTTGTTGGGTGATGGTGGAGGCACCCTCGAGTCGCCCAGTGGTCAGATTTCGAACGACGACTCCGGCTATCCGATACGGATCGACGCCATAGTGATCGTAGAATCTTATGTCCTCAATCGACAGAAGCGCGTCCTCGACCACCTTCGGTATCTCCGATTCCTTGATCGGGATTCTCCGTTCCAATGCGAACTGCGCGAGAACGGTCTTGCCGTCATCGGCAAGGATAGTGGTCACCTGCGGAGGGCGATAGGTAGCGAGAGCTGTGACCTCGAGTGCATATCTCGAATTATTCAGGTAATACGAAATCAGCACGCCGGTGAGCGCTCCCGCGGCGAGAGCCAGAAGCAGTGCGCAAGGCAGCCACAGCTTCCGTAGAAACTCGGGATCTTTGCTTCTTATAAATGAAACGATCTTTCGACGCATCGCATCTCAGAGAGAAAATCAGTTGACGAACCGCCTCATCTTAACACTTGTCGCGAATCCTATCGCGACGAACGTGGCCAACACACTCGAGAGTCCGGCACTCATCAACGGCAATGGAACACCGATGACCGGAAGAAAGCCGAGCACCATGCCGACATTCATGAAGATTTGAAATGCCATCCCGCCGGTGACCGCCATGATCACCAACATTCCCGATCGATCAGACGTGCTCTGAGCGCCCATTATCAGTCTTGAGAACAAGAGGGCGTACGCGAAAAGAAGTGATATCGCGCCGATGAATCCGGTCGACTCCGCGGTCACTGCGAAGATGAAGTCCGTCTGCGGCTCGGGAAGAAACTTCAGTTTGGCCTGGGATGTATCAGTGGCTCCTGCTGTTCCAAGAACGCCTCCCTTTCCAACCGTTATCATCGATTGGACGGTGTGGTACCCGAAACCGCGCGGGTCGGCGCTCTCTGGATCCAGAATCACATTGATTCTCTCCTGCTGATACCCTTTGATCTTTCCGGTTTCGACCCCGACCCAATAGGCGACAGGGGTCAGTACAAGGGTGAGAATGATTCCCGAGACGAGATACCGGAGTTTCAATCCGGACAAAAACAGAACGACCCCAAGCAGTGGGAAGTATGTGATGGCCTGCCCGGCATCGGGTTCGAGCAGAATCAGGAGAACCGGTCCGGCGAGAATCGCCAATCCGACGAGGAACTCCTTGAACTTCAGTGTCCCCGACTTGCGTGTTCCAAAATATCTGGCAAGCATCAGAACCACCGGCACCTTCGCGAATTCAGATGGCTGAAACTGCCCAATAACAGGGAGCCTGAGCCATGCGGTCTGCCCGTTGACCGTGACTCCCAATCCCGGAACCAGTACGAGAAGAAGTAAGAAGATCCCGATTCCATAAAAGATGGGAGCGGCCTCAAGAAGGCGACGATAGTCGGTGAATGAGACGATGACGAAAACCACGAAGGCGATCGCGAGACCGAACAACTGCTTCTGCCAAAGAGTCTCTTCTGGTCGGGCGAGACTTATCTGCCATGAACCGAAGAGTACGATGACTATCGCGAGAGTGGCGATGATCCAATCGAAATCCTTCAGTCCCCTTCTTTCTAGTATCGAAACCATCACTTATCTCTTTGCAATCTCCACATCCTTCACCGCGGAGCTTCGGGTCTTGGCGACATAGGCTTCATAGACCCCCTTCGATGCAGGCGCTGCGTTGGCACCGCCGAAACCTGAATTCTCAATCAACGCCAAGACCGCAATCTCGGGTTTGTAGGCCGGCGCGAAACTGACGAACCATGCGTGATCGCGCTTGTCACCTACATCCTTGCCCAACTCCGCCACCTGTGCGGTTCCTGTCTTTCCAGCGATGTCGAAATCCGGGATTCTTATCGAGCCCGCGGTTCCACCGTCATTTACCACTGCCCACATCCCCTTAACCATGACCTCTTCCTGCTCGGGCGTCATCGGGATCATTTTCGGATTGGGACGATCGAAGGTCTTTCCCGCTCTGGCCGGCCTGTAGTTCGCATCGCCAGGGGAACCGACCGCTCTGACCGGACGAATCTCCTTCATGAAGTGTGGAACATACATCCTGCCTTTGACGCCGATGCTTGCAATCGCTCTGAGGAGCGAGATCGGCGTCACCACGACCGTGTCCTGACCGATGGAGGCGTAGACCGTCCGTATGTCGCTCCACCTGCCCTCACGTTTCTCGATTATCGGCTTCCAACTCTTCGGGGTCTGACTGATCTTCTCGTTCGGAATATCTATGCCGCTGCGCTTGTCGAAATCGAATGTCTCGACCATCTCGATGAGGCCCTCGATCTTCATCTTGAGCGCGAGTCGATAATAGTATCCGTCACAGGATTTGGTGATTGCATAGGAGAGCGGAGGAGATCCGTGGCTCCCCATGCATCTCGTGAATTTGTTTCCAATCGTTATGCCACCGCCGCAGGCTATGTTCGAATCTCCGACAGTGATGACGTTCTGTTGAAGTGCCGCGAGAGATTCAGGGATCTTCCATGTCGATCCGGGCGGATACCTGCCTTGAATCGCACGGTTGAAGAGAGGTCTTTTCGGGTCCTGCCAATAGGCGGCGATCTTTCTTCTTCCCTCACGAGTCGAGGCTTCGGAGGTGAAAATGTTCGGGTCGAACGAAGGGGCTGATGCCAATGCGAGAAGCTCGCCGTTGTTGGGGTCGAGGGCGATTATCGTGCCTCTCTTGGTGACGGACTCGCGGAGTTGCTCCTCCGCTGCGTTTTGGATGTCGAGATCGATGGTCGTGACAAGATCCTGACCGGACTGGGGCGGAACGAATTCTATCTCCTTCTGGATTCGACCACGCGAATCGACTATGACTTTGCGATAACCGGGAACACCGCGGAGATATCGGTCATACTCCTGCTCGAGACCCCCCTTTCCTATGATGTCACCGAGACGAAAGCCCTTCTCCCTGTACTCTTGCTTGTCGAGTTGCGCCTCACTGATCTCTCCCACGTATCCGAGCACATGGGCGAGCACCTCTCCATGTGGATAGTACCGTTGCGGACGTAGCTCGACCCGGAGCTCGGGGTACTCGAGTGAATGGGCTTCGACCCAGGCTATATCCTCCATCGTGGCGCTTTCCTTCACAACCAACGCCTCGAATTCGTTCTGCTTCTGGAGATCCCTCAGTCTCTGTTCCAGAATCTCGGGTTCGATCTGCAAACCCTTGCTGTATTCGGCTATGCGTTCCGCCGAGAATTCAATCCTGCTGCTCAGCTCATTGGAGAGGACCACATTGTATGAGGGGCGGGAGTCGACAAGTATCTTTCCGTTGCGATCGAGAATCGAACCGCGCGGAGCGGGGACAGGAATCAACCTGACTCTCTGACTCTCGGCCTTGCTTTCGTAATAATCACCTTTGACTATCTGGAGGAAGTAAAGACGACCGCCAAGAAGAGCGAGCGCGACGAAGGCGAGAATCTGTATTGTCAGAATCCGTCCCTTCAGATTTTGAGTGTGATCGTGAAGCTTCATCTCAAGTGGTAATCGCCCGACGACATAACGCCTAAACCCTGATGAGGGTCGCTATCTGAACCCCATGGTCTTTTTATTGGCACCCGAGAAGGTCTCACCCCTCGAACCGAATCTGGAAGACAGATTCTCAATCAGTATGAACGCGCCTGCTCCCACGACGAACGTGGCCACGAAGTTGTAAATCATCGTCAGCAGGAACGGAGACGACGGACTCTGTCCGAGAATCGCATTCACCGCGTAATAAACAAGGTCGTCTGTTATGCAGGCCGCCCCGAGAAGGGCCAGGCGCATCAGGACATTGTCCATGTTGAATCGACGTGCGATTTCTGAAACAAGGAAGGCTATGAATGTCTTGGTGAATCCATTCGAGCCGAGCAGCCCACCGCTTAGCGCGTCGATTGCAACGCCGCCGATCGACCCGAACACAACCGCCTTGATCGCGTTTCTCTGGAGCGCCGAGTAGACGACTGCGATCAACACGAAGTCGATGTGATTGAGCGGTTGCCAGAGATTGCCCGCGATCCATTGAAGGACGATCGCGACCAACAGGAGAATGGTTATCTTGATCTGCTCCATCTGCGTCGGCTCTAGGGCTCCTTTTCCTCCTCATTAACCGCATTCGGAACAGCGGCTTCCATTCTGGGTCGGGCGGGGGGCTCGTAGAAGAGGATGGCGACCTCGCGCAGATTGTCGAATCTAACGGCTGGCTTCAGAACAATCACATGTGGTTCCGTCGAAGATCCCGTTCTGACTTCGATGACTTGTCCTATCTTCAACCCCGGTGGATAGATTCCATCCTGACCGGTGCTGTAGACCGTCTCTCCTTTTGCTATGCGAATCGAACCTGGGACATATCCCATTTCAAGGAATTCGCGTCTGCCGTCACCCGAAACGACTCCCAACGCATTTGAGCTGCCGAGTTCACCGATTATGGCACCGACACCGGCCCGACTCTTTGAAATCAGACTCACCTGGCTCGATAGTGGACTGACGGCGGTGACCCTGCCAACCAATCCGCCACCACTGACCACAGGACTGTTCAACTTCACTCCGTCGAGACTCCCGCGATTGACCAGCACGGTGTCGAACCATGTCGAGGGATCTCTCGAGATTATTCTTGCGGGGAGGACTTTGTACGAGGGATCGATCTTGAGATTGAGGAGTCCTCGCAACCTGTCATTCTCATCAGTCAATTGGCTCCGACGCAAAAGTTCGAACTCGAGTTGCTCGACGCGCTGTCGAAGAACCACGTTTTCGTCCCGTGCCTCGCGCAGTTCATAGAACGAGCGGAAGAAGTCGCTTGTCGCAGACGAGACACTTGCAACCGGAGACTGCACGAAGTTTGCGAAAGTCTGAACCCACACCCTCAGAATCCTTTCACCGGACGGATTCCTCGCATCGAACGCCATCAGAATGAAGTTGCTCAGAAGCAAGGCAAGCGTGAGCCACGGCATCAGCCTCCAGACTTCTTTCTGACTCCGTTGTTTCATCACAAAAAGAACCGACTCCAAAAAGCGAGGCGACCTGATTCCATCAGGACGCCCTCGGATTTCATCTTTCCCTTGATTCGTGAAGCGCCCTTATCAACTGCCCAGAAGAGCCGTGTTGTCCCATCTCACGCGCTTGAGCAGATCGAAATCACTCAGCATCTTCCCGGTTCCGAGAACCACTGCAGACAGCGGATCCTCCGCTATGAACACCGGCAATCCGGTCTCTTCCGACAGGCGTTTGTCGAGATTCTTGAGAAGTGCGCCACCCCCCGTGAGGACCATTCCCCTCTCCATGATGTCGGCCGAGAGTTCTGGGGGCGTCTTCTCCAAGGCGACACGAATGGCGTTGATCATGGTTGTGACACACTCAGCGAGCGCGTCACGAACCTGCTCGTCATTTATCAACACGGTCTTCGGAATTCCTTCAATCAGATCGCGACCTCTGACTTCCATCGATAGTGGTTCGTCCAGAGGAAACGCGCTGCCGAGTGAGATTTTGATCGCCTCCGATGTCCTTTCCCCGATCAACAGATTGAAATTCTTTCTGATGTACTGCGTGATGGCTTCATCCATCGCATTGCCTGCGACCCGCACTGCTCGTGAATAGACTATGCCGCTGAGCGAAATGACCGCGATGTCAGTGGTTCCTCCACCGATGTCGACGACCATGTTCCCGTAAGGTTCGGTGATCGGAAGATCCGCGCCGATGGCAGAGGCCATGGCTTCTTCGACCAGGTACACTTCCGAAGCCTTCGCTCGATATGCTGAATCTTCCACCGCTCGGCGTTCGACCTGGGTGATTTCCGACGGGATTCCGATGACCACCCTCGGACGGACCCATGATTTGCCGTTGTGCGCCTTTCGGATGAAGTGCTGGAGCATCTTCTCGGTGACCTCGAAATTCGCGATTACCCCGTCACGCATCGGACGAATTGCAACGATATTTCCCGGGGTTCTACCGAGCATTTTCTTGGCCTCGCTGCCAACCGCCTCGACCTCACCGGTGAGTTTGTTGATCGCGACGATCGATGGTTCGGAGACGACGATGCCGCGCCCTTTTGCGTAGACAAGGGTGTTAGCCGTGCCCAAATCGATGGCGAGATCGCTTGAAAAGAGACTGAAAAGTGAGCCTAGTGCCATTGCTTTATCCGGATCCTGTCAATGATTTTGAATTCGTGTATCGCCTAAGTAGCTGACAACACAGCGTTTACCTCTGAGCAACTTTGCTTTTGGAGGAAATCGGGACCTAAGCGAGTCAGTGGCAAAGGATACAATGAAATTATTGATTTTGGTATTTCTGAAGCACCTTTTTTGAAAAAGCGACCTTGGGGGTCATCCGACGGAACCCGAAACAATTGAATGGTCTCTTTGGGAATAGAAGCCCGCCCTTTATGCGGGTCTCAATGATTGGTAACACACCTCAGGATTTCTTTTTCCGCGGCGATCTCATTGAACTCCTTTTTCCCGGAGCCTTGGTTCCTTCAAGGGTATGGGACAGAACCTCGCCGATGGTTTTGACAGTTACAATCTGCAGATCTTCCCTCACATCTGCGGGGATTTCCTCAATCGCGGCTTCATTCTGATAAGGAAGCACGATGCGTCTGATTCCGGCTCTATGTGCTGCTAGAACCTTTTCCTTTATTCCGCCGACCGGGAACACAAGTCCCGACAGTGTTATCTCCCCGGTCATGGCCGTATCCGATCGGACCTTCCTGCCACAGAGAAGAGAGGCCATGGCGGAAACCATCGTGACCCCGGCGCTCGGTCCGTCTTTCGGAATCGAGCCTGCGGGAACATGGAGATGTATGCCGTTATCCTTGATGAGTGTGAGATCGATTCCCAACTCTTCGGCGTGTGCCCAGAGGTATGATCTCGCGGCCATCGCCGACTCCCTCATGACATCCCCGAGCTGTCCCGTCAGGGTCAGACCGGAGCTCCCGGGAAGAAGGGTCGCCTCGATGAAAAGAACCTCGCCTCCCATCTCGGTCCAAGCCATTCCGGTTGCGACACCTGCAGGCAGCGATTCCCTCGCCTCCTCCGGGAAGAATCTCGGCGCTCCGAGAAACTCCTTGACCCGCGCAGCGTCGACGACGACCTTCGCCGCATCGCCTTCGGCAACGCGCAATGCGACCTTTCTCGCAATATTCCCAACGGCTCTCTCGAGTTGACGGACCCCGGCCTCACGCGTGTATCTCGTAGCGAGAAGTCCGATTGCGTCATCGGTGATCTCGAGATTGTCTGCAGAGATTCCATTCTCCTTGACCTGTCTGGGAATCAGATATTGTCTTGCGATGTGCAACTTCTCCCTGTCGCTGTAACCGGCGATGTGGATTATCTCCATCCTGTCTCGCAACGGCATCGGTATCGGAGCCAGTTGGTTGGCGGTCGCGATGAAGAAGACCTTGGAGAGATCGAACGGAAGATCCAAATAATGATCCCTGAAACTGTTGTTCTGATGTGGGTCGAGAATCTCGAGCAGGGCCGAAGCCGGGTCGCCCCTGTAATCGTTTCCGAGCTTGTCGATTTCATCGAGCATGAGCACCGGGTTGTTGAATCCCACTCGGCGGAGCATCTGGATGATTCGCCCGGGCATCGCACCGATGTATGTTCTCCTGTGTCCCCGCAGTTCCGCTTCATCGCGGACACCACCGAGCGACATCCGCTCGAATTCCCTGCCAAGCGAACGGGCAATCGATCGTCCGAGGGATGTCTTTCCAACTCCTGGAGGGCCTACGAAAAGGATGATCGGACTCTTTGAATCCGGACGGAGTTTGACCACCGCAAGTGATTCGAGAATTCTCTTCTTCACGTCTTCCAGACCATAGTGGTCCTCGTCGAGAATCTTCTCAGCCTCGAGTAGATCGAGTTTCTCCTCAGAGGATTTATTCCATGGCAGGTCGAGAACATACTCGAGATAGGTCCGGATGACATGATAGTCAGGAGCCGACTGAGGCAGCTGCTCCATGCGACGCAGTTCACGCTCTGCTTCCTTCCTGACCTCCTCGGGTAGATCCGCCGTCTCGAGCCGTTCGCGGAGCTGCGCCGACTCCGCCTTTTCTCCCGATTCGTCCTCACCTAATTCCTTTCTGATCGCTTTGAGCTGCTGGCGCAGAATGTATTCTCGCTGGGCCTTGTCCATTTCCGTCTGCGCTTCGGTCGTTATCTTCGACCGGATCTGCATGATTTCCACTTCACGCGCGAGGGCTCCATGGGTGAGTGATAGCAGTTCGTCGACTGAATTCGATTCGAGCATCTTCTGCTCGGTCTCGACACCTAGATCGAGAACGGACGCAAGGAAATAAGAGAGCTGGATCGGATCGTTCTGCGACATCACCGACATGCGCACCTCGGGCGGTACGTTGGGTAACATCGCCAAGGCCTCTTGGATCATCGTGTGCACATTTCTCTTTAGTGCCTCCACCTCTTCCGAATCCAAGACATCGAGATTCGGAAGAATCTGCACTTTCGCCTTTATGAACGGTTCTCCCTGCAACCAATCGATGACCCGCACGCGCTCCATGCCTTGAACCACCAGCTGCATGATCCCCTCGTTCCGCATCATGCGCTTGATATTCACCAAGGTGCCGATCTCATAGATGTCAGATGGCTTAGCATCGCTACCCGTCACATCGGGCGTTCTTATCGTGAAACAGGCAAGTAGCTTCTCCTCGGTCGCGAGCGCGGATTCGACGGCTTTGGAGGATTTCTCGCGCCCCACGGCGAGGGGGACGACTGTGTCAGGAAACAAAGTGGTCCTCTGCAATGGCAACACCGCTATGTCGAACTGTTGCCCCGGAAATGTGTTGGATACTTCAGCGGTCTTCTTGATTTCTTCCGTCATACTTCTGATGCGATGAAGTGGATGCTATGCCCGATGCAATGTGATCATCAACAGTCCGTTGTCGAAGCTGTGCTCGATCGATGCACCCTCGATGGCTTCGGGAAACGTGAGGGTCTTCTCGAAGCGACTGTAGGTAATCTCCATTTGATGATACGAGACATCATCCGCACATGTTCTGTCCTTCCTGGTGCCCGCCACACACAAAGAATTTCCCACAACCTCCAATTCGAGATCATCGGCAACCACTCCGGCCAATTCGACTTTGACGATCCACCCGAACGGTGTCTCGTAGATATCCGCGGCAGGAAGCCAGAGGCGACCTGACGGTTTCACGTCGCTGGAACTGGAGAGGAATTTGAAGTACCGGTTGATTGTCTTTGCCATGACGAGTGAGCCTTCGGAATCTGAATGATATTTCTCGGCGACAGTATAAACCCAACAGTGCATTAGCGGTACTTCATATCTCCCACGATCATCATAATGCTCGTTTGCATGAGTCCGACAGGTTTGCAAGACTCGAAATCGGAGCTCTGAGCGATGGCCGTTTACAGAAACAAGAAAAAGCCGATACGGGATGGACGGATTGTCACGGTGGGCAGGAGCGGGGACATCCCGATTGGCCAGGGAGCCACCGTGGTCTTGGCAGATGAATCGGAAATAGCGATCTTCAATGTCGCCGGTCGCCTTCTCGGAATCGAGAATTTCTGTCCGCACAAGGGCTTTCCACTCGCAGACTCGAAACTTTACGGAAACATGGTCGAGTGTGGACTTCACGGTTGGAGATTCGATGTCGCGAGCGGCAACTGTATCACCGAACCGGGCTGTTCGATCGAGACCTATGAGGTCTTCGAGGAAGACGGCGAGATACGGGTCAGAGTCTGATTTATGGCTGAGATTGAAGACAGACTTCCAGACAACATCAGTGGACGGTTCTATGTCGATTCGCAATGCATCGACTGTGATGTCTGCCGAGACATGGCTCCTTCGAATTTCAAACGGAATAGAGAAAATGGTTATTCGTTCGTCTATAGACAGCCGGGAAATGAAGAGGAGAGGCGTCTCTGCGACGAAGCCCTCACCGCCTGCCCGGTTGAAGCCATAGGTGATGATGGTGATTGAATTTGGATGGATTAATTCTCGGAAACAAAAGAAGGGGTCGCGATTGCGACCCCTTCCTCATTCGACTTCATCCGCGATCAGATGTCGAGGTTCCTGACATCGAGTGCGTTCGATTCAATGAACTTTCTTCGCGGCTCCACTTGATCTCCCATGAGAATCGTGAAGAGCTCGTCGGTCTCGATGGCGTCTTCGATTTTCACCTGGAGGAGAGATCGTTTTTCGGGATCCATGGTGGTCTCCCATAGCTGCTCCGGATTCATCTCCCCGAGCCCCTTGTAACGTTGAATCGTCAGGTCCTTCTTCGCGGCGGCCATTACCCGTTCGAGGAGCTCCTCGCGTGTGGAGATCTCTTCACTCTTCGTTTCCGTACCCAGAACAAAGGGCGCCGGGAATTCCTGATCCAAAAGGATCTTGTATTCGAGGGCCTTCTGGAATTCAACATAACTTGCCATGTTCCAGTTGAGAATCGACCACTGTCCATTCGGGAATTTGATCTCTATTTCCCAGAGACCATGCTCCTCGTCACTGAGGATCTCGGTTGAAAATCCGGAATCAGCTATGAACTTCTCGACCTTCACCAACTGATCGCGGTCCTCGAAAATCTTCTTGAGTTTCTTGATGTCGTCACCAAGAGCGCCCTTCTTGCCGGCGAAACCTTCAAGAATCGCATTGCAGAGCGAAAGATCGTTGTTGACCCTGCGAGCGAAGCGCTCGGAGAAGTTCTTGAACTCGACCGTCTGCTCCAGAAGTTTCGTCAACTCCTTTCCCTCGATCTTCTTCTTTCCCGAGATTATGTTGATGTCACTCGAGGCCTGCTTCATCACATAGCGGAACATGGACTTCTCGTCGGAGATGTACTCCTCCTTCTTGCCCTTCTTCACCTTGTAAAGTGGTGGTTGGGCGATGTAGATGTAGCCGCGCTCGATGAGTTCGGGCATCTGTCTGTAGAAGAAGGTCAGGAGCAGAGTCCGAATGTGCGATCCGTCGACGTCCGCATCCGTCATCAGGCAGATTTTGTGGTATCTCGCCTTCTCGATATCGAAATCTTCCTTCCCGATTCCCGTTCCGAGGGCCGTGATCAGCGTCTTGATTTCACCGTGACCTAGCATCTTGTCGAAACGTGCCTTTTCCACGTTGAGAATCTTTCCCTTGAGCGGAAGCACCGCTTGATTCTTTCGGTCTCGGCCTTGCTTGGCCGAACCACCTGCGGAATCTCCCTCTACTATGTAGAGTTCCGACAAGGCCGGGTTCTTCTCCTGACAATCGGCGAGTTTGCCGGGAAGTGTGGAGGTGCCGAGCGCGCTCTTTCTGACAATTTCACGCGCCTTTCTCGCGGCCTCGCGAGCCCTCGCGGCGTCGACAGCCTTTCCGACGATTCTCTTCGCCACCGCCGGGTTGCGTTCGAAGAACTCACCCAGCTTCTCATTGAGGAACGACTCTACGGGACCCTTCACCGGTGAGTTGAGCTTTCCCTTCGTCTGCCCCTCGAACTGCGGCTGCGGAATCTTCACGGAGATCACAGCGACGAGACCTTCGCGGACATCGTCACCGGAGAGGACGGTCTTCGAATTCTTCAGAAGACCCGAACTCTCGGCGTAGTTGTTGATTGTCCGCGTCAGTGCGCCCCTGAATCCTGAGAGGTGTGTTCCACCGTCGATCGTATTGATATTGTTGGCGAATGAGAAGATCTTCTCGTCGTACGAATCGTTGTACTGCATCGAGACTTCGACTGACAGCTCATCCGAAACCTGCTCGAAGTATAGCGGCTCGTCGTGAAGCGGGGACTTGTTCTTGTTTAGATGTTTTACAAACTCCGCGATTCCGCCCTTGTAGTAGAACTCGTGGGTCTTCTCGTCATCCTCACGCTCATCGCGGATGGTGATTCTGATGCCCTTGTTGAGAAACGCCTTCTCGCGGAGTCTTTCCGAAAGTCTTTCGAAACTGAAAACCGTCGTCTCAAATATGTCCGAATCGGGCTTGAATGTGATTTTGGTTCCACGCTTCGTCGTGGTTCCGGTCTGCTTCAAAGGCGCTACAGGGAAGCCCACCTTGTATTCCTGCTCGTGGGTCTTTCCATCTCTCCAGATTTCGAGTTTCAACCATTCCGACAGGAAGTTCACACAGGAAACACCGACGCCATGGAGACCGCCGGAGACCTTGTAGGAATTCGAGTCGAATTTTCCGCCGGCGTGGAGAACCGTGAGAACGACCTCAGCGGCTGAGCGGCCCTCCTGCTTGTGGATATCCACAGGGATTCCGCGTCCGTTGTCTATTACAGTGATCGAATTGTCGATATGGATCACGACCTCGATGGTGTCGCAGAAGCCGGCAAGGGCTTCATCGACCGAGTTGTCGACGACTTCATAGACAAGGTGATGCAGCCCTATCTCACTGGTCGAACCGATGTACATCGCGGGTCTCTTGCGAACCGCATCGCGACCTTCCAGGACTGTGATCGAATCTGCGCCGTAATCTGTCTTTGCTTTGCCCAATGTTGAAATCCTCGGATTTGAAAGAATGAAAAAGAGGTCTAAAAATCAACGGGCATTATAGCAATTGAGAGCTGATTTGGATAGCGGACCCACGGATCTGGTCAACCTTGGCGAAGGATGCAAGGAATGCCTTCGGAGACAGTAAAAATAGGGGTTCCACCACCGAACCGTTCGACGAAGCTCTCCTTCGAGGTCGTCACGAAAGTCTGGGTCTTGCCATCAAGGAATTCCAGCAACTGACCGATCCTGCCGTAGTCCAATTCGGCGTCGATGTCATCGATCAGAAACAGGGGGTATTCTTCATTCTGTTCGTGGTAAACAGCCAACGTTGCGAGCTGTAGAAGCAACAATGCGCTGCGTTGTTGACCGCTCGATCCAAACTTCCGGATGTCGTGACCATCGAATGTTATTTCAAGGTCGTCCCTCTGGGGACCGATGAGGCATCTTCCGACCGACAACTCTGCCTGGACACGCAATGCGAGCCGCTCTGCGAGAAGCCCCGCATAATCGGAGAGCTCGCCTTTGTCCTCCAATGAAGAGGCGTATCTCATCGAGACCTCTTCTTTGCCGAACAGTTTCCGCTGAAGCACTTCATTGAGTCTTTCGACATAGCGAACGCGTGCGCGATGGACCTTGGTGGCAAGAGCAACGAACTGCTCGTTCCATGGAATCAGAATCTCCGCGACCTTGTCGACGGATATCCCATCTTCGGATGCCGATTGGAGGAGGGAGTTCTTCTGCTTGATGACCTTGGCGAGATCGGACAGGGTCCTCACGTAAGGAGGGAAGATTTGGACGATTCCCTCATCGAGAAATCTCCGTCGCTCGTCGGGGGCTCCTCTCACGATCGACAGCTGCTCCGAGCTGAAGACGATTGTGTGCAGCTCGTTGATATAGCGGGTGGCGGGCTCCTTCTTTCCATTCACCGAGGTCGTCTTCGAAGACTCGTTGATGACCACCTGGAGCTCATGTCGGATTCCGGCACCCCTCAGAACCCGGCCTCGAAGTATCGCCATTTCTTCCCCGAATCTGATGGTCTCCGACAGCCTCGATGTCTTGAAAGACCTGGTTGCAGACAGAACGGATATCGCTTCCAGACAGTTCGTCTTGCCCAGACCGTTGTCGCCTGCGACGATGTTCAATCTTTCAGAGAAATCGAACCTGCCGTTCAGATTCCTGAAATTCATGACTTCCAAGGTCTCGAGAAGCATTGCGACAGTTTAATACATGCCACCGATCGCCCGAACTGCACGTGGGAACCCATGCATGAAAGAAGCCACTTGGGTGGGCGATGTTGCTCTCCGAACTTTTGAGTTGGGCAATTCCATGGGATATAGTTTTGATTCCGCCGTTCAGTCGGAGGGGTAGCATAATTGGTAATGCAGTAGTCTTGAAAACTACCGCCCTTACGGGCTTGCAGGTTCGAGTCCTGTCCCCTCCGCCAGTAATCAAAAGCACGCCAAGGCGTGCTTTTTCCTTTGTCCTGACGGTTCGGTCCCTTCGCTTGGTCTCGCTCGGACCACATTGACACAATCGATTCCAGTGCCGAATATTCAGCTGATGGAATTGCGTCTGCAGACAATCGGAATGGCGATGCTCTCGGTGGCGATTTTTATCGGGGCATCGGACATCGCTGCGGCGCAGGAGCAGATTCCTGTCGACCGAACAGTCGCGACAATAACCGACCAGAGCGGTTCCGTGGAATTGGTCACCCTCTCCGATGTTCTCTGGCAACTGGCATTGCAGCCGGAAATCGACATCTACAAGATCGATCGGGAGGATTTGGGAAACGGTCTGAGGGCGGTCATCGATCAGAGACTTTTCGGGCTCGAGGCGGTCCGGCTGCCGCAACGCGCCGTGTCGGAAGATGACGTGAAGGCGGAGATCCGAGACCTCCTCTCGTTCTTCACCTCTCCCAACGAATTCGAGAAAAGGCTCAGAGCCGTTGGTTTCGGAAGCATCGAAGACCGCGAGTTCAAGGAGTTGGTCGAGAGTCGGATCAAGATAAGACGATACATCGACTTTCGGTTCCGGTCCTTCGTGCTGGTCACCGCGGAGGAGGAAGAGGACTTCTTCAACCGTGTCTACGTACCCGAGTTCAAGGCCAGATTCGGAAACACCCAGGTTCCAACCCTTGAATCGAAGAGAGAAGAAATCAGAAGAGTCATTGCAGAAGACAAGATTTCATCGGAGATCGAAAGATTCCTCGATGAAGCCCGACAGAGCTCGGAGATAAACTTCCTCGTCGAATTCTGAATCCCTCCATACCCGCTCGGGGTTGCCTCGCACATTCGTTGGCTCTACGATTGATACATGTTCAAACGATACATGCACCGTCGGGAACGTCACCTCGTGATGCTCAACGACAACCGTGTCGTGCGGCCCTTTGAATGGGGCTGTGAATACATATCAGATGAACAGGTCGAAGATCCTCGGGAGATCTTTGTAAGACACACTGAATCGGTTCTCGCGGACAGTGATTCATTCTTCGCCCTTCCGGATATCTCTCCTGTTGTGGACAACGATGGGAGGGAATTGATCTGGGATAGCGCACTGCAGACACCATTCCCAGAGAACAATCGCGTGCATGCCGCACTTTTTCCGTACTCCAAGAACAAGAAATCGGCGGTGGTCATACTACCGCATTGGAATGCGAAGGAAGGTACCTATTTCGATCTTTGCAAGGTGTTCAACAGGGTCGGGGTGACTGCTCTGCGTCTCACACTTCCGTATCACGAGAAAAGAATGCCGCCACATCTGGAACGAGCCGACTATCTGGTGGCGCCTAACGTCGGACAGACTATTCAATCTGTGAGGCAGGCCGTCCTCGACACTAAATCCGCTGTTCGTTGGCTTCACGAGGCAGGCTACGAGAACATCGGCATCGTTGGAACCAGCATCGGTTCCTGCACCGCATTTCTAGCATTCGTTCACGACCCTCTTATCAAAGCCGCCGTCTTCAATCATGTGTCGAGCTACTTCGCGGATGTTGTTTGGAAAGGTCTTTCGACCTATCACGTAAAGGCGGCTCTCGAGAGCGGGGTTTCCCTCGATGAATTGCGGGAGTATTGGAAACCGATCTCTCCGGCGGCCTACATGGACCGTTTGGCGGCACAGGAACACAGACCGCAGAGATACATCTACACCCTGTACGATCTGACTTTTCCCTTGGAACTCTCGGAACAGACCATTTCTCTTCTCGACCAGTTCGAAATCAAGCATTCGAGAACCGTTCTTCCCTGCGGTCACTATACGCTCGGTGAGAAACCCTGGGTCTACATAGACGGATACAAGATAATCTCCTTTCTAAAATTCAAATTGGGATGAGCGATTATCCCAGGGATTGGTTCTTGACCCCTTCTGTCTGTTCCCCGTAGACTCTTACCGCTCCAAGACCCGTCCATTTCGAGGTAAGACATGAAGATCTTCTCCTATTTGCTGCTCGTCCTACTATTCGTCCCAACCACCGCCGTCTCCCAGAGGATTTCAAAGGAGTCCGAGATCAAGAAGATGATTTCGGAGATATCCGAGAAGCGATTGGAATCTGACGTCAGAAAACTGGTTTCATTCGGGACACGAAACACGAATTCCGTCCAAGACGACCCGACAAGAGGCATCGGGGCCGCAAGGGATTGGCTATTTGAAGAGTTCAAGAAAATCAGTGCCGCATGCGGGAACTGTCTCGAAGTGGAGAAGCAGTCCTTTCTACAACCTCAGGCTTCAAGAGTTCCGAAGCCGATAAATCTGACGAATGTCATCGCGACGTTACGTGGCGGCAAGGATCCGGACAGGATCTATGTGGTTTCGGGGCATTACGATTCAATGTGTGGGAATCCCGCAGATGGCGAGTGCGAAGCTCCTGGAGCAAACGACGATGCATCGGGCACCGCAGCCGTCCTCGAGCTTGCAAGAGTGATGTCAAAGAGACAATTCGATGCGACCATCGTGTTCATGGCGGTTGCGGGAGAGGAACAAGGTCTTCTCGGCGCAGCCTACTATGCACAGCAGGCACTCGAGAAGAAGATGAACATCGAGGCGATGATGACAAATGACATCATCGGCGGTGTCACGACATTCAAAGACGCTCCGAACCGTCAGACGATGAGAGTCTTTTCGGAAGGGGTGCCATCTAACGAGTCTCCAGCGGAGGCGAACATACGGAGAGGGACCGGTGGGGAGAACGACTCCCAGTCGAGACAATTGGCGAGATTCATAAAGGAATCCGCCGAGATGTTCAGTCCCAAGTTCAAGGCAACGATCATTTACAGAAGAGACCGTTATTTGCGCGGCGGTGATCACATCCCCTTTCTTGAGCGGGGCTTCTCGGCCGTCAGATTCTCGGAGACCAACGAGGACTACGACCACCAACACCAGAATGTCAGGACCGAAAACGGTAAGGTCTATGGAGATCTTCCGGAATTCGTGGATTACGGATACGTTGCGAACGTTACCAAGGTGAATCTCGCTTCACTCGCCCGGTTGGCCTACGGACCGGGGCGACCCCTCGGTGTCGGTATGGTCACCGCAAGACTCGGTAACGACACCGAACTGAAATGGGAGCGCTCCAAGGAATCGGATGTCGTCGGCTATGAGATTGTATGGCGTGAGACATCGTCACCTGTCTGGACTGACTCGACGTTCGTCGGTGATGTCGCGAATCACATCATGAAGGCGATGTCGAAGGACAATTATTTCTTCGGGGTCCGAGCGGTCGACAAAGACGGCAACAAGAGCCAGGTCAGCTTTCCAAGGCCTGTTCGCTAAAGGACACGTTTCGAAACAGAATCCTGAAGGCCTATGAGCAACTTCAACTTTTTCTACGACGGAAGCATTGTCGGTCTGTACATCATCATCACGATGGCGCTCGGGCTCTATGTCCGCAAATACGTCGGCAAGGTGGAACATTTTCTCGTTGCCGGAAGAGAGGTCAAGGTCCACCTCGGCATCGCAAGCCTGGCAGCCACGGAGTTCGGTATCGTGACCTGCATGTACGCGGCACAGAATGGCTATCAGTTCGGGTTCGCAGGAGTGACGCCGGGTTTGCTCTATGCGATATCGATGCTCTTCGTGGGACTGAGTGGCTTCGTCGTGAAACCTCTTCGCGAATCCGGAGTGATGACGATACCGGAGTTGATCGATCGTAAGTTCGGGGAACAAATCCGAGTGGCATCGGGCATCGTCATCGTGCTGGGAGGACTCCTTAACATGGGGGTCTTTCTCAGAGTTGGTGGAGAGTTTCTGCTATTGGTCACCGGGACAGATGCAACCGTGTTCAGAATAGGAGGCTTGGAACTTCCTGTTCTCGAAACGATGATGACCGCGCTGCTCCTTCTAGTCGCTGTATACACCATCTTCGGAGGAATGTTGTCGGTACTGATCACCGACTTTCTCCAATTCGTCGTGATGAGTGCGGGTCTGATAGCCGTCACTCTTCTCATTTTCCATACGATAGGCTGGGAGGCCTTGGTGAACGCGGTCGAGACCAAGCACGGTGCGGGTGGATTCAACCCGTTTCTCAATGCCCAGATGGGATTCGGATACGTCCTCTTCAACGCATTTCTCAGCCTTGCTGCAGTGCTCACCTGGCAGACGAACATCGCCAGGGTGCTGGCGGCCAAAGATGCGAAGACCGGGCAGCAGATTTACACGAAGACGAGTTTCTTCTTCGTGTGCAGATTCCTCATTCCAACCATCTGGGGCATCGCTGCGATTGTCATTTTGGGTAGCGTCGACAACTCGCTTGAGGCGATGCCGATGATGTTGGCGACGCTCGTACCGGTCGGACTGATGGGGCTGTTGATCGCCGCCATGCTCGCGGCGGACATGTCGACCGATTCCTCCTACATGTTGACCTGGGGTAGCGTGATCTACAACGACATCCTCGCCCCGTTCAGGCGAGGAAGAAACTGGAGTGAGCGGAAAGGATTGTTCATCAATCGAACTATCGTGGCCCTGATCGGTGTCTTCCTCCTTTTCTATGGACTCTGGTACCCGCTCAAGGGAGATCTCTGGACATATCTCGGGCTGACCGGGACCATCTACCTTGCGAGTATGTCGGTGATATTGATTGCCGCATGTTATTGGAAGCGGGCGAACTCCTGGGGTGCGTTCGCATCCATAGTGGTGAGCGCGGTGATTCCGGTCGCATATCTCGTCATGGAGCAACGGACTGACATGCAGGAGATCGCCAAATCGATCGGGCCGCACTATTCAGGCATCGCGGCGTATGTCGGCTCTGCAGTCGCCATGGTCCTAGGGTCTTTGTTGAAACCGCAGGGAGGTATGAGATGAGCGATACCGCAGGTGAAATCGCGAAGATGTTCTGGCTGGTTCTAACCGTAGTTGCCCTTATCTGGTATACGTCCGTCACCGTCTATGTGGCATTCAAAGGCGTCGGAGACATCAAAGAGATGCTTAGGAACCTCAAAGATGATTTTGGAAAATGACGGTCTTCAAATTCTGTCTGCTCGAAAGGGACCTTTCAGGTCCCTTTTATTTCTTCAACTCAGATGTCTCAGCAATCAGAAAGTCGGCTCTCCGACCGACCTCCGGAAATTCGAGTAGATATCGGGCCTTCCATTCGAGCAGGAATTCCTGGGCATCGCTTCGTCGAACCATCGCATAAACGCTGCCACCGAATCCTGCACCGAATCCCGAGCTGGCGAGACATCCGATACTCCGCGCGGTCCGCTGAAGAAAAACGGTTTCAGGCACCTGATTGAGAAGATACCTCTCGGCGTTGCGTTGGGAGAGATCTATGAGACCTCCTATATTTTCGAAATCTCCGGCGTTCATCAGCCGCAACACCTCGCCGGTGATTGCGAAGTTCTCGCCGAAGAAGTGGCGGACTCGGTCAATCATCTGCTGTTTGGGAAATTCGAAATCATTTGTGGAAATGAATCTCTCCAAGGCATCGATTCCCGGACCTTCGATGATTTCCCTCAGATTCCCCTCCTGCCCCGGCCAGACTGAAACCAGAGTTGAGACCATGTCGGAGAGGCGGTTGTAACTCTGCTTCGCAGTGCCGGTCTTCTTGGCTTCGACGCCACTCACGGCGACGACGAAGACGAGATCGTCCGGGAACACGATTCTTTCAAGCAGACTCACAGGATCGTATGAAAAGCATCCGAGACTTTTCACCTTCGAGCAGATGATTGCGGCGTGATCCTGACTCCCGCCCCTCGTTCCAACACCGTATTCAGTCGGTGATTGCTCGAATATCCGTCCACTCTCAATTCCTCCGATGAACGTCGCCAATTCGAATTCATCCGTTAGATAACGGCTCAGCCGATCGGCGAGCTCGGTTCTGTTAACTTCGAAAAGCGCCATGAAGATCGTGATCATGAATGCGCTGGAACTCGAGAGTCCGGCGTTCATCGGCAGATTGCTTTCAAACTCGATATCGACACCTTGAAGAGGGCCGTCGCCACCGAGGGTCGTCAGTGACCGGACCACAGTAGTCGGATACAACATCCATTCCGGCCCTTCGGCGACGGGCCGCTCTGCGATATCGACGAACCCGAATTCACCCGTGACTCGGTTCTTGATGGTTAGTCGACCCGAATCGTTTCGTTGGAATGAATAATGAAAACCTCGGTCGATCGCGCAGACAACGCTTCTCCCCCCACAGTAATCCGTGTGCTTTCCGACTATTTCTATTCTTCCGGGAATGAACATCAGATTCGTGCGAGCAGCTCCGTTAATTCGGAGATGTCACTTTTGTTCGAGAGATCCAGAACAGGATGCGATGACGTGATCACGGTGAACTCCTCAGACATCTCGGTGATTGCATGGTTGACCGCGGCTGTGATCTCATACTCGCCCCTCACAGACGGTTCGATCGACCTGCATGCTTCGAAGATGCGTGGACCGAAAGACCACAGATTCATCGAGACAAAGCCTTCCTCCATCGGAACCTCGGGCTTCTCCAATATCTTGCGGAGATTCGTCCCATCGACGATGACATCGGCGAAGGCCTTGATGCGATCGGCGGGAATGTTGCTCTCGGATATCAATGATTTTCGGTCGAAAGCCACCAATCCCTGCTTCCCTGCCTCGCGGAGCCTGATGAGGTCGTTGACGGCATAGAGATTGTCCGAATTGATTGCAATGAAATCATCGTCACCGACGAAGTCACTGGCGGCCAGAACGGCATCTGCAGTGCCTTTGGCCTCCGACTGAACCGCGAAGGAGATCATGTGTCCCATATTGCGACAATGAGTTCTGATGATGTCGTGTTCGGGTCCGATCACGAGGCAGATTTCCGACAGTTCCGCTTCGATCAACCGTTCAATCGTGAAATCGAGAAGGGTCTTTCGCCCGATCACGGGCACAAGCGCCTTCACTCCCGATTCAGCGATCTTCTGTTGATCGGGAGTGAGTCCCTGGCCGTCTCCTGCGCGCAGACGCGAGCCCAATCCCCTGGCCATGACGACCACTTTTCGTATCTGTGATGATTCTTTGTGTTTCACAATGAAAACGCAGGCCTTCGCCTGCGCTTCTAATCTTCACTTGGGAGCCTTTGCGAAATATCCGTCACGGTGGGTGACTGTAACCTTCTGCTTCTGCAATTCAGGATTTTTAATCTTGATGCTGATTTTCCTGTAGGACCCATCGGTCCTCTGGTTCGTGGGTTCGTAGGAGACGAGGAACTGAGATCTCATCTCGACCTGGATCTGATTGAAGGCGCGACGGAGCTCTCCGTCATCTCTGGGGAAGTAGGCCCTGCCACCGGTTCTCTCTGAAATGCGGCGGAGTGCGCCGTTGTCGACTCCGCTGTAGAAGTTGTCGCCTATCCCAATCGCGTAGATGACCGCTTCACTCCGCTGAGCCGCTGAGACCGCATCATCCAACTTCTTCTTTCCAAACGTGTTCACTCCGTCTGAAAGGAGGATGATCGCCCTTCTCGTCTTTTCGGGCGCAGGCCCCAATATTTCCTCGGATGTTACCCAGATAGCATCCCAGATCGCAGTCGATCCCTGTGCGATCTGATTTCTGCCGGAGGTCGGCGGTGTTCCGGGGACGCGGCCGCCGACTATGACGCCACCTCCGATGTACCCCGATGGCGGGACGAAGCGAACCCTGTCTACGGCTCTCTGAAGTCTGTTGACATTTCCGGTCAGCCCCTGTTCGAGCGTGGCCTCGCCGGTGAAGGAAACCACCGCGACTTCGTCCTTGGACTGTCGGACCACCGACTCAAGAAACAATTTCGCCGCATCCTTCTGTTCTGGCAGTGTTCGCTCCTGAGACGCGCTCGTGTCGATTAGGATCGCGAGGCTGAGAGGAAGGTCGACCTGACGATTGAACTCGATGATCTCCTGCAATTCTCCATCTTCATAGATCTCTATGTCCTCAGACTTGAGATCGGTTAGGAGCCTGCGGTCTTTGTCCTGTGCCGTGAAGAGGACGTTTACGACCTCCGTTCCGATTCTGATCACCTCGTCATCCTCGACAGGCGGGGTCGGGGTCGGCATCGCTCCCGCGACCGAGGTCGCGGGAAGTGGATCACCGATGACGAACACCAGTGTGAATCCGAGAAACAGCAGACAAAGAATGGAGGATCTCATCCAAAAAACTCCCTAGCGAATCTCATCCCTGATCGCCCTGTACTCGGTCTTGGTTCTGATCCGAAGATCGTTGCCCTTCTGTCTGTCGCGGAATCGCACCTCGATTCTCCGACGCTTGCCGTCGAACTCTTGATTGGCTGGACGGTAGGTCAGGATGTACTGCGAACTCAATTCCTGGGAGATTCTCTTGAACGCCCGTTCGAGGGCGAGCACATCTCCAGTGAAGAATGCCTCGCCTCCGGTCTCCGCACACAGCTTTTCAATCAATTTGTCACCGCGATCTTTGACGGTTCCGATCTCGACCCCAGGAACGGTGCCGAGGAATCCCTGCTTGGTCGATATCGCATAAACCGTTGTCTCGGTTCTCTGCGCGATGTCGATCACGTCTTCCAGATCCGCACGACTGAATGTGTCGTCACCGTCGGTGATGAGCACTATCACCCTCCGACCCGGTGCGTTTCTCAACTTCTCATCTGTGAACTGCCAGATGGCATCGTACAGAGCGGTCTGGGTCCCGACGCGTTTGACTTGATCGACGGCCTTGTCGAGAAGGTCGAGTTTGTCGGTGAAGTCCTGATACATCGTGATTTCATTGTCGAAGGTCAGGAATGCGGCCTTGTCCTTCCGAAGTCTCGTGACCGTGTAGATGAAGTTCTTCGCGGAACTCTTAGAGAACTCCAGCTTGCCAGCAGTCGATGGGGATGTGTCCATTATCACTCCGACGAAGACGGGGGGATTCGTCTTCTGGTCGGTGAAAAAGGTCGCCTCCTGCTCCACGCCGTCTTCGAAGATGACGAAATCGTTTCGGGTGAGTCCCATCACGAGGTTGTTGTCCTTGTCTTTTACCGCGATGGGCAATCGGACTTCGAAAGTCTTCGATTGGTCTCCGACCGAACTGCTCTGTCCGATCGCAGGGGTGATTCCCGCCACCATCGAAAAGCACAAGAATGCCGAAATGAAGGTCTTTTTCATGACTTACAGTAAACGATTCTTCAAGAGATTCTAGATGCCCCGATTGCTGCGGATGTTGCCATCGGGACGCTCTGCATTATAACAAACGGGGATTCCGAGGCTAATGGACTCGCCCGCATTGCCCTCGGGCTTGTGAAGGCCTTACGATGACTCGATGAATCTCGATCAGAATATTTTCAGGGAATACGACATAAGGGGTGAGGTGGGGCCGCAACTCACCGATGAGGTCGTGTCCATGATTGGGAAGGCTCTCGGCACCTTCTTCGTCAGAAATGGGGCGAAACGGATCGCGGTCGGTTTCGATGCGAGGGAGAGTTCCCCCGGCTTCAAGGATATTCTCGTGTCCGAGTTGAACCGGTCAGGCTGTGACGCCGTGATCGTGGGAAGAGTTCCGACACCTGTTCTCTATCATTCCGTATTCACACAGGAAGTGGACGGAGGGGTCATGATCACCGGCTCCCACAACCCCTCGAACCACAACGGTTTCAAAATCAGTCTCGGCAAACAGACTCTCTTCGGTGAACAGATTCAAGAAATCAAGAGAATCCTTCTATCAGGTGAATTCGAGAAAGGAATCGGAACGGTCGAACAGATCGATGTTCTGCAGTACTACATAGACGACATCACCTCGAAGATATCCATGGGGGGGCGCAAACTCAGAGTAGTCGTCGATGCGGGCAACGGCATGGGCGGGGTCACGGCCGTACCTGTCTTCTCAAGACTGGGGTGCGATCTCATCGAACTCTTCACCGAACCCGATTCGAGGTTTCCCAATCACCATCCGGATCCGACTGTGGAGGAAAATCTCCAGGATGCCGTTGACGCTGTGATCGAACACGCCGCAGATCTCGCAATCGCCTTCGATGGTGATGGCGACAGAATCGGTGTGGTCGAGAACACTGGACGGATAATCTGGGGGGACGAATTGATGATTCTTCTTTCAAGGGAAATCCTGAAAGAGAATCCGGGAGCGACCATCATCGGTGAGGTGAAATGCTCCTCTCGTCTATACGATGACATCTCGGCGAGAGGTGGAAACCCCGTCATGTGGAAGGCAGGACATTCGCTTATCAAATCGAAGATGAAGGAGACCGGAGCCGCCCTCGCCGGCGAAATGAGTGGTCACATCTTCTTTGCGGATAGATTCTACGGCTTCGACGACGCGACATATGCCGGGGCCCGACTTCTCGAAATACTCTCCAGCACCGACATGAAACTCTCAGACCTTCTCGCGGACCTTCCACCGAGCCATTTCACACCGGAGTTGCGCGTCCCCTGTTCAGAGGAAAGGAAGTTCGATGTGGTGAGGGAAATCGCTGAGATATTCTCGAAAACCAACGAGGTGATCACGATAGATGGAGCGAGAATCGTATTCGATGACGGTTGGGGTTTGGTGAGAGCCTCTAACACCCAAGCGATTCTGGTCCTTAGATTCGAGGCCAACTCCCCTGAAAGTCTCGAACGTATCAGGAACATCGTGGAGGGCGAGCTCAACAGGCTCCTCTGAACCTCAGATTACGGATTTTCACTGCCGAAGTGCTAAAATCGGCCTCTTTGGACCACCGAAGAGGCCTATGACCGTCGATCTCAAAAAAACCGTCAATCTTCCGCAGACTGATTTCGCTCAGAAGGCGAACCTCGGTCAATCCGAACCCGCCCGTTTGAAGAAGTGGAGCGATGAGAAGCTTTACGAGAAAATCCGTGACTCCAGAAATGGAGCGCCGAAATTCATACTTCACGACGGACCTCCCTACGCGAATGCGGACATCCACATCGGAACCGCACTGAACAAGATTCTCAAGGATTTCGTGATCAAGTCGCGGACGATGATGGGTTTCGATGCTCCATTCGTTCCGGGTTATGACTGTCATGGACTTCCAATCGAGACGCATGTCGAACGCAAGCTCGCGGAAAAGGGCAAGAACAAGGCCGATCTCCCCGTTGCGACCTTCAGAAGAATCTGCCGTGAGCACGCGAGCAATGCGATGAACGGACAGACAAGGGATTTTTCCCGTTTGGGAATCCTTGGTGAGTGGGAGAACCCCTATCTCACGATGTCGCACGAGTATGAATCGGAGACGGCGCGACTCTTCGGGAAGTTTCTCGATCGCGGATATGTCTACAAAGGACTGCGTCCTGTGTATTGGTGCATCCACGACCAGACTGCGCTTGCGGAAGCCGAAGTGGAGTACAAGATTCACACGTCTCCGTCGATTTATGTGAAGTTCCCCCTTGCGACCGATCCCTCTGCAATCGATCCGAGTCTTGCAGGGAGGAAGGTCTCGCTGGTTATCTGGACCACCACCCCTTGGACCATTCCCGCGAATCTTGGGATCGCGGTCCATCCCGACTTCGAATACGCCGCAATAGAGCACGGAGGCGAGGTTCTGGTGATTGCGTCAGACCTCGTCGGGTTCGTCGCTGCGAAATGTGGGTTGGGCGACGTCAACGAAGAAGGGGAACGGCGGATGCCGAACATCCTTGCAAGATTCAAGGGCTCTAATCTCGATGGAATGAAGGCGAAACACCCGTGGATCGATCGCGAGTCGCTCGTCATGATGGGCGAGCATGTGACTCTGGGCGGAGAATCCGACGCTGAGACGGAACTCGATGTGTCGGACGCGCGTGACAAATCCGACACCGGGAAGTCCGGCACCGGACTCGTCCACACCGCGCCTGGACACGGACACGACGACTTCATCATCGGTAAGAAATACGGCCTCGATATCTATTGCCCGGTCGATAACGGTGGGCGTTATGTCTCGGATGTGGATGGCTTCGCAGGTGAAGAGATATTCAAAGCCAATCCGAAGATCGTGGAACTGATGAGGGAAAACGGCTCGCTCCTGCACTCCGAGGACTACGACCATCGTTACCCGCATTGTTGGAGATGCAAAAAGCCGGTTGTGTTCCGAGCGACTCCCCAGTGGTTCATAACGATGGATCAACCGGCCATCACCGGAGAGAGCATCTCGTTGAGGGCCAACTCACTGAGACAGATTGAACAGGTCAAATGGTTGCCGTCATGGGGTGAAAACCGCATGGCGAACATGTTGAAGGGAAGGCCTGACTGGTGTGTATCCCGTCAGCGCAGTTGGGGAGTTCCGATTCCTGTCTTCTACTGCAACGGCTGTGACGAGACCATCGCCGATTCGAAAATCATCGACCACGTTGCCGACATCTTCGCGAAAGAGACATCGGACGCGTGGTATGCGAAGGCGGAATCCGAACTTCTTCCCGAAGGATTCAAGTGCCCGAAGTGTTCGGGGGTCGATTTCAGGAAGGAAACCGACATTCTCGACGTATGGTTCGACTCGGGATCTTCATGCGTTGCGGTTCTTGAAACTCGTGGCGACACACTTCACTTCCCTGCCGACGTCTACCTCGAAGGTGGCGATCAATACCGAGGTTGGTTCAACTCGAGTCTCATGTGCGGACTCGCCGCGCACGACCGATCGCCGTACAAACAGATCATCACACACGGATGGGTGGTCGACGGTCAGGGCAAGCAGATGCACAAATCCACTGGTAACGCCATTTCCCCGAACGATGTGGTGGGAAAATCAGGAGCGGAAATCCTGAGGCTCTGGGCCGCGGCGGTTGATTACACCGAAGACATGCGTTGCTCCGACGAGATTCTTCAACGGGTTACGGATGCGTATCGCAAATTCAGAAACACGCTCAGGTATGCACTAGGCAACCTTTCAGGTTTCGATCCTGCGAGGGATTCGATCGATGCGGGGACGATGCTCGAAATCGACAGATGGGCGGTCGCCAGTTTCAACAAGGTGGCGAAGGATGTCATCGAATCCTATGAGAGATATGACTTCCAAGGCGCTTATCAGAGCCTCTACAACCTGGTGACGGTGACGTTGTCAGCGAGATATTTCGACATCATCAAAGACCGTCTCTACATATGCTCGCCGAATTCGGTGGAGAGGAAATCGGCACAGACCGCGCTGCATGTCATCGCCGACGGATTGAGTCGTCTGCTTGCTCCCATTCTTGTCTTCACCTCCGATGAGGCATATGAGAATCTTCCGGGAAGGAGTCACGAATCGGTTCATCTGGCCGAATTTCCACGCACATTGGATGAGGATGCCACGAATCTAATTCCGAGATGGGAACGTATCTTCTCCATCAGGGACGAAGTTCTGAAGACGCTTGAAGATTCGAGAAATCAAAAGGTGATCGGTTCGTCGCTCGAGGCGAAGGTGGTCGTCTCTGCGGACTCGGACACCTATGAATTTCTCGGATCATACCTGCCGGAGTTGAGATACATATTCATCGTCTCCCAAGTGGAACTGTCGAAGGGGGATTCGTTGAAGATCTCCGTGGCTCGAGCGGACGGTGAGAAATGTGAACGCTGTTGGAACTACTCGGTCCGCATCGGGGAATCGCAAGAGTTCCCCACGGTCTGCGAAAGATGTGTGGACCATCTCAATCGGTGACAAATGAAAGTCGATAAGGTTTTTTTCTATTGGAAGATCGCGTATCTGTTGCTCGTCGGAGCGATTGTCATGATCGACCAGACCACGAAGTCATGGGCTGTATCGAAACTTCGTTTCGATGGTCCCATGGAAGTCATACCGGGATTCCTCAACTTCTCCTACGCATACAACACCGGAGTCGCGTTCAGTCTCTTGAACGATCATGGAGATCCGGGGAGATGGGGGCTGTCGATCGTCGGAATCATCGCGGGCGTGCTGGTTCTTTATTTTTTCTGGCGGACGCCCAGGTCTGACGACTCGGTGCTCGGCGCGCTCGCCCTTCTTCTCGCAGGAATCATCGGCAATGTGGTTGACCGGATCCGATTGGGATTCGTCATCGATTTCATCGACGTTCAATTCGGTACTTGGCATTATCCGACGTTCAATGTGGCGGATATCGCGATATGCATCGGTGCCGGCTTGATGATCATCGACACTTTCAGGACGAAAAAGAGCAAGAATCAACCAACAGAGGAAAAGAGCTAGCGGAGTGGACCGCTGAGGGCCTGATCTATGTTTCCAGAACTTTTCAGAATCGGTGATTTCCCGATAAACACCTATGGGGTGCTTCTCGCGGTAGGGATTTTGCTTGCGCTATATGTCGCAGCAAGACTTGCACAGCGGGACGGGGTGTCCAAGGATCGCATCTACGACCTCGGACTGTGGACCGTCGTCGGGGGTCTTCTCGGTTCGAAGATACTGATGTTCATCGTATATCCCGATGTGAAATTCTTCTCTCTAGATTTCCTGCAATCGGGTGGCGTCTTCTACGGCGGGTTGATAGGTGGCTTTCTGACACTTTTTGTTCTGATTCGATTTTACAGACTTCCCTTCTGGAAGGTGGCCGATGCATTCGCCCCAGGTGTGGCTCTGGGACAGGCGTTCGGCAGACAGGGATGCTTCGCGGCGGGCTGTTGCTGGGGAAAGCCGACTGATTCCCTCTTCGGTGTCCATTTCACGGAACAGGCCAACAGATTCACCGGGGTGCCCATCTACGGGCCGGGGGGTGGACCTCTGCATCTTCACCCGACGCAACTCTATGAATCAATCACGATGTTCGTCGTCTTCGGTCTACTGATATATCTTCACGGCAGAAAGAAATTCGACGGGCAGATTCTCATCGTTTACGGTTTCATATACGCAGCGGTGAGATTCTCGATAGAGTTCTTCCGGAACGACCCGAGGGGGAGCCTGTTCGGAATCAACGATGTGATCGGGCTCTCCACATCACAACTCATCAGTCTAGGAATCGCGATAGCTGCCGCGACATTCTTTGTGGTCAGAAAGAGACAGCAGGTAGTGGGGCAGAATTGAACGAGGAATCCGTAAACATCACGGTGAATCCGGAACAGGCGGGCCGGAGATTGGACGCATTCCTCGCCGAAACCATCGAGGTCAGGTCGAGATCTCAGATACAGAAGATGATCGAGAGCGGGGACGTCCTCGTGAATCAGACGGAGTCCAAACCTTCCTACAAACTCCGTAGCGGCGATGAAATCGAAGTCGAAATAACGGAGATCGCGCCCGCTACCTTCACCCCCGAAGACATTCCAATCGACATCGTCTACGAGGACGATTCGATTTTGGTTGTAAACAAGGCGGCCGGAATGGTTGTCCATCCCGGTGCTGGGATCAGTAGCGGAACATTGGCGAACGCTGTTGCGCATCACTTCGGCATATCCGAATCCGATACCTCAACCGTTGCAGGTGACATCGATCGACTCAAAGCGAGGGTGGGAATCGTCCACAGGCTCGACAAGCTCACTTCCGGGCTGATCATCATCGCCAAGACCGAGGAGGCCCACGAGAGTCTCAGTGAACAGTTTCGCAACAGGACGGTCTTCAAGGATTATGTGGCGTTGGTCCACGGAGAGGTCCTCGAGGATTCGGGGATGATAGACGCGCCCATCGCAAGAGAAAGACACAACCGAACGAAGATGGGGGTTCGGGCGCATGGAAGACATGCGCTATCCCTGTGGCGCGTAAGGAAACGCTTCGAAAAGTTCACTCTTCTCGGTGTCGAGATAAAAACAGGTCGGACCCATCAGATCCGGGTGCACCTTGCTCACATAAACCATCCCGTCGTCGGCGACGACGTCTACAATGCCGGGCGAGACAAAACGGTGGCCGACCATGAAATCAGAAAGGCGATTGTCGCGCTCGGAAGATTCTTCCTGCATGCCGAGAAACTCGCCATCGACCATCCAACAACGGGCGAGAGGATGAAATTCACCGCTTCCCTGCCGAACGAATTGACCGCTTTTCTCGACTTGCTGTAACTTACTCGCCATTCACCAGAGACCCGCTTCATCCGGAACACCGTAGCCGTCTCCATCGACCCCTGTCGGGAAATGGAAGGGGGTGTCCCTGATGCCGGGGTACATTCAAACTTTTTAGGAGACCACTGATGAAGATTTCACGTCGTGAAATGATCGGGGGAACCGTCGGAATCGCGGCGAGTTCCCTGCTCGCACAGGCCGGAACCGAAGTAAAAAACCGATCGAAAACGATGATCGGCGTTCCATTTGAAAAGAAAGAGACTGTCCGCATGGGAATCATCGGGTGCGGTCTGCGTGCAAAAAGCATGATCAGTGACTTCCTCGGAGTCGACGGGTTGGACATCGTGGCGCTTTGCGACAACGTGCCCTCCAATGCGGCTGAATGTGCGGAGCTTCTCGCCGGGGCGGGAAGAAAACGACCGGATCTCTACACCGATGGCGATCGCGCCTTCGAGGGACTCTGCAAACGGGGCGACCTAGACATGGTTTACATCGCCACCCCGTGGGAATGGCATGCAGAGCAATCGATATTCGCAATGGAGCAAGGCATCCAAGTCGGGGTGGAGGTGCCGATGGCGACCACCATCGCCGATCTGTGGAAGATGGTCGACGTTTCGGAGAAGACTCGCAGGCACTGCATCATGCTCGAGAACTGCTGCTTCAACTATACGGAGCTGATGGTTCTCAACATGGTCAGAGACGGTGTGTTTGGAACATTGACCCACGCCGAGGCGGCGTACATCCACGACCTTCGTTACATAGTCAATGAGAATCGGAGTGAGGGGTTGTGGCGACGAGCCTGGCATACAAAAGTTGATGGCAATCTCTACCCGACCCATGGACTCGGACCGGTCGCGAACTATCTCGACATCAATCGTGGCGATTCCTTCGACTACATGGTCAGCATGTCCTCAGCTTCCAAATCCCTGGATGTCTACAGGGAGATGACCGTTCCCAAGGACAGTCCGAAGTGGCGTGAAAAATACATAAATGGGGACATGAACACTTCGCTGATCAAGACCTCGAAGGGGGTGACCATCATGCTCCAGCACGACGTGGTTACACCGAGGCCCTATGACCGAATCAACCTGATCCAGGGAACGAAGGGGATTTTCAGGGACTTCCCGCAACGAATCTACATCGACGGTCAGGAAGGCGGTCACCGGTTCACCAATCTCGATTCAAAGAAGGCGAGGTACGAACATCATCTCTGGAAGAAGCTGGGTGAGAAGGCTCGTGGGGCAGGGCACGGCGGTATGGACTTCATCATGGCCTGGAGGTTGGTTCAGTACTTCAAGGAAGGTCTTGTGCCGGACATCGACGTCTATGACGGTGCCGCGTGGTCGGCGCCATTTCCTCTCAGCGCCGAGTCGATCAAGAAGGGTTCTGCTCCTGTTAGATTTCCTGACTTCACGAGAGGGCAGTGGTCCAAAACAAGAAAAACACTGGTGGATTGATGTTATTCATATATGGTATCACGTGTATGTTAGTCGACCTCAGGCATCTCGGCTAGACATATCGTGTTTGCCATATATGTAAGTGGGACACATGAAGACCTTGGGCTTCAAAGCCTTTATTTAGTGGATTTCGTTGGCTTGATTTTATCTGAGGCTGACACGCCTGACCTCGACAGAGGCCTTGAGATTTCCAGGTAGAACCACTTCGGGAGATCCTGATTCCGTCTCGATTGCGCGGAGACTGTCCGGATCGAGGTCTTCGAATTCGGATGACGGTCCGTAGAGGGTGACTGAAAGGCTTCTCTGTCTTCCTTTCCAATCGGTCACGATTTCGAATGTCCGAAGGACCCGCTTCGGACCTATGGTCACCTTCAGGTTCACTGATGCCGCAAGCAACCTCACCCGTTGGTTCTCGTTGGCCAGGTTGAGTTGGTTGACCGAAAAAGAGTCCGTTCTGTCGTCCAGATCGACCGGCTCCGTAGATAGGGACTTCAGCGACGCAACGACTCCCTCCGGACCCCTAACCCTTACGGTCCTGGGATTGGTCTCAAAGGAATAGAATTCCAATCCGTTTCCGGGCACACCAGAGAGTTTGGGTTCAACGGGAAGGTCTTTCGTGATGATTCGCTCCAGCTTGACCGGAATCTGGGTGGGTTCGACGGAATCGAGGGAGACACCCGCCGGCAGATCGACAAGGACATTGGACGGCGTAAGCTGGACTACCCTTTCTCCAGGGGACATCTGAGTAAGGTCCAAAGACGCTACCAAATCCCTTGGATTCAGGGGATCTACCTTCCTCTTGTCGCCAGTAACAAAAAGATCTATCTCTGCCAGTGACGCACTGGTCAACTCCATGTCGTTCTGAAGCTTTATATTCAGGGCCACACTCTTGAGTCTCGCGGTCGTGTTTGTCCGAAGACCGGAAACCCCGAACCATAGCGTCACCGCGATGAACAGGGCGACAAGCTTCATCACCCAATCATCGATGAAGATCTTGCGAAGCAGGGCTATCGGTGCCGAGACGGACTTGTCACGATTCTGATTGGAATGTGCGCTCATTCGGTCCTCCCCAAATCCGCTTCTTTGGTAACGCCTCTCGAGTCAGAACTCTTGAACTGGCCTGAATCGGGAAGTCGAAAGTCCATCGCGGTCAAAAGAAGGTTCTTCAGCTGCGATGAATCGAGATTTCTCCTCATCTCGCCGCTCTCGACGAAACTGACGGCTCCGGTTTCCTCAGAGACGACTATTGAAATCGCATCTGAGCCCTCGGTTACGCCGATGGCGGCACGGTGCCGCGTCCCTAAGTCTCTAGAAACACTTGGGTTCTTGGTCAAAGGAAGAAATACCGAGGCCGCGGCGATCTTTTCCTCCTGAATCACCACCGCCCCGTCATGAAGGGGTGTGGTCGGATGGAAGATCGTCACCAGCAAGTCGTATGACAGTCGAGCATCGAGTTGGACTCCGGCATCGACAAGGTTTTTCAGGCCAACGCCTCTTTCGATGACGATTAGAGCCCCGATTTTTTCGGAGGAAAGTGTTGTCACAGCCAGAATGATCTCGTCATAGATCGTCTCACCAAGGCGACCCGGGACACGACGGGAGGGAAGTCTGAACCTGTTTCCAAAATAGATCAGTGCTTGACGGATCTCAGTCTGAAAGAGAACGATGATGGCCACACCGATATACAGAACAGCGGACCGGAGAACGAACTCCAGCGTCGCCAATTCCTGACGGATCGAAAGCCAGTAAAGAAGAGCCAAAAGGACCATGCCCAAAGCGGTCGGGACCGCCCGAGTACCCCTCAAAAGCTTCAATACGACATACACCAACCCGAATACCAACGCGATGTCCAAGACGTTTCGCAAGGTATCCATGGCCGGGATGTAATCGATAATCACCATCGGTAGCTTCAAAAGTTCAGAGGGAGGGCGAACTTCGTTCGCCTATTCTAATTGAAATTTGAAAGTTTGCACCCTCATCGGAGGGGATGGTGCAAGATTTTTGCTCACCTTGTCTTTCCAAAAGCGGTCTTGGAGTTTTGCAGACAGTGACTGAGAATCTATCGCTGGGAATGAATACTGTTTATCTGGACAATAACTCGACCACCCCTGTACATCCGGAGGTATCGGATGCCATTGCATCTACGCTCAGAACAGTCTCTGGGAATCCATCCTCTGCACATGATCGCGGCCGAGCTGCCAAGAGGATTGTCGATGATTCACGGGAGTGGGTGGCTGCTCTTTTAGGCGCAAACACCCCGAGGGAAATAATTTTCACCTCTGGGGGAACCGAGGCGGACAATCTTGCTTTGGGTGTCATTTCGGGGCGAACTGACACCGACTCGCATCTCATCACGACAAGGGTAGAGCACGAGGCCGTGAGAAGATCTGCCGAGAGACTTGAGGAGATCGGGTGCCGAGTCACTTGGCTGGATGCCAATCGGAACGGCGACCTGGATCTGGCCCAATTGGAAGATTCACTCTCAAGCGACTCAACCCTCGTTTCGATCATGCTCGCCAACAACGAGACAGGGGTGATTTTCCCGATAGAGAAAATCGTCGGGTTGGTGAAAAGCAGATCTAGAGCACTCATTCATGTCGATGCAGTCAATGCGGCAGGCAAAATTCCCATCTCCATGAAAGATTCAGGCGTCGATTTGATGTCGATTTCAGCACACAAGCTCGGTGGTCCGAAGGGAATAGGGGCTCTTTTCGTGAGAGATGGAGTCAGTATAAAACCTTCGATGCTCGGCGGAGGCCAGGAATCGGCTCGGCGGGCGGGAACCGAAGCGGTCCATCAGATCGTTGGTTTCGGAGTCGCGGCGCGTATCTCATCCGATCTCGAACCCATGAAACGACTGCGATCGATGAGAGACCTGCTCGAATCACGATTGACCCAAAGATTCCCCGATGCAATCGTCAACGGTCGGGATACTGCCGTGGGTCGGCTCGTCAACACCTCCAACATCTCCTTTCCCGGTCTCAACGGAGAGGTGATACTGAACCTGTTGGACCAGGCAGGCGTCTATGTCTCGACGGGTTCGGCATGCAATTCAGAGAACAAATCAGTGTCGCCGGTATTGAAGGCAATGGGGGTTCCTTTCGAAAATGCGATGGGTTCGATCCGTATTTCGTTGGGCCGAGAAAACACTGAGAGAGAGCTTTCGGATGCCACCGATATAATCATTGAGGTCGTCAGAACGGTGAGTTCCTTCAGCGGTCGTTAGTGGGGGCTCTCAGTCGACTTCGACCAGGTGCTGCAGGCTCGACATCTCTTCCTCGGAGTGGTCGAAGACCGCGTCCAATTCCTTTTCGACATCTCCGATGAACTTGTTCGTGTTCTTCGCCAGGGGTTTGAATGTTGCGAAGTCGTAGAGTTGGTTGTCGAGCAGGTGTGACGGTGTCACATTCCCAACGGCTCCAAGCATCGAGTTTCGAATCAATGGGATTTCCTTTTCAAGTTCGGCGATGAGCTTTTTGACGCGCGCACGTTTCAGATTCGGTTGCGATCCACAGAGGTTGCAGGGAATGATCGGGAACTGTCTCTCATCGGAATACTGCTGAATCTCCTTTTCGAAACAATAGACGAGCGGTCGAATGACGGTGTTCCTTCCATCGTCGGAACGAAGAATCGGCGGCATCGCCTTGAGTATCCCGGTGAAGAAGAGATTCAACAGCAAGGTTGAAGAAACATCATCGGCATGATGTCCGAGGGCGATTTTCGTGCAGCCTTCCTCGACTGCCGCGCCGTAGAGAATGCCCCTCCTGAGCCTCGAACAAACCGAACAATATGTCTTGCCTTCGGGGACCAACCTTGTGACGGTCGAATAGGTGTCTTCCTCGAGAATCCGATACGGAACTCCGATGCCTTCGAGGTATTCGGGCAGAACATGCTCGGGAAATCCAGGTTGTTTCTGGTCGAGATTGACTGCGAGCAACTCGAAACTGACCGGAGAGCGCTTCTGAACATCAAGCAACAGGTCGAGCATGGTGTAACTATCCTTTCCGCCGGAGAGACACACCATGATCTTGTCGCCTTCCTCGATCATCGAGAAGTCGGCGATTGCCTTGCCCATCTTCTTGAGCAGCTTGGTCTTGGTTTTACTGTCTACGAACAATCTTCTTACCTCGAAAAGTGTAGAGTCTTACATTTTCAGAACTGCTTTTACAACCTCAAGCATCCGATTCATGCCGACCAGGGCTTTGGTTTGCGAACCCACTTATGTCTCTTCATCGATGCGAGTGTCACGTCGTCCAGACTCCCTTTCGATGCTGATTCGATGTTCTGAGCGACATTCCTCGGGTTGCGCATTCCGGGAATCACAGTGCTGACCACGGGATTCGCGAGGATGAATCTAAGCGCAAGCTCGGACATCTGCATATCGGAAGGGAGATCGTTCCTTAACTCATCGATCCGCTTGAGTGTTTCCCCCAAATTCTCAGGTCCGAAATATTTGTTTCTGTAATCTCCCTCGGGCCAATTCGATTCCGCAGTGAGTGTCCCTGTGAGACTTCCCTCGTCGAACGGAACTCGGGCGATGACAGCAACATCATTCTCAAGACAAGCAGGGAACAATTCATCCTCCGGTGATTGATCGAAAATGTTGTAAATGACCTGTACGGCGTCGATTATCCCGCTACGAACTGCGGTGAGGCCCGTCCATGGCTCCCATCGATTCAGGCTCAATCCGATTGCGCCGATAAGGTCTCGGGATTTCAGATCCTCCAATTTCCTCAACCAACGATCATCGGAAAACCAATCCTCATTCCATGTATGGAGTTGAATCAAATCGATTTTCTCCACTCCGAGATTCTCGAGACTCTTCCGGACATACTCTTCGATGTGGTCGGGAGGATAGCAGTCGTCCAGCGTGTATTCGGGAAGTGCGGGCCATCCTTGGTTCTTTGGTGGAATTTTGGTGGCGACAAAGAGTTTCCTATCGGGATTGCTCCTTATCAGGCGACCGAGCAGCCGCTCACTGTGACCTGCGCCATACGCCCATGCCGTATCGAAGAAGTTACAGCCGTTATCAACCGAAAGTTGAAGCGACGCGAATGACTGCTCATCGTCCGAACCGGTCCACGAGGCCATGCCCCACATTCCGTAGCCGACCTCACTCACACTCCATTCCGTTTTTCCGAATCTTCTATGTTTCATTTTTGTGGAAGGGTCATTTAGACCTTTCCTCGATGGCCGCCTTTGCGATGTTCGCTATCCACCAGAATGCGCCTTTCACTCCGAGATGCTCGAACATCAATTTGAAGACCTTCGGGTGAAGCGTCGCGGTTTCCTTCAACACCTTCGCAAAGGATTTGAATGTCACCCGGTCCTGAAAGAGCTGTTTGCGAATCTCGGGGTCGAGATTTTCCAACGCCTTCATCACGGCGTTCATCGTCTCATTCACCACAAATGACTCACTCTGTGGCATTGGACGCATGAATTCGGCAAGGCTCGCCATCTGTGAGACGTTTGCCTCATATGCGTTGATTTCGGACAAGGACATTTCATTGAATGCGTTTTGCTTGAAAGCGGTCTCGGTCATCTCAGTCAGACGCTCGAGATTCCGGACGTGAGAGCCGAATCCACAAAATGTAAGCGGGCTGGACAGACCTGCGGCATCGCCTATCAAAAGAATTCGATCGGCTGCGGTTCGCTTTGCATTCTTCCATGTGTGGTGATGGATGCTGGGAATGTAGCCATAGACAGGTTTGACCACTTTCCAATTCGGACCTGGTTTCTTGTAAGTGGAAAGCTTGCGGAAATATTCTTCGAATAAGGGAAATAGCGATTTATCCGCCGCAGATTCCACCGAATCATAGAAAAAGAGGTATGTCGTGTACTCATCTTTTTCGCGACTTCCGGCGAAACCCTCCCAGATGAGTTGACGACCATCAGTGATGTCTTCGGTGGAAACGAGAATCTCGCCGATGTCGAAATCCACCTCGTCCTCGGCTTTGCCGTGCACGAAGCCGGTCGCGACCGTGCCGACAGTCGGGCAGATGTGTGTGATCGAACGACCACGATTCAACTGTCTGGAGATATCCGAGTTCGTGCCGGTCGCATCGCACAGCAGCTTTGCTCTCAATGTCTTCAGGGTTCCCGATGCAGAATCTTCAAGGCTTACCTCGACACAGTTTTTGAAGACCTTGGTGTCTTTTAGAAGGTGCCCGTCGAGAACGACCGAACCTGCATCAATCAATTTGTCTTTCGCCAATTCCAACAGGACGTTCGCATCAATCGCGACATCGAGGACATTGTCCATGAAGAGTTTCGGCGTCTTCACGGAAGAGTTCGTATCCGAGAACTTCACGAATCCCGTGCGATAGCGATTCACGACCGCCTGCTCGATCTCCTCCTCCGAAAAAAGTCCGACGCGGACGAATGCGCGCAACTCCTCATCGGAGATGTTCCAATCACGATGGGTTTCACCGACGCGGTGCGCATCGACTACAAGAACCTTTCTTCGGTATCGACGGGACATCACGGCGGCATGCAAAAGGCCGAGCGTGCCGCCTGCGTATATGATGTCGAAGTCGACGGTGTCGACCACACAACTGCGATCTATGAATTCGATTGTTTCAGGAGTTTCCTCCGGTGCCGAACGGGCCTTCTGCCATCGCTGTTCGATCTCATGGATTCTGCGCAGATGACTCTCGCCATTCTCGAGTGCTGATATTCGCGCGACGGTCTCGGGAAATCTGCTCCTGAGATCCACGAGGTCGAATTGTCTGGGCGTGAACGACATCAGAGAGCTTCACCTTTGGCCTTATTCCAGAGTGCGTCCATCTCTTCGAGACTGGAGTCCTCCAGTGTTCTCCCGCTTTCCGAGATTTGCTTTTCGATGAATCCGAATCTGTTGCGAAATTTCCTGTTTGTCTTTTTGAGTGCGGTCTCGGCATCTATGTCGAGTTTTCTGGCTAGGTTCATCACCACGAAAAGCAGATCGCCAAGCTCCTCCTCGATGTTTTCATCGTTGCTGATGGCCTCTTTCAACTCTCCGAGCTCCTCTTCGATTTTGTCGAATATCTGATCGGTTCCCGTCCAATCAAAATCGACCTTAGCCGCCTTTTTTGTTAGTTTCTGCCCTTCCAACAAAGCAGGGAAATGGACCGGCACCTCATCAAGTATGGATTCGGATCTCTTCTCCGTCTTTCCGGAGGCCGCCCGCTCTTGCTTCTTCAGTTCATCCCAATTGCGCAGAACGTCTTCGGCGGTCTCGATCTCGCGGTCGCCAAAGACATGTGGATGGCGAAGAATCAGTTTTTTTGTCACACCCTCGACGACCGAATCGATGTCGAAGTCCCCGCGCTCTTTCGCTATTTCGGAATGAAACACCACCTGTAGCAGAACGTCGCCGAGCTCCTCTGAAAGATGGCCCGTATCCCCCGTTTCCTCTGCAGTCTGAATCGCGTCGAACGCCTCGTAGGTTTCTTCAAGGAGATACTGTGCAAGGGTTCCATGGGTCTGCTCGCGATCCCATGGACAACCGCCCGGGGCCCTGAGGCGTGCCATCACGGCCACCAATTCATCGAAGGATTTGGACATAAGTTCCTGATTTTCCGAGATTTTTCCGTCTTACCGAGGATTTTGAATTCTTTTTTTCCAAAATGCTACTATCGATTTCAAATAGCAGATTTTCAGAGGAATTCGCGATCATGTCGGAAAGAGAAGAAGAACAGCCCTCGATAACCGTCAAGGACAAGAGAAAATTCAATCTGGACGGTTCGATTCGCGAAGGATTTGAAAGCGAGGCCGTGGCTCCTCAAGAGATGTCGCCTGCTCCTGTCTCCGAGACCGAGCCACCTGCAGATGCGACCGGAGATATCACGGATACCCCACCTGAGGAGGAGACGGATCTTCCCGGTGCCGAAGATCCTGCGAGTTTCATTAATTTTCTCTCTACTCTTGCCACCAATGCGGCGGCGGCCCTTGGAGCCGTTCCGAACCCTGCGACCGGAAAGCGGGCGATAGACCTCGACACCGGGAAATTCTGGCTCGAAGTCATCTCCATGCTGAAGGAGAAAACGAAGGGCAATCTTCACAAAAAAGAGGAAGAGATACTGAACTCTCTGTTATCCGATCTAAGGATGCAATATGTCCAAATCATGCGCATCGCAGAAGAAAGACTGAAACAACAGGCGGCGCAGAAGTTCTCTGCCAACGACATTCTCGGAAAGAAGAAGAACTGACCTACCGCCCGCGACAATCGATGCGCTTAACTTTCCTCGGAACAGGAACCTCGACAGGCGTCCCCTCGATAGGGTGCGATTGTGAGACTTGTGTCTCGGATGATCCGAAAGACAAGAGGCTTCGTGTGTCGGCGTTGGTTGAACACGCCAACAGGAAGATTCTCGTCGATACTTCCATCGACTTCCGACAACAGGCGTTGAGGGCAGGGATAGATTATCTGGATGCGGTGATGCTGACTCATTGCCATGTCGATCACGTGTTCGGACTCGATGACATCAGACCACTGAACTTCCGACACGGTGCAATGGGTGTCTATGCCAATGAAGTGGCATGGGAAGACCTGAAGAGGATCTTCCGATACATCTTCGAACCGACTCATTTCGGGGGAGGTCTGCCTCAGCTTATTCCCCACACGGTCGAACCGCTGTCGACCTTCTGCATCGGAGACGCAATCGAGATAACCCCGATCGAGGTGATTCACGGAAAACTTCCCGTCATCGCATATCGATTCAATGATTTCGCCTACGCAACCGACCTGAAGACCATCCCGGACTCATCGAAGGATGCGTTGAGGGACCTCGACGTCCTTGTTCTGGATTGTGTCCGCATCAAACCGCATTCGACGCATCTTTGTCTTGATGAAGCCCTCGCGTACATCGAGGAGCTGAGACCGAAGAGGGCTTACCTGACACACATGAATCATGATTTTCTTCATGAACGTGATTCGAAGCGGTTGCCCGATAACGTGAGATTTGCTTTCGATGAACTTGTTGTGGAGGAATCGTGAAGTGAAGGTTTTTCATGGAACCGACAACGCAGGTATCACGAGAGGCATCGTGCTGACGCTCGGGGTCTTCGACGGACTGCACGTGGGGCATCAGAGAATAATGGATCTAGTGGTCAGGAGAGCCGAAGAGATAGGGGCTGTTCCAACCGCGATAACCTTCGACCCCCATCCCAGAGCGATACTTCATCCCGAGAACGCTCCGCCACTTCTTCAGACACTCGATCAGCGGTTGGCGAATCTTGAGTTCCTCGGGATCGAACAGACGATCGTCATCAGATTCGACAAGGATTTCGCCGAGATCGATGCGGAGATGTTCCTAAGGGATGTCGTCTTCGAGCGTCTTCAGGCCAAGGAAGTGTATCTCGGGAGTGGTTTCGCTTTCGGGAGGGACCGGGGTGGCAACATCGAACTGCTCGGTGAGATCAGCTCGGAATTGGGATTCGTAGCGGATGAAGTGCCGGAGGTCACGCTGAGAAATCAACGTGTCTCCTCGTCGTTGATCAGAAATCTGCTGAACGAAGGGCGCGTGAATCTTGCGAGACGTATGTTGGGACGGCCCTACGGTGTGGAAGGCCAGATCGTGCGGGGATTTCAACGGGGAAGAACGATTGGATTCCCAACGGCGAACCTCAAACCCCAGAACAGGGTGATTCCCAGATTCGGCGTCTATGCGACGGCCACTTTGATCAAAGGCAAATGGCACCGCAGCATCACAAATGTCGGGGTCAGGCCGACTTTCGAGGATGATGACCTTCCATCCATAGAGACGCATATCTTTGATTTCGACGACGATCTCTACGGGGAGGTCTTGCGTGTACGTTTTCTTCATCGGATTCGAGATGAGAAGAAGTTTTCCGGTATCGACGAGCTGCGGGCCCAGATAGAAAGTGACTGCAACCGGGCAAGGAAGTATTTCCATCAAAGGAAGGTGTCGGACATTCTCAATCTGACCTAATCCATTTTTCATCATCGAGCGAACTACAGATTTGACTGTTTCGTATCAGTCATTTGAGCAAGTAATGAAAACCGACCTACAAAGGGAAAATGACGGCGTCTCCAAGGTCAGCGATCGAGGAGATGTCTTCGTTGCTTCGAGAACCCACCCGATTTCGAAGCAGATAGAGATGGAAAGGGCGAGGATAGAGGAAACCTCGCTGATCCGGGAGGAGAACTCCGTCACCAAAAACTATCGTGGCCTCAGAGGAGTCATGAGGCTCATGAAGGTGGCCCGTGTCATCGGTTCGCTTGGACTCTACATATATCTGGATCAATACGATCTTCATCGGATTCGTCATCGCCAGATGGCGGATGCGAGATTGCAGACCGCCCGACGACTGACCCGGTGGGCGGTGGTCGGCGAACACCTTAGATTCCTGCCCGATTCGCTGTTCCACCTGACAATGCTGTTCCTTCGAAGATTCGTCATCGGGAAGATCGACAATCGGGAGGCGGTCCAGGAGCGCCAGGCTAATTGGCTCAAAGATAATCTCATCCGACTGGGCCCAACCTTCATTAAAATCGGTCAGTCACTCGGCACCCGCGCGGATCTTCTGCCTCTTCCGTTCGTGAAAGCTCTCGGCGAACTTCAGGACAGTGTCCCGCCCTTCTCCAACGACATAGCATTCGCCCGATTGGAAAAGGAACTCGGCAAGAAGATGAACGAGGTCTACTCCGAATTCGACCTCGAGCCGATAGCGGCGGCATCTTTAGGTCAGGTCTATCGGGCGCGTCTTCACTCGGGCGAGGAAGTCGCAGTCAAAGTTCAGCGACCGAATCTTGAAGGAATCATCAGGGGAGACATAGACATTCTCCGAAAGATCGCGAGATTTGCGGAACGATTTCCAGCCCTCAATGAAAATGCGGATTGGGCTGGGATGTTGAAGGAGTTCGACGAAACCGTCCATGAAGAGATGGATTATTCTGCGGAAGGAAGAAACGCCGAGAAGTTCACCGCGAATTTCGTCGGTTGGACGCAGGTCCATGTCCCGAAGATCTACTGGACCGCCACTACTTCGAAAATCATCACGATGGAGTTCATTCGCGGGGACAAGGTCACCGATACCGATGTCCTTCGTGGCAGAGGGGTCTCTCCGGAGCAAATCAACAGACTTCTGATTCGAACTTACCTCAAACAACTTCTCGAGGATGGCTTCTTTCATGCCGATCCTCATCCGGGGAATCTGCTTGTGATGATGGACGGCCGACTCGCGTTCTTCGATTTCGGCATGGTCGGGCGTATCAGCCCGCGGCTCCAATCGAAGATGATAGATGCATTCTTCCACATCGTTTCGAAAGACGCGCCTGGAATCGCACAGGATCTCATCGAGTTGGACTTCCTGAAGCCTGGTTCCAACCCCGAGACCGTGAGGCCCGTGGTCGAGAAGATGTTCAAGTTCCATCTCGACCTCAAGCTCAAGGACGTGAAATTCAAGGAGCTTACCTACGATCTCGCTGATGTGATGTACGACTATCCGTTCAGACTCCCATCCAATTTCACTTACATCATGAGAGCTCTGATGACATTGGAGGGAATAGGTATCATCACGGATCCTGAGTTCAACTTCTTCGAGACTGCGAAGCCGTACGCCAAGGAATTCATGCTGAAGCGTGAGAGCCGCGATTTCGGTCAACTGATCATCGACAGGCTGATGGGTCGCGAGAATGCGGGCACGATCGACCTCGAAAGAACTTGGAAGCTGGTCAAAATGGCTTTCCGTTCGGTGTTTTCAACTTGAGACCGGAGATGAATATTCCCTTTGTCGACAACGGCAACGAGGCTCTCGCATTGACCGATGCGAGATGGTCGAGCATCGAGGAAACCACGGTACGAAACGATTGGATGGGAAACCTCTGTCCCTCTGACCGTCATTTTCATTTCCAGATGGCGTGGAATCGCCGGTTCATCTTCGTTCGTTTCAGAACTATGAGAACGGATGATTGCGTGATCGGTTCGAATCCGGTTGTAGATTTCAAGACCTTGGGGCTATGGGACAGGGATGTCTGCGAGATATTCATCGCCCCGAATCCATCTGATCTCCTACATTATTACGAGTTCGAAATAGCTCCCACGGGTGAGTGGGTGGACCTGCGGATATCCTTCGACGGTGAACAGCGAAAGACTCTCTCTGATTACAATTCCGATTGTCTGAGGGAAACCGTCCACAGCGATGGTGAGGATCTGATGATGCTCTCGATTCCCTGGGGCTCATTGGGCATCGAACCCTTCGGGACAATGAAGATCATGGGTAACGTATTCCGATGCACGGGAAGCGATCCAGACCGGGGTTACCTTGCTCTCTGGCCGACCGGGAGTGAAAGGCCGAACTTCCATGTGCCTTCGGCTTTCGGCTGCTTCAATCTTGTCGACTGAGCGTCAGTCCTGTGAGTCGCTCGACTTCTTCGAGCCGTGGCAGGGCAGTGCGCGCGCCGACCTCTCTGCACTTCAGCGAAGCGACGGCATTCGCAATCCTCGCTGCATCGGAAAGTGAGTGCTCCCGTAACAAACCGAACAGAAGACCGGCACGGAACGCATCGCCTGCACCCGTCGTATCCTTGCATCCGCCCGGAACCGGATAGCCAGCCACTCTCTCAAATCCGTCGTCCGATAGAAGCAGACACCCCTCGACCCCTAAAGTTATTCCGACCACAGCCGATCCATACATAGACCTCATGTCGGTGAGAGCCGCTTCGTGGGAATTCCTTCCCGTCAGTTTTTCCGGCAGGTCGCTCGAAGCAATCAGGATGTCCACCTTAGGAAGAAGTTCCTCGATTCCCTCGAAAACGTTGTCGATGTCCATCGACACGACGGTGCCGTTTTCCCCTGCTTCCGTCGCCAACCTGATGCAGGCGGAGACATCATGCGGTGTGCAATGGAGAAGCGAGGAGCGGGACACGAGTCCTCTTGGGACCTCAGCCGCGGAATAAGCTAATTTCGGATCACGGTCCCATATGACGGTCCTCTCACCTGAAGAGGCATCGATCAAAATAAAGGCAATCTGAGTAGATGCTCCCTCGATAATCTCCGCATGTCCGATATCGACACCCTCTTCCGTCAATGAGTCGATGCCGAAACGACCTTCGGTATCCGATCCGAATCTTCCGACATACGAGGTGCGAAGCCCGAGGCGTGTGAGTCCGCTGAGGGTCGAAGCTATCTCGCCTCCGGCATACCTGCGATGGGAAACAAGACGCACCTTGGAATCGAACTCCGGATAAAAGGGAACGGTCACCAGATGGTCGACTGCGTTCGTTCCGAAACCCACAACGTCGAACTCTCGACCTTTTGGAATTTTTAATACCGAGTTCATGTGGGAAAACTTCCTGGAAGAACTTCTGTGATTTGAAAATCGCGTAAATAGTATCAGATAATCTTGCCACGAAAGCAGTCGTGCGGAATCATTTTCTCATCCACCGACGCCGACCGTGACAGGTGAAGAGACGCAATACTAAAATCATCTTCCTTTATCGGATTCCCCGTCGGCTTTCGAAAATATTTCATTTTTGGAGCAATTGATGCCAGCAGCAAAATGTCCGGAATGCGGTGAAGAAGTGTTCGTTGATGCCGACCTCGAGCAGGGAGATCTCGTCGAGTGTGATGAGTGTGGAACATCGTTGGAGTTGGTCGGGATGGACCCGATCGAACTCGATGCGCGCAGGGAGTCGGATATCGACCGGGATGATGATTTTGGGATGGACGGGGACGACGATTATTGATATGTCCGCCCGTGGTGACTAGAAAGCCTGAGCAAATCGGAAATGAATCTGGCCTTGACGGAGTCTGTAGATTCCGTCAGGGCCCACTTGTTGTGGCACGATGAATCTCGGCGGATCGAGCAGATACCCATAATCCACTGCCAACTCCCCGCCGATCGGAGTTCTCAGACGGAAACCAAGCCCGATGGTGTTAGCCCACTTCGCATTCAGATTCCGATCGACGGGATTTGCTGATACAGCAGGGGCCTTCCAGATGTCCCTGACCCTTCGAAACACGTTTCCACCGTCATAGAACGGCACAAGCCGAATGGATTCAGATATCGGGATCCGCGCCTCCAAATTGGCGACGAACAGACCGTTACCGCCGAACGGGATGGTGAAAGGAGAAAGGTTGATGATGTTTCCGTTCTGATCTCTGAAGGTCCCTTGAGGAGTCAGGACGAGGCGCGGACCTGCTGATTCGAATTCGAAACCTCGCAATGAGTTGGAGCCACCACCGAAGAATCGTTCACTGATTGGAAGAATCCCATCCAACTCCGGAGCAAGGGTGTTTCTGAATCTGTCCTTCCCGGAGAAGAGCCCTGCCATTCCGATTATCACGCGTCCGGCAAAGGTGGTGTTTCCGAGTTGCCTCGGAGTCGCATACCGAGTGTAACTCAATTGGAATTTCTGAAAGCCGATGTTCGAACCGAGGAATGTCGTGGAAAGTGTGTAATCCGCCGTCAGATAGTCGCCACTCGTCGGTTCGGCGGGATTGTACCTGCAAGGATTCACACCATCGCCCCTTAGCACAATCTCTTCCAGTGTGTATCTCAGTCTGCAATTCGTCCGAGTATCTCGGACTATCGAAAGGGCAGGTCCCGAGATCCTGGTGTTGGAATCGGGTTCAAGAATGTCCCTGATCAGGAGGCTCTCGATTTTGAAGAGTCTGACATCTTCGAATCTGAATCGAGCAAAGACAACGGTTCTGTTCTTTGTGCTGAGGGTCCGGCTGGTCTCCGCTGAAAGTGAAAGACGGTTTATCGTCGGATCGCCTGCAGAGGAACCGAACTGGTCTATCGGATCGCCATTCGCATCCAATCTTTGAACGATTCCGAATGTTCCGCGATCCAAAGCCGATCTGAAAAACCTTGTGACCGTCGAGTCCCGTTGATATTGAATGGTCACGGTGAGCGGGGCGAATCTTCGAGAAGCGTCATCCTTGAAACCATCGCGAATGAAATTAGGGTTTAGGAAATCAACCTGGACCAACTGCTGCAGCCGGCTGATTCGAACTCTTCCTCCAGCCTGTTGCAGCCGACCTAGGAAATTGAGGTGTCTCACATCGAAGGAGCCGAATGGTCCGCCATCGGTGGAATAACCTCCACCATAGGTGATCAATCGACTCGGCTGTTCCTCGAGATTGACCCCTATATCCGCAATCTGTCGGCCCTGTGCATCATTTCCAGCCGACTGCGTCTTTATCTCCACCCTTCTGAAGACATCGGTCTCATACAACCTCTGCTCTGAGGTGAAGATGTCGGCTGCGCGGAGAGGGCGACCAGCGGAGATATCAAGACTCCTGAGTATCGATTCCTTATCCACCTTCTCGTTTCCAGCGACGAGGACATTTCCTGTGATGACTTCAGCTCCTTCATCCTCTATCTCGAATACCAGGTCCAACTCCGCTGGCGTTTTCGGGGCACTGTCGATCACTGCTCGGACGCGGGCATTGAAACGACCTTTGCCAGAGTAGAACTCATTCAACTTCCTGGCGGAATCTCGGATCAGTGCTGATGAGAATGGCCTTCCGCTTAGACCGGATCCGTTCCGATCTGCGAGTATCTTCTGTAACTCCTCATCGGTGAATGCGGTGTTGCCGTTGAAGGAAACCTTTCCAACCTTCGCTCGGTCGCCCAATTCGATGACGAAGGTGATGATCAGCCCGGAACCATTGATGTCTGTACCTTGCAGATGAAACACGTTGGCGTTCCGATAACCGAGCTCGAAGAATAGATTTCTCAGTGTCTCTTCATCCTCGATGAGGATGTCCGAGTTGGTGAAACCTCGTCCGTATCCTATGTATGGGATGAAGCCAAAGGCATTTGCCTCCCTCGACTGGAGAAGACTCTTCAATTCCTCAGCTGGAAGCGACCGTGACGCGCTTCCTGTCACCTCGGGATCCCCACTACGGAAAATCTGGGAGCCCGTGACAATCAAATCGTCTATTCCCTCGAATCGTATGCTCTGCAAACGGGAAGCGACTCGGAGGCGGGCGGAATAAACTATTTCGACCTCGCGATTCTGCAGATCCGTCGATGATAGGAATCCACATAGACCCTCGGACTCCCCAATTATTCCCTGTGCCTGCAGTTCCTCTGGAATCGGGGAGATGTCGCACCGTGACGTGACCTCGGCGAAAAAGTATCCCCTCTCCTGGAAATATCTTTCCAAGCGCTGTCTTCCCTCGACTATTGCGGACAGTTCAAGACTTCCCAACCGCTTCACCGGCAAAAGATTCAGAAGGGTTTCAGCGGAAACTTTTTCACGCCCTGCGTCCACGCTGATCGCTACCTTTGGCCCCGCAGTTCCGCGAACAATCAGGTCGACTTCGGCATCACCAACACGAACCACCGAAGGCTCTTCCAAATCGGGAACGAAGAAATCCTGTGCTCGAAGGGCTTCTCTCAATCTCTCGATGTCTGCATCGCGCGATTCGTCATCATAGAGCGAGTCTTTTTTAAGTTTGACGGCTCGGACCAGTCTCTCATTATCGGCACCCTCTATTGCTATCGAGAGTTCGCGGACTCGAGATTGTTTTCCAGGATCAAGCGTGAAATTCACCGTCGCGTCGCCGGTCACGGGTGCGCGGTTTATCTGGCTCTCGACTGCTGCCGCAAAATACCCCTTCTCTCTCAGATAAATGAGAATCGAGGAGACATTCCTGCTCACCGATTCCTCTGTGACCTCGACTCCCGGTCGAATCAGATCGACTCGCAGCTGGATTTCATCTGCCGTTATCCTTCTGCCCTGATGCTCTTTCACGGTCACTGTGACGCGCCCTAGAAGCGCCTTGCGCTTCACCAGAAATCTGATGTTGAGAGAACCGTCGGGAAGTTCGGAGGCGAATACCGCTACGTTCTCGATCTTTCCTGTCGCGTAGGCGGCGCGTATCGCAGAGCGAATCCGGACGAGCGAATAGGTCTCGCCTATCTCTTTCTGAATCGATTCTTGAAGAATTTCTTTCAGAGCGCCGTCGCGCAAGCCGGATTCGTCCTCCACCACAACACGACCGATCGGGCGGCTTTCAAAGCGGGAATCGATGACAATCTGACCCGAGACAGCGGAATGGAGTAACAAGAAACAGAGACACGGCAGGAGAATCCGAAGAGGTGCGGTCTTCGGTGTGTTTGCCGCAGAAGTGGATTCGGGTTTTTCCATCTGTGTCTTGAGAACCAGTGCGATCTGGCGGCTAGAACCTTCTTCTGAAACGAACCTCGAAACTGAAGTTGTTCGACTGTCGGGTCACGTTGCTCAACTCCCGCTGCTCATACTGAGCCACAAATGATATGCGGTTCGAGACGCGGTATTCGAAAGCGACGACTTGATTCTGCGTGTCCGAGAGATTCGTAGAATAGGTCACTGCCAGATTTCTATTGATCTGTCGCCCAACCGTAAGTCTCGCCGTGGGGTTGAGCCGGCTCCCTGAGATTATGGGGTCCAGTTCGAATCGATTCAATCCGAAGAGTCTGTCGGTCGCACGTGTCACCGGCTTGTTGATTATCTCGTTTGTCAGCACCTCGGCGGCGGTACTGATACCTGATTGGGCGACCGTCGGTATGCCCGATTCCGTGTTTGAAAGGTTGCCGGTGGTGATCAGCGAGATGACATCAGCCTGCGGCAGCGAGGGATTCGACCTTACCGAAAGATTCAGGGATTCGGCGTCCGAGATGACGCCATTCAGTCCGACTATGACCTGATATCCCCTGATCTCCGCGACGGCCTGGAGGTTCAAGCTGGGATCGGTGTTGGCGCGCGGGGGGAACAATAGTTCGGCTCTCTGGATTTCATATCGGTCTCTCCTGAAGAAGATCAGCCCGCTGTTCGATGTGACACGACCTGATATCTGAGGAGATGTGACGTCACCTGTGACTCTCAGTGAAAGAGATGCTGTGAGATCGGCAAGATTGTTCCGGACTTCGAGGGCGTTTCTTCCCTCGATGCTCAGGTCCAGAATCACATCTCCAAGCGAAGAGGCCGTGGATGATTGTCCGATCGGGGATTCCCGACGACCTCCCGTGACATCGGCAAGATCGATGTCCGTCTCATAAAGCGCTCTTCGGGGAATGATTCTTCCAGAGATCAACGTCCTCAGTGACGAACCGTTTCTTTCCGTGTCGATGCGCAGACTCGCGTTACCGACGGTCTGAAAGTTTCTGGGGAATGGAACCCTTACTCCCTCGCCTGACATGTTGAGAATCAACCTTTCGATCCTGAAGTCATCGAAGAGTGTGGCGATACCCGAAATCGAGACCTTGCCTCCACCGAGATTCCCTCTTATCGAATTGATGTCGACTCTGTTAGAGGTGAAGTTTATGCGGCCGATGAGTTGGTCCAGCGTCACCCGATCGGAACTCACAAAAGTCGAGAGTGATGCGCGGTCGAGGACGGCGGTCCCGTTCAGCACCTCATCTGAATTGGGGCCGGTGATTCTGATATCAATGTTGGCGACCCCGCTCATAATCGTGTTCGAAAAGAACGCGTTCAGGATGCCCAGATTGAGGCGGCCTCGAAGATTGAGATTGTTCTGCGAATCATCGTCGAACGCCTTGGTTCCCGATATCACAAAGTCGGATCCACCACCGGCGAAGGCGATTCCTGCCTTGTCGCCTGCCGTCAAAACTCCATCCCGCAAGGAAAATGTGAACGGACGTGTCGAGGAGAACGATGTCTGGGGGAGACGGACCTCCATCTGATCGATCGATGCGGTGGCCCTGAGTGATTCGATTGGGAGTGCACTTCCGGTTCCAACGAGTTCCCCAGCCAAATCGATAGCACCGCTGACGGAGCCCTTGACCTTCTCCTCCGTCGGGAGGGGTATCAGACTGAAGACGGGTTCCAGGGAGGATTTGTCGGCACGGATTCTGGCGTTGAACGGAAGGGATGGGTTCTTCAAATCCACCGATCCGACGATTGCAGGGAAGGAGCCACCGATCGAGGGGTTCATTGCAAACTCGAATTTCTCTTCGGTCGTTTTTCCGGTTATGACTGCATCTCCGATCAATGAACCATTCAGCGTCGCATTCAAGAGGGATCCGGTGAAACTCGTCACGAAGGTGGAACTGTCATCCGCTCGACCTCTGAAGAAACCGCGGAGGGAAGCGGTTCCTCCGATTTCACGGATTCTTGAATCGCTTGGTATGAATGCGCTCATCGTGGCGAGGGGGATGCCGGCGCCGGTCACATTGAAATCGAATGCTGATGAAACGATGTCATAGCTTCCTGGAGCCTCCAGGGAATCCGAACCGAAACCGATGGTCAAGCGGTCGAAGTTGATTTTGGATTCGCCAAGTCGCGCCCTTGTCTCGACCCGATCGAATCGTGTCGAACCGAATGTGACTCCGGACGCACTGAGTTCCGCCGATCCCGACATCGCTCCAGGCAATCCCGTCACATCTAGTCTTCCCGAGGTGTTCGCGTCTATGGAGTTGACCGTCGCTGGGAACTCATAGGGAATCAGAACCAGAACACTTCCAAAATCGATCTCATCCAATCTAGCGGAGACATCGATGTTATTCTCACCGAATCTTGGAATCAGTGCCGAGAAGAAAATGGTACCGCCGTCGTCCTCTCGTAGGTTTGCGTTTTTGATCTCCAATGAGTCTGGATTGATTCCAAACTCCGTGCTGAATCCACCGAGAATCTTTTGCCTCAATGCGACCAGGGTCACGGAGATGCTTCCGCGCAGATCAGGATTCTCGAAACGTCCGACCAGTTTGCCCCTGAAATCGACGTCCCCAAATGGTTGGAAGCGGTTCTCCTCCGCCCACTTTCCAATCTCGGTCCCCGAGATGAGCGGTCGGACAATCGCGTCTATCTCCGCTGTGTTGCCTTCGGAGGACCCGGGCAACCGGCCAAGCGACAAGTCGAGATCGGAGTACAAGTCGGAGAGTTTGAAACTGCCTCGGATCTCCGCAAGCGAGTTCCTGCTCACGAGACGGGCGTTTTCGAATGAGACCGATCCATTATCGGCCGAAAGGTTCACTTCCCCCGAAATCGGAATTCGGTCCGATGCAACGTCCGCATCAACCCGGCTTCGCGCAGTGAAGCTGCCCGATGCATTGGTGAAATCGTTGTTTGAAAATGTGAAGTCTCCTCCACCCGAGATCGAGGCGGTGACCGGTGTGGCGACGCTTCCAAACATCGAAAACACTTCAGAGGCCTGTACATCGGTGAAAGAGAAGCTGAGCCTCGAGTTCTCACTTTCGCGGAGCGCGAAATCAGCGACACCGGAAACAACTCCTCCAAGAATGTTTGCTTTCAGACTGCCTACAGAGAGACTTTCGGGCGATAGTTCGATTGCGGCAGTTGCCGAACCCAGATTCAGTCTTCCGATGCTGCCACCGCCGATGCTCAGGTCGGCAGTCGCGCGGTAGGTCCCTGTCGGGTCCACGACATAAACAAGTCGCTCGGCCTTCAACGAGGAGAGCGCACCGTTGGCGGAACCATCGGGGGTTCTGATGGATGCGGACTCCGCTGTTATCGGATTATCGGTCCTGAATTCAACCGTGCCCTTGAAGATCCTCAATCTCACCCCGGCGACATCGACGACACCCAAGGAGACTGCATCGCTTTGAATCCTGACGGTCTGAAGTCCCTTAGAATAGACGATCAATCCGTCGTCGGAATCGACCGCCTCGATGTCCTTCGCCTTCACTCCATCGAGAGAGAACGCTCCAAAGCTTCCACGACGTGCCTCAAGCGATGATGTCGAGACCTCGGTTCTTCCATTTCTATTAGAGACGGAAACCTTGCCTGATTCGAGAGATTCGAAATTCAGGTCCCCGACCGAACCCTTTCTCGCGGAGAGTTTCGGGGAAACTATGCGAAGACCGTTGCCATTATCTTGGATTGCAATCGAATCGCTGCGAATACCGGACAGTCTGAGATCGCCGTCTTTGAGTGATTCAGCGCTGGCACCGGACACACTTATCTCGGTTGAACCCTGCACATTGGAAATTCTGAAGTCTGCGCCATCGATTTGATTTATGGTCAGCCCCTGATCCACGAAATCTCGGAAACTGAGTCGGTCAGACCTGCCCTTGAAACCCTTTGCATCTCTTCTGAGAGTCGCGTCCCGGAGGATCAATCCTCCGATTGTTCCCGCGCCCGTTCTCACCGCCAGGGCTTGAAGCTGGCCAACCCACTCGAAGTCGGTTCCAGTGCCTCGGATCATGCCTGAAAGCTTGGCGAGATCGATTTCCACATTGCCAAAGGTCAGCGCCTCTGCGACCGCACTTCCATTGATCAGGTATTGCGTTTCACGACCTTCATAGGAGGCATTCAGGTCGAGTGCGCGGAGGGAAAATCCATCTTTGGTCAATGCGTCCGTGACTGCACGACCTTCGAATTTGAAATCGGTTCCCACACCGGAAAATTTTCCGCGGATGGTTCCATTGCCGTTCAGAATGTCGCCAGGACTGAGAAGGGTTGTGAGTGCTCGAACATCCAGTGATGATTCGACATCGAAGTTGTATCTCGGATTCTTGAAATCGGTGATTGAGCCTTTCGCATCGAGGCTCCCGGTGGGGGAATCTATCTTGAACTCTCCGACCTCGAACCGATCCGTGAGAAGGACTCCTGCCACGTCCATGGAGATGTCATCGAGTTTCGAATTCTCATAGCGGAAAGATGAATTTCCTGTACGAAGAGAAATCTGATTTTCGATGACTCCTCGGGGTGTTCTCTTCGGATTCACATCCACGACCACTCCCCTGGCGTCGAAATCCAGATCACGCACCTTATCACCGATTCGGACTCTGCCGTTCTTCACCGAGACATCAGCCGCTTCATATTTGACCTTTACCAGATCGGAATCCTCGACGAAGCGGACTCCAAATAGATTCGAACGCCCCTTTTCGTCGAAATCGAGGGTTAGCTCCATCCCATCGATGGCCACGGATTCAACCGAGATGTCCCGTGTCGGTCCCACCGAGAAGAATTCCGAGAGCGAAAGCCCTATCTTCGCTGATTCGACCGTCAGAATCCTTTGCTTTGTTGTCTTGTTGTCGAATTCGGCGGCGTTCAGTTCCAATCGAAGTGGAAATGCCTTGAGGGAAAAGGTTTTGGCCTTGAATGAAATCCCGGAGCGATCCATCTTTGCGGAGAACCTGTCGCGGACAAAGCTTTCCAAGGTTCCAGTCTGGAAGAAAATGACCGCCGACAACCCTGCAAGCACGAGGAATCCCGTCAAGAACAGGAAAAATTTTCTGATGAATCTTTTGTTGCTTTGATCGCCACCGCCTTCGGCGCGATCCTCCGCAGAAGGACCTTGATCGCCGGCTGGTTCTTTTTCTGCGATGGGATTTTCTTCTTCCTGTGACATAGAAGCCGGGACGAGACCGGGTCGGCGATGCCGCTTGAGACCTCGGTCTGATTTCCATTCCCTCACGTACGACTTTGGTCAAGGCATTGATGAAGGAACCGACGGTCAAGAGTAACACGCAAAAGCATCTGATCGCTATGATTTGACAGTGGCGGCATGGCTCAGGCCGATCGAATCGACAACGGATTTCTCCACTAGGAATTGCATGGCTGTCAATCGGCGAAACCAACGAAATTGTCTTGAAAATTTTCAGTTATCCGTTCAGACTCTCGGACATCAATTAGACTGGTCACGGAAATGGCTGAGCGTTACACGGAGACATCAAAAAGAATCATCTTCTTCGCACGTTACGAGGCGAGGCAGCACGGGTCCGGGAAAATCTCGCCCGAGCACGTCCTTCTCGGATTGCTGAGGGAGAGTCGAGAGGTGTTCGAATCTCTGGTTCCCTACTGCGATGACCTGTCTCCGGAATCTTTGAGAAACGCGGTGGAGGAACGTCTTGTCAGAGAGGAACGAATTCCAAAGAATTCAGAATTGATTCTCTCTGACGAGGTCAAGGCGCTTTTCACCGTGGCTATCGAGGAAAGCGACAGATTCGGCAATGGAACCATCGGGCCGAAAGACATACTGATGGCTCTCACGAGCTCTAGGGACAATCTCGCGTCTGAGATTCTTCTCGAAAACGGAATCACGCGCGAACTCCTCGCCGAAGTCTTCGGGAGGCGCACCCAAGACCAAGAAAAAGAAGAAGGCGGCGGATTGACCCGGTATCTGACGGACATCACGGCCCGAGCCTCGGAGGGGCGCTTGGACCCCTTGATTGGAAGAGCCGATGAGGTAGAGAGAGTCATCGAGGTCATCTGCAGACGATCCAAGAACAATGTGATTCTCATCGGAGACGCAGGAGTCGGGAAGACCGCTATCGTCGAGGGTCTCGCGCAGAAGATTGCACGTGGGGATGTCCCTGCGTTCCTGTCAGGTAAAAAGATATTGGCGCTCGATCTCTCGGCCTTGGTTGCCGGAACCAAATATCGCGGACAATTTGAGGAGAGGCTCAAAGGAATCGTCGATGGGTTAAAGAACGACCCGGAGGTCATCGTGTTCATCGATGAAATCCACACTATCGTCGGGGCAGGCTCCGCGGAAGGCACTCTTGATGCCGCGAACATACTGAAACCTGCACTGGCTCGACGTGAATTTCAATGCATAGGCGCAACGACGCCTTCGGAATTCCGAAAGACTATCGAGAAGGATCGGGCTCTCGAGCGCAGATTCCAACCGATACGGATCGATGCGCCATCAGAAGACGAGGCGATCAGAATCGTCGCCGGTCTTGCTCCGCGTTACGAGAAGTTTCACTCGGTGAAGTATTCGGACGAGGCGCTGATTTCCTCCGTGACGTTGACGAGCAGATTCCTTCCCGACAGATTCCTTCCGGACAAGGCAATAGACGCGATTGACGAAGCGGGCGCGCGGGCGCGATTGGGAAAATCCACTGATCGCATCGGAAGGCCGGAAATCGAGAATGTGATTGCGCGGTGGACCGGAATACCGATCGAGGCGCTTCGCGATGATGAATCTGAAAGGCTTCTGGCGATGGAGAAAATCCTCGGGACGAAGATAATCGCTCAGAAAGAGGCTGTTTCATTGCTCACTCGCGCAATCCGGAGATCGCGGGCTGGCATTTCCGATCGCAATCGTCCCGTCGGATCGTTTCTGTTCCTCGGGCCCACGGGCGTCGGCAAGACCGAAACCGCAAAGGCTCTGGCAGAGTTCCTGTTCGGGTCCAACGGGGCATTGATTCGATTCGACATGTCCGAATTCGCCGAGAAGCATTCCGTCGCCAAACTCATAGGATCACCTCCGGGATACGTCGGTTATGATGAAGGCGGTCGTCTCACCGAAGCACTTAGGAAGCGTCCTTACTCCGTCGTCCTCTTAGACGAGATTGAGAAATCCCATCCTGATGTTTGGAATGTCTTGCTTCAGATTTTTGATGAAGGTCAGATAACCGATGCGAACGGGATCTCTGCAGATTGTCGCAATTCGATATTCATAATGACCTCCAACATCGGAGCGATTGAGTCCAACAAGACTTCGCATCTTGGTTTTCAATCGAATAATTCAGATGACAAAGATCTCAGGAAAGAGAGGGTCTTTGCGGAGTTGCGGCGAACTATGAGCCCCGAGCTTCTGTCTCGCATAGACGAGACTGTCGTGTTCGATCAACTCTCCGAGGGGGACCTGCTTCAGATTCTCGATAATCAGCTCGAGGTCCTCGAAAGGAGGTTGGGCGACAGAGGGCTAGGTCTAAAGCTCACGGCGAAAGCCAAGTCTCACATCCTCAATGCCAGTTGCGGCGACAGGTCGAAGGGTGCCCGAGAGATCAAGAATGTCCTCAGACGGCTCGTCGAGGACGGCATCTCGGAAACGATCCTGCTTTCCAAGCCCTCGGTCGGTGCAACCATCTCAGTAGATCTCAAATCTGACCGACTTACCTTCAAACTGTCCTGAAGTGCTGCGAATCGTGGGGCGCCACGCCGGTCAAGGAGCCACGGCAAAGTGGTCAAACCGCCTAAATGACAGGCTTTGTTGGTTTTTTCATTTCAAGCCCTAATCGGTATAATCCTTAGATTCCTGCCCCCTCTGACTCAACCAGGGGCAACTGCCTAAAAGTGACGGGAATCCTAGACGGGTGCCTAACCTGTTTGGAGTTTTCGGCCTAAGAGGCGGTGGGCGATTTTCGCGGTTTTAAGGACGTACGGTTTATGGCATTTCTTCGCAATTTTGGATTGGTTGTCGCCCTTGTGATGGCTTCGTTCCTTCCGGTGGTCGCATTCTCGGACGCCGGTGGAAGAGAATCGATGGGCGCAGAGATGCAACAACTGATCGAGACCGTAGACATCCAAGGAAATCGAAGATACAAAGACGAGGACCTGCTCTATTACATCAAGACGAGGGCTGGAGATGTGTTCGATCCCCGTGCCCTCGAAAGAGATCTCAAAGAACTTCTTTCCCTGAACTTCTTCGACAAGGCATTGACTCGAGTGTTGGTCGAGGATGGCGTGCGCGGTGGCGTCAATGTCATTTTCGAAGTCAGAGAGTTGCAGGTCATCCGCGACCTCCAGTTCGAAGGATTGAAGGCGGTTCAAGAGTCAGATGTCCTCAAGGCATTTCGCGAGGAGCGTGTCGGTATCTCGAAAGAAGCCGTGTACGATCCCTCGAAATCCCGAAATGCGATAAAGATTCTCAAGGAACTGCTAGCCTCAAAGGGCTATCCGAACGCGAAAGTGACCGTGAAGGAGGAAGAGGTTTCCGCGACATCAACCGCGATCACCTTCGTGGTCGAACAAGGTGACAGATCGAGAATCATTGAGATAGTTTTCGAAGGAAACCAATTCTTCGAAGACGGCGAACTGCGCTCCAAGCTCGAGCTCGTCAAGCAGAGAGGGCTCATCTCGAGTTTCAAAGGCCAGGACATCCTCGATGTTCGGAAGCTTCAGTATGATCTCCGAAAGAACGTGCTCTCGTACATGTTCTCCAAAGGATACTTCCAAGCACGTATCGGCGATCCGGAAATCGTGGGTTTGGGAAATCGAAGGACCAGCCCGCTCCCGTTCATCAGCTCCTTCCCGATTCCTCTGCTGACCTCGAAGGACGAGGTTTTGAGAATTGTCGTGCCGGTCACCGAAGGCAAGATTTTCCGAGTCGGTGAATTGAAGGTGGAAGGGAACTCCATTTTCTCCGCGGACCAGATTCTCTCCTACGTGGGACTCAGGAAGGGTGAGATTGCCAACGGAAAGAGATTGCAGGATGCGGTCTATGAAGACCTGAAGAAGGTGTACGGCTCTCAGGGATTCGTTCTCTACAACGCCGAATTCGATCCGGACTTCAAGGACAACCCGGAAAACCCAAACGAAGGTATCGTGGATGTGAAGATAACCATCGAGGAGGGAAGGCAGTTCCGTCTCCGTAGGTTGGAGTTCACGGGAAACACCTTCACTCGCGACAAAATCCTTCGAAGAGAGGTTCTGATCAACGAAGGAGACATCTATGACCAGATCAGCGTCGAGAGATCGGTTCTAAGGCTCAATCAGACCCAGTACTTCGATCCGATCGACAAGGACAAAGATGTCGAGATCAGAACCGATGAGGAGCAGGGCGAGGTAGACCTCGTGGTCAAGGTCAAAGAGCGTGGAAGGCAGCAGATATCGCTCAACGGCGGGGTTTCGGGAATCGGAGGGACCTTCTTCGGCCTCGAGTATTCGACCAACAACCTCGTGGGACGCGGCGAGACTCTATCGGTTCAATTCGGTCTCGGAAACAGACAGCAAAACTTCAACGTCACCGTCCAAGAACCTTACTTCAGAGACAGACCGATTTCGCTCGGGGTCTCTCTGTTCGCAAGCAAGTATCAGTTCTTCGGAGAGGGCACGTTCCTCAGCCAGAACGAGAATCTGATCAACCAGATCATCACGGATCCGTTCAGCCAGGTGATCACGAACGAAGAGAATCTCTTCACTCAGAACACCTACGGCTTCTCGATTTTCGCGACAGCTCCGCTTTCGGAACTCTTCTTCAGAAAGCAACGGTTCACCCAATTCTCACGCTTCGGTCTCTCGTATCAGCTGTCTGCGACAACGATCAAGGATCCCCCGATCAACCAACAGGGCAACGCACTGACATCGATTCCGATCATCTACGCCCAACCGAACATAATCACGAGCAGAGTGACCGCGAGCTTCGCGTACGACACGCGTCAGCCTGCGGCGAACGGTATCGACACACTGCGCGGAACGCAGATTTCCTTCTCTGCGGCCCTGTCGGGTCTCCTCGGAGACGTCAGAACCTATCAGCCGACGCTGACTTACTCGAGCTTCTTTCCGATCAGAAAGAGAAATTCCCCGAACGCGGAAGTCTTCGGATTCCGAATCACCGCAGGAACGATCGGCACGTTCTCACTGAAGGACAAAATCAGAAACGCGAACTCTCTTAGCTTTGTCGGTGGCGTTCCTATCTACGAAAGATATTTTCTCGGAAGCGAGTTCGATCTCCGTGGTTATGATGTGCGGTCGATATCACCTCTCGCTCCGATCGATGCATACCTGACGACGCGAAATGTCGTTGTGGCGAACAACGTCATCGGGGCCCCTGTGGCCGCGCCGAGCCTTCTCCCGAGAGACGCCGAGGAAATCGGAGCGGTCGGGCTTTTGACGGGAGCCGGCGGAAACAATCCTGGTTTCTTGAACCAGAACTACAGGTTCATCGGCGGTGACACCCAACTGCTCGGAAACTTCGAATACAGAATTCCGATCTTCGGGCCCGCAAGCATCGCTGCATTCGCCGACATCGGTGCTGTTTTCAATCTCAGGAAAACAGGAACCCAGTTCATCAACAGTAATTTCCTGAGAGACGATACGTATGTGGGAGCCGGATTGGTCACTGCCGTCGCACTGAAGAACAATCCGAATCTGGAATCGATCTATGGTTCGCTGTTGATGATGAACAACCGCATTCTGACCAAAACGCAGTTCACCGACATGTTCTGCAGAGGTAACAGATCCGGTTGTCCCGTCGCATTGCCCGCAGGGGTCCAGCAACTCTACCTGCGTGGTGACGCACAGACTAACAACCGCATTCGAATCGATGACAGCCTCTTCAACAAGATAGGAAACTTCAAATCGAGTGTAGGGGTGGAATTCCGCGTCCAGGTTCCTGTCGTCAATGTGCCTTTCAGGCTCATTTACTTCTACAACCCGAACTCCAAATTCGGAGTGGTCGAAGAGGTTCCGAATCTGTTCTTCCCGGGTAAGCGTAAGGGCTTCAAATTCAGCGTCGGAAGAACATTCTGATCATCTCGAAACGGGATGTTCATTGACATAGATATACCCATGACCTAAGATTGCGATTCTTTCCAGCCCCTGATTTAACAGGCTCCAGAATCAATTGCGGGTTCGAAATCCTGGCAGATGCCGGCAAGGAAGAACAAAGGAGATTGCTCATTCATGAAAAGGATAAATTCGTTTTTTATTTTGATGTTCACGGTCGCGATCCTCGCGGTCTCTGCGAGCGCCCAGGCGACTGGCACTCGATTCGGCTTCGTCGATCTGAATGCTTTTGAAGATGAGAAGGCCGGCATTACGCGTTTGGTGAATGCCAATCGCGCCTTGGTTCTCGAGTTCCAGCCCGCGGAGAACGAGCTCAATACGATTCGGACCAAACTGCAGGGTCTTGCGAGAGAGATTCAGACCCTGAACGAAGCTCTCCAGAGGGGAAACCCTCCCGTCGACAAGAAGACATTGGACGACAAGACCGCGGAGTATGAAAAACTTCTCGGTGAAGGTCAGGCGAAGCAAGAGCAGCTCCAGCAACGGGCACAGGAACGCCAAGCCGCAGTTGTCGGCCCCATCTTCCAGGAAGTGCGGGTCGCTTTGAACGAATTCGCCAAGCAGCGTGGTTTCTCGGCCATTCTCAATCGCGAAGCGGTTCTCGGGTTAGGTGATGACAAGCTGGATGTGACGAAGGATTTCATCACGTTCTTCAACGCCAGGCCTGCCGCTGCCGCGGCCCCTGCTCCGGCACGCTAGTCAGATTTCGAAATTGGATGAAAGCCCGCAGTCCGCGGGCTTTCTTTTTTGTCTGAGCAGTTGGGTTATAATCTCGGAGTTCAAAAGAGGTGCCTGAAATGGATGTTCTCGACTCAATCGCGATTCAAGAGATTCTTCCCCATAGATATCCGTTCCTGCTCGTCGATAAAATCATCGAGCTGGAGCCTCGGGAGCGTATCGTCGGTGTGAAACAGGTCACGGTGAACGAACAGTTTTTCCAGGGACACTTTCCTGGAAAACCTGTCATGCCCGGCGTGTTGCAGATTGAAGCGCTGGCTCAAGTCGGGGCGATTCTAGCTCTTCGGGAGTTCGAGGACAGGGACAAGAAGATACCGTTCTTCAGTGCGATAGACGGGGCGAAATTCCGAAGACCGGTAGTTCCCGGAGACACGCTCATGCTTGAGGTGATCGCCCTAAGGACAGGCAGCAAGATTCAGAAAATGAAAGGAATCGCGAGGGTGGACGGTCAGATCACCGCCGAGGCGGAAATCATGTGCATCATCGCCGACATGGAGGGATAGAAATGCAGGAAGTGACTTTGAGCAATACTGAGTACGTGATTTATGGAGCGGCCTTCGGTGCGCTTTTCGGGCTTCTATTCGCGATGATTCCATTCTTCCTTGGAAAGAAATTTGGAAAACGCAAAGAGGGTAAACTGGCGTTGGTAATCGGTTTGGTTGCAGGTGCGCTGCTTGGATGGATTGGAGCAATCATCTCATCGGTGGTGTTCTCGATCCTGATCATCACCAACAAGAAGAACAATCTACCCAACAGTTGATCTAGATCCGGTGGCTTCATCGAGGTTCGACCCACTTCAAAACAATGGCTTCGTTTATTCACCCCACTGCAATAGTAAGCCCGAAGGCGAACATCGGAGATGATTGCTTCATCGGACCGTTCACCGTCATCGGTGATGATGTGACGATTGCCGAGGGTGTCCGAATCGAATCGCACTGTGTTGTTGACGGGCGGACCTCCATCGGGGCTCACACACACATCTTTCCATTCGTATCGATCGGTCTTGCGCCCCAAGATCTCAAGTTCAAAGGCGAACAGACGGATGTGGTTATCGGAGAGAGAAATCAGATTCGTGAGTTCGTCACCATCCATCGGGGAACTGAGGGCGGTGGTGGCGTCACAAGGATAGGAAACGAGAATCTTCTGATGGCCCAGGCCCATGTCGCTCACGACTGCCAAGTGGGAAACAATGTGATCATGGCCAATGGCGCGACCCTCGCGGGGCACGTTGAAGTCGCGGACAAGGCCAATGTCGGGGCGTACTCGGGTGTTCACCAATTCTGCAGAGTGGGTCGTGAGGCATTCATCGGTGGATATTCCGTCGTGGTGAAGGATGCTCTTCCGTTCGCAATCTCCCAGGGGAATCATGCGAAGTGCTACGGGATGAACAGGGTAGGGATGAACAGACGGGGCTATTCCAAGGAAACCATGGCGGCGGTCCACAGAGCCTTCAACCTTCTCTTGATTTCAAAACTCAATACGACCCAAGCAGTTGAAAGGATCAAGGAGGAGATTTCCGGCATTGCGGAGGTCGACTACCTGGTTAGGTTCATCGAGGAATCCGGCAGAGGCGTCGTCAAGTGACGGGCGTCTTCAATTTCTCTCTCGAGGCGGCTTGATGCCGCCTTTTTCGTAGATGTTTCTTCCCTTCCAGTTCACACCTCTCCCTGAGACTATGCGGTAGACGGAATTCATCAGAATCATGGAGTAAAGACCGAAGCCAAAAGGTATGAAGACCGAGTACATCGGATTCTCTTCGATATTGATGATGATGATCGAGAAGATGATCAGCTGAACCAGGTAGCTGATCGCAAACAGCATGGCTGGAACGTGCATTCCCAACAGGAACAGAATCACCGCGAGAAGCGCGGGAAGGAAACCGAAGATGAGAATCGATAGAGCGCCGGCGATTCCCCTCGGAACAGAGAATTTGAGGGCTGAAAAGAGATTCTTCGAGAAGCCGTCCCAAATCTCCATCACTCCGGAATACATTCTCGTCGAAATCAAATCGGGGGCAGTTTCTACCCTGAAACGAAGCCCGACTTGTTTCACCAATTCCCCGAGGCGCAGATCCTCCGCGACATCGTCTTTTATGGCCTCGAAGCCTCCGACCGATTCGAGTGCTTTTCTTGAGAGAAGAAAGAAGTTTCCCACACCAATGGTCTCTTTTCGCTCTGGATCATTGACTCTGTACAAAGGCATTGCGAGAAAACAGAACCACCCGAAGACAGGCATGAAGACCTTCTCCCAGAATGTTTCAAGTCTCAGTCGGGGCACAAGGCTCAGCACATCGAGATTTCTCGACTTAAGGTAGTAGACGGATGTCTTCAATGCGTCCGGGTGAAAAATGATATCCGCGTCTGTGGTCAGAATCAGCTGTCCATCTGCTGCCTGCAATCCTTGATGAAGCGCATGAGGCTTGCCTAACCAGTCCCTAGGCAGTTCACGTCCTTCGACTATCTTCATCCGCCGACCCAAAGGACTGGCTGAGAGTTCCTTCAAGACCGCCAGACTATTGTCAGTGGAGCGATCGTCGACGACCACGACCTCGAAATGAGGATAACTCTGGTTCAAGAGACTTGTAATGTTTTCCCGAAGAACGCGATGCGCCTCATTCCTGACAGGAACTATAACTGAGACGCGTTCATGCGGAGGCTCGACGTCCGAAGCAAGATTCAGTGTCGGTTGATTGCGACCCTTGAGAAGAAACCAGACGGCTCCGGCAATCCACAGGCATGCGACCGCCAGTGCAAAGATGTTGAGTGCAAATTCCATCACCGTTCTAGATTACATGAAAACACCGCCCAGCCTTTCAGCGGGGCGGCGACTTAAACTCCTCACGACAGCCCTAGCCGTCCTCTTTATCGGGAATCCGAAGAAAGACAGAGCGATGGCCGAATCTGATCGCCTCTGCACAACTTGCCATCCATATATCGATTTTCTTGCCTTTTATTCGACCGCCGGTGTCTGCGACCAGATAATCTCCTGCGTATGGACCACGAAGTATCGTGATGCTGGAACCGAGTGGCAAGACCCTCGGATCGGCGGCAATTATTCCTTTTCTCACCTTCTCCCCCGAGGCCGTCCTGCCCCGTAGGCAATATGCGGTCGCCTTGAATTCGATGCCCGCATCCTCGGAATCATCCGGAGTCGGACTCTGCTTCGGAGTCTCCGTAACCGAATCTGCACGTTCGGAAGAAGCGGTCTTCTTGATTTCCTGTTGAGGGAACTTGTCGGCGAATACGATTTGCAGCGGATCTGTGACGGAAAAGACTGTCAGAATCGACGCGCAGAAGAGCAGGCTTCCAATGATGGATGTTTTCATATTACTTCTCCTGCCTGGTCTCGAGATGAACCGACACGATATTTCGTGCTGAAGGCTTCGACGGGTTATCAACTTAATTTAGGTGGAGAAAGACTCTGCATTGACGCGGAGACTGTCTCTCTGAACACAATAAATGCTAGCATCTGAAAAAATGGGGTGTCCATCAGAGGTTGCTCTGGATGAGGTCCGCATCGGTTGCACAAGTCTTGCAAATATCGGGTAAACCATTTTGTTTTGTATGACTTCTGATGAGCTGTCGCGGATGTGCGACACCTACAAAAAGTTCCATATTCGAAGAGATCCATCGAAGAATTCAGACCGATTATGAAGATTTTGGTACTCGGAGCAGGAAGAATGGGGTTCGGGGCGGCATTCGATTTGTCGCGCAATTCGCCCGGAATCGAACTCATCACTGTCGCAGATCGTGATGTCTCCATAGCAACCCAGGTTGCAGATGCGATTGGTGGCGGCGTTCGAGCGAAAGGTGTCGATGCCGCGGATTCCGACTCGGTGGCCGCGCTTTTTGCGGAGCACGATGCCGTGATCTCATGCGTTAACTATTGGTACAACGCCAACCTGAGTCGCATTGCGATAGAGACGGGAACCCATTTCTGCGATCTGGGTGGCAACAACTACGTCGTCGACGAACAGCTCGGACTGAACCATTCAGCAGAAGCGGCGGGGGTGAACATAATACCGGACTGCGGATTGGCACCCGGGATGGTGTCGATACTCTCCATGCACGGATTCAAACTCTTCGATTCGGTCGAGAGCATCGGTATCCGCGTCGGCGGGCTTCCACAAAATCCGAAACCACCTTTGGACTATCAACTGATTTTTTCGGTGGAAGGATTGATCAACGAATACATAGAGGTTGCGAGGGTCATACGCAACGGCAAAATCGTGGAGGTAGATTCCATGACGGAGCTTGAAGAACTCGCGTTCGACGGATTCCCGAGACTAGAGGCCTTCCAAACTTCGGGCGGAACCTCCACACTCCCCGACACATTCAAAGGCAAGGTTCATAACTTGGATTACAAGACGATACGGTATGCAGGCCATTGCCATAAGTTCAAGGCGATGATCGATATGGGACTGTGTCGGAGTGATGAATCTGTCGTGGTGGACGGGGCATCGGTCACGCCGAGACGATTCTTTGCAAATCTGCTGGAAGCCAATCTACCGGCGGATGAAGCCGACTACGTGCTTGTCAGAGTCATGGTAAGTGGGAGCATCAGGGGGGTGAGGAAGAGATACACCATGGACATAGTCGATCGAATGGATGAAATCAACGGCCTGTCCTCCATGATGCGGATGACGGCGTTCCCCGCTTCCATCATCTCGCAGATGATGGTGGCCGGTGAGACGAGCGGACCAGGTGCGATGCCACAGGAGTTGGCGATTGATTCGAAGCGATTCATTCAGGAGCTTTCAAGAAGGGACATCGTGATCACCGAATCACTGCAGGAAATTTAAAGAGGCCCTTTCGGGCCTCTTTACCTTGGGCGATACAGCCTCGGGTTGCTCTTCCTCAAAAGCAGTTTTCTCATCTTCAATCTCGCCTTGTGAAGTTGTGACTTCGAGGTACCTACGGAACATCCGAGGATCTTCGCCACTTCTTCATGTTCGTAGCCCTGCACATCATGCAGCAGAAAGACGTTTCTGTATCCGAGGGGAAGTTGATCGACGGCGTCTTGCAGCGCGATTTTATCGACAATCGGCATCCTGTCCGGATTTCCCGTGCCCATGACGATCTGTTCTGGTGTTTCACCCTCTTCGGTCGTCTTTTCAAGCCTCACATTGCGTTTTCTGAAATGCATGAGAACCTGGTTGACGGTCATTCGGTGCAACCATGTGGTGAAGGCCGAATCACCACGGAAGCTGCCGATCTTTTTAAAGAGTTGCACGAACACATCCTGGGTCAGATCCTCCGCCTCGGTCGGATTCTGAAGCATCCTGAGACAGATGGAATAGACTCTTCGATGGTGACGTCTGTAGAGTTCTTCGAAGGAGCCGACATCGCCCGTGGCCGCAAGTTGCGCCAACTGAAAGTCGCCGCCTTGATCGAACGTCTCCGCCTCGACGACCGCATCGGGAACATTGACCCATTCGCCTAGATTCATTGTTTTTGTGGTCGACATAGTATTTCCTCCTTGCACCACCAAAGACTACAAGTGGTGTGCCACACCAGGCCGAATTGCATTCCATTCGAGAAGCCTCGCAAATCACTGTCTATCGAGCCTCTCAATCCGTATATACGCCTGAATGCAGAATTCGGTTTCGAACACCGAAACGGTGTTTCCAAAGCGTTTCTATTCCATTTGGTATGTTCAACCACATCTTGGTCTATTCTAGGGAAACTTGTTATTTTCATAACTTCGAGATGAGAACTTCAACCATCATAGAGACTGTAGGCAGAACCTCGATTGGCGTGATGTGCGCCATTCTGTTCCTAATCATGATTGTCGGCGTCGGTGTGACAGAGGCGCGGCGGTCTGAAGAACGACCTCCAGTGGCGGTATCGGAGGAGCAGATTCCAGCTCTGCTGAGAGCCATCCCTGATTGGAAGGAAGCTATTCGCAGAGCAAAGTGGGTCGACTCCCAAGAAGAGGTCGAGGCGGTAGTCGGCAATCAAGCAATAGTTGAGATTATCGACTTCTCGAAGGCGGTTGAGGCCGTCGCTGTCCGATATCCCGAAGGAATATTGCTGCTGCTGGAGTATGGCACCCCTCAGCTGTCAGCTGATGCGGACAAACGTTTCAACTCTTTCCTCGCTGAATCGCAGAAGGTTCCCAAACCTCTTTACAAGAGAATAGGAAACTACAATGCATTCGTTTTCAATCCCTCTGGGGACGATGGGGGAAGGAAACTTCTCGATCGGGTCAGATATGAGAAGGTGGTCCAATGGCTGGGTGAAGATCCTAATATGAGCGAGCGGCTCGACAGGTATGTCGCCGCAACGACCGCTCAACTTCTTTTCTCAACCATTCTGACCATAGCGATTGGGCTCGGGACAACGCTCACCTTCGGAATCACTCTCGGATTCCTGTTCTTTCGTTATCGACAGAAGCAAAGAAAGAAATTGAAGACGTTCTCAGATGCGGGTGGAATGATCCGTATAAATTTGGATGGATTCTCAGATCAGGCTGGGGACGATGATCAGGATTGACGCGCCCGTTTGGAAGCCTGGGATTGCACTGCGGTGATCGCGACCGCATTGACGATGTCCTCGGCCTTACAGCCCCGAGACAGATCGTTACAAGGCTTGTCGAGACCCTGAAGAATCGGACCGATAGCAGTGGCCCCTCCGAGACGTTCCGTTAGCTTGTAGGCGATGTTTCCGGAATTGAGATCAGGGAAAATCAAGACATTGGCCCTTCCCGCGACAGTAGAGCCCTTCGCCTTGCTCTGACCAACGTCCGGAACCAAAGCGGCATCAGCCTGCAGTTCGCCATCGATTTCAAGATCGGGTCTTCTCGCCTTCACCGTGCTCAGTGCCTCTAGAACCTTGTCCACCGCTTTGTGCTTTGCGCTACCTTTGGTCGAAAAGGACAGCATGGCAACCCTCGGTTCAGACCCGACCAAGGCCATGAACGATTCGGATGAGGCAATCGCAATCTCTGCCAATTCCGCAGCTGTCGGATCGACGACCACTCCGCAATCAGAGTAAATCATCGCACCGTTGTCCCCGAACTCCCTGTTCGGATGCACCATGAGGAAGAATGACGAAACGGTTTTGAAGCCCGCCCTGACTCCGATGCATCTCAGTGCAGCGGCTACTGTGTGTGAGGTCGTGTTCGTCGCCCCTGCAACGGAGCCATCAGCGAGACCCGCCTTGACGAGAAGATTTCCGAAATAGAGCGGGTCTTTCACTGCGGTCTCGGCTTCTTCCAATGTCATACCCTTGGCCCTTCGGGCTTCGTAGTAAAGAGTCGCCAGCTTTGAGATGTCAGAGGATGATCGATGATTGATGATTTCGACCCCTGCGATGTTCACTCCGATGGAGGATGCAGTGGTACGGATTTTGTCGGAGTCGCCGATCATGGTGATTCTTGCCAAGCGCTCCCTCATACAGGTCGCGGCGGCGGCGATTGTTCTTTGGTCCTCGCCCTCGGGCAACACGATGTGTTGCAAATCCATCGAGGCTCTGTGTCTTATGGTGTCGAGAATCATAGGGAATCCGCCAAAGAATTTACCACACTAACGAAAAGGCAAAAACTTGCTGAAATGCACTCGATTATCTAGACTAACGCTGTTTCCGACATGACCGACCACAAACCGCAAAACAAGGCCGCAGTCCAAAGATCGAGGAGAAAAGATCGCTCGGAAGGTCGTGGGCGAATGAAAAATTTCCTGCTGTTCCTGCCGAATCTCGTCTCACTTATCGGGAGGTTGATGAAGGACGGCCGCGTGCCCTCAGCTGAAAAAGCGCTATTCGGGGTGGCACTTCTCTACTTCATCGTTCCGATCGATTTGATTCCTGATTTTTTCCCCTTCATCGGACAGGTAGATGACATCTATCTGATCGCATTGACTCTGATGAGGCTTCTAAGCAACACGGACTCGGAAGTCATCCGTACCCATTGGAGGGGTGGTGGCGATATCGTGGCGCTCATTCAATTGATAGCAGGACTGGCACCGAAATTCCTACCCGGACGGATAGCTAGGATCCTGGTTGCGAAAGTCGAATACAATCCTGCGATGAAAGTGGCCTCCTCACTGTCCGGAACGAGAGAGCCGTTGATCTACGAGGTCAGGACTGAGAAGGAACACGCTTGAAGCCGACCGATGACAATGAAAAGGGACGCAGGTCGACTGCGTCCCTTTTCACGTACCAAACCAATCACGCCATTCAAAGATTCTCGTTGAAGAATCCTGTGACGATCTTCCACGCATCCCGCGCAGACTTCTCATCATAGACGTCGGGGCGGGTGTCATTGAAGAATGCGTGGTCGGACTCATATCTGACACACTTGATCGGAAGCCCGAGGCGGGTTGCAATCCCCTCCAACGCATCCACTTTCTGTGCTGTGATCCATGCGTCTCTGGTTCCTGAGATGAATACGGTCGGAACCTTCAGCTTCTCAAGAACTGAGTCCTCTGGAATGTCACCATAGAATGGTGCGGCGACATTCAACCCCTCGAGTTCACACGCTGCCCTCAGAGCGAATGTACCTCCCATGCAGAAACCTGTGATTCCGAAAGTCGATACTCCCAACTGCTTCTTTGCGGCGTCAATCGAACAGGCGATAGTATCGAGACCGTCATCAATCGAAAGACCGTTCATCGCCTTACTTGCATCTTCCGGGGTCGTGTACACGTGACCTCTGTATAGGTCCGGTACCACCACCGTGAAACCCTCCTCCGCATATCGGGCGGCGACATCCTTGATATGGTCGTTGAGTCCCCACCACTCATGGATGAGAACCACGACCTTGTCGTTGATTCCCTCATCTGGAATCACAACATGGGCCGTTGTATCTCCGTTTTTTGTCGAAAAAGAGAGCTCTCGCTTCTCCATATCATCAGATCCTCCTGGTGAAGATGTCGTCCGTTAGTATATGCGATTGCTGAAGTGCAATCAGGAATTTTGATTTTGTAACACGAACCAGAATGACGACCTCGCTTCCAGTCGCGGGTGGATCGAGTTTCCTCTGAATCTAATAATGATGATTGATTCTGATCACCAAGGGTTCTCCCGGAGGCTTCAGATTCAACAGCGGTCTGTTCGGAGAAAGAAATCCAATAGGTGCCTGGGGAAGAAATCTGTCGGTCAGAGGCAACCCTGATTTCACCTCATCAGGTGTGATGGTCTTGTTCATCTCTTTCTTGTCTCTCATCACAGTGAGGGAGATGTCACCGCTCTTTTCTTTGTTGATGGCTCTGATGAGATCGATGTTCTCTTTGAGATCGACTCCATCGGCCGCCACGATCACATCACCCGCTCGAAGCCCCGCCTTGGAGGCCGGTGAACCATCTCTCACCTCGCTTATAAGCAGCCCGGTTCCATTCTTCACCCCGAAATACTCCGATAGTTGTTTGGTCAGAGGAGAAACACTCACGCCGATCTGCCTTCCAGCGACTCTTGTTGAAAAGAGTCGCGTTTCGCCATCTCCTGAACGGGGAATCCTGAGATCGAATTCCGGCACATCCGGCATTGGGAAGCCAGGTAACATCTCGAGATTCAAATTTCCATCCCCTGCAACCGAAGACTGCCTTCTTCCCACCACGACGGAGAGCTGAAACTCATTTCCACCTCGATACACGATGAGATTTACACTCTGATCGGGCGCGACCTCGCTAACAAGCCTCTGCAACTTCCTTCCGCTGGTTACAGACTCGTCATCGAATCTCAGAATCACATCTCCCTTGTTGATTCCTGCTCTCGAGGCGGGAGAATCCTCAACGACTCGCTCGACGAGAACGCCCTTGGGGCTTGGTAGACCCGCCTGGGAGAAATTCTCCTTCGTCACATCGCGGGTTTCGACGCCAATGTAACTCATCGGCATTCCACCGAGGATGACCGTACGTTCAACTCTCTGATTCGTCTCCTGAGCGGAAACAACGATCGAAAAAGCCGATAAGACAACCAGTGCGATAACGGCGTTTTTGAAACTCATCTGACCAATTTCCTCCGAAAGTCGTTTGTTTAGGGGTGTTTGAATGGTTTGTTGCCTCACAAGGTGCAGTGGTTGCTTCACCCTAGTTTTTGGAGGCGCTCGACGGCGGAAAACAGTGTCTCATCCTTCTTGCAGAAGCAGAATCGGACCAACTGAGACCCGAGTTCCTTACGACTGAAGAAGGATGAACCCGGTACCGCCGCGACTCCGACCTCACGGATGAGATGCATCACGAATTCAACATCGTCGTGAAATCCGAACGCCGAGATGTCGGCCATGACATAGTAGGCCCCTTCGGGCATATCACAGCTTAGACCGACACCGTTCAGGGCAGGAATCAGTATCGCCCTCTTTCTCTCATATTCGATCCTCAATGAATTGTAATAGCTCTCGGGCAATGTCATGGCAAAAGCCCCTGCTCTCTGGAGTGGGTTTGGCGCGCCCACTGTCAGGAAATCGTGCACCTTTCTGATTCCGAGTGTGATGTCGGGGGGTGCGATGCAATAGCCGACCCTCCATCCGGTGACGGAATATGTCTTGGAGAGGGAATTGATAATAACCGTTCGCTCTCTCATTCCGGGGAGAGTGGCCATGCAGCTATGTTGGCGCGGGTTTCCATCGGAATCATCGAACAGGATGTGCTCGTAGATTTCATCCGTGAAACACAGCACATCGAATTCGATGCAAAGGTCGGCGATGAATTGAAGCTCCTCACGGGTGAATACCTTTCCGGTGGGGTTATTGGGATTGCAGATGATTATGGCCTTTGTCGATTTGTTGAACGCCGCCCTCAACTCTTCAGGGTTGAAGAACCATCCACCATCTCTACGATACAACGGTACGTGTATCGGGCTGGCGTCTGACAAAACCGCATCGGGAGCGTAATTCTCATAGAATGGCTCGAAGAGAATCACTTCATCTCCCTTTGCCACGGTTGCCAGCATCGCCGCAATCATGCCTTCGGTCGAGCCGCAGGTGACGGTGATCTCCGCCTCGGGGTCCACCTCGAGACCGAGATGTCTTTTCGTTTTCTCCGCAATCCCATCTCTGAATTCCTTCACTCCCCAGGTGACCGCATATTGATTGTGGTCTTCATTTATTGCGGCGATGGCCGCATTTTTGATTTCCAGTGGTGCCTCGAAATCAGGAAAGCCCTGGCCGAGATTCACGGCGCCGTGTTTCACGGCCTCGCGGGTCATGTTCCTTATCACTGACTCTTCCATCCTCGATGCCTTGGGTGAGAGTCTGTTCATTTCTTTTTTCTCCTCGGACTCAATGAATATGTTTTTCAGTTGTAGTCAGCTCACGTTGAAGCACTCTCCTCACATACCTGACAATCCATTTGATTTCACGGTCGGAGAGTTCGTCACGAAATGATGGCATCTTCTTTTTTCCATTGGTGACGGTCTCGATGAATTCCTCTTCGGAATGCGAGAGAGCGTGTCCTTTGGTGAACGGTATTCCCTTTAAACGGCCTTCTCCGAATTCGCCATGGCATCTCGCACAATTCTCTAAATACTTTTTCCTCGGATTCAATTCAGAAGAGTGTCTGAAGTTGGAAACGATGTGGTCATCATCTTTTTTCTCCACAGTGAAGTCGATCATTCGGCCCACGATATCCGAATCCACGGTGGAATTCTTGGGAAATGAGAATTCCATTTCCATCTCAGCCATTAGACCTTTGATCTCCTCGTGATTGATTCTAAGAGTCTGATTGATTTCATCGACTTCGGTGACTAACCCCGTGGCAGAGTAGATGGGCTTGTTTTTTGGTTTTAACAGCCTTATTTCTTCAATCTGACTGTTGCAGCCCGAGAAGAAAAGTGATCCTCCTAACAAAATGCTGAAGGTTATGTTTCTCATATAAAGACAGGGCTCCTATTAGTTTTAGTTAGAATCCAAAGACGTTCCTTTGCTTCCAAGACCAAGCAGATTTGACTATGCCATCAATATCCGACCTGATGGGATTCCATCCGAGCACTTCGCTCGCCTTTGACGCATCAGCAACAAGATATGACGGGTCACCATCCCTACGACCCTGGATTCTGTAACCGACCTCTTTTCCTGTAACGCGCTCAACCGAGCGGATTATCTCCATGACCGAACACCCGGAACCCGTGCCAAGATTGAAGACATCGCTCTCGCCACCGCTTCTGAGATGTTTCAATGCAAGCAGGTGTGCATCCGCCAAGTCTTCGACATGTATGTAGTCTCGGACTGCCGTGCCGTCCGGTGTCGGATAATCGTCACCGAACACATGCACTGGCCGATCCTCATCTTCGGCAGCATTCAAAACCAATGGGATGAGGTGTGTTTCGGGATCGTGATGCTCTCCGTGTAGTTCTGAGGCTCCAGCGGCATTGAAATATCTCAGGGCGACATACTTCAACTCATTTCTGTCACTTCGCTTCTTCAATGACCGCTCGTTCATTAGCTTGGTCATACCATAGGGATTCAGAGGGTATTGCGGGTGGCTCTCCTTGATCGGCATCTCAATCGGCTCCCCGTATGTCGCGCATGTCGAGGAAAAGACGATGTCGCGGACATCATGTGCGATGAGGTTGTCGAAAAATCTGAGACTCTGAACGACATTGTTCTGATAATACATCTCGGGCTTCGCCACCGATTCTCCAACATAGGCATAGGCTGCGAAGTGCAGACACGCGTCGATGTCATGCCCTTTGAGAATCTCCGAGATCTTCGAATCATCTCCGACATCGGCTTGATAGAATGTCGCCCCTTCCCCGACCGCGGATCGGTGCCCCCGTGACAGATTGTCCACCACGACGACAGTCTCGCCGACTTCAAGCAGCTTCTCGACAGCGACACTTCCTATGTATCCGGCACCGCCGGTCACCAACACGGTCATTGCTTTCCTTTATGCATCAATTGTCAGCTCGGTTTTGTTCGGGGAGTCAGTGTGAAAAACCTTCATCCTCGCCGAGTCTTGATTCAGTTATGAATTCAGCAAGGATTCTCCTTATTTCATAACAATCGGACCCTTGGACCGCATGGCTCAATCGATCAATGACGATCTCGACCTCGTTCCGGTCGTGATTCGCTATTTTGCCGATGAAGATTTTCGGATGACGTGTCAGCAGAAGATGCTCTCCCGAAATCTCCAACTCCTCGAACAACTTCTCGCCTTTCCTCACACCGGTGAAAACGATATCTACATCCGTGTACGGCTCGAAGCCTGAGAGCCTGATCAGATCTTCAGCCAGTTCAAGAATTTTCACGGGTCTGCCCATGTCGAGAACGAAGATTTCTCCCTGTTCGCCTAGCACCCCTGCGTGCATGACGAGTCGGGCGGCTTCCGGCATGGTCATGAAGTAACGGGTCATCTGCGAATCGGTCACGGTCACAGGTCCGCCGTTCCTTATCTGGTCTTTGAAGATCGGAACAACAGACCCCGCAGACCCGAGGACATTCCCGAATCTCACGGCGATGTAGTTCGTCTCGAATCTCTCATTCAATGACTGAAGAACTATCTCTGCCGCTCTCTTCGACGCTCCCATTATGGATGTCGGATTAACTGCCTTATCTGTGGATATCAGGACAAAGTCGCGAACACCGGTCTCGCCTGCAACCTCACCCAAAACCCTGGAAGCAAGAACATTGTTTTTTATGGCTTCCGTTACGTTGGTCTCCATCAATGGGACATGTTTGTGGGCGGCTGCGTGGAAGACGACCTCGGGGTGGTGGGCGCTGAATATCTCCGTCATTCGTTGGCGATCGCCGACATCGCCGAGAACAGGTACGACCTCCGTCGTCAGCGGAAGTTTTCGGATTTCACGGTCGATTTCGAAGAGAAGAAATTCGGCTCTTTCCACGAGCAGTATCTTTTTTGGTCCATAGCGCAGGCACTGCCGTACCAACTCCGAGCCGATCGAGCCACCCGCGCCCGTGACCAGAATCACCCGGTCACTCAGAAATCCGGTCAGCCGATCTTCCTCGAGAATCACCTCTTCTCTCCCGAGAAGATCTTCTATCTCCACATCGCGAACCCTGTTGACCTCGACGGTCCCACCTGCGATCTCACCGATGCTCGGGAGTATCCGCGCGCGGAGATCGAGTTTCCTGCAGCTATCCAGGATTCTTCTTATGTCGGTGGCGTTCACTTGGCCGATTGCAATCACGACCTGTGCTATCTCCATATCTGAGACCAGACGTGGCAGATCATCGGTCGTTCCCAATACCTTGACGCCACCCACACGGCCTCCAACCTTTGCTACATCGTCATCGATGAACCCCTTGATATCGATTCCGGAATCCTTCTCGGCGAGTATCTCCTTGACAGCGATTGCGCCCAGACGTCCCGCACCGATGACCAAGGTCGACACCGATGCCCTCCCGGTTCGCACATCTGCATCGTGGGAGCCTATTCCCGTCTCGTACACTGCTCGCCTCAGGACACGCAGCACCAGAAGCCCACCGAACCCCAATGCCGTGTCGATCAGAATGCTGGAGACAGGGACTTTCCAAACAGGGGTCAGAACCTCATAGGCGAAGAATCTAAGAAACAAGAGGATCAAGGCGGATGCGGTCGCAGCTTTCAGGAAGGGTTTCAAATCACCGAGGCTGATGTAGCGCCATATGATTCCGTAGACCCCGAACAGATAGAGCATCGAAAATTGGATTAGGACGACCAAGGGAGCCTGTAGCAGAGCGAGATCCAGATAGAATTCGTCCAATCGGACGTTCACCATCGGAAGATATGAGGCGATGAATGCGATGGTGAGGACCGTCAGGTCTCCCAGCAATTGAAGGGGGCGACGCAACAGCACCAAGCTATCGCTATTTTTCCGATTTCTCGGAACTCTTCCCATGTCCCCTGTTTTTCGCATCGCTCCGAAGTTACTTTCAGCATCAAATCATGTCAATGAGGCTTTGTCTCGGAGCAGAAAAACTTCCTCTTTACATGTTTGTCTGCTTATAATCCTTCGGCTATCTTAGGTTTGGAGTTCTTCTTTCGAGGTATTGAAATGCGAGTCGCAATATTGATTTTCAGCTTCCTGCTAGGTGCCGGTTTCCAGGCACAGGCGCAGACGGAGTCGCAGAACAATCTGAGGCGCGGATACGAGATCGGTCCGGGCGACAAGATTTCGGGCAAGGTTCTGGGTGAGAGCGATTTCAACTTCGATTCCGTGGTCGATGAAGACGGTAAAATCCAAGTCCCTTTCTCTCCTGAAGGCATCGTTGCCTCGTGCAAGACCGAACGGGAGCTGCGTGAGGTGGTGGTCGAACAACTCAAGAGATATCTCAGGAATCCGCAGGTCAGTGTGAATGTGGTGGAGAGAAACAGGCCGCCGGTAACGATCTATGGTGAGATAACGAGTCCTCAAAAGATAACTCTGACGAGACCCGCCACGTTGCTCGAGATAATCTCCTTCTCGGGAGGGGTGACGCGCAGTTCCAATGGAGTGATCGAGATAACGAGAACGGCTGACACCACTTGTTCGAGAAATCCCGAGGACCGATGGGACGGAGCTCAAAACGTGCAGTCCGGTTTCCCTACCAAATCCTTTTTGTTCTCTGCACTGAAGGACACCAATCCCTCGGTGTTTCCTGGGGACGTGATTCTCGTGCAGAAGTTTCCACCGGTCTATGTTGTGGGTGAGGTGTTGAAACCCGGTGAGATCAGCATTCCCGAGGAGGGGCTTCCCTTGATGCAGGCTCTCGCTATGGCGTCAGGTGTGAGCAGAACCGCGAAGATCAAGGACATCAGGATATATAGGAAGAAGGAAGGGCAGACCCAGCCCGAGGTGATTTCGGTGGACATCAGCAAAGTCAGAACCGGTGACAAGGAAGATTTGATGTTGCAGCCGTTCGACATCGTCGATGTGGGGGCTAAGCCACAGAGCGTCGGAAGCATTCTGCTCGATATCGCAACGGGATCCGCAAGAAACACCGCGAACGTGCTGCCGATGAGAGTGTTCTAGAACTCGCGATCATGAGACATGTGAAGGGGCCCATTGGGCCCCTTTTTCATTCACCATAAATCTCTTCAATCAGAGTTGCGTACTTCTCATCGACGACTCTTCGTTTCACCTTCAAAGTCGGGGTCAACTCGCCACCATCGACGGTCAGTTCATTTGGTAGCAACCTGATTTTCTTTACCTTCTCGAATTGGGCGAGGCCGGTTGTGTACTTCTGAACCTGCCTCTCCATCAAATCGATTATCGTGTCATTGTTGCAGAATTCCGCCGGTGTCGTGAGATTCATTCCCTTGTGTTTGGCATAGGACTGAAGTTGGTCGAAGTTGGGGACCACCAGTGCTGAGGGAAACTTGCGGTTGTTCCCGATCAACACGACCTGACTGATGAATCTGGAAGCCTTGATCATCTGTTCGATCGGTGACGGGGCGATGTATTTGCCACCAGACGTCTTGAACAACTCCTTCTTGCGGTCGGTTATCTTGAGAAAACCTTCCGGATCCATCTCGCCGACATCTCCTGTTCTGAACCAACCGTCTTCGGTGAATGCATCGTTGGTGGCATCGGGCTTCCCGTAGTATCCAAGCATTACATTCGGACCGATCGTCTCGATCTCTCCATCTTCCGCGATGCGGACCTCAACACATCTAATCGTTTTGCCTACGGTTCCCAATTTTTTGAATCGGGGATTGTTGGAGGTGATGACAGGCGCGGTCTCAGTAAGCCCGTAACCCTGCATGATCGGGATACCGGCCCCGGTGAAAATGAGATAGATGTCATTGGAGAGAGCTGCCCCACCGGTGATGCAGAAACGGAGATTGCCTCCGAAGAACTGTCTGAGTTTCGAAAAGACCAAGGCGTCGGCGAGTTTGTGCTTCAACCCGAGCGACAGTGGCACATCCCTGCCATCCTCTATGTGGGAGGCGAAATCTTTCGCGATTCCTATCGCCCAGTCGAACAGGCTTCCCTTGAGCCCACCTGTTTGGGTCGCTTTCAACTTGGCGCGTGCGTAGACCTTCTCGAATATTCTGGGCACTCCCACGAAAATAGTCGGGCGGACCTCTGCAAAGTTATCCGGAAGTTTCTCTATCGATTCCGCGTAATGAACGGACATTCCGTTCCAGATGTAGAGATACATCGCCGATCTTTCGAACACGTGAGAAAGGGGAAGGACCGACAGCGGCTTGTCAGATTGGGTGAATCCGTACCTCTCGCTGGTATCTATGGCGTTACTGACGAGATTGCCGTGAGTCAGGATGACGCCTTTGGGTTCTCCAGTTGTGCCAGAGGTGTAAATCAATGTGGCCGGGTCCGAACCATCGGTGGCGGAAAGAAGTTCCTCGATCAGATGCGGTTGTGTTTCGTGGACTCCAGCTCCAATCTGTTCAAGCTCTGCCAAGGACATCGCATCATTGCAGTCCCCATGCAAAACGATGACCTTCTCTATAGACGGGCATCTCGAAAGTATCGGTTTTATATGCGAGAAGAGGTCGCTGTCTCCCACGAACAGGACGCGTGACTCAGAATCATTGAGGATGTATGCGATCGAATCCAGGGCGAGAGTTGTGTAGACGGGAACATCTATCACTCCTGCGATCTGGCAGCCTGCATCGACTAGAGTCCACTCGGGAGAATTGTTGGCGATGATTGCGGCGCGATCCGCCTTTCGCAACCCTAGAGAGAAAAGACCGAGCCCTATGGCACCGGCTCTCCGAATCACTTCGTCGGAGGAAATCGATGACCAACGATCATTCGTCTTGAAATTGAGTGCGTCAGACTTTCGATGACGGCGTGCCGAGTCAGTGAACAGGCGGCCGAGTGTGTGTGGCTCATCATCCAACAAAGGGGTTCGGTGAACCGATTTCGGTCCCCGAACCTTGCTCCCATCTAAAGTCGACCCAACCCCCTTGAACGTCATTTCCGCGCAATCCCTCCCATGAACAGCTTCAAAACCTCATCTGCAAACGGTTCCAATGGATAGGACTTCTTGGAAAGAATCCAGTTCGTAACCATTTCGTCGAGTGCTCCGTAAAAAATCTTTGCAGCCGTGATCGGGGTGATGTCCTTTCTGAACAGGTTGGCCTTCTGTCCTTCCTCGATGACCTTCTTGATCACATCCAGATACTGCCTGAATCCCTTCTCGGAAAATTCCTCCATGAATTTCGTGGACCCTCGCAATTCCACTTGGAATACGATTGCCAGGTCTCTGTCAGCGCCGAGTTTTCTGAGATGAAAATGCGCGAGCCACTTGAGTTTCTCGGCAGGCGATGAAATCTTGACCAACTCGGCACGTCCTTCGGAGATGAAGTCCTCCATGGTTCGATCGAAGACGGAACGGAGAACCTCGTCTTTACTCTTGAAGTAGAGATAGACGGTGCCATCCGCGATTCCAGCCTCGGATGCGATGTCGGATACCTTGCTGTTGAAATAGCCTTTTTTGGCAAAGATCTTCACCGCCGCCTTCAAGATGGCCTCTCTCTTATCCGGAACCGCTACGCGGGAGGGTCGTGACATAAATTCCTTTTTTTGGAAGGTGGTGTGAATGAATCACCATTCAGTTTTTGGTAAGGCTACTCAAAACACCCATATAAATCAAGGTTTTTCAGAATATCCGGGGATTTCCTCTTTTCAGAATTCCCTCAGAGCCGAAAGCAGTGTCTCGACATCAGAACGGTCATTGAAGAAATGGGGGGCGATTCTGAGTTTGTCTCCCCGCGGAGATATCACTATGCCGGCATTCTGCAGATGTTTGAAAATCTCGATGGGTGATCTGTCCCCGCGATGCCTTATGGCGATGATCTGGGATTTCGCATCCTCTGCCCTGCAACTGACGATATCGAAGGGGCTTTCAGACACTCCATCACAAACGAGATCGGAGAGGTCGAAGTTGTGACGACGGATGTTATCTATACCGACTCTTTTCAGGAGAGAAAGGCTCTGCTCCAGTCCGTAGAACAAAGCCGCAGGTCCGGTGCCACTCTCCAAAGCCAAAGCGTTCGGATGGAATGGTTGCTCACGCTTGTCGAAGTCCCATGGATCGGGAACGCTGATCCATCCGACCAAGGCAGGTCGGATTCTTTCGAGAGCCAGGTCGCTGAGAAATAGGATTCCGCATCCCTCGGGGGCACATAGCCATTTGTGGCTGGCTCCGGCGGCGATGTCGACCCCGATTCCCGTCAGATCCAAGGGCAGCGCCCCGAAAGCTTGGATGATATCGACAGAAAGGAGGGCACCGTGCTCTCTCGCAACCTCACCGATGCGGGCTAGATCGGCTCTGAATCCCGTTGAAAATTGAATGGCGCTGATCGAAACGATCTTCGTCTTTGAATCCACCATCGACAGCATCTCATCGATGTCGATGCGACCATTCGTTTCGGAACAGAGTCTCAGTTCGACACCGAAACGGTCACGGACCATCCTCCATGGATAGAAGTTGGATGGGAACTCGCCTGCGAAGGAGACGATGTTGTCTCCATTCTCCCAATCGATCCCGTTCGCGACCGTCGCGAAGCCGTCTGACGTGTTTCGAAGGAATGCGATGTTCTCCTTCTTCACATTCAGCAACTCCGCTACAAGCGATCTGCATCGGCCTTTCGTCTCAACCCAACTGCCATAGTTCACGGAGCCATGAAGAGAGACGTCACGAAGCTGTTCTTCAACCGCTGCGACAGCTATGGATGGCAAAGGAGCGACCGCGGCGCTGTTGAGGTACACAAGATTGTCAGTCGCTGGAAAGAGTTGTCGGATTTCCGTATTCATATGCTTGCGCAGTCATTTTCACTCGGTTTTGAAGTCTTTGACAAAGACAGAGCAGTACGGCTAAGTTTTGGAGGATTCAAGGAAAATCTCTGAGATTGCATCTCGGACGACCCGGTCACTATGTTCGATTGGAAAAAAAAGACTCAACCCCCTTTCGGGACTGTGACCGCGAGTGACGATCGGCTGATCGAGATCAATGATTTGAGGCGGGAAGCTCGGAGAGGTCTTCTCGGAGAGGGACTTCGTCTGCTCCGTGATGTTTTTCTGATCATAGTGGTCTTCATACTGTTCGGTGTGTTCATCGCCCAGCCTGTTGTCGTCGAGGGCACCTCGATGCTTCCACAGTTGAAAGATGGGGAACGCCTGCTCGTAAACAAACTGATCTATTACGACATTAAGTCGGTAAGTTGGGGTCACATCGACAGGGGAGACGTTGTTGTTTTCTGGTATCCGAACGACCCGAGCAAGAGTTTTGTAAAACGGGTGATTGGTCTGCCGGGTGAAGTTGTGGAGATACGGGCCGGAAAGGTTTTCATCAATAATCGGGAACTCGATGAGGAATACCTCACCGACGAATTCAATCAAACGCTACCCTCCTTCGATCCGACGAGAGTCGACAATCATCACTATTTCGTTCTCGGAGACAATAGGGACAACTCGTCCGATTCCAGGTACTGGGGTTTGGTTCCTGCGAAATACATCTACGGAAAGGCATTTTTCCGTTACTGGAAGCCTGAGGATATGGGTGTCATCGAGCATGCTGATTACCGTGGTTTCACGGCTACCGAGGGACGGGTGATAACCAAGGAAGAGGTGTCGGACCGATGAGCACTGGAGCCTCGGCAATTCTTGTACTGGAAGACGGACGGACCTTTAGAGGATCTTCCTTCGGAGCAGATGGAGAGATTTTCGGTGAATTGGTCTTCAATACATCGATGACGGGCTACCAAGAGATACTGACCGACCCGAGCTACTCCGGACAGATAGTCTGCATGACATACCCGATGATCGGGAACTATGGTGTTAATGCCGAGGATGTCGAATCAAGGAAACCTTGGGTCGAAGGATTCATCGTCAAGGAACTCTCCCCCGTCACTTCCAACTGGAGGGCGACCGAGTCGCTCGACACATATCTTCAACGTAACGGAATAGTCGGTCTTCAAGATGTGGACACGCGGGCATTGGTTCGACACATCCGTGACAAAGGTGCCATGCGTGCCGCGATATCCACATTGGAATTGGATGAGAAGAGATTGCTGGCCCGCGTCCTGGAGACGCCCGTGATGGAGAATCGTGAGTTGGCGAGTGCCGTGACCGTAGATGAAAGATACGAATATCCGGCGGCAGGCCAGGAGAAGTTCCTCGTTGTCGCTTTCGATTTCGGAGTGAAGACGAATTCGTTGAGGGAGTTCTCGAAGTTCGGTTGCAAGACGGTCGTGGTCCCGAGTGACACCCGTGCAAAGGATGTGCTCGATCTCAGGCCCGACGGGATTTTTCTGTCCAATGGACCCGGAGACCCGGCGACGATGACATCGGTGGTCGAAGAGGTGCGATTGCTGGTGTCCTCCGGCATACCGATTTTCGGAATCTGCCTCGGACACCAGTTGTTGGGACAGGCATTCGGGGCCACTACCTACAAGATGAAATTCGGTCACCGTGGCGGTAATCAGCCAATCAAGGATCTGACCACCGGGAAGATAGAGATTGCTTCTCACAACCATGGCTTCGCAGTCGATGCCGAGAGTCTGCCCGACGATGTGGAAGTGACACACATCAATCTCAACGATCACACCGTTGCGGGACTGCGCCACAAAACGCTGCCTGTGTTTTGCGTTCAATATCATCCGGAATCAGCCCCCGGACCCCATGACTCTGAATACCTTTTCCAAAGATTCGTTGAACTGATGGAAAGGCATCACAAAGTCTGACCGCCAAGCCATCCCGATTCCCCTGCCACGGGTAGTCGGTCGCCGAGATGCAAGATTTGAATCTTCCCTCTCAAATCAGCCATAATCGCTACTTTGTTTGGCCGAAACGTTCTACATAATCGGCCGTCCGCTTCAATAAAACTGAGATTCTGTTCACCGAGGATGCGATTGAAACTCCTCGTCGGAACCAGGATCTTCGACACAGAGGGTAACTTCCGATGGAATCAACAATTCTTTATTTGATACCGGCCTTGGGTCTCTTCGGCTTGCTCGTGATGGCAGTCAAATCCGCTTGGGTCAGAAAACAGCCCGCAGGAGATGAAAACATGGTGCGGCTCGCGGGATACATCGCTGAAGGTGCGATGGCTTTCCTGAAAGCCGAGTGGAAGATTCTCGCCATCTTCGCTGTTTTCGCCGCCATCGTTCTTGGATGGTCCGGAACCCTCGTTGAAACTTCCCACTGGACGATTGCCATCTCATTCATTATCGGAGCTGTCTTCAGTGCAACAGCGGGTTACTTCGGAATGAGCATCGCGACCAAGGCGAACGTCAGAACTACCCAAGCCGCGAGAACGGGGCTGAAGGGTGCTCTCAAAGTCGCCTTCACAGGTGGAACCGTTATGGGACTGGGAGTCGCCGGTCTCGCCGTCCTCGGTCTCGGAGCACTTTTTCTGGTTCTCTACAACGTCTTCGTCGTCGCCAACGGCGGAGCGGTGAACGGGAAAGACATGGAGCGGGCCATCGAGGTTCTTGCAGGGTTCTCTCTCGGAGCTGAGTCGATTGCCCTGTTTGCCCGTGTCGGAGGCGGAATCTATACGAAGGCGGCCGACGTTGGCGCCGATCTTGTCGGAAAGGTCGAAGCGGGGATTCCTGAAGATGACGTTCGCAATCCTGCGACCATCGCAGACAACGTCGGCGACAACGTCGGTGATGTCGCGGGTATGGGGGCCGATCTCTTCGGATCCTATGTTGCGACCATTCTCGCGACGATGGTTCTGGGTAGAGAGGTTTCCGCGGCCAGTGATTCTCTTCAGGTTCTCGGTGACAACTTCGGCGGTCTCTCGGCGATTTTGTTGCCGATGGTCATCGCCGGAATGGGCATTGTGTTCTCAATCATCGGGTGTTCGATGGTGAGAATCTCGAATGACAAAGGGAATGTTCAGCAGGCACTGAACATCGGTAACTGGACCTCCGTCGTTCTGACCACGGTGGCCTGCTACTTCCTAGTGAAGTGGATGCTTCCTGAAACCATGTTCCTGAGGGGATATGGATTCACGAGCGATGGTGTCTTTTTTGCGATTCTCGTCGGATCGGTAGTCGGTGCGTTGATGAGCATCGTTACCGAATACTACACAGCGATGGGCAAACGTCCGGTTCTCTCGATAGTCAGACAGTCCGACACCGGAGCTGCCACAAACATCATCGGTGGTCTGTCGGTGGGTATGGAATCCACTTTCATCCCGATGCTGATCCTGGCCTCCGGAGTCTATGCCTCCTATTACTTCGCAGGACTCTACGGAGTCGGAATCGCCGCGGCCGGAATGATGGCGACGACTGCCATGCAACTCGCCATCGATGCCTTCGGTCCGATTGCGGACAACGCCGGCGGTATCGCGGAGATGAGCGGGCTTCCGAAGGAAGTGCGTGAGAGAACCGACATCCTTGACGCGGTCGGAAACACGACCGCCGCGACTGGAAAAGGTTTTGCCATCGCATCGGCGGCGCTCACTGCTCTAGCTTTGTTCGCCGCATTCGTGGGTCTGTCTGGAATCACTGCAATCGATATCTATAAGGCTGACGTCCTTGCGGGATTGTTCGTCGGGGGCATGATTCCCTTCATCTTCTCATCACTTGCCATCGCTGCCGTTGGACGTGCGGCGATGGCGATGGTGCAAGAGGTCCGTCGTCAGTTCCGCGAGATTCCCGGAATCATGGAGTACAAGGCGAAGCCTGAGTACGACAAATGCGTCGCAATCTCCACCCAGGCTTCACTGAAGGAAATGATGCTACCTGGCGCGATCGCCCTGGTCACTCCGATTCTTGTCGGATTCACACTCGGACCGGAAGTTCTAGGTGGTCTGCTCGCAGGTGTGACCGTATCCGGCGTCCTGATGGGAATGTTCCAGAACAATGCAGGTGGTGCGTGGGACAACGCGAAGAAGTCGTTCGAGGCCGGCGTCGAGATCAACGGTAAGATGGAATACAAAGGCAGTGATGCACACAAGGCGAGTGTCACTGGCGACACTGTGGGAGATCCTTTCAAAGACACTTCAGGACCCTCGATGAACATTCTCATCAAATTGATGAGCATCGTCGCCCTGATCATCGCTCCGCATATCGCCGTTGGAAAGGGTGCTCACAATGCAGAGCCGAAGGCGACTGCCTCTATCGAGAAGATCGTGGACAAGAAGTAGTCCTCAGGCGTTCGTTGCTCCGATTCAACCGATCAGACCGACACCCTGTGTCGGTCTTTTCATTTGCCGCCTTTGACTGGGAAGACGAGCAGCGCATCGCCTACTCTTCTCTCACCTTCCTTGTCAGAAGGTCGATTAACTATCTTTCCATCCAGAAACATCGCCGTCGAACCTCCTCCGTCTAGATTGATCACCTCCACGGCTCCAAGGCTCTTGAGGATTTCGGCAAGCTCCGCGAGGCTGACGCCGATGCTGTGCTCAGGCTGTCGCCCGTCGAGGGTGACGAGGAGCAACATTCCATCGTTGAGCTTTGCAAAGGCGGTTCGGGGATGTCGGGTCTCGTAGAATCCCTTAGATGTCTTTTCTACGCTCCAATCAAGTACCATCTTGCCGTTCTGAACGATATATCCGACGCCGCCAACGATATCATCCGCGAGGATGAAGTCACCGCTTTTTGAAGCATTCACTGGAGTTATTGCAGATGAGATCCAGACTTGGTTGTTCTGACTTTTGAGGAAGCCCTCTATTGCAGCAGATCTGCTCTTCGCGAATGACACAATGAAGGTGCCGGGTTGAATTGGAGAGCTTCCTCCCGATTTGGTACGCAACACCACACCGGATTTCTCATCGACGACCATCTCCATTCCGTTCGGATCGGTGAGTGTTGAGCGCCCGAATTCCTCGGTGAACACCACCACCTCGCCTTCCTTGCGCTCTCGGTTCACTCCATCGAGCACCAAGACGCCATCGTTCGAACCCTTCAACCTCAAGTCCGTGTTGACCCTGTCGATGACCGCATGCATTTCACCGTCACGGTAAATGAGTCCCAGAGCTGCGCGCCCACCATAACTCTCGCTTATCAATCTACCGTTTATCCTCATCACACCAGCTGAATCTCCCGCCCAGATACTCGTGTCCAATCTGAAGAATCCGGCATTGACAGCCGCAATGGCACCGTATCGGATGGCTATTGAAGACGTTCGCTCGACACCGATAGCGGCATCCATCGCATGAACAACGTCCAGTCTGACCCTTCGTGGGTCGAGCCGAATCAGATTCCCTCGAATCGGTCCGGCATCTGTCTGCCGGAAGAATTCGGCATGCTCGACCCCATCTGCAACTTTGGTGAATTCCTGGCTGTGTGCAGTGTGTAAAGCGGCGAATATCAGGACGATTGTGACTGTAATTTGCAGGGTACGTGTCATCTGATTGATTTCTCCGAATCGGAAAGTAAACTGTGATGGCTCGAAGATTACAGCAACATCATCGGAGACAACAACAGAAAGGTGCGCCGTATGTCGAAAGAACTTTCCAACAATGAGCGGGTGACTCTCCTCAACAACAAGGAACCTAACAATGATGGAAAGTACATTCTTTACTGGATGCAAATGAGCAAGCGTGCCCATTCGAACCATGCGTTGAATGTCGCCATCCGGGCGGCCAACGAACGAAAAGTCCCGCTTGTTGTCTACGAAGGTCTAAAGTTCCATTACCCGTGGGCGTCAGATCGTTTTCATGCCTTCATCATGGAAGGGGTCAATGAGAAGCGTGAGGCTTTTGAAAAGCGTGGAATCAGATATCTCTTCTACCTGCAGAAAGATGACAAATCACCGAAGAACACGGTAGCCCAATTGGCCAAGGATGCTGTTCTAATCATCACAGATGATTATCCATGCTTCATCATTCCGAAACACAATAAGGCAATCGCTGAGAAGGCCTCGATCCCGGTATACGAGGTTGATTCGAACGGCATCATCCCTATGTCGCGGTTTGAAAAAGAAGAGTACGCTGCCTATACGATCCGACCGAAAATCAAGCGAATGCTTGATGAATATCTTCTGCCGATGAAAGAGGAATTGGTCTCCGTCAAAGCTGATTCTCTGAAGTTGGATTGCCCGGAAACCATTTTCGAGGACGATGAGATTCCTCAACTGGTTTCGGAATGTGCAATCGATCATTCAGTGGGTATCTCTTCGTTCTACCGCGGTGGAACCGAAGCAGGAAGGAATCGCTTGAACAAATTCATCGGGGAGATTCTCAAGGATTACGATGGCGCCCGGAACAAACCTGAGCGGGACGGATCGAGCAGGCTCAGCGCCTATCTTCATTTCGGATTTCTATCTGCGCTCGAAGTGGCATTGGCTGCCAAAGATTCAACTGCTCCTCAGGAATCAAAGGACGCGTTCCTCGAGGAATTGATCGTACGGCGTGAGCTCTCCTTCAACTTCACGAAATTCAACGACCGGTACGACTCTCTCGAATGTCTCCCCAACTGGGTTCAGCAGACGATGCGTGATCACATCGCTGACGAACGGCAATATCTTTACCCGCTTGAACAGCTTGAAGCTGCCGAGACCCATGACGAACTCTGGAATGCTGCACAACGGGAGATGGTGGAGACCGGCGGGATGCACAACTATGTACGGATGCTGTGGGGCAAGAATGTCATCGCCTGGACCAAATCCTATGAGGAAGCGTTCTCAATCCTTGAGCATCTCAACAATAAATACTGTCTCGACGGAAGAGATCCGAATTCCTACGCCGGAATACTCTGGTGCTTCGGGAAACACGACCGACCATGGATGGAACGGTCCGTTTTTGGAACAATCCGCTACATGACCTCGGGAAGCACCGGCAAGAAGTTCGATTCGAAGAAGTATATTCAATGGACCAAAAGCCTTCGACAGACGGCTCTCTTCTGATTTATTGAAACAAGAAAAGGCCTCCCTGAAGGAGGCCTGTTTTTCAGTCACAATACAATCATCTTCTGGTGAGCGTGAAATTCATTTCACCATAGGAATCTGCAAGATGGAGTATCTGGACCGGATTGTCTCTCGAAGACTTCGAAGAGACCGAGACCACAAACACCCTTCCGGCAATCAGACCCTCGACATTGTATCTTCCGAATTGATTTGTCCTTACCGTTTTTGTCAGACCTGTCTCACTGTCCATCACCGAAACATTCGCGCCGATGATGCCGCGTCCCAGGTCATCCGAGATCCTGCCGGCGATGGAGACACCAGATGCCGTTGTGAACATGTATTCATATGCCCCCATGTCAGAACCATCTTCGCCCATTCCCGGAAATGGAGCAGGAAGTGTCGGATACCAAGGTCTAAGCGCTCCTCGCTGATCCGAATTCATGACCACGGATGCGTTGCTCCCTTTGTCTCTGGCTGGACTTGTCGCAGTCAGCGCCATCGTATCGGTGGGTCCGCCGTTGTTAGTCAAAGGAAGCAACTCTGGGTCGACTGGTGCCATGGAATCTCCAGCAATGTTTCCCGCCACTCCATGTGTAATCCCGCTACTTCCATCGATTATTCCGATCAAGGAATAATCTGCGCCAAAAATTCCATCGAGATCGGGGTAGAAAGGAGTGCCCGAAGGACCCTCTGCAAGCGGTAGGCTGGCTTGGGTGTTGCTGGCCACGATGGAGCTCAGAAGTTGAAATGCTCCAATCTCAGGTTCGGCACCCTTCGGCGCATCCTGACTGCTGTCTCGGGTGACCCCCGGTGGTGCAGAGACGTTGAAGATTCCACCCCCCGAAAGTCCGGCGAAATTGCCTGAAATCGTGGTGAAGGCTGCTCCCACCACCTGGTTGATCGCAGTTCTGAAGATGGCACCTCCTCGGACCCAGCCGAGGTTGTTCGAGAAGGTCGAGTTCAGCATTACGCTCTGACCGCTCTCGTCGATGAAAATACCGCCACCATTCCTTGCAGCATTTCCATCGAAGGTGGTGTTGCTGATGATGACCTGTGTAATCCCCGATAGATAAACACCGCCTCCGTCACCGGAGGCGAAATTATCTGAAATAGTACATTCGTCTATGTACAAGCCGACAGGAATTCCAGCCGCAGCCTTGGCGTAGATTCCCCCACCGAAGGTTAAACTGCCTCCGTGAGGCTCCTCCGTTGCGGTCGAGATGATGGGTAGCGACCCCTTACCGTTTGCTATTGTCAGTCCAGCAATGTGCACCTCGAGAGGCATTGCTCCCTGTGGGCTATCGCCCGATTGCTTTCGCATCGGCGACAACGCCTGTTTGGGCAGGTCTTGCCGAGAGGCAGGCATCAGCCCCGGGATATTTATGACGAAGACCGATCCCATCATCAGGCCTGTTCCGTCCACGCTGATCTGACGGGCACCCGGTCCCATGATTTGAATCGGTTTGTCGATAACAAGGCTGCCGGTTGTCAGCATAATGACCCCGGAAAGGCCCGGTGCGAATGAAACAATTCCTCCAATCGGAACATCAACCAAAGCCTGACGAAGACTGCCGGGCCCGAGGTCGTTTAGGTTTGTCACAACCGTGAGAGGAACACCCGATGGAGATTCGAGCATTTCCTGGCTCTTCGCGATTCGCCTTGAATTGGCTTCGGAGGCATCGGTGAGAATCTTCGACCAGAATGAATCGTTCTTGTCGCCAATCTTCTTCAGCTGTGTGGATTGGGATGACTCCATTCGCGTGGGTCGCTCAATCTGTCTGGACCGATTCAATTGGGAGAAAGCGGTCATCGAAGAGATTGAAAGAACCAATGAGATTGAAAGAAGGTTTCTGAATCGAAGTTTCATGGGGATCTCCGCAGAAAATGGCTTTTGGAAGAAAAGTCCGTCTTTAGCGAAACGGACGGGATTGATGGCGGAAGGTTATCCCAACTGGCCTGATAGTTCAATGAAACTTTGGCGGACAATCGAAGGGGGGCTACTTCATTTGGAAATCGTGGCAACGGTTCCCATATACGGCTTCAAGGCGTTTGGGATCGTGACCGATCCATCTTCGTTCTGGTAATTCTCCAGGATGGCGAGCCATGTTCTTCCTACCGCTAACCCTGATCCGTTGAGAGTGTGGACAAATTCGGGCTTGGCCCCGCCCGCCCTACGGAACCTGAGGTTCATCCTGCGTGCCTGGAAGTCCCCGCAGTTGGAGCAACTGGAGATTTCTCGATAGGTTTTCTGGGAAGGAATCCATACCTCGATGTCATAGGTCTTCCTTGCTCCAAATCCCATGTCTCCCGTCGACAGAATCGTCGTGCGGTATGGAAGTTCGAGGAGCTGTAAAATTCTCTCTGCATCTGCGGTGAGCTTCTCGTGTTCGTCATCGCTTTCTTCAGGTAGTGCAAGCTTCACCAGCTCGACCTTCTCGAACTGATGTTGACGGATCAATCCCCGCGTGTCACGACCATAGCTTCCCGCTTCAGATCTGAAACACGGGGTGTATGCTGTGAAATACTTCGGAAGGTCCTTCGCCTCGAGAATCTCGTCGGCATGGTAGTTGGTAACCGGAACCTCCGCGGTCGGAATCAGGGCGAATCCACGGTCGTCATTTATGTGAAACAGATCCTCTTCGAATTTCGGAAGCTGGTTTGTTCCGAAAAGCGACTTGCGGTTGACGAGATAAGGAGGAATCGTCTCGGTGTAACCATGGTCGCGTGTGTGCACATCCAACATGAAATTCACGAGAGCACGCTCGAGTCGGGCTCCCATTCCGTTCAAGATTGCAAAACGACTTCCCGTTATCTTGGTTGCTCGTTCGATATCAAGGATGCCGAGAGCTTCACCTAAATCGACGTGGTCCTTTGGTTCGAAATCGAATTGCCTGATTACTCCCCATTTTCTCAACTCACGATTCGCACCTTCATCCGCGCCCACAGGCACATCCTCGGAAGGTATGTTGGGTAGTTGGGCCAAAAGATCGTGCATCGCGGATTCGGCCTCGTCGCGAAGTCTATCAAGTTCGGATTGCCTCTCCTTGATTTGAGAGACCTCCTGTCTTCTGGCTTCCGCTTCTTCCCTTTTCCCAGCCTGCATCAGCGCGCCTATCTCCTTGCTGGCGCTATTTCGTTGCTGATTAAGGTTGTCGGATTCGGCGATGACGCGGCGGCGGTCGGCATCCAATGCCGAAAATTTCGACAGAGAGTCCGTGGGAAAGTTGCGACTCTCAAGGGCGACACGAACCGTGTCAATGTTCTCTCTGACGAAATTCAAATCAAGCATTTCTTCAATCTACCGCCAATTCGTGGCAAGGAGCATTATGTGTCCAAGAAATGGCATGGTCAAAAGTATCGAGCTGCTCGGAAGTGTGAGGCCCTATATCTGATTGCCTGTATTTGCGACGCTGTAATAAGATTCAAGCTTGATTTTCGGAGCAAGCCCTATGACGACAAAGATTAGAAAGGCTGTATTTCCTGCGGCAGGTCTCGGAACCAGGTTTCTCCCTGCAACCAAGGCGATGCCGAAGGAGATGCTGACATTGGTGGATAAGCCGTTGATTCAATATGTCGTCGAGGAAGCTGCTGAATCCGGGATAACCTCGATCGTCATTGTCACCGGGCGTGACAAGAGCGCAATCGAGAATCATTTCGACATCTCTTATGAGCTCGAGCGGACACTGCAGGAGCGGGGAAACAAAGAAGCCTTCGATCAGGTTCGGTCTGTCTCGGAGATAGCGAAGATCAGTTACACAAGACAGAAACAACCACTCGGATTGGGCCATGCGATCTACCAGGCCAAAGACTTCGTCGAAAACGAGTCTTTTGCGGTTTTACTGCCCGACGACATCATGGACTGCGCAATTCCTGCTCTCAGGCAGATGATCGATGTCCATGAACGCTACGATGCACCGGTAATCGGGACGATGCGAGTTGCGGGTGAGGAGATTTCACGATTCGGCGTCATCGACGCAGAGGAGGTGGAGCCGAATGTTTTTCGAATCAAGGACATGATTGAGAAACCGAGGTTCCAGGATGCGCCTTCGGATCTTGCAATCGTCGGACGATACATCTTCACCCCTGACATATTCAGGGCGATTGAAGAGACGGAGCCCGGGGCGGGTGGTGAAATTCAGATAACGGACGCGATGAGACGTTTGTTGAAAGAGAGACCTTTCTACGCCGTACAATTGGACGGAGTCAGGCATGACGCGGGTGACAAGCTCGGTTTTCTGAAAGCGACAGTGGAGTTCGCCTTGAAACGGGACGACCTCGGCTCCCAGTTCCGTGAGTACCTGAGAGGGCTAGACCTCGGCTGAAACCTTTTTTCGTGTCGCAATCAGATAGCCCTGCATGGCGATAAGAATTCCCAGGCAGGCAAGCAGAACGAAGAATGCGTTCTGGAGATTTCCATTCCCTCCTCCGACCTGTCCCACCAACCAGGGAACGGCTGCCGCTCCAGCCGAGCCCACCATGAAAAACGGCGTCGCATTTCTGCTGCCTGCTTCTCCGAAGACACTTGAGAATCTGGAGATTGATGTAGGAAAGATCGAAGAGGTCCCCAAACCTGAGACAGCTGCTCCCAACATCAATGCTTCGGCGCTTGTCGCGTAAATCTGAATCAGCATTCCCGCGAAGGTTATGACGAGACCTATGAGAATGGCCGTGTTCTCGGAGACGTTGCGAAATGCGATGCCCGAAACGAGTCGTCCGATTACGAAGAACACATAGAACAAAACCAATGGCGCGATTGTCACAACGAAACCGAGCTCGTTCGTGAGTTGAGGCAGCCAACCACCCATGGATGTCTCAAAGCCTATGTGGATGAAATTGAACAGGGCGAGAAACCATGCAATCGGACTAAGCCAAACCTTTGAAAACTCCGACTTGCCGGGGGCTTCGCTCCATTGCGTTCCCCCGTGCTTCATTGTGAGCATCATCACTCCGCACAGCAGCGTGCCGCCGATCAGTGCGTATGAAGGACGAGACACGTCGAGCCCCATGCGCAGATTCTCGATCATCGGCTGACAAAGAATCGCTCCAAGTCCCCAGAAGAAATTCAGGAAGTTGAGCGCCGAAGCGGTCCGATTCGGGAAAAGCTCAACGATCAGCATGTTGATGGACGGGAGACTCAGGCCGATTCCAATTCCATTGATGAAAAGACCCGCGAAAATGAAGTCCACTTTTCCGAGACTCAGAAAAAAGATTCCGATGCCCATCAGAAACATCCCGAGGCGAGTCGCATTCAGATAAGTTGAGCGCCTCGAAAACCACCAGGTCATGGCCGTACCTGTCAGTGATCCGGCGATCTGTATAGGAAAGAGATAGGCGAGTTGGCTGTTATCGAGACTGTGTGATTCGGCGAAGATCGGTATTAGCGGACCGATAAGAACCGTTGTGAATCCCGAAAGAAAGAATGCGGCATGAAGAAGAACCGCCAAAGGGATCTTGTTGCGGGTGGTGTCCATAGAGAAATATTGTTGCAATCGGATGGGCTGATTTCAAACGAGAGAAGGCGGCCTGTGCCGCCTTCTTTAAATCATGGTGGAAGAGATGTTAACGCTCTCCTCGTGCGAGTTCCGTTATCGTCTCGAGTTCCACCGCCAACTTGCGTGAGGCAGGTTGATCGAAAGTCTCGATCCATCTGATCGCCTCGTCTAGAACCCGAAGTTGGTACTCCTTCCAGCCAGGTTTTCCCACAACGCAACCAACCTCTCCATTGTAATAGGCGATTCTCGGCGCCCTGACGGCTTCGGCTATCTTTCTTTCGACCGCAATCATCATCGTGGGGATTCCTCGTTGTTCTATTTCCCTAGCAATGATGGCGAGTGTCTGATGACATAGCTTCGTCGCAGGAATCAGGAGTGCGGCGTTCACCTGCTGTCCCTCGAGACGGTCTGCGATTCGTGGAGCCAGCTCCCTCGCGACCATCGCGGCATTGGGAATGTGACTGCTGATGCTCCACCAGACATTGTTGAGGTTTCCGATGACCGAGTTGGCTTCGTAACCGAGCAACCTTTCGATGGGGATCTGGGAGTTCCTGTCCTCTTTCACGTGGTGAGGGTCATATCCCTTAGCGGAATACTTCAGATCCTCGGCGGCGACCTCGATCGGTATTTCTTTGAAGGTAAGATCGCCGTCCCTCGATTCAAGGTCGAATCCCGGGGTTCCATCGATGTGTGCGCCTGCCGACGATATCAATCCTAGATTGGTAAGTGGGAGTGCACGACGCATCGGAGTGAATGGGGCAAATTTGTTTTCGACCCATGGGTAGTTCTCGAATCTGTCGTTCTCTCTCCAACTGGAGAAACGAGCCGCGATCGAACCGATGTTTTCTATAAGTTCCATAATATTCACATTGTTCCCGGAAACGCCTTGTCACTGGGCGCGATGCCCGACCTCGCCGTGACGAAAAACAGAATGACTGCAGCCAACATTCCGGCGGTGAGAACCCAAACCGAGCATTGATGAAGGCTGTCGAACTGAACCCTCAACGGATCTGAAATCGGAACCTCGTCAATCGGACGACCCATCAGCGTTTTCAGATACGACATCCACAAGGCGATGACGAATTGGCCGATGGTGCAGGAGAGGGTCAAGACCGATGCCAGAACCCGCTCGAGCCAGATCTTTCTGCGAGACGAAGCCCTGCGATTCAATACGGACAGCCCAAGAAGTATGAGTCCGATCGAGAGTCCTGAGACGTTGACGATCGAGAGGGTGTGCGACACGAACTCTCCTGCCGTCTCCCTTGCCGGAATCACCGCGAAGGCACTCTGTGCAACTCCGATGAAAAAAATCGCAGACCCCAACCAAAGCCCGACTAGAAGTGATTTTAGTTCCGAAAACAACCTCATTTGCTTTGAACAGAGAGAATTATCGGACTTTTCAAATTAAAGAGCAAAAATGTGGTTGTGTGCTCAATATCTGGGAACCGTGGAATCGACCTCAAGGGACCATAGGTCTATCCCTCCCTCGATATTGCTCACGTTCTCGAAGCCATTCGATACCAGAAACATGCAAAGATTCGCGCTCCTCACACCGTGATGGCACATGACGACTATCTCTTCCTCTTTTCCGAGGCCATCTATCCATTCCTGAAAGGAGGAAAGCGGTGTCTGTTCAGCGCCATCAACAAACGCCACGGCGAATTCGAATGGTTCACGGACGTCTATGAATCTGAACCTCTCGCCTTTTGAGATTTTTTCGGAGACCTGTCTCGGGGTGATTCGTTTGAACATTTCACGATTCTAGTTATTGACAGATTGATTTATCAAAGAGCTTTTTACAGGGAGACGGTGATGGCATGATAATCTGCGAAAAAGTGGAAGAATTAGAAACAAAAACATTGGCGGACCACCTTCGAGTCGCTGCCACGGAACTGGAAGCCGCGGGAATCCCTGACTCCCGTAGAGAGGCGTCCGGGTTGTTGGAATTCGCAGGAGGTCTTTCCCGCACCGAAGTCATCGCCTATCCCGATCGAATATTGGGCACGGATCAGACGAGACGATTCCTGGAATGCTTGGAACGCAGGAAGAAGAGAGAGCCATTCCATTACATCACAGGTGAGAAGGAATTCTTCGGGCTGAGTTTTCATGTCGACGACCGCGTGTTGATTCCAAGACCTGAAACCGAACTTCTTGTCGAAATCGGTTTGAAGAGGCTTCATGAAATCGATCGTCCTGTTTTCTGCGAAGTGGGAATCGGAAGTGGGTGTGTCTCCATATCGATTCTCAAAAGCATCGAAGACGCTGAAGCAATCGGTGTCGATATCTCGATTTCCGCCCTTGAAGTGGCTGCAATCAACTCACGGAGGCATGGGGTTGAGAATCGGTTGAAACTGGTCTCATCGGACCTGCTCACCGCGGTGGAGGGCAACGGTTCTTTTGATGCGATTCTGTCGAACCCGCCCTACATCGCTGCAACGGAAATGGAAGACCTGCAGCCCGAGGTCCGCGACTTCGAGCCCCGTCATGCGCTCACGGACGAGAGTTCGGGTCTGACCTTGATCGGCAGGATCGTCGCCGAGTCCGAACGCCTGCTGGTTGACTCAGGCCTGCTCGCAATCGAGATAGGACATGACCAAAGGGAAGCCGTCGAAACGATGTTCGGGGACGACCATTGGACGAGCCGAGGGTTCCTCAAGGATTTGCAGGGTCACGAGAGAATTGTCTTTGCCACCCGCAGGCCTCGAAAGGCATCAAACTGATTGCCCGCCCGCCATCGGGCTTGTTATATTTGGACACTAAAGATAGATTGTACAACCGCTCTGCAACCGCTTAACAGCAGGAGATAGGACTTATGAGGTACGAAGACGAAAGAGAAGAAACCAGCGCAACATCAAAACTCACATATCTGTTGGTCGGGGGAGCCATCGGTGCCATAGTCGCTCTGCTTTTCGCCCCGAAATCCGGACAAGAATTGCGTGGAGACATCGCCGAGGCGACAAAGAAGGGAATCGAGAAAGGAAAGGAAGCCGCCTCTGCTGTCAGCGAAAGAGCCGGTGAATACTACGAAGTCACCAAAGAGAGGGCGAGCGAGATTCTCAACGATGCCCAAGAAGCCGTCGGCGGTATCGGAGACAAAGCCAAGGATGCAGTGACTTCGGCGGCAAATCCTTTCGCTGCCGCCATAGAGGCCGGTAAAGAAGCGTATATTGAAGAAAAGAGAAAGACCGAAGTGAAGTCGATCAAAGACGGGAGACCGAACTATCCGGTTGAATCGGAAGGTTAAAGAGACATGAACGCGAATGAACCTCTGTTTTGGATGATGCTTTCATCCATAATCATCTCAATCTGTTTCGTTGTGATGGCGGTCGCACTTGTCGCTATCGCAATCGTGGTGAAGCGGGTCGTCGCGACCGTCAACAGGGTCGAGGCGAAGGTCGAACCCTTGATCGAAAAGGTCAATGCAATCAGCGTGCAGGGCGAGGAGATCTCCAGGCAGTTCAACGATATCTCCGCCAATCTTTCAGTGGCAACCAAATATTTTGCCGAGTCGGCGGAACTTATAAAGGACGAGATCGCCGAGCTGAAGGTGTTGGTCGGGCACACCGCATTGGTCGCAAAGGAAAAGGTGGATGAGGTTAGCCTCACCATCGATCGAACCAGAAGACAGGTGGTCACGACGACGGATTTCATTCAATCAAAGGTCGTGGAACCCGCAAGGGAAATCGCAGCATTGATGGCGGCGGTTCGTAAAGCACTCGAAGTGCTGTTCGCTCCATCACCAAAGCAGATCGACAGGGTTTACACCGAGGAAGAGATGTTCATCGGTTGAACGATTGGAAATTGGAAAAAGAAAGAGGGAGGTCCATGGACCTCCCTTTTCCTTGGGTCAACGACTAACGGTTAACTAATCGTTCCTGTCAGGTCTGCCTTTTCGACGTTCCCGCATCTTTTCCATCCTCTCTTCTCTGAGGCGTTCTCTCTTATCCAATGTCGCCAATTGGTCTTGGGTGAGAATACCTCTCACCTGCTGACGAACATTCGCCTCTCTGTCGATTCTGATTGCAGAGAGCTCCTTCGCTCTAGCTCTCTGTTGTTCAGTGGCGGTTCCATCACGCATGGCCCTCATGATTCCTTGGAGCTCGGTTCTCTCGGCTTCCGTCGGACGATTAGCCTGCATCACCGAACGAATCTGTTCTTTCTGTCCATCGGTAAGGTTCAAGCCTCTCAGCTCACCCATGATTCCATCGTCACGCCTGTCTCGACGCTGACCTCTCATCCCGGCTGGAGGTCTCATCATGCCTTTGGGTCCTCGCTGACCATAGATTCCAGGTCCCTTTCCACGACCAGGTCCAAATCCCTGAGCAGCAACCATTCCCACCATCGCAAAACAAAGGGAGATCACCGCGGCCAAAGTGATTGTTTTTCTATTTATCTTCATAATTAGTACTCCTTCAACGGCCTATAGTCGGCTATTCTGTCAAAAATTTAGACGATGATGACTGTTCATTGGTCTTGAAAATCGGATAAATCCCAAATTACATTCCTTTTTTCCCGTAAATCATTCATATTCGGGGTGTTTTCCCTGTTGATTTAACTTTTGGTGGGTGGGAAACTAAGATATTTCACATAGCGGAAACCGACATACATGAGATTTCTGGGAGAAATTAATTCGCCGGCCGACCTCAGACAATTGAAGGTGGAAGACCTTCAGGAGGTGGCAGATGAGGTTCGGCAGTTCATCATTCAAACCTGTTCGCAGGTAGGTGGTCATACCGGCGCCAGCCTCGGAGCGGTCGAGCTGGCAGTTGCGATGCACTACGTGTTCGATACGCCTTCCGACAAGCTCGTATGGGATGTCGGGCATCAGGCCTACGCCCACAAAATTCTCACCGGCAGAAAGGATGAGTTACACACCATCAAACAGTATGGTGGACTCTCCGGATTCCTCAGGCGCGATGAATCGGAATATGACACCTTCGGAGCCGGGCATGCATCCACTTCCCTGTCGGCCGCGCTCGGAATGGCAGTGGCGAGAGACAAGAAGGGCGAGGATTTTCATGTCTGCGCACTGATTGGAGATTCGTCATTGGCGGGCGGCATGGCGATGGAGGCGTTGAATCAGGCAGGACATCTGAAATCGAGGATGATCGTGCTTCTGAACGACAACGACATGTCCATCGCGCCGGCGGTTGGAGCTTTGACTAGATATCTGAACAGGATAAGGAAGGCGCAGAGTTACCATCACCTCAAGGAGGAGATCGGAGACACCCTTGAATCGGTTCCAGGTGTCGGCCACAGCCTCAGAAAAGCGGCGAAGGAAATCAAAGATGCGATAGCCGCGGCTGTGTTGCCTGGGGCTTTGGTCAACGAGCTCGGCTTCAAGTACATCGGTTATGTCGATGGACACAATGTGCCGATGCTTGTCGATGCGTTGAGGAAAGCCAAGGAAATCGACGACGGACCGGTGATCGTCCACGCGCTCACGACAAAGGGGAAAGGATTCCCGAATCCGGAAAAGAACTACTACGCATATCACGCGACCGGTCCTTTCGATGTGAACACAGGATTGCCGGTCAAGTCTTCAAAGGTCACGCCTCCCACCTACACGGAAGTGTTTGGACGAACCATGTGCGAGTTGATGGAGGAAGACAAAAGGATAATAGCGCTGACTGCGGCGATGCCGGATGGTACAGGCATCGACAAGGTGTTGGATAAGTTCCCGGACAGATCTTTCGATGTGGGGATAGCGGAGCAACACGCGATCACGTTCTGCGCAGGCATGGCCGCTGAGGGTTTGAAGCCGGTGGCCGCAATCTATTCCACATTTCTCCAGCGCGCTTTCGATCAGGTGATACATGATGTCTGCCTGCAGAACCTCGACGTCACTTTCGCGATGGACAGAGCGGGGATAGTGGGTGGCGATGGTCCGACCCATCACGGCCTTCTGGACATCGCCTACCTCAGAGGTTATCCGCACATTATTCTCGGTGCTCCAAAAGATGAATCGGAAATGAGGGATATGTTGCACACCTGTGTCCAACACAATGGACCGGCAGCGATGCGATATCCACGTGGGAACGGTTTCGGGGTAGATATTTCGGAGAGCCCCAAACTCATGACCGTGGGCAAATCAGAGTTGCTCAGAGAGGGTGGCGATGTGGCCATCTTGGCCCTGGGAACAATGTGCGATGCCGCGATGGGAGCGGCCGAACTCCTGGACAAGGTCGACATAAATGCGACCGTAGTGAATGCGAGGTGGGTCAAGCCTCTCGATTCGGAGATGATCGTCTCGCTTGCCGAGAAACACAGCCTGATTGTCACCGTCGAGGAGGCATATCTCGCAGGTGGCTTCGGTTCCGCAGTGCTCGAGCTTCTCGAAGAAAAGGGCATGCAGGACAAAGTCAAAGTAATCAGAATGGGTATCCCGGACAGAATCGTCACTCATGGAGATGCCAAACTGCTTCTCGCTAAATACGGCTTGGATGCAGACGGGATTTACATGAGGATCAAGGAGAAGGCGGTGGCCGGTGCGGGAAACAAAAAAGCACAAAACAATTTGAAAATCATCAAATAAAATTCCAGGAAGAAGATATGTCAAACAAGAAGCTGAATAACAGTCACAGTAAATTCCCGATCGTAGCTATTGCGGTTGTTCTGGTTGTCACCTTCATCGGGGTTTGGTGGTTGAACACGAGGCCACCCGCTCCGAGAACACCCGTGGCAACCACTGTCGACCCTGTGAACCAGAACTCACAAGGGCCCAATCAGGCCCTCCTGAATGCACCGAAAGGAGCAACTCCTCCCAACTTTCTCGGATCTGAGACCGCGCCTGTGGTGGTCGAGGAGTTCGCCGACTATCAATGCCCGAGTTGCGCCACCGTGGCTCCCATCTTGAAGGAAATCACCTCCATCTATGGAAACAGAATCAAATTCGTCTTCAGGAATTTCCCGTTGGTGAACATCCATGACAAGGCATACGACGCCGCGGTAGCGGCTGAGGCGGCCGGACTGCAGGACAGAAACAAATTCTGGGAAATGCAGAATCAGATTTTCAAGAATCAGGCTGTATGGTCACGCTCGGGTGAACACAAGACCCTCTTTGAGGAGTATGCGAAGTTGATCGGACTCGATGTGGAGAGGTTCAAGTCGGACTCGGCCGGTGTGGTCGCAAAGTCCCGTGTCGATGCCGATCTTCAACGGTCGAGGGATTCAGGTGTCTCTTCAACCCCGACAGTCTTCATCAACAACGTCCCTGTGCCGTTCAATCAAATGAACGTATCGGGAATGCAGGTTCTGATCGATGCCGAACTCAAGAAGTTTTCGGCGGGTTCCAGATAACGTGAACCAGAACCGGGTCAAGGAAAAGGAACCGTTGCGGTTACCGGTAGTGTTTCCGGTGCTAGCGGTTCTTTTCTCTTTGATCGGTCTGGCCGATTCCGTTTACCTCACAGTCAATCATTACAACGGTGAAATCGCGCCCTGCAGTCTCGTGACGGGATGCGAGAAGGTGTTGTCGAGTGAATTCTCCGAGATTCTCGGCATACCCATTTCAGCCCTCGGTGCTCTTTCATATTTCCTGACCTTCAGCCTGGCAACCTTCGCGTTCAATCAAAACAGGCTTGCATGGCACCTCATGATCGCAATCACGGCCGGAATGGCGGGATTCTCGAGCTGGCTTCTTTACCTCCAAGCCTTCGTGATAGGGGCCTTCTGTCAGTTCTGCCTGATTTCCGCCGGGTCATCCATTGCCCTCTTCCTTACAGGCTCCATTTCTCTAATCCTTGGAAAATTCGCAAATCGCTGAATCCATCCCCTGAATTCAGTCGAATTGAGAAGTAGGCCGTTAAATCGGACCGATACTTCAGATAATTTCAAAGGAGATAAAGCTATGAAAAAAGTCTTTTTGAGCATCGCATTTGCGGTTCTTTTCGCGCCTTTAGCGGTTTCTGCACAGGCTAAGGGTGACATCGTTGACACCGCCGTCGGTGCCGGAAGCTTCAAGACCCTCGTTGCAGCGGTCAAGGTTGCCGGATTGGTTGAGACTCTCAAGGGCAAAGGTCCTTTCACCGTTTTCGCGCCGACAGATGAGGCATTCGCCAAACTTCCGGCTGGAACCGTCGAAAACCTGCTCAAGCCTGAGAACAAAGCTCAGCTCATCGCCATCCTCACCTACCACGTTGTCGCAGGCAAGGTTATGGCGGCGGACGTTGTCAAGCTTTCCGAAGCGAAGACCGTTCAGGGCAGCTCGGTAAAAATCAAAGTTGAAGGCGGAAAGGTCAAGGTCAACGGTGCTAATGTCGTCAGCACAGACATCGACACCACGAACGGCGTGATCCACGTGATTGACTCCGTCATCCTTCCCACCGTCAACAAGTAGTCAGAGGATTGAAAGTGCTTTCGAGCCGCGAGAACATTTGGCACGGAGCACCCGTTTGGGGTAGCTTTGAGACATCACAAACGATGTCTGAATCCCTTCTCAAACGAATTTCAAAAGGAGACAAGACCGCCGTTCAGGAATGCCTGAAGAAGTACGGCGGTCTTGTCTGGTCTTTGGCGAAGAGAATGTCTGCTTCACATGAAGATGCGGAGGACGCAGTTCAGGAAATCTTCATCGATGTTTGGAAGAATGCGGCCAGGTTCGATGAGTCTCAATCAAGCGAGGCGACATTCATTTCGATGATCGCTCGGCGAAGATTGATAGACCGTCTGAGATATTCGAACCGCAGACTCTCGCCCATCTCACTTGACGACGAGATCAATGAACCTTCAGTTCGAAGTGACGAGACTCTCCTCATCTCGATTGAGGCCAAGCGCGCCGCAGAGGCACTGAAACAAATCAGACCGGAACAGAAGAAGGTTTTGGAACTTTCAATCGTACAGGGGATGTCGCACCAAGAAATCTCCGAGGCGACGGGAATACCGCTCGGAACTGTCAAAACTCATGCCAGACGTGGGTTGATGCAGGTTAGGGAATTATTGGGTCTGGGAACCTCCGGAAAAGGGGAGGAGGTTTCGATATGAATAGAACTGAGAAACTTGAAAGACTTCTGGATCTGAAGGTGCGTGAGGCTGCATACGGACTTTCATCTGGGGAATCTGCCGAATTGAGGGATCTCGTTTCCGAGTTCCCTGAATGGGACGGTGATGAGTCCCTGGAATTGGCGGCGGCAAGCATCCAACTCTTAGGAACAAAAGATGAACAGATGCCCGCTTACTTGATGAAATCCATCGAGGATGAATTCTCGAGACTTTATCCCAAACAGGCGGGTGCCACGCGAATAGACCGGGCGAAGGACGAACAGTCTTTCACCATTTTCGACTTCAAATGGCTGGGCTGGTCACTTGCCGGTGCCTTCGGGGCGATGCTTCTCTTCAACACACTCTCGAACCAAGTTTCTTTTGAGGCGGAGAGAGGGGCTCCTGTTGTTGCAACTGTTGAACAGCAATTCGATGAGTTGGTCGCATCTTCCGGAGACGTGATAAGGAGCAGATGGGTGTCGCCGTCGGAAGACAAGGAGCTTGGCTTCGAAGGTGAGGTCGTTTGGAGCGACTCGAAGCAGAAGGGCTTCATGAAATTCAAAGGTCTCCCGCCCAACGACAAATCGAAGGAAACTTACCAACTTTGGATTTTCGATGAAAACCAGAAAGCCGAGACTCCGATTGATGGAGGTATCTTCGATGGGGCGACAGAAGGAGAGTTGATTGTACCGATTCAGGCGAAGTTGGAGGTGAAAAACGCCCAACTATTCGCAATAACGGTTGAAAAACCTGGTGGAGTGGTCGTGTCGGATAGACAGAGATTGATCGGTCTGGCGAAAACAAAGTCGAAAGCGTGACACTCTATGCGGTATCAGATCAGAAAGGGAGGCGACGGCCTCCCTTTTTCATTTACTTCTTCTTTCCTTTTCGGATTGTCTGATGAGTTCTCTCTCGGCACGGAATTGATCCCATTGTTCCTTTGTAAGGACCTTCTGCAACTTTGCATCACTTTCCGATCTGATTTCCTGCACTCTGGGCTGTGCCTCCATGCGGAGAGCCGAGAGCTTTTTCTTCAATTCGGCGACGATCTCCTCGACTTCGCGTGTCTGTTCGGGGTTCATGTCGAGCCTGTTGAAGGCTTCCTGATATCGCTCTCTGATGGAGGGCTGTTTACCCGGAGAGAAGATGCTCTGGTAGGAGTAGAGACCACCGACACCTGCAACCACCCCGAAAACGAAGATGGAAAGGGCTATCAATCTTATTTGTAAGATTCCTTTTTTATCGCTGTTCATTGTTTCTCTCCTCGTATCGCGGATTGTAGACGACCTGAAGGACCTGTTCATTGGTCAGGTCCTTGCCACTGGTCGCATCGATCATCACCGCCTCGGGTGGATAGAGGTGCCCCGAGGTGATCGTGGTTGTCGGGGTTTCGTCACGCGAGGTCATCATCAACGCAACAACCATGAGAACCATCGATGCCGATGCGCTGAACGCCAAGATCGATGACGTCGCTTTCCACCACTGGGCGAAGGCAGACATCGGCGCGGCGACTGCCTTCCGAGCACGCAACGCGCCCATCACAATGGACTCGAAGAATGGGGAAGGATTAACCTTCTCGGCGGCCTCGGCTCTGATTCGGAATAGTTCACCGATTGCGGTGGTTGCAGAGAGAGCAGCAGCGCAGGCAGGACACATTTCCACATGTCCCTCGATTTCCTCGAGTGCCTTTGCCGACAGTTGTCCCACAGGGCAGGAATCCATCAAGTCGCGGATTTCATTACATTTTCTTCCCATCTCACCGGTCCTCCTTCTGCACGAAGGAATTAGAGAGATTCTCCAATGCCTCGCGCATTCTCTTTCTCGCTCGAAATGCCTTGATCTTTACTTTTGCCTCGGTCCAGCCGGTCAATTCCGCAGTCTCTTTCAGGGATGAACCATGGACCTCGGTCATCAACAGAACCATCACATCATCGGCTGGGAGCATTGCGAAAATCTTCTCGATCAAGTCGGAGGCTATCAACCTCTCTTCATCCGACGAGACCTTTCTACCACCCCTGCTAATCACAAACTCTTCCAACCACGTTGCTTCCTGATGGGTCAGCTCCGAAAGCAAGAGTTCCGACTGCCTCTTTTGAGATCTGAGGATGTTTATGCAGGTCGTAGAGGCTATTCTGGTGATCCACCCTTCAAGAGAACCCCTTCCCTCGAAATTGCCCAATTGGGTATAGGCCCGGAGAAAGGTCTCTTGTGCGGCTTCTTCCGCAAGACTGAATCTTTTGAAGAAACGTCCACAGACTCTGAAGACCCGGGGACTGAATCTCCTGACGATTTCAGCGAAGGCCGCCTCATCGCCATCCAGACAAAGCCCGACCAGCTGGGTCTCTGTCAGTTGTCCACCGGAATCGTCCAAACCCTCACCCTCTGCGATTAAATCTGATTGGCACAGAGAGGCGGTCGCTCCTATCTGCATCTTTACCTCTTTGATTCTAAACCGCTTAGCCGATTTTGCATACAGATTTCAAACAGTCGGATTGATTGAGACGCTTCTTTTTCTGATTTGGTTTCAGGCAGTTGCCCTGTCGGCAAAGATGTTTATTGAAACCATCTGCTTTATTATCTTGTCTGTCGATATGTTTTCCGGGCAAACCTTGGAATCGTTTTAGTTCCCAATCAATCATTCTGAAAAATATGCGTACATCTGGTAATGGGCCGTCGGTCCTTGGACGAACATTGTTGCTCCCTCTGTCAGCGCTTCTTCTGATTTCTGCATGTGGCGGAGAAAAGGCGGAGGAGGGCGGGAGGCCCGGTGGTGGCAGGCCTCAAGGTCCCGAGTTCGTCGAGATAACCACGGGAATCTCGGAAGAGAGGGAGATTCCGGCATTCATCCAGGCATCGGGAACGGTTGCAGCGGATGAAAGTTCAGGAGTGGCTCCGAAAATCGCCGGGAAAATCGTAAATATCGCGACTGATATCGGCCGCACGATCAAGCAAGGGGACGTGATTGCGAGAATAGATGACAGAGATGCGAAGTTGCGTCTGCGCTCATCCGAGCTCGCAGTCAGACAAGCCGAGGCGCGTCTGGGATTGGGACCCAACCAGAACTTCAATGAGTCGTTGATTCCAGAGGTGCGGGCGGCGGCGGCAAACTACGAACAGGCGACCGCTGAAATGAAGCAGGCGGAGGCAAATGAGAAGCGCTATCGGGAGCTTTTCGAATCAGGTGACGTGGCCGCCATCACATACGAGCAATATCGGACCATCAGGGACACTGCCAGAAGTCGCGCTAACGCCTCAAAGGAGGCACTCGAAGCCGCGAAGAACAATGCGAGGCAGAATAATCAGGCGATTCAAAGCGCACTCGCCCAAGTTGAAACTGCCAAACAGGAGCTCGAGGACACCGTCATCCGCGCACCATTCTCAGGATATGTGAGTGAGCGACGCGTGGCGGTCGGTGAATTCGTCACGACGGCGACCGTCGTGGTGACGATTGTCAGAACCAACCCGGTCCGTGTTCAGATCCGTGTGGCTGAGGTGGATGTTCCATTCATTGAAAGAGGTCGAAACATCTCGGTAGAGGTCGAGGCGTTCAAAGGTCGGAGATTCACTGGAAAGATCACTGCAATCAGTCCTGCTCTCGATGCCGCTTCCAGAGCCGCTACCGTCGAGGCGCAGATAGAGAACAAAGACAACACATTGAAGGCCGGGATGTTTGCGACGGTTAGAATCACGCGCGAGGGCGTCAATCGTGGAATCTATGTTCCGAGGAGTGCTGTTCTGGAGGATCCCACCACCCAGAGCTACAAGGTCTTTGTGATTGAAAAAGGCGTTGCGAAACTCAAGGTCGTTCAGATCGGAATCGAGGATGGGGATTCAATTCAGATCATGAGTGGAATCAAAGCAAAGGAAACTGTGGCAACCAAGAACCTTGCCGACCTCTTCGAAGGAGTCAAGGTCAAAATCACGCAATAGTTTTTTCTTCGGGCAAGCTAATAAGGGGACAAGAAAGTTATGCAATGGCTAGCGGAAGTCTGTGTTCAAAGGCCTGTTTTCGCAACGGTCTTGATGTTGTTTCTTACCGTCGTCGGTGGTTTCAGCTTCTTCACCTTGGGTGTCGACAGATTCCCGAGAATCGAGTTGCCGACAGTAACGGTACAGACCTCGAACATGGGTGCCGCTCCTCAGGAGGTGGAATCGGAGATCACCGATGTCATCGAGGCCGCTGTCAACACCGTTCCCGGTATCGAGGAACTGAAGTCGACCTCATCGAGAGGTCGATCGAACGTGACCATCACCTTCAACCTCGAGAAAGATCCTGACATTGCAGCTCAAGAGGTTCGGGACAAGGTCGGGTCTATCACCGATCGCTTGCCTGAAACCGTGGACCTCCCTGTTGTTCAGAAGAGCGATCCGGATTCACAACCCATCATCCAATGGTCGATCAGTGCTCCGACCGATGACCGGGTCGCCCTGACCACCTTGGTCGAGGTTCTGATACAGAGAAAAATCGAATCTGCAGATGGCGTCGGAGAGGTCTTCATGTTTGGCGCGAGAAGACGCCAAGTGAAGGTACTCCTAAATCCTGACAGGTTGCGTGCATACGGGATCTCAATCACCGAAGTTTCGAATGCGGTGAGAAATCAGAACCAGGAACTGCCGGGCGGCAACCTCATCGAAGGTGCAAAGACCTTCGGTGTCAGGACGATGAGCCGATTGACCGATGTCGAACAGTTCAACGACATTGTGGTGGCGACGCGAAGCGGTGTTCCGATCAAACTCAAGGACATCGCGAGAGTTGACGGACAGGGTGGTGCGGATGCAATGTTCGCCGCGACGTTGAATGGAGTGTCCAGTGTCTCGATAGGCGTAAGGAAACAGCCTGGCGCGAACACCATCGATGTGATCAACAATGTCAAAAAGAGGATGGATGAGCTGAAGCCCAATCTTCCTCCTGACATGAAGGTCGCTGTCATCCGAGACCAATCCGAGTTCATTCAGAACTCGCTTGCCGCTATTGAAGAACACCTGATACTTGGAGGTCTATTCGCCGCAATCGTCGTATTCATCTTCCTCTGGAATTTCAGATCCACCGTCATCGCCGCACTCGCCATTCCGATATCCATCATCGCCTCATTCGCGTTGATTGCGGCATTCGGTTATTCGCTGAATCAAATGACCATGCTGGCGCTTACATTGATGGTCGGAATCGTTATCGATGATGCCATCGTGGTGTTGGAGAACATCTATCGCTTTGTCGAGGAGAAGGGAATGAATCCCGTCCAGGCCGCGATCGAGGGCACTCGGGAGATAGGCCTGGCAGTTTTGGCGACGACGCTTTCCCTTCTGGCGGTTTTCATTCCGGTCGGATTCATGTCGGGAATCGTGGGTCGATTCATGTCGTCTTTCGGTATCACCGCTTCGGCTGCAATCGCGGTGTCACTGCTTGTCTCGTTCACCCTTACTCCGATGCTTGCTTCCCGTTGGATCAAGGCGAAGAAGGGTGCGGGCGAGTCCGGTGAGTCCGGAGATGTAGGGGAAAAACATTCCCACGGAAGCAGTAAGGATTCCTGGTTGTGGCAGAAGGTCGATCGTGGATACACGCGGATGCTCGAGACCGCGATGCGTTTCCGATGGGCCATCGTGCTGATCTGTGTGATCACCATCGCCTCCACTGTACCCATCTATAACGCGGTCGGGATGGCATTCCTCCCTGATGAGGATGAAAGTCTCTACCAGGTCAATTTCCGGGGTCCTAATGGAATGGCGCTCGCCGAAACGCAGAGTCGACTCGAGACGATTGCAAGAGAGATAAGAGCCAAGGTGCCCGGGGTTCAGAACACCCTGGTTCTGGCAGGATTTGGAAGGGGCTCGGGACCGAACAACGGATTCGTCAATGTGGCACTCAAACCGATTTCTGAGAGAGAGCAATCACAGACCGAGTTGATTGAGATGACCCGTGGAATCGTCAAGAAGTATTCCGGGAAGGGGGTACAGATCAATGTGTCGGCATCGTCTTCGATAGCAGGAAGTCTCGGATTGGGACGTGGTGGCACGGGAATCGGTTTCTACATCGCCGGACCGGACATCGCTCGTCTCAATCTTTTCGCTGCTCAATTGGTCGAAAAGATGAAAAAGGATCCGCTGTTCAAGGATCCTGATTCGAGCGTCGAGCGCGGAAACCCGGAGATTCGAACCATCATCGACCGTGAGAAGGCGGCTGACCTAGGCGTCCAGGCCGGTACCGTTGCGCAGGCTGTGAATGCGCTGATTGCGGGACAGAGGGTTTCCACCTTCAGCGAGGGCTCGGAACAGTACGATGTCGTGATCCAGGCTGATGAGAGATTCAGGCGAGACAGGAAAGATCTCTCACAGTTCATAGTGCCGTCACAGTTCGGAGGTTATGTCGATCTTGACCAACTCGCGCGAATAGAAGAGAGTGTCGGGCCATCAACCATCAGCAGAATCAACCGACAAAGACAGGTGACGATTTCCGCGGGACTTCCGCCAAACGCATCTGAGGCTGATGCTCTTGCGAAACTACAGGATTACGCCAAAGAACTGAATCTTCCAGCTGGCTATGTCACCGGGGTGACGGGACAGTCGAAGCAGTTGAATGACGCCTACGATGCGTTCATGCTTGCGTTCCTACTCTCGTTCATATTCATGTACCTGATCCTTGCGGCCCAGTTTGAATCTTTCGTCCACCCGATAACGATTCTTCTGACACTGCCACTGTCGATACCATTCGCATTGCTGTCGACACTTCTCGCCGGACAGACACTGAACATCTTCTCCGCGCTCGGAATACTTCTGCTTTTCGGTATCGTGAAGAAGAATGCGATTTTACAGATAGACCACACGAATCATTTGAGAAGCAAGGGACTCAATCGATACGATGCCATCATTCAGGCGAACCGTGACCGACTGAGACCGATTCTGATGACGACCATCTCGCTCGTGGCGGGAATGATTCCGCTCACACTCGGAGCAGGTGCGGGGGCGGCGACCAATCAGTCGATAGGTATTCTAGTCGTCGGCGGGCAGAGTCTGTGTCTGCTGCTCACTTTGCTTGCGGTGCCAGTCTTCTATTCACTATTCGATGACGCCCAGGAATCACTCATCGTGAGGAGTATCGGAGAGAGGTTGGGTTGGCTGACCAGATTCACCAGGCCGATCACCGCAGGAATCGCAGATGTGGCTTCTCTGTACACACGACGAAAGGATGACGGGGACCGTCCTGAAAGAAAAAATGAGTAATACTTTGATTTACATGAAGAAGATTCTTCTTTCGATAGGTCTCATTGGAGCGATGTGTCTGATGGTCCAAGGTCAGACTCGGACCGAGGGTGGTCCTGATCTCAGTCGGGTCGGGGTCGATGTGACGGAACAGGTCAGCATCTCGCTTAAGGATGCGATCGGAAAGGCCATCGAGAACAACAACGACATCGATTCGGAACGCCTTGGCAGACGGATTGCGGACTTCTCGCTCAAGGGAGCCCGTGGCGGGTTCGATCCCATGTTGCTCTCGGATTCCTTCTACGAATCGCGTTCGATTCCAACAGCCTCGATAATCGGTGGGGCCAGGAACGGACTGGTCACTGTCGAGACTTTGAACTCCAACATCGGGATCAGCGGTCTGACAGGTCTTTTCGGGGGACGATACAGCGCGCTGTTCAACTCCGCGAGAACCGACACCTCAAACCAGAACGCAACACTCAATCCTCAGTTTCCGACCTCGGTGGCGCTCAGTTACACACAGCCTCTTCTCGCGGGACGCTTCGACTCAGCCACACGAAATCTCAGAATCGCGAAAAAGAACGTCGAGCTGAGTGACTCCGAATTCAAACTCAAGGCCGTCGATGTCGTTTCACAGGTCGAGCAGGCTTACTGGGATCTTGTCTTCTCTCTGAGGAATCTACAGGTTCAGATCGATGCTTTGAAGCAGGCTCGTCTGCAACTCGAAAGCAATCAAAGATTGGTTGAGAAAGGCGTGATCGCTCCGATCGAAATCATCGCCGCGAATGCGCAGATTTCCAATCTTGAACAGAATGTCTTTTCCGCCCAGACCGGAGTCACCGCTTCGGAGAACCGATTGAAGAGTCTCATATTGTCAGATCGCGGAGACTCAATGTGGAGCAAAGCCATCGTCCCCGCAGACGCGGTCGATCTTGAGATTCCTAGGATTCCACTGAATGAGGCGTTGAGGTTGGCATTCGAAAACAGACAGGAACTGGTCCAACTCGTTGTTGCAGGTGACATAAACAAAATCAACGAGGATTATTTCCGAAATCAGACTCGACCGCGCATCGATCTGACCGGGAGCTATACAGGATCGGGGCTTGCGGGTTCCACAACACCACAGTCAATAAACCCAAGCACTGGAGAACTTCGCATTCCGGAAAATCTGATCGGAGGCTACCGAACCTCGTTGGGGAATCTGTTTGGGAACGACTACCCGACCTATCGGGTCGGTCTCACGATTTCCATCCCCTTCAGAAACAGGCAGGCAGGAGCCGATCTCGGGAGAACTTTGGTTGAGGCGGACATCCTGCGAAACACACAGGAACAACTGGAACAGGCAATCGAGGCGGATGTAAGGAACTCTCTTCAGAATCTCCTTTCTGCGGAAGCGCGATTGAAAGCGGCGACTGCGTCGCGGGTCTCAGCCGAACAGCTCTATGAAAGTGAGCAGCGCCAATTCAGGGCCGGAACGACCACTGTCTATCTCGTCTTCCAAAGACAAAACGACCTTGTCTTGGCTCGTGGGCGTGAAGTTCAGGCACAGACGGATCTGAACAAGGCAATCTCCAATCTCCGAAGAGCAATCGGCACGACACTGACATCAAATGGAATTGAAGTGAAATGAATTTCTCGAGGATACAAATCCAAAACGGTCGGCTTGCCGACCGTTTTTTGATTTACTTTCCGATTTTGCTGAAGGGAATGTCATAGATGTCGTACTTCTCCCAGTCCTTGAAATCAAAATGCCACCACTCATTCTGATTGACCGTGAAACCTTCCTCTTCCATCAGACGGCGAAGGAGGTCGCGGTTGCGACGTTCCTCCTCGGTGCCTCCAGCGTAATTGGGATTCGCCCGTTCGGTGAATTCATCATAGTCGGATGGCATCGGGAGAGGGCGACCTGAACTGAGGTTGTAAATCGTCAAATCAACTGCACAACCGCGATTGTGTTTAGATCCGTTTTTCGGATTAGCAACGAACATCCTCTTGTCCTCAGGGGTCACCTCCCAAAAGATCTTGGTGACTGACCAAGGACGGTATCCGTCAAAGAGCATGATGCCGTATCCCATCGATGATAACTTTCTGTGGACGCGCAAGACCGCCTCCGCTGCGGGTCTCTGAAGAAAGACCCGTGCCTCGGGATAGACGATTCTTCCTGTGAAGTTGTCCTCGCGCGCATATCGGACATCCAACTTGAATGTTGAATCTAGTGAAACGAGCTCAATCAAATCAGCCTCTCGGGTGCCTGGGATTCTTGGTGGGCCTTCCTGCCCAAAGATTGACGGAATGAGAATAAGTGAAAAGAGGGTGACAAACAAAAATCTTCTCATTCCTGCCGACATGTTGTTTTCAGACCGTTTCATGGATTTATCTCTTCGTCTTCATCGAGAATTCTGATTTCGGTCCCGAATTTCTGATAGTCACGGAATCGAATTAGATTTCGGGTTTCATAGACCTCTCGCCCTTGTCTTATCTTGAGTCGGATATCCGACAAAGAAGGAAGAAGGTACCTCGCACCGCCTATCTCCACCCAATCGTAATCTATCGCCCTCTTGGCCGCTGAGATCGGAAAGTCATCCGGTATGTCGGTCGCCTCTGTCTCGATCCGAAGGACTCTGAAGGTCTCGCGGTCTATCCAAACCTTTCCCGACATCCCGGTGACTGCGCTGGCTCCCGATGATATGAGCGCCTGTCTCGCCTTCTCTTTGTCGGCAGTGAAGGACAAGACGAAACAGCGTCTGCCCCTCAATGTGTCCGTGTCAGACAATTCGAAACTGGTTTCACTCTCCGGTTTGAAAATCGTGGCCAAAACGGTGACAAATTCTCCGGTCGAACTCGTGCCTCCCAATTCCTCGTACGAAGTCTTGGGAGTTGAATTGTGCTGAATGACCCCGTTGAGGGATAGGAGTCGATATTCCTCGACACCCGAACTTCTGTAACTTACCCCCACGACCAATCGATCCAGATTCCTGAAGTTGTTGGTTCCGGCGAAAGAGGCGGATCTCTGAATCTGCTGCTTGACCACGAAATCCGGCATCTCGTCCAAGGCCTCGATAACAGCCGTCCTACTTCGATTGACCGCATCCATCACCTCGCTTGAAAGCGGTCGGATTCTATCTGAGGGGTTCTGTCGACGACGGTCCGCCTCCTCCAAGGTTCTTCTTAACTCTTGATCTCCTTTGGATTTCGTTGAGGTGAGACTTCGCAAGCCCCCTGTCACCACAAAGGAGATTCCTCTTTTCCTGAGGGCCTCGATGATTGTCCGTCTCGTCATCGGGTCGCGTTCCAACTTATAGAGCATCTGAACGTACTCGGTCTGTGTAATCGGGGGCTCGGATTGACCCAAGGCATGGGTCGCCCATACGGAGAGGATCAAAACTGCGGTTACGATTGATTTCATTGTTAGTCCCACTCGAGTGATGAAGACCTTTCAGGCTGCGTTGCAAAAGAATATCAGAGAAACAAGAAAGCGGGAGAAGTCTCATCACTTCAACCCGCCTTCTTGCCCAAACCAAATGGAGGAAACAAACCAAAATCTATCGACTGTTAGTTGACCCACTCTTCCTCATAGTTGAGGCGCCAATGTCTGGTGGCCCAAGCCTGAGCGGCTGTGAGTGCCACGTCCTTCCACTTTCTGAGATTTTGGACGACATTGAGAGCTGCCTGGGGTTGACCGGGATCTCGTTCGACCCTTATGACCTCTGTCGGAACCTCGATGACCATCTTGTCTTGATCGAAGATTCGAAGTTTCACGGCCGATCCAACGGGCGGCAATTTTTCCAAATTCACCAAGGCTCCACTCTCGCCCAGGTTCTCTGTGTAGCCTTTCGTTGAAATGCGTTTGCCGGTCGACTCATCCACCCAGCTCGCCACAACGGTCATGTTAGCGGTAATCCGCTCATTGAAGTTCGAGGCCAACTGGTTATTTGCTATGTTCAAATTTGCCATTTTGATACCCTCACTGACTTAAAATTAATTCAGAAAAGAACAACTTTTTTCTTAAAACGGGTGAATGTTCACCGAAATTTACAAAAAAGTCAAGTTTTGTAAACCGTTCAAACCGCCCACACCTGAATTCATGTTCTTTGACTGAATCATTCCCAAAGAGTCACTCAAATAACTAGATGCACGCCATTTCCCAAAGGTTGACTCAACAAAATAAAGATGTTTTGATAATCCGCACATTCCGTTCAAAGGGAAATCCCTCTTATTTGAATGGATTTTCAAGGAGAAGAGACGTGAATTTCGAAAAACAGGAACGTTTTTCCAATGAGTTCATCAGGGGAAACCACCAAAATTTGTCGGTTGAGAGAGTGGCCGAAGCGGCGCTTCCAACCGCGTTCGGAGAATTTCGAATCTCAGGCTACAGATCTCTCACGAGCACTGAAGAGTTCGTCGTCATTCATAAGGGCAATATCGCTCCGGAACGACCCACTTTGGTAAGGATTCATTCTCAATGCCTGACAGGCGACGTCTTCGGTTCGTGTAAATGCGATTGCGGTCCGCAACTCCAAAAGGCGATGCAAGAGATTGAGAATGAGGGTCTTGGGGTTATTGTTTATCAGATGCAGGAGGGTCGTGGCATCGGTATCATCAACAAAATCAGGGCTTATGCGCTACAGGATGAAGGTGCTGACACGATCGAGGCCAACGAGCGTTTGGGTCTTGGGGTCGACCTCCGTCAGTATGACCAGTGCGTTGAGATTCTGAAGGACCTGAACGTGGGAAGGGTCCGGGTGATGTCAAACAATCCTGAGAAGATCGAAGCGATGCGCGCAGGAGGACTTGTGGTGGTCGAGAGGGTCCCGATCGAGTTCGAACCTTCAAAGGATACGGCTAAATACCTGTCCACCAAGAAGTTCCAAATGGGTCATCTGCTCCAACTTGTCAGCTAGAAACAACTTTTTGAGAACCTTTGGTTATTCAAACATTGGCTGCAAAAGCTCTTGTTATGAGCAACGGATCGGTCAATCCCCTCTTCGGGGGCCGAAGTCCGGGCTGGATTTTTAACTTTTATTTAACCTCCCTATCTAGAACAATTAGCATTCCATGAAATAGTATTTTTAGGTACTAAAATTGCAACGAGAGGTTAGGCCTAGGCCTTACTAAATTCTTTTTGAAATTTAAATGGTATACTCCAAAGCCGTAAGGTGAGTGGATGCAGTGGGTTAGGTCTCCCTCTGCAACAACGAACGGTTTCTCTGGCGGGCCCAGGGCCTGATCAGGTTCAGACGAAATCCAAAAAATCAGACTGAATCTTCAAAATTAAGAAGGAAAACGACTTTTTGGTGATTCAGTAAGCCTATTCAATAACGAGGATAAACATCAATGATGAACAGAATTTCCCTTAGATTGATGGTGTTCACGCTGTTCGCGGTGATGCTCTCGGTTGCGCCGGTCTTTGCGCAGTCGCAGGGTAGCACGGGAAGCATCACGGGCGTCGTCACAGATTCGACCGGAGCGGTGGTGCCCAGCGCGACAATCACGCTGACGAGCACTGCTTCAAACTCCAGCCAGACGGTCCAGACAAGTTCGGAAGGTTTTTATCGTTTCGTGCTTCTTCAGCCTGGAACCTACAAGGTCAAAGCTTCGGCTGCGAATTTCGCCGATTCAAACCTTGATGTGACTGTCCAGGTCGGTAGAACGACAGACGCGAACTTTGTTCTTGGAATCCAGGGTGTCGATGCCGAGGTGGAGGTCACCGCAGAGGGTGTCCAGACGACCACGAGCAATTTCGACGCCGTTCAAAACGAAACCGCGATTCAGACTCTTCCGATCAACGGGCGTCGTTTCCAGGATTTTGTGACACTCTCGCCTGCGGCGCAGGTGGATCCGTCACGCGGACAGATTTCGCTTTCCGGTCAGCGTGGTATCAACACGAACGTAAACGTCGACGGTGTTGATTACAACCAGCCGTTCTTCGGCGGTATCCGTGGTGGAGAGCGTTCAAACTCGGCGTTCACGATTCCACAGGAGTCGATTCGTGAGTTCCAGGTGATCGCTGCAGGTTACACCGCTGAGTTCGGAAGATCTTCCGGCGGAATCGTCAACGCCGTCACCAGATTTGGAACCAACGAAGTCAGGGGAACTGCTTTCTACCTCATGAGGCCTCGTCAGCTCGCTAGAGCGAACGACTACGCCGACGCGCTGAAGACCCAGAGGCTTAACGCCCTCGGATTGGATGCGACACTCGCACCGACGCAGCACCAGTTCGGTGGATCGCTCGGTGGACCTGTTGTGAAGGACAAGTTCTTCTTCTTCGGATCATACGAGCAGCAGAGATTCCGCGCTCCGCGTCAGGTTCTCTTTGGAAACTTGACCTCGGTCGTGCCGAGCACGTTGAACGCAGGACAGCTTTCGGTTTTCAACTACTACAGATCCATTGAAGAGCAGTATGAGCAGACCAACGACGCCTATGCGGCTCTGGGAAGGGTCGATTGGAACTTGAACAGCTCGAACAGGCTCAATGTCCGCTACAGCTTCAGCAAGAACAACGCGCTCAACTCGGTGTCGACCGGAGAAACGGTTCTCGACCCGACGACGACCCGCGCCGTCTCGAACAACGGTACTGAAGGAAACAGGAACAGCATCGTCGTGGCCCAGATGGTCAGCAACCTGACCCCGACCACGGTGAACGAATTCCGCTTCCAGTATGCCAGGGAGCGCAGACCGAGAACGGCCAACACGCTCGCTCCGAACGTCGACAACGCGATTGGAAGTTTCGGTACCAGGAACTTCCTGCCGACGACACAGTTCGATAACAGACTGCAGTTCGCGGACAGTTTGACGATGATTCGCGGTGATCACACCTTCAAGTTCGGTGGTGAATATAGCAACATCTACGCCGAGCAGGCTTTCGGATTCAACCAGTTCGGTGTGTACACCTTCTCGGGATTGACCAGTACGACTGGAATCCTCGAAGCGATGTCCACGAACCAAACTTCCACCATCAGAGGTCGTTTCGATACGTCGTCGGCTCGTTACCGCCAGCAGATAGGCAACCTCCAGGCCGGATACACCGTCCAGGAAGTCGCAGCCTTCGCTCAGGATGCTTGGAGAATCACTCCGAAGTTGACCCTCAACTACGGTATCCGTTACGAGAGGCAGATCAACCCGGCGGCAGAGGTCAGCAACGACGCTGTGGTCAACCTGATCAAGGGCACCGCACTGCCGATGTTCGGAGGTAAGACCATCGATCCCACTCAGATTCCGGATAGCCAGCATCAGTGGGGTCCGAGGCTCGGAATCGCATACGATCCGGCCGGAGACGGAAAGACTGTCATCAGGGCGTACAGCGGTATCTACTACGCGAGAACCCCGCTTCTCGTCCTCGCTGGACCTTTCAACAACTTCCGTGTTCCGCCAGGCGATCTTTCGATCGAACTGGGACCCGGTGCGTTTTCGACGACAGGATTCAGCCAGACCGCCTTCGATGCTGCGAACCCGCAGTACGTTTCGATCATGGGTGGAACCGGTTTCGCCCCGAACACGATCTTCAGACAGTTCGCAATTCTCGGAATCAACCTGAACAGCTTCGCGATCAACTCGCTGCCGACGCTTACCCCGACGCAGCTAGGAAACATCGCGACCGCAATCAGAAACGCGACGACCAACCCGCCCGTCAACCTTGGCAACTTCCAAAACGCCAACGTGACGGGAATAATGCCTGACTTCAAGAACCCCCGTTCCTTCCAGTACGGTGGTGGTATCGAGCGTCAGCTTGCAACGGGAATCGTGGTCGGTGTCGACTACTCGCACATCAACACTGTGTATCTGCAGCGCAACCGTGACATCAACCTCCCGGCTCCGACGGGAACTGAAGCCGCGACCGGTCGCGTTCTCGTCGATCGCGCATCGAGGCCGATGCTCAGTTTGGGACAGGTGCAGGTTCGTGACTCCTCAGCTCGCTCGCTCTACAGGGCGCTCACGATGAGAGTCAATGTTTCGAAGAGCTATGCCCGTCTCAATGCGTTCTACACGTTCTCCAAGAATCTCTCGGATGACGACAACGAGCGCGATGCCGGTGGTGTTCTTTACTCGAACCCCTACAACCTGATCGGCGAATACGGCAGATCGAGAATCGACAGACCTCATCAGTTCGTCGCAAACCCGATCGTGTTCCTTCCGGGAGGCGTAGAGGTGTCGAGCACCGTCCGTCTGCGATCGGGTAACCCGATCAATCCTACGGTCGGTTCCGACATCAACTTGGATGGAGTGAACTCGGAAAGACCCTTCATCGCCCCTGGTGTCGAGCTAAGAAGGAACGCTTTCAGCAACAACAGCCTGTATGACGTGGATATGAGGGTGCAGAAAGGATTCAACTTCGATGAGAGACGCAGACTCGTCCTCAGCGCTGAATTCTTCAACGTCTTCAACCTGTCGAACATTCAGCTGAGCAGCTTCACTTCAACCAACTACTGCTCGTCCTCTGCGGCGAACTGCGGACTTGCCGGTATCACAAATGCCAACTTCCGTCAGATTCGTGAACAGAGAACGACGCAGCCGCTGTTCGGTCAGATCCTTCTCTCGAACAACCCTGGAAGTCAGGTCTTCCAGATGCAGTTCGGAGCAAGGCTCCAGTTCTAAGAACCGAAAGGAACTTGAACATGAAAGACGCGCCTTTTCGGAGGCGCGTTTTTCATTTGCGAAAACAACGGCGGTCAATTACTTTCGGAACTGCATCGGGTTATGAGAATTCTGCATATCTCATCTGCGAAGACCTTCGGCGGCGGTGAAAAACACCTCGTCGATCTTTGTCGGGGACTGACCCTTCAGGGAAACGATGTCTTCGTTGCGATTCGACCAACATGTGAATGGCGGGAGAGGCTTTCGTTCCTACCGCCCGAGAACATTCTGACAGTCAGTATTCGAAACTCTTTTGGACTCCTAAGTTCCAAGAAGATTGCCTCGTTCGTAAGGGCCAACGCGATCCAAGTCATACATGCACACCTTGGTCGTGATTACATAACGGCATCCATCGTTACAAGACTTTCCAGTGAAGTCAGATGTGTTCTGACGAGACATGTTCTTTTTCCTTTGAAATCGTTCAACAGGTTCGTTCTTTCGAATGTCGACAGGGTTATTGCGGTGACAGAGGATGTCCGACGTTCACTGAGCGGGGTGTTCGAGACTAGAAAGGTGCGGGTGATCTACAACGGCAGCCCTTCGGTTCCCAAGGCGCCTGATGAAAGGAAATCTGCGAGACGGACGGTACGTGAGCGGTTGGGTCTGGCGGATGACCAACTCGTCATCGGGGTCGTCGGTTCCATTAGCGAGATCAAGGGTCAGGATCTTGCATTAGAAGCGCTCGGGAAAGTGTCGGATTCTAGGTCTTTGAGGTTGGTTGTGGTGGGACGGCCCGATGCGCCACATGATCCATTCGCAACGAGACTTGATTCCGCTATTGCGTCTTCTTCGCGACGAGATGACATTCTGTGCCTCGACAGAGATGAGAATATCGAAGAGTTGATATGTGGATTCGATGTCCTTCTTTCTCCGTCAAGAAGTGAGAGCTTCGGGCTCGTCATCCTCGAGGCGATGCTTGCCGGGATTCCAGTGGTCGCGACACCGACCAGAGGAGCCTCGTTTCTCCTTAACAGGGGAGAGTGTGGTTTCATCGCCGATTCCTTCGAACCTTCCTCAATCGCAGAATCCATCGATAATTGCCTTCGTCATGAGCCTCAACGGGAAATCAAAGTCGGCAACGCTGTACGACGCGCTACAGACCTCTTCAGTCTGAAACGAATGATTGAAAAGACGGAGAGTCTTTACAGGGAACTGGTCGGTTGAGTATCCGTGAGAGGGAGACTGATTCGGAATGTGGTGCCGATACCGATTTGGCTTGAAGCGTCAATCGACCCCTTGTGTTCCTGGATTATTCCGTAAGAAACAGCAAGACCGAGCCCTGTGCCACTGCCGACCTCCTTGGTTGTGAAGAAAGGATCGTAGATCTTAGAGATATCCTCATCAGATATTCCCTTGCCGTCGTCAGAGACCGTGATCACAAGTTTGCGATCTTCCAGTTCGGTTTGAAGCACTATGGTTCCGCCATCATCCATCGCATCACGGGCATTCAGGATTAGATTCGTGAACACCTGTTGAAGTTTGGCGGCACTTCCCGGAATCGCTGGAAGCTCTGTGGCATATCTTTTTTCGATTTTAATCTCGCCACGACGAAGCTGTGGTTCCAATAATTGAAGGGTGTCCTCCAATAGACGATTCATCTCGACGGGATGGAAATCCGCGGTGCTTCCAGATCGGGAGAAGTTCAAAAGGTTGGCCGCGATAAGAGAGGCGCGCTCCGTCTGCTTCTGAACCTTCTTCAACAAAGCATGCTTTGGATCGTCTTCTGGAATCATCTCGAGCAACATCTGCGTATAACTTGAGACACCTGTGAGAGGCGTGTTGACCTCGTGGGCGATACCGGCGGCAAGAAGTCCGATGCTCGAAAGTTTCTCGCTCTGCTGAAGACTTTCCTCGAGCTGCACCCTTTCAGTCACATTCTCTAGAACCACGATTGCACCAGTCTGATCATGATAGTGCGAACGAAGTGGCGCAGCGGCAAGATTGAGAATCAAGCTGCGGCCTGTTCCTGTCACTGTGCTGAGTTTGTACGCCTGCTTGGGTTCGACGACATTCCATAGCGGCTCACCGAATTCACGGTCTAGGGTTTCAAAGAAACCGGGATCGAAGACCTCTTCGACACTCAAACCTATGGCGGCCTCCCTCTGGAGTCCGAACATCTCCTCGAACGTCGAATTGCATCGCGTGATTTTACCGCTTTCATCAACTGCCAATAGAGCCACATTGACGGATTCAACGATGGACTCGTTGAATTCCTTGAGCATCTCAAGCTCCTGTGCCCTCTTTTCCTGCTCCTGATAGAGAAGACTGTTTTCTATAGCTACAGCGACATAACCGGAAACGGTTCGAAGGATATCGAGATCCTCCGAGGTAAGGAGTGAGCCGTCGGCCGCACGCCCCATTCCGATGACAGCGACCATCCGCCCCCTGACGACGCATGGGACGAAATAATGCAATTCCTGCGGGGAGAAATTCGATGGGTCGGTCGACTCCTTTTCAGGCAATTCCAACTGGTCCGCGCGAACCACACCTTGGGCTGCAGACTTGATGCGAACCATCTGCTTGAAGTCGGAGGGAATGCTGTAATCACTGATGCCGACCAGTCGCGCTACTCGGTATCCACCTGTGGCGACTTCGTCTTCTACGAAAACTGCCACCTTCTCAACATCGAGAACCTGTTGAAGACGACGGGTCAGCGCATCAAGGAGTGGGTCGAGTGCTGTGGTCGCAGAAAGTGTTCTTCCAAAATCCAGCAGGCCGCGTCTCAGATCATACCGCTCGCCGTAGAAGAATCGTTCCGTCCTCTCCTGGAGAAACTTCTTGATCGGCTCGGAGAGGAGAACTATCACAGCCATCGCCACTATCGCGATCAGGCCTCGGACGAAAAGTTCCGTCCCGGAAAGATTTTCTCCAATGGCGAGAAAAACAACCCCCAGCGCAACACTTCCGATCATCACCGCAATCGTGATCGTGGTCATCGCATAGACCAAGGCCCTTCTGACTACCACATCGACGTCCATCAATCTGTAACGAACCACCGAATGTCCGAAACTGAGCGGGATGAGAGCCAAGGGAAGCGTGGTCAGTGCCACGGTCCAATTGTCTTCCGGCACAGATGTGAACAGTTTGACGAGCTGCAGAATCAGAAGAGGAATCGTCGCGGTCACGGTTCCCCACATCGCCCATTTGAGGCGTTGCCTTACGAGCGTCTGTTTGCTTAGCACGAATCGTCTTATCAGCACTGCTGCACCGATGGTGATGCCGATGATGAAGAAATAGAGGGCGAGCCGGTCCGACCATCCGATCAGATCCAATCGGTTTATATGATCGATCAGCCATTCGGAGGCGTTCCTCGGAAGAACGAACGAATACAGAGAAAGAATAAGGGTCGAGACAGAGAGAATCGTCGCCGGTATGTAGATGAATCGATTCTTCCATCTGGCAGGATCGAACACCTCACTGCGAATTGGATAGCGCAGACAGAAGTGCATGAACAGTGATGCGAACAGAACAAAGGCGAGGTTGTCGATCACCGAGACCGCAAGATCGAAGTCCTCTCCCGAACCCAACGGTTTGTATATGTGGAAGATGAACGCCGAAAGACACAAGGTTGCGAAATGAATCACGAAAGGCGATCCACTTCCTTGTTTGGCCAGGACGAATATCCCCACGATAAGCCAGACCAGTCCCACAAGAAGAAGGAACACATAAGGCGCTGTCCAACGAGGGAATGAGTCTATTCTCCTCAGATCCGCAAAGTAGAAATTGTTGTTGAACGAATAGGAGGGGCGTTGATAGAAATATGTGAGATTGCCTCCGACTCCGGCGAGATCGAGAAACATCTGAACATCAGAAGGAGATGAGAGCTCTTCGGTCTTTTCTCCCTCCAGACCGATGCCAATCAATCGGTCCCCAACCGCTATTCCTGCCCTGGAGGCCGGGTACCCGGGCATTACGCTCTCTGCATAGATCCCGTCCTTCTTTTGAATCCAGACGACACCATCGGTGGGTGGCAACTTCCCAAACGACCGCTGGAACAGATTCAACCCGCCTCCTGCGACAAGCATCAAGGCGACGAAGAACCAGACAAGACTCCAGCTTGTGAGAAATCGTGACTTCATCCGCAAAAATTGACTTCATCAGAAGAGATGCAAAACCCGTTCCAAGTCAGTGAGGTTTCTTTTCAGATGAATTTGTAAACTTCAGAGAGCCTGCGAGGATTCACATTGGAGAATCACAGGAAAACATCCAGTTTTTATGAGATTTATCCAGATTTTCGGAAAAGAGAGTAACGGGTGGGCGACTCAGAATCTGACAAGGATTCCGCCCTTTAGGATTCGGCGGTGGGGTGTGAATCGGAGTCTTGTTTCGTCGCTCACGGTCTCTGCCGACTGATCGAAAATGTTTCTGGCATCTATAGACGCTTCAGCCCTTATTGGGAGTCCCATGTTCGGAAGAATGCGGGTCAGGACGAAACTCACGCCAGGGTCATAGACCGCGATCCTTCCAAGAAAGGGATCGACCGCATAGATCGTGGCCTCGGGTGAGAGCCTGACGATTGTGCGCAGGTAGGTTTCTGTGCCGAGCTTTGTGATTAGTTGGGCAAAGAATGAATGGACGCCGTGACTCGCGAGAACAGGGTTTCCCGATTCGTCCAAATCAGTGATTCCAATTCTGGGGGCGAAGCCGAAGGAGTAGCCTCCTGCAAGCTTCATTTTTGAATTCACATTTGTTGAATAAATTATTCTCGCGCCCACCGAATCACCGGAATAAGATCCGAAAAGCTCCTGTAACTGTCCGGAGACTAAAGGAATGCTAACGAAGGAAATCTGCTTATGGTCAGTGAGATCCAGAAACACCATGCTCTCTATGGAAGACTGTCTTCCGATGAGTCTTTCCATTCCAAACTCGAACCGATTCGATCGTTGCAATCGCGAATCGTCGGAAACGGTGAATGAGCGGAAAGTAGGATCGAAGAAAGTAGCGGTCTGGCCTTCGAAAGCGATCGAGCGGGCACCTAGGTCTTCCTCCGGGGAGACGTAAAAGATGCTGCTTCGGATCCGTGTCCTCGGATTCAGGTCGTAGGTGACACCGAATCGCGGGGCAAAGACCTGATTGCCTGGGTCTCCGAGCAATCTGTTGTAGTCGAATCCGAAAATGAGGACAAGATCGTTTCCGACTCTATGCTCATCGGACAGACTCAAATTCAATCTACTGCGCCTGATTCCTGCTGAATCTACTCCTGTTGCCTGACGGAGCCCCGCATTTATAGTCACGGTGTGACGTTGTGAGGGCTCCAGACGAAATGCGGTCTCGAATCGGCTCTGTGTGTAAAGTCCTCTTGAATACTGCCCAGTCAACAGGACATTTCCGCCTTCGGAGAATCCGTAGAGGGTCGCGAAATTGATTGAACCGTCACCTCCCGAGGCTATCTCACCTCCCGCAATCTCGAAGGCGCTACCTTTTCGTTGCAAAAAGCCGGGAAACAAATCGAGAGAGGGGCCAAACCCATCTCCTTTGGTGGCAACTTCATCGGCTTCATCATCGTGGAGCTGAAACACGGATCTTCGATTCTGTGCGGCGCGAATGGCCCATTTGGAATCGGAACGGTCGCGACGTTTCTCAGATACCGTCTTGCCTGATCCCAACGGTTCGAGGTTGAATCTGTAGACGACCTCCTGAGCACGGGAAACCCTGACCGAATCAGAAGTCGATGTGCTGAATCCGGTGGCCACTGCTAGAAGTGAGTAGGTTCCAGGAAGAAATTTCGCAGAGAAAGTGCCATCGGCGTCGGTGGTGATGTGTCTCAGCGCACGATTCGCGCCATCTCTGAAAACCGTGACCACGGCTCCACCGATCGGTCTTCCAGACCTGTCCTCAACGACTCCTCTGATGACGCCAAGGGAAGAGGAACTGGCCAAGGCAACCTGTGCGTTGAGACCGAGCATGGCTATAAGGGACAGAGCTATTCCCATCATGCGATGCCGATTTGATTTCTGAAAAACTGAAGTCATCAGGATAATCTTCGATTCTCTGCCATTTTCAATGCTCGGGAAACAAGGTGTCAAGGATTTGGCCCTGGCGGATTATAGCAATCTATTCATCGAATTGTTTTCCACATCTTGTCTCTCTCTTCGATATCTCGTTAAGATAGCGAAAACAAAGGGGTTCAAGTCGATGAGATACTTGACATTGCTTCACACGAAGCTAGAATTGGGATTGCGCTTTTCCACGCGGAGACATGGCTGAGCGGCTGAAAGCGGCGGTTTGCTAAACCGTTAAGGGTCAAAAGCCCTTCACAGGTTCGAATCCTGTTGTCTCCGCCACTTCAACCTTTGTTGGCTCCAGCTATCACTCCGATGAGATTGATAGCTTTTGTTTTTTTGACAAGGACTTTTATGACACGAGTCAGGTTTGCACCCAGCCCCACCGGATATCTGCACATCGGATCGGCCAGAACCGCATTGTTCAACTACCTGTATGCCCGCCATACGGGTGGAAAATTCCTTCTCCGAATAGAAGACACAGACCTCGCTCGATCAACCGATGAATCGACGAAGTCTATTCTCGACGGGCTCGCCTGGCTTGGTTTCAGTCCTGACGAAGAAATCGTCTTTCAATCGAACAATGCTCCCAAGCACCGGTTGGCGGCGATCCGACTACTTGAAAGCGGGGCGGCCTACAGGGACTTCACCCCCAAAGAAACCTCGTCGGAGGGAAACGTCAAGGCGGCCATTGTCGAAAGAGCGAAGAGAGACGGTGGAGAGCGGGACATGCGCGATAATCCATATAGAGATCTTCCAAGGTCCGAGTCGGATGCGCGCGCCGATGCCGGAGAACCGTTTGCAATCAGATTGAAAGTTCCTGTTTCCGGGAAGACCTCATTTGAGGATGCCGTTTATGGACTGCAAGAACGGGATTACAGCGAAATCGAGGACCTTGTTCTGCTTAGGTCCGACGGGCATCCGCTCTACAATCTCGCGGTGGTCTGTGACGATATCGAAATGGGAATCACCGACGTCATCCGCGGGCAGGACCATCTCACGAACACACACAAGCAGATTCTGATCTATGAGGCGCTCGGGGCGGCCGCTCCGAGATTCGGACACCTTCCACTCATCCTGGCTCCGGGCGGAAAGAAACTCTCCAAGAGGTTGCATGGTGAAATCGTATCGATGACGACCTACCGAGATGCGGGTTTTCTGGCGGAAGCTTTTCGTAATTTTCTGGCACTGCTGGGTTGGAGTCCGAAATCCGAAAAGGAAATCTACACGTTGGATGAACTTGTCGAGATATTCAGCCTTGAGGGAATCCATCGGAACAATGCGATTTTCAATTTCGATGGAAACAACGCCAAACGCTGGACCGATGACAAGGCAATCTGGATGAATGCGGAGTACATCAGGACGATGCCGTTGGAGGCTCTCCTTCCTTTGGTGAAAGAAGAATTGAGAAACGCCAAATTATGGAGAGAGGAGTATGACGATGTCGACAGAGATTGGTTTGAGAAGGCTGTCGATGGCATTCGCGAGAGGTTTTTCACCCTGAAGGATTTTTCAGGACAAGGACGCGCCTATTTCTCCGAGGATTTCGATTTGGATCCAGCTGCGATCGAAAAGAATCTGAAGAAATTTCCAGAGCTGAAGACACTGCTTCCGGAGCTGGCTGAGAGATTTGAGGCGATGGAAGATTTCTCCCATGATCGAATCGAGGAAGTGGTTCGTGGGTTCGCAGAGGAAAAGCGAATCAAGCCCGGCGTGATCATGAACGGTGCTCGCGCCGTTCTATCCGGTGTCGCCGTCGGGCCATCGATGATCGTCGTCTTTGAGTTGATCGGAAAGGATCGCTCGATTCTACGTCTAAAGAGTCAGGTGGCTTGGAATGTCTGACAGTCCCCGAGTCCGCCCTGCTCAGCCTGATGACGTTGAAGAATTGATGTCATTGATAGAAGAGTTCGCCGGGTTCGAGAGGCTTGAAGGGGTCCTGGGAATCAATACTGAAAAGCTCGGAGAGGTTCTCTTTTCCGATTCCTCATACTGCAGATCCATCGTTGTCGAACACATGGATGAGCTTATCGGATATTCCTTCTTCTATCCTATCTTTCGAACATTCTCTGGGAAGAGATGTCTTTATCTCGAGGACCTCTTCATCAAACCAGATCATCGTGGAAAGGGTCTCGGACGGGAGCTGTTGCTTGGCGTGACCGAGTTCGCACTCGGAAACGGTTTCGAGCGGGTGGACTTTCAGGTTCTCGACTGGAACGACCGTGCCGTGGCTTTCTACTCAGGGCTGGGCGCCACGCGTGTCAGCGGAAACCTCGACTTCTCAATCTCTGAACAGGCGCTAAAGAATTTGGTTAATGAGAAAGCCCGGTCCTAGCCGGGCTTTCTCCTTTCAACCGATTCTATAAGGTCACGGTCTTCTTCTGTTCGAAGGTTGGCGTCTGGTCGGTGCCTGCGGAACGACCTTTTGTTCGTCCTTGAGCACAGCTATCGTCGCCTTTGCGTCTTCCTTGAAGCGATGACCGTCCGGAGCAATGTTCACGAACTCCTGGAGGAAGTTCACCGCCTCTTGAAGTTGGGCCTTGCCCTTTGCGGCGTCCGTGGCCTGTGTCGTGTAACCGACGGTCATGAGGTTAAGCCCCATTCCCACCAAGGCATCGACGTTCTTCGGATCTTCTGCAAGGATTTTTCCGAACTCCTCGACGGCCAACTCATATTCTCCGCAATTCTGAAGTGTCTGCGCGAGCTCCAGTTGCCCTCGGGACTTTTTGGCGACATCGGTCTCCGTTGCGAGATATTCGGAAAAAGCCAATATCGATTCCTGTGCCTTTGATGTGTCGACACCTGTCTGGGCTAGGAGGAAGTATGAGTTCTTTCTCACCAACATCGCCTGCAATCTGTTCGCCTCATAATTCTTCTGAGTGGCTTCGTCGGCAGGAGGAGCGTTGCGAATCAACTCGAGCGCTCTCTCGGCGGATCGGATGGCCTCACCCAGATCTGCCATCACCTTCTCCCTCGCCTCCGCTTTGTCAGCGGCGGAACCGGAGATGGATCTGTTGAACGTGTCCGTCGCACGTTGGGTCAGTGAGATTCCTTTGTTGTTGAGAAGAACAGGTGCCGAGCCTGCAAAGTCAGGATCGGCATCGATTCCTTCTTGAAACTTCTGAATAGCGAGATTCCAATCACGTGCCTCGAATGCCTTACTGCCATCCGCAAGTGACGCATTGACTACTTCGGTTGCTCTTTTGGCAGCCGCATTCCTGTTCTCGACTTCTTTTACTTGTCGCTCGAAATCTTCTCTGCTCTTCTTTTGAGCCTCAGATTCTCCACCCGCCGCGCCTGATCCCGCACCGAGGGCGATCCACTCACGCACCTCGTCCTCGGTGAACTGCTTACCATCACCTTCACCGACTTTGATGGTCAGGCTCTCCATTCCCGCCCTTATGTTCGGAATCAGTTCGGGTTTGATTCCGGGTCCGCTGACTGCGATTACATACACAGGTCCCACCGGAACGCCGGCAAAGCTGAAACTGCCGCGGTTGTTCGTCTGTCCGACGGGAAGTTTTGTCTTCACGTCGACGCGGAACATCTCAACCGTCAGACCACCGACAGGGACAGGCTTTCCGTCTTTGTCCATCTCAACGCGTCCACGGACCGCCGCGGTCTGGGCGGAGGCGAGAGTGACTCCGATCAAAAGAAATGAGAGAAGCGAAAGTGTTGAAAAGAATTTCTTCGAATGCATCTGGTCCTCCGAATCATCAGCGTCTTTGCGAAACTAGGATGCCAACGGCTGATGACGGGTTTATCTAAAGTCTTCGCTGAGAAGTTTATCGCATCATCGGACTTTTATTAAAGAATGTCCTGTGGGCAGGGATTGCGATTGCCTGATTTGTGTTATTTTTACGGGGTCTGCGACTCTTTGAGGTCAATTTATGGCTCAGGACTCATACAATTTCAGCGCCGGTCCGGCGATGCTTCCCTCCGAGGTGAAACTCCAGGCCATTGAAGAATTGGGTAGGAATGGTAGGGATGGCTTCAGTGTCATCGAGATAAGCCACCGATCGGATAGATTTCTTGGAATCCTTGAGGATACCGAGCACCGATTGCGGCGATTGCTGAGTGTTCCGGACGACTACAAAATCCTTTTTGTTTCAGGAGGGGCGTCGATGCAGTTTTCGATGATTCCATACAATTTCCTGAACAACGGAGATTCAGCGGATTTCATTGTGAGTGGCTACTGGAGTGAGAAGGCCGCAAAAGAAGCCGCAAAATGCGGGCGCGCGAACCTGATCTTTGATGGTTCTAGCGATGGATTCAAGACCCTGCCGAATCCGCAGGACATCGTCTGTGATCCGAAATCAAGATACCTGCACTACTGTTCCAACGAGACCATCCATGGCCTCGAGTTCACTGATGTTCCGAAAGGCTCGATTCCAGTTGTTTGTGACGCCTCCTCAAACATACTCTCGAAACCAATAGGTGTTGATAGACATTCCATGGTGTATGCGGGAGCCCAGAAGAACATCGGTCCCTCCGGAATCTCTGTAGTTGTTATCAAAGACGAGTTCATGAAATCCGCCCTGCCGAACAGATTGGCATATATGGATTATCGATTGCTCGCAGAAACTCTTTCGATGCCATTCACACCGAACACGTGGGGAATCTTCCTGGTCGGGCTGGTTTGTGAATGGATAGAATCACAAGGCGGGACCGTGGCGATGGAAGAGAGGAATTCTCTGAAGTCCGGTCTTATCTACGATGTGATCGACGAGAGTCGAGAATTCTATCTCGGTCATGCCGTGGAGGACTTCAGGTCCAGAATGAACATCACCTTCAAACTCGAAAGGGAAGAGATGGAGGTTTCATTCCTCAAGGAAGCCGAGCTCAATGGTTTACACGGATTGAAGGGGCATCGGAGCATCGGTGGAATAAGGGCTTCCATGTACAACGCATTCCCGGTCGAAGGCGCAGAACGATTGGCAGAGTTCATGAGAGAGTTTCGCTTAAAGCACTCTTGATGGACTCGGCGAGAGACTGCTCTTCATCGGAGAAAACAGTCCGCAAATCAATCAGCACACGATCATCGGAGATTCTTGCGATGACAGGGACGGCGCCGAGGCGTAGCTTCTCCTCCACTCGGTTTGCAGACAAATGGTCTGGTTTGATAGCGATGCAGACCGATGGCATCGATTCTCCCGGGGTTGTTCCACCTCCTATAACAGAAGCCTCATCGACAATCTCAAAATTCGTGGAAGTCTCTCCGAAGTGTGTGGACAGGAATCTCTCGGTTCTCACACGCAATGCATCCTTCTGTTCCGACAGCATTTTGAGGACGGGTAACTCCGTGAACTCGAGTCCGTCGGCGTAGCTCTCAAGAGTCGCCTCGATACAGGAATAGACCAGCTTGTCGACGCGCAAGGCGCGATATAGTGGATTCCTCCGTATCTTCTCAATCAACTCACGTTTTCCGACGATTATTCCGGACTGAATTCCGCCCATCAGTTTGTCGCCACTGAAAGAAACGATATCGACGCCATTCGCAATCGATTCGAGGATGCGAGGCTCGGTGTCTGGGAGGAATTCATTCACCTCACTGATTGCTCCGGATCCGGCATCTTCGTAAAGAATCAAGCCGTTCTCTCCGCACAGGTCCACTAGCTCACTCAAGGTCGGTTTGGCGGTGTAGCCGATGATCTTGAAATTTGAGGAGTGGACACTGAGAATCACTCTGGTCTTTTCATTGACTGCATCGGCGTAATCTGAAAGTTGTGTGCGATTGGTGGTCCCGACCTCCTTGAGTATGGTTCCAGAACGTTCCATCACATCGGGAACACGGAAATCCCCTCCGATTTCGACTAACTCTCCACGAGAAACGATGGTCTCGCCATCGGATGCCAGAGAGGAGAGAACCAACATGGTTGCCGCCGCACAATTGTTCACTATCAACGCATCTTCGGCACCGGTGACAGAGGAGAGGAGATCTATGGCACGCCCTCCTCTTCGGCCCCGTTTTCCTGTGACAAGATCGTATTCGAGATTGCAATAGCGTGAGGTCTCGTCGATGATCGCCCGACGGGCCCTTTCGGAAAGCGGCGCGCGGCCAAGATTGGTGTGAATGACCACCCCGGTTGCATTGATTACATGTTGGAGTCGCCCAAGTTTCTGTGAAGTGTGGCCTTGTCGTATCAATTCACACACGGAATCGCGCAGGAGTCCTCGCAAACGGGTTTCATCCGTCTCCTCGAGTGAAGGACTTAACTTCCCTTGTAGAATTTCTTCACGGACCGATGAGACGGCATCTTTCGCTAAAATCAAAAAACGGCTTCGGCTCAAATGCGATAGGAGATTTCCGTCTTGATGTGCCTTGAGAAGAGAATCAACGGATGGGAGATGTTGGAGAAGGGTCTTATACGACGGCTTGCTATCGGTTTTGGACATCGCTCTGATTCTAACCAACCTCCTGATTTAACCAAAAAAGAAAGAAGGCGGATGGCCGCCTTCCTCATGCTCTTCAACATGGTCATCACAGGGTTGTCATACCTTGCTGACGTTCTCGGCTTGGGGGCCCTTGGGACCGTCAATGACCTCGAATTCAACCTCTTCTCCCTGGGTCAGAGTCTTATACCCATCTCCCGAAATCGCACTGTAGTGAACAAAGATGTCCTGTTCACCCGGCTGCTCGATGAATCCATACCCCTTGGCGTTGTTGAACCACTTAACCTTGCCCGTTACCTTGGACATAAAAACAAAAGCCTCCTGAAACGCTCTGCTGATGTGAACTGCTCTCAGCCAAATTGAAATCAACCGCCGACGATCAAGAAAGAGTCACCATCAAACTGCGAATCAGCAATTCTTAAAGTCCTCATCGGGCGCCATTACCGAAAACCTTCCGGAAACGCTGAACCACTGTTTCGATCGCGGACCGAAAAGTGGAAATCTCCAATGTTTTCCTTGAGTTGAATGGTGCAAAAGTAAACAAATCACCTCTTTGTGTCAAGAAAATTCTTGGTTTACAGGTGGTCCCCCACGCCAAAAGTTTCTTTGACTTAACTTAAGAAATAACTGAAGATATGGTCACTTTTCCCGAGAGGTCGACAGATCATGGCCGAATATGGCAAGAATTCACTTCTTTCATACAATGAGTATCTCAAGGTCGAGGAGCTGACGGGTCTTCAACAGACCCTCTCCGAACCGAAAAGCCATGACGAGCTACTCTTCATAATCATCCACCAGACATACGAACTCTGGTTCAAACAGATTCTCCACGAGATAGACGCGACTATCACCTGGCTCGATGAGGGAAGAGCGTTCAGGGCAAATCACAGCCTGAAAGCGGTGATCGGAATTGAAAGGATCTTGGTTTCGCAGATACATGTTTTGGAGTCGATGGCTCAGATCGGATTTCTGGAGTTCAGGGACAGATTGAATCCGGCAAGCGGCTTCCAATCGATGCAATTCAGGGAGTTGGAATTTGTATCGGGTGCGAAAGATGAAGTGATGTTGCGGTTTTTCGAACATGATTCTTTCGCGCACGAAAGATTGAAGAAACGATTCGATGCCAGAACACTGGCTGACGCTTTTTGGGGATACGCGAGACGAAACGGCTTCGATGTCGAATCGGAAGACGCGAGAATAGATACGATCGTGAAAATCCTGGCCAAACCCGATGCGAATCCGGACCTGTTTGTAATGCAGGATCTGTTGATAGATCACGATGAGAACATCGCCCTCTGGAGATACCATCATGTCTTGATGGTGGAAAGAATGTTGGGTATGAAGCGCGGAACCGGCGGTTCAGAAGGAGCCAACTATCTCAGAACAACGCTTACCAAGAAATTCATTCCCGAACTCTGGGAAGCAAGGACACGGCTCTCACTTCCTTCGTGAATCAGATCAAGCCGTCTCTCCTGATCTTGTTGATGTGCGCCTCGATGGTCTTGCGAGCGAGCGGTAGTATGTTCTCTGGAAGACCTCCGTATATCGCTGAGAGTATCTCCTCCTCGGTCTTTCCCGCCTGAAGATAATTCAGAATCTGAGTCTCACGATAGAGGCGATGGGAGATGTATTGGTCTATCTTCGAGACCGCGTCATGGACCGCTGTGCCGTGCGATCCGCAGAGAGACCTGAGACCGGGAAGTTCCTTCATCCGGCGAAGTGAAGCGATGTAGTCCGTGAGATCACCTTCAGGGGGTGCTATCACTACTGTTCCGGTCGCCAGAACATTGTCACAACTGATCAAAAATCCAGTCGAAACATCGAAGAAGCAAAGATGCCCTTTCGCATGACCAGGGGTGTGCAACACCTCGAGTGTGAAGTCATCGTGCCGCTCGCCTATCAACTCGAACTTATGGCCATCCTCGATAAGTAGGTCGAATGTGACCCTTCCTGAAAGTGCTGATGCGGTTCTTTCGTGGGCGATCAGAGGAACTGTTTGGTGATACTTCTCTGAGATGAAGGATTTGAGTGCCCGCTCACCTCCGAAGTGGTCTGGATGAAGATGGGATGTGACTATGCCGATGCATTCCGAACCCGCATCCATAAGATTTCCAACCAAGCGGAATAGACGAGCCTGCTCCTCCTCGTAAGGAGAAGCGGCATCGATGACGATGAACCTCTCTTCCCCGACGATGAAGCAGTTCGTATGGGTCGCGGGTGGAAGGGTCTTGGTTGCCAATGGAGCTATTCTCACATGAGGATTGATTCTGACCTCAGTGATCAACCCTTCAATCTCATTCGATCTTCTCGACAAAGCAGTCGCGACATGCACGGCATCAAAAGCGCCTGACTCATTGGTTTGTTTGATTGCTTCCTCGAAAGCGATGAAGACTGGCGGAGATAGCAACAGTCCTTCATTGGTCCATCGGTCCATAACCTTTTCCGGCTCGATGAACTCGCATGAACACAGCTCGTCGATTGCGTCATAAGGAGTCTGCTTTCGGGGGCAGGAAGTGAGAAAGAACCGTGTCCGATATCTGATGTTGGAGAATTTCGGTGTGATCCAAAGGCCGGCATCGATGAATTCGGTCGCGTCTATCCATAGTCCCCAATCATCTAGAATCTCTTTGAAGGTGCTTCTTCCAGAAACCAGATCATCATGAAGGGAGGCTCTTTGACCTCTTGTTAGTTTATCGCCCCCATTCACCAAGAGGAGGCCGGTCTCCTCGAAAGCTTCACGAACTGCACAGACGATTGCGGCATCGGTTTCTACATCCACCGAATTCGCAACTTTTATTGTGAAATCACCTGGGTCTTGCTTTCCTCCCGGAAATGCGTGGAATCCGCCGAGAAACTTCAGCTTTGGATTTCTCTGTGCTAAGAGAATGCGGCATTTATCGTCATCGACCACCACAAGTGCGGCTGCCGGAATAAGATTCTCTGGATTGGTCTCACTTTTACTCACGGTCTATCTCAAATCGAAGAGTAGGAATTCGCAATCATCCTTGGCTTTTATCTTCAGCAGGGTTTCTTCTGAAATCGCGATTCCATCCGACCTGTTCACTTCCATCCCATTCACATCGATGGTTCCATGAACAATCTGAATCCATGCGTGACGACCAATGCTCAACTTATGCTCGACTTCCTCGCCCGTCTTCAGGATCGATGCGTACAATTTTACATCCTGATTTACAGAAACAGACCCCTCTGAACCGTCTCTCGAGGCGACGAGCTTCAAACAACCCTCTTTGATCGATGGAGGAAACAATATCTGTTCGTATGACGGCTCCACACCGCGCTTCTCCGGGAAAATCCAAATCTGAAGAAGATGTGTTTTTTGAGTCGGCGAGCTGAACTCACTGTGGAGCACCCCGGTACCAGCCGACATCCTCTGAATCTCGTGAGGTTTTATCGTGGTTCCGTTTCCCATCGAGTCCTTATGTGAAAGGTCTCCGGAAATCACATATGTGATTATCTCCATGTCGCTGTGACCATGCATGGGAAAGCCCTTGGCAGGGTCGATGAAGTCCTCGTTGATCACACGTAGGTCGCGAAAACCCATGTGACGTGGGTCATAGTAGTCGTTGAATGAAAACGTGTAGTAGGTGTCCAACCATCCGTAGTTGGCATGTCCCCTGTCTGATGCTTTACGAACTGAAATCATGATTGGCTGATTCTGTTTTCCCTCAACAGAAGAATAGTAAACCAAACGACATTGTCTAAACCCAGAAATATCGGATATCACGTGTGTTATCAATATATCGACAAAAATCTATAATGGCGCCTAGCGAGGGCTGACTCTATCTATCTATATCAACGAATCTCGAAGAACCATGGTGCACGGATGATGGGGCAAGTTGAAACTTTCAAAGACTTCTTCTGCAATGAACTGGATTCAAACGGCGTCATAGGCGGGGCGTTCATCTTTTCAAAGGAAGGAGAAACGGTGTTGAAGATCAACCACGGGGTTGCCGACATCGAAAGAGGTCTGTACGTCGACGACGATACCTTGTTCCATTGGGCCTCCAATACCAAGACGCTCACAGGAATCGCAATAATGCAGCTTCGCGACCGAGGGTGTTTCTCATTGGAGGATAGGGTGATTGATTTTCTGCCTGAGATCGCCGTGGTGAGAAACCCTTACGGTTCGATCGATGAAGTGACCATCCGGCATCTGATGAATCACTCCTCGGGATTCCGCAATCCGACATATCCGTACAAGACGGGTCATCCTTCAGAACCGTTCGAACCAAGGGAATACAGCTTGGTGGAGTCAAAGTTGCCCTTTACAGAACTTTTGTTCAGACCTGGTGAACAATTCGGATACTCAAATCTTGGAATCGTATTTCTAGGACGGATCATAGAACTGTTTTCCGGGGACAATTACGAGACATATGTAGAGAAGAACGTCTTCAAGCCTCTCGGTATGGACAGAAGTTATTTCGACTGCACGCCGTACCACATGATTCAGCATCGATCGCACAGCTACTTCAGAGAGAACGGGGCCCTACGGGAAGGTGTGTTCGATGCAGACACCGGGATAACAACCTCGAATGGCGGTTTGAATGCCCCGGTGCGGGACATGGTCAAGTATCTGGATTTTCTTGTGGGAAATGGACCTTCCGACCACTCCCCGCTCTCCAGAAATTCCCTTGAGGAAATGTTCAGTCCCTCTATCAGATCGGACTCGGATGCAAACGGTTATCGGTGGATGACGACCGATGTCGGACTGACCTTTTTCATAGATGATGTCGACAGGGACGTGTTTATCGGCCACGGGGGAGATCAGAACGGGTTCATCAGTTACGTGGAGTTCAACGTGAAACGGCGGACCTTTTCGATATTCGTCGTGAACACGACCGTCATCACGACAGATTCCTCTGCTTCGGAACAGGAACCAGACCTCATTATGAGATTGAGGATGGAAACCCGTAAACTTCACACATCATTCTGACTTCGGACCATTTATGTCGAAAACTGAAAACTACATAGACAAGCCTTGGGGCGGATTTCTTCAGATCGATGAGGGCGAATCATTCAATGTGAAGAGGATCGAGGTAGAGCCCGGACATCGTCTCAGCTACCAGAAACATTCAAAGCGATCTGAGCACTGGGTCGTCGTCTCAGGACGCGCAAAGGTCACCATCGAGGGGGTCGAATCCATTTTGACACCTGGGCAGTCTGTGGAGATTCCTATCGGCGCATGCCATCGGGTTGAGAACTGTGGCGCAGAGAGGCTGGTTTTTATAGAAATTCAGAGGGGAACGTATTTCGGCGAAGACGACATTGTTCGCCTCGAGGACGACTACGGACGTACGAGGCCTTCTTCATGATTCAAGGTTTACCGCGCCTTCTCCAAGGCAGGTGCCGAAAATCTCTACTTGATCGTTCGATGGACCTGGCCTTCGAACTTGTCTGCGGGGAAATGTAACCCGAGACCTCCGTCTCTGAGAGCCACCACGACGAATTCGTCGAGTCTTATGTCCCTGTGGACTCTGACTTTCTGTGGCATTTTCTCTATAAGGGTGCCGAGGGCCGAGGCCTTTATGTTGTAGGCGGAAGCCCTTCCGTTGCCCTTTGAGGCTTTGGCTACCCGGTTTGCCACTCTGGCCTTGGACATCAATTTCTCACCGTTTTTTCTACCTTCTTCCCTCAATATGTCATTGAAACTTCTCTTTTTTGCCATTCTTTGATTCCCCCTTATCTACAAAATGTCGGGAAATCTGTGAAACGGAAGAAGGCTAGCTTTAATGAGACCATCCTTAACTGGGACATGGGAGGAAATATTGGCATGTTTTGCAGTTACGTTCGATAGGTTTGGCTTCAAATCGGCCCTCGCGAATATTGTGAATGGCTGTTTCTACCTTCTTCTTTCTCCTCTGGATCAAATCTTCCTTGGCAACGAAATCCTCGATTTCCATGGAAGGCAGAAAGAGAAGCGATGTTGTGACGGATTCCACGGCGAGTTCGGTTTTTGCCGCTTCTGCCATCAGATATATGGCCTCTCCTGCGTCCTCAGGTTTGAACTTCTTCGATGCGTTTCTTGCCTTCATGGAAACTTTGAAGATTCTTGCAGTTGATCCAGATACGATCATGAGGTCAGGGTAGAAAAACACTTGGCCGTTTTCGACTTTGCATGTCAGAGATTTTGTATAGAACTCGCCTGGAAACTGAGAGACCGTCTTGCAGAACGCCTCTACAACACGCGTTGCATTTCTTCTGTATGCCTTGGCTGCCGGGTGTGAATCTATCTGATGTTTATCAAATAGTTCCTCGAGCACTTCAAGCGCGGTTGCTGAATTCAGGTCCTCTGGTCTGAAGCGGCGTTTCAATTCACCCAGCGTTCCGTTGACGCACCTGTGGTATCTCTGATACGGACTGATAAGTTGCTTACTGTCGGCCTCCATCACATGTTTGTAATAGAACTTCCTCGGACATTTCACATAATCCTCTATCCAAGAAAAGTGCATCGACGTCTTTTCAAAACCAGTCCCTTGATAGGGAGCATCTTCCCTGAAACGGGCAGATGGAAGATGCTGTGCGGTGACTTTGTCACCCAGGACTTGGAGAAATCTGGATTCAGAGACGTTTTTGCCATCCGCGGTCTTATCGGTCCTACTTAGTGCCAGCTGCCGCTTCGCTCTGGAGAGCGCGACAAAAAACAGGCATTCCTCCTCATCTTCGTGATAGTTCGCAGTCTTTTCCCTCAAAGGTGTCGGCAGGGGAATCGGAGGACCGTTCTTGTCCCTGTCGGTTAAGGGGAAGCCTCCATTCTTCAGGTTGGGAATGAAGACGCTTTCGAATTCAAGCCCTTTGGATCCATGTACAGTGAAGATACGGACTGCATCGAATTTTGAAAGTGATTCTGGAATTCTGGAAAATTCGTGGTGTTCATTCAAGGAAATGAGGAGTTTGAGGTGGGTGAGAAACTTCTCGATTTGAAGTTCGCCATGCTCCTTGAGTGATTCGGTGACGGATCCAGCCAACGTCAGAAGTTGATGGATTGCGAGAAGCTCCTGCGGGGTCCTTATCTCATCGTGGTTTCTTAACCGGGAACGAAGAACAAGTCCTTCCTTGAAGAGAACCTTGCCAAGAAATTCATAGGCGGAGAGAGTTCGCGGATTCCTCGAAAGAATGCCTCTAAGTCTCTTCAAACCCGCCACACCTTGAGGTGAAAGATTCTCGGGGATTGCTTCGCTGTCGATGAACTTCTGGAAGTCGTTTTCTTCCGTGTTACATTCAGAGAGAATGATTCTGACATCGGCCTCTGGAATCGATATCTCGTCCAATTTCGCCACCCTGAGCAGCCCGGCGCCCTCAGCAGAAGCTCTGACATCCAAAAGACATAAGAGATCGCGAACCTCCTCTCTTTCGAAGACGGCACCAAGATAGAGAATCGGGACTCTTTCATTTTCGAGAACTTTGGAAAGTTCGAGAAGTGCTTTCTTGTTCCTTGCAATCACGGCGTGGTCGGAGAAAGCGCCTCCTTTGGAAATGTTGTCGTTTATTGTCTGGGCGATCGAAAGGTGTTCACTCTCTTTGTCGGGAAAGACTTTGTAACTGATCTCAGCGACTATGTCAGACTTGCTCTGCCACCCGACTTCTACATCTCCGGCGGCAGTCTTCATGGTACTGGCGAACGCGGAGTAAAGATCGACGATGTCTTTGGCAGATCTGTAATTCTCTTCCAACTGAAACACCGATGCACCCGCATACTCGTCATGGAAACCCTCTATGTTCTCTGGGGAGGCTCCTCGCCACCGATATATGGACTGTCTGATGTCACCGACAACCCACAATCCTTCTCCATCACCAGCTATCAGTTTTAGCAAAACCCCACTGGCGCGATTTACGTCCTGGAACTCATCAACGAGGATGTTTTTGAATCGAGCTCGAACATCCTTCAAGACTTTTGGGTTTTCTTTGAGAAGGCGGACACATCGGAAAATCATCTCGCCGTAGTCCAGACTCTTCGACTCATCAAGGAAATCTGAATACTTCCGATAGACCGTCAACGCCTCTTTTTGTTTTGTGATTTCAAGAATCCTGGTTTGGAAAAGATCGGGGTTCCGCTGAAGATCGACATCTTCGGATATCGCCCTCTCTTCATCGGCTATGATCGCCTCCAAATCCTGATGGGAGATGAGCTCGTCTTGGAGTCTTGAGATGAAGTTCAATGAATCAACAAACGGTTGTATTGGGTTGCCGAGATCTTCCAAGGCATCGAAGTTGAATGACTCATAGTGCTTCTCGAGATGAAGAACCGCGTCCAACCGGCTCACAACCTTCGGGTTTTGATCCAGTCCTGTCTCTCGCCAATATTTTCTCAACAACTCCAATGCAAATCCGTGAAAATTGTAGATCGATATCTTTCTGGCGGCCTCGCGGTCGAATTTCTCGACCCTCTCCTGAATCTCCTCGGTGGCTTTGGTTGAAAAGGTGAGGGCTAGAATAGTGTTGGGATCCGCCCCTTGTCTCAAAAGAAAGATGATTCTTTCAATCAAGGTCTTGGTTTTGCCGGTTCCAGGACCGGCGACTAGCAATACAGGGCCCTTTTCAACCTCAGCGGCTCGAGTTTGGCTCGGATTCGGAGGAGCCTGCAGGAGTTCTTTTGGTTCAAGACTCGGAACCGCATCGGGAGGGCGTAGGAGAATCGCTCTGGAGAGTTGGCTGATCAGGAAGGAGTCCGACTGGCCGGAACATGATTTCAAAGCATCATAGATGTTGAGAAAGTCCTGTTGGTCTTGATTCAAAAACGGAAGATGTAGCGCATCGGTCGGAAGAAGGAATTCGAGAGCGAATAGATTCGCTTCTCGTTCTCTAAGCATCTTCGGTCCATAACCGAAGCCTGCATCATATTCGAGTCCATCATCAATCAAGCCGCCGCCGAAATCTGATGAATCGCAATCCGTCCTTCCTGAATCATCATGAAGGACGAAATGCCCCACTTCATGAAGAATGCAGTACTCCTTATATCCGTCCGACAGGCTGTCGTCGTAAATGACGGTTGTCCCGAATTGTGCCGCCTTGGCTCCGCGAAGAAGCGCGGACCCTGGCGGACAGGACTGAAGATCGATTCCAAGATGACTTGTGGTGAGTTCTACCAACCGCGAGCAGGGGACTGAATTCCAATCGGATTGACCGATATGACTCAAAACATCTGCCCGCAGTTTGCGGGCAGATTCACGGATCAACTCACTTCTTCCCATACATCAAAAACAGAATGAACAAGGTTATGAACCTAACAGTTATTCCATCAGTTTCAAGCGCTCCTGCTCCGAAATGCTGGAATCCTGACGGAGAACCTCCTCAAAGGAAATCCTGTCTGATGAAGATGGGGCTGTATAGGCTTTATAGTTCATAGCCTGCCCTGGGGATGCCTTTCCCGCAAGGTAGCTGTTCAAAACCTCACCGGGTATCGAGAGGGTCTGTGAGATCGAATCCAATATCTTGGACGGTATCGAAGAAACGTCCACCAGCTTCTGATCAAGATTCAAGAGTATGAATTGTGTCAGCCCGGTTTTTGCCTTGAATTGATCTGTGTTGAGCCCAATCTCGGTGATTCTCTTCAAGAGACTGGTCAATGCCGGCATGGGCGACTGTTTTTTGCTCTGAAATATCTCAGTGGCCTTTTTGAGAAACTGCACTCTCTCCTCAGAATTCAGAAACGGTTCATCGACTGAGTGTTTGTTGATCAGCAACGCCACGGCGTATTCAACGATATCGTCTGAATACTCCGGGTATTTCTTCATGAAAATACTCACAGCTTCAGGGGAATCGTCTTCGAGAGCGTATCTCGCGAACTCTTCCAATGCCATTTCTTTATCTATCGGTGAATGCATTTCTTGTTATGCTCCCATCAATCGGCAGGAGCCCTCCGGTTTTTCAATTTCTTGTCGGCGGATGACAACCAGTTTCTTATCGTACGTCCAGATACCCCGAAATATGCCGAAAGAGTAGGTCCCTCGGTTCCGGGTCCATCAATCTGCCAATCCTCTGCATGTCTCAGGACCCAGGCCGTCCTGCTCGGTTCAGGCAGTATCTCGAGGGCGTGTTTCAAAAACTCCGCCCTGCTCTCCAACGGTTCTTCATCAATCTGAAGAATGAATGGATTGATGTCGATGGAAAACAGTGGTCGGGCTCTCGACTGAAGCGTGTCGACTTCTTCGTATTCATCGTGAAGAGCATTTCTTTTCGACTCGCCCAAGTATTTCTTCCTTTCATTTCTGGCCAGTCCCACGACGAACTGCCCGAAACTTACTTCAGCGTAATCGGCCTCATCGGTGAGGGCGTTGCAGGCCTTTTCAAAGAACTTGGCGACAACCGCGAGACGGAAATCCTCATATCTCTCTTCCTTGTTCGGATCACGGTCGAAATCGCGCCGGAAAGGTCCGACTATTCTCGCGATTCTTTCAAAAAGGGTCTGTGAGATTTCGTTCTCTATGTGAGAAAACGACAATTCGCCGAAGGTGTTTCTGATTGCTCTCAGCAGAAAGACAAGGGTCTCGCTCTTGAGTGAATCGGCTTCCTCTTCCTGTCGGATCGAGATTCGCCTCAAAAGGTCACTTTCCTCTATCTCTCTAAGACTCTCTATCTGTGCTGTCACAAAATCCCGACGGACATACACCTTGCCGTTTTTGGCGGCTCGGCGGAGGGGGTGGCGGGTAAGGTCAATCAATATGGGGATCATATTTTCTCTTTCCACTAAATGTCATCGACTCTGAAAAAAGGAAGAATCGGAAATCCTGTGGGAGAGGAGAGAGGGCATTATCAATATTTCGTTCATCAATGTAAAGATAATTTATCGTTATTCAAACCCAATCATTGCAGTATTTATAAACCGCTTCATTTCATGGCTTTGATTGGCCGGCCTGTCGAAATATCATTGCTCGGATTTCATTTGGTTTATGGAAGCAAACTGTTTGTTCTGCAAAATAATCAGAGGGGACATTCCGGCCTCAAAAGTCTTTGAGGATGAGGTCTGCCTTGCGTTCAAAGACATTAATCCGCAGGCCCCGATTCATGTGTTACTGGTTCCCAAGCTTCATGTTGATTCGTTGGCGATGACTGATGGGTCCCATGAATCGATGCTCGGAGCGCTGATGTCGAGAGCGAGGGACCTGGCAGCGAGTCTCGGGGTCGCGGCCGAGGGTTACAGATTGGTGGTGAACACAAATCGGGACGGTGGGCAGACGGTGTTCCATCTGCACGTTCATCTTTTGGCAGGAAGATCGTTCATTTTTCCTCCAGGTTGATTCGATGATTATCTGAGATGTTTATGAAGAGTTTTCCTGTTCTTGGCATTTTCACCGTCATTTTGTGTGTGACGGTTTTATCCTGCGGAGGCGATGATGGGTCGGGGAACCCTGATTTTGTTCCAGTGTACAAGGACTACACATCCGCGCTGAATGGCGGCAACAAATTCCTGGCTGAAGACAGGACTGAACAGGCAATCAACGCTTTCACCCAAGCCACCAAACTTGATGGGGGGAATCCTGAGGGATTCTTTCAGTTGGGTGTCGCTTTGGCAGAAAGAGAAAGGTTGGAAGAAGAGAAAGTCCGTCTGAATGATACAGGCAAGGCCAGATCCGGGGAGGTTCAGAAGGTTCTGGCCTCAAGGGTGGCATTCGAGAGGGCTGTGGTTCTTTACAATGAGATAACACAAAAAGATTCGAAAAATCACTCCGCTTTTTTCAACCTTGGGAGGGCGCTGAATCGGCTGGACAGAGACTCTGAAGCGGAAGAGGCCTATAGAGAGGCATTGAAGATTTCTCCCGCGAACAACGAATACAGAATCAAACTCGGGGAGACACTCATGAAGCTTGCGAAGTGGGGAGAGGCAGTGGCTGAGCTTAGAAAGGCGGCGGAAGCAGATCCTGAAAATTTCGACTTGGCGGAGAAGATCGAGAGTGCCGAGCTGAGCAGGAAGCGTCTGGCGTTCATTCCGACTCCATCGCCAAGCCCGAGTCCCGAAGAAACTCCTGTGAATTGATAGTTCGAGAACGAAACTTCAGTTAGAGACGTTTCAAATGAACACACAGTGTGTCAGGGTGTATCACCTTGACACTTTTCTTTTGCTCTCTGAGAATCGATTCGTTTCACTTCTACAACATCGATGAGAAAAATGAAGATTGAACTCGAAAGCCCTGAATCCCTTTCTCTTGAGAGAAAGATAAAGATGCATGAGGCAAGAGAGGGAATAATCGACCGGTTGGCACGTGATCTTCCTACAAACATAGATATAGAGCGGTTTTTGAGGGTGGTTGTCTCAGAGATAGGAAGAATGATGGAGGCAGATCGGTGCGATCTGCTCGAGCTCGACCCCCAGGGTGATCTTAGGATCAACATCGAATGGCGACGAGATGAATCTATTCCGTCCAGCGTCGGGACTGTGCTGCCATTCGATTTCAAGAAATTATCAGGAAAAGTCGATTTCTCATCCGCAATCGCGATTGCAGACATTGCAGAGGTACAAGAACCTTCTTTGAAATTTCTTGCCAAAGCGCTGGAAACAAAATCATTGCTCATAGTTCCGATTCGTCTTGATCAAAAGATCTTGGGGATTCTTGGTCTTCACATGACGACGTCGCAACGGCGATGGAATTCAGAGGAGATCAGTTTTCTTGAATCTATCGCGAGGCAGTTGGCTATCGGCTATCAGTACACAAGCCTCTATGTCGCACAAGAGCAGGAAACCCGACGGACGAATTCATTGTTGGAAATTGCAAACACCTTGAATTCGTTCCCTGATTTCGAGAAAGCCGCTTCGAAGGTTTTGTGTAAAGCTGTTGAAATCGTGGGGGCCGACTACGGTGCGCTGGGGGTGCTGGACCAGTCGGGTGAACGAATCTCCCTCGCATCCTTCGAAGCTGCGGAAGGAAACGAGCCCAACGAAGTGGTGAAGATGATTCAAGAGCACGGTCAATCTCTGGACATAGCTCCGTTCCCGGCCTTGAAAGACATATTGAGGGACGGGAAGACATTTCGCCTGGTTGATTCCCAATTGCCACCGGCCGTACGGATGATCTTCAACTCTCAACTCGGAGGAAAGACGGCACTCATTTCTCCCGTGCGTATCGCAGGGCAGGCGTTCGGATTGATAGGGTTCGTGTGGGGACCTGATAGTGAGAGGGTTTTCGGCGACCATGATATCGCGCTGGTCGAAGGAATCGCGGATCAAATCGGAACAGCCCTTGAGAGAAACCAGTTGAGCGCGGAGGTCATGCGTCTCAAATCTGAACTTCATCAGAGGCAGAGCGAGATAATTGGACAGGCGCCTCCGCTTCGAAGGGCCATAGAACTCGCAATCAACGTTGCATCGGCGAGTTCCACCGTTCTCATACAAGGTGAGTCGGGGACAGGTAAAGAGTTGTTCGCGAATTTGATTCACTACAACTCAGGACGCGAGGACGGGCCGTTCATAAAGATAAACTGCGGTGCCATTCCTGAGACCTTGTTGGAATCAGAACTTTTCGGCCATGAGAAAGGCGCATTCACCGATGCGAGGGCTCAGAGAAAAGGACGGTTCGAGGAAGCTAACGGAGGAACACTCTTCCTCGATGAAATAGGAGAGATGTCGCTCACGGCCCAGATCAGGCTTCTCAGGGTTCTGCAGGATGGAGAGCTTATGAGGATCGGAGGAAACGATGTGATCAAGACGGATGTCCGGGTGATCGCGGCGACCAACGTGAATCTTGAGAGGAGCGTCGAGGAGGGGAGATTCCGAAAAGATCTCTACTACCGTCTATCAGTTTTCCCAATATCACTTCCTCCGCTCAGAGAGCGATTGGAGGACATCCATCTCTTGATTTTCCACTTCCTGGAAACATACAAGAACAAAACCGGGAGGTTTGTCTCGGGAATATCCAAAGAGGCGTTGAGGGTGCTGGTGAATTATGAGTGGCCAGGCAACGTTAGAGAGCTGGAAAATGCGATTGAAAGAGCCGTGATAATCGCTTCTGGAAGACAGATAGAGATTCAAGACCTGCCCGATGCCATCAAAAGCAATCTCATGGATTCTGGCGCGAGCGCAAAAGAGGAGCGGGTGCGCGCGGCCGGTGAGGGGCGGATGGTGAACTTGAGTGTTCAGTTCCCGCGGACAATAGATGAAATTGAGAGAGAGGCCGTCATTCTTGCTATGGAGTACACCGGGGGAGACAAGGCAAAAGCAGCGAGACTTCTAGGAATAGGAAGAAAGACTCTCTATCGAAAACTCTCCGACTACAATATTTCCTGAAAGAGAAGATGGACGTCGTAATCGGAACAGCCGGTCATATCGATCACGGAAAAACATCCCTGATCAAAGCACTGACAGGAAGCGATACGGATCGACTTCCTGAAGAGAAAGAACGGGGCATAACGATCGACCTCGGGTTCGCGGAACTAGTTTTAGGAGAAACCAGGGTCGGTTTCATCGATGTTCCCGGACACGAGCGTTTCATCAAGAACATGCTCGCAGGTGCAACGGGAATAGAAGCAGTGCTTCTAGTTGTTGCGGCGGACGAAGGGGTGATGCCGCAGACACGGGAACACCTTGAGATATGCTCGCTTCTCAACATCCCCAGGGGCATCGTGGTCATCACGAAGACCGACCTTGTCGAGGAAGATTTTCTGAGTGAGGTGGAAGAGGATCTGAGGCTGAACCTCAGAGACAGTTTTCTGCAATCAGCCCCGATAATAAAGATTTCCTCAAAAACCGGGGCGGGTGTCGACGCGCTTCTGCGGGAAATTGATTCCCTTTGCTCCTCGATCGAGGAGCGCCCTGGAGACGGCGTGACAAGGCTCCCTATCGATAGAAGTTTTTCGGTGAAGGGTTTTGGGACTGTGGTGACGGGAACGTTGTTGGGCGGGTCGGTTTCTGTGGGAGAGGAGATGGAGCTTTTTCCTTCCGGCAAGGCGGTTAGAATCAGAGGGGTTCAGATTCATGGGAAATCTTTCGACACCGCTGAAAAATCCCAAAGAACGGCGGTCAATCTTTCCGGTATAGATTTCAAAGATATATCGCGGGGAGAGGTCCTTATAGAAAGAGATTCTCTGCTTGGCTCCAGCACCTTCGACGCGTTTGTCCAGGTACTTCCCTCTTGTTCAAAGGAGTTCAAATCCAGACAGAGGGTCAGGGTTCACCATGGTTGCCGCGAGGTTCTAGCGAGGGCTTATGTCGTCGGCGAGACAGGAAGCATTCAGTCTGGAGAGTCCGGTTGGGTTCAGTTCCGCCTCGAGTCTCCGCTGGCCGCATTGCCTGGAGACAGATTCGTAATCAGAAGCTACAGTCCCCAGCTGACCATCGCGGGAGGCGAGGTTGTGAGACTAAATGCCCCTAAGTTCAGAAAGAAGGATGTTTTCGGGCGGGCTAACGACCTTGCCCGCTTTCTTCACGCAAGTGACCAAGAAAGGGTTCGGATTGTGTCCAAAGAAAGGGCCGCCCGCGGCTTCGGAGTGAGCGATATACAGGTCGAGTGCGGGTGGACCCGTGAAAGAGCTGAGGAAATACTTCATAGCTTGTCCGCGGAAGGGATCGTTTCGGGGGGGCCGACCTTCTTCGTCGATGCAGCAGCATTTTCGACGGCGGCCTCAAATATAAAGTGTTTCATCGAGGTTTTTTTGGAAAAGAACAGGCACGCTGTTTCTGTGCCAATTTCACTTCTTAGGGATGAATTCAAGAGCTACTCTGAAAATCTCGTCGCATTGGCAATTGAAAGTCTTTTGGGTGACGGCACTCACGTGACATCCGGAGATTCTGTGTCGCTGGTGAACAGGTCAGTTTCTCTGACAACAGAGGAGGAGGCGCTTAGGGTGAAGGTGTTGAGGGTCATTGAGGGTTCAGGCCTCCGGGGTCTAAAGAAAGATGAATTGAAATCTTCGTGCGCGAGCGATGGCGCGACTTTCACTGAAATCATTTCGCTTCTAATCAGAGGTGGCGAGGTTTTGTTGATATCGAACGAGTTCTTTTTCTCACGCACGGTGGTTGATGGTCTCAAGTCTTTAGTATACGAATACGCTGATGCCTCCGAAGATCGTGTTATCGATGTTTCTGTTTTCAAATCACTGACGGGCCTGTCGAGAAAATATGCGATTCCTCTTCTGGAGTATCTGGATTTACAGAAAGTCACCGTTCGGACAGGTGAGAAGCGCGTGGTACTGAGGAGGTCTCGATGAAAGTTGTTGGAATCGTCGCGGTTGGGAAGAATCTGGAGATAGGAAAAGACGGGGCCCTGCCCTGGCACCACCCAGAGGATCTTTCGTTCTTCAAAAGAACCACCTCCGGCCATGTCGTCGTCATGGGCTACAACACATGGCTGTCTATCGGCAGACCGCTACCTAACCGCACCAATGTTGTTATTTCAAAATCCCGTCGGGTTGATATTGAGGGGGTTGTCACGCTACGCAAGCCTGAGGATGTCTTCGAGCGATTCGGTGATGCCGAGGTTGTTTATCTAATCGGAGGCTCCCAAACCTATCGATCGTTCGGTGCTTTTATCTCTGATTGGCTGGTGACGAGGATTCCTGAGACTGTGCCCGAGGCTGATGCCTTCATGGATTCAGATTTCCTGGATGGTTTCGTCAAAACATCTGAAGAGAGATTGTCCCCTGTTCTGGTGGTGGAACATTTTGAGAGGAAAAAATGAAACCCTGGTTCACTCACCAGGGTTTCATAAGGACTCGTCTGAAAAGTTTTTATCAGATTCTCAGAGGCATCACTATATATTTGTAGCTCTCATCGCCGTTGATTCTCATCTGTGTCTGAGAGCTTCCATCCTTGAATTCAAGAGCGATTCTTGGTTTAGAGGTTTTGATGTTCTCCTCGTCATCGTCGCCCGATGAATCAGCCGCACCGACAACATTTAGGAACTCTTGGAGATATTGTGCATTGAATCCAATCGAAACCTCGTCACCGGAATAATCCGCAGGGATTTTCTCCTGACCCTCTCCCTCCTCGGAGCTCTGCGCTCCGATTTCCACTTCACCGGGTCTGATTGTCAGTTTCACAGATCTCATTCGCTCGTCTGCCATCAATGAAACGCGTCTAACGGCTGACTTCATTTCATCAGCATCGAAGATTGCTGTTTTATCGTTGTCCTTCGGTATCACCATCTCATAGTTTGGAAACGTTCCGGACAACTTCCTGGTGATCAGCAATCTCCCGTCGACCTCGAAGTAGATGTGGTTCTGATCTTCACCGAAACTAACGTCACTTCCTGGATCCCTTGAAATCTTCACCAACTCCAGTAACGCCTTCTTCGGGATCAAGGCATCCATGCTCCCGCCTTTTTCCCCTGTCTTTTGTTCAATATAAGCCAGCCGGTGACCATCCGTGGTGACCATCTTCGCTGTGCCGTTTTGAATGACGAATTTCGCTCCAGATAGAGTGAAGCGGCTCTGTTCAGTCGTGATAGCAAAGGAGGTGTTCTGAATGAATCTATTGAAAACCTCGGAAGACATCTTCAGTGGTGCACTCTTGAAGGAGGGCACTTCTGGAAACTGCTCTTTACTCATTCCAGCCAATCTGAATTTTGACTTGCCGGAAGTCATCCTCACCCAGTCGTTGTCCTCTTTGATGAAATGGATGCTTCCACCATCAAGAAGTCTGACGATGTCGAATAGCTTCTTGGCCTGAATGCACATCGATCCGGGGACTCTGATGTCTGCCTCGGCCTCGCACCGGATTGTCACGTCGAGATCGGTTCCGATGAGTCGTATCGTCCCTTCTCCAACGGACTCTATGAGGATATTTGAAAGTATTGGGATGGTGGACTTCTTTTCCACGATACCCTGAACGAAAGCTAGTTCATCCTTTAAGACACTTTGGCGGATATTGAATTCCATTCGAAATGACTCCTATTCGGAAGTAGAGTTCCTCAGCAATGATTGTGAGAGATTATATAGCCTGTCCGTTTTATTTTCACGAATACTAATCAAAATAACTTGTATAAAAATCTAGTAGCAGTAGTAGGGCGTGTTAAAAAGTGGAAAACCTTTCAACCCTAAACAAATCAATCGGCTACGGCAGAAAGATTTGTGGAAACATCTGTTTGAAAACGGGAAGCTTGTTGAAATCTTTGGAGAAGGACCGACTTTTCAATAGATTCCACAGACCTTCTCGACCACCATTTGTGAAAAAGTGGAAAAGAACAGAAAGAGCGCTTTTCCTTCAAGGTTTAGATAATTCAATCAGCCAGCTTGTTGTGGAAAAACTGTAGAAAAGGCGGTCAAGAGCACAGGGAATCAATGATGCCACTGACGGATTTGTGGAATTCCCGGTCTTCTCTTGTTAAGGAATCGATCTTTTCAACGGAATGCATCACAGTGGTGTGATGTTTGTTTCCGAAGGACTTTCCGATCTCCGGAAAGCTGTGATTCGTCAATCTTTTGCAAAGGTACATCGCGATCTGTCTGGGAACCGCAACGCTGCGCGAATTGTTCTTTGCCTTCAACTCTTCCGTTGAAAGGCCGTAACGCTTTGCGACTTCTTTCTGGATCACCTCGATAGAAATCCCTTTTGGTCTGTCATCAATAATTGTCTTGAGGGCATCCTGGGCCAACATTTTGGAAAGCGGAACCCCTCTGAGAGATGAAATCGCCACCAATCTTACCAACGAACCTTCAAGCTCTCGGATATTGCTCTTAACTTTGCCCGCAATGAACATGGCGATATCGTCTGGGAGTTCAACGCCGTCCAAATCTGCCTTTCTCTTTAGTATGGCGACCTTTGTTTCTAGGTCGGGGGGCTCTATGTCTGCAATGAGACCCCATTCAAACCGGGAATGCAGCCTTTCCTCAAGTGACGGGATGTCCTTGGGAGGACAGTCAGAGGTGATGACTATCTGCTTTTGTTCGTTGTGGAGGGCGTTGAAGGTGTGGAAAAACTCCTCTTGGGTGCGCTCCTTTCCTGCAATGAACTGTATGTCGTCCATCAAAAGTACGTCGACCGAACGATAGCGGTCGCGAAACGCCTGGGTCTTATCAAAGCGAATCGCATTGATGAGATCGTTCATGAATTTTTCAGAGGTCACATACGCAACCTTCAGGTGAGGGCTCTTTTCCTTTATGGAATGGCCTATCGCATGCATGAGGTGGGTTTTACCTAATCCGACGCCGCCGTAGATGTAGAGAGGGTTGTAGGTTCTGCCTGGCATGTCGGCCGCTCCGAGAGCGGCAGCGTGGGCGAACTCGTTGCTGAGACCAACCACAAAGGCGTCAAAACGGTATTTTCTGTTCAGAGAGCTGTCGACAGGATCGATTGTATGCGTGGACACCTTTTCAGTTTGCCCCGAAGCTGAAGCGGCGACAGCCGCGACCTGCACCTTCTCTGCCGTAACAGCGATACTCTCAGCTATCTCTTCATCGGCGGGCGAATCGACGACCCACTCCACGACCATTCCGTCTGCGCCTAATTTTCGGAATGCTTCCGGAATCGCATCTGAGTAATAGTTCTCAACCCAACCTTTTACGACCGAGTTAGATCTGAGATGAACCACGGTCGAATCTTGATCGACACCGACAAACTCTATCGGCTTGAACCAGGCATTGAAAATCTGTTTGTTGAAGCGAGACTCGAGAACGCCAAGGACGTCTTCCCAAATTGTTGAAATTGAATAGGAGTTCTGCATTAAAACCGTAAAACGACAGAGACTTTTTTCGACACAATCCAAGCATTAAAGATCGGACTTCCTCTCGGACAAAACTCCGGGAGCAGGGGAATTTCCACAAGGTTTTCCACAGACCTGTGGAAATAAAAACAAAAGGTTAAAGTAATACTTTAAACCTCTAGTTTCCAACAGGTTAGGGGAAACTGGACTGTGCTGAAACGAGGGAGAGACTAACACATGAATTCTGGGCATGCAAGAAGATATCCACAGAATTTTGAAATAAAAAATATGTCCTTTGTTCACTTAAGTTTCCATTGTGCTGAAACATGAACACGAACATGACATGCAGGTCGTTCGGAAAAAAGTTTTAACTTTTTTCTCGATGACTGATAACTTCTCCAAACATGAATGACGAATTTTTTTTGAAGATCAAAGAAGCATGCCGAGGTCTCGTCTACATCAGTGAGACCGATTCCACTGTCGAAGCATTCACATTCCGTGACAGAGATGAATTGTTCGAAGCTGTCTCGCGAGATGCTCAGGAAGATTTTCCCGGAGCAAGGGAGAGCAGGGATTTCGATGAGTTCTTCTCTCGTCTCACCGCGAAGAAAGATTGGCACACAGAGGAAAAGACAAAGCAGGTGGAAGCATTCACAGGCCTCAGAGACCTTTTCTCTCAAAACACTGATCACCGTGAGGTCATCAGGCAGGGAGATGTAAGAATAAGAATCTATGTGTTTGGGGAGAGGGAGGGAAGAATTTACGGTGTAGCAATGACGGCCGTAGAGACTTGATTAGAAGATTCTGAACCCCTCGCTTGTTTCACAGAAATCAACAAACGACTCCAACCACTCCTTTGAGGCGCTGTAGTTTTTCCATTCATCTTCTTGAGACTTGTAGAGAGTTCCATCATCCGGATCCTCGGTGATGCTCAGGTTTGCATAGACCCGACTCTTTTCAGACAGTTTTGCGAGATAATTCTGCTTTATCCCGGCCGCTATCAGTTTTGCCACGTCCTTTTCGATGATGATATCGAGATGTCCCTTCTGCAACATTTTCAACGTTGACTCATCCACCACGTCAAGGCTTTCGATTATCGCCATTGCTGCCTTCCAGCTCCATCGGCTGGCTGAGAAGTTATCGTTTATTCCTGCTATGTCGGCTAGTGTCACGCTCATAGGTGTTGTTTACCTTATTCAATCATCGAAGCGGAGTTCATCGATGATCTCCTTCATATAAGTCTTACCCAACTCCACATCTTCCGGTGGCAGCGACACCGCTCCTACCACGGCGTGACCCCCACCACCATATCGCTCGCATAATTCGGCGATATTTTTTGTGCGCGGTCTCGGGGCCCAAGGATTGGAACCCACCGAAATCTTTGTTCTGAAGTGACTACGCGTCAATGAAACCGTGTAGGTCGTCTCTGGGTGAAAATAGTAGGGAATGAATTTGTTGTAGCTGTCCGTATCGGTGTCCGTCAGATCGAAGCTAACCACCCCGCGATCATGAACAGCCCGTTTCTCGATCAAGGCGACTGTGTCCCAATGCTTTTCTTCGATCGGTTTGAGTCTTTCGGCAATCGAATCACTTGAAACCAAATCGTCGAGCCGCGTCTCCATTAGAGACCTGATTATCGACTCGACGAACCAGGGGTCTCTCTCGTTTTCGATCACCTGCATCAGTTTCAATGCAGATGATTTCAACTCGACACACTGCGCAGGTGATTCGTAAAGAGCTCCATCGATGATGTGGGCCCACTGCACAAGCTCTTCCATGAACGGGTCCTCGTAACCATACCGCTCCATGGCGATTCTGGCGATGAATTCACAGCAGGATTTGCTCTGAGTATCGAGGAATTTCTGACCCGACCTGTCTCTTAGGAAGTGCTCCTGGTCTTCAGGGGTGAGGAAGGCCGACTGATGATGATCGAACCACCAAGTCAATCGCTCGTCGGCGCAATATTTGAAATCTACGATAGCATTTTCGTCGCCGTCGAATTGATCGCTGTCGAAAGCGTTGCCAGCCCGATGCATCGTCGGGGTGAACATAACCTCCGCCCCCGGGTTTATCTTGTTCAGATAGAACTTGGCGAAGAAGGCGGCAGAGGAGACACCGTCGAAGCAATTCCCATGATAGAGGACTCTTAGTTTCATTGGAGACCGAACAGACCAACTCAAAACACTTCAGATTAGAGAGAAGGTGATGGATGGTCAAGCCCTATGCGCCGACGAGAAATGGTTGTGGATGAAATCAGACCGAAGTTTTCTCAAATCAACCCCGAGACCATATAATCCGAAATCATGTCCGATTCCATCTCATACTCAGATGCCGGCGTCTCTATCGACAACGCGAACATCGCAGTCGATAGGATCAGGCAATACGCCCGAGCCACCTTCAACACAAGAACCCTTACTGAAATCGGAAGCTTCGGAGGAATGTTTTCAGGTGCGTTCCCAGAGATGGAGGAGCCGATTCTCGTGGCATCCGCCGACGGAGTCGGAACAAAATTGAAGATTGCATTCGACACCGGTATCCATGACACGATCGGTCAGGATCTGGTCAACCACTGTGTCAACGACATCCTGGTTCAAGGGGCTCGACCCCTGTTTTTCCTGGACTATTTCGCTACCGGAAGACTTTCTCCCGAGGTCACAGCGGATGTCGTGAAGGGCATAGCAAAAGCTTGCAAGGAAAATGGTTGTGTTCTTTTGGGAGGGGAAACCGCAGAGATGCCGGGCTTCTACAAAGACGGTGAATATGACCTTGCCGGTTTCATCGTAGGGGTGGTGGATAAGAAGCGTGTGATCGATGGGAAATCAATCCTGCCAGGGGATGCCGTGATTGGAATCCCTTGCAAGGGATTGCAGACCAACGGTTATTCCCTTGCTAGAAAGCTTCTTTTCGAGGTCGGTGGATACAAGACGGGAAGCTTCATTGATGAACTCGACTGCACGGTTGGCGATGCTCTTCTTGAAAGACACGAGAGCTTCCTCCCCATGCTCGGTGACATCCTGGACACTGGAATGATCAAAGGTCTCGCCCACATCACAGGCGGAGGATTTCTCGAGAACATTCCACGAATCCTCCCGAGCGGCGTATCCGTTTGTGTGAACAGGGGAACCTGGACCGAACCCAAGATCTACGGTCTTCTCCAGAAACTTGGAAATGTTCATGAAGAAGAGATGTTCAGAACATTCAACATGGGAATTGGCATGGTGGTCGTTTGTGACGCATCAGCCGCGAACAGACTGCTTTCTGCGATTTCAGGCTCATCGGTGATCGGTAAGATTGTCGAGGGCGATGGAAAGGTCAAGATATCTTAGCCTCCTAGATTGCCACACTCGCTCAGATGAAGATAGGAATTCTGATTTCAGGCCGAGGGTCGAATATGACCGCCATCGCCGAGGCGGTGGCCAATGGCGTGATTCCCGGCGCAGAAGTCTCAATTGTGATCAGCAATAAAAAGGACGCGCCTGGCATCGTCGTTGCCGAGAATATGGGTCTTGAGACCAGGGTTATCGAGAGAGATGGCTCTTCCCGTGAGGAGCACGACAGGAAGATAGTCTCGGTTTTGCGGGATTTTGGAGTCGAACTGGTTTGTTTGGCGGGTTATATGAGGCTCCTCTCCCCGTATTTCGTTTCGAGCTTTAGAAATCGAATCGTGAACATACATCCAAGCCTGCTGCCATCTTTCCCCGGGGTTGATGCCGTCAGGCAGGCCATTGAATATGGTGTTAAGACCACCGGATGCACGGTTCACTTTGTTGACGAGGAACTCGACCATGGACCGATCATCGAACAAATTGTCGTCGAAATCAGTGACAAAGATGATGAAGAAAGCCTCTCCGCCCGCGTTCTAAAGGCTGAACACACGGCATATGTCTCTGCACTCCAGAAGATAGTCAGCAATAGGATCGTAGTCTCGGGAAGAACTGTTAAAATGTTGGAAAGATGAGGGTTATCGCAGAGCTCGAATCGATTTCCACAGGCTAATTTGACAGAAACAGGCTGCGTCACTAGACTCAGAGTTTTCGTCTGAGAATTATAGAAGAGGTCGACGCATCCTATGCCAAAGAGAACTTATCAACCCAACAATCGCCGTCGCGCCAAGAAGCACGGATTCCGTGCAAGAATGGCGACCAAAAACGGACGTGCCGTTTTGAAGCGTCGCCGTGCGAAGGGTCGCAAGCGCCTGACCCCATTCCATTATTGAGATTTCGTTTAACAAAGGACGAGAGACTTCTAAAGCCTGCCGATTTCCGACGTGTATACTCGGACGGCAGGCGTTTTGATGGTCGGCTGATGACCGTGTTTGTACTTCCCAACGATCTTGGGATAAATCGATTGGGAGTGACTGCCTCAAAGAAACTCAGCACGAAGTCACATGACAGGAATCGCGCCAAGAGACTTGTGAGGGAGACTTTCAGATTGAGCAAAGCCGAAATGCCGGTCGGCGGGAAGACGTTTGATTGGGTGATCAATGCGAGGCGGGAGCTTCTGAACAGGAAAGCCCCTGACGCCATTCTCGAATTCTCAGATATTCTCGATAGGGTCCGAGAAAAGTGAACGCCATGCGTTCTGGCTTATCCAGGGATGAGGTTTCTGATTCTAAAAGCTCTCCGGTTTTACAAAGCCGTGATTTCTCCGCTTCTTCCTCCCTCGTGTCGATTCACACCGACTTGTTCGGTGTATGCGATGGACGCCGTTGAGAGGTATGGAGCATTGAGAGGATCATGGATGGCGCTTAAGAGGCTTCTCAGGTGTCAACCATTCAGCAAAGGAGGCCACGACCCGGTCATTTGATCCTTTCATCATTGATTTTTGGAAACACCGAAATGGAAAACAAAAACGATTCGTCATCTCAGATAAGATTCCTGCTAGCCTTCATTCTTTCAATGGCCGTCCTTTTCGGTTGGCCTTACTTTTTCAGTTCACCCGAACAGGTTACCAAACAGGGCGATGATAAATCTGTCACAGAGAAGGGGTCTCCGGTTGCGAACACAACCTCTCCTGCTCCGCAGGCGAATCCGACCCAGCAGGTCCCCGCAGCTGTTTCGGGGACTCAACAGCTCCCTGTTGTCACGGTACCCGAGAACCCGCCTCGTACCATTCGAATCAAAACCGATTTATATGAGCTTGAGCTCGATTCAAGAGGGGCTGTTGCGAGAAGCTGGGTGATTCTCAAAGATAAATCGCCTAAAGGAGAGAGATTGTTATTTGGCGACGGTTCGACCAGGGAGAATCGGAAACCATTGCAACTCATCTCGGATGAAGCGAGAAAGCGAGGTCAACTCCCTTTTAGACTCAAGACCTCGGATCAGACGGTGAATGACGTTGCCAACTCGAGGAACTATGGGGTCTCGACCACGGAATCTTCTTTCGTTCTAAAGTCAGGCGAAAAAAAGGAAATCACTTTTTCACTTACCGAACGCGACGGGATCGAGGTCAAGAAAACCTTCATTTTCAGCGGTGACAGTTATGTATCCGATCTCAAACTGGATGTGAGAAAGGGTGGAAAGATAGTTGATACAAAACTCGCAATCGGCGCGAGCATCGGAGATCACGCGATCAACAACCACACCTTCTATCACATCGAGTCGGAAACCGTTGCCTCGATAAACGACGACATAACGAGACATCAGGGATACTACTCATTCGAGTTCGACTCGAACCGTCGAGGTGTTCTCAGCGACACTGGAAACCTTGATTGGGCAGGTGTTGGAGACGCCTACTTTGCCATGGTCGCGATTCCGGCTGTCAGAACGCAGGGTCTCGAGCACGAGGCTTTCTCCTATGATGTCCAGACAAAGCCATTTTTCAGCGGAATTTTCAGCTGGATAATCAGAAGTGAAACGACCAACGAAACCAGGCATCTTGTTACGACCTATGTCCCCGTCACGGCAGATGGAACGACCACTAAGATTTTCACCGGCACCAAGGATTACTTTCTTCTCACGTCATTGAATGAAACCTTGTCATCGCAGGTCGGTCGCCCGATAGACATAGAGGATCTGATCAATTTCAGCAATTACAGTTTCATTCGGTACATCACAAAACCGTTGTCGGTGCCGATCCTTTATGCATTGGACTTCCTCAACAACTACACCGCCAATTACGGGGTCGCAATCATCCTTTTCACATTCATCTTCTACTCTTTCCTTTTCCCTTTGAGGTGGTCTCAATCGAAATCATTCAAGAAAGCGGCGGCGAACGCTCCGAAGATGAAAGAGATTCAAGACAAGATCAAGGCTCTTCAGAAAAAGGGAGTACCGCTTGAATCCCCCGAGATGCGTAAGTTGCAGATGGAGCAACTGAAGATGACAAAGGATGCCCTCCCTATTGGCGGGTGTCTCCCGATGCTACTTCAGTTCCCACTTCTCATCGCCTTTTACACTGCGGTGACCGTATCCCTTGCTCTCAGGCAGGCTGACTTCATGTGGCTCCCCGACCTTTCCGCCGCGGATCCGTACCACATTCTTGAGTTCGGGTTTGCGATCTCCATGGTGCTCTCCATGAAGTTCACACCGACCTCACCGACCATCACCCCCGAGCAACAGATGCAGCAGAAGATAATGATCTATCTGATGCCTGTCATGATGCTCTGGATCATGTGGCAGGCCCCATCAGGATTGCTCCTCTACTGGTTCTTTGGAAACATTGTGAGTTTCGGGCAGCAGATGATCATCAATCGAATCAACAGAACCCCTGAGGAACAGAGCGGCCAGCTTGTTGATTCCGTGCCCAAGGACGCTAAGAAGGTAAATTGATCAGCGAGGTTGTCATGGAAGAAATCTGCACCAAAGCCAATGAGTTTTTGAACGGTCTCTTTGTTGAGATGGGCTTCGATCTCTCCGCCACATCCAAGATGACTGAGGATGGATGTGTTTTTGACATCGTCGGGTCCGATGTCAGCGCCCTCTTGTCGGAGAACGGCGAAATGTTAGACGCGTTGGAGACGATTCTGTTCCAGGCTTTCGGACGTGAAATCGATAAATCACACAGATTCATCTGTGACGCCGAGGGTTTTCGTCAGAGTCGCAAATCGGAACTGCAGGCCATGGCCCGCTTCGCCGCGATGACGGTCAGGAAGGAAGGAAGACCATTCACATTCGGTGTTTTGAACTCCACTGAGCGGCGCGTCATCCATACAACTCTTCAAGAAGAGGAAGATCTGATCACCGAGTCTGTCGGAGTCGGCAGGGAGAGGCGACTTCAAGTCAGGTTGAAGTGAGTATGGATGGACAAACCATCGTTGCGCTCGCGACACCACCGGGTCGGAGCGGAATAGGGGTGATCAGGATCAGCGGATCTGGATCGCTGCAAGCGCTAAGAAGAATCTCCAGTGACGATTCTCTTTCACCGGTTCCTCGCAAAGCATTTCTTCTCCCATTGATAGACCCATCTGATGGATTTCTGCTCGATGAGACTTTAGTCACCTTCTTCAAGGCACCCAATTCCTACACCGGTGAGGACACTGTTGAAATCTCGTGTCACGGATCTCCGATTATTCTTCGCAGGGTCTTGGATGTTGTGTTGGCTTCAGGTGCAAGACTCGCAGAACCAGGAGAATTCACGCTTCGGGCATTGTCGAATGGAAAACTGAATCTCGCCCAGGCGGAAGCAGTCAGAGATTTGATCGACGCGCAATCCGTCGCAGCGGTTCGACAATCGGTGAGACAGTTGAAGGGCGAGCTCTCGAACCGACTTCAACCCATCAAAGATCAACTACTTGATGTGATAGTGGCTCTTGAGTCCTCCCTGGAATTCGTTGAAGACGACCTGCCTGATGTCCAGATCGAGAACATCAAGACAAAATTACAGAGCACCGCGGAAACAATAGGGGAGATAGCCGCTACATTCAGCTCGGGGAGATTGCTTCGCGATGGTATCCGCATCGCTTTGGTGGGTCGACCAAATGTAGGAAAAAGCAGTCTCTTCAATGCGCTCCTTGGTGAAGATCGAGCGATTGTGACGGAGGTTGCGGGAACGACCCGAGACCGCCTGCATGAACGCCTGATAATAAACGAGATTCCGGTTTCCCTTTTCGACACCGCCGGCATGCGTGAAACCAATGATGTGGTGGAGAAGATAGGTGTCGAGAGGTCCAAGCAGACGATGGCCGATGCTGATCTGATTTTGGTGCTCTTGGATGGATCCGATGTGTTGACCGAAGAGGATTCGCTGGTGATCGATTCTGTAAAAGGATTGAATCACCTGTTGGTCGTGAACAAGATCGACCTTCCCTCGGCTGCGGCACCTGTCATTGAATCCGCAGCGAATGTGCTCAGAGTTTCAGCGAAAACCGGGGAAGGGATAGAGAATTTGAGAAACTCCATCGTCGATGGCTTCAGGAGACCTGGGACTGAGGCGGGCGGATTCCTGATATCGGATGCCCGTCACTACGATCTGCTCTCGAGGTCTCATTCCGAGATAATCGAATCAATTGAATTGCTGAGTAATCACACCAGCGAAGAGATGGTTCTCGTGGGTCTGCACAATGCTCTTAGGTCGCTCGGAGAGATCACAGGAGAGACAACCACGGAGGACATGCTCACGAGGATCTTCTCCACTTTCTGCATAGGGAAGTGATTACCGTCTGCCGCACCATCCCCCCGGTGCACTAAAAGAATTCCCATTCACCGACTGGATTTCCAGCCTCGAGTTTCTTGGCAATCAGATATGCATCGACGGCAAGGAGCGGAGCCACCAACAAGAAACCTAACCCGCTTGTAGCCACATACAACACGATTGACCCGACAAGCAGGACAATCCCTTTCACGGTTTGGCCGAGAATGATCTGACCAAGCCCTGTTATGCAGCACCCAGTGAGAAATCCCATCAAGAGAGGGTTCTTCGGGGGATGAGACGGAAGCACAAACTTCTGGCCAGGTGTCATCGGACCAGGTGAGAAGCCGGTTTGTTGAATGTTTCTATTTGGAGCACCGCAGTACAAACAGTGAGTTGTTTCGGTGCCTATATGACTTCCGCATTGATTGCAGTACATCGATGTCTCCCAATTTCTAAAAAGTATGAGGTCGGGGAATTATACTTTCCAGCCATGGTCGAAACGCAAGACCTTTGTTGTCATTTGTGCTATCTTTTCCGCAATCCAATCGCCGTTCAACACTGAAAAGTTCTCCGTTTCTCCTCTTCTAACGAAACTTTACGGAGCCCTCTTCCGTCTTGGTTATGCGTTTCAGGCGATTTGATTGGAATTGCTGAATTCAACCCCGTACTTCAGGAGGATTTTCAAAATGAAAGCGATCTCTACGAGATTTCTGTCGGCTCTTCTGTGTGTTTCCTTTGGGTCCACCATCGCCATTGGACAGGAGACTCCACCCGCTGAACAGACACCGGCCGGGCCACCCCGACCAGGCATGACAGGCGCCCAACAGGCTTCGGGCGACCCACAGCCTTACGATCGTGTGATAACAAAGGATGCCAAGACCAAAGACGGCATCTTCAAAGTTCACCAGGTGAAGGACCGGCATTTCTTCGAGATTCCAAAGAAGATGTTGGACAAGGAGCTTCTGTGGGTCTCACAGATATCCCGAACCACACTCGGCGTCGGTAACGGCGGAGATCCCTTGGGTAACAACGTTATCCGTTGGGAAAGAGTCGACAACAAAATCCACCTAAGGGCCATCAATTACAGATTCACGGCGGGCGCCAATGAAAGAGTCGCACTCGCGGTACAGGCTGCGAACAACGACACGATACTGATGACATTCAACATCGCGGCTTTCGGACCTGACGAGGCCCCGGTCATTGATGTCGGCAGACTCTTCACCACAGATGTTTTTGAGATAAGCGCTCGGCAGAGACTGGGGGCGACCGCTCTGGACCCGACTCGAACGTACATTGAGAGAATCACTGCGTTTCCCGAGAACATAAACATAGTGGCGACACACACCTATACAAGGACCCCGAGTCCCGCGGGAGCGGCTGGTGGCGGCATGTTTGGCCAGCAGGGAATGAATCCTGGAAGTGCCACGGTCGTCATGCATCACAGCATGGTCAAACTACCGGACAATCCGATGATGCCGAGGTATTTCGACCCGAGGGTCGGATATTTCTCCCTTCAGCAGACTGACTTCGGAACAAATGAGCATGAGGCGGTCAATAAGAGGCTGATCTTGAGGTGGCGGCTCGAAAAGAAAGACCTCTCCGCCGAACTTTCCGAACCTGTGAAGCCGATCGTCTATTACATCGACCGCGCGACTCCGAAGCAGTGGGTCGAGGCGACAAGGCGAGGGGTGGAGAAGTGGCAGAAGGCGTTTGAGGCCGCGGGTTTCAAGAATGCGATCATTGCCAAAATGGCACCCTCAAAAGAGGAGGACCCGAACTTCGACCCCTCTGATGCGAGGTATTCGGTCATAAGATGGCTTGCCTCCACCACAGAGAATGCAAGAGGCCCGAATGTTCACGATCCTCGCACCGGAGAGATTCTTGAAGCGGATATCGAGATGTACCACAACATCTTGAACCTGCTGAAAAATTGGTATTTCGTCCAGGTCGCCCCGCTTGATCCGCGTGCACAGAAGTTGCCGTTCTCAGATGAACTCATGGCTGATCTCGTGGAGTATGTGGTGGCCCACGAGGTCGGTCACACACTCGGCTTTCAGCACAATATGAAGGCCAGCTCAACCTACACGATCGAGAATGTCAGAGACAGGGAATGGGTCAAGAAGATGGGGCACACCCCGACCCTCATGGACTACTCTCGCTACAACTATGTCGCCCAGCCTGAGGACAGCATCGATGTTGCCGATCTCATTCCAGGAATCGGACCGTACGATGTTTGGGCGACACGTTGGGGATACAAACCGATTCCGGGAGCAAAGACGCCGGACGAGGAGAAGTCAGTTCTCGATGCTTGGTCACGTGAGCAGGATTCGACCCCTTGGTATCGATTTTCGACTGCCGGTTCGATGGGCAGCGATCCAGGCGAACTCACCGAGGCGGTCGGTGACGCGGATGCCGTGAAGGCGACCACTCTCGGCCTTAAGAATCTCGAAAGGGTTTCGAAGCTCCTCCTCGGTGCCACGACGACAAGAACCGGCGAATCCTACGATGAACTAGGCGAGGTCTATGGCCGCATGCTAGGTCAGTGGACTTTGGAAATGAACCATGTAACCGCAATCATCGGTGGGTTTGATTCCCAACAGAAGCACATCGGTCAGGACGGAGTCAGGTTCACGCCAGTGGCTAAGTCACGGCAGACAGAGGCGGTCAGATTCCTGTTGGACAACGCCTTCATCACTCCGAGTTGGATGGTCGACAAGGATGTTCTCCGTAGAGTCGAACCGATCGGGGTGCTGGGAAGGATAAGGAATGCGCAGAACAGTGTGCTCAACAACCTCCTCTCCAACGCAAGGTTTGCTCGATTGGTTGAGCAGAGAGCGATTGACGGCAATGGTTCTTATGCCCCTGCGGATTTCGTGTCTGACGTCAGACGGGGTGTTTGGAAGGAGTTGGACTCACCTAGAGTGGTCGTTGATGAATTCAGAAGAAACATCCAACGTGCCTATCTGGATATCGTGAACCAGAAACTTAACCCGCCTCCGGCTTCAGCTCAGACCGCTAACACACCACAGGCCATGCTTGCTGCGGCCATGAATGTGACAAGTGGCGATGAGAGAGGTGTTTACAGAGCCGAACTCCGAGCATTGAACGCGAGTCTCGGGGCTGCGTTGGCCCGAACTACCGACAGAGCGACAAGGGCCCACATAGAAGCAAGCAGAGATCAAATCTCCAAGATACTCAATCCGAGCTATGCGGGAGTGCCGAGTTCCACCAGAACCAGGACCGCCTTCACTGCTTTTGAAGAACTCTTGAGGTCGGATTTCTGTTGGCACGATTTCACGATCGAGAGATAGACATCGATCGAATTCAAGCCAATGAATGGGGCGACCTTTTATCAGGTCGCCCCTCTTTTTATCCTCACCACTCTTCCCGCGAACACCCCCCTTGATTCATGAACATCGTTGAGATTCCGTAATCTACTGAACCTTCCCGATTTTGAAATCTTGGAATCAGTACTCCATTCAACTATTATCTCTCCTTGTCTTTTCGGACGATGTTTTGGGTTGAATGATGCAAAGCTTCGATGAAAACTTCGACGTGATTGTGATTGGCGCCGGACACGCTGGCAGTGAGGCTGCTTCGGCCTCGGCTAGAATCGGCGCACAGACAGCATTGGTCACACTCAATCTTGATCTCATCGGTCAGATGAGCTGCAATCCCGCAGTTGGAGGTATTGCCAAGGGTCATGTTGTCAGGGAGATAGACGCCCTTGGGGGCGTCATGGGACGAGTAATCGACCGGACAGGCATCCAGTTCAGACTGCTGAATCGCAGTCGGGGACCCGCAGTTCAGTCCCCGAGAGCCCAGGCTGACCGTGGACTCTATCGCTCAGAGATGAGGCGTGTACTCGAAGGCACCCCCAACCTCCACCTCAGACAGGGAACCGTAGTAGATCTAATTGTTGACAACCAACGGGTTATCGGGATTGAGCTCGAGGATACACGAAGATTTTCTGCTCAGGCGGTTGTGATAGCCGCTGGAACATTCCTCAACGGAATGATTCACACGGGAAGACGGACATACTCTGCTGGAAGGGCAGGCGAACCAGCGTCCATCGATCTGGCTGAATCTTTGAAGAGATATGGCTTCAAGATTGGAAGATTGAAAACAGGTACACCTCCTAGATTGGATGGTAGAACCATTGATTGGACCTGTTTCGAGAGGCAGGCCCCCGATGAACATCCCGTAGCTTTTTCTTTTGCAACCCAAAGAATCGATCAACCCCAGCTTGATTGCTACATCGGATACACGACAGGTGAGCTTCACAGGAAGATAAGAAGCAATCTTCATGAATCTCCTTTGTATTCCGGCAAAATCACAGGAATCGGTCCTCGATACTGTCCGTCAATCGAGGATAAAGTCGTAAAGTTTTCGGAAAAGGACAGACATCAATTGTTCCTTGAGCCCGAGGGTCACGACACCAACGAGGTTTACTTGAATGGATTCTCAACCTCCCTGCCAGCGGAATTGCAGCAAGATCTGCTGAGAATGGTTTCAGGTTTTGAGGAAGTGAGAATCATTCGTCCCGGGTATGCGATCGAGTACGACTTCATCGACCCTCGAGGACTGCGACCGTCAATGGAAACCACTCATATGAAAGGACTTTTCCTTGCCGGTCAGATCAATGGCACAACAGGTTACGAGGAGGCGGCGTGCCAAGGGTTGATGGCCGGAATCAATGCTGCCCTGTCCGTTCAAGGTCGCGATGAGTTCGTGCTCGGCAGGGATGAGGGATATATCGGAGTGCTTGTGGATGATCTGATTCAGCATGGAGTCGATGAGCCGTACAGACTTTTCACATCTCGAGCCGAGGCAAGGCTGACCCTCAGGCATGACAATGCCGACCAACGACTTTCGCCAAGAGGAAGGGAGATAGGCCTCGTCGGTCAGTCTGATTGGGAGAGATTCAATTCGAAACTAGAAAGACTAGCCCACCTCAGAAGTGCATTAGAATCAACACGTTACAAGCGTTCCGATGCAGAATACGCGGCCGTTTCCTCCCTCCTTGGAGCGGACCTGGGGGATTCCTTCACCCTCACCCAACTATCCATGAGACAGGGTGTTGATTTGGATTTGATCAGGAAACTTCTCCCTCTCGAGATTTCAGGTCAAATCACCACCACTGATTTGGAGACCGCATATGCGGACGCCCTGTACAGTGGTTATGTCGACAAACATCAAGCCTCAATAAACAGAATCTACCAGAATGATGGAATGGCGGTTCCCCCGGACTTCGATTTCAAAACCATAAGCGGTCTGTCCAATGAAATGGTCGAAAGGATGGAAAGGTCAAGGCCAAGGACTTTCGGACAGCTCCGACGCATTCCCGGCCTCACCCCATCCGCCATTTCGACCGTTTTGGTTCATCTTTCTGCCAAGAAGGGAAAAGCCGCAGCTTGATTTGGTGGCACGTACCACACCAGTAAGCAGTGTGGGACGTACCACAACCTGATTCAACTTTTCGCGCCTCCTGTGATAGTTTTAACTCCGTAAATGGCTCGAATAATTGCAATTGCGAATCAAAAAGGCGGTGTTGGGAAGACCACAACGGCTGTAAACCTATCTGCGGCATTGGCCTCCAAGGGAAAGAAAGTGCTTTTGGTCGACTCCGATCCCCAGGGAAACGCAAGTTCCGGGGCGGGAATCCCTAGAGGAGAACCAAGAAAGACACTCTATGATGTGCTCGCAGGCAGCAAAGAGCTGAAGGAGGTTGTACTGCCCACGGAGATAGCGACTCTTTGGGTCGTCCCCGCCGACAAGAATCTCGCCGGAGCCGAAATCGAGCTTGTTGATGCAGAGAACAGGGAGCGCCGCTTGAAAGAGATTTTGGATGCGGCGCGACCTTTCTTCGATTACATCCTGATCGATTGCCCACCTTCACTTGGACTGCTGACTCTGAATGGCCTCACCGCTGCAGATTCCCTGTTGGTTCCGATTCAATGTGAATACTATGCCCTCGAGGGCGTCACAGAACTATTCGATACCCTGGCTAGAATACGGCGAGGTCTCAATCCGAATTTGGCCATCGAAGGGCTTCTCTTGACCATGTTCGATGAGAGGACCAATCTTTCGACCGCGGTTGCCCAGGACCTCAGAGGTTTCTATGGGAATCAGGTTTTCAAAACCACAATCCCTCGAAATGTCCGCCTCGCAGAGGCACCTAGTTATGGGAAGCCCATAGCAGTTTATGATCCTAAGTCCCGTGGAGCCGAGAGTTACGCAGAACTTGCCGAGGAGGTGATTGCAAATGGCTAGGAAACCATTGGGCCGAGGACTCGGCGCATTGATTGGAGGCGAAGACAAGGTCTACGAGGGCGATGAGCTCATCGAATTGGAGATCGAGCGAATCCGCCCTAATTCCCAACAACCGCGGACCAGATTTGCCGAGGATGAATTGGACAACCTCGCCGCCTCGATTCGAGAAAATGGGGTGGTGCAGCCCATCATCGTCAGGAAAGCGCTTGACGGTTACGAGCTTGTTGCTGGAGAGAGAAGATGGAGGGCTTCACAGCGTGCCGGACTCGAAAAGATACCAGCCGTTGTCAGGTCTGTCGATGATGGGAAGTTACTGGAAATAGCACTCCTCGAGAACATCCAAAGACAGGAACTCAATCCTGTTGAAGAAGCGCTTGCATACCGCAAACTCATTGATTCTATTGGACTTACACAAGATGAACTGAGCAACAGGATAGGTAAGTCCAGAACACATATCACAACTTTCCTGCGCTTTCTGAAACTCCCGGAGGACGTCCAGAAACTAGTCGAGGATGGAAGGCTTTCGGCCGGTCACGCAAGAGCTCTTCTCATGACTGAGGATATTGCGATCCAACGCCAAGTCGCTCGAAGAGTCATTGAGGAAGGTTTGTCGGTTCGCGCAACCGAGCGCCTGATCAAGAGCCTTTCATCATCGGAAAAAACCTCTGGTGGCAAAGGAAAATCAGGGACTTCGCCAACGATGGATCCGAACGTCAAGGCAGCGGAGATCAAACTCAGAAGACATCTCTCGACCAACGTGCTTATAAAAGCCGACCCAGAGGGAAAAACCGGAACTATTGAAATCGAGTTCTACAGCTCCTCCGATTTGGATAGACTGTATAACTTAATTCTCGGTAAATAATTATAATAAAGGAGTTAGAGCGTTATGTCTGAAAAGAAGAGACTGACGGAAATGGTTTCCTGCGCTGGTTGAGTAGCCAAACTCGCGCCAGGCGACCTTGCCCAAGTTTTGGGCAAACTTCCAAAGCAGAATTCCGAAAATGTGATTGTCGGTTTTGACACAGCCGACGACGCAGGAGTTTTTCGTCTCAGTGACGATGTGGCTTTGGTTCAGACCGTTGATTTCTTCACGCCGATTTCAGACGACCCGAGGACCTTTGGCAGAGTGGCTGCCATAAATTCTCTGAATGACATCTATGCCATGGGCGGGCGACCTCTGACAGCGCTCTCAATTGTCTGCTATCCCCAAAAGGGGGATTGGGATGTTCTGGCGGAAATCCTTGCGGGCGGACAGGAGGCTCTGAATTCCGAGGGTGTCGTTGTTCTCGGAGGCCATTCGGTCGATGACCAAGAGATCAAATTCGGCTATTCGGTAACAGGAATAATCGATCCCAGAGACGTGAAGACGAATTCGAACGCACAACCTGGCGACGTGCTGATTCTAACGAAACCGATAGGAACCGGAGTGATCAGCACGGGGATAAAGTTCCAGAAGGCGAGTCCTGTTGCCATAGAGGCTCAGGTGAAAGCGATGACAACCTCCTCGAAACATGCTTCCGAGGTGATGGTCAAACATGGTGCGAACGCATGCACGGATGTGACTGGATTTGGGCTTCTGGGTCATGCCTTCGAGATGGCCAAGGGAAGCAATCTGACTCTGCAGATCGACTCGCAATCCATCCCGCTACTTCCGGATGTGATCGATTTGATCAGGCAAAAAATGCTGACCAGGGGTGACCGCAACAATCGCGCCTATGTGGGTGACACGTTGAGGTTTTCCGCCGACGTGATACCTGAGATGCAAAGCGCACTGTTCGATCCGCAGACCGCAGGAGGTCTTTTGATCAGCGTACCTGCGACCAGTGCCAAAGAGGTTCTCGCGTCGCTGCCTGATTCTCAGGTCATCGGCACGGTCAAGGAATTCAACGGCAAGCTAATCGAGGTCGACTGAGTTGAATTGCCAAGAGGGAGTCTAGAAATGCCACTGTTTATATTCGAATCAATTGGGATGTCAGAGTTGTTTCTGATCGGAATCGTGGCATTGATTGTGTTTGGACCAAGAAAACTTCCTCAGATTGCACGAAAGGCCGGGAAGACCATGACAGAATTGCGGAAGGTCACCAATGAGTTCAAAGACACTTGGCAAAAGGAAGTGGAACTCTCGGAGGCAGATCTGGATAAGTCGGAGAAGACCGTTCCTCAGATTTCAAAGCCATCTTCAACAACAGAAGATGGATCGGTGATTGAAATGCCGTCGGTGTCGTCTGCCCCGACAGATTCCTTCGATTCGCACAGAATGCCTGAGACAACTGATTCCAATGTGGAATCAGCTGTCGAGGTTGAGGATTCCGAGAAGCTGGGCACATCGAAGCGGGATTGGGTTTAGGCGGAATTGGGTCAGATATCTGATGAGCGAACTTCAAAAAAAGGAATCGCAGGATGTCGAGGAGCGCATTGTTCGGATGTCTTTCCTCGAGCATCTCGATGAGCTTCGCAAGAGACTGGTGCGAAGCATCGCGGTTGTCTTCATAGCGTTCGCATTTTGTTGGACGTTTTCAGATGTGATTTATGAGTTTCTCTCCGTTCCAGTCAGAGATGCGATGACTGCGGCTGAACAGAGGACGCTTCCAATCGAGGGAGTTACGGGAGCTGAGAAACTCCTCTCATTGGATCGCCTCAATGACGGTGAGACGATTCGATACATATTCGAGCAGAAGACGCGGGTCGGAAGCGTTGCAATCTCTCCGGGAACATCCGTGCTTGCCAAAAAGGGAGTGGATTCCTCCGGGAAACAGGGTTTGTTTTCTGAGGAGGCGATAGTAATCGGGAAGCAGGTGGTTCCGTCGGGGATACGTCTCCCATCTTCTCTCGACAGCGAGGGAGCGTTGGTAGATCCTGCCTCCGAGAGAATGGTTGTCACCACCGCGGTAGAGGCCTTCACTCTGTATGTGACGGTCTCCCTTTATGCTGCAATTGCATTGAGTGTCCCTTTTCTTTTATGGCAGATATGGGGATTCATCTCACCCGCACTCTATAGACATGAGAGAAAGTATGTGACCCCCTTCATCTTTCTATCCTCGATTGCTTTCGTTATCGGCGCCGCCTTTGCATATTATGTGCTGTTTCCGCCTGCAATCGCGTATCTTCTAGGTGTCGGGCAGGATTTCGATCTGATGCTTCGAGCAACGGATTACTTCGATTTCATAATCCTCATAATGCTCGCAATGGGAGTGATCTTCCAGATGCCCGCAATCAGTTACGTATTGTCCAGGATAGGGATAATCAACGCCCCTTTCCTTGTGAAGGGTTGGAAAATCGCGATCGTTCTGATTCTTATCGTGGCCGCGGTGATTTCCCCCACCGGGGATGTTCCAAATCTTTTGCTATTTGCAACACCTATGACGGTTCTGTACATGATTTCCATCCTCGTGGCGTGGATTTTCGGTAAGGAACGGCAAAATGCCCCTCTTAATCAGTAGAAACAACCTTTTTATCAGCCACGGGCATCTTCATTCTGTTGAACAAAGGGCTATGACTATCTAGAATCATTGAGGCTGTCAGATTCAGCCCTTGAATTTTCGTTCGGAGTCTAACTGTGATGTTGAAAAGTCTTTCCTTCAAGTCAACCGTCTTCTCTCTTCTCCTTTTGCCGTTCGTCTATGGAACGGCCTCCGCGCAGGACGAAAGGGAGACGCCGCGCACTGATCCCAACGACAGAACCAGGAATTTCCGACAGGAAATGAAGAAGGTTTACAAGGATTGGGTAGAGAAGGACGTCGCATACATCATCACCTCCGAAGAGAAGAAGGCTTTTGAGGCGTTGAAGACGGATGAAGAGAGAGAAAATTTCATCGAGAGCTTCTGGCGTCGTCGCGATCCGAATCCCGATACAGAGGAGAACGAGTATCGCGAGGAGTACTACGAGCGCATCGCCTACGCCAATGAACGTTTTGCATCGGGAATCCCTGGATGGATGACCGACCGCGGCAGAGTTTATATCACCTGGGGCAAGCCCGACTCGATCGACTCCAGACCCTCTGGCGGAGCTTACGACCGACCGACATGGGAGGGTGGCGGAAGCACCACCACATATCCCTTCGAGGTTTGGTTCTATCGTCACCTGGAGGGAATCGGTGATGGAATCGAAATCGAATTCGTCGACCCAACAGGCACCGGGGAATATCGCATTGCGAGAAACTCGAACGAGAAAGACGCGATGCTCTACATCCCCGGGGCTGGTCAGACCACCGGTGAACTTCTCGGAGTCGAGGACCGTGCTGACAGAATCGCCGGGCGCGTTGACAAGACATCCTATCAGCGCGAACAGGACATGCCTTTCCGAAGACTTGAGATAATCGCGGGTCTTTCGCGACCACCCCAAGTCAAATATTCAGATCTTCAAGGAATGTTGGGAGCCGATGCCGGAGTCTTCGACAACAACCCGCTCAATTTCGACATACGTGTTGATTTCTTCAGACAGTCCGACGATCGGGTCATCACCGCATTCACCGTGCAAGCAGACAACAAGGAACTTGTCTTTGAAAACGTAGGTGGTTTGCAGACGGCGCAGATGAATATCTTCGGAAGAGTCATGGCCGTGTCGGGCAAGAGATCGGGAATATTCGAGGACTCTGTGACCACCACCGCCACCGCGGAGGAGTTGGCCGAGTTCAATGAAAGGAAATCGGTGTATCAGCGTGCAATCGCACTCACTCCCGGAGTTTACAAGGTCGATGTGATCGCACGTGACGTCAAGTCGGGAAACCGAGGAATTCGCAGCTTGGGATTCACGGTTCCGAAGTATGACGACCAGAAGCTGGACACATCCACATTGGTCCTTGCCTCCACTCTGAGAGGAACCACAGAACGGGATATTGGCGGTATGTTCGTAATAGGAACAGCCAAGGTCATTCCGAATCTTTCAGGGGTCTACAGAAAGGGTCAGGAAGTGGGATTGTTCATTCAGGTCTACAATGCCGGGATAGACCAGACCACATTGCGTCCCGCAGTCGACGTCGAGTACGTTCTAACAAAGGGAGATAAGGTAGTCTACACGATTCCTGAAAAATGGGACGGCCTCAGTGATTCCGGCCAGAGACTCACATTGGCGAAACTTCTCTCCACTCAGAATCTGGAGCCCGGAGATTACGAAATCAAGATTTCCATCAAGGACAGGGTCACCGAACAAACCCTGGAACCGAAAGGAAAGTTCACAATCGTTCAATGAAACAACCATCGTTCTTCTCGAGAAAGAGACCCTCCAAGGGTCTTTTTCTCTTGACCTGCTTGAATTTCAGACGGAACATGAACCGATGAACGGAAAGTCAGTGCAGGAAATCTATGCCCCCCAGGGAATCTGTTTCGGTTGTGGGGTCACGAACACCAAAGGACTTCGGATAAGAAGCTTTGAAGAAAACGGGGTTCTCGTATGCGATTGGCATGCTGAGGACCATCATCAAGCCTTTCCGGGAATGTTGAATGGCGGAATCATCGGATCCCTTCTCGATTGCCACTGCAACTGGGCGGCCGCCATGTATCTGATGAGGAAACATGGCTCCGAAAATCCTCCATGCACAGTCACCGCAGATTATCAGATCAAGCTTCGACGTCCGACTTCCATATCTTCCACCATCCATCTGAGAGCTTGGGTCATCGAGGCCACCGATGACAGGGCGGTGGTCGAGGGTGAGTTGATTGTCGATGGAAAAGTGTGTGCGACATGCACAGGGACCTTCGTTGCGGTGAAGGAAGGCCACCCGGCATACCACCGCTGGTAGATTTCACCTGTGAATTTGTCCGACCGCTGATTCGTAGTCATCCAACAACCCCAATCGTGTCATCCAAACCACCTGTTCGGCCCTTAGTCTTGGAAGAAACCTCACATCTGAAAGAGCGTATTCAATCAACTCGTCAGTCCAAACTCCATCCCACTTTTTCGTGAAGATCTCTCGTTTGCTCTTGTCCAAATCGACACCGAAATGCCGGTAGACCGTTTCAGCCAGGGAGACCGACTGGTTTGCGCCCCGAGTCAGTGCCTTCTCCGCAATCATCGAGCAGAAGATATTTCGTGTCTCATAGGAATAGGAGTTCAGAAACGCCAAGTCGAATCTTGCATTGTGAAACACCTTGACGATGTTTTCATCGCGAAGTATTTCCAAGAGACTGTAAGGGGATGCACCCTCGGAGATGGGAACAAGAACATCAGTCAGACCGTCTGAGAACTGAATTGAATAGAGGCGTCCAGATTTGCTGTTCAAGGAAGAAGTCTCCGTGTCGCATCCAATCACTCCAGACTTCCCGAGAAGGTCTCGAGCGACTTCGGCATCACATTCATTCCGAACGACGATCATTCCCATGCCGATGATGTTCCTAAAAATCCGAAATGTATTCAACCTGCATGTGAACATCAAAAAGAGGGCCGTCGTGAGACAGCCCTCCCTTCATCGGATTCAGGCATCATGCGATGATCCCGAATTCGTTGGGTCCATCAAAATCCCCATCTTGACCCAACTCCGAAAGCAATGCGGCTTTCACACGCTCGAAATCTTCAACGACATTATCGGACATGAAGCAGACCGGATGGATGTCGAATCCGTTCAGTGCAGTCTCGTCTGGATGGAGTATGGTTTCGCAGGTCTCCTCTATCAGGTTTCGGGTGAGGCGGAAAAAATTCTCGTTGCGGATCACACCGTTCAACCCGCCGCTGTTCCTCCTCTTGTATACCTCGAATAGACGGGAGAGGTATCTCGAATTCCTATCAGTCTCTGGACTCCAACTGGTTTGTGAATCTTTGTCAACGGCTTCAAACGCCTGCACGAGCAGATTTCCGAGTCCCACCTGTTTGTCCAACAGATAGCCGCCCAAAAGAACTGATGATGAATCATCGATCACCCCGAAGACATGTCTGCAATCGGTTTCATCAGGGCAATCGCTGCAACATGAGACATCAGGAATTGAAAGCATCCGTCCGTCGAGACAAACCTTCGGATTCCCGTTGTAGACGATGCGTTCCCCGTTTCGCCTCTTCAAGAGATCCGCCATCACATCCATTGCCGCAGGGTTTTCACCGTCTGCTTGAATGTGAACGCCACTTGCCCCATCGGGAGGTGAAATCGCAGCAGGTCCATCAACAGGGCCGATCAATTCCCCGTCTGAAACGGTGAAATAACGACCCTTGTGAGTCAATACTGCAATCTCTCCACTGTCCGGAAGCGACCAAGCTACAGAAAGTATGTTCGCTATACCCAACTCGTTGTGCAGAAAATCGGAAAGGCTCTCCAACTGTTCAGAGGAAAAGATTCTTCTGTGGTCCTCCCCGTTACGGAGTCTGACAATCAGTTCCTTGGAGTCCACCGACATCCGATCACTAAGAAATGGTTCGACCTCCGGTTCATCCAGAACATGAGGCAAAAGAAACACTGCGAGGGTCATCCGTCCTCCCTGACGAATACATCTTCATCTGCGGAGCAATGCACCGCGTTCACGATTTAAATGTCACCAGGGGAGTTGGTGAGGAAAAAAGTTCAAAAGCGCTTTCTAAAAAATGAGGTTGAGGGCGCTATGAGACTTTGTTATTCTACACAGTGATAGGTCCGATGCAAAAAACTCGTTTGCGGAATTTCCCGACGACGTTGCCGCATTCGGGCTTTTTCACTTTTTCCTTACCCATCACTTCGAATCATTCCATCTCACAAATCATGGAAGAAAGGAGAGTATATGAAAACAGAAAAGAAAATCGTCTATGTAGACATGGATAACGTTCTCGTTGATTTCCCCTCTGGAATCACTCGTCTAACGGCTTCGGAAAAAGCGCAATATGAGGGCAACTATGATGAATGCCCTGGAATCTTCGGGAGGATGGATCCCTTGGAGGGTGCCCTCGATGGGTATAGATTCATAGCGGACAACTTCGAAACATACATTCTTTCAACAGCTCCATGGCTCAACCCATCTGCGTGGACCGACAAACTCAACTGGGTTCACAGACACCTTGGATCCGAAAAGGGAACGCCGGCCTATAAACGGCTTAACATCTCACATCATAAACATCTTTTGGTTGGAGACTATCTGATTGACGATCGCACAAAGAATGGAGCATCGGAATTCAAAGGGATGCACATTCACTTCGGAACTGATCCACGTTTTATGGATTGGGAGGCGGTCGTTGAATTCATGAGGACGCAGATTTAGCTATCGTCACCAAATGAAAAGACCTGCCTGAGGCAGGTCTTTGATTTGGTGGAGATGAGGGGGATCGAACCCCTGACCTCATGAATGCCATTCATGCGCTCTCCCAGCTGAGCTACATCCCCAAATAGTTGCTTTGATTCGAATCAAAACGAAAAATGAGGTTAACCAAATTGATCTGAACGGTCAAGCCTACTATCGTCCCTTGAATTCAGGCTTTCTCTTGTTCAAAAAGGCGGAGACACCCTCTATTTTGTCCTCTGTCGAGAAGCAGAGAGCGAAGAGATCCACCTCTCTCCTCAATCCTTCATCAAGATTTGATTTGGAAGCGAACTTCACCGCTTCCTTGGCAAACTGCAACGCAATCGGCGCCTTATCTGCGATCTTTTCCGCCAACTCGAACGTCTTCGTCGCCAGTTCATCTTGGCTGAAGACATGATTGACCAGACCGAAAGAGAGGGCCTTCTCGGCACTGATCATGTCTCCGGTAAGCATGATTTCCATCGCGCGACCTTCACCGATTAGACGTGTGAGTCTCTGGGTTCCTCCACCACCCGGAATCAAACCTAAATTGATTTCCGGTTGACCGAATCGGGCATTCTCGCTGCACACCCTGATATCGCAGGCGAGAGCCAATTCGTTTCCGCCACCAAGACAGAAACCATTGATCATCGCAATCACGGGTTTCGTGAAGACATCAATCGAGTTGAAGAGGGTTCGTCCCTGGAAAACGGCTCTCTGAGACACCGGGGTGTGACCCTCGAATTCACCGATGTCCGCCCCGGCGACGAACGATTTCTCACCAGCTCCTGTTATGACCACCACATTGATCCCCGAATCATCCTTGAATTCATCGAGAGCCGCTATGCCCTCGGAATGCACGGAGCTGTTCAAGGCGTTGAGCTTGTCCGGACGGTTGATCGTGATGACTCCGACTTTCCCCCTCTTTTCCACGGAAATCGTTTCGTACTTCGACATAGGTCCTCTTATGAATTGATTTTCAGCGACCGGTCCGCCAAAGTGCGGACTCATTCGACTAGGTCTTGTTCAGGTAGTTATACTATAGCCTTTGAGCAATCTCCATAGAACGAAAGACCGGTTCAACCATTGTTATGACGCAGAAAGAAATGCACAGAAAAGTAGTGATTCTAGGTTCAGGACCGGCAGGATTGACCGCCGCGATTTATGCATCGCGTGCTCAACTTGCCCCACTTGTGGTCGAAGGTCCCCAACCCGGAGGTCAGCTGACAATCACCACCGACGTAGAGAACTTTCCCGGTTTCGCAGAAGGCATAATGGGCCCCGAACTGATGAATCAGTTCCGTGCACAAGCCGAGCGGTTCGGGACCGAAATCATCAACACATGGATCGACAAAGTCGATCTCTCCCAGCGCCCGTTCACTCTTTTCGGCAAGGACAGCCCCGATGCTCCCGACCATGATTTGGTGATCAAAGCAGACACCTTGATAGTTTCCACCGGCGCCTCTGCCAAATGGTTGGGGATTCCCGGTGAGGCACCTGTTCCAGAGGGCCTGGGCGGAAATGGCGTCTCCGCATGCGCCACATGTGATGGATTCTTCTTCAGAGGAAAGGAGGTCGTCGTGGTGGGGGGAGGCGACACCGCGATGGAAGAGGCCAACTTCCTGACGAAATTTGCTACCAAGGTCACTGTGGTACATCGTCGTGATGAATTCCGCGCTTCCAAAATCATGCAAGATCGAGTTCTGGCGAACGAGAAGGTGGAGGTTCTTTGGAACACTGAGATTCTTGAGATACTCGGCTCGCAGGCCGATGGAGTCACCGGTATCAGAATCCAGAACAATCAGACGAACGAGGAGACCGTTTATCCCTGCGGCGGAGTCTTCATCGCCATCGGACACAAACCGAACACCGATTTGTTCTCGGGGGTATTGGACATGGACGATGTCGGATATCTCAGAACTGAGGGGAGAACGATGAAAACGAACATTCCCGGGGTCTTCGCGTGTGGTGATGCCCAGGATTCATATTACCGTCAAGCAATAACCGCCGCCGGGTCGGGCTGCATGGCGGCCATCGATGCCGAGAGATTTCTCTCGGAGCACGAATAAGATTTCGGAAGTGATTTGTAATGCCGATCTACGAATACAGATGTAAGGCGTGCGGAAAACACGTCGAAAAAATGCAGAGGATCTCCGATGAGCCTCTCAAGGAGTGCGGCTCCTGCGGTGGTTCGCTTGAGAAGATGATCTCCCTATCGGGATTCCAATTCAAAGGTGCCGGTTGGTACATCACAGACTATTCCGGCAAGTCCTCTTCTGATTCCGGGTCGTCTTCTGATACCAAGAAAGATTCCTCCGATTCCTCAAGCGGTTCCAAGTCGGATTGAATGATGCGCGCGCCGTCGAAAATCATCCTCTTCCTTCTGATGATTGCATTGACGTCGCAGTTCGTTGGGGGCCAATCGAGAAACAACAGCAAGGGCATAAGTTCGATTGAAGGCTCCGTCGTCAGTGTGACAGCGCGTCGTGTTTCCGGAAACGAACCCGTCACGCTCCAAGAGATCTTTCTCTACGAGAACAGCGTCGAGCAGAGAATCCGAAATTTCGCCTTCGACACATCTCCGTCCCGGATCGTCCTTTTGGTCGACAATTCCCAGGGACTGAGAGCCGAACTCGATGCCCTCAAAGCAGGTGTCCTCGAGTTCTCCTATGAAATCTACGAAGGAGACCAGATGTTTGTCGTCGCTTTCGATGAGAAGGCTGAAATCGTGCAGGAGTGGACGGACGAGGCGGATAAGGTGCTCAAGAGCACGAAGAGTTTCAGAAAACAGGGAAATCCCCATCTGTTCGACGCCCTCAGCGCGGCATCACGACAGATTCTTCTGCCACTCATGCCCGGTCTGCGGAAGACCGCGATAGTTATGATCACCGATGGTTTGGACAGAGGCAGTGATATCTCGTATCAGAACATCATCCGTGAACTACAGGCCTCCGATATCACGGTTTATGCACTGCAGCTTCCAGACAGGACGAACGGGGCATTTCGAAGAAACCAACCGAAAGCTCCTCGGGTTCTCAAGGAGATCACCGAAGCGACTGGAGGCGCCGTATATCAATTCTCAGAAGCCCGCTCGGCGGCGAAAGCGATATGCGATGAGCTCAAGAACAATCGCTATCTGCTTTCTTACTTTCCCACCAGTCAGGCTTCGAGTGAAGATCGCAACATCTTCGCAATAGGCAAAGAGGGAATCACCGTCAGGACAAAGTCCATGCATCCCGGTCTCCGATGACTTAAACCGCGACCGGTGCTGAAATCTTCCCGTGTGACTTGTAATCGATGAGAGCCAGATTCTCGAATCTGAAGGACAACAATCCATCCAGACCCTTCAGATCGTCGGCGTCCTTTATCTCGAGACGTGGAAGCGGAAACGGTTCCCGGGAAAGCAGTTCGTGCACCTGATCGAGATGGTTCGAGTAGATATGCAGGTCACCGAAGGTGTGAATGAAGTCACCCACCTCTAGGTCGCATGCATGTGCAATCATGTGCGTGAGAAGAGCGTAGCTCGAGATGTTGAAGGGAACGCCGAGAAATGCATCCGCACTTCTTTGATAGAGTTGGCAGTGCAGAATCCTTCCGCTTTCAATTTTGAAATGAAACAGAGTGTGACACGGGGGAAGGTCGACTTGTGTCGCCGTCTCCGGATTCCATCCTGAAACAATCAACCGTCGTGAATTCGGATTACGGACGATTTCTTCGATAAGAGCGCGAATCTGGTCGAAGCCATTTCTCTCGGGATAGTTTCCACCGAAACTCCTCCAAAGATATCCGTAAACAGGTCCGAGATCGCCTTCTTCCCGGCCGAAACGCGACGTGTGCTCTATGTCTGCCCACTCCGCCCATATATCTACGCCAACAGCTCTGAGATTCTTCTCGTCAGTGTCACCGCTGAGGAACCAAAAAAGCTCCTCTGCCACCCATCTGAAGGGAACTTTCTTGGTGGTAACTATCGGAAATCCCTCTCTGAGGTTGAAACGAGTCTGGTATCCAAAGACCGAGATAGTCCCTACACCGGTGCGGTCTTCATGCCTGGCACCGTTTTCGAGAACATGTCTGAGTAAGTCGTGGTACTGCTTCATCGTTTGGGATAAATCGGCAACGCCCGTCGATTCTAAACCATCCTTGGCCGAATTCAATCAAAGTCTTTTCGAGAGCACAGGTGCGTGATACCATTCGTGGTCTTTTCGTTTGTCTAATCAAGTATGGAACTGACGCTGATCGCAATTGTCTTCATCGCTTGGCTATTTTTGGGATATTTCGGATACGGGTCGTGGGTCGCCAGACAATTCTCTCTCGATTCGAGCCAGAAGACCCCCGCCAACATCGTGAATGACGGTGTTGATTTCGTCCCGACAAAACCCTTCTATCTCTTCGGCCAGCACTTCTCGGCGATTTCGGCAGCGGGTCCGATTGCAGGACCCATTCTCGCATGCCAGCAGTTCGGGTGGTTTCCATCGTTGGTGTGGATTGCCCTGGGCGTGGTGGTGATTGGAGCCGTGCATGATTTCTCCGCACTCACATCCTCTGTTCGACACGGCTCACAGTCGATCGCGGAAATAACAAAGGAACGCCTTGGACCAAAGGCAGGGCGTGCGATGCTCGGATTCATCTGGCTTTCCATCGCCTACGTCATAACGGCCTTCACGGATCTGACTGCGGGTACATTCGTCTCCGGGGCAGATAATCTCGCCAAGGCCTCATTCAATCCTGGTGGTGCAGTTGCAATGGCCGCCATCACCTATCTCGGACTCTCCATTCTCCTCGGGCTCGTCAATCGTTTTCTCGAACCGCCTCTGTGGCTGACAACGACGATATTCGTTCCGGCTGCCTTCGGCCTGGCATATCTCGGTACGGAATTCAGCACAATTTTCGTCTTCGACCACCTGACTTGGGCCGTTCTGATTCTGCTTTATTGCATCGTCGGTTCCGTCATGCCGGTATGGTTGCTGTTGCAACCACGTGGATATCTCGGAGGCTTCATTCTTTATTTCGCCCTTGCGGTCGGCTTTTTTGGAATCATGTTCGGCGGACTTGAAATCAAACAGCCCGCTTACGTGAGTTGGGATGTCGGGGGAATGACGGGACTTTTGTTTCCTTTCATGTTCGTCACGATTGCATGTGGTGCCTGCTCCGGGTTCCACGGCCTGATCTGCACCGGCACGACATCAAAGCAACTTGATAAAGAAACCCACGCAAGACCTATAGGCTACGGGGCGATGCTGGCGGAGGGATTCGTCGCCTTCATCGCCCTCGCAACCATAATGATTCTTGCGACGGAAGACGCGAAGGGACTGGCTCCCGGTGCCATATATGGACAGGGATTCGGAGAGTTCATGGCACCGATGGTCGGCCGTGAAAATGTCCCGCTTGCGATAACGTTCGGTGCAATGGCGTTCTCAACCTTCGTCTTCGACACTTTGGACGTATGTCTGCGGCTCGGGCGCTACATTGTCCAGGAGATAACCGGATTGACAGGTCGTTTGGGCGCATTGATTGGAACGATAGCCACGGCGACGATTCCATCATTCATCGTTCTGTCTTCGGAACCTGGAAGCTGGCTTCAATTCTGGACGTTGTTCGGCGCCTCGAACCAACTTCTCGCCGCACTGACTCTTCTTTCGATATCTGTATGGCTCTATCAGTCTCGTAGGCGCATAGCATTCACCCTGATACCCATGATTTTCGTGTTGGCCGTTACTATCACCGCGCTTGTCAGTCTCTCGTTTTCCAATCTCAGCAGGTCTTCAGGAATGTCGGTCGATTTAATCAACGGCCTTGCGGCACTTGCATTGCTGTTCCTCGCGGTCTACCTGGTGACCACTGCTCTGATCAAGGTCATAAGAGAGAGAAGACAGGCTTTCGACGGGTCTGATGCAACCATCTGACATTTGGGAATCATATGAACGATGACATCCAGATTGCGGAACTGACACCGGGAGAAGAACGGTTCGAGAAGATTAGAAAGCGCCTCGGATTCCTTCTCGCCCCGACGGTCTTTCTCGCCATTTATATCGCCCCACTCGGGCTTCCCCCGAACGCACACAACCTCGCGGCGGTCATCTCCTCTGTCATTGTTCTATGGATATGCGAGTCAATTCCGATGCCGATCACCGCTTTGATGGGAGCGGCCGCGGCGGTGATACTTGGAGTCGCCCCGGCAAAAGATGTCCTCGCCCCTTTCTCCGACCCGCTCATCTTTTTGTTCATCGGAAGTTTCATACTCTCTCGCGCCATATTCCTTAGGAACATAGACAAACGGCTCGCATTCGCCGTGCTTTCTTTGAAATGGGTCGATGCGAGGCCATCCAGGATACTTTTTGCGTTCGGATTGGTGACCGTTTTCATTTCGGGTTGGATGTCCAATACGGCCACGACCGCGATGATGTTGGCAATAGGACTCTCCATAATCGCCTTCTTGCTTCGTCAAGAGGACGAAACCGGTGTCAAGATCAATCGCGCCTATCCCACCGCGTTGATGTTGATGACATCATTCGCAGCTTCCATCGGCGGGATGCTGACCCCGATCGGAACTCCACCGAATCTCATAGGACTCGGTTTCATCAGAACGCTCACGGAAAATGAGATCACATTCTTCGAGTGGATGATGGTCGGTGTGCCGGTCGTGACTGTTCTGTTCGTCTTCCTCTTTCTGTATCTCAACTTTCTTTCCCCTTCCGGAGTCAAGAGAATCGACGGCGCCCATGAGATGATCCAGTCCGAAAAGGCAAAACTCGGCGGTTGGACCCGCGGTCAGAAATCGGTCGTATTTGCATTCGGAACCGCCATCTTCTTCTGGATCTTCTCCGGTATCGTCGCCATTGTCGCAGGTGAGACCAGCATCGAATACAAGACCGTCAACTCCCGCTTCCCTGAAGCTGTAGGTGCCATCATCGGCGCCTCAATGCTCTTCCTTCTTCCAGGGGACAAGGAAGGAGAGAAGGCAATCACGTGGTCTGAAGCGGTCAAGATCGATTGGGGGGTGATCCTCCTTTACGGCGGTGGTTTTGCCTTGGGAGTAATGTCCTTTCAAACCGGGCTCGCTGAGGCGGTCGGCAGAGGAATGACCTCTCTGATTCCCTTGAGTGGTGAGATAGGATTGCTCGTCGTCGGGACCCTGATTGCAATCGTGGTTTCAGAGACCACATCGAACACCGCATCGGCGAACATGGTTGTGCCTGTAGTGATAGCGATTGCGCAGTCCCAAGGCGTCGACCCTCTCATCCCTGCGTTGGGAGCAACCTTCGGTGCGAATCTAGGATTCATGCTGCCTGTCTCCACTCCGTGCAATGCAATCGTCTTCGGTTCAGGACACATTCCTTTGATGAAGATGGTCAAGTACGGATTTCTCCTGGATGTCTTCGGTTTCATCGTCATAGTCTCTGCCTTGACACTGGTTTCGATTGCAATGTGAAAGGCCCCGCCGACGGCGAGGCCTTTCTTTTGAAAATCAAATCGGAAATCAGTCGGTTATATACACTTTGAGCATCTTGATTTCCGAGACGGGCCTGTCTTGAGCCCCCGTGGGAGTCTCTGCAATCGCATCGACGACCTCCTGACCCTCGATCACCTTTCCGAATTTCGTGTAGCTCGGTGGCAGAGGATAGTCCACATGCATTATGAAGAACTGCGACCCGTTGGTGTTGGGACCAGCGTTAGCCATTGCAACGGTTCCCTTCGAGTAGGTTCCCTGATAAAGAGCGGAGCTTCGATCGATCTCATCATCGAATTTTCCACCCCACGCGCTTTCTCCGCCGTACCCCATACCGAGTGGATCGCCACCCTGGATCATGAAGTTCTTGATGACGCGGTGAAAAATCACTCCGTCGTAATAGTTCTTTTCAGCAAGAAGCTTGAAGTTTTCGGTTGTCTTCGGAGAGTCCGATTCCAAGAGTTCGAATTTGATGGTTCCTTTGTTGGTCTCGAGGACAGCTATTTTGTTGCTCATAAATTATTGATGGAAGAATTGTCAGTATCGGCAAAATGAGAGTCTAGATGATTGAATAGGTGAAGTCTAGAAACACCCCTTCAACCCCAACGCACGTCACGTGAGAGCTTCTCCTCGAGCAACTCGGTCAGCGGTTCTATCGCTTCGATGTGAATCGGCCGATCCTGCCAGGCTCGGAACACGAATACAAGCAACATTATCGTTGTCACCAGTTCGAACAGGTCCTTCGCCAATTCGTGATTCACAAATCCCAGAAACGCGCCGACCAACAGAATCAGAAGATGTGCGGCAAGTGCCTGAGCAGAGTGGAAACGCAGCTTTCCTTCGGTTCGTGAAGTTCTCAGAAGCACAACACCGCTGACGACCAATCCCAGATACGGGAGATAAGACAGCGATGTCAGCACCCTTTCTGAGAAGAGGAGTCCGGGTATCTTCCTCGAGGGCAAGTTCCCCTGATCCTGGGGTTTCGGCAAAACAGCGGTTTCACCCGTATTCACGCCTGGAAAATCCGCATCCAATGTCCTTGTCACCTCCTCGGTCGGAAGTGATCTGAACAACGGATGTGTCTCGGGGACTTCTTCAGGCAGGACAGAGGTCTCCTGCTCCTGTGCCACCTTCTCCGGAAACTCGGGATTCAATGGATTTGTGTTCAATCTCTTACTCATTCAAAAGAGCATTAACGAACTCAGGCCTCGACTTGTTCAATCTCCTTTCTCGACCAGTTTCAGGCCGAGCTCGTCCAGTTGCGTCACATCAACTTCGCCCGGTGCATCCATCATCAGATCCTGAGCCGAAGCCGTCTTGGGAAATGCCATCACATCTCGGATATTCTCGGTTCCACATAGAATCATGCACGTTCTCTCGATTCCTGCCGCGAATCCACCGTGGGGCGGTGTGCCGAACTCCAGAGCGTCAAGGAAGAACCCGAAACGTGACCGCGCAACTTCCGGGGACAGCCCGAGGGCTCTGAAATTGAGATCCTGAATCTCCTTTTGATGGATTCTTATTGAACCCCCCGCACATTCGTATCCGTTGATCACTGCATCGTAGGCCTTCGCACGAACCTGGCCGAGGAGATGTTTCTGCGACGGATCGAGAATCGCCGTTTTGAACATCTCGAGATCCTCGTCCATTGGAGAGGTGAACGGATGATGTGCCGCATCGTATCGTCCCGTGTCTTCGTTGTATTCGAACATTGGAAACTCGGTCACCAACAACGGCTTGTATGAAGAGCGGTCGATCATCTGCTCCCGCTTCGCGATATCGATGCGCAGAGCGCCGAGAGACGCGGCGACCACACTCTTCCGTCCCGCAACGACCAGCACCAGATCGTCCTTCTTTGCTCCCAGAGATGAGACTATCTCAGCTATTTTCGCCTCACCCAGAACTTTGGAGAGTGATGCGCTCGTCTCATCCGCGACCTTGATCCACGCGAGAGCGCCTGCCCCATATCGCTTGACGAATTCCTGAAGCTCATCGAGTTGCTTCCGAGAATAGCCCGCCTTTCCTTCGACCACTATGGCCTTTATCTGCCCACCGTTCTCAAGTGTCGATGCAAACGGCGCGAAATCAGTTTCGGTAAGAAGGTTCGAAATGTCGTGGAGTTCCATCCCGAACCTTAAATCGGGCTTGTCTGAGCCGAATCTTTCCATCGCCTCCCGATGGGTCATGCGCGGAAATCGTTCGGGGAGTTCAACATCGATCAGACGGAGGACATTCCTGAACATACCCTCGATCACTTCGTAAACCGCTTCTGCATCCACGAAAGACATCTCGACATCCAGCTGGGTGAATTCGGGCTGTCGGTCCGCTCGTAGATCTTCGTCCCGGAAGCATCGCGCAATCTGATAGTAGCGATCGAGACCGGAAATCATGCAGATCTGCTTCAAGATCTGCGGACTCTGTGGAAGCGCGAAGAATTTTCCCTCATGAATTCTAGAAGGGACGACAAAGTCACGTGCTCCCTCCGGTGTCGACTTCAACAGAATCGGTGTTTCAATCTCGGTGAATCCGAGTCCGTCCATGAACGATCGGATGGTCCTAACCGCCTCCGCTCTCATCCGTATATTGTGTTGGAGCTGAGGTCTTCTAAGGTCGAGATAGCGATATCTGAGCCGAGTGTCCTCGCTCGCGAGATTCTCGACACCGGTCGTCTCCAGCTGGAACGGAATCACCTTTGCTTCGTTGAGAATCAGAATCTGATCGGCATGGATTTCGATTGCTCCGGTTGGCAACTTTTGATTGATCGTCCCATCCGCCCGCTCGGACACCCGTCCGATGACCGCAACCACATACTCGCCCTTCACCGATTTCGCCTTCGCGTGTGCTGTGGGGTTGGTATCTTCATTCACGACGACTTGGGTGAGACCGTCGCGATCTCTGAGGTCGATGAAGGTCAGAACCCCGAAATCACGTTTTTTGGCTACCCATCCCATCAGAACCACCGAATCCCCGATGTTTGTCGCACGCAACTCTCCGCAGGAGTGGGTCCTCTTCAAATCTCCAAGGTGATCAAGCATAAAGTTTTCCTGAGGCTGTCATTCTAGCCCAAAAACAAAAATCGCCTTTCGGTTGGACACAACGAAAGGCGGCACATCGGGTCTGATGCGTCCGCCCGTCAATCGAGGTCATTGTTCAACCGAAAAGCAACCATAAATGCATCCGAAGAATACAAGAGCCCCAAATTCAAAGCAAATCCTGTCTAGAAGTAGAAACGTCCGAAGAAATACAGGATAGGTGCCGTGAAAAGCAGACTGTCGAGGCGATCCAAGAAGCCTCCATGACCCGGAAGGACATTCGCCGCATCCTTCTCACCAGCCCCTCGTTTGAACGCACTTTCCGCGATGTCACCGAAGAATCCAACGACCGTGAAGATGAGTGCGAGCAGCAGCGCATGAAGGATTTGGATTTCAGGAAAGAACGAATAGGAGATCACACCCGCAGTGACCAAACTCATCGACACGCCGCCAAACAACCCTTCCCAGCTTTTTCCAGGGGAGATCGGGGGGACGATCTTGTGTTTCCCGAGACTCTTCCCGACGAAGTAGGCACCCGTGTCAGCCGCCATGACGGTAAGAAAGAAGAATCCGAGCAGCTTGCTAGAAAGGTGAGGCACCTCCGAATCCCTGAATCCCGTCATCGTCGCGACGAGGAAGCCCCCGAGGAATGCGATATAGAAAACCCCGAGCAGAGTGACCCCGGTTCCCATCAGAATCTTCGAGAAATCTGCCTGGAATCGGAATGTCTGAGTGACGAGAAGAACAAGTAGAAATCCCGCCACCACCATGATTAGCAATTCAGGCGCCTCTTTGGGCGCGTCCAACACGAACGTTGCGAATAGCCCGGCGGATCCGAGGTAGGCGATCGAAGCATCGGCCTTCAACTCCAACTTCTTCGTGAGACTGAAGAATTCAAACAGCCCTGCACCTGTGGCGAAGGCGGCTATCAATATGAACAGAGAATCCGAGAACTCCGCCCTATTTGTGAGATACGGTAGCAGTATAGAAAAGCCCAGTATCGGCAATGCGACCAATGCGGTAAGAATTCTCGCTTTCATTGAATAAAGACTCCTATCGTTCAATCGGCTTCCTCGATTCCGCCGAACCGTCTCTTTCTCTTTTGGAAGGCCACGATAGCCTCCAACAACTCCTCCCTTCGGAAATCCGGAAAGAGCGTCTCGGTCACATAGATTTCACTGTAAGCCAGCTGCCACAGGAGAAAATTAGAGATTCGGAATTCACCGCTGGTTCTGATCATCAGATCCACCTCTGGAAGCCCGGCGGTGTAGAGATTGGCTTCTATATCCTTTTCTTCAAGTTCATCTATGGATCGACCATCGGACTGCAGTCGCTTTGCAGCAGCGACTGCCGCATCACGGATTTCGGCACGACCCCCGTAATTCAGAGCAAGACTCAATGTGGTCCCATCGTTCTTCGCGGTCACATCCGTTGCTCTCTGTATCTCTCCGCGAATCACCTCATCCAAGACTTCAAGGCGCCCGATCGCCTGAAACCGCATGTTGTTTTCTTCCAATGTCTTCAGTTCGCTTTTCAGATAGAACTTCAACATCTCCATCAAACCTGAAACTTCATCTTCCGGTCTCTTCCAATTCTCAGTTGAAAACGCGTAAAGAGTGACCGCCTCGATGTTCAGTCGGGCGCAGGTGTCGAGCACCTCTCTCACCGATTTCGCACCTTCGCGGTGTCCGAAAATCCTAGGCTGTCCCTTCGCTTTCGCCCATCGTCCGTTGCCGTCCATGATTAACGCCACGTGTCTTGGCAATCGTGAGTCATCGATGCAAGAGAGAAGCTCGAATTCCTTCGAACCCTCCTTGATTATGTCGATGAATCTTCCGATGTTCATTTCTTTCGATTGATGATGGCGACAACGGCCCCCTTGTTTATCGGCCCGTATACATGGGGATAGATCTCCCCGTTTGTCGATGGTTCTTCGACTAGCGGGGACTCGAGTTTCGACGGATCGATTTCGATGATGGACAGCTCGTTCTCACCCGAGTAATAGCGTGCAATCACACCATCAAGTTGATGCTCGAAGCTGCAATGAATGAAACCTTCAGAATGAAGACTCTCGGCCTCGTAGGAGTCTGCATGGGAGAAGACCCTCAAGCGTTCCGGTGTGAGGATGTGGAAGATGGGTCTAATCATCAGTAAAGGACCTCGACCAATGAGAGACCCAGTGCCGGAGCGGTCGCTCCCGCTGATTTCCGATCTCGCTGTTCCAAGGCCGCTCGGATTGTATCAGAATCGATTTCTCCCCGTCCCACCGCCAGGATCGTCCCGACCATGCTCCTAACCATGTATCGGAGGAAACCCTCTCCGCTGACGGTGAATGCGATCACCCGGCAGTGTCCGCGTTCGTCGAATCTTTCCTCGACAGTGAATGAAAAGATTTCTCTGACCTTGTCCTCCGAATCCGAGTTTACCGACGAGAAAGCTGTGAAGTCGTGAGTGCCAACAAAGCACCCTGCCGCCTCGGACATCCGTTCGATGTCCAGATCGCGCGACTCATGAAGGGCATATCGTGACCAGAACGGCGACATCACCGTCGAGTTTACGACCTGATATCGGTAAGTCTTCCCCTTTGCGGAGAACCGTGCATGGAACTCCTCAGGAACCTGCTCGACACGTATGATTCTTATGTCTCCGTCGAGATTTCCATTAATCGCCGCTTGCAGTTTTTCGTTGGTGAAATCCCGAGACAGATGGACATTGGCAATCTGTGCCTCGGCATGGACACCCGCATCTGTTCTGCCCGATCCATGGACTTGGACGTCCGAACCTTCCAGAAGAGAGAGAACCCTCGTCAACTCCCCTTGGACCGTCCGTTCACCCGCCTGTATCTGCCAACCGTGAAGATCTGTTCCGTCGTATTGGATTGTCAGTTTGAAGTTCATTCGACATGCTGGGAATCAGACCCGGCTTCCCGGCTTGTATGCGGCTTCCCCCGCGGCGCAAAGAGGACAATCCTCCGGTCTGTAACTCTTCACGTCCATTACCGCGAGTGATTCCATTGGAACACCTATCTCCGCTGTTCCATTCGATCGGTCGATGATTGCACCCGCCCCGACAACCGTCGCGCCACCCGAAGTCAGAACCGCCATGCATTCCCGGGTCGATCCGCCAGTCGTGATCACGTCCTCCACCACGAGGATCTTTTCGCCTTCTCGAACACTGAATCCGCGACGCAGAGTCATCTGACCATTCTCCCGCTCAGTCCATATGAATCTGACGTTGAGGGCCTTTGCCACCGCGAACCCGATGACCAACCCGCCGATTGCGGGTGATGCGACCGTGTCTATATGAATGTCCTTGAACTTGTCGGCAAGCAGCCTTCCGAAACGATCGGCATCCTCGGGACGCTGAAGGGCGAGGGCACTCTGAAGATACTTCGAACTGTGAAGTCCGCTGGACAATATGAAATGACCCTTCAAAAGGGCATTTGTGGTCATGAAATGCTCGAAAATCGAATCATTGTTCATAGGTTTGAGCGATTATGGCAAAACATCCGACTCGGGGAAAGCAGGCTTGGAGGAACCCCTCAAAATGGTAAACTTCCCCTTCATGTCCGGATATCGAAATCTGATATGCGACACGGATCAGGTCAATGATGCCGTGGAGTTTCTGAGGTCCAACGGCGGCCTCGCGAACGCGTTGGATGTCGCATCCCATGCGTTGAACATTGCTCACCTCAGCGAAGAAATCGCGATTTCCCTCATAAGATCCTTCATCAGGCATGATTCGCGGATAACCCTCGACGGTAACTCAGTACAGCTCGACGATAAATTCTCCCCGAAGCGAAACCTCAAGGAAAGCACCTATGTCGTCCTCGATCTCGAGACCACTGGAGCTAAGGCGCCTCCGTGCAGGATAACGGAAATCGGCGCTTTCAAGATTGAAAACGGCGAAGTGACCGAGGAGTATCACTCACTGGTGAATCCCCAGACCCCGATACCGGCATTCATCAGTCAACTGACGGGAATAGATGATGGAATGGTGGCCGATGCACCGATGTTTTCAGATCTAGCCGCAGAGTTTCTCCGATTCATCGGCGATTCGGTCGTGGTCGCCCACAACGCGCAGTTCGATCTCCGTTTCATCAATCACGAGATAGGTTTGATGGAACCAGACCACAAACTCGGGAACCCCCATCTCTGTACCGTGCAGATATCCAGAAAACTCGTCGCGGGAGTTGAAAACCATCGCCTCAACACATTGGCCCGACACTTCGACATACCTTTGCTCAATCATCATCGCGCCAAGGATGACGCATTCGCGACTGCCAAGATTTTTGTGAATCTTCTTGATATGCTCTCAGAGAACGGTGTCGAGGATGTCGAATCGGCGATCAGATTGAAGGTCAACGACAAGACCAAAGACTCCGTGATCCAATAATCAAAGCGACAACAGAAATGACAGACCACAACCCACAACCGACCAATCTTCAGAATCTCGATATCCGTTCCACCCCCAGGGAGGAGATGGACCTCTATCCGCTCGATACATTCGAATATGAATATGCCGGCAGGGAGATCTGGATCGATTTCGAGATTCCCGAATTCACCGCCATCTGTCCCTTCTCCGATTTCCCTGATTTTGCTGTGATCAGATTGAAATATGTCCCAAACAACAGATGCATTGAGCTTAAGAGTCTGAAGCTCTACATCAATTCATTCAGGAACATCAAAGTCTTCCATGAGCACGTCGTGAATGTCATCCTGGAGGACTTCGTCAAAGCCTGTGATCCCTTGGCGGTTGAGCTTGAAGGGGATTTCCACGTCCGAGGCAACATCAAGACGATCGTTCGGGCCAGTTACAAGAAGAAGTGATCAGAGCTGTTTCGGAAGCTCGATTGTGAAGGTCGAGCCCTTCCCGAATGATGATGTGACTGTTATCTCCCCCTGATGCAATCTTGCGAGATGCTTGCAGATGGCGAGTCCCAACCCTGTTCCCCCGATATCCCCCGATCGCGCCCGATCGGTCCTATAGAACCTTTCGAATATCCTCGTGAGATGTTCCGATGAGATTCCCTCGCCGGTGTCGGTTACCGTCACGAAGGTCGATTGGTCCGAGTCTGTGGTTGCGACGCGGACATGACCGCCTTTGCGGTTGAACTTGATTCCATTGTCGATGAGGTTAACCAACATCTGTTCCAATCTGACAGGATCGGCGAACACCGTTATTCCCTGTGAAATCTCATTCACAAGAGTGATGTTCTTCTCGGAGAGTTTGGCTTTGAGACTCAGAAAGATGTCTTCGACGAAACTGTGGAGATCGCATTGCCTCGGTTCGAGAAGAATGCGTCCGGATTCGATGGAAGTCAGCTCCTGAATGTCATCGATGAGCCTCTGCATACGCTCTGCATTCCGACGGATGACGCTCAGGAATCGTGCGCCGTTCTCCTGATCATCGATCGCACCGTCTTCTAAGGTCTCGACGAATGCCAGAATCGAAGTCAATGGGGTTCGCAGTTCGTGTGAGACATTCGAGAGGAATTCCTGACGTATCCTTTCGAGTTTCTCTATGCGTGTGAAGTCGTGGAAATAACCGATGGCCGCGGTCATTCCTGAGATGTTGATCGGCGCAATCCGGACAGTGTACTTTCGCGTCTCATTTCCGATCAGTTCAAGGTCGATCTCCGAGGAGAGGCCGGACGAAAGCGCTTTTCTGAAAGCATCGTGAAGTGAGAAGTCACGGATGACCTCGCTCAGACGCCTTCCCTCGAGAGGTGCCCCGTTTCTTCCGAAGGCGTCATAAGCGGATGCGTTCGAGGCGAGTATCCTCGTGTCGTCCCCGACCACGATAGCCGCGTCGAGTAGAGTCTCGAGAAGATCTCCTAAGGTATCTTGTATTGAAGAGTCCCCTTCCATTGATTTCAGGGACCATGCCTTGCTTAGATTCATTGAGATCCCACGTATCTGTAACCGATTCCTACGACGGTTTCAATGCAGCCACCGCAATCACCTAATTTCTGTCGCAATCTTCTGATGTGAACATCTAGCGTTCTGGTGTCTCCGAAGTAACTGTAACCCCAGACATTGTCCAACAACTGTTGCCGTGTCGCGACGCGGCCGGAATTCTTGATCAGATGCACGAGAAGCGCATATTCCTTCCTGGTCAGTTTGACGACGGTGCCTGCGCAACTGACCCGCATGTCCCCGTAATCTATCGACAGTCCTCCGTCCTCGAACATCTCGACAGTGTTTTCGGACACCCGCCTCAGAACCGCCCGGACCCTCGCCACCAGTTCCTTCACGGAGAAGGGCTTTACCATGTAGTCATCTGCACCGATATCGAGACCTGCGATCTTGTCGACCTCGGTCGCCTTGGCCGTGAGCATGATTATGGGGGTCTTCTCGGTGAGCGACTCCTTTCTCAGGCGCCGACATAGTTCCTGACCGCTCATCCCGGGAAGCATCAGATCGAGGATGATGAGCGATGGAGGTTGTTTTTCATTTAGCGCAAGGCGCAATCCCTTTTCACCGGACTCGGCGACGGTCGGGGAGAAGCCTTCACGCTTCAGGTTGTAGACAAGACTTTCTGCGATGTCCGCATCGTCTTCTATGATCAATATTCGCTGCATTCTTCCTCTTTCCGAATCAGGTAAATCGCGGGGGTCTGGGAAATCAGATCGGTCGACTGTAGCAATCTCATCCCAGGTCAAGGCGAATACTATTCACGGGGATTTAACCAGGTGTAAACATTCGGTTAAATTAATGTTAATAAAAGCCAGTCCCCACCCCCTTCATCGATTTTCAAGGCGTAAGAACAATGTTCATGGGAACATCATGGTAAGCGTCCACATCTTGAATGCTTTCAACAATTGGAAAAAGACTGAGCCCCACCTTCCAGCAATCATCCCTGCATTTTGCGAGGAATCGGTCGTAGAGACCTCTACCATATCCCACCCGATGACCCTGCCCGTCGGCACACAGAAGTGGAACGAAGACGAGATCCATCATCGAGGGATCCACGGTGTAGCCACCAATTGGTTCCGGAATCCCCAAGTTGTTGATCTGAAGACTCGAGTCCTCCAAAAAAAGGACCGATTCCAGTTCATCAGACGAATCAATCATTCTCGGGACACATATCTGAATGTTCGGAAACTCGGTGCGCAGACGTGAAATCACAGGGAAGGTGTCGAACTCTCTCTTGTATGCAATCGGAAGAAATATGTGGACACAACGGAAATCGGTGAAATCTATACATTGGAATATTCGGGCCCTGAGGGTTTCGTTCATTCGGAGAAACTCCTCTTCTGAGAGCCGCAATCTCTTTTCCTTGTAGATTTCTCTGAGCTCGGCCTTCTTCATAAGTTGATTGTCCGGTGATCAGCGTTTCTCGATCCAACCACCGCCAACGACTTCATCTTCATTGTAGAAGATGGTCGCCTGTCCTGGCGTGATTGCCTTCTGTGGTTCATCGAATACGATCCGCACATGACTTTCAGGAAGCGCATGAATCGTGGCCATTGCGGGGTCATGTCTGTAGCGAACCTTCACATGCGCCCTGACCGGTTCTGAAGGTTCATCAAAGGCAATCCAGTTGACACCCTTCGCAAAGAATTCGGTCGAATCGAGATCCTCTTTCTCTCCAACTATGATCTGATTCCGAGCCCTCTCGATCTGCACGACATACAACGGCTTCTCATGGGCGATTCCCAACCCTCGCCTTTGCCCGACGGTGTAACGATGTATCCCATCGTGGCTCCCCACTGTCTGACCTGACAGATTCACTATCTCTCCGCTTTCGGGAATCTCGGATGTTCTTCCATCGTGTTCGAGATATCTATCAATGAATCCTGAATAATCTCCGTCCGGAACGAAACATATCTCCTGCGATTCACTCTTCTCGGCGATATGAAGCCCCGAATCCCGTGCCAGATCGCGGACCTCTGATTTGATCATCTCACCTAGAGGGAACATTGCACGTGAGAGTTGGTCTTGGGTCAGTTCCCAAAGAAAGTAGCTCTGATCCTTCCAGATATTCTTTCCACGATAGAGTCTGTATCGATTTGCTCCGGCGTCGTACTCGACTCGCGCATAGTGCCCGGTCGCGACCTTCTCACATCCGAGGCTCTTGGCCATCTTGTCCAGCGAGGCGAACTTCAATCTGGAATTGCAGGCGACACAGGGAATCGGTGTCTCGCCTGAGAGATAGCTCTGAATGAAGGGTTCAACCACGTCCCGTTCGAAATCCTTTTCAAGATTGAGGACGTAGAATGGAATACCTATGGAGCCGGCGACACTCCGGGCATCATAGACATCATCGAGCGAGCAACAACGCGAGGGAAGCGGATCACCGTTCTCATCCAGATTGATGTTCCGTCTCTGGTTCCACAACTGCATCGTGAATCCGACAAGTTCATGCCCCTGTTCCTTCAGCAATGCCGCCGCGGCCGAGGAATCCACGCCACCACTCATCGCAACCGCAACTTTCATGGGTTCAGTATAAACAAATTGTCTGAAAGACAGGGAAGGCGAGGGCTTCAACCTGAAAAGAGATCATGGATAAGCTTGATGGAAATGATGACGGCGGCTCCGTAGAACAACCGCTTTAGCCAGATGTCATCCATTTTCGTGACGATTCGTGCGCCCAGGAAGGCCCCTGTGAACATTGAAACCGCAAGAAGCCCACCAAGACTGAAATCAACTAATCCCCCGTAGATAAAGACGCATGTCGCAATCAATGAGGAAAACAAATTCACAACTTTTGTCGTTGCTATCGCCTGCTTCATCTCGATGGCAAAGAATGAGACGAATACGAAGGTCAGCATCGTTACATAGCCACCGCTGAAGAATCCTCCGTAGACCGCAAGAAGGAATGACAGGCAATAGCCGGCTAATCCCAACCCTCTGAGAGACCCCGATGAAGTTTCAGCACCGGCCGAAGACGGGCTCAACAACACGAAGGCACTGACCGCGATCATCGATATCGCAATGATCGCCTTGATGGTCTCAGGAGAGTCGATCGTACTGATGAGCATCGCCCCCAACGCGGAACCGACAAGAGTCAGTGCGACCAGGGAACTCAGACGCGATTTCTCGACCTGTCCCTCTTTGATGAACGGAATACTCGCCCCGATCGACATGAAGGTGAGACCGAACATGTTGGTTGCAATCGCGACTTTGGGATCCAGGTCGTTCGATAAGAGCAGGAGCGCGGGAACTGCGATCAGCGAGTTGCTACCGGTGACCACCCCGACGGCAGACGTGATGAAAAAGATTCCCGCGATCAATAATTGTTCCTGGAGTTCCATCATCTATATACCGCTGAAAGTATAGCTGAACTCTCCTGACGGATTCCCTGTCAATGAAAAAACGCTGCCGGTTTCCCGGCAGCGTCACATAGTGATTTCTCACTCAATTGGAAGGGGTCACCTTCCTGCAAGTTGTTAGAACCTCAACGTTCCAGTGAAGTGAATGATTCTGACACTGTTCGTCGTGCCCGTGACACGTCCGAACTGAGTCGAGTCAAAGTTCAAAGTTCCGTAGTTGAAGTTCGTCTTGTTCAGCGCATTGATCAACGTGGTCTTCAGTTCAGCGCGAACTCTCTCACCGATGGGAATACCCTTGGTGATCGAGAGATCGACGTTGAAGAATGAAGGACCGTCAATGCCATCCCTCGGGAAATCACCCCATTCTCCGGCGTCCGGAGCAACGAGATAGCCGGGCTTCAGGGTCGCACCGGTGGCGAGACCATTTGATCCGACTGTGATGTTCAGAAGGTCTGGATTGAAGAAGAACACCCCGCTCGGCAGTCTGTAGAGACCGAAGTTCTTCTTGAAGCTCTCGAAAGAGACTCCAGGGGCGAGCTTCGCGAATCCGCCGAACGAGTTGAAGGTGGCTCTTCCCGAACCGACGTAGAACGGCGGTCTGGTCGAGTAGGTCATAATTCCACCAATCGTCCAGTTGCCGATCAACTTATCGGTCAGAGAGTTCGAATCGCCGAGGAACCGCTTGCCTTTTCCGAACGGAAGTTCGTAGACCGAGTTAGCAACAATTCTGTGCTTCTGGTCGTAGCCTGCTCTCTGGCGGTCGATACCCTTGTCTCTCCATGTCCAGTACGACTCGGAACCACTCTGACTGCTCAGTGATCCGGGTGTATCCGTGATGGCCTTGCTGAAGGTATATGCAACCTGGAACTGAAGCCCACCTGAGAATCTTCTGCGGAGTTCAGCCTGAAGGGCGTGATAGTTCGAAGATGACGAACTCTCCGTGAGAAGTGCGCTCGTGGCATTCGGGTTAACAACGAAAAAGTTCTGCGGCAGGAACGTTTCGCGGTTCACCCTGTATGTCGGGCTGGAACGAAGCGTGTTTGCGAAGGAACCCACGTTGTTGAGGTTCAAGTTGCTGATGAAAGTCGAGCTTCCGTAACCGCTGGTGCTGGTCGACGAAAGTCCGGTGAAAAGAGCATCGAGGATCGGCGTCGCCTGGCAGCCTGCGCAGCCCGGTGCGAAGTTCGTTCCCGATCCGCGTGCAATCCAGTTGGCTCTCGCTCTCTGGAATTCGGCGAGGAACCCGTTTTCGAATATGTTGACTTCGTTAACGTTGTTCGCTCTCCAAGCCTTCAGCGCGAGGTTGCCGTTGTATCTGACCTCGATCGCGGTGTCCTTCATGATCTCCCTTTCGAACCCGAAGTTCCACTGTTGGACATAAGGGGTCCTGATGTCGGGATCGATCGCCCAAACACCGTTCGAATTGCTGAACAGGTAGTTTGTACGGTCCGAAATCGGCATTGAAAAGGTGGGAACAGGAATCGAAACACCGGCGGTCGGACCGCTCAGAGTCGTCAAGACACCGGTCGGGACGAGGTTCGTCGAAGCCTGGATGAGACCAGGGTTCGTTGTTCCCGTACCCAACGCGTTGCTGATGTAGGTGAATCCTTCCTTCGTGTAGCTGACCGAGTAACCCATGCGGAAAGAGCTCTTTCCGAGAGGTCCGAACAACGTTCTGAAGAAACCTTCCTGGAAGTCCGGCGAGTACGCGATACCGATGTAAGGCGCAAAGTTGTTCCAGTCATCCTTGAAGAGGGGGATTCCAGTCGTGCCACTGACGAAGTCCAGGACTCCGACAGCGGGAACGCTCGCGTTGATGGGCGCGGTCGGGTTGAAGAAGTTTCCTTTACCCGAGACACCGAACACATCGAAAGCGTTCTTGAGTTGAATGGCAAGACCATTGGGCACAGTCGGAACTCCCATGTAGTCCCAACGCACACCGTAGCTGAGAACCACGTTGTTCTTGACTCTCCACTGATCTTGGACGTACCAGGAGAGATCCCTCTGTCTGAACACACGCTCTCTTGTCGCTCCCAGAACAAATCCCGAGGTCGGCGAGGCGACGTTGTAAGTCGCTGTACCCGAACCAAGAAGACCGACCAGGTTCACATAGACCGATCCCGCATTCGCGAAGACCGTTGCCGAGCTGCCGGGGAAGGAAATGGTCTGGCTGAGACCTGTCGGGTTGGCGGAGTTGGACCCGAGAGTGATGGTGGGGTTGATACCCGCATCGTTGTACGTGTAAGCAAAAACATTCTGGAAGTCGACGCCCATCCTGTAGAGGTGGTTTCCACGCGGAAGCGTGAAGTCGTTCCTGAACTGGTTGACGGTGGTTTCACGACCCTGCGACATGAATGTCTGTTCTGGGTTGGTGATTCCGCTGAACACGATGAACGGAGCAGTCGGATTGGCATCTCTGATGAACCCGACAGGCGACCACTGGCGGCCGTACCTGAAAACGTTCGTTGCCGCTCCAAAGGTCGAAACCAAAGCACCCGTCATGAGCCATCTTTCCGAACCCTGTCCCGCACCGACGCGACCCGGGAAGGGTGCTTCGATGGAGTTGAAGGTGTCGGGCTTGAGCGAGAAGTTCGCCCTGTTGGTGACGAACTCGAATTTGTGAGTTCCGATGGGCGAATCCTTCACGAGCAGATGGTCGTACCTGAAGACGAATTTGTCGTTAACGTCCGCACCGACCACCTGGTACTGGTATCCACCTGTGTTATAGCCATCACCTGCTAGTGCGTTGTTCGGCAGCGGAAGACTGTTGAGAATTCCGAGCGTCAACGCATTCGGTGTCGTGACCGCTCCGACTGAATAGAGGTTGACCGAAGTCAAGGTGCTTCCATTCATATAGCGGAAGATACCGTTTCTTGCTTCCTGTGTGAGCACGGTTCTGTTTCTCGTCACCGCGAAGTTCTCACGGAATCCTTCATACGAGAAGAAGAAGAACGCAGTGTCTCTTCCGTCCCAGATGTCAGGTCTTCCATCTTTGATCCAGGGTCCAAAGACCGGACCGCCGACATCGAAACCGAAGAAGTGCTGACGCTGTCTCGAACGCGGCGTTCCAACAAGGTTGTTGAAGAAGCTGTTCGAGTTGAAAGCATCGTTCCTGTGCAGATAGAAGAGCGAACCTCTGAGTTGGTTGGTTCCACTTCTCGTGACCAGGTTGACCTGACCTGCGCCGCGACCTGCATCAGAACCGGTGGTACCGGTCGTGATCGAGAACTCGGCGGTCGAGTTGAGCGAGGGGGCCGTCAGGGCGAAGAACGACGACGTCTTCACGAAGTTGTCCATCGCGTTGATACCGTCCTGCGTCACGTTGACCGAAGAACCTCTCAGACCCTGAACCGAAGCGTCACGGGTGTTGGTTCCGATAACCGCGATACCAGCCTGCAGCGCTGCAAGGTCGAGCGGGTTACGGGTCGGAAGCGGAAGGTCACGCACCTGTCTCGTGTCGACCACGTTCGTGATCGAGGGCGACGAGGTGTTGACTACATCCTGAGCCGATGTGACCGTGACCTCTTCGTTGGCGAGACCAACTTCGAGGACAAAGGACAGCTGAGTTTCCTTGTTGATTTCGACTGCGACGTCGGTGGCCGTGGCGCGCTTGAAACCGTTGGCTTCAATCGTCACGCGGTAGGTACCGATCGGCATGGCGGCGGCGACGAACAGTCCACGATCATTCGTGGAAACCGTTCTGCTCTGACCGTTCGCGGTGTTCGTCAATGTGACGGTCGCGCCGGCCACAACAGCACCGTTCGGGTCGGAAACCGATCCTGAAGCGGTACCAGTCGTCGCTTGGGCCAGGGCAGGCGAGAAGCTGACGAGCGAAATCATCAGCGCAAATGCCAATCCTGAAAAAACCTTAAGCATTTTGTGTTCCTCCTAATGGAATTAAATTCTTAACAGATGATTGCAAAACTAACTGACTCGCAAATTGCTTCGATATCTCAGGCTTTAGCAAACCAGGCAAGCTGCAACTGTCCTTAAATAATGCAAAAATCATGCCCACGACCAGAGAACACGGACAACCGTCTTATTTACAAACACTTAGAGGCATGGATTTGGAGTTAGGAGTTGGATGTAACATCCAGTTAATCCAAATAATCGTTGGAAGATATCCAAAAAGAGCAAAATCGGGACAAAAGCCCCAAAACAGTGGCCTTTGGGTCATTTCGCGGCGTCGAACAAGTCGGGGCCGATCCCTAGCCCTGTTGCCTGAATCGGATGTTGTAACTCTTGATTTTGGAGTTGAGCGTCGTAGCGTTTAGGCCCAGGAGTTTCGCTGCTTTCGATTGGTGCCCGCCAGTGGCCTCCAACGCCCTGATTATAAGGTCTATCTCGAATCTCTTGACCTCATCGTAGAATGTGATCCCATCACCTATTTCCGTTCCCACAGAGCTTCCGACGCTGTTTTCGATTATCTCTCCGCTGACCGAGGGGTCCGTCACCTCGCTACGGAGGCAGGAGGGAGTTATCTCATCTCCCTGGGCGATCACCACCGCCCGTTCGATGATGTTTTCAAGCTCTCTCACATTGCCGGGATAGTGGTAGGCTTCCAATAGTGAAAGTACCTCTGCCGAGAGACTGTCAGAAACACTCTTATTGTTCTCCTGATTGAACTTGCGGATAAAGAACTGGGCCAGTGCGAGGATGTCCTCTTTTCGTTCTCTGAGAGGCGGAAGTTCAATTGGTACAACAGATAGCCGATAATAGAGATCCTCTCGGAAGTTTCCATGCTTAACAGCCTCCTTGAGGTCCACATTGGTGGCCGCGAGCAGACGCACATCGACTTTCACCGGATTGGTCTCCCCCAGCGGAGTGAACTCCCGCTCCTGAATCACCCTCAACAGCTTCACTTGGATTTCGGGCCTCAGGTCACCGATTTCATCGAGGAAGAGGGTTCCGCCGTCGGCAACTTCGAACAGCCCCTTCTTTGCAGCGACCGCTCCCGTGAAAGCGCCTTTGGAATGACCGAACAACTCTGATTCCAAAAGTTCCGATGGGATGTTCGAGCAATTGACCGCGACAAATGGCATATCTGAACGCGGGCTTGCTTCATGGATGGATTTCGCGACGATCTCCTTTCCTGTTCCAGATTCACCGGTGATAAGGACGGTGGACTTGGCCGGAGCCACCCTTTCAATCATCTGAAAGATGCTCTCCATCTTTTCAGATTTGCCGACCACCCCGTCGCGACTGACCGATTTGGCCATAGCCTTCCTCAGTTCGACACGCTCCTCCGATTGTTTCCTGGCTTTGATTCCCTTGGCCACCAACGCGAGAATCTGATCGTTCTGGAAGGGCTTTCTCACACAACCCGCCGCACCTTTCTCCCATGCCGATATCGCGGTGTCGAAAGTGGCGTAGGCGGTGATCATCAGGACATAGGCATTCGGATCTGAGGCAATGATTTCCTTGAGTGCCATGAGCCCGCCCGTTCCCGGCATCGAAACATCCATCAGGACAACGTCGTAAGGCTTTTGTGAATAGGCCTCGACGGCCTCTTCGCCAGTTTTTGTGATGTCGACCTTGTAGCCCGCGCCAGACAGAATCGTCTCGAGCACGTCGCGCATAATCTCTTCGTCATCACAGATGAGAACTGTTCCCTTCTTGGCCATACGACTAAGGGGATTGTAAACGCTTTGTGGGGCTTTGAGAAAGAACTGTGTACCTCGAGAATGTTTTCGATGAATATCTACGACCGACACCCTCACGCCTATGACAAGCTTCTTTCTCCTTTGGAAAAGGCATTCCTAGGTGAGTGGAGGAAGCAGGTCATCGGCCTGCTACCGTCGGAGGGGCGGATAATCGAGATCGGCGCTGGAACCGGACTCAACTTCAGACATTACGGGAATGTTTCGGATTTGGTGGCCACCGATCTGTCTCGAGAGATGCTGAGATGTGCACACCGTCGTGACGCGCGCGTGAAACTCGTTCAAGCGGATGCCTGCAGACTGCCCTTTGAGAACGACACCTTCTCGTCCGCAGTCGGAACCCTCGTCCTGTGTTCGGTGAGGGAGCCCTCGGAAACATTCTCGGAATTGCGAAGGGTCGTGAAGACAAATGGTCGGATGGTGTTTTTGGAACATGTCCGACCAGAAGGGATTCTTGGTCCGGTCTTCGATGCCCTGAATCTGGCTACAACATTTTTGATCGATGACCATTTCAATCGAAGAACCCCACATCTGCTGGCCGATTTCGGTTTTGAAATCACCCGGGTGAAAAACATGTGGGCAGGAATTGTGAATCTGATAGAGTGTCGGAACAAAAAGTGAATAGTCCGCAAGGCGGATGAATGCTGGTTAAATCTTCTCAATGGGAGCTCAAAAGGTGGCAATGTCAAAAGGTTCGAAAGGGTGTTTGATTGCGGCAGGGATAGGAATCGGCCTATCTCTGATTTTTCTGATTGTTCTTAGTTTGGCTCTGGGATCATCAGGCGGCGCAAATGTCTCCGATAACAGCGTGATGGTGTTGAACATCTCCGGCTCGCATCCGGATTACTACCCCAAAGACCCACTCATCGAGGCTTTCGGCATCCCCGAACCGATCTCCTTTTCCAGCATCATCACTCAGCTTAGAAAAGCGAAGGTCGATGACAGAATCAGGGGGGTGATTTTGGAGATCGAGACGAACGACCTCGGTTGGGCTAGGGCGAGCGAGCTCCGGGAGGCAATCAAGGATTTCAAAACCTCCCGAAAGCCGATTTACTCATACATGGATTCCGGGATGAATCAGGAGTATTTCATCGCAACGGCTACTGACAAGATTTTCATTCCTCCCGCCGGAGATCTCTTCGTCAACGGTCTCGCTGCCAACGCGACCTTCTACAAGGGCTCTCTCGACAAACTCGGGATCGAGGCTGAGGTAATCCAGATCGGCAAGTACAAGAATGCGCCGGACCAATACACGAGAAGGGAGATGTCCTCGGAACAGCGCGAGGTTTTGAATGCGGTTCTGGATCAGTACTACGCCGCTCTCGTCGATGCGATTTCGGAATCGAGAAAGATTGACAAAGCCTCCGTCCAAGCCCTTATCGACAACGCTCCCTATGTGGCGGTCGACGCGAAGTCCAAAGGTCTCATCGATGTCGCCGGACACAAATCGACGCTCGAAGATGAGATGAAGGTTGCGATAGGCCAGGACAAGGGTGAAGACCTCGTCAAGATTTCAGCGAATGAGTATGAAAAGGTTTCACCTGAGAGCCTCAACATCAACAATGGTCAGAACATCGCGATCATCTATGCCTCGGGCACCATTAACATGGGAAGTTCCTCACAGGATCCTTTGATGGGTTCTGTCATGGGATCGGACACCATGGTGAAGGCTATCGAGTCCGCAGCTGATGATGAATCCATCAAAGCCATCGTCCTGAGAATCGATTCACCCGGTGGCAACGCCCTCGCGTCGGATTTGATTTGGCAGGCGGTCGAATACGCAAAGTCGAAGAAGAAACCCGTGATAGTTTCGATGGCCGATGTAGCCGCCTCCGGCGGTTACTACATCGCTGCGAACGCCGATCGGATCCTTGCCGACAGAAACACCGTCACAGGATCAATCGGAGTGTTCCTAGGCAAACCTGTTGTGAAGGGACTCTACGATTGGTTGGGCATCTCGAACGAGTATGTCCTGCGCGGAAAAAATGCAGGAATCTTCCGAGATACGGAGAGATGGACTCCCGAAGAGAGAGCGAAGATGCAGGATATGGCCAATCAGATTTACTTCGGTGCGTTCCTTCCGAAGGTGATGTCCGGGCGTTCCCTCGATAAGGATAAGGCTGACAGTCTGGGTCAGGGAAGGGTCTGGACCGGAGCGCAGGCGAAGGAGAACGGATTGGTCGACGAATTCGGCGGACTGGAGAGGGCATTGGCCGTCGCCAAGGGTTTGGCGAAGATTCCCGCTTCCGAGGAAATCTCGAGAATCGAGTATCCGCGCCGGAAATCATTCTTCGAGGAAATCTTCGGGACTTCGAATCCGGAAGTTTTCCAGAGACAGCAGGCCGGGGTGAAAAGGGAACTGGTCGATGCGATGCCGCAAGACATGCGGAAAGCCTTCGCCACCGCCCGTCATTTCGAGAACATGCGTAATGGAGAAGCCATGTTCGTCATGCCGTTCACAATCGAGGTCAAGTGATCCTCATCCGGCGAACATCTCGAAGACGATTGTTCCGCCGATGACGGCACTCGCGATTCCCGCAACCGTTTGGAGTCCCTTGTTAAGGGGCTCCAAATTTTTTGACGTCAGGTGGAACGGCAGCCCGATCAGGAGACTCATCATCATCATTCCGCCGATCGACCCGATTCCGAACACAGCGATGTAGATCAATCCGAGAGCCTTTGAATCGATCGTCGGAATCACGAGGAGCATAAGTCCCGCGCTGCCCGCGAGTCCGTGGACAAGACCCACAGCGAGCGCCCGTGAACTCACCTTGCGTCGATGTGATTCCTCTTGATGCAGGGACTCTTCTGGAGTACGTCCGTCGGAACCCCTCAACAATCGTCTGATCACATTGAGGCCGAGTGCGATAAGCATCAGCCCGACGAATCCCTCGAGGACTTTCTCGGTCCTCGCGCTGATCTGCAGGTTCAGCATGAGCACGACTATTCCGACAGCGATGAGGGAAAGGGTGTGACCGAATCCCCAGGTGCCGCCCAGAACAGCGAGGCCCCAAGGACTTCTCTCTTCGGTGACCATGGTGCCGATTGCCGCGAGATGATCCGCATCCAAGGCATGCTTCAAGCCGATGACGAAGCCCGTCACCAACACACTGACAGTTCCAATTTCAACCGCTGTTTCCATCTTTTGCCCCACCCCGCCTTGAAAGAATATGTGATTAATCAGAAGGCTCAATTAAAAGTCTTTTAGCTGTGCGAAGCAAAGGCAGATTTGCTATGGTAGATGTTTCTCGAGAGTCGCGCAGAGCATTCTTAGCAGTTTATCGTTGGATTTATGGACCCGAAGAACATAAGAAATTTCTCCATCATCGCCCACATCGACCATGGGAAGTCGACGTTGGCGGACCGCATCCTGCAGCTCACCGGGGCTGTTGCCGAGCGGGAGATGGAGGACCAACTTCTCGATGACATGGATCTCGAACGCGAGCGCGGCATCACCATCAAGGCTCATGCGGTGAGACTCGACTACAAGGCGAAAGACGGTCAGCAGTATGTTCTCAATCTGATAGACACACCTGGACACGTGGACTTCTCATACGAAGTTTCGAGATCTCTATCGGCTTGCGAGGGAGCACTGCTCGTCGTGGACGCATCTCAGGGAGTCGAGGCACAGACTCTTGCCAACACATATCTAGCTTTGGAAAACGATCTCGAACTTGTTCCCGTCCTAAACAAGATAGATCTTCCGTCTGCTGAACCCGATCGGATCAAGGAGCAGGTCGAGAACATCATCGGTCTTGATGCGAGTGAAGCGGTTCTTGCCAGCGCCAAGACAGGTCAGGGGGTCGAAGAGATACTCGAGGCCGTCGTGAAGAAAGTTCCACCCCCGAAAGGCGATCCCACCGCCCCATTCAAAGCCTTGATTTTCGACAGTTGGTACGACTCCTATCGAGGGGTCATCGTTCTGTTCAGGGTCATCGAGGGAACCCTGAAGAAGGGGACCAAGATAAAATTCTTCAACACCGGACGCGAGTATCTGGTCGAGACCTTAGGCGTCAACCGACCGCGTCCGACTCCGATAGATTCACTCTCGGTCGGAGAAGTCGGATTCCTGACCGCGTCAATCAAAACGGTCGCCGATGTCCAGATCGGCGACACGATAACTTCCGCGGCGAATCCGACAAAGGAGCCATTCCCTGGTTTCCAGGAAGTGAAACCGATGGTTTTCGCGGGACTCTATCCCACCGAATCCGCGCAATACGAAGACCTCAGGGATGCGATGGACAAGCTTCGACTCAACGACGCTTCGTTCTTCTATGAACCTGAGAGCTCATCGGCGCTGGGCTTCGGATTCAGATGTGGTTTCCTCGGACTGCTCCACATGGAGATCATCCAGGAACGACTGGAAAGGGAATTCAATCTGGATTTGATCACCACCGCCCCGGGAGTGCGATATCAGGTCACGACGACATCCGGGGAGGTCATGGAGATAGACTCTCCCGCGATGATGCCGGATACCGGGAAGATCGCATCGATCGAAGAACCCTTCATCGAGGCGACGATTCTGACGTCGGACTCGTATCTCGGCGGGATTCTTCCGCTTCTCGACGAGAAGCGTGGGGTTCAAAAGAAATTCGAATATGTCAGTGAGACACGGGTGATGCTCGTGTATGAACTTCCACTCAACGAGATTGTCTTGGATTTCTACGACAGATTGAAAAGCGTTTCGAGGGGATATGCGTCACTCGACTATCACATGATCGGATACAGGGAGGGAGATCTCGTCAAATTGGACATCCTTGTGTCAGGAGAACCGGTCGACGCCCTCTCTTTGATTCTTCATCGATCGAATGCGGCCACGAAAGGACGGGCAGTGGCGGCGAAGATGAAGGAACTCATACCGCGACAACTGTTCGAAGTCCCCATACAAGCCGCCATCGGCAACAAGGTCATCGCTCGCGAGACAGTGAAGTCTATGGGCAAGAACGTCCTCGCAAAGTGTTACGGCGGAGATATATCGAGAAAGAGGAAACTGCTCGAGAAGCAGAAAGAAGGAAAGAAGCGAATGAAGAAGGTTGGTCGCGTCGAGATCCCGCAAGATGCCTTCCTCGCGGTTCTCAAGGTCAGTGAGAATCAATAGACACATCATCGGAATGATTTCTGAAGACCGCGTGCCTGCCACGCGGTTTTTCTTTGGAAGAAAAACGAATTCTTTGGAATTCCAAAGTACTTTTTAACTCACAGAGACCTAAAATCCGCCATCTGATACACCGACCGCCATCGCGGAAAGCCTCATTCGGTGCTCGGGAAAGACCATCGCAAGGAGTGACAGGAATGGAACAGTACAGAGTGGTTCTCTGCGACCGCCAGAAGAGACTCAGCGAGGAATCGACGATGACCGTTGCAGGATATCTGCTTGCGGCACTCGCCGCAGACCCACGCACATTGTCCGAACTCGAAACGGCCGTCGGACGATTCGGACCTGGAACGGACCTCTCTTGGTTCTCAGATGTCCCGATTACCAAACCCCACACCGGAAAGATTCTGCTAATCGACCTTCCTGCTCGATTGATATGTTCGTCACCCGAACTCGGAAGAATGTTTCCAAGAGGTGAGGTGACATGCAGGATCGAGAAGGACATGTCGGATTTCCCTGTCCGATTCTGGATATCCGATGAGTGGAAATTCGTCGAGAGTGAAGAGGAGTTTCAAAAACATCTGCCGATGCGACGGATGGAGGATGAATCGAATATCCAACCGGACTTCCGAAAAATCTTGTATGGACGTGAATTGTCTGAGTTCATCGTTGCACGATTCGATGGAAATGCCACCGAATGTCATGCGTCCTGGCTGACGACCCCTCGCGAAGATCTGTCAGAAAGGTCTCCACGCCAAATACTTCTTCAACACCAGGAGCAGGTCGATTTCGATCTGTATAGCAGGGAGTTGCAGTGGTCGTTCATGGGAGAGTGCCCACCGCTGATCCCGGTGGATTCCGATGCGTATCGCTTCGCGGGATTCGGAACCCACGAATTCGTCATTTATTACGATCTGATAAGGCATCTGCTCGACAATTTCACCGATGACATCGAACAGTTGGAGGAACTCAAGGCGAAATGGCTCGAGTCACCCTCCGCAGACGGTCCCTCGAGGATTCCGGCAGACATGATCGACTCGGAGAGAAGGCGCCTGCCGCTCGAGGCGACGGCTTCCGAGATGATGATCGATGAGGACTGTCCCATCTGTCAGATGATGCTTTCGGAGTTCGATACTCCGACCTTTCTCCATCTTGATTCGGCCCACTTCGAAGATGGATATGTGTTTTCCTCCTACAGGACCGAGGAGGAATGGTTGAAGAATCGCAGGGAGTGGGAGGAGTTCAACAGAAGATTCGAGGAGAGTGAAAGGGTGGCGCGAGATATCTGATGTGAGACCGAGCTGTAGGATGAGTGCGCTGAAACAGATCAATTCAATTTCAGCTGTATGTTTCTGAGCGCCACTTCCGCTGATTTGTAGTTCGGCATCTCCTGAAGTGCAAGACCGTAGTGCTTCGCGGCCGACAGCAGGTCACCCCGTTTCTCATATACGTGTCCCAGATTGAAGTGTGGGTATGCACGCGCCTCGTATCTCGGTGCCTGAATCGCCATCCTGAACCAGCGCACGCAGTCGTAGAGATTTCCTTTCGCGATGAGATAGCTCCCGATATCGTTGTAAGGATTTCCGAATGTCGCATCAATGGAAATAGCAGCGAGACATTCTGCGATCGCCAGATCATAGTCGCCTTGGAAGCTGTAGGTCCACCCAAGAAAAGTGTACGCCTCCGCGGTCGGATGTGTCTCGATCGATTCCTTGTAGAGTCGAATCGCCCCGGTGAAATCGCCTGCCATCTGTGCCGCATAGGCCTCATGGAAGAGGTTTACGGCCTTCTGTCTCATCTCGCCGTCGGTCGTTTCTCGGAAAAACATCGTTGTCTTGAATCTGCGAGGTCAATCAACCCTGACGATGCGACTCTCCACTCGCGGAGAAATCGTCGAGTTCGGTGAGTTTCGGATGGCATCCTCGAAGACAGCCGAATCTTTCGGAGCCTCCGATGCGGGCACAAGGACCTTCAGTCTCTGCAACATCGAATAGCCGTCTCCGCCCCTTGAAACCAGAAAATCAGATGTGGCCATGGTATAGATTCGATCCGCTTCGTAGGGCTTCCCGGCCACGAGCAATTCAGTTACACGCCCGCCGACAGGTTGCCTCGTGTCGTATCTGAAACTTATTCCGGAAACCTGAGGGAATCTTCCCGGTTCCACATCCTCCCCGACCCCGCTGCGTGCCACCCCGTGCTCGATCACTTCCTTGAGCGTCTTACCCGAGATCTCCACCTTCACGATGGCATTGTTGAATGGCAACATCGACAACACATCACGCTTGGTGAGAGGCCCGGGATTGTATGCGAGATCAGCGCGGATGGAGCCGCCGTTGACGAATCCTATATCCGCCCCGACCGATTTGCGATACGAGTCCGCGATGAAATTCGCAATCTCTGTTTCCTTCGTCCTTACGGATTTGGAAAAGGAATCGAGCGGTACGCTTGTGGTGCCGATTCGTTCCTCGAGTGTTTCGAGAAGAGCCTGGTATTTCTCGAACACCGGTGCGAAGGCCGGGTCATTTGGAATCGAATCATTGATAGGAATGATTTCCCAATCAATGCTTTGGAACGCTCCGCTCGCCTCATCAAAAATCATCTCGAAACGTCCGATTTCCCTTGCGTCTGCGGTCATTTTGAAAATCGGGGTTCCACTCGCACTCGATTGAAGAAGGGTATGTTCATGCCCTCCGAGAATAAGGTCGAATCTCGCACATCCCGCGAGTTTCTTGTCCTGGGTCATCGTGAGGTGTGTCAGTCCGATGACCGCAGTCGCGCCCTTGGCGCGCATTTCGGGCACCAACTTTTTGGCCGTCTCACAGAAATCAGCGATCACAATCGATTCGTCCATGGACGAGGTTTCTTTTGTCTCGGGAAGCAGAAACCCGATTATGCCGACCTTGGCCTTCCCGAATTCCCTGATCACATAAGAAGGAGTGTCACCGAAGAGGCGCCCGGTTTTCGAATCGATCACATTTGCGCCAAGCCAAGTGAACCGTGATTCCTTCATCCGCTGAAGCAGCTCCGAGGTCCTGATATCGAATTCGTGGTTTCCCAACACCGAGTAGTCGAGACCGACCACATTCCATGCATCGATCATCTGGGCTCCCCGATAGGTCCGGGTCTCGACGGACGGCGAAAGAGTGTCCCCCCCGAGAGTGAAGATCACATTCGGGTTGTCTGCCAGCACCCTTTTCCTCACCGCCATCACCCTTGCAAGACCTCCGCGTTTCCCCCCCTCTACGGGAGTGAATTGGTAGGTGTCGTTGGCATGAAGGATCGTCACCCGAGTCGTCTGGGCGAACGACGGTATGAAGAGCAGAAAACCGACGAGAGGCGTGATAAGAAATTTCATTGCAGATCTCCGAATATTGGAAAGGGCCATCCCGTATCCGATGAAGACCCGATGGAAAGAAGATTAAATCACCCTAGGTGATGAAGGAAACATCGGTCGCTATCTTCCTAGCAACTTCTTTGCCCTTTTCACGACGTTCGTCACTGAATAGCCGAATGCTTTGAAGACGTCTTCGGCAGGAGCGCTGATTCCGAATTGGTCCACCGACAGGACATCTCCGCCCGGTCCGACGTATCGGTCCCATCCCTGCCTGACTCCTGCTTCGATGGCGAATCTAGCCGTCACCGTCGAAGGGAGGACGGACTCTTTGTACTTGGAGCTCTGTGCCTCAAAAAATTCCTGGCAAGGCATTGAAACGACACGAGTTGCGATACCCTCACGCAGCAGCGCCTCACGAGCATCAAGAGCCAATTCCACCTCGGAACCTGTCGCAATAAGAATGAGTTGAGGTTTGACCGTCTTCCCGGATTTATTCATCGAATCGGCCAGGACGTATGCGCCTTTATGGAGATTCTTCGCATCCGCGAATCTCTTCCTGTCGATGACTGCCACCTTCTGACGTGAGAGGGCGAATGCGGTGGGTCCATCGGTCCGTTTCAATGCAGCACGCCAGGCCTCGCGCACCTCGTGAGCATCAGCGGGGCGAATGACGGCAAGATTGGGAATCGCCCGCATAGCGGCGATGTGTTCTACGGACTGATGCGTCGGACCGTCTTCTCCCAGACCGATCGAATCGTGTGTGAAGACGAAGATGACCCTGACATGAGACAAGGCGGCGAGACGAATCGCAGGTCGCATGTAATCGGAGAAAGTCTGGAAGGTTCCTGCGAACGGAATGAGGCCACCGTACAGCGCCATGCCATTCATCAACGACCCCATCGCGTGCTCGCGGATTCCGTAGTGGATGTTGCGTGCTGAAAAATTTCCTGCCTGGATGTCGGGTGATGATTTGATGCCTGTGTTGTTCGAGGGAGTGAGATCCGCGGACCCCCCGATTAATTGCGGCAGAATCGGAGCAATCGCATTGATGACATCACCCGAGTATGCACGCGTCGCTTTCGCCTCGACCCCATCGAATGACGGAAGATGTCTTTCCCAATCAGACGGCATTCTGTCCGACACGATCGACTCGAATTCGGATGCGAGATCAGGGTGTGCTTTTCCATATCTCCTGAAGAGGTCGGTCCACGCCTTTTCATTCTTAGCCCCTGTTTTCAGGGCCTCTCGGAACTTGACCAAGACCTCCCTCGGCACGAAGAATTCCTGGTTCTCGTCCCAACCGAGATTCCTTTTCGTTTCCTTGACGGCATCCGCACCTGGCGCATCGGAGTGGGCCTTGTTTGTACCCTGACGCGGCATCCCGAATCCGATGACAGTTTTGATTCTAATCAGTTTCGGTTTTCCTTTGCTCTTCCGCGCGACCGCGATTGCGTTTTCAAGAGCCTTGATGTCGTTGCCATCTTCGACGACCGACACTTCCCAACCACATGACTCGAATCTCTTCGTCACATCCTCAGTGAACGTCAGATCGGTCGAACCATCGATTGTGATCTTGTTGTCATCGTAGAGGTAGATGAGATTGTCGAGTTTGAGATGACCTGCGAGCGACGCGGCCTCATAACTCACACCCTCCATGAGATCGCCATCTGAAACAATCGCGTAGATGAAGTTGTCCACGATCGGGAAACCTTTCTTGTTGTACCTTGCCGCGAGATGCGCCTGCGCGATTCCCATTCCGACGCCGTTCGCAAATCCCTGACCGAGTGGACCCGTGGTGATTTCCACACCATCCGTCATTATGTTTTCCGGATGCCCGGGCGTCTTCGATCCGAGTTGGCGGAAATTCTTAATCTCTTCGAGGCTCAATGCGTATCCCGTCAGATGCAGGAGGCTGTAGATGAGCATCGACCCGTGTCCGGCCGAGAGCAGAAACCTGTCTCGGTTGAACCATTTCGGATTCTTGGGGTTGTGTTTCAGGAATTTCGTCCAAAGAACGTACGCCGTGGGCGCCATGCCCAAGGGCAGACCAGGGTGACCTGAATTCGCTTTTTGAATCGCATCGAGTGAAAGCGTTCTGATCGTGTTGATGCAGAGTTGGTCTATGTTCTGTTTTGGCATTTGGATTCGTAACTCGGTTCTGTTAACACCTGAAAGAGCTAAATGTTGAAATACAGTGGCTTGCAACAATTCATCGCCTTTGTTGCAAGCCTTGTAAGCTATCGAAAAGTCTTCTTGAACCACCACCTCAGACCCACAAAGAGGAATCGGTAGTCCCTCAAGAACTCCGGTGGTTTCCCCTCGAAATAGTGACCTATGAATTGAAGGATCCACCCGAGTGAAAACAATCCGAGAAGAAGTTTCCAAAGACCCTCGAAAACCAAGGCCAAAGGTAGCACGGCAATCGACACCGCAATCAGCGGAATGCCGATTTTATGGGTTATCTGATTGATTTTGTCCTGGTGTGACTCGGAGTATTCCTCGATCCACTCGTCCCAGGATTTGCCGCCCATCATCTTGTGTAGAGACGAATTTTTAAGATTTCGGAGATTCTACCTTGTGATGCCTTTTCTCTCCAAAGATACCCGCTTGAAACCTCCATAAATCCGATGTTTTCCGAAAGATTTAACCCTTTTTCGATCCAAATCCGAAAACTTGGATACATGACCCGTGAATCGGAATCCTCAGTTGGAGTGTAAGTCGTTGAGAATGAGTTAGATACCTGCAAAAAGGCCCGTCGCGGCGAGTGGTACGCAAACTGCATATATAAATAGGTGTTACAGGGCTTTAGTTCCACAAGAAAGATTCTTTTCTGACTAAAATCGTAACCAAACCAAATAACCAAACTTAGACGGGAGGAAGTATGTTTAACAAAAACATCACGGAAAAGCTTCTCAAGAGAACCGCTATGATGGCTCTCTTCACGATTGCTTTTTCGCTTTCAGTTTTTGCCCAATCCGGTACGTCTTCGGTTGTCGGTACGGTCGTTGACCCCCAGAACAACCCGGTCCCCGGAGCGACAGTGACGCTGATCAGTCAGCAGAACGCTCGTCGCAACGCCACCTCCAGCGCGGAAGGAACGTTCTCGTTCCCCGGTATCGCTCCTGGTACCTATCGCGTTGAGGTTGAGCTTCAGGGCTTCAAAAAATCATCAGTCGAGGGCGTGACTGCCGCGGTCGACAAACCGACTGCAATCACGATTGCTCTTTCGATCGGAGGAGTCGACGAAGTGGTGACGGTCGATGCGAGCAGCATCGAGAACATCGTCAACACGACCGACGCCAGCTTGGGTAACAACTTCCAAGCTCAGCAGATCACCGCGCTTCCGCTCAGCGGTCGCAACGTCGGTGCATTGCTCAGTCTTCAGGCAGCAGTTACACCCGACGGTTCGGTTTCCGGAAGCCGAAGTGACCAATCCAACATCACGCTCGACGGTGTCGACGTGAACGAGCAGGTCAACGGCACGGCGTTCTCGCCGGTTCTTCGCGTGACCCCGGACTCCGTTGAGGAATTCCGAGTCACGACTCAGAACGCGGATGCTTCGAAGGGTCGTTCATCTGGTGCCCAGGTTTCGCTCATCACGAAATCGGGAGACAACCAGTTCAGGGGAGCTCTCTACGAGTACTACCGTGGACCTGGAACCACTGCCAACAACTTCTTCAACAACCTTGCGGGCGTTGACAGACCCGGTCTGATCAGACACCTGTTTGGTGGGCGCATCGGCGGACCCGTCATCAAGGACAAACTCTTCTTCTTCTACAACTATGAAGGAATGAGAGAGTCGAAATCCTCGAGCGTCAACCGCGTTGTTCCCCTTGCCAGCCTTGGTCAGGGACAGCTGAAGTTCAGAAACTCCTCGGGAACGTTGATTACGCTTTCGACCGCACAGATCAACGCGCTCGTCGGTCCTGCGGCGGTATCGCTGAACCCAGGTTGCGACCCTGTTGTCAACCCGTCGCTTTGCGCTCAGGTTGTGGACGTCAATCCCGCGGTCGTCGCGCTGTTCGCTCAGGCCGCAGCCGCCTATCCCTCCAACAACACGTTGGTCGGTGATGGCATGAACACAGGTGGTTTCCAGTTCAACGCTCCGGCTCCGGTCAAGTTGAACACGCACACCGCCAAGATCGACTTCAACCTTAACGACTCACACTCGTTCTCGATTCGTGGAAACTATCAGCAGGATCTTTTCGCTGCTGCTCCGAGATTCCCGAACACTCCGGGACCGAACACGTGGTCACACCCGCTCGGTTTTTCAGCGAAACACAGCTGGAGAATCAGCAACGACCTGATCAACAACTTCACCTTCGGACTGACCCGCAACGCGTTCAGCAACCAGGGTGACTCTGATCAGAACCAGATTTCGTTCGGTAACATCTACCCGATCTTCACGCCGTTCAGCTATTCGAGAACGTTTGCGAGAACGACCCCGGTTTACAACTTCACCGACGACGTCTCCTACATCCGCGGAAACCATACCTTCCAGTTCGGGATGAACTTCCGTATCATCAGAAACAGAACCAACAACTTCTCGAGGGCGTATGACAACGCGTTCACGAACGAGACCTTCTACGCGACAAGCGGAAACGGTCTTCCGACGGTTCCTGTCACATCCGCCGGATACACCATCACGACATCAGATCGCGATGCGGTCCGTGGAGGATTGTCGGCTCTGTGGGGAAGGTTCTCGCAATATGCGACGAACTATAACTTCAAGTTGGATGGAACTCCCCAAGCAGATGGAACCGGAGTGCTCCGTGAATATCGTGCCGAAGAGTATGACTTCTATGTTCAGGACGTCTGGAAACTCAGACCGAACCTGACTGTCACACTCGGTCTCCGTTACGGTCTCAGCATGCCGATCTATGAGGCGAACGGTTTTGAAACCAAGCCTGATATCCCGCTTGCCGAGTACCTGAGAAGGAGAATCGCGGCCGCGGAACTCGGACAGAACTACTCGGCGCCTCTCAGCGTCGTGCTGTCCGGAAAAGCAAACGGAAAAGACACGCTCTATCCGACCGATATCAACAACTTCCAGCCCAGAGTCGCGGTGGCTTGGTCACCGAAATTCCAGGATGGATGGCTCGCTTCGTTCTTCGGTAGAAACGAGGAATCGGTTATCCGTGGCGGATTCGCGATGACGAATGACTACTTCGGTCAGTCACTCGCGCTCGGATTCGACGGAAACAACGTTCTTGGTTTCTCCGCGCAGAGCCAGATCAACTTCAACACGTTCTCGATCTACCAGAGCGGTTGTGCCACCGGTGTGAACTGCACGCCCGGACCTCTCTTCACCGGCCTCGGTATGGCCATCAAGGGACTTCCAGGATTGACGGTTCCCACTGCGGCGACATTCCCGCAGACCCTTTCCTCGAACGGTTCGAGAAGAATTCAGGGTAGTTTGGACACCGAGCTCGTCTCGCCCGTCAACTACGCCTGGAACCTTTCTTACGGTCGTTCGCTTCCTGGAAAGATGTACATCGATGTCTCGTATCAGGCCAGAATCGGTCGCAAACTCTTCGCGAGTCGCGACATCATGGCTCCGAACAACGTGAAGGATCCGGTTTCCGGTCAGACCTGGTATCAGGCCGCTGGAATCTTGGAAGTTGCGAGAAGGACTGGAGCAACCACAGCGAGCGTTGCCAACCAGCCCTGGTTCGAGAACATGTACCCTGCGGGTTCGATTGGAAGTTTCTATTTTGGAGACTCAACCCTTTCGAACACCCGTGCGGCGTACATGGTGATGTCCATGTACTACGGCATCGACTGGACGTATCTGCAGGATGACCTTGATGGATACGCCGTCGGAGGTAAACAGTACTTCTATCAGAGACAGTACGGAGCCCTCGCCGCATTCGGTACCATCGGCAACTCTGATTATCACGGCATGTCCGTGACACTCAGACAGCGCTATAGCGGTCTCACCTGGGACCTCAACTATACGTGGTCCAAGTCGATCGACGATGCATCGGGTCTTCAAAACGCATCGAACTTCGGTGGCAGCTCCTTCATCCTCAACGCACTCAGGCAAGAGGATTTCCGAGCGAACTCCGACTTCGACCTTACTCACATCGTGAACGCCAACGCGATCTGGGATCTTCCGATCGGAAAGGGTAAGACCTTCTTCGGTTCGATGAACCCTGTCGCCGATGCGATTTTCGGTGGATGGCAGCTCAGTGGCGTGTTCCGCTTCAACACCGGTTATCCGTACTCCCTCTCCGGAGTGGGTGGATGGCCTACGAACTGGAACCGTTACAGCTATGTGGTCAGATTCGTTGATGATTTCAAGACCTCCCCGACGAAAGCGGGAAGGCCGAACAACTTCAGCAACGTGACGGCCGCATACCAGAGTTTCCGCAGCCCTGGCCCTGGTGAATCGGGAGACAGAAACCAACTCCGTTTCCCCTATTTCATCAACTTGGACATGGGACTGCAGAAAACTTTCAGCGCTCCGTGGGCGGAAGGTCACAAGATCAACATCCGCGCAGAGGCGTTCAACGTAACAAACACCGCGAGAATGACCGGATTCAACAACTCCACTTTGGGGCAGGATCCGCAGTTCGGAACTCCTCCGCCAAACTGGGGTAACTTTACCGGTACCCAGGGTGGAGCGAGGGTGATGCAGTTCGCCATCCGCTACGATTTCTAATCGTGGGATGGTGATCCAAAAGGAAAGCGGGGCGAGAAATCGCCCCGCTTTTTTTGTCTGTCATGTCGATCAGGGTTTGGGTGAATTGGCGTCGATATAGGTCTGCAACTCGGATCGTCGGTCGTAGTTCGGAACTTTTACAAGGAAGGCACGGTACTCAGCGGCTGCACGATCCCGAAGACCGGCCGCGTTATACAGGGTCCCGAGCCTTAGGTGGAGGTCCGCTTTTTCAATGGGAGCAAGCTCGATCGCCTTGTTAAGAAATCCGACAGCGAGCGACCCCTTTCTTATCGCCAGATGATTCTCACCGAGGTAGTGATATGCATCCGCAGATTTAGGATCGATCTTCAACGCCCTGTTCAACGTCTCGATAGATGCATCGAATTGCTTTTGGCTGAACTGAAGCTTGCCGAGATTCACAAGTGCGTATGGAACATCGGGACGTTCGTTGAATGATGCCCGATACGCCTCTTCCGCAGCGGCGGGGTTCTTTTCAAACAGTAGATTGCCGAGCTCGTTGAGCGCGATGTAGTCCTTTGGATCATCTTTTGTGAGTTTGGTGAAGGAAGAGATTGCCTGATCCTGTTTGCCCGCATTCTTCTGATTCATCGCCTTGGTGAAGAGGTCCTCGTTTCTCTTTGTTCTTATGTACGAGGCACTTGCATCCACTATTCCCAGCTTCTCAAGCTTCTCGTTCACCTGAGTCCAAGTCAGCGAGATGTCCTGCCGAATCATCTGCAGCCCTGCGGAATTGAGGGGATATCTTGCGAACTCCCTCCCTCCGATCTCCAGCACCAGAGTCATCAATCCGGTTGGAACCGCCTCGATACGGAATGAGTTCCTGTTCTTTATCTTTTGCCTGCCGAACACGAACGCGAGATTCGTCTGTGAGACGACATATACGATCATTTCCGGATTCGGGTCCATCTCGCCTTCACCGCTTATGATGACGGACCCCGAGATGTCGACACCGATCTGCGGGGTCAGCGTCGCTCTTCCGGAAATCGGGACAGGAAGCCCGCTCGCCGCTCTGACCTCGTCGTTTGTCTGGGCTTTTATGATGCCCGCCGAAAGTAGAATTGTGATTGCAATCAGCGCGATGACTTTCATAGAACTCCTTTCCTTGAACAAGTGTGCTTTGACAGCTCTCTTTTATCACCAAATATGGTTTTAGGACACAGACTTCTGCCCAATCACCCGCCTTTTCCGTCTATAGATTTGAAACGACTTGATTTAGAAGGTTTCCCCTGTGCAATATGGAATCATCGTGATTCCCGAGAAAAACACTTTTCCGAATCTTCGCTTCGACAATTCATACAGTCGTCTACCAAGCGGATTCCATCGGCGCACCGAGCCGACCCCGTTGCCTGAACCCTATCTTGTGGCTTACAGCCGCGCGACTGCGGAGCTTCTAGGAATCGCGGATTCTGAATTCCTCAAAGATGAAACTGTAGAGTATCTGACAGGCAATCGTGCGTTGAACGGAAGCACCCCCCTCTCCGCCATCTATGCGGGTCATCAGTTCGGGGTCTGGGTTCCACAACTTGGTGATGGAAGGGCCATCCTTCTGGGAGAGGTCTCCGTCAATGGTGGGAAGCGGTACGACCTCCAACTCAAAGGTGCGGGCATCACACCGTTTTCAAGGATGGGAGACGGCAGGGCGGTGCTACGGTCCACGATCCGAGAGTTTCTCTGCAGTGAGGCCATGCATGCCCTCGGAATTCCGACCACCCGCGCCTTGGCGATAACGGGGAGTAAAGCCCCGGTTTATCGGGAAAAGGTGGAAACATCGGCCGTGCTTTCACGCGTGGCGGAATCACACGTTCGCTTCGGAACCTTCGAGCTCTTCGCTTCCCGAAATCAGACCGACGAGGTGAAGATTCTTGCGGACTACATCATTGATGACCACTTCGAACCGCTGAAGCATGAGGAGGAAAAGTACCTACTCTTTTTCCAAGAGGTCATCTCAAGGACGGCAAAACTTCTTGCGAGATGGCAGGCGGTGGGCTGGTCGCACGGTGTGATGAACACTGACAACATGTCGATCATCGGACTCACGCTTGATTACGGTCCGTTTGGATTTCTTGATGAGTTCGATCCGGCATTCATCTGCAACCATTCCGATCACTCTGGACGTTACGCCTATCACCAACAACCCGCCATCGGACTTTGGAATCTCTCGTGTCTCGGTCAGGCGTTGCTCTCTCTCATCGACCGAGAGAAGGTCATCGCGGCATTGGACGCATATGAAGGCGTTTTCGTTGCGGAATACTTCAGGCTGATGAGAGAGAAGATCGGACTGTACCAACAGTTCGACGAAGACACCGAACTCGTTTCCGATCTGCTCCTGATGATGCAGCAGAGCGCGGCCGACTACACGCTGTTTTTCCGTAGACTCTCTGATTTCGAGTTTTCATCGGGGGCGGGGAATTGGGACATCAAGGGAATGCTCATCGATCCCGCGGGCTTTGATGAATGGTCCAAGAGATATCGTGAAAGAACCGCCTGCGAGCCACTTCCCGAGAGGAACGAAAAGATGCGTTCGGTGAATCCGAAGTATGTACTTCGAAACCACATAGCCCAGCGCGCCATAGAGATGGCCGAAAATGATGATTTTTCCGAAATCGACAGACTCTTGAAAATCCTATCGGATCCCTTCTCCGACCAAACAGTCGATGAGTTCTATGAAACCCCCCCGAAGCCTGGAAGTCCGAAGCTTGTGGTCAGTTGTTCGTCGTGAACTCAACTAGGCACAGGGCTACTACTAATTGGTATCGCTACACCATGCGCGCCACGCCTCATAGAGCATGACCATCGCGAAAGTGTCGAGCTCGCAGTACTTGAGAAGCGCCGCCTCGATTTCTGCACGCTCATAGTCCGACATCTCCTCGAATTGGAGCCGTGCATATGCGGTAAGTGCCGCTCCACCATCAGCGAGCTGGTCTCCCTCGCTGAGAAGATCCAGTTGCTCGGTATCGACATCCTGAAAAAGTTTGGGAAGAAGTTGATACGGATCGACGATCTTTCCATCTCGTTCGACAACCCAGGTGAAATCGCGAAAGTTCAGACTAGGCAAATCTGCAGATCCATAGATCGGCAAAGAATATTTTTCTTTCAGGAAGTCCGACCTGCCCATCGTCGCGGGAAGAACCTTTTTGATGGAGTTGGAGCCTTTGGTTCGTGGGTCGTAATGGAATCTTTTCACGAGTTCCAACATATCGACCATGGCGCGTGGCCCGTGCCATTGTTCCGGTGCATTCGCTGTGGCGACCGTGACATTCGCGATGAATACGCAGAGTGAATCTCTATCGGAAGGTGGATTCGGATCTTCCATCAACTGCTTGTACAGGTGATTCAGATACGAATTCTCATGGGCCGCGTATCTGAATATGGTGCCGTTGTTCGTTTCCAAGGCGGTCTTCAACGCGCGTAGGAAGTCGTAGTTGGGAAATTCTCCCGGGACTGCTTTCAGAAACTGTGATTTGTGTTCGACATGACCGTTTTCATGGACGAGATGATGTGAGAATTGAAACGCAAGGTGTTCATATGGACGGTGTCCCTTGTTGAAGGGAACCGCTACCGCTGTTGTTTCGAAATCTATGAAATTCAGCGGAAAGTTCCACGATGACATAACCGACCGCAATCCTTCGCTATCCACGAACACCGAATCGTCTCTGTCCACCTGTTTCCTGATTTGCATCCATTGTCGTTCCGACCTTGAAATTCCCGGCATGGCATCGCCCTGCACCGGGATGTCTTCTGCGGCTAGGCCGCTCATCAGGACCCGCCCCTCGGCTATCAGAGAATCCTTTCGGCGGAAATCCCAGATTGGAAGAATGGTGTCATCCGGTAGTTGATCCGACCGAAGTGAAAATGTTTCACGCCAGCATTCCTCAAAGCCACTTCTCAATCCACGCCCCGATTCCTCCTCGGTGGTCCGAAACTGGCATGTTCCGCATGTCTTGGATGGCTGGGGCGGAATCTTCTCGTCGAGTTCGTATCGTGTCGCAAATTCGCGAACGGTCTCCTCGAAGACATCAGGACCACCGAACTCATCGTAGGCGAGCCCGCAAAGGGCATCCACGGCAAGCGGGGTGATGATGTGAGGATGCAGGTCGACTTCCGTTATACCTGGCGAGGCGACCGCACGGGTCCTTCCATCTGCGTCCTTCTTGATCCGGAATTTCTGATTCAGACCATCGGTCGAGCAGCGCACATCCTTGTCGGCCATCATCAGATAGCTCTTTACAATCGAATCAGGGAATGCCCGACGAACCACATAGGTCTGGAACGCTATGTCGAGCACATAGGACCTTCCACTAGCGTTCAGTCGGTTTCCAGCCGCGTTCAGGAACGGGCCGAGTCCTTCGGAACCTCTATAGGACTTTGCCTTCACTTCGAAGAGCTCGATGACATTCCCGGTCTTCCTCAGAATGTCCACGCGGATGAAGAGGTTCTCAAAGAGGATTGCAGCCTCGAATATCGTGACGTTCTCCTGCACCAACAGATTGTTCGTCTTCTGAAGAGCGGTTTCATAGTCCAATTCCTCGATGTCGTGTCCTTCAGGGAAATACTGTTTCGCCAACTCACCGACTTGGAACCCGCCCTTCGCCAATTCACGGAGGAACGGGTCGTCGAGGCTCTGATCGGAGTATATGTCCCGTTTGCCTGTGTAGAAGAGTTTGGTCGGACACTCGGTTGCTAGCTTGAAACGTGATTTGGTGAGGTATCTGGGCTTTGTCATCTGTTTACTCCGTGAGGTCGAGTCTTCCCGATCTTTCCGTCCTATTCATCTGATTCATCGTCGACGACCTCGGTGTCTTCGAACTCGGACAGTTCACCATCGATTCCCAGCACCGATGAGGAATCATCTTCCGGTAGCTGTTCGACGTTCTTGAGTGTTTTTTGAATGGCTCGGGTTCGCGTCGCGGTCTGTCCCAAGGTTTTCTCAACCGTCTTGAGTTGTTTGCCCATCTTGTCGAGAACCTCGCCGAATTTTCCGAACTCTGTCTTGACCGCACCGAGAACGCGCCAGACTTCGGACGCACGTTTCTCAAATGCGAGAGCTTGAAAACCCATTCTTAGACTATTCAGAATTGCAGCGATTGTTGTCGGTCCGGCGACCACGACTCTGAATTCCTGCTGGATGCTTTCCACGAGACCGGGAACCCTCAGCGCCTCCGAATATAGTCCCTCAGTCCCGAGGAACATGATTGCGAAATCAGTCGTGTTGGGTGGGTCGATATACTTGCTGCTTATGTCCTTGGCCGCGACCTTGATCGCGCGTACCAGCGCATCCTCGGCTTTCTTGACCTCTTCGATGTCACCGCGTTCCGTGGCATCTTGAAGTCTCACATAATCCTCCTGTGGGAACTTCGAATCGATGGGCATCCATATGACCTGATCCTTGTCGTCCTCCGGTCCCGGGAGTTTCACAGCGAACTCGACCATCTCATCCGAGTTGGGCTTCACCTTCACATTTCTATCGAATTGCGAGTTTTGGAGAATCTGTTCCAGAAGCGCCCCGAGTTGGACCTCCGCCCAGGTTCCACGCGTCTTCACGTTCGTCAGCACCTTCTTCAGATCTCCGACCCCAGTCGCAAGATTCCTCATTTCTCCGAGACCGAGTTGAACAGCCTCGAGACGCTCGCTGACCTGCTTGAAACTTTCCCCGAGGCGTTTCTCGAGCGTGTCATGAAGTTTTTCATCGACCGTCTTGCGCATCTCCTCGAGCTTCTTTTCATTACTCTCCTGAAGCTCGCGAACTCGTTCGTTCAGTGAGGCTCGAACCCTGTCCAGTGCCGCATCGTTTCTCTCAGAGATTCCCTGGATGGAGTCGATCAGAGTCTTGTTCACGCCTTGTATCGAGTTCGTGATTTCTTGTCTGAGTGCCTGGGCGGACTGGGAGCTCTCCTCTCTGCCACGCCTCATCTCGTCTTGGAATTCACCGCTCGAGACGGCTCCTCCCTTGCTCCTGAAGAGAGAAATAATCACCACTGACAAAGTAAGCAAAGCAGCGACGAGTGTAAGAATCTGAAAAGTTTCGTTCATAGCAACCTCGGAGACTAAATGTGGTGGGAAAAGAAAAAGGGAAGCCGGATCGCTCCGACTCCCCTATTTTATACCCAAGACGGGTGTCTTAGTTAATAACGATACCGAACGAGAAGCGGTTCGTGTCGAGACGTCCGCCATCGAGCCAGACCGGATTGTAGTCGTACTGGAAAGCACGAATCGACATTCTGTCTGAAACCTTGATATCGATACCGCCACCGAAGGCCATCGAGAATCCGGTCTCGGTGATTTCACTTGGAATTATTCCCGCCGGCGAATCAACGCCGAGGGTGATCATTCCGCTGAAATCCTGCTTGAGGCGCTGACCACCCATCAGAACATGGGCAAACGGCTTGATCATCGAATCATTCTTTGTATTGTCCTTGAGTTGAAGACCACCCATGTATGTCGTCGATGAAAAGCCATCCTTCGTTCCCCAGCTGAAATCACCCTTGATTCCGAGGTAGGTGTGGAAGTTATAGGTTCCGGCGACATTGATGCCGTTGAGACCGGTTTCTTCCGCTCTCTTGTGCATGAATCCACCGAAGAATTCGCCCTTGTTGATTTCATCCTGCGCAGAAATACTTCCCGCACCGATGAAAAGAAAACCGAACGCGATTGTGAATAAAACAAGTTTCTTCATAATTTCACCTCTTTGTCTTTTTGTTAGTCTACGGAATAACGATTGTCTGCCCGACGTACTGCAGCAGTTTCCTCGATACTCCAACAGAGAGTTAGTTCAAAGACCGAAAACACGGCTTCCGGTCGTGCAAGATCCGAACAACCGTCAATTAGTTGATGACGATGCCGAATGAAAAGCGAAGTCCCGTCATTGTTTCGATGAAATCGTCGCCCGTGAAGGTTGGCTTGTAATCCACCTGTATGGCACGAATCGACATGCGGTCGGACACGCGGTAATCGATGCCGCCACCGATCGCCATTGTGAACTTGGTCTTTGAGACGTCCTCGGGGGCTCCACCGCCGAAACCGCCATCCAGCGGACCGCCCTTTCCAAAGACACCCGGAACCGTCACACGATTCATACCCATGAGAACATGGGCGAAGGGTCTCATTTTGCTTCCCTCAACCTTATTGTCCTTGACTTGGATACCACCCATGAATGACGTCTCGGTCATCTTGAGATCGAATCCCTCGATGGACTTGCTTCCTCTGACCCAACCGAATTCTCCCTTGGCTCCGAGGTAGCGTGTGAAGTTGTAGGTTCCCGCCACGTTGAAGCCATTACCATTTCTAAGGTTGGCGCCTTCATCGGCCAATAATTCCAGGTAGTCGTTGCTTGTTCTCTGGAATGTATATCCGGCAAAGAACTCGCCTTTGTGAAGCTCGTCCTGAGCGGCCACGAAGGGAACGCTGACGACGAACATGAATGCCGCGATGATGGCGGTATTGATCAATGTTTTCATAATCTTTGTCCTCTCTAAAGACCCAGACTTGCTGGGAAGCCATAAGGAACATCCGTTCCCGTAGGCCAAGTGGAGACCGTCCAGACTCCAAAGCCGAATCATCTTCCCTCGGAAACCTCCGAAAGGGTTCTCGTAATTAAAAATGGAGCGAGAAGTTTGACGTCCAGATGATTTGGTTGGACGGAGTATGAAGGCCCCGCGCGATCGCCAACTATCAAATAGTCAACGACCTAGGGAATGGTAGGTAAGGCAACACTTTAAGTCAACCCTTAAATCTCCTTTTGATGGGAATGTTGTGTCATAAATAAATCTATTGGTATCCTCAAGAAGATAAGATATTAGAATCACTTCCATTCACAGAGAATTGCGAAATGAAAAAGACCCGCGAATCCGCGGGTCTTCCATCGTCAGATGATGGGATTTTTAGTGGAAAACAATACCCATTCCGAGTCGGAACGTGTTGGTGCGCTTGCTCTTGAGCGTCTGCTCTCTCGCCCACCAGAAGGCATTGTAGTCGGCCTGGATCACACGAACCGAGATCTTGTCGTTCGCTTTGATATCCAATCCGCCACCGATGACCATGTTCACGCCGTTCGCGGTCGTTCCGTTACCGGTCTCTCTGGCGTAGCCAGCGAGGATGTGAACGAAAGGAGTCGCTTTGGCATCTTTGAGATAGTTTTTGAACTCGACACCGCCGTTGTAGGTGCTGGTGAAGATACCGTCCTTCTTGGCAATCGAGAAGTCGAACTTACCGCCGACGTTCTTATTGAAGACCCCCGTGTAGGAGGCATTGAAACCGCTCGAACGCTTGTCGACGTTCGTGGTCGGGGTTTCAGTGATGGTTCTGAACATATAACCGCCGTAGAACTCGGCCTTGTAGGTGTCATCCTGTGCGGCCGCATAGGAAACACCGGACACTAAAACGAAAGCCGTAAAAACAGCGGCTTTGATGAAAGTTTTAAACATGTTTTTTCCTCTCATTGAAATTGTTTCAAGCTGCTCGTGTGCCAAGCCAGCTAAATTTGGTTAACCGTTAGTTTGGTGGCGACTTTCGATTTGATTCAAGTTGTTTCCCATGGCCATGAGAAACCACTTTTGGCCGACCAAGCCCAAACTCGGATGATTATAGCCCTAAAATTCAGTATTTCAAATGGATTTAACATTTAGAAACAAGAAGTCGTTCGGAATGGAGACTAGGGGGCCAAAAGCACTTGCCTGAAAAAACCTCGAAATCATTGAGTAAACATCAATTTCACCGCCAATGGGCACATATTTATGACCAAGTTTACGAAAAAAGCTTTTCCGACTCGTATTCGAGGATGACGGATGCATCGCTGAAATGCATCAGCGATCTGGTTCATTCATCTGGTGCACGAATCGCCGATCTCGGCGCAGGCACGGGACGACTGACCAAACCGCTTGTTGAGAGGGGCTTCGAGGTTGTTGCCATCGAACCGAGTCGCAGCATGCTCGATGTGTTGGAGGGGAAGATCGGAACTGGAATCGAGGGATTCGAATCAATCAATTCGTCAATGGCTGCCTTCCAAACAGCGCCGGTCGACCTCGCCGTCTGTGTGTTCACCGTATTCACCTATGTGACCGAGGAAGATGAGATGTTCCTCTCTCTTGAGAACATAATCCGTCATCTAAAACCGGGGGGCTTGTTTCTGTTCGACCTTGCCAGTGACCTCTTCTTCCAAAACGGAATCGTCATGAGTCACAGATCCCATGACCTGACCAGAGAGATGGAGATGGAGACTCTTGAGGGTGAACTCTTCAAAGTCACGGACCACATCTCCACATTTCACGAGGGTAAGGATTTCACTTTCACGGAGAGCTTCCATGTACGCAGATGGGAGAGAGGAACAGTCTCTAGTTATTTGAATGGCCTTGGGATGTCTGAGGTCGACTTCGATGATTCGGCTTTCAGATTCACCGGCTCTAGATATTTTTTGTTTCAAAAGGGAGGGTCCTCCGATGAAGAGCTTTGAATTCGATCACTTTGATGGATACATCATTCCCACAATCGACGGCGCAAAGGTGCTCGTCGACACGGGCTGTCCGATCACTGTTTCCTCGGGCAGCACACTGCCTTCGTTGGGCGACATCTGGATGACGCCCGCGACGAACGAATTCAATCCTCAAGTTATGTCCGGCTTCCGACATGAGGATATTGAGATAGAGGTTCTGCTCGGAAGGAATTACCTTGCTCTAAACCCATTCCTCGTGGATTGGGATGCGAGAACAATCTCCTTCAACGCCACCGATGTGCCCGAAGGAGACGAAATCGCTTTCAGGGTGGTGATGGCAGGAGCCACGGTTGATGCGGAGATCGCTGATCAGGAAGTGGCTTTGATAATCGACACGGGGGCGAAGATCAGTTTCCTCGGTCACCATAAATTTCAGGATTCACCTGTGATCGGTTCCGTCGAGGACTACCACCTATCGACTGGACACTTCGACGCAGAGGTCATACCAGCCCCGTTTTCATTCGGCGATGTGAAGATGGAGCTCTATGCGGGACGTCTCGACAACGCGCTGTTCGATCAACTGAGGACCGTCTCCATCGATGGGATTCTAGGCAACGACATCTATGACCATTATCACCAGGTGTGGTACGACTTTCCCGGAAACCGCCTCATCCTGATCGATCGCAGAGAGAACGCTCTGACGACCGAAAGGGTCTCCGATACAGTCAGGCTCTGGTGATCAGCCCAGATTTTCATCAAGGCGAGCTGAAAACCTATCGACGAAAAACATGTCAGTTGGATCCGAGCACCGGATGACGAAGAGATCGTCCGACCATACGAAGTAGATTGCGTCCTGCAGAAACTCCCGCCCGATCTGCACGGCCTCTTCCACATTCGTGACAAGCGCCCAACCAGGCTCCGCATGACCGGACTTCGGCGAGTATCCGGTCAGCCTTCTGATTTGCAGACTCGACTCGAGGAGACGGCCTTGCAGCCTGATGTCAGCCTCCATGTTTCTGTCGGGAGACCATACATGACCGGTCGTCGCGTATGCCGTGATGATTGCGAATTCGTCGGGCCAACTTTCGAATGGCGCCTCAGTCCGAAACCTCGTTTCGAAATACTCAGCGATCATCATCAATCGGACCAGTCTCTGCCCCGAAAAGTTTCATGAGTTCTTCATGCTGAAAGATCCGCCCTCGCTTCTTTGAGGTCGTCTCTCTGATCACAGAGAGCTCCACCATGTGTTTCAGAGATTTGTTGACCGTAGCAGGCGTCAATCCGGTCTTGGAAACGAGAAAGTTGGAAGTGAAGACGGGATTTTCGAAAACCACATCGATGATTCTATGAATCGATTCCGCTGGTCTGCCCAATGCCGATGCGGCCTCTTTGTCCGCGAAATACATCCGACTCACCTTGAGGTTGAATGATTCGGTCGTGCGCGCGGCTTCCGAGACCATCTCTGCGAAGCCTGCGGTCCAAGCCTCCCAATCACCCGTGTTCCTCAAAAGACTCAGTGCCTCGTGAAGTCGATGTTCGTTCTTGATGATTGATCGACTCAGTCCTATCACCGAATGACTCATCAAGCCCTCGCGCCTAAGAAGTGCGAGCGAAATCGATCTTGCGACAATTCCGGTACCCCTTCCAAATGGATTCAGCATCCACATCATCCCAAAGAAAATCGCGACGGAATCAATCGGATCGAGTCGAAGCCGATTTTGAAAGAGGTGCTCAAGCAGATTCTCCAATCCTTTCTCAATTTCCTCTTCTGGAGGGGGAACCGACGAGAGTCCCGCGCTTCCGCGACCGAGAAAACCTCCCGGCCGATTCACCACCCCACCTAGAAAACCGATTCTCTCCTTGGTTTCGGACCAGAAGCCGCGCAGGTCAGCTCTCTTGGACTGGAGTAGATTCATGTGCAGATCGAACTCATGGGATATGACCATCAGGTCAGATTTGAATCTTGAGCCGTGGTTTTGGTCATCGGGTTCGCAGATCCCCAAGAAATAGTCATAGATCGAGCCCTCAAGGTTCTCAGCAACCAGAGAGTCACAGATTTCCCTCAACTTTGTGAGATTCCAAAGCTTTTCACCTATTTCTGAGAGTTTCGTCGTTCCTTCGAGTCTTCCGAGGGAGAAAAGCGTGCCCGCCAGGGTTTTCCGCTCTTCCGCGGAGAACATCAAATCACTGGAAACAGGGGGTTTAGGTGGAATGAATAGCCGAATCCGCTCCCCGCGGTGATTTATGGTCAGGTATGATCCGAACTCAAGGCGTTTCATGTTACCAAGGCGAAATCATAGCACTCACAGCCAAAAAGGTCACGACCCTATTTTAGTAAAAGACAAAAACCTAAAATAAAGAAAATTGGGTGTGCCAGCTCAATCAAGGATGACGGAACCTCCTAGGGATCGTCGCGCATCTGGCATCATATTTTAGGTTATATTAAAAAACTAAAATAAGAAAGCCCCCCAATCTTCAGACACCTTTTCCGGTTCGCTGGACAACCCTGAGGGCGACCGATCGCCTGGTCTTCGTGGATAAAGCGTCGCAACCGCAATCGTTCTTTTAGGGAAAAGAAAAAGACTCCGGACGGAGTCTTTCAATCTTGTGGAGCCACCTGTCGGACTTGAACCGACGACCTTTCGATTACGAATCGAATGCTCTACCAACTGAGCTAAGGTGGCTTTAGTTTCGTTGATCAATCTCTGATTCTCTGCGCACCGTTAGGGAAATCCCACCTACCGCAACTCGTGCACCGCCTGAAGCGTCTTCTGTCGATTGAAAACGAACTGAATTTATAGCAAATCCCCTTGCAAACATGCAATTGAGCCCTGTTCTCGCCCCTCAGTCCCCATCAGTATGAACAGACATATCCGAGGTGTCTTTTCTTTGCTTTTATCCAGCCTGTTCCTCTAAAGTGCCAACGAAGGAAAAAGGTTGTGACAGCAAACGATTCGGTGGGCTGAAAAGGAAATGAAGACTCTGATCAAAAATGGAAGGATCGTGACGGCGGTTGATGACTACCACGCCGACATTCTTATCGAAGGCGAGACCATCACGCTGATCGGTAGGAAGCTCGAAATGGAGGCTGACGTGGTCATCGACGCTGCGGGAAAAATGGTCTTCCCCGGAGGCATCGATCCGCACACCCACATGGAACTTCCGTTCGGTGGCACCCAGTCATCGGATGATTTTTTTACCGGAACCCGTGCCGCGGCTTTCGGTGGGACAACGACGATCATCGACTTTGCAGTTCAGAACAAAGGCGAAACCCTCACGCAGGGCCTCGATAACTGGCACAAGAAATCCGCAGGAAAGTGCGCAGTCGACTACGGTTTTCATCTCATCACCACCACCTTTGAAGATGGCGATGAGAAGGAAATGTATCGCATCATGGACGAGGGCGTCACCAGCTTCAAACTATTCATGGCCTATCCGGGAGTCTTTCTCGCTGACGACGCGACAATCTTCCGAGCGATGAGCGCGGCAGGAGAAAGAGGCGGGCTAGTATGCATGCACGCCGAAAATGGAATCGTCATAGACGAGATCATCAAGCGCGCGCTGGCGGCCGGTCGAACCTCACCGAAGTATCATGCGTTGACCCGCCCGACGATAGCCGAGGCGGAAGGCGTTCACCGTGCTATTGCAATCGCGGAGATGGCCGAGAGCCCGGTGTACATCGTTCACTTGTCCTGCTCCGACGCACTCAATCAGGTTCGAGAGGCTCGTGACCGCGGAATACCGGCTTTTGCGGAGACATGTCCGCAGTATCTCTTCAGGTCGATCGATGATTACGGCGATGACTGGGAAGGTGCGAAATATGTATTCACTCCACCACTCCGTGAGAAACACAATTGCGCCGATCTCTGGAAGGGACTGAAAATGGACGACCTTCAAGTCATCTCGACCGACCACTGCCCGTTCTGCATGAAGGAGCAGAAAGAACTCGGTCTCGGAGATTTTTCAAAGATCCCGAACGGTGCACCCGGAGTGGAGAACAGGATGTCGCTGATCTACAACGGCGGTGTGGTGGAGAATCGGATATCCCTCAACCGCTTCGTCGAACTCACATCGACCGCCGCAGCGAAGATGTTCGGTATGTTTCCTAAGAAGGGAACCATCGCGGTCGGCTCCGATGCCGACATCGTGATATTCGATCCTTCCGTTGAACATACTTTTGGAGTCGCGAATGAGCACATGCAGGTCGATTACTCGACATATGAAGGTTGGAAGGTGAAGGGAAAGGTCGAGACCGTTCTTTCGAGAGGAAACGTGATAATTGAGAACGGCGAGTACATGGGAAAGGCGGGAGACGGTCAGTTCATCAAACGCGGAACCTGCGTGAACATCTGATATCCCGAAAAGGTTTTGTCACAATCATGACCCGAATAGTTAAAAGTGGACTGATTCAGGCGCGCAACGTCGCTCCGGTCGATGCTCCGATTTCGGAGATCAAGAAGGCGAACATCGACAATCAACTCAAGTTCGTCGAAGAAGCCGCCAAGCAGGGAGTTCAGATTCTCTGTTTCCAGGAGATATTCACGACTCCTTATTTTCCTGCGGATCAGAACACCCGTTGGTATGACGCGGTCGAGAAAGTTCCTGATGGTCCTACCGTGAAATTCATGCAAGATGTCGCTAAGCAGTTCGGAATGGTGCTTGTGGTTCCCGTATATGAAGAGGAACTGTCAGGTGTCTACTACAACACTGCTGCGGTCATTGATGCCGATGGAAAGTTCCTCGGCAAGTACAGAAAGACCCACATCCCTCATCTTTATCCGGGATTCTGGGAGAAGTTCTTTTTCCGCCCGGGCAATCTCGGATATCCCGTATTTGAAACGGCATTCGCGAAGATCGGACTATACATCTGCTACGACAGACATTTTCCTGAAGGCGCGCGTGTCCTCGGATTGAATGGCGCGGAAATCGTCTACAATCCGTCTGCGACTGTCGCAGGACTTTCCGAATATCTTTGGAAACTAGAGCAACCCGCTCATGCGGTCGCGAACGGATATTTCGTCGGAGCGATCAACCGGGTCGGAACCGAGGCCCCGTGGAACATCGGGGAGTTCTACGGGAACAGTTATTTCTGCGATCCGCGGGGACAGATGTTGGCGGTAGGCTCTCGGGACCAAGACGAATTGATCGTTGCAGACCTCAATCTCGACATGATCAAGGAAGTCCGAAACACCTGGCAATTCTTCCGCGACCGGCGTCCGGAGACCTACGGTCCGATTACTCAAGAGTGAGCGATTTCAATCAATGAAATCCCGGTCCTCCGCCAAATATTCTTTTGGAGTTCCGAACTCCATTTTTAGAGAATCACATGAAAAAGACACTCACAATCCTCATACTTCTGATTGCTTTCGTATCCTACGTCGCGGCCCAGTCCAATCGTGCCATCGAGCGAGAGTTGGTCCGACATATGGAAGACATAAAGCAATACTCTGCCTATGGTTTGAAAGATGATTTGAAACGAAGGGAGAGGGCGAGTCGGCTCTTGAAGAATAAACTGCTTCGTTATGGGCGCATTGCCGGCACACTCAGATACGATTTTCCGGAGCTGAGACAGTTAATGAAGATTGTCACATCTGATGATCGGCGTCTGCGAGTCTACTCATGGGCGACCTACGGCGGGGGAACTATGAGCGGGACCGAATCGGTCTACCAATTCAGGGCAGCAGATGGTCTGGTGCGGACCAGTTACTCGAGCCTCGGGCTCGGCGATGCAGGTCAGGGCATTGAAGAGATAGCAAACTTTGATTCTAAACATGGAAGAATCTACATCGTGATTACCTCGGCGCGAGTCTCCACTGTCATGGAGTGGCAACATGTGAATCTCTTTCGGCTCGTGGGAAATCGGATGGTCAAGGCGAGGATATTCAAAACCGGAAGTGGTCTGACCAACAAGATTTCTTTCAGTTACGACAACAGATCTTTCACCAACAATCGATTCAATCAGGTCATAAATTTCAACCGCCGAAGAAGAACCATAACCTTTCCAGTAGTAATCACCGGTGTTCCGGACCTGTGGGATGGAAAAATCACAGACCAACTGATCACCTATCGCTTCAACGGCACCTACTTCGTCAAAGTGGATTGAATATCTAAGCGTACGACGGTTTCACTTTTAGTTTGCTGAAGAGATGAAAGACAGCCACAGTTCCCCCCAAAAACTCGCTGAAATAGAATCACGATTTGTGGACATCGCGCCGTCACTTTCACAAGCCGAAGCGATGCTCGAGGCGAATCGCTGTCTTTATTGCTACGACGCTCCGTGCATTCCCGCGTGTCCCACGCACATAGACATCCCTTCTTTCATCAAGAAGATCTCCACTGGAAATCGGGATGGATCGGCCAGGGTCATTTTCGATGCCAATCCCATTGGAGGTTCCTGTGCGCGCGTGTGTCCTGTAGAGGTTCTCTGCGAAGGAGCCTGCGTTGAAAAGACATTGGTTAACAAGCCGATTCAGATAGGACGATTGCAGCGATACGCGACAGACCATGCGATTCAAAACAAGGTCGAAGTATTTGAAAGAGGTGAAGCGAACGGGAAGAAGGTTGCTGTGATCGGTTCGGGCCCAGCGGGACTGTCATGTGCCACCTATCTTGCGCGAGACGGATTCGAGGTCACTGTGTTCGAGAAGAAACCGCTACCCGGCGGGCTCAACACATATGGAATGGCCGAGTACAAGATGACCCAATCTGAATCTCTTGAAGAGATTCGTCTGATCGAAGACCTCGGAGTCCGTTTCGAAACCAACTCGGAAATCACTGCCGAGAAGTTTTTCAAATCAGTTGAATCGTATGATGCGATTTTCTTGGCGACCGGTCTCGGGAAGACGAGAATTCTCGGGATTCCAGGAGAAGATAAATCAGGGGTCATAGACGCTCTGACATTCATCGAATCGGTTAAGACGAGAGACTGGGAGAAACTCGAAGTGCCGCAATCAGTTGTCGTGATCGGAGCGGGGAATACTGCAATCGATGCGGCGACGCAGGCGAAACGTCTCGGCGCGGAGTCAGTGACGATAGTCTACCGACGGTCCGAAGCAGATGCGCCTGCTCATGAATACGAGATGGAGATTGCACGCAAAGACGGTATTCATTTCAGGTGGAATACCTCACCGATTGAGGTGCTCGGAGCTGAACAAGTCGAAGCAATCAGATGTCGTGTGAACAATTCGCAAGAAATTGACATCCCGTGTAACTCGGTTATTACAGCGATAGGACAGAACAAGACCACCGAGTTCTTCAAATCTTTAGGAGTCGCCACCGACGAGAATGGCAGAGTTGTCGTGGACGAAGATTTCCAGACTTCGATGCCGATGGTCTTCGCCGGCGGAGACTGCGTGAACGGTGGCAGCGAAGCGGTCTTCGCGGCACAAGAGGGAAAACTTGCCGCACAAGGAATCCGAAAACTCCTCGGTGTCGTTGCTAAAAGTTAAGTTAAGAAGGTTTCGGAATTTTAAAAGACATTTTGAGTGCCGAGAAAATATTCTTGGCTCATGAAGCCGAACCGAGACCACGACCCGTCTAATTTAAAGCACAAAGATATTACCGGAGCCATTCTTAAGTGTTTCTTTAGGGTTCACACAGAACTTGGATTCGGTTTTCTTGAATCGGTTTATCATCAGGCTATGTTGTTAGAGCTCGCGGGTCATGGATTGAAGGTGCAGTCTGAAGTACCACTTAGAGTTTTGTTCAAAAACAAGCCAATTGGTGTTTTCTATCCAGACCTAATCGTTAATGACGTTGTAATAATTGAGCTTAAGAGTGTGTCGGGACTGACCTCGAGCCATAAGACACAGCTTTTGAATTACCTAAAGGCGTCCCAGTGTGAGGTAGGGATGCTTCTCAATTTTGGACGGAATGCGGAATTCCAAAGGTTGGTCTTTGAGAATCACCCAAGCCAGGAAATTAGTTTGGGTGAGAGAGTTAAATTATCAATTAAGAAAGACGGTCGTTAGACGCTATCCCTGACACTCAGCAAACAAGCTAAAGATTTCCATGAATAATCCACGTCTTGAGTTTTCCGCGGATTACGCGGATGACGCAGAGCACGCGGAGTAGGAATCAGGATGGAAACTTAAGGATAAATGTGTCCGAGTACATCTCTACAAGATCAGCAACTCCTTTTATTCATTAGTTCGTTTTCCCTCTATCTCTGACTTTTCTTCCTCCGTCCTCTCCGCGCTTTCCGCGTAATCCGCGGTAAAAGGTTTTATTGAACAGGAGTTATGATCTCTAACGACTATGGGGTTGTCATGACTGTCTTCGAGGTTAGTTGAACGGAGCAATATGCGTTTCCGTATTTTGCGAGAATAATCGTTGAATTTACCAAGTAAAAACTTCAGACATCGAAGCCGAATCTAAGTAACTCGGCCCTATTGTCTATTTCCCGGATGTTGAAAACATGGTAAATTCCATGGAGTTGCGAGTCCGCCTCGTGATTCTTCCTGCCGATTTCTCGGCGCTTTGAATTTCAAAACTTTGTTAATGACAGGAGAGGGTGAATGGAAGCATCTGCGAATAACAAGCCAACAGGATTTATAGACAAGGCTCTCGGGGCCATTGAAAAAATTGGAAACAAATTGCCCGACCCGGCAGCTCTGTTTCTTTTGCTTCTCTTTGTTGTCTGGGCCCTCTCGTACGCGCTCTCGGGCATTTCTTTTGCGGAGGTGGATCCGAGAACGAAACTGCCATTGGTGATAAACAACCAATTGACTGGCGAGGCAATCGCGACATTCCTTTCCAACATGGTGACGACGTTCACCAGCTTCCATCCACTCGGAGTGGTCCTCGTCGCCATGCTCGGGGTCGGAGTGGCCGAGCACACAGGGTTCATCAATGCATCACTAAAGGCGCTTCTCAATGTCACTTCGCCGAAGCTTCTGACCCCGATGTTGATCATCGTGGCGATCATCAGTCACACGGCCGCCGACGCTGGTTACGTGCTTGTGATTCCTCTCGGGGCCGTGATTTTCTACACCGCTGGAAGACCTCCGTTGGCGGGTATTGCCGCGGCATTCGCCGGGGTCTCGGGAGGATTCAGCGCGAGTTTCATCCCTGCTCCCCTCGACCCGCAGCTTGCAGCTCTCTCCCAATCGGCCGCTCAGATTATCGACCCTCTCGTCGAAGTGAATCCGTTGTCGAATTGGTTCTTCACAGCATCTTCCTGCCTGATCATAGTCGCGGTCGGCTGGTTCATCACGGATAAGATCATCGAGCCGAGACTGAAGAATGTGGCAGTGGATGGCGATGCGAATGAGATGCCGAAGCTCGAGGCTCTCGGAGAGAGAGAGAAAAAGGGACTCATAGCCGGGTTCGCAACCCTGATCATCGGCTTGGCGATTCTTTTTGCGGTATCGGCTCCGACCGATTCCTCGATGCGTTCACCCGTTGGCTACAAGCTGACCAGCACCTCTTTTGAAAAGTTGAAGGCACAGGGAGTTTCCGAGGAGGTCATCGGAAAGCTCTCATCCACGGTCGGGACTGAGACTTTCGGAGAAAAGGCCTTCCTCGATGGAATCAAGACGAAGATCGGAGAGGAGTCATTCAACTCCAACAAGGACAAGATCGTCGGTGTGGCGGAACAGTCAGCACCACAACTCACTGCATCCGCAGCTCCGTTGATGAAGTCGATCGTGCCACTTATTTTTCTTCTGTTCATTCTTCCTGGAATCGTGTTCGGTTATGTCTCCAAGTCTGTGAAGACGCACAGAGACATAATTCAAGGAATGAGCAAGTCGATGAGCTCGATGGGTTATTACATCGTTCTCGCTTTCTTCGCAGCCCTCTTCATCGCCGCGTTCAGCCAATCGAATCTCGGAGCGTTGCTCGCACTGAAGGGCGCCAACGCACTTCAGTCATTGGCGTTGCCCGGGCAGGTCACAATCGTGGGAATCATTCTTCTCACTGCATTCGTCAATCTGTTCATCGGATCCGCCTCAGCGAAGTGGGCGTTGCTCGCACCGATTTTCGTGCCGATGCTGATGGAGCTCGGGCTCTCACCTGAACTTTCCCAGGCGTCCTATCGAATCGGTGATTCATCGACCAACATCATCACTCCGCTGATGCCTTATTTCCCGTTGGTTGTGGTGTATGCGAAGCGTTACGTGAAGGACACGGGAATCGGCACGATAACATCATTGATGATCCCGTTCTCCATTGCATTTCTTGTGACCTGGACCCTTTTCCTGATGGTCTATTGGGCGTTGGGACTGCCTCTGGGATTGCAGGCTGAATACTTCTACATCAAGCCATAGTTTGAATCAGAAGTTGATGGTTACAACAGTTGAATAGAGAACAATGACAGGCGACGAACTTCGTCGCCTGTCTCGCACAAGATGGCAGATCTGAAATCAAACTTCGCAGGCATCGAGTCGCCAAATCCTTTTTGGCTTGCTTCGGCCCCGCCGACAAATCTCGGTTCGATGATTGAAAGGGCATTCGATGCGGGTTGGGGAGGTGCGGTCTGGAAGACGATCGGCGCCCCAGTAATCAACGTCTCCTCACGTCTCGCCTCCATCGACCACAACTCCCAACGGATGATCGGTCTCAACAACATCGAGCTGATTTCCGACAGATCGGTGGAGGTCAATCTCAAAGAGGCATACGAGGTCAAGAAAAAATATCCTAAGAACGCACTGATTCTTTCCTTGATGGTCGAGTCCAACCGCGAGGCTTGGCACGAAATCGTGAAGAAATCCCAGGACACCGGTTGTGACGGATTCGAACTCAATTTCGGCTGTCCGCACGGAATGAACGAACGTGGCATGGGTTCAGTCATGGGACAGGTCCCGGAATACACATGCATGGTGACCGAATGGGTGAAGGAAGTATCGGATCTTCCTGTGATCGTGAAACTTACTCCCAACGTCGCGCATATAGGTCCACCGGGAAGGGCAGCCGTCAAAGGTGGCGCTGACGCATTGTCGTTGATCAACACCATCAATTCATTGATGGGCGTCGATGTCGACACGATGATTCCGTATCCGAATGTGAACGGCATGGCATCCCACGGAGGCTATTGCGGTCCAGCAGTGAAGCCGATTTCACTCAACATGGTTGCTGAGCTGGCTCGGGATGAGGAAATCGGCGTGCCGATCTCGGGAATCGGCGGAGTGTCGACATGGCGTGATGCGGTCGAGTACATGCTGCTCGGAGCATCGAATGTCCAGGTATGCACGGCGGTGATGCATCACGGATATCGAATCGTCGAGGACATGATTGACGGTCTCAACAATTATCTTGATTCCAAGGGATTGGCTTCGGTGAGCGACCTCGTGGGAAGGTCTGTCGAGCGTGTGACCGACTGGGGCGATCTAGACCTGAACTACAAGGTTGTTGCAAGAGTCAATCCCGAGAATTGCATCAAATGCAATCTCTGCTACATCGCGTGCGAGGACGGTGCGCATCAGTGTTTCAGTTTCGATGAGAAACGATATCCCGTCGTTGAGGAAGAGAAGTGCGTCGGTTGCAACCTCTGTGTACTGGTCTGTCCTTCTCCCGAGGCCATATCGATGGTGAGAATCAACGAAGGCACTACTTCGGAGACATGGAACCAAAAAACAAAAAGAATCTAAAAAATACTTCCTATTTTCGCGGTTTTGTTGTTTACTCGGCACAACAATAACCTTGGAGAGTCATCCATATGAAAACCTTTGCGATTTCAACATTACTTGTTGCAACAGTGTTGTTTACTTCGATCACGGTCCTAGCCGACTTCAAAATCACGGCTAAGCAGACGGTTGGTGGTATGACGACCGAATCCACGATATTCGTGAAAGGAAAAAGGGAAAGATCGGAGATGTCTGTCGGAGGCTTCAAGAGTATAAGTATCAAGCAGTGCGACGAGCGCAGAACTATTCAGCTGAATCCCATGACGAAGACCTACACGGTTGATTCGTGGGCTCCCATCACTCAGGGGCGTATCGACATCGGTGGCGTAAAGTACACCAATATTTCAGCTTCTTCGTACGAACCGAACCGAACGATTGACAGTATCCACAAAGGGGGAACCGTCACAGTCACGATTTCCGTAAGGGACACCGGAGAGAGAAAGACCATGTTCGGTTACACCGCCCGACGCGTCTTCGTCACAACCACCATGGAGAGTTCCAAAGATTCGTGCAACGGTCCGAGCACGATGAAGACTGAGACGGAGGGTTGGTATATCGACGCTGAATTCGATCTGGACTGTGAGCCCATCGAAACCAGATATCGACAGGAAAGGGAATTCGATACCACTAAGCCAGGCTGTGAAGATCGTTATATCGTCAAAAACTCCGGCAGTGCGAGACTCGGTTTCCCAATTTACGAGAAGATGACACTCCAAGGCCAAGACGGTCTGCCCTTCGTCATGATCAAGGAGGTCACCGAGATTTCCCGCGCTAATCTCGACCAGGCGCTTTTCGAAGTTCCAAGAGATTACAAGGAGCAGAAGGATGGTGACGCCTTGGCTGGACTCGGGATCGACATGGAAGCCATCAACGCCCGGATTGCTGCAGCGAAATCTGAGGATGATGAGTCAGAGAACGATGAGGAAAATGCAAAGAGCACCAAACCTGGAGCCGGTAAAACGAACTTTCAAGATATCCCACCGCCGCCGATCACCAGGGACAAGGCATCACTTCGTGAGAAAGATCCGAATGTTATAAGAATTGGAATTCCTGAACTTAAGTCCGGTGAAATCGGCGATGGTATGAGAGCCGATATTCTCGTCGGTTCCATTCAAAGAGCATTCCCTGGATTCTTCGAGGGAACCGGAATCGAAATCATCGAACTGAAGGCGAAACTCCCATCTGCAATTGCCAAGGAGGCAAAAGAGGCTGATTGTGACTTCTTCATAATTGGTACGGTGTCTCACAAGCGAGATGGAGGAGGGTTCGGTTTCGCCCGATCAATAGGAAATGTTGTTGGAAACAACATTCCTTATGGGGGTGGAACCGCTGGAAGCGTGGTAAGACAAAGTGCGAGTGTGGCAGCGTATGAAATTGGTGATGCCGCGGCGAGTGTCAAAGCAAAGGACGAAATCATCTTTCAGATTTCCATGACGAAGGCTGATGGCACCGTCGCTCTCAATAAAGCCTATAAGAGGCGAGCGAAGTCGGCAGGCGAAGACATTATTTCACCACTGTTGGAGGAGGCTGCAGATGCAGTGGTGACTGCATCTCAGAAATAACTCTATACAAAAAAACAGGGGGCGGATTATCCGCCCCTTTTTTGTTTGAGATGACGATTCATTGGCAAGTTGTATAATTCTCACTCGGTTTTGTGATTATGAAAGTTGTGAATGTTATAGGCGGAGGTCTTGCCGGAGTCGAGGCAGCTTGGCAGATTGCTCGTCTTGGCATCAAGGCGCGGCTTTTCGAGATGCGACCCGTGAATAGCACCCCCGCACATAGGACGGAAGGGCTCGCCGAAATAGTCTGCTCTAATTCACTCAAGACCGATGAACCAGGATCCGCACCCTACCTTTTGAAAGAGGAACTTCGTCGCGGCGGTTCCTTGGTTCTTGAAGCGGCGGAAGCGACAAAAATCCCCGCGGGTGCGGCACTCGCAGTCGACAGGCAACTTTTCTCAGACTACATCACCCGCAAGATCGAAGAACATCCAGATATCGAATTGGTCCGAGAGGAAATAACCTCGATTCCTGATGACGACGTGACGATCATTGCAACCGGTCCGCTGACTTCGGAAGCACTTACAGCCGAGATAATGCGATTCACAGGGGACGACCAACTCTATTTCTATGACGCTATCGCACCCATCATCGCAGCAGATTCAATCGACATGTCGATTGCATTCAAAGCCGCGCGATACGGAAAGGGTGGGGATGATTACATCAACTGTCCCTTCACGAAGTCCCAGTACGAGGAATTCTACAGTGCGTTGATCGAGGCCAAGTCGGTTCCTCTGAAAAGATTCGAGGAGACACATTGGTTCGAGGCATGTCTTCCGATCGAGGAGATAGCGCGTCGCGGAATCGATACCTTGCGATTCGGATGCATGAAGCCCAAAGGCCTTCCGTTGCCAACCACCGGAGAGGAACCATATGCGGCGGTTCAACTGAGGCAGGAAGACAAGATGGCCGAGGCCTACGGTCTTGTCGGTTTCCAGAACCATCTCAAATTCGGAGAACAGGCGAGGATTCTCAGGATGATCCCTGGTCTGCAGAACGCCGAGTTTCTGCAGTATGGACAGATTCACAGAAACACATTCATCAACTCGCCGAAGATTCTGGATGAAACGATGCAGACGAGATCGAGAAAGAATCTGTTTTTCGCGGGCCAGATCACTGGGGTTGAAGGTTATGTCGAGTCGGTTGGGACAGGATGGCTTGCCGGAATCAACGCCGCTCGACTCCTCAAGGGCAAAAGCCTTTTGACAGCTCCTTCGAAATCAGCGATCGGAGCACTTTGCAGATATGTCTCTTCGGTGGAGACGAAGAATTTCCAACCGGTGAACATCACCTTCGGACTGTTGGAACCGCTTCCTGTAGAGATAAGAAAGAAGGTCAGAGCGAAAAAAGACAGGCATTCGATCCAAGTGAAGATGGCTCTTGAGGATTGGGATCTGTTCATCAGAGAAACGAATGGATTTGCCACCGCGGCGTGAAAACTATGTTTACTGCACTGATTTTCCTTTTACAGATAGGCGACCTGTTTGAAGGCAAGTTCAACCGAAGAGGTCTCATTCAACTGATAATCTTCATTGTGATGGGAGCCGTCGTCCTTGGATTCGGAGTCTGGATGATGGTCAACGTGATCAAGACACTCAAAAAATGATCGATTACGAACAGATTGCACTCCTCTCGTCTCTTTTCGTCGTTGCGATTCTGTACTCATCAGTCGGCCATGGGGGTGCGTCGGGTTACCTGGCGGTGATGGCTCTGTTCTCGATTCCGATCGCATTCACGCGTCCGACCGCCCTCATTCTCAATGTCGTTGTTTCCAGCATCGCGAGCATGAGTTTCTGGAGGGCCGGACACTTTGATAAAAGAATCTTTCTTCCAGTCGCCCTGGCGTCCATCCCAATGGCTTTCATCGGCGGTATGATCGACCTGCCGAAGGAATGGTATCAGCGCATTCTGGGAGCAGGACTGTTCTTTGCATCGTTCCGATTGGCTTGGAATTTCTCCCAACAGGAGGAGATTATGGAACCCTCCTCCGCGATTCTGCTATTTGTGGGTGCGATTATCGGTTTGGTCTCCGGGTTGATAGGAATCGGAGGCGGAGTCTTCCTGACACCACTTCTCCTTCTGATGAGATGGAGCGACGCAAAGACCGCTGCCGCGATCTCCGCTGTGTTCATCCTGCTCAATTCGATGGCGGGACTTGCGGGCGTCTATTCCAGAGGCGTCCAGATGGCGCCTGACGGACTGTTGTGGATAGGTATTGCTATTCTTGGTGGTCTGATCGGCTCCCATCTGGGAAGCAGGTACTTCGACTCCCTCTCGCTCCGTCGGATTCTGGCAGGAGTTCTCGTGATCGCCGCGTTCAAGTTGATTCTAGTTTGATCTGCACCGAACGTTTGCGAGGTTTCCGGCGTCAAACACAACAAAATGCATAATCGGATCCTGACACGACTCCACATCCTTCTTTTAACACTCTGTGTGACGGTTCCCACTTTGGCGCAGTCAGGCCGTCAGAGACCCGATCAGAGGCGGACCGATGCTGGAGTCAACAGGGAATCCGATGAGAAGAAGGTCCACTCAGGTGAGAGGAACCCGGCGGATGCGGACGACATCATCAGGGTTTCATCGGGGCTGTTGGCGATTCCCGTCAGCGTGACCGATACACAAGGTCGGCAGGTGGAGGGTCTCGGATCAAAGGATTTCAGACTCTCCATAGACGGTATTGAAGTCGATATCGATGAATTCTCAGACGCTGAGATTCCGGTGAGGATGGCATTCCTGCTCGATAACTCCTCGAGTGTCGCCTCGGCGAGAGACTTCGAGAGACGGGCATCGACCAGATTCCTCCAAAGGGTTCTGAGAGTCGGAAAGGATGCGGCAGCGGTTTACAGCATCTCGACGGAATGGAGGTTGGAACATCCACTTACCACCGATGTCACCTTGTTGCTCAACTCGATCGAAAGGATGTCGAAGCCACTCGGAGCGACCGCACTTCTCGACGGTATGATGGCTGCGATAACAGGGCTCGAAGCAGAGACGGGAAGACGTGTTATGGTCATCGTCTCCGATGGGGAAGACACGGTCAGTGAGACTCCGTTCAACTCTTTGTTGGAGAAACTCAGGGCTTCCAGCATCCAGGTCTTCGTTATAAGGACGACCGAGTATGAGAACTTCAAGCGAACCGGAACCAGAGAGTTGAGCGAGAACATCCGGCAACTCACTGCCGAGAGAAGGATTCAAGAGATAGTTCAGCAAACAGGGGGTGCCGTGTTCTCTCCCATCGATGACACAGAGCTCGACACAGCCTTCTCGGCGATAGCGAATGAACTCAGTCGCCAATACATTCTGGGGTACTATCCCGAGGCTGATTCACTTAACTCGGCTGTCTTCCGAAGAATAACAGTCAGCCTCCGTGAAGGTCTGGATCACAGAATCCGAACAAGGGCGGGATATATCGGCCCACGTTGACAACAATTCACCGAATGCTAGAAGAGAACATCAGACAGTTCCTGCAGCACCTCCAGTATGAGCGCAACATGAGTGCTCATACCATCCGAAACTATTCCAGCGACCTCGAACAGTTCTCGATTTTCATCAGAAATCGCTCCCGCAATTCAGAGCCCCTGATTTCCGACATCGATCATCTCACCATAAGGGAATGGCTGGCCGAGCTTCACGCAGCCAATAAAAAGAAGACCTCCATCGCCCGAAAACTCGCGAGTCTGCGCACCTTCTTCCAGTTTCTGGTGAGAGAGGGTGTGGTTGAGAAAAATTTTGCGAAGTTGGTGTCGACGCCGAAGATCGAAAAGAAACTTCCGAGGCATCTGTCGATGGAGGATGCCGTGCGTTTCATCGAGACCCCGGATTTGGAAACCGATCTAGGTCGGCGGGACCGTGCGATTCTCGAACTTCTCTATGCAACCGGAATCCGTGTCGGGGAACTTGTCGGCATCGATATCGTCGACGTCGACTTCAGAGAGAAGTTGGTGAGAGTCACCGGAAAGCGTAGAAAGCAGAGAATCGTTCCTTTCACGGAGACGGCTTTGCAGACGCTTATTCTATATCTAGAGGAGGCCCGTCCCCGGTTGTCCATGAACGCTGGGTTGTCCAAACGGGATGATTCCGCCCTCTTTCTGAACTATCAGGGTACGCGTATGACCACGAGGTCCGTGGGAAGAGTGGTGGAGAAGTACATCAGACTATGCACCGACATCAACAAACACATCTCCCCTCACAGCCTTCGTCATACTTTCGCCACCCATCTGCTTGATGCCGGCGCAGACCTTCGGGATATACAGGAACTGTTGGGCCACGCCCGACTTTCCACCACCCAGATATACACTCAGGTATCCATGGAAAAGCTCATCGAGGTATACGATCAGGCTCACCCCAAGGCCTGAAAGATGCCCGATGCCCGAAAAGACGGGTTTGGTTTATACTTTCCGAAATTCACTTTCCAAAGCGGGTCCTCGGGACCGAATCGGTAAAATATGAAAAGAATCCTTTCCTTGCTTATCGCCGCTCTATTGTTTCCTTCGGTCGTGCCTGCGCAGCAGAGGAATCTCTCAATCGATGACATTTTCGATGCGCAGAAACGGATTCCATTCTCAGGTCGTCCTGCCGCGATAAGGGGTTGGACCCAGGATGGCAAGAGTTACCTGGAATTCGTCAATGGCACGATGTTCAGAGTGGACGCGTTGTCGGGCAACAGAACCTCGCTGGTCGCTTCAGAACAGATGGCGGACGCGCTAATCCGAGCCGGTTTTCAGTCTGCCGACGCCAAGCGAATAGCAGGTGCACCGAGTCAGCGATTCAACATCGGAGAGACATCCATACTCGTCGATTTCTACAAGGATCTCTGGTTGTACAACATATCCGAGAACAAAGTTTCGCAACTAACCAAGACGCCCGATAAAGAAGAGAAGGAATCCGATTTCTCACCAGACTCCCGCTACATCAGCTTTGTAAGGGACAACAATCTGTTCGTTGTCGATACCACCACTCTGCGTGAGAAGCAGATCACCAGGGATGGTGATGAAAAGACGTTGAACGGAATCCTTGATTGGGTTTATGAAGAGGAACTCTACGGAAGAGGAAACAAGAGAGGTTATTGGTGGTCTCCAGATTCGAGTCACATCGCTTTCCTACGGACCGATGAGTCCCCTGTTCCCAAGTTCATAATTCCCGACGACACCGTCGTCGATCAGAGGGTGGAGTCTTGGGACTATCCGCAGGCGGGAGACCCGAATCCGATAGTCAGGGTCGGAATCGCAAATGTCGAAAAAGTTCCTGTGCTCCCCAACCCGCGGAAGGTTCCGGTCGTCGGAAGAAGACTTCCCTCGAGCCTTGTAAGGCTCGGCGATGTGGTCCGATTCATCGACCTTTCCAAATACACTCCCGAGAATCTCCTTATCTCCAGGGTTGCATGGTCCTCCGATTCCCGGGGTGTTCTGTTCCAGGCACAGGACCGTGAACAGACGTTTCTTGATTTGAACTATGCCCCGGTAAAAGGTGGAAAACCCGTTCTCTATTTCACGGAACGGACCAATGCCTGGACCGAAGCCATCGACAACCCCGATTTTCTTGCAGATGGAAGCTTCGCATGGCTTTCCGAAAAGAACGGATTCAAACATCTCTATCATTACGACCGCGACGGACGTCTAATCAGGCAGATCACAGACGGACGTTGGGAGATAACCTCGTATTTCGGAATCAATGAGGGTGACGGGTTCGCTTACTTCACCGCTATCGGTGTCGATGACAACTGGTTGGACACCCACGTCTACAGAATCAAGCTCGACGGAACGGGGCTTCAGCGTCTGACCGAGAAAGCAGGGACACATCGGCCGCAGTTCAACAAACAGCTCACCCACTTCGTCGATGTTTGGAGCGATGTCGACACTCCCCCACAGACGAGATTGCACTCATCGGATGGAAAATTGGTGAGGGTCATCGATGAGAACCCGGTGTCGGTCCTCGCCCAACTTAACCTGCAGAGGCCGGAATTCATGCGGATCAAGAACCGCGATGGATTCGAGATGGAGGCGATGATGATCAAGCCTCCGAACTTCGACCCATCCAGGAAGTATCCTGTCTTGTCCTACACCTATGCGGGACCGCATGCACCACAGGTTAGAAACCAATGGGGCGGTGCACGCTTCATGTGGCACCAGATGCTCGCGCAGCGCGGATATATCATCTGGATCATCGACAACAAGACCGCGAGTGGGAAGGGAGTCGAGTCCACTTGGCCTGTGTATAAGAAGATGGGACAGACCGAAGTGTTGGATCTGGAAGACGGCTTCTCTTATCTGAAATCACTCCCGTATATCGATTCGGAAAGAATCGGCATGTGGGGCTGGAGTTACGGTGGCTACATCACGAGCTATTTCATGACACAGAGCAAGACCTTGAAGATGGGAATCGCCGGCGGTCTCGTCGCGGATTGGTCCTTGTATGATTCAATCTACACGGAAAGGTACATGCTGACGCCCAGGAACAATCCCGATGGATACGCGAAGGGATCCGTTCTGAAGAATGCCTCTAACCTCAGTGGCCGTCTCCTCATCATCCACGGAACAATGGATGAGAACGTTCATATGCAGAACGCGATAATGCTCGCGCATGAACTTCAGAAGGCAGGGAAGCAGTTTGACTTCATGCCGTATCCGACACAGAGGCATGGAGTCGTCGAACCTCGACAGGCGAAACACATGTACACGATGATGACCGAGTACATCGAGAGGAATCTCTAGAAATGAGCAGGCAAGATGAAAACCCTTTGGTCTCCGTCATCATGGGCTCCCAATCAGATTGGGAAACCATGAAGACCACCTCTGAAACATTGGATGAGTTTGGGATTCCCCATGAGACGAAGATCGTTTCCGCACATAGGACCCCCGACCTTCTCTTCGAATTTTCCAAAGAGGCCGAGGCCCGTGGAATAGAGGTGGTGATAGCGGGTGCCGGCGGTGCAGCGCATCTTCCTGGCATGTGCGCCTCCCAGACGACCCTCCCGGTGCTTGGGGTGCCCGTCCGAAGCAAGGAACTCTCGGGTCTCGACTCGCTGCTTTCCATAGCCCAGATGCCCGCCGGAATTCCCGTCGGAACATTGGCGGTCGGACAGGCGGGAGCTAGGAATGCCGCGCTTCTTGCAATCTCGATACTCGCCAATTCTCGCCCCGAACTGCGTTCGAAGCTACATGACTTCCGAGCAAAACAGACAGCGACTGTGATGCAGATGAAACTCGACTGAATCGGATGACGATGATTCCTCCTGGAGCTACAATCGGGGTTTTCGGCAGCGGCCAACTCGGACGGATGTTCGCCATAGAGGCGCGCAAACTCGGTTATCGCGTTCACACCTTCTCTCCGGATACCGACACCCCGACGGGACAGGTGGCCGACATCGAGACGACAGCTTCTTATGAGGACCTGGAGGCCGTTGAAAGATTCGCGAGATCCGTGGATGTCGTCACGTTCGAATTCGAGAATGTTCCAGCAAGTGCAGTCGAGAAAGCAGCGGAGTTCGTATCGGTCCATCCATCAGGAAACGCACTTCACATAAGTCAGAATCGTCTCAGGGAAAAAACATTCCTTTCACAGAATGGATTTCCGACTACTGCATTCAGACATATCACCGGCCTCGAATCCCTGAGATCGGCAATCGAAGAAATCGGCACACCTGCGATTTTGAAGACCGCGGGATTCGGTTATGACGGGAAAGGTCAGACAAAGATTCTATCCGACGGTGACATGGAGACAGCATTTGATCGAATAGGCTCGAATGAGGCGATTCTTGAAGCATTCGTCGATTTCGAGAAGGAAGTCTCCGTTGTCGCCGCAAGAAATTCCGATGGCGATTTCGTTCATTACGGCCTGATCGAGAATTCCCACAGCAACCATATACTAGATGTCTCGAATCATCCGGCTCGATGCGCTGACACAGTCGTAACAGACGCAGCGAATATCGCCAGAGGTATCGCGGAGAAACTCGACTATGTGGGAACGTTCTGCGTCGAGTTCTTCGTTACCCGAGACGGATGTCTGTTGGTCAATGAAATCGCCCCTCGACCCCACAACTCGGGACATCTCACATTCGACGCCTGTGTGACATCGCAGTTCGAGCAGCAACTCCGTGCCGTATGCGGTCTTCCTCTCGGTTCGACCGAGTTCTTCGGTCCGGTTGCGATGGCCAATCTGCTCGGTGATGTATGGACGGATGGTGAGCCTGGTTGGTGTGAGGGACTCGAAGACGAAAGAATCAAGCTTCATCTGTATGGAAAGAGCGAGCCTCGTCCTGGCAGGAAGATGGGTCACCTGACTGCGATCTGCAGCTCAGTCGAGGAAGCGATCCGCGTTGTGACCGAAGCGAAAGAAAAACTGCGTGGGAAAAAATAAAATCGCCCCTGGTATCAGGGCGATTGAGTCGATTGGTAGCGCATAGGGGAATTGAACCCCTGTTTCAAGAATGAGAATCTTGCGTCCTAACCACTAGACGAATGCGCCGCGAAGTTTCCGAGTATACAGACTGAAGTCTCTCAGTCAAGATTTCCTTCACTCCGCCGTTGAAATTCCCGACCAGACGCCAGTTTTCACGGCCTGCGGATGTATTCGGTCGTTCGCATTGGAGTTATGGCGGCGTGATTTATTAGAATCTGTGCGTCCGGAAAATCTTTCAGAAAGAGGTATTGCCATATGAAGAGAATGATTTCGTTAACCCTCGCCTCGGTTGCCGTGGCCTTGTTGTTTTCCTTTGGATTTCAGACTTCTGCGGAACGGAGCAGCGTCGAAGAGCGTTTCGGTTCCGTTGCAGGTACTGCCCCGGTCACTGGAAGATACGCCTTCGATAAGAATCACACCGCGATCGAATTCCGCGTGAAGCACTTCGGACTTGTCGATGTTCCCGGTTTCTTCCGTGACTTCACCGGTTCGATAGACATCAACGCCACGGATATGACCAAGTCATCCGTCGAGTTCTCGGCGAAGATGACGAGCGTCGACACCGGAGTCGCAGGCAGGGACAATCACCTGCGCACGGCTGATTTCTTCGAGGTCGAGAAGTATCCCGAGATGACCTTCAAGAGCACCAAGGTGGAGATGAGAGGTCCGACATGGTACCTCACAGGCGACCTTACGATGAAGGGCGTCACGAAGTCGGTCACCTTCCCATTCGATGTTGTCGGCTTTCTGCCGGATGCGCGTTCTGGTGGAACACGAGTGGGAGTCGTTGCCGAGACGACGATCAATCGTCGGGATTTCGGCGTGACCTATGGAGGCAATCTTCCCAATGGTGCCCAGGCGATCTCCGATAACGTGAGGATTGCTCTCAACATCGAGGCGCTCGCCCCCAAGGCTCAATAGAGTGATTACGATGGACGGTCACGGATCTCGGCTGACAGAAAGACATCTGTCCACCGTGCTATAATCCGCGATCATCCATTGAAGACGGAGTGTTTGTGATGAATATCAATGAAATCGAGGAGCTTTTGGGAGCTGATGCAGAGGGCCTGTTGAGGTTCTCATCCCCCAAAATCCAAAAAGGTCAACTTCATATTCCGAGCGGTGACTTCGTGGATAAGGTGTGGATCGACTCGGACCGCAAACCGACGGTTCTGCGTTCCATGAACACACTTTTCAACACGGGTCGGCTCGCCGGCACCGGATATCTCTCCATTCTTCCGGTTGACCAAGGAATAGAGCATTCCGCCGGGGCGAGTTTCGCGCCGAACCCGATACTTTTCGATCCCGAGAACATCGTGAAGCTCGCGATCGAGGGAGGGTGCAACGCGGTCGCCTCGACATACGGGGTGCTCGGCTCGGTGGCTCGCAAGTACGCTCACAGGATTCCATTCATCGTGAAGATAAATCACAACGAACTTCTCACCTTTCCCAACAAGTTCGATCAGATCATGTTCGGCACCATCGACCAGGCGAAGGAGATGGGGGCGGTGGCTGTAGGGGCGACGATCTATTTCGGGTCTGAGGAATCTGGCAGACAGATCGTCGAGGTGGCAGAAGCTTTCGCATACGCACATGAACTCGGTATGGCCACAATCCTCTGGTGCTATCTGCGGAATCCGGAATTCAAGACGAAGGACGGCGACATGCACACCGCCGCGGATTTGACCGGGCAGGCGAATCATCTCGGGGTCACCATCCAGGCTGACATAATCAAGCAGAAGCTCCCCGAAAGAAATGGTGGATACAACGTGCTGAACACCGAGAGCAGCTATGGAAAGACAAACCCGAAAATCTATTCCGATCTGACCTCCGACCATCCTATCGATCTGGTCAGATACCAGGTTGCGAATTGCTTCATGGGACGTGCCGGGCTCATCAATTCGGGCGGGGAGTCCAAAGGAGCGGGCGATTTGGCCGATGCAGTTAGGACTGCCGTGATCAACAAGCGCGGCGGGGGTATGGGTCTGATTTCAGGACGCAAAGCATTCCAACGGCCGACGAAGGAAGGTGTTGAGTTGCTCAATGCCATACAGGATGTCTATCTGTGCGATGACGTCACGGTGGCCTGATTTTCCCAAAGTCGATTCAAAGGGTCACGATTCCCCGACGAAGGGATTCGTGGCCCTTTCTCTTCCAATGGTAGTCTCCGGACCGTGCCCCGAATAGACGATGAAGTCGTCATCCAGAGTCATGACCTTCGTCTTCAAAGATTTGATCAGCTGATCGTGATTTCCGCCCGGAAGATCGGTTCTGCCTATGGAACCCGCAAAGAGACAGTCACCCACGAACACCTTCTTGTGATTCGTTTCCGCGAGTACGACGTGGCCACGCGTGTGACCTGGACAGTGAAGAATCGTGAATGAAAGTAAGCCGACATCGAATCTCTCCCCATCGACCCAGTTACGGGTGACTCGAGGAGGCACATCGAAATCGAAACCCAATTCCTTCAGATGGATGGATGGAATCCCAAGCATCAATGGTTGAGAGGGGAGGGAGTAGTACATCGCCTCATCATCTTTGTGAAGGAGGATTTCGGCTTCAGGAAACTCGCGATGCAGAGCGGATGTTCCACCGACATGGTCGAGATGGGCGTGTGTCAGCGCGATGGCTTTGAGTCGAAGAGTCCGAACACGCAGGAATTCCACCAACTCGGGACTCTCTGCTGCGGGATCGATGCATATCGCCTCGTTCGTCTCATCACAAAAGACTATCCGAGTGTTCTGTTGATAAGCAGTCAACGGAAACTTCTGAATTTGAATCATTTCGCCGAGACCTCCGCAGTCTGGAACAATTTCAAATGCTTCATATGGTCGAATGATTCCACCATGCGTCCCGTCAGAATGAATCCGATGGCATTTCGGTAGGTCTCTGCATCAGGCTTTGACGGGAAACACGGAGTCTCGACATCGGACAGGCTGAGATAGCTGCCGAGACAACACATGGTCATCCAAAGGAGCGTTTCCTCGGTGCTGCCTATGGGATTGTGGCGACAGATCGATTCCCTGTCGTCATAGACACCTCTGACAATCCCTGCGAATTCCTCTTCGGTTATCTTTGTCACTGATTTCAAGATACGAGATTAGTGATGATTTTCCACAGTGGGTGGTAAAAATCCACCAACCATGGCAGAGACCCCTCTTTTTGTTCGACCAACGTTTCTGGGACTTCTTCAAAAAATCCCGATGTTTCGCGCAGGGCAGGGAACCCAAAAGTGATTTCGTTCATCGAAAATGATGAGAACGTGGGTAAAAGAGCATTTCGAGGGCTCTAAACCGCGATTCCTACATCAAATTCGGGTAAACATTTGATGGGCAAGAAGCTCACTTCTTCCATAAAGATCGTGGTCGAAAGTTCTCGGAGAAGGGATCGGTGAAAGCCGGTCCCTTTCAATCATCCGATTCGGTCAGCTGTTCGTACATCAAATAGTAGGTCCTTTCCATTCCCAGGTTTTCATAGCTCGTCTGAGCGACCACATTCTCCTTTTCGACGTAGAGTCGGAAGCCACAGACATCACCCCTCTTCGATGCGGCATCACGCACAAATCCATATAGTCTCTTGTAGACACCCTGTCCCCGGAATTCAGGCAACACGTAGACGCTCTGAATCCACCAGAACCATCCGTTGCGCCAATCGCTCCATTCGTAGGTGATCATCAGACCTCCGATGATTCGGTCTTCGGATTCACACACGACGTAGAATCCTCTCCGCGCATCATCGAACACCGCTCGGACACCGGAACCGAGCACGGAGGAATCAAGCGTCTTACCTTCGGTCTCGTATGCCATCGCTTGATTGAATTCCACAAGCGAACCAACGTCGTTTGCGTCTGCGATTCTTATCTTCATATCTGTAGTGATTCCTTCCCGAAGTCGTCAAAAAATATTGCCATCAAGGCAGTTCTCGGATTAAGATTCTTCAATCTTCCGGGTTTTCAGTTCTTCGAAAACCAGAAGCGCCCCAGCCGGTTCTTTCCAACGGTTCTCATTGGGGAAATTTGTTTCAAGACATTCAAACACAGGAGGTTTTCTCATGAAAGCGGTTCTGGCCCTCGTTTCTTTGGTAGTGACGATTCTGTCCCTTTATGTCTCCAGAACACCCGAGTACGGTTGGATGATCTATTTCGCCGGTCTGGGTATCTTGGGAACGATAATCTTCGGTGGCATATACATGGCCGGAAGGGTCAACAAGGATGGAAACATAAAGATCGCCGACTGATTCGTCTAAAAGTGCCACATCACGTACCCCGCTCCTTCAGCGGGGTTTATTTTTGTTTCATTCGAACCGAAAACGAGGAATGTTGACATTAATGTAAAGATTTATAAAACTCAGATTTTTACTAGAAGCAATGCCAAAGATTTCAGACATTCAGGAAACACCGAATCCAAATGCGGTGAAATTCATACTCAAGGAACCTGTCAGCCACGGGACATCGCACTCGTTCAAGAATTCCGCGGATGCGGAGATGAACAGCCTTGCGAAGTCTCTCTTCGATGTAGGTGATGTCGTCTCTGTCTTCTACATGGACAAGATGATCACAGTCGAGAAGACTGAAGATGCGGAATGGGACGAACTTCTGCCGGCCCTCGCCGTTCCCATAAGAGCCGCGGAACCTGTTGTTCGGACCTCCGATGCGAGCGGAAGCAAGATCGGGGGCGCCATCGGGGCCGCACTGAGTGACGATCCCAAGATCGCACAGATCAACGAGATTCTCGACGAGAGAATCCGTCCCTATCTCGCAAGTGATGGCGGTTGGTTGGAAATCGTTTCCCTCGAAGACAAACTTCTCAAAATCCGATATGAAGGTGCCTGTGGCAGCTGCCCCAGCTCGCTGACGGGGACCTTGATGGCAATCGAGAATCTCATCAAGGAAGAAATCGATCCGGAAATCACGGTGCAGGCGGTTTAGGAACCCGATCGAAGAGTCAGTCGTGCCGCGGAGGTTGAGCAACCTTCGCGGCCTTTTCTTCGTCGAGGGGAATATCTGGTGCTAGACTAGACGCGCTTCCCAGGCTTCTTCTGTTCACGATGAAAATATTCTTTCGAAAACGGCGAGCATCACTGATAGTCGCGGTCCTGTTGGCGATTGTCCTTCTTGGTGACACAGCCCTTGTCGCGAACATCAATCTTTCGGACGAAGACACGTTTCGTCGAGTGCGAGAGAATTCGAGGAACGGAAGATTGCCGGATGAGGGCCTCCTGATCGAGATTGAAAGGAGTTCTTCGTTGGAGCGAACGAGGGGACTCGCCCGACTGGTCAGGGCACGAATTCGATTGGAAGTGCAGGACTTCCGAGGTGCCAGCCGGATTCTCGATGGTCAAACACAATCAGGCTCAACCAAAATTGCGGATTACAGCCTGTGGCTGAAGGCCCAGAGCCTCTTCGGTGCCAGAGACTACCGACAGTCCATAGAAGTTTTGACGGATCTCAGTGCCAATCACAGGGATTCCATCCTCCTCAACGAAGCGGTGCTTCTAAAGGCGGAAGCGATGATTGAAATCGGAGAACTCTCAAGTGCACGAAGTCTTCTTGAAACTCCTGCGGAGGAAAACGATTTGCGGGCCCTGGCTCTTTTGTCCAGGATTGCCTCGAGAGAAGGTGACCGAATCAGCGAAGTCAGTCTTCTGAGAAAGATATTCTTCTACGGTGGTGAGAACCGAGAATCCAAGTCGGCTGAGTCACGTCTTATCAGTATGGGAGAGAGCCTTCGGCCTGCGACTCCCGATGAGATGCTCGCCAGAGCGGATGTCGCACTAGTTCAAAAGAACTTCAGCATGGCAATTCAGGCCTACGACGAATTCATCTCCCGCTTTCCCACTGAAGCCACATCGGGTGTCATCAACAAACGAATCTCTGCACTGCTCGGGGCGGGCCGTCTTGTGGAGGCGACTGAATCCGTAAATCGGTTGCCGAGAGGGGCCAGAGGAAAGCAGGAGTTCTTGCATCGACTGGCCATCGGTCATGCGAAGTCCGGCCAGTGGGCGTTCGCCCGACAGACCATCGAACGTCTAGAAAGTGAGTTTCCGAAGGTTACCGCTATCGCCAAGGCTCTCGTGGAGGTCGGAATGATTGCACGGGATGCGAAGAACCGTTCCGAGGAGGAGTTCTTCTTGAGAAAGGCTCTTCGCGAATTTCCGGACGCTGTGGAGGTCGCCTCGGCTCAATTCGAACTTGCATGGCTCGAGCATCAATCAGGAAATCACGCAAAGTCCGCGGACATGCTGATCGAACACCTGGCGAGATACTCCGACAGGGATTCCAGCCACCGCGGTCGGGCAGGATATTGGGCCGCAAGGAACTCGGAGAGGGCGGGAAGATTAGAGAGCGCCTGTGTGCTTTACGAAGCATTGGTGTTTCGCTATCACGCGAATTGGTATGGTCACATCGGTCGTCAGCGACTGGATGCGTTGAGAGGCTCGGGACAGTGTCGGGCAAACGAGAAACCTGATTCGACAGTCATTCGTGCCACAGAAAATCTGAAGAAGGTCACTGTCGCTGAAGAGGGAAGTGGACCGAGGGAGATTCTCAGAGCTGAGAAGGCAGAGGAACTGGCTGTCATCGGGCTTTTTGATTGGTCTCTCAAGGAAATCGAAGCTGCGCAGAGATCATCGGTGAACAGCCCGCGCGTCAACCTGGCACTTGCGAGACATCACAGACTGAAAGGGGACAATGTCGGAGCGCTGCTCGCATTGGCCAAGAGCTATCCCGATTATCCACAGATGTTTCCGGAGGAACTTTCTCCCGCCGAGTGGGAAATCTTCTACCCATTGAATCATTGGAATGAGATAAAGGTATGGGCGGGTCGCAGAAACCTTGATCCATACAAAGTGGCCGGGCTCATCAGACAGGAGTCCGTTTTCAACCCTCGGGCACGTTCTGGAGCGAACGCTTATGGTTTGATGCAGATGCTTTTGCCCACTGCGAGGCAGACCGCGAGAAAATACAACCCCACCTTCTCGAATCTGACGATCGAACAGCTTTACGATCCCGCCACGAACATTGAACTCGGTACTGCATACATGAAAGATCAGCTCGAGCGTTACGGAAAAATCGAATACATGTCAGCGGCCTACAATGCGGGCCCGGGAAGAATGACGCAGTGGCGACAGTCCCTGCCTGTCTCGATTGACGAGTTCGTCGAGGCGGTTCCCTTCAGAGAGACTCGAAGTTACATACAAGGAATCATCCGCAACACGGAACAGTACCGCAGGCTCTATGATGAGGACGGTAGATTCCGCTCCAATGTGGGAACAAGACATGTATCCGGGACGAGTCTTCCCTGATATCGCAAGGAGTGGGCATTGAAAAAGGCAGTCGCCAAGCGACTGCCTTTCTGATTTACGTCTGAAACCGATTTACTGTCCCTGACCCATCGAGTATCCGGGTTGACCGCTGAAATTCTGAAGTATCTCGGTCTTGGCGAATTCGATGCCGGCAGCATTCGCTCTCGTCAGAAGCGAGATGATCTGCTCGCGAGAAATGTTTCCACCATTCTCAGCCATGAATCTACATCTCCAGTTGTCGACGCAGAAGGTGTCGGGCTGTCCGCCGGGATACACCTTCGTTCCTCTGTTCGAGATCATGACGAGTTTCAAACCATCGCCATTGAGAGCCTCGATCTTTGGACCGAGTTCCGCGGCTGCTCCGTAGAAGTTCCCATTCCACCAGTTGATGAACATGTCGACTCCGACCATTTCTCTCTTTTCGGGCTCACGAATCGAATAGATCGGCTTACGGTTCTCGGGAGCGATCTCCTCGACGTTTTTGTATTCGACAGGCTTGAGCGTCTCGGGCTTCTTGCCGAGGCGGTCGACGACCGCCTGCGCGAATTCCTTCGTACCGACCTTCTCCTTCGACACACCGTCTTTGAAGATGTCATAGGTGTGGACACCGTCTTCGATAGTCTTCAGCCATGCGTTGTGCGCAAGCTCCGCGATGTCAGGCTGGTTGATGTGAACGAGCATCATCATCGCGCCGAGGAAAAGTCCAGACGGGTTGGCGAGGTTCTGTCCCGCACGACGCGGAGCCGATCCATGAATGGCCTCGAACATCGCGATGTTCTCACCGATGTTCGCCGAACCCGCGAGACCGACCGATCCAGCGATCTGTGCGGCGACGTCGGAAAGTATGTCTCCGTAGAGGTTTGGCATCACTATGACGTCGAAGTTCTCAGGAGTGTCCGCCATCTTCGCGGCACCGATGTCGACGATCCAGTGATCCGCCTCGATCGACGGATACTCTGCAGAAATCTCATCAAATACCCTATGAAACAGACCGTCAGTCTGTTTCATGATGTTGTCCTTGACGAAGGCGGTGACCTTCTTTCTATTGTTTTGCACCGCATATTCGAAAGCGTAACGGACGATCTTCTCGCAACCCGGCCTGGTGATCAGTTTGAGACACTGCTCGACCATGTCGGAGAGCCTGTATTCGATACCCGCGTATGTGTCTTCCTCATTCTCGCGAACGATGACCACGTCCATGATCGGGTGCTTCGTCTTGATGAACGGGTGGTATGAGACGCAGGGGCGGATGTTCGCGTAGAGACCGAGGGTTTTGCGAACGGTCACGTTGAGTGACTTGAAACCACCGCCTTGGGGGGTTGTTATGGGTGCCTTCAAGAAGACCTTGGTGCGTCGGAGAGAATCCCACGATTCGGGGGCGATTCCCGCTGAATTGCCGGCGAGGTACACCTTTTCACCGATGTCTATGGTTTCGATGTCGATGCGGGCGCCTGCTTCTTTGATGATGTGCAGGGTCGCATCCATGATCTCGGGTCCGATACCGTCTCCGTGGGCTACTGTTATGGGTACGTTTGACATAGTTGAGTCCTGATTAATGAAATTGTTTGCAAAAGCCTTGTTGAATCAACCTGAAATTCTATCTGAACGGGTCTAACCTATCAAAACCCGAAGTGCGAGAGCTCTCAAACGGTTATATTTCATTGATTTTGGCAGCCACCTCGAAATCGAGGTCCGTTATTCCGCCTCGGTCGTGGGTCGTCAGCCCAAGCTCCGCATATCCCCACCCGAAACAAATGTCCGGATGATGGTCAGCCGCTTCCGCCACTGCTCCGGCCTTGTTGACGAAGGCGAGTGCCTCGGCGAAGTCACCGAACTCGAATCTCCGCTTCAACGACTTTCCATCCGCACTCCAACCGGAAAGTCTCTCAAGTCCATCTATCACTTCCTCTTCGGTCAACAGCACACGCTCTGCCATCTTTTTCACCTCTCTTCTGATTCGATATACTCGTTCCCGAAAAGTATAGTTGTCGCAACCGAGGGGAATCAAAGCGCCTCCGATTCATTGAAATATGCTCAGATCCATCACAACGACGATAATTCTTGTTTCAGCCCTGGTGGCGACGACGTCCTGCGGAATTCTTTCGAACTCTCCATCCGACGCGGTAACCGCCTATGTCGATGCTTCGCGGGCCAAGGATGCCGAGTCCGTCAAGCAACTTCTTTCAAAGGGCACTATCGAGATGTTCGGGACCGTCGCTCAGGCAAAGGGTGTTTCGATCGAGGAATTGCTGTTGAAGGAGGCGGCCTTTGCCCCAGAAAAGATAGAGCTCGGCAAGGAGACCATCGAGGGCGACACTGCGACGGTCGAGATCCGAAATTCTCTCACGGGAGAGTTCGACATCAAGATTCCCTTGGTCAGGGAAGACGGGGAATGGAAGCTGGCCAGAGATGTGTACACCAGACAGGTGATTGGAAAGTAGATTCTCAATCGGAGGAAAACAAATTGGCTGAGATCAAATCATTTCGCGCTTTGCGACCAACCGCGGAAAAAGCCGCGACAATCTCATCGGTACCCTATGACGTGATTTACGAATCGGAGGTCCGCGAGATCATCTCGACCACACCGGAATCCTTTCTTTCGGTCACCCGCCCCGACGGTCTTTTCCCCGAGGGGGCCAAGCCATCCGATGAAGAGATGCAGGCCGCCGCGAGAATGAATCTCGCCTCGCTCCGGGATTCGGGAAACCTTGTTCAGGACTCGGAAGACTCGATATATGTCTATCGCCTTTCTGTCGGAGGGCATTCACAGACCGGTTTCGTCGCATGTTGCGCGGTCGATGATTACGAGAACGATGTGATCAAGCGCCATGAGAAGACCCGTCCCGACAAGGTCAAGGACAGGACCGATCACATGATAGATCTCGGAGCCCAGACGGGACTCGTCTTTTTAGCCTTCAAGGGCACGCCCGAAACCAGTTCAATCATAAGTGAGACGGTCGCATGCGAGCCGATCTACGATTTCACCGCTTCAGACGGAGTTCGTCACACGATCTGGCAGGTCCTGGATTCCGCCGCGACGGTCAATGCCTTCGAAGACATCCCCGCTGTCTATATCGCAGATGGACACCATCGCGTCGAGAGTGCGCGTGTCGCGAGGCAGAGGCTTCGTGAATTGAATCCGAACCACACGGGAGATGAGGATTACAATTGTTTCATCGCTGGAATATTTCCTTCCGAGGATCTGAAGATACTTCCCTACAACAGAGCGGTGAAGGATCTGAATGGTCTTTCCGAATCTGAGTTTCTTGAGAAGATAAAAGGTGATTTCACAGTCGAGGAGACGATGGAGAAAACTCCTTCAGCGCCTGGAAAGATCTCGATGTATCTCGGGGGGCGCTGGTACACGATAACTTCCAAGATTCCGAACCTGCGGGAACTCGGTCCCATCGAGAGGCTTGATGTTAGCGTCTTGCAGGACAGGCTTCTGAGCCCGACGCTCGGTATAGATGATCCACGCACGAACCAGAGAATCACATTCATCGGAGGAGCAAGGGGTACCGGGACCCTGGAGAAGTTGGTCGATTCAGGCGATGCCGCCGTCGCCTTCTCGATGTTCGCAACCACTATGGACGATCTTTTCGCTGTTTCGGACATCGGGGAGATCATGCCACCGAAGTCGACATGGTTCGAACCGAAATTACGTGACGGTCTACTCATTCATCTGATCTAGGAGTCGCAATGAAGGTATCCCTCATCACAGGTGCGTCGAGCGGAATAGGAGAGGCCTTTGCCAGACGGTTGGCAGAGGACAAGAAGAACCTTGTTCTGGTTTCCAGGAATCTGAACAAACTGCATGAACTCTGTGACGAGTTGATGCTCAAGCACGGTATCTCCGCACACTATATCGCCATCGATCTATCGGAGTCTGACGGTCCCAAGCGCGTCTTCGAGGAGACCTCCAGACACGGGATGGAAGTGGAACTTCTCGTGAATAATGCGGGCTTCGGTTCCATGGGAGATTTTGCGGAACTCGATGGTGGCCGTGAACTCGAGATGATTCGCCTCAACATTTCCGCGCTCATCGAACTGACCCATCTGTATCTGTCTCCCATGAGAGCGAGGCGTTCAGGCGCAATCATCAATGTCGCATCGACCGCGAGTTTCCAGCCCGTGCCATACATGGCGACCTACGCCGCCACCAAGGCATTCGTGACCTCTTTCACTGAGGCGGTCGCCGAGGAAAACCGTCCCTTTGGCGTCACTGTTTCGGCTCTGTGTCCCGGACCTACCGCGACGAATTTCTTCGATGCCGCAGACGCGGTGCCCTTCGCCGCGAAAGGCATGCAGACCTCCGAGGAAGTCGTCGAAGCAGGCTTGAAGGGAATCAGATACGGTAAAGCCAAGATTGTGTCGGGATTGAGAAATGCGATCGGGGCGCGACTTGTGGCATTCATTCCCAACAGGCTGATCACCCGAGGGGTTGCGAGATATCTGCAGCCGAAACTGGAAGAAAGGAACAGACTGAAGTCAGCCGAATGATTCGATTCACGGTCTTAGGAAGCGGTTCATCCGGAAACGCGGTTCTCGTGTGTAGCGAGACTACCCGCGTTCTCGTCGATGTCGGGATGAGTTCCCGCGAGACGGTGAGACGTCTCATGGAAGTCGGTGAAGACCCTTCCACCCTCGATGCGATTCTCATAACGCACGAGCATTCCGACCATGCCGGAGGTCTTCGCGTGTTTCTCGGAGCTACGGAATGTCCGGTATTCATCTCTGAGGCGACGCAGGAATCCTACTTGTCCACCAAGCGCGGGGCGCAGAATGGCGAGAGCGAGGCGATGAAGCGCGCGGTTGCCATAAAAGATCGAACGGAGAGGATTGTCTCGAACCAGGAGTTTCGGATCGGAGACATTGATTTCGAGCCTTTCACGGTACCTCACGATGCAGCCGACAATTTCGGCTTCGTTGCAAGAAGGGAAGGCGTCAGGGTCGCCACCCTCATGGATTTCGGTCATTTCACCGGTCTGATCAATGAAAAGCTGACCGGCTGTGACGCCATCGTCGTCGAATCCAATCACAGCATCGACATGCTCAAGGCATGTTCTGTCTATTCATGGGATTTGAAGCAGAGAATAATGTCGTCACACGGACATCTCTCGAACGAGCAACTGTCCGATTGGCTGACCGATGATTTCGACGGAACCGCTCGACATCTCGTTCTTTCCCATCTTTCGCAGAAAGCCAACGAACCCAATCTTGCAAAGTTGATGGCGGAGTCGGCTCTCGAGATGCGTCCCGAGTTTCGAAGAACTGAGACACAGGTCACACTCTCGTTCCGTGGAGAGCCCACCCCTTGGATAAAGTTCTGAGAGATGAAATCCGAAACGGTCGGACAGACGAATCAATTGCTGGAAAGCAGGAGCAATATATGGCAGAGCACATACTCCATCGGAAACAGGTCATAAGGCGCCCACGACAGGAGGTATTCGAATTTTTTGCAGATGCGGGAAATCTTGAACGTATCACACCGCCAGAACTCAATTTTCAGATAATCACACCGAGACCCATCGACATAAGGAAGGGATGTCTGATCGATTACCGTCTGAAGCTCCGCGGAGTGCCGATAACGTGGAAGACGGAGATCACTCAGTGGAACCCCCCATTCGATTTCATCGACTCCGCATTGAAGAGCCCCTACAAGCAATGGATACATCTGCACACCTTCGCTGAAGGCGAGAACGGGGAGACCGTGATGGAAGATATCGTGAGGTATCGACTACCATTCGAACCGTTAGGCGACCTCGCCCATTGGTATGTGAAGAGGGAGCTCACCTACATATTCGATTACAGATACAAGGTAATCGAGGAGATTTTCAGCTAATTTCTTTTATCCAGATGGGCGGGAAGAGGGTTGTCTCTATCTTCGGCCTGCCAGAGGATCGTCATCACCAACCATCTCTTGCCATCGTAGACCAACTGGAAGCTGTTCACTCCTCGGAGGAACGGCTTTTCGTCCTTTGTGCTCCTAAACGCCTCGTAGGATGAAAAAACGTGAACTATGTTTCCGAACCGATCGGTCTTGCTTCCTATCTCTCGCTCTATGAAACCGTCGCGCAGGAACGCCTCGTTTCTTGTGATGTACTCTTCCGGCGTCATCGATACGACGACCGCCGCACCGGTGTTTGGATTCCGCCCGGTCGCGATCAGCCGAGCCGACGGATGAAACAGGGATCTGAATCTCTCCCAATCCCGTTGCTTGCCGGCCTCACCGGAGATCACATCGTAAACGGCTGCCACCAATCTCTCAGGGCTTTCATGGTCGGTCTGAGCTTCCGCCCGTCCCGCGGTGAACAGAGTGAAGGAAAAGGCCAGGGCGAAGAGGAGTTTCGAAGTATGCTTTGTCATCGTATTCTCGCAGTTTTTACGAAGCCTTGCATGGGCTAGAATGTTCGAGTAATGGAAAAGACGCATCTTTTGGGCCTCACTCTAGCAGAATTGCAGGACTTTGTCGTTGGACAGGGTCAGCCCAGATATCGTGCGAAGCAGTTGTTCAAGGGACTCCACGAACGTCGCCATCTTTCGATCGAATCTATAACGGATCTACCGGAGGATTTCCGCAGGACGCTCGCTGCCAATGCGGCGGTCAGTACACTCTCGGTCGAGCAGCGATTCGTCTCGAACGACGGCACTAGGAGATTTCTTATGAAGACATCGGACGGGTATCCCGTCGAGACCGTCTTCATACCGTCCGAGGACCGGGACACGATATGTTTTTCCTCACAGTCCGGTTGTCCGCTGAAGTGTGATTTCTGTCTCACCGCAAAACTCGGGTTGCTTCGGAATCTGACGGTGGGGGAGATCGTCGAACAGATCATCATCGTTCTGAATGATGTCTATGGGGAGAACTCCGAGAAACCCCATGGTACGAATCTTGTGGGAATGGGGGCTGGTGAGCCGTTCCTGAATTTCGAGAATCTGATCAAAGCGTTGCGGATCATGGCCGATGAAGACGGTCTTCACATAGTACCGAACAGGGTTACGATCTCGACTGCCGGCATAGTTCCGAAGATCCTGGAATTCGCTCAACTCGAAGACCGTCCCCATCTCGCGATTTCTTTGACTGCGGCGGAAGACGACCTGCGTGATGTGCTCATGCCGATCAACAAGAAATGGAGAATCGACGAACTGATGGATGCGGCGAAGGTGTTTGAGAAGTCGCTCAGGCGGGGGGAGCGGTTCACCTTCGAGTACGTTCTCCTCGGTGGGGTGAACGACACCGACGAACATGCGAAGAAGTTGGCTGATCTAGTCGATCGTCATGGTCTCACAAAGGTGAAGATAAACCTGATTGCCCACAATGCGGCCGAACCTCTGGAGTACGGTCCCCCAACCGAGGACCGCGTGAAGAGATTCAAGGCGATTTTGGAGTCCCGCGGGATAGATGCCTTTATCCGCACACCTCGCGGTCGCGACATCTATGCGGCATGCGGACAGCTTGCCGCCCGTGCACAGACGAACGCGTGAACGACCGAGGTCGAAAATGGAAATCTGGATAATTGGAATACCGCTTGTGATCCTGATGGTTTTTTTGTCGACTCGGATAAAGAAGCTTGCCAATCAGGCTTACGGAGAAGAGCTCATCGAGAGGCAGGGGTTCGCACTGATAAAACCCGAGGGTCTTATCGCGCTCGAGAACCCTGAAGAAGGCTTTCAGTTTCAAGCCGAATCAAAGGGTTTTGGGGAAAGGGAGGAGACCGAATCCTTTCGAGAGGCCTCAGCGTCTGTTTCGATCAATGATGTCGGCATCGAACCAGTCGTCTCAAAGCTTTTGGAGATACCGAACGTAGAGGTCATCCTGCGAAGTGAAGATGGGTGTTCGGTGAGATATAGGGATTCGGAGGGAGAGGTCGTCAAACATGTCTTCCGCCGCGTGATGTCGAAGGGGACATCGCGTCACATCGAACTCCGTGTAACAGTCCTTGATGAGAGCATCGACGAATTTGAAGAAGGCGCGAAGGCGATGATTCGCAGCCTTCGTGAAAATTGAAGCACTCGGAGATGTTGTATGTTTTTTAAACTAGGAATCCTTGTAACAACGCTTTTACTCGCCACGATCGGAGCACAGGCTCAGTCGGTCACAGGTTCGATCGCGGAGGGAACGGTAAAACGTGGGACTGTTGCGCGGGGCAAGGTTGTCTTGACGATACCCGAGGACCTGCATGTCAATTCGAATGCACCCAACAGCAAGTATGCGATTCCGACCACAGTGAAGTTGACAGCGATGGGCATACGTCTCGGACCCGTAATCTACCCCAAGGGTAAGACCAAACGGTTTAGTTTCTCCGATACCCCGATCAATGTATACGACGGGAAGGTCGAGTTCGGGTTCACCGTGACGGTGCCACGTGCATTCAAGGGCGACTCGCTCGAGGTGAAGGCGACGGTGAGATATCAGGCCTGCAATGACGAGGTCTGTTTTCCGCCGCGCACCAGGGAGATTCTAATCAGCGCAAGGGTACGCTGATCATCATTTTTTCCCGATGACGGCGAGAAGACGGCCTGTCTTTCCGTACCTTCCTGAATCCACTCTGTGGGAGAAGAATAAATCCGAGGATTCCATGGTGCAGAACGATGTCACGTGGATGTTGTCATGCCTGAGACCCGCAGTGACCAACTGCTCGGCATTGGCGAGATGAAGATCGATCAGAGCGTGTCCCTCCCGGGTCGGGTCGAAGAGATTCTCACAATCCGGAAAAGTCCTTCTGAATTCCTCCATCACATCCTCCCCGACTTCGTAACTCCTTCCTGACGCCGCAGGCCCGATTGCCGCGATCATGTCATTCGGATCAGCACCCAGGTCGGACTTCATCCTTTCAACAGCCCTCATCGCGATACTCCTGACGGTACCCCTCCAACCCGCATGCACCGCGGCGAACGCACCTGTCCGCGGATCTCCGATCAACACTGGAACACAGTCGGCCGTCTTCGAACCCAGGATGACCCCCTCGGCGTCGGAAATCATTCCGTCTGCAGGTGTCTCAAGGTCCCCGCATTCATCTGTTCCGAAGATTCTCACGATTGCTTCACCGTGAACCTGCCTTACACATGCGAGTTTGTGGGACACACCCAATGCATCGAAGAAACGCCGTCGATTCTCCTCAATGTTGGCGACTTCATCCTGATCGAAGCCTGAAAGGGAAAGAGCCTCCGTCGGAAGCGGGCTGATGCCTCCGAGTCTTGTGGAAAAGCCATTCACAAAACCCGCGTCCTCAAGTGCGCGACAGACGAGGATCTTCACCGCACCCTTCTCTCGCCAATAAAAGTTCGAATCTGTTAAAGTGTCCTCGTTCATTTTTCAGAAAAGCCGTGATTGCCGGAATTGGAACCGACATCGTTGAAGTCTATCGCATACGCGAGGCGCTCGAAAGAACGCCGCGTTTTCTCGAGCGCGTGTTCACTGAACAGGAGATCGCCTACTGTCGATCCAAGGGTCTGAAGCAATATGAGAGTTTTGCGGGCAGGTACGCCGCCAAGGAGGCTCTCTTCAAGGCGTTGGGAACAGGCTGGCGTGGAGAACTCGCGTGGAAGGACATCGATGTCGTTGCCAACGACCTCGGAGCTCCCGGTATCTCCGCTTCTGGTGAAGTCCTCTTGCAGTTGACCGCACTCGGTTTCACACGTGTCAGCCTCTCCATCTCGCACACCGAGCAGTATGCGGTCGCGTACGTGATTATCGAGAGTTGAAACTCCCCGCCTCCGCATCTACTTCCAATGTCCTGCACCAAATAGTGCTTTCCCCCTACCCATACGCACGAAATAGGTGCAAACCACCTGTTCAAGCACACGATTAGCAGCTGAAACACTACACCTGATGACATTTACGGTTTGTGGTACGGGCTTTGCCGAGTGATTTTCAAACCGAACGGACCCGGGAGTTCGGAGCACCATAGGAGGGACACCATGAGAGACATAAGATCATCGTCTGCGAAAGCAATGTTCACATCGCTCGCCGTGTTTATTCTCTTTTCATTCGTTTCCGCGCAGGACTTCCAGGATTATGAGCCGGAGGTCAGCGCCCGCGTCGCCCGTGTCAAGATTCTTATCGGAGAGGCATCGATTCTGAGGAAAGAGGCTCGCGAATGGGAGAAGGTCGTGACCAACCTTCCACTTGTGGAGGGCGATGAGATCGTTCTCGAAAACGATTCCAGGATGGAGATCCAGCTCGACAGTTGGAACTTCATACGACTCGATGGAAAAGCACGGATGAAGATGACCACTCTCAACGAAGATGGCGTCGCCGTGAGTCTCATCGCGGGGTCAATGAGTGTCCGCATCGGGAAGATGGATGGTGATGGAAAGTTCTTCGAGATGGATGCGCCGGGAACCACGATTTCAGTTCAGAAGACAGGCCTGTTCGATCTCGATTCGACGGACTCAGTCGCCGGACGAGTGAGGTTGTCTGTCTCAGACGATGGCGAGGCGAGGGTTTACTCGGAGACCTCAGGTTTCACCATCCGTAGCGGTCGCTCGGCTACGCTCTTTCTGGTTGGTGCTCGAAAAGGGGAATGGGATCTCGCCGACTTCTCAGGCACACGGAATGATTTTTCAAAATGGGTCGCGTCCCGCGATCAACTCATCGCCAAGAAATTGGAAGGTGCGTACTTCGACAGATATTACGACACGGATTTCTATGGGGCAGACGACCTGAACGATTACGGCACCTGGGTCGACACCTCGGATTACGGAACAGTTTGGAGACCACATCGGACCACGACGAGAGTCTACGCTGATTGGTCGCCCTATCGCTATGGACATTGGCGTTGGATTCCACCCTATGGGTGGACTTGGGTCAACGACGAACCTTGGGGATGGGTGACTTATCACCACGGTCGATGGGTCTTCATCAGCGGATACTGGCACTGGGCACCCTACCCTCACCCCAGCTATAGATGGAAGCGAAGTTGGTGGAAACCCGCCTTTGTTTCGTTCTATTACTATGGCGGCTCAGTATGCTGGTATCCGCTGCCTTACTACTCGCGATACAACGATTTCAACCGGATTCACTATTCGCGTTGGTCGAATCGGAGTTTCGCACGCAACTCGCGAAGACGTCCTAGAAATGTAATCAACATCGTCAATGTTCCACGTGACACTTCCCCACGAAGGGAACAGGTCCCAAATCGTGGGGTGATCGTCGTCGACAAGGACAGATTCGGCCGAACGACCAGGCCGGGAAGGAACGGCGATGATGACGTGATGCGAAGGATCAACTCAACGATCGCCGCCGAGGGGTTACCCGTGATTCCTGAGATGGATGTACCTGAGAGGAGGGACGGTTCCGAGATAATCTCGAGAAGACCCAGTGATGTCGGTCGCAGCCTCCCTCGAATCGGTGCGACGGAAAGAACTGACGACAGTCCCGTCGACTCTAGATTGAGAAGAGGAAGAATCTTTGGAGACAGGACCCCGCTCGAGGTACCGGAACGGACTATGCCTGTGGATGAGACCACACCGGAAGTCACGCCCCCAAGAGGTCAAAGACCTGGCACCGGTGTCGTCGCCAGACCTGAGAGAACTCCTGAAGGGGAAAGTCCGCGACGGAATTCACCTAGAGATGGGTCGGGAGACAGGAATGTCATCGTTCCGCGACCTGACAGAAGTCCCAACGACGAGACGAGACCTGCTCCGGATCGACGTGCTCCTGGAATCGGAACCCAGCCAAGGGGAGAAGAACGTGAGAGTGACAGAGGACCAGGTCAGTCACCCAGGTTCGAAACTCCACGCAGGGCTCCGAGAGTCGGACCGACCCCGGATTCAAGTCCCAGAACCGAGACACCTCGGCCTTCGCCATCACCCGAGCAGGGTCCGAGGTTCGGCTCGCCGAGGCGACCATCGAATCCTCAGGAGCGTCCCAGAAGCGAAACGCCGCGGAGCTCTCCATCACCCGAGCAGGGTCCGAGATTCGGTTCGCCGAGACAATCCCCGAGAAACGAGAGTCCGCGACCCGTTCCCGCTCCCCCGTCGCGAGAAGAGTCGCGACCGGCACCCCCATCTCGCAGGGAGCCTCCTCGCGTGACTGCGCCACCCCGATCGGATTCTTCTCCGAGGAAGGTGAGCCCACCTCGCGAATCACCTCCGAGCAGGGATTCCCGGCAATCGCCGGAAAGATCACGGGATCAGATGGAGATGGAGCGTGACGGCTGAGAAAAGAGGCGACCAAGCGTCGCCTCTTTCTTCATTGCCTCAGGAATATCTCCCTGTTTGTCGATTGAGGGTTTCCAACGAGAACGAATTGCAGATTGTTCATGTATTTCTTCGCGACTCTCTGAACATCCTCTGGAGTGACGGCCGAGATGTTCTGAATGAACCGTTCAGCATCCCGCCAGCCGCGCCCGAGTAGTTCATATTTAGCCAACTCACCGTTTTGGGCCGCGTTTGTCTCGTTATCGATGTAATAGGTCGTTAGAAAGAAGTTCGGAAGTCCCGCGAAGCGCTCCTGTTCAAGAGGAGCGGATTTCAACAATTCTATTTGATCGAGCATCACTGAAACAGCTTGATTCACATCCGTCGTCGTCACATAGATGTGGGCGGAATTAGCTGTGAAATCGTCCATCTCCGCATTTGGCGCATACGAGAGATTCCTGTTGTTCCGAACCTCCTGATAGACGAGCATCTGCAGAAAGCTGACCGCGACACGCATCGCATAGTAATCGGGATTTGAAAGTCCAGGTGCGGAGAAGACTCCTTTTACGTAGGTCGTTTCAACCGCCCGAGGCACGATCTCGAGAGATGGTCGCTCGAACATGAGCGAAGGAATACCTCGAGGGCTATAGGACCCGCGAGGTAGTTGTCCGAAGGAATCCGCGATCTTCGTTCGAATGTCTGCGATGTCGACGTCCCCGACCACTACCACGAGGAGTTGAGATGTGTTCATGATTCGCGAATGGTATTCGCGAATGTTCCCCATATTGAATCTCGAGATGGAATCAATGTTTCCGAACGGGGTCTTGGAGTAGGGATGGTTCCTGTGTATCACCCTTCGCGAAAGCGAATCGAGATATCCATCCGGGCTTGTGGATTGCGTCCGTAGCCCTGTAAGGATGCGCTCTCTGACAGTCTCTATCGACTGACCATCGAATTCCGGACGAAGAGCCGCCTCTGAGAAGAGTTTCCAGGTTCTGTCGAAATTCTCATTCGTGGATGCCATCGCAAAGACCCCGAAATCGAAGGAGGAACTCCCCGATACGGACGATCCCATGCGGGAGAGCTCTCTTCGCATCACGGCCCGAGGAAATCCAGCACTGCCCTCCGACATCACCTGCAGAGTCAACTCCTCTATACCGGCTTCATTTGCCGAGTAGTTGTTGACGCCTCCTTTCACATAGACGGCCGCAGAGACCGTCGGCGCTCCCGGTCTTCGTTTCACCAAAACTTTGAGCCCATTGACTTCAAACTCGGTGACACCCGATGAAGCAGAAGGAAGAGCGGCATTCCGAGTCTGTCCCATGACATTCACGGAGACTGCGAGGCTCAGAATTAGACCGATGAGGAGATGTCGGGTCATTTCACACCCCCACTCAGATCTTTTTCAGTCAAACCTGATTTCTGCAGATTCCTCTCCGATATGAGAGCGACTCCGACCCTTGGCTTTCCGATCATGTAGGTTTTCAGATATCTCGTGATGTCATTGCGCGTGACGGCCCGAAGGTTGCGGTGATAGCCACGGAAGTAATCGATACCCGTGGATGACCACCAGAACCCGAGGGCGTGTGTATATTCAGTCAGTTTCTCGCGTCGGAACAGATCCTCTGCCTCGAGAAGAGTCTTCGAGTTTTCGAGCTCTTCATCGGTGTAGTAATCCGGATCATCGAACTTCTCGATCTCGGCATGTAGCGCCTCGAGTGCGGCCTTCGATTTCTCGGGGCTCGCAATCATCGTTATCCGGATCGGCCCGACATTTCGCTGGGTGTAATAGTGGACGTCGACGCTCACCGCAAGACCCGAGTCGACCAGTGCCCGCTGAAGCCTTGAGTCCGACTGATCGACGATGTAGCTGAAGACATCCGCCGCATAGGTCGATGCATCGTCCTTACCTATCGAAGGTCCATGCCATCCCAATTGAATCATCACGCTGTCGAATTCCTGCTTCACGATGAAACCCTCGCTTCGAGGCAGTGGAGGGTGGTCGACCAGTGGAAATCTCTTGAACGGATCCTCACCACGCTTCCAATCCTTGAACAGATCGGTTGCCATTGAAAAGACGATTTCGGGATCGACGTCGCCCGTCACGATCAGCGCGGTGTTATTCGGCAGATAATACCGCTCTTTGATCATCCTCATCTGCTCGGTCGTCGCGGCCGCGACCGACTCACGTGTACCACCGGGACGCTTTCTTGAAGGATATTTGAAGAACAATCTGTCCATCAGAGTCCTGTCAAGATAGTAGACAGGTTCGGAAAGCTGTCGGTCCAGTTCACCCAAGACGACCTGTATCTCGCGCTCGAACTCGGCCTGGTCGAACGAGGGAAACAGCATCGAGTCCCGCATCAACCTCATCAGCGGGTAGAGATTTCCCTTGGTCGCCGTGAAGAAATAATTCACATGCTCTTCGTTGGTGGTTCCGTTCCGTGTGTATCCGATTCCATCCAATTCGCTTACGTAAGAGACGTCACCGATGAGATCGCGAAAACCGACATCCGATTCACAGCCGTAGGTGCTGAAGAGGTCACGACGCCCGTATTGGGAGAACATGTCGCATCTGAAGATGGCGACCGCCCGATTCGTCTTGAAGAACATGTGTTCGTAAAGATGCGAGAGTCCATTGAGCTCCGGAGTTTCGGTGAACGAGCCGTTTCGGACGACCATCTCGACAGTCACAAGAGGAACGGTCGAGTCCCTGAGAACAACGACCTCGAGTCCGTTGGCCAAGGTTCTGTTGACGAACGGAATCTCTATCGCCTTTCGAGGCTGCTTTTCATTCTTTGCCGTGGCGGTCGGACCCACACGTCGCATGGAATCTTGAGAAACCACTGGGGAGGTCAAGGCGAGAACGACCAAGAGAAGCAACGCTGCTTGTTTCATGTTGTTCATGATTGAAACGAGTAAGAGATTTTGATGTATGACGTGAGTCTGATGTTGTATATATAGAAAGTGTTGCCGAAAATGGTACACGATAGGTGAAACAAATGGAACGAGATAACGACATGCACGGGGCGAGGACCGCAATGAATCGCGTCCCCGAAATCAGAGAGTGGGTCGAGAACTATCTGAAGAGCAAACACAGGGATCTGCACCGAGAGATGTCCGACAGCGAGTTCGAGACATATTGGAAGTACCACAAGCCGGAGATCATCCACGCCGAGGCGGCCGAAGGGGTCCATGCCTATAAAGAGAGGGAGGCCTGACAGGCCTCCCTCGGTTCGCTGATCGAAGATATTCCCCCCTCTATTGGGGATCGAATCGGAAATAGACCACCGGAACGTCGTGGTCTGAGAATCTCTCGACCCGATTCGTCTCTGCCTTCAAAGTTTCGGGAAAATCCGCATTGAGTCTTGCGAATCTGAATCCGTTCAGATGTTTGAAGAACACTTGATTGATCACGATGTGATCCAAGACCTGCCCGTTACCCTCGAACGTATAAGAATATTTTTCTTCGTCCTTTATGAGATCGATCACATTCACCATGTCGGGATCGACAAGATCGACCGATGAATAAAGCACAGCTTCCCTAGGAAGCGGGGTGCCCTTGATCGTGTTCATGACGTCGGTGATTCCATCGCTGAACAGGAAATGATTGAAATCTCCGACCAGTGCCACGGGCTCGGTCGGACTCTCTTTTTGAATCTGCGCCACCAGTCTCGCGAGTGTTTCGGCCTGAAGCTGTTTCTTCAGCCGAACAGCATCGGCATTCTTCTCGTCGTTGTAACCGAGGAATGATTTCTTGTGATTCAAAACCACCGTGAAGTTAAGCTTTCCTCCGCTGGGATTGTTGATGGAGGCTCTGAGGACCAGGGGCGGTCTGTCATTCAGTATCTGCTCAGCTTTTGTGACCGGATTCCTGTACTTCTCATCGGCCGCATGCTGTCTGACCGAGATGACTTCGACTTTCGAGGATTTGACCAGGAAGCCCACATCGATCCCTCCTGGATCATTCCCTTCAATCAGGTGGGCGGTGTATTTCGGATCATCGAATCCTCCTGAAACCGCATCGGAGTTTATCTTCTTCGCGAACCGTTCAAGTATCGCGAGGTTTTCTACCTCGGAGACCCCGATGACATCAGGCATTCGAAGGAAGTTGCGGATTGCATTCGAAATCTTCTTGAATCTGTTCTCGATCAACTCGGTCGGTACCGCCGGATCGAAACTGTTCTCCTCGTCCTTCTCATCGAATAGCCTCTCAAGATTCATCGCTGCCACGGTGAATTCACCCTGCTCCGGTTGCGGAATCGGAACCGCCCTCGAACCGCCCACGACAGTGTGATTGCTGTCGGGATCGACGAGAAGTGAAAAGGTGCGAAAGGAATATGACATCACTCCGGTGAGATTCCGAACAGTCGCATTCGTCGAGACATTGATCGGGATGCCACCCAAAAGACCGGAGCTTTCAACTCTCAAACGTTCGGGATTGTGATCGAAGAGTCTCCCCATTTTCGGGTAAGTCTTCTTGAACTCTTCCTGTTCCTTCGGGGTAAGCCCGAGAAAGAAGTCGTATACGCTATAGCCTGGATCCCTGAAGGGGCGGGGCATTCCCTTCAGCACTCCGTAGAAGATCCCGTTGGACGATACACGACCGCTTGTTTCCTCGACTCTTCCGCCGGTCGGCGCAACAACAGTCATCTCGCTCACGATGACCCGCATGTTCTCGTACTTTTCGAGTTGATCGACCGAGTTCGGTTTGAAGTCATCGATGGTCAAGACGATCGGCTTCGGCAGAGGAATTCCACGTGAAAGAACCGCGACAGCGTCCCTCCCCGGTGTCTGCATGCTGATCTGTGTCACGGGGAGACTGTTGGGATCGGGTCGCGGACTGAATTCCGTGACGGTGCCGGTCACGGACACCAGGTTGCCGACTGTAGCCTCTGCCGTGGGCTCTTCACGGGTGAAAACGAAAAGTCCTTCCGAGGTGTTGGGATTCTTGTCGACTTCGCTGTCCGGGGTCTGCAGGTAGAAACCGTTTCGAGTCCGGGCTGTGACGATGCCGTTTACCCGAACCCACTCTCGTTGGTAATCGGAGATGTTCTTGTTTCCCTGGATATCTGAGATCAAACGGTTGCGTTGAGCGGCGACATCGACGCTGAAAATCAAGAGCGCGAGTGAAATGTACAAAAACAATCTGTTCATCTAGACAAATCTCCACCAAACATCGATGTACTCGGACTAGAGACGGTCGACCCGCCTCTCTATCACTTCCTGAATCGCCCTTGGCACAAGGCTGAAGAAATCGTAACCGGTAAGCTCCTCGACCTCGCGCACCGTCTTCCTGTAGCTCCTCCATGTTGTGACTATGGAGCCTTGATTGGGAATCACGATTCCAAAGGCACGGGTGTCGCGTCGCACCCGCTCGAGGTCGTTGTTGCCGACAGGAAGAACCAAGATCACTTTCCAAGTCGTCGCCGGAACAACGATTCTTCCACCCGATATCGTCCCTATGTTCCCGTGTACTCCTGAGATCACATAAACCTCGTTTCCTTGGGCAACGATGTCACGCGAGTAGGTCTCGAACTGTGCCCACGGTCCCTGGTTGTTGGCGGGGAGTTGCGGAATCATGTTCGTCATCAGGAACGTGGCTGAGTTGTCCGCAACTGAATTGGTTCGGTCTCCCGAGGGACACATGTGTCCACGGTCATAGCCTGAGCCGGAGTAGTCGGTATCACCGACTCTGTACCAACCGGAGGGGAGATCGGGGTCAGGTCTGAAGTCGTCTTGCCTCGAAGTGGACCCCAACCAGGTACTCGCGATCCTCCAGGCCACCCAGTTCGCAGTCGCCCTCGAACGGTTGTAGGAGAGTGTGTACTGAGGTTTGACCATCAGATAGTTGTTCTCGTTCGCAACGTTCGATGTAGCCCCGCTCGGATTGCCCAGAACCAGAGGGTTCTCTCCTGCGGGTGCCGCGTTGATGGTTATGTTCAGCGACATATTGGCGGATCGGTTCTGACCGTCTGTCGCGACCGCCGCTATCGCCCGCTGTCCGCCCACCTGGTTGCTCGGAATAGTTGCGGAGAATGAGAAGGTGTTGTCGCCGGGAGTCACGTCTCCATTCGTGCCATCGTTGAAGAGCGTCTGGTTCTCGATTCCACCGATCGACAGAAGATTGGCTGCGACCGTTATGTTCGAACTCGGTGGATTGGACGCCGGCACGACGGTGACTGTGATCAGCGTTGAAGCCCCCGGCGCGACTGTCGTCGGGTTCGCTGAGAGCGATGCCTGAAGATCCCCACTGTTCGCACACACCGCCGCAGAGGAGGAGGTGTTGCGTGGGATGGGAGGGGTGACTACATCGAAATCCGCAAGATTGTTATCGGAGTCTTTGCAGCCGGATTCCTTCCTGACAAGCCCTTTCGTACTATCAAGCGCGGGCGTCGCAGAATTACCTTCCGCATTGTTTGCGGAGCCATAGGACACAAGATCGATTATCTGAGAGTTGGGCAGTTGACATGGAGTGGCTGTGGAGCCACACGAGTTCAAGGGAAGACCATTTACCAAGGCAACTTTCCCATTGCTCGAACTCATGGAAAAGGATGCCTGAGCGTCAGCAGTCACAGGAAGTTCACCACCACCCGTGCTACTTGGCATTTTTACCAAATAGTACTGGCCAGGCTGGAGGGTGATGTTAGGCAGATTGAAATCATTTCCAGCAAAACTCGCAAAATTATTTGTTGCTGAGCCGTACATCAATGTAAGGCCATTCAAGGACTGGGAGGTGTCAGAAATGTTTTTTAACTCCACATAATCGGAATTATAGGCAGCGCTTGAGGAGGTTCCACCACCACCACCGTATATTTGGCTGATTACAATCGTTGTCGATATTTGAGGCGAGTCCGGATCGTCTTTGCCAGAGGTCTTCACTTCGGTCTCAGACGAAGGTCCAAAGAAGATAGCCGAAACCGCAAGGACGGAAATCAGAACTCCGACGGCGAACAGAACCACGAATAGTGGCAACAGAAACTTTTTCATTTGGATGAATCCCTAAAACTAACCTGAAGATTAAGAACTTTTTATGAGTTTTAATGAGTTTTTAGCACATGTCCCGTCGTTTCCCGTAATGGAAAACAGACGGGATAGGCTCGATTTCAGGGTTATCGGATTGTTTTAGAGAGTTCGAGGGTCGGGTCAGAACTTGCCGAGCAGCATCAAGACTCCGATGAGTATGAATGCGCATGCGGCGATTCTCTGCAGCCACTCAGCGGGAATAACCTGAAGGAGAAGACCTCCGAAAAGTATTCCCAACAAAGTGACGACGATCAAAGCCAGGGATGCTCCGATGAAAACGGACAGTTTGGATCCGCCTTCAGCCGTCATCGAGATGACGGCAAGCTGCGTCTTGTCTCCGAGTTCCGCGAGGAACAGGGTCACGAAAGAGGTTGCGAATATCTTCCAATTCCAGTCCATGACCGCACTTTAGCTGAAAAGGCTGTCATAACAAAAAGATGACAAATGATTGCATCGAGAGGGGATTTGCTTCAAAATTCGCAACCGATGCCGAAGTCTCGGCCCACTTTCAAGACGACGAGGGAAATTCAAGACACATGAATCTATTCACGACCAAGTCGATAGCTCGAATCGAGGCCGATGCGGCATCCGGCATGACCGATGCCCACGGGACAACTTCTGGCAACGGGATGCGTCGCACATTGGGTCAGTTGGATCTGACAATGATGGGAATCGCGGCGATCATCGGGGCGGGGATTTTCGCGATGGTCGGAAAGGCGTCCTTCAACGGAGGACCTGCCGTCATTTTTCTTTTCGTCTTCACAGCTTTCGCGTGCGCGTTTTCTGCACTCTGTTATGCGGAGTTCGCCTCCCGGATCCCCATCGCAGGATCTGCTTACACCTATTCCTATGCGAGCCTCGGGGAGATAGTGGCATGGATCATAGGCTGGGATCTCATAGTCGAATATGCGATTGGAAATATCGCAGTCGCGATATCTTGGAGTGATTATTTCACGGGCATGCTGAAGGGATTCGGAATCGTGATACCCGCTCACTTCACGATGGACTTCCTGACGGCGCGCAACGGATTCACTGCCGTCAATGCCGAACTGTCTAACGGCGCCACGCTCGAAGCCCTGAAGTCCACATGTGGCCTTCAGGATGCACCGGTCAACTGTTTCCAAATCGAGGCATACACGAGTTGGGCCTATGCACCGCGAATCGGCGATTGGCATGTGGTCATGGACCTCCCGGCACTTCTCATCACGCTTCTCCTAACGGCCCTGGTCTTCATCGGAATACGCGAATCGAAGCTCGCTGGAAATGTGATGACGGTCTTGAAAGTTGCAATCATCCTGCTCGTGATAGTCCTCGGGGCATTCTATGTTCAACCTGAAAACTGGTCTCCGTTCGCTCCGAATGGAATCACCGGCGTGCTGATGGGCGTGTCGGCAGTGTTCTTCGCCTACATCGGCTTCGACGCTCTCTCGACAACGGCTGAGGAATGCAACAATCCGAAAAAAGATCTGCCGCGAGCGATGATCTACTCATTGGTCATCTGCACGGTTCTTTATTGCCTGCTCGCTTTGGTCCTGACCGGCATGGTCTCCTACACCAAGTTGAACGTCGGTGACCCTCTCGCCTTCGTCTTCGGACCCGAGGGGGCGAATCTTCCCTGGATTGCCGGAATCATCGCCGTCTCTGCGGTAATCGCGTTGGCAACGGTGTTTCTGGTATTCCAGATCGGTCAGCCGAGACTCTGGATGGCGATGAGTCGCGACGGTCTTCTTCCGAAAAAACTCTCGACGATCCACCCCCGGTTCAGAACTCCTTGGATTGCAACTTTGATAACAGGATTGGTTGTGGCGATTCCTGCGCTGTTCATGAATCTAACCGAAGTGACGGACCTTGCGGCGATAGGAACACTGTTCGCATTCTCAATCGTCTGCGCCGGAGTTCTGGTCAAGGACAAGGAGTTCGGAAGAGAGAATCGATACGTGCCCTATGTCGACAGTCGTTTCTTCTTCCTCCCCGCTTTGGTGATCGCCACGGGTGTTCTTGCATTTCTCTGGAATTCACGTCCCGAGGTCTTCGGCGGTATTCAATCTGCTGTAATCGGATTCTTCTCGGTGGCTGCGACCGATGAGCTGACATATGCAGGTGCGTTGGCTGAGAAGATACCGATGGCGGTGTTTCTGTCGGTGGCCGTTGTGATGACCATCCTCAGTTTCACGAAAAAGCTGACCCTTATCCCGACTCTCGGACTTCTGCTGTGCACCTATCTGATGACCGAGCTGGGCATCAGCAATTGGACGCGATTCACGGTTTGGATGCTGATCGGCATGGCCGTCTATTTCGGTTACGGATATGTTCACAGCAATCTCGCGAGAGAGGCCAATCGTCCGACAAAGGCGACCTGGAGGCTGATAATGGCCTCATCCGGATTTGCTGTATCAGCTGTCGGGCTCGGCATCACTGCATTCACCTTCATTGCTGATTTCATCGTCTATCTCCTGCCGACTCTCTCGAGACATACAGTCCAGACCATCGAAGTCGGATTCTTTTTGGTGGGTCTCATCGTCGGGATCACAGGGGTGATGTTGGAGAGGAACACCTACAAGACAAACAAGGGGTGAACTTTGCGCGTCCTGCAGGCGTCAAAGATGGAGGTTGCCCGAATTCAAACAATGGAGAAGACCCAATGAGAAAAATGTTCGTCCCGGTATTCATGGTATTGATGTTCACGGCCGTCACGGTTTCCGCCCAATCATCCCCCGATTACAACGGGACATGGGTTCTCGATACCCAGAAGACGAAATTGGATGGAAGGATTAGGATCGAATCGATGACCCTCAAGATAAGAGACCGGGTGACCGAGGTGACCAGGGAGACAGTAACCAATCGCGGCGGTCGGGGAGGAGGACCGTCGGCACGCGGAATGGGTGGCGGACTCGGCATCCGTGACGGTGTCGAGACTTTTTCGATGGATGGAAGGGAAAAGTCCATAGTCGAGGAAGGTCCTCGCGGGCCCATGAGGGTAAGAGTCAGGGGAAAGAGGGAGAAGGACGGAAGGATCGTCATATCGACATCGAGAAACCTCAATGTCCAGATGGGAGAGGTCGAGATATCGACCAAGGAAACCTGGAGTCTATCGTCCGATGGCAAGACACTCACGGTGAAAGCCGAACTCTCGTCACCGCTCGGCTCGACCTCCAACCAGCTTGTTTTCTACAGACAGTGATCTGTGCCATCCATGAATCTGTGAGGCTCGAGGGGCGTGGGTGTGATTCATCTACGCCCTGACTGTTTTGGAAGATGGAATATGTAAGAGCAGAGAGAAAGGATTCACCGGAGATCATCGGTCTCGTAAGAGAGGTGTGGAAGGAGTATGACTGCATCTTGAACATCGACATTGAAGAAAGACATCTCCTAGATCCCGGTGAACACTTTCGCGGGAAAGGCGGTGACTTCTGGATAGTCCGGGAAAAGGGAATCCTTGTAGCCACGGCTGGACTTTCGATTGAGGAAGATACTGCGGAGATGAAAACGCTCTATGTCAGGAAGGATGCGAGAGGCAGGGGTCTCGGCACGAAGCTTACCAACTTAGCCTTGGAAACCGCGAAGGAAAGAGGGGCGAAGTCCATTGAACTCTGGTCGGACACCCGATTCGTCGATGCTCACAGGATGTACGAGCGTCTCGGATTCGTCCGCTTCGGTGAGCGCGATCTCTTTGACCACAACAACACCCGAGAGTACGGCTATCGGCGGCACATTTAATTCGAGAATCCGTTGGGGTATCATTCGATAGTTTTCCCGACGGTTAACCGATGACCGATTCAAAGATAAAAAAAGTCGCGATTCTCGTGAAACCCGAAGACTCGGAAGCCCTCAAGACCGGCAGGGAGACCTCCGAGTGGTTGAAGGGGCGGGGAGTCGAGGTGATTGGAGAGCCCATAGTGCTCTCTAAGATTGCTGACGATGACATGCCGTCAGCGGTCGAGGCGGGAGCCGGTGCGGATCTGATTGTTGTCCTCGGCGGAGATGGCACGATGATTTCCGCGGCACGGTTGATCGGTGATCGGGAGATCCCCGTGATCGGAATCAACTACGGCGGTCTCGGTTATCTGACTGAATTCAGAATCGAGGAGATGCATCAGGCCCTCGAAACCGTCCTGCGCGGTGACTTCGTCGCCGAAGACCGCGCGATGCTCGATGTCGAACACATAAATGGTGACACGACGTCACTGAGAGGAAGAATTCTCAACGATGTCGTGATAAACAAGACCGTCTTGGCGAGAATCATCGAGATAGACGTCAGTCTGAATGGGGAATTCGTCAATAGCTTCAGAGCCGATGGTCTTATCATCGGAACCCCGACGGGATCGACTGCCTACAACATCTCCGCAGGCGGCCCCATCATCCACCCATCGGTGTCCGCTGTTGTAATCACTCCCATATGTCCGTTCACTTTGACGAATCGACCTCTCGTTGTGTCCGGTGATTCGGAGATAGAGGTCCGCCTGAAAGATGAGAGCGACGGAGTCATGCTGACTCTCGACGGACAGGTCGGAGCCCCGATGAAACTCGGCGATCGACTCCGCATAAGAAAGAGCAAGACGAGTTTCAAGCTGATACGCCCGACAAACCGCAACTACTTCGACGTTCTGCGAAGCAAGTTGAAATGGGGATGACGACCCGAAGAATCCACAGCCCCCGCCCGAGCGAATCACACCGCATCCCCAGAATTCATAGGAGTTTCAAAGCAATGATACGAGCATCACGGATTTTCGCTTTCACAGTCATTTCATTACTTCTTTCGTCTTCATCTATCGACGCACAGGTTCAATCCGTTCCGCTCGGGAGTGTGAGCGGACAGGTCACGGAGAAATTGACCGGACGTCCGATCGCGGGTGCGACCGTGAGTGTCGGCGATAGAACAACTGCAACGGATGAGAACGGTCGCTACAGACTGGAAGTACCTGCCGGGTCCTACAACATTGCTTTCCGTGCGCAAGGCTTTGCCGACATTCTTTCAGGGCAGGTGACGGTGACGGCCTCGAGGGTGTTTGTTTTGGACATTCAACTCTCGATTTCCCTAGAGCAGGTGACCGTCGATGTCGAGAGCAGCACCTTCGAGACCACTGCAGAACTTCCCGTTAGTCAGACCGTTTTCAATCGTGACGAAATTCGCGTCACACCGGGTTCGGGCGGCGATCCACTGAGAGCCATAAACTCGCTCCCCGGCGTGACCGTTCAGTCGGGAGAATTCGCAGACCTTATCGTCCGTGGCGGTTCGACCGGTGAGAACCTCACTTTCATCGAGAACATCCCGCTTTCCGATTTCACTCTTTTCACCGACAAATACGATGGTGGGCGAAGTGGTCGAGCCACGTTCCTTCCGCCCGATGTGTTTTCACGTGTCGATTTTTCCGCAGGAGGATTCGGAGTCAGATATGGTGACAAGATGTCCTCCGTGTTGGACGTGACTCTGCGCGAACCTAACAAAGAACGCTTCCAAGGAGTCGGTTTCGTCGATTCTGGTGGTGCGGGAATCAGCTTCGACACCCCTCTCGGTGAACGCGGAGGCTGGTTGACCTCGATTCGAAGGAGTTATATCGACGTCGCCTTCGATCTTTTCGATATCGCTGACATCGGACGTCCGAGGAATTGGGACATCATCAACAAGGGCACCTTCCAGATCAACGAGCGAAACAAACTTTCGATCACGTCACTGATACTGTTGGAGCAATACACCCTTAACGACGAACAGGCGTCGAACAGCGACAGAACCAGGGACCGACTCAGAACGGATCGAAAATCCCATCGTGCAATTGTGGGGGCCACACTCCACACGAATGTCGGGGAAACAGCTCTGTCGCGCGCAACCGTTTGGACCAACTACCGCAAATCCGAAGGGTCGCTCTTCAGGCTGTTCTCGAACACCCTGCAACGAAGCAGGGATTTGAAGGACATCGAATTCGGAGTAAAAGAGGAATTCACCGCCTCGATAAACCCGAATCTGCAGCTGGCCGCAGGTGGTGGATTCATATACACCAAATCAGACTACCGCTCGTTTGAGAAAGCGGGCGTCGGTTTCAGCCCGTTCGAGGAGGAGTATCTCGCTCCTGACCGAACGAGCGTCTTCGCACCAGGAGGCAAGGTCTCTTCATATGCCTATGCCCAGATGACTTGGAATCCTGTTGTCAGATTTGCGATCACCCCGCAGATGAGAATCGATCGAATAGGTCTGACCGGAGAGACACTGGCCAGTCCCAGAATCAGTGCTAGATACACGATATCCGAACGTCTATCTGTGAATGCCGCCGCAGGAATCTACAGACAGACTCCGGACATCTTCAACCTCACCATAAGCTCTAATCGAAATCTGAAAGCGCAGAGCGCGGCTCAACTGGTCGGCGGAATCGAGTGGCTTGCAACTCGTGATGTCAGGGTGCGCGCCGAGGTCTTTGATAAAAGGTATCGAAGGCTTGTGGTGCGTCCGTTCAACAGCTTTTCTTCTTTCACCAACGATGGGGAGGGGTCTGCCCGAGGACTCGAACTGTCCGCACAAAAGTCGTTGACCGGAAACTTCTCCGGTCAGTTTTCATATTCGTTTGTGAGATCTCGGCGATCGCTCTGTGATGGATGTGTGATGTTCCCAGCGGACACAGAGCGCCCACACCAGCTCATAGTCCTTGGTATCACGAGGGTTAAAGGGTTCACGGTAGGATCGAAATACAGGCTTGCGAGCGGACTTCCCTATTCTGTTCGAACTCCTGTTACAATCGCGCCCGGCACCTTCGTGCACAGGATTCAGAACGTCGCAGACACAAACGCCGCCAGGCTTCCCAGGTTCTCGAGTTTCGACGTTCGTGTGGAGAGAAAATTCGATTTCAGGAATTGGTCGATCGCACCATTCTTCGATTTGTTCAATGTCTTTGCCTCGAACGAAGGCTCGGACGTCAGTTATGAGTTCGACCGAGCGGCACCGAGATTGATAGGAGAGGGGACGCGACTTCCAATCATAGGCCTGAGAGTGGAATTCTGATTCTTTATATGTCTGAAAAAAACAACGAAGGCTCGAACTACGAGCAGGAACTCCGAACCGATCTCGATGACATGACGAGGGACAAGCCGAAGGGCATGGCTCTTCATACCAAGATAATCATCGGACTGTTGATCGGAGCAGGCTCAGGACTTGCGGTCAATTTCATAGTCGGCGGGGAAAGCGCGGATGTGAAATGGGTCGTGGAGAACTTCACGCGGCCCATCGGTCAGCTGTTTCTCAATCTTCTATTGATGATTGTGATCCCCCTGATTTTCTCTTCGTTGGTGATTGGCATAGCGGGAATCGGTGATTTCAGGAAGCTTGGACGCATCGGACTCAAAACCCTTGCCTACACGATCGTGTTCTCTGCAATCTCAGTCGTCATAGGCCTCGGGTTGGCTAATGCAATCAAGCCAGGTGAGCGGGTGAATCCCGAGATAAAGGAGAAGTTGATCAAGGAGTTCGGTGGTGAAGGCCAGAAACGAGTGGAAGATCAGCTCGAAAGTGCGGAGTCCTCAAAGAACAGCACCCCTCTGATGTCTGCTGTAGATGCACTGGTCCCTAAGAATATCTTTGCTTCGATAACTTCCACGAGTCCCAATCTCCTTCATGTGATGTTTTTCGCCGTATTCATCGGCATATCGATAACACTTCTTCCGACCCAAGCCTCCGCTCCGTTCATCGGCGTCATGGATGCTTTGTTCGAAATCACTACCAAGATAATCGACATAGTGATGAAGTTCGCGCCGTACGCGGTCGCCTGTCTCTTGTTCAACAACATTTCAATGTTTGGATTGGAGCTGTTGCAGTCGCTCGGATGGTTCGTATTGACGGTTCTTCTTGGTTTGTCTCTGCACATGTTCGGGGTGTTTTCCCTTTCCGTCGCAGTCCTATCACGTTTGAATCCCCTCGAGTTCTTCAGACGGATCAAGACAGTCATTCTGACGGCTTTCTCGACTTCTTCTTCTAACGCGACGCTTCCGACCACATTGAGGGTTTCGGAGGAGAATCTTAAGGTCCCGAAAGAGATAAACAGCTTTGTCTGCACGGTTGGGGCGACGATGAACCAGAACGGGACTGCTTTGTATGAAGGAGTAACGGTTCTTTTTCTCGCCCAGCTTGCAGGAGCGGATCTTTCCCTGAGCGTTCAGTTGACCGTTGTGTATTTTGCCATTCTGGGGGGCGTGGGAGCCGCAGGGGTTCCGAGTGGCTCGATTCCATTCATCATAGGGATTCTCGTTTATCTTGATCTGGATCCGGCATTGATTGCCATAATTCTAGGTGTGGACAGAATATTGGACATGTGTAGAACGACGCTCAATGTGACAGGTGACCTTTGCACAGCGACATATGTTGCGCGCTCGGAGGGTTTCCCGCTCTACGATTCTAAGAAGGTGACCTAGTCGCCGATTGGCGGAATGTTCGGAGACGAAAATGTTTTTTCCGATAGGTGACGATAATTCCGACATACGGAGAACACCGTTCGTGAATTACCTGTTCCTCGGGGTCAACATTTTCGTCTTTGTCTTTCTGCAGGGAATGGGAGCAGACGAGGTTTTCACCAACACATACTCGCTTGTTCCGAAAGAGATCATCGATGGCATCGACCTGGTCGGTGACCAGATCATTGTCGACCCGACAGGCAATGCTGTGGCTATAAGTCATTTCGCAACCGACTACAGTCTGAATCTCAACTTTCTCTCGTCCATGTTCATGCATGGAGACTTCGCCCATCTTTTCGGCAACATGCTGTTCCTTTGGATCTTCGGGGATAATCTCGAGGACCGTCTCGGACATCTTCGGTTCATCGGATTCTACGTTCTGTGCGGAGTCGGGGCGGGAGCATCACAGATTGTGATGGATACGGAGTCCATCATCCCGATGCTCGGTGCGTCAGGAGCCATTTCCGGCGTCCTCGGTGGATATGTCGCATTGTTTCCGAAGAGACAGGTGAGAGCAATTGTTCTCGGCAGGATAGTTTCAATCCCGGCGATTCTCATGCTTGGAATCTGGTTCGGAATGCAGGTCGTGTTCGGACTGCTCACACCGGAGGGCATCGGTGGAGTCGCCTACGCCGCGCACATCGGCGGGTTCGTCTTCGGGCTTGTCTCGATCGGCATCTTCGCGATCGGCACAGATGAAAGCCATAGAGGCAATCCCTTCTATCGGTGAGTCACGGGAGGTTTCATGAGGATCTTCATAGGGATTTCAATCGGGTTCGTTGCTTGGACCGTTCTCTGGTTGGGAAGCGAGCCGATCATCTTTTCAGTTGTGCCAGAGTGGAATCATGGGGACGATCTTTCCAAGGTCGTTGACAACTATCTCGTCACCAAGCTGGTGTTGAGCGCCATGTTTTCGATCTCAGCCGGATATCTTTGCAGTGTTATCGGCAGAGAAAATCTGCGGGGACCGATCCTTCTGGGATTCCTATTGCTTGCCGTCGGAGTTTTCGTGCAACTGGGAGTTTGGAATTCGATCCCGGCGTGGTTTCACGCAATCTTTTTAGGGCTGCTGTTCCCCCTGACCATCATCGGTGGCCGCATCAGGGGCGCCTGAATTCTCCAATATCAAAGAAAGTGCGATGGGTATCGGAAGAGGCACGGAGTCCTTCCCATAGACCCGCTTGTTCAGATCGGCCACCTCCTGCTCATGCTCCTCGAGCAAATGGTCCGGAGGAAGATCGCGTCTCTGTTCGTAGCAGGCATGATGGATGCACGTCCCCGGTTTCACTTCATGAACCGAACATCCGACTGCATCGTCGAACAGGGGGCAGGAATAGAAACGCATTTCGAGGTCGGGGGACTCGCCCTTTCTCAAAGTCTCGGCGGCCAGTGAGATGTTCTTCAGAACGCTGGTGCGTTTTTCGTCAGAAAGAGCACCTATTGCCGAGGCGATCGCCTTGGATTCCAGGGTTGTGATTCTTACATTCACGAAGTGGATATCGGTGCAACAGACCCCACGGGTCTCACAGGTTCCGCAATCCTTCGCATTCGTTTCATAGGGTGCGACTGCATCGCGCAAAGACTGCCTGGCGATGGCCAGCTGCGTCATCCCGGTTGTTTCAGAGACAAATCTCATTTGCTACAATCGTTCCAGCCCCCAAAATCTAACAGAAGAGGAAAGCCATGCTCAAAGAAGGAGACAAAGCCCCAAGTTTCAAAGCCAAGAACCAGGCCGGACAGAGTGTCACTCTGAGTTCGTTGAAAGGAAAGAAGGTGGTTCTTTATTTTTACCCGAAGGATGACACTCCCGGATGCACTAAGGAGGCCTGTTCCTTCCGTGATGCTTCGAAGGTTTACAAGAAGCACGACATCGTTGTACTGGGTGTGTCCGCGGACAGCGAGCAGTCCCACCAGAAATTCATCGCGAAATACAAACTCGGTTTCGACCTGCTTTCTGACCCTGACAAGGAATTGATTCAGAAATATGGCGTCTGGGTCGAAAAGAGCATGTATGGGAAGAAGTACATGGGAATCGCGAGAAACACGTTCCTCATCGACGAGAAGGGTAAGATCGTCAAGATATTCGAGAAGGTCAAAGTCGCCGAGCACGCAGACGAGGTTTTGAAGGCGTTCGGTCTCTAGTCACATCGAAAAAGAGACTTTAGAATGACCGCGGGGCATCGCTCGGCGGTCGCTTCTTTTTTGAAACCAATCCTTCGGAGTTCCCATGTGTCTTTTGAGTAAAATCGTTCCCGCAATCGCAATCATCATCGTCGCAATTTCCATTTCCTCCGCCGCAGAGATCGTTCTGAAAAACGGAGATCGGATAACTGGGCGGATTGTGAAAAAAGAGAACAACGAACTGTCAGTCGAGACAGAGGCCATGGGCGTCGTGAAGATCAAGCTGTCTATGGTTGAACGTTACAAGACGACCGAGTCCTTGGCGGTGACGCTAAATGATGACCGCGTCCTGATCGGAGCCATCAGGAGCGAGGGAACAACCTTGTTCATAGATTCCTCGGAAACCGGACCCAAGACCGTCGAGACCAGCTCCTTGAAATCGATCAGGACGCTCGAGGAGCAGAAGAAGTTCGATGCCACGCCTGCCTCCGTGCCACCTGAAGGAATCTTCGCCTTCTGGAGTGGCACTCTTGACGTCGGTTTCAGCATGACCGCAGGGAATTCCGACACCCGCAGTTTCACAGGGGCATTCCGCGGAGTCAGAGAGAAGAATTCAAACAAGCTGGCTGTCTACGCGAACGCCTTGCAGGTCAGAAACTCGACCAATGGACCCGTGCGCATCACTGGACAATCCATATGGTCAGGCGCAAGACTCGATGCGGACATCACGAAAAAGTGGTTCGTCTTCGGATCGGGTGACTTCGAATACAACAAACCACAACGTCTCGACATCCGCGCAGTTCTCGGTGCCGGAGGGGGCTATCACATTCTCCGAAGCGATCGAGCGGGATTGAACATCACCGCAGGATTCACAAACAACTACGAGAACTTCTCCACCGGTTTAACCCGTAATTCCGCCGAGGCATTGATAGGACAAGACCTCAGGTTGAGAATCAACAACCGCGCGCGCCTGACGAATCGTTTCGTCATCTATCCGAATCTCTCGAATACCGGAAACTATCGTGCACTCCTCGACGCTTCGCTTCAGACCGACCTGAACAATTGGCTCGGATGGCATGTGACCATCGGCAACAGATACAATAGTCGCCCGGTTACAGCCACTGAGAAGAACGACTTTCTGATGTCCACGGGCCTCCGCGTCTCATTCGGAAAGAATCGCAGGCGATGATCGAATAAAGCCCTCGGCAGTTCATTGGCAACAAAAACATTGCCTCTTTCATCTCAATCGGGTAGACTCGCCATTCCTTGAAATTGGGGGCGACAGGCTTCGACAGGGGCTTGTTCAGATCTTTGGATGCACGTCGGGCATGCTTATAGGCTCGTTAAAACAATAAGCGAAACACAAATGCCAACCAAGAATTGGCCCTTGCTGCCTAGTTAATTCTAGCCACAAGTGTCTCCCCGGAAGTCAGCTTGATGCGACCGGACGAGGCATAACTCAGTTCAAGCTGGTCGGGTTCCTAAGTCTGCGGAACTTGATGAGATTTAAGTCGGGCTGGCCGTCGCAAGGTCTTGTCAGTTCATCTGCTTGCGGTCGGTGAGAAACAAGTGAATTGACTAAACGTGTAGATTTCACTGGTCGCAACCTTTGGATGTGGGTTCGATTCCCACCGCCTCCACCAACTTCTTCCTCTCATTTCTTTCATTTACCGGTTGGACTTGTCAGATTGCAATTCCAGCGGATTGCCATCAGAATTGCCCATTCCATCGTTGTGATGACTCTGAGGAATCACAAGCGTTGAATTCGTCCTCTTGCGCCGTTCGGTAGGAAAGAAATGCCATTTACACGCCAACAAAATCGTGCCCTGGATCAGATTCGCGAAGTGAGGATAACACCGCACTTCTCTCCATACGCGGAAGGTTCCGCTCTCATCGAGGTCGGTGGAACCAAGGTCATCTGCAATGCCTCGGTCGAGGACAAGGTTCCGCCGTTTCTCAGAAACAAGGGAATCGGATGGGTGACCGCCGAGTATGCGATGCTTCCGCGAGCAACTCACACGAGAACCAATCGTGAAACGCTACGACCATCTGGAAGGAACCAGGAGATACAGCGACTCATCGGGAGGAGTCTCAGGGCCGTCGTCGACACGTCTCTTCTAGGTGAGAGACAGATCACCGTTGACTGCGATGTCATACAGGCTGACGGCGGAACGAGATGTGCCTCGATCACAGGGGCCTGTGTCGCCCTCGCACTTGCAGTGAAGAAACTTCTGATCGATGGACGCATCAGAAAGAATCCTATTCTCTCTGAAGTCGCCGCCATCAGCGTCGGCATAGTGCAGGGAACCCCTGTTCTTGACCTTTCGTATGACGAGGATTCGGTGGCTGACGTCGACATGAATGTCGTTTGCACCGGTTCTGGAAGATTCATCGAACTTCAGGGAACAGCCGAACGCGAGCCTTTCAACCGCGAGGAGATGAATGCCATGCTTGAGTTGGCTGAAAAAGGAATCGCCGAACTGATTCGTATACAACGGCAGGCTCTTCTCGGATAGCTCTCGGACGAATTCGACGATTGAAACGATCGGAGCGGTCTCTTTGAGAAACCGCTCCTTCTTCATTTCCGTTTGGCTTTGCATTGCTTCGACCGTGAAATATCATACAGGGACATCTTCGAGAGGAATCCTATGAGTGAAAAACAATTCTCAGGCAAGACGGCGATTGTCACAGGTGGTTCGAGGGGAATCGGAAAAGCGATTGCACTCGAGCTCGCCCGACGTGGAGCGAACATCGCATTCAACTTTGTGAGGAGCCGGGAAGAGGCCGACAAACTCAAACTCGAACTTGAAGCGATGGGTGTCAGGGCTTTCGCCGCACAGTGCGATGTAGCCAACACGGAATCCGCTGCGGAGTTCGTCAAGAAAGTCACCGAGGAATTCGGAACCATCGACTATCTTGTGAACAATGCCGGAATAACCCGCGACACACTCGTTCTGAGAATGAAGGAAGAAGATTGGGATTCCGTCATCGATACAAACCTGAAAGGAGCCTTCAATTTCTGCAAGGCGGTGCTCCGTCCGATGATGAAGAATGAGAACGGCGGATCGATCCTGAACATCTCTTCGATTTCAGGTGTCGTCGGAATGCTCGGCCAGGCCAACTACTCCGCCTCGAAAGCGGGAATGATCGGACTCACGAAGGCGATTGCAAAGGAGGTTGCGAGTCGCAACATAACCGTGAATGCGCTTGCCCCCGGTCTGATTGAAACCGAGATGGCTTCCGAGATGAACGATGATTACAGGGAGAAAATTCTCTCCCAGATTCCGTTGGGTCGATTGGGCACCTCGCAGGAGATAGCCGAAATCGCCTGCTTCATGCTCTCGGATTCGGCCAAGTACATGACCGGTCAGGTCATCCAACCCAACGGCGGACTTGGAATGTAAATCCGCTCAGAAATGGACGATCGCAACGAGAACAACAGATACGAAGACCCGTTTGTTTTCGACTCCGAGGTGGACGAAGCGGAGCTTCGTCGTGCCCAGGAGGAATTTCTAGAGAAGAAGAGATCGAGGATATTGAAAAGGTCCTATTGGGCGATAGGCATCGGGATTTTCCTCGCTACCTTCACCGCGGGCTCGGTCTATCTTCTGCTCAATCATTATCAATTCCTTCTCAAGCAGTTCGGCGTCCCGAATTATGGATTTTGGGGGATGCTGTATAGGAACATCCTGTTTCTGATAGGCGTCTTTCTAGTCGCTGGAGGTCTTTGGGGGATCTTCCATGCGAGACGGATCAAGATCGAGGACTACACGCCTACTCCCGAGGCGATGATGTTCCTCAACGAGATACGAACCACCCGACCGACGTATTCCTATTTTCTCGTCGGCTCCATCATCGCGACATACCTGGTGCAGTTGCTTACAGATCCAACTTCTCAGGCTCCGAATCAACTCCCGAAAAGCATTGAGCTTGCGGGATTGATCAAGCCGCTCGTGTGGCAGGGAGAGCCTTGGAGACTACTCACCGCGGCGACTCTTCATGGCGGTCTGCTTCATATCTACTTCAACAGTCAGGCCTTTTATGGATTCGGAACGATGATAGAGATGCTCTCGAACAGGGCGCATCTCTCCATCATCTTCCTTCTATCTGTACTCGGCGGTTCGGCGTTGAGCCTTATGATGTTGCCGGATGGGACCTCTGTCGGGGCCTCGGGTGGAATCATGGGACTGGTTGGATATCTGGCGGTCTATGGTTACAGGAGAAAGAAGCATCTTCCACCGGACTTCCTCAAGAACATGCTCATCAACATAGCGTTCATCGCGGCTTTCGGTCTTGTCGCGTGGCAGTTGATAGATAACTGGGGACATCTGGGGGGCTTCTTGATCGGACTCCTATACGGATTTGTCCAGATCCCCCGCGACCCAGAGGCCGATCCGAGGAGGATATCGGCATTCACCGACGGTCTCGGTCTCGTCAGCGTCACGATCTTCGTTCTCACCAGTGTGCTGGTGATCCTCAGACTTCTCGACAAGATCTGATCGTTGCGAAATGGGAAGAGTTCGGGTCCATCAACACGTCAATCCTTTGGCACCTCACTTCCGGTTCACTCCAGAGCCGATTGTTCTGTCTGAGATCTTCTCTGATGAGAAGAAACCCCTGTTCATCGACATCGGCTCGGCCCGCGGAAGATTCATCCTGAAGATGGCAGAGAGAGATCCGACGACGAACTTCCTTGGGATGGAGATCAGACAGGCTTTGGTCGATGAGGCGAATAGGATCGCCAAGGAGAAGGGCCTTGCCAATGTCCACTATATCTTCTGTAACGCGATGACTTCGGTCGGCAAGCTGTTCGAACGAACACCAAGCGGTCTCGTGCGCAATGTGACGATTCAATTCCCCGATCCATGGTTCAAGAAGAAGCATGCCAAGAGAAGAATGGTCACTCCGGAACTTGCGAGAGATGTCGTCGGATTGCTGGCAAGCGAGGGATCCCTTTTCATTCAAACCGATGTCGACTTTCTCGCAGACGAGATGTTCGATATCTTTCGGGGGTTCCCCGAGCTCGAGGAGAGACTCACGACTGAAAACCCGATGCCGTTCAAAACAGAGAGAGAGGAATCCGTCGAGCAACGGGACCTCCCCGTGTTTCGGATTCGCTTCGTCAAAAGGTGATCTGGTGTGAAGGTGGGCAAAGGACTCGAGGTTGAGCCCCCGATGACTGCCGATCAGTGGATTTCGTCGGTCAAAAGGTTTTCTTCCGATTCACGGGACGTCTGTTTCGCCTCTGCTATCGCCTCACCGATCTTCTTGATGAATTCCTTTGGTGACAGTTTGTCCAACAACTCACGATGGCGCTTTTCAACGAGAATGGCGATTGCCAGTTCGTTGCTGATTTCGGATACGAGATCCTTGTTCTTGATCATCTTCGAACACCCCGGCAAAGAGATTGCAGACGGCAATATTTTGGAAACGTCGGATGGATAGCATCGTAGATCCAAAGGCTCTCGACGGGCAAATTTCGGGATGTTATATGTATGTGAACTTTATGTTAACAAACCATATTTGAAGAGCTTGCCGATACCTTTGCGATATTTATAATGACGCTTCGCAAAAATTTGATATACCAACGCTAAAACCAATCTTTTTTGGAGAAAACAATGATTTCAAGAGTTCTTTTCGCATCAGTCCTTTTGACGGCGGTCGCATTGATTTCAGCCTGTAGCGGGCAGCCCTCCGGGCAGTCCTCTGACTCTGGTTCGACCATGTTGCAGGGATCGGGTTCAACTTTCGTGCAGCCCCTCATGGTCAAGTGGGCGAGTGAGTACGGAACACTCAATCCGACGATCAAGATCGATTATCAGTCGACGGGTTCCGGAGCCGGAATCAAGGCGATCCAGAACAAGACTTCGGCGTTCGGGGCATCCGACGTCGCCATGTCGGACAAGGATTTGGCGGCAGCGAAGGGCGGTGAGATTGTTCACGTTCCCGTGGTGCTCGGAGCCGTGGTGCTGACCTACAATCTTCCTGGTGTCGACAAACCTCTGAGGCTCACCCCCGAAGTCATCTCCGACATCTTTCTTGGGAAGATCACCAAGTGGAGCGATCCCAAGCTCAAGACCGATAACCCTGACGTGAAGTTCCCTGACACGCCGATCATGCCGGTTTACAGGGCCGATGGCAGTGGCACTTCCGACATATTCACAGACTTCCTTTCGAAGACAGTTCCGGAATGGAAAGAGAAGATCGGTCGCACGAAAAACCCACAACTTCCGAAGGGAGTCGGTATCGGTGGAAAGGGCAATGAGGGAGTGATGGGTCAGGTGAAGCAGAATCCGAACTCCATAGGTTACGTCGAACTTACATTCGCGAAGGCGAACAATCTTCCTGCGGCTCTCATCAAGAACAAGGCGGGGCAGTTCATCGAACCCGGCAGTGAATCGGTTTCCAAGGCGGCAGCCGGAGCGGTTGCCAACATGCCCGAAGATCTGAGATTCGAACTCACCAATTCCGACGGTGAAGGCGCCTACCCCATTTCAGGAATGGTCTTCGTGCTCGTTTACAAGAACCAGGAAGACCCCAAAAAAGGAAAAGCCTTGGTGGATTTCCTTTGGTGGATCACCCATGAAGGGACCGAGTATGTGGTCGACCTGCACTACGCACCACTCCCGAAAGAGTTGGTCACGAAGGTCGAGCAGAAGATAGGCTCAATTGCGAGCGGCGGTCAGCCCTTGAGGAAGTAGTTCGCAAAAGGTCGATTCAATGACCCATCTCGGCGACAGAATATTCCGGACGGTGATGACGATGGCGGCCTCTGTCATCGTCATCATCGTTCTCGGAATGATCGTGAAGATGGTCATGAGCTCCATGCCCACTCTTCAGGCCTATGGAATCGGCTTCCTGACCGGTTCCGAATGGGTCCCGTCAGAGAATGTCTTTGGAGCCCTCCCATTCATTTATGGAACGGTGGTCTCATCGGTTCTTGCGCTGATTATCTCGGTTCCGATCTCGATAGGTATCGCAATCTTTCTCGTCGAACAGGCACCGGCGAAAATCGCGAGACCCATCGCGTTCATGGTCGAACTTCTCGCGGCGATTCCGTCTGTTGTCTATGGATTATGGGGAATCTTCGTACTCGCTCCCTTCGTGCGGGACCATCTCGGCGCATTTCTCGCGGAGACTCTTGGATTTCTGCCCTTGTTCCAGGGACGTCTGACCGGGATCGGAATGTTGACAGGCGGGCTGATTCTAGCATTGATGATCACCCCGATTATCACCGCCGTGGTCAGAGACGTGCTTGAGGCGGTCCCGAACACACAGCGCGAGGCCTCCCTCGCCCTCGGAGCAACAAAGTGGGAGACCACGCAGATTGTCCTTGGCAACGCCGCTTCCGGAATCGCTGGTGCGGTGGTTCTGGGCCTTGGAAGGGCCATCGGAGAGACGATGGCCGTGACGATGGTCATCGGAAACTCACCCCAGATCACCGCCTCCCTGTTTGAACCCGCATACACCATCGCATCGGTTCTCGCGGCGAATTTCGCAGACGCCACGGAGGAACTCTATCTGAGTGCTTTGATCGAGATGGGTCTGGTGCTCTTTCTCGTCACATTCATAATAAACGGCTTCGCAAAACTCCTCGTGATGAGGGTTGCCAAACGCACGGGAACCGCGAAGAGCACTTAAAACATGGACGCGCAACATAGAAAAAGAAAGCTGCTGGACACCGCGATGAGCTCGCTCACATCGTTGTGTGCAGTTTTTGCGATTTCAGTGTTGCTCATAATCCTGGCTTACATCGCCGCGAAGGGTTTCTCCTCGATAAGCCTCGAGTTTCTGATTGAGACGCCGAAACCGGTCGGAGAAGGAGGTGGCATCGGGAATGCGATTCTCGGCTCGCTGATGATGACCGTCCTCGCCTGCTTGATCGGACTTCCGATTGGAATAGCCGCTGGGGTGTACCTCGCTGAGATGGGAGACGGGTGGTACGGCAAACTGGTGCGGTTCATTGCAGACACCCTCACGGGCGTTCCCTCGATAATCGTCGGAATCTTCATCTACACCCTGATAGTCCTCCCGATGGGCAGACAGTCCGGGCTCGCGGGTGGCATCGCATTGGCGATCATCATGATTCCGATAGTCGCAAGGACCACAGAGGAGATGATCAGACTCGTGCCGAATTCCATGAGGGAAGGGGCACTCGCACTCGGTGCCCCGAAATGGAGGGTCACATGGAACATAATCCTACCGGCGGCCTCGACCGGAATCGCGACTGGCGCGATGCTCGCGATCGCAAGAATCTCCGGTGAGACCGCCCCGTTGCTTTTCACGGCACTCAACAGCAGGTTCTACAACTATTTCTACGATCAACCCATGGCGTCTCTTACGGTACAGATTTTCAACTACGCCACCGGCCCGTTCGATGTCGAGCATCAGCTCGCCTGGGCCGCCACATTGGTTTTGGTCGGCTTGATTCTAATGATCAACATCGGGGTCAGATACATGACTCGACGACGTTACTGAGAGACGAAGATGGAACACAAAATCGAAGTAAAGAGTCTCGACTTCTACTACGGCAAGAACCAGGCGCTGTTCGATATCTCGATCGAGGTCGGTGAGCGCGAGGTAATGGCCTTCATCGGCCCTTCGGGCTGTGGCAAGTCGACCTTCCTGAGAACCCTCAATCGGATGAATGACACGATCGCCGGGACCAAGGTGGACGGTCAGATCATGATTGATGGAAAGGACATCTATGCCGGTGGAGTCGACGTCGTGGCCCTCAGACGAAAGGTGGGGATGGTATTTCAGAAATCCAACCCGTTTCCGAAATCAATCTTCGACAATGTCGCCTACGGGGTTCGGATCAACAACATCCATTCGAGCAAGTCTGATTTGGAGAACCGGGTAGAGAAGGCTTTGAGAGACGCTGCCCTCTGGGAGGAGGTCAAGGATCGCCTCAGTACATCCGCATTCGGTCTTTCGGGGGGTCAGCAGCAGAGGCTCTGCATCGCCAGGGCACTTGCGGTCGAACCCGAGGTCATCCTGATGGACGAGCCAGCTTCCGCCTTGGATCCCATAGCCACTCAAAAGATCGAAGAGCTGGTGGTGACCCTGAAGAAAAACTACACGATCGTCATCGTCACGCACAACATGCAGCAGGCCGCGCGCATCTCAGATCGAACGGCATTCTTCATGCTGGGGAAGCTGATCGAGGTGAATCCGACGCAGAAGATGTTCACAAATCCGGACGAGAAGCTGACCGAGGACTACATAACAGGACGTTTCGGTTAGAAAAAGCTTCCGTTGGATCGGACAAAAACTATAGAATCGGTGGTGAGAGATGGAAAACAGGATTATTGATGAAAGATTGGACGTGCTGAGAGACAAGTTGCTCCTTCTCGGAGGGGCGACCGAAAACGCGGTCCATCGCGCGATGCAGTCCCTTACGGAGCGCAACAGCGAACTTGCCCGAACGGTCATCGACGAAGACAAGGTCATCGACCAGATGGAGCTTGAGATAGATCGCATGAGCATCGAGATCCTGGCTCTTCAGAGACCGGCCGCTCATGACCTCCGTTTCGTGATAGCCGTGGCGAAGATAACACCGGTGCTTGAGAGGATCGCCGACCACGCGAGCAGCATCGCGAGTGCGGCCTTGATTCTGAACGACGAGCCTCAGCTCAAGGAATTGGTGGATCTTCCAAAGATGGCCGCGACCGCGGGAGATATGCTCAAGCACGCGCTTGATGCGTTTACTTCCGAGGATTCGGCAGTTTCCCGAGAGGTCATCAAGCAGGACCAGCAGATTGACGAGGCTTACAAGAGGGTCTTCGATGAGTTGCTGGGAATGATGATCTCCGACAATTCATCGACCACATCTGCCGCGCATCTCCTCTTCGTCGCCAAGCACCTTGAGAGGATAGGAGATTATGTTAAGGATATATGTGAACTCACGGTCTATCTTACCGAGGCGGCCTTCATCAAACACAGTCGGGAAGATTGATGATTCTGGCGAGAGGTTGAAAGCGGGCGATCATCGCCCGCTTTTCATTTTGCGTCGACCTTCGTCTCCTTCGCCATACCGCCTACCTCCTCGATAACTTCGGTGAAAATCCCGCGACTTCCACTGTGTTCGAGTATGTGACGATGAAGCACGGTCCCGAGAGCGACCACTGGAATCGAAAGGAAGACCCCGATGATTCCCGCGATCTGCTCGCCTGCAAGGACAGAGAGCACGATGGCCAGAGGATGGAGATGTATGCCTTCCCTAATGATTCTCGGGTAAGTCACATAGTCATGCACAAGCCTGAGAACGATCAGGAAAACTGCGACCCATATGGCCATGGAAGGGTTGTCACCGAATGCGGTGAATCCAGTGACCGTTATCCCCACTGTTACCGGACCGAGAAGAGGTATGAACTCCAGCACGCCGGCAAGGATTCCGAAAATCAGCGCATATTCGATTCCAAGCGTGTAGAACACCACGGTACACACGACTCCGATCAGGAGACACGATAGGAGTTGAGCCCGGGTGTAAGCAGCAAGTGTCGAGTTCACATCGCCAAGGACGGAGTCGGCCCTCGTTCTCCATTTTCCGGTTGGAAAGAGTCTCAGGATTCCGACCCGAATCGGACCGACATCCTTTATGAAGAGAAATGAGAGAACCGGAATCAGTATCAGCCACGGAGAGTAGGTGAGAGCCTTTATCGCGAAGCTCGTTGCCAAGGATGTGATGGTCTCTCCTGCCGTTTCCAGGGCGGTCTTGGATTTCTCCGTGACCGTCTTCTGGATATCTTTGGACAGACGTAGTTCCCGCAAGCTCTGGTTGAATCCCTCCACCCGTGAACCGACTGTCTGTGCATATCTCGGGAGATTCCCAGCAAGTGCGGTTCCCTGCTGGGCGATTCTGGGAGCCAGTGCCCCGACACCCAATCCGACGACCGAGAAAACCATGATGTAGGCGATGACGATCGCCACGGCGCGCGGCATGAATTTCTCCAAGTGTCGCCGCTTGAAAGGTCGTCTGATCAGTCGGACGAGCGGGTGGATCAGATAGGCGAAGAATACGGACAGCACGACCAACAGCAGCAGGCCCTTCAAGGCTGCGAGCAGTCCAATGACCGATTGTGCTATGCCTACAATCACCAATGTCACTACGACCACCCGTGCTATAGAGACGATCGAAGGAGAGGACGGGTCGAGTACGACTGTCGTGGAATCGGATTTCGGAGGATCTTGAGGATTGAGATTTTCCATGGCGCTTTTCTCGATGGCTACTGAATTTTCTTTTCGGTTCTATCCTGAACCTCAAATCTGGATTTCCAGGCTTTCACATTGTCTGGAGGGATGAGGAAGGTGCTTCCCACAATAAAGGCCTTGTCGTCATCTGAGGAGAGAATTCTGTTCACCTCCAACGGCATGTTCCGTCTCAAGAAATCCCGGTCCTCGTCGTCGAAGGCTGCACCGTCGCGGCGTCGGATCACGAAAATCTTGTCGATACCCGCATCCCGCATCACTGTGATGTCTTCCTCGAGATTGGATTTGGAGATCGCGGGTGGTGTTCTCTGGAGAGCCGGATCGATGGTGTTGGATTCGGGCCGTGTCTCGTTGTCGCTGAAAGATCCGCAGCCAGATGAGAGCAGGACAGCACAGAGAAGACCGATAAGGATGATGGAAGGGTTCTTCATTTCGGAGCCAACTCAAAAAGACAACTTCGAGATCGGTCAGAGTTTAACAAATCCATTCCACAAGTCGAGCAAATCACGAACATGTGTCATGGCTGCCAACTCCAGCGACCATTTGTTTGCAATAGCCTGATGCGGGTCCTAGAATCATCCGTTCGATCATGTATCCGAAAGGAAATCTGTTCATACCCGCCAAGGTCGGAAGATTGGAGGCGATAATCAAGGAACCCGCGGTGACCCCGCGCGGTGTGGCGATCGTCTGTCATCCCCATCCGCTTGGCGGAGGGACCATGCACAACAAGGTCGTATTCAGGGCGGCAGCGGGCCTGAACGACGCGGGTTTGATTGTCATAAGGTTCAATTTCCGAGGTGTCGGCGCCTCGGACGGCGAACACGATGGCAAGGCGGAGACGCAAGACGTCAGAGATGTCATAGACTATGTCGCCGACCGATTTCCCGGAATGGATCTGACGCTTGCAGGTTTCTCCTTCGGAAGCAGGATGGGCACCGAGGCGGCGATTGAGGATTCCCGAGTCTCAAGGCTGATATCGATTGGAACGCCAGTCGATAAGTATCCGGATTACGGTTATCTTGCATCATTGAAAAAACCGATTCTCTTCGTTCACGGCGACCGCGACGAGTTCGGTTCGAAAGCCAACATCGAGCGGCTCTTCGAGATGGTCAAAGCGAATACCGATGCCGAGTTGGTCGTCTTCGAAGATTGCGGACATTTCTTCGACGATCATTTGAATGAGTTGAGGGAATCGGTCAGGGAATGGGTCGAACGGAAAATGAGCTTTTGAGGAGTTGCGATGACAAACGAACTTGAATCAATCCACACTTCGCAGACCGGGCGAATCCCCGCGATTCGCCTGACCATGATGCCCCGGGACACCAATGCCCACGGAACGGTGTTCGGTGGAATAATCCTGAGTTACATCGACGTCGCAGGCGGGGTCGAGGCGGCAAGGAAAACACGACATGACCGTTTTGTGACCGTGGCCATGAAGGAGGTGATTTTTCATGAGCCCGTGTTCATCGGCGATCTCGTCAGCTTCTACGCGGAAGTCATAAGGGTTGGAAACACCTCGATTACGATCAAGGTCTACGTTGAGGCTGAGAGGTTCGGTGGGAACGGGATACCGGTGAGGGTGACCGAGGCCGAGGTTGTATATGTGGCCGTCAATCAGCATCGTGAGAAGATACCGATCAAGAAACTCTAGTTTATGAGATGTTGGAAACTGCTCCTCGAGTACGAGGGCACCCGTTATCGAGGCTGGCAGATCCAGCACAACGCGAAGTCCGTTCAAGGCGAACTGACAGACGCGGTCCGCGAACTGTTCGAGAGCCGTGCTGAGATCTATGGCAGTGGACGAACAGATGCGGGAGTCCACGCGGTCGGCCAGGTCGTGCATCTCAAGGTTCCCGATATCAAGAAAGAGGTCACGCCGCGACAACTTCAGAATGCCATCAACGACCTCCTCCCTCACGACATCAATGTCCGCGCCGTCGAGAAGGCGAATCCGGAGTTCCATGCCCGGCACGATGCGGTCGGCCGTTCTTACATCTACCAGATCGCGACGAGACGCACCGCCTTCGGCAAGACCCATGTCTGGTGGGTGAAGGACCGTCTTGATCTGAGGGCGATGCAGGTTGCTGCGGAGATGGTGACCGGCAGGCATGACTTCGCTTCTTTCTGCGAGAAGGAAGAAGGCAAGAAGCAGAGCACTGTCGTGAAGGTCGATTACTCAAATGTCTTCATGGATGAAGACATGATCTGTTACAGAATTGCGGCGAGCCATTTTCTTTGGAAGATGGTTCGTCGTCTCACCGGGATGCTGGTCGAGGTGGGACGTGGAAATCTGGGATATGACGGATTCCAGCGCCTTTTGAAGTTCCAATCGGACGTTCCCGCCAAACACACGGCCCCACCCTCGGGACTGTTTCTGGAACAGGTGCTCTACAAAGGGGACAAACTGATCACGGACGAGAAAGCCGTTTATCAGATACCTTGAATACGGTCATTAAGGCTGTCTGGATCAGCGGCTTGCAAAGCCGTCGTGCTTTGTGCCAAATTCAAATCATCGCGATTGCGAAGAAAATCACACATCTGCCCTGCGGATGAACACCATTAAAACTATGCCGAAAATCACAGCTGAAACAGCAAACGGAACCGTGTCCTTCGATTGCGAGCCGGGAACAAAATTGGTCTTGTGCCTCGAAGATAATGGAGTGGACATACTTCATAGATGCGGAGGTAACTCGCGCTGCACGACATGCAGGGTGGAAGTCCTCTCGGGTGATGCGGGGGAGATCGGGGATGCCGAGAAGACGGTTCTCGCATCGAAGGCCGACATGACCGAAAAGAGCCGGCTGTCTTGTCAGATTCGCGTCAATGACGACCTCCATGTCGAAGTCGTCAGTCAGGCGAGCGTGAAGGGAATGGAAGCCGGACCGCGCCCGACCGAGTAGATTCACGCAGCATTTCAAGGAGAAACGATTATGGGATTGAACACAGTTTACAAATCGAGAACTTTCGACCTCAGCGATCTGACCGGAATCTCGAACGAGACTTTGGCCATGCATTTCAAACTCTATGAGGGATATGTGACGAATACTAACGTCCTCAATGAGAAAATCGCCGAGTTGATGAAAGACGGAAATCTGGATCCGACGAAGATGGCGGCTTTCTCCGAGATGCGTCGCCGGTATGGATTCGAGTACAACGGAATGGTTCTTCACGAATACTACTTCGAGAACATGGTGAAGAACGGAACCGGCGACCCGTCCAACGATTCAGCTTTCGCCAAGGCCGCCGCCGAGAGTTTCGGCTCCTATGATGTCTGGAAGAACGACTTCATGAGCACTGGAAAAATGAGAGGGGTCGGCTGGGCCGCTGTCTATCAAGATCCGACCAACGGAGCGATCTCGAATCACTGGATCAATCTCCACGAGACTGGAAACGTCGCGGGATACAAGCCGATTCTGATCATGGATGTATGGGAGCATGCCTTCATCAAGGACTATGCTCCGGTCGACAGACCCAAGTACATCGAATCGTTCTTTGCGAACATCAACTGGGATGTCGTCAACGGACGTCTTTCCTAAGTAGCTGTCAATAAATAGGTTACAGGACTCTTTTTGGAACAGGACGCGCCTCGTCATAGGGCGCGTCCTTCTTATTTCAAAAACATCTTTGGATTCGGTATTGTTAAGCCATGAGCCAAGAGGATGTCGCAGTCCAAAAATTTCTGAACAGGAAGAATCGAGAGCGCTTGAAGAAGCCTGATTGGCTTCGCATCAAACTCGGAGACCCCACCAATCAGAATGCCGTCTTGAATCTGATCGAGGGGCTCAATCTCCACACGGTCTGTCAGGAGGCGAAGTGTCCCAACATATTCGAGTGTTGGACCGATCGGACAGCGACGTTCATGCTAGGCGGTGACACCTGCACGAGGCACTGCGGTTTCTGTGCGGTCAATAAGGGTAAGCCCATGGACCTCGATCCGATGGAGCCAACGAACGTCGCCGAGGCCGTCAGACATCTGAACCTCGCACATGCGGTCATCACCTCCGTCAACAGGGACGATCTCCCCGATGGAGGGTCGATGCATTGGGCTGAGACGATCACAAAAGTCAGGGAACTGAATCCTGAATGCAAGGTCGAGGTCCTGATTCCGGACTTCAATGGCGATGAGGTCGCCTTGAACAATGTTCTCGATGCGCGCCCGGATGTTCTCAATCACAACACTGAAACCATCGCGAGGCTCTACAGGCGCGTCCGTCCAGATGCGAAGTACGACCAGACCCTGGAATTGCTGGAAAGATCGGCGCATTTCAGAGACACACAGTTTCCCGAGATGCTGACAAAGAGCGGAATCATGGCTGGACTCGGAGAGACTTTCGAAGAGGTCGTCGATTTGATGAAGGACCTGCGTGCCGTCTCATGTGACATAATGACGATTGGTCAGTATCTGCAACCTTATGAAAAGAGACTGCCCGTCGAACGCTATGTGACTCCCGAGGAGTTCGCGGAGTGGAAGCGAATAGGCCTCGGGCTTGGGTTCAAGCATGTCGAGTCTTCACCCCTCACTCGCAGTTCGTATCACGCTCGTCAGCAGACCGAGAGCGGGAAAGCAGCTGAAAAGACGGCCTGACCCTTGGAATCATCGACCCGGGACGAGGGTATGTTTGCAAATTACGCTTTGATTCGCTAAAGCTAGAGTTGTGAGATTCACCGCAGCACAGCACCATCTCCATCATCATCACGCGCATCATCAGTCGTGCGTGCGATGACCTGCTTTTAATTCTCCTTAACTAGAATCGGTTTTAACGTACGCGACGAATTCATTGATGAATCGTCGGCGAGGTGTGTTTATGTCAGAACAGAGAGTGAGACTTGCAATTCAGAAATCAGGGCGCTTGAGTGAGGATTCCGCCACACTGCTTAAACGATGTGGCATCTCCTTCAACAATGGACTCGGCAAACTGCGTTCGCAGGCCGGGAATTTCCCATTGGAACTGTTCTTCCTTCGGGATGATGACATTCCCGAATATGTTGCGGATGGCGTCGCCGACATTGGAATCGTCGGAGAGAACATCATGATGGAGTCGCTTCGTAACACATCGGTGATCGAGAAGCTCGGTTTCGGACGTTGCAGGCTCTCGATCGCCGTTCCCAAGACCATGGAATATGCAGATTCCTCGAGTTTAAGAGGGAGGAAGATAGCGACGAGCTATCCCAGGATTCTGACTGCATTTCTAAGGGAGAACAGCATCGAATGCGAAGTGCACACGATCAGCGGCTCAGTCGAGATTGCTCCGTCCATCGGACTCGCCGATGCAGTCTGCGACCTGGTCAGCAGCGGAAGCACACTCTTCACCAACGGGCTGCGGGAAGTGGAGACGGTGCTCGAGTCGGAGGCGGTCTTGATTTCCCGTCCAGATATGCCACCAGAGGTGCAAACCATTCTGGACCGACTCCTGTTTAGAATCCGCGCAGTAAAAGCTGCTAAGGAGAACAAATACATTCTTCTGAATGCGCCGAACGAGAAACTCGACACCATCATTTCCATACTTCCCGGCATCAAGAGCCCGACTATCATGCCTCTTGCCAAGGACGGCTGGAGCTCCATCCACTCTGTGATCAACGAGAATGAGTTCTGGACTGTTGTGGAGACACTCAAGAAAGAAGGCGCAGAGGGAATTCTCGTGCTGTCGATAGATCAAATGATTCAATAGAGGCCACAGTCATGAAGATAATCATCAATCCGAAGAAATACTCGTGGTCGGAGCTTCTTGCGAGACCGTCTCTCGACAATCGATTCTTGGAACGTACGGTCGCGTCAATCATTTCCGATGTCCGCGAACACGGTGACGCGGCCTTGAGGCATTGCGCGAAGCAGTTCGACAAACTAGAGATCGAAGAGTTCCAGGTCAGCGTTGCAGAATTCGGGGAGGCTGAGGATGCAGTTCCAGCAGATCTGAAGGAAGCGATTGAAATCGCCAAGCGGAACATTGAAATCTTCCATAAGACCCAGATCGAAGAAGAGCGCAGAGTCGAGACGATGCCAGGTGTTGAATGCTGGCGACGCGCCGTCCCGGTGGACCGTGTCGGACTGTACATTCCTGCGGGAACCGCGCCATTGTTCTCGACCGTGTTGATGCTTGCGATTCCCGCAAAGCTCGCAGGGTGTCGCGAGATAGTCCTTTGTTCCGCCCCGGGCCCGGACCTGAAGATAAATCCGGCGACTTTGTATGCGGCTCGCGTCTGTGGGGTCGAAAAGATCTACAAAACCAGCGGAGCGCAAGCAATCGCAGCGATGGCATTCGGAACGCAGACCGTACCTAAGGTTGACAAGATATTCGGACCGGGAAATCAGTATGTCACCGAGGCGAAGATGCAGGTGATGAAGCTTGGCACGGCCATCGATATGCCGGCAGGACCATCCGAGGTGGCCATTTATGCCGATGAAACAAGTATCCCCGCATTCGTCGCCGCCGATCTGCTCTCGCAGGCGGAGCATGGCCCCGACAGTCAGGTTCTACTGGTCACAAAGAGTGAAGAGGTTGCAGATGCGGTGGTTCGGGCAGTCGAGTCACAGTCATCGGATCTGCCACGCAAGGATATTGCGACGATTGCCCTTGAGAATTCGAAGGTCGTTGTTTTCAACGACCTGGAGAGTGCGCTCGAGTTTCTGAACGAGTATGCGGCGGAGCACTTGATCCTGGCTACCAATGACGCTGATAGCTTGGCCGAGAGAATAACCAACGCAGGATCGGTCTTTCTTGGCAATCTCTCATGTGAATCCGCAGGTGATTACGCATCGGGAACGAACCATACGCTTCCCACAAATGGATGGGCCAGAAGTTTCAGTGGAGTCTCTCTGGACTCATTCGTCAAGAAAATCACCTATCAAAGGATTTCAGAGCAGGGACTTCGCAGCATCGGTCCCGCGATCGAAACAATGGCAACCGCGGAGGAATTGGAAGCCCATCGCAGGGCTGTCTCGATTCGATTGGAGGCCATCGGAAGATGAGGGCCATCGATCTGGAAAAACTGGTCCGCCCGAACATCCAAAAGCTCAGGCCTTATTCCCCGGCTCGGAAGGAATTCTCGGGTGAGGCGCGGATTTTTCTGGATGCAAATGAGAACAGTCTGGGCTCGCCACTTCCCGGGAACCTGAATCGATACCCCGATCCGTTACAGATATCGGTCAAGAAAGCGCTATCCCGGTCCATCGGACTCGGGGTGGAAGAAATTTTTCTTGGAAATGGAAGTGATGAGGCGATCGACCTTCTTTTCCGTGTCTTTTGTGAGCCACGCACCGACAACATCATCATCTGTCCTCCTACCTATGGCATGTATGAGGTCTCTGCGGATATCAATGACGTTGAAACCAGGAGAGTGCCATTGACCGATGAATTCGAGCTGGACGTTGCGGGCACTCTCAAAGCCGTGGATGAGCAGACGAAAATAATCTTCATCTGTTCACCGAACAACCCGACGGGCAATGTGATGAGGCGTGATGATGTGATCACGCTTCTCGAATCGTTCGATGGTCTCGTCGTGGTCGATGAAGCCTACATTCATTTCTCCGGCGTGGATTCCATCCTTGATGCATTGGGAAGTCACCGCAACCTTGTGGTCCTGCAGACCTTTTCGAAGGCCTGGGGACTAGCGGGTCTTCGCGTCGGAGCCGCATATGCCGACAGGCTGATCGTCGATCTTCTCAACAGGGTGAAGCCACCCTACAACCTGTCGAGTGTTGCGCAGCGACTGATTCTTGAGGCACTGGAAAAGAGGGCGGAAGTTGATTCTTCCATCGGGAGAATCCTAGAGGAGCGTGAGCGGTTGGTTGAGGCTCTCGGTTCGATTGGTTGCGTCCGTGAGATATTTCGAACCGATGCCAATTTCGTCCTTGTGAAAGTCACGGATGCCGATTCCACTTACGAAAAGCTATTGACCGAGGGGATTGTCGTCAGAAATAGAAGCATGGTCGAAAAGTGTGAAGGCGGTCTTCGAATAACGGTTGGAACACGGGAAGAAAACGATGCCTTGATACTGTCTATTAGGGGGTTTGGAAAGTGATGAGGAAGAAGGTTCTCTTTATAGATCGAGATGGAACTCTGATAACCGAGCCTGAGGATTTCCAAGTTGACTCATTCGCCAAGCTGGAATTCCTGGCAGGGGTTTTCACCTATCTCGGCAAGACCGTCCGCGAACTCGATTTCGAACTCGTTATGGTTACAAATCAAGACGGACTCGGCACAGAGAGTTTCCCGGAGGAAACCTTCTGGCCTGTTCAGAATTTCATCATCAGGGCCCTCGAGTCAGAAGGCATTCGATTCTCACAAGTCTGTATCGACCGAAGTCTTCCTCATGAGAACAAACCCACGAGGAAGCCTGGCATAGGCATGCTAGAAGGATATTTCTCGGATGCCTATGACCTCTCATCCTCGTTTGTGATCGGCGATAGAGAGACGGACGTGCAGCTTGCGCGCAATCTGGGTTGTGGGGCCATTTTTCTTGAAACCGGAAGGTTTGAAATCCTGACTTCAGAGGGCACGACCGTGACTTCAAATTGGGGTGAAATCTACCAGTTTCTCCGGTTTCCTCCTCGAAGGGCAGTCCGCCACAGAAGGACGGCGGAAACCGAAATCGAGATCGAACTCAACCTGGATGGATCTGGAGTAGCTGAGATATCAACGGGGATTCATTTCTTCGATCACATGCTGGAGCAGATATCGCGTCATGGTGGAATCGATATGAGAATCCAGGCCACAGGAGATCTTCATGTCGATGAGCATCACACCATAGAAGACATAGCGATAACCCTGGGAGAGACGTTCGCTGAAGCGTTGGGTGACAAGAAAGGAATCGAACGATACGGATTCTGTCTGCCGATGGATGACTGTCTTGCTCAGGTGGCAATCGATTTCGGTGGAAGGAATTGGTGTGTATGGGATGCTGAATTCAAACGCGAGACGATCGGGCAGATGCCGACCGAGATGTTCTTCCATTTCTTCAAATCATTCTCCGACAAGGCGCAGTGCAATCTGAACATAAAAGCCGAGGGAACCATCGAACACCACAAGATAGAGGCGATCTTCAAAGCTTTCGCTAAGGCAATCAAGATGGCCGTGAAACGCGATGCAGGGAATGTGATGGTGCCGAGTACCAAGGGTGTCATCTGATATGAGGCTGGTGATTCTCAAATACAACGCAGGAAACAAACGGTCTGTGATCAATGCGTTTGAGAGGCTCGGGGTCAATCCGACTGTTTCCGATGATCCGATTGTTCTCCGAGCGGCAGACGCAGTCGTCTTCCCAGGTGTTGGTGAGGCGTCTTCGGCGATGTCCCATCTGCGTCAACGAGGTTTGGACTCGGTGATCAAGGATCTGGAACAGCCGGTTCTAGGAATCTGCCTCGGCATGCAATTACTGTGCACCCGCTCCGAAGAGAACGATACAGAATGCATCGGCGTTTTTGAAACCAATGTCAAAGCATTTCCAAAGGGTGAGCTGAAAGTTCCGCACACAGGGTGGAACACTCTGATCAGTCCGGAATCAGGGCTATTCAAAGGTGTCGAGGATGGAAGCCATGTCTATTTCGTACATGGCTATTACGTCGAGGCGTCGAATGACACAACGGCCTTTTCGGAATACGGCTTCCCCTTCAGCGCGTCGCTCTCCATCCGCAATTTTCACGGAGTGCAGTTCCATCCTGAGAAATCAGGACCGGTCGGTGAGCAGATATTGAAGAATTTCTTGGAGTCCATCTGATGGCAGCTAAGTTCGAAGTCATTCCTGCAATCGACATCATCAATGGGAGTTGTGTCAGGCTGTCGCAGGGCAACTTTGCTGACAAGACGGTTTACAGCGACTCGCCTGTGGACATGGCGAGGCGATTCGAGGACGCGGGACTGACCAGGCTTCACATGGTGGATCTCGACGGGGCTCGCGCAGGCAGGATATGCAACCTACCGGTCCTTGAATCGGTGACTTCTTTGACCTCGCTGAAGATAGATTTCAGCGGCGGAATAAGGACTGCAGAAGATGTTTCGATGGTTTTGGCGGCAGGTGCCGAGATGATCGCAGTGGGAAGCATGGCGGTCAAAGATCCGGACAGAATCGGTGAGTGGGTCGAAACGTTCGGTGCTTCGAGAGTCATAATCGGTGCAGATGTTCGTGACGGCGTAATCGCCGTGAATGGGTGGGAGACCAAGACCGGTCTTGAACTCACTCCGTTTCTTCGGGCCATGCATTCCCGGCGGGTCACACAGGTCTTTGTCACAGATGTATCCAAGGATGGTCTTCTTGCAGGACCGGCAATGGAAATCTACCGCGAGATTCTCTCTGACTTCAATGGATTGGAAGTGATTGCCTCGGGGGGAGTCGCAACTCTGAAAGATCTTGAGGAATTGCGTGACATCGGGTGTTCAGGCGCGATCATCGGCAAGGCGCTCTATGAGGGAAATATTGATCTGACAGAATTGGTTGAGGAGTTCGGAGGATAGATGTTAGCCAAAAGAATCATTCCGTGTCTCGATGTCAAAGATGGACGGACCGTCAAGGGAACGAATTTCCTGGATCTGCAAGATGCCGGTGACACGGTGGAACTCGCTCACGCCTACTCGGAATCAGGTGCGGACGAGCTGGTGTTTCTCGACATCACAGCCACGAATGAGAAGCGAAAGGCAGTCACCGATCTTATTGGGCGTGTGGCCGGCAAGCTCAATATTCCATTCACAGTCGGTGGTGGTATCAGCGCTATCGAGCACATCGCCGCGATGATCGACGCGGGAGCCGACAAAGTCTCCATCAACACGTCTGCGTTCAATAATCCCGCACTTCTCTCAGAAGGCGCCAGACGATTCGGCTCCCAATGTATCGTTCTCGCCATCGATGCCAAGCAGATCGGAGAGTCGTGGCGTGTGTTTCTGAATGGTGGACGAGTCGAGACCGATATCGATGCCCTCGATTGGGCCAAGAGAGCGACGGATCTCGGGGCAGGGGAGATTCTTCTTACGTCGATGGATGCGGATGGGACGAAGGCCGGATTCGACATTAGTCTCACAAGAACGATCTCCGAAGCAGTCGGAGTCCCTGTCATCGCATCGGGTGGCGGAGGAACGAAGGAGCATTTTTCGGCAGTCTTCACTGATGGAAATGCCGATGCGGCGCTGGCCGCTAGCGTCTTCCATTTCGGAGACCTCGGGATTCCGGAGTTGAAGAGATTCCTCAGTGAGCAGGGTGTGGAGGTCAGGATTTAAGATATGGATATCCGATTTGAGAGATACAGTGATGGATTGGTGCCAGCGATAGTTCAAGACGCTGTGACTGGCGGGGTTCTGATGTTGGGTTTCATGAATGAAGAGGCTCTCGCCAAGACGAAAGAGACGGGTAAGGTGACATTCTTCTCGCGTTCCAAACAGACTCTCTGGACGAAAGGTGAGACAAGCGGGAATTTCCTTTGTTTGGAATCGGTGGTCTCGGATTGCGATTCGGACACGCTCCTTGTGAAAGCAAAACCAACAGGACCTGTCTGTCACACCGGAACCCAAACGTGCTTCGGAGAAGGAGAGGAATCTATCCGATACCTCACCGTCCTCGAGGAGACAATCAAGAAGAGAAAATCTTCACCTAGCCCTGATTCCTATACTTCGAAGTTGTTCCGTGAAGGAGTTGGAAAAATAGCTCAGAAGGTGGGGGAAGAGGCCGTGGAAACAATTATCGAGGCCATGGGTTCCGACAGGGAGCGACTCAAGAGTGAATCAGCGGACCTCCTCTATCATCTCCTCGTTCTTCTAGTGGAGAAGAATGTCTCCCTTTCCGACGTCGTTGAAACCTTGGAAGGGCGGATGAAGCAGTAAAAAAGGGACTTTCTTGCGTTTTGCATCTTCGTATTAAAGAATTGAGTCATGTCTGAGAAACCTCAAGAGCTCCTTTCCGAATTCGGAAAGCGAATCCAGCGATGCTACGGATGTTTCGTGGCCTTTCATTTGAAGGACATGTGGCTGGGAGACGATGTGACTTTCTTCTGCGAACATTGCAAAGATGATTCCATGTTCCACTTCGATGATTTCTCGAAGTTGCTCGATCCCTCGAAACTTCGGGAAGCGGGCGAGGAAGAAGAACATCACCACCACTGAGTCATTCGTCTAGATTCCAAGCGATGAGTTCCAGCGAACACCGAAAAACCAGTCTCACCAATCTCGCGAAGAGATTGAGTGGCCTGTCGCCCGAACATCGGAAAGTAGCTCTTGAAATGAGCGCGTCATTGGCGGGTGTTTCGCTCCGCGTCAGTAAAGAATTCGTGGAAGCGGTACCGAGGGCCGCGAAGATACTCAGTCCGGGGGATCTTCGCCTTTGGGCGGAATATGGACGCAAGTTGGCCATGGGCAATGTCGACAGTGGAAGTGAACTGTTCGCCAGAGACCTGAACGGGCTCCGCTCCATACCGGAGGGCGCTCGGGAAAAAGTATTCATCATCTGCACCAGGCAGTTGAATCTCTCCAGTAAGATCTCCCTCGAGACCTTCGATCTTCTCCGTAGCCTAGGCAAAGACATCCAAGACAGACGGTTTCTTGTCCGCGCGCTTGAGATAGCGGCGAAGGTTTCCGAACGCTCTGCCAAACACAGCGGCGATCTTCTGAGGCATTCCACCGATCTGGCAGTCGCTCTGGAAAGATTCCCGAAGGGACATTCCGTCACGGCCGCTGTACTTGAGTTCACGGATTCCTTTGCTTTCAGAACCGGAGGGATGACCGCCGATCTCTGGGTTCAGTTACCGAAGATACTAGGCAGTCTTGATGGCGATGAGATGGAGAGGCTGCTCGACCATGCATCCCGGTTCCTCGAATTCGGTGGTAGCGTCACAATGCAGATTCTGCAATCCGGAGCGGTTGTGGTCAGACAGGCACCAGGGCTTTTTGAGGAATGGTTGGAGTTGGCACGCAAGATAGCCCCTCATGGTGGGACCTTGCTGATCGGATACCTCAAATCGTCACCAGCGTTGCTGACCGTCGCATCTCAGTCCTCGGTCGACAGCGAAAGTCTTCCGATCGCAAAGCGGGTTCTTGAACTTATATCGACGATAGCCGAGGAAGATCCTGAAAGCGCGATTGCAGCGAGTCGATCGGCGGCGAGGACCATTTCCAAGGTTCCTTTGCCCCAATTCGAGGAATGGGTCGAAACCGGACTTCGGGAGTTCACGGCTTCCTCCGCGAAAGTCAGAAGAAGCTATTTTGCACTCGAGACCAAACATTCTAACGAGTCACTCTACGAATCGGGGTCGGGGTTGAGACTCGAGAAGATTCAGCGCGTACTTCGCACCTACATCGAAGGCCTGACGGGCAGGGACATCGAGATCAATGCGATTTCAAACGTCCCCCAGGAATCTCGAATCGGGGACGGCTTGCGGATATTTCTACCCGAAGTCGTGGATGAGTTCGGATCGGAAGAGATGGATTTCCGTCTCTACAAGGTACTCGCCGCACATGGCGCCGGGCAGATTGAATTTGGAACCTTCTTGGCGGAGCAACAGCGACTCAACTCAGTCTTTCAATCACTGTCAGGTCTGTATCAGGCAACAGCCGAACAGACCGATGCCTTCTCGTTGTCGGGATACATCGAGGATGTGCAAAAGGGTGAGCGCGCTCTCAGCCCTGAGGAAGAGAGCCGAAGAAAAGATTCGCGAGCCATTCAGCTACCGCCGCATGCAGACTACCGGGCTGTGCTCCAAGTCTTTCCGGACCCACGTCTGGCCAGCAGAATCTTCACGACGATGGAGAACGCCCGAATCGACTCGGCATTGAGGAGAACATACCGTGGGTTGGTCAAAGATCTCGATCTCATGCGCGAGCTGCTCCGCAGGAGACGGCCCTTCATCTTCGATGTGCCGATCAATCAGGTGCCCTTTGAACTCTTGTTCCAGATTACGCTCTGTGGCGGAGCGACAGAGGATGCCCGACGGTTCTACGGGCAGATCGTTTCCGAAATCGAGACGGTGGTCGAGTCCTATCTGTCGATGGAGAATTCAGATGTCGCGGACAGCCTCATGGCCACGAGTCGCGTCTACGCACTCTTCATGAACATCTCCCCGGAGGATCTTCAAGCAGAACGGACCCAGGAAGAAGAACAGTCGGGTGAATTCGCGTATGACATAGATGGTTCGACCGAGGGTGCCTCGGAGGAGAAGGCGAAGGTTGAGAACTCGAAGCGCGAAATCTCCGACGCAAAGGAGCTGTTCAATGCCTGGAATCTAGATGAGGACCAGGAATCTGAAGAACGGGATGTGCAAGGTTCACAGGTCTGGGCGGGTGAAGAGGTTCCAGAGGAACCGCTCGAAGAAGGAGATGTCGCCTTCTCGTATGACGAGTGGGATCGGGAGTTGAATGATTATCGCGTGGGGTGGAGTCGGGTCATCGAGAAGAAGGTGCGTCAGGGCGACCGGACGTTCGTCGAACTCACAAGATCCAGATATCGTGGGGTCATCTCGTCCATCCGACATCAGTTTCAGATGATGAAACCTGAGAATCTTGCCAGAGTGAATCGGGAACTCGACGGAGAGGATTACGATCTGGACGCAGTAATCGACTATGTCATCGATCGGAGGAGCGACGGCCGCCAATCTGAGAATCTCTACACCAAGAAACTGCGTCGTGAGCGCGATGTCGCGGTGACAATTCTCCTCGACCAATCGTCATCGACAGCGCGAACAATAACAAGGAATCCGCTTCAGCCATACACGCATCCGGGGCGAAGGATAATTGAAATTGAAAAGGAAGGTCTGATTCTCATGAGCGAGGCCTTGGATGCGGTCGGTGACAGATATTCGATCGCCGGCTTCACCAGCGAGGGTCGTCGCAACGTCAAATACTTCGTCATAAAGGATTTCAAGGAGAGGTACTCCGAAGAAGTCGAGAAGCGGATAGGTGGAATCACCTTTCAGAGCAACACGCGTCTCGGTGCCGCGATTCGACACGCCTCAAGAAGGTTGGTGAAAGAGGATGCGAAGACGAAGTTGCTCATAATTCTGACTGACGGTCGCCCTTATGACCACGATTATGGGGATATGAGGTATGCCCGCGAGGACGTGCGGGAGGCTCTCGGTGAAGCGAGGGCCAATGGCGTGACCCCATTCTGTGTGACCATCGACAAGGAATCAGAAACGGAATTGATGGATCTCTATGGATCGGTCGGTTATACCATCATCGACAATGTCCTGAGTCTTCCTGAGCGCATCCCTGGAATCTATCGGCGCCTGACGAGATAGTCATCACTTGTCTTGGCAACGATAGAGAGTTGCTTTCTTCAGTCTGACCGGGCTAAGAGGCTTGTCTCCATCGACCTCCATCGCATTCATCCTGTCGACCACCTCCATACCGGTCAGAACGCGACCGAAGGCGGCGAACTTTCCATCAAGAAAATCGGAGTCAGCCACCAGTATGAAGAAATGGGATGTTGCCCTATCGGCTTCATCGGGTCGCGCGAGCGAGACGATTCCGCGTTCATGCCTTATCCGGTTCGGCTCATCGGGAATCCGTCGATTGGCCCGTCTCCTGATATCAACCGTTGCGTCTTCTCGAGTCGAAATGTTGCCTCCTTGGACCACGAAGTTCCTGACTATTCTGGAGAAGACGGTCATATCGAATGCGCCCAAAGAAACCAGATTGAGAAAGTTTCGGACTGTGACGGGAGCTTCCTCGGGAAAGAATTCCAACTGTATGTCGCCGACTTCAGTCTGAAGAAGCGCACACTGCTCCGACATCTCTGAGACCGTCGCAAGATCAAATGGCTCTGGAAGTCGGATGGTATCGGTCGTCTCGGGACGATCGTTGGCCTTCTTCAGCGGATGATTATCTTGACCGTGGGCATGGTTTGAGACCAACAGGAAGGTCATGACAAGCAGAATCTGTGCTCGACTGAAGGGGGATATCGACATCGCTCACTCGATACCGAGTCCCCTGAGAAGGACTCCTACAAAGTACGCGGCCGAGGCCGCAAGGCTACCGACCACAAGGGTCTCCATTCCCGATCGGAACCAGGAAGATGTCGACCACATACTCTTGAATGATCCGATGAGAAAAAATGTTGCGCCTGTGAAGACGGATGCGTACAAAAAGGAATTGGAGGCTTCTGCGAATCCGAGATAGGGAAAGAGCGGTACGAGACCGCAAATCGAAAAGGAGACAAATGTGGCGGTGGCGGCCTTCCAAGGGGATCTTATCTCGGAAGGCAGTCCATACTCTTCGGAAAGCATAGTCTTGACCCAACGGTCTTTATCAGACGTTATGAGTTCGACCGCTCTTTCCAGATCCTCACCTTCGAATCCCTTGTCACGGTAGATCTGCCGAACCTCTTCCTTCTCGCCTTCGGGATACTTCTCGATGTGTCTGTATTCCATCGCCTCGAGGCGTCGATAGTCGTCTTGTTCGGCGCGGGTCCCGAGGAAATTGCTCGCAGCCATCGAGAAGCCATCTGCAAGGAGGTTGGCGAACCCGAGAATGAGAATCACTCGGATTTGAAGTTGCGCACCGACCACACCTGATACGACCGCGAAGGTAGTGACAGAACCGTCTATGCCTCCGTATATCCAATCACGAAGGTAGTTGTGCTTGATGGAACCGATCCTGGCAGCGATTCCTTCAATCGAGTGGTCATGATCGCGTTCGGGCATCGGACCGTTCAACTCTTCTTCGCTTTCACCACCTCGACCGAACAGTGAGCTCTTGTGACGACTGCCGAGGACACGGTGCCGAGAAGCATCTGCGAGAGTCTGCTTGAATGTCCCGCGGAGCCTATAAAGATGCAGTCCGCTGAGAACGCCTCGGCCTCTTTGATTATGACCTGCTTGGGAGTTCCAGCGATTATGGATTTCTGAGCCTTGAGTCCTGAGGCGGTGAGGCGATCGATGACGCTGGTGACAACGGCTTTGAATCCGTCATCTTCTGCGTCAAACCGACTCGCACCATCATTGGCAACCACGAGTCTCACCTCGGTGGCCGCGGGCCACTTTCTTGCGAGAACCGCATCGACCGCGGCGTCGGAGCCCTCCGATCCATCGAAGGCGATCACGATTCTCGGTGCTGACCCGTCAACCTCGACTCTCCCGCGGGCGACATGGACCGAGCACGGTGCCTCATTCACGACTTTGCTTGAAACACTGCCAATTAAAATTCTGTCGACTGCAGAGAGTCCCTGTGCACCGATCACTATCAGTTCGGCCTTCATTTCGCCGGCCTTGATCAGGATCTCCCACGCCGCCGAGCCACTCGTGACGAAGGCTTGGACATTCCACGCGGGAAAAAGATTCCTCACCCTCTCAACCGCGCGGGCATTGGAGTCCTTCACATTCTCAAACGTCTTCAGGTTCGCATCCAGGTGCGATCTCATTCCTTCGGTCGGAAGATCTGCATCCGACATGGTCTCAGGCGGAAGCCATACTTCTGCAACGCTTATGACTGTGGCATTGACCCCGGAGGCTTCGAGCCCGGCATTTCTGAGATCGTCTATTGCTGAATCGGCGGATTTGGATCCATCATAAGCGATGAGGATGTTTGTGATTGTTGACATAGAATTTTACCTCCCGTGGATTATCCAATGCATGTTGAATCATTTCAACCTGATTCGAACTTGCATCGGGTGTTGAATATCGGATGCATGACACTCGCAGATATTTGCCTGATTCAGAGCTCCTGCTTTGGAGATGGATCGGAAATGTGGGCGTTGTGAGACAGGTTAGCCCTCGAAATCAGTTTTCCACGGAAGTATCGGTCTTATGACACCCTCCATGGGACCCGCAAAATCACCGCGTGCGCTGTCTCCTTCCATCTTGTCGGTTACATCGAATCCGACCACATCTCTTTCATTGATATGAGGTCTGTGTGTCGGAATCAACGACGAGAGGTGAAATGAGACCAGGTGGGAGCCCTCGGACAGATAGTTGCCCGGTATCGTCAGGCGACTCTTGTAGACCCCGCGATTTCTTGGCTTTCTTCGCCATTCCTCACTGAGGTCCTGCGTCGTGAATGCCACGTTCCTGCCATCCCTGCTCAGAGATATCGAAGGAGTAAGGATCGGCTCCCCTGAGAGCACCTCGTAGCAGGCTTCTATCGATATCTCATTTCTTATGTCGTGCGATCCGAGGGTCCGACCATCGGGTCCGAGTACCCGGACACTTATGAGCTTTGCGACCTCATTGCCAGGGGGGAGTTCACGCCCCGAGAAATCCGCTTCCGCTGTGATTCCGAAATCAGATTCCATGTAATCCCGTGCGACGTCCGTCGCGGGGCCATCGAGTACGATTCTTCCCGAACTGAGCGCGACTGCCCGGTTGCAGATTCTCGTCACAGCCGACATGTCATGCGACACGAATATCACGGTTCGTCCCGTCGTGCTGACGTCTCGCATCTTATTGATGCACTTTCTCTGAAATGCCGCATCACCCACTGCCAGCACCTCATCGACGATGAGTATCTCTGGCTCGAGATGTGCGGCGACCGCGAATGCCAATCTCATATACATCCCGCTGGAATAACGCTTGACCGGGATGTCAAGAAATTCTCCGATTTCGGAAAACTCGACTATGTCGTCGAAGGCCTTGTTTATTTCCGCCCGACTCATCCCGAGCACCGCCCCGCTCAGATAGATGTTCTCCCGTCCGGAGAGTTCTCCATGGAAGCCAGTCCCGACTTCCAACAGAGAGCCCACGCGTCCCCGCATCGTGACCTGGCCGGTCGTCGGTTGGGTGATTCTCGAGAGTATCTTGAGGAGCGTCGACTTTCCGGCCCCATTCCTGCCGATCAGACCGAGAGTCTCGCCCTCTTTGACATCGATATCGATGTCGCGGAGAGCCCAGAATTCACGCTCTTCCTTCCTGCCGAAACCGCTGAAGAACGCCGCCACTGCATCGCGAAGCGAATCGTTTCGCTGCGCGCCCAGCAGGTACAGTTTCGAGAGTCCTTCAATCTTTACGGCATCCATGTTCATTTAGCGCGTCGGGGATCAACGTCAAATCAAATCTGCGAACGAATCCTCCATCTGTCTGAAGACATAGAGAGAGATGACAAACAAGCAGAACGTCACAGCGACCGAAACACCTATCGCGTGGACATCGAACGGTCCTCCAAATAGCGTTGCTCTGAAACCCTCCACGATTCCGACAACCGGATTCAGTGCCGTGAAAGGTCTGATGCTCTCCGGGACTATGTTCGTTGGATAGAAGATCGGTGATAGCACCATCCAGATCTGCAGCATCAGAGGAATCGCGAACTTCACATCGCGAAATCTCACATTTAGTGCGGAGAGAATCACGCCCAGACTCATTGTGAGGAGAAGTGTCTGAAGCAAGAAAAGTGGTGCCAGCAACGTCCAGAATGTCGGGAAGATACCCCAGAAAACCGAGACTGCAAAGAAGATGACGAGACCGATCAACAGATCGAGCGTACCCGCCAATACCGCCGATACCGGGATGATCACCCGTGGAAAATAGATCTTTGTAATCAGACTGACATTGACCAAAAGGCTGTTTGCACCGAAACCGACCCCGTTGAAGATGAACAGCCAAACGAGAAGTCCGCTGAGAACGAAGAGGATGTACGGAGTATCCGACGAGGAGAATTGGGAAACCCTGCTGAATATCAGCGCAAAGATCAGGGTCGTCAGTGCCGGTTGAAGCACTGCCCAGAGAACCCCGAGGGCCGTCTGCTTGTAGCGGATTTTTATGTCTCGCCAGATGAGGAAGGAGAGGAGCTCGCGATACTCCCAAACCTCGGACAAACCGAGACTCGGTCTCATCGCAGGAGGTTTCATGACCGTCAGGCGCTGACCCCTTTCCGCTTCTCTTTCGCTGAATCTCATCTAGGTGTGAAATGGACGCGTGCCCTGAAACCCTATTACCATACCCACCGAGTGCAAATCATGCAAGGAATGAGCTTTTCGAGATGATATTCCAAAACGGAGCCATCGAATTCCCCGATCCCTCGACGCATGTCTTCTCGAAATATGTCCGAGTCGGAGACTACTATTTCGATTCCTTGGATATCGTTGGATTTGGAGGTGAACCCACCGTTGAAAACCTGAGGAATGCCTATCGGAAGGGAATCTTTCCATGGCCGATGGAAGGTCTTCCTCTGCCTTGGTTCTGTCCCAATCCTCGAGCGATCCTCGACTTTGGATGCCTGCGGTCATCGAGAAGCATGGAGAGGGCCAAGAAAGAAGAATCGAGGTTCCGGTTTTCTATCGACAAAGCATTCGACTTGGTAATCGCTGAATGTGCGCGATCGGAGCGTGGTGACGGGAACGGTACGTGGATAACGGAGGAGTTCATCACGAACTACACCAGACTAAATCAAGAAGGGATGGCGCATAGCGTCGAGGTTTGGAACGAACGTCAGGAATTGGTGGGTGGAATCTACGGAATCGATGCGGGCGGCGTCTTCTGCGGTGAAAGCATGTTCCATCATGAACCCAACGCATCTAAACTCGGTCTTCTCTTTCTCATCGACCATCTCATGGCACGCAGTGCGGAATGGATGGATATTCAGACAATGTCACCCCACATGGAACGGTTCGGTGCGCATGAAATCGACCGTTTCGCCTTTCTCAAACGTCTCACTGAAACACAGAAAAGAAACCTCCTATTGTTCGAACAGGCAGCCGATTCGGCGCCTTAGTGGCACAGGTCCTGGTATCGCCGAACTGCTTCATACATATTTAACGCGTTCGCACCGAAGATTTGTGGAATTGATGACACAAACATCTATAATCCTAGAACGGTATATAGCCACCAATTTCTCGGATCCAAGAAAGGAGTTTTATGGACAGAAGAAAATTTTTGGAGCGAATCGGACTCGCAGCTGGAGGGTCGTACCTCCTCTTCAGCGGATTTTCTCAGAGAGCAGAGGCGCTCGCCGGTGCCGGCAACCCTGCTTCATTGAAGGCCTTTGGCTTCGGTGACCTTTCCCCTGTTGCCACAAAGAACACCGGTGAGACACTTCTCGCCTTACCAAAAGGCTTCGAGTACAACGTTTTCGGACTCAAAGGGACGGTCATGTCAGATGGTCGGCCAACCCCACCGGCCCACGACGGCATGTGGACCTTCAGGGTGGGGAGGGAGTTGCGAATCGTTCGTAATCACGAGGTCACGAACCGCCGCGTCCCCATTCAAGGATCTGCTATCGGCAGAAGAAATCACTATGACGAATCAGCGGGAGGTGGAACGACCACACTCGTCATCGATCCCATGAAAAGGGAATTGGTCCGTGATTTCGTCAGTCTGAGTGGAACACTTGTGAATTGTGCAGGCGGTCCGACTCCATGGGGCAGTTGGATATCCTGTGAAGAGACCACTCTTGGTCCGTCCATCAGAACTGATTCGAAGGGCGTGAAGACAGGGGGATTTTTGAAACCTCACGGATATTGCTTCGAAGTTCCCGCCTCTGCGAACAGCGAGATTGTTCCGGTTCCGCTCAAGGCAATGGGACGCTTCGTCCACGAGGCGATAGCTGTCGACTCCAAATCAGGAATAGTCTACCTGACCGAGGACGCAGGACCCGGAGGCTTCTACAGATTCCTCCCGACTCGTCCCGGTCGGCTTGTCGAAGGCGGTGTCCTGCAGATTCTGAAGGTAAAGGGCAAAGACAACTATCAGACAAAGACAGGACAGAAGGTGGGTTCTGCGATCGATGTCGAGTGGGTGACCATCGAGAGGCCTGATCCGGAAGAGGCGGACCTCGATTCGACGACGGTGTTCAAAGAGGGACAGAGAAAGGGCGCGGCCTCGTTCCAGCGCTTGGAGGGATGCGTCTCGGACTCAAAGGGAAGAATCTATTTCGATGCGACCAGCGGAGGGAACAACGGAGGTGGTCAAATCTGGATGTACCAGGCGACCTCGAGAACAGAGGGAAAGCTGACTCTGATTTTCGAATCTCCCGACAGAACTTTGTTGGACATGCCTGACAACATCTGTCTCAGGCCGAATTCGAATGAGATCTTCATCTGTGAGGACAGTGGTTACGTCGCCGAGGGGGGAACCGCGGACAACTACATCCGCATCTTGACCACGGACGGACGAATCGCCGATTTTGCAAAAAACATCGCCCCAGGGTTTGAAACCGGGGAGCTCGCCGGCGCAGTATTCTCGGCTGACGGCAAAACCCTCTTCGTCAACCTACAGACCAAGGGAGCAACCCTCGCAATCTGGGGAGATTGGGGAAGATTCAAGGTCTGAAGCGATTCTAGCGAAACAAAAAAGCACGGCAATACGCCGTGCTTTTTTTTATCTGAATAGAAAAGGACTAGGCTGCTGTTTCGAACAGAGCAAGAATCTGTTTTCCTTCGGCCGATCTCGGGTCGATGGTGCGGATGTGCTTGTCACCCTGCATTTCCCAGATAGCGGTCACATTGCCATCTTTTTCAACGGCATGATAGGAAATCGGCGCTTCCACTTTATCAATGGCTTCTGCGACGACTTCGGTCTGAGTGTTTTCTGTATCTGACATTAATTAACTCCTAGTTTTTATAAAGCCTCACTGAATTGAAGGGTGATGATAGACAATTTCATTTCGTTATTACAAGTGAACCGAAAATACCGATTGTCTGCTCCGTTCTTGGAATCACAGGCCTGCCCCGTGACACTTCTTGTACTTCTTTCCGGATCCGCATGAGCACGGGTCGTTCGGTTTCACCTTCGGCTGGTCCCTGGTGAAAGGTTTCGCCTTGGCGGCTTCTTCCCCTGCCGCGGTCGCCCCTGACATTGCCCCGGTGAACGCCATACCCGATGCCTGTCGCTGGGCTCGCTTCCGTTCCAGCCGCTCGAGCCGCTCCATCTCAGCCTGCTCATCTTTCACTACAACTTCGAGATTGAAGAGAGACCGCGTCGTCTGGGTATCGATCCTGTCCAGCATCTCCTGGAACATGTCGAAGCTCTGCTTTTTGTATTCGACGAGTGGATCCTTCTGTCCGTAACCGACTAGGCTGATCCCCTGTTTGAGATGATCGATCGACAGCAAGTGATCTTTCCACTGGTTGTCGATGATATTGAGCATGATGTACCTCTCATATGCCCGAAGAGCGTCCGGCGTCGTCAGCTTTTCCTTCTGCTCGTAGTTGGAAATCGCCTTCTTCCAGATGGATTCCTCGATTTCTTCAGGAGACATGGAGTGGAAATCCACCTTTGCATCCACCGCCGGGTCGACCGCATAGATGCTGCTGATCTCCGCCGCATAGGTATCCACTTCCCAGGTGTCGCGCGGGACCGTGGGAATCAGGAAGTTTCCGCTTATGTCCCTTAGGAGGTCACGTGCCACCCCGGATTCACCCAGCAGGTAGTCGCGATGTTCAGCATTGAACATGAGATCCTTACGGAGTTTATAGATGGTCTCCCTTTGCTTGTTCATCACGTCATCGTATTTAAGAACATGCTTTCGGGTCTCGAAGTTCCGACCTTCGACCGTCTTCTGTGCGCGTTCGATCTGCTTGCTGACCATCTTGGACTCGATGGCGACACCGTTCTCCATACCGAGCCGCTCCATCAGGGCTCTTACCCGGTCACCCGCGAAGATGCGCATAAGATCGTCTTCGAGCGAGAGTATGAACCTCGATGATCCGGGATCACCTTGACGTCCTGCGCGACCACGCAATTGGTTGTCGATGCGTCGCGATTCGTGACGTTCGGTTCCGAGGATGTGCAATCCCCCGATCGATACCACTTCCTCGTGCTCTGCATCGACGAGACGTCGAGCCTTCTCGGTCTCCTGTTCGAGAAGTTCGATCGGTGCCTCGTCGGGATTTATCTCTCTCCTTTTCAGTTCCAGACGGGCCAGAAACTCAGGGTTTCCACCGAGCAGGATGTCGGTTCCACGGCCTGCCATGTTTGTCGCGATCGTCACCGCGCCCTTCCTTCCAGCCTGCGCGATGATTTCCGCTTCACGCTCGTGATACTTCGCATTCAGCACATTGTGGGGAATCCCCGCTTTCTTGAGCCGTTCTGCGATCAGCTCGGAATTTTCAACCGATACGGTGCCTACCAGCACGGGCTGCCCCTTCGAATGGAACTCCCTAATCTCATTCACGACGGCATCCCACTTCTCGGATACCGTGCGGTAGATCACGTCAGGATTGTCCTTTCGAACCATCGCCCGGTTTGTCGGAATGAGGACGACATCCAATCCGTAGACCGTGTTGAACTCCTCCGCCTCGGTCTCCGCGGTACCGGTCATGCCACCGAGTTTCTCGTACATGCGGAAGTAATTCTGCAATGTGATTGTTGCAAGGGTTTGGTTCTCTCTGGCGATTGTGACCCCTTCCTTCGCCTCGACCGCCTGGTGGAGTCCGTCCGACCATCGTCTTCCGTGCATGAGGCGACCTGTGAAGTCGTCGACGATAATGACTTCTCCATCCTGCACAACGTACTGATGATCCTTCTTGTAGAGCGTGTGTGCTTTCAAGGCCTGTTCAACGCAGTGGAGGAGTTCCATATTGCTTGGATCGTAGAGATTCGCGACCCCGAGAAGTCTTTCAGCCTTCTCAACACCTTGCTCGGTGAGAACCGCCGAGTGGTTCTTTTCATCGACGAGGTAGTCACCGGTCGTCACCTTCGTCTCTTCGTCCTTGTGGCCCTTTTCCAGGTTCGGGATGATTGAGTTCGCGATGTAGTACTTGTCGGTTGCCTCATCTGAAGCTCCAGAGATGATGAGCGGCGTCCTCGCCTCGTCGATAAGGATCGAGTCGACTTCATCGACGATGGCGAAATAGTGATCTCTCTGAACGAGGGAATCGACATCGAACTTCATGTTGTCGCGAAGATAGTCGAAACCGAATTCGTTGTTCGTGCCGTAGGTTATGTCGCACGAGTATTGCTGTTTGCGACTGGCGTCGTCCTGAGAGTTCTGAATGCACCCTACGGTGAGCCCGAGAAAGGAGTGGATGCGTCCCATCCATTCGGCATCACGTGATGCTAGATAGTCGTTGACAGTGACGACATGCACGCCCCTTCCGGTCAGAGCGTTGAGATAGGAAGGAAGTGTGGCGACCAGGGTTTTCCCTTCACCTGTGCGCATCTCCGCGATTCGCCCTTCGTGCAATGCGATACCGCCGATGAGCTGCACATCGAAGTGGCGCATTCCGGTCACCCTCTTCGATCCCTCTCGGATGGTCGCGAAAGCCTCGGGGAGAATCTCGGTCAGGATCGCCTGTTCCCGTTTCCTTCGCTCATCGCGGTCGTCGATTCCCGACAATTCGTCAGATATGCGTCTCTTGAATTCCTGTGTACGCTCCCTCAACTGGTCGTCGGTCAGTTTCTGCATCTCGGACTCGAGGTCGTTGATTCGTTGAACAATTGGTTTCACTCTCTTCAGAAAGACATCGCTGCTGGTTCCGAAGATCTTCTTGATGAGTTTGTCTGCAAATGGATTGATTGCCATAAAAATATCAGGACGGAATTCTCCGTCGGGTGTCCATATAAATAGAAGATGAAAGCTGTAAAGCCGGTGGATCTTGACTGCCTGTTGGGGTGTGGATTCCTACAGGGAGGCGCGGGCGAGGTTGCCTACGGTGACCTGAGACGAAAGGGCCTCCCTTGAATCGGGAATCCGCGAGACCCTCGGATCGGAAGCATGTCCGACTCCAGATGTGTTCGTCGCGCCGATGGAAGACAAATCTCCATTCGCGATGTCATCGGAGGAAACCGAATCCGCCGCGCCGATGAATCTGGAAATGAAGTGGAGCGCCGAAACAAAATCCAGACCATCCGTCGATTCCGACACACGTGTGATGTCGTCCCGATTGCTGTTGGAACTGAATTCGACCGACAGATCTCTGAGAGACACCAGTCGTCCGTCCAACGCACTCCGATTCGAATCGTTTGCGGATACGACCATCACGCCGAGACAGAGTCCCAGCGCAAGCATCAATGCGATCGGATTGTTAGGAGACCTTCTTCTCATTTGCTGAGGGCTCTTTCCGCGGCCTTCGATTCAACCATGCCACTCGGACGGCTCTTGCCACCCATTTCCCTGAGGCGACGTTTGATCATCTCTTGGGCTATTGGCTTGGACATCACGAAGTCTAAAACAAATTGACGTCGATTTACAGAGGTCTTGGCACTGCCGAGCAGGACCCTCTCGTCCGAACCGAGTCTTTTCACATTATTCTTATCCAATAAAAGGGCTCCCTGGATGATTCCACGGAGTCCGTTGGCGATGGTTCTGGCGTTTTCTGCAGTTGGTTGTTGCGAGGTAATTTTGATCCGGACCTCCGCGGACGTTTGCATGACCGTGAAATTTATATTCTCGATTCCCTGATTCCTGAGGTATATCAGCCACCCGCTGTCTCCGACCGCTGCAATGGCTTCCTTTGCGACCTGTCTCATGGCGTCATCGCCCTTCGAGCTGATTATCCGACTTTTCGGTTTGCCGGTCTTCGCGTCTATAGAAGTGTCCAATCTTCCGCGCTCATTGAGAACGCCCTCGGCCACGATTGTGAACACCCCTTCCAAGTCGATGCTTTCCGAGTCCACCTTGGCCTTCACATAGTCGGCGTAATCTCTCAGAACTTTTCGGTTTATCTGGACACCGGTGACGGTGTCGGTAACGATCTCCTTCTCAGCGTCTTTGTCCGAGATCGAACCGACTATCGGCTCCTCCGACGATTGTTCACTCTCGTTGATCGGTCGATCGGTCTTCGGAGCAGTTTTGGAAGAGGGCTCTTCGGATTCCGTCTCAGCAGGCGGCATCTCGGCTTCCTTTCCGTTGGCGAGAGAAAAGTAACCTTCCGGATATCTGAGTGGTTCGAAACTGACCTCACCTACCCAAGCGACATCCGAATCATCGAGGATTGTCTTGGAATAGTCTCCATCGATGAAGCCTGCGTCGGTGGCTGCGAATCTTCCAGCGATGAAAACGGCGTCGACGGCGGAACACACCACCGAGCCTGCGGATGAATCACAGAGACGCATGGTCAGCATTTTCGATTGGAGGATGACGCCGAGCCCACCCACACCGAGCATGAAGGAAAGAGCGAGGATCTTGTAATCCCTGGCAGTCAGGTTCCACAACCCGACTCTGTCACCTGAAATAATCGGTTTTTCCGTCATCATCCTCACCGAAAAACATTGATCGCTAACAACTGATGCCATGCGACCGCACCAAGTTGTTCGGAACAATGGATGTTAGCACCAACCATCGGGAGGCAGGAACCTTGTTCCAAAGGTCACCGAGGGTTACCATACGCCGATGGCAGGATCGAAAAGACCGAAAAAAACCCGAAAAAACGGGGATTGGAAGCGGGGCGGGTTCAAACGCTCGCGGGATCCCAGACGGACTGAAATCCGCGACTTCCAAACGGAGCAAGATGCCGGATATTCCGATTTCGAGACCCGTGCCGTAGACAAACTTCTGTCCGGGATCGGAGTACCCTCACCGAGCCCTTTTGTTCCTGATCCATTCCAATTGGAAGCCTTGAGCGCGATAGAGACCGAGGATGTCCTCGTGACCGCTCCCACAGGCAGTGGTAAGACGTGGATAGCCAGGGAAGAGATAAGACGACTTCTTGCCGCCGGGAGACGCGCTTGGTACACGACCCCGTTGAAGGCTTTGACCAACTCGAAGTACAAGGAATTCTCTGACGAGTTCGGATCTGAAAATGTCGGCATCCTGACCGGCGACCGGAAAGAGAATTCCGGAGCACCTTTGATCGTGGGAACCACCGAGATATATCGCAACCAGCTGTTCGATGCATTGAGAGAGGGTGAGCAGGTGCGGACCGACTTCGTCATACTCGATGAGGCCCACTACCTTGCTGATTCGGAGCGAGGACATGTGTGGGAAGAGGCCATCATCCTTTCACCGAAACGCATAAGACTGCTCCTGCTGTCTGCAACAGTGGGCAATGCAGGTGAATTCGCCGAGTGGATCGCAGATGTGCGCGGAACAAAGGTCCGCGTCATCGATCGCGGTGGCACTCGACCGGTCGAGTTGCGTGCGGGTTTTCTGTCTCCGTCCGCTAAACTCTTTCCACTCTTCGATCATACGGGGAGATTCAATCGTCAGATAGAACAGTTCGCGTCGAAGGAGCGGCGTTTCGACAGGGATAGGCGACGATGATCCGACCCTAGCGACGTCTCGGAGTGCATCCACGCCGCATCTTTACAAACGATGAGATTCAGAATGCCGGAAATTCCGCCCCCGAAACTGCTCGCGGCTCTGCGCGGTTTCAATCTTCTTCCGGCGATCGTCTTCATGCCGACACGTCGCCGATGCGATGAATCCGCTCTCGAGGTCGGGGCTGATAAGAACCAACGCCAGACAGGAGAACGTGCAGACCGTCGTGCGCAGATCTTCGAGGAATTCATCAAGACCAATCCCGAAGTCAAGAGCCACAAGCACCGAAAATTGTTGGTGATGGCGGGCGTGGCATCCCATCATGCTGGACACATTCCCTCTTGGAAGCTTCTGGTCGAGAAGATGATGTCGGAAGGATTGCTCGATGCAATCTTCGCCACATCGACTGTGGCGGCCGGTGTCGACTTCCCGGCACGAACAGTCGTCATCTTGAACTCCGATGTGAGGGGTAACGACGGATGGAGGTCTCTGCAGGCCTCCGAACTGCAGCAGATGACCGGTCGGGCCGGTCGCCGCGGGAAGGACAATGTCGGATTCGTCATTCTTGCCCCGAGTAATTTTCAGGACCCGATAAAAATCGCGACCCTTCTCAGGTCCAAACCCGACCCGCTGGAGAGTCAGTTCAGATCCACTTATACGAGCCTGCTCAACCTCTTGGACGCTTTCAAAAGTTTCGGTCAGGTACGTGAGATCGCCGAGAAGAGCTTCGCTTTCAAGGACACGGCGAAACAGATCGACCGATTGGAGTTCCGGAGGAACGAGATTCTCTCCTCGCTCACGGAGAAGGCAAGAAATGAGGGACTGGACCTCGATCCGGAGATCTTCATGGCTTTTGAGCGACTGCAGTCGGCAAAGAACAGATTGGAAGGAAAGCTTCCGGTCACGAAGGCGGAATTGAGATCGCTTTGGCTGAAGGAAAATGTGATAGCAGGTCGTGTAATCACGAAGGGAAAGAACAACTCAAGACTCTTCGTCGTACTCAAGGCACTCGACGATCGCGTGCTCACCATGCGTGAGGACGGTGACGGTGCAAGTCTCAATCACGGACAAATCGGGCGCGTTTTTGAAAACCAGTACCGATTCGACGATCAATCAATCGAGCGAGCGTTCACTGAGACACATGAAGGAGCGAATCCGCAGATGTTGGAGCCGCGATTCGACACTTCGGCAGACAGAGAGGACGCCGCCGTGGAGATAATCGACCGATGTGCATCGGAGCTGAAGAAACCGATTGCTGGGAAGATCGGAATATCAAAGACTGAAGAGATTCTTTGGAGTTCGATTGAAGAAGCGTCGGAGATGGATTCGCTCGGGCTGGACATCTCCAATCTTCGTGATGGAATCTGGATGCCGTTCCAACGAAGGGCGCGCGTGCTGCATCATTTCGGCTATCTCGAGATTGAGAAAGAGGACGTCACCGGGACAGGGAAATGGTTGGCGGACCTCAGGGTGGACCGACCTCTTCTTGTCGGCGAGGCCATTCGCAGGGAGCTCTTCGCGTCGCTCACCCCCATGCAGGCCGCTGCATTCATGGCTTGTATGGCGGCCGATCCGGACCGGAGTTTCGGTGAGTTGCAGCTTTCCGAAGAGATGCTCGATGTGATCAACGAATTCGATGAGATTGCATACGACGTCTCCAAAATCGAATGGAGGAACGGAGTGACTCCGAGTCCGGAACTGAACCTATCCGCAGGTGCGGCCGCTGAATTCTGGGCTCAGGGCGTGACCTGGGACGAGTTGGTGCGACGCACGCGGGCCGAGGAGGGCGATCTGGTGAGACTGCTCTCTAGAACCGGCGAGGCCCTGAGACAGGTCTCGAACCTGTCCGCATCCAACCCGACCGTGGCAAAGATAGCCCGTGAGGCCTCGGAAACGGTGCTCCGCGATCCCATCCGCTGATTAATTGAGCTTTTCAGCTTGATTTATCAAAAGGTTGACACTTCTTCGGACCTTTTCGCAAAATGAAGACTATGCAGGTTTTGCTCGCAGACGAATACGGATTTTGTTTCGGTGTCGAACGCGCGGTCGAGATGGTCGAAGAGGCCGTCGCCGCAGGCGACACGGTCAGAAGTCTTGGTCCGTTGATACACAACGACCAGGAGATGGAGCGTCTCGCAGGGCAGGGTGTGTCGACCGTCGACGATCCGAACCAGATTTCGAGTGGAGAGACCGCTGTCATCCGAGCGCACGGAGTCACTCCGCAGGTGCAGAGAGACCTCGAGGAAAAGGCCTCGAAGGTCGTCGATGCGACTTGTCCGTTCGTGACCAGGGTCCAGAAGCTCGCGGCCCGTGCCGCAGAAGAGGACAGACATGTCATCGTAGTCGGCAGTCCCGACCATCCCGAGATGATCGGCGTGAAGGGCTATGCCCCCGAGCATGCTTTCATCATCAAGGATGAGACCGAGGTTCAGTCTCTTCCGCGTCTCCGCAGACCACTCGTGGTCTCGCAGACGACTATCAAGGCGAAGACTTTCTTCGACACGGCTGAAGCAATCAAGACCAAGACTGACGACGAGGTGCAGGTTGTCAACACCATCTGCTCCGCGACACGTGACAGACAAGATGCTGCACGGGCGTTGGCAGGTGAAGTCGATGCCTTCTACGTGATCGGTGGAAATCATTCCTCGAACAGTAGAAAGCTTTTGTCGGTCTGCAAGGAGCAGTGCGAGAAGAGTTTTCTGATCGAGACCGCACTCGAGATCAACCCCGCCGATCTCGTGGGTGTCGAGCGTGTCGGGGTGACCGCAGGCGCATCGACTCCGAAGTGGTTGATTGATGAAGTGATCTCCAAGCTCGAGGAAATCGGCAAGATGAAAGAGTCTGCTTCTGCGAACTAGTGAGCTCTAAATTAATGTTCAATGCGGCCTGAAGGCCGCTTTTTATTTCCGTCGCCGAGGGTGCGGAGGCGCAACTCAAATGCGAGATCAAGGCATCAAAGTTGCGGAAAATGCAGTCTAATTTTGGGAAAAAGTATGTCGAAGAAAGCCATTTATCAGCTCTCAGCACGTCAGATCCTTGTCATCACATTGCTCACTGCGGTCCTCACCTCCGGGGTTCTTTTGGCCACGGGCGCGATGAGTGGATTCGGAGACTGGAGGCACGCCTCCGGGTTTTCTTTTTCGGACGAGAAGGTGGCCGGAATTTCTGATCCCAACTCCGTGTCAGATGAACAGAACAGCATCGAGGTCTACAAGGCCCTTGCCCCGGGAGTCGCTTACATAACCACCGTCTCGAGATTCGAGACATTCTTCGGCGAAGAGGTCGAGCAGGAGAGTGGTAATGGTTCAGGCTCGGTCATCGATGACAAGGGCCACATCCTCACAAACCATCATGTGGTCGAGGGCGCCTCGAAACTCACCGTCAGCTTCGGTGGTGACAAAGTATTTCCCGCCACCCTGATCGGTGGGGACCCCGACACCGATCTCGCTGTGATCAAGATCGATCCTCCGAAGGAGGGACTCAGAATCGTCCCTTTCGGTGATTCGGACTCGCTCGTCGTCGGCCAGAAAGTCCTTGCCATCGGAAATCCCTTCGGCTTGGACAGAACACTGACGACAGGTGTGATCTCGGGTCTTCAGCGTCCCATCAGGGCTAGAAACAACCGGCCCATCGATGCGGCGATTCAAACGGACGCATCAATCAATCCTGGAAACTCGGGCGGACCGTTGCTCGACAAAAATGGTCGCATGATCGGCATCAACTCGCAGATACTTTCGAGGAGCGGCGGTTCGGTCGGAGTCGGGTTCGCCATACCCGTGAACACGGCTAAGAGAATCATTCCGCAGTTGATCGAGAACGGCTATGTCGTTAGGCCCCGTCTCGGTGCGGCACTGCCCGCAGTCAGAGATTTCATCGCACGCGGTTTCCAATTGCCCGTCGACTACGGCCTCGTTGTCCAACAGGTGGTTCCCGGTGGCCCGGCTGATCAGGCGGGAATAAAAGGATTCACCGCTGACAGGCGATTGGGTGACATAATTCTCTCGGTCGATGGACAGAGAATGAACTCCCTCGACGATTTGTTCAGGTTGCTGGACAGAAAGAAGATCGGGGAAGTGGTCGATGTCGAGATTCTGAGGGCGGGTGAACGAACAACAGTGAAGGTGAAGCTTTCCGAGGTTCCAGAGGCACGCCAACGATGACTGACTCAGAGGTTTGACGAAGCGCGGATGTTTTACCATCCGCGCTTTTTTGTTAGTCTTTCGCAGGTCGATGCGACGATTCACATTTCATAGATTTGCTAATTCGGGTTTCGGCTGGTTCTGCAAAGCGTGTTCCGCTGCCAGCGAACCCCGTGAACACTCTGAAGGGGTTCCCTCGAGGCTCTTCCTCGAAGGAGAGGCCGACAAGACGGCATCCATCTCGAGAAAAGGGCGGGCCGTCTGGAAGAGCATCGAGTCAGGGATTCTTTTCTGTCCCGATTGTGAAGAAATTGAGAACGGCGTCGCCGGGGACAGTCCGAATAAGGAGACGACATGAAGATTCTTGATGTTGGTTGCGGTGCAAACAAGTACGCCGGGGCAATCGGGCTCGACAGCAATCCCAAAACCGCCGCCGATGTGATCCACGATCTCGGTGTCGTCCCATATCCATTTTCCGATGACGAATTCGATCTTATCGTCTCGAGGCATGTGGTCGAGCATGTGCCCGATGTCATGGCTTTCATGACAGAACTCTATAGGATCACTAAGAATGGCGGGCGCATCAGACTTGTGACGCCGCACTATACCAACGGGGATTGGGCCACTGACCCGACCCATAAGAACCATCTCAATTCGTTTTCATTCAACACGTTCCTCGCGGATAGACAGGTTTTCGACTTCTACACCGACGTAAGGCTCAAGCCGGTCAGTGTTTATGTTTCTTTGGCGAACCTTTGGCGCTCTCTCGGTATCGAATTCATCGTGAATCTCGACAGATACAGCCCGGCTTTTCGGTTCACAAGGAAGTTCTGGGAGTACTACCTCAGTTATATTTTCAGGGGCAAGGAACTCCACTTCGAGTTTGAGGTCGTCAAGTAATCAGGAAATGAGAAGTTTGGCCCCATGGTTGGTGCTTCTGGCTCTGGTGTCCGGGGTCGTGGCGCAGACACGCTCCCGATCGACCCCGGTCGTGAGAGATCCGATGGTGGCGATGCTGCCGAGTTCGGACATGGTGATCACCCTCGAGGCGGACAGTCTTCTAAACTCGACTCTTCCACAGGTACTCGCCGCGAATAAGACGATGCTTTCCAATCTGGAAGACGGTCTCGACCGTCTTAAGTCCCAAACCGGTCTCGATTTCCGACAGATGACCCGAGTGGTTGCCGGATTGACCGCCCGCAAGGATGCGAAGAACGAGATTCTCTATGAGCCTCTGATCATCGCGAAAGGGCGTTTCGATGAGGCGGGGGTTCAAGAGATTGTCCGGTTGGCCTCATCGGGAAATTTCAGAATCGACACGATGTCTGGAAAGGCCGTCTATCGATTCTCTGTGAATGAAATCGCAGCAAAGAACAGACCTGATGGAAACACGCTGTTGGATACGGTTCTCCAGACCTTGATCGCGTCGCTCGACAGGGAACTCGCGCTCGTCGCTCCAGATACCGAGACCGCCGTCATCGGTAGCCCAGAGAAGGTCGGCGAGTTTCTGCAGAAGTCCTCCCGAGTCGCCCCCGAGATAGTGACGCAACTCAATCGTCGACAGGACGCATTGATGCGGATGGTCGTCGTCACTCCGAAAGGGCTCGAAGAGTTCATAAGACTCGATGACGACACACTCGGAGACGATCTGGGTGCAATCAGGATAATCTCAGGATCGCTTCAAGTCGGACCCAAGGGCGTCACGATAGCGATGTCCGCAAGGATCTCGAATGTGACCTCTGCAGTGAGCCTCAAGGAGACTCTGGATGGATTCAAATCGGTTTTTCCGAGCGTGCTTGCCGGACAACGAGGCGACGACAAGAAGATTTATGGGCGCATGGTGGAAAGCATCAGACTTTCTCGTACGGGAACGATGATCAATCTCGATCTCACCGTGCCACAAGCCGATATAGACGCCCTTCTGGCCGAGAAGAAATGACCGTGATCAATGAGATGTCTCGACCGGGCCGATGCCCGGTTTTTTTGTTGTGGACATGACATGTTTTTCAAATAGAATACCCAAGATGAAAAACCCGAGCCCACGTCACTTCGTCCCACTTCTTTCTATTGCAATTTCCCTTTCACTGCTCGTCGAGTCATTCCCGGCCCAGACGGCTCCGTCCGACCGCAAGGCCCTCTCGGGAAGGATTTCCGAGATAGCCTCCCGTGAGTCGTTGAGCCGCGGAAGTATCGGGATAAAGGTGGTGAAACTTGCGGACGGCGAGGTCATCTTCGAGCACAACGCCGAGAAATACTTCATGCCCGCATCCAACATGAAGAGCTTCCCCGTCGCAACCGCTTTGGAGTTGTTCGGTCCGGACTTCCGCTTTGTCACAAGTTTCTACGCGCCGGAACTTCCTGATAAGAAGGGGAAGATCAAAGGTGACCTGATTGTTTATGGTCGCGGTGATGTCTCCATATCACCCCTGTTTCATGACGGTGATGTCATCAAGGCCGTCGATCAGGTAGCCGACAGACTAATCGCCGCAGGCGTCAAGAAGATCGAGGGCAACATCGTCGCCGACGACGGATTCTTCATTGGCGACGCCATTCCTTCGAGCTGGGAGTATGACGACCTTTCGAGCTACTACGGAGCCGAGGTTTCGTCTCTTCCTGTCAACGACAACGCCATCGATGTCATCGTCAAGCCGTCGGCACCGGGAAAACCCTGTACTATCGAGACCAAACCGTTTCTCACCAGCCTCAGCGTGGTGAATCAGTGTGTAACCGGGAAACCTCAGACTTCCAGAAATCTGAGATCGCAAAGGAGCGTCGAGGTCAGTCGGATTGTGGTCTCCGGCAGTATTCCAGCGGACGATGCCGGGGTGACGAGAAGCGTCGCGATTCATCGACCCGCCGTTGCCTACGTCGACCTTCTAAAGCAGAGTCTCGAGCGCAAGGGTGTGAAGATAAAAGGCAGGGCTGTCGGAATCGATGACAGGATGCCACGTTTTCGAAGGGTGGAGCTTGCGCGCTATGAATCGGCGCCCATGTGGGAAATCGCCGCCAAGATCATGAAGCCGAGTCAGAACATGTTCACGGAGACCCTTCTACGCGGGATAGGTGAGAGCGGGATGCAGGGTCGTTCAACAACCTCGGCTAAATCCTCCGGCGGTTCAGCGCAGATGAATGCGACCATGGAAAGTTCAGGCAGCGAACGTCCCAGCGGAGCCAAAGGAGCATCCGCAATCGACTCATTTCTTGAACGTATCGGTGCACCCAAGGGGGGATTGGTGCAAATGGATGGAAGTGGACTATCCCGCCACAACCTCGTCACGCCTTCGACACTCATACATCTATACAGATACATGGCGATCAACAGTCCTCAATCCGAGCACTGGATGAAGTCATTGACCATCGGCGGAGTGGACGGCACCTTGAGGAACAGGTTCAAGGGAACTGTTGCCATGGATAATGCCCGTGGCAAAACGGGAACCATAAACCAAGTATCCGCATTGTCAGGCTATGTCACCAGCGCTTCGGGAGAGAGATTCGTCTTCTCGATCCTTGTGAACGGAGTACCAGATGCAGGCATTCGGGTCTCAACGATAGATGAGATGGTGGTGCTCCTCGCAAGTTATACAGGGAACTGAAAAAGAAAAGGGACCCGAGGGTCCCTTTTCTCATTTTTGTGTTGGCTTACCAACGGCTTCCGCCGCCACCGCCACCGCCGTAGCCGCCACCGCGACCACCGCGACCACCACGACCACCGCCACCGCCACCGGTGTTTTCACGGGGACGTGCTTCGTTGACGACCATAGCTCTGCCGTCATACTCGGCGCCGTTGTACTCGGCGATCGCCTTATTGGCATCTTCTTCGCTCGCCATTTCGACGAATCCGAATCCGCGCGACCTTCCGGTCTCGCGATCCTGCACGACATTAGCTGAATCAACAGCTCCTATCTGTGAGAAGTGTGCATGAAGGTCGTCGCTGGTAACGCGAAACGACAGATTTCCTACGTAAAGTTTTGTGCTCATATTTCCTCTGAGTGATGTAAAAGAAGCGGAAAGACAGGCGGAGGAAAAAGAAGAATCTCTAACACACGCGACAAGCCCGACTCGTCAAAAAACCGACTAGCTTCAATAACCTTAAAAAAACTCTCTAACCGAACCTGAACAGTCGCTGCGTTTTGCACGAACGGGAGTATCAACGAGATACCTTTGAGAGCAAGAACACTTCGGAGTATGGGTGCAAGACCCACTTTAGGCAAGGAGAATCGGGAACTTTCAATACGATTGGTGCGGAAAATGAGAAACTGGACGAGATAAGGTCAACGAAATGAACAGGTTAGCCAGCAACCAAGATTTTCAACAATTTATCATGAATTCCCCCGAAACCGCCGTTCGACATCACTGCGACCACATCCCCCTCCCGGAGTTCGGGCGATAGGTGGGTGACTATCGAGTCTGCATCAGCCAGGCTGTGCGCGGGTTTTCCCTGCATGCGGATGTTGTTCACCAGTTCATCGACATCTAGAACCTTTCCGAGTTCACTTGCCTTCGCGGTGTTGTAGACACCGGAAATGATCACATAATCCGAATAGGAAAATGCCTTGGAGTAAGGTTCTTGAAACACTGCAAGTCGTGAAGACCATGACCTCGGCTCGAATACCGCGACTATTCTCTGACCCGGATACTTCAGCTTCAGGGCCTTGAGGGTCTCTCCGACAGCTGTCGGATGATGGGCGAAGTCGTCGATCACCGTCACCCCGCGCTCGATTCCCCGGACCTCCATCCGTCGTTTGACCGATTTGAAGGTTTGGAAAGCATCTTGAATCTTCTCTCGTGAGATGCCCCATGCGTCGGCCGCAATTATCACCGCTAAGGAATTGTTGACGTTGAACTCACCGATCAGAGATGTTTCGAACTCGGCCCACAGCGAACCTTCCCGAAACACTGAGAATCGTGTCCTCTGACCCGAGAAGTCGACGTTGCGCGCCTGCCACTTCGCACCATCCGCAAACCCGAAGGTCTCGATCTGTGTGTGCAGTTTCGATCTCATCGATTCCAAAACCTCTGCGGCAACCGGTGAGTCTATTCCAACAATCAGCCTTCCGTTACCCGGCACGAGGTTCATGAGCCTCGAAAACTGGAATTTCACATCGATGAGGTCCCGATAGATGTCGGCATGATCGAACTCGACATTGTTGATGATGGCGATTTCCGGCAGGTAGTGCATGAACTTCGGCTTCTTGTCGAAGTATGCTGTGTCGTATTCGTCACCCTCGATGACGAAGAAATCGGAATCAGTCACACGAAAGCTCGAGCCGAAATTCTGAACGATTCCTCCGACCAGAAACGAGGGATCGAGTCCGCCTACCTCGCATACCCAGGATGCCAGGCTTGTAGTTGTTGTCTTTCCATGGGTGCCCGCGATCACCAACGATCTCTTTCCGCGAATGAACTCCTCCCTGACGGTCTCGGCCTGTGATTTGTAGAGGAGCTTCCTATTCAAGACCTCTTCGAGTTCCAGGTTACCCCGGGAGATGGCATTGCCGACGATGACCAAATCGGCTCCGTGATCGGCGTTGTCGGCCGAATACCCCGTGAGTATCTCGATGCCCAGGCTTTCGAGTTGGGTCGACATCGGAGGATAGACATTCTGATCCGATCCGGTGACACGATGACCTTTCGCCTGCAACATTCCGGCGAGCGATGCCATCGCAGTGCCGCAGATACCGATCAAATGGAAGTGTTTTTTTTGAGACATCTTGGTTCGAAAAGTTGCACCATCGATTCCGATGGATAAGAATTCAAGAACCCTAATTTACCATCGGCCCTGAAGGTTAAGAAATGAAGAAGACTATAGTTGCGACAGCCCTGATGCTGCTCATTGCCCACTCCGTGCAGGCCCAGTTGAATCCCTCTGCGCGTTGGACGGTCGAAACCTTTGTCGACTATGGATTCATCGAACCGGACATCACATATCTCGTGGCCGATGGAGTCGAGTTGAAGGTCGATGTGTATCGCCCGAAGAATCTCGGAGAGCGTCGGGTTCCCACCGTTGTCTTCTTTCACGGCGGAGGTTGGAGACGAGGGACCAAAGAATCATATTCACTTCGCGTCTTGCCCTGGATGGAACTCGGATGGAATGTGGTCAACGTCGAGTACCGCATGTCACCCGTCGCCAAGGCACCCGCTGCCATCGAGGATGCCCGATGCGCGGTCCGCTGGGTCTTCAAGAATTCCGATAAGTTCGGGTTCGATCGTTCCAGGATAGTTGTTAGTGGGCAGTCTGCTGGGGGGCATCTCGCACTCATGGCAGGTATTGCCGATTCCGGAGGATACGATTCGCGATGCCCGGGAGAGCCGTTCAAGGTCGCTGCGATTGTGAACTGGTACGGAATCGCAGACGTATCGGATCTTCTCGAAGGAAGGAACAAGATGGAATTCGCTCTTGAATGGGTCGGCGAGAACAGGTCCAAAGACAGGGAATTCACGGACGCACTCTCGCCGCTCAGCCATGTCAGAAGAGGCCTGCCTCCGATAATCTCGATCCATGGGGACGCGGATCCAACTGTCCCATATTCCCACTCTGTCAGACTTCATGCGGAATTGACGAAGGCAGGTGTCCCGAATCTCCTGCACACGGTAAGAGGAGGTGACCACGGACCTTTTTCGAAGGCCGAGGGAGTCGAGGCCTACTCGGCGATCAGAAGATTTCTCTTCGACAACGGCGTCAGATGAGAAATGACGCGTCCCTCCTTAGGAACGCGTCATGACTCCGAAACATAATGATGGCGATCATCTGAGATAGGACTTCAACCTTTCCGCGACTCCCTCAAGAATTGAATCTTCACGGGCGATACAGATTCTCATGTGGAAATCCCAATTGTCGGTATCAGCGAACGCGCTTCCCGGCACGCCTGCAACCCCGGCCTCCCTCATCAATTTCTCATTGAAGGCCAATGCGTCTCCGTGTCCTTCGGGAATCTTCGCCCATAGATAGAACGCAGAACCCGATGGATAGATCGAGAACCCGAGCCCTGTGAGTTCGGTGGTCATGGCCACCCTCTTTCGATCGAAGTTCGTCTTCAGGTCATCGTAATGATCCAGATTCTTCATCAAGACCTTTGAGAGCGCCGACTGCAAGGGGGTGACCGGGCAGACGTAAACTATGTTCGCCACCGTGTTGATCTTTCCGACGAGCCCTCCACCTCCATAGCAGTAACCCAGTCTCCAGCCCGAGATGTTCCAGGATTTCGAAAAGGAGTTCACAGTGATTGTCCGTTCCCACATTCCCGGCAACGTCGCTATCGGAATGTGAGGAACCTCACCGGTGACGTAGTGCTCATAGACCTCATCGGAGATGACCATCAGATCCAAATCGATTGCGATGGCGGCGAGCTTCTCCAATTCGTCGAGCCTGAGGATCTTTCCGGAAGGATTGGCAGGAGAGCACACGACAATCGCCTTGAGAGGAAACTCGGTGCGGTTCTTCAGATCCAGGCATTTCGTCCTCAGTTCGTCGGAATCGAATTCGAGATTCGAATCCAATGCGAACGATTCGGTCTTGGCGCCGAATTCCTCAAAGATTTTCCTATGATATGGGTAGTACGGCTCGAGGACGAGGGCCGCCTTCCCCCTGAGATGGCTCTGTGCGATTCCTATCAAAGCTCCAGTCCCACCATTCGTCACCATCAATTCAATCTCAGACGAATCCGGATCGAGCTGGATTCCATTGAACGCTCTGAGCTTCTCTGCGATGGACCGCCTCAAATTCGAATCACCCTCACTGCCACCGTAGTGATTTCCATTAGCGGAGATGACCGCCGCCGCTTCCGCTGCCAGATCCTTGTCGATCGGCAACTCCGATTGACCTTGGACGAGATTGCCTTCGGCGGGGACCATTCTCGTGATTTTCCTGATGTCGGGTCTGATTTTGTGTCGGATTGAATCGCTCATGCCGTTAGAAAAATAGCAGGACGGAAAGAAAAATAAAACTGCAGGAGCCTTTTGGATTTGCTTGAGAGAAAAACATTGACCACATGACACATCGGTGGTAACTTGCGTCTCACTTCACGGATGTTTCCGTGATCGTGTTCGGACACACGGCCCCATCAACCTCATTTCCGTTCTGCGTACGGTTTCTTTCTCGAACGCCTCCCCAGATGATACGCGACTCCGATTCAGTGACACATGTCACCGCTCCATTGACGGTCATGGACATCCGTTGGAAAGAACAACGGAGGTTTTCACATGTCTCAAAAGATCAGTGTCAGACTGAATGAATCAAGGAAAAGAGGAACAAGGGAATCAGACAGCGGATTCTTCGCCATCGCGATGTCGGCCTCGCTGGTCGCGTTCTTCATCGGAATCGCATTCGCCCTTCTACATCCGACCGACGCCCACTCTCAGGTGATGTCTGGCGGACATGAACCCGAATCATCGGAACGTCCGGCGATTCATTTGAGTAGAGAATTCATCTATCTCGGATCGAGGCTGATTGCAATCGATGAAGCGGGGGCATCGGACATTCCAATGTCGGGTGAGCCCGTCATCTGGTCGCCTAGGACCGGCGCCTGGAGACGATTCGGGGAAAGTGGTCTATTGCCGACGGCAATAATCCACGGGACAGGTGGAGATGAGGCGTTTCTCGGTGACTTCGACGGTGATGGCATCGACGATCCTGTTGTGCTTGAAAGGTCGTTGGGACATTGGTCTGTCAGGAATTCGTTCGGCGGGTCCAAGATCACCTTTGGTTTCGGTCGCCCGAGCGACGTGTTCTCGATTGCTGATTTCGATGGCGATGGAAGAAATGATATCGCAGCATTCGATTCCCCGAGCGGTGAGTGGGCGATTCGTTACACCAGTGATTCACGGGTGGATCGACTCGAGTTCGGACTCCGAGGCGACCAACCGTGTGTCGGCGACTTTGATGGTGATGGCCGTGCCGATCCGGCTGTCTGGAGAAATCGGGACTCCGCCCTTCATATCCTTGGTAGCATCGATCGGCGGTCGAAGACCATCCGTCTTCCGAACCGAACAGGACAACCTGTATGTGCGGATTTCGACGGTGATGGTCGCTCCGACCTCGCCGTGCGCAGTGTCGACCTGCTGACTTTTCGAAGAAGTGCCGCTGATTCGATCGATGATATCTCCGTCGGAGATGACCTCGGGTCCCTGCTCGTCAAAGACGTGGACAGAGATGGCAAAGCAGATCTCCTGTTTTGGACCGAGAAATCCGGAATCTGGGAGATTCACAAGAGCCTTACGGGAGCCGTCATGCGTCTCAGACACGGAGGCGTAGGCGATATCCCCCTGGTCGGTGTGCTCGGGAGGTAGATGATGTCTGGTCTCATCCCGATTGTCTTCATCATATCCGTGCTCCTACTTCTTCCTGTCCCCTCGAATGGTCAATCAATCGAAGTCACCGCATTTGCCGAACGCCGTGCAGGAGAGCCTTTGGATCCCGATGGCCTTGTTCGACTCAACAGATTCACTGGACAGGTGACCATCGTCGTGCCAATCCTTCGCATCGAGTCGCGTGGGGATGTGGGTTTCACGATAAATCAGACGATACTTCCGGGCGGAGAGGCCCCGTCCGTGATGCCAGGGCCCGGAACTCTCATCGGCGTGCGGGTTGTGACTCATCGGGAGGGTTCAGGCAGTACGCCGATGGGTGCGATCGAAACATCGTTGCGACTCTTTCTTCTTCGAAACGATGGAGATGTGACCGAGTTTCACGACGATGTCTACTCGGGCCTTTCTCAAGCGCGTCTTTGCGACGGCATCCCTCGCAACAGGGGAAGATTGTTCACCGCATCGGATGGTTCCGGTATGACCTTCCAATCCGATGGCGATGTTCTGGATGGAACCTGTGATTCCCGGGAGTCCGAGATGTTCTTCCCCGATGGGACCATCAGAGACAAGGTTGGCCGCCGAATCGTCATTCGCAACGGAGAACCCGTCTTGATTCAGGATCGAAATGGAAATCAGCTGAAGATCGATGGAACTCGAATCACAGATTCCATCGGAAGGACGTACCACGTCGCCAAAGATGCATTGTCGTACAGAGGATTTGCGGGGGTCACTCAAGCAGTCGGGATAGAACGAGCGGAATTGTCGAGCCTCCTCGTCACCGATGACACGGGAGATATTGGCATTGCCCATGAGTCGGCTGTGCCCGAGAGCCATCCAACAAACCGCCCGCTCATTGCCCGCATCACGTTCCCCGAAGGAGAGAGTCTTGGCTTTAGGTACAACCGCTTCGGTGAGGTCGTCAGAATCTCGCATTCGACAGGTTGGGAGATCCGATTGAACCACGGTAGTGAAACCACCAACATTCTCGATGGCGGATTGGTGGGATACGAACACAGAACGAGTTCCGTCTCAGGATCGGAACCCATAAAGAGGATCGCATTCGAAAGAGACGAGAATGAGTCTCAGACAAAGATCTCGGAAACAATCTATCTCGGCTCCGATGGATTCTTCGGCAGAACCGTCACCGTCTACAAGGGCAGTTCCAATATCGAAAGCCGGGCACGTCGTATGAATCCACATCATCTCCGACCATTCGGGGTCGGTTTTCCCGAGAGAACCGAGGTCTTCGCAACAGCCCGGTCGACACCCGATACGATATCGATATCAACCTGGAGGAACCTCGAACGACCGATTGCTTGTCCAGGATGTGAGGGCATCGGGTTCGGGGAGGTTCTAGGGGAGAGGATGCGTTTGCATCCAACCACCGGAGAGACCGATCGCGAGACCTATCAATATGATGCGAATGGAAACCTCACCGACATCGTGACCTTCGATGTTCATTCGGGGTCCTCAACGGGAAGGGTTTTGAGAAGGAGGCACTGCACCTTCGTCTCAGATCAGCAGTACACGGCCATCGATGGGCCGCACCTGCGATCTCTGCCTGAATCCTGCTGGTCGTCACCTGATGGAACCGAGGATTCGAAGGAGGAGCTGGTGCGTTTCATGTATGACGAGGTGGAGCAGAACGAATTGCTGCACCGCTCGCAGACCTATGGACACGACTCGACAAGATACGGAACACGGTATAGGACACGCGGCAATCTGACCCGCAAGATTCGTTTCAGGAATCCACGTTCCGAGGATGGCATGGAGTTCAGCAGGACGCAGTTCGACATTCTGGGAAACCCGATTCGAATATACGACGCACGTGGATTCCGATCGACCCTCTCATTCGTCGATCGCTTTGGTACGAAAAGTGGGGCGGAGGTTGAGTCCACCACACCTTCCGAGTTGGATGGAAGATTTGCCTTCGCCTTTCCTTCGATCGATTCCAACAACATCGGAATGCGTCGTCACATGACATGGGATTTTCATGTCGGCACAGTCCTGCGGGAGATAGACTGGAACGGTCAGATTAAATTCCCGGCGGATTCATCTATCGGTCTCTACAGATTCGGAAGGAATGGGGAAGATTTCAGAACCCATGCTGATGCCGATGGGATATTTCAATTCTCGCACTCTTCCCAAGCGGGTGACGTCTTCTCTGACCACGCTGGAGCGCGATTTCTGGTGATCAGAAGCGATTCGCCTTCCATGATTTTGGAATCGAGTGGGTCGCGAATCGTCGGAAGCATCGGCTCTGACCTGCATTTCAGCGGGCGAATCGATGCGTTGGGCAAGGTAACGAGCATCTCAACCCGGTGGCCTGATGAGAGTGCCGAAGGATCGAGGTCAGCGGAACAGAACTTCGAATACGATGCCCGCGGAAATCTTCTTCGGGAAGTCAGTGGCAGCATCGAGAGATCCTTCGAGTATGACGGCAACTCCCGTCTGGTCTCACGCACAGATCCGGAATCCGGAACGACGAGATTTGAATATGACGAGAATGACAATCCGACAGTGATTGAAGCCGGTGGAATGCGGCTCATCAATCGTTTTGATCCCTTGAATCGGATCGTTTCACGGTGGTCGATGACCGAAGGAGCCCCGATGGGGCTACTGGCTGAATTCGAATACGACAAGTCGCTCAATGGTCGTGGACGTCTGACCCGAGCTGAGTCGTTCCCGGCTCGTGGACCTAGATTCGCCGAGTCAATCGACGCCTATGACGCCTCGGGAAACATCCTTGGAACAACATACTCGGTCGATGGGCATCCCATCGGAACCATCGGATTCAGGCGCGATGCGGATGGCAATCTTCTGTCGGTCACCTATCCATCCGGAGCTAAACTCAATTTCAATCGGACCGAGCAAGGAGCTTCATCCGCGGTCGAATGGATTCCGAGTCGAGACGGAACAGCGCGGGTCATTGCCATCGATGTCTCGGAGTCTTCCGACGGCCTCCGATATCGCAGTGGTACTGGAAACGTTTTCTCAATCGGAAGAACGTCATCCGATCAAAGGAATCTGACCCGCGTCCAGGGCCGAAGGGGGGATGGATTGTTGTTCGAGTCATCCATGCGCGTGCTCGGTCTGACCGTGGGAGGGCGCATGGAGCGATTCGGTTCCTTGAAAATCACCGAGAGGTGGCGCATCTCTGAAGACATCAAGAACCAACAGGGTCTCGATGTGGGATTCGATCCCGTCGGTCGCATGCGTTCCCGAAGAAAATCCGATGGTTTCGGCAGCCTCAGAAGACGATGGTCATACGACCTGCAAGGCAATCGTCGAGCCGAAATAATCGGGACCGACGACATTCCCACGCGGTGTCATGATGGTGCTGATTCGGTGTTCTGTGTTCCGGAGATCAAAAGATTCTTTCCCACCTATCTATCAAATAACAGATTTGTTTCGGACCAGAACTCCGATGGATCAAAGGATTACATCTACGATGCAGGAGGTCGCCTGCTCGCGGATTCCATCGGGAGAAGATTTGCATATGATCCGATGGGTCGTCTTGAACGAGTGGACCTACCAGGTCCGACGTCCGTTCAATCTATCAAGGTGCTTCGGAACGCAGTCGGGAGAGTTGTCGGTATCTCAGACATAACGAGCGGGGTGACAACCTTTTTTCTTCGAGATGTGAACGGAAATTTGATGGCGGAGATGAAAAACAGGCCGACAGGTGGGCTGGATTCGGGGATTCTCGATGCGATAACGGCACAAGACGGATCTCTAAGAGCCATTCTCCGCCAGGATGGCAGATTGCACCGCGCCGACCACGCATCGACGACATCCGTCTGCATAGAAGTCCTTCCGGGTTGTGAGTCTTCGAGTGCATGGATCAATACTTCGGATCTTCTCGTCATCTCCGATGATCACACGATCGATTGGGTCACTGCCAGATTCACGACCCCGAAGATCGACCCATCAGTGCCCCCTGCGGTCTCGATTATTCCCCGAAACCTCTATCAGACGGAGATGAACGTGCACAGATGGATACTCGATGGTGTTATGGAACGCGGAAAATCCGCCTTGGATTACTTCTTTTCACATCCGAGGCGTTACAATGGAGTCAGTCCTTCCGACATCAGAACGAAGAAGTCCGAAAGCAGGAAGTGATCTCAACACCTGGAAATCGATGTTCACAATCAACCCCATAATCGACACCGATTCATACAAGGCGAGTCACTGGTTGCAGTATCCGCCGAACACCACGAGGGCATTCTTCTATTTGGAGTCTCGTGGATCCGACCGGGATTGGAACGAGACCGTGTTCTTCGGACTCCAATACATCCTGAAGAGATATTTCTCCGCCCCGCTGACCCAGTCGGATGTCGACGAAGCCAGGGAAGTGATAACCGCACACGGACTGCCTTTCAACTACGAAGGTTGGACCGATTTGATCAAGGCCCACGAAGGTAAATTGCCACTGAGGATCAGGGCGGTCCCGGAGGGAACAGTGGTTCCGCTGCACAATGTGCTGATGACCGTTGAGACCACGGACGATCGCTTCGCATGGCTCGCGAGTTGGTTCGAGACGCAGTTGATGCGCGTATGGTATGCGATCACCGTTGCGACGCAGAGCTATCAGATCAAGAAGGATGTCTTCAGATTCCTGACAGAGACCGCAGAAGACCCGTCAGCGGAAATCGGATTCAAGGTCCATGATTTCGGAGCTCGCGGGGTGTCATCCCAGGAAACCGCTGCGGTAGGCGGAGCGGCGCACCTGGTCAACTTCCTCGGAACAGACACGATGGCCGCACTTCTCCTCCATCGGGATTTCTATCACGCCCCGATGGCCGGCTTCTCGATTCCCGCTGCCGAACATTCGACGATCACCTCATGGGGGAAGGACCATGAGGAAGACGCTTATCGAAATATGCTCGACAGATTCGGAAAGCCCGGGGCGCTCATCGCGGTTGTCTCGGATTCCTGGGACATCTACAACGCCGTCGAGAAGCTATGGGGAGAGAATCTCAGACAACAGGTAATCGATTCGGGTGCGCGTATAGTGATCCGCCCCGACTCCGGTGAACCGGTCGAGGTCGTGTCGAAAGTTGCGCAGATCCTTGCGGAGAAGTTCGGCTACGAGATGAACTCGAAGGGATACAAGGTCTTGAACAACATCAGGATAATCCAAGGCGACGGCGTGAATCAGGAGTCTGTCAACAAAATCCTTCAGAGACTCAAATCAGAGGGCATGTCGGCATCGAACATCGCATTCGGAATCGGAGGCAGTCTCCTGCAGAAGGTGAATCGGGACACTATGAAATTCGCCTACAAATGTTCCGCGATAGTCGTCGACGGTCAACTCCGTGAAGTTTACAAGAATCCGATAACCGATATGCAGAAGGTCAGCAAACGCGGGCGTCTGGATCTGATAAGAAAGGGGACTGGATACGAGACCGTCAAAATGGATTCCCTGGATGTCATCGAAGCGCCGGAATCAGCGATGCGTACGGTCTATCAGGACGGTCAGCTTGTCATCGACGACGACCTTCAGACCATCCGCAAGAGAGCATTGGTCAGTTTCAACGCCGGCAAGTCTGCTTGATGCAGTCAGGCGCCGAACGATCGGAAGTTGTCATGGATCGAGCTATCGGGTGAGTAGAGCGCACTGATCACTGCAACCGAATCCGCACCCGCAGAGAGGACCCCTTGATGATTTGTCGGGCATATACCCCCGATCGCCACGACCGGCCTGTCGTGGATCATCTCCCTCAGCCTCACGAATCCATCAACACCAAGAACCGGTTCAGGGTCTGTCTTCGAGGACGTTCCGAAAACCGGTCCGATTGCAATGTAGTCCGAATCACTCAGAAGGGCATCGCATACCTCCTGTTCGTTATGGGTCGAGACGCCGATGATTCTACCCGGACCCAAAAGCTTCCTCGCATCCGATACAGCCATATCCCGCTGCCCGAGATGGATCCCATCGGCCTCGCAGGCGATTGCGATGTCGACACGGTCATTAATGATTATCGAGACACCTCTTGCCTTGGCGAGACTCACGCATTCCATCACATCTCTGAAAAGCTCGTCGGATCCAGTGGACTTGTCACGTATCTGAATCAGCATCGCCCCTGCCTCGATGAGGCGTTGACATTGTGCAAGGTGTGAAAGACCGGAGAGTCCACGATCGGTTATCGCGTAAATCCGCGGAATGGTGAACTCATTCATCGTGAGAAGTCCTCTTGCCAGACCTCCAACGCCTTCATCATGAGGTACCCGTCCTCACCATCGTTGTAGTAGGACTTCAGCGTCTGGACGACCACATAATCGGATTGAAGATATAATTCCTGTGCCGCGGTGTTGCTGACTCTCACTTCGAGTGCAACAGATGAAAAACCCTTCTTGCGAAGCGAATCCTCGGCGTGATCGAGGAGACGTTTCGCCAGACCGCGTCGACGGTGTTCCGGGGCGACCCCCAGAGTCGTGATGTGACCGGAATCATCGTGAGCGCGCATTATAAAGATGAATCCGACCATCGTCCCCGCTTTGGTGACGACCATGTAACTTATGTTTCGGGCGTCGTTGAGAAGAAAGCCGAATGTGTTGTGATTGTAATTCTCGCCTCGAGAGAAGCACCTGGCGTTCAGCCTCACGACTTCTTCGAGTCTGTCGATTCGCAAGGGGTGTATGAAGTACTCGCTCACCGATCCCGCGTCTGAATGATCGGATGCGGAAGATTGTCGTGTGAAAAAGGTTTTGATTCTCGACAGAAGATTCATCGTTAGGCGTGGATTCTACTCTATCAGCATGCAATCCCCGTAACTGTAGAAGCGATATCTCTCCGAAACAGCATGTCGATATGCGCCCATCACGAGGTCATATCCCCCGAAGGTCGTGACCAGGACAAGAAGTGAGCTCATAGGAAGATGGAAGTTCGTGAGGAGTCCGTCGATCACCTTGAATCTGTATCCCGGTGTGATCGTCAGATCGGCGATGCGTCTGCCTGCAATCAACCGACCCGATTCATCCGCAAAGGATTCGAGCGACCGTGTCGAGGTTGTTCCCACCGCGATCACCCGTCTGCCCTGCTCCTTGGCTCTGTTCACGGAGTCCGCAGCCCCCTCTGTGATTTCACATCTTTCACCGGAAACAGTATGTGTCGAAAGACTCTCGGCACGAACCGGGGCGAAGGTGCCGTATCCGACGTGAAGCGTGACCTCCACGATTTCGACTCCCTTCTCGGTGAGAGCGGTCAGAACATCAGGGGTGAAATGGAGACCCGCTGTCGGAGCCGCGATCGAACCCCGTTCCTTGGCATAGACGGTCTGGTAGCGAATCCGATCCTCGTCAGGTGCGGCCATATCGCGCTTTATGTACGGGGGCAGAGGGGTTCGTCCGATGGATTCCAACACGACATCGAAGTCTCCCTCGCATTCGAATCGTACCAAGACGGAACCGCTCTCAGTCTTCTCGACCACATCCGCTCGTAAACCGTTTCCGAAGTGGACCGTTTTCCCTTCCTTCAATCTCTTGGCAGGTCTCGCCAATGTTTTCCAAACCATCGGCGACACCTCGTGTTCAAGCAGGAGCTCGATCTGCCCACCACTCTCGAGCATCCCATTCAGCCTCGCAGGAAACACCTTTGTGTTGTTTATCACCAGGACATCACCCGCCCTGAGAAGACCCGTGATGTCGGAGAACCGGCGGTCACTGAAACTCCGGCTGTTCCTGTCGATGACCATCATCCGAGATGACTCGCGATTCGGAAGAGCATCCTGAGCTATCAGATCCTCAGGGAGGCTGAAATCATAGTGCTCGATTTGGAGTTCGTCAGTCTTCATGAACGTCTTTCAAAAAGTATAGGACAGATTGCCAAAGTCTCGGCGAAGGGAGTGTCAGGGACGGGACAAAAGAATGTTGAAGAGAGCTCTCGAGCGTTTCAGCGAAAAGTCTCTTTCATCAGTCGATCTGCCGGGATGAAAGGCCTCCGTCACAGCGATCATGAGTTCCAATGCCACCCAAGCCACCGAATAGAATCGCCCTCTCATTTTCACGAGGACGTCGGAGGTCGCCCGCTCTACCCGAGCGATTCTCTCGCTCACCTCGTAGCTTCTCGTCGTGCTTGTTCCACCGATGTGAGAGATGCTCAATCGGTTCACGACTCCGATTTTCCAACCCGCCTCTTTGAAGCGCCAACACCACTCCACATCCTCACCGTACATCGGAAACTCGTCTGACATCGGACCGACTTCTTCGACTGCAGAACGCCGCGCGATCATCGCGGCCCCAAGAATCCAATCCGCGCTCTTGCTGTCGAGAGTCTTCTCCGCAAAAGGTCCGGAAAAAAGACGCGCTTTGAGCGTCTTTGTGAAAAGAAGATGAAGTCGCAGAAACAGCAGAAGGCTCGCGAAGACCGAAGGAAACCGTCGCTCGACATTAAGTGACTCGCCTGAAGCATCGACCAGTGCGGGTGAAGCGAGGGCGACATCGGGATTCTCATCCATCCATCGGACGAGTTCCTCGGTCTGCTCGGTCGTCATCCTGGCATCGGGATTCAAGAGCAACCAATAGTCCGATGATATTCTTTCCAAACACAGATTATGGCCGCCTGCGAATCCACGATTCACATCTGACCGGATCAGTTCGGCGAAAGGGAATCTACCGACCTTTTCGACGCTCGAGTCAGGAGATGCATTGTCCACGATCAAGATTCGCGGCCTCGATGTGTCGCTAGCATGGGAGAAACCCAGCAGACAGTCCTCTATGACGTCATCGGAATTGTAGACGACTATACTGACTGTGAGTCTGCTGTTTGGCATCTGCGCTCTCCGAATAGATTCGTTCAGGTCTTGCCGGGTCGCCTGCGGCAATGCAACACACTATACACACGATGGGTGAGGGTCCTAAGCCTCGATGCCGAATGATCCCGGATGTGGATTCAAGGACATGGACACTCGAAAAGACAAATGCCGCAAGCCCTCTACTCAAGGCTTGCGGCGTGTTCTTGGTGCCGGAGGTCGGAGTCGAACCGACATGAAGTTGCCCTCGCCAGATTTTGAGTCTGGTGCGTATACCAATTTCGCCACTCCGGCGCGAAGGGAAATGATAGAAGCCACGACTTTATTCGTCAAACAAAGGCTTCGAACACCTCGTTTGAAAACAACATCCCCTTGTCCGTCAGCCTCAATCGATCGTTCTCGATGACGAGAAGACCCTTGCTGCACAGATCGAGAATCGTCTCTTCCTTCGAATCCATGAGATCGAACCCGGATCGTTCTCTGAATTCGACGAGGTTCAGTCCCTCGGTGAGCCGAAGACCGAGGAACGCCAGTTCCGACTTAAGGTCTACCTCTTCCGTCTCTGCTGTCGGAGGGGTTCCGCCCTCGATGATATCCACGTAGGTCCTTGTATCGCGGTTGTTCGTGTATCGGAATCTCCCATCGAACCCGACCGCCGAGACGCCGAACGCGTGGACGGGTTCGCACTTCCAATACTTGAGATTGTGTCGTGATTCGAAACCGGGCTTCGCGAAATTCGAGATCTCGTAATGCCTGAATCCGGAATCACTCAATCTCTCGAGCATCACCGTGTACATCTCGGCTGCCAGGTCTTCATCCGGAAGGGGCCGTCGACCACTTCTGATCTGCTCGGCCAGCGGAGTGCTCTCGTGGACCTCCAGAAGATAGAGAGAGATGTGCGGCGATCCGAAGGCGATTGCTTCATCTAGATTCCTGTTCCAATCCCCGATCGTCTGTCCTGGGAGTCCTGCGATCAGATCGAGGGAGATGTTCTCGAATCCCGCCTTGATGAGAAGATCGTATGTCTTGAAGATGTCGTTTCTGTCGTGACCGCGCGCGAGAAGACGAAGAGCCTCGTCATCGAAGGTCTGGGCTCCGAAACTCGCCCGATTGACACCGAGATCCTTGAAGGCTCGGAGCTTGTCCAGATCGACCGTCGCGGGATTCATCTCCAATGTGAACTCCACTTCGGTCTGAAATCGAAATCGCTTCTGCAACGCATTCAAAACGCCCTCAAGCTGATCCGGGTCTAGTAACGATGGCGTTCCGCCCCCGAAGTAGATCGTGTCGGGATTGTTGTTCCTGTCCTTGTCGGGGAATCCGAACTCGGATATCTCGAGGAGCAGAGCCTTCAAGTATCGATCGACAGCTCCGGATGACTTGTAGACATCGGTTGCGAAGTCACAGTAGGAACAACGCGACTTGCAGAAGGGGATATGGAGATAGACGCCCGGATTCATCACTCGGGATTCTATCAGTTCTGGATGGAGGATTTCAGAGAGTCCGCCCAAATCGATTCGAGTGATTCGATCCGCTCATCGATCAGGATCCGACCCTCCCTGGAAATCGAGAGTCGTTTTCCTTTGACGGTTCCGATCACGGCGAGGGGGCAATCATCGGCCAAGGACTTGAGCCTCTCGAGATCGTTTGCCGACACGGTGACGACAATGCGCGACGGAGATTCACCGAAAAGCACCTCTGCATCAGTCAGTCCTGATGCCTCAAGGACAAGCTCCGCTCCGATGGATTCACGATTCAAGCTATGGAAGCATGACTCCGCGATTGCGACAGCAAGTCCACCGTCGGAGCAATCATGTGCGGATTTGATCAGACCCTCCTCCGCGGAACGGATGCATACATCCTGAACCTTCTTCTCTAAATCCAGATCGAGTCTGGGGATCTCACCGCATGCGATCAGGTCATCGATGGTGTTGCCGAGGACGGATTGCGAATACTCACTCACGGCAAGGTCACCATTGTTCAGTCCGAGAAGAATGATCAGGTCGCCTTCGTCCTTGAAGCCCTGGGTCACAAGTTTACGGACATCTTCGAGCAGCCCGACCATTCCGATTGTAGGAGTCGGAAGGATTCCACGGCCCTCGGTTTCGTTATAGAAGGATACGTTCCCGGAGATAACAGGCGTCCCGAGAGTGTTGCACGCTTCGGTCATTCCATCGATGACTTCGGAGAAGGACCACATCACCTCGGGTCTCTCCGGCGATGCGAAGTTCAGACAGTTCGTCACCGCAATCGGCCTCGCGCCGACGCATGCGTTGTTGCGGGCGGATTCCGCGATGACGAGTTTCGCTCCCTCCCGAGGGTTGACCGCCACGTATCTTCCATTTCCATCCAAACACATCGAAACCGCGCGGCGAGTCTCCTTGATTCTGACAACTGCGGCATCGGCTCCCGGCAGAACAGCCGTGTTCGTGCGGACCATATGGTCGTACTGCTGGAAGACCCATCTCTTCGAGCAGATGTTCGGCGCGGCGAGAAGATGTTTCAGCGCATCACTCACCGCCGGATGGTTTTTGTTGGGAAGAGGTCTTCTTTCAATCTTCGGCTCGGACATGGGCCGGTTGTATTTCGGAGCCGCATCGGTGACCGTGTCGACCGGTATGTCCGCTTCGAGAACTCCGTTGTGGAAAACCTTGAGTCGATTTCCCTCGACCACCTTGCCGATCACCACCGCATCAAGATCCCATTTCTTGAAAATATCGACGACTTCTTTTTCGCGGCCGCTCTTGGCGACGACGAGCATCCGTTCCTGGGACTCGGAGAGCATCATCTCGTATGCTGTCATCCCCGTCTCACGTTGCGGAACCAAGGTGAGATCCAATTCGAGACCTGTTCCGGCTCGGGCCGCCATCTCGACGGACGAGGAAGTGAGTCCCGCAGCACCCATGTCCTGGATTCCCGCGATTGCACCACCACGCATCGCCTCGAGACACGCTTCAAGCAGCAATTTTTCGAGGAATGGATCGCCCACCTGGACTGTCGGTCGCTTCTCGAGCGCCTCTTCATCGAATTCAGCAGACGCCATCGTCGCGCCGTGTATGCCGTCGCGACCCGTCTTCGCTCCGACATAGAGCACGGGGTTGCCGATTCCTTCAGCTTTTCCGAAAAATATCTGGTCTCTTCTGACCACTCCGAGAGCAAAGGCGTTTACGAGAGGATTCAAACTGTATGAGGAGTCGAAAACCACCTCGCCCCCGACCGTCGGGACTCCGAAGGCATTTCCGTAGTGTGCGATTCCATCGACACAACCCTTTAGAATCGATTTGTTTCTCTTTCCGTTCTTTTCGTCATCGAGGGGACCGAAGCGCAGAGAGTTCATTGCCGCGATCGGCCGTGCACCCATCGTGAAAACGTCGCGGAGGATACCGCCGACACCGGTTGCGGCTCCCTGGAAAGGCTCGATGAATGACGGGTGATTGTGCGATTCCACCTTGAAGGCGACACAGAGGTCGTCTCCGATATCAACGACGCCAGCGTTCTCGCCGGGAGGAACGATGACCCTTGTTCCCTGAGATGGAAGCCTCTTCAGATGGACTCTCGAGGATTTGTAACTGCAGTGTTCGGACCACATGACGGAAAAGATCCCGAGCTCGGTCATGGATGGTTCTCGCCCCATGATCTCGAGCACGCGAGTGTATTCGTCTTGGGTGAATCCGTGTTGAGAGATGACCTCGGGAGTGATCTTCGAGTCGTTCATCGGTGTATTTTCCTATGGAATCAAGGGACAATCTTAGCCCTATCCCAATCCGATGTCGACTCTTCTCTTCGTGAGATGATCAAGGGCTTCCAACCCGTGAGTTATCTGCAGATATCAGCGGTGTTATTTCCTGTCTGAGCCGCGCCGCACTGACTTTGCCGAGCCTTGAGAAAGCGACCGACCCGTCCTTGTTGTAAAGGATGGTGAAGGGAAGGGCACCGCCCCAATTCTTCGAGACCCAGTTGATTGCCTCATCTTCATCGGTGGTGCTCAAAAGAAATGATGGCATCGTCGCCCCCATTTCATTTAGAAAAGCTGGCACTGCTTTGTCGAGGTCTGTAGGATCGTCCAAAGAGATGATGAGGAAGTCGATTTTGCCTGAAAATTCCTTGTCGATGATCACAAGGTCAGGAAACTCTTCTCGACACGGATCGCACCATGTCGCCCAGAAGTTTACCAGCAACGGCCTTTCCTTCGGGGTGAGAAGTTGCCTCATCAAGGTTGAATCTATCTTGGTTGTTCCCGGTCCGGTGCTTTGGGCGAATGCCGGAAGGACGACGGCCGAAATCACGAACAGCCCGATGAAAAGCAATCGGGCTGTCGCTCTTTGGGAAATCGAATCAAAACCTTTCATCTATTGCATTCCAACACGCTTGATGGTGCAGCCGAAGGCATTTGCCTTCGTCTTCTCGATTGCTCCACCACCGAGTGTCGAATCGAATGCGACACGGAGATAGTTGTCCTTTATGTTTCTTCCGGTCCGATCGTTGTCGATAGCACCGTGATAGAGGAGTTTGTTGCCCGTGGTGAAGAAATAGACCTCAGGCGTGACGGTCGCCCCCAGCTTGTCGGCGATTTTGTTCTCTGTGTCGATGAGCATCGGGAACTTGTAGTTGGCCTCAGCGTGCGACTTGACCCAATCCAGCCCCTCTGTCGAATTGGAGTTGATGCCCACGAAAGTTATGCCCTTCGATGCGTACTCGGCCGCCAATTGGTTGACGCGTTCGTCATAAAGCTTCACAACCGGGCACTGTGCGGAGAGAAAAATCAAAACCGCCCCATTCTTTCCTTGGAGCGATTTGAAGGAATGCTCCTTCCCATTGATATCCTTGAGTTTGAAGTCTTCGAGAACATTGCCGATGGGAAATTCCTGCATCTGGCCATGTGCAGTAGTTGTTCCGACAATTGTCAGCGCGAAAATCAATGCGATCGAAAAGGAAAGTGTCCTCAACATCCGTGTTCCTCCAAGAGATTTCTTGACCCGCTGATATTAGCAATCCCGATCCGCACTTCGCAAGAAATAAGAGGTGGCGACTATCTGAAAAGTCTCGGCAGACGGGGACCGCCGTTGTTGGGAAGGAGGATTTCCATCGCATCATCGACCGTAACAATGCCGGCCAGGTCACCCTCATCGTCGATTACGGGCAGCGCCAAAAGATTGTACTCCGCAATCTTCTGAGCGACGTCCTCTGCTGGATCGTCGGGATGTGCAGATTGGAATTTGTCTCTCATGACCTCTTCCAACCGCAGTGTCGGATCGGCGAGGATAAGACTGCGGAGACTGATCAGGCCGCAGATTTTCCAGGTGCTCTCGGCCTCGACGACGTAGAGGTAGTAGATCATGTTCGGGGTTTCGGCCATCTCGCGCAGGTTGGCAATCGCCTCGCCGACCGTGATCACCCTCGGAAAGACTATGAATTCCGTGGTCATCAGACCCCCTGCAGTGTCGTGTTCGTAGGGGAGAAGCTCTGCCACATCGGCCTTCTCCTCCTCCTCCATCAGGTCGAACAGCTCCTGCGCCTTCTCATCCGACATCTCGCCGAGCACATCGACCGCGTCATCGGGGGACATCTCCTCGAGAATGTCTGCTGCACGCTCATTGTCCATTTCCTCGAGGATTCGCGCCTGATTCTCAGTGGACATCTCCTCGAGGATCTCCGCCGCGATTTCATCGTCGAGAGACTCGACGATCTCCGTCCTGTGAAGCGGAGAGAGCGTCTCGGCGAGCTGTGCGATTTCGACCGGATGGAGCCTCGCGAGTTTGTCGCGGGAAGATTTCAGCTTGACCGTTGCAGTCGCGGAGTCTGTGGCGAGATATCCGACGTCGGCCCAGTCCAAAACCTCGACTGGTTTATTGCTACCGTAGAACCCTTTCGGCATCAGACGCCGCAGAAAACCCTTGAAGCTGACGTCCGCTCCGGTGACCCGCCACTCGCCGCCGACAGCGATGATCTGCACGTCATTGACACGGACTACGCGTTTTCCATCGACATCGATCAATTGATTGTCGAGCACATCCTTACCCAGGAGCACCTCGCCCTCACGTCGTGTGAACGGATTCAGATCGAGGACTCCTGAACTGAGTCTCGCGCCACCCTCTCCGAGAGCCTTGATGTTTCTCTTGGGGATGAAAAAGAGCCTTCGTCTGTATCTGGCCACTACTCCTATGATCGGGGGGTAGTCCTCCGTCCCATAGCGGACTATCACGTCTTTGATGGACGCGATTCGCTCGCCACCGGCATCGATGACGGGAGTTCCAAGAATTTGCGAAAGATAGAGCATCTGTTCCCCGAATCTGCCCAAAAGATATAGGAATCGCGAGATGCCCGCAACACACAACCCGACGATGGGCGCCCCTGAAACCCGTGGACATTGGGCGGAATGCACCTTATCATCTTGGACGATTCATCCGATTCCAGCGGTTCTCCATGAAAAAGATTTTTGTAACAGGCGGTGCGGGATTCATAGGCTCGGCATTCGTGCGTCTCGTGTTGGATGAGAATCCCGACGTGGAGATCGTCGACTATGACGCTCTTACCTATGCGGGTAATCTAGAAAACCTCAGCGGAGTCGACGCCTCGCGTCACCATTTCATCAAAGGTGACATTCGAATCGCGGAACAGGTAATGGACTCACTTCCCGAGGATTGTGACGCTGTATTCAACTTCGCGGCGGAATCACATGTCGACCGGTCGATAGCGTCCGCTTCGGAATTCATAACCACCAACATACTTGGCACACAGATTCTTCTCGACGCCGCGAGAAAGAAATCTGTCAGAAGATTCGTTCAGATCTCGACCGATGAGGTTATGGGAACACTTCCGGATGACTCATCGGACCTCTTCACCGAGAATTCCCCGATGAGTCCGAATTCTCCCTACGCGGCCTCGAAGGCGGGCGCAGAGCACCTTGTCAGAGCAGCCACTGAAACCTTCGGATTGGATTCCGTCATCACGCGATGTGGAAACAACTACGGGCCGCGTCAATTTCCGGAGAAGTTGATCCCCCTCGTGATCGCCAATGCGATGGACGGCAGGAAGATTCCTGTTTACGGCGACGGTGGAAACGTCCGTGATTGGATTTTCGTCGATGACCATGCACGTGCGGTCTGGCTCGCTTACCAAAAGGGGACATCGGGGCGTGTCTACAACATCGGGGCAAGGAATGAGATGAGAAATCTCGATGTCGTGAAATCGATACTTGAGATTCTCGACCGCCCGGATAGTCTCATCGAGTTTGTGAAAGATCGCCCTGGACACGACAGGCGCTATGCCATCGATCCGAGCAGAGCGGAAACCGAACTTGGTTGGACCCCCCGGACCGATTGGCGCCGGGGACTCGCTGCGACGATAGATTGGTACAGGGAAAACCTTGACTGGGTCTCGCGCGTGAGAACAGGGGAGTACCTGGAATATTACGAAAGAAACTACACGAATCGATGAGGATTCTGATCACAGGCGGAAACGGAATGGTTGCGAGGTCCGCGAGGAGAATCTTCGAGGAACTCGGCGACGAGGTCCATTCACCCGACAAAACCCAGTTGGACATAACGGAACGGGAAGCTGTGCACGAGACCATCATCTCTTTGCGTCCCGATGCCGTCCTCAATTGCGCCGCATTCACGAATGTCGACCTGTGCGAGAGTGAAATCCGGGGATGTTTTTCGGTCAATGCCCTTGGAGTGGGAAATCTCGCCGCCGAATCGGCTGAAGCCGGGGCGAGATTCGTGACGATTTCAACCGACTATGTCTTCGACGGCGAGTCCGAGGATTTCTATACAGAGCTTGATGTCACGAATCCGATCAACGTCTATGGGAAATCCAAGCTGGAAGGCGAGAGGCTCGCATCTACCGCCAACAGCGATTCGCTGATTATCAGATCTGGTTGGATTTACGGACATGGCGGAACGAATTTCCTCAGTGTCATCGCCGACAGGCTGTCAGCAGGGGAGAAAGTGACAGCTATCGGAGACAGCTTCGGAACCGCGACTTTTGCCGATGACTTGGTGCGAGCTATCCGTTCTTTGATGGATACTGATTCACGCGGGGTCTTTCACCTCGCGAACGCCGGATCGGGCACCAGCTACCATGGGTTTGCCGTCGATGTCGCGACCCTGCTCGGATTGCCCGTCGATTCGGTCGGAGAAATCTCTGAAAGCTCGCTCTCCCGTCCCGCACCACGCCCACGGATGTCCCGACTGAAAAGTGTCCGCTTGGTGGAATCCGGAATAGCCCCCCTTCGTGATTGTAGCGATGCTTTGGCGGATTACATCGCCACCAGATGAAAAAGGAGCGGCGGGTGCCACTCCTTTTTTTCTTCTCAAGGGACTAGACCTTACGGCTTTCGTCATCCTCGTCTCTATCCTCACGGATGTCATCGAGACGGGGGGTCGGATCGTCACCAGGGGTGTCGTAATAGCTGTAAGTCGAATAACCGTAGTATCCATACTCGACCGAGTTCGAGGTTATTCCATTCAGGACGACACCGAAGATGCGCGCTCCGATGTTCGTGAGTCTCTGTTTGAATTTCTTCATCACATGTATCGAACTCTTGCCGACCATTGCGACGAGAATCACACCATCCACAAGCGTCGAAAGAATTGCGGCATCCGTGAACGAGATCGCGGGTGGTGAGTCGACAATGACGTGTTGATACTGAGTCCGCAGATGTTCGATCAGATTCTTCATCTCCATCGAACTCAGGAGTTCGGCTGGATTCGGCGGAATAGGTCCGCTTGTGATCACGTGGAGATTCGGAAGATCGGGGAACTCCTGAATCAAGGTTTCAGGGTCCTCCTCTCCGGACAGGAAGTTCGTGAGACCGTTTCCGTTTGGAAGATTGAAGTGGCTATGCAGCCTCGGTCTGCGCAAATCGCAGTCGATTATGATCACACTCGCTCCCGCTTGTGCCAATGTGATCGCGGTGTTTATCGCGGTCGTCGTCTTTCCTTCCGAAGGTTGGGAAGATGTCACCAGTATCGCCTGCGGAGCCCGTCCCGCGCTTGAGAAGAGCAGCGATGTCCGCAGGTGCCTGTATGCTTCTGCCATCGCAGACCGGGTTTCAGTCAAAGCAATCAGAGCGTTGACCGGTTGCGGCGTCCCCTTTCCTTTCAGAAGTTTCACGCCCTTCCTGTCCCCGGTCATCTGCTGAGGAATGAGTGCCAGGGTGGGCAGGCCGAGATATCTGCCGACCTCATCCGATGTCTTGATCGAATCATCGAGATAGTCGAGCAGGAACGCGACGCCGACTCCGGCCGCGAATGTGAGAAGAAAGGCGAGAACGATGTTCCGATTGCGTTTCGGTCCGACCGGAGTCGCGAATTTCGAGGCACGGGTGTCGATCTTAAGGTTGTCAGGCCGCCCGCTTGCAATCGCAAGCTCCTGCTCTTTCTGTTTTTGAATGTAGTTGTCGAGAAGATTTCGATTCTGCATCACCTCCCTCGCGAGGGTGGTGATCTTGACCTCTGCCTGACCCTGTTCGGTCGTGGCGCCCGCCGCCGCGGCGAACTGTCGTGAAAGATTCTCTTCCTGGACCTTGAGTGCCTGAATGTCTGATTTGAGATTTATGACCAACGCCTGTTCGGAATCGGACACCTCCTTGCGGAGACTCTCTATCTTCGCGAGCAACGCCTTAACCTTGGGATTCTCATCCGTGTATCGTTGGCGCAGTTCCGCCAGTTCGACCCTCGCCCGCGAAAGTTCCGAGTCGACTCCACGCGCCCGATCCGCTCCCGTGCCACCGTCCCGACCCTCCGCCCCGGTGCGGTTTGCCAGAGTCTTGTCGTCACCGATCGTCCCAGAGGCCGCAACCTGTTTCTTCGCGCGCTCGATCGCGTCCAGTTGGGCCTCCAATTTCTGCTTCTCTTGTCTGACTGAGTTGAGGTTCGTGTTCAGGCTCTGCAGTCTGTCGACGAGCAGATTGACCCCCTTGTTCTCACCGAGAGGGAGACTCGCGTTCTTCATCTGCTCGATGAATTGCTGTTCCTGTTGTGAAATGGTGAGTTTCAGTTCCTCGATCGAACGTGTTATCTGGTCGTAGATCTTCTGAGCGACCTCGACCTCCCTCTCCGCATCTTTCTGAATGAAGATCTCGGCGACCATGTCGACGACCCTCGGATTCACCTCGCGATTCGTCGACGTCAAGGAAATCTGAACTATGTTGGTCTTGTCTATCTGCGACACATCAAGCCCGCCCGCCAGTATCGCAGCGTATCGCGTCGCCCGTTCGTTTTCCTCGTTGCTGAGATTCTGATCGTCCAACTCGCTTGTTGCGGTTCCGGATATGACGGGAAGCGTCGGGCCTTTGGGCTTCACCGCCTCTTCTTTGGAAAAGAGCTTCGCGACCGCACTGAACATCCCATCGGATTCGTTCGCGAAGACCTTCTCATCCTTGTGGAGACCCAAGCGGATGACCACCGCCCTCATCAATTCCGCATTCCTGAGTAACTGGAGTTGCGTATTCATGTAATTAGGGTCGTTACCCAAGTTGATGCTGATCGTTTCCCTCTGTTGGACTTTGGGACGCCGTGGCTCCACCACCATTCTGGTCGTCGATTGGTAGATGGTCGCCTGACGATACATATAGAAGGCGACTCCCGCAGTGACGATGATGGCTACCGTGAGAATCAGCGGAAGCCTCTTCAAGATGACGTTGAAGTATTCGTAGAGAGATCTCCGCCCTTGAAAGGTCTCATCCTCATAGACCGGCAGATACGGGGCATCATCACGCCTCGAGGGTTGGTTTTCAGAGGTCTGGGGGAGCGGAATCAGTCTTTCTTCTCTTTCCATAACAAGCGAATCGATCGATGGGTAGGTTCGCCCGATGGGGGCGACAATATCCGTTTATAGCACGACAAGGAAGGGATTTCTGTTGTCGGGCGTCTTCGAGCCAACGAAATATACAATCTTTCCCGAGGTCGAGGCAAAATTTAGTTTCACTCTGAAGCACTCTTTTTGAGTCGAAAATCCGCGGGTGCTACTATCTTTTTTTGCCGATTCACGGCTTTTTGAGAGGGTAAAAGCATGAGCACCAACAGCCATGGAAAGGGTTCGAGTCATGATTTCGATCTGGGTATCGAGGGATACCGATATTCGGATCTATACAACCCCGTCAGGTTGCGCGGGCTCACCGAGGAATTCCTCGGATTCCTGTCCAGGCGGTCTCCCGAGTTGAGCGATGCCCTCGGACGTTACTTGGATGCCAAGGGCGACGGATTCGAGGCCCGGGTCGAATCGAACATCCTTACAGACACCGCTCCTTTTCTATCCGAGTTCATCGCTGAACTTTTTGGAATAGAGGATGAGGTCGAGTCTTTGCGAAGGAGTATCACCTCTCAAGACCCGGTGTGGAAGTACAAATTCTTTCTCCAAAGAAGAGCAATCAAGAAATTCACCGCGGACAAAATCGGAGAGCTGAACGGACATAAGCTCGACCAGGCGGTTTCGGAGATTCGGCACCACATATTCAGCGACACGCTGGTACACGATGAGGAGCTTGCGATCGCCTCGATTGTCTCGGTCCTTGTCGATGCCGAGGAGTCCCTTTCGAAATCAACGGAGTTGTCAGATGTTTCCCGAACCGTGATCGACAGGCTCTCAGCGGCTTACAGGCAGTTGCAGGGGAAGGCCTTTGTGGAGCAGTTGGAGTCGTTCACCGCGGATTTCGAGGAAACGGGCGAACTTCTGCAGGTGAAATGCGTGCTCCGCATCATGGAGGCCTGGTCCGCCTTGAAATTCCATACCAAAGCGCGGAACTGGCATAGTTTCCGAGTTCCGCATGCCCTCGACTACCAGAATCTTGTTCATCTCGAAAGACCGGAACCAAAGCTTCACAACATCATGCGCGGAAAGCCGAATTCGCTACGTCGACGCGATGGCTTCAAGTTGACTGATGACAGGGGCACGCAACGCGACGCACTCCATGAAGTCGATTACTGTCTGATCTGCCATGAGCGTGAAAAGGATTCGTGCTCCAAAGGTCTGCGTGATGCGGAAGGTGCCGCGAAGAGGAACCCGCTCGGAATCAAGACTGAAGGCTGTCCCCTCGATGAGAAGATCTCCGAGATGCACATGATGAAGCGTCGCGGTGACTCGATTGCTTCGCTAGCCCTTGTCACGATTGACAATCCGATGTGCGCTGGAACGGGCCACAGAATCTGTAACGACTGCATGAAGGGCTGCATCTTCCAAAAGCAGGAGCCGGTCAACATCCCTCTTGCGGAGACGGCCTCCCTCACTGATGTCTTGAATCTTCCTTATGGATTCGAGATCTACAGTCTTTTGACGAGATGGAATCCGCTCAATGCGAAGCGTCCTCACGCACTTCCCTACAACGGCAAGAATGTATTGGTGGTCGGTCTCGGTCCGGCAGGATACACACTCTCGCATTATCTGTTGAATGAAGGATTCGGAGTGGTCGGTTTCGATGGTCTGAAGATCGAACCGCTACCCCACGAGATAACCGGCGACAGCGGAAGAGTTTGTCCGAAGCCGGTCAAGAACATCTCGGAAATCACCGAGCAGCTGGACGAGCGGGTGCTTTCAGGTTTCGGTGGGGTTTCCGAGTACGGAATCACTGTTCGTTGGGACAAGAACTTCTTGACGATGATCCAACTGATTCTGTCCAGAAGGAATCGTTTCCGAGTCTATGGAGGAATAAGGTTCGGAGGAACATTCACGATAGAGGACGCTTGGGACTTCGGCTTCGATCACATCGCGATTGCGACAGGAGCAGGAAAGCCGACGATCGTCCCTATGAAGAACAACCTCATCAGGGGAATCCGTCAGGCCTCGGACTTTCTGATGGCGCTTCAACTGACCGGGGCATTCAAGAAAGACACCCTCTCGAATCTGCAGGTCCGCATGCCCGCACTGGTCATCGGAGGAGGACTCACCGGTGTCGACACCGCGACCGAATTGATGGCCTATTACCCGGTTCAAGTCGAGAAGATGCTCGAGAATTTCGAGATGGTCGCATCGAAGATCGGTGAAGAAGCCGTCTGGGCGACCTTCGATGACGAAGAGCGCGCGGTCATGGCGGAATTCATCGTCCATGGAAAGGCGGTCAGGGCCGAGCGTGAACGTGCGATTGCCGCTGATGAAACCCCGAATTTCGTGCCGCTACTCCAAAGTTGGGGAGGCGTCTCGCTCGTCTATAGGAAGAGATTGCAGGATTCACCCGCCTACCGTCTCAATCACGAGGAGGTGCAGAAGGCTCTCGAAGAAGGAATCAACTTCATCGAGCTCATGTCGCCGACCGAAGCGATTCCTGATTCCGGGCATGCCGTCGAAGCGCTCGTCTTTGAGAAACAGAATTACGATTCCGAGACCGGGAAGTTCAGTGCATCCGGCGAGTTTGTAACTTTGCCCGCCCGCACGGTGTGCGTCGCCGCAGGGACCTCGCCGAATGTCATCTACGAAAAAGAACATCCGGGAACCTTCAAGCTCGATGAATGGAAGCAGTTCTTCCAATCTTTCCGCGCTGAGAAGAATGTTGACGGAGCGTTCCATCCGGTCGAGGTCGGCAGGGGAGAGGTCGGATTCTTCACTTCATATGACAAGTTGGGACGAATGATCAGCTACTACGGTGACAATCATCCGAAGTACGCGGGTAACGTCGTGAAGGCGATGGCCTCCGCAAAGGATGGTTACTCGAAGGTCGTCGAGCTTTTCGAGGAAGAAATCGCCCCGACAAGACATGTGAGCGAGGAATCTGATTTAGAAACTTTCGACGGAATGATCGCCAGGCTCGATGAAAGTCTCAGGGCCTATGTAGTGAAGGTCGACCGGCTCACGCCGACGATTGTCGACGTCATCGTCAAGGCCCCGTTCCAAGCCCGGAAGTTCGAGCCCGGTCAGTTCTACAGATTGCAGAACTTCGAAAGGTCAGTGCCGACTGTGAATGGGAAGAAGTTGATGATGGAAGGGCTCGCTCTGACCGGTGCATGGGTCGATAGGGACAAGGGACTTCTCTCGATGATAGTCCTTGAGATGGGAACATCGTCCAGAATATGTTCGCTCCTAAAGGAGGGTGAGGAGGTCGTCGTCATGGGACCGACAGGAGCGCCCACCGAGATTCCGGAGAACGAAACGGTATTGCTCGCCGGAGGAGGCCTCGGAAACGCCGTGCTCTTTTCCATTGCGAAGGCCCTTCGCGAAAAGAACAACAAAGTCGTTTATTTCGCCGGGTACAAGAACGGCGCGGATGTATTCAAGCGAGAAGAGATCGAGAACGCGACCGACCAGGTGATTTGGGCCAGTGACGCAGGGGTGGAGATCGAACCCCATCGGTCTCAGGATTCGCACTTCCGAGGCAACATAGTCCAGGCCATGGTGGCTTATGCCGAGGGTGGCTTGGGCGAAAGGACGGTCGAGTTGAACGATGTGGACAGAATCATCGCGATCGGTTCCGACAGGATGATGAATGGGGTGAAAGAGGCGAGATCCACAGCGCTCAAACCATTTCTCAAGGATAGGCACACCGCCATCGGCTCCATCAACTCGCCGATGCAGTGCATGATGAAGGAGGTCTGCGCACAGTGCCTGCAGCGTCATATCAATCCGATAACCGGCGAAGAGGTGTTTGTGTTCTCTTGCTTCAATCAGGATCAGGAGCTCGATTTCGTGGATTTCAGAAACCTCAATGACAGACTCAAGGCAAACTCCATACAGGAGAAGTTGACCAATCTCTGGCTGGATCAGGTTCTGTGATCTGAGAGACTATCTGGCTTTCCAAGAAAGCGTGTAGGCGGGCGGAACGTTTTTCATCACAAGCTTGCTGCGAAGTGATTTTCCGTGGCGGTTCCTCATGAACTCGCGGATTTTTATCGCAGAAGGCATGTAGTATCCGTGGGCATAGATGAAAGTCCTGAACAGACATCCGTCAGCCATGAATCTGTCGGCCTCTTGAAGGATGCGCTCGTTGATTTCGTTGGGAATGGTTACAAATGGGAGACAGCAGATGATGTATCCCACTTTCCCGAGTCCGGACCGCGCATGGATCTCATGCATCTCGAGTGCATTCCCACTCTCAATCCTCATTTCAGGCATCTCCTCTTTCAGTTTCCGCGCGAGATCAGAGTCGAGTTCAATTCCTAGGTAGGATTTATCATCGGGGACTATGTTTCGGAGATGTCTCGTGATGGCACCGGTACCAACACCCAGTTCCATGACGATGTTGTCGGCGGATGGTCTGATGTCTCTCAACATCTCCTCCGCGAGCTCCGGGGAGCTCGGAGTTATCGCTCCGACCTTCAGCGGATTCTTCAGAAAAGCTTGAAGGAATTCGATGTTCTCGTTCATTGGGGAAGGCCTTCTGAGAGGTTTCAGTCTTTTGAATCCGACTCTTCGAGCGGAAGTTTATATTCACACCCTTCGGTCTTGCAATAAAGGAAAGTTCCGTCGCGTTTCGTCGTCTTCTTGCACAACATCGGTGCGTTGCATGTAGGACAGGGCGTCTGGATGGGCATGTCCCAATACACGTTGTCGCACTTCGGATAGTTCGAGCAGCTGTAGAATGGTTTTCCGAAACGCGATTTCTTGACCACCAATTCGCCGTCGCACTTGTCGCGGTCGCACTTGATGCCGATCGTCTCTTGCTTGATGTATTTGCATTTCGGGTAGTTCGAGCAACTCACGAACTCACCGTTTCGACCCGAACGACGCACGAGTTTGGCTCCGTCTTTTGGACAGGTCTCATCAAGTTCAACCGGGGGAGCGACAGGAGTCACGGCCCCGGTCTTTCGATCGATCTTTCGGATGTTCTTGCAGGTGGGATAATCGCTACATCCGTAGAAGGCGCCGAATTTTCCGCGTTTCAGGACCATCTCCTTGCCGCAAAGTTCGCATGGCTCAACTTCCGCGGCAGCCTGCTCTCCGTCACCTGATTTCGAGATCTGTTTGGTGGTTTTGCATTCCGGATAGTTTCCGCACGCGAGGAACTGACCGAAGCGACCGAACTTGATCACCATCTTGGTGCCACATTTCGGACACTCCTCATCCGTGGGTATGGCCTGGAGTTTCTTGCCCTTGATGCGCTCCTCCGCCTCGCCGAGATCCTTCGAGAACTTCTCCCAGAAAGCCCGCATCGCATCGCGCCAGTCGAGTTTTCCATCCTCGATTTCATCGAGCTGGTCTTCCATCTGGGCGGTGTAATGACTGTTGAAGACCTCGTCGAAGTTCTGCACGAGCAGGTCGTTGACCGTCGTCCCAAGAGCAGTCGGATGGAATTTGTTCTCGATCTTCTCAACGTATTCGCGATCCTGGATGGTCGTCATGATCGCAGCATAGGTGGAAGGTCTTCCAATCCCGAGTTCTTCGAGGGCCTTCACGAGCGTTGCCTCGGTGTAGCGGGCAGGCGGTTCCGTGAAGTGCTGTTCCGGAGTTATCCCGTTCAACTTCAGGGAGTCTCCTTCTTTGACCGACGGCAGTGTCCGCTCCTCGTCGCTGTCTTCCGCATCGTCGGCGGGCTTCTCGTCGCGCCCCTCCTGATAGACCTTCAGGAAACCGTCGAACTTCTGGATTGACCCGGTCGACCTGAACATGAAACGTCCTGCTCTGATGTCGATGGTCGTCTGGTCGAAAACAGCAGGCGTCATCTGCGAAGCGATGAATCTCTGCCAGATCAGTCTGTAGAGTTTCAATTCATCGTCGCCCAGATACTTGGCCATCGCTTCCGGTGTGCGATTAGGATCGGTCGGGCGAATCGCCTCGTGCGCATCCTGAGCATCTTTCTTTCCTTTATAGAAGTTAGGCTTCTCAGGCAGATAGCTGTCGCCGTACTCTCGACCGATGTATGCACGGACCTCTCCGAGAGCGGTGTCTGAGACCCTGACCGAATCGCTTCGCATGTAGGTGATGAGACCCACCAAACCTTCCTTTCCTATGTCGACACCTTCATAGAGACGCTGTGCGACCGACATCGTCCTCTTCACCGAAAATCCGAGTTTTCGGGCCGCTTCCTGTTGCAGCTTCGACGTTATGAACGGTGGTGTCGCGTTTCTCCTGCGTTCCTTCCGTGTCACCGAATCAACGATGAACGACTCCTTGGTCGCCTCCTCGACGATCGCGGTTGCGGTTTTCTCGTTGTCGATGTGAATCTCTGTCTTTTTGGCCGGTTTGTCGAAATCCTTCGTCTTGAGAGTCAGGTCGTCGACTTTGATCAGTCGGGAATCGAAGCTGGGAGGAAGGGCGGCAGAGAGATTCGCGATAATCGTCCAATACTCGGTTTTCTTGAACGCTTGAATCTCACGCTCTCTCTCGACAACCAGCCTGACTGCGACTGTTTGAACACGACCGGCAGAGAGTCTTCCGCCGAGTGTCTTCCAGAGGATCGGGGAGATCTTGTACCCGACCAGACGGTCCAAAACACGCCGTGCGTACTGTGCATCAACGAGATGGGAATCGATTTCCTTCACGTCGTTGAATGCTTCGTTGATCGCGTTCTTGGTGATCTCGTTGAATCTGACCCGGTAATAGGGAATCTTAGATTTCTTGGGAATCAATTCTTCCGCGAGATGACGGCAGATCGCCTCGCCCTCCCGATCGGGGTCCGCAGCCAAGTAAATCGCCTCAGCCGACTTGGCCGCCTTCTTCAATTCACTGACCGTCTTTTTGTTGTTTCTCTTCTTGGTGTCGGGAATGAGGATGTAATTCGGCTCGAAATTGTTCTCTATATCGACGCCGAGTTCCTTCGGGGGAAGATCTTTTATATGACCGATCGAGGCGAGGACGGTGAAGTCCTTGCCAAGATACTTGTTGATGGTCTTCGCTTTGGAAGGCGATTCTACGATGACTAGCTTCTTTGCCATTTTGAGAAAAAAATAAGTCAGCCTCTTGGGCCGACCGACAAATCGGGGTTGTATCACCTCGCCATTGAGGGTGTCAAATTATTTGATTTTCCTTACTGGCTCTCTCGGTTCGTCAGTTTCAAGCAGTGTCACAGAGAAGTTATATCGATGGAGTACCTCATTCCCGGATGTGAGCGGACGATCCCCCTGTGCTCGAATTCGAGCAGAATCGAACTTACGATTCCAACCGAGAGACTGCTTCCAACACAGATCTCCTCGACACTTTTCTCGCAGTCTGTACTCAGTTCCCCGAACACTGAGAGTTCATCGTCACTGAACTGCTCCTTCAACCTTTGGGCAGTCCCGTTCCTGCTTCGCCCATCGAGAGTCGGTGGCAGTATCTCCTTGGCATACTCAGACGGAAGCTCCGAGACGACGTCTTGCCACTGTTGGATGAGTTTCGCTCCGCACTTGATCAGATAGTTTGTTCCGAAGCTGTTGCGTGAGGTTATGTTTCCCGGGACAGCCATGACATCCCTATCCTGTTCCATCGCCAATCTCGCGGTGATGAGCGAGCCGCTTCTCTCCGTTGCCTCCACGAGAACCACCGAAAATGAGATGCCGGAAATTATTCTGTTTCGGTATGGAAAATTATCCTTGAGCGGAGGCGTCCCAAACGGGAATTGCGAGAGAATGGCGCCGCCCCCATCGATTATTCGCTCAGTCAGATTTTCGTTTTCCCTCGGATAAAAAATATCGACGCCGGTGCCGATGATTGCGAGTGTCTTGCCAGATCCTGCAAGCGCTCCGATATGAGCCGCTGTGTCTATTCCGCGCGCCAGTCCGGACACCACGGTGATTCCCCGCGATCCGAGATCGCGCCCCAGCATCTCGGCGACGTTCCGTCCGTAGACCGTCGCTGCTCTCGACCCGACGATGGCGATCGCCGGCGAATCCAAACATTCACGCCAAGCCCCTTTCATATATAAGACGATCGGTGGGTCTGCGATTTGCTTCAACAACTCCGGGTAGTCTCCGTCATCGAGGGTTATTATCTCGATTCCTGTGTCACGTGCCCGCCTCAGCTCCTCGACTGCTGCAAATCGAAATGAGCCACGAAGCAGATGATCGATGCTCTCCGAAGGAAGCCTCAGCGATTCAAGCTCGTGTCTGGTCGCCCGGAACGCGGCCTCGGGTCCTCCGAATCTTTCAAGGATCTGCGCCGCGGCCCTCGGACCGATGCCGGGCGTCATGTTCAATGCTATCCAGTCTTCCATGTGTTCTCCTTCTTTCCGACTTTTCCGACGCCAAGCGAGACGCGAGCGAAAAATGGTTCGTGGCAGAAGTCAACGACTCGGGCCACCTCCAAGGGAGGCCTGCAAATGGGGGATGTCAGGGGATTTGTTGGCGGAGGCGAGTAGGAGTCGAACCTACCTGAGCCTGCTCTCGCAGTCTCACAACCGGTTTTGAAGACCGAGCCGCTCACCGGAACGGAAGCGCCTCCGCATATTTTCAATGGGGACCTTGAAACTATACGCAGAGTTCTCTTATGTCAAGCTTTTTCAACAGTTGGGAGTCAATCAATGCCTTGCTGTGGCCTCGCGAGACGCCTCGCTTGACCCTAAAAAATCGCGCGTGATACTCTCCCTAGTTTGAAGAAAGATTCAGAATTTCTGTTTGGCGAACAGTGATTCGAGGTTCCATCAGGCGCAAGACCCTATGACTTCTTTAGCATTCGCAGGAAATGTTCAGCTGATCCCGGATGGGTCACTTCTGATTCACATCGGAATGATTCTTCTCATGATCTGGGTTTTGAATCGGACTTTCTTCCGTCCAATCTACAAAATCATCGACTCGCGCGAGAGCAGAAAGGGTGGGGCCAAGGGCCCGGCTGGAGAAATTCTCGAGCAGGTTGCCGACAAGCGTGCGACCTACGAATCGGAAATCAAGAAGACGAGACTCGAAGGTTACCAACTGATTGAAAGTGAAAGGGAATCGGCTCTTTCGAAGAGGCAATCTGCAGTCAACGGGGCCAAGCAAGAGGTAGCCGACAGGTTGGCCTCGGAGATTTCGGCGATCGATGAATCGGCCAAGACGGCGAAACAGGAAATAGAGAAGGAGGCAGAAAAGCTCGCGGACAAGATCACCGCGACGATTCTGAGGTAGTACCATGACTGTTCTTCTTTTCAACCTCATTTTCCTTCTCGCGGCAAAGAACGACGGACTTTCCTTCCCTGACAGTGGTTTCTGGTACTACTATGAGATGGTCAAACCCTATGTGGATTACCCGGGGTTCGAGCTTTGGAAGTTCATCAACCTCGGCATCTATGTTGCGATCCTCGTGCATTTCCTCAGGAAGCCCCTCAGTGAGAAGTTCAAACAGAAGCGGGAGGAGATCAGGTCCGAGCTGATCAGAGCCGAAGAGGCGAAAAAAGCTGCTTTAGCCGAACTCACGGAGATGGAATCGAGATTGGCCGGGCTCGAGAGAGAGAAGGCAGAGATGCTGAACCAGGCTCGGACCGAAGCGGCCGCCGAACTCAATAGGATCTCCTCGGAAACAGAATCCGAAATCGGAAGGATGCAGTCCCAGGCGGACAATGAGATTTCGAGGCGTGCGCAGCAAGCCGAGTCGGAACTACGTCGTCTGGCCGCGACCCAAAGCGTCAGTCTTGCGGAACAGAAGATCAGATCGCAGATCACCCCTGAAAAAGACGCATCCCTTGTCAGTGCGGGAATCTCTTCGATGGGAGGTGCCAAGTAAGCATGAGTGTCGAAACCCTATCGAGAAGGTATGCATCAGCTCTTGCGGATGTCGTCGAGAAGACCGGTGAAGCGGAAACGGTCAAATCCGAATTGAATCAGTGGGTCGAGATGATGTCGTCCAGTCGGGATCTCAGCGAAGCTTTCGGAAGTCCGGCAATCGCACACTTGAACAAAGAGGCCGTCCTCGAGCGGCTGATCGCGAAGTCTGCACCCTCGAAGACGACTGCGAATTTCCTCCGCGTTCTTTTGAGGAACGGCCGCATCACCGAGCTCGCAGCGTTCAGCGAGAAGTTCGAGCTCGTACTCGAAGAGCGTGCAGGAATCATAACTGCAAAAATCACGAGCGCGCGCGAATTGGGCGAAGGTGAGAAGGCAGGCCTAAGGTCGAGCATCGAAAAGATGACTGGCAGAAGGGTCAAACTCGAATTCGACACCGATGAGAATCTGATCGGCGGCGTAGTCACCAGAATCGGATCGACCGTGTACGACGGCTCCGTGAGAACACAATTGGAAAATCTTAGACAGCAACTGGTTAACGGCTAGTAGAAATCTGGTCGGGATCAATAATATGCAATCAATCAAAGCCAACGAGATCAACGAAATCATTCGCTCACAGATCGAGAACTTCGACGCGAACATGACTGTCGCCGAGGTCGGAACTGTCATCAAGGTAGGAGACGGAATCGCCGAAATCCATGGTCTTGAAAAGGTCATGGCCGGAGAGCTCTTGGAATTCCCGCACGGTGTCCGCGGTTTGGCGCTGAACCTTGAAGAGGACAAGGTCGGATGCGTTCTCTTCGGAGACTTCCAGAAGATCAAGGAAGGCGACGAAGTGAAGCGCACCAAGCGAATCATGAGTGTGCCGGTCGGAGATGCGATGATCGGAAGAGTAGTCGACGCTCTCGGCAACCCGATTGACGGCAAGGGTGAAATTGTCGCGACCGAGTTCAACCCGGTCGAGAGAATCGCCCCCGGCATCATCGACAGGCAGCCGGTCAAAGAACCGCTCCAGACAGGTCTCAAAGCAATCGATGCGATGGTCCCGATCGGGCGCGGACAGCGTGAGCTCATCATCGGCGACAGACAGACCGGAAAGACCGCGGTTGCGATCGACACGATCATCAATCAGAAAGGCAAGGACGTTATCTGCATCTACGTTGCCATCGGTCAGAAGGCATCGACAGTCGCGCAGGTTGTTCAGAAGCTTGAGGATTACGGTGCGATGGATTACACGATCGTCGTCTCGGCGACGGCTTCGGATCCGGCGGCGATGCAGTTTCTCGCTCCTTATGCCGGTGTCGCGATCGGCGAATATTTCCGTGACAACGGTCGTCATGCATTGACCATCTACGACGATCTTTCGAAGCAGGCTGCGGCATATCGTGAGATTTCGCTTCTGCTCCGCAGACCTCCGGGTCGCGAGGCCTATCCGGGAGACGTTTTCTATCTCCACTCGAGACTTCTCGAGCGTGCGGCGAAGATGTCGGAATCGCGCGGTGGCGGATCGCTCACGAGCCTGCCGATCATCGAGACCCAGGCGGGAGATATCTCCGCGTACATCCCGACGAACGTGATTTCGATCACCGATGGACAGATTTTTCTGGAGTCGGACCTCTTCAACTCCGGAGTCCGCCCTGCTATCAACGTGGGTAACTCCGTTTCCCGAGTCGGTGGTTCCGCTCAGATCAAAGCGATGAAGCAGGTCGCTGGAACCCTCCGAATCGACCTCGCGCAGTATCGCGAGCTCGCGGCCTTTGCTCAGTTTGGATCGGATCTCGACAAGTCGACACAGGCCCAACTCGAAAGAGGAAAGAGGCTCACCGAGATTCTCAAGCAGGGTCAATATGTGCCGATGGCCGTCGAACGTCAGGTCCTGATCATCTGGACTGCGACCAACGGACTCGTCGATGATGTCGCAGTCGAGGACATGCGTCGCTTCGAAGCCGAGTTCACCGCCTTCGTCGAAAGCGCACACCCTGCGGTACTCGAGACGCTCAGAGACAAGAAGTCGATCGACGAGGCGTTGAAGGCGAAGATGAAACAGGCGGTCGAGGATTTCAAATCGACCAAGTGGTCGGTCGCGAAGGGAGCGAAAGCCTAAGAGAAGACAGGGCGATGTCGCCCAACCAAATCCTATGCCCAGTCTTTTGGACATGCGCCGACGCATCAAGTCGGTAAAAAACACGCAGCAGATCACCAAGGCGATGAAGATGGTGGCCGCCGCGAAGCTGAAGCGCGCCCAAGACAGAGTCACGGCGGCACGACCGTATGCGGAGAAGATGTCCGAGGTTCTCGGAGGTCTCAGCGAGAGGATAGGCGAGGACTTCTCGCATCCTCTTCTCGATGAGCGTGGAGATGAGAAATATCTCATCGTCCTCGTCAGCGCCGACAAGGGACTCGCCGGAGCGTTCAATGCGAACGTGATCAAGAAGACGCAGGCCTTCGTTGCCGAGAATGCGAGTAAATCCATCACCATGATTCCTGTCGGAAGGAAAGGAAGGGATTTCTTCAAGAGAAGAGAAATGCAAATCCTCGAGGAATATGTCGGACTAACCGGCAGTGGCTCCGCCAACCTCTCCGATGCCCGTGAAATCTCGGAGCGCGTGATCAAGGAGTTCGTCGAGAACAAGGATATCGACAAGGTATTCCTGGTCTACACTGAATTCAAGACGGTCCTATCGCAGAAGCCGGTCGTTCAGCAGCTACTTCCGATTCCGAGAGTTTCTTCCGAAGGCGAATCGAACGGAGTGCAGGCCGAGTACATCTACGAGCTTCCGCCGGCAGAGATTTTCGGCAAGCTTCTTCCGAAGCAGGTCGAGACGCAGGTCTATCGCGCTATGCTCGAGTCGGTGGCTTCAGAGCAGGGTTCGCGCATGACCGCGATGGACAGTGCGTCTAAGAATGCAGGTGAACTCATCGACACACTGACCCTCAACATGAACCGCATCCGTCAGGCGGCGATCACGAAGGAGATCATCGAGGTCGTTTCCGGCGCTGCGGCCCTCTAATCCAGGACGATCCCATTTCAACCGAGGCTAGAAAAAACTTCTTGAAACCGTTCAGGTATTCTGTTAGCTTTCGCCTGCTTGATGTAATTCCGCTCAGCCTCTAGTGCGAGCGCCTCGGGAGAAAATTCTATGAACTGGTATCTAAGTGCGTTCAAAAACTACTTTAATTTCAACGGAAGGGCGAGAAGAAAGGAGTATTGGTTCTTCACACTTTTCAATCTGATTTTCGCGATTGCGGCGATGCTTGTAGACAATGTGCTGGGTCTTGCGAGTGATGCTCTTGGTTATGGTCCCGTTTACATTCTATATGTGCTCGGGACTTTTATTCCTTCACTCAGTCTAAGCGTTCGAAGACTGCATGACATCGGGAGAAGTGGGTGGTGGATGCTGTTGCTGTTAATTCCTTGCATCGGCGCAATCATCCTTCTTGTCTTTGCGGTTACGGAGGGAGATGGGCAAACCAACACCTATGGTCCCGACCCGAAGGCCGTTGAGAGCATGGGAGGGGTCAGCTACTGACGTTGGGTTGCAGCTGAAAGAGTGAAAACTGACTCCGGGGATAAGTTAGGTAAAAAGGCTTGGCGCGGGCGATTCATTCGCTACGCGCCCTTTCTCTTTTGGACATCATTGATCTTTATCGCATCCTCATCGACGGGGTCGGCGGAGAACACTTCGCGATTCATTCGGCCTATTCTCGAGTTTGTGTTCGTCTCTGCTTCGCCGGAGTTCATCGACTCGCTGCACTACCTAATCAGGAAGTCCGCACATTTCATCTTCTATGGAATCCTCGCGGTACTTGCATTGAGGGCCTTCACTGCGTCCTCCAAATCGATTCTGGCATCGAACCCTGTCGCTACCGCCTTCATCGCAACGCTCATCGTAGCGTCCCTTGATGAGTTCAATCAGTCGTTCAACCCTGCTAGGACCGGGACTCCGAACGATGTCATCCTCGACCTATCAGGCGGAGCGGTCTTCTTGCTGACGGTGTTTCTCTATCGGAGACTTTGCGGCCGGTGATTCGCTGTTGTCTGAAGTCCGAGGCGAATGTACACTCTTCAATGATTTCCGAGGTAAAAGCGATGGCAATCACACCAGAACTTCTTGAAATTCTCCGATGCCCCAAGTGCAGATCGAAGGTCGTCCTGAAAGACGACCAAAGTGGCGTCAAGTGCCAGAACCCCCAATGCGGACTGGTCTATCCGGTCATCGATGAAATTCCGGTGATGATTGTCGAAGAGGCGAGACGCGAAGACTAGGGACGATTCTCGCCTATGAATGTCGATTGGAACAGCGTGGAACGAATACTCCTTGTTCGTCTGCGCTCGATCGGCGACACGGTCCTCTCCACACCGACATTTTCGGCACTCCGCAGATTTCTACCACAGGCTGAGATAGACTTTCTTCTTGAAGATTGGGTCGCGCCGGTTCTCTCAGGTCTTGATGGATTAGGTGAGGTCGTCACCACTGGAAAAACACTTTCATCCAGACTTTCCTCTATCAGGCGACTTCGCTCGAAGAGATACGATGTCGCAGTCAATCTTCACGGAGGACCGACCTCGACGTTCCTGATGAGGGCAAGTGGTGCGAAGACCCGCATCGGTTATTCCTATTATCGATACGCAGGGCTCCACACGCATCTTCTCGGTTCAGCGTCTGATTTCTGGAGAACGGAGAAGACACATTCAGCGGAGCAGCAGCTCGCACTCGTGGGTGCATTCGGAGTCCCGGTCGAGGACAGACCGGATTCAGTTCTCGGTCGAGATGTGATCGCGGAGGAATCGATCTCAAGGAGAATCCGCGACCACTCCATAGATCCGGGCCGAATCGCCCTGGTTCATCCGGGAGCTGCGTTCGATACCAAGAGATGGGCAAGTGAGAAATTCGTCAGTCTCGCAAAGGAACTCGTGACCCGTGGCCTCGTTCCTGTCTTCGTAGGGAGCAGAGCCGAAGCCGATTTGGTTGCCGGAATCGTTCAACAGACAGAATCCGAAGCAAAGGGTTGGAGCGACCTTTCGCTCCCCGAAGTCGCGGCTCTCGCCAGAAAATCAAGAATTTTCATCGGAAACGACTCAGGAATCGCACATATCGCGGCTGCCGCCGGAACGAATGTGGCAGTGATCTTCGGATCCTCGAACCGGCACCATTGGCGTCCCTGGACCAGACAACCTAACAAGCTGATTAATATAGAGTTACCTTGCCAGCCCTGTCCCGGATACGCCTGTGCCGAGTTCGGGCATCCGAGGTGCATCGAAGAGGTTTCCGTCGAGCAGGTCGTGTCGGCGATAGACGATTTGATAACAGCATAAATCGTTTAGTTGCAACATATACCGCCACATCGCCGTCTGAATCTGCGAAAATCTCCGAAAACACTCACTTTCTTGACACTCACCACCCACGAAAGTACACTCTGAAATTTCGGCTCTGCTTGCCAAAGGGCGTAGTGTGTCCCCGGAAAAAGAGTGCCAGGACCACGGGCCGTATCACGGAAATGTTCGACTCGCTGTCCGACAAATTAAAGAGATCTTTGAAGAACCTGCGTGGGCAAGGAAGGCTCACGCGAGAACATGTCGACGCGGCGCTGAAGGAGATCCGCATGGCCCTGCTCGAGGCCGACGTCAACTACAAGGTCGCGAAGGACTTTGTGGAGTCGGTTCGAAGCAAGGCCGAGGGTCAAGAGGTTTGGACAGATCTCAAACCCCATGAACAGGTGGTGAAGATCGTCTATGACGAACTCACCGAGTTGATGGGAGGAACCTCGTCCAGATTGGTTTTCACGAAGCAGAACCCGAACGTCGTGATGATGGTCGGTTTGCAAGGCTCGGGAAAAACGACATCGACCGGAAAGATTTCCAAATGGCTGAAGTCCAATCAGGAAAGAATCCCGATGCTCGTTTCGGTCGATGTATATCGACCCGCTGCACGTGAGCAGCTGAAGATCGTCGGCGACGCGGTTGGAATTCCCGTCTACGAGGATAAATCGACTGATGATCCGTTGACCTTGGTAAAGGGAGCGATTCGCAACGCCCAGGAAAAGGGGTTCGACACGCTGCTTATCGACACAGCCGGCCGCCTTCACATCGATGATGAGCTGATGGTCGAGCTCGAGGCGATCAAGGCCGAGGCAAAACCCGCCGAAGTCCTCTTTGTCGCTGATGCGATGACCGGTCAGGACGCGGTTAAATCGGCTGAGGAGTTCCACAAGCGAATCGGAATAACCGGAGTCGTCCTGACGAAGATGGATGGTGATGCCCGAGGTGGAGCGGCACTGTCGATCAAGCAGGTCACCGGGCAGCCGGTGAAATTCGTTGGAGTCGGTGAGAAGTACGACGCCATCGAACAGTTTTATCCCGAGCGTGTGGCGCAGAGGATTCTCGGCATGGGAGATGTTCTGACCCTCATCGAAGAGGTCCAGGACAAAATCGACCAAGATGAAGCCGAAAAGCAGCTGAAGAAACTGACGACCAACCAGTTCACGCTGGAGGACTTCAGAAGTCAGCTAAGGCAGTTCAAGAAGCTCGGTTCGATGTCAAAGCTGATGAAATTGCTTCCGGAGTCGATGACCGGAGGAATCCAGCTCTCTGACGATCAGAATGCAGAGATCGAATTCCAGATGAAGCGAACCGAGGCGATCATCGATTCGATGACCAGGAAGGAGCGCAGCGATCATCGGATAATCGATGCCGGTCGGAAGACGAGGATTGCAAACGGTTCGGGAACCAAGATTGCGGATGTCAACGGTCTGCTCAGGCAGTACGAGCAGATGAAGAAGATGATGCAGCAGATGTCCAAAGGGGGTCTGCTCGGAAAATTGGCCGGTGCCATGGGCGGTGGCGGATTGGGCGGAATGCTCGGAGGAGGAATGCCCGGACTAGGAGGCGGTTTCCCTGGATTGGGAAGCGGCTTGGTTTCGGACACCGATTCTGGACCAGACAGCCTTTCAAAAAGATTGAAGAAGAAGAAAAGGCACAAAAAACGTTGATGTGCCGTGGATTTGAACAAGAAAGCTTTCAGGGAAAACGTCTTCTCCCGACATGCTTTCGAAGACGACAAAAGAAGAGAGAAATATGCTAGCAATCAGTTTGATGAGAATGGGCGCGAAGAAGAAACCCTTTTATCGTGTCGTTGTGAAAGAAAAAAGATCCAAAAGGGATGGTAAGTACCTTGAAAACCTCGGTACCTACAACCCGATGACCGAGCCTGCCGAAGTGAAGCTCAATCTTGAAAGGGTCAATTACTGGATTTCGGTCGGTGCGAAGCCGACTGACACCGTGATCGGTCTTATCAAGAAGAGCTCTGCAGCGGTTGCGTAAGATCTCGCTCGAGGTCTCCTGAAAAGATGAAGCAAGCCGTCGAAAGAATCATCAAAGCCCTTGTTGGGAATCCGGATGCCGTCAACGTCCTCGAGACAAGTGATGGCAAGACGGTTCGCTTCGAGGTGACGGTTGGAGAGGGAGACATCGGTCGCGTGATTGGAAGGGAAGGAAGAACCGTCAAAGCGGTGCGAAGCCTTCTGTTCCACGCAGGTCAGAAGCAGGGGAAGCGGTTTCAGGTCGACATACTCGACTGACCGAACGAGACTAAGGTGCGTTGAATGGGCGAGGGTCTTGTCGCGATAGCCAAGATCGTCAAACCGCGAGGTCTTCGCGGTGAATTGATCGCAGAGATCCTCACGGATTTCCCAGAGCGATTCGACGATACCGCAGAAGTCATTCTCGTCTCCCCCGAGGGAAACGAGAGAAAGTTGAAAATCGAGGATTCCTGGTTCCAAAAGGACCGCGTCGTGCTGAAGTTCGAGAGCGTCGACTCGGTGGAGAAGGCCGACGCCTACAGGAATCATGAAGTTTGCGTCGCCGAAGCGGACGCGGTGGCCCTGGAAGAGGGCGAGTTCTTTGATTGGCAGTTGCAGGGTTGTGACGTGGTGACGATTGAAGGCGAAAGCCTCGGTCAGGTCAGGGAGCTCATGAGGACGGGTGGCACAGAACTTCTCGTGGTCGAGTCAGCCGGGAAAGATTTTCTGATTCCATTCGCTGAAACGATCTGCATCGAAGTTGACGTGAATGCGAAGAGGATCATAGTCGATCCACCGGATGGGTTGTTGGACTTCTAGGGAATTGTCAGAGATGAGAATCGATTTGTTGACTATCTTCCCGGAGTTTTTTGACGAAGTCTTCGACTTTGGAATCATTCGACGCGCACGCAACGCCGGAATCGTCGAGATCCGTGTTCGTGATATCAGGTCTTATGCAACCGACAAACATCGGATGACGGATGATAGGCCGTTCGGTGGTGGGGATGGGATGGTGATGAAGCCCGAGCCCATCTTCAATGCAATAGAAGACATCCTCGGCACGACGGAACGGGAAGCATATCCCGACGGGACGAGAGTGGTCCTGCTCAGTCCGCAGGGAAGAAAGTTCGACCAGGAATGCGCCACCGAATTGGCGGAGGAAGTCGAGCATCTGGTCCTGATTTGCGGCCGATACGAGGGAGTGGATGAACGGGTCAGCGAGGCTCTGGTCACTCACGAGATATCGATCGGCGACTATGTTCTCTCGGGTGGAGAGCCCGCAGCGATTGTTGTGATCGATGCAATGGTGAGGCTTCTGCCCAACGCCTTGGGAAGCGAGACCTCGGCTGCGAACGATTCTTTCTCAAGCGGAATGCTCGACTATCCGCATTACACGAGACCTGCGGATTTCCGCGGAATGCCGGTACCGGAAGTTCTTCTCAGCGGTGACCATGCGAAAGTCGAGGAATGGAGAAGACAGAAGGCCTTGGAAAGAACCGAGGCGAGAAGAAAAGATCTTTTGAATAAAAAAGAGGAGTAAAAATTCACGTGAGTGGCGAGTGTTGATCGGCACTGACCTCTGAATCAAAAAACGTATGAATAGCTTGGACGGAATTGAAAAAACACAGATCAAGGAAAACGTCCCCTCGTTTCAACCGGGTGACACACTGAGAGTTCAGGTGCGCATCAAGGAAGGAAACAAAGAGCGTCTTCAGGCCTTCGAGGGAATCTGCATCGCGCGCAAGCACGGTGGAGCCCGCGAGACCATCACGGTGAGAAAGGTCAGTTTCGGCGTCGGTGTCGAGAGAATCTTCCCGCTGCATGCGACTGTGGTCGACAGGATCGAAGTCGTGCGTCGGGGTAGGGTCCGCCGTGCGAAGCTCTACTATCTGCGCAACCTGCGTGGTAAGGCGGCCCGCATCCGTGAGCGCGACACCCGCAACAAGGAAGCGAAATAGTTTCTTTACAACAACGAAAGACCGGTCGGTCGAACCCACTTCACGATGAGCAACGAGCGAAGATCATATTCCTCGGAATCAGGCGGTGAGAAAAGAGGTTCGGATTCCGACCGGTCTCTTTCGTTGATAGGGCGACATCTTGAGGATGAAGCTCTCTCGAAGGGGTTCAGGCTGATAGCCGGAGTGGACGAGGTCGGCAGAGGCTGTCTGGCGGGTCCGGTCGTTGCCGCAGCATGCATACTGGATCTTGAGGGAGATATTCCCGAAGGGCTCAACGATTCGAAGAAGTTGTCCGAGAAAAAACGTTTCGCTCTCGATGAACTGATCCGTGAGAATGCCATCTCATTCGCGATCGCAGAGGTTTCCGCGGGTGTCGTCGATGAGATCAACATCCTCGAAGCCACGAAACGTGCGATGACCTCCGCAATCAAGGCGCTCGATCCATCATGCGATTACCTCTTGATAGATGCCGTGACACTGAAAGATGTCACGATCCCGCAGAAATCCATCATCAAGGGTGATGCAACGAGCATCAGCATCGCCGCCGCTTCCATCCTGGCCAAGAATCATCGCGATAGGTTGATGCGTGAGTTTGAATCGTTATACCCGGGATATGGGTTTGCTGATCATGTGGGTTATGGCACCAAGATGCACTATGAGGCCCTTGAGAAACTCGGACCGACTCCCATCCACCGACTCAGCTTCAAGGGTGTCCTTCCCGAAAAGGGTCTATTCGATCTAGGTTAGGTGAGAAGAGTCTCAGCGAAGCAGGGTCCGCAGAAAATCCGCGTCATTGAATCCCCCGAATATTCCAAACCTCACAACCACCATCTCTTTCGAAGGAATCACATAGAGCCTCTGGTTGCCGAGTCCCGCCGCCATGAAGATGTCGTCACCGAGGGATTCATCGGCATCGGGCTCGAACATCTCGAAAAGCCTGCCATTCGATCTGATGCCCTTGCGGTTGAGCCAGAAAGTCAGTCCATAGGCCGGATTGGTTTCACTGCCTTTCAAAAGTTCAGAAATCAGCTTCTCGGACACAATCTGTTTGTCTCCGACACGGCCCTTGTTTCGGAGCAGCACTCCGAACTTCACCCACTCCCGCGCCGTCAGAGCCATGCCGTTGGCAAGAATCGGATCGTTCTGAACCTTCCTCCAAAAAGAAACCTGCATCCCTATCGGTTTGAAGATTCTCCTCTCCAGATAATCACGGACTGATTCCTTCGACGGCCTGAGCTTTCGGGTCATCACCTCTCCGAATATCTGGAATGGGTTCGGTCCGTATCTGAACTCCTTTACCGTCGCTGATGAGGTTCGGCTGTTTATGGAATCACGATAGGTTCGGACATTCACCGCACCTCCTCCATCGATCCCCGAGGTCAGATTGAGAAGTGCACGAAGAGTGATATCCCGCTTCAAAGGGTCGGCCTTCCATTCCGTGATTGTCTCGGAGACCTTTTCGTCGAAACCGGAGATCAATCCGTCCTCGACCGCCGCCGCGAGCATGATGCCTGAAAACGATTTCGTCCCACTGGCAATCGGCCAGGGAATGTTCTGACCTCCTGCCCCGGTGTATTCCTCAAAGACGATTTCGTCCTTCTCCATTATCAGAAGTCCGACCCCGAGAGATTTCTTGGAATAATCGGCCGCCTCGCGGAATCTTTCGCTGGCAGCCTGCTGCGCAGATGAATGAGCCGTGAGCGCAAGGATGGCGACTGAGACCATCAGAAAGGCTCGTAATCTTGGAAAATATGCAGGAAGCATCAAGTCCTCTCCTTCGAACGGTGTTTAGGATGTCGGAGGTCCCCTGAAGGTTGACCATTTCCTCGATGAACTGTCAGACTTCTACAGGTATCGGAGTTTAGATGACACTCGCGATTCGTTATACTCTTTGGGAAGCAGAGCGCCAAGAAAAATTATGAAACCGAACAGTCTTCTCAGACTACTGTCACTCTCAATCACGATTCTCGGATGCGGCCTCATGGCTTCGGCACAGACTGTGAAGTTCTGTGACGAGGATGTCGACTATGTCTTCGATGTTCCGAATGCCACCTGGAGGATAACTGCCAGGCCTTCGGCTTCGAGTCCAAATGTGGAAATGGTCTTCGGCGACAGACTCAACGGTCTGTTGGAGGTGCGCAAGATCGGGTCCAGATCGGATGAATTGATGTCTGAGGTAATCGACCGCGAGGAGGAGAAACTCAAGTTCCTGCAGGGCTACGTAAGGGGGACTGAGGAGAATTTCGCAGGGTTCCTACGGGGCTCGGTCTTCAATTTCGAGTTCATCAGAGCAGGAAGGAATATGGTGGGAAGATACTATTTTCTCCGTGCCACCGACACGACGGTTTTCGTTCTGCGTTTCAGCGGATTGAAAGATCAATTGATGTCCATACGAAACCAGACCGATTCGATTGCAAGGACATTCAATCTCCGTGACAGGAACAACATCCAATGCCAATGACATTCCATCGCGGTACCGAGGAATTCCGAAGCGCCTCTGGGCGCTTCATTTCGTTTCAATGAGAATCCGCTGGCCGTCGGGAACGATGTAGCCGGTCCTTCCAGAGAGTCCGGTCAATGCGGATTCAATGGTTTCATGCGGAGACATTCCCATCTTCGAGACATCATCCGGATTCAGAGAGCTGACCATGCGGACGTCGAATCTCTCGGTCTTGGTTCTGAGACTCCATGCGGTTTGACCGTTCACCTCGTAGTTTTCACCAAGAGCATCTGCAATTCCCTCCGATGAGCCGTGTGAGAACCACTTCATGAAATCGGGTCTACCCAGACCGTCACGACATTCTGCGATAAAGATTATCGTCCCGCCTTCTTTGCATGCGGAGCTCGCGGATTCGAGGGATTTATGTGCCTGGATCAAATTCACGTCGGAAGGAGCCCCCCCACACGAAACAATGACGACTTCACGCTTATCCGGAATGACGACGGTGCTTCTTTCCGCCAATCGTTCGCACGCATTCCGATGGGAATCGATCCAATGCCCGCAGGTCATATCTTCGATCGCCCCTTTTTCATCCACCAATGTGTTGATTGAGAAGGTGGGAGGGGCGAGTGCGGCGCATTCCATGAACGCATCGTTGACAGGGTTTCCGTCCAGGTGGCCGGACGCGACTCCCACCCGTCGCGTTTTCTTCTCAAAGTCGAAGGCCAGGCGATGTGTGGCTTCGATGGTCTCGACGGACGCGAGCCCGGGACAGATCAGTTTCCTTCCACCCGAGAATCCTGCGAAGTAGTGGAACCCGACAGAGCCGATCGTGATCACCTTGTCGAAATCGTCGATGATGTGATTCATCCAGACATCGATGCCGGAACCGGTCGTCCCTTTGTAGGTGAATCCCGACGACTCCAATCCAGCCTTTTTCATGAGGTCGGTCGCCGAGTGGCTGAAGGTCTTCAATCTTTGTGCGAGGAAAGGGGTGAGAATCTCCCTCTTCTCCTCCTCCGTGACGGCCCGATGGATTCCAGTCGCGAAAATCGCGGCGATATTGTACGGTGCGATTCCCGAAGAGATCAGCCTCCGAACCAAGAGGTTCGCGACAGCGCCCGCACCTGATTTCCTCGTTCCATCGGGTACGACCAACAAGACCCGGTCGCCCTCTCCAATCAGGTCTTCCATGGGCAATGACCCGATGGGTTGGTCCAATTTGTGACCGATCTCGACATCGGTCAGGGGAGTCATGGCATCCTTTCCGACGCCGAGCACCTCGAGATTCAAGCCTAATGTGTCAATCTCAAGGTTTCGGTTGCCGTATTCGAGCTTCATCTGATCCATCCGTAATTCATTGAAAAAGGGATTATTGGCTTTCGAGACCAGCTCTGCAAACCCTAAAAGCCCATGATTTGGGGCTAATCAATGTTTGTACATTTCAACAGGCAGTTGATAAAATCGCCAATTCTCGGAATTTGTAACTTTTTCTAAACGTAAATCGCAGGTACCAAACATGATATCGCTGTTCAAACGTCTCGAACGAACCCGTAACTTCATCATTCTGATTTTCGCGATCGTGATGGTCGTGAGTCTCATAGTCGCCGGAGCCCTATTCAATGATGGGACGATCCGTGACCTGACGACCAGCAATGTCGTCATCGCCAAGGTCGGGGATGAACGAATCACCGTCGGAGAGGTTGCCAGACTTCAGGCAGGTCAAAGCAATTCGATTCCTGCCAAGTTCGTCCTCGAGTCGCTTATCAGTCAGCGGGTCGTCCGTGTCGAAGCGAAGCGCCTCGGACTCTGGCCATCTGATGCCGAAGTCGCGACGGAAATCAGAAAATTGATTCGTCGTCCGGACGGGACAGTGCCTGACCGTGAGACCTACCAAAGAATCGCAGTCGAGCAGGCAGGTTCGGTCGCTGAATTCGAGGATGCGGTCAGGGAGTCGATTGCGAGAAGAAAGTTGGAGGCATTTGTGACCGCGGGAGTATCCGTCACCGAGGACGAGGTTCTCGATGACTACAAACGCAAGAACACCAAGTTCGATGTCGCATATGTCGCGGTAAATGCGGATGAGCTCGCGAAGACCCTGAAGCCCTCGGAAAAGGAGATTTCCGAATACTTCAACAAGAACAAATCAATCTATTTCATTTCCACTCCGCAGAAGAAGATCCGCTACCTTTTCACGAACACCGCGAAGCTGGGACAGAAGCTCCAGATTTCCGATGCAGACCTGAAGGCCGCATATGACAGGATTCCAAATGAGAGACGTCGCAAGGGAGTCGAGGGCCAGCAGATAGTCCTTCGCGTTCCCAGACCCGAGCAAGAGGATGTCGTGACTGGTCGTGCGAGCGAGATTGTATTGAAGGCTCGGGGCGGAAAGACAACCGTCAGCGAAGCCGCTTTCGCCGAACTTGCGAAGGGTTTCTCGGAGGATGGAAGAACCTCTTTCAGCGGTGGAAAGATTCCCGGACTGATCCGCGAGAATCCGAACAACCCGAACGATCCCTATCAGAGACTCCTCGGCATGAAGGAAGGGGAAGTCACCGAACCGATTTCCTACCAGGGAAGGATTTTCGTTCTTCGTCGTGGCCGTGATGTTCCGAAAACTTTCGAGGACGCGAAGCCTGAACTCATCGTCAGCCTACGCAACACCAAGGCGGATGCCGCAAACGCCGCCCTGGCTCAGCGCATGAAGGAAAGGCTTGCGGTCGTCAAGGATGTTCGCAAGGTCGCAGAGGAATTCGCGGCTGAAGCGAACATGTCGGTTGCGGAGATGGTCAGGGAGACGCCATTCATCAAACCAGGCGACAGTGTCGACCAGGTCGGTGTCAATCCCGAGTTCGAAGCGGCCATTACTCCGCTTGAGAAGCCGGGTGATGTTGCCGAGAAGCTGAGAATCACAAATGGATTCGCTGTCCCGTTCTTAGTCGAGAAGAAGGATCCCCGGGATGCGGAACTCGCCGAGGTCCGTGGCCAGGTCGTCGAGGCTCTGAAGAAAGAGCAGGCGGGCAGCCGCGTCGAACAGATTGCAAAAGACATAGCCGCGGGCGCGACCACATCTGGAGCAATCGCCGGTCTCGCGGCCTCGAGAGGATTCAAGGCTGCGGATCAGAAGGACTACACCCTAGGATCTCCACTTGGACAGGGTCCATCGGCAACCACCAGTGCCGATCTGGAGGACGCACTTTTCGGTCTGACCGCGGGTCAGGTCGCGAAGAATCCCATCAGGTTGGGAGACAGCTGGTATGTGGTCGGGGTTTCGAATCGCACCGAGGCGGACATGGAAAAGTTTGCCACGGAGAAAACCGACTTGATGGAGAAGAAGCTCGAAGAAAAGAAATCTGATTTCTTCGCCGAATATATCGCGGAGCAGAGGAAGCAGCGCGAGGATTCGGGCGAGATAGTGATTTATGAAGACGAACTGGCGAGACTCGAGGAGCAGAACGCGGCAGCGGCACCGCCCGCTGCTTCAGCGCCTGCCGGGCTTCCTATTCAACCAGAGTAATCAAAACTCAAACAGGAAAAGAGGGCGGAATCATCCGCCCTCTTTTTCATTTGCATTCCGGAACTACGAGTTCTTCGAATCCCGAATCGCTTTCAGGTATCTGTTCAATTCTTCCCTCACCTTCGGGAAGAGGAAGAACAGTCCGATCATGTTCGGGAAGACCAGCCCGAGGATCATCGCATCGGAGAACTTGATCACCGAGTCGAGTGACGCCGCAGATCCGATCACGACGAAAACGCAGAAGAGAACCTTGTAGGTCATATCAGCGGCCTGAGACCTGCCGAAGATGTACTTCCACGACTGAAGCCCGTAGTAGGACCATGAGATCAAAGTAGAGAATGCGAACAGAACCACGGCGACAGTCAGAATGTATCTGAAGCCGGGCAAGACATCCTCGAATGCCAGCGATGTTAGATCGACGCCGCCCACCGCCGCGCCGTTGATCATGACCTTGCCACCCTCGACCGCCCCGTAGGTGAAGAAGTTGTCCATGTTATAGAGAACGATGACAAGAGCCGTCAGGGTGCAGATGATGACGGTGTCGATGAAGGGTTCCAGCAGCGATACAATTCCTTCACTTGCTGGATACCTGGTGGAGACCGCCGAGTGTGCGATTGCCGCTGACCCGGCACCAGCTTCGTTCGAGAACGCCGCCCTTTGGAAGCCGACCAGAATCACACCGATCATTCCCCCCAATCCCGCTTCCGGGGTGAACGCGCCATTTATGATTTTCCCGAAGGCCATGGGAATCTCCGAAAAATGCAGTCCGATGATGATCAAACAGGCGCCGATGTAGATGATCGCCATCAAAGGCACGAGTTTCTCTGTCACACTGGCGATTCTCTTGATTCCGCCGATGATGATGAGGGCGACGATGGCGGCCATAACAATCCCGATAATGGTTTTCGAGGCACCTCCTGTCGCTCCGATCATGGTGCTTATCTGAACAGTCGCCTGATTGGCTTGGAATGCGTTTCCTCCACCAAAAGATGCACCGATACACAGAATCGCGAAGAGAACTCCCAGAACCTTACCAATCGGTCCAAGCCCTATTTCGGCGAATCCCTTTTTGAGGTAATACATCGGACCGCCGAAGACGGTTCCATTGGCATCGATGTCGCGATACTTGACCCCGAGGGTGCACTCTACGAATTTCGATGACATCCCGAGCAGACCGCAGACGATCATCCAGAATGTCGCACCTGGACCGCCGACAGCCACCGCAACGGCGACACCGGCGATGTTACCCAGACCGACTGTTCCTGAGACCGCGGTGGCCAGAGCCTGGAAGTGACTGACCTCCCCGATTCGGCTCTCGTCCGCAGCGGTTCTCTTGACGTCTCCATCAACCACTTCTACCGAGGCGTTCGGTGCAGCCGTGTGCTTGTCGAGCTTGTCCCATTTTCCACTTACGACCTGAATGGCGAGCGGGAATAGTCGGATATTTGCGAAGAAGAACGCCAGCGTGAAGAATGCCGCACCGAAGATGAGCAGGAAAAGAACGATCGGGGCATCGTACGGTGGTGCAAGTGGAATTCTCGTGAAAACCAATGCTTCAAACGCATTGGCGACAGGCGCGAACGCCTCATCGATCTTTTGATCCAAGCCTTTTTCAGCAACTTTCGCAGCTTCCTCGGCCCTGACGAGCAACGGCAAGACAATGATTGCCGAAATCGAGTAAGCAAAACGCAGGAGTCTTTCTTTCATACGTTCCTCTCTGTTTGTATTGTTGTTTTCTGAGCAGATCTGACATTCCGTGACAAAACGGTTGCGAACAACCGTGATTTGGTTTGAAGACTTGATCTGGTGTCGTTCATCGATTGGGACTCGAAACAGGATTTACCTTTGCACTCAGATGATCAGTCGAAACGGATTCAGCAACGATTGGATCGATTGCGAAACGTTTTCTTTTTCCAAATCAACCATAACCAGTCATTATGGTCGGGAAAGTCAGAGCGATATTATACTCAAAGCCCTAAACTGTCGAGCGATTATTCCGTCTGGAGAGTTCAATACATATGAGTCGAATCGAGGATTTGAAAGGTGACATGACGTCCGCGGAATTCAGAGCCATCGGCGCCGAAATCATCGATCGAATAGTTCGTTACTTTGAAATGCTGGACGAAGCCCCGGTTTTGTCCATGAACTCACCCGGACAACTGACCGATCTTCTTCCAAAAAGTCCGCCTGAAAGAGGTGAGGATTTCGACAGCATTCTAAAAGATGTCGATGAGTTGATTCTTCCTGCCGTCACTAATTGGAATCATCCGAACTTCCACGGATTGTTCTCGACTTCGACTTCGGCACCGGGAATCTTCGGGGAGCTCTTTGCCGCAGCGTTCGATCAGAAGGCCATGCTTTGGCGAACCTCGCCAGCCTCGACCGAGCTGGAGCCGGTCGTGCTGGATTGGTTGCGACAGATGATGGGAATGCCAGATGGTTTCAAGGGTCTCATCTACGACACGGCATCAATCTCAACCTTGCACGCGCTCGCAATGGCGAGGGAGAGATTGGATCTTCGAATTCGGGAGGACGGGATGAGTGGGAGGACAGATCTCCCGCTTCTCCGAGTCTATTGTTCGGAGCAGGCGCATTCATCGGTGGACAAGGCGGTTATTCTCCTCGGACTCGGGCAGAGATCGATTGTGAAGATTCCGACCAATGAAGCTTTCGAGATGGATTCCGTGAAACTCCGCGAGGCGATCGAATCCGACATCGCGGCGGGATATCTTCCGATGTGCGTAATCGCGACCGTCGGCACCACATCGACAACGAGTGTCGACGATCTCGATGAGATCGGACCGATCTGCAGGGAGAAGGACGTCTTTCTCCATGTCGATGCCGCCTATGCGGGAAGCGCAATGATTCTCCCCGAACTTCAACACCACATCAGCGGGATAGAGTTTGCTGACTCGCTCGTCACCAATCCCCACAAATGGCTCTTCACGCCGTTCGATCTTTCAGTTCTCTTCGTCAATGACCTCGATCTTCTTAAGAGGACATTCTCTCTCGTCGCCGAGTATCTGAAGGTGGCCGAGGCGGTTCAAAATCAGATGGATTACGGCATCCAGTTGGGCAGGAGATTCCGGTCGTTGAAGCTCTGGTTCGTAATAAGATACTTCGGGCGGGAGGGATTGATCTCGCGAATCCGCGACCACATACGACTTGCGAATATGTTCGCCGAGTGGATTCAAGAATCCGAGGATTTCGAACTCATGGCGCCGAGTCCATTCGCACTTGTATGTTTCAGGGCCTGTCCCAAGGGAGTTGAAGATCTCGACGACTACAACGAACGACTCATGAATCAGATCAATGCTTCGGGAGAGGCCTACATCTCCCACACAAAGCTCAGTGGCAGGACAGTCTTGAGAGTTTCGATTGGAAGCATCCACGCCGAGGACCGACATGTCGAGAAGGTGTGGCGACTCCTCGCCGATGCCGTCGCCGATGGTGGTTTTTGAATCGACTCGATTCGATTGCTAAGATTGTGTCTCCGGTGAAACGAAATGTCTGAACTCAGCGAGCTCTATCAACAGGTCATACTCGATCACAACAAGAATCCCAGAAACTTCAGGGAGATTGAGGACACGTCAACTTATGCGGATGGGAAGAATCCCCTTTGCGGCGACGCGTTGCGCGTCTATCTCGAGATGGACGGCGATGTGGTGAAGGATGTCGCTTTCAAGGGTTCGGGATGTGCAATTTCCAAGGCTTCCGCGAGCATGATGACCCAGGTCGTCAAGGGGAAGACCAAAGCCGAGGCCGAAGTGCTGTTCGACGAGTTCCATAGGATGGTGACGGGCAAGCTCGATCCGGAGACCGAGGACAGTCATCTCGGCAAGCTCAAGATCTTCGCTGGAGTGCTCGAATTTCCCGCGCGAGTGAAGTGTGCTTCGTTGAGTTGGCACACGCTTCACGCCGCACTCAACAATGAAGAGAATGTTTCCACCGAATAAATCCACACCGGAAGCAAATCAATGAGAATCAAATCAGTCGAATTGACGGAGATCAACCTACCTCTCGTTCATTTCTTCGAGACCAGTTTTGGCCGCACCTATGAGCGGAGAATAATCCTCATAAAGGTGACCGATGAAGATGGCGCCATCGGGTGGGGCGAGGTCACTTGTGGCGAGATTCCCTCATACAGCGAGGAGTGGACCGATGCCGCGTGGGTCGTCATCGAAAAAATCCTGGCACCGATGCTGATCAGTCGTCCATATGAGAGTGCCTCCGAAATCTTCGGGACCATGAAGATGGTTCGCGGCAACCGTATGGCGAAGGCCAGTCTCGAGACGGCTTGTTGGGATCTCGAAGCCAGGAAGGCAGGTGTCCCTCTCTGGAAACATCTCGGCGGAACCAGGTCCGAGATCATGTGCGGCGTCTCCATCGGCATTCAGGATTCAGTGGAGCAGCTGCTCGAGAAGATTCGAACGGAGCTCGATGCCGGGTACAAGAGAATCAAGATCAAGATCGCACCGCATTGGGATTATGACGTGATCAAGAGGGTCCGCGCCGAGTTCGGCGACATACTTCTGATGGGTGATGCGAACTCGGCCTACACGTTGGATGACATCGAGCTTTTCAAGAAGATGGACGAGTTCGATCTGATGATGTTCGAACAACCGCTCCCGCATGACGACATGGTCGACCATGCGAAGCTGCAGAAGGAGATCAAGACGCCTGTTTGTCTCGATGAGTCGGTGAAGTCTCCCGAAGATGCGCGAAAAGCCATCGAACTCGGTTCCTGCAAGATAATCAACGTGAAACTTGGTCGAGTCGGCGGCCACGCGCAGGCAAAACTTGTCGAAAAGGTCTGTCGTGAGAGCAATATCCCGATCTGGTGCGGAGGAATGCTCGAGTCGGGAATCGGGCGTGCACACAATATCGCGATGTCGACACTCGAAGGGTTCACTCTCCCCGGTGACGTGTCGGCGAGCAAACGCTATTGGCATGAGGATGTTATCGAGCCTGCGGTCGAGGTGACTGCCGGGGGAACCATAATCGCACCATCGAAACCAGGCATAGGTTTTGATGTGAAAACCGATTTCATCGACAAGGTCGCGAAGAGAAGAATCAAAATCGGAGCCTGAAGATAATTTCGGAAAGTTTTCAATATGAGCAACGTCGAACCAAACAAGATCATCTTTTCGATGGTCAAGGTCAGCAAGTTTTACGACAAGAAACCTGTACTCAAGGACATCTATCTCTCGTTCTTCTATGGAGCCAAAATCGGTGTACTCGGACTCAACGGTTCCGGTAAATCCTCGTTGCTACGCATAATCGCGGGCACCGACAAGGAATTCAATGGAGAGGTCGTCTTCTCGAAGGGATATTCAGTCGGATATCTCGAGCAGGAACCGAAGCTCGACGAATCGAAGACGGTGAAGGAGATAGTCCAGGAGGCGGTTCAGGAAACCGTCGATCTTTTGAAGGAATTCGAGGAGATCAACAACAAGTTCGCCGAGCCGATGGATGATGATGCGATGAACGCTCTCATCGAGAGGCAGGGTGCGGTGCAGGAGAAACTCGATCATCTCGACGCATGGGATCTCGATTCGCGACTCGAGATGGCGATGGACGCACTTCGATGTCCGCCGAGCGAAACCCCGATCAAGAATCTTTCCGGTGGTGAAAAGAGGCGTGTCGCACTTTGCAGGCTGCTTCTGCAAAAGCCCGACATCCTTCTGCTCGACGAGCCGACGAACCATTTGGATGCCGAGACGGTGGGTTGGCTGGAACAGCATCTCCAGAAATATGAGGGAACCATCATCGCGGTCACTCACGACAGATACTTCCTCGACAACGTCGCTGGTTGGATACTCGAACTCGACCGCGGCGAGGGAATCCCGTGGAAGGGAAATTACTCATCTTGGCTCGAGCAGAAACAGACCCGTCTCGCTCAGGAACAGAAGGCGGAGGACAAGAGACAGAAGACCCTCGAACGCGAGCTCGAGTGGATTCGCATGTCACCGAAGGGTCGTCATGCGAAGTCGAAGGCAAGGATCAACGATTACGAGAAACTAGTTTCCGAGAATGTGGAGAAGAGACAGGAGGAGCTCGAGATATTCATCCCGCCCGGCGAACGTCTCGGCGATGTGGTGATTGAGGCCAAAGGAGTCTCAAAAGCCTATGGGGACAAACTTCTATTTGAAAACCTCGAATTTTCGCTGCCACGCGGTGGAATCGTCGGAGTCATCGGGCCGAACGGCGCCGGTAAGACGACGTTGTTCAGGTTGATCACGGGCCAAGACAAACCGGATTCCGGGGATTTCAAGGTGGGTGAAACCGTTCAGCTCGCCTATGTCGATCAGTCGAGGGACACGCTAGATCCGAACAAGAGCATCTATGATGAAATCTCCGGTGGAAGCGAGGTCATTCAATTGGGGAAACGTGAGATGAATGCGCGCGCGTATGTCTCGCGGTTCAACTTCAACGGAAGCGATCAGCAGAAAAAAGTGGGAGTGCTTTCAGGTGGAGAGAGGAACCGCGTCCATCTCGCCAAGGTTTTGAAGTCAGGAGCCAACGTCATTCTTCTCGACGAACCGACGAACGACCTCGATGTGAATACGATGAGGGCCCTTGAAGAGGCTCTGGAGAATTTCGGCGGATGTGCGGTCGTCATCAGTCACGATCGTTGGTTCCTGGATAGAATCGCAACTCACATCCTCGCGTTCGAAGGTGACTCACACGTCGAGTATTTCGATGGCAACTATTCAGAGTATGAGGAAGATCGCCGCCGCAGACTCGGTGATGTGGCCGCGCAGCCTCATCGGATCAAGTACCGAAGTCTCACGCGGGCTTGAACTGGAAGACAGATTGGAACAGGCAAGAGAGCCCTTTGGGGCTCTTTTCCATTGGTTTTCAGCTGACCCACTTTGCAATACAAAGTACTTGACACACCCTCGCGCCTAGCGTATGGTGCAAGGCTATGGTCGAGAGAGCCACAGCATCGAGCCGGCCGGAGCGTCCGGTCAGCGTCGCGGAGAGGGCGGATGACAATCTCCGGTTCATCAGGGAGACGATGGAGCGGAGCCATCTGTTTACAAGCGTTCCCGGTTACGGCGGTGCATTGATGGGTTTGACCGCAGTCGGCGCTGCGGTGATTGCCTCTCAATACAGTTTCGGTGGTGAATGGATGACGATCTGGTTGGTCGAGGCCGTTCTCGCACTTCTCGTCGGAATCTTTGCAATCTGGCAGAAAACAAAATCTTCAGACTCACCCCTCGTTTCAGTGGCAGCAAAGAAGTTCGCTTTGAGCTTCGTGCCTCCTGCGGTTTGTGGTGCGGCGATAACATACGGTCTTTGGCAGTCGGGTGATCAGGCATTGATGGTACCGGTATGGATCTCCTGCTATGGAGCCGCGGTCGCCTGCTCCGGAATCTTCTCGGTACGAACAGTTCCGGTCATGGGTTGGTCATTCATCGTCGCCGGTCTGCTGGCGTTTCTGATTCCTTCAACGAATGCGGATCTCATGATGGGACTGACATTCGGAGCTCTACACATTGTGTTTGGAATATTCATCGGTCGCCGTCACGGCGGATAAGAGGAGCTTCATGTCGAGTGTCAAGAATTCATCACTAAAGAAAGAAGATTCGGCAATCGAAGTGAATGCCGCCGCCGGTGCGCTTTCATCCGAACTGGACAAACTGATCCATGAGCGACTGCGTCTGGGAATCATCTCGGCGCTCGCCGCGAATCCGTCGCTTTCATTCACCGAGCTGAGAGCACTCATGAACACGACAGACGGAAACGTGAGTGTGCACACGCGTAAGCTCGAAGAGGCGGGATACATCGTCTGTAAGAAATCCTTCAAGGGAAGGGTGCCTCTAACCGAGTATCGAATAACCAAGGAGGGACGAGCCGCACTGGGTCGTTATCTGGATCACATGGAGGCGTTGATCTCCGCGATGAGAAGCAGGGGCTGAAATCTTTCGTTCCGCGAGGTCTTTGCGGAGCATGACCAAAATCATATGAACAGAGTCTCGCGTAATGCACTTTCAGTCCTTGGGGGTGGCGCGCTCCTCGGAATCCTGGCAGACGTGATGCTGAAGGAGACATGGGGGCTGAACATCTTCGTCTTCATGTCGGTCTTCGCGTCTCTGATGTTCGTTTTTCGACGACGAGATGGTGCCCTCGATGGTCATTCCATCCTGATGTTGATCGCTCTTGTCGGAGTCTCCTCGACATTTCTATGGCGCGATGCCGATGAACTGAAGATTCTCGGCGTGCTAGCGATGTTGGTGATTGCAGCGACGCTTATGTTTCGGAAATTCGGGGTCGTCGGACATCTCGCAGGCGTCTTGCATTACTTCCTTGGATTCATCGGCATCGGGGTGACATCCGTGTTCGGACCGATGGTCTTCATGAATCGGGATTTCAGGTCGGATGATTCGAACGCATCGAGAAAGATCGGCATCCTCTTTTCATCGTTGAAAGGCCTCGCCATCGCGATTCCATTGCTATTCGTATTCATCGGACTGTTCTCCTCCGCGGACCCGAGGTTCGAGGCGCTCGTCGATTGGTTTCTGGAACTGCCCGGAATCGAGTTCGCGGCCGAACATCTTCTTACGATCGGAGTCTTGTCGTGGTTGTTCTTCGGGTACCTGAGGGGCTCTTCGGTGTTCGTGAGAAATGAAACCGGCTCGGCCACAGATGTGAAGATTGACGAAACGCCGAGTGGAAAGGTGGTGCGCCTGCTCCGCGATGCGATTCAGGACATCAGAGCGAAATTCGATCCTATGAATTTCCAGAATGACATGCTGCCGAGAGTTTTCACGCTTGGTTTCATAGAGATAGCGGTCGTCTTCGGTCTTTTGAATCTTCTCTTTCTGATTTTCGTCGGATTCCAACTCGAATATCTCTTTGGGGGATTCCAATTCGTTCGCGAGACATCAGATATGACTCTTGCTGATTACGCCCGCCGTGGTTTTGGTGAATTGGTGGCGACGTCCTTCCTCGTGCTTCCGATTCTTTTGATTTCCAATTGGCTCGTCAGAAGGGAAGAGGTGCGTTGTGAGTATCTCTTCAGGATTCTGTCATCGTCGCTCATCGCCCTGCTCTTCGTGATCATGGCATCCGCGGTGCAGAGGTTCGCGATTCTCACGGGCGAACTGGGCTACGGCTTCACTACAAACAGATTCTACGCGCTCGCCTTCATCCTTTGGCTCTCAGTCGTTTTCCTATGGTTCATCGCCACCGTACTGACCGGAAGACGACGATACTTCGCAATCGGCATGTTTTTCTCCGCTTTGATGTTTCTCTTCGGACTCAATCTAGTCAACCCCGACAAATTCATCGTCCAGCAGAATCTTTTGTTGATGGAGAAGGGTCGTGAATTCGATGGCAACTATCCAGGGGGGCTCGGTCATGATGCAGTCCCGATTCTCGTCGATGCCTATCCGCAACTCACCCCCATGCAGCGATGTGAAGTCGGTCGAATGTTGAATCGACGTACAGAGCAAATCGAACGCAATGGCAGCTTGCTGAGTTGGAATCATGCTCGAAGCGAATCGGAGAAGGCCCTAAGAGGCCGAGTGTTCGATGCGGACGCGGATTGTGATGCCTCCGCCTCAAACGGCAATGAAGATTGATATCGCGTGTCGATAGGGTGATAGAATCACGCAGACGAGACCCGCGGATCCGACGGCAACATGATGAAACGAGATCTTGTGAAGGAATATCTTCTCTTCCTCCAGGTCGAGAAGGGTTTGGCGAAAAACTCATTGGAGAGTTATCGCCGGGATCTCATTGGATTCCAGTCCTGGTGTGAGAAGAAAAAAATAGATTTGCTGTCGCTGGACCGAAGATCATTGCGCGAATGGCTTACGGATCTCAGTGTTCAGGGACTCGCCGAGACGAGCAAGAAAAGGAGGATCAGCAGCCTCCGAGGATTTTTCCGATTCCTCTTGGCCGATGGCCACATCGACCGAAATCCTGCTGAGGACCTCGATTCGCCCCAAAAAGGTTTCTATCTTCCGAAGTTCCTGAATCAGACCGAGGTGGAACTTCTTTTTAATCAGATAGATGCAAGCAATGAGGCAGGTCTGCGTGACCGAGCCCTGCTCGAGTTGATCTATGCCTGTGGTCTCAGGGTATCCGAAGCGGCGACGGTCCGAAGGAGCGACCTTGAAATGGAGACCGGAATCCTTACTTGTACAGGTAAAGGCAGTAAAATGAGAAAGATACCAGTTGGAAAGAGCGCCATTGACTGGGTCGGCCTCTATCTATCCAAACGTAGCGCCAATGACAATCTCAAGGCGCCCGAGCTGTTTGTGACGGGTTCCGGAAAGCCGCTCACCCGACAGGCTATCTTTATTATTGTGAAGACTTACGCCGAAAAGGCGGGTCTTCGGGACGTTTCCCCTCACACCCTCAGACATAGTTTTGCCACCCACTTGATCCAGAATCGGGCAGATATCCGATCGGTCCAACAGATGCTCGGGCATGCGGACATCTCGACGACTCAGATTTACACCCACATAACCGATTCACACCTTCGCGGAGTCTACGAACGCTTCCATCCGAGAGCCTCAAAATCTCTCAAAAAGCCGAAAAACAAGGCCTAAACAGCTTTTCCGCAGTCCTTCTGCGCCCCGACTTGCAACTTCGTGACCTGTTCGCTAGTATGTCAATTTTGCTAAACGACCCTAAAAATCGTTTGGACAGCTCTTTTAAGCATGGGCAAGGGTGGTCGAGTGGCTAATGGCACCGGGCTGTAAACCCGGCGGATTAACATCCTACGTAGGTTCGAATCCTACCCCTTGCACCATATAAGGATTTTTTGGTCGCAACAGTCTCCGTCAGGGAGGCGGGGCGACTGAAGCGGGAGTAGCTCAGTTGGTAGAGCATCAGCCTTCCAAGCTGAGGGTCGCGAGTTCGAGCCTCGTCTCCCGCTCCACTTTTTATTTGGGTATCCGCCCGAGTAGCTCAGGGGTAGAGCGTTTCCTTGGTAAGGAAAAGGTCACGGGTTCAAATCCCGTCTTGGGCTCCAGGCATCAGCCTAATTTTCGAGTCCTACTGGAGAAGACAGACAGATCATGAGCAAAGAGAAATTCGACAGATCGAAGCCGCACGTGAACATCGGGACGATCGGACACGTTGACCACGGCAAGACGACATTGACAGCGGCGATCACGAAGGTGCTCGCGAAGCACA